>JGI12316J15310_10000001_pt2 | contig 1895837 bp, 1429 predicted proteins | sample MarCyaLeptolynsp_FD_15310 | JGI IMG/M metagenome (IMG submission 15310) | reverse complement strand
TAGCCTTTCGGATCGCCAAACCGGCAATGAGACTCGTTGGTTGAGGGATTAAACAGATGGTTGGTCCGGCTGGTTTGCATCCAGGCCTGGTTGGGATCCTTGCGCCCGGGCAGGATGGTGTACATCGTGGTCGGGTTATAGGGAGAGCCCTCGAGAAAGAAGGTGCCCTCGCGGAGGTCACTGCGGTTGTATACGGCCAGGAGCATCTGTCCATCGGCAATGAGTACGTCGCGGCGGCGCGCTTCACCGAAGGGGTCGCTCGGGCCTTCATAGCGGTGCCAGAGGGCGTCGTAGGGCCAGTCGAGGCGATAAGCATCGCCATCGGGAGACCAGGTGCCGGGGACGTTCTCGGCGCCGGAGACGACGACGTCTTCACCGGGGAAACCGGTGATGGTGAGCATGTTGCCGGGCGATCCCCCGTTAGCAGGGACGACAGATCCGTAGTAGGTGCCTTCTCGGATGATGACGGCGTCACCGGGTCCAGCAGCGCCGGATTGGACGGCGCGGTGAATGGTTTGAAAGGGCTGGGACTCGGAGCCGGGGTTGGAATCATTGCCGCGTGTGGCATCGACCCAGAAGAGGTCATTGGATCCGGTGTCGAGCACAGAGCGGATGGGTTGGCAGGTGCCTGAAGAGCAGAGGTTGCCATACCCACAGTCTTGCTGAAGCTTGCACGATTGTGCAAATACCGTTTTCTGAAAGCATGCGATTAGTAACAGGGAGCTTAAAATTAGTCTCATTACTAGAATAATAGAAATTTTGAAACGAGAGGGGTTGAAAAAGTAGCTTAATTATCGAAGTGAAGGGATAGAGGGATGAGATATAATCCGTAAGAAAGCATTGTGCCAAAAACTCTTATGGCAGTCATTATTAAGGTAGAAATAGTAGGAGGTATTTATTACAGAACTTGTGGGTGAGAAATAAAAGATTAGGTAGTCTGCTGGATATTTTTAGATTTGAATTTTGAAGAGAGAGCAGAGACTACAAGTCTGATATACGGCATTGTCCCAAAAACAGGCCATAATATACCAGCGTATTTTTTTGTGAATTGAATCCAGTCACTTGGAGGGAGGCCTTTGGGGCTTTTCATGTGTTTCCATCGTTTACCTAGGGGCAGCGAGGTGTCGAGCCAACTCCCTTCTAATGGATTGTTGGAACAGGTGCCTGCATAGCCAGGAGCGATCCAGATATCTACACCGTGCTTTCCTGCTTTTAATGAATAATCAATGTCCCCAAGAGCATGTGAGTATCCAGAGTCCATATTACCCACTTTGTTTGCAACCTTAGAAGGGATAAGAACGCAATTGCCATTCATGACATCACATTTTTGGGGCCTGTCTGTTGGAGTCACAAGTTCAAAGTGAAAGGGATGCCAATTACTGTTTTTTAGCATGCCTCCATAGGTGAGTGTTAATTCATCTGGATCCTGAACAGAACCAACTATTATGGATTCCCCACGGCCCTGGTTGTCAAGATTTTGATGGGTTTCAATAAGAGTCTGTATAGTTTGGGGATATAAGGTGGTATCATCATTTAACCACAGGTAATAATCTGCCCCATCTTTGAGTGCTGCTGCAAACGCAGTTCTCATCCCTTCATTCCAAAACATAGAGCCGTCAGCTTTGATCACCGTGGCGTTGTCGAATCTATTCTCAACGGCCTCTGCAGTGCCATCAGAGCTGCCATCATCAAGCAGGTAAGTAGAAATAACAACTGGAAGGTTGAGTTCTTGAGCGTATAAAGCGTCTAAAGCTGCAACTGTAAGTTTTTTTCTGTTATGGCAAGCTAAAATAGCAGCAACGCGAATAGTATTTTCCATGATGGAATGTGTTTGATTCTGTTTGAATCGAAAAGATTGAGGATTAATTAAAAATACTCGTTACACATAAAAGACAATTACTGAAAGAGAAAATAACCTCTTGTGTACTATTTCGGTTCAGTCATGCAATACATAAAATCACAGATTGAACGACTTAGAGATGGGGGTGATTATGTTTGTGCCGTTTGTTGGATAGATTTCTCATTTTATCCTGAAACAATCGTAGCTCCAAGAACTGATAAAGCTCTCCATATAACGATAGATAAAGGTCGCTGTGTAGCCCTGATAAAGAAAACGGGATGGAGTCGAGTTCACTTTGAAGGTTATTTAAATTGTATCCCATTGTGCTCAATCTTTCTTCTCCTAGCCATTTGAGATAGGAACGACACCATCGTTTTCTGAGCGGATTCTTTATAGTTTTTTTCCATTTCTGAAGCGGTTTGGAACTGATGCTTTTATAAGCTTTCACTCCGGTGGGATCTCCCATGTCACCTTCAAGCGTAACGCTATTGAAATCTTCAATCATCTCTTGTAGGAAAGGTACATCAAGATAGGAGCAGATTGAATTGCATGTTTCTTCAGGTGATAGCAGGAGAGACTCATAGTTCACTGATATGACCCTCTCAGAATGTGCACTGTAAGCGTTGATAAGCCTCTCAAGACCATTGAAGAGATCGACCTTGAAAAAGTACAGGTACCATTTGTCCCTATGCCATGTGTTTAGCATCGAAGAAACAATGGAAAGAGGGTTTCTCCATAAAAAAATGAACTTGGCTTCCGGGAAGGTTTCCAGGATCTGGTCAACGATGAGATGGTATCTCGGTGTTTTGTCTAAGAAATAATGGGCATTTGGGGAAGCGCGCTGGGAATACAACCGAAGTGCAAACTCTCGAATTTCAGACTTTAGAGCGTTCTCACCACCGTCCATACCCTGGTAGTAATCTTTAATTGCGTCTACAGTAGCACTGTGATCGTAATTAGCGTAAACGCCTTCCTTGTTTAGTGAACTCATCAAAGGAAGCAGGATCCATGGTTCAGCGGCTGTGCCAATAGCTGGATGTTTGGCAAGTATCCTTTGCAGTAATGTGGATCCACTTCGAGGAAGAGAAAATAGGAATATGGGATTTACAGAGTGTGCCACAAAAGGTTATCGCTACAATGTGTGAGTAAATAAAGATTTATGGGCTACTGTTGATAGTCCTGATAATGTTCTTGTGACATGGGGTAATAAAGGAAATTCTTTTGTTCGCTATGGCTCATTGTAACCGATAGGCCCAGGCCGACAAATAGCCAGGTAAAGGGCTCGTATTCATATGCTATGTAATAAGCGGATACAGCTACTATGATAACCATATTGAGCAGGGCAATCATTTGGTAGAATGGGTCGTGGGTTTCTCTGTACGTAGTCCGCAATCGCCGGTACATCTGAATGAGAAAAGCAAGATACAGAACCAGGCCAATGACCCCAACCTGATAAATGAGCTGTATATATTGATTGTGGAGCATTACTTCAACAACGGCTCCATTGGGAAGCCGTGTAGAAAAGTAATTTCCCAGCCCTTTGCCTTCAAGAATAAAAGCTTTTGATTGTTCTAGCGCGTCTTGCCAGACAAGATAGCGCCAGTTAGCCGTTTCATCCTCAGTAGGGTCCGTTAGGGCGATTAAGCGCTCTTGTACAAATCCTACCAGATCTATTTCAGAATAGGTGAAATTGATCACTAATGCAGCAATAAATAATACCGCACCCATTTTTACGATATTACTAAATTTAAAATAGCCCATGAGTACAAGCATACCCAGGGCGATGAAGGCTGCAAGCCAGACCGACCTGTGACTAGCTATAACAGTGAGGCCTAGGGAGGAGAAAATAATTATTAAAAATAAAGCGTTGCTCCTCCTCCAAAACCCGAATTTATGCGTTAAGTACAGCGCCAAAGTGCCCCAGACAAGGCCTAAAGATCCATGTTGGTAGAGCCACTTTGCATAGGCTTCAAATCTAAACCTGTGTACGTACCCGCCTCTGAAGAACCCGACCAGAATGAGAAATAGCATTGACCACAGAAGTACCTGGAAGGTTTTCCATTGGTCTTTTCTGGAGCGGATGAACATTATGACATAGGGAATTATAATGATTTCCCTAAAGTACGTTCGGAATTCCCCTAAAGCGTTTACGACACCAAACATGGCAAATGATCGCACCAACTCGAAGATCATCCATAGCATAAATATGGACCAAATCGATATCTCTTTGAATAGTGTATCCTTTGCCCGCTGATCTCCGGCGAATAATTTGATCGCCATCGCGGCTATGATCGCAAATAAAATGGGATCACCATAGAGCATATCCACGCCGCCGCCGATACTTAGAGAGGGCTCATAATATTTATCATAGTCCCAAACTATCATTTCTACCATGATCTGAGTGGAAAACATCCACAAAAAGATCATGACATTGGGAAGCCGATAGGCAACGAGGACCAGGATTGCGGCGCCGAACAAACCATTGAGCGCTAGCAATCCTAATTCTCCTCCAAAGAGAAGCATTGCAAATAAACCTACGCATCCTGCTACAACGAGGAGGATTTCCAGTGGGCTTCTTTTGATTCCTATTTTTTCGAAAGTACTGGACATAAAACACTCTAACAATACAGAACTATATAGAGAATATATCGACTATTATAGAGGAGAACTTCAGAAATTATTAATTAGTTATGCCTCCGTATTGCTAGGAATTGGGAGTGTATTAATTATTCGGGATGTAGAATTATTGCTGGAGTAGGCCGTTACCAACAAAGGAGTACCAGATTTTACGTCTACCAATTTGGTATAATTGATCGTTCCATCTGGACCAGTTCGCGTACCCCTGATCGGTTCTCCTTCAAGACTGCTTATTTGTACATCTGCATCGGGAATGAGCGATATTCTGGGCAAAATACTACTAGCTTGCCTGCCAGTGTCTAGTGATCTAATGTTAATTTTATTGCCCCCTCTGGGAGACTGAGTAGGGGAATCAATTACATTTCGTATAGCCAGGCCTATTACTGGAGTATTGCCGTCTGGTTGCAATGTTATATCCATGAAGTTCCAAAAGAAAGGCCCGTCATTGGGGAGTAAATTCGGAGTGTGACGTTCACGGCCATAATAGGCCAGCATTTGTATGGGCCTGCCGTCTGCGTCTCGATAGAGAGGAGAATCTGTGATTAAATCTTGTTCTTTATTTAATCCAGTCGGTCCAAAACAGCATTCGCAAAGCCGCTGTGCTTCATTGAGAAGAATGCAAGCGTTGCTTGATCCGCCATACAATGAAATAATGCCATCACGGCTTCCAAGCAATTCTAGTATTCGGTTCGCTCCTTCTTCTACCCATCCGGCGTAATTGGCTACAACCCGATCTCTTTGGGAAAAATGAGCATTAGCGTCATTTGCTTCTCTTACGCCGGCCCATATGGTATGCAGGCCGTTGATTCCAGTAATACAGAGCTGGGTCGAAGCATCGGTTTTAATTTTTTGTTGTAGCCAGCTAAATTGCTCCTCTCCAAGAAGAGCGCGTGATGGAGCCGATCTGTCATTCAGGTTTTCTTTGCCACCCCAGCCTTCGTCATCCCAGATGTTTGTGTCTTGAGATGTTCGCCAACTACGAGAATCCAGGACATAAATCGATAAGTCCTTCAATGGCATCCTCCACCTTCTCCAGTTTTTAGGGTTCTCCGTAGCAGGAGGATTCTCTTCTCCCATGCAGAGATGTTGAACAATTTGGAAATTGCGCTGCATATATTCAATGTCCTGTCCAAGGTCGGACCGGTTGCGCATTAAGAATTGCTCAGGCCCTTTGGTGTCTTCCATGCCATATTCAGCTCCTCCTGGATTGAGGATATTCCAATGTCGCATCATTTGCCAGCGTGTAGTAGGGCCAGCTATCGAAGTGCAAATTATTTTATAAGCGTCTGCTTTTGTTGAAGGCGGGGATAATGAGGCCAATTGCCATATCCCGTCTTCCCATAGCATAATTTGGAAGTTGTATTCATCAAGGTGCTGGAACGCATCTTCAGTAGGCTGATCGCTGATAAACCACGGTTCGTATCGAGACGTAGAAAGCGATGGATTGGGATTCTCGTGAATTGACCTTGAACTAATTCCGCAAATGTTATAAGGAGAGGATAATCGAGGTAATCGTCCAGCATAATTACCTGATTCTGGGACCTGGCCCATGAAGCCGGTGCCTTCACCTATGCTTGTGCTCCCAATCCTTTGATCACTTGTTACATTCACACCGTCTTTCCATACAGTGAAATACATGGTTCGTTCGTTGGGCGCAAAGGGCAGTGTTACATCAATAATCGCTGTGTTCAGGCGGTATGCATTAGAGACAATGTTTGCTACTCCGTTAACGTCAATTCCAGCCCATTGAGATTCAGCCAGCTCCTGACCTGAAACACGAATGGCAATCTCATTGCCATTCGATCTAAAGAGCGCTACAAAAGTGCAATGCCAACCGTCTTCTTCTTGCCGAAGTGTATCGCCAAGTGGATAACAGCAATGGAGATCGTTTATAGGAGTTTCGAGGGAAAAGTTTTCACCAGCATCTAATGCTACATGATCATAGTGAAAATCAATTTGCCCTCTCGCTACTAATCCAAGATACCCATTGGTATAGGTAATCCTATTAACTGAATCGAGCTGAATGGTGTAGACGGAGTCATTTATGGATAGAATGCCCGTGACAGTAGCATATTGATTATCACTTCCCCATACATAGAGCCCAAGAGATCCGGTAGAATTAGGTGGTATTTTTCCAATGTCTACCTCCGCATCTTTTGCTACTGGAATCAGCTCATCCGTTGCGTGACTATAGATACCAAAGCGTCCATCGTCAGTTACTAATAACATCCATGATGCTTCCGATCCAACGTTGCCATTGCCCAGTGCTCTTAGGATAGATGGGTTGGTGCTGGATTGACTTCCAGTGCCTGACTCATGTAAGCAACTTGATCCAAACCCTAATCCCATGCATGCATATCCTGGATTTGATTGTTTATTGGGTGATGAAGAGGAATAATTTGGGAGATTTGTAATTTGAAAGTCGGCCTGGATATAATAGTTGCCTGATAACTGCCAGTCCCTTCTCCAGATCATTCCAAATGGAAGAGAGGGGTCGGACTCAAGGGGCATTTCACGGTTCAAGTGAGTTTCCCAGTGCCATGGATACCAATCTACTTCAATCGGGTCGTCGTCAGGAAGTAGGTTTCGTTTGAGCGAATTAGACTCGATGCGCCAGTATCCTGGGTTCAGTGATTCCCATTTGTCACCAATGTATTCGGAATTGGGGCGTTGAAAATCGTCCAGGATTTCGAGATTTGTATGCTCGGGAATGTTAAGAGGAAGGGAGTGGGGGGTCTCATTAAGGCACCCGGAAAAAAGGGCACTACTGCTTAAGCATGTAGTGCCCACGATGCCAAAGTGCTTCAAAAACACTCTGCGCGAGACCATCTCGGGATTATTCATTTATACTGAATACTGAATTCCTAAGGGGTTCAAGCAGGTTGATTTTGTTTAAGTGTCAATTCGTCTCTTGCTGTGTCAAGATCGGAGTGGACCATTTCGGAAACCATGTCTTCGAGAGAATACTTGGGCTCCCATCCTAATTCTGATTTTGCTTTAGCCGGATCGCCAAGGAGTAAGTCTACTTCTGTTGGGCGATAGTAACGTGGATCAACTTTAATTACAGCTTCTCCGGTGTCCGTTCTGTATCCAACTTCCTCTTCTTCTTTGCCTTCCCACTTGAGTTCAATACCTACTGCGCCAAACGCTTTGTCGCAGAAGGAGCGTACGGTAGTCGTAATTCCAGTGGCAAGGACATAATCAGACGGATTATCTTGCTGGAGAATCAGCCACATGCCTTCGACATAGTCTTTCGCATGCCCCCAGTCCCTTTTCGCGTCAAGATTGCCGAGATAAAGGGTCTTTTGCAAGCCGAGTGAAATCCTGGCTGCTGCTCTGGTAATTTTTCGAGTAACAAACGTTTCACCGCGCCGAGGGCTTTCGTGGTTAAAGAGAATGCCATTGCAAGCGTACATATTATACGCTTCTCTGTAGTTTACAGTAATCCAGTAGGCATATAATTTAGCGACGGCATAAGGGCTTCTTGGATAGAAAGGAGTCGTTTCCTTTTGAGGCGTCTCTTGGACCTTGCCATAAAGCTCACTAGTTGAAGCCTGGTAAAACCTGGTCGTTTCCTGGAGGCCAAGGATGCGTATGGCCTCAAGAAGCCTGAGCGTTCCAAGAGCATCTGTGTTAGCCGTGTATTCAGGTGTTTCGAAGCTTACCTGAACATGGCTTTGTGCTGCCAGATTGTAAATTTCATTCGGCTGTACCTCTTGCACAATTCGAATGAGATTAGTGGAATCTGTTAGGTCTCCATAGTGCAAAAAGAAGCGAGCCCCGATATCATGTGGATCTTCATAGATATGATCAATACGTTGTGTATTAAAAGAGCTAGCTCGTCTCTTTATACCATGTACTTCATATCCTTTCTTTAGTAGAAGCTCTGCTAAGTAGGCGCCGTCTTGGCCTGTAATTCCTGTAATTAAAGCACGCCGTTTTTCCATTCCTGTAATCCTTCCTTCGCTGTTCGTAGTGAAATGTTTATTATTTATATCAACAAATGAAATGCCACAAATCGTGGTTTAAATATCTAATGATATTAAGTAGTACTTAAATAGTTTTCACAAAACCATTCATGAGATTGCCGAATTCCTTCTTCAAGAGAAGTCTTCGCTTTCCATCCAAGCTTGTTTATTCGGGTCACATCCATAAGCTTGCGGGGAGTCCCGTCAGGTTTCGATGTGTCGTATACAATCTCGCTATTGCTATTTAAAACTGATTTAATCAGCTCAGCAAGTTCGCTGATCGCAATGTCTTCACCAACACCAATGTTAAGGATGCCATCTGGTGCCACTTCGAAAATTTTGTCTGAAGGCTGTTCCATTGCAAATACAGTAGCATCAGCCATGTCGTCTACATACAGGAATTCTCGTTTAGGAGTACCTGATCCCCAGAGGGTAACAGGTGCATCTTCTGTACCGGTTGAGCTCTTCGCCTCATGAAATTTACGGATTAATGCAGGCAAAACATGGCTGGTCTTTAAGTCAAAATTATCATTTGGACCGTAAAGATTTGTAGGCATCAAGCTGAAGAAATCATGCCCATGCTGCTTTTTATATGCCTGGCACATTTTAATACCAGCAATTTTGGCTACCGCATACCATTCATTGGTTGGCTCTAGAGGGCCCGTTAAGAGGCAATCTTCTCTAAGTGGTTGTTCGGCCAATTTGGGATAAATGCAGGAGCTGCCCAAGAAGATAAGCCGTTTGGTGTTGTGGCTATGTGCAGCACGAATCACATTTGTTTGAATCGCAATGTTGTCACTGATAAAATCAGCTGGATACGTGTCATTTGCCAGAATTCCACCAACCTTCGCAGCTGCTAAGATAACACAGTCTGGTCTGGTCTCATCAAAAAAGGCATCAACACTGGCTTGATTCGAAAGGTCGAGCTCGCTTCTGCTTCTAGTAATGATATTGTCGTAACCTTTTTCCTGTAGTTGGCGGTATATTGCCGAACCTACTAGTCCTCGGTGACCAGCGACAAAGATTTTGTCTGATTTATTAATAGGTGACATCCAGTTTTAAAGTTAATTTGTTCTACTTAATTGGTCGATCAAAAGGAGGGTTGAAAGAACGGGGCCTATAATCGTGAAGATGTCACGCCAGTTCGTTCTTCTAATTTGCTTTACCTCGACTGTGACAACATCCCCCTCATTTAGGACCGGGGCATTAGAGATCTGGTCCATTACCTCCTCAAAGGAGGCTTCATAGATCAGAGCCTGGGCGCCTCCTGAGTTTCTGAAGAGCCTTATTGTTGTCTCGTATCTTACGTCTGGTTGGTTGTAGGCAGATGGGCCACCTGTTAAAGCGAGTAAGAATGCGAGGTCTGTGTTTTCCTCTAGAATGTAAATTCCAGGAGACACAAGGTCTCCGAATGCAGATATTTCTATAGAAGCAGTTCCAGGTGTAACCAGGTAATGGAATGTACTAATATTTGTATCTATTTCGTCCAGTTGCCTGAATTCTGGTCCTTGTGCAAAGCTGCTGTGTGAACCGAGTACTGTGTAAAAGAACAAAATTGTCAGAGTGAACACACAGTATGTGTTCACTCTGTTAAAGCGTGTTGTCATCAGCATTTCAACTTGGGGGATCAATGAGTCGATTAATTAATATGTGCTATGGATAATATCTAGCATAAGCAGAATGGTTTTAGCTAGTTACGTAACTATTCGATCCATAGCTGTAACCATACGTACTTTTGTAACCATAAATACTTGACGGGTCAAACCGATTGAGAACTGTACCGAGAACATTTGCTCCAACACTTCTTAATTCTTCGATTGACTGTGTTAAAGCTTCCATGTCTGTACCATCCGAGGATGCCACAACTATAACGCCATCACATTGACGCGAGAGAAGGACAGGATCAACGGCTCCAAGTACAGGCGGTGTGTCAAAGATGATGATATCGAATTCAGTTCTAAATCTATCTATAAGGTCCATCATCTTTCTGGAACCGAGTAACTCAGCAGGTTGAGAAACTGGGATTCCAGTGATTACATAAACATTTTCAATACCAGTAAAGAATCGCTCTGCATCCCATCTGCTTTCATCTTCTGATAGGAGCTCAAGAAGGCTTGGGCCCTCAGGTAGTCCTAGTTTGTCATGAAGAGAAGGGCGTCTTAAGTCGGCGTCAATAACCAGGGTTCGTTTGCCGGCTTGTGCAGAGGTAAATGCAAGGTTAAGCGAAGTAGTGCTTTTGCCTGCTCCTGATTTTGGGCTTGTAATCATCAGGTTCTGAATACCCATGTCGTCTCTGCTAAATTGCAGCTTAATATAAAGGCGTCTATACGCCTCAGCAATTGGTGACATGGGAGCGATTAGAGCAGTAAGGGCAGTACTTACCTCGCGGCCCTCAAAGTCAATTTTAAGGCGCTTGCCAAACTCTTTTTTGATGAGTTGCCGCATGTCAGGCACAACACCGAGCATGTTGATGTCGCTGTGGTTGAGGTCTTCTGGAGAGTAAACCCGAGTATCAAACTTGCGTCTTGCAACCGCAACACTAACACCGAGCATTAGCCCTAACATGAGTCCCAGGATCAAGTTGATCGCTTTCTGAGGTTTTTCTGGCTTCTCGGGTGGAACTGCCTCCCTGATAATCCGGGCAAAACCAGTTACTGACTCTTCAGCAATTCTAATCTGCTCAAGTTTGCTTGAGAAAAGAGTGAACAGTTCTTCAGTAGACTGCTGCTCTCTTTTTAATTGAGCCAACTCCATCGCAACAGTTGGGATATCGCGGAGCCGGCGATCATACTCGCCAAGCCGTTGTTCTAGCCCGCGAACTTTTGCCTGCTGGCCACTAATGTTAACTCTTTCGTCCGCAATTTTACGTCTAATCGTGCGAATGTAGTTTATGCTAGGCGCATCAGTAGGATCAAGACCGCCACCTGTGATTAGCTTGTCCGCAAGTTCATCTGAAAGAGCTCTTATTTCAGAGCGTAATTGAGCAATTCGTTGGTTGTAGTCCCTAAGCTGTGCGTTTTCACCTGGGTTGGTTCTAAGCTCAGGGTTTTTGCGGTAAATTTGATCAACGTGGAGTTCTAGATCGGTAATCTCTTCTTGTTTAAGCTTGATCTTTTCATCGATGCCAGAACTAATTTGGTCAGCAATGATAGGCTGAAGGCCGGTGATTTCATTTTCTAGAGAGAGCAAATGGGATTCACTCATGCTTAGCTCGACCCGTGCAGTCTCGAGCATGGCCTCCATTTGAGCAATCTGGGCTACGAGATACGTTACCTGCTCATCTAGGGCAGTAGCTCCCTCTCTATTTTTGTATGCAGCTAGATTTGCCTCGATTTGTTCAAGTTCTTCTTTATTCTCTTTGTATTCCATTTCATAGAAAACACGGAGCTTAGTTAAATTCTCCTTCAACATGTTTTCTGTTTCCCGGATGTACTCAGCGGCATAAATGCCTGCAATGACTGCTGCTTCTTCAGCCGAGTTGCTTACAGCCACTATTTCAATTGCATCGGTGTTTTCGTCAGATGCGGAGATAGTCAGGATCTCTTCTTGCAGCAAGTTTGCCAATTGATTAACAGAAGTTGCCTGGGTAAGAATGTCTAAAGGCTCTGCTGATCCTGGTAAGCTTCGCAGCTCGATCAAACTATCCGCGGTCCGATTGGCAATTTGAAGAGACTTGCCAAGAATGATTAACTGGTTCTCGATAGTTGTATTTACCGGAGCTGAAGAGACGACACCTTCTAATGACAGCAGATCTGTGTCTTCAGAAGCTTCAGTGTCAACCATCAAGATGGTGAATGCTTCAAATTCAGGTTCGGCCGTGAATGTATAGAGTGTTACAGCAGACAGTACTAGAAATGTGACACCGATTATATACCATTTACCGTGCCGGAGAACTTCCATGGCTTCATAAAAGGAAGACTTGGCTTCTCCAGTTGTGCGTGGGTTGATTGGTTTTGTAAACCGGGGATCAGGTGGACCTTGATATGGCATTGGTAGGTCCTGATAAAATGCACGGTTTACAGGATAAGAAGGTTTTTCCATGGAATTTGGGATTAACGTAAACTATTGAGTAGGTTATCCTTTTGAGCTGCCAATATCATAAGTGAGTACTAAAAAGTTTCGTTGCAGGGGAGGGGATACGCAGAAACCAAATCATGTGTTAATTGCTTAGCTTTTAGCAGTTCAGAACCTACAAAATATAGTTGTTTTACATGGGGATTTAGGTGTGATTTTATCCGGTTCAGTTGAGGGAATGTTCCGGGTAATTCACTGCCAGTACCCAGGTGATACTGACGACTGCACTACAAGTTGTTGGAGTGCCTTAATACAATAGCCATTTGTATAATCGGCCATGAACAGAATGTCTTAATTGAGTGATACTATTTGCTGTGATTCCGTGCAGCAATGTAAAGACAGTTCTTCAGATATAACATAAGTTATATTTCTTTCCGCGACTTCCTAATGTTGCTACGATTTAGTGTACAAAGTTTCACAAGTTCATGACATAACCAGATGGTTAAGGAGCTTGTGACCTACTTTGGTTTGATACTTTTTACGTTCTGTGCCCTTGTTTGTAGTATGAACCAAACTAGTGTGTTATCTAAGAGGTTTTATGTTAAACCGATTAATGCAGACTAACTGGTTTTTATGCAGGCCACTTAAGAACGGCTAACCACCTACATGAGTTGTTTGAATGCTCATTCCCCCCATGAGAAGTGTTGCAACTTCTAGATGAAGGTAAATCATCAGTTCTAGCAGAGTGCTTTTTTTGTTCTGATGATGTTGGCTTTTGGCGGCTTTGGGGTTGTAATTAGGCTATATATGGCATACTCTAATATTGCATCCTACATCAAAGATTTTGTAAACAACGTGACCCAGCAAAACGGTGTTGTTATCAACGAATACCTGATCGAGCGCTATGTTCGTTTTCGTGACACATTAGACAAAGCGACGCAAGTCTTGATTGGGAATTATATAAGTAAATATAGTTCTGCGGCTGCGCTCGAGAGATTCTATACTCAATTTTACGAAGAGTATGATAATGCAGGGGCACATATGTCAACAAAAGCTGAGTCTTTTGCATCCAGTATCTTTGAAAACAGCTCTCAGTAGTTTTCTGGATCACATAAAGGCTGAGTCTTGATCGAATTGGGAAGATAGTCCACCTGCACTTCCCATCGTGAAGCATATCATTCTGGTTTGCTTTCATATCGCGTTAATTGGATAATTATCCCTTGCATGGGTAACTGCTTTTACAAATTATTGGCAGTTTGCTCTTCTGGTTGGTCAAATCCTTTCTTATCTTCCTGGAGAAATTAAGCCCTGGGGCTTAAATATGTACTACTATCTATCTCGACGTCTCTTTCATGGTACCCATTGATATATTGATGCTGGCTCTTCTGGTAATAGGAGTCATTAGGGGAATTTTTACAGGGGGAATTAAGCAGATTCTAAGCATTGTTGGAGTGATAGCAGGTTTGTTGCTTGCTGTTTCCCTTTCAGAGCCCTTTAGTAATCAACTGGTAAGGCAAAACTGGGTAAGTGAAACCCTTGCTCCGGCTGTGGCCTTTGTGGTGATTTTTTTTCTGGTTCAGGTGGCAGTTCTTGCTGCAACGTACGTGTTGCGGTCCGCTCTAGAAAAAATAAAGCTAGGTGGGCTCGATAAAGCGCTTGGGGGCATTGTAGGTGGCGGGAAGGCTATTTTGGTAATTAGCTTAGTCCTGTTTCTTATAAGGTTTGTAGGTATACCGAGTGAAGAGCATAGAGAAAACTCAGTGTTCTACGAAGTAGTTTATCCTATCATGCCTGCTACTTGGAATTTTATTGTTGGAAAAGCACCTGAAGTATCCGACATGAATTAGTGTCACAAATCAGTGCTTGTAGCGGTCAATTCAAATCTCAGATAACGCCAAATGGTACCCGTTAAACTTACTTTGTCTAATTTCCTGAGTTATGGTTCAGAGGCGCAGACATTGGATTTTAGCCGGTTCCACGTTGCGTGTCTATCAGGACGTAACGGTCAGGGTAAGTCGGCTTTATTGGATGCATTAACGTGGGCTTTGTGGGGAGAAGCACGGAAATCAAGCGGTGCGCAGAAGCCTGATGAAGAACTGCTGAGAATTGGTTCTCGACGCATGTATGTCGAGTTCTTATTTGATATAGAAGGTGAGAGATACAGAGTATTACGTACCTATTCCCGCTCGGCCACAGGGAAAACAAGCAAGTCGCTACTCGAGCTGCAACTTATCAAAGACGATGAAGATGGAATCCCCCTTACTAAAGCCTCAATGCGTGAAACGCAAGAAGCGTTGAATGAACGTCTCGGGCTTGATTACGACGCTTTTGTCAATTCTGCTCTATTGCTTCAAGGGCGGTCTGACGAGTTTACAAAAAAGAAGCCGGCAGATCGTAAGAATATTCTGGGACGGGTTCTCAATCTTGGTAAGTATGATAGGCTCGCCGATCGTACCCGATTAAAACAAAATGCCTTGAAAACAGAGGTGGAAAAACTTGAGAGAGAAGTAGAAATATTTTCCGATTTGCTCAAGAACGAAGCTGAGTGGGTCAGTGACTTTGAGGTAGTAAATCAAGAACTTGATGTAAGGGAGAAGGTGCTGTCTGGTTTAAAGGCAGAAGAGGCTGGCCTGGTTGAGAAAGTTGTGTCACTTCAAGCATTGCGGAAGGAATTAGACTCGTTAAATTTGAGTCTTTCTCAGGCAACAAATCAGAGAGAACTCCGGAATAAAGAAAAAGACGAGATCAGCCTGAAATTAGTTAGGGCTAATAAGCTTATTGAGAATAAAGAGCAAATTCAAAAGGACTATCAAGCGTATGTTTCATTCCAGAAAGAACGGGATGAGCTTGATACGCAACGTGAAGTATACAGAGGTATTGAAGCACAGCTTCAAGCAGCGCGCTCTTCTCTTGTAGTAAAACGAACAGAGTTCGAAAGTAAGATTGATAAATTGGAGCTTGAAGTACGTGTCAAGGAGCAGGAGTATAAGGCGGCAGAAATCGAAGTAGCTTCAAAAGACGAGCTTGTACGTGAACTAGATAAGTCAAGGAAAGCAAATAAACGTGTTATAGAATTAGAGGGTTTAATAGAGAAAAGGAAGACTCTGGATATCGATATTAAAGGGCTGGAACAGCAAGTGTTTGGTAAAAAAGAGCAGCTTTTAGAACGATATAATGGTTTAAAGAAACAGCTAGCCAAAGTAAAGACGAGTATAGATGAAATAGGCCGTTTAAAGGCCAGACTAATTGAGGCTAAGGCGAACAAGGAGAAACTCGTTCAGATACAGACAAATCTGTTCAAAACAAAGGAAGATGGGTTGGCGGTAGCTGGAGAAATTGATCAGATTGAACTGCGTATTTCTGTAGTAAGGGAAGAAAAAGAAAAAATAAACCGGAGAATTGATCAGTTCAACGATGAGGGTGAACTTATATGCCCAACCTGCGGAATAGCTCTAAATAAAGACCGAAAAGAGGGTTTGCTAAGTGAGCTGTCAGATCAACTAGTAGGCATCGAAAATGATCTGAAGGAATTAAGTAAAATATTGGTCGAGAATCAGAAAAAGCGAGATAACTTGCGAGGAAGCTATAAAGAACTGGCAAATAAAGAGCAGCTATTGTTGGATGCAGTCGAGCTTTTTCATGAACTCAATCAAAGATTTGAGAAAAGTCTAGAGATTAAAGAGGAATATGAGGCTAATGAGAAGAGACTGAAAGACTTGCACCGTCGGTTAGAGGCAAAAGACTATGCTGCTGATGAGCAAAAATTGCTTTTCGAGAAAGTTGAGCAGAGGCAAGGATTGGTGATACAAGAGGATGATCTTAATAATCTGCGTTTTCGTGCTGCACAGATAGATCGGTTTGAGGAAAGATTGAGGAAAATTGAGATCTCAGAAGGGAAGAAAGAAACGCTGCATAACCAGATTAAAAAAAACCGTCGAACTCTTTTAGATCTAAGAAATCAATTTGATAGCGGTGAGGCGTATGGCGAGCTTAGAGAGAAGATTACAGGTTTAGAGCAAAAGCTTGTCAAATCTGACTTTGATCCAGAGCGATTTGAGATGATTAAAAAAAGCATCAAAGAAAAAAGTGATGCGCCTGAGATGGTAAGGGCTCTGCATGAGGCGGAGAATAACGTAATAGAATGGGTTGCTCAAAGCGAGAATTTGGAAAAAATACTTGCTGAAATTAACAAAAATATTACTCTTTACAAGGAAACGAAAGAGACTACGGTTAAGGCTCTTGCAGAGCTTGAAGAACACCAGGTTCAACTAGATAGAACACGCAAGGAGAGGGAAGAGGCGGAGGAAAAAGTACTGGCGTCTCAGCAAGCAATTGGAGAGCTGAATGCCAGGATGGAACAGGTGAGTCAGGCAAAGAAGAAACGAAAAGAAGCTAAAGATCTGCTCAAGGAAAAAAAGAAAGAACTAAATATCTATAGAAAATTACGTACAGCATTTGGGAAAAATGGTATACAGTCTCTAATCATAGAAGAGTCTCTTCCTGAAATCGAAGAAAGAGCAAGTGAAATATTGCACAGATTGACGGATGGCAAGATGCAAGTGCATTTAGAAACCATTAAGGACAAGAAGTCGGGCGGGACTAAAGAGACCCTAGAGATCATAATAACTGACGACTCAGGAATTCCTAGAGCATATGAGACGTACTCGGGTGGGGAGGCCTTCCGCATCAATTTTGCGCTGCGTATTGCCTTGGCTCAAATGCTTGCTGAGCGAAATGGGGTCAAAATTAGAACTCTTGGTATCGATGAAGGGTTTGGGACGCAGGACGAAGATGGGATACAATACCTAATCGAAGCAATACAAAAAGTGCAGGATGACTTCGATAAAATAATTGTGATCACTCACCTTAATAGACTGAAAGAAGCATTTCCAGTGAGGATAGAAGTTGTGAAAGACCCAATCAGGGGATCAGAGTTTACTTTGATTGAGCAATAAGATCCTTAATTAGATAAGAAGCCCCAGCCCAAAACCTACAAAAGAATTTTCTAGGGAGGATTCGCCAGATTTAGTTGCTTCGATTGAGTATGAACCATGGATAGTTACATTGGTGTTGACTCTAACTCCCAATATCCCTTTCACTGTGTAGATTCTAGGACGAATTCCCCCAAGAATATGCCTGTGTGAGTACGTACCACTCAAAACGATTTTGTTGGCAAAGAAAAGAAACGCTTCCCCGAGATAGCCAACCTCGTAACTGCGCTTGCGTAGAAATAAGCCTTCGGTAGAAGCAAGGCCTTCATATGCGAAATTCCCAAATTTCGCAGTCGTTAAGCCCACACTACCAATTGCGCGAAGGGTAAAGTAGTTAGAAGGATTTCCGAAGTAAACAGACGGGCCAAGGCGGAGGTTTACCCATCTTAGGTCCAGTTCCATTCGGTTAGACTTGTCATAGTCAAACAACGTAACACCCATGCTTATCGGGAGGCGAATTACATCCATGTTGAGTAAGCCCAGGCGCCATCGGAAATCATAATCTTCAAAATTGTTAGTTCTGGTTCCAACGCTCATAAAGATCGTCTGGACAAGACCCGTGCTTTTTAATTCAGGGGCTACTTGAGAAGAGGATGCAATCTTGGAATAGAGGATGTGACTGTAAAAGGCTTCTTGATCTAGGTCGTAGAAGAAATAAGGAGCAAATTCTACGGCAAGTTCTGGAATAGGGCCTAGTGTCTGTGCTTGTATTTTGCTAGAATTACTATAGAAGCAGAAGAACAGCGTGAAGATCACAAATAAAGGGCATTTTTTTAATGCAACTGATAATGCGTTCATGTGGGAATGCGGTTTCCAACGATACTGCTAGCGGTTTAGGCGCATAAGTATAAGGCCACCTACTATTAAAGATCCCCCTACCAACTGAACGGGCTGAATATGCTCGCCGAGAATGAAGTAACTGGCTACCAAGGCAATAAAGGGTACTAGATTTCCAAATACTGCGGTGTGAGTGGCTCCAACTTTTTGTACAGAATAGGTCCATGCTACTACTGCCAACCCTGTTGACAAAGCTCCTGAATATAAAATGGCGAGCCAAATAACCCAGTTCAGCTCCCCCCATAGTATACCATCCATATGAGGTAGGGCCAGGAGAAAGTTAAATGGAAAGGAAATTACGAGACCAATTAACGTTATTCCTTTTGCGTCAATAAACTGAGTAGCTGGTTTGCTAAAGGCTGTATATGCCCCCCAGCAAATCGATGCCGCAAGGATGAGTGCATTCCCCATAATCAGATCTCTATCAAAGCTGATTTTGTTTTCACCGGATATTGAAACATAGATTGCTCCTGAGACTGAGAGGACCAATCCGATCCATGCATTCCTTGTGAGTTTTTCCTTGTAAAAAGCAATAGCCACAATAGCTGTCCAAACAGGAGAACTTGCCATGATAATGGCGCTGTTTCCTGCTGTTGTATTATCTATACCGAGGACAAAAAAAAGCTGGTACAAGAAGTATCCAAGAAGCCCAAGCAATACAAAAGAGAATAAATGTGATTTTAAGGCATTCCAGTTCAGAGGGGATTGTTTTCGAAACGCAAATACTAAAAGGATAGCAGCAATAGAAGCGATAAATCTGAAAATGTTAACAACAAAAGGGTGCATTACTTCCAATACATATTTCAGAATTGGGAAATTTACACCCCATACGACGATGATCATAATTAGCAGCAGGTCGTATTTCAGTTGTTTGGTAGTGTATTTGTTCACTTAATTACTAATGCAATTAGAGGGCAGGCTAAGTGGTAGAGGGTATGGACTTTGCCACATAGTCTCCTATCATTGAACTAATTGAGTTAAAACTCGTATTTTTATGGTACTTACGGGTTAGATATATGGGATCAGAAGGAATCAAAAAGTTATACTACTCAATAGGTGAAGTCAGTCAAAAAACGGGACTTGAACAACATGTGTTGCGCTATTGGGAAACAGAGTTTGAAGGCTTAAGTCCTCAGAAAAATCGAGCAGGTCGCCGAATATACACTAAAGATGACATTGATTTTATAGAAAGGCTCAAATATTTACTAAAAGAAAGAAAATTTACCATAGAGGGTGCTCGTAATGCATTAGGGAGTCTTGACCAGGAGGACAGTGGTGATGCAGGATTTCGAAAGGAACTTTTAGCATTGCGATCATTTCTAAAGGAGATTGTAGAAAAACTCTGAAAGAGACTTCTACGGGACGTGGCGCAGTCCGGTAGCGCACTTGCATGGGGTGCAAGGGGTCGTGGGTTCAAATCCCGCCGTCCCGACTAACAATGTATTAAGCTTCCTTATCGGATGATTTGGAAGCTTTTTTGTGTTTAGTATTTATTGAATGGTACAGGATGTATCCTTATTATAGGAAGTAGAACATGTTCGTTTACACCTGTATAGATTAAGTAGAAGGCAGGAGAACAGCTCATACTCTATGCTCGAAAACCCATTACCCCAAACACTTAGCTCTTTCCTTGCAGATCTAGTCGAAATCCGAGAAAACAACGGCGTTACACTGGATGATATAAGAGTGCGGACTAAGGTGTATCCCCATATCATAGCTCAGTTTGAAGAAGATGGGCTAAATGAGCATCCTTTGTTCAATGTGTTGTATTTGAAGGCATTTGTGAGAAGCTATGCGGAGGTTGTTGGTATCTCTCCTTCAATTGCTGTCAGCTCATATGAAGATGCTCTTTCTGAGAAATACAATAGGCGATTGGCTGTTGAATACCTTGGTCTTCCTGAGCTCGAGGAGTCTGTTGCCTCTGATACGAGTGAGGCTAAAACGAGTCAAAAAGAGATAAGGGCACCAAGGGTAACTGAGCCTAGAATTGATAATCCTACAACTCCTCGTATTTCTCTCAATTCAAGTAGTGCAAGTCTCTCTAAAATTTGGGATTCAATTCAGTCTTCACTTAGGAGAACGAGTGCAAATGCTATAAGTATGTTGCAGGTCATAAGTGATAAGGGAATTCTTCAGTGGGGTGTATTAGCACTTTGTATTGTTGTTGGGGCGTTTCTATTGATTAAGTTGGTCGCTTTTCAGAATGAGTCAATGCCTCCCGCATTTACCCAGGAGGGGGCATCTTCAATTCAGGAAACATCCGTTGTTGAGGATACAAGTAACAGAGAGGAGGTGCCAGTGGTAGATTCATTGCTTCTTAAAAAGACAAGTTTGGTACAAGGTGTTATTGGCCGCATCGAAAATGGGGATAGTTTGAACGTTACGATAGTAGCTGCTACTGGCAAGCTGGATCCATTTCGTATCAGAGTCGATAATGATTTGCGCCGCCCTTATTGGATTGACGAGGGGGACTCACTGGATTTCTGGTTTGACAATCAAGTCACTGTAGAGGATAATTTAGACAACATGGTGATTTTATTTGAGAGCCTCGAGTATCCCATATTGAGCACAGATTCTACTGCGAGGGTTGTGATAAGTAGGGATAGTGCAAATGCCTTCACCTACTCTTCTCTATAGCAGTCTTATTCAAAGACAGAAAGATACTGCATCTCGCATATGAATGAAGTTGCCAGAACCAGGCAGAAGCTAAAAGAACTCAGCGAGTTATCAATCGAGGAATTGTCTGAGGAGTCTTCGAGAGAACATGTACAAGAATTGATTGAGCTAATAAACTACCATGCTCATCAATATTATGTGCTAGATAATCCTCTTATCTCGGATAGTGAATATGATATTCTGTATCGATCTCTTCAATCAATTGAGGCCGCGCATCCAAATCTGGCCTCATTAAGTTCGCCAACTCAACGAGTTGGGAACCAACCACTGGATAAATTTGAACGAGTACGACATGCTGTGCCCATGTTGTCGCTGGGTAATGCTTTTGATGGAGAAGAGCTACAGGCTTGGTATCTGAGATGTATTAAAGGGCTGCAGGAACTGTATGGCGATGATATTCGCCCGGCAGTAACTGTCGAGCTTAAGATTGATGGATTGGCGCTGTCGCTTGTTTATGAAAACGGACAGCTGGTATTGGGAGCTACCAGGGGAAACGGGTTAGAAGGAGAAGAGATAACCCCGCAAGTACGAACCGTTTCTAGTATTCCTCTAGAGGTTCCGATACTCAAAGATACAGAAATAAAAGCGCCTGAACTTCTTGAAGTAAGAGGGGAGGTGTATATGTCCAAGAGTGATTTTGAGAAGTTAAATAGTTCTCTTGCATCTCAGGAAAAGAAGCAATTTGCTAACCCTAGAAATGCAGCAGCGGGGAGCCTTCGCCTTCTTGATTCAACTATCACAGCTACGAGGCCGCTCAGGTTTTATAGTTATTCGGTTGGCAGGCTCGAAGCTGATTCTGTACCTCAGGCTCAGCACGGCATGCTGCGATACTTAAAAGACTTGGGTTTTGCTGTAGAAAAAAACTCTCAACGATGTGAGACTATTGAAGAAGCCATTTCATTTTGTGCTAAATGGGCCGAGATACGCGATACGCTTGACTATGAGATTGATGGTGTTGTAGTCAAAATTGATTTGATTGAATATCAAAATGTTCTGGGAAATGTTTCTAATGCACCTCGTTGGGCTGTTGCTTATAAATTTCCTGCAAGGGAGACAACGACTGTTCTAAAGAATATCACCGTGAGCGTAGGAAGGACTGGAGCAATCAAGCCGGAGGCGGTTCTGGAGCCGGTACAGATTGGTGGTGTAACGGTGTCGAAAGCAACATTACATAACGAAGACTATGTGATAGGCAGGGATATAAGGATTGGTGACACTGTCTTAGTCAAGCGTGCTGGGGATGTTATCCCTCAAGTAGTCAGGTCCATACCTGAAGCGAGGACCGGAGACGAAAAAGTATGGCGAATGCCAGAGAATTGCCCAGTCTGTGATACTCCATTGGTTAGGCTGGACGATGAGGCAGACTATTACTGTGTCAATACGGAGTGTCCAGCACAGTTCATCCGACTGGTCGAACACTATGCTAGTCGAGGAGCAATGGATATCGAGGGCTTAGGATCTAAGCTGGCTGTGCAATTGGTAGATGAACAGCTAGTTTCCAGTTTGGCTGACATATACGCCCTTTCTCTTGATGATCTGGTAGCATTAGAAGGCTTTGCAGATAAAAAGGCAAAGAACCTTTTGGATGGCATTAAAGAATCAACTTCGAGGCCTCTCAGTCGGCTTTTCTTTGGACTTGGTATCCGATACGTTGGAAAAACTGTTGCAGAACTGGTGGTAAGTCATTTTGAAAACATTACTGAGATATTAGAATCCTCGGTTGAAGACCTTGAGGCAATCGATGGAGTGGGGCCTTCTATTGCAAAAAGTATTGTTGATTGGTCTGGAGTGGAAAAAAACCAGATATTGGTGAAAAACCTTGCGGAAAGAGGCGTTAATCTCAGGCGGTTACCTGAAGAAGTTTCTAGTCAAGAGCAAAGTACGGCTGTGAGTGGGAAGCAATTTGTTATTACTGGCACGCTCTCTTCAATGGCCAGGAGCGATGCCCAGCAGTTGATTAAGAAAGCTGGTGGCAAGGTTACCTCCAGTGTTACTAAGCGGACAGATTTTCTTGTGGTTGGTGAAAAACCAGGAAGTAAATACGCAAAAGCTCAAGAGTTAGGCATTGAGATACTTGATGAGGCTGCTTTTGTAAACATGATAGGCTCATAAGGATAAACTTGAATTTGAAGAAATAGTGCTAACAACGTTAGATTATGCCGTTATTGCAATATACTTTGTCGCTATTACGGTATTTGGTATAAAAGCAGGGGGAAGGCAGTCGAGTCAAAAGGACTTTTTCTTGGGAGGAAGAGATCTTCCCTGGTGGGCTATATGTTTCTCAATAGTGGCTACAGAGACAAGTACCCTAACGGTGATTGGTGTGCCAGCAATTGCCTATGCAGGTACATTTACCTTCCTTCAGATAGCACTGGGTTATTTGGTTGGCCGCATAGCAGTTAGCATTATATTTTTGCCCAAGTATTATGACCAATCCTTGCAGACCGCTTACGCCTTTTTGGGTAACCGTTTTGGTTCATCAACCCAGATAATAGCTTCGATTACCTTTCTGATAACCCGGCTTCTGGCGGATGGCGTTAGACTATTTGCAACCGCAATTCCGGTGAAGATTATTCTTGAAGCAGCTGGACTTGAAGTCAGTTATTTTGCAGTTATATGCGTAATCGGGCTGTTGACCATTGTTTACACTTCGATTGGTGGGCTAAAAGCGGTTGTTTGGATGGATTTCGTCCAGATGATCGTATATGTAATAGGTGCCGTTATTGCAATAGTCGTTTTATTGCAAGCATTACCCGAAGGATGGAATGAAATAGCGTCGAGCGAAGGTAAGCTCAAGTTTCTGGATTTTGAGCTTGGGAGGCCGATTAATGAGATCCTTACCTCTCCTTATGTGTTTATAACAGCTGTTCTAGGAGGGGGGATATTTACGATGGCTTCCCATGGAACGGATCAGCTCATAGTGCAACGATTACTGGCGTGTAAAAACTTAAATGACTCGAAGAAGGCTTTGATAGGAAGCGGGTTTCTAGTCATTATACAGTTTGCTCTATTTTTGATTTTAGGCCTTTTATTGTGGAGCTATTATGATGGGGTGGCTATTTCTGAATTGGGTTTAAGTCGAACCGATGAGGTTTATCCCAAATTTATTGTAGAAGAATTGCCGGCAGGAATTTCTGGGTTAATCCTGGCAGGCATAATAGCGGCTGCAATGAGTACCTTATCCTCCTCGCTCAATGCTTTGGCTTCTTCAACATTAGGCGATATATACGCCCTAACCACAAAGAAGTCATTAGGCGATGACCAGCAGCTGAAAATTGCTCGGCTCTTTACGCTTATTTGGGGGGGCATATTCATTGCCTTCGCTAGCCTTTTTCAGAATCAACAAAATCCTGTAGTTGAACTTGGCTTGGCAATTGCAACATTCACTTACGGAGGCTTATTAGGAGTTTTTGTGCTGGGGCTGATAGATAAAAAAGTGAAGGATGTTGGGGCAAGTATGGGATTGGTCCTTGCCATTGTCGCCATGACTCTTGTGATTTTTGGGGTGAAATATTCTGAAACACAAGGATGGTTTTTTGCTTTCGATAGCTCAAGTGAAGGTGGGATGGTTGAAAATGCAAAAACTATAGCTTGGCCACTGTATACACTTCTTGGTGCAGTGCTAACAATTGTGTTTAGCTGGATGGTAGAAAATTTAAAGCACTTCTTTTTGCGGAACAGGTAACTGTACCTATCGTCTTACTAGTTGCTAAGTGGGGAATAAGGACCTGTAAAGGCCCTTTTTCTAGAGTATAAAACGTTATATGGATATTAATAGATTTATAAGGCGATTCAGGCGGAAGATTAGACCTGTTGGAGAAAAGCTAGAGAAAGGCAGAAATAGCGAAAACCAATTAGCAACAAAAAATCTTTTCATCAAATCAGTAATTTTCTTCTCTCTTTTACTGATTTCATATATAGCATTTCCGAAAAGTGAATTATACCAATTCTCAGTTGAAGCCGGTGAATCGTGGAGGTATGAAACACTCAAGGCCCCGTTTGACTTCCCTATTTATAAAGATGAAGGTGTAATAGAATCGGAGAAAAGAAATATACGATATACTACACCTCCTTACTTTAGTGAGATACCGCAAGCTAAGTCAAAAATGCTTGCTAAACGGGACACTGTAAAAAATCAATTAGATAGGATTTTTGTTGCCTATTCTCAATTTGTTAAAAACAAGGAGCGGGACAGCCTCACCTGGGCTATTCAAGATTCTTTACGTGTTACCGAACTAAAACGTACAGCATGGCTACGTTTAACCCAAGAGCAATGGGAGTATTTGACTGATTCGTACATGGCTCATTTGCCTGATTCCAATGGGGTTTCTCTATCTAGTTCTGAAGAACGCCTTGATCAAGCGCTTCTAAACAATGCGTGGAATATTGCAAATCCGCTAATAGGAGTAGGTATACTTGATATTCCTTTGGATAGCGTGCTTACAGAGGAAATAGTGATTCGGAAGGTTGATGAATCGATTGATATCAGAAGAAGTAAAGACAATGTAGTCGGATTAAACGAAGCGTTTGTTTTTGCAGAAGAAAAATTTGCTACTAGTTTTCCCGCGAACTCTCAATATGCACGTCTGGGTAATTCGTTCTTTCGTGCAATATTTCAGCCCTCTCTCTCTTTTATGAGAGCTGAGACTTATCGAGAATGGAATCGAAAAGAAGAACGGCTCTCCCCAACAAGAGATATGGTTGGAGCTGGAAGTGTCATTGTAAATAAGGGAGATCTCATAAACGAAGAGACGATGCGTCGGCTGTCTTCCCTGGAGAGGGCGCAGAGAGAAAAGAGTGGAAACCGAATGCCTTGGAGAATCGGCTTAGGGCAATTTATGTTCACGCTTGCTGTCTTCGTGATTTTCTTCTTGTACTTATATGTTCAAAGGAAAGAGATATTTGATGACAACAGGAAAGTGCTGTTGATTGTGCTGCTCTTTGTTGGGATTATTGGGTCCTATGCAATCGTCGTCAGGAGTTCCATTCTAAATATATATGCCATCCCTGTGGCGATTGTACCGGTTATGCTTACTGTCCTTTTTGACTCCAGGGTAGCGCTGTTTGGGTTGCTCACGTTGGCTTTTATTGGCGGGCATTTTAACGGGTATGACTTTGAATTTACTTTTGCCACTTTATTTGCAGGGTTTTTGGGTGTTTTCAGTGTGAGGGATATAAAGAACAGGGGGCAAATATTCTTGAGTGCAGCTATAGTTGGGGTTGGTTATTGTGTGATTTTGATGTCATCCTGGTTAGTATTTGATGTATCCCAGAGTGTTCTTTCTGAGGACTTAATGTCGATTGCGATAAACGCAGCTCAGCTGATTGTCGTGCTGCCCTTGTTGTGGGTCTTTGAGCGTGCATTCGATATTACAACCGACCTGACTCTTTTGGAATTGTCTGACACAAATCGCCCTCTTCTTAAGGAGTTGAGTATTAGGGCGCCTGGTACATTTAATCACAGTCTGCAGGTAGCGAATCTGGCTGAAGCTGCGGCTGATGCAATAGGAGCCAATGCTCTTTTAACGAGAGTTGGGGCTTTGTATCACGATATTGGGAAGATGGTAAAACCTGAGTACTTCGTGGAAAATCAACGATCACAAAAGAATCCACATGATCAGGTAAAGCCCCGAATGAGCTCTCTAATTATAGCCAGCCATGTAAAGGAAGGCTTGGAAATTGGCCGAAATTACAATCTACCTAAATTAGTCCTTTCTTTTATTCCTATGCATCATGGGACAACGTTGATTGAGTACTTTTATAAGAAAGCTCAAGAAATGGAGGAGGGAGAGCAGGGGAGTGTCCTGGAATCTGAATTCCGATATCCTGGGCCAAGGCCTAACTCTCGAGAAACGGGAATTTTGATGTTAGCTGACTCTGTTGAGGCTGCAAGTCGAAGCATCAACGAGCCAACTCACAAGAGGCTTGAGGGCTTGATAGAATCAATATTCAAGGCACGAGTTAATGATCATCAGTTGGATGATACAGATTTGACATTCCGGGACCTTGATAAGATAAAAGAAACCTTCCTTGCTATGCTGATAGGTATTCATCATGGCCGTGTTAAATACCCAGGTCAAGACAGAGAAGATGATGAGGTGGCTGAAGTGCCTGATGAGTCCTTTAATGATGAATCCACTCTCGAAAAGGAAGCAAAACCAGCGCCAGTCGCACACGAGCAATAATGACTATAAGCCAGGTAGAAGGCGCTGGATAGCCTGAATTGATTCCTGGCTCACAATATGGCCTATCTGAGTAAACGTTTTCTCCTGCTTAGAAAAAGTATGTAGTGCTCTTTTGCATCTAGGAGTAAAAACAACCAAGTCTGTTTGGTCAATAAATTGTTTTAAATGCGAGCTTCCGTCCTCCAGTGAAGCGCCAAATATTTGGCCAGAAAAGCCAGTGGCTGCTTGAATTTCGGCCATTAGATGAGGGATGGATTCTTTGTTATAAGTAATTAACCCAAGCGTCTCCCTGTCGTATAAGTGCCCTATCCGATCTAGCGTCTGTGGACTTAGGTAAAGTGTGAGCCCAAGGATATCCACCCTTGGGAATATTTCTACAACCATCTGGATATCGGCATGCCGGCATAGGATATAATCGGCGTCTTGGTGTTTTCTCTCCAGATTTCTTAGCGTTGTGTATTCTACACTTACCTGTAGAATAGAAGAAATGTAGTTCGAAAATTGCTCTCCAATTTCAAGGTAAGGAGCTGCAAAAACTACTTTAGAATCCTGCGTTGCAGAGTCCATGAGAGCAAGTTGCTCCTGGAAAAGGTAGTCTATATCTGTTTCCTCTAGTCCTATTCCAACAAGGCGTTGGAGCGCCTCCTCAACAATAGTCGCGCCTTGTTCTAGCCTCTCTTCGCTAGTAAGAGGTGCTCGTGCCAATACTTTATAGCCACTCCCTTTTTCGGCAGAAAGGATTCCCTCTTGTACAAGTTTCAAATAAGCCTTTCTTACAGTGTGAAAGGACACATTTAGCTGAGAGGCTAGTTTTCGGGTAGGGGGTAGATATTCATTTACCTTGTAGATACCACTGGCTACATGGTATCTCAGTTGTTCTACCAGTTGATCTGAGATTGGGGTTGTTGACGAACGATCTAATTTGATCATAATAGAACCATAAGAGAGTAAAGCATACCACTTTACTTGCATGAAGGTTAAATAATGATCACAAGTAGGTCTATAAGGCCAATCTGTTCCTGTTTAACACGGATTAATTGTGCTCTTCCTCGCTTCTCTTGGTTTTGTCGATAAGCTCTCTTAGGGTTTTTAGGTCATCTTCTAAGATGCCATCCCAGGATAGATCGTCTTCAATTGGAGGTGTTTGATTGGTAGTGACTGTCAGCTCAGTAGCTGGGAATTGGTTTGGTGTGTCAAATTGCTCCTGAGGAGGAGCTGGAGCAGGTTTTAGTGCGGCGAATCCATTTTGGCTGTGCCCGTTGCTTATGGATGGTGCATTGCTTTCAATCGACATGAGCGATCGTTCATCAAAAGGGATTCGCTCCCTGATTTCCTGAATGACTGCACCACTTGAAAGGAATTTTTTGACACCATCAATCAGGGCTGTTCTTGTTAATTCTCCTTCGTTCGTGGAGAATTGGCCACTCATTTCATACTCAGTGATTATGTCTAAAGCTGGAAGTGAATGAGTGAGAAGAGAGATGCGCTCCTGTAAATTGCGATTGCGGTAAAAGATAACTCGTTCCCATATAGAAAGCACCAGCTCTTTAACTGCTCCAATCAATAAGACATTCCCCCTGAAATCAAAAAGCTTGTCTTTGCCTGAATCACAAGATATGACCTCAAGGTCATCAAAATGCTGATTTTGAAGCCTAGCGCAAGCTTCGTACAGTAGTGTGATGGAATCAATGGAGTCGCTAATTCTCTTTGGGGAAGAATAGTCATTGTTCTCGGGTTCAAGAACTACAAGGGTTAGGATTTCTTTATTTACATCCGTGTTTTGTTCTTCTTCCTGGAATTTCAGCAAGTTTATAATGGAGTTAATCGTACTTACAACTCCTTTAAGGTCATTAAGCGGATGATCATCCTCTAGATCAGCTTGCTTGGACATAGTAATCCAGGGGTCAGGGTCTCTAAGTTGAGAAAAGCCAAGCTCTTTTTCTAAGAACAGTGCCCCTTCACTAAACTGCTCTGCTAAAATATTATACTGTTTAAAGGAGAGGAGATAATCCTGCAGGGTCATTCTTTCTTTTGACCCATTTGCTATGTCAGAAATACCTGCGCTTTCGATAGCTTCTGTGATTTGCTCTGCTGATGCAATGATTTGTGCTCTAGTCATCTTCAAGGGCCTGCTACAATGTAGTGCAATGTAAACCAGGCTTCCACGTGGATCTGGAGAGGTTGTGCAATTGTAGCCGGTAGAATTATGCTAAAAATAAGAAGTAATTACGACACATTTTTAAAAGTATACTTATACATGAATTGTGTATCGTAGTGAAATAGTACCTATTTACCTGCTCCTTTGACGCAATAATCGTGCTCAAAAGGACCGTCAGGGTTCAAGGCATCTTTGTTGGCCTAAACAATAGATAATGAATTGTAGATGTTAAGATATGTGGCTACTGTTTTTCCAGGGCTCCATGAGAATGCCCAACTCCTTAACAAAACGAGACTTTTTCTTCGCCTGAGAAACGGCTAGGAGATTACATATCATCCGAAGTAATATAGTCTGGCCAGATGCAGCCTGGAAATATTTAGCTTGTGGCTTAATGCCAGCTTTAATAAGGAACTGAATACACTGTTCCTTAACGATAGGATTTCCTCCATTGAAGATATCAAAAAACACTTCGTGGGTTTCATCTTGATATTTTGCAAGGAAATGAGCGGGCATATTTACACCATAAATAGGAAGTCCGAGTCTTCTTCCTAGAAGGATAAAGATTGTGCATAGTGTTACTGGGATGCCTCTACGGGCTTCCATGACACAATTGATGTAGCTATTGTTTGGGTCAGAGAAATGCTCATTGTTTCCTTTGAAGCCAAGTTCGTTGCATAAGAAGCTACTCAAAACGAATGCCTTGCCAACACCACTCGCTGAATCTACCTTAGGTTTGATGAACTGAGCCATTTCGTCCAGTTGTGCCTGAAGGGCTTTTATATTAAGACCTGGAAACCGGTGAAGGGCTAATAGGAAGACGCCGTGCTCTAATTCTGCATCCGGCATCCGCATAATATGCCTCCAGTGGGACTCTATCTCTTTGAAGTGCAATTCTTGCATGAGTCGCCCGATTTTATCCCGGTCCGACCCGTGCATTTTTTTATGCGCTTCCTGTAATGCTGGTAAAGCTCTTCTTCCCAGCTCTTTGAAGCGTAAATGTATCGCTTCTTGAACTATTTGATCTGGATCATCTAATAACGAAACAAGCGCTTTTATTTCACTCTTTACAGTCGGCTGGTATAGCATACTCGCAGGTGGTGAGAAATAAGGCAAAAGGAACACTACGGAATTGTGGGGAGACGCCCTTCATTATAGCAAAAAGAATTCGCTGAGAAATACTCCTAAAGAACAGTGGATCAGGGTTTTTCGCTCAACAAAAGCATGCTACAAGCGCGAACTGTATTAATCCGAATGTAAAAAAGGATAACGGTAGTCTAGCGGAGGATTGAGATTCTCCTTAATAGTCCTGGCAGAAACCCATCTGATCAGGTTTAAATAGGAGCCGGCTTTGTCATTCGTACCTGATGCTCGCGCTCCTCCAAATGGCTGCTGGCCGACAACCGCACCAGTAGGTTTGTCATTGATGTAGAAGTTACCAGCCGCATCTATAAGGTGCTCACGGGTTTTTACGATCACGTCTCTGTCACTCGCAAATACCGCCCCAGTTAGAGCGTAAGGTGAAGTGTGATTAATGGTGTCCAGGATTTCAGTAAATTTGTCGTCTTCATAAATATAAACAGTTACCACAGGGCCAAATATTTCTTCCTCCATCGTTCTGTAATGCGGATTTGAGGTGAGGATTAGGGTTGGTTCTATAAAATAACCTTCATCATCATTGCAATTGCCACCATAAATTATTTGAGCCTCAGCGTCTTGGCTTGCCTGATCAATATATCCTTTTATTTTATCGTAAGACTTCTGGTCTATTACTGCATTTACGAAATTTCCAAAATCTTCGACCGTGCCGATTTTAATCGTTTCTAATTGCTCAATGGTTTTTTGCTTGATAGCCGGCCAAAGCGATTTTGGTAGGTATACTCGAGATGCCGCAGAACACTTCTGTCCTTGATACTCATAGCCTCCGCGGACAATCGCCGTAGCAACAGATATTGGCTCGGCAGAGGGGTGTGCCACAATAAAATCTTTTCCTCCCGTTTCTCCAACAATTCTAGGGTAACCGTTGTAGTTTTGAATGTTGGATCCTATAAGCTGCCACATATATTGGAATGTGCGGGTTGAGCCCGTGAAGTGGAGGCCTGAAAAATGCTTAGAAGCCATAAGTGGATTTCCGATGGGGGGGCCGTCCCCCGGAAGCATGTTAATTACTCCCGGTGGTAACCCAGCCTGCTCAAGAAGTTTATATATGTAGAATGCAGAGTATATGGCAGTTGAAGAGGGCTTCCAGATAACAGTATTACCCATTAGGGCAGGCGCTGTGGGAAGATTTCCTTGTATGGCTGTAAAGTTGAATGGCGTGACAGCTAAGATGAAGCCCTCAAGTCCTCTATATTGCACCTGGTTCCATGTGCCGTTCGAAGAGATGGGTTGATCTTCATAGATCTGTTGCATGTAGTGAACATTGAAGCGTAGGAAGTCAATCAGTTCACAGGCAGAGTCAATCTCTGCCTGATAGATATTTTTGCTTTGGCCAAGCATTGTAGCGGCATTTAATGTATCCCTCCATGATTCTGACAGCAACTGGGCAGCTTTTAGGAAGATGGCGGCTCTATCCGTCCAGTGCATGCGGGACCAGTCATGCCTTGCATCCAAGCAGGAGGCAATAGCCTGCTCGGCTTCTGCTTGTTCACACTTGTGAAAGATACCCAGCTTGTGGGAGTGTTCGTGTGGGGGGTGAATTTCTTCAGTTCGTCCTGTATAGATGTATTTCCCGCCAATAATAGCCGGCACTTCAACTTCAGTTGCCTTTAATTTTTTGAGCCGATTTTTGATTGATGTTCGCTCACTGCTTCCTGGTTCGTATCCGCGAACTGGTTCATTTTCTGGCAAAGGGATTCTTATGATAGCGTTATTCATAATACCGTTATTGCAATAGGAGTCATGGAAATCATTGGATCATATTATTTTTTTTTATTGGATCCAAATGAAATAGTTATATGTTGAGATAAGATCGAATTTATGAATAAGTGGTATGCCGAAATTTGAGCGTTTTGTTGCCTCTAGATACCTGTGGAATGCACAGGGGAGAAGTGAGGGGAGGCGTTTTTTGCAAGTGGTTACTCTTATTGCTGTTGGAGGCGTAACAGTTGGGGTTGCGGCGTTGCTACTCTCATTGGCGATTGTTAGAGGATTTAGCTCTGAAATCACTAACAAGATCATCAGCTTCGGGTCTCATGTCCAAGTGACAAAATATGTTGGTGATTCAATTGAAGGTGCTGATAACATATCTGAACAGCTCAGGCAATATCCTCAGGTAACTCAAGCGACGCCTGTCATTCAAGAATTTGCATTACTCAGAAAGTCGGCAAAGAATATAGATGGCGTTCTCATCAGCGGTGTTGATTCCGTGTCCGAATCCTTACAGGATCGGATTGTAGAAGGCCGATTTGTTTTTGATGTTGATTCCACGGGCCGCCCAGGTATTGTCATCGGCCGGCAACTATCGAAACTGCTTGGGTTAGAATTAGGAGACAAAGCGACTGCATTTTCTATTAGGAGCCAGGGAGATGACGCAAACTCCATTAGAAGCTCGCTGCCAAAAGCCAAGCAGTTTTATGTGTCTGGCATATACGAAACGTCATTTGCAAAGTATGATGAACTGTACGTTTATACAGACTTAGAAAGTGCCAGGAATTTGTTTAAATACGGTCCCAACCAAGTCTCGCACATCGACTTGTTCTTGAGTACATCCGATCAGGCCAGTGAAACTGCTATAACCATTAATGAAGAGATCGGATTTCCCCTCGAGGCAAGAACAGTGTTCCAGCGATTTAGGCAATATTTTGCGTGGGTAAAATTACAACAAACAATAACACCAGTTGTTATCTCTTTAATCGTCTTAGTGGCTGCCTTTAATATTCTCGGGACGCTCTTGATGATCATGTTCGAGAAGACGAGGGAGATAGGCATTTTAGGTGGAATGGGCGCTTCTCCGTTTTCTATTTTTAAATTATTTCTTTTGCTTGGCTTGATGATTGGCGGTGTAGGAGTTGTGGCTGGCGAACTATTGGCATTGGGCCTTGCACTAATACAAAAGAAATATGCAATCATTCCCTTACCTGCAGAGTCATACTATATGGATGTGGCTCCTATAGAATTAAGTGGATTTGATTTTATTTTGGTTGGCCTTGTAGCACTATTCTTATGTGCTTTGGCTGCAAGTGTACCGGCATATATAGCTTCTTTCATCAAGCCAATACGTGCTATTCGATTCAGATGATTAATCACTTAAAACATAAATCTAAATGGCAACTGTAGGTGTAGGGCAAGAAGCCCCGGATTTTGAACTTTATGATAGTGACAAGGAACTGTTTAAACTTTCAGAAGCAAAGGGAAAGCAAAATACATTGCTCCTTTTTTACCCAGGGGCTTTTACTGGAGTGTGTACTACGGAGTTAAACACTGTGTCTAGCGAGATAACAGATTATGGTCAAGATACCCTGATCGTGGGGATATCGACTGACTCGCCGTTTGTGCAAAGTGAATACAAAAAAGTAAACAACTTCGGTTTTGCATTGCTCAGCGATCATGATGCTAGTGTTTGTGCTGCATATGGTGCTAAGTACCAGAATAACTTTACTGGGATGAATCTTGATCGTATTGCGAAGAGATCTGCATTTGTAGTGAATAAAGAAGGCACTATCGTTTATGCAGAAGTACTCGAAAATGCAGGGGAGTTACCAGATTTGGATTCTATTAAGAATGTGTTGAATGGATTATCCTAGCACTAAAGAAGATGATCACTTTGAAAATTCTGTTATTCAGCATTCTGAAGGAAAAGGTTGGCCAGGATTCTATCGAGTTAAACGTAGCTTCTTCTTTGACGGGTGAACAGTTATTAGATAAGCTGTCTTCTGATTATGACCCAATACGTTCTTACAGGAAGGTAATTCGGCTAGCAGTGAATGAATCGTATGTGGATGAATCAGTTGAACTGACAAATGGAGATGAGATTGCTTTAATCACACCCGTTAGTGGTGGCTAAGAATCATTTAATTTAGATATGAAGAATGATAGCTTGTGGTGGGAAATCTGCGAAGATACATTAAGTGTGGAAAGGGTTAGTACTTTTCTCTTTGATAGCCGGGCTGGTGGAGTCGATATTTTTGTTGGAATCACGCGGGAGTGGACTGGGGATAAGCATACCAAATTGCTGAGTTATGACTGTTACGTTCCAATGGCTCGGAAGGAAATGAAAGCCTTGCTTGATGATGCGGTTGATAGGTGGCCTATTGTTAAGGGGTGTATCGTGCATCGTACTGGCATTGTACCATCAGCCCAGCCAAGTGTGATAATAGGTGTAGCAACTCCGCACAGAAAAGATGCCTTTGAGGCTTGTAGATTCCTGATTGACAACTTAAAGATTCGAGTGCCCATCTGGAAAAAAGAGACATATGCTGATGGGAGCGAAGAGTGGGTGGATCCTACGGGTAAACACAGCCCTCCACAGGAGTCTAATTAGAATAGCCTAACTTTATGTACTGAGAATAGACTGCAGATTGTTCTCAATGCGTTGTGTTGGGTTCTTGCTAAGATCGGGTACGAAAGGCGAATCCGCTAGTTTTTCGTAAAGCTCGATGTATCGCATTGAAATCTCTACAACAAAGGAATCTGGCAAGTCAGGTAAAACTTGATTTTCAAGGCCTTGAAAATTATTGTCCATCAGCCATTCTCTTACGAACTCCTTGGATAGCTGGCGCTGTGGTAGATTTTTTTCGTAAAGATCTTGATACGTTTCCGCATAAAAGTAGCGAGATGAGTCTGGGGTATGTATTTCATCTATCAACGTGATATTACCCTGGTTGTCTTTCCCGAATTCGTACTTCGTATCTACTAGGATCAGTCCCTTTTCTCGGGCCATTTGTGAGCCTCGTTGGAATAGCTGAAGAGCTTTTTCAGAAACTAGGTCAAGAGTTTCTTTGTCGAGAATTTCTCTCTCAAGTATTTCTGCCCTGCTAATATCTTCATCGTGACCCTCTTGAGCTTTTGTAGCGGGAGTAAGAATAGGTGTAGGTAGCTTGCTGTTTTGGCGAAGTCCATCAGGAAGGGGTTCTCCGCATAATACACGAATTCCTTGCTTGTAAACGCGCCAAGCATGGCCCGCTAGGTATCCCCGAACTACAAACTCAATAGGAAGTGCATTACATGCCTTGGCAATGGTGACATTAGGATCTGGGACACTTAGGATGTGATTGTTAACGATGTCTTTTGTCGAGTCGAAAAAGTAAGCTGCGACCTTGTTTAATACTTGTCCCTTGAAAGGGATAGATTGGTTCAAAATGTGATCAAAGGCTGATATGCGATCCGATGCGATTAGTATCAGTTTATCGTCTACTAAATAAGTGTCGCGTACTTTTCCTCGATAAAATGTACCCTTGGTTTTGTAGTGCGTCTCCCTGAGAGTATATGGTAGATGCTCCTGAATAATATCCCGATCCATAGTAGTCAGTCCCTTCAAATCTAAAGGTTGTCCTCAATCACGTTTGAACAGGCTGGATTTCCTGACTTGTAATTCTGGAATCGTCAATACGCTCAGTGGAGGATCTTTTCTAGCAGATTTCAGACGTCCTATGAGTACATCTGTAGCTTCATGACCCACTTTTTGCATTTTTTGATCTACACTTGATAAGCCAATATATCTGCTTGTCTTAATATCGTCGTAACCAACAATAGCTATGTCTTCTGGCACAGAGAGGCCTTCCTGGTTGATTGCATACCATGCCCCAATTGCTTGTGCATCACTAACGGAGAACACGGCAGTAACTCTTGGGTTTTGTGACAGCAGTTTTTGCATCGCCTCAAAACCGGATTCCTCGCTAATCCCTGCATGCTTTTCTGTATCACCGTGTACTACCCACTTTTCTTCGAGTGATAAGCTAGCGTCTTTAAATGCTTCTTCATACCCTTGCTTTCGTTGAGCAAGAACAGAATCTATGTCAAAAGGAGAGGAGATGAATCCAATGCGTTCGTGCCCTTGTGCGATTAAGTGTTGTACAGCACTCCTGGCGCCAGATACATTGTCCCATGAATAGGAATCAAAATCTTCATACTGATTCCCAATGAGTACTACTGGCGCTCTTAATGTTTTTAGCTCATCCGCTAGTTCTTCGTCTACATGCAGAGCCAGCAGTAACCCGTCTACAGCGCCTCTTCCCAGGAAATCAAGTAGTTTTTCTTTTGGGTTTGAAGAACCTAAGTCGAATAGAGTTAAATCAAATTCTTGCTCTCTAATTCTGCTTCTTACCCCTTTTAATATGGAATTGTGAAACGGAGTAGTGAATGACGGAATCGCAATTACAAGTGATTCGGATTGTTTTTGTGCAAGTATCTTTGCTGTCCTATGTGGCCTGAAGCGAAGGTCCGAGATTGCTTGCAGTACTTTCTCCCGTGTTGCATCTGATACGTCGTTCGAGCGATTTAGAACGCGCGAAACAGTAGATATAGCAACTCCAGCTCTAGCAGCGACATCATATATTGTCGTTTTGCCTTTTCCTTGTGGTATCTTCACTTATGACCCCGAAACGTTAGTAGGTATTAAAAAAATAAGGATAATCCAGGAAAATATTCATTAGCTAAATAGAATGAACACTATTCTCTGAAAAAGGGATACCCTGGAATATAATGCTTTGGGGAATAGAATATAGCTTTCTGTAAATATATCATATTTTTTTTATCTTTCGCTTCATATCCCTCAGAACTAGAAATACTGGTATGGCGAGTGTTCGTTTAGACAACATAAAAAAGGTATATGACAACTCATTTACTGCTGTTCACAATGCAACAGTAGAAATTCAAAATGGTGAATTTGTTGTCCTGGTAGGGCCGTCAGGTTGTGGGAAAAGCACTACTTTGCGCATGATCGCCGGCCTGGAGAGCATTACAGAAGGGGCTTTGTACATTGATGAGAATCGAGTAAACGATGTAGCCCCTAAGGATCGTGATATCGCAATGGTCTTTCAGAATTATGCGCTTTATCCGCATATGACAGTTAGGGACAACATGGCTTTTGGGCTAAAGCTTCGAAAGTACAAAAAAAGTGAAATAGCCAGCAGGGTTGAGCATGCTGCAGAAATATTAGGGATAGATTCGATCCTGGATAGGAAACCTAAGCAGTTGTCTGGCGGACAGAGACAGCGAGTGGCAGTAGGTAGAGCTATTGTGAGGAAGCCAAAGGTGTTCCTTTTCGATGAGCCTCTTTCTAATTTAGATGCGAAGCTTAGGGTGCAGATGCGTACAGAAATATCGAAATTGCACCAGCAGTTAGAATCCACGATGGTCTATGTGACGCACGACCAGGTTGAAGCCATGACTATGGGGGATCGCATTGTGGTGATGAAGGACGGCTATATTCAACAGATAGACACTCCTTTGAACTTGTATAATAATCCGGCCAATGTCTTTGTTGGTGGGTTTATCGGTAGTCCTTCAATGAACTTCATGAAAGGAGAGGTCGTGCAAAGTGATGGATTGAAAATAAAAGAAAATGGCTCTTCTAATGAAATATCAGTGCCCCAGTCTAGAGCTGACATATTAAATACGTATGTCGGCAAGTCTATTATAATTGGAGTGCGTCCAGAATCTGTTAGCCTGGCTTCAGAAGCATCTGCCTCAAATGTCGGAGGAAACACAATATCCGTATCTCTTGACGTCATCGAGCCCATGGGCAACGAGATAATTATTTATTCTGATACTGGTTCACATCGTATTGTCGCTCGTCTCTCGCCGCAAGAACTGCCTGCACCGGGAAGCCGTTTAAAGCTTGCAGTAGATGTTGATAAAGTACATTTCTTTGATGCAGATACAGAGAGCACTATTGTGTAAATCAAGAGTCTTTTGCTAATGTCTCTTAGACAATCTCTCTTATTTACAGCACCCAGGCAAGTCACAATCAAAGCATCCCCTGTACCTCAGCCCAGACCTGGTGAGGTAGTTGTTCGGTCAGTATGTTCTGCAATAAGTGCAGGCACAGAACTGTTGGCTTATCGTGGTCAATTACCCGCCGGTATACCTCTTGATAGTTCAATATCCAGCCTGTCTGATAGCACTAGTTATCCGATGAAGTACGGGTATAGTATAGTAGGACAGATTATTGACGTAGGAGACAACGTGAGTCGTTCAGTTATCGGGCGATATGCCTACGCATTTAATCCCCATGAGAGCCATTTTGTGGTGTTGGAAAAGAATCTGCTATACGTTCCAGATGATGTTCACCTGGAGGATGCGGTATTGTTGGCAAACGTTGAAACAGCCGTAAGTCTGATCCTCGATGGCAAGCCTCTATTAGGGGAGCGTGTACTTGTACTTGGGCTGGGTGTTGTTGGGCAACTCTTATCCTCATTGCTCAAAATGTATCCTCTGGCAAGCCTTGCACTCGTTGATCCTTTGATAAAGAGAAGGATATCAGCGAATAAGACTGCAAAGTATGACGCAGTAGTACCAGGAGTATATGGCTCCATCGATGAAGCAATGAATGGTCAGTACGATCTCGTTTATGAAACCAGCGGTTCTCCTGAAGCACTAAACGCGGCAATACAGTGTACAGGGTATCATGGAAGACTGGTAATTGCATCGTGGTATGGTAGTAAAGATACCACTCTGGATCTAGGTTCGCATTTTCATAGATCTAAAATGACAATTTATGCAAGCCAGGTCAGTAATATTGACCCAAGCCTCATGGGGCGCTGGGATAAAAAGAGAAGGATACAAACCGCACTTGAGGTGTTGAGAAAAATAAAGCCTCGCTACCTTATTACGCATCAATATAACATTGATAATTCGGGGGAAGCATATAAGCTTCTTGATACAACACAGGATTCGATTCAAACAGTATTAACCTATTAATATGAGGTATACATGTACCAGTTATCTATAAGGGAAGAATTCGTTGCTCAGCATTTTTTGACTGTACCTGACTGCGGGCCAGAGAATATTAAGCACTCGCACGTATTTGCTGTTGAATTGCTGATAGAAGGTGGGAAATTAAATGAATACGGATACCTGGTGGATATCGACGAAGTAAAAAAGAGTATGTCAGATGCTATAGGAATGTATAGGGATAAGACCTTAAATGATATGCCTGCTTTTCAGGGGCTAAACCCCAGTATCGAGCACTTTGCCCGAATACTAGTTGAGTACTTTGTCTCCTCCCTGAATAGTTCTGGTCTTGAAAAAATGACGGTCCGTATGTGGGAAGACCGATACTGCTGGGCATCTTATTCAGTGACCATATGAGTGACAATGGAAATATATCCGGTTATGCCAGATATCTTGAGGCTAAACGAACTGTAGATGAAAGAGCTGTAAATCATTATGTATGGCGAAGGTTCATCGAGAAGCTAAATGCTATAGAGAGTGACAATCCGCTGCACCTTCTAGAAATAGGTGCTGGAACAGGCAGTACTTTTTTTAAAGTTCTCGACAGCGTGTCGCATACGAGTATAATCTACAGAGTAGTGGATATCGAAGATGCACACATTAACGCATTAAAGCATAAGCTGAAGTGTTGGGCAGAGTATAAAGGTGGCAATGTAGTTGAGTATTCAGATAGAGTAATAGTTAATATTGCCGGTAAATCAATTGATGTTCGGGTTAATGTTGATGATATAGTTCGCTATCTGCAAATAGGAACTGATTCTCTACTGTATGATGCAATCATCGGTCAGGCTGTTCTGGATTTATTTAATATAGATAACCTATTAATGTTGTTGACAAACGTATTAAGAGAAGGCGGTCTGTATTACTTCACCATCAACTTCGACGGAGTAACTACATTTCTTCCGTCGTACAAGGATGACATAGATAAACTCGTCGAGAGTATTTACCATGACTCTATGAAAGAAGAAGGGAGAGACGGGAGTCGATCAGGGCAGAGGGTGCTTATGGAACTGATGAAGCGCGGTGCAAATATAGTACAAGCAGGTAGTTCAGATTGGGTTGTGTACCCAAGCCAGAGTGGAGGATACATAGGAGATGAAGAGTTCTTTCTTTTAGAGATACTCAAGTTTGTAGAAAAAGAGTTACTGGCCAGCCAAAAAATAGATAGTGGAGTTGCAAAGGAATGGCACTTACATCGTAAGCAGCAAATCATTGACGGTAGTTTAGTATTTATCGCTCATCAACTAGACGTTCTGGCATCTAAAGGATAGTCGCTAAACACGCTTAGTCAGAAGACTGGGTACGCCGTAACGACATATTAACTAATTCCAATATGCCTGTACACTATTCAGGTATCATGGCGATTTTATAAACAAAATCATAGTTACAATTCTACTGGTAACTCCGATAAAATCCATGACTGGTTTCTTTCACGTACCCAGTGCTTTTGGAGTATTAGAAGAAAAGGTCATACCTGCCCTGTTTGAAGGCAAATCCTCGAATGACTCTATACGAGTGTGGGTAGCAGGTTGCGCAACCGGTGAAGAGGCTTACTCGGTTGCGATCCTTATTTTTCAATATGCATCTACATTAGAAGCACCTCCCAAAATAGAAATATACGCTACTGATAATGACAAAAATGCGCTGGAAAAGGCTAAAAATGGGGTATATCCTAAGTCGATAGAAAAGGATATGTCCGATTTTTGTTTGAGCAAGTACTTTGTTAGAGACTTGCTTGGATATGCCGTAAGCCCTGAGGTAAAAGGGGCTATTCTCTTTTCTAGTCATGACGTCCTGATAGATAATTCTTTTCAATCGTTTGATCTCATAACATGCAGGCAACTGCTTGGGTATTTAGATCAGGCATCGCAGTCTCAGATAATCACTTTTTTCCATCATTCTCTTAAAGAAAGTGGTTTTTTGTTTCTGGGTGATGCTGAGTTCGAAGAAAACCTGCCCACCCAATTTGAGTCTGTAGACGAAGAGTTCAGAATATACCGATTGCAAAGTGAGGTGCATGCAGCTGAAACATTTGTTCAGGAAAAAGCTGCAGTCTCAGAGCAAGGCACAACTCATGAGGGCGTTCAGGATCTCCCCAAAAGAGACATTAAAGCGAATGAGGTAACCAATAAGCTGATTGGGACGCAAGCTGCATCCGAAGATGTGAGTGTTACGCAGGCTCAAGAGGAAGCAGTGATTGTTGACACCATGCAGTCAACGAATACGGTTCCGCTGGAGATGACTACCCTGGACGTCAATCCTGCAGGCCATGTTAATGGCCTGGCAAAGGAGAGTACACTGGACTCCATCGCTGAAATAGGTCATAATTCCATTACGGTGTCTCTAGACTACACGGTAGATAAAGAGGAGGAGGATACTACAGAAAGTAAGGCGATTTCAGAGGATGAATACTACGCTAAATTACTAAAAGAGTATACGCCACCTTCGCTACTGGTAGATAAATCATTCAATGTGCACGGCAATAGCAGAAAGACTGCAGATATCATATCGCTGAAGACTGGCAATCTGGCAACAGATTTCTTCAATAAGATACCTGATTACGATAGATTAAGGCTGGAAGAAGGAATCAACCAGGTCTTGGCATTAAAAAAGGACGACACTAAAGTCACTGTGAAAATGCTAAATCCCGGTCCAGTAGGGAAGGATCTCAGTGCAGAAATATCATACTTCGGTATATATGGTTTGCATGAATGTGCACACATAGTATTTACGCCGCTTGTGTCTGCTGCGGCTCCTGCTGAAGTAAGTCCTTCAGGGGAAGAGTACAAAGGTGGTGACGGACAGGAGGTCGTGCTCAATGACAAAGCGAAGGATAGTAATCCCTCAATACCTCAAGGCGTAGAGGTTAAAGGACAAATTGAGGATAGTTATCTTCATGTTATAGCATCTGCACCATTTCCGATACTGGTCCATGCAGAAGGTGGCCGCATAATTGAAAGTAGCCCCGCCTGGTACTATATGGCAGGAGTCAAGAAGTCGGAAGCACCAACGATAACAGACTGGATTAAGAAAGTCAAAGGGCACAGGATCACACTAAAAGACCCTGAGCTTAAAAAAATATATGAGGAGAAGGGAGTTGTTTGTATATCGATCCAAACGACAAATAGAGACACTAAGCTTTTAGCTTTTCACTCCTATTTCCTGGGAAGAGATACAAAAGGGCGAAAGCTTACATTGACAATGGCCGTAGATATTACGACATATCCAGGCCATGCAGGGATGGGTATCACACCCGAAAGCGCAGACTATGGAGTTGCAGCCAAGAAGGCCTTCCTGGCCAACATGAGCCATGAAGTACGTACACCTCTTACGTCTATGATTGGTTTCGCTGATTATCTTGCTGACAATCTAGAGGGACAGGAAGGGCAGTTTGCACGCTATATCAGCGAGAGCGGGAATCGTTTACTGGAAACACTCAATGCAGTACTACGGATAGCATCTGTTGATACACTGGACCAAACAATCAAGTATGAGCAATTTGATATAGTATCTGAAGTACAGGGAGTTATGCAGTTGTATAAACCTGTTGCAGAACAATATGATCTGTTTCTTAAATTGGTTGTAGATGGTGCGGCAAAGGTAGTACTGGATCGTGTATCCTTCCGCCGTATGATCGCGAATTTACTTGGAAATGCGGTCAAGTTTACATTAGAAGGCGGAATAGAGGTCACTGTCGGAGGCAATGAGGAGACCGTTATTGTTACTGTGGAAGATACGGGTGTAGGTATTGCTGAGGAATATTTGCCTTATGTATTTGATAGATTCTCACAAGAATCAAAAGGGCTCGGCCGATTCAACACCGGTTGTGGCCTTGGATTGTCTATTACACGTGAACTGGCAGAAGCGCTAGGAGGGGGGATACAGGTTGAGTCAACCCAGGGCAAGGGGAGTAAGTTCATGCTGAGGCTTCCTGCAAAACCAGCCGATTATGATGAAGGTGATGTAGAACATGTAGAAGATGATGAAAAGGCGCCAAAAACAGAAATACTTGTTGTTGAAGATAATGTCGATACACAGGAGTTGATATTATTAATACTTCAAGATAAGTACAAGGTGTCATTGGCTTCTAGTACTGAGGAAGCGCTTGGAATAACAGACAGGCAGACGTTTGATATCATCTTAATGGATCTTAATCTAGGTGGAAAAGAGACCGGTTTTGATCTATTGCGAGAGCTAAGGAAGAAGCCATTTTATGACCAGGTACCTGTATTGGCTGTTTCGGCGCTGCCGATTGGAGTGATCAGAAAGCAGCTCATACAGGTCGGATTCAGCGGCTATATCGCCAAGCCATTTACACGAGCACGCATAATGGATGCTATCAATGGTATTCTGGCCAGTACTGACTCATAACCCCAGGGCATCAGTAGGACTGTCATTAAACAACTCGCCATCGCGGATATACTCACGCACCATTTTCTCTGATTTATGCCGGGTGTGCTTCATAATGATACGCTCGGGTTTACCTGCTTTAGCAGCCTGAGTAGCAAAACCGGCTCTTAAGCTGTGACCACTGTATATTTCGGGAGGTAATCCGGCACGTAAGCAAGCTTTTTTGATGATCAGAGCTATTGAGTGACCCGTTATTGCTTTCTCTTTAATATTGCCATGGCGATCTATAGCGCGAAAAATAGGCCCATCAAATATTTGTGCTACTTTGATCCAGCTGCGTATAGCGCGAACAGGACATGTAGATGGATGCGCACCATAAGTGAGGCCCAGGACTTGGCCGGAACCCACTTGATCCGTTTTACTCTTGCGAATAAGTATCTTGAGCCCCTCAGGGGTGTATTGAAGATCAGAAACAAATAGATTAGCAATTTCGCTACGGCGCAGCGCACCAGCATAGCCTGCAAGCAAGATTGCACGATCACGAATAGACCGTATAGTCAGTTCGCCGGATACAGCATCGCGCTCAAGATGCGAAACCATTAGCTTGATGTCTTCAGTCAAAACAGGAGCCACTTTATCACGCCTCGTAGACTTTGAGCGCACAATGCCGCTCCAGACTGAGTGTAGCGGCTCCTTCGAAACCAGCGCTGGACTTTCGTGGCCAGATGTTTTATGAGCTTGACTTATAGATGCAAGGCGGCGTTCTAATGTCGATACTTTAAAGGTTTCAGCAAATTCCGTGATGTACAAAATGACTGTTTGCATTGTAGCAGGCATAAAAATCAGATCGTGATCTGCGCACCATGCTGTAAAGTGAGCCCAGTCGCTCTGATAGGATTTCTTTGTGTTCTCAGAGCGAGCTTGCTGTGCATAAGTTGCAGCACGCTCCGCGCTGGCTCTTAGTTGAGCTGATAATTGATTGTTGTGAGTCTTAGATAGATCAGCCATTAAGTATAATCGTAAAATTATGCCTAGTTCTAACATTCGATAATGTTTCCTTATCGTAAGTTAGGAATATAGGCGATTTTAACGGACTAATCAAGATTGGTTTCATGTATATTGTAGTATGCCTTGATTATTTGTAGTCATATAAATTAAAATTGGTTTTACTGTGCGTGTATTTGTCTTGGTGATTCTTTGTAGTGTAATTGTTTCTTGTCAGGCTCCTGGTGAAACCAACACACTCGATGAACCCGTTCATTATGTGGACCCGTTAATTGGAACAGGTTCATCAACAACAATTAGTGCGCTTCGTCACAGTGAAGCTGATAATGAGCCGCGCGGTCAGACATTTCCAGCCGTTGGTTTTCCGTTTGGCATGACTCAATGGACACCTCAGACGCAGCCAACTGAGATAAAATGCTTTTCGCCATTTTACAACCAGGCAGATAGTTTAAATGGTTTTCGCGGAAGCCATTGGATGAGCGGATCTTGTACGCAGGATTATGGCAGTGTAACTCTTATGCCTCTCACTGATTCGCTGATAATAGACCCGGCTAGTCGGGGCATGTTATATGATCGAGAGACGCAAATCACGAGTCCTCATTATTACAGGGTGCAATTCCCCAATAAAGGCATTACTGCTGAACTTGCAGGGCATCAGCGGTCTGGTTTCATGCGTTTTGTTTTTTCTGATTCAGAGGTTGCCCATGTATTAGTAGAGCCTAACAGCGATGAAGGCGTGGGTTTTGTTCAAATCAACGAGAATAACCAGGAGATTGTGGGTCACAATCCTGCACATCGAATCTATCAGGGTTGGGGTAATGAAGCTGGATTTAGCGGGTATTTTGTTGTGCAGTTTGACAAGGAGTTTTCAGGCTCAGGGGTATGGGAAAACGGAATCCCTGCAGGATCAGTCCTTGAAATTAAAGGCGACAGTTCTAGTATTGGCTCATACGTCCGTTTTGAAATTAACGAGGGAGATACAATCAATGTCCGTATTGGGACCTCGTTTACGAGCATTGATGAGGCCAGAATGAATCTGAAAACTGAGATTCCTGACTGGGACTTTGATGCGGTCAAGATGGCTTCACGTAATGCATGGAATGATGCCCTCTCTTCAATTGAAGTGACAGTAGACAATAACGGCACATCTGATTTGCTAACGCAGTTCTACACGGCTCACTACCATGCCATGATGCTGCCGCGCTTATTCAGTGACGTCTCTGGGCGCTATCCTGGTTTTGCGGGTACATCTACCCAGACAATGGTAGATGGTATTAGGTATTATGCCGACTTTTCGGTTTGGGACACGTATCGAGCAGTACACCCCTTGTTAACTATTACAAACCCAACACTTGCCCAGCATATGGTGCAATCTCTTGTAAATAAGGCTGAACAAGGCGGTTGGCTGCCTATTTTTCCTTCCTGGAATAATTACACAGCTGCTATGATTGGCGACCATGTTTCTTCCATAATCACTGACGCCTACAGCAAAGGATTACGGGGTTTTGATGCCGAAACAGCTTATGCATACATGCGGAAAAACGCTACAGAGGTACCTCCATATGACGAATATGTAGATGGCAAGGGACGGCGTGCACTCCTCCCCTATCTGGAGTACGGCTATATGCCTCTGGAAGAACCAATAACGGAGGCTTTTCATAGAGAAGAGCAGGTTTCGCGTACTTTGGAGTATGCATACGACGATTTTGCAGTTGCTATGATGGCACATATGTTAGGAAATACCGAAGACACGAAGGCCTTCCTAACGCGGTCTTTATTCTATAAGAATATCATTGACCCTGAAACAGGAATATCCAGAGGCCGCTACAGAGACGGAAGCTGGTATACCCCGTTTGATCCATCCGAGCGTACCTATGAGTTCATCACGGAAGGTTCTCCCTGGCATTATACATGGTATGTACCGCATGATGTTGCTGGGCTAATAGAACTCATGGGAGGCAGAGAAGAATTCGTCGAGAGACTAGACGTATTGTTTGATGAAGGAGAGTATTGGCACGGCAATGAACCCAGTCATCAAATCGCCTATTTGTATGCTTATGCAGGCGCTCCCTGGAAATCCCAAAAAAGAGTCCGTGATATCATGAGAGAGGAATATAGCTCTGGTCCTGGTGGCCTTAGCGGTAATGACGACGCAGGACAAATGTCTGCCTGGTATGTCTTTAGCGCGTTGGGTTTTTACCCTGTGGCTCCAGGGCTGCCCTATTATGTAATAGGTACACCACTGTTTGAAGAGACCACTATTAGGATTGACCAGGATAATAGCTTTATTATTCGTGCCTCTAACGTGTCAGATGTAAACCTTTATATACAGTCTGCTACACTAAACGGACAGCCCTTCAATAGGCCGTGGATTAAGCATTCTGAAATAACGTCAGGCGGCATATTGGAATTCGTAATGGGACCAGAACCCAATGTGGACTGGGGTGCTACTCTTGAGGCTGCACCGCCGTCTTTGTCTACAGGACTAGATGAATTGGGAATTATGATTGACGAGGTTTCTTAACCTTGTGTGCATACTCATTGGGTGCCATACCTGCTATTTGTTTGAACACGCGATTAAATGTTGCCTTTGAATTAAAACCGCAGTCAAGGGCTAGACCATACAACGTCATTTCTTCAGCTTTACCGTTAGAAACGGCTTTTTTAAAAGCTTTTACACGGTACTCGTTGACAAAACGTCTAAAATTGGTGCCATATTTCGCATTGATTGCTGCTGACACATTTTTCCTAGACAATCCTAAATCTTTTGCTACACTCCCCAGGCTGATTTCTGGGTTTAGATACACATGATGACTATCCATGAGTGATGTCAAGCTCTGCAACCATGTTTCTAGTTCCAACTCCGTATACTGTGGTAGAATAGCATCTGGTATACTGGCAGATGATTGCTTTTCGTTGTGTTCAGTGTATATGGGTGGGCGATCTGAGAAAAGCCCGGCAATGGACATGTAGTAAATACAAAGGGTTACAATAATTGACATCCACCAGGCTTGTGCAAGATCAAGGTCCATTGAAAGGGCCTCAGCAAGCCTGAATACACATGTAGCAAAAATGGCTATACCTACTGCTAGTAATAATCGAGACACCCAGGTGAATCTTAGCTTTTCAGGACTCGCATACTCTTGTTCTACCCATCTTCTGTATTTGTAATAAGTGCGTATTGCGGCCACCAAATATGCACTCATTGTGCCGAGTGTAATTAGTTTGTAGGCCGGATCTATATAAGGCAAATCGTATGCATCCATCCAGCGGAAGATAAAGTCGCTTCCTTGTACAAATACAGTTAGGTGGTAAACTGCATAAATCCCAAACGGTACAAAATGAATTAAATCACGGCGTTTAAATCGGAATGTTCGGTTAGTTTGGGCCAAGACAAAAAAGTATAGCAAAGGACCAATGAGCAAGCCCGGATCTAAGGGCAGAAATAGCCATTCGTTCCACAAAATATGGATATCAAGCAGTCCGAGTATCGTAGGCAATAACAACAAGCATCCTGCTCCTATCAAGCCTGCTAAGATACTATCCGATTTTCTTTCTTCTCGATAGCCTCTGTAGAGTAGCAAAATAGCGAAGATAAATCCGTGCGTAAACCCAAATAATAGAGGCAAGAAAAGAAATAAATACAACGAATCGTTCATGCTCCTTCTTTGTTACTCTTCGGTATAGAGATCTACATTTTGGCTCTGCATGTCTTCGGTGATGGTAAGCAAGTGCTTGTCAGAAAGTAAACCACTTTCTGCATACAAGCGCGTGCCTACTGGCCAGTCTTCCCGCCGTTTATCAAAGGATTTCATTGTGAAGCCGTAAGAAAAATTGCGTTCTACCGGACCCTCTACACGGAGATTAACTTTCTTTCGCGAGTTATTTACGAGAGTTAGCGATACATAAGTAATCTCTTTGCTCTCAGGCTCATTGTACTCACTTATGGCAATCACTCTACCACTATTGCTGTCGTTTTTATTCTTAATGGTTGGTTTGCCAGAATAGACAATAGTTGCTCTTTGGTTGATATCTGCTATCACCTCATTTAGTGCGTTAATCTTTACTACACCATGAGAACTTATGGCAATATCTGCGTATTTAGACTCTAGCTGTGTTGCATCTATTTCCCCTGTTTTGGTGCGTACCAGTATTCGATCTGCAGTTCCAATGAGTGTTGCCTTTCCTACCCCAATGTTTAGAAGCATACGTGGGCCTTTTACGTTCTCGACAATAACATTACTATAGCCGCTCGTTTCTAGCTCTGATGTAAAAGGGGTGCCTATGCGTATGCTCACTGTACGGGAGGGTTCTATCCACCGGTCTTGGGATATATAAAGGGTGCCCCCGCGTACACGAGTACCAATATGCGGTAAGATGTTTTCCTCTCCTTCTATACGGAATGAAGGCGTTTCGCCATTAACTATAGTCAAGTTCGCTGTAAAGTCTAGTGATACTGATTTGAATTGGGAAAGCGGGCGTACTTGTTCTACTACAGTACCATTGCCATTGATCGGTTTTTGAGCTAAGGCTTCGTGAACGACTAAATTTAGGCAGAGAATAAGTACTGCTCTAATTTGTACAAGGTTAATTGATGCTATTCTAGTTTTCATGCTATCTTCTGGCCGGGTTCTCTCTGAGGTTACACAACGGTAAAGTACGGTTCATATTTCCCGAAAGAGGCTCATAAGATGATCTGAGTGGTCTCAAAAAAGGCATAAGATAAGAATGAGGCCTTATTAATGTGATGACTCACTGCTAAAACGTAGGGTTCGCTGGAAACTTAGTCTCCAATAAAGAATAATTAGACATGACTAATTATTTATTTAGCAATAAGATATTTACTAAGTCATGCTTGGAAAATTTGCCTGCACTTTGCTTTTTATGCTGTTTTGCTCTCCAGCTTTTGGGCAACAAAAGCTAGACTGGAATGCGTTAGATCATGCTGCTGCAGCTGCGAAAACCACTGGGCAGGGTGTCCTGGTTTATGTTCATGCCCCCTGGTGCGGAGTGTGCCGCAAAATGGAGAAGGAGGTATTCCCACTCTCCCACACTCAGCTAGAACGCTTCGAGCGCGCCAAACTTGATCTAAGCGATATGGAAACACGTATCCAGCTGGGAAAGCGTTCTCTATCCCCCTTTGAGTGGGCACAGTATTGGAATGTTGAAGCGAGCCCCGGATTTGTATTTCTAGACTATTCGGGGGAATGGATACATAGTACAGTAGGGTATATGGATAAACCCCGTTTTGAAATGCTGCTTAATACGATAGCAGATGAAAATAAACGGGTGAGAGGAGACTGGAATCAAGTTTCTTCGATGAAAAACAATAATCCAGGAAGTATTCAGGGCCAGATAATTTCGAGCGGTAGAGCTGTTCCGTTTGCTAATGTTGCCATTGAAGGAACTACACTTGGAGCAGCAGCAGACGTTTCAGGATACTTCGAAATAACAAACATTCCTGCGGGTACCCACCGTCTTGTTGCTGCTGCAGTTGGTTTCAAAACGGCTGAAATAGATGTTGAAGTGCGTCCAGAACACAGGGAGGAGGTAACATTTGCTCTAGCAGAGATCGTTCATGAGATGGATGGGATTATGGTGACAGGCACACTGGTCGAGACGTTTGTGAAAGATTCTCCTGTAAAAGTAGATGTAGTATCACCTCATTATCTAGAAAAAATTCCAACATCCAATATTATGGAGGTATTGGAAAATGTGAACGGGCTATACCAGCAAATCGACTGTGGTGTGTGCGGTACTAATAATATACGAATAAATGGAATGGATGGGCCTTATACGGCTGTTTTAATTGATGGAATGCCAATTATGAGTAGCCTGGCAACAGTGTATGGACTCAATGGAATTAGCCCTTCCCTCCTACAGCAAGTTGAGATAATCAAAGGCCCTATGTCAACACTGTATGGCTCTGAAGCAATGGGTGGTGTCATAAATATAATCACCAAAAATCCACTAAACGCGCCTAGATTGGCCGTAAATAGCTTTGGCTCAGGAGATGGTGAATATGCATTGGATATAGGCATCGTACCATCACGAGGTAAATTCAGTTCGATCCTCTCTGGCACGTTTTTTTACAATAATCGATTCCATGATGACAACCGAGACAATTTTGCAGATTTAGTATTAACTAAACGGTTTTCATTGTTTAATAAAATTGCAATAACGGATAAAAAGGGATTCAAAAAAGCTACCTTCTCAGCTCGCTACTATTACGAAGATCGTCTGGGAGGCACCAAAGAGTTTATTAGTGCATACACCGATGCACTACGTGGATCAGGCCAACTCTATGGTGAATCAATACGCACAAACAGATTGGAAGCTGTAGGCAGTTATTTTATCAGCTCTGATAATGAATCACGTATCGACCTGGCCTTTAATACACACAACCAGGATAGCTATTATGGTGCGGACAGCTATAAGGCCAATCAGTCAACCGCATTTGCCCAGCTCCTCTCCCCTTTCAGGATTAACGACAAACATTCACTACAAGCCGGAGCTGCTATTCGTTTTCAGCAATATGACGATAACACTGGAGCCACAGGTGTTTTCGATGATAGCGGCAACATAACTAAGAACAATCCTGAAAACAGGTTCATTCCTGGTCTGTTTACCCAACATGAATATATTGGATCACCTAACTTTCGGCTTCTAACTGGTATTCGTATTGATTATCAAAATGATTATGGCATTATCCCTTCGCCCCGGGTAAGCTTACGCCTAAATCCTGGAGAGAATACCGTGATTCGAGTAAATGGTGGTACGGGGTTTCGTATTGTAAACTTATTCACTGAGGACCATGCTGCCTATACAGGCGCACGTGCAACTGTGCTTCTTGAAGATCTCAAACCTGAACGTTCAGTAAACAGCACGATAAGTGTGCAACAAATCTTTCAAGTTGGCTACAGTCCTTTGACTGTCGATATCGAAGGATTCTATACGTATTTCACAAACAAAATCGAACCTGATTACTCCAATCCTGGACTAATCGAATATGGCAATCTGGACGGTAGCGCCACAACCAGGGGAATATCACTGACATTGACGCAGAACATCAGCCCTGCCAACCTCAATTATACGATTGGAGGTACACTTATGGATGTATTTACTGAAGATCATGGGATACAGAACCCTCTTGAATTTGCACCAGATTACCAGGTAGTTGGAAATGCCTCCTATCTTTTTGAATCGCTAGACCTCACTATTGATTACACGTTCAATCTTACAGGTCCAATGAAGCTCCCAGAATACGAAGCTCCCTTCGAGCGTGAACCATATTCTCCATCATTTAGCATCCATAACGTACAAATAACTAAGAATTTTCCTTTGATCAAAGGCGATATCCTTCAAGTATACATAGCTTTTGAAAACATCTTTGACTACACTCAGCCAACACCATTGGTCGATCCGCAGAACCCATTTGGCGACCACTTTGACACTGCATATGTATACGGACCTATTCACGGTGGCCATATAGGTTTTGGCGCAAGGTATACCATCAAGTAATTGCCACCTTTAGAAACAGATACATAACTAAAGAAGCCGGCTACTGAAATATCCTCCAGTAACCGGCTCCGGCAAAGACTATTCTGATCATTAAAGTGATCAATCCCTACATACCAGCAAGCCCTTTGAGTGAACTTACCAGCATTTCAACTTTTCCTCCATCACTCGAAGACCCAACCTCATTCATCAATTGGGATGCAAGGGTAGATAGCTTATCTTTCATCATAGAATCCCCAGCGCTCTCTGCAGCCTTAAGCTCTGCACGAATAGCAGCAATACGAGAAGCAGGCAAACCACCTGACCGTTCTAGCTGATCTACATAAGCACGAGATAAATGAATTGAAGGAGGGAAAGTATAGCTTGGTTGTCCTTGTGCATTTAAGTAGTCAAAAACTACAGTTTCAGATGCAGCTATCTCATTAGATGAGAGATACTTACTTGGTGCCAGCTTAAAGATGTCTAAACCACGCGCAATTTCAGAACTAACAATCAAGCCATTATACCAATAAACGGACCAGCTTCCTCCCATCTCCATTTGATTCGGGTTAACTGGACCGCGGTCATGATAGGCTATTTCTACAGCATTCTTTGGATCTGTCCAATCGAAGACAGAGATTCCACCCTGATACCAGGATTGAACCATAATATCCCTTCCAGGAATAGGAATCAGTGAACCGTTGTGAGCCACGCAATTCTCTTCTGGTGTTTGAGCATCATCGATTTTGAAGTAACTCTCAAATACCATTTCATTGTCTTGAAGAGAAAATATTGCATTTGCGCCCCATTCTTTAGGATCAGTAGCCCGGCACTTAGGCTGGCCACCACCACCCCACTCATCAGTAAAGAGGATCTGGGTGCCATCATTGTTAAACGTAGCTGAATGCCAGTAAGCAAAATTGGAATCAGCTACGGCCGACAAACGAGTTGGGTTTTCAGGGTCACTAATATCTAAAAGCAATCCATATCCTTCACAAGCGCCACCAGCTAAGCCTAATTCAGGATACAAAGTGATATCATGACATTGCGTAGGGCCCGGACGAGATCCGTCATCTTCTTCTCCGTCATCGCCAATCATTTGTGCAATTATAGAAGGGAGAGCTTCTTTCAAAGCTACAGAATCAGCGGCAGTGGGCTCACCACTTCCGCCTCGCTGTTGTACCATTTGACCAAGCAATCTGCTCGCATATCTGTCAGGCAATACTTGTTTTTGACCTCGAATATCAACAATGAATTTTCCCATCGCTTCCGCATTCTTTACAGCTGCAAGGTCATCAGGCGCTAAACCGTGAGATGGAGGTTCTACCAGGCCATCAAAAATTCTAGGGGAGCTCACAATAGCAGCAGCCTCCGGGTTAGCCAAAGGTACCTTTATAACCTCAATACGGAATAGAGCTGTATTGGGATCTTCATCAGGGGATAGTCCTGAGCATCCTGGTAATTCCTCAGCAGGGCGCACAGGAGCAGAACCGGACACATAGACATAAACATTCTCATCATCATCCGGATCTTTCAACACAGAGTGAGTATGGGATCCCCTACAAGTTTGGACATTTGCAACGTATTTGGGATCTGTAATATCTGTGATGTCAAAAATACGTATGCCTCGAAGGCGATCCTGGCTTATAGCTTGTTGCACACCTTCCGTCCCACAATCCAGACGCCCGCTGAGCCCTTCCCCAGATACAAACAGCAAGTTTTCATAAACAGATACATCACTCTGCGAAGCCGGGCAGACATAGGCCTTTTCAAGCGATGGATTCTCAGGGGTCGAGATATCCCACACCATCATGCCGTTGTAATTCCCTTGAATTGCATAAGGCCCCTTAAAGGCAAGGTCAGAATTAGTTACACCGACAAATTCCTGTGGGGGTGGTGTTTCTGATAGCAATTCAAGATTCCAAATAGCTTCACCAGCATCAAACAAACCCGATTTCAAGCCTACGCGGGTAGGCTTAGATGCCTGCATCGCATCGGCCTTACTCGGCATTGCTTCCATTTCAGTTTTAGGCGAGGTAGCCTCCGCTGTGTCAGTTGCCATTTCAGCAGCCTTCGGAGAGCAAGACGACACCAAAAACACTCCTAACAGGAGTGTTAAGATAACATGTGAATGAGCTGCCACTGGCAAGTGGCTAACCCGCGAAGAGTTATTTTTCATGTTTAAAGTATATAGTGAGTAAAATATCTTAGGGATCGGACACTTCTGGGAGCAAGCTCAACATAAGCTTCATCCTATTAATCTCCGTTATCTGATCAACTTGAATATCTGAAGCGAGCTTAAAGGCGGCCTCATCTTGTCCTGCGCCATCAGTTGCGAAAAGATCATGAACCATAGTCACTGCTCCTTCATGATGTTGAATCATGTACGTCAGGAAGAGTCGGTCGTACTCATTTCCACGGCTATCTGCCAATTCTTGAAGTTGATCTTGAGTTAACATGCCAGGCATATCATGATGCATATGCATTCCATGATCCCCAGCACCATGAATCATAAGATTCAACCCATCTATGTGAACTTCCGGTACAGCCTGATCTCGATCTCGCAACCATTTCTGCATGGTTGCTATCTCATCTTTCTGGGCATTTATTATGCGTGCAGCCAATGTTCTTATCTCCGAACCTGCTCCATTTTCAGGTGCTAAATCTGACATAATAAGGGCTTGAGCATGATGGGCTATCATTCCAACCATAAAGTCAGCATCGGCCTTTGTGAACCGCATCTTTGCTTCTTCTATGCGTTGCTCATAAAGAGCCTCCAAATCATCTAATGAATTGTCTTCAGCAGCAACTTCAGATGAGGGAGGCGTTTGCTCTGCTATCTGGGACGAACCTGCACAACCGGATGCAATACCCAATATTAGCAAGAGGACCCAAAACTTCTCAATCTCTTTTATTTTCATAGGGATAGTATCTATCTCTTTACAATCTTTTATGCGACATTAAGATCACAAATTCTTGAAGCAGATTCTGCAAAAGAACTTCGAATGGCTAATTGCCAGATGCCTGTTGTTGGAATAGGACGCTCTATTGTATCGACTCAACCGCCTTCTTGCACAAACTCTATAATATTTCCATCTGGATCTTCAATCATCATAATCTTGGCCCCATTGCCGAGTTCCGTAAGAGGCATTGCAACAGGAGAGTCTGCTTCTTCTATTTTCTGCTCGTAAATGGATATATCTGAAACCATAAACGTTACATACCGGTGCCCGAGAGTGGTCGTAATTCCTGTCTCAGTTCTTGCAAGAGGGGCCTCATCCATTTCAAGCAATTTTATTAAAGATGCACCATGGCGCAATTGCACCATAGTACCTGCTCCAATCAAGGAAGTACGAACTTCGGCAATAACCGGTAATCCGATCAAATCTCTGTAAAACGAAAGAGACTTTTCCATGTCGGAAACTACAATGCCGACATCTAAAGCAATCCGAAGCTCTGAGTCTGAAGGTTCATCAGCAACACTGTCAGCAGCTGAGGTGTCCTGTGGGTTACATGCCTCCAGGGAAAGAAACAATGCCATTCCTGTGAAAATGAAGCTTATTGGTAGAATGAGACGGAATAACAGAGAACCTTTGGGGTCGATCATCACGGCAGTGTTTGCAACTAAAAATATACGAGCAGGAGTAAAATATAAGTTACATCTATGGAGAGCAAGAAAAACGGAGTATTAATAGAGAAAACAAAAAAGGGCAAGAATTCCAATTGATCCTTGCCCTTATATAATGATAACTCTTTAATCATCCATCATTAAAAAGTAGCGGCCTCATAGCCTAGACGCGTTCAACTCCACATCTGCACGCCCCCATATAGTATCGAACCGTTGCTCCATTTCTGTTGCGTCCTTGCCCTGCGCATTTAAGGCCTCAATCAAACCATAAACGGACCACCCGTTGCGGGGATACTGTTCTAAGTCTTTTCGATAAACTTCTTCAGCAGCTGCTGGATCGCCAGAAGCCAATAAAGCATATCCTAGCGTGTGCCGAGTCGGGTAATACCAAAAAGGCGGCTCCATGTATGGCAGTTCATCCTGGATGGCAACCGCTTCTTGAAAAAGAGATATAGCTTCTTGATGATTTTCTTCAGCCATAGCAATTTCTCCCAGAACCAGTGCGTTTGCTATTTTCAGCAGGCTTGTTCCTGGATAAGCAATAGTATCCAAAAACTCTACATCTGCAGCTTCTATTAACGGCTCGAGTTGCTTCTGCTCTGCAAGCGCGTCATCAAGTCGATCTGTGCGGGCAAAGGCAATTGCACGTGAATAGTGCCAAATCCCTGTCGAGAACTCAAGATCTTCGCGCGGAGCTGGTTCACTTAGTACCTCATCCCACTTAGCAAACTGCGTCAATGAAAGAAGAGGAATGGTGTGAAAGAACTCAACGCTTGGAAATTGCTCGATCATTTCTAGTTGCACATTTGCAGCAACTTTTCGAGCAGCTTCAATTGCCACTTCGCTTCGTCCTTCCATGCTGGAAGCGGCCCACAAAAAGTGGATATTATGCGGATAATAAGCAGCTGGATAAAACCCCTGAGCATTGCATTGAGCAATATAGGCTTCATCTACAGCGGCGGCACGCACATTTGCCTCAGAGGCATCATCATACCGGCCGACGCGCCAATAAATATGAGCTGGCATATGGACGAGATGGCCTGCGCCAGGCACCAAGTTGGCAAGCCGGTCAGCTGCAGGTTCGGCACGGTCCGGACTTGATGAAGCTTCAACTGCGTGAATATATAAATGCAATGCCATCGGATGCTCTGGGGATCTCTCCAGAACAGTTTCCAAGGCACTGATCACATCCACCGTGTTGGGCTTCGGATTTTCAGGATCTAGCCAATAGTCCCATGGCATTGTATTCATGAGTGCCTCTGCGAACAGTGAAGCCGCCTCGTCATCATCAGGGTATTTTTCGTACAGTTCACGCATAGCACTTGCATAGGCTTGATCCAAAGGCTCCCGATCTGTTTCCGGATCGCCATTATACCGTGTTGCAAGTGCATCAATAAAGTCTTGTTCTCTTTGAGTCACATTACCCTTTAAAGATACCGCCTTCTGAACTGCTTCATAAGCCTGAGTTCGTGACTCTGGGCTCATAATCACTTTGCCATCACTGGTAACATTAATATTGGGCCCTAGAGCAAGAGCTTCTCCCCAATAGCACATCGCACATGTTGAGTCTAACCGTTGCGATGCCTTAAAGGACCGGACTGATTCTGCATGATTAAATGCAAAATTAATGATCAGTCCCTGGTTAAAATAACGCTGAGCATCAGCGTCTTTAGTTGTGATGTCATACTGATGATCTCCCATTCCATCAAAAAGGGGCGCACCGGCTCGTTCAACTAAGGCATTAAGTTCTGTATCAATACCTTCTGCATCTGCTTTTTCGGGCCCACTTTCACCTGCACAAGAGCTCATAATGAGTGCTATTACTAAGCACCCGACTACATACATACGTTTCATTGTGGTAGCTAAAAGTTAATTCGAAATGCAATAGACATTCGCACAGACATGCCTTTGTTATGCGAAGATATGTAAAAGGGGTGTTTATTGCATAATGAGTGGGTATTCCATAGAAAAGGATAGGCTTGTCAATTCTCTGGTTTTCCTAGCCAAAGCCATACTATATAGTCAATCATTGGAGGATCCCCACCATGTTCTCTGATCTGCAGATTTACCTGCGCACGATGATGAACACTATGGCTGGCAATTTGATACATGGTTTCACCAAGGGTGGTATCTACTGCTTCAATTCTTAATTGCCGCTCGATATATCGCACCCAGGGTAATACCATAGGCTTCCCAAGCTCCTCTTCATCAAGATTACTGACAAAGGTTTCAAGGGATTCATAGTACCCATCCTTTAGCTCTCGAATTGAATCAAACGTGGGATAAGCATCAGATTTAGTATACCTAAACTCTATACCCTTCCAGGTTTCTAAGAACGCATGTTGTGTATAATGGATATGAAACATGCGCTCCCTCAACGATTCATCTGTCTTTGCATCTGGCGTTGCGTCTAGCGCAGCCCAGATACGATTATCCGCCCATTTCATATGAGCATATAGTTCTTTAAGCTGATTTTTATTATTCATGCAAAGAAGAAGTGAGCGCCTGAGACTATGTAAACGCATTACAAGAGGCCTACATAGGCCCAGGCGCTAAATACTAGTTAGTCAACCTAAAATACAACATCGCTTTTCTTGAGAATAAACATTCCTTCATAGCTGCTATTGACTATGATTGCACCACTTTCGAAGTAAGGATAATTACTCCAGGATCCACCTCCTGTCCCATCAAACGGAGTTGTATCGAAATAGCCTACTTCAACTGGATTTTCCGGATCTGAGATATCAAGAATTCTAAAGCCAGCATCGTAATTAGACTGATACATCAAGTTATCCTTTATGTACAAATTATGGTCCATTGCAGTAGTCTCTGCAAGGTGCTCTTTAACTAAAACCGGATCATCGAGATCGGAAACATCCCAAACTAATGTGCGAGTATTTGACACCAATCCAGTTACTTCATCACCTTCATCATTCATATAAAAATACCGCTGATCCTCTGTAAGCCAACCCTGGTGAGAGTAAGCCACTTTGGGATATGAGATTACTGAAAGTGCAACAGGATTATTCTTATCAGAGACATCAGCAATACTTAAAGCCGTTTCATTCGACCCAAAACACACCTCTTTTCCTTGATGCTCATCATCGGGCCCACTATAGATCACACATTGGGCATCATGAGAATAACCAGTGCCGCGCCGCCCAGTTTCTGTATCCGCAAAGCAGCCTACAAACGATGGCTCCAGAGGCTGCTGGATATTCACCATATGAAGGCCGCCACCACAAGTCTCCCCTCCTCCACTACTGCCCACGATATAAGCGTAGCCGGTACTCTCATTGATAACAATATTATGTGCTGAAGCAATATTATCATAATGAGCTGAAGCTGTAAAAGCTGCAGGTGGGTCCGTCACTTTCCCTAATTGCTTAAGATCGAAAACCTGCATGCCATGAGGCCCCGCTCCATCGGCGACGATGAAAGCATGATCATCATATACTTTAATATCCCGCCAAACATTAGCACGAGAACCTTCAGTCATTGGAAGGTCGCCGATATACTTAGGCATAAATGGATCGGTCACATCAACAAATGAGGTCCCGTTTGACCGACCAACCAGTGCATACTCTTTACCTGTCTCCTCATCTTTCCATCCCCACATATCATTAAGCCTTACCCCTCGCTTGGCGCCAATTTCCTTAAGTGGCAGAAAGGAGAGTATATCAACATTATCACACTCAAATTCACCAGCCAAGTTGTCCTCGCATTTTACCTCAGTACCAGTAATTTGAGGATAGCTCTTCATTTCATTGATGAGCTTACTTTGCTTTTCCCAAGACTTATCATTTTCATTAAAGGCGTAGACCATAGCCGCTCCAGAGCGACTATCCAGACCTGTCGCACCGATTACAGCCATATCACTATCCACAAGAATAGACGAGCCAAAAGCAGCACGTGTGCCCGGATCTCCGCCTTTTATCTTGGTCACACTGCCCCATCCTCCCTCTTCATCAGCGCCATAGACGTAAATTGCTCCACGCAGCCGAGAATAACCAGGTGCTCCAACCCACAGATCGTCCCCATTAACGGCAAGTGTTCTTCCAAACTGAAGGAATCTGGAAGAGTCAAATGCTTTCATTGTTTGCATTTCATCCCACTGACCTGTTACCTCATCATGCTCATAACTCAGTACAACTCCTTGCCGTTGTTCATGATTAGGAGCAGATACATAGAGCGTATTTCCATGAAATATCATTGCAGAGCCATAACCACTCCTTGGACTCATCTCATCATTGCTCAGCTTAGCTTTTTCTTCCCATGAGTCTTCGTCTGCATTATAAGCATATACATAGACCGCCCCACGACTGCTATCATGATTAGGTGAGCTAATTGCCAGCATATTTTCAGTGAGAGCTACTGAAGATCCAAAAGCATCTCCTGGCATTGCATCTTCAGCTGTGAGTAAAGCAGCTTGCTCCCAGTTGCCTTCAGCGGATTTCTTGAAAAGGTATACACCTCCAGACTCTTCTTTATGACCAGTAGCAGATACAGCTAAAAGATCAGCTTTTTGAACTAACTTACTTCCAAACTCATCTTCTTGGCCAAGAGCAGATACTGCGAGAGTTCCCGACTCATGCCACATCCCCTCTTTCTCCGAATAAAGATACACAGCACCAGCACCATCATTCATTGAACGGGCACCAACCAATAATTGCTCGCCATCATACGCAAGCGAGCTACCAAATCGATCCCCACGAAATCCGTTTTCCAAAGAAAGAACTTCGTAATTTTCCTTGTCACTCATTTTAAACACATACACTTCCCCTGGAAAGCCGGCGTTTCCTGTTTCACCAACAAACAGATGCGCCTCACTTAATGCAAGGGATCCCCCAAAGCTTTGCGCATTAGCAGAAGTACTTAAAAGACATAAAACGACAATAGTAAATAACAGACGTAAAACTCTCATTATTGAGATGGGATTAATTGGAGGAATAAGGATACCAACATAAGAGGTATTAATATAGGTAGCTTCTCTGATATTCCCTAACAAAAAACACCTCACTTGAACCAGTTATCAGTTGCCAGATACTCCACCTTCTAAAACACCTAAAGTGAATGCACCTATAAGGATGGATACAATCATGAGAAGTGTCAAATAGCCAATTAAGCTCAATAGCCCAAAGAGTATAGACCTCCAAAGGCCGGCATTATAAACCCTGTGAAATGACAGCATCAGATAGGGTATATAGATCCAAAACAACACCGGTACTGCAAGCCATCCGCTAATCTGAAAAGGAATGAAGTAAAACAAGAGAGCACTCAGAATAATAACCAGCGATACAGCCGTGTGATAATGGAGCGCAAAAATCAAATGGTTTAGATATAGAGGTCTTTGTTTTTTGAACATCCATTTTATTAGAGATGCCCATACTGGCAAAACCAATAGCTGACTAAAAGTAATTAGAAGCGCATACTCTCTTGCAAAATACCCAAGATCCGCTGTCAAATCGGAATTAACCCTTACCTGAGAGGATTCAGGTGCAGTTAATGCGACCACTATAAACAGTAATATGCTGACGTTAAACACAAACTTAAGAGGAGGCGCATACTTTACTCGCTGCCCCTTGAGGTAGTCCTCAGTAAGCCGACCAGGAATCAAGAGAGCTTTCAAGGTTCTGGGGTACCTGAAATCAAACGAAAAAATATCCTCTACCCCTTGCTTCAGAAAGACCTTTAAAGGTACGATTGTTTCAGTGGAGTCTTGCCCACATTCACTACAGTATCTCCCGCTTAGCTTTGATTCACAATTCTTACAGCGGAGTAGATCACCGTTGACCATCTCCTCATGAGCTTTTGAGTCAATGGTGCTTTTCTGGGTAGACTTCATCTATAACGCTTGCTAAACGAATGGTATCTGCTTGTATGCAGAGTATAAAGATAAAACTCATAGGGTTATCTGCAAGCGTTCTGCTTTAACGCTCCCTTGAAAGCACAGATAAATAATTGGTTACACTAGGATGTCCCCATTCTGCTGGACCAGCATGTTTGTAACGTATAATTCCCTTTTTATCTACGATAAAGGTGCTAGGCAATCCTTTTCCTCGAAAGACAGTAGGGATCTTTCCCCTCCCAATGAAAAGTGGCAAATTGTGCTCATTTTCAAATGCGTCTACAATCTGCTCTTGTTCGTTTGAGATAAGCAAAACTACAATCTCATCTAGATTTAGTGTAGCCTGTAGCTTTGCAATTTCAGGCATCTCTTCGATACAAGGTCCACACCAGGTTGCCCATAAGTTTATGAACAACACGTTGCCTTGAAATGAATTAAATGGAATAATCTCTTTATTTCTGGCAATCAGGCTCCATTCAGGATCTATGTATTCAAATATATTACCGGAAACTGGCTCAACAGAGAAATCCGGCAATGCACCTCTATAATACCCACCACCCACAGGACCCTCCACAATCGAACGATTGCTACTGAGCTGTGGATTGAAGGCAAACAAGAGTTGAACTCCAATCACGAGTATAATCCCAGAAAATGTCCCCAGGAGTAACAGGACAAAGGTTTTCAATTCAAATACCCTCCTTTTCTATTCTGATGCAATCATCTTGAAGTAATTTACCACAGACTCATCGCCCCATGCAGCAATACCACTGTGCAGATACCGAACAACACCCGCTTTATCTACAATCATAGTCTGAGGCAAAGATCTTGCGTGAAGCACTTCTGGCAAATGGCCGTCACTGATGTATATAGGAACGTTATGCTCGTTGTTAAACGAGCGGACAAGGTACTCCTGTTCATCTGTATACAGCATAATCACAAAATCATCCGAACTTAATTGCTCATTCAGACTAGCAACTTCTGGCATTTCGGCAATACAGGGTCCACACCAGGTTGCCCATCTACTCAAAAAAAGCACCTTGCCTCTCAGGTCATGAAAAGTGATTTCCGTTTTGTCGGGAGCCAACATTTTCCAGTCAGGTTCGATGCGATCAAACACATTTACCGCTGGTGGCTTAATAGAAAAGTCTGGTATATCCCCTCTTGGAGCACTTATGGTTTGTAAGTTTCTATTTCTAAGGAAGTCATATACCATCTTGGCCGGATATACATCCCAATAAATGCCTAACATTAAGGTGATAGTGGCGCCAAGCAACAGTCCAAGTCCATATGAAATTATGTTAGTCATATTTAATTACATCTCCCTGCATTACTCTTGGCCCCCACATACAAAAGGCTCCTGAGGATTTTCCATTTCTGACAAAAGCCCCGGTGGCCTGTCACTCGTATGATAGTTAAGTTGACTCGCAAATCTGTCGTGCACGACAATTTGAATCCCAGAGTAAGGCGCAACAGATTCTCCTTCATGCTCGGCGTGAGCGATCAATTCATCACGAACAAGAATCTTCAAATTTGACCCTGCGTTCATAGACTCAGCCAAGCGAAGATAACTATCCCGAATATTTTGGGCGAACACGTCTAATTGATCTTCTGGCCCTGCATACATCCTTGTCCATGAATAGCCTGTATCACTTGAGCCAAGCACAATTACATCGACTAAATCAGAAGACTTAGATAACGAACAAGAAAAGGAGCTTCCTACAAGGAAAAGCAATGCAATAAAGTAATAAATTATTCGTTTCATTTTTCTATATAAAAGAAGTTCGGCACCCCATTGTGTAAAGGGCCATGAGATGCCGAACAGATTTTGATGGTTAGTTTTCTTTTCTATCGCTACTCATCCCCTCTAGCCAGCATTCAGTGTTACCAGCACAATGTTCACCGTCATAATGGCCACATCCTTCGCAGGCAAACTCAATATTGCCACACTCAGCACCCTGCAATGCACTTGTGCAACAACATTCTGTCCCCATACATGTACATGGTTTCATCCCAGAAGCTGTTGAAGCTACGCTAAGATCGCTTAGCTCCCCTCTTGGTAAAAAGCCTAACCTCAATGCAGTAATATCATGCGCGGCTAAAATAGCTGCCGGAACAACTTCTGCATCAATTCCTACTGCAGATACCGTTTCGTAAACAACCTCATCGATCGATATCTCTACTTCAATCGATCCCTCAAATTTCTCTGCAATAGCAGTAACTACATCGGCCGCGTCGCTAATGAACTCTCCGGCCTGTGATTGAACACCCACAAAATCTCGTGTCCATTCTCCGAATGCACTTTCGCCTCGGACAGTTACTACCACTTCTGAATCTCCTGCGGTTATCTGATCTCCAGAACATCCAGATAAAATCGAAAGCAGGAATAGCCCTGCATACAATAACTTGGTTTTCATCATTTTCTCGGGGATACTTATTAAGTGTCTTTCAAAACACTCAGCTGAATGTGCTCTTAAAGACAATTCCCCTTTCAAAACATAACCTGCCTGAATAGTGTGTTACAAGATCGTTGCACTATTAAGACCCTCAAGATCCCGTCTTATTGCATTAGAGGCCAAATAATGATACATTCAGCACGTAATTTTTACACCGGCCCGCCCCTGATAATCCAACTCTGATGAATACTTTTACCCATTCCCCTATTCTCCGCATAATGCTTCTTGTGTGCATTCTTTTAAGCGGTGTGTCGTGTAAGTCGGTATATGATGCAGCCTACTATCGCACACTAGAGGCTTTCGGGCAGGAAAAGCGTGATATTCTCGTAAATCGAGTTGATGATGCGCGGGAAAGCCAAGAAGACGCAAAAGAACAGTTCAGCAGTGCACTCGAGCAATTCACTGTATTGATGAACTTTGACGGTGGAGACCTTGAACGCGTCTATGACAAATTGAATTCTGAATTCGAACGTAGTGAAAGCCGGGCAAAACGGGTGCGAGACCGAATTGATGACGTGGAAAACGTAGCGAATGCACTTTTTGATGAATGGGAAGAAGAGCTGGACCAATACACTGACCCTAAACTTCGTCGATCGAGCGAGCAGCAGCTTGAAGAAACACGAGACCGGTATGAAGAAATGGATCGCGTTATGAATCGTGCAGCGAGCAAGATGGACCCAGTGCTCGATGCCTTTAGAGATCAGGTTCTCTTCCTAAAACACAACCTGAATGCACGAGCTATCGCATCTCTCGAGGATACAGCAGCCGAGCTTCAATCCGACGTTGCTTCTCTGATCAGTGATATGGAAGCATCCATAAATGAAGCAACATCCTTTATCGAAGAGATTCAAGGAGGAGCCTAGTTAATCGATCCACTTCTCAACTGCGTATCTAAAGTCTGCTTCATTCCTGGCCCCGATCCAATGGTGCTGAATCACACCGTTACGGTCTATAATAAATGTTGTTGGTAATTCATACACATTATATTCCCGCGACACTAAACCGAATTGATCTAGCAACACGGTGAAGTCAAATCCACCGGCGTCAATATAGGAGGCCACTTGCTCAGGGGCCTCTTCTTCATTAATGGCGAGCACCACTAAGCCATCGCCTTTTCGCTCATGATAGATTGTATTAAGCGCTGCCATTTCAGCACTGCACGGCCCACACCATGTTGCCCAAAAATTAACCACAATTACGTTATCAGAGTAACTTTCAAGGCTCACTTCTTCCCCTTCCTTTAAGTCAACCAATGAGAAATTTTTTGCGGGAAGTCCATACAATGTGAGAGGTATTTTCGGAAAAGCATCAATATGGGTTACGCGATCGGTTGAATCGGGAGGTGTAAATACAAATAATGAATCAGGAATATCGTTGTTAAGGATAGCTGAACTATATGACGTTGTTTGCCTGACAGACATCGGCCCATAAGGAGAGTTGGGTATATAGGATGACCTCCGTTCTTGCAAAACCTCCAAACTCTCTCTGTCTACCCATAACATCATTGTAATGGATTGGCCGGCCGTTTGATCAGTTGGTTTAGGAATCAGTTCCAGCAAATAAGCCCGCCTCACCTCTTCCACCATTTCATATGTTGTATCTACCTCGATAATCCTTGCCGATTCGGTCAACTCATCAAGACGGGCATATGTACTGATAAGATTAGGGAAATCTGATCGGAGAGACACGGGCAATAGCGTTCCGGGGCGTTTCACATATTGTCTAGATTCTGGATGATAGGCCCAAGTCATGGTGTCATTGATGACAAGCTGCCGAGCCCTATCTCCTCCAATGCTAATCATATACTTATAAGGCAATTCCTGGGCAGTTCGCAATTTGTATCCAGTCGTCTGAGTTTGGCGGCCTCTACGCATTCGAACAGAAACATCACCCTCAAAGTGGTAATCACCTAAATCCTTGTACATCTCTGCAATTGCATAGACTAACGAATCAGCAGGATTCGTTTGCTGTGCATTTACCTTACTGGTAAAACAAATAAGCAGTATACAACTTACTAGTAATCGCATGCGTCTCTAATCAGTGAGAAATACACCCACTATACCTCAGCTTCATTTCGCTTGATTGCCTCATCGAGATCAGCAATTCTATCATAGATGTCAAAAGGAATTTCGTTGCTCATCGATAGCACTAACGTTTTGATAACACGTGCTTGCTTGTACGACTCTCCCGCGTGGAAGAATTTCCCTTGCTCCTCGTAAATGGCGCCATCCTCTTTAAGCAAATCGGCCAGTGCAATCGCAAATTGTGTATGAAAAGCTCCTTCAACAATACATAAGCCTTTTAGCTGCTCTTCGGACAATTCGATCAGGTCTTGCCTGTGCACATTCCATATACCCAATAATGCGGTTTCAATATGGGAACGGGCTTCTTCATAGGATCCTTCTTCACGGAGCCCAATTATCCGAGCAATAACCTGGATGATCTCTTGTATTTGACGGAGAATATAATCTTGTTGAAACATCTTACATACCTTTAATTGCAGTCCACACATCTTCGTCTACGGGAATGCCTTGTGCAATGTTTTCTTCACGCTTCGCAAGGGTTCGTTCGCCCGGGTAATAGACCTGCTCTCCCTCGTTAGAAGGTGAGTCATGAAGATGTTGTACTATTTCATCCAGCAATGTATTTGCATCTGCAAAATCCGTAAGCACAGAAATAGCTATAAAGCACTGGGAAAGCTCTGTTTCTTTTAGAGGATCGCTTGAAATTCGATGCGTTGCCGTCCCGGCAGACATCACCGAGGCGGCCATATCAAGAACAATGGACAACGCTGAGCCTTTCCAAAATCCAATAGGTAGCGGGCGATATGATGCTTCAATGGCCGCCGGGTCACTAGTCAACTCACCTTCGTTAGTATACCCTCCTGGTACAGGAAGTGATTTGCCCTTCTTCTTGTACGATGCTAGCGCACCATACGAAAACTGAGACATAGCCATGTCGAGTACAACGTGCCCTTCTTTTCTTGGAATAGAAATAATGAGTGGATTATTTCCAATTCGCGCCTCCGTTGCGCCCCAAGGGGGTAGGTTTTGGTTTGTATTGGTCCAGCAAATTCCGATAAATCCATTATCTGCTGCTTGCCATCCATACGTCCCCCCTCTCATCCAATGGTTCGTATTACGAAGCCCAACCATACCCAGGCCGTGCTGACTCGCCAATTCAATAGCCCTACTCATCATGGCGTGCGCATTAAGATTCCCCGGCCCAAAGCGGCCATCCCATTGCTCTACGGCTCCAAAACCAAATACTTTCTCTGGCTCGGCCGCTGTATCAATGCATCCAAGCTCAATCATTTTCATGAATCGCCCAAACCGATTAAGGCCATGCGAATACACTCCATCTTGCTGTGTCTCCGCAAACAGTGTTGCGCAATTAAAGGCCCTCTCCTCAGTAAAACCTACTTTCCCAAGAACACGCACTAATTCAGAATGGATAGTTTCATACGGCAAGCGCATAGACATTACAGTTTTGAACCTTGAACTTTGAACTCAACAATATCACACATCAATCATTGCCTTTACCACCCCTTCATTCTTATCCAAAAAGGAAGGAAAGGTGTCTGCTACACCATCCAGGTTGGTGCGGTGGGTAATCCATGGATTAAGATTAATGCGTCCTTCTTCGAGCATCCTGATTACATAATCGAAGTCTGCCGGTGTTGCATTCCGCGAACTCATTAACGTAAGCTCCTTCCGGTGAAATTCGGGGTCATAGAAGGATAAGTCGCCAATGAATAAGCCGACTAAAACTAGCGTTCCGCCAGAACCCGCAAAACTGAAAGCTTTTTGCATTGAAGTAGGACTACCAGTTGCATCGAACACTACATCAGGCAATCCGCCTCCCAGTTCCCTTTTTAATTTCTCAATGGGCTCATCTCGCGGATCAACTATTCGCTGAACTCCCAGAAAGTTCTGACAGAAACTCCTCCTGCTTGCATCCATCTCAAATACGATTGGATCTGCTCCAGCCAATCGAACGAACTGAATAACAGATAGGCCAATTGGTCCAGCACCTATAACCAATACGTTGTGGCGGGGGGTCACATTTGCTCTCGATACAGCATGTGCACCAATCGTTAGCATTTCTACCAATGCGAGATGTTCAAGGGGTAATGATTTTGATGGATGAAGCTTATTCATAGGCACCGAAAGCCATTCACACATTCCACCATCTTCATGCACACCAATCACCTTTAAACGTTCACAACAATTCGTTTTTCCCAGTTTACAAACAGGGCACATTCCACAGTTGTAATAGGGCTCAATAGAACAGTAGTCGCCCACCTTGATGGTAGGAGAGGATTGTCCCAATTCAACAATCTCTACTCCCAATTCATGACCTAAAACGCGAGGGTAGGAGAAGAAAGGCTGATCTCCTTTGAATGCATGTAAGTCCGTTCCGCAAACACCAATACGACGGACTCGGACAATTGCATCATTGGAACGGTTCAATTCTGGCTTCTGGCGATCAACCAGAGAAAAAGAGCCAGGCTTGTCTAAAATGACAGTTTTCATTCAGGAGGACGGTGCAACTTTTAGCATCTCTTCACAGGCGGGGGAGCTCAAGAGGATGCGTTTTAAAACAATAACCAATATCTTCTCTTTCCTGCTTCAAAACAACCCCAATCTCCCAGGCAATTCAATATAATCAATCAAACGGTTTATCGGTTTGAATATTCGTATTGCTATACACTTAATACCAAAAATATTATGCCCTATCTTCTTGGTTTGGATTCGTCTACAACAGCAACAAAAGCACTGCTTATCGACGAAAAAGGGAAGGTTTTGGGAGTTGCATCATCCCACTACAACTATGAAACACCCCATCCATTGTGGACGGAGCAGCACCCAGATTTATGGTGGGAAGGAACCGTGGATAGCATCCGAAAACTGATGGATGAGTTGGATGTTAATCCAAATCAGATAGCAGGTATTGGGTTAACAGGGCAAATGCATGGGCTCGTACTCCTCGATGGGAATTTGGAAGTCCTCAGGCCGGCCTTGCTGTGGAATGATCAACGCACAGGGGCACAATGCGATACAATTCGAACTCGGATTGGTAAACAAAAACTCATTGCAATAACGGGTAATGACGCATTGACTGGATTCACGGCTCCTAAGATTGTATGGGTCCAAGAACAGGAGCCGGACATCTATGCCAGGGCTCGTCATATCCTGCTTCCAAAGGATTACGTTCGTCTCAAACTCACCGGCGAGCTAGCCTCCGACAAAGCCGGCGCGGCGGGTACCTTGCTTTTTGATGTTGCCAGGCGGAATTGGTCGCAGGAAGTTCTAGAGGCACTTAATATCAAGCCTTCCTTCATGCCACGCACATTTGAAGGGACGCAGCCAACTGGACACCTGACTCCAGAGGCATCCAAAGCTACTGGTCTTCCCGCCGGCATACCTGTAGTAGGCGGCGGTGGCGACCAGGCCGCACAGGCCGTTGGTGTAGGCGCAGTCAAAGAAGGGATCATTGCGCTAACACTCGGCACCTCAGGTGTCATCTTTGCGTCTTCAAACACACCGGCGGTTGAGCCCGATGGACGGCTTCATGCATTTTGCCATGCAGTGCCTGATCGCTGGCATATGATGGGGGTCATGCTATCCGCCGCTGGAAGCTTCCGGTGGTACAGAGATACTGTTGCCCCAGGCGTATCTTTTGCCGACCTATCGAAAGAGGCCGAATCAGTTCCACCAGGATGCGAAGGACTCCTATTCCTCCCCTACCTCACAGGCGAGCGAACCCCGCACCCGGATCCCTATGCACGAGGAGCCTTTATCGGCTTAACGGTTCGTCATCAACGCGAGCACATGACGCGAGCCGTATTAGAAGGCGTTGGCTTTGGCCTGCGGGATAGCTTCACCCTGATAGAGGGTTCTGGGCTTCCCAAGGCAGAGCGGGTGCTTATTTCTGGCGGAGGCGCAAAGAGTCCGCAGTGGCGCCAAATTCTTGCTGATATTCTAAACGCTGAACTTTCCACGGTAAACACTGCGGAAGGTGCTGCTTTTGGAGCCGCTCTACTTGCAGGCATTGGAGCAGGAATCTGGACAGACATTGATGCAGCTCACAATGAAGTCATTCAAATAACTGGAACCACCAGGCCAAGTCCAGAATCTGCAGGGCGCTATGACACGTACTACAGGCTGTACCGTGAGTTGTACCCGGCACTGAAACCCGCAAATGATGCCATTGCGAAAATGGTTCTTGAGAACTGATTTAAGCGGACATCAAAACTCCCTGGTTAGGGACGCAGCCTCTCTGGCACAATATCCATGTACTCAGGATGACGCTTAATAAATAACCTCACGAAAGGGCACAAGGGGTGTACCGGCATCTCATGTGCCCTTGCTTCGTCCAGAACATGCCGAATCATTTTATTCGCTATGCCCTGCCCTTCATATTCCCTTGGCACTTCAGTATGAGTGAAGACAATCATCTTCTTGGTAGGAATATATTCTATTCTTGCCGTGGCATTGCCCAGGTCGGCTTCATACTGTTTAGCTTCTTCGTTATTAATAATTTTGAGGCTACTAAGGTCTATTTTGCTCATTGATCTTTTTCTTTAGGAATCAAGGTGTCTAAGATACGCCAATCCCCATTGCCCCTCTTCATTTTATTTTCTATTATCCGACCTTTCTAACGTCTCAAGGCACAGAACTTGTGCCGGACCAAGGTGCGCTACAACCTATCACCAATCAAGCCGAAGAAAGATTTATATGCTGAAACGCATCGGATTGCTACTCATCCTACCCCTCTTTTTTGCCCCACTTGCATCTGCACAAACAGTCTCCTGTATCGGAGGACTCGCTGATGGATATGCGTGTGACTCGATAGACCTCATAGCATTCTTAGATATCACTGAAATGGGTGGGACATCTTCCACTGAAGCCAATGATATCTGGGGGTGGACGGACCCAACTACAGGTAGTGAATATGCCCTGGTGGGTTTAACGACAGGGACAGCCTTTGTCGATGTCAGCGACCCTGAGAATCCCGTTTTCCTTGGCGATCTGCCTACCCAAACCTTCTCTTCGCTTTGGAGAGATTTAAAGGTCTACAATGATCACGTCTTTATTGTGAGCGAGGCCAGCAACCATGGTATGCAGGTATTTGACCTTACCCAGCTTCGTACCGTTGCATCACCTCCAGTAACTTTTTCTAACTCTGCTTATTATGACGGATTTGGGAATGCCCATAATATTGTTATAAATGAAGATTCTGGATTTGCCTACAGTGTTGGCTCAAATACCTGTGCTGGTGGTCTACACATGGTGGACATCACAGATCCAATCAATCCAGTTGATGCAGGCTGCTTTTCATCCGATGGATACACACACGATGCGCAATGCGTCATTTACAATGGCCCAGATTCGGATCACACAGGGAGCGAGATTTGTGTAAACTCTAACGAAGACACCATTACCATCGTCGATGTCACAGATAAGTCCAATCCTGTTCAGCTCTCTCGTATAGGATACCCCAATAGCGCATATGTTCACCAAGGCTGGTTTACAGACGATCAACGGTATTTTTACCAGAACGACGAACTGGATGAATCTGGAGGAAATACCAGAACACTTATATGGGACCTGGAGGACTTGGATGATCCATTCCTAAGTAGTGACTACTTTGGCCCTACAACTGCAATTGATCACAACCTTTATGTAAAGGAAGACTTAGTATACGAATCAAATTATACCGCAGGCCTGCGAATTCTAGACATTACGGATAGACTAAATCCTGTTGAGGTCGGTTTTTTTGACACGTATCCTGCCAACAATGGGGCGTCTTTTAACGGTGCATGGAGCAGCTACCCGTACTTTGAAAGCGGTATTGTAATTGTCAGCAGCATTGAAGACGGGCTTTTCATCCTGGAACCTGTTTTGGACGGAACTCCCCCGCCACCGCCTCCTGCTGACGGTACAATGCATATAGTTTCAATATCCACCGAGACGATTAGAAGTGGCGGAGGTGGCACCGTAGAGGCCACTGTAGTTATTGAAGACGAAAACGGATCTCGTGTAAATGCAGCAACAGTTACTGGTACATTTAGCGGAGACCTCTCTGGTACGGATACACAGGACACAAACTCAACCGGAGAGGCCGTACTCACCTCGGACTCATTTACCTCCCGCCCGTTTGACCTTGGAGTTTGTGTTGACAATGTTACCCATGCCACACTTACGTATGAACCTGCATCAAATGCCGATCCTGCTTTTGCCTGCGAAAGTGATCCTGGTGGCAATAATGCACCTGTTGCGAATTTTACATTCACCACAGATGTACTAACAGCAACCTTCACTGATACAAGCACAGACAGCGACGGGTCTATTATAACATGGGACTGGGACTTTGGAGATGGCAGCACATCCACCTTCCAAAACACGAGCCACACCTATGCTACAGGCGGCACCTACACGGTCTCACTCACTGTCACTGATGATATGGGAGCTTCTGCATCCACGAGTTCGTCAGTTACAGTCTCTGACGGCACAGGCGGTGGTACGATGCATATTGAAAACATCACAACCTCGGTCGTTCGAACAGGTGGAGGCAGCGGCTTTGGGGAGTCAACATTTTTGATTCATGATGACGCTGGTAATCCCGTTGCAAATGCAACTATCGATGCCACATTTAGCGGCGATTTATCTGGCTCTGACTCCGGTGTTACCGGTTCAGATGGAATTGTTGTATTGGAATCAAACAGCTTTAGCACAAGGCCGTTCGACCTTGGCGCCTGCGCAGACAATGTAACCCATGCCAGCCTCGTTTATGACCCAGCTCAAAACACAGATGCCAGTTACTCTTGCACAGGTGCAGCACCACAGGTCGGCGCTACCCGCTCTGGAGATGAATTCAGCAAATCACTCGTCCCTACAGAATTTGGGATAAATCAAAACTTCCCGAATCCATTTAACCCAACGACGGTCATTGAATTTAGTATGCCTCAATCACAACATGTATCAATCAAGGTCTACAACCTGATTGGTCAGGAAATGGCTACTCTTGTAGATCAAGTCAAAGAAACTGGAATTCACACAGTATCTTTTGACGCGACCGGATTGAGCAACGGAGTATACCTGTACGTCATGGAAACAGAAGGATATGCCGTAACACGACGAATGACATTGATGAAATAAACACCAAGTCTTAACTAATGAGAAAGGCGGCCAGGGTTTAACCACCCCAGCCGCCTTTTCCTTTTAAAGTAGTCCTTGTCTATCACTTGTGTGTTATCTGTATAGGATTACTTTTTTTCATCGACTAGCGCCCCCACTAGTTACAGTTATTGCCATTGAGAAGACACACAATGAGCCGAACTGCATTTATAACGGGAGCAGATGGTTTTGTGGGGCTAAACCTCACTCAAGAACTTCTGCACCAAGGGTGGACTGTATTCGCCTTACTCCTTCCCTCGAACTCTAGTACGTACTTGGACAAGATGGGAGCCGTCATATTAAAGGGCGATATCACAGACAAAGCATGTTTAGACAGCATTTTCCCTGAACATGTTGACGCCGTTTTTCATGTTGCTGCAGATACAAGCCTCTGTTCATCCAGGAATGAACACCAAACTGTGGTTAATGTCCTCGGAACGCGCAATGTTGTAGATGTAGCCCTGGAGAAAAAAGCGAAACGGCTTATCCATATGTCGTCTGTGGCTGTGTTTGGATTCCACCATAACCACATCCATGAAAAGACACCCTCGACTGTGCAGGATACTGAGATCAATTATTTTATCTCTAAAGCCCTGGCCGAAAAAGAAATTTTTACTGGAATACACAAAGGATTGGATGCCGTCATCATTAACCCGGCCAATATAATAGGACCTTACGATACAAAAGGTTGGGCTCAAATCTTTATAAAAATCAGTGAAGGAGAATTCTCAGGGATTGGCGCAGGAGGAGGTAGCTTCTGCCATGTTCAAGAAGTTGCGAGAATGATGCGCATCGCTGTGGACAAAGGCCGAAAGGGAGAACGGTATATTCTTGGTGGCGAAGATGCCAGCTACCATGACCTGGCCGTGACAGCGCAAAAATCTATTGGCGGCTCAGTGCCCGACAAGCCGGTTCCGGCATTTATGATGTACTTCATGGTCTGGGTTGTGATATTTTTCTATACCCTTCGCAAAAAAGAGCCTTTTTTGACTCCGGAAATTGTCAAGCTGTCCACACACTGGCTGCTTGTCAACTCATCAAAAGCCCAGGAAGAACTGGGCTATACGCCGCAAAGCCTCGACGCCATGATCGCCGACGCATGCGACTGGCTCTCATCAGAAAATCTACTCCCTCAGTAAACGCCTTAAACTACGACTATCCCCGCTAAGTCAATAAAACAGTATGGCGCATCTTTTCTTGCACTATGTCGTAGCACGACGTATACTATGTCCTATAACGACATACCATACGTTCTATGATCCCAAAAGCATTAGTCGCAGCGTCCATTAAGCCTTTTGTTCTCACGATCCTTGCTGAAGAAGACAGCTATGGATACGCCATCATTCAGCGCGTTAAAACACTCACCAGAGAACAAATAAAATGGACCACAAGCACCCTCTACCCTGTTCTGCATAGCCTTGAAAACAAAGGGTTGCTCGAAAGCTATTGGCAATCCTCAGAAGGCGGTCCAAGGCGAAAATACTACCGCATCACTGCGAAAGGCCGAAAAGCAATGCATACAGAAAAGCAACAGTGGCTGGATGTTCACGAGGCCCTGATGCAGCTTTGGTCCCCATCTCCTGGCTTACTCCCAAATTAATCCCCCTATGTTTGATCTCGAAAAATCAATTGCTGCCTGGCGCCAGCAATACCAACATCGCGACACTATTTCAACTGACGACCTTGCTGAGCTGGAGCAACATTTACGGGATGAAATCTCTGAATTGGTGGCTACGGGCTTATCTCAACAGACAGCGTTTCTCCAGGCTGCAAGAGACATGGGAGACTTTAATACAGCAGAGATTGAATATGGCAAAGTCTTTTGGTCGAAAGCAAAAAGAGAACAGCGGCTCCGTGATGCAATATCAACCCGCCTTTCAATGTTCGGCAGCTACTTTCGCATTGCGATCCGCTCTATGATCAAGCAAAAGGTGTACGCATCCATCAACATTTTTGGACTAGCGGCTGGGCTTGCGTGCTTCATACTCATCTTTCTATTTGTCCAATTCGAGTTTTCCTACGACAGGTTCTACGAAGATGTCGATGAGATCTATAGAGTGACTAAGCGTAATCCAGGCGATGTGTATCTCGGCACCGATCATTTTGCACTCACTCAACCCCCATTAGCGTCTACTATAGAAAGCGAGTTTCAAGAGATTGAATCAGCAACCTCGTTTGCCTACCTGGAGTCACTAATAAACACGAACGGACATACGGTTTGGGAAAAAGGTCTACAAGCAGATCCTTCTTTTTTTCGAGTATTTGGCCTTTCCCTCGCACAAGGTGATACAGCCACTGCTCTGAGCAACCCCTTCTCGATTATTCTAACGCAGTCGCTAGCCATTAAAATATTTGGCAATCAAGACCCAATGGGTAAGGTTCTTACTCTAGATCAAAATAGCCAATACCAGGTAACCGGAGTTATTTCCAATCCCCCAAGCAACTCAACAATTCAGTATCAATTTCTAGCGTCTGTATTATCTGATGATTATTACCAGCAACAAATTGCTGAGAATCGTTGGAACAGCAACTACATGTACACCTTCCTCCGTTTACGAGAAGATGCAAATATTGCCAGTATAGAATCCAAAATGCCGGTGCTCGTCGACAAATACTTATACCCCGAACAGCCAGGCATTCCAGAGGCCGACAAAGAGTCTTTTTACTTTCAAGCGCTAGGAGATGTCCACCTTAATTCTACTGCAAACTTTGACCTTGGCCGGCACGGCAATAAAACGCAAGTATTTATGATGATTGTAATTGCAATCATCATTTTGCTTCTCGCCTGCATAAATTACATCAACCTCGCTATTGCCCGATCTTTAAAACGATCTCAGGAAGTGGGCCTACGCAAAACGATTGGAGCAGTTAAACCGCAGTTGTTCAGGCAGTTTATAGGTGAATCGTTAGTTATAACCATCACCGGGATGATACTGGCACTCGGGATAGCCTATCTATGCCTCCCCTTCTTTAGTGACATTGTAATGCGTGACCTTTCTTTCTCCAGTCTCTTCTCACGCTCCTTTATTCTGGGCCTATGTACCCTGACAATTTTCACCGCTGGTATTTCAGGTTTTTATCCAGCGTCTTTAATGGCCTCGCTGAATCCCATTGATGCATTAAAAAAGCGTATCACGAACGTTCACAGCCGGTTCAACTTTCAACACATCCTTATTGTAACTCAATTTACTGCTTCCATTGTATTGATCACCTGCGGATACATCATTTACCATCAATTAGACTTTGTTCGAACCAAGGAAATGGGATACAATCGCTCCCATATTGTGAACGTCGATATACACGACAACAACCAGGAGCTAAAAGAGAATATTGCCATAGTCAAATCGTCCATCCAGCAAAATGCAGGAATCGTGGACGTATCCGCCTCCCATGCGCTTCCTTCAAATGTTACCATGCAACAAACCATCTTTGGATGGCAAGGAGCAGCTGAAGACGACCGTTTATATCTTCATGTCAATGCAATTGACTACAATTTCCTATCTCTTTATGGAATTGAACTAGTTAGTGGCAGATCGTTCTCAACAGACTTTCCATCCGATGCACAAACGGCTTGCATCATTAATCAAACCACTGCACGCTTATTAGGATGGAGTCCAGATGAAGCTATCGGCCAGTCTTTCATGCACGATGACGTTCTCCGAACGGTAATAGGTGTGGCTAAAGATTTCCACCTACACTCTGTTCATCACGCCATTAAACCACTGCTCTTGTTCATAGATGACGGAGGGCGCTTCGATTATCTATCTATCAAAGTAGCCCCAGGCAGTTTGCCGCAGTCCCTGGATGGTATTGAGGCAATCGTTCAAGAAGCATCCAGCTTTCCATTTGAGTATGCTTTTCTTGACGACCAGTTTGACCAGCTCTATGCAAGCGAAGAAAAACTTGCTAGTACATTGGGATTCTTCACCATCATTGCATTCCTGATAGCATCCCTGGGATTATTTGGGCTTGCTGCTTTTTCTGCCGAGCAACGTAACAAAGAAATTGGAGTCCGAAAAATTCTCGGGGCGTCTTCAGGCAGAATCGCATGGATGCTCTCCAAAGAATTTAGTGTGCTTGTTTTATTTTCATCGCTTATTGCCACCCCTATTGCATATATCGTCTCAACCAAATGGCTCCAGATTTTTGCTTATAGGGTTGAATTAACGCCGTTTATCTTTTTGACAACCGCACTTGTGGCTCTCCTCATTGCACAGCTCGCAGTGGGCTACCAGGCTTTTCGTGCTGCCTGGATAAATCCGATTCACATTTTAAGGGACTAACCACTAACCTACTTTTTACAACGAGCCTCCTTACCCATAATAGCTATCGAATTTGCAATGTACTCCTCTAAAGGCTCCATGCCTACTTCAGCCCTTCGAAGATCGACCTGCTCTTCGTTTTCGATGCTACCCGGAATTGGGCATGCATTATCATCATAATCCAACTGGGTCCCATACACTTGGGGCAGTCCTTCTGCTACGCGCACACGATCGGTCAGGTAAGCGACATTATTCCCATGCGCTTTCCCTTCTTCAAACGTCTTACCTAGATGCTTAAGGGCATTTTTTTGAAACGAAGGATCGGCATCTGCATGTTGGACAATCAAAAACAAGCTTTGCGATCCATCTTCGCCAATTTTGTCGAACCCAGGCCATCCCTCCTTTTCAATTATTTCTCTCGCACGTTTTATGTGACTCAGAAAAAGAGAATCTTTACGAGCCCAATCAGACGCGTCTACAGAATCACCTGACTGGCTTTTCTGCATGATTTCTATCTGAATGGTCTGATCTTTTTCAGCCATTAGGAGAAGTTCGTTACGAAGTTCAGGATCTGCCACCTTTTGAGTAGAGCTCTGTGCCCAAACCGGACTCATGAAGGCAGGGATTATCAATACAAGTGTAGTATAAATTTTTAAACAGAGGCGGTAACTAATATTCATTGCTAACCTGCTTTAATCTCACCAGAAAAACCTGACCCACTTGACGGACATTTTCACGACGGGTTGCATAACATGAACTCATATTGACAACTGCCTCAGATACATCTCATATTTTAATATAAAAAATCAAGCAAACGGTCTAATTTCTCCTTAGATTAGCTATCCACCATAACAACCCTGGCTCTCTATCTGTCCTTACTCCTTTGGAAACAGATCTCATTTATATCATCTATGTAAGCGCTGCAACTAAGAAATACTCAAGCGATGAGTTGCTAGACTTTCTTGCGACGTTCAAACCAAAAAATGAAAGCAAGGACATCACGGGGTTGCTGTTGTACTGCGAGGAGCAATTTATCCAGGTGCTTGAGGGTCCACGCCTTGCTGTCAATAAACTATTCGAGAAAATTCAACTGGATTCTCGCCACAAAACCGTTCTCAAGCTCTTTGAGAAACCCATAAAACAACGATGTTTTCCTGACTGGTCAATGGGTTTTCATATCTTCAGCAAAGATGAACTTGATAGTGTAAATGGGTATCACTCATTCAAAGAAGCCTTTGAAAAAGGGGATCTTTCACAGCAACACGCACATGTTGTTTTTGCTTTGCTAAACACATTTGCCCAAACAGTGTGCTTTAGGCCATAAGGAATACAAAGGCAGAACAGCCTCCACCACTTCATGCTAGGGTTTCTCACTACCTACCATTACAACCGGGTCTCCACCTGTGGATATGCGAGCTGCATCTGCAGCAACTTCTTGCATCCCCGGGGTACTCATCGCTTGCTGCAAAGCTTCCTGCGAAGGAAATAACATAGCAAAGACCTGGTAGTAGGCTGATGGACCATCTGGGCCAGGGAAAAACTTTGTTACTGTATAAGGAAGTGGGGCATCCTCTGGGATACCGGCCTTTTCATGAAGCAACTCAAGATGGGCGATATAATCCTTGTCAAATTGTGCCGCATCAGTAGGCTGAGGATACAGGACCATAAGTGTAATTACAGACTCACCTTGTGCTCTCATTGTATCTGCAATAGAACGTTGTTGTCCTGTGGAGGTGCAACCTGCAAACAAAACTGTCGATAGTGCCAGGCATAACCCAGCAAGTCTCATATTCTTCATAAGAAAGGGGAAGATCACGTTAGAATTTAATTGCAATGAGCTGGCGACACAATTTGCATGCAAACAATGTAGTCACCTATACCCAATAAGGCAAGGCGATCAATCTCATCACTTGCTGAAGTCCTTAGTTATGATCTTTTCTACATGGCTCCTGGTTATACTTTTAGGAGAATGAGCAGAAAGTGAGCAGACTTCGATCTTCTATGTGAGCGCATATCCATCATAAGTTGCCTGAAGCTGATAAAAAAGACTTCAGAAATCTCATGAATAGATCATTACACATTCTACTTGTACTCTCACTCCTCATGCTTTTTGCAACGGCCTCGTATGCCCAAACAAAGAGCACATTAACCGGCACTATTACGCATTCCGAAACAACTCGCCCACTTGAAGGCGTGAACGTCCTCATTACGGAGATACAAGGTACAACAACCAATAGCGAAGGGGTATACAGCATAAACCAACTTTCTCCGGGTTGGTACACCATAATGATAAGGAGAATTGGCTTCAAGCCTGTAGAAGAGACCATCTTCCTGCCTTCAGATACTGTTCTGGTGTATAACGTTGCACTATCTGCATCAGCAATCCATTTAGGCGAAATCCTTGCCCAAGCAGACCGGCCTTACTCTGCAGCCTCATCATCAACGATCAGAGGATTTGATCTACTTACTCGTCCTGTACGCTCTTCGCAAGACCTCCTGCAGTTGGCACCTGGATTGATCACAGCGCAACATGCAGGCGGAGGGAAGGCAGAACAGATTTTTCTCAGAGGGTTTGATGCTGACCATGGTACAGATGTCGCCATCTCGGTTGACGGCATGCCCGTAAACATGGTATCACATGGCCACGGGCAGGGGTATGCTGATCTTCACTTCCTCATACCAGAAGTAGTAGACGGTATAGAGGTTCATAAGGGGCCATACAATACACGTCTTGGCAACCTGGCTACAGCCGGCGCAATCACATTCTCAACGAAAGACCACTTGGAGAATAACCTGATACGATTTGAAGGGGGCCGTTTTAATACTGCTAGTCTGACAGCCCTTTACAAAATCCCTATTTCAGAAAGTGGTCATCAGGGTGCCTATTTTGGGGGGCAGTTTCAAAACACAGATGGTCCGGTAAAAAGCCCTCAAGACTTCCAGCGGTTCAACGTATTCAGCAAATTCCACACACATTTAAGCGAAAACACCAAGTTATCTCTCAGTATTAGTGGCTTTAGCTCAGCCTGGAATGCATCGGGTCAGATTCCAACTCGCGCCATTCAACAGGGGATGCTCGATCGATTTGGAAGCCTCGACGATCTCGAAGGAGGCACTACCGGTAGACAAGACGTAAATTTGACGTACTCGGCAAAAAAAGTCAACGAAACCTTTGAGATACAGGGGTACGCAACACGATACAACTTCAAGCTCTTTTCTAACTTCACCTTCTTCCTGGAGGACCCGATCAATGGCGACATGATCGAACAAACAGATGACCGTAGAATGGTAGGCATCAACAGCTCTTACCGATTCACAAGAACTGGTGGGAGTATGATTTCAACAACTACACTCGGAGGCGGTTTTCGTGCAGATGATATAGCAGTATCACTGTGGAAGAGTCCCCATAGATCCAGACAGTCAAGCTTAGTCGACGCGGATATTGCAGAGCGCAATATATCACTGTGGGCCCAGCAAGAGCTCGTTTTCTCAACCCAATTGCGCCTGCAATTAGGCCTTCGCGGTGATTATTTCACGTTTAATGTAAATGATCAGCTAGAAGGAACGCCTTCGCCTCTCCCCCATGTATCTGGGTTTGCACAGCAAGCCATACTTAGCCCAAAGGCCAGCCTCGTTTTCAGCCCAGCTTCTTCGCTTGATCTCTTTATAAACGTGGGATCTGGCTTCCATTCGAATGATGCCAGAGCCGTTGTACAAGGCCAACGCGTGGCAGAACTCCTCCGAGTATACCAAAGAGAGAATCTTTCTGAGAATGAAATAGAGAATAATCTACATGTACTAAATTTCGAATCATCTCAGGCATCCACGGGCACCCTACCAAGGGCTATAGGCTCTGAACTTGGATTCCGATTGCGAATTGCAGATCGCATGCACGTTTCCGCTGCAGCCTGGCTACTAAACTTAGAAAATGAGTTTGTATACGTAGGAGATGGCGGATTTACAGAAAGAAGCGGCCGAAGCCAAAGATACGGGCTTGACCTCGAGGCCCGCCTCGGCATCACTCCCTGGCTCTCAGCCGACACGGACATAAACCTGTCAAAAGGGAGACTATTAGATGAACCCAAGGGCCATGATGCAATCCCTTTAGCCCCTCGATTTACGTCGACAGGTGGGCTATCCATGATTCACCCCAGCGGACTCGAGGGCAGCTTGCGGTACGTCCATATTGGAGACCGGCCGGCAAACGAATCGGGGACTGTCACGGCTAAGGGGTATACGCTCTTCAACGTCCTTGCCGCGTATCAAGTAGGCGCGATGAAGTTATCTCTAGTGCTAGAGAACCTGTTCAACATCGAGTGGAACGAAGCACAGTTCGATACCGAGTCCCAATTGTTCGGTGAGATAGCTCCCGTTTCAGAGCTTCATTTTACGCCAGGCAATCCACGGTCGGTACGTATAGGCATTAGTTATTCTTTTTAAAGGGTGGCAAAGGAGCAATGAATTGTTGTCAAACTAGAGTATATTATCCATATCCGGATACATAACCTATTTGATCTTGTAGTGAGCTTCTTTATTATCGGATTAACACTTTTTCTAGTTGGGCTACTTGGCCTGGCCTTAACGGCCTTTTTAGCCTATTACTTCCCAGCTAACATGGTTCGTTCTACTATGGCTGCCGGGGCCATATCGGTGGGAAGTATAGCCTCACAAGTCCCTGAGAAGAAGAAGATTTTTTCCTACTTCTTTAAGCAGGTCTTTTATTGGAGGCGGTGGTCCGATCGGCTCAACAACGCCCGCCTTACAGCTTTCCAAACAACATCTCGCGTTAGAGAATTAGGGTTGTGGAATGCAACAAAGAAAGGCGCTCAGTATCTGGCTGTATCCGGCTGGAATTTTCTTATCAGATTTGTAAAAGCACTTCTACTCCCCTATGCCATCGCAGCAGGCATATCCATAATAATGATAATTTCTGGCGGTTTTTGTATGATGATCGGTTTCGGGTTATGGGTCCTCATGTAATCAGTAAAGAAAACACGCCGCTTTTAACCAGCACTATCATAGGCCGTTTTAATCCAACCCATTAGTTCATCATTGACCTCGGAGACCTCAGAAAGAAAAATCCGATACTGACACATTCGCCCAGGAGGCAGCGCTTCAAGCCGAGAAGTACCTTCTACGCCTTTCATATTCAGTCCTATTTCCACCCTGCCTTTTGATCCAGGCCCTACTGTTGCAAATTGCTTCTTTCTCCGCAAGCTTAGGTAGGATTTCTTAGGAGCAATTTCGAATGCACCAAGCTTCTCAATATGATCCATAACCTGATTATGAAGAGGAATGAGCACCTCCTTTTTCCCTGTATAGATGCCTTGTACAATTTCCGAATCAGACTTCTCCCCTTCATCTTCTGCTGCCATTTTCTTAGCCAGATGAACAAGGGTGTTTGCATCCCCATAACCCAGTCCAAAATCCTCTTTCACCATATCCCTCAACTCACCGTGCTTCGTTAAGGGACTATCCATAATGTGCTTTGCCAGTTCAGCCAATGACTTTCCCGTCTTGGCTTCAATATTTTTTATTTGTGTCTCTAACGCCTTGTTAACATCACTCATAACATCGCATATCTTGTTTTGAATTACCTGCTTTATAAAGATCAGGAAGATATATGACAACAATATGTCATCACACAAATAAATCCACGATAGCAGGTCCCCAAAATCGCATTGTAAAAAAGTAGGTAGCCAGTATCAAAAAGGCAGTAGCCACATACAAAACGCAAACAGCAACCCATTTAGCAAGCGAGGACTTCAGAAGCTGTTGCCTGCGAATAAACAGTTCGGCTACGACTAAATTGGGCAGGTAAAAGAAGAAGCTCATGAAATAGTCAAACGGTCCATCAAAAGAGTCCGTATGCCCAAGCCCATCGGTAAATAAAAACCAAAAGCCATAGTCCATTCTATAAAGCCAGGAGCCGATAGCCAATGCAAAAAGCCGAATCGCCCAGGCACGATGATTTTCAAACTGTTTAGCTCTTGCATAACGAAACGTCTCAATGGCGGCCCAGAACATGAGAATCCCGTATCCAGCAAAACCAATATCCATAACAAGGCCACCGATGGTCCCTTTTATAAAAATAAAAGCCAACCCACCTATGGCTGTTAACACTGAAGCCAGAATATAAACTTTCCCTAACCACCGGTGCAGTGCCGGGTATCTTTCACGCAGTGGTTCAATCAGTTGAATGCATCCCAAAATCAAAATGATGCCTCCAGCAGCAAAATGGACTCCTATTCCAATGGTAGCTGATTTTGTAGTACTGTCGTACAATCCAGGCAATATTTCATTCCACTGAGCAGTATTCCCTTCAAGCAAAGCAACAAAATAGAATGAGAGAATAAACAGGCCAAAAAGAAGGGCGCTACCCCAAACGGTTACCACCAAAAGGTTTACCCCGATTTTAATCGCTCTATCCATTGATCTTGCTTGTTACAATCAACTGCCCTTTGCCTATAGGAAGAATAGCTTGATCCAGGCTTGCCTCTGAACGAACCAGATGTAGAAAAGGACGCATTTCATCTTCATGAGATAGCGCATTATCGACAACGAGAATGCCCCAATTGAGTACACGCCTGAGATCTGGCCACCAGCTTACATATTGACTCCGATGCGCATCCAAGAAAACAAAATCAAAAGACTGGTCTCCAGCTTCTTTTAAGTAATCGCCTGCATCCATGGTGATTAACTCCACAGCTTCAATCAATGCAACCTCGGTTAAGTTATTCTTTGCAAGGGCTGTCTTCTCAACAAGCGAATCTACAGACACTATGTTGGATGCAAATGATGTGCTTGCACGAGTAAGCCAAATAGTCGAATATCCGTTTGATGTCCCAATCTCCAGAATGCTATCAGGCCTGGCTTCTTTCAGCAGCAGGGCCAAAAAGGCGCCCGTCTCGGGAGTAATATTCAGTAATTTTGATGACCGATCTGTCTGTACGGAGTCATGCTTGACCCCTTCCCCGTATATCGTCGATAAAAAAGCGTCTATCACAGCTTGAATTTTAGTATTCCAATGGACGGCAATCCGAGTCTTTATCAGAAGCCCCTTATACAGCTCCATGATATCGCTCAAGAGGGTATAGATCAAGGCATTAGGCATTCAGTATCCATACTTTGTGGATGACTAAAAGCCATCAGTTTCCTTCTGCCTTATTGTTTGTCAGCGAACCGGCCGAAAGCTATTATTTTCTTGCGGACACTGTCGTTCTATATCTCAAAAAGGATACGTTCATTTGCTTCTCATCAGCGCTTATACCACTACCTATGAGGACATTTGACTTGCCAAGACCGGTAATAAGAATGGCATCTGCTCCTTTTTCTTTTGCCTCTTCAATAAGCTTGTATAGATATATATGTAGTTTTCATTTTTGTCATGTGCTTTAGTGATTAACATGACAAAACCTACGGCATCCTTGCTCGCACTGGTTCACCCAAAGGGTGTAATTGGGGGTTGTAAAAGTGGGTTGTAAATTACAATGGCAGCATCGATGGGTAGATAAATATGGTCTGTTCTCCGTAGCACGTAAACAGGGGTAGGATAATCTATACAAATCTGCATTTCCACTTCTTACATTACTCCGCACATGCTTAGAGCTACTCTCCTTTTACTGACCTTGTTCTTCTTATCTGCAACCTCTTCAACATATGCCCAAGAATGGCAAACGAATGCCGCCGTTGACACACTGGTAACAACCAATATTCTTTCGGGCGTGTCCTCTGTATTTGCATCAGGAAATATAGTTTTCGCCTCTGGTTTACGATCTGATCTAACGGGATACAGCCTCTTTTATTCGGATGATGATGGCAACACATGGACAGAAAGCACCTCCGATGCAGATGCAGGATCATACTCAGTATTTGCCTCAAACGATGATGGAACACTCTACAATTATGGATTTGATATTTTTGGTGGAAGATACTTGAGGACAAGTACCGATATGGGGCTGACGTGGGTTAACATGACACCCGATGGGGCGAATTTTCCTGTTATTTTCTTGCCACAGCATATGGTAGCAAGTGGCAGTACGATATTGCTAACAGGCGCTGGAGCTAATGCACCTATTTTAAGATCAACTGATGGGGGTGCTTCCTGGACTACATTTACGAACTTTTCTGGTACTGACGCCGCTAAAGACCTTGCAGACCTGGCAAAGAAAGACAATACCTTCTGGGTTGCATCGAATGAAGGAGGCTTGTACAAAGCGGCAAGTGACGCATCCCAGTGGGAATTAGTGCGAGAATTTGGCATGCAGGGAGGCGTCGATATTTTTGATATCCTCGTCAACCAAACAACAGGTAGAGTTTACATCACAACCACGAATGGACTTGAGTACAGTGATGACGATGGCGACTCCTGGACAACCATCATGGCACCAACGCTCGGAATTAACGATGGCACTCCAGATGGATTGGTATCCTACGGCGACAATTTAGTGCTGCAAATGGCCAACGGTGCAAATTCAGTCATGTACCTCATTGACGATCTCGAAACCGCGACCGCGATCAATGATGGGCTTGGTGCATTTGAAAGCAATAATCGATTTCTAAATCTTGTTTCCACTTCATCTCGCATCTTCGGTATCCGTATTTCTCAAGAAACGTCATTATGGCAATTTGGAGCAGGAATGTCTACAAGCAGTGTAGACGAAGAAGCCCTGCCTGAATTCTTTACACTTGACCAGAATTACCCAAACCCTTTCAATCCAACCACGAATATCTCATTTTCCCTCACTAAAGCAGGGTACGTAAACGTTTATGTTTCCAATACGCTGGGGCAACGTGTTGCCACGTTGAAGGAAGGCTTTCTGCCTTCAGGTAGTCACGAGATTCAATTCGACGCAACAGGGCTTTCTGGTGGGATCTACTTGTATACTTTAGAGGCATCCACAGGGAAAGACACTCGATTAATGACATTGATCAAATAGTAACAAGAGTCTTGATCGCCTTATAGATTTTATTGCCTATAAACCCGAACATCCTTGAACATATACGGATTATTGCTGAGTCGTAACGGCTTGCCACTGGCAGTAGTCACCTCCCTAAGTTTGACCGTTTTAGTTCTTACATAGGGAAATGCCTCCTTGTAGGTTGAGTCTTTCATTTCAGGATTAAAATCTGCAAAGATGGCTGGCCCTTCATATCCATCTGGATGATTGGAGTCATCGATGTGAAGAGATTCAATAGTAATCCGCTCTGGCATGTAGCAGGTGTATCCAAAATCATGACTTCCCGTGTTGCGGCCGCCAATCAGACTCGCGCTAACTGGTCTTCCTCCCGACGGCACAAAGACACTATTGCGAATGATAACCTCCCCCTCCCATGTACTGCCGTAATCGCTTCGCAGATTGATAAAACTCCTGCCATGGACCGTAGAATTCTCTATGATTAAGATCCCGGTACCGATGGCGTTGATGCCCATGTGCCCCAGGGTTGAATTGCGGATGGTTGCATTAGCAACTCCCTGATGGGCATCAAAACGGGACAGCCGGCTATTATCATACAGAAGATTCTTGCTATAATTAGATCCCATGATGCCCCAGTAGGTGCGATCATTGATGTCATTCGTTTGACTGCAATTAATAAACGACACGTTCACCGCTCGGCCAACAGAAAGGTCGTAGGATCCCATTGAAACCGGCCTTCCAGCCGAGCCGATGGTGCGATACGTTTTATGCCCTGTCAAAATAGTATTCTGAACGGTTACGTTGGCACAGTCAATTATATGAAGAAAGCCCCTATAAGGCGCCCCTTGATCACCTTCTCCGGTGACGTGGTGCTCAAGTCCATCTACAATGACGTTGGATCGCTGGATCTCGATATTTCGGCTATAGTAGGTGTAACGAGATTCAGCTTGATTCGCAACAGTAGTAAAATGTCCGCCGGTTATCTTCAGGATTGTCTCATCGATGGGAATGGCCTTGATGTTCGTAATCTGATCAAAGTCCCAAATGATCGGCGCATTCATATCAACATTCCCATCTCGATCCACTACAAAAATATCCGTTTGGGATGTTCCATTATTTTGATTCGGTCCATAACGGATAAAGCGCCTGATATGATCATTTGTGACAGTAATTAAGCTAGGGCCAGGAAGAGAGACATCCAGTTTTTCCTGGTTTCTTTTGAGTGAAGAGACCCCCACGATCTCAAACGGGCTTAATCGGGAGGTTACTTTAAAGACGGATGTACTCCTGTTTTCAACCTCTCTATCGTCAATAATAAAAGCAGCCGATCCAAAATGGGTGTTGGTCTGAATAATGGCCGTCCTCTCTGCCCCGCCGATATAATAGGTGGCTCCTTCATCAGCCACTACCGAAAGATCATATTCGTTTGCAAAAGCATGTGTAGCCGCAATCGCTTCAATATCATCTGTCGCGCCATCTCCCTTCGCTCCAAATTCACTGTAACGCACTGAGCCTTTCTCCGCAAAACGGCGTACATCATTCGGCGGCACATTTAAACGGAGAGTGCCCTGCTCATCCATCATCACTGCGATTCTCCCTTCTTTACTGGTTATTTTGACCTCTTCAGGTGAACCGTTAACCTGTCCGTAGGAAGCAGTAACACTTATCAGCACAGATGCGAACAGACATATAAATTTCATAATTTTTGTATTAGTGATACTGAACTTACTGCTTTTCCCTTCCACCTCCTTTTCTCAGAATTTATTGAATAAAATATTGCGTGCGCGACTATTGGATGCGATAAATCCTGTAATTTCCCCTGCCGAATCACGTACAAATTCGACTTCCGCCATAAACCAGTGATCACTACCGAAAACATCTTCAATGAGGGGTGACAGCTCTATCCTACCATGACGCAAATGGTGCAATACTACCTTTCCTTCTTGGGCATGAACGGAATAGGTTGTTTCAAGCTCCTCGCTATAATAATCCCCCAGATAAACACCTACCCCAACATCCTCTTGGGAGATGATATCTTCAACACGCGGAGCAATGAATGTCTTGTACTCAAAATGAGTAGCCGAACCTGATTCAGCTCCTTTAAAATCAATGTGCGCTTTATAGGCAGGCACCCAGAACTTTGTGCTTGAGACAGGAGTCATGTCAAAAGCCTTCTCTTCAGTTGCCTGTGTAATCAACCTGTTCCCCTCTCTAGAAATGGTGACATACCAGTTAAGCCCAAGCTTGTAGGTTCCAACAAACCGATCAAGTTCATCCACAGTCAAATCAACTGAAGCAGCCGGATTGCTATCCGTTGATTCCTCTTCCAAGAATCTATCTTTCAAATAAAGATCTACAATTTCATACGCTCTCCTGCTTGCTCCTAAATCGCCGGCATTGCTTAATACGATAACGGCAAAACGTTCTTTAGGGAATCGGAGCAAATAGGTATTAAATCCAGCCCATCCCCCAGAGTGTGTTACATGTTCAAGTCCCCTATATGACCAAATGGAATTTCCAAATGCATAAGACAGTTCAGAACCGTCGTTGAGTGAGCCTTGCTCATGCATAAGAGAGAGAACCTCGGGACCGCCTACTGCTTTTGTTTCAAAATTCAGCACCCATTTGATTAAATCATCCACACTTGTAAACAAAGAGCTTGAAGCAAGAGCCGTTAACCCATTGGGCACCATTTTATATTGACCGTATGTTTTACGATAAGCTTGTGCTCTATTCTTTACTATCATCTCATGGTCATCATGAAAATGGCTGTGGTTCATTTCCAAAGGGCTGAAAACGTGTTCATGCATCCATTCTGAAAATGATTTTTTTGTCACCCGCTGCACCAACTCTGCAAGCAGATTATAGCCCGTATTAGAATAGGAGTAAGCAGAACCTGGTTCAAAATTTAATTCTTGTTGTTTCCAAACCATGCGCAAGATCTGGTCAAATGAAATGACATCATCCATTCGCCATCCACCTATCGCAAGAGTAGCGGGCCAATCTCTTAGTCCGCTTGTATGATGGACCAATTGCCTGACCGTTATCGGGTGACCAAAGTCGGGGACTTCAGGAATATAGGTATGTATTTCGTCATCTAACGATATCTCACCTGCCTGTGCCAGCATTGCTATGGCCACGCCGCCAAATTGCTTAGAAACAGAGGCGATGTCAAAGATGGTTGAAGGCGAATTGGGAATCCCGTGATCCAGATTAGCCATTCCATAGCCCTTCTTGTAAAGCACCTCCCCCTCTTTGATAATTGCGATCGCTGCACCTGGCGACTCCTGGGTATCCCACTGAGCAAACAAAGAATCAACCTGCCTTGTTGTTGGCTCTATTGACTGTGAACTAGCAACGCGAGGAAGAACGATCGGGAGAATAAAGAGAAACAAAAAGAATATTCTTATAAGAGCTAACCGAGCTATATGCATAGCATTCATGTACATGATTCATGATCTATTAATGGTAAAGGGTGCTACAATCAAGGTAGACACACCTGAACCATTATTGGATTACGGAGAGAACGATTTGTCTTTAATATAACTCGCCTATCTCTGCCAGTTCGCATAGCGGATCTTCCCCTCCCTCCGCAGTGAACATGAAGGACATGAAGTCGATCATCGCGTCGAGGCCACCAGCGTTAACAATACCCAGGACCATGGTGCGCATCATGTCGGCGTCAAAGTTTCCTAATGCCTTACTTGGGTCCCTGCAAGGATTTGTAGAAAGAGCGAGGGATTCAGTTGTACCGCCAGCGTCGAGCAATGCCTTCAATTTTTCCTGGGTGATGGCAGGGTCGTTCCAATAGGAATAGTGGGCAACTATCCCATCCATTCCGACGATATATACTGAATTGGGGCCGCTGCCCATCTGAGCATGCAAAGTCCCCTCATGGGCATCAACAACAACAGGTTGGCTCAAGGAGGCTTTCATCTTTCTGGCTTGCCTCAGCTTGGCCTTGAAGTCGCGATGAGCGGGAGCCAATACCCCAGGATGAGCTTCGCGGGTATAAAGCACAAGAACATTGGCGTCCTGCTTGTAGCCCGTTGCTATATCAGCCATGCTGACTTCACTCTCCCAAAAGATCGGACAACTATTGCTTGCAGTCTCAATCACGAGCGGTTTGTCTTGCCATAACGAATTCATCGGGACAGGTGTGCCGTCGGGTAGATACACGAACAGGTCGCCAGGAAAAGGATCTCCGGCTGCGATGTAATTGCGGTTACTGTCAATATTCCGATACGTGTGGTAGTTATATCCGTCGTATTCAGGAGCCGTAAGTGCCCAATAGGCAAGAGGCACTATGGTAATCATAAAAAGAAAGAAAACAACAAGGATTCCCACGTACTTAAGCAGTATAAATACAGGACGCCTACGGCGTTGCTTCTGGTGAACCTGGGAGGGCTGGAGCGGCATGAGGCTGCAAAGATTGTGTTTAACAAGTACGCTCCCTAAGAAATAGAGTGGCTGGCTGGGAGCCTAAAAAAGAAGCTCCTAATATACAAAAGCCTCCCTCTTTATCCTAGCCCAAAACGACTATCAGCGTAGTCCCACTTCTTATAGACATACTGTATAATCACGGTGCTGATAATTGAGTCAGCAAATAACTTTAAGGCAGTTGTAGCCATCTCATCTATTGACTCTTACGTAACGTCAGGACTTATCTTCCGCCTTAAATCACAAAAGATGCAACTACTCTTGAGGTAGCATACAATTACTTCACCAGGGCTACTGCTGGCTCCACGTTTCATCGTATTCCACCATACACCGACCACCTTAACTACGAATTCCCATGCGTACTATATTTATTATAATCCTATTGGCATTTACATATGTATTTCCTTTTTCCTCAGCCGTCGCACAAGAAGTCGCTCACCCTGTAAAGCAACTCCGAGCTCTGTACGAAAACGATGGAGAATTCAGACTCACAGTAGATCAAGCGCTCCATGGAGTCCAGCAGCTACCAGGAGGAGAGCAAAATCCATGGAAAGGCAAAGACGCAGAGGATCTCTTCTCGTTTTTTAATGAGTGGTACTCCTTTCTACCTAATACTCAAAATGGCCTGGATCGTATCATGCACTTTTCATTGCTGTACTACAATAACCCGGACGGCTTGAAGATGGTACGAGAGGAACCAGGATTGAGCTGGACACGATCTTTTGTCGAGGCTCGTGGAAAATATATGGATACTGAAGCTTCTCTGTCTAACCTGGAGGCATGGCTTAATGCTTCTAACATATCCAACGACGAATTTGAGTCACCACCAGATGGCTTCAAGTCCTTCAATGAATACTTCATTCGTGACTTAAAACCAGGCGCCAGGCCTATCGATAGTGTTACGAACGATGCCGTCGTCGTTTCGCCCGCCGACTGTGTACTGAATATGATAGATAACGACATCACTGCCAACGAGAAAATCCCGCTCAAGGGAAGAATGGCTCTTAACATTAATGAACTCCTCGGTCACTCTGAATTTGCTAAGCAATTTATTGGCGGGACGGCGATGGCCTGCTTTTTATTGCCCGATTCCTATCACCACTATCACTCCCCGCTTTCAGGTATGCTCGTTGAATCCAGAGAACACGTTGGAGAGCAGTATTTCGGATTACCTGATTTGCCCGGTATGGTTAACCGTGGAAACCCAGGCTATGGTCAAGACTTCAGCGTTTTTGAGCAATTCATACACGGATACTTTGTTATAAAGACACCCAACCATGGATATGTGGCCATGATTCCAGTTGGACTCAATACAATCGGATCTGTCGTATTTGAAAGTCCTTATAAAGCAGTGAACAAAGACGATGCAGTTTCCCTTTACAAGGGCGAAAAATTGGGCCATTTTAAATATGGAGGCTCGCTGGTAATACTCGTATTTGAACCAAACCGCTTAAGTGCTGTGAAAACCAGACTCGGACAGCAAATTGGAGTATTAAAATAAATTATTCTATATCATGGCGTCTTTCACTTTACATCAACGAAAGACCCACGCTTTACCAAAATCAAACGAATCACTTACTCGTTCCGAAGTGCATCCGCAGGGTTGGTGTGAGCAGCACGGGTTGCTAGCACGCTCACACTGCCTCCTGCAATTGTAATCACAATGAGCGCTGTGAGCACAAAAACCCATCCACTCATCGTGGTTTGGAATGCAAAATCCTCAAGCCATCGTTGCATCATCCAGTACGCGATCGGCATCCCAATTGCCAATGCGAGAGCCAGAAGCACTGCAAACTCTTTAGATAGAAGACTTATAATATTTGCCAGCGATGCTCCCATTACCTTGCGAATCCCAATCTCTTTAGTTCGCCGTTGTGCAGCATAAGCAGCCAGTCCCAGTAAGCCCAGACACGAAATAAAAATAGCAATGCCAGCAAATGCGGTAAATATCTGGCTCAGCCGCTCCTCGCTGCGATACATTGCGTCAAACGTCTCATCGAGAAACTGGTAATCCAGGGCAGTATCTGGCGCCAGGGCATCCAGTGCTACACGAACATGATCCATCCCAGCCTGGATATCATCCGCGGCTAGCTTGACGGCAGCCCACTCCTGATTATTCTGATCGCCAATTGTAATGACAATCGGCTTAATCGCCTCACGGAGCGATGTATGATGAAAATTCCTCACTACACCTACGACAACCCCATCACCTCCTTGTTCGAGCCAAAAGGGCCTTCCAATGGCCTCTTCCGGCAACCAGCCCAATTCGCGAGCAGCCAACTCATTGATGAGCACCTCAGCCCCTGCACCAGCCTGGAGCCCAAACGAGCGGCCGGCTACAAGTTGAAGCCCTAGAGTTTCCACAAATGCAGAATCCGTATTAATCGGTACCCATGAAAATAACTCCCTATCGGAATTCGCTTCGGAGGAGACTTCTCCTGGAGGCATCCCAAGTACTAAGCCGGCATACCCAGGCATAACTGTTGACAAAGAGACGCTCTTAACAGCAGGATGCCGAAGTAACTGCTCTTTAACAGTTCCTGAACTGAGCTGCACGTCAGATTGGGAAAGTCTAGCAAGGACTACCTGTTCACCATCAAAGCCCAAGTTCTTCTGCTGCATATAACCCAGTTGCTGATACACCACAATAGTTCCCACAATAATCGCCGCTGAGAGAGCAAACTGGACCACAACCAGCACACGGCGCAACCAGCCACCTTTTCCAGTCATTGCAGAATGTGAACTGCGAATCACGTTGGCCGGTTGAAATCGAGAAAGCACAAACGCAGGGTAGCCACCTGCTACTATGCCGGCAACAAGCATAGACAGAGTTAACCCTGCAAGCAACAGTCCGTGCCCCCCATCCAGCAGCATCAGTTCGGTCCCAAAAGCCGCGTTAAACACGGGTAACACAAACACCATAAGACCTAGTGCCAACACAAGCGCACCCACTACCAACAACAAAGATTCACTGAGGAACTGACTAGCCAATTGCCCACGACGTCCTCCCATGGTCTTACGAACACCAACCTCTTTGGCACGTCGTTGTGATTGAGCTGTGACTAGATTCACATAGTTTATAGCTGCGATTAGTAAGATAAAAAGTGCGACAGATCCAAAAATGTACAAGTAACGTTGCTGCCCTCGAAAACCTTCGGTATTGTACTGTTCAGAGAGATATAACTGGGTAAGTGGTACTGAAAAGAGCGACTGCGATTGACTGACTCCATCGCCCCGAATTGCATCTACAGCGCGCTGTGCCTGTGCAGCCAATGCATTTGGCTTCATTGGTTGATTCAAAAGCGCATACGTCGAGAACATTCTCCTACCCCACGCTTCAGAATCGCGTAGCCCCTCATCCAGCATGCTCATTGGTACCAACAAGTCGAACTGGACTGTGGAGTTATTGGGGACATCTTGTACAACACCCCGCACTGTTAGTGAATACGTTGAGTCTCTAAGCTCTATCTGAAGCAAATTGCCAACTGGATCGGCCAGACCAAAGAATTCCTGCGCCATAGACTCAGTGATGACAACAGCATCTGGCTCGTTTAGCACAACATCACTTCGGCCCTGATTAAGCGGGAAGTCAAATACCTCGAAAAAAGATGCGTCAGCCAACAAGAGTTGACGCCGTGCCTCTACTGAATGATGTGGGCTGCGAACAACGATTTCATCCCTAACGAAAGTTCTGACAGTTCGCTCAACAACGGGAAGGCTTTCCTCCAGGACAGACGCGAGTGGATATGAAGTAGCCAAGCCCCGTCCAAAGAAGTTGTTATCTATTCCCAAAACGTGGATGCGACTGGCCTTATCATGAAAGTCGTCATAGCTCAACTCATCACCTACATACACTCCAATCAGCAAGCATGCAGTCATACCTACAGCTAGTCCAAGCATGCTTATGGCCGTGTAGCCAAGATTTCTGCGCAGGTTACGAAATGCAATCTTCAGATAGTTTTTTACCATGGACATTCTTAGTAGCAACTCATTCTTCAACCTATGCTCTCGCCTCACCTTGCCCCAGTAAACTTTTTTGTATTCATCTTCCGCCGAACTGAGCAAACCTATACGCTGCACCGCAATAACAAAAGCGTCTTCTTTAGACTTTCCCTGTCCTATGAGATCATTGATGCGATCACGAAGCCCATTCTCAAGCTCCTCAAGGTCTTCATCGGAAAACGTTGCATTAACCTCGTATGGACGCCGCCATACAGCAATGGACTTTTCGAGATCAAAAGACATAGTGAATCAAACTGGAGAGGTTACGCCACCCATATTTGTGGAAAGGTGGACAATACAGTATGTGTATACCTTGATGATCCAGATAACTTACAAAACTATACCTGGATCATCAAGATAATATTGCAGAAAGGATGGCCAGCAAGTGGCATTCAAAGCACAAATGTGCAATCGCTGACAACTACCTCAACACAATAGACCGGGTTGTGGTAAAGTGCTCTCCAGTAATCTTAATAAAATATATGCCTGCAGGTAAGCTCTCGCGATTGAAACGAACGTCATGTTGTACCATTGCCGACAATAATCCATTATGTAGCCCCTGGACCTTCTCCCCCAGGATGTTATACACTACGATCTCTAAATGCTGAGGGTAGTCAATAGCAACAGAGAACTGTGTGGAGGTGCGTAATGGGTTTGGGAAAGGTTGGGTAACGGTATAACCACTGGCGAGGGAAGGCAACTCCTCTTCGTTTGATACCGTGACTGGTGCCAGGTCATAGAGATAGGCAGCTCCACTCTGGCTCCCAAAATCATTGGCCTGGCTTGCACCCAATACAGCTCGATTCCCTGATAAAAAGGCTGAAATCCCAAATAGATCATTCGAACCTCCATCACTTGCAGTGAGCTTGACCTCCTGCTCCCAGGTGCCATTTTCAGATCTCAAAAACACATAGGCAGAACCTATTGCTGTCCCCATCAAATTATCGCGCCATGAAGAGACTAATGCACGCTGGTCAGTAAGCGAAACACGCCAACCAAAGTGTTGCCCTTGCGTTGCATCGTCTGGCGTCAAGGTTGAAGTTTCAGCCCATGTACCGTCCGTTTGCCTATCAAAAATATAGGCTGCACCTGAGAGAATCCCATCCTCAGTAGTGGTATTTGCACCTACAAGGATTCGATCGTCCATGACTGCCACTGAGTTGCCGAATGAATCATGCGGGTTTTGCGGCGTAATTTTATCTACCTCGATCCAGTTATTGTCTTGAAACTCAAAGACATACACAGCAGATGAAGCCCCAACGATCGCGCGGTCTCTTTGTAGTGCTACAGATCGCCCCACATTAGAAAAAGGCGCAATGTCAGCCGGCAAGAGCTTTGCAGTTTCAAGCCATGTCCCATCAGATTGCCGTTCAAAAAGGTAAGCAGCACCACTAGCAGTGCCTACACCTGCATGCGAATTGGCCCCAAGAAGAGCGCGATCGTCAGATAATGAGATCGAGTTTGCACCAAGTGCATCACCGGAAGCACCGTCGCTTGCTAACAAGGTTGCAGTTTCGAGCCAGGATCCGTCAGACTGCCTTTCAAAAACAAAAACAGCACCAGCATTGACGCCATCTTCAAATCGCTGTGGAGCAGCAATGATCGCCCGATCATTATCGAGCGAAACAGAACGACCAAACTGATCGCCATTGGTTGGTCCATCGTGCCTGAACATCGCTACCTCTGTCCAGCTGCCATTTGCCTGCCGCTCAAAAATATAAGCAATACCCGGTGTTCGTAAACGCTGCACATCCTGGCCATCAGCTCCTATAAGCAATCGATCTCCAGACAGGGACACCGCTCTCCCAAAAAATTGCTCCTGGGCGGCATCACTTGCTAGAAGCTTGTGCTCCATAAGATCCTGTCCCGAACCAGGAAGAACAGGTACAAGAAGTAACAATGTAATAAGACCGGCAGATTTGCAGAGAGAGAAGGTGACTTGATGTGGATTCATCGAATTACTCTAGATCGTAGTATAAAATCGAAAACGGATTTGTTAATCCCTATCTCAAGAACACTCTTTCCGCATATACGCGTCTTCAGATTGCGGCATCAACAACGAACATCCATTGGACATTATATTTGTCCTTTAACATGCCAAAATTTTCATCGAGCGGAAAGAGAATCTTCCCCCCTACTGCTAGCCGCTCGAAGGCTTCTTTCTTAGATGCAGCATCGGGGAAAACAGTGAACAAAGAAATATTATTGCCTAGATTAACATCATGACCGGGAAGATCATCAGAGGCCTTTAAGCATATCCCGCCAGCGTTCAGCTCTGCATTAAAAATTCTGTGCTCATTCTCTGGAGACACATCAACAGGTGATTCACCAAAGGTTTGCATTAACGTGATCTCTCCATTAAGCGCTTCTTTGTAAAACTCCAACGCTTCTTTGCAGGTACCTGGAAATACAAGATAAGGGATTACAGATGACATTTTATCCTCACTAGTTGTTCAAAGCCTCGAATATAGTCGGAAAGATGCCTTTGTGCTTGGCAATTCTTGCGAAAATTATAGTACAGGCTTGAGAGGGATAGAACAATCTAGATCCCATGTATTCCAGCCAATTTCGTCAGGTCGCTGCCGAAAGCGCTTCATAGGAGGAAGGTTAGCGGGCTCGTAAGTGGAATGCGCAAACCAATCGTCGTAAAGATAATCCCAGGCATCGGCGACGATCTTCAAAGGCCCGTGACAATGCACTTCAACAGCTTGAAAGGATGGTAAATTGTAGATGCCGATTTCACGATCGCCAGTGATGTGTGACGGGACTGGAAAAGCTAAGTCGTAACGAATTTTCTCGAGGGGAGTCGTTAAATAGTGATCCCAACTCATCCCTACCATCTGCTCTTCCCGCCATTTTAACCCTTTGCCCTCAAGCCAACGGGTCAACTTCTCGAAACCAGGCTTCAATTTATCAACCTCAAACCACGTCTGCATACGAATATAGGCTAACCGGCACTCAGGGTGTTGAACGATTTTCGCCTCGAAATCCCAATCCTGGTTCCTCGACTCCAATTCCCTGCAAACAGGACTTGCATTGAGTGAGGAAAAACGATCCCATGAGTTGGGTGCAATTCCATAATGCCCTTTGAAGGAGCGAGAAAACTCAGGCAATGCCGGATAACCTACCTCTAATGCAATCGAGCTTAGCTTACGCTCGGGTGTGGCTTTCATCAGGTACGCAGCACGTTCTAGCCGAGCTCGCCGAGTAAACTCAGCCAGTGTTTCTCCACTAAATGCCTTAAAGACCCGATGAAAATGATAGGGTGAACAGTGAGCAACATCTGCCAATATCCCCAAGTTCAGGCTGCTAGCCAGATTGCTCCGTACATAATGCTTCACCTTCCTGACCCGGTCATCCCATTGATCTGACATTGACTATCTGATTTTTTTGAACGGAAGAATCAAAGGATAGACTTGATCCCACCTTCTAATTGGTACATTTCCATTGCCTGGTTGTCCGTCAATGGTTTATTGAAAATAGCCAATTCATCGATTAAGCCGCTATAGTTCAGCCCAAGGAATATTTTGGAATTCTCCAACTCCCAGGTAAAAGGATCATCTACACCACTTATTTCACCTATTTTCACTCCATCCAGGTAAAGATTCGCCAGGCTATTTGGAGTGCCTAAATCATCATAGGTAATAAGAACATGCGTCCAGGTGTCTCTTGAAAATGGGTACTGATTTACATTAACGAGTCTTTTTTCAAATACAGCTCTTACCGGTGAATGAAGCGTGTCTTGGGTCCATGCGCTTCTATCTCCTATAACGCCCAATCTAAAGTCGGGAGGATCTGCATCAGTGAAATCCACCCAAATAGAGGCATCATTAAAATCAGTATCCGTGATTTGAATCGGATCTGTGTATCCATCGAGTTCAGTTGCAGGATCAACACGTAACCAAAATGAAATAGTGCCTGACCAGTTTTGCGAGCTGTAGGCAATGTTATCCTTACCATTATAAAAAAGGACCGGTCCACTTTTTTCTCCAAACTCAAATGCATCGCCAATAAGGCCTTCCCCCTTGCTGATTCGATGACCAGCGTTATGCATCCCAACCTGAATGCTATCCAAGCTCCTCCTTGAATTGGCATATGTAGCATTTGCGGTATAAATACTTGAGTCCCCCAATGCAAAGTCCGCTTCGGTTCCATTATCAAAAGAAACGTAGAAAGTCAGGGCATTCTTAAGGTCTGGAGAGGAGGTAGACTGGCAGGAGGAAAGCAGGAGTAATAGTCCAACAATTAAAAGGATATTGATGTGCAAGCTTTTCATTTTTTTTGGCTCGTGTAGGGTCGGAATAATTTGTATAAAAGATCATAGTGGATGACTAATCCTATCGTATATAGCCATATAGCTATATACCTATGACATAATATACATATTCTTTTCCTATCTTACATAGTTTAAAAGCTATATCCCTATGTTGTTAAAATTGAAAGCCATTTCCAACGAAAACCGTCTGCAGATTTTACACTGGCTGGCGGACCCAACGTCCAATTTCCCACCTCAAAAAGCAGGTGACCTGACCGAGGACGGTGTTTGCGTTCTCAGTATTGCTGAGAAGCTTGGCACGTCACAACCAACCGCCAGTGAGCACTTAAAAGTGCTGGCTACTGCCGGATTAGTTACAGGCAAAAAGATCAAACAGTGGACGTTTTATAAGCGTAACGAAGAAGAGATTAATGCTTTGAAAGAGGAAATCAGGGATACTTTGTGAAATGACACGATCTGTGGGATTGATGGATATCCGATTCGTTTATCGGCAAATTTCATCAACACCTTCTTGCCCTTTAGGTGTATTGAGGATCCAGGGGTGCTGTGGGTGAAGATACATCTATGAGTGCTCCGCTGGCGTCAATCAAAAGCAAACGGCGCTGTCCATAGGGTAAGTCTTTGGGCTCTTCAAGAATATTGAGTCCTAGCTTCCTTGCTTTGTCAAAATAGCGCTCTACATTATCTACAACCAGGGTTATCATCACTCCTTGTGCAGGTTTTTGATAGGCTTTGGGGATAAATTCGCTTGTTCGCAGCATCACTCCCACCTTACTGCCTTCTGGGCCCACCAGGCTGATAAACCAATCAGCTTCGAACTCGACACTAAAGTCGAGCAGATCAATGAACAGTTGTTTAGTAGAAGCAAAGTCGTCAGTTAAAAGATTCGTAAGCATATCATTTTTTTAATAACATGAAGAATGCATGCTACGAAAGTGCAAGCAGCCTGGTTGCTTCTGAAACTTCGCTCTTCGCAAATAAATAACAGCTTACTCATTCAATGGCATTCATCACAACATCGTATGAGCGACCATTTCGATAAGTGCGTCGCAAAACGGTCGCCTCGTCTTTCTCTTCGAAACTTAGCTTGAAATTATAGCCCCCCCCTTCGATCATATACTCATTTTCTGCCACCTTGATTAGAGGCACCTCGGCGTGATCGCCCAGTTGGTAATACAACGCCCCTTCAGTAAAAGATATTTTGTGAGATCCATAAGCGCCTACAACTTCTTTAACATCCGAATCACGCAATTCCCTCGGGGTTTGTTTTGCTTCAAGAACCGGCAGGTACCACGCATGAAAGCCGTTTTCATTCTTTTTCGTGAGATTCCTGAACACGGTTAATTGCGCTGTAAGTAAAGACTTTTTTGCCGGCACTCTCAAGTCTGGATGCACGCCTACTCCTTCGAAGTTCGTTCCTGTAATCGGGTTGATGGGTCTTCCACTTGGAATCCATACAACAAAATCATCCGTCGCAATATAAGGAAAGGTGACATGCGCAGCGCCTACAGTTCTCTCCCCAACAAGTGTCGCTCGCTTCAGCGCTTGCATGGTATAAGCAAATGCCTCAGGAGCTGAATAAGATTCAGAACTAATCAATATATACAGGGGTGTTTCTGGCATTCGTGTACCTGGTACATGCGGGTACGTCCAGCCTCCTTCTTCCGACTTTCCATGACTCATCTCAAAGTCATACAAATGAACCGGAGCTGAGTCGAAAAAATAGCTTGCCAACAAATCATTCATTGTTGTGCTACCGCCCCTGCAAGCTCTTAAATCAATAATAATCGCTTCAGTATTCTTCAGAAATGACATAGCCGCAGCCGCAGTTTCCCCACCTAACTCAGCTGGGTGCAATCTCGTGATTTTTAAGTATCCGATATTCCCCTCTAGAATTTCAATCTGCTCGAATCCATAGTTTTCCTCTCTCCTTTCGCGTTCATCTTCCTTGAGTCGCTGCAAACTGTCAGCAGCACTTAGTCCCTTTTTTTGAGATGCTATCCACTGTGAGTCAAACTCCACCCGGATGTGCTTATCCTTGCTCATCGCCTGAAGGTCGCGTGTCAGCACCTCTGCCAATTCGTTGCCATCACCAAATACGTAGGTGCCGTTTGCCCAATTCTCACGAAGCATACCGGCCATATCCTTAGCGATATCAGGAAAAAGATATACCTCTTCGATCATCTCGGCAATGTCATCGATGGCCCTTTTGCTGGCAGCATCCTTCGGCAAAGATTGCTGTCCCAATAATATTTGCGGGCCGATTAAGAACAAGAAAATGACAGTTGGCACAGAGTAACTCATCGAAGGAATTCCTAACACTAGCTGCTTAATTTGTTGGCGAATACATTGGATCTATCATGTAGACACCTTTTGGAGCAATACCGTTTACACTATGATCTCTAGTAATTAGCAATGATGTGACACTACCCGCAATTCCGTATTTCGACTTTCGCATGGTTACATGCAGAATTCGATTCGTACGAGTATCGTTGACTAGATATTGCTAACTGATGTGAGCGTCCACATTCTAAGGTTGATTCCTGAACGTATAAACGATTGAATAAGTATTAACAGTACAAGAGCCACGTTTAATCAATTTTTACCAGGCGAATGGTTCCTTCTATTTCCTTGTCTATATCGCTTTTAAAAGAATCTGTTATCGTATTCTCAGCACAATCCGCCACGCGCGCTCCGTAGCTGAGAATGTACTCTGAATTGCCATCTAAAGAATTATAAAAGAACTGTTTCAAATATACATTTGGATAGAAATTAAACCCGTTTTCTTTGAAGTAGCGTAGATCCGCTGTGTCCTCAACCACACCCTCGGGCAGTTCTAAACATTGCGCTTTCATATAGAAGTCGATTCCGCTCAATCGAACGGGCTCTAAGTAACTGTAATCAAGAAACCCATAGTCATCGGTTACACGCTCTGCATGAACTGCTATTACCCGGTTGTTACCGATGAATCCAACAACCGACACATTGAAGGGGTGCTCATTGAAAGTTGCTTTATGATTGAGGGGCGCTATCGGACGATACCCTTCAGGAATCTTTAAAGAAAATCTAATATCATGAGTAGACTGAAGTACATCGTTGTCATATGTAAGATAGCTAAAGGAATCTCCTGGGGCGGCACGCTTAGTCGTACATCCTGTTAAAAATTGGGTTAAAAGAAGAGTTGCTATAATAAAGATGTATTTCATACATGAAGTTATATCTATTGAGTCGGTCAATCGAGCAAGCATTCCCGATTCTGTCTTTTGTCGTGCCTTAGGCTTGTAATCTGGTGTTTGTTCTTGCAAGAAATGATTACAAAGAAGCTGTTACGTAATAGCAAATCACCCTGCATTTTTTCGTTGCGCGACTAAGAAATATGTTTTGCAGGCTAGCATGTATAGAGCAACAAAAATGTTACACCGATTCTTTTTTGGGTCCTTCGGCACTGGTTAGACATACTTAAATTGGGGGCAAAGTCGAACCACTGTTCGATGCGAACCAAGTTGTACAGCGAACGATGCGAACAAATCGTTCCTACAGAACGCTCATGAAAGCAGCTGCGGTAGGTATAGCAGCTACAATAAACAAGATGGTTCGCCGGGGCGTCCCGTCGAGCAGGTAGAGCAAAGTATCAAGCCCCTGACGAATAAGCACGCTCAGCAGTCCAACCTGGAATAGCACTTGGTCACCGAGGATAAGTGCTGCCCACAGGCATATGCCTGTCACAATCTGTCGTACACCCCAGCCACGTACGTTTGGTGCAGTGACAATCTCCTCCGAACTGACAGTCTTCAAGTCTTCGGTACGTACAAGCAACGACCAGCCCTTATTGGCAAACAAGGCCGCTGCGCCGGTAAGCAGAGTGGCAATCGCGAAAAGGCCCGTGATGGACTGTGCAAGGAGTGAAGGGACAAAAGAATCCATGAGTATAGTGCTTGGATTGGGACGAATACATTCGATATATTAAAGCCAAGAGGTAATATCCACAATTCCCTGAGAGGGAATAATGACTAATCAGTCTTTTGGCTCTGCACTCAAATCCATCCGGCAAGATCTCAGACTTTCGCAGGAAGCGCTAGCTGACGTTGTAGGAACTACACAGCGCCATTTATCCTTTCTTGAGACAGGACGATCCACCCCAACAAGGTCCATGATCGCCAGGATCGTCACTTCCGTGCGCCTGCCGAGCGCAAATCGGGCGTTACTGTTCGAAGCAGCTGGCTTCCGAAGTCCATACCCACAACGTAAACTTGACGACGCCGACGTCCAGGGCACGCTTGACCTCATTACGAGCCAGTTACTTCGCCATTGGCCATTTCCAGGGTTCGTAGTCGACAATGACTGGAATTTTCTGAGAGCCAACACGCCTGGCCAACGCATGATTAACATGTTCGACGGCGTGAGCAATATGCATGCACTATTTTTGTCGCAGAAATTTCAGCCTCTCGTCACTAACTGGGAGGCAGCAAGCGCCAGCTTCTATACTCGCATTCAGGAAGTAGCTCAACGGTCAAAGCCCGTACGGGATGCCTTGGACGCTGCGATTAGCGACGGCCGGTTCGAGCACGTACCCCGATTTCTTGCTGGCACTGAGAACGTTCCGATATATGTACCCATCATCGTCCAGATACCAGACCAACCTCCGCTGCGGTTTACTTCGCTTCATGGTCGGCTGGTTTCAGTGCACGATGCTGTGGCCGAGCGTTTCGAGGTGGAGTTAATGGTTCCGCTCGATGAGAACTCGGAGGTACCCATGCATGCATTGTTTGGAGGTGCAATGTAACTGCCACGTCAATAGTTAGGGGGACTTAGGCGGTTGGGCCAGTCATTCTTGAACATCTGTGTTGATCGTAGGATCTATGATATGTGCGATTCCATGAGCTATCCCTATCGTACCCGGCCCAGAAGCCTGATCACGATTCGTCAAGACGATCACCGCCAACCCGGTTTTTAAGTCTCGAAAATAGGACGTGCCCGTGAAACCGCTATGTTCGACGAAGCGACGCCCATTCTTCTGATTCACCCACCATCCATACCCATAGCCTAATACAGATTCAGTCGCAGCATCCTCTCGAAAAACATAGAGTGGCGACCAAAATGCTGCAAGCATCTTCTCGGACAAAATACTCCCATTAACGAGTGACTGCTCCCATTTCACCATATCGAATACGGATGACATAACGCCGAAATGCGGGGTCAAACCGAACTGCCAATCTCTACGGATATTTTGTAGCGTCGAATCCTCTATTGTATACCCCGCAACCCTATTTGGAATGATCTGAGCCTGATTAAGGAGGTACGTTTCCGTCATATCGAGCGGATCAAAGAAGCGTTCCTTTAAGACCGCCTCGAAAGACTGACCGGTTACATGCTCGATTACGATCCCCAGTAAAAAATACCCCTTATCGCTGTACTTCCAGTCAGTACCTGGTGTTGAGTTAAGTGGCGTCTTTTTCGCGGCATCGAGCATGCTTTCTGTTGAGTAGTCCATCAAAAAAACCCCATCATAGGTTTTTTCAAAGCGGTGTACCATGCCCGCAGAGTGAGATAACAGCTGCCGAATTGTAATTGCGCGCCAATCCTCAGGTATATCGTCGATATATTGATGAAGCGAATCATCCAGTGTAATTTCACCCTCTTCAGCAAGCATCGCGATAACGGCGCCGGTAAACTGTTTTGTAAGAGAGGCCAGTTCGAAAACAGAATGCTCGGTGACTGGAACACCCAGTTCGAGGTTTGCTGTCCCATAAGAGGACAACTTCACTACGTTCCCCTGCTGCACTACAGCAAGGGCAAGACCTGGAATGTGTCCTCGCTCCATCTCTTGTTGAACGAAGTCATCAATCTGTTGGTTTAAGTCCTTCGGACCATCTTGTGCATCCGAAGCGCATGCACTGCAGATGAGCATACCAAGCACGCATATCCTCACTACGACTCCTTTCAAAATCACAATACCCTCTTTGGTTTTTAGCAAGATAAGTATTGCGATACTGGCCTGCATCTACCATGTGCACTTCGCAACCTGCACGATTGTCAGAATTGCTACTTTGTACCTCTACTTGAATCCTTCAGGTACAACACAAGAAGCCACCCTGCCCAAGCAAAAACACCCACCTTTTGAACAATGGGTAGAAATCCATACAGCACGTTCCTGTAATACATGACTGCATTAATGAGCCGAATTAAGAGGCTCTAGCCCCCTGCAAAAAACATCAAAAATCTTTTCTCCAAATAAACCAAGTGCAATGTGAACAGCATTGCAACAACAAAGAATACAAGCGCGACACCGACAAGCACATCATGCATAGGTGTAACTACGAGCTATAATTGGTGGGAAATTATTTGAACCTCAGAAGCTACAGGTTTTCTGTTATGATTACAACTGATGCATGACCTGTGACCCTCTTTTTAGTTTTTCAATGTGTCTAGAAATAGAGAATTCCAATTATCGAACTCATTTTCATTTTACACTAAGGAAAACGCCATGTTACCTTCAAATATTATATCCCGACTCCTTAATACGCGACGCTCACGTTTGCATTTTTCTTCGTTTGCTCTCACGTTTTATATATTTCTATGCGTACCACTTGCCTCTATAGGACAAGATGTCAAATATGGATCATCAAATTATATCAAGAATAGTTATAAAGGAGGCAGTTATCTCGATGTCTGCAACAGTTCATCATGTACAGCTACATCCAGATACGGTGTAGTCACTGATGCTAATCCGGATCGTGCTAGCGTAGGCACTGGCAAGTGGATCATAAAATCGGCGACTGGAAAAACTGATGGGAGCGTTGTAAAGATCGGAGATGTGGTCTACCTGAAGAATATGTACAGTGGAGGCAGTTATCTCGATGCCTGCAACAATTCATCATGTACGGCTACATCCAGATACGGTGTAGTGACTGATGCTAATCCGGATCGAGCTCGCCTGGGTACTGGCAAATGGACCATAGAATCAGCGACTGGAAAAACGACGGGAAGTGCCCTTCAGGCAAGAGATGAAGTCTACTTGAAGAACATGTATAGTGGAGGCAGCTATCTCGATGTCTGCAACAGTTCATCATGTACAGCTACATCCAGATACGGTGTAGTGACTGATTCTAATCCGGATCGTGCTGGTTTAGGTACTGGCAAATGGTCTTTTCAACCGCTCTTAGACATTTCAGGGGTGGCTTTTGTAGAACTTAACAGTAGTGATGATCAAAAACTTGGCAATTTTCAACAATCCGATAATACCGGAGGGTGGATTGAATATGGAACAGATGCAGATGGGAAAGATGTCGTCCGATATGCGTTTCAAGAAATACAACGAGATGAAAATTCAGTATATTTACATGACAAAACACGCCAAGTTGACATAAGGATCGATACGTATCTAAACAAAATAATGTACAGCGACGCTACAAAAACTGAACCCACGCCGCTTTACACGATCTTAAGCTCCTACAATGAATACAAGTCCAACAATATTGCAAAGAGCGTGGCCCAAGATCACTTTTCTTTCACATGTAGTGCTCCTTTAGGTAGCAATGGCTGTTCTAATCCAAGCGGTGACCCCATCGCAGTGCACGTGTATAACCCACTTTTCAAGTCAGCCTGTAATACACACGATGCGTGTTATAGAAGTCCTTGGAGGAAAGCAGGTTTTTTCAATCATACTGGTAAACAGGCTTGCGACAATGCTTTTCTGGAGGACATGAATACCATTTGTGACAACGCAAACTTTGATAGTATTGACTTTATTGAGCGAATTCAATGCAAAGTGGCTGCCGGATTTTATGCGAAGGCTGTTGTGCTACATGGCTCTAGTTCTTTCGACGAAGGGCAGAATGATGCGAATAAGAAATGTGCTATCAAATAAGTGTAACTGCCGTCAGCTTTCGAATGTGACCTGATAGGTTGGGACTAAAGGATCTCCTAATGCAGCTGTGAGGAAGTTCACCCAAATAGTTACAGCTATGTTGCGAAAACACATAGAAACGGGTACCCAGGAGGTGCCCGTTTTGCGTTTTACTATTTTTTGCAAAAAACAACAAATTACTCAGAAGGCATTCAGGTTATGCCAAACAGAAGACGTTCGCCTTTCGCGCGCCAAAACCAAATAGCACTTTCTACATCACTTCTTTGCTAACAACTCCTCTATCTCATTATACATTTCTGGGGATTTACCTAGATGTATTGAATGAATGATTCCGTTTCTGTCTACAACGTAATAAGTCGGGATACCATAACCATTTAACCGAGAATAAAGAGACATGTTTTCATCCTGAACCATAGGCCAGGAATACTCAGGATGATCCAGGACAAAGGCTTCAAAGGTTTCCTTATCCGTATTTATGGAAACCCCAATGATTTGAAACTCTTCCCCAGGGTTAGCTTCAGTAAACTGAGCCATTTCCGGCATCGCTTCGATACAAGAGCCACAGTAGGTTGACCAGAAATCGACCAGGGTAACTTTGCCCTCTAGATGAATATTTGACACCACAGTTCCATCTAATGTGGTCAGCTCAAACTCTGGAAAAGGGGTGCCAGCGTTTGATAGCAGCGTTTCTTCTTCACCAACTCGTCTTGCCCTAACACGTTGAACTAAATCAGCATAAGCTATTTCTCCTTCTTCACTCAGATGTCCGACATTGTCTGTGATTATTCTGTTTTCTGGTACAGGTTTATGTTTTAGCAGCTTTTTGAAGCGCTCTACTTCGATATCGGCGGGATCAAAATCATTTTCAAGAGGGCTGTATGCTTCGACGTAGTAATTGACGGTTCCGAGGTCACATGCACGGTTTTCGATTCTCCTGGGCATCCAGACTCCCTCGAAATACCCGTAATCGTGGAAGGAAATCAAATACTCACAATCAAGGCCCAATAGTGATATTCTGCTTGTTTTCTTTGCACCCAAGGGAAGAAAAGTTTCTGTGTCGAAATAGACTGTCCATCGTGTACTATCTTGATCCCAAAGAACTACTTCGTAGAGGTCACCTGTGTCATTTATCGATGCGGACTCAAGCGCTTTCACATTCGTAAAAGGAACAGGCGACTCTGAAATCGTCCGTACCCCTTCGATAAACACAAAATCTGAAAGTCCCGGTTGATGCACGAAGCGTTGAGACGGTGATGCGCCTATAGCCAATAAGGTGTCAGCATAGTAGAAAGCGGAGAGCCTGTGAGGGCCCTTTGTCCTCATCTCTTCAAATGTCCCTCTGATATTCCATTCGTTGTTTGCTCCCCTGGCTGAGAAGAACCCATTGGTACGCAGATTGCCCACAGCGTTGATTGCTGCCTCGCCCCCAATCGCATCATAATAATGCTGCATGACTGACTCGGGAGATATGGCTCCTCCTACAATTTGCGCCATACAATAAGACGATGAATTGAGAGCTACCATAAGAAAAGTAAAAAGACTAAAAAGATAAGCTTTCATTTGACCGCTAAAGAAAAGAAGTGACAATTTCGCCGCTACTTGGTATATAATAGTAGCCATTCCCTACTCCATTTTCAATTTCCGATTCCGCTCGCCTGAGTATAATTGAGGTTATGTCTCACAACTCTTCGATTTGTGTGATAACGCCAAGCTCGCTTGCTTCTTGCCGGAAAGCATCTGCATCTTCGATGGAATCGAAGACAATCACAACCTTCTTTCCTTCAAGGAGCTTGTCCGTGCAACCTTTTGCGTCAACAAGGTCAAGTGCTGTCATACCTTCAATGAGCTTTGTTAGAGCAACCTTTCGTAAACCAGGCTTCCATCCATTAAGAGTAACACGTTTCATCATCAATCTGGACTTCGCATAACGCTCGCTTTTGCAAAATCGTTAGCTGTTCACACTTCTGTATTACCTTTCAGTCTTTATCTCCGCTTTCAAAGTATGTGTTCACACCTAATCAAAGCAATTTTGTACATTGAGTTGATTCGCAAAACAAGATATTCGTTTATCATTCAATTCGGTTCATTTGGAGATTCCCTCAACCAATCTCGTAGCAGGCATTCTTTTTCTCTCAGTAGTATGCTCTTTGATGAGCTGCGAAGAGGACCTCGACTTACGGGATACATTTCCTCAGCCATTCACCCTCTATGGAGTTCTCAGTCCCGACTTGAACACTCAGTATGTTCGAGTTTACCCCATCGATGTACTCCCACGGCTTGACCAGGAAGTGCCGGAAGGCATCCAATTTACATCTACCGACCTTATGACTGGCGAAGAACTCGTATGGGTGGACACATTCGATGTTGCCCCAAATGGTCAGAAAGATCTTGTCTTTAAGTCAGTATTCAAGCCACAGCATGGACACATCTATCGCGTTATGGCCACGCGAATAGCTGACGGAGCAAACAGTTATGCGGATGTTCGCATTCCTCCTGTGGTCTCGATACGGACAGAAGAGGCGGCTGTGGAAGCCCCAAATGAAGCAATCCTTAATCTTATAGTCGAAGGTGAGAGCATTCGGGTGCTTAAACCAGAGATCACCTACGAAGTCATTGGATGTGCACGTGGCGGAGTAGGACCACGAAGAAGCTATACCTATCAACATCATCGCCTGGAAGAACGCACAGACAATGGTTGGCGCGTTCCTTTCAATATTTGGGTTGATCGGCTTTTCGTTACCGGCGAGTACGGAAATGGAATTCAACCGTTCACACTAATTTTAAACGGTGTGAAAGTAAATATTCTGGTTGGTGATGAGGCGTGGGATCCGCCCTTTGGCCGCTTCGATATCAATTTATTGTCTCACCCAGAAGTTTTAACAAACGTGCAGAATGGATTGGGCTTCATAGGTGCTGGGTATAAAACGGGCATCCAGTTTCAGCCGAGTTGTGAGTTAATTACCGATGCTGAATATTGGTGCCCAGAAGTTCTCACGGATGAAGAGAGGTTTCCTTGCTGATCAGATGAAACCATTTAACTTGTGCATTCCTGCTTATTAGCCAGAATTTCCAGATTTTGGGTTACGCTCCACTGCATGAAACTAGGAACCAAGAAAGACAATCTGCTTGATCAGGCTAATTTCTTGACTTCTTCCAGAACGAAAGAACCCAATTCCAAATACGTTTAAAAGGATGCTGGCTGATTACTAATGAGCCCTGGTATACTGTATGAAGATCCTGTTCTGTTTCATGTGAAGGTCCGCTAACGTATATATTATAATCGAGGTCAGGCTTCTGTTGTTCAACATTCATCACAGTCAACGTCTCCCTGGCCTTTACACGCAACTCTTCCCAAGCAGTGTGATATTGAAGTTGCTCTAACATCTCTGGATAATCGCTATCTTTAGGTAGTTCATCGAACGTTTTATCGATGGCCTGATCAAGTTCGTATAGTTCATTGTATTGAATCTGATCGATGAGCCCATCTGCCAACAGCGACTCAGCCAGATGGAAACTCTCGCCAAATTCCAATACGACTTCGTCAGGGACATGAACAAAATCTGGCAGAACTTCAATCTGCGTGTCATAATCAGCAGCCAAGAGTTGGACACCCTGAACTATTTTGTTGTATTTCCAATTTAGGAATCGCTCGTCCATCTCCACCTTAATAATTCATGTAGCCGTTTTTGAGCAAAGATATCAAACACATTGAATAGCAATGACAGAAGTACATTTTGTATAAAAGCAAGGATAATGCATAAACAGAGATGTGCTCAAACTGGCCCCGAGTAGGAAAAATAACAAAATCCTGTAGAAAGAAAAACCCAATCGAGCATTTCGCCAGATTGGGTTGAGAAACGAAATAGAGGCCTCTCCCCTCTTCCGGGATCTCTATGCGTTCTTCTTCTCCTGCACGTCGACGCGGATTTCCTGAGCCATGGACTTGAGCTCCTGCATTGCTTTTCTCACACGAGTGCCAGCTGCTTTATTCCCCTTCTCGTAGAAGGCCGCGAAATCATCCTCGAGGCCTTCGACCAAGCTCGCCAACTTTGAATAATGATTAGACATGTTTTATATGATTGGTTGTTATAAATGAACGGTCAAAAAATAGAAAACGACCCTCCCCTATTCAACGGCAAGCCTAAAATTCAGATTTCGCATATCGCACAGGCGCCGGAAATCGATTTCCAAAAACACCTCACCTCAAGCACTTGCACCCAATCTAAGCCGCGTTGGAACGATTGCGAAGCTATTAACCTTTCTTGGGAGATGACTCACTTTGCGTCGGTTTGTGTGTAGTGTTATGCCGACTGGATTGATGTAGAGACTGCCGGTATTCAATAATGAGCTCGTATTTCAACTCAATTTCAGCAATGATTTCAGGTGGTGCATCAATAATCCCCATATCCTCACCATGTTGTAAACGACGCTGTTCTTCATAGTGCTCCTTAATAACTACATACTCGAACGTCTCCTCTAGTTCCTTCTTTTGCCTCCGACTCATTAAGGAGTGGAATAGCGTTTTAAGGCCATCATATACTAGATTCCCTATTACCCCGGATGCAGCCGCCGCAACAGCAAAATATATTATGTCTTCGAACGAGAAATTAACATCTGATCTTGGATCGACTCGTTTCTTAAACGCTTGATAAAACTCCTTGCGGATCGGGTTTTGAATTAACACAGTACGGTACAGATCGTGAGCAACTGAAAGTGAAAATTTCCTACCGATTTCAGGAATTCCGGGCTGGGACAACACCTCCACATACTGCTCAAACCAAGCATCCGGATTCTCTATATGAAGAGAACAACGTGGGGGCTCAGACAGAGACAGGGCCAGACCGGAGCACCCCTTAACTTGACAATTATGCTTTTCAGAAAGTCTATTTATGATTTCCATTGTGTAGTTGGCCCCAATAGCAAGCTAATCAACCTCGATTATAGTTTTTCTTTGAATTGTTTACGTCCATCTGGCCCTCGATCAAAACAAACCCTTGGAATATACGGCTCTAAATTCTGTCAAGGAACTTCGTAAGTGGCGGGTGCAACATGAGATACCCATGCTCTCCTCTTCCCTTTCTCGCAGCTTATATTACGATCGAGATGATCTGGCTATAATCTCGGCTGCCAGAGGGGTTCGCGACGATTTCGTCAAACGCTCAACGGCACGAACTACATTTCCAAAAGCCGCTCTTACACGAAAAAGATGTAAGCAAGAGCAATGACAATAGAGTCGATAAATAGCATTACATATAGCAAATAGACAGATTCCCGCTTGATCAAGCACTGCAGGAAAATTCTACTTTTCATTTTCCTGGTCAATTTTTCAGAGATATAATCACTTCTTAAGACATCAGGGTTAAATGTCAGGTAATTTCCAGTTATGAGCATATTCTCCAAATGCCGCATGCCCCGTCTAGCTACTTCAATAACACCAGCGAAGAATGCATTAAGCACCAAGAAAGTAATAATCAATAGAACACTAATTATTAACGCCGCCCAGGACTGAATTCCAATAGGAATTACAGGAAAAACTGATACTACACCACCAATCCAAGCAAAGACACACATGTATCGACTCCAATTACAAAAAGTCTCAAAGAGATGAAGCTTATTGTGAAGACGATCAAGGCTTTTTTGCGCGATGTCGTAACGAATATTTTCAGCTAATCTTACTTGGTTCGATGATTCCTGTTGAGTTGTTTGCATACGACTCCCTGAATTTTATTGAGCGTTCGGGGGCGTTCACAAAATGCAATTTAATTGATTTCTTATAGACAGCTACGGTCGTATACACGTTTTGTTATAGTCCATCCTTTTTTGCTCCAAACATCCTATCTCACAATAGAAAAAACCCCTACATCTGATCGCATGATTAAGCCTCGAAATGGTAGAAATCTATGTTTCGCCTTACGCAACCTTCAGGAAACGGTGTAATAAAGTTATTCAACTTTATTGATGATCAAAAATATGTCCCCGGGGTCATGATTCACTCGTACATCTCTCACTTTTAAGTCGCTCGTAGCCTTTACCTCACCAGGATTACCCCTTGAATTATCAAGAATTATTCCTTTGTAAGATCCATTCTTATCTATCTCAATCAGGAAAGTGACTGTTTCATCCGAATAAAGTGTTTTTGTGCCTTTCTCAATTACGTATGAGTGTTTTTTGGGGAACTGCGTTGAATACTTGAAGCGTGTCGTCACTGAGTCTGGTTCGCCATATGCGTAACGCCATGCTTCCCACTCGACTGTGATCTCCGTATCAGGTGTAGGTTGACAACCTAAGCCTGTCAGATCACATAAAATGCCTGGGTTTAATAATCCTATTATTGCAGCAATAATAACTGCTGCTGCTGCGATCATAGCAGCAAGAACTTGTCCTTTCATCTTAGTCTTATTGTCAAAGGTATCCATCAGGAAGTGAAAACAGATTGGCCGAAGAGATTTGCATTAACAAAGAATGTAGGCACAAAGATCCGTGACCTTATGTTCAGTTGAGATGCCAGAAATGAGAATAATGGCGCTACTCCTGCTCCGTCTAGCTATTGGATAAGCTGTTAACAAGTTAGCAGATCAAGGTTTCGTATATCGCACAGCGATCAGTAATACATCCAGGGACGCAATCTTTTAACAATATGATTGCTGTATAGGTGTAATAGCCGTGTGGATACAAAAAGAACAATTAGCGCACCAGCTGAAACCACCCAAACTCCATATCCTACCCTTAGAAGAGCAACTACACCGATCCCACTACAAATGAAACCGTTACTCAATATCATGAGGTCATTTAACCCGCCATTGAATGAGTTCTGGATGTATCTTGAATATCTGCTTTTAGCATCCGGCACAAAATAATGCGCTTTCTGCTTCTCTAAGTATGCAACGATATCAGAATCTTGAGCAGCAAAATATTGCTGTACTTCCCCAAGTGAGCGCCGAAATGCACGAGTCTGTACTGTTCGCTGATTCAAACGATTAAGTACCGTAATTCCAAAAAGAAAAAGAATAAAGAGAACTGCTTCTGCCGCAAATGCTGTGTAGTCAGTTGGCACGATAGCAACTTGAAATATGACCACCAAACCACCGACGGCCGCAGATGCTACCGTTAGAAAAAAATTGACCCTTCGCTCTGCCTGGTTATTCTCATCAACTCAAAGCTGAAACAAACGATTATACTCCTGTAGCATGAAATCTACAGAATGGCCTTTATGATATTCTCCTTCCCGAGACATGACAGTGTAACAACTACTTAATGATGGAGCAGGAATATAACTACCTCTCCCCCATTAACGCCATTATCACATTTCGTATCTCGCCAGTGGTCGGAAGTTCATTTCCGAAAACGCACCACGAACTCGACTTGAGTGTGAAAATAGCTATTAGAACTCTACCAGGCCGCGTGTCTCGTGGTTAGCCCAGCCCTTGTGTCCAAGCAGTTCATTGAAATCGCCAAACAGAATGCGCGTCTGGCCGCCTATTTTAGCCTGGCGGACGTTTTTGTCTTTTTCCGCGTATTGGAATATTCTATTGGCTATTGTCTTAGCATCAGTTTCCGTAAGGTCAAAGTTTACACCGATGTAGATTGTCGCGTCATCTTCAGGCATCCAATAGTCCGGTGGTGTTTCAAGCTCAGCTGGGCGCAAATTGTACTTCTCCGTGTTCGGGCACACGTAATCTGAATAAGTATGCTTTTCTTCGCAGTGCCGACAATTTTGTTTGCCACGTAGTGCGGACCAAATGCCCACTGTGCCGCCGCCAACTGCCCCGATGATTCCACCAAGAAGAGCGCCCGCAGGCGCAGCCATGCCACCTGTAACAGCACCCGCACCAGCTGCCCCAATCGCAGCACCTGTTCCCCCACCCCCAGCAGCCGCACCAAATCCCGCACCTAGAACTTCTCCGACCGACTTTTTAGGCTTCGGAGGCAATACTGATGCTAGCGCCAATGGTGCCAATAGAACACCAGGCAAATATTGAACAATCGGCTCGTTCGGAATGAGGCCCTGCGCCAAATTGATGATAGTTGTCAGCACCGCAAGATACACGACAGCCAACACAGTGAACGGCGTAAGATTGACCTGAGGTGAAGTTGACCGCAATATGATGCTCGGCATTGACTTCGAGAGTTCTTTATCCATAACCCACCAAGAGCAGAGTTCCTTTTCCGAGTAACTAACAATATCCTATCGTCATCCAAAACTGGCCGCGAGTAAGAAAAATAACAATCTCCTGTACAAATAAAAACCCAGCCCAGCATTTCGCCAGGTTGGGTTGAGAAGCGAAATTGGGGCTTCTACTCCCCCATTTCAGGATTTCGTGATTCGCTCCTCAGAAGAAGCTCACACCCTTCTAGAGAAGCAGAGGTAACTCTATATGCTATTTCACTTCTTACCAGTAGCCGTCTTCGTTGTTTGGCACTGTTGGCGTGCGTATTCCAATTCCCCTATCAGACAATCAATGTCGTCCTCATTAGTCCGGAAACTCGTGATACAAGCTCGAAGCACGCACTCGTTTTCGCCAAGGACAACATCGGAGATCCAGACGCGAGATCGCTCGTAAATCACCTTGAGTATATCTTTTGTAGTGTAATGTCTGGCTCTAATATCCGAATGAGTAAAGCAAACTACAGGTAAACGTGTTTTATTCACTATTAACCAGCCTTCCTGTATAAGGCGTTCGCGGAGTAGACCCCCCATATCAGCTTGGTGCTCAATTATTTCTCCGTAGCCCTCTAGTCCAACTTCCGCAAGTGCCATGAATACCTTAAGGCCTATAGCACGTCGGGACCACTGCACACCTACTGAATATTGATCAAAGGTATTGCTGTCTGTTTTGCCTGGCATGTAAGAGGTTGAAACGCCAAATGCACGGAAAATAGCCTCTCGATGACGACAGAAAAACATACCCGCGCCCATCGGAACGGACAACCATTTATGTGCATCCCAGGTAACCGAATCAGCTCGTTCAATCCCAACAAGCTCCGCACGAAGACGAGATGACAATACAGCCGAAGCGCCCCATGCTCCATCAACATGATACCAGGCTCCATGTTTTGCAGCGATGTCAGCAAGTTCAATAAGTGGATCTACAGTTCCTGCACTTGTTGTACCGCTCGTACCTACAATCATGAGAGGATACCACCCGTTTTGAATATCTCGTTCTATCTTATGTGACAGGGCACTGGTATCCATTTTGAAATCCGATGTTGTGGAGACTGTCCGAAGGCTCTTTGTGCCCAGGCCCGACATACGTGAGATTTTGACAAAGGAATGATGCGTCTCCCCTGTCACATAGATGGCCGGGCGTACTCCAATTCCCGCGACTCCATGTTCATTCGAGCCCGGGAAATGGTGAGCTATAGCCATAAGCACAGCTGACAGATTGGCCTCAGATCCTCCTGAAGTAAAATTCGCAAACGATTCCTCCCCACTAATTCCTAATGCCGTAGAAAAACAATTTAACGTGTGCTGCTCGATCTCATTAGCCGCCGGTGCATGAGACCAAACGGCAAGCTGCGGATTGTAAAGAGCAGCCAGTGCATCAGCGAGAATCCCTGCTTGACGTACACTGGGATTGAAAAGTCCAAAATAGCGAGGGTGGGTGACATGTACAGTCCACTGCCTGAGAAGCGTTGAAACATCGCCAGCTACAGTTTCAAGAGGTAAAGGTGACTCAAAAGAATATCTACTTTGTAAGCTGGCCCTTAGCTCCTCCGGCCGAACGCTCACTTGTACAGGAAGATCACGAATATTAGCGGTAAACGCTTGAATTTCGTTTACAAGTTGCTCCCAAACAGATTTACTCATCATTCCTCATGGCCACCTACTTGAAAAAACAACCCCATTAATTGAATTGACTACTAAATTATTATGAGACTATATAGAATGGCTTTCAACCTTCTTTGCCTGTTTCTAGAATGGCATCAATGTAATGTGTTTTCACATATAGTACTGGCCATATTCAGACAACCAATTTTAGAATTGTTCATTTTGCTCAACGATGATATTCTCAAACAACACTTACTTCGTAAATGCTGTTTGAGAACGAAACCGTTAGCAGGTAACACAGGCGTTTCGCGTTCCGCGCTCTACCACGTAATCAATTCTATAATGCTCTCTTCGATTGTCTCTCCTATTAAACTTTCGCGTAGGATAAAAAAACTCTACTGCAACCAATTATCTTCACTGTGATCGCGAACGGTCTGTGCTAGCTTGAGAGAGAGCTGTCTTTACTTCTCAGGCTGTCGATACTTTTTATGATATATGAGTCTCGCTTAGCATCAATTTTCTTGGCTTTAATAAATTGATTTTCATCAATGCGTTCATAACTCTCTAGTTCAGATAAAACTTGTTTTTCCTCATTAGAAACGAACTCCAGTTTCGCCCACCCTCTTTCTGAATATTCAGAAATCATTAGATCTTTCCTACGCGCCCTCATTGTTTCAACAACTTCATTGTAGCCACAAATAGAGGGTCTCGGCTCGTCTTTCGGAATAAGAATAATTGGTATCATAGTGCCCCATTTATTCTTAGTCTCGATGCCATCACGTGTTGATTGGGTTACGCTATCGCTATCACGGAATCCGACTATCATTCCTGAAATAGGACTTCTTATTTCAACATCTTTCCGTTCTATACGCTTTTTCGTCCGATCTTTAAACCAACCCTTTTCCTGTGACAGTGACTCGTACACAATCTGATATTTCATCACCGGAGTTCCACGCTCAATCCAACAGTGTGATGGTTCGCGTGAAAGCTCGGTAAATGAGCCAGGAATGCACTCTAGCTTACCCAGGGTTTTGGAAACAGGCAATCCTGCTAGATGCAAAGAAAGTCCTATTTCAACTAGCCGCGGCAGAAATAATAGTTTGTCTGTGAATTCGACAGAGGCCGGTACTGACGACAGCCCAAGAGATGAATATTCCATAATCGAGAATTGCTCTTACAATAGTACTTATAAGTCGTCACGCTATAAATTCAATGGCTGACAACCATTTCGCCTTCCGCACCATAGTCGGAAATACTTATTGGCTACTCCAACTAACTTGCTACTCAACACATTTCTCAGGAGTTTTACTGCATGCCTCCAGGCCTGTGCCTGACCTAGCTAATCAAAGCTGTAAACTAAATGATCACGTTATTAAGAACGTTGCGTAGGAAGCTCCTTGGTGAAGGAAAACTTAGTAAATACCTTGCCTATGCTGTGGGTGAAATTCTTCTTGTGGTTCTTGGTATTCTCATTGCCTTACAGGTCAACACCTGGAATTTGGAACGGCTTGACAAGATAGAGGAGCAGGCAACCCTGGTTGCTATCTCAAACGAAATGGAGGAAAATATGGGGTCATTACGGGATGTCAGGAAAGGCTTAACTCCCTTATTCTGAGCGCCGACACACTTCGAACTCTGGTTGGTTCTGAACAGACAGAATTAACAATAGAAGATGCGAACTGGGCGCTAGGTACTATTGGAGTCACTTATCGGTGTCCAATACGAACTGATGTGCTTGACGAATTTCGGAGCTCTGGTAACCTGAGCACGATTTCCGATATTGACATTAGAAGAAATATAGGGAGATGGACAACTGCTCTTGGAGAATTATCCACAGAAGAAGATGAATGGGCGCGGGAGTTTTCGAGTTTATTTTATCCGTATACGTCGAGATGGATGTCATGGGAAGATTTCGAGTATGAATTGTTTGCAGACACATCCAGGTACCATAAGTCGAGAATTGAATACGATCCCAGGCCAATGTTGCAAGAGCTAGAATATGCAAATCTCTTGGCTTTTCACTATTGGAGGATGACTAGGATCGAGCAACATATTGATCAAGTCATGCAAATCTCAATGGAGATCAAGACGCAGGTTGGTGGCTCTGTAAAAACAGAATAATTATCCGACAGAATGGTTTCGTAGTTCGCCGCAACCACGTTAAGCTAGTTAAAGGGGCTAATACTGTAGTTTAAGCTCTTCTATAAAACGTCTACCTTCCTCCCGGAGAGTCACAACACGGCTTTCTTCTTCTCTTCTCACATACTTAAGTGCAATCAAGCGGTTAAATATGGCTGCTCCTATTACACCTGCTAGATGCATTTTTCTCTCAGTCCAATCAAGACATGGTCGACATAGGGGTCGCCGCCGGGTCTTAGGCTGTTCAAGGTCAATACCTTGCTCCAGACACCAATCCATTCCAGTTGGCGTAATTTCAATGTCGTCGTTTTGTTGAACCACAAATTGTCGTTCGACTAGCCTTTCTTTCAGTCGCACACCTATTTCACCAGCCAGGTGATCATAGCAGACACGTGCATACCTGAGTTCCAGATTTCTGGGATGCCTGGGAATTGTAGATTCCTTCAACACAGAGGTAACACCCATCAGCTTTTCAAGCATTTCAGCAATATCCTCTGTTGCAATCTGATAATAGCGGTGCCGCCCTTGCTTCCTTTGCTTTATCAATCCACCCTCTTTAAGCCGCGCAAGATGACTGCTTGCTGTCGATGGTGTTACATCCCCAAAAAGAGCTAACTCTGTGGCTGTGTAGGCTCTACCATCCATGAGAGCCATAAGCATGCTTGCCCTTGTGGCATCACCTATAAGAGCAGCAACAGGTGCGATATCAGGAAAGTCATTCATAGTTTGATGGTAATCAAAGCATTGATGTTTTTCAAGAAGTATCCTACGTCCGTTCTTTTTAACAAGTAAATGGCTATGAAGACACACACCTATTCGGCTAAACTCATCTGGGACGGCAACTCGGGTAAAGGAACTGCTTCTTACGCTGCATACAATCGCTCGTACCACGCTGTCATTCCCGGCAAAGCTGATTTGCACGGTTCGGCAGATCCCGTTTTTCGAGGAGACAAAGCAAAGCACAATCCAGAAGACCTACTACTGACAGCCATTTCGGCCTGCCACATGTTGTTCTATCTTTTCCTCTGTGCACGAAAGCAAGTTTGTGTTGTAGAATACCAGGATGATGTTCAAGGCAGTTTACGTATCCAGGATAGTGGCGGAGGGCATTTTGAGCGCGTCAGCTTGCATCCAGTGGTGGTCATTCAGGACAAAAATAATTTGGATCTCGCTTATCAGCTGCATAACAAAGCCCATGAGCTTTGCTTTATTGCGAACTCCTGTAACGGATTCATTGAGGTATCTCCTGATATCCGTATCCAAAAAGTATAGTATTAACTCTTTAACTAGCTTAACGTCGCTGAGGGCGAAGTGCGCAATTTATAGAAGCGCATAATAACAAGGGCCTGAAACGCTCAAAATTGTGACTCGGCCCACATATTTGTTGTTTGAGCCAAGCAGAGGTGCTGTATTTATCTTCTTTTCTGGCTGTGAACAAAGCCAAGGAAGCCAGAGTCATATTTTTGATTTCATTGAACGAATTAAACATCCAAAGACGCTATGGTTGCAGTAATTTTCGAAGTAAAACCAGCCGATGGGCGCCGAGACGAATATTTAAAGATAGCCGCTAACCTTCTTTCACATCTCGAGCAAATCGATGGGTTTATATCTGTCGAGCGTTTCGAAAGCTTATCTGAGCCGGGGAAAGTTCTTTCTCTTTCATTTTTTCGAGACGAGCGTGCCGTCTCAGACTGGAGAAGTCTTGAATCACATCGTAAAGCGCAGACGAAAGGACGTACAGGAGTATTTAAAGACTACCGTTTAAGAGTTGCAACAGTAGTGCGTGATTATGGCATGTTCAACAGAGCGGAAGTTCCAGAAGATAGTGCTAAGGTTCATTCAGGCGGTTAAATTGTTACAAGAATAAATTGGCCCATTATTGGAAATTAACAAAAATCTGTAGCAATAAAAACCCAGCCAAACGTTTCGTCGGACTGGGATTGAAAGCGAAATAGAGGGCCTCTCCCCTGCTCTACCTGGTTGGCTCAAAAACTGCTAACTAGTTACCTGCTAACCGTTTCGCAAAACGCTTCCGCGACGAGTTCATTTCAATAATCCCAAGCAAGGAGTAATTGATCTGGTTTTCGGATAGGCTCTTAGCACTTTCAATACGTTGTGCCTCTCTTTTAATCAAGTGCATATTTACGACAAATCACAGTAACTATACGATATACCTGAATTGTACAGTGGTCCGTCGCAAATGGAAGAGGGTGGGTTCGTTTAATATCCACTGGTAATTTAAACAAAACCCAAAAGGATAATCAAAATGAAAGTCACTGGAAAATCGACCATTTTAGGCTTTGTATTAACACTCACATCTTTGACATTTGTCACGAATGCGACTTCACAAGATCAACGTAAATTGACCTTTGAACTTGGACCTAATTATGCTATAAAGTCAGCTAATGTGGAATCAAAAGATGGAATTGAACTAGGAAGAAAAGACTTCTCTGGGGCATCTTTTATTCCTATAGAATACACTGTGGTTTTGGGAAAACCGTCTAGAAAAGTTACGGTTACTCTCGACGCAGAATTGTGCTTACAAAGCGAGAGTGGCTGCTGGCCTAAACCGAAGCCAAAAGAACCGCAACCTACTATTCCTGGAAGCCCAATACCAGGACATCCGAATCCTCAGGACCCAAAACTTCCAATTCCCTTTCGATTCGACGGGTTTGACTCGGATGGTAAGTTGGTGTCGAGCAGTATAGTATCAAGTATCAAGTCAAACATGACGAGTAATACTTTATCTACTGGTATATTTGGTAAAAAGATGAAATATATAAGGGTATCTCATCCCATTCATAATATTACACTAAAGGTGGACACCGGAGAACGTGGACCGTTCGAACAAGTGGAAGTATCATCAATAGATGATCATTCTTCAGATAATCCCTTGCCAGACAATGTTGTCCCTCTGAGTAATAACGGTTGGGGAAAGACGGTCGTTGATTTTTTTACTGCAAGTGCTCAGGCTACAGCAGAATTTTTATCTGATATAAAAATCGTTGTCGTACAACCTGAATGCGATCAATCCTTTACCCCTCCGCCAGTACAAGCCCCTAATTGCACGTCACATTGCGGCAGCGATAACACATATATTGTAATTATGGGTCAAAATTGTGGCGGCGGAACTGAGTACTAATCCGGAATGCACCCATTCCCTGCTTTTAGGGAGTGGGTGCAATCTTTTCCGTGTCATACATTTGACCCATATGGCCCAGAGTAAGAAAAATAACAAATTCCTGTAGAAAGAAAAACCCAACCGAGCATTTCGCCAGGCTGGGTTGAGAAACGAAATAGAGGGTCTTTCCCCTCTTTCGTGATTTTTATGCGTTCTTCTTCTCCTGCACGTCGACGCGGATTTCTTGCGCCATGGATTTGAGCTCCTGCATCGCTTTCCTTACACGAGTGCCAGCTGCTTTATTCCCCTTCTCGTAAAAGGCTGCGAAATCTTCTTCCAGGCCTTCGACCACGCTCACCAATTTTGAATAATGATTAGACATGTTTTCTATGATTTGTTGTTATTAATGATCGGCCAAAATATAGAAAACTCCCCTGCCCTATTCAACGGCAAGTCCTCAAATCAACATTTCGTGATTCGCCAAACGCACGAACTCACGCGTAAATGACTTCGCATGGCATGTCGGGGCACTTCACTTTATAATCCGTTAGGCATTCCTGCATCAGCTTTGCTTCTCTGGGAAGGGTAGCCTCAAGTTCTTTCCAACCCCAAATTATCAGTTTTGCTGGCAATACTTCTTCGGCTGTTATCACGTCCCAAAATGCATCCCAATTCCCACCATAATAATGGAGAAACTTAAGCTCATCGAATAATAACTGATGCAACTGGTTGGGGGCCATTATATTGGAAACATTGATCTGAACAGTCTCTGGACGCGCCAAAACAAGCCTCATTTTCAGTTTCGCATAACGCGCCACCTTCAGTAATTCGTGTGTCTTAACAGTTCAGACTAATCAGACAGAGGGGAATTAGTGTTCCTAAATCGAAGTGCTATAAATGAAGAAAGGCATAGTGAGCCAATTCCAAAAAGTGTGTAGACTACACTCACAGAGGGCCCCACATATGGATATTCCATCCAACCAAACAATGGCATTCGGAAAAAATCGCTATTCCCTATGTCCATACGTAGCATTACGCTTGGCAAGAAGCCAGAAACAAATACTGCAATCAAAATCGATAGCCCAAAAAAACAAAGCGTCAATAATCCAATTGTTCTTTCCCCATCTGTCAATGGCCGCTTTGTTAATTTTTCCAACAATGTCGCCATTCCTGCAATAGCTGCACCTGAAAGCGCAACCATCCAGATCATCCATTCTCGAAGAGCTGAAAGTGCGGCCTCCGCTTGTTCTATTTCTACAGAGATTACACTGCCCTGTGGCTTTTTTAGAGCTAGATATAGAACCGTTGTAACGGCGACTACAATTGGAATTATGATGCGAATCAGGCGATTGCCATTAATTTGTGGACTCACTGGAAAGTATCTTGGCTCACTGGAACGAGGCCTAATATAGGCCACTAGTGCACATCTCGGCAACATCAGCAGAATATACAGAGCCTAGTTATACATTTCGTAAACCGCAATCGGTCAGAAGTTGCCTTTGAATTACAGCTCGCCTTAAACATCTCTTAGCAGCTCAAATTCTCCAAGTCCTAACCTGCTCGTTCCATAAACGCGTTTTTTTAGGAAATAGCCATTCAACTTGTCTCCTGCCTCGCTAAGGCGAAAGAAAATCACTCCGAAATGGTCAGCCTTCAATTTGGTCATGGCGAATCTCAGCAGAATAAAATCTCCACACACGGCGATCAACTCAACATTACAGTGAAGCCTTACATCTCTATCTTTTTTCTCATTTTTAACTGTTAGTGAGAATGCCCCTTTTATTCTCTCATCCTGTTCCTCTAGGATAAGATGTACATCGGTATAGATATTAGTTGCACCCCTCTCTTTTGGAAGGTTTACATCGTGTCCATCTCCTTTCCAATTTCCATAATAACGATCTCGCTCCTTTTTTGAACCGCGTAGAAAGACTGATACCTTGTGTTCCTTTTTTCGTGCTTGGTCTTGAAATATTTTTACCGCAGAAACTCCTACTATCCCTAATACCCCTCCAAGACTGGCAATTAGAGGCTCCCAATCAGGTGCTGACCAAAGCCAAAAAATAGAAACGACCGCAATTATTGTTGAGATACTATATGCAATTATGAAGGGCATTATTTTCAGCGAACAAAGATACTATAACCAAGGCTTATATATTGTATCCGAATTGCCCTTTCGCTGTTTCTTATCTTAACGAACCACGTGTTTGTGCCCCCTTTTCGCCTTCCGCTCCTAGCCAGAATTTGTGCAACGATGGCCACGCCCATCCAGATATGAAGCTCTCCAATGCGATAAAACCGGGCCTCTGCGACGCTCAGATTTAGGCCATACCACCAATCCTTTCTCTGTAAGCTTGTACGCTCTGACAATTGAGTCTCCAAACGTTCTTGTCGGTTTCCCTGCAACAAGAAGCCCCCGCTGCTTATTTTTATACCACCTGTCATGTACATAGAGCAGACAGCTAATTTTCAACTCCTCCATGCTGCTACGGATATCTGGATCCTCCACCTCAAGAAAGCGTGAGTCCAGGGCCAATGTGACCGATCCATACTCGTATCCATGCGAGATGTAATAATCGGAGAGCAGCTCCAATAGATGTTGGTATTTCTCCGGAGCTTGCCTGGGCAAAGTGGGCCACTCAGGGACAAATGCTATATAAAATACAGCTCCGATGCTTGTTATAAGAGACAGAAGAATAGTCCTCCCCCATATCCAATTCAGATGAGAGAAACGTCTTACGGCTATGACTATTGCAACTAGCCACCCAAGGAAGATTAAGAACCATAGCAGAGTTATTCCAGGAAACATACTTTTTAGTGCCCATTTTCCAGAAAGTACTTTACACAGCAAAGTATTGTGTTTTAACTCTTCCTTCCATTTTTGGACGACTACGTAATCATGCCCTCATATATTTCGCTTACCGCCCGCCGAGCGGAAGTTCGTCTTACGTTGCCATGTCGGAAGCTGGGGTTCCTTGCACAACCGGAAATAGTATAGCGATCATAGCCAAATCTTGAACAATGCATCATGCAGCGTATTTATCAACGTATTTCTGAACTTTGGGCAAAATACGCTCCAGTAGTTTATCCCCGAAGATATCGGTTTCATTTGGAGGGATCAGATAATCTTGCGGAACATAGGGAGTACCTGTGAGATTCCCGCTCTCGATTTTAAGGCGAAATTTCGCTACCAGCCTCCTCATAATATCAGATTTGCTTTTCCAGTCTTCCCAGAGATCAGCATCATAAATATCTTGAGGCTCTGGAGCACGAGCCACTAAATATGCATCTTGGTGATGTGGTCGCTTCGCTGTAGGGAGACAAACTGCTTCGAGCCGCGAAAGAGTAAGATGTTGATCAAGATCGGTTGTTATAGAACCCCTGAGGTCGGGAAGCGCAAACACATATAGATAGGCTTCTTTTGCAGTCTTATCTGCAGTTGCAAAAGAGACCGAGATTGGAAGTGAGCGTGTCAAATCAATGAACGGAGTTGGCCAAAGTTCATAGTGTTGTAATATCGATGCTGTTGCTGCTGGCAAAGATTTTATGATGTAGGTACGAGGAGTACCGATTTCTTGAACAACCTCGTTGACGAAACGACGAAGTTCGGCCTGCATACATTTGTAGTAATGGGGGCGATTTTCTGGGGTTAGCACTATTTTTTGGTTTGTTGCCCCTATATACCACTTACACCGAAAAAGAGCAGGTAGACACTCATCATAATGTCTACGTTGGCCACGAAAATAGAGTACGTGCCTTTTGTTCATTAGACACAGAAAGGATACAGCCTCACGAAGTTCGTCCCAGTTGTTTACGTCCCAGAAATCCTGTTCTGAAATCTGCTTAGAACTGCGACGATAGTCCTTTAGTGACAAAGTCTCTTTCCTCCTTCCGGTCACCCATGTTTTCCATTTTTGATATGATTCTAGGGAATAAATATTGTCTATAGGATACATTTTATTTGTTTAGGCAACTTCAAACTCATATTGAGTACTCTTAAACGTGGATTGCTGGGCCTGGCTATAATCGTGGATGCCAGAGGGCCAAACCCAAGTTTCGGATTTCGCCCAACGGTCGGAAGTCGATTTCCGAAAACGCATTTGCAGCGTAAAGTCTGCTGTCTAGCATTATCCACTACGCTGAAAGGAGTCCAATATCCAACCAGCCTCCTGTGCCTTCAGTACGAAGGAGAGCTGAACACCTTCGCCAGGCCCATGCATTCCTGGACGTGAGACAAGAGCACTGACGACAACACCTGAAGGTTCAGTCTCGGATACGTCTGTAAATTTCACATAGGCCCTGCTTCGGAAATACGCGCTCTCCTCATTGGTTACCTCAAGCTGCTGGCCAAATTTCATTAAGCGCATATCAGGTTGCAGTACAGGTGTCTGCACCAAATACAGCTTCTCCGTTATGCGAAAGTCATTTAAGACCTGCTCCATCTCAGATAGATCAATAACAGACTGGAGTATCAGCTCCATTTGGCTGTCTTCCTGCGCCTTAAGAGGCGTAGCTAGAACCAATGCGAGTAGTGCGATACAGACGACATATCTCATGAGTAAAGCTGAATCTGGTTAGAATGGCGGTATTCAAAATACAAATGGCTTAACCATTCTCAAATTAACGTGCTGCAGATGCATGTGAGGGACTTCGTATATCGCTTTCCCGGCGAAAACAATATGACTATCCATCAATAGAAATCTTAAAGGTCACCACAGCACTGTTGCCACTGATACTTACCACTCGCTTTCCATCCTCTTCAATATGAAATAGGTATTCATGCCTAAAACGAAGGATGCTAGTTTGGCTTTCCTCTTCCCATTGCATGAATTCTAGCCCATCCTCTATCAGCACCTGACTATCTTCAGAAACTGTAAACTCGATCACTTCATTACTTACCGTGACAGCTGGCTCTCCTGGCTTTTCGATTACTATATCAGAAGTAGATCGAATTTGTATGTGCTTAGCATCTTCTATGCTGCTAAGATTTGTAAGTAGAGAAAGCAAAGCACAGATACTGAAAATATAAGACATTGTATTAAGAAAAGGCTTTTGGATATAGATCGGGATTTAGCCGCGAGTACGAACAATTAACAAAATTATGTACAAATAAAAAACCGCCCAAGCCTTTCAACTTTGCGCGGTTGAAAGCGAAATCGGGGTCTCCTCCCCTGCCTCATCAGGCTAAGAAAAACACCCCCAATTTGTTATGAGCTAATCACTTCGCAGATCGCTCGAAGCGGCGAATTTTGCCTATGTCACCTTGGCTTATAGCCGCCTTGTTAGCGAACCGTGACGAAATGACCCAGCTCCATTTTATCATTTGGTCCACGTGACCATCTTGCCCCAAACATTATTGTACGTCCGGTTGCCGAAAGACTGGATTTTTTATTTTCTTCCTCTACGTTTTCGTGAAAGAAAACTTTCAACTCATTTTCAGAAGATTCGCTTTGGATAATTACATTTAAATGAGGGCTTTTACTTATCAATTGGTAAGGTGTCTCCTCATTGACTACCACCAGATCTTCGTCCCCGAATGCATATGATGCAATAAACTCTATTTTTTGGTTAGGCACATTGCTTTCGATCGTGATCACATACTCTTCGTCTTCTAACAAGCTTGATGTGTTTTCTAGCGCATTTTGATCGGCTGAACCCGGCAAAATAAAAAGACTAATCAATAGTACTGACAATGGCAGTTTCATAATTCTCTAAGATTGATTTGATGAGTTACAGATTTGCGCCCATCCTAAATATAATTATTTGTTAGGCATTTTGCGAGCAAATGGAAAGACCCCTGGCTTGTTAGTAGCTCACAACTTCGCAAAACGCCCGCCGGGTGGAAGTCGTCTTAACCCCTAGGTGACGTAACAGGTTTTTAGGTCAGTCGTAGAAAGGAATTTTATACACTATAACCCCTTTGCCGTGTTCTCTTTTCGTGGATTCATCTGGCTAATTGCCATCTTTTTTCAATTCGAAGCATTAGCTTCTCAATCGAGTCCGCAACAAGCAAGCGAACAGCTCGACCATACCATTATCGCCCAGGTTGATTCCTTGTTCGCACGCTGGGATACCCAGAGCACACCGGGTTGGGGCGTTGGGGTCGTCCGCCGCGGCAACCTCCTTTTTTCCAAAGGATATGGGCTGGCAAATCTGGAGCATCAGGCTCCTATAACCCCTCGCTCGGCTTTCTATATGGCTTCTGCTTCAAAGCAATTTACAGCTGCCTGTCTCGCTATTCTGGTTTTACAACATCAACTGAGTCTTGCCGATGATGTCAGAGCCTATCTTCCCGGGTTGCCTGACTATGGAACGCCTATCACGATTGGCGACCTCGTATACCATACCGCTGGGATTCGTGAATACACCTCGCTACAGCTCTTTTCAGGTCAAGATTCGGATTTCGAGCAGCCATACTCCAACAGCGATTTGATTGCTCTCGCAAAGCGACAGAAGCACCTCGACATTCAGCCCGGCACTGCGTTTCGATACAGCAGCATGGGCTACGTCTTATTAACGGAAATAATTGAGCGCGTAACGGACAAATCACTGGATGAATTTGCTCGTGAACATTTGTTCACACCTCTGGGCATGCATAATACCCGGTTCGATGTAAATCATGCCTCCGTAGTACCCAGGCGCGTCCAGAGCTATAGAAAGACCAGTGGTGGATATGAGCGCTACCACAAAGTGTTTGACGTCTACGGTGACGGGGGGCTTCTTACTACCGTTGAAGATTTGGCGCGATGGGACAGTGCGTTCTATGGGCCTCCAAAAGAAGGTGTACTTGTAGGCACTCCAGCCTGGATCGAGTTGATGACAACGCCCGGCAGACTGACTCGCGGCGATAAAAGAGGCGAGTCCGTCAATTATGCAATGGGACTCCAGTTTCGCAAGGTATTCGAACGCAAAGCTATCGAACACAACGGAGGCATGTTAGGGTTTACGGTGGATCTGGTTCGATTTCCTGAAGAAGAGCTGTCCGTTATCGTATTAGGCAACCATTTTGACGCCTGGTCAACTTCGCTCGCCTACCAGATTGCGGGATTCATCCTTGATAAGCCTGAGCCTTTGGTGCACCGCTCGATCGAATCAGTGCCACTAACTATGGCCGAACAGGAACGGTATGAAGGCTATTATGCAAGCAATGATCGCAATTTTTACCGGCGTGTTATCATTGCGCCCGACAGCACGCTGCGATTTGACTGGGGAGAAGGAGATGGATTACAAGCAGAACGACTCCATTCTGTCGGAAATCATAGCTTTGTCATTCCTGCACGAACGATGGGCTGGATGAGCATCGCACAGCAAGAGGTGGTCATTGATCCGGTATCGGGCCGAGCCGAATGGATCGATGCTCATGGTGAACACTTTGAGCTCGAACGTTACGTGCCTTCTATCCCCCAATTGCTTGCAGATATTGAACCCTTACTGGGTACATACTACAGCGAGGAATTGGAGACGACCTATCAATTTGACGTTGATGGAGACCGGTTTACGCTGCAGATCAATCGAAGTACTCCAATCGAGCTTTTTCCTAATCCGGCACCAGGAATCATCTGGAATGCCACGGATCGTTTGTGGATTAGGTTTGGCCTGATTCGTTTTGCAGGAAACCAAGATGGGGAAATAACCGGCTTCCACATTGGAGACCGACGGGTAAGTGCCAGTTATTTTAAACGGCTAGGTGCTCGATGAACAAATAGGGACGCTAGAATAAATTTCGTGATTCGCTTCCTTAGTGCAATCTACGGCCAACTCTGCCGGATATTTTCATATTCACGAAAGCTACCGAATCAGCCTTGATCTTAAAATCCTCATATACAGGCGTAAATCGAACTGATGTCATAAGATTTCTCTTTTCAGTGTAATAAACAGTAACTACGTACTCACCAGGTATCACACCTGCTATGCGATAATATCCTGTTGAATCAGATTTAGCTTGATACATAGTACCTAGTAATTTTACAACGGCTCCTTCCAAAGGCCCTACTCTTCCGTTAAGGCCCCCACTAATATATCCCTCTAAGGTGCCTGATTTAGATACATTTGTATTCGCAACTTTCCATCTTAGTATAAACGGCTCGTTCTCTCTTTCAATTCGACGATTCATTCTCAGAACTATATAGGATAAGGAATCTTCTTGTACTTCAAGATCGTGAAAGGTCCCGTTTCGAAATCCTTCGGCCATTCCGACAAACGTATACTTACCAGTCGGAATATCTGGGATATAAAACATCCCAGAGTAGTGTGGACTTTCGCTCTCCATAGGATAAATGAGCATATCCACCCCCTGAATAACGATAGAAAAATCTTCTGGCAGTTCTGGGAAAGCCCCCTCCTGCTGCTCAAGAACTATCCAACCATAAATTGAACCCTGTTTTAATTGAGGAAGCTTTGTTTTAGAACATCCCAACAAGAAGGTGATTAGGAGAACCAATATGTACAATACAAACCTCTTCATATATCGCTATTTTCTTCGCATTCCGCAACCAAGGCGAGCTCGATTTCCGGTTACGCAGTTTCTGCTATTCATTCAATGTGTGTTCATCGCAACGAGATATGCAGAAAGCATAACAATACAATTCATAACATGAAAACAATCGCAATATTGATTTTCCTCTGTTTTCTGGGAAGTACTTGTCTCGCGCAAGAGGTAACTGAAAAATGGTACCATAGACAAATTGACAGCCTGGAAGCTAAGAAAATGAAACTCTTAGAACAGGTAAAAGAAATTGAATCCGAAATCTCTAAGATAGAGTTTATTTACAGCGAGCATCTACGCCGTGGATCCATTGATCAATTCCAGGAGGATATAGATAGAGCAACTGACAGCGCCTATGCATATGCTAAGAAAAATGATTTACCCTTCGTCATTCACAACATAAGACGACCACGCAATAAAGAAAACCAAACGATAGGCCTTATTCTTTCACTACGTGTTCTGCCAGACAAAAAAGTAACCGACCTTTCATTCAGAATTTCAGGTCGATCCCGCCCACTTAATGCATTTACTGACACCCTTGAGATAGACTTCGACCTACCGCCTTTGGGTAAGGATGGGATGAGCCATTTGAAACGAGAGCACCTCTGGAAGTATTCCGAAAACATAATTGGCGTAAATCTTATTGACGCGAAGGTAACCTATGAATCAGGAAAGGAGCAAATAATACCTGAACTGTTCTGCATTTCTATTCCTTATATCCCCATGTGTGAATAGAAGCCAATAACATGCATAACAGTATGAGTAACACGACTCTCAATAACCTTTTCGCATTCCGCTCCATGCGACGAATACTTCGCTTTAAATCTATCAATTTGTTCGAAAAAACATGGATGATAGACTTTCTATACCATGCATTTCTAATTGCAATATATACATCCCTGGCATCCACGATGACACATCAATTTTCTCGCGATGTTTTCCGGCCAAGACCATCGAATTTACAGTTGTCTGGGCCACCATCCTACCCAAAATGTCATAAATCGTAATAGTAACCGGGGTTGATCTGACAACTGTGTATTCGACATTAATATGTGAATATGCTGGATTGGGAAACACATCTATCTTATTGTTCGAAGTCCATTCTTGACTGTAACCTTCGATATCTGAAGCTGTAGGACCCAGGAAATCAAGTATGTATACCGCTCCGATAGTACGCCCCGTAATATCTTTTTTTGAGGGGTGCCCAATCAATATTCTTTCTTCATTGAAATCCAGACCAGGCCCATTAAATTGCTCATCACCATAGCTTCGTACTGGCTGTATTTTTTCCATAAACTCCCAAAGGCCCTCTTCATCTTTTTCGAAATAATATAGGCTACCTGTCCTTGTTAATGACTCGTTTTGAAGGGTTTGATCATCTGGTGCCATGACGATCAGTCTATCATCCTTTATGAATGTTCTAGCCCCATATTTTTCTGGAACGGAAGTTAACTTTGGATATATGCTTTCTTTCCACACCCACCCGCCATCTTCAAATTTAAAATGATGCGGGATATTTACTGTATCAGAACGAATCACATCATATGGGGTATGATCGATTGCTATCAAGCTTTGGTCTGACAATCCGCCTACCCGAAACCTTCTCTTGGCATTTGCATCAGGGGAAAATAATTTTTGAAAATGCACCCATTTACCTTCTGAGCCATCATATTTGTACATATGAATAGCCCCTGCATGCTCCCCTTTCGTTAAATCATCTGATGCTCCAATAGCAATCCATTCACCAGAGATGGCCAGAGACCTTCCATAACCATCATAGGGTACCCCTTCTTTTGCCCTTAGTCTGGCAGTCTGATGCCAAACAGTTCCATCATACTCAAACACATAAGCATGACCTGAACTATCAGCTTCTGCGTAATCATAGGGGTGATAATACCTGGGTGCAGAAACTAAAAGCCTACTCTCATCCACTGCTAGATAAGACCCAAAATCAATATAGCCCCTTGGAAATTGAGGTGAAGCAGGTATTTCATCAGGAGTAATTACGTCCTTATACACCCATATATCATCGATTAATTGATATGCAAATACAGCACCTGATCGTGGATCATCGCTAAAAGGAACCCCGACAAATAACCATTCTCCATTAGTAACTAAGGTTGCAAACTTTATCGTCCCTTGAGTGGAAGGTATCTCAATTTCTTGAGCTAAATCCCATGAGCCGTTTGTCAAACGGTACGACATAACTTTGATAGAATTAGACTCAACAGAAATCAATGCCTTGTCATCTGTAAGTGCTACAGATAATCCAAATGCACGCTCGGGCTCTTCTTCGTTGTCGGGAAGAAGACGTATTTGGGATTGAGCGATGCATATCTGCGCATAACCCAGAAATGCTACATACAAAACTATTACCCATGTACCAATGCGATGCATGTTATGCATGTAAAGAGTTCGATGAAGGGGAGACAGAAAAGAATTTGGGGAGCTGCTTATCGATAAACTATATGTAGCGAGGTCTGTTTCTCCTTTGGGAAATTGCAGAAACTGGCCCCATTGGCGAAATTTAACAAAGAATATAAGTACATTCCAGCCTTACAGCACACCAAAACAAGCATAATTTCGACCCAGTTGCAAAAAAGCGAAATTAAAATCATACATTTCAGCTTCTTTTTGGATATCACCGCACATTCGCCTCTTTATTCTGTCTGATAATATCTTTAAAAACAAATCCTTGAACCCTTCATCTCAACCTAACTACCGATAAGCGAACACTCCTTCACACTTCGCACAAAACCGGGGAACCACGAAATGGCGAACCCAAACTTGACCACCAAACCCAGGTTGCCTATCATCCCTTATCAACCACAAACCCCACCCTATCATGACGCTCACCCGACGCCATCTTTTCCAACTCATCCCCGGTGCACTCGCATGCACACTGGCCCCTTCTATCGCACAAGCACGTAGCCGGGCCATTATCTGGCATAACGTGCAAGACTGGGGTATCGAGGGTAAAGGGTGGACGGACACCAATCGGTATTTCAGCCGGCTTCCTGCAAAAGCAGAGGGCGTCGTGCGGGAGCCTGTTTGGAATTTGTCGCAGCACTCTGCCGGGATGACGGTTCGGTTTGTTACGGATGCTACAGCCATTCACGTCAAGTACAACCTGATGTCAGACAGGCTGGCCATGCCGCACATGCCGGCAACGGGTGTCAGCGGACTCGACCTCTACGCCCAGGACGATGAAGGTATCGACCGCTGGACAGCTGTCGCCTTCCCAAGAGAGCAAAACATAGAACAGCCTATCGCTGAAAAACTTAAGCCTGGAAAACGGCAGTACACCGTATATCTGCCTCTGTATAACGGAGTCGAATCCCTTGAGATCGGTACCGAGGAAGGGACGTCCTTTGAACCGGTTGCTCCTCGCCAAGAGCGGCCGATCGTGTTCTATGGCACCTCCATCATGCACGGCGCTTGTGCGTCCAGGCCCGGCATGGCGATTCCAGCCATCCTTGGCCGGCGGCTAAACAGGCCAACAACTAACCTTGGCTTTTCGGGAAACGGGCGCATGGAGCCAGAGGTCGGCGCTTTGCTGGCTGAACTCAACCCTGTTGCATTTGCCGTCGATTGCCTCCCTAACATGAACGAAGAGACGGTTACAGAACGGGCTGCCCCACTCGTCCGCCAACTGCGAACAGCCCACCCAAACACTCCTATCTTGCTCGTTGAGGACCGCTCCTTCACCAACACACGTTTTTTCCCTGAACGGGAAGTCCGCCATCGCACGAATCGCATCGCCCTGCGAAAAGCCTTTCACCAACTGCAAGACGAAGGCATCGAGAACCTGTTCTATTTACAAGGCGAAGACCTGCTTGGAAGAGACGGAGAAGCAGCCACAGACGGCTCGCACCCCAATGACCTCGGCATGGTCCGCTACGCCGATGCATATGAGCCGGCGTTACGCGCATTGTTAGGACAGTATTAGAGACAACCTGAAACCTGAAACATGTAACCTGGAGCATGAAAAGCTACACATACATACTTTTGTTATTATTCTTTTGGCTAGGCGCTGGTTCCAATCAGCTTTTCGCCCAGGACACCAACTCCGCCACGGCTTTATCTGGTACCCAAAACCCTACTTGTGAAGGGGTAGTCGAGCCTGATAGTGCTTATGGGTTTGTACGGATATTGGAGCGAGACAATAACAAGCTCGATTTCATGCAAGTGAATGTCGAATTGGAATTCCAGGTCGCCGATTATGAACCATGTACGGTTACAAAAACAACCCCAGTTGAACTGTATCTCCCCAAAGCTCCCTTTTCTTTGAAAGTTAGCCGCCAAGAAGGCCAGAATCCGTTTCATTTTTCTATTCATCGAAAACGGCTAGGCCCCATTATGTTTTTAAAAGACACCCAAAGCATATGCCTGGCTTACGATGAAGAATGGAAGCGGTCCACCTGGTGCTAGCTATAACGAGTGAAATGACCAAAATACATTGTAGAATTTGATCGCTAGATAGCACGCCTTACCAGGCAGTACCAAAGCCGCTTATTCTACTCGAATCTCAAAGACATTAGAAATCCTGTGGTCCAGGCCGATCAATGAACCAAAAGGAAAGGTATCGTCTTGGTAAGATGAAAGGGCAGCATTCCAAACTATTCTATACGTGCCAGCAGGTACTGAATCAGAGAATTGAGGAAGCACATTACTTTCAGGGAAACCGCCCCATACATTAACCTTGGACTGAAAAACACTTTCTTCATCGATAACAATCGGAGGACTCAGGCACTCTTGCAGAACAGGAGCCCACACCGTTTTCCACTCTCCATCCTCCAGACGCTCTAAGTGGAGGCCAAACTGCCCATTGCAATTTACGAGATAGACCTTTCCGCCAGTGCGATTTTCAAAGGAGTAGGAAATTTCTGTAGCCAGGCCACCACCCTCAGGGACAAGCGTATAACTGACCTCATCCGTTTGAATAAGCGCTACCTGATCTGATTCACTATTTACCTGGGAATCACAACCGTATGTCAACAACGTCAGAGCAAATACAAAGAATACTGGTTTTACCATGGTCTGCATCGTAAGCTTAGCTATATCCAACAAGAACAAATAACACTACATCGATTAGTGTAATTACATTGACATCGGCTAGGCCTTTTTTATTCCCGCTACTGCAGTTGTAGTGGAATCAATAACTTATATCTTCACAACCAATTTCATAATTCCATCCTTCATCCACAGCAACACAAATTTTATCCATTTCAGCAAACCACACCACGGGTCCTGCGCCTGATTTATTAAGCATGAATCGGTATTGCGATTCATTCTCCTTGGCCTCTAACCGAAAAGAAAAACTGCTTTGGGGGAAGTGCAATTCTACTGGAGTTACACGCTCCAAATAACAGGGCTCGTACTCGCCGATTTGGAACGCAATCGCAACTCTTACAGGAGTAGGGTCGCCAATAGGCTGCAAAAGACGCACAAAATCATCGGTCTTAGCCGATGGTAGGAGCAGCGTACATGAATTAAAATGCTGCGTGCTGCCTGTTTCAACAAGAACAGGATCTAGCTCTTGAGCCAATACCTGTCTATTGCCCCAAACCACAAATAAAACCAGTACGCACAGTAGATTTAAAAAAGAGCCTTTTTCAACAGGAAACATATATTCAAAAAATAGTCACTTTCACGTGTAGTAGCCCAGGTAATATAGCGGGTACTGCAGAATATTACCTCGAGCTATATGTTTCCTGTATCCTACTGTTTTACCCCCACCCAGGTTACAGGGTCGTTGAGTAGTTTTACATCAAAAAGGAGTTCTATGCTTTGACGGGCGCCATTTTGATCAATGATATACGCAGTATACCCTTCAACAGCTAAATTTCCCTGCCCATCTCGTACTTGCGAGTCCCACACAAGCCGTGCAAACTCTCCGTCAGCCTCTTCCAATCTCCATGTCAATGTTATGGCACCTCCTGCTGTATCCAAATACGAACCCACCATGCCTGATTCTCCAATTCCTGCTGAAACGGGTATTCGAGTAGCTGCATCTGAATTAGAAATTATTCCAGCTATGATATCTTCAGAACCCACCAATCTTCTGTTCTCAGCGTCAGTTGAATAATAGGAAAACGAAGCATTTGAGAATTGTTCACTGGTTTGAGTATCACTCCAGTCATTTTGTATCCTAATTGGACTCACTTCCTCCCCGCCGAATGACTGCTGCTCCCCTGTGAGCTCCAGGTGTGTACCTTCAAGCATAAGCCCAGAAGGGCTGGTGCCTGAGAGAGTGTATTCTTCTCGAAACCCTTCCGAGAAATAACCACTTGGGAATAACTGATAAGAATCCTCGGGTGCCTCATCGGATTCATTTGAATCACAACCTGAAAATGCGAGAATAGATACAGAAAGCAATAAGAGCGAATTAAAGAGCTTCATAATTTTTTTAGATATGTGGGGTCACTCTGAAAAGTGACAGCAAGTCCTGTGCCTATCTAGCCTCCTCGCACCAGACTCTGGTCTTTAAAAAAGAATAGCCTCTACCTCTAAAACAGAACGTAGCAAAAAATAAACAGACATAAAAAAGATGTTTTAAACAAATATACAGATGAGTCGTTGGAGCCCAATAACTTATCAAAAATCCTTATGGCACAATCAAAACAAGGCGACACTGTTCAGGTTCATTATCGCGGAACGCTTAAAGACGGGTCGATTTTCGATCAATCTTCAGAGGATAACCCTCTGGAGTTTACAATCGGGAGCGGCATGTTAATTCCGGATTTTGAAGCCGCGGTTCTTGGTATGCAACTTGGTGAAGAGAAAACCATCCACGTAGAGGCCGCCAATGCATATGGGCTGCATCGTGAGGACCTGATCATAGAGGTGCCACGAGCAGAATTCCCTGCCCATATTACGCCCGAGGTGGGACAGCAACTTCAATTAACACAACAAGACGGTCATCCTCTTGTAGTAACCATCAGTGCTGTTACTGACTCAGGAGTAAAACTTGATGCTAATCACGCCCTCGCAGGCAAAGATCTCACTTTTGACATCACGTTGGTCAATATTCTCTAAGGTCCAGAATATATCAACTTCCAATAATGCGTTCTGCCGAAAGCACCATGTTGAATTGAAACATAGCGCTTTCGCAATTTAGAACCTATGCATATTTATGCAGGGAGATCAGTATGAGTATGAGCATGATCCGCATCCACTTCTCCCCTTGCTTCTATAATCTTTTCATTGCTTTAGGAGACTCTACCCAAATACCTTCGAATCGAAGATAAGCTGAATTCTTTTAATTCTTCCTTCATAAAATTCAAACTGTTGGGCCATTGTTGTTTCTACATTCGGTTTCATAAAGGAGTATATCAAACATACCGAGTTACCTTTCTCATAGGCCTCTTGGACCTCATACCTGACATTTATTGGCGGATCGGACATGAGTGAATCGAAATACGCCTTGGCGGAATCAAACTCGAATAATGGGCCTCTAAATTCAAGATCATCCGCCAGCAAGTCTCTCATTTTCTCCAGTGGTACTTCGCCATAAAAACAGGCCATATATGCCAAAGCCAGCTCAAGTGGGCTCATCTTTTGGTTTCCTAGTAAATGAATATCCTGCACGCTTCTTTATTCCTGGTGGTCGTATTACAATTCAATACTAACGTCAGGATTCCCCCTACACAATATTGCATAAATACCATGTATACACCTGGACTATTACTTCCTTATTTTCCCAAAATATATGTATACAGCGATTTCCTAACTAGCCACACAGGGTGATAGTTAAACCAGTTGACCATAAAAGATGTCACATTTTTCCTGGGCGTTGCGTGCCGCTACCGCAGGCATGACCATACTTTTTACAGTGTGGGCCTATTACCAAATCAACGATGTTGACCCACTGAAATGGGTTGCAATTTATGCCCTAGCTGCTCTCTTTAGCCTGCTCTTTATGTTTGGCAAACTTGCTTCCTGGTTAGCATTAACAGCAGGTATAATCTGCATTACCTATGCGATTTACCTGTTAACACAGGCCGAATTTGGCCCTCCTCTCATTACGATAGAAGAATGGAGAGAAGCAGTAGGTATGATCGTTATCGCAGGATGGATGGGCGTTATCTTGTTTTATCAAAGAAGATTAACCTCTCAGGCAGTAGAGGTTAATTAATGACACAAAGGAGGAAATCTCATGCGTATTACTGAGAAGGAACGCAAGATTCAAGAAACGGTTTGCATTCCATGTCGAAACGACCGCTATAATCACCCTGGCATCGAAGATGGTGGTGCAATTGTCACAAGCGAGAAGTGCAGGCTAATTACCTATGTAAAATATGATCGCTCGACGCGCAGCTACGTATGCCTCTATCGTATCCCAAGAGAGAAACAATAACAATGTATGCTACGACGGGCAAATGCAAGTACCAAAGTACGATTAGGATTTATTCTGCCGCCCCCACAGCTTGTCTAACTGCTTCGGCTCATTCTTAAAGACTCTCTTTGCCACAAATAGAAACTGAACCATCCAGTTGTCTAGATCTGCCATGGCCTCTCGGCGGCGGCGGGTGGCTACCTGGGCCTCGCCACTCTGGACCTGCTGTTTTTTCATCGCTGCGGCAAAGGCTTCAACCTGTTCAATCCGTACAGTTATCACCTGGGGCGTTAACGTATATCTCTCAATCGCTTCTCTCACGTCTTCACTCGCCTGAATCTGCCGGTAGAAATGACGCATTTGATGGAGAAAGAACTCTCGCTTGTTACTGACCCGCCCTTTTAAACCCAGGCGCTCATTCAACCCTGGCATGGGTTCAAGAGCCATACGAGCAACATTGCGATCGTGCACGAATGCTTTACGCATGGCTTTGTGTACTTGCTTGAGCTCCCCCGTCGCCGAAAGACGAGTGGCGTATTCGACGTGTTGAGATGAATGAAGCTGTTGTGCACGTTCGACTTTGCTTAAGCCGACATGCAATCGCTTTTTATCATAGCCTTCCTCTTCAAGCTTTTTGCACAATACCGGGTCATTAATCGCATTGCCGATGGCGATTTGTGCCAGCGTGAGTCTCTTTAACGTAGAAAGGCGCGTGTACATCATGGCTTACAGAGAGGCGTTGTCCGGATTCATCGTAGATGAATGACTGATCAAACACTATGCCTGCCTGCTACAACACGTGGCCTTACTCGTATTTTTACATGCCTGCTTGCTTCTTACCTATTGAATTACTAGTTGTCTAACCAATACGCATCCAGCATAGTATCCAAATATCTGCTTATTCGTTGGTCATGAACCATGCATTAGAAAATGAAGACCCGTTCTTCACCTCTTTAACTATTACATTGGTGACAAATGACCGGTCCTTTGCCTTAGCTGCACGCACAAGTACCGTCTTGCCTCATGCAGACGCCTTCTGAAAACCCGAGGATCTCTTTGAGAAGTTCGCATGCTTCTTTTTCTTTTTCCTCTCTCATAAGGTGTAGCATCTCGGAATCCACGATTTCGTACCATTTACTGCGGCGCTGGTCAAACTCGGAGAAGTGCTGGGGCATAAGCGGACGCAGCGTTTTCATCACATTCAGGAAATGACCGTACTCTGGTCCGAATCGCTGCTCAAACTCCTGCCTCAACCGGACGGACAACGCCGGCGCACATCCGCTGGTGGAAATAGATAGGGTTAGCGGGCCTTGCTCGACTACAGAACCTGCCACAAAATTGCAGTGCGGTACGTCGTCCATTGCATTAAAGAGCACCTGCTCCTTTTCGGCTTCAGCCCAGATGGGCTTGGTGGCTTCATGATCGGTAATAGCGACGATGGCGAGGAAGGCGCCACTTAGATCACCCGGTTGATACCATCGAGGGATCCAGGTAATCAGCCCTTCCTCGGCCCAATCGCGCAGTGGGTCAGTTACCGTTTCACTAACCACTGTAACAGCCGCCTCACACTCCAACAACCCAGACACCTTCCTCTCCGCCTCGTGGTTACCACCAAACAGGACGCACTTACGCCCCTTCAGGTTATTTAGAAATATGGGGTAGACTTTCATTATTCTCTGTTTCGGGTTTCGCGTTTCGGGTTTCGTGTTGGTTGCGAGTTAGTAATTCGAGGACTCGAAACAAACCCGAAACGCGGAACCCGAAACCCGAAACAGTCCAAAAGAATTCTTAGGAATTCTTTTGGACATGTATCCCACACTCCGTCTTATTCCGCCCTACCCATCGGCCGCTGCGTTCGTCGGCGCCTTTTTCTACGGGTTTTGTGCAGGGCATGCAGCCGATGCTGGGGTAGCCTTTGTCGTGCAAGCTATTGTAGGGCAGTTCGTTGAGCTTGATGTAACTCCATACATCGGCAGAGGTCCATCGGACGAGTGGGTTAATCTTGACTAGATTATTCGCGGCATCCCACTCGATGACATTCGCTTCTTTGCGCGTATTGGATTGATGCGCTCTCACTCCAGTAATCCAGGCGCCTTTGCCATGAAGGAATTTTCTGAGTGGCTGCACCTTCCTGAGGAAGCAGCATTGATCCGGGTTCGACTTCCAGAGGTCTTTACCGTATTGCTTTGACTGCTCTTCAACGGGTAACCCACTATGAACACGGGTTAGTGTCAATCCAAATTCTTCTTCGATCCGATCCTTCAGCGCGTACGTCTCTGGGAAAAAGAGATCGGTATCGAGATAGAAGATGGTTGGGTCCACCCGTAAAGAGCTAGCAAGGTGCATGAGCACGATCCCTGAAGTACCAAAGCCCGTTGCCATTACGACGTCGCGGCCAAAGGATTCATAAGCCCAGTTCAGGATGGTTCTGGGAGACGCATCCCTAAACTGTTCGTTCAGCGCATTGAGTATCTTCGGGCTCCAGGGCGTTTCACTGGAAGACGAACGTATCTTATTCATTATTCAGGGGTTGTGTGATCGCTGTCAGGGTATCCAGGTCAGGGAACGTAAAGACGTCCTGTCCACCAGCATACCCGGCTAAAGTGGATGAGGAAAACCAATCCAGGCTTCGCCTCAATTTGACGACTTCGCCAATGATGACCGTAGCTGGTGGTTTTAAATGGGCCGTGAGCCCAACAATCTGATTTAGTGGCGCCTCGATAACTTCTTGTTGATGCGTAGATGCATTGGCGATCACCGCAACAGGTGTTAGCGGGGACTGCGCATTCTCAAGAAGATGAGTAACAATCTTTTCCAGGTTCTTGAGACCCATCATAATGACGAGCGTACCCATCCGCACCAGTTCAATCCAATCGGGCTCTTCATCATAACTGGCACGCGTGTGGCCTGTTACCACAGAGAATCCTTGTGCGACTCCGCGTTGTGTTACTGGAATACCCGCATAAGATGCGGCTGCAACAGCACTGGACACACCTGGCACCACTTCATATGGTACACCTACTTCGGCCAGTGCCAGGCACTCTTCGCCTCCACGCCCAAAAACAAAGGGATCCCCTCCTTTTAATCGGACAACGTTATATCCTTGCATGGCACGCTCTATCAGCAGCACGTGTATACCGTCCTGGGGCAGCATCTGTTTTCCTGGCGCCTTACCAACAAAGATGCGCTCCGTCTCCTTAGGTAACGATTTAATAAGCGCAGGGTGAACCAGGCGATCGTATACAACCACATCGACTTGCTGTAGAAGACGCAATCCTTTTGCAGTAATCAACTCAGGATCACCAGGGCCGGCACCTACCAAATACACAGTTCCTATTCGGGATAACTCCATTAAATAATCGCTTGGTTTAGAGAGTGGGAACGAGGACTTCTTTGGAAACAGAAGAAGATGAGATCTCATCGACTTGCAGCGCGTGAGGGGCACGTAACATTAATGCGAAGGGGTAGCGTGCATCTTCCGAAACACGGCTACTCTCGATACCTTCTGTTTTGAATACCGATGAAAAGAGTTGAGCCACAGTAGGCTGCACAGAATCAGTGGTTGCACTGCTGTTTGGATACAGGCGGCGATCAAGGATGGTGATTTCGACACAGCTGAAATCGAACGACACAGTGCCAACAGTATCTTGCTCTAAACGGCGGGCTGCATTAAACACCTGCTCCAATCCCTGTACAATGGCATGCTCAAGGGTATCAGGCACCTGCTTTTTACGTACATAACGAAGCCCGGCACCTCCAACTTCATCAAAAGCATAATCCGCTTCATGAGTTATCAGTAAAATTCCTGGACCATCGGAGACGTGGCTGTAATCGGCAACGTCGATAGGGATCTCTTCGAGGAGATCGTTTTGAATCCAGGAGTGGAAACGGTCGATGAGCACGTCCTTCGGAAGTGTGCTATTGTTTTTGGTGTAGAGTTTTATTTGTAAGCGCTGAGGCGATGTCATGGGTTCGGTGTTTGGGGATTAAAGTGCAAAGTGCAAAGTTTGTTAGTTTTTGTAGCCGGGGGGGAGTTTGACGGGTTTTCGTTTGGGTTTAGCTTCTGTCAGGACGGGTATTGATTCCTGGATGGCTTCGGTGAGGCGCATCTCGCAGGCGTGGGTGGCTTCGATAAAGAGTTGGGCTTCTTCGATGACTTGCCGAGCTTGCTCCTGGTTTGGATTTTCTACCGGGTCTTTGTGGTGTTTAAACAAGTAACGGCCGAACTTGCCTTTGGCATAGGGATCGAAGAATTTCTGCGTATCAAAGAAGCGTTCTTGGAACGAGGATACAATCTGATCGGGATCATCACCCACATCGAGAAATTCGGTTCGCACGAGGGCCTTGGCAGCATAAATCATGGCATTGAATCCACGCTGGGCTGCTGTTTGGATTTCACCTTCTTCGAGTGCAAGCTGGGCATCGAATGCTTCTGATTCGGCTTTTGAGATCTCCATTGAAAAGAGAGAAACAACTTCGCCGGCGCATTCTCCGATTCCGAGATCACCAAGCGTGAATGTTCGTGGATCACCCCAATCGGCGAAGAACTCAGGACTGATTTCGAATGCAGGTATAGGCATGAAAGGGCGTATTAACTCACGGGCTTCCTTTTTCCCGAGCCGTACAACCCAATCTTGAAATCGCTCAGCGGATTCCCGTTGCTCGAGGTAGGCATTGGTAATCGCATCAACCACCTCGGGGACAGACTTCGCAGGCACAGATCCTATAGCTAAACCATAGCTCCCTGCATTATTTTCCCATTGCCCACCAAGGACAACTTGAAAATGCGGCACTTTACGATTACCTGACTTCCGGCTGTTGCCAAAAAATCCAATGTCGGCCACATGGTGCTGACCGCACGAGTTAAAACAACCACTGATCTTTATTCGAAGGTCTTGTATTGCTCGATCAAGCGTGGCGTTTTTGGCCTTTAAACGTATGATCAATTCGCGGGCGAGTCCTCGAGAAGAAGCAATCCCTAGCTTACACGTATCGGTACCAGGGCATGCCGTGATGTCGACAATTGTCCCTGCTCCAGTGTCGCCCAGGCCAATGGCTTGTAAGTCCTGATACAGACCAGGTAGATCCGATTCCGCCACCCATCTAAATACTATGTTTTGCTCAACGGTTGTGCGCACATTGTCGCCAACATACTTGCGGGCTACATCGGCCAGTTGAATCATTTGTACAGACGTCAGATCGCCTAGTGGAAGATGTACCGTTGCAACAACGTACCCTTCCTGCGGTTGTGGCCTCACGTTGGTTCTGTACCAGGTATCGAAATCTTGAGGGCGCGCTTGCCCATTTAAAGGAGAAGCAGGCTTAAGAGGCGTCTCTCTATACTCATATACATCTTCCAGATACCCACCCCATCGCTCGTCAAAAGGCAAAAGGGCACGCTCTTCAAGCACAAGGCGTTGAAACTCCTCAATGCCTAGCTTGGCGACCAAGAATTTAACTCGGGCTCTATTCCGATTTTTCTTTTCCCCTAGCCGCGCGAATACACGAGATACAGCTTGCGACATCGGCATGATCTCCTCTTCAGCGACGAATGCGCCGAGAAGTTTTGCTTGATGCGGGATCGTTCCCAAGCCACCGCCAACGTACATGTCAAATCCACGTACCTTTACTCCATCGACCAGACGGGTCTTACCGATAAACCCGATGTCGTGCAACATCACCAATCCACACGCCTTATCTTCGCAACCTGAAAATGCAACCTTGATCTTTCGGCCAAAGTCTTGGGTGTCATCATGGCCCATCAAGAAATCAGCAAGTGCCTTTGCATAGGGTGTTACATCAAACGCCTCTGTGTGGCACACACCGGCTAAAGGGCAGCACGTTGTATTGCGGACTACATTCCCGCACGCCTCATGCGTCGTAATTCCGACGGAGGCGAGCCGGCGCATCATATCGGGCGTATCCTCGATATGTACGTAATGAAGCTGGAAGTCCTGGCGGGTTGTAACATGCAAAATGCCTTCTGCATATTCGTCGGCTACCTGAGCCAGGACATCCATTTGATCTGGCGTCATTCCGCCAAAAGGAATTTTGATTCGCTGCATCCCAGGCGCATCCCATTCGGTCCCAGGACCTTTTACATGGCGCTGCGGGAAAGACAGGGTTTTCGATTGAAATCCGTCGTGCCGCTGGCCGTTGTCATATCGCTGCCCGTAGACTCCTTTTCTCAGGCGCGTCTCGGCGAACACTTTTTCATCCAGCTTGCCCTGTTTCATCAAAGCAATCTGGCCTTCAAATATATCTATCTCATGGGAAAGGGAGGCTTCTGTTTGAGGAGCGAGCAACTCTTTCCAATTGGATGCAATCATGGGATGCGTAATTCAGGTATAACAAAGGACTATACAGCTATACATCAGGATACAATTCGGGCTAGATACAGGCAGGCCTGGAATTACTAATGGAAGCTGTGTGGAAGCGTACAGTGCTTGTGTACCGATGTCTAAAAATAACGTGGTTTGGCTACGCGAAAGTCAACTTATTTGTGACAAAAAAACGGCTTAAATTACCCCGAAAGCGGTTTCATTCACACGATCTTCAACAAAAAAAGTTGGATGACATGAGAGCCTACAACATAACATCACAGCATTGATTATGCCCCTATATTACATGCATAAACTTGTTATGTTAAGTCATAACTGGAGGCATAATTGTGTTAGACACGCCTTCGTGAGTTACGCTATTCCGGACAACAAAACACCGATCGCATAGGCTACCACAGCAGCAATCCCTCCGATGAGGAGCATCTCAAAACCGGAGGCAAACCAGGACCGTTCAGAGAAACGTATCTTCTGAACACCTAGCACAAACAGAGTGAGCGCTGTGATACAAGAAGCGACTACAAAGGTATGATCAGCCAGGGCTGGTATATAGAGCGCAGCCAGATATGCGGCAAGGGGCATAAAACCAAAGAGGACAAACGAAGCAAACGTGACAAGGGCGTTCATGACAGGCGACTCTTTCTCTGTCACCAGCCCCCACTTCTCCAGCATCAAAACATCCAGACGGATGTGTTTATACCGTGAGTAAATGGACTCGAGAGTTTCTGCATCTGATCTGGAAACGCCCTTGTCAACAAAGAGCTGAGTAAGCTCCTTTTTGACTCCATCAGGATTTTTGCCAAAGGCTTCTTCTTCCTTCTGTCTTTTCGTATCAGCGTACTCTACTTCAGCCTTTGTGCTCAGGTAGTCTCCTATAGCCATCGACAACCCATCTGCCAATAGATTCGCAAATCCGAGAATAAGCACAATACCAGAGGAAAGAGATGCTCCCGCAACACCAGCTACTACGGCAAATGTAGTGATGATGCCGTCGAGGCCACCGTAAATCGTGCTTTTTATATATCGCCCTCCATCGTTTGGGGACGGAGATGAAGAAGAACCAAGAATCTTATCAAGGTTCTTCGAAATCATGATACTTCGGCAGTTTCCTGAGGGGTATCCTTGCGCCGGAAATAGCCCAAGCCGAGGACTACGGCAAGCCCTCCATAGGCGAACAATGTCGACAACAAAGTAACCAGGTAACCAATCTGGTAACTGGCAGGCTCAAAGGACATGACTAACTCGTGGCTTCCGGCTGGTACCTGGACACCACGGAGCAAATAGTTCACTCGATGAACAGGCACTTCCTCGCCATCTAAATAGGCCTTCCAACCTGCTGGATAATATATCTCACTAACAACGAGTAAGCGGTCAGCGTCTGTATTCACATTCCAGCGTATTTCATGCGGAGTATGCGATTGCAATTCAGCAGACACCAGGCTTGTAGAATCGATCGCTGTGGTGGAGATGTCTCCATCCTCATGCAGAATAGCTGTTTCAGCAACGCTAAACATAGGGTCCTGCAACCGTGCCCAGGTTTCTTCTGCTGACGGTATCACCTCGACATTGCCGACAAAAAAGGCGCGCCCGGGTACCTGAGTTCTCTCAGAAACCACTGCCCCCGTCTGCGGATCACGAAACACCTCCCTGGCGCCAGGCAGTGGCGCCCGGTTAATCACATAACGCACATCCAGCATGTCGAGCCCATTGTCGTTCAGCATGCGAGTGGGCGTAAAGAGAATCTGCTCTAAATAATCCTGGTAGAGCCGAAGCTTGGCGCCGTGGTATCCACCCAGTGACTCGTAGTGATACGAAGGCCTTGCATTCGTTACCGGATCGCCTTCGATGATCGACAGTGCCCGGAAGTGCCCATTGCCACCAAATTCGTTTTTCTTATCGACCAAAAACGTATCGAACCCATATTCTTGAACCAGTTCATCCGCAGAGTCGGCTACGTCCAATCTATCCTCGGCAAAATACCGTTTTCCTACGCCGTATAAGTCCACAGTAACAAGGCTGGCCACAAGAAGGCCTGCAACAAATGCAGGAATTTGTTGCTTTCGATACAGGAAGAGCGCAAGCCCTGCTCCAAGCAAAAACAAAAGGCTTCTCAACGCATCACTACCGAATCGTCCGCTCCGTTCCTCTCTTATGTCTGCTATAAACTGCTCCGCATTTGGCATCACCTGGGGGTGCGTAATGGGTACATTGTTACTTACAGCAATTTGCTGAGCAATCAGTTGTACTTCGTTAGGCCGCTCAAAATCAAACATCGCATCTTTCGCAAGAAGAACGAGCAACAGCACCGCAACTCCCGCAGCTACAGCGCGAAGAGAATAAGGAAAAGAGACCCCTTGCTGGCGGATGTGGTCAAAGGCCGACTTCATGCCATAAGCGGCTAAGATGGCAAGTATCATGGCAACAATACTCAACCACGTTTCAGGTACACGGAAGCTGCTAAATAGCGGGAAGTAGTTGAACATGGGCCGATTCAACAGTTCAAAGTACTCGCCCAATGAAAACAGCACCATTAGGAAACCAGCGATAGAAAGCGAAAACACGGCACGGTTGCGAATAGCAAATGATGCAAGGAGAGCAAATACAATTACGATGCTCCCGACATAGTGCGGTCCGCCTGTACCAGGTTTCAGCCCCCAATAAGCATCCGCCCCACCATACGCATCCGAGACGAGAAGCGTCATCAGTTCGCCAAAACCCTGACTCCAGCGCATCGCATATTCCCACGACAGACCAGAAGACGTGCTACCTGGTGCAGCTCCTCGGATTGAATATTCTTTGTACTCAAAGTTTGAAAGGAACGGCTGAGCGACCATCAACAGGGAAAGTATCGAACCAAGCGCCAACCACAATGTGCTCATCCCAAACTGTTTCTGCGTCCCGGAGCGAAACGACGCTACGGCCTCAACCAACCACCAGATCCCCATCAAAAACGCTACATAATACGTGATCTGTATATGCCCTGCGCGTAAGTTGACAGCCATTGCGATTGCAAAGAACAGGCTTGCCTTTATGCCTGGTTTTCGCATGGCATATATGAAAGCCCACAACAACCAGGGAGCAAATGCCATCGTCACAAATTTCGAATTGTGGCCCGCCATTAGAATCACGGGGATATACGTTGTTAATCCGTATCCTATGGACGCCATTATCGAGGCCCAATGGTCCTTAACCAGGTAAAAAACCAGGAAGTACATCCCGAAGAACAGCAAGATAAGATGAGACGAAGGCCAAATAACCTGGCGCAGTGCACGAGGTATATCATCCGCTTGAATGATATCTAGCGGGAAATAAATCATGAATCCCGGCATCCCACCAAACGCATTGGGAGACCAGAGCGGTTTTTCACCCGTTTCTTCCTCGAATTCTATCATCCCATTAGCCATTGCTTTAAAACTTACTGTATCGTAAGCGAACAATGACTTCCCATTAAAGTGAATCGGCGCAAAGAAACTAAAAGAGACCGCGATCAACAAAGCCAGGCATACGCCATGTTTCACGATGGAAGACTGACGATCCCAAACATTAGGGGTTGAAGCTGCAACCGGGCTCTTTTTCTCTTTTTTAGCTCGAGCGGCTCGTTTACTCTTTTGCTTTTTCGACATTCTCGCCAATTCTAATTGGTTTTGGGGTTCGGCCTTGGTAAACCAGTGTAGGGGGATTGTTTCACGGACCAAGCCGTTTTTTGGGGCGATCAATCTGTTTCAGATCCTTCTCTAACGAATCAAGGACCTGCTCACTGATAGCCATACGTAACTGGCTGGCAAACTCCTCAAGCAATTGATGATCACTTCGCCGGACCTGAACCACTAATTCTGCCGGATGCGGCAATGACAAACCAGGGATATCTCCATCCCCAGTTAGTGGATCAAAGGCTTGCAAATCAGAAGACACCAGTACAAGCATTCGGCGAGGAGGTATCATAAATCTACGCCGTCTTACTCTAACTTCTGAGAGCTTTGAAATAGCAATCGCATGCTCACGCATCGGATACTGCTCAGAATCCGTACTCACTTCTGTTCCATAACGATGGATCTTTCTTGTAAACCGCCACTGGATGAAAAGCGTACTATTTTCGAGACGTAGCAATCCCTGAATGCTGTCCCGTGTGTAAACTACATTCTGATTGGGGTTGCTCGTATAGTTGCTGATGTTGCTAGTTTGCTGTGAAATCACAAACGGCAATGAGCGGGTCGAATGCATGCATGCAAACTCGATTCATTAAGGGGTAAGGAACATCGGAGAGTCTGGCCCAAGAGGAACTCCAGCTACCATCCAGATAACTAACAATATAATCCATACAATCAAGAATGCGATTGTATAGGGTAACATGGTGGCTACGACGGTTCCAATGCCAGCTTTTTTGTCATACGTTTCTACAAAAGCAACGATCAGGGCAAAATACGACATCATCGGCGAGATGATGTTGGTGGCACTATCCCCTACCCTATACGCTGCCTGGATCAACTCCGGAGAGTAATCCAACAGCATAAACATCGGTATAAATACAGGCGCCATAATGGCCCACTTGGCGGACGCGCTTCCAATCGCCAGGTTGATGAATGCAGACAAGAAGATAAAAGCTATCATGAGGGGTATAGGGCCCAGTCCGGAGGCCTGAAGCAACTCCGCCCCTTTTATCGCGAAGATAAGGCCAAGGTTGGTCCACTTAAAATAAGCGACAAATTGCGCCGCAAAGAACACAAGTACCATATACAGGCCCAGCGTAGACATGGCTTTCCCCATGCCATTCATGACATCGGAGTCGCTTTTTATTGTTTTCGCACCAACACCATAAGCAATCCCCGCGACACTGGCTGCAATAAAGATGAAAGCAACAATCCCTTTCATGAAAGGAGAACGCAATAAGCTCCCGGTTTCGGCTTCTCTTAAAAATCCATTTTCAGGAATTAATCCCCATAACACCAGGCCGGTCAAAACCAGAATACTGGCCAAGGAATACCACAGGCCCCGGTACTCATCCGAACTAAGCGGTTTTATTTCTTCTGCTTCGGCATCCCCTTCGTAATCACCCAGCCGGGGCACCACAATTTTCTCCGTGACCCAGGTACCCATCGCGGCGATAAAAAATGTCGAGACAAACATGAAGTAGAAGTTGGCCGCAGCATTCACTGTATACTCAGAGTCTATAATCTGAGCCGCCTCTTGAGACAAACCGGCCAAGAGAGGGTCAACCGTTCCTAACAGCAAGTTTGCACTGTACCCGCCCGATACTCCTGCAAACGCAGCTGCCAACCCAGCTATAGGATGGCGCCCAACAGCAAGGAAAATGATGGCACTCAAGGGCACAAGAAGCACGTATCCAACTTCACTTGCTGTATTAGACAGTACGCCCGAAAACACAATTACAAACGTGAGCAGCCCCTTTGGAGCAGACATTACCAGCAACCTGAGCACCGCTCCAATCAACCCACTTCGCTCCGCTACCCCGATGCCCAACATAGCGACAAGGACAGTGCCCAGAGGAGCAAATCCCGTGAAGTTGTCGAGCATCTCCGTCAGAATGCGATGCAAACCCTCGGTCGACATCAAGTTTACGGGCCGAATAATTTCCCCAGTGCCAGGATTTATTACAGACAGGTCAAACAGGCTAAAAAAGCCGGACAACACAATAACGAGGAGGGCAAATATAGCAAATAACGTTGCTGGGTGGGGCAATGCATTGCCAATTCGTTCTACCGCATTCAAAAAACCAGTTAACCGAGAGGGACCGGCGGCGGCTGTAGACTCACTCATGTTGACGCTAGAAAGTTATAGTTCCGATAAAGATCGTGAAGTTACCCTGTCAGGGTGGAAACGTCAAGGGGAAAGCCGATGAAGAACCATACGCTCTAATCTGTAACTAATTGATTCAGGTTCTTGTATACTTCCATCCAAAGTACAACCACACAGAATGATTATGTTGAGACGAAGAATGACATCAAGCCGCAGGCTCAATTGGCCCTTCCTTTTTATGGAGGTATTGGCGATAGTTTCTAGTGTGCTATTGGCACTGGCTCTTGATGACTGGCGCGAACGAAGAAAAATCAATGATCGCGTAGAAAAAGCTATTGAGACCATTCAGTACGAGCTCACTCAAAACCAGAAGGAAGTAGCCAAGGCTTTAGAGTATCACGAGCCCCTTGTTCACAACCTGTCCTCGGGCGACCATCTGATGACGAGCATTGATCTATCTAAGATACCTTTCAATTTCAACTCAGAGCAAACAGTCGCTCAGTCTTTAAGGAGATACTTTGCTTCAAGAAACGCCAATCTGTTTGATGACATTGACGTAGTACAAAGTGGCGAAGGCATGTACTATGCGAAGGTCGGCTCGAAAGAAGTTCGGTTGCATTCACAAAACGACTCGCTAAAAATCTACGGTGTGGGCGGCATTCAGTTAAGGCCGGCTCGTATCCTGAACTATGCATGGGATACGGCATTGGCCACACAGGTAACCTTGAATATGGACCCCGAACTGGTGGCTTCCCTGACCCAGCTTTCTCAGCTCAATACTACACATAATGAGACGGTCGGGCGCATAATCAATATGCTGTATGGCCAAGGAGGCTCCGTTGTACCGGCTATGCAGGACCTTTTGTATTTTGAGAAGTTACTCTTAGAACGGTATGAGTCTGTCCAGGCTCTTCTTGATGAGCAATAATCACAAACCAAACCGCATTACTAATGGGCAAATTCAGTGATTGCATTACCGAAAAACAACAGGCGTTTATCGAGAATCAACACATGTTTTTTGTAGCGACCAGTCCGCGTGAAGACTCAGGTTCTATCAACCTCTCTCCCAAGGGACTGGATTGCTTCAGGGTTCTTTCACCAAATAAGGTTGCCTACCTCGATTTAACCGGCTCAGGCAACGAGACGGCTGCCCACGTGACGCAAAATGGAAGAATCACGTTCATGTTTTGCGCCTTTCAAGGTCCGCCTAACATCTTGAGGCTATACGGTAAAGGCCGCTCAGTACTCCCGGATTCCCAGGAATGGTCCACGCTCATCAATCTCTTTACGCCGCTGCCAGGAGCGAGGCAGTTGATCGTTGCGGATGTCCACCAAACGCAAGACTCGTGTGGATTTGCCGTGCCCTACATGTCCTTTGAAGGCAATAGAGATCAACTCACAAACTGGGCTGAAAAAATGGGTGCCGATAAGCTCAAGGCGTATCAGCACCAAAAGAATGCGACCAGTATAGATGGGATTGAGGCTCCGCTGCAAGAGTAGCGCTAAGTGTTCTGACTTTCAAGACACACCAGAAGTGACCGCCTCGATATCATCAAGAAATACATGCGCTTCTTCGATTAGCGCGACAGCTACTTGTCGATCTAGGTCTTTGTTTGCCAGTCGCTCAGTCAATCGATACAAACAATCTTGTGCATCTCTCACGCTGCCTTGAAGCATTTGCTTTGCCATTAAGTGGGACGCTAGGGCACCATAATATGTTAGGTATTTAATGCTTTCGTTTGATATTTTTTTTCCGGTAAACGCATTGTCTGCTGCTACCTGGCCGAGCATCTTTCCAGAAGAAACCAAAGGTGCTACCGCCCATTGTAGGTGTTTAGGTTTTTCAATGATGTCTGCACACGGATCCTCTTTTCGGAGAGAGAGAGGATCATAAATATGAGCATTAGAATCTTGAGATGCCAAACGTAATATATCACGAGAGTACCAACTTTCTGCTAAGTTTACACGGATACCTGCCATGTTACCTCGGCTATCCTCTCCGCTAGAAGTCAAGGAATCTATGCACTGAAAAGCCTGTTCAGATTTTGAGAATCGGTAAACCCTTACTCTATCGAATCCTGCGTTTAAAATGCCGTTCATAAGTAGTCTCCACAGTTCTTTGTTATCGCTGTTCATCTGTAGGCATCTGATTGCCCTATTGATGTCATGCAATACTCTGCCACGATTCCATCCAGAGGAATACAGTGCAACGTGGGCAGCAGCCAAATCAGCAAAAGCTTCCAAGTCTTTCATGCGATTAGGAGTGGGAGCTGGTCCTGTGGTGGTCCAAACTACGAGTACACCAACAACATTGCCCTCGACAATTAGCGGCATACCAATAACAGGTCCTTCGATTTTAAAGACACTGATCCCCATGGGATTAACTTGCTGAGTGTCAGTTGGATCGTCTACAAAAATTCCTCTGCGCTCAAGAAATACCCTTGTTGCTAAAGAAAACGTGCTAAATTTGTAGCTAAACGGTTCAGTCTCATCTATTTCAAGTTTCTTACCGCTTATGTAAGCAGAATTCACAAGCTTCCCTTCCGTATAGTCCGCTATGTATATAATTCCACTATCGAATCCATTTAGTCCTCTAACTCCCTCAAGAATTGAGTTTAGTACTCTTTCAGGTGGTTTTCTGTTAGCCCAAGGTAATGAGACTATTTGGCTTTCTTGTTCTACAAATTGTGCATACGTTCTTACATGTGAAGCAAAGGCTTCATAAAAGGGAATATCCTCTACTGAAAAGCCTTGAGAGCAAGACGAGTATAGCTGTAGAATACCAAGTTGATGTTCCTCACTTTTCATTGGAAGGATAATTTGGCTACCAACTCCCTTAGTTTTTGACGAAGAAGGAAAAATATCTAGAGATGTGACAATACCATTTCCATGATTCCATACTCGGTTAAGAAAATCAAAATCCAGGACTTCTTCAATGGGTTCATTGTTTTGATCATAAGTAGAAGCGAAGCAATCAAGAATTCCCGTATCCTTATTATAAAGAGTTAGGACTCCATGCTCAGCTTTACTTAATCGAAGAGAGCTTTGAAAGAAATATCGCAATATTTCATTGCGGTCTCTGGAGGAGCGAATCCGGTGATGAAAATCATGCAATACTTGACTTTTGTGGATCCTCTCAAGTGTTTTTGAGAGGACTTGAGCAAAGGCGCGCCCAATGGACTCATCGATGTCATCAAACCCTATATGATCACCAGGATACCCATCTTCACCCTTCTTATTGTCTAAGGAAATCAGTCCAATGAGTTTTTGATGCCTATCAAAAATTGGTATTGCAAGAAGGGAATGATAAGTCCCATCTATAAGATAATCTACAGTCGAAGATGCACTGCGTGCTACATATTTATGATTTCTGAGATCATCTCCTTGCAATCGAAAAACCTTTGCTTCAGATGCAATGTGTCCTTTCAGTCCTGCTCCAGGAATACTTTGTATCGTGACACGAACAGGTTGATATTTACTGTTTAACTTGTCAGAGTAGTTCTTATACAAAACTAACTGATTTGACGAGTCTTCTGGGACAAGGAAAATACCACAGGACTCAGCTCGAAACGTTGCTTGCAGGCTTCTTGCATAAGCAGCAATCATTTGATCACAGCTCTGACCCGAAAGATCACCTAGGGCAGAGGGAATATCCTCTAAACGAGCCTCCATTTCGAAAGCATTGGACTCCTTATCAAGAGCTCTGTAAGAGGATGGACGGGAAAAATCATCGTTATTGCTAATTCCATTTTCTGCTCGAAGTTCTTGATCTACTACCTCTTCACACCTGTGATTGACCCAATCTCTAAAGGGACCTTGAAATTTTTCATAGGATTTATTTTTCAACCCTTCATAGACAGACAAAATAACGTTGGCGATATAATTCTCAATCTCGTCTTCAGTTACTGACCTTGAAAGTAAATAATCTTGTATATGGTCTTTTAATGACTTCCCATTGATTGTGAAGCGAACCAATCTGGAAAACGCTTCATCAGCAAACTGGTGATTTTGAATTGTACTTAATAACAGTAGCTGATTTGCCTCATAGACTTCTTCCGCAGTCATTCCATCGATATCTTTCGCGAAAATAAGATCGTCACATAAAGCAATAAGCGATTCTATTTCATCTAGTGCATCTTCCGTTACAGTCTGGGGAGCATCTAACCCCAAAGTGTTAGGCAGATTGTCCATGCTGTTTTTGGTGTTTTTCGGTTCCATAACGGTTGTTTTTATTTAGGGTTATGATCAGCAACCATGTTAATTTATAGATCCTCCCTAGGCTCATCTTTGGCACTTTTTTGGTTGTTACGGAGTGATTTTGCGATGCGCTTTAAACGCTTTCTTGCATTGTAAATTTCATTAATTGGTAGGTCGAGCAAATATGCAATTTGGTTAGGCTTTTCATCAGGATCAAGCTCGTATATATCTAGCATTGCGCACAAGACATGATCGTCTTTAACTAATGTTTTTATTTCTTCTATTATTGGGTTGCGCTCTAGTAAAGATGTCTCTGCTATTCTTGACCTCGTTGATTGTAAGGCCGTAAGTGCTGTGTGATAAGATACATGCTCCTTACGTTGCCTGAGCTTATAGCACTTGCTAATAATATTTACATACAAAATTTTTTGAGTTGGCACACCCTCAGGCCAAGAAAGCCTACCCTGAATAAGGCCTTCAAAGATTTCATGGACGATATCCTCGGGCTCATAAATTGGGTTGTAAGTGCAAAGCTGGTACTTTCTATGTTGGTGCGTTGCTAAGTAAAGAGCCCACGGCCTGTGCTGTTGAAGCTGGTCCCACCTACTATTATTATCGGGTTCGATTTCCATGCAATTTCCCTTTTTTAACCTTTCGCTACTTTCTCCAATACCACGAATTATTCTATCAAAACGCTAACCATCATATTCTTAGTAGAAATACTGAGTTTGTAGGTCTTAAGGGGCACACTATATAAATATGGCTTCCAGGTTTATAGTTTTCGCCGCGGACTAAAAATAAAAATCCAAGATTAAAGTAATGACTTGAAGAAGGATGCTAAGACCATCAGGTCTAAGAGCATAATCAAGTAGATAGACTACCGACGCAAAGCAGGCTACTATTTCAAAAAACCGTTGATTGCCCTGCTCGTATTCTCCAGAATTATCCATTATCGTTCCTCCACGATTGCTGATTAGAGATACTTGGTGCAAGGAAGACAACCGGTTTCAACCTCAGTTATATATGTCTTTTAGCGTATCGTGATTTGCCGTGATAATCGAAAAAAATTAGTTTTACTTAGAAAGTGTTTCTAAAGGATTTTATTTACATCATTCACTTACGATAATCTTCCCCCTTATCGAAACCGATATGTGCGCCTAAACCATATAAAAGTGCGATTAAAGAGTATCTAGGCCGCTAGGGACGATTCAGCCTGCTGAAGAAAATGAGACAACTCTTTCCTTTTGCCTAAAAATCATTAAAAGTGATCGGAGCACACATATACTCGTTAGAGCTAGAATACGCTTATAACTGACAATCAATTTACCAACGACAGAAGTGGCAATTTAGTCAACGACTCTTCTTTGCATGTTCAATCCTAAGGGTGTGATACTCATATACGTCTCTTGAATACCCTTTTAAAACCCTTTTATATTGCAACTTAACAATTACTTCCTTTAGCCCCCACTCCCTTTTCCTCACGACAAGACTTTGTGCCCACCATCTCCCGTATTCTAATTCCCTCTCAAGTAAGCCGTGCTCGATCTGGGTAGCTGTCAGAGGAATATCCCCATCATCTTTCATGATCTCCCAACTAGCATTCTTTGTCGTATTGAGAATTCCTGCTCTCGTTTTGTTGTATCTTTTTATATCATCTGCAAATGGCGGCTTTTCTATTTCCTTTCCAAGACTATCAGAGTCATATATCTCTTCATACCAATAAACGTCGATATATGCTGTTTTTCCACGACGCCCAGTTTCACATCCCCATTCTTCCTCTAGTTCATATTTACATGAAAAGGCTAGATGATATTTTCTTTCACGAAGTCTGTACTGTCTTACAGGTTTGAAATCTTTCTTTGCATGTTCATACAACTGTAGAAGTTGCCGTTCAAAATTTGAATACCCAATTAGTTCTTCCTCATTGGCCGTTCGCCGAGTATCAAGGTGGTGTTTCAGAAGAATGCCCCCAAATGTAGTCACCAGGCCCAATACAGCACCAATAATTGCAACTTTAATCTTCGGATCCATTTTCCTTTCCGTCGAGGTGATGTCTAATTAATTTATGATCTATAAAAAGATAGCTGAATCCTGGCACTGATCAAAGATATCCCCTTTCGTAATGATCTAGGAACGCTTCATCTAATCGTTTCACTTCTTTCACACTATTGGTACACCTTTCTCCCCTCTCTTTCGTTTAATTTAAAAATGGCTTTCCATATTGTCTAACTATAAAACCGATTATGCCCATGGAGAATACGGCTCTCTACGTGTCGCTCGGTTTGCAGGAGAAGGATCCAGGATATCTCGACGTTACACCTACTATTGAATCCCTTGGCCAGATCACTCCCTTAAGTAGTGCCCTTTGGTACCTAGTGAGTCCCCATGACATCCAGGAAGCCTTTCAGGCTATCAACACCTCTATGATGAATCCGCGCATCGATAGCAGTGCGGGACTTCTTCTTCTCGATCCAGCCACCGGTTATGCAAAGTGGCATTTAAGACAGCCTCTCTCTGATCTCCTCGATGCCCATTGGGGATATCAGAACAACATCTTCATCTCCTTCTCTCTCAAGGCTGCAGAAAAGAATCAGCAGATGATTTTAAATCGAATAGCACAGATTGGCCCCTGGGCACCCATCAGCAGAACAACCTGGTACGTGAGCTCATCCATTTCGACAAAAGATGCGTTCCATTATATGCTTCATGACCTCGAAGGCGGAGACCGGCTCTGCGTATTTGACAGCCAGGGTAACCAGGCCGTTTGGATGGAAAGTTAGTACAAAATGGACTTCGCGTTTCCCGTCCTTACCAGAGATAACTACTGTCTCTTTATGTCATGTCGCTGAAGTTGCCAAAGACTTAACAAGCCATTTTCTCAGTTTTTCTCTAAGTTTTGCTGGATCCTCATATATTAAGACCCTTGTGGAAGATACATCAAAGGGAATTTCTGATCCAGATTCCGCCATCATTAGTACAGGCTTATCCATGGCATGCGCCATTCCCAACTCATAGAAAACATTAGAATTCCTACCAGTAATGTCTGCTATTACAAGGCGGGCTTTCACTATTTCTTGTAGTATATATGGCAGTATGGCTGTAGGTCTTAAGTCCTCGTCTCCACGTTTACACAAGAAGCCAGCCTCTTCGACTACTTTTTTTATTGATTCATAAACTAAATCAAATTCATTATTAAATGGCATTAATACAAAGATTAAATTCTCATCGCGTTTCTCAGAAGTATCGACTCCTAATTTTTTAAAAAAACCCTCGCCCTCCCTTCGATCTATTTCGGCCTCTCTACTTGCTTTTTGCGCTTCCAATAGCAAATGATTAACGCTCTCAAATCGCTCACGAGATATAAGCAACTGCTGAGAAAGATCCTTGATCTTCAATTCTATAGTCTGTCGATAACTATCTCTTTCATATTCCCTTAAGCGAGCAAGTGACATGCTACGATATGCAACAAACACAACCATAGCAATTGCCAAAATAAAAGCAGGCAACGCCCATATGAGAATATCCTTAACCGCTGTTTCCATGAATATCAAGAAGCATTATGATGCTGAATACAAGCATCGGTAAGGTAATCACAAAATTTAGGATTGTTAAGCCTGCCGCTTTCAAAACATCTTTCTTAGTCAATGTTGTAGGAGCAGCTTTCCAGATCAAAATAGAAAAGATCAAAACAACAATATAAACAAGACAAATTCCAAACACAGAAGCAGCGTGTTGTGGGGCACTGAGTAAAACCGTCGCCGCAAAAGAAAGTGCGAGAAACCCTGTTTGAACAGGTGTTTGCAGTATTGCTTTCCACATTTCACCATTTTTGCCACTCCCACCTATCAAGACCTTCATGAGTATTTGTAATAGTAGAAGTGTAAACGGCACTAGCCAACGTATGTTATTGGCAAAGAAGTCCTGAACCATCTATTTAATATTTATCAATAGACTCTTGGAGGCTTAAATGATTTATATATAAAGGCGTTATTAACAATCGAATGTAGGTAGAAAAACCAAGGAATTCAATTGCGGGTGAGCCGCCTTAGAACAATAAGACACCTTCTCATCTGCTCTATCGGGGACCAGGAAAAAGCCTAAGTGCTTTTGGCACAGAACTTCTTTTTCGCCTTGCAATTAACGAAAATAGAACTTTTAGATCACTCCTGATTCTACTTGCTGTATATATTTTTCACATTGAGTAATCAGTGACTGTTCGAGATGAAATTTAGCTTGGATATCAGAGCACATCATAATACGAGTTGGTGCCCTCTCCCAGTGCCAAACAAAGTGTTCTTTCAATCTTTCAGATGCGGCTCCGCTCACTTCTACAAGAGGCAAATCCGTCCCTTTTCTGGCTGAGGTATACATACCCCAATACATTTTTTCATCACATCGATAAATACCATGGAGAGGATGATGGTCTATAAGCTTAACAGATATAGACCCTCTAACTGGTTGATTAGGAGATCGATTGTTGGCTACTAGATGGATTTTATCCCATATATCTTTACACATCAGAACCGATCTTACCAAACGTTCTTTCAATTCATCTGCCGTTATACCATCCTCCCAATTCTTAGTGGAAACTGCATCCGAAAATGGGTTCATAAAAAGAACCCTAATCCGTACATTACGAGACACTATGCTTTCTGCTAAAAGAGACGAACTAGAGTAATCACGCAAGGCACCAGTCACAGATATCCCCATTACATCGACTTTTTGGCTGCTGTATTTTGACTGGTACAATTCCGATGCAATAGCAGAACGGCTGGGAGATACCAATACTAAGTCTGGGATTTTCTCGTTACTATCTTCATTCTTTAAAAGGTTACGTAGTAACCAATTCAGAATTCCTCCTGCTGTAAATGATGTTCCTATAGCCTGAACAATCGACTGTAACCGAACATTCGGTAAATCCTGTATAAATGCCAGCATTACAATGCCGATGACTACTAGCAAATAGTCAAGTAATATTGGTTTCTGGTTTCTTTTCGATTTTGAAATATCCATGATTGAGAGGTCTGGATGCGCACAATTCTGGACTATGATATGACCAGAATCAATTAATGTCCATGACAAGGGTTTTTGGAGAGCGATTATTTCAAGATGACAAGGTTATAAATTAGTCGACCGCCAGACTGATAACATTTCGCAAAACCCGTCCGATACTGCTGGCGAAAATAACAAAAGAATATAAGCACTTCTCCCCTACTGCGCGCACCAAAACGGGCTTAACTTCGCACCAGATGCGCGATCACGAAATGATTTAGGCTGAATATTGAACTACTTAGCGTGCATTATCCTGTTAATCTGGTCAACACTCCACGTCTATTTCCTGACTTACAATAATTCCCTTTTTATCGTGTGTTTAACCGCCAGAAAGGTTTTCGGAAAAGGTGTTTGCGAACTACATAGACAGCCTCTCTCCTGCCTCGCCAGGCTAAGAAATATACAGCAATTTTGTTATGATCTAACCACTTCTTGAAACGCCCCCAACTACACAGGAAGTCTAATGATAAACTCAGCGCCATCCCCAGCCGTACTCTCAACTCTCAATGCCCCGCCATGCCCGTTTACTATAATGTCATGACTCAAACTCAGCCCTAATCCCGATCCGCTACCAGTGGGCTTTGTCGTAAAGAAGGGCTCAAAAATCTTTTCATGTATCTCTTTTGATATTCCTTTCCCATTGTCCTCGATGTGCACTTCTACGTGGTCGCCTTCTTTCTTCGTCCTGACTGAGACCTGGGGCACATACTGCCCATTAAGCGATAGGTGCTTCTCATTTACCGTGTAGAAGGCATTATCGAGCAGGTTGATTAGCACTCGACCGATTTCCTTGGGGTAAACCTCAACTTCGCCGATTGCTTCGTCATATTCCTTGTCTAGTTTAACAGTGAACCCCTCTTCACGGGCTTTTATGCCACGATAGGCCAGGTTGACATACTCATCGACGAGCTTGTTGATCTCGACTGACCTTCTTTCTCCGCGGCCTGTGCGCGAGTGCTCGAGCATCGAGTGGATGATACCGTCGGCTCGCTGACCGTGTTCGTTGATCATGGCCGCGTTCATTTTCAACGTCTCGACAAGCTCCCGAACCTCTGGTTCTTCCATTCCGCCTTTTTCTTCGATCCAATTCTTGAGTTCATCGATCATCTCTCCAGAAAGTGCCGAAAAGTTATTTACAAAATTGAGTGGATTTTTTATTTCATGCGCAATACCCGCCGTTAGCTGCCCCAGCGAAGCCATTTTCTCAGTGTGAATAAGTTGGTCTTGCGCCTCGGTAAGGTGCTTAAGCACGCGCTGCAGCTCATTGTTCGTGGCTTCGATGGCTCTGGCTTTCTCCCGCTCAGCGCGGAGGCGTTCTTTAGCGATGAGGCGTTTGTGCCGGATGCGATCAAAAGCCAAAATACCGGCAACCACCCACACACCATAAACAAGATACGCCCATACCGTGCGCCACCACGGCGGCAGGATCTCCACACCCAGCCGCACCGGCTCCTCTGTCCAGATCCCATCACTGTTAGCCGCTTTCACCTCGAACGTGTAGTCTCCCGGAGGAAGGCTCGTGTAAGTGGCCCGGCGCTGATCGGTCTCGGAACGCCATTCGCTATCGTAGCCAAGAAGTCGGTACTGGTAGCGGTTCTCTTCTGGATTTGCGTAATGCAACCCCACAAAGCCGAAGGTCAGATCGTTCTGCGAATGGCTCAGGCGAAGGGCCTCCGTCTGCCAAAGGGCGTTTTCAAGCGGCGAATCAGGGCCGGGCGTAAGCCGCTCATCGAAGAGCCACAGCTCACTCAGATGTACAATCGGCGGCTCGCCTATTGGCGGGAGATCATCGAGATGCAGCGAGATAAGTCCCCCCGTATTCCCCCAATAGAGGGTACCATTACGACTCCATAAACTACCAGGATAGAAGGCTCCGGAGGGCAGGCCATGGCGTTTACCGAATGAGCGAGCTCGTCCCGTTTCGGGATTAAAACGGGCCAGACTACCGTCGGTATGTAGGCCGAGCCAGAGCTGGCCTTCCTCGTCTTCTACGATGCTCGAGACTCGATCAGTACTCAGGCTGGTTGGGTCGCCTTCCACATACCGAAAAGTCTCGAATGTCTCCGTCGCCGCATCGAAACGGTTTAAACCGCCGCCTTCGGTCCCCACCCAGAGCGTGCTGTCAGAGGATTCATATATGCTAAGGACCAGGTTATGACTCAGGCTAGAGGAGTCGCCCGCCGCGTGCCGAAAGGTCTCGAACGTCTCTGTTGAAGCATCGAAGCGATTCAGGCCGTCGTACGTCCCAATCCAGAGCGTGCCGTCAGCGGTTTCATGTAGGGCGATGACGAGATCATTACTCAGGCTGGTCGAATCACCCTCCACATGCCGAAAAGTCTCGAATGTCTCCGCCGCCGCATTGAAGCGGTTTAGGCCACCTTGGGTCCCTACCCAGAGCGTGCCGTCATTTGTTTCATGTAGGGAAAGGACGTAATCATGACTTAGGCTGGTAGGGTTACGCATCTCGTGCCGATACGCCTCGAAGGTCTCCGTTTCCGCCTCATAGCGATTCAAACCACCACCTTCAGTCCCTACCCAGAGCGTGCCATCGGTAGTTTCGTGAATCGCCCACACCCTGTCATTACTTAGACTTGCCGGGTCGCCCGCTTTATGATAATAGGCTTCGAACGTCTCTGTCGCCCCGTTGTAGCGGTTTAGGCCTCCGTTGGTCCCTACCCAGAGCGTACCGTCAGCGGTTTCATAAAAACTAATGACAAAATCATTACTCAGACTGGTTGGGTTGCCTTCTTCATGTCGAAAAATCTTAAACATATCTGTCGCCTTATCGAAGCGATTCAGACCTCCGTATGTCCCCACCCATAGCGTGCCGTCTATGGTTTCATGAATCGACCAGACCTGATCCTCACTCAGGCTCGTAGGATCGCCCGCTGCATGCCGAAATACCTCAAACGTCTCCGTTGAAGCATCGAAGCGATTGAGCCCACCTTCGGTCCCTACCCAGAGCGTGCCGTCGGCGGTTTCATAGATGCTCAAGATGTAATCATGACTCAGGCTAGTGGGGTTACCCTCCACATGCCGAAAAGACTCGAACGTCTCCGTCGCCACATCGAAGCGGTTTAAACCGCCGCCATAGGTACCAATCCAGAGCGTGCCGTCGGCGGTTTCATGAATCGACCTGGCTTGATCATGACTCAGGCTAGTGGGATTACCTTCCACATGCCGAAACGACTCAAACGTCTTTGTGGCTACATCAAAGCGGTTGAGGCCGTCGTATGTCCCCACCCATAGCGTGCCGTCGGCGGCTTCATAAATACTTTGGACGTGATCATTGCTCAAGCTGGTGGAGTCGCCCTCCACATGCACAAAGGACTCGAACGTCTCCGTTGAGACATCGAAGCGATTAAGACCACCACCTCTGGTTCCCACCCAGAGCGAGCCGTCGGCGGTTTCATAAATACTTTCGACGTGATCATTACCCAGGCTGGTGGAGTCGCCCTCCACATGCACAAAGGGCTCGAACGTCTCCGTTGAGGCATCAAATCGGTTGAGACCACCCATGGTCCCTACCCAGAGCGTACCGTCGGCAGCTTCATGAAGTGCAAGTACCCAGTCATCACTTAGACTTGTCGAATCATTCTCCACGTGCCGAAAAGCCTTCATCTCATAACCATCATAACGGACGAGCGCTCCAGAAGTACCAAGCCAGAGAAAACCCCGATGATCTTGCAAAACCTCCTCTATAGCATTGGAGGGGAGGCCGTCGGCCGTCGTCATGTGAGTGAAGGTGAGCTTCTGCGCCGAGAGTTCCCCGGGTGCAAGCCAGTAGAGTACTAGCATCAGCCTCATGAGCACGAAACGATGCTGAATCCACCTCACGCCAGAAGGAGAATCGGCATTTACTGACTTAGAAATTTCATCAGAAGGGATTGCCATTCCTATTACGCATCCTTCTCGAAGTAGAGGTAGATGTAGACAGCAAAACCGAAGTTCGTTGCATTGGACGACTTGAAGGACCATCCTTCAGCTGCGTACTCGTCCAGCTTTGCCTGTATGTCTTTCTTGGAGTCTTTGGCGATATGCTCCGAATCAAATGTCATTTTTGAGTAATAGATGAGGGTTTCTACTTTATACTGCTTCATGGCTTGGGTTTATATAGGGTTATGCTATCGGTGGGAGTTTCTTTTCGGAAACGGGGGTGCGTTTGAAGTCGCCAGAGCGTGTGGGTTTGAATTCGCCTCGGCGCCCGGACCGAATGCGAACGGGATCTGTCATGAATAAGTTCTCATCGACTTGCCGGGTCAACTCAATATTGACGTAGACAACTTCATTGGGATTTAGAATCCAATCGAGCGGCATACCGTCTGACCGGAATTCACCTTTCAAATAACACGCAAATCCTTTATCGGGGCGAGCCATGATCCTCATGCCCATTTTCTGGTCCCTAGCGTTCTTCATCCTATCGTAGTTGAGGTAATAAACCAATCGGTTGGGATGAATCACATTACGCTGACGATCTACAAAAAACCCTTTTGGCAAGATATCTTCACTATACTGATTCCCCGCTAGCAGCAACATATCAAAGTCCTCAACAGGCGCACCTTGATCGTCATAGACATTAAAAATGATCATGCAGTAGCGCTCTCTATCGTTCTCATCTGTGGCCTGCACATGCTCAGTTAACGCAGCCAACTCATCAGCCCGGGTTTTGTATTGGCTTTGGCTTTGAACGGATAAACACTTGAGTATCTCAGCTACAACCGGCTTTTTATCTGCATTTTTTTCATTGACGCTCTTTTGTATGCCCATCTTATTCCCACCATGGCTCGTTTTAGGAATAACTCCAACGGGCACCTTGGGCGACATTCGGAGATGCTTCTCATCAAAATCGAGAGAAAGGGTTTCCGGGTGCCTCTTTCGTGTCGTTTTTAAAACCGTTGAGCCCTGCTTCAAGGTGAGGGAGCGATAGGTAAGATTCGCCCCGCAGACCCTGATTACACCGTCTGTCCCTCTTTCACCCGTGTAGGAATTCAAGTGATCGTACAACTTCTTATCGATGGTCTGGCCAATAAGCACGAAGGGGTAGAATGTGCTGTTTTCCAGCTTATAGTCCAGGAAATTATGATTTAATTCCCATTGGCCTTCACTTCCAAGCTCCAACCAGTTCAATACCTCCTGACCAGGCTCGACGCCTTGAAACCATGTTTTGATTCGGCTTAAACGTCCTTTTCCCAGTTGGGCCAGGGATGACCCGTGATTGGCAGGTGCAAGCATGATGAGGTGCTTCATCGGCGACTCACTTAGCTTCTTAGCACCGTAGAACATATCCACCCAGAGCCGTGCAACCGGTCCGCCGGTTGAATGGGTTATACAGGAGAACTCCTCGATGCCTCCGTTCCCATCCGAGAGTTGCGCTTGCAAGGCCTTATGAAATGCGCGAGCAATATCTTCAAGTGTTACCGCGTCATGAAAGCTTAAGTATCGGCCCAGAAAAATGTGCTCGATATCTAGATCCAATCCGAATTTACTCGCCTGTCTGGCTAAGGCTTCTGGCAAACCGCCATAGGTTTTCAGGTTGACTACACTGTATCCGTGAATAAAGACCAGTTTCATAAGAAATGTGATAAAATCGATTTTATAGGCAATATTGCCCTATCTTAGTTTGTTTTGTACATAACATCAATACCCCACCAACCTCTTATGCGTAATACCCTCCTGTTAGGCCTCATCGTTGCCGTTTTGATGTTTTTATTGACCTCTCAGTTACTGAAGTTATTCAAAGTAGAAGTACCGATGTTGCCCATTGCAATCGTGAGTGTCATTGCTGCAGTTGGAGGTTCAATTAACACGCTAAAAGAGGACTCTGGGTTGTCCTTCATGGGCCACTTGATTGTGTCCACAATCCTTGCATTATGCATTGTTGGGGCAAGTGGAGGATTTTTCACGCTAACGGGCCTGCTTCCCGGGCTTCCTCGCTGGGTTGCTATCTCGATGATTATAGTAGGCCTGCTGCTTTTCTTAAGCCTGGCCGGTTTGTTGGGCCGGGGCCCTGCCTGAAATCAATAGGCAAACGGCTCCTCTGAAATAACAACTCCGTTCTCGGCTACATACTCATCCCACAGAGTAATAAGTTCATCCTTCATTTCCGGATATTGATCCGACAAATCATAGATTTCCCCCGGATCCTCCCGGAGATTGAACAATTCCCAACGTGAAGGTCCATAGGGAGCCGTCGTCCAAGTTAGCTTCCAATCCCCTTTGCGAATCGCTCTCCGTCCGAAAAGCTCCCAACCCATAACAGGTTCGCTTCCGTGCACCGATGTTGCATCACCAGTAAGCAACGGCCACATCGACTTCCCTTGCATGGGCAGGACTTCACGCCCTTTGTACAAGCTGCCCTGCTCAGCGGGATGTGTCATTCCTGCCAGGTCCAGTATCGTAGGCATGATATCTTTTGCAGTCACAAAGCTTTCTTCCCATCCTTTAATGCCTAGCTCAGAGCCATAGTGCACAAAAGCAGGGGCTCGAATTCCACCCTCATTTGCAAATGCTTTGTACATTCGGTAAGGCCCTACCCCTGCCCGGGCCCAGGCAGGTCCATAATCAAGGTAAGAGTTCGCCCTTCCCATGTTTTCATATGAGTTGTCACAGCACTGAGCGATCCACTCCGGTAATGAAGGAAAGGCCTGAGCAAGATCATGCCCTTCTGCTCCATTGTCAGACATAAACAAGATCAGGGTGTTCTCAAATCGGCCTATTGATTTCAAATAGTTTATCAACACTCCCACATACGTATCAAGATCACGAACCATTGCCGCATAGATCTCCATTCTTTTTGATTCTACACGCTTCTCGTCTTCCGATAAAGCAGACCAGGGTTTTACAGTGCTAAGTCCAGGATGAGGCTCAGTATCTTCTGTGATGAGGCCCAACTCCTTCATTTTAGCTAGCCGGCGTTCAAACAAGACCTCGTGCCCTTCATCATAGTCTCCCTGATGCCGAGCTATCGAACTATCGGGAGCTTGTAGTGGCCAGTGCGGTGCGGTGTAGGCGAGATATCCAAAAAACGGCGTATTCTGTTCAACGGATTCTTCGATGTAGTCCCTCATTTTCATTGTAAAGAAGTGCGTCGAGTAAAAATCCGGAGGCAAAGCCGCTGGCTGTCCATCTTCTTTGTAGGTAACCGGACGGTCAGCAGAAAACATCCCCATCGTATCGAAATGCCCGCCGCCGCCTTCAATCATGATAAATGAGTTATCAAATCCTCGTGCAGAAGGGATGACATCATCTCCCCCGCCCAGATGCCATTTACCCGTCATGTGTGTCGCATACCCTGCGTCCTTGAGCAATTCGGCCAGTGTAGCTACTCTAAAGTTCAAGAAGGTCTCGTATCCGGGAGCGCCGAGTTGATCGCCAGCATGATCGCCAGCCATTGTACCAAAACCAGCAAGGTGATTGTCTACACCAGAGAGTACCATAGAACGTGTGGGCGAACATGTTGAAGCAGTGTAGAAATTCTTGAACGCTACCCCTTCACGTGCCAATGCATCCAGGTTAGGTGTGCCGATTTCTCCTCCGTACACGCCCAGGTCTGTATAGGCAAGGTCATCAGCAACAATAAGCAGAATATCTGGAAGAACGGCATCATCAGGTACTTGCTCAGGTGCACAGCCTAATACTAATGGAATCCAGGCATATATCGCTATCCACTTAAGGGCAATCACATAAATTCTGACGAATTGATGTGATCGGTTTCTTGTTTCTTGTTTCTTGTTTCTTGTTGAAAAGCAGGTGTTTACCCTGGAAACAACCAGAAACGAGAAACGAGAAACAAGAAACCAACCAAATAAGCCGTCAGGATTTATTTGGTTGTACATAACTCTTTCTCTCCTCCGATTTATTGACGGCTAGCAATATAATGGTTATCCTTTCACAAACGAAATACGCAGTATTATGGTAGGCCCACGCTTACGACCTCGGTTTGAATTCAAGGTGCCATTTCCGGTGGCAGATACTATTGCCCGCCTTGTCAGGCAGGGAGAGCAAACGGATTGCCCTTTTGAAGGGACGATTGCGGGCAATCATATGCATTTGAATATCCGCAAGGCAGATCAGAAAATCTGGTCACCCCACTTAAACCTGGAGGTCCTCCCTAACGCAGCTGGCTCTCTTATAAAGGGACATTTCGGTCCCAGACCAGACATCTGGACCCTGGTAATGGCTCTGTATGCGATTTGCGGATTTCTCGCTCTTATGGCGATAATGTTCGCCCTTTCCCAATGGATGCTGAATATGCCCTTGTGGTCACTCTGGATCGCAGGGGGCGCTGCGGGAATCGGAATTATCGTGTACGTCCTGGCCCTGATTGGCCAGGGACTCAGTCAGGACCAGATGCATACCCTGTTATCTGAAGTGAAAGAAGCGGTTGATATTGACGCAGAAGTTACTAGCTAATATTTTTCACTCCCCCGGAAGCAACACAGGCTCTCCAAAGCCGAGCTCAGTTAATCTAGGCATTTGTGTCTCGGCATCCCCGACTACCAGGAAGATCATTTTATTCACATCGATATACTTATTTGCAAGCATTTTCATGTCCGCAACAGTAAGATCTTTAATCACCTGTTCTTGTTGTTTGGGGTAATCAAAATCCCAATCGTATGCACTGATTTTCTCCAGAATGCCCAGTTTTGCACCCAGTGTTTCAAATCGCCGCGCGTTGCTCTTGATCATAAAGCTTTTTGTATCCGCGAGATAGGATTCTGAATAGTCGCTTTCAAAGGTGCCTATAATGTCCTTCACGAGAAGCAGCGATTCCAGCGTCACGTTTGAACGGACATTTGACGAAAACTGATAAGGCCCCGGAATAGAAGATCCCAGAAATCTCGACCCAGCTCCATAGGTATAGCCCTTCTCTTCACGCAATACCTGCAGAAGCTCAGAGGAGAATCCTCCGCCTCCCAGTTTAAAGTTCATTGCGTTTGCGCTGAGAAAATCGGGATCGGTTTCCTTGAGTCCTAAATAACCCACCCGTAATACAGATTGCTTGGCATTGGGCACATCGACGAAATAAACGGAAGACGACTCAATCGCAGAAGGAAATACGTATTCCGGCTTTTCGACAGAAACAGCCTTCCAGCGGTTCACTATGCCATCGAGTGGAAGCAGCGCATCGTTTTGATTTACAAAACCCGCGATATGCATATCTGCCCCAGAGGGTGAGAGGCGAGTTTGATAATAGGTCTTCAAGTCTTCTATCGAAATGCGCTCAACCGAACTCAGCGAACCTAGCTGGTTTTTACTAAAGATATGATCTTCGCCATAGATCAATTTGTTAAACGCATTACTAGCAATCGCAGGAGGGCTTGCTTTCTGCTGGCGTAACTGGTTAAGCGTTCTCTGCTTAATGATATCAAATTCAGCTTCGTCCCACCTTGGCTCAAGAAGAATCTCTTCAACAAGCGCCATCGCCGCATCATAATTCCTCGCCAGTGTAGTACCTTCTACTACAACGTACTCACGCCCCGCATCGATAGATAGAGTAGCGCCTAGCTGATCAATGGCTTCTTCTAATTCTGTGGGCGTTTTGCTTTGCGTTCCTGCCATCAGCATTTCGGCGAGTAGATTGGATACTCCAACCAGTTCAGGATCCTCAAAATACAGCCCACCCTCGATTCTAATAGAAAACTGCACCAAAGGGGTCTCATCGTTTTCGATGCCGAAAACACGCATTCCATTGTCCAGCGCAGCCGTCCAAATGGGAGGAACGTTCACTTCAGGAGTTTCTCCAAAGGGAGGTTCAGAACGATCAATTTTTGATGGCGTTTTGGGGTAGCCTTCCTCATTTTCGCTCAGTTCAAACTCTGCCTCTGCTCCTTGCACAATAGGCTCTTCTACAACCTCTGCTACAGCACTCCCGGATACAGCCAGCTCTGATTGCCCTTTAGGGACAAAGCTCGTTGCCACATACGCCTTGTCTTTTATATACTTGTTATAGACACGAAGCACATCCTCTTCCGAAACCGCAAGAATTGCATCGATCTCCTTAGAGGCAAAGCCAGGGTCGTCAGCAAAAATATTATAGTGAGCTAGTTGAAAGGCTTTGCCCAGCACGCTCGACAGTCCTCTGTAAAAGCTTGTTTCCTGGCCGGCTTTTATCCGCTGAAGATCTTTTTCTTGTATCCCTTCCATTTCAAACTTGTGAAACGCCTGGTCTACAGCAAGCTTCAAGCTATCTAGAGAGGTTTCCGGGAAAGCCCTAATGGTAAGCTGCATTCGGCCAGCAAGCTCAGAGGGCCAGAAAAACATGGATACATCTGAGGTAAGCTTCTCTTCTTCAACGAGGACTTTATAAAACGGAGAATTCTTACCGGAAGCCAGGAGTTCAGCCAGCATGTCTAGCGCATAACTGTCAGGATGGAATTCCTCAACAGTAGGCCACACCATTGTTAGCGCAGGAAGTTGAGCAAAGTTATCTTCGTGTACGAGGTGCTTAGGTTCTTCCAGAGAGGCTGCTTTTGGCTCCAGAGGTGCTACATTCCCCCTCGACTCAAACTCGCCGAAGTATTTTTCGACCCACTGCCTGGTTTGCTCTACATCAATATCCCCAGCGATCACGAGCGTTGCATTATTAGGCCCGTACCAGTTATCGTAAAAGTCTTTTACATCCTGCAATTCAGCACGATCAAGATCTTCCAAGGACCCAATCACCTGCCAGTTATACGGATGGTCGTCTGGGAATAGATTTTTGCCAATAACATACTGTGTGTGGCCATAAGGCCTGTTGTCTACACTTTGCCTTTTCTCATTTTTCACAACCTGCTTTTCCTTTTCCAGCACAGACTCTGTGACTGTATTGATGAAAAAGCCCATCTTGTCCGCCTCAGCCCATATGATCTTTTCAAGGGCATCCTTGGGGACTACCTGGTAATAATTCGTCCGATCCCGAGAAGTTGATCCGTTTAATGAACCGCCTACTTTGTTGATAAGGATATCCAATCCCCCTTTGCCCAGATTCTCAGATTCGAGGAAAAGAAGATGTTCGAAGAGATGCGCAAATCCAGTTCGCCCTTGCAGTTCCCGCGCGGAGCCAACGTGATACGTCATCGCCACTGCAGCAATTGGATCAGAGCGGTCGATGTGCAAGATAACTTCGAGCCCATTTTCAAGTACGTACTTTTCGTAATCTACACTCAATTCAGAATCTGGTTGTTGAGAGCAGGAAGAGACCAGAAGTGTAAGAAAAATACACACCTTGAACAAACTCGATGCAGAAAAAGATCGCGTCATGATTGGGTTAAATGGTTGAACGAATGTGTAGGATATAGGCCAATCAGGAAGCGCGTTGAATAAGATCCCATTTATTCCCATAGAGATCTTCAAAAACTGCGACGATCCCATAGGGCTCTTCTTTTGGTGGACGTACAAATGTGACTCCTTCTTCTACCATGTGGTTGTAATCTCTCCAGAAGTCGTCTGTACCCAAAAAGAACGTCACCCGCCCTCCTGTTTGGTTGCCGATATAGGCTTTTTGTCCTTCATTCGACGGCCTTGCTAAAAGAATAGTTGCACCGTCTGAACCAGGAGGCGAAACCAAAACCCATCGTTTGTCTTGCTCAGGGACATATAGGTCCTCGACCAGTGTGAAACGTAGCTTTTTAGTAAAGAAAGCGATCGCCTCATCATAATCAGCAACGACAAGGGCTACGTGCAATAGAGATTGTTTCAAGGTATTATTCCCCAAGAATTATGGACCGAGTTGCTGTACCTCCTTTCGGATGGGTTGCCTCAACGAGCACTTGCGTTCCCGCATCTGCACGAATTAACCAGGTTGCCTCCGTCATGCTCTGGCCTTCTATATGACCTAAGTCAATCTCAGCGTCCTCAGAAAGCAGGAGACCGTTTTCCATAGATAGATTCGCTTTTACGGGCATTGCGCGTCCTCCATCGCGGCGGATTGCCAGCTCTGTTGGCTGGAAACCAAGATTTGACACCGATGCTTTTATTCTGTATATGCCTTCATCGAGCTGCTCTTGCTCTACTTCAGTTATTTCCAGATAGGGCAAAATGCTCGCTTGCAGCATCATGAAATCGACATTCCGCTCAACCTCGCGGGGTAGATCTGCAGCAAGTGGATTATTCTGGCCGAACTTGCGCCATCCGCCAATTTCAACAGGACCTAACTCGGGGTGATCGAAGGGCGTCCACTGTTTGAAAACGCGGCCATCCATGTGTTCGTCTTGATACGCCAATCGCTCAACGTTTGAAATCGTCCCATTCCTGTCGGTGTCCTCACCAAACGTGTAGATTTCATTGGCGAAGGAGAGCACGCCAAACAAGAGATACATACCATCAATCGACCCGCCATAGGCCGCATAATTGTCTTCATCCATGGAGAGGCCATAGAAGTTGCCGCCAAAGCGGGCAGGTTCTGCACCCTTTATGTTTCCATTTTTGTCCCGCCATAGCTGACCTCGTTTTGTATTCGTTGATCCGCGAGGCCAATTCCAATCGTACACTGAAGTGGCAAGAGGGTATTCAGTTACTTCCAATCCTTTTTCAGACACGGCAAGATAGAGTGCCCGATCGGATGCCGGCAGTTTCAAATCAGGCACAGAAGGTGGGCGTAGAATAACGCCTCCCGAGGAATGCAAGTGCTGAGACCCTGCGATATTTGGATGATTTTGGATAAAATCTAATGACACGCGAAGTTCTACCTCAGAGCCTGGGTAGGGCCCTGCGCCGTTTTGAGACGCGTTCCAATTTCCAGGGTAGTTTCTATTGGGATCGATGCCACCGGGCCAGTCTTCACCGTATTTCCCATCTCCGTCATTATCGATGCCTTCGCCGTAGAGAGCGTAGAAGGGGCCGGCATCACCAAGCTTACGGCGCCTCATTAATCGATCATCTCGTTCATCGATCACCCACCGGCCGACAGGATCAACAACGCGCATCTGCAGCGCTTCGTTATCGCCATCTAAATCTTCGGGAGGGTCCTCATCAAAAAGGCCATCATTGTCTTCATCCCATGGCTTCATTGTTGAGTCATGAGGGCGGATAGGAGACCGGTGATGCAGCTCAGACATATCGGGTATGATGTTGGGCATCACGTAGAAGGTATTTCGGTCCAGCAGTTGCTTTACCTCAGCGTCATTTGAGGTGACTAGTTTATGAATGAAGCCCAGTGCCGCCTCTGTTGAAACGACTTCATCTGAATCGATGCCACCATCTACCCACAAGGCCGGTTTTGATTCAGGAGGACCTGTTTCAAAATTGGTGATGGTGAGCAGCCACAAATCACGTCCCTGGTACGATTTGCCGAGCGAAGAGAGGGCTGTAATCTCAGGATACTGACTTGCCACATCTTGCAAGAAAATTTCTAGCTCTTCAAAATCGCGATAGCAATCGAAGGCCATATCAACCGAAAACGGCGCGCAGTTTCCGAAAAACAGCTTTTGCTCAGCCAATGGGTATTGTTCTTGGGCAAAAGCGACAGATGTCAAATTGCAATAACAGACTATGAAGGCGGTAACAAAAAGGCGCATATTTTAACTATTCGCAGTGATCTACTCAGGACTAAACGAGGCTTCGGCGTGCTTCAATCGCGCCGTCTGACCAATGGTATAGCAAGATATAAAGGTAAATGCCCCAAGCACAATGATGAGAAGCTCTCCAAGAAACGGCCAGAAGTACCAGGCGCTCTGTTCAAATACATATTTGTACGCTACATACAGGATGCAGAAGACATTCGCAAACCCGATCAACCATGCAGGGAAGAGATAAATCTCCCCAAATCCCTCGTTGTCGGAATACACCCTCAAACTCACAGAGGCAACAGCGCCTGACAATAAAAACAGCAAAAGAAACCCTATATAACGGGCGAAAGTGAGGGATTCGGATATGTGTTGAATAGACCATGCAACGTATACAATGGCCGTTGCCAAGACGTATACACATCCAAAGATAGCAAGCGCCAGATAGACTTCATCTTCCTGGCTGAAGAAAAGCAATGCTACACCTGCACCAATCATGGCAAGCGTACCTAATACGCCGATAAACCACTGTGCCGTCCAAAAATCAAATACTGTAGCATCAATTACCAGCTTACCTGCGAGTATAAAACTAGCAAGCAACAAAAGAATGGCAAGTATTCTAGGTAACATATATTATACAGGCAGGTCGATCTTAAAACGAGTGCAAATATAGGTGGGCGCACGTACATCTGCAATTTAAAAGTACTCCTCTGGTGTTTCGTTTCCAAATACAGGGATTTTTGTTATCCATTTATTCTTCCAAGGCCTTTAATGTGGGATCGCGGTCTGGCCCCACTGATCGTTTGATCAATTCCAATATCCTTCGGTACTCATCCGCCCAGCTGGAAGGCTCTGTAAAACCATGCCCCTCCACAGGATACAGGGCCATCTCCCAATCCTCTTTTTCCAACTCAATGAGGCGCTGAGCGAGGCGGACCACATCCTGAAACTGCACGTTTGTGTCCACCATGCCATGAGCAATTAACAAGGGATCTTCTAAGCCTTCAGCAAAATAAATTGGAGAGGACTGCTTGAAGGAAACAGAGTCCTGTGCCGGTGTATTCAGAATATTCGACGTGTATGGATGGTTGTAATGCGCCCAATCGGTAACAGCCCTTAACGCGGCACCGGCGCCAAAATGCTCGGGTTCTGTAAACAGCGCCATAAGCGTTATAAACCCTCCGTAAGACCCTCCATAGATAAATACACGCTCCGGATCCACATTGTATCTCTCGTTTACAAACTGAGAAGCATCGACATAATCCTGAAGGTCCCTGCCTCCCATATGCCGGTAAACGGCGGTACGCCAGTCTCTTCCATATCCGGCAGAAGCCCTGAAATCAACATCCAGGACAACGTAACCCAAGTCTGCGAGAAGATTGTGAAACATGTACTCTCTGTAATACCCACTCCACCATTTGTGTACGTTTTGCAAATATCCCGCTCCATGCACAAAAAGCACAGCGGCCCCATTATGAGCCTCCGGGGCGTACATTCTTGCTGGGACGCCAATACCATCCGATGCCGGAATAGTAATGATCTCAGGATCCCGCCAGGAGTACGCCTCCCAATCTTCCGTTGGTGAATGCGTAAGCTGATGCATGGCCTCTTCTGGCAGTTCAAGAAAAAGCTCTGGCGGCTTATTGCTGTAGGAGTACAACGTAGCTTTTTGCTCCTCATCGGGAGAGAGAAGCACCGAATGGTTTCCTGGTCTTTCTGTTAACTGGGTTCGCTCTCCCCCCGCCGCAGGCATGCTATAGAAATGCCTTTCGAATGGAGACTGTTCACTACTTGAAAAGTACCAGGTGCTTCCATCCTTCGATAATTGAGGACGATACACCTCAAACTCCCCTTCGGTGAGTGCTATTTGTTTGCCTGTTTCGGCATTTACCACATAGAGGTGGCTATAGCCGCTGACCTCACTCTGGAAATAGTAATGCACATTGTCTGGCATCCAGCCTGTAGTACGGCTCCCTTCTCTTGACCACCCAATGCCAGGGCCAGCAATCCAGGCATCGTCTTGTTGCTTGTCCAATAGTTTAAGTGACCCATTAGAAGCATCCAATGAAGCCAGCCATCTCGTCTTATTGTCTGCAGCTCGAATTTCGAGGACGCAATACGCCCCATCTGCACTCCATTCCACCGCAATCACATTGAGAATACGTTTTGATTCAGAGGAATCAACGGGCTGCTCCGCAATGCCTTTAAAGGCAGGCGTATCATAAGCACCCGGCAACTGATGCAAGTCAACGCTGTACGTTGTATCCCGCTGCATATCCTGTATGTGTAATTCAGCAGCCCCACTAGACTGGCCGACTTTGGGGCGTGCGCTCAGCACTTCAGCATATCCAGACTCCGTTACATAGTCTTGAACTTCTGTACGTTTGCTGTCACCCGTCTCTGGTTGGAGCACCACTGTTATGTACGTCTCTGCAGGATCAATCTGAAGATTTTGGATTCGTTTCTTCCCTAAATAAAAGGCTGATGGCAATCCTCGATAGCTGGTTTCTTTCTCGGATGCTTCCTCCTCCAAAGCCTCCTCATCAATTTCCTTTTTAATAAAGGCAATGAGTTCGGCTTCCTGATCCTCCAAGAACGACTCTTGAGGCCCAGGTTTCGCATCTTCAGGTGCTTTACCAGGTCTTATATCTGATAGATCTCGAATGCCGCCGGTATCAAGATCCCACCCGTACAGGTTATTGCCCTTTCTAAAAACAATAGACTTTCCATCCGGTGTAAATCGTGGACTCGACTCAACTTCTCTTGTGCTCGTAAGCTGAATTAGTTCATCTTCCTGTATGTGGTACAAAAAAAGATCACCATCTCTTGCAAATACCTTTTGCGTGTAATCGGGATTATAAACGAGCTTTCCATGCTCCCATCCACTAAACCGAGGCGGCAATGTATGATGGACCGAGACGGGTACTTTTTCTGGACTCAGATTCCCCAAGTAGATTTCGTAGAGCGAGTCTGAGGGATATTCGCCCTTCGGATTCCAGTAGAAATACAGGCTTTTACCATGCTCAGCCCAAGCCGGCCGATTAGGCCATGCACCGATCCATTCATCGGGATCCTGCATTATTTTTCGAACAGTGAGTTCAGATTCTTGAGCTAGCACTTTTCCCTGAAAAAAACAGCAACACAGAATGGCAATACAACAGAGTGTTCTCATTGACCTCGTAGAAGATTTTTTGCAAGACCAAGATACTGTTTTTCGAAAAAAATGAAATTACGCATCCGGTCTTGACTTAAAAATTCTATAGTTGAGCGTCAGATACCTGCTCAAGGGTCTTGTCAATACTAGCTTTTCACCCTTTAAAGTAAATCAGGATGGGCAAAGGCAGTCGGTGTGGATTGGATGGCTACCTTTCAATTAAGTAATTCTCAACAACGTGGCGGCCCACATTGCGGCCCAGGTCCACGCCTTCTAATGAGTCGTATGAGAAATGGATTCCAAGATACACGCGTGAGAACGCGCATTCGAGAGCAGCTTCATGGAAGTTCAAGAACGACCTAACAGGCGGATCCATCTTCATTTTCCCAGAAAAAGGGCCGGCCTTATCCACTTCCGTCGTCTTCATACTGTAAGAGTACGCGTCCCCAAAAACAGAAGCCAATACGGTGTTTGCCGCAGAACAGGCTGTTCCATGGGCAGATGGATACGAGGGAAAAGCATAGGTATGCTGATGGGTATTTGTCCAGGATGCATCTTCTTTTGTATCAGGATTTTCATCGTTAGCTGCCCAGCGAATTGCGGTGTAAGGGCGCCAATGATTATACAGGAACTTGTTATAGAACGAACTGATATACGCATCATACACGCTCATATTTAATAGTGCAAACAGCCTGGCTGCCTCAACCAATTCCAATTTCTCTTCCGATACCAGGTGCCTCGCCAGCCGATTATGGGAGTTTTCGACAAAGTCCTTCCACCACAATGCCAGATGCGTTTGATCCTCGGAACGTGCTTCACTTTTGAAGGCACCCAGTTTTTTTACTTCCTCAAAAGCCCGGGTATATGCTGGACTATTGATCTCTGGAGGCGGCGGTGATACAAATTTGTCGTTCGTATCAAGGGCAAATGGTTTTGCTTCTCCCCAGCCGGCACCAAAAATGAACCCTTCGGGCGTCCCACTATGCTCATTAAACTCAGCATAAACCCCAGGCGCCATCGGATGCCACTGGTAATCGGCTTCTTTATTCCAGCCATCTTCGTCCCGCGTTTGCATTATGCGTTCAGCTACTGATTCACCAAGTTGAATCCCTTCTCCAAACCCTTTCGCTTGCTTCTTACCAGAAATATAAACATCGCGTAACTCCTTGAACTTATCGTTCATATCAGGATATTGACTGGAAGCAATCTTGAATGCGGCCTGGTTTAAGGCAACAAATTCATCTGCACCTGCTACGGAGGCATTGCTTGAATACATTGTATTTGAATAGCTTGCATAAGCTGGGTTTACGCTATTTAACGCATCATGCATAGCAACATGCATCATGGCGGCTGTCCGCAATCCTTTAAGGGTAAGAAAGCCGTCCTCTTGTTCTGCAATTTGAAGCACCACCTGATTCCATTTCACAACCGCTTCAGCAGGAATCCCATCCTGCGCACGCACTTGAGGAGCAAGCAATACAAAAAGCAGAAAGAGTATTAACGCTATATGGCAATTCATAACAGAAGGAAGTTGACTGTTTCACATTCGATTCGTTAATAATGTATCTCCGCTCACACCGCGCATCTACTACTTTTTTTGTAGTGACTTGAATTTGACGAATTATGCAAAAGGGTTACGGACAATATTGTCCACTTGCAATAGCCATGGAGTTACTCGGTCAGCGATGGACCGTTCTCGTTATTAGTCGCATTATTGATGGCTGCCACACCTTTAACGAGATCCACAGGGGTGTTCCTAAAATATCCCCTTCTCTCCTCTCGCAGCGATTAAATGACTTAATTGAACACGGGATTGTTCGAAAGGAAAAACAGCCAGGCAAAAACACATTCAACTATTATGTGACTGAGGCCGGCCAGGATCTAGAAGGCATTATCATGAACATCGCCGTTTGGGGGCAGCACTGGGGGCGCGACATGAATATGGAGGACCTGGACCCGGCATTCCTTGCATGGAGCATGCACACCCGAATCAATTCAAGTGCCATGCCACCCGGCAGAACCGTGTTAGAGTTTGAGTTTACGGGTATTCCCCACGAGTTGAACCGGTTTTGGCTCGTCAATACAGACGGAAAGGTGGACATGTGCCTTAAGCACCCCGGTATGGACACCGACTTGCTCATCACAGCAGACCTCAGAACCTTTGTTGAAGCATGGAGAGGCTTACGAGATCTGCGATCAGAAATAAATGAACGCCAGATTAACCTGACCGGGCCGTCAGAATTAAGAAAAGCTTTCCCGGACTGGTTACTACTGAGTTCTTTGGCTCCGTATGCGAGGAAGAAGGCGGGTGAGGAGAAGATGTTGGCGGGTAAAGTTTGAAGTTCAAAGTTCAAGGTTCAAGGTTTGGTACACGACAAAAAAAAGATCTGATTGAATAAGGTTGTATTTTGGTTGCGACAAAACTTCCAAACCAACCCATCAATCAGATCATGAATCATTCTACGACTTTGCAAGAGCTTCTGCAACAGCATCTTCCCTGGCATAAGGCCCGTGTTAACTTCACGGCTCGCTTTGTGATTGCTCTTTTCAAGATGGGATGCGTCAATTTTACCCAATTGGCTCTTGTGTTGAATCCATCGGTTGGGGTGGCATCGAACTATCGTCGTTTGCAGCGCTTTTTTAATAGTTTTACTGTTGACACAGAGGCCTTCACGACACTGGTGCTGGCGCTGTTGCCCCAGAGAGAATCGCTTGTTTTGACGCTCGATCGCACGATGTGGCGCTTCGGCAGGCGCTACCATAATGTACTTATGATTGCCGCTTGTGCAGACGGTATTGCTATCCCACTCTTGTGGCGCATGCTGCCCAAAGAAGGATGCTCCAATACGCAGACAAGGATCGATTTGCTCGACGAACTCTTCGAGATTCTCGATCCGAGCTCTGTTCGATGCCTGGTTGCCGACCGGGAGTTTGTAGGCAAGACATGGTTTGCCTATCTCAAAAAACGAAACGTTGGTTTTGTTATCCGAGTGCGCAGCTTTTTCTATATCAGCACCCGCAAAGGGCGACGCATTCGCGGAAAGCATATCTTTTCGCATCTGAGACCAGGAGAAGTACTCGCCCTTCGAAAGAGACGCATCGTCTGCGGGCACCGGCTCTATGTCTGTGCGATTGGGCCACGTAACGGGGACGATATGGTCATTCTTGTCGGTAGTGAACTGGCTCATCGAGCTGTGGCCTTCTACGGCAAAAGATGGCAAATCGAAACCCTCTTTGCCGCCCTCAAAAGCCGCGGATTCGACCTTGAAGCGACGCATTTGAAAGATAAAGAGCGTGTCGCCAAGCTTATTGGACTGCTCTCGATAGCCTTCACCTGGGCCTATCGTGTGGGGGCCTGGCTCCATAAGGAGGTCAAACCGATTGCTATTAAAAGTCATGGCCGAAAAGCACAGAGTGTGTTTCGTTATGGCCTTGATCATCTTAAAGTCGTTTTGCTTAATCACACGGCTACAGATCGACAGTTCAAACAACTAGTTCGTTTTTTGTCGTGTACTTAGGGTTCAAGGTTCAAGGTTCAAAGTTTAATCCTTCAGATTATCAATGGACACAGGTCCTTACCTCCAAACATTAAACTTTGAACCTTGAACTTTGAACATATTAAGCCTGCTCTCCTAACCGGCCTTCAATTCGCTGCAGCGTGTCCCTGATATCGGCCAATAAAGCTTCTGTGGTACCGGTAGATACTGCAGGCAGTGCGGCGCTTGGAGAGGAGCCGTCTGCCAGTTTAGCAACAAGTGTATCTCGTTGGCCCAGGACTGCTTCTCGGAAGGTTTCCACATCTTTGATACCTTCCAGCTTGATCAACGAACCAGCCGAAGATTGGCCGGCTGTTTCGAGGGAGAGGGCATGGAGTCCGTAGAGACGCATAATTGGCCCTTGCACCAATCCCATGTCGGTAATTTTATCAAGAGGCACCGTTTTCTCAACCCGCACCAGTATGCCTTTAGAGACCTGTATGTTTTTCTCTGTCAGTGTACAGCGCATTCGGTTTAGATAGCGCCCTGTAATTTTATTTCCAAAGATGAACCAGAACGGAATGAGGGGAATCCCGATGATGGAGAAAAACAAGACCAAGGCACCGTTAAGGAGCCAATACGTTTTCACTTTGGGAGTGAACTCAGCATCCCAAATGATCTTCTCCTCTTTTTTTTCAGCCATATCGGTTTCTGGGTTCTTGTTGAAAAGCCGGTTTTGTGTGATTCTGCTTAAAGAAGTGGGTAAAACCTTAATCTTCCATCGGTACAACTTCAAGATCTTCCTGCTGAACAGGTTCAGATGAGTCTGCTGAACTTGACAGAAGAATCCAACCAAGAATACCACTCGCTAGCGAAGCTGTTAGAATGCCTAGCTTTGCGATCTCGAGAGTTTGGGGGTCAGAGAAAGCCAGGTTAGCAATAAATAAGGCCATAGTAAAACCAATACCGGCCAATGCACCTGCTCCAACAATGTGACGCCAGGAGACGCCCTTCGGTAGCTCTGCTATTTTTGTTTTAACCACGATCCATACCATCGCTACAATTCCAAGGGGTTTACCGGCAAACAGTCCGAGGAATATACCCCAGAATACCGCATTTGATATCAAGCCGCTTAAGACATCACCAGCGATGGCTACACCTGCATTTGCAAGAGCAAAGATTGGCATCACACCAAAAGCGACCCAACTGTGTAATCCATGCTCCATCCGTTCGAGAGGAGTCTGCGCCTCCAGGCTTGCTGCTTCCAGGTAATGAATAGCTGTTCGCTGATCTCCCTCATTACCCACTTGATTTCGTACTTTCTCGATAAATTTCTCTCCTTGTTTAAGAAACTCACCCGTACCCATCTTGGCCTGTGCAGGAATGGTTGCAGCAAATAAAACCCCTGCAATCGTAGCATGAACCCCCGACTTCAAAAACGCAACCCAGGTTGCAATCCCAACCAACACAAACAGTACTGTTTTGTGAATCCCAAGCCTGTTTAGTAGCACCGCAACTCCTAAGAACACAAAACCAATGGCGAGGCTAACGAAAGAAATTTTGGCGGTGTAAAAAAGAGCGATAACCAAAACGGCCATCAAGTCATCTACGATAGCCAATGCGGTTACAAAGATCTTGAGCGAAAGCGGAGTTTTAGAACCAAGTAAAGCAAGCACACCGAGAGCAAACGCAATATCCGTCGCCATGGGTACTCCCCATCCACTCACTTCTGCTGTCCCCAGATTAAACCCAACGTATATGAGCGCTGGAATAACAGCTCCACCAATGGCTGCCATCAACGGCAATGCGGCCTTTTTGGGAGTAGACAATTCGCCACTAATCAGTTCTCTTTTTATCTCCAACCCTACAACAAAAAAGAAAATGGCCATCAGCCCATCGTTCACCCACAAAATCAACGGCTTACTGATTCCTGCTCCACCAATCTCTACAGTAAAATAGGTTTTCCATAGGTCGGTATACGAGGCAGAAAATCCAGAATTAGCCCATATTAGAGCAATAATCGTACATAGGATTAACAGCAAGCCACTTCCGGCTTCCTTATTAAAAAACTCCTGGAATGGACGAGGAATGAGCGCCTTGTTTAAGCTTTTCATGAGTTCACACTAAATCTCTGCAGGGATTATGAGTCTGTTGGAGGGTTAATTTTTTACAACGGGAGCGGAATTCGCAACATACTCCCTAAAAAGCATGCGGATATCCTTGGGTTCACCAATAATGGTGAGTCTATCGTTTTCTTGAAGGATGGTGTTTCCATGAGGAATATGGGTTTGTCCATCTCTACGAACCAATACAACCAGGGCGCTTTCAGGTAAATAAACTTCTCGCAGAGCTTTACCTATCAGCCTCTCAGAAGGCATTCCTGCATTCAACCTGAGCGATAAAAACCGTTCATCTCGCAGCAATATTTCTTTCAGGGCTTGCTCATTTTTTACAGAGCGCCAATTCTCAATAAAGTCTTCAGCATCCACGCAAACGGCTATTTGAGCCAGCAACCGTAGATGCTGCCTTGCATTTTCTTCCTCACTGATCAACATAAAGAGGGCATAGATTGGGCCGTCTTCCATGAGGTGTGAATCGATACTTTCATGCCCCGTGTTGATGCCATCCATAGAACGGACCACAACCATAATAGGATGTTCAATACCAGCAAGGTGCATATGCGGCAAAGACACTCCTTTCGCTATTGGCAGGCTCCCAATTTCTTTTACTTCAGCAAAACGCTCCATTAACTCATCTTGCCTCTCCGGCATCAAGGAAACCACCTGCTCAGAAACCAGATCAACTACTTCCTCAAAAGACTTTATTTCATGCTGGCAATCAATAACTGGCGCATTTGCGACAATCTGCTCAAAGGGATCCTTCTCGCGCAACCCTTTTTCTTTTATGATGGATCGAAGCTCAACATCGAGGTCCCGATAGATACGGCGGCCCAAGTGTGCAAACCAATGATAGATTGCGCCATCTCTCACCACGCGTTTACGGGCATAGTAGTGAAACCATACCAGGCAGAGGATAACAATACCGAGTGTAAATAGAGAAGCCATCCATCCCATCGCAACAATCAGTGCAAGGGATGTAATGATTCCAAACAGTTGCATCCAGGGATACAATGGAGAATCAAATCCTGGATCATAGGCCGTTATTTTGCTCTCCCGCATCACGATTACTGCAAAATTGATCAACACAAAAATGAAGAGTTGAAATGCGCTTGCAAGCTTGGCTATCCCCTCCTCATCCAGCAGAAGAATAAAAAGAATGATTAACGAGGCCGTCATTAAGATGGCAGGTAATGGCGTATGAAAACGTCCTAGCTTTGCCAGCCAACTAGGGACCAGGCGATCTCTTGCCATCGCAAAAGGATAACGGGACGACGCAAGAATCCCTGCATTACCGGTAGAAGCAAAAGCAGCGGTTGCTGCAATCACAATCAGTAATACACCGACACCGGAGGTCGGCCACGTCATAAACACCTGGCTTGCACTTGCCACCGGTGTCAAATCCGAGTGCAGATCAGCAGGATTCATTACCGCCACAATGATGTAAATGCCAATCACATAGATAACGGTTGTGGATGCAAGTGAGAGAAACATACCAAGAGGTAAATTTCGGTCCGGGTTTTTCACTTCCTCAGCAACACTGGCTACCTTTGTGAGACCTGCGTAGGACACAAACACAAAGCCAACAGTCGACAACACCCCTTCAAAACCGTAAGGCATGAACGGTGTAAATTGTGCTTTCATGTCCACTTCTACTGCTCCAGAGAGTATGGCCCAACCTCCTTGAATCACAAAATACGCCAACACGACGACCAGAATACTCACCAGAATACGTTGCAACCCCGTGGTTTCTTTAGCCCCAAATATATTGAAACACATGAAGATCACTGTCAATCCGATAGCAACGGGCCTGATAGGCAGATCGAAATAGATGGTTAAATACGCCCCTATCCCGATCAACGCGAACGCCGTTTTCAGGGCCAATGCGAAATAGGTCCCAAGACCTCCAATCGTCCCAAACATAGGCCCAAGGCTTCTATCGAGAAAATAGTAGGCCCCACCCGCTCTTGGCATTGCAGTACTTAATTCGGCAGCACTAAACATCGCCGGCAAGATCAGTAAACCAGCGATGCCATAAGCCAATACTACAGAAGGGCCCGATTTTGCAGCAGCCAGGCCCGGCAGCAAGAAGAATCCAGAGCTAATCATCGCACCGGTACTTATCACATACACATCAAAGAGCCCAAGCTCTTTTTTCAATCGTTTATCTTTGGATTTTTTTGCCATAGTACTTGAGTAAACTCATTGGGACTCACAAAGGAGCTTTTTCAATAGGCCCACCTACATTAGAAAGACTGGGTAATCAAACAAGAAACAATGCTGCTAGCACTGCAAGGGAAAATAAAGCTCAGTTTTTCTTAATGGCAATCAGCCATGTTCAGAAAGGGTATGATGATGTGCAAGCCATGCTTTCTTGGCGCATGCCTGGATTTGGGTCCAGTGAAATGGAATAATTCCTAACATCCTCATGGGCAAACGGTGGCGGATATTGATTGCTTAGGGGCAGCACAATCAGTGGTGATCGGCCTATGTACTCGATTAGCTACAAAATGTGCCCATTACAACGGTTTACCCAACTGTCAGAACTGCTTTCTCACAATCTTTTCATGACCGCTGCATTCTTATTTCAGCAAGGTCATCACTCGTGAAGCGCCTGGCTCACCATCGAGACTCAATCGATAGAAGTAGACTCCTGAAGCTACTGCAGTACCTCTGTCGTCTCTCCCATCCCAGACAAATTCATACCGACCGGCCACCTGGTTTCCGCTGAACAGATCGGTTACTTTTTGCCCCAATATATTGTACACGCTCAATAAGGCCTCTCCAGGCCGCCTCAATTCATAGACAATGGTTGTGGTAGGATTAAAGGGATTTGGAAAGTTGCCTACCAGTGAAAAGTCTCCAGGAACCGATAGTTCATTATCAACGGATGTCGAAACTGCATTTTCTTCACCCGGAGTAGGATCGCCAACAACCCAATTGCCAGCGCCGGGCGTCCCGTTATCAACATATTGCATGCTTTGCCCTGTTGAGGGAGCCGCAATAAATTCGCTGGCGGTCCAAATACCAGCAGCTTCTGCTACTCGGGCTCTCCTGTGATCTCCGACGCCCCACTGCATATAGTCAATCAGCATGGTATCGTCGTCAAAATCAAAGGTCCCAGCCTCATATAAGCCAATCTCTGCATCATTGGTGTCGTTCATGTCAAGATTGGTCCACGAAACAACCAGATATTCTCCCCCAGCAATCTTAGTACCTCCCGATAATGCTGGCAGCGCCCTGATTTCCGGATACTGGGGAAAATCACATAAGATCAAAAGGCCTACTTCAACTGAATCAGCACCTGCATTATACAACTCGACCCATTTCTCTGCTCCCTGAAAAGCGACATCATTGGTACCCACCTCATTGATACGAACCTGCGCAAAACTGGAAGGGACGACCAATAAAACAAGAAAGGCAAAAACCAATGCTAGTAGCGTTCTTTTCATACTCATGTTAATTAGGAGTCACAAAAGACCCAGGCCTGAATTCCGATAAACTATAAACGTTTTTAATTAAGCCGTTAGTATTAAAATACAATTATTCATTCTACAAAACGAATCTATTTTGCCTTTTCTCTCCCCTTTTGATGTACAGAGGCTGGATCAGCCTCATAGCCAAAATCATCGATATTTATCCGTTGTTCTTCATGTACTTCAGAAGAATCCACCGATTCGCTCTGTGCGTCGCTGTTCAGTGCCCGGGCAATAATATCATCAATTCTTTTTGATTCTGTTTTGTGCCAACCAGGCAACCTGCGAGCACTAAACCCACCAGCGCCAATCCCGATGGCAGCTAAGATAAATCCAATGAGCGTGTCATCCATTTGAGTCATGAACCTCCCCTTAGTCATAAGAATGGCCATAAACATCAGGCTCATAAACACAAATATTCCGCCCATCACCATCGAGATAGCAGCTATGCTGTTTGTCTTTTCGATTCGCAATCGATAGTCAGAACCCGCAGGCTCCACCCGGACGTGCATGGTCTCGCTGGTCCATGTCCGCACTCTTCCATCGTCTTTTGTTGAACCAATTACGCCAAACGTATCATGCAGATCAACAACCAGGCGATCCCAATCCGAATCCCCAAACTCCCCAGGTAGTGTCGTAACTCGTTTTACTTCTATAGGCAAACCAACCAGTTTTTTCTCCCTGCTTGGATTCTGGCGTGCATCCACCTTAGCAGCTGCTCGAGAAATAAAATCCGGAGATATGCCTACTTCTTTAGCGATACCTTCAATTTCAGAAAGGGTTAATCCTTCGGGTGAGGCCACGTTTTGCTGGGCTATTTCAAAATCCTCGGCGGCCTGCTTAAATATCGCAGCAATCTCCTTTTCGTTGTATCTTCGTTCAGTGCTCATTTTCATTCAGATCGTTCCATTCCTTCTTCACGTATACGGCGCAACGGAGTATCACGTTGCACGCTCACTGCTTTCCAGTACCCCTGCAGTAGTAAAATGATTTACGATTGTATCAAAGTTTTTAGTTAAGCCGTAGGGAAGGCTTATAATTTAGCAACTGCCCGTAAATACGGTGCATTGTATATATTCAGACCCAAAAAGAGTAACACATAATCAAGCATGAAAGCAGCTTTATATAGAGAGTACGGTACTCCCGATGTCGTGACTATTGAAGAAATGCCATTACCTGATGTGGAGAAAAACGAGGTTAGAGTACGAGTACACGCAACCACGGTCTCCTCTGCTGACTCGCGCATAAGAGCGATGAGAATTCCGGTTGGGTTCAAAACCATGTCCAGGCTTATCTTTGGCATAACCCGCCCCAAAAACCAGGTCCTGGGCAGCGAGTTCTCAGGAACGGTTGACGCAATCGGACCCGATGTCACTGAATTTAACGTCGGGGATGCAGTATTTGGAGCTTATGAAGGCAGAGGAACCCACGCGGAGTACTTTTCAATGGCTGAGGATGAAGCCATTGAGCATTTACCCACTGGTTTTACTCATGAAGAGGCGGCAGCTCTCCCTTTTGGGGCCTTAACCTCCCTGGTTTTCCTTCGTGATTTTGGCAAGATCCAGCCTGGTCAAAAAGTGCTTATAATTGGCGCCTCAGGATCGCTAGGCACTGCCGGCGTCCAACTGGCGGTTCACTTTGGGGCTCAGGTTACCGGGGTGAGTAGCACTAAGAACGTAGAGCTCGTGAAATCATTGGGTGCAACGAGAGTGATCGACTACACTCAATCAAACTTTGCAGATGAAGGTGAGCAGTATGATCTTATCTACGAGACGGTAGGCAAAGTACCCTTTGCAGAATGCAAAAAAGCCCTAAAGCCTGGAGGGTCCTGCCTAATGGCCGTAGCTAGTATCCCTGATTACATACGCATGCTCTTTAACCCCATTTTAGGCAGCAAAAAATTGGTATCAGGTGTGGCGATCTTCAAGAAAGAACAGCTTTCTGACCTCAAAAAGCTCATGGAGGAAGGCGCCATCAAATCAACTATCGACAGCATTCACCCATTGAATGATATCACGAAAGCCCATGCCCTTGTTGATACCGGGCATAAAAAGGGCAGCGTTGTTGTACGGGTCATTGACTAAAAGCCACCGACCGTACAGGGTAAATTACATTTCTGCTTTTGGTTGCCTGTAGAAAATCTTGCTAACGATTTTCCATTCGCCGTCAATTTTCAGCAAATGCATGTAATCGACAAAGGTAAACGTCGGATACTCTATTTCTAATTTAGCAAAAGCAGCATCACCAGCGATGTCCACAGATACGATGCGTGTATCTCTGTTTTGCTTTGGCCCTGGTTTCATACCGCTCTTAAAGAACTCGAGCGCGTTTACTTCCCTATACTCTTCGCCATTAGCGATAAATTTCATGGTAGCCGTTTCGTGAAATGCCTTTTTTAAGGTATCAAAATCGTTGTTTGTGCCCCCTTCCAGGTAATAATTTACTGCTTGAGCAACTGCTGGGTATTCCTGCGCACCGGACTGGGCGAAAACAGGAGCAACGAAAAGAATGAGGGCAAATAAACTTACAACTCGTTTCATAGAATGGTAATCAGACTGTTTAAGGGGTGAGAAACAAATCGGACCCTACGAAGGAAACCCAATTTTGTTATATCTCTTCTTAAGATGGAGCTGAACGATAGAAGTTGCTCATTTTAATCTCCTAACTGAGCAATATGGAATCGCTCCAGGGATGCTTTCTCGTGTTCTGCTTCCATAATCGCTTCAATTTGGGCAACAACACCAGGGAATTGCACTGCCACATTATGCTCTTCTTTCAGATCATTCTCCAGATCAAAAAGGAGAATATCCATTTCTCCGTCAAAGATATTTCTTCGCATCCCTTTCCACTTCCCCATACGAACGGCTTGCTGCCCATTGTAGGAGGGAAACTCCCAGTACAAAAAGGCATGCTCCTCTTGTTCCTCGCCCAAGAATTCGGGCACCATGCTGATCCCATCTGTTGGCGGCGATTGCACTCCAGCCACTTCAGCAAATGTGGGCATAAAATCATAAAAAGCGGAGATGTGCTCCGACTTTGTGCTCGGTGCAATGCGTGAAGGCCAGTGTGCGATTGTAGGCACTCGGATACCTCCTTCGTATACATTTCCTTTTACGAAACCAGGTCCGTCCCGGAATGGATGCGCACTTTTAAAAAACTCAGTATCTACCCCTTCCAAAAAGGTGGGTCCATTGTCGCTTGAAAAAACAATCAGGGTATTCTCATATATACCCAGTTCTTTCAGCTTGCTGACTAAATCCCCTACCTGCTCATCAAGATAGGAGATCATCGCAGCATACGTAGCCCGGGGTGTTCTATTGGGGAAGTATCGCGTTCCCGTAAACGGCTCCTCGGGTCCAAATTTTTCTATGTAATGGTCAATCCAGCGCTGGGGCGCCTGCAAAGGCAGATGTGGAATGGGCGATGCGTAATAAAGAAACAAGGGACCGCCGGCATGTTCATCCAGAAAACTGAGCGCCTCTGCATGCATCAACTCCGGCGCATATGATTGCAGAGTAAACCGGGCATAACTTGCCGGGTCATTGGGATCAGCATTCTCTTCCAGATTCTCGTGAGGAGCCACCATTTCATTTCCAATCAGGACCCGATCTTCATTACGCCATAGATGCATTGGATAGAAGGTATGCGCCTGGCGCTGGCAATTATATCCATAGAAAAAATCGAAACCCTGCCGATTAGGAACACCCTCTGTATTAGGAGCACCAAGCCCCCATTTACCAACTGCCCCCGTGGCATACCCTGCTTCCTTAAGCATTTCAGCCATAGTAACGACACTGTCAGGCAAGGGCCGCTGACCTTCCAGGCCCGGGTCATCAAACATCGCTGCATAATCCCAGACAGGCCCTCTCTCTCTCCACTCATCATTGCCTCGTATATGCGTATGTCCCGTATGCAATCCCGTCATTAATACTGACCGAGCCGGTGCACATACCGGCGAGCCTGTATAGTGCTGAGTAAGCACCATTCCGCCCTCTGCCAACGCGTCAAGATGAGGCGTTTCGATTTTGTCCTGTCCCATAGCGCCCAATTCTCCATAACCGAGATCATCAGCTAGAAAAAAAATGATATTGGGAGGAGTTTGGGGAGACTGCTGTTCGCAGCCTTGCAATGAAAATGAAAGAGCCAATGCTACAATCACATATCTGGAGTAGTCAACCATATTACGATCCTTTTGTCGTGTGTCAGATGGAGCCAGCATCTACCATGTAGTTCTGAGCGGTGCACATCGCAGCCTCGTCAGATGCGAGGAATAAAACCATTCGGGCGATATAGTCTGGACTGATGGGGTCAGGCAAGCACTGGCGCTGGAGATGCTTGCCTAAAGATTCAGGGGTAACCCAGAGTTCCTTCTGGCGCTCGGTCATAATCCACCCTGGAACTACTGTATTCACCCGTATCCGATGCGGCCCTAGATCACGTGCAAACGAACGAGTCATTCCGTGAATGGCAGCTTTTGAGGTAGTATAAACGGGCATCCCTCCTGCCGCTTCCCACCAGGAATTTGAGCCAAGATTAATTATGGACCCTTTGCCATTTTTTATCATCCCTGGGGCTACAGCCTGGGTCATAAAAAATAGATGGCGCAGATTCGTGGCAATTCGCTCATCGTAATACTCTTCTGTCACCTCCTCCCAGCTATGCCGATCGTCTCGAGCAGCATTGTTTACCAATACCGATGCATGCCCAAGCTCTTCCTCCATCTCTTTTACGCTCTGCTTCAGCCCTTCTATATCTCTTAAATCGCATTGACCAAAACAAACGTTGGCTCCACTTGACCGTAGCTCTTTTTCCAATGCATTTCCACCTTCTTGATCGATATCAAAAAAGCCCACTCTGGCACTCTGAGCAGCGAAGGCATAAACAATCTCTTTTCCGATACCAGACGCACCACCGGTTACAAAAACCGTAGCTCCTTCTAACCCATTGTATGTTGTATATGATGACATGTATGCCCCATCCTAATTCATATTGAACGGAGCCAAAATACAGGTTCACTACCAGCATGCAAAGACCCTTGTGCATTTATTTTATCCGCTCATAATTGCAGAATTTAGAGGAATGAAGTAAGCTATGGACTGCTTCCATTCATTGACCTTCATTTAAGATGCGTACCTCACCCTACCACGGCAACTTCTTTCACCCTATTCTTTACCTGGTACTTTTCCTTATGACTGCTCATTCAGCACTGGCACAATCTGGGCGCGGTGACCGGGAAGTAGGGCTCAACCTTGCTTCGCGAAGTGCAGTCCTTGCTCAGAACGGCATTGCAGCCACGAGCCACCCGCTCGCTTCTCAGATTGCAATCGATATCTTAAAACAAGGCGGGACCGCTGTTGACGCGGCCATTGCAGCGAATGCAGCGCTTGGCCTGATGGAACCGACAGGCTGTGGCATCGGCGGTGATCTATATGCCATAGTTTGGGATCCTGATACGGAAAAACTACACGGCCTTAATGCAAGTGGGCGATCCCCCCTCGGGCTCAGCTACGATGCCATGAGCCAATTGCTCGAGGAAAAAGGATGGGACCTGATCCCTGATCGCGGTTCTTTTTCGGTTTCCGTCCCTGGTGCAGTTGATGGGTGGTTTGAATTACATGACAAGTTCGGAAAGCTTGACATGAAAACGATCTTAAATCCCTCGATTCAATATGCACGGCATGGATTTCCTATTACACAACTGATTGCCTCTTACTGGAAAGCAAATGACAATTCCTTCCGTGCTGCCTCGGATCAAATCGAGGAACTAGACAACTACAGGAAAACGCTGCTCATCGACGGCAAGCCTCCGGTAGAAGGACAAGTATTTCGAAACCCAGACCTCGCAACAACCTACGAGAAGATTGCGCTTGGCGGCCGCGAGGTATTCTATAGTGGAGAGGTTGCTGATGCAATGGATGCATACATGAAGCGCATCGGCGGGCCAATTCGCAAAGCTGATCTTGAAGCACACACCAGTGATTGGGTTGAGCCCGTCTCGGTTAACTACCGGGGTTATGATGTCTACGAACTTCCCCCTAACGGGCAGGGCATTGCAGCCCTTCAGATGTTAAACATCTTAGAAGGTTATGATCTTGCCAGCATGGGCCACAACAGCGCTGATTACCTTCATGTACACACAGAATCCAAGAAACTTGCCTTCGAAGATCGCGCTCGATTTTACGCAGACATGGATTTCTATGACGTCCCATTAAAAGGACTCCTGTCTAAAGAGTATGCCGCCGAGCGCCGTGCACTTATCGACATGAACAAGGCCCTTGACGAAATTGACCACGGAGATCCACGTCTTTTGCATGGGGACACAATCTACCTGACGGTTGCTGATAAAAACGGGATGATGGTTTCTCTCATCCAAAGCAACTACCGAGGACTTGGAAGCGGACTCGTACCTGATGGGCTTGGATTTATGCTTCAAGACCGGGGAGCCCTCTTCACGATGGAAAAAGGACATCCCAATGTGTATGAACCAGGTAAGCGCCCATTCCATACTATTATACCAGCCTTTGTTACCAAGGACGGAGAACCGTATATGAGCTTTGGTTTAATGGGAGGCCCAATGCAACCGCAAGGACACGCTCAAATAATCACGAATATGATTGACTTTGGCATGAACGTCCAGGAAGCTGGCGACGCCGCCCGCTATCAGCACTTAGGAAGCAGCCAGCCGACGGGTACAACAATGACAGACGGAGGAATTCTAACGGTTGAAAGCGGCGTTCACGGTGATGTGCAAAGAGAGCTGGTAAGCCGCGGACATACCGTACAACCCGGAAATTGCTGCTTTGGCGGATACCAGGCTATTTTGTGGGATGCAGAGAATAAAGTCTATCATGGCGCCACGGAAATGAGAAAAGACGGCACAGTAGCAGGATATTAACCACACCACATATAATTTAGAAATACGTGTATAGTTTATCTGAATCAATCGCGATATTAGAGCGAACCCCGAAAAGTCTTCACGCACTGCTAGATGGATTGCCCGAGAAATGGACTCATGCCAATGAAGGCCCGGATACATGGTCTGCCTATGATATTATCGGGCACCTTATTCATGGTGAGCGAACAGACTGGATTCCTCGTGCACGTCACATTTTATCCAGAAACCCCGAACCCTTCGAGCCCTTTGATCGATTTGCTCAATTCACTGAAAGTCAGGGTAAAAGCCTTGCCGAACTCTTAGATTCTTTTGAGTCGCTACGCAAAGAAAGCATTGCATCATTAAAGCAACTCAATCTCACAGATGATGATTTGCAACTTAAAGGGACCCATCCTGCTTTAGGAACAGTCACTCTAAGCCAGCTCCTTGCCACATGGACGGTACATGACTTGAATCACATTGCACAGATATCGAGAGTGATGGCAAAGGTATATTCTGGTGAAACAGGGCCCTGGACGGAATACTTGACGATATTGCACAGATGAGTCCGGAGACAATAGTCCGGAGTGGGTGGATCAGGCCTTGCAAAAAGGGTTAATCCTATCCTACTCCGGACTATTGTCTCCAGACCTCGGACTCCCTAGAAACTCGTTTCCGCTTCAGGCAGGTCCAGCTCCTGAATCCAAATATTTCGATAACGAACGTCATGCCCTTCGGCCTGGAGCTTTAGTCCCCCAGGTGTATCCTGAATGCCGCGACCTTCGTCATTTCCTCCGTCCAGACCAGAGTTTTCACCGCCCCATACTTTTTGAATGGGTACATTCTCATGGACTTTCACCCCATTGAAGTAGAGGGTAACCATGGCAGGTTCTGAGCGGGTACCGTCTTCTGCAAATCGTGCAGCCCGGAATACGACGTCGTATGCATTCCACTGACCCATCCCGTTGTATGGATGATAGGGAGATGCTTTTTCATTGATAACAGCGGCCATACCGTGATCAGTGGAGTCGCCATCGAGGACTTGTATTTCATAACGGTTTTGCAGATAAACCCCGCTATTGCCGCTTGGCTGCGTTATGTTGAATTCTACGTGTGCCCGGAAATCCCTGAATTTGTTCTTTGTGACGATATCTGCAGCCCCATAAAGTCCGCCAGCTGCGGCAGGATCAGCACTACTCATCGAGGTGCCATCATCAACCGGATCGTCTACAATTTCCCATTTAATGGGTAATTCAGCCGCAAAACGAGGGCCTTCCCAGTAGGTCCACTTTTCATCGAGCATCTCACGCGTTCCATCAAAATATACGTCGGCACTTGCTGGAGCTTGGGCGCCAACACCGATGTTCATAAGACTTTCTGCGGTAGTTACTTCTTCTGCCGGCTCATCGTTGGTTTCAGCGGCTTGTTGCTGGCATCCCAGAACGATCAAGCTCATGCATAAGGAAAGAAGCAATAATAGGTTTTTCATTGTTTGTTGGTTGTGGTTTGTTGTTTAAAAGTCAATGGGGTATGTCTCCTTCATCTCCTCTCTTGAGAGACGCGGCCGGATCATTAATTCATTGGGTTCGCCAGTAATGCGGTCAAACTCATCAGGGGTGTAAAATTCAGGATCTTTATCTCCGGTAGCCTCTCTAAATCCTTCCATTCGCTGGCGCATCAATTCCAATTGATCGCTGTATGCAGAATCGGCAACCAGGTTTACCAATTCGAAAGGGTCTTCTTGCACCGCATACAACTCCTCCTCTGGTCTTGGAGTTACAAAAATAGAGGATTGAATTTCATTTAATTCTCCCGTCTCTCTTAAGGCCAATATGGATGCAAATGTCGGGCTAGTGAGTGCGTCAGCCGGCGGTGTATTAGGGAACTGAGGAAAGAAATTTCGTATGTACTTATACTCAATAGTGCGCACAGCACGAGAGAAGTCATCGTGGTCATGCCAGTGGTCCTCGGCATAAATCGCATCACGCACCATGTCATTAGGATCTGAAAAGACCGAACTGATATCCATTCCTTCGAATTCCTCAGCCACCGGAAGCCCAGCCAGGCTCAAAAAAGTCGGTGCAATATCAACAGAACTCACAAGGCTTCCAGACACAGAATTGGCAGCAATCCCTGCGGGCCATCTAACAATCCAGGGCGTTTTAATGCCGCCGTCAAGCAACGTGGTCTTATCCCTTGGAAAAGGCCGACCATTGTCGCTAATAAAAAGAATCAGCGTGTTTTCAGCCACACCTTGCTCGTCCAGCTTGTCCATGACTTTACCGATGTAGTCATCCATTCGGGTGATCTCATCATAGTACAGCGCTAGATCTTTTCTGACAGGTTCAGTATCTGGCAGATAGGGCGGAACAACGACATCCTCTACCCTATGCGGGTTTGGGATAGCACCTTCTTCATAAACTCGATGAGGATCTACTGCAGCAAGCCAAAGGAAAAAGGGCTGGTCCTGAGGCCGCTGCTCCAACAAGGACACCCAATCCTCTGCACCACTTCCGTCCCGCTCTGTTTCTTCCAACTCTTCCGCATCTTCATCGAAGCCGATGGTTAATCCATCTTTCACTACGTCAAACCGATCCTTCACGGCATCACCCAAATGCCACTTCCCAGCCTGGGCAGTCCAATATCCTGACTCTTTCAACAACTCAACAAAGGTGAGCTGGTCACCGGGCAATGGCCAATGCAACTGTTCGGCTCCTGTGTTATGAGGGTATTTACCGGTAATAATGCTCGACCGGCTGGGGCTACAGGAACTGGTCGTCAAAAAAGCGCGGTCAAATCTCATCCCTTCTTCAGCTAGCTGGTCGAGATATGGAGTGCGAATGTGCGGGTGGCCATATGCTCCAACATCATCCCAGGCCATATCATCCGCGATGATTAAGACCAGGTTGGGCCTTTCGGGCTCTGGCGATTGTTGGCACGATGAAAAAACCAAGAGGCCAAGTACAAGAATACATGCACGCATAAACAGGCTAAACTTTTTAGACATACCAAAGGCACTTCCGGAGAAGTGCCTCTAATAATACAGGAACGAACGGTAACTATAAAGTCCCTACATGCTTACTAACGATTCAAGGTACGCAACAAGATCGATCAATTGTTGCTCATCCATAGCAGATCCCAGGGCCGGCATCAGTGATTGCTCCATTTTTTCAAGCGTTTTCAACTGACTTGTTTCATACGATCGCGTTTGCCCACCTGCCTCTCGAAATTGAATCTCCTCATCGTTTCTACTAAGAACATATCCCACCGCTTGCGTGCCATCATCCATTTCAAGCATATATCCTTCATACCCAAAACCAACACCTGCACTCGGATACAGGATTGATGTGTACATAGCTTCTCGAGATAGCTTGCTACCAATTTCTGATAGCGCAGGGCCGTAATCAACACCCTCACCATTTACAACGTGGCACATTGAACATCGTTGTTCAAACACTTCTTTTCCTACAGTTGCATCGCCTTCTTTCGCAATCATCTCTTGAACAGGCGGTAAGGGTTCACCACCAGACAAAGAAGGCATTTGCAGGTACTCAGCAGCCTTTGCTCTGCGTCCTTCGTTGTTCGATACATACATAATACTAGCAGCCGTCTCCTTTAATTCATCTGGAAATGTGCCGCTCTCAAGCATTGTCAAAATGCGGTTTTCGCCACCCCACCCCGGACCAAATTGAGAAAGCGTGTATTTACGCAGTTCTAAATCTGCCTCTGGGTTCAACATGAGCGCCGTTACGGCTTCCCATACAGGCCCCGTGTTAACACCACGCAACAGACCAATCGCCCGCATGGCCTCCTCATTAGAGCCGTTTTGAATAACCTCACTAAATCTACCCAAACCATTTAGATTTACGAGCAATCCAGCAGAGCGCACTGCGATATCTGGGTCATCGGCAAACGTCATGGCATAGAGCTGTTGCTCTTGATCCATAAGCCCCAATCGTTCGACGATATTTAAATAGGCCTCTGTACCTTCTACTTGTTCGAGGATTGAGTATACTTCAGCTCGCACTTCGGGGCTCATTGTATTTCCGACCAGGTGCTCAATAGCCAGGACAGAAATATCAAGGTCTCCCACGGCAAGGATGCCGTCTAATTCTTTTGCTTTTGCATCTTCATCCGTATGAAAGTCAAAAGACCGGAAATACCTATTGCGATCTACTTCTGTTGTTGCAGGGCTCTTTATTAGTGAAGCCAGCAAAGGTATCGCCTCAGGAGCGCGCGATCTCCATATTATATTCCTTGCAGCAGGCGAATCCCAATTCTCCAGGTTTTGCTTTTTCCATTCAGCAAAAAACGCGTCCCACTGTTCTTCTGCGCCAATGCCAAGCGCCTCTAAATACCACCGGTCATTACCATCATACTGGCTCGCCAACTCCGCCCAGAGCGATGCTGCCTCAGGGCTTTTATTAAGCCTCAATGCTAAAGCTACTTCACGGCGGACTTGCGGGGAAGGATCATTAACGAGTTTTTCCAAGACCGGCACCAGATCCAGTTCAAGCTGCCGAGCCAATCGCAAACCTGTTATTCTAATGTTAGCATCAGGGTCGCTTAAGGCCTGATCTACGTATGCTTGCGACTTGCCCTCTATTCTGCCCAGAAGCCACAAAGCACGCGCTCGCGCTCGTGAATCTGCTCCATCCCATGCCTCTAGCAAGGCCGGCTCAGCATCTACATCCATTTCATTTAAAGCCATCCATGCATGGTACCGTGCTGCAAGATTAGGATTATTCAGTGCATCAGTTGCCCCATCTGCAGTCGTATAATCAAATGCTGGGGTTTCATACCTGGCCCCCGGGGGAGCCAGCCGAAAGATTCGCCCTTTTTCTAAGTCACCAACCTGGTGGCCGCCTACTCCGGGGTCATACCAATCCGCAACCAGTATTGAACCATCGGGTGCAACAGTGACGTCTGAAGGACGAAACCACTGATCGTAGGTACCTTTCATGATATTTACGATGTCAGCAGAGTAACCCGCACCGTCCTCTTTAACTGGATATGCCCGTACCACGTTTGGCCCTGCATCCGTATGAAGCATTTGACCCTGGAATTGAGGAGGCAGAAGGTCCCCTTCATAAATTGCCATTCCTGTTGGGGAGCCGGCCCCCGTTTGAAGCACGTTTGGAACGACACCCGGGTCATTCAAATGCCAATGGCGTTTGGGAATTTCCTCGTGCATCCCTGTACGGCGAGCCCGCCAATTAGCCCCGGTCATCTCATCGCGAAACCCATAATTGCCGTACTCCATGACGAAGTTTATCCGGGTTGCCTGGTTTCCGTCATCGTCATTATCGGATTGCCACAACGTACCGTAAGAATCTACTGCAACCTCATAGTTATTCCGAAAATTATGCCCTAATACTTCAAAGTCAGACCCATCAGGATTCACCCGGAACACCAGGCCCTGGCGGTAGGGATTTCCATCAGTTACTACAGGACGGCCGGCCATATCTACGACTACATTCCCTTCAGCATCCAATACCTGTCCGCTAGAATTTCCAACATTGAAATAAAACCGTCCATCAGGGCCAAATACGAATGCATGAACGCCATGATCATGCTGCTCTCCTCCTATCCCCGTATACAACACCTCCTTCTTGTCCGCCACGTCGTCGCCATCTTCGTCTGTAAGGAGAAAAATATTGGGGCTGACAGAAACGATGGCTTGTTGCCCCATCACCCAAATACCCAGGGCCGAATTGATATCAGTCCCCTCATAAAAAACAGTTCGTTTATCAGCTACTCCGTCTTGATCTTCATCTTCCAAAATGATGATTCGTTCTGGCTCTTCTCTTACAGGGTTTTGCGGATTGAGATGGGGCCTATAATTAATTCCTTCACACACCCAAACCCGTCCCCTATCATCTATGGCCATATTGGTTGGATTTACAATCATGGGTTCGGAAGCAAAAAGGGTTACCTCAAGACCTGGAGCAACTTCAAGACCGCTAAGTGCGTGCTCATTTGAGCGCAGTTGGTCATCATTAAGGGCAGCTCCGGCAGGATTTACAACAAGTCCTAATTCACTTACTTCTTCAGCACAAGAAGAAAGAGAGAGCAACAGAAGAGAAAGAACAGCAATACGGATGGAGGAAGAACAATTCATAACACGGGAGAACGCCTGATGGTCAGTTAAGCAAAAAGATAAAAAAATTTAGCAACCGATGATCCTTTTTGCCCTGAATTACTGTGATAGATAGTAAGGCACCCTGTTATTCAAAAATTTACATCTATCTATTATCATGCGGACATTCAGCGAAAATCTACATCAGGCCTGGAGGCACGATCAACTGCCGAGTACTACTTCGCACAACTCTGGATTATGGCTCCTCATGCTCAAAGACAATATCGAAAATGAATCGCCAGAGTTTGGGATGATGTCAATAGTCCTTAATCCTGAATTTGGTACCTGCATTGGCACATTCGTATATGCAGACCAACACGAAGACATTTCGTATCAAATGGAATGGGCGTATCAAGAGCCTGATTCTGATCAAATCCTTGATCATTATGCCGCCTGGGATACCGCACATAACAACCCTCATTTTGTGATCACAGGATGCGAAAAGGGCAATCCGGAAATTATGGGCATTTCAATAGAACGTCCAGGCGAAAAACCTCTTATTTTCATAGGAATCCGGATGGCAGACGACATTCCAACAATAAATTGATCTGAGTTAGATATATATTTTTTGAAGATTCGCTCAGTCCCCTTTACCTCAGCCATTGTTTTGTTATATTCCGATCACTGAAGTCTATTGTTTGGGATTCTGTATCAAGCTGCTTGCCCCCAAGCCCCCCGGATACCGACTCCCAAACATAGACTTCTATTTTTATGTACAGGAATAATGGTCAAACAAGCGAAGAGTTGTGATACAGATCGACGATGCTCCTTCACCAGAAGAACTGATTCCCGCCATAGAGCAGATGTGGGGTTATTCTGCCGATAAAATTACAAGTATTGAAGATCATTTTGATTTCACGAGAGGCGCCCCTGTATTTACTATTGAGGGGAAGTACGCCACAAGAGGATGGACCGATTGGACGCAAGGATTCCAATACGGCTCTGCGGTCCTTCAGTTTGACGCCACAGAAGACTCGACCTTCCTGGAGATTGGCAGAAACGAAACCGTTGCTCACATGGCTTCTCATGTCACCCACATCGGAGTGCATGACCATGGATTCAACAATGTAAGCACCTATGGCAATCTGTTGCGCCTCATGCATGAGGAGCGCATTCCAGAATCGACTTGGGAGCGTAATTTCTACGAACTGGCTATTAAGTGCTCTGGTGCGGTACAGGCCTCCCGGTGGACGCATCTGCCTGATACTGGAGGATATATTTATTCTTTCAACGGCCCTCACTCCCTCTTTTCTGACACGGTGAGATCGCTCCGTGTTTTGGTGATGGCTCATCAACTGGGGCACAAGTTGATGGGAGAAAACGACCGGAAGATCTCTCTGCTTAATCGGACAGTTGGCCATCTACATAGTACGTCGAAGTACAATGTGTATTTTGGCGAAGGCAGAGATTATTACGATATTCCTGGCCGTGTTGTGCATGAGAGCATATTTAATCTTAACGATGCCCAATACAGGTGCCCAAGCACGCAGCAGGGATACACACCCTTCTCTACCTGGACACGAGGGCTCGCCTGGATACTCCTCGGTTATGCTGAACAATTGGAATACTTCAGCAAACTAACCGACGGTGCATTTAAAAGCGCTACAAATGGTTACGGCAGCCTTAAAGATCTCCTTAGCCTGCTCAAGCGTACAGCACAAGCTACAGCCGATTTCTACCTCGAATACACGCCTACTTGCGGCGTGCCTTACTGGGACACAGGTGCACCTGGTCTGCATAAACTCGGGGACTACCTCTCGCGGCCTGCTGACCCTTACAATGACTTTGAACCTGTAGACAGTTCTGCAGCCGCAATCTCGGCGCAGGGCCTGATCCGTCTTGGGCGTTTCATGACTCAGGAAGGTGATTTAAAAGGTGCGAACTATGTAAAGGCAGGCTTAAAAGTCTTAAAGACACTCTTGGATGAGCCTTACATCAGCAAAGATCCCAATCATCAAGGCCTTTTGCTCCATTCGGTATACCATCGTCCAAATGGGTGGGATCATATCCCATCAGAGCACAAGGTCCCTTGCAATGAATCCTGCCTCTGGGGCGACTATCACCTTAGAGAACTCGCACTGTATGTTCAACGGTTGGCAAACGATTCCCCCTACTACACCTACTTTCTGCCATTCCATTAATTCATGCAAGACCTCTCCCGCCTCTGTATTCATACAATAACGACTAAACCCTGGCCCATAGAGACGGCAATTGAAAAGTATGCACGTGCCGGTGTAAAAGGAATATCTGTCTGGCAACAAGCAGTCGAAGGCCGTTCACTTGAGGAAGTAGGAAACCAGATACGAAGCGCAGGGCTTTCCGTAGTCTCGTATGTACGAGGAGGATTCTTTCCATCAACGTCTTCCGAACAACGATCTAAGGCCATCTCGGCTAACAAGAAAATGATTGACGAGTCTTCGGCACTCGGGTCTCCTCTTCTTGTTCTCGTTTGTGGCGCAGATCCCAATCAATCTCTTTCTACATCCAGAGAACAAATTCAGGCCGGAATAGAGGCGCTGCTCCCCCATGCAGAGTCAGTTGGGGTTAAACTTGCTATCGAGCCCCTGCATCCTATGTATGCAGATACACGATCTGCCATTACAACCCTCACAGAAGCGAATGACATGGCAGAAGCCATAAACTCTCCGTATGTTGGGGTCGCCGTTGACGTATATCATCTCTGGTGGGACGAACGGCTGTACTCTGAAATTTCGCGTTGCGCTTCCCACGGCAATCTGCTTGCCTTCCATGTTTGTGACTGGCGAAACCCAACCAGAGATATGCTAAACGATCGCACTATCATGGGCCATGGATGCATCCCGGTACGTGATATACGAGAAGCCGTTGATGCTAGTGGCTTTGACGGGTTTATCGAGGTAGAGATCTTTTCGGAAGAGTTTTGGGCGCAGGATCAAGACGCCTTCCTCGACGCAATTATCGATGCTTATAAATCATCCACCTAATCCACCTACAGCACATTATGGCTATACATAAAGTTGGCATCATCATGAATGGCGTGACGGGACGCATGGGCACCAATCAACACCTGATGCGATCGATTGTTGAAATCATCAAGCAAGGTGGAGTGGCAATTAATGCTCAAGAAGTCATCATGCCGGATCCCGTCCTGGTGGGCCGAAACCCTGTTAAGCTTGAAAAGCTCGCAATTAGATCTGGGGTTGACAAATGGACAACTAACGTGGACGAGGTATTGGCCGACCCTGCATATAGCATCTATTTTGATGCTCAAACAACAGATCGAAGAGTTGAAGCCGTTAAAAAAGCCATTGATACTGGAAAGCATGTCTATTGCGAAAAACCCACGGCATTAACTGCAAGTGAGGCTTATGAGTTGTATGAGTATGCTGAGAAGGCAAAGATCAAACACGGCGTCGTGCAGGATAAACTCTGGCTACCTGGACTGGTAAAACTTCAAATGCTCCGAGACAGCGGATTTTTTGGCAAGATTCTATCCGTTCGCGGGGAATTTGGGTACTGGGTTTTTGAAGGAGACGTAATCGATCCACAACGCCCTTCCTGGAATTACAGAGCCGAAGATGGAGGCGGAATTCTCACGGACATGCTGTGTCATTGGCGGTATGTTTTAGACAACTTGTTTGGAGCTGTGGAATCGGTCTCTTGCATTGCAGCGACCCATATTCCAGAACGATGGGATGAGCAAGGAAAAGCCTATGCCTGTACCGCAGATGACGCAGCATATGCTACAATGGAATTGGAAGGAGGCATCATTGCCCATTTTAATTCAAGCTGGTGTGTACGCCCTAGAAGAGATGATTTACTTACGGTTCAGGTAGACGGCACGAAGGGCTCTGCTGTTGCAGGTTTGCAACAATGCTGGGTGCAATCCTATGGAGCTGCCCCTCGCTATATCTGGAATCCAGATATCCCTAACCCAGAAGAGTTTTTCAATGCGTGGAACGTAGTGCCCGATCACGGATCGTATCCCAATGCATTTAAGGCTCAATGGGAATTATTCCTCCGCTATGTAGTGGCAGACGAACCGTACCGATTTGACCTCCGGGAAGGAGCAAAAGGGGTTCAGCTAGCAGAATGTGCCACTGAGTCCTGGAAGAATCGCGTTTGGGTGTCCCTTCCTTCTGTCGACGAGGCATACAAATGAGCAAAACGGCATTGATCACTGGAGGAACTCGAGGTATAGGACTAGGCATTGCCCACTCCTTAAGCAAGGAAGGATATGATCTTGTTGTGTGCGGCCGCAGAGAGCACAATAAAGTGGAATCCATTTTGACCGAACTTCAACAATCAGGAAGCAAGGCATGGTATGTTCAAGCTGATCTGGGTAGCCGCGAAGATCGCAAGGCACTGTTGAACGAAGTCCAAGGCATCATTCCACATCTCAATGTGCTCGTCAACAATGCTGGTGTAGCACCGAGAGAACGCAGTCACATCCTCGATGCCTCAGAGGAAAGTTTTGAAGACGTCATTAGAATAAATCTCCAGGGCACGTACTTTCTTACCCAGCAGTGTGCTCGATGGATGATTCATTCTAAGCAACAAGACTCCTCTTACACAGGTAGCGTTGTCAATATAAACTCTATTTCGTCTACCGTCGCGTCCATTAGCAGAGGTGAGTATTGCATTTCAAAGGCGGGCTTGAGTATGGCCACTAAATTATGGGCCGTTGCATTAGCAGAACACGATATATCTGTGTATGAAATCCGCCCCGGAATCACTGCTACTGACATGACCTCTGGGGTCAAAGAAAAGTACGACCGGTTAATTGAGGAAGGGCTGCTCCTTCAGCCTCGCTGGGGTGTACCAGAAGATATCGGAAAAACAGTCGCGGCCCTGGCGCGTGGAGACATTCCCTATGCTACGGGTCAAGTAATTGTACAGGATGGAGGGCTCACTCTAGAAAGGCTCTAAAATATTGCGATTGGTACAGAGAGTTTAGAGCTTAAGAGTATGAACCCAGGGACTCATTAGGTTAATAACGTATATGAGCGACCAGAACGCTTCACTTTTTTCCAGCCTATCTGCACCAAACGACTCTGAAGACTCAAGGCGAGTCTCCCAAAAATTCTTTGGCCTGTGGAATACGTTGATCGTTTTGGTAACAACCTTTGGGTCGTTTACTATTCCTTTTTCACTGGTCCACCAAGACCCCAATACAATTTTCTACTATAGGGAGACCATTCTCACCATACTGTTTGGGCTGGATATCGTAATTAGTAGAAACCGACTCAAAGCCAATCATTCCGTTCAGCTGTTTGAGATTACCATTCTCAGATCGTACTACAAACGTTGGTTAATCCTAGATATTATTGCAGCAATTCCTTTTGCTCTTTTCTTCCCCTTCCCTATCCTTGAGTATCTCCGTTTTTTCAAGTTGGTTAAAGTTGTTTACCTGGCGTTCATCCTCGCTCGCACGCATATACATATATCCAATACGCTTTTGGTTGCGCAAGTCCTTTACTGGACAATGCTTCTTGCTCATTGGTGTAGTTGCGGGTGGCTATATATCAGAGGTGTGGCGGGCAACGTTACAACGAGCGACTACATCGAGGCTTTGTATTGGACGGTTGCGACATTAACCTCTGTCGGGTACGGTGATATCGTTCCATCAACGGATACTGAACGCGTTTACACGGTGGTCACAATGGTCCTTGGGTACTCTTTAATGGGATACCTCATCGGAGCGGTTGCTGGAATTTTGTCGAAGAAGAATCCAACCTGGGAAAAATACCAGCAGAATCTCGAACAACTTACCAATGCTACCCGGCATGCCCAGCTCCCCCTCGATCTACAGCAACGCATCCACGCCTACTTTCTGTATAAGATGGAAAGAGGGTTCGGCTACGATGAATCTTCTTTTATCAATGAGCTCCCTCAGGGTTTGCGAGCAGAAGTCTCTCTGCACTTTAGGCAAGAAATAATTGAAGAGGTTTCACTTTTTAAAGACGCCCCTGACGATTTTATTCTAGAAGTTGCACAGCATCTTGTTGAACATATCATCCCTGCAGGAGATTGCGTATTCAAAGTAGGTGATCCAGGGGACAAGATGTATTTCATTTCAAGAGGCGAACTCTCCGTCTATAATGACACATTAAAAACACCCATAGCTGGGTTAAAAGCAGGCGACTATTTTGGAGAAATCTCCCTCTTCAATGACATCCCTCGAACAGCAACGGTAAAAGCAAATACGTATTGTGATCTGTACTCACTGGATAAAGATATATTCGTAGAAATATTTGATCGCTATCCAAATGTGCAGGCAAAGATCTTCAACAAGGCAGAAATACGGCGAAAAAAAGGGTAACAGAATTGTGAATTCTGAATTCGTGAACAAAAAGTAACAATTCAGGTCTTTCATACACATGTTTTACACATTATATTATAAGCATGCTTATGAAAGGAACTCATTCTGCATAAACCCTGAATTCATATGGAGAATATCGTCGTACCTAATCCCCCACATATGCAGTCCGTTTTAGAAGGCCGCAATTGGCCTGAACGTGAAGAGCATGTTGAAGTGCATCAAAATGTCTTTGTTGCTCTTGGCTTACATGAACAGGATCCTGGATATAAACTTGTAATAGACTCATTTGATGAGCTTGGGTCATGTACGGCGCTTCATGAATCACTGTGGCTTGTTCATGCAAAAGAGAACCTGAACAAGGTGTTCAAGAAAATCAATAAAAGCATGCTGGACCGGCGCATAGGCAGCCATAGCGGTTTTCTCGTTTTGAATCCCCATGAAGGCCGGACAAAGTGGTATTTCAGTCAATACATTTCCCGCGTTATCGATCTCAACTGGAATATCCGAAACAACTTCTTTGTTGCCTTTAAATTGCAGGACCCACGGGCAAACTTTAAGCATCTGTATGACGACCTGCGAACCATTGGCACATCAACACCTTTGAGCAGGGCCCTCTGGTATGTCAACTCAGCGTATTCCGCAAAAGAAGTCTACCAACTATTAATTGGCCGGCTTGAGGCAGGAGACCAGCTTTGCATTCTTGATAGTGATGGTCACGTAGTGACCTGGGAAGACCGTAGAGGACAGATCACGTGGCTACCACAAATCACCCCTGTGGAAATGCCAACTAGAGCTGAAATTCAGTTACATCCGCCGGTAAATGAGCAGGTTGTGCGTCCATCGGAAGAACAGATTATACATCCAATAGGAGGGCAGGTTATAGCAAAAGCTGCCTAATATGCTTAATCGATAGCAAAAGAAATTCAATTCCATTGAGACAAAAAAGGCGCTTTTCGGTTTAACGGGTCATCTTTGTGCAAATGATCTCCTTTTGGCCCCTAAACGACAGCACGCTCCTATGCTGAAGCTCCAAAAACATCTATTCTCTTTAGATGACGATGTCATCTATCTCAATTGTGCCTACATGTCTCCAGTTTCAAAACAAGTTGAAGCTGCAGGATTAACAGGAATACAGGCCAAGAGGAGCCCCCAGCGCATCAAGCCACCCCATTTTTTTGATGCAGCCAATCAAGTAAGGCAGCGATTTAGTTCACTGATTAATGCAAGAGCAGAATCAATAGCAATTTTACCTTCCGCCTCGTATGGCATAGCGACTGTCGCCCACAATACTCACTTGGAGGCAACTCAGAACATTGTGATTCTGAGCGAGCAGTTCCCAAGCAACGTGTACAGTTGGAAGCGGATGACTGAAGAGAGTGGAGCATCGCTGCGAATTGTTGACCCACCCTCGGTTTCAAAACAACGCAGCCAGCTTTGGAATCAACGGATTCTCGAAAGTATTGACATTAACACTGCCGTAGTTGCCTTACCGCACGTACATTGGGCTGATGGCACGCTGTTCGACCTCGAGAACATTGGCAAACGAGCAAGAGATGTAGGTGCTGCATTTATTATCGACGGCACACAGTCTGTTGGTGCGTTCCCTTTTGATATACAGACGATCCAACCGGACGCTTTAATCTGCGCAGGCTATAAATGGCTAATGGGCCCTTATGGAATTGGGGTTGCGTATTATGGTCCACGGTATGCAGACGGAATACCACTTGAAGAAAACTGGATCAGCAGGAAAGACAGCGAACACTTTGGAGGCCTGGTTAAATACAAAGATGAGTACCAATCTGGTGTTGTACGATTTGACGTAGGCGGCAGAAGCAATTTTATAATGCTTGCCATGCTTGATGCAGCATTAAAGCATATTCAAGATTGGGGGATTCAGGCCATTCAAGACTATTGCACGATACTCACCGAAGCTTCAATTGCTCAATTGCTAAATGAAGGGTATTGGATAGAAGAAGCTGGAGGAAGAGCCTCTCACCTGTTTGGAATTCGAGTTCGAGAAGATATTGCTATGGAACGACTGGTTGAGGCAATAAATGCGGCACGTATCAGCGTTTCGATTAGGGGAAACGCAGTGCGAATTTCTCCACACGTCTACAATACCAGGGAAGAAATGGCCGTTTTAACAGAGATACTGTTGAAACAAGCACAAAAGACCTCCATACCGCTATAAATAAACACAGCATCGAATAGACTTTCTTTGGGATAAAGCCATTGGGGCATATAGTTTGTCTTTTTTATATGTATACCGTGTTTAACCCACAAATTTACAGGAAAATATCCGTGCGAGCATATTTAAAACCATTTTTCTATTGCGGCCTCTGCATTTTCGTCCTTTTTAGTGGACAACAAATCAGTTCTGCTCAAACCTCTGACGAACTCGTCCAACGTCTCCGGACCCGGTACGATGCAGTTGAACTTTTACGTGCTGACTTTACCCAGCAAACGACCTCTCCGTTTGGAGAGTTAATGCCTGAGAACTCGGGTACTTTAATCCTCGAAGGCAACAACTACAGGGTCGAAACTGAGGCTCAAACGTTCGTCACAAACGGCACTACTACCTGGGTGCATGACACCTTTCAAAACCAGGTAATTATCAATGACTTCGTTGAAGATGAAGCGACGTTTGTCATCAGTGATTTTCTCGATACCTTTCACCTGAATTATGACATCATAGAGTCTTCCACCTCTTACCTTGACGGCATAAAGCATTACAAGCTGCGACTTAGTTCACTGGCACCAAGTTCATTCTTTAAGGAAGTCACATTGCACGTTCGGGATTCGGATGATGTGATAACTGAAATGAATGTACTTGATGTAAACGATGCTGTCCTACAATTTAGCCTGGACCAAATCGAACTAAATCCGGCTATCGAAGGGAATCCTTTCACATTTGAACCACCTTCAGGGGCTGACATTATTGACTTAAGATCCTGATACCTACATTGACATCTAATCTAAAACGCGTTGTTACCTATGCATTAAGTTTTGGACTTGCTGGCTTTTTACTTTACCTCGCAGTACGTGGCCAAGACTTAAATGAGCTAAAAGAGGCGCTCTATGGCGCTTCTTTTATTTGGACTGTCCCGCTAATTATTGTCATTCTAATAAGCCACTTTATCCGAGCATGGAGATGGAAAATGCTTTTAGAGGCATTGCCCGATCACCAACGTTCAGGAGAGCTTCAGAGCGTATCTTTAAAGACATCATTCCTCTCAGTCATGATCGGGTACTTTGTAAACCTGATTACGCTAAGGCTTGGAGAAATTATTCGCACTGCAAACATGGCCAGGCAAGAACGACTTCGATTTAGCGGGGTCCTAGGCACTGTTGTAGTTGAACGAATTTTAGATCTGTTTATATTATTTATCGGAATTGTCAGTTTAAGTGTTCTCTTCTCTGAGCAGTTCTTATTTCTACAGGAGCAAATCCTAAATCCACTAATCAGTATAGCTCAGAATATTTCGATTGGCTGGACGCTTGCTGGAATCAGCAGCATTTTTGCAGTTGGATTCATTGCTCTCCGTACGATAAACACATCAAATTCGAAAAGAATTTTAAACATTAGGCGCCGTGTTATTTCAGTATTTAATGCGTTTAGAGATGGTATTCTCACGGTCCTCAGATCTCCAAATCGAGTTGGCCTCATCGGAAGCACACTTCTCATGTGGGGATTCTATGCTATAATGACCTACATCCCATTAGTGATGTTGGACATGCATACAACCTATAACCTGGGAGCCCTTAGCGCTTGGAGCTTAATGATATTCGGTGCCTTAGGCATGGCGGCTCCCTCCCCCAGTGGAACAGGCTCTTATCATTATATTACAACGCTTGTTCTTGCAAATTTATACATGGTTGATGATGCAACTGCTTTTATTTATGCAGCGATTAGCCATGGTTTTCATATGATTGTGTATATTGCCGCGGGCTTTATTGCGTTTGCTGTTCAAGGCGTCTCGCTGAAATCATTGAAAAAATCTGCCCAAGACCTGGAAGAAACGTGATCTTTTTATATGTATTCCCCTTTTAGCACGGTAAGAGCTGCCTTAGTATTGACTGTAGCTCTTTTTGCATTCAATTCTGTAAAGGCCCAAGACTCAGCTCCTCCCGATCATCCTCTTTTCACTGGCCCTGTTCATGAAGTACATGAATCCCTCTTTGATCAAGAGCATGTACGCCTGGCTATCCGGTTCGAGCAAGAGACCGGGCAAATCTATGGCACTGCCAAAATACGGATCCGGCCGCTGGAAGGAGCCCCAGATTCTTTGATGCTCGATGCACGCGGCTTAGACATATATAGCATCCAAATAGGTATCCTGGACTCTTTAAAGCAGGCTGCCGTTTATTCAGACAAAGCTGAGGGGAAAATCAGTGTTTACCTGGACTCTTTACAACACGTAGCATCCCCCATTGAGCTCCAGCTAACTTATCTAGCTAAACCACAGACCGGGCTTTATTTTAAACACAAATCCAGCAGGAAAAAAGACGGGGTTCATATCTGGACAGACGGGGTATTAACAAACACCGACCAGTGGCTTCCATTCATGGCCAATGAAGCCGATTTGTTCACCTCAGAAATCATCGCGACCGTACCACCAGATATATCGGTCCTATCAAATGGAAGGCTTACTGAGCAGCTAGAGACCGAGGATGGGATGACCCTATTCCATTACGTCCAGGATCAACCCCATTCTCCTAAAGACCTCGGCTTATACACCGGACAGTTCGATATCGACTCTACCTACACGGTTTTAAGCAATGGATTTGCCCTGCCTACCTACTTCTGGACTTCAACGGGCATGACGGAAGACATGCAAGAGTCTCTTAGAGAGATCCCCAATATGCTGACGTTCTTCTCGGAGTATTTGGACTTTACGTATCCCTGGCCCTCCTACTCTGTTTTGCTCCTTGATGATGTGTTCATCCAAGACCTTAGCTTAACGGGCCTGACCATCCTCAATGCATCCATTGTTAAAGACGAAAAAGCGAGATCTGACTCCATGGAGCCATTCCGTCTCGGACAACTTGTCGCTCGCCAATGGTACGGTCACTTGATAAACACCGATTTCGAGGCCGACAGTTGGCTTACAGAAAGCCTGTCCGCCTACCTGAGTTTGCTGTACATCAAGTCAGAGTATGGAGAAGTGCCCTACTACGTCCACTTATATGATTTTGCGGGCCAGTACCTTGAGGAATCAGAAACGTACCAACGTCCTTTAGTTTGGAATCAATGGGACCATCCTTATCAATTGTTCGACTCTCACTCATCTGCTAAAGGCGCATGGGTTCTCCATTCTATTCATAGTTCATTGGGAGATGAACAGTTTGCTTCTTTCCTCCAGTTCATAACCAAATCCCGTGCTTTCACTGCATCGAACACGGACCATCTACTAGAGCTTCTTTCAGAATTTACTCGATCAAAACAAGACGTATTTTTTGATCAATGGATTTACAGCGCCGGACATCCCAACCTGGAAGTAAACTACCAGTACGATGTTGTATCGGAAAGCCTCTATGTTTCTCTTGAGCAGGTTCAGGATGGGTACCTTGTGCCTACTGTCTATGACCTTAACCTAAACATAGAAACGTATTCGATTGCTGGACCTGAATCGCATTCAGTGCAGATCAACTCAAAAGATCAATTGGTTTCCCTTCCAACATCCATGAAACCTCGCTACGTGATCCCAGGGCCGGCGCATCCCTACCTTATGGAGGTCCATGTGGAGCAAGATGCATCATCCTGGATAACACAACTTCGTTATGCTTCTCATCCTATCAGCCAATTAAAAGCACTGCGGGCACTTGAATCTTACACAGAAGATCCTGCACTCTTGATTGGTTTGCAAAGTGCTCTGCGCTCAAAGCCAGCACCCGTAGTTCGTGCTGGTATTGCTCGACTGATTTCCATGTTGCCCCACTCTGATGCGTCTCAGCAGACTCTCATTGATGCCTATGAAGACGACTCACCCCTGGTGCAAAAAACTATTCTTGAAGTGCTAGCTGACTTTGAGGATACTCAAGAGCTGATGATCATGGCGATGGATGCAGCTCAATCCTCTCCAAGCTATATCGTTCAATCTGAAGCAGTAAGGACACTCGCAAAGATTCAGGGTTCTGATGCCCTTGGACTCATTCGCTCTGCCTTGATAACCCCCTCTCACAATGACATCATCCGCAAAAAGGCGCTTGAATCGCTCTTTTTCATCAATATGTCCACCCAGGACCGTGTTGAGATCGCTGGTGAATACACGTCCTCAAAGTATTCTCCCGAAGCACGGCTTGCTGCCATCGGAATACTTAAGTCATTAGCGAGTTTTGACAACCGGCAGTCAAGACGCATCTTACTCGGGTTGCTCGACGACGAAGTCTATCTTATCAGGAATGCTGTTCTTGATTCCTTTTTTGAGATAGGATTGGAAAGAGATCTTGAGACACTGGAGGGCCACCTGACCAAAGAACATGACCTCCGGTTATATCACAAAACAAATCAGGTGATTTCCCGCATCGAATCCCAGCAAGAAACCGATAGCACCCCCTAGATAATCCCCACTGATTTGGATGCTGATTTCACCCAATTACCCCTTTAGAAATCAGTAAAATTCTCTTCATCATTACTCAACAATTCGCGCAAGGATACTTACGGTTCGCCACCAGACCTTTACAACTCAGTGGATTAATACGGGTTGTCTTTTTGTTATCCATTACGCTTTAATCGATGGAGTCGTAATTGGAAATAGGCTGGCAACGTCCAGCAAGAAAACAACTTTATTCGTTATGCTGACTAATTTCGATCAAAATGTAGCAAACCCCTTATCCGACCTGATTAACGATGATGTCTTTGCCTTGCTCGAGCATCACAATTTGCTGAGCGAGAAAGGCATAAGAGACTATCAGATTCGAATGAAATTTAAAACGCTTAGAGAGCAAGAAGTACCTGCTTGTGATGCTATTGAGCAACTTAGAGAAGAATACCCCTACCTTCAATTCGATACCGTTCGCAAAATTGTATACAAGCTAAATGGACGCAGGTCCTAAACCTGATTAACAACCACCACTTCCCTTATTATTGGTTTTTAATATGCGCGGCCTTAAAAACCAATAGTGCAGCAGCTACTGATACGTTTAATGATTCTACGGGGCCGTACATTGGAATCGAGACTATTTCGTCACACTGTTCCCTGACCTTGGGATGCATTCCCATAGCTTCACTCCCAACAACAATTGCCACGGGCCTCTGCCAATCAAAATCGTGCATGCTTGCATCTTTATTTTGATCTGCCCCAACAATCCAGTATCCCCGCTCCTTTAATTGATACAGAGCAACGGAAAGCGTTGATACTCTGGCAATTTTTAGTTGTAATGCTGCTCCAGCACTTGTTTTGAGAGCAGCATCGTTTAATGGCGCCATATTCTTGGCAGGTACAATAATACCTGCAACTCCACCTGCCAGTGCACTCCTGAGGATAGCGCCATAGTTATGAGGATCTTCGATGCGATCCAATACCATTAATGTTGGCTTGCCTTCCGTTACATCATCACGCGTAGGAGCAATTTCCTGCAGCATCTCATCGAAATCCCAAAAGTCAATAGATCCTATCTGTGCAATAACGCCCTGATGATTTCCACCCGGAGCCATTTTATTCAGGCGCACTTCAGGCACAAATTGCATTGGAATATTGCCCCGGGATGCCAGCTGCTTGATATGCTGAATTTCAGAGCCCGATGCCTGCTTGTTTATAAATACCTTTTCAACTGGCGGCGTTTTCCTCAGCAAAGCTTCCTTTACCGGCTTCCGCCCCATCAGTTGAGTTCTCTGGGGGTTGTTCTGCACTCCTTCTCCTAGTGGTTTTTACAAGACCAATTATACCAAGAATGATCAATATACTTGAGATTACCTCAGCCTGAGTCACGGTTAACCCTAACAGGTCAAACTCGTTATTCACTCGAATCTTCTCAATAAGAAATCGCTCCATTCCATTGAATACGAGGTATACGTAGAATAGCCATCCACTCAAAAAGGGATGCTTTCTCAGCGACCATAAGATCGCAAAAATTATTACACTGGCCGCAAACTCATATAGAGGCGTCGGGTAGACCGCTTCAGTTAGCTCCTGGCCAAAGTAAATATTCTTTGGATACGTCTCAGCCCATAACCAGGTAGGAAGCCATTCAGGCTTCAAAGCCAAATCGCTCGTAATGCCCCAGTCTCCATCTCCAGCCAAGTGGCATCCAATTCGGCCTATTCCATAGGCAATCATTAGCCCAGGCGCTATAGAATCGGCGAAAACGGGAACGGACAACTTTTGTCGGCGCAGATACCATATTACAAACAATGGAGCCATGATAAGCCCACCATAAAAAGAGAACCCGCCACTAGAAAAAAGCATACCGCCAGGATTAGCTGCAAACTGATCCAGGTTTTCCAAGATATGAAACAACCGCGCGCCAGCGAACCCAGAAACCAGAGCAATCATTGTGATAGTCCAGACGGCATTTGAAGGAGAAACAACCTTATGCACCGTTTTCACCTTCTGCTTTCTCTGTTTACGAGAGGATTCTTTCTTTTTACTACTTGCCTGATCGACACGCATTTTAACGCCGTTGATCATCCCAAGCTTATAGTAGCGATCTAGCTCTTTCCCAAGCAACCAGCCGGCAGTAAGTGCTGCGATAGCGACCATAGCCCCAAACGAATAAATGTCTAGGGGCAAATCGATACCAAATAAATCGTTTAAGATGTCACTCAAATAGGGATACATACACCAGGGTTTTTCTAAAGCTAAATAGCGTCTTTCTTCGGATGCCTTCTTTAATCAAATAGCAGCAAGAGAAGGCGTAAAATAGTCAACAAGATCACTAAAATGCACCTCTTGCTGATCTCCACTTTCCATGTTTTTAACGATCGCTTTTTGGCTCAACATTTCATCCTCGCCCACAATGACAGCAAACCGACTCTTTAGTCTATGAGCCTCCTTCATCTGGACTTTCATTGACTTCCCTCTTAAGTCATAACTCGCCTTCAGGTTTGCCTCACGCATTTTTTTTGCCATCAGCATACTCCACTTTTGCGCTTCTTCGCCCAGCCCTACAACAAAAACATCCATCGGTGATTCCTCAGGAATCGATGTACCCGCTTCACGAAGTGCAATAAGCAATCGTTCGATTCCGCTCGCAAAGCCAACAGCAGGAACAGGTGATTTGCTACCAACTTCCATCGACAGCAAATCATAACGGCCCCCCCCACCTAATGCGCTTTGGGCCCCAAGGTCGTCACTTACCAACTCAAAGGCCGTTTTGGAGTAATAGTCAAGACCTCGCACCAGGAAGGGATCCTCTACATAATCAATATCCATTTCAGCGAGCAGGCTTTTCAATTTCTCGTACTGATCTTTACTGTCGGTATCAATGTAGTCAATCAACTTCGGTGCAGACTCAAGCAGGACCCGTTCTTTTTCAACCTTTGTATCCAGGATACGCAGCGGGTTTTTTTCAAGACGCGTTTTGCTGGTCTCAGTTAGATCATTCTCATATTTCGAAAAATAGGAACGCAGGGCCTCCTTATATCGCGGCCGGCTTGTCTCGTCTCCTAATGAGTTGATCAAAAGCTTCATCTTAGGGAGGTTAAACGCCGAATACACATGCATCATAGTGGCAATAACCTCAACATCCGCATAAACGGAATCCGTTCCTATCAACTCGCATCCAAATTGGTGGAATTGTCGATATCGTCCTTTTTGCGGACGCTCAGCGCGAAAACAGGGACCAAAATAGTAGAGCTTTTGAATCCCTCCCTGTTGTGCTAGGTGATGCTGTAAATATGCACGCATAACAGGCGCCGTCACTTCTGGCCGCAAAACGTAATGGGTGCCTTCCCGCTCGAATGCATACATTTCTTTCGAAACAATATCCGTTAATTGCCCAATTCCACGGGCAATTAATTCAGTCGGCTCCAGAAGCGGAGTGCGAATTTCCTTGAACCCACCTAATTCAAGTATTTCCCGGGTTTTCTTTTCGATGTATTGCCAGGTCCAAATCGCATCTTCATGGGCAGCATCAGAGGACACATTAACTGGTAGGATATCAAAAGTGCCTTTGATGTTGCGAATAACTTTACTCATTTTAGGCTTGCTCTTTCACTTTAAATATTGAGATGATTTGACTGGCGTTCTCAGCATTCAACAACTGTTCTATAATCGAATCGTCATTCATCATCCTTGAGATCCTGCTCAGGAGTTTGATGTGCGCTGTTTTTTCGTTTTCTGCACTCAATATCAAAAAGAGTATACGAACCGATACATTATCGACAGCATTAAACTCTATTGGCTGGGCCGTAGTAGCAAAAGCAAGGGTGATATCATTGACTGCTGCTGTCTTCGCATGTGGGAGTGCAATACCCTTACCCACACCTGTAGACATCATTTTCTCTCTCTCCAACACGGCCTCACGCATCAACTCGAAATTGTTAACACGAGGATCGCCTTGCAGCATTTCAGTTAGACCAATAATCACCTCTTCCTTAGTTTCTCCCCTAAGATTCAGGCAAACCAAGTGTTCATCCAGCAATTGAAATACAGACTTGCTCGTCGTACTTACCATATTATTCAACCGGTTTACGTCTTTTCGGAGAGCCTTTCAAGAAAAGGGAAAACCGAATTACGTTTCTAACTGGTTGTTGTTCATCCTGTGGGCTGCAGAATCACATTAAGGGGATTAATTCTCGATTAATCAATATTTGCCTTTAACAACCGGTTAATCACGTAGGTCATATCTTCAGGCAACACTGAATCAAAATCCATCTCGTTTCCTGTTATTGGATGGAGAAAACCCAGGGTTTTTGCGTGAAGCGCCTGCCTATTTAACGAAGTGAACAAGTTGTGAAAGAACATTTTACTTGTACCTATTCGTGATCCAAACCGGATTCGATCCCCTCCATAAGTAGCATCACCAAAGATGGGATGCCCAATCGATGCAGCGTGTATCCGAATTTGGTGCGTCCGGCCTGTTTCAAGCTTAAATACTACGCGCGATATTCGTCCATAAGACTCTATAACCGTGTAATTCGTAATTGCGTGCTTGCCTTTGTCCTCAGGAACCACAGCCATTTTTTTACGATCACGAGGGTCTCGACCAAGGTGGTTTTCTATTCGGCCCTCTTCCTCCTCTGGACTCCCCCAAACAAGCGCTTCGTAGGTCCGCCGGGATGTACGATGAAAAAACTGCTTAGCCAAATGCGTGTGCGTTACATCATCTTTGGCAACCACCATCAATCCAGAAGTATCTTTGTCAAGGCGATGCACAATTCCTGGCCGAATATCATACCCTTCTTTCGACTTTGGTGATGCATATTTGGTCGACAGCCCTATTTCCTCAGAAGTCTCCTCCAGTCCGTCTTCAATCTGCAATGAGCCTCCCCCCAGGTGGTACAATAACGCATTTACAAGCGTCCCAGTCCGGTTACCATATGCTGGGTGAACCACCATGCCGGCCGCTTTATTTACGACCAACAACGAGTCATCTTCATAAACGACGTCCACGGGGATGTTTTCGGGAGCGGCGACAAGCGGTGGCGGCCGGTTAAGCCGGCACTCAATACTATTTCCTGCCTGTACCTTGTGAGATACCTTGGAAATTACTTCACCATCTACAGTCACCCGCCCCTCTTTTATGCCTTTTTGCACTTTAGACCGGGTAGCATTCGCCAAAAATCGTGTGATGTATATATCCAACCGCTCATCTTCAGTATAGCCCTCCGGCACCTGAAGGGTATATAAGGTTTCCTGTAAAGCTTCTCCCGGCATATTCCTATCCTCCTAAATAACTGGCAATCACGGATGCTGCACGATCGATATCCTCAGTCGAAGCATAATATCCTGGTGCAAAACGCAATTTATCGTCCCTCAGTGCAGTATATATTCTATGTTGATTTAATTCACCAAACAGGGCTTCTGACTCCGGATGAACAAACGAGCTGATTCCCGCCATATGGGATTCTTCTGGAGACCCATATACTGTCAACCCAAGAGATTCGAGACGCTGCCTTGCATATCTTGTGATCCGCAACAAGTTTCGTTCACACCAGGAAGGATCCATTTCCCTATAGAGCTTTAGCGAGGCATGGAGCGCAGTAATCCCTAACCCGTTCAGAGTTCCGAGACGAAATTTACGCGCATCGGGATAGGGTGTCATATCATACTTCGTTAAATTGCGCCAATCCACTGGACCGTTTAGCCAACCTAGCATGGGATCTAGTTTTTCTAGTAAGGAATCTGAGACATAAACAAACCCAACTCCTTGAGCTGATAACAGCCATTTATGGCCACCGCTTGCAAGAAAATCAATACCAAGTTCTTGCACGTCAATCTCTAAGGCCCCAAGCCCTTGAATAGCATCCACGGATAGTAGGATATTTTTGCTATTGCAAAGCGCGGCGATGGATGCAAGGTCGGCTCTAAACCCAGACAAGAATTGAACCCAACTAAGCGTAAGCAATCGTGTTTGATCTGTAATCAATGCCTCTATATCTTCGACAGCAAAGGTACCATTATTATGTGGCACAAAATCGACTTCAACCCCTTGTGAACGCAATTGAAGGAAAGGATATACATTTGCCGGAAATTCGCAAGCTGGAATGATGATTCGATCACCTGGATTCCAGGAAAGCCCTTGTGCAAGCACATTCAAGCCATACGACGTATTTGGGGCAAATTCGATATTCTGTGTGGGTGCATTAATGATTTCTCCTATGAATCCCAGCGTTTCCTCTATAACCCTCAAGAGGTGTGGGAAATTCTCAATATTGTCAATAGCCCTCTCATTTATATACCCGTTCATGGCTTTCTGAACAGGCGAGCTATACGGCCCAATTGCCGCATGATTCAAGTATACTATCCCCTCCTGGATATGAGGAAAATAGGACCGTGCTTTAGTCAACCGTTCTTCGTCTGTCATGATACTTTATAGAATTGCTTCCCTGCCATTTGCAGTACAAGCCCCTTAAACTCAAGACTGAGAAGATACACCAATGCAGTTGAAGGATCTAATCCGCTTTTATTACAAATTACATTTATTTGCATCGGTTCTGAGGTCAACACACTGTATAGTTTACCTTCCAAAGCATTTAAATCTTCATGGATGTTTTTTTCAGGCGCATCCCGGACTGCTTTTTTGCCAAAGGATGCCCCAAGTTCACAAAGAATATCATCGACATCGTGCACCAGCTTTCCATACCCCAATTGAACCAATCGATGAACGCCCTTTACGGAATCACTAAATATAGGGCCTGGAACAGCGAACACTTCTCTATTTTGTTCAGCTGCCATCCGAGCGGTGATTAATGCCCCTCCTTTCTCATAAGCTTCAGTAACCAGAGTCCCTTTTGCGAGCCCAGATATTATTCGATTGCGCCTTGGAAAGTTGGCCGCCTCTGGCTTGGTCCTCATTGGATATTCAGAGATGATAGCCCCTTTTTCCAATATTCGCCGGGAGAGGTTTTTATTGACTGTTGGATAAATCCAATCCACACCAGACCCCAAGACCGCAATCGTACAGCCGTCTGTGTCAAGGGTTGCTTCGTGTGCGAGGGTGTCAACTCCATGTGCCAACCCGCTGACTATAGTATAGTCACGCAAGGACAGTTCTCTAGCAAAAAAAGAAGTAGCCCGCTTTCCATAACTGGAGGGCCTTCTAGTTCCGACAATCGCAATAGCTTCCTCCAGGTTATGCTGGAGAATACCGCGCACCCACAGAAAAGCTGGTGGATCAAATATGGAACGAAGCAAGGTAGGGTATTCAGGAGACCAGTAGGTAACTATTCGCGCCTCAACCTTCTGTGCACATTCTATTTGATACCTCACTTGTTCAACGTCATCAAACGCATGAATTGCAGTTGCTATGTGCCTGCCAATGCCTTCTACCTTTGCAAGCTCTGAATGAGAGGCCTCAAGAACACGCTGCGCCGAACCAAAATGACTGACCAGAATTCTGCTTCGAACAGACCCAATACCTGGTACTAGAGATAATGTGATTAGTGCTTCAGTTTCTTGCCGTGTTTCTTCATGTCTATTTTCAAAGGCATACGGAGTATTCTCCATAAACAGATCGTTTAGTTACTGCAGTAATTCGTCTTTTCGCAATTCTAGACGTTTCCACAGTTCCAAACGTAACCTATCCAAACCTTTTCGAGAAACTGAACTAATTGGGAGCACCTCTATGTCATCATGTATTCCCTCTTTTGTCTCCTTCACAAGGTCCTTGATTTCTTGTTCACTACTCAACAAATCAATTTTCGACAAGGCGATCAGCCGAGGCTTTTTCAGGAGTTGCTCATTGTATTGGGTCAACTCATTCAGCAGCACTTCATAGGACTCAGCCGGCTTTTCTTCTGTGACAGGTATCACAAAAAGCAAGATTGCATTTTTTTCGATGTGCTTAAGAAATTGAATGCCTAACCCTTTTCCCTCATGAGCACCTTCAATCAGTCCCGGAATGTCTGCCATGACAAAGGACTGATAGTCTCCGACTCGTACCACCCCAAGCGACGGAGCCAGCGTAGTAAAAGGATAGTCTGCGACTTTCGGTTTTGCAGCAGAAAGCGAGGAAACCAGCGTACTTTTCCCCGCATTCGGATATCCCACGAGGCCAATATCTGCCAGCAATCTTAATTCAAGGGTGACATTGCACTCTTCGCCAGGCTCGCCGGGTTGTGAATACCTGGGCGTTTGCCGGGTTGATGATTTAAAAAAAGCATTGCCCTTCCCTCCTCGTCCGCCTTTTGCTAACACAATGGTATCTCCAGCCTCTTCGATCTCACCGATGATTTCTCCTGTTTCTTGATTTTTCGCAATAGTCCCTATAGGCACACGTAAGACAATATCCGCTCCGTCTTTCCCTGTTTTATGACTTGAAGATCCCGCAGCACCATTTTCAGCGAAGTGATGACGATTGTAACGCAAATCCAATAACGTATATAACTGGGAATCTCCCTGAAGAATTACCGACGCTCCTTTCCCTCCATCCCCACCATCCGGCCCACCGTGCGGGTTGTATTTCTCTCTCCGAAATGAAGTAGATCCTTTACCACCTTTTCCACTACGAACAGATATTGTGACGTAGTCAACAAATTTCATTGCAATAACGGTCTAATTACTTGTTTATTAACCTACGTTTTTCAGTAAACCAAGATCCAAGTTTCAGCTTATCTCCACATAACAGATCTTTCTACCCGCAGGTACGTTTCAGTCGCGTTACGCGCATTTTGGTTTCACTCCCAATACAATCATCACAGATATGAAAGAAATCGTAATGTATACAGATGGCTCTTGCAGTGGAAACCCAGGCCCGGGTGGATGGGCCGCCGTGATGATTTTTGGTGACTATCAGAGAGAGATAATGGGGGCAGAGGCCGAAACGACGAACAATCGGATGGAGCTAACCGCAGCTATTGAAGGCCTAAATGCGCTAAAAGAAAAATGCAAAGTGATCCTTCATACAGACAGTGCTTATCTGCACAACGCATTTACTAAAGGCTGGATTGACAACTGGCAAAAGAATGGATGGAAAACGTCTTCGAAGAAACCAGTTGAAAACAAAGACCTCTGGGAAAAGCTGATACGCCTCTCAAACAAACACCGTATTGTCTGGAAAAAAGTAAAGGGGCACTCCGACAATACCCTGAACAACCTGGTAGATAAGTTATGCGTTGAAGTCAGGCAGCAAAAATTTGGCGTCTAATGGCAACTGCATCTTTTCGCTCTAGCTATCTTCGACACGTCCCCTGCCCCTTAGATTCTCTACAAAAGCGTCTTTAAACGCTGCCACTTTAGACTTCCGAATACCAAGCACTATCTCTGTGTGATCATGATAATCTGTTGAGATGATCTTTGCATCATGATTCTGAATAGTTCGCATAGCAATCGACGTATCCTCGTACAAAAAAACGACGCGTACCTGGTCCCGTAGAATCTTGGTCACTATCTGACACTTTTCAAGAACAGCCTGAGCAGTATCACCATAAGCCCTAATGAGCCCGCCCTTCCCCAACTTGGTGCCTCCATAATAGCGTGTCACAACAACCATTACATTGGTAATCCCGAGGCCATCAATTTGCCTTAGTATGGGTTGACCCGCTGTTCCTGAAGGTTCACCGTCATCGTTAAATCTAAACGCACTTCCGTCGGCCCCGATTCTATAGGCCCAGCAATGATGTGTTGCGCTATACTCTCTTTTCTTTATGGCTGCTAAAAATGCAGAAGCTTCTTCAATTGAAGTAACAAGACCTGCCTCTCCGATGAATCGGGACCCTTTGATTTTAATCTCACCCGATTGCCCTGATGCGATCTGCTTATAAAAATCCTCCATACCTAGCTGCTTCCAACAGCAACCCCTTGAGATTCAACAAACAGTTTTTGGGTCGGATACGCGATGCCTATTCCTTTCTCATCAAATGCCCGCACAATCTCCAGGTTTATCGCTTGTTGAATGTCCATATACAATGCATAATCAGACTCTATAACAAAGTAGACAACCTCATACAGAAGGGCTGAGTCCCCAAAGCTTTGAAAGTGGGCCCTGTCAAATCGAACTTTCTCTTGCTGGCTAACCGCTTTTTCTAACATACCTGGGATTTCATCCAGCAAGCTTTTGTCGGTCTCGTACTCAACACCAATAGAGAATGCGATCCGGCGTTGATTCATCCGTTTGTAATTTCGAATTCTGCTCTTCAGCAAATCGCTATTCGAAATGATAATCTGTTCGCCAGATAGGCTCCGCAAGCGAGTTGTTTTTAATCCGATATCTTCTACCGTTCCTTTGTAATCATCAATAACTAAAAAGTCACCAATTACAAAGGGTTTGTCTAGCATGATCGATAAAGACGCGAAGAGGTCGCCTAAAATATTCTGCACGGCCAGGGCTACCGCAATCCCACCTATACCCAATCCAGTTACAAGGGCTGTTACGTCTACGCCAAAGTTATCTAGCGTCAATAGTAGAAGAACGGACCATAATAATATATAGCCAAGCAGGGCCATCCCTCTAATGGTAGTAACAGAGCTTGGGTCGACCGATAATTTTTCTTTTTGATACAGGTTAACCCACCAGCTTATAGCCGCGCTTCCCCATAGGCCAACCTGGAACATAAAAATCACGAAAACGCACCGGAGTGCAAACTGATCGATCTGCTCTGGAAAATCCCTTATATATATAGCCACCCCAATCCCAACAGCAAGGAATGCATACCACCTGGTCCCTTTTAAAAGGATCGCTACCAGGTCATCAATTTGATTGTCTGTTTTCTTTGCAAGCTTCTTGAATCGACTGGCAACAAGACGCTGGATGATGAGCAATACAGCGGCAATCCCCACTCCACTCCCAACAGCTATCGACCAATCTACCAGCGTGACGCCTTGAAATGTATAGTCTTGTAACTCCATAGTTAGTTTTGCATAGACATTGACTTCAACCAAAACAGAGGGTGAATATAGGTGATCAACCAAAAAGAAGCGTTAATAATTTCAAAACCCCAGATGCAACTGCCTTGGTGCATCCGGATACACGAGACTCGCCACCCCAACACCCAATAAACGGACAGGTTGAATCCCGCGTACCGACTTTAATAGATTTACAGCTGTATCAGTTATTATGACAGGATCATCAGTGGGATGGGTTAAGGTTGATGATCGCGTGAGGGTTGTAAAATCAGAATACCGGACCTTGATCTTTACAGTACGGGCCACGAGTTGCTGCTTAGATATCTCACTGCTTACCCGGTAGGCCAACTTCGTGATCTCTGTAATCATAAGGGCCAATGTTGGAATATCCTCAGCAAACGTGCGCTCTGCACTTTTAGATTTCCGCTTCCAGCTCGTCCGGACTCTTTTATTCTCAACACCATTGGCCTTTCTCCACAACCCAATCCCATGTTTTCCGAGCCGCTCATGCGCATCTTCCATAGACCACCTGGCAACATCCCCAATCGTAAATACTCCCATTTCATTGAGCCGTACAAGAGTAACTGGTCCAACACCAGGTATTTTTGAAATAGAGAGCGGATGCAGAAATTCGAGCACGCGATCTGGGTGCACAACCGTCAGCCCGTCAGGTTTATTGTAATCGGAAGCAATTTTGGCGACGTATTTAAATGGAGCCACACCTGCTGACGCAGTGAGGTTCAGTTCCTGTTTGATTCTGCGTTTGATTTCCTGAGCGACAGAAGTCGCCGTTTCATGCTCTTCAGGCAATTCAGTTACATCCATATAACACTCATCCAAGCTCACCGGCTCTACAATACTGGTGTAATCATTAAGAATGTCGCGCATTGCTTTCGACACAGCACGGTATTTGGAAAAATCGCCCCGAACAAAAATGGCATCTGGACACCGCTTAAAAGCAGTCTTGGAAGGCATTGCCGAATGAATGCCCCATTTTCTTGCTTCGTAACTGGCGGCGCTGACAACACCCCGCCCGGTTGGGCTCCCTCCAACAATAACGGGCCGCCCACGAAGCTCCGGATTATCCCTTTGTTCAACCGAAGCATAAAACGCATCCATGTCCACATGGATGATTTTTCGAGGGCCAGTTGGCCCAACCGACATTATGCTTCTTTTGTTGTCCATAAGACTTCCGGCGAAATGGAGACCAGTTTACCTACAATCCTCGCGATTGTTGTCAAAGTTGTTAGTAACGTGTTGAAAACTTGGGGGAAACATGGGTTTTTATGTGTGTAACTGGGGTTATAAAGTGTTGGTAAATAGACAGGTGAATCAGTTGCACTATACCCTTGCTACTCCGTACCATACTTATCCTTTTCAAATCGATATCCAATTTCAACGGAGTGAGGATTACACATGGCAGCACAGGTACAAACAGTATGGAGCAATTGTTTAGAGAGGATATCGAGCCTTGTACCCAAATATAGTTATAATACCTGGATTCGTCCATTGCGCGCCATTTCTCTGGACGAAAATGATGGACACGTACTCAACCTGGAAGTCCCTAATCTCTTTCACCAAAAGTGGATCGAAGAAAACTATTATGACATCGTAGGAAAGACCTTACAAGAAGTACTCGGCCCGCAGGCGGCTATGCAATTCTCATTGCCTGTTGCGCCACCCAGGGCATCCATTGAACATGCTGTAAAGCCACCAGCCCCAAAACCAGCACTGCAGAAACAACAAAAAAGACAGCCGGCTTCTACACCCTCAAAAATTTCTTCTACACAAAAAGCGGGTGCTTTTTCTAAGGCAAAGCCTGTTTTAAAACAGCCCAATCATCCGCCTCGGAGGAATACAGGACCTCAAGCCAGAACGGCACCTGCCAGACAAGCTCCTGCACTTTGCCTGCAACTGAACAACAACTATACATTCGACGAGTTGGTAGAGGGCGACTGCAACAGGCTTGCGTATAACGCGGCAAAAGCCATCGCCCAAACACCGGGTTCAACCAGCTTTAATCCGCTTTTTGTTTACGGTGCTTCCGGCCTGGGGAAAACACACCTTGCACAATCCATCTGTCACTATGCGGTAAAACACGGAACGGCGAGAAACCCGATGTATGTTAGCATCGATGAATTCACCAATCAATTTATCGCATCTATCCGGGCAAACAACTGCCATGACTTCACTTCATTCTACAGGCAGGCCGATCTTCTTGTTGTCGATGATATCCAGTTCTTAACAGGCAAGGAGAGGACACAGGAAGAGTTCTTCCACCTGTTTAATTCGATTCATCATTCAGGCGGACAAATTGTCCTCTGCGCAGATAGACCCCCTAACGAAATAGCGGGTATTCATAACAGGTTAATCTCTCGATTCCAATGGGGCTTAACAACAGACATTAAGGCCCCCGATGTCTCAACGCGGATAGCCATTCTTCAGAAAAAGGCCCACCGTTTTAAAATCGATCTCAATCATGAGATCGCAGAGAAAATCGCCAGTAGCGTCAACAAAAACGTACGCGAGCTAGAATCCGTACTCACCAAAATGCTGGCCTATAGCTCGTTGCACAAAACACCCATCTCATTCCAGCTTGCCTCTCAGGTTTTGCACCAACACGGCGCCCATGCATCTTTTCATTTAACCATTGACGAAATTATTAGCATTGTAGGGGAAACGTTTGGTACCCGACCTGAATATATTGTGGGTAAATCAAGAAAAAGGGAGATTGTGCTGGCCAGGCATGCGGCCATGTATCTTGCTAAAGAGTTTACTCAACAGTCCCTGAAATCCATAGGACTTCACTTCGCAGGCAGAGATCACAGCACGGTTATCCATGCTATTAAAGCCGTTGAAGCGCGAATAGAAACGGAACCGCTTTTTACCAGCAAGCTTGAACATGCTAAACAAGCTGTAGAAGAAAAAGCAAATACTTCGTACTCTGGCTAGCGTATTCAACCCCGTACTACTTCGTAATGCAAATTCTTTCTATCTGTAGCCACAAAGGTGGAACTGGCAAGACGACGACTGCCATCAACCTCTCCTCCGCACTCGGACTCACCGGGCATAAAACACTTGTGATTGACATGGACCCGCAAGGGTTTCTCACCAGCATGCTCGGCTTACCCCAGCCTCAGAAAGAGGGCTCTTGTATTATGCTTTTTGAGCAAGGCATTTCTTTGCATGACATAAAGATGACCAAGGTTGGATCTATCGATGTGTTACCTTCTTCGAGTATGATGACCAGTAAGATGCGTCATCTCAACAAGGCCATCGATGTATTCTGGGTCAAAGAAGCCATTGGCGACGGGGGCGGCTATGACAATATCGTATTTGACACGGCTGCGGCAATTACCGTATTCAGCCTGAATGCCCTCGTTGCTTCTGATCACGTGCTTATTCCTGTTACTCCGGAATACCAACCTGTTATGGGCGCTGAGCAAACAGTCGAAACGGTCAAAGTCGTGGGACAAAAGTTAAATCCCAAGCTTGGCCACCCCAAACTGCTACTCACTCAGGTTGACGCGCGAAGAAGAACGCATCAGAGATACCGGGAATACCTGAGGCAAAAATATGGAAAACAAGTCTTGCCTGTAGAGATAAGGACGTGCTCTTCTCTTGCCAACTCATACAAAGGAGGCGCGACGGTATTTGACATTGATCTCAACTCTCGCGGTGCGCAAGACTACGCAAAACTCACCGACTCTCTGCTCCCCTATCTAGCTCAAAACAAAACAGTTGCTATGGCACCTGAAGCAGTAGCACAGAGTGCTCCACCACCGCCTGAAGAGCCAGATTATATTATTAAAAACCTGGCTCGGCACACTTCGACTTAACCCTGGATCTCAGAAACCAGCGCAATCTCGTCCAGAACAGACTTCACCCTGAGGCACTCCTCAAAAGAGCCTTCGAACACCCCTGCTTTACCTTGCACATGGGCGCGCCAGGCATAGGCCTCGGCCTGGCTTACAGAACACCCTGTGGCTTTAATCAATTGCACAATGACTTCATCGAACGTATGAATATGATCATTGTACAGAATCACCCGCCAGGGTGAGTCCAGGTTGGTAGATATTTCCTCGTCCAGAAGTTCTTCAACATCTGGCGTAGTGGTTGCCTTAACAGGCAAATCCGCATTCATTCCTCAGATTCATTCGACAGGTTCAAGAGTAAAAGAGTAGTCCTCCATAACAGGATTTGCCATGAGTTTTGCGCACGCTTCTTCTGCTATCGTTTGCGCTGCGTCTTTATCGCTGGTTTCTATCCACATCTCGACGAATTTCCCCATCCTCACTTTATTCACATCGCCGAACCCAAGATTATGCAAAGCGTGTTGTGTCGCTTTTCCCTGGGGATCAAGAATGGATTGCCGCAGCGTAATGTGAATGTTTGCTTTATACATGGATGTCTTTATTTGTTTACCAAAGTTTATGCCTTCATCACTTCCCTGTACGTACTCACAACTCCATGAATAATTCCATAGATCAAATAAATAGCTATACAGACAAGGAGACCAATATGTTGGAAGGTAATGGTCAAAATCACACCAAGCAACAAGGCTCCCGCTTTGAACGGGTGTTTCTTCAGATAATATGCCGAAGGCTTAGGCAACGCGTCAAAGGGAATATTTGACACCATGAGGCCAGCGAGTATAGCTACCACGGGTATCAGTGATTCCGGTGTGATGTTCAATGAAGAAAATAAGTCCTTTTCCTCAATAGTAAGGATCAAGGTCACAATTGCCGCGGCCTGGACAGGAATAGGTAATCCGCAAAAATATTCAGGTTTATCACCTGACTGCTCTACGTTCACATTAAAACGAGCCAGGCGCACAGCGCCGCACAACGCAGGTAGTGCAGAAACAAAGAGGCCTAATAGATCAAATTCATTCAAGCCAAATACATACACTAAAAACGCAGGGGCAACACCAAAGGATACGATGTCACTCAATGAATCCAACTCTACCCCAAAGGGACTCGTAGAGTTGGTCAGCCGGGCCATCATACCATCGAGCGCATCAAAAAAGGCAGCAAGGAGAATCAGCCATGCGGCGCTATCAAACCGGCCCTCATAGATTTGTGTGATGGCACCAAAACCACACAGGAGATTCATCAGGGTAAAGAAAGACGGGATTGCTACATACGTGTTGCGCTTTTCAGACCGCTTCGGCCTGCTCGCTCTGTAGGCTCTCAATTGCTGGCCTATTCGCCTCCGCTTAGCTGAGACCCCAGACCGTCTTTTCCGATCAGAAACTTCTTCCGGCATCCTCTCTTATTTTTTAGAATAACAATGAAACCCTTAATGAGAATGAACAAGGATGGTTTCGCCTCCTACAACGGTATCTCCTACTTGAACATCAAATTGTATATCTCGGGGCACGATGACATCCATTCTAGATCCGAATTTAACGATACCGAACCGTTCGCCTAGATTAACAGAATCACCTTCATTAATATAATACACAATTCTACGCGCAACGGCCCCCGCAATTTGTTTAAATACAACCTTTGTCCCCCCAGGGTGCTGCACACCAATTTCAGTACGCTCGTTCTTCTCGCTCGACTTAGGATGCCAGGCTACCAGATATTCCCCGGGTACATACCGACAGTACTCAACCGTGCCTGATAGCGGAATACGATTTACATGGACGTTAAACACAGACAAAAATATCGACATTTGTCTGGCCGGCCCCTTTATATATAGATCATCTTCTATTTCTTTTATCAGGAGCACTTTCCCATCCGCAGGAGCCACTATCAGGAGATCTCCTTCCCCTTCCTCAGGAGGCGTTCTATCAGGGTCCCTAAAAAACCAGGACACGAATGCCAACAACGCAATCCCCCCTCCCATCAGGAACATTCCAATGTATGAATCAAGTTGAATTCCGAGTGCAACTAAAACCAGACATATGAGTCCAGATACACCTACTATCGTGTATCCTTCACGCGCTATTCGAATCATAAAATAGAAAGCGGGAAAAATTTTATGAGTTTCTCAGCGCATAAAATGGACTTATGACGACTAGGATCCCATGCAACGCGTTACTTTTTATACATTAGGGTGCAAACTTAACTTTGCAGAGACGGGCACACTCCGCGAATCGTTTGAAGATCGCAACTATGAAGTAGTGCCCTTCGGAGAAGCCGCCGATGTTGCAGTGATTAATACATGCACGGTTACCGAAGAGGCCGATCGCAAATGCCGGCAAGTTATCAGGCGTGCGTTAAAGGCGAATCCCGATGCATTTGTTGTTGTCACAGGATGCTACGCCCAACTCCAACCCGAAACCATTGCCTCAATCGAAGGCGTAGACGCCGTTCTGGGTGCGAACGAGAAATTTCGGCTGTTTAATCTGATTGATGACTTCTCGAAGAAGGAGCTAACACAAATTGAAGTATCCTGCATCGACGACGCAACCCACTTTGGGCCGGCCTATAATGCTGGAGATCGTTCCCGCGCCTTCTTGAAAATCCAGGATGGTTGTGACTATTCCTGCTCTTTTTGCACCATTCCCCTGGCAAGGGGCAAAAGCAGGTCTCAGTCGATTGCAAATACCATCGATCAAGCTCATCAAATCGTAGAGAAAGGATACAAAGAGATTGTACTAAGCGGCATCAATATTGGCCTGTTTGGTGAGGACACGGGCGAATCGCTTCTCACTTTACTTCGAGGCCTGGATGCCATAGATGGCATTGAGCGCTACAGAATATCTTCGATAGAGCCAAACTTACTCTCGAATGACATCATAGACTTTGTTGCACATTCTACCCATTTCCAGCCTCATTTCCATATCCCTCTTCAAAGCGGAGATGATTTCGTGCTCGGCAGGATGCGGAGAAGATATAGGAAAAAGGTCTACAAAGATCGCGTGGCCTACATTAAGAGAATGCTTCCGCACGCCTGTATTGGTGCTGATGTGATTGTTGGCTTTCCTGCCGAGGATGAGCAACGCTTCAGCAATACGGTGCAGTTTATTGAACACTTACCCATCTCCTACCTTCATGTATTCACGTACTCTGAGCGGCCTGAGACCATTGCTGTTGAACACGTAGATCAAAATCTATATCAACCGGTGCCTAAAGGCGAACGCTCTAGAAGAAACAAGGTACTTCGGTTACTTTCAGACAAAAAAAGAGCCGCTTTCTACACGTCTCACAAAGGCCAAACACGTCCTGTTTTCTGGGAAAAAAGCAAAAAACAGGACATGATGCACGGATTCACGGACAACTACATTAAAGTTGAGCGCCCTTATGATTCCATGCTTGTGCATACTATCGAAGATGTGCGTCTTGGCAACCTGCTCCCTTCAGGCTTTTTGTCAGTAGAAGAAACAGATTATATATCGCTCATCTAAAACCAATCAAAAGAATCCATAAAGATTAATTTGGTTGTATTGAATCAACCGGGAATAACACCGCATTATCTCTTGTCTAAGTTCAAAAATCGCATTCTTTCACGAATTGCAATTACATAAAATTGATTATTGAACTTGAAAAGATCACTGAAACGAAGGGTATTCCTCTCTTAACGGCATCTGAGCTCATGAGCGCCAAGACGGACGCAGAACTTATTCAGCAAGTGCGATCTGGTCATCTAGATGCATACCGCCACCTTGTTGAACGATATCAGGGCCGGGTCGCGACGACTGTTAAAGCGATGTTGGGAGAAACCAATGAAGCTGAAGATGTTGGGCAGGAGACGTTTATTCGCTTTTACAAGTCCATTCACTCCTTTAGAGGGGACTCAAGCGTGAGCACTTACCTTCACCGTATCGCAGTGAACCTTTCACTAAATGAATTAAAACGGCGAAAAAGATTTTTGAGCCGTTTTGAGCGGCAAGATGATCACCATACGGCGGCTTCTACCTCCAGGGACAAACTGGAAGAGCTCGAAAACAAACAGTTAATCCAACAAGCACTCCAAAACTTGAAGCCAGACTTCAGGGCAGTTGTTGTACTGAGATATATTGAGGGTTATTCAACAAAAGAAACAGCTGAACTCCTCAATATCCCTCTAGGCACTGTTCTGTCCCGTTTATCACGAGCCCAAAACAAGTTACGTGATTTCCTGCTGCCCATTGTAAATGATGAAACAAGATAAAAATACATCCTCACCCGGAAATGAGCATGACTCCAATTCGGGCAATATTAATGAACCCCTAAGTAATAGCAAAGACATGCAAACTATTACCGATTTACTTGGGTCGTACAAAGGGTCGCCTTTTGATTCCAATTTTTCAGAAAAAGTACTACAGGCGATTGAGAACGAGTCCGTGCTGCGCAATAAACCAGCCCGCATTCTGCCCCTCTTCCCTGCCTCTGTTTTAAAGATCGCTGCTTCGGTATTTCTGGTAGTTGCTGCTGGATACTTCTTCTGGAACCAGCCAAAGACCTACCACTCTGACCTGGGCACAATGTCCTCAGTCACGTTCCCCGATGGTTCTACAGTGCTCCTTAATAGTGGCTCTTCGGTCACATTTAAGCCGTTCACTGGCAAGCAAACACGCAGCGTCCATCTGCATGGGGAAGGATATTTTGACATCCAAACCTCAGAAAAGCCTTTTATTGTTGAGACATTTAACGCAGAAATTCAGGTTCTGGGTACAAAATTCAGCGTCACATCCTGGCCTGACGAACTCACCAAACAAACCGCTATCACGCTCGAAGAAGGGAAAATCAGTGTTACGGCCTCAGAAGCACCCCAGGTAAGCAGGGTCATGCTGCCTCAACAATCCCTCATCGTTTTTGCAGACGCTGCTATCTCTGAAACGGAAGACTTATCCGAAAACAAAACCAAAAACATGCTCTCCTGGCGCCAGGGAGGGTACGTATTTCAAGCGATGCCACTCGGCGCCATAACCCAAGACTTGCAACGGCGGGGCAATCTGTCTATCACTGTCCCTGATGCATTAATCGACGTACCCATAACCTATATCGAACCCACACCTAAAACGGTCCAGCAAGTGATTGAAGACCTCAGTCAGGCCTATTCGTTCTACTACTCAAAGACAGCCAACGGCTTCAACCTATCCCCCACTCCAGATCAAGAATAATCGCAATCTTTTAACTATGACCAAAACTTTCCCCACCTTTATTCTCGTCTGTTTCCTGGGATTGCACGTAACAGCTTGCGACTCCACCAATCCCGAGGACACTCCAGAAATCGGCCGTAACTTAACGGAAGCCGAGCAACACATTGTCTCTGCTGATAATTCATTCGGCATGAAGCTTTTCCAGGCGCTGCATACCGATGCACCCGAGGAAAACCTTTTTATCTCCCCATTGAGCATTTCCATGGCGTTAGGTATGACCTTAAATGGAGCGGCTGGAGACACCCGAAGCGAGATGGCTGACGTTCTTCAAAAGTCAGGTTTGGCTGAACAGGACATTAACGAATCTTACCAATCCCTCATTGAACTGCTTTCAAGCCTGGACGACAAGGTTACCTTCGACATTGCTAACTCTATATGGTACAGAGAAGGGTTCAGCGTAAAAGAAGACTTCCTTGCCAAAAACCGAACCTATTTCCTGGCAGAGGTTGCCGCACTCGATTTCAACAAGCAAGAAGCAGTCGATGAAATCAACGCCTGGGTAGATACAAATACAAATGGACTGATCGACAAAATCATTGAAAGCATTGATCCAGAGACCTTGATGTATTTGATCAATGCGGTTTATTTCAAAGGCGATTGGACCTACCAGTTTGACCCAGACTTTACCCAGGAAGAATCCTTTTTCAACTTAAATGCCACCCCGTCTATGGTTGACATGATGTCGCTAAGGGGTACTTTCCAATATTATAGTTCTGACAGAGCAGCATTTATCGATCTTCCTTACGGGGATTCCTTGTTTACCATGTCCATCGTTCTGCCGCATACCAACGAGGACTTGGAGGATTTACTCGATGGCACCCAACAAGATTTACTGGCTACTTTTGATTCCAACAAGGCCTACACAACACTGGATGTGTACCTTCCAAAATTTCAGCTTGAGTACAAAAAATCGCTTAACCAAATCCTTCAGACACTAGGAATTAGGAAAGCGTTCATTGCACAACAAGCTGATTTTTCTCGCATCAATGACGAGAGAGAACTTTATATATCTGAAGCCATCCACAAGACGTTCGTTGAAGTTTCTGAAGAGGGCACCGAGGCTGCGGCGGTTACAGCCATCGGCATAGGTACAACAAGTGTTGGTGATCCCCTGCCCCCTGTTATGCGAGTCGACAAACCGTTCCTCTTTATCATCAGAGAAAACAACTCCGGGGCCTACCTGTTCGCCGGCAAAATTAATACGTTGTGATACGCATCCTTATATGCATTCTAATTAGCTTTTTTGTGACTCTGCAGGCCCAGGGCCAGTCACAATCAAACGAATCAACGGTGTATACCGTTGACCTTCGAAACCAAAGTCTTGACGCAGCACTGGCTGAATTCTCAGCCATAACGGGATCTGGTGTCACCTATGATCCGCGTCTGACAAAGGGATTGAATGTTTATTGCATCATCAATGAAGCAGAAATCAATGAGGTCCTTCTTTGCCTGCTTGATTCTACGCAACTTACCTTTGCCCGCCTGGCATCCGGCACGTTTGTCGTTATGCCTAAAGGAAATGTCCCGCCTCAAAACGGCTATTTATCTGGCCTGGTAACCGACCATACAACAGGCACTCCTTTGCCTGATGCCCACGTACTGTTGGCAAGCAACACGTTGGACATCGGTGCGGTAACAAATCACCAGGGTCAGTTTACACTTCCTGCTCTTCTCCCAGGGAGATACACTCTACAGACAACGTATCTCGGCTACTCTGTTAATGTGGACACACTGGATGTTCTGCCCGGGACCAACACCTTCCGCCGCATTGCGCTGGTATCCCAACCGGTACACGTAACTCCTATCGTAATTGATGGACTTCATCTTCGAAAACCATCTAAAGCTTTAGAACGAACACTCCTTCTCCGCTCATCCACAGCCGAGCAGATAGACGAAGCGAATTACTTAGCTCAGTTTCAAGCGATACCTGGGATCCGGATGAATGACATAACAGCGGATGCCCATTTACAAGGAAGCAATTCGGGTGAACATCAGCTCCGCATTGATGGAGTCCCTGTATTTCTACCTCAGCAAGCTGTTGGCATTATTGGACCATTCAGCCCATTTGCCATTCAATCTCTTACCATCCATAAATCCGGGTTTGGAGTAGAAGAAGGCAGCCATCTCGCAGGGGTCATTGAAGCCCGGCAATTCCAGGAATCCGATTCCAGGCTGGACGTGCAATTAGATCTGAATGCGATAAACAACAGGCTGTCCTGGCAGAAAGAATGGAAAGATAACAAGAGTTTTTCAGTGATGGCTGCAACACGGTTTAGCCTGTGGAATCTCATTGCGCAGCCTCAATTGCAAGACATGCTTAACAACTGGGCCCGTCCAGATCCTTTTTTGATCTTCTCACCCAGCCAGCAGTTCTCTTCGATTGATCTTTCTTTGCTTCAAAATGCACTGGACATCAGCCCTATCCCCACTACTGAGCTTTCGTTCACGGATATTCATGTAGCTACCAGTTTCAAATCAAACGCGTTCTCCGGATTTAAGACCTCGTTGTATTATGGGGCCAACCAGTACGGCGGCTCGTTAATACCTCCTGCGATTTTCAACAACCAAAGCCTGGACCCCGATCCCCCTACCCCTGTCTCCGGTGGCGATATTACAGAAAACAGCCTTCAACCCATACTGTCTGTCATTGACGACTATAAATGGCAAAACCTTGCAGGCCACATTCAATACCACTCATTAATCGGAAAAAATGCTCTGTTCAACCTGAAACTAAAGGGAAGTACCTATGCGCTTGACCAAAGATACCTTCAAGTAGATAGCCTCGACCAGATTATAGCCGCGCTCCCCGAGTCAGATTTTTCTACAGTATCTCTTGAAAGCCTCCGATTCCCAACAAGCGAAATTAAAGATCGCAACACAACGGCTGAGTACGCACTTGAAGGACAGTTAGACATTGCTACAGGAAGGCATTCGTTCCTTTTAGGTCTTGCTTCTACTTATTCCACAAGCACACTGGATGCATTACTCACTAGCCTCCCGTCCCTCCAGGCTGAAACCGATGACCTTGCGTTTCCTGGAGACGCAGAGGTCGTTGTGACAGACAAAGAGCGAGTAGGGTATAACTCCAGCACATTCAGGCAGTCCTTTTTTATTCAGGACAGAATATCTCTTTCGTCGAACACCGCACTGGAACTCGGTTCACGGCTGACGTACCTGCCAAGTAGAAAGACGGTCTATGCAGAACCTCGCGCTTCTATACGCTTCGATTTTGCAATAGGTGGCAACAGTTCGTTCGCATTACAAACTGCTGCAGGGCTCTACCGCCAATATTTACTTCAGCTAGACGTGAGTACCCTAAATGCAGGTGCCCTCTTTCCGTCGAAAAGACTGTGGGTGCCTGTAAACCAAGACATACGCCCTCCAATAGCATATCACCTCTCGCAATCGCTTCTGTATAATCTATCATCCAGGTTTACTTTTCAAGCAGAAGGGTATCTGAAGTACCAGCAACGTTTATGGTTTTTAAACTATGTAACCAGGGACCAACCCCTCAGCCGGGCAGATACACGTTTTCTATCGACCATAGAGGATGTAAACGACATTCTCTCCGAAGGAAAAGGCATCACCCATGGAGTCTCCGTTACAACATCCTGGAGGCCATCGCCCTTTTCTCTGTTCATTGTTTATGACTATACCTCAGTTAGGCGCAAATCGGAAGATCTATTCCTAAACACCTGGTTTTCAGCTCCCTGGGAAGAGCCCCATCGCCTGGCGGCAAGGATGGAATGGAATCACCGAAATACACTCTGGCTCTCGGCTCGCTTTACAGGTATATGGGGACGCTCCTGGGGCTTCAGACAAGCCTATTACGACTTCTTCGGCCACTCAAATCTATTTGATGTAAACGGCGACTATGACTTCAGCAATCCCGATGAACATGTACTCCCTGCGTATTACCAGGTAGACCTGGGTGCAGTATATAACATCAGGCTTGAGGCCTCAAATCTTCAGTTCCGGGTGGATCTTCTAAATGCGTTTGACATTTCCAATGTAGCCGACTGGCGTCTTGCATGGAAAGATGGAAGATTAGAAAAAGAAAACCGATATTATTACCCAGCAATACCAACCGTAGCACTTCGATTTAGCTGGTAAAACCATACATGGCAACAACTACTTCAGACACCAAACTACAACGCATTGAAATGTTTGCGTCTGAGGCACTTCACGTCCATGGATTAATACAACAAGGATGGTCGTTTCGATGGGATCGGGCAAAACGCCGTTTTGGTTGTTGTGATTACACCAACAAGCTCATTACCATCTCTAAGCATCTTGCCCTTCTCAATAGCTACGAGCAAAGCCAGGACACCGTTCTCCATGAAGTTGCACATGCTATCGCGGGTAGAGCTGCAGGCCACGGACCCGATTGGGTAGCAACGTGCCACAAAGTAGGTGCACGCCCAGAACGATGTTACAGCACCATCGAAGTACAAACCCCCAAATCAAAGTACATTAGATATTGCCCGTCGTGCAAGCGGGGCCGTCCACTGCATAGAAAGAGTTCAAAAAAATATGCATGTGGCAATTGCTGCAAGAAATATAACAACGGGAGGTATTCAGAGAAATTCGCCCTCCTTATCATTGATCGAGAGAAGTACGAATCCTTGAGCAAATAATCGGCGGCGAGCCTTTTAAGTAACTTTTCTGTGTTATAGATTAGCAATTGCTATCAAGATTGCTCTGATTCATACCCCACTAACCTCTCCCTTCCTGAGCTATGCCTAATATTTATGCTCTCCTTGTAGGCATCGATGATTACACCCAAAGCAATGCTGTAAATTTACACGGAGCTGTAAACGACATTGACTTCTATGAGAATTTTCTCAATGAAACGTACAAAGGCAACATAGCTCTTGTAAAACGTACAAATAGGCAAGCAACACAAGCAGAAGTCATTCATCTATTCAGAGAGCACTTAGGGCAAGCAAAAGAACACAAGGATGGTCAAGACGTTGCCTTGTTCATTTTTGCAGGTCACGGAAAACGCACCAAGTCTGCAGCTGCATTCAAACCTTTTTTCCCAGATGGACTGGATGAAGGATTGGTGTGTTCTGATAGCTTATCCTCGACGAATGAACATACGTTAACCGATAAGGAAATTACACTCCTTACTCTTGAGCTAGAGCAAAAAAATCCACATATAGCTTTTATCTTAGATTGTTGCCATTCCGGCTCAGCAACTAGAAACGTAAGCGATAATCTAAATACTATCACAAGAAGCTGGGAACCTCTGGATCGAGGATCTTTGAGGGAGCGAAGAAAAAGAAGGCAGCGTGACATTGAATCGTATTCACTACGTAGCACCATCTACAACTACAAAGATGAGATTGACCAAGGGACCTTCGCACTTCCAATGACGCGACATATTTCACTCGCGGCATGCAACCGGCTGCAACTGGCTCACGAAGTAAATGGAAGAGGCAATTTTTCTTCTGCCATGCAAAACGTGTTGTCAAAAAAAGCAGATTACTCATATGCTGAACTATTTTCTCATGTGCGCAATTACATGCGTAAATGGAATAAACAGGATCCACAATTTCAGACGTACGGAGGGTTCAATCCCTTCCAGCAATTTCTAGGCTCTGATGTAAAGCCCCATGCTAAAAGCGTGGTTTTCTACAATAAAGGTGAATGGTATGTCGACCGCGGAGCATTCAACAACCTCCCTACTGATGAAAAAACAGAAATCACATTATTCCAGGATGGTAAAGAACTCGGAGTAGCAAAAACCCGAAGAGTATTGCCTGACAAGAGCATACTGAGCCTTTCTGAAGACCTGAATAAAAAACTGTCCCCCGCAAAAGCAAACGGAGAACCTAATAGCTATGAGGCCATTGTTTCTCACATTCCCAATCCTGAGCTCGTCTTATTGCGTGGAGATGCAAAAGGTATTGCAGCTATAAAAGCAGCAAAAAAAAGGATAGAAGACAAAAACAAAGGCCTTAGCCTTGAATTTGTTGAATCAAATGAGCAGATATCAGGCAATTATCGCTACGAAATTGAAGCTACCAAAGATGGAGCTGCAAAAATCAATCGATTATCAGATAATACGTTTATACAAGGGGCCAGAGAAGAAAGAAATTTTGAAATCCTAATAGAAACAGCCATGGAGGACATCGTTCAATGGGAACGCTCTCTTGCATTGCAAAATACAGGTGCTGTGTTTTCCCAAGACGTATCCTTCTGGATTGAAGTTGACGATACCACTTATGAAATAAAATCGATGGATGAACATGGAGACCGGCTATCTTCAGATTGCATTCTAGAAACCGCTAAGGCAGAATTACATTCTTCCTCAGGTACCTTCCACCCAAACAATCAAATATCACTTCCTTACATACCTCCCATAAACCCTAGAACCCAAGAGGAAGAAGAAGCCAATGACTTAAGGCCACGTTTTTTTGCAAAAAACAATACTAGAAAAGATCTTCACCTCATTCTCCTTCATTTTAATGGCGAGTACAAAATTGAAGCAAAAGGCCCCACTCACTACTTACCAGCAAACTCGGAAGAACTTGACATAACACCGTTTTACACTCAGAAGAATGGCAATAAGCAGTATTTAGGATGGTACACAGACAAAGACATAACGTCTTTATGGTACAAATTAATCGTAACGGACGAAATCGTAGACTACCATCACATGCTCCAACCTGGATTTGTCGAAGAAGACAACAAGACTGGCAAACAATTATTATTTGGAGGGTTTATAGAGGACGTGGCAACTCGAGGAGGAGAACGAAGGCGAGCAGAACCTGAGCAAGACATTAAGGACACATGGTTCACAAAGACCTGTGAAGTCAGAATAGTGAAGCAGTGAGCAAGGATCTTACTAACTCTTAGTGTGTAGCCTGTCCTTTACCTCATAACCCACAATGAGAATATGATTCTTGGACTTGCTGCAGGTATCCCTGACTTTTTTGTCGAAGTTGCTTTACTCATCGTATCTGGCGCATTGATAGCCTATATCGGCTATAGGCTTAACCTTGTCCCCATCGTAGGCTTCCTTTTAACCGGTGTTGTTATTGGCCCATTCGGCCTCGGTGTTATTTCAGAGCCCGATCTTGTAGATGCAACCGCACAGGTTGGTGTCATATTATTACTGTTTACTATTGGCATCGAATTCAGCCTGGACAAATTGGCCCGCATTAAAAACCTCGTATTTGGAGGGGGCGGCCTCCAGGTTATGCTTACTTCGGGCATCACGCTTGGTGTATTGTCACTGTTTGGAGTGCCCTGGCAAGTCGGTTTGTTCACAGGATTCATGGTAGCCCTGTCATCGACGGCGATCGTCCTGAAGCTGCTAGGGTCTAAAGGTGAAACCAATACAGAGCCTGGGCAGGCTTCGCTTGGAATATTGATCTTTCAGGACCTTGCCATCATCGTGATGGTACTGCTCGTTCCGATGCTGGCAGGAGAAGCGGGATCGCCTACTGAAATATTTTCAGCCCTGGGCAAGGCGGGTCTTATCATCGTTGTTGCACTCTTTGGTGCCCGCAGGATTATGCCCTGGATTCTTGAGCGCGTGGCCCGCACCTGTTCTCAAGAGCTCTTTCTCCTTTCGCTCATTGCCATTTGTTTTGGCATGGCGCTGCTGGCCAGTCTTGCCGGCGTAAGCCTGGAACTAGGAGCATTCCTGGCAGGCCTCATCGTCTCTGAAAGCCGCTATTCCGAGCACGCGTTTGGAGAAATCATGCCCCTGCAAATCTTATTTGCAGCGACCTTCTTTGTATCGGTGGGCATGTTGCTGGATCTTGGATTTTTATTTGCCAACCTGCCCATCGTCTTGGGCGTCATTGTAGCCGTTCTAGTATTAAAACTGTTCACGTCCTTTATAAGTGTCCGGATGCTAGGATACAGTCTTTCAACCTCGGTCGCAGTCGGATTTATCTTGGCTCAAGTCGGTGAATTCTCCTTCGTTCTGGAGAAAGCCGGTCGGGAGTTAAACTTGTACCCGGCTGGAATGGCAGAAACCGGCTCAAAAATATTCATTGCCGCCACGGTCGTACTGATGGTTTTCACGCCGCTTCTTAACCAGTTCGGTATGTTTCTCGCCAAGAAGTTCGAGATCCCTGAAGTACCCGAAAAAGATGATATGCCCGAGGACATGACAAACACCGAGGCAACCCATCTGCCTGACGAGCATCTAAGCCTGGAAAACCATGTCGTAATTGCCGGATATGGATATGCTGCCCGCCGTTACGTTGAGGTACTCCATGCGGCCAGTATACCTCACGTTGTCATTACGCTTAGTCCCAAGCGGGCAGCCGAGGCAGAAAATGATGGAATCCTAGTGGTAAGAGGAGATCCAACACGGCAAAATGCGCTGCAAAATGCCCGCTTGTTATACGCGAAGCTTCTGTTTATCCCCGATGATGACACCGAACTTGCTCATCGCGTTGCGAGCGTAGCAAGGACGTTGAACCCTACGATCCACATCATTGCCCGCACCCGCTTCCATACAGCCGTAAAAGAGCTAATCCATGCTGGAGCAGATGACATCATCACCGATGAATATGAGACCATTGTTCAACTGTTTGCAGCTACATTGAGAGACTACCAGATCGACGCAGAAGAAATCGAACATTGCGCTGGATTTGTCCGCTCAAATCGGTATGAAGTCATCCGTGACTCCTCGCAAAAGCACAAGTTGGCGCCCATTGGTGATATGATTCGCGGCTCGCTGGACACACGAACCATTACGATTCGTGAAGGTGCATCAATTATTGGGAATTCAATTGAATCACTCGAATTTGATAAGAAAGGGCTTACCATTAAAACGCTGCACAGAAACCAAAGTGTAGTTTCGTCTCCGCCACCTCATCTAGTTATAAAGGTGGACGACATGATCACCTTCAAAGGAAAAGCGACAGCCTTTGCCCAATGCGCTGAATTGTTCAAAACGACAGCGATTGAATTACCACCTGAGAGCGAAGTCACGTTCGAAGAGTCTATCGGCTCTCCTGAAACAGGGTCTCCTTCACAAAAGCAAATTGATGTATATGGGGCAGATTGGTGCCCGCTTACGGGAGGATTTAAAGGCTACTTTGACAAGCGGGACATCTCCTACACGTATCATGACATCGAGAAAGATCCTGATGCCGAACAGACAGTGAAGGCTATGAACGGAGGGAAAGTCAAATTCCCCATGGTATCTGTCGGCGAGCGTGTAATGAAAAATCCCCCCATCGATGAGCTTGAAGTCGTGCTCACCGACGCGGGGATCATTCAATTGGAAGAAACCTCTTAGCGTCTCTCTTACTTCGAGAGATACAAGTTTCTCATTTCATAAGGCTGCTGGAAATGTGCATCGGTGAGTTCATCAACAAATGCGATAGCCTCGCCGGTGCTTTTCATTTCTGGCCCTAATTCCTTAGGCACCTCTGGAAACTTATCCCATGAGAACACCGGCTCCTTGATCGCAAACCCAACCAGGGTAGATTCCAACATGCCTTTCTTGCGCATAGAGTCAATCGACTCACCGAGCATCACTCTCGTTGCAATAGACGAGATCGGAATACCGGTCGCTTTTGCAACAAAAGGCACCGTGCGGGAAGCCCTTGGATTGGCTTCAATCACATAAACCATGTTCTCTTTGATCACAAGCTGAACGTTAATGAGGCCTATGATCTCTAGACGATTCGCAATGTCCGTCACATACCTGCGGATGGTTTCGATCACCTCTTCAGGCAAATCGTAAGGAGGCAGCACAGCCGTTGAGTCACCGGAATGAACACCAGCCGGTTCAATGTGCTGCATAATCCCAGTGATCCATACCTCATTTCCATCCCGGATCGCATCTACATCGACCTCAATGCCATTCTCAAGGAATAGATCGAGCAAGATCTGGTTGCCAGGCAGTAGCTTCAGGATTTGATGCACGTACCCTTCAACTTCTGACTTCTTGATGGCTATTCGCATCCCCTGCCCGCCAAGAACATAACTTGGGCGGATCAGAATCGGGTATCCGATCTCTTCACTCGTTGCTACAGCTTCGGCAATGGTATTAGCCATGCCATAAGGGGGAAACGGAATCTCCAGCTCTTTAAGAATGTGGGTAAACTTGCCACGATCTTCTGCATAATCCATCATCTCAAATGGAGTACCCAGGATGTGAATGCCCTCTTCTCTGAACTTTGTTGCCAGCTTTAAGGCTGTTTGCCCGCCGAACTGTACAATGACTCCTTTCAACCCTTCTTTTTCATGGTCGATGATGTCCATTACCCGCTCTCCAAACACAGGTTCGAAATAGAGTTTGTCGGCCACATCAAAGTCGGTAGAAACAGTCTCCGGATTGCAGTTGATCATGATCGCTTCGTATCCCATTTCCTTGGAGGCAAGGACGCCATGCACGCAGGAATAATCGAACTCGATCCCCTGTCCGATTCGGTTAGGGCCGCTGCCAATGATGATCACTTTCTCTTTCGAAGAGGCGACGCTTTCATTCTCCGTTTCGTATGTAGAATAGAAGTAAGGCGTCTGGGCAGGAAACTCGCCGGCACATGTGTCTACAAGCTGGAATGAAGGTACAATCCCAAGTTGCTTGCGGTAATACCGCACATCGTCTTCGTCCACGTCATCCTTCACCAGGTAGGCAATCTGCACATCGGAAAAACCATATTGCTTAACCTGTAGCATGAACTCACGATCGATGTCCTCCAGCTTCCGTTTTTCCAACTCTCCTTCCAGTTTCACGATGTCCTCGATCTGATACAAGAACCATCGATCAATACTGGTAATGTCTCCAACTTCTTCAACGCTGGCTCCCATCTTAAATGCATTCCTCACCTGGAGTGTGCTATCCCAATAAGGACGCTTGAGCCGCTCTCTTACTACGTCGCGGTCTTCTTCAGGCCGGTCTCCTCCAAGGCCCGCATATCCAACCTCGAGGCTTTGCCAGGCTTTTTGAAGGCTTTCCGGGAAGGTTCGCCCAATGGCCATTACCTCTCCAACAGCTTTCATTTGCGTGGTTAATTCTTCGTCGACGCCTTCAAATTTCTCGAAGTTAAATCGAGGAATCTTCGTGACTACATAATCGATCGAAGGCTCAAAACACGCACTGGTCGTGCCGGTCACATCGTTAGGTAATTCGTCCAGTGTATAACCAATCGCCAGTTTCGCTGCCACCTTTGCGATGGGATACCCCGTTGCTTTCGATGCAAGTGCCGAAGAACGTGATACGCGAGGGTTAATCTCGATAGCAATCATGCGCCCATCAGCAGGGTTTACCGCAAACTGTACGTTACATCCTCCAGCAAAGGACCCGATAGACCGCATCATTCGAATGGCCGCATCCCGCATCCGCTGGTATTGCTTGTCGGTAAGGGTCTGCGTAGGTGCTACCGTTAATGAGTCACCTGTGTGGATTCCCATCGGATCCACGTTCTCGATCGAGCAGATGATAATCACATTGTCATTCGCGTCACGAAGCAGCTCCAGTTCATATTCCTTCCACCCAAACAAGCACTCCTCGATAAGTACCTGGTGGACGGGAGACATCTCAAGCCCCCTGGTAACTTTCCGCTCAAACTCATCGGCCGACCACACAATTCCACCACCGCTACCACCCAGTGTAAATGATGGTCGAATGACGACAGGGACTCCTCCAAGCTCCTGTGTGATTTCCTTGGCTTCGAGCAAGCTTTTTGCAGCACGGCTTCTGGCCTGGTCTATCCCAATCTCCTCCATCAGATCCCTGAACTTCTGACGGTCTTCCGTAACCTGTACCGCTTCGATATCTACCCCAATGACCTCAATACCTTCTTTCTCCCAGTATCCTTCGAAATAAAGCCGTTCAGCAAGATTTAATGCCGTTTGGCCTCCCATGGTTGGCAGTACTACATCGGGGCGTTCAATTTCAACAATCTCTTTTATCGAATCCGTCGTCATGTCTTTCAGGTAGACCTTATCCGCCGTGATTGGATCCGTCATGATGGTTGCCGGATTCGAATTAATAAGGACCACTTCATACCCTTCATAGCGAAGCGCCCTGCACGCTTGAGTACCGGAGTAGTCAAACTCACAGGCTTGTCCGATGACGATAGGACCGGAGCCAATCAAGAGTATTTTCTTTATATCTGTACGCTTAGGCATACTAATCTATATTTAAAAATGTATGTCGTTATTTAACCAGCGAATAAGAGTCACCCTTGCCATTCTGGTGCATAGCAGGGGCATATCCTTCAAGCATGTTCAGGAATTCGTCAAACAGATAATGGCTGTCGTGCGGGCCAGGTGAGGCTTCTGGATGAAACTGGACCGACATCCCCTTGAAGGTTTTAAAACGCAGTCCTTCAACCGTTTGGTCGTTCAGGTTTCGATGAGAGACTTCGGCAATTTCATCCGTGACGGATTCTTGCTGAACGGCAAAACCATGATTTTGCGTGGTCACTTCAACGTGCCCTGTTCCAAGATTTTTTACAGGATGGTTAGCACCGCGATGGCCTACGTACATCTTGTAAACGTCTAATCCTTGCGAAAGCGCCATCAATTGATGTCCCAGACAGATACCGAACAGAGGGATATCCGTCTGAACTGCTTGCCTCACAGTTTCAATAGCCTCTGGCATCACCCTGGGATCACCAGGGCCGTTGGAGAAGAAAATGCCGTCAGGATTCCAGTCTAAAACCGTCGACAGGGGTGTAGCCGAGGGAAAGACACGAACCGTACAGTTTCGTGCTCTAAAGGAGCGGAGGATGTTTAGCTTGACGCCAAAATCATAGACCGCAATACGCTTAGAATTTCCTTCACTGAAATCATACGCCTTGTCGGTAGTCACTCGAGACGCCAGTTCAAGTCCTTCCATCGAAGGCCAGTTTCGCGCTTTTTCGATTAAGCTCTCATCATTGAGATCAACCGATGAGATCACCGCATTCATGACCCCTTTTGCGCGAATGTGGCGCACCAGTGTTCGTGTGTCCACCCCCGTCAGCCCCACTAACTCATGCTTTCGCATAAAGGCTTCAAGCGACTCATCCGCCAACAGGTTTGAATATCTATATGTAAACGACCGCACGATGAGTCCAGCAATCATGGGCTTCAGAGCTTCCATGTCCTCATCCGACGCCCCATAATTCCCAATATGCGAATAAGTCATCATCATGAGTTGACCATGGTAGGATGGGTCCGTCATGATTTCCTGGTACCCCGTCATACTGGTATTAAAACATAACTCGCCACCAGTCTCCCCAATATGACCCATAGCATACCCGCTCACAACTCGGCCGTCTTCCATTGCTAGTTTGCAAGGTTTACGCGCTTCCAACGTATGTACCTCCAATTGTTAAGTACTGCTGCTAACGTTGTGGGACCGCTACCAAAAACCTATATATACAAAAAAACCTTCCCAACAATGGGAAGGTCAAACCCGGCAAACAGGGCTCTTAGCCTCGGACAATCTTAGGTGGTAGCAGCAGTAATTGTTTTTCAAAACACTCTAATTTATTGATACCGGGTGCTGGTGTTTAATAACACCTGATCAACGTAAAAGTGGTGCAGGTTGTAAAAACCCTTTAACAAAGTAATCTAGAGGATTCAGATATTAATCGCAATACTCTTCCTATTCTGGATATCATTTTTTCTTTGACAGCCATTAAGTACAAACCCATTTCTACTATTAGATATACACCTACCTGCTTGTATGCCATCCTGAACGAGCGCTGTGAGGAAGGATCTGGGCGAGCAAAGACTTTTAAAGTTATTGGTACTCGTTCATGTCACACTTGCCCAGATCCTTCGTCGCTCTGCTCCATCAGGATGACAAGATTATAGCTTCAGGTTAATCTGGCTACACGTATCTTGAAACTGCCAGTAAACAAATCAGTATTTTACCTACTCACTCAAGTATTTCCCTCTGCTACTCCATAATGACAATACGGTTTGATCGCTCACAGGAGCAATCGTATAAGTATCGATTGCGTATTCAGATCTCGATCGTTGTTGCTCTGCTTCTGAGTCTAGCCTTTGTATACTGGTGGCCGAACATCAACCTATCTCCTAACGAAGACCTTATCTACAATACACGCGGACAGGACCTCATAGCCATCGAGGAAATCCAGCCAACAAAACAAACCCAGAAGCCGCCCCCTCCGCCTCCCCCATTAATTCCAATAGTTGTGGACGATGATATTATCATTGAAGAGGAAATCGAAGTCGAGGATCAGTTTTTAGTACTTGAGGAATACGCAGAGAATCTCTTTGAAGATACAGCCGAGATTACATCCGCAGGTAGTGGCTCTACCTCAAAAGCACCTGAACGGGGCCCCAAGGAGATGCGATTTGTTGAGCCGGAGTGGCCAAGGGAAGCTCGGAGAAAACGAATTCGGGCAGATGTACTGGTAGAAGTTCTCGTGGACGAAAAGGGCCTGGTTCGTGAGGCAAAGGTGGTAGAACGTTTTCTGTACCAGGGAGACTCAGACGAAAAGGAAGAAGTACCCGAGTTAAAATATGGATTGGAAGAAGCAGCTGTTGCGGCAGCAAAAAGGTGGATGTTTCAGCCTGCCCGCCAGGACGGCAATGCGGTGAAAAGCTATAAAACGATCACGTTCAGCTTTGGAAAGTGATCCTTATTGCAGGCGCTCAGGCTCGGGGCGTCCCGGATTAAAGTACGTTGTCCCAGGATGCCGGGTAGATGCAATTTGTGTAACCAACATTTCAAGATCATCCGGGTTATTCACGAAATCGATATGAACGGCATTGATGATCAGCAAGGGACAGCGGTCGAAGTGAAAGAAATGCGCATTGTACGCCTCATTCAACTCCTCGATGTACGCCCGGCTGATATGCTTCTCATACGACCGGTTTCTATCGTTGATGTTTTTCATCAGACGGTTTGTACTCGACTGTAGGTACACGATCAAGTCAGGCCGAGGCACACCCAGGTTCATCTGCCAGAATAGTGTCTCATACAACTGCAGTTCATCCCCTTCCAGATTCTGATGGGCAAACAGGCGATCCTTTTCAAACATATAATCACTGATGATCACGTTGTGAAAGAGATCCCGGTCGAACAACGCCTTTTGCTGGCGAAATCGGCTGGCAAGAAAACTGAGCTGCGTGTGAAAGGCCCATCGTTTACGATTCGCATAGAACCTGTCGAGAAATGGATTTTCCTCAAACTCCTCAAGAATCAGTTGGCCGTTAAATCGCTGAGCGAGTAATTTAGCGAGGCTAGTTTTCCCCGCTCCGATTACTCCTTCAATAACAATATACCTGAGATCGTCGCGAAGCTGAACCACAGGTTTGTTATTCATATTTGAGGAGGGAATTCCCATCAGCGATTAGAAGCGTGAAAGTGTACAAGTGGGATCGCTATGGTACTGATTGTCTATCCTTTAGTCAAGTAATTGCAAGCTAGTTTTATAAAGCCCTGCAAAATCCTCACACTTCGTCAATAAATCACCTATTGATTCGCCGAAGGGGGCCGGCACTACAAAGTCAGGTGCGATCTCATTCCAAGGTTCTAAAACGAATCGCCTTTTCGAAAGATGAGGATGGGGAATAGTCAACAGCTTAGTTGTGCACTGCATCTCGTCAAAGGCCAGGATATCTAGATCTAGCGTTCTAGGCTCCCATTCTACCCCCTCCTGCCGCGCCCTTCCACGCTCCAATTCCAGAGCCATACACAACTCAAGCAGCTCAATTGGAGAAATAGTCCCTTGCAACCACACAACGGCGTTTAGATACGCATCTTGATCCCCACTGCCATGCAACGTATGTGCCTCCGATTCATACACCGAAGACATACGATGCAACACCAGCCCATCAAACAATCCAAGCTCTTTTACCGCCCACCGGAGGTGAGAGAGCCGGTCGCCGACGTTGGAGCCAATGCCTATGAAACATGCTTGAAAGCCCATATCCAGAGCATTTAGTCTTGTGAAATGAAGCAGGTATACAACGTACCTTGGCCGTAAATGGAACGTTTTACAGCCAGTTTTTCAATAGTACTGAATCCTAGATCTAAAAAAAGGCTTTTTAACGAGTCAAAAGGTATAGGATAAGGCACCCACCGGTTTGACTTTTTTGTATCGTACTCGACAATGATGTACTTGCCCTCATCTCTAAATAGCCTTTGCAATCTCAGAAGCAACGCCTTTTTATCAGCGACGTAATGCAACGAGTTTGCCATCAGAATGCCATCTAGAGGCGGCAGTGCTAACTTTGCTTTTTCGAAATCAGCCCTGACAAAACGTATATCAGCGTCCCGGGAAGCTTTATCTATTGTTTGGCTGTCTTTATCGATTGCATAGATCGTGCCTTGAACAGGAAGAATCTCAGCCAGAGCCCTCGTAAACACCCCATTTCCACACCCTAAATCAACCCAAGTCGTAGGCTTATTTTTACCAATTGAAGCCTTTTCTATGAGACGAACAGCTTCTGATACATCCATAATTTTTTGTTTGTTAACAACGCAACTAAATTCGCTCTTCTTCGACTCCTGACATGAAAGGCTGATCCAGTGAAAAAGACAGGTCCCCAGCCTTACGGGGCTGGGGACCTCAATTCGCCACACTTAAAGACAAGCGTCCGGGAGGCGAAACTCTATAATTTTGTATTTAGATAAAAGATATAATACCTAACCAGTTTAGCAGTAAAATGGCGTTAACAATGATCAGGGCACCTAAAAGAACTGTTCCGGAAATCAATTGGTCATCAACATATTCTTCAGTGCGGCCGATCTTGTTTGGGTAGTCCATATTTTGCTGAGTAACTTCTTTTTGGGCGGAAAGATAGTTGTGTACTCCTTTTATCGGCAGCAACTACAATTTCTTAAGCTCAGCAGCCAACAAATATTAAACTTTTCTTAAGCCCTCTCGTACTCCAACTAGCAGCTGACATACACTAACACACGTCTGTATCTACACTATGGCTAAGCCAGACAAAAATCCCAATCATTTCGGAGATTTCGAACTACCCCTAGATTTCATAAAAAAGATCGACTTCGACCAGATCAACTTCGAAAAAGAAGCCAAATACATTGGTGCTCTTACCGGTAGTGTGGTGGGCTCTTTTGTATCTACTCAGCTATCTTGGTCACTGGGATTACGGTTGGTCAGTGTGATTGGTGGTTCTTATACTGGTGCTTTTCTGGCTACGATGGCTTATCAGGTTATTGAGGAGTTGGCTTCGGAGGAGGAGTAACGTTTCAACTCCTGCTACGCTGCATTTCATAGCACCCAATTCTAAAAGGACGACTCTAATTTCCTATACAAGTCCTTTGCAATATCATGTATTTGCATGATTGCCTTTCAAAGTAAGTATTTACTAAAATACATCAGCTACTATTATTTTCTCATCTAACCTTTTTCGATGACGGGTTAATGGCAAGTTTGAGTTAGACCTGACACTAACGAAATCCTTTGCCCTAAAGAAGATAGGCTGCTATGGATATTCGTTATATTGCAAATAAAGACGCTTACATCGCAAGAAACATAGGCGATGGACCTAACGCAACGGGTATTGTGCCTAAGTTATTAGGTGCTCGAGTTCACGTCGATTTACAAGAGGAAGTTAATGGATGGGTACCTGTAACTGATGTCCCTCCAGAAAACGGCGAACCTAATTCTGGCTTTATTGAACTTCGCCACCTCTCCCCCACACTACAGCTAAAAATATTCTTTGTTGATGTGGGGCAGGGAGATGCATGTTTAATAGAAGCAGAAAGTTCTATTGTGATTATTGATGGTGGCCCAAACTCCGGCTTCTACAAGTACTTAAAAAAACGACTGACTTCTCTAAGGCGAGCTGATAGAGCAATCGGTCTTCCAGAACGTGATCATCTATTTATTGATGCCATCTTTGTTACACATTTTGATAGAGATCATTATCAAGGGCTGGTCTCAGTTGTTAAAGATCCTGATTTCAAAATAGGAACTGTATATCATAACGGGTTACCTCGATACGGAAACAGCGGCAACAAAGACCTCAACCTCGGCACAATCATTCGGCACAACGATGGTACTCGGTCCATAAGCACAGATCTGTCTGGAAAAGCATCCATTGGGATTCTGCGCAACTCAAATGACTTTGAAACGAGGAACGGAAATAAAAACAATTTCTGGAAATTCCTAGATGAATTGAAAAAAGCCATCGATTCCCAAAGAGTCAACTCCATTAAGCGAGTAGCTAGAAGAAACACCCAACCTGACGAGGGTTCTATTGCAATCGGGAACGACCTTCAATTTGAGGTATTAGGCCCCTTCACTACTAAAGATCAGGGTACTATTAGATTGCCCTGCTTCCCTGATCCCCACAATATTTCTCTCACGAACCCCAATCCAGCGCCTAGTGAATCCCACACGATCAATGGAAACAGCATCGTCTTACGCTTAAGCTTCAAGAATGTCAGCTTCTTGTTCGGTGGAGACTTAAACCGACCCGCCCAAAAATACTTGCGTTCCAAATACGGTGGCAACCTGAATGCTTTTCGATCTGACATAAACAAAGCATGCCATCATGGCTCTTCAGATTTTGACATAGAATATCTGAAAGAAGTGAGCCCCAGTGCAACCGTCTTTTCCTCAGGAGATAATGGGAATTATGATCACCCAATGCCTGATGCAATTGGAGCAGCAGCCAAGCACAGTATGGGTGAGTTTCCCCTCGTCTTTTCAACTGAGCTTGCTCGCGATAATTTGAGCAGTGGCAAAATAAAATTTGGCCATATAAATGCCCGTTCAAACGGAGACATGATTATAATGGCGCAGAAAAAGGAGAGTCCAGGGAGATCAACAAGGCTTTGGCATACATTCAGCGTACCTTTTGAAGGCCCCTTCGGTGATCATAATTTCTGACAGGCTAATTGCTACCACCACCCTGCACCCAAGCCGGCAACTGCCCCAACTCAATACCAAACAGGGGCATGATCAGCAGATATGCCACCGCCGTAATCAGCACAATAAACACCAGATTAATCAGCACCCCTCCTTTCGCCATCTGCTGAATGGACAGCTTCTCACTACCGTATACAATGGCATTGGGCGGGGTCGCAGCTGGGAGCATGAAGGCGCAACTCGCAGCAAAGGTAGCCGGAATCAGGAACAGTAGAGGGTTTTCTCCCAGTCCTACAATAGCAAGGCTAGCCAGAATTGGGAGGAAGGCTGCGGCAGTTGCTGAATTACTGGCCAACTCTGTCATGAAGATAACAAGCATCACTCCGAGGGCGATTAACATAAACAACGGCCAACCACTAAGCGCGGAGAGTCCTCCCCCCACCCATGCAGCCAATCCGGTTCGAGCGATGGCGCCAGCCAGACTCAAGCCTCCACCAAAGAGCAACAATACCCCCCAAGGCACTTTGACGCCCCACTCCCAGTTCATGATAAAGATACCCTTCTTCAGATCTAGCGGGATTGCGAACAATGCGGCAGCGGCTAACAGGGCAATGCCTGTATCCGACAGACCCGGTACTATACTCTGAAGATACGGCCTTGTTATCCACAGTATGGCTGTCAGTGTAAATACCCCTGCCACAATCATCTCGGGCTTTGTTATGGGACCCATCTTCTCTATCTCACCGTCAATCATCTCCTTGCCACCTGGCAGCTCGGGCAAGTCGACAGGAAAGGCAATGCGTGTCAGCATAAAGAAGGCAACCGGCAGGGCAATGATTACAAAAGGAATTCCCATCATCATCCACTGTACAAAACTGATCTCGAATCCATACTGATCGCTTACAAATCCCACCAGGAGCGTGTTGGTCGGTGTTCCAATCAATGTGCCCAGGCCACCAATACTGGCTGCATAGGCAAGACCTAGCAGCAAGGCGGTGGTAAAGCGATCACCTTGCGACACGCCTGTAAGAGGATTCTTATCATTGGGCACCAGCTCTACAACCGAAAGCGCAACAGGCAGCATCATCAATGTCGCGGCAGTATTGCTTATCCAGCAACTGAGCAGTGCTGAACTGACCATAAACCCTAAAATGATGTTACGCGGCTTGGTACCAATGGCACGTACAATCCGAAGAGCAATTCGACGGTGCAGATTCCATCGCTGCATCCCTAATGCGATCAAGAAGCCACCCAGAAAGAGAAAGATCATAGGGTGTGCGTAAGGCGATGCATTTTGCGCCACAGTACCCACTCCAAATAGAGGAAAAAGAGCAATAGGAAGTAAGGAGGTGACAGGAATTGGAATGGGCTCCGTCATCCACCAAATCGACACCAGGAGCGTAATCGCCGCTGTATTCCATGCCTCAGCAGATAATTCAGAGGGCGGAGGCAACAGGACACACAGAATAAAAACAAACAATCCGGCAAAAAAACCGACTACTTTGATAGTCTGCGATGACTGTACTTCGAGGGTTTCGGGCATATCAACCTGCAACAATGGGTACGATGACTCAGGCTGGTTAATCACACCCTCCTGCTTTTTTCAAGCAGAACTTAAGAAAAGCTGCCGATAAATGTGAGTATTTGCGGCATAAAAGAATGCATGCACAGAATCACGTTCCCTCTAACAAACTTTTACCCGTAGCAAACTCATAGGACCTCTCCACAATGGCCTTAACCACCTCCAACTCCTCCTCATCCCGTGGGGAAAACACCATGATTAGTCCCTTAGGAAAATATCCCTGTGTCACAAGATAATGGTCTTCTCCCCACCCCTTCGAAGTCACTTCCTCTGCATCTTCTGCTGATAGTTTCACATGCATGCTTCCATTATCAGGGTGGGGATGTATATGTGCAAACTCCCGGCCGATCATGAATGCCTCGTGATTACACTCAACGCCGTCGTCCAATACCAAAGCACGAGCACCAGGTACTGATATACCGCTTCGTTCATTGGCAACACTCGGCAGTGAAAAGCACCACACATGTAGCTTCTCAATGATTTCGTCAGGGCCATGCTGGGTCAATTGAGAATGGGGTAACTGGCTGGTCGTTTCGGGCCCCTGACCTTTTCGTTCCGTGAGGTTCAGTTTATTGTTCATATTGCTCTTTGCTGTTGATTGTCCACTAAGTATATTTTATACAGTAACTGTATTCAAGGAACTGACATGTAATCACGTTACATCCGTGTAAGTGGTATGCAAATAAATAAAGAGACTGAAGAAGTGATGAGATGCCCTATCGCACCTGCGGTAGATCTGTTTAACGGGCGATGGAAAACCAGCATTCTTTGGCACCTTGGCGAAACGCCAAGACGGTTTAATGAGCTTCACCGGCTTTTGCCAGAGGTTTCTTCCCGGATGCTAACAAAAGCACTGCGTGAACTGGAGCGCGACGGACTCCTCACTCGCCAGGTTACCTCTACGAGTCCTGTCAAAGTTTTTTACACTAAGACGGTACTCACTGAATCACTCATCCATGTATTCAAGCAGATCGATGCCTGGCAAAAAGACAACATGAACGCTGTACATATCGCCCGGCAGGAGTATGACGCAATACAGGAATAAGTGCGCTTACAACCCAAACTTCTTCAACTGCCCCTTGTCATGACGGAAAGCAACGCGGGCAATGGCGATGAATTGAGCAATGTAATCATCCAATAAAGCCTGGGCTTGCTTCCTACGCTCGGTGGTAATAATCGCCTGCGCCCGCCTCTCCTGCTGTTTAATCATGGCATCCTGAAGAGCCTTAATCTCACCCAACTTCCCCTCGACTGATGCCTCAGTGAATCCGTACGGCTCTAGCGTTCCCAAGATCTTTGGCTCAGCCAGCACGTGCTAGTAAAACAACAGCGACCGTTGAAGCAACGCATCGCGTTGTGCATTGACGGACTCTTTTAACTGCAACTGCTCGGTAAGACCCTTGTGCTTTCGGCTCGCATTGGAAACGATCCGCCGATCCAGCCGAAAGGAACTGAGTAGCTCTTAAAATCGCGCTTTTACATCTGCCGACGCAGCAATCTGCTCGCCTTTATGGCGCTGTTGACTGTGATCCAGTGTTTCCGCCTCTTCGAGTAGTACGAGTCCTTTCTGAAGGCGCTGTGCATTAAAACCGTACTCGCTCATGGCAACCAACAGATCATCTTCTTTGAGCGCTATCTGAATCATCTCCCGCGCCGCTACTAATTTCTGAGCCAGGTTTAAGCGTTGGTATTGCATCGATCTTTTAATCAAATAAATCCGGTGGGTTTATTTGACTGGTTTCAAGTTTCTTGTTTCTCATTCTCTAGCTTGTCTTTCCCAACTTGATTGGGAATCCATGCGAGATTCGATTGTGCTGAAAACTTGTATAGATCCCGGATCGGGGCCCGGGAAGACTGGCTATGAACTAATAGTGCTAAGTTAAATAAGGATTGCTTTATTAGGCGTTTACTTTTGGATTGTTCAGGTTAATCCATAATGTTGTATCTAAATATTTTAGCCGATCAGCTTGGTTCGTTTTATTCATTATGACGCGTGCTTCTATTCAGATTAAACCGGCATAAAGTGAGGCAGCAATATGATAATTTGAATTGATTCGTGTAAATTTTGAACGCTTTCTAGATACTTCAGCCTGAATCTGATTAAAGTAAGAAGCCGATGCAATGATTCAATCCAAATCATGGCATCGGCTTAAGCAGTTGTGGTAATTCGATCTCCATGTCATCCTGATCGAACGGAGTGAGGAAGGATCTGGGGAAGCATTACATAAATGGATGCTAGACTTTTCAAGCAGTGCACGCCCAGATGCCTCGATCGCGTCGCTCCAACAGGATGACAAAGAGAGAGCAGATCGCCAAACTCAAGGAATCCTCCCCTACCTGGGGAGGTGGCTCGTTGAGCCGGAGGGGTTACACCTTCTTGTAGATATCTCCTCCTCCCTCTCTGAACTCCTTCGACTTCTCCTGCATCCCAGCCTCTAGCGCCTTCTCTCCGCCATCAATCCCGAGCGATTTTGCATAATCGCGTACGTCCTGGGTGATTCGCATCGAACAGAATTTAGGGCCGCACATGGAGCAGAAGTGGGCTACTTTGGACGATTCCTTGGGTAAGGTTTCGTCGTGGAAGTCTCTTGCTTTTTCCGGGTCCAGGCTCAGGTTAAACTGATCGTTCCAGCGGAATTCGAAGCGGGCCTTGGATAAGGCATTGTCTCTTACCTGTGCACCTGGATGGCCCTTGGCTAAATCAGCTGCATGGGCTGCGATCTTATAGGTGATTACTCCCTCTCGAACATCGTGCTTGTCGGGCAAGCCGAGATGTTCTTTAGGGGTGACGTAGCAAAGCATCGCTGTTCCGTACCATCCGATCATGGCGGCGCCGATGGCGGATGTAATATGGTCGTATGCCGGAGCGATGTCGGTTGTTAGTGGGCCAAGCGTATAGAACGGGGCTTCGTCGCACCACTCTAGCTGCTTCTCCATGTTTTCCTTGATCAGGTGCATCGGCACGTGACCAGGGCCTTCGTTCATCACCTGTACGTCGTAGTCCCATGCTCGCTTAGTCAATTCGCCTTGCACCTGCAGTTCAGCGAATTGTGGTTCGTCGTTGGCATCTGCGATAGAACCAGGACGGAGACCGTCGCCAAGGGAAATGGATACATCGTACGCGGCGAGGATTTCGCAGACTTCATCCCAATGGGTGTAGATGAAGTTCTCTTTGTGATGCGCCAGGCACCACTTCGCCATGATCGATCCGCCACGAGAGACAATACCAGTAACTCGCTTCGCAGTAAGTGGCACGAATCGCAGCAATACACCAGCATGTAGCGTGAAGTAATCGACGCCTTGCTCCGCTTGCTCAATCAGGGTATCACGGAATAATTCCCATGTGAGCTCTTCTGGGGTCCCTCCTACTTTTTCGAGGGCTTGATAGATGGGTACCGTGCCAACTGGAGCCGGACAGTTTCTCAGCATCCACTCTCGCGTTTCATGGATATTCTTGCCGGTCGACAAATCCATGATCGTATCAGCTCCCCACCGGGTGGCCCACACCATTTTTTCTACTTCTTCAGCGATCGAAGACGTAACGGCTGAATTCCCCATGTTCGCATTGATCTTCACCAGGAAATTACGGCCAATAATCATGGGTTCGATTTCCGGGTGATTGATGTTTGCCGGGATGATAGCTCGTCCCCTCGCCACTTCGTCACGCACAAACTCAGGAGTAATCACATCAGGAATCGCTGCGCCGTACGAATAGCCAGGATGCTGCGTCCACAATTCCGTATTGCGAAAGGCATCCAGTTTTTGATTCTCACGAATGGCGATGTATTCCATCTCCGGTGTGATCATGCCCTTGCGGGCATAGTGCATTTGGGTAACCCGGCGGCCTTCTTTTGCTCGCAGCGGGCGATGCAAATGATCAAACCGGAGGGTGTCTAGCGACTTATCATCTCTCCGCTGTTGTCCATAAGCAGATGTCAAATCCTTTAACTCGACCGTATCCTCTCGTTCTTGAATCCACGCTTTTCGAATCGGCTCAACACCTTTCGTGACATCAATTTCGATATTCGGATCGGTATACGGCCCTGAGGTATCGTATACAAAAATATCCGGGTTCGACGCATCTCCGAATAAAGACGGCGTATCATCTTGCGTAATCCTACGCATAGGCACCCGGATATCGGGCCGACTGCCTGTGATGTATACTTTTTCGGAACCGGGAAGAGGAGTTGTCATTTCGGCAGCAAGTTCTGCTGCACGCACACGGGGGTTTTCTAGTGAGACTTTGACAGATGCACCGTCTCCACTAGGCGCTGGGGGGCGTTGGGGCATTAGACCTCTCGAAAGAATGAAAGAGGATGTATGTAATGGTGAGTTGCGAAGCCAGAGGTGCTGCTAAAGCACTTCTTAAAGAGGAGGACAACAGTAAGCTTCCCTACGCCGGTGTTAACCAGGTCAGGTTCAAAGGGTTTTTCTCAGCCAACCCATGTTGTTGTGGGCGCAGCACCCCTAGCTCCGCTATGGTGTTAATATACGATCAAACAGGCAAAACACCAAATTGATCCCTCGTTTATCCCCACATAGCTTCGGGGGATTTCCCCCAGTCCACCCTAGGTCAAAAGCTGACTCATCACTTTTCCGTGCACATCGGTCAGTCTAAAACGGCGGCCCTGGAATTTATACGTGAGCTTTTCGTGGTCGATGCCAAGCAGGTGTAACAACGTAGCCTGGAAGTCATGAACGTGCACAGGGTCCTTCACAATGTTGTATCCAAAATCGTCTGTCTCCCCGTATGTGAGGCCTGCTTTTACACCTCCGCCAGCCATCCAGATGCTGAAACATTTAGGATGATGATCGCGCCCGTAATTGTCTTCTGTCAGCCGCCCTTGGGAGTAACTGGTACGCCCAAATTCGCCGCCCCAGATGACGAGAGTATCATCAAGCATGCCTCGCTGTTCAAGATCAGCAACCAGTGCTGCAGAAGGCTGATCGACGCTTTTTGCCATCGTTGGGATGTCTTTGGGCAGGTTGCTGTGCTGATCCCAACCCTGATGGTACAACTGAATAAACCGGACGCCTTTCTCAGCCAGACGGCGGGCAAGCAGGCAGTTTGCAGCAAAGGTCCCTGGTGTCCGTGAATCTTCACCATACATGTCAAAGACGTAATCTGGTTCATCGGAGATATCCATCGTCTCCGGCACGGACGACTGCATCCGGTACGCCATTTCGTACTGGGCAATCTTGGACTGGATTTCAGAATCGCCTTCTTGTTCGTACTGAAGTTCTTGCAACTGCTTGAGGTAATCCAACTGCCGCCTGCGGTCTGCGTCTCCGATTCCTGGTGGATTATTCAGGTATAGGACGGGGTCTTTTCCTGATCTAAACTGGATTCCCTGGTGCCTGGATTCCAGGAAGCCACTCCCCCACAAATGCGCATACAACGGCTGCCCGCCTCGGCGCCCTTCTGATAATAAGACACAAAAGGCCGGCAGGTTTTCGTTTGAACTGCCGAGGCCATAACTGAGCCATGACCCTATCGATGGCCGTCCTCGGTGCTGAGAACCCGTTTGAAAGAAGGTAATAGCAGGGTCGTGATTGATCGCCTCGGTGTACATCGACTTGATGAAACACGCTTTATCCGCGATGGAGCCGATATGAGGTAATAATTCGCTTACCCATGCACCGCTGTCGCCATGTTGTGAAAAGGAGAACGCAGAACGCGCCATGGGCCAGGATCGTTGGCCTGCCGTCATCCCCGTCAATCGCTGCCCTTTTCGAATCGATTCGGGCAATTCTTCGCCATGCTGTTCAGATAACACCGGCTTGTGGTCATAGAGCTCCAGGTGTGAAGGGCCGCCGCTCTGGAAGAGGTAAATGATGCGCTTGGCCCGTGGAGCAAAATGAAGCGACTTCAAAGCACCGTTCACCGGATCGTCTATCGGTGCCGCATTCAAGATGCCCGGATTCACGAGAGAAGCCAGAGCGGCGGCACCGATGCCCATAGACGTCTTGGTCAAGAAATCGCGGCGGGAGTAATTTTTTTCGTAGTTATTACAATGCATGATAGCTCTATCGTTTCATATATGCTTCGTCGTGATTCATCATCGTGCTGGCTACCATCGCCAGGGATGCCGTCTTCACCGGATCAAGAGATTGGTCTCTTTCCCAATCACCTACACCAAGCAATGAAATCGCCTGGTCTGCCTCTCCATTAAATCTGCTGACTTCATCGTTGTACATCGCCTCAAACAACTCGATTTCTTTCTCAACGGGAAACCGCCCCGTCAGCAAGCGGAATCCGAGGGTTATCTGATCCGCTAATTGATCGCCCCCCTCCTTCTGCATCCGCTCAGCCAATACCCGGCTTGCCTCCACGTATTGTGGATCGTTCATAAGAATCAGGGACTGCAGCGGCGTGCTTGTGGCTTGCCGTTCGATGATGCACACACTCCTGTCCGTAGCATCAAAGGCAATCATGGATGGAGGCGGGGAGGTTCGTTTAACAAACGTGTATAAACTTCTGCGATACAGGCCGTCTCCTTTGTCGGCTTCATACGTCAGTAGTTTTGCAGAGAAGGTGCCTTTTTCAATCCACAACCCTGGTGGCTGGTAGGGTTTTACACTGGGTCCACCTACGGTTCTTACGAGCAGTCCGCTGGCAGCCAGGGCGTTGTCCCTGATCATTTCAGCTGTTAGCCGCAAACGAGGGCCTCTAGCAAACAAATGATTTTCGGGGTCTATTTCCTCTAGATCAGCTCTTGTTATCGAGGACTGTTTATACGTCGAGGAAGTAACGATAAGCTTCTGCAAAGCCTTTATATCCCAACCAGACTCTACGAATTCGACAGCCAACCAATCCAGCAGAGCAGGATGTGTTGGCAGGGCGCCTTGATAACCGAAGTCACCTGGGGTTTGGACAATTCCTTTTCCGAAATACTGTTGCCAGTATCGGTTTACTGCAACCCGGGCTGTAAGTGGGTTCTCCGGATCCATCAACCATTCAGATAGGCCAAGTCGATTCTTTTCATAGTCGTCAGAAAACGCAAACACAGCTTCGGGCGTGCCAGGGTATACCTCCTCTTCTGGTTGACTGTAATCCCCTCTAGCCAGCACGTGTGTGGCGCGTGGAGTATCCATCTCTTCCATGACCATGATCTCCTCTACTGGCTCCATGAGTTCGTGCTCCTCTTTCCTTAGCTGGTATAACTCAAAACGAATCCGCGCAATCTCTGCATCTCCACGCTCCACCTCATGTTCTTTTTCCAATCCAGCAGAAGGAGAAACAATCTCCTCTTCATTCGCAAGTGTTGCAATTTCTAAACCGGTCAGTGCATGGCTATAGATTCGAATGTCATCTATACGCCCGGTGAATATGCCGTCCTCTCCACTAAAAGCCCGGTAACTCTTCCCGATTCGCAGCGGTCGCTCAGTTGTTGCATATCGTCCATCTACCGGATGAATGCTCTTATAGAGCCTATCATACACAACATCTCGTTCCTGCTCTTGTCCATCCAGATAAAGCCGGACTCCACTCGCACGGCTGGATCCATCATAGGTGTATGTAACTTGATGCCATTTATTCAACGTGATACCCGTCTTCGACCTTACGTGCACCTGATTATGCGGCAGTGCGTGAATAAGGCGGATATTTACGCGGTTTAGGCTGTCGAGAAAAACCTCATGGCCGCGCCAGTATGTGTTTTTGTGGTGAGCATTCCCAAGGATCGTAGCGTATGCTTCTGTTTTCTCAGGATAAACCCATACGCCTATGGAAAAAGGCTTGTATCTTTCTAGCAAGCCTGCCTTGTCGAGTTCTAGATAATCATAGTCATAATCCAGGCGCAGCCCTTTTCCAGAAGGCGAATCTACGACTTCAAGTTCGCCGGAAACGCGGCCATCCGTGCGTCCACCAATCTCATTCGTCACAATGGTTTGGTCTCCTTTTTCGCGTACTTCATCCAGCGGATAGTAGTCTTCCAGAGCCTCACTCAATTGGACAGGTACACTAGAGGCAGAAGTGACATTTGCCTGCACAACACGAGGCCCCATTAGTTCGTCATATCGTGCATCCAGCCTTGCCTCCCACACTCGAATGCTATCCCGGACCGCAATCAACTTCTCTTCCACTCCATCATCATAAAGCTGAAGCATCGGCCCTGCATTTCCATCATCACCGGTCATTCCGACCTCATTCACGTTATTGAAGAACGCAGAGAGCTGGAAATATTCCTTTTGGGAGACAGGATCAAACTTATGATCGTGGCACTTGGCGCATTCCATCGTTAAGCCCAAGAATGCCTGTGCTGTTGTATTCGTTCGATCAGCGACATACTCCAACCTGTACTCTTCATCCACAATACCTCCCTCAGCCGTCATTTGATGGTTTCGATGGAAGGCCGTAGCAAGCCGTGAATCACGATCGGCATCCGGAATTAAGTCACCTGCAAGTTGCAAGGTGATGAATTCATCATAGGGCATGTTTTGATTGAAGGCTTCGATAACCCAATCTCTCCAGGGCCACATCATTCGGTACCCATCAGCATGGTACCCATGGGAATCTGCATAGCGGGCTAGATCCATCCAATCAACGGCCATGCGCTCCGCATAGGTCACTGAGCCAAGAAGCCGGTCAACGACTTTCTCGTAGGCATCATCCGAGGTATCCGACAAGAACGCGTCGATTTCTTCGATGGTAGGTGGCAGTCCGGTTAGATCGAAGGTGACCCTCCTCAAAAGGCGCTCTTTATCCGCTTCCTCAGACGGGGTGATACCATCTCGATCCAGGCGGGCCAGCACAAACTGGTCTATAGGTTGTGACGCCCACTCTTCATCCGAGACAGCAGGTAAATCAGGGCGGACCGGCGGGGTGAATGCCCAGTGCTCTGTCCACTCAGCGCCCTGGTCGATCCATTTCTTCAGTAAAGCCTGCTCATATTCAGATAGAACGAGATTGGACTCTGCCGGAGGCATCATGTAATCGTCATCATCCGACACGATGCGATGCACCAGTTCGCTTCTTCTCAAGCTACCGGGTACAATCGCCTTCTTCCGTTCCGATTCTGCGAGTTTTGCGAAGGCACCGTCCTCTGTATCCAGCCTAAAATCGGCTTCGCGGGTATTTTCATCGGGCCCATGGCATGCAAAGCATCGATCCGAAAGCAAGGGACGAACGTGGTAGTTAAAGTCTACCGTTTCGGGCAATGCAGCTAGAATTTCGGGGTCTTCCGAAACGGGTTGATTACAAGCAGAAAAACCAATCAGAAACAGGGCTCCAAGGAGCCCTTTCCAGGGCGGGATACGCATGTGCGGCGTCTCAAATAGGGTTGGAGTAGGTACCCTCTAAATATGAGGCGCTGGGAGTTGATTTTCAACCCCACCCCTCTCGCTCAATCAACCCAGATACATGAGCAGCGTGATGCTTACCGTGCCAGGCGTACATGCCGGCTAACCAGTCTAGTTGCATGCGGGTGCCTGTTTCGGGGTGCAATATGCCTCGCTTCCATTGGTCGCCTTTGATCGAAGACAGGAGCAGCACCCATTTTGCATGAAGGAGGTCAAGGAAATCAAGGGTAAGTTCTATAGGGGTTTCGTTGACGTCTGCTGTTTCGGCCCACTCTGTCTGATTGTAGGCTTTGATTTTTGGCTCGTCTTCGGTCAGGCCCCATTTAAACCGGATGATGCTATTCAGATGGCTCTCGCTCGTATGATGCACAACCTGGCGCACCGTCCATCCATCGGGACGATACGGGGTATTTAGCTGCTCCTCAGTCATGCCTTCTACTAATGACCGAATAGTCTGAGGATATTGTTTTATGTCTTCAATCCAGCCAGCAACATGCTCTTCAGTGATGGTTTCAGGTGGGGAGTACTTACCAATGGGGAATCGTAGATCGGCCATGAAGTCTATAGTCTAGGGGGGTCAATATTTAAACGATTAACTCATTTAGCACATTACCGTGCACGTCGGTAAGCCGGAAATCGCGGCCCTGGTACCGGTAGTTGAGCTTTTTGTGGTCGATACCCATTAGCCGTAGGATGGTTGCATGTAAATCATGCACGTGCACCGGATTTTCTGCTACGTCGTATCCAAAGTCATCCGTGCGCCCATACGATATACCCGGCTTAATTCCTCCACCGGCCATCCAGATGGAGAAGGCCTTGATATGATGGTCTCTTCCATCCCCTTTGCCCCCCTGTCCCATAGGCGTCCGCCCAAACTCACCGCCCCAGATGACTAGTGTATCTTCCAGCAAACCACGCTGCCTCAAATCCATGATTAATGCAGCAGAAGCCTGATCTACATGGTTTGACACGGTTCTTATGCCGTTCTTTAGATTCCCATGGTGATCCCAGCCCCGGTGATAGAGCTGAATGAATCGAACACCCCTTTCTGCAAGGCGGCGGGCCAAGAGACAATTTGAGGCAAAGGTACCATCGGCTCCTTCCGCTCCGTATAGTTGCCTGATGTACTCCGGCTCATCGGAAAAGTCTACGAGCTCGGGGACACTCATCTGCATCCTGAAAGCCAGTTCATATTGGCTGATCCTCGTCGACAGTTCAGGGTCCTGTAGGTAGTCTTCCTGCATCCCATTTAACGCCTTAACGGCGTCGACAACCTGGCGCTGGTTTTGACTGGACACCCCTGCCGGCGGGCTCACATACAATACCGGATCACCCGACGACTGGAAACGCACCCCCTGATGATGGCCAGGCAAAAACCCACTGTGCCATTGGCGGGCAGCAATAGGCTGGGCTTGCCCACCACCTTCCGACGTCAGCACTACAAATCCGGGAAGGTTCTGGTTTTCATTTCCCAACCCATACGATAACCAGGCCCCCATACTGGGCCGGCCCTGGATGATGGAGCCGGTATTCATGAACGTATGTGCCGGGTCATGGTTGATCTGCTCCGTTTGCATCGACCGGATGATGCAGATCTCATCGGCAATCGAACCAATCCCTGGAAACATCTCGGAGATTTCCTGACCGGATTTCCCCCAACGCTTAAACGAAAACTGAGGCCCTAAGCATACCAGCTCTTGCCCCTGAAGCTGGGCAATCTGCTCCCCTTCAGTAAGAGAAGCCGGCATCGCCTCTCCGCTCATTTTTTCCAGATGGGGCTTATAATCAAACGTCTCGAGATGCGAGGGCCCTCCTGCCTGGTACAGATATATAATCCGCTTAGCCTTTGGCGCAAACCGCAGCGCTGCATGCGGGTCATTCCCAACCAACCCACTCATCCCCCAGGCCAGGCCAGGATTTAACAGCGAAGCCAGCGCCATGGTGCCCATGCCTTGCGCGGAACGGCGTAAAAATTCTCTTCGGGTTTCGAAGAGGATTTGTTTCTTGTTTCTGGTTTCTTGTTTCTGGTTCGGTTTGTTCATTGAAGTGGGGATCTTCGAGTCTTAAAGCACTCTGGCTCTGATTCAGCTTCCTGTTTAAAAGCTATCGCCTCCAACAAGAAACCAGAAACAAGAAACCAGAAACCGATAATTAGTACCTCGTAATCATCTCGTGGAGATTAAAAATGGTTCTGGCGACCGAGGTCCAGGCTGCTAGTTCTGCTTTGGAGGCAGAGCCGGCAAGGGGGGCGTTTCCGGTGCTTACAAATTGGAGGGCGAGGGATTCGTCTTCGGCGAATTCGGTTTTGTTAGCGCTGTACAATTGGGTGAGCAGGTTGAGTTCTTCAGGCCTGGCGTCCCTCGATAGGGCTTCCCGGTAGGCCCATTGAATGCGTGACTCTACCGACTCTCCTCCCTCCTCCACGATGCGCTGCGCGAATACGCGCGCGGCTTCTACGTAGGTAGGATCGTTTAGCAGAACCAGTGCCTGAGACGGCGTATTGGACTCGGATCGTTTTGCTTCACTCTCCTGACGTGTGGGGGCGTCGAAGGCAAGCATGCTGGGGTGCAGGAAGGTTCGTTTCCAGTACATGTAAACGCCGCGGCGGTATTGTTCTTCATCTTCTTCGGATGTCCAGGTTGTGCCTGGACCCTGCACGCCGAAGGTGTTGATATTCGCCCAGTAGCCATCGGGCTGGTAAGGCTGCACACTTCTTCCTCCAATGCGCCTCGACAGCAATCCACTGACTGCCAATGCGTTGTCGCGGATGAGTTCAGCTTCCAACCGGTAGCTCTCTTGCCTTGCCAGCAATGTATTTGCTGGATCGGCCTCTTCGAGCTCTGACCTTGATGTTGACGACTGCTTATAGGTCTCAGAGGTTACGATCAGTTCTACCATGTGCTTGATATCCCAACCACTCTCTCTAAACTCAACTGCCAGCCAGTCCAGCAACTCTGAGTGTACGGGAGGCTCTCCTTGAGAGCCCAGGTCATCTAGGACGCGAGACAATCCCTCATTAAAGAACTGTTTCCATAACCTGTTTACGTATACACGGGCCGTTAATGGGTTATCTTCTTCAAATAACCAATCGGCAAGATCCAACCTGTTTAGTCGCTCTTCGCTGTTTCTTTGAGCAGCAGGCAAGAAATGAGGCAGATCGGGCTGCACGATCTCTCCGCTCTCATCCATCCAGTTTCCTCGTGGCAGAATGCGAACATCCCGGGGCGGTACGGGGACAGTCACCAGGGTCGCCGGCATATCTTTGACGAGCGTATCCCGCAGCGCGCTGTGCACATCGAGTTGCTCACGCATCCTGGCAATCTCTTGAGCGCTCATCGAAACCGAGTCCTGCAGTTGCTTGTGGATGGTAACCAGAAACGTGTCCAGTTGCGCAACCGAGTCTGCCAATTCAGGCGACGGCACCGGCATTTCTGGAGGGACATATGGGCTGTTTCGGTATATCCCTTTTTCGTCGATATCAGCGAAGAAGGCGCTAAGGCTATAAAAATCTTTCGCCGTGTAGGGATCGAACTTGTGATCGTGACACTCGGCGCATCCTACCGTAGCACCCATCCAGGTTGCTGAGAACGCACGGACTCTGTCGGCCGCATATTTCAGCCGGTACTCCTTGTCCTGGGCTCCTCCTTCTTTTGTGATCTGATTCAACCTGTTGAACCCAGACGCAATGCGCTGATCGAGTGTGGGCTCCGGCAATAGATCGCCAGCCAGTTGCTCTTTGGTAAACCGATCGAACGGCATGTTTTCGTTAAATGCACTGATCACATAATCCCGGTAGGGATAGATGTGGCGATGCACGTCGGAGTGAAAACCGTTGGTGTCCGCATACCTCACAATATCCAGCCAGCCAATCGCCATCTTCTCGCCAAAGTGGGGAGAGCCAAGCAGCTTCTGCACCACGGTTGCATAGGCATCTGGACCTGGATCATTCAGGAAGGATTGCACTTCGTCATAAGATGGCGGCAACCCGATCATGTCAAAATAAAGCCGGCGTATCAGGGTGACTGAATCTGCCCGTGCAGACAACCTCTGCTTATACTCATTAAGCGTTGTTACCACAAACCGATCAATGGGATGTTCATACGAACGAGTGACCCGGCTACTTGGAAGGGTTCGCTTTTGAGGGGCAATATAAGCCCAATGATCCTCCCATTCTGCACCATCAGCGATCCACTGTTCGAGCAATGCGATCTCGTATGAATCCAGGGACTTATTGGCGTCCTCATGGGGCATGTAGTCTTCGTCATCAGGGTCGAGCTTAATACGTCGAATCATTTCGCTTCTCCCTGGCCTACCCTCTACAATGACCTGATAGCCTTCTCGCTCTTTTTTTGCTTCGGCTTCAAGATCCAAACGAAGGTCTCCCTCGATGGCCTCTTCATCCGGACCGTGGCACTTAAAACAGTTGTCTGAAAGAATGGGCCTGATGTGTTTATTAAAGGTAATCTCTTCTGGCAAGGCCTGCTGATCGGCGCAACCAGAAATAGCAAACAGCACAAGGAGTACACTTAGGCCATTTATGGGCCGGGAAAATTTTGACATGGAATGCATTGGGCGGGTTCGTACCCAATGTAATGCCCCTTTTCTAGCAATTCAAATTTGAATCCAAGAGCACGCATCTTTAACTTAAACCCGATCAATTGGCTCGAAAGAACGATTGACCCATTTCCACATCGCGTTTTCTGACACAAAGTCTATCCGTTTACAATTAAGTAACACCTCAATTACAGTTTATTGATACATGAGCAAGAAATTGCCGTGTCGTTTACCCATCTATTCACCAAACCACTTATCAAAAAAACGATTTCATGGTACATACATTACGATCATTAGTACTCCTCTCCTTGCTTGCGCTACTGACACTGCCCATAAGTGTCCAGGCCCAAGACTTGCTGAGTAAAATTGGCTCGTATGAGACGGGCATATTTGATGGCAGCGCTGCAGAAATAGTAGCCCATGACCCGGAAACGGATCGTCTATTCGTTACAAATTCTGCAAATACCACCATTGACATTGTAGATATATCAGACCCTTTTAACCCAACACTTTTTTCTACGATTGATATCTCTGTGTACGGGGGAAGCCCAACAAGTGTAGACGTAAGTACCGGGGGATATGTCGCTGTAGCTGTTCCAGCCTCAACAGACACCGATCCAGGCAGCGTGGTATTTTTCGGTACTGATGGAAGCTTTATGGGCCAGGCAACAGTCGGAGCCCTTCCAGACATGCTCACCTTCACACCCGATGAAACCTATGTTATCACCGCCAATGAAGGCCAACCCAGTGATGACTATTCGGTTGACCCTGAAGGAAGCATTAGTATCGTTGATTCTAACTTTAACGTGCAGACTGTCACGTTTGAAGACTTCAACGAAGGAGGTTCTCGTGAAGGTGAATTACCTGAAGGTGTTCGCATTTTCGGACCAGGCGCATCAGTAGCTCAAGATCTTGAGCCAGAGTATGTAACTGTTTCTCCGGATGGTTCAACCATCTATGCAGTTATGCAGGAAAACAATGCACTGGCGATAATCGATATCGAAACGGCTTCAGTAACTGCGATTCTCGCTCTCGGCACAAAGGACCACAGTGTAATGGGCAATGGTCTTGACGCCAGTAATAGAGACGACACTATTAATATCACCGAGTGGCCAGTCAAAGGCATGTATCAACCCGATGCCATTGCTTCATATGAAGTGGATGGGCAACTGTACCTCGTTACAGCGAATGAAGGAGATGCACGTGACTATGACACCTATTCGGAAGAAGTGCGTGTGGCCGACTTGATGCTTGACTCAACAGCCTTTCCAGACGCAGCTACACTACAAGAAGACGCCAACCTGGGTCGTCTCTTAACAACTATTGAAAATGGTGACTCGGATGGAGACGGTGATTATGACGAGATTTATACGTATGGTGCCCGCTCGTTCACGATCTGGAATGCAACAACAGGTGCGGTTGTATTCGATAGCGGTACCATGATTGAAGCGTATGTCGCTGAGTTCTTGCCTGATGATTTCAATTCAACCAACGACGAAAACGGCTCTTTCGACAACCGAAGCGATGACAAAGGCCCAGAACCTGAAGCCCTCACTATCGGTGTAGTAGGCGGTGTGCCTCATGCATTCGTCGGCCTGGAGCGTGTAGGCGGCATCATGGTATTTGACATATCTGACCCGACAGCGCCAACGTTTGTTGATTACAGCAACCCTCGCGACTTTTCCATCGAGTTTGATCCAGAAACGATTACTGAACAACAACTTTCTGCTGTAGGCGATCTTGGCCCTGAAGGCATCGCATTCATCGCTGCAGGAGAAAGCCCCATAGGGGTTGACATGCTTGCTGTGGCAAACGAAGTAAGCGGTAATGTTTCGCTCTTCGTGATCGGTGACATCCCAAATACGTCTGTTCAGCTTACTGTTTTGCATAACAACGACGGAGAGTCGCAATTGCTCTTCGCTCCTGGACAAGAAGATTTTGGTGGTGCTGCTCGATTTAAAACAGTGATGGACAACCTCCGTTCAGCAGCAGATGAAACCGGTGCTGTACTTACTTTATCTTCTGGTGACAACTTCCTCGCCGGCCCTGAATTCCAGGTCAGCCTGGATCAGCCTGAAGGGGAGCAACTGTTTGAGTCGATCGCTCTGGACCTGATTTGTTACGACGCGCTTGCTATCGGCAACCATGAATTCGACTTCGGCCCTGATGTATTGGCTCGCTTGATCAACGACTTTGGTGCATCGACACCCTTCCTGAGTGCGAACCTTGATATTTCTGGTGAACCAGCACTTGTAGAGCTGGAAGAAGCAGGTCGTATCGCTAAGAGTGCCTATTTCGCCAAAGACGGACAACTCTTCGGAGTTGTTGGCGCAACCACACCCAACTTGCCGTTTGTATCGAGCCCGCGCAACGTGGTCGCAATGGAGAACGTCGCTGAGCTTGTACAGGCTGAGATTGACGCATTAACAGCGATGGGCATCAACAAGATCGTTTTGATCAGTCACCTTCAAGGTGTTGAAGAAGATCAAGAACTGATCGGCATGCTTGCAGACGTTGACATCGCCATCGCAGGCGGCGGCGATGAACTACTTGCTAACGAAGGTGACCTTCTCGTTCCTGGGGACGATGATATATTCGGCGCGTATCCACTAATCACCCAGGACATGATGGGCAACGATGTACCGGTTGTAACTACCGCTGGTAACTACAAGTACATTGGTCAATTGATTGTTGACTTCGACGAGAACGGTGTCATTACATCGATTTCGGATGATAGTGGCCCTGTTCGTGTTTCAGGTTTCGGCTTTGTTGATGCAGTCGAAGAAGATCAGGATGTAGTCGACCTGGTTACAACGCCAATTCAGGCAGCTCTAGAGGCACTGGCAAACAATGTCATCGGCAACAGTGAAGTCGGCCTCGACGGAGTTCGCGGAAACATCCGAAGCGTCGAAACCAACCTTGGTAACCTGATTACAGACGCATACCTCTGGCAGGCTGCACAGCTCGCTGACGAGTTTGGCGTCGACGTCCCTCAGGTAGCTCTCGCAAACGGTGGTGGTATCCGTAACGATAACATGATCCCAGCCGGCGACATCACTGAGTTGACCACTTTTGATATTCTGCCCTTTGGCAACCAGCTTACCGTTGTAGAAAACATCCCAGCAACTCAGTTCAAAGAGCTCCTTGAAAACGGGGTATCTGCGATCGGTGGAAGCAGCGGCACCGGGCGCTTTGCTCAATTAGCCGGAGTATCTATCACCTATGATCCAGCAGCCACACCGCAGGACACAGATGATGGCGTGATCGTTACTCCGGGTGAACGCATCCGGCGGGTGATACTCGACGACGGACGCCTCATTGTGAACAACGGTGAAGTGGTTGATGAATCACAGACTATTGACATCGTCACAGTGAACTTCACAGCTAACGGGGGTGATGAATTCATTTTCGGTGAAGGCCCCTTCACGTCACTGGGTGTAACGTATCAGAAAACGCTGGCCAATTATATCGTAGACGGCCTAGGTGGCACGATCACCGCTGAAGACTACCCTGAAGGTGGCGAAGGACGTATTACTGAAGTGCAGCCCAATGCGGCTATTCAGTTGACGGTTCTTCACAACAACGACGGAGAGTCTCAACTGCTCTTCGCACCTGGACAGGAAGACTTCGGTGGCGCAGCTCGATTCAAGACACTAATGGACAACCTCCGTTCAGCTGCAGACGAAACCGGTGCGGTGCTTACGCTATCTTCTGGCGACAACTTCCTCGCCGGCCCAGAATTCCAGGTCAGCCTGGATCAACCTGAAGGAGAGCAACTGTTTGAGTCGATCGCGTTGAGCCTGATCGGTTACGATGCGCTTGCTATTGGTAATCACGAGTTCGATTTTGGGCCTGACGTGCTGGCTCGCCTGATCAACGACTTCCAGGCTCTAACACCCTTCTTGAGCGCCAACCTGGACATTTCCGGTGAACCCAGCCTCGTAGAATTGGAAGAAGCTGGACGTATTGCCAAGAGCGCGTACTTCGTCAAAGACGGGCAGCTCTTCGGTGTTGTTGGAGCAACGACACCGAATCTCCCCTTCGTTTCTAGCCCACGTAACGTTATCGCAATGGAGAACGTTGCTGAGCTTGTGCAAGCTGAAGTTGATGCGCTAACTGGAATGGGCGTTAACAAGATTGTTCTGATCAGTCACCTTCAAGGAATCGAAGAAGACCAAGAACTGATCGGCATGCTTACGGATGTTGACATTGCTATCGCTGGTGGCGGCGACGAGTTGCTTGCTAACGAAGGCGACCTACTTGTCCCTGAAGATGAAATCTTCGATGTATATCCGATCATCACCCAGGACATGATGGGCAACGATGTGCCTGTTGTAACTACTGCCGGTAACTACAAGTACATCGGCCAGTTGATCGTTGACTTCGACGAAAACGGAGTGATCACCATGATCAGCGACGACAGTGGCCCGGTCCGCGTCTCGGGAATTGAAGCTGACGCAGTCGAAGAAGACCAGGATGTCGTTGATATGGTTACTACTCCTATCGAAGCAGCTCTTGAAGCACTTGCAAATAATGTAATCGGATCCAGCGAAGTAGGCCTCGACGGTGTTCGTACTAATATCCGAAGCATTGAAACCAACCTGGGCAACCTGATCACAGACGCATACCTCTGGCAGGCTGCGCAGCTCGCTGATGAGTTTGGCGTTGACGCACCTCAAGTTGCCCTGGCAAACGGAGGCGGTATCCGAAATGACAACGTGATCCCAGCAGGCGACATCACCGAGTTGGCGACCTTTGACATCCTGCCATTTGGCAACCAGTTAACTGTAGTAGAAGACATTCCTGCTGCTCAGTTCAAGGAGCTGCTTGAAAATGCAGTATCCGCTATCGGCGGTACAAGCGGCACCGGACGCTTTGCCCAGCTGGGTGGTGTTGTTATGCGATACGATCCAGCTGCTACAGCCCAGGTTACAGAAGACGGAGTGATCACAACTCCGGGTGAACGCGTGATTACCGTAGGCCTTGAGGACGGTACTACTGTTGTTGAAGAAGGAGCGGTTGTGGATGAATCACTCACCATTGACGTTGTAACTGTTAACTTCACGGCTAATGGTGGCGATCAGTTCATCTTCGGAGAAGGACCGTTCACCTCACTGGGGGTTACGTATCAGAAAACGCTGGCCAACTACATTGTCGAAGGCCTTGGCGGAACGATCACCGCGGACATGTACCCAGAAGGTGGCGAAGGACGCATCCTGACGTTAGAGCAGTCTGTTAGCGTTGATGATCCGATTGCAAGTGAGTTGCCCCAAGAGTACTCTCTGAACGGCAACTACCCGAACCCGTTCAACCCAACAACGAATATCAGCTTCAGCTTGCCTGAATCTGCTGAAATACAGCTGGCTGTTTACGACATGCTTGGCCGTGAAGTCACTCTGCTCATAAACACCCAGGTAAATGCAGGAAACCACGAAGTTCAGTTCGCTGCAGATAACCTGCCAAGCGGCACGTACTTCTACCGCTTAACCACACCGCAGGGCGCATTTGTTAAAAAAATGATCCTGCTGAAGTAGTTTTTATTGCTGTGTGATCAAGGGGCATGGTTCTTAGGAGTCATGCCCTTTTTTGTGTTAAGGCACCAGATACACTGGAATTGTTTTCTGATTCAACTCTGACTCTAACCGCACATAATACACACCACCTGGTAGTCCGGAGGCATCCCAGGTAACTTGATGCGGGCCGGGTTGTTGGATGCCCTGGGAGAGGGTGGCAACGTGTTGGCCGAGGAGATTGTATACGTTTAGTGTTACGCTAGAAGCCTGGGGAAGGCGGTATGAGATGGTAGTGCTGTTTTGAAATGGGTTTGGGTAGTTCTGGTCCAGTTGTAATCCATCGGGAAGAGCGGTGTCTTGATCTACTGACACGGGAATGGATCCTGTGTAATAGACGTAGAACATGAATTGCATCTCATCAGAGCTCAGCAGACCGAAATTAATTGTCTGGTCCGTCTGGTTGTCATATGTGGTTACTAATCGGACACGATCCCCTTCCTCAAAGGTAATTGGGGGATCCAGGTTTAAGAGGGGCGGGTGCTTCCAGTCGTTGGTCCAGTAAATCAACTCTCCATTATCTGGACCGCTCGCGCGCTCGATCCTGAACTCCGTCATTCGCTCATGCGCATGCGCCCAAATCTGGATGAGGTGTTGGGTTTCAGAAAAGGTAAAGGTTCTTGAGAGCGTAGTTACCTGGTTTGGAGGCAGTGTGATGTTTGTATTATTGAAATTACCCGGTTGCGCTACCCGTTCTACTCGTTCGGGAGGAACCGTATACAGGTTTACATACACCTCGCCATCGAATGACTCAGTGGATCGATTTACGTAATGAGAATTCAGATCAAATCCAGCACCTGGTGGAAGACGAAGGGCAATACCTTCCGGAAAATCAAAGCGAACGTAGGGCGTCTGGGTACCAACGAAGAACCGGAATGGAAACAAGAAATTGAGCTGCACAAGGGGCAGCAGGTTATCGTTTCCGTTTTGACTTCTCAAATCACGATACACGCCAGGATCCTGGGGCACGATATCGCCCTCTGGATAATTGTACAGGATGAAATGATGGCTCCCTGGCCTCATTGAAATCTCATAGCCCTGCACAAACACATCTTCTGTTGTAGGGTACGGTTCATAGTATAAGAATTCCCTATCGTGCAGTTCTGCCGGCCAGACATCAAAAGGACCTACATGAAACTGAATACCCTCCTCGGGTGGATCCAACGGAATGAATTCAGGTGTTTCATAGCGTGTCAGATCGTTCAGGAGGCTGGGATCCACTACCTCGCCTGATTCCGGCGCTCCAGCCTCGATCCACGCCGTAATAAATGCGATCTCGCCATTTGTGAGCGGAGGCAAACCGAGGGGCATCAATGCACCATAATTGGGATGATCTGCATAATAATGCTCCTGGTTGGTCGCATTGATCTTTTCCCACAGAAAACTCATATGCGGGGCCGGAAGTCCACCAATTGAAGTAACGCGCATTAGCCCGTCCGCAGCAGCCTGCTCGTTTTTCGGCACCACATCGATCAAATTATCGTAAGCTTGATCGGCTGTAAGCACGAGACCAGATTGAACGGCAAATTCAGAGCCGGCAAAATGGCACTGCGTGCAGTTCTTATCGAATATCTCTTCCTGAATGATTTGCCAGGAAGATTGACCGTAAAGATCGTTCGAAAGGGAAAATAAGGATAGAAAAACGAGGGATAGAAAGGTGTACTTAAGCAGAGTAAGACGTTTCACGCAGTTTATTTAGTTATACTAAATCCTGCATCAGCTCGTGAATCTGGCGCATGACATGACCTTCTACTGGCTCCCCGTTGTAGTGCCGGATCAACCCATCAATCCACTGAGCCATTTCGTGATCAAAATTTGTCGCCAGGACAAGCTCATTCAAGATCAATAGTTCATTGTAGAAGAGCTGTGCCCATCGTTGCATGGACGTATCTCTAACTACTGTCAAGAAATACTCAGGGTTTCCGTTCCAATCACGAACCAGAGACATCGTTTGGTGCGCCCACACGCTATAGCCCGGTTTGGTTTGATATCGGATATCAAGCTCTGCATAATTGCTTTCGCCACTGTACAACGCTTTCATGATCCGTGTCACCTCTGCGTCCGTCTCTTCACATGATTCGGGATGATAGGCAATCACCCAGTCATTTTCGAGTTCATCCAGGGCATAACCCAGGTACGACTCAAGGCGCTCATCTACGTGGTGCCAGGAGAACGTTTCTGCTGCGATAATAAAGATATAAGGGCCTGAGCTGCTCCATGGATCTGAAGCATTTTCACAGAAGAAATTATACTCTCCACTATTTAATAAGAACTGATCTTCTTGAACGAGAAGGTCGCCTATAAAACGGAAATATTCGGGATGTGATCGGACATGCTTTTTGAGCTGAGGATATGCTTGTTTTGCAGCCCGTACAAAGCACCTGTTGATTGCATGAAACGCAACGGGGGATTCATTAAATCGGTTTGGAATTTTACTAATACTCATGGCAACCGGTTTTTCCGGGCCGCGAGCTTTGCTTGGGGGGGCAAAAGAGCGGCCGTATTAGAATTGAGAATAAGGGATAAAAAGGTAATGCCTGAGGTAAATTATTCCATCAAAAACATGTCACAAATCCATGTATCTTTGATGAATAATCTTTGGAACAGCCAAAGAAAACCCCTTTTAGGTAATACTGTAACAATATCACAGATTTTTGTAATGCCATATGTAAAGATCCTGCAAATATTCGGCCAAAATAAGGGGTATTTTGGATCATTTCCTTAGCTCCTGTGGGAAAAAATTTCCACCTCTTATAGGGACTTTTTCCTATATCCTTAAGTTATTCACAAGCAGTAACATTTAAATTTCATCACACGTTCTATGGGGGAAGCATTTAATATATTGTTGACCATAATATGACGAGAGTAGGCTGGATCACCCTTATTTTTCTAGCGATTGGAGTAGCTGGATATGCATTTGCTGTTGGGCTTTTACCCGAGTTGGGACCTCAGCCGATTGTATCTAAATTTAGCGCTTTTCCTCTACCGCTGTGGGCCCATACAATCGGTGGTGGCGTCGCATTGGTGTTAGGCGTATTTCAGGTCCACCCAAGGTTTCGCTCCCACTTTACCAAGTCGCACAGACGCGTGGGTAAAGTGTACTTCCTGGCTGTATTCCTAAGTGGATCTGCAGGGTTATACATGGCAACCCTAGCAGAAGGAGGAATAATCACGGAGCTTGGATTCGGAATGCTTGCCGTACTCTGGCTTGCCACAGCTATCATGGCGATTATCCGGATTCGCCAAAGAAATATCTCCGCACATCGGGCCTGGATGATCCGCAATTATGCGTTAACTCTATCTGCTGTGACTCTTCGATTCTACTTACCTGCCAGCCTGGCCAGCAATCTCGATTTCCTCACAGTCTACATGTTCATTGCATGGATGTGCTGGGTACCGAACCTGATCATTGCTGAGTGGTTTTTTGTCAGAAAAGACCCTATCCGCGCTGCTGCATCTGTTTTGCCTTCCGGCTGAGTCCTTTCAGCATCCCGGGAAAAACAACAAGGTGCGGGAGATAAAGCGCATACCAGTATAAAAACCCAAAGACACCCTTCGGCTCATAGAATGCAGTCTGGGTGAGCAGGCACGTATCTCCAGCCAGTGGTTTGACTTCATACTGCAGCCAGGCCCTTCCGGGCAGCTTCATCTCGGCTCTCATTCGCAGAAGTGTATTCTCCTCAACCGCTTCGACCCGCCAAAAATCAATGGTATCTCCAGGGCGAACATCGGTATAACTGCGCCGGCTCTTTCTCATACCAACCCCCCCAACCAGCATGTCTAAAAACCCACGTAGTTTCCAGAGTCGATCAGCGAAATACCACCCATTATCTCCCCCAAGACTCTTAACTGCTGCAAACACCTTGGTTGCAGGAGCCTTAACCTTCAGGTGCCGGCGATCCCGAATCATGCCTTCTTTATCAATCAAAGGCTCTTCAATGATCTTATCCGTCATGTTCGACTGAGGCGAATCTTTCCAGGTTGTCTCAACACGATCATTGTCGAAACGCTCAAGTGCAAGGCGCACGGCTTCTTTATACGGCAATAAATCGAGGCCAAACAAAGCGTTTGCCCGATCATCCTGTACAACAAGTTCGCTCTTTAACCCTTCAACAACAGGTTTTACGATTTTACCATTTAAAGGAGTTATCAAGCCTACCCAATGGGAAGACCAGTACGGAGTCAGTAATGGAACGGGTATAGAGTACCGCTTAAGATTACGAATCTCTGCATAATCCATCATCATTTGGCCGTATGTTAGCTGTTCTGGCCCGCCTATATCATAGGTCTCCCCAACCGTTTCTGGCAAGTGTAACGTATTGATCAGATATTCCAAAACATTGCGAACCGCAATGGGCTGTGTCATGGTCCACACCCAACGGGGTGTGATCATGAAAGGGAGCCGCTCAGTGAGATATCGAACCACTTCAAACGACAAACTGCCCGACCCAATGATGGCGCCTGCTCGGAACTCAGTTACCGGGACACCCCATCCTCGAAGGCGATCGCCGGTCTGCAGCCGGCTTTTTAGATGCTCAGACATGTCCTCAGCAGCGGGATGCAATCCGCCGAGGTAGATGATTCTTTCGACGCCGGCTTCCTTAGCAAGGCGCCCAAAATTGTCAGCTGCCTGATTATCTTTTTGGGAAAAGTCTTTGGAGTCGAGGGAATGGATAAGATAATAGGCTACGTCTATATCCTTAAACACAGCTTCCAGCGATTCAGGCTTCAGCACATCGCCCGAGACTACCTCTACATCATTCTCCCAGGGCCGTCCTTCCAGGCGGCCCTTATTTCTAACAAGGCATCGAACAGAATGCCCCTTCTCAATGAGCCTGGGCACTAGCCGTCCACCTATGTACCCCGTTGATCCGGTAACCAGAATGTTCAATGGCTTATTCATTTTGACGTATCTTTAATCAAGCAGAGGTAAACAGTAGATTGCCTCAAACTCATTACCCGCTATGGCTGTTCGATGCATACTTGATTATATCTCTACAAATTGATATATCCCTTTGCGACCACACTTTCATAGCGCATTAACTAAGACAAACCCATTCAACGATGAGTACTCGATATTCCTTGCGTACCCACTTTACAACTATTACTCTCATACTCCTTCTCCTTACCCCGCTAACCTTGTTTGCTCAAGATGCCAGTGATCTTATCGGCCGCTGGAATCTGGAAGTAAAAAGTGGAGACATGAGCTACCCCTCGTGGCTTGAAGTTCAAAAGTCAGGAAATAATACGCTTGTAGGTCACTTCGTTGGCCAGTTCGGAAGTGCCCGCCCCGTGTCAGAAATTGAGTATGATGGCTCCATGCTCCGTTTCTCCATCCCTCCCCAATGGGAAAACCGAAGGGATCACCTGGTTTTCATGGGCCAGTTCAAGGACAACCAGATTAAAGGAAAAACGACCGACGAAGAAGGCAACACCCTTACCTGGAAAGGATGGCGCGCACCTGACCTCAATAGTAATCCCATCAAGAAATGGAGCTCACCTGTTGCCCTTTTTAATGGTGAGCACCTGGATAACTGGACGGTCCAGTTCACTGATATGGAAAATAGCTGGAGTGTTAGTGACGGCCTTCTTAAAAACAAAGGAGCAGGCAACAACTTGATCTCAAAGGATACCTTCTCTGACTTCAAACTAACTGCCGAATTCCGGTATCCTGAAGGAAGCAATGGCGGCATCTATCTAAGGGGCCGTTATGAACTGCAAATTGAAGATGGGTTCGGCACTGAAGCACATAGCGAAAGAATTGGAGGCATTTACGGCTTTATTACCCCCTCGATGAATGCGTCAAAGCCGGCTGGAGAATGGCAACGCATGGATGTGGAGCTTGTTGGCCGCAAAGTTACCGTCCACCTCAACGGAGAGCGGATTATTGACCGCCAAACGATTCGTGGCATGACGGGCGGCGCCCTGGATAACTACGAAGACAAGCCGGGGCCAATCATGCTTCAGGGGGATCATGGACCACTGGAGTTTCGCAAGCTTGAGATTCAAGTGCCTGGGGAGTGATAAGTAACAACACCTTTCAATGTATAAAATCGGTCGTCCTTGACTCGATCAGGGATCCATACAACTTGGAGCATGATTCAGGTTGTATGGATCCTGCATCAAGTGCGGGACGACCGGCAGAAGCTGGTATGCAGATAGCTAAATGCGTTTGCTTTTTACGCCGCGCCAGCCTCGGTTCTTTCAAATCCAAAGGCATGCGTTCCGAACTCGGCGCCCATATTCATTCCAATCGCAGCTTGTTTTAGTTCTTCTGGCACATCTCCACAAAAGAAGAAAGGTCCGGGAGCGGCTATTTCAGCTAACTGTGGAAAGTGATGCGCTGCTGTCCCCATGAGATGCGTCCCCAGGGCCGCGCCGTCCTTAAACAAATCGTGGACAAAAATAGCGTTTTGATCCTCATCGAAATAACACTCCATTTTGAGTGCGTCAGGCTCTGTGTCCCTCATCTGCTCTAAGACTTCCTCGTAGATGGCCTTTAACTCATCAAATTTTCCTGGCTTGGCGGTCCACTTATAGAATACTGTGATTTCTTGACTTTTCATTTTATCTAACCTGTGTTTGTGTTGTTGAACGATTCAATAATATGGCACAAACAGACCCTGTGCACATGTCATTTCAGACAACATAGAGGGTTGTTTCCGCCACGCTTAGTTTTTATGTTATGTGCAGTTTAAAACGACAAACACATGAAGCATATAAGCATTCTCGTTCCTGCTGGAGACTCTATTTTGGATACGATTATCGGATCCTATGGGCTACTCAGGATGGCAAATGCCCATTACAAGCGGGCGAAAAATCTTAAGGAAGACTATTTCCACATCGACCTGGTTGGACTCAGCCCAGATCCAGTTAATTATCGGGGTCTTTTTCAGGTAACGCCAACCAAAACGATTCATGATATAGAGAAAACCGATTTGATCGTCGTTTCTGCGATCAGTGGCAACCTGGAGAAGGAGATTGAAAACAACCGGGCGTTTATTCCCTGGATAAAAAAGCAACGTATTGAAAATGACGTCGAAATTGCCAGCCTGTGTAAAGGGGCTGTTCTGTTAGCCGAAACGGGACTGCTTAACGGGAAGCAATGCGCGACGCATTGGACCGTGCATGATTTTTTCAGGAGCCGCTATCCCAAGGTTAGTTTGATTCCTGAGAAGATTATTAGCGAAGATCGTGGCATATACTCCAGCGGGGGCGCTTATTCATTCCTAAACTTTATGATCTATCTGATCGAAAAGTATTGTGGCAGGGAAACGGCCATCTGGTGCTCAAAAGTGGCAGAAATTGAGTTTGACCGCATAGGGCAAAGCCAATTCATGATTTTCAGTGGACAGAAAGAGCACGAAGACGAACCGATTCAAAAAGCCCAAGACTACATCGAGAAAAATTACGACAAGAAGTTAAGTATCGATGATCTCGCCAACATGGTTGCCATCAGCAGCAGGAGCTTCCTCAGGCGGTTCAAAAAAGCGACGGCAAATACTCCCCTGGAATACATTCAGCGGGTACGCATTGAAGCAGCGAAAAAACGCTTTGAATCCTCGCCAGATACGATAACTGAAGTGATGTTTGATATGGGCTACATTGATGGCAAAGCGTTCCGCAAGATGTTCAAGAAGTACACGGGATTATCACCGGTTGAATACCGGAACAAGTATAACAGAGAGATGGCTATAGCACACTAATAAAAGATTCATATGGGAGTCAGATCCATCAAATTTTTGCTGATTGCCTACTACATATACCTATACAACATATCCTGGCTTTTCTTATCCAGAGCATTTACATCACGAATATCATATCTATTCCCGTCAATATCCTGAATGAGTAGCCTGCCTGGAGTTGGTGAAAACGAATATTCCCGCAAGTTACGCGTGCTAAACCGGCACTCACCTCGATCCGTTTCCATAACCCAGTCCAATGTACCGAAACGCTCCTTCGTAGATAGAATGCGGTTTACTATGGGAACCAGGTACCGCCTGTTTAGATGGTGCTCCACGAGTGCCCGGTTTTCCATGCTTAGTTCCTCTGGATCTACCAGGACCCCAATTTCCTTATTCTCATCATCACAAATACTCAAGTAGTGCATCGGATCAGACAAGGGATATGCCCGATAAATCTGCACATTCGTACTTACTTCTTCGCCTTTAATGGAAAGAGAAAGATGAATCCCCTTTTGTTCAAAATGAAGATCTTCAGGTATCAACAGATTTAATTGAGACGCTTCTACCAGTGACAACGGCTCATCTGGTAAATCGGCTGTTTCCAATGATGTATCCAGGTTATTATCACTCATAATTATATTACGCTCATTTCAGATTGCATTTGAACAAAACGGTGAAACTCCCCTTCTGCCTCCATGAGCTCCCCATGCGTCCCAATCTCAGCCACTTCTCCGTTCTTGAGAACAATGAGGCGCGATGCATTACGCAGGGTGCTTAACCTGTGGGCAATAGCAAACGTCGTCCGTCCTTTCACCAGGCGGGCAATGGCTTCCTGTATCTGTTTCTCCGTATCTGTATCTACAGAAGCCGTGGCTTCGTCAAGAATCAAGATTCGAGGGTTATGCAGGATAGCACGAGCAATGCTGATACGCTGGCGCTCTCCCCCACTCAAGGTTTGGCCCCGCTCACCAACTAGCGTATCATACCCATCTGGCTTCTGAACGATAAACCCATGAGCATTTGCTGCTTTTGCAGCCGCCATGATGTCCCTTTTGGTAGCATCGGGCTTCGCATAAGCTATGTTCTCATAGATGGACCCACTAAACAAAAAGGGCTCTTGCAAGACGACCCCAATCTGGGAACGGAGATCTTTCTGCGCAATGTCCTTAATATTCACTCCGTCGATTTCAATCGCGCCGCGCGAGACCTCGTAGAACCGGCATAGGAGATTGATCGTGGTACTCTTCCCAGAGCCACTGCGCCCAACAAGCCCAATCATTTCACCGGCCTTCACGTCGAAGTCGACGTTCTTCAATACCGGCTTGTGCACATCGTACCCGAAAGTGACATCTTTAAATGCAACACGGCCTTTGATCTTAGGCATATGAACTGGATCAGCCGCATCCTTTACATCCATCTCGGTGTCGAGCACCTCGAATACTCGTTCAGCAGCGGCAAGAGCTTGCGACAGATAATCCGACATCCGGCTGATAAAATGCAGCGGCTGATAAAACTGGCTCAAGAATCCGAGGAAAACAAAGAACTGCCCCAACGTGAACACATCACGCTCTGGCATCAATTGCTGGCCTAGTACAGAATCCTCAATTACCTGGTAGCCACCAACGTACCACACGATCAAGTTGCCCAAACCCATGATGAAGAACATGATTGGGAAGAAAGTCTGCCCAAACTGCATCGCTTTAATGTCTGCTTCGAGCAGCTCCTGGCTTTTCATATCGAAGCGCCGTACTTCGGCATCTTCTTTAGCGAATGCACGGACTACTCGAATACCCGCAAGGCTATCGCTCACCGTAGCTGTTACCCGGCTGTAGAAATAGGAAAAACGGCGCCACACGTGCTTTAACCGGGTCCAGAAGAACCGGGATATAATTAGTACAAATGGTGCAGGTATAAATACCAAAAGCGTCAGCTTCCAGTTCATCCAGAGCAGGACGGAGCCAATTCCAATAAAGAGCAGAATGTTTGAGAAAAACCCCTCTACACTTTGAATGAGGACTCGCTCCAAAGCCGTCGTATCACGCGTCACACGAGAGATTAGTGACCCAGCATGGCGCTTGTCGAAATACCGCAATGACAGGTTCTGGAGATGACTAAACACTTCATTCCGCAACGCATGTGAGACCTGTACGCCTAGTTTTACGATCAACCGTCCACGAACGATACCCAATGCGTTTCCAGATAGCTGCACGGTAAAGAATAGAAGCACAAGCCATCCCAGCATGGTTACCCGTTCGTCTACCGTAGCTGCTGGGTCAACTGGATTCAATACCTTGTCCGTTAAAGGCTCGGTAAGGTAGGTGGGAATCAGGGAAAGTACTATCCCGATCATCATCATAACCCAAATGACACCGATCAGCTTTTTATGAGGATTCAGATAAGCCAGAACACGCCTGATGGCCTTGCCCTTACTCATACAGGCAGGGCATACATTGGTCCCATCGGGCAAAGGCAATTTACAGTTCAGACAGTGGCGATTATCCTCCTCATCCGGCACCAGTTCAGGAAGCGTTCCGGGTGCAACAATAGCCTTTCCCGATTCATCAAGCTCCCCGTTTTCAGCTTTCTCGGTTTTCTCCCAGTACTCTTTTAGTTCATTGATATGTTCAGCAACACGAGCAAACTTACGCTGAAGCCCGTTGGAATACCGTAATACTTCGACATTGTGGCCGTTGACAGCCACCAGCAGAGATCCTCCACCAACGAGTGAATCTGCTGTTACACGTTTAATGGTATTAAACTCATACTCTTCCCGCTGTTTATACCGTTCGCCAGATCGGGCATAGACGGTCAGTTTGGAAGGCCTTACAACCAGCCATTCCTCAGCAAACCGACCATTACGATCTAAATCAGTATAAACAGCTGCATGTACAGAATTGTCCAGGATTGAAAGATGTAACTCATCCTTCAACTGCTCCGACAACGGATCAATTAGGGGCATAAATCCACTATATTAATGGTGCAAATGACACAGTAATATAGTAAAGCGTTATGACGCCAGCCTTACCGACAGGATAAAGCTATTTTCTATTCGGAGTACTGCTCGGTCAACGCATCTCTGGCAACCATCAATGCTTTTTTGACCTTCATGATACCCTCCCACTCGGCGCCTCTAGGACCGTGTTCAATTCCGCAATACCCACGGTAGCCAGCATCAAGGACAATCCGCATCATTTTTTCGTAATCGAGATCGCTCTCATTGAGGTCGTCATCCCAGACCCTTGGCTTCACACTCACGCCCGTAGCAAACGGCATCAACTCCTTAACGCCTCTATATGAATCGTATGATTCCATTTCGTTCATTCGGAAGTTTCCGAAATCAGGTAGTGTACCTGCCCGGGGATGATCGGCTGCCTTGATAACACCGGCAAGCCATTTTCCATGACTGGAGAGGCCTCCGTGGTTTTCAATCACAACGCTGATGTCGTGGTCATCTGCAAATACACAGAGATGATGCAGCCCATCGGCCACGCGTTTCATATCATCGTCGAAATCTGGTACGTGATTTCTATCTGCATTGGCATATCCGTTAACTCGAATCGTATGGCAGCCTAGATATTTTGCAGCTGTAACCCATTTTTTGTGATTCTCGACCGTTTGCATTCTCTCTTTCTCATCCGGATGCCCTAGAGCTCCTTCTCTATCACACATGATCAACAAACTTGTTACCCCTTCCCCATCAGCTCTCATTTTCATTTCCTTGAGGTACTTCATGTCTTCAGCTTTGTCCATGAAGAACTGATTGACATACTCAATAGCCTCAATCCCGTGTTCTTTGGATACCTTTGCAAAATCCAAGTTATCAAGTTCTCCAGAAAACAGTAAAGGATTCAACGACCATTGGGCCAATGAAATTTTAAAGATAGGCTTTGCTTGCAAGCTAACTGATGGAACGATTGCAAGGCCGGCTGCTGTAGCCGCAGCTGTCTTAAGAAAATCTCTGCGATTGGATGTCATGTTAATATCGGATGATCTGATTTAATGTCCTTTTTAATTGGGCCCTGTTAATTTAGTTAAACTAATTTACTTTTGTACGATTTTTTGAAGAGAAGACCACCTAGATAAGCTCAACGGGTTCTCTTGCAACAATTGCCTTACTATTCCTGTATAGTATTTTTGTTATGGTCTCATCCATTCATCATAGCCACGCCTTGTATGAAAACCGTCTTTAATTTCGCTCTTCTACTATTACTCGTTTTTGTATCTGCTTGCCAACCTTCTGCTGAAAACGAAACGGACAACCAAGAAGTGACCGAGGCTATGGAAGCCCGATATTCTGAGATGATAGATAGTCCTTCTGTTTTTGGTGATGTTGGGACTCCTACGGGCGTGACACCTATAGCGAGAGATGAAGGGCCATATTCACTTATTTTCGCTCAGTTTGTTGACGCAAAAGCCTCTACAGGTGATTGGCTTACCGTCTCAGACATCATTTTGAATCTCAAAGAAAGAATTACACGCACTGAACCTGACGTTGCTTATTTCTATGTAGAGCAAATGGCCGCGATTCACATTATTGGCAAAGCAGCTTTCGACAGCATGCTTGTCGACGACTACCCTTGGACCGATCAGGAAATCGAGTTGTTAGCCAGCCAGGTAGAAGTCCTGGTTAAAAACGGAAATCCTCAAGCGTCCCTAGTTGCTCCCGCTCTTAATCAACTTCATGGCTACTGGCCTGAAGCGCGCATCAAGGAATCCGCACAAATTGCTGCAGAAGCAGCTGAAAAATGGATTGAGCAAGATAGAAGCAGTGAGATGCCAGAAGGCATGCTCGCTGTAAAAGAAGCGTTTGCCTATAAAGTGTACACCAATGGGGTAAACCAGCTGAAGCAGATAGCAGACGAAATCACTGAGTAAGCCCAGATTCTACCCAGACCTCCTCTTTGCCAGCAATACAAGATCGAATGTGTCAATTCGTTCTGTGGATACAACTACGATATCTTCACTGAGAGCATAGAGGTATATTTGTCCTTCGTGCCAGGGAAAAACATGCTTATTAATAGCCCAGCCAGGTAGATGGTCCGGGTAACACATCATTAATTTATCGGCAAAGCGAGCCTCGTTTTCATTGATTGATTCCCCAGGGGCATAATGCTCTACCCAAACCCGCATAGTATCTCCCTCTGCTTCAAGTTTCTTATTCAAGGGGATCATTTCAAAGGCGCCTTCCCGATATTCAGAGTTCAGAATCGGCGACAACTGATTCGCCCCTGCTGGTACTTCAAAGATTAGATATGAATACGAGTTGGGTGAATTTAAAGACACGCACCCGCTTAAGAGGAGGAGCAGTAAGCATACTATTCGCGACATGGATAGCACGATCAGGAAGTACCCCACGGAGAGACCAGCAATCAAGAAAGGGGCAATGAGCCAAATTGCTTATGGCATAAAATGACTCGTTATCAGAATCGATCTCTCAGTAGAGAAGAATTGAATAGAAATTATACGTACTCAAAGAGAAGTCAAATCCTATACCAATCACCGTCCCGCGATTTCTTCGACCTGCTGTGCGTTTGCATGGAGAACTAAATCGAAGGTGTCTATTGGTTTATCTGCTACAACGATAACTTTATCACTTACTGTATATAAATGAATCTCACCTTCATGCCAAGGAAACACATGCTTTTCAAGCGCCCATTCAGGAAGATAATCCGGATAGCACATGATTAATAAATCTGCGTTATGAGCCTCATTTTCATTGATGTAGGCTCCTGGGGCAAAATGCTCTATCCACACCCGCATCGTATCCCCAACAGCTTCAAGCTGCTTGTTAACCTGTATCATCTCAAACGCTCCCTGTCCATCTTTGGATGCCAAGATTGGGGCTAGTTGATGTGTACCTTCAGGGACCTTAAATATCAGGTATTTATAGGAATTAGGGGCATTAAACAACGAGGTGCAACCAGATGCGAGCAAAAATAAAAGGCAAAGGAGTCGGTGCATGAAAGGAGCTGCTGCTTTTCAAAATGAACGGAAAAACTATATGAATCGTGTACTGAAGTGCCGCGGATAGAGACGGGCAAAACCGGAACACCTAAGATGGAGTGTTCCGAAGAGACAGATATAATTAATTACTTATTTTTGATTCAAAAGTCATACCGTATAACACGGATCCCAGAGGCTCACTACAAAGACGTAACTATTTAATTACATTCATCAAAAAGTTGCCAACACTCTGTTCCCAAAGTCCTTCAGAGTAGTCACAGTGTACTTACCAGCTTTGGAATATCGATAATATATGCGGTACCAGACCTGAGGCCTTCCGTTCTCTTGATTGGGGCACCTACAATGAGGGATGAACCACTGATAGAGATGCTGTGCCCAAAGAAATCCCCAACCATAATTTCACTCACATTAACGCGACCTATTTCGCCCCAGGTATCGCCCTGACGTCTAAAAAAGTGCACGGTATCCTCTTCTGACTGGCTTTGATCTGCCGAAGCTGTCACATCACTGACTGCCGCATATTCTTCGCCAATAGCAACACCCCAGCCATAGAAGGTATTAAGGACGCCATCGACTTCAGGCCGAAATGTCGCACTGCGCCCCCAGTCCTCTGCCACAGACTCATACATAAATGCCCGCCTCATAAAAAGACCGCCTACGATCGCACGTTCTCCATGTAGCGCTACGCTTGCACCAAAAGCGCCCGTATCAGGAGCTACAGCTCTAATTGTGCTCGTAAAACGCACCACTTGTTTCCATTCAGTTCCCGTTGAATCAACCTTGTACAAGGAAACGGCTCCATCAATTTCTTCATCGGATAATGCACCAGGTATGCCTACAAGAGCCATGCTTTCGCTAATTGCCACGCTGGCTCCATACGATCCACAGAATTGCTCAACTCTACAACTAATTCGTTGTACATTACCCCAGCTAGCACCGGTTCTCTCATATATAAACACGCTTCCGAGTAATGGTACATTTCTGCCGGGTATCCTTGGGGCACCAACTATCGCATAATTGCCATTAATATCTACACTTTCTCCGTAGCCGGACCCAAGCAAAACGGATGATTCTTCTAACCTGGCTACTTCTTGCCAGTCTTCTCCTACGCGCTCAAATATAAATGCATTATCTTTTCCACCGATGATCGCATAATCCCCATCTAGAGCCACACTTTCCCCAAACCCATCTTCCATCCCGTTACGTTTAAGTTTTGCAGTTTGCACCCAGCCCTCCCCTTCTCTCTTGAACACATACACTGCACCTCTGCCTCCATTTTCATTCTCGTCACCAGGTGCCCCAATGATTGCATAATCACCACTAACAGCAACATGCTTTCCAAATTCAGCCCCTTCGGACGCATCATCAGCTATCAACTGAGTCAAGAACGTTTCCTCAATATCTTCACCACTATTTGACCCTGAGTCACACCCGAAAAGGGAAAAGCAAAAAACAAAAACGAGGATATAGTTTATTTGTGTCATCATTACAATGAGATGCCGTAGAGGCCACGCGAAATTTGAAAATCGACATTATTAAATGCGTACCGGATGGGCTGATATCGACCGCTCAACGTTTCTGAAATGAGATTTGAAATAGTAGCCGGTAAAGCTTCTTTGTCTATGGTAGATTTGTCTATGGCAGAGTGATCACCTCCTGAAGCACTGTCAGTTACCTGTAGCAGAGGAATAAAGGGGTGTCCAGGGCGGGACAAATCATTTCCAAAGTACAGTAACACGTTAATCCCTGTTGCCCCGAGTCCCGTTATCACCTCCTGCCAATTTAACGAAGGCGTTTCCATAATATGCAACCCATTTTGTATAAACGATTGGCTATATGCCAATGTTGCAGGGGCGTTATTTATGCCCAATGTGTGTGCTATCTTATCTTGACGTCCTTTTAGGGCTGGTATTACAACGCTACCTCCAGCTGCAACCAAACCAGTAATCCACGATGCCACTTCTTCCGCCGATTCAAAAGGAAAGCTATCATCAACTTGCAGCCCAACCTTTATCGAATCTGGGCCAAATTCATCTACGCATGCAGATCTAGCTGATGCATGTTCTTTAAACCACGACTCAATGTGATCAAACGTTTTCTGAATGCCTCCCCCTAGCTGAATACTTGCCCAACCAAAAGAATCTAATTCGAGGTTTTTGTGCTGGAAATAATTTCGAAAATAGTCATTGTGTGTCTTTTCGCACCCATGTTCGAGCAACAATGCTGTCTTGATATTTGGATGAATTAAGTGCCCATACATTGTGCGCATAAAAATATCTTCAGACGATCCGCTCGAAGCACCACAGCCTTCCGTATGTATAAGGGTTACGAATCGATCAACACCAAACACTTGCTGCACGTCCATCTTGTTTAGCCTATCAGCCGCCATCCTGGCGACCTGCCCTGCGCACAGGCTTGTAGGCAAAATGAGGCCTAGCTGTTCAAAAGCTGGTCCCCTGGACGTTAAATACCCCTTTGCAGCTATAGACACATCCAACGTGCTCTGCTTGAATGATAGGGGTTTACCAGGCAGTATTGTTTCGCGCAAAGTCTCCTGGTTACCCAATAGACTTACTCCGTCATCTGGCTGCTTCCAGTTTCTCCATAGCTGTACTTGAGAATGGCCGGCTCGTTCTCCTGTGCTATGCGTGCCGGAAGCGATGTCTAGCGTCATGCTTAATGTCTGTGTTCCAAGCTCATCCATAGAGAGTCCATCCAAATACGCTCCTGCGTTTACATCCATATCTTCCTGCAATAACTCAAATCGCCGGGTGGTCGTGACTATTTTCACTGTGGGCACAAAAGGGAAATTGGTAATCGAACCGTTCCCGGTCACGAAATAGATGAGATTGCATCCAGATGCTACCTGGCCGGCAATACTCTCCAGGTCATTTCCAGGGCTGTCCATAAAATAATATCCAGTATCCGTCATCCGTTCGCCATACTCGATTACTTCATCCAGACGAACATCGGGGTGCTTCTTCATCGCTGCCCCTAAAGACTTCAGGTAGATATTGTACAGTCCTCTAAACTTATTCCCTCCAGATGGATTGCCTGCTGCGGAGCTACCGTGCCGCTCGGCGCGCTTTACAAAACGATCGATTGTATCCAGAAACCGCTGCGCGACGTCAAGCGATCTCACCTTTTTCAGTATATATGGCTCGGCTCCTACTAACTCGTCGGTCTCTGCAAGATTGGCGCTTCCACCCTGGCGAATCAATTCACGGGCAACCCATCCAGCGAGGGGGTTACCAGAAATCCCAGAAAATGCATCCGAACCTCCGCACTGCAGAGCAATTTTAAGCTCACTAATGGGCTGGAGAGTTCGAACAATAGTGTTTACGATGGGGAGCCATTCATCCAAAATCTGACAGCACTTTTGAGCGGGTTCAACGAACTTGCCCTGAACGCTGAGTGTCTCTACAAGTACCTGGTCAACAGGATAGTTATGGTCCGCTATGTACATTTTAACATCCTCAATTGAGATCGACTCCTCCCCATCATCAATCAACAAAACGGCTCCAGTATTTGGGTGTACCACAAACCCTGCCAGCGTTCTTAGCACAAGCTCTTTGTTGTTTATTCCAGTATCGTCCCCTTCGGTATGCACAACCCCAACAACCCCATCTACATTCGCAAGGGACTCACTAATGGGCTCGTATTGCTTTTCAACATGCCGCACAAAGCCGGCTACTCGCGACGACACCCCAAGCAACAGTACATGATTCCGTGTCCCTACTCCTCTCTGAGAGCCTCTATCATACCCCAAGAAGTACTGCCTTACGGGTTGGCTTTTCACCTGTGCTTGTTCAGAGAAGAGGTCCTTGTCCAATTGGAAGGGGTTTATTTCATCCGAAAAGTTGGCCGTAGAGGGCAAAGTGATATCCAGACTTCTCCCTGACAAGGCTTCCAGTACGCCTTCGTTACACACATATTCACCCGGATTAATGGCACGGGTAGCTCTTCCAAAGGGCATACCCCACGACAACAACTCTTCTCCTTCTTGTATCGATCGAACAGCAAACCGATGCCCTTCCAGAACGCTATGTGATAGTGTTATGACAGACACTCCATCGCTTTCGGCAATCATTGAGATAGCTGTGCCGGCATCTAAGTCTTTTGTTGCGATTGCAACATTGTCTGTGTCAAAAGGAAGCCGCCCTGCCTCTTGAAACGGAATATTCATATGGTCTCTATTTGCTTTATCAGTAAGTATGAAGCACGACCCAAGTTACATGCCCCCCACTATACAGCCGTGGAGGCAGAGAGAATTCATATGCCTTTTGAACTCACTGGAGTTTGTGTCTGGATGTTTGTACTATCCAGGTGCTACATCATCACCATGGGTTTACCCACGTAATATAATGGGACGCGTGCTTCTTTTCCCCTTTTTGTTGCTACTCTCTTTCTTGAGTTGCAGTGTTTCACATACTACCTCGAACCAAACGGATTCACCGGCTCGCAATTCGAAGAACGTCCGTCCGAACATACTCATCGCCATTAGCGACGACCAATCCTATCCGTATGCTTCCGCTTACGGGAGCACCTCAACCCTGACGCCTCACTTCGACCGAATAGCCAAAGAAGGTGTGCTCTTCACGAATGCGTTTGTCGCGTCTCCAGGGTGTAGTCCATCTCGTGCTGCTCTTTTAACGGGGAGATATCCCTGGGAGTTAGAGCATGCCGGCACACACGCGAGTTATTTCTCCAAAGACTTTGTTGTCTTCCCAGACTTACTAGAGGAAGCGGGGTATGCGGTAGGCTTTACAGGCAAAGGATGGGGCCCGGGGAGCTGGCAAAAATCGGGCAGAGAGCGCAATCCGGCAGGTCCTGAATACAACGAACATACAGTGCCTGATACGCCATCTGGCATAAACGCCAGGGATTATGCCGCCAACTTTAAAGCGTTTCTCGGCCAAAAAGAAGCCGATCAACCGTTCTATTTTTGGTATGGCGCCCACGAGCCCCATCGCGTCTTTAAAGAGGGTATTGGCGCTGAGTCGGGCAAAAAGCTCTACGACGCCGAGGTACCCGAATTCCTGCCTGACGCTCCAGCAATCAGAAATGACATCCTCGACTATGCCTATGAGATCGAGCATTTTGATCACCACCTGGGCCGCATATTGGCCATGCTCGAAGAAATAGATGAATTGGATAACACCATCGTCATTGTTACTTCAGACAATGGCATGGCCTTTCCCCGAGCAAAAGCCAATGCATTCGAATACGGCATTCATGTACCTCTTGCTATTAGCTGGCCCGAGAAAGTAAAGGGATACCGCACTTCAAATGACCTTATCAGCCTGGTGGACCTTGCACCGACGATTCTCGAAGCGGCACATGTTGCTCATCCTTCGCCAGACGTGTTATCTGGTAAGAGCCTTGTACACCTGTTAGAATCTGAAAACTCAGGCATCATTGACCCAGCACGAACGGCTGTTTTCTCCGCCCGGGAACGGCATTCCTCTTCTCGATTCAATAGCCTCTCTTATCCTCAAAGGGCTATACGAACTCACGATTTCCTTTACATTGTAAACTTCACACCTGAGCGATGGCCTGCTGGCGCGCCTCAAAAGTACGCAACTGATGGCACACTGGAAACCTTGCACGGTGGCTATCATGATATTGACGCAGCTCCCTCGCTTTCTTATCTGATTGAAAACCGAGATGACCCAACGGTAAGCAGATACTTCCATCTTTCTGTAGACCTGCGCCCTGCCGAAGAGCTGTATGACATTCGAAAAGACCCAGCGTGCCTTTACAATCTTGCAACAGCTCCGGGCTACCAGACTGTAAAGCATGAACTAAACCAATCATTAATTGATTATCTTAGTGCGAGCCAGGACCCCCGAGTAACGGGAAATGGCGATATTTTCGAAACCTATCCCCGGGTGAGCCGCTTACGCTGGTTTCCTGAGCCAGCCTGGGCCCAACAAGCAGACACTGTAATTAGACCAACATGGTTAGATAAGGAGGATCGATGAGCGAAACCAGCTTTAATCAGCAACGCTTTCAAAAGGCATTTCTTCTTTTATTAGTAGCATCTATTTCTGTCTTTTTCATCTCTATGATTAAGCAGTTTCTGATGACCCTTTTTCTCGCAGCATTGTTTTCCGGGATCGTGCATCCCATGTATCGCCGGCTCCGAAGATGGTTCAAGGGACGAAAAGTCCTCGCCTCTCTTGTAAGCCTTCTTATCGTATTTGTCGTCATCATTGGCCCTTCAATTGCGTTGATTAGTATCGTAGGGGCAGAAGCGTATGAAGTCAGCCAGTCAGTTCCTGCCCTCATTGAAGACGGACTTCCAACCAGTGAAGAACTCGACGCGCTTATAAACCAGTTGCCCTTTGCGGAAGAGCTACGCCCTTACCAGGATCAATTGACAGAAAAGCTCGCCGAGTTTGCTGGAAACGTTGGCAACTTTCTTTTTAATGGACTCAGAGCAGCCACAACGGGTACGGCCTCGTTTTTTTTCCATTTCTTTATCATGCTTTACGCCATGTTCTTCTTCCTGATATCGGGAGAAGAAATTTTGCGTCGTATCCTGTATTACATGCCACTCTCTCATCAAGACGAAAGCTTGATGCTAGAACGATTCATTTCGGTCACTCTTGCTACTGTTAAGGGCACACTCGTCATTGGAGGCATCCAAGGAACTCTGGCTGGAATTGCGTTCGCTTTCTTCGGAATTCCAAGCGCTACATTCTGGGGCGCGGTCATGGCTGTATTGTCAATCATCCCAGCCATTGGGCCTGCATTGGTATGGATTCCGGCAGTCATCTACCTCATAGCTAGTGGAGAAGTAAGTGCAGGCGTTGGCCTTGCTATAGTCTGTTTCTTAATTGGCTTTATTGACAACTTCTTACGCCCGATCCTTGTGGGCCGTGAAGCGAAAATGTCAGACCTTATGGTCCTTCTAAGCACATTAGGAGGGCTTGCATTATTTGGCATCCTTGGTTTTATCGTAGGCCCCCTAATTGCCGCCTTGTTCTTAACCATTTGGGATATTTACGGATTTGCTTTTAAAGAGGTATTACCAGAAACCTTCCCTCTAGGATCAAAAATAATTGTAGACTCGAACCCTTCACTTCCAGTTGATTCTGAAGGTCCTCCGGACGACAAAGACCCTCCTTCTGCGCCCAAGGACCAATCCGATTTTGATATCTGGATGCCCCCCTGGAGTTCTTTACCTGGATAACTATTATGGACACCCCCGAGCACAATAAACCATCTGTTTCAAGGCGCTCTTTCATTACTACCGGAGCTGCCGCAGCTACATTTTTAGTTCATCCTCAAGCTCCCCTACAGCAACCCCAGCCTAAGGAGCGAGGCACTCAGAACGACAAACTAAAAAACTGCGTTCGAGAAAATCGAGAGTGGCAATACAAGCGATTTCTCAAGGACTTAATGGCGAGGCTTCACGACGGCGAAATTGATGAAGCCCTGGCATGTATTCAAGCGTTTTCAGATGAATACCCAACAGACCCTGAATTTCTCTATGGGTTAACTGTTGCACATTGCCTAAAAGGCAACCCGGATACTGCTGCCATTTATGCTCAGCGGGCTACTGATTACGGTTTACCATTTAGTCGATTTCTTGCAGGGCCCAGATCCTTTCTTGCTCCTTTGTATGCACATCCTTCATTTATCGAACTCGCAAGTCGAAATGGATCTCCACTTATTCATGGTCCAATGGTGGGAAGTGTCACAGACACAGAAGCCAGGTTTTGGGTACGCACCCGAGAAGAGTCTGATGTGTTTATTATACTATCAGAAACGAATAGCGCAGATCAAGAGCACAAAAGTTCAACAGTGACCACAAAAGCGAGTGCAGATTTTACTGGAGTGACCAGCATCTCTGGCTTAAAACCCAGCACTTCTTACAGCTACAAGCTTGTCATAGACACTCTCGAAAGCGAGGAGACCTTTACCTTTTCCACTTTTCCTCCTCAAGGCAGTAGTGCCAAGTTCGAGATCGGATTTGGTGGATGCTCTGGGTATACCCCCTGGCATGAACATATCTGGCGCACCATTGCCAATTATAACTTTCCTCTCTTCCTACAAACTGGGGATAATGTATACATCGATGACCCTGAGAGGATGACGATCAATGAATTTTGTTACTACCGCCGGCAATCGAGGCCTGAATACCGAGCACTAGTAGCTGGCACTTCGATCGCAGCCATTTGGGACGATCACGACTTTGGAGACAATGATAGTTGGGGTGGTCCAGAAATTGCCACACCCTCATGGAAGATACCCGTTTGGGAAACCTTTAAAAACAACTGGAACAACCCTTCCTATGGTGGGGGCGATTCTCAACCTGGATGCTGGTTTACATTTTCAATGGCCGATGTCGATTTTTTCATGCTGGACGACAGGTTCTACCGGGATGATCACAACAATCCTCCTTCTGATCGCCCTGCCACAATGCTAGGTTCAGCCCAAAAAAACTGGCTTTTCGATAGCATACGTGCCTCGACAGCTACGTTTAAAGTTATAGTCACCTCAGTACCCTGGGCGTACGGCGTAAAACCAGGCAGCAACGATCCGTGGCAGGGTTTTATGGACGAGCGAGAAGAGATTTTTTCCTTCTTTGAGCAAAACAAAATAGATGGCATTTTCCTACTCTCTGGCGATCGGCACCGGGCAGATATCTGGAAGATTGAACGAGAAAACGGGTATGATTTGTACGATTTCGAAAATGCCCGCCTAACCAACTTGCATACCCACGACGTCCTTCCAGGTGCGATCTACGGATATAACGAGAAGTGCACATTCGGCAGACTTCGCTTCGATACTACCCTGGCAGACCCTGAGGTGATCTATGACATCATCTCCATCGACGATGAAGTTGTGTATTCGTTTCCGCTGAAACTGTCAGCTATTAGACATGCATGATGCGTTTTTTCTTACCTCAGATTCTAATAATCATCTCCTTATGTATTAGCCTGCCTGGAAAGGCTTCCCTTTCGGACTCAGCCTCATCTCCCAATGTCATTGTGATCATTGCAGATCAAATGCGTGGAGATGCATTGAGCATACTAGGCCATCCGAATATTAACACCCCTAACCTTGATAGGATGGCCAGACAAGGGGTTTTATTTTCGAATTACTTCGTTAATAATCCGGTCTGTGTACCTTCTAGAATGTCTATGTTTAGCGGACTCTATCCACATGAACATGGGGCATTATCAAACAAAGGTCCTGTACAGCGTTTTTCTTCAGCGGACGATACACTCCTGGAATATTTTAAAGAAAGCGGTTATCGATTAGGCTGGTTTGGCAAAGACAACCACACTTACGAGCGAGCCGTATTGGATTCATTACTAGATGAAAACACGAGCCGTCGTAGAGAAGCCTTCAGAGCTTATTCAACTCACACTCCTCCTCACTGGGCGAGTTCTTCTCCCTGGCCGAAGGAGGAACTCTATGCCTATAAAACGACTTCGGATGCTATCAATTTTATTCACTCGAATGACTCCGCAACTCCCTTCTTTGTCGTCCTCAGTTTATTCGACCCCCACCCACCCTACTTTGCACCTTCAGACTATGTGGCCAGGTATCCCATTGAGGACATTCAAATGCCCTCCTATATAGATCCGAAAGCACTGAGTGAACGGCTCTCGCAACACAAACAGGCCATGCTTTTTGATTTGATTACGGAAAGCGATCTTAAGACAAGCATGGCTCATTATTTTGCGGCTATCGAATGGGGTGTAGATTATCAAGTAGGCCGAATTATTGATACTTTGGAAGCACTCGATATTACAGAAGAAACTATTATCCTTTTTACCTCTGAGCATGGAGATTTTATGGGTGAGTATGGAATGATCAGAAAAGGAATGTTTTTATATGATGCACTATTGCATGTACCATTCATATGGTACGGTCCGGGGCTACTAAATCAAGGGGTTTTATCCGATGCTCTTGTACATAGTGTTGATATTGAACCAACATTAATCGAGCTGACCGGCGGCCGCAACTCCTCTTTACATTCAGGGCACTCTTTAGTGGAGCTTCTCAGAGAAGAAGGAAATCACCTCGATCAAAATCGTATTATTTTTGCTTCCGCTGGCTATCAAGATATTCCTTCTGATTATTTTAAGTCACCTGAGACGCCTTATTTTTCGCCTAACCCCAAAGAGCGACCTTTTCATTCTCGTATACTTGACATGCAAACCACTCCAACATCGAGAACCATTATGGCTCGGACAAATGAGTGGAAATTAATTATTAGCGAAACGCAGCCAACAGAACTGTACCATATGGGTTCAGGAAAGTCAGAGAAGGTTAATCTGGCCGACAATCCTGCGTATACAGAGATCAAACAGCAACTAACATCGGCCATACGGGCAGAGTGGCCGTTGGAAGATTGAATATCGCCCTAGTAATGTATATCGAACTTGTTTACGCCTAGAGCTAGTTTCACGCCCTCCACCTCATAGACACCCTCCTCAGCTTCAACACGCAACGTATAGGTTCCTGGGTCAATGTTTTCAATTCTGTATACACCTGTTGCATCAGACGTCCCAACTTCAACGCCAATAGGTAGCTGGCCTTCATTGTTTAACAAATAAATAGAAGCATCCTTGACAGGCTCCTCATTATGAACCAGAATACCAATTAACGTAGAGGCATAGACGTTACTTGAAGTTCGAATTGCATTTTTGAGATCCCTACCATGTTCATCTAAAACATGCCCAGCCACTTGAGGTCGCTCGCCCTTTTTCCACATACTAACTTTTATATCAGTAGGAGAAGTTATCCACAAAGGGGCGCGGCTTGATGTTTCAAAGCCTGAATGCTGGACATCGATTAAGTAACGCCCTGGACTCAGTAGCGGAATCTCAAAAGCTCCTGATGGACTACTAAACGCCTCTGCGACAGATTTATAAGTACTATTAATTGCGGTGGCGTCTACTTTTTCAAGAAGTGAGATACGTGCGTTAACTATCGGAGCTTGTGATTTCAGTTCCTCAACCAATCCTGTAACCGTCACATGCCCTCCAGCTCTGTCCTCCCCGGTCTTTCGCACACGAAGATATCGCACCTGTTCATCATATGAATTCCATTCCTGATTCATCTTAAAATGGAATTCCTTGACGCTACCTTCTGCTGAAAAAACAGGGGTCATCAGGATTCGCTCCATATACTCTGCATCGCTATAAATCACACGAACCCGCCAATTACCATCGGGGACATTCTCAAGTTCAAATTTGCCATTCGCATCTGAATAAGACACACGATGATCGTAAGGATCCAAGCCCTCCTTCGTTCGCAAGTCCACTCGTACACCATAAACAGGAATATCCTGATCAATGTCCATGATAGTGCCTTTAACCAGCGTTTGAGCAGAAACTATCGGTGCAGATAAACCAACGATAACTATGACCGAGGAGCACCAGAGAAACCGTTTAACGAGCATCATTATTTATACCTTGGGAGATGCAATAGGGAGCGACTTCAAAATAAGCCACTTATGCAAAAGCAACACTTTAGATCTTACGAATTAACGATCTCTATTCGTCCATTCGTATGTTATGCTTTCATTTTTCTTGCACGCAAAAATAATCAGCCCCTTTAAACATCAAGCTCTTCAACTTCGCTAGCATGTTCCATGATAAAGGAATATCTCGCACTTGCATCTTTACCCATCAATTCACTAATCACTGTTTCTGTAGTCAGCTTATCGGTGTCAGCAATTGACACCTGAAGCAAGCGGCGTTTTTCTGGATCCAATGTAGTTTCTCTCAGAGTGGCCGGCATCATTTCTCCAAGCCCCTTGAAACGCTGGATGTCGATATTGATGTTCTTGCGCTTGGATTGCAGCTTCTTGATGATTTTATCTTTGTCAGAATCATCAAGCGCCCAGTGCGTTTCTTTTCCTGCATCTATGCGGTAAAGGGGCGGCTGCGCGATATATACGTACCCTTCATCGATAAGAGGGCGCATGTATCTATACAAGAAAGTCAGCAACAGGGTTGATATATGATGCCCATCCGAATCCGCATCCATCAAGAGGATTACCTTGTGGTACCTGAGATGGGTCAGGTTCATCTTCTCTCCTAAGCCGCAGCCAAGAGCCTGCACGATATTAGAAAGTTCTTTATTGGCTGATACCTTCTGGAGATTCGCCTGCTCGGCATTAAGTACTTTACCTCTCAATGGCAGCACAGCCTGCGTCTTACGATCCCGGCCTTGCTTCGCTGAGCCGCCGGCAGAGTCCCCTTCCACGATAAATATCTCGCTTTCAGAGGGATTTGTAGACGAACAATCCGCTAGTTTACCGGGCAACGTTAATCGGTGTGACAGGCTCGTTTTCCGACGCACTGAAGAAACGGCTGCACGGCTTGCAAGGCGCGCTTTTGCAGCCTGGATTACGCGCGTAGCAATAGCCTCACCAGTAGTCGGGTGTGCATTTAAGAATTGCTCCAATTCCAGGCGGACGGCACCTACCATCAAGCTACGCGCTTCAGGATTGTTCAGCTTGTCTTTAGTTTGCCCTTGAAACTGGGGATCAACCATAAACAGGTTAACAACAGCAATCATGCCCTCACGAATATCATCCGCGTTTAAGTCCAGCTTCTTGGGCATCAGGTCATGGGTATCCATGTAAGCACGAATCGCGCTACGCACTGCGTCACGCAGTCCCTGCACGTGCGTTCCACCATCTGGTGTAGGGATGCCGTTCACAAAAGACTCTATCCGCTCCTTTGGAGACTCGCTCCACTGCAGAGCAATCTCTGCACGCTGCCCCCCTTCTATCTCAGCCTGGCGTACAATAAATGCCTCAGGGTGCACAACCCGGGTGTTATTCGATTTTATCAAATGATCCAGGTACTCTGCAATGCCGCCTTCGTGATAAAACTCGTACTTTTGCTTGTTGACCTCATCCCTGAATAAGATCTTGAGACTCCCATTCAGATACGTTTTAACCTCAAGATAATCTTTTATCCATTCAGCATCGAACTCAACCTTACCAAAGATATCTGCATCTGGCCTGAAGAAAATGGTCGTCCCAGTACCACGCACCGTTTCCTTCGATTTTTTGAGCTTCGTAATAGGTTTGCCACGCTCGTAGGATTGCGTATACTTTTTACCACCACGTTTAATGGTAGCCACTAACTCCTCAGACAAAGCATTCACCACCGAAGAGCCAACCCCATGCAGACCGCCCGACGTGATGTAATTACTCCCGTCAAACTTTCCCCCTGCGTGCAAGGTAGTCAAAATGACCTGGAGGGTCGGGATTTTCTTCTTGGGATGCATGTCCACAGGAATCCCTCGCCCATTATCTGTCACAGAGATGCTTTTACTATCCGAGTGCAGAGTCACCTCAATGAGCGAAGCATATCCGTTGGTTGCCTCGTCCACGGCATTGTCCACCACCTCCTTAATGAGGTGATGCAATCCAGCTTTCCCTGTTCCCCCGATATACATGCCTGGCCGTTTACGAACCGGCTCCAACCCCTCTAAAACTTGGATGTCTTTTCCAGTATATGTAGCTACTTCTGCCATAGGTACTTAAGCGTAAGCGATATTCAATTAGTGTTTTCCGTTCAAGCGCACTTCGATGGGCTCAAGGATAATTCGAGTTAGGTGCCCACGACTAATGATTGAACTTCCTTTGTTGCCTCTATTCGATACCTTAAACTTGGTGGTCCGAACCACTTCTTTGCGGCCGCGATTCGTCTCTACAGTTAACCCCTTTCTGGCAGCCATGGAAAGCGTGAACCCAAATACATGGTCTCCCTTATTCAGTCTCATTGCGATCACGCCCTTAGCTGCACTCCGAACAACAGGTATTTGATTAACTGGGAATATAAGGGCAAGCCCTCCCTGAGATGCAAGGCATACATTTTCAAACCCGGCAGCCAGTTCTACCCCTAAGACCTCATCTCCCTTACCGACTCGCATAAAGAGCCTGCCAGAGCGTGTTGATATTTCGGCATACGCTTGAATAGATATGCGAACCCCAAATCCACTTTTAGATACCCCCACAATGTAAGGCCCTTCTGAGTCATTAGTACCAGACTCTGACTCAAACAATTCAGGCTCGGTCTCAGGCTCTGCAACTGGTTGTGGCAGCACTCTTTTATCGAAAGATGAGACACCTACAATGCGCTCCCGGTCGGAGAAGTCGAATAATTTCTGAATCGGTTCACCATACCCGGTAGTGTTTGCCAGTTGATCGATTCGTAGGGTATAGGCCTTACCAAAGTTTGTAAAGAAGCCAATCGTAGACCGGGTCGATCCTGGCATGATCCATCCAATCTCGTCACCTTCCCGGACTCGAATGCTTGCGATGTCCGAGTACGACCGCTGCCGCTTAACCCAACCATCCCGCGTAACAATCACGTATACATCTTCGGCAATGATGTAATCTTCTTCAGAATAACTCAAGACCTCATCCGGCCCTTCAACCATAGACCGGCGCATATCCCCGTACTTGTTTTTGATCTCCTTCAGCTCTTTCCTAATCACTTTCCACCGGCCATCTTCGTCCGCAAGTAAGAGGCGAATTTCTTCGGCCATCCGTTCTTTTTCTTCCAGCTCCAACCGGATCGCATCGATTTCCATCGTCGAAAGCTTGTACAGTTTCGTCTCTAGAATGGCTTCTGTTTGGATCTCATCTAACTCAAATCGAGCCATCAATCCTTTTGCAGCATCCTTCTTGTCTTTTGAGGCACGGATAATGCGAATCGCTTCATCCAAAGCATCAAAGATGATCATGAAGCCACGCAAGATGTGGATGCGCTTCTCTAGTTGCTCCAGTTCATACCGCAACCTACGAACAAGGACTTCCATGCGAAAGTCGAGAAATGCCCGTAGTACTGTTGCCAGATCTACTTTCTGAGGCGCAGAGACACCCGGATTGGCCGTAGGCACGAGGCACGTCATGTTCACGTGGAAACGCGTCTGAAGCGGCGTGTGCTTGAAGATATACGCCATTGCCGCTTCGGCGTTGGCGCCTCTTTTTAACTCAAGGACAATCCTGACTTCCTCCGTTGACTCATCCCGGATGTCCGTAATTTGAGGGACTTTTCCTTTAGCAATATGATCGGCGATTTTCTCGATCAAATCGCTCTTATTCATTCCGTAGGGAATCGAATAAATAATGATTTGGGATTTCTTTTCTAGCCTGTATTCTCCCCTCAGGTCAATCGTCCCCTCTCCTTTCTTGTAAATCTCAATCAGTTCCTCTTCCGTATTCAGAATACGGCCCCCTGTGGGGAAATCTGGCGCTTTGATAAACTTATTGACCAGGGTATCCACCCTTGCATTGGGTGATCCTATCATATAGATGAGCCCGTCAATAACTTCAGCCAGATTATGAGGTGGAATGTTGGTCGCCATCCCTACGGCAATACCGCTTGAGCCATTGACCAGAAGGTTAGGCACCCGGGAGGGCAAGACGATCGGCTCAGAAAGCGTTCCATCGTAGTTGGGCCTGAAGTCCACCGTTTGCTTGCGAATCTCTTCCAGGACCTCTACGGCTAGCGGCCTTAATTTCGCCTCGGTATATCGCATAGCAGCCGGGCTGTCCCCATCCAGCGATCCAAAATTCCCATGGCCATCCACAAAGGGATAACGAAGAGAAAAGGATTGCGCCATTCTGACCATGGCGTCATAGATAGCACTATCACCATGGGGGTGATACTTACCCATCACTTCACCAACCACCGTTGCACTCTTCCTAAAGCGGCCATCCGGATAAAGGCGAAGATTTGTATACATCGCATACAAAATCCTACGATGAACAGGCTTCAGCCCGTCTCGAATGTCTGGAAGGGCACGGCTCGTGATTACCGATAAAGCATAGTTAAGATACCGTTCCTGCGCCGTTTCATGCAGCGGTATGACTTCAACAATTGGCATAACAATCTATAAACAATAACAGATTTCTAACTCCACACGCTTAAGAAAACATAATAATATGTGTATATAATGTGCAAGTAGCTTTGGAGTTTCTCCTCACAAAAACGTGTTAATATACGCGAAAATTAGCACTTCTTACCACACGCTCTCTTTGAATGTACCACACATGCTCACATCCAACACATTATAGACAGAAAAGTGCCTTTTGCGCAATCTTGTAAGTCAAATTGCAAAAACGGCAATAAGTACCCCAAAAGCTACGCTTCATTGTAGGCAAGCGTAAAATAATCGTGCCTCGGATCTGCATGAAGCTGAAGTACATTGGCTTTGGCCAGCAGGACCAGGGTATGAGACGCTTTCCGCTTTGGAATATTTACCAGATTAGCAAACTGAGGCACGGTAATGCGTCCATAATCCTCAAGATACCTCATTAGTTTATGTTCTTTATCTCCAAACTCAAACTTTACATCATTTGAATTCTTCCCTGTTTTCATCAGGCGGACGTGCTCTTTGCTGGCTTCGACACTCATATCATTGATTCTTACATACGCCGTTTTAACGGCAGGGTCGTCTGGATCAATCAATATATGGGGCTTCTCGCTACTTTCGAAGACGTACACAAACAATACGTTTCTCTTTTTTGAAACAGGCACCCGCTCAATGGAATACCGAACTGGTGGCGTGCAATACGAATTGAGCGCCTCTTTTAAAGCATATTCTTCTTCATCGGAATCCCGCACCCCTTTTACGGTGCCATCATCATCAACACCAAGCAGCAACCGCCCTCCGATCGTATTCGCAAATGCGATTACTTCTTTAGCAATGCGCTCAGGCTTAGGGACACGAGTTTTAAACTCAAGGGTGAGTCCTTCCCCAAGTTGAACGACCCGGCTTAGCTCTTCAAGATTCATAACTCGTCGAAACTAAATAATCCATATCTAATTATGCTATCCAGTACTCTTCTTTTGCCTCTCGCTCCATTAAATCGCTTACTGCTTCTAGAGGCTTCTTCCCTTCGAACAATATTCTGTAAACAGCTTCAGTTATCGGCATTTCAACATGATGGCGTTCTGCTAATGCCATTATGGATTGTGTTGTTCGCACACCTTCTGCTACCATCTTCATCTCGTCTATAATGGCTTCCATCTGCCGCCCTTTACCAACTTGCTCACCGAGATATCTGTTTCTACTTAGACCACTCATGCAAGTTACAACCAGGTCTCCGATTCCTGATAATCCAGAGAAGGTCTCTGGTTTTGCCCCCATAGCTATACCGAGCCGTTTGATTTCAGATATGCCGCGGGTTACAATGGCTGCTTTAGTATTATCGCCAAAACCAACGCCATCACTAATCCCAGCAGCAATTGCCATCACATTTTTTACTGCACCTCCCACCTGCACCCCTACCATATCCAGGTTCATGTATACTCGAAGGCGGGAGGAAATAAACGTTTGCTGGATTATGGATGCCGTTTCACGTCCGTATGCCGACGCAACTACAGCAGATGGAATACCACGGGCCACTTCCTCAGCATGGCTTGGCCCATATAACACACCAATTTGCTCTCTGGGTACAGCAGGAGCAATATCGACAAGAACCTCACTGGCTAACTTGAGGGTGTCATTTTCAACTCCTTTTGCCACAGAGACCAGGGTATGCCCGGAGCTAAAATAAGGAGATGCTTTGGCCCCTACAGCACGTGCACTTTGAGAAGGTGTAGCAAATACGAGTATTGAACACGCTGAAACGACCGCATCTAGTTGTGAATCTACCAGAACCTGCTCTGGTATTTTTGCTCCACCCAGGTAGACGCTGTTTTCTCTTGTTTCCCTTATTTCTTGAACAAGCTCGTGGTTACGTGCCCATAAATATACGTTCTTCCCCGTTTTTGCCAGACTAATCGCCAACGCAGTCCCCCAACTACCAGCTCCAATTATGCCAATCCGCTCGTTCATTATGTAATAAGAAAGTTGTTACGTGATATTTTACAGAAATGAGCCCTATGCTTATTCTACAGACTTAGGCACAGCTCCTGCCTGCTTTTTCCTGGTGATTTTGTTTTCCGTGCCATTGAGTAATCGTTTAATATTTGAATGGTGCGCCAGAACGATTCCAGCTGCCAGCAGCACACCAAACACAATCAATCCCAGTTGAAGATTACTTTGGCCAAATACATATTTTTGCAGGATAAGTGATATTGGATATGCAGATGCAGCTGTCATTGATGCCAGCGATACGTAACTGGTCCGCCATAACACCAGGCAAAAAATGACAAAAACGATGAGCATGTTCAATGGAGTTATGGCTATTAATATACCTGCAGCAGTATTAACCCCTTTGCCTCCTTTGAATTTGGCCCATAAAGGAAACATATGCCCCAAAACAGCGGCGGCGCCTGCAAGAAGGGCGATACCCAATCCTATGAATAGATCAGGGAGCGCATCGATACCAAAGGAAGTAACCAATGCTGGCACCAGTCCGGCAGCGACATACCCTTTGCCCATATCAATCACTGTAGAAAGCAATCCAGCTTTCCATCCCAGCACTCTGTATGCATTCGTCGCACCAGGATTTCCGCTACCGTGTTTTCGCAAATCAGTTTTATAGATCCACTTCCCTACCCACAGGCTTCCAGGAATTGATCCAATACAATAACTAATCACTACGATCAACAACAAAGAGTACATGTGACGTAAACCGTTCTTTCAATAATTACAATCAGCCCGTTTACTGGACATGCCCTATGACAATGGGCTGTTCTCCGTGCGCTTGAAGCACAGATTGCGCTTTTTCACTATCCTCGGCAGCGATAACCATCACGAGGCCTATTCCAAGATTAAAGGCTGAACGCATATCTTCTTCCGGTACGTTGCCCAGATCCTTAATCATGTTAAAGACTTCGGGCCGTTCCCATTTTCCGTAGTCCACCTCAAAAGAGAGTCCACCAGGAATAACTCGTTGTACATTACCTGGAATGCCTCCTCCGGTAATGTGTGCTGCAACATGCAGCAGGTTTTGCTCATGCATGAGTTGGATACAGCTCAAATACGAACGGTGGACCTTTAATAATACCTCTCCAACCGATTCGCCTCCAAGGCGATCTGGCGAATCATGCGCGCTATAGTAGGTAAAAAGTACTTTCCGGGCGAGTGAATATCCGTTTGTATGTAGCCCCGTTGAGGGGAGCCCAATCAAAACATCGCCCTTCGCCACGGCTTCAGAAGATAGAATTTTTGATCTATCTACAACTCCAACGATAGTACCAGCCAGATCATATTCGCCCTGTGAATAGATATCAGGCATTTCAGCCGTTTCTCCTCCTATGAGGGCACAACCATTTTCTTTACAGGCTTTCGCAAATCCGCTAACGACGGACACGGCTGTCTCCTTTGACAGCTTTCCAGTGGAAAAATAGTCCAGAAAAAAGAGGGGTTTTGCACCACACACAGCTATATCGTTCACACAATGATTAACCAGATCCTGGCCAACAGTATCATGCCGGTTCATTTTAAATGCTACTTTCAGCTTAGTGCCGACTCCATCTACAGACGATACCAGAACGGGGTCATCGTATCCTTCTCCGTTGAACTGAAAGAAACCGCCAAAAGCCCCGATATCGGTGAGAACTTGGGGTGTAAAGGTCTCTCGGACCAGCGGTTTGATGCGCTTTACAACCTCATCACCCGCCTCAATATCAACTCCTGCATCGCGATATGTAATCATAAACTCCCACCCTTTATTTATTTTCTGGCATAAGATACAACTTGTCTGAGAGAATGCATAGCAAGATTCTGCCTATCCCCTCGCTTGACTTGCACCTCGCCCGATGATAGACAACACGAAAACTTGAAACCGCTGCATTGATGATAATTCAACAGGAGCTGACCATACATCGTATTTCCGTTTCTCAATTTCATTAATGTATTCCAGTGCCGTCAGCCAGTTTTTCTTGACTCTACCTCTATACTTCCGATCCAGCTCTTTAATCAGGGGCTGCCCCTGGGCAAATGCATCACGCGCCCGAATGGTCTGTTTCCACAAAAGCCTTTGTACCGCGTCGGTCCGTTCACCATTCTGCAACTGATGGAGGGATACATTTGCATGCTCCAACTCAGACAGGGGAACGAAAACCCTGTCCTTTTCAAGGTATTCAGGAAGTTGGAGAAGCATGTCCACAATAAAAAAGCCCATTGTTAGTTCATCGATAAGCTTCCGCTGCCAGGTATAAGCAGCATCTGCCAACTTAGCAGACAAATAGGCATGCGGTGCCTCCCAGCGTGTGATAAAGCCTTTTAATTCTACGGCGTCCTTAATCTGCAGGCTTCCATATAGGTGGTGAGCAACATCCAATTGTCCATAGAACCACTCAGGAGGAAGGTCATGGGCCTTTATAGTATTTTTTACCTGAGTGAGAAGAACGGATGGAATCAGGTCCTGGGCGTCGTTGTTTTGAAGTTGCTTTTTGAGATCTGCAAATGCTTTTTGCGCTTCCTCACTTGATGAAAACGGACATTTATTGCCTATGAAGTCGTGCCATTGCTCAAAGACCTCAATGGCTTCTTTTTTATCAGCCGGCCAGGATACATGCTCAAATGGTCCATTTTGATACTTTCTAGGCACCAGTCACTCAAATAGCTTTAATGATAATTGCCAAATCTACCGGCTATGATACTGATTCTCCATCGTATTAACCAGTTCCAACTACCCGACCCGGAAAGAAGCACTTAGTCTGACGACCACGGCATCGGTTTCTTATCCAGAAAAGCCGATATACCTGCCTGGCAGTCTTCTGTATTTCGGGCGAAAGCATTCATATTCACAGCAAATCCTAATGCTTCGGACAACCCCACACCTTGAATGTCTGCAAACAATTTTTTGGTAAGGGCCACCGCAGAACCGCTTGTATTGTGCGTTAACTCATCCACAATGTCTTGCGTCACCTGGTCCAATTGTTCTTTCGGAAGCGCCTGGCTGATCAATCCTATCTGTGCAGCCTTTTCAGCTGTGATCAAATGACCTCGGAGCATCAGATCTCTCGCAGCTACTTCTCCAATTTTACGGACGACAAACACCATCACAATGGCGGGAACGAATCCGATACGCACCTCAGTAAAGCCCAACTTTGCCGTATCGGCGACCAACGAAAAGTCGCACACAGAAGCTAATCCACACCCTCCTGCGATGGCATGACCATTAACCTTTGCAATCACAGGCTTGGGGCATCGGTAAATCGTCTCTAATAATCGCGCAAGCAATTGTGAATCGTCCAGGTTTTCTAACGAGGTAGCTGTTTGCAACTTATGAAGAGCAGCAAGATCTGCCCCAGCTGAAAACACGGTTCCTGATCCCGTTAGAACAATCACTCTCACTGATTCATCATTCTGTGCTTTGTTGAAACACTTAAGCAACTCAGCAACAACGCCACTGCTTAATGCATTTCTTTTCTCTGGACGGTCAATAGTAATAGTTACCGAACTACCGACCTGTTCATATCTCACAAACTCCATGATCCTTACTGGTGAGGTTCGTCCAACAAAAACAAGTAAAGGGGCCACAGGTCCTGGATTGCATGGATGGATTTCTCAAGCAACGGACCGCCCTGATTTAATATAGATTCTTTCGGGAAAAATGTAGTCCACCAAATTCCTTTTGCCTTCTCAATCTCTCCTGGCACTCCTGAAACTCCTGTTTTGAACTCCAGGTACTCCCCATGCCCGGCTTTTTGAGGGCGAATGCGGAATACCCACCCCTCTCGCTCAAGCAATATATTAACACGCTCTAAAAAGATATCCGGATTAGCGTATATCTGAGCTTTCACAGCGTTAAATAATTTAGGGGCATTGTCTCCAAGAAATAAACTCGTCGCAAACCCGCTATTCCGAATCGTATGAGCGATTTGAATGTCACTCAAACGGCGTAATCCAATCCTATAAAACGAAAGCCAAAGGTGATGGTGACATCCTCCAGCTCCAAAATCATTTTTTAGTAGCCGGCTGAACACATTCCGTTCCGTTTCGAAGGGAAGCATGTTTGGAAGCACCCAGTTTACCGCAAGATCATCCCTAAATCGCTTAAAAGGCTGAGTGATTGAAGGTTCAATAACCTTTTTCAGGGATCTGTAGGTGTCAATATGCGGGGCTTCTTTGATTGCCTGAAGGGTATCGAACGCATCTGAGCCAAATCCTTCAAAAGACACCGAGAGTTCTTCAGGGAAATACAACTCTGAAGGAAATTCACTGCGAACTGGGATCACCGTACATTTTGGCTAATTGCTTCGCGGAACGCTTCATAGGTAGCAGGAATAGGAATCGCGCATTTTGGGCGCAATGCCAGTTCCATTAACGACCGGGGTGTGGCGGGTTCTATGCCTATAGCCTCTTTGACGATTTCTGGAAACTTAGCTGGATGGGCCGTCGCAAGCACAATGCATGGGTGATCGGAGCCCGTTTCTTTCCGATAGCGCTGAATACTTTCAATACCTACTGCGGTATGAGGGTCTGAGAGGTACCCCGTCTTCTCATATAGCTTCTTCATTGTCTCCAAGGTCGCTTCGTCAGATACACTGGTTGCCCAGATTTTATCTCGTAGAACATCCGAAGTCAACATAGAATTGAGCCGTTCGAAATTACTTGGAGCACCAACATCCATCGCACTTGATGGCGTATGAACAGACGATTTAAACTCTGGATTATCCCCCGCAATGTATCTCGGGAAAAAGTCGTTTCGATTATGAGCAGCGATAAATTGATGGACCGGCATTCCGCTCAAATGAGCCATTACGCCGGCAGTCAGGTTGCCCAGATTTCCACTCGGCACACAGAACACAGGGGACTCAAAGCTCCCATTAGAAACAGCCCAGAAGTAATACAGCATCTGAGGCAATAAACGCCCGATATTAATCGAATTTGCTGAAGACAAAGAGAGGTGCTCAAGGTCTTTATCCTGGAACGCACGTTTTACCAAACGTTGACAATCATCAAAGGTCCCTTCTATTGCAAGAGTCTGTACGCCCTTTCGTTCAACGACAAGTTGGAGCTCCTGTGTGGGGCTCACCTTTCCTTTTGGGTACAACAATATAACCTGCACCCTCTCCTGCCCCGAAAAGCCATCAGCAACGGCACTTCCAGTGTCCCCAGAAGTGGCTACCAAAATGGTAAGCCGTTCGTTTGAGTGGCTTTTATAATGCCCGATCATACGGGCCATCGTCCTCGCACCAAAATCCTTGAACGAAAGCGTTGGACCATGAAACAGTTCGAGTACGTAAATCCCCTTCCATTCTTCGCCTTTTAACGGCACCAGAGACAATGGAAAGTTTAATGCGTCTTCGACAATCGCGGATAATTCTGTTGACGAGATATCATCCCCTATCCAATTGCGGAGTATGGAAGATGCCAGTGCTGGAAAATACTTCGCCTCCCGCCAACCGGTGTTATTTACTTCGACAATATGAGTGGGAGAAAAGAGGCCTCCATCTTTAGCCAGCCCTTCAAGAAGTGCCTGCTGAAATGTAAAAGCAGGTGCTTCTCCTCGAGTACTTATATAAGCGGGTACACTGTTGTGTATCTGCATACTAGGACCTATAAAGATAGAATTTTAACGTCGCTACTTACTTCTTCTGCCCCGGACTTATTGAGCGAACTCACATAGCCGCTGGCTTTTATCTGATGCCGACTGCTTGCCTCAATCATTGAATCTAGTATCTTTTTGGCTTGCAATCGATCATCAGTTATAGCAAACATTGCCGGCCCGGAACCCGTCAAGGCACATCCATAAGCTCCAGTATCAAGGGCCGCTTTTTTAACTGAATTGTAACATGGTACCAAGTCCGCCCTGACAGGTTCTGCCAATTGATCTTTCATCATCCATCTCCCTACCTCAACCAGATCTCCCGACCGAAAGGCATCGACCATAAAACCCAGAGCAGATGCTTGATACACAGCTGTTTTCAAGGGCACAGACGATGGCAACATGGCCCTGGCTTTTTTGGTCAGCACCTGAATTTCCGGGAGAATGAGAGCAATCCACAACTCGGTTTCAACGTTAATCCGCCGATATTCTGTCGGGTACTGAGAAGACACCAAGAGCAAACCGCCCAAAAATGCAGGGAGGATATTGTCTCCGTGTTTAGCACCTGATGCAACGGCTTCTCCTTCCAATACAGCATCCAGCATCTCACCTTTGTCCAATGGGCTCCCATGCAGAAGATTCACTGCCCAGGCAGCGGCCGCAGCACACGCTGCAGAGCTTCCTATTCCTGATCCAGCCACAAACCCTTTCTTGATAAGCAATTCTACACCTGTTGATACCTCAAGAAGTTTAAGCACTTCAAGGGCAGCCACACCAGCGGTGTTTTCTACTGGATTTGTTGGTATACCGGTCTTTATCCCGCGATCGTCTAAATGAATCCGAACGCCCTCTACTTCAGAGAAACGAGCCTCCACAATATCTCCAACGCCTGCGAGGCATAGACCTATCGTATCAAAGCCGGGCCCCAGGTTAGACAACGATGCCGGACCAAATACGCTTACTTTATCTATCATCGTTTATAACGAACCTTCAATCATAATGAAAAGAGGATGTGAAACACATCCTCTTCCATGTTATCATTTGCGATCTAAAGGGTATTGCATCAATTTGTTTCTCTAGCATTGACCGGAAACGTTTCCAGGATCATCCATGCAATTTCTCCTTTTTCTTTTAGAAAGCTGGTTTGAATCGGGGCCGGTTTCCCGGACCTATATAAGCTTAAATCTGATCGGAATTGCCATTTTTACTTTTACAGCTTTTCCTCTCTGTTTTCCTGGGGTGAAACGTATTTGTTCTATCGCTTCTTTGGCAGCATCATCAAGAATAGGATGGATTGATTTTAAAATTTGCAAATCTTGTGGCACTCCTTCTTTGCTTATTACAATCCCAACTACCACTGTACCCTCGAGTCTCGCTTCCCGAGCCATTGCAGGGTATTCCACCTTCTCATACAGTGCTGCTTGCCCTCCAATCATTTGCGGCATCTCCTCTACAACCATAAATATCTCGGTTTCGTCTACCTCAGGCTCAACAGACATATCGGGCAAAGAAGGTGGTTCTAGTTCCTCAATCATCTCATCTAGATCCAGTGCCACATCCAATTCAAACTCCTCTTCCTCAAGGATTTCATCATTAGGGACCTCGATGGGCACTATAGGCCGAGGTGGTGGTGGTGCCTTAAATTTTTGCTCAGTCTGGACAATCTCCTCAAGATGGACAACCTCTTGCTGCACCACCTCGTTTTCAAACTTTGATTCTACTTGCAAGGGTATCCTGAAAAGAGTCACCATCACAAGCAAGGAAAGCATGAATCCAACCTGCAGCGTTACCTTGTATTGAGTGCGTAGTGATTTCCCTGCTGATTTGTAGGGCACACGAGAAACTCGGTTTGCAGATTGTGTTACTGCTTCAGTAGATGGCCTGGTTTTACCCGGAAGTGAGTTTTTCACATTCTCGAGTCCTGCCATTCCTGTTAATGGTCCTATTTCCTTGATAAAAGGGAGCGTATGCGTATTCATTTTTCTGACCCTTGCACTATTTGTTTATTAACAATGTCGCAAAGAGCCATCACGACTTCTAAAAGAATACCCGCAGCAACTCGTGAGTAATAATTGATTAATTTAGAAGGGAAATACCCTACATAGGCGCCCTCCGAGGCATGTCCCCTGATCCCTTTTTGGGTAGCGAACTGGCACCCATTAGATAGCTGTCTACAGAATGAGCCGCTTCACGGCCCTCAGAAATGGCCCATACGACCAATGACTGGCCCCGCCGTCCATCGCCTGCAGCAAAGATGCCAGGTACATTGGTCGCATAGGAATCGTCGGTTGAAATAGCACCTCGTTCATTTAGCGTAACGCCTAATGACTCTACCAATCCATTCTTTTCAGGTCCTGCATATCCGATGGCCAGAAGCACGAGTTGGGCCGGCCACGTTTTTTCAGATCCCTGAACCTCCTCAACCTTCATGCGCCCGTCTGCACCGGTAGACACACTCACATCAACCGTCACTAAAGATTGCAGGCCATCTTCATTGCCTTCGAACCTCTTTGTCATGATAGACCAGTGGCGGTCTACACCTTCTTCGTGGGAAGTACTGGAACGCAAAATCATAGGATAGTATGGCCAGGGCTGATTTTCGGGGCGTTCGTTTGGAGGAACAGGCATTAATTCAAACTGGGTTACCGATGCAGCCTTTTGCCTGTTCGAGGTCCCAACACAATCACTACCTGTATCCCCCCCTCCAATCACAATCACATCCTTACCGTTCGCTGTAATCTGTGCACTCCGAACAGCCTCGGAGGAGACTCGTTTGTTTTGCTGGCTCAGAAAATCCCAGGCAAAGCGGACTCCTTCAAGTTCTCGTCCAGGAATAGGAAGATCTCGGGGTTTCGTTGCACCAATACAGAGTACAGCCGCATCAAAGCTCTGCAACTCTTCATAGCTTACATCTACCCCAACATGAACTCCTGTTTTGAATACAACCCCTTCTGCTTTCATCAAATCCACTCGGCGTTCAACGATGTGTTTCTCTAGCTTAAAATCGGGAATCCCATATCGTAGCAGGCCACCAGGGCTTTCATCGCGTTCAAACACGGTTACAGTATGCCCTGCTTTATTTAACTGATCGGCACAAGCGAGTCCAGCCGGCCCTGAACCAATCACAGCCACGCGCTTTCCGGTTCGGATTTCGGGCACTTCCGGCACGACCCATCCTTCCTTAAACGCATATTCGATGATTTCCTTTTCGATCTGCTCAATCGTTACTGGATCTTCGACGAGACCCAAAACACACGCGGATTCACAGGGAGCCGGGCAAATTCGCCCCGTAAATTCTGGGAAGTTGTTTGTGCTCCTCAGTTGTATGTATGCTTCCTTCCAGTTCTTCTTATAAACAAGATTATTCCAATCTGGAATCCTGTTTCCTAGCGGGCACCCTGAATGACAAAACGGAATACCACAATCCATACATCGAGAGGCCTGAGTATACACTTTCTCTATAGGAAACTCCGTGTATATTTCAAGGCTGTCTTCAAGCCGTTCCTCAACACTGCGTTTTTTCGGCAACTCCCTTGGGTTTTCGAGAAACGCTCGATATTTATCCTTAGACATAATCGTCATCATAATCGTATTAGAATGTCAACTAATAGGCAGTTGTAAGAATCACGCAGCCAAATGGGCTGGCGTCGGTTCAATGTATGCTTCCTCCTCCTGATTGCGCAGAGCCAGAGCCCGTTTGTACTCGGTCGGTATTACCTTTACAAAGCGATCTTTTGCGGCTTTCCAGTCGCACAAAATTTGCTTCGCCTTTGGGCTTTGTGTGTACTTGTAATGCTCTTCAATAAGTTGTGCAATCTCTAAGCTTTCACTCTCGTCTTCGAGACGCTCGATCTCAACCATTTCCAAGTTGCACTTTTTGTCCGCAAACGTACCCTCTTCATCATAGACGTAGGCAATCCCTCCACTCATACCGGCGGCGAAGTTTCTCCCTGTTGAACCCAGGATTACAACTTTGCCACCTGTCATGTATTCACACCCGTGATCACCCACCCCTTCCACAACTGCATGAACACCGCTATTTCTAACAGCAAACCGCTCGCCTGCACATCCATTGACATAAACACGTCCACTCGTTGCACCATACAATGCAACATTCCCAGCAATAATGTTCGATGCAGGATCGAACGTACTGCCGGCAGGAGGCCGAACAATGATTTTAGCACCTGAGAGGCCTTTACCCAGGTAATCATTAACCTCACCTTCAAGATTTATCGTCATCCCCTTCGCACCAAAAGCGCCAAGACTCTGGCCGGCGGATCCCGTAGCGTTGATTGTTATCGTGTCATCAGGTAATCCTTCTAATCCACACTGCCTGGCAATTTCACCACTCAACATCGTTCCAAAGGCTCTGTCTGAGTTTTGGATTTTCGTTGATATTACAACGGGGTTATATCCTTGAAGAGCAGGCTGTGCCTGTTCAATCAGCGTTCGGTCTTTGATATTTTCGATATCATGTACCTGCTCCGTGGCATCGAACTTTTGCAGTGAAGCTGGAAGCTCGTTGTTATGCAGCAATGCTTGCAGATCTAAATGCTGGGCTTTCCACCTATCCTTCGGCTTTTCAAAGGACAGCAAATCAACCCGGCCTTTCATCTCATCAATTGTACGGATTCCCAACTGAGCCATAATCTGCCTCAACTCTTCCGCTACAAAGTGAAAGTAGTTGACTACATGCTCGGGTGAACCAGCGAATTTCTCCCTCAATGCAGGATCTTGCGTTGCAATACCTACAGGGCACGTATTCAGATGGCATTTCCTCATCATGATACATCCCATAGCAACCAGGGGTGCTGTAGCAAACCCGAACTCTTCTGCACCGAGCAAACAGGCGATGGCGACGTCGAGCCCCGTCTTGAGCTGACCGTCACATTCAATCCGCACTCTATTTCGAAGGCCATTCAGAACAAGCGTCTGATGAGTTTCTGCCAGGCCTAATTCCCAGGGCAGACCAGCATGCATGATCGAGGTTTGCGGAGATGCTCCTGTGCCTCCATCACTTCCACTGATCAGGATAACATCAGCCTTCCCTTTTGCGACGCCTGCCGCAATAGTCCCTACACCCATTTCAGATACCAGCTTCACAGACACGCGCGCACCTGGATTGGTATTCTTTAAATCAAAGATCAGCTGAGCTAAGTCTTCAATTGAATAGATATCATGGTGCGGCGGAGGCGAAATCAAGCCTACATACGGCGTAGAGTGGCGCACCTTTGCAATCCAAGGATACACCTTCTTTGCTGGCAATTGCCCGCCTTCGCCGGGCTTTGCACCTTGAGCCATCTTTATTTGTATTTCGTCAGCACTGGCGAGGTAAGAAATCGTGACTCCAAATCGACCAGAAGCAACCTGTTTAATGCGGCTTCTTCGCTCGCTTTCTTTAGCATAACGATCAGGATCTTCACCGCCTTCCCCGGTATTGCTTTTCCCTCCGAGCATGTTCATCGCTATAGCGAGAGACTCATGAGCTTCACTGCTGATGGACCCGTATGACATTGCCCCTGTTTTGAATCGTTTTACGATGTCTGTCCAGGGCTCTACCTCATCTAAGGGAATCGGCTTCGTGTCTGTGGCCAGAGCAAGCAATCCTCGCAGCGTCCCTTTACGCTTGCTATCATTGTTGGATAGTTCTGAGAACTCTGCGTAACTTTTTGCAGAATTGTACCGTGCCGCATTCTGGAGCGTCGCGACCGTTTGAGGGTTGTAATGATGATGTTCTCCTTCACGGCGCCAGCGGTAGCGCCCACCTGCATCTAATTCATCCAGCGTCCCCCCATGTTGCTCTCTATATGCATTGTAGAATCGAGCTGCCGTTTCCTCAGCAATAATCTGAAGATTGATACCACCAATTCTTGTTGCCGTTGATGTGAAATAGGGGTCAATCACATCTTGCGAAATACCAACTGCTTCAAATATCTGTGCACCACGGTAGCTCTGAATCGTCGAGATCCCCATTTTCGACATTATTTTCAGAAGCCCTTTACCAATAGCCTTGATGTACTTGTCAATAGCTTGCGGGGAACTCACTTCCTCTTGAGAGTAGTCGGAGAGCCACGTTTCAATGGCCTGGATGGCCAGGTAGGGACAAATGGCATCAGCACCATATCCAATCAAGGTACCCATATGATGGACCTCACGAGGTTCTCCACTCTCAACGATTAGGCTGCATCGCGTGCGAAGTCCGGACCTGATGAGCCGATGATGAACCGCAGCGGTAGCAAGCAGAGCCGGAATCGGAGTATTGTCTACCCCATGCGAACGATCAGAAAGAATCAGCAATGAATAGCCTTTGTTAACGGCATCTTCAGCTGAATCGCAAAGTACTTGCAAAGCCGCCCTAAGACCATTTCCATTTTTCTTGATATCAAAGAAAATGGGAAGTGATTTATGCCGCAAATAAGGATCTTGAACAGATTTAATTTTTCCTAAATCAGATGAAGTGAGGATAGGTTGTTTAAGCCGTATACGGCGGGCATTCTCCGGCTTTTCCTCAAATAGATTCCCCTCTGAGCCCAGGCTCGTAAACAGTGAGGTAACGACCACTTCACGGATTGCGTCAAGCGGTGGATTCGTTACCTGGGCAAATAGCTGCTTAAAATAATCATAAAGTAGCCTCGGGCGCTCAGACAAAACAGCGAGGGGTGTATCATCTCCCATTGACCCCAGCGCCTCTTTGCCTCCAAGAAACATGGGCGGCAGCAACATTTCCTGATCCTCTTTGGTGTACCCGAACAGTTTCAAGGAATTCTGTAACGTGTTGCAGGCCGACTGAGCTTTTTGATGCCCATTTAGCTGTCCATTCTTCGCTGTTGTATCAGGAAGACGCTCTAAATGAAGCATATTGGCATCAACCCACTCTTTATACGGCTGGCTTTGAGCCATCTCCATCTTCATCTCTTCATCGGAAATGATACGCTTCTGCTTCAAGTCGACAAGAAACATCTTCCCAGGCTGGACACGGCCTTTTGAGACTACATTTTCAGGCGCCACATCAATCACACCAGCCTCAGATGAAAGAACGACAAATCCATCTTTGGTAACTGTGTATCTGGATGGACGCAATCCATTCCGGTCAAGAACAGCACCTATGTACCGTCCATCAGTAAAGGGAACCGTAGCGGGACCATCCCAGGGCTCCATGACACAGCTATGGAAATCATAAAACGCTCGCTTGGTCTCGTTCATCTCTTCATTGTGCTCCCAGGCTTCCGGGATCATCATCATCATGGCGCGGGGCAATGACCTTCCTGTGTGCCAGATCACCTCTAATGCGTTGTCAAAGGCCTGGGAGTCGCTTCCACCCTCGGTAAAAAGGGGGAAGATTTTTTCGAGATCGTCTCCGAATTCTTCTGAAGCAAACATCCCCTGGCGCGCACGCATCCAGTTGACGTTTCCGCGTAGCGTGTTAATCTCCCCATTATGGCAGATCGATCTAAAGGGCTGAGCTAGCGACCATTGGGGAAATGTATTGGTACTAAATCGAGAATGCACCATAGCAATTGCACTCTCAAACAAAGGATCGTGCAAATCAGGAAAATATTTGCCCAACTGATCGGGCGTTAGCATTCCTTTATAGACTATGGTTCGATTTGAAAGGCTTGTGATGTATACATCGTTCTCGTCGCTGGCGTCTTTTGATAAAAACGCGTTTTCGATAGCCTTGCGGAGCACGAATAGCTTCCTCTCCAGGAATCTCTGCGTTGCATTATCATCCCCCTTAACAAAAAACTGCCAGATCGCGGGTTCGGTTGATCGTGCATCTTCTCCAATACATTCACTGGCAACCGGTACTTCTCTCCACCCGATGAGTGTTAGCCCTTCTCGTTCAATGGCTGCTTCAACGGTTTTTATCTCACCATCTCGTACTGAAGGGTTCTTAGAAAGAAAAATATTACCAACTCCATACTCCCATGCCTCTGGTAAGGAGACGCCCCTCTGGCTCCAATATTCAGAAAAGAACGAGTGGGGTATGTGGGATAAAATGCCGGCACCATCACCGGTCTCTGCGTCACTACCTCGGGCTCCTCTGTGATCCAATCGCTCAAGTATCGTCAGCCCCTGTTCTATTACATAATGACTGTGATTGGCATGAATAGAACAAATAAATCCAACACCGCATGCATCGTGTTCGTAATCGGACCGATACAGGCCACGTGTTTTAGGTTGCTCAAAAGAAGTCATGTCGCTAGGAAAAAACGTTTTTAAAAAACGACGAGACCTACTGTATCCCCATGCACAGACTATCTCATCTTTTCAAAGCGGAGGCGTTCTCCGCGTCTGCTACTTTGTCTAAGCTAGCAGGCTTTTTCCTCTGATTGTTGCGACTAAGCCAATAAAGGCCTAAGGCTTCGTGGTGTGGTTTTGGTGGTATATTGTTTACGCTATTCCCTTTTCTCGGTTACCGATTCTACCAGGGATTTCTCATGTTCTTCTAAGGCATAAAGATGGTACCTGAGCCCATCCGAAAGGGCTTGCCAACTTGCGTCCATAATGTTATTCGAGACGCCTACTGTATGCCATCGGTTTGCCTTATCACTGTGCTCCATTAATACGCGAACTTGTGCAGCAGTACCGTCTTCTGGTGTCAAGACGCGCACCTTATAGTCAGAAAGCCGAACGTGTTCAAGCTGTGGATAGAAGGAGCCCAATGCCTGCCGTAGTGCATTAGACATTGCATCAACAGGACCGGTACCCTCAGCGGCAACCAATGTCCTCTTACCTCCAACATCCAGAGCCAGGGTAGCTTCAGAACACGTTCCGCCGCTTCCATCCTCACTGCGCACGCGCAATCGTTCTAGTTCAAAATACGTATGATCTTCGCCCTGCAACGTGCGAATTAGCAGTTCAAAAGACGCTTCAGCTCCTTCGAATTCGTAACCCAGATGCTCAAGCTCTTTTATACGCTTAACAGCTTTCTTAGCCTGATCCTTCTCGGTCAGCGTAATTCCAAGCTCTTCTGCTTTATACCGGATATTACTTTGACCAGACAAATCAGAAACGAGGACTCTACGCTTGTTGCCGATCAACTCAGGTGTAATATGCTCATAGGCACGCGGCTCTTTCATTACGGCAGAAACATGCACGCCTCCTTTATGAGCAAAGGCACTCCGCCCTACGTAAGGAGCACGGTCAACGGGTTGAAGATTAGCCACTTCGTTTACAAACCGGTATAAATCAGCCATTTGCGCAAGTTGGTCATCATTCAAACAACGGTATCCCATCTTTAATTGCAAGTCAGCGACCACAACGCATAAATCGGCGTTGCCGCATCGTTCGCCTATACCGCTGATGGTACCTTGCACGTGCCGGGCACCCGCCTCGACGGCTGTGAGTGAGTTTGCAACTGCGCATCCTGCATCGTTATGCGTATGAATACCCAGGGGGGCACCGATTCTATCCGCTACTTTTCCTACGATATGATAAATTTCCAATGGCAGGGTCCCGCCATTCGTATCACAAAGCACTAGCGAATCTGCACCAGCTTCCAATGCAGCTTGAAGCGTTAAGATCGCATAGTCGGCGTCATCCTTATACCCATCAAAAAAATGCTCGGCATCATACACCACATGTTTCCCATGTGCCTTCAAATACTCAACTGACGAATGGATCAACTTTAGATTTTCTTCAACGGTTACTCCCAGGGCTACCTCAGCATGAAGCCTCCACGACTTTCCAAAGATAGATACAACTGGGGTCTGAGCTTTTAACAAGCACTGCAAATTATGGTCGTCTTCAGGAGCATTTTGCGCCCGCCGGGTTGATCCAAATGCACAAATTCTCGAATGATACCATTCTTCATCCAAAGCGCGCTCAAAAAACTCCTGATCCTTTGGATTTGAGCCAGGCCATCCTCCTTCAATAATATCAATGCCTATGTGGTCCAAACGCTTCGCAATCCGAATCTTGTCCTTTGCGGACAGGGTTACGTGCTCCCCCTGCGTACCGTCACGCAGAGTGGTATCAAAGACTTCAATGTGATCTGCCATTTTTCTGTGCGTTTAGATTAACCGTGTGGGCTATTTGCTTTCGATGAGACCTGCTTGCCGTGCGTATTCAAATACATTTCCTGCTTTTAGTATCTCGGCAACCTCACCAAGGGGGTCAAGAAGAAACTCTTCTCCTGTATCGTGATTCGTCAATTTGCCCAGGGTAGTATCTAACGTTAAACGGTGACCTGTTTTGATTCGGTCATTGATTTTCTGCCTTGTCTCAAAAGGCACTACAAATCCACCATCTACAGAATTGCGGTAAAATATTCGAGCAAAACTCTCTGCAATCACGGCTTCACATCCTGCCTCTTGCATCGCAAATGGGGCATGTTCGCGAGAAGAGCCACATCCAAAATTACTGCCCCCAATGATGATCGTGTAATCAGACGTGTATGCATCGGCTTTAGTAAACGGCGTATTCCCTTCTGGTAGTCCTTGTTGATCAATCGGCACTCCACTCATGGCATAGCGGCCATACAACTTTCTTTCCTCGGGATCAGTCAAGCTGTAGACCAGGTGCTCGGCAGGTATAATTTGATCCGTATCGATTGAATCGCCTAATACGTACGCCAGTCCTTCAATTATTGGTTTCATAAGACCTATTATCTCATCTTTGGGGTTAAACGAGCACTTCGCGAGGATCAGTGATGACACCCGATAAAGCCGACGCGGCAACGGTGAGGGGTGAAGCCAGGTAGACAGCTGACTGTTTAGATCCCATGCGGCCAGGGAAATTCCGGTTTGTGGTTGATATGACTACCTCTGTGCCATGCGTCCTACCGAAGGTATCTTTAGGTCCACCCAGGCACGCAGCACAACTTGACTCACCGATCTGACAGCCAGCATTAATAAAGATGTCGTGCAGTGACTGACCGTCGATTGTTGTGGTGTGTAATTTAGCAGCTACTTCCGTTGTAGCAGGAACAATAAATGTCGCGATGACTGTTTCCTGTCCTTTTAATATCTTTGCGGCCGCCTCAAAGTCCTCAAGCTTTCCACCCGTACAACTACCGATATATGCTCTGTCCAGCCTGGTCCCTTCAACTTCGCGCACGGTGGCTCTGTTATCTGGACTATGAGGTTTTGCGACAACAGGCTCGAGTTTAGAGACATCGTATGTGTACTCTGAGTGATACCGGGCATCCATGTCACTGTAAACAGGATTGTAATCTGTTTTTCCTCGATCTGCTAGATAATCAAACGTCACCTGGTCAGCTGGTATAATTCCGCTTTTCCCACCGGCTTCGATTGCCATATTGGTCAGCGTCATACGCTCTTGCATCGACAAATCAAATACCGCTTCTCCATCGAATTCCAACGTGCGATATGTCGCTCCATCACATCCAATATCTCCAATGACGGTAAGAATAAGATCCTTTGCCATTAGATAAGGAGGCAGGCTACCTTCAAAGACAAATCGCATGGACTCTGGCACTTTAACCCAGATCTTACCGGTACCCATTATAAGCGCTGCATCGGTATTCCCTACACCAGTAGAGAAAAGGCCGAAAGCTCCTGAGGTGCATGTATGGCTATCTGTACCAATAAGCACAGTACCAGGAATGTTAAACCCTTCCTCAGCCAGACCTATGTGACAGACTCCTTTATAACGGTCCGTTCCTACGTCGTAGTAGTGAGGCAGGTTATGCTGCGCAGCAAAAGCCCGTAAAATATCGATATTACGATTTGCATGACGATCAGAGGTAAAGATGTAATGATCCGGCATGATAACAAGTTTATTCGGATCCCACACCTTCGCGTCTTCTCCAAACTCTCGTTTAAAAATTCCAATCGTCGGAGGCCCGCACACATCATGGGTCATCAATACATCTACATCAATCCAAATATTCTCTCCAGGACTCACTCGGTCGCGCCCAGAGTTTTGCGCCATGATCTTTTCAGTAATCGTCATACTATTATTCTCCTAATAATCCACTAAATCGCATGTTTAACGGGTGATGTCACGCGGGATTTCGCTCAAAAGACTTTCTAATTCCATCGGTAACGAAGTGCATGTTATCCGCTTCGTTCGAATGTGCAGCCAGGCGATTCAAAGACATGAGATACGCCTCCGCTGAAGCTTTCAATACATCTGTATCTTGGGCCTCGCCATAGAAGTGGCGGTCTCCAGAGGCTGTCAATACCCGCACGATCCCGACCGCATCTGCCCCTTCTGTTTCAGAACGAATAGAGTAACTCACCAGTTCATGAGCTGTACCTACTGCATGATTGATTGCCCGGTAGAGGGCATCAACAGGGCCATCGCCTGTAGCACGTTCTGTGTGCACTTTGTTTAATCTTCGATGAGAAATGCTTACTTCAGCTAGCGGCTCCTGCCCCGAAGTAACCGTGATATCCATGCGTTCCAATACATATTCAGGCTTCGCATCCTTGCTGTCTATATAATTAACAAGGTTATAGAGATCTTCCTCAAAGATTTCCTTCTTCTGATCGGCAAGAGCCAAGAAGCGCTTGTACAAGTCGTCTCTATCGGGCTCCGGAATCTGGATTCTCATTTTCTCGAGCCGGCTGAAGAACCCATGCCGTCCCGAGTGCCTGCCTAATCGTATTTGCTCTGCATCCTGCCCTACGTCTTCAGCCCGCATAATCTCATACGTGTCTCGCCGTTTCAAGACGCCATGCTGATGAATACCTGCTTCATGGCTAAATGCGTTTTTCCCTACGATAGCCTTGTTAGGTGGGACAGGGAATCCAGATGCAACCTGCACCATTTTGCTCGACTCCATCAGTGCCTTAGATTCGATGCCCGTATGCAAATTGAACTTCTGCGACCGAACATGAATTGCCATTACGATCTCTTCGAGTGAAGCGTTACCAGCACGCTCACCGATACCGTTTATAGTACATTCAATCTGACGTGCTCCTGCCAGAACACCTGCCAACGAATTCGCAACCGCAAGTCCAAGATCGTCGTGACAATGGGTGGAAAAAATAGCTTTGTCACTATTCGGCACCCCTTTGATCACCTGAGTAAAGATATCCGCATATTCGTGAGGAATGCAGTATCCTGTTGTATCTGGCAGGTTAATTGTCGTAGCTCCAGCTTCAATGGCAGCATGGACCATTTCGCATAAGTAATTAATCTCTGTCCGGCCAGCATCCTCTGCGCTAAACTCAACATTATCCGTATATGTCCGCGCCTGCTTGATCGCATCAACAGCCATTCTGATTACCGTCTCCCGGCGCTCTGAAAGATTCTTGCCAAATCGAGGATGGCTGAACTTTGCATCGAGGTGAATGTCACTCGTTGCAATGAACGTGTGAATCCTCGTATTGCTGCTCGGGCTTAACGATTCACCTGCTGCTTTCACGTCCATCTCGGTTGCTCTCGCCAGCGCACAGATGACAGGACCTTGAATCTCGGAAGCAATGGCTCTTACAGATTCTGCATCCTGAGGAGAAGAGATAGGGAATCCAGCTTCAATGATATCGACATTTAGCTTAGCTAGCTGCCTGCCAATTTTCAATTTCTCAGCCAGGGTCATTGAGGCCCCAGGAGCCTGTTCGCCATCTCTTAGTGTGGTGTCAAAAATAAATACTTGATCGCTCATGGTATTTACGTTCTATTCGATATAAAAAACGACAAATTTTTAGGCGTTAACTCTATCCTTTTATGCTGCTAATGAACCGACCTCTTCGACAGCATATTGTGTTACCAGCTGTCCAATTTCTTCTGTTGAACACAACGTACATCCTTCCTTCCACATGTCACCGGTCCGATAGCCGTCATCAAGCACTCGCTGCACAGCATTCCGTACTACTGTGGCTGCAGCGCCCTGCCCTAATGCATCAAGCATCATAGACGCACTCAAAATCATTGCTAGAGGATTGGCTTTGCCCTGTCCTGCAATATCCGGCGCACTTCCATGAACCGGTTCAAACAATCCGGTACGTCCACCAAGGCTGGCTGAAGGCAACATCCCCAACGAGCCAGGTAACGTTGCAGCAAGATCAGACAGTATGTCACCAAACAGGTTACTTGTTACTACCACGTCAAACTGAGAGGGAGCCAAAACAAGTTGCATCGCCGCGTTATCAACATACAGGACATCAAGTTCAACATCACTATACTCTTGCCTATGCATTTCACGCACAACATCCCGCCATAGCTGAGAAGCAACCAGTACATTGGCTTTGTCAACAAGGGTAAGTTTGTTCTTCCTCTTTCTCGCCCACTGCATCGCAATACGCGTAATCCTGCGTATTTCCTCTGTAGAATACACCATCGTATTATACGCGACTTCACCGTCTCCCTTTGCTTCGCGGTTTTTGGGCTCACCAAAATAGATTCCGCCCGTTAGCTCTCTAACAATCAGCAAGTCTGTACCCGCAACAATATCACTTCTTAGAGGAGAAGAAGCTGCAAGGGATTCTGGTACAGAAACAGGGCGCAAATTGGCATAGGTGCCCAGAAATTTCCGTAATGCAAGAAGTCCGCTTTCAGGCCGCATGTCACCCACATGGTGGTCCCATTTAGGTCCACCCACTGCACCCAGCAAAACGGCATCTGCTGTGAGGCATGTATTCTGCGTCTCCAGAGGAAACGGATTGTCATGTGCATCCAGCGCAGCTCCTCCGATGAGGGCCTCTGTTACCGTGAAGGTATATCCAACTACTTCGCCGACAGCGTGAATCACGCGCAGTGCTTCACGCATGACTTCAGGACCAATGCCATCCCCGGGCAGTGTAGTCAGAGCAAATGATTTATGCGAAGTATCCATTTATGACTCGATGGAAACGGGTGAATTTGCAGTATCGGCCTCTTTGCTTGGACGAAGCCAACTCATCATGCCTCGTAGTTTTTTTCCAATCTTTTCGATGGGGTGCTCCCTCGAAGATCGCTTCAATTCGTCGAAATTAGGCCAATTCGCATCACATTCAGCGATCCACTCACGAGCAAACTGCCCAGACTGAATTTCGCTGAGGATTTGCTTCATCTCTTTACGTACAGCATCCGTGATCAGGCGAGGCCCTCTCGTATAATTTCCATACTCAGCTGTATCACTGATTGAGTAGTTCATGTAAGCAAGACCGCCCTCATAATAGAGGTCAACGATAAGCTTTAGCTCATGAAGCACTTCAAAATAGGCCAATTCAGGTGGGTAACCAGCTTCAGTGAGCGTTTCAAAGCCAGCGCGGATCAAAGCCTCGGACCCTCCACACAACACAGCTTGTTCGCCGAACAAGTCGGTCTCCGTTTCATCTTTAAACGTCGTTTCAATAACACCGGCGTTGGCGCCACCAATGGCTTTGGCGTAACTCAAGGCAAGCCCTAATGCGCCTCCAGAATGATCCTGTGCTACTGCTACCAGGCAAGGCACACCAGCACCCTCCTCATAAACCCGCCGCACTAGATGCCCAGGAGACTTAGGCGCCACCATAAACACATCGACATTTGCAGGGGGGTTGATCTCATCATAATGCACGCTAAATCCGTGACCCACCCCAAGAGCTTTACCTTCAGTAAGGTGCGGTGCTATTTCGGCATTGTAGGTACGTTTGTGATGCTGATCTGGAATGAGCACCATGATTACATCGGCCCACTTAACAGCCTCTGCTATCCCTTTCACGTCCAATCCTTTCTCACGCGCCTTATCAGCAGAAGGCGATCCTTCTCTTAATCCTACAGACACTTCAATTCCGCTATCGCGCAAGTTCAGTGCGTGTGCGTGTCCCTGGCTTCCGTATCCGATAATTGCCACTTTCTTGTCTTGAATTAGTCCAAGATCGGCGTCGTAATGTACCTTTACTCCCATCCTTTTACTTATTTCTGCTGTTGTTCTTCAACAGCTTTTCTTGAATGCCCCAGATCTACAGGACCTGAGATGTTTTTGCTACAATTTTGCGTTACCGTCCCTGATTAGCCACCATGCACCAATGCGCGGCGCATTGCCACCCGGCCACTCCGATGCAATTCATCGATACCAAATGGCTCCATCATCCCAACAAATGCGTTTATTTTTTTCGTTGGCCCTGTTACTTCAATGGTCATCGTTTCAGGGGTAATGTCAACCACACGGCCCTTGAAAATATCGAGGATATCCATGACCTCAGAGCGATTTTTGGACGTATAGCGCACCTTCAATAGACACAACTCACGTTCGACGTATTCTAAGTCGGTTACGTCGTCTACCTCTACTGTATCTACTAGATTTTCTAGTTGCAGAAGCACTTGCTCTACCTTCCGGGTTGTCCCAGCAGTAACGAGTGTCATTCTTGACAAAGAGGTATCATCGGTTTTCCCAACGGCTACACTTTCTAGGTTAAAGCCGCGCTGGCAAAACAAGTTAGCAACTCTGTTCAGTGCGCCAATTGAATTATCAAGTGTGACGTTGATAATATGACGGCGGATCTGAGGAGACTCCCCTTCATTAAGCGGTTCTCCTGCTGCGCGTTTACGAAATATCTGTTGCGGTGTAAGTGTTGATTCCATCGTCGTTATCTCTCAATATCGGGATGTATTAAACATCGTGGTCGTGTGAGAATCGTTCAGTGATCATATCCCCGGTAGCAGCCCCTGCTGGAACCATCGGGAATACCATTTCTTCTTTTTCAACCTGGCACTCAATCAGGACTGGTCCATCGTTAATTGACCAAGCCTTTTCAATCGCCTCATCCAATTCCTTCGGTGTAGAAGCACGCAATCCAACTACGTGATTTGCTTCAGCAAGCTTTACAAAGTCCGGATTCGTATCAGTTAAATCTGTATGGCTGTATCGATTCTCGTGGAAGAGCTCTTGCCACTGGCGCACCATTCCCAAAAACCTGTTATTGATCACAATGATCTTGATCGGTAGACGATGCGCTGCCGCTACACTCATTTCCTGGGCGTTCATTACAAAGCCACCATCCCCGCTAATGGATACCACTGGTACATCCTCCCGTCCCTCAAGGCGTAGCCCAAAAGCAGCTCCAATTGCTGCAGGAAGGCAAAAGCCCATTGTACCCAACCCACCGGAAGTGATGTGTGAGCGTGGATGCACATACTTAAAGTATTGTGCTGTCCACATCTGGTGCTGCCCCACGTCAGACACGACGACTGCATTACCATTCGTCCTTTCACGCAATTTTTCAATCACTCCTTGAGCACGAAGTTTATCATCTTTCTGGTAAGCCAGCGGACATTCGTCTCTCCATACGTCAATTTGCCCGAGCCACTCTGCCGTATCTTTCTCTTCAACCAGTGGGTCCAACATACCCAGTACATCTTTAACATTCCCCAGTATTGGGCACTCAACAGGAATGTTCTTAGAAATACACGAAGGATCAATATCGATATGAACAACCTGAGCATGCGGCGCCCAGGCATCGAGCTTGCCGGTTACCCGATCATCAAACCGTGCACCTACTGCTATAATGAGATCGCAGTTCTGTACCGCCTGGTTTGCGTACCACGTACCGTGCATTCCCAACATCCCCAATGAAAGAGGATCATTTTCAGGAAAAGAGCTGAGACCATGCAGTGTTGTGGTAACAGGAATTTTGGTTTTCTGAGCAAATGCAGTAAGCTCTTCAGCCGCATCGCTATTTAGTGTCCCGCCACCGACATACAACAACGGCTTTTGGGACTCATTAATCATACGGGCCGCCAATGCAATTTGCGGTTCATCTACCTCGACCTCTGTCGAGTACCCGCGGAGAGCTACTCGTTCAGGATAGCGGAAGGTGGTCTCAGCGAATAAAATATCTTTTGGAAGATCGACCACAACAGGACCAGGCCGGCCTGTTTTCGCAATATGATACGCCTCTTTGATAGTGCGTGTCAGGTCCTGAACGCGTTTAACCTGGAAGCTATGCTTTGTGATGCTTCGAGTAACCCCAATGATATCCGTCTCCTGAAACGCATCATTCCCAATCAGATGAGTGGGCACCTGACCTGTAAACACAACAATTGGAATGGAATCCATATAGGCATCAGCTATGCCTGTTACTGTGTTCGTTGCTCCTGGGCCACTGGTAACCAGAACGGTCCCTACACGGCCCGTCGCTTTTGCATACCCCTCAGCCATGTGTGTCCCTCCTTGCTCATGCCGTACCAGAATATGCTTAAACCGAGGTTGAATGCGCGCTATCTCATCATAAATCTTGATAACTGCGCCTCCTGGATGACCAAACACATACTTCACGCCCTGTGCATCCAAAGCACGCACAAAAATTTCAGCACCGGTCATGGTCTCCTGAGATACTGATTCCTGGGATACTACTGAACTCGACGCCGAAGCGGGCAATCCATCCCCTGATGGAGTATCGAGATTTTCAAGTGAATATTCGGACATAGCTGTTGTAGTCTGTGAGTGTCTGGTCAATCCCAGCTACTTGGCGATTGCTATGCGATCTGAAGAAGTGACTTGGGATTGACGATCAATGTTAAATGTTAATAATTAGACCGCTAATTAGAATCAGCAAGATCAAGGCTGAGAGCCTCACCGGAAGCACTCTACTGTTTAGTAGAATACCGATGACATCAATCCCTGGAAGATCAAACAACTGCAGTGACACACCCACTCTACCCTGGCCACTATTCGTGATAGCTTCGGGTGCTGTCCTTATATGTACTAGACTGCCGCTATACATAAGTACGGGAGGTTTACGGTGTTAAGTTGTTTTGATTGCATTGAATAACGGGAATCAGCTGTATATGTGCAAACAGCAAATTTTTAGGGTCAAAATAAATAGTTGATTTACACCAAAATGATGGTACCGCTTCCACTTAATCTTATGTTCACAATACACCCTAAATACTTATCTTATTTCAGTATATAACGACATTAGTTAAATATATTAGCCCACTTTCTGGATAAGTATTAATTACTCAATCCATATCTTCACAATTTATTAATATTGAAGGTATGAGCGGACGCCTTACTTCTTACTGAATTGCCTCGGGTTGATACACCTGGGTTGGTATGAGTTGAACGGGATTTACTTCCTCCCCATTCATGTAACTAGCAATTGACTCGATTACTTGCGACCCTATTTGCCTTGGATGTGTGATTATATCTGCATACAGTGCGCCATCACGAACAGCCTTTAACGCCTCTTCTTTTCCACCAAAACCGATTACCTGAACAGAACCTTGTTTATTGGCTTTCTCAATCGCCGCAACAGCGCCCAATGCAGTTTCGTCGTTTATACCAAAGATAACATCAACGTCTGGATGGGCCTGCAAGATATCCTCGGTTGCCTTAAACGATTTATCCATTGATCCGCTACCAGGAAGACGAGAAACAACTTCAACTCCCTGATTTTGATTAATGGCTGTATTGATTACATCCATGAACCCATTTGTCCGTTGAATGACGGACTCAACTTCCGGATGATCAACAATCGCTATTTGTCCGTCACCGCCTAACAGGTCAAGAGCAATCTCACCTGCCATTCTGCCTCCTTCATAATTATCAATTCCCACATGAGCGACCACATCAACATCATCTACAAGCACTGCAATATCTGCAGTAAATACGGGAATGCCTGCCCCGTTTGCCTCCTGAATTGCGGTGCCAATCGCTCTTGAATCAGCAGGGCAAATAATCATAGCGTCTACTTGGCGTACTACATAATCAGAGATTTGATTTTTCTGAAGAGCTACGTCAAATTCGCTAGAGTTTATAAGAACCTCAAAATTGTTTGCCTCGGCCGTCTTCTTTAACTCATCCACCAATTCGATAAAGAAAGGGTGAGTCATTGTTAACACACTGACTCCAATAGTAGCCACAGGCTCAGTACTACTTTCAGCTGATGAATCTCCACTGTTTCCCTGGCATCCAGTAACAAAAAGCAGGATTGCACAAAGAAAAACAAACTGTATTGATTTATACACCGTATGCATTTCAGATTCCACGTAGTTATAGGGTAAACTGCCGGACGCAAACTAGTAACTTTCCCTAATAGGAATCAACTATATGCCTTCTATTTTTCTGTGTCTTCTACTTATTAACGGATCTGTAAATCACGAAGCGTTCTGCAATGTCAACTCACCCGATAAGAATTGCTGCACCCTTTCAACCATTTGTTTACTGCCTATAAATAGAGGCGTTCGTTCATGAAGTGAACCAGGGACTATTTCCATTACGCGATTGTTACCATCAATCGCAATTCCTCCGGCCTGTTCAACAATGAATGCAGTAGGATTAACCTCGTACATTAAGCGTAATTTGCCATTCTTGTTTTTCGCAGTGGCAGGATACATATAAATACCCCCACGCAGGAGATTACGATGGAAATCAGAAATGAATGAGCCAATATACCGGGATGTATAGGGACGCCCTGTAGCATCATCAGGCGTCTGGATCCACTTGATGTATTCTCGCAGTCCTTTTTCAAAAGCCCGATAATACCCTTCATTAATCGAATACAGAGTTCCTTGTTCGGGCGTCTTGATATCAGGGTGTGAAAGCATAAACTCTCCCACGGACGGGTCCAGGGTAAACCCATTTACACCATGCCCCGTGGTATACACCAGCATGGTCGATGACCCATAAATGACATAGCCGGAAGCAACCTGGTCAACGCCTGGACGGAGCACATCTTCTAGAGTAGGTTTCCCGGTACCAGAGAACTCTTCAAGCCGGTACACACTAAAGATAGTTCCTACAGATACATTTACATCTATATTGGACGAGCCATCGAGCGGATCGAAAAGCACAATGTACTCTCCATGGCCACTGCTATTGGGTTCGACAAATATTAAATCTTCTTGTTCTTCAGAGCCAATAACACAACACTCCCCTCCTCTTATCAAGGCCCTCACAAGCTCATTATGCGCCATGATGTCCAGCTTTTGCTGGTCTTCCCCCTGGACATTTACCTCTCCTGCATCCCCAATAATATCTACTAGCCCTGCTTTGTTAATGTCGCGATTGATGATTTTTGCTGCAACGCTGATATCCCTGATTAATCGCGAAAACGCCCCGGTCGAGTATGGCAGCAAATGCTGCTGCTCGATAATGAATTGTTCAAGGGTTTTGAATTGCCCTACAGAGGATACAATATTCCCGTTTTGTGAAATTGCCATAGTATATAAGAAATGTTTTATTCGATCAGTGAGGGATAATCAACACTCAAGCGTTCAATAGATTGTTTCGTTCTCTTTAAAGGCAGCGACGCCCCTGCCATTTCATTAATAAGTCTTTTTAATGCATCCGGAGTGTCTACATCGTACCAGGTAGGTAAAACATGCAAGGAAGCAGCCGTATTCGATGCCCTTTCCATCGTCTGAGAAAAAACCTGGTCGTGGCTGTATGTCATATCTTTGAATAAGGCAGAGTAAAACTCGCTCATTCCTAGTAAATAATATCCCCCATCATCGCTTGGTCCAATAACAACCTGATGAGAATCTTCCATTAACTCGAATGCCTGTTCAATAAATGACAAGGGAAGTGTAGGGTGATCGGTGCCTATTACAATCGCCCTCTCATATCCAGCTATAAATGTCTCGACGAATGCAGTTGCCATACGCTCCCCAAGACCAGGCCCTTTCTGCTCATGCAAAGAAAGGATCTCCAAACGAAACCGTTCTGGAATCGTTTCTACTGGAGAACTAAAGTACAATCGAACATCTACATTCAGCGAGCAGTACAGGTCCAATGCATCCAGGAGAAATGACTCATATAGCCTCGCAGCCCACTCCGGAGAAAGCAAGGTTGTAAGGCGAGTCTTGACCTTCCCGGGTTCTGGGACCTTAGCAAAAACAATCAGGGCGGACTTAGACTCATGCATGAAGTGCTCCTCTCATTCGAATCACAATCTCTTTTAGGCGATCAATGGTGTAGTCTATTTCTTCAGCAGTATTGTCTTTACCAATCGAAAACCGGACTGCAGCGGATGCTGTCATTTCATCCAACCCCATTGCAAGGAGAACATGACTGGGTTCTATAGCTCCACTCGTGCAGGCAGAGCCAGAAGAAACGCAAATGCCTTCCATGTCAAAATTTAAAATTAACATCTCTCCATCCATCGCTTCTCCATCTACAGGCGGAAACGCAATATTTACGATATGTGGGGCGGAGACTTCAGGGCTAACCAATGAATTGATAACCATCGCAGTCTCGGAGAAAACTGATCGCACACCTTCCATCAATCGCTGTTTTAACATGGTTATATGAGCCACTCGATCGGACCGCTCAGCTACAGCCAAGTCGAACGCTTTTGCCATACCCACAATCGCAGCCACATTTTCGGTCCCTCCTCTTCGCTTTCGCTCCTGAGATCCACCTTCTATCAGCCCATTCAAATCCGTCCCCCCTTTTACGTATAAAAAGCCAACTCCTTTGGGGCCATAGATTTTATGAGAGGATCCCGTCATAATATCAATAGGGAATTTCTCCAGTTGCCAATCATAAAACCCAATAGACTGTACAGCATCGCAATGAAAAACTACATTATTTTGCTCTAGTATATTGCCTACTGCTTCGATGGGATTCACTCCTCCCGTCTCATTGTTAACGTGCATTAAAGACACAAGCCGCGTTTCATCATCCAGCATGTCCTGAACCTGCTCTTCAGTAACTACTCCACCCTGCTGGGGACTCAATAGTTCAACCACCCAGCCGGCCCGCTGCATAGCATCCGTTTGTTTTAGGATGGCTTCATGCTCTGCTTTTGATGTAACCAGTTTACCTGGTGACCGCTGCCCTTTCAGCGCAAGATTATTCGATTCCGTTCCACCACTGGTAAAGATGAGCTCCCCCGGGGTTACTCCGAAGTGTGCAGCCATTCTCTCACGAGCATCTTCAATGGCGAATCGTGCCTTTCGCCCCAAGCGATGGACCGACGACGCATTGCCAAAATGCTCCTTCAAAAAAGGCACCATCTCCTCAAAGACACGTGGATCTATCGGCGTAGTAGCTGCATGATCCAGATATATCGTTTTTTTTATCGAGTTCACTTAAAAAACGGCCAAACTGCGCTGATTAATAGAAAGATATAGCATAGATACTCTTACAAATCGCCAACGTTCAACGCGTTCAGAACCTCTCTGATTCCTGCACACGAAACGAAATAAATATAAAGCGTACAATGCAGCATCGGGTTCATACACCAGTACAAAGCCAACTCAAATTTATGGATAAACTCGTTATAGAAGGACGCAACTACCTCAAAGGCTCTCTCCCTGTCAGTGGTTCAAAAAACACAGCCCTCGCATTGTTCACAGCTGCATTGTTAGCAGACGGGCCTGTTACCATCGAGAACATTCCAAATGTACGCGATGTGCGGACTTTAGCTCAGATCATTTCTTACACAGGAGTTTCAGTCGACTTCGATCAACAATCTGGCATCGCCGTCATTGATCCAACAACTTTATCCGCTCCTGAGGCACCTTATGAATTAGTAAAGAAGATGCGAGCTTCTTTTTATATGTTGGGTGCCCTGCTGGGTAAACATGGAGAAGCGCGTGTTTCTCTACCAGGAGGATGCGCATGGGGTCCACGCCCTGTTGATTTACATATCGACGGCATGAAAGCACTTGGCGCATCGATTGAACTGGACAATGGATATGTCATTGCCAAGACTCCGGGAGGCCGCCTTACGGGAGGCACATTCACCCTAAACCCCTCTTCTGTTGGAGCGACAATCAATTTGTTGCTCGCTGCCACCCGGGCACGAGGCTCTTCAGTTATTCATAATGCTGCAAGAGAACCAGACGTCATCGTATTCGGGGAGGCCCTCAAGAGCATGGGCGCTAAAATTGATGGGCTGGGTACACCCACTATTGAGATTGAAGGAGTAGACTTCTTAAATCCAGTGCCTATCAGAAATTGCTCTGATCGTATTGAGCTTGGTACCTTTATGATTGCTGCAGCAATAGCAGGAGAACCCGGAGACACTATCCTGCTCGAAAACGCGCAACACGAACATCTGGGGCACGCTTTTAAAGAGGCCTTTGAGAAAACAGGTACCCAGGTAGATTATAACGACAACTCGGTTTCTGTCACAGTGCCCGAATCCATTCAACCCGCGGATATCACAACGGCTATTTACCCCGGTTTCCCTACGGATTTGCAGGCTCAGTGGACGATACTGATGTCTCAGGCAAGCGGAAAATCCACGATAACAGACACGATTTACCTGGATAGGTTCAAGCACATCCCTGAACTGCAACGGATGGGGCTTGTTGCGAAGGTCGTTCAAAACGTTGCACATGTCGAAGGCGGGCATCCACTTAAAGGCGCACAAGTCATGAGTAGCGACTTAAGGGCCAGTGTTTCATTAGTCCTGGCAGCGCTGGTTGCATCCGGCGAAACCCATGTGCTTCGCGTATACCATCTAGACAGGGGGTATGAAAACCTGGAGGCCAAGTTGGCAAATGCTGGAATAGCAATTCGCCGTGAGCGATACGATGAATGGGTAACGCCTACTCCCCCGGTCCCCGAATCAGAATAATACCTTACTCGAAAACTTCTATGGAGGAGATGGCATAGTTACTGCCCTCTACCACAATCTCGAAGGCTATCGAATCGGACACCTCCACGCCGTTCAGAACCGTAGAGTCCAACACGGGGAAAAACATTTGCATCGCATCCATAAAGCCATCTATGGCCTCATGGTCGATATTTACATGGGCTTTTGAGTCAGAGATTGCTTTAACCACCCCAGTCCCAGTATAGCTCTGAACGGATTGATCGCTCGTACTTTCATATCCGCCCCCACAACTGCTCATCGCGAAAAAACAAATTGCGCATATAAATAATCGAGACACCAGTATTCCTTGGGTTTTGTTGGACAATCTAAACGGTGCGCTCTTCTTGTTTTAAAGAAGAGTCCAGCGTTAAGGCATCCAACACACATTCTTTCAGGGAGTTCATTCTTACTGGTTTTAAAATCTTAATTGCACGAACGGCTGGCCAATCAGAAGCAGAACCCAGAGGACATAGAAGAATGGCAGGGATATTTGCCTCTTGCAAGGTTGTTAGGAAGGTATTGAGAGCATCTGCATTCCGTGGCTCTCCTACCGTTGAATCAATGACAGCCATATGGATAAATTCGGCTGACAATACGAATTCGTTCGCTTCTTGAATTTTTTCTACCAGATGGGTTTTCATACCCCATCGTGTCAAATAGCCATCAAGGATCTGAGAACCAGTGCTTCTTTCACATAGTACGAGCACTTGCTTATCCTTAAATACCCCATCGGAGCTTTTCTCATTAGCGCCAGGAGGTCTTTCACCTGCTGGTACTTCGATCGTGAAGTTAAACGTTGAGCCATTACCTTTTACTCCCTCACTCTCAACCCAGATCGTACCACCCATTAGTTCACACAGCTCTTTGCAAATAGCCAACCCTAATCCGGTCCCTCCATATTTTCTTGAGTTTGAGGAGTCCAGTTGACTGAAAGACGTAAACAGTTGGTCCACTTGATCAGACCGTATGCCTATCCCAGTATCACTTACAGAGAAATGTACTTCGTACGTATCACTCTTTTCATCTAATAATTGACTTTTTACAGATAACAATACTTCTCCGTCCTCAGTAAACTTTATAGCATTGTTAATCAAATTGATAATTACCTGGTGTACTCGTGTACTATCCCCTAGTACAAATTGGGGTACTTCATGGTCGATCAAAAAATTAAACTCTAACCCTTTTCTATCGGCCTCTAACACCATAAGATCAACAACGCCTTCAATGCACGCTACCAGATCGAAGGATCGCTTCTCAATCTCCATCTTGCCAGACTCTATTTTCGAGTAGTCCAGAATATGGTTGATTATATTCAACATGGCATCGCCACTATTTCTGATTATAGTAGCGTAATCAGACTGCTCCTCGTCCAGTTCTGTATCTAACAACAAGCTGGTCATTCCGATTACACCATTCATTGGAGTGCGGATTTCATGACTCATGTTCGCCAGAAACTGGCTCTTTGCCTCGCTGGCAGCCTGGGCTTTTTCAGCAAGCTGAAGTGCAATTTTTCGTTGCTTAATTAAGGCTTCTTTTGCCTCTTGCTCTTCTGTAATGTCCCTCAACACATAACTGTGATGGTAATATCCATCCCTTACAAATTTTGAACATGACACAGCAAGTGGAAACTCCTCGCCATTTCTTTTTCTTCCTATTGTTTCGAACATCAACGCATCCCCTATTGCATGATGCATTGTCAAGGACATATCCAGATCTGGGATAATGTAATCTATGGGTTCTCCTATCAATGAACCGGATTCAAAGTTAAACATCGTATACCCAGCTCCATTGATGAGTTCTATCAAACCTTGATCATCGAGTACAACTACACCTTCAGCTACAGATTCTAGAATTGCCTTTTCCCTGCTTTGCGTCTCGTGGAGAGCATCCTTGATTTGTTGCCTCCACCGATCAATTCTTGTCAAAATGATCGCACAGAATAGAATCAAGGTGATTAAAACAATGATGACTTCTGCAAGGAAAAATGTATTGATTCCATCCCCAATGCCATGACTTCCTGAAGGCAACTCATACATTCGGGTAGATGCCATAGCCGTGTAATGAATGGCTGTCACACATCCTCCCATGATCAAGGATGAGAGGATTTTGGCCCATTTAATCCCGTTTTGATTTATTACCCTATTCCCCCTGACACTCAAGGATACACACGCTAATACATGACCAACCAGGATAGACAACACGAATAGTCCTATATCGTATCGAAGCTCCGCATTCATATGCATGGCTTCCATGCCAGTAAAATGCATAACAGCAATACCAAGGGCCATTAAGACACCATCCAATTGCAGCCTCCAAAATCCACGCTGCCCTGAAACCTGATACCGAAGTGCATACCTGCTCCCCAAAATAGCAGGCAAGATCGAGATAGCCGTCAAGAGGACATCATATGAATTCTCTCCATGGAGATCATAGGCCAGCATACCAGTAAAATGCATGGCCCAAATACCAGCACCTAGAGTACTCATTCCTCCAAGATACCATAATGTACGATGCCGCTGGATTCGTGAAGCCTTGATTCGATCAACAATGGAAAATGCAGTAAAGCTAGCAAGACTGGCAATGCAATACGAAGCAACAACTAACCAGGTATTATAAGTCCCGATTAGCTCTGGTCCAATGCCCGGATCTCCTGATATGAGCCGCCAAACAATCTCCATTAACTATTGAATACCATTTCGCCTAGAAATGCACGGCATGAATATATACTTTGCCTTTAAGAGAATTCACTGTGTCTAGTATCTGCTTTAATAACAAAGCCTTTAATGCACGCAGATAAATACTTACAGATTAGTGCTCGCGATATGCTTTAATCGTTGCCTTATCATACCTCTCCTCAATTACCTCCCCGCATTTCCGGCATTTAAACCGAATGCTTCTGGGAAGCGTCCCACTCAGCCCCATAAATACACCCATTACAAAGCCATAAAGTGAATACCGTGCCTGCGGAGAGACCCAGAAATTATCCCTCTCATGACCACATCGGCATGTTCTTCTTTTTTTACCTGAACTGATTGCTGGCTCAATGTTGCCTTGGGAATGATCCATAGAAGATACACCAGATATTCAAGGGCTAAAATGCATTATACATGAAATGCAACCAGGGTATAATCGGACTATTTGCTGCCTTGTTCCTTTACATACCCTGAATGTGCTCAACCAGTACAAACTATTGTAAATAAATCATCACAATTTCCTTATCAACTTGTCCCCAAATCCTTGTTACGTGTAACGACTAACCATTTAAGTAATTAAGCGCCTCCTTACCCCTCTTAGTAGCCTCTCCCCCCTCAAGCAATCGCCCCTGGCTCACCCAAGCACATCAGGAAAAACAATGAAACACATGAAATCATGGGTTATGGTATCGCTTTTTGTTTTATGTAGTAGCTGTGCAACAACAGGCACCGAGTATACTGCATATTCTTCGAGAGCAAAACTACCTTCATCCTTCTCTAATGGCACAGCCATGATCGGTATAGGCGTTCAGCCTGCAGAATCCGTTGTAGCCTTTTCTATCCGCGGCAATACGTTGCTCTATAAGCCTTCAAGCGGTGGCACCTGGCAAACTGTAGAAATCGAAAGCATCACAGGTGTACAGGTTAAAAGAGCGACACGATCTAACCGAATTCTCTCAGGCGCCTTTATAGGCTCTAGCCTGGGCTTGGGTTTGGGTATTGTAGCATCAAAGGTGTTAGACTTCAACGATGATGAATTGACTCGATCTGCTGCTACAGGCCTTTATCCATCTGCTGGTGCATTCGCCGGATTAGTACTGGGAATTAGCAGCACTAGTATCGGTACTGCTCCCTGGGATACTTATGTACCACGGAAAGAAGAAAATGGATGGAGACTGGTTAAAGAGGATCTATAATCACAACCCGGTCTTTATCATAAAAGACTGATATAGTTTAAGCTTCAGCAATTCGCGTTTCAGGTAGTTCATAAAACCTGAAACGCGAATTCTTGGCTCTTCCCTTGAAGGTAAATTGAACCACCCTGATCACCTTTTGTAACCCCCTCCCCATCAGAAATACCCCTTACACCCTGTAGGTCAATTGGCATACTACTTGTCAGGGTTGAGGTAGCATCAAATCTCATTGTGCAGTACCGTTCCCGATCGCCCCACTGAAGGACGTTACCTATCCCCTCGGCTGCTTAGATGTTCTACCTTTCTCCTCACATCTTAGACCAGTTGATCCTATGAAAAAATCCGTCTCTCAAAGACCCTACCCCCATGTTTCCGTTCTTGCTTTTTTACTCCTGATCCTAACCTTCTTGCAAGGCTGCGATTCGCTTTCTGGTTCTCAACCAGAAGAAGGCCCAGATCTCAACCCTCAAACACTACTACAATCCAATCCAAATCCAGACAAACAACGACTTGAACTCACATTAAATCCAGCATCACAATTCACTCCAATTCTTGTAGCGGACACCACCTTTGTACTTGAGCTTTATTCAGACAAGATGGGTGATTCAAGCAATTATGTCCTGACAGTACCCCGTAGAATCGAACTAGAATATGGAGTCATCCGAAGGCTGCTCAAACGGTATGGAATCGACATTCAGATTCTTGGTTCAAGCAGCATTACCCGAAGTGACATGCAGAACCATGTGAACCTCACCCGATTACTGAAGCGCTATGGCATAACACCACAAGTACTAAGCACACATGGGGATCAACTCTCAGATACCCTGTTGTCCCAGTATGCAATCACAGAGGAAGTTCTCCTATTTGAAGGCGTCACACAAGATGATATATCGAGCTATAACACATTCAATTCTCTATTAAACGAATACCAAACCTCCGTCGAACAGTACATAAGAGACCAAAAAGAAACCCCGCCAGAGGTGACCGTGCTGGGTTATCTAGACAATGATGGCACTGAACTAGAGATCGTTGTAAACACAGAAGTTTTTGACGAAGTGCTCATTGAAATGAGCGATGACCCAGACATCATTAGCATTCTGCAATCAAACTGATACTCTGCAGATTGATGCTAAACTGAAAACGGCCTGTCATCTCGACCTTATGGAGAGATCTATGCTTCAATCAGGCAAAGATCCCTCGGCAAGCTCGGGATGACAGGGTTGTAGCACTAACCATACAGCCTCAAAATACCACCTAATCTATATTAAAACTCACAAGCAAAGCTCTCCGGCGGTGGAGGCCCCAATTGAACCGAATTGCAATTTTCCTTGTACACCGAGCAATAGCAAAACACAAAGCTATAATTAGACAATACCTCTCTCCTTAAATATTGGAGACCTGTCCCTTCAACACCTTCTATCTCTACAGGCACCGTTAGCCTGAAAAACAAATGTTCTTCACCTGCCCGGAGTAACTCACCACCTCTGCGGCTATGTGTAAAGAAAGACTGGCTCATATTTATGTGTTCCAGATCATCAATGAGCCCATTAAAATCGTAGTACTTTTCACCCGGCTGTGACTGAAAAAAGAGGGAGTCCTTTTTAAAAACAACAACATCTTGAAGTACTGCAGGCCCTAGACCACTATTGTACAGTGCATACTTTAAGCTGTATGTAGAATCAGAATATCCCCCTCTAGCAGAGGCTTCAATTCGCTCAAGGTTAGGCAACACGGACAACCTGTTATGTAATCTATTCTCTCTCCCTTCCCAGATAGACAATCCAATTGCTGTCACAGCAACCAGGACAGTCAAGATGTTGGCAATTAACTGAGCCCTTGCCCCTCGTTCATTTTTTTTGGCAGTCATAGATACCTGATTCTGTAATGATTAACGAAGCTGTGTGCACTACAAATAAGTGGCGGAAGTACTCATCAATGTTGACCGCTGTGCAAATCCCAGCCTCTCGTAGAAGGAATGTGCATCTTTTGTTTGCAGGGCGAACTGCGTCCCCTTCAACTCGGGATGATTCATTACATTTTGCATCATCCAGTATCCAAGTTGTCTTCCACGATACTCCTCTCTGACTATCATATCAGACACCCAGCTCATCTTGGTGTAATCACTGATTATGCGTACAAAAGCTATCAATTCACCCCCATCTTTTAATGAAAAACAGAGCGAATGTGAGATGATTTTTTTCACCTCATCTTTTGTCCTTTCCTTAGCCCAGTAGGTATTAGTCAGCAAAGCATAAATTGCCTCTGCATCCTGATCTACAGGCTCATCAGACAAAACCAATCCTTCTCTTTCCCAGATCATATACAGGTTCTTTTAATTAGTTGTCGTGCCTTGTTCTTCTAGCTGCTCCATCAATGCTTCTACACCGGCTTGAGTCCCTCCACCCACATTCAGATCCAGCGCTTCTTTTAATAACTCTTTTGCCTTCTCTATATCTTGGGTCATCCAGAATTCTGCCAACCCAGTGAGCGACCATACCCTGAATAACCGATTCAAAAAATCTGGCTCTTGGTTAGGCAGGTTCAATATACGCTCAAAAAGGGGTGCCGCTTGATCATCCTGCCCCGTTTGTTGAAACAAATAGGCGGTCGGCAAGAGAACCCACCTGTTATAGGGATGCTCTTCCAATAACTGAACAGCCATCTCTAATCCTGCCGAGGTATAAGGCTCACTGCCAATTTGTACAAGTGGAAAAAGCAGTGCAATATCCGGATCACCCGCTCTTTTGGGATACGTCTCCACCCATTGGTTCCACAAGCGATCGACTCCTTCACGATTCCTATCCCACAATTCGACGAGCATATGCCCAATAATTTCATCCTCGAAAGAATAGGAATCTAATTGCTTAGTGGAACCTTCATCCGCAAATTCGCTGCCTTTAGTAATTCCCGTTAATACCGGAATCGGATTTCCGGGTTCAGAGAATACAAACAATCGGAGAAACGACATTGCAAATGGTGATTTACTTACATCTCCCATCAACAAACGAAAAGGATCACTCAAGTAATTTGCATTAGCTAGAATTGCTAGAGTTAGCTTCTTCTCAGGAATACGAAGAAACAACGCTCCAGAATGATCAGGATCGTCCTGTCCAAAGCTCCACACAACCTGAACCCCCTGGATTTCCTGTGAGAACCAACCCAGCCCAATAGGAAGCACCTTGCCTTCGCCAGAACTCTGTGGGGTGCTCATCTTCTCCTGAACAGCATTAGATACTAGTATTTCTTCGTCTAGAGCAATCGCATATCGTGCAAGACCTTCAGCGGTTGAGACGAGGCCAGCATGTGCCCCTAGATAAGGAGACAGATATACGTCCATACCGGAAGGTGCTAGAATTCTCTCTTCTACAAGCTGCTTGTATGTACGGCCTGTAGCCTGTTGAAGCACTCTACTCAGAAGTGAAAACCGATTTGTACCGTATACATACTCTTCACCCGGCACCCCTTCGGATGTATGCGTGAGTAAGTGAGAGATCCTTAATTCGGAAGCCCCTTGAAAGTCTTGCACGTAAGAAATGACAGAATCAGATAATGCCAATTCTCCACGCTCAACAGCTTGCATGACAAGTACAGCAGTCAATGATTTTGTTACCGATGCAATCCGCAAGGGAGTCGCTGCCGTAAAATCAGAGTCGTCCCGGTTCTTACCTAATGCCCCCATATACTGAGCCTCACCGTCCTCAATAATAGCTAGTGCCAATCCAGGAATTTGAAGCCGAGTTCTTAAGTAGTCTACCTCTTCAACATAATGCTGTACATTTTCACCCCAAATCGATGCATGATCGTTCGACTCCTGAGCATCCGCCTGCAAATTAAAATGCAGCGTCAAAAAGAATAGTCCTGTCAAGAAACGTATGCACATAGTTGTTGTTTTTCTCCGGCGTAATAGAATTTCTGCCATACGGACCTACAACTAAATGGATACACCAATTTTAAATTTTATAGGTGGAAGCCATAATGCGTTCGAATAAGCGCGAAGGTAAAATCGTTCTTAAAAAAACGCCTAGATTTTCTGAGAACGTGCCTACACGATAGCGCAACTTGGGTGACTTCTTTTTCAAAACTGAGTAGATAAACCGGGCAACTACCTCAGGGTCTCTGGCCTCGGTTTCCATGCGTTTTATCCTTTCCACATAAGCACCAAAATCCTTGTCGTAGGCAGATCCATTTACTGCCTCTTTACTGATAACACGATTTTGAGTGATGTTGGTGCGAATATCCCCAGGCTCAATCAAGATTATGGAAATTCCCTTATTTCTCACCTCCAGGCTCAATCCCTCCATTAACCCTTCTAAAGCAAACTTGCTCGCACTGTAAAAAGCTTGAAACGGCAACCCGATCAACCCTCCGATAGAACCAATTGTGAGCAACACACCTACTCCCCTCTCCCTCATAGAAGGCAACACCGCTTTACACACCCGGAAACAACCAAACACATTAACATCAAATTGGTACCTGGCTTCCTCTATGGACATATCCTCAACGGCCCCTGCATAAGCCATACCTGCATTGTTAATCACAATATCTATGTGCCCTTCTTCCTCTATGACGTTTTCAACGGCAGTCAGCACCGAGTCATCATTTGTCACATCCATTTCAACAGGTACAAAGTTCTCGTACACATCCTGAGCACTCCGGCTCGCGCCATATACTTTGAGCCCTCTCTCTGCAAGTAAACGAGCACAGGCAGCACCTATCCCAGAGGAACTGCCAGTAATAAGCACAATTTGGCCCGGCTTGAGCATTGTTCTTAGGTTGTTATTCCATTACCGTATTCCAGATGCCCGATACTGAGTGCATCATGGCAGAATCGACATTACCCTCTAATGAGATCGTGTTATACGGCCTATTAGGAAATATGAGCTCTGTCATTACAACAGCACCATCATTGACAAAAACCTCAACCGATGATAAATCAACAAATACTTGCACGCGTTCAGCGATTAAACCCTCTAAGGGTGCCAAATGAGCCGCGGCAAAACTGTCTTGAAAATCCACAATCCCAGATTGCGATCGATCAAACCGTAATTGATCATTCTCAATCGAAATAGAAACAAGCTCTCCAACATTGTTCGAGATCGTCAACTGAATACCTTCCAGATTTCCACCGCCTAGATCTAGAGCAAACAGGGAATCATCAAGGACAACCTCGCTTTGGATCTGTGCAGAAACATCCACTGGCTGATCCATAATCCCCTGCATTTCATCCACAGGTTTTGAGCTCAGCCGATAGGACCCAGCCCGTTTATGCAACCGCAATTCCCGGGGAATGGTCATAGCACTTCGCCACACCGTTGTTGGCACTACTTGAGCATAATGCCAATTTGACATCCACCCAATAAACAGGCGCCGCCCGTCAGACTCAGGGATATCTGACCATGTTACCCCAGCATAATTATCAGGTCCATAATCAATCCAAACAGCCTGTTCTTGTCCATCTACTGGAGTTACCTCTGGAACAAAAGAAGGGTCGAGAGAAAACACTGAACCGTCAAACTCCCCGACAAAATACTGCGTAGCAGATCCACCAGCAGGTCCACCTGGATTAATGCTTACAAGCAATACCCACTTCTCTTCACCTGCACCCGTAACAGGTAACTTAAATAGATCAGGGCACTCCCAAACACCACCATGGCCACCTAGGCCTTCACCAAAATCGCTCTCAAAGGTCCACGTTTTTAAGTCTGGAGAAGAGTAAAACGATATTTTGTCCTTAACTGCAAGGGTCATGATCCATTTCTGCCCTTCTTGGTACCACATGACCTTCGGATCTCGAAAATCTCGAATACCGGGATTATCTAAGACTGGATTCCCTTCGTATTTTATCCAGGTTCTGCCTTTATCCAAACTATACGCAATCCCTTGATATTGAATGTCTACACTCTCAGGGTCTTGCGCTTTTACCGGCTCGTGGTAGGTATAAATAGCTATTAGAGGCGGCTCGGAGCCGTCACCAAAACCAGAGGTATTCTCCCAGTCGACCACGGCACTACCTGAGAATATGTATCCCAACTCATCGGGATACAATCCAATTGGAAGATGCTCCCAATGAACCATATCGGTTGACACCGCATGCCCCCAATGCATTGGGCCCCACACATTGGAATCAGGATAATGCTGATAGAATAAATGATACTCCCCGTCATAAAACACCATCCCATTCGGATCATTCATCCATTGCTGGGGTGGTGTAAAATGGTATTGAGAGCGATGTTTCTCGTCAAAGGTCATAGAGACCATCTCCGTTTTCAATTCTTCTTCGAGCTCGCCTGAGTTACTACAACCATATTGTAGCCCAATCAAACCTAGGGTAATTGCAAAGAATACTATACGCTTCATGAAGCCGCAGTGTAAGGTGGGTTATTCGTACTTCAAGGTGGATTGATCCGCAAAATAGCTGATAACTCTTCTGGGATGCAAATGAAGTTATGACGTGCCTTTACAACTTCTTTGTTATGCCTACACCAAAGTGAAAACGATGTGTATTCAGATTCCGGGTCACATCAAACCGGAGCGGCAGATTGAATAGCTGTGTCAGGGACAAACCCAGTTCATGATGAACCGATTCATCGTATAGAGAGAACGCATCTATTTGTTTATGCCCCTTCCCAGCAAACGCCTGGCCATGCGCACCATGTACAGTTATGCCTAATCCGCCTTTCGCAACAGCCCACATCCCAAGGTATTCAAACAATGCGGTAGAAAAGTCATGCTCCCAAAAGACGCTCCACACGTTTGCCCCTTTAATGGGCAAACCTGAGAGTGTCTTAAAGGCTCCAAATGGCGCAATGGGATGCCTCGCAATATCCAGAACACTAGTAAATTGCAAGGGCAGGTCTCCTTTGTACGTTGCTCCGTAGAACCGCATATGAAGGGCATTCGGCCAAGATCTCCTTCTATATAAAGTAGGTATCGTCACCGACCCTGTTGCGTCATAGCGTGTAAAAGAAATCCCGCTGTTTTCAAATCGATTCACATTTCGCGTTAGACCAAGCTTTAACCCATTTCCTCCGGCTTTCATTCGCACATCAGGAACACTACCCACTTCAACAGAAGCACTGAACAAATCATAGTCTCCGTCCCTTATTTCTGGATTCACACGAGGGCGGCTCCCAAAAAAGCGGCCTTTCTCTTCTACGCTTGTTTCCACACCTGCATGCGTCTCCCTAGAAAAGCCGGCTGTCAATGTGGTACTCAAGCGATCAGATGTAATCCCGGCCTGTACAAACCGCCGGTTTTGCTCGTAATAATCAAAGTAGTCCTCCCAACCAACGTAAGTCATCGCCCCATTGGCAAACGATGAGTAGGTTCTAGAGGTATATTGCTCAGCGTAGCGCTGATCAAAACCAACACGCACAAATCCTCGGTGAGGATAAAAAGCCGGTTTATTTAACAAACCCCATTTATAGGTTAAACCTCCTCCATATGAAGGTTCGTCTATTTTAAAGCCATACCCACCATATCCAAACACATCTATATTCTTGCCAACAGATTGCTTCTGCTTCATCCCCAGATAGATGCCCTCAACTCTATTGTTATCCAATTGAACGCCCGAAAAGATACTTTCAAATAGTCCAGGCTTCTCAGGCGGACTGGTCTCCGCAGATTCCTCTTGCAGAGCAATAGCCGTATAGTTTGCCAGCACCCCTATAGGCCTAAAATGGCGGTTCAATCCTTTTCGCGGATCCATCTCGACAACCTCTTCTATCTCAGCCGGTGTCATGGGTACAAGGCCTGGATTCCACCTGAACAGATAATCCTGCCTGTCTACGTTGGGTTCAAAAGTGACAAAGTCATCATACAGAAAGATCGAATCAGGTGGCGGTACATTGACCGCATACCTGGTCAACCTGGAAACCTGTTTATACTGAGCAGAAGGATAAGCCACTCCCAGCCGGCCAAAAGAAATAGACCCTTCCACACGCAAATCGACAGGCAGCCATAAACTATCACCAAGGGGAGCAAACTGTTGTTGATAGTGCGCATCCCACTCCTTTATGGGAGCAGGCAATACGTTGTCTGGACTGGGCCGCGCTGTAACCTCTAACAACACATACTCTTCATCAAGCACCGAGACGTGACCTATCAGCGCCGTGTCATGCCCTGAATGTGGACCAAAATAGATGTCATATACCCGCTTTCCATCGATCGACCGCAGGCCTCCTAGGGTAAAATTGTAGACGTCGAGGGCATTCGGGTGTGTTGGGCCGATGAGCTCGAGTCCAAGCAAATAGATGGTATCGTCATAGAAATCAGGGACGTGCTGCGTCGATGCAAAGCGAAATCGGCTGGATCGGGTAGGCTTCGTCCGCCGCGCCCGGATAAGACTCCGGGTACCTTGTTCAGGCAACCAGTAATGATTCGCGATCGTCTCACGCATCTGTGCCAGTTCAAAATCGCTATATAGTTGAAATCGGGAATAGGTCTGTGCCTGGTAGGCCTTAACGTGCTTGCGATCCTGCTTCTTTCTCTCTATCACCTTCCTCATAATATTATAGGCAGGGTCTTCATCCGTAACCACCACTTCTTCCAATTCATACGCAACTGGATTAAGCAAGATATCCAGATTGGACTGCGTCTCCTCACTCAAATAAAGCTCTTTGGTCTCGTATCCAATATGGCGAATAACTACGGTAGCAGGCAGCTGGAATATGTCCAATTCGTACATTCCAACTGCATTCGTAATCGTACCTCCACCTGTTTCTAGGATTTGAAGCGTCACTGCCGGCAACGTTTCGTCTGTAGATGCATCTATAACAGTACCCCTGAATATGCGCTGGGCATGTGCAGGATGTACAAGTACTGTTAATACAATACCAATGCAGAAATATCTAAAGAAGAGACTGTATCGTTCACCCAAAGTATCACTCATTTTGGCGGCTTTAAGTACCCCTTTCTCGAAGTCTTTCTCCTATAACGGAGTAGCGGGGCTTTTCGTACACACTGGTCAAATTATTGTCTCCATTGCACTCCTACTCCTTTTTCATGCACCTTCCCGCTACCTAAAATCCAATCAAACCTTGAGAATGCGAACTTCAATCGGCTTATTATTCCTACTCATTCTTTCCCAGACAGGATTTGCACAGCCCATAGGAGACATAACAATCGGGAGCAAACACGTGATTCATTCCAGTATACTTGGAGAGGACCGCGAGTACTGGGTTAGCCTCCCTCCTTCTTATGATCAAGTATCACAATCACACAAAACCTACCCCATTCTTATTGTCCTGGACGGACACTCCCTTTTCAGACCTGTTTCAGGCATGCTCAATCACATGAGCACCAGCCGTAACGGCAGCCGGCGGGTGCCAGAGATGATCGTTGTAGGCTTACAGAGCTCAAATCGCGAGCGAGACTTAACACCCGACAAAATTGTGACGGTAAGAAAGAACGATACAGGTGGAGGCGACCAATTCCTATCCTTTATCGAGAAAGAACTCTTTCCCGTGCTGCAAAGCACATACCGCACTTCGCCATATCGCGTCCTAGTAGGTCACTCCTTAGGAGGTTTACTGGCCTGCCATGCTTATATGCAAGAGAACTCCCTCTTCAACGCATTTATCGCGATCGACCCAAGCTTTGGTACATGGGACGTGGCTACAATGGATCAGAAGATCGAAACCGTTTCAGATGTGTCCTTTGATCGATTCCTTTACATCGCTACAGCAAACTGGGGAACTCGCAACCTGAGAAACAGAGATCGCCACGTACGATTCTATGAATCACTTAACCGAAAAAACAGCGCTGATCAATTTCGAGCCCAACTTGAATACTATGAGCATGAAAATCACTTTTCGATACCCTTAATCGCTTTCTATGACGGCATTTCTTCGATGTTCAAGGGATATGGTCTAACCTATAGAGACGTCACTTCACTGGAGCAACTCACTACTCATTACCAAACGATCTCAAACCGCTTATTCTATGATTTTTATGCACCTGAACAATTGGTTGAACGGATCGGCCGCCAATGGTTGAGAGGCAACGATTCGAAAGGAAAAACAGACGCGCTAGCATTATTTGAACTGAACACGACGTACTATCCAAACTCACTCACTGCTCACCTTAAATTAGCAGAAGCTCAAGAAGCCTTAGGAGACAAAAGAAATGCTATTGAGAGCTACCAAAGATCGTTAGAGATAGACCCAAAAAATGCACATGCAGAGAGCCGGCTCAACGAACTGCTTAAGACAGAAAATTAGCTCATCTATCCTGATTAGGACTGCGGCTAAGGGCTACCAATCCGAACACCAAAAACATCAACCCAACCCCAATCATACCCTTATTTCCATCCGATAATACAGGTCCTATTATCATGAGCAAGGCAGCAACCAGCCAAAGAACACCTCTCACTTTATTCGACTGCATCAAGCTGTTCGACTTCCCAACCATTTGATTCTCCAAAATATTAAATGTGAACAGGCAAATCCTTCCTACGTGTTTCTTACTTGATTTGTTAGAGGCATATCGAGATTTTCGAGACCATCCTTTAGTGACACTCACTCAGGCGCATAAATACTTACCCCTTTATCTGTTCCGAACCAAATACTCCCATCTGATGCTTCAGCGATACTGTACACTGTATTGCTTATTAAGCCGTCTTCCATGTCATAGTAATGCCAATCAGTCCCATCATAAGCATAAGCACCGTTCCCTTCAGTGGCTGACCAGAGGTTACCCGATCGATCAATAATTTGGGGTAGGACCGTCTTTCCATCGAGGTGCTTTTTCCACGTACCGGCGCGGTATTCGTAGAGCCCAGATCCTCCAGTACCAAACCAAATCGTCCCATTTTTATCACTTACTATAGAACGAAAATTTTCCTGCTCAAACAGGATGTGCATTTTTTGTCCATCCCAGCGAGCCAACCCTTCTCGACAAGCAAACCACACGGTTTCACCCTCCATGTATACGTCGTGCACAACACGATGAGGAAGGTTATCTGTTTGATTAAAAAAGCGCCACTCAGTCCCATTGTAAATGCTTGCTCCACCGTTTGCCCCCAGCCACACATGTCCGTCAGAATCTCCGGAAACAGAATACGCAACACGTACAGATGAACCTCCTAGTGAATCCGACTTACTCCATCTCTCCCCATTATAGACGCTGTACCCGGCTCCTCCCGCTGCCCAAATGTTGCCTTCAGTATCCTGAAACAAAGAGAGAATGCCGTCTGAAGACAAACCATCTTGTTCCGAGAAATAAGACCACGTATCAACTCCTCGATCAAACACGGCAATTCCACTATTTCGTGTCCCGAACCAGATTTTACCGGACCGATCCTGCATTATGGCTCTTACATCGTTATCTGGCAAGCCTGAGTCAGAATTGATATGCGACCATGAATCAGTAGTAGAATTAGAAATAGAACCAAGAGTAGATGCAAAAAGAAAAAAGGCGTATAGCAGGACACTACGCATAAATAATCTAGACTGGGGTAAACGATGGGATTTTATCTGCCAATATTTAATACATACAGAAGACCTTATTCTGTGCTTAAAGTTGCTCTACCCTTCATCCATACGTAGCATCTGTATTTCACATACCAGTTCACCTCTCCCATTCTTACCATGAGGGATGATTAATACTATTTGCCAACCGTCCTCTTTTGAGGCGATCACATGCTTTGACTTGTGGATAGAAGTACCCGGCCGCAAGGATACTCGGATTGTCTTTACTGAAGCTGGCAATGCGTTAACCTGTCTAGTCCTATGACAAGTCGTTCCCAATTCGCCTCTGCTCTGAGTTGTAGCTAAGTCTGTTCTAAATTACGATGATGAAAAACTCAGATTTTCATTTCCGTTTATTTACGATCCAACTCATCGAATCAAAATCTAACATTAAATCTAGAGACTTATATTTACTGCCCCTGTTGGTATTTCATAAATTCCTCTGCAATCTCCTCGTACAACCCTGAAACCCAGAGCGGCTCTTCTGGAATATCAAGGGAAGCAACCCGGGGATCACTTGGGGCTATTACTACATTGATATTCTCATAGCCCATATCTGCGGCAAGAACAAAAAGTTCTTCAATCACCCTATCGCCCATCGCCAGGCATCCAACAGATACAGCTTTTCCATGAATAAAAATATCCGATCCAGGCTCTGTCCTCCCTTCGTTCTCAGCATGCATCAGGTCGAACGCATTCGGATAGTTTAACTTCATGGAGAGATGATAGCTGCTGTTTGGATTTAAGCCGAGCACTTTATAGATCCCTTCAGGAACCTGGCGATCACCTTCTCTCAGCTTTGGCCCAGCACGCCCACTTAGCGCTTTGATCTTATACGAATGGATAAAAACGGGCAACTGATTCTCAGGCTCGGCCCACAATTCAAGTATCGCCTTGTCTTTGACAGCCAGCAAAGAGATCTGTGCTGGAGGATATGCTTGACCTGCTGCCTCAAAACGCGGGCTCATTCTGCCCCTCGCTTTAGATCCAATGGAGACTATGACCTGATCAACTGTTTTGCGCCCCATAACTTTTTGAACGACTGGATACCACATTGACCTTCCCCCAAAATAAAGACTTACCAAGGTCAAAACGCTTAGAACAACAATTCCCAAGAAAATAGTTCGTCTTTGCCGAACATTCATTGGCTTATAAACCTCCTTATCCCCTTGAACGTCTCCCTCCATCCAACATCACAACTATCTAAAAAAGCATCGCCCTCTTCGCCTGCAGGAAACCCATCTTGAGTTACCCGTAAGGACACCCCATCTGAGAGAGGAGTGATCAGAAATTCTACTTTAAAATCTGCATCAAAAGGTAATCCCCCTGCCCGAGCAACATATTTGTAATCAACAAGCACAAGACGCTGAGGAGGCTCAAACACCTCTATGGTTGCAGATGACGTGTAGTCAGGATTATCCTCTGACTCCCCCCAAGCCGCACACCAAAACCCATCTGGCTGTGGCATAGTAATTACTCGAGTTGCCCCCCACCACTGTCGGATCGCGGAAGGCGTATACAGAAGAGCGAATATTTCATCAGGAGTTGCCGTGAATACTTCTTCGTGAATATGAGCGCGTGTGTTCATGGTGTATCACTCTATTATAAAGACCTTTTAAATTAAATCGCACCGAATCCAAAGCTATCAAACTGGCAGCCAACCTGGTGATTCATCAGTGCGTGCCTGATATAGGGTATGACATTTTCAGGAAGGGCATCAAGTGAGTGCCAGGATAATTCGTCACATTTGTGGGGCTCTTTGTTTTCTATCTCCCCGGTCCATTTGGTTGCACTAAGAAAAAAATCGATACGCTCATCATCTGCCAGGCGATGCATCACTTGATTGATTGTTACGTCCTCATAATCCAGATCGATTCCAATCTCTTCTTTCGCTTCACGAATCATCGCCATCTTTACCTCTTCGCCTCCATCGAGATGCCCGGCAACTACACTGTAATTCCCATCTTCATAGCCCGTATTATACCGGCGCAACAGCAACACTTGATCGCCTCGGAATAAAAAAAGATGGACCGCAGATACTAGTTTAAATCGCATGTTCATACTAAAATGCAAAGATCAGAGTGCCTTTCTATTACACAAGTTAAATTAACCCATTTAACAAATCCAAAACTAATTCTTCATCTCTCTTTGCTCAGCCAAAGCTACACAAATGCAGTTTGAATCAACTTGAACCAGTTTGGATGGACATTGGACACGTTTTGAATGCTTTTGAACAGGTTTAGCGCTCATGTGCATGTACTATTCCTCATCTACGCTCATTCAATCAATCTTAAATCCGATGAAAAAAGTCTTGGCGTTCATCTTGATATTCTTACCATCTCTCAATCTAATTGCACAGGATATCGAGCGATCTGTTTCGATGACCCAGGATAACTGGGAGGCTGCTCCAGGCCGTGCAGAGTTCATCACCCATAGAGGTGTACCCGCAATGAAAGTGACAGCAGATCCCGAAGTCTTGTTTGCCCAACCTGGGCAGGTTGTTTTAAAGGACACTCAATTTGCGGAGGGCACAATCGAGTTCGATGTTGAGTTAACCGATTTCTTTCTTTCAGTTATCTACTTCCGGCGTCAAAATGCAGAGAATGCAGAGCTATTCTATATCCGGACATATCGTGCTGATGACCCAACAGGCCCGGATGCTGTGCAGTATACAGAACTGACTAAAGGGGTCGCGCTGTGGGATCTACATCCCCGCTATCAGGGCCCAGCCTTAATCAAAAAGGAAGGATGGAATCATGTTAAAATGGTGGTATCAGGAAAGAGAATCAACGTTTATGTGAACGACATGGACAACCCCGCACTCTCTATCCCCCAACTGATGGGCCCCATAGACCCAGGCAGTATCGCTTTTGAAGGAGGCGGTATCTTTGCAAATCTGGTTATTAAACCTGGAGCAACAGAAGGGCTAACTTCAGAAGCAGCCTATGACCCAGTAAGTGCAGACTCACGATACATTCATCAGTGGCAAACAAGTGACCCCTTCTCATTGCCTCCAGGGCGCGAACTCGTCAGTGCTATGCTTTTCAGAGCCTACAGCGATCATTTTCCTACCGAAGAGACGGAGTGGAGATCCATAGAAACAGAGCGAGGAGGACTGGTCAACTTGAGTCGCCGATATGGAAGATCGGACGACCGAAGAGCCGTTTGGCTGAAAACAAAAATCCATTCAAATGAAGAACAGCAAGTAATGCTACACCTGGGCTTCAGCGATGAAATATGGGTCTTACTTAACGATAAGCTTGTCTATGTAGATAAAAATCTGTATTCCCACTCCATAATGAAGGATGCTTTCGGTCAAATTTCGATCAATGACGCATCTATTACACTGCCTTTAGTGGAAGGCGAGAATGAACTTTTGATCGGAGTTGCAAACAGCTTCTTCGGCTGGGCCATCATGGCCCGCCTGGAGAATACAGACGGCTTAATGTTGGATACACAATGACCCTCTCTTACTAGAATATACGCGCCGTACTAATTCCAATATAAGCACCACCAGCATCCAGACGCTTGGCAAAATCAACACGCAAAACAGAAAACAGCCCGCTAAGGGAAACGCCTACTTCGTGATGCCAGCCATCGGATCCATAAAGTGCTACATCAGCGGTATTCTGACCAAAGGGCAATGAACTTGCATCAAGTTTAGTTCGACCATGCCCTCCAAATACGATCAGGTTCAGTGCATTCTCGGCCAGGCCCTGCAGTCCGACTAGCTCAAATGGAAACGTCCTGAAGTTGTGCTCCCAAAATAGAGCAACATGTTCATCGCCACGATAGGGTCCAAGCTCTCTCGTTTTGAGCATGCCGAACGCATTGAATATTTCCATGCTTCCGTTAATAGCCCCAAGGCGCTGAAAAGGCACACTACCCGAACTCGACTGTGCTTCAAGACGCACATCGAGTGTATTCGGAATCAGCCTTCGCTGGAAGAAGGTATCAAATCGCCAATCGACTTCAACCCCATATGTTGTAAAATCAAAATCGCTCTCTATAAAAGAAGGATTACTATGCTCCACAAAAAGAACTATACTCTTTTTACCCAGGAATCCGGCCGAGTCATCATCATCTCCCCAATGCAGACTAGCTGATACTGAACGCAACAATCCAGAATCAATTCCAGGATTTTCCCTTCGTACAAACGTATTACCCAACAGGTCATAATCAGACTCTTTTTCCAGGCTTGAGTGATCTTCCAGGTTTACACCCAAAGAAAGCCGGGTATCCCAATTGCCGTTTCGCCAACTCAGCGACGAGCGAAAACGCTCACTCCTGAAATAGTCATAATAATCACGCCCTCCAAACAACGTAACAGACCCATTCAAGAACTGTAGAAAAGAAGAGCCTGGTGTCTGGGTTTCTGTATATCGTGCATACGATGCATCCAGTTCGACCCGCTGCCTGCCACCAAAACCAATTTCACCACCTACATCATACGACCATCTCGGCTCGTCAGATTGAGCAGTGCTGTATCCCAGACTTCCTCGTAATTCAAGGGCATCAAAGAAGTCCCTGCTCAATCCGAGCTCGCTATAGAAACCTTGCACCCGGTTGAAATGGAATTTTCCAGTTACATCAAGACCAAGGTCAAGCCGGCGTTCCCGGCGATTCCCGCTAGAAGTGCTGTCTCTCTCTGAGTCCCCCTCAACCTCAACCTGAACAAATCTTGCTAATGCTCCTTTAGGTTTATATGCTTTCTCGAGAGTAAGAGAGCTGTCTATATTTTCATAAGCAGCTATCTCCGCTTTCTCTAAAGGAAGTGCAAGACCTGTCTTTTCCAGTGCCGTACTGTCAGCAACGGAGACGGAGTCGACTTGTACCAGGTCATCGCTCTCAAACAAGGTATCCGGAAGCACAACATTGACTTCATAATCGGCCATACGGCTTACCTGTTCGATGTGAATCGTCGGAAAGGAAAGAAGCCGGCCCAAACCGAGATCGAGGTCCATCTGACTCCTAAAATCAACCGGTAGCCAGAAGCCGCCTCCAAAATTTGAGAACTGCTGATCAAATACGATATCAAACCCTTTAATTGGTGGCGGAAAGAGAAACGCATCCCCTGGTTCAAGCTGAACCTCCAGGAGCGCATATTCGTCATCGAGCACGGCAACCTGCCCGCTAAAACCTGTCTTAAATTTATTTCGGGGCGTCACACTGATATCGTAGACGAGTTGATCATCGATATACCTGTAACCCACCAATTCAAACGTGTAGTGCTTCAGCGCATTGGGGTGTGTAACACCGATGAAATCGTACCCAGCCATTTCGATATTGTCATCATAAAGATTGGCCATGAACTGAGCAGCCGGCATAAACTCATCGAATTCCAGGTTTGACGTTTTCCGTTGCGCCTTGACAACCTCCCTCAATCCTTCATCTTGCTGCCAGAAAACGTCCGTAACCGACTCAATAATCGAAACAATCCCTGTATCATTCTCCAGTGTAAAACGCGTATATGCCTCCGCTTCAAAAGCCTCCAGCTCTTCCCGCCACTGCTGTTTTCGTTCGATCACTTTTTTCATAATCGATACAGCTGCATCTTCATCCGTTACTACCAACTCATCCAGGCTGTACACCGTGGGCTTCAAACCAATATCAAGATTTTTATCCGATGCGTTAGTAACCTCTATGCGTTGAGATTCGTATCCAATATATCTAACAACAAACACTGCAGGAATCTCAGCTACTTGAAAGGTAAATGCCCCCTCAGAATTGGTAATCGTACCTTGAAAAGTGCCTTCTACCTGGATATTTGCCGCCGGCAATAACTCCCCTGTTTCGGCATCTTTTACCGTTCCCTCGAACAGTACCTGGGCTGCCAAAAAATGTGCATCAAAAAATGCAAAACAGAGAAACATTAAGGCTATGCTATGACGTAACAAAGTATTACGATTCATGATCAAAGAAGTAAGCAAAGGATGCTGTTTATAAGTTAGTGGAACCGCCTGGCTTATACATCTCAACAGGATTCTATTTAAGGGCTAAGAATTCTTCGGCCACGAAATCAAACGCCGTTTTTTATGATATAATCTGCATTTCGCCATGTCCCATTGGTTTGAAGTATTTGACAACGAACGCGTTCAGCTTCTCACACGCAAACAAGCCACCCGGCTCATTCGCATGTTTATAGCGGCTTTTGCCGTTACTACGGCCGGTATTGTCATGGGATACAACTATAAACCTTTTTTTCCATTAATTATTGTAGGCGTCTTTATTACCTGGATTTTCGCAATCTGGTGGATTATGTGGCGCCTTCGCATGCTACGCCGGGTAGCCTGGTGTGTAAAAATATCCGACCGAAAAATCGAGGCCTACGATTATACCCGCAAAAAGATTTCCATGGACTGGACGAAAGTGCAACGTGTTGAAATCAACAAAGATTGCCTGAACCTGCTGGGCCCCAATTTTTGCTCCTTCCAAATCCCTCAACTCTTCTCCGACTTCGCTGCCCTCAGCCACCGGATAACAAGCCTCGCCGAACTCTACGAAATCCCCATCTTCATCGACGGCCTCCCCTGGCAAAGCCTCGACGTCTACGAGCTCTACCCGTTTTTGACTGAGGACGCGCCGCAGTAATAGCAACCAAAAAATCTTTTTTTCTGGTTGGTTTCATGTTTCTCGTTTCTGGTTATTAGAATTCCTAAAGCTCACTTTTAACAAGAAACCAGAAACAAGAAACGCGAAACCTATAATAATTCCCTATATTAGTCACACCACCATATCTTGTGCTTGCTTAGAAGACCCTGTACTGGCCTTGACGGCTAAGCGTACGGGTTCGCCCACCTGTTCTAATTGTATACATGCGTCGTACCCCTACCTCTACGCGGCCGCCTGCTGTATTAGCATGTGGAGTGCTTATTTGTATTCTTTTTTCAGCCGTTTCTTTCATGCCTGAGGAGAAGCCCTCCTCTTCTACATTTAGGGCATTGGTCTTTAGCAAAACTTCAGGCTTTAGACATGCATCGATAGAAGCAGGACTGGCACAACTTCGATCTATCGCCCTTGAAGACGGATTTTCGCTGGACGCAACTGAAGACGCCTCAGTGTTCAACGATTCAACACTATCTCAGTACCAGGTCGTTATCTTTCTCAACACGACGGGCAACGTACTCGACACACAACAACAAGCAGCCTTTGAACGATATATTCGAGCTGGCAATGGATTCGTTGGCATCCATAGTGCTGCTGATACAGAATACGATTGGCCGTTTTATGGCAACCTTGTAGGTGCATATTTCCAGAGCCATCCCACTGTACAACCTGGAATTATTACCGTAGCAGACCGCATCCACCCATCTACCTCACACCTTCCTCCCAGATGGAATCGCTCAGACGAATGGTACAATTACACCGAAAACCCAAGAGGGGATGTTCATGTATTAGCAACACTCGAGGAATCATCGTTTCAAGGTGGTTCAATGGGCATCGATCACCCCATAGCATGGTGCCACAATTATGAAGGAGGGCGATCCTGGTACACGGGTCTTGGTCATACCTCAGAAACATTTGAAGAGCCTCTTTTTCAAGAGCACATGCTCCAGGGCATTAGATATGCAGCAGGAGTCATCGAAGGAGATTGTACCGCCACAGTGGATGCGTTCTTTGAAAAAGCGGTGCTGGATGCGAATACTACGAATCCGATGCACCTGGATATTGCCCCAGATGGACGAGTCTTTTTTGTAGAGCGTGAAGGCGCATTAAAAATCTATGACCCAGAGCAGCAAGCCACGACCACAGCCGGTAATCTTGAAGTCACCACTGAGTTTGAAGATGGCCTACTAGGAGTTGTGCTAGACCCAGCTTTCGAAGAGAACAACTGGCTCTACCTGTTTTACTCTCCAGATATCCCTGAAGCCAAACAGCATGTTTCCCGTTTCACCATGGATGGTTCGGATCTGGATCTAGAATCGGAAATCATCCTATTGGAAATCCCAGTCCAGCGTGTCCAATGCTGCCATTCCGGAGGCGCCTTGACGTTTGATGGGGAGGGAAACTTATTTATTGCTACGGGCGACAACACAAACCCGTTTGAGTCAGACGGGTACGGCCCTATAGACGAACGTCCGGGGCGATCTCCCTGGGATGCTCAGGGTACTTCGGCAAACACGAGCGACCTCCGAGGCAAAATACTTCGCATTACCCCACAAGAAAACGGATCCTATACCATTCCCGAAGGCAATCTTTTTTCAGATAGTGAAGAAGGTAGGCCCGAGATCTATATTATGGGTGTTCGTAATCCCTTTCGGATTGGTGTAGATACCCGGCGAGGTTGGTTATATTGGGGCGATGTTGGCCCCGATGCTGGAGTAACGTCGAGCAGCCGGGGGAGCGTTGGTTATGACGAGTTCAACCAGGCACGATCGGCAGGCAACTACGGATGGCCTTACTGTGTAGGCGACAACCAGGCGTATGTTGACTACGATTTCCAAACCCGGCAATCAGGATCTCCATTCAACTGCAATGCCCCTGTAAACACATCACCCAATAACACTGGAGCCACAAACCTCCCACCAGCGGAACCTGCATGGATCTGGTACCCCTATGCACCTTCGGTAGACTTCCCTCAAATCCCCAGTGGCGGAGGACGAACCTCAATGGGAGGCCCAATCTATTATTACGATGAGGACCTGGACTCCAAGCGCAAACTACCCGAATACTTTGATGACACTGTATTCATTTACGAATGGGCACGCAACTGGGTCTTGGAAGTAAAGCTTGATGAAAACGGGGACATCCTGGTCATTAATCCATTTATCCAGGATATCCAATTGGAGCGCCCCATCGCAATGGAGCTAGGACCAGACGGTGCTCTCTACGTGCTCGAATGGGGCACTGGGTTTGGTGGCAACAATAACAATTCTCAGCTCGTCCGCATCGAGTTTGCACGAGGCAACCGGTCACCTATTGCCTCTTTAGAAGCATCGCCCCGATTCGGCCAACCACCTCTTACTGTACAGTTCTCAAGCGACGGATCCTTCGACCCTGACCCCGGAGACGTTCTCTCCTTTGCCTGGGACTTCGACGGAGACGGCACGACAGACTCATCCGATCCGAATCCATCGTTTACCTACAACGAAATTGGAGGCTTTACAGCTTCCCTACAGGTTTCCGACCAGGAAGGAAATCAAACGACGGCGTCGACCATAATTTCCGTTGGTAACACCCCACCTCGTGTAACGATGAATGCCCCTTTTGATGGCGGTTTCTTCGATTGGGGCGACCTTGTTTCCTATGAATTTGAAGTCATAGACGCCGAAGACGGCAATTCTTCTGACGGATCACTGGATTGCGCAAACACCGTTTTCCAACCCTTCGTTGGCCATGACGATCATTCCCACCCGCTCGACCAGTTTAACGCTTGTGACGGCACGTTCGCCATTATTGACGCCCACGGTTCGGATGGTGATAATTTGTTTTACGTTGTAGAGGCGACCTATGAAGATGCAGGATTTGGAACGGGCCCTGGCCTCAGCACAACTGCACGGCATATCCTTCGGCCAAAGCGAGTGCAAGCTGAGCACTTCACTACGAACAACGGCACCATGATCGAGCAGACAGGAGATGTTCTGGGCGGGCGGCAAAATGTAGGTTTCATCGAGGATGGAGATCACTTCTCATTTGCCCCCATCAACCTGGAAGGTATTGATTTTATCACGTATCGCGTAGCCTCAGCTGGTCCAGGTGGTATAATTCGGGTCCATGTCGGCTCGCCGGATGGACCAGTTATAAGCACTACTGCCGTCGAACGAACCGGACAATGGCAATTATACAGGGATGTGACTGCCTACATCGAGGACCCAGGAGGCACGCACGAACTGTTTTTTGTGTTCACCAATTCGCCAGGCGCTTCCGGCCTGTTCAATATCAACTGGATGGACTTCATCGGTCCCGGTATTGCAAGAACGTCCAATGATCAACCTGGTCTCTATGCCCAGTACTTCCCGAATACAACCTTCTCAGGAACGCCCCAGACCCGCGTTGACCCGCGCATCAACTTCAACTGGGGATCCTCCTTCTCTCCAGTGCTCACAAACAATGCTGATGAGTTCAGTATCCGCTGGCGTGGCTTTATTGAACCGGAAGAGACTGACTCATACAGATTCACAGCAACAAGCGGCTCTGAGATGAACGTCTGGATCGACAACCAGTTGATCCTTCAACAAAGAAACACAGCTAGCAACCTGGAAGCTACATCCACGGCTATATCTTTAGAAGCGCAACAATCGTATGCAATTCAGGTCGATTATATACATGATGGAGGGTCAGCTCAGGCAGACCTGTTCTGGGATTCCCCATCCACAGGCCGAACCATTGTCCCTATGGGAGTTTTCGCCCCAGACAGCACTTTATCGGTACAAACAGCAATGGAGATTCCAGACGAACCAACGATCAGTAGTATGTACCCAAACCCCGTTCAGGACCGGGCGACACTCATATTCTCGCTGCCGCTTCCTGGTCAGGGACGCGTCGAAGTATATGATCTACTGGGACGCAAGCAAAAGACTCTCATCAACGGCAATCTTTCTGCCGGTATCAATCGAATCGAGTTCGACGTAACCGGCCTCGCAGCCGGCACTTACTTTTATGTCATTGAATCCTCTGGCAAGACCTTACACGAAAGTTTTATTGTAGTGAAGTAAACATTAATTCGTCTTTTCAACTTGCGCTTTGATTTGAGACATTGCTTCAGCGTAATCAGAAAAATCGATATGCCGCACCACCTTGCCTTCTTTCATTTGAACAAAAGAAACGACTCGAAATGTTGCCGTTAGCTCGATTCCCGGTGCTTCCCAATAGCTCCCTTCTGCCCTAACGGTTGTATCTAGCTCATATACAACGCCATTACCAGTTACGAAGTGATACACAATATCATTTCTTACTTCCAAGACTCCGGAGCCATCGTTAGCCTCTTGATAAAAGGCAACGATTGCATCACGCCCAACTAAATCAATTGCATCTCCTCCAAAGTACTGCATGGTAAAATCTTGATATATGCTTTCTTCAGATAAATAACTCCCCATCTTCTCCCAGTCTGCAGCCCACACTGCCTGAAGATAGGAGGAAGTCAAAGTCTTCATGTTATCGTTTGAATCCTGCTGAGCAAGACCTGTTCGAGTAAACCAAAGGCTTAACATAAAGAGTATTAGTAATCGCCTCGAACCGACATGTAAATGGATGAAGTTCATCATAATCATTCAGAAGAGTTATCATCTACGACGTGCTCCACACTATCCTGCGCCTCCACAATCAACGCTTTCAGAATCTCCCCGATCTCCCAGGTTTGTTCAACCGATGCAAAATGCGCTGCGCCCGTGCCTTTTGCAAGCAGAGGTACAACGGTACCTGTATGCTCTTTTGTCGACCATCGAATTTGCATGTTGGGGTAGTTGTCAAAATTCCCTAAGGCGGCTAATCCTCCCGTCTCGTGATCTGAAGTGAATACAACCAGTGTCTCTCTCTGATCTTCTGAAAACTCAAGAAGAAGAGACAGCGTGCTCTGAATTGATCTCAAGCCTCTAAGCACCCTCTGAGAATTATTGTCATGAGAAGCTGCATCCAATTCTTCGCACTCTACCAACAGCATAAAAGGTTTATCCGTTGTCGTTAGATACTCAAGAGCCTTTTCAGTCAGCTGTGTAAGATTAGGTTTTGAGTTTAAATCCTGGACTTCGTCTTCATTATAAATAGCAGCAATCGGTCTATCACTAACATCCGCAATGGGTGTATTGAGTGGTTTATCCAAAAGATGGAATCGCTGCGTTATTATTTCAATCGTGGTTTTATAATCAGGGTTTTCGTCCTCCCCGACATCTTCCAACTCGCCAAAAAGAAGATCCAATTCACTTGAAGCGATTTGCATTAAAATATCCCTGGAATTGTCTCTCGACTTAGTGTGCGCCACAAATGCAGCAGGAGTTGCATCCCAGATGTATGAATCTGTAACTATCCCGGTCTGATAGCCTTGTTCTGTGGCCAACTCAAAAACATTGGTTAAATGCTCCCCTTCCTCATCCATTCCAATGACTTCCCAATAAGTGGTTGTGCCTGTAGCCATTGCAGTTGCTGAAGCACCGGAATCAGTAAGTGGGCCAAAAGTTGACTTTGAATCGTGCCATCCTTTTACGTCAAATTGCTGCCATACGGAAGAGGCACCTTCTGGTTGCTGCGTATGCAAGGCCAGAGACATATGACTAAACCCCAGTCCATCAGCCACAAATAAGATGATATTTTTTGGCTTTTCGCTGTAAACTCTTGACTCAGTTTGAGGGCGGTATTCAGCAGGTGAAAAGGGTATGTCTGCCGAAAAGGAAAAATCTGTTGTAGTACGATATACTCTAAAATTAAAGAGATAAAAAATACCAACAAGCAGCGCTGAAAACAGAAGGATATGCAGTAGCGATGTTTTGAGCCAATCTTTCATAGACACAGGTACCGGGTAAGACAACAGCAACACATAGTGGACACCAGCAAGGATGCCCTTCTATTACTTCCGCTACGGCAATGCTATAAAGTAGTTAGGCCCTAAGGCTCATCTTCAATCGGTTTTATCAAAAGTTCTTAGAGTACATGTAGAAGAAAATCTCCTCGATCATTTATGCTCAATTCATTCTGATAACTTGAACCGGATTTCTTCTTGCCGCATCTAATATCCGGAAAAAGACAGTCATGGTTACGAGCAAGATCAACAAACTTGCGGGGCCAAAAAATATCCACCAGGACATGCTCGTTTGATAGGAAAAGCTTTCGAGCCAAAAACGCAAGACTGTATAGGAAAGGGGCAATCCAATAAAAAGAGCGGCGAGAGTTAGAAGCAAGTATTTCTTCGCCACTAGAACGATCAATGCCGTCACCGAACTACCTAACATTTTACGAATACCAAGTTCTTTCAATCTACTTTCCACGATCAAAATGATGATCCCATACAACCCCATAACGGTTAGTACTATGGCAACGATCGAAAACGCACTGATCAAATAAGACAAACTCGTCTCCTTCTCGTATAAACGATTCATTCGATCGTCATAAAAACTCAGATCTAAAGGTACATCAGGCAGAATCTGGGCCCATATCTGTTCTACAGCCTCGACACCACGCTTTACATCAGACACCTTGACAAGCATGTTGCCCGGATCGATAAATGTAAATACGAGTGCCAGAGGTCCAATCTCAGAATGCAAAGAGGAGAAATGGAAATCTTTGACTACACCTATGATTTCACGATCCTCATCACTCAAAAACTGGACGCGTTCTCCTAATGGATTCTCAAAGCCGAGCAGATTAGCGGCCGTTTCATTTATAACGATTGTGCTCAAAGAATCCACAGCAAAATCTCTTGAAAAGAATCGGCCTGCTGAGAGCTCAATTTCCATTGTTTCAAGAAAGTCATAGTCCACCAGTATCTGAGCCGTTTTTATGCCGTCATCTTCTGCATTCCCTCCACCAGGAACCATTGTATTAATACCCAGGCTTTCACCCATTAGACGAGAAGCCTGAGCAACCGATTGCACCGCTGGATCAAGCAACAAAGCGTTATGAAGCGGACTGTACTCCCGAGCCATTTCATCCGGAGGCACCTTCAATACAAGTACCTGCTCTTGCTCAAACCCTAGTGCTGTAGTCCTCATATAATCTATCTGCCGAACAATAATGACCGTGGCGAACATTAGCCCCACAGATATAGCCAGCTGAATGGTAATAAAGATTGACTGAGCAAATTGATTGGAACGTAACTTTAGCTGATCCTTAAGTGCTTTTGTTATGGAATAGCGCACTGAAACAATAGCAGGGTACAGTCCAGCCAGAAAGCCAATTAGCAATGCAATGATTAATGCGAGCCCTGATGTAGCCAACAGGCCAGATACATTGAGCGAAAATTCCCAATTCAACACATCTTTGGTAACAGGAAATAATCCAATCAAAGCAATTGAGCTCACTAGAAGGCTTACCGCGGAGATCAATATGGATTGCAGCAGAATTCCAGAGATTATAGTTCTCTTTGTCCCCCCAAGCGCTTTCCGAAGGCCAGTCTCTTTTAGCCGCTTTATGCTTAAACCAAAGGTTGTACTCATCAAATTAAAAGCGGCAATGACTACAATCAACAATCCAATCACCGTTAGCCAATATGAAGTCAACTTGTTGCCAGAGCGTATCGGGCTATTTTCAGCATCTGTCATTGCATTCGAGCCAAAATAAATGTCGCGTATTGGCTGCAACTTAGCCTGGTAGGGTATCTCCCGCTGAACATACTCGTTTGTGATCTCTTCTTGCAGTCGTTCTATATTGGCACCCACTCCCACTCGAACGTAAGTATGAAATCCGACCCATCCCCAACTACTTAAATCCGACAAATACCCCTCGGGGACTTCATACGTTGGAAATGAAATAAGCATTTCGAAATCCAAGTGATTATTGGGAGCTATGGGCTCTACAATCCCAGTGACTTGCAGAGGTATTTCATCACCCAGATACAACACCTGCCCCATCGGATCGGCTTGACCGAAATACTTCAAGGCAGAAGACTCTGTTAGAACAATTGAATTCGGTGCATCAAGAGCTGTATTTGGATTCCCCTGCACCATGGAATAATTAAAGATCTCTAGAAAAGATGAATCAGCATAGAATACCTTTTCTTCATAAAAATGCAGCTCTTGATAAGAAAAAAAGACATTTTTCGCGAAACGCAATCTGGTTACGTTAAAAGTACCTTCGTACTGGATGCCAAGCGCAGGCGCTAGCGCTGGAGGCGTATTGATCCAATGAGTATCTCCACCTGGCAACTGTGAAAGAGTAGTGACACGGTATATATGCTCTGAGTGCTGTTCATCGTAGCTACGCTCATGGCTTATGTATAAGTAGATAAGCTGGCAACAGCTAAAAGCAACGATCAGGCTCAGTACATTTATCACTGTATGAACCTTTTGCTTAACCGAGTACCTTAATGCCAGTCTGACATCATACAAAAAAATAGATCCCTTCCACATGATTTCATGCATGAGCGATCTTTTGCGCTTCATTTTACCCCAATAAACCTTACGGTATTCTGTAGCAAGATCTTCGACCTCTCCGATCTGACGAATGGCTTCATAAAAGGCTATTTCCTCAGTATGTCCTTTACTTGTAAGATCGTCTACATGAGCACGAATGTGCACCTCCAATTCATCAATATCCTCACTGAGAATTTCGCGACGGCGTACTTGAATGTCTCGCCAGGCAGATATCGCCTTTGTCAGATTAAATTGCTTGTTCATGGTAACTCATCCTGCAGATAATATTATTAGCTCCCAAAATGATGCAAGGCAAAGCGTGTGTAGTAGTGGTTTTGGGAGCAGTAGTCATCGGAGTGGGAATTACTATATAATTTTTTTATATAGATCTATACCATCTCCGATCAGTGCAGTTCCGGGCCAGGATTATCCCCCTATTTTGAATCCTGCAAAGCCAGTCCGGAGAAGAAGAACTTCTATACCCTTGGCTTCGTGATACTATAACCCTGCACTTTCATCATTTCATAAACCAATACGTGCATATCTACATGACTGAAACAAAGCACTATCAGCCCCACTGGAGCTCAATCAGGAATCGCAGACCAGAAATAAAGCCTCTTCATCCCCATGTATCCACTGTAAAAGAAACTCAACGCAGTTCATTCATTCGATTTGAAGCTGATCGAGTACCGATCCAATATCGACATGCATATTTCGTGCTATTTGGCTCTGAATCTGCAGCAATTAAACGGGTCAAGGAATTTGTTGGTATTCACTTTGGAGAAATTCGTACTGTTGATGAGTTGGCTCGTGTTGCAGGAATGAGTCCTAGTTATTTTGCCCATAGATTCCGAGAAGAGGTCGGCGAGCCTCCATGGGCTTTTATACGCCGTATCCGGGCAGAGGAAGCACGCAAACGATTGGAAACGGGTAATACACCAGCTGAAGTCGCTTTTGATACAGGGTATGCTGATCAGGCACATCTAACACGAGAGATGCAGGCAAGATATGGTCAAACACCTGGAGAGTTAAGACACCCAGCATTGAACCGGGAAGAAGAACCTGTTGAAAAAAGCAGTTCTGTTCAAGACTAATGAACTGAGAATAGAGATAATAGAATGTGTTCGCTAGTTAGCCATATTCTATAAAATCATTCTCAATGAAATTATATCTCTTTCACCTTGGTCTTATGCAACCGGGTAATATTCCAGTTCCTGGTTATCTCGTTCAAACACCTGAAGGCACAAATATTTTAATTGATACAGGGTGGCCTGAAAGCTACGTAGACGAGCCTCAAGCTCCCCCAGGGATCACCCTGGAAATCAACGCGGAAGATACAATAACAGCCCGCCTCGCTTCTATTGGACTTGAGCCGGCAGATATTAACATACTCATCTGCACGCACTTTGATGACGACCACGCAGGAAACAACAGCCTTTTCCCTTCTGCCAAACATATCGTTCAACGCGCTCAGTTTGAAGCTGCTGAATCGGGACATCCACGATTCAGAACGGGTCATCCTTACCTGTCAAATTCCACGTTGCAGTATCAACTCGTAGATGGGGATACATCGATTTTAGATGGCATAGATCTTCTAGAGACAAGCGGGCACGTCCCAGGCCATCAATCAGTTCTCGTTCATCTACCAGATAAAGGACCTGTGCTTCTTGCTATCGATGCTGTTCCTCACCATGCCTATGCTGACGGCCCTACCCGTGACATTTTACCGATGGATATGGACGAGAAGGAAGTAAGGGCTAGTACCGAGAAGCTGGCACGCATCGTAAAAGAGAGGAATGTCGGATTAACGGTGTACGGGCACGACACAGAGCAGTGGCTTACTCTTCGCCACGCACCTCATTATTACTCGTGAGCAAACCTTGCTCATGCTTTCACTATTGAAGATCAGTTTGAGCGTCACCACTAAAGGGCCAACATGCCTTGCTGCTCCTCAATGACCTGCTCCATCTCTCTTCTAATTGATTCCAGTAGTTCGCTAACGGGCACAACATCGTCAATTGCAGTCACTCCCTGCCCGGCCGACCAGATCGTTTTCCAGGCTCTAGCTTCGGCCTCAGCCACATCCAATTCCTTACCGAAATCAATCTTTTTCCTTTGATTCCAATACTCTTTCGTAATCCCCGCCGCTTCCAGGCTCGACCGCAAAAAACTACCAGGCACACCAGACACTGCAGCAGTATATATGATATCTGCAACAGAACTATTAACAATGGCCGCCTTGTACTCCTCCGGTGCCCTGCTCTCTTGTGTATTGATAAATCGCGTCCCCATATAGGCCAGATCGGCCCCCATGGTTAGCGCAGCAACTACATCCCTGCCCGAACTGATGCAACCGGCAAGCAAGATCGTTCCATCAAACATAGAACGTACCTCAGAAAGGAAAGGCATCGGATTCAGCATTCCTGCGTGCCCGCCAGCACCAGCGCTTACACAGATTAGACCATCCACGCCAGCCTCAATTGCTTTCTCAGCATGGCGCCGGTTCGTCACATCATGCCAGACCAACCCGCCGTAGCTGTGTACAGCATCTACCACATCAGAAACAGCGCCTAACGAGGTAATAACAATTGGCACCTGGTGCTTTACCGTGATCTTTAAATCGGCTCTTAAGCGAGGATTTGATTTATGAACGATTAGATTTACACCAAAAGGAGCCGACTGCCCGGGAGTCATTGCATCTAGTGCGTCCAGCTTGGTTTTGATTTCTACTAGCCACTCCTCATATCCTTCTGTGGTTCGTTGATTTAAAGCCGGGAAGGTCCCAATAATCCCATTCGTGCAGCAACTCAAAACCAGCTGTGGATCCGAAATCAAAAACATAGGCGCCGCAACGACGGGCAACCGCAATTCGCTGGATATTTCTTTTGGAATCATAGTATTATACTTCTATTTTGCACTGCAGCCAATTCGAGTAAATCTCTTCTTGAAGCTCAGACCTCTCAACTACCCGCTCCATTCTGAAGACGCCAGCTTGGTCTGCCGTCAAAATCAGACCAGCATGTTTTAAATAATCGTTGTATTCAATGTCTTCAACACCATATACATGTGCATTAAGAAAGGCTTCAAAGCTACTCCCAGCCACTATTTCTAGCGCCTGCTGAAACCCATATTCGGGTACTCCGCGATCTTTTTCTGCGTATTCAGTATACAGATACCGAAACACATCATCCAGCGACTTGCGATTTGCTGTTCTATGCCTGATTTCAAGATCGAGCATCAATCCCAATACGTTCCCCGACGTGTAAAAGGAATGCCACGTGTCGGGAGGACCTGCTGGACCGATCCAGCTATCCCAACTGGTCATCGCCACACTCATCACCTTGCGCCCGGGCGCCCGATCATAGCGCTGGATTGTATCAGCCAGCTCTTGCAGGTATTCTTCTTCCGTATATAGACCAGCCCTGGCCAGCGTGAGGTCCGTATAGTAACAGGTAATGCCTTCATATACCCACATGGTTGTGGTATAGGCTTCCTTAGAATAGTCGGGATAATAGATCGCCTCTGGCCGAATTCTTTCTACACTCCAGACATGAAACAACTCATGCGCTGTTAAATCCAGGAAACGGTGCCGAAACCAGGCGTCCGAATAATCTGCCGGGCCTATTACAATGCAGGTTGAATTTTTGTGTTCTACTCCGTGCCCGAATCGGTCAGCCAATAAATGGTATAGAAAAACATATCGTTTAAAAGGAGTGACGCCCATCATTTCAGTCTGCACCTGCACGATTCGTTGCACTTCATACAGCACGTCATCCGGATTATAATGATGCTCTGCTCCCTGAAACACCAACTCATACGTAGCACCGTTGTGATCAAACCCGTATGTCCTCAAATCTGGGCTGATGATGAAGGGAGAATCAACCAATTCATGATAATCGGCAGCCAGATATCCTTTTTTAGATTCGTCGTAATCTAGGGCCGTCGCGACCTTCCACTCATTAGGATTCGAGAATGAAATAATGGACGGTGTAAACTCTTCTCCAGGCACATACATGAGAACAGAGATGGGGTTGATGTATGCCTCATGTTCATCAAGATAACTTTCGCCTGCATCTAAGACATTTGCATAAGCTTGATAACGAACTACGACCTCTTGCGCATCACTGGCCTCTACCTTCCAGGTGTTCTTATCTGTTTTACTAAAAGGCAACATCTTACCAGATTGTGTACGCGCCTCAAACCCGATAATATACCGGGCATAATTTTGAATGATATAACGCCCGGGCCTCCAGGCCGGCATGCGTACATCTAAATCACCGCTTCCCTCGCGTTCGATTTCTAGCTGGACATGAAAATAATGGGTGTGCGGCTCAGGCCAGGAAAGGTGATACCGAATTGCATTTACAGATTGCCCATCCGCATTCGTTCTTCTCATCAATTGTTACACTAAGAGGCTTGTAATCATTTCATTAGCACAGATCACTTAGAGCGAGCTCTGTACAATTTGTACCAACACCAGTACACATGCTATATGGTTCCCTTTTTAGGTTGATCTCACTGAAATCAACCCAAGGCCTCCCTTATCAACTCACGCGAAGACGCCGAAAGCGGCAATGCTAAAACGGCCTCATGGCCTTTCGGAGACATCTTGGCCCATGTCTTTTTCAGGATACCAATCAACTTCTCATTGTCGTGCTTGATGGCAAACGACTCGAAGTAGTAATGTAGAAAAACAAGACAGATCACATCTTCCAGTACCTGGACTTCCTCATCCTTTTTCAACCGCTTTTTCTGGATGAGCGATTGCACACGAGAGATAGCATTAGCATCATATCCATTCTCCTCCATGACCCCGCCTACTGTTTCGGCGTGATACTTAAGCAACGCCGTTCTCCATTGTTTATAGCCCACCTTGGTCATGGGATAGTCATTTCGAGGAATGGCCCAGCGACGGATGTGCTGGGCTCTTGCTGCCAATCGCAATTCTTCGGATGCCTCAGGATAAAACGTTGAAAGGTGCTCGGTCATTCGCTGGGCATAAAGCAGTTCTTTGGGGTACATCTCCCCATCAACCGATTCTTTATTTGGATCTCCGTTGTTAATCCGATCGAAGGCCGTGATTGTACGTTCGAAGCGCTCAGCGTCCATTTAGTCACCTCTAGGTATACATCCTTCTTTTCTCTGGGTATCACCAATGGCAATAATCTTCCAGCCGGAATCGTATCGAGCTAGCTGAAACGAGTCCTTCCCACAATGATCTATTTTGTCGCCTATCCACAGGTTGTAATCTAACCAAACAGTAGCAAGGTTATCATGGATGGTGATTCGAGGATTCCAGTACGTTTCAAGGATTCTTTGCTCCCTGGGTTGGGCCATAAACTCCATAAATTGTTTCATCGTAATGGGACGAATCCGGGGAGCACCAGCGTCGTTAAAATCAGTGATCATCAACCGGGCATCCCGCTCTGTAACTGACCACATCTTTGTGGTATCTCCAACAGCAAATCCTTCAAAAAAAGTATCGATAGGCGCCATGATTTCATTGTACGTTGCCTGTCCGTATACATTCCCGAATAGACAACATGCAATCAATAAAAAACTAGAAAAACATTTCATAGATAGCTAAGTATAGTTGATATCAATTCTGCTGTTTAGAGAACGCAGCAGCATTTCGCATATAATAAACATCTTGAGCCAAATATACCTCCAAAGAGTTCTTCGAAGTGGTATACTGATTCAATAATTACTATTTGCTACTCTACAGCTTTCCAGGTTCCCTACCGTATCTGCTGCGCATCATAAGGTTATTCCAAGAAAGCAACTCAACCGACCCAGGTTGTCATTTCATTTATGGTATGGGCCTATTCTAATGATATTTGGTACTTTTTAGCCAGTGCCATTGTCACTCTTGCGTTATTTATCTACGCACTACCGCGTAGACATTATCCAACTGTGCCTTATTTTCTGCTAGGCACTGCGTTAATTACGATATGGAGCATTCTATCGTGTTTTGAAATCCTTGCTGTAATCCCATCCATACGCGAGGGCATCAGCAATGCGATGTACCTCTCCATCTCGTTTACCTGCGTACTATGGTTTCTTTTTTCTCTTTCCTTTACGAGAAGAAAAACCTGGTTCTCTTCCGCCGTCGTAGCCTCACTCTGCCTTATCCCTACAATAACTACGATCCTGGCATTAACGAATCAGTCTCATGGATTCATGTTTGGCCCAAGTCGTTTTTCCTTCGAAAACGAGCAACTCATCCTAATCAAAGAGTACCGGCTATGGTTTTGGGTCCACACTATTTATAGCTACACCGTTGTTCTACTGGGCTCAGGGTTTATCATCTCATTTGTCCTGGACAAAGACCGGGTTTCGAGAAGGCAAGGATACATCATGATAATAGGGGCCATCTTCCCCTTTGTGGCAAACATATTATTCCTCGGCTTTCGTGAGGAGTTCATGCATATTGACATGACACCTGTAGCGATGACCTGTGCCTCTGTATTTTTCGCCTGGGGAATATTCAAATACCGTCTTTTTGATCTATTACCACTGGCACGTTCGACGGCATTTGGACTCATGGACGATCCTGTCTACATCCTCGACACCCAGGCTCGTGTCGTGGACTGTAACCCGGCTGCCTGTCAATTTCTAGGAAAAGGCAGAGAGGAATTTTTCAACCAATCCTTTACGGATCTCTTTACCCTGCCCACAAATATCCTTGATCCGGAAAATCCATCAGCGATTGAATTCTCAATACCGTCCGAACATGGCCCTGTCTATTATTCCATTCGATCAAAACAGATACTAGGAATTAAGCAGGAGCAACTCGGTTATCTTGTCAACCTGCACGACATCACCTCTCTAAAACGAAACGAAACGGCATTACGACAGGCAAAAGAACACGCTGAAACAGCTACTCAATTCAAAAGCGACTTCCTCGCGACGATGAGCCATGAAATCAGAACACCAATGAATGGCGTTCTCGGCTTCACCAGTTTGCTTCTCGACACTCACCTGGACAACGAACAGCGTAATTACGTGGCCACAATTCGAAAGAGCGGCAAAACCTTGCTTGCACTCATCGACGACATCCTGGACTTCTCCAAGATCGAAGCGGGTAAGATTGAGCTTGAATACAATCCTTTCTTTTTACATGTTTGCATAGAAGAAGCCATCAGCATCATTGCAAAAAGGGCCAATCAAAAAAGCCTGGATTTATCCTACTACATCGACCCGAATGTCCCAGTAGCCATCAAAGGTGATCGTACGAGGATACAACAAATTCTCATCAACTTACTTGGAAATGCGGTTAAGTTTACTACTGAAGGAGAAATCATCCTTCAAGTCACATGCCTAGAGATCCCGGCAGATCAAACAACACCGTTCCTGCTCGAATTTTCCATCCGAGATACAGGCGTTGGTATACCCAAAAAACGACTTCATTCTATTTTCGACTCCTTCACACAAGTTGATAATACCTCCACCAGGCGTTTCGGCGGGACTGGATTAGGTCTGACTATTTCGAAGCGATTGTGCGAGATGATGGGCGGCCAGATACATGTGGATAGCCAGGAAAAAATCGGCACCACCTTTTATTTCACGCTCCCGGTTACAGAAGTACATGATACAAACTTTCTAAACCAGAACACAACGCTGGACAGGAGTATGCCTGGATACAAGGTACTTATTTCAAGTTTCAATGCAACACGGCAAAAGTATCTTTCACTGCTGTGCAATGGTTGGGGTATGCGCGTAACCGTCACAGAAAGCACAACAGGTATATCAGACTTGATTGATTCGGGACGTGTCTTCGATTTGCTGATCATCGACCATCATACAGAAAAACTGAACACGAATGTCGTTCTAAAAACAATAAGGAGCCGCGGCATTGAATGGCCCATGTTTGTCTTGCTCCCCATTACAGAGACCATTTCCTCCCTGCCAACCCCGATCAAAAACATCATCCACAAACCCATCCAGCGTCAGCAGCTGTATGACAACCTCCTCGAATGCCTCACAGGCCTTCAGCCCATCGATCAGGACAACTCTCGGCTTTTCAACCACAAACTGAGCGACACCTATCCCCTCAACATCTTAATCGCCGAAGATGACAAAATAAACCAGGACCTGGCCCTCCTCCTCTTCTCCCGCCTCGGCTACGACCCCGACATCGTCTCCAACGGCAAAGAAGCCCTCGAAGCCGTCGCCAAACAAATGTACGACGTCATCTTCATGGACGTCTACATGCCCGAAATGGACGGCCTATCCGCCGCCCAAACCATCCGCAACAAAGTCCCCCCCGACTTATGGCCCCAGATTATTGCCATGACTGCAAGTGTCACTCCATATGATAGAGCTCGCTGTGAGGAGGCTCGGCTGGATGGGTTTATCAGTAAGCCGATCGATGTGGAGGTGCTGTCGAGGACGCTGCAGTTGGTTAAGGGGGATGGGTGAGAAGGGTTCAGGGTTTATTTGACGTGGAGACTTGTTTGGATTCCTGTTGCAAAGGCCGGGGTGAACTGCACCCTGATTCTGTGTCAAACCAAGAGTTAGACTACCTGCTTCTTCGGAGTCTGTTGATTTTACAGGCTTGTACTAGTTCTCGGGATGATCAGCTACGCAGTGCACTGTGTGGTCATGCACATTATAGTCAATTCTCCATCCTCCAATTTTTCTCTGGCTTCCTCTAGTGAAGCAAATCAATTTAAGTTCAAACATGCATCTCCGAACTTGCCACTGAATGCTTCAATATAAGCATTGTCGGTTGGTATACCTGGGCGGCTACATTCCAACCTGATGTTGCCTGCATAGGCCCAGGCGTCGAAGATTCTGGTGGTGAACTCTGTGCTGTTGTCGACACAAATAATCCTAGGTAGTCCACAGGTTACTTTCGAGTGCTCAAGCATTTCCACAACACGCTCTCCTGTTAGGCATGAATTGGCTTCCAAAGCAGAACTAACACTAGAAAAGTTGTCCACTATCGTTAAATCATAAAACTTCTCCCGTCGAAGAGTGCATTGTGTACAAAGTCAACTGCTCCTGTTGCCTGAACCTTTAGTTCGTACATCTCGTAACCAGATATTACAGGTAGTATCTAAATTAATATTTTTTCATATGAAACTGTCTGCTTTCGATAGTACGCGCTTAGCCAGGAGAAAAAGAATACGACAATTCCTCATCGAACAAGGGGACATAAATTTCCAACCCGATTACTTCGATAAAAAAGGGCGACGTAAGATGATAAAGAACAGATTCAAAAAAATGGAAAGGCATATAGATGGCTTTGACCTTGATCATGAAGTGGTTGTAGAAACATTGTTTCCAGATACGGGCGTTAAGCTCTTCCAGTTTATTAGGCATCCATCGTTACATGAACCTGACCCTAGACTGGGTCAATGGTTCTGCAGATTCAAATATGTTACAATGAATGAACTTGGAATTTTCAGTGGAGCAGCCGGAAGAACACAATATAGATTTGAAGCTGTTTACCCGATTAACGTACTAATTGGTATTGCTCGCGGTTTACCCTTGGATTTAGATAATAGCGAGACTGTAACAGCCTACAACTTTGAATATGGAATTGGCGGACAGGGTGGTGGAGAGCAAATTTATATCCCCCGAAGATCACTGCTCGGCTTGAGAAGTGTGTAAAGCTCCTTTAAGAATCCACCTCAGAACGTATTAATGTTTCTCAATGTTGGCTTTCCTTTCCGCGTATTGCTTTTTGAAATAGTAATATCCCTCATCAGGAGTAAATAATGTTCTTAACTCACTATGCGGTCCTACATCTTCAATCGCAACAAAAATACCTTTAACTAGATCTGGAGGGTGATACCAAACGAGGATATCATCCAAACCAGAATAATGTCCATTTACAATTATTCGCCTCTCTTTAAACTCAGTCCCTGCAAGCTGAAATGCAGCTGACCGACAAATCTCTCTGGCCTTATCTAAATAATCGTCTTCTGTACCCATTGTGGACGGACCAGGAAAAGTGTATGAAGTATCTGGTATTTTTACAACCTTGCCGTCAACTATAACAGGTTGTGTATGCTTAAGCCAATGAGCTATTTGATTATTCCACCAGGGCTCATCTCCTTTATGAGGCTTCATCCGACTGAGATTTAGAAGAGCGCGATATGTAGATTTTTTCATTTAAACGGGCCTTTATAAATTACAAGAATCCTAGTTCTCCGCTTCTGTTACAAAGTGCACAATAATGTTATAAATATTTCCATCTACCGCACTTCCAGTAATAGTAAATACTGCGCCAATTCCATCTATAAGATCGACAATGATTTCTTTCGGAATTTGCTCTACTTTATAGAGATGTGATAGCTCGCCTGATTTCACGAGACGCTTTAAATTTAACTGTGCCGCAGATTTGAATGTTTTGGGCAAAACTACAGCTGATGCAGCAAGCCCGATCAAATCTAGACCAAGTTTTGAATTTGTGTACCAACGTTTTGAATCAAGGTATTTCTCGTTTGTAGAAGAATCTACCCATTCATTGTATACACGACCTGCAGAATCACCACATTGCAGCGAAGAAGCCAATGCAGCAGAGTGCGCAAGCACCGTTAGAGGTATCGAAGTGCCACCAGTAAAAGGCGTAGTGATTCCTGATATAACCGCAGAAGTCCCGGCAAGAAAAGCAGCACCGCAATTTAATAGTAACATCCCCACCTCCTTCCGCATATTGTGAGTATCGTCAGGACCAATTTGATCATGGTGTTGCTTAGTGCTCTCAGATATAACCACCCACGTGCGCAAGCCTGGAGGGAAGCGGGATGGCCTGACTATCTCGCACATCAAATTACCATTATATACTATTCCATATCCTTGAAACTTAGGGATATTATCTACAGCTTCTATAAGTTGCCGCCGCCTTTCTCTGGTTAATCCAGCCATAAGATCTATTCTGTCTAATCTTGATCAAAGAAATCCCACATCTTCTCTACGTTAGAGTCGTATTCTTCCGGAGGTTTTTTTTTCTGAGCACTTTTGGATGTGGTCCTGGCTGAACCTTGAATTAATGCCTCATACGCCTCTTTCACCTCAATAAAGCGCCGAGCAGCCTCTTTATCCCCTGGATTTTGATCAGGATGGTAATTGAGTGCCATCTTTTTGTAGGCTTTTTTTATTTCTTCGCTCGAAGCCCCCTCAGGTAGTCCAAGTATTTCATAGTTGCTATCGGACATTTCGGCCTTTCTAATTTAGTTGAATGAGAGAACCCTTAACCTTGACGATAGCTGTGCTTTCTAAATCAGCTCCCGCTGTACCCTTTAATTTCAAGCTAGATTTACTTTCAATTTTAGCCTCAGAAGTACTTTCCAACGCAAGCGACCCTTTACTGTCAAGCTTGATAGAATTACTTCCTTTAAATTCCATCTCTTCACTTTCTAATATAATCTTTTTACCCTTGAGCTTAATTTTATTATTGCATTCAAGCGCAATATCTGTCTTACCACCTTCGGTTATGATATCAACGTGGTGCTCATCTGATTCCCCGGCGCGAATACGTATTTCTTCTTTTTTGCCATCTGAAATAATATCAATACGACTCCCTTTGGGCGTCCGGATCGTTTTATACTTAGCAGTATCTACATTCTCATGAACCTTCTGCCTCCGAATACTTCCTATGATCACGGGTTTGTCATCGCAATCATCGATGAACCGAACGAGCACGTCCTCCCCGACTTCAGGAAGCATATTAATACCAAACGTTTCACCGTTGTCCGATGAAGGCCCCATTCCTGCATAGGGTGTCAATACATCGACCCAGCACTGATTGGAGTCGCTGGCACTTTGATCAACCTCCCAATTAAAGCGCACCTGTACACGACCAAAGTTTTCTTTGTCTCCTTCGTTTTTTGTAACCCGGGCAAGAAAATCGATGCCTCTCCAGGGAGGATAGATCTGAGGCAAAGAGATGAGTTCTTTGGCCTCTACGAGTAAATGATGCTGAGTCGTTTTAATACTCTCATCTGAAATACTATCAAGTGGTCTAAAATATACAGTATCAGAATTGATAACCATATAGTTTGTACCTTCTATGCTAACTTGTTGACCTACCTGCAAAAAAACCGTATGTGTGGTTATCTTACGCTGCCCCGCCACCATAGAATAATAGTGATGATCTCTGAACTCAAGTGATTCTTTCATTCTCTCCTGAGAATCCTCGAATGCAGTATTAGCAAAGTAGGCCTTTTCAGGACGCCTCAGATCATCATTATACGCTTTAACCCCCTTCTTGAACGTTCCGAGTGTGCCTCCCCCTGCGCCAAAAGACCGCTTCTCCTGCATTGCAACCGTTGATCCGAGAAACACATCAGATTTGATGTCCTTTTTCTCAATCTTTACAGAAGCCCCATCAAGTTGTCCTAAACGCAATCGCGTTCCTTTCCTGTCCACAAACAGAGGAATGCCATAATTCGACATGAGCCGGCTAAGGTATTTAAAGTCTGTCTCGTTGTACTGAATACTTAAAGGCACAACTTTATCAAAATTACCTTTGCCCATAATGCCATCACAAGGAAGATCATTAAAAATCTGATTGGCAACGTCACGCAGTTTCGCCTTTGGCTTCTGAAAAACCCGGCAACGCTTAACCTGGTCTGCCCGGATTGTATCCGATAAAGCAGTCAGCTTAAATACCTTGCGTTCACCGGGGATGTTTGACTGATACTCTACCCACGTAATAACACCCGTGAATACCTCTTCAACTTTTGATCCATCCTTAAAACTACATACAATTTTCTGACCCAATAATGAGGCAAGATCATCGTCATTATACGAATGAGCAATATTTAGATATAAACGACTGTGGCGCCCAAGCCCCTCCCGAATCGACACCTCTTTAACAGTCGTTTTATTGAGGTACTCAGGCTTAAATGTAAATGAAGCCATTACACAATCCTCAACATTGTTAATGATTACTGTTCCAGGAAATTAACTGAAGCGGTTAGCTAATCATAGTTTCTGCACTTCCGCTCGGTACTAGATCAGGCTCTCGCTTAACGACAACCCGGTAATAATGCCCATTGTTACTCGTTGCTTCAACATATGAAGCAATAAATGCTTTCTTGATCGTAGCTTCACGAAGAGTATTATTTCCTTCGACGACTTTCACAGTTACCGGCTTAACTCGTTCGGCTTCTGACTTTGATGGATCAAAACAATCTTTCAACCAATCGATCCAAACGGCCTTTTTATCTTTAAGAAAGATGTCTTCTTCTTTATCGAGTATAGTTATGGTAAGATCGGCCCAACCATCATGATTTGGCCCCTGAGGGATACTAAGTTCGAGCGAATCGACTTTAAACTCCGCAGATCCCCCTACTTCAACTTTATATTGGATTGCCGCCATAATAAGATCTCTTTTTTATACTAGGCTTTAAAAAAGGGTGGAGTAACTCCACAGTTTGAAAGGTATCTGCACATAAATATGTTAATGTGCAGTCAATACAACAGGAGCATCAGATCCCCTGCGGGGTCCTCTAGCAAAAGTTATAGTATACGAGTGCTGTCCCCCGCTAGCTGACTCGGTGTACTGTAAAGGAAATGCACTCTTTATTTCAAAGGTGCGATATGGCTTTGTGTTATCATCTCCTCCAAAAATTTCTACTTTCAATGGACGCATACGCCCCGTAGGAGAGCTAGGATTGTTTTTATCCTCCAGGCAGGCATCTATCCATTGGGCCCAAATCTTGCGTTTTGTAGCATCACTGTAGATTTCTCTGGTATGATCAGTAACTGTGATTTCTATATGCGGAAGCACCTCAGCACCAGATGCCATAATGACCATCTGGATAGATTTAACCTGGATCGTGTCCTGGCCAGCGGTTATCATATATTTCATGGTTTTCCTCTAGGTGTTGGATATATATAGGAAATGAATTTCTAGTTTGTTGATTCCTCTACTTCCTCACCGCTCGTACCCACCTTCACAATTCCTGTAGATTGATTACCTTTTATGCGTTTAATGTCGAGATACCCTAGTTCCTTATCATACTCAAGAACGTACTTTTTCGTATCCAGGATGGAATTTACGGCACCATCTTCCCAGATTCCTGCGTATTTTTCTGTGAAGTATTTTAGGGCAGCTTCGGTTTTTTCTTCAGGGTCTAAAAGCAGAACCTTTTCAAGGTATTTTGCTTGCCTGAACTCATGAAGCGGCAACGGCCGGTTCCCTATTTTACAGAGTGAATTGAGTGCCACCATTCGCTGCTTGTTATAACTCTTCCCGGTTTCCTTGCTATGCTCAAACATACAAAACGGAAGAGGCTCCTCTGAATCGTTGGTATAAGTCACTCCTTCTGATAGAAAATCAACTTCCCAAAGCGCCTTATATTTGTCCTCACTGAGAGACAGGTTCAAACAAGGCCAGTCCGGATGCAATCGATGCCCGACACCATTGGTCTTGAAGTACCGTTGTACAAATTTTCTGTCGTCATTACGTGCTACTAGCCCTGCAGCTATATAACACATTTTTACAGAAATAGCCCGATCTATTTTAAATACGGCCCGTTCATTAGCGGCAAATTTCTCCCCCACAGTAAAGGTAGTGCCCCTTGCTACTAGTTCACTGTCAGGTATACAAAGAACAGCACTTTGATACTTAAGATTTTTATTCCCCTCTCGTACCCACATTTCTTCAAGATTCTCAACTTCATCCGGATTATTTAGATCATCGTAGTTTACTCCTTTACGAGGAGAGATAAAAACACTAAACCCTTCCTTTGCCGCAATTCCAAATAATTCGTCAGAGCCATTCTCTACAAGCCCCGGAGCGATGACAATTGATAAAGAACGCTCAAGCTTTGACTGATTTGGGTGGTTTAATTTTGAAGCGAGTTCCTTAAACTTGCCAAGTAAATTATCATCACCGAGCAATTCACTTGCATCCGTATTGGCTATTAACACGCGTGGTTTCCTATCCTGCGCCTGATCGGCTAACTTCAGGAACTCATGAATCCCTATCATTTTGGAAACCACAGGTGCAACCGACTTCATATAGTCAAAGAAAATCTCCTGAGCTGCTTGTAAAAGTCGGTCATGGCGAAGATGCCATTTGCGTACTTTAGCTTTGGTAATTTCATGTCGCACCCCGAGCAATGCATTCTTAATCCACTCCTCAAAACGTTGCACAAGTTTTGAGTGCTCGCGGGCTTCTAGTAAACACAATTCCAGGTATTTTTCCAGACCAAGTCCACCTTCCATCGCTTCTTCCCCATCACGCTGTTTTCTAATCACAGCTATCTCATTTTCCTTGCGCCCAACAGGAGTAACTGTGTGCAAATATGCGATGATTTTATTTTGTTTATCCCTGTCCTGGCTATAATAATCCAGCGCCACGCTCCGCACATTTTCAACATGCTCTTTCAGTTGGCCCGGTGTCTGGCCATCACGAAGCTGTTCAATCTGTGCTGGCGATAACAACTCCATTCCATTAAAGTCAATATTCCCACTCGCTTGCTTATCTGTTTTTTCATCAGAACCCTCTCCTTCTTCAACTGTGTTACTCTCCTCCCCGTCTTCGTTTGCAACTTCTGCAGGCGCTTGCTTATTGTCCTCTGAAGAGCCGTCTTTTTTTGCCTCTAATAATTTTATCTTTTCTTGCTTATCTTCATAACTTGCTTTAAGCAGCTTTTCCTCATTCGATTGTGGTGCAATAAAATCTACTGCGATTTCATCACCAATACCGGATTCTGTCAAAGACTCCAGGAATTTCTGATCACCTTTTGGCAAGTCATCCTTATCACTGGCCTCACTCAGATAGGCTTTTGTCACATTGGCTACAAGTTTTTTCCCCTGATAAACGTCATCTTCCAACCTCTTCCGAGCAATCACGAGCATTTCATCGTTCCCTTTCTTCTCTAAAATGAGGGGCTTATTAATTTTAATTTTCTCCTCGGTTATAAACAGATTTCCTTCTTCATCAAAATCCAGTATAGACTGTGTTACGTATTCTGCATCTTCTTCACCACCTTCTGTTCTACTAGACGCCTTCTCATCGGAAACAACGGTAAACAGTTTACATCCTTCCGCTGTAACCAGGTAGGTGATTACGGGCTCAGCTAACCTTGAAATAAACTGACGTCGCAATTCTTTCTGGGCTTTTAGCCGTTGTGGATCGCCTGTTTCTGTAGCAGCCAGGTAATCATGGCGGCCCCGATCCAGCAACCTTCGTAGACTTTTTATCTGATCCTTAAGATCTATTTCTTGATTCTTCCCTATCTTCTGCCCGCGTTGGGTAAGAATTTTGAAAGCCAGTGTTTCAGTAGTAATAGGAACTTCCAATAATCCTTTAGAATATTTGCTACTGTGCTCTACAATAATGCGGTCTTTTCCTTCAAATCGTTCTTCTGTGACCTTGAAGTAATACGAGGGTTTGAATATGCGAAATACATCTTCTGTTTTCTCAACCGCAAGGCGCTGGAAATCTTCGCCATCAAAGATCTCATCAATTGTTCTATCCCAGTTTCGCACTCCACTTAACTTTGATCTTAAAGACGGGGTGGCCTGAGATGGATTATTGCTTAACTCCCCTAGTATCAGCGTGTTATTGGTATGGGTAATGTGGTGCTTGATGTTAATTGGCATAACTTACTCATTCTGTGGCTTTCCTACTACCAGATACGCTTTTCATAACGTGCAGACGTGTTCGTATGAAGAGAACGTATCCTAAAACGTGATTATTGTACATTTTGGCATTAAACCTCAATTATTTTCACTATAGGTCTCAATCAACCTATACTGCCTCTAGTGAGGTTCTGTAGTATATCTACCTTATATACACGTCACAAAACGCATACATGTGGGTGTAGTACATGCGGCTTGGGATAAAAATAGTACTTTAGATTTTTTTTTAAGTTCTCAGTAAAGTAACAAAGCAGATATGTATACATATCTTTCCATAAATAGTCATGCATAAAATTTCGCATCCTCTGCTACCTGTTGGTCTCTGGTACGTATTATCAATTGGGTATATGAGCGAATATACATCTTAACGTTATTAAAACAATTATGCTGGATAAAACCTTCGAATCCTGGAAACAAGCAACACAACAGCATATACTTGACATGGAGGATGTTCTCATCCAGAAGATTGCTCGCGAACAAATCGCACGCTTCGAGAACACTCCGATCATCCAAACGCTATTCGATACGACCTCGAGGCAGATTACGATCGAGAACCTCAGCAATTTCAACAAATTGTACCCAATGGATATAGGAGACGAGGGTTTAGATTCACCCCTCGTCTTTCTTCCATTCTCGGAAACTCAGATCCAAAAACTGTGCAATACAACTCACACGTACTCAAACACAGAAATGGACATTCCAATCGTTCTGAAACGTGATGATTATTACATCGACAAAGAAAAACACTGGGGAAATATTATTTCTTATGGCTTTTTGAAAAATGGCAAGGATCAGTTTCTGCCTCACCTTGCCTTCCCCTTTCTTCCCTTTTCACGTAAATATGTCCGTATTGAAATCGATGATACAGCAGAATCATCAACGGATTATACACTTCCAGAGGAATTCGAAATAGAGAACATCAAATTCAACCTCCAAAATGTAAAACTGAACGAAACAGACATCTCAAAGATAAGCAATACTGTTGTACCTATCTGGAATATAAAACTTAAAGAACTACCTATAGGTTTTTACTCTCGTCCCTATACTATAAACGAAGAAAATGGGCACCGGGTGCGCCTGGATCAAATCGAAAATGACCTGGACTTGAAAGCGCAACACCTTTATCATCAAGTAGGCAGAAAAGGGACAGGAGCAAAGACAGTGTGGTCTAATACTGCCTCCTTTAAAAACCTTCCTATTGCAGACTACAAAAATGGCCTCCCCACCCCATGCCTTACATCCACAAATGTTATTGACTTCGTCAGGCTATCGGAAATCCATAAATTTACACCCACAAATGAACTCCAAGAAAATATTACTCAGTGGGCCTCAGCGGTAGACCACATCCTGTACACCGATTTATACTGGTTCAGGCAGTTTGTGATGGCATTTCAGCTAACTGAAAGTGATATTGTCAAATTGATCTCTATGATCACTGGTCAAAACTCACCCCTTAAATTAAAATCTATTTCTAAACATCGAGAAACCCCGGATTTCTTACAATGGCAGAAGAACCAAAAATTTTCAGACTATACCTGGTACTTGAAAGACCTGGATGCAGAGGATGAACTCATTGATCAATGGACAATAATCAACCTGAACTTTGTCATTCGCAATAATAAATTTTTTCCTGACTATGTCGTGGAAGACTTTGCAAACTATATAGCTTCTCTGTGCTCCCTTTATTTCCCTTTCGGTGCAAAGTGCACAGCTTCAGTCTCATAACACCTTTTATTCGACTTAGCAACCACGCTTCTTATGCATGATTCACAAACGTTAAAACTCCCAGAAGCCCCGCAAACGGTTGGTGAGGCCATTGCTCCATTAACAGCTTACAACTCAGACCATGTTTTTTTTGAGGTCGTGCAGGAAAGTGTTTATGGGAATCAGATTATTCAGGGAGAGATTGTTAAGGCCGCAGAAAATGAGGCTTTTATTAATTATAAGGTAAATGTAAAGTCTCTCCCCCATACCAGCATATCCGACATCTTAGAGGAAATCAAATTAGACCTCCTACTGCCCCCATCAGTGTCTTACAATAATTTATCCGCAACTCAGTATACCTTTGAGGATCCGTTAAGGCGACGAAAGAGTGCCCTGGAAGACCTTGTTAAGCTCGTTGATAATGCACGCAAAACATACGCATTTGAGGGAGATCCAGAAGTTCCGCTAAAGAATGTTCTTTTTCGGGACATCCTTGGATTTATCCCTAAGAACATTGTTCACGATCTCATTGAGGAGCTAATTGTACCTCGTTCAATGCCTATTGAAAGCACTGATGAACCAGACTTACATAGCGATGCCTATGTTTCTGAAAATCCTTTTGAAATATGGCTCAGAGAAAGGGTAACATTAGCGAAGTGCCTGAAAGACGCGTCCCTTATGCTGGTACTTGTTAAAGTGCTTGAAGACAAGAATTTTCGCGACGTATTGCATGACCTGGTTGATCCAACAATAGTACTACAATTTGCAGAAAGAAATCGTCGATTCAAGTTTTTGGATATAGAACGAGAAGAAAGAAATACTATAGCAAAGCTACGAGGTCTCCCCAAAAAAAGATATCTGCGTACCCGTAGCGATGTTATCTATCTTTTTGCAAAGATGGAAAATGCGATCCAGGTTAGTCATGATCAGTTGTTGAGGTACTATGTCAACAGGCTATACAAAAATATCTACTCCCCAGATCTGCAAGCACGACACAACCTGATTTTCGATAAGGAATTAGGGGCTTCTTTCAAAAACAACTTGTGCATTGCTCTACTAGCTCGAAGATACAGACCTATAACTTTACCACTATTTTTAGACATTGCCCGCTCATTCTTGACTCACATTAGTCCAGAACTTATCGAGTTAAAACGCCCCAACTCGTATACACTTTTGTTATCACTCCCTTTACCCCCACATCAGCAGGACTCATTGATTACACAGATTCTATCCTATTTTTTCATTCCTATCTCGATGGACCTGTTTCTTGAATATAGAGAACCCCAAAAAGGACGTTATCTACGCATTGGCCATGAAACTGACTCCCAAATTGGTCATTTCAGGCTCAAATAGATCCTTCTCATGACTACCCGGCAAGCACTGAGGGAAGGCCCTGTGTGAGAGAATCGGGCGGACCTACACAAGTCGCCATACCCCCCATTACTGCAATCGGCCTTCCTCCCACAAGAACAGTTGGTGCCCCTGGAGGCATTATAGGCCCGCCGACATGGGGTTTAGGTCCATCAAACATGGGGCATGTGTGCATATCTCCAATACATGCAACGGGTTTCCCCCCGGCAAGAACAGTAAGATTTCCCTGAACAACAACGCCCCCATGAGCTGTCATATCTCCCATTCTGACAACGGGTTTTCCCATGGCTTTAATAAAGTTAGTTGAATGAGTTTGTTAATTGATCAACACAATTATAATGAGTTCGCCCTTGCCTTGGTTTCTTTTTCCTGTTATTTAAGGTAAATAGAAAAACGTCTGTGGAGCTAATTACGCTGGCTGAATAACCAGTTATTCATCACCTAGAAAATCAAAGCTACATTTTGACTTTTCGGTTGCATTTACATACTTAGAAAAGAATTGTTGAAAACGTTGAACATCTCCTTCCTTATTACCAGTAATTAGTATCCCCCCTGTCACTGAGAGTTTATTATTTTGGCTACAGTCAGGCGTTATACTAAACCCCTTAGACGTATTTTCGCCGAGGGGAGCAACTAGAGGACTAACTGCCAAGGCTTGGAAATGCAGTGAAGTAATAAATTGAGCACTATCCTCAAGTCTCTTTTTTTCATCATTCAGATTTCCATTTTGCTCAACCAGACCCTCATTCACTTCCTTAAATGTGTCAACAGAGTCCCTCGCATTCGCCAAATCCGCCACCAAACCACTGATCGTTTCGTCTGCGACGTTGAAAAAACTCACTGTTTTAGGAATAATGGTCCCTATATCAATCCTCCCTTCTGGTTTAATCAATTGACTCTCCACGTCAGTTAAGGCAGTCACAAGCTCATTCAGTTGAGCATTTTTGGTATCCGTACTGCTAGTTGCAGACTGATGCCTCGCTCTAAGGGTATTATAATCTTTCAACGCTCGCTCAATCTCACGATCATTTAGTAATTGATGTTCTTCAGCTAATTTACTGAGTTCCACGAATCGCTTCGCTTCTATTTTGAGCGCACCTATCTTCTCAACAAGCATTTTTAATGAGTCCTCTTCTGTCTGTCCATCCAGTTCAATTTCTGCTGCTTCTGCAATAGACACAACTAGAGCCTGACTTGCATTATTTGGGGTTACATTATTAAAAGCTACTCCCCCCCAATATCCCCCTGCAGCCCCAAGAAGAAGGCTCAATAGTGCAATGAAGACAGGCACCATAAGAGATGTTTTTTTTCGATTTGCCCCTGGAGATGGACTAATAATACCCGCACTCTGCCCTTCACCAGAATTATATGCACCCTCGTAAACTATTTCAGATGAACCTTGATGATACTCGTTTGCGACCCTACCCACATTTTCACCTATTGCTACTGTTTTTCTCTTCAACGATGCAATCAAATCCAAAACAGAATCTGGATTCTGACCGGTAAACGTCTTTTCCCATACGAGCAGTTTTTCTATAATTGATTGTTTTTCTGTTATTTGCTGCTCATGTTGGCTCAAAGAATGATTTAGTTGTTCATTCTTTTCAAGTATGCCTGTAATCGTCGCTTTATAATTCTCAACACTGTTCTCATAGAACTCTATTCGCTTCTTATACTTATCTTCAATCTCCCTGAGCGAGGTATCATGCCCTGCTTTTTGTCCTTTGCTATTACTTAGCGCAGTCACCTTTTCGTCTAACTCTGTCTGTAATATCTCGAGCTTACTCTCAAGGCTGCTCTTTTCATCAAGCAGATTATTTATAGTACGTCCTTTCTCATGTAATTCAGCGTTCAGATTGGAGATTTCCACTTCTATATCAGCCTCCCTTTGTTGCAGCTTCTTCAATTTGTTTTCGTTCGAAGAAGAGGCGGCATTGGAACCTGCTGTTATCAAATTACTCTCAGGAACTTGATACTTGTGAAGATCGCCAATTGTAGTATGAGAATTAAAAAGTTGCCATCTATTAATGGCTCCTCCATATGAAGGAATAGCTACATCTTTTGCTACAGCCAGCCGCACAATAGAATATCGATCTCCCTTGGGTAATTCTGGTAGATGAAAAGCAACCCCTATCCTTTGATCTGGTTGTTCATTATACCTCTTACGCAAAAAGGCACTGAGTAACGCCTTACCGACATGCGTATCAACTTTAGATGCATCTAAGTAGAGGCTGCTTTCATTACCTTTATTAAGTATTTTATATAAGCGATTAAGATCTGCTTGAAGTGGTTCACGAACTTCCTTAACACGCCTAAGATCAAAAATCAATGCAGGCGAAACAATAGGCTCGGAAGACTCTGGTGTTGTTTTTTTGAGCGGCTCCTTGTTTGCGTCAAGAATATAGTCCTTATATACGCCTTTATATAGCTGCTTATCCAGCAACCATGGGCTCCAGGCTAATCGGACAAGTTCATCTTCGGAAAGTTGAACACATTGGTATCGAACCACGGGACGCCCATCTTTATCACCGGGTGTACTGGGATAAACAAACACATACACCCAGTCAGGACGACCAGGAAGAGGAATCAATAAACGAGCATCTTCATCGTATCTCTCAGGAAGGAGAGCCTCCAGCTCATTAAAGATGACTTGCTGGATAAATGTCTCGTGAGGATCGCGCGCTAACGTCTCATAGTCCTCATAACCGCTACTATAATATCTGCCATACACAAAGTGTCGAAGTTGCATGTTAAAGAGAGGTAAAAGGAATTTAATAAGGGCAGAACAAAATATTTTTGCTGGTTAATTCAAAATAAGCTTAAATAGTATAACCATTAGCAAGATTAGAACGCTTATCACTGCAAGAACTATCAAAGAGGACTTATGTATCCTGGGCCTTGATTGTATCGTTCTTTTATGATGAATAAAATCAATAAACACCTGTGCAAAACCTCGTTGGATCAGGTCAATATTCTGATGTTTTTCAGCGGGATTTGCGGCAACAAAATATCCGTTGATATTAATTTCATTTGGGGAATTCAGAACCTGAGTCCATAAATCACTGGTCTCTTGGATTAATTCATGGCGCAGTGACGTGCTGGGATCATTTTTCATATAGGCCTGCTGATTCCTTAAATCTCGGTTAAACAAATCCCATGCATCAGCCATTACCACGTTGTTTGCCTTTGTATCTCTTCGGACCTTTTCGTAAAGCTCAGCAGTCTTTTTGTCAAAAATCACTCGTCTTGGTCCTTGAAAATGAACCCCATATTCGTCGCATTTAGAATATACTAGAGCAACCATACCGTTGGGATTCTGGTTGATCATTCGTCGTACATGTGCACCAAAAATATCTTTTATCTCGAGTGCTTTATCTTTTTTAGCTGGATTACGAAGGTTTGCAAAATATTCGGGAGGAAGCACTAGAATGAGTAAATCACAATTTAATGTGAGTTGAAAAATAGGCGGCCATTTATCAACAGGGTCTGACTTGGCAGGATTTTTTTGAGCAATCAAACCACCCTTGGTATCAATCAGATCAAAATCGTACAGAACACCATCTTTCTTATAACTCCCATTCAATGGTGTAAAATCCTCTTTATTTCCCCTTCTCTGCTGAAGTAGCTTTCTAAAATGAGCAATGGGGTCTCCTATTGTGACCGTATTTCCTTGAGTTCCTTGTGGTAAAGAAAGGCTAGATTTATCATAAAGATGAGGGACCTCTATGTGATCGATGTAACCGATGAGGTCCTTTTTTCTAGATCTTGATAATTCCAGGATACTGGCGTAAAGACAACTTTTACCACTACCAGTAGGCCCAATAACCACAATACGATCAGCTTTACGTCCTTCCTTTGCATCTACCAGTACCATTTGAGTCGATGGGGACCCCAGCTCTCCCACAACTTGCTGCCCTGGTGCCGGCTTCTTTGCAGGAATAGCATTTCCATCACCGGAATGGTTATAAGCTTGCGTACCTACTTTTTCAGCATTAGTAGCTGTAGAATTGGACGCAGGGTTCACATTAGGAACGTTTTGATTTTCATACATAATATTCGAAGGATTATGCATTGAAGTAGCATAATTATTACTGCCAGTTCCACCAGAGTTACTGCTAAGCAAGGAAAATATTTTGCTTTTTATCGAGTTAATCATGGCCTTGAAATTGGTAAAATTCAGGGGAGGGCAATCGCAAGCAATATAGCCAAAGCCACAAATGACACAGATGACACTATCAAGGCTACATTAAACATCCCTTCTCTTGTTAGAAAACGTCGATCTCCCCCCCATTTTAAGTTAAACCCTTGCCGACTGGTTAACGGCGGTGGATCCAAATTATAGCTATCGTCAGATATTGCATTAAAATGGTCAAACAAAAATTCCAGGGACAGCGGATCTCCGTGATGTGGCTTGAGCACCTGGTGTTGTTTGTTTTCAAGAAATCGCCCGAAACTGACATCAGGTTTTCGGAATGCATATTCTTCTGCGTCTTTTGCTAAATCAATATACCTCTGTATGTTAACGCGATCATGGACATGATTCATGAGAGCTAACATCCGGTCATTGCGTCCATTAATGTCATTCTTCCTATTGCGCGCGTACAACAAAAAAGCCCGCACAATAAACCAGAAAGCCAATTGCGGCGCCCTGGTAAAAGGGTGTTTTTCTTTTCTGGATATCACTTCCAGATCTTCAAGGGCTTTAGCCAAAACCTTCTCTCGTTCAGCCCCACCGTACAAATCACCCCATCGAATTAATAATTTTTCAGAAAACACACTTAAGGTCAATAAGCTCACGGCTCTAACCCAGGGGTTTTCCCCTTCTTGAGTATACTTCCCAAAAGCATTTCTCAAATCTTCTTGAGTCTCCTTCTTCCCCTCTTCCCCAATATCATTTAAGAAATCATCCCAATTTCCCCTGACCACTCTACTCAAATCACGAAGCCAAATAAGATAGGATTCGACGGGTACACGAATGGTGATTGGTTGCAGAAGAGCATGAAGAATGGCCGAGGGTTCACCATGCTCTTGAAACTGGTTTAACAAAGCCTTGGACATAATCAATCACCTTATTTAATGCTTCGGTACAGGAAAAAAATATATCTGGAACTTCTTATCTCGACTAATGCCTTCAAAGCGGATCTCATGTTCAAAAGGAATATCTTCCGAAAAACGTTTGCGATATACATAGAACTTTCCACGAGGAGCCCCTTTGACATCCAATTGTCCATCTCGCTGGTCAGAAATTTTCACAGGGTGATCAACCACTGATGACGCTGGATCAGCCTCTACGACAATAGCAAGAACACCACACTTTTTCGGTTTCAAAAAACAGATTACAAGATCATTACTCCCTTTTCGAATATCTTCTGCTGCCTGTACTAAATGGACATCAGGCTTCGCATCACGCACATAATCCTCGTTTTCACCTTCTCTAAGCAAGAAACTATCAGCCATGGGGATGTTATCGGGATGTATCATATCAGCGAGAATTTGGGGGAGTTCATCGCCATACTGTAGCTCAGGTAGAGCCTCATAGACCATTTCATGTTCGAATAACGCAAATGAACTTCCACTCACAGATAGCCAACGAATCCAATTTAAGATCTGTAATTCAAAAGCAAGCTTAGGTACCGACAAATAGGGCCACGCAAAAGCGAGCTTATGTAGTAATGCCGAAGCAGCATGTGTCGCAGAGTTATTAGCAACATTTCTGTTTAGATCTTCAAAAAGTTCAATCAATGCCTTTTTGAGAGGTTGAGTCCATTCTTTCCATTCCACGTCCAACGTCTTCAAAGCCACCAAACGCATAACAACGGGCCGTCTCTTCATGACCAACATTTGATCTTTCCATACATACTCTCCTAAAAATAAGCTCCCGGCGTTTTCTGCATGGTCTTTGTTTTCAGATGGCAATGCAATCAAGCTCAACTTTGATCCGTCATTTTGAATCGCTATTTGTGACCCATTGTTGTTTGTTTCAAATGGTCCATTAACTGAGATGGATAAATTAAATGCAACCTCACTCCCTTTCCTTATCTCAATGGAGGTTTTAAGAGGGTTTTGATCTGTTGATAACACCGGTTGCCCTGCAGCCGTTAAACCCCTTAGTTGCCCTACACATATCTCCAGATGACCCAATTCTAGCTTGCATTGTATAGCTCCTCGAACTGCATAAGCTAGGCCTCTCCTTGGCTCTATGTCTGCAAACATATTTGTAGAGAGTACATAATCTTCCAATCCGAACAGGTCATCCACCATTAGGAATGCATCTCGATTCCATATTGGCCATTTATCAGGGGCGTGATTCATGAGAGATTATGATGAGCTTACACAAGACTATAGCCTCTAAATACCATTCAGTAATTGCTAGCCTGGTTGCAAACAATGAGACATGTTCTTAAATAAGAAACTAACAAATTACTGTATTTATTGTATATCTTAACTCTATATTTTTGTTATTGGTACGGAAAAACACCCATATAGGTGCTATTCAGGATGATTCGCGATCATACTTTACGTGTAACTTGTGCCCGAGAGTTACAAAACCAGCAATTTATTCTACATTTTTTCGGCCGAGCTCGAAAAATCATGTGCACCTTAATTTTGCTATTTCTATGGTCTTGCCCTGACGGGATTGCTCAACCAGAAAACCGGGGACATTTAGATGTTGTTATTGCCATTGATGGTTCCTTTTCTATGCAAAATTACTCATCACTTGTAGTAACAACGTGCGACCAGATTATCGGAACCCTTCGTCCCGATGATAGGGTTGCCCTGTTATCATTTTACCAGGCAGGAGGACAAGCTCATTCTTTGGAAACGCTCCAGGAACTAAAAAATGTTAGCGATCGCGGAAACGGATTCTGCTCATCCTTCCAGGCTTTTCTCCGTTCTACCAAATACTACTCCTCGATAGTACACGGATTGAACAGGAGCCTTAATTACATGCTCAATGCCAGTTTCAATGACCCATCGAATTCAAGACCTGTATTGCTTCTACTCACAGATGGAACCCTTGACGAAGTGCCAAACTCAAATACGGAATTAAACTCCTTGTTGGCAAATTTTGAATCTCAGCGAACTGACAGCATATTTCCCCTGCATGTTTACCAAATTAACTTTAGTCAAAACGTTAACACTGCTGGACAAGCCATTCACTCTGCACTGGGCAATTCGCTTAATGGTGCCTTTGTAGATGCGTCTTTGGACGACACTCTAAATAATCTCATCTCAAATACACTACCCAATTTACGCCCTACATTTCCCTCTCCCCCTGACCTCTCACCTCCCCCACCTGAAACTGAACCTCGCAGCTATTTGATCTATTTGTTAATTACTGGAGCATTTCTATTTCTTATTTTTTCTCTTTCCTTGCTAGCAAGCCGTAAGCCTCCTTTTGGAACAGTCTTGTATTTCGGACCCAGGGGCCGAAGGTACACTATGCCATTGAGCACTCTGAAGCGCAGAGGTTTTTTTAGTAAAAAATATGACTTTTATGTAGATAACAAATACATTGGTTACTTCACCACAAAAAAAAGTAATAATAACATCTTTGTTGTTTTATATCCTGGAGTCAATAACCAGGTTTACTTTAATGGAAGATCTCTTCAATCACTCTATTTGCATAACCTGGACACATTCGAGCTTGATGAAAAGGAATTTCAGTACAGTAGCAAATTAGTACCCACACGTGCTTTATATGCGCTTTAGGATCTAATTTCACGAGTGCTCTCGTCGGGCTGCATTGTATAAATTCTTACCCAACTGCATCTTCTACTATTATTTTCACACCCCACCTTCGTCATTATTTACCATTAAAGTACTATAAGAAACGTCAACCGACTACAAAGACACATGTAGATAATGTGGACGCCCAGGCAACTCCTTCTTCTGCACCAGAGCTTGAAAAAAGTGTGCCTACTATCAAATAGATCATCGACAAATCGAGTAAATCCGCGATAGAAAAAAGGTATTAAGTCGCTTACTATACTATCTCTTTCTTCCTTTTCTAGGTAGCCATCTTTGGTTCTTTTCTGTACTAGAAAGAAATTCTGCTTGATCCTTTTATCATAGGCTCCCTTCCCGCTACAAACCGCCACGAACCTACTAATCGTTCGTTTTTTTGTGAACTCATTGTAAAAAACCTGACGCTCAAGATGTTTGACCTGACCTACACGCCGATTTTGTACCAACCCAAAAGTTCGATTACCTGTTTCTTCAGAGTCTCTTTGTTACAGGTTTGTTCGAGTTCTGGGAGGGGGGTCGACCCGCAGCGCACTGGGTGGTTGACACTTGACACAACGGCACTTCAGGCATTACAACGACTGGTCGAAGTTGTACTGTGCACAAAAACTAGACTGCTCTCTACTCGTCGCTGAGACCTCCCGGCATACGACCGAGCATGCATCGCCATCCTATTTAAACCTGACGCGACAGGGGTTTCAGTTGGCTTATCACAGGCCCAATTATTTATACGAAAAAGAAATTTTGTCAACTCGTGAGGGAGTTTTTTAAGAAAATCGGCTTAACCCATCAGACACACTAATGAACTCAATTACCCATCGGGCACATTCACTACTTACTAATTTTGAATTACGATTAATTTTACCATGCATAAATCATATTTATTCCTTTTCGTTTTACTTGCTGTTATATGTCAGCCGATCGCTGCTCAGCACGCCCACCTCGACCACCGGGCACTCCATCTGGACCCGACAACCTCAGACGACCCCATTGCACCGGTCTTGACTGGACTTGGCGATGTCCATTTTGAAGTAACCACATCCTCAGAAAAGGCCCAGTACTTTTTCAACCAGGGGTTACGCCTCGCATATGGATTTAATCACCAGGAAGCCTTGCGAGCATTCAAGGAGGCTGCCCGCCTGGATCCTGAGTTAGCCATGGCATACTGGGGATGGGCGCTGGTGTTAGGACAAAACATCAACCTGCCCATGCGAGAAGAGGTCATGACACAAGCCTATTCTGCAATTCAAAAGGCCATGGAGCTACGCCACAATGCCTCAGAAAAAGAGCAGGCATTTATTGAAGCGCTGTCCAAACGATACAGCAAAGACCCGATGGCAGAACGAGCACCCTACGATCAGGCGTACGCAGATGCAATGGCCAACGTGTATGCGACCTACCCGAATGACCCTGATGCGGCGACATTTTACGGTGCCGCTTTGATGAACCTGTCTCCATGGGGATACTGGACAACAGAGGGTGAGCCCCGTGCCAACACTCCTGAGATCCTGGAAGCGCTGGAAACAGCAATGCAACTAAACACGCGTCATACAGGGGCCTTGCACTACTATATCCATGCCGTGGAATCAGTAGATCCTCGCCGCGCCGAGCCTGCTGCTGATGCCTTACGCGGTCTCGCCCCAGGAATCGGTCACCTGGTGCATATGCCATCCCACATCTATATGCAGCGCGGCCGGTATGCCGAAAGCTATGAGGTCAACGCCCTGGCAGTGATAGCGGATGAAGGATACATCACCCAGTGCCGGGCACAAGGCATTTATCCGCTGAACTATTACCCGCACAACGTGCACTTTCTGGCATGGGCCGGTGTCATGCAAGGCCGGCAGGCAGAGGCCCTGGACGCTTCTCGAAAAGTCGCCAATAACGTACCTGAAGACCGCCACGGTGATGATTGGGCATTGTACCAGACCTTTTTAAGTCTGCCACTTATGACCATGGCGCGATTCGGGATGTGGGACGAGATCCTGGCTGAACCCATGCCGCCAGAAAACAGCCACTACTGGCAGGGTGTATCGTTGTACGCACGTGGATTGGCCCAGCTCTACACGTCAGGCCCTGCAGAGGCGAAGAAAGCCCTCAAAAAGCTCGATGCACTGAGCCAAGACCCGGCGCTGCCGGAAGTATTTGTAGGCTTTAGTCATGCCGGCCGGTTGCTGACTATCGCCCGTGAGATCCTGGCCGGTGAAATCGCCAATCAGCAAGGCAACCATGACCGAGCGATTCAACACCTGGATCGCGCTGTACGTTTGGAAGATGGCCTGATGTACAACGAGCCCCCAGACTGGTTTTTCCCCTCCCGTCATATCCTGGGTGCCGCGCTTTTGGATGCCGACCGGCCTGTAGAAGCCGAGCAGGTGTACTGGGACAGCCTAAAGCGATACCCCGAGAACGGATATGCATTGCTAGGGATGGCCCAGAGCCTTTCAGCACAGGGGCGAACAGAAGAGGCAACAGCCATGCAGGAACGATACAAAAAAGCGTGGGAAGCAGCAGATGCTCCTCTGACTACTTCAAAATTCTAAAACTAACGTCAGTTAGGGATAAGATCGTTCTCTAGTAGCCTAAGTACGGTCTTCCCAAACTTGATCTGGGATCCAAGCAAGTCTTTAAGCGAAGTGCACGCATAAGGACTTGCATGGATTTACTTCGTTAGTCGCTTCGCTCGTTTCTGATCAAGTCAGGAAGGACACATTATGTACATTACCGCATAGCGAGTAGGTACTTACCGGGACATATCTACTCTTGTGCGGCAGCCATCCCTCTGAGCACATCCGCGAGTTTACTCATTCGTTCGGCATCCCCACCGAGTTGACGGTCTTCTATCAGAGCTACATCGGCCTCAAGCGACACCGCCAATTCGTTGAGCTCTTCTGCCGTTGCATTGCCCCCGAGCACCTGCTCCACTTCCTCGACTCGGCTGTCCAAGATGCGGTTGGCGCGCACCATTTGATCTAGATACGCCTGCGCTACGTCCACCGACGGCTCCCACTCGACTTTCGGCTGGAGTTGCGCGTTAAACTCATCCATCATCACAGCTTCTGCCGCACGAATTTCAGCCTCTGAGAGGTACTCGCTTGGAGTGAGACGGAAAACATCGACGCCCCGCATGATCTCGGCACCGTAGAGGCGGCCGTTGAACCAGTAGGTAGACCAGTAGCCGCCTGTTAAAAGTTTGTCGGCTGACATTGGACCGCGATCGAAGAAGGCGATCTCAAAGGGGTTCTCGGGGTCCGTGAAATCCATCAGACTGAGCCCACCTTGATACCAGGCTTGAGCCATAATGTCGCGACCCGGAACCGGGATGAGCGAGCCGTTGTGCGCAACGCAGTTCTCGGTCTCGCTCTGCGGAACAGGGAGCTTAAAGTAGCTTGCCAGTTCCATATTGCCATCCTCGCCAATCCGGAAGATGGCATTGGCGCCCCACGTAGCTGGATCCGTTGATCGGCAGCGCGGAGCCCGGCCTCCACCCCATTCATCCGTGAATACGACGACATCGCCATCGTTGTTGAAGGTGGCCGAATGCCAATAGGCAAAGTTCGGGTCGAGCCGCTCGCTGATCCGCCGCGGATTTTCGGCGTCCGAGATGTCGAGAAGAATGCCGTTCCCGGAGCATGCGCCGCCGGCGAGCCCAATGCCAGGGTAGGCAGTGATGTCGTGGCATCGGTTCGTGATACGCGTGGACTGTGTGCCTGCACCGTGGTCACCCCCCTGCCACAATCCGTCGATGTCGCCCTCTTCATTGGCGAAAATGCGTGGCATGTTCACAATCTCGGCCGCCGCTGGGTTAGCCAGTGGCACTTTCACGACCTCGATCCGGAAAAGCGCCGTATTCGGATTATCGTCAGGACTTCCGGTGGAGCAGCCCGGTAGCTCACCGCCTGGGCGCACCCCACTCGTGCCCTGGATGTAGACGTAGATGTTTTCGGTGTCGCCCGGCTCCGTGACAATCGTGTGCGTGTGCGACCCGCGGCAAGACTGCACAGCGGCCACCTGCGTCGGATTGGACATATCTGAAATGTCAAAGATGCGCACTCCCCGCATTCGTTCAGCAGAGATAGAATCGGCAACCCCTTCAATTCCACAGTCCAGACGTCCACGAGTCTCTTGGGCGGACATCACAATCAAGTCGCCATAGACCGAGACATCCCCCTGTCCCCCCGGACAAACCACCGATAGCTCATATACAGGATCTGTCGGGTTGGTGATGTCGATGACTTGAAACCCATTGTAGTTACCCTGTATCAACCGGTTTCCCTGAAAAGCCAGATCCGTGTTGTTGAACCGACGGTCGGTTGGCATCTCGGGGTTAAAAAAGCCCTCAGCCCGCGGGATCGCCGCAAGATGCTCCAGGCCTTTGATCGCGGTCTCAGCATCCTCCCACCCGGCGCCAAGTCCGATACGGGGATCGTTCGGGTCCCAATCGAGGCCAGGGGCGTTGGGTTTAGCAGGTTCCTGCGGCATCACTAACGCTGTCTGCGAAGCGTCTGTCTGCTGTGCCACGGCCTCCATACCAGTGAAAGCGATGAACACCAGTGTAGCCACGACCATGAGGCCACGACCCCAAACTTGACCGAAGTCCTTCATTTTGTACCTCTATTAGTGTTGAAATTTGGATTTCCAGAATACGAGATCCGGTTGTGGAGCCATTCTGTAGGCTCGAGTATAATAGTTAGCGCAGTTGCTCAAGTAGCGCGCGCATTCGATCAATCTCCATCTGCTGATCCGCATCGATATCTTCGGCAAATCCAAAGATTGTGGACTCTTGCGCTGCGCCAGAACTATTAAATAGGGTTTCCACCATATCGATCGCCCCTTGATGATGCTGGATCATCCCTTCGAGGAAGAGTCGATCAAACTCGATCCCTCGTGCATTCGAGAGAGCCTCCATTTGCTCTGCGGTAAGCATGCCAGGCATCACGTGAAGGCCGCCCACCATATCGTGGTGATGCATCCCATCCATCCCCCCCATGGGCATATCGATGGGTTGGTCCCGCTCGGTAAGCCACTCCTCCATCAGCTTGATCTCATCGCGCTGAGAGATCTCCATACGTAACGCCATCTGGCGGACGGCGTTGGTCGTGGCGTGCTTCTCGACAAGAGCCGTCATTTGAAGAGCTTGCTGATGATGTGGGATCATTCCCTGCATAAAGCGAACGTCTGCCTCTGTAAAAGCCGCGCCTGACACATTATCGAGTTCCTCTAAGGAAAAGACCCGGCTGCTTTCCCCAGGTGCACCCGGTTGCACAACCCGGGGGCCGTCAGCAACCGCTGGCATGGACGCCTCTTTCGAGCTACTGCATGCCGCGAATACACCAATTGAGAGAATAAACAAAGCTGACGTTATAGTGCAAGACAACATAGTTCAGAGCTTGGTACTCGCCGTATAAGTCGGGGTGATTCACTAGCGAGTACGTATAGTAGATTCAGTATAGGTTCTAATCAAAGCCTACTGAATCTGCTATGGTGGGAAGGTCTAGAAAAACGAATAGAATATACCGATTTCTGGGACAACGTATCAATATTTTCGCTCTTCCTAGCAAAAGGAGGTTGGCATGCTGTATGCCGGGCGTCTGCTGGACCGCCTGAATCAAGCCCATAGTCTCGCGGCGGGTCTTTAAGCGTGACGGAGAGCATCCAATGCGGATGCTGATCACGCGTGCATGGTTGCTTTAGCGATCTGGAATGCGCATTCGCCCCTAGCAAGTAATTAATCATCTAGGAAAAAACCAATGTTGTGCTCTTTAACCAGTAGACCAAGAGCCTCGATATCTGACGACTCATTGCTTGAACCTGGTCGAAAATAACAAAAAACTGGTTTAATCCCTGTAAAGCTGGAGCATGAGGTTTGCCGAGGCGATGTATATTATGCAAATAGTTGACTCCTTTTCATTTCTATTCTGGAGCTAAAACTTTTTTACTGAGATCCTTTAGCGCATCGGGGTGAAGATCAGAACAAGGTGATCTAACTCTTGAGTTGGTACAAAATCGGGATACAAGGCAGGAGCAGATCATCCAAAATATACTTAATTGCTTGTTTGATAAATTATTCCCGATTAACTAGCTTGCGATATATATTTACTAGTTAAACTTTACTATTGAGTATCAGACAAAGGCTGGAAACATAAATGTTAGAAATAGCAGGAATAGCATTGACTGGAATTGGTGTTATTTTCACAGGTTGGCAACTTTACCTTCAATATAATAAAACTAAGCTTAAATCAAATCCTCGATCTTACTTATCAGGTAGCTCTCTAAGTGATGAAAAGATTGAAATAGACCATACCAGCAACAACACATTTATCGACCTAGAATACTACTTTAACTTAGTATTAAGATCATGTAATGTGATAGATCTTGGGGGGTTACCAGAAGGAGACCGTGGAATCGTGTCTAGAAAATTCACATTAAGGGAATTCTATATTCCCTTGAGACTAGTGAGGATCAAAAACGAGCTTGAAGATCTCGTTGATGACCAAGAAAAATGGAAAGAATTCGATTATTTAGCAGCAGATGGCATAAACCCAACAACTGCAAACGATGTAGATGACAATACTAAAATACAGGTTGATGACATTCAAATAGAGCTTAAAGAAGAGAACTCATTTGGACGTATCTTTGAAGCAAACAAGCGATTAGTAATTCTTGGTGACCCTGGTAGCGGGAAATCAACTTTAGCTAGATGGATTACATCAGCTATGATCTTAAAGTGGAAAAATGAATATAAAACATTCAAGTTCCCCGATTCTGAAGCAGTTCCTAATGTCAACTATATTCCAATCTTAATTCGCTGTAGAGAAATATTGCAAGATAATCAGCCTCGTTCCCTAGCTGACATTGTCAAATTCAGCATGAGAATGAAAGAGTTAGATGAAGTTGCAATAAACAATTTATACGATCATTTTAGAGAGAAGATTGAACAAGGAGAGGTTTTACTAATAATCGACGGCCTTGATGAAATCCGAAACACAAGCAATCGAGCCAGATTAGCAAGGCAATTGCACGAGTTTTCTATAACTCACCCACAGACGCCTATAATTATCACCTCTAGAATCGTAGGCTACAGGGAAATGAATTACAAGTTAAGAAACGGGTTCACACATACAAAAATTGATGTCCTCTCAAGGAAAGACAAAGACAGTTTTGCAAGAAAATGGTGTAATGCAACTTCTCGTGAAGAAAATAAAGAGGAAGCGATTCAGGATTTAATAAATGCAATCCATAGCTCACCTAGTATTGAGAGGCTTACAAACAACGCATTACAGCTAACCATACTAGCACTTGTTAAACGAAAAATGCGAAGTTTACCTCGCAGAAGAGATGCGCTATATCGAGAGTGCATACAGACTTTGCTCAATTGGCGTGCTGATGTTGATGAGCCATTGGAGTGGCGCGAAGTTGTACCCCAACTTGAATATATAGCATACTACATGTGTCAATATGACTTGACAAGATTAGATGCTGATAAAATCACAGAATTGCTTCATCAAGTACGCGACAAGTACCCCACAATTGCTATAAAAAAGTATGACCCAGGAGAATTTTTACAACTGATTGAGCGAAGAACAAGTATTTTGGTAGAATGTGGATACACTGTAATAAAGGGTCGGGAAATCTCTGTATATGAGTTTCGTCACCTCACTTTTCAAGAATACCTCGCTGGGCTTGCCCTAGTTGACGGTAAAGTTCCAGACTTCGATCCTGAATGTACTGTATATGAAAGAATTAGCCCTCTTTTAGAAGAATTAGAAAAAGAGTCCCAACAAGTTCGTTCCTGGATGGTAAGCGATGAATCGATTATAGCCTCAAAATGGCACGAACCGCTGAAACTTTGTGTTGCATCATGTAATAGCCGTGAAGCCTCAAATGTCTTATTAGGAATGATTTCTCACGAATCAAGTTCTAGTATGAAAGGAATTGCTCGAGCCCGCGCCATAATGGCAGCTAGTTGTCTGGCAGAAGAACCAGACATCAGTCTTGAACTGGGGAAAAAAATATTAAATAAAGTAATTGACAGCTTAGAAGAGAGTGATGTATTCGATTTTAAAGCCAACACCTCTCTTGACAAAGTAGCTGATGAATTAATTCATTCAGAAGTTTGGAAAAATGAATTCGCCAATTGCGTAAAATACAGATTTACTGAAAGTACAGGGATGCCACGAAGAAAAATAGGGATGCTATACCTGTACATTAAACACTATCTCAAAAGTGAGAATATACTCGAAAGCATTGACGCAGCCTACATATCTTCTGATGACAATCATATTATAGATATTTTATTTGAACTATCGCATGAAATTATCTTCCGAATTGATGAATTGCACCAAAATAATCACGACTTTAACGAGTTATTTACTTTTTTAGGCAAGCTATTAGACTGCACTGAATCAACTTTAAGCGCAACAACAAGAACACTTTATCTTGCTCTATACGAGTGCATAAAAAAAGGAGTTATTATTGATAATAAAGATTCATTAACTAACGATCTAAAGACTATCATATCGGACCACAATACACCCATCGACATCGTTTATTATTCGATACTATGCATAGGAGAATTGTATTCTACTCAAAATTACAGAACTCACTATTTATTCTCCTGGGCTGAAGAAGCGGACGGACTCAATAAAAGAAAAGAAAAAGATACCAGCAATGCCTTAACAACAATAATTCCAAGAGAAATAGTTTATTATGTCAATCAATGGCTAACCAACAAAGAATTTATCGTGAGAAAAAATACTGCATTAGTGTTAGCCAAAACTGAAACTAAAAGTGACCAAGCAGTTACCGCAATGCTTGAGCTTTTATTCGAAAATAAAACTGCGATTAGTGATATAGAAGAAGCAACGCTCTACGTAGGTTTATACGGCAATGAACAAACTGCAAAGATACTTCTTGAGAGCTTATACTCAAGTGATGATATCATCAAAAGATATTCTGTAATTGCCCTTTTTGGAATCAAAAGAAGGAATAATCTAGATTTCATCCAAACAATGCCAGAATTGAAGAACCCTGAAATCATGAATCTAGCTTATCGCCTACTTGATCTACAAGCCACAGATAAGTACTCGAATGATTTTAGTTATGTAGACTTTCTGATAAGAAATAGCAGAACACCTATTCACCTAGTTAGAGGACGAGATTCAACTAGAATGGAATGTTATTTCTTTTTGATGTGCAGTCATAGAAATTTAGACAAATTACTTGAAACATCTAAGGATGGAAATCAGGACTTAACATCCTATGGAAGGGTTGTGGCATCAGCATATGGCACAGAAGTTTCTGATCAGATAAGAGCTCTAATGAGAGATAAATACAACTTTGACGCTGACAAACTGACAAGTATAGTTTAACTTATTCATAACCTATTCTCTAAAATATGCTCAGAGCCTATTTTCCTAAACCTATTTTTTTCCTCCTCTCAACCACCCTCCTCACCCTCTCAGCCCAAGCCCAACCAGCAGACCCTGCCTTCTCCTGGCCCGACGGCTATCAGATGGCCCTAAGCCTCACCTTCGACGACGCCCGCCCCAGCCAACCCAATGGCGGTGCAGATCTCCTAAACCAATACGGCGCAAAAGCCACCTTCTACGTTGTCCCTTCCAGTGTAGAACCCCACCTCGACAAGTGGAAAAGCATTGTAGAAGCCGGCCACGAAATCGGCAACCATTCGATCAACCACCCGTGCACGGGCAATTTCAGTTGGTCCAAGGACTACCCCCTCGAAGAATACAGTATCGAGCAAATGGAGGAAGAACTCATGGAGGCTAACCGACAAATAGAAGCCCTGCTAAGCGTGACACCCACTTCCTATGCCTACCCGTGCGGCGAGACAACTATCGGCAGGGGCCACAATGCCAGAAGCGTCCTCCCCCTCATCGCCCGCCATTTCCAAACCGGCAGAGGCTGGCTCGACGAGACCGCAAACGATCCTACATATTTTGACCGTGCGCACCTCCGTGGCATACCCATGGACGGAAAAGACTTCGACGAAATCCTCGAAATCATCAACCAGGCTAAATCACAAGGCTACTGGCTCGTACTCGCTGGCCATGAAATCGCCGAAGAAGGCTCGCTTACAACCCGGGTTTCTATGCTGCACGAACTGCTTCCTTACCTACGCGATTCAGCACTTGAGATTTGGGTGGCTCCTGTTGGAGAGATTGCGACCTATATTGAGGAGCAAGTGAGATAGGTTGCCCAACTCACAACCCCATCTTCTTCAACTGCTCTTTCTTTCCCCTGAACACCAACCGCGCTGTCCCGAAAAATTGGATGGTCCATTCATCCAGTTCGGCTAACAATTCGTTGCGCCTGACTGTCATTACCCTGGCATCTGCACGGTATTGCTGCTGATCCAGCATAGCCCTTTCTAAAGCATCGACGTCTGCAAGGCTTCCTGTCACTACTTCTTCTGTGATTCCTACAGGCACCAAGAGCTGACTCAGTTCAGAGAGATCACGAATGGTTGTGTAGAAATGCCGCACTTGCATAAAAAGAACATCTCTCTCTTTAGCCAACGGTTCTTTTAATCGCAGCTTCTCTCGTAAGCCTGGGGATTCTTTCAACATCACACGGGCTATATTCCGATGTGATGCGGCGATGCCTCGAATCGTCTTGATTTTTTCCTTCAACATCTCGGTGGCTCGTACGCCGGTACCATATTTCACATATCGTGATTGAAATAACGACACCGCCTCCCTCTGTAACTGCAGGCCTATCTCCAACTCCTCAATCGGATATCCTCTTCCAGCAAGCGGAATACCCAGTTCAGGGTCTTCCAGTACACTTAAGATGGCTTCTTTTATCGAAACAAGGCGGACGGAGATAGGCAATCTTTTGTAATTCATGGTTCTGTACCCGGTTGAAAGAGCGAAAAGTATCTGCTTGGCGCCAGAAAAGGACCTGCAGGCTGCGAAGAAGAAATAAGATCTGCCAGAGACTCAAGCCAATGTAACAACGAAGCCCTGCGTATGAAAGTAATATTGGATCAATTGTTTAAGCAATCTCTCACTTTTGGAGCATACCTCTATGCGCCATGCCCCGAAAGCACTACGCTATCTCTTTATACCCAATCAAACAGGTAAGCGGCGGCCTCCCCACCTGCTCGGACACCCTCAAACGTATATAGAGATACTTGTTTGCCTATCAAACTGAATCATTCGTCTCGCCTACGTGCTTTCTCACTCCTTTGCCCCTGATCAATCGTCCGATCAAGCACTTATTCACGTGTTTGACTCAATACAAGCGTCCCTAGAAATACTTACCGACTTGTTTGATTCGATCAGAGAGTCCAGGAAGCACTTACCCATGCGTTTGACTCAATACATGCTATCCACCAAGCACTCATTCACCTGTTCGACACAATACAAACATCACGAGAAGCACTTACCCATGCGCTTGACTCAATACATACAGCCCGTCAAGCACTCATTCACCTGTTTGACTCAATACAAACAACCTGTAAAGCACTTGCCGTTTCGTTTGACTCAATACATACATCTGATGAAGCCTTTATTGATACGTCTGACTCAATGCATCTCTATGGGTGTGTGCTTTGCCCCTTGATTGATCAAGTGCTAACGAATGGAGTTCTAGGTTAAGAAGTGTTTGACGAAATACACACGAACTACGCAGCACTTGCTCATGTGCTTGACTCATTCTTCCAATGAAACAGCCTTGGATACGTTCAATTCTGTCAGAAAGATGGGAATGGCAAGGCAGTCTCCAGCATCATCACATTCAGCGTAGTTTGCACTAAACACAATGGGGAGCCTGTCACGTCTATAAAATGCGGGCAAATTCAACGGCGCATAACGAAGGGGTAAATTAGGATTGGTGTTTATGAGTGATGGCGGAAAAGGCTCAATCATATACGTAGTATTTGAAACCATCACCACTGTCCCCAGCACCTCTTCCAAATCTGACTCGACGCTACTGAACAAGGAATCGCAGCCTCCAACAAATACGATGATTAAAGCGAGTAGATAGAAAGCCTTATTACCCATAGTCTATTCTCACTCGCCTATTCAGCCGGCTTCCTTCTAAGCAGAAACATCCCAATAAACATGAACACAAACGTCTGCAATACAACAGCAGCCGTTGGGCCACCGCAACGCGGACTATCACGTTCTTCCAAGTCATAAGGCCCAAGCGCTAGCACATCATCGACCGCATCTTCAAGCCGTGCTGTTCGCGTACAAAGGTTCGTTTGCGAACGATCTCCCTGGATATACCCATAAACGATATACGCCTCTCCTTCTCGGAATGGAAAGCCGCATGAAGCAGAATTTGCAGACGTCTCAATAACCACTTCCGATACATCTTCTCCTTTCCACCAATGCGCAGTACTCATCTCTACCAGCACCGAACTATAAACAGGGTCTCCATTCCTGTTTATATCAGTAACCCAACCTGAAAACACAAAATCTGACTGCTCCAGGGCTTCCTCAGGAGGTGGGTTTGGCACACACGAACACATCGCGTTGGTTGTCGGGTCTGGTGAGATGAGGGCAAGCAAGAGGGCAAAGATGAGTGTCATGGTTTTGGTGTGTTGTACGGTCATTTACTGCACATTAGACAACCGCTTTAGTCTTTTATTCCACCCCTGTACAAAACAAGAACACGTCTTGTCCGTCTTTTTAACAACACAGTCCTCTTCTATGCCCTTTTTCAAGCGGCACGCCTTTCGGCCCAATCTTAGCTAATCCAATCTTACACGTACTTCTACTTACATCAACCTATCCAATGAAACGAACGCACTGGCTTTCCCTTCTACTGCTTGCCATCACTGCCATTACGCCGGTCAGTCTTCTGGCCCAACCTGAGGCGATTTATGTGTCCGACAGCAATGGCATCCATCGATTAGATCTGGAAACAGCAACCTCAGAACCGATCATCCAAGTAACCCTGCGCGACCCAGGCACTCTGACTATTGAACCATCAGCCGGGACGATATACTGGACGGACTTTGATGAAATAACAAGTTTGGGGATGATCTATCGAGCGAACATGGATGGATCTGATGTTGTGCCGTTACCATTTGAAGGACTGAACAGGCCGCACGGAATCACCATAGAGCCCGTATCTGGAAAGGTATATTGGACTGACAAGCAAACCAGTTCGATCAGCCGTGCCGACCTGGACGGCACAAACCTGGAAGCCATCATTACGGACGGCCTTAGCTCCCCACAGAATATTGTAGTTGATACGCTGAACGGATCCATATTTTGTACAGACATTGATGCCGGGACCGTTTTTCGTGCAAACCTGGACGGATCCGAGTTGGAAGGATTGGTTGTTTCATCTCTCGCCTCACCGAATTACATAGCCATTGATCCTGAATCAAGGAAAGTGTATTGGACGGATGACAATGCTTCTGCTATCCGCCGCGCTAACTATGACGGATCCGAGATTGAGAACCTGATCACCAGTACGAATATACCGTTCGGTTTATCCCTCGACCTTGAGGCTGGCATGATGTACTGGACGGAGATGCCTGGATTTGGAGGTCCCCGCAGGATCAGACGAGCCAGCCTGGATGGGATGAATGAAGAAGATGTGATCGCCCTAAACACTGGATTCTTTCCTCAAAGCATCGCTGTTGATCCAGTATCTGAGGAGATGTATTGGTTTGACAACTTCAACAAAAAAATCCAACGGGCTCCCTACAATGGATTTATGGTAGAAGACATCCATATAGCCACACGAAACCCATACGGTATCGCCATTGACGACATTGAGGACAAGATTTACTGGTCGGATCAATTCACACACAGCATTCTCCGAGCCAACCTGGATGGAAGTGAAGTAGAACAGGTCTACGATAACCTGATTGGCATCGCTGGAATTGATATCGACAGCCAATCGGGTACGATATACTGGTCGCAGGAAGGCAATATAAGCAGAGGCTCGATAAGCGGCGGCAGTACCGAAATCATCGCTTCCGAGCTTGGATTTGCGTTCACTATCGATATCGATGTTGAAACCAATTCAATATTCTGGATCGATGAAGGATTTGCCACAGTTCAGAAGACCAGTCTGGAAGGCGGCCCTATTGAGGACCTACTTCCTGGCTTACTCGCCTCTGACCTCGAAATGGATCCCGATGGAAATACGTTATACCTCGCTACCTTCGACAAATTTCAACGGCTGGACTTCACCACCGAAGCATTAGAAGATGCTTTTTCCCTCGAACCAAACAGGTGGGTGTCTCAATTTACGCTAGACGCAGATTCGGACAAGCTGTATTGGATCGACCATGAGTCACAAAATAATGCAGATAGCCTGCTTATTCGCCAGGCAAACTTTGATGGTACAGAAGCTACCGATGTCGCATTCGTCAAATTATTCCGTCCTAATGATATCGCCGTTGGACCCTCCACCCTCTCCGGCTCTTCCAATGAAGACAAACCCTCTCTATCAAAGGGTTTCGAACTTTCCTCAACCTATCCTAATCCGTTCCGCAACACAACAACAATTACGTACAGCCTCACCAGGGCGACGGATATAACGCTTCATGTCTATGACTTGCTCGGAAGGAGAGTCTCCGTCCTATCAGAAGGCATCAAGCAACCAGGTGAGCACAGAGAAACCTGGAATGCTTCGACTTTGCCGGCAGGCGTGTATCTGGTTCAGTTAAGCACAGAAGATGGACTTCGCACGACCAGGGGCATAGTAAAGGTGGAGTGAAAAAAGTATAGCTCATCTACTCCTTATATGAACTGCTATTTACATCAACCTATCCAATGAAACGAACACTCTGGCTTTCTCTAATACTGCTTGTTATCACTGCTCTTGCGCCAGGCAGTCTTATAGCCCAATCAAAGGCGCTTTACCTCTCGGACAGATACGGTATTCATCGTATTCATGTGCAAACAGAAGAATTAGAATCCATAATCCCTATTACACTGCGCAATCCAGGCACCCTGACCATTGAAACGTCTGCACAGAAGATGTACTGGACAGATTTCGATGAACTAACAAGTACGGGTACAATCTACAGTGCCAATATGGATGGGTCCGATGTTGCACCGCTCCTTTTTGAGGGCCTAGACAGACCACAAGGAATTACTATTGAAGCGGTATCGGGCAAAATATACTGGACGGATACCCAAACCGGTACGATCAGCCGTGCCAACCTGGATGGGACTATGGTAGAACCACTCATCACCGATGGACTTCGCTCGCCCCAGAACATTGTGATAGACACCCTGACTGCATCCATGCTTTGGACTGACATGGCTGCCGGGTCCGTTCAGCGGGCTAACCTCGATGGCTCCGAAATAGAAGGACTGGTTGTGTCATCCCTTGCAGCTCCCAATTACATAGCCCTAGATCCTGTAGCCAGAAAAGTATACTGGACGGATGACAATGCATCTGCTATCCGTAGGGCAAATTTGGACGGATCAGAGATTGAAAACTTGATTTCCAGCACGAATATACCTTCAGGTTTATCGCTCGACCTTGTCGCAGGCGTAATGTACTGGACTGAGATGCCTGGATTCGGCGGCCCTCGTAAAATTCGAAGAGCTACACTGGATGGTGCCGACGAAGAAGACGTGATCGCACTAAATAGGGGATTTTTTCCTCAAAGCATTGCCGTTGACCCGGCATCGGAGGAGATGTATTGGTTTGACAATTTTAACAAAAGAATCCAAAGGGCTCCCTACAATGGATTTACCGTGGAAGACATTCATATAGCCACTCGTTTGCCATATGGGATTGCTATTGATGATATTGAGGGCAAAGTATACTGGACGGACAGTTTTACGCGCAGCATTTTGCGGGCAAACCTTAACGGGACTAACATAGAGTACGTACATGAAGGAATAAGTCAGGTTTGGGGCATAGCTGTTGATGCCCAGAATATGATGGTCTATTGGAGCGACGAGATAACACTTAGACGAAGTACGTATAGTGGAGCCAATATTGAAATACTAACCACGGGTTTGGGCTTCCTGGATATGTTTGATCTTGAACCCGAATCAGGAAGCATATACTGGGGAGATCAGGCTTTCGGCGCCGTGCAGAAACTATCCTTGAGCGACAAGTCGATCGAAGATATTATTCCTGACATTTCAGTTAACGATGTGGTTGCGTTCCCAGATGAGGATGTATTATACCTTATCCGGGACGGAAATATTCTGCGTTTCGATCAAAGTGACTCTTCCATAGTGGATCTACACCAGTTGCCTCCGAATAGAGGAGGCACTCGCATTGACCTGGACGAGGAATCGGGAAAACTATACTGGATCGAGTACAATTTTCAAGGCCCGCTATCAGACTTAAAGCTTATGACCGCAAGCCTTGACGGTTCAGACGTTGAGGAATTGAACGATTTTGGATTGCTATTCCCTAACGACATCGTGGTGGGTCCCGTGTATGTCTCAAGATCTTCGAATGAAGATGAACACGCATCAGATTTCTCTAATGAACTTTCAGTCTCCACCTACCCAAATCCGTTTATAAACTTCACAACGATTGCCTACACGCTAACGGAGAGATCCGAGGTGCGATTGCAAATCTTTGACCTGCTCGGCCGGGAAGTCTCCATTTTATTTGAAGGTAGCAAGCAAGCAGGTGAACACAGGGAAACCTGGGATGCTTTAAATGTGCCGACAGGCGTGTATTTAGTGCGGCTTACTACGAACGACGGGCTTCGCGCAACAAAGAGTGTAGTAAAGGTGGAGTGATATAGGCTCGGTTCATTTGCACTGCAATAAGTCAGTAAATACCTTTTACCCTATAGGATTTACTGTCAGAGCAAATACCCCCCCATGACGAACCGACGCCAATTTCTCGCCTCAGGTGCACTTGTAGCCAGTGCTGCACTTACTGGATGTAACACGAACACATCCAACTCACAGTCTAGAGTCACAACCTCCTCAGCTGGTACAGAGGCACTTATTGCTGCAGCGTCTCAACCTGCTTTACTATCCGAGACACTGCCAGGTAATGCACTACCCATTGAATCGGTTGAACTGCTTCGTAATGGACGCCAATGGTTGGTTCGCGTTCGATCGGGTGGACTCGAAGGGCTGGCCGTTATTCACGGTGGTGTTTTGGAGCAAGCCTATCCTATCTTCCTCAATCGAGTTGTCCCAGGGCTTCTTGGCACGGACGCAAGAAAACTTGAAACGACACTACATGAGATCTATCTCGGGCGGGGTGGTGTTGGTTCAAATTACAAATGGCAGGGCCTACCTTTTTGGGTATCAGTTGCCAGTGGAGAACTTGCCGTGCTGGACCTGCTAGGCAAAGCAGTTGGGATGAATGTGACAGAAATGCTTGCAGACGGACGCGTCCGCGATCAGGTTGCCGTTTACCGAGCATCCTCCCACCGCTCAAACTCAGCTGAAGAGGAAGTCGAATGGTTTCAGGAACAGGTTGAGAAGATTGGCGCTAAGGCGATCAAGCTTCGCCTGGGTGCCAGAATGAAGACAACCGAGTTTTCAGATGAACGCGACGCGGCTATCATCCCTTTAATGAGGCAGGCATTCCCGGATCTCACTCTATATGCGGATGCAAATGGTTCATTTGATATAACCGGCGGAATCAAGACAGGCCAACTTATGGCTGATCATGGCTACAGCTTCTTCGAAGAACCAGTGCCTTTTGATTTTTACGATGAAACACGAGCTGTAACAGAGCAGCTTACCCTTCCGGTCGCAGGCGGCGAGCAGGAATCGAGCTTGCGCCAGTTTGTCTGGATGATTGATCACCAGGTATTAGATATTGTTCAACCAGACATTTTCTACTTTGGGGGGCTTACTCGATCCATCCGTGTGGCGAAAGCGGCACAGTTAGCCGGACTAGACTGCACACCCCACATCAGTGGCTATGGGTTGGGTTTTCTTTATGCTGCCCTCTTTGCAGCCTGTGTCAAAAATGCGGGCCCTTATCACGAATACAAAGGGATTGCATCTGATCTTCCTGCTCAGGCTGTTGATGGACGATTAGAGCCCAAAGACGGCCTGATCGAAGTCCCGAGAGGCCCCGGGCTTGGAGTGAAGCTCGATCCTTCCTGGGTGGCTGCTGCCAGCCTGATCACCTTGTAGCACCACATAAGATTTTTATCAGTCAAAACCCTTCTAGAAGGCAATTATGAAAAAATTGATCTTGTTACTCGCGGTTGCAATCTGTACCCACACAAGCTACGCGCAACAATATCTGAATTATCAACTGAGACTGGAGCCTGTGTGGTCCAGAGTAGCGGATGTACTTGGAGAAGCTGGTTCAATTGAAAGCGTTGAGTTTTCTCCAAACGGACGATTCATTGTTAGCGGTTCGAAATACGACAACTCGGTAATTATGTGGCGCACGTCAGACGGAGGTGAAGTCTGGAGAAATTATACGGCCCAGGAAATTGAACGGGTGGGTTGGTCTGCAGATAACCGCTATGTGGCAGCAGCAAGTGAAGACTATAAAGTAACGATCTATGATGCGCAAACCGGTGACGTCTTCAAAATACTCGAGCACCAGAGCGGCATCGATGGATTGACATGGTCGCATAAGGGGACTCTTCTGGTATCAGGCGAGGAACGGATTCAACTGGATGACGGCGGTAGGGAAGGTTGGATTCGGGTTTATAATGGCGCTACGGGTGAATCGATTGCAACCATGAACTTCGGCGACACGGTGAACGAACTGTTCTTCTCGCACGATGATCAATATTTGCTGGCAGTAGGGCACGGTGCAGTAAAAGTCTACAACGTTGCTGATTGGAGCTTAGCTCAAACATTGAAACTCGATTACTATGTCACGTTCACAAGCGGTGTATTTTCGCCAGATGCAAAATATGTGATTGCAGTTGGACAAGGAGGCAACACAAGGGGAACCGCTTATTTATGGGAATGGCAAACAGGAGAGCTTGTGAAGCACTTTAACCATACTGGTAAAAAAATCGAATCCATTTCCTGGCACCCCAACGGGCAGTATATCGCACACGCCGGCCATGACCCTTATATCTATGTGTACCGCATCGCCGAAATACTAGAACATGAGAATGACAACATTCCAATAGCACATAAAGTGTGGGCCAGTGACAACGCTGAGTACATTGACTTTAATGCGGACGGGAGTTTTCTTGCCAGTGCCCACCAAAATGGCCTGATCAAGCTCTGGGTGTGGATGGGCGAAGACTCCACCATTAATTCCCGTCGTCATGAATGGGTTAAATCCCAGCAACGAGACGCGGGCAACTAGCATAATTAAGGCTCAGTACACCCTTTGAAAAGCTCAGAGAGGGTATGTTCGGAGGAATGATGCACCAAGGGACGCTTAGCTTTAATGACGAAGAACGTACACGCATCTTAAGTATTTTAGCAACGGTACCCACTGTGATAGAGATGTACATGGATCGCCCTGCTGTCATTCCCGAGATTGCTGAACAAAGTCATGGCCTCCTTGCCAACTTTGGGGCCACAGACACTGCTTTACTTGATGTTATCTTTGGAAAGCACAATCCCACAGGGCGGCTTCCTCTCGAGATGCCTTCTTTTATGTCTAAAGTAGATGCTCAATATGAGGATGTACCTTACGACACTGAACGGCCCCTCTATCCATTCGGGTTTGGCCTCTCCTATTAGACTTCTCAGTATATCGGCACACAACACCTATTCGGCAGTCTGCCACAATTTATTGTTATCTCCTAAGATGATGCCTCACTTTTTCCTGGAAGGTGGAGAGTTCCGGGATGGTTGAGTTGAACGAATGGCTCAACGCATCGTTTACTTTGATAACAAGCAATTTCTCCGTTGCACATGCAAAATTGTACGCGCCTCTCAATAGGTATTCTGTGTATATTTTTTCTTCTACTGGCAGCTGACGCACAAGCTCAAACAGGCAGCATTTCAGGCACAGTCCGTGACGCAGCTACTTCCGTCCCCCTGCCCAATGCTAACCTCTCCCTTCAAGGGACTACACTGGGCGCCTCTAGCGATGTTGATGGTAATTACGAGATTACTCAAATCCCAGCAGGCACATATACCCTGGTGGTCACTTACGTCGGTTTCAGACGTGCGGAAGTGCAGGTGCAACTCACCGAAGGGCAAAGCCTGGTGGAGCACTTTCTACTTAACGAAGACTACCTCGGCCTAGAAGAAGCAGTCGTCACCGGATATGGGTCTCGAGAACGACGCGCCGTCACCAGCTCTATAGCAAAGATCTCTTCTGAGTCGCTTCAGCAATTGACGGGCACCAGTACGGATGCGTTGCTACAGGGTCAGGCCTCGGGCGTGACTGTCTTGCGAAGCTCGGGTACTCCGGGATCTGGAGTTGCGGTACGAGTCAGGGGTGCTACGTCGATTAGTGGATCGAACCAGCCTCTTTTTGTCGTGGACGGTGTCCCAGTTAGCTCCGATGATTTTTCCCAGCTCGGACTTGGTAACCAGGGACTGAATGCCCTCTCTACCATAGACCCAGGCGATGTGGCCTCTATCGAAATCCTAAAAGATGCTGCCGCCACAGCGATCTATGGAACGCGTGCGGCTAATGGCGTCGTCCTCATCACAACGCGGCGAGGCCAGGCTGGACGGACATTGATCGATGCAGATTTCTCTTTGGGCTCCAACTGGTTCGACAACATGCCGGATTTATTATCTGGCCCTGAGTACATCTCTGTTCGAAATGAAGGCGTCTTTAATGACGATGCTGCCGGCATCTGGCAGGCTGTTGTCGGAGTGCCATTCACTAGCTTACCCGCCAGTTTCTTCGATGGCGGCTTTTTCCCTGGATCCAGAGATACCCCGTACGGTGTCCCAAATAATCAGGAGACTACACCGTTCTTTGATGCAATCACCAGCCCAGGCCTGCTTCAGACTTACCGGCTGACGTTCAGTGGCGGAAACGTACGCACCCGATATCTCACATCTGCAAGCTATCATAATACAGAAGGTGCAATCGTCAACTCTGGCTTTGAACGGCTGGGTGCCAGGTTATTTGTGGATCATAGCTGGCCAAATGACAAAGCTCGCGTTTCTGCAAATGTAACCTATAGCAGGTCCCAAAACGAACGAATCTTCAACGACAATACGATTACTGGTGTTATCACCAATGCACTGATCGCCCCCCCGAATCAACCCGTGTTTACGGAATCCGGAGACTTCAACCTCAACTTCCCGTTTGAAAACCCCCTTGTTTCAGCAGAGGTAGACGTAAACGCGGTTGACACCAAGTTTCTTGGCAGCGTTACTTTTGAATACGACCTCACGGATGCAGTTACTGCCACCTTGCGCTCGGGCCTCGATCGCTTTGATTTGCGGGACGAACAATTTTCGCCCCGCTTTACACTGAGGGGCCGGCCATTTGGCTCGGTTACGTCAGGCAGTGTATTTAATCAAACCTGGATCGCCGAAGCAACCCTTTCCTACAGAAATATCCTTGCTAGCAACCACTCGCTTTATGCACTCGGGGGGCTCAGCTTCTTGGAGCGCGATATTGAAACCGTACTTGCCAGTGGATCCACATTTGCGTCCGATGAAATTCGCCGTGTTAACGGTTCTGTGGCACGAGGAGGTTCAGGGATTGCATCATCAAACGGACTACAGTCATACTTCGGTACGCTTGAGTACGGGTTTCGCAACAAGTACCTGGCAACAGCTACCGTCCGTGTAGACGGATCTTCACGATTTGGCAGCGAGAATCGATTCGGCGTATTCCCTGCATACTCACTGGGTTGGAATCTGCATGAAGAGCGGTTCCTGAATAACAAAGGATGGCTAGAGCAATTAAAGATACGATCCAGCTTAGGCTGGACGGGTCAGCAAGAAATCGGCAACTTTGCTTCACTAGGCCTTTTCTCTGCAGGTGGCTCTTACGACAGCTTCCCTTCCTTGGCGCCTTCTCAAATTGCCAACCCCGATCTCAAATGGGAGACTACACGACAGTTTAATATCGGGCTAGACGCCGGCTTTTTTGGTGGAAGAGTTGGGTTGGTGGTTGATGTCTACAGCAAAGACACTAAAGACTTGTTATTAGCCGTCCCCGTGCCCGGTACTAGCGGGTTTGGCTTTGTGACTCAAAATGTAGGCGAGATCTCAAACAACGGTATTGAATTCTCCTTAAACACGATTAACATCAGTAGAGAGTCTTTCAGCTGGCGCAGTTCGATCAACCTGACATCGAACAAGAACGAAGTCAAAGCACTAAATCTAGATCAACCCTTTGACACTGGTTTTGCGAGCCGGGTAGCAGTTGGTGAACCACTAGGGTCCTTCTATGGCTGGGTTACTGAGGGCGTCTTCCGAAATGCAGGTGAAGTGGCCTCCCACGCATTCCAACACCCTTTAACAGTACCCGGTGATTACAAATTTGCGGACCTCAACGGCGATGGCCGAATCACCACGGACGACCGCACCTTTATCGGAGACCCTAATCCTGATCTTTTCGGGGGCATTACTAACATCTTCTCCCTCGGAAACCTGGAGCTTAATGTCTTCCTGCAGTTCTCGATGGGCAACGATGTCTTCAATGGCACCCGGCAGGTTATGTTTGACGTCGGTGGTGATCCCGGTACTACGGGCGACATCCGAGATAGATGGCTTCCATCCAATCCAGACACAGACATCCCCCGCGCTACATTTTTCGACTTTAACGACAATAGCCGAACTTCTGACGTGTTTGTTGAAGATGGCTCCTACTTGCGGCTGAAGGCCCTAACCGTGGCCTACGAATTACCGAGCCGATTTGTAAACGGCCTCAATTTGCGCCGACTCCAACTGTACGTGATCGGAGAAAATTTAATGACCCTCACCGGGTACAGAGGTCTCGACCCAGAAGTGAGTACGTTTGACCGATCCAATACATCGTTTGGAACTGATTTCTTTACGTACCCGCAAACGAAGAGCCTCACGTTTGGGGTAAAGGTGGGGCTTTAAAACATGACTCAGTCGCTACCCATCAATAAGCAATACCCTCGAATCCTGTCATCCTGAGCTTGCCGAAGGATCTGTGTAACACTCAGCGAATCAGCAATTCTGATAACGCTTCAATAAATGCCAGATCCTTCGTCGCTTTGCTTCCCTCAGGATGACAAGATTGGAATTCAGAAACAAACGAGAACGACAGAACGCCAATCCTAGATAAACCATGCATTCTAGAAAACTCAACTACACACTCTTCACTCTCTTCCTCCTATTCGTAGCAGCCTGTGACACCCTGGATCAGGATCCGCAGATTAGTATTGATTCGGAGCAGGTGTTGACTAACCAGGAAGGCGCTGAGGCGGTGTTGATTGCGACGTATGCGGCGATGGAAGCTTTTCTGCCGGAGGAGATTATGTTTTCGGCAGTAATGAGTGATGAGGCGGATCACACAGGGTCATTTACAGAATGGACAGAGTTTGATAACAACAACGTCAATCCGTCCAATATCGAGGTAGAAGAATACTGGCAGGATGTATATCGCATGATTAACTCAGCGAATTATGTAATTATAGATGCACCTGGCATTGAGTTTACTAGTAACAACCGTAAGGCACAGGTTGTTGGTGAAGCACAGGCACTCCGTGCAATTGGCTATTTTTACCTCGTGCGTTGGTTCGGAGGAGTGCCAATCATTACTGCCCCAACCCGCACGATTGCCGACATCAGTACGCCTTCACGGGAAACGGGGTCTGACGTTTATGACTTTATCATCAGCGAGTTGATCGAAGCCAGGTCACTTGTCCAAACAACTGGGCCCATTGGATTCATTGACAGCCACGTCATCAACGGCATTCTAGCCAGGGTATATTTACAAAGAGGTCAATACCAGGAAGCATTAGATGCCACAGAACTCATCCTGGCTTCAGGAGAATTTACTGTACTGGAGCCTCTATTCCGTTTGTATGGGGATCCTTTTCAAGAATCGCCCGGTGGACTGAACAGCCTGGAGTCGCTTTGGGAGTGGCAGAATGGTAATGGCCTCGCTTTTTTCGGATTCCGGCCGGCTTTTGGAGGGCGCTATGAATACGCCCCTTCCCTCGATCTCGCCTTTTCTATCGAGCCCGGTGATGCACGCACCCCCTACATCATTCAAATCCAGGAAGGGCAGCGTGTAGTTGGGAAGTACTTCCGCATCCGAAACAGCAGCGACCATTTTTACATGATGCGTCTCGCTGAAATCCTACTTATCCGGGCCGAAGCACAGGTACGAACGGGAGTAACCGATTTCACCGAACCGCTCAGCTTTGTTAACCTAATCCGCCAGCGCGCCTTTCTACCTCCGATACCAGTAGAAGAGGCAGACTCAGCCGAACGCATGCTTCAATTCATCCTGCTAGAGCGCCGCATCGAGTTGGCTTTCGAAGGCCATCGATGGCACGACCTCGTGAGAACAGGAGATTTTCAGTTCCTGCTAGGCCTATCCGAAGAACAAACCCGCTGGCCTATCCCTCAAGGTGAGATTGATGTGAATGGGAATCTCATTCAAAATGGGGGGTATTGATCCAATGATCGTAGATCATTGGATCAAGGTGCAAAGTGCAAGGTACAGAGTGCAAGGTTCATTTTCATGAGGCTCTCAACAACATTGAACCTTGAACTTTAAACTTTGAACTAATCAGATTTTCTGTAATTTTATCTCTGCATTTCTTACCTATCAGTATGGACCTTTGATTATTGGCATACGGGTAGTGTTACATGAGATCTTATTGCCTTTCGCTACTACTTCTAATGTTTACACTGAGCACTACGGCAAGAGCTCAGTCGCCGGGATCATTTATTGATGCTTTTGTGGAGAATGCGGGGGCGCACTTTGTCTCTTCCTATGATATTGCCCGGGGGCCGGATGGGCATATCTATGTGACCAGTTTCGGGCCGGACGAAATACTTCGATATGACGGGAAAACTGGCGCTTTTGTCGATGTGTTTGTACAGGCAGGAAATCATGGAGTTGAAGGTGTTCGCACACTTGCATTTGGGCCGGACGGCCATCTTTACGTAGCAGGTGTACTATCCAACAATGTTGGACGCTTTGACGGTGCATCAGGGACATTCATTGATCTCTTTATCCCCTTTGGCGCTGAAAGCCCCTCGGCACCTTCAGAGCTTCTTTTTGGTCCAGACAATCATCTTTATGTTAGTTCTTTAGGCTTGAGTAGTGTAAATCGATACAACGGCACAACGGGTGCATTCATTGATACCTTTGTATCTCCACAAAGTGGCGGCTTAAATAGTCCAGAAGGCTTGGCCTTTGGTCCTGACAACAACCTGTATGTAAGTAGCTACAGAACAAATAGGATATTACGTTACGATGGCCAAACGGGTGATTTTATTGATATATTTGCTACTGCCAGAGGCAGTAATTTAGTAGGCCCAGATGACCTGCTTTTTGATGCGGATGGGGCTTTGCTTATTTGCAGTGCTCTTTCAGGTGAGATCCTGAAATACGATGGAGGGAATGGGGCATACCTGGGATCACTCGTTACTTCAGAAGCCGGTGGCCTTAATGAGCCACGAGGTTTACTCAACGATGAAGGTGACCTCTGGGTAACCAGTTTTGGAACGAATGAAATCCTTCGGTTTGACAACCAATCAGGCGCATTCATAGACGCACCTATTCAAGACAACCAGCTTGATACGCCCGGAGGGATCGTATTCGGTCCCAATGGGCACCTATATGTGAGCAGTACAGAATCCGACAAAGTTCTACGATTTAATGGTGGGACGGGTGATTTCATCGATGCATTTGCGACAGACAGAGAAGGCGGTCTGGACGCTCCATACAGTGTATTGTTTGGTCCCGACGGCCATTTATATGTAAGCACAGGCACGTTTAATTCCCTGGGATCTATACTTCGATATAATGGGGTAACCGGTGCATTTATCGATCCCTTTGTGCCCAATTTGAGTGGCCGGCTCATTCGCCCCTCGGACCTCATATTTGGCCCGGATGGACACCTATACGCATCCATAACCAGCACATTCAGCGCTGTTTTCCGATACGACAAGTCTTCAGGCGACGTCATCGATGTGTTTGTACCCAATCTACTCGGTGGATTCGGTAAACCAAATGGACTCGCCTTCGGCCCAGATGGACACCTATACGTCAACAGTTCCTGGTACAACCAGATCGTCCGATACGATGGACAAACCGGTGAATTCATCGACGATTTTGTCCCCCGTTCTTCAGGTGGGCTTAGCGAACCTGCTGACTTAGTGTTTGGCCCCGATGGTCATTTATACGTCAGTAACTACATGTCCGATGAAGTGCTTCGTTTTGACGGAGAGACAGGTACTCCACTGGGTGCTTTTGTACTAGCGGGAGCCGGCGGGTTATCGGGTCCCGATGGGCTGGCTTTTGGTTCGGATGGCAACTTGTATGTGAGTAGCCGCCATACGAATGAGGTATTGCGTTATCAGGGTCCGTCGGCGATTCAGGTTTCTTCAGAGGATGAGATTGGGTTGCCATATGAATTCGCGATTGAGGGCAATTACCCGAATCCGTTTAGTGAGTCTACCCGAATTGTCTATGTTCTTCCGGCGGCTTCTGAGGTTTCATTTTCAGTGTATGACTTGCTGGGGCGAGAGGTGTATTCGGTGGTTATAGACGGGACTGCGGGAAGGAATGCGATTATTTTTGAGGCCGAGGGACTGAGTAGAGGTGCCTATATGTATCGGATTCAACTGGACGGAACTTCGAAGAGTGGACGAATGGTAATTGGATCATAATTTCCCAGTCGTTAATTACTTACCAAACTGCTCAATCCACCCTTCATAATTCACCACCGTCGGATCCTTGGGATGAAGCATGGAGATTGCCCTTCTCATGATCTGGACCGCCTCTTCCCTCTCTCCATTATGATAGTGTGCAAGCGCAAGCACTGCCAGGTTGTGATGGGAATCTACCCTGGCGTCGATAGCCCTCTTTGCATAGTCTAAGGCCGTCACAGGATCTGCCGGGCTGCCATAGCAATGGATGTAAGGGGTTCGGATTTTCCAGAGTTCCCGGCAGCCTAACTGGGCTAGGGCGTAGAATCGCAAGTCGGCACCGCGGGCACGCGGATTGGTTGTTGCATCGAGGGAAGCAGCACGAAAGCGCCTCTCTGTTTCTTCGGCTTCGTTATACTTACCTAGCTGACGTTGTACGCGCCCCAGCTCCCATAGCGTAGTCGGCAGATCAAAACGGGTTGATCGCTCCTCGTAGGTCGGCAATGCTTCCAGAAAGGCTTGCTCTGCATCTGCATATTTCCCCTGAGCTGCCTGAGCTACGCCTGCGTAATAGAGAGCATTGGCTGCACTGACAACAGCGCCGTTTTGCTCCCACAGTGGCTTGATCCAAAACGCTTTCTCCTCAGCTTCTTGCCACCGGCCCTGGGTAGTATAGAGCTGCACCATGCGCATGTGGGCAAAGACCATATCCTCAACATCGGCCCCGTATTTTTGCTCATTAAGCTTCGCAGCCCGTTCAAGAGAAGCCTCGGCTTCTTCTTTATACCCCGCACGTAGAAGATAACTACTCGCTGTTATGAACAAGCTCACGTTGGTATCTTTGGTAAGCAGCTCTTCATCCGAGATCGCCCACATACGCCGGAATACTTCAATGGGCCGTTCAGACTCAGCGTCCTTTTGATCTTCCAATCTATAGAGCCCATAGAGAGGCGCTAATAAGCGGCCATCCTCCGGTCCATGCTCGCCCTCGATAACATCAGCAGCCCGTTCGAATTGCTGAGCGGCCAGATCATAATCTTCTCTTTCATTCCTATACAGTGTACCTAAAGTGTACAAAACAGGAGCAAGCCGAGCATCATCAGGTGAATACGCCTGCTCCAAAATGGACAAGGCAGACTCTGCAGCGAAAATAGCTTTTTCATGATCTACAGAGTCTTCGCGATATGGCCTCAGCACAGCAAACCGGGATATTAACATCCAATCTTCAGCAACCTCAGGCGCGTTGGGACCCAGTTCGTTTTCATGGATCTGAAGAGACCGCTCCAACAAGGCCATAATTTCTTCCCGCGTCTCTATACTTATCTCACCAAAGTGCTTGCCCTTCACCTCTGCAAGCACCTGCAAACTCTGAGCTAGCTCCTGACTCTCTGCTCCAAGCACCTCCTCCTTTAATTCTATCGATTCCTTCAGGAACTCGCTCGCCTTATCTTCAATGCCCAACTCCCAATACACTTGCCCCATTGTATGGAGAAGACGCGCCCGGACCTCAGGCTGATCTTGTAGCTCCTCTTCGATCCGTTCTGCTCCCTGATCAAGTATTTCCCGCGCTGTTATGGTATTGCCTTGAGATATACTAGGATCAGAAACTTCGAATAAATCAACAAGAAAGTCGGACACTGATATTGCAGTTGCTGCTTCTTTTTGAGCTTCTGCTTCAGCTTTCTGCGCTCGAACAAGCCCAATGGAGGCTGCCGTTATCCCTCCCACCAGAGCCAGAACTACCGCCACAGCTGTAATAACGCCCGTTCGATGCCGCTCTACAAACTTCTGCATACGATACCCCATACTGGGAGGGCGTGCAATCACAGGCTCGCTATCGAGATACCTCTTCAACTCCATCTTCAACCCGTTCACGGTTTCATAGCGGCGGGTTCTGTCTTTTTCGATCGACTTAAGTACAATCCAATCCAGATCTCCTTTTAATTCCTTTCGCAGTCTGTCTGGCGTCGTTTGACGAAACTCAGCTATTGATTTTTGCCTCTGCCCCAGACTCGTCAGGCGGGTGCTCGGCTTGGGAACCTGGCTATCTTGAATGACTTCCCGAATGGCTTCCTGGGCTCGTTGCTTAAAATCTATCGGACGTGCACCTACCAGGAGTTCATAGAGCATAACGCCGAGAGAGTACACGTCAGTTCGTGTATCGATATCCATCCCAGGCATGCTCGCCTGCTCGGGGCTCATATAGGCAGGCGTTCCAATCATCTGCCCAAGGCCGGTGATTAGTGTTTGGGAAGTGAGCGTAAATCCTACCGCTTTTGCAATGCCAAAATCGATGACTTTGGGGACGGGTTTATCATCGTGCTCGGTAACCAGCACATTGGTCGGCTTTAAATCTCGATGGATGATTCCTTTTTGATGGGCATGCTGTACCGCCCGGCAGATATCCATAAACAGCTCAATTCGATCTGCCGTTGATAACCGCTTTTGATCGCAGTATTCGTTTACGGGAACACCTCGGACCAATTCCATCACAAAATAGGGCCGGCCACTGTCGGTGATGCCGGCATCAAACACCTTAGCGATATTCGGATGGTTCATCACTGCAAGGGCCTGCCGCTCCGACTCAAACCGGGCTACAACCTCTTTGGTGTCCATACCCAGCTTTACGACTTTAACCGCGACCTGCCTCTTAATGGGCTCTTTTTGCTCTCCAAGCCATACTTCCCCCATTCCACCTTCTCCTAACGGTTCAATTAGCTTGTACGGGCCAATGCGCTGTCCTTCAAGTGAATCATTGGGGGTGAAGACATTCTCAGCAACATTTACATCCGAAGAAAGAAAGGAATCATTATCAGCACTTTCATCCGCCTCCAGTAATCCAATGAGTTCGTTCCGCAATGCATTATCATCACCGCAAGCTGCATCAATGAAAGAAGATCGCTCGGCCCCGGAAAGAACACGGGCTGCGCTGAAAAGCCGTTCAAGGCGATCGAACGAATTGGTCTGCATACAGATGTGGGTAAATGCGAATACTCAGCAGAAAATATCGCATTTTAGGAGGTTATTAACAAATTGGGGAGTCGCAGAATATATAAACTTAGAAAGCCGCTGAGATATTCTCTTAAAACTAACCTCGTTATATATTTTGAAATTGAAAACTGCGCTTGAGTAGGGACAGTTAAATAGAGTAATTACACTATTTAATAACATTTAAATAAATCTTTATCTTATATGCTTAACTATTCAAAATACATAATTTAAGTTTTACTTTGAGTGAATCACCTTTAAACGCTTCAAAATTGAAAGAAGTGCGCAGAGAACGCATGGATGCTGACCTTGCTTATCTAGCCGAAGCGATAAAGGAATGGATTCAACTCCAGCGGGACTCCGATTTCAAAGCAGGGGTATATATTGGTAAACATAAAACGCAGATAGAAGCAATAGAATCTGTACTCTTAGGCTCGCTGGAGGTACTGCAAACTCAACTAACAGCTATCGTTGCCAATGTTAGTGAACTGGGGCAGTTCTTTGAGGAATGCAGGCATCTCGAACAGTCCATACTGTGGCTTCAACGGCTATGGGAATGGTTTCAGGACAAGTTCAAACAACGACATGAAAGCGAGCGATATAAGGAACTGCTTAGTGCCGCTGATGAGATTGTTTGGAGTTGTTACAGGCAAACGTTCTTAAATAAACGGGCTGAAGAAGCAGGTTTTAAACAGGGGCCTACCCCTTTAGCAGTGATAGAATCCCATTTTTCGCCTGCTGCAGTCCATAGTGACAAACCTCTTACCGGATCATTAATGCCAGCGCGTTCTGGACTGAACGGTGATCTTACAGAATTTATCCAGGGAATGCCTTTATCCTACCTCCGATTACCTCCCTGGTGTATAAATTCTCCCTGGTGGCTTGTATTTGTGGCCCACGAGGTAGGACATCTTATTCAACACGAATTAAAACTGGTGCGTCATTATAGAGAGGGGTTAGAACAAGCAGCTCGAAACAACGGCCTCCCAGAAGCTGACATACAGCGTTGGGGGCAATGGGGGAAAGAGATTTTTGCTGATGTATTTTCTGTAATCATGCTTGGACCCTGTACATTATGGGCTGTTATAGAGTTCGAATGGTCGACGAATGAACAGATGAAAAAAAGGAAAACTAAATATCCTGCTCCTCTTATACGCATAGCACTAATGGCTGGCTTGATCGAAAAGCTGGCATTGCCTGTCAAGGAGGCACTCCGTGGATTCGGCCTGGAGGATCGGGACAAGAATCATCCTGTTATGAATCGTGACCTTTCAGTTGTCAGCGATGCTGTTGATTTTTTCATGGCGCCCCTTCCTCACAATCTAGGAGCGCTACACACGCTGTGTGCCTTTGATGCCGGCCCGTTCCTCCCAAATCAAGAAGTTGATATATGGGCTTCAAATTTACAGGGAAACGGTACCCTATTGCCCGCAAAAAATCTTAGATCCACAAGAACTGTAATGAGTGCATCAGTACATGCATGGTCGGATTTAATCAAGAAAAATCTGGATCCTAAAGAACGAAGGCAGGCCGCCGAGCATCTAGCCGGGCGAACTATCGATGCGTTGAAGTTAAGCGCTGAGCCAGGTACGCGTTCTGAGCATGCGCCCAGTGGCGCAATGCCTGAAGGCGCTAAGGAACTGGCACGCTTGATACTAGCAGCCGGCCGTGATGAACCATTGGTAGAACTTGATCTTTAGGGAGTGATCATGCCAAGAATAATACTTGACATCCAGGCTATCGACGAGAGTAGCAAGCAGTTACGTGTGTTAGATTCCAGCGGTAACGAATTACTGGATCTAGAGACGTCGAATCCATTGGCTCGTACTATACGATTACCCGGTGGAGGGGGCCCTGATGATCCAAGATGGTCTTTTCCTTTACCACCAGTTGATGAACTAAATAATTTACCAACATTTTTATTTACAGATCCAGGATCTTTAACAATTGAAGAGGAAGCAATTCGACTAGCCTATCAAAAAATCCTAGATCGAGATACAGGTTCTCGTGAAGTCGAACTATTTGGACAATATCTATTCATTACCTTATTAGGCCATCACCTCTGGCAACAAATCAAAGCCCATATTAAAGATCTTAATGAGCCGATTGAATTAGCTATTCAATCGGCAGAAGCGAACAGTGTACTGAGCCGGTATCCCTGGGAAATGATGCATGACGGTACTGACTTTCTCGCATTTACTCCTGACCTATCCCTTACTCGCAGGTGCAAAGTTAACTATGAGATAGATGCGGGACAGGAATTAGAAGCAAGGCTGTTATTCATTATTGGCACAAGCTTAAAAGATGACGTAATTCGACCAGGAGCTGAATACATCTCTATTGTGCACGATCTTGCGCGTCTTCGCTTGAGCAACCAGATCCAAACCAGGATTCTTGTAGAAGCTACTACGGAAAAAATTGAAGCGGCCATTGAAGAATTTTGCCCTACACTAGTACATGTCATATGCCACGGCAGATACGACTCCGAAGGAGTTTATCTCGAACTGCATGACCCTTCTAACCCAAGCCAAATCAAGAAGGTTTATGCATCCAATTTCAGAATGCTTCTTCAGACCAGCAAAAACCTTCCTCTTCCTCGGATACTGTTGTTAAGTGCCTGCAATACGGCAACTGCTGAGGAATTGAGTAGAGGAGGCGAATTGGGGTCTTCATTTGCAGCAGAGCTTGTTGAAGGAGGGATACCGATGGTTGTGGGAATGGGAGGGCGTGTAGCAGATCTTGCCTGCCGTTTATTCGCCCGAAGCTTTTACAAAGCACTACTCACAAACACCAACGTAGCACATGCTGTTGCCGAAGGCCGGCGTGCTGCTGTACGTTATGGAAACTATGAACCAGGTTCAAGTATTGACTGGGCATTACCCACCCTATTTCTTGCAGATTCTATAAACGAGCCTCGGTTTGTTTTCTCGTATGAGGACTGGTTAGCAGACTGGCAAGATGCGAGTAGGCATTACAGTTATGGAGCTTACCCAGCCTTCTGCACCAGGTACGAAGTTTATGAGAAGTTTCAACTGCTCATGGCACAAGATACCGTGCAAATGCAGTTGTCATCCACTGGCCGGCCATTCCAGGTATTGCTATGTTCTTCAAAACCGTCAGAGGAGGGAATATATGACTCGGCGCCTCCGAAGTTTGGCCGTTCCTGGCAGCTGAGAAGTTTGGCACTTAAAGGCATAAAAGAAGGGCATGTGATATGCCTGGTCAGTAGTGAGTTTGAATCAAACAAAGAAGCTTCAACCACACTAATAGACCTTCTAACTCTGACGGCTAGTGCCATGAAACGAACCCGTCTAATCTTTGGATTAGCGCCTCGAAACGCTTCGTATCTTCAACAGTTATTGGACATGGTCGCTTCTGATTCGGATGATCCTCCACCAGACGGATGGCCCCAGGAATTGGTCCAGGGCTGGGGTCGAGGCCCTGGAGCAGAAGAACGCATGGCTTCAGCATTGCGCCTTGATCTCTTAAATCTTCTAGAAAGTGCCCGGGCAAACGCGGGGTTGCTAGATGAAAACAGAATTCGTATGCGGCTCCTTTTTTTGGTCGATGACATCCATAAGCTGTCCAGCAAGGACGCTGATACGTTTCTTCGATTGTTTATAGGCCTCAGTGGTTTGCAGGTAGTATCCGAAGATATACGCATCGTACTGACATATGATGAGATTGGAGAGATGGATGACAAAACAACAATCCAAAGCATCATGTCATGGCTAGGGTCTGTATCAAATGTTGAAAACGTACACTTGGGAAACTTTAAAAAAGATTTGGAGGTCCGCCTTGCATATCAGAATTGGCTGTACAATTGGAGAGAAGACGGAAAACCTAATGGCAAGGTAAAACGCATTCTAATTGCCCCTGAAACTACAAGAAACAGGGACGACATTGATCTGATCTACCAGATTCTGGGAGAAAACGTCAAGGGTGTACCCTCCTACTTCAACCTAATTGCAACCAATGCTGCTGTAAGCACTTTGCTGAAGATATATTCTAAAGTTGGTCACATGACTGAGACCACTGATAACGTTGAATGGAACCTGCTTATTGTTGGTGAGGACCTCCCATGAGTGCTAAAATCCCCAACTCCCTCGAAGAACTCCGGAGTCTCGTAGAAAAAGGTGTCAGTGAACGTGCCTCAGAAATCAAGAGGGAACGTGAAAAAAATCTTCCTTCTGAATTTTTGATTTGGCTTGCGTTGCCGCCTGGTTGGACTGTAGAAACATGCGAACAATTATACAAGTGGGTAAACGCACCTGAACAGTTTCGCCGTCCAGAGAATCTCTTCGAACGGTTGATTGATTGGGGAATGTTTGAAAAGCATGAAGCCTTACCGTTACCCGGTGATACAACTCCAAGGCCAACACTGTATGTGATGCATGAGGAGGAAAGGAAGCGGACTATTGAGGAATTTCTGTCAGAAAAAAAATCTCGTTATGCAGAATGCTTGAGTAAACTTTCAAAGCTCGGAGGCATGTATCTGGATGCAGAAGCGGATTCGGTCACACCTCGTATGCATAGATGGGCTACACTGGCGGTGAAAGCCAGCGATGGAAAAACACTTGTAGATGAAGTTTTGCGTCTCATCACACAAGCATATGATGGTGACAAGCCTGGCGAGATAAAACTCTGGATAAACTCTGCACGGGATCTTCAAAGCGCTGTGACTGGCATTCATCGTAATACGCTCGAGCGAACGGTTCGAAGAGCTGGATTATACCTGGAATTACTCGATCGCGATCGCCACGATCAGCAGCACTTGAGCAATTTTCTTAAACGGCCTGAACAAATCGAACAGGTCAATACGCTAATAACTGAATCTGATCAACTATGGGCTACTCATTTTATTGGCGCAGGAGGTGTTGGCAAGACAATGCTTGTGCGTTATATAACAAGTCAACGCTCGAAAAAGGAACATTGGAATGTACATACAGCTCGTATCGATTTCGATTACATTAATCCAAACTACCCTAGGATGGATCCCGGGCTCATGCTCTGGTCCTTTGCGCAGGAATTGCGTGCATACGACCCAGGAACTAAGGCTACAGGCCTATTCAATGAAGCAGATCAACTGTTTCAGAAAGTACACGAAGAATTGCTTTCTGGAACTACAGGTGAAGAGTTTATTGGCACCAGGAATCCCCTTTTTCGTCGGGCTTTACACTTCTACATTGACGCGATCAAGTGCCTCGAGAAACCTGTACTTTTGGTGATAGATACATGTGAGGAATTGGCTAAGGCAGGCCCCTGGACAACAGCACAAGAAAATGTCAATGAAACCTTTCGTATTCTTCAAGCCCTTCACGATGGACCCGATATTCTGACCAATCCAGATGCAAAACCAGGTGATGGTGTATCAAACCTGCGCGTGCTGTTTGCAGGCCGGCGGCCACTTGCCAAAGGGGGTCATAAATGGGAAAGCAAGACATCCACGCTCGACGAGCGGCCATTTCTCCGATTGTTCGAAATTAGAGGATTTGACTTTGTCGATGCAAAAAAATACCTAAATAGCATCCACGTACCAAAGCATTTAATCCAGCCAATCATCAACAAAAGCAGTCCGGACGCGGGTAGTGTTGCAGACATAACGTGGAAGGACTCCTCTTTTGCACCTGCTGAGAAGAACAGGTGTAATCCTTATGATTTACGATTACTCATTGATTGGGCCACCGAGAAACCTCCACCTTCTGCGCATGAGATCGAGCATGTAAATACCGAACAATATGTTAAGCTTCGTATTCTTCGACGGCTAGAGAATGATGTGCTCAGAGATATTTTACCTCTGCTTGCATTAACAAAGTACTGTAACCAAAGCCTGCTTGAGGTGGTTATACCTGAAAAGAGAAAAGCGGGGGAGCTTTTTCAGGTGCTACAGAGACAGGAGTGGATCGAACGCCGTAACATTGGGGTCGATGCCAGAAGACAGGTAGTATATATAGAAGAAGGGTTACGTCTTCGGCTCATGGAATATTTCAACACGAGACATGTTGAGTATTTCAGTGCAGTCCAGCGTATAACAGATTATTTAGAACAAAAAACCCTCAACGAACCGCTCGCTATACTCGATCCCATTGATCTTGACATGGCGATTCGTGTAATGGAGGGACATCCCGAACGAGCATATTCCTGGTGGACACACGTTGAGGAGAGATTCTTTGAAGAGCGATTGACGAAGGATCCTTACTGGATCAAAAGTACTATTGATTTTTTGGCAGGAGAAGAAGGGGCCGCTGCCATTTATAATCAGGATCGGGGAAAACGGGCTCAGCCGGAAAGCATGCTACGACCGATGGTACTCATGACACTGGCCGGGGCGTTGCTCGAAATGGGAGAAGATGCCGCATTTACTGGAGTGTTGAACGAACTAGATGAGCGGCTTGCAGAATCGAACAGTACAGTACCCAAAGAATATACATTGCGCATGGAAGCTCTTGCTATGCGCCTGAAATCCATTTCGGTGGACCGCCTATCTCGCTTTTTGGAGGTTATAGGAAATCGCTCAAACTGGGATTATCCTTATACAATTACGGCCTGGATTTCATCCGGTGAACATCTTGTAGAACAAATATCACTCCTATCCAATATTTCCCCAAAAAACCTTCAGCGAGTTGAGCGCTTAAGTAGACGAGTTTTGGATCGTGAAGGTTTTAACAAAATTTCTACTGCTCATCAAAGCGCATTCGTGTTGTCACTAATAAGCAGGGTGGCACTAGCATTGGGCATTGACAAGCTCGTACTAACTGCTGCAAACGCATCAATACGGATTGCGAGAACTGTAGATCGCGGTTTCAAAAGTGCTTTACCCTATTGGATGAGTCCTGATAACCTGGTAGCTCGAGTCCATTTAGAGGCTGCCAGATGTCTATATCCTGTTCTGCAGTCTTCGCTGGATACACTGAATACACTCTCAATAAGAGACCCCTCGAAATTTGAAGATGCGACCTCTTTCCTAAAAAATCTTAAAAATTTATTTGTTAACCCTCGAAGCTCGACAATTGATGAAGATCGGCTTTATGCAGTTCTATTCAAATTGAATATGTCCCTGCAGCTTCCCACGGCCACTCCAAACCTTGAACAGAGCTTAAAGGTACATAATTCCTGGTTCGACAGAAAAAATATCCGCTGTACAGCACATCGGGAAGTGCCTCCTGCATTTGTTATTCAGGCAGAAATGTCTGCCTCTCAGGGCCATATAAAAAAGGCTATTTCGATTCTAAAAAAGGCTCTGAGGGATGAGCGTATTCCTCTTGAGATCAAACTACACATCGACCGGGCTTTAACGAGAATAATCACACGTTATCGGCTCGACGATGAAGGAGAATCTACAGGCACTTATATCAAAGAGTCTCTAGATCATGAGGATATAGCATTATCTGGGAAGTGGAACGGCTTGAGAGGAAATCGAGGCATCGTTACTGGGGGCGGCAACAGCCTTGTAGAATTTCATGCAAACTGGCAGGGACAGTTTCTGCTAGGTTCTCATGAGAGCACCCAAGCTTCTCTAAAGGCCATGCGACAAGATTGGGATCGAATACAACTCCGCACCAAGTCTACATCGAAGATGAGTCCTTTTCTCTCAGCTTCTTTGAGAGCAGACTTCAAGGAACTGAGCATGGTATGCGAAAGAAGCAAGATTAAAAATGATTATTCCCCAAAATTGGATGAATCATCTAACTTGCTTGATGTTGCGTCAACATTGAGAGATCCTTTCGAGCAATTCAGCATTCAACTACGGTCCCTGGCTTTGGATGGACTGCCGATAGATATTTCTACTACGGAAGAAGAATCGAGTTGGGACCTATTTATTGACCCAGCACTCATTCAAAGAATAGGAATCCGACGTGCTGCTATTCAGGCATTTCATGAAGGAGAGTTACTCTCGCTTCGACTTCCGGTTCAGGCTGCCATTCTATTTAAATTTGCTTTTATCAAATTCAAAGAGTGCAAGGACTCTGTAGGTGCAGCGCTGTCCGCTGCTGCGTTAGGGTGCACCATCCCGCAATGCAATGAAAAAGAAAGGTATAATGTCATTATTTCCCCTAAATACATGGAGGTATATTCAAAATTTCATGCGTATTTAAAAAATGCTGAAGTCCAGGAGATGCCACCGCCGTTTGAGGACGTAACCCAGTTTGGAAGCTGGTCCTCATCTCAGTTTAGAGCATTTTTGGACGATCAACCTGTTACTTGGCGCCCTTGGTTATTACGGCTCGTAGGTGTCCGGATTTGGGGGTTCAAAGATGCCAAAACCCGGGCAACCGAGTATGCGGTAACTACACTTGAAAAAAAGAGCCACCTCTTTTCAAACGCTCTCCGCTACCTCCTAGGGCTAAATCCCATAACATGGTTTTCTAAAGAGCAAGATCCTCTCAGAACATTATTTGAACGATCCGGCTGGCTTCTCAAGCTCGTATATCGGTTTTTACCTGAGCAAGTAGATATTGCCTTTATGAGCGAGAATGCCATGAAGAGGCTGGATGAACTACAGAAGACCCATAAGGAGTGGATTGAATTGCACTATGGGGCTGAAGTCCATGAGCAAAAACGAGCGCTACCAGCTGATTTTACATATCTAAGTGAGACTATTCCAGAGGGGCTAGATGCTGATTCAGGGCAAGTAGAACCTGTTTCGAAGCAAATACCTGAACAGCAAAAGCCCAGTTCAACACAGCATACAGATTCCGTAGCTGAATCGCCGGACCTAATCTTAGGTGATTCTAGCAAGGATTCTTCTGGATACAGCCAGCCTTCAGAGCCTCCATTGCAGCCAGATACCAGAAATACGCTTCCAAAAAGCAGGCCAGCAACTAGAGCTAAACTGATTGGATTTATTATTACTCTAATCGTGGCTCTCATGGCTGTGTACTTCCAACTTAGTCCAGAACTCATCTTTGAGTCTCTAGGCAAAATTGAAGGTCTATTTAATAGTGAACTTTTGATTGCTCTCGTTTCTGTTCTATTGGCTGCGCTTGGAATCCTGATCTATAGTATGGTAATGGCATGGAGGCGCTCGTACAGCCTGGAAATACGCCTAGAAAATGCGAGTGACAAAAAACGAAGCGAATACCGATTTGAAGAGAAGCTCAATGTGGACATGATCTTTCACTTCAAAGAGCCTCGTTGGACTTATTTATTGCCGTTTATAACACGGGGTAGTCAAACAGTCGTTATTGAAGACCTCTCCATCAATATATATGAAGACTATTATACGTTGTATGAGATTCTACTGAAGCGACCTCTCGACAACATGATAGATCAGATTCCACAAAAGTTTGCAGGCTTATATGATATACTCCTGGTTGGTGAACCAAACATTCATGGAATTGCATGGGAATCTCTGTTGATGGCTATCACCACTCAAACTACTGAAGCGTCTCGAGTCATAATCAGACGTTCTACAAGAAAAGTATTACCCTATGTCGCGGATCATGAAAGGAGTAAAAAAGGTGTGCGCGTTCAAAGCGTAGTGGGCGATCTCATAGCAGGAGAAATGGCACAAGATGTTTTCGAGATCTTAGAAAAACCGTTTTTAGTTAATATAACTAACAGAGAATCCTTCTTTCAGGTTGTACAAAATCTACAATTCCCTATTCGTGAAGTCTCCTATGATGTGCTTCATATAGTGGGAACGGTTCAAGATCGCTCCGACGGCCTCCAGATAAGGATTCCCAACTATGAAAAATCGGATTCCCTGGCAAAACAGTCCTCTTTCTCCAAGCCCAATGAGTTCTACATATCACCGAGGGCACTTGTAAATAGTACCAACATACAGGTATGTATCATACAAGAAGAACTTATTGATTTTTATTCAGAGAGAACAGCAAGCGACCGGATCAAGGCGAGCATGGCGCGTACGCTCGCTGCACAATTATTTGAGGCAGGCATTCCAGTAGTTATTTATTTGCCTGCCCTGGAGCTGGACACTTCTCTATCGGTGTTACAAGTACTTGCTAAAGTGATTAACAAAAGACCAGTGAATGGTACACTTGCTTTGCTCGAAGCTATAGAAGAACTCCGTAGAATTATATCGAATATAGAGCAGGATAAAAAATCGTCTTTACCTCCCCCTTCAATATTATATCAAGGTATTACTGAATTGGGCTTTGATGCCTGCCTGTTTTGTGCCAAGAACTGGAATGCAAGGAAAGCCTTTCGTTAGGATGCGTCACACATATGTAACTTATTAATTAATTAATCCTATACACAGAGTAAAACTATGTCTCTTCTGAACACAATTTCCGGCTGGATCAAGAAAGACCGGAATGAAATGCTAAGTTTCCATTTCGACGATTCACATGTTGTGGGTACGTACAAAGACACCCCTGCACAAGCAGGGCGCCATTATTTCAGAATCTCCCTTGTACGCATGTTTCTCAAGAAAGAGGTGCACCTCATGAAAACATGGTTTCCAGCTGCTCACTCTTCGGTATTGTGCAAGTTTGGGGATACCAGTCGAGAAATTCCCAACATAGCTGATACCAGTAAATTATTTAAAGAGCAACAAGGAGGGAATGTTGTCGCTACAAACTTTATGTTAACGCCTCTTTTACCGTTTAACGGGGGGGAAGTGACATTGGTAGCCGGATTATTCGCAATGAAAGGTGACGACTACCTCAATAAAGTCATTACTGTAATGAGCGATTTTGCCGGGTTATTACAAGTTCCTCAGCTTTCGACTGCCATGCATGTAGCTACACCGCTTGCCAATGGACTGGAAACATTATTTGGAGCGAATGATGGGCGGATGCATCTGGGCTATTCTAACAGTTTTGTAGGGATTGAAGAGGGAAAATCGCATGAGGAGGGTACAGCAAATTACTTAAGAGAAGGATATATCGCTGTGGTGCGTGTACCGGCAGACGAACTAGACCGCGATAAGCTTTGGGTAGTTGATGATATGCTTCACCAAGGTGATAGCCTTACGGATAACGAACCTTATTCCGAGCATGATTATATATTACTGCGGATCGAACTGCGAGAAGAGCGGGACGATTTTGACAAGTTGACTGCAATAAAAACTCCTTTTGACAATGCATTACATGCTTTAGCTGAACAAGATACAGAAAAAGCAAACCAGCAATTCAGGTTGTGCATGGTCGCGGCTATGGGGTCTGCAGAGCTAACTCAGGCAGATAAAATTCGAGTGGTGAATGTATTAAAAGAGCGATACAAGGAAGCAAAAAAGACGATGATTATTGACTTTTTAGTCGATAATGAATACAGTCTTCAAAAAGACATGCAGTTTGCCATGTCTTTAGATGACGCTTTAGAAGAGGGAATGCCTACTCTACAAATGTTGCTAACAGATGAATAACTAAAAGTCAAACCATATAAAAGGGTATAATTTTATATCTGTATTGCACCATAAGAAATATATTCTTTGCTAAACTTAGAAAGCCGGCCCCCTGTGCTGAGGAGCCGGCTTTCGTATCCCATGTGTTCCGTTGTAGGATTGGAGTGATGTGGTATCTCCAGAAGTGCTAGGTTTTCTTTGTTGAAACCATATACTGCTCATCACGCTATGGAGCACCTCCGGAAAAAAAGTTGAGTCAAAAGTTTGAGTCTTAGCAGATACTTAACTCAATCCATCCTACTAGCAAGCGCTTAGCTCAAGTTTTTTATGTACTTAGCCGTAAAGACTCTTCAGGTATTTTTTGTGGATCTGCTTGAAAAAGTTTCAAGTTCCAGGTTTCAGGTTCCAGTTTAGTTGCTATTAAGACCTTCCCAACTTGAAACCTGAAACCCTCTAGTACTCCTTCGCGATGCGGGCTTGTTTGATGTGATCTAGGCCAGGGAAATTTCTTTCCAGATAGGCATTACCGTATGTGTTTATGGAGTCTTGTTGCATAGCCGGCTGGTTGCCGTACTTCGACAAGAAGGTATCGATGATCTCCATACCGGATACGATAACACCCAACGGCGGATACCCAACCACACCACCAACCGGCATGCGGTCCAGGTTTGAATTATCTCTTAAGTTGATAAAGAGCTGCGTCCCGCGTGTTTTAGGGCCTCCACGAGCAAAAGAAACCGTTCCTCTTTGATTACTCATCTTCACGGGCTCGTCTTCAATGCCAAGGTCTTTCCAGGCTTCATTTACTTCTTTGTCGTCATGTATACCAAACTGGGCGACAAATCCGGCAACCATGCGATAGATCGACGTGTTATCGAAATACTCCAACCGAACCAGATGATAAAACCGGTCCACAGCAAGCGGGCTCCAGCTTCGATGGGCCTTGACTACAAAATGGCCCTTGCTTGTGTCAAACATCACGAGAAAGCTATCGGGAGCGGCTTCAGTAATCTGCTCATCAGGCAGATATTGTCCGTAGGAAATGCGGGCAGACATACTGAAGACAACCAGTGCAAAAACAACACACATGCACCGAACGAACGGAGAACAAAAAAACTTCATGTCGAATAGATCCTGTTTTTCAAATTCAAAAAGGGGATGTATACGACGGCAAGAACGTTCGTGGTTCCGCGTTCGTGGTTTAGTGTTCTTCATTTCTGGCAAAAGTAGCCAGCAAAAAAAGAACACCAAACAATGAACAATGAACCAAGAACACCCCCCAGGAATCCCTAGATTACTGGGTGCTTATTCTAGTGCATCTTCTGCAAATAGGCTTTAGACTTTTCCTCATCCCAGTCTTTTTTGTTCTGCTCGCGGGCTATGAGGCGGTCACCTTCCATGTACCAGATAGTGTCCTCGATCTGGAAATGCTCATTGTCACCGATATACACGCCGCCATCATCTGTTAATTCCCAATTGGAATACTCTATTTCTTCCTCACCGAATATATAGACGGTTACCTTGAGTTCATTGTTTTTTTCGAACGTGAAAGAGATGTCCATTCCGCTTAAAATTCCATCTACTGCTCCTAATGCAGCACGTTCAATCATGTTTTCGCCGTCCTCTTTGTCGATATCAACAACGAGTTTCCACGTTCCACGCAAGTCTCTTTGTTTGATTTTGGACTGAGCAAAAACACCAGGAACGACAAAACATACAAGTACGAATGTTAGAACAGCTGTTTTCATGAGTATTATTAAGTAAATGGTCTAGAGAAGTACATCATACAGGAAATCAATCCCCAAAGTTACACCCTTCTATTTCGCTACCCTGACCTCCTCCTTCCCTTTTTATATAAATACTTGTATTTTAAGGACATTCCGCGCATCACCCGCCGCCAGTTTTGGCTCACATTATCGTGGAATATCATGAACGAAGAAGATAAGGAACGGATATCGGAGAATATCGCGCAGATAAAATCGTATGCAGAGCAGATTCGCCGGGGTGCTATACGCCTTCATGTTAAAGGACATGCAATAGCAGAAGAGTTTTATACGATTGCTGACTATTTTGACAAGTATGCAAAAAAGATAGAAGCAAAAAAATAAGTAAGCCGCTATCGAATGATTTGTCTTATATACCAAAACAAATCGCTTACCTCAACTTTCCTGAGTTGCAGTATCTTCACTGATAACAGCATCATAGATCTGGCCAAAGCTTAAGGGCCGCTGAACGCAGATTGCGTCTGGCAGGATAGAATTTTCAGTCATTCCTGCAGGTAGTAAAAAGATAGGAGGACGAGATATAATACAATCTTCAAGGAAGTGTTCTAACTCTATCTTGTGTTTCTTTAATCCTGACAAATCAATCAGCAATTGGGCTTCTTTTCCTGCAAATTTACACGATTCTTTGAGGGCGTCAATATCTTGACTCATCCTAATATCCATACCAAGGCCCTCTAACCATGTCTTTACCCTTTTACCCAGCATTTCGTTTTTACAGAGTAATAGAAAAGGGGTATCTATACTATGGAGGATTTCATTATGATTTTCTAGTTCAAGGCTCGGTGTGCTCAATGAGAACCAAAACGTTGAACCGGCCGCCGAAGTCTCAACGCCAATCTTTCCATTTAGAAGCGTGACCAACCTTTTGCAGATAGCCAATCCCAATCCTGTACCACCAAATTGCCTTGTATTTGAGCTATCTACTTGCTGAAACAATTCAAATAAGACATCAAGCTTATCTTCAGGAATGCCAATTCCAGAATCCGTCACGGAGAACTTTAATTGGTACCCGTGATTCGTCTTCCCATCCAAAGTGACTCTAGCTTCAACGATCCCCTCACTCGTAAACTTGATGGCGTTCGAGAGAAGGTTGATTAGTATTTGCTTTATTCGCTTTTCGTCACCCAACATCCATTCAGGAGCTCCTATATCTACGTAGCTCACCAATTCAAGTCCTTTGCTCCGGGCAGCCGGATAAAAAGACAGCATCATTTCATGGATACACGCTCTCAAGTTGAACGGCCTCATTGATATATCCATCGTGCCCGCATCAAGCTTGGCATAGTCAAGAATATCATTGATGATCGTTAACAAAGAGTTCCCCGAATAAAAAATGGTTTGGACGTACTCTTGTTGTTCATTATCGAGAGAGGTGCCTTCCAATAAGGAGGCCATACCAATGACTCCATTCAAGGGAGTGCGAAGCTCGTGGCTCATCGTTGCCAAAAACTTAGACTTTGCATTGAGTGCGGCCCGTGCTAAATCATTTGCTTCTTTAAGCTCCTTGGTGTACTTCATCAAAGCCATTTCAGCTTTGTGCCGCTCTGTTATATCTTGCATAAAGCCTATCATTCTCACCGGATGACCACCACTCTCATCCAGGTCTACCCTCCCTTCATCGTATATATCAACAACGCTATTATCATCTAAGACCATTCGATACTGCGCGTTGTACCTTCCTCCCGTTTTTATCGCGTTGTCAAAAGCATTTTTTACATACTCCCGATCATCCTCATGGACGAGCAGTAAAAAATCTTCATAGCGGGTTAGGCTCTGATCAGGGTCAGAGCGAATTATATTGTAGAAATTACCTGAGTAAAAGAGCTCTTTTGTTACCGCATCCCATTCCCAGCTCGCCATCTTAGCAATACGCTGGGATTCGCTCAACATTTGTTCGTGCTGGAGCACTCTCTGCTGGACGATCTCGTTATCCATCTCAGCCTGAATCGTCACATGGAGATAAATCTCCTCATTAATATTCATCGAGCTGAAATTAATTTTGGCTGGGAATTCAACACCATCCTTCCTGCAAATAAAAATCTTGAGATCTTTATTTGTCCCAAGACTTCTGTGAGGTGCAAACTGGCTCATGGGTCCAGTGAGATACGCCTGACTCGATAATACGGGGATCAACACTTCTATATGTTTTCCATACAATTCCTCTATCCCGTACCCCGTTTTGATTTGTGCCAGTTCATTGGCGAGGATAACATCTCCAAACTCATCCAATAACAGCATAGCAACACTTGCAGATTCTATAAATGAATGCAAGCGTTGCTCGACAATACTCTGAAATCTTCCAGAATTAGGCTGCCCCTTTTCAGATACTTGATTCATGAGAGTTCAGAATGCGTCGCTTATAGAATTGGCTATCTACAAGATCGTCGACACAGGCAGCAACTTAATATAGGTTTGCCCCTTTTCCTCTTATATAAGAGGGTCATTATCTACGGGCAAATTCTCTCACTGCATTCATCATGTCCTCAAAGCGTGGATTTGGCTTTTCCAGAGGTTCTGCTAATTCGTCCTGGTTTATCGCATACACAGGGTGTTTCAACACAACACTTGCATGCGATACGTTATCATCCCTGATTATTCTGAAAAACGTAAAGTTTTCTGGACGATATAACGTACCAAAAGCCTCTATTCCTTCAATAGACGTCGTAGTATCACATTCGGAGTGAGCGGCAAAGGCAGGCCGGTCGAGCAATTCACCTAACTCCTGCCTTTTGATCATGTCATCGATTTCTTTTATGAGATATGATAACTGCTTTGCCCCTCCCTTATCCATGTTATATCGATATGGATTATTGCCTATAAGGTAGGTATCCCTGGCTTCTTTATTGAGGTGTTTCATTTTATCTACCGCATCTACGAAGTCTGCAATGGGGCTTCTAAGCACCTTCTCTTTCACCTGCCCCCAGAAACCACCGGCTAAGTCGAGAGCGGCAGAAAACAAGTACAATGAGCCATTCACCATCGGATGGCTGACTGCTGTAAAAACACTTAACGTTCCCCCTGTTGACAAACCACCAATGGAAACGCGATTGGCTTTCGAAGCGGCTGTTTCAACCGAAAATGCTACATTGGCTTTCCATTCTTCTGCACTAACGCCTTTCATGCCTTTAGGCACCTTCAGCCCATGGCATTGCAAGAGAGGTACATATACGTTATAACCCAATTCATGAAAAAAGAACCGGGCAATTTCCATCATGTAATACGATGAATCGGAAAGACCGTGCACCAATACGATGGCGTTTTCTACAGGTAAATCGTGCTCCAGTACTCGTGGATGACATCCTTCGCGGATGAGGTCGGATTCGAAATACGGGAACCTCTGGTAGTAGTCAAACCACTCCTTCTCTTGGATATCTACTGGCATAGCATCTTAAATGGCGGGTAATTAATTTGGCTGTCCATCGTTGTCTGCTCAAGTTAAATAATCTCTATATGTTTAAGCGAATCTTTTTCTCGTTCTTTTGCATTTTTTCTCTTCCGGGGTTACTGTATAGCCAAACGGGCAAAGTATATGACAACCTCTCCATGGATAGCGAAATCCTTGCCAGTGAACGCAAGTTTGCCATCTATTTACCGCCTGACTACGAATCGTCAGAGAGGAGTTATCCCGTCTTGTACTTGCTTCATGGCGCAGGAGATGACCAAACAGGCTGGGTTCAATTCGGCGAAGTTCTACACATTGCCGACAAAGCTATTCGCTCAGGCAAGGCGACTCCAATGATCATCGTCATGCCGGATGCGAATACTGGGAGACGAGGTTACTTTAATGATATCTCAGGAGAATGGCGGTATGAGGACTTCTTTTTTGAGGAGTTGATGCCCTATGTTGAAAAGACCTATCGGATAAAAAGTCAGAAGCGATACAGGGCGATATCTGGGTTATCCATGGGAGGCGGTGGATCGTTTATGTATGCACTGCACAGGCCGGACTTATTTTCATCGGCTGCGCCACTTAGTGCCTATGTGGGTCCTCTTTCCTTAGATGCATTAAAAGGCCGATTTGAACGCACAGGGGAAGACATATCCAAGTATTCAGAAGAGCAGCTCGTTGCATACTACGAGCACCACAATGCGCTATCCTTGATTGAAAAGATTCCAGAAGATCAAAAAAGGGCCGTGCGGTGGTTTATTGACTGCGGAGATGACGATTTTCTATACGAAGGAAATTCACTCGTCCATATAGCCATGAAAAAGCACGAGATCCCCCATGAATTCCGCATACGAGACGGCGCCCACACCTGGACCTACTGGCGCGAATCCCTCCCGGTAGTGCTTGAGTTCGTGTCTCAGGCGTTTCATCAGTATTAATTCCAGGATGGAGTCCTGGAATTGTTCGTTGTTCGGGGTTTGTTGTTCGGGGTTAGGTAACCTAAACAACGAACCCCAAACAACGAACCCCAAACGCACCAAAAATCAATGATTTTTGGTGCTATTCCATCTCCGTCTTATCCATTTCCTCAGCGTTATCCTCGGCGATCCAGCGGTAGCGGGTTACCCGGGCGTTGGGGCCGGCGTTCCAGAAGCCGTCGAATTCGGCTACGTAGAGGCTTCCGTCTGGGCCAAGCTCCATTGAAATGGGCGTTGTATTCGTGAGCTGATCGAACTGCTTGATATTGGTTAACCGTTTTGCGGCTGACGAATACGTTAGGGGCTCTGTTCTAACATCACGCTCTGAATCATTCACAAATTCGCTATCGGATACGTCGCCGTACTTGATCCATCTTCTCGACCAATCGTAGACGAAAACTTTGTCCTGCATGTATTCAGGAAAAGCGTACTTTCCGCTAGATCGATAAATAGGCCCAACGGTGGCGGACCGGCCTCCTTTCTCGTAATCATATTCCCAAATAGGAGGCACATAGTCAGGAATCAGGTCCGGGGTCCACTCATTATAGAAAAGCGTGCCAATCTGACGGGGCCAGCCGAAGTTTTCACCGCCTGTCTCAGAGATATTGTATTCATCGTAGTCATGCCCACCATCAGGCCCTACTACTCCGATATAAAGGTCGCCATTATCATGATCTACTTTAAATCGATAGGGATTTCGCAGGCCATACGCATAAATATCCCAGCGAACTCCTGGCTGCCCGTAGAACGGATTATCCATTGGGATAGACCCATCCTTATTGATGCGTAAGATCTTTCCTCTTGGGTCAGTTAAATTCTGAGAGGTCGCCTCAGAATCAACCAGTCGAGTCCAATGAAAGTCCTTCAAGTTGTGCTTTTCCTTGAATGCTTCGACCTGCTCTTCAGAAATCTCCCATGTTGGCCTGGTACCCGAATAGCCAGTATCTCCTGTTGAGATATACAGTGTACCATCCGGCCCCCACTCAAGATCTCCAGCCTGGTGGCAGCACTGTGGTTCCGTAGGAACGCGCAACAACACATGCTCAGTGTTCAGGTCGAGCGTACCATTCACGTACTCAAATCGTGAAAGTGTATTTATAAAGGTATTTTGCTCTGCATAGAAGATATAGACGTATGGCTCTCCGTCATGGAAGTTTGGGTCCACTTCTACGCCATAGATGCCATGCTCAATCCCGGTAGGATCTGTTGTTGGTAATTCAGCAATGAAACGGGTTTCGTCCAATTCTGCGTCGTAATAATGGATTTTCCCCCGGAGTTCTACAATCCACACATTACCCTTTTCATCAACGGCAATATCATCAGGCCAGACGTTGTCGGCTATTACCTCCTTCACACGGTATCCTCCAAATTCAGCAGGGACTCTGCCTGCAACCATGCGCAAGCCCTGTAGAAGGTGCGTCCTATACCCTTCGTTCTGCCATACCTCAGGGAAGTGCCCCAGTTTTGTCACGAATACGGATCCGCCATCATGCTTTCGCACCCAAGAAATGGGATGGTCGTTTTGTGACGGGTCTGAAGGGCCTTGCTCCACACCAACGCTCTGCATGTCCAGAGAGGACAATACCCTTGAGGTCCATCGGGGATTTGTATCCAGGACATAGATTTCGTCGTTTATTTCGAAATGCTCGCCAAGGTGAGCAACGCCCGGATGAGACGGTTCTTCGACCGTAATTCCAACATTTTGCGTCCAGGGATGAGAGACAAACAGGCCTCCGCCTACCATCTCCTTATACCAATCCCATTTGTAAAACGCATCCAATCCTGCGTGTGCAACAGCAACGCCCTTTCCTGATCTGACAAATTCTTGGATTGCGTTTTGTTGTTCAGCTGTCACCCAGTTCTCTGCTCCTTCTGCATCAGACTCGGGGTCTACAAGACGAAGGGTTGAATTTGCAAAAAACAAGACATCGTAGTTTGACAGCTTCTCCGCGTTGAAGTCGGTTACATCCTCAGTCACATCAATATTGAACTCATCCATCTGGCTAACTTCCATGGCCATCTGGTGTGCGACCTCAATGGCCGGCCCATGCCTAAAACCATGTGTTGCCGTCACCATTAAAACATTAATGGGTTTGTCTTTATCGCCTGTTACGGCTTGAGGCCCTGAGCAACTGAACAAGGCTGCCGATATTAAAAACAAGCTTATAATGCGTACTATCATTTTATTCTATGTTTATCTCGAAGTTGATTCGAGTATCATGTAGATGTTCAGTAGTAGGGTTATTCACCAAAACCAGCGAATTCAGCGTGTTGCAATGCGGTACGCACGCCACCCTCCATCGCCACTGGTTCAATTTGTCCGTTGTTGTTTGCATCAAACCCGGACATCGTTTTTTCAAGCAACATGGAAAGATCCATGGCATGCTTCTTCGCCGTTGCGAGATCATCCCCATAATGGGTTCTCAGAATATTCTCTGCTTGCGTGTATACCTCGAAAATCCAACCCGTGTCTGCAGTAGACAACCAAAACTCAGTAGGTGCATCCCATTTATAAGTGAGATCGACTCGAGGCATTCCCCCTCTAGCAGGCGCATAGTCCATTCGCATCCAGCCTATCACATTGCTTAGGGATGCAGTGATGTGGTCATAATGCAGATTAGTGCTTAGTGAATCCGCCCAGATAAGCTTTCGAACATGCCGGCCATTGCCTACAATACCTAATAAGGCAGGATCAGACACTTGTGGTGGTTCCGTTCCAAACTTGGCCGGCGTCTCCAACTCAAAATCATCGGTGTCCGTCTGCCATCGGGTTTTCCAACCATGCGTTGCCACGGCACCAGACCCTTCCTCCAAATTGGAAGGCACCCCCCAAACGGCTTCAAAAACAACGTCCACATTCTGTTTTAACTCCTCTAAAGACGCCGATTCAGCTGCTTTCTGACTCGCCTCAAGCGCCTTGTCCATTTCCTGTTTTACTAAAGATAAGTGGCGAGCAATAGCCTCATTATTTTGCTGTGCAGAAGCAGCGGGCACCAATACCAGGCCCACTATTATCCAGGTAGCCACAATCGAAAGGCGGTGAACCATACGGTGACTCCAAGACATGCATACTGCACCTGTACAGATAGGTGTAAATTGCATACAAACTCCTTTGTCTTAGAAGTATTCGTGATAATCGGAAGGGATACATCATCTCGATATCTTCCAAATGGTGGTGGTAGAAGATATCAAGGCTGTTATTCGCTAATTAATGTAGGCGTTTTTTGTTTACTTCCACAAGAACGCAGGGGTGTACCGCCCATATTTTACAATATCCACGCCTTAGTTGGCGTCAGGTTCATTCGTCCCGATGGACCGTATCCATCGAGAAAGCCGGCATACAAATCGCAACATATTCCGCACCACCCGCTTCTGGGGTACTGTAACGGATCCATTCTCCCGGCTGTGTAACAATGGCTTGCCCTGCCTGCACGTTGAAGTCTCCTTCTTTATGCTCAACACGAACCATCCCTTCAAGCACGAGAGTAATTTCTAAAAACTCTGGTGTTTGTCCGGGCTCAACCCATCCTTCGGGTGATTTCATCCTGGCCACACTCAATTCACCGTGCCCTGAATTAACCCGGCCAACAAATTCCGAGATGGATTTGGGTTTATTACCAGCCGATTTGATTAGGGTGGCAGTTTCAATTAGCTGAGGCATAGAGGCTATCTTAGATTTGCGATATGGATGTTACGGAAATCGATACCCATATCCCTGTTGCCATGCAGTTGAATACCAACCGGGCCACTTTCTACCGCTGTATCCGATTTATACGTCATGACAAAAGCACCGTTGAGCCATACAGAATAGTGAGCACCTTTTGCAACGATCGTCATATCGTTCCAACCGTCTTCGTCCAACAACTCTTTAACGCCGGCAGCCTCAACAGGATACCCTTTGCCAGAGATATAAGGAGAGGCTGTCATATCGCGCTTCAATGATCCTGAAATTCCAATTTGTATTTGCTCATGATCTGCTCGGATGAATACCCCAGAGTCTACCGTCCCCTCTCCCATCTTAAACTCGCACTCTAAAATAAAATTCGAATAGGACTTCTCTGTCCAGAGAATCGAACCCGTTTGATCAGGACCGCTTTTAATTTTCAACATCCCGTCCTGCGCTTTATACCAGATATTATCTTGCGGGACAACCCATCCACCCAGGTCTTCTCCATTAAAGATGGGGGTCAACATTTCTTGGGCCTTCACTGGCGAAATAAGTAATACCGTTATGAAACCAATAACGATCATAATGCAGCTCAACCGATTCATCTTTGCACTCATAATTTATGAAAAGGGCTTTCGATACAATCTAATAATATTAACATTTTGTGATGAGCGTATCTGAATTAACATTCAACTCGTAAATAAGCACATCATTGATAATAATAACAAATCACGTCCACAACGTGGTATAGAATATACATTATGAGAAGCTCTTTTCTAATTGGCGATTTTTTGCCAGGGTATTCAGGGGTTTTTAAATATAAAAAACCCAATTGGGGTTCAACAGATAAATCGATTAACTCATCCTCTTTAGGCTCCCGCTTTGACGAACGATCTAACAAGTACGAGACGCGAAGCCTGGGATACGGATTGACTTTACAGCTTGGTCTGGCAGGTGCCCTCTTGTTCACTGTTTTGGCATTCAGGATTCCATTCTCTTCTGATTCAGAGTTTGTGATTGAAGAGGTTCAGCAAGAAATTGTAGCTATGGAGGAAATTAAACAAACCCAACAGTTTGTCAAGCCACCGCCACCTCCCCGCCCCATTGTACCGATCTCTGTTCCTGATGACGAAATTATCGAGGACTTCGAGCTAGATCTCGATATGGCGCTGGACATCGATGAAGAACTTGTTGCTTTGGGACCTCCTCCCGAAGCCGAAGTGGAAGAAGAGGGTGAGCCCGAACTCTTTATGGTTGTTGAGCAACCACCCAAGATCATTGGTGGGCTGGCCAGCCTGAATGCTTCGCTAAGCTATCCGAGAGTGGCCTTACAGTCTGGCGTTGAAGGGAATGTCGTTGTGCAGGTTGTTGTGAATGCAGATGGGTCGCCAGAAAATCCACAGGTTGTCCGTTCAGCCAGTCCGTTGCTGGAGCAGTCTGCCATCGATGCAGTTATGGCTCAGCAGTTTGAACCGGGCAAACAAAGAGGCAGAGCGGTTCGGACGGTAATAACCATTCCCGTAAAGTTTAGATTGAAGGGGTAATCAGCGCAAGAAATAGCATATAAAACGGGCTGGCAGAGCGGGATGCTCTGCCAGCCTCATGGCAAAAAATGAGTGGGATTCAGAATAGACTTATAAATAACCATTTATGCCTATTCAATCTCTCATGACTAAAAGAACGATTCTTTCTCCCATTGCCAAGGTTACGTCAGTCCTTCTAACCGGCATTATTGTATTGCTACTCACCTTATTGATTCTAGAATTGTTTATCTAACCAATAAGGTCAATTGCTCAACATACGAACCCGGCCTGAACCAACAATCGAGGACGTGATAGATGGATTTCCGAGATAGAAGACAGATCCGCTTCCAATCAAGGAGGCTGTGAGTTCATCGGAGACTCTGACATACCCATCTCCGCTTCCTGCAATACTGATGGATACTACATTTGAGGTGAGTTGCCTGGCATTGTAATCCCCAGATCCAGCGATAGATACCTCTTGCGTGTTCGTACTTCCGGCAATTTCAATATCTCCTGAACCAGCAATGGACACGTCGAGCTGTTCTGTTATAACTTCGTCGATGTATAAATCCCCAGAACCTGCAACCGACAATGCAAAGGTGGGTGACTCGAATGCTTCAGACCGAATATCACCTGATCCAGCCAGAGAGATGGCTTCCAAAGCGGGTGTAACAAGTACAAACCGAATGGGCTCTGATGGCCTTAAATTTATATCGCGATCCGTTTCGATGATAAGCTCTCCATCCCGGACGTAGGTATTGATCCAGTTCAGCAAGTTTTGCTGGGCTTCCACTCTAAATTCGACCTCGGGACCAGACTCAATAATCAGATCGCCCTCCATCGCTAAATAAACAGCGTTCATTGGCTCAATCTCTCGGAATTCTTGAGCTAATGGCCCCCGTCCTCTCACAGTGTCATCAGAGTCTCCGTTTATCTCAACCAGGCACCCGCTTGATAGTAAACTGATGCACAAAAACAAGCTTAGAGTTGGTAATATATGTTTAGTCATCATGGTGGATGTAGACATTTAATTCAGGTAGTTTTCCTAATACAATACACCACTGAGAATTAGAGGTGGTATTGGATTCTGAAATGAATACGGATGGGGAATTAGGGATGTTACTCAACCAGAAACAAATCAAATAAATCGAAGGCTTTATTTGAGCGTATTGAGAACGTGGGTAACCGTACCCCACAGCTCCACGTCCTCTTCTTTCGGAATTTGATTGTAGATGAACAATTCCAATTCGCCTGCACGAGCTACGATGACCGTATCTTTTTTTTGTGGTGTTACTGAGCGGTCTACTATCAATATGGCTCCTTTCTGTATGAAGGGTCTCTCCTGCCCCTGATACCGAAGAAGAAATACAGAAGGGTTTGAGAGATTGCATTCCTTATCTAACGACAACGGCGGCTCCCAAAAATCGCGCGCTGGCGATGGAAAAGATACTTCCTTTTCTTCTCTGTCTCGATGTGTCGAACTCATACTTGTTGTGCTGGAGGAACTTAGGCTATTCTGGCTCGTCAATCACGAGAACACATTACTTACACATACACTCATGGTACAGTACGCACTTATCGATTGCAATAATTTTTACGTTTCCTGTGAGCGTTTATTTGCCCCTAAGTTGCGCAATAAACCAGTGGTCGTATTGAGCAATAATGATGGATGTGTAATCTCCCGATCCAACGAAGCCAAGAAACTCGGCGTTCCAATGACGGCGCCTGAATTTAAATGGAGAGCATTCTTTAAACAACACAATGTTCAAGTGCTTAGCTCAAACTATGAGTTATATGGGGATATGAGCAACAGGGTCTACCGGGCACTGCAGTCCTTTTCCCCGACCATCGAAAAATACAGCATAGACGAAAGCTTTCTCTTTCTCCCCCATCACATAAAGGGCAAAACGCTAAAAAAAGAGCTGCATCAACACATAGGAATTCCTGTAAGCGTAGGCATAGGTAATACAAAAACATTGGCAAAAGCTGCTAATTACCTGGCTAAAAACAGGGATGGATATGCGGGTGTTTGTTATATGCCAACCGGTGATGTGCAAGACGAAGTACTGACTACAATGCCCGTCAAAAAGCTTTGGGGTATCGGCCGCAAATGGGCCAGAAAACTTAGCGACCATGACATCAATAATGTCAAAGATCTGAAATACACGTCAGACAGCTGGGCAAAGAAACACCTTAACGTTGTTGGGCTTCGCATTATTCATGAATTACAAGGCACACCCTGCATTGAGTTGGAAGAAGTTGTTCAGAAACGAAAACATTCCATTTGCACCCAATCCTTTGGTAGAGTTATTGTGGACCTGGCAGAAATGAGAGAAGCCGTTTCTACATTTGCATCAACAGCTTCTGAACGAATACGGCGCCAGAATCTTTCGGCCTCTTTACTTCACATTTTTATCTCTACTAATCGCCACAGTAAAGCCCCGAAAATCAACCTTTCCTATGACACCGTATTTTCGGAGCCCACATCTTCTGGCACCGTTATAACAAAAGCAGCACTTCATTGCCTTGAATTAATCTTTCAGAAGGGATACAGATACAGCAAAGCCGGCGTCATCCTAAGTGGGCTTGAATACAATCAGGCCTCTCAAATTGATCTCTTCACTCATCGAGACAAAAAGAAAGACGAAGCCCTTATGGCTGCCTTTGACCAAATTAATAACAGCTACGGACGTGGATCAGTAAAAATTGGCTCTGAAGGCATTCACAAACCCTGGGTCATGAAGCGGGAATTCAAATCACCTAATTACACCACCCGCTTCAATGCGCTTAAAGAGGTGCATTAACCTCCTCTTCTGCATGCGCATCATCTAGTGAGCCTCTTTCTCAAATTATTCTGTGCTAAAGAATAGAACCAAGTAGGCGATGCCTACCCTTCTTTGAATCTATACTCTTTAGCCATATGAACGCCTCTTATCATTACGCCGAAACACAAGCAGAAATTGATGCTATATACAGGCTTCGCTATGAAGTCTACGTCGAAGAAATGCACATCTTTGGCGATGTTGCCGATCACGAAAACCGGATGCTAACTGGGCCGAACGATGAAAATGCACGATTACTCTATGCAACCATCGACGGAGAAATAGTAGCCTCATTAAGATTAAATCTTGGAAAGGATGCACCGTTTACAGAAGAGCTTGAAGAGACATATAATCTCGAGCGATTCAGAACTGTAGCTGATGACTCCCAATTGCTCGTCCTCACGCGATTCATGGTACGTCCAGAATATCGCGGCACCAGTATCGCGCATCAAATGATTTGTCAGGTAGGTGAGCTTTGCCTGAAGGAAGAGATTGAAATCTCAGTCTGTGATTGCCAGCCTCACCTCGTTCGATATTACCAGCGCATGGGATTCCGAAGCTACGACTGCCAGGTATACAATGACCCAGAGTTTGGCATCATGATCCCTCTCGCTTTTGTTAATGGAGATCTCGACTATTTGCAGTCCATTCGTTCTCCACTTAAGTCAATTTTTGAGCAGCGGGAATGCAATACACCTTTTGTTGATCGTTGTATTGAGGCTTTAGGTACTCCTGCTGTTGAAAATATATCTGATATATCTGAGACAGATCAAACATCATTGCTCAATCAGGTTTGTAATAAGGTACCATTATTTGATGGACTCGACCCTGAACTCGTCAATTCCTTTATCGGTTCTGGGCATTTAATGAACCTTTCTCAGGGCGATCGATTAATCCGTAAAGGTCAAACTGCCCAGACGATGTTCATTTTATTATCAGGCACTTTAGAAATGCGAGATGGAGACCAGGTTATCGGGCAACTCTTCCCTGGAGCCATAGTTGGAGAACTCTCCCTACTACTTTCTGCACGCCGTACTAACGACGTATACGTAGGGACCTCAAACGCTTACCTCATTAGTCTTGAGGAAAACAGGCTTAAGAAAAAACTTAAGTCGCAGTCTTCAGCAGGGCTGTTACTGAACCTGAGTAAAACACTCGCTCATAAGTTAAGTGCACTCACCACAATGGGGCCAGAAAAATTCGTTTTCCCCTTACAACTAATGAGCATGAAAGCTGCAAATTAATCGGTTCACGTGTAGGCTTTGCTCTTGCACAAGAGATTGACAAGGAAGATCATCTGCGAGAACATGAAGGTATAATGACAATTAAGTAACTATTTCTTAATCTAATTCGCTAATTCACGCAGAAAAGGGGTACGCAACCTTACCAGGATGCGACGATCCATTCATAAACAGCTTAATTACTAGTATTTTAAAAAGTTACCACCCTTAGTATCCTGTTGATTTCGGAATTAAAGCCGATACGAATAAAATAATTGATGCATAGTGTTTGCGCTACTCACTATAGGACAAATCATGGATTACACTTATTAATGTCCTTCCTCCAGAGGATACCTCCTGCTCCGTGATTATAGTGTAGCTCGCTCTATGAGATTTGCATGTTAAGAAGAAGTGGATCTGCACCCATGCTGAGATCAGTAGCCGGTTGGAAAAAGCGGCTCATGAGTAAAGATTTGATGGCACAGTTCGTCCTCGGATCTGGGGGTAGTCTATTTATTCGCGTCATTTCAAGTGGCATTGCTCTCGTTTCCACCGTCATACTCACACGTCTCTTAGGCCTGCAAGAATACGGCACGTATGCATACACAATATCCTGGTTAACCGCACTTGTATTGCTGGGCAGGCTCGGATTTAATCAAGCAGCTACCCGTTATATCGCCTCTTATGCAAGCCTTGAACAATGGGGCAAACTGCAGGGATTTGTCAAGTATTGTGTGCGCACCGTGTATAAATATGCAATTTGCGTAGCACTCGTAAGTCTTGCTGTGTTGTTCGTCTCTGGAGGAGCCATTAAGTCGTACTTCCAAGATGACGGCATCTACAACACCTTCCTGATAGCCATGTTCATCTTACCTCTGGTTGCTCACTTAGAGTTAAACGAAGGTATTTTAGACGGCTTTAAGAAAGTGGTTCAATCCCAGCTCCCCATGCGGGTGATGAGACCAGCCCTCATTGCCCTTGGATTGCTCACTCTCTTTTACCTTACTTCCATTGGGCAAAGGGAATATGCAGTAGACGGCGTGATGGTACGCGCCTTGACTGCTGAAACAGCCATGACGATCAATCTGTGCGCCACCTTTTTGGCTCTCATCTTCTCCATGCGGCTCAGGCAAAATGCCCTGCCACAGGAAGTAAAAACGGCAACAGCTGAATACCATAAATCCGAGTGGTTCTCTACATCTCGGGATATGATGCTTGCAACGGCGTTCTACCTTATCCTCGTTCAGGCCGATGTCATGATGCTGGGTATTCTTGTAGGCGAAGAAGCAGCCGGCTTGTACACTGTGGCGTCTCGTATTGCTACCTTACTGGTACTGGCGCTTACGTCAGTAAATGCAATCCTGCAACCTATTGCCTCTGCTCTTTACTCCAACAAGAAGTTCGATGAGTTACAGCGAATCGTTTCCCTGGGCGCTACAGCCGTATTTGCGATCTCACTTATAGGTTGTTTTGTTTTGTACTTTGGCGCGGATTACATGCACCTCATATTCGGCGACGAATTCAAGGAAACCGACAATTTGTTACGGATTCTAATTATAGGTCAGCTCGTAAATGCGTTTGCAGGTCCGGCTGTATTGCTATTAAATATGACTAAACATCAGCGGGATGCAGCACGAATTATGGCCGCTGGTGCTGTGCTTAATTTGGTCCTGAATCTTGTGCTTATTACCTGGTTGGGTACTCCGGGCGCTGCTATCGCAACAGCAACCACAACCGTGCTTTGGAATATCGCCGCTGCTTACGTAGCATGGGCGCGATTAAAAATTGTAAGTATTGCGTTTTGGAAGCTAAGCTTTAGGCCTAAAAGCTAACGGTATTGTTTTCTTCTTTGGTTAACTATTTTTATCCTGAAGCCAGTACCTCCAAATTCTCCACGGTGGTCACCCATGCGTTTATCTCCACACACAGGGCAGGGCGAGATTTACATCCTTGCACCAGGAAGTGACAACTCCATACAGTCGATAATCAACCGGATGCAGGACACTGATGTCCTCCAATTAAGAGCCGGCACTTATCATGAGCAAGTAGACGTATCCAACAAATCCAATATCCGCATCGAGGCCTATCCTGGTGACGAAGGCCAGGTAGTTATAAGCGGCCTAACCTCTGTGAATTGGCTTTGGACGCTCGATCCAGGATCTGGCGGGTTCGTCTGTGAATATCCTGGTTTCGAAAGCCTCTTTCATTGGCAGGGGGACCATCCACTCGAAGAGTTTAACAATCGACTCATGTACCCTGTACTGGCAACGATTGGAGATACGCCCCTTCTCTGGCAACCAGAAGGCATAGCGGCTTTGCGTCCTGGTGAGTTCTTTATCGACTCAGCCCCAGAAAGCCCGGGTAACATTTACGTCCTCCCCTCGGATGACCAGGCTATCCATGATTTTCAAATCTCACCGTTCGACCGGTTACTCTGGGGAAATGATGCATGTACTGGAATAACCATAAAGAACATTCACTTTAAAGGGTGTTCAAACACCGGTAAAACGGGCGCCATCAATACACCGGGGTCCCGTTGGTACCTCGAAAACGTCACCGTATCTCTCGCCAACACCATTGGTATAGAACTGGGACAGGGCGGCGCACGATCAAACATGAAGTCCCAAACAACGTATTCTACATTCGTCAATGTATGGGCACGAGATTGCGGCCAAATGGGTTGGTGGGGCAGCGGTGATCATGCTACGCTAGAGAACTGCGGGCATGAGAGAAGCAATTGGAAAGGGTTTGACCATTGGTGGGAAGCCTCCCATAAGTTCGAGAGCTGCAGGCATTGCCTTATCATCCGATGGACGGCCAAAGATTGCCGGGGGCCAGGATTCTGGTTTGATATAGACAATAAGGAAAATACGCTAATAGCTCCTCATGTTGAGAATTGCGTACGCACTGGTATCGAACTGGAATACCAAACATCCAATAACCAGATACACAATGCGACCATTCAATCCATTCAATCGGAGATCATACACCCAGACAAGCCGTGGGAGGTTGCTGCTGGAATTGTAATCAAAGCGGACTCCAACAATAACATTATTAATGGAGGGTCAATCACGGGCTGCAAAGAGGCGATACGGCTTGACAATGATGACAGTCGTGGCATCAGTGACAATAATTCGCTCGTTAACCTTGAGATGCGGGATAATCAAAAGAATATCCGTGTATTAGGAGATCGACTCAACAATCAAATTGAGAGCTGAATTCCTACACACCAAATCCTTCTTTAAAAAGCCAATCTATCATCTCTCCTTCTATCCTTGAATAGTCGCTCCAGAACCGATTTACTTCAGGTCCTGACAGACGCACAGGCTCATTAGTTACTCGATCGATATAATTGATCCGTTCGAACCGAAGGGGAAGATGACAATCGTCATCAAAGAGTTGGAGCCGGTCAGGGGGTTGATTGCCGGAATACATCTTACTCAAGGCACGCACGCGAACAACAAGTTGCTCGCAATCACCATCAGAATCCGACCGCATGGTAGCTTGAAATTGATAATTAATCGTTTGGGCATACCCGTTTTCTGGAAATTGCGTAACGGTAAAGCCCGGTCCCGAGCACGAGGTTAGAAGTGCAGCAAGAACGAATACCGGGACGAAAAAATGTCTAATACTAAGCATAATACTGGGGTGTAAAGAAGTGTTTAATTAATCTACCCACACTTTCATACACCCCAATCCCCAAGAATAGTTCATCTACAAATGTAATTTTTGTAAATACAAATGCGCTTCAAGCTTTGTGCTCCCGGTTATAATAAACCAAGAACACGAAACTTGAAGCGCAAATCAGAAATCGAAATTTCAGTCAGCTATTAGTACCCAGGATTCTGGACCAACTGAGGATTTCTGTTGATTTCATCACGAGGAATAGGAACGAAGTAGTTTCGATCATCCCACGCTTTGGCCTGCATAAGGGTAAACTCGTACTCGTACTTATAAGTGTTAGTCACGAGTAGTTCACCAGCCGGATCAAGGCGACCCGTTACACGGATTCCCATGTTGTCCTCTGAGTATACCTCAGGCGCTGTCATGGTACGGCGCACGTCAAAGTAGCGATGTCCTTCAAACGCTAGCTCAACTTGCCGTTCCTGGTAAATATGCTCAAGTACGGTTCTGTTACCATCACCACCCGCAGGTACATCAGGCATTCCAACGCGAGAACGCACGAGGTTCAATGCCATAAGAGCGTCTGCTTCCATACCTAGCTGCGCTGCAGCTTCTGCATAGTTCAGTACAATCTCTGCATAACGGAAATGAACCCATGGGTTAAACGCCTGTTGCTCATTAGGCACGATGTCATCAGACAAGAACTTCGCCATGTTGTAGCCAGAGCGTGTACCGTTCCAGTTCTGGATAGGTCCTTCTCGGGTATCTAATCCTGGACGCAAGTTCGCTTCACCTGGTACTTCATAGAAGCCTGTTTGAATCACTCCACGAGGATCCGCTTCAGCAGCTCCTCCTGAGCGAGCTCTCCATACGCGACCGTTATACAAGATATTCGCATGGAAGCGAGGGTCACGGTTTGCATACGGGAATTCTGCCTGGTCTGGATTATCCCAGCTAAATTCAGAACCATCTGACATTTCATAGGCGTCAACGTGGTTTTGAACAGGCGTATCGCCAGACCAAGAGCTGTAACCGTTAGGGCTAATCCATAAGGAGTGGTTGTGTGAATCTGTCGCGTTACCATTAAAGTAACGGGCCCAAATGAGTCCTGAACCAGAACCACGGACAATCAGATCATGGTAGTCATCAGCAGTTGGAGCAGCTTCCAGGCTATAAAGACCCAGATCCATCACAGCCGAAGCTGCATCTAGTGCTGCTTGCCATCGAGAAGCTTGATCACCACCTGTAAATCCAGTTTCTGGGGTACCAGAAGGATTCACATTGTACAGGTCACTGGCAGCATACAACGTTACGCGAGACTTCATCGCAAGCGCAGCACCTTGAGTTGCAGCACCAAGCCGGCGTGCGTCGACACTAAGATTTGCCGCTGCACGATCAAGATCAGCGATAATGAAATTGTATGTTTCCTCAAATGATCCGCGAGGCACCTGGTAGTCTGTAAGATCGCCACCAAGTTCAAATGGCGTATCGATGACAGGGACGCCGCCGTAAATTCTCCAGAGGTTATGATAGAAAAACGCTCTTAAGAAGTAGGCTTCGCCCAGCAAGGTTGTCTTAAGGTCCGCAGCTAATACGTCTCCAGCTTCCACATTTTGAATAAACGTATTCAAATCACGGAGAGAAGAATATACTCTGCCCCAAGACAGGTGCTCAAAGGTATTATTAGGATTATCGGTTCGATTCCACAGACCGCGGTTGTCTGCTGTCAGTGTAGACTGCAGGTTCGCATCCATGAAGTTACTATGGGTGTAGATGGTTTCATCTACTGCGCCAGCGCCTGGCATCGGATTACCAAATCCATATCCGGTAGCACTATATACCTGGTTCAGGTATGCCTCGGTAAGTGCTGCGTCTGCCCATACGGCTTCACTGCCAAGTTCACCTCTAGGATCGAGGTTCAGGGCGTTATCACACCCTTGGAACAGCAGCAGGCACCCGAGGATGGCTGATAATATATAAGAGTTCCTTTTCATCTTAATTACTATGCTAATCAATAAATCTTATGGTTTCGGGAGGATTTAACTCCGCTTTGGAACGGTGGCCTCCTAGAAGCCAAGTTGGATACCGATTGTGTAAGCACGTTCGTTGGGATACTCCTGTGCGGCTGCGTTACGCAGTTCCGGATCCATAATTTTAAGTGGTGAGAACGTGAGCAGGTTACGGCCGCTGAGGTAGATCATAGCTTGATCCATGCCACCTAAACGATTTAACCACTCTGCTGGTAGTGAGTAAGCAACGCGTGCACTCTTGAGGCGCAAGTATTTTGCATCCTGCAAGAAGAACGTGTTTGCTTGCCGTGCCCAGTAGGGCTCAGTACGGTTCCACGCACGTGGGTTTGTGCCGTCTGGATTTTCTGGCGTCCAGCGATCTTCAGTAAAGTCCTGGAAGTAATTACCAAATTCACCAACAGCACCTGAAAGCACGTATTGTTTAACCTTAGCTGCTCCCTGGAACAGGAAGTTCACATCAAATTGTCCTAAGGTGGCACCTACGTTAAAGGCACCTATGACATCTGGCGTACCGTTCTCATCTAATCTTACACGGTCATCACCGTTAATGACTCCATCTTCATTATAATCAACGAATCGGATGTCACCAGGACGCGCACCAGGCGTGCTTGGATTAGCTGCAAGTTGTGCTTCATCTCTCCAGATACCATCCGTCAAGTAATACAGAGACGTATTCCAAGGCCGGCCTGTGTTTGACTGATAATCTAGCAAGCCATCAGGTTCGTCAAAGAACTCAACTTCATCATTCGTGAACGTGATGTTGGCGCCTATACGAAGAAGTACTTTGTCAGAAAGCTGCTGCGAGAAGGCCGCTTCTGCTTCGAAACCTTTGCTCCGAACTTCAGCGATGTTTTCACGAGGCAGAGAGAAACCCGTCGTCTGAGGAACAGCTACGTTTCTGAACCAGAGGATGTCTTCTCTAAAGTGATTGAAATAAGTCAATTCGAAAGAGACTCTTTCATCGAGGATACCGCCTTGAAGACCAACATCAAACTGAGTAGCCACTTCCCAAGTAATATCTTCGTTTGGTACGCGAGTTGGAGCAATACGAGGTCCTAAGCCATCCCCATAAGCAAAGGGAGCGCCGCTAAACCCGAAGGTTGACAAGAACTGATAAGGCTCGATGCTATCGTTACCTGTCTGACCAAATGCTGCACGTAACTTCAAGCGGTCAAAGAATCCGCCTGTTGCGCCTTGGAACCAGTCTTCCTGACCGATACGCCATCCAACAGACATGGAAGGGAAGAATCCAAATCGGTCTCCTTCAGGGAAGATGTAGGATCCATCATAACGAGCTACAAGCTCAAGCAAGTATTTCTGCTGGTAGTTATAGTTCAAACGACCAAAGAAATTTAGACGAGCTGTTTCATCGCTGAAACCACTTAATGATTGCTGATCAGAACCACCTGCAAAAAGTTCAGTGATCTGATCGCTCAAGAAGAAGCGACGGAAGAGCGTTAGTGTGTTGCTTTCTGATTGCTGGTATTCTGTACCAAGCAATAAGCTCGCGTTGTGATCGAGGCCAAAGCTAGGCTCGAAGAGCGTAGTCGCTCGCAACAAGATATCTTCTTCAGAGAAGTCAGTTTGGTTCAAACGAGGCTCAGGTACGCCTTCGGATGTAGCAATCAGGTCGCTTTCACCACCACACGGAGCGGCGCAGTTGTAGAGCGTCCAGGGTTGCTGCCATCGTTTGTAATCTTCGAAAGAGCGGTCGTAAGCAACTGTTCCTTCAAGACTCCACCCTTCAACGCCAGGAACTTCATATCCGAGAGACAAGCTGCTCTGGAAGAAGTAGGTTTTGCGATTGTCAAAACCAGTCTCGCTAGAAACGACAGGGTTTACGCCGTTTTCCTGAGCTGGGCCTGGAAGTCCGTTTGGCCAGAATGCTGGCTCATTTGGCTTACCACGTTGTAGCAATTCCCAAGCTGCTCTGTCCTGGTTACGTGTCCAGGCTGGACGATCTCTATTTTCTAGACGACCGTGTAGGTTAAGAGCAATGTTGAGGTTATCTGTAATATCTCCATCGAGATTACTTCTAAAGCCAAGCTGCTCATAACCAACACCAGAGTTAACAAGGATTCCTTCCTCGGTCAACCCTTCCAAAGAAACACGGTATCGGAAATTTTCGCTTCCGCCCGTAACCGACACATTGGCCATGACCTCATCAGCAAAATCCTTGAGCGCTTCAGCATACCAGTCTGTATTAAATACATCCCAACGGCCAGAAACGTCACCACTATGAGCATCAATTGTCTCTTGAGAAAAACGCTCTGGGTTTCCACGAGAGACGTCGATTTCATTAAGCATTTGCATGTAGGTCGGTGCATCTGCCATTTCAGGAATTATTGAAGGCTGTGCATATCCGCGCTCTACGTTAACACTAACTGTTGTTTTACCTGCGCGGCCACGTTTTGTACGAACCAGGATTACCCCGTTCGCAGCACGAGAACCGTAGATCGCCGCAGAAGCATCTTTCAATACAGAGACACTTTCGATGTCTGATGGATTCAAGCGTGCCAAACCACCCTGGCGGCCAGGAACCCCATCAATAACGATCAGTGGTGAGTTGTCGCCCAATGTGGAAATACCACGAATCAGGAGATTCGAGTCGTCACGGCCTGGAGAACCATTAGCGGTTACACCAATAAGGCCGGCAACCGTACCCTGTAAGGACTGGGATAGGTTAGTCGTCGGAATTTCATCCAGGACTGCACCGGAAATCTGGCTTACCGAACCGGTTGTGGTCGCAACAGTCTGGGTACCATACGGTACACTTACAACGACTTCGTCCAGAGACATAACACTCCGATCAAGAGGAATGATAATTTCTGAGCGGCCTTCGATGGGTACTTCAATCTGGACGTAACCAACAAAGGATACAACCAGGATATCATCGGATGAAGGTACTTCGAGATTAAACTCACCGTTTGAACGGGTTGCAGTACCAATTTGCGTTCCCTTAACAATGATGTTTACACCCGGAAGACTAAAGCCTTCCTCAGCGTCTAGTACTTCACCAGTTATCATGTGTTGTGCCATTACTGGCGCTGCACTAAGTCCAACGAGGACAAAAAGCGCTACCAGTGCTGCACAAACTTTGGATGATAATTTACCAGGGGCTTTACGGTGCATCCAATCCAGGGGAGCTTTGTCGAAAAGCGTAATGTCAGCTTTCTGCATGTTGAGTGCGTGTTTGTTAAACAAGAATAACTGAAAAGCTATACAGAGAGGATTCCTCTCCAGCACAATCCTGTTTACCAATTTCGAGGGTGGCACGCTGTCTCGAAAGAGGGGTCTAGCACGTACAGATGTGGTAGTCTGTAACGGTTAGTTGGAAGGGCTTTCGATACAAATCGATTGTATAGGATGTAGGGTGGTATGTTATTGTTTTGTAGAGATTAAGAATCTATTAGATAAAAATCTACTTAATGTGAGGTAAAAATAAGTCCTACTCAGATCGAATCAACTTTCGACACTGAACCCCTTATTAGTTAATTAAATCAATGAATTCTGACACCGATCTATAATTATTTAGGCCTATTCCATACTTATCTGATAAGCGGCCAAATCGCCACCCTGAATCCCAAAAATGAATTTATCTTCTAGTTGCACCACATTCCGAACGGGTTGCGAGATTCGCAATCCTGATTCCGGTACTGAAACAACGGAGAATCCATCTTGAGCTCCTCTCAATAGCACCCCATAACCTGCATCATACTTGCCAAGACGAATGGACCCTTCCACCGTATTCCCAGCAAGTATTAAGTCTGCATACGTATCATCATTTAAAAATTGACCGGAGGCTATGTGGTATACTGGTGCAAACTGTGCTTCAACAGGCAAGGCAGATTTCTGAAACCTTCCGCCTTGCTGCCCTATGAATAGAGATGTCTCCAACTCGGTTAGCTCAAACACTTCTGCACCGTCTAATAATTCCGAAGGCATAAGTGCGTTCATGTTTACCTGTCCATACGCCGTATGCGATGGAAAAGAAGAACCTAGCAACGGCAACTGGGTCTGCAACTCATCTAGTGTCGCATGAGGGTACAGTTCACCGTTAATTGAGTAGGCCAGCATGGGGTCGATCGTGCCATTGTTGTCAAAATCGGCGCTATATAAAACTGTGGGCTCCTTCTTAGATGCCTTAAACTGCCCGTTCATTCCTAGATTACCTGCAACCAGATCCACTACGCCATCTCCATTCACGTCCTCAACCAAAAGCGTATTCCACAACCCTCTGTATCGATAATCGAAATACTCATCAGTAGCATCTACTAGATTGCCGCTATTCCATTCATATACCTGGATGGCCATCCATTGCCCAACCACAAGAAGCTCCTCCCTCCCATCTCCATTAAGATCCGCCCAGTGAGCATCTGTTATCATTCCTGGCCGTATTAAACCTGGTGCAATATCCTCTGCCTGCTCCGCGAACTCACCTACCCCATTGTTGATCAGCACATAGCTTTTAGGGCTTTCTGGAAATCGCCCTGGCACTACGTATCCACCTACAAACAGATCCATAAACCCGTCTTGATTGATATCAGTTGCTGTTACAACAGAAGTACTCGTCCTCATTTCCGGTAATGCAGATGGGGCATACGTAAACCGGCCCTGTCCGTCGTTCCTGTACAACCGATCCTGAAGAACCTCATCTCCCTCATTAAAATCAGCATATCCCCCGCTAACGACATAAAGATCCTGATCCCCATCATTGTCGCTATCAAAAAATAAGGCCGACACATCCTGGGAAGCGCTATGCTCTATAAATAGTGATCGGTTAGTACGATCAAAGCCCCCTTCCTCATTCTGTACATATAAAACAGATTCTTGCCCAATGCCACCTCCAACAAAAACATCATCCAGCCCATCTCCATTTATATCGCCCTTCTCAAGAGCAGGCCCAGCATCGGAAAATGGGAGAACGAGTAGTGGCTGCCTGGAGTAATCATCCAAACCGGAAGGCATTTGATGTGAGAAAGAAAAAGGCGGGGTTATTTCTTCAAAATACGACGTGAGTACTTCTCCAGAGTGAGTCCATTCTACCGCGTTCTTTTGCTCAACGACTAACCGCTGATTTACCTGGACATCACGCAGCACTTGTTGGCTGCCTGCAGACCATTGTACGACAATAGAATCGATCAACGCAGCCTGCCCCAACCCAGCATGCAATATGGGCGTTACGCTAGACAAATAACCGCGCATGGGTACTTGCTCCAATAATTGCATTTGTGCTCCCGTATATACAAATACCTTCGCACCGACTCCAATTGTATTTGCTGAACTCCCTTTTAATTCAATCTGGATGTAGGATTGATTGTTTATATCAGTTGCGCGGTTTTCGTAGACGAATGCGTACTCGTTGATATTATGAGTGATTAAATCCAGGTCGCCGTCATTATCAAGATCCGAATAAGCTGCACCAGTGGTAATAAGCGCACCTCCCAATCCCCAAGACGCTGTATAGTCTTCAAACTTAAGATCACCCGTGTTCTTAAACATGTAGTTTTCGAGATCTGTGGATTCCATCCGCTCCATTAGTATTCCCACATCAGACGGTTCAAGATCTTCGTTTTTACTGCTGATGAATTGCCTTTGGAAAGCCAGGTAATCTCTATCTATAGTATCGTGCAACGTGCCATTCGTGACAAAGATGTCCTTTAAGCCGTCGTTGTCAAAATCAGAAGCCAGAATAGCCCAACTCCAATCGGTATTCGAAATGCCGGCCAGTTGCCCAATTTCACTAAAGTAGCCACCGCCTGTATTTAGTTGAAGGGTATTTCGGGTATACTGATGATTAAATCCAGATTGAACAAACAGATCGAAGAGGCGCCTGTCGTCCGGAATGAAGAGTGTTTTGAGCCGACCAGGGTCGGCAGGAAGCATGTCTAGAACCAACACATCCGTCCAGCCATCGTTATTAATGTCGGCTACATCCACCCCCATCGATGCTCGTGATGTTACCGTCATACGCTCACCCAACTCGTCTATGAATGTCCCATCTCCCTGGTTGATATAAAGATAATCCGGAGGGAAGTAGTCATTACCTACGTACAGATCCAACCAACCGTCATTATTTATATCAGAAACACCCGCTCCCAGGCCATAGGTTAACGAAGAGTTGCTGATCCCGCTTTCTGTAGTAACATCGATAAACCGTTCACCCTCGTTGCGGTACAGACGAACACCACTCATTGTATCCACGGTAGTGAGTGCCCTACGCGCCTCTTCTCCTATTAAACGAGGAATCCTTTCCACATTGTGGGTCAGAAGAAACAGGTCCAGATCTCCGTCCTGGTCGTAGTCAAAAAAGTAAGGCTGGTTACTAGAGTGCGGCGTATCCAACCCATACGCTGTGGAAGATTCCTCGAATCGAGGAATACCATCCTCTCCTGCCCCTTTATTGATATACAGTTCATCCCTTCTTCGGTCTGCCGGCAAATCTCCAGAATAACACACGTAGACATCCTGCAACCCGTCTCCATTCACATCGGCCATGGCCACACCTGTCTTCCAGGTATTTACCCGGCCTTTGATTCCTGCAATGTCACTTACATCACGAAACCTCAAATCCCCTTCATTTAGATATAACTGATTGTACCCCATGTTGGCCGTAAAAAACAGATCATCCAATCCATCCCCGTTCACATCACCAACTGCTACACCCGCTCCATTTGAAAAGTACTCGAACAGGAGTTCATTACGGTTTGGAGAGGGGTGTTCAGAAAGCCGGTTAATAAAAGATATGCCCGTTTGACTCGGAAGCAGTTTCTCGAACAGCGGCTCCTGAAGAACCGGCGGCTCTTCATTATTGCCTGAGGTGCAACCAAGAATCATTAAGAGAAAACAGAATACAAAGAATCGGCCACACTGGCTGAGGCGAAAACAATCAACTTTCAAAGGTAATGACTCTCGGTAGATTCGGGGGTAGTACGTAGGATAGGTGCAATCAAGCTTCTGACAAGCTGTTAAGATCGCGCTTCAAAGATAGACACTACGATCATCACTTGCATTGCTTATAGATAATCATCAAGGCGCTCTAGCAGTTGCTATAGAATCCGGCTATAGGTATACTAGAAAATCTAAGCACCACCCATAACCCCAACCTGAAATATCTACCCACTACTTGAGATGAAATCACCTATCTATATCAGTGTGTTAGCATTAATCCTAATAGCAGGATGCGCCACAGCCCCTGAACCTGCCCCCGAAGAAACTGGCCCTGTACAGTGGGTCACCTACGAGGGTTCCAATGGCCCCGGCGAAGGCAAGCACATTGTCTTTGTTAGTGGAGATGAAGAATACCGCTCTGAGGAAGCACTGCCTCAGCTTGCCCGCATCTTGACGGATCATCATGGCTTTACAAGCACCGTCCTATTCGCTCAGAACCCAGACCAGCCTGGACTGATCGATCCCAATTACACAGACAATATCCCAGGGCTTGACGCGCTCGATGATGCCGATCTGCTATTCCTATTTACACGTTTCAGGGCCTTGCCTGATGACCAGATGATGAACTTCAAGGAATACCTTGATGCAGGAAAACCCTTGATTGCCATACGTACTGCAACGCATGCTTTCCAATTCGAGGACTCCACCAGCAAGTGGGTACATTGGAGTAATTTTCACAATGATGACTCGTCTCCATGGAACGGCGGTTTTGGACGGCTGGTGCTGGGTGAACGATGGCACACCCATCATGGCCACCATAAGCACCAGAGTACACGAGGTGTTCTTGCGCCCGGTGCAGAAGATCATCCTATCGCGAATGGCATAGAGGATGGCGAAATCTGGGGACCAACCGATGTGTATGGAATACGTATGCCCCTTATGGAAGGCTTCTCACCAATTATCCTGGGGCAAGTTATCAATCGCGCTGGTGAATATGATGATGAAGATCCCTTCTTTGGCATGAAGCCCTCCGATACCGAGATTGCTACAGTTAACCCTGCAGCTAGGAGCGAATACAACCCCAACGATCCACTGATGCCGATCGCATGGACGAAGCCCTATCAACTTCCTGATGGTAGTGAGGGGATGTCGTTCACATCTACCCTTGGTTCATCAACAGACCTCGTAAACGATGGCGCCCGCCGCCTGCTAGTTAATGCCGTTTACTACATGCTCGACATGGACGTCCCAGCGGAAGCCAATGTTGACTTTGTCGGTGAGTACAACCCATCCGCTTACAGCTTCCACACAGATGAATACTGGCAAGAGAAAGGATTAATGGTTGAGGATTATCAATAATCATGGGCATTCGCCCATGATTGTTCAAAGTTCAAGGTTCAAAGTTCAAGGTTGTTGATCCTCAAGCACCTAACTTTGAACCTTGAACTTTAAACTTTGAACTTATAAAGTCATGCCAAAGCTCATTATACTCAGTCTGTTTCTTTTCCTGATTCAAAGCTGCAATTCTCCTAATCAACCACCTCCGCCGGCTGAAGCAGCTACGTATTTGTTGGCAGAATCGGATCTGGAGGATTATGAACTGGATCTGGATCATGCGCAATTCATGCAGGATTGGAGTGAGGAGTTTTATCATCGCGGCATGATTACCTACAGAGAGTCTTGCTTTGCCTGCCATGGCAACATCGAACAACCTGGCTCGATCCCTAATTCAAGGCAGTTTTGGAAAGAGCCCTTCAAGAATGGAGCTGATCCCTATTCGATGTACCAGACGCTTACCAGGGGCCATGGGTTGATGCCTCCCCAGGTTCAATTGTCACCCCAGGAAAAGTACGAAGTGATCCATTATATCCGGGAGGAATTCATTCGGGATGAAAATCCAGATCAGCTTTATGAGGTCACAAACAGCTATCTCAGAAGCCTTCCAAAAGGATCGAGTATGGGCCCCGAGCCCAGGCCTTATAAACCATGGGCAGAAATGGATTACGGTCGCTTCTTCATTCACACGTATGACCTCTCCAACTCGGACGATCCACCGAGGGGTATCTCCAGAGATTGTTGTCCCATACCCAATGAGGATTTCCGGGATGTCAACTTTTCCTATAAAGGCATTGCTATTCGATTGGATCAGGGCGAAGGGGGTGTTGCTGCTGGTGACGCCTTTGTTCTATTTGATCACGACTTACTTCGATTCTCTGGATTCTGGACGGGCGAAGGGTTTATCGATTATGAAGACATCCTGCTGAATGATAAGCACAACATATTCCCAAGAACCGTAGGCTCCGTACAGTTCGAAAACCCTGTAGCACCGGGGTGGGCAAATCCAGCCACCAACGGCTTTGACGACCCCCGCTTTGTCGCTGTTGACGGCCGTCCATTTGGTCCCCTTCCAAAGGAATGGGCGCATTATAAAGGGCTATATTATCATGGAGATCGCGTAGTCATCAAGTACACCGTCTCGGATGCGACTATCCTGGAATCGTATGACTTGGAAGATGAGCAAAACGCGATTATAAGCCGCACACTGCACATTACAAATCCATCGACTACTCAACCCTTATCCCTTCGCATTGCACCCGATGATGTGCGTATAGCGGTTCGAGGCAACAACGTGGATGTAAGCGAAAGAGCTGGATTTAGTTTTGCAACAATACGTCCCTCCCGGTCAACGACCTTAAAAATCTACATGACGAGCAACCCAAATGTCGATCTTGCACAGGTTGCTGATGATAGAGGCTCCCCTTTAGATCTGACCTCGTTTACCATGGGTGGCCCTGTTCATAATCCTGAAATCCTAAAGGCTCCCATAATACGCGCCGAGGACGACGCAGCCTACGTCGTGGATGTCCTCACCTTGCCGCAGGAGAACCCCTGGAATAGCCGCATGCGGCCCACGGGCATAGACTTTCTGGACGATGGAGACCAGGCTGTTGTGAGCACCATCGACGGAGAAGTATTTAAACTTGAGGGACTCACTCAGGCCGAAGGAGATATTACCTGGAGGCGCATTGCAACCGGACTGTATCAACCATTAGGGATAAAGTATCACAACGGAGCTATCTACGTAGGTTGTAGAGACCAAATCGTTGTCTTAAGAGATCTCAATGGAGATGGTGAGACTGATTTTTATGAGAGCTTTAATAGCGACCACCAGGTGACCGAGCATTTCCATGAGTTTGCGATGGGCTTGCAGACGGATGATGAAGGGAATTTTTATTACGCTAAAAGCGGCCGGCATGCCCGTAAGTCGCTCGTCCCTCAACACGGTACGCTGATTAAAGTACGTGCCGATGGACAGGAGTCCGAGATCTTGGCTAATGGATTCCGAGCTGCCAATGGCGTCCTGCTCAATCCAGACGGTTCATTCATTGTCACGGACCAGGAAGGATTCTGGAATCCCATGAATAGAATCAACTGGGTTGAAAAAGGAGGCTTTTATGGCAACATGTGGGGATACGATCCTCCAGCAGACTCTTCGGACGAAGCTATGGAGCCCCCCTTAATGTGGGTCGACCAAAAATACGACCGTTCTCCAGCCGAGTTACTCTGGGCGGACAGTGATCGATGGGGCCCCCTTCAAGGCTCGCTACTCAGCCTCTCTTATGGATATGGGAAAATTTTCGTTATTATGCCTCAATTCTTAGAGGATGGGACAAAACAAGCAGGAATGGTCGAATTGCCTGTACCTCAATTCCCAACGGGTATCATGCGTGGTAGATTTAACCCGGAAGACGGGCAACTCTATGCCCTTGGTATGTCTGCCTGGGCAACGAATCAAATGATCCAGGTAGGAGGCTTCTATCGAGTGAGGAATACCAATAAACCGTTACACCTACCCATTGAGTTAAAGGCATTAACGACAGGCATGCAACTCACTTTTGCATCTCCTCTCGACAGCGAAACGGCGGTGAATCCTGAGAACTACACCGTTTCAACATGGGATTTAGTGCGGTCAGCAAAATATGGATCGGATCGATACAATACCCGCGTTCTTGACCTCGAGGACATCACTCTTTCAGCGGACGGAAAAACCGTGCTCCTTTCACTCCCATCCATTGAGCCTACGTGGATTATGGATATCAAATACGAATTAAAAAGTGAGTCGGGAGAAGAGTTTGAAGGGATTGTTCAGAATACGATTTATGAGCTTGAATCTCCTCCAGCATAGCAAGATTTTTGAAAAAAATATCCTTCACAATTCTTACACATATTGACTCCTTCACAGCACCTTCTTATTGTTTAGATAACTTTTTGCTTACAAGAGCCCCTTCCTAACAAACTTAATCCAGGTACTAGATACCTTTCCGCCTGTGTGGAAGCGCTGAGACTTGTAAGCACCAAAAAGCCCGGCTTTTTAGCTGGGCTTTTTTGGTGTATGTCCTTTCCACCTTATCAATCTATGCCTCTTCTCTGCTTACATCTTTTTACTATGCAATAAACAAGAGCACTACCTATCTTCATTCATTCCCACCTAATCCCCCTCTATCTAATGAAGATTCTTTTCGTACTCCTCGTTGCTATATCACTTAACTGGTCGGTAAAAGCGCAAGCCCCCCTCCAATCTGAACATGTATTTCTTATTACGCTTGATGGGTTACGCTGGCAAGAGCTATTTACAGGAGCCGACGAGAAGCTGATACGTCACAACATTTTTGTTGAAAATGGCGAGGCTTTATCTGACTTGTTTTGGGACGAAGACTTCGAGACCCGCCGCGAACGCCTGATGCCTTTCTTCTGGAACACTATTGCTACCGAAGGACAGTTATACGGCAACCGGACACTGGAATGCCCTGTGAATCTTACAAACAATCAATGGTTTTCTTACCCTGGGTATAATGAGATCCTAGTAGGCTATGATGACCCTGCCATTGACAGCAATGCTAAGATTCCTAATCCAAATAAAACTGTCTTGGAATATGTAAATGACATGGAGGAATTTAGGGGAAAAGTAGCTGCCTTTGGATCCTGGGACGTGTTTCCCTACATCATAAACGAAGAGCGAAGCGGCATACCCGTCAATGCAGGATTTGAACCGGCATCAAGCGCCTTACTTACAGAACGGGAGCTTTTCCTTAACGACCTTCAAGAGCAAATCCCCAGCCCATGGAGCACCGTTCGGCTAGACGCCTTTACCCATCACTTTGCCCTGGAACACATTAAAAAGACCCTCCCCCGATTTGTATACATTGCTTATGGCGAAACGGACGACTTTGCCCACAATGGCAAATACGACGCGTACTTAAAGTCGGCCCGCCAAACAGACGCATTTATCGAAGAGCTCTGGACGTTTGTTCAAAAGCACGGGTTCTATAAAGACAAAACCACCTTCGTCATTACAACGGATCATGGGCGAGGCACCGAACCGATTAATACCTGGCGAAGTCATGGCACAGACATTAAAGGTGCCGATGAAATCTGGATAGCTGTATTGGGACCAGATACACCCGTTCTTGGAGAAGTTAATGGATGTGAACAACTGTATCAAAACCAGGTAGCAAAAACCGCTGCTCGTTTTCTGGGTCTTAATTACACAAACGCAAGGGATGTTGGTGAAGCTATTGAGACGGCAATAAGGTGAAACCAGGCCTCCATTTTTACAGGCCCGCGTGATAGACAGGCAAGGACTGACCGTTCAATTTATGTTGATAATGTCAGTTCTTAAAGCCCGTTCCACAGTAATTCCTGGCCACACTATGCGATCGCCTTTTTCTTTGCGTATACCTGTTTGCACGATTCTTCTACTGCTTGCCTACGCCACTCCATCGCTTTCCCAGCAGAATGAATGCAACAATGATGCTCAGACTTCTGCTGACACACTCGATGACGCGAACGTAAGGGCAAGGATCTATAACAATGGCACATTATTCTGGAATGGCGGCCGAAACCTATACGAAGTCCCCAAAGACAGCGAAATCAATTCTATATTTACAGCCAGCATATGGATTGCAGGGAATGTGGAAAACGAATTGCGTGGCGCTGCCTCCACGTTTGGTCCTTACGAGTTCTGGCCGGGTCCACTAGACGAAAACGGACTACCACCAGAGGATTGCAGCGTGTATGACCATATATGGGATGTGCGCCAATCGGATATTGAAGCATTTGACATGGACCGCACTGTGACTGACGATCTTTTAAACTGGCCCTGGCAGCTGGGAGCACCTGTATTAGATGGAGATGGCGACCCCACAAACTATGACATATACGAAGGAGACCGTCCAGACATTATTGGCACCCAGGCGCTTTGGTGGATCATGAACGACCGTGGCGGGCCCCATCTCTGGACTCAATCAGAGCCTATCGGATTGGAAATCCATGCATCGGCAATCGTTTTTAACAGTCAACATCAATTCTTATCCAATGCAACGTTCTACAAATACAGAATCATCAATAAAAACAACAGTCCCTTAGAGGATGCTCGGTTTGGGGTCTTCATGGATGTTGATATGGGAGACGCCTCAGATGACTACGTAGGCTCTGACTCTCTTCTGCAGTTGGGCTATGTGTACAATGCGGATTCCGATGATGCAAACGGGTATGGACTTACCCCTCCAGCAGTAGGTTTAACGTTGCTAACTTCTCCTCGTGCACCAGCAGATCAATTAGATAATGACCTGGATGGTTTAGTTGATGAATATGGTGAACAAGTAAGTGCGGGATATATCATGCACAATAACAAAGGGGGAATTCTCGGAGACCCCAACAACATTTCAGAATTGTGGTCCCTCCTCAGGGGGCGCTGGTTAGACGAATCGCCAATGGTTCAGGGTGGAGTTGGATGGAGTAACGGGGGGTGGCCTTCAGATTTCCCCCAAAAAAGGACCCGCTTTTCGTATTCAGGAGATCCTACAGTACCCACTTTTTGGACAGAACGAGTTCCTTTTCCAGGAATGTCTGCTAATCCCCCAGCCGACAGACGCCTCCACATAGCAAGTGGCCCCTACACACATGCCCCCAATGACACCCTGGAATTCACCCTTGCCATACAATGGTCTCAAGGATCGGATTATTTAGACTCTGTTCGCCAACTCAAAGAGGACGTTTTTCGACTACGCATTGCAGCTCCATTTATACTCAACCTGACAGAAGTAGTAGAAACCTCTAGTGAGCTCCTCCCTCCTACTCATTCCCTCAACCTTGAGCAATTCCCCAATCCATTTTCTGACCGCACAACACTTCAGTATACGCTAGAGAGTCATGCACCTGTACGGCTCAGTGTGTATGATCTATTAGGTCGAGAAATTGAAGTGCTCGTTGATCGCACGGAGCCGGCTGGTACTCACTCTGTCCAATTTGAAGGCAGTCACTTGCCTGCTGGCATTTATTATGCCCGGCTTGAATCAGCAACTTCACAGCTAACTAAAAAACTCGTTCTTGTACGCTAGAGGTCTAGGCATCCAACAGATACCTGACTTCTTCGGACAGCCCCTTAAGGGTTTGGGCACGGACAAACTCCTTTTGATTTGTTTGCTGGGGTTGATGGCGCCTGCAGAAATAGCTATGAATTGCTCTACGTGGAAACTCGCTATTATTTTGGGTTCCTCCATGCCAGGTGTGCGAGTTAAAAACAATCACAGTCCCTGCTTTTCCCAGCAAAGGAATTTGATCTGTATGATCCTCCAGCGTATCCGGCATTACTTCCTGAGGTCTGTTACCCCAAAGATGCGACCCCGGTACTATCCGGGTTGCGCCATTCTGCGAGGTAAAGTCATCCAGCAGCCAAATCGAGTTGCACACCTGGTAATTTTCAGCATCAACAGCCACCTTCCAGTCCACATGAAGCGGCTGCAGTCCATGCCCAGGCAATGATGCCCGGTAGTTTAAAGAGGATAACCTGAAATCAGATTGCAATACGTGTGCAATTGCTGCAAGTACCCGGGGATGGGTGTAACAAATTGAAAACTCGGCCCCTTTATCTACCAGGTTACTCAGCCGATCCGTCCCTTCGTCCTTCCGGTTTTGCACAGCTCCTTTTGACGCGGCCTGCAACTCCCACCCGGCATTATCCCCTTCCTTTCTCAATAGCGTTTCCGTCCGACTCCTCAGTTGCTCGAGTTGATCAACAAAAAGCCCTTTGAGTGGAAGATATCCTTTTTGATCAAGAAATGACTTTTCAGATTCTAATAGCGTATTTGCGGTTACTCCCAACGAACGAAGGATGTCTTCCATAATACGATGTCGTCCTTAATAACAGGGTAAATTATTCGATGGCATCTTGTGCTTCATGTCCTGAATACACCTCATCATAATAATCCAAATCAGAGACATCTCCATCCCTCCCATACAAGAATGCATCGGTTTCGTCAGCTTCTAGTAATTCATACGTGTCCATTTCCTCTGAAGCAATAGTGGTGCTATCGTCTCCGGACGTGATGAGTGAATCACTTGAACAACCTGCAAAAACAAAGATAATCAATAGACAGCAAACACGAACAGGAAGCATACTCTTCTCCTCGACAGGCAATTTGGATGTGCGAAAGAATTGAAACAGTGATTTGTCGAATCAGGCTTGCATTTGATTTGAAGTTATTCCTTTCGAGCCTGACTCTTACGTAACTTACATCCACAATTGCACTGTGCTACGCCATCTTTTGCTATACGGGTAATGGACTTTTCACTCTGATGTGGAGAAGAATGACCTACAACCTGCACATATGGCTAAGCATTTCATGCCGGGGTTAAAATCCTTGCAAATAGGTTTCTATTGATGCTCTTAGATGGAAGTTTTTTTCACGAGCATCTTTATGGAGCAAAAGCATGATTCGAGTTAACGCGAGAAAAGGGCGCTGGCCACCCAGGTAGTTGTCATCTAAAAACAGAGCAAGAACATTTTCCGGTATAAGAGGAAATGTAAAATCAGAAAGGTATCCTTCTGCAGTGAAATCGGCAGTACCAAACACCTGGTACTGAACCATGTAAGGATGAACGATCGCGTTTATCGTTTTCCATTCTTCGACGCTTTCGGATAAACTGTGATAATCCTGATCGTACAAGCGCTGTATGGCAAGGGCAAGCGAGTCGTTTTCAATCAAGTCCAGCTTCCCGCTGCTTTTGCTTAACTCGAAGGCTGTAGCGACAGGCACAAAGGCACGCGTGTAGCCAGACCGCGTTGCGTAAATTGCCAGGCTATCTTCTGGGATTGTTGTTGCATCTTGCTGGATGCGTTCTATGGCGTCTATCGTCTTCTGAATACGGGCAATCGCTAAATCAAGAGTGACGGCATCTTCCTCCAGATTATCCTGAATAGAATGAAGCATCTTGTATTCAACGGCACGGTCTCGTACCGAGTGATTCCAGTTATTCACCTGAAGGGCTAGAAGAATACCGATCATCACTAGAATCACTTCACCAAACGCGTAGATCACATACCCTCTAAAGTCACCCTCTTGAAGCATACTCAACCGCCTTTTTCGATAAACCTTTGCCATATACCACTACACCGGGTAATTCAAGGGAAACTCTATGAAAACCAAATACGCGAATAGGGCCCAAAAGATACGCACTGCATATTGAAATGGCTATGTTATATGGCTTATCACCGCATTCGTAACGTCCTGGGTAGATGCTTTGCCACCCAGGTCCCTCGTCCGTACTTGCCCCTCTTCAATAACACGCTCGATGGCATTCATCAGCAACCCAGCGGCATCATGCTCACCTAAGTGTTCAAGCATCATTACAGCTGTCCAGAAACAGGCTATGGGATTTGCTATGTTTTTTCCGGCTATATCTGGTGCACTTCCGTGTACGGGCTCAAACATACTCGGGTATTCTTTGTCGGGGTTGATATTTGCACCCGCAGCAATCCCCATACCGCCTACTACGGAAGGTCCTAAATCTGACAAGATATCGCCAAACAGATTGCTCGCAACCACAACATCGAACCAATCAGGGTGTTGCACGAAATGGGCGCATAGAATGTCTATATGATAGGCCTTTCGTTCCACATCGGGATACTCGAAGCCTATCGCATCGAAGCGTTCATCCCAATAGGGCATGGTGTGAATAATCCCATTCGACTTGGTAGCACTTGTTATTTTTCGCCCTCTCTTACCGGCCAAGTCAAACGCATATCGCATGATCCTATCAACGCCTTTTTTTGTAAAGATGCTTTCCTGAACAGCCATTTCTTGTTCAGTACCCTCGTAAAGCCTTCCTCCAATGGACGAATATTCCCCCTCATTATTTTCTCTTACGATATAGAAGTCCACCTCTCCAGGATTCTTAAGAGGTGACTCAATGCCCTTTAATAGACGAACAGGGCGTAGATTCACATATTGCTGAAAGGTTCTACGTATGGGAATCAGCAGCCCCCAAAGAGAGATATGATCGGGTACATCGGGGTACCCAACAGCACCTAAAAAAATACCATCACTATCACGCAACCTCTGCAGGCCATCTTCAGGCATCATTCTGCCATGCTGCGTAAAATACTCGCATGAATAGTTGTATGTCTTAAAAACAAGCTTAAAGCCGCACTGTGCTGACACAGCCTCCAGCACGCGCAAAGATTCCGGGATTACTTCTTTGCCTATTCCATCCCCTGGAATAGTTGCAATATGGTAGGTGCTCATTTTGTTAAGTGATAGAATATCTTGTACTTTCCAGCTACTTTTGCTATTCCATGTACTGTCGGACAAACGCCAATCAGTCTTGTTAATATGGACTTTCTTTCAAAAGTCAAAGGACTATTCTTGTTGTCGTGCATCTGTTTTACAGCACTTGCAACTGCGCAAGAAGATACAGACTCATTACAAAGCAGATTAAGTGAACTGCAAGGGATCGAACGGGTGCCTCTTTTAAATGAACTCGCGCTGCGCCTTCGAACACCCCATCAAGATCAAGCCGTTTCCTATGGAAAAGAAGCGTTGTCCATCCTTCGAGACGTTTCGAGCGACAGCCTGAGCATGAAAAGCCTTCATGCACTTGGGGCTGCCTACATGACTTCAGCCAAGTATGATTCGGCTCTTATTTTTGGCTCTCAAAGCAGAGAGTTAGCAGAGACGCTAAAAGACACGTTGCATCTGATCCGTTCATTAAACTTAATGACCGAAGCCAATTTTCGGCAAAGGAATTACGAACCGGCTATAGATCAGATTAACCTATCCCTCGATTACTCAACCCAAATAGGAGACTCACTAAGTATTTCGGGAGGAGCATTGATGCTTGGCAACCTCCACAACAACCTGGGTAATTATGACTTAGCCATCGACTACTACGAACGGGCAGCAGTCATCCGTCGGGTTCGAGGAGAGGAGGAAGCATTAGCAAGAATAATTTCAAATACCGGGGTTGCCTACCGGCGCAAAGGAAGTTACGACAAAGCACTCGAGTATTATTTTGAGGCCCTGGGATTTTTCGAAAACCAAAATAATATCCCACGGATTGCGGCCTCGCTTACAAACCTGGGTGTTCTCAGCTTTTTCCTGGGTGAATACGAGGATGCGATAGACTATCACTCGCGGGCGCTTCAACTGAATGAATCGCTGGATCGAAGAGCTGGTATTGCAGGGTCGTTATCCAACCTCGGGGTAGCTTATAACCAGGTAGGCCGCTTTGAAGAAGCACTTGATCACCACCAACGATCCCTTGCCTTGGAGCAAGAACTTGGAGACAGGGGCGGCATTGCAAATGGGATTAGCAATATTGGCCTTGTGTATTATAGCCTGGGCAATTACGAGCAAGCACTCGCTCAGCATCACCAATCATTGGAGTTAAAACGAGAGATTGGCAACCCTGAGTCCATAATAAATTCCCTGCATAACCTCGTCGATGTATATGTAGAGCTTAAAGATGAAACGCAAGCCTTTCTGAATGCTCAGGAAGCGTTAGATATCTCGATCGAGATCGAAAATACGCACATGATCAAGGACAGTCATGAAAAACTTGCTTCCTTGTATGAGTCGAGCGGGATGTACAAAGAAGCATTGGAGTCCTTCAAAAACTACAAGATTGCAGAGGACTCATTATTCAACACGGATACCCAATCCGTCATCTCGGAATTGCAAACCCGGTATAGAACCAAAGAGCAAGAACAGGCTATCCTTCTTTTACAAAGAGAACAAGCTATTCAGCGATTGTGGCTTGGAGTCCTCCTCGGTGGCATCATTCTATTTGGCGCCATTGCATTTCTCGGTTATTCCGGGTATCGCAGCAAAAAGAAAGCACTCTCTGAGTTGGATAAAACATATTCCCAGTTAAAAAACACTCAGGCCCAGCTTATTCAAAAAGAAAAGCTAGCCTCACTAGGGCAAATCACTGCTGGCATTGCGCATGAAATCAAAAACCCGCTAAACTTTGTGAACAATTTCTCCCGTATCAATGAAGAACTCATAGAGGAAATTGAATCCAAGCCAGATATGCGCATCGAAGAGGTCCAAGAGGTGGTAGATGTCCTGAAAGCAAACCAGCGTAGGATTCTCCTTCATGGAGAAAGAGCGGATAAGATTGTGGGATCCATGATGCAACACGCCCACAATCCATCAGGGGGCAAGGAGGTTATTGATACAAACGAGCTAACAAAAGAATATGTCAAGATTGCACATTTCGGAATGCAGTCTCAAAACCCAGCCTTTGACGTTGACCTTAACGAAGAGTACGATGAAGAAGCCGGGGAAATAAGCCTCGTCCCTCAGGAAATCGGACAGGTAATCATAAACCTCTACAGGAACGCATACGACGCTGTACAAGAACACGCTTCGCACATGGTCGACTCGTACCAGCCGCGCATTGGAATCACGACAAAAAGAACGCATGATTCAGTAATCATACAGATATCAGATAACGGCCCAGGCATTCCTGCTGATCTAGAGTCAAGAATCTTTGTGCCTTTTTTCACGACCAAGGATACCGGAAAAGGAACGGGGCTTGGCCTAAGCTTGAGCTATGACATTGTGACTCAGGGGCATGGTGGCCGATTAAAACTTGTTAGCGAAGAAGGTATGGGCGCTATTTTCACTATAGAGCTTCCCGTCGATTAGGCATAAACCTTGATAGTAACGACATATCTTTCACACGGTAATTCGTTATTTTTAACTACGCTCTTTTTTACTATCTAATAACAAGAAACTGTACTTGTGTATTAGATACCCATCTCAACATCCTGCTCATACCATGCGTACACCCACAATCCTCATTGGGGGCACCATACTCTTCGCTCTGCTTTTTTGGCTTTATACATCAAACAGCGAATCCATCCCGGAGCCTCCTACCGCGCCATCATCAAATCCAGCAGATCGTATTTTATGGGAGATTGAGCGTTTAAAAGACCCTGCTTCTGGCGAAATACCAATAGATATTCGCAGTAAGGAGATTGCCTTTTCTCAACAGATGGCCAAAGCGGCCCAGAGCTTTAAAAATCAGGCTCAACTCGTCTGGACTCCGGTAGGTCCGGACACACTGGGTGGAAGAACAAGAGCGCTCGCACTGGATGCATCAAACGAAAACACCCTGGTAGCTGGTGCTATTTCTGGTGGACTATGGAAGTCGACAGATGGAGGCCAAAGCTGGACCCAAACATTAAACACCTCTCAATTACATAGTATCACTACACTCGCTCAAGATACACGTGAGGGAAAAACGAACACCTGGTATGCTGGAACCGGTGAATTCAGAGGAAACAGCGCTTCGGGAGGCGGTGCACCTTATCGAGGAGACGGCATCTACAAATCAACAGACGGAGCCAATTCGTGGACCTTACTCCCAAGCACATCTACGGGCGTACCCCAGTTCCTGGATCAGGACATGGACTATGTGTGGCGCATCGTTACCGACGCGTCTAACGATACAGAAGACGAGGTATATGCAGCCGTTTACTCAGGAATTTACCGTAGTGTTGATGGAGGTGATTCATGGACCGAAGTACTTGGAGGCGGCTTTGGCAATCATGTTTACACAGATGTTGCCATAAGCTCTACTGGAGTGGTATACGCAGCGTTAAGCCACACCGGAACCAATGCCGGAATATGGCGCTCTGAAGATGGCATCTCATGGGAGGATATCACCCCAGAGACCTGGTCTTCTACCTCCCAAAGAACAACATTAGGCATGGCCCCATCCAATGAGGATGTCGTTTATACGATCACGTACTCCCCCGGTGCAGGCAACAACGACCACTCGCTTTGGAAATACACGCATGAGGAAAATGAGAATGGGGAGTCGATTGGCACGTGGGAAGACCGATCGGCCAACATCCCTACCTTTGGTTCGTTTGGCAATGGTGCATACAGCTCCAATATTAATTACGACATTCATATCACTGTCCACCCAGAAGACGAGGAAACCGTCTTTCTTGGCGGGATTTCGCTATACCGTTCTAGAGACGGATTTCAAACCACAAATACAGCCTGGGTTGCAGGCGTCGCAGGAGGAAGTGATAATTGGTCCGGCACACATCATGCAGATCAACACATCGTCGTATTCTCCCCTTCTAATCCATCTATTATGTATTCAGGAAGCGATGGGGGTATTCACCGAACACTGGACAACCTGGCCACTGATGTATTCTGGACGTCCTTAAACGACAGTTATGTCACGTCTCAATTTTACTCTTTGTCCATTGACCATACGTCTGATTCGAACCCGGGAATCCTAGGGGGCACTCAAGACAATGGGACATGGATCGTAAATGACCCGTCCACCTCCATTGAGGGAGAGAAATTATGGGGCGGCGATGGCGGCTTCACGGCACTGCTCAACGAGGGCCTCTTACGATATGTCTCCTTTCAAAGGGGACAAATTTACAGGCACATATACAACGAGAGCGGAGATCGACTCTCCTGGGCACTTGTTACGCCAAGCCTTGAAGACAATTATCAATTCATCCATCCATTTACGTTAGACCCCAGCAATAGTGAGATCATGTATCTCCCTGGCAGCCAGCGATTGCTCAGAAACACGGCCCTATCAAGCATCCCTGACTTCCAAAGCGCCGAACACACTATAGGCTGGCAAGAACTGACCAATACATTTATCACTGGAGGCGGGGTCATTAGCAGTGTAGAGGCCTCAAGGGCAAACCCTTCTCACAGAGTGTTTTATGGTACATCGGCTGGCCGCCTCTATCGGCTTGATGATACGCATACCGGAGATCCTGTACCCGTAGACGTAACATCTACCCTATTCCCTGTTGGCGCCTACGCCAGTAGTATATCGGTACATCCAGAGGATGCGGATCATGTTGTAGTAGCCTTCTCGAACTATTCCGTACAGAGTGTTTTTTCCTCGTATGATGGAGGCACAACCTGGAGCAATGTGAGTGGATCCCTCGAAGAAGATCCAAGCGGGAGCGGGAGCGGACCGTCGGTAAGATGGATCGAGATTGCTGCGATTCCTGGTACAGATCCGATGTATTTTATTGGCACCAGTACGGGTGTCTATTCCACGTCTCTTTTAGATGGCCTGCAAACACAGTGGATCCAGGAGGGAAGCAACACGATCGGGAATGTTGTTATCGAGATGTTAGATATCCGTCATTCTGACGGACTGATTGCTGTGGGTACTCATGGCAGAGGGTTTTATCAATCCAACATACCGATACCCGAACTGGACATGGCGCCGGGCGGTGTTGCAGGTGATCTTAAACTGTGGCTTAAAGCAGATGAAGGTGTGACTGGAGATATACAGGTCAGCAACTGGGCAGACCAAAGTCTCAGTGGCAATGATGCATCGCAAAATACTGAAAACCAACAACCTCTTTACTCCCCCAATGCAATCAACTTCAACCCGGCGCTGAATTTTGACGGCAACCTCAGCGGGGATGGTAGTGGCGATTTCCTCGAAAGTGCAGACGGTTATTACGACCAGAGTATTTTCATCGTCTTTAAACCAGATGGCACAATACGCCCCAAAGATCCAAATGCATGGACTACAGCACAACAACTCATCGGAGCCGATGCCAATGGAAACCTGGCTGAGGACCCCAATGATGTAACGGGCATCTTTGTTGGAGACGGCTGGGGAGGCAATACTAATGAATTGATCTGCCTCTTTAGCGATTCAAACGATGACGGGGCCCTCTATAATACCTGTTACGAGAATGGAGCTGACTCTCTCATTGCTGGAGAGGCCCTGATCTTATCGTTTAATAAAAGAGTATCGAATGATGGTCATATTTTGTACAGAAACGGCCTGCCGCTTCCCGTCACAGTAGGTGCATATGAGGAAATGACCAACTCCCCCTATAGGATCGGTAACGACTGGGATTCAGCCGATATTGCAACAGATTCCGACAGCGAACGAGGAGAAGGATCCTATTGGTTTAATGGAGATATCGCTGAAGTTATTCTATACTCGAGCCGCACTGAAGAGGAAGAGCGAATAAAAATTGAATCGTACTTAGCAATCAAATACGGGATAACAATCGACCATTCTTATTTATCCAGTAACGGAACAATCCTATGGGACCTTGGCGAAAACCCTGCTTACAACAATGAGGTTTTTGGGATAGGCAGGGATGATGCATCGGCTCTTCTCCAAAAACAATCCATGAGCAGTATTCTCTCGGTTGGCCTGGACAGCCTAGCCGAGAATAACGCATCGAATGAGAACTCCTTTAGCCAGGACCAGTCCTTCCTCTTTTGGGGTCATAATGAAGGAGAGCTCTCTGAAAGTGAGGTAATGTTTGGCAGTTCAGATGCAAAACTGCTTAATCGAACCTGGTATGTGAAATCAACAGGGACTGTAGATCCTGTGCAAATTCAGTTCGACCTCAACCAGGTAGATGCCACAGGAACTGAAGCGTCTGACTATTGGCTGATATTGGATACTGATGAAGACCCTATTACAGGTCACAGGGCAATCATAGAGGCTACTGGTTTTGAATCCGGCATTGTGACATTTAGCGATATAACCCTGGAAAACAACGACTATATCTCGCTCGTCACCGACAACCCAGAAGATGTGCAACTGCCTGTTGAACTGGCTAACTTCAGCGCCCTGTACAATGACGGACAGGCACTCTTGAGCTGGTCAACACGTAGCGAGACCAACAATGCCGGCTTTGAGGTACAGCGACATGAAGACGAAACAGATGAATGGCAGACATTGGCGTTCATCGAAGGACAAGGGCATTCTGATGAAATACACGACTACTCGTACACAGACGACTTGCTAAACGTCACCAAACCAAATACAACGTACAGGTTAAAGCAAATTGACTTCGATGGTACGGTTGCCTATAGCGAAGAAGTAAACATCCAGATCCCAGGTCCGGATACGCATACTCTAACCGGTTATCCTAACCCGTTTAATCCAGTTGCGACCATAGAATACCACGTACCCACGGATGGGCATGTTGCCGTAAGGGTCTTTGATTTACAGGGCCGCCTTGTGGAGACATTAGTCGATGAATCTAAAACTGCTGGCAGATACACCGTTTCCTTTGATGGATCGGGACTGGCTTCCGGTGTTTATATTTATACAATGGCCTCTACGGGCCAAACACTCAGCAAGACAATAACATTGCTCAAGTAAAAGCCCCTGTTTACCCTGTTTTTGTTAGTCTGAGCCCTGGTATACTAATTTCCTGTGTTCTAATATAAGCGGGCACGTACACCGTGTATTCCCTGCCACCCACTGTATTAGAAGGAATCAACATGCCAGGTATCTCAGACGTCGTACTATTTGGAATCAAATCTGGACTTAAAATCGCAAAGCAAGGACGGCAAGCCTATATAGAAGGGACGATCTCTAAAGCGCTCGTTCTCCCGCTACCAAATTATGAAGCCGCTTTCTCCGTAGGTTCGGCGACAAATTTCTTCCTAACCTCCCAAGGTACAGCACAATTAAACAAGGATCCTCGGCTACAAGACATCTTCACTCGAATAACAAACACACAATCTTTTACCGAAGAAGAGGAAGCCTTTTTTATCAGCTCTGCGATGGACTTTCAGTTGTTGCATGATTTGGAGTCAAACATCATATCCAGTACAAAACTGGCAAACCAGGGATTCACAGCTGGCACCCTTAAGTCTCTTGTAACCGTAAGGCAATTTGCACATGCCAATAACAGGGCCTTTCCTTCTGCCGTGCAACGCGTGCTTGGATCCCTGATAGAAGTTGGAGTTGATGCCTTCAGTCAATTCCCGGGTATTGTTGATGAACAATCAGCTACAGGGCGTGCATTAAAAGGATTCCTCAATTCTATTGAAAACCTGAACTTTGGCTCAGACAATGTCAGCCAGCTTGCTCGGAGTTTGTTTATCTCAGCGATTGAAACCATAGGTCAGAACGCAGATCTACTAGGCGCCGATGAGAAGATTGAGGTATTGGTTCAATCGGTCTCTAGCGGTTTGATTAGAGATTTATCGGAGCGCATTGACAAGCTGGGAGGCAATCTTATTGAACGTGAGCATGTTGAGAGATGGGGCAACCTGGTACTCCGAAGTGTTTTGAGTAATGTCGGAAGCACTATACTTGCTAACCCAAAGAGCCTGGGAATAGAAGACCCCGCTAAACAGGCATTGGTCAGTTCAGTTGGCACCTCCATATTAGCAGCAATCATCGACGAAAAAAGAATAAACCTTCGAGGTCTATTTAGTCGCCAGGGGCTCGACCAGGTGGTTAAAGCATCACTTAATTCAGTAGCAGAATTCCCAGAACTCGTTGGCCCCGATGGTGCAGGACTACAAAAAATCATATCTCAAGTCGCCTTAGGACTCGCCAACAATGAGCACATTCTAAACAGGGATATGTTACCAGAGGCAGTACGGCTGATTATTGAAAAAACTGCTCAAAACGCTGAGTTTGTTTGGCCTGCTGGATTTGATAATGCGAACAAACACATCCTTGTAAAAGCTGCAGTTCAGTTTCTAAATCAATTCTCCTCCCTGCCGCCCGAAGGACAAACCTGGAGGCCGGCATTTTCAAAGTCACTCTTAACCGGATTATTGGACTCTATACTGGAAGAAACCATCCAAAACCCGGGCTGGGTATCTGAACTTGGTATAAACGACCAGACTGTACTAGGAGAAGCTACTCGCATTGCACTTGACATTCTACAAGAAGTACCCACCAATCAATTGAGCATAGAAACAGGAGCACACATATTACGCTCAGTAATCCAAGCTGTATCACGTCGACTCGATTTTATAGACGAAATCGAAATCAATGGAAAGAGCCTGCCTGCCATCGCAGCTGCCATGAAACCAATCATTCAGGCCATTCTATCCAAAGATTTAGACCCTAAAATCCTTTGGGTTACTGCAAGAGGCGAAGTATTCAAAACAATAATGAATACAGCCCTTGAAGTATTGGCAAAGATTGGAATCAATGAGGAGACGATCAACCAAGTGCTGGACGTTATTGAGAAAAACAAGGAACGGATTCTCGCTGGAGGGCGATGGATCTTAGATGAAGTGCTCATGGAGATCAAAAACTTAGCCACCAAACCCACTACTTAGGAAAGAAAAATGTCACATTTTATCGCCATGTATCCCAGGACCATCAGGCACTTTGCAGTTATTCTCCTATTGTTGCTAGCATCTTCTTGTTCAACTCTCAAAGTTGAACATGCAAGTAAATTGCAAGAAGCTCAGGATATCTTTAATGTTGCAGCTGAGATGGAGCTTGAGCTAAAAAGCAACCCGTTAGACGGAGGAAGTATCGCACCTATCACAAGAATAGATGCAAATTATCGGACTTCTCACGCAATGCTGTCTTCACTAATCCAAGAACAAACAGAAGCCATGAGAGCAGATAGCCTGCTCGGAACAGCGTACACATTAAAAGCGCTCATTGAATGGAGGCTTGGAGAGTTCAATGCTTCAATTAACACAAGCAAGGAAGCAAACACACTTGGAGTACACACTTACCCTAGAGACAAAGCACTTTTAAATGCGCTTCCATCTCTCATTAAAAACGATCAGGCCCGGCAATTTATGGACTCCAAAATGGCATCGTATAGCACTGTTGAAGAGTTGCTTAAAGGGTCTGTAAGCGGATTAAATGAGCTAACGAACTCAGATCCTATGATGAATAGCATGAGGCTTTATTTGCTTACCTCTCAACTCTCCGCCCTAAAAAACTGGTTAGATCTGAAAGCGGCACCCCAAAATTACGTATCAGAGATGCCGGCTGATGATTTCCAGACGAGACACGGGAATTGGTGTGAAAGCCTCAAAGGCGTTTGGGAAAACTTCACCACAGAAGTTTCCCGCCTAAACGCTGAAGAGGATAGATCTCCTGATTCAGGCAAGGCTTGTAGCACGTACAATGAATTCTCTCGAGTACTCGTACCAGCAGCATGTAGTATCGAACGGCCTCAAGGCTACTGTACAGATTCATAGGCTTCCCTGGCACACATCGAACTAGCAAAAAGAACACGATTCACTCTTACTAAAATAGACTACCATGGCAATTATACGCTTGGGGCATTTTGACCCCGACCCAACCATTGAATCCCGTGTACCCCATTTTGTAGCTGCAGTTTACAAGAACCTCAAGAAAAGCGAACCTGAAGGAAAGCTGAGGGATGACAACTTCAGTTCCCTGAGAACGGTCCTGCCTTTTGATAACTTTAGGAGCTTTGATGAATTTGCCGGGGTAAATATTCAGTCAATCGCACACATCCAGGGTGCCCTAAGAGATGCCGGCTTTTTGTCAGGTGAACTTGAAAAAGGATTTTATGGATACCGCACTCGCGCTGCAATGCGTTTATTCCAGGAATATATACGTACTTATGAAGATGTACCATTGGCTGAGAGCTGGCCAGATGGGATTTATGGCTCAAAGTCTCACAAACAGTTACTGCGATGGAAAAGCGCCAAGAAAAAGGCGAACTGGCTAGTAACTGATTCTGGGGAGCCTGGCCTCGTTGCACGCTGGGAAGAAGCACGTTCCAACAACTCAACGGCTCCCCTTGAGGGTACGGAGTTCCTGAACTGGCTCAACTATCTCAATGAGATAAAAGACCATTACCAGGGTACACCCAACACAATGATTAAAAAGGTCAACGATTTTAATGGTGCAACGGACACCATCAAGGTCGCCAACTGGGACTTTGGTATCGACCATATTCATCTAATCGGTATTCGTAGGGACCCTGAAAGAGGAAAAGGCCGTGGCTCTGACGACGTCTTTCTCCTCCTGATCAAGGGTATGGTATTTAAATTTCAAGGCTCTACCGACCCAGGGAAAAGTGAACACGAAGATGGTGCTCCCTTTATCGTTCAGGGGCAACACAATTATCAGTTTGGGTGGCACCAACAGGCCTACATGGCCCTACGTCCCCAGGACCCTGGAGTACTCGTAGTACGTTCTAAAGACTTCAAGCTAAGAGAATCAACTATTCTAAGTGGGTTTGATAACACCCCCAACAAAACAATCAATATCCACTGGGGAGGCCGCGGTGGGCAGGACAAAGTAATTGCAGACAAATTCCCATGGTCCGCCGGCTGCCAGGTTATCACGGGTACAGGATACCTGGATCACAGGAACCTCCCTGTGGATTGCTCAGGGTACAGAGCAGCCTTACCAGATGAGCCATTTACTAGTAAAACAACTCGTGGAGCTTACAACGTCCTCTCGGATCTCGTCACCGCTCTCTCAGGAGGCATGGCCGACTCAAGCAATCCTGATGACAAACGTGACCTTACCGTCAAATACATGTTGTTAAATGAAGAAGACCTGGCACGCAGTTCATTCGCATCAGGGACACTTCAGAATGCAATCGGATTTCGGAGTAAAATGAAATAGAAGGTTGCTCTTATTATCTCAAGGCCGTTCTCCCCAGGGAGGCGGCCTTTTTTTGTTTCGTCAATGGTTAATAACGATTCATGCACTTCATAGCGCGATCTCCCCCTGGCACATCTCGACCTACCACCCGAGCGCTTAACAAATCCATATAGCAACCTATACTTCTCATTCAGAGAAAGCTCAATTCCACCACCTGTTGAATCGTTACTTTTGCAATTAGTTAGTTAAGCAACATGAAATACTTCTACTTCCTTTTGTTGTGCCTGTGTATAGCTCCTACCACATTGCTCGCACAACAAACTGGATCCCTGACGGGTATGGTTTCGGATGCCAACAACGGTTCTCCATTACCGGGCGCTAACATAGGCCTCTTAAACTTACCGACGAAAGGGACAGCGACGGATATCAATGGATTATATACGATTACAGATATTCCAGTGGGCACACACACAGTAGTAGTCCGGTATGTGGGCTTTAGGGAAGTACAAGCAACGGTTACCATACAGGCGAATCAGGCAACTGAGCAAGACTTCTTAATGGAAGAAGACTTTCTCAATATGGAAGAAATTGTCGTAACAGGGCAAGGAGCAAGCATTGAAAAGCGTCGGCTATCCTCAGATGTCTCTGTGTTAAATTCTAGGGAGATCGAGTCAGCACCTGTAGCCTCTATTGATGAACTATTGCAAGGAAGGGTGACAGGAGCCACTGTACGCGCTCAGTCTGCACAACCCGGGCAGGGCATGAACATAAACTTCCGAGGCATAACAAGCGCATTTGCTAGCCAAACACCGGTCATCTACGTTGACGGTATTCGTGTCGACAACCGATCCTCCACTAGCCTAAGCCAGGGTGGCGAGGAAACATCCGCTCTGTCTGAGCTACTTACCAGTGACATTGAGCGTGTTGAAATTACCAAAGGGGGTGCTGCAAGTACGTTGTATGGTTCAGATGCTGCCAACGGCGTAATTCAGATTTTTACCAAGCGCGGTATCTCGGGCGAACCTACTATCACGATTCGAACCGACCAGGGTGTAGACATTCCTGACACCAAGTTCATACAGGACACCGGGTTCTCGTTCCCCGACCAAGTTACTGATCCCGAGCACCCAGACTTTGGTCAGACGTCGTTTCTTGAGGATAACTTTCTCCAGAACAGCTATTTCCAGAATTATTATGCCAGCATCTCTGGAGGTGTTCAGGACCTTACCTACCACGTAAGCGGCCGCGTGCAAGACGCAGAGGGTGTTCAACCAAACAACTCCAGTACCCTATATTCATTAAGAGGCAACCTTCAAGCAAACATCTCCGAAAAACTGGGCATAAGCTTTATCGGCAGCTACACCCGATCAAACTTCCAGCGTCTAAACAATGGAACAGCCATCGCAGACCCCTACACAAGCTTTCAGGTGGGTGACGCGTATTTCTTCTCTGGAGCGGATACGTTTGACGAAGCACTACGGCGTTTTCTCCTTCCCTCTATCAAGGAAGGGGTGAACCGATTTACAGTGGCGACAACCGCCACTTACAACCCCTCTCCCCTGTTCTTCTCTCGCTTTACGGCGGGCGTAGACAGCCGCTACAATGAGCAACGCAACCTCGAACCAGCCGAATTTGACATTGTAAGTGGAAATGACAACGGCCTGATTGAGCGATTCAACCGGGACTACTCAGTGGTCACCTTAGAATATGCAGGTACCATCAACTACCCGCGAGAAGGGACGCTAACTTCATCATTCACCTTTGGAGCACAAGGATTTCGAGAAGAAACAAGTATTGCCTTCTTATCTGGAGAGACGTTTGGTCTTCCAGGTACGGAAGACATCGGCGAAGCTGGCAATATCACAGCGAACGAAAACAGGTCGCAGATATTTAATGGCGGCTTCTATTTCAAGGAGCAGATCGGCATCCTGGACAAAGTTTTCCTCGACGCAGGTGTGCGATTTGACGGCAACAGTGCCTTTGGTGAAAATGTAGGCCTTCAAACCTATCCGAGCGTTGGTATCGCTTATACAATCTCTGACGAAGCCTTCTGGGGATCAACCTTTGGGTCGATCTGGAATGAAACGAAATTGCGGGCTTCATACGGCCAAACAGGCAAATTTCCTGATCCGTTTTCACGCGACTTCACCTTCCAGAGTTCAGCCTTCCGCGGCGAAAGCGCACCCCGCTTTGACAATCCAGGAAACGACAACCTAAAGCCGGAAAAAACCTCAACCTTTGAAGTAGGTCTAGAGTCGGCCCTGCTCGACGATCGCCTCGCCCTCAACTTTACATACTATTCTTCAGAGACAGAGGATGCCCTCTTTTTTGTCCCCGAACAGCCTTCAAGCGGACGCGGGGTACAGTTGCGTAACATTGGCGCTATCGAAAACGAAGGTATTGAACTCGCCATGAATGCCCGAATCATCTCAAACCGTACGGTCGATTGGTGGTTAGGAATGAACTACAGCTGGTTCAGAAATGAAGTAACCGACATGGGAGGCGCAGCCGACTTTAATGTAGGTGGAAGCAGTCTTCGTGCACGGCAACGTGTTGCAGAAGGCCACCCTATAGGAGAATGGATGCCAACTGTACCAATAGATACAAATGGCGACGGCCTGCTCGATGGATCAGAGTTCCAGTTTGTCGGCACTACCCCCTACCCAACTAAGACGGGAGCCATTAATACCTCTGTAACGCTGTTTAACCGGCTCACCGTTTTTGCACTGGCTGATTGGGCGCTGGATGCGATGATTTTTGATTGGTCGAGCCACTGGGCTTCATTTAATGGCCTTGAACGGACTACCTTGCCGGCCCGTTTTGACACAGACGGTAATGAGGTCGGTAACTACTCAACCACTGCAGCCGGCAGCTTCCTGTTAAAGGACGGGGACTACCTGAAACTCCGCGAAGTTTCGGTCTCCTATGATATTCCGCGCAGGCTTACGAGCCAGTTGAACCTGCGCAGTGCATCGGTATTTGTTACGGCACGCAATCTCGTCACATGGTCCAGACAGAGCCTGGTGGACCCCGAGCTTGGAGGGGTAAGCAGTAACTCCGATGCTGAGGAAAATCTCAGTGGACTCGAACTAGGTGGTGAGCAAAGCTCCACCTTATCCATCCCTCACCAGTTCCGCCTTGGAATTCAGGTACAGTTCTAACTCGCTGACACACTAAACGATTTTAGATGATAGACGTTATGACTATTCGATTTCTCAGAACACTGTGTGTTGCCTGTACGCTTATTAGCTTCACGGTACTGATGGGCGCTTGCGATTTCCTTGATGCAACGGAAGTCTCCAACCCCCGCACCACGCCAGAAGAACTCGCTGACGCTCCCGAGCCCACTGCTGCTTTGTTGCCAGGTATGCGTGCACAATTTGGCCGCGCCCTAAACGCGGTGGTTGTTGCTACGGCTGTAGGAAGTGACGATTATTCTAGTCACAGAACGGGGTTGGGAGGAAACGAGATGGATTTCCCGCGTGGGATTATCCCAAATACGTCCTTGATTTCAAGCGACGAAACGGCTAGCCTGGGCATTTACTGGCACCTGCAAGAACTCCGTTCCCTGGGGGACTTTATCATTGATGATGTCTCTCCAACGGATGAAACAGCCACCGACGAGCAGCTAAGTGAAGTGCGTTATTATCGAGGGATGGCCTACCTGATGCAAGGAGAGAACTTTGTAGCACTGCCTACCCAAGAAGATGAAACACCTGTTCTTGCAGGGGCTCTCTTAGAACGCGCCGTCATTGATTTTACCAGTGCAGCTACTCTTGATGGAAATGGTGAGTTTGGGCATCGTGCCTTTGCAGCACTTGCACGAACGCATCGAGCACTCGGAAATGTATCAGAAGCAGGCCAGTTCGCTCAAGTAGCCCTCGATGCCGCGGGTGCCGATTTTCTTTTCTCCCGCTCTTACGACAACACCAGCCCGGATGCCACTTTAGACAATCTGCCTCATGCCTACCTGGTTGCACGCTCTCTTCAGGAGATGCAACCTTTACCAAGGCTTGACTTCCTCGATCCTAAGTACGCCGCAGACGACGCCCCAATCGCAACCGAAAAAGGCGAAGAGATGCATCTTATACTGGCAGAGGTAGCCATGGCAAATGGCGACTATGCTTCAGCCAGGGATCTCATGACACAGGCTTCTGACCTGGCTAACACCCGTCCAACGGCAGCGGTTGACGATACCGACCAGCGGTTGAATGACGACTTGAACATCCGTCCAAGAAGCGCAGAAATCCTCATTGCTGCTGATGCAGACAGCCCACTGCGAGGCGGTCTCGTCCTCACCCGCCCTGCTATGGTGCAGACTCCAACGGTTTCTGCTACATCGATCACTGCAGACAGCCTGGCATCCGTTCCCCTGGGCGATGAACTGCAACTTCGCCGCTTATTGTACACGCTTCGCCAGGAGATCATGCTGATGGAAGGCCGGCGCCTCCAGGACCTCGGTATCCGCTTCCCGATGATGCTTCGCGAAATCGATACCAACCCGAACATTACCCAGGGAGACATGGGCACCGAGGTTCTCGTACCCGACTACATTCCCCCAAGCAATGAAATGGATCAATATGGCCCGATTTCTCTGTATGATGCCAATGAAGCGCTCGTTGTAAGCGAGGTGACGATCTTGCATGATATGAACTTGATCATCGCTCGAGACCGCGGATTGGTCATCAACAATCCCTTGTTACCCTAAATGAGATTGTACTTTTCTCCAAAGGCAGCAGAGGGATCGATGTATTTAGAAGTTTTGGACTTTTGCTCAAAATCCATATCTTCTTCCGTCCTATTCAATTCTTGACTTTCAAGAATATGCTATCGCTATAGGACGATTCTTTGCTACAATAGCTTGAACTACTCAACATGAAATACATCCGAATACCTCTGCTACTTTCAATGATGGCGTTGCTCTTTGCAGCAGACGTCCAGGCCCAAGATCTCCATCCTTCCCGCCGAGCCAGCCCCCTGGGTATGGCGCGTAGTTTTGTTGGAGATGTTTATGTAAAAGTCACCTTCAGCCAACCCTATAAGAGAAATCGCGACAACATCATCGGCGCAGGCGAAGATTTTATGCACCCTTATGGCGAAGTTTGGCGATTTGGTGCGAATGAGCCTACAGAAATCACCTTCTCTGGCCCAGTAACGGTGGGCGGCACTCAGGTAGAAGCCGGTACCTATTCTGTGTTCTCTCGCCCAGGTGCATCTTCCTGGATGCTCTATTTCAACAGCCTCCGCGGAGGCGGAGCCGGCGACTATGAGGCATCAAACGATGTAGCCACTGTAGAAGTACCCGTAACTAAGCTAGACGAAGAAGCCGACCAGTTCTCTATCGCCCTTGAAGAGCAAGGAGATGGATTACACATGGTAACCATGTGGCTCGACTGGAAACTGGAAGTACCCATTATGCCAGCCGAATGACAGTATTGATCTTCGAACTAAAAAGCCCCGGCCTGAATGAGGCCGGGGCTTTTTTTTATTTTATTCGCAAACGATTTGGCCCATCCTAGTGCTCTCATTATCGCGTATTTACAGGATAGTTGGTCCCTGATATATTCAATATACTATTCACTTACTTATTGGAGACCAACTCCAATACCACAGCATACTTATCCAGTTACCTCTATCTAAGGCTCATGCGACATATCATCATCACAGCTGACGATTATGGAGTCAATCCCATTATTGACGACGCAATTCAAAAAGCAGCGCAAATGAAACGGATCACTTCTGTGGCAGCAATGGCAAATGGTCCGAAAAGACAGGGATTGACCTGTGGGCAGCGAGTGAAAATGTTCGAAGAAAATCACCCTCACATTAGTGTTGGGCTGCATTTTACAATCACTTCCGGGAAAAGCATTCTAAAATCATCAAAAGGATTAACAAAACGGAATGGTCGCTTTCGAAGTATCCTCAAACAACATCCCGACAAAGCATCTCAAGCTGAGTTAGAAGACGAACTTGAAGCACAAGTCAAAGTGTTCGAAGATGAAGGCATTAAGATCAAGCACTTTTCTGATCATCAAGGAATCCTGACCGCTACCACCAGGGGTATGAGTGCAATGATAAAGGTGGTGAGTGCGTACAATGAACGGAATAATGCGAAGGCATCACTCCGTAACCCCATTCTCATCAGTGCGATTATCAATGACCCGGATCATTGCATGGACCGGTCCAAGATGCAGGATCGCGCTCGGAAAGGAGCCAGGCTCCGTAATCTCTTCCGCCGGAAGACTCTTACTAGATTTCACACTGAACTTCCCCGTTCCCGCCATGACCTGAAGGAAATACACAAGAGCGGTATTCCTACGACGGACTACTTTGTAGAAACCCTCTTTGGTACGCCAAAGAAAAAAACGCTCTACTGTATCTTCGACCACAGCCCAGACACTCCTTACGACATCCGGCGACCTGTTCATGGAAATGCCATCAGTTCCGAGGTCGTTGTTCACATGGCCCTGGTACCTGATAACTTCGAGCAAAATAGAAACTTCATGAAGCATCTCAGAGCGCTCGAAAAACATCGGGGTATCAATATAGCCTATACAAAAAACAAGCGACCTAAAGAACTTCAGGTTCTGATAGATCATCTACCAGAACTGGCTGAAGGAAAAGACGAACTAAAACCGTTCTAGATTATCCCTACCAAAATGAGCTCCCAAACAAAAAGAGTCCCTTTTTTCCTCAAAGCAAGCTTTTGGTTTGTCATAGTACTTCCACTTTTAGGCCTTACCATAATTGGTCTATTATGGTTTAGAGACGGAGTCATGCTGGCTTACCATATGCGCATACCACTCTTGGCCACTGGCATTCTGTTTATCCTCCCTATTGTGGCATCTAGAGTCAAAGGCGTGAAACAACTCCTTGGCAACTTATTCGTTCTATCGGGACCAATTCAAATTGCGAGTGTTGTTGTCGCTGCTGTTGTATTTGCCAATGCAATCCTGCTCATATTCGATATCATCTGGGAAACAGGCCCAACACGATTCGGGTACGAAAACCCTGAAATATTGACGGGATGGGGTTCGCTTTTCGACGCTGTGCCTCTTTTATCCGGATACAAAACCTATTTCTACAGTGTCTTACTTGCTGCTCCTTTATTGTTAACTACCCTTAATAAAACATGGAAAGAGCACGAAACAACGGTGTCTCACGATCCTCTCGTATGGAGAGGACTCTTCTTTGGGATTCTCTCTATAGTTCTTGTCGCAGCAGCAAGCAATTGGGCTTTAGGGCATATCGATTCGTTAAATAGAAACTTTGAGATTCAAGAAAAACTCAGCTCATTGGGTCTAATTGAAGGCTGTGACTGCCTTGCAGGTTATGAGGGAGAATACACTGTTTTGCATCTTCGGGCTATAGCATTCCAACTCGTTGGCATCGTTTTTTATTTGCTTGTGGGAGTGGCCAGCCACCCCGTCCCTGGTCTACTAGGCAGGCTATTGCGTAAGCTAAAACGAGCCGCTGGGAAAAAGCGAAACGCTTCAATTCCTCACGTCCTACACGACGCAGCGCTTTTCTATATCCTTTTGTTACTTACTTCACTAACACTTTTTCTAGGAGCGCTGACTTATATTTTCGATTACATGCATTTACCAGTGCTGCTAACCCTCGTTATATTCTCCTTTGGGATGTCCTCATTATGGAGGAGCAAGAATCAGTATAGCGTTTCTTTCACAGAACCCTATGCGGCAACAAATGAGAAGGCAAGTGGAGATGAATTGTGTTACTTAATCAAAAAAAGACTGGATTGGCAAGTTAAGAATGAGGAGGGCAAAAAGAGTAAAACGCTTGTAATAATATCTCTGAAAGGAGGCGGCATTCATTCTGCCGGTTGGGCAGTCCGGGTACTAACTGGGCTCCAGGAAAGAACTGGACTTGGAAAGAGCTTTGCGCATTCAGTCGTTCTTCTCTCCGGTGCATCGGGGGGAGCCGTTGGAGCCATGCACCATATCAACAACCTGGATGCAGAAGGCAACCCTGCTGGCGATCCTATGCAAGCCTTTAAGGACGCAACTGCAGATAGCCTGGACGCAGCCTCCTGGGGCATCTTGTATTTAGACTTCTGGCGATTTATAGGATTGCCGTTTCTAATCTTTCCAGAGCGAGACCGAGGTTGGGCAATTGAGCAAGACTGGAAAGCCATAATGAGAACTGGGGCAGGTACTACGCTTAGCAGTTTAAATGCTCGCGTAAAAAAAGGCAATATACCTATCCCGGTGTTCAACGCCACCGTTGCTGCGGACGGAAGTCCTCTCTTTTTCAGTCCTTTGTACTTACCCTTCAGTACTAAACTGTCTGGAACTGCAGAAAAAAATTTCATTGCCAGGATTAAGGACGAGGATTACCCAGGCAAACAGGTAGACATCGACCTATCCACTGCTGCAAGGTTATCAGCTGCCTTCCCCTATGTTTCACCGATCAGCCGCAACAATAATAAAAACGGAGAGAAGATCTATCTGGCTGATGGTGGGTACTTCGACAACTTCGGGCTTTATTCAGCAATCAATTTCGTTGAATGGCTCAAAAACTCTGATCATGCTGAGCATGCTCAGGTAGACAAAGTACTACTGGTTTCAGTAAGGGCCTTCCCACCAGAAGAAAAGAGAGAAAAGGAAGGCTCAAACTGGATGCATTCTGTTAGTGGTCCGATTAGTATCATGATGGCTGGCAGATCCACTTCACAAGCAGAGCATCTTAGCAAAGAAGTGGGATTCCTTCAAGAGTTGTTAAAGAAATCCAAAGGGGCCCGCCCCATCGACTTCAGAACCGTTAACATTGCCTACCCAGGAGGCGTCGACAACCCGCCCTTGTCATGGAAACTTTCACCAAAAGAGAAGAAAAACATCATCGAGGCCTGGGACCATCCTTCAGTCCAGGAAAGTGTTGCTGAAATCGAATCCATCTGGCAAGAATGGGAGGTACCCGAGTATCCCGATGAACCTTAATACAGCCTGAAAATTATTTGAGCAAAATAATCGGCTTCGTATCCACATAGCCTCCCATTTCGACTCGCATCAGATAGGTCCCCGAAGCAAGGTCCTGCGCATCATAGACTACCTCATAACGCCCAGCTGGCTGAATCTCATTTACTAGCGATGCTACCTCCTGCCCCAGCGTGTTGTATATATTCAAGCGAACCATAGTGGTTGATTGCACATCGTACCTAATGGCAGTAGTCGGGTTGAAGGGGTTTGGGTAGTTATTATGGAGCTTAAACGCAACGGGAGCTTCTGAATCTTCAGTACTCACTGTGGACACTGAGATGGTTGAACTAAGCTCAGCATCGTCGTTTGACGCATTCCAGTCCGGCTCTTCTGCACGAACAGTTGCCGTTAACAGGGTCTGGGTTTCCTCTGCAACGAAGTTGATCGTCTCAATGAGAACGGTCATCGTCTCTCCAATGGGTAACACCGGAGCCGTGCAGGTAATCACCGAACCAGCTACCTGGCACCCCCCTGCATCTGGGACGGCGCTTGCGATAGAATAAATATCTTCCAGCTCAGCAATCACTTCAATGTTTGTCGCTCTCAAACTGCCTACATTTTCGACTTGCATAGTGAACGCCGCAGACTCACCTGCAATTAACGATGTTGGTGGAATCAGAGAAACAGCCAAGTCAATGGTTGTCCCACTTGAAAACCCATCCAGGTCAACCTCAGTAGATGTAAAGACAGAACCAATAACGTCTGTAGCGGATGCAGAAAGAATATACGTTCCACTAACCACCGCTTCCGTTGTACCGCCATAGACCCCGTCGCCGGCAGGCCCATCTCCATGCCTGCCGTCATCAAAAAGGCTTAACTCGACTGCAGGAACTGACGAAAGCGCAGAGTCGGCTGGGACCAAGGAGGCCATTACTGTTGCCCCTAAAATTGGACCGCTAGATCCAGTAAAAGCAGCAGTGATAGGAAGCGACAGATCTGTGCCCGGTGTACCAGCAGTAACGTCAAGGCGTCTGTCTGTCCCATAGGCCCAGGCCATGATAGGGATCATAGCCGTATCTGAAGCCGCTGTGTGTGTGAGTTCGAGCACGTACGTCCCTGGATCTGGCGAGGTGATTTGATGCGTCCGGTACAAGGGTGCGTTATCGGCTGTCAGCACGGAATCGATTTGAGTACCCGAAGGGTCGATGAGCCGTGATGTAAATTGATCTCCCATCAACGTGACACCAAAGTGCGTGGCTGATGGCAACTCAATTTCAAAAGCTGTTGGGGATGTGCCTATTACGGGGATGAAGCCAGCGCCCAGAACCGTTCGAGACTCAGTAGCTTCCCGATAGGTATTCTCCCTGATTACATCACTCTTTGAAGCAGCATTATTTAATTCATCGGGCGTTGTGTCTATTGCAAGAATAACTTGATCGGCCACACGCGAGCTGGTTAGTTCCGTTCTGTGATCCCAGAAGTCCAGTACATTGTCGTTTTCAAATTCGAACGACAAATCACCCGCACGCTGACTCAACAATTCGACTGATCCATCACCTGTACTTGTCACATTCGAGCATGTAACCGGCCACGAGTTTCCAGCAAAGCGCCAGAATCGAACTTCACGCTGTTGAGAGGCTTCACTGCGTAGACGTCCATCAGCAAATCCAGGTGTGAGTATTCTGATATTCTGACCGGAATTTTCATGCAGCTTCGTATAAAGATTTCCTCCGATAGTCTCAATAACTTGACTGACACCGGGTATTTTACTTAGTCCTCCCGTAAGCCAGCCTATGACAGCGCCAGCTGGTCCTGTTGTAATGGCGAAGAAGTCATCTGCGCAAGTAGACCCCTGGTGCGGCACGCCTATCGATACAAAGTTCGTAACCACTGGCTGAGAACCCTCCAGTGGCATGTCATTCGAAATGTAGTAGCGCCCGATGACCCCACCTGCGCCATGCCCGATCAAGTCAACATAGTTTGACTTTGTTGTGGTGCGTACGCTCTCAATGAGCGTGTTCAATTGCGACGCATGTGTTTCAATCGTCGTCGTAGAATGTGCGGCAGTCAGGCTAAACGGCCCCCCTTCGATACTCGGTGCAGTGCCAAGATCAAATTGGGGTTGGCTGGACTCCCAATCGTTCCGTTTTTCGCGGAAGAATCCGACATACGGATCCCAATCAGAGGGTGTACCCCACGAATCATGTACAAAGATGACCGGCCTTGGGATGACTTTGTGGGGTGTCTCTTTGTTGGCCAACGGCTCTCCTTCGCTATCCTGGAGTTGTACATCAATAATCAGATTCCCTGTTTCATGTAACCAGGCAAAACCACGTGTATCTATTTCAAACTCCAAGGTGGTTTCTGAATTAGCAGCAAACGTGCGAACGGCCGTCCTCTCTTCCTCAGGTATGAGTGTTCGCCCTGCTGTTTTCTCAAAAATGTTAAGCGTAGCCTCAATATCAGATTCCGAATTATTGCGGATGATAGGAATCAGTTTGTTCGGGTTACCATCGGTTGTCTGGGTCGTAAACTCAAACTCCGTCATTCCAGGGTATTTGTGCTCAATCTCCAGATCGCTCACTTCCAGGCATTCATTGGCAAGCACATGGCATGCACTAAACTCGGACGTATTCCCCAGGTGATCGGTAGCTGTAGCCGTGATATAGTGACATCGGTTAATACCGGTCAGTGTGATTTCCTTCGGAGCCGTTTCAGGGGCGAATGTTACTCCGCCTGCGTACCGTTCTCCCTGTCCATGTCCACTTGCATCGCACCGTGGCGTCGTGTAAAAGTCAAATTTAATCTCGGAAGGATTCCGACCGTCATTACTTTCATGCCTGTAAGAAACCAGCACGTCCTCCGTTTCCTCATTGCGCACAAGTTCAATGTCAAAGGGGAAATTGAACAAGGTGTTTGGGCCCGCGTCGGTGTCAGTCTCGTCATTCTCTGTAACGAGATCCGTTCCCAGGTCGATACCAAAGCCATTCTTGAAAACTGCATTGCCACGAATGGTATTATTGTCGCCCAACACCGTTGGGGATGAGGACACCCGGACGCCTGCTCCCTCATTAAAAGCGATCATGTTGCCCCCAGCCGGAGCTGTATCAGCAAGGCCGCTCCCGATAATTACATTACTGGCGCCCCACAAAAATATACCATCTTTTTTGTTCGCAGCAGCCACCGTGTCTGCTGGACTGGCTGACTCTGCCACACCGATTCGGTTGTTTTGAATACGAAGCGGACTGTTCATATTGAATTCAGAGTAGACAGCAATCCCATGGCCGTTGAAGGAGTTATTTTCGAGCGCCTTGTATCCATTCCCTGAAATCACATTTCCGACATTTGAACCGCTGCCAACACCACCAATGATGGCCGGTGGCGGGGTCGTTCCAGCAATAGAGATTCCATTTTGGCCATTCCCAAGGTCATCGTCATTTCCAGGAGTTCCATCAGGATCAAACGACCGTCCATCAGCAGCCGTGCCGATGAGGTTACCAACAATTTGATTGTCCTCTACCCCTGTTCTCCACGTACCGAGTGTAATTCCGTTTTTTATATTTCCAGAGATCAGGTTACGCCCGGCTGCAGTTTCTGCATTACCAATCGTATTGTTGCCTGTGAATATCTGAATACCCTCGGCATTACCTGTAGGCCCATCAGGATCCTCGCCCGAATTGCCGAACTGGTTAGTACCGACAAAATTACACTCAAGGGTTGTTTCTGTGCTATTAAGGACGAGCCCTGCCGAAATGAAACGATTAACCACCAGGCCTTTGATGGTAGACCCTTCACTGCCTGGAGAAAGCCGAATCCCCTCAGGCACCGAGTTCTGTCCATCCAGGATAACCAGCAGAGTCGGTGGCCACAGGCCGCACGAAGCGCCTTCCTGCGAAGAGCCATCAACGATAACAGGCTGAACCAGTTGATCAAGCGGTTCTGTTAGTTCTATGCGACATTCACTGCAGCCACCTTCGATATTAAAATTGATCGGAATCGGCGTTTCGCCTACGGGGACGTTCGAGTGATTGTTTACCGTCTCGATTGCGGCACGCAGCGTACATTGATTGCCATCCGTTGCGGGATCAACATCACATTGCCCATCATCCAGGTCTGCATCGGACTCATCGGTCAATCTTGTAACGATGATGCCTTGCAGTACACTAGAAAACTCAGATGTATTGCCCTCCATATCTATCGCCGTAGCAGAGACGATATTCAATTCCTCACTAACTGTGTGCGAGAACGCGACAAACCCCGTATCGGCCACCGTCACCTCGATTGCTCCGACAGGCCTTGCCCCTTCACCGTGTGTACTTTCGTCCGGCTCATCATTGTCGAAGAATTCAATCTCGATGGTTTGTGAGCTGTACGCTGTACTCGCAAAAAAGCCTGAAATGACTGTAGAGCCTGTTTCTAAAACTGCCGTAGAGGTGATTACCGGATAGGGCATCAACTCGTTTGGTCCATCTGACAGAACTGTGCTGTTTTTTGTGACCCCTTCCCCCCCGAGATCTATCCCTAATCCTCCGTTGTTTTGTATGCCATTCTGTGTAATGCGGTTGCGGTCGGCTTGTACCGCTGTCGATTCCGTGAGACGAACCCCATCACCCGTGTTGTTGGCAATGACATTAAGCGGGCCGATGATATTATCGGAGGACCTGCGAATCAGGATTCCGTTACCGCTATTTGGCAGAGGGGCAACACCACCCACATCAGTGCCGATGAGGTTGCCGGCTATGACGATACCTGAGCTCCCTTCGTCAATAACAACTCCTCCCATACCATTTCCAGAGATGAGGTTACAAACACCCGTACACAATCCAGGAGTAATTCCATCCTCGCCGCCAAGCGTATTGGTTGGAGGACCATTAAAATAGACGCCGTATTCTCCGTTGCCCAATGCGCCCGTTGCTGGCAAATCAACGCCGATACGATTCCCAGTTATCAGGTTGGTTTCCGATTCGTCTTCTACACGAATACCATTTTCTTTGTTATCAGAAATGGTATTGCCTTCCTCAAAGGTGCCCCCGATGAAGTTGTCCGAAGCGCCCATAATCAGAACTCCATTGTCCTGATTGCCCATTCCGACAGTCCCAGTAATGTCTGTGCCGATCATGTTCATTTGAATGATATTGCTCGAACTACCATTGCGAAGATCGATACCATCGCACGTCCCAATAGCTACACACGCTGTAGGGTCGCTGGTGCCATTAAAAGCAATGACGTTAGAACGAATGGTATTTGCGTTTGACCCGTCGACATGGATCCCATCCCCTCCTACTTTAGGCAGTGGTGTCATATCATCCACAGCAAGCCCTACATAATTGTCCTCCACCATGTTATCATTCGATCCGCCTCCAAGAGTAATTCCATTACCAGAACCACCGCCAATCACATTATTGCGGATGGCATTCATGCTTGCGCCTAAAAAGGATATGGCGCCTTTGCTGTTCAGGTTAGATACGCCGTCAGGACCGGTACCAATAAAGTTGTTCTGGATAAGAATATCGCCGCTAAAGAAGACACCAATATCATCGATCACATTGCCGCATTCCGGACCATCAGCGCACCCGATATCATGACTACCCGATTCGATAAAAAGCGAAAAGGTACTATTCGGCATCGACTCCCCATCTTCGTTTATCCCGATCCATGTCGAGGTCAACGTATTTCCGGTACCAACTGTCATGACAATGCCTGATCCTGGGAAGCCATAAACGATCAGGTTCGAGATAACCGAACTGCCTCCTGAAATAGTTAGGCCACTCCCTCTAGCCCCGCCATTGTTGGCGATAGCAACTTTCTCAGCGCCTCCAGTATTACCGTCGATAATGATCGGAGATGTAGTAGTTGGTAAGCCAGAAGTAGCAATGACGGGTATGGGCTCACCGAGGCTAAACTCAATCGTGTTTGTACCTCCAAGCTCATTGGTATGCTGAATCGCTGCGCGGAAGGTACATAAACCCGTAAACCCATCCTCCGCATTACCAGTGTCGCATACGCCATCAGAAAAGTCGCCATCCGGTTCATCACCAGTGCTGTTTACGGTAATCGTGACAACAAGGGAGTTGGCCCGAACGTTCGTTGAGGCAAAAAGAGAAAAGAGTACTAAAAGAGCACAAACAAACCTGGATCTCGTATTCATGGTGATCTAGAGAATACTTTAAAAGGTGCTCGCTTCTTCCTATAATCAGAGGCGAAAAGAAGCGCAAAATGAAAGAAAAGCTCCAAAAGAAGGGCATAAATAATTCGTTGCAACGTGGCAAATGTGCGAGATTAATCCTCCTATCTCGAAAATTGTACTGCGAGCAGATTTTGATATCGCTTCCCAACCATCTGACCTTATCGTTCCCATTCCTGAAAGTGTACATGTTGGTGGTTTTGTGCTCTGCAACAAGCCAGGGTCAGAATCAACGCTGAACGAATACATCGAATTTTTGTCCTCTCCGATTAAAGTAGGGATTGGTCATGTTGAACCCAAAGCGGTGTACGAGGGACTTTCAGAAGTCTATTTTTCAGGCTTACAACTCGATAAGGTTAAAGTCGCCAGTCGCTATTATTCAGACCCGATTCAAGAAATTGATCTACCGGTAGACTCAGACACTGTGTCACTTGATCTTCATGCTGAATCCCTCACTTCTGGCTCAGATGCTCCCAAAGACTCTCTTTATTTGATTTATGATTTCCTATGGGAAGGCGAGGGTACTGTGTCATTGAATCATGATATTCGGCTCTCGCGAATGACACTTACACATGAGTATACACCTCTTGAATGGATTGAACAGAGCGGAAAGGAGGCTGACTTCTTAGCTACCGAGTCGAGAGGTGAATTGGTCTATCTTCATTATACTCGTCCCTTTTGGCAAGAGATAAGCACCATGAATATTTCAGAGGCGATCCGCTACCTGCAAGCAAGAGCCGACCAACAAAAGGGCAACATCGCAGTGCTCGGCCTTGAGATCAACGTCAATTTGCTCGGCTGGGGCGGTCCGCTGCTGATCCTCGCCCTGCTCTCTAACCTGTTCGTCTACCTTCTCCACACGAGCCGGCTGGTGCAAGAAGAGCAAAACACGGTGGCTCATTACCCCTGGGTTGGCTTTTTCCCGGATGCATCCAGTGCACTGTTACGTATCGCTTCCATCCTTGTGATCCCAGTTCTCGCTTGCATAGCTGTTGCCATTCGTTCGGCTCCTTCGTCTGTACTTGCTTCGATTTGGAGTGGGATTATTGGGATAGTTGTGTGTGTTCTTGGGGTGATAGTCTTGTATAAATTGCGTTCGCTCAGGTGAGTTCTTCTAATGACGCAGTTATATCCCGTCCATGTAACTAAAGCATTCAAGCTTCCGTTTCTAAACTACATGCGGTACTGAGTCGCCGACTCGACCTCCTTTAAAAACGAATAAATCGAATGCTATCTCATTATCCAGTTATTGCTATGAACCTTGTTTGTATGCTGGTTCTGCTAGCAAACCCTGTCCATGCACAAGAAGGAGCAACTCCTCCACCGGTTTCTTTGCCTGGCACGGAAGTTAGATCCATCCTTTCTTCTCATACAGGTGAACAGTACGACATCTACATTCAACCTGTGGGCAGTGCCGCTTCTGATGAGCGCTATCCTGTGGTATACATCCTTGATGCTCAATGGGATTTCCCAATGGTAACAGGAATATATGGCGGCCTCAATTATGACGAATTTATGCCCAACGTCATCCTTGTTGGTATTACCTACAATGGAGAAAGCCCCGATTATGGTACGCTTCGCGCAATGGATATGACACCTACTTCTGTAGAGCATGTGCCTGGTTCGGGTAGGGCGCCAAGGTTTTTAGCGTTTATTAAAGAAGAGTTGATTCCCTTCATCGAGTCCAAGTATAACGCAGATCCCGCAGGCCGCACCTTGATGGGAAGCTCCTATGGAGGGCTGTTTACATTGTACGCCCTTTTCCATGAACCGGACTTATTCGACCGGTATGTTGCGCCTAGCTCTGCGTTGCACTGGGATAACGGCATCATCTTTCAGTATGAGGAGGCCCTGGCTCAAGAACGATCAGATTTACCCATCAGGTTATTCTTGACGGCAGGTGAGTATGAAGGAGAAGGTATGATAAAACCAATGAAGACCCTCGAACAAACAATGACGAGCCGTAACTACCCGAGTCTAAGAATGAAGACGGACGTAGTGAAAAGCATCCGTCATGCCAGTATAAAACCAGAATCATTTACACGCGGGTTGAGCTTTGTTTTTGCCCCTGATACCGTATCCCTTGCTCCTGAACTGCTAGAGTCGATCGTGGGTGAATATAAACTTGACATTCCGCCGCCCGAAGAAATAACCCTAGCAATCACAAAAGAAGGAAGTCAACTCTTTATAGAATCGCAATGGGATTGGGGGAAAATTGAACTCTTTGCCGAATCTGATACAAGCTTCTTTTTCAAAGAATTTAATGGACGTATTACGGCTGAGCGGAATGAAAGCGATGAAATCAGGAAATTGAAAATCAACTTGGGTGACATTCTAACGGCATATCGAATAGATTAACACGCTAAACCACTCTGGTTTTATCCTAGACTATTTTAGTATGTTAATCTATTCGACATGCTTAGGAGATGCCCTCTGCAACCTCTCCAACCCTATATATCAATCGGTCCGCAAACTATCGATAGGATTCTGACTTGCCACCCGGAGGCTTTGGTAAACGACAATACCCATCGAAAGCAACAGGGTAAGCCCTCCAGCCACAACCAAAGTAGATAAACCCGGTGAGATTCTGTAAACGAAATCTTCCAGCCAGATGTTCATGACGTAATACGCTGCGGGAGTTGCTAACACCAGGGCTACACCGATGAGAAGCAAAAAATCCCTGGATAACAAGGCAATGATCTGATGCAACGAAGCCCCCAACACTTTGCGAACGCCGATTTCCTTTGTGCGTTGTTCGATGGTAAATGCGGCTACCCCCATCAGGCCGAGGCATGCAATGATCAGGGCAAGTCCGGTAAAGTACCCTACAATAGAACCAAGCTGCTTTTCGGATTGATACATATTGTCGTACGCCGTGTCCAGGAAGTAATATTCAAAAGGAAATACACTAGACATTGAGGTAAAGGTATCTTCCAGGTAAGCAATCGTCTCTTGCATATTCTCTGGCCGCACTTTCACAAGTGCCCTGGATATCCAGTATGAATCAGGGTACAGCAACAAGGGGCCGATGGGTTGGTGAAATGATTGAAAGTTAAAGTCTTTCATCACACCCACTACCTGTCCATCGCGCCCGTTCAAAGAAATATTCTTCCCTATCGCAGATTCCCATCCTAATTGGCTCCTCAGCGTTTCATTAATCAGAATCTGCTCAGGGCCACCCTCTGGTGCATTCGGACTCATGCCCTGCCCTTCTACTAAATCAATTCCAAGCGCTTCTACATATCCAGGCTGAACCGGACTATTATAAACAGACACTTGTTGCCCTTCCTGTGCGCCATCCCAGGTACTCGTCCCGGATTGGGCATAAATGTGTGTCGGGTCGTGCCCAGCAGCAGTAACGGCAAGGATTCGTGGATCCTGCAGCAGCGTCTCTTTTAATGTAGAGAAGTTTTTAAACACCTCTTTATCTCGCACTTGAACGGAGATGACCTGGTCCCGGTCTACGCCTGTTTGCTGGGATTGCACAAACTCAATCTGATTGCGAATAACAAGCGCACTAATCAACAAGCCAATACTGATGGTGAATTGAAGCACAACGAGCGCGCTACGCAATCGGGCTTTACTCCGCACTCCTCCCAGAACACCTCGGATAATCCTGACTGTTTTGATCCGCGTCAGATTTAACGCCGGATAGCTTCCTGCAAGGAGTCCAACAGTAATCCCCACAGCTACAAACACGAGGATTAAACTGATGTCACTAAATAGGGAGAGCGCAATATCGCGCCCTACAAGGGAATTAAATACGGGCAAAGTAATCTGAACGAGCAGCAACGCGATACAAAGCGATAGAACAGCCGGCACAACCGATTCCCCCATAAACTGGCCAATGAGTTGAGGCCGCCGTGCGCCCAATACCTGCCGTACACCCACTTCTACCGATCGGGTAATAGAACGCGCCGTAGCCAGGTTTATATAATTAATGCAGGCAATGAGCAAGATGCATATTGCAATAACAGAAAACAAATATACATAACGAATGTCGCCATTTTGGCCAAACTCAAAATTGACGTCCGAGTGAAGATGAATATCCACGACGGATTGCACTTTGTAGGTGGGAATATCCTCAGGACGATCCACATAATACTCGTACTGCCCCAGATGCGTTCGGGCTAATTGAGACAGCTTTTCAGTAAACGCATCTAAGGACTGATTAGGCTTCAATGTCGCATAGGTCAGGTAATTATTGCTGTCCCAATTGTCTGCATATCTTGTATACTCTCTGGTTGAGTTTGCCGAAATAACATAACTAAAGGTGAGGTGTGAGTTTGCCGGTGGATCCTCAGCAATGCCGGTGATGGTCATGTCTATGAAGTCCCTTCCTTGCTTCACTCTTATCGTCTGCCCAACGGGGTTGGTCCCTCTGAAAAACTGTTCAGACAGGGATTCTGTCAGCACGATCGAGTTAGGCTCATCCAGGGCGGTATCTAAATCACCTATGGCAAGAGGGAACGTAAATACCTTGAAAAAATCGGGTGTGGCATACACGCCATCGGCAAAGGATTGCACCTGCTGATGCTGCAACAACCGGTTAGTCCCAAATAATTGGGTGGCGTGCTCGACCTCTGGAAACTCATCAGGCAGCGCTGTTACAAGAGGCCCGGGTGTTAACGCAAAGGTGTTATTGCCCAAGAATGCATTACTTGGAGACTCGTGTATGATTCGGTACAGCCGATCGGAAGTGGTGTGGAAACGATCGTAGCTCAACTCGAACCGCACAAACAAGGCTATCAACAGCACACAGGCCAGTCCAACAGACAAACCAATCAGGTTTGTGGCCGCATAAGCGGCTTGCTTACGTAGGGAGCGTAAACCAATTTTCATGTAGTGGAAGAACATAATGATATACCAATCGAAGGAACGGAACAGTAGTGGAAAAAAGGAGCGAATCGTCTGAGACCAATACCAGCCGTCGGCATTCAATTTCCCAGACTCGGTGAGGAGTTCAGCGTACACTTCTTCGAGATCTCCAAGCACGATCTCACGATCTACAGGATGTATGACCCATCCTAAGAGTAGAGTGGCCAGAGTCGGTGGCTTTTGCATAGACTTACTGAAGCGCTATCTGATGTTGCCCTTGCCAGAATACTTCTGTGATTTGCCGCGTGTGATTCAGGGCAGCAACACCGGCTTTGGTAAGCTTATAACAGCGCTTGCTCCTCCCTCCTCTTTCCTTAGTAGGTGCACCTATAAATGTTGTTAGTAAGCCCTGTTTAGCCAGGCGGTCTAGTGGACCGTACACAGACCCAATAGCCCAATCTTTACCTGTCTTTTTTGAAAGCTCATCTCGAATCGAAGCGCCGTACGCTTCTTCTTGCAGCCGCCAAACGCTAAGCAGCAAGAGCTCTTCTGAACGTGTAAGTATCTCCATGATTCACCCTTTATTTTGAGGGCTTTACGAGACGAAAATCTATTTGTTTCTTTTTTAGTAAATAATAAGTACACCCAAATAAATCCTGGCGGTTTATTTGGGTGGTTTCGTGTTTCGGGTTTCGCGTTTCGGGTTAAAAAGCCTCCATTTAACGTCTAAGACAACCCAAAACTCGTAACACCAGACGGATCAAAGGAATGGGATTTATGACAGGTGTTCTCGGAGCCTCTTTGTGCTCATCAATACGTTTCCAGGCTTCCACGTAGCGTACTTTGCAGCATGTGATTTGGTTTGGGAGAACACAGGGCTTCCTCCGGAAACAGAGGGAAGACCAATTATCTCCACGTAGCTAACTTCGTAGCATGGGATTCAGTTTGGGAGAACACAGGGCTCCTGAGAGAAGCAAGGGAACGAACATTTCTCGTCACATGGCACACCTTGTAGCATGGGATTCAGTTTGGGAGAACACAGGGCTCCTGAGAGAAGCAAGGGAACGAACATTTCTCGTCACATGGCACACCTTGTAGCATGGAGTTCAGTTTGGGAGAGCTCTGTGCTTCATCTAGGATATCATTGCTTGTTTGAGACCTCCGCGTAGCGCGTCTTTCTCCCACTATGCAGTCCTCAAGGAATTCAGTGCTTCTTTGAGCAACCACAAAATGAGTCCCTATGTCCAAAGTGCCTCCACGTGCGGTTACAAACTGAACCTGGACAATCGGGTGAGTCCCTGAGCAAGCACAAAATGAATCTCAATGGCCAAAGTGTCCGCGTGCAGCTACACGCTGTACCTGGGCAATTTAGTGTGTCCCTGGGCAACCACAAAATGAATCCCAATGTCCACAGCGCCTCATCGTGACGCCCCAAATGTGAACATGATCTTCACAGCGTTCTATTTGGGGATATTTTACAAGATCGAGTTGCATAAGAAGAGGCTACACTCGAATTTATTGTCGATCAACTTCACAACCCCTTGTGCCATAAGCCGATAGTATCATGAGATATCTATTAACTCTCCTTGTAGTCCTTCCCTTTATCGCTTCACCTTCAATTGCTCAGTATGCCCCGCAGTTTGGAACTGCTGTTGCCGTATCTAAGAACCAGGTAATCGTCGGAGAAGGCAGAAATCTCCTGATGCCAGGGAGCGTATTTGTCTACGAACAAGCAAGTGATGGTGCCTGGGCACAAGTTGATGAGCTTGTAGCTTTTGATGCCGGCGATGAGGCGATGGGATTTGGCCGCTCGATTGCCGTATGGGAGAACACACTCGTCGCAGGGGCGCCAACGGCAAACGCGGTTTATATTTTTGAAAGGAATGCCGAAGGAATGTGGGAAGGAACGGGGAAATTAACCGACGACTATACTGACTTCGGATCCGAAGTAGCTATTCATGACGACCATCTGATTGTAGCTGCCAGTGGTGGACGTGAGATGGCCGGCAAGGTGTATGCTTTTCACCGTACTTCGGACGGTTCGTGGGAGCAGATGGGACAGTTGGATGCCGGTGACATGACATCTCCCGCCCGATACGGCGAAGCAATTCGTGTACTTAACAACCGGGCAGTTGTTGGAGCGCCTGGCATAGAAAACCGTACCGGTGCGGTGTATAGCTTCTTCTTTGATGATGAGACCGATTCATGGCAAAGCGGCGACTCCCTTGCATTTGGATGGGCAGACAACAATCATCGATTTGGCTCAGCCTTTTACATGGCGGGCTCATATCTGGCTGTTGGGATACCTGGATACGAGAATAGTACAGGAGCTGTTGCCCTCTACAAAATCGATGAGTCCACCAATACTTGGACCTATGACCGCCGCCTCACCCCCTTCGATGCGCAAGGAGGTGAACAATTTGGTACAGCTATTGGATATGCTGATGGCCAACTATGGATAGGTGCCCCCCGATACGGTGATCAAGAAGGCATGGTGTATCGCTTCGCGACAAACAGCGAAACCGGGCGGATGGCTGGTGTACAGCAGTTGGCCCCATCTGGCCTACAATACAGAAGCAATTTCGGTGACGCCCTTGCTGTTAGTGCAGACTTGGCTGTACTGGGCGCCTATGGCCATGATAACTTTGAAGGAACGGCGTTCATCTACACAAAGGACGATGAAGCATGGAATTTGAACAGCTCTGTCTTTAATGACTCTGGGGTATTTGCCACAATGAAGGGTGATGAAGTAAAGTGTGAAGACGGCAGAGCGGGTGCTTTTAGCTGTGAAAATGTGGACATGATCTCGTTTATGTCGCGCAGCGATGTGGGTGCAAAACGAGGGATGCAGGTCAATGATGTGTGGGGTTGGGAAGATCCGGAGACGGGCCGAGAGTACGCGATTATCGGCCGTACCGACGGCACCTCCTTTATCGACTTGACCAATCCGAGTATGCCGGTCTATCTCGGCAACCTGTCGCTTACCGAAGGAGCGCACCAGAGTATCTGGCGGGACATGAAAGTATACAAGGACCACGCATTCATCGTCTCAGATGGCGCCGGCCCTCACCACATGCAAGTGTTCGATCTCCGGCAACTCAGAGATATCGAACAAGCTCCCGTCGAGTTCACAGAAACAGCAATTTACAAAGGGATCTATAGCTCACACAACATCATCATCAACGAAGAAACCGGATTTGCCTACGCAGTAGGTAGCGACTCAGGCGGTGAGACCTGCGGCGGAGCCTTACACATGATCAATATCCAGGACCCAACCAATCCCACCTTTGCCGGCTGTTTTGCTGATGACCGAACGGGCCGAGGCGGCTCGGGCGCCACACACGACGCCCAATGCGTGATTTATCGAGGCCCCGACGTAAGGTATCAGGGCCAGGAAATCTGCCTCAGCTCAAACGGCACTGCTCTCTCGATCGCAGACGTGACAGACAAAGAAAACCCGATAGCCATCTCCATCGCCGAATACCCAAACACCGCCTATACTCACCAGGGCTGGCTCGACGACGAGCACCGGTATTTCTATCTAAATGATGAAGGCGATGAAGTAACCAACCTCGTTGATGCAACCCGCACCATGATTTTCGACCTCACCGAGCTCGACGACCCCGTAGCCGTTGGCGAATACCTGGGACCGGATAACGCCATAGATCACAACCTGTACATCAAGGGCAACATCATGTACCAAACAAACTACATCTCCGGCCTCCGGATCATTGACATTACCAATCGCGAGAGCCCGACTGAAGTCGGTCATTTTGACACCGTACCCTATGGCAAAAACGACAACTCACCTGTACTGGGAGCCTGGAGCAATTATCCCTACTTCAAGAGCGGGATTATTGTAGTGACCTCAGGTAGAGAAGGTATATTCTTTTTGAAGAAAACGGATGTGGATATCTAATTGGCAACGAAACGTTCTCCTACACTTAAAGTCTCTCTACAACAGGCCATCTGGCTCTGGTTTCATCTTCAGGGCATGGATAAACCCCGAGGGGCGAAGCCTCTGACACGTGAAAACTTTGTTGATCTACTCGAGCGAGTCGGAGGCCTTCAGTTAGATAGCATCAATGTGGTCGAACGAGCTCACTATCTGACCCTTTGGAGCCGTTTCGGTGTATATAACCGGGATGAACTTGACACCTGGATTTACCAGGATCGGGTAGCCTATGAGTACTGGGGGCACGAAGCGTCGGTGTTGCCTATGTCTCACCTCCCCCTGAGCCGGCGGAGAATGCGAGATTTTCCACCGGAGAGCTGGCGCAATTCGGCCTGGTGGCCAAGGTACGAGACTTCGCCCGCTTCTAAGCGCCGTGTACTTAAGAAGCTTCATGAAGAGGGAGCTTTAGAGAGCACCGCTTTTCTCCCGAAAACCAATACTCGCCCAACGAAATCCCCGAAACCCGCATGGTCTTCTGGTAAAGAAGAGAAACGCTCCTTGCAACTCCTCTGGCATGCCGGCAAAGTGGCCATATCAAACCGCCGGCATTTCCGGCGCGCTTACAACCTTGCAGAACGCGTTTACCCGGAATCTGATGTTGCCTCAAAAGCAGCTTATGAAGACAGTTGGTTGTTTGCAGGACTCAAAGGGTATGGCATCGCGAGTGAACAACACCTGATCAACTATTTCACTGCGCCTAAGCTCAAAGGTCCTGAGCGTAAAAAGGTCATCGAGCGAAATCTGAAGAAAAAGAGGATTATCGAAGTTGGGGTTGAGGGGAGAAAAGGGCCCTTTTATATGCTGCCTGAGCATCATGAACTACTGGGCGATCTGCATCAGCCAGTAGGCACTACGTTGGTCTGCCCCTTCGACTCTCTATTGTGGCAGAGAAAGCGTGCCGAGGAGTGGTTGGATTTTTCGTACCGGATCGAGATCTATATTCCTGAAAAGAAGAGAGAGTATGGGTATTATGTACTGCCGATCTTGCATGATGGGCGATTTGTGGGGCGGTTGGACCCGAAGTTTCATCGGTCGGATGGGGTGCTTGAGGTTAAGAGTTTGTATCTGGAGGAAGGACTTGTGAGGGATAAGCGGTTTGATCGGGAGTTGCGAGAGGCGATTCAGGGGTTGGGGGATTTTGTTGGGGCAAAGAAGATTTTGTTGCCGGAGGGGTGGTCTCGATTATTGTAGTGACCATAACCATTGAACGAGGAGAATTAACCCTATTTATCTGGGTACTATTATATAATGACCTTAGATTGAAAGTATGTGTTCTTTCCAAAGATAGCAGACCTTGATATCTGAGTAATGTAATTAAAAAACTGTGTCTTAGGGATCTTACTACAGCGTCAATCTGCAAAGGAAGATACTAACAATTTATTCTTAAGAGTAAAGGATTTATAAAATGGAGTGAGTATCTATGAAAAAGCTTCACTGCGACCGCTACAATTTCAAGGGAAAAGCGGAGCGATTTGGGTGTTAACAAAAAAGTCAGATAAATATAACTTTGCCTATTGCCTATTGCCTATTGCCTATTGCCTATTGCCTATTGCCTATTGCCTATTGCCTATTGCCTATTGCCTATTAAAGTTACTCTTACTGAAGAAGAGCGACCCATTTTTTCATTTCTTCATCGATGTTTTTATTGCTCCTTCTAGCCCTTTTAAAGAATTTCTCTGCCTTAATTTTATGTCCCATTTTCTTGTAAACAATACCTTTGTTGTATAAAGGTATTGCATATTCAGATCTAAATATCAGAGCTTCATTAAGTGCATGAATAGCTTCATCCAATCTTCCTAGAGCAATCAAAGTAAATCCTATCCCATTGAATACATCGCTATCATCCTTGTTATAAATTTTTGCTTCTTCGAGTGCAAGAAGCGCTTTTGAAGGGCGTCCCAAAATATTCAGTATTCTTCCTTTTTGATACCACAAATAATTTACTCCTTCACGGTGTATCGCTAAATCGATACATTCAAGCGCTTTTTCAAATGAAGTCATAGCCTCTTCATCACGTCCCATATCCCAAAATGCTGACCCCTTTCCATTCCATGCAATATGTAATTCTGGCTGGTACTCTATTGCCTTTTCAAAAGAATGCAAAGCCTCCTTGTTTCGATTCAATTTCAACAGAACGCTGCCCTTTCCACTCCAAGCGTATGCATAATCCGGCCGGAGTCTGATTGCCTTTTCATAAGACTCCAGAGCTTCCTTATTCCGATCTAAATTTGATAAAGTATTACCTTTTCCATTCCATGAATGATAAAAATCCGGTTTAAGCTCGATTGCCCTCTCATAAGACTCTAGTGACTCTCTCTCACGTCTCAAATTACGTAGTGCATTACCTTTCCCATTCCATGAAGGATAAAAATCCGGCTTGAGTTCGATTGCTTTTTCATAAGATCTTAAAGCATCCTCATTTGAACTCAATTCTATTAAGGTATTGCCTTTGCCATGCCAAGGAGGGAAGTATTCTGAATTTATATCAATTGCTCTTTCAAAGGACTCTAAGGCCTCCTTATTGCGCCTAAGCTCACCTAGAGTATTACCTTTCATTAGCCACGCTTCTTCATCCCCAGGCCTCATAGATACTAAAACCTCATAAAAAGGCAGTGCCTTTTTATAATCCCCTGCATAATATGCCGTATCAGCTTTTCCTTGAAAGCTATCCAGAAGAGCCTCATCAGCTGTAATTTCTTCTCCTTCTTCTCCTGTCTCAAGAGATTTCCCACCCATATATACCGCTAACTTATCTACCTCAGTATCCCAATCAGAAAACAATTTTACTTGATGCCTTGTTGAGATCCTATGGTCACCATAACCTGTGTCTTCAAGTCTTACAGGTATGATGATGAACTCCTTTGTACTTTGCTCTTGAGCTAATTCATATGCTTGCTGTAATTCGGTATCAACAAATCCTTCACCATTTTCAGTTTTCCTAAGAGCCGACTCACTTACGCAGAAGAGAAAGAATTTGCTTTTTGGAATCTGATTCTGGATCGCTTTCTTCCACAACTCCCCTGGTTTCAGATCTTTCTCATCCAACCATACATTCACACCCCTGACTTTCAGGTCTTCATACAGTTTTAAGATCTTCTCGCGATCGTCGTGAGCATAACTAATAAAGACCTGAGGATTTTGAGATGTTCGCATTGATCTGTATTACACCTAAAGTCAGATTGTATAGAAACATATTAGCCTGATCAATAGATTCAACTAATTACTCTTCTAGCTTCTTCTCTTCCTTTTTCAAATCCATTACTTGGATCCTCACTCCGTTTACTACTTTGAGTATTTGGTACATACCAGCAAGCTTTTCAATCTGTTCTTTAATCTGCGGGTCCGACTCAGCCAAATTCATTAATTGCAATTGGCGCATTTCTTCTGGCATTTCCACACCCTTATGAATTGCTCTTATCTCCTCATTAACTTTTAAGGCTTTTTCCAAGGAATTTTGATCAACACGAGCGGCTATCTCAGCTGCTTCAGCTGCATATCTCCGTGCCTGGGCATTCTGAACATTTGACTCTGCATCTGTCAGCCCATTTTCTTCGCTAAACCTCTCTACTTCGAAGTCAAAGCTCCCCCCTTCAATACCAGCCCCCATGCCGATCTTAATTTTAGATATTTGACTGAAGACTTTCTTGAATCTAGTCCAGATTTTCTTGTCTTCATCAGTATTAGTATCCTTTGGAGCCCCTTCAAAACGTGCTAGTAGATGCTCATCATCTTCAGGATCTCTATAAATCATACTACCTCCCGCTCTTCAATATCTGTTGGGAGAAAAGTAATTCCTTTGCCACCAAGCATCTTATTTAACCTAGAAATTTCAGCTAAGAATTCACCAATCTCTGCAGGAGTGGCTGTACCAGAATCGATCACCAACTCTAAATTATCCCTGGAATCTGTTTCAAAGTTCAGAATACTCTTGCCTTTTCGCTTATCCTTAACGCTTAAAGAATGGCCGCCAAGAACAAAGGCCAATTTGTCGATTCCGACGTCCCAATCTTCGAACAAATCAAACTGATGCATGGTTGAAATCCTATGATCACCAAAACCAACATTTTCAAGCCGAACGGGAACGATACTAAACTCCCTGGAATTTTGCTCTTGAGCAAGCTCATAAGCTTGTTGGAGTTCATCATCGAGAAACCCATCTCCTTTCTCAGTTTTTTCCAACGCTGACTTACTAAGACAAAAAAGAAAGTACCTACTTTTCGGAATTTGTTTCTGAATTGCATTCTTCCAGAGTGCCCCAGGCTCCAAATCTTTCTTATCTAACCACACGTTCACCCCTCTAGTTTTCAGGTCATCATATAGCTTGATAACCTTATCTACGTCGCTATGCGAGTAACTAATAAAGACTTGCGGTTTCTTAGATGTGCTCATTGTGTAGTACCCTCATTAGTTGAGAAGGTTCGTTTTGTATAGTTAATCTAATATGGCACAACATATTCAGACTAAGCAAAAAATCTCTAGCAACTTTTCGATGAAGGCACCTACAATATAATTGTGTCGAGCCTCCAGATCAGCCAGAAATAGTATGCGCCCCCGGGGCGACTCGAACACCCGACCTAGCGTTTAGGAAACGCTCGCTCTATCCTGCTGAGCTACGGGGGCAGGATGGAAGGGGATCTCACTTCTTTCTTTGGGATGAGTTCCGAAGGAGATCAGGACTGAAATAAATAAAGGCCGGTGTTATTCACACAGGCCTTTTTCTTTCTCTCCTAAGGTGTACATTCTCTGGAGCCCATCGCACTAAAATAACTCTAGCTCAATAGGCCACCACCACGAAAGACATTGTTAGTATCCCCTCCAAATTTGGGTTCTTGCACAATGCCATAACCTATCTCGCTCCCGAGCCATTACGATGGATACACAAAGCTCCAGAGAATCGTACTATATGCGCCGCAGCATCAGGAATGCGTTAGCACAAACTCAAAGCAATTAGTCAATCTATTTGATTAATTGCGTTACCCTATTTAATCAAAATCATTTATTATTTCAATGATATTCTGATTAAAGCAATAAAAAACAGTTACTTTTCATAATTCATTCACGGAGCTAGCTGGCTTTCATTCTGGGCCTCATAACAGTCCTTTCAGGGCAGATCTCTCGATCGCTCTACTCCATCGAGATGACAAGAAAGATGGATAAAGGACTAAAATGATACTGTTCTATTTTGTACTATATAGATAGGCACTAATCACTCCCAGGAATTATTATGAATACCCATCGGATCTATGTACTCCTCATTGCTTGCCTGCTGCTGGCGCTCCCCAGGCCTGCGCATGCAACACCTGCTGATGACCCCGAGACTCTTGAAATTGGCGCACAAGCGCCTGACTTCAACCTCCAGGGCACGGACGATCAATTCTACACACTCGACAGCTTTAGCGACGCGCAACTACTCGCTATCATCTTCACCTGCAACCACTGCCCCACTGCCCAGGCTTACGAAGAGCGTATCAAACAACTCGTGGTCGACTATGAGGATAAAGGTGTCGCTGTTGTAGCCATCTCCCCTAACGATCCGAAATCGGTCAGGCTCGACGAACTCGGATACACGGATCTCAATGATTCGCTCGAGGACATGAAAATCAGGGCGGCGGATATGGATTTCAACTTCCCGTATCTCTATGACGGCGACCTCCAAGAAGTCTCCATGGCCTACGGTCCCGTTGCTACACCCCATGTCTTTATCTTCGACGAAGAACGCATCCTACGATATACCGGACGCATCGACGACAAGGAGAAAATTGGCGCTGCAACTATCCACAACACGCGGGATGCTATCGATGCACTTCTGGCTGATAAACCCGTCGAAGTAGAAAAAACCAAGACATTTGGTTGCTCTATCAAGTGGGCAGATAAATCAGGGTCGGTTCAGCGTGCATACGATCGTTGGGCAAAGGAGCCGGTTAGTGTTGAAAAAATCGATGTAGCCGGCGTCGAAGCTCTGATGAAGAACGACTCTGAAGACATGCTCATGATTAACATATGGGCTACCTGGTGTGGACCTTGTGTATCGGAATTTCCTGAACTGGTTGACATAAACCGCATGTACCGACAGCGTGACTTCCAATTTATAACGATCAGCATGGACACACCGGACCTGCATGAGGATATAGCCGAATTCTTGAAAGAACAGCAAGCATCAAACAAGAACTACCACTTCTCAGAAGAGGACTCCTATGCGCTCATTGAAGCCATCGACCCTGAATGGGCCGGTGCCCTTCCCTATACAGTTTTTGTAAAACCAGGTGGCGAGATATTCTATCGGCAAATGGGAGAAATTGACCCAATGGAACTCAAACGGGAGATCGTAGATTATGTGGGGCGTTACTATGATTAACCTCAGGACATCCCATTGAGCGCCGTTAAAATTAAAGACATCACCCAGGCCCTTGAGGCCTGGGCCCCTAATGCCACCCAGCAATCTTACGACAACGTCGGCCTGCAAGTAGGCGACCCCAATCACTTCGTCAATACCTGTCTGATTGCTCTCGACCTGACCCCAAGTCTCATTGATGAGGCAATTGAAGCAAAGGCTGAGTTAATCATTACCCATCACCCGCTCATCTTTCGGCCTTTAAAATCGGTCACTACATCCAGGTGGCACGGCGCCCTCATCCATCGACTCATTAAACACGACATCGCCCTCTATTGCATTCACACAAATCTGGATGCAGCCTACGATGGCGTATCCTTTGCCTTAGCAGAGCAACTCGGGCTTGAGAAGATTTCGTTCTTGCGCCCAACACCGAACGCCATGGTAAAACTGGTCACTTTTGTGCCTCTCTCCCATCTAGACGCCGTGCGCGTAGCAATGAAAAACGCTGGGGCCGGGCATATTGGAGACTACGAGGGCTGCAGTTTTGTCACTGAAGGTACCGGATACTTTTCGCCTGGAGAATCTGCAGACCCAACGATTGGGAAAGCTGGTGGACAGGAAGAAAAAGTGCATGAAGCTCGTCTGGAGGTTGAACTTCCGGGCTGGAAGGTATCCTCCGTCACCAAAGCACTGAGAGAAGCTCATCCCTATGAGGAAGTGGCGTTCGACGTGTTGCCGATGCAAAAAGCGGATACCCGTACGGGCATGGGGGCCATCGGTGTGCTTCCCTCTCCAATCCCACTTGAAGCCTTCTTAGATCGGGTTACTGCCAAACTCACAACGCCCTCAGCCCAATTTGTGGGTGACACCGGCACCATGGTTCAGCGCATTGCTGTATGTGGTGGTTCTGGATCGGATCTTATTGGAGACGCGATGAGGATGGGAGCAGATGCGTATGTGACCGCTGATGTGACCTACCATCGTTTTTTTGAAGTCCTCAACACACAGGGCACACCTCAGATGGCGTTGATCAATATTGGGCATTATGAGACGGAGGCGTGCACCGAAGAGCTTCTTGCGAAGTGGCTGGGTGCTCGATTTGGAGACGTGAAATTTCAGAAGACAAGTGAGAAAACCTCGCCTATTCAGTACTACATTTCGTCAAAGACAAGCGGCTGATAAAAAGAAATTATCTTGAAGCCTGTAATAGTTTGGCCCTGAATGTAACATACCCTTCATAAGTCCGCCATCAGACTCTATATATGAACCCCTCCTCGCCCACTGCTGTCCTGTTGTTTACTCGTACTCCCGAGGAGGAGGCGCTGCATAAGACGTTTGTCTCTGCCAGCAAGCCTATCAATCGTAGAATTGCTCAGCAGCTTATTAATCACACGTTTACATGCCTTGAAAACGCTGGCATTCCTGTTTATGTAATCAATTCGCACCAGCAGCGAGGATCTACGTTTGGAGAACGATTAGCTGCTGCCTTTCAGGATGTGTTTAAAGAGGGGTATCAAAACGTTATTGCAGTTGGCAATGACACTCTTACTCTCACAGCAAGAGATATTCAACTTGCGGCAAGCCATCTTGAACACAATCAAGCCGTAGTTGGCCCCACCCATCGAGGGGGCGCTTACTTGATTGGGCTTCGGCGATCTGTTTTTTCTCGCATTGACTTTACGGATCTACCCTGGGAAACGGACCTTCTTTTTAAATCTCTTCTCCAAGAGTTACCTGAAGACTGTGTCCTCCTGAAATACGAGCGAGACATCAATGATGCGACGGACTTCTACGCCGTACTTACCGAACTCCCGCAGCAGTCTACGCTCTACAAAACCCTCCAGGATATTCTATCCATAAGAACGATTCGCCGCATGGTAGATCGTCCTCGGATTCCGACAAAAAACATCCTCAGATACTATTCCCATAGGGCCCCTCCCCGCTTAGTCCTTTCTTTGTAAGGCCAATAAAATTTGGTTTGGCCTACCAATTTCTAACCAAGACTCCTCCAACCTACTAGATAGTCAGCATCATTTTGATGGATATATTTCCCGGTCGTCCCTGCGAAAGCAGGGATCCATAGAACCTCGAGTTCGACTTATGCCTTGCATGGATCCCGCATCAAGTGCGGGACGACGGACGGGAGCACCCCTCAAAATCAGATTGACTGACAACTAATCTCCGGGAGTCAATGTCCCATGAAATAAAGCAGTTCGGCCAGGCCGGCGCTTTATAAATCCCACTACTTACCAGTACAATGAAACATCTATTTATTGCCTTATTGGCATTTCTTTTTATAAATAACAATGCCTTCGCCCAGGCGGGTATTGAGATTACCGTCTTTGATATCGAATCCAACCAAACCATTGAAGGAGCCATTGTCCTTATTGAAAATGCGTCTATCGGTTTTGAGCTACAGGGTGTATCGGATGCCCAGGGCAAGGTGCGATTTCGCGGCCTTTCAACCTCTGGCACCTACGAGGTGTATTCTCCTGCAACTGATGACTTTCATGAGGCACGTGCTTCTGAAATCAGGCTACGGAGTAATTTTACCCGGAGTGTTGCCCTTATTCTATACCCACTGGCTTCGGTTGAACTTGATGAGATAACCGTTACAGGCACTACGAGCTTTGCCTCAATCAACACCATCAATGCGGAGATCTCTTCTACACTGCAGCCCGAAGAAATTGAAGCCTTGCCGATTGAAGGCAGAGACATCACAAGAGCGCTTTACCGCCTTCCTAACGTTACTCAAGCCACAGGATTTTTCCCGGAAGCTCCAACGGTAAGCATTAACGGTGCAAACTCGTTGTACACGAACTACATGATTGACGGGATGGACAACAATGAGAATTTTCTAGGCGGGCAGAAATTCCCTATTCCGGTGGGCATCGCTCAGGACATTACAGTACTTACCAATAACTATTCGACAGAATTCGGACGTACCGGTAACGGGGTGTTTAATGTGACTACAAAGTCTGGAGGAAATGACTATTCGGGAGAAGCCTTTTTCCTTACTCGGCCAGGGCCATCAATAGATGGTGAAAGCCCGTTTCCTCAGCGTGATCTTTCTGGCAACCAGGTCAAGGAAGGCTTCATGCGCCAGCAAGCTGGATTCGGCATCGGAGGACCGCTTGTGGAGAACAAGACGTTCTTCTTTGTCAACGTAGAGCAAACGTTTGACTTCAAGGATAACTTCCTAAACGTACCAGACCTGGGCGTGAGCGAGACGCTCGAAGGCCGCAATAACTTCACCTACTCCTCCTTAAAACTCGATCATAAATGGAGTGATCAATTTACAACAACACTCCGAGGTAACGCCGCATTTGTTGAAATCGAGCGGCAAGGCGGTGGGCTTGAAGGCGGGGTCACCTTCCCCTCAGCAGGTAATATCCAGGATCGCAATGCGCTTCTTCTTGCTGCGCACAATACATACGTGGCTCCCAAGTTCGTGTATGAAGGCAACCTGCAGTTCAGCCGATTCCGCTGGAATTATGCAAGGCCTACAGGGAGTGGAGGTCCAGGCGTAACCGTTCTTGGTCCGGATGGACTCACACTTGCTGTGCTGGGACATCCTGGGTTTGTATTCGACGACACCGAGAACAGCTTTCAGATTCAACAGAAGATTACCCTGCCTCGCAACAATCACACGATCAAGGCCGGCATCGACTATATTACGTCCGACTTTGCTCTTGCAGGTGGTGGTAATGAGGAAGGGAACTACACTGTTTCCCTTTCCCAATTGCAGTTGGATCAGTTGAGGCAACAAGGGGTCAACTCAACCCTGGATATCACAGATATTCCTAGCGACGTTCAGGTTGTCAACTATGGTGTTGAACTTCAACCCAGTACGTTCGGCACTCGCCAAAACCTCTTCAGTATCTACGTAGAAGACCTGATCTCAGTCAGCCCGAAACTCAACATTACCCTGGGGCTTCGCTACGACTACGACAACCTCTCTGAGGGCGGAGCGGATCAAGGGGACTTGAACAACATCGCCCCGAGATTCAACTTCAATTATTCCCTTGATGAGCGGAGCAGCATTCGCGGCGGATACGGGATATTTTATGAGAAGATTGTCTATGCGATTTACAGCGACGCCCTGCAGCAGAACTCAACTGCTCCTGCATACCGAAATCAACTCTCGCAGTTGATTGACCAGGGTATACTCCCCTCAGACACCGACCTGGATCGGATCACGTTCGATGGCAACCTGACCGTTAATCCTCAAAACGTGTCCTATTTGAATGGCCCGACCCCTGCCACGGTTCAGGATCTACGCAGCACTGCATTCAGTAATGAGCGACGCATCCTGAATCCGAATGGGTACGACAATCCTCAAACGCACCAGATTTCGCTGGGATATCAGCGGCAGTTGAATAAGAATATGTTGTTCTACATCGACCTGATGCACACGCGTTCCTTCAACCTTTTCCGGCTGCGCGACCTGAATGCACCGGCACCTTATTCGATTACCGAAGAGCAACTTGCTCAGTTGCCAGAAGATCAATGGTCCACGTTGGTCCGCTCACAAGCTGAAGCCGATGCAACTCGTCCTATCCAGGCATTTGATGACGAAGGCAACCCTATTGCCGGCGGGGCACGAGGCATCATCGTGAGCGAATCGGAAGGCGAATCCCGGTATTATGCTGCCAACCTAAACCTGCTCAAGGACAAAGGAGCCGACGACTATGCTTTCCGCCTTTCGTACACCTTATCTGAACTTCGAAACAACACGGAGGACATCAACTTCCGCGCACTCGACTCAAACGATTTTGAGGAAGAATGGGGACCATCGATTAACGATAGAACCCATGTAATTAGTGGGATTTTCTATTATTACCCCGTAGAAGCTCTGTCAGTAAGCATGGCTGGACTTATTCAAAGCGGGCAGCCGATCAACCGGATTCCTGATGGTTCGATCTTCGGCACAACAGACCTGAATGGCGACGGGCGCTCTTTTGCCGATGCCTACCAGGGCAATAGCGACCGGCACCCGGGAGAAGACCGCAACAGCGACCGTCTTTCCTGGGCGGGCATATTTGACCTGGGAGTTCAGTACAACTTCCTGTTAAGCGGCCAGCAATTTGAACTACGTGCTGACGTGTTCAACCTCTTTAATGCAGCCAATCTGAGTGGGTACCCGAATAACGCGACCCAAAGCAACCAGATTCAGGTTGGTCCAGCCGGATCAGGCCGGGTTCGCAGAAATGCAGGTCCACCCCGTCAGTTCCAGTTTGGATTGAGGTATACGTTTTAATAGTTTCTGACCGGATTCGGGCTTACTTGCGAGAGCCCGAATCTTGTACTTGCAAGCATTACACTATGAGACATCCATTTCTTCTATTCACCTTTTTGCTGATCTGTGTGGGCTGCTCCACAGATGAGCCCGATGATGCCGATATATTGACCCGATCATGGGAAGAGATTGAGGCTACAGCAAGCGGCACACAAGTCAACATGATCATGTGGATGGGAGACCCATACATCAATGGGTACATGAATGACTTTGTGAAACCTACTCTGAAAGAAAGATATAACATCGATCTAAATATAGGCTCTGGCCAGGGTAATCAGATCGTATCCATGCTCATGACCGAGATGGAAGCGGGCAAGGCTCGAAGTGAAGTAGACATGGTGTGGATTAATGGAGAGACCTTTTATCAGTTACGGCAAATCGAAGCGTTATTTGGCCCCTTTACTGACGTTCTCCCGAATGCCGAGTTCATCGATTTTGAGAACCCATTTATCGGCATCGACTTCCAGCAACCAACTGACGGCTATGAGGCGCCTTGGGGTAATGTGCAGTTCTCTATTATCTATGACACAGCACGCGTAGAATTCCCTCCTCTAAACAAGGACGAATTGGCCGAGTGGGTTCAAACAAACCCAGGACGCTTCACTTTCGACACAGCCTTTACAGGCATGACACTCCTCAAGTGCCTGCTTGTCAATTTCGCCGGAGACCCGCAAGCCCTCAACGGTTCTTTTGACCAAGAGAAGTACGAATTGTATGCGGGCCAACTATGGGACTACATCAATGAGATCAAGCCCTACTTCTGGAAAGAAGGTAAGACATTCCCAACGGGGGTTGCCCAGATGCATCAGATGTTTGGAAACGGTGAGATTGACTTTACGATGAGCTACAACGATGGGGAGATTGATAACAAAATCCTACAGGGTGTATTTCCGGAGTCGGCCAGTGCCTTTGTGTTTGAAACAGGCACCATCCAGAATAGCCATTACCTCGGTATCGTAGACAATGCATCCAATAAAGCCGGAGCACTAGCTGTTATTAACTTCTTGACCTCTCCAGAAGCACAGCTTAAAAAATCCGAACCGGCCGTCTGGGGGGATGGTACTGTGCTTGCTATAGATCGATTGCCCGATGAGTGGAGATCAAAGTTCGAGCAAACCAAAGGACGCATCTATGCGCCTAACCGGACAGATTTTAAAACAGTGGCCATTCAGGAATTGGCGCCAGAGTACATGATTCGGTTGTATGACGACTTCAGAAAACAAGTGTTGAATGAGTAGCCGATCCCTTCCTGGAAAAATCGGGCTGGTTCTTTTCCTCATTCTGGCCATCTTCCCTATTGCCTTTAGCATTGGGTATGCGGCCTTTTACAGCCTCGGCCTTACGGGTTTATTGAGCGATGGCTTTACCTTGGAGCACTGGAGTAATGTGTTCTCTAGAAGAGAAGTTTGGGGATCCTTATTGCTCAGTGTCTACATTTCCGCCTTTACCGTATTTCTTACCGTTATAGCTTCCCTTTTTATTTCGATTCGACTACGGAGCTTTCTCTCCAAAGGCACACTATCCTATGCGATCTATTTGCCCCTGGCAATACCTGCAACGGTGGCGGCCTTTCTTGTATTTCAACTTATGTCAGGAGCCGGCTTTCTATCCAGGATCGCGATGACCATTGGCCTGATTGATACCATCAACCAGTTCCCAGACTTGATCAATGATGCTGCCGGCATTGGCATTATCGCTGCACACACAGGGCTGGCTATTCCCTTTTTTACGATTCTCTTCTACGAGATCTATACCAGTGAAAAAATTGGTGCGCTTTCGCAGCTGGCACACACCTTAGGCGCTGAATCTAGAAATGTCCTCTTCAAGGTGACCCTGCCCATCTTAATTAAAAAGAGCATGATGAATATCTCTTTGTTATTCATCATCGTGATGGGAAGTTATGAAATCCCCTTGTTGCTGGGACGTCAAGCTCCCCAAATGATATCGGTCCTAACGATGAGGAAGTACGAGATGTTTGACATCAGCGAAAAACCTGAGGCCTTTATTGCTGCTCTCTTGTATACGGGCATTGTGCTGGTTCTATTGACCATTGTATTTAGACGATCAGGGGCGAAGCATGCCATTTAGTCCAAGAAACACCCTTCTAAAACGCAGCTTCCTTGCAGTTGTAGTACTGTTCTGCATCGGCCCCTTCTTTTACCTGATTGGGCTTTCCCTTGTGACGTCCTGGCCGTATCCCTCCATCCTGCCGGAATCCTACAGCTTTGACTTATGGGCTCGTATGCTAACAGGGTCTGGAGCGCTGATATCGAGCTTTTTTCTATCTCTTGTAATATCTCTGATTGTCGCAGCTACTTCTACAAGTGCGGGATTCATGACAGGCAAATACATCGCTTACCACAAGCACAAGTCTCTTTTGCTGTTTCTCGCCTATGTGCCTTATATCATGTCTCCCGTGATCCTGGGTACCTGCCTGATGTATCTGTACATAAAAGGCAATCTCACTGGCAGTACTGCGGGTGTTATACTTGCCCAGACGATGTTTGCATATGGGTTCAGTATTGTATTCTTCAGTGCATTCTGGAACCATCGTATTCGAGCGCTTGAAGACCTGGTGTATACCCTTGGCGGGAGTGTTGCACATGCCTATAAAACGGTGTTACTCCCAATCTCTAAAAACGCGCTACTCATCTGTTTCTTTCAAACCTTCCTCATTTCCTGGTTTCAATACGGCCTTACCTTGTTAATTGGGTCAGGCAAGGTACAGACTTTACCCATAAAGGTGTATGAATATGTGGGAGAAGCGAACATATATTACGCTGCATTAGCCAGTTGTTTGCTCGTCATCCCCCCGGCCCTTTTGTTGTGGGCAAACAAACGATTTGTTTTTAAAACTGTCTAAGGGAATGTTTTTATCCGTTCGTGAACTTCAAAAATCGTTTGGCAAGGATGAGGTGTTGAAGCATCTCTCTGTAGATGTCGAAGCTCAATCTACGTTAAGTATTCTGGGCAAGTCAGGATGCGGGAAGACGACTTTTCTAAAAATACTAGCCGGCCTTGAATCCCAAGATCATGGGTCGATAGAACTGAATGGAGACGAGATTTCACAGCGCCCTCCTCAGAAAAGAGGCGTCGTGTATTTGTACCAGGAGCCTTTGTTATTCCCGCATTTAAATGCGTTCGACAACATCGCTTTTGGGTTACGAATACAGAAAGTACATGGCGAAGTAATCCAGGACCGCGTTGTCTCACTTCTCAATGATCTCGGACTGTCACAGCACGCCCTCAAGATGCCGGACCAACTCTCGGGCGGACAGAAGCAGCGTGTCGCCTTTGGCAGGGCGATCATCGTGAATCCATTGCTGCTCCTGCTCGATGAACCATTTGCCAGTTTAGATGTCGAAACGCGGGCAACCATGCAACAACTCTTTAAAGACATTTCGAATCAACTCGGTATCACATCCATCTTTGTAACACACGATTTGAAGGAAGCACTATTAATGGGAGACAAAATTGCTTACATGCAGCAAGGGCACATAACCACTTACTCCAGCAAGCAAGCGTTTATCAATGACCCCAAAGTTGGTGTATTAAAAGAAATTTCTTTCTGGTCCAACCTGGTTCAATCAACATCAAATCCCGAATAACTGAACGGCTTAAAGACTATACAACGAATCATGGATAACAACTCGATAGGCATCATTGTAGGAAGCGCATTTCAAATGGACATGCTACGCGGTTTATCAGCATCACCGATCGACATAAATACCCCCTATGGTCCATGGACATTGTATAGAGTAGAACTCAGGGAAAGAAATGCGTATATTTCGTTCCGACACGGGTTTCCCCATTATTTTCTCCCTCACCAAATTCCTTACCGCGCTCAAACCTGGGCCTTTCATTTTGTCCAATGCCAGGCGCTCCTGGTAACAAGCTCTGTTGGCGTTCTCGATCCGTCGCTACCGCTCTTTCAACCACTGCTGCTTCAAGATATCATGACTGTAGACAACAGACTGCCGGACGGCAGTACATGTACCATGTTTACTGAGCCGAGCCCAGACCATGCACACCTGGTTTTGAAAGAAGGATTGATTTCAAAAGGACTGACTCAACAGTTGTATAACATTGTAGCTCCCCATCACGACGAAGTACCTACAGATGTTGTTTTTGGGTATGTTGGCGGCCCCAGGACAAAAACCAAAGCGGAGAACAAAATGTGGAGGCGTTTTGGCGCCCAGGTAAATTCTATGACGCTGGCTCCTGAGATCATTCTCGCGAATGAGATGAAAATCCCATGTTGCTCGGCAGTAGTAGGCCACAAGTACTCTGTACCTGAGATCAATGAGCCTGAAAACGAGCAATCCGTTACGGAGTCGTTTGAGCTTTCCAGAGAAGCACTTGGCCGAGTTGTTAGAGGGTTTATCTCTGAAATAAAGCCCGTGTCGTTCGGCAATCATATGTATCGCTATCAAGAAAAGACCCCCGGATAATGAAGACCCCCGAGGACATCGCTCGCTTTATAGAGCATCATGCCCCACATTTGAACATAAGCAAGCCTCCGATTCCACTAAAGGGCGGTTTGATGAACCATGTGTGGCAAGTGCCCTGCGAACCGGACCCGGTCATCCTAAAACATGCCCCTCCTTACATAGCAACCGTTCCTGAAATTGAACTTGATGACTCACGAATTATTTTCGAAGCAGAAGCACTTCAGGCCTTTTTGGGTGAAGGTGACCTATCCAACATTCCGTCCGCACTGATTCGCCCTCCTCACTTGCTTTTCCGGCATGATGAGAGTCATGTCATTCTTCTTGAAGACATTGGAGACAGTGTAGACCTTGCAGTATGGCTCGGTCATTCAAAACATACCACTGAAAAGTTTGGAGCGCTACTAGGGCGCTTTATTGGCGCCTTGCACAGGGAAAGCTTTAACAAGCCAGCGTTTGCCCAACGGTTTGACAATCACGCTATCCAGAAAACCCGCTACAACGTACAATATGAATCGATAGGCCCTCTTTGCCATGGAGCCGGTATAGAAGATGCTGAGGATCTTGGATTAAAAGCACGCCAATTAGGTACGCGGTTGTTACAAGAGGGCAGTTGCCTTATAATGGGCGATTTATGGCCAGCTTCTGTTCACGTCACACCAAATGGCTTACGCATCATAGATTGGGAGTTTGTCCATTACGGAAATCCCGCTCAGGACATAGCCCACTTTTCTTCTCATTTATGGATGCTCCAGCATCGCCTCCCTGAATGCAAAGATGCGGTCCATAGTTTCTGGGATAATTTCGCAGCTTCTTATGTTGCAGAAATTGAGTCCATTCATGACGTACTGTGGACCTCACCTGTATATGAAGACGCCTCCATTCATTTTGGCTCTGAAATTTTAGTCAGAACAATTGGTCCGTTTAAGCAGAGTTACTTATACGACAACCTTCCTGACAACGACCCACTCCTTAATGAAGCCATTTCCCAGGCTACCAGCCGTATAAGAAACACTCAACACATTACAGATCTGCTCTCCATGCTAGATTCATATACGTCCGTCTGAACCTACCTGAATCCGTATTGAACATAACCGACGAAGGGTAGTTATATAAATCAACTTATCATTGGGAATCTAAGGTCTTCGACTTTGGACATCTTTTCAGACAAACAGAGAGTACTCGAATCGATATGCCTACAACCGTCCAGGACAGCGGAATTGGAAATCAACTTAAAGCACTAATTAGACTTCAACACGTAGACAGCCGGATTGACCAGCTTGAGCAAATGCGGGGGGATCTACCGGAAGAAATCAGAGATTTAGAGGATGAAAAAACGGGGCTGGAAACCAGAATCTCTAACCTGAGGCAGGAAGAAAAAGAGAACGAGGTTAAAAACCGTCAAGCCACGCTTTCAATCAAAGAAAGCGAATCTCTCATCAAAAAATACGAAGAGCAGCAACTTCAGGTACGTAACAACAGAGAGTACGATGCGCTCACCAAGGAAATTGAAGCCCAGAAACTGCGCATCCAAGAAGCCAATCAAGAGATCGAAAACATGAAGCAGACTGAGTCGCTGAATGCACTTGCGATCGAAGAGGCTGAAAAAAGACATGAAGAACTCAGTGCTATTCTAGATACAAAGAAAAAAGAGCTAGATGATGTTCTGAGTGATACTCAGGCAGAGCAGAAAGAGCTAGAAGCAAAAAGAAGTGAAGCAGAAGAAGCCGTAGACAAGCGTTACTTGCGCGCCTATCAACGGCTACGATCTCGTGTTCGTGACGGAAGAGCATTAGTGCCACTACTCCGCGGAGCCGCTTCAGGGTATTCTGTACCTCCGCAGCGCCAGGTTGAAATCCGGCAACGAAATAGAATTGTGGCTTGCGAACATACAGGACGCATCATCGTCGACCACGAACTATTCGAGGAAACGATTGCAGAATTGGAAGGCACTCTATAGCTCCTTTCTTCTTCCTATATTGTTGACGTATTGACCAGATTATCGCTGCCCTACCGGGCAGAGGAAAGTCCGAACACCGCAGGACGCCATGCTTCCTAACAGGAAGGCCTAGCTTAACAGCAAGGACAGCACGTGCAGCAGAAAGTAGTCCAGCCGATGGTCCCCTCAGAGGGAAACAGGTGATGGGTGAAATGGTGGGGTAAGAGCCCACCGGCACTTCAGGTGACTGGAGTGGCCAGGTAAACCTCATGGGGTGCAAGGTCAAACAGTTTCGAAATGCCTTCGGGTATTAACGGTGGTCCGCCGTAGAAACGGGTAGACCGCACATGAAATCAACGGTGACGTTGGTTCAAGATAAATGATAATCGCCCTGATTGGGTCGCGGTGTCCATCAGGATGCACAGAATTCGGCTTACAAGTCAATACAAACCGCAAAAAGGCAGCACATTGTGCTGCCTTTTTTAATATCTACTTATTTTCTCAAGGGGCTACTGGCTTAATTGCCGTCACCCTCGTCACCACCTTCTGAGCTACCTCCTTCAGCGGGAGCGGGGGCAGCAGCATCACCGGCAGGAGCCGTACCAACATCAGCGGGTACTGCATCTATATCAAGCGCGCCGGGAGCAGGAACAGTTTGCTCTTGCTGAGCGCGTTCCTGAATCACACTATTCGCGGGCCCTGAACTGGTGTTATCAATCACAAAGTTGGATAGGATACAAAGCACAATAAAAGCCGTAGCTAGAATCCAGGTAGCCTTCTCCAATATATCGGGAGCCTGACGAGCACCAAGTACCTGTTGGGTTGCTCCACCAGCCGCAATACCTGCAAGCCCTCCTCCTTTACCGCTTTGAACCAATACAACAAACGTTATAAGCAAAGCGATAATCGTGATAATTATAATAATGAATGTAAACATAGGGTATCCGTCAAAATTAGCGTCCGAATTCGCTTTTATGTCGATCGAAAAAATAAGATCCGCCAGTCATCAGATCACGAGGCACTTTCACCGATGAAGCGCTGAACCAATTGTAGTCCCACGATGGTTTTCATGTCTTGAATGGTGCCATTGTACACCAGGTTCAACGCTTCGGAAAAAGGGATTCGATGAATGCGCAAGAACTCATCCTCTTCTTGTTCGGCATCTCCTGGTTTGAGATCTGTTGCCAGAAAGAAATGGATTTCTTCATTGCTGTAACCGATAACCGGGAATGAGAATCCTAGATCAACGATATTACCTGCTTTCCATCCGGTTTCTTCATCCAATTCCCGGCTGGCAGTTTCTATAAAAGGTTCGTTACCATCACGTTTGCCGGCAGGAATTTCAAGCATAACACGCAGAACTGGGTATCTATACTGTTCTACCAACAACGTAGTCCCGTCATCAAACAAAGGAATAATAGCCGAAGCCCCCGGATGGTCAATCCATTCTCTGATCGTGTTATTTCCGTCAGGTAACTGAACGCTATCTTTATATACATGAAGCAATTTGCCTGAAAACATCTTCTCAGACGCTATTTTCTTCTCTTTAAGATCTTCTTTATCGTCGCTATCCATACTTGCTTTTCTTTATGACCAGTGCAACATGACTCCAGTGCTAACCGCAATGGCTGCCGTTTCAGCACGGAGCCGGCGGGTACCAAGGGACGTCAGTTTAAAACCAACTGATTGCACCTGCTGTATCTCTTCATCGGTAAAACCACCTTCTGGCCCTACAATCACCGTAGCCTGTTGTTCTCCGCTGTACCTCTCCAATCGTTTGTATAAGGCCGACTCTGCTTTTTCCCGCTCATGACAGCACAATAACAAGGAATCAGAGGCTTCATTAATGAATGTTTTTAATGATCGAACCTCACTTAATTCAATTAAACGGGATCGTCCACATTGCTTCATTGCGGCTCTCAGTATTTTCCGGATCCGATCTTCTTTGATATTCTTCTTCTCTGTCCTAGAAGTCACGAGGGGCACAATTCTAGAAACGCCAAGCTCTGCTGCTTTTTCAACAAAAAGATCAAAGCGCTTCTGATTTTTGAGGACTGCCAGCCCTACCGTCAGGTTATATGCGGGTTCACCATATTCGAGCTGGGTATCCAGAATTTCTCCTTCTGCAACTCGCTTGCCTACACGGCTCAACCGAATCTGATACCAGCCCCCTTCCCCATCAACAGCATACACCATGTCACCTGCCTTATGCCTGACTACATTCACGGCATGGTGCGCTTCCTCTTGAGGCAAAGAAGCCAAATTACCAGAGATATGAGCCTTAGGTAAGTAATACAGTGTTGTCATTGCTTAACGATTACAACCCAAAGGAAAGCCCAACATGGACCTTAGCTTGAGATGGTGAATCAAGTGTACTCAACGCCAGGCTGGTGTTAATGAGACCTATTCCTGTCTGAAATTGCATACCTAATCCATATCCCGGATATATGTTGCGCTCTGCCTCAAAATCAGCGGTTTGGGGCCTGTCCACATAACCCACGTCAAAAAATAAGTACGCATAAGACGTCCTCTCAAACAAATACCTCCATTCAATCAAAGCACGGCTTACTGTTCTGCCTCGAAATCGCTCTTCGTCATACCCCCTTAATGATTGGGCCCCTCCCAATCGAAAGAGGTCGCTCGTATCAAATTCGTCACTTACCAGAATACGCGTGTCATTGCCGAGCACTAATACTTGCCGCTGATAGAACGGAATATATCCTCTCAACGACACATTGAGTCGTTGCTGCTGAAGCCTGCGCGTGCTCATCGTAGTATCTCCAGCTGCTTCCATCTGACCAGTGCCCTCCAATTGCAGGACAGACCTTCGCTTTCGTCCACCTTCCACTCCCGTTTCCAGATGAATACCTTTTCGGGGATTAACGGGTGAGTCAATTTTTCTGTACCGAATAGAGAACCCCCAGAACGTGATCTCTGATCGGGCTATTCGCTGCGTATTCCCGACCAGTTGGACCCCAGACTGCCCTGGCCGCACGGCTTCCCTGTTGATGGTTGCAAATACATCTACCCCGTCAAGCAGGCGGTATCCTAATGCAGCTCTATAAGATTGCTGATTATATGTAGAGTCCTGCTGAATCCCCTGAAAACCGCCCTCAATACTCAACGGAGATCCCCAGAAATAAGGATCTGCATAATTAGCTTCTAGCGTGCTGATTTGCCCGGGCAACCTGTTCAGCCTTAGTGAAATACGCCGTCCCATTCCGAACATATTTCGTAAGTCCAGATGCCCATTCCCTACAACACCTCCATTGTTTGCGTTATTTGCGGGTGGCTGATACCCTAACACCAGGTCAAAGGCACCCGGCACATCCTCCTGAACCTGAATGACAGCAATGTATTCACCCCCCCCAACTTCAATTAACTCGATGGGAGCAACTTGCACAAAATGATCAACAGCGGCCAGTTTATTGCGAACAACGTCTAGATCTTCTTTTAGCGTATCGCCTCTCCGTAACCCGATCAAGTATTCGATATAGGATTGCCGTGTCCTCTTGGCACCAATAACCAGTACGTCATTAAGCCGGGCTGAGCCTCCCTCTTCGAGTTGTATATCAAGGCCAATCCCTGGAGCTCCCTCCTCATCCTCAATGATTTGTATTGCTGACACCTCGATTTTTGCAAAGGGAAACCCTTGCGTTTCGTAATGCCGCAGTATACGATCCAGGTCTGCAGACAATTGCTCAGGTAGCAGCACTTGCCCCTGCTTAGTATCCATCAGGCCAAGCAGATCAACCTCCTTTTCTTCTCGTACGCCCCGGATATCAATCTGTTGGACCTTAAGTAAGGGACCCTTTTGGATATAAATCGCGCCTATCGTCTTGGGTGCATTCCAGGCTATAGAGTCAAGTTCAGCCAGATAATACCCTTTGCGTTGCTGCTCACGAATTGCTTCATTCACATGCATGTCCAGGCTATCTATTGCTGCAGCATCAGGAACCGAGGAAGAAAACTCAGAATCGACAAAAATGTCCAACTGTACTGATTGCGCATGCACAAGATGGTCAACTACGCATACGTGCAAAAGCCCGATAACAAGAAGTACAAGCGGCTTTAGAAATGCATTTACCTTGTAAACAGGTAGAACCATGCGCAGTAAGGATGGATCAAGACGACGTATTGTGGGAATACTTCAACGAAGGTCGTCCTTCTCCGTTTCTGAGTCCGCTAACTTGAGCGCACCTTAACCTTTAACTTTTTCCTTATTGCACCCACTGTTTTTGCTGGATCCAGCAATGCAGCCATCCCCAATCTCGCATAATAAGGCACTTTTCGGCCTTCCATATTATCGAGCATGGCTTTGCGATACAAAACGGCCGACATCGCCTGCAACTCTGTATTGAGCACCTTGAGAAGTGAACGCTGACTCCATTCTTTCATAAAGTCATCCAAGGGATACTCTTCACCTGTTTTAACGAATCGCTCGTATCTCCTAATTGCATACGTCAAACCAGCCTGTACACGTTTTGCACCTTTCCAGGCATTACTGGCCCCATGCAACCGGTAGTAATACAATACATCAGGGTGATTTGCCAATTTTCCAAATCGAGCTGCATCGAGCAGGAAACTCCAATCCTCCCCTGCTCCAGAGAATGCATAACCTGGAATATGATTAAGCAGCGTCCTGCGCCACATGATTGTTGGGTGAGATTGGGTGTGCCACCCATTAAGCATCCCCCCAAGAATGGATTCATGATCAGTAAACAGGGAGGAAACAGAACCTTTACCGTTCTCTGAGAACATCTGAATCTGACTACCCACTAAAATCACATCAGGATTGGCTTCTAAGAAGTCTACCTGTTTCTGCATGCGGGTTTCATGGCAGAGATCGTCTGCATCAAGCCGCATTACATACTTCCCCTCGCACGTCTTCATCCATTTGTTGAGCGGCTTTCCCAATCCCTGATTCTCCTGATGAATGACCTTCACTCTCTCGTCTTTTAAGCCATCCAGGTAGTCCGCCGTGCCATCTTTCGACCCATCATTGACTATGATAAATTCGAAATGCTGGTACGTTTGGTTCAATACGGACTCAACGGCGTCTGCTAAATAGTCGCCCCCGTTGTAAACGGACATAAAAACAGATACAAACGGTTGGGATTCGTTATCCTTTTTTGCAGCCTGAACGGATGCCCCGGTATCCTGCAACTCTTCCACTGAATTCTGCAAAATGAATCGTGTTTTTGAATTGGTATATCACGTGACCTTCGATGCAGTTGAGCGTGCACCTGAATGATACCTACTCGAAATGGGTACGTATTATATTCGTTGCATAGAAGGCAAGTTTGCTGAGAACAGAAAGCTCCCTTCATGTTAAGGTAGCTGTACCTAAGATAAGAAATGCCTGTTGTTATGCCAGTTCTTCTTCCAACAACTCAGCCATCGTGTTCATGTAGAGCACAACGTCTTCTTTGTTATTGTGCCTGAGATACCGTTTCTCCTCAGGCAACCGCTTTAATACGTCTGTATCTCTCAAATATTCTAGATTCCGAACATCTTCTGAATAAAATCCTATGGACTCAAGATCATCAAAAAGCGCCTGTACAGGCAATCCAGTGATACTGCAATAGTCATTTGCGTGTTCGGTCCACTCATCAAGTTGAGGCCCAAAAATCTTAATTATTTCCGAGGAGGATCGTCCAGAAACATGCTGAACCAGGTGGCCGCAATTACACCTACCTACGTGACCCCATTCGTACTTATTCCCAGCTGATAGACCTTCAGCTGAATTTCTCAACGCTTCAACGAGTTGCCTTGTAGCTTTTGCCATAGTGATCTGTATTTACCCTTGCGATTCGGCTTTCTCTTTTTTTCGACTACGATTGATAATTAATCAGGGTTCCACATTAGATTTTCTCTTAAAATCAAAAATTTTGGTACAAGAATTTACTGGAAATGTATATATTACAGCACTTTATCTAATGGCATAAACGTTTATTCGCATGATTACTACTCTTGTAGGGTCTATACTTCTTATTCTTTCCTTTTTTGCTCCACCTCTTACACCAACTGCCGGGCTCCCAGTTGAAATCTCACCCAATGAGTATCAGGAAACAATTAAAGACTGGGTAGGCGACGTTCATTCACCAAAAGCCGAAACCCTCTCGTTTGTAATACAGGCTGGTGACGTACTCATTTTTAATCTGCCAACCTCGATAGAAGGGAGATCCGTTGACTCGTATTCTATCCGCAAATCTCCCGCTCTTAGCTGGATTCATGAACGGTCATTTTTCTGGAGAACCCTGGCAAAGGACGTAGGCAAGCATGAGATTCTTCTGTCTGGCTCAAGAAATGGAGTAAATACAGAGGAGCTAGTTATTCAAGTAGATATCCGCTAAAAACCTTCTAAAGCTTACTTATCTCAATCGCGTTGGATCTTAGCCCCACGGATATTCAAACATTTCGGAACGCACTGCTCAACTGGTATGCTACGCACTCCAGGAGTTTGCCCTGGCGAACCTCGAGCAATCCATACCACATCTGGATATCTGAAATCATGCTCCAGCAAACCCGGGTAGATCAAGCCCGCCCCTATTTCGAGCGGTTCATAACTTCATTTCCCTCAATACATGATCTTGCAGAAGCCTCTCTGGATGAGGTCTTACTCAATTGGGAAGGCCTTGGCTATTATTCAAGAGCCAGGAATCTACACAAGGCGTCGAAGCAGATTGTAGATGACTATGAAGGGAAATTGCCTGATGATTACCATGCATTACTCAAACTCCCAGGCATAGGACCCTATACCGCTGCCGCTATCGCATCGATCGCCTTTAAAAAAACCCATGGAGTCCTTGACGGGAATGTCATTCGGGTACTTACACGATTAACCTGCAACGATCAACAAACCAGCTCTGCAAAGACTAAACGCGCACTTCAAGCCCTATCAGACTCCCTGGTTGCACCTCAAAACCCTGGAGATTTCAACCAGGCAATGATGGAGTTGGGAGCCACATGCTGTACCCCTAAAAAAGCTGACTGCCTTAACTGCCCTGTCCGCTCCTTTTGCTGTGCCCATAAAACCGACTCAGTGGACCTTTTTCCGGTCGTTAAGAAAAAAACTCCCATACCACACTACCAGTTAGTGACTGGAATTGTTAAAAACGATGCGGGAAAACTTCTTATCCAACAACGCGGTGAGGACCAAATGCTTGGTGGCCTATGGGAATTCCCAGGAACTCGAATTGAAGAAGGCTTATCCAAGGAATCCGCATGTAAAAGCTACTTCTTAGCTGAATTTGGTATCTCGATTACGATCCAATCTCCTCTGCCTGCAATTAACCATGCATATTCTCACTTCAAAATAACAGTGTATGCATTCACGGGTACGGTTTCCTCTAATAAATCCGTAGTCGATGAGAATACTCGATGGGTAGCTGCCTCAGATTTAGACGATTATGCGTTCCACAGAGCCCATAGAAAACTCATAGAGTCTTATCTAAATCGAATACAATCCCCCTCGTTATTCGACTCAGCATAGATCCTTTTATCTAGATCGGCCTCAACTTTGCACCTGAGGAGAGCCAGCGGATACACCTCTCCCTTAATGCGTGCAATTCATGACTCCACTTCATATCCAGGTCGCTGCTATACTTACCTTCTCTTCATTCTCTCCTCTTTTTGCGCAGCAGCCAGAACCAACACCGTCTCAGATACAAGACCTTGAAAGCACTAATCTTGAAGCAGCAAGACAATGGGCTCAAGACAATGCCGTCCCTGAAGTTCTATTCCTGGACGATGCTAGTATAGTTGGCATTGTAGGATTTCGAAATGCCCATCCTGTCTTCTTCACCACACACAATCATAGGGCTAGCTCTATCACCAAAACATCCCGGTTATATGAAGGGAGTGGCCTCGGACTTAACCTGGATGGCAGCAACCTCACCCTGGGCATATGGGATGCAAGTATTGTATACGATAGACATCAAGAGCATAACACACGCATCATCCCGAAGGAGACGGGAGGCACATCCAATCATGCTACTCATGTTGCAGGTACCCTTGTTGCTTCTGGCATTACTCCTGAAGCCAGAGGCATGGCTCCGAAAGCCAGGCTACACTCCTACAACTGGAATTTTCATCTGAGCGAGATGATCGTTGAAGCTGAAAATAACCTGCTTGTATCCAATCACTCCTACGGCCGCATAGCGGGTTGGCACAAATTCAACCTGATGCAAGACAGCAGCCGGTGGCAGTGGTTTGGCGATCCGAGCATAAGCGTCGATAAGGATTACACCTTTGGTTATTATGACCAGGAAGCCTCGAATTTTGACCACATCACTTATGCAAACCCATATTATTTACCCGTTGTGTCTGCTGGTAACGAACGTGATGACTATGGCCCCTCGACAGGCTTATATCTGGCTCTCGACCTGAACAATAGATGGAGGGAATACGACATATCAACTCACCCCCTCCCTCCCGATGGCGGTTCAAATGGCTACGACACAATTACAAGCATGGCCCTCTCCAAAAATGCACTTACTGTAGGCTCTGTGTATTCAGATTCACTAGATAGCGCCTTGAAATTAAGTGTCTTTAGTAGTTCTGGCCCTGCTGACGACGGTAGAATCAAACCAGATCTTGTTGGAGTGGGAGAACACCTCTTCTCAAGTGTGGCAACCGGCAGTTCAGACTATGCCACCTATTCCGGCACATCAATGGCCACTCCGAATATTGCAGGATCCCTGCTCCTTTTGCAACAACTTTCAAACCAGCTTTTTGGAAAGTACCTCAGGTCGGCGACGCTCAAAGGACTGGCCATTCACACTGCTTCTGATCTTGGCAATGCAGGTCCTGACTACAAGTATGGATGGGGATTACTCGATGCTGAAAGAGCAGCATTGCATCTTCAACATGCGTTCAAATCTCCTACTTCTCTTCAAGAACAAGAACTACCCAGAGACTCCCTGTTTTCGCTCGAACTCGTTCATCGAGACCAGGGAGACATTCGTGTTACACTGACATGGGCCGACCCTCGATTTGTCCCTTTAGAAGCCAATGACTCGTCTATATTGGATAATCGCACACCTGTTCTCGTTCATGATTTAGACATCCGCCTTACAAACACAGAGACTAATCAAACGTATTTGCCATTCGTATTAGACCCTTCTAATCCGTCTGAACTAGCATACTCTGCCGTGAACAAGGTGGACCCCGTTGAGCAAATATATATTAAAAATGCTCCACCGGGCGCATACTTGCTCCAGATCGAAGCGCGTAATGGTCTTAGCTCAGCCGGACAACAGCCTTTTTCTCTTATTGTATCCGGCCTTGAAGATTCAGTGTCACTAGTTGAATTGGCTGTAGCAAATGCTACGGCAACCCGCGATGAAGTCTACTTAGAATGGAGTACAGTAAGCCAAAACAGTTCAGGGGATTTTATTGTAGAGCGTGCCCCCATTTCTACCTCCCAAGCTAGTCCCGCACACCATTCCTTCTTCCAACAAATCGCAATCATTGAATCAGAAGGCGCCTCAACAGAGCTCAAAACCTACTCGTTCAGCGATCCACTACTCATTGCTGGTTCCTATAAATACCGGATTCTATTTCAGCCTCATCGTTCATCAACAAAAGTACTGCTCGACGAACTCGAGGTAGAACTTCCTGCCCCAAAAGAGTTTGTGCTTTCATCTTTCTTCCCTAATCCTGCATCCCAGCAGGCAACACTGATATTGGATATTCCTGAAGAGACTCCGATTCATATGCAAGTCTACAATGCTCTTGGCCAAATGCTGCTGAATTCCCAGGAATCAAGAAGACTGCCGGGCAGGCATTATCTAACGCTCGATGTCTCAACATTAGGACCGGGACTTTACATTGCCAGAATTGAAGCAGCAGATGAGATTATCTCTAAACCCTTCCTTGTTATCAAATAAGAAGCGTTGATCTTTATGAATCCTTTTGCGTTCTTTTATTGAGAACGCTACAGCTTCAAAACAATCGGTTCAATTAGACACGAGATTCATGGGTGGTATAGAAGTCCTTTTCTGGATAGCAATCATTGTCTTTTCGCTGCTCAGAGGAGTTCAGAAAAACAAGCAACGGCCTCCAGTAAAACAATCCCCTTCTAACGACGGCACCGGCCAGCCAACCCTGGATCCTCTGCAGGAAGCCATCAGAGAGATCGAAGCAGTCCTTCGAGGAGAACCGCCCCCAAGCCAACAGCCTCAACAGCAACAGCCTACTTCTCTTCCAGAAAAGAAAGATCCAATTCCAGAGGTCAAGTCAAAGAGGCCAGCTTATGAACCTGAGTTTCATTCGATGGAATCGAGTATTCCGTCAAGAGAGTTGGAATCCAAAACGACTTTTACTGAATCCTATTCTCAAAAAACACTTGAGAAGAAAACCACGTACGAGGATTCTTTCCGGACGTCAGAATACTATGACGATACGTTCAAACATGCCCATCCTGAACCAAGCGGCTCTTCTCAATCCCAGAAACCACACCGCGTTAAAAAAGAGCACCCATTAAGATCGCGTCTCAAAGACAAGAAAGGTCTTGCTGAAGCAATAGTCCTTCAAACGATCCTAACAAGGCGCTCCTTTCCGCCGCGAAGGGATTGACCCTTACCAGGCTAGACTTCGCTCTTCGCGAATAAACTTGCACCCAAGGCTCCACCGATCGCCCCTAATACGGCCCCGACTACCGCAGTAATAAACGCGCCAATTACGTACATAAATGGTGACATTACAATACCCTCGATCGTCTCCATCTGCTCTTCTGTGAATTGACCTTGCTCTCGCATGTCGATCAGTGATTGTTCAGGTCCAGGCACCATTCCCGCTTGTTGCAACACGAAGCCGAGAATCATGGCAACGATGCCAGCTACAACACCCGCAAGTGCTCCAGATCCAGCTCCCTCTCCACTTGTCATTGAAAAACCATGATCCTGGTTGTTAGCATAATGCCATACATACAGCATACCTGCGCCTATGTACGTTATACAACATGCACAACCACCCCAGGGTTGGAAAATGGAAAGAACAGCCGTAATGATGCCACTTACAGCACCGGCTAACAAAATAGATTGAGATTTCCCCGTCATAGATGGTCCTTAGGCTTGGTTAATGAATATGGGTGAAAGTGCATCTAACGCCACTATAATACAAAATTCTATTCTGGACTTTCAACGGCAGCGCCGCTTCCTTGCTTGCTGACAACAACGGCCAAAAATGCCCCAGCAGCAAGCCCGAATAACAGTCCAGTAGTCAACCGTGAGGGCATCGTATTCTCCCAGAATCCTAAGACAGTTAGCCCCCAATCCAGCCCCAATAAAAACAAAGAGCCAAATAATATAGCGGCCCATGTATTCTTACTTATCCTCCAGCCCTTTGTTATCATAACTCCCATCATGGCCATTGGAATTCCAGCATAAATACCCGTACATCGATGGCATACTGCCAATGATGTTTCTGCAATATGGAAGGACCGCTCAGGGATTTGATGGCAAACTGATTTGAACGCCGTCATAATCATAAATCGCCATTCAGCGGATACCGAAGGCGGCAGTAATAGGAGCACAAAAACGACAACGGATAGCAAAAGAAAAAGTAAACCTACTTTCGATCCCGCTAATTCTAGTCTCATTCTGGATTATAAATTCCTCTTTGGTCGTCAATTCGAAGGGGGAACATGGGGTATTTCGCGCAGTTAATTGGACGCTATATTTTTACACCGCCCATAGATTACTCGAACCCATGCATACATGAAGTTTTAGTAATCGCCCCTCGTGCAACTCATTATACGACATTTTCACGTGAGGTTACGCCTCTTTGTCACAAATTAAGTGACAGGTGTCACAATGTCACTAATCTGTGACAGAAAGTACGATGATTATTGATTGGCACGGGGGATGCTGTGGGATTTTTAGCACTCACAATGACAGAGTGCCAACCAAAGAAAAGAATATATACCCTCTTTCACTAAACTTACTTGTACAGGAGGAATCTGTAAATGTCAAGCATTCAACCCTTAGGCGATCGAGTAGTCGTCCGCCCTGAGCCAGCTGAGGAGAAAACGGCCAGCGGTCTTTACATCCCTGATGCTGCAAAAGAGAAGCCACAGCGTGGCAAGGTCGTTTCAGTAGGTCCAGGCCGAGTTGAAAACGGAAACAAAATCGATATGACTGTAAAGCCCAATGATGTTGTGCTTTATGGAAAGTATGCAGGAACTGAAATCAATGTTGGAGAAGAAGACTTGCTCATCATGCGTGAGTCTGACATTCTCGGCATTGTTGACTAATCAGTTTTTACCAACCACTACACTCGTGCCCCGGAAGCAAATTTCCTCCGAACGAGAAAGACAATTAGATAGATAAAGATATATTATGGCAAAGCAAATCATCTTTGATTCAGATGCCCGATCTGCTCTTAAGCGAGGAGTTGATAAACTCGCAGATGCGGTTAAGGTTACTCTTGGCCCCAAAGGGCGCAATGTAATCATTGAAAAGAAATTTGGCTCACCTACAGTAACCAAAGACGGTGTAACTGTAGCCAAAGAAATCGAACTCGACAACAAAATCGAGAACGTTGGCGCCCAAATGGTGAAAGAAGTAGCGTCAAAAACCAGTGATGTAGCTGGTGACGGTACTACAACTGCTACGGTTCTGGCTCAGTCTATCATGACTGCTGGCTTGAAGAACGTAACAGCTGGTGCAAACCCAATGGACCTCAAGCGTGGAATTGATCGCGCAGTAGTAGACATTATCGAAAACTTGCGTTCTCAAAGCCGAGAAATCGAAGACAAATCTGAAATCGCTCAGGTTGCTACGATCTCTGCTAACAACGACTCTGGCATTGGCAACCTTATCGCTGACGCTTTTGAGAAAGTTGGAAAAGACGGTGTGATCACAGTTGAAGAAGCTCGTGGTACAGATACTAATCTGGACGTTGTTGAAGGTATGCAGTTCGACCGTGGCTACCTTTCTCCTTACTTCGTGACTGATGCGGACAACATGGAAGTTGTTCTTGAAGATGCATACATCTTGATCCATGACAAGAAGATCAGCGCAATGAAAGATCTTCTTCCTGTACTAGAGAAAATTGCTCAAATGGGCAAGCCTCTCGTAGTCATCGCAGAAGATGTAGAAGGCGAAGCTCTTGCAACAATGGTTGTTAATAAGCTCCGTGGTACACTCCGTGTTGCTGCTGTTAAAGCTCCAGGTTTTGGCGACCGTCGTAAAGCAATGCTTGAAGACATCGCTATCCTTACAGGCGGTTCAGTTATCTCTGAAGAAAAAGGATACAAGCTGGACAATGCTACTGTCGACCTTCTAGGCCAGGCAAAGCGCATTGTAATCGACAAAGACAACACAACTGTTGTTGATGGCGCTGGCGAAGGCGACCTCATCAAAGCTCGTACAAACCAGATCAAGCAGCAAATCGAAGCAACTACAAGCGACTATGATCGCGAGAAGCTTCAAGAGCGCCTTGCTAAGCTCTCTGGTGGTGTTGCGGTACTCAAAATCGGTGCTGCAACTGAGCCTGAAATGAAGGAGAAAAAAGCACGCGTTGAAGATGCATTGCATGCTACTCGTGCAGCTATCGAAGAAGGAATCATCGCTGGTGGCGGTGTTGCATACCTTCGTGCACTTCCTGTACTGGACAAAGTTGACACTGAGAACCAGGATCAGGAAATCGGTGTTGCTATCGTTCGCCGAGCACTTGAAGAGCCTCTTCGTCAGATTGCAGCTAACGCTGGGCAAGAAGGATCTATCATCGTGCAGAAAGTACGTGAAGGCAAAAAAGACTTCGGTTACAACGCACGCACTGAAGAGTTCACGAATCTCATTGAAGCGGGTGTTATCGACCCAACTAAAGTGACTCGTACAGCTCTTCAGAATGCTGCTTCTGTAGCAGGGCTTCTCCTGACTACCGAAACAGTTGTAGCTGATCAGCCTGAAGATAAAGCTGCTGCTGCTGACATGGGCCACGGTCATGGTCATGGCATGGGTGGTATGGACTTCTAAGTCATACCCTCAAAAGCAGTACATCTACTCTTAAGGGTGAGGCCACTAAAGGCCTCACCCTTTTTTATTCCCCTTATTTATGCACAACGGCTAACGTAAGCCTGCTCACATTTACAAGCTTACCTTTATCGTTCACAATCTCAATATTCCATACATGGGTTGTTCGCCCAATGTGATAAGGCATTGCCTTACCTGTAACCAGTCCACTTGACACAGGTCGGATATGACTGGAATTAATGGAAACGCCAAAACAATTCGCACTTTCATCCGCCAGGCAAAAATAGCCTGCAATGCTTCCAAGTGTTTCTGCCAGTACTACCGACGCCCCGCCGTGAAGTACGCCAAACGGTTGCATCGTCCGGTCTTCTACAGGCATCGTCCCACATAAGTAGTCTGCTCCGAATTCTGTAATCTTAATTCCCAGATACCCAGGCATGACCTTTCTCTCAGTTTCATTAAGCCGTGCAACATCAATGGGCTTGCGCCAAATTGGCTCTACATCATCTATCATTATAGTTTCCTGCCTAAAAGACAACGATTAAATAGGTTCAATGTGCATTTTCGAGGCATGCTTAGTCTCCAAGTACTATTTTAACCTGAAGCTCTAACCCACCCAGTTAAAACAACCGAATTTCATGCCCTCCTCGAAAGTACTCTTTTTTTGTCTTACCTGCTTGCTCGTAAACATTGCATGTAGCCCCCAATCCCAGACCACTACTGAAGCTCCACCAAACATAATCCTCATCGTGGCTGATGATCTTGGGTATGGAGACCTGGGGGCCTATGGCCAAACTCAAATCCAAACACCCTACCTGGATCAAATGGCCAATGAAGGAATGTTGTTCACTGATTTCTACGCCGGCTCCACCGTATGTGCACCATCGCGCGCAGTACTTTTGACAGGTATCCCTGTTGGACGCAACGAAATACGCGGCAATAAAGAAGTGCGTCCAATGGGCCAACACCCCTTACAGGATGAAACGGTAACTCTTGCGGAAGTTTTAAAACAGCAAGGCTACACGACAGGATTAATCGGCAAATGGGGGCTTGGCGCCCCAGGCTCTGAGGGTGAGCCGAATAGGCAAGGCTTTGATTATTTCTTCGGCTATCTCGGGCAAAGGCATGCGCATAATTTCTACCCTGAGTTTTTATTTCGCAATACGGAGCGCGTCCCCCTGGAGGGCAATGTACTCCCAGAACCCAAGAGAGAAGACGGAGCAGGCCATTCCATCGAAAAAACAACCTATAGCCATGACTTAATGGCGGCTGAAGCCATAGAATTCGTTGAAACAAACAAGGAATCACCCTTCTTCTTGCTCCTTACCTTGACCATTCCCCATGCAAACAATGAAGCCGGGCAGGAAGGGATGGAGGTGCCTGAATACGAATCCTATGTAGACGCCTCCTGGCCAGAACCGCAAAAAGGCCTGGCATCTATGATAAGCAGAATGGACAGGGATATTGGCCGCCTCGTTGAAAAAGTGGACGATCTTGGGTTGGGAAATAACACTATCATCTTATTCACGTCCGACAATGGCCCTCATGCAGAAGGAGGAAACGATCCAACTTATTTTGAGTCTAGCGGCCCACTCAAAGGCATCAAACGGGCATTATATGAAGGGGGTATACGCGTTCCCCTTATAGCCCGGTGGCCTGGCACGATAGAACCTGGTTCAGTGAGTGATCATATGGGCTACTTCGGAGATTTCATGGCTACTTTTTCGGAGCTTTCAGATGCGACAACGCCAGCAAACACAAAAAGCATTAGCCTTCACCCTACTCTAATGGGGGCAGCAGATCAAGCAAGCCATCCGTACTTATACTGGGAGTTTTATGAGCAAGGATCCAGACAGGCTGTTCGAGAAGGTGATTGGAAAGCTGTGCGGCAACCCATGTTCACTGGAGAGCTAGAACTGTACAACTTAAACGAGGATATTTCGGAATCCAACAATGTTGCTGATCAACACCCAGAAAAAGTGCGCCAAATGCTCTCTATCATGGATCAGGCCCACATTCCTGACTCATTGTGGAGTGTTAGATAATTCGGTGACCTCACCTGACGGGCAGCACACAACTACTTGTATTTATTTATGTTGACCACTATACTAACGCTCGACCCACTCGTCGAAGCCTCGTTTTTGTAACCCACTAACAACCAATCATGTTAAAAGAGTTCAAAGAATTTGCCGTAAAAGGCAACGTACTGGATATGGCAGTAGGCATCATCATTGGTGCTGCATTTGGATCTATCGTAACCTCCTTTGTGAACGACGTAATGATGCCCCCATTGGGCCTCTTATTAGGAGGCGTCGATTTTTCTAACTTGTTTATCACCCTGGGTGGAGGATCATATGATAGTTTAGCCGCTGCACAAGAAGCTGGAGCTGCTACACTTAATTATGGTGTATTCATTAATAGCGTGATCAGCTTTTTAATTGTCGCCTTTGCAGTCTTTATGGTTGTTAAGAGCGTAAATGCAATGAAGAGAAAAGAAGAGGAAGCTCCAGCAGAACCTCCTGCTCCTTCAAAAGAAGAAGTACTCCTTGGAGAAATCAGAGATCTTCTTGCAAAGAACGGTTAATCCAGTACTGAAATACAGTTAGCAGCCAAGGTCGCGTTTTGCTTGGGCATCATTTGCAGGTGTGCAATTACCCGAGGGAAGCGTGACCTTTGCATATCTATCAAGATCTGGATCATACAGTGATTCAGTTAAGAAAAGCGTCAGATCATCTATCTCATCATCTGTCAACTCTAGGGGGACAAATTGATCCGGAAGGCGCCCTGCGGGTAGATCTACGGCAGGAATACCATCGTTGTAATACTCAACAACTTCTCTGATGGACCTAAACGTTCCACCATGCCCATAGAAAGGGTTATCCTTCAAATTGTAGAGTTGAGGGACTTTAAACTTATATTCCTCTGCTTCAACCCGAACGTACGCTCCTCTGCCTAAGATATCTATATCCTCGGTTGCTCCAGGCATATCAGGCATCCCCAATGCATAAAAGTCCATTTGATTCAGCGATGGCCCAGTATGACAGGTCTCACAATCTCCCTTGCTAAAATAAACGATCGCCCCTCGCTTTTCTGCAGCAGATAATGCCATTCTTTCTCCTTTCAGCCAGCGTTGAAAAGGGGCTCTGTTGGCTAGCAACGTTCGTTCATAGGCCGCAATAGCAAGACCAACAAGTTCAGTTGTCACAGGTTCGCCAGGAAACACGGCCTCCCATAATGCCTGATAGGTCGGATCCGTTGCTACGATCGAGTTTTCAAGGCTGTCCATTCGGTGCCTCATTAATGCTGCGATCGCTTGTGATTCCAGTCCATCGTACCCTAGCTTGTTCACCTCAAACAGTGTCCCTTCCTCCCAAAGTATATCGGATCCTCGATTGGGACCCCGTACCCCGAAAGACCCGGCCCATCCCATTACTTCCTGGTAGGCCGTATTTAACACAGAAGGAGTGCGTATCAATTGAATATCAACTTCATCAGGTGCATAAGAGGTTTCTGCCCGCCTGCCTTCGCCGTTTTGCCCCCAACCGGACCCGCCTTCTCCGATTCCCTGTAGTATACCGGCTTGAAAACCAGCTCCTGCATGGTGGCATGTGGCACAGGAATACGTCCCAGCAGCTTCAGGTTTGACTGGGTTGGTTGCCAATGCTGTTTCGTGGAAGAGAAGAGCACCTAGCTCTACCTTGTCTGCAGACAAAGGATTGTTGGGATCCTGCGGAATAGAACCAAAGTCATCACTTTCAGGAAATGCAAAATCAAGCAGGCTGCGTTGCCCTTGAAAGGTAATTAGATCCGCTAACGTCTCATCCAATTCCGGTTGTTCTTCAATCTCTTCTCCCCCGCCAGATTCCATCCCGCTACAACCTGTTATCACCAGGCAAATCCCAACTACTACAAACCGTATATATGTAAAGGGTGCTGACCACATCCCATGACCCAAATTTGTGAACTAGATTTACAGCATATAATCTAGTATCTCTACACATGAACTACAATGTCCATTCATGCAGTTGGTAGGCCAAATATTACCAGTCAATGAAAAATTAAGAGCACGAATCGGAAGCTTGCAAATTGGGTTATTGACTATTTACGATCTCTCCATATTTCTTCTCATGCAGATTTCGAGCGCTTTCTTTCCAATTATCCCGAATAATTCGACTGGGGAAGTAATTGATAGATTTACCAATTTCTTCAATATCCTCTTCTGTCAATTGAGCGATCTGCTTGTACAAGGAAATACCCATCTCATACAACTTCTTTTGTATGTAAGGACCGATGCCATGAATCATCGTCAAGTCGTCCTTTTCCATCTCGCTCATATCTAGCACTTCATCGCCGGCATGCTCCGAATGTACTTCAAACTCGTCCTCCACTACGGGTGTATCAATGGCAGAGGGGTGATCTCCCGTATTTTCATATCGAAGATCCATTTCCTTGAGCTTCGTTTCTGCAATCGCGAGGCTCTGCTGGCAATTCTTCAACTCTTCCTGGGTTTTCATGAGAGAATCACTCAGAACACCGATGGACCCTCCACCACCGCCATCAGTTGATTTTTTAAAATCAAAACTTGATTGCATACTATCAATAGCCGAACTACTTCCATACCACCATCCGATGATTGCGCCTACAGCAAAAGCAATTGCGAGCCAGAGAAAAATCTGAGTAGCAAGAAATAACATCAGGATCCTCCTTTTAAGCTAAATTCTACGCGTCTATTTGTTACTCGGCCTTCATAGGTAAAATTGGTAGCAATGGGACGAGCCGGTCCATAACCCACTGCTGTTAATCTAGCTCCTGCAACGCCACGTCCAATCAGGTACTGCTGTACTGATTCTGCACGAAGCTGGCTTAATGCTCTATTCAATGCGATAGACCCTGTATTGTCCGTATGCCCTTGCACTTCCACTTGTATGTCTGGAGCTTCGTTGAGGAGCTGAGCTATTTGACCAAGTACTTCAAGAGACTCAGCGGTTAGATCTGCCGTATTTAATTGAAACTGAATCCTTGTTGTAGCCAACAAGGTTTGTATTCGCGCCCTCAATGTCGCCACTCGAACATCCGCTTCGCTAACATCCGCCTCAGCGAGATCCAATGTGGTATTGAGCACTAGCGAGTCTCCTACAGCATTAAGCGCATCTTCAGTAATTACTTCTCTCTGAATTCCGCCAAACACTTCCCCTCCCAGGTTAAACCCTTTTCCATCTCGGGTAATACTTAATACCGGTTTTGTTACCAATCCCACTGTAGGCACTATAGCCATCAATGATTGATACCAATGAGGGCGAACGAGTGTAGTATCCACCTCAATCTCGTGGGAAACACTGAATTCAGGAAATGAGCTCCTGACTACATCAATCACCCGCCCGTGCATTACTGAATCGGAGAAAACACCTCGTAACTGAATTGAATCCCCTTCCACATAATTCAACCTAAAATTTGCGACACCATCGGGAAATGCATTCAGATCCTCCGGTTCAGGGATGCTATCAACTATGGTTGATCTCCCTGCCACTGACGGGTTGTCTTCAACCCATAGCTGGTTATTTACAACCCGGACATCCCATACACCATTGAGTAATTCCTCAATCCGTTTTTTTTCATCTTCCGAAGAGACGACCCCTAAAATGGTCGCATCTCTTCCTTCAAAGGACAATTGATCCGTTGTAAAATCAACAAGGTTTTCCGCTAGAATCTCTGAAGCATTTGCTTGTAGAATAGACTCTATTTCTTCTCTCTCGTAGTATACAGCAAGTGCTGTCAACACGGCGAGGCATATGATGGACGTAATTAAAAAGGATTGGGCGCTCATTGAACGATGGCTTGACCTGGTAACGGAGTCTACTATTCATAAATCGTCCGGTATGTAGTAACTCACGGATCGTTTATCGTTCAAAATCCACTTTTAAACCAATTTCAATTTCATTTGTTAACCAATCACTTACACTAACCGTTTGCTCTCCTCCTTTAAGTACATGATTCAACCCACGCCCAAAGCGCCCATACAAGGCCACTCCCTTCTTAAATTCGACTCCTATCCCTCCATATAAGGACATATTTACGCGCTTTAAATCACCGGTAATCTTTCTTGTATCGGATGATCTAAATTCGACAGGGGTAAACGTTTCAGATATCTTATTCGCATAGACCAATACACCGAACTCAGGGCCGGCGGTAATAAAAACCGGCAGTTTACCCAGGTCGAGGCGGAATTGTAGGGGAATTGCTAGATAATGCTGGTTTATACTGAACGCGCCTGTAAACAACTGATTTCCATTCCCCACCTCATTTTCAAAGTCCACCTTTGATGCAAGGCGTGTATAACGGACACCACTACTGAGCCACAATAACTCACCAAGCGGACCCTCTATAAATCGCATAGGCAATTCCATATGCAACATAACGGAGGGAAAAGAACGATTAGAAGCATCCCAGAAATCTAAAGGGGCCTCAAAATCCAGGTCATGAATGCTTGCACTTGCGCTCATTCCCCATTGGATAGATTGGGAAGAACTCACCTCCACGTGGCACACACTAACACACAAAAACAATAGGACTATTCTTAACATGAATACTTATAGATAATGATCGATTAATCTATTTAGAAGTGGGATATCGCAAAAAATCAGGCGCTAATTTGCCAAAGATTAGGATGTATTGATTCAAGATTATATTTTAGCGCTGATCGTTCATTTGACTATTCGTTACATAAGATCCCCTAAAAAGATCGCTAGACTCTCCGTTTTATGAATTACATACTCGCACTAGATCAGGGCACAACCAGTTCAAGAGCTATTTTGTTCGATAAGCAGGGCACCATTCATGGGGTGGCACAAAAAGAATTTGAGCAAATATTCCCAAAGCCTGGATGGGTAGAACATAATGCAGAAGAAATATGGACAACCCAGCTAGATGTTGCGAGAGAAGTCTTAAAAAATACAGGCACCGATCCCTCTCAAGTTTCCGCCGTTGGTATTACCAATCAGCGTGAAACAACCCTATTGTGGGACCGATCCACTGGAAAACCTATAGGAAATGCGATTGTATGGCAGGACAGGAGAACGGCTGGCTTTTGTGACAAGCTCAAAGCAAATGGGCACGAAGAGCTGTTTCGAAGCAAAACAGGTCTTGTGATTGACGCTTATTTCTCGGGTACAAAAATCAAGTGGTTGCTAGATAACATTGAAGGAGCACGTGCCGCTGCAGAGGCCGGAAACCTGGCGTTCGGCACCATGGATAGCTGGCTTGTTTGGAACTTAACCAATGGCGAAAAACACATAACGGATGTAAGCAATGCATCTAGAACACTGATCTATAACATTCATTCTCTGGAATGGGACCAGGAGCTTCTCGACTTGCTAGATATACCTGCAAGCGTCTTACCCGATGTTCGCTCCAGCAGTGAAGTATACGGCCATGCAGACACCAGCCTTCTGGGCGCCTCCATCCCAGTAGCAGGTATCGCCGGCGACCAGCAAGCTGCTCTTTTCGGGCAAATGTGTACCCAGGCCGGCATGGTTAAGAATACCTACGGTACAGGTTGTTTCATGTTGATGAATACCGGAGAACATGCCGTAGCGTCAAATAACAACCTGCTGACTACCATTGCCTGGAAAATCGGTAACACAACCCACTATGCACTTGAGGGGAGTATTTTTATTGCCGGTGCTGTGGTTCAATGGCTAAGAGACGGCCTTCAGATCATCGATTCTGCTCCTGAAGTCGAAGCACTCGCTAACTCTGTTGAAGACAACGGCGGTGTCTACATTGTGCCCGCATTTACGGGCCTCGGCGCACCTCATTGGGACCAGTATGCACGAGGTACCATCACTGGGATTACAAGAGGATCAAGCCGCGCTCACTTTGCGCGAGCTGCTTTAGAAGGCATCGCCTACCAGGTAGCTGATGTATTGGACGCCATGAAAAAAGATGCAGGCATCGACCTGGCCCAGATGCGAGCAGATGGTGGTGCTTCTGCAAACAACCTACTCATGCAGTTCCAATCTGATATGCTTGGGGTACCTGTATTGCGGCCAAAAACGCTTGAAACCACCGCACTAGGAGCTGCTTATTTGGCCGGCCTTGCAGTCGGATACTGGGGCTCTCTCGAAGAGATTTCTCAGCAGTGGCAACTGGATCAAGAATACACCCCATCCATGCCTGCCGACCAGGTAACAAAATTAAAATCTGGCTGGAATAAAGCGCTCGCCAGAGCGGCTCGATGGGCAGAAGACGAATAAGCACCCTTTTCGACCTACCAATTTACCAATTACCCACCAAACACCTACCTCTATGGAAAATGCTTACCTGGCAGAACTGATAGGAACTGCCATACTCATTCTTTTAGGTAACGGCGTTGTTGCCAATGTAGTCCTGAATAAGACGAAGGGAAATTCTAGCGGATGGATCGTGATCACCATGGGCTGGGGTATGGCCGTCTTTACGGCTGTTTTATGTGTAGCTGAATTTAGTGGCGCTCACATTAATCCCGCCGTTACAGTTGCCCTGGCTGTTGCCGGAAACTTTCCCTGGGAGGAGGTGGCTCCCTATGTAGGCTCTCAAATGCTCGGAGCTGCTATTGGAGGTGCTCTTGTTTGGCTCATCTATCAAGACCACTTTACAGCAACTGAAGACAAAGGGGCTAAATTAGCAGTGTTCTGTACAGGGCCTGCAATCAAAAACACGATGTCCAATTTATTCTCGGAAGTTATTGGGACATTTGTTTTGGTATTCGCCGTTTTATATATGGTATCTCCTGACGTAGGCCTTGGAGCAATCAATGCACTCCCTGTAGGCCTCGTCGTTCTGGCAATAGGTTTATGCCTCGGTGGTACAACGGGTTATGCTATCAATCCAGCCAGGGACCTTGGCCCTCGCCTCATGCATGCGCTCCTACCGGTCTCAAACAAGGGTTCAAGTGATTGGTCCTACTCCTGGATACCAGTAATCGGCCCCATTTTAGGCGGTATCCTCGCAGCCCTGGCCTACGGCCAACTAGGGAGCTAACCCCAACACCAAACCAGAAACAATTCCCTGATAAATCAGGGAATTCTACCCCTCTCGTTCTCTCTTGACAAGCTCGCGACGTAGTATCTTGCCAGAAGGGACTTTAGGGATTTGATCAGTGAATTCAAGTTTTCGAATCTTCTTGTAAGGAGCAACTCGTTCTGCAACATATGATTTTATGTCATCAGCAGAGGGGGTTGCTCCTGGCTTTAAGACAACAAAAGCCTTCGGCACTTCTCCCGCTTCCTCATCAGGACTCGGAATTACAGCAGCATCAGCAACATCTGGATGGGTAATCAGCACGGCTTCTAATTCGGCAGGTGCTACTTGCAACCCTTTGTACTTGATCAGTTCTTTGACCCGATCTATCACGTACAGATACCCATCTTCATCTACATACCCAATATCTCCCGTGTGCAGCCATCCCTCCTTGTCGATCATCGCCCTGGTAGCCGCGTCATTATTGTGGTATCCTTTCATCACTTGTGGACCCCGCACCCAAATTTCCCCCGTTTCTCCCGCAGGCAATGGCTCATCAGTTGCAACATCTACGATCATAGTTTCTGTATTAGGCACACTATTTCCCACAGATCCAGGCTTCACTGTTCGTCCAAAAGGCGTAATATGAGTCACAGGACTGGTTTCAGTTAGTCCATATCCTTGTTTAACCACACAATTCAATCGCTGTCCACATGCATCCGACAGAGCGCCGGAAAGAGGCGCAGCACCCGATGTGATTTGCTTTAGACTGGAAAGGTCGTAATTGTCCACAATGGGGTGTTTTGCTAATCCCAAAATGATGGGTGGCACCAGGTAGGCAACAGTTACTTTATTGTTCTGCATCAACTCAAGGAAATGCTCTAGATCAAACCTAGGCATCGTAACTATCGTAGCTCCTCCCCGTAGCGCGATGCTCATGATGACCGTCATGCCATAGATGTGATAGAATGGCAATATGCCGATAAGCACCTCTCCTTTTGCAGACTCTATGTTTTCTGTCTGCGCAATATTAGAAACGATGTTTGTATGCGTCAGCATCACACCTTTTGGCAGCCCTGTTGTGCCACTTGAATAAGGCAGTACAACAAGGTCCTCCTCAGGATTACAAGAAACAGGATGCTCAACTTTGCCTTCGCCAAGCAACGTAGTATATGATGTGGCCCCTTCTGCCTCGCCAAATACGATAATCTCTTCAATTCCAGCATGCTCAGCCGCTTCCGCGGCTTTATCTAGAATCCCAGGAATAGTAACAAGGATACGAGCTCCCGAATCATTCAACTGAAAAGCCAACTCCTCTGCCGTGTATGTTGGATTTATCGTGGTATTTATCCCACCGAGCCAGGCTACCGCAAAAAACATGGCGGCATATTCAGGACAATTAGGACTGTAGATCGCGAGTGTATCCCCTTTCTTAAATCCTCTATCTCTTAGTGAGTAAGCCACACGATGAATTGCATCCAGCAATTGCCTGTATGACATCTTCTCTCCTGTGGCTCCATTCACAAAGGCGATGCTATCACCGTATTCCTCGAAGTGCTCAGTTACATATTCAGATAGTGAAATCGAAGGAATATCAAGACGTTCGAAGGGGCTCTTAATAATCATGATGGCTCTTAGATTGATGAGAATTGCAATCAGTCTAAGAGAGCATTTCCTTAAATGCAACAACTATCGAAAGGGCTGTGCCGATTCAATTGGGATCAGGTGATATAAAAGGTTTTTTTGTACTCAATGACTTTGTTAGTCATCAACACCCTCCGTACCCTTTTTCGTTTATATTCTTTTTTTTCAACTTCAGTGAGTACTACTTTCTCCTTCTTCTCATCAACCGGATGCGCAGCAGCTAGATTTCCAAGAGGTAACAACGTAACTACCAAAAGAAACGTGCAAATAAAAGAAGTCATAATCGGTGGTTTGATTTCAGCTCAGAGTTGCCCGGTGGGTTGAGAGAGTCAATATTCAGGATAACGTATTGATCTTCTCATGTGTACTTTCTACACAATCAATATGCCATATCTAAATGTCAAAGTGGAACTCACCACTCGCTTACTTACCAGCCAAGTTATTTAACTTTTCGCTCTATAACTACGCAATAACTCGATAAGCAAGACGTAACTAGAAAACATATATGTCACTGTTAATTGATGCAGACAGTTGAACAATGAACATGTAGAGTTTCACATCAATTAATTAGATCAAGAGCTATTATCGTCATTCGTTTACGATGCCCCGATTTAAACGAATAGATCATCTAATATTAGTCAATGCTATATCTCACAAAGAGAATCAACTTGAGCCTCTGATTGATTTTAAGCAATTTTGAAACATTTACGATTCTACCTATTTTCAAGGCAGAAAATTAGCTGCGGCATACTATGAAACGTGACATTGATCTATTGAGACTTGTTTTACTTCAAGTTGAGGCGGTTGGAGACCCTGAAGAGCCCCTTATACATTCATTGGGTGTAAATGGCAAGGATCAGGCAATAGTAAACGAACACGTGAAGCTACTCATCGAATCAGGGTACATAGAGGGCGAAATAAAATATTCTACGAACAATCGGATTTTACTCACAGCTATTCGTGGATTAACGCCTAAGGCGTACGACTTATTAGACAACATTCGCAACAATGAGCTCTGGCAGCGCATTCGAGAACGTATAGCTACAACTACCGGAACAGCCTCCCTCCCTATTATTGAACACTTTGCACATCAAGTAGTATCTGCAGCACTTGCCCGGCCAGCCAACTCTAAGTAATTATTTCTTCTTGCCAGGGCGCAGGCTGCTTACAACTCTAACTATCACTTCATGCGCATCGCATTTCTGACCAATAGCATTTTAGCTTCTGAATCCATCGCTTATCTGCATTCAACAGGCTTACTTAAAGCCATTGGAACACTGGAGCGAAATACATTATTACGCGCCCAGCTTGACGCATTTACAACTCAGAACAATCTCGAATACGCGTTATTCAGCAAACAGAGCCTGGAATCCAAACTCAACGACTTCCTTCGCAAGGCGGATATTGACCTTGCCATTGTGCAAACATTCCCTTATAAAATTCCAGCTTCTAGCCTCCAGCTACCTAAAATCGGTTTTTATAATGTACATCCCGGCCCTCTTCCTCAATACCGGGGGCCAGACCCCGTGTTCTGGGTGCTTAAGAACCAGGAACAGGCAGGCGCCATCACCTTGCATAAAATGGAAGAGGACTATGACACAGGCGCTATCGTGCTCTGTGAGTCTCTTTCTATTCACCATACTGACACATACGGAATTTTAAATTCTCACCTGGCACATGCCGCTCCTGAACTAATCAGTAAATTCCTGGCGTTGCTCACCAGCCCATCTGGAATACCACTAATCGAACAATCAACCTCAGAAGCTGGATACCAACAAAAGCCCTCCGTTGAATCGCTAATGATTGATTGGACCAGGGACACTTCACAGGATATACAGGCTCTCACACAAGCAAGCAACCCTAACCAAAACGGCAGCATCGCATTTTTCCGGGATGTTATCACTCGGTTTTTGGAAATAGATGTCTTGACTCCTGAATTCAGTGCTAACTTGAGCCCTGGCACCGTTCTTACCGCGGACGACAGCCGAGGATTGCAAGTTAAATGCATCGACAAACAAGTGATCCGCCTCAATATCCTACACGTAGACGAAGGATATTTCTCTGGGAAGCGCTTCGCCAAGGTATTTAATGTAAAGATCGGAGAGAAATTCACACCCCCATCTTTTTTATCTTAGTACATTTGGTATTTCTGTCCAGGAAAACCCAACTCTAAATCAATAGTACGGAGATAGCCATGAAAATCGAAGTGGAATTAGTGGATGATGCATTCCATTTTGTTGGTACAAACGAACGAGGAAACACCGTCCACGTTGACATAGGAAAGGACGCAGGAGGCAATGAACAAGGCACGGGTTCTATGCAGCTTTTGATTGTAGGTATGGGAAGTTGTAGTGGAATTGATATCCTGTCCATCCTCCGTAAAGGCCGGCAACAAGTTGAGTCCTTCCATGTGGCTCTTGACGCCGAGCGCGAAAAGGGAGCAGTGCCTTCGCTGTATAAGAAAATACACGCTCATTACACACTTACAGGAGATCTCGACCCCGCCAAAGTGCGCCGTGCTATCGACCTGAGCCTCACCAAATATTGCTCAGTGTCCAAGACGCTTGAAGCGGCAGGTGCAGAGATTACATACTCATTCACAGTAAACGCCACCGACCATGCCTCAACCCCTTCGTGAGGAATCACAAACCATACGAACCAGCATCCCATCCTCAGGCAATCGCGAGCACTCAAGTTCAATTTACATGACCTCTAGCTTCTCTTTTGAGAATGCTGAGCAGGCCAGAGCCACGTTTGCCAAAGAAATATCTGGAAATATATACTCCAGGTACAGCAATCCCAGCGTCGACGAATTCATCGCCAAGATGTGCATCTTAGAAGAATGCGAAGATGGCGTAGCTGTTGCCTCTGGAATGTCTGCTGTATTTACAGGGATGGCCTCTCTTCTAAATACCGGTGACCATGTACTGGCTTCAAGATCCGTATTTGGATCCACCCACCAGATTCTTACACAAGTCCTTCCTAATTGGGGTATCTCACACTCCTATGCTCCCATCAAAAAGCCGGAGACATGGGAATCGCTGATTCAACCCAACACCAAGCTTTGTTACATAGAAACGCCCTCCAATCCAGCACTTGATCTGATTGACCTGGACTGGCTCAGCAGTCTGTGCAAAAAGCACAACGTGCTCCTCTACGTCGATAATATTTTTGCTACCCCCATACTTCAGAAACCAATGAGGCATGGCGCTGACCTGGTTATGCACTCAGCTACAAAGTACATCGACGGCCAGGGAAGAGGCATTGGAGGAATTATTCTTGGAAAAAAAGACCTTATAGAAAAAGTTCGTTTTTTTGCCAAACACACAGGGCCCTGCCTCTCTCCTTTTAATGGATGGATGTTTTCCAAGAGCCTGGAGCTGCTGCACGTAAGGGTTGAAAGGCACGCTGAAAATGCGCTTCAGCTGGCCCAGTATCTTGAACAAAGGCCAGATGTCCAAACAGTAAAATACCCTCACCTTCCCTCCCATCCACAGTTTGAACTAGCAAAAAGGCAAATGAAAATGGGCGGCGGTGTAGTGACATTTATCGTGGAGGGCGGCCTTGAAAGAGGAAGAAGATTTCTTGATGCTTTGAAAATGTCCTCGCTAACTGCTAATCTAGGTGACTCTCGTACAATTGCTACCCACCCTGCAAGTACGACCCACAGCTCATTAACGGAAGAAGACCGGCAGGCTGTTGGGATAATGCCAGGCTTAATCAGGGTCTCAGTAGGCTTAGAGCATATTGACGACATCATTGGCGATGTACAACACGCCCTGGACAACAGCAAGGCATAATTTACACCTAAACCACTATTGTTATGCAGTTAGCTCCAATTGATTGGATCTTTATTATCGCTTTTTTCGCCTTTTCTCTTATCGTGGGAATATGGGTATCTAGAAAGGCTGGTTCAAGTACCACAGATTTTTTTCTTTCTGGAAGAACAATGCCCTGGTGGCTCTTAGGCGTATCCATGGTAGCTACGACGTTTTCATCCGACACCCCCAACCTTGTCGCAAATCTCGTGCGCGTTGACGGTGTCTCGGGGAATTGGGCCTGGTGGGCGTTTCTTCTCACTGGTATGCTTACCGTATTTGTGTATGCTAAGCTGTGGAGGCGGTCAGAGGTGCTAACGGACATTGAATTTTATGAGCTTAGATACAGCGGCAAAGCGGCTGCTTTTCTTCGAGGCTTTAGAGCCTTATACCTGGGCCTCATATTTAATGTTGTCGTCATGGGAGCAGTCTCGCTGGCCGGTATCAAGTTTGGGGAAATTATTCTTGGTTGGCCAGGCTGGCAGACGTTACTCATTGCTGGTTCGATCACGCTTATCTATAGCGCACTGGGGGGCTTAAAGGCTGTAATAATCACTGACTTCGTTCAATTCATTCTAGCCATGATCGGGTCAATATGGGCCTGTGTGTATATACTGGGCCTAGAGGAGGTCGGTGGATTAACAAATCTGCTCCAGCACCAGGAAGTACAAGGTAAGTTGAATTTGCTCCCAGACTTCTCTAACCCTAACGCATGGATCCCCATCCTTTTTGTCCCTCTGGCTGTCCAATGGTGGGCCTCTTATTATCCTGGCTCAGAGCCAGGTGGAGGCGGATATGTAGCTCAAAGAATGTTCTCTGCTAAATCAGAAAGCCATGCGGTAGGAGCAACCATGTTTTTTAATGCAGCACATTACGCATTGCGTCCCTGGCCTTGGATCTTAATCGCCCTTGCTTCTCTGGTTGTTTTCCCAGAATTATCCGACATTGGGCGCGCATTTCCCGACTTACCTGCAGACAAGCTCGGGCACGATGTAGCCTACCCGGCCATGCTGACCTTCCTCCCTGCTGGACTCTTAGGATTGGTAGCGGCCTCACTGATCGCAGCGTTTATGTCGACAATGTCTACTCAACTCAATCTGGGCGCCTCTTATCTGGTAAATGATTTTTACCAACGATTTTTACGTCCTGATGCCAGCGAAAAACAGCTCGTATGGGCAGGCCGGTTGTTTACCGTTCTTTCTACAATCCTTGGCCTTGGCCTTGGCCTTATGCTCACAGATGCGTCCCAAGCATTTAACCTGCTCTTATTATTGGGAGCCGGCACTGGACTTATTTACATATTAAGATGGTTTTGGTGGAGAATAAACGCTTTCACTGAGATTGTAGCTATGATTGCGTCTCTTCTGATCGCCTCATATCTAACCTTTATCCACGATTCACTAGGGATTCTACCTCTAGAACCATGGATGAAGATTGTAGCAGGAGCTGTTCTCACTACTATTATTTGGATTGCTGCAACGTATTTCACACCTCCAACAGACGATGCCACTTTAAGAAAATTCTACAGACTCATAGAGCCTGGAGGAAATGGCTGGGACGCAGTGCTCAATAAAGCAAACGCCGAAGGCGACCCTATTCAGAAAAATGCGGGCCAATTACCTTTAGAGATATTTGCAATGGTATTGGGCTGCGTTGCTGTGTATGGAGCTTTGTTTGCTACTGGATTTTTTATCTACGGAAGTATAGTCCAAGCTTTAATTACCACAGCTATCACCGGAGGTGCCGCCTTTGGCATCATTAGAATCTGGCCAAAGCTCTCCTTTAGATAGGAAGATTAGGGCTAAGGCTATAGTAAGCGTCTTAGCCCTTTTTATTTTGCAGCATGCCCCGTCCGGTCCACAAAAAACGTTGATCGGTCTTGCCGCTGAGGAAATCGTTGGATATACCTTTTTCCCCATTCCTCTTTAAAAATTGTGGCTGAATCATCTTCTACCAACGCCCAAACACTTCCTCCAAATCCTGCACCAAACGCAGAGCTAGCCACAGCACCCAAGGACCTTGCAGATCGAACGAGGTAGTTTGTTTCGGGGACCTGGTTGCTTAGATGCGTATCTGCCAGTTCATGAGAACGATCAACCAGTGCTCCAATTCGTGGAAGGTCATGCTCTCGAAGAGCCTTCACCACGCCTGGTATTATATACTTAGTTTCTTCTACGAACTGGTATAACCTCCTAAAAAGAACCTGCTCTTCTCCACAATAGGCTAAAAGACGCTGTACGTTTTGCAAATCAAATCCATCTGCTTCAATTATCTGTCCCAAAGAAGCGTACATCTTTCCAGGATTAATGGCATCGCACGCAAGAATTTGAGCTACCAGGTTTGCACATCGGTTGTATTTGTCGCGAGCCGCTCTAGTTTTTTCGGCATGAACACCTGAACAGCCAATCACAAAGCTATACCCTTCTGGCATCTTGACTTCATCAAGCATACGAGTAGGACGAAAAGCGAATAACCTGAGAACGCCTTTTTTTGAGCATAGTATGGCCGTGTGATCCTGACTTCCTCCAAACGTACCAACCCCTTTATCTCCAGGTAATCCGCGATAGGATTGCCCGTTCTCTACATGCCCCAGATAGTCTGCCAAATCAAGTGTCCCCTTGATATTTCCGCGATACTCTGGCAGTGAGTCAAACGAGTACATCGCTTTCAGAGAAAGGAACAATCCAGTTACTAGAGCGCTTGAGCTACTCATTCCCGCCGCAGTTGGGATGTTGCTCGCCATGCTGATGGTTCCTCCATCAATTAGGCTTCCGAAGTTTCCTCGCACCCGATCCAAAACGGTTTGCACGTATATCCCCCATGAATGCGAGGACGTTATCATCGGATCTCTTAAATCAACCTCAATCCGCTCTCGAGACCCAGCATCCAAGATATCCAACTGAGGCCCCTGCCTCTTGTGTGCAATAAAAGCAAACCCTTTTGAGAGCGCAGCTAACAGGCTTTTACCACCGGCATAATCGGTGTGTTTGCCCAATACTTCGACCCTGGCTGGTACCCAGAGCGGGTACACTTCGTCATCAGGCTGAACACCACTCTTGGTCAATAAATGTGCTATACCTGCAAATAGACGTTCTGCGTCCTTGGAAGCGACAGAATCAGCCTGGGCCAATGAAAACGGTGGGAAATCAAAATTGCCGTGTAAAATATCTTTGAGTAAGACCAATGAATCCTTAAGAACTTAAATGGATGGCCGATACAGTGAGTGAGTATTATGACTCAAGCTTGTTGCCCCCTCAACAAAAGGCTCTGCCCCCGCTCATGACCATCAACAACGCCGCTTCCGACCTCATCGCCTTTCAACAACAATTAGAAAATAAGAATTCCCAGCTTTACACGGAATTAATTCGAATCTCAACCAGCGAACGGATTAACCAGGCCTCTTCAGATGCAATAAATGCATTACTAAGCACCGCGTCGAATACTGATGCGCGATTTTTAGAGCGGGCATATGAAAATGCCAGTATGTCCTCAGCGATGCTAAACACGGCTAGCAGTACGCTGGATCAGGCCTCCGAGTTGGCCATGCAGGCAGAAGAAATCTCTATTAGAGCCTCTTCGGACACAATCTCAGATGCGGAAAGAGCGCTATTAAACGACCGTTACAATGGTATTCTGGACAACCTCGACTCCCTTGCAAGCACGGCGACATTTAATGGTCAATCTCTCTTTGGAGAGTCGTTCTCCTTCTTCCTGGGCACGGAGTCAACAGATATTGTTGAGGTAGAGATTGCAGAATTGAGCACGTCTGCACTGGGGCTAGCAGGAACGGACCTATCCTCTGTAGCCAATGCAACGGCTGCTCAAACAGCCATTAAAAGTGGGCTTGACACGATAATCAGCCAACAAGCTGCACTGGGAAATACCAGTAACACCATTAGCCTCAAAGCAGAATCGATAAGCAAAGAACTATTCACAACGAATACATCCAAGATTCGCATCAATTCTCCCGACTCTCTGCAAGCATCGGTAGACCTAGCGAAATCTTTAATTTCACAAGATCCTACTACAGCTATACAATTACACAACCAAGCAAATTTATCTGCCTTTCTTACCAGCCTCTCTTAGATTGCCATGACTCACAGGTTTCACTGCTCCTGCGCCACCTCTAGGGGCAGTGAAACCCTCTCCGTTTCTGTCGTTCATCCCACATGCAACCGACGCGTATGGACTCCCTGACGTATGCCGAAAACCAATACAGGCACATTCAACGACATACAGCATCCCCCCGGCAGACCATTTTTAATGTCTATTCTGAAGCCATCTCAGCGTGCCATAAGCAGGACTCTCTTCTTGCAATAAGAGCACTTGCTGCACTACAGCTTTCTCTGAATCCCAATAACCCTTCAGCTTTAAACGAGCAACTCAACTCGATCTATGAGCACTGCCTGCTGAAAGTGCAGGTTCTGGACTTTATTACAGTAATTGACATCCTGATCGAGCTTCGTTCTTTGCTAGCGTCTTGATAGTGGCCTCGAAAATACGTTCCTTAGCACTGATTTATGCTCATAAGCAATCATGATTAAGGTTACAATGAACGATTATAAGAACACTGCTTGCACCTGGATTCTCGCAGCCTTCCTGCTGCTAATCCCTACATCATTATCATTTAGTCAAGAAATCCCCTCTGCCGATGTACAAATTGCAGGTGCGCTCTCACCTGCCCCTGATGATCTTAAAGAAGGAGCTCAAGTGCTTGGCTTCAATGACTCAGGTGTTATGATTGAATTACGCGCCGGAAGCAATGGATTTATTTGCCTGGCCGACAATCCAATGGACGATCGCTTTCATGCATCTTGTTATCACGAATCTTTAGAGCCGTTCATGGCCCGCGGGCGTGAATTACGAGCCGAAGGAAAAGGGCGCGATGAAAACAGAAGCATACGGCTGGAAGAAATCAAACGTGGCCAACTTGAAATGCCTGAAGAGCCTGCAGCACTGTATCAATTATTTGGAAAAAAAGAAGCGCTGAACATGGAAACGGGAGAGGTAAGTAATGTAAACCCACTGTACGTTATGTACATCCCCTATGCCACTACAGAGTCAACAGGCCTTTCTTCGCAACCACTTATGCCAGGCGGACCCTGGCTCATGGACGCAGGGCAACCCTGGGCGCATATTATGTATTCACCCGGTCAAGCCAATTGACCGCTTATGTATTCACCCGGTCAAGCTAATTGGTCGCTTATGTACTCACCCGGTCAAGCCAATTGACCGCTTGTGTGCTTACTCCGTCCAACTAATTAATACATCTTCAATCACGTGACAAATCGCCCTCATGTAATCGCGGAGACTACCTGGAAAACTGTCCAGGAAACACCGTATGAAGTCATTATATTGCCCTGGGGTGCTACCGAAGCTCACAATTATCATCTCCCCTATGCTACCGACAATATCCAGTGCGACCATATTGCCGAGGCTTCAGCCAGGCTGGCCTGGGAGCAAGGAGCAAAAGTTGGCGTTCTCCCCACTGTACCCTTTGGAGTCAATACTGGGCAATTAGACATAAAGCTGGATATCAATATGTTTCCCAGTACTCAGGCAGCCGTTCTGCATGATGTTATTGATTCTTTGTGGCGCCAAAACATACCCAAGTTCGTCGTGATGAATGGGCACGGGGGTAACAATTTTAAGCAGATGCTTCGCGAGTTGCAGGTCACATTTCCAGAGATTTTCTTATGCACGCTCGATTGGTACAATGTAATCCCCTGGGCTGAGTACTTCGAAGATCTGGGTGACCATGCAGGAGAACTCGAAACGAGTGTGATGATGCATATCTCTCCGCATCTTGTGCGCCCCCTCAGTGAAGCAGGACCAGGCACTCAGCATCCGTTTCGAATAAAAGCCTTGAGGGAGCGCTGGGCATGGGCCCAAAGAGAATGGAGTGAGGCAAGTGATGACACGGGTATTGGAAACCCAGCAAAGGCAACAGAAGAAAAAGGAGCGAGATATGTTGAGGCGGTTACTCAAAAGATCGCTTCTTTTCTTGTAGATCTAGCAGAAGCTGATCTATACGATTTGTACGAAAACTGATTTAATTCATGAATATAGAAGGCAATACCTTTTTTATTACCGGAGGAGGCTCTGGGCTGGGAGCTGCTACTGCAAAAATCTTTGCTGCAGAAGGAGCCAATGTAGTCCTTGCAGATATCAACGAGCATACGGGACACGCTACGCAGCAAGAAATTGGTCAAAATGCCCTTTTTGTCAAAACAGATGTCACTGACTCAAAAAGTGTATCTCAAGCCCTTATCAAGGCCACTGAGGCATTTGGCGCCATTCATGGAGCAATCAATTGTGCAGGAATTGCTATTGCTGTAAAAACAGTGGGGCGAGATGGTCCTCATGCTCTTGAAGACTTTGAACGCGTTGTACAAATAAACCTTATCGGATCTTTTAACGTTTTACGCCTTGCAGCTGCCCAAATGGCTGATAACGTTCCAAACAAAGATTTAGAAAGAGGAATAATTGTTAATACGGCTTCTGTGGCAGCCTTTGATGGGCAAATTGGGCAGATCGCTTACGCAGCTTCAAAAGGTGGTATTGTAGGAATGACCCTACCCGCTGCCAGGGACCTCGCCCGCTTTGGTATTCGGGTAATGACCGTTGCACCTGGCATATTCGACACACCGTTGTTAGCCGGGCTACCAGAAAAGGCCAGGCTTTCTCTTGGGGAGCAAGTCCCCTTTCCTTCACGCCTTGGAAAGCCAGAAGAATATGGCCTGATGGTTAAGCAAATCGTAGAAAACCCTATGCTTAACGGAGAGACTATTCGCCTTGATGGCGCTATTCGCATGGCGCCTAGGTAAGGCTCACCTGGGCACAGAGATATGTAAGTGATCTGCTGTCCCAACGTGACGCAGGGTATTGAATCCCATACTCTTGTAATATACGCTCACAAGCATATTTACCCATTCAGGCTTGCCTTTAGTACGTATATCTACGGCCTCAACGAAACCTGAGTCCTGCTTGTAATGCAGCGAGTTCTCACGAACCGGTAGGCCCATTTTGATATAGTCTTGGGGTGTACGCCCCATATCAGTAACAATTAAATCCTGATCAATCAATACTAGCGTACTTGTTGCCAATCGCAGTGTAGGATGCAGGGATAGATAGGCTGAAGACACCTCCCCAGATTTCACATTACTCCCTGATAAATACATAAGTGAGTATCCGCTATAAAGAAGCACGACCACGAGGAAAAACTGGATCTTTCTCCTAGAAATATTCCAGGTCCCTGTAAATCTTTTCTGCACGATCGCACCATAAATCAGCAGAAGAAGCGTAGTAGCCCCTATGCTTGCAGCTAGAGCCAACCAGATATTTAATGCTTCAGCGGTATGAAGATAGACGGTTAACCGAATAAGTAAGATAAAAGGAAGAATGATCAGTATGACGAGGCTAAATACTGTACGGAATAACCAGGTAATAGGGTTTACCCGCTTTTTAGGCTGTTTAGATTCCATTTTTTGAGGCCTGTCCTTTTTTCGAGGAGCCCGGTCCTTTTTTGAGGATGGTTTGGGGACATCGTTTTTTTCGCTCCCCTCTTTGGCCAGGGCCTCCATATCTCTCAGAGCTGCTTCTATGTCTTTGACAGGTTGCGAATCCATGACTTGCGTGTATTATCTAATTAGGACCATCATGTGTACGCGTAGTGATAAGAGAGGTTACAAGTAAAACGGTCGAGAGCCTCATACAGCAGGCAGCGTCTCAAAACACTGAAACCTCTCTCACATTAGACCTGTAATATTCTATGTCGATACGTTCATATTAACCCTATTTACGAAGCTAGTATCATTTTTCCCTGTAGTCCATGTTCCTCCGCCTTTTATTCCTTTTTATCTTTGTACCAGCTATTGAACTAGCTATCCTTATTGAGATAGGGAAGGATATCGGTTTTTGGCCCACTATGGGACTTATTGTGCTAACAGGAGTCATCGGCAGTTCACTTACACGCAGGCAAGGCTTGGCCGTTTGGAATCAATTTAATACAAAACTACAGACGGGTGCGCTACCGGGGAAAGAACTCATCGATGGGCTTATAGTGCTTTGTTCTGGAGCCCTTTTGTTAACACCCGGGATTGTTACTGATTTCGTAGGATTTCTGGGCTTGATTCCACAATCAAGAGCACTAATACGTGCACAACTCCAAAAATACATTTCACGCTCTCAAATCAATGCATCAGTCGGGTTTAATGGGTTCAATGTAAATAATATGCATACCCAACAAAACACGTCTTCCCCACAAGACGAATGGCAAGGGACCCCCAAAGAAAAACCCGATTATTCCTCTAATTAAGTTTGTATCCAACTCTTAAGTGTTACCAAAAAAATCCGATTCCTACACTGTAAGACGTATACTAATTTTCAACTATCGCCCTTACGCGTGTGGACAAGCTTATAAAATGGAATCGGTATGTAAGCATAGTAGCTATTATTCTACTTAGCATACTCGTATTGCGCACCCCTGTGTATGCGCAATCTTCCATAAGTACACTCGATCCAGGGAAGCAAATCTCACAGTATGTTTTAGACCACTGGACCACTGAAAATGGACTTCCCCAAAACTCTATAACAGCGATAATCCAATCCAATGACGGATATTTGTGGTTCGGTACTGAAGAAGGTTTAGTCCGGTTTAATGGCAATGCGTTTACCACATACGATAAAAGCAACACGCTAGAATTTGAAGCGGATGGCATTACCTCTTTAGCAGAAACCGAGAACAACACGTTATGGATTGGCACCAGAGGTGGCGGACTTTTAAAACGGAGCAACGGCCAGTTCTCATTATTTTCTAATGACCAAGGGTTAAGCAGTCAGGATATCACGGCTCTGTATACGGATTCCAATGGCGCTCTGTGGATCGGCACTTATGGCGGTGGACTCATGAAGATGCAGTCAAACTCGTTGGTCTATTACAACGAAGAAAATGGCATATCCGGGCAATTCATCAGTGAAATAATACAAGACAGAGAGAATCGAGTATGGGTAGGCACTGAGAAAGGGCTGTTTTATTTTAACGGCACCACGTTTACGTCATACGAACAGGAGCCTGTTAATTCGTCATTTATATCAGCACTCTTTGTAGACTCCAGCCAAAAACTTTGGGTAGGTACTGCTGACGGTGAGCTCTTTGTAATTGACAATGATCAGTTAACAAAATTAGAGACCAACTTCCTCAGCCGGTCGTTCATTAGTTCTATTATTGAAGACAATCTTGGTGCTCTTTGGTTTGGATTAAATCGTGGAGGGATTGCCAGGTATTATGAAAATGAATTTGAGTACTCACACCACGAAGAGCTTGAATCACCTTTGTCACAAGGCGAAGTATTAACCCTATTGCAGGATAAAGAAGGATCGCTATGGGTTGGCCATCAGGCAACAGGCTTGCATCGCATCAGAAATGAGCAATTCACACCTGTAGGTACCTTTGAAGGCCTCTCTAACAATAAAGCGATGAGCCTTGCAGAGTCTCCGAATGGAGATATGTGGATCGGCACGAGCAACGGATTAAACTTACTCAAGAATAATCGACCTACCTCGTTTAAACATCAGGAAAAATTCGACGGACTCCATATCCTTGCAGTAGCTATCAACGGTGACTCCGTTTGGGTTGGCACAATGGAGAAAGGATTATTTCTCCTGTCAAAGGATACTATCAGCTCGTTTACAGTTGATCAGGGCCTGCCAAGTAATAGTATATTTGGGTTAAACTTTGATTCCAAGGGCCAACTCTGGATTGCAACGGACATGGGTGCCGCAATCTATAAAAACTCGGACTTCACAGTTCTGGATCAGGAGCAAGGTTTACCAAGCAATTACATAACATCTTTCATTGAAGATCAAGAGGGTGCCATCTGGATTGGCACCTACGACGCCGGCCTCTCCAGATATCAGAATGGATCACTTACCACTCTATCTAAGGACGAAGGATTATCTAACAACATCATCCTTTCCTTGCACCTGGACAGAAGCGGTGTCCTCTGGATTGGCACCTACGGAGGAGGACTGAATCGATATGAAAACGGAAAAATAACTACGTATTCAACACGGGAAGGACTGTTTAATGACAACCTCTATTCCATCTTAGAGGATGACCAGGGATATTTATGGTTCTCTTGCAATAAAGGCATCTTCAAAGTCTCAAAGAACGAACTTAATCAGATGGCACGGGGCCAGCTTGAGCGCATTGCCTCAGTCGTTTACAATAAACAAAACGGCCTTCGTAATCAGGAAGCAAATGGAGGCTTCCAGCCCTCTGCATGGAAAGCGGCCGATGGCACCTTATGGTTTCCTACTCTTGGAGGTGTAGTCTTTACCCATCCAACTCAATCATACAGCAATCAGGTGAAGCCGCCTGTACATATAGAGAAAATGTACGTCAATGAGATGGCTTTCCACATGAATGGAGAAGGAATTGAGCTCGAAGCTGGGGCCAAAAAAATACAGTTTAAATATGCAGCCTTAAGCTATTCCCTACCCAAACAGGTCCGCTACAAATATATATTGGAGGGCGTGGATGAAACATGGTCTCATGAAACGCATGATTATGTTGCAACCTACACCAATATTCCTCCAGGCACGTATACCTTCAAGGTAATCGCAAGCAATAACAGCGGAGTCTGGAATGAGACGGGTGCCTCTCTCGAATTTGTACACCACCCGTTTTTCTATCAAACCATCTGGTTCAAACTCCTTGTTGGGCTCACACTTATAGGTATAGGAGCATCCATATTTAGGGTACGCATCATTCAGCTCAAGCGAAGGCAGGAGGAACTTGAGCATATGGTTGAAGAGCGTACACGGGACCTGCGGCTCGAAAAAGAAAAAACGGAAGAAGCCAAAGAAATAATTCAGTCTCAGGCAGAAAAACTGATCGAGCTTGATCGTTTCAAAACCCGCTTCTTCGCCAATATATCTCACGAATTTCGCACACCCCTGACGATGATTATTGGGCCGCTTGAAAATACATTAAGCGGATTTTATGGAGAGCTTGAAGACGGCTTAATGCGGCAAATAAACATTATGCTTAGAAACGCTCAGCGTTTGCTGCGCCTGATCAACCAGTTGCTCGATCTTTCAAAGCTTGAAGCAGGCAAGATGGAACTGCAAACCAGCGAACGAAACATGATTCCGTTCCTGGAAAACATTCTGCTTTCCTGTACGCCAATGGCCGAAAACAAAGGCATCTCACTTGATTTCACTAGCGATCACACAGAGATCAAGGCCTATTACGAGCCAGACAAAATGGAAAAGGTATTCTTCAACTTGCTTTCCAATGCATTGAAGTTCACGCCTCACGGGGGCTCCATTTCGATGGCGATCAACAAAAGGGACGCCTCAGAGACATTTCAAGCAGGTGCAATAGAGATTCTGGTCAAGGATACAGGAAAAGGAATTCCTCCTTCTGACTTACCCTATATCTTTGATCGATTCCACCAGGTTTCAGGATCAAACAGCAGAGATCATGAAGGCACTGGCATCGGCCTTGCATTGGTAAGAGAACTGATCTTGCTTCACAAAGGAGACATTTCTGTCGAAAGCGAAATCAACAAAGGAACCGAGTTTACGATTGTAATTCCACTAGGAAACAACCATTTAAGCGAGGATCAAATAAACTCTGTCGATAAACAAGAAGTATTTGCAGGGGCTACCGTGATGTCTGAATTGGCAGCAGAAGGCATTGCGTTTGATCACGAAACGCCTGTCAAACAACCTGTGAGAAACGATGATAATCCATCGCTTTCACAAAACCTGATATTGGTTGTAGATGACAACGAGGATATCCTGGAATACGTTGCCGCCATCCTATCTTCTAACTATCTAATAGAAGTGGCTTCTGATGGTATAGATGGGTTAGAAAAAGCAAAACTTCTTAAACCGGACCTGATTCTTAGCGATCTTATGATGCCCCGGATGAGCGGTAGTGATTTCTGTAAAGAAGTCAAAGCAGATCCTGACCTGAATCATATCCCGTTTATTCTAATGACTGCCCGAGCCACCAACGAACTCAAAATCGAAGGGCTCGAAATGGGGGCTGATGATTATATCCCCAAACCGTTTAACGCACGAGAGCTTCTTGCGCGCATCGGCAACCTGCTGCAACTGCGTGAAAACCAGAAAGAACTCAAGGTTCTCAATAAAACACTCGAGAACAAAGTCGAAGAGCAGTTAAAAATCATCCTCAATGACCGCATCGCATATGAAGCGGAGATTCTGGAAGCCAAAGAAAAAGCAGAAGCCTCATCACGGCTCAAATCAATTATCCTTGACAATGTAAATCACGAATTCAGAACACCTATTGCTGGAATTATAGGAAGTGCCGAGATTCTTGAAATGGAGGTTGATGAAGAGATGAGCGAGTTTGTAGGGTTTATTAAAAGCAACACCCAGAGGTTACAAAATACGCTCGACGCAGTTATTGAGTTATCTTCCCTTGAAAGTGACCAGATCAATCTCAAGAAAACCATACTCAATCCCTCTGCCGCACTAAAAGACCTTCAAACACGGTATGAACTCCTCGCTGCCTCTAAGGGCTTAACCATGGACCTTGAATTACCTGAAGAGCTTGCGTCTATCAATGTTGATGAATTTGCATTTTCGAGAATTCTCGACCACCTCATTGACAATGCGCTTAAGTTCACGAAGGAAGGCTCTATACATGTTCGGCTAGAATACTCTGATGACGAGGCTTATATCCATTTCACGGACACTGGAATTGGCATCTCAGAAGAGTTTATGCCAAAACTTTTTGAGGCCTTCGTCCAAGAAAGCGGCGGTACTGCCCGAGCGTTTGAAGGGGTTGGAATCGGTCTATCCATTTCCAAAAGGCTTACCGAAATGATGGACGGGACCTTAACTGCGGAGAGCATTAAAGGAAAAGGCACAACCATGACACTCACATTTCCGAAAATAACTGCAAACACCCTATCCTTTTCTGATCAGACGTAAGAACGAGACGATTTTCAGGTGCCGCCCATACACCATCTCTTACGTCGATTCCAGCACCAATAATGCCCTTTTCAAAAAGCAGCCTTTACCTCGCAAGGCTCTACCTTTGCATGGCTTTAGGCATCTTAGGTACTACAGCCAGTTATGGTACCTCTTTCTCACTATTCAAAGCTGATGGCGCCACTGAATCCATCAAGCAGGCAGGTCCAACACTTATACAAGGAGATCTCGAAAATAGCGTATGGACGCTCGAAGGAAGCCCGTACATTGTAACAGGTCGCCTCAGTATTCCAGAGAGCGATGAGCTCACCATCGAGCCAGGCGTCGTCATCAAGTTCATGCCCTGGGACACAGAAAACCATCCACGACTTGATGTATTTGGCACCCTTACTGCGATCGGGACAGAGGAGAATCCCATTGTATTCACCTCCTACAAGGACGATAGTTACGGAGGGGACTCCAATGAAGATGGAGACTCCTCCCAGCCCGCTCCAGGTGATTGGACCAAAATATACTTCGCTAATGACTCAGAGGGTATCATAGAACATGCAATTATCCAATATGGTGGCTTTAAGGACAATATCAAAGACAGCAGGAGCCTGGTATTTCTGAGCAACTCCTCGCCTACTATAAGAAATAATGTTCTCAGGCATTGTACTCATGCAGGTGTACGCGTAGCAGGTACAGGTTCTTTTCCTGCTATTACATTTAATCAAGTTGAACACATCTCAGCAGCAGGGATACACGTGGTTGAGGGAGCCTCTCCTCTACTTGCAAAAAACACGTTAACGGCAAACTCTACGGGTATATTGATCGAAAAAGCCACAGCCTATGTAGCTGAAAATGAATTCATCAATAACGTCGAATATGCCGTTCTCTTAGACGATGGAGGCCTGTCCCCCTCTTTGGGTAACTCCGGGACAGGCAATGGACTAGATGGCATTGCGATAAGAGGAATTCTTCACGGTAGCCAACGATGGCAAGCCAACAATAACTTCCCTTACGTCATCACTGACCTGGTTACCGTTGCCTCTACCGATTTCTTGAACATAGACCCCGGAGTTGTAATTAAAGTTGTAAAGCAGGACACGGATATTTCTCCCAATGAAGCGCGGCTCGATATACGAGGTTCACTAAACGCCATTGGTTCGGAATTAGAGCCTATTATCTTTACTTCGTTTAACGACGACACGTATGGAGGAGACACAAATAAAGATGGTTCAGCTACTATACCTGAACCAGGAGATTGGAGCAAAATCCATATTGATGGCGGCTCAGGCAATCTTGAGTACATACATGTACTGTATGGAGGCCAGCATATTGATACTGCAGGGCCGGCAAGCCTCGTCTATATCAATAATGGATCCCCCACTATCTCGAACTCCTATTTTACGCGAAGCGCTGGAGGCGCAATCCTGGTTGGTAATCCTGAAGCAAATGCCATAATTGACAACAATCAGATTGAATTAAACGGGTCATATGGCATCTTTGTCTATCTAGAAGCTACAGCTGCTATCACCAACAATTCGTTGGTAAGTAACAGCACCGGCATCCATATCGCCAGCCATTTCAACACGGTTACTGGCAACACATTTACCGGCCAAATAGGCAACGCACTGCTCTTAGAAAACGCAAGTGCAGCGGAGGTAATGGATAACACGGGTACAGAGAATGCAATTAACGGGATCGCAATATGGGGCACCCTGCCAAGCGACGACCAGTGGCACCCCAATCCTGACTTCCCTTTTGTTGTTGACAACCAACTTCATGTGTTAACTGGGAGAACCCTTACTATTGAACCAGGCACGATTGTAAAATTCAGGGAATATGGCCTCATCCCAACGGTCCTGCCTCGCCTGAATATTATTGGAGCGCTTGAGGCCATTGGGACCGAAGAAAACCCCATCGTTTTCACATCACTCTACGACGACGAGCATGGAGGTGATACAGACAATGCATCGAACACTCCCTCCGCAGGTGATTGGAGCAAGATATACTTCAACGGAGGAACGGGAAAAATCGAGCAAGCCATTATACAATACGGTGGACATTCAGACGATATCGAGCATAGCGAAAGCCAGGTTTATATTGACAACGCAACTCCACAAATAGTAGGCACCTCTATACAATATGGCAGTGGAGCAGGCATTAAAGCCATTAATGGATCCTACCCCCTAATGGTAAACAATCAGGTAAAGCACCAAACAGGTACGGGTATTCACGTTGAAAATGCGAACGCCGTATTGCGAGGCAATACTGTCACGTCAAATAGCATGGATGGTATCACGATTAATGGCAATTCAGAAATTGAACTCGGCACAGAGGGTCAGCCAGGACTCAATACGTTATGGGATAACGGCACTGTTGATATCGCCAATCATACCCCAAACACTATTCAAGCAATCGGCAATTATTGGGGCCCCACTCAAACAGGCTCCATCGACGAACGAATCCATGATGACGATGAAAATGCTTCGCTTGGTGCGGTGCTTTATGAACCTATTTATACCGGAGAGCCGCCACCTCATCTTTATACCGATGGTCTCTTCATTTCAGAATCGCTCATAAGACCTGAAGACCCAAGTGTTTTGGGACTAAGTTTTGGGTTTCATACCTTCGATGATCCTGACGGAGGCTGGCTAATCGTTGATCAACAGCGCAAATTGGCCCCAAATAATTGCTTTGCAGGTACAGCATTGACACCCGATGGAGTCGAAATTACTCCAGAGGTATCTGCTGCTCAATATTGGACAATCATGGACATAGGACTGAGCGACTATGAGTTTGATGTCAGGTTTTCACATACCAACTTAGTAGAAACGATCGATCACGCATATCGTCTCGTTTTCATTAATCGCTTCAGTGAATCGCTTTGCTGGACTCCGCTCAACACAACATTGGCCAATGATATACTGACGAGTTCAAGGATGACTGAATTTGGTCAGTTTGGAATTGGAAGCAGGCAAACTGACAATCAATTGCCTGTAGAACTCGTTTCCTTTGATCTAACAGCAAATGGTGATGCCGTTACCCTCTCATGGTCAACAGCTAGCGAGGTCAATAATGCTGGGTTTGAGATCCAGCATAAACTGAACGGGGAATTTCAAAAAGTCGGGTTTGTTGCAGGCCACGGTACTACGACTACTTTCTCAGAGTACCAGTTTGCTCTTCAAGGCCTTGATCCAGGTAACCATTCATTCCGACTAAAACAGATTGATTTTGATGGGCAGTTTGAATACAGTGAAACACTAGAAGCCATCATCTCCCTAAATGAAAGTATACATCTTACTCATGTATACCCCAATCCATTTAATCCACGCACAACATTCAAACTTGCCATTCCACAAGAGCAGCACGTTTCGATACTCGTGTATAACTCGCTAGGGCAACGCGTTTCTGTGCTCCATGAGGGGATAATGGAGGCGAACACTACACACACCTTCAGATTTGGTGCAAGTCACCTCCCCAGTGGCATGTATATCATACGCATCGAGGGCAAATCATTTTCATCCAATCGGAAAGCGATTTTATTGAAATAACAAAAAAGGCTCCCATCAGGAGCCTTTCTTTAATTGCTTTTTGAGGACTTACACTCCCAAAGCCTCGGACACACTCCGAATCATCTCACGCTCTGTGTCGATAATGCCATCATCAACCTGTGCTATCGCAACAAGATCGTCAATAAAGGCAACGCGTTGGATGATCGGTAGAGACTCTTTGATTGCTGTTAAGCAATTAGACAACATTTCAGAACCTGGTTGCGCAGCGTACGCCTGAATAGCGTCACCCAATACAGCACGGAGCTCTTCTTTGCTTAAATCAGGCTGCCAGGAATGAAGCCGTTCGAGTATTTTTTCAATTTCTGCAGGAGACAGATCATTGTCCGTACTATGCGCCAAGACGACACAAATCAGTGTCATATCATGCAAAAGGCTCCAAGAAGGATGTTCATCGATGGTGGCGCTTGATTGCTCCAGCATGACGGTTCCTGTATCCTTGAGCCCCCAGTTTTCAGCTAGCAAGGTGATCAAGCTGCGTTCACTACTTTGCAATACGCCATCTGCTTCAGCGATTTGAAGCACATCTTCCAGGGCTTTCTTGCGCTCTTCCTGGTCCAACTGCTTGTTCAACGATCGGACAGTCCGCGTAAACTCAACGTGTGCGTCATCGGTCATGTAGATAGCTAACGCTTCTAGCACAACTTCCTTCACCCCATCTACGGACAAATCCTCATCCCATTTCTGAAGAGACTTAATCACAGTCGCGAGAATGGCATCCGTAATATTCGTGCCCCCTCCAAATACAAGAGCGATGTAGACTAGAGCGAGATCGTGAGTTCGAGTCCAGGTTTCGTTTGATTTTACCATCTATATTCGGTCTTATTTTCCTACTAAGGCTAACGCATGGGCCAATTCGGTTTCAACTTCGCGCCATCCTCCAGCTTCATACCATTCAACGGACTTCTGGGAGATAATATTGCCCGTCTCTCCAGAATCTTTTAACTCGGCACGTAACGCTTGAAGTGCAGCAGGCCGTGGCCCCCACTCAACCAATTCCTCACCGTCCATTGAAAAAATGATAAGCTTAGGAATACTACGCGCCTCATTCGTTAGATATTGATCCATGATATCCAAATTGGCATCGCGGGGTAATATACGAATATTAATCTTTGAATTCAGAGAACCTGCGGCATAAATAATTGGAAGAGCGTAAGCGGAATCCACACACCAATCTTCAGTAAGAATCATCCACAACTGAGGTTCATCAATGGCTTTAATGAGCTCTTTCAAAGAATCACTCATTGAATACGCACCCTTTACCCGTGCTGCTCTCTCATCATTGTACTTCGAGTAAAAATGATAACGCCGTTCTACCCGCTCCATACCTTTTAATGGACGATCTAACTTATCCTTCCACTGGGAGATATATGCCTCGTATGTAAGCCCATTATGAGGCCTTTTAGCTTCAAAAAACTCCGGTACGCTACCTGCCATCGTATCTATTTGCTGTGCCATAATTAATTGTTTTATTAAAGTACATATTCTTCTACCCAAATTCCCCGCACCTACCTTGCTGCAATTCTTTCGTAGCATTTACCGGGCCAATATTACAGAAATACTGCGCATATCGGATTTCGGTTGATTCACGCGCGGATAGAGCGTATTTTTACAGAACCTACATATTGGTTTTCTATATCAATAACCCGCCATTATACATAATGAATTACCCACACATGATGGCTTTCCGGCCCACCGGAGCCATGTTCTTTTCTGTACTGCTCTCAGTGTGTCTCGTCCTTGGTTTTAGCGCATGCGAAGTTGAAGAAGGAAACGCAGAGTCGGCTACCCCAACCACCTCAGTTGCAGAAACGCTGCCAAACACATTAACAGATGCAGAAGTTGCGGAAGGATGGGCTTTACTGTTTGATGGAGAATCGTTCGATGGCTGGAGAGGCTATCTCAAAGATGCAGTACCAACTGAACATTGGAAAATTGAAGATGGCTCAATCCACAAAATTGCCAGTGGAGACGTTCCTCTAATGGCAGATGGGCAGCCCCAGGCAGGTGGTGACATTATCACCCTTAAGAAATACGAAAACTTTGAGTTATCGTTCGAATGGAAAGTAGCACAAGCGGCTAACAGCGGTATTAAATACAATGTCATCGAGGAAATGTCCGACCAAAACCCGCTTGGATTCGAATACCAGGTGCTGGATGATGAAAACCACCCTGATGCTAAAATGGGCAACGGCACAAACCGCACCGCGGCGGGCCTCTATGATTTGATCAGCCCTGAAAACAAAATGCTCAAGCCTGTTGGGCAATGGAATCACGGCCGCATCATATTTAATGGTCTGCATGGAGAGCACTGGCTAAACGGCCAAAAAGTGCTGGAATATGATCTGGACACGCCTCGCATGGATTCTCTTCTGGCGGCAAGTAAATACGCCCCCATCGAAGGATTTGGGGACAAGAAAGTTGGGCACGTTGTCTTGCAGGATCATAATGATGATGTTTGGTATCGTAACATAAAGATCCGAGAATTATAATCTATGAATCCTCCCTTCTCCCGCAGAGGCTTCCTTAAAACTGCGGCAATTGGAACAGCAGCCACTATAACCGGCCTACCTGCGTTTTCTGCGCAAGACAAACCTGCACAAGCTAAAATGCCTTTTAAGCTGGGTGTTGCCAGCTATTCTTTGCGCAAGTTTGACCGCAAGGAAGCGATTAAAATGACCCGCCAACTGGGCGCCGATTATATCAATATTAAATCCTTCCATCTTCCCCATGAGTATTCAAAAGATGAACTTCATGCTGGAAGAAAAGAATTTGAAGCCGCCGGGCTTACCATTGTAGGTGGTGGCACGATTACGATGCGTAAGGACTCAGATGATGAGATCCGGCCCCTCTTCGAATACGCCAAGCATTGCGGAATGCCCTTGATGGTCATCGCTCCTACTCCTAAGGTGATGCCTCGTGTCGAGAAGTTTGTCAAGGAATACGACATAATGGTAGCGATCCATAATCATGGGCCCGAAGACAAGTTCTTTCCCGGCCCCAAAGATGGCCTTGAAGTCATTAAGGGGATGGACCCGCGCGTAGGGCTCTGTATCGATGTTGGCCATACAACGCGTACAGGTGTGGATGTAATAGAATCCATTGCTGAAGCCGGAGACCGCCTCCTCGATATGCACATGAAAGACTTGTCTGACCTGATGAAAAAAGATTCACAGGTTGCTGTAGGGCAAGGCGCCATGCCCGTTGCTGGGATTTTCAAACAACTAGCTAAAATGAATTATACAGGGTACGTCAACCTGGAATACGAAATCTTCGCCGACGACCCACTCCCCGGAATGCAACAATCCTTCGCCTACATGCGGGGGGTTATAGATGGACTTGCGATGTAATCGCAAGCCTGTTTCTGGTTTCTTGTTTCTGGTTAGAATTACCTGGAGCAAATCAGAAACGACGAACACCAAACTACAAACGACAAACAAGAAACAATCATGTCTACCCGCCGAGATTTTTTACGCCTTGCTGCGACTTCGTCTTTAGCAGCTGGAGCTGCCACTTCGATTATCACGTCTAAAACACATGCCCTGGCCCGAAGGCAACCGTTAAAAGCGATCTCTCCTAATGACAGGATCCGTATCGCCACAATTGGAATGGGCGGAATGGGATTTGGAGATACGCGTACTGCTCTTCAGGTCGACGGGATAGAATTCGTAGCTGCGGCAGATTGTTATGATGGCCGGCTTAAGCGTGCCCAAGAAATTTGGGGCAAAGACCTGTTTGTGACCCGGGACTATCGTGAGATCATTGCCAGAGATGACATTGACGCCGTTATAATAGCCACTCCGGATCACTGGCACGCACAACAAACCAAAGATGCGCTGAAAGCAGGCAAGGCCGTTTACTGTGAAAAGCCAATGGTCCAAAAGATCGAGGAAGGCCACGACGTACTTAAAACGGAAGAAGAAACCGGCAACTTGCTGATTGTGGGCAGCCAACGCGTAAGTTCGATTATTTACGAGAAGGCCAAATCCCTGTATGAATCCGGCGCAATCGGAACTCTTAACATGGTCGAGGCCCGCTTAAATAGAAACTCGGCTATTGGAGCCTGGCAATACAGTATTCCACCAGACGCCTCCCCAGAGACTGTTGACTGGGACCGCTTTGTGGGCCATGCAACGAAGCGAGAATTTGACGCTAAACGATTCTTCCGCTGGAGAAACTACCAGGACTACGGCACCGGCATTCCTGGCGACTTGTTTGTCCATCTATTCTCAGGCATTCATCTTGTCCTAAACTCAAATGGTCCTGAACGCGTTATGGCTTCCGGCGGCTTACGTTACTGGGTCGACGGTCGGGATGTACCGGACATCATTCTTGGTCTCTACGAGTATCCTGAAACAGAGTCGCATCCGGCTTTCACCATGTCATTGCAAGTCAACTTTGCAGATGGCGGCGGAGGCGGGACGCAGTTCCGTTTTATTGGCAACGAAGGGGTAATTACGATTAACTCGCGTGACACAACCCTGACTCGGTTAGCACCAAGATCTGAGCCCGGCTATACGGTGGGCACTTTTGCACAGGAAATGCAAGAGGCCTACATCAGCGAATATCGCGATGAGTACCCAGCCCCTGATCGCGCTCAACTGCGTGGTGCAAGTGAAGAAGTATTTACCGCTCCAGGTGGATACAACGATCGTCTGGATCACTTCACAAACTTCTTTACAGCCATGCGTACAGACGGCACGGTTGTAGAAGATGGCCCATACGGATTTAGAGCCGCTGCCCCCGCCCTCCTGACAAATGTCAGCTACGAATCCCGGCAAATAATTAACTGGGATCCCAACGCCATGAAAATCATCGACCCAGCCAATATGAGCAGTGAAGAGTAAAACTCTTTTTGCCAAAGGCAATAAACACATTACCCATGACTACCAGACGTAATTTTATTAAGACCACTGCTGCAGGTGCAGCAGGAGTAAGCCTGGCAGCAGGCATGCCAGCAGCTAGCTATGCGCGTATAATGGGCGCAAATGATCGGGTTCGTGTTGGGGTTGTTGGATATTCTAGCCGGGCTCGGGGATCTTTAATTCCCTCGTTTTTAAAACACACCGAAAAGAAAAACTTCCAGCTAGTCGGTGTATCCGATATCTGGAATCAGCGCCGGGCTGAGGGTGTTGCTGCTCTTTCTGAGGAATGCGGACATGCAATCAAGGAGTACAGAAACAACGAGGAGTTGTACGATTCTGGAGATTGTGACGCGGTCATTATCTCAACTGCTGATTTCCAACATGCACTGCATACCGTTGAAGCTGTTGAAGCGGGGTGTGATGCCTATGTAGAGAAGCCTTTCGCAAACACGATGGCTGATGCTCGGATGACACTTAAATCAGTTGAAAGCAGCGACCGCGTTATTGCTATGGGCACCCAACGCCGAAGCGCTCGAAACTACCATCTAGCCAATGCTTTCCTTAATTCTGGTGATTTTGGAGATGTTTGCATGGTTGAAATGAGTTGGAACGTTAATCAACCAGGTAGATGGCGGAGAATAAACGAATGGAAAGATCTTACTGAGAATGACGTCGATTGGAAACGATTCTTGATGAATCGTCCCTGGGAGCCGTTTGATGCCCGCAAATTCCGGGAATACCGCCTCTTCTGGCCCTACTCCTCAGGCATTCCCGACCAATGGATGGTTCACCAGATTGACACCATACACTGGTTTACCGGCCTGCCTCGGCCACGAAGCGTGGTTGCAAATGGGGGTATTTATATGTGGAACGACGGCCGTGAGAATTTTGATACCATGACCGCCGTCTTTGACTATGGTCCTCTGGATGACATGTCAAAAGGATTTCAGGTTGTGTATTCTTCAAGGCAGACAAACTCAGCCGGTGGCACCAAGGAGATCTATTACTCGAATGGTGGTACGTTGGATCTCTCCACAAACCAGGTTACCCCTGATGGAGGGCTTACAGAACGAAGAGCTAGCGCAATGGGCATGAAGCCGTTCTTGCTCGATGAACAGCAACTCATGGAAGCGGTCCAGATCGAGACAGGAGCGGACACCGGTGTGGACAATGCTACTGAGGCCAATATGGTTAACTGGATGAACTGCGTTCGCGACCGTGCACGTCCGAATGCAGACATCATGGCCGGCTACAGCCACTCTGTAGCCCTGTGCATGACCATTGCTGCGTTGCATACTGGTAAACGCATCACCTTCGATGACAAAAAGCAGGAAGTTGTTATCGGATAACCCTGAACCCCAAATACTACCCACCATACTCACGATGAAAGCCTTAATCCCCTCTATCATTTTGATCGTTTTTGCGGTGATAGCTTTTGCGTACGCCTCTACTCCTCCTCCTGATAAGAATGGAGATGTACAGGTCGTCCACCGTGAAGACAAGAAACGTGTTGATGTGTATATTGATGACACATTATTTACTTCCTACTTGTTTTCAGAAGAAGGAAGTAGCCTAAAAAAGCCTGTTTTATATCCCCTACGAACAGCAAGTGGTATCGACATTACCCGTGGTTATCCGTATGAACAACGAGCAGGTGAGCGGGTCGACCATCCCCATCATATTGGCCACTGGCTAAACTACGGAGACGTCAATGGGCTTGATTTCTGGAACCACTCTGAATCCACACCAGAAGAGCGGAAAGCCACCAGGGGCACCATTTTGCACCGAAAAGTCTTGAAAGCTGAAGGTGGAGAGAATCGAGGCATCCTCGAAGTAGAAATGGATTGGTTAAAACCTGACGGGTCGGTGATTCTAACTGAAACCACTCGTTTCACCTTCAAGAAGAGCGACAATAAACGTATGGTGGACAGAATCACCACGTTAACCGCTCCACAAGAGGATGTGAAGTTCACGGACAACAAAGAGGGCATGCTTGCTATACGAGTAACTCGCGCTCTTGAGCACCCATCCGATGACGAAGTACTTCTTACCAATGAAATGGGCAAGCCCATGGAAGAAAAGGTGATAGATAACACAGGAGTATCTGGTCAGTACCTGAGTAGTGAGGGACTCTCTGGCACTGGTGTATGGGGCACACGGGCCAGTTGGATGATTCTCTCAGGGATTATTCACGATGAAAACGTATCCGTAGCTATCATCGATCATCCCTCAAACCCAGGCTACCCAACCTATTGGCATGCCCGCGGTTACGGACTCTTTGCTGCAAACCCACTTGGACAAAAAGTGTTCAGCAAAGGAGAAGAAGAACTCAACTTCAGCCTCAAAAAAGGAGAATCCACAACCTTCCAATACCGAATCGTCATCCTCTCCAACGACGCCGACCCCTCTCACACGATTGAAATGTTGTCGAAAGCATTTTCGGAAGTCTGACGACTTTAGTTCAAGGTTCAAAGTTCAAGGTTCAAAGTTTTTTACTTCTACGGATCAACAACTTTGAACCTTGAACTTTGAACTAAAAAAGCATGACCACACTTTCCAACGCCCTCAAGCTCTTCTTTGCACTCTGTCTCTTACTCTCTACAACTACCTCCTATGCCCAGGAGTTTGACTTAGTGGTTGATGCTGGTGAGGTTGATCGGTACAATTCTGTGGTTTCTTTTGACTGGCCAGAATCGTTATCCAGGCACGATGCGGGATTGTATGATGCCCAGGGTGAGGAACTTGCTGTCCAGTATTACGACAAACGGGGCTGGTTTATTTTGGGTGAGTTACAATCTGGAGCACAGGCTAGCTTTGTCTTAAAGAGTAAGACCTCCTCTGACTTTGAGACCATTGAATCCTCGTTCAGGGACAATGGCGCCGTTGGTTTCTCCTTAGACGGCTCGATGGTTCTACAGTACAATTCTGCCGAGACGGACCTTCCCAGAAAAAACATCAAGAAGAAGTTTAAGAGAGGTGGATATATCCACCCAGTGATGACTCCATCAGGGATTACCGTCACCGATGATTACCCACGCAACCACACTCACCACCATGGCATCTGGGCGGCATGGACCAAGACAGAGTTTGATGGACGAGAGCCTGACTTCTGGAATATGGGTAATCGTTCGGGCACGGTAATCCCCGCAGGACTGGATACAACTTGGGCAGGCCCAGTGCTTGCTGGTACAAAAAGCAAACACGTATATGTTGATCTATCTGCAGATGAACCTGTAGATGTGCTGAATGAGTCGTGGGAAATTAACGTTTTCTCAATTCCAACAGAGGGGGCCAAACCCTACTACCTCTTTGACCTGCATGTGCTTCACGAAACGGCAACGGAAAAACCGCTCCACTTACCCGAGTATCGCTATGGGGGGATTGGCTTCCGAGGTCATTGGGACTGGAATGGAGCTAAAAAGACGTTTTTCTTAACCTCTGAAGGGAAAGATCGATCGAACGGACATGCTACACGAGCCGACTGGTGCCACATTGGCGGCCTGGTGGACGGAAGCCTGGCTGGCCTGGCTATTTTGAGTCATCCTGACAACTTCAGGCATCCTCAACCCATGCGAATTCATCCTACTGAGCCTTTCTTTAACTGGGCGCCTTCCCAGGCAGGAGACTGGTCCATAACCCCTGATCAACCCTACAAGGTTACCTATCGATTTGTAGTCATGGACGGAGAACCTGACTCCGCATTATATGATAGGCTCTGGCAAGATTTTGCAACTCCTCCTTCAGTTACACTTTCAACTCGCTAAACTCACCCTTTGCTGTATACAAACAGAGGCAATTACTTAATGCTTTTGACTCTTTTATTTGAATATGCGTAGGTCTCGCGATGCCGCACGATTGGATTGCGGTCTCCACTGAATCTTGGAGAAGGCGGCACGGGCCGGCGCTCAGGACCTCCAGGAGGCGGAGGAGGCGGATTTGATGACGAACCTGAGTCCCTATTCCATACAAAATGCCATAAAACAAGCCCGACTACTACAGGCCCAAAAGCGATAACAATACTAAATATTTGAAACGCCCATTCCATATTTCCGTCCTATTAAAATGGTAAACGCTGATTACGAAGGAGTTGAGGGTGGTCTATTTCTTAGATCGGCTAGATAAAAAAGACCTTTAGAAGATGCCTAAGAGTGAGCTTTATTGAAGGATCATACTGCTCACTCCGATGCTCTTCATCGTAATCGCTGCAATTAATAATTCAATCTCGTAGATGCACCTAGCGTAGTACACAGTGTCAGATATTGCGTCTTGAATCAGATCATCTCTTTATCAATACATCAGATCAAAACAAAATCTATACCATCAATCCAAGCCGCAGGGAAAGTGAGGACACTATTTAAAAATGCGTCCTCTCATCGGAAGTGCAAAGCGGAAAAATACAGGGGGCAAAAGACAAAAAAGAGAGGCGAAACGCAAGGTTTTTTATAAGCACATTTGCCGATTAAGCCTCTCCTTTGGTGACGGAGGGGCTAAAACCAACAGGCAGCACTTCGCGATATAATTTGAGAAGTTGTTTTTCGATGTGATTTTGTTTTTCGATCATCTCCTCATACACCTCTTCTGAGTCCCGGTCTTCAAGCTTAGCAATAATTTGGGACTGGGTCTCGTATATAGTCTCTAACATCGCTTGATTCTTGATTAGTAGAATCAGTATTGCCGTCAGGTCTACGTCTAGCATTATATTTTATAGTTCAAAGTTCAAGGTTCAAGGTTCAAAGTTGATTGGCATTGAGGTTCTCTTCAACAACACTGAACCTTGAACCTTGAACTTTGAACATAAACGTTGAAACACATTAAAAGAGAAATTGTTGTTCTGAACGCGACAATGATAATAAGGCAGTACCTTTTCTAATAATAACTCTAACCCACTTTTTCACATTCATGCCCAATCTACCAGAAATTACGGTAACAGAACTGAAACAACGGTTGGATACAGGTGAAACACCCTATATCCTGGATGTGCGCCGCAAAGAGGAACACGATTTTGTTAATATTGGAGGGCATTTAATCCAGTTAGATTATCTCCCAGACAGATTTGAAGAATTAGAATCGCACAAGGACGAAGAGATCATTGTCTATTGCCGCTCTGGAGCCAGATCCGGCAGAGCCGTCCAGTTCTTGCAGTCCCGCGGCTTCGAGAAGGCCACTAACCTTAAGGGTGGTATTTTAGCATGGAGCGCAGAAATAGATCCCTCCCTACCGACTTATTAGAAGTGCAAAGTGCAGGGTGCAAAGTGCAAAGTTTTTTGGACCTTCAACCATAAACTTTGAACTTGACACATTGCACTTTGCACTTTGCACTTTGCACTTTGACAACATTCCCAATCCTCACAGGCCCCACAGGCGTTGGTAAGACGGAGTTGAGTCTTCAGTTGGCTGAAAGGCTCGATGGTGAGATTATCTCTATTGATAGCCGCCAGGTGTATAAAGAGCTAGGGATTGGGACGGCGAAGCCTGCAGCAGAAGAACTCGCTCGCGTCCCACATCATTTTATCAGTGAGCGAAGCATACATGATTCGATCTCGGCCGGGCAATTTGCACGCATCGCAGAAGATCGCATTTCAGATGTACTTGCTCGAGGCAGGACGCCGATCGTCGTTGGCGGGTCTCCGATGTATATTCAGGCGTTGCAATATGGCCTGGCAGAGATTCCAGATATCTCCCCGGAGGTGCGCACTAAACTGGACCTCCGGTTGAAGACAGAAGGCAGCAGCGTATTGTTTGAAGAGTTGTGCAGTGTAGATCCGAAGGCCGCTGAGACGATGGATGCTACAAAGTCACAACGTATCGTTCGCGCCCTGGAAGTGTACCACGGTACAGGTAAACCACTCTCCCACTTTCACCAATCTCACAGCAAGCCCAAATACAGATATAACACTTTTGTGCTCTTTAGGGACAGAGCCACGTTATATAACCGTATTAATCGCCGTGTAGATATTATGCTGCAGTCCGGATTGGTCAAAGAAGTAGAACAGCTGTTGATCTCAAACGTGGACACAACCCTGCCCGTCTTACGCACCATAGGCTATCAGGAAGTCATCGATCACCTACAAGGGGTCCATGACTACGAGGAAATGGTTCGGCTCATCAAACGCAATTCCCGCCGATACGCAAAGCGCCAACTCACCTGGTTTCGCAGATTTGATGAGTATGTGTGGATTGATTTAGAAGGAGCAGACGATCCACTGGAATCTATACTATCGGTATTAGCCTAGATTAACCAGCGACTGCATTAAATCGCCGAATTATACCCACCCCCTTGTACTTAGTCCTATTTCTCACAGAAATAAGAGCACTGTACTCGTCAGTCGTCCTACTCCTGATGGAAATGAGAGCAATGCACTGGTCTGTAGTCTTTTTCCTGCCAGAAATGGGAGCACTGCACTGGTCTGTAGTCTTATTCCTGCTAGAAATGAGAGCACTGCACTCGTCAGTAGTCTTATTGCTGGCAGAAATGGGAGCACTGCACTGGTCAGTGACCATATTTTCAGCGGAAATAAGACCGTCACACTAGTCAGCAGCCCTTTTCCTGAGCGAAATAAAACCACAGACAAGCTAACTCACTCAAGGGTTCAAAACGAAAAAATGTTGCTGATGTACTTTGCTGTATTTCCCCATTTCTGCCGTGACCCTGACGCCTTTCTCATCAAATAGCTTCTTCCATTCTGGTACTGTTCTGAAGTGAAGGAATTCTTCCTGTGCGTTCATCAAGCCGCCAGAACGAAGCCGGTTGGCAAGCACATCGAGAAAGGTTAAGACTTTGAGATCCTGCTCGGTTTTATAGACAGACTCTACAATGACGATCTGACCTTTTGTAACGCGTTTCGCTTCGTCGAGGACGCGCTCCGCACCTTCTGCATGGTGAAGCACGAAATAAAGGATGGTGGTATCAAACTGATTGTCTTTGAAAGGAAGTGTCTGTCCATCGTAAAGGACATGAGGGAGATCGGTTCTATTCATATCGACCACATCTGCAAGAGTGACATCTGCTCCCCATTTGTTCTTGATTTCTTGCCCCACATAACCTTCCCCAGATCCAAGATCGAGTACAGCTCCTTTTCGATTTGAAGGGGCAATGAGATCCTCAATATCATGCACTTTCAGCTTTGCCCGGAATCGCTGGAGGGCCTGCAGCCACTCTCCTGGTTTTTCCCTGTAAACGAACAACAACAATAGCCCCCATCCCCACCAACCAAGATGAACAAAGAGCCAATAAGGACCATCCGAGTAGAGAAGATACGTGCCCATAGAGCAGGCGCCTAACCAGAACCAATGCCAGCCTATTTTCTCTTGCCACGTGATTAATGCAAATAGGCCTAAGAAATACCAGGGATGAATGGTGGTTGAGAGCAATAGAAATGCCACGCTGATTGCCAGGAATGCTTTTGGCAAGGACCAGTTAAATTTCCAATCCAGTGCATATATGATGGGCAAACTAATCAGGAAGATGCGCCTAAGGAAGGGCCCCAATTGCTTACTCCAATCATCGCCTGTCCAGATCAAAAAGACTTCCTTAATCGCATAATAGATGCCAGCGTTAAACTCAAAGAAGCTTACATACAGGTTAAGAGACTCAAATATATTGCTCAAAAACTCGGAAAAGTAAAACGGAGCAAGCAACAGCACGGACACAATGCCTCCAGGGATAAGCCCCTTCCACCCAAAACGCCTCCAAAGAAGCGGGAAAAACACAAACGGATAGAGTTTCACCCAACCGGCAAAAGCCAGGGCGCTGGATGCCAATATGGGCTTATTCCGATGTGCAAACCAAAGACAAGCCACCAAAAAGAACAACATGGCAGACTCGGTGTGTGCCTGCCCAGCGGTTTCAACAAGAACCAACGGATTCCAGGCATACAATATCAAAAAGGCTCTGGATACCATTGCAGCCAACATCAAGAGAGCTCCGATTTCCAGTAAAGACAGTAAGGCCTTGATCACGTAATAGGAGGCCTCCCATCCCTGCCCATACACCAATCCACCACCTGCAAAGACTAGCTGAGAGACGGGGGGATATACCGAATAATAGTCGGCTGAATTCAGAAGTGGGTATATGGGATCATCCTGCATCTCCGACAGGACAGGATCTGAAGGTTTATACTCAAAGGGATTCTCTCCCTGCGCCGTAAGTACACCATCCCATACATACCGGTAAGCATCATCAGATAATATTGGCGGGATATATGAAAAACCGATACGCAGGAGTATGGCCAAAATGATAATGACTCCTTTTGACGGTACATACCATCTCCACATGGCGATCAACACAAGTGAACTTGCAATAACAGAACCCACGAAATACGGCCAAAGCACTCGGTCGTGCGCAAAATAGGCGCACGCTGCAAGCAAGAGAATGCATAGAGTGGTTAGGAAAGGACCTCGGAGTTTCTGAATCACTAGTGGCTTAACGTTGAGAATAGGTGGAATGGTAGTTTGATTCTTGTACTCTTGTGTATTCCCTCCCCTCGAAATGTTTCACCCATCCATTACCTGTTAAAAACAATGCGAACCGTCCTTCCTCCATTTTCCAACTTATAGTCATCCGCCATTTCACCAATGAAGAAAAGCCCTCTACCGCCATCATTTAGAAGATTTGCACCCTCGACAGGATTGTCGACCTCAGACTGATCAAAACCCTCACCCTCATCCTCTACAACAATGGAAATCGTCTTCTTGGCTATCGTAAGATTCACGGTTACCATTTTAGACGCATCCGATTTATTTCCATGCTCGATCGCATTGGTTACAGCCTCACTCAAGAGGAGAACCACTTTGTAGGCCAGCTCATCGTCCGTGATTTGAGATGCCAGAAATGCCTCTGAACGATCAACGATTTCATCGAGGTGCTCAAATTCGCTTGAGCATTTAATATCCAAGACTCCTGCACGCGTATTCCTTATCTCAATCATCTCAAAATCGGTCAATGTTCAACAATCCCCGTACGCAACCTGCTGCCACAGGCACGAATCTTAATAAACGGTGTGAGTTAAATTGAGAACTCATTTTACACACTACTTGTGGCTCTTTGTAAGCTGGTTGAACATAACATGTTTGTCAGGCATGCATAATTAGTAAATTATCTTCAATGTCGCAAGGAAAATACAAGAATCTCTACGTAGCACTGCTCTACGAAGCTTTCTTCCCAGCGTTTCAATCCTACCATCGCTATTACTGTAATAACAAATGCTACGTTTGCTCTTATTACTTTTCTTACCCGTTTCCTGCCCGGATTCCTCCTTTTTTGATTGGTCTCCAGAACTGAGGTATGAAATTCACATTGAACCCTCAAAAAATCTAATGGAGATTTCTGGGTCATTGGATGCAATTAGCGCTGGAACGTATTTCTTTGTTTTACCCAGAACACAGGGTGCGCCTATACAACATTTCATACGTTCTCTTGAATTTAGCGATGCATCGGGAGTCTTAGATTACACACTCACTGACGAAAAGGAGTGGCGAGTAAGGACGAGAGAAGAGTCCATTCAATTTAAGTATTCCATTAACCTCCGGCAGGCAGAACGATATGAAAGAGAGGCATGGGGTGGCTCAACGAATCTTCTTGATGAGCGGATGGCTTTTTTAAATGGGGGGTTCAGTTTCATTATACCACTAGTTAAGGGATTAAACTCATCAATCGAAGTAACCTGGAAAGTCCCACCTACCTGGCGCGTTGTAACTCCGTGGTCTGATGGCTCCCAGTATACCATTATACCCACTCAATATGCGCTAGTGCGTAATTATTATACGGTATTTAAGCAAGGATCGGGGTACTCCCGCAGAATACGTACAATGGATCTGAATACCATCTGGTTGGGAGAAGATGACATTAATGAATTCCCCCAGGCCAAACGTGCGATTGCTAAAGTCGTTGAAGCTGCGCTGATGATTTTTGGGTATGAAGCCTCTAGGGAAGCAGTCACTCTTATTTTGAGAGATTCAAACTCCTTCAATCAATTTAGAGCCAGTACCGAAGCAAACTCGATCGAGTTTAACTTCAAGAAAGGCACCACCTTTAACCAATTATGGAATACTTACAGAGAAGGCTTTCTCCGATTGCTTGCGCATGAGATTATGCATACCTGGGATCGAAGGGAAATTGAACACGCGTCTGCATACCTGCATGTCCCTGAATGGGGTCCAAATACCTGTTGGTTACGAGAAGGGTTTACAGAGTATTTTGCGATGCTCAATCTGTACAATGCAGATATTTATGACCGTACACAGTTCCTTAGCGCAATGCATGCGATCAAAAATGCAGCCGATAAAATCAATGCTGATCACAGCCTCGACCTTTCTTCAAGCTGCGCCTCGTTTTATCACAATGGCAAAGCTCTTCAGTACGTCTATACGGAGGGGGCAGCTCTGGCCTTTATGTTAGACCTGTCTCTAAGGGAATCCACAAATGGTGTCAAAACACTTCCCCTCTTCATGCGGGCATTCATGACCAAGTACCGCTACGAAGAAAAAACAGAAGAAGCCTTTATGAGGGAATGGAAGGCTTATGCACCTCGCCATCTAAAAGACATCAAAACACAATTGGAACGAAAACATACCACCGACTTGAAGGAGCCGCTCGCGCGAATGGGTATCACTTGGGTTGCCAATTCTCCAACACATAGCCCTCGCTGGGAGATAAAGTCGGATGCTCCTTTTGAGTGGTACTTTGAATAAAAAAACCACTCCCCGAATAAACGGAGAGTGGTTACCTGCCTTGTCGCTAGAATAGTCTAACGTTGTACTATCTTATAATAGTGATAGTACTTGCTGAGCTCCTAGGTTTGCTTGCGAAATTGCAGCAATCCCTGTCTGCTGTAAAATCTGGAGCTTAACAATTTCAATTTGCTCTTTTGCAAAGTCAGCATCTTGAATTCGGCTACGTGCAGCTTCCTGATTCGTCATATTGATCGTCAGGTTTTCCTCTTTAAATGTAAGAGCAAGCTGGCTGTTACCAATTCCACCAATGGTGCTAGCAACAGTATTAATAGCTGTTTCAATAGATGACAAAGATGCACTTGCTGAAGCTGCTGTGCTTACGCTAAGTGATGTTGAACCAACACCCAGTGTACCTGCAGAAGTATTAGATACACTTACAGAGAACGTATCTGTACTTAATGCACCAACCTGGAAGCTGAAAGCAGAAGAAGAGAATACACTCAATCCACCAAAGGTTGCACTGTTCAGTACAGAGTCAATTTCTGTTGACAGTGAATTCAGTTCATTGCCCAGAATATTTCGCTCTGTAGAGCTCAGAGTACCATTCGCACCTTGAATGGTTTTCTCTTTCATCGTCATCAAGATTTCCTGAATCGTAGTCATGCTACCTTCAGCAACACTTAGCATACTCTTGGCATCGCCAATGTTAGCAAGCGCCTGAGCCTGACCGCGAACTCTTGATTCTAGCTTTGTTGCAACAGATAGACTAGCAGCATCTTCCTCTGCACTGTTGATACGTGCCCCAGTCGCAAGGCGAAGCTGACGCATACCAAGTTCTGAATTATTTCTCTGTAATTCGAAGAGCGATTGAAGCCCAAGAATATTACCATTTACACGGGTAAGATCTCCGAATGCCATGATTATTTCTCCGTTTGTATTATTTTGGCTGTGGAGTACGTAAGTAAATCGGGATAGCGTTTTATGTGCCGATTATTACGCAACAAATGACGGTACCTCCGCCGCTGCATGTACCATCGTTTTAGGTAGACGAACACACATGCATGTACTGTGGGATTTAGTTTCCTTGGCGGACTGTCACAGGTCCAGATTGTGGGTTGTGGAGGTTACAATGGGTTTGTGGGAATCGAGCACGGAAATGCTCTAGAGCGTATATCGTCGAAAGGAGAGTCGACTAAAGAGATGCCTTAAAATAGTTTTAGCTTTAAGGATGTGAACGTACAGATTGCACCGAAATGTGCATTAAAAAGGAAGTGGAGAATAAACAAACCCGTTCACAAAGCAGACGCAGATTCGAGTAGCCCGCTGAGTTTTCCTGTCAGATTTTTTCTCTCTATTTGCCCAACATATTCTGCATTCGCTTCCGGCAACTGGCCTTTATCCCAGGCTATATAGATCGCTTCAAGAGATTGGCATATACCTTGAAGATCGCCCGGAGATACGATCCAACTGGCTTTATACATTAATAAAGCGTCTTTTGCGGCCCCTTCCGGTACCAGGCCGAGAATGGGCTTGCGTGTCCCCATATACTCAAACAACTTGCTGGTGGAGATCAATTCCTGCCCCTCTCCTTCCCCTACAGTCATCCAAAGAACATCAGCTCCTAAAACGTACTCAATAGCCTGGCCATGAGAAACATACCCCGTATACTCGATATATTGAGACAAACCCAAGGACTCAGCCAGCGCCTTGCTGGACTCTGGAACCAATCCTACAAACATAACCCGAATCTGGGGGGCATATTCCGGATATTCACCGATGAAACGAGAAAGGGCTCTGAGGAAAAAGTCCGGCGTTTGTGCATCATAAAAAACACCGCTATACAGGAGTGTCAGCATACCGCCTTTTGTTATAGACTGCTTACCGGCTAAGTCCTCCTGATCATAACCTTGTGATAAAACACGCACTTGTTTTGAAGGAGCACCCTTGCTGTAGGAGTGCAAGCGCCCTTTTATTCGCTCACAAATACGTTCGTTAATGCTTACTACAGCACTAGATTCAAGAAGCACTTTCTTTTCTAGAGCACGATGCATGTACCTGTGTACAGGCGTTGGGTATTCATGCCTTGGGTTATCCAGCCAATCATCACGGTAATCCACGACAAATGGGATACCTGTTTTTTTCGCCACCTTGCGAGCAACCAGAGCGGCAGAGTAGGGTGGAACGGTAGCCAATATTATATCGAAGGGGGTTTCTTCATGAAGGGTTAATGCCCGGCGTACAGCCGGCCGGACCCAGCCCACTTTATTATCTGGAATAAATACTGCCTGGCTAATGCTGGACATCCACTTCCTAGAAGATTCAGCGGGCAAAGATACCGTCGATTTTCTCTTGAATAAGCGCGTTGGATCCAGGCTCTGCGTCCGAACAATACGGATATCATCGGACTGCACCTCCTTCTCAAGCTCTGGATCAAACGCGAAGTATCCTCCTGGTTCTACCGTCAATACAGTCGGCTTCCATCCAAATTCAGGCAGATACTTGACAAACTTTGTAATGCGTTGCACTCCACTCAACCCCATAGGAGGGAAATAATAAGCAACCACAAGGACTCGTTTCATGCACGCTTATCGTTATCTAAGCCCTACAAGGCCATTGACCGCATCTACCAACCGCCCTGAGTGGTAACCCCTACCCTCTTTGAAGACGTATAGGACGTTGCTGATGTCCTCTGGATTCGCTTCAGGGTTTCCTTCTATAACAACCAGGTCTGCTATTTTGCCAGGAGCGATCGAACCGAGTGTATCCTCAATGCCAAGAACCTTCGCTCCATTCAGGGTCATGATTTGAATGACTTGAGCTGGCGTAAAACCCGCCTCCAAAAGCAACAGGTAGTTCCTCTGATCCCCAAACCCGGGCAAGGCGCCACCAAACCCGGTAGGGTCTACACCCGCGGCGAGCAATCCGCCAGCCTCAACAAAGGCATATTCGTAGGCCTGTGCTTTCTCAAAAAGGCCTGCGGCATAGGGATAATTTGTGTTTCCAGCCTGTTCTTGAATCTGCTTGTACGTGTTCATGTATTCTTCGCGCACTTCGCTCGACATCGCATCCAGGCTACGCTGATCCGCCATGGGCCGGCCGGGTACGTACATCTCGTAAACAGCCAGCGTTGACGTCATAGGTACATCATTATCAATCATGGCTTGGAAGGTAGACTGTACTTCCTCACTATCCAGATCAACACTTAGTAACCCTTGCTCAAGCTGGTTTGGGCACTCGTTCCTATCTCTTGAGCCATCGTAATCACTGTTGGTAAAAAATCCGTGTTCTAAGTTGTCGATTCCAAGAGCTACAGCCTCTTTGAAGCTGACCGAGCATAAATGTCCCGTTACTTTAATCCCCAGCTTGTGCGCTTCATCAATGGCAGCGCCTAACTCTTCCTGGGAAATCAAGGTATATGCTTTAAACCAATCGACACCCTCTTCCGCCCAATAGCGAACCACGCGCCGGGCATCTTCAGGCGTGGCAAGGCGCGTCATGTACGTCATCCCACTCCCCCCCGTGATGTACGGTCCTGTCACATACAGCCTCGGCCCAATTTGGCTGCCCTCCTCAACAGCACGCTTTAAATTCAACTCACTGTAGGGTGCGGCACTGCCTGTTGTACGGATCGTGGTAACCCCGGAGGCAAGATATAAGAGCGGTGCCGTATAGTTAAGTTGCACACGGCGCTTGGACGTTGTATAGAACGTGTGATTGTGCAGACCTATTATACCTGGAATTACTGTGTGCCCTTCTAAATCGATCACCCTGGCCGACTCTGGAATGTCTACCTCTCCTTCATCCCCAACCGCAAGAATCTGATCTCCTTGTATGACTATGGTCTGGTTTTCGGCACTTTCCGCTCCTGTCCCATCAATTAGATGAACACCTCTCATTGCAATAACGGCCTCATCAAAGGCTATATATTGCTCAAAGCCGGCGTCAAGGCCTGGACGCGTTTGCGCATTTGCAGATGCGGTAAGTACAAATAAGAGTAGTAAGATTCTTGCTCGAATCATATAGATATCTGGGTGACGGATGAAAGATCATCCCATCTTACTGTATAATGAAATACATTGCAAGGCGTACAAGCGTTGATCGCTTTTATGTAATTCGTTCCTTGTCTCATTCCCCCACGTCAAACACAAACATCATCCCTGAATCGATATGTTCGGCGATGTGGCAGTGCACCATCCACTTGCCCGGATTTGAAATCTCCAGTAGAATTTCGGCTGTAGAACCTGCCGGCAGGATCACGGTGTCTTTCCAAACCAGGATTTCGTTTCGAATCCCATTTCTCTTCAGGACAGCAAAACGTTGGCCGTGTATATGAACTGGGTGCTGCATCGCATGGAACGCATCCCTTTCATTGATCAGCTTTATTTTTATAAGATCACCAACCTGGAAGGCCCAGTCGATATCCATGTTTTTGTACCCGGTTTCTGGATCTTCCAGAACCCACTGAATCTCTTTTCCTGTACTGGCCCAGTTCATCATGGGCATGGTACCGCTCCATTCTACCGGGTTAAAATACACATAATCGAACCGCATGAGTTGTTGGACAACTGCCGGCAGGTTTTCAGCTTCTAACTTGACTACAAGCTCTTTGTCTACTGGCCTATCGTAATACGCTTTGATTCGAGCAAACTCCTGGATCACGTCTTCATTCTCTCTGAGCCGGTCAAAAGCAGGTAATTCATGTTCTACAGCCACTTCCTGGACGTCTATAAATCCTAGCGTATCTACCTCTGGAAAGAACAATCCTTTACGGTGGTGGATAGCCTGGACCTTGTTTAATATGGGTATCCGGCCTGATGAATCAAACTGGACCTCTACCATATATCGCTCGGCGGTCGCAATGACCACATTATCTACCCAAACCTCCTTCTCATATCGTCCCACATCGGAAGCCACCAACTTCATGGGATGCTCACCTATGCTGATATTGTAGGTCCTGGTATTTGATGTATTGGTTAAATAGAAACGAATCACCTCGTCTTGCTTCACTTCCAGCTGGTAGTCAGCCACACCATTCAATAGAAACGTATTTCCAAAACGGCCCATCATCATATAGTTTGATGACTCCTCTCCATAAGGGACCACTCCATTCTCATCTAGCAAGATGTCATCCAGTACGATAATCTCTTCAAGATGAACAGGGTTAAAATACTCAGGATCATCCGAGCGAACAAGGATATTCGCATACAACCCCAAATCCATCTTGATGTCTTCCCTGAAATGGGGATGGTACCAATACAGCCCAGGATCGGGGAATTTCAGCGTATAACGATGAGAAGCACCTGGCTGGACCAATTCCTGCGTTAGACCAGGAACGCCGTCGTGTTGGTAATCCAACCGTAATCCGTGCCAATGAATAGCAGAGGGCAGATTTATTTCATTGACGAAATTGACATGCACCTCATCACCCTCATTCACTTCCAGCAGCGGCCCCGGATACTGTTCATTAAAGCTGTACATCGCTAGATCATGGCCCTTAATCTGCCTACGGACGATATTCGCGTTGAGTGTAAATGTATCGCCGTCACGTAAACGAATTCGCTTCCTTTGTTCTGCATTTGGAAGTGATTGTTTAACGGAATCAGGAATGGAATAGGGATTCACCTCAGGCTTGATATGCATCATGCCAGGAAGCATCGATACATTTGGATGCATGGGAGGCATTGTCCACAGCGGTTTGCCTGTACCTCCGTGCATACTATGCTCGTGCTCTTCCTGCCCCATTAATGCAAGCGGTGCTACTTGTAACAGATCGTGCCCTTCCATTAGGCTGCTTGGGGACATTCCTCTTAACACCAATGTACCCTTTCGTTCGGTATGCTCTCCAGTTGGCTCTGCACTAACCAATACAGTAAACATATTAAAGGCAACTTCTCCACTGGCGGTTCTGCCATTATCAACCTCTCCCAATTTCTTGACAGGGTAAAATTGAGGGGTAGTCACCCAGGCTACATACTGCTCATAATTGCCAATCTCAGAAGGCTCGGGCAATCCCTCTATGACAAACTCAAGCTGATATTGGTGGTATCCATGCCGATCAACGTCTACACCAAACGGGGACATTACAGGGCGCATCACTGCATATCCCTGTATGTCTCTGTAATCAGGCGTTCCCTCTAGCGGAATGCAGTATAAATCCGACATCTGGTACCTGTTTTCCCAGTCGTCGTTGTAACAGGGATTCTCTTCTACAAACAACTGAGATTGAGCCAGGACTGGAGGTCCCAGGTGTACAGATACGATGATCCACACAAACCCCATTAGTCCCAACCAACCATAGGAAACACCCCTAAATACGTGCATTAGCAGGCAATAAATAATTCAAAAAAGAAGGGCATGAAGTCTTTACTTCATGCCCTTAATATACAGGATATATAAATCAGGATTTACTTCAGATACATGACCTTCCGGGTCTTGATACTTTCTTCTGACTGCAATCGAATGATGTACATTCCTGAAACCAAATCACCTCCATCGCTCCTGGTCCCAGACCACTGTAGCTGATGATAACCCTTGTCCTTCGAACCATCTACAACGGTATCTACTAACTGGCCCAGTATGTTATAGATCTCGATGCGAACATACGAGGCTTCAGGCACACCGTATCGAATCGTTAGCTGGTCATTAAAGGGATTTGGGTAAACGTCTGTCAGCGCGAATTCTTCAGGAAGATAGGAGTCAGCAATGGACTTCTGGACACCTTCCTGAGTGTTTGCCGCGCTTAATGGTCCCGACAACTGTGAAGGTCCACTCAGCGTGACATCCACGTCGTCCCCAAAGACGATGTAGGCTACTTGCTCGCTGGTGTGGTTTCGTTCAGTATCATTAATCTGATCCTCATCGATAACCACATCTATGTTGGTTGCGGCTAAAGCTCCCGAGCCATCCAGGTATGCCCATCCTCCGTTAACACCATCCATTGCGGCCATGGTCACAACAGCTGCAGCTGGGGTCGAGGCGAATGCTTGAGCAAATGTATAGGAGTATGTGCCTCCATTGCCTACACCAAGAACGATATCCGCTCCAAGTACAGCTTCATAAGGAGTCGTCCCAACGGTACCCGATCCTTCTTCAAACACGATATAGCCTACAGTTTCATCAGCACGGGTAATATCGGTGTCTTCAGCTACGTGCTTGCCTGTAAAGAAGGATGAAGCCGAAGGCGGGTTGGCCCGAGAACTACCACGTGTCCAGAAGGTAGACCAATCAGCGTCATTGTTCGTCATCACCTGCCCTACAACTACAGGACTCGTATAGCTTTGGGCATAGGATTGTGATTCCCCAACCCATGAATCGTCATGGTCGGTAACGCTACTATTGTAGGTAGCCGCTTCAATCAACCGGCCATCAGGCAATTGCCAGGCCCCCTCTTCCACCACAAGGCAGTACACCGTCTCACCAGACAGCGACGTACCGCTTGGGTTTTGAAGCATGATTTCAAAGCTATTCCCTGATGCATTACGCATGCGCACGACTTCTGGGATCGTATTGTTTTGATAAACAATAGAGCAGACGGCCACCATACTTGTGTAGGTATTATCGAGTGTGACTGTGGTCCACGAAGAACTGCTTACACCAGATACGATTGCGGTTTCAAGGCTACTGGTTACAGGTGGATCTCCGCCAAACGTTACGTTTACATTCGATTCGAACACCAGGTATGCAACTTGTTCAGTAGTATGGGCTCTTTCAGAATCTCCAATCTGATCTTCGTCGATAACCAGATCAAGACTTGTGGAGGATGTTGGTGTACCTCCAAATAAATAGGCCCATCCACCATTATTCCCATCAACGGCAGCCATTGTGGCAATAGCAACCTGGGGAGCTGAACCAAAGCTCTGAGAGAACGAATAGGTATAAGGCGGTGAGTTTGTAACACCGGCTACAATATCTGCTCCCAAAGCTGCTTCATATAGCACTCCATTTACACTCCCAATGCCCGCCTCAAAAACAATAAATCCAACGTCCTCGTTTGCCCTGGTAACATCGGTGTCTTCAGCAACCGTTTTACCCGTCACCAATGTAGAACCGGAAGGTGGATTTGTTCTTGATGTCCCCTGGTCCCAGAATACAGACCAGTCAGCATCATTGGTTGTCATCACCTGTCCCAATACTACGGGGTTCGTATAGGAATTCAGATACGTTTGCGCTTCTCCAACCCATGAGTTGTTCTCATCGGTAACGGTACTCGTATAGCGCTGCGCTTCTAACACTCGGCCATCAGGAAACGCCCAGGACCCTTCTTCAACGGCAACACAGTTTACATCTTCGGCAGACAAGGATGCTCCGCTTGGGTTCTGCAACTGAATCTCAAAACTATTTCCAGATGCATTACGCATTCGCACTACCATTGGGACAGAGTTATTTGCGTATTCCGGGGTACACACGGCTACCATAGACGTGTAGGAATTCGCAAGATTCACTGTTGTCCAACTGGCACTGCTCACGCCAGACACCGTAACAGTTTCCAATGCAGGATCGCCACCAGCAACAAAGTTAACGGTCACTGTAATCTGGTCGGAATCGGATAGACCGCCACTGTCCGTGACTGACGCGGTAATGATATGCGTTCCAATGCTCAGTGTAGTCGAAACACTTGCACCAGACCCTAGTGATCCATCCAGATCAGACGACCAGGTAATGCTGCCGCTAATCGTTCCGTCTTCATTGTCTGTAGCCGTTCCAGTAAAGTTGATGGTATCGCCATCATTAAATGAGGACCCATCAGCCGGTGACGTAATGGTAACCACTGGAGGTTGGTTGGCCGGGGCGCTTGTGACGGTAAACTCACAAACGGTTGTATTCCAGGGTACAGAACCTGTTGGTCCCATATATTCATTCGTATGCCAGAATGAATCAGTAACCGGATCCACGCTTGTTGCCGCATAATCTCCCGCTCGAGCCGATCCCGTCTGGGCGCCTGTACCTGCGGCACACGTAACCTCAGTACCATCCATCAATCCAGAACCGCTGTTCGCTGCCGTCTGACCAGTCACAGCCACCGACATGAAGGTTGAGTTACTCGAAACCAAATAGCCAAGACCGATATCGCCGGCAGCATTCATAGCGATACTAGGCATCCACCTGTTTTCGCCATCGGCAGGTGCATAGGTGCCTTCTTGATATAAAGACCAGGTACCACCCGTTTCCCGCATTTCATACCAACGAACCCCGGCGCGTCCACCACCAACATCCACTGCATGAGAAGCCATCATGGTTCGATACGAGCCAAAGTCGCGGATTTGTAATCGATGCATCAGCCTTCCTGAAAGGGTTTCAAGATCCACTCCAGGAGACGGCTGTGGAATACAGGCTTCGCGATTCGCGGTACAGAAATCGGTGTCGAATCCTGCTATGGGAATCGCAGCGATTCGTGTAGCTGTAGGGTTGGCTCCTCCATTTGCGAAATCCGGTTCGACCTCCCAGATGTCAAACAAGTTTGATCTGGACATCGCGGTTGCAAATAAAGCAGGGGTAAATGCGGCCGTGCCTGAGGCATCATCCAAGTCACCGGCTACAAATCCAAACTCGCTCGTACCCAGATTGAATCCAATAAACTGGGCCGTAGTGCCGGCATACATCGCATTCTTGTTGATCGCTCCTACGAATGTGCCTCCAAAGGGGAAGAAGGGCGGCGTAAAAATATTCGCCATGAAGGTAATCGATTCAGTCACCAGGCCCAGTTTGGGATAATCAGGCAAACCAACCGAGGAAAAGCTGTATTCGTATCGGTTGTAGGCCCCTAACGGGTCTCCTGTTTGAGATACGGCTATACACATAGCGAGAGAGCCAGCCGATAGATTCGCATCAAATGCAAACTGACTTACCAACCAACGGTCGTTCACTTCATCGTACAATACAATGGGGTCTCCATTGTTGAAGGCTTCGCAACTGCCTCCTTGTCCAGACCAAAACGCATTGCCAGGAAAAGGACCGCCTCCTGGCAGGATATTACCATTCTTGTCAAAAATGGTGGTTACGAGGTTGATCATCTGCACATAATGATTGGGGCCTACGTCCCCATCAGTATCTGGAGGCGATACCTGCCCCCCAATTACTGCAGCGTTATCGTCATTGTCGGCCCCATCAAACACGTTTAAAATGCTTGTGGCTAAAGGGCCGGGCGCCGATTGGAATGTCGTTCCTGATCCATCGAAATCATTTCGCTGGGTTCGGGTATCTTCCTTCCCGGCCCGGTTTGGAATTATGATAATTCCAGGCACTTCCTGGACACCTTCCTCCCGCTTTTCTCTTGCAGCACGCCTTAGAGACTCGAGGGGGCGATTTTCAGAAGAGATAACAACTGATTGTGCCTGTGCTGTTGCCTCTTGGGGGGTTACTCCTGCAATTCCAATAAAAAGCAGGGTCATACATAGAGTAGTAAGTACTCTCATTGGCTTTCCTCCGATATAGGTGAGATAGAAGAGATATGCAGCTGGTGTTGTGGCACTCACACCAGAGGCGCCCACTCCACGCATATGAAGCGCCTCTTAATAAGCATGCACTAATATAAAGGAGAAGATTTTATAAGCAACTCTTGACTTTCAAGAATACGTCCTACAGTTGAAGATACTTATGTAACTAATAGCTGGAGCTACTTTGCTTGTCATTCTGAGAGAGCTCGGCGACGAAGAATCTTTTTGAAACGCACCCAATGAGGCATTCTTAAGTAGCTTCAATAAATAACAGATACTTCGCTGCGCTCAGCATGACAAGATTAAAGGGTAGCTGCTTTATCAGACAATAGAGCTTACCTCATCCGCCTCTGTTGATCACGTATACATAAGCATGAACAAGAGACTGGTCCTTACCGGACAACTCGACTAGAACACGTTTGTAGTTAGGTCCCTCAAAGGCATCCAGACGCCCCCAATATTTATACAGGTCAGGAGACCTAAAGAGATATCCTTCGATTAGTTCACCATCTTGATCTAAATCGACGCCTGGATAAGGAAAGCCATCTATCCAGCCGTCGGGGAAGTGAGTACCGCGTATGGTGGCTTCTTCAAACGTTCCACCTATTTCTTTAAGGATTCCCTCATTTTTTCTGCCGGGGCGTAGTGTGCCATAAACAAATAGGGCGTCTACCATAAAGAAATGCCTTAAATGACAACCAACTGTTTATTGGACCCTGTTAGATTATCGCACCCTGTTTCAGTCAGTTGTATCATATCTTCAATACGCACTCCCAACCGGCCGGGAATATAGATTCCGGGTTCGATGGTAATGATCATACCCGCCTTCAAGGGATACTCAGCTCTCCAGGAGATACTCGGCCACTCGTGGATCTGCAGCCCGACACCATGACCCAGGCTATGTGAAAAGTATGAACCATACCCTGCATCTTCTATTACAGACCGCGCCACCTTGTCCAATTCTTTACTTGTCAAATTGGAAGATGCTGCTTCAAGAGCTTTCAGCTGGGCATCTAGAACAACTTGATAGACCTTTCTTGCTTCCTCGCCTGGTTCACCAATCGCTATTGTCCGCGTCATATCTGAGGCATACCCTTCTTTAAAACACCCCATATCAATAACAACCATGTCCCCTTGCTGCAGTACTCTTTCTGTGGGACGCGCATGAGGCAGAGCACTGTTTGGGCCAGAAGCCACGATAGGATCAAAAGACATTGCACTTGCACCACGGCGAAGATGCTGATAAACAATTTCAGCTGCAATTTCTTGTTCACTCATTCCTGGCTTCACGAAGCCCAACAAATGATCAAAAACTGCATCCGTTATGCGCTGAGACTCGGCAATGAGCTCTCTCTCGGCCTGGCTTTTTACTGCAACGGATTCATTTAGAATATTTGAAACAGGCACAAAAGAACGGTCAGGTAAGATCTTCTTATACTCCTCCAGCATCGACAAGGAAAGGTGTTCAGCCTGAACGGCTACCCGCTTCCTCCCTTCCAATATCTTCTGGTCAACCGCATGCTGCATCAAGTTAGCAGATGCGACGTAGATCTCATCAGCCTCTACTTCATTCCGGCTTTGTGTCGCGTATCTTCCATCGGTTATAAAAAACGATTTTCCTTTCGCATACAACACCAATGCATTCGATCCAGAAAAACCTGTCAGCCAACGGATATCTGGCATAAACGTGAGAATCAGCGCATCAGCATCATTCGACTCTATACACGCCTGTAGCGCTTGTATACGTTCCATCCCAACTCCTTAACTCTTCGAACTATAATTGGGCGCTTCTTTTGTAATAAAGACATCGTGGGGATGACTCTCTCGTAATCCAGATGCTGAAATACGAATCATTTGAGCATTTGTATACATTTCCTCAAGAGATTGGCACCCGCAATACCCCATGGCTGCGCGCAAACCTCCAATCATCTGGAATATTACTTCGCTAAGCATCCCCCCATAAGGGACCCGGCCTTCAATACCTTCTGGGACAAGCTTCTTAATGTCATCCTCAGCATCCTGAAAATATCTGTCCTTACTCCCTTTTTGCATGGCACTCAACGAGCCCATGCCGCGATAGCTTTTGTATTTTCTGCCTTCATAAAGAATGGTTTCCCCAGGGCTTTCTTCCACACGTGCAAACAAGCCCCCAATCATCACGCTATGAGCCCCTGCTGCAATAGCCTTTGGAATGTCTCCCGTTTGTTTGATTCCTCCATCTGCAATGATAGACACCCCATATTCTCTGGCAATCTCCGCACATTCCATGATGGCGGTTAACTGAGGCACTCCAACTCCGGCAACAACCCGAGTGGTACAAATAGAACCGGGGCCAATTCCTACTTTGACCGCATCTGCTCCTGCTTCGGCTAAATCCCTTGCTCCTTCAGTAGTCGCGACGTTTCCAGCGATTACATCTAGGCTTCCAAAGGTGCTTTTTATTTTTTTAACCGTATCGATAACTCCCTGTGAATGCCCATGAGCCGTATCAACGATGACGAAGTCTACATCAGAATCGTGTAACGCTTTTACACGATCCAATACATCTGCTGTAACTCCAACCGCAGCACCTACACGAAGGCGGCCGTGTTCATCTTTACAGGCGGTAGGATATTTCCTTTTCTTCTCGATATCCTTAAACGTAATGAGCCCATGCAGATGCCCCGCATCGTCAATAACAGGTAGTTTCTCAATTTTGTACTGTTGAAGGGTTTCCTCTGCTTCTTTTAACGTCGTTCCTATTGGAGCTGTGATGAGGCCTTCATCCGTCATTACGTGCTTTAGCAAAACAGAGCCATCTTCTACAAATCGCAAATCCCTGTTCGTTGCTATCCCAACCAATTTACCATTCACATCTACGATCGGAATGCCTCCAATAGAGTAGCGTGACATTTGCTCTCTGGCTTTGTAGACGGAGTCTTCTGGGTGCAGCGTTATAGGGTCCAGAATCATTCCGCTCTCAGAACGCTTAACGCGTTTCACGTGGGCCGCTTGCTGCTCTATTGACATATTTTTGTGCAGCACACCAACCCCTCCTTCCCGCGCGATGGCAATCGCCATCTTAGACTCAGTAACCGTGTCCATTGCAGCAGAAATAAGCGGCACGTTCAGCTTTATTCTTGGAGTCAACATAGCACTTGTGTCAACATCACGCGGCATCACATTAGAGTGAGCCGGCACCAATAACACGTCATCATAGGTGAGGCCAAAGCTCCTAATTTTCTTGGCCATAAATGCCTCTAGGCCATTCGAATAGAGACTCATTTCCATGATTTATTTAAGTTTTACGAGACGGCGAAGTCTCTTGATTTCAACAGTTTTTAAACGACGCCAATGTCCTCTTCTTACTCCTTCGGTGGTTAAGCCGGCATATCTTACCCGTTCTAAGTAGGTTACCGTGTATTCCAACGCCTCAAGCATGCGGCGAATATGCCGGTTCTTCCCCTCGTGCAAACGAACGCCCAACTCATTGAGCTTTTGTGGCTTGATGTATTCTACTTTATCGGCAATGTAGGTTTCTCCTTCGATTTCTATCCCTTTCATCATCTTGTCTATATCCTCACGGCGGATCGGCTCTCTGGTTCTCACTTTGTACAACTTTTCAACCTCGTAACTTGGATGCATCAGGCGATGCGCCAACTCTCCATCATTGGTAACCAGGATCAACCCAACAGTATTTCTATCCAATCGCCCCACTGGAAACAACCCTTTTTGCTTTACCTTATTGTTATCAATTAGGTCGAGCACAATCTTACGCCCTTTTTCATCGCTATTGGTCGTAATTACATCAGCTGGTTTATTAACTAGCAGGTACTCGTGGCGTTGCGGTGTGATGCGCCTCCCCCCTACATCTACAACGTCATTTTTCTGTACGCGGGTACCTAATTCTTTTACTACGTCTCCATTTAATCGCACCCGGCCTTCAATGATGAGCTCGTCTGCTTTTCTACGAGAGCACACCCCTGCTTGAGCAATGTACCGGTTAAGCCGGACACCTTTAGGATCGTCTTCAATCGAGTTTAATCCTTGATCGGTTTGCGGGCGCTGTTTGGAGCCTCTTCGCTCATTCGTCTTGCCGCGGGATCCGGATACACGAATTTTGGAAGAGCGTTTATTTTGTGGCTTTCTGTTCAAAGTGGTCTATTCAAGGTGGTCAATATCTTAAGAAAAAGGCACAGCAATTCAATTGCTGCGCCTTGCGACAGAAATAGTCCGTGTAGCATACGCTACATATTTGGGGGGGCTAAATATGTTGGGACACAGTATATTGGGACACATTGGCCAACCAAGTCTATTACCCAGAACAATTCTAGTTGAGATGAACGCAGTATAACTACAGTAGTTCTCGTCATGCTCAATTCTTACGCTTTCGCCGGTTCAGCAGCCCTTTTAGGCGATCCTGGAGTGCATCTGCCCCTTTTTCCTTCAGACTATCAACAGGAGAAGACACCAATGAGCTATCAACCAATCCACCGACAAGATTTTCAAGACCTTCCTCTGCTTTTTCTTCGAGCCGATCCCGCTGTTCAGCTAATTCAGCTTCAGCGCGTTCTCTTGCAGCATCCTGCAAGGAATCAACGCGTGCCTCAGCCTCTGTTTTTATACCTTCAGTAAGTGCAGACGTGAGGCGCCCTTTTACTTTATCCCCATCCAGGCGCACAGACGGATCAGCAAAGTTTCCAGAGGCAACTAAATCTAACACAATACGACCACTTGCAGGGTCCTTAAGTGCCGTGTTAACAACTGACGAAAGTGAACTTAACGCACCCTGTACAGGGGCCTGCGAAATGGCATTGGAAGCTGATTCTGGCAACTCCACACTTAAACGGTAATCCAGCGTTCCGTCAAAACTCTGTGACCCATTTAGAGAAACTGCATACTCTCCTGCATCAAACTTTAAATCCTGGACATGCAAGCGCTGCCCTGTTACACTGAACGAATGCGACCAGTCATTCACATTTAATGACTCCAGTGCATTAACTCCTGTAAACTTAGCGATAACGGATTGGAGAGGCATTGTACCAAAAGAGCCCTGTCGAGCCCCAAAAGCTCCATTTGCCAGTACTGACTCGTACTGCGGATTTAAATCTTTATCGAGCCGTAACCCAAACGTTGCCTGGGTCTCAAACAATCCTTGCAAATACTCACCGACCTGTACAATCGCATCCATATCAGAGAAGGCCGAGAAAAACTCTTTGACAGGCATCTGGCCCAGTGATACGTCTCCGTTAAATGCAGGCGAAAAGGGATCACTTAAGTCAAAGTTTCCCGAAGCATTTAAAACACCACCAAAAAGGCGCGCGGATAGCTCTTTAAAGCCCATTATACCCTCTGTCATCGACAACACCCCTGAGGCATCGCTAAGTGTCATCCCATTAAACTCAAGCTGATCTACATCAAGACGGAGATCGAGTTGAAGTGGCGGCAGTTCCAAAGGCCCTACAAATGTGGCTGAGGTATCCTCAGAAATTTGCTCGGTGAGATTCAGGTATGAACTGGTGATTACTCCTTCAAGCAAAGGATCCGGTGCCTGTCCCTGAGAATCACTCAATAGTGATTCGAAATTTTTCATCACACCGTTGAAGCGTATATCACTCTGCCCTGATGTGAGGGCAAGCTCTTCAAACCGAATCTCATCATTTTGAAGCTCAATGCGTCCATTTAAGTCGTTAATGGGTTGCTCAACCAATGTGGATTGATAGTCAATCGACTCGAGCCCAATCGTCCCTGCGACATTTAAGTTATCGACCTCCTCAAGAACTCCGGACACCTGAGTATCCATAGTGAGAACACCTGCTAACTGCGTACTATCCTCCAGCGGATAATAGTTCTGAATACGCTCCAGGTCTACATTAAGGTCGATATCTGCATTCACAAATGGTTTTGCAAAATCAGCAATCTCGGCTTGTGCACTTAGTGAGGCGCCATCTGCATTGGCAGTAAATGATTCAACAACTAACTGAGTATTCGTGAGGCTCGCCTTCAGGGAAAGCCCGTCAATCGATGAGGGAAGACCAGGGTACTTGATCATGCCATCCGCAACGTTCAACTCTACATTCAGATCGGGCAGTTCACCTTCAGCCATATCCCCTTTTATGCTACCGACCACAGAAAAGACACCTTCACTCTCTAGATCTGAAATATCCTTTGTAACAACTGAAGGAAGCAGTGACCAGAAGGATGAAACCGGAGCATCAGGTGTATTCAGAGATAGGTTTACCCCTATTTTATCCGAAGTGTAATCTGTAACCTGGCCATTTAATTGAAGCAGGAGGTCTTGAACGGTTAGTTCGGCGCGGTCTATACGAAGCCACGCACTATCAAGGTGTGTTTCAGCACGAACATCAAACAATACGTTCCAGTGATCCGCATAGGTGACACCTCCCGCTTCATAATAGGTATCTTCAACCCAAACCTGTCCGTCAATCGCGGTTATGTCTGCTAATCGGGCATTCAAATCTGTATTTAGCCCATTCAGGCTAAACAGAGTGCCATCCGCATGGACATAACCTACCTGACCATCACGTATCCGAATGTTTTCTATTGCAATTTCTGCATTTTCAGAAGATGCTGCAGCAGGCTCTTGCACTGCTTCTTCGGCTTCATCAGCACCTAACTCAATGAGATTGGTTGATAGATCATCATATACTTCAACCAAGATCTTGGGATTATCTAGCTCTAATGCATTGATCTGAATGTTGCCTTGCAGAACAGGTAAAACAGGCAGCTCTACCCACAGCCAGTCGATATTGGCAAGATCAGGTGCTGGACTGCCATTATGAGATGGAGAATGTATAGTCAGTTCTGTTATCCCCACGCTTACGTTAGGTAGAGACTTCAATAGCTTTACCTCAAAACCACCAATAGATACGTCTCTACCCAGTTGTTCTTCCATGAGAGGCTCAGCGATGTCCCGAAGACGTTCATCCGTCAGATACAATCGAACAAAGACTACAAGAGAAAGAACAAGTACAACGACAACAGATACTATAATTATTAGAGCTTTTCGAAGCCGATTCATGTTATTGATTATATAACGCGGGTTGTGCCTCCTCCCACTCTTCCCGGGAGACATAGCGCGTTTTGTGGGTATAGAGAGCGATTCCTTTTTTATTTCCAATTGCGATATCAGGGAATTGATCCATATTGTAGTCTTGCACGACCAATTGAGTCCCAACACCTGTTTGACTCCCTATATGGTAGGGCTTAAATATGACTCCACCATTTTCTAAACGAACGGTTTTAAACCAATACATCACAGGATCCATGAGCCCTCCCGGGTCTTTACCCATGTGGGCCCAATATCTCTTCCCCGTAATTATATCTTTGACTCCATCTCCATCCATGTCGACCAGGTCCATGGCATGTAATTGCGAAAATGCTACACCATAGTCGTTCTCCTCGGGCTTTTCGCCCATGATGGTACGGGTCTTAAAGGCTACTTCTCCCTTTTCGAGTAAATTCTCATGCCACACTAAGCCCCAAGCATGCGCTTGATCTGCAGTGACAACATCATTATCTCCATCACCGTCAAAATCGTAGGCGTACATTTGCGAACCGCCTACTGCAAAATCAAAAGGATTATAGGCCCATACTGGAGCGCCTTCAAGAGATTCCGGCTGCTTATACCATCCTTTTGCCTCCAACAGATCCATGCGTCCATCACCATCCACATCCCCGTAACCCAGTCCGTGTGTGTACCGTTGTAACCCGCGATCTTCAGAGATTGCAGTAAAGGTCCAGGGCTCTTCCGGGGCATCCCAATTTGGCTCCGCGTAGCCATACTTACCTTCAAAGATGAAAACCATCTCACTTTTCCCATCGCCTGTTATGTCAACAAAGGTAGGCGACTCATTATCAACGCCAGTAAACACGATGTGTTGGTCCCAATGTCCATTGTTCGACGAGCCCGGATTTTCGTACCAGGATGCTTCCTTTCCAGGGAAACCTATCCGAAAAATATCTAGCCTTCCATCCTGATTAAAATCCTCTACGAAATGGAAGAAGCAATCAGAGTAAATTTCAATCGAGTAAGGAGCAGGCTCATAATACGTATGTTTCTTTTCAAAGCCGGGCGCTTCAAACCAGAATGGGCCTGAGATCAGATCAAGAAATCCATCACCAGAGATATCCCCAAAAGTAGCCCCTTCACAGTAAAAATCAGTGTCAAGTTGCAGGTGATCGAATTCATGGAGAACGTATTCATCATCAGCCATACCCGTGGTAAGAAACAGCGGCAGGAGTATGGCAGAGAGAAGAATTAGGAGCGTGATGCCAAGATGACGTATCATGTCTGGAATAAATTGGTGGGCAACAGTATTCCTGAAAGTTACGTCTTATATAGGTGGGTGTAAAGTAATTATTTATCTATAAGAGGATTAGTGAACTGGTGCACCTCAATAGGCATCACCAGTTCACGGATCAATTTCAGTACTAAATCAAGGAGCGTTGTAGTAAAATCGTTCGTGAATTACCTGGTCTCCTTCCCATCGCTGAACAGCTACCTGCTCCAATTTTACGCGATTACCATCCTTAAAGGTAACCTCCATCCAGGACTCAACCATAGTAACCCCTTCTTCCTCGTTTGAAGTGATAGCATCTACCCCACCGCCATGTATTTCCTGTACGCTATCAAGAAACTGCTGTTCATATTTTCGATTTTCATCTTTACCATTTCGCACATGACCAGTGGCTTCTTGCATAACCACATCCTCACTATAATATTTTTCAAAGGCTTCCATCAACTGGCCAGAGAACACCATATTATATACGGTTTGTGCATTTTCAAGATAACTCATAACTAAAATAGGTAGTTGTCTAAATGAAATGATAACCCTTACTTTGTGCTGGTAGTACACCAACTGAAGAGTACACTGAATTGTAATTAATAGTCCTTATAGTTGCGATCAATTAAACGGTTCGCACCAAATCAAAAAATCTTTGATTATCAAATTTTGATTATGAAACCCATTCGTTTTTCAATACTTGGTACGGGCATGGTGGCGCATTATCACAAAGCAGCCATTGAAAACAACAGCGGCCTTGGCGCTTCCTTAAGAACGGTTATCCACTATAATCCTGCTCAGTTTGATTCTATCGCGGCGGAATTTGGTGTGCCCTGTGTTTCATTTGAGGCAATGCTGGAGGACGAAGACGTTGATGTTGTCTGTATTTGTACCCCCAGTGGACAACACGCAGAACAAGCAATAGCCTGCTTAAATGCAGGAAAGCATGTACTGGTTGAGAAGCCAATGGCCCTTTCCGTTAGTGAAGCAAAGGCCATGATTGCGTGTGCAGATAAAAATGATGTACAGTTGGCTGTAGCATTGCAACGAAGGGCGGATCCTTTGTTCAAGACGGTCAAACAAGCCATCAAAAACGGCGACCTTGGCAAACTTACTATGGCATCGATTGTTATGCCGTATTACCGGAATCAAGCGTATTATAATCAAGCAGCATGGCGAGGCACCTGGGCGCTCGATGGAGGGGGTGTGTTGATGAATCAGGGAATTCACATTATCGATTTACTGGTCTGGTTCATGGGAGACCCCGTTTCCGTTCACGCATTTGCGGATACGCTGCACAGAGATATTGAAGTAGAAGACATTGCCACTGCTGTGATGAAATTTCAAAATGGTTCGATGGCTACAATTACAGCAACAACCACAGTTGGCGGCGGTGCACCACACAGAATTGAGCTTTTTGGAACAAACGGTACGATTCAAATCGAAGGAGAAGGAGTCACTAGATGGGACCTACTGGATGCTTCTAAGTCAACGATACCCTCTCCGGAGATCAGTAACGAAGCCAATGCTGGGGCCGGGGCAGACCCAAAAGGTATTTCAACGGATGGGCATACAGCTATTGTCGCAGATCTAATTCAATCCATACGAACAGGTACGCCTCCAGCAATCGATGGAAATGAAGGTCTAAGAAGCCTATCTGCGATTCATTCGATTTATATAGCAGCGGGGATCTCAGTGGCAGATTGATCGGTTCCTACGCTCGCATCTTCGCCATCCGGAATGCGCTCGATAGCAAGCATTGATACGTCGTCATCAAATGGCGAATCGTGGTTCCACTTGTAAAGCTCGTCAATTACGCCCTCCAGAGATGCGCGAAGAGGCATGTTGTTGGTACGCTCCATGTACTCCTTAAGGCGGTCGTTTCCAAACATCTCACCCTCAGGGTTTGTGCATTCCGATATTCCATCGGTATACAGGAGAATACGCCCGCCTTTATCAAGGCTATGAGACACTTCATCATAGTCTAAAACGGGCAGCCAGCCAATAGGAAATCCTCCATCTCCTATCAGTTCGCCTTTACCATCAGCCCCAATCACAACAGGTGAAGGGTGGCCCGCCTGGGCCACCTGAAAATCACCTGTTTTCGTGTTCATCAAGCCGTACACGATAGTAAAATATTGGGAGGTATCTTCATCAAGCTGATATCGTTCATTCAGTTCGCAGAGAACACCGCCGGCAGACACCACTTCATTTGTGTGCGTATTGTACAATGGGTTGATATCCCGTGAATCTGACCCCAAGATCATATTTACAGAGAAGGTCAACAACGCTGAGGGGACACCGTGGCCAGAAACGTCTACGAGATAAAAACACAGGAGATCGTCGTCCAATGCCATGACGTTTAAAATGTCTCCAGAGACAACAGAGCAAGGCTTGTAGATCCACTCAAAACGGTATCCATTAAGGACAAGAGACTGACGAGGCAGTAGGTTTCGTTGTAACGCTGCACCCGCTTCCAGGTCTCTATGAATCTCAGCTCTGGCGCGTTCTAATTCGTCATTAGACTCCCTTAATTTCTCATTCCGGTGTGCCAGATCGTGCTCCAATTTGATGATTCGTTCGCCTGCGCGGATTCGTGCCCTAAGCACATCGAAATTCACCGGCTTGCTGACAAAATCATCCGCTCCTGCTTCAAAGGCTGTTACTAAATCGGTATTCTCTGACTTTGAGGTAAGCAACAGCGTGTAGATATAAGGGCGGTCTTCTACTCCCCGGATGTGCTTACATAATTCTACGCCGTTCATTTGCGGCATCAGCCAATCCGATATGACCAGATCATAGGATTCTGACTTAATTAGCTCCCATGCTTCTGATCCATCCTTTGCGAGAGTGACCTCATGCCCCCAATCTTTGATTGCTCTATTCAGCATTGCCCTTACAATACGATCGTCATCGGCAACAAGTATTTTCATGATCCGATATTTTGGATTAAGAGTTGAGGGACAAAATGACTCGCAACAAGCCCATCATGAACCAGATACTCTGAAATATCGGATCAACTGCCGTTGATCTTAAGGCATGCTAACACAAATTAATCCGCAAGCAATACCTCTCCAGAGAGGATTTCTCCATCAGCAATGTGTTTTGGCACCCCAGAAGTGTTTATTATTTCTACTGCACCTTTGCAGGTCACATTTTTCCCAAAATAAACCTCTCCTTTCACAGTGAGCGAATCGGCTTCAATTAATGAGGGAGAACCGTAAGGAAAATGATCTTCTAGCTGGTCTATTTTCTTATAGAACGTGCTATCCAGATCGATGATACAAGGCTCACCGTTTCGTTTCGGTTCCATCATAATGGAGTAATCATCCTGCAGTACATATGCATCCGATTGAATAGCCAGAAGCTGATTGGTGGATTTAACTGGAGCGAAACGTGAACGGGGTACACGTATAGCGCCGGCGTCATCAAAAATCTCAATAGCCGCTCCCATAGCTGTTTCCAGCTGGTAAACAGGAGTAGATGACGCATCGCGGGGATCCACTGTTTTGCTGTTTCGGATCATCGGCAATCCCATGATCCCCTCTTTCTCGCTCAAAACAGCTTTTAACACATCCAGCTGAATCCAGAGATTGTTTGTATTAAAGAAGCGGTGCCGGGATGTATCTTGGAATGCATCCGCATCCTCTTCAGGGCATTGCGCAGACTCCCTCAATAGAAATTGCCCATTCAGATCATGAGCCAAATGACCTCCTTTTCGATCAGCCAGGGTCCGATCTGCTACTTCCATCATGAAGGGTAATTTTTTGTCGGCGAAATACCCTAACAGTTTCAGATCCAGTTTGGCACCAAGGTTATCGCTATTCGACACAAACATATATCTCACACCATGCTCAAGCAGGGTATCAAGCATGCCAGTAGTAAGCAATGCAGTATAAATATCTCCATGGCCTGGAGGGCACCACTCCAGATTTGGTTCTTTAGGCCACTCTGCTAAAGAATAATCTTTCTGGACAATCTTGGGTACTTTGTGCTGTACGAAATGGAGAGGAATGGATTGCTTGAGTTGCTCATAGCCAGAGAGATGACTCAACGAATCTTGTGCCGTAGAAAAACTATTCATGAGCACCAACGGAATACCCAAGTGAATAGCTTGCTGCGCAATGATACCCAGGAACGTCATCTCATTTTTCACGGGTAGCAATGATTTTGCTCGCTGCAAGCCCATACTCGTTCCGAGCCCTCCATTTAGCTTGAGCATTACCGTTTGCTCCAACACCGATTGACCAATCTCCTTATAATCACTTCCCAATTTTTCTAAGTCGGGTAACGTTTCAACGGGTTGGATTTGATCTTCTGCAATTAATCCAGTCTCGCCATCAACAAGTTGACGGTAGTAATATGCAAATGCTTTGATAGCAAGATCCGGCAGCTGCTCTGCACTCATCTTAGCTTCAATAGCGGACAAAATATCTATAGTAGTTTCCATAATCAGTACTGCCGGACTAAAATATTATCAGACAAGAGAATGGGGAGACGTGCAATAGCATGCATTTTTAAGGCGAACGCCTTTTTCATGTGAGTCGAAACCGTAATGGTTCATGCAAAAAATTCGTTTCCATTCTTAGGGTTGCGGAATCTAACCCATTGCCTAAATAACAACGGATAATCAAGCATATTTGGGACCATGCCCTCTTTACTTAAATCCCTACATCCCCTATTCTTTCTATCATCTTAATAAAAACTTTATTAAATCAACGTATAGCAATGGATCGTCGTCAGTTTATAATCGCCTCATCACAAACTGCTCTTGCCTTCTCCGCCGTACCTATTCTATCCTCGAGATCTATCAAGAAATATAAAACAGCTCTGATTGGGTCAGGCTGGTGGGGCATGAATATACTACGCACTGCTATGGAGGGCAACCAATGTACCGTGGTTGGCTTGTGTGATGTGGATAGGAACCAGCTAGCAACAGCTGCTGAAGAAGTTCGCTCCTTGACAACGGATTCATTTAATGAATACTCAGATTACAGAGAATTACTGGAAGCAGAAAAACCCGAAATTGTAATTGTTGCGACCCCAGATCACTGGCATCCTCTCAATACCATAGCAGCTATTGAAGCAGGAGCACATGTGTATGTAGAAAAACCGGTCGGGCACACCGTTAATGAAGGGAGAGCTATGGTGCAAGCCGCCCGTAAACACGGTAAAATTGTACAAGTGGGCACACACCGCCGCGTTTCGCCTCATAATGTATCTGGGATGCATTTTCTGAAATCGGGCCAGGCCGGCAAGATAGGATCTGTCCGTGCGTTTGTTCACTACGGAGGAGGTGCTGGTCAAATTACTCCTGATTCAGACGTACCGGATGGCCTTGACTGGGACATGTGGTGCGGTCCAGCCCCTTTGGTTCCCTACAACGAACGCATTCATCCCCGCGGCTTCAGGCAATTCCTGCATTTTGCTAACGGTCAAATTGGCGATTGGGGTATCCATTGGCTCGATCAAATTCTGTGGTGGACCGAAGAAAAGTATCCCAAACACGTCTATTCCACTGGTGGACGATTTATCCGCCAGGATAACACAGATGCTCCAGATACCCAGTTTGCAACGTTTGAATTTGAATCGTTTACTGCAACGTGGGAGCACCGAATGTATGCCCACAACCGTGCAGAACAAGCCAATATCGGCTGTTATTTCTATGGAACAGAAGGCACTTTTCACATGGGCTGGAGAGATGGTTGGACGTTTTACCCTCGCGATAACAAAAAACCAGTTCTCCATGAAGACCCTCAATTAAATGCCCCAGATGACCAAAACATAAAACAGCTCTGGGCAGACTTCATATCGTCAATAGAGGCTAACAAGGAGCCGGTTTGTGATATTGAGATAGGTCACCGCTCCACCAACATGAGTTTACTAGCGATGCTGTCCATGAAGCTTGGCCGAAGCATCGAATGGGATGGGGATAAGGAGCGAATCGTTAATGACGAGGAAGCAAATACGCTACTATCTCGTCCTTACCGCGCTCCATGGGTCTACCCAGCCACCCGGTAAGAATTCACTTATTTTGATGTAAAGTCCTGTTTATTAATAAAATAAACGCATCAAAGTAAACCATAATTCTACATCAGCGTTATACTGACACCCAACCCATGTACAAGATTTAATCCACCCTATGATGCGCCCAGTTTACACTTGTATATTCCTGGCGGTCTTTTTAAGCGGCTGCGTGAACGGCTGTGAATGGCGGCCCGGAACCGTTGCAGTTAACCGAAATATTGTAGATACCCTTGAGAAACAGTACGGGATCTATGAAGATCTGGAGCGAAACAGAAATAATCAGAATAATGCATGTACCGTCCCATTTGACGATCCGGATCTAAACAATGTCAGTATAGGAGGCTCTGCAGGTGCAGCGCCCAATCGCCAGCAAGATGCTACAAGATGGAGTGAACAAATATCCAGGCAATCAGGAACAGGCGGAACGTTTTCAAATGTCCCGTCCAATGCAACCAGTTCGGGAGCCCCTTCTACATCAAGCCCTACAAGTCGTCTGTTAGGTGATGATGGAGCCGGCGCTAGCTCGGCTGGTAGTTCTTCGGATGGTATTTCGGGCAATTTCCTGGGGGGTGGAGGTAACAGTGCTCCTTTAGGCAATGATGCCTTTTCTGGGAATCAAACTGACAATTTAAATCTCGACAACCCACCGAGAACGTTTGGCAGTGAAGAAAACACGGTGTTTACGTTGACCATCAGAAACATCTTTCCCGTTAATTTTAGCAACATCCAGTTCACTCACCCGACATCTAGTTCTGCAACCGTAGAAACCATCGGATTGGCCCAGCTCACGATGAAGGACGTGCGAACCAATAGGCTCAGTGCTCAACCTTATGACAGTGTGGAAGTGAATATCAGATATTTCCTTGAACAGGAAGCCAACGGCGTTTGGTCATGCAGGCATAGAACGGTGGACATTACTACCAATCCTGTTAGTAGCGCGAGCCGAAGAAATATCAGAGGAGGTTTACCCTCTAACAATACTATTATCAGATGGTAGCTGGTTGCTGTTAATTAATCAACCACCTTGAGCACCCCTCTCATCGTCATGGCGTGCCCTGGGAACGTGCACACAAATGGGTATTCCCCGGGCTCTTCAGGGGCAATGAAATAGATAGATTCCGCTGTCTCAGGCTCTAAAAGCGTCGTGTAGTACAGGACATTGTCTGTTTCAGGAACGTAGTTCATTTCCTGCCCTCGTATGCCAAGGCCCATTGCAGATTCAGCTACATCTTCTATTTCGCCAGGAACAGTAATTACCAGGTTGTGCAACATATCATCATTGTTGTTAAACGTAAATTGCACTTTACTACCTGTTTTCACCTCAAAGAACTCCTCGTCGAACCGAAGTCCAGGCACCGTTCCAATAGCCAGTTCATGATCTGCTTGCCCATTCCAGGAATCAGGCATACTGGTCACATTTTTCGCTTGTGATCCATTTTGGTTAGCGTTGCTGTTGCTGGCGGATTCGCCATCAGAACCGGCTGAACTGTTTGCACTGCCCGGAATATTGTTTAACGTATAGAAAGCAAAATCATGCAGCAATGAAATACCCGATGAGGATTGAAGCTCTCCAAGTTTAATTTCATGAATATATCCCTCACGTAATCCATCCACGGTCAACCGCACCGAACGGCCATCTTCAGACACGTCTGCCTGAGTTATATCCAATGACTCAATGTCAATGGCTGGGCTACCGTATGTATTGTGGTATTTATAGGTAAAGCTGGATATATCATACAACGATTCATCACCCGCCTGGCTCGCATCTACTGGTTGGGTAAAGACAATCGTAAAGCCATCAGACTCCGCATGGATTTCCTTCATTTCAAACGGTGTCTTCCCCGTCCAAACCAATCTCTCTAAGGCATAAGGGCTTTTACCCGTTGCAGCCCACCCCCTGCTTGTCTGCCCTACAAACATCGAGTTATCTGTCCCCCAGGCGGTTCTCAATATACCAGAAGAAAAGCCCTCATAAAACGGGAAGTTAGCTCCTTGATAAGCACCATTCACTTTCTCTAAATATACCCTCATCAATTTACTGTGTCCTTGATCGCCCACAAAAAGCTGCCCAGCAAACGGCCCAAAACCGCCTTCAGTATCGTCTTCAATGATAGCTGATGTTGAGATCCCCATGATTGTATGAGGAAACCATACTGTAGGTAGTTTCAGTTCTTCGACTGTCTCTGCAGCTGTGAACATAGGTTCACCAGTATTTGGAATATCATCATAGGCCAGTTTTAATGGGGATTGTTCGTCCTCAGTCCACCTAAGTCCGCCAGGATGTCCAAGAAAATCGCCTTCCTCGATATGGGTTATCCAACCGGATCCGATCCAATCTCCTTGATTCTCACCATAAAAGATGTCTCCTGATGAGGTAATACCAATTCCTGCAGGTGATCGGAAGCCAACAGCCATCGGGGTCATATCTCCATCGGGGCTAATTTCGAGTGCCCATCCCCGCCATTTAGCAGGACTGGCGCCATACCCCACCCAGGCTAGATTTAAAGAGACGAACAGATTCCCATTTGGCAGTTCAAGGGGGCCATATGAATACTCATGGTAGTTTCCGGTAAGCGGCCAGGCATATACTGACTCATAAACATCAGCAACTTCATCTCCATCATTGTCAATCATTCTCGTTAATTCACCGCGCTGTGTAGCATAGATGGCATCATCTTTTGCCAGCAAACCAAGCGGTTCATGTAGCCCATGGGCAAAACGATGATAACTTGGTTCCGGGGAGGCCCCGTACGCATCCTCAACAAGCCAGATTTCACCCCGTCTGGTTGAAACAGCAGGGCGGCCATCATTCATTATATCGAGCCCGCCGACCTCTAACACGACTTCTTCAGGAATGGGCAACGTGATCAACTGGTAATAATAGCCTTCTTCGTCTGGGGTATGATCCAATGAATCCCCATACTCTGGAGTGGGCGCACAGGCATTCAAGAGAACTACGGAGGCTAGAATAAATCCAAAAACTTTCATAGGAGGTATATAAAAAGGTGATCTCTTACAAAGACTAATGACTACCAGATTAATGTGTATTCAAGGCTCGCCTTTCCAGAAGCCAGAGAAATAGGAATGACTAATTGCTCTCTATCATTTACTTCACGAATCTGAATACTGTGCTCCTCATCAATTTCCACATACATCGTCTGCCCATCTATGAGAAACATCCCAGAGCCTTGGTCTTCGACGGACTTGCTTTCGGCTACTAGCACCCACGCATTATCTGCCTGCCCCTCAATGTCTATTCTCCTCGACAAGCGATTGTTAGTTTCGTCTGGAGAGAGATGGTCAGAAATCATCAAAGGGCCTGCTTTGTACTCAAATGTAGGTTCTCCCCTATCATTCAATGTGTAACCGGTAAACTTAAAGTTCTGTAATGAATCCGGCCAGGCTGCGTCTTTAGAATCAAGCATACCAATTGCTGGTAAGCCTGAACGTTCTATAACACTCCCCAAAGGCAACGCACTCTGCATATTTCCTCTCTGGTACCACATGGTAGATGCATCTACGAAAGGGCCTTTCCAAACATGCAGCAGGGCACCACGCGACATATCGTAACTGTAATTGATACCCGCTGGATATCCCACAGATATGGCATGTGTTCTCTTTTCGCCTTGATGAGGAACGAAATTTCGCTGCAACCAGGGTTCCTGATTCGGAGCTACTTCGAATGCGGAATAGGCATCATATGCCATAGAGCCAGATTCAGTCAGCTCAGCGCGCATTAGTCCTGGGCCGCTCCCGAAAAAACCAAGCGTGGTAGGCGCTCCATGCCAGCGCCCTTTTGCATAGACTAGTTTAAATGAGTGCTCACCTTCTCTAAGGTCTATAGAAGCAGCATTTCTTGGAAACTCACGCAGCCCGTTCACTCGTTCGCTTTGATCCGTCAGAACTTCATCACCATTGATTTCCAGGCGCACTCTGGATGTATGTGCAACTTCAAAGATGTAAGTACCAGTAACAGGAGCTTCGAGTGTTCCACTGTATTCCATTACGAACTCCCTTTCAGACTGCGCATCTTTAGAAGATATGCTGGCCACTTCATTTTCCTGAACTACTGACAGAGTGGACAAATCAGGCATCTGGTGATTGAATTCGCCTTCGTAGTATTTGAGAGAAAGATCAGAAAGGGAAATAGACGTTGGCCGAAACATTCGGTACTTCATATTGCGAAAGGCAACCGGGCCATGATCTCCCTGAATCATAAAAGGAGCTTGCGGCATTTCGTCTTCATGAGCTGCCGCCCGGGTGGGGCCAGTTACTTCGACGTTTTCATGAATCACAACCCCATTCAGCATCACTCGTTCGAAACGAGCATTTTCTATTTTATTGCCACTTCCATCAAAACGAGGCGCACGAAATAGAATATTGAGATGCTGCCAGAGCCCTGGAGCTCTAGCAACATTAAATCGTGGAGGGTGGCCTTCATAACCCCTCTGCCCTTCTGGACGGCTTTCATCCCAGCGTTGATATATACCTCCTATATCACTTTGTTTAGGTTCAGTGACTCCCCAACTATCAAGGAGTTGAACTTCGTATCTGCTTTGCAAATAAACCCCGGAATTAGACCCTTTTGGCATCAATACTTCTAGATCCAGCTCTATATCCGAGTGATCAAAGGCAGAAAACAGATGCCCTTTAGCTTCTTCGGTTTGGAGATTTGCTAGAACACCCACTCCTGGCTGTGTATCAAATGCATGGTCCACATCATAGTCCGCAAATGCAGAACCTACAATTTGCCAGTTGGACGTCGTTGATTCAAAAGCGGAGAGGTTATCGAGAGCCACTGGCTCGAAGGGCGTTTGCCCCGATGCAACGAAGGGATTGCAATACATGATTGCAACCAAAAGATAGATAAGACGCATGCGCCGAGATGGTAGGTATTATACGTTTCTGTGTGGGCTTCAACCTACTAGTGAACCAGGACAGAAGCAAGGCCAATGAACAGCCTTATCCTTGTTTTCTTATATAGCTATCCGTGCCATCAATCCAATCTTGCCGTGGCGGGTTAAATATATCGAGGCTTACTGAGTCCTCAAGGGCCTCAGCACTGTGCGGAACGTTCGAGGGCAGAAATAGCACCTCTCCTGCACAAACATCTACAGCTTCAAGATCACCGTGACCGTAATAAAACCGAATGGCCCCTTCAAGAACATAGGAAGCCTGCTCGTTTTCATGGTGATGCAGAGCTACCACACTGCCCTTTTGCAGGTAAATACGAGAAAGCATAATACGCTCCCCGTACACCATTTGCCTATCAAGGAGAGGGGTTAATGGTTCTCGTTCAACTTCATCCCACTTATGTAATTTGACCTCAGGCATCCTGGTCTCCTATAGATTAATTAAGGAATCAGTGTATTATCGCATTAGCCAGTATATCAATCGTGCCGCTTCGTTGCAATAATTCAGCATAACCGTCATTCCTCAACGAAATATGTTATACCCCGGGTCGTATTTTTTATGGATCCCAATCTTGGTGAACCGGGTGCGTACCCAGATAACTCTAGCATTAACTTTCACGTTTCTATTTATTGGCATCTTTTTACCTGGAGCCAATCTATCTCGTACGGTGGCGGCCCAGCCATTATTGTTCATCCCTTCGGATTCAGTAATGGCAACATCAGTAGACTCTCTTCGACTAGGTATCGAAGAGCTAACAAAGGAACGTGAACAGTTAATTGAAGAATTAAGGCTTCTCAGTAGTCAAATTGGAACCGTTGAGCGATCGTTCAAAAGGCAGTTTTCCGATCTTCAACTCCAACACGAGACACTGAATCGCACCCTGGCCATCCAATTTGACACCCTAAGAGCCCAGATGCCTGATGAAGAACACCTGCGAACAGCAACATTTTACATCAGATATCTGAATCAGAGGCAGGATAGCCTCATTGCTTATGTGGAACGACTGGAAAGCGAGCTAGATAATATTCCAGATAAGCATTATTGGGGCGTTCGAAATGATTTTAAGGAATTCGACCATTTGTTATTATTTACCTTTCTTGGGGCTATCATGTCCCTGGGGCTGGTCTTATTACTACGAGGGGATAACAAACGAGAACAAACAGAATCAGCTGATCAACTTACTGCCTATTTAAAGCAGGAAGATCATGTGGATCGTCTAAGCATGTCCATCACTCTACTAGTTGGCAGCATTCTTGTACTACTTTTTATCATATTCATTTTATAGCCCCCACCCTCAATCCATACTATTATCTCGCGAACTGCTAGTATATGTCTACATTCACTAAGGCTATATCGCGGGCCTCACTCTCCATCGCCATTGGGGCACTTTCTTCTGGCCTAGCCGTTGCCGCCGCAGAGAAATTATTTATCTCTAAGCTTTCAGCAGGACTTTTAGCCATTGGGCTATTTTTTATAGGTTCTATGCTTGGAACGATGCTTCATCATTGGATACAGGAAAGAAAAGTCAAAACACAATCCGACCAGGAATTGATCGTTGCACTTGAACACCTGATGGATCGAATTCCTGATGTTGCTACGGAGAAGATGAACAATGAAATTGATGAGCTAACCCGTTCGATTGCCCGTTTAAAAACCCAAATGGCAACACGTGGCATCAATTACACGCCGCAAGAGAAGCCCTTTGTTATTCCTTCTACATCCACAACCGAGAAATCAGAAGCCCTGAGAATGTGTCTTAACGCAAAAAAATTGCTCGACTTTGCCATTTCCATGGGGGACTCGGAAGAAAATATTGTTACGCTTACCGAAGAGGTAGATCACTGGCTTCATATACTGAACCAGAGAGGCGGCAATGTGCAAGGGCAGGCATAAGCGTATATATATTGTTAAACCACAAAAAAGGGCGTTTATCGAAAGATAAACGCCCTTTTTACGTCTTAAGCTAAAGTCCGCTACAGGATTATATTCTTACTGAACACGACGGATACGAACTTTTCCTACTGGATCGTTCCAACCATGAACGCTTTGTACGAGGTCGTCACCACCTTGAACGTTAGGATGAAGTGTAATCACACCATTCTCAGCCAAAGCAGGATTACTCATGCCGGTGCCAGCATCGTCAGATGAAATTCCTACCAATCCCTGGCAAGGAGGTACGATGTCAGCAAAATCTTCAGTGTTGATTTCTGTACCTGCATCATAAGCACGTAGACCGTATCCAGCTTCTTCACCAACATACTTAGGCAGTTTAACTGAATCTAGACCAGTAAATCCATCATTAGTACAGATGAGCATACTGGCAAAAGAAAGGTACTCATTTCCAGCAGGTGCAGTAATCGTAAATTTAACAGTCTGACCAGGCACTACAGGAGGAGGAGTACCAGCTACAGCAACCACAAGATCACCAATATTTGGGTTGTTGGACAGGGCATTTACGAGGGGATCAAGATTGCCATTCTCAGCGATCTCTTTGATACCAAAGCTTGCTGCAGATCCCACAGAGTATAAATCTGCATAAGCATTATGAGTAACAGTTAGCGGAGGTGTAAACGGTTGTCCACTTGTTATATTTCTAACGGCTACTTCATAAACAGCAACGTCCCCATAGGTAGAACTTTGTGCTTCCAAAGCAGCATCAGAGTCTGCGTCTGTTAGTGCATCAGAGCAACCTACAAGAAACATCGCGAGGAGGAGAGGTAAAGCGAAATGTTTTTTCACGTTCTTATTAAGGTACTTTTAGTGATTGTTTTAATGAACGTGAGTAATTACGGATATATGAAAATCGAAGTAATCACATAAGTATAACAAGCCTCTCAACTTTATATAACTCAGTCCTTAGGATCTACTTCAATAATGACATTCCAGGATCCATTCAGACATTCGTCATAAAATATATACTCTTCACTGGGAGTAGTCAGGGTATCAACGTACACAGCTGTGTCTCTTGCCGAGATAAAGGCAATACCACTATTTGTAGGGAGAGGAAGTTCAGAATCAAAATCTGCACATGAAAATGCTAAGATAGAAAGGCAGAAAAAGACGAGAATACGTTTCATAGGACCGAAGAACAAAATAGAGTTACCTACTAATTTGTTTAACGCTCCCCTTAATCAATCGTTACACACGGATTTATTATTACCCTATAAAAAGGGGCGAATCGCACTGCAATTCGCCCCTTTTCATTAAATCAAGTATGGGATTTTTATTTGAGCAGTGTCATCCGCCCAGTACTGATTTCTGTCTTGGATCCCATTTGTGCTCTTACATTATAGATATACATTCCTGATGCCAACTCGCTTGCATCAATTTGAATTTTTCTATTTGCTCCTGCACTCAATTCTTGAGCGGGTACACTCAATACGCGGCGCCCAAGCATATCATACACATCCACTTGTACAACTCCTGCTTCTGGTAGGTCAAAGACTACCTGAGTAGAAGGATTAAATGGATTGGGATAATTACCCTGCAATGTAAACTGCGTTGGAAGACTATACTCTTCTACTTCATCCGTGGTTGAGATTTTCAACGCTGTTACATCTGGATTTGTTATCTCGATGGTTCCGCCTTCAGCAACCGAGTGAGAACGAACTGTTGCAGCACGTACAATTTCCTCGATGATTATTTCTGAAGATCCAGCTTGCGGTGAACGAACTAGATTTACACTCAGCGGGAAAGCATCAGACTGCAATAGGATAATGCCTTCATTGCCTTCATTCAGCCGTGCACCCTTGGAGAATCGTACATCAAAACGTCCCTTTGGCGCTTTTGGCGGCATCAAGAACTTAGCAAATGAATCACTGTCATTTAGCTCTGCACCAAATAGAAGGGTTTGAGCCCCTTCTGCGGCGTCTTTGATTTCCAGCTTGCCGAAGTGGCTCATTGGATCGTTCTCTTCGCTTACAGCACCTGCTTTGTTAGGAGCATTACAATCCATCGTAACCGAACCTGCACCAGTTGTCTGAATCCAGTAACCAAATCCAGGTAATAAACCAGAGGCTATTTCATAACCACCTTCATACACGTAGAGTGTACCATCAATGATGATGTTTGACGGATCAGAAATCGCATCGGTTGGAATGAAGCATCCTGGTCCAGCAATCATATTCCAGCCTTCAACCAGGTTCAAGGTCAAGGACTCGATGGTATCATCACTGAAGGCTTGATTACCTTCAGCAGAGGTATTGATCCAGTACCCTTTACCCGCCTCAACATCAGTAACCTGCTGATAGGCCCCATTTGAATATTCAAAAGGAGCACCTGTCAATGTTACATCAGTAAACACGGAGGTGTAATTGCTGTTGGAAGGAGTTGACGGTATACCTACAAGATTCCACCCCGAATCCAAATTACGTGACAGACTACCTAGTTCGACAATCTCGATACCCATGATGATGGGGTCATTCGAGTTATTGATGAAATCAATATCCACATTGCCATCACTCACAATCACAGTGGACTTCATTGCGCCCACATTGTATCCATATTCCTCGAACAGATTGATGTCACTGAATCCATCAAACACAAAATTGTCGACTAGTACACTGAATACACGAGGTCCGTCTGGATCTTCTGAAGATGAAAATCTTACTTCCGCAAAATACAAACGGACTTCTATTTCCTTCCCTTCATCAACAGGAATGTCCCATTGCATCTGAGGATTAGCCGGAGGATCCCATCTGCCCACCTTAAACATATCGCTTGGGGTGTTCGGCGGTACTGATGAGTGCAACGTGATCACATTGTTCTCACCCCAGGACCAATCCCCGGTTGGCTGAGCATTCACTTTTTGATTCGGAGTACCGGTTTCAGCAAAGTTCACTGCATTACCAGCTAGCACAACCTGATCTTCTTCCCAATCGGAAAGTGCATCCTCAATTGCTGGCCCCCCACTATTCACCCTAAACAAAACCGTACTCCCAGAGCCTCCAGAGGAAGCAGAGCCGAATAGAGTAATAATAGTTGGCGAATTAACCCCTGTGTGCGTGATCGTCGCCTGCGCGGTTTTACTACCCGAAGTGGTAGGCTCAAAGGAAAACGTAATTGGAGAAGAACCCATCGCTCCTACCTGTACGGAGCCCGAAAAATTAGAATCAAACTGAGAAGCGTCTGTACCCGAGATAGAAATATCACTGACCGTGATCGTCTCATCTCCTCCGTTTTCAAGATTTACGCTTGTGGAGGTAGATAACCCTACCTGCGTACCTGAAAATGCAACTGGTGACGGATTAACGGTAAGAATATTTCCGTCACGGTCGGATTCAGGAAGCTCGTTGCTTTGCGCTTCGAAATAATTAAAATTATCCCCATTAAAAATGTGAATACGGTCAACACGAACATTGAAGGAGCGAGAAGAAATTTGAAAGGTATGTAGTCCTGCTTCTAGTTCGTATTTAGGCTCGAGAAAGATCTCTTCCCCTAGCTCATTAAAGGTTGTCCAGGTAGTATGATGCGTAAAACCTTCATCCACAAAGTCTCCACCATGAACGGTCTTGATCCATTCTCCATCATTCAAACGGGTCCAAACATCGTTCTCTTGGTCAGGAGCCGGTGCGCCTTGATGAGAAACAAAGTTGAAAAGAAAATAGCTGCCAGGATTGGTAATAACGAACTTGAATTCCAGGATGTCATTCCCTGGCTCACTGAAGTGATTTTCGCCTACATATCTCAGGTATCCATTTCCACCAAATCCTTCTTCCGTATTTTCGAACTGCCAGTTATTATTACGGGGTACACTTTCGGCTTCCATTACCAAAAGACTTCCTGATTCAAGGAAAGGGGCATCGCTCGTCTGGGCAACAGAAAAAGTTGGTGCCTGAATCCAGGAAGCAAACAGTAGTACAGATGCCACTACATAAAGCATCTTTCCACATGCATTTATTCCTTTTAGAAAAGCGTTTCCTAATGACGATTTCGTCACCATGTTATCAATCTTGTTCATAAGAATGCATTATCATTAACTAGAGAAAGGAGTAGCAATGAATTGAGCGATAACGCTGCCTGCCATTGCGATCTATTGATCTTAGAATTTGTGGTGAGGTATTTTTCTTGTACAGATCATCGAGAAAGATACCTACCGTTTTAAGGGTTTGGATGTATGCTTCAGCGCATAAATATTGCGTTTTAGGCTCATTGAAGGGAATTTTAAAGAAATGGAAGGGTGTTGAAGCACATCGCTCCAACACCCCGCTGTACTATTTCACAAATGTCATTCGCCCTACTTGTACTTCTACGGTATTGTTCAATAGAGCAATAACTCGATACAAGTAGATGCCTGAAGCAAAATCATTAGCTTCTATGGTAACCTGCTGCTGACCTGGAGCAAATGCATTAGGTTGCGTTTCGAATACCTTACGTCCCATCACATCATATACTTCAATGCTCACTTCAGCGGCCTGCGGTAATTCAAATACGATGTTCGTTGTTGGGTTAAATGGATTCGGGTAGTTGCCTAAGATTTTAAATGACTCAGGCAGGTTCGTTGGTTCATCTTCAACACTGGTCAATGTTGGGTCCAAGATCTCAATACCTTTAACCGCAGGTAAGTTCTGCCCACCATCCTGGATGAATTCGATATCGATACTTCCATCACTTGTCGTGTTGATCGTTTTCATCACACCAACATCATGACCCACCTCGGCAAATATATCGATGTCATCGAATTCTGCAGGTACAACACCATCCACTGCGATATCAAAGATTCTAGGTCCATCTGTCCCATTATTCTCTTCTGTCAAGAAGATTTCGGACAAGTAAATATTCACTGTCACTTCCTTACCCACCTCAACCGGGAAACTCCAAATCTGGTTTGGGTCGCCTACCTGGTCCCAACGCTCGGTTTGGAAGACCTCAGGAGGTACTCCAGAAGGCACGGAAGCATCAAGCGTAATGGTGTCCAGCGTTCCAAAGGTGTTATTTCCACTCAGTGCTACATTCACATACGGTGAAGGTGCACCTACTTGAGCAAGGGCTAATGCATTCTCAGCAACTTCAGCCTGGTCTTCGGTCCAGATACGGAACCCATTGAGCGATGCAAGAGAACGACCGCCTGCATTTACTCGATACAACACATCTCCGGGGCTAACCACTAGCCCTTCCCCAGTCAATGTAGTTTTTGATGGAGAACCAGTACCGTTAAATGCAACCTCGAGTTGTGCAGACTTAGAGCCGTCTGAAGTCGGTGCAAATACTACAGGGATGTTTACTGAAGCGCCTCCTGCTACATCGACCGAACCTGTAAATGATGAAGAGAATTCATCGCTATTTGTACCACTAAAGGATACCCCTGTAATGGTTAGCGTTTCAGACCCGCTGTTGGTCACCGCGACATTTCGCTCCCAAGAAGATCCACCTACTTCTGCGACAGAGAAGTTAAGCGGATTAGGAGCCGTCGTGATTGGGCTAGGCTCACCAAAGGTCGAGACCTCAATTGCGGATATTTTACCTTCTCTTACCTCTGAAAGGACAGAAATGGTCAAGGCGCCATCCGTTACAGATATGTCCTCATAGGTGAGCACAACTGCGGTTGCCGGTCCATACTGATCGAACAAATCAAGAGATTCTGTTTCTACCTGCCCCCCTTCAATGTTCAATTTGAAGACCCTTTGATTAGGGCCACCAAATTCGAGGCCGCCTCCTGGGGCACCGAAAAAGATCTCTGCTAAATGAATACTTACATTATAATTGCCATCACCAGGAACGGGAATGTTGTATTCCAATCCAGCCTGGTCCTGATCGAATCGCTCAGTGTAATAAAGCAAGTCGTCGTTGGTATTATCAATTTCAATACCTGAGTTCTGGAAGGTGCCGCCTCCAGTGAAGAATTCGTCAGCAGCCCATTCAATTCCATTACTTGTAATAGAAGGCCCACCTGCATTGATTCGAGACACAACAGTTGCCACTGCGTTCGGATCGTAATCCAATACAATGATGTCCGACACTAAACTAGTATTACCATCCGAATCTTCAGCTACAGCAGCCATATAATTAAGGCCGGCTTCCTCCTGGGTATCCGTAATGGTAACTGCAAAATCGACGAATCCGCTAGCACCGACAGTGCCGGTGAACTCCTGGATTCCGATGATTGTATTGGCGTCAAATGTCTCAACATTGTATCCCCCTGATTCGGGTAAGAACAAAGCGGCCTCAACAACCACAAGCCTGACATCCTGGTTTGGACTGCCACTAACACGAACGGTCTGATTTAATTCGTCGACACGTGCTTTTAATCCTGGAACTCCCACTACTGCCAATCCAGGCTTAGCGGGCAATCCTTCTGCTGCCGTGCCTTCTGCTGCACTTACGCTGTTCTCGCTCCTGAAAGGCTCTGCCACTACAAAGGAGCCATCATCAAAATTGACCGTCACTGTGGCCCCTGCCAATTCAAGTCCTGAAACACTACCTGATTCATTCGGCCCAGGAGCTTCAGATCCTTTAATGTTATTTGGATCCACATCTATTGAAAATCCAAAGACTTCGCCTGGATCAAAATCATTGAATGATACAGTGACCACATCGTACCCATCATCCGCATTTAACCCATTATGGGGTTCTTCCAATGTATGCGTTACAAATCCAGTACCTTCGCTTCCGAGATCATCACTAAATGCTTTCGCGGTAATATCTCCGGCGGTTCCTGCTGGATCAAATACCATATCTGGCAAGAAGCTCGTGGATAGGTCAAAACTAACACTCTCAATAAGCTGACCATTAATCGATGTGTTTTCTATCTGGAAGCTTGATCCAGCGGCGGTACTAGCATTGATATCCTCTGGAGTAGCAAAGGAAATAAAGGCTGATGCTGTATTTTCTTGTGCTTCGATGTCAATACGATCCCAAGTTGCTGTAAACGCAGGGCCAGGACCCGCAGAGGTAGCAATTATACCAACTGCTACCGCTTGAGCGCTTGATTGCAGTGCACCTAACAACGTACCGCTCATGCTAATTGGGTCTCCTAAATAGACATTTTCCTCGGTGTCTACACCATAACCCGGTAAAACAGTACCAGCGGCCGGATCTACCTGGAGAAATAGATTAAGTGACGTTGCGGCATTCAGTACATCATCAGGAATAAGCTGGCTTCCAGATTGGTTGTTAGCATACATTGTGCTCTCTGCGGTACCACCATCTTCCTTGACAATCTCAATCCCCCCATTTCCACCGTTTGCTGAAATCGCAACTTTAAGGTAATTATCCTGATCACCTGTCCCAATGTAGAATCCTTGCGACTGACCGTCCTGAGGTGTGTCACCATTAAAGAACGGTGGCTGAATACGGACGGTGATTTCAAAGGGTGTCGTTGACGCCGAGACATCTACACCAAATTGAAATCCGTTGTCCTGCGTATTGGTGCTACCCAATGCATCACCCTCAGTTACGTCAGGAACCGTGAACAATCCTGCGGTCCCCCCAGCGATTAGTGTACCTGAGTTAAACTGATCGAGATAGTTTGTTGAGCCATTTGTCATCAGGCCCGTAAATCCAACGCCAAAGAATCCGGTGCCAGGGTCTTCCTGGAAGAGGTCATAACGAACCGGTAGCAAAGTACCCAAACCATTGTCTGCGTCGATAGCAAAAGGATCGTCCACATCTTCAGCTCCATCGTCGTCGTCATTGGTGTCTAATAAATCAGAAACCAAATCACCATCGTTATCACTCGGTTTGTCGCCTGCATTACATTCACCAGTACCATTGGCAATTTCATCGTCATTTGAATACCCATCGCCATCATCATCCTGAGGACCAGGGCCACCCGTACAGTCTACTTCACTTGGCTCAAAGATGGTGATGTTTTCTTCACCATAGGTAACCGCCCAAATGGTCCCAGGGAATGGATCATCATCTCCCTGTGCAATGACATCTAGAGGCACCAACCCAAAATTAGAAAGCAATACCTCGACACCGTCAGTGCCAGGGGCATTGATAACTTGATCCCCGGCCTCGTTCAGCTTCGCAACATAAATTTCACCACTGAATCCAGCAGAAATGATAGCGCCTTGAAGATCTCCCTCAAACGTCGTTGCTGTGTATTCAGCCATACCGTTGGTTGAAGGCACATAATCTACCAGTGATCCATCCTTTACACCTGAATTTCTAAAATCGCACTCGGATTCAGAAGTAGTACCTGGAGGAATTGGAGGCCAATCAGCAGGAAGTGGATTAGGTCCTGTAGTACTGGTTCGGAATACCCCAGCCCCATCGAAATACGTATAGAGACCCGATCCCTCAGGGTTACCCCTTACGGGTGTTGGGTGGCCAGCATAATACGGGAAGCCAGGCTCCGTCTCCCTGATATAATGAAGGCCATTCAGGTTATTTACCTGTCCATCATTGGCACTTGGTCCATTTGAACCAGGCTCTGAAGGATCATAGTCGTTTGTACATTGGCCTTGCGTTGCCCCAGGAAACGTGCCTTCTCCAACTGGAACGCCTCCCCAGCCCTGATTGGCTCCGTTATCGATCGAGTACATTTTTCCTTCATATCCTGGAGATTCCATAATTACCAGGTCGTAAGGATTTCTGAACCCAGTAGCGTGAAGCTGTACAGGTCCTCCAGATACGATTTTTGACTGGTTAAGCCCGTTGTTGCCTCCAAAAGGATCATTAACATCAACACCATCATAACCAGGATCATTGGGGTCTGTAATGCCATTGACGTTGTCCCGAGTTGGGTCATCCAATGTGGGCATGTCATATACCCATGCTGTATTTCCAGACCCCTGGATAGGAAGATTGTCGATCACAGAAAGATCTACTTTCAAAATAGCTGCAGAGAGTGCATATTCTGTGATTCGGGCAAAGTTATTTGAAGGAGATCCAGCATTCGTTAACCCGCCTACAGCTACATAAAGAATGTTGTTCGTTTCATCCAACTCAAGCCCGTTGATTGAATGATTTTCCTCAGATCGAGGCAACCCACGAACAAGATCCAATTTCTGCCATACGCCGGCTTCTTTCCACAAGCGACTGATAACCCCCGAGTTCGTATCGAGTCCGGAGTCATCGATTCCATTGATTTCACCAGCGCCATGCCGTGGGTCACTGGACGTAACGTATAGAATCGGATCAGAGGGTGTACCAGTAACTAAAATACCAGTAATCTGCCTATTTAAGTCCAGATCTAGATCAAAGCCATTTTGTGCAACCACCCCATTATTCAGTTCACCATCATCATCGTGGTTGTCAATATTTACTTTAACCTCAAAAATCGCTTCGGTGTCCGTAACCTCAAAGTCCTGCGGGCCATTTTGTACGATGGTGTAGGCATAAATAGTCCCTAATTGCTGGGCTACATAAAGTCTCCCGTCTGGGCCAAAGGCCAAAGAGGTAGGCAATACAAGATCTTCGCCGTCAAGCCCACTTGGGTTAAATGCGATTGCCTTCTGGCCGGCCGCCTGGGACTTGAATACAATTTGCTGTTCCCATGGCTTTACCAGCAAGTTTTGATCAACTTTGGGAGCTGTAACTTCTCCCACCTGCGCGTACACAGGACTGACAGCTAAACTTAGAAGTGTTAGAATTAATAACAGTGAAGGGATATATTTCCCGAGAGGAATTTGTGTTTTTTTTCTTAAAGACATTGTTTTTTTACAACGTAAGCTTGATCTGATAAAAGACAACTGCAATTCGGAAGCAGATGGGGGAAACGAATAGACTAATAATCCTGGGCAGACTGAGAATTATTTCCAGTTATTTACTATGACAAATTCTATACCTTTAATCCTCACACCCTTAAAACACATGGGAAATGTTAGTCTATTTCCATCATTAATTGAGTACTTACTAATAATAGACGATCATCAACTTTTTAGTACATGATCTAGGGTTAGATCGTGACAGGTATTTTTATTTCCGGAACGGTTTGGATGCATTAGATAACAATGCAGGACATCTGACTAAATGTTTACCAGATCTGTCAAGAATCAGGGAGAGAATATAGGGAGACCCGGTTACTTAGAGTGGTCCAAAATGGCTCCCTTCTTCAATCGTTGAACTAGCCAGCGATTTGCTAATAGCATAACTACGATCACAGCCCCCCATTGTACAAGGCAAGTCATCACACTATAGTAATCGAAGGGGTCATACCATGTATCAGGAGCATATTCTGTAGCTGCGAGGTAGAGCCACCATACAAGTAGTACTACAGCTTGAAGTGGAATAAGGTATCGAATGGCGATGTCCCATTTTTTGGATACGCCCCAATCCCCTGGAGTCACATTTATTTCTTCTCTTCGCAAATAAGCAGGGCCATATTTGATAACCACAAAGGCAACGAATGCACCAGAGATCATCAAAGCAACGCCCCATACAAAGTCTTGATTTCCGAGGATATTAAGGTCCATTGCTGACGGAATCCCTAACAAGAAGCCTACGCTGCAAACAGTTAACACAGCTCTAGATCGGGAAAGACCTCCATCTACAAAAAGGCGGGTAGCCAATTCAATCATTGAGATCAGCGAGCTAAATGCTGCGAAAGCCAGCCCCAAGAAAAACAAGATGGCAAATATATTTCCCAAGGGCATCTTCGCGAAGAGCTGTGGCATCCAGATGAAGGTTAGTCCAGTAGAAGCAGGACCGCTTTCCTTCATTACACCCAGGATTTCTGCACGAGACATTTCAGCACCAAGTATGGCGAAAACAGCGGCAAATATGGTCGTAGCCGCAACGAGCGAAACGAGATTATTACCTGCTGCCGTGATGATTGAGTTTTTTACTATTCCATGTTTACGTTGCATGTATGCACCATAAGTTAGAATAAGTCCCCACCCAGCGCCGGTGTCCCAGGCATTTTGCGTCAATGCAGCAAGCCACAATCCAGGCTTACGTAGTAAATCCCATTCTGGAGTAAATAGAAATGCAATACCACTCCAGGCACCATCAAGCGTTACGGCTCGTATCAAGGCAAGCATAACGATCACCAACAAGGTCGGAATCAATACCTTGTTTACCCTTTCAATAGATGAGACCCCTTTCCATACGGCAATTGCCCCAAGCCCCATCATCAAGCCATGGAAAAGAAGAGGTTGCCCGCTTCCTTGAAAAGTCTCCCACACCATAGTTGAGGTTTCGGTAGAAAGAGGTGCAGGCGGATTACTCCCCATCATAGCAATAAACGAGCTCACCATCTCAATAAAATAGAAAACACACCAACCAGCCACTACTGAATAGTAGAACATAATGGCCGTTGCAACAAACCCTACAAATCCGCCCATCCAGGCAAATCCTTCACCCGCTAGTTTGGTAAAGGTGCCAATTAACCCCATGCGCCCCTTCCTTCCTAACGCATATTCGGCAATAATCAGGGGCACACTCCATAAAAACAGAAAGATGATCCACGCAATCAGAAAGGACCCTGCACCTGTCTCTCCCCCATTTTGAGCAGCGATACGAGGAAAACGCCAAATATTTCCAGTTCCTACCGCAATACCCAAGACACTTAATAATAAACCTAGACGTGACGAAAAGCGCTGTTCCGAGTGAGACGACATAATGTGTGGGATTATTTCTAATTCGCTTGAAGGTTAGAATCTTTTTAGGAGAGGTGCAAGTCGATTTTCATCAATCTTTAATTTCTGCTGACCGCAACAACAGCGAAATTAAAAAAGTACCTTCGGGTGAACACGCTTAAGCTTAGACAGACATCTAGAACGGTAATGGACAAAGGAATAAAGCTAATTAAAAACAGATCTGATATTGGGGCAGGCACCAGAGGCTCAGACCTTGGTGTAGATGCTATAGAAGTTGCAGCAATCAATATGGATGATGATTTCTTCAGCCGATATCCAACGGCTGACATCAAAACCCATAATGAATCCATTTATAACAAGGTTCATGCTACGTTTGCAAAACGCATCAGGCATGTCCACGAGCAATGTATTCGGGTAAGCAATGTTGTCCAATTTAGTTTGCTAGACCAATTCTTTCCCCTGGTCTTCTCAGGCGACCACTCGTCCGCATTGGGCACGGTTAGCGGAATCAAATCTGCATTCCCGAACAAGACAATCGGGGTCATATGGATAGATGCGCATGCAGACATACATTCGCCTTATACATCTCCCTCAGGAAATGTCCATGGCATGCCCATCGCCGCATTACTTGGCGAGGACAATCTAGAGAACCAAAGAAATACAATCTCAAAGAGCACTCTAAAACATTGGAGTGGAATGAAGGACCTGAGAACAGACGGCCCTAAGATGAGTGCTGATCATGTCGTTTACTTCGGGGTCAGAGATATTGAAAAAGAAGAACTATTCCAATTGGAGCGGCTAAATATTCGCAACTTTACCGTAGAAGAAATTCGCTTTAAAGGCGCTGACCATTGCATAAAAGAAGCCATCTCACGCCTTCGTTCATGTGATATGATCTACATTTCGTTTGATGTAGATAGTATGGACTGCCACATGATATCTAATGGAACAGGAACACCCGTTGCAAAAGGCTTTGACCAGTTAGAGATCATCCAGATACTAGAAGGCATCATCGAAACCAACAAGGTGTGCTGCATGGAAATAGCGGAAGTCAATCCACTGCTCGATATGAAAGGAAATAAAATGGCCGAAACGGCCTTTCATATTTTGAGGACCGTAATTTCAAAACTGGAAGACTCTATAAAACAACAAGTAGAACTCGCTTCAACATAGTTAAACGGTATTACCTTCTATCCATTTCCGGTTAGAACAAGGCTACTGCTTCTTTCTTCTTCAGGTATGTCCTCAATGCGCATGGGATTAAGCAATTCGAAGTAATCGAAGTCTAAGTACTTCTGTATATGAGCATCGTAATTCGCACTGAACGGATTACCACTCTGTCCCCCTGGATATACACCATACCCAACTGGCGGACTCGTAGAGAAGTCTACGACCACTCTCCAGCTCGCACTGTGAGTTGTTTCTCGATTACTGGCTGGAGATAGCGTAGCAGTGAAACCGGGATACTCGAAAGGACCTTTCCATAATGCCCTTAGTGCCTCTGAGCGAGTATAGTGTTTAAAAACAACTTTATGGTGTTTCCCCCATAACCAGTTAGACTTATCCCAGCCGTAGGTGTCTGTTATCTGGATGACCGTTTCTTCAAGTGCTCTCTTTAACACATCATCTATCCCATCAACGGGATCCGTATCCTGCATATCAAGCCATACGGGTGATACATTGCCGGTTAGCAAGGCATAAAGTCTATCCTCTTTGGGCCTTCTGTGTTCTTTGAAGACGGACTCGTCCCAAGCCAGCGCATTCAGGTTATCCAAGAAATGATCAAACAGAAGCGGTTCAACTCGATCAACAGCGGATACACCCTCCCAATTGGCCAGGATAGTTCTTAGTTCTTCTGCCTTACTACTCAATCCATCGAGTCCGTCCAACAATGGGACAAATAGATCTCTCTGCACAACGTACACATCAGACTGATATCTTTTAATATCTTCAACTGTATGCTTTTCTTTACCACGTAACAACGCATCAATCCGCAAAGAACGGTAACCTGGCCCCCAATCGTATCCCTGATAATGCAGGTAAGTTGAATCAGCTGGTTGCTGATTAGTCGAAGTCAAGAATCCTTGTGGCGGATTAAATGAATAAGGCACTTCGTCAAAAGAAACCCTATCGACCCATTCAGCCGCTGGGCTACTCCCATTCAACACTCCTACGCCCAAACCTTCTTGGCGCACCGGCAAGACCCCCGTTGATCGGATGGCAATATTCCCTTCGATATCTCCGTAGATGATATTCTGCATAGGAGTATCCCAATAGGTGAGCGCTTGCTGAAATTCTTCCATCGTTTTAGCATGATTCATCTCCCATTGGGCACGAAGCGTTCGACTGGTACCATGTGCTACCCATTGAATTGAAACGCCCCCCTTCTCATCCTTAATCGTAGGTCCCCAATGCGAGAAATATCGATTCTCGATTACCGGATTAGCTCCTTTAACTTTTATAGTATCCGATATGACCTCCAATTCTTTATAGGCACCCTCATACAAGTACTTGTCTCCAGTATCATCAAGGGTCAAAGCTACATAGTCAATCTGATCTGTGCCGGAGTTTGTAAATGCCCAACCTAACGTATTGTTGAAAGCCTCTACAGGTAATGGGGCTCCAGGAATTGTTACCCCGTACGTGTTCAAATCTGGAGTCGAGATATGCGCTTCATACCAAATAGAAGGCAACCATAACGACAGGTGCATATCACCAGCCAGCACAACACTACCATTTTCCGAACGATGAGGACCAACTGCCCAGTTGTTAGACCCCTTTCCTTCAATATATCCTTCGTACAATGTACCCCGAAGCGATACATGTTGCTCGTGCAATGACTCAAGGATATCCCTGGTATGTGCCGCTAGCGTGTGTTCACTGGATGAATAAACCGGTCTTTTTTCCTGCGAAGGAATGAGTCCGCCTTTTTCAGGGATAATGGGCACAAATAAGTCGGCAAAAACAGGATACAGTTCGCTGAAACTCTCAGAACCTAGCTTCTCATTTAGTTCGGCATAAACAGGATCACTGGTTCGGTAGGTGAGGTCAAACGTCATGTATTGAAGAATACGAATGACGTGTAATTCCGTATAAAGCTCAGGCTCGTAATTCAACAACCTGAATTCAAGAGGCAGCTCTTTTTTCTCCATGGAGGAAATGTATGCATTGATCCCCCTGACATAGGCTTGAACAACCTTCAGCTCTATTCCATTCTCCTCTTTGATTCGCTCATAGTTCTTTTGCGCACCCCACTCCATCCCAGTTTCTCTAAGAAACCTGTCTGTCTCCACCATGGAACTACCAAGTATTTCAGACAATCGGCCAGCAGCCACACGAGGAATAAAATCCAGTTGAAATAGTCGATCTTGAGCAACAACATAGCCTAGTGCTGTGATTGCATCAAACGTATCGTCTGAAAAAATATGCGGTACGCCACGATGGTCCCTCACAACAGCTACAGAATCTGTTTGCCCATCGATGACTATTCGATCCTCGCCCGTATGATGAGCATTTCTTGCCAGTGCGTAGACGCCATCGGCTGGATCAAATAATGAACCCAATGGAGGCACACTCCCTAATGAATTGCTTAGGAGATAAATATATGCGGCTGACAGAGCCAGAAAAAGCAACAACAAAAACCGATTCATACGAAGCCCATAATTCCCATACTAATGATGGGAAAGTACGGGTTAGTGGTCCTCGTATTCAACCTTCTTTGTATAAGAGTAATTTTTTTGCTGCGCTTTCTTGCGAGCCTTCTTCAGTGAATCGAAAATATCTGATATTTTCAACACTTTTTTTCCTTTGCCTTCCCCTTTTATCTCTTGCTGCTCGTTGTTGGAAGGCTCTTCTTCAATAGGTTCGCTTTTTTCGGTTGACACCGCTTCTTCCAGATCGGTAATAGCGTCCACAACGCGCAGAACGTCTGATTGGCCGTGGTTTGATAAAGAGGCTAAATAGCTAGAAATCGTATCCGCACTTACCATCTCGGTATAATCACCTCCTTCCTGGGGCGATTCACTGACATCACGTGCCGGTTCCTCGTCTTCTTCTATTGAGGGTTCTGGGGTCTTTATTTCTATATGGCCCACGTCCTCTACTCCAGCCTCCAGGCTCTCTGGTTCTTGACGAATCTCCTCCAGTGAATCTTCCTCTTGATTCTCACTGAGCTCTTCCGATTGGTTGAGCTGATCAAAGACAATATCTGCCGTACTCCCTTTTAATGCCCGTCTCATTATTATGTGAGGCCCTTCGGTTTTGCTGACAAGTTTTTTGTTGTCATATATGAGTAACTCGTACAAAGACTGAGGAGCATCTTCTTTTGTAATCGAGTCTTGCGGATGCATATTTTGAGCTGCCATCGAAGTACCTCCCAATTTCCAGGGATTTGGATTTTATTAGCTGTGATGTGAATAGAAATGATACGTAAGCTATTTACAAAATTTATACCCTATCTAATATAAATGTACGTCAAAAGTGCTATCCTTTGATAAGCTTTTGACGAATAACCTGCACACAAACTCCGGATGAAAATAAACTGCCCTCTAATCTTAGCCTCAGGATCTCCGAGAAGGAGATTACTCCTCAATCAATTAGGATTACAATTCGATATTCATGTCAGTGATGTAGAGGAGTCATTCAACCCAGACGACAAGCCAGAAATCATCGTTCAGAAACTCGCAGAGAAAAAAGCGGAAGCTGTTGCGCCAGAATATCCAGATTCTTTAACACTTGCTGCAGACACAATAGTTGTACTGAATGGAGAAATTCTTGGAAAACCTATCGATCAAAAGGATGCAGGCAGAATGCTTTCATTACTGAGTGGTAAGCAACACTATGTCTACACAGGCATCTCACTCATGCATCCGGTAAGTAAACGCTCCGTCCAGTCTTTTGCTTCCACTAAGGTAACATTCGCACAGATGACCTCTCAGGAAATCGACAATTACGTTTCTACAGGCTCTCCCTTAGACAAGGCTGGAAGTTATGGCATTCAGGACGACCAGGGGGCATTGTATATTCTAGGAATCGAAGGGGATTATTATAATGTTGTTGGCTTACCGCTAAGGACACTGTACAAAGCGCTCAAGTCCAATTTTGACGATTTATTGATCTTATAGAAGGATCAAAACTTCTAGAACATGCTATGAATCCATGGCTTCAATGGATTCTAACTTATGTCAAAACAAAAAAGAGATATTCGTATTCTTCTCATCCAGGCTCGTGACGAACAAGATATCCTGGTTCAAGAGCGGCAGTGTTTCATTGAACGATGCGCTATTCGTGAGGATCAATTAATTTCCATCAATGTCCTTGATCAAACACCAGAAGATATTGAGGCCATCAATTTGCAGGAATATGATGCATTCATGATTGGTGGATCCGGTGCGTACTCAGCAGCTAATGATTATCCCTGGATGAATGCCCTACTATCTCTTGTCAATAAGGCAGATGCTCTCTCCTTTCCTACTTTTGGGTCTTGCTGGGGCCACCAGGTAATTGCGAGAGCTCTTGGTGGTGAGGTAGCTTACGACAAGGAACTTACAGAGATGGGCTGCCACACCATAAACTTGAATGAAACAGGGCAAACAGACACGCTGTTCAGTGATTTCCCAGAGCAGTTCAAAGCCAACATGGGCCACCATGATCGTGTAACTATCCTTCCTCCGGAAGGCATCGATCTCGCCTTTAGCAAAACACAGCCCCATCAAGCATTTCGAATAAAAAACAAACCCATATATGGCACTCAATTTCACAGTGAGTTGAATGCAGAAAGAGAACGAGAGCGACTAATCGCTTACCGCCCCTACTACACCGAGGTAGAGACTGAAGAGTTGTTTCAGCAAATTCTTGCTGACCTTGCAGAGACCACAGAAGTAGATGGGCTCTTAGAAAAGTTTCTAGAGATTTACGTTGCGAACGGTTCTTAAAAGACAAACACGTGTACTCAAACCCGCCACCTTATACCCGGTTAATTGCTGTACTACTGAGTATCCTCACCATGTTTGTCATTGGAGTGGTGCTGATTGAGTTAAAAATCGTACTTCTCCCCCTGGTGATGGCTTCATTCGTATCCGTACTTCTCCAACCTGTAGTACGGTATTTACAGTCAAAGAAATTACCACCAATATTGGCCATGTTTATAGTGGTCGCAACACTTGCACTGTTTGGTTTTGCGTTTGGGTTTACCCTATCTACAACCATACGGCATTTTCTTGAAGTTCTCCCAGAGTACGAAGATAAGTTTAATATCCTCGTTTCAGATCTGCGTCAACTCTTCGAGCAATTTGATTCAGGCTTTGAAGTATTTGGTATTACGTCGGAAGATTTTGATATGCCTTTCAATTTCTCCGCAATAACGCAAACCGCACGCGTAGGGCTTAATGCTATCCTTAGCTTTTTAGGTAATGCCTTTCTGATCCTGATCTTTCTCCTTTTCATGCTCCTTGGTTCAGGCCAAACAGAACAACGAGTGCATCAAGCCTTCCCCGACCACCTCGCCATCCGAATTTCTAAAGCATGGGGTAACATTGGCGTCCAGGTTCGTCAATATCTCCTAACCAAAACGCTTGTTAGCTTATTGACAGGAGCTATCACGTTTCTCTTAGTATGGATGCTGGGTATCGATTTCCCTTTAATTTGGGCCTTCCTCACGTTCCTTTTGAACTACATCCCAAACATTGGTTCTACCATTGCAGTAATACTTCCCTCATTACTCTCGCTTCTTCAATTTGACACGCTGGTAACACCTATAATCGCTTTTGTGTTATTGACTTCAATCCAGTTGACGATCGGAAACGTCATTGAGCCGCGCTGGATGGGCTTTAACCTAAATCTCAGCCCAATCATTGTTCTATTATCGCTTATTTTCTGGGGCTGGCTGTGGGGAGTTATGGGAATGATACTCGCTGTACCTTTGACGGCAACAATAAAGATCATCTTTGAGAATATCGAAACGCTGCGCCCCTTTGCTATACTAATCAGTGGAAACGGTTCGAACGATCAGGTATGATTAAGAATCGACTCGAGCATATCCCTTGCATAGGAATTCCCCCGAGAGAGCTCATCGAGCAGTAAATCGATGAGTTGTTGTTTTTCCATATTGGATTCTTCGATCATAATCTCCCAAAAGTACTCTAACCAATCCGTGTTATTTTCATGAGTACTTTTCTCAAATGCGGCAGTTATTTCACGATGCAGGGATTGAAGATCTTCTTCCTCAATATTCCCCCCTTGCTTATCAGTTGTAGAAAGGTCCATAATGCATAGGTTGTCTTACACTGAGCAAATCGACCATAAACGCACAACATTAAGACCTCCCCTGCACAAACTACAAAAAACGTGGGGGCTGTAACCATATTAACGTTCCATATCCATCCCTTACTTCTTCCCAAGAATCCATGTCAAAATCCACTCGAGCCATAGTCGCGGTTGGAAATCGAATATCAGCACGCCCAGCAAGCCGTGATGTTGTACCTGAACAGGTAGGTTCATGACCAACAATCATCGCTCTCTCAACATGATCCGGTATGCCCCTAATTATAGACATGTAGGTATCCACAGTCGAATCATACAACGTCTCCTCAATGACCATCTCTGCGTCCCACTCCCCAGCCTTAGAAGCATAATCATACGTCTGGCGAGTCCTCAAGGCAGATGAGACCATGCAATACGCAGGCACTTGATCCGTCTTCCTAAGCCATTTCCCCATTGCCTTAGAGGCTTTCACCCCTCGCGGTGCAACAGGCCGTTCGTGATCTCGATCAAAGTCTGCATTCCAATCTGATTTTCCATGCCGGAACAGGATTATTGTCTTCATCTATTTATTTAATTTTATTTGCGGCGATTCTTAACATGAATAGTTCTTAACATTTTCATAACTTTGCAAGAAAGAAACACTCGGATGCTTCCGCATGCATATCATTGCAGTTTATAGCTTAAAAGGTGGCGTTGGGAAAACTACAACGGCCATCAATCTTGCTTATTTGTGCGCAAAAGAAGGAGCTTGCACCCTAATCTGGGACCTTGACTTACAGGCTTCTACCAGCTTGATCCTTTCATCCAGCACAAGCGACAAGAAAAGTATTAAAGTTCTTACTGATAAGAAAACAAACCTTGGAAAACGCATCAAGTCGTCCAAATATGATCGCTTAGACATACTTCCCGCAGATTTTTCGCTTCGCAAAATGGATGAGTACATTTATAGAAAGAACGGGGCAAAATTCTCATTCAAGCATCTTACGAAGTCTATGCAAAAGAAGTATGACTATCTCATCATTGACTGTGCTTCTGGCTTCAACGCTCTCACAGAACATGTATTACAAGTTGCAGACGTTGTTCTTACCCCTGTGATCCCTTCGCCGCTAAGCTTCGAAATGTTGGACCGGCTCAAAAAACAGCTCAAAAAACAAAGAAAGGATGACAATGTACTCCTCTTCCCCTTTTTCTCTATGGTAGACAGGCGGAAAAATCTACATAGAGAGGTCATGCATCTCGACCATAACGGCAAACGTGGTTTTCTTCATGCTACCATTCCGTACTCAAAAAAAGCTGAACAAATGGTGGTTCATCACGCGCCTCTTCCGCATTTCGATTCAAGAACAAATGCCACAAAAGGATACAAGTCTCTCTGGAAAGAACTTAAAGAGAACATCAATATGCATGCGAGAGTGAAGAAGATAAAAATGTGGCGTTAATTGGTAAAGGCTGATTAGAATATTATGGTTTGTTAAAGGTTTTGGGAGATCCTATTCCTGATTTTAGCGTTATTATGCTATCTTTGACTCAGGAATCTGTACACTATGACATATAACGATTTACTTTCTACTCTTTCTGAAGACGCCCGGGTTTGGATCTATCCGGTTGACAAAAAACTCACCTCCTCTGAAGCAATAAATGTTGAAGCAAGCCTGAATCAGTTCATTCAAAACTGGCATTCTCATGGACGCAAAGTAACTGCTGAAGCAACTATCTTATATGATAGATTCATTGTTATTGGAGCTGAGATTCCTGAAGCAGAGATTTCTGGATGTGGAATAGATGCTTCTGTACATGCTGTTGAGGCTATAGGAAATCAATCGGGGTTTTCAGTGCTTACAGGCCTTACCATCTTCTTCAAGGATGAGAATGGATCCATTCAGCATATGACACGATCCCAATTTAGAGCGAGTGTTCGAAATGGAGAAATCACACGGGACACACCTGTCATTGATCCGAGTATAACTCAGATTGCTCAACTCAAAGAGGGGTCTTTCGAATTACCAGCCGGCTCCTCGTGGCACGCAACTGTTTTCCGTATTCCCCCAAAAACCAACTAATTGGATCCCATTGCTCAATCAAATCGTTTACGTTTGGTATTGCGATTGCCCCTGAGGTACGATATTCACCTTCATTTTAGTTACATGTTATTTAATCGTATTTATCGATTCAATTCTCGATTAAAAGGCCTACTCGTTTTTGGCCTTGCCCTCGCTTCGTTTTCTTTTGCGCTACCTGCTTATTCCCAGGGTGGTTATATCAGCCAGGCTGTATTGAAAGAGATGCTGGATTACCGCATAGAAAACGTCGAAGAGTTGCCGGAAGTCTACTACAATTATTTTGCATTGTATAATCGCAGGAAGAATAACGTGATGGCTCGCAATACGTTATTCAAGGTATTGGGAGATGGAGACCTCATGCTGGGCAAAAAGAGAAGTAAACTGGTAGAGCTTCTTAACAGAAAACTGGTACCCAATACAGCAATTGGTGACACGCTCATCATTCCAAGTGAATTCGAGACTGACTTTAGAGCGTACTCGCCCTTTCCGCTTTTTTACCCTGGAGGAGCTAATTTTGAAAAGCTGTTTATTATTGAAAAGAGCTTGCAAGCTTTCGCAGCCTATCAAAATGGAAATTTAGTTCGCTGGGGTATAGTAAATACAGGATCGCTGGAATCCCGTACACCAAATGGTCGCTACAATTTCAATTGGAAAACAGAATACAGAGTCTCTTCCCTGAGCCCTCCTGGTGAACCGTGGGAGATGTACTGGGTGTTTAATTTCCATCTAGCCCGAGGTATTCATACTCACCAGTATGCAATGCCTACCGGAGGCCCTACTAGCCATGGATGTGTTCGCCTAATCGATGCCGATGCCGAATGGGTTTATAACTGGGCAGACACATGGAGAACAACAAGTGCAAAGAAAGGCTTCCCAACCTCTTATGGCCGCATAGTTGAGCCTGGTACTGTTGTGCTCGTAATTGGAGAAGATCCTGCTCCAGATGAATCACCGCAACCTTTCGTCTTTGAGAGCAGATACCCTGTTCTGAAAAGGATTATGCTCCCAGCACACCCTTATGATATTCCGGCAGGTACCCCTCAACAGGAATACTTCGACAAACTCCGCCTGTCATCGATCGACTAGCATCACTGAATGGTGTAAGGGTAAAAAATAGATATGGTTCAATTCAGCTTCTTAAGGATCCTATCCTTACGAATCTGACCTGCTTGGGCATCCCAAGAAAAGTACACTGTAATGGCTTTTCCCACTACATGATCGAATGGGACGAATCCCCATGTTCTGCTATCTAGAGAGCTGTCCCGATTGTCTCCCATAACAAAAAAATAGTCCTGATTCAGAGTGTAAAAACGGGCAAGAGAACCATTTAGATGGTAGGTATCCTCCCCAACCCTTACACCGGTGTTGCCTTCATAGCGCGTGATTATTTCTTTGTATTTTGCCCAGTTTTTGTCGTTAAGCTCAATCGTATCACCTTTTTTAGGCACGTAGAGCGGGCCGTATTGATCCAGACTAAAACCACTATTCACTGGGAAAATTTTCTCTCGAAAATGAGAGTCTTTGACGACCGGTTCTACACTCTTAACCTCAGGCCAGGCTTCAACTTCTTTTGAGACTATATGCGATGCTTCGAACCGGAGCGGGTCTCCCTGCCTTTGAGGTTGTATCATCTGGTATACCCCGAGTTCTTTCAGTCGCATATGCGGTACTTCTTTCCCTTCAACTGGGTGAGCTTTCCACATGAACTTGATATCATCACCAGAGTGCAGGGGCTCTCCGTTTATCAGTGGAATCTTGTTTTGAATCTGAAGTGTATCCCCAGGCAATGCGATAACCCGTTTGATGTAGTGCGTTTTCCTATCAATGGGCTGTACTTCTCCAGGTACGTTGAACACAATTACGTCATTGTGATTTACTTTTGTAAACCCGGGTAATCGCAGTCTTGGCAACGTAAACGAATCTAAATAATAGGCCGTAAATGGAATGCCAATCGTTGTTGGTACCCTCGATCCATAATGCATCTTAGAAACCAGGACGAAATCCCCGACAACCAACGTATCTTCCATCGATTCAGATGGAATCCGAAAGGCCTCAAAAAAGAAAGTGCGTATAGTAAGAGCGGCGATAAATGCCACAATGAGTGCAAAAGACCATTCGCTAAGAAGACCTTTTCGCTCTTTCCAAGCGGGTTGGGCCACCTCCTGGAGAGGAGGTTCAGAATAGGTACTACTGACTGATGACCCGTTAGAGTCTGATATTAAATTAAACAGGCCCACGATATGCTTAGAGGCAGAAGCTCTACTTTATAACCTTGAAAATGCGAGAAAATCTAGGCAAATTCTTATCCTTATCCCAGGAGTAGTATATAAGCAACGCTTTACCTACTACATGGTCAAAGGGAACGAACCCCCAGAATCTGCTGTCCTCTGAATTATCGCGGTTATCACCCATTACAAAATAGTAATTCTGTGAAAAAGTGTAGGATGTCACTGGATTACCATCAATTTCAAACTTGCCTTGAGGAGTAACCCTTGTTTCATGCCCCTCATAACGGCGAATAACAGGCTCATAAACATGCCAGTTATCTATCGTAAGAGTGACAGTATCTCCTTTTTCTGGAATTTTGATAGGGCCGTAATTATCTGGTGTATAACCCCTCCCTCGAGGATACATAATGGCTCCATAGCCAGCATTTTCTGAGGCAATGTAGGGTTCAACACGATCTATATAGGACCAGGACTCCACTTCTTCAATTGCATCTTCCGTAGCCACAATCCTTAACAATTTGGGATTGATCGTTACCGCAAGAGTATCAACACCTATAGCCTTTAATCGCTGAGGAGATACCACTACACGTTCATCCGTCTTATACACATCCCAGAACTGCTGCATACCTTCCTTTGTGGGAAGGGCTTCATCATCGACGAATACTACTTTGTCCTTTACGAGAACCTCTTCACCCGGTAAGCCTATCACGCGCTTGATATAATGCATCTTTCGGTCTACAGGCTTCTCTTCGATCGGATAGTTGAACACAACGGCATCTCCTCGCTTAACGTCCGAAAATCCGGGAAAACGAAAATAAGGAAGAGAGAATCCTGGCAGATGATATTGAGTGAAGGGTACGCCTAGTGTAATAGGAGTACGCGTCCCGTAGTTAAGCTTTGATACAAATAGGTAATCCCCAACTAACAAACTCTTCTCCATAGATGGAGTCGGGATGCGGAAGAGATCAAAAATGAACGTGCGCACGATTAGCATGACTACAAGTGCAAACACCAATGCCTCTACCCATTCACGCACCTTTCCTTTTGGAGCTGGTGGAGTAGAATTTTTATTGTCCTTGGAGCCATTTTGCGAAGAGGACTTATTATCGTATTTACGCTTTTTTTGACGGTCTCTTCGCCGTTGTGCTCTTTTTTTCTGTGTAGTTGCCAATTCGTATTCTCTTCAGATTCAGTCCAAACGATTAATAATATCTAACCAGGGCCGGCCTAATGCAAGATTAGGACGGCTGCTAATAGGCTGATAGAAGTATTCCCTTCCATCGAAGCCAGCATAGTACCACGTACGTGAGATAGCATCATAATAATAGTCTACGTAGGGCGCACGTTTTTGTGACTGCAGAAACTCTTCTAGTAACGATTCCCGCACCTGTAATAGTATATCTCTATATCTCTCGTCACTAGATACAATGAGCCCGCGTTCCAATGGACCGTTAACATCCATTAAAACGACAGGGATTGAGTCATTAACTACAAACCAATACTCAAACTGCATGTATCGATCCCGGCGCCGTTCAGATTCATTACTGTTCAAAAGCTCAGAAATTGTCTGCGTTGGAGGGCCATAATACGCCTCCAGTTTGGCTCGGAGATCCCTGGTATATGTTGTATCAACGGGCAAGAGCGATTCGGTTCCTAGAAACGCCCAAAGAGTGTTCTCAAACTTGTTCGAAAACCAGGGTCTTTCCAATTTCCGAACAAGACGCCACCCTTCAACTTCAAAGTTTTTTTCTCTCCTATTCCACTCAGCGATACGCGCACTATTTGCGAGTTGGTTGAGCCAGTGCTGTAATGTATCAGCACGTGTAGGTATGTGCCTCACGTTGCCAGAAGGCACCTGCTCACCAAACTGCTCTAAATACTCAGAAACCTGCACCTTAAAACGTGCTTCCCTATACCGGTCAACAAGGCTTTGAGCATGGGAGGGCGCCACAATAGTGCCAATCAATGCCCATAAAAGCAAATACCGCAGGATATACATCGTTCTTGTTGGTGTTAAGGGGGAAGACTCAGTCTTCGATAGAGAGTACAGCAAGGAAAGCTTCCTGAGGCACATCAACGCGGCCTACTTGCTTCATGCGTTTTTTACCCTCTTTCTGTTTTTCCAATAGCTTACGCTTTCGGGAAATATCCCCTCCATAACACTTTGCGATAACATCTTTACGCAGTGCCTTAACTGTTTCACGAGCAATTACTCGAGTACCTATTGCTGCTTGAAGAGCAACCTCAAACAACTGGCGGGGAATTAAGTCTTTCAGTTTCTGAGTTAATTTGCGTCCAATATAGTAGGCCTTATCCTTGTGGACGATAGTAGATAATGTATCGACTGCATCGCCATTAATCATAATATCGAGTTTGACAAGGCTGCTTTTTCGATAGTCCAAAATCTCATAATCGAACGACGCGTATCCTCTGCTCAAGCTTTTTAGCTTGTCATAAAAGTCAAATACTATTTCGGATAGGGGCAACTCATATTGAAGGTCAACACGCTCGGTATCCAGGTACTGGGTATTGATGTAGATACCTCTGCGCTCCTGGCACAATCCCATAAGACTGCCAATATACTCTGTGGGTGTAATAATCTGGGCCCGAACATAAGGCTCTCGAATTTCATCAATTAACCCCGGAGGTGGCATAGAACTCGGATTCTCAACAACAATATGATCTCCTTTCGTGAGATACACTTCATACTTCACGTTGGGGACTGTTGTGATGATATCGAGTCCAAACTCTCTATCCAATCGTTCCTGGATAATCTCCATGTGAAGAAGACCGAGAAATCCTACCCGAAACCCAAAACCAAGAGCTGATGAGGTTTCAGGTTCAAACGTAAGCGATGCATCATTCAACTGCAGCTTATCAAGAGAGGATCTTAGATCTTCAAAATCCTCAGAACTTGTCGGATAAACGCCGCTGAAAACCATAGGCTTTGCTTCCAAAAAGCCCTTAATGGGTTCATCAGCCGGGTTTTTAGAAAGTGTTATCGTGTCCCCTACCCGTGTATGCCGGACATCTTTTACCGACCCAATCACAAAACCGACTTCTCCAGGATTCAGTTCATTTACAGGCTCCATGCCCAATTTAAGAACGCCTATCTCTTCTGCATCGTATTCCTCTCCATTTGCCATGAACTTCATCTTATCTCCCTTTCTCAGGGTACCTTCGAAGATTCGCGCGTAGGCAACGGCACCTCTATACTGGTTGAAAACGGAATCAAAGATTAACGCTTTTAGGGGTGCTTCAGAGTTGCCTGAAGGTGCAGGTATGCGGTCAACTATCTTTTCCAGGAGTACATCAACGCCAACACCAGTTTTTGCGCTGATATGAATAATGTCTTCCGCTGGTTCACCGAGAAGCTGTTCAATAGATTGAGCGACAATATCAGGATTGGCACTCGGCAGATCCACTTTATTCAAAACTGGAATGATCTCAAGATCACACTCCATCGCTAGATAGAGATTTGAGATCGTTTGTGCCTCGATGCCTTGTGCAGCATCAACAACCAGGATCGCCCCTTCACAGGCATTAAGTGCCCTGGAGACTTCATACGTAAAATCGACATGCCCAGGTGTATCAATCAGATTCAAGATATACTGATTACCATCTTTCGGATGGTGGTAATCCATCCGGATAGCATGGCTCTTGATAGTAATACCACGCTCTCGTTCCAGATCCATGCTATCTAGAACTTGATCTTGCATATCTCGCTGGCTTAGTGTGCCAGTGATCTCTAAAAGACGATCAGCCAGCGTACTCTTGCCGTGATCAATATGGGCAATAATGCAAAAATTTCTTATTCGAGACTGAAAGTCAGACATTCACGCACCTCTCGGATCACCTTCCAAGTGATCAGACATCAGGGATATTGGTTTATATGCTACTCAGTTCTTCTTAAACTCTTCCTGATCTACTGGTGATCCTCCTGATCCATCTTGTAGAGCATCACCCTCGCTTGAAGGCAATTCATCTGCTACAACGTCTTCCGACACAATCATGTCATTTGAAGCTTCTCCTTCCTGAGAATTACCATTCACAGTAACCCCATCATTTTCTTCAGCTGAAACGGGATTTTCAGATTGAGCTAATAAAGATTCCTGAAATTTATTCTGATATACTAATATGCCAATCACGCCCATTACAATAGCCATATCCGCAACATTCCAGATCGGAAATAAAGCCGCATATTTACCGCCAATTACTGGTATTGCATCCGGTAAATAGCCTTTCCACATATTTAAGTGGATGAAGTCAATCACCCTCCCTGTGAATAATGGCGCGTCATAGAATAGATACCCGTAGAAGACTCGATCAATAATATTGCCAAGTGCCCCTCCAAGTATGCATGCTATGCTAACACTATACCAGAAATAATTGTCTTTTACTTTAAACAAGTATAAACAGATCAGTATAGTAGCAGAGATCGACAATGCAGTCACCAATCCATCAGGACCAAAATTGATCCCAAATGCCATCCCAGGATTCTCCGTATATGTAAAACGGAGCCAATCTCCAATAATAGGGATTGACTCCTGAATGGTCATTGTATTGTAGACAATGAGTTTAGTAGCCTGATCGACGGCAATGATTACAAGGGCGATCCAAATTAAGTGCATGTGCCAAGCATTTCTCTTCAAAGCGGGTTTCCTGACCCCGTGTCCCTTCCAGAAACTTATCGATGCTTACGTTGCTTAAGTTTAGCCTCTATAGAAATTTCTGTATGAGGTACAGCCTGGAGACGCTCTTTGGTGATCGGCTTACCTGTTATCTTGCATACGCCATAGGTTTTGTTCTTGATGCGGCCTAATGCGCGATCAAGATAGCCAACGTACTTCTGCTGACGTGCTACCATCAAGAATAATTTCTCGCGTTCCATAGCATCAGTACCGGCATCTGCCATATGGTAGCTGTATGCTGTGTCATTTTCAGCTTGCTCACGAGCATCTTGGAGCTGAGATCGCATTCGTTCGATATCCTCGATCGCTGAGTTTCGTCTTTCTAGAACAAGTTGTTCAAAGTAGGCTAATTCAGAATCGGAAAAAGGGGACTTGACGGCTGGTTCTGATATCTTTTCCATATCCACCTGAATTTTGATGAGATTCTTCCTCGATACGCCCGGGGGAGAAGTCGTGTCAATTCACTTGAAGCTTAAACGTACTAATAAGATAAACCAAAAGAAAATAAAAAGTGGGAATTTTTGAGAAGCGTTACACCTTTATTCTGCTAACACCAACAGTCAGTTGCTCCTCTCCAATCTCGAAAGATTGGACCATTTCACCCTTAGGGTTACTAGTCATTTGCAACGAAGATGCTAACGTCTCGTTCCTGATCCAATCAGATTGTTTAGTAATTGCTGTAGCGAGAGAATCTGACGCCTCAAATTGTATATCAATACGATCTGTAACGTCAAAACTGGCTGCTTTTCGCATATTCTGAATTCGATTGACAGACTCTCGCGCCAACCCTTCAACCAAAAGATCCTCGCTCAGGGATGTATCAAGAGCAACGGTGAGCGGCCCATCCTGACCAACCAACCACCCTTCAACACCCTCACTTACTACTTCTATCTCTTCATTGGTAAATGTGAAGTCGTCGCCCTCTATACTCAACACGATTTCACTATTTGCCAGCAAGGCATCGATCTGAGTCGTAGACAAGTTTTTAATCACGGCCGAAGCGGCTTTCATCTTCTTCCCTAGGCGTTTACCAAGAACCTTGAAATTAGGCTTAGCAGATCGCTTTACAACATCGCTCGCCCCAGATATGTAGTTTATCTCCCGGACATTCACTTCCTCCAGGATAATCTCCCGAACAGATTCCAAATCCTCCTCTCGCACACGCTCACCCGTTACTACAAGAATCTGCGGCAAGGGTTGACGGACATTAATCGAACTTTTATTCCTAAGAGCCAACACTATCGACGACACCGTTCTAGCCATGTACATACGGTGCTCCAGACCCTGCTCAATGGCTTTAGAATCTACCTCCGGGAAAACGGATAAATGCACAGACTCCTCTGCTCCAGCATCTGTTTCTGACACCAGCATACCATATAGCCATTCCCCAAAGAACGGCGCGATCGGGCTCATCATCTGAGAGACAACAATGAGGCATTCATGAACAGTTTGATAAGCAGCCAACTTGTCGAGGTGCTCATCGGTCCCGTTTGAGCCGGCTTCTTTTGTACTCCAAAACCGGCGGCGGGAACGGCGGATATACCAGTTCGACAATTCCTCCACAAAACGTTCTATGGCTCGTGCAGCGCGCGTTGGGTGATACCCCTCATAAGCCTCATTAACCTCCTTCAGCGTTGAATTCAACCTGCTCATCACCCATTGATCCAGCTCTGCACGATGTGCCAATGCAATGCGTTCTTCAGATCCATCGAATTCGTCTATATTCGCATACGTTGCGAAAAATGAGTACACATTCTGCAGCGTGCTGAAGAACTTTCTCTTTGTGTCTTGTAAACTGCGAGTTGAGAATTTCAAATTCTCCCAGGGTGGTGTATTGCTCAACATGTACCACCGTACTGCATCCGCGCCTTCTTGCCCTATAATCTCAAAAGGATCAATCGCATTCCCTTTGGATTTAGACATTTTTTCCCCTTTATCATCCAGCAGCAACCCATTTACAACTACGTTTTTATAGGCCTTATCCCCCATCACAAGCGTTGCTATTGCGTGGAGTGTATAAAACCATCCCCTAGTTTGATCAACGCCCTCAGAGATGAAGTCTGCAGGGAAATTTTGCTCAAAACGCTCTTTGTTTTCAAACGGATAGTGCCATTGGGCAAACGGCATGGCTCCTGAATCAAACCAGACATCAATGAGGTCTGGAACACGGCGCATCGTGCCTCCATCCGGGGCAGGCCAGGTATAACGGTCTACAAATGGACGATGAAGATCTAATTCTTCATCTGCCGGTATTTGATCACCACACTTCTCCCTTAACTCTGCCACAGAGCCAATCACCTCTATATACTCAGATCCAGGAGCATCGGAGTGCCAGATAGGCAGCGGTGTACCCCAGTATCTACGCCGGCTTAATGCCCAGTCGACATTATTTTCCAACCAAGCTCCAAAACGCCCTTCACCGATTGTATTTGGCTGCCAGTTGATTTCTTTATTTAAAGCAACCAGCTTTTCTTTGAATTGAGTAGTACGAATAAACCAACTCTCAACCGGATAACTCATCAATGGAGTCCCCTTCCTCCAGTCATGGGGGTAATTGTGCAAGTAGGTTTCGTGCCTGAACAATAGGCCCCGCTCCCTCAGGTTACGAGAGATTTTTTTGTCAGCATCCTTAAACCACTCTCCCGCAACAAGGTCAATTTTATCAGTAAAGGTCCCCTCTGGTGTCACAGGATTGAATAAGGGCAGGCCATGTTTTTTCCCGACGTCATAGTCATCGGCACCAAAAGCAGGCGCCATATGAACGATTCCAGTACCGTCTTCAGTCGAAACAAAATCAGCATCAACAACATGCCAGGCTTTCTCAGCGCCTTCGTCTTCTTTGAAGTATGCGAACAAGGGTTCGTAACTTGCCCCAACCAAAGAAGCACCGTCAAACTCTTCAACAATCTCGTAGGTATCCGGCAGCACACTCATGCGTTGTTTTGCAATAATGAGGTGCTCATTGGGCTCATCAGCGTTGGTCTGACGGACTTTCACGTAAGTTATCTTAGCACCTACAGCTAGAGCCGTATTAGATATGAGGGTCCAGGGAGTCGTCGTCCACGCCAAAAAGTATGTATTCTCTTGATTGTGGAGTTGAAATCGAACATAGACGCTCGGATCCTGGACTTCCTTGTACCCAAGGCTTACCTCGTGAGAAGACAGTACGGTGTTTGAACCAGGACTGTACCACTGGATTTTATATCCTTTGTAGAGCAAACCCTTCTCATAAATCTGCTTCAACAACCACCAAACAGATTCTATGTACTCATTTTTAAATGTGATATAAGGGTTTTCCAGGTCAACCCAATACCCCATTCGTTCAGTCAGGTCATCCCACAACTCTTTGTATTTCAGTACGCTCTCCCGGCATGCTGCATTGTATTTTTCTATTCCATACGCCTCTACCTGGTGACGCCCTTCCAGGCCCAAGGCCTTCTCGACCTCGATCTCCACCGGTAAACCATGTGTATCCCATCCCCCTTTTCGTTCAACACGAAAGCCTTTCATAGTCTTGAAACGGCAAAATACATCCTTCAAGGTGCGACCCAGAACATGATGAATGCCAGGACGGCCATTCGCTGTAGGCGGCCCCTCATAAAAGGTAAAAGCTGGAGCCCCTTCCCTCGACGAGATACTTTTCTCAAAAATGTCATTGCGTTTCCACCAATCCAATATCTCTTTTTCCAACTCGGGTAGATGAACGTTCTTATCCTCTTTAAACATGATACACGTATACCAGCTGTAGTCTTTTACCTTTTAACAAAATATCGCCTTGATACTATTTCTCATCCCGGAATGTTCGACTTTGATAAGTAAAAAATTTGATTAGTTAAGTCATTGAAAAAATAGTATTTTTACATCCCAATGCTTTCAGCGGCTTACTGAACTGATACGACTAAAAAACTAGTCGCCCATTCCCGGAAAAGTCTCTTTAAGAACGTTCGTCTCTATTTCATTGGATTGTAGCCCTGCGTATGAAGCCGATGTCTCGTCTGGTACAGTGGATTTCTATTGCCCTTCTATTTGTTGTCCCCACCTTCGATAGTCTTGCACAAGACCCTTCCTGGTCAACTGTTTCCGCATCTGGTAATCCATCAGAACGGCATGAGAATGGCCTTATCGGATACAATGGGAAACTGTATTTGATTGGCGGAAGAAGCGTTAAACCAGTACAGATCTTTGATCCTGAAACCAACACATGGTCTGATGGAGCTTTCCCACCTTTTCAAATGCACCACTTCCAGGCTGTTGTTTTTAACGATCTGATTTATGTCATCGGTGCATATACAGGTACGTGCTGCGACAGCGAATCTGGTATTACGCACGTATGGACCTACAACCCGCAAACGAACCAATGGAGCCAGGGTCACGAAATCCCGTCGGATAGGCGTAGAGGATCTACTGGGGCAGTCGTACACAACAACAAAATCTATATTATTGGCGGGCTCGACGGCGGCCACGGATCAGGATCCACATCATACAATTGGTTCGACGAGTACGACCCGGTTACTGGACAATGGAAGGTAATGCCAAATGCACCTCGAAAACGGGATCATTATCACGCCGTCCTTTTCAACAATAAAATCTATTTGACGGGTGGACGAGATACCAGCCACCCAAGCATCATTAATGAAACGATTTCCGAGGTTGACGTTTACGATTTCAACACCGGTAACTGGTCCACACTTTCTTCGTCCCTCCCTACTCCACGGGGAGGCACCTCTTCAATATTATACCGAGGAGAAATTCTGGTAATTGGAGGTGAATCGAATACTCAAATGCTTGCGCATAACTCAACAGAGGCGTTTGACCCTGGTTCTCAAACATGGAGCATCTTATCGTCGCTCAATGTGGGCAGGCATGGTACCCAGGCGACACTTCTTAATGATGCTGTTTATATCGCAGCTGGGGCCGCCGAGCGAGGCGGTACGCCCGAGTTAAACTCGATTGAACGATACCATGATGATTCATCGACAGGACTTTCATCTTTTGCCCAATCATTAAAAAGCAATTGGAATCTCCTTAGCCTTCCTTTAACACCAACGGACGGCTTTTACACAAGTATTTATAATAGCGTAAGCCTTGATGGCCTGACTCCCTTCACATGGAACGGCTCTGACTATGTTTCAACAACCCAACTAACACCGGGTAATGCCTTTTGGCTCAAATTAAGTGGAAATGCAGGCACACCCACTCAAACCGTTCTTGGAACGCCCGTCAACCAACTACAATATTCCTTAACACAAGGGTGGAACCTGATTGCGACCCCTTCCTGCAATAACATTGCAATCTTCAACTCAAGCACATTCCCAACGGGAGCAGTCGCCGAAGGGCTTTCTTATCATTACGACATTGGAGGCTATAAACCAGCATTCTCATTTTCATTCCCAAGAGGGTTGCTTAATCAGGGAAAGGGGTACTGGATCTATGCTATAACCAATTCGACGCTTAACTTAACATGCGGATCTGGTAAACAGGCGCCTCAGGAGAGAGCAACACTAGAAGATGTGTCTAGCTCATTCGGTTCTGTAACACTTCGCGACGCTCAATCTGGCCTGCAAACCCTTTACTTTGGCAACACACTGCAGAGGCAAGAAGAAGCAATCTCCTACAAACTCCCACCGAAGGCCCCGAAAGGCGATTTTGACATACGATATACCAACGATACTCGATTAACCCAACAGAATGATGCTGTTATTCGCATTAACCATGCAGCATTTCCACTTACTGTATCATTCGATAATCTGCCGGCGAAAAGAGAAGGTATACTATTCATTGATGAAATGAATCAGTCTGGTGCTGTTATCCATTCGTACCAGATCATAGAAAACGAGCACATCCAAATATTCGACTCCAATGTATCCTATCTGCAAATTCGTTTTGTGGAGTCAATTAAAGAAGACCTGCCCATGCAGTTCACTCTGCGTGGTAACTATCCAAACCCATTCAATCCTACTACACGGATTACCTTTGACGTTCCTGAACGGGGAGACCTCACCTTGAGGGTTGTAGATATGCTTGGAAGAGAGGTTTATTCAAACACGTATGCAGCATTAGAACCGTCGAGCAATCAGTCTATTTCCTTCGAGGCAAACGATCTACCTGCTGGAATCTATGTGTACGTGCTTTCGCTTCAAACTAGCGACCAATTACTTACCCAATCGGGCAGAATGACGCTTCTAAAGTAACACGATAGGGCTGTATTACTCTATCGTTTTGGGCTTCTAATCGATCCCTCGAATAAAACGATCCCGCAATTCCTGTATGTAGATGCCAACACTGTTGCGCAACTCATATACATCCTCATACAGTTTGAGATACTTTGCAGGATCCATGTAAGCGTGATCTTTCATTTCAGGCAACAACTCCAGTGCACTATTCGCCGACTTGATTGCCCTTTTCAGACACGCAATATTCCCCCCAATCATATCTCGTTCCAACCCCATCCCATGCCCCTTAGCAATATTGGCGGTTATCTGCATGATGTTCGCACAAAACTGTACGAGCGTACTGTCCTTAATTGCACCAGGTAATTGGTCAGACCAATCAAGCGTTTGCTGTGTCAGGGAAAGCGCGTCTCGATAGACAGGCACAAAGGAAAGTTCTTCGAATACACTTTCGGTATGCGCCTCGATAAATTCCAATGTATCATCTTCCATCACCTCTTCTTCTGAAGAGTCACTCGCTTCAGACCGGAAAAAGGTAAGTTCAACATCATCAGACTGCCACCCGTACTGAATCAGGTAGGCACGAAACGCTTCTCTCCATTCCAATTGAACTTCCCTATCGTCTGATTTAGGGGGCGGGTGTTCATCGAGGAATCGATTTAAGATTTTCATATAGCGCGAAACGCGCTCATCATCTTTTCTTAAAAAAGACTCCCACCGTTCTTCATCCCATATATCATCACTAAACATAGATCAATAATTGGGTTTAGTTGAATGAAGCAATTGTATTTAGGAGGGTTTTAAAAATAGATTGTACATGCTGTTTTACAGCTTCATCCTGGAACATAGAGCCACCAGAATCAGCATTGCAACTACGTCCTACACTGGAAAAACCTAACACTCGCAGGTTCATGTGCCGGGCGGCTATTACCTCAGGAACTGTATCAAGGCCAACAATATCAGCACCTATAGTGCGAAGATACTCCCGCCCACTTGAGTCCAGTGCATTGAAGCTAGCTTCTGGTATTGCAGAAAAAACGCACTCATGAAAAGGCATTTCATTGTCCTGCAGTACTCGAACACTCTGCTGCCTAAAAGTAAGGTCGTAGGGTTCAGTCATGTCAGGAAATCGAGGCCCCCACGAATCAATATTGGCTCCAACAAGAGGACTATCTCCCAACAGGTTTATGTGATCGGAGAGTATACAAACCTCTCCAGGTTGAATTTCAGGCCTCAGGCTGCATCCAACACCTCCAACTATCAGGGATTCCACACCAATCGCATGCATAACTCGCACAGGCAGTGACACCTGCTTCATAGTTATTGCCCCCTTTGGGTGATTGCTGTAGACCTGCCCTTCTACACAAAAAAACCGAACGCCTTCGCATGTTCTGATAGTTGCAAAAAGAGAATCTGCTTGAATAAATTCGTTTTGCTCACCTAGAACCAGCTGCTCTTCAACCACAAATACATCGTCAAGAACTTCGCTCAGGCCTACTCCAAATAGAATTCCAACTGAAGGCACATGGGACACGTTGCCCTTTATCTCATCCGCGATGTTCGCAACTGTGCTTACATAGGATTCAATTCCAACAGGCGCTACCCTATGTGTATCTTGACTCATAAAAATCTATCAAACGAAAGTAGATTACATTAATCCAAATCGTTAAGAATACGTCTTATTTTTTCGATTTCCTCTGGGGTGGCTGACAAATCGTCGTCATTGTCACTTCCAAAAATAGACGCGAATCCTTTATTGCCTATTGAAGAATCTGTTGTACTCGAGCCTGAATTCTCATCAACAACGGGACGCACAACCCAGCCATCCTTGGTGTGTTGCTGATTAAGATTACCTGGTGAGTTGCTCTGCCCGCTCGGAGTAGCGTGATTACCGGGCGCTACTTCCCGGTTAAACCGGTCATTCAATGTATACGACTCTGCCGATTTGCTCGGAGTAGCATGACCGTTTGTCTTTTCCGTCGTTGCTTTAAAAAGATCTTTGGCCGCACTCGAAGACTTTGAGGTGTTTACTGTGGATTTTATAAAGTCTAGTTCATCAGAACTCAGATCTTCAGATTCTTCTGGAGTATTCGCTTTCCCCGAAAGATCACTGAGTGTAATCTCTGAATCTTGGTCATCCCGCACATAGGGCATCTTGATACTACTATCAGAACCTACTGAATCGGAACTGCTATGATCTCTTAATGAACTGTCAATTTCATCCAGTGGAATATCTACTTCGAAAGAAGGCTCCTCAGCTAACGGAGCACTACGCCCAATTGGAGAGTGAAACCCTAGATCATTGCTGTCATAATCATCTATGTAAGACCTTGATTCCAATTGCTTACGCTCGGTAGGATGCAGGCGTACATAACTTGCACCAAGTTGATCCTGCCCTTCAAAACGAGCAAGCAACTCCATTTCGGACATCAAGAAAGCCCGCAGCCTCGCAATCACCTCATCCCGCCGTCCACTTATTTTTGTAATATCGTGCTTCAGGCGCTTATGTTCTTGTGATCCCTTTTTGCGAATCTCCTCTGCCTCACCACGCGCTTCTCGAATGATGATTTGTGCTTCTCTTTGTGCATTCTCAATCGTTTTATGAGAATTGTCTCTTGCCGTCTCAAGAGCCTCCTGAAGAGCCTCTTCAATTTTCCGGTAATGCTCCAGCTTACTATCTAGATCACGAACCTTTTGCTCCATCCTTGCATTTTCATCAAGCAGGCTGCTCCATTGATCAGCTACCATCTGAAGAAAGGATTGTACTTCTTGAGGATCTACACCACGAAACGCGCGGGTAAATTCTTGTTTTTTAATATCAAGGGGAGTCAGTTTCATGATACCAACACTAATAATGAGAGCCCAAACGGGCTAGATAGCAAGAGCGTATTCTCTAAAGATACAAATTTCAAATTTCCAAAGAAAAATACTTGATTAATACCTGGAGCCAAAAAGAAGACTGCCTATGCGCACATGCGTGGCTCCTTCCTCAATGGCCACTTCAAAATCACCACTCATGCCCATCGAGAGATTCTTTATAGAACCATACTTACATCCTAATTCGTCTCGCAGTGATCGAAGCAATGTGAACTGAGGACGAATATCTTCTGGATTTTTGGCAGGTGCAGCTAAGGTCATCAAGCCAACCGCATCAATGTGCTCAAATTCTCGAATCTCTTCGAGGAACCCTTCAACTTCCTGAGGCTGCAATCCGAATTTTGATGACTCTCCAGATACATTCACCTGAATCATACACGGGATTTTCTCACGGAGCCCTGATGCACGCTTGTTTAACTCGCTTGCAAGACGAACACTATCGAGCGAATGTATCATGTCTGCATTGGAAACAATATCTTTTGCTTTATTCCGCTGGGCGTGTCCAATCATATGCCAATAAATATCCCCGTTGTTTAGTACTCCAGGCAGATTTTTCGACTTTTCATTGAGCTCTTGCACTCGGTTTTCTCCAAAGTGGCGGATTCCAGCTTGATATGCTTCTAAGACTGAAGACATTGGAAATGTCTTAGACACGGCTATTAATGTAACAGATTGCTCGTCTCTTCCTGCTCGTTCACAAGCTTGCTTTACTCGCTCGCGAACATTCCGTAATCGTTCCCTTAACATCAAGTATATGTTTTGCTCGAATAACACCCTATGAATATAACGACCTAAGTAGATAAAAAATAGGGATTAATCTCACTCCACTCCATGCTTAACTATAACTTTAATGCTTTGATCCCGGCACACATTGCGATTGCATTGAATAATCATGGCGAAATTATTCTAATTCAAATCACAACTGTGTACCTATAAGGTTCGTTACACTTTATAGCAATTCACGTAATTCAATGGCGCTAGGCCGCTCTCAATACCTCTAAAGTCGGTCTGCTATAGATACCTCTACTATTAAACATCCCCACTGCAATCGTTAATGCCGATACGGCAAGAACAGCTATTAGTAACGTAAGGCCTGATAGATAGAAGGGCGACTGAAAGACAAATAGAGCCATTAACCAGGCGCAGATTACAGATAATAACACCCCTGTTAAGGCTGCAAGAAGCCCCAAGAACAGATACTCAACAAATTGAATCTTTATGATTTGAGGCCTGGAGGCTCCCAACGTCTTTAAGAGCACGCTCTCACCAACACGCTGATATCTGCTCACTGAAACGGCACTAATGAGAACAATAACTCCCGTTATTATGCTAAAAAGTGCCATAAAACGAAGCACAAACGAGATCCGGCTGTAAATTGCATCGAACACATTAAGGACCAGAGACAAATCGATGGCAGATACATTGGGAAACTGGCTCACCACTGAGGATTGCATACTTGCTGATTGATCCTCATCGTCTGCACGAGTAAGCAACACATAAAACTGAGGGGCTTGCTCCAATACGCCCTCCGGAAATACAAAGAAGAAGTTTGTCTGGACCCTCTGCCAATCAACCTTCCGAACACTGGTGATCAGGGTGCTCACTGGTAATCCCTGTACGTTCCACTCCAGTGAATCCCCCACACTCACACCCAATTCATCCGCAACATCTTCCTCAATTGAAACAGGCACAAGAGAATTGCTTCCTTCATGATAACCGACAAACTCGCCGGCTACCAGGGTCTCTGAATCTGTCAATTCACCTCTGTACGTCGACTGATACTCCCTGCCATGCGCCCAGGTGTATTCGTCTCGTGTAGAATCTTGCCTGATTTCCTCTAAGGTCCGCCCGTTCACTTTTGTTATGCGCATTGCTATCAGTGGCACTTTTTCTAGGAGCGGAAGGCCTTGATCGGATACAGACACCGAAAGATCATCGAGTTGACCGGGTTGAATGTCAAAGAAAACAAGATTTGGCCGGCCCTCTCCCCCAGCTATTTCAATCTGCTTCAACAGGATTTGCTGCACCAAAAACATGGTCACGATCAAAAAGGTGCCCAACCCAAGGGAAAGCATCAATATGACGGTTTGGTTGTTAGGCCGGTACAGATTAGAAAATCCCTGCCTCCAGGGATACGGCCAAGAAGACGGGAAATACTTTCTAGAGAACAAAGTAATCCCCTTTGCCACCAGAGCAAGTAATCCAAAAACGATAAAGATTGCCCCTCCATACGCTAACCCCAACCACCATACGGGTGCCTGGAGAATGGCAAAACCGAACACGGCTGCAACCAGCACAATATAAATCAGATACCGCCATTTACTCGGCACTACCGTTGTAGTGTCAACGCTCTTGCGCAGTGTTAATAAAGGCGACGTATTCTTAACGGCCAACAGAGGCAGCAAGGCGAACAGTAAGCTCACACCTAATCCTGTAGACAACCCTGCCAATACCGGCATCCACATAATTTCAATATCCACACTAACAGGTAGGAAATCCGCCAATAACCGGGGAATCAAGAACTGGATTCCAATCCCGAGACCACTTCCCACCAGAGCCGCAATAAGTCCCATTACTGAGGCCTGAGCCAGGTAAACACTAAATGTTGGGCCCGACCGTGCACCCAGGCAACGGAGAATAGCAACCGTTTCTATACGCTGTTTAATATATACGTGCACCGCGCTGGCAATACCCACGCCACCAAGCAACAAGGCGATAAAACCCACCATGTTCAAAAATCTGTATAGATTGGTCAGCCCTTCATTCCAATCTTCTTGACGTTCTGATATGGTGTCAAACCCTACTTTTTCGGCCCTTAACACGGGCTCGATGTCTTCTACTAAAGCATCGACATCCCGCCCTTCTTCAAACTTAAAAAACATCTCGTATCGTGCACGGCTTCCCCTGGACAGCAACTGCGTATCCAATCCTTCATAGGGAATGAAGACTCGGGGACTCAACATACCCATGGCCGAGGTCTCACGCGGGGTCTTGATGATCTCGCCATCAATCCGGTAAGTAACCGTTCCAACTTTTACAGAATCCCCAACAGCGAGGTCGAATTGTTTTAAAAGAGAAGTCTCTATCAGGGCTCCTCCTGATTGCTGGTATGTACCAGCCGCTTCAGGAGGCATAGTTTCAACAGCACCATAATAAGGGTAATTACCCTCTAAGGCTCTAACGGTGGATAACCGAGTGCCTCCGTTGGACGGAAAAAAAACCATCGAAGCAAAGGAGATACGGTAAGACTGTTCACCGCCAATAGAATCAATAAGGACATCTACTCTTTCGGGAAAGGGGTCCCCATTTTCAATGCTTAAATCAGCGCCTAATAACGTTAACGCTTCATCATCAACAGCACGCTTCAGGTTTTCCCCAAACGAACTGATGGCAACAAGAGCCGCAACGCCTAGCACCATAGAGGAAACAAACAAAAGCAGTTTTCCACGGCTTCCACGGCTATCCCTAACCGCCATCTTAAGTATCCACAAGAATTTTGACATCGTTTTCTAAAGCTTCAGGTTCAACGTTGGGTGGTCTTTAGCGTGAAACCTGCACGCCTGGATCTGGGATAGCAAAACGAGAACTCAAATCATCAGAAACGACCTTTCCAGCTTTTAACTGGATGATACGGCTGGTTTTCTGCGCCAATTCAAGATCATGAGTGACTAAAACAAGAGTCGTCCCCTCTTTTTCGTTCAATTCGAAAAGCAGAGATTCAATAGTTTCTCCTGTCTCAGCGTCTAGATTACCTGTGGGTTCGTCAGCGAACAAAATCCGTGGCTTATTAATGAAGGCCCTCGCTAAGCCAACACGCTGCTGCTCTCCACCAGATAATTGACTGGGATAATGAGTCGCTCTATCAGATAGCCCAACAGCCTGAAGCAAGGACTTAGCTCGAGAAGCAACTCCTCGCTCTCCCCGCAACTCAGCCGGCACCATAATATTTTCTATAGCAGTCAAGGTTGGGATCAACTGAAAGGATTGGAATACAAATCCAACGTGCTGATTTCTCAGCGAAGCAGTTTCATCTTCAGACAGCTCATTTAAGTTTACACCACATAATTCCACGCTTCCTTCTGAGGGCCGGTCCAACCCTGCGCACAATCCGAGCAACGTGGTTTTACCACTTCCAGAAGGCCCCACAACAGCGCAGGTTTCTCCTTCCTGAATCGAAAGCGTAACATCTTTTAATACGGTTAACTCACTGGAGCCGCTCGTATACGTTTTTGATAATCCTTGTAGAGTGAGAATCGAGTTTGTTTGCATTCCAAATGCGTTTGAAACATGAGATAAGGTTGCATTGTTGAGAAAGCATAACCTTCCTCAGAGATCCCATACAATGCATAATTATCTACGAATTGCGTTAATTGTCTTTATATACACCTGTATCTCTGCCTGTACGCAGTCCGATGAGCAATCTCAGTCTCAGGCTGTTCAAACGGAGGAAACGACAGCTACTATCTCTGAACCTTCCGATGCTACCTCTCAGAACGAGCAGCACATTCTGTTTTTTGGAGATAGCATAACAGCCGGGTATGGATTGGATGTGGAGCAAGCGTTCCCCGCTCTTGTTCAGGAGAAGATAACGGCAGAGAATCTCCCTTTTCGAGTAACAAATGGTGGATTATCTGGAGAAACGTCTTCAGGAGGGTTAAACAGAATAGACTGGCTGCTCAATCAACCAGTAGATATATTCATTTTGGAGTTGGGAGGCAATGATGGACTACGGGGTGTACCTCTAGACTTGACAGCGTCCAACCTGCAATCGATTCTTGATCGTGTTAAAGAAAAAAATCCAGAGGCCTCCCTGGTCGTTGCCGGCATGCAAATTCCACCAAACCTGGGCCCAGACTACACGAATCAATTTAAGAACCTTTTTCCTACCCTTGCCGAAAACAACAGCGCAACTCTCATTCCTTTCATCCTAGACGGTGTTGCAGGCATCGAGTCGTTGAATCTGCCCGATGGCATACATCCTACAGCTGAAGGACACAGCATTGTTGCTGAAACAGTTTGGAATACTCTGCTGCCTATCATGGAAGGCAGAGTGGCTGATGCGGGCGACTGCTCCATCCCTGAGGACTTCACAGCTGCACCCGAGGAAGATTGTGAGATAGACCTTGAGCAGTTTTAATAGCATTCTATAGATTTAATAACGATATTACTATTTAAGCTCTACATTAATCACCCTGCCGTACTTGGGAGAGATTTATCGAAAAAGTGCTGAATACGCTACTTTATGGCAGACATGTTTTCAAATCCTCACAAAGCTGCACCGCGAACGTGTCTAACTGTCACGACAATACAGCATCCAAGCTCGCATGCAAAGCATGCTTTCGTAATTGCTAAATTGCGACCTATCTAAATAGCGAGTGTGGGAGCAGTAGCCGGTAATTATGTCTCAGAACGATCCTAATCCATTATCAGAACGCGTTGAAGAACTTGAGCAACTTGTTGGAAAGTTGCGCAATAAAATCACGCTACTTGAAGGACAGCTTGAGGAAGAAAAGCGTTCTAAGGCGCCTACACCTACGCCAACAAAATCCAGCTTCCACTCAAGAATGGCCTCAGGAAGAAACGGCCATTCCTCTAATAAGCAAAACTATATTCCAACACCGCTTCCTTCTCCCCAGCCACCAACCACGCAAAAACGATCCAGGAGGCGCCGCGAAAACAGGCCAATGTATGCGCTGAACAGCGATGAGTGGTTGAATCGAATTGGCCTCATTTTACTCTTCCTGGGTGTTGGCTCTCTGCTCAACTACATCTTCACGCTGGAGTGGTTTAGTGCGATCTACCGCGTAATGTCGGGTAGTTTTGTAGGGTTGCTCTTACTCGCAATCGGGCTACATTTTCACAAGATCAAACCAAAGTTTGGTCAGATATTGCTAGGCGGTGGCGTTGCCACCTTTTACCTGACAGCATTTGGGGCCTATCAATTGTATGAGTTGATCTCGTACCCCGTAGCCTTTATCGTTTTATTTATAATCACAGCCTTCTCCTTTGGACTTTCTGCTCAACGTGATGACGGCTTACTGGCGATTCTGGCTACATTAGGCGGCCTTGTAACGCCTTTCATCATGCACGTTGAAGGCGATCATTTACTGTGGTTGATTAGCTACACGTCACTAGTGCTGATTGGCTCTAGTGCTATTTATTGGTTTAGAGGATGGCGAAGCCTGTTGTTCGTCTCTTCAATCGGGGCCTGGCTTGTTGTTCTCTTCTGTTATTTGAATTACGGATTTCAATACGATTCCATTTCCTCAGAGCGGTGGACATTACAGTTTGGCCTCATCCTGGGTTTAATATTATTCTGGGCCATGCCTGTAGGCCGTGGCATCCTGCGTTCTGCCGATCCGGGAAAGTGGCCCGCGCCACCGCCTATTAGCCTGGTAGGTTATTTCTTCAACCATCCGGCATTACCTCTTTCTCTTACAACGCCGCTTACAACACTGTTTGTATCCATACTCATTTGGGACTTACCCGATTCAAAATGGGGTATCATCACGCTGATAGGAAGCGCCGTTTTTATTCTCCTGTACTATCGAATCAGGCTGTTTGACAGCGAAAGAGGCCTGAATCACCTCTCACAGGTACAGGGCTTCACAGCGATCATCTTGATCACCATTGCCCTCTTCTATCTATTCGACAGCTACTTATTATTGGTCGCTCTCGCTATAGAAGCATTCCTTATCCGATTAGTAGCCAGGTTTAATCAAGACCGCCTTTTTTCATACACCTCTCATGCATTCTTCCTGATCCTTACGGGCTGGATCATTCGCCGCCTCATAGATATGCCTTCCATGGGGCCACCAATGTCAAGCCCTACGGCCCTCTCTGAATTGTCATTTATAGCACTTCTCGCACTCTCGGCATTTTTCGTTCGCAGGAAATGGAGAGTCTCGTTATATATGACTGTTACCCATGCCCTTTTCCTGGGATTGTTGTACAGAGAGTTTAACGGGATCGAGACTGGCCCGGCTGTGATCTCCACGGCCTGGGGAATCTACGGGATTGGCCTGTTGCTATACGGCTTAAAAAGAGACAAACGGCTTATCCGTTACTCCGGGATATTTGTTCTGACCATCGTGGCCTTTAAGCTATTGTTCATGGACCTGGAAGAAGTAGATCCGCTGACACGTATCCTTCTTTTTGTTAGCTTCGGAATCATCTTCCTTATCCTGAGCTATCTCATTGCAAACTTCTTCAAGAAGAAGCCCACAAGTGAAGCGCCTCCCGTTTCATACCAGGCTGCTAGAGAGCGGGAGAAGGTCACGAACGAGTAAGGCGTTTTCCCGTCCTAAACCATTTTCACTTCTTCGGTAAGCGAACTGATCGAGTCTTTTGCATCGCCAAATAGCATTCTGGTGTTGTCGTTGAAGAACAGTTCATTCTGAACGCCAGAATATCCCGGACGCATACTACGCTTCAACACAATTACATTTCGCGAATTGTCGACATTAAGAATAGGCATCCCATAAATGGGGCTCGACTTGTCGTGGCGGGCAGCGGGATTCACTACATCGTTTGCCCCAATAATCAGCGAAACGTCTGTGTTATCGAAGTCGCCATTGATATCGTCCATCTCATACAGTTGGTCGTATGGTACATTGGCCTCTGCCAGAAGCACATTCATATGCCCGGGCATTCGCCCAGCTACAGGATGAATGGCATACTTGACACGGACGCCTTTAGACTGCAATAAATCAGCTAATTCTCTAACCTGGTGCTGCGCCTGAGCTACAGCCATTCCATACCCAGGCACAACTACTACCTGGTCTGCATAGCTCAGCATGATTGCGACGTCGTCTGCCGAGGTTTGGTTGATCGTTTTTCCATCTTGCGAAGCCACACTGGCCATGCTGTCATCTGCATCTCCCCCAAAACCGCCAAGAAGGACGTTGAGCAACGAGCGATTCATTGCATCACACATGATCTTCGTCAATATGAGCCCCGAAGCCCCCACCAGGGCGCCACTCACAATGAGTGCTGTGTTATCAAGCACAAACCCGGTTGCAGCAGCCGCCAATCCTGAATAAGAGTTAAGAAGCGCGACCACAACGGGCATATCCGCCCCACCGATGGGGATAACAAGCAGGATTCCAAGGAAGAACGCGATCCCTGCCATGCCAACCAGGCTCCACAGAATAGGATCAGGCTCAGAAAGTATCGTACTGTAGTTCATGATCACCATCACAAACGCACCGATCGCCCCTGCAGCAAGAAGCAGGGTTAACAAACGCATTCCAGGGAACGAGATAGGATTCCCACTAATTTTCCCGCTCAACTTACCTACCGCGATAAAACTCCCCGAGAACGTAACTACACCAATGAGCACACTGAGTAAGATGGTTATGCCCACGGAGGGGTCAAAGTCAGCAAGTGCCAGTGTTGATGCCTGGGCAGATGAATCATTGGTCAGATAACGAGATAACTCGGCGCCGGCCACAAGGGCCGATGCAAGCCCACCGAACCCATTTAACGCGCCTACGAGCTCTGGCATCGAAGTCAATTCAACACGACGGGCAAGCAGCAAACCGATCCCCCCTCCTAACACCACACCAATCAGCATTTCTACAGGTGTCAAAATATCAGCGACAAACATGGTGGCCAACACAGCAATAAACATGGCAATTGCCGACAACCTATTCCCCTGCCGCGCTGTTGCCGGCGATTGCAATCGCTTCATCCCAAAAATGAAAAACGACGCTGCTACGAGATATGCAATATCTATTAAAGTCTCGATCATGATACTTCGGGTTTCGGGTTTCGGGTTTCGCGTTTCGTGTTCGTTTCGTGTTGTTCTTTTATGAACCCGAAACCAACCCGAAACCCGAAACCCGAAACCCGAAACATTTTATTTTTTCTCTTTCTTCTTAAACATCTGCAACATGCGGTCGGTGACCATGAAGCCGCCGATTACATTAATGGTTGCAACTACTAGAGCAGCAAAACCGAGCCACTTGGCCCAATCGCCTCCAGCCATTGCAGCAGCCATCAATGCACCAACAATCGCGATACCGCTAATAGCGTTGGTACCGGACATCAGGGGGGTATGCAGTGTTTGCGGGACTTTACTTATCACTTCAAATCCAATAAATGAAGCGAGTACAAAAACGATGAGGTTTTCTAACATAGTTTTACTTCATGTTTCTCGTTTCTCAGCCAACCAACAACCCTTTCACCCGCTCATTAACAACCTCTCCTCCTATTGCAACGCAGGCTCCTTTAGCGATGTCGTCTTCCATATCCAGCGCAAAGGTATCTTCTCTGTAGAATTCAAGGACCATGGCCATTAAGGTGCGCGCGTACATTTGGCTAGCATGTACAGGCATTTCGGCAGGTAGATTGGTATGCCCAACGATCGATACGCCTTCTTTCACTACCGTTTTTCCGGGCTCTGTGAAAGCGCAGTTTCCACCATTTGCAGCAGCCATATCGATAATAACAGAACCTTCTGCCATTGCTTTTACAGCGTCTTCAGAAATCAACAACGGAGCGGGACGGCCAGGAATCAATGCAGTGGTAACAACAACATCTGCATTGCCGATGTGGGGTACCAATAACTCAACCTGCCGGCGCTGCTTCTCTTCAGCTAAAGCCTTGGCATATCCGCCTGAATCAGAGGAGTCTTGCGTTTCCAGTTCCAATTCAACAAACGTTGCCCCGAGGCTCTCGATCTCTTCACGTACCGCATCACGGATATCGTAGGCGGAAACCCTCGCCCCCAACCGGCGGGCCGTAGCGATTGCCTGCAGACCTGCAACACCCGCACCCAGCACAAGGACATTGGCCGGCTTCACGGTCCCAGCCGCAGTGGTAAGCAGTGGAAAAAACTTGGGCAGGATATCGGCCGCCATTAATACGGCTTTGTATCCACCTATTGAACTCATCGCAGACAGCGCGTCCATCTTCTGTGCTCGCGAAATTCGGGGGACTAATTCCATCGCAAGGGTAGTTACTCCCTTCTCAGCCATTTTAGCAGATATGGCCGGTGCATCCAATGGAGACATAAACCCGATGTAGGTAGCACTGGGGTTCATCTTCGCGATGTCCTCGTCTGAAGGCGGCTGCACTTTTAATATGACATCCGCCCCTAGCGCATCTTCACGGCTACCAAGCTCAGCACCGCTTTCTGCGTACGCCTCGTCAGCTAGATACGACTTAGCGCCTGCGCCCCGCTCAATTACTACGCGAAGCCCCTTCTTGATCAGCCGGGATGCAACCTCTGGCACGAGGGCAACCCGGCGTTCTCCTTCTGCTGTTTCAGCAGGAACTCCTATTGTTGTAGACATATTTAAAATCTGAATGATCGTATGCTACCCCAATAATACACTTCCTGCCTCTTTAAGAAGAAGGATTATTCTTTAAGAAGTAGAGCCTTTACCCGTTTTTTTGCTCAAAATCATCCATAAAGGCTACCAGTGCATCCACAGCCTGGATCGGACAGGCGTTGTATATAGATGCCCGCATCCCTCCAACAGACCGGTGCCCTTTAAGCGCAAGCAAGCCGGCCTCAGCCGCTTCCTGGATAAAAACAGGCTCCAACGATTCATCTGCCAAACGGAAACAGACATTCATCACTGAACGAGACCCTTTTTCCACAGTACCCCGGTAAAAGTCTGACGCATCAATGCGGTTATACAATCGATCCGCCTTCTCCTGATTAACTCCTTTGATTCCTTCAATTCCCCCTTTACCTTCCAACCAGCGCAATACTTTTTCTACCATATACACGGCAAACACAGGCGGTGTGTTAAATAACTTCTCAGCATGCACACTATAGTCAAGCATAGTCGCCAGATCGGGGTTGCGTGTTTGAAGAAAGGAATCTTTCACCAACACAACCGTAACCCCAGCGGGGCCAATATTTTTCTGAGCACCGGCGTAAATCAGCCCATAGCGATCCAGATCCATATAACGGCTCAGGAAATCACTTGAGGCATCACACACGAGCGTTGAGGGTACATCAGGTTCTTCATGAAACTGCGTCCCTGCTACTGTATTGTTGGATGTATAGTGTGTATAGACAGCTTGCTCATTAATATCCCAGTTAGATGGGCCGGGGATGTACGAGAAATTTTTATCCTTGCTAGACGCTGCTTCATTCACCCCTCCGATTCGCTTTGCCTCCTTCACGGCCTTTACTGACCAGGTACCCGTAACGAGATAATCAGCCGAAGTTTGAGGAGTCAAAAAGTTGTACGGAATCTGATAGAACTGCATTGAGGCGCCCCCTTGCAAAAAGAGGATGTGCCATTCTTCACCGAGCCCTAAGAGCTTACGAAGCCGATGGCGCGCACTTTCAGCAATTTCAGTATAGGTAGCAGAACGATGGCTGATCTCAATAACCGAAGAACCGATAGACTCATACACAGGGAGTTCATCGCGCAACTCGATCAATACGTCTTCAGGGAGAGTACCAGGGCCGGCTGAAAAGTTATATCCTCTGGCTGTTTTAACAGTGGTCGGGTTCATATGTGAAAAGTTGTTTGTCGTTTGTAGTTCGTCGTTTGTTGTTTATGCGACTTCCGTCACACTGACTGCGAGTACATTTTGTTGATTACGTATGGAATCCAGTACTGATTCATTTGGTTGCCCGTCAAAGCGGATACGTGCGCATGCCGCTTTTGCGCCTGAAAAGACCAGGTTTTCCATCTCCTGAACGTTCCATCCTGCTTTTCGCATTTCTTCCAATACACCGGCAAGCACACCCACTTTATCCAGGTGGCGTACCGTTAACATCTGCGTTGCAGGAGATTGAGTGGCCATGTTTACACAATTGGGTACATACCCCTCAAGATCATAGGTCAGGATTACACGGCCGGCTTCAGCAGCTATAGCTTCCTGTGCTTGCTTAGTAGAAGCACCTATGTGATGTGTAAAATAAACGCCAGGATGCGATTGCAATGGATGCTCATAAGGACCTTCTTTACCCTCTGGTTCATTGTTGAACACGTCGAGGCCGGCACGAATACCCTTTTCTTTCATCGCCCAAACCAGGGCTTCTTCATCCACTACTGCGCCGCGGGTTGTATTGATAAAGAAGGCGCCAGGCTTCATGGATTCAAAGAAGACCCTATTGGCCATGTGACGGGTCTCTGCATTGGAAGCAACATGCAGACTAACAGCATCTGCTTCTGCTGCGACATCAAGCGGACCCATTTTTCGTTGTATCCCGAGTGACGCAGCTCTGTCATCGGTCAATGAACGGCTCCATGCAACCACTTGCATCCCCATCCCCTGCGCCATTCCTGCAACAAGCGTCCCGATACTACCCAGGCCGATCAATCCCAACTTTCTCCCCCTTAGCCCACTAGCCTTAGAGTATTTCTTTTTATTCCACTGCCCATTCCGAGCGTCATTTACATTATCAGGAATCGACCGATCCAGTGCCAACAGGAGGCCCATTGTCAATTCGGCTACAGCCGCAGCATTCTTACCTGGACAGTTAGCCACAAAGATACCCCGTTCTGAAGCACCATTTACATCGATAGTATCATATCCTGCACCAGCGCGGACGATCAACTCAAGATCAGAATTCGCATCCATTGCCGCCGCCGGCACTTTGGTTGAACGCACAACCAGTACCTGGGGCCGAATGGCACCCAGTGCTTCCCTGAGAGAATCGCCTTTCAGTGTGGGCTGAATATGCACTGAATGTCCTGCATTCTCAAGTGCTTTCACCACAGAGGGTGACAGTGCGTCTGCTATTAATATGTTCATTGGCTTGTGTGTGTTTAAAACAGATGCACGAGTAACCCGCTTCGTAATTTAGGCTCAAACCAGGTCGACTTGGGTGGCATGAGCAATCCAGCATCGGAAACGGCCAGCAGTTCTTCGATTTGGGTAGGATACATAGAAACTGCCAACTCCACCTTCCCACTATCTACCAGTCGTTCTAACTCAGCTGTCCCTCGTATACCCCCAACAAAATAGATATTTTTATCCGTTCGCACATCTGTGATATCCAGCAAGGGTTCAAGGATGTACTCGCTCAGACGAGCTACATCTAGCGTATCAGCAACCGAACTTCGCTGCGTTTTCGGCAATGACATGCTGTACCACTTCCCACTGTTGTACAGACAAATGGTACCTGCTTCTTGAGGCACAGGATTATTTGTGGGCTGGACGTTATACAATTCAGACAGGCGATCCATAAAACCATCGGGAAGCGAGTACACAATACGATTGTACGCGAGAATTGCCATTTCATTCATTGGGAACAGTACGGCTGGAAAGAATTGAGCCTCGGCTGATTCACCAGTTTCTGCAGCGGCAAGGCTCGCAGCCTTGCATCGATGATGACCGTCTGCGATATACAGGGCTGGTACATCTCCAAAAGCTGAAACCAGCGCTCCCACCTCTTCGACAGCCCAGATCGTGTGCTGCACACCATCTGGAGCCGTGAAATCATACAGAGCCTGGCCCTGCATAGTACGATCGATAAGTGTTTGAACACTCGCATCATCCCTATACGTCAGCATGACAGGCTCAGCATGGGCCTGTTGCGTTAGAATATGCCGGGTTCGGTCCGCTTCCTTATCGGGCCGTGTTTTCTCGTGCTTGAGGATGATATTGCGATTGTACTCATCAACAGAGACGCACGCATAGACGCCAGTTTGAGAGCGGCCGTCCATGATCAAGCGATACACATACAGACTCGGTGCATCTTCCTGGATAGAAACTTCACTATCCCGATATGCTGCAAGGTTTTGTGCACCTTTGTCGTAAACGCGGTCATCGTGCTCGTCTGTGCCTTCAGGAAAGTCGATTTCTGGCCGGATAACATGAAGGAAGCTATGTGGCTTCCCAGCAGAAAGTGTCCGGGCTTCAGCGGTGTTTATTACATCATAGGGAACGCATGCGACCTGTTGTGCAAATTCAGGGAGTGGCCGCAACGCGCGAAAGGGATGAACGGTAGCCATTTATTGCATTATTTGATGGTTCTAAGGATAAGCCTGGAAGATACATCAAAAGGAGTCAATGGATTCCACCTTTCACGTAATTTCAAAAATCATTACGGGAACATAAACAAAGGGATGCGACGTTAAAGGCCACCAACATCGCGGGGTGGAGAAGCTGGTATCTCACCGGGCTCATAACCCGGAGGCCGCGGGTTCAAATCCCGCCCCCGCTACTACCAAGGGCAATCTACTAATTTAAAGTAGATTGCCTTTCTTTTTTGTACCTGATGGAGCCACATCCTTTCCTATCATTCCCCACCAGAGGATGCATTACCCTGAACCATCGAGAATACTCTGAACAACGCCGGCAACCCTGCCGCGATCGCGGACAACCAGGCTAAGGTATTGTTGAATACATCCTGCTGAGTAATAAACAAAAACAGTGAGACCCCAATAAGCACCGTTAGGAGAGGCATTTTCAACTTATTCCATGTACTGGAGCCTCGCTTGCGGATTAGCTCCTTAACTTCACTCTGAATCTCAGATGTAAGGAGAAATGCGCGGAAGCTTTCATTCATAAGACGGAGTTCGGGCTTACGCACCATCAACCCATTACGGAGTAAGTTCCTGAGCGCTTTTGGGTTCTCTGTATCAAAATGAACAAAGCCTTCTTTAGCTAGCTGACTTAGCAACAGTTTTTCATTCGGTCTACTGGCTTTCCACATTGCATTGTATTGGGGCTCTGCCCACTCTAGAATCAGGCTCCTTAGTTCTTCCGGTCTAAATTCTGCAAAATTCCTCAATGAGGCTAATTGTTTTCCGATCTTCTGCAATATGGACATCGAGATACACTCTTCACGAAGAATAGTGCATAGATCACGGACATTATTTTTTTTACGCTCTATTCCTTTCTGACCAAGCAGTGGGGCCTGTTCGTTATCGGGTGTAGTAGCGGATTGTTCTTCTGTGTTTTCTCTTTCGGTGAGAAGACCATCCAATTCTTTTAGTATGATATCCTCCCTTTTTGCAAGTGTCGCTTTGAATTCATCGGGGTCTCCATAGTCTCTATGAGAAATTCTCAAGAATGTACCTAGCACATTATCCCAGGTTGAAAACACACTGGTATCATCTGCCGATGGCAAGGGAGAATCTTTCTCTTCTTTACCTTCCTCTTCGGCGTCAGGCCTTCTATGGGCTGGCTTTTGAGTAAACTGCAAGGGGTCCTCGGTACAAATCAACACAATTTGCTTGAGCCTTTTACGATCCATCATACAGAATCGCTGCAATAATCCCATTTTAGCTGAATTCCATTCGGCCTGATCACTATTAAACCCGAAGTGATCCAAAACCAGAATGTGTTTGTCCCTTGCCAGCTTGATGGTATGTAGTGCTTCTGCTGTCTTGAATTTAGACGTATCGGCTAAATCAACAATCTGGGTATCCTGTTTGCCCTTATAAATTTCACTCTTACCTGTACCCGGAGGACCGATGATGAGAAGATCCCTCTTTAGATCATCCGATTCGAAATAACTCGCGTCCAATTGGGCTGGTCTCTCTACATCAAGGAGAACAATCTGATTAGCCAGACTTCTTACCAAAACAGCCACTACGACGATCAAAAAAAGCCCACCAAAAAACCATATCACCTGTGCTCGACCACTGGTAAGTGTTAGCACCGATTTAAAAAGCGGGAGATTTGTGCTAAGAATAGCTTCTTCAGATTGAACTTGTAGCCTGCCGTACAAGTCTTTCCATTTATAGGTTTGTCCTTCCAAAACCCGTTCATGCAAGGAGCGAGAGAGATATGAAATATCATTGTAGGTTGGCCGAAACGCATCTATAAATGAATAATACCAATCAGGATCGTCGGCCTTTTCTGTATCGCTTGCGGCATCGTCAGAATCTTGAGTTTCGTTTTGAACATCTCCCAACATCACAATTTCTCTCTGCCAATCTTCACTAAAGGCTATGTGGGGAGATCCTGATTCTTTGCGGCCCTCCCAAACTTCCATTAAGTGATTTAATTGCTGATGTCCCCAGAGCTTGCTTTCTGTATCAAACGTAATTTTGAACATACAGATCGCAGGCATTGCACTAAACAGGAACACAAGAGAATATACCGCAAATACATAATACCTTCGATAAGGGATTTCTTCTCTTTCTTTTTTGTATGTATACGGAGAACTAACGATAAAAAAGGCCAGGAAAAGCCCCAAAGGAACAATCCAAAAGGCAAAGAAGGCTCTATGAGATTCAATTCCGATGATTGGTTTAATACCAGCCAGAAAACCACTTAAAAGAATAAGCGCGACACCTAGTATACTCGCCTGCCAGAATTGCCTTAATCTCAGTCTTACCGCAGCAACCCAGACCGAATCATTTCTATCTACGAGTGCTTTGTTTAACTCGGTGATTTTTGAAGGTAATCTGAGATTAAGGTAGGTAAGGATTACCCCCAACAAGGGTACTAAAAAAGCAAGGTGAAGGAGTTGGTGAGCACGGGCAAGTAGAATAGCACCAAACAACATGACACAAAGCGTCACGTTGCCCCAAAATACCTGAACGTATGCCTCAGATTTTTTTTCATCTGGCCAGAGCAAGGCACGATCTCTATCTACGACTCCTTTATTGTCTCGCTTCCACCACATACGGCTAGCCCACAGCACAACCATTAGCAGGAGATAGGCTGAAAATAAGAACAACGCTTCCGAAAACAGGTGCAGATTGACGGTTCTTACAAAGCGTTTGTCAAGGAAAATAATAAGCCGCCAGGGAATATCATCCATCGGCGTTATATAAAGGCGGTGACCTTGCCCGAGATACTCAACATCGATCTTCTTAGTAACTCCGTGAAGAATAGCTACCCGAAGGGCCTCGTCGTTATTGCTCTCGGCAATAAAGTTCTCTCGAAGATTGCGGAGTTCATCCGAATGGTAGAGCACATTACCCCTATCATCTACAATCGCCATCCCCACGTTGAGCGGTAATACTGGATCGAATAATGAGGCAAAACGTGTTGAAAGCGTAGCCACACTTTCATTTTGAGCTGGTATGGACACGATAGTTTCATTTTGACCTGTATTGAGTGAAAAGACAGGTTCGATCGTCAACTCATAGTGCCGATTCGCATCAGTACCCAAGCTCTCGATCTCAACACCCAAACTATCGATCCATGTGTTGGGCCGGACTGCCCATAAGTTATTTTTCCGGACACGGTTGAAATAGGCCCTTGAAGAAACATCGATGAGCGGCGTAGCTTGATTTCCCGAACTCCATTTTACGCGTTGCCAACCCGTAGAATCAATTAAAGTCAATCGGGCAAAAGGGTAGTCCTTCAAAGGAATATCATCCAGCGTTATCGTATCGGCCCTGAGTACCATCCTTTTAATCCCTTCATCATCTTCTTTCTCTTCAAACTTCTCCTCAAACTCCTTTAATTGCAGGTATGAAGCCTGCAGTTCATTCAAGAATTGGTGCTCGACCTCAGCAGCTACAGCCTCGAGTTTTTGATCTAAGTCATGCTTTATCTCCGTATAATAGGTAATATCAAGAAGCCCTAGTACTCCAACTGCCACCCCTAGCATAGTACAAAACACGAGTAAAAAAACGTCTCTTCTTTTTAGTCTCTCGTGGCCCCCCATATACCACAACTTGATGAAAGGAAGGCCAACAAGCACAAGGAAAACCAGGTAAAAAAACAAGATGATCCAAGAGATCGAGATATACCGAGTAAGGGAATAGAATTGCTCTTGCTCAATAAACCCAGCGATAGTCCAGGCTTCCAAAGAAACCGCCTGCATATACCCCTGCTCATCCTTATTTTCTATACCCTCCATATTCAAAACCGGAAACATGACGGGTTGCGAAAAAAGCTTATAGCCCGTCCCTCCTATCTCGATATCACCAGCCAGGCTCGCATTTCGCAATGAAGATGCCTGGACCAACTCGCCGGTTGATGTCGTAATCGAATCCAGGCTTGTGGCGAGTAATTCATTATAGTGCTTTTGATAATGCACAGAGCCTTCGGCATCAACGAGCATCACTTCTTCAAATTGACTCCTGCTCAGGATAGGCTGCATGAGACTATCTAGTTGACTCTTGGCATGAATGAAGACTGTGTACTTATAATCACGCCTGTACACCTCGGAGTAAAAATGAATCCAGTACTTATCTTGCTCCCTCAACATTTCGATATTAAGATTGTTATGCTGAGACAATTCTAGCTCATCTTCATTGGGCTCAAAATCCGCAAATTTCCCGCTATAGGCATCTTCTATTACTGACCGTTCCTCAAATTTGATGAACGACGTCACTAATTCTAAGTCAGGGATTAGATTAAAAGACTTTTCTACACCCGTTTCCAACCAGGAGGGAAGCAGCTCTTGAAAAAACGGGTCATCCTCCAGTTGGGCACTATCAGAAGAGGCTATAATCGGAGATAACAATTCATCAAGAGCCGACTCATGAATAATCGTTTTTATTTCCGCTGTATCCTTTGCCAGCCGACTTGAAAAGGTATTGAGGAGATCATCATTCCATAAATCTGTTACATTCAGCGATGCATTTTCCAGGATGAGCTCGTAGTTATTCACTTTGTCTGTGACTTGCTGGCTCATATCTCCAAGCAGCCGCAAATACTGCTGGGTAAAGTAGTCTTCCCGGTTTGGGATGTGAACAAAAAAGTAAAGCGCTAACGGGATGAGCAGCAGGAGCATGGACATCCCAAAAATTCTGATATGGCCATTCTCATCGGACGGCAGCGCAAGCTTTTTTTTGCCTTTAGCCATTGGAGCGTGGGAGTGGGTGGGTGATGCAGGAAACTACGTATTCTCACTAGAAGGATCCAACTTGACGGTAGTATCCCCTTATGTATATTACAGCATTCTGGTCAAAATAGGCTCATTTTTGAATGTCTTTCATCCGCCACTCCGACGGGGCCGTCAGCCGAAAGCCTTCAAACAACTCTCCTCCTTCCTTCGCCAATTCCCTCTCTACCAACTCCAAATAAAGCTGAATCTCTCCCCGACAAAATGCACTCTTCATCATCTCAAAATACCTCTCAGCAAACCCAGAATCTGCCTCCCTTAGCCGACGAGGAATCCACTTCCCTTTCCCTGACCATCGCTGCCGGCTTCGTAGATAGTGATCAACAAACGATTCATTAAGGCTCATGATAATCGCTTGCTTCTCAGCTTCGTCTGTAGCTCCACGCAAGTCTTCCATTAGTTGTGTGATTCCATACCGAGATTTATCTAGATCTTCTCTACCCCAAACAGGTGGCCCCAATACCAGATACTCTTCTGCTAGCTTTTTGGCTTGAACTGATAACACACACTGTTCGGGAATCTCAATCCCCTCCGAAACCATTTGCATGAGAGACGGAACACCTGATGGTCTGTCTACCTTATCGAAAAAATAATGTAGCGTCTGATAATCATGGACGAAGGCTTCGATCGGCCAATCCTGGTAGTAATAAGACTCCCGGTAGGCATTGGGAAGTGTCTTGTATAAGACTACCAGGTCCAGGTCAGATGTTTTTGTATGCTCACCACGAACAACTGAACCAGAAAGAAAAAGGACTTCGGCATCTTTATACGACTCTTCGTAAAGCTGATTAGCTATTGCTGTTATAGATTTTAGACTCGAATTCATCGTACATACTGTAGCGTGTTGTATTCCTCAACTATGTCTAATTCTGTTTAATCAGCATCCTGGTTTCTATTGTATTGTCTGCCTCAAATTGGACCAGGTAGATACCATTCGGCAGGCCACCTGCATCCCATTGCACATTGTGCTCTCCGGCCACTTTAGAGCTGTTTACTAAAGACGCAACAGCCCGCCCCAAAAGATCATACATTGTGATCCGCACATGCATCTGAGCAGGAAGTGAATAGGTGAGAGTTGTGCTTGTCTGAAAGGGATTTGGGTAGTTTGGGAGAAAAGAAATTCCATCAGGGAGTAATGATTCTTCTCCGGAAGCTGTCCCAATCGGTTTTGGTGGAATGAAGCCTGAATTTACACCCGTCGTTGCAAACCCAGCTATTGGACCACCTCCGATAATAAATATTGTATCAGCTACCGCTACAGCACCGATGCCGTGCCTTGGAAGAGGCATAGGTGCCAGATTCCTCCAGGTATTCGTTTCTGGATTGTATTCGACAGATAGGTCATATACTCCAGAATCACCGTCTTCAAAGAACTCACCCCCAAAGGCATATAATCGGCCGTGCAAAGAAGCCACTGCGAGGCCCCCACTGGTAATAGGTAAATTAGCCGGAGATTCGTCCCAGGTATCGGTAGCTGGATCGTACACTTCCACAGTTCTCACATTGTTAAGGAATCCCCCCTCACGCCGACGCCCGCCGACTACATACATCTTTCCATCCAACGCAGCCGCTGCCAGATGCTCCCTCGCTGATGGCATAGGCGCAAGCTCCTCCCAGGTATCGGTAGCTGGATCGTACACCTGGTTGTTTGTCAGAGCCCCTCCAAATTGCTCTCCGCCTACTACATATATCTTCTCATTAATTGTGACAGCAACATGCCCCCCACGACGAATTGGCATTGCGCTTTTCTCTGTCCACCCATCTGTGCTTGGGTCATATTCAAATACGCGATCTGTTGGACTGAACCCTGAAATGTACCCACCAATCACATAGATCTTCCCGTCAACAACAGCAGCACCGAGATGATGTAAGGTAGGGGGCAGTGATGCCTTTTCGGACCACTGGCCCGTCTCAGGATTATACGCTTCCACCAACTCCGAGCTACTCCTGGCTGCGTTAATACCCCCTAGTACGTACACTTCGCCATTCAGCATTACATGAGGCATCTCTTGCCGCGGCGTTGGGAGCGCCGGCCTGGATATCCAGGTGCCCATATCGTTCTGACCGGCTACAGGAAGCGGTACTAGTAGAGTGATGAGGAGTAATACATAAAATCGAGCCATAATGAGTAAGGTACGATTTTAAAGACTCATCATAAACTGCAACGGCTCCTCAACCCGTTCCCCCCAGGCCTGCTCAGAATGGGAGGCGCCAGGAAAGAGCTTACTGATCAAGTTTTCACCTTTCTCATACCCCATAGCAAGAAACTGCGTAGCAGCCTGATTCATCAGCGCCTTATACACTGCACCCTCTGCCTCACTGCCTGCATCCAGATACACTCTATGGGAGTCAGGCGATGGAATGGATCGCCGTAAATACGCGATAAAACTGCCCCCTGCTATGGTCCAGCTAGGAGATAAGCACGCTGCACCTCGGAAAACGTCTGGATACTCACACAAAGCATAGAGGGAAATGACTCCCCCCATACTGGACCCCATTACGAAAGTATCTTTTTGTTCAGGCAAAGTTCGGTAGGTTGAATCGATGAAAGATTTTAACTCCTTAACGATAAATTTGAGATAGACATCTGAACAAGGAGGGCCCTTGTGGCGTTCTGCAAATCGCTTAGATACGGCTGCAGGAGCTGCTTCTAATGGTTTTTGAGGCATGTACTCTTGCACACGTTGCACAGTGTTCCATATACCCACAATGATAGGCATTCGGATCTCGCCTTCTGATGCCAATCGCGAAGCTGCCTGATCAACACCCCAGGGGATGCCACTGTACGACAGATCCCCATGAAAGAGGTTCTGGCCGTCATGCATGTAGATTACCGGATACTGTTCACCAGACTCCTCATAGTCAAGCGGCGTCCATACATCTATATTGCGGGACAAAACACCCTCACCTTGAAAATCAGCATGGCGTGTATGAAGCCCAGAAATGGTAGTACTCATTAAAAAATTAAATTAATCAGCAAAAAGGCCACTGCCTTGTTGCACTGTCTTGACGAATTTAGTAAATAAATAAGGATTCCCCACCCCTCGCATCAACTAACGAATACATCGTGCCCGAACTCAATCGCCCACTGACTGTTTTGTGCGTCGCCAGCTACTTCAAAGGCGGTGCATTTATTGAGACATGTAAACGGCAAGGCTGCCGTGTGTTTCTTGTGACCTCCGATAAGGAAATGGAAGAGCCCTGGCCATGGGAAAGTATCGACGAGGTTTATCACGTCCCTGGTGATCGAGATAACTGGGATATTCCGGACCTGATCAAGAGTGTCAGCTACCTTGCCCGAACCCAACAAATCGACCGTATTGTAGCGCTTGACGATTTTGACCTGGAGAAGTCAGCCTCTCTACGAGAACATCTGCGGATTATGGGCATGGGTGATACCCGAACCCGCTATTTTCGCGATAAACTCGCCATGAGAATGAGCGCCCAGGAAGCCGGTATTCCTGTGCCCCCTTTCGTGCATGTCCTCAACCATGACAGGATTCACGCATTCACCCAAGAAGTACCTGCACCCTGGGTGCTGAAGCCTCGCTCTCAAGCGTCAGCGATGGGCATTAAAAAGGTCCATAGCGCCGATGAATTATGGGGCCTTATTGAAGCCCTCGGGGACGACCAATCCCACTACCTCCTCGAACAGTTTGTACCGGGCGACATCTACCATGTCGACTCTGTCGTCTTTGACCACAAAGTCCTTTTTGCCCGCGCTCACCGCTACGTGGAGACGCCCATTCGAGTCGCGCAAGAAGGCGGCATCTTTTGCTCTCACACCGTTGAATACGGGTCTTCGGTGGAAAAGGAATTGCTGGCAATGAATGCGGATGTCATGAAGGCGATGGGATTGTTACGTGGGGTCTCACACACTGAGTTCATCAAGGCCGAGGAAGACGGCGCGGTGTACTTCTTGGAAACGTCTGCTCGCGTAGGCGGAGCCAACATCGCCGAAATGGTCGAAGCATCGAGTGGCATCAACTTGTGGAGCGCATGGGCCGAAATCGAAACGCTGCCGTATGAACTGGGCAAGCAAAAGTATAACCCACCCAAGCCTCGCAAAGATTATTCAGGAGTCATTATTTCTCTGGCCCGCCAGGAGCATCCCGATTTATCTGCATACTCTGACGAAGAGGTTGTTTGGAGGCTGGACAAAAAGCACCATGCCGGCCTGATTGTATCCAGTAATAGCATGGAACGCGTCCAATCCTTGCTCAGCGAATATACCGAACGCTTCCAACATGACTTCCATGCAACCGTGCCTCTACCTGACCGTGCTGGACCCTGATCGCTCCTTCTACCTCCAGGTCTCGCCCAGCACACGTAGCCAGTTTTCATGAGTTATCTTATGGAGAGAAGGTTCATCGAAACCACCGTTTTCTAATGCTTCAATGAGCCTGGGCAAACCAGACGCATCTCCAATGTTTTGGGAAACTGATGTACCGTCGAAATCAGAACCAAGTGCCACGTGGTCAATGCCGATACGATCGCTTATATATTGAATATGACGGACCATATCCTCTAGCGGAGTGTCCTCATTACGCCGGCCGTCTGAACGAATATCACGCACAGCGAAATTGAGGCCTATAACACCGCCCGATTCACCAATCGCATCGATCTGCTTATCCGTCAAATTGCGTGAGGAAGGAGACAACGCATGAACGGCTGTGTGCGTCGACACCAATGGAGCATCCGTGAGAGCAGCTACATCCCAGAACCCTCGCTCATTAAGATGAGCAAGGTCAATCATAATACCCATACGATTACAGGCACGCACGAGTTCTTTCCCTGCATCCGTGAGTCCTGGCCCGATGTCGGGCGAATGGGGAAACCGGAAGTCTACTCCGTAAGCAAAGGCATTTGGTCGGCTCCACACGATACCCAGAGAGCGTAGTCCCGCTTTATAAAACAGCGGCAGTGATTCCAACGATCGATCAATGGGCTCAGCGCCTTCGAAATGCAAGATAGCTGCCAGTACTCCCTGCTCCAACGATTGCTTCAGTTCTTTCACCGTATGAACAACACGCAATTGCCCTTCTGAAGCCTCTTCTACTCGCATCAAGCACGATGACATGGCAATGGCCGTTTGCTGAGCAAAAGAAAACTCAACAGGCGGAAACGGAGGGGTGATATAGCCCGTCTTCGTCTGTATATCCTTTGGTAGCGCAACGGGAGGGTTTCTCGGATAGGGCACAAACACAGCAAAGAAACCACCTCCAAAGCCTCCCTCCTTCGCCCGAGGCAAGTCTAGATGGCCCTCCTCATTTCGACGCATAAATACCTGCTCATCACCGTCATGAAGCCTATACAGGCGCAACAACACATCATTATGGCCATCGAAAATCGTGTACTTAAGATCCTGGGGCATCGAGTATTTATCTGAATGTTCTGAATTTATTGTTTAAACGCTCATTGCACGCAGGAATGTGTTTTTATGTTCAACCAGCGATACACAGATTCCAAAATCATTTTTCCCATCGAGTGTTCTCCTGTAGGGAGATTATTTTTAGGGTGCCTATATTAATTATTATGAACCAGGACAAAACAGACATATTCATCAGTTACCGGCACAGCGATAGTGCGGCATCAGCCAGAAGTATCCGGGATCGGCTGGTATTACATTTTGAGCATGTCTACCTGGATGTAAGCAACATCAAACCTGGAGAAAATTTTGTCCAGGACATCCATACAGCCCTGAGTTCATGCAATACTTTATTGGTCATTATCGGAAAGGATTGGCTCGAAGCGTCTAATGAGCACGGCCGCAGGCTTGAACAACCAAATGATATCGTCAGGCTGGAAATCTTAACGGCCTACAGCATAGGAGCCAACATTATCCCTGTTCTTGTTGACGAGGCCACCATGCCTGAACCTGCCGACCTTCCGGAGCAACTAACCTGGCTCAGCCTGCGAAATGCGCTACGGATCCGGCATGAGCAGTTTGATAGCGATATCAAAACGTTGGCGCAACGGCTTCGCGAGTACCTTTCCCCTACCCGTTCCTCATCATCAAGAGACCCTAACGACATTACAGGGACCTGGGAGGGCACCATCACACGAGAGCAAGGAAAAAAAAGACAGCATATCAAGTGCCGATATGTCTTCCTGGAAAGCCCATCATCTGGCGGCGCAGGACGGCATTACAAATACAGAGTCGAGTATCTTGGTATTATGACTGACGATGACCTCATTGGGCCTAAACAATCGATGTACGGCACGGTCACCTTGAAGGGAAATGAGCTCACCCCAACCAACCTGCCACCACAAGCAGAAAAAATGAATGCTGCTCCTTGGGTGCATTTTAACATGACGCTTTTGGACCCTAAGACCATCAAAGGCCACTTTGGATACCGGCTTAAAGTTCTATGGTTGGACAAAAAGATGTACTGGACCACCCTGCTCATCAACAAAACAAGCAACGAGGTCGATCCATACTATAGAAACGCGATGAATGCAGAACGGCTCAACGAGAGCTAAATCTAGACTATACCCTCTTTCTCTTTCAACAACATGTGCTCAGCACCCCAATCCCTCATTGAAAGTAGAATAGATTCCAGGGTACAGCCATATTGGGTGAGGGAGTATTCCACTCGCGGCGGCACTTCAGCGTAGACTTTTCTCTCAACGATTTTATCTCGCTCTAATTCGCGCAACTGATTGGTAAGCATACGTTCTGTGATGCCGTCAATTCTACGCCTCAGTTCTCCAAATCGTAGAACGTCCCTCTCCATCAGTTGGAAGATAATCACTGGTTTCCATCGCCCACCAATCACTGAAACAGTTGCTCCTACTGAACATCCGTAGGGCTGGTGATATTTTTTCTTCTTTGCATCGTCCATTTTAAGCCATTCAGTCCATTACTTACATATTTGTAAGTACATTACAATTTTGTGGGTACTTGTTATTCTTTAGTGTACCATCTTATCATACAGCAATGGATAGCTAAAATCAAGAATACACAAAGTCTATTTCACAGCTCATCTTTTATGAAAGCAATTGGATATAATCAAAATGGCCCTATAACAACACCACAGGCCCTTATAGAATTTGAGATCGATGCTCCTAATCCTGGCCCTAAGGATCTGCTAGTCGAAGTGCATGGAATCTCAGTTAACCCGGTAGATGTAAAGGTCCGAGCCAATATGCCCCCTACCAAAGGCACCAAAATCCTTGGCTGGGACGCTGCGGGGATCGTTCGGAAAGTCGGATCCGAGGTCCGCCACTTTAAAGTTGGTGACGAAGTCTTTTATGCGGGAGATTTCACCCGGCAAGGCACCAACGCAGAGCTCCATACGGTGGACGAACGCATCGTCGGGCTCAAACCAAAATCGCTTGGTTTTGCAGAAGCAGCAGGTATGCCATTAACATCAATTACAGCCTGGGAGCTTTTATTTGACTCACTGGCAATCACCGAAGGAACGGGCTCTGGAGAAAGCTTACTGGTCATCGGAGGTGCTGGCGGAGTAGGCTCAATACTGATCCAGTTAGCAAAAAAACTTACCGGATTAACCGTAATCGCTACGGCATCTCGTCCAGAAACGACTGCCTGGACCAAGAAGATGGGCGCCGATCATGTTATCAACCATCGCGAGTCGTTGGTAGATCAACTCACGGCACTGGGAATTGCGCCAAAGTACGTTGCATCACTTACCGCAACGGACCAACACTTCCCTGCTATTCTAGAACTCATAAAGCCCCGTGGACACGTTGCTTTTATTGATGACCCGGAGTCATTGGATATAAAGCCGGGCAAAGGCAAAGCACTGACGTTCAGTTGGGAATTGATGTTCACGCGCTCGATGTTTCAAACAGAAGACATCGAAGTACAGCACCACCTTTTGAATCGGGTTTCAAAGCTCTTGGATGAAGGCACGATCATCTCTACAGTCAACAATCATCTAGGACAGCTTAGTGCTGACACATTAATAGAAGCTCATAAACTACAAGAAAGCGGTCGAGTCATCGGCAAGAATGTCCTTGACGGCTTTAACGTTGCATAGCACACAAATGGCAACAACTACTACAGACGCACCTTTTCAGATTATCAATAAAGGATATAACGCAGTTTTTCAGCCGGGCCGTTTAAGCATTGGGCTTGTTGTGCCTATAGAAAACTATGCACATGGCCCTGTGCCGACTATGGAGAGGCATATAGAGCGTGTGCAATTGGCGGAAGAACTGGGATTTCCTGCTATCTGGTTACGGGATGTACCATTTAACGTCCCCACCTTTGGCGATGCCGGCCAACCCTATGATCCCTTTGTTTATTTGGGCCTACTTGCTGGCATGACCTCTAGCATTGCCCTAGGGGTAGCCAGTGTAATTTTGCCTTTACGCCACCCTGCTCATGTTGCCAAAGCTGCAGCAAGTGCAGATGCCCTATCAGAAGGCAGGGTGATTCTCGGCATTGCTTCTGGTGATCGTCCAGCGGAGTACCCGGCCATGGATATTCCCTTCGAAGAACGCGGCGCCCGCTTTAGAGCCAGTTTCGAATACATTAGGCGCATGGCGGACCATACACCTGCATTTGAGAACAATTTCGGGAATCCATATGGCGGGATGGACATGTTGCCAAAGCCTGTATCTGGAAAACTTCCTTTGTTGATTACAGGAGGGAGCCAACAATCCCCGAAATGGCTTGCTGAGAACGGTGATGGCTGGATGACCTACCCAAGAAATCAAGCCTTACAAGCACGCATTATTCGAGACTGGCGGGGCAGGATCAAGGAAGCTGGGCGGCCAAACCAACCCGCCATGCAACCGCTTTATATAGACCTGGCTGACAATCCGGACACGCCCCCTCAACCCATTCATCTCGGGTTGCGGCTGGGCATCCCTTATCTGCAAGCCTATTTGCAATCCCTGCAGGAGATTGGCATCAACCACGTAGCCCTAAACCTGCGCTTCAACCAGGCGGACACAGAAGCAACAATGAGACGGCTGGCAGAAGAAATCATGCCGGCGTTTTCAAATACAAAAGAGTAAACAATGCAAAAAACGATTCTTATTACCGGATCAACAGATGGTATTGGCCTGGAGACTGCAAAGATGCTGGTCACAATGGGTCATCATGTTCTGCTTCACGGACGCAATCCAGCCAAACTGAACAACGTTGAGAACCTTCTTTCAGCGTTGCCAGGAGGTGGAATTACTGAAAAGTATGTAGCTGACTTATCTAATCTAGCGGACGTCAGACGCATGGCTGATTCTATCACCAATAATCACAAAAGACTTGATGTTCTCATTAATAACGCCGGCATACTGAGCACCTCGAACCCAATTACACAAGATGGAATGGATGTTCGATTTGTCGTAAACACCCTTGCTCCTTATCTATTAACCCAAAAACTTTTACCTCTTCTGGACACATCTGGACGTGTGATTAACCTCTCCTCTGCTGCCCAGGCCCCCGTAAACCTCAATGCACTGGCTGGAAAAGACAAACTAGAAGATTGGGGCGCTTACTCTCAAAGCAAACTCGCCATAACAATGTGGTCCCGCCAATTGGCTCATGTACTCAAAGACAAAGGACCATCAGTCATAGCCATAAATCCTGGTTCTATGCTGTCCACCAACATGGTAAAGGCAGCATTTGGTGTAGACGGAAATGATGTGCGTATTGGTGCGCGGATTCTCTGCAATGCTGCCTTGTCCGATGAATTTGCAAACGCAACCGGCCAATATTTCGACAATGATGCCGGCCGCTTCGCCCCTCCCCATCCTGATGCGCTGAATGCACAAAAAACAGACGAAGTTGTCCAGGTGATTGAGTCGCTGTTAGCAGAACGGTTTGCGTAGGGATCAAACCATTTATTTAAATCCTTTTTTTATATTTTCAACTCACAATCAAGTGTTAACCAAGCCCTGCACTTAACCCTGAGTTGCCCATGCCCACTCTGCGCTCTCTTCTACTCGCTGCAATCCTCTGTTTTTCTCACGCTACGTTTGCCCAGGATACTGCCTACGACTGGGTTGGAGACAATTATCCCAAAAACGAGGGCATTGACATCCTCAACTATGCCTTTAACATCCAACTTACCGACAACTCAGAGATGATTCAGGTCGTCGCCTCAATCGACACCCGCTATGAAACAGAAGGGCTGAATCAACTCAGGTTGGACCTTGTGAAGCAGTCGATGGAGTTGGAAGGCAAGGGCATGATTGTGGACCGAGTTTATACTGAGGATGGAGAACTTTCCTACGAGCACAAGGACGACCAATTATTTATTGACCTTGGCCGCGAGGCCGATAAGGGAGAGCGCATTCAGGTATCGGTTCAATACCACGGTATCCCAGCTATAGGACTCATTTTAGGCCCTAACAAATATGGAGACTTTACCGTTTTCAGCGACAACTGGTCGTCCAAGGCCCGCAATTGGCTCGCCACAGTGGATCACCCCTATGACAAAGCAACAAGTGAATTTATTGTTACAGCCCCCGATCGAATGCAGGTGGTTTCCAATGGACTTTTGGTGGAAGAAACCGACCTTGGAAACGGACTCAGGCGAACGCACTGGAAAAACTCGCTCCCGATTTCTACCTGGCTGTTTGCACTTGGAGCAGCTGAATTTGCCGTTCAGTATGTGGATACCTTTGAGGGTAAATCGATACAAACCTGGGTTTACTGGCAGGACCGTGATGCAGGGTTTTATGACTTTGCCGTACCTACAAAACAAGCTCTCGCCTATTACACGGACTTGATCGGACCATTTGTGTACGAAAAGCTAGCCAATATTCAGTCAAACTCGGTTGGAGGAGGCATGGAAGCGGCTTCTTCTGTTTTCTATGGAGATCGATCAGTTACCGGCAACCGTAATCGCAGATGGCAGCATGTTATTATTCATGAAGTGGCCCACCAGTGGTTTGGCAATGCGGTTACAGAATACGATTGGAATCATTTGTGGCTGAGCGAAGGATTCGCAACATACTACACGCTGCTTTTTCGTGAATATGCTTACGGGATTGATGACTTCAAAGAGGGATTGCAGGGCGCCCGCAATCGAATCATCGCCTATTACGACAAAGATTATGACTTCCAGATTATTCGTGATGAATTGCCCGATCTCGACGATGTATCTGGCGGCATGATCTACCAAAAGGGGGCATGGACGCTTCACATGCTTCGAGAAATGATGGGGACTGATACCTATCACGCGGGTGTTCGTGCATACTATGCTGAGTTCATCAATAGCACAGCCCACACAGGAGATTTTCGCAGGCACATGGAAGAAGTATCTGGCCTTGATCTTTCGGGTTTCTTTGCGCAGTGGCTACACCAGGGAGGAATCCCTCGATTAAATGGAGCCTGGGAGGCCAATGAAGGCATGTTAACCATCCAGCTAGAACAAACCCAGCCAACGTACACGTTTGATATTCCAGTTGAATTCGAGGTTACTTTCGATGATGGCACCTCTGAGCTCGTGGTCCTTCATTCTGAAGGCGGTTCGTCAACGACAGAGACGTATTCTTTTGAAAAGGCGATTACATCGGTTTCTATCGATCCACACACTCGCCTTCTTGCGGAGTGGGAATTTGGACAAAAGTAGGGTGGTCAATTCAACCCCACGTTTCCTCCTTTCACTGGATTCACCTTGAGATCGTATTCTGGTTGGGAAATGACATTCATGTCTAGAAGCTGCTTCAGCAGGGACTGGCCGTCGTTGCTCGATCCGTCGGAAGGTAGGTAGTAGTGCTCCTTCAGATAACTGTTTCGCTTTGCATACATAGAATCGACAAAGCCTTCTACGGCCTCTTCTGTAGGATCGTACTTAAGTAAGGTAAGCGGCTTGTCGGCTGCGGTGAGTATCTCGATGTAGGAAGCGGAATAAAAAGCGTGAATGATGAAAAACACAGTGGCGGAGACGAATAAAGCAAAAAACCAGGACCACTCTTCAATCGCACCAAAGAGCGTGCAAAAGAACAGAATAATCGATGCATTTCGGCTAAGCACATACAACCCATAGTTAGGCTGCGACTTGACGCGTCTAAACGTCTTGTCGTTTGAGATGTCTTCAAATCGGAAATACTCAGTGTGCTCACTTTTCCTATCGGACACCTTCACCTCTACCCTATCTGAATGCAAGATGAGCGTCCTCTTTTCAAGCAGCCGCTCCTGTTCGAGTTTCTCTACCATATGATGGATGTCTGTTTATTGTCGAGAAAGCCACAATAATGATTCCCATGGCCTGGTCTCTTGGCACGGTTCTCTTTGCATAGCGCACGCATGTAGCATTCATCACGGTGAACCCTGCTAACGTGAAATGATTTGTTTTATCCTTTTTTGGGATAAGGCCGCAAGTGTCTGAGGAATAGCCTTTCGGAAAACTCCGCGTGACATCGGCCTGGGGGAAATGCCTTTCGGAAAAACTCCACCTGACATTGGCCCTGGGGCAAAGCCTTTCGGCCAAACTCCGCCTGGCATTGGCCCTGGGGTAAAGCCTTTCGGAAAAGCTCCGCCTGGCATTGGCCCTGGGGTGAAGCCTTTCGGAAATATTCCACGTGACACCAGCCAGAGTGAGATGCCTTACAGAGCAACTCCGTGAAATATCATTGCCAGATGTTCGTCTTGAGTGCGGCGGTTTCCTAATGGTGGACTTAGAATAAGGTTTTAACTTCGTTCTTTGTGACTTTTCCTAGCGTATTACGAGGTAAAGCATCGCACACAACATACTTGCGAGGTACCTGATATGCTGGTAGCCGCTCTCGCGCCCAGGCCTTAAGCTCTTCTTCGTCAATTCCATTTCCTTCGATAACCAGGCATGCCCCGATGAGCTCACCCCATTCCTCATTGGGCAACCCAACCACAGCGCATTCATTAATCGTTGGATGGCGAAGCAAAACTTCCTCGATTTGCAGTGCAGAGATTTTGTATCCGCCCGATTTAATGATATCTACTGAATTTCTCCCAAGGATCTGGTAATACCCGTCATTCAATACAGCGGTATCTCCTGTTTTAAACCACCCGTCTACAAACGCCTCGTCCGTTGCTTCTGGTTTGCCCCAATACTCTTTGAATACAGTAGGGCTTTTAATCAAGATTTCTCCAGGCTGACCTGCCTGCACATCCTGCCCCTCTTCATTTACCAAACGTAGCTGGACACCGGGAAAAGGAATGCCCACATGTCCAGGCCGGCGTTCTCCGTTATAGGGATTGCCCAGTCCCATGCCTATTTCGGTCATTCCATATCGTTCGAGCAGCGTGTGTCCACTAATCGAACGCCAGGTCTCAAGTACAGGTACCGGTAAGGCCGCTGAACCAGATACCATAAGCCGAAACGGTAGTAGGCTGTCGGTCATCCTTTCCTGCTTCTCCGTGCTTGCCATCTTCCAAGATGCGATCAGTTTATAGTAGACCGTGGGCACCGCCATAAATACATTGATAGCCCCCTCCATAAAGAGATCCCAAACCCTTTTCGCATCAAATTTTGGCAGAAAAGTACAGGTTGCGCCGGACCATAACGCACAGGACAAGACATTGATGATTCCATGCACGTGATGAAGAGGAAGGATGTTTAGGATATGATCATCCGCTTCCCAGGCCCAGGCATTGACAAGGGTTTGAATCTGGGCCTCAATGACTTCATGGGTTGTCACAACTCCTTTTGGTTTGCCCGTTGTACCGCTGGTATACAGAATCATAGCCCGGCGATGTGCATCCACGTTTGGAAGGGGCATGGATTCCATAGATTGAGCCTGAGAGAACGTCCTAAGAGAAACGCCTACCTCTTTAGCGAGGGTGTTCATCACTTCAGTATGATCGGAATCTGCTACGAGGACATCGGGCTCTGTATCTTCGACCACGTACTTTAATGCAGGCAATGGGTGTTGAGCGCAAAGAGGGACAGCAATTCCGCCTGCTCTCCATATTCCCCATTGTACTGCAACGTATCCAAACCCTGGAGTTAAGAGAAAAGCAACCCGCGACTCCTCCAGGTCGCTACGCCCATCTAGCAGCATACTGGCTATCCGTTCGGAAGCGTCTAGCAGGTCCTGATAGGAATAGGTAGTGCCTCTAGAAATGATTGCCTCACGACTGGCATGTTGGCGAGCGCGCTCTATCAGAGTTAACATCTCTTTGTCCGTCCATTGATAGTGGGTCAGCAGTATACAAAAATAGAGCGTGCAAAGTCATCGGTTCAATTATCATTGGTTCAATAGTCTTCAGGCAGGCTTGAAAGTATCCATTAACTCGTCAAGCACTACCTGAAAATCAAGCTCTACTCCAATCAACCTCACCACTTCCAATGCGCCTCCCCAGGACAGGGTTACTCCTGCTCCGCCATACCCGTAGTTGTTAACAATTCCAGATTCAGTAACATCCAACCGAACGCCCTTTTTTCTGACAGGCCGCAATCCTAGAATAGCATTTGCTTTATCAACCTTTAGATCCACATCATATAGCTGCCTATACATTTCCTGGTTCACCTCAATGACATATCTCGGTACTGGTATCCTATTGAGGTGGGTATATTCAATACTTTGCTGATCAAAATAGGCCTTCAATTGACCAACAGGATCCTGTCCTTGATCTACAGGAATGCGCGTTCCACCAAATAGGGCATCGCGAGATCGTGGATATGAATAGGCTTCTACATCTTTAAACAGATAATTGTACGAAATTGGTGCCTGGGTAATAGGGTTCTTGAACAGGCCATCGACAGGTATACGTACCAATACCCCAGCCAGCCCTTCAATTTCGTCATCATCCTTGACTAAAGCAGGTCCATGCATCCCCAGGCAATTACATACCACGCTATATTTGTCAATTGTATAGGGCAATACATAACGATCTATCTTTTGTCGTGTCAGCTTAATGTGCAACTCTTGAATGGTTTCTCTTAGCCATTCTTTGTAAGCAGGCATTTCAACAAAGCAGATATCAAATCCAACCCCTTCTACATATGCTGCACCTCCTCTTATTGGAGCCTTGAGCCCCCATAAAGAATGGTCCTTAGATATAGGCTCAGCACCTACCCATTCGTGATAGTCCTTTCTATTAAAAGCGCCCTCCGTGAGCTCCAAGTGCTTTTGCCTTCTCACAATATGCGGATAAGACTTTGCTAATTGGTCAAAAACTGCATAAGACATTTCGTAGAGCTTCTTTGTATTCCCTCCTACACTATGCGGGATAACAGAAGCAGCAGGATAGACGCTCGCAAAAGTTGGGTCCGTTGAGTGGTCCCATAGGAATTGTTCACTGATTATTTCAACATCATAGCCAAGTGAGTGGAGCAAAATGGCAGTCGACACCCCGATTACTCCTCCTCCCAAGATAAGTGCTTTTTTCTCGATGCTCATCCTTGTTCCGTGCTCTTTTGGTTAAGTGTCTGAGAATCTCCAACCTTGTCATTCTGACAGAGCGTAGCGACGAAGCATCTGTGCAAGCACAATTTATACGCCTACAGTTTAGGTTAAAATAGCGTTTTAGAAAGATCCTTCCTCGCTGCGCTCGCGCAGGATGACACAATAAATCGAAAGCACCATCAGCAACAATTCTTTTAGGGTAGATCCCTCCGCAAGGCCAGAGTGAAAAGGCTATTCATTCGGTATTAAACTTAATCAAGCCTATTGAGCACATTAAAGTATTTCACTTTTTCGCCGATAACCGCCTAATACCCACTCCCGACCCACTTAGTATTAATCTTTGACAAAGGATATTTCCTTAGACCATTGATTTTTCATGCACAGCGGTGAAGTCAAGAAAGTAAGAATGGCAGACCCCGCAGTACCCCCTTTGCACGCGTTTGGCGATTATATTTCTCTTCAAACGCAAATGATTGAGGTATTGACAGAGGCATCTTCTGATGAGGATGTGTGCCATATCGCTACTACGTTTCTTCCTCAATTTATCCCCGTTCAGCGTTGTATTTTTTACCGGATTGAAAACAACAAGCTGGTCTCTCATTATAGCACAGAGCAGCATGATATTTCATCAGAAGGATCAAAGGCATCTCATTCATTTCAATCTATCTTCCGCCCACTTATTGAATCTGTTATAAAGCAACGCAAATCTATAATAGATAACGATTTTCAACACGTTGCGTATGCAGAATCCCGGCAGCTTTTGTCAGAGCGCATTACGTCGGTGCTGGTCTCGCCTGTTCTTATTCAAGGCGAAATAGTAGCTGCGATCACTCTTGAGCGCACAAATGGCGTCGCCTTCCAAGAATGCGACCTGGACATCATCCATCAGATCTCCGCTATCCTTGCATTACGGCTTGAACGCAATAATCTGTTAAAAGCAAAAGAAGCACATGCTCGTAACGTCGAACAAGCAAATAGTGAATTAAACATAACGATTCATAACCTGAATGAGCGGGAAACAGAACTCAGGCACACGATCGAAACGAATAAAGAGCTCATGAGCATTACCTCGCACGACCTCAAGAATCCACTGGGTGGTATACTTGGTTTGTGTGAAATGATCATTGAAGATCTGCCTAAACTCTCAGGCGAAACTCATAAAGAGGTTACGGCAAATGCAAAGCTTATCCAGCAAGAAGCTGAACATATGATAGGCATCATTAAGAATTTGCTGGACAAACACCGCAATGAAGTCAAACATGCGTTCGAGCTTCAAGAAACGAATGTTGCACGGTTGATCGAAGAAGTCATTGATTGGAATCATAGCCAGGCGATGGCCAAACACATTCGTATCCATTTTATCTCTAAAGGCGATCCCCAGTTTAAAGTGGATGCTCCCACCCTGCAGCGGGCAGTAGATAACTACGTTTCTAATGCGATTAAATACAGCCCTCAGCATTCAGACATTTGGATTCAGTTGGATTCTCATGCGCTAGATGGATCCTACTGGAAAATATCCGTTCGCGACAAAGGCCCTGGTCTTAACGAAGAAGACAAGCAACGGGTATTTAGAAAGATGCAACGCCTCTCTGCCAAACCAACAGCCGGTGAGCACTCGACAGGGTTGGGATTATATATTGTAAAACAGATCGTGGAGCACCATGGTGGATCTGTAGGCGTGGACAGTGTTTACGGCAATGGCGCAACGTTTTGGATGTTATTCCCGCAACATGATAAGTTCTTAGATAAATTTATACATGAATCCGCAATTCATGCATAGCCCGACGATTGTATAATTGGTATGATAATTGATTAACCTTGATTATCGCTTATTACGTACTCATCTCCCCCAGATTGGGACATCAAATCCAGCTTGAATTACCATGTCTAATGACACCGACAAGATGGGCACTTTGCGCCATCAGTTATCCACGCTTGACGAACTATTTAAAGAAGTAGCGATCCAATATGAAGCCGCTGCTGCAACGTTAAGGGAAGGACTTCTCCCAGACAGAACTCCAGGGTTCCAATTAGATGCTGCCCGCAAAGTCTTTACGGATACCTTGTCTGTTTTATCGGATGTGGGCGATACGTATGGACTGGCGCCCGTTAGCCAGAATGCCTCTCTTCCATCAGCTTTGAGCTATTTAAATACTGTTCGGGAGGCAAAAGAAGAGTTGGAACGTCAACAAAAGTTGCTTGCAGACGCCCACGTGGTGTTATCTGAAGCGAGAATGATTTCTCACGTCCAGTCCCCTGAAGAGTTACAAAATGTTCAGAATGAAATTATTGAGTCTGTCAACAAACTCGACAATATGGATCTGAACGAGGCCCAAAGTCTCATCGATGGGTCGCACTCGATTTCTAAGCTCATCGCGTATACGAGCCATCGTGACTCGTTATCCGATGACGAATACGATTCATTCCGTGATACCATCGAAGAGAAGTTTGGCCGTTCGGTACTTCGCGACGTGGATCGTGGACGCATTACATTGGCTAATTCAGAGTCTCCTGAGACTATGCCTGAAGAAATCGATTCGATATTCGAAGAAGAGACTGAAGACCAAGAAGATACACAGAATGAGATCATCGATATAGTCGATGAAAGTGAGCCAGAATTCGAGCAGCCTATCATGAATGGATCTGCTTACGAAGATCACAGTGAATCCGAAGAAGAACAGACCGAAGAAGAAGGTGAAAGCAAGGAAGAAGAGCTTGAAACGGAAGTGATCAACGAAACAGAGTTCTTTGATGAAACCATGCACGATGAGCATGAACCATTCTGGCCTCCTACCCTTGAGGAAGATCAGAATAATGGCGTCGAAGAATCTCTAAATGGCGAATTTGAGATCGACGAAGATTTCAATCCAGAAGAAGATACAATTACGGGACGGCTTTCATAAGGTGGCGCCAATCGGCACTTTAGAAAAGACCTAAAATCTTGGCGGCCATAATAAGTACGGCCACAACCAGGACGTATCGTATTACCTTGTCTCCTCGCCTTACGGCGAACCGGGCAGCCCAAAATGCACCAAATCCATTGCCGGCTGCCAGGCAAAGCCCTAAAACCCAATTTACGTTGCCAGAAAAGGCAAATATGGCTAGCGCTGGAATCATGTAAATCAGCACGATAGTCAGCTTGTGCATATTCGTAAATACGAGGTCGATTCGAAGGAGGTGATACAGGGTTGCCATGATCAAAAATCCAACGCCTAGCTGGATGAATCCTCCGTAGAAGCCAATAAGCATCATGGCGGGGTACGCCCACTTCGAGGAGATGCCTTCGGGTGTGGTTTCTTTGCCTCCAGAGCGGGGAATTAACATAGAGATCACTACACCGATGAGCACGATACCCAGTATCTTCTGAAACCATTCATCACTGATCCTTACGGCAACCAGAGCGCCGATTATTGCCCCAGGCAGGGTCCAAACAGCTAATTTGAGACTAAGCTGCAACCGGCTTACCTTTTCCCGCCGAAAGGACCATACGCCCATCACGTTCTGGACAACCAGTGCCACACGGTTGGTACCGTTTGCCATTGCCCCATCTAATCCTAAGAAGATAAGCGTTGGCAGCGTAAGAGAAGACCCGCCTCCAGCCATCACATTGATTACTCCAGCACAACACCCCACTCCAAACAAAATTAATAGTTGTGTAATTTCAGGCATTCAGCTTTCCTTCAATCCTCAGGATAAAACGACACATTCTCATCAGCCATGGAGACAAGACGGTCGCAGGGTTTAAATCGAACTCCATATGCAGAGGCGAGCCGCTCCATCTCTTTTACAATAGTCCCAACTCCCTCTTGGTCGATATAAGAAAAAGGGCCTCCGGTAAACGGTAAAAATCCAATTCCTAATACGGCTCCGAGGTCACCGTCTTGTGGACTACGGAGAATACCTTCATCCAGGCATCGCACGGCTTCATTCAGCAGCAAAAGCAGCCCTCGTTTCTGTATATCTGCAACAGGCAAAGTGCCCTTGCCGGCGCCTTTAAAGAAACTATATGTTGCTGAGTCCGGCTCCTTTTTCTTACTTTTTCCGTCGCCGTATTTGTAAAACCCTTTTTTGTTTTTCTTTCCAAGCCGGCCAGATTCGAACATCTTGACAACCCCCTCATGCACAACAAATCCTTCTCTATTGCCTACAATGGCTTCCATACTACCAGCAGTATGAGCTGCGATGTCTAACCCCACTTCATCAAACAGGGTAAGGGGGCCAATCGGGAATCCAAGGTCTAGAAAGGCCCTATCGATGGTTTCTATCCCGATCCCTTCATCTAACAACAGAAGAGCTTCATTCATATAAGGAGCGAGTATCCGGTTCACATAGAACCCTGGACTGTCCTTAACAACAATGCAGGTTTTACCTTGTCGGAAACCAAGTTCAAGGCATCTACTCGTTACCCAGTCCTCAGTATGAGGTGTTGTAATGATCTCAAGGAGAGGCATCTTGGGAACTGGAGAGAAATAATGCATGCCAATGACGCGTCCTGAATGCGTAGCATGCTCGGCCATTTCTGTTACAGACAAAGAAGATGTATTGGATGCTATAATTGTTTTTTCGTCAACCACAACTTCTAGATCATCAATGATTTTCTTCTTCACATCCATCCGTTCTACAACGGCCTCAATCACCAAGTCAACGTGATCAAAGTGATCATAGTCTACCTGCCCTCTGAGGCGCTCGATCATTTCTTCACTCTCGATCTTCGAAATGGATCGATATCTAACCTTTTTCTTGATCCCCTTCCAAATCTGCCTTCTAGCCTGAACCAGTGCTTCTTCGCTTATATCCTTTAGTAGTACATCAACACCTTTTGAGATGCTGACTTCAGCTATCCCCCCTCCCATCAGCCCAGCACCTAGTACGGCCACGCGCCTTATTTTTTCTTCGTCTTTGCTCCCTGTTTTTTTATTGTCGGTCATTTTGAAGAACAATGACCGAAGAGCCGCACTTTCACGAGTTAGCATGAGCGACTCGAAAAGCTCTAACTCTTTCTCATAGCCCGCCTTTATTCCTTTTGAGTACCCCGTTTCCACACAATCAATAATAGCCGGGATGGCTGGATAATTTCCTCTAGACTTTTTTCCAGATCGTTTACGAGCCTGGCTAAATAGTACGGATCGTCCTACAGGTGTATCTTCGAGAACTCGATTAAAAAACGTCTTTGATTGATTCTTGGAAGGGTTGTTTTTGAGGAGACGTTGAGCGGTTATTAAGGCAGCCTGCAATAACTTGTTTTTATCCGTCAATGCGTCGACCAATCCTATCTTTTTAGCCTGATAGGCATAGATGTTTTTTCCGGTGAGCATCATATCTAGTGCTCGCTGAATCCCAACCGTTCGAGGCAGGCGTTGCGTACCCCCTCCTCCTGGCAACAATCCCAACTGGACTTCGGGGAGTGCGAATCGTGTTGCAGGATTGGAAGAAGCGATTCGTGCATGGCAGGCTAAACTGAGCTCGGTCCCCAATCCCATACAGGCCCCATGCACTGCGGCAACAACCGGTTTATTGCTTTTCTCAAGGCGCTCCAGGGCTCTATGGCCTTGCTCCTGAAACGGACGGAAATCCCCTTTTTCTTTAATCGCAAAGGACTTGATATCGGCTCCGGCAATGAAGTTTGTCTTACGGCTTATGATTACCCCTGCTTGAATGGCATCGTTTTGTTCAAACTCACTAAATGCCTCATCCAAAAGCTGGATAATTGATGAAGATACAATGTTCTGAGATTCATGCTTATGATCCAGCCACAGGATAGCTATACCATCTCGAATCTCGACCGTTAAAAAGTCTTCCCGAGCAAACATAGGTGGACTCAATTTATCAGGCATTATAACGTTTTAGTATCATTGCGTGGCCATGGGCTCCTGCAGCACACGAAGCTAACAGGCCGTACGTCCCTTGTTCTTCGTGGAGTCTGTTTGCGGTAGTGGTAACAATACGTGCCCCTGTTGCCCCGAAAGGATGCCCAATCGAAAGCGACCCACCCCATCGATTCAGTTTGTCCATATCAATGTCTCCAACGGCGCCGTCCCAGCCGAGATAGTCCTTTGAAAACGAATCCGAGGCAAGTGCAGCGATATTAGAAAGCACTTGCCCAGCAAATGCTTCGTGGAATTCTATTACGTCAAAGTCGCCCAAAGACATGCCCTTTTTCTTGAGCAGAAAAGCAGTCGCATAGGCTGGCCCCAGCAGGAGTTCCTCTTTCACATCCTGTCCAGTAAAAACAAAATCAACAATTTCAGCTTTAGGAGTAAGCCCTAGATCGAGTGCTTTTTCTTCGGCCATAATCAAAGAAACGGCTGCACCATCGGTTAAAAAGGAAGAGTTTGCAGCAGTGAGCGTTCCAAACTTGCGATCGAATGCAGGCTTTAATCGTTTCGTTTTTTCCGTACTGGTATCAGCACGAATACCGTTGTCTTTCTTTAGGCTAGTAAATTTTGGCGGGAATGATACGTCTACCACCTCTTGATCCAGATGGCCGGCTTCAAATGCAGCATGTGCCGTATGGTGGGAGCGAACGGCAAACGCGTCCTGCGCTTCCCGGCTAATCTCGAAGCGAGCCGCCATAATGTCACAGTCCTGCCCCATCACACGCTTGGTGCTGTACTCTGCTACTTTAGGCCGCTCAGGAAAAAAATCTGGAGGACGCAAAGAGAATAAAAAACCGAGATAATCGCCGGGGCCTTTGAGTTTTTGGGCCTTGAAAAGCTTCTTCCTCATTGCTTTCCGAAATTGAATAGGGGCATCCGATATGCTGTCTACTCCCCCTGCAATAACCGTGTCTGCACGGCCTGAAGCAATTTCAAGATAGGCGTCAGAGATGGCTCTATTGGCAGAGATACAGGCTTGAGAAACGGTTCGGCACGGTACGTTAGAAGGGATACTTGCTGCAAGTGCAGATTCCCGTGCTACATTGGGTGTGAGAATGTTTGAGACCACATTCCCCATGATGACGTGATCAATCTCCTCTACAGGAATACCTGTTTGCGTTAACAGGCCTTTAATGGCAAAATGCCCTAATTGATAGGACATCAAATCCATGTAGGCCGAACCTGAGCGCATGAACGGTGTACGGCAGCCGTCAACAACAACGACCTTTCGTAATGATGACTTCATAAAACAAGAGTTCAAATTGCGCTCACAACCTACAACTCTTACTTCTTCAAATCCACCATTAACCGTTCTTTCAACAATTTCGATCGCTCCCGGCTTGCGATGACTTCGTGGTTGCCAGACAGGACAAGTTTGTATCGCCCACTAAACCAGGGAATCATCTCATGGATGTGATCAATCTTAACAATAGCAGAGCGGTGGATGCGCATGAATGCTTTAGGGTCCAGATGATCTTCTAACTGCTCGAGTGTATAATTTACGATGTGCTGCCGGATGCGAGGCTTTGGAGAATCGCCTTGGTCTGTAAGGATGCAGAGACGGGTAATCCCATCATTGATTTCTGCCGATACGAGCCGTTCTACGGGTACTACAAGGATACGATCACGATAGGGAATTGATATCTGCTGCATGTAGCGAACACGCCCCCCTTTCGTTTTTTTCTTGGGCTCATCTTCATCCGGTTGGTTTTCCAACCAATCCAACAGCTTGTTCAATCGGGTGTCATCAGAGGCGCCGGAAGCTTGCTTCCATTGTTCAGCCCGTTCAATCGATTCAACGAGCCGCTTTTTCTGAATAGGCTTAAGCAGATAGTCAACCGCATTTGCCTCAAAGGCTTTGAGTGCGTAACTGTCGTAGGCCGTAGTAAAAACTACAATAGGCTTATCCTGGTCACCAAGGCGCTTTAATACCCCAAATCCATCGACTTCAGGCATCCTGATGTCGAGGAATAACAGGTCTACTTTATTTTTCTCAATAAAGTCCAGTGCTTCAACGCCATCGCCGGCTTCGCCAACCACTTCGATTCGCCCTTCAGCTTGCAAGGGCTTAAGCATTTTCTTCAAACGGGCGCGTGCAGGTGGTTCGTCATCAACAACAAGAATATGGAGCATAATGCCGTTAACTAATTAAACATCAAATACTATCTAAGGCCTCGGTGCTAGATACTGCATCGTATTCACCCAATGCCCTTTCTTTTGGAAAACAGATACGCACTTCGGTTCCATCGTCGGGGTGACTGATGATTTTCAGCAGGTCATCACGTTTATACAACTTTTCCATGCGCGTGGCAATATTGCGTAAACCGATCCCAAAGAAACTAGTGTCTTCCTGGCCGTTAAACAATTGAGGAATACCGACCCCTGAATCCCAAATACACACTTCAACCTTCCCTTGTTCTAATGAACGCCCGATAATCTTTAGTGTCCCTATCCCTCTTTTCTTCTCAATACCATGCTTAATGGCATTTTCTACGAGGGTCTGGATAACAAAGGCAGGCACAGGCTGTAGCCTGGCAGGCGGAGATAAAGACTGTTCAACCTTTAATTTATCTCCAAAACGCGCTTGTTCGATACCTAAATAATGATTGACCAGTTCCAATTCCTCTTCCAGGGTTACAAAGGTTTGGCTTCCTGTATTTAGAATATGACGGAATATAGAGGCAAGGTGTTGCACAACCTCTTCTGCGTCATCAGGCCGTTCTTCAATGAGGGAGATAATGGTATTGAGGGCATTGAACAAAAAATGAGGATTAATCTGAGCTCTTAGCGCCTTTAGCTCTGCCTCGGCCGTTACCTTAATCAACGCCTTCTCTCTCTCAACCAGCATGAGCCGTTCAATCGCCAGTACAAGCTGCCCACTTAGCCCTCGCATGATATCCAGATCGCTCAAGTTGTAGGGCGTCCTCCGCTTTTTCTTGGGCCCAAATGCAAGGAGCGCATCCAGCTGGTCATCGATAATAATGGGGACCAGCAGGACAACGTTTCTTTTCTTGAGCGCTGCTTCCACATTGTATGAAAGCTCGCTCTCATTTAATTCTGGTACGATCGACCAAATATGTCCATCGAGTTCTACTTCCCTCCAGAACCCCGAAACAACTCGTTCTGTCAAATAAGGAGCCTGGGGATTGTACGCCCCTGAAATCCAGGAAGAAGCACTATCTGTTGGCCGTATAAAGAACATGACAGAGCTCGCACCGAAGGATTCGCCAACAACAGAAACGGTGTTCTGGGCCAGTGAAGCAAGATTTGTGATTTGCCCCATTTGCTCCTGGAAACGACTTAGCCTTTGACGAAGCAATTGCCTATCTGTCAAAAAGAACCGCTCCGTGTAGACCCGCATTCGCCGGCCAATCCGTTCAAATAAAATCAAAAGCAGAACAACAAAGACTCCCGCAACCAACTTTCGGGAAACAAAGAAACCATCAACATATCGTTCTAATAATCCCAAACCACCAATAAAGGTAAAGAAGATCAATCCAAGAATGGTGAGATAGACCAGAGCACGGGAAAGGACCTGGTCCATTTTGCCTTGTTGCAGCGTTGCAAAAGACACCAGAATGATCGGAGCAAGAGACAATAATTGGGCGCATACAATTAACCAGCCAGCAGTCATGCCTGGACTGGACCCAAGAAGGGGTAAATCTTCTCTCACCAGCAGCGCCATCAAGAGAGCAGCAATAAGTGTAATGGCGCTTCCCGTCCTATTCCATCCACCAACCTGGGCATCGGCCTCTTCAGGGCTGATCACATAAAGAGAAAACACCAATGCCGCAGCTACAGCAACATAGCAGCACGCATAAAACAAGATCGGAGCGATCAAAAAACGTAAGGTAAAAGGGCCTACCTCTCCCTGCAAGGCACTCATCGTTGCAAGCCCCCCTAACACAACAACGGGTAAATAGATGATGTATCTTATTCGGCCCAGACGGCCCAATCCTATGAGGTGTGTATCTCCAAGCACCTTTCGCAACAGCAATGCAGGAAATCCAATCCAGCCAACTACACTGATAAAGGTAAGACCATGAAACAGCGTTGCGTACATGGACCCTACATCACCAGGGGGCGCAACCCCTTCGACCAGTAGCATCCGCGTCCAGTTACCAAAAATCCACAATGACGAAGCCAGTACAAGAAGCAAGGAATACCTCGCTCTTGATGGACGCCGGCTCCGTACAGCCACCGGTACAATAATCAATAATCCGAGTACGTGGAAAAAGGCTGCTAGCGTAAAACCCCAAATAGAGAACCGCCATAGAGACTCTGAAAAGGGATACAAGAAGGTAGGATAGCGAGTAAACGTCACATTAAACGTAACGGCTTCACGTTCTTCACCTCGCAACACAATAAAGGAATGCTGGCTCCCCGGGGAGATTCCATCGATCGCCTCTCTCAGTTCCTCTACATTAAAATATTGCTGATTATCCAACGAGAAAAATACATCTCCTTTTTTCAAGCCGGCCTTACTAGCCGGGCCCGCAGGCAAAACGTAAACTGCTTCAATCGGTCCATCAGAATCATCCCAAAAAGCCCAATCAAATCCTCGTTCTGATACATCAATAGGATCTGGAGGCACTATTCGTGCATACTCGTACCATTCAAACAATACCTGCCCAATTGGCTGCAAGACGATAAACGGCAGCACGATAACAACAATGGGCGCTATCTGAATGAATCTTTTCATAGTCTATATATTACACAACAAAAGCCTCTTTTATTCCAACCCGAATATACTTTATATGGCCGCATTGATTGATACGCACGCACACATCTATGTAAGAAAATTTGACTCCGACCGGCCTGATATGTTACAGCGGGCAGCAGATAACGGGATAGGAACGATTATCATGCCGGCCATCGATGTAGCTTCTATCCATAGTGCGATTGCTCTGTGCAAGGAGCATCCCAACCTCTTCGCAATGGCAGCCCTGCACCCTAGTGAAACCAAGGAAGCTACACCTGAAGACTTCAATAGCGTTGTGGAATTATGCAATGACGAGCATGTTATAGCGGTAGGAGAAAGTGGTCTTGATTATTACTGGGATCGTTCGTTTGACGAACAGCAGATCGAATATTTCCGCTTACACATCAATCTAGCCATAGAGACCAACCTCCCGTTGATTCTCCATATGCGCGACAATCAAGGAAGAGATGAGGTTCACCGGGATATGGTGCGCATCTTGAAGGAAGAACGTGCAAAAAGTGACCACCCTGATCGATTGAGGGGCATCTTCCATTGCTTCGGAGGTCCTGAATGGTTGGTTCAAGAAGCAATGGATCTTCAATTCCTACTTGGTATCGGAGGTACCGTTACCTTTAAAAACAGCGGAGTTGCAGAACTGGTTGCCAATATCCCTCTTTCTCATATTGTATTGGAGACCGATGCACCCTACTTAGCACCGGTGCCATTCAGAGGAAAACGTAACGAGCCGGCGTATGTCAAATATGTTGCGGAGAAAGTAGCAGAAGTGCATAACCTCGAAGTAAGCCAGGTGATCGATCAAACCACGGAGAACGCACGTGCACTCTTTAAACTGCCTTAGTTGTTATAAACTATCATGAAAAGGGAAAGCCCTGCCTCCCCTATTGGGCGGCAGGGCTTTAACAAAAGACGACACAGGTACGTGTGAATTATTTTTCTTCCTCTTCGTCGACTACTTCATAATCCACATCTTTCACATCTTCCTCTTCTCCATTGGTTGAAGCAGTCGCTTCACCATTGGTTGCGTCTGCTTCACCTGAAGCCTGCGCTGCAGCTTCCTGATACGCTTTCTGAAGGTCTTCTTGAGCGGCGCCCCAAGCATCATTAAGCTGCTGTAGTGCGGACTCGAGTTCAACAGAGTTATTGCTATTGTGGACTTCTTTCAATCGGCCCAGAGCAGACTCAATGTGCGCTCTCTTATCAGGATCGATCTTGTCGCCATACTCTTTCAAGTTTTTCTCGGTCGTATAGATCAAGGCGCTTGCTTCGTTAGATTTTTCAGCTTCTTCCCGGCGCTTCTTGTCTTCTGCAGCATGTTCGCGCGCTTCTGTTCGCATTTTTTCAATTTCATCCTGGCTCAATCCACTGGAAGCTTCGATACGAATTGACTGCTCTTTACCCGTTGCTTTATCCTTAGCTCCTACATTGAGAATACCATCGGCATCAATGTCAAAAGTTACCTCGATCTGAGGCACACCGCGTGGCATCGGAGGAATTCCGTCGAGGTGGAAGCGGCCAATTGTTCTGTTACCACTGGCAATCTCGCGATCCCCTTGAAGAACATGAATTTCTACAGAGGGCTGGCTATCTGAGGCCGTAGAGAACACTTCGCTTTTTCGAGTAGGAATTGTTGTATTCGCTGGGATCAGGGTAGTCATTACACCACCAAGAGTTTCGATACCCAGGTTTAACGGAGTAACGTCCAGCAAAAGAACGTCGCTCACATCGCCAGAGAGAACACCACCTTGTACAGCAGCACCAAGCGCCACAACTTCGTCAGGGTTTACAGAGCGATTCGGTTTTTTGCCAAAGAACTCCTCGACAACCTTTTGGACGCGTGGCATTCGGGTAGAGCCACCCACCATGATGACCTCATCAATTTCCGTTTTAGAAAGCCCTGCATCTTTGAGAGCATTCTGCATAGGAGGAATTGTACGGTCAACCAGATCTTCCACGAGCTGTTCAAACTTAGATCGAGACAGATCCAGGTTAAGGTGCTTAGGTCCTTCCTGGGTAGCTGTAATAAATGGTAGGTTAATCGTTGTGCTTGCAGCACTTGATAATTCGATTTTTGCTTTCTCAGCAGCTTCTTTAAGGCGCTGGAGTGCCATTGGATCTTGACGAAGATCAATGCCTTCGTTGTTCTTGAACTCATCAGCGATATGATCAATGAGGCGCTGGTCAAAATCATCACCACCCAGGTGTGTATCACCATTGGTAGCCTTTACTTCAAATACGCCATCTCCAAGCTCAAGAATGGAGATATCATACGTACCACCACCGAGATCATATACAGCAATGATACGATCGGTGTCCTTCTTATCCAGTCCATAAGCCAATGCAGCAGCTGTTGGCTCATTGATAATTCGGCGCACTTTTAGGCCGGCGATTTCACCCGCTTCTTTTGTCGCTTTCCGCTGCGCATCATTAAAATAAGCTGGTACAGTAATCACAGCTTCGCTGACACGCTCTCCTAAATAATCTTCAGCGGTTTGCTTCAACTTCTGGAGAACTGTGGCTGAGATTTCCTGAGGGGTGTATACTTTGTCAAGTACGTTTACCCGAGCAGTCCCACCATCTCCATTTACAACGTCATAAGGGACCGTTTTCATCTCCTCAGAGACCTCATTAAACATACGGCCCATAAAACGCTTTATGGAAAAGATCGTATTTGTTGGATTCGTGATAGCCTGTCGCTTTGCTGGCGCTCCAACAAGCCGTTCTCCATCTTGTTTGTAAGCAACCACAGAGGGAGTAGTGCGAGCCCCTTCGGTATTCGTGATAACTTCGGGCTCCCCACCTTCCATAACGGCCACAACGGAGTTCGTGGTGCCCAGATCAATTCCTATAATTTTTCCCATGTTCGTCTTTTAACTGCTTTACTATGATTTTATGTGAAATAATGTCTGCTTTTCCAGAGCTTATTTATTGAATTCGCTTAATCAAGAACAATGCCATTGAAAAATATGCGACACATTGTCAGGAAATCAGAATGATCAGCAACTAAGATTCGTCTTTATGGCGTACTTTAACGCCTTCAACCGTCCCGGATTCGTTTTTTCTCATGAAATGCCTGCATATGTGAAACCATGCAAGAATAGTCATGTTAGGATTCGTTACGAAACCACTACCTGATTTTGGAGAGTGCATCGACAATGAGTGTTGCAAACATACTGACTATAAGCCGTATCGTTTTTACCCCCGTCATCATTTATTTATTATTCTCCAATACATTCAGTGGTCACCTCTGGGCACTCCTTTTATTCATCATTGCCTCAATCACGGACTACCTGGACGGTAAAGTAGCACGATCCTTCGAAGCACCATCCCGGCTAGGCACCTTCTTAGACCCTTTGGCAGACAAGATCTTGGTCATCGGTACGTTCATTGGACTGGGGTTATTGATACCAGAAATCGTTCCCTGGTGGGCCATTGCTCTTATTCTTGCCAGGGACCTTTTTATCACCGCACTCAGAATCTGGCATGAATCGCACCAGAGAAGCTTAAAAACGTTTTTTATAGCCAAAGCCAAAACGTCTGTTCAACTTACTTTCCTAATAGGGATTTTAGTGCTTCTTACGGGTTCAAAAGCATCAGGCATCGTCAGGGAATTATCTGATACCATTCTTGGAAGTTCATTTCCCTGGATATTTATGATTTTTGTAGTGAGTTTCACAGTATTGACGGGGCTGGTGTATGTATTTTCTAGAAATGCTGTCACACCCGCCTCCCAACCATAACTCCGTTTTATCCGTCTATGCCCTCCATATCAGAATCAGTGGCTTCTACCTTGTTGTCTATAGGCGCTGTTTCACTCAGCCCACAAAGTCCTTACACGTGGGCTTCGGGTTTGAAATCACCTGTATACTGTGACAACAGGCTTTTAATGGGATATCCTGAAAAGCGTGAAATCATCATTCAAGGATTTCGGGACCTTCTAGATACCCATAGCATTAAGCCTGACCTTATAGCTGGTACCGCGACCGCGGGAATCCCCCATGCTTCATGGCTCGCTCACGAGACAAAGCTCCCGATGGTTTACGTGCGATCGAAAGCCAAGGAGCACGGCAGAAAAAACCAAATCGAAGGCCCTATTGAAGCAGGGCAATCTGCTGTGATAATAGAAGACCTCATTTCTACAGGCAAATCTTCTATCGCAGCTGTTAGGGCAGTCGTTGAAGCGGGAGCCAAAGTAGATGCCGTACTTTCGATATTTTCTTACGGCTTTGACCTGGCGGCAGAAGCGTTTGAGTCAGCTAGCGTTCCCCAATTTGTCCTTACAACCTTTGACACACTTCTGCAGGTTGCCATAAAAGAAGGACGGCTGGCACCGGACGATCAACAAACCTTACAATCCTGGCGAGCTGACCCACAGGCCTGGTCAGATACATTCACCAAAAAATAAAATGAACGTTCACATTATCACGATTGGGGACGAGTTACTCATCGGCCAAGTAGTCAATACAAATGCATCATGGATCGGAGAGCAAATGATCCTTCATGGCGCCCACGTTGTACGTACCGTGACACTCCCTGATGACCATGTATTGATCCAAAAAGAACTTCAACACTCCTCAACGCATGCTGACCTTGTCATTGTTACTGGCGGACTTGGACCAACACATGATGATGTGACTCGAGATGCAGTAGGAGCTTTTCTAGATGCCCCACTCTACCTTGACGATACAGTACTGGAGGCTATACAGCAACGGTTCAAGAAGTATAACCGGCCGATGCCAGAGCGAAACAAAGTGCAAGCCATGGTACCAAAGGGATGCGAGATCTTGCATAACGCTTATGGTACTGCTCCAGGCCTTTGGTACGAAAACGCGTCCTATTCACTGTGTGTACTTCCTGGCGTTCCCCATGAAATGAAGGGGTTGATACAGACGTATCTGTTACCGCGGATTAAAAAGGATGACCGCATTAAACCTGTAGCCCAGCGTACACTCCATACACTGGGTATAGGCGAGTCCCATTTACAAGAACTACTCGGCGAGACAAAGAGCTGGTTACCGGAGGAATACAAACTGGCCTATTTACCTGGCCTGGGTGGTGTGCGCCTGCGGATTACGACTACCGGTACGGACTATGAGGATGCAATTGTTCGACTCAAGTCCATAGAGCAACTCATCCGGGATAAGGTAGGGCATCACATTTTCGGGACGGACAAAGATATTCTAGAGGCTAAAATTGGAGATCTGCTCAGAGAAGCAAACCTTACCATCTCTACTGCAGAAAGCTGCACTGGAGGCTTGATTGGAGATCGAATTACAAACATCAGTGGATCATCTCGTTACTTCAAAGGCGGCATTATTGCGTACTGCAATCAGGTTAAACAAGAACTCCTCGATGTAGATGAAGCGATAATTACCCAGCATGGCGCGGTAAGCAAACAAGTTGCCGTGCAAATGGCCCAAGGGGTTCGAAAGCGTTTAAAAACAGATATAGGAATATCAGCAACAGGCATAATGGGCCCATCGGGTGGTACTCCTGATAAACCCGTAGGAACCGTATGGATTGGTTATGCAGATGGCGAATCTCAATTTGCAGAACGGATTCTCATTCAGAAAGACCGGAGAATCAATAAGAAATACACGGTGATGGCTGCATTACGCATTCTCTGGCGAAAATTGAAGAAGCGATCCTTGCAGAAGGCGTGATCCTAAGCGGCCAGGAACTTCCTTAATGTTTATTCAAGGTTCGCACTGTTAATTTAAGTGTCTGTATTATAGATTCATCTTAATAGAATCTTGTCTCAGGTCCACCTAACATGACATATAACCGGCGCGAGAGGGTGAACAATTTGAATATATGTATGTTATATGTTATACTATACACACTTGATTACAGAAAAACATCAATAAGGGTATGACATAAGGATGACATCTGCCATACCTACCTTAGAGCGTGATTCTTAACAAACGTAACAGTTTGCAACATAAACTCTTTGAAAACACAGTCTACAACATGGACAATTCTCCCAAGCAAAAGGCCCTTGATCTTGCCCTAAAACAGATCGAAAAGCAATTTGGCAAAGGCTCAATCATGCGCCTTGGCGATGCACCTATCGTTAAAGTAGAATCGATTCCAACCGGCTCACTGGTATTGGATGCAGCACTCGGTGTGGGCGGCGTTCCTCGGGGCCGTATTGTCGAGATATATGGTCCTGAATCTTCAGGTAAAACGACGTTAGCCACTCATATTTTGGCTGAAGCTCAGAAAATGGGCGGCACCTGTGCGTTTATTGACGCAGAACACGCCTTTGATGCCACTTACGCAGCTAAGCTGGGTGTTGATACGGACAGCCTTTTGGTATCTCAGCCGGATGCCGGTGAACAAGCGTTGAATATCTGTGATATGCTTGTACGCAGCGGCGCACTGGATGTCGTTGTTATTGACTCTGTAGCGGCTCTCGTTCCTCAATCGGAACTGGAAGGCGATATGGGAGACAGCAGCATGGGTATGCAGGCTCGCCTGATGAGCCAGGCCATGCGTAAGCTTACAGGTACAATCAACCGCACCAAAACGGTCTTGATATTTATCAACCAGATTCGTGAAAAAATTGGTGTCATGTTTGGTAACCCTGAGACCACCACTGGGGGCCGCGCACTTAAGTTTTATTCTTCAGTTCGTATGGATATCCGTAGAATCGGAGCCATCAAAGAAGGAGCAGAGGTTGTTGGTAACCGCACCCGCGTCAAAGTTGTAAAAAACAAGGTAGCTCCTCCCTTCCGTGAAGCTGAGTTTGATATTATCTATGGGGAAGGCATTTCTTCTCTTGGTGAGTTGATTGACATGGGCGTAAAACATGAAATTATCAACAAGAGTGGGTCGTGGTATTCATATGGAGATATCAAGATTGGTCAAGGCCGCGAAGCGACTAAGAACTGGCTAAGGGAGTCAGCTCAAATTCAGAGCGAAATTCGCGAGCGAGTTAAAAAAGAAATGGGCCTAATAGAGGAAGATGTCGTAGAAAGCATTCCTAAAAATGGCAAAGCCGAAGAAGTAGAAGGCTAGCCAAAAGTTTACTGTGCTCCATGTAGACTGAACTCGAGAGCCGGAGAAATATATCCACAATTCTCAGGCTCTCGAGTACTTTCATTCTTGTTTTTGCGACACCCCATCTCCCACAAACCGTAGCCAATCAAGCTCGAACATACTTTTGTCTGAGTCCGAGTCTACATTGATGGTCAGCACTCCGGTTTGTGAAAGTGCATCAATCGGCACCGTGATTTCCCGCCAATCGTGATAGGCCCTTTCAATAATTTCTGAGATACCTGGCGTATCTTCAGGTAAGTTCATCACTTCTGTATATTGAGCAGGAACAGCTGCAGTACCTTTTTCGGGCCCCACAGTAAATGAAGCCAAGGTTGTTTCTTCTTCACCACGCAGTTGAACTTTGAGATCAAACTCCTCTGCCGCTCTGTACCTCAATGTAAGTGAGTCCACATTCACAACATTAAACGGTGAGTACTCAAGCCGCATCCCTTTCCTTCCTCTCATGACTGTCAAGGCAGTGGCTCCCCAATGCTCAGATGCAGGATGAGTGCTGTACGTTAGCCGTTGTGCATTGTGCTTTGCAGAAACATGTTCTGCTTCTTTCAGCGTTGGATTCAAGCGTATCCGTCTACACCACTCATCAGCACCCTGGTTGTCCAAACAAGCTTCCAGTGCTCCAAATCTATCGAAATAGTTGACATCTGGATTATGGGTGTACCGATTGTCTATGACAAAATTGCCTGTAAGTCCACTGAGCTCATCCAGGGGAAAGGGCGCCGTATCGAATCCGGTATAGGTAGTAAGCTTGACTCCATCTGAAAGCGCCTGGTCATAGAGCGCAATTTCATACGGAATAGACGTGTCAATGTCGAACACGCCTCCATCTGGAGGCCACATAACGGTTAGTGGTGCCTCTGGCTCGGCAGGAGGTGAATCATGACGTTTTGAAGGCAACTGCTCCCCGTAATAATCCAGTCTAACTAGCTGCGCGTTTTCATTGCTGCCCCAGAACTCGTCACCCCATTCAACAACATAAAGCCGGCCGTCAGGACCCACTTCAACATCCATAGGCCTTACAAACTCAATACCTGACAAAAACGGATCGATCTTCAACAGATTCCCACTCTCATCGAAGGTCACAAGCTGTAACCAATGGCGCATCCATTCATAGATGAGGAGCTTGCCATTATAGTAGGAGGGCATTGCATGCTCATGCGCATTCCCATCTTTATAGTGGAAAACAGGACCCGCCATGGGATTCATCCCTCCAGCGCCTAGCTCAGGGAATTCTTCTGACATCCCGTATAAATAAGGGATTAATGCGGGTTGAGCAGGAGGCAATGCCTGTGCGCCGGTATTATAGGGAGACGCATTTACTGGGTTTTCTGGATTCATGAACGCCTCCATGCTATCAGCGCCATGAAAATAGTATCCGGTGAAGGGCATATTGTACCCCGTAAACAATGGCCAACCAAAGAATCCGGGCTCTTTAGCCTGATTAAACTCATCAAACCCACCTCTTGCACCTGGGCCTACGTCACCCCAGTATACCCAACCCGTTTTTTCATCAATGGAGTAACGAAACGGGTTGCGATGACCCATCGTGAATATTTCCCCTCGATGTAAAGAGTCAGCGGCAAACAGATTTCCTTCCGGTATTGAGTATGAGCCATCAGGATTAGGAGTAATGCGCAGTATTTTACCCCTTAGGTCATTAGTATTGGCAGCTGTCCGTCCCTGGTCCGCAAACATTCGGTACATGGGGTCCTCATGATCACGATCTCCACCAGAATTATCTCCTGTGGAAAGAAATAGATTTCCATGAATATCAAACTGAACACTACCAGCTGAATGGCAGCACCGAAGCCGTTGATTCGGAATCTCCAATACAACCACTTCCGAATCGAGTTGAACCCAGTTATCATTATATGTGAACCGGGATAACCGATTGGACGTCTGGTCACCTTGAATGGGTGAATAATAAATGTACATCCATCCATTCTCATCGAAGGCCGGATCCAGTGCCAATCCTAATAACCCATCTTCAATTGACTTATCTACTGGAATCCAACCGGCCACACGCATCTTTTCCGTTTCAGGCTCCCAGACCTTTACTGCTCCTCCCCACTCAATGACAAATACACGACCATCGTTCGTGATGTCGATTTCCATAGGGTTTGTGATGTCACCCGTCAAAACCACTTTTTCATAGTGGCTTGCCATTGTTGCGGTTACATCCGCATCCACCTGGCCTGCAGCCCAATTAATTCCATTTAACAGGTGTTGCAAAAATAGAGGATCGCTGTAGCTCTCGCTCGTGTGCCCCAATCCGGTATAAAATGCTCTGCCGCCATCATAAGTATGTGCCCAGGCAATGGGGTGATCGTGCCCCATTTCGCCGCCCTCGTAGCTTTTTTCATTTACTACTGCCACGACGTGCACATTCTCTCTAGGATTCATGTTGTAGTTGTACCATTCATCCGCATGCACCCACTTCGCAGGCATGCCATCTGCAAAAGCAGGTTGCCTGTCGATGAACTGAACTTCTGCAGGCTGGACATGAGGATGACTCTTGAAATAGGCGCCTACGAGTTCACCATACCACTTCCAATCATACTCAGTATCAGCGGCTCCATGAACTCCTACAAATCCACCGCCTTGTTGGATGTACGATTGAAACGCTGCTTGCTGCTCATTATTGACCACATCAAGCGTTGTATTCAAAAAAATGACCGCGCCATACCCAATAAGATTCTCTAATTGAAATTGGGAGGCGTCTTCAGTGGCATCAACCCCAAACCCTTCACGTGCCCCCAAATGGGTTATTGCATCAATTGCGACGGGTATTGACTCATGCCTAAAACCCCCTGTTTTGGAAAATACAAGCACCTTAAATGTATGCTGATTATTTGCCTCATTGGCTTCTAAACGCATGGTGTTTTCAAGGGATTTTGGAGCAGAAGAGCAGGAAAGCAGGCTGAAAACCAGAAAACTGCATAGCAAATACGGAAAAAGAGATCGGAAGGCGTTCATCACATACAGCAGGGTCTAAACAGAAAAAATTTGCTACTCAAAATGGGATATTGAGTATGCATTTGGCGGGCATATACTGTTTATAAGCTAAACGAATTTTTATTCGTAAACCAGTGCCGCTACAACGAGGCGTAAATCACAGCAGAAAACAACAATATCATATGCGGCACAAGGAGTTATAGGAAACAGATCAACAATTACTTGCGTTTACCTTGAAATTACTGTATTTTCAAGAAATATAAGCACTTACAGGGCACTAACCCAGCCCATAGCCCTGTAACACAAGTACTTTTTATTGTATATAACTTCCCTTTTACAACATCATGTCACGCCGGTCCCCGTTTTTTTGCCATATAATTCTACTCGTTTCGCTTCTAGCCCTCCTCCTCCCCTACCGAGCTGAAGCCCAGGATGAATTCGTGCATGTGCGCCTCCTGAGAGACGCCGGCCCTAGAACCATTGTCGTCAGCAGTACAAAACCGTTGCGTTTGTATACCGTGGGCATAGAAAACCCCATTTCACAAATACCTGCGAACGAAAAACTTACTTTGACGACAAGCAGCGAACGTATTTATCTCACATCAAGCGATGGTGGAATCTATGCCAACAACTTGGTACTCGCTCAAACAGACAATGCCGAGCTTACTATTGAAGTGGCTGATGGAGACAATCGAGTAGCTCCTAGAACGTATAGGGGCGCGTTCCAAATTGAGGTCGAGCAAAACCCCTCTTACAAGCTTAAAATTGTTAATGCAGTTCCCCTCGAAGACTATGTTGTCAGTGTGCTTTCCAGTGAGTTTGGATTCAACGAATTAGAAGGAGCAAAGGCACTTGCAGTGTGCATCAGAACACTGGCCCTAAAGAGTTTGACCTCACAAAACGAACCCAATTTCGCTGTAGCAGACGACGAATCCTGGCAAGTATATCGTGGAACGGAAGCTATCACCTCAACAGCAATTAGAGCCACTCAGGAAACCCTGGGCCAGGTGATTGTCTATGACGATAAGTTAATTGACGCCGTTTATTTTGCCTCCAGTGGTGGAGTCACAGCAAACAATGAAGATGTATGGAATGCATCAAGGAGCGAGCCGTACCTTCGTGGGAAAGACGACACGTACGACTCGGGTTCACCTCATAACTCATGGACCAGCCGCATCCCTCGTTCCCAGCTTCTGACCTACCTAAGCGATATATACAATGTACCAGTCACGGGTATTACGATCGGTTCAGTGAATCGAAGCGATAGTCGGGTTAAATCCATTCTGCTAAACACACAGGGAAACAGCAATGTTACGATTTCTGGATCTGAATTCAGAACCAGAGTAAACGCGCGTTTTGGAAGAGAAAGCTTGAAAAGTACGTTGTTTACAATGGATGAGCGATCAAGCCGATATGTTTTCGAGGGCCGCGGATATGGGCACGGAGTAGGCCTAAATCAATGGGGAGCAAGAGAGTTGTCACGCAGAGGCCAACTCTATGATGAAATTCTTAAGTTCTACTATACCGATGTAGAGGTAGAATTCTTCGACCTGTTAGGGCGTCAATCGTTCACCTACGCGAACAAGGTAGAAACGAATACGGTCTCAAACGATGTCCCGAGAATTGATTGGAACGACCCTTCTTCGGTTGTGACAGATCAAACAACCTATGCGGATTTTGAACGCTCGGATAGTTTTTCATCCCCTTCATCATCCTCCCTTGATTTAGACCAGGGGTTCGATTCAATCCAGGCTGACTCTTCCTCTTCAGGTCAATCGATACGGAGCCGGCTGTTTGATTCCGATGAAGATTACACGATCGAAAGCGGAAGCGAGCCTTCGAACACACTAAGAGGCAGCAAAAAAGACAAAAAGCGGATCTATTCAGACAGACCCATAGTAGGTTGGTCAAAGACTGTCGACCCTCAGGTTACTGCCTCATCAGATTCCGTTAAAACCCGGACAAAAAGAGCCAAGGGTTGGTAGTAGTTAATCCCACCTACTTCCCATACATACCGCGGTGATCGCTCAGATGCGTAGAATTTTACTTTCTGCTTCGCTTCTTTGTATTTCTATTTTCCAACTTTGCTCAATTGGGCTTGCACAAGATTCTACGGAAGTGCCCCTCATGGAAGGCGCACTTCCTCCTATTTCTATAGAATCAGCACGTGTTCAATCCATTACTACCGATGACGCACCCTTTGCAATCAGTGTCTTAAACCGGTCTGTCGAGAGGCAGAATCTTGAGCCGGGCTTATCTTTAGAAGAGATATTGAATGAACTGCCTGGAATCTGGGTGAATGACAGAGGCAACGGATCTATCGGTGAGAGGATATCGATTCGTGGGATGGGAGCCAGGTCCCAGTTTGGGGTGCGAGGCGTACAGGTTGTACTCGATGGAATTCCCCTAACAATGCCAGACGGACAGGCGTTTGCTGATATCGTTTCGCCTTCAATGGTTAAACGTGCAGAAGTCATAAGAGGCCCCTCTTCTTTGTTCTGGGGCAATGGTAGCGGGGGTGTCGTCTTTTTATCAACTCGTTCACACGGAGGCACGCCCAAGGTACGGCTTAGGGCCGTAGGTGGAGGATATGATTCTTTTGAATCACCGGGGGCTTTCCATCAGTTATCTGCTGAGGCTAAAGGACGTATTAATAAGACTCAACTAAATGTCTTTGTCAGCAATGACCAGAGAGGTGGATACAGAGACTACAGCTCTTCACGCTTTACCCGTGCTGCACTCCACGGAATGGTACCGCTTGGGACTCGCTCCGTATTGCAATTTACAGGAGCTATTGCCGATCAAGACTCTGAAAATCCTGGCCAAAGAAATGCCGAGGATCTGGCTGAAAATCCAAGAGGCGCCTTTAGCCGAAATGTTGACCAGCGTGCTGGAAAGCAAAGTTTTCAGGCACAATTAAGCACTTCTTTACTAACTACAACCAATTGGGGACAGCTTACAACCAGTATCTATGGAATTGTTCGTGACCTGGATAATCCGTTGGGAGTTCCGTACAGTTTTGCTGTCCCTCCACCTGACAGGGTTTATCGATACATTGACCTAAACCGGCTTGCTGGTGGCTTTCGTGTAGACCTTCAAGATCAAACACCCGAATTGCAATGGGGCATTGGCATCGATCTTGGTCTACAAGATGATGACCGAAGAAACGTTGACAATATTCTTGGAAGCCCTGGAAACGATGTACGGCTCGATCAACAGGAAATGGTGAGCAATTTCTCTGCTTTCGGTTTTTTGAATTACAGGATAGCCGGCCCACTAAACATTAATGCGGGACTACGTAGTGACAGGGTTCATTTTTCTATGACCGACCGTTTTTTAAGTCCGAATGATCCTACAGCAGCAACGTTCGGTGATCAATCAGGGGATCGAACATTTAATGCTATCTCACCGGCTATAGGCTTCTCCATCGAACTCGACAATGCTGTCTTATTCTCGAATTACCGAAAAGCTTTTGAGACCCCAACCACAACTGAACTCGTTAACCGGCCAGACACGGACGGTGGGTTTAACCCAAATGTTGACCCTCAGACAGTTGACGGCTTTGAATTAGGAATCAGGGGGACAGTAAATACTCTCAGTACACATTTTGATGTTGTCTTGTATAGTATGAACGTCAAAGATCGCCTAAGCAGTGATGAAACACCCGAAGGGCGAGCCTTCTTTTTTAATGCTGGTGAAACCAGCCAAAACGGAATCGAGCTCTCCCTGCAAACACGATTTAATCACTGGTTGAGTGCTCAATTATTACATAATTCCAATCAATTTGAATACACCAAAGGAGACTTCGATGGGAACGTTTTACCGGGCATTCCTGATCACAGAACTCAAGTTTTGGTGAGGGCCCACATGGATCGCCTGTGGATCCAGATGGGTATTAGAAATGCTTCTTCCTATTTTGTGGATGACGAGAATACAGAAAAGAATGACGCCTATACAGTAGTTGACCTGAACCTTGGAGGATCCGGCCTTCCTATGAAGTCAACCACCCTCTACCCTTTCGTCCGCATTTCTAATATCTTCGACAAGCTGTATAGTGGCTCCATTGTCGTGAATGCCGCCGGCGGCAGATACTATGAACCTTCACCTGGCCGAAATTTCCAAGTTGGCTTCAACTTGCATATCTAGGTGTACTTTTTGGACTGAGATAGTGAAAAGGATCACCCTGCTTTTCGCTTCAATACTAGTTTGCTCTTTGGTTCAGGCTCAGTCTGTTTCAACGTTTGACTATGCTATTCGGTCAGTACGCATATATGAAATTGCTCCAGACACAAAAAAGAGAAGCGAAGTGTTTGATCTTGGCGCTTACATGTACGACATAGGCCCAGCCCCTCTTTTTGAATTCGATATAGAAATCGAACAACTGGACAACCCTTCACCAAATGCTGCTTATGCCAGAATCCAGGTTGAGCAGTATATGCTTCTAGGCGCCAGGGAAAACCACTCTTACACTAACATGGACACGATCCATGCAAACGTCGATGCCTCAAAAGCTACCTGGACGTATCATAGCCCTGTTAGTCTATCTTTTTCGTGCGATCAAGCTAATGGTAACGTGCTATGCTCATCCACCCCGTTATCCCCTCAATTTATGGACCCAGAGGATCCATTGACCTATGCATCTCCCCATGCATTTCATCTTCTAGGCTATGCGTATAGATTTTTTATTGAGCCCGCCAATATACGCTTAAAAGACAGCAACATGAGCAACAACGCCTATCAAATCACCTTTATGAAACGCTGATTCTCATCAACAACTGCCCATCCCCTGGCCATTCGGGGTGTTGTGAAACCCCACGCTCCTTCCCCACTGTTGTTTAGCAAAATAAGCCCACCGGTAGCCCCCTGCCCATCAAGGTTTTCAACGGAATTATGCATCTTTTCCAGAACTGCACTAACAGCTTCAATAGGACGCATTCCTCCTTCTAACAAGAAAACAGCTTCGCGGCATAACGAAACACTCGCAATGGCTTCTCCCCATCCGGTTGCGCTCGCTGCACCAACACCATTTGCAAAGAATCCACAACCTGGTAAAGGGGAATCTCCGATTCGCCCAGCCCTCCTAAATGGAGTCCCTCCTGTAGAGGTAGCTGCTGCTAACTTCCCCTTTGAGTCCAGGGCTATGCATCCAATCGTTCCTCTTGGCCCTCCATCTTGAGGCTTCATAAAGGGGTGACTGGTATGGTAGGTAGCAGATCGTGAAAGGAAGCGTTCATATCTCTTTTTTTCACGCGCACAGATCAAATCCTCGTTTAATACAGGATCAAACCCAGCCTCAAGGGCAAATTGTTCGGCATGTTTGTTAGCTAAAAAACAATACTGGCCCTTCCCATCTAATGCAATTTTATGTGCAATTTTTACGGGATTCCGGAACATTTTAACCCCAGCGACAGCTCCCCACTGCTTCGTATTCCCGCACATCATACCAGCATCCAGCTCAACTTCGCCGTCTTTATTTAGTACTGCACCACAACCGGCATCAAAGATCCCCGAGTTCTCCATCTGACAGAGAACCTGAATTACAGCCTCTACCGCTTCTGATCCATTCCCCAACAACATGGTACCAAGCCCCAGGGCATTATCCAGGCCCTGTTCGTGATCCTCACATTCTTCGTCCGGAATATCCCATGCTCCCCCATGTACAAGAAGAACTGATCCGGTCTTTTTCCTACTTACTTCACCGGTAACCAACTGCATTGAATTTGCCCTCCAAAATAGTACGGTATTTGCACCTTGCATTAAGATTGATTGAACTATGATCGATCATGTAACAATGAAAGGGGTTGTTACGTCCTTCAAGTGATAAAATTACTCTTTGTAACCAAAGTCATACGGCTCCGTAGGGATATTCTATTAAACGAGAAACGTTCTACACCTCCCCTACAACGTATTGCCCTAAAATACTACCATGCATCAGTTGTCAAGATTCTCCAGCTTACTCTTCCTGATTTTATGCGCCACCTACCTGATTGGCTGCAGCAATGCTGAATCCAAGCCTGCCGAAAATGAAGAAGAAGAAGAGGAAGTGATACCCTCTGTCCCTGTAGAAGCAGCATATGTCACAACGGGAAACATCTCTGCTTTCTTTACAGGTACTGCATCATTAGAAGCCGAAGAAGAAGCTTCAGTAGCAACTAAAGCAAGCGGTGTAGTTACAAAAATATACGTTGAAGAAGGGGACTATGTGAAGGCTGGCCAGGCACTAGCAAAATTGGATGGAGAGCGTTTGGCGCTTGAACTCGCACGAACTGAGGTCTCTCTCAATAAATTAAAGCGGGAGTATGAGCGTAATGAAGATCTTTACGAAAAACAACTCATAAGCGTCGAGGAATATGAGCGCGTTAAGTCAGAGTATGAAACGCAAAAAGCGGCTTATGACCTGGCTAAATTAGAGTTGGATTATACCACGGTAAGAGCCCCAATCTCTGGAATTATTTCACAGCGATACATAAAAGTAGGCAACACGCTCCAGATGAATGAACCTACATTTATGATTTCAGACTTTGACCCTCTTCTTGCCATCATGTACGTTCCCGAAAGAGAACTTGGCAAACTGAAAACAAATCAAACCGCCTTGTTATCTGTAGATGCTCTCCAGGGATCAGCATTCAAAGGGAAGATCAAACGAATCAGCCCTATTGTAGATGCAACGACTGGTACATTTAAAGTGACCATCGAAGTGCAAGATGAAAGCAGGGTATTAAAACCAGGTATGTTTGGCCGTGTACAAATTATTTACGATACCCATCAAAACACGCAGCTTGTCCCTAAAGAAGCTGTAATCGAAGAAGATGATCGCATCTCAGTGTTTGTTGTTCAGGACACGATAGCAGTACGAGTAAATATTGATCGTGGCTATACGGATGCGCAGCATGTTGAAATCCTCTCAGGACTCAACGAAGGAGATCAGATCATTACTGCTGGCCAAGGTAGCTTGCGCGATAGTTCACGAGTTGAAGTGATCGAATAACCCTCCCGCCGCTTCCTTCTTTTGCCATCATTGGCATAGCCCAGAATTACTATGAAATTAATCGACATCTCGATACGACGTCGCGTTACTATCGCGATGTTCACAGTCGCCATATTGCTCTTTGGAAGTGTCTCTTTATCTCGCCTTTCGATCAACCTTCTCCCGGATCTTACCTTTCCAACCCTAACGGTAAGAACAGCATACGACGGTGCGGCCCCAGCTGAGATTGAAAACCTCATTAGCAAACCCGTTGAGGAAGCGCTGGGCGTGGTTAAGAACCTCGTCAAGATGGAGTCAATTTCTCGAACGGGACAATCGGATATAGTCCTTGAGTTCGCCTGGGGAACGGATATCAACATCGCTAGAATGGAGGTCCGGGAAAAGCTGGACGCCCTACAGCTTCCTCTCGAATCCGACCGGCCTGTTATACTGCGTTTCGACCCGTCTCTGGATCCAATTATGCGTTTTGGATTGTATGTCGACAATTCAAACCCATTGGTTGCCAGTGCAGACTCTAACGTCATCGCTCCCACCATTTCTACCGCCGACTTCAATCTCACCGAAGATGAGCTCAAGTACATCAGAAGGTATGCTGACGAGCAGCTCAAAAAGGACCTCGAATCCACCGGTGGTGTTGCCGCTGTAAAGATCAGCGGAGGTATGGAAGATGAAGTCCAGGTACTTATCGACCAGGACAAGATTTCTCAGCTCGGCCTAACGGTCAACCAGGTTGTTCAAGTTCTTAATACTGAGAACGTAAACCTTTCTGGAGGCCGTCTTGAGGAGGGTACCCAGGAATACCTGGTAAGAACGGTGAACGAGTTTGGGTCCGTCGAAGAAATTGGCGACGTAATTATCGATCAGAGCGGAATCACTCCGATTTACTTGAAAGATATTGCCATCGTTCAAATGGGATACAAGGAACGAGAGGCGATTACCCGTATCGATGGACGTGAAGCTGTAGAAATCGCTATTTATAAAGAAGGGGATGCCAACACGGTTAACGTCGCCAGAAATCTCGAATTACGGCTTGAGCGCATTATAGAAGACTTACCGGGCGACATGCGCCTGGTTAATGTATATGACCAATCTACGTTTATCGAAAATGCCGTAAACGAGGTTGTAAATGCCGGCCTGATCGGTGGTATCCTCGCGATTCTAATTCTATTCTTTTTCCTAAAAGATTTCAGGACCACCTTGATTATTTCGGTTTCAATTCCCGTCTCGGTAATTGCGACCTTCAACATGATGTTTGGTTTTGACTTAACCTTGAATATCATGTCTCTCGGTGGACTTGCGCTGGGAATAGGATTGCTTGTAGACAACTCCATTGTTGTCCTCGAAAACATAGCGCGGCATCGAGAGATGGGCAAAAGTATAATGATAGCAGCTCGCGATGGCGCGAGCGAAGTATCACAAGCCGTAATCGCCTCTACACTAACCACCATTGCCGTATTTTTCCCGCTTGTTTTTGTACAGGGAATCGCTGGTCAACTATTCAGTGATCAAGCGCTCACAGTAACCTTCTCTTTGCTTGCCTCGCTCCTGGTGGCTATTACCTTGATCCCTATGCTTGCGTCAATCGGCGGGCGCAACACGGAGGAACTTACCGAAACGGTATCCCCCGAAAGGAAGGGGTTCAGAAAGGTTCTTTATTTCATATTTACCAAGATCCCTAGCTACATCGCATTCGGCATTGTAAAAGCGGTGAAGTTCTTAGGACGTGCCATAGAAATTGTACTAAGTCCCTTTACGAACTCTATTCAATGGGGAATTAACAGCCTTACCAATCAATATCCTCTATTCCTGCGATGGGCCCTTAAGAGCAAGACGCTAATCCTGATAGTTGCGATTGGTATTTTTGCAGGTACAATGACGCTAGTTCCCCGCCTGGGTGTAGAGCTCATTCCTCAGCTCTCTCAAGGAGAGTTCAATGTTGAATTCAAATTAGAGCCCGGTACTCCCCTAGAGCAAACCGATGGCGTACTGTCCAGGCTGCAGCAAAATGCCCTGATGGATGAGTCTATTGGACGAACCTTTGCCGTTGCGGGAACAGGCAATCGTATGGATGCGAATCCAGACCAGGGTGGCGAAAACTGGGGTGAAGTACACGTTGCGTTGACGGAAGAAATGGGAATTGGCGGAGAGGCTCAAGCCATGCGGACAATGAGAAACGTCCTGGAGAAAGAGCCTGGTGTTCAATACGAATTTAATTACCCAACTCTTTTCACTTTTGACACCCCCGTCGAAATAGAAATAAGTGGATATGAGCTTGACAAATTAAAAAAGGTAGCTCAAGACATTTCGTCACAACTGAATCAATTAGATCGCTTTGCTGACGTAAAGTCTACCATGGAGCAAGGCAACCCCGAAGTTCAGATTTATTTTGATCGAGATCGTTCGGCTGCACTTGGTCTTGCGGTGTCTGATGTAGCGAGGCGGGTTGTGAGTAATGTTAGAGGCGATATTGCTACAAGGTATTCCTGGCGCGATCGCAAGATCGATGTACTGGTTCGTGTCCAGGAAGAAGATAGAGCGAATATAGACCGCATCAAAGAGCTTATTGTCAATCCTGAAAGCGAGCGGCCTATTCCCCTATCGATGGTTGCAGATGTAGTCGTTGATATTGGCCCAGGTGAAATCCGGCGAATTGGTCAAGAACGCGTCGCTCTGGTAAGCGCAAACTTAACCTATGGAGATCTTGGTGCAGCGGCAGAAGAAATCAATGCTATTATTGACCAAACAGCTTTACCTCCCGGCATGGACATTAAGCTAGGAGGACAAAGCGAAGAGATGAACAACAGCTTCCGCTCATTGCTTATGGCACTCTTGCTTGCTGTATTCCTGGTATACCTGATTATGGCCTCGCAATTTGAATCTCTATTGCACCCATTTGTCATCTTCTTCAGTATTCCACTAGCCCTTGTTGGCGCTGTGATAGCCCTATGGGTCACAAATTCCACTATCAGCGTCGTCGTCTTCATAGGATTGATTCTACTTGCCGGTATTGTTGTGAATAATGCCATTGTTCTTGTAGACCTTATTAATCAACTCAGGCAGCAAGGGATGCCTAAAGCAGAGGCTATCATTGAAGCAGGTAGACTTCGACTCCGTCCAATACTGATGACAACCTTAACCACAACCCTGGGTCTATTACCGATGGCGATGGGCTTTGGTGAAGGCGCAGAGATCCGCGCTCCTATGGCGATCACAGTAATTGGTGGCTTAATCATATCCACATTGCTCACATTGGTTGTGATCCCTGTAATGTACATGGTTCTCGACCGTAAGGCAGATGTAAAGCCCCAAGTACAACCCGCAGTAGATACAAAGAAATAGATAAGTAACCCTTTCCACTCCCCTCAAAAGAAGAGTACACTGCCATGAGCCTTGCACAAAAATCTATAAAACGGCCAGTTACGACGGTGATGTCGTTCCTTTCCTTTTTTGTAATCGGGCTTATTGCTTCAAGATTATTAGCACTTGAGTATTTCCCTTCGATTGATTTCCCAGGAATCTCGGTTCAGGTCCCCTACCCTGGATCAACGCCTCAGGAAGTTGAGAAGCAAATCACACGCCCCACAGAGGAAGTACTGGCGACTATTTCTGGGCTTAAGAACATGTACTCTACCTCTCATGAGGGCGGGTCCAATATTTTCCTGGAATTTGACTGGGGAGAAGAAACGACGATTCGTGCACTCGAGGTTCGGGAAAAGATCGACGGCATTCGCGATCAATGGCCTTCAGATGTAGAGAACTACTTCACTTTCCAGTTCTCCACTTCGGACATGCCTATCATGACGCTGCGCGTTTCATCAGCAAGGGACCTATCAGGCTCTTTCGAAATGCTGAACCGCAAGCTCAAAAAACCTCTTGAGCGCCTTGAAGGTGTAGCACAAGTTGAACTCTATGGAGTCTACCCAAAAGAAGTCAGGGTCGAGCTTATTTCTGACCGGGTAGCTGCTCACAAGGTAAACCTTGTTAATCTAGCTTCCAGGTTGAGCGCCAGCGATTTTTCACTGACGGCAGGAAAAATAAACGATAGCAACCGGCGATTCATGGTCCGCCCGTTGGGCGAATTAAAATCAATTGACCAAATCGCCAACCTGATGATCAATCAGGAAGGACTGCGATTAAAAGACATCGCTAATGTGTCTTTTGAAGAGCCAGAAAGAGAGGAAGGCCGGCATCTAAACCAGACCTATGCTATAGGCCTCAACATCAGTAAGGAATCTGAAGCCAACACTGTAGCTACGGCACAACGTGTAGTTGAAGCGGTTGAGGAATTGAAGCAAGATCCAGAAATGCAGGGAGTTAATATCTATTACATGGATAATGCGGCTGAAGGCATTGTGACTTCCTTAAATGATCTTTTGACGTCAGGTTTGATAGGTGCTTTTTTTGCACTTATGGTACTCTTCTTATTCTTGCGTAGAATTTCCACCACGCTGATAGTAACTCTTGCGGTACCGATTTCCATCGTAATAACACTAGGTGGCCTCTACTTTATTGGATTGTCCCTGAACATCCTCTCTATGATGGGACTCATGCTTGCTATCGGGATGCTGGTTGACAATGCGGTCGTAGTGACTGAAAGCATTCACAGGCACCAATTGGAGAACCCAGATGAACCGGTCAAGACCACAGTTAAGGGGGTCAAGGAAGTCGCAATGGCTGTTACAGCCGGTACAATTACTACGGGTATTGTATTTCTACCCTTCATTGTGAGTCCTGCAGACCAGGTAACTCTCTTCTTGAAGCATGTTTCTATTGCGATTTGTATTGCTTTGGCAATTTCATTGATCATTTCTCAAACGATCGTGCCATTGCTCATGTCTAAGATCAAGATTAGCCATAAAGAGCAAAAGCCTACGTTTATAGATAAAATCATTGCTCAATACGATCGTTTACTAGCATGGCTCGTTGATCACCGCCTTGCATCAGTCGGACTTATGATTCTGACTTTAGGCAGTATTGCATTACCGGCTAACTTCGTAGAATCAGACTTCTTTCCTGATAACGAGGGTACTGAACGAAACATGTACCTAAGCTACCACATCAATGGTAACTACACATTGGACAGGGTTGAAAAAGAAGTCACCAAGGTCGAAAACTTCCTTTTTGCCAATCAGGAAGAGTTCGAAATTGAATCAGTATATAGTTACTTCAGATCTGGTTACGCACAATCCACAATTATGCTAACTAAAGACGAAGGAGAAAAATCTCTGGAGGAGATACGTGAATCAATTCTAGAGAAGATGCCTAAAATTGCCATCGCAAATCCGTCTTTCTCATGGCGAAGTAACTCCAATGAAAATGGGTTACAGATTACCATCTCCGGAGAGTCCAGCCAACGGCTGGCAGAGCTCTCTTACGAAATGGCTGATGTGTTATCTCGCGTAGAAGGTTTTAGAGATGTCCGCTCTGAAGCAGAACTAGGAGAAGAAGAAGTCAGAATTATTGTCGACAGAGAGCGGGCACGTCAGTATGGCTACTCGACGCAACAGGTAGCCAGTACAGTTTCAACAGCGATGAGAGGCTATAACCTTCGCCGTTTTCGAACGCCTGAAGGCGAAGTTGATATGCGTTTAGCCTTCCAGGATAGTGATAAGCAATCACTGGATAACATTCGCAACATATCCGTCCAATCTCAGGACATTGAAAGAGATCCCGTAAAACTAGCAGCTCTTGCTGACATCCGTACATCCAGAGGCCCTCAATCCATCCAGAGAGAGAATAGAATTACCATGATTGGTATTAAAGTCGAACTAGATGGAATCACAGGATCAGAAGGGACAGAGCGGTTAAACCAGGTACTCTCAAATTATGAACTCCCGGCAGGTTATTCCTGGGGCTTTGGACAGCAACATGATTACGAGCAAGAGTCACAGAACCTGATGCTTATCAATATATTGATGGCGCTTGTTCTCATCTACCTGGTAATGGCTGGGCTTTTTGAGTCGCTTATTCATCCAGCAGGTATCTGGTCTTCCATTGTATTTGCTTTTGTTGGGGTGTATTGGTTCTTCTGGATCACAAATACCACACTTCAAATCATGGCATTTATTGGCGTGCTCATATTAATTGGAATCGTGGTCAATAATGGTATTGTATTGATCGATCATATCAACTACCTTCGATCAACAGGGCTATCCCGCAGGGAAGCGATTTTGCAAGGTGGACATGATCGATTTAGACCAATTGTCATGACGGCTGCAACCACGGTACTTGGATTATTACCGCTGTGCTTTGGAGATACTCAAATTGGAGGGGATGGCCCTCCCTATTTCCCGATGGCTCGAGCGATAGTGGGTGGGCTCGCATTTTCTACAGTTGTGACCCTGATCATTCTACCAACCATATACCTTTTACTTGACGACTTTAGTATTTGGACCAAGCGAATAGCTAATTTCGCAACGGGACCAAAGCCTGTGCAGCAACCTATTGAGAATGGCCCTAACCACCCATCTGACGGAATCGACTGAAGAAGCAGCAGCCTTTATTAAACAAGGCAAGCTGGTTGCTTTTCCTACAGAAACGGTTTATGGATTAGGCGGTAATGCATTAAGCTCAGCCTCAATTAAGAAGATTTATAGGGCTAAGGAACGGCCAATGGACAACCCGCTCATTGTGCACATCCATTCCTTAAATCAGCTGAACACCCTCGTCAAGACCATAACGCCTTCGGCGGAGAAATTAATTGAAGCCTTCTTCCCAGGTCCAATAACTCTTATTCTAGAAAGAGCTGAACAGGTGCCTAAAATCGTAAGTGCTGGTCTGTCCTCTATCGCAATCCGAATGCCGGCAAACGATATCGCACTTCGATTCCTCGAAGCGTGTGACTTGCCTGTTGCGGCCCCGTCAGCAAACAGATCAGGCCGGCCTAGCCCTACAACATGGCAGGATGTCTATACTGATCTTAAAGGGAGGATATCGTGTATTCTTAAAGGCGAGCAATCGCAAGTAGGGCTAGAATCTACCGTCATTGACTGCAGGCATGATCAACCGAGGATTCTTAGAGCCGGGGGAATCCCTGAGGAGGTGATACAAGAAATCATATCCCTCACCGCTCTTCCTGGTGAAGAAATCAACGGAGAAGACATTTCACCAAGCCCAGGGGTTAAACACAAGCACTACGCGCCTAAAGCAATGGTGCATATTGTTAACTCTCCTGATGAGGTTCATCCAAACTCCACCTCCGCGTTTATCGGATTGAACCCCTACCCTTTTCCCGAAAGGCTTGGGCTCTACCAAAGATGCCTCGACGTCACAGACTACGCGTATCAGCTATTCCACTTTTTCAGACGATGTGACCGGGCTGGAATTTCAAACATCTACTGCGAAGCGACATCAAGAGAAAAGTTGGGAAATGCACTGATGGACCGCATTACGAGAGCATCCAAACGATAACCGATCTACGGCTAGCAGGACGTAGGCAATGCTGACGCCAATTCCAGATCACCGTATGTGATTAGTTCACCCAGTGAATCAAATAAAAACAAACGATGAAGCCCATTTACTGAAAGTAATGAGGGGCTAAAACGGATATCATAAAAGTTATCCAATGAGGCATCAGGGATACGAGCCAGTTCGATGGGGACACTTCCATTACCAAACGCGGTTAAAATAAATCCACCCTGGACCCTGTTTGGCTGAAGCACCCGGATTACAATCGTTCCCTGGGAAGCTCCAGTCGCCGGATTGGGAAACGCCGGGCGATCAACAAACACTACCCCAGCATAGACAGGCGATATCCGCCAATCGTCAGGATCCTCTGAACAAATCCCATCATCCGCGTTCACAAAATCGGCATCTAATATTTTTGTAATGCCTTCTGGCAAAGCACTTGCTTCATCGATAAAGTCCTCTTGTGCAGCCTGGTTATCACAACCTGAACCTGAAAGAATTAATCCACAAAGTACCAATATTCGTAGGATTGAATAAGTAGGATTCACAACACTTAATATAGATGGTAATAGATAGCGAATAGCATTGCTTTGACCATCCAGGCAAATATTTTGTTCTCAGCCAACCAGACTCTTTATGTGTTACTCGTCGCGGATCCCTGAACTCAGACACCCAATTAGTACACGGCATTCAATCCAAAAGTATAATCCGATCTCTAAGACGCATCCTATATTTGCATAAAGCTTATGGATTCTCACCACTAATCGCCCTTAAGCCTTTTGTTTACTCGAATTGTACTGATTCCGCAACTAAATAAAGGGCATCACGTTTTGAACCCTCAGTAAACATGCGGTCACGGTCACCATTTGCTTTGACTTTTGTGGCGACACTTAGTTTACACGCTATACACCAATACTAGCCCTCACCTTGCTAAAAGCCGACTCGCTATCCATCAGTATCAAAAATGCACAGATCGTTCATGATTTGTCCTTTGAGATACAACCCGGCTCATTTATAGGCATCCTGGGGCCAAATGGTAGTGGCAAAACCACCTTGCTACGTGCAATCAGCGGAATACTCCCTTTTGATGGATCCTTAACCTTCAAAAACCAGCCCTACTCGTCTTGGAGCCACCGCCAATTAGCTTCACACATCGCCGTTGTTCAACAGAATCAGCGCATTCAATTTGATTTTACGGTCCTTGACTTTGTTCTCCTTGGCCACCTACCACACAAAAGTTGGCTCGAACAGACTTCCTCTGAAGACCGAGAGCAGGTAGAAAAGGTACTGGTTGAGCTTAATTTATTACCACTCAAAAACCGTCTCGTCACTAATTTAAGCGGGGGTGAAAGTCAACGAGTTTTTCTAGCTCAGGCATTAACACAAAAACCAGAACTCTTGCTGCTTGATGAGCCGACTGCGAATTTAGATATCTTCTATCAATTGGATTTGCTGAACCAAATAAGAGAGCAAGTAGACAATGGGTTGACTGTCCTGGCAGTTTTCCATGACATTGAACTGGCAACTAAATATGCGGACAGCTTATTGGTCCTTAAGGAAGGTAAGCAGATTGCTTTCGGACCGAGCGACAACGTAGTTACGGCAGAGTTATTAAGAACTGTATACCGAGTAGAATCTAAAATTCATCGGAGTACAGATAACCAAATTCAAATTCAATACTTGAATACACTGTAGAATGAAAATTTACACTCGGACCGGAGATGACGGCTCTACGGGATTATTTGGCGGAGATCGTATCCAAAAAGATCACTTGCGAATTGAAGCATACGGTACGGTAGATGAAACAAATTCTGCCCTGGGCCTTGTTCGCGCTCATATAGAATCTCATCCAAAACACGCTTTTTTAGACGAGCTCCTTCACAAAATACAAAGCGTATTGTTCGTACTTGGAGCAGATCTTGCGACACCAAACAATGCGAAGGTTGAAGTACCTCGCATAGAGCAATCTCACGTTGACTTCCTGGAAGAGCAAATTGACGTTCTTGACGCCCAAATCCCGCAGCTTAAGCATTTTATACTTCCAGGAGGCTCAACTCCAGCATCATTCATGCATCTTGGTAGAACCATCTGCCGCAGGGCCGAACGGCAAGCGGTTCGGTTAAGCCACCAAGATACCGTGAACCCCCTATCCATCACTTATCTCAACAGGCTTTCAGATTTTCTCTTCGTGCTAGCTCGGTGGACAAACCATATGCTAGAACTGAACGAAGAGACCTGGCGGCCTGAATGATTTTATTCACCACCTTGTGTAAAACTTCTCAAGTTTTACTATTTTTCCTACTCCTACCCAAGGCTATGTATCTCACCATACTATACTAGCTATTGCAATCGCATGCGATTATCCCTGTTTCTACTCTTAAAAATAAGTGCCCTCACCGTTTTCTTTCTCATTCTTGTAGCTTTCAAACCCAATGAAAGAATACATCCTGAGGCACAAGCGAACCTAAATCCTCCCCAGCAGCTAACGAACTCACCCGTTGAGTATGATGAATATAATATTCGAAAAGACGCTTATGTCAGAAGTTCGCATTCCGTAAAGAAGCGAGATACATTCTCCGACATTCTAGATCAATTCAATGTACCTACTACAACCATTGCAACACTTGTAGACATCGCAAAACCTCATTTGGATGTTCGCAAGATCAGAGCAGGCAACAAGTATATCACATACCACCAGGACCAGCCTGATGCAGCCCCCGATTTTTTTATCTATGAAAAAGGCCCCATTGAATATGTTGTCTTCGACTTAAGGGATTCGTTAACTGTCGAATCCGGAAAAAAAGCCATTCGAACGGTCACAAAGTATATAAGCGGCTCTATTGCAAGTTCTCTCTATCAGACCCTCTCTGATCAGGACGCAAACCCCATGGTAGCAATTGAGCTTTCTGAGATCTTTGCATGGCAGGTCGATTTCTATCGGATCATGAAGGGCGACAACTTTAAGGTGGTTTACGAAGAGGAGTACGTCGAAAATCAACCTATTGGTATCGGAAAAATCATTGCCGCCAACTTTACGCATGCAGGAGAGGAGTATACCGCATTTCCATTCGAAATAGATGGAAATATCGATTTCTATAACAACGAAGGAAATAGCCTGCGAAGGCCTTTCCTCAAGGCTCCATTGCGATTCAACCGCATCAGCTCTAGATACTCACTTCGCAGATTCCACCCCGTCCAAAAACGATATAAGGCCCACCTTGGAACGGATTACGCTGCCCCAACAGGAACACCCGTCCGCAGCACTGCTGATGGGGTTATTGTTGAAGCAGGATATACCAAAGGGAATGGACGTTATGTGAAAGTTAAACATAATGGTACGTACACCACTGGTTACTTACATTTTTCCAAAATTGCCAAAGGCATCAAGAAAGGCGTTCGCGTCAAACAAGGTGACGTAATTGGATATGTTGGTAGCACTGGCCTGGCTACAGGTCCACATCTTTGTTACAGGTTCTGGAAAAATGGAAGACAAGTTGATCCGTTAAGAGAGAAATTACCAGATACGGTAGAGTCCATTAAAGAAGAGTATCTCCGAGACTTTCTAGAGAGGGTAAACCGCCTAGAGCCTGTTCTGGATGGAAACCTGGCTTATCTCTCCAATCCCCCGAAGCCTCTTATCTACCGGCCTCTATTGGAGGATATGTATACCTTTCAATAAACAGGTATACTTAACTAGCTTCCTGAACCTGGCTGGCCCAATCCCACCAGGACAAGAAGAGTGAGTAAAATTCATCTGAGCTGTCGTTAGAAGCCATGTTTGACCTCACAGCAATGATTTGATTGTCTTGCGTGCGGCGGACTTGCCCTTTTCGAAGATACGTACTCAACTTTTGAAAACTCCGATCGACAAGGTAAGTAGCCTCGTTTTGCTCTACCAACACTACATGTACTTCGAAAAGGCTTTCCTTACACATTAAATACAACTCATACTGCTTCCCTTCCATAGTAAATGTGGCTACAGAGGAAAGGAAAGCAGGCCTAAAGCGCACTAACTGACGGATTCCTTTCGGTAATTCGGATGGATTTCTTTTCATCCAATCCATGATTTGCCGAACGTCTAGATCTTTGTAGTTTCTCCCAAACGAATTTAAAGGCAACTTAGGTATTCCACCTTCTGCCGAAATGGGTGAACGTGTGGGCTCAGCATTTGCAACCCGGCTTGGAGGATTATTACGCAAAGGAGATGATTCAGAAGAAGGCCCCGATTCTACAGCTTCGGTCCTGGCCGCCGCACCTGGATTATCTTGCATTTGCGGAGTATTATCCGACCCAGATGCTGAAGGTGAATTTCTTTGGCTAGTATCTGGATTCCTGGCGGGGCCAGAGTTACTAGCTTGAGGTTCACCCTGGTTCGTTGCATCAGACGACTCCTCATTCTCCACAGACTCATTTTGTGGATTTTGATCTTCACCGCCTTGAGACTGGACGATTAGCTGAACACTGTTCATACTGTTATCCGATACCTCCACCTGACTCAACTTCAAGCTTCTAGGTATCAAACTCGTCATATCAATCTGCCGAAATACTTCTCTACTTGTTTTTTGAATTTCCAAATCACTTATAGAGAGAAACACAAATCCTAAGATGGCAAATACCAGGGTACTGATAAACGCAATACCTTGTTGATGAATGCGATCCTTTCTAGGCTCTGGAGAAATCATGATTCGGTGCTATTTCTTACAACTTCGGTATTCAGGTTTTTATTCAAACCCAATCGATCACAAACGTCGAGTACATGAACTACATACTGAATCTGGGCATCTGGAGCGGGCTCAATCAATATGGATAGCTCCTTACCCTCTTCAGCGTATTTGTTTTTCATTGTACCAATCAAAAACTCCAACTCTTCGATACTCAGTATATTCTGATGGAGGGTTCGGGACTCACTTATATCTCGAATGCTTAACCGGCCATCGTTCTCAATTTCCACCCCTAGCAAGATGCTATCATCCTGCAACGTGGAGAAAAAGTCTTGAGCGTCACCTTCGTTGAATGATAGTTGAGAAGTACCTTTGAGGTCACTGATCATCAAGAACCCAAACAAGATGAGCAACCCAATATCAATAAAGCGAATTATGAGACCACGTCTTTGCATTAGAGCTTCAACCTATAATCAAAGTATAAACCAACTGATGGATAGAGCCATTACAACACAACTTTGACTTCTAGTGTATTTTCAATTTCTATTTCTTTACACAACTCCGTCAGGGAGAAAACTTGCTGGACCGGTGCATTTTTACTGGCCCTAATTCTCACTTTTAAAGGCATATTTGAATGAAGCCGTCTCTCCTGAAGCAGGTATGTATGGACCTCTTCTATGTCTCCCAGTATGGATCCTTTCTTTTCCAACAGGTAACGGCCATCATCGAGCACCCCAATAAAAATGACTTCATGTGTGTCAACTACAGAGGGAGATAGCTCTTCACTTTCTATCATGTCCAATGTAGAATCCTTGGTATTGGAAATGCTTATAAATCCGAACAGAAGAATCAGCACTACATCGACAAGACGTACTAAAAACCCAGACCTACTCATAAGGCAATATACATTGATAGATGGCAGATCAATTAAGCCATTGACATTGCTTGAAACTTGAGCTCCTTCACCACACCCTCTACGGCTGCTCTTACCGTATTAAATCCGGGCTCATTTCCTACCCTAAGATGAGCAACGCCTTCCCCATTGGGATTCGTCTTCACCTTAACCTCAATCTCATCATTATCAAATACACCACCACCTAGATCGACTTTGAACGTGACGGTCCATTCTGGTATGGGGTTCTCAAACTCGTCCAATACCTGAACCTTTAAGGCCTTGGATAAAATTTCTCCAGCAGCCCCGCCTTGATTATTGCCAAACTGCTTTAATTTCCTGGGCACACCTGCTTTGGCCATAAATGAATGAGTCACCTTGGTAGTAGGTGCATCACTATCCGGGACGTAAGCGTTCAACAATTGTTTGCCTGCTTTCTTGGCTACAAACACATCGAACTTCACCTCTCCATTTTCATCAGTTGCAGCCGTTATATGCTGCTCCTCTCCATTAAGCACACTGCCACCTTCTACAACTTCTAGCTTCACTTCCCGGTCTGCAACAGGTTCACCATCCTGGTCAACCAACAGCAGATTCAAGTCACGAATCTTCTTGCCAACTATGGAGTCTTCGAGGGGATTAATGAAACTCAAATCATGAGGCTCGGACGGATACTCCACACTAGATTCCACAAGTGGTTTGCGGATAGTAGTTGCAGCGGAATCTCCATACGAGTTGTTCGAGAATCGATCTTCAAAAACAGCTTCAACTTGAGCTATCGGCTTTGCTTCCAATTGCCCTAACACATTGTTGTGGTTTTGCTGCGTATCATCATCTTCGACGGGTTCGGGCGCAGGAGCACTCTTAATTGCTGGCACCATTGCTGGCGGTGCAAATTCGGGTACAAAGGTCTCACCTTGTGGGATTTCTTCGTGCACCGTCGCCAGTTCCATTAACCGGAAGCGCAATTCGTCGGACTTCTCAGCAATTCTATCCAGCCTTTTATTAAACAAGCTAAATATTTCAGTTGAGCTGAGATTTAGAATAATACTGACAACAAGGCCCAGTAGGGTACTGATCAGCGCAACACCCATTCCTGTCAATATAATTTGGTCGTCCAGGAGACCCTGCGAGAACACTGCAAAAATTCCCCAAACAGTACCTAATAAACCTAGAGCTCCGGCAGTATCAGACAGAAAATCAATTCTTCGTTTAAACGTATCAAAACGATCTTGCAGGTAACTAATATAGTTAGCAATCTCTTCGTTTAATTCCGCTTGTGCATGGTGCGATTGGAATACGTTCAGCATGTTTGCATGAAGCCTTGAAATCATGCTTTCTCTTTGTCCTGAGATGGCCCGGATCAATTGGGGCACATTCATCAGGCGAAACTCCATGTCCTCAATATCCCTTGATTCTCTTGCGTCAGCCAGGAGTTCGTACAGTTTATAAAAGACAAGAAACATGCCTAGCAAAAACACTACAAATATAGGCCATCTGAGAGGGCCGGCTTGCTCGCTCAACGTCCACAAATTACTAGCGGATAGTCCTTGCTGTGCGGCCTGATCCTGAACAGGTTCGATAGAATGAACTAATGAGATCTCTGTGATAGTATCTTGGGTGCTCTCAGGAATTGAATGGGCATGAGCAATGCTTTCTACAATTACAGTACAAACTAGTGCAAATATTAAAACTGATAAAAATAACTGGAGGGTTTTCATAGATAGTGCTTTCTAAGTCCTGAATGCTTATCTCCAAACGATCCCCGGAGTCATCTAGACGTCCTACAACGAGGTGATACTAAAACCTCTTCCCTGGGAGATTAGAAGAAAGTTCACTGACCCTTCGTATCGATTGATTAGCGAGGCAGAAAATGCGATAGATAGGATTTACTAATTCTAATCTCAAGACGAGATTTAGCAAATCATGCATTATATAACCAACAACTATGCCGAGATTTGCGCATCGAGGCACTTCAATAAAGAATTGGCTTACTATCTTAAAGGATTAACTTCCTTGCTTATTGGAATCAATCACTCCATTTTTCCAGGCCCAAGCGGTTACTTCGGCGCGGCTATTTAATTCAAGCTTAGTGTAGATATTACTGACGTGTTTTTTGACTGTACTCTCTGCAATGTAGAGCTCTTCGCCTATCTGCGAGTTATTAAATCCTTGTGCGATAAGTTGAAGTACTTCAAGCTCACGCCGGCTTAGCTGATCAAGGGAGTCATCCACTTCCTGTCCTCTGCCTCTCTTCTGTTTCATCAAAGCAGCCGCAACCTCCCTACTAAGCCAGCCTTCTTCTCCACGAGCTACTCCACGTACCGCCGCAACAATAGTGTCTAACGATTCATTCTTAGTCAGGTATCCGGCTACAGCCCCTCCTTCAACCATACGAATGATGTATTCCGGATCCTCGTGGGCACTTAGAACGAGTATACGAATTAACGTACCTTCTTCCTTAAGCTGATTCGCCACATCAACGCCTGTCATGTCCGGCATCTCCATATCCAGAACCAGAACATTGGGATCTAGCTCCCGGGCAAGAAACAGAGCATCTCTGCCATTACCCGCTTCCCCTACCACTGTAATATCAGATTCAACCTCTAGACGCGCTTTCATGCCAGCACGCAACGGTGGATGGTCGTCTGCCAACAACACACGTATCGGAGCAAAACCCTTGTTAGACAACATAGCTTAATTCATTTGTAGTTCTTAAATCTACTCGCCGGATAACACTGCATCTGCTTCTGCCTCCGAAGATACAACTTCACCCCGGGTTAGCTCCAACACGACTCTATCGGCATCGTACATTTCATCCAACACCTCAAGTATGCCACGAGCATCAACCGATATAGCACGCGCTGTATTATCACTATACATATACTGATTGGGCAGGGACTCGATATTCCCGTCGAATACCAGGCCTACTATTTCCAGGTTTGCATTTAATAGCGGCGAACCTGAATTCCCACCAGTTATGTCATTGGTAGAAATAATATTAAAGGGAGTCGACAGATCAAAGTTTGATGGAGGGCTCAGCCATCGGTCAGGCAAATCCCATTCAGATCTAGACCCATAGGTGTGGTAATGGTCATAAAGGCCATAAAACGTAGTTTTGTACGGAGCTACTGTCCCGTTGTAGTTATACCCCTTGACTACACCATCGGAAAGGCGCAGGGAAAAGGTTGCATCAGGAGGTATGGATGTACCAAACAATTCAAGTCTCGCTCGTGCTAGCTTTTCACTCAGGTTTTCTTCCCGATCTGCAAAACTACCGTTTTGTTGCCCCAAAGTAAAATACAACGGAGCCAGCACCTCAATTACTGGAACTGAAGCATCTTTGCTACCCAGGTATCCCCGTTCTAATGTAGAGAAAAACCCGGTAGAGTCGACAAGTGCGGTACTATCAACGAGTTGCGCTGCAAGATCTTCAGCAGATTGACCCTGTAACAGCCTTTTCACAGAAGGATCTGCAGATCCTAAATAGCGAACCAGGTCATTTAGGCGTGCGGCTATAAGATCTTTCTCTAATTCCTTAGGGAAGTCTTTAATTTTTGCAGACTCCTCTTTCAACTCCAACAGTCTATCAGGGGGTGCGCCACGTTGTTTATACAGAGAATAGACATATCCATACAATCCACGCGTCAATACCCGTGACCCTATCGTACTGCTACCAAAATAATTCAGCGCACCAGACTGAGAAGCAGTCGCTCTTTTAGACCGCTGAACAGCAGAGATATTTGTGATGAGGGATCCATACTCTTTGTCCATGTCCGCCTTATCTGCAATCATTTGTTGCAACGATTCTTCAGCCGCCTTTTTCCTTGCCATTAGGTAAGCGTCATTAAGTCCTCTTAACTGCCCTTCATTGGCCTTTATCAAATTTGTCAACGTAAAGTATGTATTCCGCACTTCATCCAGATAGGGGTCATCCGGATATTCTTCTATAAACGACTTTAATACCTTAGCTCGTACTTTCAGTGTTTCTAGCTGTTGGGGTAATGCATAATCTCGTTCGTATTCTAGCTGGCTTATTGTTTTAAGCCTGCTCGTGGACCCAGGATTACCAACAACAAAAACAGGGTCTCCCGGCTTTACCCCATTCGTGCTCCATGGAAAGTAGTAGGTTGATTCAAGCGGATTCCCTTCGTGGTCATAAACCCTAAAGAAGGTCATGTCCAATGAGTACCGTGGATACGTGAAATTATCACTTTCTCCTCCAAACTTGGCCACCTTTAATTCTGGAGCAATAACGAGCCGAACATCATGGAATCGTTTGAAGGTGTATGCAGAAAACTGTCCTCCTCTATATAGAGAAACAATCTCAACCTGCAGCGTGGTATCTCTATCTCGAAGCTTATTTGTCATTGATTTTTCTATCGCCTCAATGCTCGCTTGCCTTGCCTCAGCTTCTTCCTCATCATTCTGATAATCGGGTACACTGGCCCGAACTCTTTTGGTTACATCTTCAATCGCTACAAGTTGATCAACGTACAAATCCTCGACTTTCCGCTCGTCCTTAAGGTATTCAGCGTAGAATCCTTGATCAACGAGCGACTCGCCCATTTTGCTGACCTTAAGAATACTTTCTCTTGCACAATGATGATTGGTCATTACCAATCCATGCGGGGAAACAAACGAAGCTGAACAGCTAGTGCTGAATCGTAGAGCTCCTCTACTGGCTAAATCAAACCATTGGCCAGACAATTCGACTCCATACTCTTGCTCAAAGTAATCAAGAGGTGGGTTATCAAAGGTCCACATTTTCCCATAGTCAAAACGGCCTACAGTAACGGTGTCCTGCTGGATAGGCTCGTCAGCTATTTCAGTAATTGGATTGCTTGGGCTCTCAACCACTTCAACAATTGGAGCAGAAACTTCTGTAATAACCGCCGTCTCACTTGTTGTGGTAGCGCAATTCGCCACGAGAAGAACAAGGAGTCCAACAGATGCTGTTAATTTTAACTTAGTCATTATGCTTTCAGAATACATAGTCCTGGCAGGCTTAAGATTCATTAGTTTTCTACTTCAGCTTGACGTAACTCGTCTTTTGACAACTCGAGCACAATTCTATTAGCCTGATATATTTCATCAAGAGCTTCTAAAATTCCTCTTGCATCAACCGACACAGAACGATGCATTTCGGGTAGATATATGTAGTTTCCAGAGAGGCTTTCGATATTGCCATCAAAAATCAACCCTACCAGCTCAAGGTCCCTATTGATTACTGGAGATCCTGAGTTGCCTCCAGTAATGTCATTGGTTGAAGAAAAATTAAGCGGCACACTTCGATCAAAAGATCGAATGGGTTCAAGCCATCGTTCAGGCAAATCCCAATCACTTTCAGGTCCGTACGAGTAATAATGATCATACATACCAAAATAACTTGTAAATGGAGAAGCCATCGTTCCATTGTATGAATACCCTCTTACAAAGCCATCCGAGATACGTAACGAAAACGTGGCATCAGGTGGAATAGAGGTTCCATATACCTCGAAGCGGGCTCGACCGATATTGCTTGCAATTGCATCTTGCTGCGCTTGCAATCCAGCAAAGGCACTTTGATAATCCCGAAGCTCACTCATCACGTTCTCTATAACCATTAAAACGCTATCACTTTCTACGGATAATCCACCCTCAAGGAATTGTCTCGTAGATTCTTGAGTAGATAAAGCGGACGAATTAAATAATTCACGTGCTTTATCTAGGGGTTCGCTACCATCTAGCACACTGGTAACCAGGGAATGATCACTTCCATAGTACATGCGAAAATCTTCAAGCCGGGCCGCCAATAGTGCGATACCTAGCTCTTCGGACTGATCAGGAATTGCCTCAATCTGACCTCTTAGTTCTTGCAATTGCGGGTTTTCGCCACCAGACTCCTGGCGCTGTAAATACCCGTAGGCAAGCATCCCTCTTCGTAGTAATGCAGACGAGTAATTTTGACTCGTAAGCGCAAAAAAGGCACCATGAGCACTAGCTAATGCTCTCGTTTCATCTTGAACATCAGCCATTTCATCAATTATCCCTTCATATTTCGCTGACAAATCCTCATCTGCCGAAATTGCCTGGACAAAGAGCCTCTCTGCATCTTGTTTACGGGCAATTATACTGAGATCATTTAAGGCATCGAGCTGACCTTGATACGCTTTGCGAGCATTTTTGAGGGAGAACAACGAGTTACGGATTTGCATTTCCTCGTTCTGCATCAATGGCTTTCCGGATAATGACTCCAGTGCTTGTATCCGGGAATCTAAAAAGGCCAACAAATTTTTGTCGGTAACATCCCTTCTCAATTCAAGTTGAGCAACGGTTTCAAGTCTGCTCGTAGTTCCAGGATTACCAATAACAAAAACAGGCTCTTCGTATTTTGCCCCTTCCAAACTCCACACAAAATAGTGCTCAGTTTCAAAAGGTTCTCCGTCCTCATAGATTCGCATAAAAGTTACGTCAAGCGTATAGCGAGGAAAGGTAAAATTGTCTTCATCCCCACCGAAGTAACCTATTTTCATCTCAGGAGCCATGACCATTCTGAGATCATTATATCTTTTGAACGTATAGGCTGAATATCGGCCGCCATGATACAACGGTATTACTTCTACAACAACCTGGTCCTCATCAAGCCCAGAATTGCTCCGGGCTCTGGCTTGAACAGCTGAGATGGCGTCTTCACGAAATTGGACCCGCTCCGCATCCGTCTGCGCACTATCAGTGGCAGCAAAGATCTCATCGGTAACATCTTCTATGGCAATGAGCTGATCTGCATACATATTTGGGATCTGACGCTCCTCTGCAATGCTCTTGGCATAAAAACCATTTTCCAACAGATCCTCGCCTTCCTGTGAAATGCCAGTAATTGCAGATCTACTGCAGTGGTGATTGGTTAGGACCAGTCCATACGAGGAGACGAAAGAAGCTGTACAACCAGGAATACGTAACGTACCCAATCGAGCATTTTCAAACCACCTTTCATTTGCTTCAAAATCATACGTCTCTTCAAAATACGCGCGTGGAGCATACTCAAATGTCCACATCTTTCCATTGTCAAATTGCTCAGCTTTCTCAGAAACCTGGCTTTGCGCTGGCGCAGCGATTCCTGCTAAAAGAAAGAGAAGAACAAGGACAATCTGCCGATTATAAACCATATAACTATCTTGTATAAATAACTTCAAAGGTGGGTTGCTCTAGTATAGAACTTAAGCGCCGGCTGCCAGAGCTGTAAGTTCACAAAAAAACCTGAATATAGGAACTCCGATTGCATTTTTGCTTTAAACGTACTCCTCTCCGAAAATGCGAGTGTGGCGGAATTGGTAGACGCGCTAGACTTAGGATCTAGTGCCCGCAAGGGCGTGGGGGTTCGAGTCCCTCCTCTCGCACTATAATTGAACGGTAATCGCATCTCTGTCAAAGTATCCTTCACCACTTCGTCAATTCACCAGCTTATCGTATTTAGATAGATTTGCTGGATCTATTTGACTCAAAAGGGTATATGCATCCGAACTTAACGGTGAGTTCTCGAAAATAGCAGCGAGTTCTTCTGCTTTTGTCGTAAAGAAAATATCCAAAACATACTCTCTGGATATCTCGTCATAAAGATCTTTTAGCCCCTGCAACGCTTCGAGAGCATTCTGCCTCGCCAACTCAATTTCCGACACAAACACATCCAGCCCAGAAAAGTGGTACTTAAAATACGCTTCCCTGAGAGGCCTAAAGCGTGGATCGAGAATCTGATCTACAAGAGCGGAACGTCCTCTATCGTTCCCTAAGTCCGACCACCCTACTGCACTCTTAGTCTCAGCTAGTTCTGCTATACGTCTCGCCCTCTCAAAATAAGGAGTGCCGCCAAATTCGGAGAAGGTGTCATAATCATACCCCAACATCATATATATATAGAAATCCAATACGGATGTCAGCGGATCAAATCGTTCTAGGTCAAAGACGAGCGGCGTACCCTGCGCATAATTAAACTGCCAACTGTCATCACTTATTTGGAGGATCGTCGTTAATGAAGGTGTGCCATAAATAGGACGGGCAGTTGACAGCACCAGGCGAGCTGCGAAACTGGTAAGTGAGACGGATTCCTCAAAAATGATCTGGATAATGCAATCGATGCGCTCGTGCTCTTCATAACGGTCCTCAGTAAACGAGCGTTCATTGATATATATAGACATCTGCTCTTCCAGCTCATTCAGAAAAGTGAATTCCGACCCTGCCAGTTGCTGGATATTAACAGACACCCTGCAATTAAACTCCTGGGCATTCACTGGACTTGTAAGTGAGCAGGCCACCCAAACAAGCCCGGCTATGAATACATGAGTTATTTTCATAAAAATGTGATGCAATCTCTAATGTATATAACTGGTTTTTTATTCGCGAATGCCTAAAAACCAGCTAGCGAAGGCACAAAAATCATGCAAAGACTTTTGTAATCGTATTTAGTACTAGGAAGGATATAGGCAGTTTCCACTGAAGCAGGTCAAAGGAAATCAAGCATCAAGGTATGTTTGATACATCTCAAACGTCTTATACAATGAACGATTACTACTATTCACAAATTGCACTTCGATGTTAGTCTCTGTGAGCGGATTCAAGAAATGCTGTTATTTCACCCTGTACGTATTGATCTTATTCCCGGCCAACCAGGGCATGGTCATAGCACAACCATTGTTAAATGGATCGCGTAACGCCGTTTTCTCTAGCGCCTCTGTATCGTTTCCCCAAGGAGCCTGGCACGATGTAAATCCAGCATCCACTGCGAATATCACCAGTGTTTATATTTCTATATTTACGAGTAATGGATACGGCCTTAAGGAGTTACGTACCAATGCTGTAAACCTCGCTTTTCCAGTAAAAAAAGCAGTGCTAAGTGCGTCGATCCACTCCTTTGGCTATGAGGCATATCGCGAGATCAAATTATCACCTTCCTTGTCTTATCTCTTTACCTTTGATTCCTCACGATCCATTGCAGCAGGCATTTCCTCCACGATTAATCGCATTTATATTCAAGGATTTGGATCCCAAGTTGACGTGGCCCTCTCTGCAGGCCTAATCGCCGAAATATGGCCTGGAATAGTTGTCGGAGCAAGCGCAAAAAACTGGATTAAATGGGATTCTCACAATCCACTAGAAGAAGAGATCAGAATTGGGTTTGGGTACCGCCTTGCACACGAGGCCTGGATTCTCATTGCCCTTCAGAAATCTATCCTGTATCCGGCTTCTCTAAGTGTGGGTATTGAACACGCATTGAGCCCTGCATTCACATTTCGCTCTGGGATAAGCACAATGCCTCACAGATTGGCGTTTGGTTTTGATCTGACCACCAGAAAACTGACTGCCGGCATACTTGCAGAAAAACACATCTTCCTAAACTGGACGCCAGCCTTAGCCATAGACCTACATATTTGAAAGTTTTTTCTACAGCAATTGTATTCCAATATCCCATATAGAATGGGCTAAAAAAAGATATTGAAATCGAAGATCCTGGTATATCTTTTTACTTCCAGATCATCCGAATGCGGCCTACGGTTTCGTAATCCCCAACCGTACTAACACCAGACACTATGTATCAGGCCAATTCGTACCATCCCGAAGACTCTCCCGCCTACATTAAGGCCATTAACAAAGCCAAACACCCTAAAAAGGCATTATTCTTTGCAAACATGGTATCCTTACTATGGATTTATTATTGCATAGGGAGTTGGTATGGCTCAAAATTCATCCATAAACAGGACGCTCTTGCTTCAGATCCAGCTTTGCTATTCGGAGCGGTTTTCGGTGTTTGGTTTACTGCCTTTTTCTTACATATTTCCTTTACCGTATTAGTAAGGCATCTATCAAATAACAAAAACCTACCTGTCAGAGGGTAAATTCCGGCTCCTGATCCGTCTGTAATGGGAAACTCCTCATCTCATTCGGACGGAAATGAAAGCTATCGCCCTTGTTTCCTCATTGTGTATTATCTGGGGATGTTCATCTTCAGATAAGCTAGTGAGCCCAGCAGATGCACTGCATACTACTCGGGAAGATTCCCTGGAACTGGTTATCTCTCAAGTATTCCATTCAATAAACGACCAGAACCTAGAAGCAGAAAACGTTGCCGATTCAAGAATAGAGCTAGTACATTATTATTTCAGGAATCCAATCGACTTAAACACCTGCACGTACTCTGAACTTCGAGCTCTTCCTTTTCTTGATTATTTTACGGCGAAAAAAATCATCGCCCTTAGAGATAACCTCGGCACATTTAGCAGTCTCTCAGATCTACTTGCTTCCCCTTCAGTCTCTAAGCAAGCGCTTCAACGCCTGGCACCTTTTGTATACCTGTCAGCACCTCCGGTAACACCCACGACTTCATCCCATAGCAAAGACTTCTCAAGAAGACAAGGAAGAAGAACGACTATTGTCCATAGTGTAGCCCAGCAATTCGAAAAACCGTTTGGCTTCAGGCGTCCTGCTAAAGAAGGTGGCTACTATGGGACTCCAGCTTCGATATCAACGCGGATTATGTCCGAGTCTTCGAGAGGGATCAATGCTAAGTTTATTATGGAAAAAGATCCTGGGGAAGCACTCAGAAAAATCACAGGCACAAAAAACTTCGGGCCGGATCATTTAGAAGCCGCATTATGGATTAAAAGAAACTCTTTTGTCCAGCAACTAATAGTTGGCCATTATACCCTGCAATTTGGACAGGGCCTGTTGTTGTCCTCAAGATTTAATTCGATCAAGGGTTCTAATCCAATTCAGGATCCGAAAAGGACCTTCTCTCGAATTCGCCCAAGTGCTTCCCGTATTGAGGGCCACAGTTTCAGAGGCATAGCTTCGCATTTAAAAATAGCTCACCCTCTATCACTTATTCTCTTTTTGTCTAATAGACAACAAGACGCCACACTGAGTCCTTATGGAGCAGACTCTTTATTGGGTGTCACCTCTATTCAGCGCACAGGCCTGCATCGAACTCATTCAGAAATAGAGAGGAAAGATCGTTTAACCGAAACCACAGCCGGCATAACCTTCACCTACATGATGCCTGCCTTCGAAATAGGCTATACCCGGTTTAGAACTTCATTCAGCCACCCCCTCATCTCAATTCGTACAGCTCCCAATGTGTTTACCGGGAGGCGGCTCGAAGGCTGGTCCGCATTCGGAAGTGTACAAACGAGCCACACTCAAACCAGTTGGGAAATAGCTAAAAGCAGACCAGGCTCATTTGCCCTTCTTGTCAGCCTCCTCATTAAACCCCTCCCCACTCACAGCGTGCTATTCCTGTGGCGGTACTATTCAGATCGTTATTTTTCATTTCATGGGCGGGGATTTGGAGAGAGGAGTCAATTGACAAACAATGAAAGGGGCCTATATGCAGGCTACTCGCTCGAATTATCACCTCGATTAGACGGCCATTTTTACTTTGATGTGTATGAATTGCCTGGTATACATCCCAAATCAAGGGAAAAACCACGTGCTGGTTTTGAAGCTCTAGGAAAAATTGAGTACAGACCCCGTAGTTGGTTGTCAGGCTTTTTTCAACTCCGGTATGAGACTGGTTCAAAACGGTCTCAATATTTTGCTTCTGTTATTCAGAGCCTCTATTCAGTATCCCGTACCACGCGGTTTTCAGGAAAGCTCAGAGTTGAATACAAACACAGCAAAACGTTAAGCTTATCCACTCACTTCGAGATTAAACAAGGAAGTATAAATCGTATAAAGAGCTACGGTTTTTTAACCTACCAGGGCTTGACGTTCAGGCCCTCTAAATACACAAAAATATCCCTTCGTTTTTCAATCTTTGATTCAAAAAGAAACGACAGTATATTGTATGCCTTTGAAAATGACCTGCAATATAGATTTGGAATCAAATCATATAGCGGACAAGGTCTACGAGATTTTATTGTGATCAGGCACACATTAACGAAAAGTGTGCTTGTCGAAGTAAAGTTTGCCCATACCCGCTACACAAACATCACCAATAAAGGCACAGGGAATAACGCTATTTCTACCAACAGATTAAGAGAATTAGCAGGTCAACTTTCCTGGCGCTTTTAGTAATTTAAATGCGCACATCCACTCGGCGTATTATTTATGAACGGAGAAAAACTCGGCCATATTCTTATTATTGAGGACAACAGGGATACTCAGACCCTTCTGAAATATCTACTTGGGGCAGATTATCATCTTCAGATCGTCGGGGAGTTCAATCAGGCGATCGAGATTGCTAACGAGGCTAGTTTTGATTTATTGTTAATCGACATAAATCTTGGAGAAGAACGTACTGGTGTTGATCTCCTAAATATTTTGAGAGAAACAGATCCCTATAACGACGTCCCTATGATTGCCATCACCGCCTATGCAATGCCTGGTGACTTTCAACGGTTTATCAATATTGGATTTGACGCCTACATTAGTAAGCCCTTCACGCGGCATGATTTGATCAATACGATCAAAAACTTTATCCCAAAGAATATTTAAACAACAAAAGGCCATCTCAAGGATGGCCTTCTGTCAATACTTCAGTTAATTCGCCAAACCCTTTAGTTTGCACAAATTGACTTCAAAACACGCCGCCGGCTATTCAATTTGGCATGCCAGGATTCTTCAGCTATTTCCATATCGTCTATATAATATTCCCATAGGCCAACCGAATTTTCGGGCAACAGGATTTGGTTTTGCATATGAGCAATTCGTTTAAGTACTGGAGCCATTCCCATTTGATGAACAAAAGTGATGCGGCAGTCACCATCTTCACCAACTTCTTTCACCGAAAGCCAGTTATCACCACATACATGGCATGTATAAAATCGTGACTCCTGATCTGTGTCGATAAGGGAATCCCCTTGCTCTTCCACAGCTACTTCCATTGGCATCATACTATAACTTCCACAAGCTTTACACTTTAGCCTTTCCATAAGCAGATTAATCGGACTTTAACCACAGTCCAGTTGTATTCTTCAGTGATAGCGTTAATAATATGGGGTGGGTAATTACAGGGATTCACCTGAAGCTACAATAGCTTGCAAATAAGCTCTAAACTACGGGGAAATCCTTCAATTGTGGGGATTTTGCACTAACATCTAAATTAAGATAGCAAAATGGCTATCAAAAATGTGAGGCTGAGATTACCCTGTTAAAGCGATTGTGTTGGTGGTATGATGATGGGGCATCAATGGGGGGTGCTTTGTAACAAGGTTTTCACACGTAGGGTTTCGGCTAAGCCAAGATGAGCTTAACTGCAATTCAAATAAAATTTAAGCGGCCCCAATACGACAGAGACAGGCTATTGCGCATCAGCGTTTTACCCACCAACGCACAATTAACTCCACAATTCGCAGGACCAGCTTCGCTATTTCTTTCATGATGAGCTAAAAATAAATAGATACTTTTTCGTCTACGTATTCACTCCTGGGAAGATTCAGCCCTTAACATCTCCATCTGTGCAGCCGATACTCACCATGTAAACTGCACTCTATTACTCTATCTCAAATACAATGGGCCAACAACAGCTACTTCTATTAGTCTTAAGTACTGTCATAGTAGGATTCAGTATAGTATTAGGGCTCGATGCTTACACAGCCTCCGAAAGAAATGCCCGCAAGGAAATGGCAAACACCAAAATGGCAGAAATCGCCGGGAGAGCGATTGGCTGGAGAAATACCCCAAAGTCACTGCAAGGCGGCCGGAATATGGATGGTACTAGTTCTTTTGAAGGCTTTGAGTTCTCTGAGCTAGGCATATCAGAGACATCCTACCTTTTCCTACCAGATGGCTCCTGCATATCCAGCGTCGTGAAAGATGGCGGAGAGCAGCTAGACATCCAATGGCAGCCCAATGGAGACTGCGAAAGCGGAAGTGATGTCCTGTTCAAACTTGAAGTCACAGGGACCGAACTTGCCGATATCACCTATGTGACAGGGGATTATACCTGGGATCAGTAATCGCTACAACATCCCTTCAAGAACCTCGTTTGCTGAAGCAAGTGCTTCGTCAAGGTTCTCCGGTTTTTTTCCACCTGCCGTAGCGAGAGTGGGCTTCCCCCCTCCTCCTCCTCCAACTTTTTTAGCCAGTTGACCAACAATTGCACCTGCTTTTAATGCACCTTGCTTAACCAGGTCATCAGATACCGTAGCAACCAGATAGGCTTTTTCACCTTCCGGATCTACCGTCCCAAGAATCGAAACTGAATTTTCGTTGGCCCGATCCCTCAATGTTTGCCCAAGTGTACGCAAGGCCTCCATATCAAGATTCTCCAGCCGGCCCGTGATTAATTTCAGGCCCTGTACGTCTCGAGCAGAACTGATGAACTGATCTAGATTTTCCTCCAATTGACTCATTCGCTGCTGAGCAAGCTCTTTTTCGAGGCGCTTATTTTCAGATAATAATTGAGCAACTTCATCAGCTACTGTTCCCGTTAATACCTTAAACTGGGAACGAACATTGTCAAGCTGGTTCAGATTGTCATTGATCCATGTAAGAGCAGCCTCTCCTACAACGGCCTCGACGCGTCTAATTCCAGCAGCTACAGATCCTTCAGAGATTATCCGAAAAATACCGAGTTCACCTGTGGCGCCTACGTGTGTACCACCACATAGCTCAACAGAATGCTTAGAGTCAAACGTGATAACCCGCACCCGGTCACCGTATTTCTCCCCAAACAACGCCGTGGCTCCCCGGCTAACAGCTTCGTCCATCGGCACATCTCTTTCTTCTTCTCGGGGAATATTCCGCTGAATAAAGGTATTTACCTGGTTCTCCAGGGACCGTAGACGTGATGGTTCGATGCGTTCAAAGTGGCTAAAATCAAATCTTAGTCTATCTGGCGCTACCAGTGAACCCTTTTGCCCAACATGATTACCCAACTGATCACGAAGTGCAGCATGAAGCAAATGAGTCGCTGTATGGTGCTTCGTAATTTGTTCTCTTCTGCCTTTATCAACGATAGCCTCCACAGGAGCCTTTACGTCTGCAGGCAGCTTTTCTACCATATGAACAATCTTACCAGCCCTTTTCCTGGTATCCAAGACCCGAATCTCCTCGTCACCAACTGTAAGAATACCTGTATCTCCGATCTGACCACCACTCTCAGCATAGAAAGGTGTTTTGTCAAGAACAATCCCTGGAGCGCTGCCCTCACCGTCAGTAACTCTCTTGATCAACATGATTTGAGCACCTGCAACATGAAGTGTGTCATATCCTTCAAATGAAGAAGTTTCTCCTTCACGGATAATCTCGTACTCTCCAGAGTCAGCGCTTTGAACAACATCAAATCCTGAGGACGACCGAGCCCGCTCTTTCTGCTCGGTCATGAGTGATTCATACTGCTCCATATCCACTACCAACCCCTCTTCGCGCAGCATCAACTGGGTTAAATCTACGGGGAAGCCGTATGTATCGTGGAACAGGAAGGCTAATTGGCCGGGCAGTTTGCCACTAGTAGCAACCTGCTCAAATTGACGTACAACCTCCTCCCTATTCGTATTTCCATAGCCCTTTTCCAACAACGAAAAAGCTTTGTTGTCGCTCATCAATTCGCTTCTCGCCCCTTCAACATCCTTGTTGTCTCTAAATGTCTTGATGTAAGGGGTAATTAAGCCAAAAAAGTTTAGTCCAACCCCTAGCGTTTCAAGGAAGCTCTTCTCCTCTGCCTGTATTACACGGGCAATGTAATCTCTTTTTTCGACAAGCTCAGGAAAGGAAGGGCTCATTTTGTCGACCACAGCATCAACAAGCCTGTACATAAAAGGCTCCTTCAAACCAAGTGTTTGATACCCATAACGCACTGCCCTCCTCAAAATACGCCGAATCACGTAGTTCCGCCCAACATTTCCTGGCGGCACATCATCTGCAATACCAAAAACACACGTGCGGATATGATCAACGATCACCCTCATTGCGATGCGGTATTTCTCACGCTTCTCGACACCTACGCCCTTCATGCCATCATACCCATCCACTTCTGCGAGGGGAGAAAGCTCAGCTAGCCTTTGGAAGATGGGTTCAAACAGATCCGTATCATAAATGCTATTCTTGCCCTGCATAGCAGCAACCATGCGCTCGAATCCCATACCGGTATCAACATGCTTAGCCGCCAGGGACTCAAGGGGCGCATCTATGTGCAAGTTATACTGTATGAACACCAGGTTCCAGATTTCAATGACTTCTGGATGATCAGCATTTACAAGTAGCTTTCCGTCTTTGGCAGCGCGATCCTCATCACTGCGTAGGTCTATGTGAATCTCTGAACACGGCCCACAAGGCCCTGTTTCTCCCATTGTCCAGAAATTATCTTCAGATCCAAAGAACAAGATATGGGAAGGATCTATGGTCGTTTCGCTCTTCCAAAGCTCAGCGGCTTCATTATCCTTTTCAAGCCCAAGCTCTTCGTCGCCCCCATGAACCGTTGCATACAGGCGACTCGAATCTATCCCCCATCGATCAACCAGTAACTCCCACGCCCACGAGATTGCTTCTTTTTTGAAGTAATCTCCGAAGCTCCAATTTCCAAGCATCTCGAAAAAAGTGAGGTGATAGGTATCGTACCCAACTTCATCAAGATCATTATGCTTTCCCGACACCCTCAGAATCTTTTGAGTATCCGCTGCGCGTACATAAGGGCGTGCTCCTGTACCTAAAAATACATCTTTAAACTGGGCCATACCCGCTACAGTAAATAGAATAGTCGGGTCATTGTCAGGCACCAGAGAAGCGCTAGGTACTATCTCGTGCTCTTTTTCTTTAAAGAAGCGTAGAAATTCAGTGCGAATTTCCTCAGAGGTTGTAGGAACAGGCATGATACACAGAGAAGTAATTTCGAGTGTTTCAGATAAAAGTTGTCTAAACCCGCCGGGAGAGCTCCGGTTTCGTCTGTTTTCATGCAGAAAATGTGTAAAACAGGTCTACCAAATCCACTGTTCAACAAGAAACAATTTGGGCCGATACATGATATTCATACATAGCCTCAATTAAACCTGTTTATTTGTAACTTCTAGCGCATCCTGACGTAGTTACTATTTGCGGACTTATCAGATATAAAAATTGTTTTAAAACTTCGCCATGAAGAAAAAAATATCTACCCCAAAAAAGGTTGCCTTAGCTATTCTTGGAGCACTCACGATCCTCACTCTCGTAAACCTCATCGAAGCGAGTGTAAATAAATTTAAAGGCGACAACCACGCATTTCATGTCGAAACCCACAACGACCACTTTGTACACGAAGATCATGACTTCAACCCAGACGTTGATGTTGATGTTGATGTATCGATCGATGATCTCGATTTTAAGGTAGATATCAAAGAAAATAAGATCGTTGTTAAAAAACATAAAAAAGCCGTTTCCTTTGATGGCAAAGCTGAAGGCGAAGTCATGAAGGAAAGATCCTTCGATGTCAGGGAAGGTGAGTTGATTTCAGTGGAAGTTGGCGATGCTGATATTATGGTCCGCACACACAATGAGGAAGAAGCACGAGTCGCTATCTTGCTTGACGCCGACAATATGCGAAAAGCAAAAGAGTACTTTGAAGACCAAAACTTCGAAATCACGTACGAAGGGTCCGCAATTTACGTCCGCACCAATCCTGTAAAGAAAAATTACTCCTGGGATATTTCAGGTGGCGCTGAGATCACCATTGATCTTGCAATACCTTCTGTATTCAATGCAGACATTAGAACCTCAGACGGTGACGTGGTGATGAGCGCGCTTGAGGGAACTGTATCGTTGCACACATCAGACGGTGATATTAGCACGAAATCCATTACGGGGCCATCTGTTAGCATTCGTACCTCAGACGGCGACATTCAAACAGCTGTTCTCGAAGCCGATAACATCCACATCCGAACATCTGATGGAGACATTAGTGTGGAAGACTTATCAGCAGACGAATTACTGATTCGTACCTCTGATGGCGACATCAAAGGAAACACGATAATTGGCCAGGCTGCTATTTCTACTTCTGATGGTGATATAAACCTTACAAGTATCGAAGGCGACGAAATAAATCTGCGTACGTCTGATGGAGAAGTGTTCGTTGATCAACTCGTCGGGAAGGTTTCTAAGATCCAAACCTCAGACGGCAGCATAGTCCTTCGTGATGTTAGTGGTGACATTACTGCTAAAACATCAAGCGGTGACCTTAAAGTATCGCTTGACAAAGCAACCAATGTATTCCTACGCACCGGTGACGGCAACATCTATGTTGATGCTCCTTCTTCTTACGCTGCTACGCTTTATATGAAAGGAGAAAACGTTCAAATTGACAATGGATTTAGCTTCTCAGGCGAAATCCTGGAGAATTCAGCTGATGGAACTATCAATGGCGGTGGCTACAAGTTTGAAGCCCGAACCTCTGATGGAGAGGTGATTTTTCGAGAAAACTAGTTGAGTTTTCTGCTGAAAAAAGAACGAAGTATTGATTCATGCCTCCCATTCCCCGAACTTTGGGGGTATGACGAATAACTCCCACACAGCAGCCATCCAAAAGGAAGTCAAGGCTATACAGAAGAAGTTTGACGTTGCTTCATCAGGTCGTTTGTTTATAAGCGTACCTGGTGCAGACCTCGACTTATCTCCAAACAGTTCAGAGAAGGTCACTGTTGATGTATTTGTAGAAGCGCAGTCAAAAAACGAAGCCCTTGCCATTCTTGAGCGAATTCAGTTGCGCATTCGAGCCATTGACAAACAAACTGTCAGAATTGAGTCCCGTTCTTTTTATTCCAACTCGTTCATGGAGTGGAGAGCGGATCAGGGCTTTAGTATCAGATTGGAAATTGGATTACCCACCTCGTTTAATGTTGACTTACAAACTGCTGGAAGCCACATACAAATCGAAGGCATAGATGGCAGGCAGACGATTCAAGGTTCTGGAGGATCATTAAAAGCCCGGAAGCTTCGCGGCAAAGTAGAGATTTATGGATTTGGGTGTGATATTGACTTAGAAGATTTCGAAGGTCAAAAGCTTTCCCTTGTTGCAGCTTCGTGTAAGCTGGAAGCCCATCAAGTCAAATCAAACAACATTTCTGTAAGAGCTTCTAGCTGTAAGTCGTCTCTTTCTAGCTTTGAGGGCCAGACTTCAGTCTACCTTCATAGTGGCGAAGCAACAATTCGCTCCATGTCAGGCTCAGTGGAAGTACAATCCCAGTCTAGCCTACTACACTTTTATATAGATCGGGTAGATACAACCAACCTGGCCGTGCGAGGAGGTGAATTAGGTCTTCACATAAAAAGAGAGGTCGAAGCTCACTTATTGCTCGAAGGCCAGCATCTCTCCATTGATGATTCTCTAGCATTTCGTGGAGAGAAATTGGAAGACCGTATCGAAGGCTCGCTCAACAAAGGCAAGAATCCTCTTCATGCCCGTGCTTCGGCAGCTCCTATACGATGCCAGGTAATGAGTTAACCGCACTTTTTTTCCTATCTTTTTGTTACTGGATCCTTTTTTCGCTACGAAGTGGTCATTCATTCCCAACCACGGGTAATGAATGCAGTAACATCGTTCCGATTTACTGTATACCAACCACCTCGATAGTTTAACCTGGAACCAGTAACTGTGATTAATCCTCAAATTGCCACGAGAGAGCGTTATTCGGTGATGCCAAGAGAAGAAAAGGATAGTAACACTGAAGGACCGGCTTCGTCACGACAATTGGCAGAGTGGTGTGAAAAGCTTAGAAACTCCGATCACAGAGCGTATGAGGAGATTTTCAGAACGCTTTATGACCCCCTGCTCAATTATGCAGTCTACTTGACAAAGAGCCGGCCGGTTGCGCTAGACATCATTCAAGATGCTTTTCTCAAACTGTGGGAAAAACGAGCAACGCTGAATCCAGATAAATCTGTCAAAGCACTATTGTATCTGATCGTGAGGAATCTCGCGTTTAACCATAATCGTGATACTTCTAGCCGTTCTGCGAAGTTATCCGATCCAATTTACCAACCACTACCTAATGATCCCGGTCCAGAAGAAGCATTTAAAGCAAACGAACTGAAAGAGAAGATTGATGGCTGGATAGACTCCCTACCAATCCGCCAGCGTGAAGCGCTCGTTTTGAGCCGCATGCAAGGCCTCAGTCATGAAGAGATCGCTGCTGTAATGAATGTTTCTCCGCGTACTGTCAATAATCATATTGTAAGAGCTCTTAAATACATCCATGGCCAAGTCCAGGGATATGAGCCAACCTTACTTAAATCATAAGATGTACTCAAGTAACAAGAAATATAACAATCCAATGCCGCTTCCTCCTGAAGTCATTGAGGCGCTGGATCAAGAGCCGGAAGAACTGGGAGACGAACTCCGGCGCGTTTGGGACTTGACGGGCACTGCTCTGGTAGGTAGTACCTCACCTTCTCAAGAAGTTGATGAGATGTGGGCCAAAATTCAGGCTAAAACGCTCATCCCACTTCCTCCTCAGGTAAATGAGGCACTGGATCAAGAACCGAAACAGATGGGAGACGAACTCCGGCGTGTTTGGGACTTGACAGGCACGGCACTATCAGGCAGCACTTCATCCCCCCAAGAGGTTGATGAGATGTGGGCCAAAATTCAGGCTAAAACTCTTCAAGAGAGTATCCAAGTACCTTCAAGTGAGACAAAAAAGGTCTTTAAGCAAGATAGAGCTCCAAGGAAGAGATCTTCGCGGTCTCGACTGCCTGTGTTCAAGCGCCTTGTTCCAGCATTTACCGTGTTATTGCTTATCGCATTTGGAGCGTACTGGTACACGCCTGTAACGATCACCGCTGATCGCGGTGAATTGGCAGAGGCCCTGTTGCCAGATGGTTCGGTCGTCTACCTGAATAGTGGATCATCCATCTCGTTTAAGCGAGGGTTTGATGGAAATCCATTTACTAACGCCTCCGAAAGAACGGTTACGCTTAAGGGAGAGGGATTTTTTGAGGTAACTCATTCAAGTGCTCCCTTTAATGTTGAGACGTTTAATGCGAACGTTCGCGTTCTCGGAACCGAGTTCAATGTAAGAGCCTGGCCCCTTGAACCAGAGCAAGAGTCAACAATCAGTCTTGTCTCAGGGCGAGTCGGTGTAAGTAAAGCAGATGCAACTGGAAACCAGATTATACTAGAGGAACCTGGTCATACCGTAGTTGTTCGCAACACGGACTCACTCCCAGCTGCTCCTTCAATGCAGAACATCAATTCTGTCATCAATTGGAGGGAACGAGGTCTTTCGATCAAGAGCAAGACACTTGTAGCTGTCTTTGACGAACTTGAGAGAAGGTATGATATAAAGATTTCAGTTGAAGATACCCAGATCCTGAACGATTCTCTCACTCTCTTAATGCCTAAGCCAGAAGACTTAGAGTCTATACTGAGTGATATTTGTATCGAGAAGAATCTTAAATTCAGGAAAACGAGCCGTGGGTATGTTATTTATAGATTAGAATCTTAGATTATCCTTCCCCCAAGGAAAGCAGTTATACACTTCAAAATCCACAGCGATGAATATATCCCTAAAAATCATCGTAGTGCTCTTTTTGATGATGAGCGCCAGCGCCAGCTTTACCCAGGCGCAAACCTCAGACTCTGAGAAGTACACTATTATTTTTCGCGACGCGCCATTGGATGATGCGCTGGAGCAATTGGTTACAACAACCAAAATAAACCTCCTGTATAATCCTGACATCATCGAAGGCATAATTGTATCCTGTTCTGCAAAAAAAGATAAACCTGAATCAATACTCAGGTGCCTGATTAAAGACGCTGATCTGGATTTTTACCGACTGTCATCAGGAACGTATGTAGTAATTGAAAAAGCTGAGGAACCACCAAAACTTGGCAATCTTGCTGGGATAGTCGTCGATAAATCTACAGGTGAACCACTACCCTATGCGAATGTATTGCTCTCAGATGCTTCAGTAGGTACCGCTACCAATACAGCAGGCATGTTCACGTTCTCGTCTCTTTTGACAGGCCCGCATGAAATTGTAACTACTTATATAGGCTATCAGTCCTCCCGAGATAGTGTCTGGATCCAACCTGATGGCAGATCTCGACAACGTATTGAGCTTGAGCCATCTGCTATTGTAGCCGAACCCATCATTGTTAATGGTATACATCAAAGGCTACCTTCTGAAGGACTTGGAAAATCTTCTAGAGATCAAAACGACTTTCAGGTCCCCAGCACATTGGGAGGCGGCGATCCCATTTATAGTGTTAGTTCAGTAATGAATGTTGGTGTGAGGCCTCCGTTCGTTGATTTGCATATTCAAGGTGGAGCAGCTGGAGAGCACCTTACTCTTTTAGACGGCGTTCCCGTATTCGAGCCGATCAGCCTTGGCCGGATGATGGGTGCGTTTAGTCCTTTAGCAATTGGACGCATCACGGTTCATAAGGCTGGTTTTGGAGCCTCTGTCGGTTCTCAACTTTCTGGCGTGCTAGCCATAGAGCAAGATCTTACCTCTAATGAGTACCGTGCCTTTACGCTACAGGTTGATCCTCTTAGCATAAATGGCCGGGTTAATTTTAGTGTCGACCTCCCCGGAAGCGCATCTATGGACTTTATGACCTCGGCACGAACTAGCTACTGGGATATATTTCAATATACAACGCTTAACAGCCTTTTAGAGGACTGGAATACTGTAGACCCCCTCCTCTCGGAGACAGCAATAGGCTCCCTTGAATCTGACAAGGCGTTGTTCACACCGCATAGACACGGATCTGATGTATCCTTCTCAGATATTCATGCGGCGTCATCTATTACTATCAATCCTTTCCATAAACTATTTCTTTCCTTCTACCAGGGAAGCAATGAAATTGGAAGCGAATTACTTTCCTCGGAATCGGCTCAGGCTACAAACGATGCCTTTATTCTTCTGACTCGGGACTATTACGACTGGGCGAACACTACTGCGCAAATTCGACACAACTGGCTTATGGGAGCTCGCACTCTAGGTATGCTCCGTTTGCGAAACAGCTTGCACTCCCTGCATCACAATTACCAGTTCCGTGATAATCAAACCGCCCAAATCCCCGAGGGATCAGACGTTGCCTTTATTGAGCAGACGCTAATAAATGAATTAAACCAGGATGGTACGCCGGCTGATCGGAATCGCATCAGAGAAACGGCCCTAGAAGGAAATGTAGATTTTAGCCTGGATGCTGGCAATCATCTACAAGTAGGCTTTGAATTAACCCAGATAAATAACAGCTTCAGCCTGAGTAGTCCCTTCTTTATTCCATTCTCGCACGACTTTGATGGCTGGCGATCTGCTGGATTTGTCCAAAATACGCTTTCAATCGGTCTGAAAAGTGTCTTGGAAATTGGATCTCGATTCACCTATATCCCGGATCGATCCACTGTTTATGCAGAACCTCGTGTATCATTCCGTCATGACATCCCCAATACAGAAACTGGATCGTATTCTTTCCAATTTGCAACCGGTTTGTATCGCCAGTTCACCAGCCCACTTGATCTGAGTAACGCAGGCCCGAGCGCTGCTGTACCGTCAATTCGATTCTGGATCCCGAACGATGAAACCGTCTCCCCTACTCGATCCATACATGTTGCTGGAAACATCCTCTGGGTACCTCAAGAAGATACTCAGGTGCGCCTGGAAACCTTCTACAAGGATCAGCCTCGCATTCTTGAGCTCGACTACATAACGCTGCTTACCGACCAATCTAAGGCTGGACAATCACTAAGCGCGGACGAACTAACTGATCCTGCGAAAGGATATTCCTATGGCGGCGGCCTTTACCTGGAGAAAAAGTTTTTGAAAGGGGTAAGCAGCATGCAATACAGTTACAGTGTTGCAAAGCGCAGATATCCTAATCGTTTTGAAGACAACCGAGTTCAAAATACACCTTGGAATGAACCTCATCGATTGACCTTCGCGCAAGATGTATTCATCACCCAGGAAATCACGGCACAACTCCGAGCCAATGGCATATGGGGCCGTACCTGGGGATTCCGTCAGACTTACTACGATTATCTCGCCGCCCATAACGGGGCAACAGCATACGAGCCTTTTGTACTAAACAACCCCTCTGACGACAAATTACCTCCCATCTACCAGGTTGACGCTGGAGTATCCTACGAAAGAGCATTCAAAGACGTACGCGTCCAACTCCGTGCAGACGTACTAAACGTTCTTAACCGGGACAACGTCGTTGACTGGAGCCTTGTAAATAGGACAAACACCGAATCGTTTGAAAAAGTAGAACGAATCATGCCCGGTATCACGACAGCTCTGTCATTGAGGGTTAAGTTTTAATACTTAAAAACGCACACAACCCTGGAATTCGGTAGAGTGTACATTGGGTTCTTTGGATCAACCCTAACATCCAGTACTTGTCATCCTGCGCGAGCGGAGCGAGGAAGGATCTTTCTGAAACGCAATTTAACTAATTGTTGCATACGTTTAAGTTGTGCATGCCCAGATTCTTCGTCGCTACGCTCCAACAGAATGACAGGGTTTAGAACAAGGACGCTCTTATTCTGCCCACACTTCAGTCACCCAACTTCTCAAACGCAGTAGGCCCGAACGAAGTAACGTAAAAAGACACCGCGTTCATCTCATCCCTTCCAAAGAACACTTCCTTCTTGCCATCATCCCTCACAAATACATCAGCTTCTTTAGTAGGGTAATACGACTCATCATCAATCCTTAATCCGCTCGTTGTAGCAGTTACGGCCATAGCATTACCTCTTGGCCAGGCTCCTTGAGCAAATTCTTGCATTGAACAGGATTGGCAATAGATACCACGAACGTAATTGCCTTCGTAATCACTGAGATCGCGGCCGTTACCAGGGACTGCCTCGGCAACGTCAGCTTTTGGCTGCTCTTCATAAAGAGCCTCAAGAATAGCTTTGTTGATCCTGGTGCCAAGATGTACAGGACCTCCTCCGGCCTCCCAGTTTCTGTTCGTTGATATAAAAACGCCGACCTTTTTTTCAGTAAAGATCTCCATCAGGGTCCAAAAGCCCAACATACTTCCTCCATGCCCTACAGAATGCACGGCAGGTCCATCAGGCGGATCAACACTAGGTGACTCCCACAAGCTGTGCGTAATGCCTGTAAACCGGGGATGTGGACGAAACTGGGGAGATAATACTGCTGATGCTTGTTTCTCGCTAAAAAGTCGTCCTGTTGAATTTGCCCCTCCCCCCGTGAGCGCTTCGAGTAAGCGCGCCATATCCGAAGGCGTGGCATCGATCGACGAAGCCGGCGTTGTTACATAGACTTCATAAGGTTGCGCTTCGTACTGGCTGTTGACCCAACCATAACCTAGAGCAAGGTTTTCGATATTCGCTTCATCGGCCTCTACAAAACTCCTCTTCATTCCTAGAGGACCAAACATCTCCTGCTGCATTGCCTGGCTGTATGACAAATTAGTAGCACGAGCGAGGACCAATCCTGCGAGGCTAATGCCATAGGTGTCGTAGCGAAATACATGTCCGGGCCGAGTGATAAGCCGAAGATTATTGTCACCCAAGAACTGAGCCAGACTTGGCCTCTGCTTCTTTCTCTCTGCAAGCGGCCTCTCCCAATCGTAGATGTGCCGGTTAAGTCCGACTTGATCAAATCCACCTGTATGCGTCAAAAGGTGTTCAACGGTCACGGGTTGATCGATACCTTTCGGGTTGCTGATTTGCTCAAAATAGGCACTGACATCATCTTGATAATCGACTCGTCCATCGTCAATAAGCCGGGATAACGCCAGCCCTGTGAGGGCCTTCGAAACGGATCCAATCCTAAAGAGCGTTCTATCAACATCAACGGGTTGCTCAGCGTCTATATTTGCAAGACCATATCCACGATTTATGATCGTCTTGCCTTCATGAACAACAACTACAGCAACTCCCGGCAGATGCGTTGCCTCCATCTCTTCGGCTACAATAGCATCAATAGCAGGCTCTAAGTTACTGAGAATACTTCGCACATCGGACTCTCGCCCAGAATCAATGTCCTGACTACTGGCACAGGAGATCATGGGGCCGGAAAGAACAAACAGAAGTAAGTACAAAACTCGAAGTGGGGTATACATAAGACATCTTGAAATAAGATTAACAACTACTCAACTGCTCACTTCCTAACGAAAACTCTATTTTCGTGATGCACTCCTTCTTCTGAATTGCTCACCCCTTGCATGAACGGCTCAAAGAATATCCAACCACATAAAAACCGAAGTTTGTATGTGGTTGTACTTAGCTCCCAGACAACCGGGATCTCACATGATCTACTCTAGTCCGCCCGATTGGTATTTCTTCGCCAGACGCAAGAATGGCGCTATACCTGCTCCCTTCCCGTACTTTTATTTGTACAATTTCGTCGATCCTAACTACATACGACCGGTGAATACGTTCAAAACGTGGAGGAAGGACATCCATCAGGCGGTCCAGCGACTTCGAATGGACACGCACCTTTCCGTCCTTAAGGACAAGCTCTGAATAGGCTCCAGCCGCGTGAACAAAGGCGATGTTCGATACAGGAATAATATCGATCCGCCCAGTAGAACGCACAGCAAGAGACACAGCAGGGTGGCTTGCTCTGGCTCCTTGCAATCGGGTTACCGATTTTCGAATGCGTTCTTTCCCAAAAGGCTTTCCGATGAAATCCAGCACGCCTATTTCGAAAGCCTCCAGGGCTCGATCGGTGTGGGCCGATATTACAACCGTGTGAAACGCCCTGGCTGCTGCATCTTTAACCAACTCAAACCCATCCTCCCCATTTAGATTTAGGTCGAGAAACACAACGTCGACTTCGTGTTCGCTAAGCCATTGTTCAGCTTCTCTCAATGAAGAGCAATGATGCAGGGTGGTTATATCGGCACCCAATACCTCGGTAAGCAATCGTTCTAACCGCCTTGCAATTACCAGTTCGTCTTCAACGATCAATACTCTCATCACATCAGTCCTGTAGCTGGTAGTTCAATATGAGTGACCCACATCCCATTTTCTGCACCAGAGCTCAGTTTCCATTCATGGGGTGCAATCTCTTGCAAACGAGCCTCCACATACCGGAGCCCACTTCCACTGGATTGCCGGTCCTTCGATTCTCCCAAAAAGGGAGTTTCCAATACCAGGTGACGCCGGTTCGCCTCAAAAAACTCCTTGAGCATAAAAGTAATCTCTCCAGGCGGATAGGCATTATGCGTTACGGCATTTTCTACAAGCGTATGAATGACAGCTGGCGGGATCATTTTACCTTTGTCCACTCCTTCATCATGCAATTCAAATATCACCCCATGCCGATACCCCATCACTTCCAGGTGTGCTTTACAAAGTGCCAACTCCTGCCCCATTGAAATCAACCGGTTTCCAGACACGTCCGAAAGCTTCCGCAACTCAGAGGCCAGTGCTTCGATCGCTTTTGCCCCCTGTTCTGGGTCCGTTTCCACCCATTCTATGATGGATGTTAATGTATTCATCAAGAAATGAGGCTGAAGGTGTTTTTTGAGGAGTTGATTTTCAAGCCGAACTGCTGTCGCCACAGCTACAGCGTGTTGTTTACGCTCTTCTCTAATTTGCAGACTAACAGACGTAAGTAATCCAACAATCAATAAACCAAATGCTGGAAAAAAAGCCTCTTCCATGAAATCATACCCGCTTACTATCAGGGTTACCAAACAAATCACAACACCGGTCAACGCGAGGTAAGATCCAGAAGCTCCACGCAAAGAGGCCCACCCCGAAATACTTAACGCACTCAGCAGAGAAAATACAAAAGCAACGTAGGTCCCGGTTTCATGATCTTCTATGAGCAGTAGAGCGAGACTTAGTATGACGGCAAGAGCGCCAATCACTATCCATTTTTTTGCGATTCGAAACTGATACGCGAACGTAGCAGAAAGCAACAAACCGACTATGCCCGTCAGCACATCAATCAGGGAGATACGTAAAGCATGATAGTTGTAGGTATAGCCTATCAACGGCCTCCAACTTTCAGCAGTGAGTAAACCAGCAACAGATAGGCACAATAACGAGGTTAGCAGATAAGGCAGCCTCCGATAATCGTTAATGAATAACACAGCATAGTAGAGTGCGATCAGAATAAAACCACCCAGAAAGAAGAGAGGTATGATTCCTGTATTAAAGCTCCCGCCAACAAGATCACGGTATTCCCCATGCTCAATGGCCATGCGAAGCCCAGTAATGCTAGAAGGCTTATGAAAGTTTGATATCCGAACAGCAACCACATGCTGCCCTGGAGCGGAGAGCGAATCGGGGATCCGAAATACACGGTCAACTGGCCCTACAACCTCCGCTTCTTTATCCACCCCAACACGTCCTGCACTACCTATTAACACACCGTCCCAATACACCTCTCTCGCGACGACACCCGCTACACTTAGCCCCAACGTTTTCAGTTTTTTCGTGCGGATGGATTGCCGGATCCACATAATGCCAGTAGCGTCCTGAATACTCAAAAGAGCGGCCTCATCCCAACCCGAATCATCCCAATCTGGAGCAGCCCATTGTTGATTATCTCCCTGCTGGTAGCGCACTACGCTATCTGCATCTCCTTCGACAGCACAACCTGCTAAAGCAAAAGCTAAGATAAGTATAGTTAGACGATGGAATAACACAGGGCATCTCGAGGCTCTTGTCCCACATTTGGATGGACAACCCAACGCCTGAGCCGCCCCTCGAATTCAAAGCCGGCCCGTTCTAGGACTTTCGCTGATCCAGGGTTCTCGAAGTCGCATACCGCCCAGACCCGATAAACATCGGGTTGATCTAAAAACCAGCGGCTAAGTTTGGACACGGCCTCTGTCATAAGGCCTTTGCCCCAGGCATCGGGCTTAAGGAGGTAGCCGAGACCCACTCTGTATCCCGCAGGGTGGGCTGCAATCGAACCCAATGCCTCACCGGACTCTGGGTCTTGAAGCATCCACACATACCGCTTCCGACTCTCCCACTCCGATTCACAACGGGTAGCATACGCAATGGTCTCCTCGATCGACCTATGTGGCTTCCAGACAAGATATCGAGTCACTCTCTGGCTCTGGGCCCAACCTTCAAAGATTCGTTCGGCGTCAGACAATCGAAGCCGGCAAATCAGGAGACGTTTAGTCTCAAGGACTTCAGGTGGGGTTTGCATGGGTTTACCTAACACATAACAGGGTTCTTTGACTGCCTAGCAGTAAATAGTTATGGAATATATGAACAAAATGCTGCCCAATCCGCTTCTCATGCTTCGGTCAACTACTGGAGAACTTCAATCCGCCACCTGAATTCCTCCTCAAGCTTCTCGCTCCAACCCGTTTTTTCGAATTCGATACGATGATCACTATTCACAAACCATGTAGTAGGGAAAGCATAAATATTGTTCTCACCTACATACCCATTGTCTAAAAGCACGACGAAATCGAACTCGTTTTCCGCCATATACTGCCTCACATCATCTGGATTTGTGTCATTGTTGATGGTTAGTACGATCACGTCGTCGTCTGACTTGTATTTCTCATGTAGATTCTGAAAATCTGGCATCTCAGCAACACATGGACCACACCAGGTGCCCCAGTAATTTATGATCAGTTTTTTGCCAGTTGCATCTGCAGAAGACCATGTATTGCCGCCCAAATCTTTGAGACTTATGGCCGGCATGAGGCGTGCATCCTCAAGTTGCTCAGCCAGTACCTTTTCTTTGCGCTGCACCTGATCACGCTCTTCAATGGCTAATAAGAAAGCATCGAAGCCTTCCATCGATCCCGTTTTTTTCTGGTATATACGCTGCAAGGCCGATGTATTCTGATTTATACCCATCGTCTGCTTGGTAGAGCCGCGCAAATAGTAACTCTCTGCCAGCTCAAGATCCGCGAATCGATTCTCAGGTATGGGTGCTTGATCACTACTTAAAAAGGCAGTATGGTCTTCGTATCTTGACTCATAGATTTGTCCAAGTCGGTGATAGATTTCCCATCTATCTTTTGACAGGTCAAGCGACCGTAGCAACTCTCGTTCAGCATCATCAAAGCGGCCTTCCTTGAAATACACCCACCCTAACGCCTCTACCATCATCGATTCCATCCACCTCAAGCCCTCATCATAATCCGCTTCCGTTTTGTAGATATCTTGCTCGTTTTGTTCATCTATTTTTTTGCGGCCCTCTTCTATTCCGAGCGAAGCTATTTCGGCAGCCCGTTGAAAATGCACACCTCGATCAGCAAGAGCAATTGCTCCCTGTGCATAGACTATGTGGGGATTGAGATCCTCGTACTCAACCATTCCTTCGATGCTAGCAAGCAAATCATCTGGATTAGCTTCCATCGAATCGGCCCTAAGTGCATAGAACAATCCACGATATGCATCGCCAACCAGTGCCTCATTTTTAAATAGTGGCCGATCAAGAAACTGGCGTACGAGTTCTGCATAGGCGTGTCTTTTTACTGGATCATTGAACCCTTCACGTCCTATTTCTTTCTGGTATCTTCGATAACGTCCGACATAAACCCATTCAGCTTCTTTACTGAAAGGAGCAATCTCTAAAATCCTTTGCTCGAAGTTATCCCGTTTTTCTTCTTCATTGAGCCTATCAAAAACATTAGCAGCGCTCAAAAGGAACTGCTTTGCATGGGGGCGCACCTGCTGCATTTGCATGATATCAGTCACAAGGATATCGAGTTTCTCCTCCTCTGTGAGTTCACTAGAACCCAAAATATTCCTCCAATACAAGTAGTGCACAGGAAGCGAATTGGGAGACTGCAGTAAGGCTTCCTCTAAAAGTTCGCGAGCCTCATCAAGACGACGAACATTCATGAGCGTAGATGCGGCTAAATAAAACCCTGCAAGCGCATCCGGGTGCTGTTCTCGTACCTGCTCGTATACCTTTAATCCTGCATCAAACACTTCCTGGTTCCGGTTTCTTCCCTCCCTGGATGTTGAGATCAACGCAGCCCCTTTCAGGGCAAACAATTCAGGATCGGTTTCGAATAGATCTTCATAGGCATCAATGAACACCAATGCACTATCAGGATCGTGTTGCCTGAGTGCAAAGGCACGCATCCAGATAAAGTCGGGGTGATCAAAGGAGCGTTTCAGCATTTCGCTACTCACGTCCAGGGCCCGCTCGTCATGATCCCCATGCCAGGTCGTTGTGCCTGCCAGCGCGAACCATGACCAGGGGTCGTCGGGATGCTGATCCATCATGGCTTCAGCTATACCCAGGGCATCATCCCTCTCCGTGTTCAGCGAAAGCGCAACGGTATGCCATGCTTGCAAGGCCGTATCATTGCGACGGCTCTCAAGAAGTCGTTCTGCCAACATCACCGCTCCTTCATAGTCCCGATCAAAAAACACCTCTCTTACCTCAGAAGCGGCGTCAGTATATGAATCAGCTGGATTAACAGGAGGTTTATTGCAGCCAAGGCTCGCTAACAATAGCACTAGAGGGAAGTATTTCAAATAACGAAGCATATCCAGACGCAATATGATGGATGATCTGGGCTAAAGGGTTAAGTACTGGAGAACGACCAAGGAAATTGCAGAGAGTGGTCTCATATGAGATACTAACAATAGAATAGGCATAAATGTCCAAGTTTTCAATTTCCTGAAGCCTAATGGAGAATGAAAAAAAGGCCTTTTTCCCTGTATCTGCTGGGCACTTAAAAAGACCTCATCTTCTCTTTAACTAATTCTCTCCTGCTTCACGCAATTCATCCAGAGTTAGAATGCGAGTATGGAATTCACCTGCAAAAAAACGAACCGTATCTGCTGCTGAAGTAGATTTACCAGAGAAACTGCTACTATCAACAACTTTGAGTGAAATTCTAAATGTTCCAGTCACTTCTCTTCCACGTATAGAAGATATTTCTGCTACGTTTTTCTCTTCCGAAACTAATTGGTATGAATAAAGCACCTCATCTCCACCAGTGATTATGCGATAATTGGAGTATTCTATGTCCCCAAACGTCTCAGGAAATTTAGTCTTACGCTGCTGCTCATGTTCGCCAACCTCTAATGGAATTTCGTTCAGCGCAAGCCACTCCGTTATCAAATCACTGGAATCAAGAACAGCAAAAAATATATTGATATGCCCCTCTTCGAGATTATCAACTGCATAAGGATTAGCGGTCCATTGAACCCCATTTTTCTGTGCAGTAACCTCTCCCCAAAAAAAGCCATCTATTTCATCTCCATCTCCAAGAACGCTGCAACCATTCCAAATAGTTAAAAAGGCAATTAAAAATAAGCTTCTTAGAGCTCTCAACATATTCCTGGTCTAAATTTAGAATGCAATGTCAACTCAAAAAATACGCAATCGTATTGTTTAAGGGAATGCTGCTTCTAAAACTCTATCCTGGACGGAATACCAATACGGCCAAGTCATCCTGCTAATAATGACCTAACCTCTAAAGACTCATACAAAAACAAAAAGGGGGCCGAAGCCCCCTTTTCTTCTACTCTTTCACATAAATCCCAAGCTTCTTCAGTTCCTTCGGCTCGTCGAGGAAGGCGAGGCGAGCGGCTCTGATGAAACGAGACATCCAGGTGTCTAGCTTTTGCATGGCCTCACGGCGCTGGGCCGTTATGAGCTGTGCCTGACCAATGCGGATCTGCTGCTCTTTCATCGCTTCACCCATTGCTGTTACCAGGTCAAGACGAATGGTTAGCATCTCCGTAGTTGTGCCGTATACCGCCATTTTCTCTAACGCCTCTTCATTATTCAGCAACTCGGTGTAAAAATGAGAAGCTTGATTATACAGGCCTTCGTTAAGCCCGGACACTGGACCTGTGAGCCGTAATTGACGCATCAAGCCAGGCAATGACTTAAGTGCAGTCAATGCGATACGGCGATCAACGATAAGACGAGAACGAATTTCATCAGCAATACCTGCAAGAGTTTGCGTTGCCGCCACCTGATTGCCGTATTCGACATCCTGAGTGCTATGAAGGCGCTCTGCATCTTGTTGATATGTTTGCCCGTTGGCCATTTCAGCCTGTGTGAATCAAACCACGCTCATGCGTTCACTGATCGCTGGTTCTGATTGTACAATTTCGATTGCTTCGCGTGAAGTAATCAAACGCTTGGTTATGGATTTGCTAGGATAGTACATGGTTTTGCTCCTTGTTTTAACGTGTGAATGAAAAGTCATCGTGTGCTGTCCGGAAGCAGTAGATGCATCGTAGATATGCTGCAGTATGCTCTATGATGTACGACTACCAAGATACGATGCCAATAGTACGCCACATAGAGTTTTTAGAGCAAAATTATTGAGACTTCTGCGCTTTTGGATTAGAAAACAGTAAGCCACTAGGCAAAAACTGCTTTCTCCACTGTATTCAGGAACGATTTCGGGCCACAAAGTATCACGACGCTCTATTTCGCTCCAGCAATATGATCACCATCAAGCATGACGGCCTCATTTTCTCCTCCAACCGCTGTGTCATTAAGCATGACAGCCCTATTTCCCCCTCTATTGGCACCGTCATCAATCATGAGGCTCTTGTTTTTTCCTCCAATCGCTGTGTCATCAAGCATGACGATCCTATTTCTTCCTCTGATGACACCGTCATCAAGCATGACGCCCATGTTTTTTCCTCCAATGATACTGTCATCAAACATGACGGACTTTCTGGCCAACAACAGCCGCCGAATTGCAGATACCCTCTCTTGCATCCCTGATGAGCCAATCCCTACTTTATATACTCTATCAACCCTTCTCCACCAATTTTTATAACTGTGTTTATTTTACTCCGAAATATTGCGGCCTTTTTCTTCGCTGAACGAGCCATGGGATGCGGAATGGCCTGCCTTAATAGAATTCTGATCGTTGCTGGTTTTGTCCTTTTGTTTTTATGGATCTACTACCAGGCGAAGTTCGGCGGGTATGAGTTTAAATAAATAAAAAAAGCCGGCTGGTAGGGAATCCAGCCGGCTTTAAGGTAGGGAGAGCAATGATGAATATGTCTAGTATGTCATTACTTTATACCCCTTTCCTTTGAACGGTCTATTTGACTAACAACATCTTCTTAACAAAGCTGCCTTGAGGTGTTGTCAGGCGATACAGATACGAGCCTGTTGGCAGGCCTGCCGCATCAAATACAACCTCTGTTTGACCTGCAGCTACGTTTGAGTCGATCAATACGCGCACCTGGCGGCCAAGCATGTCATAGACTGCAAGACGTACAGGCGATGCTTCAGGTACTGTGAAAGAGATTGTTGTTGTAGGATTAAATGGATTCGGATAGTTACCTTCCAACTCAAAGCTATCTGGTACTTGTCCTTCATTTTCATCCTGCAGTGCAATGGTGTCAACCAGTGAACCTGGCTTTTCTTCATGATGCCCTGTTAAGGCGGTAATACCACCTGGAGCCATACCGGTTACCTCCAGTGTGATAGAAAGAGCATCTCCTTGTTCGCCGCCATCAACAGCATCCGATGGCGTAGCCGTGATCGTGTTTGTACCTGTTGCAAAGGTACTTCCGAAGTAATCACCACTGATGTCTCCATAGAGTGCAAACGGAGCTACTCGTTCAACACGGCTGTAGGATGTAGGCGACAGTTCAAAAGAAACCTGCTTAACTCGGTTTCCAACCTCTGCACGTACATTCAGATGGCCCGGCAATTCAGAAAGATTAAGCTCCATGCCATCTTTGAGGCTCATGATGTCTTCATTCGTATCTGCATCTACTAGTACGAACGACCATACAGCATTTCCATTGTTCACTACGGTGAAGGAAATAGATCCAGACTCAACTTCAGAGCCATTGCCTGAGGCTTCAGAAAATGCCGTAGCCGTTACCGTGTGCTCTCCAAGAGGAAGACCACAATCGAAGTAGTCCCCTTCAACATCGCCACAGAGTGCATAAGGAGCAAACGACTCAACTCTGAATGAAGCGTCATCATTTAAGCCAAATACTACACTACCCGCTTCCTGGGTCAAATTAGCCCGGATACTTACTTCCGCAGGCAGAGCACTGAAGTCAAGGGTAGCGCCTTGAGGCATTGGATCAAATGCGGCGATGGCTGCATCTGTAGACGCATCGATGAGGGTGAACGTAACACCTGCTTCAAGTGCAGGAAGCAGAGCCGTCGTTCCATCTGCAAATACAGCTAATAGACCAAAGCCAGGATCGTCAGAGGTAGCTGGAGCCAGGAAGCCTGAAGCCAGTACTGCGATGGCTGCATCAGCTGCGCCAGAAAGATCGGCCGCAAATGACGCTGCAGTGACACTGTTGTCTGCTGTTTCTACATCCAACTCGTACAATGCTGGAGGCACAGACAGATATCCATCGGAGAAGCCGCCAAATTCAAGGTCGTCAACGATAGCACCAACACCTCGTGCGATGACATCTACGCCTGGGGCGTCTGGCGCACCGTGGAAGACAACAAACTCAACGTTTCCTGATGTATTCGCGGACTCCTGTGCTCCAGTTATGAACAAGTCAAATGCAGGATTGCCAGATCGTCCAAGCGGGTCACCTGCTGCAACAATCAACAAGGTCGCGTTTGATGGCAGAACCGCATCTGCTAATGTAAATACGGGAGAACTGTTGTCAGCAGCATCAGCAGCCGTAACATCGATGGTTAGCGGTGTTTCCGCTGGAAGATCGAGGAACGGAGAGGCAGCACGGAATGCTACATCGTCCAACGCAAGGGCTCCATTTACGTAGACATCTACCAAAGCTGCTTCAGCGTAAGGCGAGTTATGCACGACTTGGACACGGGCCATTGGGTCTCCAGGAGGATCAATAGCAGGAAGCAGTGCTGTAGTACCGTCTGCAAACACGGCTAGCAGACCAAATCCAGGATCGTCAGACGTAGCTGGCGCGAGAAATCCTGAGGCCAGTACAGCAACAGCTGCATCGGCTGCGCCAGAAAGGTCGGCTCCAAAAGAAGCTGCGGTCGCACTGTTGTCAGATGTTTGAATATCTAATTCATACGCTGCAGGAGGCAGAGACAGGTAGTCTGCAGAGAATTCCCCGAAGGAGATATCATCTACAATAATACCAGCGGTACGCTCTACTACGTCTACTGTTGGTGCATCTGGAGAACCATGGAATACGATGGCTTCTACATTTCCAGCAGTTGCTGCGGCTTCACGGGCATTAGCAATAAAGAGATTGAACTCTGGATTTCCGCTGCGAGCCAAAGGGTCGCCGGCGGCAACGATAAGTAGCGTCGCATCTGTTGGAAGTACTGCTTCAGCCAGCGTGAACACAGGTGAGCTGTTATCCGGAGCATCGGCACCTGTTACATCAATAGTCAGCGGTGTTTCTGCAGGAAGATCCAAGAAAGGAGATGCATCTCTAAAGGCTACGTCATCCAATGCAAGAGCGCCGTTCACGTACACGTCTACAAGAGCAGCTTCTGCATACGGTGAGTTGTGAATAACTTGCACACGCGCCATTGGGTCAGCAGGAGGATCGATCGCGGGAAGTAAAGCTGTAGTACCGTCTGCAAATACGGCAAGAAGACCGAATCCAGGATCATCCATGGTAGCAGGCGCAAGGAAGCCTGAAGCCAGAACGGCGATAGCAGCGTCAGCGGCGCCAGCTAGATCAGCGCCAAAAGAAGCTGCCGTTGCGCTATTGTCTGAAGTCTGGATGTCTAACTCATAGGCTGCAGGAGGCAGAGACAGGTAGTCAGCAGAGAATTCGCCGAAGGAAATATCGTCGACGATGATACCAGCTGTACGCTCTACTACATCTACTGTTGGTGCATCAGGAGAACCGTGGAATACGATAGCTTCAACGTTTCCAGCAGTTGCTGCGGCTTCACGGGCACCTGCGATATACAAGTCAAAAGCAGGATTGCCGGAACGTGCTAGAGGGTCACCAGCTGCAACGATCAGCAAGGTGGCGTCTGTAGGCAGGACTGCATCAGCCAATGTAAAAACAGGCGAGCTGTTATCAGGAGCATCTGCAGCAGTTACATCGAGAGTCAGAGGAGTTTCTGCAGGAAGATCTAGGAAAGGAGATGCATCTCTAAAAGCAACATCATCCAATGCGAGTGCTCCATTCACGTAAACGTCTACAAGAGCAGCTTCTGCATACGGTGAGTTATGCACAACCTGTACTCGGGCCATTGGGCCAGGAGGCGGGTCGATGGCAGGAAGTAAAGCGGTTGTACCGTCAGCAAATACAGCGAGAAGACCAAATGAAGGGTCATCAGACGTTTCAGGAGCAAGGAATCCTGAAGCGAGAACCGCGAGAGCTGCGTCAGCAGCACCAGAAAGGTCAGCTCCAAAAGAGGCTGCTGTAGCGCTATTGTCTGAAGTTTGAATATCTAATTCATACGCTGCAGGAGGCAGAGACAGGTAGTCAGCAGAGAATTCGCCAAACGAGATGTCATCTACTATAATACCAGCGGTACGCTCAACTACGTCTACAGTAGGGGCATCAGGGGCGCCATGAAAAACAAGGGCTTCAACGTTTCCTCCTGTAGCTGCAGCTTCGCGGGCGTCAGCAATGAAAAGGTCAAAAGCAGGATTGCCGGAACGTGCAAGGGGGTCGCCAGCAGCAACAATCATCAGCGTAGCATCCGTAGGAAGAACCGCATCAGCAAGAGTAAAGACAGGCGAACTATTGTCTGGGGCATCGGCACCAGTAATATCGATAGTAATAGGGGTATCAGCCGGCAGCTCAATAAATTCGGTAGCAGCACGGAAAGGAACGTCATCAAGTGCAAGTCCACCATTGACATAGATATCAACAACAGCTGCTTCAGCATAAGGCGAGTTATGAACAATCTGCACGCGGGCTGTTTGCGCATTTGCAAACGGCACAGAAAGCATCATCGCAAAAAAGAGGAGGAGTAACGATGGTTTTCTCATGGGAGTTTGATATAGGAGTAAATAATACGTTGGTTACGACTCCTATACACAACTTCGCCATACTATGACCATCAAACGAACAAAAAAATCGTTCATTTATGCTGTTCTGAACTATTTGGCGTAATGCAAGCTGAATCAGTTAATGAACAACTATTATCCCAAACAATGTCGTCCTGCGCTAGCGGAGCGAGGAAGGACCTGGGCAAGTGCCACATAGATGAATACTGAATGCATTTTGGCGGTGCTCGCCCAGATTCTTTCGCTATCGCCCAGAATGACAGGGTTGGGGCATTCAGCATTCTATGAGCTAATTTTTCTTATAGCCTACCTAACCCTTCGGTAATTCCTTTTCAAGACTTTTCCGATCCCACTTGGAAAGCTCAGCTGCTGCCTCATACGTACTCTGTAAGAAATCTAGAATCAACTGATCGGGGTCGTCAGCTTTGCGCACTTCGCTGTAGGGAAGCACGAATTCACCAATGGCTTCTAAAAAGTAAGCTTGAGAGGGTATCGATTGCCATGTCCGAAAGCCCTCTGGCTCGGGGTAGGTGTACGAGTAGAAGGCAGGTTCTCCCAATCCCATTCCAGGCCAGAATCCCGAGCTAGAGACTTCATGAGAGTAGGCTTCCTCCATGACCCAATCTGCACAGTGTGGTACGCCACCGGGGTGCTTGGGCGCTGTTCGTCCAGAAAACCGAGTTACGGCTAGATCAAAGGCTCCCCAGAAAAAGTGAACGGGGCTTACCTTCCCTATAAATCGACTGCGGAAGACAGAAAACACGCGGTGGCATTGCAAAATAATCTGCCAACATTTTTCAACCGAATCGCGATCGTAGGAGGCATGTTGTTCGTCTTCGTCAAATAAGATGACGGGGTCCGGTAATTCGACGGGATTCTTCCAGATCGATACCGGCAGACCAAGCTGCTCCAGGGCATTCATCACCCTGCCATAAAAAGTGGCAACCGACATCGGTTCTAGTCGGAAGGATTGCGTTGCGCCATCGGTTGTTGATATGAACAGCTTGTGCTCTATAAAATTGAGATCGATCTGAAAGCCTTTGGTACCAGAAAATATAAGAGAAGTTGTTAATCCACTGGCAGTTATGTAAAGAGGCACGTGCCAGGAATGATTAACCCAGGGAGACAATGTTAGTCTTATTTTCCCAATGATCTGTGTCCAGAGGTGCAGAGTTTCGTAGGTGTCCTGCCAGGAATCCAGGGGTAGTTCGGGCCAGAGTTTATCTTGTTGCATGTTTTGATTGATAATAATTTAAGTGGCATCCGACGGCCAGAAAACGAGGCAGCCAGCCTGTGAATCATGATCCTGGACCTGGATATCCTTAGGTACATCTCGGATAGCCCAGGTTACGTAGATGTCTCCCCCTGCTCCACTAATGAGCATGGCAGAAGCTAACGCCAGATCAGGGTCGCCGATCCACATCGACCACAACCAGGGCAAAATGCCCGTAACCACCAGCGGCGCCATGGCTCCGATCCTGTACGCCCGGGCTGGCATCGGCTGATCACAATGGCAATAGGGCGTTACTGTCTTCCACTGGATCCCAAAAGAAAAAGCCGACCAGGGCAACCCGCTTGCAAATTTCCAGGCGACTGCATGTGTACCTTCGTGCATTAGCAGCAAAATGAGCGTATACCACAACCACTTCCAATTCGCCAGTCCGATGCCGTCTAATCCCCAGACTAGCAGGTAGATGCCAAAGGGAATGATGATCATCATGATCATGAGGCCCCACACCCAACCGGGTATCTCAGTGATGGGTACTGATCGGTCTTCTACTGAGAATTCTTGTGCGTGCATGTTGGTTTGAGTGATTTAAAATAGCTTTTCTTGCTTAAACACGTCCATGCGTATTTACAGATCCTTACTACTATTGGGTTTGAGGAAATTTATTGGTCGACATAATCTAATGACTAAATTCAAAGCATTAACATTCATCAAGAGTATCGAAATAAACCTTGACATACCTTAGAGAAAGCACATTTCCGTTACGAATAATTTATACTCTCCCCAACCTGCGAAGCACTTCTTTTTTGCAAACCATTCCTGCATAAGTAATGAAGCGCATACTATTCTTTGCGATCTTTTTGATCGTGCAATTATGCTCTGGGGCATATCAAAATCTTCATGCCCAGACAGCCAATAACCCAGCAATCGAGTCGCAAAGAATAAAAGCCCAGATTGATAGCCTAAAAGAAATTGAATCATTCTTCCTACTTCAACACCAGAGAATTGAAGTTGGTTTACAAGATACCAAGAATCAACTGGATTCTCTTGAAAGAAGGCTTGCAATCACACAGTCGTATCTAGTTCAAACAGAAGGCTCTGATTATTATACGCAATCGACCGTAAGAGTATTAGATAAGCCGTCTTTCACAGGAAACGTGATTGGGGAGATTGAAAAGGGAGCAAAGGTATTTGCCTTCGAGGTAAAAGAACCTTATCTGAGAGTTCGATCTGGAGAATTAATTGGCTGGATTAACCGTCGCTGGTTAGCCAAGGAGTTCCCCCAGAATGAAGCAATTAACTTCTCAAGAAATACCAAGACTGCTATTGGGGCTACAAGCTCCGGTAAAAGTAGTAGCTCTTCTCGAGTAAAAAATTGCTGCAAAGTATGTCGCAAAGGACAGGCTTGCGGGGATAGCTGCATAGCACGAAACGAGACCTGCCATAAAGGACCTGGTTGCGCTTGCCAGGGGTATTGATTAGGGACAGCAGGGTATATTGGGCTTGGAGTTGACCCGATATATCGGGTCAACTCCAAGCAGTAATAAACCGAGAAAATGAACGTATTTAAGGGCACATAAATCGATACCCTTACCAAAGGTTGAGAGATATACAGAGAGAAATAAAGGAAATAAATCCCTATTCCGACCACTATCAAAATAGTAACGATATAGTACTTGTTAGCCTGCCGCATTTCTACAAATAGGTAACAAGACTCAAATCGTTATGGATTTCATCGACCAAATCAAATCTATTGCATCTCGCGCTGAATCACAGCTAGACCACCTGGGCACCGAAGAAGCTACAAAGAACGCCCTCATTATGCCTTTCATCAACACTTTGGGTTACAATGTTTTTGACCCAACTGAAGTTGTGCCGGAATACACAGCAGATGTAGGGGTGAAGAAAGGAGAGAAGGTGGATTATGCGATTGTTATAGAGGAAAAACCACTTATTCTTTTTGAGTGCAAGCAGGCAGGCTCAAGACTAAGCAAGGAGCATACATCACAATTGTACCGGTACTTCTCTACAACTGAAGCTCGTATCGGAGTATTAACCAATGGCGTCGAATATCAGTTATTCTCGGACTTAGAGGACGCAAACAAAATGGATTCTCGCCCATTCCTTGAGTTTGACATTCGCAGTATCTCTGACTCTACAGTGTTAGAGCTAAAGAAGCTCTCCAAACAGTCGTTTGACTTGGATCAAGTTCTCTCTTCAGCCAATGAACTGAAGTATCTGAGAGCCATGAAGCTATTTTTCAATCAGCAGCTTCAGGAGCCTTCTGAGGAGTTTGCTAAGTTCGTGATTGGGAATGTGTACGACGGTCGAATGATTCAGTCGGTAGTTGATCAGTTCTCTCCACTTGTAAAACGTGCATTCAACCAGTTTGTCAATGAGCGGATTAATGTTCGGCTAACAACAGCCTTGGTTGATGAGAGTCAATTACAGGTAACCTCAAACGGGCCAGAGGAAGTAGAAGAGACAAACGGCATTGTAACCACTGAGGAAGAGATGGAAGCCTTTCACATTGTCAAGGCCATACTAAGAGAAGTCGTTGAGGTTGGCAGGATCGCACCTCGTGACGTGAAGTCTTATTTCGGTGTTTTATTGGATGACAATAACCGTAAGCCTATTTGCCGATTCCACTTCAATACTTCTCAGAAATACTTAGGCTTGTTTGATGACGAGAGGAATGAGAAGAAGATTCCAATTGCTTCTCTTGAGCAGATATATGATCACGCTAATTATCTGAAGAAGACAGTTCAGAATTACGAGGAATAAACCTAAATCAGGCCAGAATCGACTTTTCTCAGAAATGAGGATTGGGTAAAGCTAGATATACTAGTCGTTCATGCTAAGGGTAACCTTTGCCCCGTCTGGCTTACCAGATATCTCTACATACTCGATTTCGATAGTTCTGGTGGCTCCCTCCCAGGTCCAGCGTTGTACCTTCATTCCTCCAGCACCACTTATCATTCCTGCAGCACCACTTATATCGACAGATACCTTCCCAACTTTTTCTGATACCAAAGATTTGTACTCTTCGAGGAAATTAAGAACGGCTTTTTCTCCGTGACTAACAGCGTAAGTATTAAGCACGATAGTCGATATAGGAGTCTCGTCCCTAGAGGTCTTGGGGTATATTCCAGAATAAACACCAACGTCAAGGTTATCGGTATAAAAAACAGAGGAGTACTGCAATACGGGATCAGAACTGGGTTCTGTATCTACTTTTTTTGATTTTGTGCTGAGAGTTGCAGCAGAAAGCTCGTTATCCCACCATTTACATAAGAAAGCAAGAAGATTAGAATATATTGACACCAGAATAGAGTATCCTGCGCGTATATGTACATAGGCGTTGTACTTATGCGCATTGGATGATACGTGCAAGATAAAGCGGATAGCCGCTTTATTTCTACTGCGAGTTACGACCTCGTACTGATGGTGGTGAAAGCCCTGGAAACGCGCAAGGTGCCTGTTAGCATTTTCCGAAAACACGAAAAAACAGGTATCAAGTTATGAGTATTGTACTGGGAATTGGTTTATTAGTACTGGGCTTGATAGCGGCAATTTGGGTAATACTTGTGCCAAATAACATTAGCAAGACAACGAAAGATGAGATAAACAAATGGATTGAGGACGATATGAGCGATTGAGAAGATAATGGTGGGGTGATCCCATCATCAATTCACTAAAGCAACCAATCCACTTAATAGCAAGGCAGGAGAGTAGGCAGACTACATAAGGGTTTCCTGATCCCTGGATTCAATTTTTAGCGCGGTAGTATGTGCAGTGCTACTGAGATAGGGGCTTGTCGCGGGTCGATCAAAGTGGCAGGCTCCTTTCTCTTTGATACCTAACTTCAGAATTTTACGCGTTTATTGTTACCTGCATGCAAGGAGTTTGTCGCCGATGTCTCAAGTTCAAGTTCCCTGAGACCAGGCGGCAAATTCCTTTGTTCTCCTGATACTCTCCTTTGATATTCTGCGCGGTAATGATTGCATTGCTCTGTTGATCATGGCAAAGCAAAGGGGGCTTGTTGTTTTCTGAGGGCATCCGGAATCTAGCAAGCTCTCTTTTTGATACTACGACCTGCATCTACACTTTTTCTCAATCCAAGATAGATCACAGAACCAGGCACCTTATAGAAAGCAGTTCATGTGGGTGTCAGGTTCACTGTTTTTGGTGAACGGATTAAGTAACAGGAGGCTGCTAAAGGATTTGAAGGTATGAGATTAGAAAACCCCACACCCGGTTGCCTAGCAGCTATCTTACGGGAAGCAGGGAGCTGGCGGTTGCTGTGTGGGACTGCATAATAGCAAGGCATGTAAGTTTATGGAATGGTTTTAGGCGCAAGCTGGTGTAGGGGAGGGCCTTACCGGATTCTAATGGAGAAAAAAAACCTGGCTGAAATCCATGACACAGTGGCAGAAATAACTACCCTTTTGGGAATGGGCTTTTGCTGTTTCTGTAAGTTATTGCCTATCAAAGACTTAGCTCCAGATGTAGTCAAATGATTCATAGAATCGTATCAAATCTTTCACAACATACGTGCAATTTCTTTCAGCCTTTTTTCGTTAAATACAGGAGTCTTCTTTTCCACCTCAATCCTGATCGACGACTTTATGATGCACGCTGTTCATGGCTCTAATGAGTTTACAAAGACAAACTTAGACACCTCTCATAACCAACATAGTTTGTACGTAACGCTGGGGCTTGATGAACAGGAAGTGGGGTATCAGATCGTTTCTCAAGCTACCGATACCCTGGGGGAACGAACACAAATCACCCCTTCACTGTGGCAGGTTAAAACCCTTAAAAATCTGGATTGTGCATTCAAGGAAATAAATACGAGCATGCTTGATCGCAGAATTGATAGCTATAGCAGTTTGCTCGTGCTTGACCCTGTAAGCAAAGACGCCCGTTGGCATCTGCGGCAACCGTTATCTGATCTCCTCAGTGCGTATTGGGACTACCAGAATAATGTGTTCATTTCGTTTTCTGTGGGCGATACCTCCAATAAACAGCAGCGTATTATTCAGTGCATCACAGAATTAGGTATCTGGGCGCCGCTAAGTAAAACCATCTGGTATTTGAGTACGACAACCTCTTCAAAAAAGGTATTTCAATCTTTACTCAATGTTCTTGACCCAGGAGATCAGCTTTGTGTTTTTGATAGTCATGGGCAGTTAGCTTTATGGCAGGATGATGTGAGTTTTCCTTTTGCTACCGATATGGGCAATTGCCTTGTTTATTAGATTCGCCACCACAATTCACAATCTACCCCCTCTTTCACTCGCTTTACCACAAACCCAACACCAGTGGAATAAACTTGCGCATTACACATATTTTATACATATTAATACAATCTTAATTTTGGCGCATTGGTTACCTCATCCTTTACGTGTAACTTAGGACTCTATAATCCCTATCACCACTTAACTATCTAACGTTATGACCTATCAAGAACGTGCAGAAAAATTAGCTCAGATGATTGGCATGGGCCAGATGAACGAGGCCATTGATGAATTTTATGATGACAATGTGGTCATCATTGAAGCAAATGGAGATACCTTCGAAACTAGCGCAAAGCAAAAAGAACGTGTTAAAGAATGGCAAGAAGGCCTTGAAGCAATGCACGGCGGGGGCGTAAGCTCGATTACTTCAAATGAAGAGGCCGCTGTAACTGTGATCGAGTCCTATGTTGAAGTCACCTTCAAAGGAGCCCCTGGTCCTTATAAATTTGAAGAAGTAGCCGTTCAAAATTGGAAAGACGGTAAAATTGTAAAAGAGCGTTTTTATTATAATGCGCCCGGTATGTAAGTCGCTTTATTGCCGGCTTAAAGGGGTGGCTCCGAGAGGTGCTGCCCTTTTGTGTTTTAGGTTGGATTTTCGCATGGCTATCTAATGACTAAAAGTCAATTAAACCCCGGCTTAGAATCTTAAGGTAGGCTCAGGGTGTAAAATCAAAAGAAGCGTGCATGTTTTTAGTAGTGCAAGCCAGTTTTTCAATGGAAAGCTGCTGCTTTACACCGTGTCATCCTGCGCGAGCAGAGCGAGGAAGGATCTGGACAAGCGCCACATAAAAGGAATATCGCCTTCTTTAGTGTAGTGCTTGCCCAGATTCTTTCGCTATTGCTCAGAATGACAGGATTGGAGCATTCAGCCTTCTATGAATTGACTTAACATCACTGTATTTACCGAGGCGTTGTTTTTTTGAATTTGAGGTATCTGTATATATCATTTTCAACGTTCATGTGCTCCATATTGCTATTGGCAGTAAGTGGAACCGGATGCACGCATTCTATCAACTCCTCTCCCCTATGGACCCCCTCCATGCCTGATTCGCTGGTTGCGCAAAGTCCTATTATTGACCTTCACCAACTTGAGCTTACGATCCATCATAATACGAATGAAGTCCGGCGATCGAACGGGCTTCCGGAGTTGGATTGGAACGAGGAAATCTCTACTATTGCGAGAAGCCACAGCCAAGACATGGCCCAGAATGCCTATTTCAGCCATGTAAACAAAAAGGGAGAAGGCGCTTCAGAACGAGCTAGCCGGCTTGGTTTTTCAGGAATTCAAACGAATAAGAATTACGCAGTAGTCGGCATCGGTGAGAATCTATTTGCCACACATCGTTACGAGGAATACGTAGTTATCCAAGATTCTCTTCTCGATCAACAGTCGTACAAGGTTAAGTGGAAGGAGATGGATGTCATCGCCCAGGAAGCTGTGGATGCCTGGCTACAAAGTTTACCACATCGTAATAACCTTCTAAGCACCGCGTATTCGGCCCAAGGCATAGGGGCTTCTATCGGTTCAAACGGGACGGTGTTTGTGACCCAGAACTTGAACTAACCCAGCTCTTCTCAACCTGTCATTTTCAGGGCTACAGCAGTACCTCCTCCCGTACCGTGACATAAGGACGCCATGCCCCACTCTTTCTGATGTGACTTAAGCGCATACAACAGCGTTACCAGCAATCGTGCTCCAGAGCAGCCTATTGGATGCCCAAGTGCTATTGCACCTCCATTGACATTCAGCTTGTCGTAGGAGACGCCCAGGTGTTTTTTAAACAGCACGCTGCTTAAAGAGAACGCTTCATTGTTCTCGAATAAGTCGATGTCTTCCAGAGAGATATCCAGGCGATCCTCTAGCTTCTTCACGGTTCGGATCGGTGCTTCGATAAACCGCCAGGGTTCGCCGGCAGACCAGGTACCGGCTACAAATTTAGCTAGCGGCTTCAAGCCATACTTTTGGACGGCTTCTTCACTCGCCAACAAAAGAGCAGCAGCTCCGTCGCTGATCTGGCTGCTATTTCCAGCAGTAAGGACCCCTTCCTTACCAAAAGCAGGTCTTAGGCGGCCTAACGAATCATTTGTCGTCTCTGGGCGGATTCCTTCATCTTCTTTCAACTCAACCATATCGCGCTTAACCCGATATTCAATAGGAGCAATCTCATCACTAAACTGACCGTTAGTAGTCGCTTCATGCGCACGTATGTGAGACATCAAGGCCACCTCATCGACCATGTCACGAGAAACACCTTCTTCTGCAGCCAATCGTTCTGATTGAACGCCCATCGCTTCGTCTGTCTGAGGATCTGAGAGACCGTCTCTTAGAAGGAGGTCCTGGAGGCCTTCCGGATTGCCCATCAAAAACTTATATCCCCATCTTGCTCTGGAAGAAAGATAAAATCCTGTGCCGGACATCGACTCTGTTCCGCCAGCCATTACCAGGTCTGCTTCTCCCGCGCGTATCATGGTTGCTGCGGTTATCACACTCATCATTCCAGATGAACAGACCATATCAACAGCCATTCCATCTATATCAATGGGGATTCCCGCTAAAAACGCTGCCTGACGAGGCACCAGTTGACCCTGGCCGGCGCGGAGCACGTTACCCATCACATAGAAATCTAAATTCCCCCCATCTACACCCCCTCTCTCTAATGCGTGCTTCATTACGTGGCCACCTAACTGTGCAGCCGTGTGATTCTTAAGGGCGCCGCCAAACTTACCGATCGGCGTTCGTGCTGCCGATACTATATATACATCCTTCATGCTTATTCCTTCTTCAAGAGTGCTGCTAATTCCTCGGGGTCATTAACAGGCAAATTGCATTGAAAATCTTGGCATACGTATACTGTAGCTTTATCATTTAGTGCCTGCATTTGTGCTGTAAATGGAGCGATTTGATCCAGCGCATCTTTACTGTTTGCATCTTTTAGCAATAACACCGCCTGTGGCAATGAAGCATTGCTGATTACGTCCAGCAATTTTCGGGTCTCTGAAGCTTCTTTTTCTCCGACAACGACGATTTCATAGCTTTTGCTTTGCACAAAACGAAGCCCTAATAACATCGCGGTAAATCCAGAAGGTTGGCGGCGCATAGGGGCTCCAAACATCTTGAGCATTCGATCTGCTTTCTCATCATACATAGTATTCCCCGTCATACGGGAAAGTCTTAGCAGATTCATTAATGCAACCGAGTTCCCCGATGGAATCGCGCCATCATACGCTTCTTTCGTCCTTGCTATTAAGGACTCCCCATCGGATGAAGCGAAATAAAACCCACCTTTTTCTTCATCCCAAAATTTATCCAGCATCAGGCCAGTTAACTCAACCGCCCAGGCTAAATGAGCCGCATCGTACTCCACCCGGTACAGTTCAATAAGGCCCCACACCAGGAATGCATAATCATCCAGATGACCATGAATGCCAGACACACCGTCCCTGTATCGATGCAACAGCCCTTCTTCATTCTTATAAAGGGTTTCCTTGATGAATCGTGTAGCAGCTAGCGCTTTTTTAAGATGTTTATCTTCATTCCCAATAACATGAGCGTATCTTGCTAATGCAGCTATCAACAACCCATTCCAATCAGTAAGAATTTTATCATCCTTCAACGGATGGATACGCTGCTTACGGGCGTTGAATAGGGTCTTCCGAGCATTCTCCAGGGCCTGCTGGGTGTTTTCGTCGAGTTCGAACAGAGATGTTGTTAGATGAGGAATATTTGCTCCTGTGCGCTCGTGCGTAGCCTCATCTATAAAATTGCCGCGCTGCTTGAAGTTGTAGTGTTTTTTTATCAGGCTAGCCTCATCAGCAGGAAGCAACGCTTCGACTTCCGATTCTGACCATACGTAGAATTTCCCTTCAACCCCTTCACTGTCTGCGTCTTCAGCAGAGTAGAACGCGCCTTCGGGAGCCGTCATATCCCTGAACACATAATCAAATATCCGGTCCGCTACTTCTTTGTAAATGCCATTGCTGGTTACGTTATACGTTTCTATAGCGGCCAGTGCAATCATTGCCTGGTCGTACAGCATCTTTTCAAAGTGTGGAAGCAGCCATTCTGCATCTGTTGAGTAGCGATGGAAGCCAAAGCCAATGTGATCAAACACACCACCCAAACGCATTTTCTGCAATGTCTTTTTCACCATTTCAAGTGCAGAAGATTCGCCGGTTGCCTGATAATGATCAATTAAAAAAAGGAGTTGATGCGGGGAAGGAAATTTCGGAGCTGTACCAAATCCTCCATGTTGATCGTCAAAGTTTTCGCTCAGTTGTCTAAAGGCATGATCCAGTACGGCTTTACCTGGCACAGACGTATCCACTACCCACTCTGAAGCCTTGTTCAGGATCTCCGTATTCTGCCTGGCAGAATCCAGGACTTCTTGCCGGCGGGTTTCCCATATTCCCTGAACGCGTGGGATCAGGTCCATCATGCCTACTCGTCCATGCCGGCTGTATTTGGGTATGTATGTGCCTGCAAAAAACGGCTCCTTATCTGGCGTCATGATGATGGTGAGTGGCCATCCCCCATGCCCGGTGCTCAACTGGCAATACGTCATGTACACCTGGTCAATATCTGGCCGCTCTTCCCGGTCTACTTTGACGGCAACAAACACGTCGTTAAGCAAGGCTGCTACTTCGGCATCTTCAAAGGATTCATGCTCCATGACATGGCACCAATGGCACGTCGCATACCCGATTGACAAAAAAACGGGCTTATTCTCTTCCCGCGCCTTCTCAAAGGCCTCTTCACTCCAGGGATACCAATCAACAGGGTTGTTTTGATGTTGTAAAAGATAAGGGCTTAATTCCTCACTGAGTCGGTTGGGCATTGCGTGTAGTCTGGTCAATGATCATTGTGGGTTTACAGCGAACCTGCAAACTACTCATCAACCAAACTGTTCACTATGAAAAGGGATCAAGAACCTACTAGCGCGTTACGAATGTAACCGCCAACCATACAAAACCTAAAAAAATAGCCACACCGAGGATGTGACTATTAATTGTAGGAGAGCCGCCCGGTGAATTTAATGACCGTATATAGGCGCTGGTCCTCTTCCTGTTCACATATCTCCCCGTCCTCCAGATACCGCTCAGGCACCATATACAGCCGGTTTACTTCGTCTAACTCTTCTGACTGATCAAGCAGTAAAACTATTTCTAGGTCGCTTAATCGATTCCAATCCTTTGTGATAGCGATGATTTGTGGATTTCCATCATCATCTTGAAACCAGATACTCCAAACATTTCGATGAGGTAGCATATGACATGTCCTGGAAAGTAGAGTAGAAACAATGGTAAACTACTCCACGAAATCCAGGAAAGCGTCATTCTTTATATTATGTTTATGTTGTTTCTGGCTTAAAAAGCACCGGAGAAAAAGACCGCATTCATAAAAATTCTACTCGATCCGTACCAAAAAGCTCTAAAATTTGGGTTGTCCATAAAAGAGACGATACGGCCGGCCCCGCTTCGATGGGCGACAATGGCAGCACTTCCCGGCATCTGTTCGAGGCGCTCTTCTGAAATATATCCACTCAAAAGGGGATCATTGCTGTACTTGGCCACTAATCGACCTGGAGTTTCAGGTGGCTCGTAAAACGTGGTGCTATTTCTGAACAACGGTACGGTATCTCGAAATCCATACGCAATCGGATGTGTGATATCCATATCTGCCTTAAAGATGGCTCCACCAATTACTTGTGCTCCCCGGGCTGTACTGAGTTGATCAAAAGAATAATCTGCGATTAGAGAATCCAAATCGAATTCCTTTTCCTCCAATTCAAATAACTGGTTACGAATCGCCCAGTTTGTGCCACTTGAAGAGGTAATCAAGTGGCCCCCTTCTTGTACCCACTGTGCAATTTGGGTTGGCATCAGGTCACCATAAAATCCGCCTGACATGATAATGGTCGTGTACCGGCTTAAGTCAGCACTCGCTACTCTATCTATATCGAGTAGAGAAATAGGAATCTGGAAGCGTTCTGTGAGCAAGTGCCACACTTCCCCTGCATTGTACGCTGATGCACCCGAACCCGTAAGCAGTGCTATACGTGGTTTTCTCAGAACAGAGGCGGAAGGTGTTCCTAGATCAACACCACCCTGAGCAAGACCTGATTCAATCGCATATATACGAACAAAATCTTCCTCAACAATTTGATTGATCAATGATTCTGTATCTACCTTACTCAACTGGGCTCCTCGATCTCTCGGTGTTACAGGAATCACAATTGAACCTCTTGAGATGTCAACGTACTCTCCTGCTACACGTATCCGTGTTTCCTTATGTAGTACTCTTGGATGCAGGCCGGCTTGTTGCACTTTGTAAAGGGCACGCGGGGCAAAATAGCGATCCCATTCCATCACATATGCATAGTCAGACTCACCACCAATTCGTTCACCGCCATCATACTGTGCATCCTCAATGCGGTCACCAACCAGGCGGGTAGGATTGGACTCGATTTCTGCATAATCCAGGTCAAATGCAAGGGGCATCGTCCAGGTAGACACATCATAAAAGAGTGAATCCTGGAAGGCCGTCCTCGTTTCGAATATCCCTTTTACAAGACGCGCCTGCGGTTGGTCTACAGGAACGATGTATGCATTCCCTGGGCTGTACGTTATTCCATTCGATTCAACAGGACGATCTAAGCTATGGATCTCGACACGGTGGCGTAATAGCATCTGGGCAAGTGCCTGGCCACGGGTTCGGTCCCTTTCCAGGCTCACTACGTAGGCTTTGGTTTCACTTGCATCTGCAAATTGCGAAGCACTCGCATAGAAATCTCTGTAGTAGGTCAGGAAGTCGTCCTTAAGCTCTACGGCGCCTTTTAATGTAGAAAGTGACGTAGCAAACTGATTTTGCACGGTCACACCATAGTGTAACTCGCCGTTGTTTACTTCCCTGGTTAGCGCTCTGCTTGACGCTTGTTCGAACAAGATCCCAATAGCTCCATTTGCATCGGGGAAAGTTGACCCTTTACCATAGTAAAAATCGTCAAAGCTTTCTTTCGAATAGTACAGCGTCCCGATAGCATCCAACCCCTCAGCATGGTAATCAGCTAGCGCGGCAGTCAGTTCGAAATTTCTTTCTGGCGTTAGCGGGTTGTTTCGGCTTGGTATTCCCGGCATGAAAAAGAAGGAAGAGTTTGAGCCCATTTCATGATGGTCCGTTAAGATCTGGGGCCTCCAGCTGTGGAACACATCCATTCGTCCTTGTGATTCAGGATGCTGTGCAGGAAGCCAGTCCCTGTTCAAATCGAACCAGTAATGATTTGTGCGCCCTCCAGGCCAGGGCTCGAGATGTTCGCGGTCCTGAGGATCCGTGGTAGCCACTCCTCCCCTGTTTCTATTGGCCCAATCACTAAACCGGTCCCTGCCGTCGGGGTTAAATAGGGGGTCTAATATGATGATGGTGTTCTCAAGGGCATTCTCTATCATACCGCCTTGTGCAGCGGCTAAATGATAGAGATATAACACAGCTGCTTCAGAGCCGCTCGCCTCATTGCCATGAATACTATATCCTTGAAGGACAACAATAGGCATATCTTCAATCTCCTCATCCGAAATCTCATTTGGAGACTCTGACAACCGGAGGTGGTTCTCCCGAATCTCTTCCAGGCGCGCATGATTCGCGGGTGAGGTTACAATGGCATGAATCAAGGGCCGGTTTTCATATGAGTAGGCGTGCACATTCAACACAATACGGTCACTTACTTCCGCTACAGCCTCAAAATAATCGACCAATTGATGCGGAACGGTGTGCCTCTCGCCAATTTTATGTCCAAGCACCTGCTCGGGCGTTGGAATGGAGGAGTCATAGGAGGTCACCCCTTCAAGCGGCATATCAAAAACAGCAGGTACTTCCTGTGCCTGAAGTGCGATTGGAGACAGTAATAGGATAGACGCAAATAAAAGGCGAACGTGCATGCGGGTAAAAGTTATTTTTTGGTTTAGAAAGCGTCTAATGATACAAAAGCCTGATTTCATACACCATGTGGATCACATATTTATGCTCCAATTGTCCATTAATACCGTGTTTTAGCTGACGATAAGAGTAAACACCCTAATTCTCTTAAGTCTATAATTAGGATGGCACAACAATTGTTGGGTTAGACTCATGAATAAGGACGTAGCATTGGAACCCATTCAACTTAATTGCTAATTGAAAGCTTTACATATATCACCCTCGCATCTTTTAATCGCTTTTCTTTCCATCGTCTTCTCTTCAAACAGCCTTGCACAGACCCTCACTGTTACAGGAGAGCAAAAGAAATGGCATCCAGTTACTATCACGTTAGATGGCCCTCAAGCCAGTGAAGATGGTACACCGAATCCTTTTCTGGATTACAAATTCGAAGTTCACTTTTCTCTAGCAGCCGAGACCATCACGGTACCCGGCTATTTTGCTGCAGACGGGAATGCTGCAGAAACAGGCGCAACTAGCGGCAACAAATGGCGTGTTCATTTTGTGCCACCCTATGCTGGCAACTGGACGTATAGGACAACCTTCCGGCAAGGAACAGATGCTGCTCTTAGCACAGATTCTAACGCCGGGTCACCCCTTTCACCCTATGATAATCTATTTGAGTCTCTTCAAATTGGAGAAACAGACAAAGGAGGAGATGATTTTAGGGGGAAAGGCACACTTCGTCACGTTGGTGAGCACTACATGCAGTTCGACAACGGAGAATACTATATCAAAGGCGGAGCCGATAGTCCCGAAAATTTCCTTGGCTATCTAGAGTTTGACCAGACTTATAATTTAAATGGTGCCGATTATACGAAGACGTATTCCCCTCACGTCGCTGACTGGAACCCGGGGGATCCTGTGTGGCAGGGTACAAAGGGTAAGGGCATCATCGGGGCGGTAAACTACCTGGCCAGTGAAGGCATCAATTCGGTCTACTTCATCACCTTAAATATCAACGGAGATACAGAAGATGTTTGGATGTACACGAATCCGAGCGAGCGGCTACGCTTTGATGTATCCAAGCTGGATCAGTGGAATATCGTGTTTGATCATATGGATCAAAAGGGAATTGTGCTCCATGTACTGACTCAAGAAACAGAGAATGAACTGATTTTAGATGGTGGTTTTCTGGGTCGAGAGAAAATGGCCTATCTCCGTGAACTGGTTGCCCGCTTTGGTTATCACCATGGGCTTGTCTGGAACCTCGGAGAAGAAAATGACGAAAACACGGACGCGCAGCGGAAATCATTCGCTGACTATATCCGTGCCTTTGATGCTTATGACCATCCTATCGTCATTCATACGTTCCCCGGAAAATGGCAAGAAGTATACGGTCCATTTTTAGGGTATCCGAATTTCGAAGGCCCGTCTATCCAGATTGGCGCTCCAGAAGACGCGCACTGGATCACGCTCGATTGGGTCAATCAGTCAGCCAACTCGGGTAAAAAGTGGTTGGTTACTATCGACGAAGCAGGGCCCTGGCAAGACGGTGCAAAGCCTGACGGAGAAGGGAATAACCACGACCAATTGCGTCGCGAGATTTTGTGGGGCAATTACATGGCGGGAGGCGCCGGCGTAGAATGGTACTTTGGGTTTGAGCATCCCCATAGTGACTTCACCCTTGAAGATTTCAGATCGCGCGACAACTTCTGGGACTACACCCGCTACGCCCTCGAGTTCTTCGAGAACCATCTCCCCTTCCATGAGATGACAGCGAATGATGACCTTGCATCCAATGAAAACGCCTATGTGTTTGCAAAGGAAGATGCCGTCTATGCCGTCTACCTCAAATGGGGCGGGACAACCACATTAAACCTAAATGGGAGTTCTAAAACATATACCATCAAATGGTACAATCCCCGATCGGGTGGTGCCTTGGTGAACGGCACAGTACTGGAAGTTACAGGTCCGGGAACAGTATCAATAGGCCAGCCACCTTCGGATCAGTCGCAAGATTGGGTAGCTCTTGTCGAAGAAAAAGTCGATAACTTATATGGTGATGTATCCGGTGATGGAGATGTAAGTGCCTTTGACGCTTCACTCGTCCTGCAACATTCAATCGGACTTATTGTGCTCCCACAGAGCCTGGTTACTATTGCAGATGTATCTGGAAATGGCGATGTATCCGCATTCGACGGTTCTATGATTCTGCAGCGTGTAATCGAATTGATTTCATGTTTCCCAGCTGATCCGCAATGCGCAGGTAAATCGAGCCTCAATCAGCAGCGGGTAGTTCCTGACGTGTACTGGGAAGAGGCGGTAAGCGAAGACGGGAAACGCGTCCTGACTCTTATTCATCAGCCTGACAACAGTCGATCTCAGGCCTTGGATCTCAGCGTTCAGTTTGACCCATCCCGGTATACGCTGGACCGCTATGAATATACCCTCCCCTCAAACTGGCAGGTATTTACCAATGAAGAAGTCGGTCGTCTCCAATTAGCTGCTGCCGGTAGAAGAGAACACCTACAGCCCGAACTGATCAAAGTCTATTTGACTCCGGCTGTTCATACTCAAAACAGTGGCTCCATTAAGGGGCACGTTTCCCTGGACGAATCTCCTCAAGGCATTGCCACAGCTGAGGAAAACAATACTACACCGGACACTTTCGAGCTTTCAGGTAACTATCCTAATCCGTTCAACCCGGAGACAACGATCAGTTATTTCTTGCCCGATGAAGCACTTGTCAGTCTTGAGGTCTTTGACTTGACGGGACGGTCAGTAGCCGTGCTTGTTGACAATGCGAATCAAGCACAAGGAGAGTACACCGTGAACTTCGATGCCTCTTCGTTGCCAAGTGGGATTTACATTTACCGATTAGATGCGAATGGATTCCAGCAGACACGTAAGATGACGTTGCTGAAGTAGGCCTGCCTCGCTATAAATTAAGGAGCCTCTCTTATATCTACAGGGATATAAGAGAGGCTTTTTTATTTCTCAACTACGGCATAAAGAACAGCGCTCTCCCATAAGGCAGGCTCGGCCAGGGGATTAGGGCGAACATCAGTGCCAGGCAAATACTGCTGCCAATGAACATGAACATATGTTTCTTTCTATCCTCTTCTGATTTCTTTGCTCGCGCAATGCCAAAATGTCCAGCTCCAATGGCGAGAATAGCCGTTACAAAGTGTTCAGCAACAAAAAAACGAATGGCGCTATCCTTCATAGCAGCAGCCATGTCGCTAAACGCAGCACGAGTTACCGGACTTAATCCTGCGTAGAGTGCAAGCCCGAGGATAAACTGAACGTTGAGTGCCCAAAAGAACGTCAGGCCCAGCGTTTTATCAAGCTGGGTATACGATTGACCTTGGATTAACCCTATCAGGCTTCTAAACAGGACCAGAACGGCTAGCAGCAATAATACCCATCGCGTCCAGGAATGAGCAAAAAGTACAAATGTATACATAAACGAATTACGTTGATTTAAGGCTGGCGGGGAATAAGCAATAATTCTTTCTGACGCCCGTCAATATACCATGTGGAGGTGCCATCAAAAAATGCGTCTTCTTCAAGCATGATACGAACTTCTTTGTTATCCCACTCCTCAACCTTCGTCCTGGCATTGAGTTCTATTGAATATGCAGTATTCGCATATAATGGATAATCTCCTCTGCCGGGTACTCCGCCTTGTTGATCCCATAATCCAATCGTTGGACCAGCACCATGACCATGAAAGCCTATTGGATGGGTATAGATGGAAGGCGTAATTCCTTCAGCAATTGCTAGTTCTCTGGCAGCTTGCAAGATCTCGTTTCCTGTACGGCCTTCAATAAAATAACCTGTAAGAATATCCTGAAGCCGATTCCCAACAGCTAAGGCCTTCGTTAACCCAATTGGAGCTTCCGTTTCGCCTGGTTTTAGCACATAGGCATGCTGCTGGGTATCTGTATTTAATCTCAGGTACGTGATGCCAAAATCAACATGAAGCAGATCGCCTTGTATGATTACGTCTGAGGTAGGTCTTGAAGAAAAATCGCCTCTCGTATCCGGTGCTTCGGCTCGCTGAATAGAAACACTTGGGTGAAACCATGTAACCAGGTTCAGGTCTCGAATACGCTCTCGATACCACCATTCAACATCATCGGTCGTTGTTACTCCAGGTTGGATGACTTTTTCCGAAAAGCCCTCCGCAATGATTTGATGGGCGATTTTACAGATCATTGGGTAGACCTGCATTTCTGCTTCAGTCCGTGTTTCAAGCCAGCCAACGGCAAGCCGTTCTCCAGTGACGATACGCGAATGATAGTTCTCAGGTAATGCACCCAGGAATTGATCATACTCCGAGTCTGTCATTCCATCGCCCAGTGCGAATGTAGTAGAACGATTAATCGCAATTTGATCGGGATCCTTCTCCTTGATCAGCTCTGCAAGACGGCCCCATTGATCGGGCTGTTTTTCTGGATCCCATGCAGAAGGAAAAAACGAACCAACATCATACCGTGCTATCGCATACCTCTCAGAGTCAGATCCATTATCATAGAACACAAGGATGGTTCTTCGTCTTGCGGCCAACCAGGTTGCTGGCAGCATAGACTTGATAATCGGATCTTCGTTATACTCACGAGCACTGACTATCCACATATCGATATTCTCCCGCCTCATCAGCATCGGCACAACGGTATCCAACCTGTCGCCCAATAATCGATTAACTACTTCTGCACGCTCCTGCATGGATAAGATTACAGGGATGCTATCCTGAGCAGATATACCTTGTACACTGGAAAGTACAATTAACAAAGTGAGAACGGCACATCGTTCTTTCAAAAACCACATAACACAACGAATTACATTCAACTAACGAATAAGACCTATTACTACATCCATCACATTTGTATGGGTGGGTCCTGGCTTAAGTAAGGTATTCATCTCCAGGAAAAAAGTATAGGCGTCATTTGCATCCAGATATGCTTGTGGATTTCGCTTTCGCTGCATGGCCCGCGGTATAGTGGCAGGTGTTGCCCAAGCGCCTGCAGCATCGGTAGGCCCATCAATGCCATCGGTACCACCACTCAACAGCAACACTGATTTACGTGAGCTATCTAATTCAAAGGCGGCTGCAAGTGCGAGCTCTTGATTTCTTCCCCCCATCCCTTTCCCTTTTACTGTAACTGTAGTTTCGCCTCCCCAGATAAAGCAGTGAGGCGTTTGCCCAGAATAATTGAGCAAAAACTGAGCTAATTCTTTTCCGGCATCACGTGCCTCCCCTTCAATCCAGGACTCACTAATCGTCACCTGGTAATTACGATTCGTCGCTTCCCTGCATGCAGATTCCAGGGCCAACTTATTGGATCCAATCAGGAGAGTCTTCACTTTCTGATACAGTGGATCATCTGGAGCTGGTGTATTCAATGAAGGATCATTGCACGCTTTGTTTAAATAATTGGATACCGATTCAGGAAGATCATCCCATAAATCCAGCGCTCGCAGCACACGCATTGCATCTTCAGGACTTGAAGGATCGCCTACAGTAGGGCCGCTCGCAATCGTGCTTAAATCATCTCCTACTACATCGGAGATTACAAGGGATACAACTTCTGCTGGCATTGCCCTTCTTGCAAGCCGCCCCCCTCCCATCATTGAAATGTGCTTCCGGACCGTGTTGAGCGCTTTGATATCTGCTCCTGAACGAAGAAGGTCGTTTACAACACGCTGACCTTCTTCTATCGATATCCCAGGGGCAAAACAGGTTGTTAACGCAGAGCCTCCGCCAGAAATCAACACGATCAACAAATCGCCTTCCTGGCAACGATCGGCCAGTTCTAGTAACACTTGCGCTGCATCCTCACTGGTCGAATCAGGGACGGGATGTGCCGCCTCAAGCACATGGATTTTTTGCGGTGTTTTGTTGGGATAAGGGAGCGTATCTGAATACCCCCTTGGTATAACAATACACCCTTCGTGAATGGGTACTTTTAATTCATGCTCTACCGTAGCGGCCATCGCCATTGCCGCTTTACCCATGCCTACAACATAGATATTGTTATAGTCACTAAACGGCTTTTCCACAATGCTTTCCCATTCAATTCTTGAAAGCAGAACGTCAGCCTGTACTCCTTGAACCGCAGCCCGATAGATCTGGCGGGCGTCATCAATCAAACTTTGCAAAATAGTGGGGTTGTTATGGGAATACTCTTTCGTGAAAGCGATACATACCCAAAAAGGGTTGGGCCTAGAACGAATTTAGCCTCATCACGTATGTTTGCTTAAAGATACATCGCTGAATGATTCTATGAGAATGAGAGAAATTTCGTGCCAAGCTTAAGGAGATCTATATTTTTTTATTTTTTCAGCCTCATTTTTTTCCTAGCACATCTGAGCCTGTCTCCTTCCTTACACGGTCAGTCTATAACACCTTTTTCCAATGGATCGATTCAGCAGACGGGCCAATATAGGGATACCTTACGAGCGTTGATAGTCTTTACGCAATTTAAAAATGACAAATACCCAGGTGATCCTGCTGTAAACTACCGTGAATGGCCAATATCGACGAATCCAAACGAGCTTCCTTCGTTTGCTAATGCCCTTCTCTCCTCCTCTTCTTCACCTCCCTATCCAGACAGTTCACTCACCGCCTATTTCTATGATCAGTCCTTAGGCCATTTTATTCTCTATGGTGAGGCCTACGATTCTGTACTGGTTACTTCCAAGGATGAATCCAATTATCATAAACCCAATGGAGGGTACGGGGACCTGACACAGGAACTCCTGGACAAAATTGATTCTTATGGCTTTGATTTCTCAAAATTTGACCACAATCGAGACGGCTATATCGATTATGTGTTTGTCGCCCTAAGGGGTGATTCGAAAAGAGACAGCAAAGTGTTTGCGTGGACCGGAGCGTCTTGCCTGGATGGGAGATGCACGGGTAGTATCCTGCTAGATGGCGGCCCTAAAAAGAATCCTGTCTATGATGGGAAGATATTAGATTGGAATAAGTCAGGCTCTTACATCATGCACCGCACGCCAGGTAATGTATCTCCCTTTCACTACTATATCCGCCTGATGGCTCATGAGATAGGCCATGATTTATGGTCCAATCATTTCGTCCATATCCCTGACAATCGGACCAATGATGTACCGTTTAAGCACAATCGAGGACGTTTTAGAGATTGCCTGGGTTACGTCCTCATGGCGGGTGCGGGTGGCGCATGGGATTGCGGAGGATCCGAAACGATCTCAGCTTATGAGAGAGATTTAATGGGCTGGATAGAATGCACTAATCTTACCTCTTCTCTTGAGAACATTCATATAGGGGATTTATACACAACCTCATCCTGCTACACAATTGAACTCAGCCAACCGGGCAGACGACTCTATGTATCTAATCTTCAGCATATGAGCTACTTCGATCAACAAAGGACTGCTGGAGATCAAGACCAGTTTCAGATTGGATTGCGCACGAACGGAGTCCTTATTCATTTAGTAAACAAAAGAGGTGTCGACGTCCTGCCGGCAGACAATGACCTCGCACTGAGTTCGACTCACGCTATCTACAATGGTGATCTGTTTGGCCCTACATCTTTCACCCAGATTACGCCCTGGACACGGCCGAACAGCAACGGTTATACGTTCTACCCAGACAATTTTCAACCCGACTGGATAGCACTGGATCATTTCAGGTATTCCCCTGATTCGAGTGGCTTATTGATTTTTGACTACTCTTCAGATTTCAGAACAACTCCAGTAATCAGAGAGGACTCCTGGATTGGAAAGGAAACGAAAGAGTACAATTTTGGCACCCCTGTAGAAGTAATCAATAGAAGCACGCTTGTCGTGGACACTGAGATCACCGTATCCAAAAAGTTGCTCATTACTCCAGGAAGCACGGTACGTATCAACCCAGGGGCCACTCTAAAATTGGATTCTGAAAGCGTCTTGGATTTACGCCAGGGTTCTACTCTTATTGTGGAAGGGACATTAATCTCCAATGGCCTGATCTCCCGTTCTCCTAGAGCTAAACTGATAGTGAACGAGGGTGGGCGCATTCAATCAACTCTGGGCGAAAACTAACGTGGTATCGATAAATTAATGCGTGAATATTCTCGAAAGCAAGATGATTTTAGCAACGAGATGCTTTAAGTTATACTTGATTCTGTTTACGGAAGCGGCCCATGATGTTTAGAACAACACATTAAACCTCGTTTCGTTATTCCACTCTGGTTATGAAAATAAGAACCATCATTGTTATCTCGATTTTCTTTCTTGTTCTCCTAATTGCTGGCTTTAATTGGGAAGCATTCTCTGAACCTATTCCGATATTTTTGCTTTTCACCACTGTAAATCTGCCAATCGGTCTTTCAATGCTCGCTGTCCTGGCGATTTTAGGCGCCGTGATGCTTGCTTTAGTTGGCAAAACACAAACAGTCGCACTGTTTGAGCACCGAAGTTTAACGAAACAACTCAGTGAAGCTCAAAAGCTGGCAAACAAGGAAGAAGAGTCTAGATTTAGAGATTTAAAAAATGTGCTTGGTGAAGAGATCGAATACATGCACCGCAAGCTGGACATGATCATCGAACACATGGACATTGATATACCTCAAGATGCAGAACCAGTGCCTCATGGAGAAGCAGAAATTCCGGCAGAATTGCCACCAAAACAGCTAGAGGAATAACGGGAGAAAGCCTAAGGCATCTCCTCTTTCCCGTCTTCGTCTAACACGCTGAATTTTAACATCATGCCAGCCTCCAGATGTTCTGCTATATGACAGTGCATCATCCAGTCTCCTGGATTAGACATATCTATTAGGAGATCAATAGTAGACCCCACCGGCATAATTGAAGTATCCTTCCAGACAAGATTTGTATTTGGCACTCCATCAATAGCCAGCACCAAGTACCGCTGCCCATGAACGTGAAAGGGATGGTTCATTGGGTGGAAGGTTTTGGGGTCGTTGAAGATACGCAGCTTCGTGATCTGACCCTTCTTAAACTTCCAATGGATGTTCATATTCTCTAGATCGGTTGCGCGATCTTTGAGAATCCATTTAACCTGATGCCCCGTTGATAACCAGTTCATCATGGGCATGGCGTCGTTCCATTCAATGGGAGGTACATACAGCGTATCCATCTCCATCGAAAGCATGATTGGAATTGGCAGATCCTTCACTTCGACGCTCAATTCCAACTCATGATCAGGTGCTTTGTCGAAGTACGGCCTATATGCTTCGATGTCCGCCTGGACGTCTTCGTGTTCACGGAGGTTATGGAAGTTTTCAGCGAGATTTTCTGCTAACTCACCATCAACCACAGTGACCAGCCCGAGTGTATCAACATGAGGATAAAACTCACCTCTGAAGTGGTTGATTGCTTGAATCGTATTGGTGAGGGCGACTTCGCCCACTTCATCAAAATGCACTTCGACGATATATCTCTCGGCAGGACCAATAGGGATACCTGGCACAAATGCTTCTCGCTCGAACTTACTTACATCAGAGGCGATAACCTTGATGGGTGCATCTCCAGCTACTACATTGAACGTCCTTGAATTGGCGACATTCGTCAAAAAGAATCGCACTACTTCCCCTTTCTTCACTTCCAACTTATAGTCAGGCGATCCATTTACCAGCATGATATTTCCGAACCGCCCCATTAATGCATGAGTAGCTGCTTCATTTCCCCAGGCGATAAGCCCCTGGTCATCGACGAGAATATCATCGAGAATGAGCACTTCCTCACGATTAACCGGATTATAGTAGGCATCTTCCAGGGGATCCACCAAAAGATTGCCATAGAGGCCCAGGTCTTGCTGAATATCCTCTCGCATATGAGGATGGTACCAATACAGCCCAGTATCCGGAAATTTGATCTCGTACATGAAGGACTCCCCTACTCCCACTGGAGCCTGTGTAACATTAGGAATCCCATCATACCGATTGTCCAAACGAAGCCCATGCCAGTGCACGGTTGTTGGCATTTCGATATTGTTTGTAAAATTGACAATGATTGTAGAGCCTCTGGAGGCTTTGACTAGCGGCCCGGGGTACATTCCATTGTACCCATACATGACAAACGTTTTGCCATTCAGTGTACGCCGCACGAGAGAAGCTTCCAGATTCAACGTATCCCCATCTGCCATGCTAAGTACTACGCCCTGTTTTGCCTCAGGAAGCATATCAACCATCTTATCTTTGCCTGGCAAAAAAGGAGTAACCGGAGGCAGCTCGCTCTCCATGCCCGGGGCCATTGGCATGCTCATATCCATCGGGGGCATTCTCCACCCTTCTTCACTTTCTCCACCATCATGGTGGTGCATATGATCCATCTCTTGCGCCCAACCCTGGTTGACCAAACACGCTGAAAAACCTAGGATCCAGATACAAATGATACTAAGGCGGTTCTGCATAAACTTCAGGAAAAAAGGGTTAATATCCATATAGGGCACAGGGTTCATCCTCAAAAGGTCCATGGCCAGCCATGGTGTGCATCAATCCGCTTCTAGATATCCCTCTTAATACGACAGGCCCTTCCCACATGGTAGCATGTTGGTCATCTTCTGGCTCAAGGGTAATCACAACCAAAAACTTATTCCAATGGACGGTGCCACTGGCTTGATGGGCTTCAGTTAGAGCTCCGAACCGTTGTATTTGGTCGATTTGAGGTGTCGTTACCCAGGCAACATAAACCCCTTGTTTAGGAGGCCTTAATTTTTCGATAGAGATATCTAAATTGTATACATAGCTTCCATCATCGGATAGAGAGATCCCAAAGGGCGTTGACGCATAGTACACTTCTCCTTTCCCTACTGCCTGACCTGAGCCCGGTATACGTTTCGTTGATACCAGGTCAATCGTATAATAGTCAGGCCCCAACTCAAGAACCTGGCACTCTTCAGGCGCACCCGAATAAAAAGCTGTGCCACTGAGGAGGAAAGTACTCAGGAGAAGCAGGGTACTTTGTTGCAGCGTTCGAATCATGTAATGCGACACCTTTTCTTATTGTGCTTCAGGCCCTGTCTCAAAATTTTGGACACTAGACACATTTGGTACACCCCAATCGTCGCCATGCCATCCATTAAATCCATCCATTCTAAAAGTCCAGAAACCCGTTGACATATCGCTAACAACGATGAGGCCATCTTCATTTCTTACATCAACACCAAAGGCTCCGTTGAACATTGGGTATCTATCTTTATTGGGAGGCCCAATGTAGGTATCATAATAGGCAACGGTAACTGGATTAAACGGATCACTCATATCAAAAATTTGCAATCCATCTAGATATCCAGACACAAAAACGTAAGGCCATCTTACTTCGTGGTTATGCACCAGGTTTTTCCAGTCGGCAGTCCAGGCACTAATAGGACGCCGAATATTTTTCCGTTCGCCATCGAGAGCTGGCTGTAGGTCAAAGATTCGTAAAGGTGCATATTGATACTCCGTCTCCGCAATTACGTATCGTCCATCGGGTGTTGGCGTAAATGTATGGCCAGATCGCACACCAGAGATACCTGTCAGCGTCACCAATAACTCCGGGTTATCCAGGTCGGTAACATTGTATACGTAATACCCCCCTGTTCCTCCTCCATAAAATCGATCCTGCCCTGTTTCAACATGGTATCCAAGATAAAAGTCGTGATACGCCCTACGCCCAGTAGTATTTGGATTTGGAATCTGGGCAATCAATGCTTTGTCTACGTCCCCTTCCACAACGAGACCCAAGTCGTACACGTGTGCAGTTGGTCCTTGAACCGTAGTAACCAACAACACCCTTCCGTTTGAGTGCTTATAAACAAATATATTATGGAAGCCACCAGGAAGAGAGGGTTCACGAATACGAGCAACCTCTTTTACGGTGGATGCATCGGGTAATCCCGTTACATCTAAAACCACGGCTCCCAGATCACTATTTGGCCCTCCCTGCCCAAATTGAAGGGATTGGACCACATAATACTTGTCTTCCCATTTAAAATACTTTACATCCATCCCGCCTGTAGGCAGATGCAAATCCTGATTCTCTATGCGCCACTCATATATAACCTCTGGCTTAGCGGGATCGGCGATACTGATAATATCAGTCCCTTTAGGCCCTGCATCTCCATAAACCATTCGGGAAACGTATACAAAAGGGCGATCCAATTCTTGCTCCATGTCCAGGTCAGCAACACTCAAACGATGCCCTAATCCAATGTGCCCAAGAATATCAATATTGTCACTCCCTGGGTTAGTGGGAGTCCACTGTGCAAAACTCAGTGTAGCCGATGCAAAAGAGCCCAGCACGAGAAAAATCAATAAAGCATAAAGACGCATTAGAAGAACCTTAGGAGTTGTGTAGAAAATGCCTGACATAAAGTACAAATTCGACTTCCATACATCCAGTTTATCAGAAAATAACTAAGCACGTTCTACTGGATACAACTTCAAAATGCCTCTCCCGCTTTTCTTGGCATTATTTATGATATGCTTTTCAATCAAGTAGAATTTATATCAAAGAATTTATTAATTAGGTATACTACGCCAAATAGGATGAAAGTAACGACTATACTTGTAACCTAATCGCATTCTATCCGAGCCCCTTCTGTACCCCTTTCAGTTCCGTATTCCTGATAGCAGTTCCCCCGGCCTTCATAGTTGTGTAAGGATATGGAGAAATGATGATTGTGATAACTGTAATCACTGTGTGACATGGCTAACCCAAAGCATCTTGCCGTATTAAAGCAAGGCGTTGAAACTTGGAATAAATGGCGTGAAGAACATCGCAATATCCAACCAGATTTAATTGGAGCAGATCTTCGTGGAGTGGATTTAAGTGGGGCAAACTTGAAAGATGCGAACCTCTTTGCAGCCAATTTACAAGGCGCCGACCTTCGATGGGCATATTTAATCAAAGCAAATCTCTTTGAATCAAACCTTTCAGGTGCAAAGCTTTTTCGTGCTGATCTAAGCATGGCAAATTTTGTACGTGCGAAGCTTTATAGAGCAAACCTTTACAGAGCCCGTCTCTTTCGAACGAATTTGAGTAGAGCCAATCTTTGTGGAGCCAATCTCCATGAAGCAAGCTTATCCCGGGCGATTTTATTCGGTGCTAAATTAGTAGGTGCAAATTTAAAAGGAGCCGACTTAAGCGAAGCAAACCTCAATAGTGTCGATTTAAGCGGAGCAATAATAGATAAGGACACCAATCTCCAAAAAACGAAGGATGTCGTTTCTGGCGTAAATGGGATCTATTCCAATAGTACAGATTCGGCGGCATTGATTGTGCTCTCGCCTAGAGGTGATTCAATGCTAGGACCAAGTGCTGAAGCGGTAGTGCAAAGTCTTTCGCGGGCACGCCGATTCCATAGCCTATCTCTTGTTCTCGCAATCATTGCGCTTGGCATTCTCATCATGAGTCCTATCGAATGGCGAATGTCCGCATTTGGCAATTATAAAGCGCCCATTGAGGCGTTTACGCTCTTTGCGATGATATTATCAGCCGGCGCGTTAAGCTTCACCAAAGCCTTTTTGGAAGATGCCTTTGATGGAACCCGGTGCCTGAGAGATCGAGACAGCGCCATGGTTGTTGGCCGTTTTCCCTGGATTCTGACTCGATTCACTGGCCATCGATGGGATAAACGTATTTTATCCTTTGTACTACGTTTTTGCCTGGCCTTTCACCCCGCTATCTATATCTTTATGCCCCATGCAACACTGATGTGGTATGATTGGATATTAGGCGGAATGCTGGCGCTCTTCAGCGTTTGGGTCTTTATACTCTCTCAAAAATACCAGCGGCCCATCCTTTTCGACTCGAAAACAGAGGTCTATAAAAACCGTGATATCAATACAATCAGTGCACAACTTGACGAAGTGCTGGACTTAATCAAGAACGGAAATATATCTCAGAAAAAGCTTCAGAAGCTACCTGTCAAAAAGGCTGCTAACGGTAAGAAAAGAAAGAAATTACCACCCAGGCTTGCAGAGCACATACCTGATCAGTTGCTTGAAAACCAGATTGCGGCAAAAAAACCCAAAGTCTCAGCTAAGTCCAAGTAATTAATTGATGGGCTTCAGTGTATCCAATACCCACGGCATCAATTCTGAAATGGTAGGGTGAACCAACATTGATTTTCTGTAATTCTTACAGGGAAGCCCGCCATACATGTAAGCGGCAAACATATTTATTATCTCATCTGCGCCAGGACCAATAATTGATGCTCCCAGGATAAGATCACTCTCAGCATCAACCAATAGCTTTGCAAACCCCTGTGTCTCTCCCATCTCTTTCGCCCGGCTAATACGCGACATTTCTCTGGTTGCTTTAAGGATCTTATGCCCTTTGTCTAACGCTTCTTTTTCGGAAAGACCTACTCTGCCGAGTGGTGGATCACAAAATAAAGCATACACTGGAATACGATCTGATAACTTTCTGGGCCCACCTTTGTGATAGTCTAACACAATCTCTGCATCATAAACCGCGGTATGTGTAAACGCCCCATGTCCATTTACATCCCCAACGGCAAAGACACCATCAACATTGGTACGGCAATGGTCATCTACGTTGATATATCCTCTTTTATCAGCATTAATTCCGGCTGCTTCTACATTGATCGTATCCGAGTTGGAAACACGACCTATCGCAAATAACACGTGAGAACCCGTTATTTCTCTGCTCTCTCCCGCCTGGTCTATAGATAAAGTAACCCCACCACCTGTTGCTGGCTTGCAGTTTTTAATCCTGGACTCCAAGATAATATCAATTCCCTCATTCTCCAGGATGTCTTTCACGGACGCAGCTACATCTTCATCCTCTTTCTTCATCAGTTGAGAGCCACGCGCAAGAACAGTAACTCTGGAGCCAAACCGACGAAAGATCTGGCTGAATTCCAACCCTATATACCCACCACCAACAACAATCAAATGATCAGGTACTTCCTCTAATTCTAAGACACCTTCATTATCAAGCCATTCAATGGTATCTATCCCGGGAATATCAGGTATCCGGGGACGGGTGCCGACATTGATGTATATGTTTTTCCCCTCAATCGTATCTTCCCCTACCTGTAAAACCCGCTCGCCTACGAACTGCCCCTTCTCTCGATAAAGTGTTATCTGATCTTGGGAGGTAATCCATCCCTCAAGGCCGTTCCTACTGGCTCCCCTCACCTTGTTCATCCTGGCCATCACTTCTTTAAAATTGATCGCACATCCTCCTGGATGAATCCCATATTCTGGTGCGCGCTGAACCACATGAGCCACCCTCGCACTAGCAACCAATGTTTTAGTGGGCGTACATCCTGTGTTCACACAAGTCCCCCCAATATTATTTTTTTCGATGATTGCGATTGATTCACCTCCAGGTAACAAACCACCTAAAAGCGTTCCTGTAGCCTGCCCTGTACCAAGAATAATGTGATCGTATACCTTCATAGAAAAGACTGTTGATTGGATTTAAGGATGTTTACAATTGAGATCAGACGCTCTAGTGTAACATTCTGTGAATTGAAACGCTATTTAGATGCACAAAAAAATGAAACACCTAACCTAAAGAAGCAATCTAATTGAGCAGATGTCACAACGTTTCATAATTCTCCTTCTACTCCTTGTTTTAGTCCCACTCGGCTCTACACTTCAACCTGCTATAGCACAAAGCCTCGATCTCGCCATTCAAGGCAACGGGATCAGCATCGGAGACTCGAGAGAGACAAATGGGATTCGGTTAAATTTTAGAGATCGAAATCTTGAACACGTGAATGGCATTAACATGACCATCTGGCAACCTCACGAGCCCGCACGTGGCATCGTTCGTGGCCTTGCGCTAGGTGTACCCATGACGGGTGGCAGACATGTTCATGGCATTGGCTTAGGAGTTGCAGGAGTAAGTGCGGATAACAAATTGGCCGGTGTCATGATTGGTGGGCTCGGTGTAGGCGCAGGCGGCACCGTAAGTGGAATCGGCATAGGTGGACTTGGCGCAGGAGCTGGAGGCAATCTCAATGGTGTTATGCTTGGAGGACTCGGTGTAGGTGCAGGAGGTAACGTTAGGGGAATCATGGTCGGGGGTCTTGGGGCAGGTGCAGGCGGTGAAGTGAGTGGCTTGATCCTAGGAGGCCTGGGTGTTGGAGCCGGAGAGAAGCTACAAGGTATAGGGTTTGGTGGACTCGGTGCAGGATCGGGTGGTGATGTCGAAGGTATTTTTATAGGCGGCGTAGGCGTTGGTGCTGGTCAAAACTTAACAGGGATCGCCATTGGCGGCGTGGGTGTCGGTTCTGGAGGAACATTAACTGGGATAGGAATTGCCGGTGTTGCTGTTGGTGCAAGTACCGTAGAAGGCATAATGGTTTCGGGCGTTGCTGCAGGAGGCAGTGATGTAACGGGGATCAGTGTGGCACCCGCATATTTCACTATTGACCATGGTGGAGCATTTCAAGGCGTTTCAGTCAGTGCGTTTAATCACATTAAAGGAGATCAAAACGGACTTACTATCGGCATCGTCAATTTTGCAGAAAGATTGAATGGAATACAGATTGGGCTCCTAAACTTTGCAGGAAACAACCGCAAGGGCCTCAGATGGCTCCCCTTGATTAACGCTCACTTTGATTAACATACTATTCAATTGCCTGTAGCCTCTTTAACCCAATAAAGCCTTTACTATAGCTCTCCATTCGGTGATTAACTCACCAGAAGCAGAAGGCTTTCCAGCGCGGCGATACCAGTAATTTGCGTTGAAGGTATCCCCTTCTACACGATGAAGGTATGCGTGTACCCATGCCGCATCCTTCCCGGGATCATCTTGCACCAGGTCATGGGCTCCGTCCCAATCCCCCTTCGAAGCCTTCCATAAAGCTTGTAGGGTTCTGCTTAACTTTTCGGGCGGTTTTGGGGAAGATAATGAGTTCTCAAATGTTTCCAGGTCCATTGGCTGAGTTATCTTATCACCTAAATTAAATTTTGAACGGGGTGCTCATGAAACTTTTAGGCTTTAATTTCGCATGAAGTAGGATGAATATCAATCCTTTCTATGATCATGAAAACATCACTCCGTCTCGGGTCCATTGCTGGCATTGACATTAAAATCCACTGGACATTTTCAGTCGGCATCGTTGGGCTAGCTGTATACCTAATCTCGCAGTTTGGTCCTGAAGTCGCTACGGCGACTTTACTTGTCGTGTCCTCTTCTTTCTTTTGTGTTCTGCTTCATGAGCTAGGGCATGCATTTGCGGCAAAACGTTTTGGTATTCCGACAAGGGATATTACACTTTATCCAATTGGTGGAGTAGCCCGTATTGAAGGGCTCCCCAAAAAACCGATGCATGAGCTCTGGATAGCGCTTGCTGGCCCTGCTGTGAATGTTGTTATTGCCGGAGTGTTATACGTCATTAACTCTTCTATTTCCGGCTCAGTTACCGTTGAGCACGTGCTCAATAACCCAACTAATTTTCTGGGAATCATCATCTGGATTAACCTTGCAATGGTAGGGTTCAACATGATTCCAGCTATACCGATGGACGGAGGCCGTGTACTTCGTGCAGGGCTTGCAACGCAACTCGGGTTCACAAGAGCCACTCAAATAGCTGGTGTTCTTGGACAAGTAATAGCGGTGATCATGTTCGTTTATGCCCTATTCTCAGGCCAGTATACGCTACTGTTTATCGCGATATTTGTCTTGATCGGTGCTCAGCAAGAAATGAAACATGCGGTAATGAAGTAAACTTTAGCTATCTTTTTTATACGACTATGTAACAATTACGATACACACTCCACAATTTATGGTCGTATAATTGGTCATCCTCGAGTTTGATTGAGTGTTTAGCAATAGCCCAAGGTCCCGTAAGATCTAGGGCTATTGCTTTTTTTATTGGATTCCATTTCTAAAATACCCCTAAGGCTGCAGATTTTGCGCATAAACTTATAGGCTTGCTCTTTAGATTATTCTGTCAATACCCCTCACTGTACCGACAAAAATAATAGACTAATTTTGAAGGTATACACTGCTAGAATTTGGTAAGGAATATTTTCCTCAATACATGTCGGATTAGCTATACATTTTGATCACTTAATTATACCCGCTGCCCCTTTTCGCTTAAGAATACTGGTATGAAGCTGGAAGAATTGCTGAGAAGATGGTCAAAGCTCGAACCCTTTCTATGTGAATTCTCACAAGGCGAGCAGAAGGAGGAATCCTGGTACACTATCTCTCTTGGCCACGGCAAAGCTTTTGTCGAATATCAAAGAACCACACAGGAAGATCATGCACTTCTTCAAGCTGTGGTTCAAAAGATCATTGAGGATAAAGGATGGCTATGGTCTATACTATTCTCTTCTAAAGGAGTCTATAGAGCTGGTGTTAAAATTTCCGAGAGATATGTAAGCCAAAAGGCTCGATTCCCTGCTTACGCTTTATTGGCTGCCTACCTGAAAGCTGTAGAAATGAACAACGGAGTTGAACAGAATACCTGACTCTATTTTCTCTTTCCCAATTTCTGCATCCCCTTTTTATTTTTTACCAGGCGACTCTCCGTACCGTTCTATACCTTCCAGAATATCGCCCACTATTCGAGTAGTGTCTTCTCAATTTCCGTAAAAATATCATTTCGAGAACTAAGTTAAGTCTCATTTGGAAAGAATTACTTCGGGATCTGGAGAAAAACAGAAAAAAACTACCAAAATCACTAAAAAAGAAAGGAATTAAGCGTGATCTAACTTTTGGTACGGGATTTGTTCTAGAAAGGAATAGCACTTCTAAGGAGGACGGAGGCCTACATGGTGGGTATGGCCTCCGTCTCGCACCTCTTCAGACAATGTCGCACTTCTTTAAGAGTAGAAACTCGGTGGGAGTTTTATCTGAGCACAATCTAAATATCCTTTTGACACATTTTCGTCAAAATTACAACAATTAACGGAATTCTTATCAAAGAGTCAAGCCCCAACCACCTGTCATTTCGCACACGGGCACGTATACCCAGTTAATGACTTCCAATAGCCAATTGAAGGGTCTCCCCCACTTACCCAAACACATCCTATAATAGATCTGCAATTAGAGTGAAGATCTGCTTGTTCCGATGGCTTAATCGAACCACGTACACCTTCTCTTACCACCTGGTCACTAGACGCCCACAAACCACGCCCCTGCAGCATTGCTTCATTCTGCAATGCAATAAACTGTGCTTTGAATGCCTCAGGAGTGGCTGGATCTACAAATGCATATCCGTCTTCAATAATTTTTTTATTCAGTAGGAAGTCGAGGCGGCCGTCTTCATTTAGAACCGAAATGAAAGCCGGTTTGAACTTATTGGAACCGAGATCATCATGTGCTTCGAGTTGACTCTCCTGATAATTCACTTGTATGTATCGGGATTTAAGCAGCACGGAAACATAGGAGGCTACGATGCCTCCTTTTGCACGGACTGATTCTTCGTCCACTCCCAAGCGGCCAATATCTTTAGTTATTTCAACTGCTGAGAACTTCTCAATAGCATCAACCCCTATCAGTTGCACCCTCGATCCATCAGACAATACAAGGCGCTCCCCATCGAGAATTGCAGAAACATAAAGCGCCTGTGCATAAGACGCATTCAGGGAGGTGCTAAGCCATAGCACCAAGAGAGCAAATAAATAAGTCGGATAAACTGGCATTACATCTTCAATGGGGAGCGTCGATTGTTATTCCGGTTTTTAATGTTATTCCGGTTTTTGAAAAACCCCAACACTGTCCGCCCATATATCCCATTCATGCCTCATTTGAGCCAACAAATCAGGATATGCATCAGCAAGATTGTTTAGCTCATTGCGATCGGTTTGCAAGTTATACAGCTCCCATTCTTCAGAGTTACGAGGAGCTACTATTTTCCAATAGTCTTTTCTCATCGCCCGCCGCCCATTGTGCTCCCAATAAATAGCATCGTGCCCTGCTCTATTTTTCCCTTCAAAGAGCGGGACCAAACTTTTACCCTGCATAGGAGCAATAGATACTCCATTAACCTTGGAAGGATATGCACTTTCAGAAAGCTGCACTATCGTACTCATGATATCTACAACATGCCCCTCATCGTGTACGATTCGACCCGGTGCTGAAATACCCCGTCCCCAGTAAACGATAAACGGTGTTGAGATTCCCCCTTCATGCATCCAGGCTTTGTAATATTTAAAGGGGGTATTAGAAGCATTCGCCCACGGCTCTCGATAGGCATCATAAGACCCTCTAGTTCCAACCGTTCTCGTGGAATCATGCAAATTACGCCCCGTGACATCCTCGGGCGACCCACCATTGTCTGAAAGAAAGAAAATCACTGTATTGCGCAAAGACCGCGACTCATCCAGCGTTTGGATAATCCGTCCAATGCCCTGATCCATACGATCCACCATGGCAGCGTATACTTCCATACGGCGGGTCCATATTTTTTTATCTTCAACCTCATCCCAGGCTGGTATGGATTCGGGGCGTTCAGGCAAATCAGCCGAAGCATCGATGATGCCCAACTGTTTCATTTTATTAAATCGCTGAATACGAAGGGAGTCCCAACCAATATCATAAACACCTTCATATTTCGCGATGTCATTAGGCAGTGCATGTAAGGGCCAATGAGGTGCTGTATAGGCTACATAGAGAAAAAACGGAGTCCGCCGTCTGTATTCACTAGCATGCTCACGGATAAATCGTGTAGCGTAATTTGTGATCGCATCTGTCATGTAAAACCCCGTCTCCGGAGGATCCCAGACTTCATCATCAAGAGCAATTTGGCGAACACGCGGTTGATCCTTGATGACCTCGTAATAACTGCTTGCTCCGCTTATTAAACCAAAGTACCTGTCAAAACCACGTTTGAGCGGCCAATGCTCCTGCTTTTCACCGACATGCCACTTCCCGGACATATACGTTCGATAATTTACAGACCTCAACACTTCAGCCATCGTCACCGATTCGTTATTCAGATACCCTTGATATGGACCTTCTTCCGGAGCAGAATCAACACTGCTCACCATTGAACCCATACCAGCCTGGTGCGGATACAGACCTGTAAGTAAAGAAGCACGGGTGGGGCAACATCGCCCTGCATTGTAGAACTGTGTAAATCGTAGCCCTTTTTGAGCGAGTAAATCGATATAAGGCGTCTCAATCTCTCCTCCATAACTCCCTACGTCCGAGTATCCCATATCATCGGCCATAATGACGATAACATTGGGGGGTTTGGGTTCACGCTCGGGTTGCTCGCAGCCCATACTGAGGACCAGCACAAGCATCGAACAAATCGAAAGGAGGGTATTTGATGGAAGCTCCATAAGAGCGGCACCAGTTCACAGGAGAAAAAATCAACGAATGTCTTTAACTGTCCTAAATCCGACGTGAAACAGGGAAGTCTCAGGGGTCGAGTGGCTTCTAGCAGATACACGATAACCGTGGCAGTAATCAACATGACACAAGAACGACCCTCCACGCTGAACCCGTTCACTTTGCGCATCAGGCGTAAATGCCTTCTTTCGATCTTGATACGACAAGTACCAACTATCCGTCCATTCCCAGACATTCCCTCCCATATCTGTCAGGCCTAGTGGCGTTTTACCAAACTCACCAACAGGAGAGGTTAAAATGTAGCCATCTTCTCCCGTATTTGAGATTGGAAAGGTGCCATCCCATGTGTTTGCCCTGGCCTCGCCTGCTACATACAACACATCACCCCAAGCGTATTTCTCAGGAGCTGACTCCGCTCCCCTCGCAGCATGCTCCCATTCCAGCTCTGTAGGCAGCCGATGCCCTTTCCAAGATGCATATTCAACCGCATCATTCCAAGACACCTGCGTTACGGGGTGATCATCCTCTGCTATTGGTCCTTCAGGTCCGCTTGGATACTGCCAGGTAGCTCCTGGAATCAACATCCATTGATACGTTTCCAGATTTAGTATTCCAGCATCTCCGAACGACTCAGCCTGGGTTACATACTCGGTTGCTTCTACAAACTCACGAAACTGAGCTACAGTTACGGGGTGAACATCCATGAAAAAGGAGGCGACCTTTGTTTTAAACACAGGTCGCTCCATCGGTAATCCTTTTTCTGATCCAATCCACGTCGATCCTCCTGGCACATAGACCATTCCTGCCGGCGGGTCAACATATTCCTCTTGAGGTTCAGCACAGTGGAGATTCAACAGGACGAGCAAAAAGACAAAAGGAGCGTATCTATAAGATATTCTCATATATATACCTGGTGTTCACCAGGATAGGTGGGTGTAATTAATAAACGGAGGGACAATAGGTGATATAGAAGTGTAACTATTTATTTCAACACAGTAAACACCTTAGAGGTCATAAAATATTCTCCTTCAACCCGAACGAGATATTTTCCACCTGCCCATTGGTTGCTTTCAAGAGAAAATGAATGCACTGCATTGGGCTCAAGAGTCCCTTCAAACACGCTATCGATATTTCGCCCTAACATATCGAAGATGCTTATCCGAACAACTTGCTCTCTTGCGATGGTTAATTCAAATCTAGCTTGTGGTTTGTTTGGATTTGGGTAGATAGCCCCCATTTGAAAGCCAGCCTCTAGAGAAATTGTAGCTGCTACCTCTGGACTGTATTCGAATGTCCCATCAAAATCGATTTGTTTGAGCCTGAAAACATGACGGCCCGGAGTAAGCTGCTCGACTGTGTATGAATAGGCATGGCTCTCCGTAGTTGTGCCTTGCCCAGCGACGAACCCAACAGTGACAAACTCTCCTCCGACGTTGCGTTGCACTTCAAACCCGGCATTATTCGTCTCACTTAAAGTACGCCATTGGAGTAGAACCGAGTTTCCGTCAGCCACTGCCTCAAAATCAGGAGCTAATTCGACTGGAAGATTGGTATCGCCCATCGTATCAAATACCTCGTGATCAATTAACTCAGGGCTCCCTCCCCGCTCACCAGCACCTGCTACAATATAGATTTTATCGTCGAAGAAGATGGCTTGGGTTCCGTGCCTTCCCACACTCAGAGGCTCCAGTGTTGTCCATTGCTGTGAATCTGTATCCAGAGCATGTACTTCATCATGTGCCTCAACTTGTTGAATGGATTCGCCGCCCATTACAACCAGGAACCGTCCTACCGCAACGGCCGAAGCTCCGCTTCGCTGTATAGGGAAATTTGCAGATGAAGGCAGTGTGCTCCATTGGCCTGTTCCAAAATCATAGACATCAATCTCGGCTACAGTGTCTGGTAATTCCCCATTCCGGCCACCAGCCACATATAGCTTATTATTTATGACTACAACGTGAACGTGATCTCTTGCTCGCGGAGCATTAGGGAGTGTGGTCCACGAATCTGTTGCTGGATCATATTCATCAAATAAAGCATTCCGTGCCGATGACGAACCATGGCCACCCGTGCTCCCACAAACCATGTAAATCTTTCCATTGTGGGCAACCACACCCGCTGACCCTCTTCGCCGGGAAAAGGGAATTTCTGATCCAATAACCCATGTATCAGAAGGCACATCGTATTTGTAAATATCTTTTACTGCAGTCTCATTTGGAAAATCACCGTTGTAGGCACCTATTACATAAAGTGTATCCCCAATAGCAGCTCCCTGGAAATGATGAAGCGAAATATTATTGGGCGGTTCTGCTTTGAAGTCCCAGCTATTATCAACAGGGTTGTAGACCTGTATTGAGTGCGTCCCCCTACCTCCAACCAGGTAGAACTTCCCATTCACTTCTACATATCCGTTTTCATGTCGCGCTATTGGAGCCCCTGTATCGTTCAGCAAACTCCAGCTCATGATATGAGGACTGAAAACTGCAAATGCAGTACAGAAAACAACAATACCTACGCCAAAAGAAACAGACAACACCTTCTGATAAAAGGAACCAACACGGGATAGTATAGACAACATATAAGATTACAACGAAATGAACGGAAGATAATTATGCGATGTGGGGTAGCTATCAATTACTATGCCCCAGGTCCAATTGCGACGTATAGTGTGTGATCTTAATGATTCTTTATACTTGTTTATTGTTCGCAATCAGGTCCATATTTTTCCTTAAATGCTCTAAAACGGCCTCACGGGTATCCTCGCGATTTAACGCGTAATCAATAAAACACTTGGTATACTCCACTCTATTACCAATGTCATATCTTTTGGCTTTCCAATCCAAAGCATAAACGGATTCTTGGGTCGCGAGTAAGTTCATGGCATCCGTCAGTTGGATCTCATTCCCTACTCCCTCTTTTGTTTTATCAATACATTCAAAGATAGCCGAGGAAAAAACGTACCGTCCAGCTATTGCAAGATTGCTGGGAGCGTCATCTGGATTGGGCTTCTCGACCAGGTGATCTAATTTATACAGGTTCTCTATTTCATTGTCAGGTTGACCCGCAACGATGCCGTATCTGCTTACCCACTCGTGAGGCACTTTGTGAACAGCAACCACACTGGATTGCTTTTCTTCATACGCATCAAGGAGCTGCCTAAGCCCTGGGCGGTCCGAGCGAGTTTGAATAATCGTATCCCCTAATAGGACGGCAAAAGGTTCGCCAGCGATGTGACGCCTGCCAATTCGGATGGCATCTCCTAGACCACGCTGCACTTTCTGGCGGATGTAAAATATCCGGGCCCGTTCAGCAATATCATGGACCTTTTCAATCAAGTGCTCCTTGCCAGCTTCTCGCAGAAACCCCTCTAATTCAGGCGCATAATCCAAATGATTCTCAATGGCTCTTTTACCACGGCCCGTGATAATTAATATATCCTCAATCCCGCTATCGATGGCTTCCTCGATTACATATTGCAACACTGGTTTATCAATAATTGGAAGCATCTCTTTGGGCATGGACTTGGTAGCCGGCAAGAACCGAGTCCCCATTCCTGCAGCAGGAATTATTGCTTTTGTAACGCGTTTTTTACTCACACTGATACCTCAGTCAGTCTTGATTCAATTGCTGGTACAAGCAGAGCAGCTCCCATGGTTGCATAAGAATCAGCCAACTTTGCCAGCCGATCAGGATCCCCATCGTATACTCCAACAACGGCTCCACCAGAACCCGCAAATTTAACGTGTGCTCCTAACTTTCTTCCCTTCTTAATCAACGTATGGTTTCCTTCACTGATCTGGCAAATACTTGCACGTAAATCGAAATTGGCGTCCATTAACGGACCGATTTCAGTGCCCTTATTTTGGGAAATTAGATTTCTAGCCTCTTCAGCATAACTTGCGAACTCTTTCATTGCGTCCACTACCTGGGGTTCACCCCGATTGTACCTGCTTCTCAAGTCGTTATGTGTGATCTCCGTCCCTTCAGAAAGGTTGTCGTGATAAGCTACAAACAGTGGAGGCAGGTTTGCAGTATCCAAATACTCATAAGCACCATAACCCCTGCTTTCCAATAATTCTTTATCGAAATCCATAAATACAGTCCCTTCATAGACCTGTGCTACACGATCTTGTAATCCTGCACCTATGCCTAACTGCTTGGTTTCCACACTCAATATCAAGTTAGGAAGTTGAGGCTTCACAATCTCAACGCCGTAAAAAGCCATTAAAGCCCGCATCGTTGCAGTTATAATTGCACTTGAACCAGCAAGACCAACACGAACAGGTACTGTGGTCCTGTATTCAAGTGTGAAATTTTTAGAGGCCAATTTTATTCCAGCATTATCGCAATAGTCACTAAAGGCTTTGATGGTGGCTTTAATAAGTCGAATCCCCCCATAGTATCCGTTCAAACTCACATCCAGAACCAATTCCTCTCTACTTCCAAACTCAAGGTTATCGCGAGGGCCAGGAATGATCGCCACTCTAGGAGACTCATAACAAGTCACCTCTGCGGCAAAGTTTCTGATTATGAACGATATTGTTTTGCCAAAATATCCATCTGATGGGTTTCCGATAAGGCCGGCTCTCCCATATGCTTTAGTGTTGATAATCATATAAGGGGTGGTTTTGTACTCTTTTCTCAAAATCAGGTAGGCGTTTCAAAAGCCTCCATGCTTACATCGCTAATTCTAATCAACGGTTAATTTAGTAAAGACAGTATATAGTCGAACTCAGATTCCTTATTTTAAGAATCCGTACCAAAGTATAAAACAAGATGACTCCCCGCCTTTCTTTTTATTGTGTTGCAATTTCATTCGTCCTCCTCTTCTCGGGATGCCAACAACATCCTAAAGCGGAATATATTGAGCTCCCTATTCTGTTTTCTAACCATATGGTTCTTCAGCAAAATGGAGTAATCCCAATATGGGGGAAAGCAACTCCCAATAAACAAGTCATTGCAACATTCAAAAACCAACGGTCTTCCACTATTGCCCAGGAAGATAGCACATGGCGGCTTTATTTGGCACCTGAACCTGCTGGTGGCCCCTATGAGCTTTCCATTATCGGAACGGACACATTAAAGATAGAAGATGTATTGGTTGGGGAAGTATGGATAGGCTCCGGCCAGTCAAATATGCAATGGAGTGTTCAACAATCTAAGGATGCCGAAAACGAAATCCAGTTGGCAAACTATCAAAATATACGACTGTTTTCTGTGGACCGGACCTACAGCACGGTTCCTGAAGATAACATTCCAAGTGATGGATGGAAACTTACTACTCCTTCAAATATCGCTTCCTTCTCAGCGGTAGCTTACTATTTCGGAAGAACACTCCACGATTCCCTTGATGTGCCCATTGGATTAATCCACAGTTCCTGGGGTGGCACTCCAGCAGAGGCTTGGACAAGCGCCGAATCCTTGCTCGATATGCCTGATTTCACAGAAGCTGTCGTCAAACTTCAAGAAAACGCACATTCACATGGCTCTCTAACACAGTCCTTTGATACTGAACTGAATAATTGGTATCAGGAGATTACGTCGTTAGATCCTGGGTTCACAAATGAAAGCCTTGATTTCTCCGGCCCCTTCTTTACATATACTGATTGGCCTACCATGAATATTCCAGGCCAATGGGAGCAACATGGACTGCCTGGCTACGATGGGCTTGCCTGGTTAACAACGAGTCTAAATCTACCAAACGGCTGGAACGGGCATGAGGCAATTTTATCTCTTGGCCCTGTTGATGATGCTGATATTACCTGGATAAACGGTGTCGAAGTGGGCCGAACAAGTCGATATAATACCAAGAGGGTATATAACGTCCCTTCCCAACTCCTCAAGACAGGCCAAAACCGAATCACCTTGCGGGTTCTTGATACGGGCGGTGGTGGTGGAATTTACGGAGCCCCTGAGGAGATTTTCATTGAGAGTGCAAATCCGGCTCTTGCTCCAATTGCACTGGCAGGTAACTGGCGCTACAAACGCAGCACCGCATTAAACAAGCTGCCCAGCCCTCCCCGAGCCCAATCACCTGCACATACCCCCAGCGTTCTTTACAATGCAATGATTCATCCCCTGATTCCTTATAAAGTCAAAGGAATCATTTGGTACCAGGGAGAAAGTAACGCAAGCAGAGCATTCCAGTATCGCACCTTGTTCTCTGGACTTATCAACGACTGGAGAACACAATGGAATGACAATATTGCCTTTCATTTCGTTCAACTCGCAAATTTTCAGGAATTGCAGAGAAACCCGGTTGAACAAGAGACCTGGCCAGAACTTCGCGAAGCCCAGACACTCGCACTAACCCTTCCCAATACAGGAATGGCCGTAACCATTGATATCGGCGAGGCGGACGATATCCATCCGCGAAACAAACAAGATGTCGGCTACCGCCTTGCGCTTAATGCGTTGTACAAGAATTATGAAGCACCTATTGTCCCAGCAGGGCCACTTTACAAGTCGATGGAAATTGATGGTGACTCGATTAAGATCTCCTTTGACAACGCCGAAAATGGGCTCATTACATCCGATGGAAAAAGCCCTGCAGGATTTGCAATCGCCGCTGAAGACCAAGTCTTTCATTGGGCCCAGGCATTGATTAGAGAAAATACTGTGATCCTGTTTAGCAGAAGAGTATCCTCACCAGCAGCAGTCCGTTATGGATGGGCAAACAACCCTATCGTAAACCTCCAAAACACAGAACAACTTCCGGCGTCACCCTTTCGAACAGATGAGTGGCCTGGCATCACTGAAGAGAATAAGTAAGGGGACACCCAGATTATGGAGCGTCAGATGTGGTGACAGGCAACGCATTTATTGAATACCAGGCCTCATTACTCCAAAGCGTCTCACCGTCAGCACCAGTCAAGTCTGGAGACACATTGAAGTAAACGAGATGCCCTGCCTTTAAACCATCAACGGCTACGCGGAGCGTTTTCCCGCCCTCCAATAACTCAGCAGATCGTACTTGAAGCATTTCACGTCCTCCCCTTTTTCGAGTACGATCACGACGTGTTTCGCTATTCGGCCATTGATATAGAGACAACATATCCTGGCCGGACACTTTATCTTCATCAATCGGCTGAGTAAACTCGACTTCAAATCCACCATCAACAATACGTATTGCTTTCATCTCAAACGCGTCCTCGTTGTTAATTTTCAGTCGATAAAGCGACGTGGATTTCTCAACCAGCCCTCCCCATGGCTGTTCTAAAGATGCTCCGCCAGCTAAGAAAACGCTATCCGACAAAGCCACTATTCGATTCAAGTTGGCAGGCATGTCAGCAGAAAAAGGGAAGACGGCTCCCTGGACCTGTTGGTTCACTTTATCGATTGCGAGGCGATAAATCTCTTGATTAATCATGTCCCCAACCACCCAATCGCCTTCGTAAGGACCAATAGGCAAATAGAACGGCTGCGATGGATTCTGGCTCGGTTCAATCGGGAGCCATATACTGCTTAACTCTACATAACCTGCTTCGTCACCTTGTAATGACCTTTCCACTGACGTAGGAAGGAAAACTATACGAGAGTCAGAAAACCACGGGTTTCGTTGATCTGAAATTGCAATTAGATCTTGTTCTAATGTCAATCCACCCGACAATTGCATTCCGGCCCCAATAACTTGCTGTGATCCATCAAACCCTGTGCGAACCAATACACCACGATGATGAATGTCTTCAATCAATATTGCTCCATCCCGATCAAGCGGCATTCCAAGAACGCTCAAAAAATGCCCCTGGCTGTACTCCAGGCCAGAAGCTAATTCTGTGTAGTCCGTTGATACTTCCCAATCGTTGGAGACAACACGGTATTCATCGATCAACTCATTCCCATCATTATCGATTAGTTGAGTCAATTCATGCTGCTGCAAAACAAAGATCTCATCATCTACCACCTCTAAACCTAGCGGCATATTAAGTCCAGAAGCAATTTGCTTAACATTGACTAACGTGGGTGTATCTATATCTCCATCAAGAATTACAACCTTGCCATCTCCAGCGTACGTTGCTGCAACGAGGCGACCACTTGACAAAACATCTAATCCTCCAATATACCCTTCCAGACCAGGAACATGAATGCGTTCAGCGAGCAAAGAGGGGTGTTCTGATTCGACCTCAATTCTGCCAATCTGCAAGCTATCTGATGCAAATGGTCTTTTTACATATTTTCTGCTTGTTGAAGCAAAACGTTGCTCTTCTTTTCGAGTAGAGAGCACTGGGGATTGAAGAATTTCAAATTCGGTTTTCCATGGCGGTTGCCACATCACGGTAAGTTGCTTCCTTCCTGTTGATTGGAAGTGCTCTATTTCAATAGGATGTACGCCTGCGGGTAGTGTGATGGCAACATCTTTAGAAGGCTGGGCTGCTTGCAGTTCATCCTTCTCAATGAGAATAGAATCGGATACGCTCAGACGTATCCCGTCGTCGGCAAGAACGCGAAACAAGAATTCACCAGGTGCAGCGATATTCAAATACCCAGACAATTGAGTGATAAAATAGAAATCCAACCCTCCAAATTGATCTTTCTGCGTTAAATCAATCTGGTTAATCACCTGATTCACATTAGGAAGTTGCCCAGGAGCAAGTTCTGCTAATCGTTCAATCGGTTCACCAATACCATATACTTTTAAGGCAATTCCAACCTCGTGATCACTTCGTCTTCTGAGCACGGGTTGAAGCCCATCTGACTCTACAGCACGAATCGTCCGCAGCATTGGTACAGGACTAGCTTCAGAGACTGAGTTGTCTTCTGTACCAGAAATGATGCCTGGGGAGAATGTAACCGAAAATGAAGTGGTTGTATCAGCATCGAGCATTAACCGCCCATGGATGTCCACTGCCGTGCCCCAGTAATACGAATGTTGTTTTTCCCCGTATCGATGGAAGATGCCTTCGATATTAACATCTGACGTCCGTCTTATCTTCTCAGCAGCAACCTCTAATCCAACTTGCACATCAGAAGGCACATTCGATACACTGAAGCTTCGATGGAACACCGGAAACTCTCTGTCTTGAGATATTCGAGGACGCTCTTCCACTGTTATGGAGTGGCCATAAGAGGTTTGCAAACTATACTGCAGAATGAGTTGATTCCCCATCCACCTATATCCCAGGAACGAGACTTCTGGTATTAATACTTCACCCTTCCTGATAATTCTCCATCTTTGCTCCTTTTGGTTTTCGAACAACACAATCCCTTGCACTGTAGGGTTTCCAGCCAAGAAGGAAGTGGATTTTAATGAAGGGGCTTCTAATCCACCTATCCAGATTCGGTGCAAATTACCCAGGTCTGTATCGTAAGTGATCCACGTATATCTATCCTGAGTGACAAAAAGAGTCCGAGGACGGTCATCCATCGAGCCAGCTATTACCAAAGGTGCTGCTTCAGGAAAAGTTTGGGCAAGCACTGAAATTGGGAACGGTAGCATTGCCACAATAAAGCAATAGCTTATAAGCCAATGTTGTATTCGTACAGTGCGTTGATTCATAAACGTAGGTACGCTAACATCCTGCTAGATGAATAAGCCCACAAAAAAAGGGCACGAATGAGTTGCTTTCTCATGTTGTGCCCTGTATAACTCGACAGTATGCGCAGAGTAACTGCTATTCTTTCTTTGATCTATACAACACAAAGGCCAGGATTGCCATCCAAGAAGATGCAAATAAAAGCCCTCCCATCTCTCTCCACTTTTCACTCATCAGTTTCTGGGGTATCCAGGAACAGACAGCAACCATAGATGCCATTTCTTCTTTGCAGAGTTCAACGGCAGCTGAAAGCTCCATGTATTCAGCCTGAGAGAGCAAAACCATGGCCCATATAACTCCAATGATTGCAAAAACTCCTGGTAGAGCTATGGGCAACCTGTTCACAAGAAAAAGAATACTCGCCAGGGCAGCCAATCCATAGACGAGAATCCATAAAAAAGGATCCGGGTCATTAGCCTGAAATGCTGCCCAGGCGATAAAAAGCAGCGACATCGCTACACTGACTACTTTCCAAAAAACCATATCGGATTATTATTGATTGTCCTTGGCAAATGCGGCGTCAAAGGCACCGTGAGCAGGAGTAAAATCAACAGCTTTCACATAGGCACAAGCCTCTTCTGCTCCCTCTTCACGATCCATACCAGAATCTTCCCATTCAATGGAGAGCGGCCCATTATATCCTGCTCGATTTAGCCGGCGAATAATTTCCTCGAAATCGATATTGCCTCTTCCAATTGAACGGAAATCCCAGTAGCGATCTTTATGCCCAAAATCTGCATGCCCTCCAAAAACGCCGGCACGAGTGGGCTGATCAGACCACCACACATCTTTCATATGAGCGTGGTAAATACGATCAGCAAATTCATCGATAAACCCGAGATAATCAACGCCTTGATATCCAAAATGACTTGGATCGTAATTAAATCCAAAAGCTTCGCGATTATTCAACGCGTCCAACGCTCTTCGCGCAGAAGTTATATCAAAGGCGATCTCTGTCGGATGTACCTCTAACCCAAATCGAACGCCTACTTCGTCGAATGCATCAAGAATAGGATTGAATCGATCTGCAAAGTCTTGAAAACCGGCATCTATCATAGATGGATCCACAGGAGGGAATGAATACAGGTAATGCCAGATACTACTTCCTGTAAAGCCATTTACAACCGATACTCCTAATTTTGATGCAGCGCGAGCTGTATCCATTAACTCTTTAGCCGCTCGTTGACGTACTCCTTCCGGATCGCCATCCCCCCAGACAAAATCAGGTAAGATTGACTTATGACGAATGTCGATATTATCACAAACGGCTTGCCCAACCAGGTGGTTACTAATCGACCATACCTTGAGCCCATATTTAGCCAGCAAATCGTGCCGGCCCTGGCAGTAGCCTGGATCGGAAAGTGCCTTCTGCACATCAAAATGATCTCCCCAGCAAGCTAGCTCAAGACCATCAAATCCCATCTCACTGGCTTTTTGCGCCAGTGTTTCTAGAGGCAAATCAGCCCATTGTCCTGTAAAAAGTGTAACTGGACGTCCCATTGTCTACAATAGTATTAGTGGTTAATTAAATAATGTAAAGCGGCTTAAGAACCAGGGGGTGTATATTTGGCATCGACCCATCCTTCTTCTTTTCCGCTTTTCACAGCTGTATGTATGAAATGTACACCAACCGCTCCATCTTGGACAGTAGGGAAATCAGTATCAAAGGGTCCTGGTTCTTCTCCAGCAAGGCGGGCAGCGATGGTGCGTGCTGCATTGACATAGATATTTGCGAAGGCCTCAATGAAGGCCTCTGGATGGCCAAACGGCAGGCGGGTATTATGCTTGGCTACGTCTGCCAAATAATCGTTACCTCGTTTATACACCTTTTCCGGGCCGTCTGGATATCTCACATACAAATAATTAGGATGTTCTTGATGCCATTCCAGAGAGGCTTCAGTGCCATAAACACGAATGCGCAAGTTGTTTTCTTCACCAACTGAAATTTGAGAACAGTATAATACTGCCTTTACTCCACCTTCCATATGAAGTAACATATTGGCATCATCCTCTAGCAATCGGCCCGGCACGAAGGTCGTCAAATCGGCGCAGATTTTCTCAATTTCCAATCCCGTAATATATCGAGCAAGGTTTTCTGCGTGCGAACCAATATCTCCAATTGCTGAAGAGACGCCGGCCTGCTTGGGGTCTGTTCTCCATACAGCTTGCTTGGCGCCTTCAGCCTCAAGATGAGTCGCCAACCAACCTTGGGGGTATTCAACAACGATTTTTCGGACCTTGCCAAGCTTACCGCCCTGCACCAGTTCCCGAGCCTGCTTGACCATCGGGTACCCGGTATAATTGTGAGTAAGTGCAAATATAGTATTGTGCTTCTCAACCAATCTGCACAGGTCTTCAGCTTCTTCGACAGTCATGGTCATGGGTTTATCGCACACCACGTGAAACCCTGCCTCGATGAAGGTCTTCGCTATATCGTAATGGGTAAAGTTCGGGGTAACTATAGATACAAAATCGATCCGTTCACCGACCGGCAGTTGATTCTCTGCCTCAGCCATTTCCTTATATGAACCATACACACGAGAGGGATCAAGCTTCAGCTCTTCACCTTGCTGTTTTGACTTCTCCGAGGAGGAGGAAAAGGCCCCAGCAACCAACTCAATTTCCCCATCCAATGCAGCAGCTTTCCGATGCACTGCACCGATGAATGCACCTGGGCCTCCACCCACCATTCCGTATCTAACTTTTCTTCCTAATGGCATAGTTTCAATTTCTTTTTGCTCTTTTTTCTCCTTACCGCGCTCATGTTACCACTTTCTAATGACTATGGCAAAGGATGAAATCAAATTCTTAACGAGAATTGCCCCATCCGATTATGGTCCCAAAAACGTGTATAGTAATTAGCCTAAGGAGCACCTTTTATTCACCGAATAGAACCACACGGTCGCTCGATTCATAACGATATTCTGGTACCAATGCCCCCCATTTTTCGTTCATTGTCTGTTCGCACATTTAAGAGAGGCACCTTGATCAAGGCCCTCTACCCGGTCTACAATGGGACAACAACAATTACTTCTTATCGTTCTAGGAATCGTCGTCGTTGGAGTAGCTGTCATCGTTGGTCTTCAAGCATTCGCAGAAAACCAGAAGAAGGCAAACATAGAAGCGATTCAATTTACTTCAATGCGTATTGCCTCAGAGGCACAAGCCTGGCTTAGAACCCCAGTTTCTTACGGGGGCGGCATGCCAACAGTTGGTGGCCGGCAATCAAATTTCGCTGGCTTGACCTTAGATATAGCAGCTCTTGGATATACAACCGACGGATCTGGTAACTACGTTGACTTAAATGGAACCTATAACGGGACTGTTAATGCTGGTACCTTTATTATCACAGCAACCAGTGCCAGTAGCAGCGGAAACGGGGACAACAATCTTGTATGCACCATTGTATCAGGCCCACTTGTAGACGACATCACAACGCAAATCAACCCAATATCAGGTGACTGTACAAGCATCGTAATCGTAAGCTAATATCAGCTTACATCAACTGACCGGTATGCCTCAATAAGCTTGGCTTCTCCATCCTTTCCAGGGTAATAATTCCCATGCTCCATGCCCAGGATGCCTGTGAACCCTTTTTCATGAATGTGCTTGAACACATTCTTATAGTTGATTTCACCAGTGGTTGGCTCCTTACGGCCAGGATTATCTCCGATCTGGAAATAGGCAATCTCATCATACGCTTTATCGATATTTGGAATCAGATTGCCTTCCTGAATTTGCTGGTGGTATAAGTCATCCAGGATCTTACACGCAGGGCTATTAACTGCTTTACACACCTCATATCCTTGAGAGATCTTTGTGAGGAATAGCCCAGGATGATTGTAAAAGTTAAGTGGCTCAAGCACCATTACCAGGTTGTGGGGCTCTAAAATCCCACTAGCTTTCTTCAGCACTTCCACAACGTTTGCCGTCTGATATCCCATATCAAGGCGAAGATCAACAAACCCCGGTACTACAGTCATCCATGTAGCATTAACCCGTTCAGCAACCTCTACGCTTTCCTCTATTTCCCTTAAAAAAGCATCATGATTGTCAGGGTTTACCAGGCCGGGCTCTCTCCAGGAAATCGTATGGGCTACAAACACGCCCATTTCCATTCCGTGTTTTCCCATCTCACTTGCAATCGCCTCTTGCGTTTCCACTGTTCTACCCTTCATCCCGTTGTCTTCCATCGCCATAAAACCGGCTTCCGCCATAAAGGTAATTTGATCGATTAGATCATCACCCGCATGGTTTTTGAACATACCAAAGTGAGGAGCAAATTTTAAGTTGAACTTCGCTCCCTTCCTGGCTTCACCCTGGGTCGTTTGAGCGGCAGCTAATGAAGTGGACCCGCCAGCTACAGCTGCAGACGCTACCAATCCACTTTTCATAAAATGTCTTCTATCCATGTTATTCTTCGTTTCGGGGTTCGGTATCGGGTTTCGCATTCAGTTTGTTGTGAATACGAAACCCGAATCGATCAAAGTACTTTTGTTTTACCTGGGATTGCTATGGGGTAATAGCCATCTGCATCAGGCAGGATAGGTGGCTCGGCATCCCATGCATATTTCTTTGGCATTAGGCTGAGATCGGATTTGATCGCGTCTTCCCATTCTATAACCTGGCCAGAATAGGTAGCCATACGCCCAAGGATCGATGTCATCGTGCTCATTGCTCCATTCTTGGCATCCGCATATTTGAATTCGCCGGCTGCAACTGCGGCAAACAATTCATCATGCTCAACCTGGTAAGGATTTGGATCATTCTCGTCATCATGCTCCCAAATGGTATATCCGCTTGGTGTTTGCAGCACACCTGGCTTTGGAGCATATCCGTTAGTGCCTTGGAAGGCTTCAGTAACTCTGTTCATACAGCCTTCCTGGTGCCGGCATTGGCTAAACATGCGGCTACCATCCGCATATTCAAACTCTACAAAATGATGATCGAAGATCTCCCCATGATCTTTGCCATTTCGAACCTGGCGCCCCCCCATACCATGAGCACGAACAGGATATCCTTTCTTAACCCAGTTCGAGACATCGATATTATGAATATGCTGCTCGGTGATGTGATCGCCACATAGCCAATTGAAATAGTACCAGTTGCGCATTTGGTATTCCATCTCGGTCTGGCCTTCTTTTCGAGGGCGAACCCATACACCGCGGCTGTTCCAATACACATGAGAAGTAACAATATCACCGATTGCGCCTTCATGGATGCGATTTACCCATTCTCTATATACCGTCTGATAATGGCGCTGAAGTCCCACAACAACGTTCAGTTGTTTTTCCTTGGCCTTTTTCGCCGTTTTTAGTACTTGCCGAATCCCAGGTGCATCCGTAGCAACTGGTTTTTCCATGAACACGTGTTTTCCGGCCTCGATCGCTGCCTCAAAGTGCATCGGTCGGAATCCAGGAGGAGTTGTTAAAATGATCACATCAGAGGCTGCAATAACATCTTTGTACCCATCAAATCCCACAAATTTATTCTCTTCGGGTACTGCGATACAAGAAGTGTCGTCCAACTCTTCCATTATATTCTCAAGGCTTGAATCCAGACGATCCTTGAATGCATCAGCCATCGCAACAAGCTTGACATTTTGTTTAGACCGCATGGCCTGAACTGCTGCTCCCGTTCCTCGTCCCCCACATCCAATAAGCCCTACTTTTATTGCGTCTGAACCCTGCGCAAAAGCAAAATTACCTGAAGCCATTAAGCCAGCGGTCGCAGCAGCTGAGCTTTGCACAAACTGGCGGCGGGTTAATGGAAAGCGCTTCCCCGAGGAGTTAGATTCCATTTTGATTACCTCTTTAGTTTACGTTGTGTGGTCGTACTTACTAATCTAATGAACGAACGAGCCGAAAACCCACCATAGGCCCATCTGAAAGCCACCATCTGCTTTTGGGTATCTGTGGATCCCGCTCGTTCCATTTACGTGTTTGTTTTGATCTTTCTGAAAGCTGCACTTCACTTGCATCATCGCGGTAAGAGCCGCCTCTTGTGACTGGTTTGTCATCATACCCAACTACCCATTCCTGTACATTCCCAACCATGTCGTATAGCCCAAAAGCATTTGGCTCCTTGCTTGCCACAGGATGCGTTTTATCGCTTGCATTTTCTTCGTACCAGGCCATTTCATCCAAATCATCTGCAGACAACACAGTGTCATGCTTTTTTCCGGCCAATGCGGCATGAACCCATTCTGCCTCGGTAGCTAACCGGTAGGATACACCCGTTTTCTCAGAAAGCCATTCTGTATACTTCTCAGCCGCTCTGAAAGTAATGCTCATCGCTGCGTATCCGTCGTGACCGAATCCGTAATCAGGGGGTTCATAAGGACGGCTGGGCCGTGTGGATGCATCAGCGTTTTGAATACGCTCTGCTTCAGAAAGGTCTAGTTGGTACGCAAATATATCATAGGCCTCCCAGGTTATCTCCGTCGTGCTCATCCAGAAAGAGGCAACCTCAACGGTCTGCTCTCCATCTGGTGTGCCGAATGTTACTTCTCCTCCTTCTACCGGAACCATGTCGATACTTATTAATGACTCACCAATCTTCTGCGAATAGGCAGTAAACAATGTATCATTAAAAGGGGCTGGATTATCACCTGGGAAGTGGGTAGGTTGCATTGGAGCGTGACCTGGGGTAAAACCACTAAGTACAATCGCGGCAACCAATAATCCACCGAATGTTCGGCAATATTGCAAGGTTGCCGTAGTGCAAAACAGGTCTCTCATAAACTGATTCAGCAATGTTAAATTTTTTATTTTGAGGATACGCCTGCACGTGCTAAGACGATCTATCCTGATAATCCTTCTAGTGGGTGTCACGTTTTCTGCCTGCGTTGACAACTCCCAGGAGGAGCCTGTTCTTTCTGAAAATCAGGACATTCCTTCAGATGTTCAACAAGAAGAGATTCCTTCGCTGGCGAGATATCAGTATACTCAACTCCATCTCGGTGTACAAGTCAGAATCGTGCTTTTTGCTGAAAAAGAAGCGGTTGCAGTGAGTGCCGCTACTGCAGCTTATTCTAAAATAACAACTTTAGAAGATATCTTCAGCACCTATCGTGTTGATAGTGAAATTAGTCGCCTGACGAAGTCGCCTGCATATGAGCCAGTGCTGGTCAGCAACCATCTTTTTACTGTCATTGATTTTGCTCAGTCGCTCTCAACGAATTCAAATGGAGCATTTGATATTACGCTTGGCCCGTACGTTTCTCTCTGGAAGGAAGCTCGGGATAACAAACAGCTTCCAAACATGGTTAAACTTGAAGCAGCTACAGATAAAGTAGGGTGGCACCTCATAGAAACCAATGATTCCAACCAGTCGATCACCCTCAATCAGAAAGGCATGCAGCTCGATATGGGCGGAATCGCCAAAGGATATATTCTGGACAAAGCACTGGAGACGCTCAACCAACAAGGGATCGAAAGTGCACTTATTGAAGCCGGAGGAGATATTGTTGTTAGCGGTCCACCCCCTGAATCTTCAGGATGGAATATAGAAGTCCCAGGAGCCCAGCCAAACAATGAACTTGCGCTGAGAGCAAGCAGTCTCACTCATGCGGCTATCTCTACTTCAGGAGATACAGAGCAATATGTAGAGATTGACGGTAAGAGATACTCTCACGTGATCGATCCCACTACCGGACTGGGTTCAACCCAAAGTAATTTAGTGACAGTGATCGCACCAAATGGAATGATGTCGGACAGCTATGCAACAGCACTTGGAGTCATGCATCCATCGAGCCAAAAGGTATTCTTAGAAGACCACCCGAATGTATTGGCATACATCAGGTAAACACAATAAAAAAAGCGCCCCTATCAGTAAAGGGCGCTTTTGAATAACCGCTTAAGATGTCTTAAGCAATATTACCTTTTTTCATCTCTTCAACGGCATAATCAACGGCTCTTGCCGTCAAAGCCATGTACGTGATAGAAGGATTTTGACAGGCCGAAGACGACATACAAGAACCATCCGTCACAAATAGATTGGAGACATCATGGGCCTGGTTGAATCCATTAAGTACGGATGTATTTGGATCACGTCCCATTCGTGCCGTACCCATTTCGTGGATACATAACCCAGGAGCCGCTGCTGTATCACCAGGCGTATAGTTGTCGAACATGTTAATGCTCGTTCCACCTGCTGCTTCGAGCATCTCCCCGGCCTGCTCCATCATGTCTTTGCGCATAGCCAGTTCGTTATCTCCCCAGATGCAATTAATCCTAATCATTGGCATCCCCCACTGATCCACTTCACTATCATCCAGGGTCATGTAGTTGTCGTAACTAGGAAGTGCTTCTCCCCAAGCACCGAGCCACCATGTCCAAGGTCCAGCATCGCGTAAAGTACTCTTTAAGTCCTCACCAAACCCTCTGATGTTATTTCCACGATTCCAGCTCATACGCCGGGCACTTCCCTGGTACCCATACCCACGCACAAAATCGGCTTGCGTTGTTTCAGGGCTGATATTTCGGAAACGCGGCACATAAATTCCATTTGGCCGATTGCCGTAATAGTAGCGATCTTCAAACCCTTCCATTACAGCCGTAGCGCCAACTTGGAAATGGTGATCCATCAGGTAATGGCCGAGCGCACCACTTGAGTTCGCGAGTCCATCCGGGAAACGGTTTGTTTTAGAGTTTAATAGAATCTGTGTTGATCCAAGCGTAGAAGCGCAGAGGAAAATCACTTTCGCACGATACTCTGTCGTTTCTTTAGTCACACGATCGATAACGCGAACACCTGTTGCCTTGTCCGTTTCTTCGTCATAAATAATACTGTGCACCACACTATCCGGACGAAGGGTCATATTGCCTGTAGCTACTGCAGCGGGTAGTGTTGAACTCTGGCTGCTAAAGTATGAACCAGTTGAACATCCTCGTGCGCATGGGCCGCAGTAATGGCACGCAGCACGGCCATTGTGTGCCTGTGTAAGTATGGCAGTGCGCCCGATCGTCATATACCGATCAGGATATGTTTCTTTAATGCGATCACTGGTATGCTTTTCAACCGCGTTCATCTCCATAGGCGGTAAAAACTCGCCATCCGGCAAATGAGGTAACCCTAATTTTTCACCACTCACTCCAATGTAACTTTCGACATACGAATACCAGGGAGCAATGTCGTCATATCGAATCGGCCAATCGACACCATGGCCGTCTTTCATATTGGCCTCAAAGTCCACATCACTCCAGCGATAACACTGCCGCCCCCAGGTCACCGAACGGCCACCGACTCCATAACATCGCAGCCATGTGAATGGGTTATCTTCCAGATAATCTTGTTCAGTATCATGCACAAAGAAATGACTCATCTCAGGATGCATGATGTAGGGTTCGCGGCCAAGCTTGGGATTTGCTTCGATGTAATCCCGCTTCAAAACGCCTCGGTTCTCAAACTCCCAGGGCCTCATGTGCTCAGTGATATAATCTTGGCTATGAACGATATCTCTCCCACGCTCTAATACCAACGTTTTCATTCCCTTCTCGCACAACTCTTTTGCCGCCCATCCTCCTGACACACCAGATCCAACTACAATTGCATCATACTCCTGTACGCCCTGATTGATGTTAAAAGTCTTACTCATGAATTTTTAAGTTCAACGTTCAAAGTTCAAAGTTTAATGTTCAAAGCCTGAATTCAGAGTTCGCGATCACTTAACCTTGAACTTTGAACCTTGAACTTTGAACAGAAATCCGATTACATCAGATTTCCTTTCTTCATCTCCTCTACAGCAAAACTGGCTGCCCTGGCTGTTAGCGCCATATAGGTGAGTGATGGGTTTTGGCACGCAGAAGAAGTCATACATGCCCCATCGGTTACGAATAAATTAGGCACTTCGTGAGCCTGGTTGTTTCCGTTTAAGACAGACGTACCAGGGTCGCGTCCCATGCGGGCAGTCCCCATTTCATGGATCCCTAATCCAGGCTCTGCACCACCTACTCCGCCTTCCTGGAATCGGTTATAGACCGACACATTTTTGAATCCGGCAGCTTCCAGCATTTCTGCAGCGTCATTCCCCATGTCTTCGCGCATAGCGAATTCATTCTCACCCCATTCGCAGTTGATACGGAGCAGCGGAATGCCCCATTTATCTTTTTGGTCTGGATCTAGCCGTATATGATTCTCATATTGCGGGAGCGTCTCACCAAAAGCGGTCATGCTTGCCCGCCAGGGACCTGCGTCTCTCAACGTGTTTTTCAGATCTGCGCCAAAGCCGCGCATGCCTGTTCCACGTCCCCAACCTAGCCGGCTCGCGCGCCCTTGATAGCCAAACCCACGAGCATAGCCGCGGCGGGTAGATTCACTAATATTGCGAAATCTTGGAATATAGAACCCCGTGGGCCTATTGCCATAATAATATCTGTCATCAAATCCATCAATCGATCCGCCTGCACCGATACGGAAATGATGATCCATCAAATAATGCCCCAATGAACCGCTTGAATTAGCTATACCGTCTGGGAACCTACTGGAGGTGGAATTGAGCATGATCTGCGTACTTCCGAGAGCAGAAGCACATAAGAACACAACCTTCGCCTTGAACTCCAGTTGCTCCATTGTTACAGCATCTACTACTCGAACTGCACTCACTCGCCCTTTTTCCTCATCAAACTCCAGGCTGTGAACAATGCTATGTGGCCGCAAGGTCATATTACCAGTTGCCCTCGCAGCGGGCAGAGTAGTACTGACACTACTAAAATAGGACGCCGTTGAACATCCTCTTGAACAAGGACCGCAGTAATGGCATGCTGCACGGCCATTAAGTGCCTCAGTTAAGATGGCCACTCGCCCAATGGTAAGCATGCGTTCCGGAAAAGCCGCATTTATCTGCTTGCGCATGTGCTTTTCAACAACGTTTAGCTCCATCCCTTTCTGAAATTGCCCATCAGGAAGTTGAGATAAACCCAACAATTCACCGCTTATCCCCGCATAGGACTCCACATAATCATACCAGGGCGCAAGATCCTCGTACCGAATCGGCCAATCGATACCTAGCCCATCTTTTGCATTTGCCTCGAAGTCCATTGGGCTCCACCGGTAACTATGCCGGCCCCACATGATGGATCGGCCACCCTCATGGTAGCCCCTCATCCAAGTGAACGGCTTTTCTTCGATATAAGGATGATCTTTATCGTTTAAAAACCAGTGTTTTGTCGTTTCATTAAATACACCCCGATCCCTTGAGTGAACATAGGACTCTTCTTTGGTAGCCTGGTCCACTTCGCCGCCCCGGTTGACCAATTCCCAAGGCCTCTTATGTTCTGTTATATAGTCAGCGCTGTGGGTCACTGAACGCCCTCTTTCCAGTACCAACGTCTTCATCCCCTTCTCACTCAACTCCTTCGCAGCCCATCCTCCAGAAATGCCTGACCCTACAACAATTGCGTCGTACTCCTCCATCTCCTGGGCTATATTTACGTTTTTATATTTCATATAAGATCAAAGATTTAAGAATACGCCTTGCCGATCTCACTGTATGGGATATCTGGACGATAAACGCCGGCCTCATGAACGTACATCAATTCTTGAGTAGCACCGATTTCCGACGTGTAGTAGCCGGTTAGTGTCATTTGCTTCATCATCATAAAGAAATGTGGATCTTCGCCTTGAGAATCGTAGGCTTCGTTTTCCATTTCAGTGAGTAAAGCAATCTGCTGATCTTCGGTACAGTCAACAAAAGAGGAACCATGTGCGGCCTGTGCTGCAGCATCAGCATACCCAAGACCTGCTATAAACTGAGTGCGCTGCTCTTCTGTCATGTAATCAGTTACTACAATATCTACGTACTCATTGACCAATGCCGCCCTTGCACCAGGTGTGTCTGTTGTGGGGATGATCAATTCAGCTATCGTTGCCACAAGCTCATCCTGATCCGGAGTAAGAGTTTGCAGTGCATAGGCAGACGCCGTAGAGGGTGCAGTTTGGCAGCCAGATAAAACGGATGATGCTAGCGGTAAAGAAACGGCTCCGCCCATTATCATTCCGACGCGTCGAAGTGCTTCTCGTCGATCCATATAGGTCTAGTAAAATGTTTAAAGGTTAAAGCCTAAAAGAGCCCTTTGCGTCCAATGCCGCAAAGGGCTCTAAAGACCCATAAATGGTTAATTATGCAGCAGCCGATTCTTCTTCCTTAGCAATAAGATGCTCCTGCTGATAACCGCCCTTAGCCCGGTCTCGCAAGAGCAAGCCACCAAAGACGACAATGAGGATTATACCAAAGAAGGACAACCTTTCGAAGGCCGTTTTACCTCCGGTACTATCTGCTTGCATCAACATACTCGAAACGGAATTTGCCCCATCTGCAACCGAACTACTTGCTACAGAACTGATCCCTTTAGCCTTATCAATAGCACGCAGTGCTTGAGTGGTTAACACAGGTGGGAGTGCGTCTCCACTCGCTTCTGCAAGAGCCTGGCTTGATTTGGTAACGGCATCGTTAATCGCCTCCGCTTCAGGTCCTGTTGCTGCCAACGTTGGGAATACCGTTTCTACCTGTTCCATTACTGCACGTGCATCGGCAACTGGGATTGTGTCATGACCAAACTCGTCAGACAACGTACCCATAAATGGAGTTACAAACGCTGCGGCCATCATACCCATCGCGCCCATCATTCCGAGGCCAAGCGCTCCACTCTTTGGATTTCTTTCTGATACATATGCCAGCATGGTTGGCCAGAAGTAAGCAATACCAACAGCCCAGATAGCAGCTGTGAAGAACAACTGGAAGGTTGTTTCAGCCTGGCTGAACAAATACAGACCAACTGTTGCCAGAATTGCGCCTACAAAAAGGATCCCTGTTGGGCGAAGAACGCGTTCGACCGGCCCGGCCAGTAATCGCAGCGTCCCCATGATGCCGAACACGAATGCAAATACCAGAATCCCCTGCACAGCTCCACCAGCAGTCAATACAGGCGGAATCCAACTAGAGGGCGGTAACTCCATCGATGCGGTGATAAACATCATTGCCAGCATAAGCAACATCGTGGGTGAGGCAAAACAGGCTTTTAACATTTCAGAAGTCTTAACACCCGCTTGAACCCCTTCAGTCTCAGGATATTTAGCAGTGAACATCATCACACCGTATCCTAATGCAGGGATAAGAATGAGCAGCAGTCTGTTTTCCCATGAAACATTGAGTTGCGTCAAGCCGAGCGCTAGCAAGGCCGCGAGGAGGTTACCGTACGGGAACCACATATGGAAAATATTGAGCTTCTCTGTTTTCTTTTCAGGATAAAGAGCCACAACCAGTGGATTACAACCCGCTTCAACCAGCCCAGCACCAAGACCTGTTAACAAAGAACCTACCCATAACATGGTAAAGTTCTGTGCGAACATCATAAGCAGTGCACCACTCACGTGACCGATAAAGGCGCCGCGCACGATAGGCCGAATGCCTATAGTGTCACATAAAGGCGAAAAGATCACCTGCGAAATTACAAAGCCCCAAAAAAATACGCCGCCAAAAAGCCCTAAATTCGCATTCGTCAGAATGAACTCAGCCTGGACATCGGTTTGGATTTCAGCACGGACAGAAAAGGCAAAGGCGGTTGCAATGAGAGCTAAACAGCTTCCCCAAAACAGCCTTTGCCTGTTAATACCGTCGTTAGGTGTACTCATAGTGGATCTCCTCCATCTAGTTAATTGAAATAACAGCCGCGCACTGGTATTTCACGCTTGCAGTGGGCTTCCGGTGAAAATTCGTCTGGTGATGCACAGCTATCCTGGAATCAAACGGCACGTGCCGCATTCAACAGCGCATAGAGTGGTGGTCGAAGCGCTTTTGTTTTAAGTTATTTATCCAGGCAGGGGTTAATCTGGATAATGGTCACATTATTGTTAAAGTAAAGAAGTGAAACGGTATCCGCAATAGGTTGCTATTTTCGTTGTGTAATAGGGTTGTTAATCATTGTTTTAGCTGTGTTTTTAACGTTCTCAACTTTTTTTCAGAAAATGCGGATCACAGCTATGAAAGTGTAGTATAACGGCTCACCCAATACAAAAGGGTACTACCCGGTCCGGTAGTTAAGTTGGTTATAACGCCGGCCTGTCACGCCGGAGGCCGCGGGTTCGAGTCCCGTCCGGACCGCCTCTTAAAACCGTAGGTTATTGCGCTGCAAGAACTTACGGTTTTTTCTTTTAGTCAGGTTGCCACCCAGGTTTGCCTGAATCCTAACCTCTTCTGGGAGTAGACCCGCTCCTCAAAAAGGGGCACTCAATTCTTCCCCTAATCGTGTCACTCTAGTAGATCACAAATTCTCAATGCAACAGTTTCTCACTGCCTCGCTCGAAGAACCTATCTAATAGTGTCATTCCCTTCTCGGTAATCGTATTTCCCTCCCGCAAACGGTACTTAATAAAGCGATACTTCTTCACCCGCTCGTCATCAGAATCATTGCCAATCATAATGCAAAACCGCTCGATGTCTTCATAGCTACAAACTCCAACAATCAGGGCATCAAAATCGCAGAGTTCATCAAGCTGGAGCCCGTTTACCCAGAATGTATCCTCTTTTTTAAGTTTTTTCCAACTTACTGAGCGATCCAACATCAAAATACACTTTTTCACAAACATACCATGTTGTGACCCTCTGCACGACCTGCATACTCCATACGTAAATCGTTTTACTCGTTCTAGATCAAACCGGCGCAGGTGCTTCTCACAATAGAGCCGGTCACGTTGAGCTAACTGATAGTTGGTAGTTTTTATGAAAATTTCCTCGAGGTAGTACAGATCTGGATTCATTCGAGCATCTCTTCCCCAAAAAAAGACTCGATTCGCCAAAGGAGGTAATATATAACTGAGATGCCTCCATTCACGCCTATCTGCCAAACTCTTCAAAGCGGCTACCAGACGGTCATAGGAGGTTTCCTTCAAGGGAATTTTATCCTGAATCGGACTCTGTGCTAATTGAACTACATCACCAGGATATAGACGTCTCAATAGAGATGCATACAATTGATCCTTTTGCTCCCTTTCTCCTGATTTACCTGCACTAGAACCCAGTTTTTGAAAATACCAATAAATAGAATTGTCGGCTGTCAACGTATGGTGATCACCTACTTTGCACTGCAACGGATGCTCTTCAAGAAGAATGCTGTTCAGCGAATTAAGATACGTACTCCGTTTCTTATCCGTGTTCAGCGAAATAAATATGTACGATGCTACAACTGTTACACATAATATAATATAGACTAGGAAACCCATGGTGTACTACCTGGCACATCAAAACAACGATCCAAAATAAAAAAGCCTCCTGAGCTTTGCACCCAGAAGGCTAAATCCTTTTGATTATAGGTATTAACTAACCAATCATCCAATCTCCTGTCCGTCCCAGCCGGCGTTTTAATACTACCTTTCTGCGAGGCTTCGGGTCTCTTGTTCTCTTATCCTGTGCCTCAAGTTCATTGTTATCGGTGATATCCTCAGGAGCCTCTGCCTCTCCAAGATCTGTAGTGTCTGCTGGTTGATCCTCCTCCTCGGTTCCTTCTTCCACAATTTCATCGCGTTCAGATTCTGTTTGATCTGGATAGGTAGATTCAAGGGCATCCCAGGCATATGTTGTCCGTTTTGATTCGTCGTTGTCGTCGGATAGATCAGCGGCCTCTGATTCCATTTCATCCCAGAAATAAACAGGCTCGCTGTCTCTCTCTTCAGAGTACTTTTCTACGGGCTCTCCATCCATCTCCTCTGGCTCATCCTCTGTTGAGCCGGGGCTGAAAACTTCTATAGAATTATCGCTTTTTCCCTCTTCGTTCTCCTTGATCTTTTCGTTATATTTCTCTGATTCACCATTCGCATTGGCAGCTTCATATGCAGCCAGGCTAACGGAATCAGCATATCGTTCCAATTGGTTGGTATCCACATACTCTACCGGACTTTCATCCTCTTTCTCATCCTGCATACCACCTACGAGTAGAGGATAATGTGTGTATGACTTTTTCTCAGGATCTGCTTCGACCTCCCCTTCCTCGTCTGCCTCCTCTTCCTCCTCAAGGTCTTCCTCTTCATCGTCTTCTACCATTTCGTTTAATCGATCCCGCACGTACTCATCATCATCATCCCAGATAATCCGGTTGATTCTTTCCCGATCTGACTCTTTCTCCTCCTCAACTTCGTCGTCATACTCAGGCTCATCATCATAATACTCAGGTTCATTGTCATACATAGCATCGTCGTACATGGTATCATCACTTTGATAGTCCTGGGAATACGTCTCTGCAAAGGGGTCTTTCTCTTCATCTATACTTTCAATTTCTTCGACGTTAGATTCATCCTCTTCGTCGACATCAGTAAATTCTTCTTCGAAGACTTCTCTTTTCTGTTTTTCTTGACTCGATGGAGAATCCAGTGAAGGTATCAGTTCATCCGAATCTTGCCCAACACTCTTCTGGAGCTCTTGTGAGTCGTGCTGCTCACCTTCAGCCTCTGTAAGAAGACCTGGCTCATCCGGCTCTTCATTAACAACAACTTCGCTGGTTGGTACGTCGAAGAAATCACCGCCAACGATCTTGCCGCTTACAATCATCTCGGCATACTTGAGACGCTCATCGTCTATTTTTTCCTGAATGTATCGGTAGTTTGACCGCACTTTGGACATGAGGTCTTCCAACTGATCCACTTCTTCTTTCTTTATATCATATCGATGATTTGCAATATCTTGATCATATTTCAACTGCAGTGCCGCTTCAGCATGCTGAGCAAGGCGGTCCTCCGTGCTCTTTTTCGCCTGTACAGCATGGATCAGGTCCTGACCTTTAAAGGATCCGTCGCGCAGATCGGCGTGGATGCTTTCTATCTGACGTTCAATATCTTCTGCAACGCGCGCATTTTGCTCAACGGCATTATCTGCCTTCATTACTTCAACCCGCAACCCGTTGAGTTCTGTTACTAAGAGTTCGTGCTCCTCTTCAATAGGATCAAGCATTTTCTTTACTTCATCCTTCTCGTTCTCCAACTGATCTATTTTTATTTTGAACGAATTATACATTTTACTGCTTTCTCTTCGTTTAATGTCTTCATTCCGGATCACGCCATAGGTATTGATGCTCCAATCCTCAAATCGTAGTGGGCTGATTTGGGAGCGGCCATCGTCAAGGAGTTGTTCTTCCTTCGAGATCCACCTGTTTAGATTTCCGGACAGGTATTCTTTGTATAGGTCTTGCAACTTCTCGTTGTAGTATATCCTTACACTTCTAGGCTGAAATAATTTGAGCAAAACGAGCGCCGCAAAGATGAAGGCCAGAAAAGCTGTAATTGCTCGTTTAGCCGTTTTGTATTCTGGATTCTCTGATAACGCCGTCAGTATAGCGGATCGTGCCTGCACTCCGTTATCTACAAGGTCGACATTGTATCGCTGCGCGAACTCTTCGATCGATAGTGCTGCAAACGCATCGATCATCTCATCTTTTTCCGCCAACTGTTGCGTCCGCTCGTCTTTGAGCCGTTGAATATTGCGCTCCATCGCCTGGGTTACTGGCCCAAAGCCGTAATTTCCAGAGGCTCCCTGGCCGGCGGTTTCCACAATTAGCTCTTGCTCCTTGGCCAAAATAAGCGAATCCAATTCAGCCACTTCGGCGTCTTTTTGTGCGATCAGCGAATCACTCACTATGGATACGCGTGCCAGATTTCGTCCCTCCATCTCGTTGTCGATATCCTGCATAAACACAATCTGAGCGATAAACGGAGCCGATATGCTTAAAGAAACCACCACAATGGCTACGCGCCCAATCAGGCCGATTGATATGAGGAGATTATCAACCCACGTAGAGGTTTTTTTCTTCAGAATCTCGTTGTCATAATGCGCTTTGGACATATCCAGCGTCACAAAACTTACGTCGATGATCCAGATAATGGTGAATACAAACAGAAAGGCGATACCAGCCGCTACATAACCGATGATACCCTTCCCAAATAGGGAGCCCAGATAAGCCCATGCAATGGCTTCTGAAAGCGCCATTACAATAATGACCAACCGAATACAGGATATCCAATACCGCGCACCTGGGGTGCACAGATTATCACCGTACGGTTTGATTGAAAATAGACTTACCTTCTTTTCTGGTGCTGCTACTGCTGCCTGATTTTCCATCGGAATTTAGCGAGTCATTTAGAATTTGATTGACATCGCTATATTCTATCCCCTTCTCTTTTTTTGCCGCAACAAAAAATGTTTTTAAGATCCGCACAATAGTTGCGTACATAGCTTCGTTACTGTACTGTCTAGACCCTTATTGATAACCGGTTATCACGTCCCCTTTTCCTAAAGGCTTCTTTATTATCATGAGGGCATCACCATGTTACGCATTTCCTTTAACGTATTATTATTAACCCTTGGCTCCCTACTCCTGTCTTATGGACTCATTCATGTAGTCAGCACCTACGTGAATGAAGATGGAGATCAAAAAGTCCTGTTTCAAACAAGCATTAGCCACCCTTCCCTATTAGGCGGTGAAAGTCAAAGGACCTTCATCAAGGTCGACTTGACAGGATTTACATTTGAACAAAAAGCCGAACGCGCTCCCGTTAATGTAGCCCTGGTTTTAGATAAGTCCGGGTCTATGAATGGCGAAAAGATGGAGCAGGCAAAAGCGGCTGCGATACAAGCAGTCGACATGCTCACTGAGCGGGACAAACTTACTATTGTAACCTATGACAGTCACGTACAGGTTCTTGTCCCTGCTACTTCTGTCACAAATAAATCAGCCATCAAAAACCAGATCAGGCAGATTCAAGCAAATGGAGGTACCGCACTCTACGGCGGTGTGATGTCTGGAGCCAATCAGCTCCGGGAGTATCTAAACGACACTGGTGTTCACCGTGTCATTTTGTTATCCGATGGGCAGGCTAACGAAGGCCCCAGTACACCGGAAGAACTTGGCAACCTGGGCGCAACACTAATCCGGGACAATATTTCAGTAACTACCATTGGCCTTGGACTGGGGTACAACGAAGACCTAATGGTCCAACTCGCCATGCGCAGTGATGGCAATCACAACTTTGTAGAACATGCTGACATGCTCGCTGGCGTCTTCAACCAGGAATTTGGCGATGTCATGTCCGTGGTTGCACAAGACGTCAAAGTCCAATTCAATCTGGAAGAGGGATTCCGCCCAATAGGTGTTCAAGGCAGAGAAGCTACAATCGATGGTCAGCACGTTGAGGTATCACTGAATCAACTATATGGCAGCCAAGATAAATATGTCCTTCTAGAAATCGAAACAACGCCCGAAGAACGAAGTGGTGAATATGAGGTAGCAACGGTTGCTCTTTCTTACGATAACGTTGTCACTGAAAATGTGGACCAGTTTGAAAACATAGTCGTTGCTGAGTTCACGAATTCACAGACAGAGGTTGATAATAATGTGGACGCGGAAACCATGGTCTCTGCGATCGAACAACAGGCTGTAATGAACGAGGAGCGTGCCATCAGGCTACGGGACCTGGGTAAAAGAGAAGAAGCCGAAGCCGTTCTCAGACAAAATGCATCCTACCTAAAAGAAAACGCAGAACTCTACGATTCTGACCGCCTTTCAGGCTATGCCGTCAAAAGCCAGGCAGCAGCCACAAGCTTAGACGACGCTGAATGGAAAAAACAACGCAAAGCCATGCGCTCCGACCACTACAAGACTAAAACCCAGCAGAAGAATTGAGTGCAGAGTGCAGAGTGCAAGGTATGAATACTTTGCACTTTGCACCTTGTACATTGAACCTTACAACGCTCCGATGAAGCGGTGAATAAAGTGAACCGATACGGATCCTTCTCCTACAGCAGAGGCAACACGTTTTACAGATCCGCTGCGTACATCACCTGAAGCAAATACGCCAGGAATACTCGTCTCAAGCAAGTAGGGTTTGCGCTCGAGTGGCCAGTGATCAAGTGCCTCTTCTGGAATTTCAGGGCCTGTAAGAATAAAGCCTCTAGGATCTCTAGCAATTTGATCGCCTAGCCAATCTGTACGCGGGGCGGCTCCTATAAATACGAATAGGAACGAAGCTTCTTTTTTCTCCTCTTCTCCCGTTATACTATTTTTCAGTGTGAGTCCCTCAAGGTGCTCTTCGCCGTGGCAGGCCGTAACAGAAGTATTTAGATGAACTTCGATATTTTCGGTCTCGTCGATGCGCTCTACCAGGTAATGGCTCATCTTGGTTGCCAGCGAATCACCCCTAACCAACATCTCTATTTTATTAGCATATGTTGCAAAGAACAAAGCGGCCTGGCCGGCTGAATTACCAGCCCCAATGATGTAGACTTTTTCATTTCTACAATTCATCGCCTCTGTCATGGCAGCACCGTAGTACACACCTCGTCCCGTGAGCGCATCGGCTCCAGGCGCAGGTAGTTTTCTCCAAGAAACCCCCATGGACAGCATCAAGGCATGCGCTGTAAATGAGCTTCCGTTGGACAGGGTTAAGGTTTTATAGGGGCCGTCCACTTCCAATTTCTCAACAGACTGTGGAGATAATATTTCGACACCAAAACGCTTTGCCTGGGATGTGGCCCGGCGAGCTAGATCAGCACCTGACAACCCTACAGGAAACCCTAGATAGTTTTCGATCCGGCTTGACGTACCTGCTTGCCCTCCTGTAGCAGACTCCTCGATCAACACCGTCTTAAGCCCTTCTGATGCGCCGTAAACTGCTGAAGCCAACCCTGCAGGCCCTCCACCAATAATGGCCAGTTCATAAAAATCTTGCTCTGCTTTTAACTGCAAACCCAACTGCTCTGCAAGATCTGGGACAGCCGGTGAAACCAATCGTTTTCCATCAGGGAGAAAAACCAATGGTAGCGCCCCATTACCGGACGCCTCCTGCCTTACTTGCTGCACAATTTCTCTCGCTTCAGCGCTCTTCTCTACATCGAGAAAAGTATACGGAATCTGGTTTCTGGCAAGAAAGTCTTTCACTTCATGCGATTTCGAAGACCACCGGTCTCCCAAAATCCGAACCCCTCCAAAACCCGGCTTATACATTTGCTGCCAGTCCGTCAGCAGATCGTCAAGAATTGGATACAGTCTTTGATCGGGTGGATCCCAGGGTTTCAACAGGTAATAATCGATCTGCGATTCGTTAATCGCAGATATCGCCGCTTCAGTATCTGCATAAGCCGTCAACAAGGCTCGTTTTGCCTTGGGCTCCAGTTTGATTGCTTCTTTGAGAAACGTAACCCCATCCATCTCAGGCATCCGCTGATCAGATAGGATTAGAGCAACAGGGTCTTCTCTTTGTGCTATTGTGGCGAGGGTATCCAAAGCCCTCTGCCCAGAGTCTGCCCGCATAATGCGATACGTTTCGCCATACCGCTTCCGTAAATCCTGCGCAACAGCACGCAATACCTGTGGGTCATCGTCAACTGCAAGAATGATGGGTTTCATTGAGTCGGTAGTTGTATATGAAAAACTGTGCTGCCCGGTTCGGACTCAACGCTGATAGATCCGCCGTGGCGCATGGTGATGATACGGTGGGAGATATTCAATCCCAACCCCGTGCCTCTTCCCGCTTCTTTGGTAGTAAAAAATGGGTCGAAAATGCTGTTTTGAATATCTGCTGGAATGCCCGCACCGTTATCTTGAACAAAGACGTCTACATTGTTTAAACCAGGAGAAAAGTTTGTTCGAAACGTTATCTTCCCTCCTTTTTCAGGTACAGCATCTACAGCATTATCGAGCAGATTGGTCCATACCTGATTTAATTCTCCCCCATATACATTTACCTTCGGCATATTGGGATCAAATTCTTTCACGATTTGAATATTTTTCTTTCTGAACTTATGTGCCATCACCCGCATCGTATCTACGATTCCCTTATGGATATCAGTGGCACTTTTTGCATTGGCCTGGTCCATGTACGAATAGGACTTCATGGCGCCAACCAGGTCCGAAATCCGCTCAGTACTGATTGCAAGTTCTTGGCTCAGCATTCGAATTTCTATATCTCGCGGCAACCACGCTAAAAAGTCTGGTACATACTCGGGCTTCATCCGGGCAACAAATTGAGTCAAAAAATCTCGATCAAATCCTGCCGAAACCAGATTCGCAGCCACATCCCACGGTGCCTCTACAGCATGAGCCTCTAACCAATCTGCAAGCTCATCTTCGCGTTCACTTTGGTCGAAGGGATCTAATTCCTCTTGTTCACTCAGCATGATTTCCCTTAATTCCTCAAACTGATCTTCTCGATCCTGCTCAATAAACATTACACGGGCAAGCATTTGCCCTGCATGTTCACCAAATGCCTGGAGCGTTTCAACGAGATTCTGCGATGCCCTTCGTGCTGCGGATGCAGGATTATTTAGTTCGTGAGCGAGTCCAGCTGCCATGGTACCCAATGCTGCCAGCTTTTCCTGCTGAATTTGGAAATTTGCCGTACTCCGGGTCCGATCCAATAACTTATGAGCCAGACGGGCCTCAAGGAGAGGAACAACTCGAATCATCTCTGGAAAATGCTTGACGTGCAATCTCGCAATTCGTGAATCCCCCATCGCAAAGGAGTCTGCCGTAAACTCCTTCATCCTTGAATTGGGCAACATCCCGCTCACCTCACCTTCCATCACATTGAACACTCCTAACCCAGACGATTCCCCCTTCAACCGAAATTGAATACGGCCCTGTATCATCACAAACATCCAATCCGCTTTATCGCCCGCTGCCGAGAACTGTTCTCCATCTTTAACCAGTATCTCCTCCATATGCGTGGATAACCAGGTAAACTGATCCTCTTCTAAATTCTCAAATATTTGTATATGACGAAGGTCATCGTTCGTAATCATTCAGGCGGCCAATCTCTTGGATGTGAATTAATAATTTTTCGAACACTAATAAGGTTATATTTCAAGGAGGTTTCCTTTGAAATCCTTTGCAAGCAAAGGATTTCTGTTCGGAGTTCATTGTTCATCGTTTGGCGTTATGAGAATTCGAATTCTTAGCGTACATTCCTCCATATAACGCCAAACAACAAACCCCGAACCCCGAACCGAATGACCATCACCGATGTAGACGCGGTCTGGCTACACTGCCCAATCCCTTATGAAAAACAACACGTGTCCGACTTTGGCAGGCTAGCCAGCTTTGATACGTGCCTTGTTTCTATTCATACTGATAATGGGCTGGTTGGGTATGGAGAAGCTAAGGCCGCTGTAGGGAGTGTAGCAGGAGCAGGTACGTATGCATCCCTGGTAAGCTGCATCAAGCACGAATTAAAGCCCATTCTAATGGGCCAAGACCCAACCCGGATTACAAGGCTTTGGGAGATGATGTACAACGGGACGCGCGACCATTACGCCCTGGATAGAGGGAGAACATTTCCTATCCTGGGCCGAAGAGGCCTTACCATCTCTTCAATGAGTGGAATCGATATCGCATTGTGGGACCTGCTTGGCAAGCACTTGGGCGTCCCGGTTAGTACCCTCCTTGGGGGGGCTTGCAGAGATGTAATGCCTGCCTATGCAAGTGGTGGCTGGGCAGACGTTAGTGCAATTGGTGATCAACTTGCTGGCTATGTAGAAAAAGGGTTTAATGCAGTCAAAATGCGGGTTGGCGTAATGGACGGAGATGTAACTACGAGTGTGAACCGGGTTAGGGCTGCTCGTAAGGCACTTGGACCCACCATTAAATTGATGGTAGATGCACACGGTACCTATAGCGTCCCTGAAGCCAAGCAATTTTGCAGGCAGTTAGAAGATGAGGGGCTATACTGGTTTGAAGAACCCGTCAGTGCGGACGATCGAAAGGGTGCTGCAGAAGTCAGGGCATCTACCTCGATTCCCATAGCTGCTGGTGAAAGCGAATTTACGCGATTTGACTTCCGGGATCTCATTGATATACGGGCCGTCGATGTCCTCCAACCCGATATGGCCATTTGTGGTGGCATCACTGAAGGTATGAAAATCTCTTCATTGGCTGCTACGCACCAACTCGCACTGGCTCCCCACTTATGGGGGTCTGCGTTTATGTTTATGGCTGGCTTGCACGTCGCATTTGCTAGCCCCTCAGCTATTATCTTAGAATATTCTTTAGGAGCAAACCCCATGTTGCATGGGCTGGTTCACGAATCTATTGAGGCTTCTGATGGATTTCTACCAGCCCCCACCCGCCCTGGTCTCGGTGTAACACCAAACCAGGATGTTATCAACAAATACAAAAAAGAGATTGCTTAAATCCCATGGCAAAGATCAAATACTTGAATCACGTTACCTTAATCGTCGATGACTTTGAGAAAGCATGTGTATTTTACGAGAAAGAGCTCGGATTAGAGCCTTTACCCTCCTTTCAGTTTGATTATCCGGCTGCATTCTATAAGCTAAACGAAACTCAGCAGATTCATTTGTCTGAGTGGAAGGATGATGCTTCGTATAGAGGGCATGTGTGCCTTGAGGTGGATGATTTCAATCCATTTTTCTATCGCATGAAAGAACTAGGAGTCATTGATACATCCGCGTGGGGCAAATGCCGCCGTCTACCGGATGGATCAGCTCAAATGTTTGTACGTGACCCCTCTCAAAATTTAATCGAGATCGTTTGCAGACCCGACGTTCCGCTGGACAAAGCCATCGAAGAAGATGAATTGTTCGAAACGCACAAAAATATGTACATCTCGGATAGAGAGGACAAAAGAGGCCTTCAATCTGATACAGCGTCATTGTATCACGAGAACGAAAACTAATGAGTATTCTCTTACTCGAGTCGGTCCACCCAGATGCTCAATCGTTGTTGGAAACCCATTTTAATGTTCAAATGGGCGAGCCAACAATGCCTATCCCTCCCGGCATCGAACCCGGCGCTATTGAGGCCATTATCACGCGAGGCCGTGGACGCATCACGGCTTCGCTGATGCAGAAATGCCCAAATTTGAAAGCGATCGCACGCTGCGGTGCAGGCCTGGATAATATTGACGTCCATGCAGCTGCCTCAGGAGGCATTCCTGTTGTATTCGCACCAGGTAAAACGGCATCAGCCGTTGCCGAGCACACCCTTTTACTTATGCTCGCCATGGCCAGGCGACTACCTTACTTAACTCACGAGGTATGCATGGGAAATTGGGATGTTCGAGCCAGCTACGAAGGTATGGAACTAAGAGGCAAAACACTTGGCCTTGTTGGTTTGGGAGCCATTGGAAAGGCTGTAGCTTCCTTGGCAAACGCCTTTGGCATGCGTATCATCTACTGGAGCCGGAGCAGCAAAGATGTCCCTTATAACCGGCTAGAATTCAGCGACGTCCTCAAACAGAGTGATTTTATCAGCTTACACACATCGTTGAACTCTGACACCCAACATTTGATAGGGCCTGCTGAACTTGACTTGATCCGACCCACGGCTTTCTTGATCAACACTGCAAGAGGTGGACTTGTTGATGAAGAGACATTGCTTAAACGACTGGACGCCAAGCAAATAGCAGGATATGCCACAGATTTACTCGAAAAAGACCCTCCAGATAGTGATCATCCCTTTTTTAATCATCCAAGAACAATGATTACCCCTCATACGGCTGTTTTAACAGATCGAACATACAGGGATATCTGCGTAAGTGTGGCCAAAAATGTTTCTGCCCTTTTGCTCGGGCAGCCCACAGAGAAGGAGGCCATCTATAAGGCCTAAACTTCTTGAAAAAAGGTCGATACTGTCCTAAGAGAACTACCCGCCCCCTGTAAAGTAGGTTTTCATGACAGCCATCGATAGCATAGCACCATTAACCCAAACGCTACGGCCTTTTCCCATTATAGCTGATCGGGTTCTCAAGCTTGTAAAGGAAGAGGATGTAGATTTTCAGGAGTTGACTCAGTTGATCTCTACGGATCCGATGTTAACCTCCTTGATCCTTGGTCTTGCTAATTCTCCCCTGTACGGCACCATTCACCGGCGCATTGATTCACTGCATCGTGCAATTCTCATCTTGGGCCGGGATCATGTGGTGGAGGCTGTTATGGTGCATATTATGCGTAGTGTGAAGGATTCCATACAGGAAAGCTGGCCAGACGGAGATATTTACTTTTGGCAGCACAACATCGCCGTAGGCATTGTTACGCGCTTATTAACAACAAATTTGCATTTACCCTATGTGCAGCAATCGCTCGTAGTTGGTCTCTTGCACGATATAGGAAAGCTCCTTCTCTTGAATTATAAACCACATGCCTATTTACAAATCTTAGAGCAAGTTGAGAAGTTTAGAACCCCTCTTCATGAATTAGAGAAAGAGTATTTTGGATTTTCACACGCAGAAGCTGGATTTGCAGCATGTGAAAAGTGGAATTTACCTACCGAGTTTGCCGAAACGATCGCTGTACACCACAATCCCCCTGATTCAGATATTAATTCGTTAGCCAACCTGGTGCGCAATGCAAACTTAATCGTGAAAATCGCAGGAATCGGCAAGGGTGGTGATCCGTTCGTATCGACCGATAAACTGACTCAACTTCCCCATGCCCGGCTCCGCTGGTCAACAATGCAGCAGATCATCATGAGCCTGTCAGATGTAGTCAACGAACTGACTTCAATGATATTTGGGTCGAACATCGTTGTGCACACGCGAGTGATGAGGCCACTTCACCAAACGCCCAAGACTCCCGTTTTTGTGAGTATCATTGACAAAGACGAGCAACTCCTTGTGCGATATATCCTCACCTCAATGGGATATATCACTCGAGGAGATTTTAAGGAAACCAAATCCACTATCAAGGACAAAGACGAAATTGGTATCATCGTAACCGATTACCCAGATCAATTCCCACGAGGCGTCCAAATGATTATCAACTATCAAGAGTGGCGTACTGAGCAAGGAGAACAACCCGAAAACTCCCTTAATGTTGTATCCCTCCGCACCTGGCTGTACAAACAGTTATTGCTAGAGGCCATTCCTGCTGCGGCCTAGTTATCCTTCGGCCTAGTTATCTTTAGGCTTATCCCCATACAGTGAGTAAGTACGCAGTTTGTATGCAATCTCTAGCGCTCGCTTGATACGCGTTTCTACTCTTTTAGCGCTTGTAATATAGTGGGACAAAGAACGCTGCTTCCCTGGGGTCATCTTATAAAATCGATCGGCAGCTTCTAGATCATCTTCAAGTACCGCCTCAAACTCCTCACCTATGTCAACATGATCTGGACTGGGATCTTCCTCTAACTCCGCTTCAATTGTATCACCCAATATGACTCCAATATCTCGTAACAGGGCCCGCCCCAAAATTAAATAACAGTCCCCATCTTTCTTGCCCATTATTCCCCTGTTAACATGCACCCCATTTAATGTACCAACTACCCGCCGTATTTTTCGCTCATGGAGCACGGTGGCCATCTCTTCAGGAATAGGCAAATAATGCATTTTCATCCCTGTCTCTAAGCGCAATACAGGAGCTGCAAAATGAAATTCACCGGAAGAAAAACCCATAACGTCTTCAAGTACTCCAGGTCCAAGGTTTCGATACATGCCTTAGTATACAATATCAACTGATTTTTTAGCAACCGTTTCTACTTGAATAGTATCCGAATCTCTCCCAAAGGAACGATGAACATTTTGCTTCTAAACCGGTGCAGAACTGTGGACAAAGTGTTGAGAAAGTGTCACGGATTAAATGGCAATACAAAACAAATTCCTATAAAGGCATGAATATTAGACACTTAGCTTCTTGCGTTATTCGTAACACTAAGTTAACATATGCCTTTGAATCTGTTGACAAGTTATCACACAATATACCTACACAAAAAGCGTGATTTTACCCCACTCAGAACGAACGCTTCGTGTGCTACTGGTGATTTTCCCTGTTTAGGGTAACAATTTCTTGTCTGATTGAGAACACATTTACATCGTTGGGATCGACTCTTATTCGAAGCCAGTGGATATCTCCGGCCCCAAATGTTTCCACCCTGGTAAAGTTCTCTATGCGCTGTCTTGTAATGGAATGTACAAGGGGCTTATCAATCCTGAAATAGTGTGAGTCTCCATGAGCAAATAAAACAGGCAGTCCGTAGGCTATAACTTCTCGTTCCAAGGCCTTCAAGAAGGGAGCGAATGACGCATTATTCTCTCCAAATTGAGGATTCGCATGAATCATCAAAAATACCCCCACACTCCCATTTTGTGTTGCACGTTTAAATGTATCTTGCATCCATTGTATGGATGCTTGCATCCGTGACTCCACCTCTTCGTCGTGAGCTTCTGTTCGCCCTTCAAAAGGAGCCATCCCATTGTTACTTCCAACGACATGAAGGCTGGCAAAGTGGACTCTACCTCTCTCCCACCGAAGGTGCTCAGGATACAAGCTGTACCCATCATCGGAGGCTTGTGTCTCTGTTTTCAATTTTGATTTGCCTAACGAAAGACCTGGTTCTGGGTAAAAAAGACTTCGGAACACCGTCAATCGTTCAAGGGGGTCAAACTGGCCGGCGGTTTCCCTGTGACAATCTGTCCACTCATTATCCCCAGGAGTAATGATAAAAGGTTTTGTGAATCGCTGAAAAAGGGCTAATCGATCTTCAAGGAATTCATCGGTACATGGAGTCCCTCCAGTTTTAATATCTCCCGCATGAACTACCCACTGTACGGTGGGGTCATCATTGATATCTGTGATCAAATTCTCAAACTTAGTAACGCCTTCAGGCCCATAGGGCATATCTCCGATTAAAGCATATGAGTACACCTCTTGGCTCTGCTGAAGGACGCGGGAAGATTGGCACCCGAAACCCATGAATGGAATAAGGAGGAACAACACATATCGGCAAGAATGGGTGCGCAGCATGAGAGACTGTATGTTTATTTTGACCTAACTTACTACAATGGATTTAGAGATTGTACAGTTGAGCAAAAAGTTTGTACTTTCCTGAAGCCCCTCACCAAACCATGTATGCTACCAATGAACATCAACCGGCGTCGTTTTCTACAAACAGCTAGTTCTTCTCTTGCGCTATCAATGCTTGGCACTGATGGCCTGGACCTTATTTTCCGAAAGGATCCTCTTCGGGTCGGCCTTATAGGTTCTGGGTGGTACGGAAAAAGTGATCTATTCCGCCTTATCCAGGTAACGGATGTTGATGTTGTTTCTTTATGCGATGTCGATCAACACATGCTCTCCGAAGCGGCAGACCTTGTCAGCCAACGGCAATCTTCGGGTAAAAAGCCGCGCATGTATGGCGACTACCGAAAAATGCTTGCAGAGAAAGACCTTGATGTTGTACTGATAGGCACGCCGGATCACTGGCATGCGTTGCAAGCAATTGAAGCAATCAAAGCAGGTGCACACGTCTATCTACAAAAGCCCATCAGTGTTGATGTACTTGAAGGAGAAGCGATACTTGCTACTGCGAGGCAATATGGAAAAACTATTCAGGTTGGTACCCAGCGAAAAAGCACCCCCCATCTGGTGCACGCCAAAAAGAATATCATAGATACAGGGATGCTGGGCAAAATATCGCACGTGGAAATGTGTTGCTATTATCACATGCGTGCAAACGGAAATCCACCGGTTGAACCAGTGCCCGATTTCTTTGATTACGAAATGTGGACAGGCCCAGCCCCACTTCGTCCTTATGACGGCATCCCCCATCGCCGTTGGTGGAGAACATTTATGGAATACGGCAATGGTATCATGGGCGATATGTGTATTCACATGCTGGACACTGTTCGCTGGATGCTTGACCTAGGATGGCCAAACCGCATTACGTCCACTGGTGGGATTTATGTTCAGAAAGACGGAAAGTCAAACTCCCCGGACACACAACATGCCACTTTTGAATACGATGAATTGAACTGCGTATGGGATCATCGATCTTGGGGTACCCCTGCGGACCCTGAGTATCCCTGGGCATTTAAGTTGTATGGTGAAAAAGGGACCCTTGCGGCCAGCGTGATGCAATACGACTTCATCCCTCGAGGCGACGGCAATCCCTTGCACATGGACGTGATTTACGAGCGAGAAGAGTATCCAGAGGACGTTACCGAAAAAGACATCGAACTGCATGCGGCTCCTGCAACAAGGCACCATATGCTCGATTTCCTGCACGCGATCGAAACCAACACGAAACCCGTTGCGGATATTGAAGAAGGTCATATCTCGACCGCGGCCTGTGTGCTCGCCAATATGGCAATGCAGCTTGGCCGCCCCATGGTCTACGACCATTCTCAAAAGATCGTTGTCAACGACCCCGAAGCCACCAAACTTCTAAAACGTCCATACCGCAACCCATGGAAACACCCTTCTGAGAGCTAATAACTTCTCAGTATCTTGAACTTTGCACATTGAACTTTGCACTTTGCACATTGAACTATGCCCCTTCCAGGAATAAACCTATTTAATCTCACTGATCGCCTCTCAATCATAACTGGGGGCTCTAAGGGCCTTGGCCTTGCTATGGCAGCGGGGCTTGCTTCTGCTGGATCAAATATCATGCTCGTCAGCCGCACATTGGCTGAAGCTCAAGAAGCAGCAGCTGTAATTAGCAATGACTTTGGCGTCAAGGCTATCGGCTTTCAGGCTGATGTTCGAAGCCAATCCGAGATGGAAAGTATGGCATCCGAAGCCATGTCCCAATTTGGACGGATTGACTCGCTTATAAATAGCGCTGGTATCAATATCCGAGGTCCGATAGATGAGTTGACACTCTCTGATTTTGGGGAGGTCATGGAAATCAATGTTACCGGCACCTGGCTGGCGTCTAGAGCGGTTACACCGTTTATGAAAGAAGCAAACTCTGGCAGAATCATCAATATTGCGAGCACGCTTGGAGTTGTCGGTGTACCCAATCGAACACCCTATGCATCCAGCAAGGGTGCTGTGGTGCAAATGACACGCGCCCTTTCGCTTGAGCTGGCTCCATTTAATATCAACGTAAACGCTATTTGCCCGGGCCCTTTTCTGACTCAAATGAATGTCCCCATTGCGAACACAGAGGACGGCAAGAAATTTATCATTGGAGCCACAGCGCTTCAACGCTGGGGAGAATTAAAAGAAATCCAGGGTGCTGCTATTTTCCTTGCCAGCGATGCCGCCGGTTATATGGTGGGATCACTGGTGACCGTAGACGGTGGCTGGACAGCCCAGTAAGTGTGTAGGGCTCTAAGAAATGAAGAAGGGAGAATGACACTCATTCTCCCTTCTTCATTTTGCTGTATTCCAACAAGACTAAGCTATTTCTTTTTTGCACCAGGGACACGATTTACAAGGCGCATAATTTGTTTCTTGACAGACGTTGTCTCTATCCCCCATTCTTCCAGTTTATCCCGTATATGCTCGATATCAGGTTCCTCTTCCAACAGAAGGTTCAATTCTTCGGTTGATATTTTTTCATCGTCCCCTTTCTTTACATTGTTGACCTTTTTTTGCTGCCTACCAAGCAAGTCCAACTTGTTACCCTGGCCCAGGCTTGGGCCCTTTCCATTTGAATGTGGCTTAGAATTAAACATAAGTGTCACCCTGAAGGAGTGGTGATGTAATGCTAAGTTGCATCACTACTCAAAGGTAATGAGAAATTACATAAGTTGCATCCCAATGAGCTTACGTTTAATACGCCGCTTCGCATTTCGCACTTCCGCAGCATCAACCTGAAGATGCGCAGCAATTGAAGCATTGTCCAATAGGTTCATTGAGAGTATCGCCCTCAGCACCTCTTTAGCGAAGGAGTCCTCACCAAACAATCGGAAATAACTCTCTTTCGTGTCCTTATCAGATACCTGTTGTTCTGTTTCCTGGTCTATTACAGAATCAAAAAATCGTTCTTTAAAGGATTCAGGCACTTCAATCTCACTTTCTGTCAACGTTTTGCTTGACACCCTCAAATCATTTTTCACTACACTCGTGATAACATGCCTCATGTGTAGGTTAAATGCCTTTGAAACTGCCAAAGGTGAATCCCAGTCAAGCCCCGCTGGCGGAGTCCAACCGCGACGTTGTTCTAAAAAGCTAGTAATAGCTTCTTGAGCCTGGTCTTCTGGCTTAATTCCAGAGAAGGTAGCCGAAGGAAAAATTCGTTGAAGCCTTGCTGCATAGTATGTTAAACGATCGGTTGTTTCATTCCAATCCCATCCCATGTTAGCTTCTTGAAGCGCATTCATTGCTGCGCAAACTCTTTCTATAATATTGAAAGATTCCGGGAGTTTTTGTTTTTCCATTATGCCTATTCAAAACGCTAATAGCGCAACCACGTGAAATCAAAAGGTAGAAATCGAAGTCTATATCTCGATTGTTGATTATTTATTTGATTGATTTTGAATTCACGATCCTTGTGCTACAATTGACGTGGCTACAGGCATTACTAGCGGGTACTCCCCCACTAATCACATTTACTTCTCTGATGACCAGTGCTCAGTTCAAGAAAATTGAATAATTGATATTGAATGGTAGTAAATGCCTGGAGCCACAGAAATAATCATTATTGCTGAGCTGATCATCTTTTAAGAGCTTAGTCACCCTTATTAGCGAAATTAATTGCAGACTTCCGCCGCATTCCAGCAGAGAATTATAAAAATTATTTTCTTTAGGGTACTTTTTCGGCCAAAACAATGCGGTTTTGCCTTGGGTTCCTGGACTTCTATGACCTTCATTTTCTGTCTGATCAGTCCTAAATGCATCTGTTATACAAAAGGACGACTCAATGTCCTTAAATATAGCTGCTTGGGTTTTATTCAATTCTGACATGGCTTCTACCAGAGGATTAAAACAAATTTGCGAGTTCATGCAGTACGAATAATCTCCTAACAGACTACTTCTAAATACTGCTCGTTAGTAGTATCTCATGGTAGTTGATAGATTGACCGCAAAAAAAATTTATTTCCGATGGTCAACGGATGGAATCTCATGAGATACTACTAACGAGCACAGCAATTGCCTGTAGCCAAGCTAAACACAGCAATCACTAAAATCACTAGAGGTGGTATCACAATGACTAATACCTTTGATCCGCGACTTGATGTTGGTGGCTTCAACCTCTTCAAAGGAGAAGCAGCAGGCATCGTAGTTATCGACCCCATCACTCCCAACCCACCGTTCGTCAAGAACTTCGTGTTGGACCCAAGCAAGCCTTTCGAACTAAAGGTTAGCTGGGAACTGGAAGGGTTCTTAGTACCGATCTGGTTGTCTGCACTTGATAGCAGCAACTGGAATGTCCAGGTGTTTGCAGAGTCCGTAGGACCTGGCGATGAGAAGTTGATCGCAACGATCTCTGAACCAGTAGGGGCAATTACAAACCCCAAAAACTATGAGGTAACACTCACAGTACCAGCAAACACGCTCGCAGAGGGCAACCCTGGTCAGACTAATGTCAGCGGTATTTATAAACTGACAGCCTGCATTTTCTTGAACTCTAGCCTGGGATCACCTGGCTACGACATCGTTGGATTCGCAGAAGGACCAACAATCAAGATGGAAAATCCTGTCTAAGGGTCTCATACACTCAAAGATGGGATGGTAGAGTAATGCCTACCTACAGAAGGCGAGCCCCGCTAGAACGGGGCTCGTCATTTTGTTTAATTCATCGAATGCAATAATCTTGGGCTATGACGCCCTACATGTGTATACTTACCTTGATTAGGATCCTGCAATCGCATCTCTTGCGTATGCAAATTAATCCTTCTCTCGTAACCGGGGCATTGGGGGCAGCTAAAGATTACCCAGTCACCGCTTTTTACACTAACGCATTCGTGCTGGTTGACATTAGAATTGTTGAGAACTACAGACAATTCATCCATTGATTTTTAGTCTTTTTAGATGATGAATAATGTAACCTGTAGAGCAATACCTGGGGCACAATATAAGCCCCATGTGCCATAAATAGTAAGTCGTTATTTAATTCTTGACATGCACATTTAGCTCATAAGTATTTCTTCTTCAGAAACCTCTGCCATCCCGTTTCGAATTCAGCCTCGCTTATTCCTAGCGTTTCCTCAATGGCTCCGTTGGACTTGATCAAAGCAATTAAATGGTCATGATCCCAGGAAGTCACAACGTAGTCTACCAGCAAATAACCAACATCATAAATATTCCTTCCTGAGTTAAAGTCGGTATTTAACTCAGCCAAACTAGGATAATCGCCTTCCTTCAAATAAGGGATTTCCTTTGGATCCCGAAACTCCTCCGCTGCATACATCGCCACAGCCTCCCATAGCCACCGAGGGTTGTTACCAAAATTTGAGTTGAGATTTAGAGAGACTACATGAGCAAACTCGTGAACGGCTTCTTTCTGTGCAGATAGCCGCCGATGATAGAGCAGGCGCAGTTCACGATCGCCTGTAACGTAGCCACGCGATCCTGGAAATCGCATGCCAAGTTGCGCTTCCATGGCGTCCTGATAGGCATCCTCATCGGACCATACCTGTACCGTTATCTGTGGAAGTGACGGAACACGAAGATCTTCCATTATCCGTTCATAGTTCCCTTCCAATGCATGAACCAGGTGCCCTATATCTCCAAGTTCAAGCGTGTCGTGAACAACAAAGTGAAACCGTTGCTGCCCCACAACTTGTGCAAATGATTGAACAGAGATTGCCAGGAATAGAACAAGGAAAGCAATGGCCTTTCGGCGCAAGGAGAGGGTATATGATTCTTGCATTCTTAAGTTACCAGTTCACCTTTGAGAAGTCGAAACACACATCGTCTATCAAAACCAATTGCTTACGGTGAACTTGATGAGAATGTTATCGTGCACAATTAGCTGTCCAGAATGAACACTCAGCCTTCACGCCTTCGCCGGGCAACCTGGTACCACACCAATCCCAGGGCAATCAAGCCGAGTCCTACTCCCCAATAGAGGGGTTCAACGAAAAAAGCGAGCGATGTACAGGTGATGAGCCCAGCTATGGATATCCATTTCGGAAAAAGCCGTCCTTCAGAAGGGATATAGAGTGCTGCCCAATTTGTGATTGCATAGTAGATCAATACAGTAAAGGCACTGAACGTCCAGGTGGTGCCTACATCACCGATAAGCGTCAGCGCTGCGACAAACCCTCCCATCATAAGGACAGCTGGGCCTGGGGTCGTCCCGCTCGCATCGATCCGTCCGAATACAGTCGGCATGTCGGCCCGGCGGCCCATGGCTAACAGGACTCTGGAAAGGCCGAGAATTAGATTGAGAAGCACACCGAGCATAGCGGTAATGGCACCAAAAGCAACAACATGTGATACACCGGGTACGCTGAAGGCCCTGGCCACTACTTCCAGGGGTGCTGCTTGATCATCGGTAGCTGCAGCAAGAGCCTCTGCTCCAACTGCTCCAACGCTTACAATAGCCACAGCCATGTAGATTACCATTGTCGTAACTAGCGTTGCGATGATCGCACGGGGGATGGTCGTCTTGGGAGAGCGTACCTCTTCTCCCAACGTTGCAATCCGGCCATATCCCGTATAGGCCACAAACATGAGCGCTGAGGCATAAAGCAGTGATCGAATACCATTGCCCTCCCCTTGCAAATCAAAGAGTCCGGCAAAATTGGACGCACCGTCTTGCAGAGCCGTCGGCGATCCCGTGAGAACAAATAAGATCAGTGTGAGAACCGTGATTGAGACAACCACGATATTTGTCACGTTAGATCGCCGAATACCAGAATACACAACCATTGTTAGCACGAGGACTCCGGTCAGTGCAACAGGTACAAGCCAGTGATCTACATCGAGGCCAATCATCCCGAGGAGATAACCGGAAAAACCAAGCGCTGCTGTAGCAGCTGAAGCACTCTTCGCTATCAGAAACACCCACCCGGCTGTAAATCCATAAACAGGTTTCAGAAAACGATATCCGTACTCGTACGTCCCACCAGAGACAGGATGGTTCGCGGCAAGTTGAGCACTGGACAACCCATTAAACGTAGCTATGAGCGCACCAATTGCCACAGCAATCACCACTGTTGAGCCAGCCACACCCGCTGCAATTCCAATACTCACAAAGACGCCTGTACCCATGATAGAGCCAAGCCCCATCATAACGGCTCCGAAGGTACCCAGTTGACGGGTGAGGCGAGTTGAGGTCGCGTTATCTGTCATTAATTATTTATCTGTTCTGCTATCGAGGATGGCTCGCGAACAATAAAATGATTAGAACAGAAAAAATCAGGACACTGGACGGTTTAATGATTTGGTAAAGCTCGATCAATCTAAGCGATGGAGAATAGCCTATGTATTATCCGCTCTGGGATCAATGTCAATTAGAACTTTTGACAGGAGTTGTTGCAACGTAGCCTGTTCTTCCTGGCTTAATATGGTGGTAATTTTCTTTTCTTCCTCAATCTGCTCAAGCAGGGCTTCTTCAATAACTTCCTTGCCTTTTGCTGTCAATTGAACCAAGACTCCTCTACGATCTGAAGGATCGGGTATTCGAGTTACAAGATTCCGGCTCTCCAGCCGTTTCAAGATGTTGGATAGTCCACCTGTCGTAAGGAAGGCAGTAGCTAAGATTTGCTTGGGTGAAATAGCATATGGACTTCCACTCACCCGAATGGCAGCTAAAACAGAAAATACCTGCAAGCTTAAATCATAGATCTTAAGCACCCTTTCGAACCTGGTCTGAAATACAGAAGCAAGACGAACAACTCTTCCTGTTATTTCCTTAGCTGTAAAATCCAATTCAGGAAATTCCTTGTTCAACTTCTGAGTCATCAAGTCAACACGATCTGTCTTGTTCATTCAATAATCCAGGCTACAGTTCTCAATTAAAACTGTGGTAATTAAGCAAAAATCTACCTTTCTGTAAAGCTTTTGTAACAAATAACATGACGACAAACAGAACCTCCAAAACGGCATTAAATTACCTTTTCAAAAAGCTATTCATAAAGCTTTACATACAGCATTGATAAACAAGTGTGCGTCTCGCTATGCCAGAATATGTCCAGCTAAACAAGGACTCAGAAAACATAGAAGTTATTTCTACAGGAAACATATCCGCTGAAGACCTTAAAAATTCCCTGGAATCAGTGATGGAATTGCGCAAGACGTCCGGTTATCGACTGGTGCTTTATGATACGCAGTATCAGTTAAGTATGCCCAACGTTAAAGAGTACAAAGCGTTCATCGAGTCCTTGCCAAGTGACATGGTCGTAGCGGTACTTGTCAATTACAATGGAGCAACAAGAGACATCCAGCACATGGGCGAAGCCATTGCACAAAGAACACCAACTGCCTATAAGCTATTTTATGAAAAGGAAAAAGCGTTGGAATGGCTTGAATTCATGAGGCATTTTACTCATCGCGAGTAAAAGAAAGGCCGCCATCATTTAGCGAATAGCTATTGGGCGCCCAGGTGAACCTGTTCCCCCAGTAAATCGCAGTGGTGTAAAAATAAACAAGAACTCGTATACCTCGTCTGCCAGTACGTCCTCAAAGGTCATAAATTCCTGGCTAAATATACCATGTTGCATACCTAGCCGGATATGAACCTCACTATTCGAGCCGGCGCCATCCCCGCTTGCATCGTACCCCGTCATGCTAGCTTGTTTTTCTATGATCCAATCGACCACATCTGATCCTAAACCGGCCCATTCCCACTTCAAATAAGCCTCATGGTCATCGATCAAGCGCCACCATCCTGTATTGAACAAAATAGCATCTCCAGGCCTGATACTTTCTTCTGCAATTCCCTGCCTCTCAAGCGCACCAAGAACGTCATCCACTGTAATGAGATAACTATCGCCTAAGATTTCAACCCCTTTATAGCCTGCAATGTCTAAAAGTATACCCCTTGTGATGAACGGCTTTACATGCTCAATGCCTAACTTTTGCAACTGAAAAGCATTTCCGACTTCTTGTTGAGTGAATCCGTTGTAATAAACGATTTCTTGGGTCCCGTCCTCCATGCTTACCTGCTGGCCGATATGCCCAGGTCCATCGAATTGTGTACCTACCTGCCCTATTTGGGTACAAACAAATTCATCGTTGTACGCAAGACCAGATCCTTCATAAGGGCCACCCGTTGGTGATCCTGGAAGGATCATGGAATACGTTCGTCCAGCTAACAGGGGCATACCATTGTAGTAAGGAAAGCCCAATTCGTACACTTTGCCCGTTTTAACAAGCGATAGCGACTCGATGATTTTGTCCGGTGTAATCCAATTAGAGGCTCCAGCCTGATCGCCCTCGCCCCAAATGGCATGAGGCCACCATGGACCCTGCTCCCTATTTTGAGCTAGTGAATGGTTAGATATAAGAAAGAAGCACAGCAGCAAGAAAATATAGAGGCTAGATCGATACATGATGGCTTTGGGCGATTGTTGAAAAGACAGTGTCGATTTAAGCTATCACGACTCCTATTCACTTGCAACTATGGCCAGCGAAGAACAACCGAGTGTGATCATAAGGCCCTAATTATCCAGTGCACCAGCTTCTATCCACTCACGCACAACGTCAATCACCCGGCGATCCAGGCACAGTGCTTCTGAAGCGCAAACGGGCATGAGCCGGCCTTTCATATCGGGATGACCTTCGAGCTTCCAAACCAGGTAACTGCTATCTGGCTTGCCGGGATAGACGCGTAGAATGGTTGAGTCCTGGAGACTGGGCACATTGACCATATTACTGTAGGATCGATCCCTCCCCAGGTTCAACTTCCCCGCATACCAGGTATTATCGTGGCACCGGCTGCTCCAGCAGGTGGTCTTAAAGAGGCTGTCTTCTATACTCCTAAGGGTGGGTTCGATCTCTACAAAACGCGGAGCAGGTTCAACATACACGGGCTCTTCAATAGGAGATTCTTCCACAATGGTGTTGTACTTGCAACCTGCTAAAACAGCCGCGAATAGCACACAGGATAAAAGAATGTTTTTCTTGATAATACTATTTGTAAAGCGTCTCATCGTCAAGCACTGATCTCCCTCCGTATCATCACTAATCGAAGGCCTATTCGAATCTTTCACGCATCAAGTCAATACAGTGAAATAAACAGTACACTAAAATCGATACCAGCGAAACCGTGCTTGGAGCAAATTTGATACTGAGAGTGCTCTTTTGGATAATGACAACTTTACACCGTCGCCTCTTCAATGCGCTTAGCCTTAACTGAGCGGGCAAGAATCCCTCCAAGGTACCCCATCGGTATGTATGCAAGCACTATATCTACCACAGCAAACCAAACCGGGCCACCTATCATGTTGTATGCTGCAATTCCACCAAACAAGAAAAACACGCCAATACCGAGTGCGAACTTCATATTATGGCTGGCCGAAAGTCTAGCTGCGAGAAAAGCACCAACAAGGCACCCAAGAGCATGACCCAAGAATGGAAACAGGAAATTGGATGGCCTAAATAAATCTATACTGGCCTGTAAGCTTTCCGTTGACGAAACATCAGCGCCTTCAGGAAGGGGAATAACATAAGGCCCCAGGTTAACAAGCCCCAAATTAATTAGGCTGCCTACAATAACGCCAACTACAACTGCGAGGATGTTCTTCGTAATAGAATTCATGATGTAATACCTTTACGGTGAAATTAATAAAGCACTTCGTTTCAAAGGGGGTCTTTGAATTCGAAGTGCCCAAATCTACACGTTTACAAGCTCTCTGCGCATCACCCGAACGGGTGATTCTACCATTTCCCCTCCTTCCTCCACCGAATCATCCGTACTAGTGCTTCTCCTTCATCTATCTCTTCATCCATAATTGAGCGAAACGTCATCCCTTCCACATCGATAAGATATTCGATCAAGAGCTGGGACCTGAGATAATGCAGGCGAATGGGAGACACTTCAGTTTGATTGTAGAGGAGATCAATCTGGCGTCTTAAATCAAAATCAAGATCGGACTTTTTAACTGCCCAGGACGCACCATACTCTGCATAGCCCTCTCTCTTCCAAGACGGAAGTTTCCTCGATTCAAGAAATCCCAATTGATTGGTGACCAACGAGTGATACATTTCATGGAGAATGATGTGATTCAACGATCCTTCGAGCAAGGTATACTGGAAGGTTGCTCCATATTGAGAGCGAACGGTTTCAATAAAAGATCTTGATATGAAGATATTCCGGGTGGGCTCAACGTTAAATCCCTGGCTTGAACTATTCCTACCAGCTAATCTGCTATAAATAGAGTACGTGCGTTCACTATTGCAGATAAAGATTCTATGCTTTTGAGTAGAATCGAAAAGTGGACTCAGTGAAGCCTGCTCGAAGACCGTTCTAAATGACGCCAGATCTCGCTCTTCTAATGGTTTATCACTGTAAAAATGGACATTGCGAATAGACAAACCGTGTCGAAAGAAGGGCTGTGGGAAAAGGAGTACAAGTAGGTGAACCGACTCTACAATCAAGAAGAGCACAATGATGTTACGTAGCACCTTTAGACCCTTTTTCATGCCTGAGAGGTATAGTGTTTTTCCAGGGTTATTTTGTTATCCCTGAGTAAATCGGTATGACAGGATTATACCTTCCAACTCATGCATTATAGCCCTAGCTCTTCCCTGGCATACTGGAATGATTTCAACACATTCTCTTCCTCAAAGGCTAACCGCTCTTCCTCGGTTTTGTCTGACACAGAAGGAAGTACATGATCAGCATCGACGCTTTCCACCATGCGGAGAGTGCGGGCCAAGTCACGGCCATTTACCGAGTCGAAGGTTTCCCAATAACGATCCATCTTGCAGGGAATCCTAAGGGGATCGCGTGTAATCATCTCAAGGTTCAGTGTAACTTGTGGATTGTATTTTTTACACGTCTCGATGACCTCCTTCAGATCCAACACACCTTCTCCTAGAGGGACTTCAGATAGCAAGAACCCTTCTTCGTATTCCTTCACGCTCATGTCCTTAAAATGAGTAGTCACTGTATAAGGGGCTAGTGCATGGACTACCTCCATAGGATCTTCCAAAAGAGACATGTTATTCCCAGTATCAAGCGTTATCCCGATCCACTCGCTGTCGAAATGGTGCATGATTGCAACGAGTTCATCGATCCGCCAATCCTTGTGATTCTCTATCCCGAGCTTCACCTGGTGGTTTTGAAGAATAGGTTCAGCCCGCTTGATCGCAGCCATAGAGGCCGTTTTGAATTCATTAAATGCCTCTAATGTCTCAAACGTCTCATACCGGCGCCCACTCAAGCAAACCGCCCGTAAAATGGTTGCTCCAGCGTCTCGCGCCCGGCTGATCTCCTTTTCAAACCTGGGCAGGTCTTCCTCTTCCCACGGTAAGCGGATCTGACCCTCCAGGTACAACCCGAGCTCTTCACGCACATCCCGAACCTGTCCCGCAAAGTCGCTGGTCCACCCTCCTACTCCAATCTGAACACCATTCGCCCCAATGGCATGACAATGCCTCAAAACCTCAACCGCATTCATAAACCCGGGATACTGAGAACTCCCCACCTCAGACCGCCACCGCCTCGCATACGAAGCAATAGAAACCCCCATAGAAACACGATCAACAGGATTGATACCAATCTGTAAAGGGGCGAGTGCAATGGAAGCAACGGTGGTACGGACAAAGTCGCGTCTGTTCATTTTCTTAACGGTTTGGCGTTCATCGTTCAGCGTTCATCGTTCTAACCCCACAACAAACCCCAAACAACAAACACTAACGACGAACCGATCAAATAAGGACTATTTGATCGTTCGTAAAAGTTCTTCAGCCGTCCATGGGGTTACTTTGCCTTGGGAGCCGTGACGGATTCGGCCAACGGTGCTGCGTTCTACGGTGCCGGCATCGTGGCCCCAGGACAATCGGATGTAGGTGAGTATGGATGCAATTTCGGTGTCGTCAAGGACGGAGTGGGCCGGCATAACAGTAAGGATGTCCGGTTCTTTATAGAGCTTACCATTTACTTCTATTGGCCCTTCGATGCCATGGAGAACGAGGCGCACCAGAATCTCTTCGCTACCGGTTACCCATTCGGAATCCACCAAAGGTGGAGCAAATCGGGGCAACCCTTCTCCCTCCTGCCCATGGCAACCAGCACAACCGGTTAGATAACGCTGGCGTCCGTCTGTATAGATCTCCCGCAACTCTTCATCCAATTCAACTGCAGGTTCTGTGCTGGCCAGTACCACTTTGGCCCGCCAATCTGTAGAAGCCCCGCCGACATCCATGAATGCGAGCATCTTATCCATTTCATTCGCATCGCCTTTGCGCACAATTGCAGTAGCCAACATCTCCATAAAAATGGACCGCTCTCCATTTTCCTCTTGCCACTCAGGCTGATCCCAAAGCGCGCGTATCATATCCAACTCCCTGTCCTTGAGCCCACTGATCACAGCATCCCGCATGATGGGTTGGTCGTATTGATGCATTACATCAACCAACAGCGGGATTGAAGATTCAGCCGGCAAACTACCTGAAGTCAGGGTAACTTGAAGGGCAAGATTCGGTGAGGCATCCTCCAGTAATTCAGGCAATACGTAGCCCAGCCTGCCCATCACTTCTTCATCTTCAACGGCAATGGCTTCGAGGATTCGCAATGCATTCGACTGTACGTTTGGGTTTACATCGCTGAGAGCCTCGAAGTATACCTCGGCATCATAAACCCCAAGCCCTTCGAGCGTCCATAAAGCATGCACCCGTCCGAGTGGATTCTTCCCTCTTTCAATGACTTCTGCCAGAAGTTCGATAGCCTGCTCATCATTTCTCTCGATCAGGAGCCGTTGCGCTGTTTCTCGGTACCAGCTATTTGGGTGAGACAACCGGGCAACCAATTCTTCAGTAGAGGCACCCGATAACTGAACAACCTGGGGCTGCTCCCAATCCTCTGGAACAACCCGCCAGATGCGCCCAAGATGGACGGGTTCAACAAGCCCTCTCGACAGGGTTTGCTCTTTCAAATAAGGCGTGATATAAGCCCCATGCTGAATCAATCCCCTGTACATGTCGACGACATATAGGGCGCCATCGGGACCGGTGGCCATTGAGACGGGTCTAAAGCGTTCATCGGTGGAGGCTAGAAATTCGAAGTCAGGATACGCAAATCGCGCTTCCAGATTAAAGTCCGTTTCTTCAACAATATTACGCTTGATGAGATTGCCCGCCGGCTCACACACAAACACGTTTCCATAGTACTCATCCGGGAAGGCATTGGCCCGATACACCAATGGACTCCCTGCAGACGTAAACTCGAGCAACTTGCCCGACTCATCCAAAGACCCTTCGACGTACCCTCTATTAACCGCCCTGTTTGGTCGAATAGGAAATACACTCCGGTTCAACGTCAGCCCGACATCCAGGCCCGTTGTCACTGTGTGGAAAGGATTGCGGTTGAAGTAATTAGGAGGTACAAGGTCTGCGTGGAGTTGCGACCAGTTGTAGTTGTAATAAAGCCGGCCGTTATCGTCTTGAGAAATCCCCCACTGCCCTCTGAATTCGGTTTCCTCTTTCACCCACTCCCCTTCGATGAGCCGATACCGTGCGCGTGACTTTGCATTATAATACCAGTTATCCAGTCCACGAAGCATTCCATTTGGTGAGTGCTCGGGGAGGCCACTCCCACCGTATTCAGGATCAATCAACGTTTTTTTATCAGCTTTTAGATCGCCATCCGTATCCTCAACAAACCATAGGGGTAGATTTTCTGCAACCAAGGCCCCTCCATCAACAATAGCAATCGCACGAGGAAGCACCAGGCTGTCGAGAAAGACCGTGCGCTCATCCATCTGACCATCGTTGTCCGTATCCTCCAATACCGTTATTCGCCCGATTGGTGCATCCTCTCCATTCCCGTCGATATCCGGCATAAACCCACGCATCTCAACAACCCACATACGCCCATCTTCATCGAACGTAATCACGACAGGGTCTTCAACCATTGGTTCGCTTGCGACGAGTTCTATACGGAGCCCAGGCGCCAATTGAAACGTCTCAAGCTCTTCCTGCGCAGTCCGGGCCGGAGAATTAAACTCATCAAAAGGCTCCTCAGCCTCGCATCCAATAACTCCCAAAACGCCGCATCCAACCGTCAACCATATAACTAGACGTTGAAGCATAATTTAAATTCGAAAGAAAATTAAGGCAATTTAATTTGCGTTAGAAAAACAGAGCCTTATCTCCTTGTCATTCAGCGCGAGCGGAGCGAGGAAGAATCTGTCTAAAACGCAACTATTACGCATCATCTAGACCTTTATGTTATGCTCACCCAGATTCTTCGGCAAGCTCAGAATGACAAAAACATGAGGCATTGTCATTTATAACACAATGCACTAGATGTTTGCAACAGGGTGTGGGTATTCATTAATCAAAATCATAAATTCATTCATCAAAAGCTACTTCCACGATCCAGAATATGTCGTCCCAGCATTTCTATTCCAACCTTGCAGTACAAACTACGCCTCTCAGTACACTCCTGGCTGACGATTCATTTTTTAAGGCGGTACCGGAAGACTGGCACGTGATCGTAACCGACATTAAGAACTCGACCCTTGCTTTTGAGAATGGGCTGCATGAAACGGTGAATTTGATCGCGACAGGGTCGATCATTTCGACGCTAAACCTGGCTCAGAAAGCAGGCATTGAGATTCCTTTCTTTTTTGGAGGCGATGGGGCCACGATGATCGTTCCGCCGGTGTTGCATAAAGCTGCCCTAGATGCACTCCGTGTACACAGAGACAATACACTGCGCAATCAAGATTTGGTATTGAGAGTCGGCTCAGTACCGGTTTCGGCCTTACTTGCTGAGCAACATACCTTATCGATCAGCCGGCTATCCCTATCAGATATCTTTTCGATTCCTGTCGTCCTTGGTGATGGGTTGACAGAAGCAGAAAGGATTATTAAAAGTCAATCAGAGCAAACAGAAACGGCTGCAAAAGAAGAAGCACTTGACTTGACCGGTATGGAGTGCCGCTGGGACCGAATCAAACCTGAGACGGTCCAGCACGAAGTTGTTTGCCTGTTGGTATCTGCGATTGACCCAGACGATCAGGCACCAGTTTTCAAGCAAATCTTCGAAGCCATCGACACCATTTATGGTCCTTACGAAAAGAGAAATCCAGTGTCCCTACCTAACATGAGCCTCAATGCTTCATTCAAAAAGCTGGCTTTGGAGACACGCACCAGGCTTGGCCGCTCTAACCTATTTGAAACTACAAGAAGCTGGCTGCTAACTACCTACGGAAAATGGTTTTATATGAAGCAGCAATCCGGCCAGGAGTATATGCGCGAACTGGTACAGTTAACTGATACCCTTGTGATTGACGGACGAATCAACACGGTAATATCTGGAACCGGAGAACAACGTCAACGCCTTCAATCAACGTTGGATGAGATGGAAGCTGCCAACCAGATCCTCTACGGCATCTACACCTCCCGCGAATCCGTCATGTCCTGCTACGTCCAGGACCACAAATCCAAACACATTCATTTCGTCGATGGCTCCGATGGCGGATACACGATGGCAGCCAAGATGTTGAAGGGAAAACTCCGATGAGTTTTCCCTTCAGAGTGCAATGTTCAAAGTGCAAGGTGCAACGTTTTGTGTGAAATGAACTTTGCACTTTGCACCTTGCACTTTGCACTTACTTAATCAGCACCATCTTCTGTACGGAGGTGAAGTCACCTGCTTCGATACGATAGATATACGTGCCGCTTGGATAGCTTGAGGCATTAAAGGAAATTTCGTGTTGGCCGGCATGAAATTGTTTGTCCACCAGGGTTTCAACTACACGCCCCAGCACATCATATACGATGAGTTTTACATTCGCAGGGCGCGGCACGCTAAAAGGGATCGTTGTTGATGGGTTGAAGGGATTTGGATAGTTTTGGCTCAATGAAAAAGACGTAGGGATCTCGCTATCAGAATTGTTTGGATCTTCGACTGATGTAGAGGTTATCCGGCTGAGGTCGTAGGCATACACTGCACTATTTGCAATTAATCCAGCCTCAGTCGTAGAAGCAAAAGCTAAATCACCGTCTAAAGCTATATCCTGGCCAAAGCCTCGGAATTCCGATTCATAAACTCCAGGAGGCCTCAAGTTATCTACAAAGGCCCATGTGCCATCAGGTTGGCGTGCATATATAATTGCTCGATTACCAGCACTCGCCATAAGGCGATTTCCAGATGCAACAAGAGGACCTACAAGATCAGAGACGTCGTTTTCCTCTTCACGCTCGGCTCTAAAAAGTTGTTTTTGATTCCATGTACCGTCTGCTGAGTTATACTCATAAACCAGCACCCAACCTCGTAGATAGTCCTCCTCCACTTCAAACCGCAAACCAAATGCAGAAATAAGTACCTGGTCTTCGGACACGGCCAATGAACTCACTTGAGGAATAGCATCTCCTGAAGGAAATTCCAGTGGCAGTCTTTGCCGTTCAACCCACGTACCATCGTCGAGTAACTCATAAACAAGAACAGCATCTCCTATACCTTCTGTTACGCCTATAAAGGCAAACGGGAGATTAAGCATAAGCGTTTTACCAAATGCAGTTGTCGATTCGTTCTCGGGCTCAGGAAGTCTCTCTTTATACAGCCACGAATCATCATTTTGCTTCTCGAACACATACACTGATCTTGATAACTGATACCTGTTTGGGAATGCTAACCGGGCCCGGTTATTTGTTAAAAGGAGATTTCCTTGAGTGGCCATGTGCGCCCCAAGCCTATAATCCTCCTGATATACGTCTAACGGCACTGTTAATTTATCCTTCGATTCCCATTCTCCATCTTCGTTGCGCTCATAAACATAGATCGCCCCTGCGTTTTGTTCAGTCTCATCATCTAGCTGGTCACGAATAAACAGCGTTTTACCATCTACATGGACCCGGTCTCCAAATAATCGCTCCTGTTCTGGCGCACCATCGATTAAAGGTGTTGGAATTATGATACGGGCACCTTCTATCCAGGTACCATCCTGCTGACGTTCATAGACATACACAGCTCCGTTGTCTTCTCCCTGTTCATCATCTCCACTCGCTGCAACAGCAAGATAATCCCCCGAATTGCTAATATCTCCCCCAAACAAATCTAGTTCTCGCTCAGACTCAATAATCTCCATAAATTCAGGTACGCCTGAATTTTCGAAAAGGACAGCCTTGATTTTTGACTGTGTTAAAAACTTGCTGCTTCTTAGTAATCCACTATTTGACTGTTGCAGATCACTCACCGCTTGAACGTAATAGTAATATTCTGAATCCGGCTCAACGTCCAAATCGATATAGCTGCGTTCACTACTATTGAGAGATGCAATGCGTTCGTAATACAGGTTTTTGTAATCTTCTGTTGTACGGTATACCTCCCAGCTATCGACTGCCGTTCCTCCATCTTGCGGCTCCCACGTTAGCTCAATTCGTTCTTCAAAGGTTGTTATTTGAAAAGACAACGGAGGCGGAGAAGGAGCTTCAACTGGGTACGTTTGCATTTGCTCACTTACTGCCCATGAATCTCTAGCCCTTTGCATAGAAGTAAACATCGAATCCCGGGCAGTCATGTACCATTGGTTTTTCGTTAGCGCCTCCGCCCCATTATCATGCACACTATAGTCAAATGGCGTTGTATCGATTTCCCCATCCTTATTGGCATCGAATTCAATGAGCGCCTCGTCGTCAAACCCGGATGCTACGTAGGCTCGTCCTATTGAATCTGCTGCCTCTACGCTTAATCCATTAGAAACGAGGGCTTCTACTATGCGCACCTGCTCTCCTGGACCAAGTTGATAGGGGCCATACCCAACAGTGGCGCCATGTCCTTCTTGCTTACCGGAAGAAGCGTCAAAGCGAGAATTCCAAAACTCTCCTGATGGGTCAACACGATTTGCGTAATGGGGATACATTCTTGTGGATCCACCAGGAACTAAATTGGGGTTCTCTCTCGTCAAAATTCCCCGCTCGTAGTACTCCATGTGGGACTCATCCTCACCGGTAAGCGGTTCTCCCATATCCATCCAGCCTAACGTACGAGGTTGGACAATGGGATCATAGGTCTTATCCATCGGGGAAGTATCGGCATGCAATACGACCAATCCTTGCATAGACATCCCGGTTAACCGCCCAGTAGTTTCTAAATAATAGTCGTTTCTCTGATCCAAGTAAGGCCCCCCGAAAGGATCCCAACCCGGTACATAGTTTGGATCCTTTCCCGCCCAAGAATAAACAGCCGTAAAATCAACGGGGTATTCTTCATTCCCATCACCCACAATATCAACCATATTAAATTTCCCCCAGACCTGGCCCGAAGAACTAGCCCACCCTGCCTCTTCACGGCCTCTCCATCGCCAAATATTGAAAATCATTAACTCATTTACAGTCTGGCCCGGCAATTCAATCTCATTATCAAGATCCACGTTACCAGTGTTTGTAAACGTACGATCTATGATGTGGTAGTCGTCATGATCATCACTAACGAATGCATACACTTTTAAGTCCACTTCTACCCCTTGTTTTGTTCGAAACACATGATGAATCATGTGATCTGCAGGCAGCATGGGGTCAACTTCATATTCATCGTTGTAATTGCTTTTTGTCTCAAAAGGTATTCCGTTGACGGTCACTTCTGGGCGGTGCCATTTACTTACAAGGCGAGATGAAACGGCTGTCACGGATGAGCTGTCAGTGAATTTCGGGCCCACACGGGTAACATAATACGGATAGAATACACTATCTGTGTCTGTCCAGTCCTTTACGCCTAACCAAAATCCTTCTGCACGAATCGAACTGCTCCCCTTGAGTTCAGCCGGCCATTCCATACCCGTAAACCCTTCGCCGAGTGCGCCAATAGAACGATATGAATGATGTAGTTGTCCGATATCCATTTTGAGGAAATCGGATCGCTCTGGAACATCGATATCTTGAGCAAAAAGGGTTTGGCTGAAAATTGAACAGGCAGCTAATAAAGCAACAAATCGCATAAACACTGGGAGTGGAGGTCAAGAATTACGTTCTAACCCTGCATTCGTCACGCCTTTGTTGACCTCCGATTTGTCCTCCTTCATATAGCACGCTGTTATTACAACGTGCAATGTTCAAAGTGCAAAGTGCAAAGTTTATTTCACCCAAAACTTTGCACCTTGCACTTTGCACTCTACTTAACCAGCACCATTTTCTGTACCGAGGTGAAGTTACTCGCTTCAATACGGTAGATGTAGGTGCCACTTGGATAGCGCGATGCGTCGAACGATGCGTTGTGATAGCCAGCGCTCAACTCGCCTTCCACGATGGTGTCTACCAGGCGGCCCAGCATGTCATATACAACGAGCTTGACGTGCGAGGCTTCAGGCAGGCTGAATGGGATCGTGGTGGTTGGGTTGAACGGGTTTGGATAGTTTTGACCGAGTGCAAACTCTTCAGGGATCTCAGCTGTGATGGATTCCTTCGTTTGGTCCTTATCCGCTTGAGCAACGGCGACTGACGGTGCGAAGCTTGCCCAGTAGCTATCCAGCGTAATGGCTGTATTGCGGCCAATCTGGATGTCTTTCGCAACAAAGGAGCCTTCGAGCGTACTGTTGCCTTTGATCACGATGCTGCCATTTGGTGCGTAAATATTTGCATCAATCTCAGCGAAGTTTCCAAAGGATACGGCCAGTGGTTCTTCAAGCAGTCCGCCGTTCTCGCCGTTCATTCCTCTTACGTAGATGATGAAGTCGGAAGCAGACACGGAAGAACCATCGGCAGGACCGATGAGCATACCTAGATCCGCAGTAAAGCGTCCATCGATGCGAAGATCGGTTGCGGCTTCAATGCGTAGCTGTGCTTCACCTAACAAGGTCAGGTCTTTAATATGATACTCTCCACCCGTCAGAGTAAGGACACTGTTTTTACGTACCGTGATCTCACCATATGCACCAGCATCCAGCGTAGCCGCTGTATTCCTTGGGATGGTTATGTCGTCAGTACCTGGAGTGATCACAGGGAATTCCGGTGCATTGAACACAGGAAGATCCAGCGGACTGGTTTCGGTACCATTGATTATACCGAAGTTATCCAGTGAATTGAAGAAGACATCACTGTCGATGACAGCGTCTGGCAATACGGTGATGCCATCGGCCTTTACTTGAAAGCCTGCAGCAATGGTTGCGCGCCGGTCGAGCACCAGTTCGCTATACCCACCAAGTACATCCCCGCTTGCATCGTTTGCTACCAGCACATCACCACTCACAACAGCACTTTTCCGATCGAGGTAAATGCTATTTTCAGCTGCAAGTACTGCTGTGGCTGGCACAGCCTCCTCGAGCATGACGTACATGACCAGGCCGTCGTGATCTGAAGAAGCGAGTAGTGTGGTGTAGTCATCTTCAAAGACTTCTGGAGTGCCTACATTACCACGGCCATAGGCCACCTCTGTAACTGACTCATTAAAACCAGTTGTAGTAACAACGTGATCGAGTACTTGTGCCGTTCCATTAAAGATGAAGGAATACCGCTCTTCTGCCGGCAAACTCAATACCTGGTTGGTCAAATTAGGATCGACCAGGTCGTCACCACTCAAGAGGTTATCTTCAGGAACGATTTCCCCAATGATTTGCCCCATTACGTCGACATATCCGTCCGTAAACTCGTAGGCGTTGAAGTCGCCGATTACGGCAAGCTTAACCGAGGGATCGTTCGTCTGAATATCCTGAACAATTGCAGCGATTGACTGCGCCTGTTCCAGACGTTTAACGCGAACGCGCTCCTCACTAGCAATACCGCTTAGTGATCGGTTGTGTACAACAAGTACCTGTACAGATTCTCCAGGGAAGCCTGGCTTGTCGATTACCGCATCCAACAGAAGGGGTGGACGATCATGGAGTAAGGATCCATCAAAGCTGAGCGTCTCATCAGCCGCGAGTTGAGTTACGCCATTTACAATGACGTTGTTGGCATTCACCAGGTACCCAACATCGATCCCACCAACATCGTTGCCTTCTACGAGGTAGGCCTCGTAATTCAGGCTCGGATCGTCTTCATTTAGCCGGCTGGCCAGAAGACCTAAGGTCTCAATATCAACAACTTCTTGAACCGCTAAGATATCTGGCGACTGGAGAGCAGTGCGAATATACATGGAGAATTTATCCGCTCGCCCGTCCGTTTCTTCTTCCGTTTCATTGTCTCCGAAACGAAGCATATTTAACGACCCAATCGTGCCTTCATTCGCTTCAGGTGCACGAACTGGGATCGGTAAGTCTACCAGTTCATTCACAGTAAGCTCTGTCGCCCATACTTCGTAATCACCGAATTCGAAGGAAAGCGCCCCAGTTACAGTAAAGCTTGAACCACGAGTAAAGAGTACGTTGTCGACGCCTAGTTTATCCGGATCGAGCTCAAAGACTTCCGGATTACCATCCCATACAGGAAGGCCTGAAATACCAGGGAATTCGATACCCGGCTCACGAAACGGTTGAACACCGCTTGCAACCACATAGGCTTCGGCTTCTGGATCACTACCAAAGCTTTGGCTTGGACCTGATACCAATCCGTTTGCAATAGTTACGATCATCCCTTCGTATCGCTCATAAGCATTTTCATCCTGTGGCTGATCGGGAGAAGGTACGTTCTCATCGAAGACAATCGGTGAAGGTACAACGCCTGTCCCTACTACTGTAACTACTGGTCCGTCAGTGAATTCAGTCAGATCAAAGAATTCAACAACGTTCCCTTCGACGTCAACCAGGTCCCCTACTGCTACTGCTGGTGCTGTATCGGTGAAAACATAGATCCCATCAGAGGTATTTACATCACCATCTGTACGGTCGGCAGGTGTTTGCATGAAGAAGCCTTGCGGCCCTACAGCGGTAACCACGTTGTTTTCCGTTCGAACGGCCATATCAGCAAATGGAGAAGCAAGTCCTGGTCCCTGGATGGCGAATATCTCTACAACTTCGATTACAGGATCGTCGCTAAAGACCTGGCCGGTGTTCACTGCACCGAATGTATTCGCCATATCTACGGCCCAGGTGAAGTCCGATGACTTTGTGCCTGTACCCACCAATTGAAGCGAATTGCCAACAGGTGTACTGCCGGTTTCACTTACGCCGATATCCGTACTCATCAAACCATCAGCTACTCCGCCTACAGCAGTGAATTCGCCTTCATAACTCAAGAATTCAACAACGTTTTCACCATCATAAAGCACGATACCATCAGGCGCCCCATTTTGGATACCTGAAATAGCAAAAGAAAGGAATCCAAAGCCGCTTCCATCATCGGCAAGAACGCCGCTCAGGTCGGTTGTATTGTAAGCCGCTCCGTTGCTTCCATTGTAAAGCACGAGGCTCCATCCGGTAAGATCGGCTCCGGCTGGTCCGGCGATCTCGACAGCTTCTCCCTCATCTGTACTGACATTGTCGTAATGGATTTCATTGATGAAGGCCATAACCATCCCGCCAACGAACTCCTGGTTGTTGTTGACAGCATCAAAGGTGTTGGCTGCGTCAGTTTCCCAGGCAAAGTCCTCGTAGAACGTACCGGTGCCTCCGAGTTGCAATGAATTGCCAACAGGTGTTGCACCCGATTCACTTACGCCAATGTCCGTGCTGGTCAGGCCATCAGCAACACCACCGACTGCTGTAAATGCACCTTCATAACTAAGGAACTGAACAACATCGACGCCATCGTACAGAACAATACCATCAGGTGCCCCATTTTGGATGCCCGATATAGACTCTGTGACGAATCCAAAGCCGAAACCGGCATCTGGAATGGTCCCACTTAGTGCGACGGTATTGTATTCTGCACCACCATTCCCATTGTAAAGCACAATGCTCCATCCGGATAGGTCCGTACCGGCAGGGCCGGCAATCTCAATCGCTTCTCCGGCATCTGTGCTTGCATTGTCATAATGGATTTCGTTGATGAATACAGCAGTTTGTGTTCCGCCAACAACCGTTACGGTTACCGTGATTTCATCTGTGCCGGTCTCTAACCCGCTATCCGTAGCAGAAGCTGTGATCATGTGAGTACCCACAGAGAGGGTGCTCATAATGGTTGCACCTGTTCCTAAAGAACCATCAAGGCTTGAAGTCCACTCTATGCTGGCACTCAGGTCGCCATCTTCGGTGTCCGTCGCGGTGCCGGTAAAGTCGATCACTTCGCCATCTTCAAAAGAAGCGCCATCTGTGGGAGCCGTAATCGTTACCACTGGTGTATCGTTGGTATTCATTGCGAATACCTGCCCGGTGTTAACCGCTCCAAAGGTGGAAGCCATTTCGGTAGCCCAGGTAAAGTCAGACGCTTGAAGTCCTGTACCTACCAGTTGCAAGGAGAAGCCTACAGGCGTAGTGCTGCCTTCACTCACACCGATGTCTGTACTGGTCATGCCATTGGCAATACCGGCTGTGGCCGTAATCTCGCCTTCATAACTCAAGAACTGGATCACGTCCGTGCCATCAGACAAAACGATTCCATCTGGGGCTCCGTTTTGGATGCCGTTACTTGGATACGCAACCGTAACAAATCCAAATCCACTCCCATCATCGGGGATGGTACCGCCGATTTCATCGGTATCGTACACCGTGCCGTTCGAGCCGTTGTAGAGAATGATTTCCCAACCCGTAAGGTCTGTACCGGCAGTACCTGCTATCTCAATCTCCTCCCCTTCATCGGTGCTCGTGTTGTCGTAGTGAATTTCGTTGATGAAAACGACCGGGCCGGCTGACTCAAAGGTCTGGCTATCATTTACGTTTCCAAAGGTCGAAGCCATTTCCGTGGCCCAGGCAAAGTCTTCATAGGATGACCCCGTCCCGGTAAGCTGCAATGAGAATCCAACGGGTGTAGTACTGGATTCGCTTACGCCAATGTCCGTACTGGTCATTCCATCGGCAATGCCTGCAGTGGCAGTAATTTCGCCCTCATAACTCAAGAATTGAATAACATTCACTCCATCCGATAAAACGACGCCGTCAGGTGCGCCGTTTTGGATGCCGTTACTTGGATAAGCAACCGTAACAAAACCAAATCCGCTACCATCATCAGGGATGGTGCCAGCAAGCGCATCCGTTCCATAGACGGTGCCGTTCGACCCATTGTAAAGTATAATTTCCCACCCGGTAAGGTCGGTGCCAGCAGGGCCCGCTATCTCAATCTCCTCCCCTTCATCGGTGCTCGTGTTGTCGTAGTGAATTTCGTTTATAAAAACGGTTGTTTGTGCTTGTATAGGCGCTATCAAAAACACAAATAGGCCGAGCAATATGCCGGCTGTACGTATCAGTCGAATCATCGAATTGAATTTGGCTTGAGGTAAACCGGCAATACGTAAGAGTCGAGGGGTCTATTGCCAGTAAATAATGTTTGCACGAAGGGCTTTTTATGAATCACAGGTGGAATGTAAAAACTATAAACATTGAGCGTATTATCCTCCGGTAAACAATTCAAACTATCTATGCGCCAATTAGCTGCTCCTATCCGAAAGCGGATAGGAGCAGCTAATTGGCGCAAGTGCAATGTGCAAGGTGCAAAGTGCAAGGTTCTTTTTTTGTAAGTAAGTAGAATTCTTTGAGACTTATAACAATGGACTTGATCAACAGAGCTCCTCAAACCTACCTTTCCACCCAGCGTCAGGGACTCCCACCCTAAACAAAACCCACTTTGCACCCTGCACTCTGCACCTTGCACCCAAAAACTTTGCACATTGCACTTAACAAAATGTCTTCAATCCTCTTCCTCTGCACTGGCAACTACTACCGCAGCCGGGTCGCAGAAATCTATCTTAACCATCACATAGAGCAGCTCCGCCTTCCCTGGACGGTTACTTCTCGCGGACTGGCGGAGTCATTCTCTGAAGATAATGTTGGCTCTATTTCCAGGCATGCCATCAAGACCCTGGAAACATGGAGAATTCCCATTCCTGGTGAAGCCATGGCAAGGAAGCCGGTACATTTGCAACCCGACGATTTCGCGAAGCATGATCGGATCATTGCAGTCAGTGAAAACGAGCATCTTCCCATGATGCAGTCTCGATTTCCTGATTATCTAGACCATGTCTCTTATTTCGAGATTGGTGACTTGTGGTTAGAACCTCGGGAGTCGGCTATGCCCCGATTGCGTGAAGAGTTAAATACGTTGTTGAGTGAACTGGTGGGGATCAGGGATTAAACGCCTGCATCATTTTATCGTAAATACCGGTGTTTTCATAGATACCGGCAAAGTTATCTGCGCCTGGGCCAGCGGCATATACAGGGACGAGCGTAGCAGTATGACCTCCTGTCGAGAACGAACCACTCGTCGTTGCATAGGATTCGCCACTGGACAATGCATATCCACCTGTTTCATGATCGGCGGTTACAATAACAAGTGTTTCGCCCTGCTCATCGGCGAAGTCCATCACTCGGCCAATCGTTTCGTTGAAGTCGGCCATCTCCGTTTTTATATAGTCCTCATCATTGGCATGCCCCCCCCAGTCAATTTGAGACCCTTCGATCATTAAAAAGAAGCCGTCCTCTTTGCTGGAAAGGAACTCCAGCGCCATCGTGGTTGCATCCGGCAGAAACGAGCCACGGCCATCCAAAATCCGGGGCATTCCATCGGGCGCCAAAAGAAAGCCATACCGTTCGCCAGGCGAGAGCTCTGCTCCATCTTTAAGCGACTCGGTGTCAATGATGAACCCGCTGTCCTTTAGCTTCTGGACATAGTCCTCACCATCTTCGCGATCGGCAAAGTACTGAACGCCTCCTCCAGCAAAAATGTCTACTTGAGAGTTTACCAGGTCATTGGCGATTTCCTCTTGCATTTGCCTGGATGGCTGGTGTGCATAGAACGCGGCAGGTGTCGCGTGGGTGATCGAAGAGGTTGATAACACGCCCGTTCCCATCCCCTTTTCAGCAGCATATTCCAGAATGGTCTCAACCCGCATGCTGTCAGCATCAAGGCCAATGGCCCCATTATACGTTTTAACACCTGAGGCAAAGGACGTAGCGGCTGCTGCTGAATCGGTCACCTTCTCCTTTGCGGACCAGGTTTTGATCAAGCCAATGTGCTTAAGCCGCTCAAAGTGCACCACCCGTTCATCGCTGAAATACAACGAAGACATCTGCGTCAAACCCATCCCATCTCCGATAAGCAATATGATGTTCTTTGGCGACTCAGAGGACGGAGTTTCAGGACCAGGTTGTTGGCAACTGGCTACGAGTAAGGCAAGCAGGAGGATGAGTGAGCGCATTTTTTTTGAGTGCAAAGTGCAATGTGCAATGTGAGATTAATGATAATGCTTTTAGTGATTTCTAGTGCTTACTGATTGTTAACAATAGTATTCTCTGGGCTTAGAAATCTAGCATTCGGTGGGGTTCGTTCATCATCCATTGGAGGTAACCGCATTCGGAGCAGATGAGGGTGTAGACTTTTTTGTAGTCCATCCCTAGCAAGGCGGATTTGATGGTTGTATTAACCTGCGCCTCTCCTTCGATGAGCCGCGTGGATTCACAGTGAGGGCAAACGATTTGCTTGCCCGCCAGCATATATTGACCCGGAGTAAGAGGCTTGCCCGAATCCTGCTTTGATTTTTTTAGGCGCTTGTATTTGGAGTGTAAACTCAAAGTTCAAAGTTTAATGTTCAAGGTTCAAAGTTTACTTCGAGCAATATAACAAATTAACTTTGAACCTTGAACCTTGAACCTTGAACTAACAGAAAAACCACGTTTTTCTGTTAATGCTCCTTCATCGCATTCTTCAGTCCTTCGTGGCGGTACTCTTTAACAAGTTGTACCGTGTGATAGAGCAATTCCATGTCGCCTTCTTTTCCGTGGGACGGGATGACGACTTCAGTTTCTCTAAAACGATGATGTACGTTTGCGAGTGAGCGGGCCCATTCTTCGATGTCTGCATCATCTACATTCCCAAGGGATATCGTGTTTAAAGGACGAACCATGGAGCCGCCAAAAAGAATACCTGAATCGGGAAGATAGACAACGATGTTATCCCGGGAATGCCCCGGACCTGGTACACCAGTTTCTATTTTTCGTGTACCCACATACAACGACTGGTTATGTACTATCATGGAGTCCGGCAGATTAATGCCCTTTCGACGGGCCTCCTGAAAGGTTTTGTCGATAGCATAGGACCTGGCGCCGGCTTCCCGAAGCACGTCTACCCCGATCATGCGGTCTTCGTCTGCGTGAGTAAACACGGCCCCTGTAATGCTTACTTGTAGTTGAGTACTGGCCCAATTCAACAAGGCCTCCGTCTCTTCCACTCCCCACGCAGTATCAACTAAAAACGCTTCATTTCCTGAAGCTATCAGTAACCCATTTGAAGGGAAACGCACAACTCCTGCAATATCACGGTAGGTTGTATGGATGTAGACGCCCTCAGCAATTTCTCGGATTTCAAGTTCTTCGGTGATGTTGACAGCGATAGGGTCTAAATCTTGACCAAAGGAAGTATTGGAGCTACAAAGGAGGAGAATAAGGACAACTATTGGTTTCATCTTTCTTGCAGTTCTAATCCTCTATCGAACGATAATAACCGCGTCTTCTATAGAATCCCTTTACGTGAGCGTAGATCGTTTGATTCACAGCCCAGAAACAGCTCAATACGCAAAACATTCGCCTTCAAGGAGTGTATCTACTATTGAATCATTACATCTATATAGCGTGCATATCTTCTGGTTCATCCTCAACCTGTCATCTCCATAACTTAGTAGACAACATAGACCTCTGAGGACACTTCATCCTATTACACTCAAATAATTATTAAAGTTTTAGCACCTCTCCACAAGCCTAGGTAACAACAATGTTCAGGCAATTCAATATCTCACACCAGCTCAACATGGTAGAGCACATCGCAGGAATAGGAAGCTGGCGTGTTGATCTCGAAAAGAATAGACTGTATTGGTCCAAAAAGATATTTGATATACATGGAGTATCCCCTGATGAATATACTCCTGAATTAAACAGCGCATTAAACTTTTATCATCCAGAAGACGCGCCAGTTGTCCAAAAAGTACTTGATAAAGCAATTAAGGAAAAAGAAAATTTTCAATTCGAACTCCGCATTCTCCGGGCTGATGGAACTACAAGATGGGTGCGCTCTAAAGGCGAATGTGAATTGAATGCACTGGGTGATGTCGTAGCAGTAAATGGAGTATTCCAGGATATCACTACCGATAAAGAGATCCGAGACAGGTTAAAAAAAAGCGAAGAGCGTTTTAGCCTGGCTATAAAAGGCGCAAAAAGCGGTGTATGGGACTGGCTGGATGTGAATGAAAATAAAGAGTGGTGGTCTCCTCAATTCTATCATCTGCTCGGCTACGAAGATGAAGAGATAACTGCGTCGTTGGATAATTTTGCTTCAGCCCTGCACCCTGATGATTCGGAACGCACTTTTAATTTAGTTAAGAAGCACTTTGCAGGTGAGGCAGATTTTGATCTTGAGTATCGACTAAAGACTAAATCTGGAGATTACAGATGGTTTCACGGTAAGGGTGCGGTAAGCCGGGATAAGGAGGGCAATCCCAAACGCATGGTCGGATCAATCACAGACATTCATGACCGAAAACAACAAGAGCAACTCATTCACAAGTATAACAATGAGCTCCAAAGGCGCAACAAAGAATTAGATAGTTTCGCGTATAGCACCTCTCATGACTTAAAAGCACCTCTTCGAGCCATTGACAACCTATCCACCTGGATACTTGAAGATGCTTACGATCATTTACCTCCTGAATCAAAAAAGCACCTGGAGCAGCTAAGAAAACGTGTTGAACGCCTAGAGCGGCTCCTGGACGATTTGCTCCAATATTCTAGAGCAGATCATATCGACTCAACGCTTGAACATGTAGAGCCTCGAAAACTATTGCTAGACATTTTTGACTCGCTTGCTGTGCCTTCTTCATTCTCCATCGATATCCCTGACGACTTTCCTACCCTTTTCACTCACCGCACGCCATTGTACAAAGTATTTTCAAACTTGATAACCAATGCGTTAAAACATCATCACCTGGAAGATGGAATCATACAAATTCGATGGAGGAAAGAAGGCGAGATGATTGTGTTTTCGATAACTGATAATGGCCCTGGAATTGATCCAGCATATCATGAACGGATATTTGACATCTTTCAAACACTCAAGCCTAGAGATGAAGTAGAAGGAAGCGGCATGGGTCTTGCCATTGTGCAAAAGCTTGTGCAACGGGTAGGAGGCAAGATATCCGTCCACTCTACAACTGGCGAGGGCAGTACCTTTACGTTTTCATGGCCAACAGATTATGCTGATGTCGTCGAGCTGGTTGAATTCTAATCACACAAAATAAAGCTTAAGTGCCTGTATAGAGCCGTCCTTTAAAAACGCATCAATAGCGGTCTTTATTTAACTTTTTCACCTATCACATGCCAGAGAAAACTGTTACCCTTGTCCTAATTGAAGATGACCATATTGATGTAGAGGCCATCAAGCGGGGATTTAAAAAATACAAGATCGCAAATCCTTTTCTAGTTGCCCATGATGGGATCAGTGGACTTGAATTGTTGAGAAAAGGTATACAAAGACCCTTTATCATTTTGCTAGATCTCAATATGCCTCGTATGAATGGTATTGAGTTTCTCAAAGAACTCAGAAAGGACCAGGGCCTTAAAAATAGCATTGTCTTTGTCCTGACTACATCCAACGACGATAGAGATCGATGGGCTGCCTATGAGCAAAATATTGCAGGGTATTTATTAAAATCGCAGGCAGGCAAAGATTTCCAACATCTTATTCAAATGTTGGATATGTATTGGCGATACGTGCAATTTCCACCGGAAGCAGCGCCCTAGAGAGACAAGAAAAGAAAGCACTCCAATGCCTTGTTATCGAGGGGGAATAATTCCAACAGGAAATACCACCACGCTTTCATTTCCATTCTTACCCACAGAGGCAACACCGAACAGATAGTTATCGATCACGATATTCTCCAGGGTAAAGTCAGTGACATCAGGCCCGACAAAACGGCTATGTTGCCATTGGGGGGCCGTAGTGTCTCGCCAGTAGATTTTGTATCCGGCCAGGTTTCCGTCCTCTACTGCTTCCCAGACCAGGCGGGTCGATGGCTGTACAATGCCGCCGATGCGTACTTTCGTGGGTTGAGGCGGCGCCCAAGCGAGACCGGCAAGCGTAATGGCGTTTACAGCTGTCAAACGAGCTGCATATTCAAAGTTCACCCCTTCGATTACATCCCCGTATTCAATGCCATTCTCTACACGGATGTCTTGATGTTGCATGTTATAGTTTTCATGCGTTTCCATAATACGAACGCCCGCAAAACCTTCGTCATTAAACGGCCGGTGATGCCCTCCACGTCCGAACCGATCCAGTCGATAGATCATTTTTGCATTTAGATCAGGAATATAGATGCCTGTCATACGATGCACATATCGCGCTAATTGCCGAGAGGGCCCATCTACCTCGCCACCATAATATCGACGCCGACGCCGCTCCGCCTCTGCTTCTGTCACCGGTGTGGGCTCGGAAAACACGCGGAAGGTTGAATTATCAATCACACCGTCAATCCCTTTGATATTTCCGATCATATCATTGTTCAGTACACCGATGATATCCCACTCTTCCTCTTTCGCCATTTTTGCCATATGCTGCCCGCCATACAGACCTTGTTCTTCACCAGAGAGACCAGTATAAACGATACTTGTAGGAAAGGAGTATTTCGTCAAAATGCGCGCAGCTTCAATGGCGCCAGCCATTCCAGAAGCATTGTCGTTTGCTCCAGGTGCATCCGTCACCGCATCCGTAGAACTTGATGCTCTCGAATCAATATCTCCCGCCATAATCACGTACCGATCCGGATAGACCGTCCCTCGCTGAATCGCAATCACATTCACAATCCAGGTATCCACAGGAATCCTGTCATTCCCTTCTGCCGGCACAAGCGTTCGCTGATAAAACACCTCCAAACACCCTGCACAATCGGCAGAAATCTGATCAAACTCCGCCTTAATCCACCTACGCGCTGCACCAATCCCCCTGGTATCAGACAACGTATCAGACATCGTATTCCGCGTTCCAAACCCAGCCAACATCCGAATATCCTCCTCAATCCGATCCGGCGAAGAATCAGCGATGATATCATACATCCGCGCATCGGTTTGGGCGAATGCGGGGACGGCGAGGAATATTAGAATGAAAAATGTGTTTTTCATTTGTTTCTGGTTTCTGGTTTCTGGTTTCTTGTATTGGAGACAGGTTGATGAATCCTTGTGGGTAAACATTGTAGGTCAAGGACTCTATTCTTGTTTTGAGTTAGCTGACCTTCGACAGATCACCAACCAGAAACCAGAAACCAGAAACCACTCAGACGACCCCGTCATCTGAGTGAATTAATTCGACCTGGTGATAAAAGGCAGCACCCGGTGCATAAACGCACCGTCCATAGAGTAGCGAAGCATTTCACCCTCGATGGCGAACCAGGTGATCAAGGTGTGGCGGTAGTAGTTTTCCTTGTCGGAGCGGTGGGCAGAGATGCGCATCAGGCTTTCGAGGGTGTCGATGACGGTCTGGTGGGCCAGCTCTTCGTCTTCATAGGATAGGCCAATGCGTTCGCAAAACTCCTCTACTTCCAGAGAATGCTCTTTTGCTACGGGCATAAAATGGCCGGCATGAATCATGAGCGCCATCCATGCACGCCCTTGCTTTAAACTCAATGAAGAACTTAACTCATAACCGGTGTTGTTAAGCAGCCCTTTTAGCTGTGTTACGTCCATTAATGCGGTGTGTGTGATCTAACGAGTGCAGTCTGAATGTAGGGATATGTGCAAATAGGGGCAAGCCTATTTGCACGTGCAGGGTGCAAAGTGCAAAGTGCAGGGTTTTTTGTTGGGGATTAGGGGTTGAGTTAGTGGGGGGTTTGGGGTAGTTTTGGGGGTGATTTTAGTATTTCTTACTCAATTTGAATAAAGGATTAAGGGTGTAATATGGCGGATCGGCTTCGGGTACTTGTTGCAGGATGTGGGAATATGGGGACGTCTCATGCGAGAGCATATCATAAAATGGACGAGTTTGAGATTGTAGGGTTGATTAGTAGGACACCTGCGAGCCGTGAGCGGCTCTCGGCCGAGCTGGGTGGTTTACCTATGTTTGGTGATTATTATGAAGCCCTGGAGGCGACTAAGCCCGATGTGGTCTCCATAAATACGTATCCTGAAACGCACATGGACTACACACTCGCCGCCCTTGAAGCGGGAGCTCATGTGTTTGTTGAGAAGCCCCTTGCGAATACTGTAGAAGATGCGCAAAAGATTGTAGACAAAGCCATTGCACTGAATAAAAAGCTGGTCATCGGATACATCCTGCGAGTTCACCCTGCATGGACAAAATTTATCGAAGTCGCCCAAACACTCGGTAAGCCCCTTGTAATGCGGATGAACCTGAATCAACAGAGCTCCGGACAGGAATGGCACACACACAAACAGCTCATGAACACAATGTCCCCGATCGTTGATTGCGGGGTCCACTACGTAGACATCATGTGTATGATGACCGAATCAACACCGATCCGCGTCAGCGGCATCGGAGCAAAACTTACCAACGAGATAGCCGACTCGATGTACAACTATGGCCATCTCCAGGTTACCTTTGCGGACGGGTCAGTCGGTTGGTACGAAGCCGGCTGGGGACCCATGATGAGTGAAACGGCCTTTTTCATCAAGGACGTTATAGGCCCCAATGGATGCGTCAGTATTATGGATGCACCAAAAGACGATTCGTCGGATATCGACAGCCATACACAAACGGGCTCCCTGCATCTCCATCACAGCAAACTAAACCCCGATGGTTCCTTTGCCCGTAAGGATGAATCCATCGACACTTCCGACGAACCATCACACGACGAACTCTGTGAATTAGAACAACGATACCTCCTCAACGCCATCCAAAAAGACGTCGACCTTACCGCGCACATGCAGGACGCGGTGAATAGCTTGAAGATTGTCCTTGCTGCAGATGAATCGTTTAAGACAGGGAAGACAATCGAGTTGTAGTTTGGGGTTCAGTGTTCGGGGTTTGGTGTTCGGGGTTTGAAGGGTTGGGAATTGGACCGAGAGCCGTTCTCAAGTCCCATAGTGCAGATTCGTTCGACTGAGAACAGATCCTAAAACTCCGAGCACTGATCCCCTCGAATCAGAACGTTTCCGAAACCTCCGGGGCGGGGGCCTTTCGAATCAGAACGCTTCCGAAATCTTTGGGGCCGGGGGCCTTCGAATCAGAACGCTTCCCAACCCTCCGAGCACCGATGCCTTTCACATCAGAACGTTTCCCAAATCTTGGGGACAGATCCCTTGCAAATGAGAACGTTTCCCAAATCTCCGGCCACTCTTCCTCTTTGAATCAGAACGTTTCCCAACCCTCCGGGCACTGACACTTTCCGCATCAGAACGTTTCCCAACCCTCTGGGCACCGATACCTTCCGCATCAGAAACGTTCTCAATCCCTGTAGCACTGATACCCTTCGAAACAGAACGCTTCCTAAACTTCCGGGCACTGTCCCCCTTTGCAACAGATCTTTTCCCAACCCTCCGGGCACCGGTACCTTTCGAATCAGAAAAGTTCTCAATCCCCGCCGCGCTGACCTTATTCGACCAAGAACAGTTCTCATCTCCTCCCAACCACAAACGCCAAACCCCGAACCCCAAACATCCTTTGTAACCTTCCTCTCTCCCTATCCGTTTATTCCTGACAATACGCATATCTGGTACGGTATTAGTATTGAATTAGACACTTCAATAATATTCTCATTTATAGAAATGAATACTTATAACTCTGTGAAGGGGCTTGGTGCGGTACTTTTGTTTTTGATTATTTCGTTTGGCCCTGCACGTATCGCTTCTAGTCAGGCTCAGTTTGGGATCGTAGGAGGTGCTAATTTCGCTGCGCTTACTGATATTCAGGCCAATAACCAGGCTATAAGCTTTGATAATGCCACTGCTTTTCATGCTGGTATATTTGTTGACCTGCAATTAGGCCCACTTAATCTTCGCCCTGCCGCCTACTACTTGAATGCAGGTGCCCTTTTTGAAGGCAGCTCCGTTTTTCAGAATGACAATTTTGATCTCGCCTATGTCACCATCCCCGTTGATGTGATTATCAACTTTGGGGTCGGACCTATCCAACCCTACCTTTTTGTTGGTCCTGAGCTACGTATTTTCACCCCCAGTGATATCCCAGCTGAAATCGAGGATGGGATACAAGACTTTGTATTTAATGGTACTGCCGGCCTTGGCTTAAAATTTCAGGCACCCGGGCTTGGCGTTACGCTCTACCCTCAATTGCGATACAGCTTCGGGATTTCTAGTTATACCAATTCGTCCTACCAGTTTGAAGGAGTGTCCGTGGAGGCAAATGATGCAAATGTGAGGATGTGGTTGCTTAGTTTAGGAATTGGGTTTTGAGAGCACTTTCTCTGACGCTTCATGTACACAATTCAGGTTTTGAGAATTCAAAACCTGAATAGAACTTATTGCAATGTAGCAGGTAATTATTGCGATTTAGCATTTCCTGCGCGCTCTTCATTCAACACCTTCCAGTGTTTATTGCCTATTTGCTACTTAGGCTTTAGCAGATAGCTAAAAAGTGCTAATTTACAAAGAGGATGCACAACTAATTTTAGCGACTTGGTTCTTAGCCATCAGTTTCTCTTCTTCCTAGCTGACAAAAGTTAACACCTCTCTATATATCTATATCAATACGTAGCCTGCCTTTTTTCAAAAATAGCGATTGGTACGCAGGTACTATGGCAGCTGTAAATCAAACCAACAAGCATCTCCCCTCCGACACGGTACCCTTTAGCCCTGAGTTGAGACCACCAGCTTATATTGCTGGAATAGGCGCCTCAGCAGGTGGTATTGAAGCTTTACAATTGTTTTTTGAAAATGTAAAGCGCAATGACAACCTGGCTTATGTTGTAATTCAACACCTTTCACCTCATTTTCGAAGCTTGATGGTAGAAATACTATCTAAGCATACAGATTTGCGAGTGAGAGGTATTGAAGCAAATATGCCTATAGAAGCCAATCACGTATATGTAGCCCCTCCAGGAAAAAACATATCCATTTTACAAGGCAAATTGTACACTACCGTACAGGACCGTTCCTCTGGACTCTTATTTCCTATCGATTCTTTTTTAGAGTCACTTGCAGAGGACTTCAAAGAAAAGAGTATTGGAATCATTCTGTCTGGCACGGGAAGCGACGGGACTCATGGAGGCCGGCTAATCAAAGAAGCGGGTGGATTACTGATTGCTCAAGAACCAGCGTCTGCCAAGTTCTCAGGAATGCCACGTAGCGTGATAAATACTGGATTGGTTGACCAGATTCTTGGTTCAGAAGCTATTCCAGGAATGCTTTCAAATTACACTAGTTTCCCCAGGAATATAGTTGATGGTGAAGTTGAAAGTGCTGCTACTCATTGCAACCTCGACCGTATTCTTGATTTACTGAAAACGAGGTATCGGCTTGACTTCAATAACTACAAGCCTACAACGATTATTCGGCGGATAGAACACCGAATGAGTGTTAATCACATAACCTGTTATGAGAACTACATAGAAACGCTCGAACATTCTGAAGATGAGTTAGACTGTTTATTCAAAGAACTTCTTATTGGCGTTACGCGCTTCTTTAGGGATCCAGAGTCCTATGAAGCCCTGCAACGCCAGGTTATTCCAAAACTGTTTGATATTGCTGAAAATCGACCCTCGAATGCCATTCGCGTCTGGGTTGCAGGGTGTTCTACAGGTGAGGAAGCCTATTCTTTGGCCATTCTATTGCAGGATTATGCGAATAAGTTCAAGCAGAAATATTTCGACATAAAAGTGTTTGCGACTGATGCAGACACGCATGCCATTACTTTTGCAGGAGCAGGCCTGTATGCTGAAAACATCGCGTCAGATGTACCGAAGGAATACCTGGACAGATATTTTGTTAAAGAAGGTGATTGCTATCGAATCATTCGTGAGATCAGACAAAAGGTCATCTTCGCTCCTCAGGATATCATTAACAATGCTCCCTTCTCACGAATTGATATTGCAACGTGCCGAAATGTATTGATCTATTTTAAGGCCCAGATTCAAAACCATGTTTTGAAAAAAATTGCCTACTCGTTAGCACCATCAGGCTTTTTATTTTTAGGCTCAAGTGAAAGCCTGGGAGAGGTCAGCAAGTTATTTACTTCAATAAACCCCACTCACAAACTATACCAGTACCAGGCAACGAATCTGCCTGAGGTTGTGCCTAGTTTCCCACAGCACCCCGATATTTATGCTCCACGGTTAGCTCAGAAAATTAGAAAGACACCTAAAAAAATAAAAAGGAGCGATTCAAACTCAGCGTTTGCTAATATGCTGGTTACTGTGTTCGGTGATTACCTGCCTGACTGCATCATCATCGATAAAGATTCACACGTTTTATATAGTTTTGGTGATACGAGTTTATTCATGCATATTCCCTCCGGACAAGTGGATATGCATCTTACCAGCCTGGCAATTTCCCCTATTCAGACGACTCTCAGCACCGCCATTCATCAAGCACAGCAAGGTAGAGAGAAAGTAGTTTATAAAGATGTCTCAGTGGTTCATAACAATCAAAAGATTAAGTTTGACCTGATTGTTCAACCTTTTATGGTGCAGGAAAACATCGATTGCAGCCTTATCATCTTCAATGACGGCAAAAAGGATGCTATCAAAGAAGGCGATGTGGTGTCTAATGTAGATATTGACAAACAAACAATTCGGCGGATACAAGATCTTGAAAACAAGCTTGAGTTTACCGAAGAAACCTTACAAGCCACTATAGAAGAGCTTGAAACGTCAAACGAAGAACTGCAAGCAACAAACGAGGAACTCAGAGCTGCAAATGAAGAGCTTCATAGTACGAACGATCAACTCCACAGTACTAACGAAGAACTCGTAACAGTAAACAACGAATACCACGTAAAAATTAGAGAGATGTCATCACTTAATGATGATATGGAAAATATTCTACGGTGCAGTGAAATCAGTACGATCTTCCTCGACAAAGAGCTTAAGATCCGTCGATTTTCGGCCACATCAGAAACCTTCGTCAAGTTAAAAGACGCAGATATTGGCCGGCCCTTTTCTCATTTTTCTCACCTAACTGGAGATATCAATTTATTAGATCTAGCTAATCGTGTTCTCGCAACAAACACTCAAATTGATAAGGAACTGAATACGGAAAGCCAGAAATCCTTTCTTGTCCGGGTTTATCCCTACATCTCACACATTGACCTTTGCGAAGGCGTAGTGATAACATTTGTAGACATCACTGCTTTAAAAGACTCAGCACAGCAACTTGAAACGGCAATCCATGAACGATCGGTTGCACGAGAAGCACTCCGACAAACTGAAGAGCAATTAGCAAAACTGGCCGAGGTTCGAAAAAGCTCTATTATTTATTGCCGCCGTCTTTCAGGAGCAAAGAATTTCACATACATCAGCTCAAACGTATCTGAGCTGTTTGGTTACTCGTCGAACCAATTTTTGAGCGATCCACGTTTTTGGGTAGAGTGCATTCATCCAGATGACTCATCCAGAGCAATCGATTATTTCGAAAGACATTTTCCCAAAACAGGCGCCACTCCATTGGAATTCCGCTTCAGATGCTACGATGGCACGTATAAGTGGCTGAGAGATGAAACGAAGTTAATCATCGATGACGAGCGAAAAAGCAAAGAAAGTTTAGGCTCTTGGATTGACATCACACTCGAGAAGGCAAATTCATCTTGACGAGTTTATGATTTCCCATTCCCCATACTCGCATGAGGAACATCAAGGTAACACTTACATAATACCAGCAATCATTTCTTACCTCGTGCACGTATTCTGATTTGCTCTTCCAGACTTAGATCACTGGTAAATACTCCCTCTTGATGTACTTCGTACAGTAATCTGGAATTTATACACACTGTATCTTCCTTCTCTTATTTTCCCGATCCCTTTTAGTCACTTCATTCATACTCCTCTCTCGCTATTGTTCGAATATGAGTTCAATGACGGATTCTCAACGTGAACGATTTCAAGCTCTCCGCGTCCGAGCTGAAAGACTGGTTCAATCAATCTACAACCAGGAATTTGAAGCTTCTCAGCAGAACGTATCCAAACTATTACAAGAGTTACAAACCTATCAAATTGAGCTTGAGTTACAAAACGAGGAACTCATAAATGCCCAAACCAAGCTAGAAGAATCGAGATCCGAGTACCGACACTTGTTTGAATTCGCCCCAGTGGGATATTTCGTTTTTGACGAGAATGGTATTATCGTCGATGTCAATTCAACAGGATTAGACATGTTGATGATTCGGCTTGGGCAGCGCAACCTGCTGCATAAACCTTTTCTCGTTTACTTGCACAGCAATGATCGCAAGAAATTTGTTCAGCACATCCATCGGGTCATCGAATCAGGAGAACACCAAACGTGTGAATTAAAACTGGTTCGTAAAGACAAAAGTATGTTCTATGCTGAAATGCAAAGTGTCCCGATTTACTATAAAAATGCTGCGGAGCACATTCGGGTAAGGTCTGCCATAATAGATATTACTCTGCGTTACGAAATGCAGCAGGAATTAATTACAGAACGCGAGAAAGCCTTGCAGGCAGCAACGTTCATGAATGAATTCCTCGCCAACATGAGCCACGAGATTCGTACACCGTTGGCCGGTGTAATTGGCTTTGCTGAAGTTCTTGAAGAAGAACTTCCTGAAGAACACCAAGAGGTCGCAAAGATTATCTCCAGCGGAGGTAACCGCCTCTTAAACACGCTAAATTCTGTATTGGATTTTGCTCGCCTTCAGGCACAGAGCCCTAGCATCCTGCTTACGCCAACAAACATAGTCGATCGAGTTGAAGAACAATGCCGATTACTGAAACCACTTGCAGACCAGAAAGAACTCCATTTAGGATTCAATGCTTTAGAAAGGGAGATCTATGCGCTAGTGGATACAAATTTTCTTGATCGTATCATAAGCAACCTTCTAAGCAACGCGATTAAGTACACTGAGGGTGGATCTATTCAAGTCGGCGTAGGAATCGAAAACGATATGGTGGCGATTAAAGTAAAGGACACAGGGATTGGAATAGATGAAAGCTTCCTTCCTCTTCTGTTTGAGCCTTTTCGACAGGAACACATGGGCGACAATCGTCCCTTTGAAGGGGTAGGCCTGGGCCTATCCATTACGAAACGGTTGATCGACCTCATGGAAGGAGAAATCCATGTCGAGAGCACACCTAACAAAGGGACCTGTGTGACGGTATCTTTCCTCAAACTGGATAATGACTTCCGGTTCTTTGAGAGCGATCAAATAACCTATGTGAGTCATTCAGAAGAGCCTCCTGATTTTTCAGATTACAATGTCCTGGTAGTTGAAGACAACTGGGAAACAGCTCAACTCGTTAAACGAATTCTACGCAAGTTTTGTCAACAAACCGTTGTCACAAATATAGAAGAAGCCATTAGAGTCTATCAAAAGGAAGACTTCAATGTAGCACTTATAGATGTAAACCTGGGGCTTGATGAAACAGGAATTCAACTACTGCACCAACTCCGAAAAATCCCAGGCAAAGACCCATTCCATGCCATAGCATTTACTGCATATGCCCTACCCTCTGATCAGGCAACATTTATCTCCTATGGCTTTGATGACTACCTGGCAAAACCATTCACCAAATCTGCTTTACTTGACGCTATAAAACGAGGCAAAATACTAACTCAATAGTATGTGTTAACAGATTAAGACCATTGCCATTAAATGGTCATTTTATGAGAACCAGTTACGCGTCAAACAAATGGGCCAAAGCAATATGACGAGTGCCCTCTTTGTCCGACACAGCCATTTTGCCTCCGCTATTTCGAATTTCAGCTCCACCTACTTGTCCTGCTTTATTTAGTGCATAAAACCGGACGTTGAAATTGGGCCGGCCATTTTCATCCTGTAAACGGGCCAGTTTGGTCAGGTTCGCTATGCGCTGGCAGGCATATAAACAGGCTTCTTGTGGTCCATCTCCAGCTCTCATACGTTCGACGATCAAGAAACTTGCGAGACTCTCAAGGTTCGCCTCTCCCCTCCCAGTTGATCCTGCAGCACCTACTTCATTATCGCAGTACAATCCGGCTCCAATGATTGGGGAATCGCCTACACGCCCTGGAATTTTGAAAGCCAATCCACTTGTGGTGGTTACGCTGCTGATATTGCCTGACAGATCGATCGCCGAGCAATGAATCGTTCCGTAGTGGCGAACAAACTCCTCCAGGTTGCTTCCAATCTCTGTATCATTGATGCTATGTGGAGGAAGGTAATCATCTCTGTTAGACAGATTTTCAACCCATTCTACCCAAATCCGGCGTGCTCTTTCAGTGAGCAGGTTTTCTACTGGAAAGCCGTGCATTTTGGCAAACCGTTGAGCGCCCTCTGCCACAAGCAACACGTGGTCCGTACGTTGAAGTACAAGGCGCGCTACTTTGGAAGGGTATTTAATGCCTTCTATCGCTGCTACCGATCCAGCGCGACCCGTAGGCCCATGCATAACCGCAGAATCCAGTTGTACCACTCCATCTGCGTTTGGCAGACCGCCATATCCAACAGTTAAATCTGCGGGATCCTCTTCGACGAGGTTCACGCCGCCGACTACTGCGTCGAGTGCATCAGCACCGTTCTGGATCAGCCGCATCGCCTCTGCAACAGCGCCCAGTCCATTCGCACTGGAAATGGCTACAGGGCCTTCAAATGAAACGTTTCCATGATGTACAGGTACAGATTCAGGCTTTAGACCTGTGGGAAGTATACTGGCTGCTACGCCAGCGTAGGTGCTCTTCTTTAAAAAATTGCGCCGGGATGATGAATTCCGTTCCTTCATTGTACTTTTCTTCTTTTCGTACTAAAAGAGTAATTTAGAAAAAAACGAACATAAAGCCCCTATGAAACTAGGCCGCCTTCACGTCCTTACCGATTTTCATTTTCAGCAGCAATATACGCATCAACAACTTGCCTATTATGCCATACAGGGTGGCGCTGATGTCATTCAGTTTCGGCAAAAGGAAGGCTCCATCAGGCATAAATACCACGAGGCCAAACTCACAGCCGAAATCTGCAGATCTGAAGAAAAACCCCTACTCATAGACGACCATATTGACCTGGCTCTCGCACTGGAAGCAACAGGTGTACACCTGGGAAAATCAGATTTCCCCATCGCAGATGCCCGAAGAGTCCTCGGTGACGGTTATGTAATAGGAGCCACAGCAAACTCGATTAAGGATGTCAAACAGATTATGGACTTACCCATCGACTATATCGGGTTCGGCCCTGTCTACGCCAGTTCATCCAAAGCCAAACCGGCCTCCCTACAGGGTATTGACGTCCTTCGGCAAGTCTGCAAAATGACAACGATCCCAGTCATTGCGATATCTGGAATCAAAGTAGATAAGGTAAGAGAAGTGTTTGATGCCGGAGCTTATGGGATTGCTGTTATGACGGCTATTACGACGGCTGAGGATCCGAAGGCGGAGACGGAGCGGTTTAGGAATGAGATAGACCGGATTGTTTAAAGGTCCTTGATACAGCAGTCCTCCCTAACCTTGTCATGCTGAGCGAAGCGAAGTATCTGTTATTTATTGAAGCTCTGTTAGAATGCCTCGAAGGGTGCGTTTTAGAAAGATTCTTCGTCGCTCCGCTACCTCAGAATGACAACAACATTGTCTCCTTACCTCACCAATACCGCACCCTGAACCGCCTCCAACAGACTCTCCGGCGTAGGATGCTCTGACGTGGCTACTACCTCCCTTCCAGCATTCTTGAGAGCTTCTGTAGTCCTAGGCCCAATCGACACGATACCTGCTGCCCCCCAATGACTCGGCCATGATGTTTCTACCACCTGAACTCCAGAAGGACTGAAGAACACAACGACATCTGGCACTTCCAGCAACTCTAAATTCTTGGGTGGCACCGCATGCGTATGATAGACCACACACTCTTCAAGGCCAATCGGAGATGAACTCAGAATAGACGGCAATTCATCGCGCCGGCTGCTTCCGCAGATGAATAAGAGCGGTTTTGCCGTATCCGTATGGTTCTGAAGGATAAAATGGGCGAGTGCTTCGGCATTGCCGGTGTCATCACCGGTGGCTGAAAGTCCAAGGAATTCCACAGCGCGTTTTGTGGCTGGACCAACGACATAGATCGGCTTACTTTTCCAGTTAGCAAGCAATTCAAGATCCATTGAACACTCTTGCACCGCCTGTACACCTCTGGTGCTCGTACAGATAAGGCCGCTATAGTCATCACCGTTTTTTAATGCCTTTTCCAGGCCAGCCTGATTTACGAACTCGAATTCTAGAACAGGAATTGAATCTGTAATCCATCCCTTCTCCCTAAAGAGTGCTTCATAGGGATCGTCATCAACGGGATTTCTGAAGAAGTAGATTCGAGGCAAGGGTGTACGTCCTAAGAGGTCGTTTTGGTGTGAGCTCTCTCCTTTTCAAGAATGGCTCCAGCTCCTTGATCAAGCATGCGTTGTGCCAACTCAAGGCCGGCCAATTCCGGAGTTTCTGGATTCACCTGTATGGAATCTCTAATCACGTTTGTGCCGTCCAGGGTGCCCACAAATCCATAAAGGGTGTATATACTTCCCTCCTTCTGGGTTATACCACCTACGGGTACATGGCACCCACCGTCCAGCGCCTTCAGGAGAGCTCGTTCACTTTGTACGGCGATGGCTGTATCCTGATCATGCATGCATTCATGAAGGTGTATTCTCAGTGCCGCATTGGATTCCGCACACACAATGCCCAGGGCGCCTTGACCAGGCGCCGGCACCATCACATCGGGCTCGAATAAGGTATGGATCCGGCCGTCTAATTCCAGCCTGATTAGTCCGGCAGCGGCCAAGATAATGCCGTGCCAATCACTTTCATCAAGCTTTTTGATGCGGGTATCCACATTGCCCCGCAGAGAAACAATCTCCAGGTCAGGCCGCCAGGCTGTTAGCTGTGCGGTCCTACGAAGCGAGGACGTCCCTATTTTTGCTCCTAAAGGAAGGTCATCCAGGCTTTCGGTAAACGAAGGATGCGAAACGAAGGCGTCCAATGGGTTTTCCCGCCGGGAAATGGCAGCCATTACCAGGCCTTCGGGCAACTCTGTTGGCAAATCCTTCAAAGAATGAACAGCAAAATCAATGCGGCCATCCAGCAGCGCAACATCCAATTCCTTAGTAAATAAGGCTTTCCCCTCAATTTGGGAGAACGGACGATCAAGAATTCGGTCTCCTTTGGTTGTAATCCGTTCTAACTCGACGGTAAAACCAGCAGTCTGCAACTGATGCTGTACATGATGTGCCTGCCATAAAGCCAGCGCACTGCCACGAGTGCCCAGTGTTATAACATGATCCTTGTTTTTGGATGTTTTGATGTGAGGCGCCCTATCATCAGAAGAAGCTTGCTCATTAAAGGGGCACGCCTCAAGGCCGGACAATCGTACGTCCTCGGTGCTTTCTAACACGTCCATAATACTTTTTGAGAGGTCATAATCAGAAGTGAAGTCTTCCTCGCATGCGTCTTTTGCGAAGAGAGTCTGTAATAGCTTTATGCCGTTTACATAATCGATATGATGAGGGCCTACATTTTTAAGGCGGACAACAGGTACGGCAAGGACCTTTTGCATGATCGACTTTGTCAGCCGATCTAATTCTTGAGCATCTGATTCAGAGAATCGATGATGATTGCGTTCAATTTCCTGCAGACGAATGGTCTCGAAGGTCTGCTGGATAGCATGAATGGCTGGTTGCATAGCCTGGTGATGGAAAACCCAGGATACAAAATCCGAGAGCATCTCTTCGCAGATCGAACGTGCCGGCGGTAGATCAGACTGGCGGAGAACGATGATTTTTTCTATTTCGTTCTGCAAATCATCCAGATTAAACACCTCGAATCCTTCGACATCATCGAGGCCAGGATCTACGTTCCTCGGCATACACAGGTCAATAATCACATGCTGCGGAGCGTCTGACTCGGCAAGGAGTTCATCTTTCTGAATCACGTAGTGATCAGCGGATGTTGTTACAATGGTCACATCTGCATCCCGGATGGCCTCATAGCGCTCTTCCCAAGGATGCCTGTTTACATTGGGATATTCATTTACCAGGGCATCCAGCCGGCTCTTGGATCTATTAGATACAACAAGATTGAGGCACGGAACCCGGGTCAAAGCGTCAACCACGAGCCGGCCCATCTCACCAGCACCCAACACTAAGATGTTGTTGCCTTTCACAGACCGCTCTCTGAGTTGCCGGGTTGCAACCGCTGCAGCCGTTCCTGCGACCGAGGATGGCCCAGCAGCCAGGTGCGTTTCGTTTAGGATGCGTTTTGCTGCACCAAAAGCGGTGTGCATCAAGCGGTGTAGCACTGAACTTACAGAGTCCTCTTCGACTGCTACCCGGTATGCATCCTTGATTTGACCTAAAATTTGCGCATCCCCAATAACCATTGAATCCAGACCGCCTGCAACTTCAAGGATGTGCATAACAGCCTTTTCGTCTTTATAAAGAAAGGCATTGTCAGTTGGCCAACTCGCCCCTGCGACACTGGATAAGGCATTTTGAAGGGTTTGGACATCCTCTTCCGCTCCGTACAGATAGCACTCTAACCGGTTGCATGTGGAGAGTAAGATATACTCGGCTCCCTTAGAAAGAGTAATGGATCTGTATAACTCTCTACACGTCTGCTCTCCAAACGCAAATAAATCCCGAAGCTCTACATGAGCCTGGTGGTGATTTATACCAAAAGAATAAAATAGCATCAACTATATACCTGCTTCAACATCTTTTCGGTTCTCACATCAGTAATTCTTTACCAGGACAAAGCATATACCCGAAGTACGTATTCTCATACGTCATTTTTGTTTTAGTTCTGTACGATATTATTTGAATCAAGAGCTAAAAAAAATGAAATAGGGTAGAACGCTTTGTTGGGGGCCTGAAACGTACTCAGTGCGACCCAAGATAAATTATCATCTCGTTTCTACTATTCCTTAAATTGAGCACTCCAGAACACCCATATAGTTGTGCTTGCGTAATGATCATGGGAGTTGGCGCACTAACATAGAAATATTACCAATTACCTAACAGGTTCTACACGTTTTAGTAACGTTTTGGGAAACTAAACCCAGCGTAATAAAATGGGTACAACCCCTTTCCAGGCAATAAGCATATACCTATCTTCGTCCCAGGCATGTTTTTCTTCAGAGAAATCAAACGTTCCTTAACGAACGCGATCAAGACCATGAAACAAGACACACAAGCGCCTAATTTTCAGCCATTGGACTCCCAAGAAGCCTTTGACGAGCTCCTTGATCACTCTGAAAAAGAACCGGTTGTCTTATTTAAGCATAGCCTGACGTGCGGCATTAGCGCGATGGCGCACCGACGCCTTAATCAGTTGCATGAAGAAGAGGACCCACCTATATATAAACTCGAGATCCAAAAAACACGTGCTCTTTCCAATGCGATCGCGCAACATTTTAGCATTCAGCACGAAAGCCCTCAGGTAATTATCGTATATAAAGGAGCCTCAGTATATAATACCTCACACAGTGGGATCACCCCAGGCTCCGTTAGGGATGCAACAGCAACCGCCTTAATCTCATGAGAACTACTACCATCTTTGCCGGGATATTTTCACTTTTCTTGCTCGTTACCGGCTGCCAGAAGGGCAACCAGCAAGAACCAGAGTTCGCTGAGGTCCCTAATCTCCCGAATGCGTTCCCCCAATCATCTGCTATGAATCAGCCCGTTGAGGCGCCTGATTTCAAAGTGACTACCCTGGAAGGAGAACCATTGAATCTATCTGATTTGAGGGGCAAGACGGTTCTACTCAACTTTTGGGCTACGTGGTGCGGGCCGTGTATTGCAGAAATCCCGGACCTCATTGAGTTGCAAAAAGAGTTTGGTACCGAAGATTTTGCAGTGGTTGGGCTCTCTATGGATATGATAGAAGCATCTATCGTTAAGGAATTTGCGGAGAGCATGGAAATCAACTATCCCATTGCCATCGATCAAGGAGAGATTGCCGATGAATTTGGAGGCGTCTTCTCCTTGCCTACAACGTTTGTTATCGACAAGGAAGGTAAGATTAAGCAGCGAACCATCGGAATATTCCCTGCAGAAGCATATAAACCTCATTTGATCTCAATGATCGAGGCTGATTAATCTTTTTTCTACTGCAGGCTTAAGTTTTTCAACGACTTTGCCGAAACAGTACTCAGCCTACATCTCACACCTTCTGTGGGTGATGGGTGATGTAGTCCTCCTTGGGGTGATGTGGAAAGCCCGGCTCATTGGAGCCGGGCTTTCTACCTTCTACCAATTTTTGACTTATACCAATTTTAGTTGCTTCGAATCTGAATGAAACCGGCGGACAGTCAGGTCTTCGATTCGATCCACATTCACTTCAACGCCTATCCCTGGTTTATTCACAGGCACCGTGATAAACCCATTTTCATCCATGGTCCACTCAGGCGTTACAATGTCTTGCTCCCAGTATCGTGAGCTGGGCGAAATATCTCCAGGCAGAGAAAAATTCTTCAAGGAAGCCAATGCCACATTGTGCGCGCGGCCAATTCCTGATTCAAGCATCCCACCACACCATACGGGTATTTTGTGGCTCATCGCTACGTCATGAATGGCTTTTGCAGAGGCATGCCCTCCCACTCTTCCTGGCTTTATATTGATGATTTTTCCGCTCCCCAGGCTAATCATGTCTTCTGCCTGCTCCACTTTTGTGATGGATTCATCGAGGCAAATGGGTGTTTTTAATTTACCTTGTAAGGTGGCATGCCTTACGATATCGGTACAATCCAGGGGCTGCTCGATCATCATTAAGGAGAAGCGATCAAGCTCTTGAAAAAGCGGTATATCGTCCAGGGTGTAGGCGTTGTTCGCATCTACCATTAAAGAAAGTTCTTCGCCAAATTTTTCGCGCACAGCTTTTACAAAAGGGAGATCAAAACCGGGCTTAATTTTCACCTTAATTCGCTGGTACCCTTCCTGGATGTATCCTTTAATCTTCTCAACCAGATGCGCCGGACTTTGCTGTATTCCGATAGATATTCCCGTCCCCACCTTTTCACGAGTCCCTCCCAGAATGGTAGATAAGGAGACCTCCTTGCGGCGGGCCCACACGTCCCAGGCTGCCATTTCTATACTAGCCCGGGCCATCTCATGGCCGCGGATGCGTTTCTGTAATAAAGGATAAATATAGCCAGGATCAGGAAATGTAGGGCCCACTACCATAGGAATGATCCACTCCGTTAGCGCCAGCCACGCTGTATCTATGCTCTCAGGATTATAGTTGGGCATGGCCATCGCAACACATTCCCCCCATCCTACTACTCCGTCTACGTCTTCTACTTCTAGAAGTAAAATACGCCTCATGTTCTCAGACCCGGACGAAATGGTAAATGGTTCAACTAAAGGAAGATGTATTTCCCGGAGAGTGACCTCTTTTAATCGTATCATGCGTTCAAAGAATTGGTGCCGTTAATATGTAATCGACTTCCTCTGTACTGCTATCTATATGGATGTCGTACACGGTATAGTCTAGCTCGAAGTAATGTTGAAATGCAAGCCGAGTTACTGATCTCCAGGCTACTGCAGCATCGGGGTTCTGGGCTTTCATTTGTTGAATGTTGGCCGGAATGCGAATGCGAATGGCTGGAGCATCAGTCACCTCTTTTCGGAAAGAAAGGTCCCTTGAAATGACCTGTTCGATGTTTTTTACCGGAGGCGGCTGGTGATATCTACTCAAAAATGCTTGCTTGTCCTGGTCATACAAAAACCATGTAACAATAAGCCGGTCGGTCCCAATTAATCTGGATAACTTGCTAAACGTGCCATCCCCATATAGATCGCAGACATATTCGACAGGAATGGCCCCAAGACGTGCAATATTTAAATTAGCATTTACAGCTTCGAGCGGATCGTACGTCCAGTTAATACACCGGATCCCCTGGTTTTGCACAAATTCTTTTTGAAAGCGTTTGAGTTCACGCCCAACCCCATTACCGCGCCAGGATGGAATGACGGCAAGCATATGAGACCAATGGATATCCTGGCCTTGCCGTTTGCCGGGCAAACCATATACAAAGCCAATGGCCTCCCCTTCCTCCGAAAACGCAGCTGCTATAATTCCGCCAATTTTACTGGTCACCGCTAGCAATGCAGGTGACAAATACTCTACAGGATCTTCCCCCCACGTTTCTTTCTGAATCTCCCCTATTAGGCGGTATTCTTCGTAGGAGGAAAGATGGCGAATTGTAAACCTCTTCGTACTGACGCTTGACATTCTAACACATTTTTAGGCTCGAAAATAGGAGCCAGAATGCTTACGTCCAAATAAAAAAAGAACCTGGCCTTACGGGGCCAGGTTCATATCACTCATTGACTACGTACCCGAGTGATAAATCAAGAATAAGGCATCGGTAGCAATGATTACGTCTTATGCAGAAGCTATTCCATGTCTTTAGATCGGCCAAACTGATTCAATTTGATCGACCATTAAGGCCAATGAGAAAAAGTGCACGATAATTCTTTCCTTCGTTGCCAAAAATCTTCCTTATTTCGTACATTACAACTACCAAATCTGATTAAGCCTTTTCTATTGCTAGATCATTTCTCGATGTAGCTGGAATCCTATCTTTTAAAACTGTCAATTCGCACAGGACGTTAACATATGGTACGCACCTCACAGCCTTTCAAGAAAGGCAACGAATATTCAAAGCATATTCCATCGATTTCAAAAACCTCTCCCTCAGAACACCTGGTTCAGGTCACCGATTTACATGAAGACAGGAAAGCGTTTCAAGAGCTAGAACGCCAGAACAAAGCGTTACGCAAATACCAGGCTGAGCTTGAGCAATCCCGTTCCGAATACCGTACGCTCTTTGAGCTTGCACCCATTGGGTACTTCTTGTTTGATGAAGAAGGCATTGTTCAAGATGCCAATCTTACCGGGATCAGCATGCTCAAAAAAGCGCGAAGGCATGTTTTGCACAAATCTTTTCTCACGTTTTTAAGGCCTGATGATCATCATCAATTCCAGCAGCACCTGATCCACGTCCTGGAAAGCGGAGAACGGCAAGCCTGCGATATATGCCTGGAATACGAAGACGGCCCTATCTTCGTCGAACTTCAAAGTGTACCCATTAAAACAGAACCGGCTGAAGAGCACAAAGAAGAGATGGTACTTATCCAATCTGCGATGGTAGACATCTCCGTTCGCAGGCAAATGGAAGAAGAGCTTATTTCCGAGCGGGAAAAGGCAGTAAAAGCAGTGCGGTTCATGAATGAGTTCCTCGCCAATATGAGTCACGAAATTCGTACTCCCCTTGCTGGCGTGATAGGTTTTGCAGAAGTGTTAGAGGAAGAACTGCCCTTTGAGTATCGAGAAATTGCACAGCTGATTGCAAGCGGCGGTAACAGGTTATTGCACACTTTAAATTCAGTATTGGATTTTGCACGGTTGCGCGCCCATGATCAAAAGCTGCTCCTTACTCCGATTAACGTAGTTGAACGTGTAAGCCGGCAATGCAAATTGCTTTCTTCGCTTGCGGTGCAGAAAAACCTGAAGCTTGATTTTGAATGCGAACAAGAGCACTTGTATGCCCTCCTTGATGATAACTCCCTCGAGAGAGTGCTTAATAATTTGATAGGAAATGCCATCAAGTATACAAAGCGAGGAGCGGTGTACGTTCGAATCGCCTCAAACGAAAGTCACTTTGAAATCCAGGTAAAAGACACTGGAATAGGGATTAACGACTCGTTCCTCCCTCATATTTTTGAGCCTTTCCGGCAAGAACATATGGGTGATGACCGGCCCTACGAAGGGGTTGGACTTGGGCTTACCATCACCAAAAGGCTGGTTGACTTGATGAATGGAGAGATCACCGTCGAAAGTCAGCCCAATCAAGGGAGCTGCTTTAAAGTTCGTTTTGCCTTGCTGTCTGAAAACATAGACGAACTGTTGCCTCACCCACCTGCCCCAATCACGCCAGAGTCGATAGCCATGATACCCCGGTTCAGGATACTGGTAGTTGAAGACAACAGAGAAACTCAAATGCTCGTGAACCGGCTCTTAAAACCGATTTGCCAGGTTACGATCGTGCATTCCTATGATGATGCAATCCAGGCGTTTACCAATTCCATTTTTGATATTTGTTTGATCGATATCAATCTTGGTGAAGATCGTTCAGGGTCAGATCTGGTTAAGAAGCTCCGGTCTATTCCACGGCGTAACCCGTTTTATGGCATCGCCTTTACTGCGTATGCCCTGCCATCGGATCGGAATCGATTTATAACGGAGGGGTTTGACGATTATCTGCCCAAACCTTTTGTAAAAACAGACTTAATGGTTCTGCTCCAACGAGTACAGCAACTTCATATATAGATCACAACAAAAAATGGCCGCACCTGATAAGGTGCGGCCTAGACGCTGCCTCAAGTAGCGCTGAGACAACGTTCTACCCCGTTTGCACTAGTAGATTCTACCTACATTTATTTTTTTGCCACGGGGTTCATTTTTTTCTTTGCTGCGTTTTACTTTACTCCACGGAGCTTTCTGAAGAAATTCTGTACTACACGGCGCGCAGTCATCCGAGGAGAGGGTTTCGGCTCTTCAGTGTGGAGAATTTCTTCGGGTGAAGCAGGCTCTATGGGTGCATTGTCCTCTACTGGAGGAACAGATGCCTCTATCGGAGCGATAAGTTCTTCTGGTGTATCCACCTCCTCAACACTCGTGATCTCTTCAACCGGCTCTTCTGATGATGCATCGTTTTGCAAGATGGCCATCTCAGAATCTTTGAGTGACGTCGTCCCCATGGTAGCCAGGAGCATATCCAACTCGTCCTCAGAAACATCACTGGAATTCACCGAATCGTTGTCAGACGAATCAGGATCTTCCTGTTGAACAGTAAGCAGCATAGATTCTTTATTGGTGGGATGCATACGTGTAGAATATTAATGATCGCTTAAACACCGTTAAGGTTTCAAATAGCAACTTAAATGCCGTGGTGTACTACACGTAGAACGGGATAATATTCTGTATCTATTCTACTACATAAATACAAACAAGTCATTAATTCACCGTCAACAATATGTGAATCCGCCTTCATTCCGTTTCTTTTCTACCTGCCACAGCATCATAATTACCACATAAATGGTGTTACCATGCCTTCATCATCTCGGCTACATTGTCGTCTAAAGCAATGCGTGATATGGCGCTTTCCTGCCCGACTCTACCTACTGCAGAAACGGCTATCTCTACGATGGGTACTCTTCCTAAAGAAGCGGGGAGTTGATAACTCGGTTGGTTTCCCGGCACAATAGCCATCTTCCATTCCCGGCCATACCGGGCACGTACCACCCACTTCCGAACACGCTCAGGCGTATAGGTATCGATTTGTATAGTTACGCCTCGCTTAGACGCATCCACGATGTCCAGGGAGGGTTTGCCAGGACTGGGATAAAACAACCAGGAAGATTCCGGCACAAGGGCGGGCTCTGCATACACAGAAGAAGCGAGGTGCTCAGCAAGGTTATGCGACGTCTGGTTCAGGATGCGCATGCTAAATAGAATGTTGCCAGAACTCTCCTCTTCTCCACGGGTCAACCGGATCTGGTCCAATATCTCCTTTTCCCGCCAGCCATGGGAATCAACGCGGTAGATGGCGGTCCCTGGCCATACATGCCTGTTTCTTGTGTTCTGATCCGTCCACCAGCTGTACAACTTAGGAAAGCTTTGCCCCGAGCTATTGATGGACCAGTACAGCTGGGGACTCAAATAATCCACCCATCCATTCTGCAGCCATAGTTTTGAATCTGCATACAAGCTATTATATGCATCAAGCCCTCTAATTTCTTCCGGGTGCCCAGGCCTCCAGATCCCAAATGGACTGATACCTACCTTTACCCAGGGCTTTTCCTGCTTAACCGCCTGGTACAGCTTTTCGACGAACTGGTTGATGTTTTCCCTCCGCCAATTCTCTCTAGAGGTCACCACACCATCTTCTCGCGCCTTGGCCCAGCTTTCATCATCGGGAAATTCAAGATTCCTCCCGTTTTCGCCCTTTACAGGATAGGGATAAAAATAATCATCGATGTGTACGCCGTCTATATCATATCGCTTTACAACATCTCTTATCACGCGCAGTGAATGATATTGGGCATCTGGATTTCCCGGATCTAGCCACAGTTGATCTCCATATTCGACGACTGCTTCAGGTAAAACATTACTGACGTGCGTCCGAACGGCTTCCCCTCGCCCAGAAGCATGCCGTGCCCGAAAGGGATTAAACCAAGCATGCAGCTCAAGGCCCCTCTTATGCGCCTCTTCTACAGCAAAAGCCAACGGATCGTAATAAGGCTCTGGTGCCTTCCCCATCTCGCCCGTGAGGTATTCAGACCAGGGTTCTATTGCTGAGTCGTACATGGCATCAGCAGCCGGCCTTATCTGAAACACCACTGCATTCATATTCAACTGTACAACCTGATCCAGCAATGCTCTGAATTCAGCTTGTTGCTTAGCCGTAGAAAGCCCCTTAGCAGAAGGCCAATCGATATTCACGACACTCGCTATCCACACGCCCCTAAATTCTCTCCTGGGTTGTGGAATAGGTTCAATAGCTCCATTGTCCCCACTTCCACTAAACAGGCTTGTGCAGCCAGACACAGATACTTGGAGCAAGATGGCCAAAACTACCCCGCGAAAGACGAGCTTTCTATAATAAACGGGTATTCTCTTATTGATCTGGTATCGAATACGTCTCAATCCCTTGCGCATATATACACCAAGCACTCAGAGCTGTTTAATTGCAGGTACTGCTATTAGAGTCGGCCTAAAAACAAATTAATTGAGGTGTACGGGGCGAATCTGCTTGAAGGTAGCAAATAATTCTCATTTAAACATGTTAGAGATATTGTGGATGTAGGGCATATCCGTACAAATCAGGTAGAGAAAACATTACGCCCATGTACTCGGCGGGATTACTTCTTATTGCAGGTAGGAAGGCTATTAATAATGATATGTATGCACTGATGATAGAACCTTATTCGCGGCTTTGTCCAAACTTTATCAATTGTCCAAACCTTATCAAATAGTACAAATACTGGGGATATTCCTTCTTTTCTCCTTAATCACCGGACTATTTACTATCCCGGAAAGAACCCTTCACGTATTTTGGGGCCTCATTATCCCTCTTTTGCCCGTTACGTTCTTATTCTCACCTCTACTATGGCGTAGTGCGTGTCCCCTTGCCGTAGCCAATCGAGCCGGGAATCGATTTGCTCCACAACGCGTCATGCCCTCTTCAAATGCTACTAAAACGAGTGCAATAAGCATTTCTCTTTTCTTTGTCCTGGTCCCAGCACGTCACCTGCTTTTTAACGAAAACTCAGTGGCGCTCGCCATTACTATTTCAGTAGTGCTTCTTCTTGCTTTTGTAATGGGCACCCAATTCAAATTTAAATCGGGATTTTGCAATACACTATGCCCTGTGTTGCCCGTTGAGAAATTATACGGCCATTCGCCATTCCTGGAGGTAAAAGACACCCGGTGCAGTGCATGTTCACTTTGTACAGCTAAAGGATGCCTGGATGTAGCCCCTCAGAAAAGCATTTCAAAAGTCATTGGTCCTCTCACGCGGTCAAATAAATGGTTGAACACTCCATTAGGCATTTTCGCCCTATCATTCCCTGGCTTCATCATAGGCTACTTTACCGTATCAAATGGGGATGCTGCTAATCTATTATGGGTATACGGATATACAGGGGTATGCTCTGTAGCGTGTTACCTGGTCAGCAGGCTTATCATTACAATTTCGCGGTTACCGTTTGAGCAAGCTATTGCTCTTTGGGCCGGGTACTCGATTGGGGTATACTATTGGTATGCATCGATGGATATTTCTGAAGTGTTGGGATTATCAACAAATGCCACCTATCTGATTAGAGGAGGGTTTCTAATTGTGGTAATGATCTGGATGATCAGAAAGATCAAGCAAAACAGTAAACGCTTCTCCCCTCGATAAGTATTTATCTCTCTCTGGTATGTACTATTTGAAATCTGCTGTTAAAGGCCCCTCTAGTTCCCTGCCAGTACATCTCATCGCCATAAAAGGTTATTATCCAGTGGCTGTCGTCAGCTTCACCAGCATCACTATCCAGATATAACTCACCTGTTTTTTCATCAAGCGTCCATTTCCCAGTGTTCCTTCCATAAGGGTCGCCCCCGCTTTCGAATGTGTTGTTCGCGTTGAATATCACAAACCTATTTCCTTCCGGGTTATGCTCTGAAGAAACGTCACTTAATTTGTCGACCATGACCTGCTCCATATTCCATTCGCCAATGATTCGATCACTGAGCAAAGCTTGAGAGGAAGAGCAGGCACAAAGAGAAAGCAAGCAGACAATTACAACTATTTTCATCATGGCACAACAGTTTTCAGAATGGTTTCTATTTTTAGAGAAGAGTTCTCTATTTGACCAAAGTTGCTTCTGTACTGTTCTTTGCGTCAATCAAGGCAGTGCAAATGCAATGATGGCATCTCCTGACTTTGTGCCCATTTTACCTCCCCCACAGCCGATCACGAGGTACTGCTTTCCATCAGCCCAATAGGTACTGGGTGTTGCGTATCCACCAGCCGGCAGTTGGGCTTCCCATAATACGTCGCCTGTTGCTTTATCAAAGGCTCGAATTTTCTCATCCATCGTGGCGGCTATAAACAGGAGTCCTCCGGCAGTAATAACAGGGCCACCATAGTTCTCGGTACCTGTTGGAGGAATGCCTCTCGCCGTTAACTCTTCAAACTCGCCAAGCGTAGTAATCCACTCATACTCGCCTGTATTTAGGTTAATCGCGTTTAATGTACCCCAGGGTGGTTTGATTGCCGGATAGCCTTCCTGATCAAAGAAGCGATTAAACCCAGTGTAGCCGAATGGAGATCGAAGCGTAGCTTCTTCTCCTTCTTCATCCACTTGCTTAAGATCGTCTTCATTTCTCAGAAACGATACTAGAGAGGTTCGCTCAGATTCCGAGAGTGTCGGGAATCCTGGCATAATTCCTTTTCCGTTTTCTACAATCTCATGGAGATTCCTTCTTGAGAATCGCTGCTTGATGCCGATCAACGATGGATACGTATTTGATGGATCACCGGCGCGGTCACCCCCATGGCAAGCAGCACAATGGGCTGCGTAGAGCCGGCCCCCAACCGTGCGCTCCTTTTCCAAATCGATCATCTGGTGTATCCAGGGCATTTCGTTGCTGTTGACGTATAAGATGCCCGTTTCAACATCATAACCAGCTCCACCCCACTCGGCCCCTCCGTCAAAACCAGGTAATATCAACACCCCATCAAGGCTAGGCGGAATATACTGTCCGCCTTTCCTGACACCTTCCATGCGCTCGCGTACATACGCATTCGCCTCAGGGCTGATATCAGTATAATCCTCCTCAGAGAACGTCTGACGCGCAAACGGCTTTGGTTCAGTCGGAAATACTTGCGTTGGCCAGGCGTGCTCACCAGGGATATCTGAAGCCGGGTATTCTTTTTCTTCGAGCGGAAAAAGAGATTCACCTGTTTCGCGGTCAAACACAAACACATGACCCGATTTTGTTACTTGGGCAACAGCGTCTATGGAAACACCTTCTCGCTGGATCGTAACCAAGTTTGGTGGTGCTGGAAGGTCTCGATCCCAAAGGTCATGACGCACGATTTGAAAATGCCAGATACGCTCCCCCGTCTCTGCATTCAAAGCAATTAGCGTATTGCCATACAGATTTTCGCCTTTTCGATTGCCACCCCAGAAATCAAAAGCAGGTGAACCCGTCGGGGCATATACAATACCTCTCTCTTCATCCAAAGCCATTCCTGCCCAGTTATTTGCCCCACCGGCATACGTGTATGCATCGGGTGGCCACGTGTCATAACCGTATTCCCCTGGGTGCGGTATTGTATGAAATATCCAACGCATCTCACCCGTTCGAACATCAAAGGCCCGAATATCCCCTGGTGCGGCAGCTAATGCTCCATCCAGCACCCTGGAGCCGAAGATCAATAGATCTTTGTATACGACACCGGGCGTTCTGGAATGTACGTACAAACCGGTTGTATCTCGTTCAATCCCGGTTCGCATATCGACCTTTCCCTCAACTCCAAAGCCTTCAATGGGCACACCAGACGCGGCATCTAAAGCGTACAGGTTGAGGCCTGCACTTACAAATATGCGATCTTCGCCCCCTCGTTCATTTTCCCAAAACGTGACGCCCCGATGCCTGGAATCCCTTTGAAGCTGCGGTTTCCCCTCATAGGGGTCAAACTCCCAGAGTTGTTTACCTGTGGCCGCCTCCAATGCAATCAACCGCACACCTGGTGTTGTTGTGTACAGCACGCCATCTACTACAATGGGATTGCTCTGCATTTCAGATCGATTATCCTCTCGAGCATCCCCTGTATGATAGGTCCAGGCAACTTGTAACTGATCCACATTGTCCGTTGTGATCTGATCCAACGAAGAATAATGCGTTCTACCGGGATCACCTAAATACCACTGCCATTCAGTTAGCGGATCAATGTCTGCACTACAGCTTGCCAGTAAGATGCAAGCCAGGAAAGATAAGCGGAATGTCATGAATACCAGGTATGAAAAGTGGGTTATTAAAGACCTAAGTATCCCCCATATCCGCTTTAATTTCAACCCAATGCATTACTGGCCCGCTCCTTTTCAGCGACCTGTTTGATCCGATCGAATATACCTTGAACCTGCTTCTTAGCATTCCATCTGAAGATGGGGCCAATCAAGCTCATGGGAAAAGGCTTTAAAATATAATGCATCTCTAAAGCCAGATGAGTGCCCTGATCCCTCTCCTCCATGATCATCAATAAGGCAAAGCGTTGAACGAGCGGGTTTCGCTCCACCTGTTCACCATATACAATTGTGTTTTCGCCTCGTTCAGCTACGATGGTCTCAAAATCTATCAAATTCCCTTGCACCACGCACTTATGCCGTGTACCTACTCGGTTTACGCGATCCTTTTCGTATTCCAGTTTGTCCACACCTGTATTCCATTGCAATCGCAAGTCCAGGTTTGAAATCAGTTCATAAACATCAAACAAGGAAGCAGATATCTGTCCCTCGATCCGGATTGGATTTTTAATCGGAGTAAATGCAGGTGGGGGCTCCGGCTCGGGTAAGGATTCCTGCCACTTTCCAATGGGTATGTATCGATACGCAACATCCCCAAAGTTAGGATAAGAGGTCATGCCTTCTTTAAACACAAGTCCATCTCCTGGATTTACAATTTCCTCGTCAGGATTCCAGTACCCGGATTCTATCAATACGTATTCATCCAAATCAACTTCGTTTTTCAGTAATCGGTGCGCCAAGATTACATCGGATCCGTACGGTTTTTGAAATTGCTTTACTTTGATAAAGTCCAACGAAGCGCGTAACGCTATAAACTTGATCGTCAACGAATGGGCATTGCAGCAGGCGCCACACGGACAAATGCGCCGAGTTTCATAGTTCTTGAGATGCATATGAAAATCGGTAAAGGTTCTTTTCGCTTGCCCAATGATCGCATCTACTCCCGGTACGTCTCCTTCTTTGTAGAACAGAATGGCATCTCCCTCAACCTCAGATACGGTCAAGCCCAATTGGTCACTCTCAATGATCAATTCCAGCAGCTCTGCTATAATATGTTTGCTATGTTTGACTTCTGTTTCGTTAACAAACGAAGTAAAACCGCTGATGTCAGGGATGAGTATTAATGAATCCATAAGCAGTAGTTGATTACGGCTCTAATTAATTTTTATGTTGCAGTTAGCAAGCATCCGTTTCATCGGATCCAAATGAGTTGGTCTTTGTAGACCAGCACCAGACGTATTGAGCAGATTTACCGCACGTGAACCTACACTATGATAAACTGGAACGCAAACCCCGTATTGCTTGATCTTGGTTGGATATCAATTCGATGGTACGGTCTTCTTTTTGCACTTGGATTTTTTTGCGGCTTCCAGTTCATGAAGTACGTGTATACGCGTGAAAGAAAACCCATCGCGGATCTCGACACACTGCTCTTTTACGTCATGGTCTCAACAATTGTTGGCGCACGATTGGGACATTGTCTTTTTTACAACCCTGGCTATTTCTTGAGCAATCCACTTGAGATTTTGATGGTCTGGAAAGGAGGCCTTGCCAGCCACGGTGGTGCAATTGGTATATTTGTAGGCATGTGGTTATATACCCGAAAACGGCCTGATCAACCATACTTATGGCTGCTCGATAGGATTGCTATACCTACAGCACTGGCGGGCAGTTTTATCAGGCTTGGCAACTTGTTCAACTCAGAGATTCTGGGAACTGCGACGGATCGCCCCTGGGCTTTTGTGTTTGAACGATACGACATGATGGCCAGGCATCCGGTACAATTGTATGAGTCCTTGTGCTACCTAACCACATTCATCATTTTGTCGTTGCTCTACAGGCGGCTTGGCCCCTCAGCCCCCCGTGGTTTTTACCTCGGGTTATTCCTTGTCCTTGTATTTACAGCCCGGTTTTTCATGGAGTACTTTAAGCTCCCTCAAGCCGACTATGCTGCTGGCCTGCCGCTGAGCGTAGGACAAATGTTGAGTATTCCCGCTATATTCGTCGGTCTCTTTTTGTGGTTCCGGAAGGTGTAAGCCAAGGAGTACGCCTTTTCTTGCCGGCCGTATGTCGTTTAGGCTATTTAAGCTAATGCTATTGTATCGAATCCCTGTAGGGGGTTGACTTGCAGGGCATTAGCTTGTTTATTAACCGCTTCGCATTTAAGGCCGCCCTCTAAATCCCCTTCCCAGCACGTTGTCTTGATGTGCTACCCCTTTCTTTTTATCGCGCTCACACGTCCCAAAATAGGAGGAAAAAATGGATATAGTTACTGCGTGGCTATTGTTCTCAATCCCGCTTGCAATGTATGGGGCCTTTGTGGCTTTCAGATCCAGGCTTAAACAAGGATAGACGGATATTTAAAGGTTGAAGGTGTATTAGCTCAAGGAATCCCCTGCAAGTGCATCTTCAGCCTCCTCTATCATGGGCTCCTTCCGCTTGAGTATCGACCAAAAGAGTGCAAAACCTACGGATAAGGCTATCCATATGAGGCCGACAATAGCTGCTATCTCGAAAAAGCTGTTCATGACTGAGTTTTTGAACCCAAAATTAGTGTACCTTTGGAGTATATAATTGTCGCAAGACGGGTCATAAGTTCCTGAAAAATATAATCTTCACAAAAACCAACTACAATTAAGTAGATTTACCTACCCCCCTACATGCATTTGATACTCACTCTCTTTTACACGTGAAAATTAACTTCCGACTAGTGCTACTGGAAGATGATTGTTTTACGGCCCTGTACCAGAACCCGATGTTCTAAATGGTTATGTAGCGCTCTAGCGAGAACGATACGCTCCAGATCTCTCCCTTTCCTCTTAAGGTCCTCAACCACATCTCTGTGCGTCACTCTAATAATGTCCTGCTCAAGTATTGGTCCTTCATCGAGGTCTTCTGTTACATAATGGCTTGTGGCGCCAATCAATTTTACCCCCCTGTCAAACGCTTGCTTATATGGATTCCCCCCCATAAAAGCGGGTAAAAAGGAATGATGGATATTGATAATCTTGTTCGGAAAACAATCAACAAATCCAGAACTCAGTATTTGCATATAACGAGCCAGCACAATTACATCAATGCCATTCTCCTTGAGCAATCCTATTTCTTTCTCCTCTTGTGCCAATTTATTTTCCTTTGTTATCGGAATGGTATGATATGGGATGCCATATCTCTCAACAAGAGGCTCCAAATCAGGATGATTTGAGATGACAAGTGGAATTTCGATATTGTACTCACCAATACTATATCGCCATAATAGATCTTGAAGACAATGGTCATACTTCGAGACAAAAATAGCCACTCTAGCCTTTTTCTGAGCAAACTCGATGCGCCAATCGGCTTCAAATTCTTTAGCCATAGGGGCAAAGGCTTCTTCTATGTCTTCCGGAGAGATCGAAAAGCCTGCCATATCCCATGCAACACGAATTGAAAAGACCTGTGCTTCCTGATCCACATGCTCATCCAGATCTATGATATTTCCTCCCCGCTCGAAGATAAAATGCGCTATCCGGGAAACCAGCCCATTCCGATCTCTGCAAGACAATAACAGCACAGCTGTTAATGGTTTCTTTTCCATTTATATCGATTTGTATATTTTAAACTTTCAGGCGGATCTCTCGTAGGAACTTATTAACTGATCCTAGTCTCGTAGCTGCCCGGATTCACAAATATATATTCTACGATGGAGAAAAAGAACAAAGAAACTGCGTATATCCTTTGGGCTTGTGGCCTGGTTGGTTTAATGGGCCTCCATCGCTTTTATCTGGGCAAGATTGGGACAGGCCTCCTGTGGTTCTTCACGCTTGGATTATTTGGTGTCGGCTGGATTGTTGACTGCTTTACTCTGGGCAACCAGGTTGAGTTGACAAACCTCAAGCGGCAAGCGTTGCTCGAGAAAAATCAGACACCACAAATAATCAATAATTACCATCAGCCTACACCCCTTTATACGCAACCGCAGCAACCCACTCAAGAAGTCAAAGCCTCAGCACCTCCTGAACCTAAGGCGCCATCAAAGGCACGAGAAATTGAGACCCTTACCAACCGTCTACGCAAGATAGACAAACTCTTTATGAATGAATTTCTTACTGATGAAGAGTATGGTAAGCAAAAAGACGCGCTCTTGAGAGAGATGACAATGGTTGTAGACGAAGTTTATCCAGAAGATGGCCTGATGCTTTTTGCGCAGTTGAAAGAGGAAGGCGTGATCGATGAGCGAGATTTTAAGCGTATTAAAGGCGTACTTCTTTCCTAAGTTGTTTGGGGGTGACTGGTCATTCAGCCACCCCACTTTCCTATCTTAAACAATTACCCCTTCCCGGATGGCTTTAGCCACCGCTCCCGGTGCACTGTGTACATTTAGTTTTTGGTAGATCTTTTGGATATGAGAGTTCACAGTGTTGGTGGCAATGTATAAAATTTGTCCGATCTGTTTCTGCGAAAACCCATCTGCCAGTGCAGAGAGAACCTGACGTTCCCGGGAAGACAATCCATACTTATCTCTTGCGTTGTACATAATTACTTGCAGGTCAGTATTCATCTTTTCTATTCGTCTTTGGGCTGTTAAATAAATGCACCAGGTACCGTTTCGCATGACGATCTTTTGGGTGGGGTTGCTACTCATGCACCAGGTGAGTCTCTATTAGTAATAACCACTTTTTGGCGCAAAACGGATCATTCTTTTGAACTAAATTTCCTTTTAAGGCATCGAATGCAGACAAAAAAAGCATCCCGGGAGATTCAGGTTTTACCCTTTAGTATGCTTAGGACGCATACTTAATCTCCCGGGATGCTCAGATCAGTCAGGCTGTAAACTACCTGGAGCTTAATTCCCTCTTAATTCTTTTACATAATCAGGATCAACACCATGCTTCTTCATCTCAATGATTTGATCGATGGTGAGGTTCTTGATATCTGCATCCATCATTTCCCTGATGTAATCAGCATCAACACCGTATTTCTGCAAGCGAATCAACTCATCGACTCCAACTTTGAACTCAGAGGAGGCCATCTCAGCTACAAGGTCTTCATCTACACCGTACTTGCTCATCTGAATAAGGTCCCGGATCGATATGTTTTTGTATCCGTTCTCTCCAAGGGCAATAATCAGGTCTTCATCTACACCGTACTTGCTCGTCTCGATTAATTCATCTGCAGATAAATTTTTATAGCCATATTCCCCTAATACATCGATCAGATCCTCATCGACGCCATACTTGCTCATAGAAATGAGGTCCCCAAGATCCAGGTTAGCGTATCCGGCATCACCCAGGCTCTCTATTAAATCCTCATCGAGCCCGTATTTACTCGCATTGATAAGATCACTGCTAGACAGGTTCGCATAGCCATTTTGAGAAAGGGAGATGATCAGGTCTTCGTCGACTCCGTACTTACTCATCCCAATCAACTCATCCACATTGAGGTTTCTATACCCTGCTTCATTGAGGCTGATAATCAAGTCCTCTTGCACCCCGTATTTGCTTACAGAGATGATTTCTTCTACGGACATGTCATTGTATCCGTATTGAGCCATCAGGGCAATTAAATCTTCATCTACGCCGTATTTGCTCATGTTGATGAGGTCTTCAGCAGATAAATCATCATAACCAACCTCTCTCATCTCAGCCACAAAGTCTGAGTCTACGCCATATTTACACATGTAGGCATAATCCATTAGAGAGAAGTTGCTGTAGCCAGCTTCACTCATTTCCTCGATATAATCAGCATCTGCGCCATATTTCCCGAGTGCCAAAAGCTCACCGTAAGAAAGGGTCTCATATCCCATGTTCTTCAACGTTCGGATAAACTCGGCATCGATGCCATATTTACGCAGCGTGATGATCTGCTCGATGGTTAATGAATCGGTATGTACTTTACTATCGTGTCCATTTTCATACACGATTGATGGAATATGGACGTCAACTTCAGGTACGGTGATTTCGGGGACAAAAACATCAACAGCAGGCACCTCCACATTAAACTCAGGAATCACGATCTCCGGAATCTCAATATTCATTTCGGGAATCACAATCTCTGGGATTTCGATGTCCATCTCAGGAATCACAATCTCTGGGATGTCAATATTCATTTCAGGTGCTCTGGGGCTCTCGGGAGCACGAATAGCAGCAATGCGCTCCTCTGGAGGTGCTTCCTGAGCTTGAACCGGTGTTAAAACGGCAAGCGGGATTGCTACACAAGCCACAAGTGCAATAGCCAGGGCTGTACCGAATCTCGTCATTGAACGGCGGCGCATAGGATCTAAGATGGATAATAGTCGCCCTTCAAGTTGCGAGTGACGCGCCATAGAAACAGCAGCAACTGTGGACCACTCTGCACGCTTCATACTCCGAGCAGTTTGGAGCAACGTTTCGGCGTACATTGAAGGATCGATACCATATTCTAGCACGATATCATCACAGGCTCTTTCTCTCTCAATTCGGAGTTGCCAGGCAGCTACCCAGACAAGTGGATTAAACCAATATAGGGCACTGGTAATCTGAGTGAGTAGATGCAACAGGCAGTCTTTTCTCTTGATATGCGCCATTTCATGGACCAGCACCGTTCTGCGCTGCTCTTCATCCCACTCATCTGCAGTTATAGGTAAAACAACAAATGATTTAAAAACCCCAACACTCATTGGGACTGTTGTCCACGAACTATATCTCAATCGGACAAGATGAGGTATGCCTAATCTTTCTTGTACAGATTCTGCTAACAGATGCCATTCGTCATCATGAACCAGTTCTCCTTTTCGAACCAGCATAATGGCACCTACATGTGCGATGATCAGGCGTGTTAGGATGAATAAAACACCAATGCACCAGATACCAAACAACCAGGTAGTCCAGTGCAGTGCTGAAAGTTGCTCAAACCAGGTAGGCCCATTGCTGGCTACTACCGTTCTAGGAGATTCAGTTCTTGGAACGGGAGCCGGAGCCGGCTCAACGCTACTCCATGCTTCCTCTACATATGCAGGAGGTGCTGGTGATGCGGTAAATGCTCGTGATGTAGATTCATTGGCTGGCAGTAAGCCAATTTCCCAGTTGGGCAATGCACTGGCAAACAGAGGAAGCAGCATCAAGCTTAGTACACCTGCACACCAGATCAGATATCGTACTGCAGCTGAACTTGATCTTAGCGTGTAGGCTACAAAGCCTGTGAGCCCGAGTATTAAAATTCCTTTCCCAGAAAGCGTCAGCAGTTGATATAGCCAACCGGACACGTCAGCATTAGTTAAGTCTATGAATGTGGGCATGTTAGTCCTCTTCCTGTTTTTTTGCCTGCTCAATGAGGCGTGCTAGTCGATCAAGGTCCTGTTCTGACAATTCATCACCTTTCACATCGAGAAGAGCAGCCACAACGCGTTCAGCTGAACCATTAAAGAAATTCTTTACCGTATAATTGATTGCAGATTTGCCGGCTTCATCGGGAGATAGCGTTGGCATGTAGATATAGCGCGCTCCCTCCTTCTTATGGCTTAGATATCCTTTTTCCTCTAAAATGCGCAACATAGCGCGGACTCCTGAATAGCTCGGCGGATTCGAAATACCTTCCATCACCTCGGCTGCTGTAGCCTGGCCCTTCCGGTATATAAACGTCATAATCTGGCGCTCCCGAGCCCCTAAATCCATAGGAGAATTTTTACGTTTCATCGTATACTACTTCTCAAGTGAATCGAAAAACACTAGCTTGTAATGCTAGAATATTAGCACTATACGGTAAACGTACAAAAGAGATGCGTTATGCGCAAAAAAAATGCTAAAAAACTAGCAGATTAAGAAGAGACCGTTGAAATCTTCTTCAAAGAGAGCGCATTGATGCAATATCGCAGCCCACTTGGCGCTGGTCCATCAGGGAAAACATGCCCTAGATGAGCATCACAAACATTGCATGTCGTTTCGACACGATGCATGCCATAAGAACGATCATCATGGTAAGCAACAACCACTGGGTCAACAGGTTGAGTGAAGGAAGGCCATCCAGTGCCAGATTCAAATTTTTCGCCTGAATCAAACAATTCAGTATCACAACAACGGCATGCATAAAGCCCCGGTTGAAACAGGCTGCACATTTCAGAGCTAAAGGCGCGCTCTGTCCCTTTTTGCCGGGTCACAAAAAACTCATCGGGTGAAAGTATTGAACGCCATTCATCCTCCGTCTTCTCTACACGGCGTGGTGGCTTCGGATTCCCATTCTGAGCAATCGTTAAAACTTCGTTCCAGGTTAGCATAGTATTTCAGGACTGTGTTAGAGAGACAAAAACCACTTTGCAGCTTTCTTGAGGTCGACGTTTCCTCCCGTAATTAGTACTCCCACACGCTTATTTGTTACGTCTACTTTGTTCGTTAATACAGCAGTTGTTGCCAGAGCTCCAGTAGGTTCAATAACAATCTTCATACGCTCCCACATAAAATACATGGTTTCTAATAACTCTTCGTCACTTACCGTTACCATGTCACTTACGTACTCCATGACCAGTGGAAAGGTTAGATTGCCAAGGCTTGGGGTTCTTGCGCCATCTGCAATGGTATCAGGGTTGTGAACCGTCTGAAGCATTCCTGATTTAAAGGACCGGGTTGCGTCATTACCAGCTTCCGGCTCAACACCAATAACTTTGCATTGAGGGCTCAGTACGCTTGCAGAAATCGAGCTACCCGAGAGCAAACCTGCCCCTCCACAACAGACAACCAGCATGTCTAATTCCCCTACCTCTTCGAATAACTCTTTTGCAGCAGTCCCCTGCCCTGCAATAATGTGTTCATGATCAAAAGAAGGAACAATAGGCGCTCCTCGTTCTGCAGCAAGCTCGTCTGCTACTTCTTCCCTGGTCGTCTCATGAATGTCATACAATACAACTTCTGCACCGTACCCCTTCGTTGCCGCTAATTTCACTTGAGGAGCAATGGTTGGCATTACGATGGTGGCAGGTATGCCTAAAAGTTGCCCTGCTAACGCGATACCCTGTGCATGATTCCCTGATGAATATGCGATAACTCCTTTGGCCTTTTGGTCCTCTGTAAATTGAGAAAGTGCATTGTATGCTCCTCTAAATTTAAATGACCCTGTTCGCTGAAGATTTTCGCATTTAAAAAATACTTCACCACCCGTTTGCCTGTTTACCGTCCGCGACGTCATTACAGGCGTTTTAATAGCCTTCCCCTCTAATCGATTAGCAGCAGCTACTATTTCGTCAAACGTCATGCTTCCTTACAATTAATTTCATCTTTTGTATTATACTTTTTCCTCTACCGCCATCAAAGTTCATTTATTATGAAATACTACGCCGCCTCATTGATTCTTCTATTGTCATTAACATCGTGCAATCGCCCGAGCGCAGAATATGCAGAAGCTGCCATGCAGACCGAAACGGCCTATCTATTTGATGGGACCTCGTTTGATGGATGGAACGGCAACATGGATTGGTTTAGAATCGAGGAAAATGCAATCATTGCCGGTTCACTGGAAAAGCCAATTCCCCGGAACGAATTTTTATGCACCAACAAAGAGTACGATAATTTTGAATTGCGTTTCCAAACCAAACTGATCGGTGAACAAACCAACGCCGGCGTACAAATTCACACGCAACGCATACCCGATAACCACGAAGTCATAGGTTACCAGGCTGATATTGGTATTGGATGGTGGGGAAGCTTATACGACGAATCTCGAAGAAACAGACTCCTTGCTACTGCAGACCGTGCACTTACCGATTCCCTGGTTAAGCCAGACTCTTGGGTACATTATACGATCCGCACAGAAGGCCCTCGGACCCAACTTTTTCTACACGGCACTCAAACAGTAGACTATACCGAAGAAGACACAACGGTCCCTTTATCAGGACTCATCTGCTTACAGATACATAGCGGTCCTGAAGGGGAAGTCTCGTACAGAGATATTCGGATCGAGGAGTTGTAGTCCCCTCTCAGCGTATTATTCTGTCCCGCCGACAATCTGATTAAGGCCTTTAAGGATTATTGCTTGCTGTTCAGGGGTCCCTTTCTCCAATGCCCTAGCCAATGTCTGGAGTGCTTCAGGAGAATCTACAGCTGCAATTCGCTGCACAGTATGCGGTAACATCGTGGGCAGCGCGGCTGATAAGGCTAGATCCAGTGATCGATCCATGTCAGCAGCTACCATAGGTTCAGCGGCATACCAGATCATTTGTGGGAGGTTATGATCATCCATATCCTCGGCATGTGCCATTAGAGCTGAGATTGTATTCCAGCGCTTTTCAACGGGGACCGATTGCATAGAGCTCGCCAAATAGAGACGAACCATAGCTGATGAATCAAACTCTGCCATAGCAGCAAACTTCTCCAGCATCGTATCCGAAATTTCATTGTTTGCAATCAATTGAATGGCCCAACTGCGAACAACATCGTCCTCATCATTGAGCAGATCCATAAACTCTTTTTCTGAAAAACCTTCCGTTCCATATAATGTCCACAATGCTCTCAATCGGATTTTCCGTTCATCCCCACCAAGCATTCTCATCAAATCCCTACGGGCTTTTCGATTGATACCTTTCTCCTGCAGTATGCGGCGCGCATGACGGGCATACCATTCATTTTCGTGGCGCTGATACTCGACCAGTTCATCGATGGACTTATCCTGCAAATTCACCTGTACCCAGGCATCATTTTCATGGGTAATCTTAAATATGCGCCCCAAGGTTTTATCATGAACATCCGGATTCCGGCTATGGCATTGGTTTTTATCGTACCAATCGATCACGTGAATCGAACCATCCGGGCCGTAGCGGAAGTTGAGCATTTGCGACCAGGAGTCGTGAGCAAAGAGGAAATCCGCTCCATGCCGGCCTATATAGCCTGACCCATCCCGCTCCATAATATCGGTATTTGCCCGAAAACCGTGAATGTTGTTCATAAATAGACGGTCGTGGTATTCGTCAGGCCACGAGCCTCCGAGATAGAACATAGCACCTGCATGCGCATGACCGCCGCCAGCCGTATCTGACCGATGATTACCGGCATGAGGGCCTTTATCCCCAACCCAATGTACATGGTCTGCGTGCGTTTCTATGTTCTGATAGATGAATGGGTTAAAGTGATCCCCATACTGGCGCGTATAACGAGCCCCACGGATGACATGATACAGGTGAGGGATTACACAAGCCGTCACAAACGGATGACCGTTTTCATTAAAGTCGAGCCCCCAGGGATTGCTAGTCCCCTCTGCATAGACCTCGAATCGTTCTTCCGTTGGATGGTATCGCCAGATTGCTCCGTTTAACTTTTTCCGTTCATCATCCGATGCACCTGGCTTACCTACGTTTGAATGGGTAAATATCCCATGATTGCCATACAACCAGCCATCAGGCCCCCAACGCAGGCTATTGAGTGTTTCGTGCGTGTCCTGCGTCCCCCATCCATCGAGTAAGATTTGCTGTTCACCAGCCGGCTTATCTGTGTCCGGGTCTGCTGGTATAAACATCAGATAGGGAGCAGCACCCACCCAAACACCTCCAAAGCCGTACTCAAGACCGCTCACCAGGTTGAGTCCTTCCATAAATATCTTGCGGCTGTCCAGCACACCATCCCCATTTGTATCCTCGAAAATGAGGATACGGTCCCGGCCTTCACCTTCAGGAGCGGGCGTAGGATAGGTATGCGCTTCAACGACCCACAACCGACCACGGTCGTCATGAGTAAATGCTATTGGCCTCACCACATCCGGCTCAGATGCCGCAAGGGTAACCGTGAACCCATCAGGCACCTCCATAGCCGCCGCCGCATCTGCACCAGATAACCCCGCATTCGGCAATTCCAGGATGGGCGGCATGATGTAAATCTCTGCCGGATTAAACTCATTTGCAAAAACAGGCCGCTCGGGATAAAACTTAAAATCGTCGAAGCTCACATAGGCATTCTGGTTATCACGGATATAAGGGATTTCAGAAGTCCCGGTCTCCTCATCTATAATCCGAATAAATACCTCTTCCCCTTGCTGATCTGCTAAATCTATAATCACTGGCCTCAGAGTCGGGCTATTGTGCGCAGAAGTAGAAAAAATCACCGCATCATCCGAGGACTTCACCAATTCGACGCGGATGCCACCTAAGGCACCACCTGCAATCTGAAAACCAGCATAAGGCTGAGTTACTTCAAAAGACTCAGAGACCATAGAGCCGAGGTCCCGATGTCCATTTATCTCACTGCCATTAACCCAGTACATCCCTTCATGTCCACTCCGCAACTCCCCAGTTCTTAGCAGCACAACATCACCTTCAACAGGGGCTTCCCCAAAAGCACTCCCTTCAATGGTCCAATCCGAATACGTTCCATTCTCAAAGTCCAGATTCAACACTCGCCCTTCCTTTGTAACGGGAATGCCCGCAATTGTTATCCCTGCATCTTCAAACAACTGGAATTTCCCCTCCATTCCAGCCGTTCGATGTCCTGGTATTGTGCAATAATAGGTGTCACTTTGCTCGGCGACGAAGGATATTGAAGTGGTCTCGCCAACGTCTAATATTTCACCGCTTTTCGCACCATTTTGCTCCATCGCTATATCATGAACCAGGGTTTCGGTATTCACAATCGTAATGCGAACGCGTTCTCCTTTCGCGGCTTGCAGAATGGGGTTTCGAATGCCATCTATTGTACCGCCTATCCCTTTGTAGCCCAAAATAGAAGCCTCAAGCATGTATTCTCGATCTACGGGCTCATCCGAATCAGATTGAGCAAATGAAATGTGTGTGACCAGTAATGTGCTTAACAACGCGCATAGGAGGAATCGATACATCATATGACCTCGTGTGGGGTGTCTCCTTTAAACATATGTAGTGGTGGGTATGAAGAAGCCAATGTAAAGAAGACTCAGAAAGAAGATCAACCCAAAAGAGAATTAACCCCCACAAACCTTTAGAAGCTCTACCGATCCAATAATGCTGTTACCGTGCCTACCTCATATCCATTCTTTTTGAGAAAGGAAAGCAGCATATCTACAGCGATGATCGTTCCATCACGCCGTCCTTGCTCTTTTGTACCATGATCTGCATGCCCAGAATGCAACACAATAATACACCCAGGCCGTATCATCGCTTTAATCCCTTCGAATATGGCTTCAGGGTCATCTTGCCTGACAAAGTCTAACGTGAAAGCAGTGGCAATAATTGACTGCATCTTTTGCTCTTTGAGCACCCGGGCAACCTTCTTGCCTTGCACAAGCCTGGGCGGACGAAAATACGCCGGACGTACCCCTGTGATTTCCTCAATGATGTTATTGGTCTCTAGAATTTCCTGCTCAATAGCTGTTTGTGACAAAGGAAAAGTGACACTCCAGTTATGCGAAAAAGAATGGTTTCCGATTTCGTGTCCGCGATTGCTAATTTCCTGAGTTTTTCTGCGATGAACCTGCATATGCTTACCGAGGAGGAAAAACGTAGCCTTTACACCGTGTTTGTCGAGCACATCGAGTAACGCGTCATCGTCTATAGGGTGTGGGCCGTCGTCGAAAGTAAGTGCTACATACTTTTCCGAGGTGGTACCTTCAAGAATGACGTTTTTGGCTGAATAGTAATATGCCTTCAACAAGCTGAGAAACAATTTCACTATCTATCCGCTGGGGTTAAGGGCTAAACGTAATGCAATTTTACACTAATGATATGCAATTCCAGTCTTTGGGGACAATTACTGGAAGTAGGAGATGAACAGGTATTTAGTTTAAGTTCTCAAGAAAGCGGGCAGCATCTTGCCTTATCTCTTCTTTTCTCTCTTCTTTCATCCGTTCAAGAGATTTATAAATCATCCCGAGGCGCTGATTCCCTTGAAGCTGATCCTTGTTTCTCATTAAAAAATCCCAATACATGTAATTAAACGGACAAGCATCAGGACCTGCTTTTTTGGTTACGCTATACGAACATGAGCCGCAATAATTTGACATTTTGTTGATGTAGGCACCACTTGATGCATAAGGCTTGCTGGCTACAATACCTCCATCTGCAAAAAGCGTCATTCCAGAAACGTTGGGTAACTCTACCCATTCATAAGCATCTGCATAGACGATCATAAACCATTCGTTTACTTCCTCTGGATGAATACCAGCAAGCAACGCAAAGTTGCCAAGAACCATAAGCCGTTGAATATGATGCGCGTAGGCATTACGAGCTGTATCTTGCACGCATTGCTTGATACAATTCATTCGCGTGTCGCCCGTCCAATAAAACCCGGGCAATGATCTGCTGGCTGAGAGCGCATTCATAGATTTATACTCGGGCATAAAGAGCCAGTATATACCCCGTATATATTCTCTCCACCCAAGAACCTGGCGAATAAACCCCTCTACGGCATTTAGTGGGGCTATACCTTTCTTCAATGCGAATAGAGAAGCCTCTATCACTTCACGGGGGTTCAGTAAACCGGCATTTAGATAGAAACTAATCACTGAATGGTACATCCATGGTTGGCCTTGTATCATTGCATCCTGATAGTCTCCAAAGAGAGAAAGGCGGTGTTCAGCAAAGTGACTTAGCACCATCAGCGCTTGCTCTCGGGTTACAGCCAATTCAAAAGGATATAAATCACCGAAATGGTCTCCAAAGTGCTGGTTAACAAGCTCAAGAACGTCCCTGGTTATCTTGTCCGCTTCAAACGTGAGCGGCTCCGGAGGATGTAAATGCGCATCAGGTGGTTTGCGATTTTCTGAGTCATAGTTCCATTTACCTCCTACCGGCTTCCCCTTCTCAACCAGAATATCCATTTTCTTCCGCATCACTCGGTAAAAGTACTCCATACGAAGTTGTTTTCGTCCTTCGGCCCACTCCTTAAACTCATCGATAGTACTAATAAATCGTGTGTCCTCAAGGATCTCAACAGGAATATTAAACAGATTTGCCCATTCATTTATCTCTGTCCACACCCTATATTCGCCGGGCATCGTTACTACCAACCGGGTTATTCCATGCCTTTCAATGGCATTTCTTACTGCCGATGTAAATGTAGAATCAGCTTCAGCACCCAATACCTGGTAGTCAATCTTCCATCCGTCTGCTTGTAACTGCTTTGCGAAGTGCCGCATTGCTGAGAATAAAAAGGCTATCTTTTTCTTGTGGTGCTTAACGTACGTCGCTTCCCGCCAGACTTCGCACATCAAGACGATATCGTTTTTTTTATCGATAGCCTTCAGGCTCGGTAAATCCAGACTCAATTGATCTCCAAGTACCAGACAAAGTGTGCGTCCCATCAGAATGGCAACTCAATTTGATTCTTATTGCGAGGATTTATTTTGGCCTTTTTTCTAGTGCCGATAGATGCTTTTTTTCTGCTTAGGCCGGATTTTTTACTCCCATGCTTTTCTAAGATTTTGCGAGCCTTTGCTTCAAAACCAGGGCCTGATCGTACTTGAAAGACAATGTCAGCCGCTTTTTTTCTTGCAGCCTTTTCGTCTACTATTGGTGGAGGATAACTCGGGCAAAATGCATGAATGCTACGGACATCATGAATACGGGCCGGTGACACATTACGAAGCTCTGGGACCCACTGCTTGATGAATATGGCATCAGGGTCATGTTCGACACCCTGCTTTATGGGGTTGTAGATTCGAATTGAGTTAGTACCAGTAGCACCTGACTGCATCTGGCACTGGCAATAATGAATTCCCGGTTCGTAATCGACAAACAAACGAGCCAGATGCAGTGCCGGCACTCTCCAGGGAATCCATAGTTGATACGTAGCAAAACTCACCAACATGGCTCTCATTCTGAAATTCAACCACCCGGTTTCCCTGAGTGCCCTCATGCATGCATCTACGAGGGGATAACCCGTAGTTCCAGTACTCCATGCATCAAGGAATTTGACTGGAAAAGATGCATCACGTATAAACTCCATGTCCTCGTGCAATGAATAGAATTCCAGCTCTGGTTCATCTTCAAGCTTTTGGATAAAGTGACAATGCCAGTGCAGGCGACCAATGAATGCCCGTAAAGCATTTAACCATGGCTTGTTTACATCTGAAGGCTTGCTCCTTACTTCATTGCGCCTCTGAATAGCAGCCTGATAGACTTCTTTGATCGATAAAACTCCAAATGACAAGTAGGGAGATATTCTTGAACAAGCGTCATAGGCGGTAACTGGTGAAGACATTTCTGTCTGGTAGAATGTGCCACGCTGGTAAAGGAAGGACTGCAGGTAATCCATTCCACGCGATCGCCCACCAAGCTGCCGCCCTGGGCAGCTATCCTCACTCATCCCAATATCTACCGCATTGGGTATATATCCTGCATCAATCTCAAGAGCTTCACTAAACACGGGCTTATCCAGGATGGGACGCGTCATCATTTTATCCCATTGTGCAGCCCACCCCTCCCTCGAGGGCATAGCTCTATGCACGCCAAATTGCTTGGGTTCTTTCCAGGGAATTGCGTGTTGTTTACACCATCTCTTTACAGATCGATCGCGGGCATATGTCCAGTCATTCCAGGTTTCTTGATGGGACCACAAGGTATCAATGGAAAATTCCTGGTGTAGATCCTGTAAGACACTCAGTATTTCGCCAGTGCGTACTACGAGTGGTTGCCCAACTAGCGAGAGTTCGTGGCGCAACTCAGATAAGCACTCAACCAGAAAATCAAAATGGCGCCGGCTCATATCGGGCTGGCGCCATAAGTCCGGCTCAATTACGTACAGGGGCAATACGGAGCCGGACTTTGCGGCCTCAAAAAGAGGCTCGTGATCTATAATTCTGAGGTCGCGCTTGAACCAAACAACGTGTACTCCCATCACTCAACTAAGCTGATTGGACCTACGCAGTTTCCATCAAGTCTTCGTTGTCATACACATTCTTCAACAACTTTTGCAGCTTGGTTCGCCCTCGATTGATTCGGCTTTTCACCGTACCCATCGGAAGCCCTGTAATTTCAGCAATTTCATCATAGCTCAGTTGTTGAACATCTCTAAATACGATCAACTCTCTGAAATTGACTGGAATAGAGCTTAGCGCCTCCTGGATATAGGCTTCCAGGAATGAATCATTTGCTTCTATATCGGGCGATATACCCCTGCTTTCCAATGGCCGATCATACTCGCTTTCATCGTCCCTTGACTTTGGAGTGATAGAGAGCATGTTCCATCGCTTGTTACGCCGAAACTCAGAGCGAGCCAGGTTACCAGCTATAGTAAATATCCACGTGGACAGTTTTGCTACAGGCTGGTATGAGTATCGATTTCTATAGATACGCACGAACGTTTCCTGGAGCAGATCTTCACATACCTGTTTATCTCGGACAAAACGCCCTAAAAAATTGAGCAACCGCCCAGAAAATCGATCTACAATGATGTCAAATGCTTCAACCGTTCCTACCTGGAACTCGTGCATGAGCTCTTCATCACTCATTGTGTGGAGAGCCGCTACATAATCCTTATATGAAGTTGAGAGTGCAATCTCACTGCCAACTTTTTTTGCAGGTGCTGTCATAGTGCTTACTCCTTATATAGGTCTTGTTTCAACTTTTGCCGTATTAAATCAGGCTATCTCCTTAACAATACGTTACTTTAAGCAGATCGATTCACTTCAACTATTTACAAATCCGCTCATATTGACTATATTGATCGGTTAAAGTGAAACATTTTAGTTTTTAAGGTCTTATATCGATTATATGTACACAATATAGCGATTTCATACCTACCTCACAAGAGTTTTCCAAATTAAATCGACTATTTAACAACTCATGAACGATTTAACATTATTAGCTACTACAAGACAAGCAGCGGAGATCCTAGGGGTTCATGAGTCTTCAATAAAACGTTGGAATACATCCAAGCAATTAAATGCCCAGCAAACTTCTGGGGGACATAGGCGCTTTTCAATCTCTGAAATACTCGCCTTCGCAAAAAAGAATAGATTGGATTCTCCCCTGCTATTCTATGGGTCATATGCCGAGCGAGTTTGGTCCGCTACCGAAGAACTCAGAAAGAAGGGTGATTATGAGCTGTTAACCCAATTAGTATACGAATGGATCGTTGATGATCGCACCACATTTGTCACCAGGCTTCTGGTTCATATAATTCGAAAGGACTACCCCCTTGAGGATTTAATTGACAATCTTCTAGCAGAGGTATTGTACCGGGTTGGTGACAACTATATGAGTGGTAATCTAGCTATTGGCGATGAACACAGAGCTACTCACTCGTTGAGAGACGTATTAATTCATCTTAAAGAGCAACTGAGAGAAACTGGATACGCTCGCCCGGCTCGAAATAGACCGATTACTATTCTAGGATGTGGTCGGGAGGAAGAACACGAGTTAGGTGCTTTGATGGCCAGGCTTGTACTTGAGGTACAAGGATGGACCGTTGTGTATTTGGGATTGGATGTTCCGACCGAAGAATTCGCCAAGCAACAAGCAAAACACGAAGCCGCCTTAGTTTGCATCTCAATGATGCCCCCAAGAGGAGAGCGCGATGTCCATCACATTTTCAATTTACTGGACAAAATGTATGACCGCCGCCATCCATATAGGCTCGCATTTGGTGGCGGGGCAGTTGCAAATATTGAAAATTTCAAAGTGCACGGGTCAATCCCCGAAGTACGAATTTTCAAATCGATGAAAGAGTTCTCGTACTGGATACAAAAAATTGCGGACTGATTAACAATGCCTACATTTCAGGAGATGTATGATATCCCAAATCACCTTGCAGAGCGAATAAGAGTCATATCTCCTGCTAATACCAATAAATATGGTTCATTCATACTCTACTGGATGCATCATGGAGTTCGAACAGACGATAATCCCGCTCTTGACACGGCCATTTTAGTAGCCAATCAGTTGGGTCTACCGATTCTTGTATACCAGGGTTTAGGTGGGAAACACAAATACAATTCAGATCGGCATCACACATTTATAATGCAGGGGGCTCGTGTAGTCCAACAGCAGTTACGTGAAAAAGGCATCAGGTACTCCTTTCATCTCTCAGAAAAAACATCAACAAAAAGCCCTCTTTACTCTTTGGCTGAACAAGCAGCCCTTTTAATTACTGAAGATTTTCCTGCTCCTCCCTTCCCCAAATGGACCAAGCGTTTAGCTGATACTATAGAAGCACCTGTTTGGGCAATAGATACCCATTGCATTTTACCAATGCAACAGATTGGGAAGTCTTATCAGAGAGCATTTGCATTCCGCAATGCGGTTAAAGAGGACATGCTAAATCGCATTGCGAAAGAATGGCCGGTTATTGATAAATCAACTGTTTATTTTGATGGGGACGTAGGTTTCAAAGAAGTCGACTTCGGGGTAGAGCCAATCCATGAGCTCTGCGCACGATGCGATATAGATCATAGCGTAGCACCTATACACCAGTCTCCCGGGGGCTCAATTGCAGGGTATAAAAGGTGGTCCCTTTTTAAAGAGCATGGCCTTGCCACTTACCATAAACTTAGAAACAACGCAACGGTACGTTTCCCGCAAGGGGTTAGCAGAATGTCCGCATACCTCCACCACGGACACGTCTCCCCATTTCGGCTGGCTCGAGAAGCTTCACAGTCACATACAGACGGGGCAGAGAAATATCTGGACGAACTGTTAATCTGGCGCGAACTTGCCTTCAATCTGTGCTTCTACAATTCTGACGTAGAATCAATTGGAATTCTCCCATCCTGGGCTCGGTCTTCACTTTTGTCTCGCACCAAGGACCCTCGGCCGGCATTCTATTCACTTGAAGCACTTGAACGAGGAGAAACGGATGACTCACTTTGGAATGCTGCACAGAACTCTCTGCTGACTCATGGAGAGCTGCACAACAACGTTCGCATGACTTGGGGGAAAGCCGTATTACAATGGACACAGTCCCCACAAGAAGCATTGGACATACTGATTCACTTGAATCATCGTTATGCATTAGATGGGTCTGACCCAAACTCCTACGGCGGCATTTTGTGGTGTCTTGGTCTTTTCGATCGCCCATTCTCTCCTGAAAAACCAATCTTCGGAACGGTACGTACCCGTCCATCTGAGCATCACCAAAGAAGACTAAATATGCAAGCCTATGAAGCGCATGTTCATCGATCACCAAGGAACGAATCTATGCGTGTAGCTATAATTGGAGCAGGGCTGGCTGGCCTTGCAGCAGCAAGATCCCTACAAAACAATGGGATTAACGTGACGCTCTTCGATAAATCAAGAGGACCTGGTGGGCGAATGGCTACTCGTAGAGTTGAGGACATGGCCTTTGATCACGGCGCTCAGTATTTCACTGTAAGAGACGATCGATTTCAAAGACAAGTACACTCATGGCTCCAAGAGGGCATTGCTCAAGAGTGGCAGGGAAGCATAGGTACAGTTAAGGACGGTACCATTCAAAAAAAGAATGTGTCCACAACCCGCTATGTGGGTGTTCCACGCATGAGTGCAATCACTCGATCAATGTCAGCGAGCCTTGACATTAAGTTCAAAACTAGAATTATTGATTCGCATTTTGACGGGCATCAGTGGGAAATCACTGACGAGAATCAGATGATCTATAGCAATTATGATGCTCTCATCATAACAACGCCCCCTGATCAGGCCCTCCCCTTTCTTGATAGATCACCTATTCTGAAGAAGGAGGTTGCAAGTATTAACATGCAGCCCTGCTGGGCGGTTATGGCTTCATTCAGTAGTCCTCTCCCAATATCTATCGATGGATTATTTGTTGAAGACAGTCCATTATCCTGGATATGTAGAAACAACAGCAAGCCAGAAAGGCCGAGATCAGAATCTTGGGTTCTACACGGCTCTCCAGAATGGTCCTCCAATCATCTTGAGAAGAATGCTGATGAGATTCTCCCGCTTTTATTAGCTGCTTTTTTTGATGCCGCTGGAATAGAGACTACTAAACCTGATTTTGCGAAAGCCCATCGCTGGCGATATGCACTGGCGGAAAACCCATCAACACAAGAACACTTTTGGGATGAGAGCAATCGATTAGCGGTGTGTGGTGACTGGTGCAATGGATCTCGCATCGAAGGTGCTTATTTGAGCGGGGTCGCTGCAGCTGGAAGAATTGCAGGTTTGCCTGACACATTAAAAGAAACCGCCCCAAATATACAGCTCTCAATACCCGGGCTGTAGTTACCTAAATCAATACATACCTACCCTAAATAACAAGGATTATTATGACACCTGATTCCATAGATATAGAAATCTCTTCCTCAAACTCTCCTAGAATACTTTCAAGCGGAGACGGCCATACCGGTGATACACCGATACTCGACACATACACGAGGCGAGATGAATACAATCAATTGGTGACGACGTCCATCGCCTCAAATGTCCATTCCATTTTGAACAAAATCGGAGAAGACCCTCAACGGGAAGGCCTTCTAAAAACTCCTGAGCGCGTAGCAAAAGCTTATCAGTTCTTGACGCATGGATACCAAATGGATCCAGCCGAAATATTAACAGGCGCGCTGTTTGAAGAGGATTATAGCGAAATGATTCTAGTCAAGGACATTGAACTCTACTCTCTTTGTGAACATCATATGCTGCCTTTTTTTGGAAAGGCTCACGTTGCTTACATACCCAACGGTAAAATTGTTGGTCTTAGCAAAATCCCAAGAGTTGTAGATGTGTTTGCTCGTAGGCTGCAAGTGCAAGAACGCCTAACTATGCAAATCAAAGATGCTATAAATGAAGTGCTTGAACCCCAAGGAGTTGCTGTAGTAATCGAAGCCGCTCATATGTGCATGGCCATGCGAGGCGTTCAAAAACAAAATTCTTCTACGACCACCAGCAGTATGAGTGGTGTATTCCTTGAGGACGCTGCGACACGTGAAGAATTTATGCGACTGATAAGAACCTCTTAAAGTCATTGAGATATGCCCTTACCTCTATCTGAGTCTGTTTTTCTTATTCTCGGTGCTACCGGAGGCATAGGTAGCGCCTTGAGTGAAAAACTGCATACCAGTGGCGCTCACATTGTGCTTGCCTCGCAGACTGATCACAAGCTAAATACACTGAAAAACATAGTTGATGGATCGACACACGTTGTTGATGCGACAGATTTTGATCAAGTTGAAGAGTCTGTTCAGTTTGCAATGGATACATACGGAAGAATTGACGGTGTTGTTAATTGCGTTGGATCCATTCTTTTAAAACCAGCACACTTGACTACCCTGGAAGAGTACCATCATACATTGGCTCTAAATTTACACTCATCCTTCTATCTGCTAAAATCAGTTGCCCGCCCGATGATGAAGCAGAAATCAGGGTCCATTGTTTTCATGTCCTCAGCTGTGGCAAGAACGGGGATCGTCAACCACGAGGCCATTGCTGCTGCCAAAGCTGGGCTTACAGGATTGGCTCTATCTGCCGCAGCTACCTATGCACGATGGAATATCAGGGTGAACTGTATAGCCCCAGGCCTCGTTGACACACCTTTGAGTGCACATCTTTTGGCCAATGAAAAATCCAAAACGGCATCTGAATCCATGCATGCTCTTGGGCGCTTAGGGACAGCTGAAGAAGTGGCAGAGGCCGTAGCATGGCTTCTTGACAGCAATCGAAGCGGGTGGGTTACGGGACAGATAATAGGAGTAGATGGAGGACTGGGAACTGTTAGACCTCGATAGCAAGAATAGAGCTAACTGCTTCTCTTGCTGCGCTCCGTTCTACAACGAACCGAGCAATATCTGACTTCTTCCCAGTTCTTCGACCACTTCTTCCGCCAGGAAAACGGACGGCCACACGTTTTGCAGTTTTTTGTGGGGAGAAACGCCTTATTTCCTTTGTGATTCATTTGCATTATTTAACGTCAAGAGATCCAAAGAACGATAATTGCTAATTAAGCGGAGGATACGTATACTCTCCACATTAGACCACACTATTTAAGCCGTTTAACTATGAGCAACTCAAAAAAACCTACTCAGGTAATCACGGAAAACGATATCGAAACCAGAGACTTAAAAAGACGATCCTTTCTGAAAGGCTTAGGTATTTTCACTGGTGTTGCATTTCTTGGTATTTCTGCTGTTGGCTGCAAAGACGATCCTGTAGAACCCGAGTCTGACGACTTTGATCTTGATCCTACAGATACCGCTGATACGGACTAATCCTCACTTTTTCGGATTGAACGAGAATGCAGTTTAGTGACGATCCCCTGGCATGGCTTCTGGAGCCAGCCAGTACAGACCACTTTCTTTCCGAGTATTTTAATAAACGCCATTTCCTAGCCAGAAACGAGAATCGAAATCGTTTTAGTGGGTTGCTTTCTTTCGCGCAACTCGACCATATTGTTGGAACCTATGGACTCAAACACCCGGAGATCAGGCTAGCCAGATCCGAAGACAAAATTCCTTTTGAGGATTATACCTTCAAGGAGGATCGATTCATAGATCCCCTACGCGTGGCAAGGCTTTTTTCTGAAGGAGCAACCGTCATTTTCCGTAGTCTGCAAAATAGACATCAACCCATCCAACATCTGTGTAATGCCCTGTCAAAGCAGGCGACGATACAAACCCAGGCTAATATCTATCTCACTCCGCCAGAATCCCAGGGTTTTGATATCCATTGGGATACGCATGATGTGTTCATCATTCAAATAGAAGGCTCGAAAACCTGGCGCATGTACGATGGAGGCATCACCCTTCCGATAAAATCCCAACGGTATAATTCGGACCAGTATAGTCCTGGCGAAGTCATCGAAGAATTTGTACTTAACGCTGGAGAGGTCTTATACATTCCACGCGGTGTAATGCATGCCGCTGCTTCTACAAGTGAAACATCATTGCACATTACGCTTGGTTTTTTAGGATATAGCTGGGCTGAATTACTTGTACATGTATTAGGTGAAGTAACCCAAAGTGATGCTTACTGGCGTGAAAATATGCCCTTTGGGTTCGAGCACGATGCCGATAAAGGCTTGTCTCGCCTCAATCAGGCGTTTAAAGAACGGTTGCACCGTTTTATAGATGAAGCCGACATTACACCTGCTATACAGGCACATCTATGGCAAATCCAGGCATTTAGCCGGCCGCGTGAATCCAGGTTTTTAACAAATGCAATCAATGCACGGGAGTTACTGGACTCTTCGTCTGTCGAACTGGTATCTGGATTATCCATTTCGCTGGCCTCGAATGAAGACCGCATTTACCTTATAGGTGGATCACGAGAGCTTTCCTTCCCAAGTGCTGCTCAAAAAACACTTGAAACCGTGATTTCAGGAGATGCTTTTTATGCTGATCAGATTGATGATGGTCTAGACATAGAAAGCCGAAAAACAGTGTTAGCTACACTTCTCCGTGAAGGAATCATACGCACAAATGGCCAGAGCCAATAGCTCTGTTAATTAAGGCCTCTGCCAGGCTACCTGCCCACTTAATCGGATGTGTTCACGGAGTGCTTTCTCCAGTTCGCGGTATGTGTCCTTCGCTTCCTCAATAAGATTATTTTGCTCAAGAGGATCGTCACGTAAATTGTACAGCTCCAACGGAGCAAAAGGACTGTTTTGAAGCAATTTCCAGTCGCCTCGCCGAATAGCTTCGATCGTCTTTCCGCTATACCTCGTTCCTCCTTCTCTTCGAGAAAAGAAAAGATCTCGGGGTTCTCCAGATTGCACTTGACCGGACAGGACAGGGAAAAAGCTTTTTCCCTCAATAAAATGAGTTACAGATAGACCGGCTGCTTCCACGAGTGTGGGAAAGAGGTCCATACTCAACGCCACGTGATCCGTACTCGATCCTGCTTCAATTTCCCCATCCCATACAATAGCTGTAGGTACTTTAAGCCCCCCTTCATACATGCTTTGTTTTCCATCTCTCAAAGCGCCGTTATTTGCACCTACATTAAGTTGCCCCCCATTGTCGCTCGTGAAAATAACTATCGTATTCTCATAGGCCCCAGTGTCTTTTAGGGATTGGATTACCTTTCCTATACCATCGTCCATATGCTCTATGAGAGCAACAAGCCTGGCGCGTTGCTCTGAGATCCCTGCCTCACGATCCATCACTCGGTCCACCCATTCCTCAGGAGGTTGAATCGGGGTATGAGGAGCATTGTAGGAAAGAAAAAGGAAAAACGGTGCGGTAGACTGTGAACGGTCCTTGATGTATTCGACAGACCAGTCCGTAAACAAATCAGTAGCATGGCCTTCTGGACGAATAACGTCAGTGTTGAAACGCATGTAATTAATTCCATGCCGGCGATGCTCGTAATAATCATCCATCATATCACCGAGAAACCCATGGAAAAGATCAAAACCTCGCTCAGTCGGCCGATTTGGAGCTTCCAATCCAAGGTGCCATTTGCCAATGAGAGCGGAGTGATAGCCCGCTCGTTTTAACATAGCCGGCAGCATTACAGCATCAGGTGACAAATGGCCCCAATTATCCGAATCCCGTGTACGAATGACCCCTGGCACCCCTACCATTTGCGGATATCTTCCTGACAACAAAGAGGCTCGAGTAGGAGAACACACAGGTGAGTTTGCATAAAATTGATCAAACCGCATCCCTCCTTCTACTAAAGCGTCAATATGAGGGGACTCCAAGTCCTCTGCCCCATAACTCGACAAATCCCCATACCCCAGGTCATCGGCCAGAATCAGTACGATGTTGGGGCGTTGCGCATACGTAAAAATACTAACTAGGTTGAGGATAAGGAAAAGATAGAGGATTCGCATCGGCGGAGTTCAATGTTTAATGTTGGGGGCTACCTATTTTTTAGGGTTATTACCCGATATTAATGAACTCCCCCAAAGAAATCACCCCTCTCACCTAAACTTTGAACCTTGAACATTGAACCTTAAACTCTAAACAACCTCCCCAGCTCTCATGATAGCAGCTCCCTTCTCACCAACCATAATCGACGGCGCCTGAGTGTTGCCGCTGATGAGCGTTGGCATAATCGATGCATCAATGACGCGAAGGTTTTCGACCCCGTTCACGCGCAACTGAGGATCAACAACCGCCATATCATCTACGCCCATTTTGCATGAGCCTACTGGATGATAATCTGTTTTACTCCATTTGCGGATATAATCCTTGATTTCCTCATCTGATTGTGCTTCTGGACCGGGCATTAATTCACGCTTGATGTAGGGTTCAAAAGCCGGTGAAGCAAGGATTTTTCGCCCCCATTTAAAACCTTCCATGGAAATCTTCCAGTCGTAAGGATCATCCAAAAAGTTTGGATCGATTGCCGGTGCATCCAGTGGATTTGTGCTTCGAAGCGTAACCGAGCCGATGCTTTTTGGCCTAAGGTTGCACGTATTGATCGTGATACCGTGACCCTTAATTCTTTTTCGACCATGGTCAACTACATAGGCTGGCAAACAGTGAATCTGGATGTCAGGCGACCGCACCTCGTCACTGCTTTTAATAAAACATCCAGCCTCTGCAACACACGCGGTTACAGGTCCAGTTTTATAGAGCAAATACTGAATGCCGTGCCGTACTGCTTTATCCCAGCGATCTTCACCGTTATAACTAAGCGGCTGGCTACACTCCGCCGCAATATAGACATCCATATGATCCTGGAAGTTTTTCCCAACTCCAGGAGAATCATGAACTACGTCAATCCCGAATGCCTTAAGCTCATCAGCCGGACCAATTCCCGATAATAACAGGAGCTTAGGAGAATTGACAGCACCCGCGCTAAGCACGACTTCAGCATTGGCAAAAAGCGTTCTTTTCTGCTTACGCTTGTGCAAATACTCAATCCCTACAGCTTTTCCATTTTCCACCAATATCTTGCTTGCCCATGCTTCCGTGATTACCGTCAGGTTTTTACGATGCTTATAGGCGTGCAGATACGCCGTAGCTGCACTTTCACGCTTGACGTTGCGCTGCGTCACTTGATAATAACTCACTCCCTCTTGTTGTGCACCATTATGATCGGGTGTGTATGGAATACCTGCTTCCTGAGCTGCACGCACAAAAGCCCGTGTCATAAGATTGGACTGAGTCTGGTCAGCTACGTTGACCGGGCCACCTTGCCCATGATATTCATTTGAGAAGCGCTCATTGTTCTCCGACTTCTTGAAATAGGGTAACACACCATCATATCCCCATCCCTTATTTCCCAGGTCTTCCCATTCGTCATAGTCCAATCGATGCCCACGGATATAAATCATCGCATTAATGGAAGTACTGCCCCCCAATGTTCTCCCTTGAGGGTAGTGCATGTTGCGATTGTTTACCTGCTTCTGCTTGGTTGTCTTAAATTGCCAGTTTACTGCCTCTCCTACAAGTTTTGTAAAACCTGCTGGCATATGAATAAGCGGCGATGAATCTTTAGGGCCGGCTTCCAGAATAGCGACCTGAACATCGGGATCTTCGCTTAATCGGTTTGCTACTGCACAGCCAGCCGCACCGGCTCCAATAACAATATAGTCGAATGATTTAGGCATGGGCATGGGGGTCAAAGTTCAAGATTCATGGGATTGGGATTAAACAGGCGTGGATCCATAAGCTTTAGATCTTCGCTCACTGCAAGCTCAATATCAGCCTGACCAAGAACGTCTCGTTCTAGATCAATTCCTGGAGCAATTTCGATTACGGTGAGTCCTTCTTCAAGAAGGCGGATTACACAGCGTTCAGTGATGTAGATAATATTCTGTTTCTGCTCAATGGCCCGTTTTCCGCTAAATGATATCTGTTCTACATCTGGGACAAATTTGCGGGCTTTGCCCTCTTTTAATATGGAAACCTGACCATCTTCTAAACTAATTTTCAGGCCACCCGCAGTAAAATATCCACTAAAAACGATATTACGGGCATGGGCTGTGATATCCACAAAACCGCCAACTCCAGCTGTCACGTGTGGACGTGCAGCTAACCGCGACACATTTACATTTCCATATCGATCAATCTGCATGAACGAGAGCATACTCCGATCAAATCCGCCACCCTGGAAATAGGTAAACTGGTCCGGAGAGGGAACGATGGCTTGCGCATTTGCTGCACATCCAAATTGGAAGCCAAGCAAAGGAATACCTCCAACCGCTCCTTGCTCAATCACCCAGGTAACGTCTTCGGCTCGTCCCTCTTCCAATAAAATGCGGGGTACCTGGGCTGAAATTCCAAAACCTAGATTAACAGCTTCACCCTTTCTCAACTCCATCGCTGCACGCCTTGCAATCACTTTTTCAGGCCCCCAATCAATAAGTTCAAATGTATTGGCAGGCCTCCTGATACTACCGCTTATTGCAGGGTCGTACTGGGTTTGGGTCGTCTGCATCTGTTCGGCGTCCTCGACAATGTAGTCAACAAGCACCCCGGGTACTCTCACCTGTTGTGGAGGAATAGAACCTGCAGCTACTATTCGTTTTACCTGAGCAATTACTATCCCCCCATTATTTCGTGCAGCCAATGCCTGGTCATACACTCCCAGGTATCCGCCTTCATCCTCCATTGCAATATTCCCACGTTCATCAGATGTTGTACCTCGTATAATAGTTACATCAACGGGTATCGATTTCAGATACAACCACTCTTCTCCATCAAAATCGACACGAGTAACAACATCTTCTTTTGTGTGATCGTTCATTCGTCCACCAGAAATAGCTGGATCCAGGTATGTATCCATGCCTACCTTTGTCAATACGCCTGGCCGTTTAGCAGCAGCCTCACGGTGCATATGAAATAGCAGTCCACTCGGGATATTGTAGGCCTCTACTTCATTTGCATAAATCATCTGCCATATCTTGGGCGAAGGCATTGAAGAAGGGCCACTGGGCAGTGAACCAGCAATCACCCTTTTTAGTAGCCCCTTTTGAGCTATGTGATCTATCCCATCGATCCCATACATGTCCCCCGCAGCAATAGGATGAATGGTCGTTATTCGTTGTGGTTTTCCAGACACCTCGAATCGGGCACCTAAAGCCTTAAGTACTGCATCAGGACAACCAAGGCCGCTTGAAGAGCTAACACTCACTACCTGGTCATCAGAAATTAACTCGGCTGCTTGTTCGAGGGAAATATGTTTGGCGGGCATAGGGTAAAGCGCATTAACACGCTGTTATATGCATAAATTTAGATCGATCCAAAAAAGCGGTTACAAAAGCTAATAATTAGATCGATCTAATACAAGTACCCTAAAAGAAAATAACTATGCTTTATTGAGCATTGGAAGTCTCGCGCACGATCAATTCGGGAGTCTGGACTTTACTTAAATACGGCTTATCAGGATGCTCAATACGATCCAGTAATAAATTAATGGCTGTTTCACCGATATCCTTCGGCTTTATAGCAACTGTTGTGAGAGCTGGCCTAACTAATGCGGCATCTTCGATATCATCAAATCCCACTAATCCAAAATCTTGACCAGGTTGTAGACCGCGAGACTGTAACCCAAGCATCGCCCCAAAAGCTACCACATCATTATAACACAGCGCTGCGGTGGGCGGATTAGGAAGATCTATAATTTGCTGAACAGCAGAATATCCCCCTTTTCGTGACACTGGACTAAAGACCGCCCACTCAGCTTGCCACTCAATATCCGCTTCCCCTAATGCTTCCTGCAAACCATTCAATCGCTCCTTCCTTGCTGATGCGCGGTCGGTACCGCCCAGAAAAGCAATTCTTCGATGCCCCCGCTCTATCAAATGACGCCCAGCCATCAAAGCCCCTCTCCTATTATCCGGCCCAGCATAATCATAGTTTGCTCCAATTACTTCCCGGGTAATGAGTACCACGGGTAAATTCCAAATACGCAATCTATCTATCGTCTCTGAGGTCGTACCTTCGGCTGGGCAAAATAATAACCCGTCCACTTGCCTGCCATTCATAGCCTGAAGTAGCCGATCTTGCTTTTCAGTCTGATCTAGCGTATTGCTTAACATCAGGGCGTAACCAGCCTCATCTAACTGCGACTCAATACTCACTGCAAGTTCAGCGAAAAAAGGATTTGTAATATCAGTAACGACCAATCCAATACTTTGAGATCGATGAGCACGTAAGCTCGCTGCAGTTCGGTTGTACACGTACCCCAATTTTTTCATGGAGGCCTGCACTCGTTCCCGGGTTGCATCCGCTACGAGTTTGCTGTTACGTAATACAAGAGAAGCCGTTGCCCGCGAAACACCCGCATCCTTTGCGACGTCAATTAATGTGATTTTTTTGTCCATAAAGATTTGCGTCCGGAGACAATGGTCCGAAGTCCGGAGTCAATCTAAAAAAATGATTGAACTTTATAAACCAGCCAATCACCCACTTGGTGAAGCAATCGAAGAGCACCTTAAAGACCTGGTAGTGGCATATAAGCTTGTACCTTCATCTTCAGATTTTGAGTTGAATGCTCCATGGGTACGTTCTGGCAAAGATACCTATTCAACGAAGGAAGAGATTAGTCGTTTTTTGGACGAATTGACCAGAGAAGTTAATACCTCTATCATGGTATCAGGTGATGCTTGCTTTGTGGATCCTGAAAAAGGTGGCCCCTGCCTCTAAAATGGTTAAAACTTAACCAACTCTTCTATTGATTGGAATTGCATAGCATCCTCACAGGCCTTATTCTCGCTTAGCAAAAAAGAGCTACCGCGAACTCCCCTTCGCAATAGCTCTAAGTGCCTTCATGGTTATAAGATGCAAAAACTGTCACCTTTGAAACCTAAGGCCAATATGGCCGAGCGGCTCTATTATTAAATACTAATTTGCTCTGCCATACTGAGTTTGTATGTTGGCCGATTCTATAATCTTGCTTATCTAATTGTTCCGTACTTTACCACTTCACCCTAGCAAAGAGAAAAGTATAAACAGTCTTATATCTCCTCAAATCAGTCTAATTGATCTGAATAAAGCGATTCAGGGTAGCCAAAAGTATATTGTAAAAAAATCACAATTCACAAAACAAGGGTAGTGAGGTAATAATTCACAGTGAAGTCAAAGCGTTAATCCCTTGATCCGAGAAACCCTTTTTGTACCACCACGCGTACGCCCTCCTCGAGTACGTGATTGCTCCGCTACAGGCAAATCAACCTGTTCAAGAATAATCCTCACAGGACGATGATCTTCAAATGGTTCACGAGCACGCGGAAAAGAGAAGCCTGTCATATCTTCAATGAAAGACGGATGCACCTGGAAAGTATCCCCAAATTTAAAATCTTGGAATCGTGTATCCCCGGGCTCACCTCGAGACACCGATGGTGGATGCACTATTCCTGCATCAATCAGTATATCTTCTTGACCCACGAGAAAAGCTACACGGTTCAATGTTTGGCGGTCTCTTGTATAATACACCATTTTCCAAAACATCCGAGGTATTAAAACAGATGCGCCTCGAACAGTAGTAACAAATTCAGGGTCATCGTCCATGAGTAAGGGCGCGGTAAACACGTTGATTTTCATGCCATGATCCAGCGCTTCCTGGTGGAGAATGTAGTCCTCAAGACTTCGCCAAAGCACTTGATTCAAGGCCCTATGCTGAGGGACAGAATTCGTATAAAAAAACGTAGACAGCGCCCCTATACGGGCATGTGACAGTGTTGGGCCCCATTGCACATCTTCGCGCTTAGTCATATGCCCCCGATCAAAATCACTCCGCTTGGCACCGTACAACTCGGCTCCCCACTGATGTTTATAACTGATTCTCGGGTCTTTCCGCCAGCGATCACTCCCTCCCTTAAAAACGTCTTTTCTCTTTAGGCTCTTGAAATGATTGCCATCGATATTGGCCGCAGTCAAAAAAGGAAAGCGCCGGACAGCATGTTGAATTACGCTATAATTATGGTATCGGAGCACATTGTCATCCACTCCTTTAACAGGCGCAACAAAACGGATCTGATCGCGAGCTAAAGACGGCAGTGGGACTCGCAAACTTGAACCTAAAAAGTCTTCCAAATAGCCTTGGAATTTTTTTACTCTTGCCATCACATCATTTATTAATTCAGTTCAATATATGTACACGACATCACTAATCAAGAATATTCCCCAACAGATGGAGGAAATTGTCATCTCAATACTGAATGAATCACGATGAGAGTAGCATTACTCGGCTGAACTGGTGATCCATACTTGTCATCCCTACAATAATGCTAAACATCCTAAAGAATTGTGAAGCAAAACCATTTGAAAGCTCAGATTCATCGCTGTATCTTTGCACGTTCGGGTCTAAAATGCTCGAACAACTTCGGATTCTATCATTCATTAATACAGCATGGAGAACGCAAACTCATATTGCAAAGCCGTAGGTCATTTACCGCTGAGTGATCTTCATAAAAAATATCACGACACCCAGTACGGATTTCCGATCGAATCCGATGATGAATTATTCGGACGGCTTATCCTTGAAATTAATCAAGCAGGATTATCCTGGACCACCATTTTAAAAAAACAAGACAATTTCCGAGAAGCCTATTCAAATTTCGATATTGATTTGATCGCAGCCTACTCAGAAGAGGACAGAGAACGGTTACTTGCTAATCCAGGAATCATCCGCAATAAACTGAAGGTAAATGCAGCGATTCATAATGCTCAGTGCATTCAGCAGTTGCAGCATAAATACGGTTCTTTTAAAAGCTGGCTGGATAATAATCACCCTTTAACTCGGGAGGAGTGGGTAAAGCTTTTCAAGAAAACCTTCAAATTTACAGGAGGAGAAATCACCAATGAGTTTTTACTAAGTACCGGCTATTTACGAGGTGCCCACGATAAGGACTGCCCTATCAATGAGGTTATTCTGCAGCACCAACCTGCCTGGTTAGCAGGCTGAATGAAGGCTATTCAAGTGCTCCAATAAAAAAATGTAGTTTATGCCTTGTTTCGGAATCGAATCAGTAGCCAAATGCTTAGCAGATTTGGAAGCAAAAACATCAGGAAGGACTGAGTAACCCCCAAAAAATCAGTGATGATACCTGTCTGCCATCCTGCAATAAGATCCAGAATATCCATTCCTAATCTAGCGAGTAAGGCAGTCATTATTGAACTGAACGTTCGAAACACCCATATACCTCCAACCATAGCTACTGCCAATGCGATATACCGGCCTGCTGAGTTTAGCATAATAAAGCTGGAAGCCCCGCCTGTATCGACCCCAAAAGCCTTCATCATTCCATTGCCATCCACAAAACTGTACGTACTGAACACAATTGTCCATAAGGTGAGATAAGCAGGTAAGACAAACCACCATCGTGGAAGGTCGAACCGAGTGTCTAATTTAGTTTGCATCGTAGCTAATAGGTTCAATAATCAATAGGACAGCCATACTGATTTATTCACTAAAGCTAATTGAACACCATTCGCAAGACAACTAGTCACATTTTGGTTTACTAGTCACTCTAGTGTGACTTTTGGATTAAATGACTCAAAAACTGAGAAACTTTTTTTCACAGAAGAACGCTTTTTTGACCAACTCAGGTATGATCACGATCTGTAACACCATCCAATCCTTTTTCGTCTTCTCTGTAGTGTGAACCAAATTATTGGATTCCATCTCCTGCTTAGACTACCTATAACATGTATCTATCGCAATTACTTTGGGTCATCGTTTTTTCGGTAGGGTTTATACAGGGTGTATTCTTATGCACTATCCTGTTTTCGCTGCCCAGTTCGAATAAAACAGCGCTGCGTCTTTTAGCCCTGGTGGTTGCAGGGGCAGCATTAATGATCGGTGAAGAGCTGATGGAAGTGTCCCGATGGAGCGGACAAATCCCCCACGTCATTGGAAGTACAATGCTCATTCCACTTCTCTTAGGGCCATGGGTATTCTTATACTGCCAGAGCCTGACCCAGAACCGGCAACCACTCAGAAAGCTGGATTACCTTCACTTCCTTCCCTTTTTATTTTTCACCCTTGATTTGCTTCGTTTTTATCTCCTGCCGGGCAGTGAAAAGATAGCAGAAGTGCAATCTGGTCTCTTTATCAGGGACTTCCAGATGCTTGTGATTATGGTGTTTAAAGCAATCCATCTATACATTTACTTATTTCTGTCGTTAAAAGAAATTCATTCATTTAAACAATCTTCTTTTGCCAAAAACTCAAATACGTCAAAACACCAGCAGGTAGTCTGGACAGGGCGCATCCTTTTTTTGTTGACTGTTTTTTTGACAATTATGTATGGGCTCCTCTGTTTGTCTGTTCTTGGATATGACCCACCTGTAGACTCAGATAAATTTGGGAGTTTAATACTCACCCTTATGATTTATTTACTGGCGTTTACAGCCATAAAATATCCGGTGCTGTTATCTGGAATTGGGCAGTTCAAAGAAATTCATCGTGAGATTAGTCAGACCTCAATAACCCCAATCTCCTACCAATCTTCTTCCCTAGACGTGAATCTTAAGAAGAACTATCTAGGTCTTTTATTGAACCACATGGAACAGGAGAAACCATATAGAAACTCAAATATTCGGCTTGATGACATTGCACAGGCTCTTGACATCCCCTCGCATCACCTCTCTCAAGTAATCAACCAGCTACTAAACGTAAATTTCAATGAGTTCATTAACGCCTATAGAGTAGAAGAGGTAAAACAGAGACTCCTCAATCCCTCTCATGCTCACCTCAACATTCTGGCTCTCGCTTTTGACGCTGGATTTAATAGCAAAACGTCATTCAACCGGATATTCAAACAATTTACAGGTAAAACCCCCTCCTTATATAAATCTCAGCAAAGCTCCCATTAAACAAAACATATCGAGTACGCTCTGTTGTCATTCGAAAAAGAGTAGTACCAAATTATAATATGGGCTGATTTGGCTATCATCGCTACGTATCTACACCTCACATGCAGTTGTTCTTTCGAAAATATCTACAATTTCCAACTGCCTCACTTAACATACCGTTATAGCGATGAACCAGTTAGCCAACACTATACTCTTTGTTCTCACTCTCGGGATTGGATGGATTTCATTTCCGGCTTTCCCTTCTCTGGCCCAAAATGGGCAGCTTAATTATGTCAATATTCATGGCCCTTCTTTAGAGAATAATATGTTGGGGGTTTCGACAACCCGCGAAACGGCTATATATCTCCCACCTAGTTATCAGGCATCTCCCTCCAAACGTTATCCTGTGTTGTTCATTTTGCACGGCATAACAGATCCAATAACCGTTTGGACTGAACCCTGGAGTCCTGATGATGCAGAGTTCGCTACTATCCAGAACCTGATGGACAAAGGCATTGCTGAAGGCCTCCTGGAGGAAATGATATTAGTCATACCGGATGCTCGGACACCTTTTTACGGGTGCCATTACGCGAACTCATCAGTGAAGGGAAACTGGCAAGACTTTGTTACCAAAGACCTGGTTGCTTATATCGACACGAATTACCGAACGCTTCCTCACTCACCAAATAGAGGTATTATGGGGCATTCTATGGGTGGTCATGGAGCACTTCGCATTGGCTTGCAACACCCAGAAATATTTAGCGCGGTATATGGGATGAATCCAAGCCTCATGGGCTGGGGTGGAGATGTATCTGCAGAGAACCCGGCTTTTGAGACGCTGTTGTCTTCACAAGATCCAACTCCCCACTTTGAATCGAATTTCTATGTGCCTGCGATTATTGGTGTAAGCCAGGCATTCTCTCCAAACCCGGATAACCCTCCATTCTATGCTGATTATCCGTTTAAGATGGAAAATGGCGCCATCGTGCAAAACCAGGCAGCGTTTACGCGTTGGGAAGAAAATTTCCCAGAGTCTATGATTGACGATTACTTAGCCGGTACTCAACGGTTGCAAGGGTTACGCTTTGACTCTGCTTTCATCGACGAATTCTCCCATATCCCCCCAACTACAAGGGCCTTTTCAGAAGCGCTCACCGCTCAAAACGTCCCCCATTTCTTTGAAATGTACAATGGTGATCACAGAAACCGTTTATGGGGTGCAAGCGGCAGATTGTATACAGAAGCTTTGCCTTATTTCTCAAGGTTGCTATCCTTAAATTAAAGTGGCATTTTTAAATTAAATTGATCCTTCAGTCTTGCCGCATAGCGCCGGCTCATCTTTAATGGCTGTGTAGGTTGGTCTCTTAAATAAACCAGATATGCGCTTTGGGAGCCTTTGACAATGCAGTCAACATGATCAAGGTTTACAATTGTGGACCGATGAATTCGGACGAACTGATTGTTCGGTAATAGAGATTCCCACATTCCCAGAGTCCTTGAATCTAAAATAGATCCATACGTTGTACTGAATACTTCAGAATAATCATTTGCCCCACTTATATGAAGTATATCTTCGAGCAAGACAAGAAACATCTGTCCTCTATCAGAAAGGTAGATCCGATCAAGCTGTGTAGCTGGGCCTGGTTTATCAGGTAACGGATTCAATGGCTTGAGCCTATTGATTGCTTGCGCGAGCCGGTCTGGACGTACTGGCTTCAATAGATAGTCTGTAGCCTCTATGTCAAATGCCTTTACTGCATGTATATCGTAAGCAGTCACAAATACATACTGAGGCTGGAGAGAAACACGATGAATCAGATCAAATCCCGTTTCTCCCGGCATATGAATATCGAGAAAAACAACATCAGGAGTTGTCCGATTCATATAAACAACTGCATCTTTTGTGTTACTTGCCTCCCCCACTATCTCGACTTCTTCATGCACCCTTAGTAGGGTGCGCAGTTCTTTTCGAGCTAATCGCTCATCGTCAACAATCAACGCTTTATAACGCATGCTCCTACCCGATTTCAATTTCAGCATAGACCCATCCCTCTTTTCCATAGAGATTAAATCGATGCCGTTCACCAAATAGTTGATCCAATCGCTGTCTCAAATTTGTTAAGCCGATACCTCCTCTATTTCCCACCTCACTATTCTTATTGCCACCTACTTTCACGTCATCCTGAGAGGCAATATAGTTTTCTCCCTCTCTATTCGACTCTAATTCACCTGTATTTGCTACGGTAATCTGAAGCCTTTCCTGTATTTTTTGAATGTTAATTCGGACTTGCAGAGCCCCGTCACGCCCCAATTCACCATGCTTAATGGCATTTTCGACCAGAGGGTGCACGATAAATGGCGGTACCTGAGTCTCCTCTACCTGATGATCGGCCTCGATCGAGACAATCAACCGTTCCTCAAACCGGATCTTTTCAATATCCAAATAGGCTTGAATGCTTGCCAGTTCATCTCCTAGCGTGAGCCGTTGCCGGGAAGGATCCACCATTGCATAGCGGATAAATTCAGAAAACCCAGTAATTGCCTGACGTGCCCTTTCTGGGTTTTCGTCAATCAAGGCTCGAATTGTATTTAATGCATTAAAGAAAAAATGCGGGTTCAATTGGTACTGAAGCAACTGAAGTTGAGCTTTACTTGCCATTGCCTCAGCGTGTAGGGCACGCTCACGCTGTTCTTGGGCAAGGCGGCTATACTTGATACCTATGTACAAGACACTCCACCCAAAAATGAGGAACGAACTCGCAAGCAAGCCACGCCCAAACATGAACCACTCTTTTCCGCTAAATGGCGCTTCATTTAATGGCCACTTGAAAGACTCAAAAACGACACCCCATAGGATACCACTAAAAAAAGACAGGCCTACTATTACTCCAACCAGAACAGGCAACGCCAGGGCCTGATTCCATAACTTCTTGTATACCAACCGGAGCCCTGAGGTTATACTCAGGCCGCACAGGGTCATGATCACTACACGAACAAAAGCGACACCAATTGCCGCATCTCGCGATTGATATTCAGGAATTGAAGCAAAAAACCAAACGACACAATATCCAGCCCACCCGATTAGTTGAGCTTGCCAGAATGTAATCCGATGTTCAAAGAATCCACGCATATCCTAATTTAAGGAAAAAGGTGCGGTCCAATTGGAGTAAGGTTCTATCGTTCACACCCCGGTAGTTGTCTGAATACCCGAGAAACACGACGGTCTGAGGGTTAAACTTATAGGAGAACAAAAACTGTGTAAACAGTATGCGTTCTTCGTCATTCACCGGGGCAGAGTATAATGATTCATTCCGATCTACTAACCGAAGCTGAGCTGTTGCGCGTATGAATAATCGAACATTAAAATGGTAAAGGATTTGAGTCTGCAGGAGTTGTTCGGTAAATAACCTTCCTGGATCTACATTGAATCGCTGAACAATGTAGTCGAACGTGGTGCTTACTCGCCTTCCCATTTTAAGCCGTACATTAGGACCAAGCAACCAGTTTGTCCCCTTTCGCGCACCGAAAAAGTCGACCCCTTCTCCCACGCGTCCGGTGAAACCTAAGGCCAAAGCTCTATTGGGCTGTATCGAAGCTTGTATGCCTATTCGATTTAAATCAAAGATCCGGCCTGCAAAACGAGTCTGTGCAAAATCAGCCCGTACAAGAAGAAGGCTTTGTAGTGGGCCTCGATAAAGGCCATCCAGACTAATCAGTTGGTCTGTCTTCGATCCATCATAATCGTATGTCCGGTTTACGGTAATCCCTGTATTAAGTTGAGTGAACCAGGACGATCCGTTACTCCAGAACCTTCGATTGACGTTTAATAGCCCCTCACGTGTGTCAACTCTGGGCACAAAACCACCATCAGCTCTAAACTCTGGCGACACATCCTCATAAGCCGCTAGAACCTGCCAATTCCTGCTGTTATGGGCAAAGGATGCTGTAATTCCTGTACCTTGTAATGTGCCATTTGGCTGGCCGAACACAGTCTGAAACGAATCCGGGTACACGGTGGAAGAGCGAAGTGCCTGAAGGGTAAAGGTATTTGCATTTGAGAGGCGCAAAAAAGCATCTACTCCACCTAGATGGTTACGATAATTGCTGCCTTCACGGCCCGTATAGAGTAATCCAACAGCAGACCCTTCACCTACGTCCCGGCGGTACCTGAGAACTCCTGAGGTCACATCATCGTCAATAAATGCAGTCCCTGATTGCTGATTTGAAGGCAAAATCAGACGATTCCCCCTATCTTGTGCTGCAAAGGCACCGATGGCATGCGGACCTGCCTTCCCTGTCACTTTAAATCCCCCACGGGGATCTATCACTGTTCTCGTGAACACGGCCTGCAGGGGCGTCTGGAAGAAATCCAATCCTTCCAAGAAAAACGGACGCTTCTCTTCAAAGAAAAGGGCAAACCGTTCATTTCCCTCCAGTTGAGCAACATCTGCTTCCACTTGCGAGAAATCGGGGTTAACAGTGGCATTCAAGATCATGTTTGACGTAATGCCCCATCTTCCCGAAAAACCAAACTCAGGATCGACAGTCCCTTCCTCGAAACTATTAAAGTCATCTCCTGCTCGTCTGTCGGTTCTACGCGCAGTTGTGGTGGGCACAAACTCTATATTCCGTCCCGCGGATAGCTGTTGAAAGCCATCGACTTTATTAATCTGACATAGATTACAGCTACGTCCGCGGTCAAGGGCATGCGACCGAATCCTGTGCCTTACCGATCTGGGCCAGGAGCGAAAAGCGACAACCCCCCAGGTTTGCGGCTCTTCTGAAGAAGGAAAGCGCAACTGATTAAAAGGCAACGCCACTTCAACGACGTAGCCCTCCTCGGTTATTCGGCCAACGGAGGACCAAATGATATCCCATGAAAAATCTTCAATACCATCTAGCTCGCTAAAAATACCGTCAACCTGAACACCAAGCGGATTAATCCTGAATTGGAACGCCCTGCGCTCATCGTTAAATGTATCGATCATAAACCCGACATGATCGTCTTGCACAAAAGCACGAACATCATCCCGATCCATCAAATGAGCCCGGATGGCTTCCGGCTCATCATCCCAGGCACGGAAAGCAATGTATAAATATGCCTCATCAAAGCTAATTAATGCTTCCGTCCGCACCGGTGGTTGAATGTTATCACCCGGAAGCCACTCATAGTTCAACGGCACAGATGCCGCTGAGGCCCAGGCCGGCTCGTCTAAGACACCGTCTACCTTAATTGAACCTGAAGCCCTAGATACAGTGTAGCTCTCTGCTGGTGGAATGGTTACATCAACCGATTGCCCTATTAGCAATCCGGGTGTAAAGCTGATCATCAGGATTATCAGAAAAAATGAACGGATGTAACAAGAAAGACAAACAGCGGGAGGTGTCATGAGCCACAGGAGTCAGTGATACTATTAATTTGCAACTCAAGATATCTATGGGCCATTTTCAAAGATCGCCGCAATCGGTAAGAGGTGCCCTGGCTCTGTAAACGGTATTGGGAGCGAACGAAAAAACCATTCTGGTGTTAGCACGACCTAGTTTCTTTGCACCATTTTGGCTCATCTGGTTATGAAAACCTATGAATTTCTAGTTCCCATCCTTCAGGATCCTGACGTTGAGGATGGATATATGAAGCATTATGTGCCCCTCCCTCATGACATAGCAGAAGAACTCGTTGATGCAGAGCGGCTCATTGGAGAGATTGATGGGTGTGCATTCAGGCGAACCCTGCAAAAGCGGCCCAACGGAGATCCGTGCCTTCGCTTTGGGAAAACATGGTTACGGCGTAATCGACTACACATAGGCGCAGTGGTCCCCATTTCACTTCAACGCGATCCGGATCCAGATCGCGTTGATATACCAGAAGAACTGGAAGAAGCTTTACTTCAAGATGCCGAAGGTGCCCGGGCATGGGCTCAATTAACACCAGGCCGGCAGCGAACCTTTGCCTATCAAATCGCCCTTGCAAAGCGACCAGAAACACGGGTTCGGCGCGCAATATCGCTCCTCAAAAGAATCAGAGATATGTAATCTTAAGACCTGTTTTATAAAGAGTGTTGACAAATAAGTAGATTTATTTTTATAATGAATGAACGTTCATTCATTGTGTTATGACTACAACCATTACACTCGCTCAATCTGAAAAACACGAAGCCATCCTGGCAGCTACATGCGAATTGATTGCTGACAGAGGGCTGCACAATATCCCAATGTCAGCTATTGCAAAAAAAGCAAAGATGGCAGCTGGCACCCTCTACTTGTACTTCGAAAACAAGGACGTTCTCATCAATGAGCTCTTCCTCTATCTCAAACGAGAATCCTACAATTACATCGTTCAGCGAGTAGACACTGATCAATCTTTTGATGAATGGCTCGAGCAAATGTGGTTTGCATCGGCACGCAGACATCTTGATTTTCCTCAGGCTTTTAATGTAATCCAACAGTGCGAATTGTCTGGCATTCTGAGCCCAGATACCCTCCAGCAACAGGAAGACATAGAAACGCCTCTTTATCACAAGTTTCAGAGTGCGATTGAGGAAGGTGTAATCAAGAACCTGCCCCGGCAAATAGTATATGCGCTCTTCATGGGCCCCATTACTATCCTTGCCCACCTGCAAGCCAAAGGCGAAATAGAAATCTCTGATGATATACTGCTTCAGACCTACGAGCAGTTAAAAGCCTCTATAAAAGCTTAAAAATACCCCACTGATCTAGTTTCAACTAGTTGTTATCAAACATGAATACTTCAACCCCAAAGAAAAAAATTCTTCTGTTTTCTGTTATCCCACTGGCGCTTTTAGCGGCCGCCTATCTCTTTTTCATGAGACCAACAGGTGAGATCAACGTGCTTGTCTTTTCAAAGACTGAACAGTTCCGGCATGAATCCATCGAAGCCGGTGTTGAAGCTATCTACGAATTGGGGAATGAGCACAATTTCTCGGTTGAAGCTACAGAAGATGCATCCATCTTCAACGAAGCATCTCTTCAACAATTTAACGTAGTCGTTTTCCTCAATACAACGGGGGACGTATTAAATGAAACGCAGCAAATTGAATTGAACCGATTCATTCAGGCTGGTGGAGGATATGTTGGGATCCACGCTGCTGCCGACACAGAGTACGACTGGCCCTGGTATGGAGAACTTGTCGGAGGTTGGTTTAAAAGCCATCCGCTCGATCCAAATGTACGCGAGGCAACGATCGAAGTAGTTGACCCGGATCATGAGTCAGCAAAAGGACTGCCGACCACATGGAATAGAGAAGACGAATGGTATGACTATCGATCCATCCACCCTGAAGTTACGCCTATCCTTTTGATTGATGAGTCGTCCTATAAACGCGGCGATGAAGACCCAGCAGGCGCCCCCCGCCCTATTGCATGGTACAGAGAATTCGATGGCGGGCGCATGTTCTATTCAGGGTTTGGTCACACTCCCGAGTCCTATGCAGATCCCCTTGTTCTTGATCACCTTTGGGGAGGCATTAAGTATGCCTCTGGTGAAGGCAAACCAGTAGATTTTAACAATGCAACTGTAGCTCCTGAGGAATATCGATTTGTCAAGAATGTTCTCGTGCAAAACTTGAATGAACCAATGGAAGTGGATTTACTGGGAAATGGACAAATCCTGTTCGTAGAACGAGGGGGCGCAGTGAAAATCCATGACGAGAATAATAATTCAACAGAGACCATCGCTACATTTGACACTTTTTCTGGCATTGAAGAAGGATTGCTAGGCGTAGCAGTGGATCCTGACTACGCATCGAACAACTGGGTGTACTTCTCCTACTCAGCCTCCGATGTGCATGAAATTCGCCTATCGCGTTTTGAGTTGATCGGCAAAGAGCTCGACTTTGATTCAGAGAACGTGTTGCTCACGATTCCTGTACAACGGGATGAATGCTGCCATGTAGCCGGCTCGCTCGAATTTGGCCCGGACGGTAGTTTGTACTTCTCTATGGGTGACAACACAAGCCCCCGAGAAACGGGATACGCCCCAATCGATGAACGGGAGGGCCGAAGTGCCTGGGATGCCCAGAAGTCCTCATCAAATACCAATGATTTGCGTGGCAGCATAATGCGCATCATCCCCGAGGATGATGGCACGTATTCAATACCAGATGGAAATCTATTTGCTAAAGATGGTTCTGAGGGCCGGCCTGAGATTTATGTAATGGGTAATCGCAACCCTTTCAGAATCTCTATAGATCAGCGGACGGGCTATTTATACTGGGGAGAGGTTGGCCCTGATGGCGGCCAGGATAGCAGCACGCTGGGTTCAAAGGGGTACGATGAAATAAACCAGGCTCGGCGAGCCGGCTTCTTCGGGTGGCCCTATTTCATTGGACCAAACGGAGCGTATCATGCCCATGACTTTGAAACGGGTGCAACCGGCGATCCTTTTGATTCGCAGCGGCCCATCAACGAATCGCCAAACAATACAGGCTCACGCGAACTTCCTCCTGCCCAACCCGCATATATTTGGTACTCGTATGCTGCCTCAGACGAATTCCCTCTTGTAGGCACAGGATCTCGCAATGCAATGGCGGGCCCTGTGTATTACTACGACGATTATGAGGACTCACCCGTTCGTTTTCCTGAATATTACAATGGCAAGCTCTTCATCTACGATTGGATGCGCGGCTGGATCATGGCTGTCACCATGGACGAAAATGGGGACTACGTCCGCATGGAGCCTTTTCTACCGAGTTCAGAATTCATCAATCCAATGGACATGTTGTTTGCACCGGATGGATCCATGTACCTTCTAGAATATGGTCCACTCTGGTTTTCAGGTAGTCCGGAAGCCAAGTTGAGCCGTATTGATCATATTAAAGGAAACCTGACTCCAAGCGCTGCCATTGCCTCAAATAACACCGTAGGTGCCGTTCCACTTACCGTTGAATTCACGTCAAACTCCGTTGACTACGATAGAGACGAGCTGACGTATCTCTGGGATTTTGGTAATGGCTCAACGTCGGTAGAAAAAGATCCAAAATTTACTTTTGACACAGCCGGCTCATACACTGTATCCCTTATGGTGACTGACCCTGACGGGGCTTCATCAGAAGCCAGCCTCGAAATCTTGGCAGGTAACGACATGCCAGAAATCGCGATTAACATCGAAGAAGGTAATCGATCATTTTACTGGGACGATGCGTCCATTACATACGCCGTTGCAGTAAATGACAAAGAGGATGGTGCTCTCCAGAATGGATCAATAGATCCAAATCGCGTTACCTTAACGATCGACTACCTGGAGAGAGGCAATGACCTGGCGTTGCCCGCACTAGGCCATCAAGCGTCCATGAATGCTTCTCGTGCTCTGATTGGGAAAGCACTCATTGATGACTCGGACTGTTCAGCTTGTCATCAACCTGATGTCGCGTCTGTAGGCCCCTCCTATACAGCAATCGCAAATCGTTATGGCGATGAAGCTGGAATTACTGCCAAACTAGCGGAGAAAATCATCAATGGCGGAAAAGGCACATGGGGTGAAGTCCCTATGCCACCCCATCCCCTGCTTTCTCCATTGGAAGCGGAGAAAATGGTGGAATACATCCTGAGCATTTCAGGAAATTCTGAAGTTATTAAAAGTGCACCTCTAGCGGGCACATTTGCTCAACGCCTGCACCAGGATAATGAAGAAACAGGCACCTACATTCTAATGGCTACGTACACTGACAAGGGTGGGGATCTAATTGGCTCACTCACCGCACGAGAATCGATCCAGTTAAGAAACCCCCGCATGCTGGCAGCAAACTTTGATGTCACAGAAAGTGGACAGAAGATGAAAGCTCCAGACGATGCCCCCGGTGGCCTGGGAGGGGCGGTCATTTACTTAGGAAATCATGGCTCCTGGGCTTTGTATGAAGATATTGATCTGACAGATGTGGCTGGCATTACAGGTACGTTTATCGTAGCTCCTACTTTTACAACAGGGGGATGGGTAGATGTGCATCTTGATTCACCAGATGGACCAATACTGGGGACCTTTGAGGTAAAACAAGGCCTCACTACGATAGGTGAGGTGGACGTAGATCTTGAATTTGAACCACAAGCCAGTGTTCACGACCTCTACCTGTCCTACCGTAATGAAGACGAAGAAGGACTTGTATGTATCGGTAGATTCCTTAATTTTAAGCACAGATCAGAGGTTGTATTGTAGCGCCTAACTCAATTAAACAGGTATGCATGAAAAGATTCTGGTAGTCGACGACCAGGGTAGCATGAGGATAATGCTCAAAGAGTATCTTGTTGAGCATGGCTTTGAAGTAGAAACCGCCTCTAATGGCAGAGAAGCCTTATTCACGGCAAGGCAATTCAAGCCGGACCTCATCCTGCTCGACATCATGATGCCCGAATTGGATGGCATGGAATTCATGAGCCATTACCGAAAGGAACACTCAACCCCCATCATCCTGCTTACAGCAAAAATTGAGGAAACGGATAAAATTGCAGGGTTGGATTTCGGAGCGGATGACTATGTAACCAAACCAGCGAGTCTAGGAGAGTTGCTATCCCGGATAAAAGCCAATCTTCGGCGTGCCGCCTTAAACCAAGAACCGGCTGCCATCCTGTCGGTCGCGGATTTACAGCTCAATCAAACGGAGAGGCTCCTCACAGTAGCAAACAAGGAAGTAAAACTTACGCCGACCGAATTTGAATTGATGTCCATATTCATGACTGCGCCTGGCCGAGTTTATTCTCGATTACAATTGATTGAAAAGCTTCACGACATAGACATTGAGTGTGTTGAGCGAACCATTGATGTCCACATCCGGAATATTCGCTCGAAGATCGAGCCTGACCCACGTAATCCTACATACATTGAATCGATTTATGGCGCAGGTTACCGCCTGAAGAAGTCATAATGGTAGAAAAATGGATACGGTTGTGCCCAACCCTTCCTCAGAATCCACGTTAATTGAGCCCTGGTGGGCCTCAATAATTGACTTAGCAATCGCTAAGCCCAATCCAGACGTTTCTAAGTGATTAGAACGAGAGGAATCTACTTTATAAAATCGCTCAAAGATATGTGGTAAAGATGCCGATGGAATCCCACTGCCTGTGTCTTGAACTCGAATTTCAACCTGATCCTTCAGAGTATGCACTGAAAGTGTGATGATGCCTTCTTGGGGTGTATATCGCAATGCATTTCCTATGAGATTATTCAGGACTTGCATCATGCGTTCAGTATCTAGACATAATGAATGAGCATTAGAAGTTTCTTTTACCCTAATCTCAACGCCACGCTCTGCCGCAGCCTGCTCAAAAGCGGATCTGGCTCGGAGAAGCAGGGCATTAATGGATACATCTTGGAGAGATAACTGTAGCTCACCCGCATCTGCGAGAGCAAGAACCCGAAGATCTTCAATAAGCCGTTCGAGATGTTTTGCCTCACTGAACATGGTCTTCAATCGTTCAGGACTTGGTTGTAAATCGCCTCCCTGGAAGGCCTCTAGATAGCCGGTAAGTATTCCAAGAGGCGAACGCAATTCATGCGCTATGTCTGCAGTCATCTGCTTGCGGCTCTGGTTTACCCTGTCCAGCTCGGTTACCATTTGATTGAAGGACTCCGTGAGCAAACCGATCTCGTCCTTCGTTCTCACTTGAATGGGGTCCTGCGCTGTGCCTTTGGATAACTCTTGTGTCGCGGCTGTAAGTTCGCGGAGCGGTTTCATGTATGTGCGTGCAAACAGAGCTCCTATGAGAAGTGCTATTAAAAAACCTCCCCCAAGAGCAATTCCCAACGCGTTATCTGTCTTGTCTAAGAATTCCCGCGCTTCCGGGTTAATCACAGGTTCTATTCCAGGTTCGAGAATATAGCCTGTAAGACCTGGAGCAATATCCACACTCCTGCGATTCTCAATAACATCAGCTGCCAGAAGGTCTCCAGTTTGATATTTGCCGTTTGAAATAATTACTTCTCCTATGGAGTCGGCAAACCCATAGATAGGCCCTCTCCGTGTTGGAATTCCTCTACCCGGACCTCCCTCACTGGGCCTTCGCCCTCCCGGACCGCCTCTTCCTGGCCCTCCTCTCCCTGATTCGGCTCCAATTGGTGGCCCTCCCCTTCTCGGTTCACTTCCATTTGATGGCCTTCCCCCTTCAGCTGGGTTTTGAGGTCTTGAAGGCCGGCCTTGGTTTCTGGCAAGAACATCAGAAAGTCCATTGAGGCTCCCATTTGCTTCATAGTATGAAGCCAAATCCTCTGTAAAAATGCGAAGGGCCTCTTCTTCAACAAATCGATCAAATGATTGCCTTGTAGAGTCTCTCACCAAGGCAGCAACGATCAATGCCTGAACGAGACATACGACGACGAATGCTAATATGACTTTCAGAGTAAGAGAACGCACAATTAACCTTACCGCTCTAAGTTGTTGATCTCAAGGGAAGATAACCGAATCATCACATTTATTCTCTCTCCCGAAGATGACATGCCTTCTTTTCGGTCATGCTTCGTTTTTCAGCTGTTTTATATCAGCAATCAGTTGCGTAACTGAAGCGGTGTTCATCCCATTGTAAACACCACGAATATGGCGGTTTTGATCAATCAAAAAGAAGCTCTCTGTGTGCAAAAAAGCTTGTCCTCTAAGATCTACCTGCTCTTTCAAACCCAGGTCTTCTTCTGCAAAATAGAAATTCTTCCCCAGATCATAGATGTGATCCCGTGCTCCTGTAGCGAGATACCATTTTGCAGAAAGCGCCTTTGTTTTCTCCGCAAAAGCAATGAGCGCATCTACACTATCCTTCTCTGGCGTCACAGAATGCGAAAGGAGGACTACATCGTTATCGGTCTCGAATGCCTCTTGCAAACGTGCCATGTTTCCCATCGTCATAGGGCAAATACCTGGACAGGAAGTAAAGAAAAAGTTAGCTACATATAGTTTTCCTTCAAACGTAGCTTCAGTGATCGTCTGTCCCTGTTGATCCTGCAGTGTAAATGCAGGAATCTTATGAAAATCAGTCGGCACTTCAGAACGAGAACCAAACCAATTAGGGGTAAAACTTGCTTCACTGTAATAAGGCAATGCGGCCTTTTCTAAGGTGTCCGATTTTCCACAACCGATCAGTACCACCAACACCCCTGCACTACATATCAAGCACGCCCGGTATATATAATTTTTTATTGTTCTCATTGGATTTATTGAATACTAAATTTGATAGTTTCTCCATCAAGGTCGTAACACAAATTTGCACGCTTAAGCCCATATATCCGCCCATCGATTGCTTCGTAGTTTGCATACAGTTTTCCATTTTCGCGCCAGGCTCGTTGTAATCCTGCTTCCTTTCCGTTATCCAGGTTCAGTTCTTTAAACAAGGCGCCGCTCTCATACCATTGGCGCTGAACGCCGTGAGGCACACCGTTGATGTAGTTGGACTCTGATCGGAGCGTGCCATCCTGCCACCATGTCTGCACCACACCATGACGTCGATTCTGCATATACTGGCCCTTGAAGCTTGTTTGTCCAGAGGGGTACCATCGTTCGATTAAACCCTCTCTTTTCCCTTTCACATAGTCTGTTACTTCAGCAAGATGGCCATTGCCAAAGTATTTGACCGCACGGCCAGTGAAGGGCGTGTTTTCGTAATACATCCTCCCTTCACTGGCTACAAGTGTGAGGCTGTCGCTCTGAACCTGTTCGATTGAATAATCAGTGACAACAATTGTGATCTCGCTGTTTCCATTGAGCAAATTCAAACTCAGCAGTATGCGTATAGCAACCAGAACGCCTATCAGAACCAACAGGATAAAAAGACTAGTTAATCGCATTTGGAGTCCCCTGATAGTCGCCTGGAAATAGAATGTAATATTGGTTCAGGTAGGGAGTATTCTGGATATGATAGTGGTATTCGCCTTCGCTGTTGTGTGGCGTTGGGCCGAAATGGCCTCCAGACTCATCTAAATCTGATGGATACGAACCATCCGGTTCTCTTCGTCCATAAAGGAAAAATCCATCAGCCATTACACCTATCAAGTTGGAGTCATCTTCTGACCACGCTATCGGCTCGAGATGGTAATGATAACTTTGAGGGCCGGTATGCGCACCATTGTAGTCCAGGGAAACAACCGCGTTATCAAGCGGCACATTAGGGCCTTCTTGATCATTGTAAATCATCGCCCCGCTTACAGCAATTCCAATGGGCCCAAGGCCAGTAGACGAAGTTGCCGCCGCTTGTTCGGGGTTAGCAGGGATGATCAACGAATAGGAACCATTGAAGTCGTCGATATTTCCCGGTGCCATTTGATCGTAGGAAGTCGTTGTGGGCTCAACAAATAGAGGATGATCTTCCGCTGCTGCTGGCGTCGTATGAGCCCCCATAGGACCATTTATAGTCCTTTCGTTCGTATTTGACCAATAGGGAGACGTATGATTGGGCATCCCGTTACTCTCTATAAGGACCTGGTCACCATCAAGCATGACGGTTACATTGTCAGCATCAAAATCAGCAAAGGCAGCCGCAAGTTCAGTTGTTGGTTCTTCTTCTTCAGGATCGGAGTTGGTTGAGTCGCATGCTAAAACCAAAAGGAGTGCTGCAAAAAGAAGCGCACCATATTTAAGAATAGACATAATGATGTAGGTTTGAGTTATTAATTCTTGTTTCTCAAAACCTACGGTCGAAATGTTCAGACATTGTTAAGGTAATTCTCAAGAAGAAGCTCCTTGTTCAGATTGTCCAATTGCATGCCTTAATTGCTCGCCGACTCAAAAATAAAAAAATCCTTTTAGGGAATTCTCGACTTCTTACGTCATGGTTTACAGGCCCCCAAAAAGCAAGGCCCAACAATACCATCAATTAAACCATAACGTAAAAAGAAGTATAAAAATGAAAACGACTACCTTTATTCAATATATCTCTCGCGCAACATATGCTATCGTCTTTGCTGCTCTCGTAGCCTTTAGTGGATGCGACTCTCTGGCCATTGAAGAAGAAAGCCTCGTTGAAGAAAGCAAAGCTAATATTAAGCGAACAACGATCGGGACCGTCTACACATTTGCAGACATGAGTGAAGTGGGTACCTCAAAACTACGCCGAAACAACGTAGCTATTGCAACCGAGTTTAGTACATCACAGCTCACAGAAAATGATACATACACCCTCTGGTGGGTTGTCTTTGATCAACCTGAATACTGTTCTGCACCTGGATGTGGAGAAGATGATGTAATGCTAGCTATCTCAGGAGGACCAAACCCCGCAGAAGTGTCCATGATTGGTGCGGCTGGTGGAAGCGTAGCTGGTTCAGATGGACGCGCCTATTACAAAAGCACACTGAAACAATACGATACGAGCCTCGCTGCTTTTGGAGACGGACTGGACAATCCTCTGACTGCTGAGATCCACTATGTACTACGCACACACGGACCAGCAATCCCAGGAATGATTGAAGAGCAAACGACTACAGCTCTTGGCGGCTGCTTACCCGGACAACCTAACGAAGGCATGTGCGAAGACATACAGTTCGCCGTCCACATTTCGCCTGTCGTTCCTTAATGCGACCAATTAAATTGATACGATAAATACGTACCAAACAGGGTTGGCAGATACCAGAGTCTGCCAACCCTGTTCAATTTGAGAAAATTTATTAATACCGATCAAGTACTTTTTCTGTTTGATTGTCTGGGCCATCTCCAAATAACCAGTCAAGAAAAGATTGAATCATATCAGTACCTCATATTTTGAAAATTTGGATATTCTAACAGAATGTGTCCATGTGGGGTAATGCGGTACTTTTTGTCTTGGTGGTACGTACTCAGGAAACAACAGCTATGCCAATCCCCAATGAGCTTATTTTGGCAAGATTGAGCTACATCGTAGGTAAAAAAAGAAACATGTGAAGTAGAATTTACCCACAAGACCATCTTCTTTTTTAAGAGAATCTAAGACTCATAACTTTAAGAAGAGCCGGCGTCTGTACATCACATAAACGATGGCGAATATGAACAGTGTATATGCCACCGCCCACAATAGAGAGGCAAACTCACCGGCTATACCAGTTTTCAACATTGAAGACATATACCCATCCCTTACAGGAAAAGAAAGCCGTGCAAAAAGTCCATGCAGCACATAAGCAGAAATGGCGTTGGCACCGAACACTTTGCCCATGAAAAAGAGTGGATTATTCTCTCCTTGCTTCTTGAGATCAACAAACCAGTACAGCGCGGCAAAGGTTAATGCGCTCAACCCTGCTGTATAAAGCACAAAAGAACTGGACCAGAGATTTTTATTATAAGGGAAGAACCAGTTCCAGATACTACCAACAACGAATAAACAAAAACCATAAATGAACAGGTTATTCGCCTTCTTCTCCTTTGCATCCTCATTAAGAATCATGTGCCCAGCAACCATCCCTGCAATTCCACTGCTTATAGCAGGTAATGTACTGAGTAACCCCTCTGGATCCCAAGTCTTTTCATAGATTCGCCCTGGTATAATCATTCTATCTAACCAGGCTTGTAAATTAACCCCAGGCTCAAGATTACCTGCTATATATGACCCGGATAATGCTTCTATTCCATCAATAGGTACCATTCCACTACTTCTCAGAACTTCACCACTTGCCAGGGCGGCTTCAACTACAGGGTCAATGGGTACCGGAACCAAAACCATAAGCAACCAATACCCCACCAACAACACACTCCCAATAATGGCCTGCGTCTTCCAGTTGGTTCTCAAAAAAAGGAATGCACAAATCAGAAAAACAATAGCAATACGCTGAAGTACCCCAGGAAGGCGGAAATTGGGTAACGAAAACGAGGGATTCAACGCTAAAAACAACACGACAGCAGCGAGCATGACGCTGCCTAGGATTAGCTTTTTTTGCCTTGTTCCTCCCTTGGAAAGAGGCTGTTGAATTTCAGATAACCCATAAAGCAGCAAAACACCCACCAGCAATTGAGCTAGCTTAAAACTCAATGCAGTTGCTGAAACAGCCAGGAATAAGCCAAATCCAAAAATCATAAGGGACCGGATTATGGTCTTATTCATTAACTGACGGCTATCTGCGTTCTCCTGGCGCCGCCGGGTAAAGGCTAGAACAATAGAAACACCAACGATAAACAGAAAGAACGGGAATACGAAATCTGTCGGGGTAATACCATGCCAGGGTGCATGCCGAAGCGGTGGATACACGTAGTCCCACGATCCAGGGTCATTGACAACAATCATCCCCGCGATGGTTAAGCCCCGAAGGATATCGAGGGAGATAAGACGTTGAGATTGATTCATTCGATTAACCGTTCATAGTGAGTTTCCCGTTGCTAAAAGTTTTCATCCATCCATCGGCTAATTTTCTGGTTAGCAGCTTTCATCAAAGCAATATTATCTTGATCAGGATTTTCGAATTCATCCAACAGTCCATAACGCCTGGCTTTATTTCTCTGATAAGCGCCACACAAATGCATGCCTATACAGCCAGGATTTTGAAATAATTGGTCCACGGTATCGGCATACCACTCGCCGTTATTACGCGTAAACTCTCCTGGTTGGGTCTGCCATTTCATTTTAGCAGCGTCAGCAAGCAAAACCGGCTTCCCGGTTTCTTTATGCCAATAATCAAGATGATTTACAGGATCCCGAAAATCCTGAAAAGACAATATATCTACATAGGGCAAGGCCGCTTTCACTACTTCCATCGAAATAGGTGCATTCGCTTCATAACGATCACCAAAGATCAGGTGATTTTTGTCATATCGCCGGATAGCATCGTGGGTGGTTTTATAGTAGCGCTCAGCCAAGCCGAATAACTCTTTCCGCCCCGACTCAGTCTTTAATCTTTCAGGATCAAAAATAGGCCCTCTCCATGCATTTTGTGGACGATTGTGTATCCAAGTAGGGCAGTCGCTATAAAAATACCCAACCAGGTTTGGGTCTTCACTCATTTCAGCACAATGCGAACGCGCAACATATTCACACCACTCTTCCCACTCGGTACCGTAAAAATCAAAATGGCGAGTGTGCTGCTCCCACTGGTGAGACTCCGTAAAGGGAAGCATATGGCAATAAGGCATATCTAGCGCCTTGTATTCCTCGAACGTAAACGAGCGGGAATGCCTCCACTGCCTCACTGTCACTTCCTGCTCCCAACCTACTGTATTAAACCCCCATTCATTGAGATTTTTAGCGACAGACTCTTTCAACCATGTAGTTGTACTTCCTTTATATTTATCCCGCCAAATATGGATATTTTCAGGATACCGTAAACTCGCAGGGTCGATATGATTTAACCCAAGGCTAAAAAATGGCTTGTCATCAGGAGTAATCAACCACCAATGATCCTCTCGATTGGCGACTGTAAAATAACCCGTTGACCTCTTGTAAGAAATGTGCTGACCTCTTAAAGGCCATGCAAGAGCTATCGCTCCAAGCGACCCTGTAGCCCACATAAATGATCGTCGATTCATGAGTCTAATTTTTACTATTTACGCATTCCCTCTGTAGGGAGATTGCACGGCCGACTTTGTCAGCATAAATCCTCCATCAACGGGCAACACGACGCCTGTTATATAATCTGCCATAGAGGATGCAAGGTAACAACAGGCATGTCCAATTGCCGCCGCTGAGCCAGCTCTCCCTAAAGGTATATCAGCGGGTTCTTTCAGCTTGCCTTCTGCTACAAGGAGCGGTGCCGACCATGAATAATTCAGCCAGCCTGCAACCACTACATTAACTCGGATACCATACTGTGCAAGATCAACAGCTGCCATCGACGCTATTACTTCCAGGGAAGCTAGCGACGACCCCACCAGGTTGGTCTCAACCATCGGCATCTTGCTGACTACGGATGAAAGAAAAAGTATCACCCCACTCTCCCCAAGCTCGATGAGACGCTTTGCCGCCAATTGAGCCGAATAAGTTGCTTGTTCGAAGTTGATTCGATACGCACTTTCAATGTCAGAAATGCTAGAGCCAAGAAAAGAACGATGTTGAAACCACCCTGGACAGATCACTGCAGTATGAAAGGCATACCTGGCAAGGGTCGATGCAAGCTCAATGGGGTCGTCCAATGATGTTTCTACATATGCACCGTCCGGATACCCGCTGAGCAAATTGGGATCTGACGTTGAGTTATAAACAACAAGAATTTCTGCACCAGCTTCTTCAAATACAGTCGCGACTTCGGAGGCAAGATCACTCAGTCCCCCAATCATTAATACGGTTTGATTGGACAAATCGAACATGGTAATGGATCAATAACTGTATTTGCTGATACTGAGTCCCCCATCAACAGGGAGGTAAGCCCCGGTTGTGTAAGCTGCTTCCTTCGATACAAAATAGGCCACTGCTGTGGCCATTTCCTCTGTCGTACCAGCTCGTCTAAACGGGATGGCTTCCTTTTGGCTTTGAACAGCAGCTTCCGTTTGCAACTCAGGAGACGTATCGTTCATCTGGGTTTGCACCCAGCCAGGGCCAATATGGTTGACAGTGATATTGTGTGACGCCAATTCGAGAGCCAGAGAACCAACAAAAATGTGCATGGCGTGCTTAGTGGCACCATATACCGGTGTTACAGGAAAATGGAAATAGGTTTGTACAGATGATGTTATAACGATCCGTCCTCCATTCCCCTGTTCGATCATCTGGTTTGCAGCTGCTTTACAGACCAGCATGTTGCCCTTGACGTTGATGTCCACAAGTGCACGCAATGTTGCCGGCTTTATGTCTAGAAAGGACTCCCAGCGAATCATTCCAGCATTGCTGCATACTATATCAAGCCGGCCAAAAGCCTGAACACCTGTCTTAATCATCTGGTCTACTTGATCTGGACGGGTCAAATCTGCAGGCGCCATCACCACACCAGAACCCAGGGCCTTCAATTGATCAACTCTAGCAGCAAGTTCATCACGCCTAGAGGGTATGTCATTAATCACCAGAGAGGCACCTTCAGATGCCAGCTTACAAGCAATCCCCCACCCTATACTACGCTCACTCGCAGAGCCAGTAACTAAGGCCACTTTATTTTCCAGGTGCATAAGATTTCTCGGTTTGTAACCGAACCTAAGCAATTGCCGGTTAATCAACAAGAACTCTACGCTCCCCTTCCCATAAAGGGTTTTATGGCCCCAGCCCTTCATTCATATCGGAGTGTTTTAATTGGATTTGTGAGCGCTAATTTTACTGTAATCATACTTACCGTCAACCAGGTTAGCAATAATGCCGAAAAGCCGGCTATCAGTAATACTCCAACAGATATGTTGATTTGATAGGCAAAGACTTCGAGCCACCTGTTTAACATTATAAACGAAATAGGCGCTGCTATGCAGAATGCTATGGATACCAACTTTGAGTATTCGTTGCCCAACAGATAAACTAGCCAGGTAACAGGTGCACCTAACACTTTTCTTACACCGATTTCTTTTTTGCGTTGTGAAGTGGATATAGCTGCTAAACCTAATAGCCCCAGGCAGGATACAAGAATAGCAATGGTAGTAAATAGTGCAAAAATACGAGCCGTCTTCTCCTCCTCGACGTAAGCCCTATTAAATTGCTCATCCAAAAAATAATAGCTAAATGGCTGTGGCGGACCATAAACCTCCCATTTGTCTAACAAAAACGGCAGAATTGAAGGCAATTCAGAGAGATCTACTTTTAATAGCACTTTATTGTATGCAGAAGGGAATACCTGCAAAACAAGTGGACCAATCTCATTATGTAAAGATGCATAGTTAAAATCTTTAACAACACCCACTATCGGCCCAGTTTTGAACACTTCCCAGCCATTTGAACCAGGCAGATAAAATTGTAATTGTTTACCAATTGGATCATCCCAAACATCCCCCATTTCGGCTGAAATCAAATCAAGCGCAGTTTCGTTTATGAGAAATCCACTTGTATCTGAGCTAATCTCACTCGAGAACAAACGGCCCTCAACGGCTTGGAGCTCTAGTAACTCAGCATATTCAGTATCTATAAAATAGGTGTCGAAACCTAAAAGATTTTCATCGTCTGTCCACCCTTCAGGCCGATAGATAAAATCGCTCACTTGTTGGCCTGGTATATCGTTTGCAACTGCAATATCCAGTATGCCCGGATGGCTCCCAAACTCTTGTTTCACTATTTTATGGCGTTGCTCAAGAAGCTCACCGTATTCCAGGATGATTGTCTGCCTCTCATCAAAACCCAGGTCAGCAGATTGAACGTATTTCATCTGCTGAAATACAACAATAGTCGCCACCAGTAAACAAATTGCAGCAGTGAACTGAAATACAACAAGCCCTTTCCTGAACCACCCGCCCACTGCCTGAATTGAAACTTTGCCGTTCAAACTTTTGATGGGACTAAATGATGACACAAAAAATGCAGAATAGCTTCCTGCTAATAATCCTAGAACGAGGATAACTCCAAAAAGCAGCAGTGAAATTGCAATTCCATCGGTATTTACTGCGCTCACAATGGTAAGAATAGCTCCATCAAGAATATCTAATCCTGCGTATTGCAAAACAGGTACCAATGCAAACGCAATACATATACCAAGCACGAGGGCAATGGCTACAGTAAGCACCGATTCGCTAAGAAACTGTCCAATGACCTCACTACGATTTGCACCTAGTACTCTTCTCACTCCTATTTCTCGTTCCCTGTTAATTGATTGGGCAGTACTGATGTTAACATAGTTGATACCAGCAATAACTAGAATCAGAACTGCAATGACGCCCAATATATAGATAGCTGTTATGCTACCCTGGGCTGAGATGTCATGCGTCAGATGAGCTGAGTGGAGGCGAATGTCTAACAAGGGTTGTATAAAAAACTGAGTGCTGTTTTCTCCTACGTGCTGCTCAAGAAAAGAAGGCAAAATACGCTGAATGTCTTCAGGTCGCACTCCTGGAGAGAGAAGAGCGTACGTAAATAGCCAGTTCGTATTCCAATTATTTATTCGCTGGGATCTGTTGGTTATATAATCAATAGGAGCGATCACTTGTGCGGCAAAGTGAGACTGAGCCGGAGAGTCCTCTATAATAGCTCGAACAGTAAACGTAGATGCCTCATCAAGATAGAGGGTTAGTGTTTGGCCGATAACTTCTGATGTGCCGAAATAACGAAGAGCCAGGCTTTCAGTGAGCACAATAGAGTCAGGCGACTTTAGGGCAGACGTCGTTTCACCCTGTATAACGGTTGCTCTGAATAGATCGAAGTAACTTGAGTCGACAAAATGAATAGCTTCTTGAAATGTATTCTTAGACTCAGTTTCAATCGCAACCAGGTCTTCTTGTACTATTCGGAGTGATTGTTCAATGCCAACCAACTCTCGCTCCATGGCAGGCCCCATGGGGGCAGCTGTCAGTCCAGAAGAAGAACGAATTAAACGAACAATACGGTCAGCATGCTCATGATGCTTGTCGTAGCTTAACTCATTATAAATATATAGAAGAATTAAAAGGCTACATGCTAATCCAAATGCGAGGCCCAAAATATTGATGAACGAGAACGCAGCTCGGCGGCGCAAATTACGGAGGGCAATCTTGAGAAAGTTTGAGAGCATAGATCAAGAAGGAGTTTTACATCTTTAGTGCTATAAAACTAGCACATAGATTAATAACATGCCATTCTGATCAAAAATTGTCCTAAAATGACAATTATGTGGCACCAAATGCGTGGATCTACCCTCATTGAGTAAACTAATTTTTTGGTTAGTAAATGATTTTATAAACCAAAAAGAAATTCCCGATGGCTGAGTATAATCACAAGACAACATCAATCGGCACCCTCCCTGTTCTACCTGTAGCTGATGTACAAAAGACCTTGCTCTTTTATAAAGAGAAACTTGACTTCAACGAATTATTTAATCAACCTGGTGAAAACGGAGTGATAATAAATGCACAGGTCCACAAAGAAGGCTGTCACTTGATGTTAAACTTCAATCCTTCTGATGCCGGGAAGAATGGTGGGGGCATCTATTTGTGGATCAGAATTGAAAACACTGACATTGACTCATATTACAAGAACCTGGTAGAGAGAGGTGTTACTATCGTGGATGAAATTCAAGATCAATTTTGGGGAGATCGATCGTTCACTATTAAGGATTGCAATGGATACTATCTGGCGTTTAACAAATCGCTATAAACAAACATCCTGATTGTAATAAACGCGTTGATATAGGAGGCCTCTATCAACGTAGTTCAAGCCCCTCCCCCACAATCATCTGCCGAGGCGTTTTTCCATGCCAACGCTTAAAGGCTCTAATAAATGAAGCAGTATCTGAGTAGCCAATAAGCTGCCCTACCTCATCTACTGTTCGATCAGAATCTTCCATCAATCTATCGCATAGCTTTCGCCTGACTTGATCAACAAGATCTTTGTAGGTAGCACTCGTTTCCTTTTTTAACTTTCGCTGCAGAGAGCGTGGACTGAGATGCAATGCATTCGCAACTTGATCCAATGTTGGCGGGCGAGGAGCCATCATGTCTAGGATGAGTTGCTGCGTCCGGGCCATATAGTTGTTATTTTCGATGAAAGACGCTTTCAGTTCACGCGCGTACTCTTCCAAAGTGACGAGTAGCCGTCCGTCTTTTGTCGTAATTTGATTTGTGCCTAATTGCTTAGGGAATCCGATTCGATTAAACGGCTCCTCGAACGCAATATCACAATCGAAGATCTGAACGTACTCCTGTATATTTGCTGCTCTTCTATACGTGACTGACAGAAAAGCAGGTGAAATAGGTTGCCCCGTTAACTGCCGCACAGAGTTGAATGCAGAAACCAGTGTTATATTTAGGCAATCCTTTACAACCCGGGCCGGCTCTAAAAGCCATTCTTGTTTCGGAGTAAACTCCAGATAAATATGATCATCGCTTTCTCCAATCTCTGTGGTAAGCACATCAGCTATTAAAGCACTGTACTTTACACCCCTCTCAAGGGCCTCATAGAGCGTTGGACTGCTCTGCATAATCATAGAGGTCGTCCTTAGAGCAGTTGCCCCAAATGCGGCTCCCATATGCAGGCCCACATCATCGTCATTGACCAACTCCATAGCCCTCTCCCAAATTGTACTCATCTTGCCTGAAGGAATACGAATGTCTTCTCGATTGAGATATTGAGAACTCAACCCAAGATGCTCATATAAACTATTCACATCATGGCCCTGGTTGCGAACATATTCAATCAGATTGCAGGCAAATTTAGTAGAAAAGGTTGCGCTCACAGTTAAAGGGATCTAGTTTTGCCCGAAGCTATTTGTTCAATTTGGATATGTGTGTTGATTTATGCTAAATATACAATGTAAAATTGATTTCAGTCCGATCCACAAACACACCTTTGTGCCTTTTTTATAGAATCATGAGTACTAAAGCCATCTAGTGTTAATAAATGAAATACCTTCGGCGTAGTACCTCTATATATCTGTTAGCTCCTCTTTTTCTTGTTCTGCTTAGTTCATGTGACAATAGCTTCAACTCTCATGTATCCCGCGAAGATACTACGATTCTCATCACAGATATATCGATCGTTAATTTATCAGACAATGAAGTAATACCTCCCAAGGACATTTTGATAACTGGTGATAAAATCACCGAAATAGCTGAGCCAGGAAGTATCTCTCAAGCCGGAACAGATACACTTATTTCGGGAGAAGGCCTATTCATTATTCCAGGGCTTATTGATGTTCATGCACACATAGGTAACGGTGGGATTGGACACCAAACGGCTAAAGACAGAGAAGAAGCGATGTCCCAGTTCGTACACTATGGAGTTACATCAATCTTTGTGCCCGGTGGTGGTGGCGGCAACGATCACTACCTCAGCGAATGGAAATCCCGATGCAGTTCTGCTGAACTTTTGTGCCCGGAGGTTTATGGTTCAGGTGCACTAATTACGGCCCCAGGCAGTCATCCAATAGCAACCATCTGGAATTTCACTGGAGAAATACATGAAGACATACTCTATCAACGAGGTGCTGTCGCCATCGATAATAATACGCACATAGACTCGCTCATTCAGAGCAAGGTTAATCTGGGTGTTGATGGCATTAAGATCATTATAGAAGACTGGGCAGGTGAGGTCCCTCGCCTTTCTAATGAACTTATTGATCGTGTGGTTCAAGCTTCTCACAACCATGGATTACGCGTGTTTGCTCACGTAAGTATGCCCAATCATATCGCTGATGCAATTGCCTATGGTGTAGATGGTATAATGCATTCAGTTGAAGATAGGATACCTGATACAACTCTTATAGAAATGGCGCAAAGAGAAACGTACTTTGTTGCAACCCTATCTTTATACGACGGATTTATTGACCGTGCACTGGGAAGCAATGAAGAAGAGAAATATGCAATTGCGGGCGTGGCTCAAAGTGCCCTCACCAGTTTAAAGGACTTTCATTTCAGCCCATTTAGGAGCGAAGAAGAAGCGTTGGAAGTGAAAGATATAATCAATGAAAACTTACATCGTGCCAGTGAGATAGGCGTTCCTTTGGCCTTAGGTACAGATGTTAATAATCCTTCTGTATTTCCTGGCTATTCAGTACACGAAGAAATGGCTCTCATGGTTGAAGCCGGATTATCACCAGCCACTGCACTTGAAGCCGCAACGACAGGTGGCGCAACGTTTTTAGGGGAGGATCATATCCTGGGGCGAATTGAATCAGGATATGAAGCAGATCTTTTAATATTAAAAAGCAATCCTCTCGAAAATATCTTACATACACGTACCCTTCACCTAGTCATACTCAACGGGAATATTGTTGAAGACGTAGTGAGCCATTGACCTCTTAGTCTCAAACACTGCTTCCACACGGATCAGTCATACTTCAGCATCTGAGTAGGATTGATCAAAGACACCTTGATTGTTTGCACAATGAACATTGAGGATGCAAACAGAAGGACAATTCCCATGGCGCCAATAAACGTCCACCCTGAGATCGGAGTGCGGTATGCAAAATTCTGCAGCCACCAATCCATAATGGTGTAAGCTAAAGGTAAAGCTATAATCATGGAGAGCAGAATCAGTCCACCATATTGCCTCGACAAAAAATGAAGGTTATCAATCGCTGATGCACCAAGAATTTTACGGATACCAATCTCTCTCGTACGTTGCTCGGCAAAAAAGGCGAGCAGCCCAAATAACCCAATATGAGTAATGATTAGGGCCAGGATAGTGACCGACTTTAATATGTTGCTCAGCCTCTCTTCCTGTGCATACATCCTGTTTATATCCTCATCCAGAAAATAAAAGTCCAATGGTGAATCAGGACTTAGCTCATTCCATGTAGCGTTTATATAATCTAATGAGCCAGCAATATCTCCAGGACTCATTCTAACAATGATTCTTGAACCAAAGTTAATTCCACTAGATAAAACAAGCGGCTTGACTTCGGCATACAGCGACTCGTAATGCACATCCTTGATGACTCCAATCACGCGTTTACTCTCTTCTTGGCCATTCCTAACCTGAACCAGTTCTCTGCCAATAACCTCTTGTTGCCACCCCAATTCTTCTGCTGCGCGCTCGTTTATGATAACAGTCCGTTCTGAACTCCCGTCAAAATCCTTTCCTTCAATCAATTCGAACTGTAATGTGCTGAGAAAATCCTTCTCGACCCGTAAATAGTGCATTTGTAATGGAACGGGAGTCGCGTCGTGTGAATCGTGAAAGAGGCTGCTTCTAAGTTGCCTTCCTCCTGGAACTCTGGCTGTGACCGTCACGCCTAAAATCTCCGGATTCTTTTGCAGTTCGTTTTTGAGTAGATCAAAGGATATATCATTGGCTCCAGCAATCACAATCAATTGTTCTTTATTAAAGCCAAGCCCCTTCGTTTTGACATAATCCACTTGATTGAGAATCCCCCATAGAACCACGAGCAGTATGGTAGAAACCGCAAACTGAAAAACAATCAAACCCTGGCCAAACGACACCTTTCTAACATTAAAAGCAGCCACCTTGCGTTGTATGGCCTTGACAGGGTCAAACTGCGAAATGACAAATGCTGGATAACTGCCCGCCAGAAATCCGGTAAGAATCCACAACACAACAAGAGAGCTTATTATTTCACCACTCAATAAGTCGATAGACAGAGGTTTGCCAAAAATATGACTAAAATAGGGCAATGCCGATTTCGCGATGACCAATGCAAGTAATATGGCCACTAAACTCAGCACGAAGGCTTCGCTAAGAAATTGTCCCACAAGTTGAGATTTCTTTGCTCCCATCGCCTTCCTGACCCCTACCTCCTTAGCCCTTTTAACGGACTGTGCCGCAGCTAAATTCACAAAGTTGACGCAGGCAATAAGTAGCACCAAAAATCCGATTACAGCGAATATATAAGAATAAATGATCTGGCCATTTACATCTAACTCTCCAATAAGGTGTGAGTGAAAATGAATGTCATATAAGGGTTGAAGCGAAAATCGAATGGATTGCTGAGCCTCTTCCGGCAAATAGCTACTTACGAATTCCGGAAACTTACTCTCTAATGTCTCTGCACTTTTTATATCGGAAAGCATCAAGTAGGTCCATGCACCCAGCGTCCCCGATTCCCATACATTCTTTGCACCAATCCAGCCATTAATGGGAGATTCAAAAGGCGTAAGGAAATCAAATTGAAAATGAGAATTTGCCGGAGGGTTTTGAACCACTCCAGTCACAACCAATTCACTTGACCGATTTAACAAGCGCGCAGTAATCCGTTGCCCAATCGGATTTTCATTACCAAAGTATTTTTGAGCAGCACGCTCTGTTATAACTACATGATCAAGACCTGACAATGCCGCTTCAGATGTACCTGCGACAAACTTATATGTAAAAACATCAAAGACATTTTCGTCAGCAAAGAAAAAGAGGTCCTCTATAAATAGATGGTCTTCGAACCCAACACTGGCACCGTTTGTAGCCCGCAACAACCGTGTACTTTGGGCAATTTCTGGATAAACACGTGCAAGCTCAGGACCCGCTGGAAATGGCGAATTTGCAGTTTGCTCAACCACCTCACCAATCTTCCTCTCAGAAACTAATCTAAATATCCGTTCACCCTGATCATGATGACGATCGTAACTGAATTCAAATCGCAGGTACACAAAAACCAGAATGCAACAGCTGATACCTAACGCCAACCCCAACACATTTATCAGAGAGTAAATCCTGTGCTTACGAATATTCCTAAGGGCTACTGTGATATAGTTTTTAACCACGTCGTACGTATGTTCAAAGATGGACGTCAAAAGAGATGCAGCTGGCTATTTCAATAGACGTGCCATAGCAACAAATAAGATCATAAAGCCTATTCAGGCCAAGAGACGTTTAATTGTTGTTCGCATGCGATACATAGTCCGTCCGATTTCGAACACTCTTTTTATCGACACTCGGCGAAGTCCCAAACTTACGGGAGTACTCCCTGCTGAATTGTGTTGGACTCTGGTAGCCTACATTAAATGCTACCTCAGAAACAGAATATTCAAAGTCCATGAGCAATCGGCGAGCCTCCAGAAGCCGGATCTCTTTCTGGTATTGTAAAGGAGTAGTTGAGGTGATCGTTTTGAAGTATTCATAGAAGGAAGAAGAACTCATCATTGCGATTTCAGCCAACTCCGCAACCGTAAATGCCTTTGAATACTCTTTCTTGATAAACGAAAGGACCTTAGAAATGCGGCTTGCAGGACTCCCTTGTTGAAGCAAATGCCGAAGCATGGCACCGTGCGGAGCCATAAGAAGTCTGAAGTAGATTTCCTTTACTATCAAGGGAGCTATAACCTTCGCCTCGACAGGCTGATCTACAAGTGCAAAGAGACGCTCCAATGCATCTACGATGTGTGTGTCTGCTTTACCGACATTCAAGGTCTCCCCCTTATCTTGCTTGATATCCACTTCACCTATTTCATTGACGAGGCCACGCATTAGCTGTATATCAGCCGGCAGAGAAAGAGCGAGATACGGTGCATCATTGCTCGCCTCTACAATACGCGAAATCATGGGAATATCATGACTCACAATCAGGGTCTCCCCGGTAGTGAACACAACGCGTTTTTCTCCCACATGCACTTCCTTGCTTCCCTGGAGGACCAGGCAGAAAGTGGGCTTGTATAAACAGGGCCTGAGAGATGAGGCTTTTCGGCTTCTGTATACAGACAATCCCGCAACACCGGTGTCATAAGGTTCGTCATCAATGCCTTGAATATCAGCATATGAACTAACGCGAGAGATAAACCCGGGTCCTATCATTGGTTTTAAGGTTTTTAATTTCTTCCTCTGGATAATAAATTCACTGCCTCCAAAAGATCCAGGGACCCGGAGGATTAGGCAGCATTTCCGGAGGATATGGCATACCCTCATGGAGGCGTTCACGTATGTTTGTGATACCTCGAAGTATTACTCATTGAAATCTAACTAAAATGTCTGATAAAATAGCTCTAATTACTGGCGGCAGCCGTGGACTAGGACGGAGTACAGCGCTCCATTTAGCATCAAAGGGAGTGGGTGTAATAATCACCTACTTGAAAAATGCAGAAGCAGCAGAATCTGTTGTGAACCAGATTGAAAATAATGGAGGCCAGGCTGCAGCTATCCAGCTTGATATAGCAGATGTATCACAATTTGAAGCCTTTGCGGCTCGCTTCAAAGAAACGCTAGACCAGAAATGGAACCGCAACTCCTTCCATTTTCTTGTAAACAATGCGGGTACAGGAGCCCACAGCTCTTTCGCTGAGACAACGGAGGCAGCATTCGACAAAATGATGAATGAGCACGTGAAGGGTGTGTTTTTCCTCACACAACAGCTTCTCGGAATCATTGAGGACGGCGGTAAAATTCTGAATCTCTCAAGCGGTCTCACCCGATTTTCCATTGCGGGGTATGCTGCCTATGCATCGGCCAAAGCTGCAGCCGAAATGTTAACACGCTACCTCGCCTTGGAGCTAGGTCCACGCGGCATCGCAGTAAATACCATCGCGCCAGGCGCAATCGAAACAGACTTTGGCGGAGGTGCTGTGCGGGACAACAAGGACCTGAATCAATACCTCGCTTCCAATACAGCGATGGGCCGGGTTGGACTACCTGATGACATCGGCGGCATGATTACCAGTTTTTTGGTTGGCGACAACCAGTGGGTAACTGCTCAGCGTATCGAAGCTTCTGGGGGATATAGTCTTTAATTATCCAATTGAAATGTATGCTTAGCTGAGTTAAGTCCGAAAACTTAATTCAAGAAAAGAAGATAATGAAAGGGCGCTCATTGAGCGCCCTTTTAATGTATTGCTGAATAAACTTGAATAGACTTGGCTTTAGAATGAATAGCTTCTCTGAGCTGATCGTTGTTACTTTGCCAAAGAGATTCATTCACAGTCAAATGCAGCTGAAATGTACGGCCTTAAGAACAACTCCTCTATTGCACTCAGTATATTTATTATTGCCCTGTTAGGTCTGTCCTGTACTCAAAGAACTACCGTTGAGCATACAGAAGAAGAATGGACAGAAATAGACAAGTTATTTGAAAAATGGGATACTGCTCAATCTCCAGGAGCAGCGATAGGCATTATTGAAGAGGGCAAATTGATTTATACCAAAGGATACGGAAGCGCAAACCTAGATTACCAACAACCAATCACCCCTGACTCTCGCTTCTACATTGCCTCCATTGCAAAGCAATTCACAGCAGCTTGTATAGCCTTATTATCATTAGAGGGAAAGTTGAATCTTGAAGATGACATTCGAATGTATTTCCCAGAAATACCCGATTATGGAAGCAAAATTACAATCGACCACTTAATACGACACACAAGTGGCTTGAGAGATTACTTATCGCTGATGTATTTATCAGGAAAATCCTTTGAGGATTACTTTAACAATCAGGACGGAGTAGCGATGATCGCAAGGCAAAAGGCCTTAAATTTTTCACCCAATGAAGAGTATTTGTATTCCAATTCAGGATATATCCTTCTTGCCGAACTCGTTCAAAGAGTAAGCGGGGTGACGATTCGAGAATATGCCGGCATGCATATCTTTAAACCCTTAGGCATGAACAATACGTTCTTCAATGACGACCATGCCCAGGTGACAGAGAACAGGGTGGTGAGTTATCGAAAAGAAGGAGGCAATACATTCAAGCGATTCGTCCAAAACTTTGATGGACATGGGGATGGAGGCATGATTTCGACCATTCATGATCTGTATCTCTGGGATCAGAATTTTTATCACAAGAAAGTCGGAGGTGAGGAATTTATAGATTTAATGCTAAGCCTCAAAGAGCTCAACAATGGCTATTTATCCACATACGCCTTTGGACTCGAACATGGAAATTACAAAGGGTTAGACATTGTAGTACATGGAGGTAATTTTCTGGGATTCAACCACCACTTTACCCGGTTCCCCGAGCACCAGTTCTCGGTGATTGTTCTATCCAATACGCGTGACATTGACCCATACTTTGTAACGGATCGAATATCTGACATCTTTTTATCGGATGAGTATAGCTTCTCCACAGCAATGGAAAATATGGAACCTCAACCGTATACCTCTATCGAAATGACCAACGAAGAACTGGAGATGTATAGCGGCTCTTACTGGAATTTCAAGGAGAGTTTTTCTAGGGCGATATACGTAAAAAATGATACACTTCGAATTGATCGTGGGATGAATAACGTAAGCGCACTCGTGCCGATAGCTCAAGACACATTCAGAATGGCAGTAGGAGGCAATGTAACTGTTACATTCGAAGCCACAGAAGCAAAGTCTCACAATATGACGATAAACATTAATGATGATCGTTTTTTTGAGTTCAACCAGTACAAACCCGCTTCTTATTCCAGTGAAGAACTATCACGTCTCAGCGGATCATACTACAGCGAAGAGCTCGATTGTACCTATGAGTTGAAGATGAAAGACGGCGTATTATGGATATATATTAACAACAAAGCAATCTCAGGGCTCAACCCTATAATGGCAAATCTTTTCATGAACGATTTTACAGGAATAATCTCATTCAATGAAGAAAATCCTGATGAGTTTGTCATCCAATCGAACCGGGTAAGAGGTATCGCGTTTTCAAAGCTGCCCTAACTAAGTTGCTACGCCAGGATTACTTCTGGTAGCCTCCTCCATGAGCACAAACTATGATGCGGTCATAATTGGATCCGGCCCGAATGGGTTAAGCGCAGGCATCGCACTTGCCCGTACTGGACTATCTGTCCTCATACTTGAAGCGGCCGATACCGTTGGGGGCGGGATGCGCACCGCTGAACTCACGCTAGAGGGCTACCATCACGACATCTGCTCGGCCGTTCACCCGATGGGATACCTCTCCCCCTATTTCAAGCAACTGAACCTGGAGAACTATGGCCTGGAATGGATCTTTCCAGAGGTATCCGTTGCACATCCACTGGATGATGAGCCTGCAGTTCTCTTGGAAAAATCTGTTGAAGCAACAGCGAGTAACCTTGGGGCTGATAGGAAACGCTATAGACGTATCATGCAGCCTTTTGCCAATCGGGTTGACGATCTTTTCCAGGACATGCTCGGCCCATTAGGCATCCCCAACTCTCCTATCCTATTTACTCAATTCGGGGCTCAGGCCCTATTGCCTGCTTCGTTGTATGCGCGTATGATCTTCAAGGAGAAGAGAGCAAAGGCACTTTTCGCTGGCTGCGCCGCTCATAGCATTCTACCTTTTGATAAACTGTTTACAACTGCTCTCGGATTGATCTTCCTGGCATCGGGGCATGGTGTTGATTGGCCCTTCCCAAAAGGTGGCTCTCAATCACTGGCCAACGCGTTGCACGATTGTTTTGTAGACGCAGGTGGCGCCGTCCAATTATCAACTAAAATCGATCACTTCGACCAACTCCCAACAGCAAGAGCCTATTTATTTGATACAGACCCCTGGCAACTGGCCAGTATTGCTGAGAATGAATTACCTGAACGATACAAAAAGCGATTGCGACGATACAACTTCGGCCCAGGCGTTTTTAAAATCGATTTAGCATTGAGCGAACCGATACCCTGGACGGACCCCAACTGCCTAAAAGCATCAACCGTCCACGTTGGAGGTACCTTCGAAGAAATCGAGGCCTCCGAGAAGGTCATCTGGAACGGGCGCCATAGCGATACCCCCTATGTCTTAATTGCACAGCAAAGTCAATTTGATGACACGCGTGCCCCTTCAGACAAACATACCTGTTGGGCATACTGCCATGTACCTAACGGATCTAACCGGAACATGAGCCAGGTCATCAAAAACCAGATCGAACGATTTGCTCCAGGATTTCAAGACACCATCCTGCATGAGTACAAGATGGATCCTGCTGCATTCCAATCCTACAACCCTAATTATATTGGCGGAGCAGTAACAGGTGGTGCGGCCGACATATCACAACTCTTCACCAGACCAGCTGTACGCATAGATCCATATAGTACGCCCAATAATAAAATCTATATCTGCTCAGCATCTACCCCACCCGGAGGAGGCGTCCATGGAATGAATGGGTACTATGCTGCTCAGAGTGTATTGCGAACATTGAAATAGCTACATTTGGAGAACAATTATTCCCCCACTTGGGCAACTCAGCTAATCCACCCCAATCTCCACCAATTATCTGAATTTTAATTTATATTGCAACGTCGCACCGCTATATGTTCTCCACCAGTATTGGACGTTGAAGCCCGAGCATCGATTTATGATTTTGCCCCCTTTCGGACGACATTTTCACCTTTTCATAGCATTCTCTCTTCTTTTTGTGGGCTGCAATCAACCTACGCCTCGCTCATCTTCTAACACCGAACCACAACAAAAGCAGGTACCCTCCCTCAAAGACGCAACAGAAGAAGCCGGCCTTTCAGATTTCATGCATGACAATGGCGCTAGAGGTCAAATGTATTTCCCAGAACAGATGGGTTCAGGAGGTGGATTCATCGATTACAATGGAGATGGCTGGCTGGATATTCTATTGGTAGGTGGTGGTTTGTTAGATCCCGAGCCTTCCACCCAAATCGAAGCATTGAGGTTGTATAAAAACAACCAGGATGGCACGTTCACAGAGGTAACAGAGGATTCTGGGCTTTCAGGGTATCAAGCATATGGTAAAGGGATCACCGTTGCAGATTATGACAACGATGGGGATGAGGACTTCTTTTTTACGACGTTGCATAAAAACGACCTCTTCCGAAATGATGCCGGCGTCTTTGCTAGCGTAGGTGAAGAAGCGGGAGTCTCTGGTGAAACCTTGTGGAGCAGCTCTGCCTTGTTTTTTGATGCCGATCTTGATGGCGACCTTGATCTCTATGTTGCCAACTATGCGGCCTGGTCTCCTGATATCGACATCTTTTGCTCAATCCAGGGCATTGTTTTACTGGATACGAGAGGTGCAAAAGATCTCGAAAAATCATATGGCCAAAAAGTATACTGTGCCCCAAATGAATACACTGGTGTTTCAAGTTACTTCTATCGAAACAACGGCGATGGATCATTCAATGATGAAACGCTGGAAGCCGGTTTTTATCAAACTGAAGGTAAGTCCCTAGGAGTAGCTGAGTTTGACTACAACAGGGATGGATGGCCCGATCTTGTAGTTACGAACGACGCAGAGCCTGACTTGCTTTACAAGAATAATGGAGACGGGACATTTACCGAAACCGGTAAACGCAGCGGGATAGCTTTTGACGAGTTGGGCCATGCGCGTGCAGGAATGGGCATTGACGTGGGAGTAGTTGATGACAGTGGCCTGGAATCTATCTTCATCGGCAATTTTTCTAGTGAGACGATTGGTGTTTATACGTACACAGGCAACGATATCTTCGAGGATCGAGCTGCTGCTTCTCGAATCGGTCCCCCGAGTTATTTAACGCTAACGTTTGGACTCATCCTATTCGATATTGAATACGATGGAGATCTCGACATGCTTGCTGCAAATGGTCACGTCTGGGCTGTGCGCCCAACCTTAGATGGTTCTACGTATCGGCAAAAACCGCAACTGTTTGTAAATAATGGTTCAGGCCAATTTACTGAAGCAACGCCATCTGCCGACAGTCCCCTCCTGAAAGAGATGGTTGCCCGGGGAGCCAGTTACGGCGACTTTGATCGAGATGGTGACCTTGATCTATTGGTAACGGAGAATAATGGCCCTGTACAGCTGTGGAAAAACGAACTTACGGATGCCAACTATTTAAGAGTCCATCTCCAGGGCATAGCGTCAAATAGTGAAGGCCTTGGAGCACAAGTCATCGCTGTTTTGGGAAATAAAAGAATGTACCAACGGATTCGGACTGGATCGAGTTACCTATCCCAATCTGAAAAGGTGGCCTCGTTTGGCCTGGGCAATCAAACTAGAGCTGACTCCCTAATCATTCACTGGCCAAGCGGCAAAATAGATGTGTTCACTAACCTGGAAGGCAACCAGGATTTGCTAGTAGTTGAAGGTGAGGACCACGTTCAGGTAATCGCTACTCCTTAAAATGCAGAAAAGCCTGAGCCAAAGCCCAGGCTTTTCTAACATTATCTTCCACTTCAGGAATAGACGCCGTTAACTCTATTTCAGCAGCATCATCTTACGTGTAATGGTCTCGCTGCCAGAACTCAGGCGATAGAGATACATACCACTCGGCAAGTTGCCTGCCTCAAATTGATAGGTATACTCCCCTTGAGCCACAACGCCATCTATCAATACCCTTACAGAACGGCCGAGAAGATCAAATACTTCAAGCGTTATGTGCTCAGCCGATTCCACCGTATAGGTAATGGACGTCGTTGGATTAAACGGATTCGGGAAATTCTGTTCGAGCGAGAACCGGCTCGGCAATTCCCCATCCTCCACGCTAACATTTGTAGGTGTTATCAAAGGTGTCGGTGAACCGGGTACGTACACACCTACATCACTTGTTTTTAATGCACGCAGAGCTTCAATGTGCATATCCCTGTTCGCATAGTAGGATTCTTTCGCCTCGGGGAACCAGTTCAAGTCGCCAACAGGTAATCCGTCACTACCCGCAGTTTGCAGAAACTCATTCATATAGCTTAGGTCAAACGCAGGCGGCCATCCCGTCAATTCAGGCAAACCGGATGTTTCGTTCCAGGATACTGCACCAGGGATTCGCCAATCTACCCATTCAGGCGAATCATCAACCCAGTAATCTACTGTAAACGCAAGAACGGCCTCAGCATTCCCTGGAGGCGTAGTGAATTCGGGATCGAATTCCGCATAGTTTGTCCCGATAGTATAATCGTCATCCATGGTAACAATGGAGTCTACATCAGCATGCTCCCACAAAAGGCCAGGCAAGATGGTGTCCTGCTGAGTGGCAAACCAATCCAATATCGCAGGTTCACGATAGAACAGGTTGTGGCCAAGATACAATGAGTTTTTATCCAGGCTATCAGCTACGTCAGCAAAGTAGTTCCAGGTTGTCCAGTGTGAATCATACGTATTATCACTGACATGGCGACCCAGGAAATCGTAGTTATAATAGATATTGTTAGCCTGAAGCATCTCATCCGCACGCTGTTCATGTCCAGCCTTGGTTGAGTTCAGGTATGTGTTATGGAGTTCATGGATGGTAGCATTAAAGAATGGACCACTATTCGTCAGCAAACGGCCCGAGTTTACAACCGTATTGTTTTCAATAGTGACATTCTCTCCTGCAACATCCATACGAATCGGAAACCCGCCCCATGGCGAATTACTTGTTCGCACGCCATTGATAAACACACAGTCAGTAACCGAAATGTCAATGTTTTGCGCCTGATTTCTTACCGCAAAGTTAGCCCAGTCTGAAAACACAACATTGTGCGCCATGTACAGGCTTCCCCCTGTATTGATGATAAATTCCCCTGCAATCTCTCCTGTGCTCACTAAACCACTCATGATGAGGTTTTTCAGAACGAGTGATCCGCCTTCTTGAAGCTCAAAAAACTGTCTTGCAGCCCCTTGTTCATCGGGGGTATTGACTAACATAGGTGGTGTAGCATCTTCAACGATCCATCCATTATCAGGACCAACAATCTCAACAGGAAAAGTTAAGTCTAGACGGCCATCGAACGCATAAGCAGCTCCCGGAGCGACAGAGTAGACTTCATGGGGATCTGCTGAAACCTGATCGTTAAGAATTTGCACGTTCACAAATTCGTTTGGATCTAACGCCAGTGTATCTTGGGCATTAGCTGTACTGACCATAATGGTACAGCACAATAGAAATAACAAGGTTCTCATGTAATCAACCTTCTTTTGGTGAGTGAAAGAGCAAGAATTGAGCTAGAACCGATAGCGTACACCTAAGTCGATCGTTCGTCCATAATAATCTGCCGACGAGAGCAACTCCAGAACACTCACAAACCGCCTATCCGAGCTGTTCGTGATATTGTTTAGGTTCATGTAAGCCTCAAATCCCTGCCAGGGCAGTTTTTGATAGAGGATTAAATCCCATCTTCGAAGAGCATCGGTGTATGAATCCAATTCTTCTCGAACTCCAGGACTGCCAAGTACATTATCCTGGTATAGGAAAGACAGCCTTGCAGAAAACCCTCGATAATCATAACCCAGTGTTGCATTTAGAATATGCCTGGGTTGATCGGGCATCCGGCCAGCACGAGTTGTATCCACTAAGGTGGTCCGCGCAAAGGGCCCTGTTCCTTCTCTAACAGTGGTCTGGAACGGGTACTCGGTATCAGAAATTATATTGGTGTAGTTGATACTAAAGACCAACCCGCGCAGGAAGGATTGCAGATACCAGAAATTGGTTTGCCATTCCAATTCGAACCCTTCAACAGTAGACGTCTCATCCAGATTGATCCACGTTGTAACACTGGTTGTTGTATTATCAGGTAAATCTAATCTGTTGTTAACACTCCCAGCGTCTCTCGTGCGAAAGCTAAACGGTACAATAAGATCGTCGATTTCCTTACGGAAAAACCCTGCGGTGAACAAGCCTATACGGTTCTCATAAAGGGACACATAGATATCATAATTCTCTGCCACAGCCGGCTCAAGAGCGGGATTGCCCAATGTCGTGAAGGGATTCCCAGAAAACGTGTTATAATAGATTACGGGTGAAAGGGCCCTATAATCCGGGTAAATAATACTCTTTGTCCTGGCTAGGCGAACGTCAAGCCACTCCGTTGGCTTAATACGAAGTTGCAATTGTGGAAACCATGTCTCACTACCGCTTGTAGATGCCAACTCATCATTCCTGAAATCTTCGAAATTCGGCCCAAACTTTTCAGTGAAGAATGCCGTGTAGTCCATATCGTACTTCTCATACCGGATACCAGGCAGAAGCATGAGATATTTGCCTACATTCAATTCTGTTGCTACATAGAAGGCAGAGAAGTCACGTGAGTAGTCGAAATCACGTTCAAAAGACTGCTGGTCCGCCAGAAAGTATGCACCGTTTTCTGATGCTAGCCTCTCGAAGTGCCTCATCATATCTATCGAGGGCGTGTAGAAAAAATCATTTACGCCTTCCTCTCCCGATAGAAAATTCCCTATATCATAGTCGGCGTCTTCAAAAAGAGAAGCCCGAATACCCAGGTTCTCGTCTATCCGCTCCAGTCCCAGGTCTACCCACAAAGACTCTCTCATTGCAGCAACAAAACGTTCCCCTTCAAAATTCCGGTCAGGCTGATTGAAACGCATGGTCTCATCGTTATCCCTGCTGTTGTAGGTATACCTTCCACCTAACTTTAGATCACCCGTTATTTTGTTTGTGATGTTGTAAGGAACGGTTACATTCAGAGCAGCATCTTGAGCTGATTCTCTGATGTCTCGCTCAAGCGTAAAAATCCGCTGTATCCGGAGCAGATTGTTCATCACGTCAACACTGTTCAAGAATTCACTGGGTGTTGCGGTTTCGTCAGCGGTCCTGCTAAATGCTACCTGGTTCTGCTCGGACCCAATATTCATTGTTAGGTCACCTGGCCTCACCTGCTTCGTAATTGAGTTGGAAAGCGAAAAATCCACTCTGATTCCGGAGAAATCAAACTCCCCTTGCAACGCATTGCTAATTACGGTATTACTCAACTCGCGCGAGGAAGCATTCCCAGAAAATTGATTTCCCAACAATTGAAGGGAATTCCGCACTTCGACCTGGTCTTCAGACAAGTTGCTGATAAAGTTATTCAAATACAGGGTACCAAAAGGCAGTTCGTAATCTAGAACAAGCCCCCCTCCTTTTCGCTGCCTATCGGTTATCCGATCCACGATAACGGTACTGACAAGATCGATGTCAGCCAACACGTCATCCGACTGCTCCTCGTTAATCCCGTATCCTGCACTCAGAATATCCGAATTTCGATTATAGTCATCGATGTATCCGGACAATTGCACACCTAGTCTGTTGCTCAAAAATCGATTGCTAATAAGGGCCGTGCTTTTCCAGTTACCGTAGGTTTCACCCAATGAACCATAACCATCCTGAACAGAAAAATTACCATGAAAGCCTTCTCGTGCTCTCCCAATTTTGAGATTCACCGTTCCTCCCACAGCATCCGCATCCATGTCTGCGGTCAATGCCTTTGTTACCTCAATTCCCGAAAGCACGTTTGGTGCTATCATGTTTAGGTCAACGCTTCGATCATCCCGATCGGTTGATTGCATGCGTACGCCATTAACCATCATCACGTTGTACTTCGGCGATAGACCACGGACGGCGACCTGCTGCCCCTCTCCTCCGCTTCTCACTAGAGATACACCCGGCAGGCGCGCCACAGACTCAGCCGCGTTTACATCTGGGATCTGCTGAATTTTATCTGCAGAAACAACATTCTTGATGGTCTCAGAAGAGATTTGCTGGTTGATGGCTGCAATTTGCCCTTCTGCCTGTGCCGTAACTACCACCTCACCGCCTTCAAGGGTGGCAAAATCCATCTCAATATTCACAACAAGGTCTTCATCGACAACATTGATCTCTATACGTGTATCCTGATAACCTATATATGTAGCTACCAGCACAAATTGGCCGGGTGGCACTCTCGATATGGTGTACTGCCCTTCTTCATTTGATGCAGTTCCAATAGTCGTTCCGTCCAGCAAGACATTTGCACCCGGAAGCGGGTCACCAGTAGCCTTATCTGTAACTACCCCAGAAATGGTGCTAACAAAATCACGATTGAACAGATGTTGCCACCAGGAAAGCTCCTTTTCATGATTTGAATCAAAAACATAAGGGCTTTCCCTTACGATTATAGTGCCATTATTCGAAAGGGATAACAGTAAATTTGTATTCCGAACAGACTCCTGTAATGCTTCAAAAACAGTAGCGTTTTTCAGCTTGAGGTCAATAGAACTATACAACGCTTTCGCATCCGCATCGAAGGAAATATCCAGCCCGGCTGTTTTAGCCAGGTGTGTTAAGAAGTCCTTCCGGGAAACTGCACCCAGGTTTAGATACACATTCTTATTGAGGGCAGCAGCATTTTTCTGGTACACACTTGATTCCAAGAACGCCGCTATCTCCGGTGTGGCAGCAGAAGACTGCTGTGCCTGCACGGAGCCTGTAAAGATGAGACATGAAACAAGCGCCAAAAACGCGATTCGTTGACAATTTCTCATGGGCCTTCAGGAATAAAAAACGTGACTGTATTTTCTTGAATCGAATAATCTAGATTCAAGGTTTTAGCTATCACAGAGATCACGGAATTGGGAGTGGGGTCCTCAAAAGAAGAAGAAAGGTGCCGGTTTGCGATTTCAGGATCAGAAAGAGAAATCTCCAGATCAAACCATCGCTCCAGAGTACGGGCAACTTCTGTAAAAGGGGTGTGCTCAAAGAAAAGGATCCCCTCCCGCCAGGCTAACAACTTTTCTACTGGCACATCCTGAGTGCGTACGGGCACCCCATGTGAAGCAAGTACTCCCATATCGTTTTTGATAAGCAACATGGAGTCTGCCCGAACGCCATTCTTACTCAGACGCACCTTTCCTTCTGTAACCAAAACGTGTACTGCATTCTTCTCAGGATAGGCAGAAACACTAAATGAGGTGCCAACAACCTTGACTTCCGCTTCTCCAGCCTTCACATAAAAAGGCCTGGTGGGATCGCTAATAACGGAGAAATATGCTTCGCCTTCGAGCTTAATTACCCGGGTTGGATCTGACGGACTGGTGAGGACCTGTATTTGACTCTCTGCATTTAGGAGGGCTTCACTTCCATCTGGCAGCGTGACTGTTGCACGTTGGCCCGCTGTAGTTTTGAAGGTGGCAAGTTCTGGCGACGGCGGCTCTACAGATTGCCCATCACTGAAAAAATAAACGCTGGCTAAAACGAGAACTAAAAGCAGCGAGGGGATGGCCCAGGTTGAGGAGCGTCTTTTTATTTTTCTCGACGTGTGTCTGGGAGCAGCACCTCGATCTCGCTTAATGAATTTCAGGGTTTTCTTTAGGTGTTCTTGATGCTCAATTTCAGCATTAATTAAGTCCCAGGCGTGCTTAGTGTCGACACCCACGGTGGGGTTCTTAGAGGCATGCCAAACCTTTTTGGCATGTTCGAATGCTTCTCGATATTGAGAATCACTGTCAATACGCGACTCCATAACAGCTCTTTCTTCTGGAGTTGCTTCTCCTGAAAAGTAGCGTGCTAATTGAACCCAATCGATGTTCGTATCGAATCTCATACTATCTATTAAGCTTGATTCACACCAAGCAACTGGTTTTTGTTACAAATATGGTTTTAATCGCTCCCGCAAAAACTTCAAAGCGCTACCCATTTGAGCTTCCACTGTTTTAGTAGAGATACCGAGCATAGCGGCAATCTCTTTGTAGGTAAGGCCGTACTGCCGTGAAAGGCTATAGATTTCTTTCCGCCTACTTGGCATCGCTTCGATTGCTTGCTGAGCCGCATAGTTCATCTCCTCGACTTGGTATCTATTGTCAGGTGCATCTTCTGACTTGCTACCCCATCCTACCCATGCATTAAAGAGGCGGCTACGCCTACGCTGCTTCCGCTCGTAAGCAATGCAGGCATTCCGAACCATTGCATACAGATAGGCCCTTAGCGCACCTTTAGGACTCCACGTAGCTCGCCGCTCCCAAATCCGCACCATCACTTCTTGAACCAATCCTTGAGCAACATCCTGAGAAGGAATCCTCAGCCCCGCATACCGGACAAGGTCCTCATAATGATTATCAAAGAGGGCTTGAAACGCTGAATAATCACTTTGCTGGATTCTTTCGACGATACTAAAGTCCTTCCCTTCATCTAAGCTAGAATCATCCATAACGGTGATTAAATGAGCCTTTATTTTCTGGTGGTGCGTTGGCAAAGTGGGAAGCAAGGTTAACTATTGGTGGGTAGCACTAAAATGATAGCGCTTTCAGAACAATCATGTCACGACTTTGCCTGTACCCCTATTCCTGCACAAAAAAAAGTGCATGCAGCAAAAAAAGTGTATGCAGCCAGATTGTTGAGTATAAAGCAATCCCAGGATCAAGAACTTCAAGAAGATCACTTATAATTTAAACGCCTTCATAATAGGCACACCGAGGTGGGTCAGTAATAAATTAGTCAGCTTCCAGACGAACTTTCGGGGCCAAGAAAGATGACGAATATACACTGCGCTGTATTCGATAAACGGCTCTCCTCCACGAACCCTCTTAAAATCAGGAGCTCCAGAACTCAGGTTAAGCACCCGCCCTTCATCGCTTGCCCGGCGTATAGCCAGGGCCATCAGCATCCGGTACAAGGCTCTTTCCCGGGGAACGCTTGTATCATATCCGACTAATGGAGCACTCGTAATCCCGTTTACTTCAAAAAAGCCGATCACCCCATCAAGAACCCCTTTTGTATTACGCAACCCGATCATCGTTAGCAGTTTTTTTCTGTGCCAATAGGCAATGCATTTCTCTGTAAGCTGAGGATTGTGCAGAGAGTATTTTTCCAGATAGAGTAGATTATACAGTTCGACAATTCTGCTATAATCGTTCTCATTCAGGCCTTCGTGATCAACTACCTCATACTCCGTATTCTTAAGCGCTTTCATATCCCTCTTCGTATTTGTACGCCTCATAAAAGAGGAAAGCGCCTGGTCAAAAATGTACACCTGGCGGCTTGGGACAATCATAAAGCCATGACGAAGGAATTCGTCGATTAGATGGGAATTAGTATGCCTGTTCAAAGACCTAAACATAAAGGCATGAACAGGGAATTCCTTTTCTAAGAAAACCCGTACTTCATGAAGATCTAACCCATCCCACTCTGCATACAAATTTGTTGAAAGCATCCAGTTATTAATACTGACCACTTTGTTTATCCTGGCTTTTTTCAGAAGCAAACCAAGGCTCTTAGAAATCGCTGAAAGGATATACTCCAACGGTTTGTTATTCAGCTTCTCCACTTCTTCCTGCAGATAGGAAACACACGCCGTGTACGGCGAGCAGACATAGGAATTGGCGTATTCTTCGGTGTTGATAGTGGCCGGAAAGAGTGCCTGGCTGGTTTTAAGCAGGATCGCCTCTGTTTTGATATTCGCAATCAATGCCTCGCTGTTATTCAACAGAAAAGGGCAAATGTACTCAAAGGCGAATTGGCCATTGAGACCAACGTCAGAATGCTTGACATCCTCCTGCCTGATAAATGAGATGTTATCCGATTTTCTGTCCATCCCACTCTATATCTACAGTTGAAGCGTCTTTCAACGATTGCCGTTTTCTGAAGCTGCGCCAAAAAACCTCAAACACAGAGACAAACTGTAGGACGGATGGCTTTCGGTCTTCTTTTGAATAGATAACATCGTTTGCATCCCGATAAGACGCTATAAACTTTTTGATACCGTGTTTATTGGGCGGGCTTAATCCAAACATTAACATCCCAAGGGAGAGCATTCCTGAGCGCAAAGAAGCCACAGGGACTTCTCGATGTGATGTATCTGAAAAAGCTGCCTTCCAATCAATATCAGAAATAAGATGAACCCCACTCGTGCATCTTGGATTGCATTCCAATACAAACACCTCCCCATTAGGCCGTTCAATAAAATCAAAACCAAGCTGCCCCGTATAGTTTAGCCGGCGAGCAAACGTCCTGACCTGCTCGAAAATTATTGGTTTTGACACCACCTTAAAATAGACTGAAGCCCCTTGTTTCGCACGAAAATACGGTTGGTAACAGGACTCTGCGAGAACCTCACCTTTGCGGCAAAGGGCATAACTACAGTATTCAGTTCCTTGAATGTGTTCTTGTATCGCCCAAGGAAATAAATGAGTGGAAAGATGTTGCTTTATATCTTGTGATCTAAGATTAAGCGTCGCATTGTCACCAAAGCGAGAGAACACGGGCTTTACCACGTAGGCTTTTTCATGATCCAGTTCGGGAAGGGGTGTTTGCTCATTTTCAACCAACATCGTATTGATCGCCCCAAGCCCGTTCTCTTTTGCCAGTTTTTGAAAGACAAACTTATTGTGCAGTTGCGATAACATATCAAGTCCTTCGCAGAACACGTGGCAGTATTTCTCCAATTCCTCCTTACAAGCGCTCAGATAAAACACTTCTTCGCATGTTGGAAAAATTACATCGATGTTATGCTTCTTTACAAATGTGATCAACTCTCTTCTAAATCCATCAAACGCATAGCGGGGTGACGGTAAATGCAGATACGCTTTAACTGCGGAAGAAAAGCGCCCTAATGCAAATTTCAGACTATCCGCCGCATAGACCTCGAACCCCTTCTTTGTAAGGCCACGCATCACATCGAGGGCAGCTGGCGCCCGAACACCCGTGACAAGAATCCTATTCATACAGTCTATATGCGAGTTGAAATTTCAATACATCACTCGAAGGAAGTTGCAATGAAACAATCTACTCGTTTGCCTAAGCCAGTGTTCTTGTGAGTGCTTCGCGCAATTTTTCAGAGAGCAAATTAGGTTTATCTATACTCGGCCAATGTGAAGCTCCTTCAAGCTTTACCTTTGGCAATTCGCTTTCGTTCAGCCATTTAATCGATGCTTGCGGGAGGTTGTCTGGGTTATAGAAATAGATGACTTTTGCTGCTCGCCCCAATTCATCTCCGGGTACATGACGTTGCGAATAAAGAAAAGCGTCGTTACCTAGTTCCCATAAAGCTTGGGGGTCAGCCGTTAAAACCACAGACATATAGCGCTCAATAATAGGCTGCTCTTCCACCATTCGCTCTAACCTGGATAAAAACGCAGTTCGAAATGATATCGGATCATTATAGTTTGATGCAGTACCTGAGAAATACGCATCTTCTGAAGTCAGATTCCCCTCCAATGAAAGAATACGCTCAATGGTTGAGGATGCCTCCTGAGCAGCCAGTGTTGCAATGATCGACGAAACTGAATGAGCTACAACCACAGTTGCGTTCACTGACGAACAAAATCGGGATAGAGACGCTGCCAATGTTGCGAGCGTTGTCCTTTCATTTAGTGGAAGAGCGCCAAATCCAGGAAGATTGTAGGGCAAAATCGTGTACTCCTCGGCAAGCTCCGTGGATAGCAAGGGACTAAACATACTTCCGTTATCACCAAAACCAGCGACGCAGACGACTTTTTGTTTCATATAACTCATTTGATTTTGCAACGACTCCCAATAAAGGAAAACACCGTAAACTAAAGAACTCAACAGGAAGATAGACAGTTAATCGATCCACAGTTAGATGATTTAAACGTTTAATCTTCCCCCTCCATCTTCTTCGAAGGATAATTCTGCTATGCACAAACGGTCTATCAACCCAGCCGAACTGCCTGTTATAGGCCATGTGGACGAGCGATATCTATCCTACAACGTGGAAATGGTTGAAGTGACGGGCGGCAGGTTCTGGCGTCCTTATAACAGTGCTCCCAAGGACGCCGGCCAGGATGACTCCCAAAACTTTGGAGAAACCCCGGTTGGGCGCGATCCTAGCTTGTATGAATACCGTCCTCCTTTTGACCTGTCCAATCCAAGACTTCGCATGCTCGCAAAAGCACTTGGGCCGGCTTATGTTCGTGTCAGTGGCACATGGGCAAATAAAACGTATGTGCCTTCCCAAAGCGAGGTTACTCCCCAAAAACCACCACAGGGATTTGGCAGTGTACTGACTCCCGAGCAGTGGCAGGGAGTCATTGAGTTTTGTAATGCTGTTAATGGAGAGATAGTTACCTCCTTCGCCATCGGAGATGGAGTACGGAATGAGTCAGGAGCATGGACTCCCGTCCAGGCTCAGCGGCTGATCGACCTTACGCAATCTCTGGGAGGATCTATAAGAGCTGCTGAATTCTTCAACGAACCCAATCTAGCCATCATGGGCGGCGCTCCCAGCAACTACACTGCTCACGATTATGGGCGAGATTTTCAGATCTTCTGTGATTTTATCCGAGACGAAGCACCTGAGATCAAAATCGTTGGTCCTGGTTCTGTAATGGAAGCGACAGGATCATGGATTCCTACCGACGGAAGGCTGCCCGTCATCCCTACACCTCAATTATTGGAAGCTTCGGACAACACCTCCCTGAATGTATTCTCCTATCATCATTATGGCGCCCACTCCATACGCTGTGAAGACGAAACGCAAACCTCACCAGATGATGCCCTTTCAGAACAGTGGCTGCGCCGCACAGACGAGAGCCTGGCCTTCTATGAGCCATTACGCAACAAATACGTCCCCTCCATCCCAATCTGGTTAACCGAAACAGCGGAGACAGCATGTGGAGGCAACCCCTTAGCAAACACGTTTGCCGACACATTCCGCTACCTGGACCAGTTAGGCCGGCTCGCCAAGCAGCAGGTTAGTACTGTAATGCACAATACACTACTCGCCAGTGATTATAGCCTGATCGATGAACCAACCCTTACACCCAAACCCAACTACTGGGCCTCCCTCCTGTGTAATCGGCTCATGGGGACCACGGTCTACGACTGCGGGATTGCCATTCAAGAAGGGCTGCACCTTTATGCGCATTCTCAGCCTCAAGTGCAAGGAGGTGTAACGCTGCTCCTCATTAACAACCATCCCTCAGAGCGCACCATCCTTGACCTCCCCACCGGTGGAAATCGCTACACATTGTCTGCGGATACACTTCATGCAAAGGAGATATTGTTGAACAAGAAACCACTACGCATCAACGACGATGGATCACTGCCGGAGTTAACTGCTGAGCCTTTTCAAGCCGGCCGAATCCATTTCGAGCCTGTTACGATTACCTTTCTCACCATCCCTTAGTACGGTTTTCGTTTAAGTTCTTTAATATCTTCTCAAACTCCTTTTCCTGTCATTCTGCGCGAGCGAAGCGAGGAAGAATCTTTCTAAAACGCACCCTCCTAGCCATTTTGAGGGAGTCTCAATAAATGCCAGCTACTTCGCTGCACTCAGCATGACAAGGGTATAGGATTCAACCTCCTAACAAGCCCAGCCTCCACCCTACTGATCCAGAAATTCCTTTCCTCTCTTGACAAGTGACCATTAGTCTCTTATCTTTTATTCCATAAGAGACCACTGGACACTTAAAAGAACAAGCCATGGAATGGCAGCGAGCCAGAACAGATGAAAAAAAGAGTGCGCGAAGGGATGCTATCTATTCAGCAGCACTCACGCTCTTTAAAAGAAAGGGCTATGAGAACGTAAGCCTCAACGGTATTGCAGCCGAAGCCGGGTTTACTAAGTCGAATCTCTACAGGTATTTCTCCTCCAGGGAAGAGATTTTTCTAAACATCTTTTCGGACCTCTTTGAAAAGTGGGTGGATGACTGCCTTCGCCGACTGCGAAAGCTTGAACAGGATGCATCAATTACCCGATTCGCCTCAACCTGGATACGGTCCATGAAAGCGCATTCCCAGTACCTCGACCTGACGCCTCTCATGCATATTTCCCTCGAACGAAATAGCTCAATGGAGCAGTTGATTGTTTTTAAAAGGGTAGCGATGAATAGGCTCTACGAGATAGCGGTCGAAATCAACCGCATTTACCCTGCTCTAACCATTCAAAAAGCATTCAGCTACTTAACGCTCAGTTTTGCTGCAACTACGAACTACTGGGCTGCATCCACTGAGAACGATGCACTCAAAGAAATTTATGGAATGCCAGAATTCGAACAGCTAAAACCGAATTTTGAAGCAGACATGACAACAGCCATTGAAGTCATCTTACGCGGATTAGGAATACCTCAACAACACGACAACCAGCAAAAATAAAAAAGGAATCATGATACATTTTGAACGAACACTCGATATCGATGCCTCACCAGAAGCCGTCTGGGCCGTTCTTGGTCGCTTCATGCACGTGGATGAATTCGCTCCGCTAGTCAAATCAGTAGATGCACTCACCGATGGCGAAGACAGAGTTGGATCGAAACGCAGATGCCATTTTGAAAATAGCAATTCAGTAGTGGAGGAAGTTACAAAGTGGGAAGCTAATCGCCGATTCCGTGTCCAGTTGTCAGAAATGGAGTCGATGCCACTTCATGAAGCGCATGCAGAGGTGGCAGTGGAGCCTGTTGATAACGGGCGCACGAAAGTCACATGGGGGATGGATTACCATGTGAAATATGGTCCTCTCGGGTGGGTGCTTGGCCAAACGATGATGAAAATGATGATGGGCAAAATACTCGATGGCAATCTAGAAGGGCTTGCCAGCAGTGTTCACCAAAACCAGCAAGCAACGCCACAGGCATCGTAGGCTGCCAGGGTAGCAAGGACATTACGTAACGGCAGGTTAAAAAAGGTTAAGAGAGAAAAAAAAGAGGTTTTCTTAAGGTGAACGAGCAACAATAAAACATATTGTTATCACCAATCAGTGAAGGCAACTCGGCATACCACGCATGACGAATTGTTCTTTTTTGATCTATCCAAAAACAGGCTCTCCTAACTACTTTTGAATTGCAAAGAGATAAAAATGACAAAACCGAATGCAACGTTTTTCATTCTACCGCTAATCGTTCTTCTAGTCCTTCCTGCAACTGCACAAACCACCTATACGAGACTCCCTTCTGTAGAATTACCGGCATCTTTAGACCGGGTACTCCGTGATTATGAGACGGCCTGGCGGGATGGGCAAGGTGAAAAGCTCGCCGATCTATTTACAGAGCCTGGATTCGTACATGCTGATGCAGGATGGGTAAGAGGAAGGCAGGCAATCCAGCATAAGTATGCTAGTACAGGAGGTGATTTACGGTTAAGAGCTCTAGATTTTGATCTGTCTGATTCCATAGGGTATATAGTTGGCGCTTATGGCTACGGTGACACTGCATCGGACAGTGATCTTGGTACATTTGTACTTGTGCTCCGTAAAACCGAAAATGGAAAGTGGCTGATCGTAGCTGACCTGGACAAAAGCAACAGTATATCCAGTCCAAGCAATCAGGCTGATGAAGAAACAGAGCAAATCCAGGATGCAGAACTGATGGAATACGTAGGCACCTTCGAAGGTCGAAACATATCAATTACCGGAACAACATTGTTCTATCATCGAGAGGGAATGCCAACTCATGTGGCTATGAAAAAAATAGGAAAAGACCATTTCGAGATCGTCGTTCCACAAGGTGCTCGTGTACGAGGACCTCAAGATGGGGAGATTCCGACCTTTCTATTTAATAGAAATTCCTCTGGTGAGGTAGAAAGCTTATCTTTGATCAATTCGGACAACACTGTGCTGGCAACCCACCAAAAATCCAACGAGCTTTTAGATAAAGAAAACTAAATGAAATGATACCCCATGTTTCGCATCCACCATGCCTTTTATACCAGCGCTTTCCTGATCCTCCTCGTGTCCCTCTTACTGGCATGGCAGAAGCCCCTGTTTGATATAGATTGGCGAAACTATGGAAATGATCTGGCAAGTACAAAATATGCTCCGATAAACCAGATTCATGAGGAGAATGTTGATGAACTGGAAATAGCGTGGCGATGGGAGAGCATCGATCAGCCCATACTCAATGAGAACGATTGGATATGGACCTGGAAATATGAATCGACCCCCATTTTAGTAAACGAGCTACTTTATGTGAGCACTTCATTGAGCCAGGTTGCTGCAATTAATCCTGTTTCGGGAGAGACGGTGTGGCAGTATGATCCCGAGTCATGGAAGCTCGGCTCTCCGCCAAACAACGGATATTTGCATCGAGGCGTGTCGTACTGGGACGATGGCGCTGATGGTCGGATCTTCATTGGAACGGGGCATGCGCAACTTATCGCATTAAATGCCAAGACGGGAAATATAATCACCGAGTTCAACCAGACCGGCAGCATAGACCTCACACAGGGTCTTGGCAGATCAGTAGGAACCATTCAGTACGGCGTCTCTTCGCCGCCCCTGATCTGTGGTGATGCTGTTATCGTAGGCTCTTCAATCTGGGATTATCCATTTAGTGCTAACATGGCTCCAGGCGATGTACGCGCATTCGATGCCCGCACAGGTGAGCTTCGCTGGCAATTTAAGTCCATTCCACAAGGCAGTGAATTCGGCGCTGATACCTGGGCCGATGAGTCGGGTGATCGATTTGGCAATACCAATGTGTGGACTACCATGAGTTGCGACATAGACCTGGGGCTGGTCTACCTTCCTTTCGGAACACCGAGCAACGATTATTACGGAGGAGAGCGGCCTGGTGATAACCTTTTTGCCGAAAGCCTGGTTGCTGTCGATTTGGAATCGGGAGAGCGGCGCTGGCATTATCAGATGGTACGCCACGGTATTTGGGATTACGACTTACCAGCCGCACCCAACCTGGTAGATATTGAAGTAGACGGCAGGCCTATTAAAGCGGTGGCTCAGGTTTCCAAACACGGTTTTTTGTTCGTATTGGATCGGGAGACAGGTGAACCAGTGTGGCCCATAGAGAATAGAGCCGTTCCGGCATCTGATGTACCCGGTGAAGAGGCCGCGCTCACGCAACCCTTCCCTACCCGGCCCGCTCCGTTCGAACAGCAAGGCGCCACAGAGGATGACTTGATTGACTTTACGCCGGCATTACGGACGGAGGCATTGAGCCTCGTTACTCGCTACCGGACAGGGCCGCTGTTCACCCCCCCTTCTGTCAGAGGAACGATCACCGTTCCAGGTGTAAGCGGGGGAGGAAGCTGGGCCGGCGCTGCCGTTCATCCAAAGACAGGCCGCATTTTCATTCCGTCTATCCGAGGCACCTGGACCTTATACGTATCACGAAGCCAGGGGCCATCAACGTATGCATACAAAGGCAGTCCATCGTATGGGCCAATGGGGCCACAAGGGCTTCCTCTTATGAAACCACCATACGGCAGCATCACAGCAATCGACTTAAACACAGGCGATCACTTATGGAAAACCGCTGTAGGAGAAGGGCCTCGCAACCACTCATCGATCAGTCATCTTGGCCTGGGGCACCTTGGCTGGGCGCGCCGCATTTTTGTGCTCATGACCGATTCACTCCTATTTGCCACCCAAGAAGGAATCAATATTAACCGCGGGTCGACCCCTCGCCGAAATGCAGGAGAAATCAGAACCATTAACGCCAATCCTGCATTGCTGTCCTATGACATAGAGAATGGAAGTCTGGTTGGAAGAACGACGCTCCCCAGCAATGCTGCAGGGTCACCAATGACGTACATGATAGGCGGGGTTCAATACATCGTTATCCCGGTCGGAGGAGCCTCGCAGCGGGCAGAACTTGTGGCAGTGAAACTCAACTCCGCGTTCATAGAAGTGTCTACCGAAGATCCATCACCAATTAATACAAACATCCAGCTTGCGCAGAGTTACCCCAACCCAACAACGGATCAGGCCACATTGACTTTCGAGTTACCATCATCCATGCATGTAAAGATTATCCTGTATAATGCGCTGGGACAACAGGTAGAAACCCTAATAGACGAAGTATTGGCGGAGGGATCGCATACGAAAACCTTCGATGTCAGTAACCAGGCTGCAGGCCGGTACTTTTACCGGTTAATTGCCGGGCAACAAGAGTTGGGCGGGAAAATGATTGTGGTTCGATAAAGAAATTAACAATTACCCGGCTAGAGGCCTACCTAAAAAAGCACCCCCTATGGCCGCATAGAGGGTGCGTGAGTCAAGACGGTCTTTAATCGAATTTGGAGGGCAGGCGCTGCTGTAGGAAGGCCGCTCGTTTCGTTCGGTCCTTACTTGAGCAGAACCATTCGATTCACAAATACACGTCCTGACATTTCCATCCGAGTGAGATACATCCCGCTGGCCAGACCGCTGCCGTCAAACGAAACCTCGTGGGTCCCCGCCTCACGGTACGCCTCCGTGAGCACTGCGACTTGTTTCCCGGTCATATCGTATACAGCCAGGAGCACATCGCTCGGTTCGGTCAACGTGTAACGGATTGTGGTTACAGGATTGAAGGGGTTCGGATAGTTCGGCAGAAGAGCCGTTTCGGAGGGGATTTCTGAAATAAAGGTAGGTTCGTGATCAGCATAAGCACTACTTGAAGCGGCCTCACCTGATGTTATTTCTGTTGCCAGGTATAACCAGGCCTGGCGTGAGTTACTCGAAGTCTCGCCGGTTACGTAAAGATCCAAATAGCCGTCCCCGTTGAAGTCACTCCATTCTGTTGCACTTTTTGATACGCCTCGAAGCCGGGGATCATTTACCTTGTTCTGAATGGTCGTGAAGAAATCACCACCGTAGTCGTTTCGATAGACCACAGTGAGGCGTGTACTTCCTAAATCCCCACTTGTTACGACATCTGGATCCCCGTCCCCATCGTAGTCGCCCCATCGGCCTGTACCGAACTGGACATCGATAAAGTTCACGTTTGGAGCAGGAGTGAAGCTGCCCTCATCGTTCCGGTATATCCCTCCTACAAACTGAGCTCCAGTGGTACCAGTAAGGAGAAGATCGGGGTCGCCATCACCATCATAATCTGCGAAATCAACGGAACTGAGGTCCACATCCGGCAAGCCATCATAGACTTCAGTAAACGTGCCTCCGTCGTTGCGATACAGCAGCGTTCGGCGGTTGATCACGTTGTCGATTCGGCCGGTGAGTAAGATATCGAGGTCGCCGTCTACATCATAGTCGACCCAGGCGATTTCACCTCGGCGTATGCCCGTAAGGCCAGCATTTATATCTGCAAACGTGCCGTTGTCGTTGCGATACACGCCTGCTGTGTTCTGAATGCTCGAGTTCATACCTGCGAGCAGAAGATCAGGATCGCCGTCGTTGTCGTAGTCGCCCCAGGCAATGGATCCTTCAAAAAGGCCCGGCAAGTTTGTAGATACCTGTTGAAAGCCTGAACCGGTGTTTTTATACAGCAAGGTATTAAAGCTCCAGTCGTTTGCACGCCCCGAAATAAGCACATCCAGATCACCGTCGCCATCATAGTCGGCCCAGGCTACATCGCCTGTGTCTACATCTTTAAACGGACCTCCTGCATCAACGAGGACCTGACCATTCTCATTTCTATATAGGATTGTATTCGCGCCACTACCTATAGCCGACCCGTTCACCATCAAATCAGGGTCACCATCGTTATCATAATCGGCCCATTCCGCAGAGGCCTCATTGAGAGGAAGTAGTCCAATCCCCGAAGATAAAAACAGAACATCAACGGGATCCGGAGGATCTATTTCGCCTACGACCACTGTTTGCTCGGCTGAGAATGCCGATCCGCCAAAGCCTGGATCGATTGATTGCACGCTCCAGTAGTACGTACCCTCTGCGAGTCCGTTGAGAGTCCAGGACGTATTGTGGTATGTATGGCCAATACGAGGAGCAAGTGGTGTACCATCGCTTAAACTGGCTGCAGACATGACGTCACTTCCACCAGGGGATGTACCCACACGCAAATTGTAGGACAACCCAGGAGCCGGCGTCTCTTCATCGCTGCCACGATTCCAATTGAACGTTACGGAAGACCCATCGACCGAAGACGACAAGGTCGTTGGAGCCTCAGGTGCATCATTTTTAGCTGCCTGGTCATTTCGGAATACATAAACGACAGGCACATCGCTTTGCCAACCCGACATCAATACATCCAAATCCCCATCACCGTCGTAGTCACCCCATGCAGCTTCCTCGAATTCAACAGGTTCAAACTCATCAAACGCATCGACGATATTTACAAACTGCCCATCTCGATTTTCCCAAAGAGGCGATCCCGGAAGCCCTGGAATAAGTAAATCCAGGTCTCCATCTGCATCGTAATCGCCAAAGGCTGGATTGCCAGCGCCTTTGGGGAGAATTGAGGAAGCCAGCGAAAAACTACCATTGTTGTTTTGATAGACACCAGTCAGGAAAGTCGATACGAGTTCGAAGGGCGCTACACCAAAACGCCAGCCAGAAGTGACTACATCTAAGTATCCGTCGTTGTTATAATCACCCCAGGTAGGCCGGCCCGAGAATCCTTCGAAATCAGCTCCTTGCAATCGGGAAAAGTCAGTACCTGAGTTTGTAAGTATTCCTACACTCGCTGATTTGAAGGCTACATTTTCGATTCCGGCGAAGAACATATCGATTTTTCCATCTCCGTTGTATTCTCCGGGCACATGGTCACCACACGTAACGCTGCCAGATCCCCAGTCTTCAAAATCGCTAAAAACGCCTCCATCATTGGACCATACAACAGCATCCCTTACAAAATTATCGCCCTTTACCAGGTCGAGCCCCGCAAAAACGACATCGATGAACCCATTGTTGTCGGCATCGAACCATGTACGGGTTTGGCTCCCACATGAACCAGCACCAAGAGGAAACTCCTGGTCGATTCGAGTGAAATTGAAGTTACCGTCATTACGGTAAATGTCAGCTGTATATTCGCCATCCACAGGGCCGTCTTCTGCTACGAGCGTACCTTGAAAAAAGATATCCAGATCATTGTCGTTATCATAATCGGCAAGTAAAGCGTTACCGGAAACTACATCTGGGATGGGGGTTACTCTCTCAACAAAATCCCCGTTCACATTTTCCTGCACCCGCGCATACTTTTGACCAGAATCACCTCGTATACCTGCCAATACCGCATCGAGATCACCGTCATTGTCAAGGTCGCCCCAAACGACGCGATCTGCATTAGCCCTTAGATTAGGACGTGTATTAACCCACGCATCATCATTGAATGGATCGAGCGCAAAGGCCTGCTCGCCTGAATACCCCGAACGGTTGAAGTGGGAATCAACGGCTTGCACGCTCCAATAGTAGGTCCTCGCTTCCAGCCCGGTTAAAGTAAACGAAAGTGCTTCTCCCGCATTACCAGGACCTGATATAGTTGGAGCGAGAACATCTATCCCTCCGGGTGTAGTGCCAACCCGAACGTTGTAGGTAATACCAGAGAACGACCCGTCTGAGTCGTAGGTATTGACCCAATTCAATTGCACGTCAACGCCCGACCGGGCTGCATGCAGGTTAAACGGCGTTATCGGAGCCTCATCATCGATCTCGGATTCATTTCTGTAGATCTTGGCAACGGGCTGATCACCTGCAGTAAACCCTGCAATGGCAAGGTCGGGGTCGCCGTCGCCATCAAAATCGGCCCAGTCAAGCTGTCCTTTGAACAACCCTTCAACATCTACCTCGAACTCATTGCCGAATAGTCTAAATACACGAAAATTGGTTACATTTTGAGCCGTCCGGCCCATCACAGACGCTTCCAACTCGGCATCGAGAGAATAATCGACCCAGGCCACGTCCGCAAATTCGACACCGTCCAGGTCTTTAAGTAATTCAAATGTACCATCGGCTTCGAGAGGATTCCTGTAGGTGCGCGTAATAACACCCGAGTCAGTCGTGCCTGAAATTAGCAGCTCTTTATACCCATTACCGTTGGTGTCAGCCAGGTCGATACCACTCAGATCCACGCCAGGTAGACCGGTGGGTACAGATAAGAAAGAACCGCCGTTGTTCTGATACAGCAACGTTCTCCGGGTATTATTCGTCTCACGGCCGGTCAACATCAAGTCGAGATCGCCATCGTTGTCGTAGTCGACCCATTGGCCATCACCACGGCGCAATCCAACGAGATTCGCACCGATATTGACAAAGTCGTCATTACCTATGTTTTGATAGATCCGGGTAGTCGATACGCCATTGCGCCCGGCGCCTGCGATGAAGAAATCCAGGTCACCGTCGCCGTCATAATCGCCCCAGGCAACCATGCTTTCTTCGAGGGCCAATATACCGGCATTCACATCCGTAAAGGTGCCATTGCCGTTGTTTCGGTACATCTGGGTTGTGGCAACGCCGTTGGCCATTTCACCAGTGAGTACCATATCGGGGTCGCCATCGGCATCATAATCGCCCCAGGCGACTTCCCCAAGAGATACGTGAATAAAGGGAAGGTTTTGCACAGCCGAAAAGCTGCCGTTGTTATTTTGATAGAGGGTTGTCAGCGGTCCGGAGCCGGTATGGCCGGCAATTAACAAATCGGGGTCGCCGTCGAGGTCGTAATCGGCCCAGCCAACTGAAGCATCACCTACACTGGTGATCGATGCATTGATATCTACGAGTTGTGCGTTAGCTGGGTACATAGAGGTCATAGCCAGCAGAGCCACAACCAACAGGCACAGCCTGTTAGGGGAGCTAGTTCCTTTCATGGGAGGTCGGGAGGTAATTTATAAGTTCAGGAGGATTACCGCCTCTGGGTGAGACGCGATAAATGGATCGTACCATGTCCGCCCGTTTGAATATCTACTCCAGTACCATTTCCACTACTCCCCTGGTAGTATTTTTAAGATTTTACTTCATAAAACGCGGTACTCAGGCGTACCAATCTCTTGATAGGATACATGCTTAATTGATTCTGTCTATCGATCTTGTATACTGTTATTAGTACGCTGTAATTTAAGTTCTATTAGAATCATGCCCCTGTCGAATTCGTAACCGCAAAAGAACCTTTTTGGAACCCCTAGAGATTATGAACGGACTTTCATTCCTCCTACTGGCGTCTGTTGTGCTTACTCAACTGGGATGTGTCTCTACATCCTCACAGGACGAATTAAACAGATTCTCTTTCATGTACGATGATCAGGAGTATTCCATCGTGAGTATCAAGGTCCATCTCAATGACCCCACTAACTACCTGCTGTTACGAGATCAGAATACGTTTGTACTAAGAGCCCGCGACAACAACCTGGATGGCGTGTTGGACACCCTGCTACTGGGCAGCCTATCCCTTGAACAGGCCAATGAAATTTATACATTCGGCCTTTCCCAGGCTGTAAATGAAGGCAGATACAACCGTCACCAGCCTTCTCGAACCTTTTACTTAACGGTTGAGAAGGGTTCTCATGCCATACAATCCTACGAGCAGCCTCCCGGTACCTGGCACAACAGGTTTATTGTCTATGATTCTGAGAACGACATACAGGTGAGTATACTTGATCAGAATGCCGATGGTACCTTGGACCTGTTTGAAAAGGGGCAAGAGGATATGATGCTTAACCAGTCTTTATACGACAATGTACTCGAAACAGGAATGCAACAGGGACGCATTGCCAAAATCAACGGCGCTTTTGTTGTGAGATTAAACGAATAAAATACGCCACTTGGTTATCTAAACAAAAAAGGCCTCTGATTCGAGGCCTTTCTTTGTATAGGTACTAGTTAATTAATAACAGCCGCCAATTGGTGTGGGCGTATAATTGAGGAGTGAATTAAACGGTTTGAAAGTTGGATCTGAGCATGAACAGCAAAAGCTGCTACAACAAGTACACCATGCCATTTGGAACCTCCAGATTTTAGTTAGAAAGAATATTGGGGGGAGTTTTAAGATTTACGAATACATGCCAAGACTTCGCGGCTACACGTATTGCTTTGTTATTTGGTTAGAATCATGCTTCTCACTTCCTGAAAAGATGCTCCCTTCAATCGATAGAAATAGGTGCCGCTCGGTAGGTGACTGGCATCAAAAAACACCTCATGCCATCCAGCATCCATAGGTCTATCAATCAAATCTTGAAGCTCACGCCCATTAATATCATAAATTGTAAGGCGCACCTGCTCAGGCTCTGCTAGCCCAAATGCGATCGTAGTTTGTGGGTTGAAGGGATTGGGATAATTCTGATGCAGAGTAAATGAATCAGGAAGAATTTGCTTTAGCAATGAAGGCCTCAACTCATGCCAGGCTTCTGAAGCAGTTCCTGGATCCTCGTGATAGAATGCGACACTTTCTTCTCCATGCCAATTATTGATAAGCCTGATCCTGAATTCTATACCTGAATCTGCTTCTGGCCAGCTCTGATTCAGTGTCATAGTCCAATCGAGCTTGAATACACCATTCTCTTCGGTAAGCGTCGCAGTATAGGCGTCGAGAAAACCGCTGCCCCCCCACGGGTTGATCCAGCCGGTATTGTATACATAATTGATATTTATGCTATTCCCTTGTTCTGGATGAACTATGGTTAACTCCAACTTGCCATCGATAAGATCTGGATGCTCTGTCGTGAACTGAAAGGACTCGCCGGCGATAATTGGATCAGGTACGCCTGTAATTAACCCCTCGTAATTTGTTGAAGATGAGCTTTCGTGAGAGAATGCAATATTCTCCTCGGCATGCCAATTATTGATAAGCCTGATCCTAAATTCTATACCTGAATCAGCCTCTGGCCAGCTCTCATTTAGTGTCATAGTCCAATCGAGCTTGTACACGCCATTCTCTTCGGTGAGCGTGGCAGTATAGGCGTCGAGAAACCCACTGCCCCCCCATGGATTGATCCAGCCGGTATTGTATACATAATTGATATTTATGTTATTCCCCTGTTCTGGATGAACTATGGTTAACTCCAACTTGCCATCGATAAGATCTGGATGCTCTGTCGTGAACTGAAAGGACTCGCCGGCAATAATTGGATCAGGTACGCCTGTGATTAACCCCTCGTCAATTGTTGAAGATGAGCTTTCGAATGAGATGAAATTCCCTGTCAATTGGAGCAAGGTCAGTACCTTGAGAGCACTGTTGTAATAGGTTCCTGCCGCCAAATTTTTTAATTCATCGTAAGCATCATTCAACAAAACTTGCCCTTCTGAGCCATATGCCATCATGGCAGTGGCAATTGGACCTACAAATGTCGGATTATGATGGCGGTCCGCCTCTACAAATGCTTCTAATTCAGGGTTCCAATCGTGTGTTATCAATTGTCCGTCTAGCTCATAAGCATCCAGGACATTGTCAATGCCGATGTCGTTTGCAAAATCGCCTATCTTGCTTGCCAGAATGCGTGCCGAGTCGGTACCATAAATAATGTAGTCAAATGAAATTCTCCAGGGAGTACGTGCAGCGTTATAGCGATATTCGTATGGCTGTCCACCATACTGATTGCCTTGGGAATCGCTCCATTCAGGAACCAGCCCAGTTATAGGGTGCGCTGCGTTTTCGAGAATCTCATAAGATTTTTCAGCTACCTGTAACCAACCAGAGTTCTGTGATACCTCAGCAAATACACGATAGTAGGCGGGTGAAAGATAACTGGGATTCAACTGATCATAAGGATCAACTACATCCCATGGCTTGAAAACAAACGTTTTCTCACCTGATGCATTTTCTTGAATAGCATGATCCCAAAGCGCTTGAATTAATTCAAGCCCATCTTGTAGATAATCATGCAATCCGCCTGATCCCCATTGTAGATCAGCAAGCAGAAGGGCATAGGCAACATCAGCATCTCCATCTGTTGCAGACGTCAGGCTCGAAATGTTGCCAAAATCATCAATTCTCCAGGCTAGCAGTCCGTTTTCATTTTTACGCGTTTTATGAAAACTCCAGAGATCATCGAAAACTTCCTTATCAGCAAAATTGACGGCCATTAACATGCCGTAGCCAGTACCCTCAGATACAGTACAAAAGGCTGTTGGGCATCCTTCTATGAAGTCAGACTTAACTCTCTGATATGGAGTGGCTCCATCTGAAGTTACCCAATTATCCTTGAACTCGTTGTAGGCATTTTCTGGGTCAGATGCATTCGCATTTGTTGGTAGTAGACCATAGTCGTACTGGATATTATGAGGATAACTGTAGTTCTCTTGGGCAAAGGTAGTTGTAGATAGAAGTGTAAGGGTAAGAAGTGAAAAACAGAAAAATCTCGTTACGGATCGATTTAGAAGAGTATACATATCAATTCTCCTGAATGGTTAGAAACGTGGCTCAGGAAATTGATACAGATATGAATGCTGCCAAATAGTTATTTCTGTTGACTACAGCTACCTAGGAAGATTGGGCGTTATCTTCTGGAAGATTGGGCGACTGATTTCCGGGTTCTAATGGCAATTGTGTTTTACGCCTGTAGTTGTTAGGGGAAACTCCAAATTTTTTCTTGAACTCCTTGCTGAATCCATCCGCATGTTTATAGCCCACTTTGTAGGCAATCTCCTTAATTTTAAAATCACTTTTATTTTTTAACAGACTCCTGGCTACTTCCATTCGATGTTCTACCAAAAGTTCATTTGGCGATTTATTCGTTTCTGATTTGACTCGCTTATAGAAGTCAGTTTTTGAAAGACCAACATGCTTTGCAATGTCTTCAATTTTCAATTCAGAGTTGGCATAATTTTTTTCAATGAATTTGAACACCTGCTGACGGAGGCTCTCTTGCGGTTCGGCTATTGCCATCTCGCTATTTTCCAATGATTGCTTAACCGCCTCCTCACTCAACACGGCCGTTTCAATTCGCTTTATTAACAATGTGGACCACAAAATCAACTTTTTAACTCCTGCGTATATCAATACAGAGCCCATTAAAAACCACAAAAACATCATTGATTTCCTTTGCCACCAAGGGGGATGCACTTCAATTGAAATGCTTGACACAGGCCCTTCTAAACCTGAGTTGTTTTTACTTTTGAATTGCAGCTCATAGTTGCCAGGACCCAAGTTTGTATAGGTAGCGAGTCTATTGTTAGTGTAACTGCTCCAGGTATTATCAAGTCCATTCAGGTAATAGCTATATGTGTTACTCGAGGGAGCCGCGAAATCCAGAGACGCAAGTTTGAAAGTGATCGTTTTAGCCGGGTAATGTAAATCAATATGATCGAGTACATGAAGGGCTAAGGAATCACTATTTTCATACAGAAATGTCCTTTTGTCTTGATATTCGATCCCCGTAATTACAGTATTAGGTCGGTTGGAATTTGTTGACAACTGGGCAGGGTGAAAGTAGTTTAATCCGTTCAATCCGCCAAAAAACAAGGTCCCATCTATTCGTCTAGCAGATGTATCATGAAAATAGTTGCCTTGAAGTCCATCCTCTTCGGTATACCGACTTGCTGTATTAGATAAAGGATCAAAATAAGTTATCCCCCCTTGACCGCTGATCCACAGTTTTTCTTGGTAGTCCGATTGAATGGCATATACAGTTGAATTAGCTAGTTGACCTACAACTCTATCAACAACAGTCCCTTTTTGTGTGTCGAATTTGAGCAATCCATGAGCGTAAGTGCCTACCCACAGGTACTTGGACCCAGGCCTTGTTTTGAGAATAGCAGTAATGCTTAATCCCTCAAGATAGGTAGAGTCTTGCCTACCTTGAGCGGTTATCTTGATCATTCCTCGGCCATTCGTCCCAACCCAGATGGGCCCTAATGGATCGGCATATATGGTCCGGATAGGAGAAAGGAAAGGGGTTGGTTCGTTAAGATCGTTCTCAATTACAGGAATGAAGTCCTGTGATTGCCATCTTTTCTTATAAAGACTTCCTTGCCAGGTACCAATCCACAAACTCGCAGAATCATCCTCAGCTATTGCACTAACGTGACCTTGTCTCAAATTTTGAGGAGCTGTTGTCGATTCAGTAAAGTCTTCAATGTTGACATAAGGAGGAGCCATTTTCAATAACCCTCCTTCATGTGTACCAATCCACAAGACGTTACTTTTAGCTAAATGAAGAGTAGAGATGTGATCAAGGGTACTGACGTCACGTTGTGGTAAACTGTATTTTTTCAGAAACCCTTTTGTAGGGTGATACAAATCGAGGCCGCCGTTTTTTTGAAGAGCCTCATTACGCCCCGTACCGATCCAAAGCAAACTATCACGGCTTACTGATAATGCAGTAACTTCAAGTGAAGAAAGAGACTCTCCAAACTCAGGATAACTTTGAAGCAAATTAAATTTATGCTGACTCCGATTTAACTTATTCGCTCCTCTTAAAAAGGTACCAATCCATAAGGTTTTTGAACGATCTAGAAAGAGAGTTTCGATTTCGTCCCGAGCCAAACCAAAAGGATCACCTGATCTTCTCGTATGAAAGGTAAACGCGGTCTCAACAGGATCAAATGATATTAGCCCTTTCCCCTTTTGCGTTTGGAACCATAAATGCCCCCACCCATCTTCAACGATGACTACTGGATTTGATGAATGTGCAAAGCCTGTATTAGGTGGAATATCAAAGGCTCGGGATATCCCATTTGACCGATCAACGCTGTATAGCTTATCTGCCCAAACCCAGAATTCCTCATCTTGACTTTCAAAGAAGCTTCTAATGGGAAGTCTCTCTTCATTTAAGACATACGTGTCGAATGCATTATCATCTCTGTATCGCTGAATAACCGTAAACTCAGATCGTTCATTTCTTGCCCCCACCCATATATTCTTTCTACTGTCCTCATAAAGGGTGTTGATGACGTTGCCTGAAATGCTGTTCTCTTCATCGGGTTTATGCACAAATACTTTCTTGTTTCTATCCGAGGTATTATCAAAGCGAATCAACCCTTTGTCTGTAGTACCTAACCAGACGGATCCTACATCATCCACTAGAAGGGGAGAATCGCTACTGGCACTGTACTGATTTAATGATCTATCAACGATATTTAAGACAGCATTATCCTCGGCGTATACTCTGAATTTTTTCTCCTCTTTTCCAGCAATGAACCATATCTCATTGCGATGATCTGTCACGATTTTCCAGACAGGAGCCCTTACTAGCCTATCGACCGTAAAATTAGTTGGATTTATTCGGGTCAGTCCGCCATCTTCAGTACCAACAAGAATATTTTGCTGCTTATCGATTGCTATTGCCCGAACGATTCTTCCATAGATAGGTTGAGTTTTTACATAAGAAATAGGCACATCGGCACGGGGGAGATCAGTATCTACTTCTTCGTAAGGAAAATGTAGAAATTCGTATCCATCATACCTTACTATCCCCTTGTCAGTCCCTAGCCATAAGAAACCCAGGCTATCTTGGGCAAAAGCACGAATAGCATTGTCTTGCAAGGTTAATCCTGAAGAAAGGTGTTGGAAGCGAATATGTTGGGCGCTGGATTGGCTAACCGCTATGCAACAAAACCATACTAAGCTTAGAATCCGCTGCATTTTCGTAATAGGAAGGTTTGAATATTCCCCTTTTACTTAATTATAGAAACGAAAACGAGCCAAAACAATTCAACGGTGCTTTTGTTGTGAAAAGTCTTTGACAATCAGATCATTGTGGCCTAAGATGTCCCGAAAACCTGCCAGGAATCAAACATCGCCCTAATGATCACCGAACCGAATCAATTATTTGCCCTGCTCGCCGGCGTTCTCGCTCTTGTATTTTGGTTGAGCACACTCAAACCGTTCAAGCGCCTCTTTGAATACGTACCCCCACTGATCTGGGCCTATTTCGTACCGATGTTCTTGACCACAGCAGGAATTACCCCAGACTCGTCTGAAGTCTATTCCTGGATGTCTCGCTACCTCTTGCCCCTGTCCCTCTTCTTATTGATGATCACGGTCGACTTACCTGCTATCTTGAGCCTGGGAAGAAAAGCCATCATCATGATGCTTGCAGGAACGCTGGGCATCGTCATTGGCGGTCCAGTTGCTTTTATGGTATTCGGCTCTTTTCTTCCCCCGGATGCCTGGCAGGGCCTGGCCACACTTTCGGGTAGCTGGATCGGTGGTACAGCTAACATGATCGCGATCAAAGAAAGCGTGGGAGCTCCGGACGATATTCTGGGGCCAATCATCGTAGTAGATACCGTAGTCGGTTATGGATGGGTCGGTATTCTTATCTTCATGAGCTCGATCCAACATAAATTCGACAAATGGGTAAAGGCGGACAATAAAGCGATCGAATCGGCCAATGAACGCCTTGCTGAAATCGACGAAACCCGCCGCCCTTCCACACTCAACGACCTCACCTATATCCTTGGCCTGGGCATGGTCGCTACGATAGTCGCTATTGTTATCGGTGACCGTCTCCCTGCTCTTGGGGATCCAACTATCATCAGTTCCACAACATGGGCCATACTGATCGTAGTGACCCTCGGACTGGTGCTCTCCTGGACTCCATTGCGCCGGCTGGAGAGTGCCGGTGCTTCTCGCGTTGGATTCCTGGCCCTTTATCTTCTACTGACCTCGATCGGAGCTCGAGCTGACTTGGCCGCTGTTATAGAAGCCCCCGTTTACATGCTCGCCGGCATATTGTGGATCTCGATTCACGTCATCATCCTGATGGTCGTCGCAAAAATTATCAAGGCCCCCTTGTTTTTTGTAGCCACAGGTAGCGTGGCCAACGTAGGAGGAGCCGCAAGTGCTCCGGTAGTGGCCAGTGTATACCATCCCGCCATGGCGCCTGTAGGTCTGCTTATGGGGATATCCGGATATTTCCTAGGCATCTATGCTGCCCTGGGCTGTGCCTGGATATTGAGCCAGCTTGCTATGTGAGACAGTGTCCCATAATTTTTTCCAGGTCTATTACGGGGCGACTTCGTTTCGTGGGTACATGGAGTGAAGTAGAGCAAATTTTTTCGGCCTCTGGCTGCATGAATCAACCAAGTGACACCCTTTTTAAGGACTGGGCAACGAAGATCAAAACTTCGGACAGGCATGCTTTTCAAACATTTTTTGAGGCTACCTATCCGTCTGTTGTCCGCTATGCCCGTGGATTTACGAGGGATGAGGCCGCAGCCAATGATGTAGCCCAGGAGATCTATCTACGCTTATGGAATAGCCGTGCCAGCCTCGACGAAAACCGCTCCCTCCGCGCACTGCTATATGTAAGTGCTCGAAACCTTGCGCTCAATTATAATCGAAAACACACCTTTCGCGAAATGGCGCACCAGACTATGAAACAGCCGGCCCCTCCTCCACTCCCTGACGACACCCTGGGTGCACAAGAACTCGCCGAAAAAATTAAAGCGTGGATTCAGGATCTGCCGGCGCGGCGGCGCGAGGCTTTTCAGCTCAGCCGTTTCGACGGCCTATCGTACCAGGAAATCGCCCAGGTAATGGGCCTGTCAGAACGTACAGTTGAACAACACATTCGCCTGGCGCTCTCTACACTAAGAGACCGCCTTAAAGCACTCGAACCAGACTTATTAAATCGGTGAGCGACAATAACCAAAAACCAGGTATGACACCCTCAGAGATCGAACAACATGCCTGGCTCCGAGAACTGCCTCCAAGTGAACGTTCGGAGCTTGAACAAACCTGGCACTTAGCCTCACTTGGCAAAGAGCCTGAGCCAAATACAAAAGCAGTCTCTGACGCATGGGCATCTGTAGCTAACCGCCTAGACGAAGATACCGAATCCGGTAAGGCGGTACCTTCCCGATTTCGCCTGATCTCTATAGTGCCACCACTACGCTGGGCAGCAGCGATAGCTTTGCTGGCTATGGCTGTTGGCTACTTCTCCTGGACGCGGCCTGTATTGCTTGATGCAGCCCAAGGAGAAACTCTCGAAACGAACTTGCCCGATGGCTCAATAATACACCTGGCCAGTGGCTCATCCCTTTCTTTTTCAAAAGGACTTTGGGGTAACACACGTAACGTTTCCCTGAAGGGCGAAGCGTTTTTCGATGTCGTATCGATGGATACACCTTTCATTATAGAAACGTTTAATGCATCCATTGAGGTTTTAGGTACCCGATTTAATGTGCGAGCCAGAGAAGACGATGCCACACCCAAAACCATTGTCGCACTCGAAAAAGGATCCGTGCAATTAGCAACATCCCAAGGCAACGACGAAGTTGTCCTTGCACCCGGCCAGTTCAGCGAGGTGTCCACCAGCGGATCGCCCCCTACTGAACCAGAGTTGGCCGATATGGATCGAATACTATCCTGGCGAGAAGGAGGGTTTGCCTTCAACAATCACCCGCTTAGCACCGTTTTAGCCGAAATTGAACGGCGATATGCCGTTAGGATCGATCTGGATAACGAAATTGCAGATGATTCCCTTACATTGTTTCACAATCGCCCTGATAATATCGAAATCCTACTAGACGCTATTGTTGCGTATAAAGGATACCAGTACCAGGTCACAGGTACCGGATTTTCCCTGATACCGTGAACGCCCTCCGCACATATCTTTCAGTTGCCTTTCTTTCAGTTGCCTTATCCTCAATTCTAGCTGTACAGCCAGCCTGGAGTCAGGAACAGGAAGATCGATATACGTTCGAATTCACTGAGCAATCCGTTTCGAGTGCGCTCGAACACGTAGCAAAAAACACAGCCCTTAATCTCATCTACGATGTTCAGCGGCTAGACGGCCTAAAAACAATCTGCGTGGCGGTCGATGTGGTGGCGCAACAGCTCTTCGATTGTATCCTCAAAGGCACCAACCTGCAAATGACCCGGCTACCGCATGGCACCTTCATTCTTCGCAGCCTGGATGCAGAATTTTTACCCCAAATGCATCAAAAGGGCTACGGTAGCATTCGCGGAGCAGTCATCGACCGCCATACGGGAGAGCCCCTTGCCGGCGCAAATGTAGTCCTTGTAGGCACTTCACGAGGAGCAGCAACAGATAAAGATGGGCAGTTTGAAATTCCTCGTGTCCGGGACGGGGTTTATACAATCGATGCCTCCATGCTGGGCTACAAGAATCAACGCGCTCTGTCTGTACAAGTGTTGCCAGATAAGAACAGTACGCTCCAACTTGCTCTACAAGCCGCAACGCTCGAGTTGCGGGAGTTGATCGTAACACCCGGCTTTTTCTCATTAATGCAACATCAACCGGTACGCTCTCAAGTCCTATCCAGTACCGAAATCCGGCGCATGCCGCACCTTGCCGATGATGCATTTCGTTCCGTTTCCCGGCTACCTGGCCTGGCTAGTAATGACTTCTCGGCTGGCTTTACGGTGCGTGGTGGATCGCACGATGAAGTACTCGTATTATTCGATGGCATGGAGTTGATCGAACCCTTCCACATTAAAAGTGAATACGGAGGAGGCGCCTTAAGTATCATTGACACGGAGGCAATCGATGGCGTTGAAATGATGACAGGGGCATTCCCTGTTGCCTATGGAAATCGGTTAAGTGCGGTGTTCAAAATCGATTCTTCAACCCCGGAACACCCCAGGCCGCGCACCTCACTAGGCTTCAGTTTTACCAACGCACGGTTCCTTTCCGAAGGCCAATTCGACGATGGCCGAGGCGAATGGCTTCTCGTCGGCCGCCGGGGATTTGTCGACCTTCTGCTTAATGCATTCAGCACCAACAACGAACTCGATCTTACCTACTACGATGTAGTTGGAAAATTAAAATATGCCCTGAACGACAGGCACAACCTGGCTCTCAATGTCCTAACGGCTGATGATGATGTTCGATTCCTTAACGAAGATCCAGGAAACCCGGACCGAGTTTCCTGGAAAGATCACTCCGCGTATTCCTGGTTGACATGGCACGCCGGACTTGGATCAAACTTTAGCGTGCGCACCCTGCTATCTGCAGGCACACTCTCGGCTGACCGTGATGGACAATTTTTTACCAATGGCAACGCAATACTGTATGGGGCAGTGAACGACGACCGGGCATTCGATTTTCTGGGTGTGAAACAAGACTGGTCCTATGAAGTGGCTGACCGACTGCTATTGAACCTCGGCTACGAGGGCCGCCGCTATTCCGGTCGATATGACTACACAAAAACGGTGCGCACTAGCTTACGTTTAATCGAGGGACAAGCTGTTGCTTCATTCGACTCGACACTCTCGAACCTGCATCCCCAGGGTTGGGCAACAAACCTGTACTTGGGAAGCCGATTGAAGTTGTCAAATCGACTGGTTGTTGAAGGCGGGGTCCGCTACGATGACTTTGAATGGATGGATTCGCCTGGGTGGAGTCCGCGCGTTGGGCTCGCATACTCTCTGTCTTCCCAGTCAACGCTTCGTCTAGGTTATGGACGGTTTAATCAGAGCCAGGGTATTCACCAGTTGGGTGTTGAAGATGGGGATGAGTTGTTTTATCCGCCCGAAGTAGCCATCCATCATTTGGCAGGATTCGAGCATCAATTCAACAATGGCCTTCTGTTTCGCCTGGAGGGCTATTACAAAGACCTTTCTGACCTGGCACCCTACTACCAGAACCTTGCCGACGGTTCCATCGACAACCAGCGCTTTCCAGAGGTAGAGGACGATCGCATGCGCATTATCCCTACATCAGGTTTTGCAAAAGGCATTGAGATATTCTTTAAAAAGGAGAACAGCCGGCAAATCGCCTGGTGGGCAAGCTATTCGTTGTCCGCAGCCAAGAATCATATCAAAGAGGTAGAACCCGTCCCCTTTTTTAACGGCCAGGTCGTTACAGAGCCCGTCGCTGACACCTATGTCCCAGGAGCCTTCGACCAAACGCATGCGCTGTATGGCGACATAACCTATCGGCCTAACGATGGCTGGACGCTGAGCATGGCATGGCAATACCACACGGGTTGGCCATTTACACAGGCTACAGTACGTCCTTATACAACGGAAGAAGGTGAACAGCGCAACACCCTGGAAATCGGCCCAGTCAACGGAGCTAGAGTGCCGGACTACCACCGGCTAGACCTCCGCATTAGCCGCAACATCTCCTACACTAAATCCCATCTGACCCTATTTCTCGAATTCCTGAATCTCTACAGCCGAAAAAATGTCCGCCGTTCCATCAACCTGGTTGAAACTGGACCGATTGGAGATATCCCAATCAGCGTAGAAAACAAAACTTGGGCCCCCTTCATCCCTTCTCTTGGCCTGCGTTGGGATTTGTACCATTAATAAAGGGATGTTGTTACGGGGCGCGGCTGCCTCATGGGTACGTCTGTTGAGCAATGCTTACAAAACAGATGGTAAAGAGGAAAACCCATGATCAACAAAACGATACTTCTTTTCGCGTATCTCGGACTAATTGCGATCAATGCACAGGCACAGGTACATGTCGGCTTTATAGGTGGTGCAAACTTTTCTACGGTGTACAGTGACGACCCAATCAGTACAGGAGTTGAAGGTGATACGTTTTCAGGATTTGGCCTTGTGCTGGACATCCCAATTTCGGCAACACTCAGTGTACGAGCAGAACCCACGTACCTTACCAAAGGAGGCACAATAAATGTCAGTGATCTCGGCCTCCTTGGCCAGAATATCATCGAATATAACTATCTAGATATCCCGCTATTTGTCTCCTACAGCTTTGCCACACCATCGCTACAGCCCTATGTGATGGCAGGAACGGTATTGAGCTATCGTGTAAACTCAGAAGACGTTCGGCTTATCCGGCCAGGAGAACAATTTATTGTCGAGACAGAACCGCTTTTGAAAAAATTTGATATCGGCGCCGCTCTTGGCGCAGGTATACGTTACCCCATTGGTGCGTCTTCGCTGTTTTTCCAGGGCCGCTATACCCTTGGTCTTTACGACATCGGCCACTCGGCAGAGGTTGATGTGATGACAGCGAACGGTGAATTCTTGTCCACCGAGTTGGTTGATACCGATACCATCAAAAACAGAAGTTTTTTGCTTTCTCTTGGGTTCACCTTCCCTCTTGGTAAATAACCATGCATGCACGGTCTTTTCATACCCCATCCCCCATTTTTCTGTTACACCTTCTGATCCTTTGGATCGTCTTGAGCCTATCAGGTTGCGACAGTACGAATCCAGCAGATACGTATGTTGAAGACGGGCCGTTTGTGGACGCTGATATCGAAACAGTGAATCCAGCAGCCTATGGCTGGTCCGCTGCTAAACTAGAAGCAGTGCGTGTAGAGGCAGAATCCCTGGGGAGTTCAGCACTCATGATCCTGACCGACGGTGAAGTCGTAGCAGCCTGGGGAAATGTCAAACGCACCTATCTCGTCCATTCTATCCGGAAAAGCGTGTTGAGTATTCTCTATGGCATCTACACATCGCGTGGCACGATTGATCTTTCCGCTACCCTGGAGGATTTACAAATAGACGATCTATCGCCACTTACAGATCAGGAAAAACAGGCTACCGTAGCCGACTTGCTCAAATCGAGGTCGGGCGTCTATCATGATGCTGCTTCCGTTTCTTCTTCCGATGCAGCAAGCCAGCCTCCGAGAGGAAGTCACATGCCCGGAACCCATTTCTGGTATAATAACTGGGACTTCAATGTACTGGGTACCATTTTCGAGCAGGAAACCGACATGGGCATTTTTGATGCACTCGAAAAACACCTTGCCGGCCCTTTGGGAATGGAAGATTTCAGTCAGGACAATATGTATTACGAATTCGCACAGAATCAGTCTATGCACCCGGCATACCACATGCGGCTCTCAGCTCGCGACCTGGCACGAGTCGGCCAATTAATCCTCCAAAACGGATCATGGGAAGGCGTGGAAATTGTATCAGAGGCCTGGATTCGAGAGAGTACAACGGCCTACTCAAACCTGCAACGATCAGGAACGGGTGGAGGATTCGGCTACATGTGGTGGATCGCCAACGGATCGACACTTGCTGCGAATAACGTGATTGAGGATGGTGCCGTTACAGGTTCTGGATCAGGCGGCCACAAACTCACGATACTCCCGAGCCTCAACACAGTTGTCGTGCACCGCGTCAATACAGATCTGTTCACAGGCCCCAAAGTCCGCGGCTCACAATACGACCAGTTGCTCTCACAGATTATCCGAGCCCGATTACAATCGGGTGCCTAATAGGACGCATGGTTATGATCTAGAGTAATCACAACATTCCCTTTCTTCCGTCCTGTTTCAACGTACCGATGGGCGTCTGCTATTTTTTCTAGCGGGTAGTGCCTGTCGATGACAGCCTTTATTTTGCCGGTGTCAATCAGTGCCTTTAGTTCAACAAGGTCTTTTTTCAGTTTGCTCGTAGATCGAACATACGTAGCCACCAGGATCGCTTTTTTACGGCCAAAAACTTTGGTCCACAGCATGGACAAAATCGTTGCTGGATTTCCGGCATCCAGATAGAGTCCATCCGGCTTCAACGAGCCCTTGCATGCTGCAAATGAACGCTTTCCTACCGTATCGAATATGACGTCATACAACTGCCCATTTTTTGTAAAGTCCTCCGTTCTGTAGTCGATGACATGATCGGCGCCAATGGATTTCACCATATCGAAACTAGCTGCACTGCATACTGCTGTTACCTCAGCCCCGGAATCTTTGGCAACCTGTATCGAAGCCGTGCCAACAGACCCCGATGCGCCATAAATCAACACCTTTTGGCCCTGCTTAATCGTTGCGTTGTTTCGTAGGAAATTGATCGCCGTTAGACCACCTTCAACCAGGGCAGCAGCGTCCTCATAGCGGACATGATCCGGCTTTCGCAAAATCGCTCCGCTTTCAGGCATGCACAGATACTCTGCATAAGCACCAGGTGTGGTTGCACCGGTCATACCGAAAACAGAGTCCCCCAATTTGTACTCTTTTACTTCATCGCCAACGGCTACTACTTCCCCAGCGAACTCAACACCTAAAATAGTACGTTTAGGCTTTGTAAGACCGGAAAAAAGCCGTGCGAATACAGGCTTCCCAGTGCGGGCACTGAGCCCTGCTGTAGTGGCGGTAGCAGCGTGTACCCTGATAAGCACTTCATTACTACGAGGAAGAGGTTTATCTACTTGCTCCAGCTGAAAGACGTCGGGTGACCCATATTCGGTGCATACTATTGCTTTCATTTTCTTTGTTTGATTATCGTGTGGTTCCTTTCGTTGGTTGAAAGTGTACCATCAAGACGCTCGCCATGAATCAGCCACAAGGTGTAATTGGGGTTGTAGATAGAGGTGTAATCGAAAACTACAGCAGATTCAGCTCACGGGCGCGTACCACGGCTTCCATGCGATGGCGGACGTCCATCTTCCCATAGACGTTCGAAATATGACGTTTCACTGTTGCAAGGCTTATAAATAGGTGGTCTGCGATCTCCTGATTGGTCATGCCCGTCGGAATCAGGCGCAAAATCTCGATCTCCCGCGGCGTCAGAGGTTCTATCAGGTTGGCCGATGCACCGCTCTGCCCTGAATCAGCCACAGATCCACCGCGTTCGGTAAGAATTGAAAGCAATTGCCGGGCAAAAGAACGGCCTTCACCACCTGCAGTCACTGTACGCCGAAGCAGATCCTGCAACACCGCTCCGGCCTCTAAAAAGACGTGCGTACTTCCCTCTGGCTCAGCCAGAGTAAGCGCCTGTTCCAACGACGAAAGGGCACTTACGCTTTTTCCCTGCACCTGCTGAATCCACACACGAAGCAGCAAAATCTCGATCATACGGCCGGTTCTACCGCCCTCCTCCGCCGCAACTAGAAGACGCTCAACAAATTCCGATAATTCCTGTAGTTCAATCGTAGTTTCTTCGCGCTCGTACTGGGCAATCATCAGTCGCGCCAGAGTGATGTGCTCAAATTCCCGTAGAAAACTGAGATCATCCTTCGGAGAGAGACGGTGTTCAAGTGCCCATGCCTGGGCTTCCATCAAGTGCCCCTGTGCAATCCAAGCCCGCGCTTTTAGCGCAACAATAGGACGCATTTCTGGAATCGGGAAAGGACGCTGCAAACGCTCAGCCTTCTCAAGAAAATCCAGTGCACTAATCAAGTCTCCTTTAGCCTGCTGCAGCCGGGCTGCTGCAACACTTCGACGAAACCGATGCTCTGGTAATGTGGCGCTCTCACCCAGCTCATCTGCCATCTGTAGGTGCCGTGCCGCAGTTTCGAGATCACCCCGTCTCCGGCTCAGGTCACTGAGTCCCACATACAAGTCTGCAGTACCAATTAATACAGGCTCACCCTGCTTCTGAGCAAGATGAAGCGACTCCTCATACAATTTTTTCACATCCCGGAGACGGCCTTGCACCACCCTAATATCCGCCAGTACAAGCGTACCCCCGATAACGTCAGAAAGGCTTCCCTCCTTTGTCAAGTGGTCCATTCCGGTGGAAAAACTGCGATACGCCGTCTCCAAATCCCCACTCACCCAAGACGCAATCCCGAGCATAGCCGTTGCCGCTCCGCGTGCCAGCACATCTTTTTCAGTAGAAAGATCGAGCGTACGCTGGGCATATTTCGCGGTCCCAAGTACATCCCCGTGCGCCTGCGCGCGGATCGCCTGATAAATGGCTATTCTCATTGGCAGAGCGCGAAACTCGTCCTCATTGGCAACGACCATTCCAGCTGCAAAGGCTTTTTCCCGAGCTTCGGCATCCAACGCGGCATCTTCCCACCGCACGGCATAGGTAAACCATTCTTCAGTGGCTTCAAGCTGGCCGATGCTTGTCAATGTCCACACATATTCTGCGCAAAGAAGAGGACGCATGCGAATCAATTCTTCGGGGAGAGCTTTCAGCCAGTTAAGCATCGTGATTTCCTGCCTTCCTCTGCGTATGGCAGGAGCTAGCATTTCGATGATATCCGCTGCGCTGTCAAAGTCCTGTGCCAACAACATATATCTAATCGCTTCATGGTGCAATCCCTCCTCCTCAAACCATCTGCCAGCACGGCCTTGTAAATCAGCCATGCTATCCTGCTCAGTATTCGAGGCCAGGTAGTCTTGTAACCGCCGCTGCAGAATATCAGCAAAAAGATGATGATAGCGGTACCAACGCCGTTCATCGTCCAGAGGTATTACGAATAAGTTGGCCCGAAGAAGGTCCTCCAACGTCTGCTGGCTCGTGTTTGAATTGAGAACAGCGTCACATATCGGGCCGGAGAGCCTGTCCAGGATGGACGTATACAACAGAAACGTTTGAATGCCTTCTGGTTGCTGCTCAAGTACCTCCGCTATCAAGTAGTCCGCCACAAAGCGATGGCTCCCTGTAAACGACTCAATGAACCGAGCTGGATCCGGCCGGCCACGCACCGAGAGGGCTGCCAGTTGAAGCCCAGCAATCCAGCCTTCTGTACGTGCCTCCAGGGCTGCAATATTTTCGACAGAAAGGTTCAATCCCATCACCTCATTGAGGAACTGTGCAGCCTCCGATGGGGTGAAGCGTAGGTCCGAAGCCCGCAATTCGGTCAACTGCCCCCGGGCTCTAAGGCGCGGCAATGGCAAGGGTGGATCTTCCCGCGTTGTAATGACCACGTGCATCTGTGGAGGAAGATGCTCAATGAGAAAGTTAAGGGCCTCATCGACAGCCGGAGCATCGATAACATGGTAGTCATCAAGCACGAGTATAAACGAGTGATCCACAGCAGCGATCTCGTCATGAAGTTCGGCCAAAACGGCATCGGCCGGCGATGGCTGAGGTGCCTTCAGTATATTCATGATCCCATCTCCCAATCCCGGCTTTACGGCCTGTAACGCAGCAATCAAGTACGTTAAAAAGCGGGTGAAGTCGCTATCTCGCTCATCTAGAGACAACCAGGCCACCGGCTGATCGTGCTGAGAGAGCCATGTGGAAACAAGCGTAGTCTTGCCAAAACCTGCAGGGGCAGACACAAGCGTAAGCCGCCCTTCAATTCCTTCTGTGATTCTGTCGATAAGGCGTGGACGAGGAACCACCTTTGCCCGTGCTGGCGGGGTATAAAGCTTTGTGTTTAAGATGGACATGGGATTGAATAAACAAAATACACCCCCTCTTTACAACCTGTTCTACACCTTTAGCGTCAACGCGAAGTGCGCTAAGGCCCGTACGTTTTGGCATGGAAACACTTAATTCAAAATAGCCATGCTAAAAAGACATCATTTAATGACAACCAGCCTTGCCGCAGAAGGACCGCCGGCTGAACAAATATACATTCCCGTGCTCAGTAAGGCCCTGGGATCCTGGCGATTTTCAATAGATCGCGAACCGCTCTCCAGCAATGAGATTACCAAGAGGTATGACCAAAAGGCCTCTCATTGGATGCGAACACTTACCCTGATGGGTTATCTCAAGGCGTACCGCAAGTTATTCCAAACCCTATTTACAAACGGCTATCTTCGCGGGTTGCGGGATGACCCATGGATATTGGATGCAGGTACGGGTAGCGGAGCACTCTCCCTCGCCTTTGATGCTGCACATTCGGAGCAGACAGCCAAAGGAAATGCCATGTTTAGCGGTATCGATCAATCGCCAGAAATGTTGCGCATCGCGCAATGTGGTTTTGATGAAGCCGGGTTAAACGCAGCGCTCCACAACTACGACATTTGTCAATTACCCTGGGAGCAGGACACGTTTGACTTCGCGATGGCGGCTCATGTAATCGAACACATCCCGGCTCCAGAAAAAGCATTGCATGAACTGGTACGCGTTCTCCAACCCGGCGCCCCTTTATTGTTGGTCTTAACCAAAAAGAGCTTCTTGGGCGCGCTTGTCCAGATGAACTGGCGCGTACACAGCATTGGGCACACCGCGTTGAGCGCATTGCTTGCCCGTGTTGGGCTCGTCGATATCCAGTTTATGCCACTCGAAGGCCTGCTATGCAATCAAATGAGTATCGCTTGTATTGCCAGAAAGGCCCTTCCAATTGAGTCTTCCAGTCTTAAAACGCAGGAGGCAAGCATATGAATAGGATTCTTGCCCTCCTCGTGACCGTACCTTTTACAAGCTTATCACTGGTGCCCCCAACGGCGTTGTGCTTCCTGGATTATTTAATACCTGAGATCGTTGTATCTCAAACAAGTAGCTGGAGTACGGCCACCATAAACGATAAGGAAGTAACAGATGATAGCTTTGTTTTCAACGCTCATCATTTTACCGAAATCGTCGCGTTGCATAATGACCTATTACCACAACTCGCCGAAGCCAGGACCGTACTGGCAACGCATGCCGAAGAATTGGCCCAACTCGTAAAATCATTACCGGGAGCTGATTTATTGAGCGAGTCATCAATCCTCGATCGTATTCGTTACTGGAAAGAAAAAGGGGGCTCTGTATCCGGAGCAACCGTTTTCCAACCGTGGATGAACAGATGGCAGGGAGTATGGAGCAACGGCAGTCCTCAGTTTCACATTTGGGATAAGACCCGGCGTTGGGGTGAGCAATGGATTCAAGTGGTAGCGCAATCAGAGTATACCTTTCCAGAAGAAACCCAGTTAGCGCATTTACTTCAAAAGGGTAAAACGGATCTTGGCATCAATGTATACTCTGAGGAATACGGTGTAACCGGATGGGTTTCAAAGCGCCAGCACGGGCGACTCGACATCCCGTGTGTCGGTTACGTAATCGACGTTCCGATCCTGCTTTGGGTATGCGCGATGGACTACATAGATGATCTAAATTCGGGAGAATGGTTTGTATACCTGGAGAAGATTGAACGGATCGAGGGCACTCTGCAATATGCAATTGCCGGGCATCCATTCACAATTGATGCTGGTATTTTCTGGAGCGATAACTTAATCGGTGCACATTCTGGGCTGTATACAGCTGAATAAGGACACCCCTACACGTTTATTCTCAATTTAAAGCTTTGAGATGATAGTCTAAAACCACGCCAGGGCCAGGTAATTGCAGATCAAATGGATCGTATTATCTACAATGATGAGCAACCAGGTAGAAAGCCAGATCGGGACTTCTTTAGGATACCCTGAAGGGCCTACTTGAGCCCATTTCAGTGAAGGCTCGGTCAGCCAGTTTTTTGCAAATACTACAAACCGTGCCAGCCGAAAGCGATCAACAAAAAAATGAGTTATGAGAATTATGCTCACAGCCTGTACACTACCAATCAATAGAAACGGGACCGAGTACACCAGGGCATGAATCAGGGCAACAAAACTGTTGGTTGTTTTTCTCTTTGCCATCCACTGGGTTTGAGTTAGATAATCGCCTGTAAGATGCAATAAGATGATTTCCATTTCGCTACTTCTTTGTTATAACTCATCTGCTTTAGATGCAGTTAGTTTTCATTCTTGAAAGCATGTTAAGAGTTAGCTGCCGAGTTGGATTCTCTATTTTTCTTGAACTGCACGCACCTGTAATGAACTGCACTCCCTCGAACATAGCCCCTTATTTTAGCATTACCCTCTTAGCCCCAATTCATAGAGTGGTTTTTCCGAAACGCCATCATCTGATTACATCGAGATGAAGTCTAAGTGCTCTCAGATGCAGTTGGTGAGATACGGTGCAAATTTGTACTCTCAATTCCGTAAGCTACCTGGTAAACCTATTAACCTTATGGCAGACACTAAGACCGTTGCACAGGATTTTCAACGCTCGAGCATCTCTGAGTTGTTGCCTTTCCCAAGACTTCAGTGGATTGAAGTGATAGGTGTGATCGGATTCTGGAGTGTCATTCTCGTTCTTTCATTAATAGAGGACTTATTCGTAAACCCTGATCCTGAAGGAGTACCTTATAAAGAGATTCTTCTAGAAGGTGTCGAACATGCCGTGTGGGTGTTGTTGACGTTTGGCATATTTCGCCTGACCAAGACGTTCAATTTTGAGCCTGGCTTTCGGCAACGTGATCTGGCTATACATGTCTTTACAATGGCTGTGGTCATCTTGTCTATGGAGGCCATACAGTACTATTCTGTAGATACAACTGCGGATGATGCTGTAGAAACATCGAAGGCAAGTCTTTTTTATTTTCAGCTTCTCGGGCAGTTAATTTTATACCTCTTCATTCTTGCCGTCGGATTTGCCAGAAACTATTTTCATCGCTCTCAGGCTCACCTGGAGGAAGCGATTCAGTTGCGAGAACAAGCGGCTCTCGTGGAATCCAAACTTGCGGAAGCACGGCTACATGCACTGCGCATGCAGCTTAATCCTCATTTCCTATTCAACACACTAAACGCTATTTCAGTGCTGGTTGAGCGTGACCCGAAGGGAGTCAGACGAATGATAGCCCTGCTCAGCGACTTACTACGTTACGTGCTGGAGCAAGTAAAAGAAAATGAAGTACCCCTCATGCATGAGATCCAATTTTTACGTACCTACTTCCAAATCCAGCAGATTCGGTTTCAAGGCAAACTTGAGGTTGAAGAAAACTTCCAACCGCCCATTCATAATGCCCTCATACCCAGTCTCATATTGCAGCCCCTTGCCGAGAATGCCATTAAACACGGAGTAAGCCGCCTAGTAGGCAAGGGCGTAATCAAGCTAAAGGGGTGGGTAGAAGACAAGACCCTTTTTCTTACGGTACACGACAACGGCCCTGGTATTAATGTGAATGACTCCCTCTCCTCACCAGAGGGTAAGCACATAGGATTGCAAAACATTCGTGAACGCCTGGCTGAGTTGTACGGCTCGTCTGCTTACCTGGTGCTTGATCAAAGCGAAACGGGCGGCACAGTTGCAACAATTGCCTTACCATACCATAGCGATCAGCAGCCTGCAAAGACGAATGAATAAAGGATGACCCAGCCGGACACAATACATATTCTAATTGCTGATGATGAGCCGCTGGCTCGACAAGGATTGGTCGATATGCTGGCCAGCAAACCGAATGTAAACATCATTGCACAAGCAGAAAATGGAGTTGAAGCGGTCTATGCAATACAAAAACTCAGCCCGGATCTCGTCTTTCTTGATATCCAGATGCCTGGCAAAACAGGTATTGAGGTCATTCAGGAGATAGGACCTGAGAGCATGCCCGAAGTGATCTTCGTTACGGCTTACGATCAGTATGCCCTTAAGGCATTTGAATTCGCGGCAGTCGATTATCTGCTGAAGCCCTTCGAGGAGGGTCGCTTTAATGAGGCCTTTGAGCGAGCACGTGAAAAACTATCCCTTCGAGAACTTAGTGTAATCCGAAATCAACTAACAACCTTATTACACCTGATTAACAGCCCTGATGAGCCCTCACCCACGAGTCAGTACCTGAAGCGAATCCCAATCGAAGGCCGGGGCCAGGTTAATGTGGTTTCTGTCCAGGAAATTGACTACATCACTGCAAGTGGCCCGTACGTTGAAATCCATATAGGCCAGCAGCAGTATCTCATACGAGAGCGCATGCATATCCTTGAAGATCGTCTTCATCCAGAATCGTTTTTTCGCATCCACAGGAGCACTATCGTCCAGCTTGACAGAATTGATTCAATCCTTTTAAAAGCGGGCGGCGATTACGGTGTTCTCTTGAAGAATGGCACTAAACTTAAACTTGGACGAAGCCGGCGAGCCGAACTCGAACAACGGCTCGGGCTGGATGCTCTCGGTTCCTGAAGCCCCATAACGAAATGGCATGTCCAGAAGAGCCTGTTTACAATAAGCCGCCTCACAACGTTCACTCTTCAGACTTGGGTGCATTCCGAGGCCTCGAATGGATATGGAGCTTTCGTAGTTTCTCTTCTTCGCCGTAGAACACCAGGCGCGCCATTTTGATGAATCTGCTCATCCAGGCATCGAGTTGCTGCATCGCTTCGCGGCGCTCCTGGGTAGCCGTGCGAAACACACCCTTCTGATACTGCTGGGCCTGAATGGCCTGCATCAGGCGATTCACATCCTCAAGACGTATCCTGAATAATTCAATGGTCAGGTTGTATTCTTCGGCCAGTTCACGCATCAGCGCTTCGTAGATAATCACTTCCTCGTAAAAGTGGGTCATCTGACGGATCAAAGCTTCCCTCCCCTTCTTCGTCTTGATGTGAATCCGCAGTTCTTCGGCCAGGGCCTGATTGTTCTTGAGTACATGGCGTGTGATCTTACGATCACTAATAAACTTCAACCGCATCGACTGCGTCCGGGCTACAAGCGTGTTCGTCGCCGCTGTTTGTTTGCCCAACTGGACCTGCTGGTTGGTTTCCAGCCGCTTGGCTGCATCAAGAAGCTCATGCACATGGGTAAAATGTGTTTCTGAATATCCGACGACTGCAAGACGAGTGCGAAGCTCCTCATCGATCGATACCGATAAAATCAGTTCTTCTGCCTGGCTCAGGCGCTCAGGGGTGTTCTTTTTACCATAATACTTCATAACGGGCTCCTCGTATTCTGTTGATGTGATAGATAGAGAGATTCGAGACCCTTTACGCATTGATGTTAGCCAAGATGTGGCGTGAGGATACGATCAATGCCAGTTCAAAGGGTTAGAGAACGAGGGGCGTTGTTTTATGGACGAGCTATCGTACCAAAAGTTGCTTACTTTCGGTTGATGGGCGCGTTTCTTTTACCTATGCACAGAGCCGAAGGCCTTACGTATGACTCTCAGTCTCTTTTCCAACGTTCCCAAACCCACATATCTGCTCCCCGGTCTCCGCGAACGTTTCCCAAACCTCCGGTTGCAGTGCAACGAAGGAAAAGAACGTTTCCGAAGGCCCTGGTCACTGGGCTCGATACCGAAGGAAACGTACTCAAAGGCCCGGTTGCTCTACGACTTGCATAGGGAAAGATTCTCAAAGGCCCGGTCGCTTTACGATTTGCAAAAGGAAGAATTCTCAAAGGCCCGCTCATTCTTCGCCCCGTCGAAGGAAGCGTTCTCAAGACTAAAATTTATTGCAGACGGCTTTTGCACATCGAGGCGGAACGGCCGTGACAAAGAAGAGGGCTAGGGGGAAAGTGTATCTCGTGGGTTACATGGATGCATGATGTTGTCTGAGTCTTGCCTTGCTTTCGCGAAATAAACGCACCATGAGGGTACCTATGTCTATGATGAATCGACGCTCATTTTTATTATTGGCAATCCCGGCTGCATTCACCGGTTGTGTAAGTACAGGTAATCAAGTTAAACCTTCTTCTCAGAAAGCAGAGAGTCCTCCAGATCCTTCAGAAGCAACAGAAGAAGTTCAAACAGAGCAACTAGAAGAAAAAGAGCAAGAACCTTCAGCTCTCAATGGAAGTGAGAATCGTGACAGTTCAAGTGAGCGGCGCCAGGCTCACCTTCGCCGAAGACGGAAAGTACGTCAGCTCCGACGCAAGAAGTCCCGAAACCGACGTTTAGAGGCCTCTCGAAAGCGCCGGCGGCGACTCAAAGCAGCTAGAGATCGCCGACGTAGACGTCGAACCTAGGAAAGGTAATCAAGTGTCTTTAACCTATTCACTCTACAGTCAAAACTCACCTCGTGCCGCTCATTTTTGACGATAACAGAAAAATAGCCCGATTCGTAAAGGTCAATGTACTCCTCCTCTTCATAACAGCCTCATACAGCCATTCCTCTCATTTTTCCTCTACCTTTTCATCTAATAGCCTCCAAAGGATTCACTTCGATCAGCCAAAAGCGCCAATTACTCTATCAGGCTGTTCTTATTTAGTGGGGATTCAATTCTAATCCCCGCGACTACGATTTATTATGAGATTATCAGTTGCTTCCTCCGGGAAACTATCTGGCCCATTATTCGCTATTGCTCTGGTTCTTAGCGCCTTCATTTTTTCTCCCATGTCTATCAGCGCCCAGGATAACCCTATCCTCTTCCGGGTTAACGCCGGCGGCGAAGCAGATGGTGACTGGGAAACAGATACGGACGCATTGCCTTCTCCGTATTTACTCAGTGGCTCAGCCAATATAGAAACTATAGGCGCCACACCCACACTGGACGCTTCCGTGCCAGACGGCACTCCGCTCAGTCTTTTTGAAACAAAACGGATTGATGCCAACCAACCCGAGCCCTTTATGGAGTGGACCTTCTCTCCCGATGTGGGCTACGGATCTGAGCTGGAGGTCCGCCTCTTTTTCATTGAGATGTCGAGATGTTCTGCCGGCAGCCGGGTATTTGATGTCGAAATTGATGGGGTTATCGTTGAAGAAAACCTGGATGTGTATGCAGCAGCCGGTAACCAATGTAATGTGGGCATCATGCGTACTTATACCGTCCCTTTTACCGGTTTAACGCTATCAATCCGTTTCCCGCTTGAGAACGGTAAGCCGTCCATCGTTTCTGCCATAGAGGTGATAGGATCACCGCCCTTTGTATTACCGCCCCTAATACATTTTGCAGGATGCAATGAATGTTACCAGGGGTCCATAGATGATGGAAAGGATGCGATCCGAGCAGGCATGGCACCCTACGACGTTGATTTTGACAGCCAGGGCAATGCATACATCGCCGATGAGTATAACTTTCGTGTCCGCAAGGTTGATGCAGAAACCAACATTATAAGCACCTTTATCGACCCCAGCGAACTGAAGCCGCCTGGTGCAGGAGTATTTGACGACTTCACAGCATATGGACTGGTCATAGATTCGGCTGATAATCTTTACGTCATGACAAGCGGATCTCTTGGCTTCCAATCAGCTCACTATATCTTAAAAAAAGACGCGGTAACGGGCGCCATTACCGTATTTGCAGGCAACGGCACTTCTAATTATACAGGCGACGGCGGCCCAGCCACAGATGCCGGACTTGGTTTTACTCAGGATCTTTCAATTGACGCTTCTGACAACCTCTACATTACTGATCGTACCCATCACGTAGTTCGCAAAATCGACCATACTACAGGTATTATTGAAACCATAGCAGGAAACGGCACGGAAGGCTTTTCCGGCGACGGTGGACTGGCAACGGACGCACAGCTTGATGAACCGCAAGGTGTTGCGGTCGATAGCCAGGGAAATATCGTATTCACTGACAACAAAAATTACAGGATTAGAAAGATAGATGCCAGTACAGGGGTTATCACCACGATTGCCGGCAACGGTGTCAATGCTTCTACAGGTGATGACGGCCCAGCCAATTCAGCAGAACTTGCTGATCCAAAAGGTATTGCCTTTGACGCCTTTGACAATCTTTATCTATCAGAATTCGACGCAACAAAGGTCCGACGGATAGATGCGTTGACGAATATCATTACCACGCTCCTCGAGTACCCCTTCCCCCAATACAAGCCAAGAAATCTTATTTTTGAGGGAGAAGACCTGTACTTATCCGTCCAGGATAACGCTGTTTACTACTACGACTTCCCCGGAGATTCTGGCACCTCAAGCCTGTCTGTCTCTCCCCTTTCTATTGCTTTTGAGGCAACTGTTTCAGGCGGCACATCCAATGCATTCGAGGTTGTTCTTACCAACGAGGGCACAAGCCAAATTTCTATAACAGATATACATCTTTCCGGCAACGACCCAGGTGACTTTTCGTTTGTCCCAAACGCATCATCTACCATAGATGGCGGCAGCACGCTAAGCTTCGATGCGTTCTTCACACCGGTTCAGTCCGCATCACCTCAACCACTACTTATTACGACTGGCGATCCCCTGTATAGGATCAACGCCGGTGGTGAGTTAGAATCAGATTTCACACTAGACTGGGAAGAGGACACGGACCTGAATCCTTCTGCCTACCTCATACCGGGTACTGCAAACATCGAGACAGATACCCCCACACCTGCTGTAGATGCATCAGTTCCAGTAGAAACGCCTGTTAATGTATTCACCACGATGCGGATTGATGCGAACAAAGCAGATCCTGTAATGGCATGGGACTTCCCAGTCACACCGGGTGAAGCGTATGAAGTCCGGTTTTATTTTGTTGAGATGTCGCGTTGTTCAGTAGCCAACCGGGTGTTTGATGTTGAGATAGAAGGTACGGTGGTGATTGACAACCTGGATATCTATAATGAAGCAGGTGCCTGCAACGTTGGAATCATGCGATCTGCCACAGCAACATCCGACGATGAAACACTGTCCATCACCTTTCCGCTCGAAAACGGAAAGCCGGCAACAATTGCTGCTATTGAAGTGATGGGCCCGGATGCGCTGACGCCAATCTTTAAGTCGGCTCAACTGAACATTGAACATACAGGGGCAAACCCAGCTCTTGCAGTTGCCCTATCCGGAGAAGTTGACCAGACACCGGGCGACAATACGCTCCCAGTTGCAAGCTTTACGGTTGAGGTAGATGGCTTACAGGCCAGCTTCACCGATACGAGCACAGATAGTGATGGTGTTGTGAGCAGCTGGTCATGGGACTTTGGCGACGGTAATGTGTCTTCCGTGCAGCATCCCGTTCACAACTATGCTGAAGAGGGTACCTACACGGTAGTTCTCACGATAACCGACAATGAAGCCGGCACGCACAGCTTTTCTACCGATATTGTTGCACTAGATCTCCCGCAAAATGTAGTATACCTGAGCATGCCAGATACTACGTATGCCCTCGGTTCATCTGGTGTCATCCCAGTATGGACAACAGATGTAACCGGCAAGGATATCTCAAACTACAGTTACACTATAGCGTACGACACAACGTACATGGAGGTGACGGGTGTCGATTTTTCAGGCACTATCGTTGCTACCACCACGCCTCCTTCAGTTACCCTCACGGTGCCGGGCGAAGTGAAAGTGAGTTGGGGATACGTTTATGACATCTCAGGAGAAGGTGTTTTTGCCTACCTGGAAGCTGATTTCCATACGGCCGGCACATCGCCACTTACATTCGCCCATATTAACTTCGCTTCAGGCGAACCGGATGGTATAGGGATCGACGGCTCGGTAACTGTTGCCAGCGATACCAGCGCAGTGACCCTAACCCTACCGGAAGTAACCCATGATGTAAATACGTCCGGCGTAATTCCAGTAACCGTCTCAGATGTCAATGTGAAAGACATCAAATCGTTTTCTTATACAATCTCCTATGACCCGGCAGTCATAGATATCACAGGCGCCGACTTTACGGGTAGCATCATTCCAACAGATACGCCACCTACCCTGGACATCAGTACACCGGGAGAAATAGTCATCAACTGGTCGGGCGCTACGGCACTGGAGGGAGAAGGTTTGTTTGCCAACCTGGAAGTTGATTTCCTCGCAGTGGGTGCCTCTCCCCTAACACTCAGCAATGTTGTATTCAATTCAGGCGTTCCTGGCAGCATACATGAGGACGGATCGGTTAGTGTCTCTGCCGGCACGGGTCCATTTTTAGAAGTTGAAGGTATGGTAGTGATGGAGGCCGAAAATGCGCATGAAAACAACCCAGGTATTGAGCATGCCTGGGAAGAACAAACCGACCTCACCGGCTTTGTTGGTAGCACCTATATGGCTACGACGCCGGACATTAATAGTACATTTAAAACGGACGCCCTCGATCAGACGCCAGAGCTAAAATTCGATGTGGAGTTCTCCACACCGGGCAGTTATGCGGTTTGGGTCAGAATGGCTGCGCCAAACACCAAAGGCAACACCTTACACGTTGGATTTGAAAACGAGCCGCATCCTGTACAAAGTGGCATAACAACCGGTGTTTATGACGCCTGGACCTGGAAAAGCCTTTGGAAAAACCCCGATTTGCTAACCTTTGAGGTCAGTTCACCAGGGTTGCATACCATACACGTTTGGATGCGTGAAGATGGCGTTCTCATCGACAGGGTCCTGTTCTCACTCGACCATTCATTTGTACCTCTCTTCGAGGGACCACTCGAAAGCCCAAGGCTTGGGCCTGATATCAGCAGCATGACTACATCGTTCAAAAGTGACCAGATTTCCAAGGGGATTGAAGTACCTGAAGAATATGCGCTAAAAGGCAATTATCCCAACCCGTTCAACCCAACAACCACGATTCAATATGCACTGCCTGAAGCGGCAACCGTATCGTTAGTGGTTTATGACATGATGGGCAGGGAAGTCGCCACACTGGTTGAAAGTGAAATGGGTGCAGGCCATCATGAAGTGCAATGGAATGCACAAACAGACGCCGGCACCCGTGTATCAAGTGGCATTTACCTCTACAGACTCCGCGCTGGCTCCTTTGAGCAAGTACGGCGGATGGTGTTGATGAAGTAAGATTTATTTAAAACATGTCTGCCATCATGTCCAGCAGGCTTTTGCCACGAGGAGAAGGGGGGAAATATTGAGGATACTCGGGCATCAATTGGCTGGCTTCATCCAGTTCGGCCAATTCGGCCTCGGATAGCTCAAGATCGATTGCGGCAAGGTTGTCCAGAAGTTGCTCATGTTTTCGGGCGCCTACGATCACACTTGTCACGCCACCTTGATGTAACAGCCATGCTAGCGATACCTGGGCACAGGTAGCATTATGCGCTTCTGCAATCTTGCGGACAACAGAAATAATCGCGTCGCCTTTCTCAAGGTCAACGGGCGGAAAGTTGAAAGCCTTGCGACGGCCCTCGCTGGCTTCGCCGCCAGAATACTTGCCGGAAAGAAAGCCGCCGGCCAACGGGCTCCAGATCATTGTACCTATACCGAGATCACGCACTGCTGGAAGGATCTCCCGTTCCAGTTCGCGGCCTACAAGAGAGTAGTACGCTTGCACAGAGCAAAACCGTTCCGTACCCAGCTGACGCGCCAATCCATCAGCTTTGGCAATTTGCCACGCTGCAAAATTGGACAATCCGATGTACCGTACCTTCCCCTGACGAACGCAATCATCCAATGCCCGAAGGGTTTCTTCGAGTGGTGTAGTCTGGTCGAACAGATGGACCTGGTAAAGGTCAATCCAATCGGTCTGCAAACGGGTAAGACTCTTTTCGACTTCCCTCATTATGGATAGGCGACTGGTGCCTAGTGCATTGATTTCATTGGAGTACGTGTTGTACACTTTTGTCGCGATAATTGCATCTTCACGCCTTGATTTCAATGCCTTGCCAAGCATGATTTCAGACGTGCCGTTACTATACACATTGGCCGTGTCGAAAAAATTGACGCCTGCATCCAGAGCGGTGCCGACCATCTTATCAGCGAGTTCCTGCCCGGTGGCGCCTATTATTTGGCTTGCCACACCATCTTCAGGATTAGCAAAGGTCATCGCTCCCAAACAGAGACGTGAAACGTAAAGTCCGGTATTACCTAGAGGCTGGTATTGCATCAGTATTTTATTGGTTTATTCGATATGTCTTAGAGTAGCCTTAATGTACCAGGTATGTATATGGTAATGCGTGCACATAATCCCGAAAGGTGTGTACATTTTCACGTCGCGAATAAAGTACTCATCACTGGAGGAAGTTCAGGGAATCGATGGGCCCCAAAGATTGCCCAAAACATGATGCTCAAACAATGAATCATTCACTAGATTATGAACCTTAATTTTCAACAGCTGGAAGCATCCCCTGACGATACCTTTCAAAATGACTAGAAATATCTGATGCGTCAGTCAAAGCCCATAAGTTGACACCTAATTCATCCATCGCCAAGACAGAAGTAATCCAACTCTGTGTCCAGCCTGTTTCAATGGCCCAAGCACCCCATCCCAAATCCGCATTGGAAGCCCAGTATTCCCAGCGGTTAATATCAAAAGCTCGAAACCAGGCTCCATCCAATTCGGGATGCGCCGGTGCATGAACCTGAATACGAATGAGAAAGTCACGTAATTCTTCAAAGGCATGTGTCAGCGTCGTATCACCAGTCACTGCTGCGGCTTCATGGAGACCTATAAAAGCAAAATTGGAGGTATACAGCATGTCCGCTATCGCATCACTATTTTCCTGAATCAAAGGTGCCTCGGTAATTCCGTATTCTTCGTTGCTTTTTGGTGGCCCATATTTACCATGCCCTGCTGAACCGAGTTGCTCTTTGATTGCACCCGTAACATCTTGATATGTGAGTAGGTCAGTGGCTATCTGGTTCAGCCACTCACGATGCAGCGCTGTATCTTCAACACGAATCAGCCAGGCCAATGGCAACAACATGCGGGCGCGCTCTTGCTGAAGACCATTGGTCCAGTGCCAGTCATCGGGATATGCCTGCATCATTTCGGAAATCCCTCTTTTTGTACGTTCGATGAGAGGTGCATAGGCCGTTTTATCGTACAACCACAGGTACGTGGCCCACAACCAGGATTCGTAGTGGGGTGCAAAATTAGTACGTGGGGTTGTCCAATAATATTCCCAGCCATTGGCTTCGAGATCTCTGCCTTCTAGCCGATTACTCCTAAACCCTTCAGGTCCGGTAGTTCGGAAATTTCCCAGTACAGCCCGGAGGATGTCTTCATCCCACTGATCTGAACCGAGCGCCCCAGCCGTCGCCATGGTACTGAGTATAACCCTCGCATTATCGTCACCGTAATAGACCCTGTCATGGTATACGTCCCAACTGACAAGTCCGAATTCTGGACTCGCAGGATCTGCACGCAGCCCCTGGTGAAGAACCGAGGTTTTATGCGCATAATCCTGCAAATTTGCCGCAATCTCCCCTCCTGAATCGCCGCCAACCACCTTTTGATGCAGCGCAAAAGCCATGGCCGTCTCACTTACACAATCCGCTCGGATCCACCATCGAACATCCTGGCTTCCGTCATGATGAATCCTGGAACTAAATCCTTCAAGTAATCCATATGAGCCATCACCTACTGGCAGTTCAGTCTCCGGACGGGGTCCTACTCGATCCAAGAATGACTCAGCTTCTTGGTAGCGGTGGCTCCAGGTCGAATCAATGAGCATACGCGCATGCCGGTACCATGCCACACCAGTGGTAAGCGCAGTCCGTCCTGCATCTGCTGGCAAAACATCTGAAGACCGGTATGTTGGCCTTACTACCGGTTCCCAGGCAAGCTGCAAAGAAGCCGCCTTTGGATCGAGCCAACTCAGAATCCATTTCCATATATCGATCCAGGCATCAGCCGGCGCAAACCGGCCTGAAATAAAATGACTAAGCCCTGTTGTGGCAATCAATACATCATCCGTGGGGTGTTCGAACAACACAGGCCAGGACGAGGTGTTCTGCATACCATACACAGCTTGATCAAGGCCTGCCACCCTGGCCATGCTTATCAAACTGTTGTCGGATTGTACAGAAATGAAGCTCCCATCGTGAATCATAAGGATCCGATTTCGGGCTAGTGACGAGCCGAAACGGTCCGTTGTTACTACCCCACGTTCCCAATCTACCTGACGATTTTCACCTATCTCTAATCCCCGAATTCGGTCAGGGTACTCCACGTACATTCGTAACCCTTTATTTCGTGCTATAGTGAACAATGAATCCGCTATTTCAGAACGTGAATTAGGATAACTATCCGCAAGCAATAAAACACCCGACTGGGGTGGCGCATTGAGAATAGCTTCAGCCGGTGAATCGTACCGAGGAAAGTTTTCGAAGAGCAGGTAAAGATCATTGTCAGGTGCTGAACTGAAAGTCAAGGAAGGATTACTTTTGGTCGAACAACCAGCATTCAGGACTATGATGAGAAGTAGAACTGTGAGAATACTTGTGCAATGGCCGCTTTGTAACGTGCTTTCATCAATGAACACTGAATAGACCGAACTCTTCATGATTTGAATATTTATAGATCGTATGTGCAACGATACAATCTAGGGGAAAAATCCCTTGAATTCACCTTTCTAGCTCATTGAAAAACTGACTCAAACACTTAGACTACCCCAAACAAAAGAAGACCCTAAGACCATAGTTCATTGTCCACAAAACTGAGAATGGTGAATGAATATCCTTACTACCGCATAAGATCCAACTTTTAGTCGATAAAGGTACACACACCACCAGGCAGCCTATCTGCTTGCCACTGTATTGAATGGCTACCCGCTGTAGACATGCTTTTGACAACTACTTCTAAGCGTTGGCCGAGAGTATTGTACACAGTTAGACGCACAACTGAAGCGGCTGGCAAATCGAAGGTAAATTGTGTAGAAGGATTAAACGGGTTCGGATAGTTTTGATGAAGTGCAAATCCATCTTGAGTTGATTCATCTTCTGTAGATACGCTTGTTGATTCGGGGCCTGTCAAGCGAAGAATTTGATCACCCCCACTATTGCTGACATACAATGAACCATCAGGACCAAAAGCTTAACGAAGGGTCCTATTATAGCTATATCATCCACTTAATTCCCATAGGTATTATCGGGTATATACTCACATACTTTGCATTTAATAGTTGGTTAAAATTTGGACTTCTTACCATCTCCTCCTACTTGCTATCCTATGTTCTGGTTTTGGGATTTTTACGCACCCAAAAACTCATTCTAAAGCAGTAGAAAAGCAACCATAGACTGCCTATTCGTTATCTTCTATGCAGAATACTGAATACATTTCGCAGATTACACATTTGATTCGGGTTAACAAACCATGAATTGAAAAGCCCTGGCAAGTTGTTGTGCACTTGCCAGGGCTTTGGTTAATCTAATTGTTGTGTAAAAAATTACCCCGGCAAGGTGTTTCACCTTGCCGGGGTATTTGATTGAATTAGACTCTGTTTATATTGATAGAATTAAAAGTTACTCGCGTTGAGAATATGAAACGTAGTTGCGTTTTTACCTTTTCCGACTTTGACAAAGTCAGCGTATCCAAGGAGATCACGCTCGACGTTATGTGGAGTAGCTGTTGGATTTTTCGACAGGTATAGTGCAACAGCACCCGTCACAAGTGGAGCCGCCATTGAGGTTCCGTCCATTTCAACACGCAATGTAAAGTCATTGGAATACAGAGAACGAACCTGCTCCCCCATTGCATAGAGATCAACGCCATCTCCATAGTTTGAGAATGAAGTAATTGCAACATCTCGGAGCTCAGCGTTTGTACTTGCACCAACAATGATAGCTTCTGATACATGTGCAGGTGTGACGGTAGATACGTCAATTCCATCATTTCCAGCAGCGATGACAACAACAACCTCGGCTTCGATCGCTTTGAGAACAGCCTCATCAAGCGCATTGTATTTTGTTGTACCCACATCTGCACCCAGGCTCAAGTTTACCACCATGGGTACGTCTGGATTGAGAAGCTTGCGTGCTGTAATGACATCCAAGGCAGCTATAACGCTCGACATCTCACCTTGGCCCTGATCGTTGAGTACCTTGAAATCATGCAAGCGGGCTCCTGGAGCCATACCTACCAGGTCATCATCGTCATCGATTGCAGCAGCAATACCAGCCACATGCGTTCCGTGTCCAACAGCATCTGAGAAAGAATCCATTGTATCACTATACCGATCCAGGATTTTTGTCATGTCGATTTCCTGACCGTCAGCAGTAAAATCAATACGCTCAACAATATTGAGATCAGGATGGTTGATACCGGTATCCAGGATATAGATGTCAATATCGACTGAGCCTTTGCCATCACCAGGATTGGTAGACGAATCATTTCCTCCTACTTTTGTGAGGCTATTTACCAGTCGTTGCCCGCCATGCTCCATACTCCAAATCCTTCCGGCCGGGGCAAAAGTAAACTCTGGATCAGGCTCCATCCAGGCGATATCGTCATCATTTTCGATGATATTTAAAAGTCGGTCGAGTTGATCGGCATCGATGTGCATGGCGAAGCCATTGATTGACTTGTGAAGAAGACGTTTAACCTTCACACCGGATTCTAAGCTGTAGCGGTCGAGTATTTTCTGTGCATCGAGCACTGTATCGGAGAAACCAAGGATAAATTCTGTAGAAGTCTGGTATTCGGCATATCGGTCGAGGACTTTGCCGGCGTTGCCTTCACTTCCATTCCCGAATAGGTGGGAGTGCCTCATTTTACTGGTTGCAGCAGCTTGGTTGTCTGCTTCTGATTCATTTGTGGAGATTAGACCATCGCATCCTTGAAGAAAGGCGGGGCTAAAAAAGAGCAATGCGACAATAGCCAGGCTTATCCAGCGTCGCGGGGGGGACTGCTTTTTCATTATGCTAGAGTGGTTGAATAGACAAATCGTTGTCGTCTACATCGACCATCAATGGCTATGGGAATGTTGTCCGGTGTGGGGTAGTGCAGGACGAATGGGAGTGATTGCCTGACTGTATAACAAGATGTGTGCCACTGTGAAAAGCAATGAATATCTCGTTTAGGAGCTATTCTACAGGTAAAAACGACATGGGTGCGGTGGATATTCACCTATTGGTGGCAAAAAAACACAACGTAAAAGAAGCTTTATGCATTTTCAGAGACCGTCTAGAATCAAGGGTACGGTTCAACTTATAGCCACCCCGAGTACTCATTTTGCTGGTTGAAGCATGCCATTTCTAGATTTCGCTTTCTACGCTGTCATTTGAACAAGATATAGAGACTTCTTTCAGCACGTTAATGAGCGCCTCCATATCTATAGGCTTCATCAGAAAGCCGTCCATTCCTGCTTCAAAACAGGCGTCCCGTTCTTCCTGCATTACACTGGCCGTCAGTGCAACAATGTAGGGTTTTTTCTGAATCTTACCCGAACCAAGAATTTCCCTTGTGGCCGTTAGTCCATCCATAACGGGCATGTGGACATCCATAAAAACGATATCATAGTATTTTTCGCAGAGAACATGTAAGGCATCAACACCATTTGCGACAACATCTGCAGTATGCCCTAGCTTTTCTAAGAATTTCAGAACTAATCGTTGATTAATGAGATTATCTTCTGCTACTAAGATCTTCAGGGGTTGCTTTAATTCAGATACATAACTATCGACTGACGAAGCAATTGAAGTCCTCTTTGTATTTACTTCCTCTGCAGCACGAGCAGGTCCAATGTTTACCTTGATGGTAAAATGAAAGCGAGTACCTGAGTCTACCTCACTTTCTACCCAGATCTGCCCTCCCATTAATTCTACCAACCGCTTGCAAATAGTAAGGCCGAGACCGGTCCCTCCAAATCTTCGAGTAGTGGATGTATCTGCCTGTGTGAACGAGTCAAAGATGGAATCGAGTTTATTTTGGGGAATCCCTACGCCTGTGTCTTGTACAACAAAATACAGTACACACTCCTCTTCTCCGTCTACGGGCGCATCTTGCATACGGACAGAAAGGCTCACTTCCCCTTCCTCGGTAAACTTAATTGCGTTGCTTATTAGATTTATCAGGATTTGCCTCAGCCTGGTGAGGTCCCCTTCTATTACCTTTGGTACGCCAGCTTCAACTGAAAGGTGAAGATCGATTCCTTTGTCATTTGCTGCTTTAGAAAGAAGTGTCGTGGTTTCTTGAACGCACTCTCGCAGTAAAAACGGGTGGCTTTCAATATGGATCTTATCTGATTCTATTTTCGAGAAATCAAGAATATCATTAATAATGGTAAGTAACGCTTCTCCCGAGACTAAGATGGTTTTGACAAAATCATCTTGTTGAGCATTTAGACGGGTATCGCTTAGCAGTTTAGCGAATCCAATAATGCCATTCATAGGTGTCCGGATTTCATGGCTCATTGTTGCCAAAAACGTGCTCTTTGCCCTGGTGGCCTTTTGGGCTTCTTCTAAAGCTTGCTTGAGCGCGTTTGTACGATCCTGAATGACCTTTTCCTGGTGGGTTAGCACCGTTCGCAATTGATCGTGCCTCATGCCAGCAATAAAGGCAATGATGCCAAGAAAGAGCGGTGCGGTATCAATCAGCCAAAGTAAAGGGTATGCTTCATGTAGCGCTAACACATTGCCAAACGTAATCGATTCACCTTCTGAATAGGCGATCCATTGTAGAGCAAGGATAGGAAACAATCCACCAAACCCCATACCAGCGCAAGAGTACAGAAACCGGTTGGTTTGTATTATCGAGCTGAATGACACATTTAATGCAGGTTTTATTTTAGTAATGCATGATATAATTACCTGTATCGGTTTTTATAAAACGCACTAAAACCGTGGCTATTTAAACCACGAGGCTGAAACTAACTCAAATGGTGGAGTAAACTGAAAACCACAAAAGACTAGCGTCCCGACAAGTCTTGTACAACTTGCCGGGACGTTTAGGCTTACTGAATTCAGCCCTCGAGAATCAATAGGATTCACTAATTCCAATCAAGCCCTAGTCGTCATCATCATCATCGTCGTCGTCATCTTCGTCGTCATCATCGTCGTAAGATGAGCTTCCAACTGGCTCTTCCCATTCGATATAGAGACGAGGAGCTTTGCTTGAGCTCCCGTTACGAGACTCCGCGGTCCGCTCCCCGGTACCGCTGATCATGAAGGACATGTCATTGTATTTATTCCAATTCGCCTGGTGAACAATTTCTTGAACCACTCGAGACAGATCGGGTGTGCGTTGGTCTGCTCCCGCTGCACCTACCTGCATCCAGGGTGCTGGTGTCCACAAGGCGGCAGTGTTTGTTTTAGCTCGGTTAGTAACGTTATAAGAAGACGAGCTGTACGATGCGGCATTTCCAACTTTTTCACCCCAAATCATGAGGTTTGTTGGCTCGCTGTTGGTTTCATCGGCGGTGAACTGAATGTAAGCATTTGTTATGATGGCACCTCGTGGAATCCCTAGATCCCGAAACCGTAGACCAATCATCCGCTGCGGGTTGCTATGGCTGAAATCGTTTCCTAGCTCAAGGTCTGAACTAGTCCGGTACATGTACCCGTCGGTAACACGCTGCTCAACATCATCGTAACTACTGCTAATCTTAAGACTGAGCGACCGGGATTGCATTTGTGAAGCATCTGGGCCAACCCATACTGTTTTCGTCGTTGTTCCAGAAGGTGCTTCGGTAGCGATGTCCCTTGCATTGGCAACCAGTGCATTACGAACTTGCTGAGGCGTTGCCTGAGGATGCTGAGCCAGGTACAAGGCGGCGGCCCCTGTCACGTGTGCGGCAGACATCGACGTCCCGGACATCTTCACGGACCCGTTATCGAAACGATTGTCCCCATCTTCGTCCCCGATAGATACGATTCCTTCACCGGGAGCAAGGATATCTATGATGGATCCGTAGTTTGAAAATTCGCTAAACGTATGGTCTCTGTTATATGAACCAACTGTGATGGCATCATGCACATGGGCTGGTGTTGTCAATTCAACGGCAGCCCCTTCATTGCCGGCTGAGATAACAAATACGACTCCTGCGTCGATGGCAGCTTGTACCGCTTGATCAAGCGCTGTATAGCTTGTGTAGCCAATATTCTCACCAAGGCTCATATTTACAACCATTGGTTTTGACGGGTTGTCCATCTTTTCTTCCAGAATATGCTCTACAGCGGCAATCGAAACCGATACATCTGTTCCTCCATTGTCGTTAAGTACCTTGTAATTGTGAATGCGTACACCAGGAGCAATACCGACCATCCCATCAGCGTCATCTGCTGCGCCGATGATGCCTGCAATATGAGAACCATGCCCATCATAATCTCTGGCATCCTGGTTGTTCAGGTCTCGAAAATCAATGCTCTCAACCAATGCGAGATCATCATAGGGATCGCTGTTGTTGGCCATTGCGACCCCAGAGTCTAAAACGTATACGTCCACATTAACGCTTCCTTTACCATCTCCAGACACAGCCCAACTGAGCAGTCCCCCCACTTCAGATACACTCCAGGGGATTTCCTGCCCAGAATTCTGAGCGGCACCAGAAGGAGCGGGTGGATTTACGTTGAAATCAGGCTCAATCCATTGCACGTCTGGGTCATTTTCCATGAGTTCGAGGACTTCGTCAAAATCTCCTTCGCCCTGCATGTCTTCGATCGTTATCGCAAAACCAAGAAAGGCTTTTAAGAAAGCAAAGCGATCGAGAATCTTGTAGCGATCAAGGATTTTGAACCGATCCAAGATCTTATAGCGATCAAGGATGCGCTGCGGCTCCACCGAAAAGATCAGGTTCAGTTCAGGGTTTCCGTTTTTGTTGCCGCCCTGCATCCGGATAGCCTGATCCATCAGTTCAGGATGGCGAATCTTTGATCCTGGATCAGTGGCCAGGGGTACTTCTTCGGGTTCGTTTTGGCTCACCATGCTGTCACAGGCCTGCAGGAACAGGGGGCTGAAACACACTACAGCGATTAAGGCCATAAGCCAGTTTTTCCGGGGGGAAGCTATCATGTGTCATCTATTCTTTAAGGTTCTAAGGAAGCCCAACTGCGCTCAAGGGCGGCAGTAATAGATGATGTGGTCCAGGCAGGGTGTGATGCGTGACGGTGTGGGATTCCGAGCACAAGAGGTCTGTTTATCAAAGACGGTGCCAGAGTCGGAAGGAGGTGATTCAGAGTAGAAAGAGCAGTATTGGTAAGCTTGACAAGGTCAGAATAGAAATGGCTGCAAGTAGAATGGTAAAGAAATACCTTGATATTATTCTTGAGCAGATGGTCATAATCTGGGTGACTAAATATCCACCTCTCGCATTGCTGCACTGAGATTGGCAATAAAGTAGGTAAGTGTGTTATTAAAACCGATCTTTCTCTTTCGATGATATCATAATTGATGGGAGTATTACACCCTGACACGCGTTAGTTTTTGAGACAAAAAGAAGTTAAAATAATAGAGCAAACCCAAATGAAAAAAGCCCTGGCCAGTTGTTGTGTACCTGCCTTGGCTTTAATCTTTCAGCCAAGGAGCTGACAACTAGTTCGCATAGTCTAGCATAACGTTGTACTACAAGCGCCCTGGCAAGACATCTAAGACCTGCCAGGGGGCTCGATTATATAGAAATATGTTTTGGATAGACTCTGCTAATCAGTCACCGTTAAGGGATCAATCTTTCCAATCAATCTGAAAGTCATCAAAGTACAGATATCCTTCCCCTTCTCCAGCTTTATTGGTCGAAAGGCGAATTCGAGTATCGGCAGATGCATAAGACGTTATATCGAAGTATGCAGCATTCATATCACCGCCATCCCTTCCATTGGGAAACGTGACTAGCGTGGACCAGGTAGAGCCACCATTGCGAGAAATTTCAAGTATGGCTGGCTTTGAAGCGTAATATCCCTCATCACTGTGACGGCGCCAATTAAAGGACAGGTAGGCCTCGGACGCACTACTTAAATTTACTGCGCGATAAACACCCCTGTTTTTTGACCCTTCGTATTCACCACCGATCCGCAGGCACATTCCTGTAGGACATTGGCTAGAGTCAGACACCCTCACTTTCCCTTTGGATGGCCCATTTGATTCACCAAACTCCTTCCAGTCGAACTTCCAGTCCCATAGTCCGTCACTACCGGCAAAAGAAATCGCGTTAAACCCATCTCTAAACGTAGCATCTGCCTCTCCTACCCACACACTTTGGCTAGTTGTGCCTGTAGGAGCACCTACCACAAAGCTTTTTGCTTTGCCAAGCAGGAAGTCGCGAACCTCTGCTGGGGTAGCTTCTGGGCGCTTGGCCAGGTAAAGCGCTGCAGCACCGGAAACGTGAGCAGTTGCCATCGAGGTCCCAGTCATTTGCACGTGTGCAGAAGTCCCATCAGCATCAGGAGCTAGGGACACAATTCCCTCACCAGGAGCAAGCAGATCCACATGTACTCCGTAGTTTGAGAAGGGAGAGAAGATCCCAGCTGCATGGTAAGATCCCACAGTGATTACCTCTTCCATGTGAGCAGGTGTGACCGTTTCAGCGTTGATACCCTGGTTACCAGCAGCCACTACGAAGATCACTCCGGCATCAGAAGCCGCTTTGACCGCTTCATCAAGTGCAGTATAACTTGTCATGCCAATGTCTTCTCCAAGGCTCATATTGACAACCATAGGTGTAGAAGGTTCTGCGAGCTTCTTAGTAAGAATATGCTCAACAGCAGCAATCGCAACCGATACATCGGTGCCCCCTTCATCGTTGAGTACTTTGTAATTATGAATTCGGGCTCCTGGTGCAATCCCTACAACGCCGTCTTGATCGTCCACCGCAGCGGCAATACCTGCAATGTGGGTGCCGTGTCCATTAACATCTGCGGAATTGTTCGCATAGTCACGAAAATCGATGGATTCTACGATATTCAGGTCAGGGTTCGTGACTCCGGAGTCGAGAATATAGAGGTCAACATCAACAGAGCCACCATTATCACCAGAGCGAGTCAGGCTTGTGGTGCCGCCTATAGCTGCAACACTCCATGGGATCTGTTGCCCAGATGAACCAGCAAAAGGGTTACTCGTCGGCATGTCCATGTTGAAATCGGGCTCAAACCAGAGGATTTCGTCGTCGTTGGCGAGCATATCAAGAAATTCATTGTACTCAGCCAGTCCTAGAGCATCGTCTACAGTGATCGCAAAGCCATTAAATACGTTTTCGTACTCGTATCGGTCGAGAACCTTGTAGCGATCAAGAACCTTGTAACGATCGAGGACCTTGTAGCGATCAAGAACCTTATAACGATCGAGGACCTTCTGGGGATCGATGGCGAAGACGATACCTAGAGTACCATCTCCTGTCTTCTTAGCCGTGTCATCGTATTTAATTGCCCTATCTAATAGATGGGCGTGTCGGAATTTATCATACTGTGTAGCGGGGACAGCGATTTCTTGTTCGGTCTCATTCGAACTCATCATGCTGTCGCATCCCTGGAAAACAGCAGTTCCCAGGAAAAAAACGGCTATTAGAGCCAGTTTAAACAAGTTATGAGACATTCGGGGGGTACTCATTTTTGTATCTCGTATATATTTTTCGGAGAGTAAATTTTGATTGGAGTATAGAGGCTTGCTTTGATTAGCTTGAGCCTACTCCTTCTATTTTTTCTTCTCTTTCACGACACCTTCAACCGGCTCTTCATCAGGGATGAAATCGAGTTGTTCTGAGGAGCCGAGCAGCATTTTGAGATTGAGTGCATGGTTGGTGGTGCTCCCGGGAACCATCTCAATAGCAGGTACAGCTGCTGCTTTCAGGGCCTTTGTTACGTCTCCCGCATTTGCTGTTGGATTTGCTCCCAGGTATCGAGCCACTGCACCTGTTACGTGCGGCGCGGCGTACGATGTACCACTAGCGAGAATCGCCTCAAAAGCCTTCGTTTCTTCAATGAAATGAGAGAGTGAAATGATGTTTTCACCCGGCGCCAGGATATCTACCTTCGGCCCATAGTTCGAAAAAGAGGCGTATATATTGGCCTCGTTATATGCGCCCACAGTAATTACTTCATCAACGTGCGCAGGTGAATACGTAGCAACGTCCTTGCTATCGTTACCCGCAGCAGCGACGTAAATAACTCCTTCATTAATAGAAGCCTGAATTGCTTCGTCGAGTATATTGTAGCTTGTTGTGCCGATATCGACGCCCAGGCTCATGTTCACAACCATCGGCCGTTCTGGGTTGGCTCGTTTAGCCCGGGTTACGTAATTGACAGCAGCTAACAGTGTGGTGATATCCGTGCGTCCCTCCGCAGTCAAGACTTTCAGGCTATGAAGCACGACAGATGGAGCAACACCCACGACACCCAAGTCGTTATTGGTGGCTCCGATAGTGCCTGCGATATGTGACCCATGGCCGGATTCGTCATAGGGGTTGCCCATGTAATCCGGATCAAAATTAGACATATCAGGTGCGTTATCCTCATCCCAGGTGAGCTGATCAGGGTTTTTAAAGAGCATGGTAAAGTCCTGCTTCTCGTAGTATTGGAGATCGCTCCATTTACCTCCTTTTTCCGATGCGCCGGAATCAAGGATATAGACGTGCACCGGATTTTCGAGGATGTAATCCTCTGTCCACAATTCATCTAGACTCGGAATAGGGGTGGCGATATTCGTGATGCCCCATGGCGTTATTTGCGTACTATGCCAGCCATCTCCAAGAGTGCCAAGATCAGACGTGTCAAAGGCCACGTCTGGTTCGGCGAATAAGATATCTGAATCATCGCTGATCTCTTCGAGGAACGTATCTAAAATCTCAGAATCAAGGGATAGCGAGATACCCAGGTGAGCGCCATCTATATAAACCTTGACTCGTATGGTAGGCAGTGCGGCTTCCAACTCGAGCATAAACTCTTCTATCGTGATACCATATTCATTAAGAAGAGCAGAAAGTTTGTTGAACCCATCAATATCTGCAACGCTTAGTCCTTCGTCAGCCAGTGTCGCTTCATCGATGCCATACTCGGCAAGCAGCTCCATTGTAACAAGATCATTGTATTTGGAGAGGATGCGCGGTGTAAGGCCATATCTTTCCAGAACTCGCTTGGTAATTCCGTACTGATTCAGAATGCGACGCGTGATGCCGTATTGTTCCAGAACCCGTTTTGTGAGGCCGTACTTGGAAAGAACACGGCGGGTTAGGCCGTACTCATTCAGGATACGCTTGGTTACGTCGTATCTATTCAGCACTCGCGGCGTGATACCGTCAGCCTCATAAAGATTAAAAGCCAATAAAAGATGGGCTTCGTTCGCTCCATCTTTTCCTGCCATCCCAGGCATTGTGCGGGTAGCCGCACTAAGCAAGCCAGGATGGCGAAGTTTATTCTTATTGGACGAGGATACAGTAGCGATATCGCTATTGAGGGTACTTTCACTTTCACCAGGTCCGGTTAACCCATCGCAGCCTTGTAATATCACAGGACTTATGAGCAAACAGGCGAGAATGCAGAGAGAAAGCCACTTGTTACCGATCCAGGTCTTCCGGGGGGAAGAGATATTCATGATATCATCTATTTTAAGGGTTCTAAAACAAAGCCCGCTGCACGTAACGGCAGCAATAATAGATGATGTGGTCCAGGCGGGGTGCATGTCGATGTGGGGATTCGAGCACGAGAAGCTCAATAGTCAAAAACGATGCCAGAGCAGCAAGGACGACTATTTCATCCTATATCGTATAGTTAATGCGTTAAGAAATGAAAAAACGATGTTGATGCAGGTAAAATGGTAATTGGTCGGCCTGGTAATAGGTAAAACAGGATGAGTGAACGTAGAGCACCTCCACTCATCCCGCTTGTATTAGTCCCAGGTTAACGCACTGCTGGACTGGTATTCTGTCACCCTGGTTTCGAAGAAATTTTTCTCTTTAGCCAGATCGATCGTCTCGCTCATCCAGGGAAAGGGATTCGCTGCATCGTACAGCTTCGGGAGCCCAATACGCTCAAGGCGTCGGTTGGCAATGTAGTGAACGTAATCTCGAAACATCTCAGCACGAAGGCCAAGGATACCTGAAGGTAAACAATCGTACGCGTATGCAATTTCCAGTTCAACCGCCTCCTTGATGAGCGCAGTCATTTCTGCTTGAAATTCGTTTGTCCAGATTTCAGGGTTTTCCTCCTTGATACCATTGATAAGATCGATGCCAAAATTCAGATGAATGGTTTCATCGCGCAAAATGTACTGAAACTGCTCGCCAATCCCCGTCATCAGATTTCTACGGTGGAGCGATAAGATCATGGCAAAACCACTGTAGAAAAAGATACCCTCCATGATGACATAGAAACCGACCAGGTTTTTTAGAAAGGTTTGCATGCCTTCAAACGTGTCGCTCGAAAACGCAGGATCAAGTACCTCGCGCGTAATCTCCATCTCAAACGCATCCTTGCGGGCGATGGACGGGATTTCGTTATACATGTTAAACACTTCACCCTCATCCAATCCCAGGCTCTCAACGACATAGAGAAACGTATGCGTATGCACTGCTTCTTCGAAAGCCTGCCTCAAGAGATACTGCCGGCATTCGGCATTGGTGATATGACGAAAAACGGCTAAAACAAGATTATTGCCGACGAGGCTTTCTGCGGTCGCGAAGAACCCGAGGTTGCGCAAGACGAGCAGCCGCTCATTATCAGTAAGCACGTCACCACGCCATATCTCGATGTCTTTACCCATCGGTACTTCTGTCGGCATCCAGTGGTTATGACATCCGTTGAGATAATGCTCCCAGGCCCATTTATATTTCATAGGCAAAATCTGGTTTACATCGACGGCATGGCAGTTGAGCAGCCGTTTGTCAACGGCAGAAAACCTGGAAACCCCCAGGGTGGCAGCTTGGGCCGTAAGGTTGTTTGTCATCTTTATATGTATTTAGAATTGGACGGATTTTTATTGGCAGGCTTCGCATTCAGGGTCGTCAATACTGCATTGCTGCCCTGTGGCTATTCGAGAACTGGCGCTCGTATGCTGCATCCAACGTGGCTGAATTCCGTGCTGATTGATATTGAGTGTAGATTTTTCGACCTGCGTGGCGGCCAGTGACCGAAGGTAATAGGTCGTTTTGAGTCCTTTCTGCCAGGCGAGATGATAGAGTTCGGATAAAGCCCGCCCCGAAGTGGTGGCCATGTATAAATTGAGACTCTGGGCCTGATCGATCCATTTTTGCCTACGTGCAGCGCACTCCACAAGCCATTTAGCGTCTATTTCGAAGGCTGACAGAAATCGATCCCTTAGCGACCTTGGTATCCGATCAATCTCGGCAATCGAACCATCAAAGTATTTCAGGTCGTCGACCATCTGTTTATCCCACATCCCGATTGCCTTCAGTTCTTCGACGAGATAGCGATTCACCTGCGTGAATTCGCCAGAAAGGTTACTTTTCGCATAAAGGTGTTTGTAGGTAGGTTCTATCGATTGGCTGGTACCGGTGATATTGGCAATAGTGGCAGTTGGAGCAATCGCCATCACGTTTGAATTACGCATGCCATACCTGGCTACCTTGTCTCGCACACTGCCCCATTCGATTTCAAAACGCGACGATTTGTCCAGGGGCAATTCCTGGCCGCGTTCCTTTTCTAAAAGCGTCAAACTATCAATGGGGAATATGCCCCTATCCCACTTCGAACCATTGTACGATGTGTACACCCCTTTCTCACCTGCAAGATCAGTAGAGGCTTCAATGGCATAAAGACTGACGGCTTCCATGGAAAAATCGGCAAACTGAACCGCCTCCTCACTCGCATAGGGTATAGCCAACTCATAGAGTGTATCCTGGAAGCCCATCATTCCTAGCCCTATCGGACGATGTTCAAGATTAGCTGCTCTTGCCTCTGGCGTAGGATAGTAATTAATGTCGATCACATTATCGAGCATCCGTATTGCAGTACGAACCGTAGCCTTTAAACGCGGTAAGTCCAGCGCTACTCTCCCGTCATTTGATCTTGAAAGATGCTGCGTCAGGTTAATTGACCCCAGATTACATACTGCCGTTTCGTTGGGGCTCGTGTTAAGGGTGATTTCTGTACACAAGTTGGAAGAATGTACTACGCCCTTGTGGTCCTGGGGGCTGCGTATGTTACAGGGGTCTTTGAAGGTTATCCAGGGATGACCCGTCTCAAATAGCATGGAGAGCATCTTTCGCCAAAGCGTCTGAGCATCAAGACGCTTCCAGTTTTTAATAGCTCCCTGGTCGGCCAGGCGTTCGTACTGCTCGTATCGCTGTTTGAACCTACTGCCATAGAGATCATGCAGATCCGAAACTTCATCAGGACTAAATAGCGTCCAGTGTTTATTTTCATGCACGCGCTGCATGAACAAATCGGGTACCCAGTTAGCCGTATTCATATCGTGGGTTCTTCGGCGCTCATCCCCTGTATTGCGCCGCAGTTCGAGGAACTCTTCAATGTCCAGGTGCCACGTTTCGAGGTAGGCACATACCGCACCTTTTCGTTTTCCTCCCTGGTTAACGGCAACAGCAGTATCATTGGCGACCTTCAAGAACGGCACGACGCCCTGACTTTGGCCGCTTGTGCTTTTGATATAGGCGCCCATGGCACGAACGTTGGTCCAATCGTTTCCAAGTCCGCCTGCCCATTTCGACAGGAGGGCGTTGTCTCGTATGGCCTTGAAGATAGCACCGAGGTCGTCGTCAACAGTTGTCAGATAACAAGAAGAAAGCTGGGGATAAGGGGTGCCGCTATTAAAGAGCGTCGGCGTCGACGACATAAACCGAAAGCTAGAGAGCAATTCGTAGAATGCAATGGCCTGGGTAGTCGCATCTTCTTCATTAAGAGCTAAACCCATCGCAACGCGCATCCAAAGCCACTGTGGTAATTCTACACCAAATGCTTCATCGTGGATCAGGTAACGATCCTGTAGGGTCTGAAGCCCCAAGTAGGTAAACTGCTCGTCTCGTTGTGGTTGTAAGGCATTTTTAAGCTGGCTGATATCGTAATCGCGTAAACGCGGGTCGATGCGGCCCGACTCTATCCCTGATTCGAGATAGGATTCAAAAGCGCCTTTATAGAGCTCTTCGGGATTACTGGCAAGGCCAATATCAACGAGAAGGCCCGCGTTACTACTGGCTACCCTATAAAGATCTGCAAGCAACAGACGGGCAGTAGCTTTGTCGTATTGAGGATCTCGTTCTATAAACACTCTTGCCGAAAGAATAAGCGCGCTGCGCACTTCTTTCTCATCGATGTTTTCGTAGAAGACCTGCTCTGCCTGTTCGAAAAGTATATTTTCATCAACCTGGTCCAATCCATTTGCTGCCCAGGCAAACAGCGCTCTGATCTCTTCTTTTGGGATCAGAATATTCACTCCGCTCTCATCACAATAATGAGTAGCTGCCCGAATTCGAGCTTGTTGACGCGCCTCTCGGTAAAGAATATACCTACGCGCCACAAGGTGATGCCCATGACGCATCAAAGCGCGTTCTACTTCATCCTGGATTTGTTCGACGCCCAGGGCCTGCCGATCACTACACCAGAGAACAACTTCTCTGGTGATATGGGTGATCGTTTGTATTAATGTGTCAGGTAGTTGATCATCCGCTGATAAACCCTGGGTGGCCTGAAACGCTTTTTCTATGGCCTTGAATATGCGGGCTTCGTCAAAATTAACAACGCGCCCATCGCGCTTAGTGATGCGTGGAAGAGTACGGTCAACCTCCGTTTTAGCAATTGGTTGACTCCCACTCTGAAGATGTGCTTCCATATAATCTCTGGATACGGATTAAATAAATTCCCAACGTATCAGAGATGTGAATCCTGGCAGATATACCCGTTAGATGTGCGACAAGAAAAGGTGTAGGCGCAATAGGTATATCCAGATCACATACCCTATGACGCGTAGGGTGCGAACAAATTCTCTCTGAGTGGGCATTCGGGCTTTGACCGTTGCGCGACAGCGCCGGAATTTCACCGGCTTCCCCCAAACCTGAAAAAGCTGTTGCATGATAGCAACCTCAGATGAGGCAGGCCTAATGTAAGCCTTTTAGCGAAGCAGAACAAGAGCGTCCACTTTAATAGCCGTTATGTATCCTAAGAAATCATACAAATAGCAGCCTTTTAGACGTTATAACCGTTATTTTAATTGCTAAATTCACAAAGAGCTTCGACAAAATCCTTAGCGGCCTTTTAGCCAAATCCTCTACTGCATCCTACGATAATTACATTTTTCATGTATGCATTATTTGAAATTAAACATTCCGTTTGCGTGGGCTAAGCCTTCGGTTGGGATTTCCTGGATAACGTCCCAGTGTTCCACGATTTTGCCCTCTTTCATTCTGAATAAGTCGTAAAACGCGTGTTGCTTTCCGCTCCATTCGCCTTCGCTCACGGTGAGTACAAAGTTACCTTCGCCCAGGACCTTGTGGATTTTGATGTACTTGAACATGTTGTTTTGAGCCGTGAGGTATTCAACAGCCTCTACAATTCCGTTTAGTCCATCCTTTATATCAGGATTGTGCTGATGGTATTGTTCGGCACTGATGTAGTCTGTAATCTTGCTTGGGTTTTTCCCCATCAAGACATCTTCAACCAGGGCAACAGCGAGTGCTTTGTTTTCGTCGGTTTTGTCTATGTCTTCTACTGTTGTAGGGCCATCCGTTTGTGTTCTTCCGCTTGCCGTTTCTTTGACCAACGTTGTCAACGCATCCCAATGCTCGGCTACTTTGCCGTTTTCATCGACCCGTATGATGTCAAAAGCCACCATTTGATCGGCTCCAAAGGGCCTGGCATTTTTCCAAATGTTGTGCATGAACACATAATCGCCATCTTGAAGCATTCTTACGTTTTCTGCATGGGTGCCGTGTTCTTTTAAGACGGGCAATAGTTGGATAAACGGTTCAAGTCCAGTGGGAATAAATGGATTGTGTTGGATATAATTAGCGTTTGCCAATTCCCGAATCTTTGTAGTGTCTTGTTGCATCACAGCACCTAAAAAAGCGCCTACAATTTGTTTATTGTCCATATTGATATCTTATGCCTGATTAAGCTCGCTTGTTAGTATGGTTTGATTTCTGCCACAGGTAACTAGACTACCTTATAGCAGAGATAGGGATAGTACTTTCTCATTGATTTTGTCATTCGATGAAAAATTATTACTTTCACTATGCAAGCAATAATGCAAAAATAACTTTTATTATGCAAGTGATAATACAGAAAACTTTCATCTTGCAAGTAAAAATCAGTGGACATTAACCCATGCAACAGGATTTCAGATGCGATTGCCCATTCACTTCAGCCCTTGATATACTAGGCGATAAGTGGATGTTGGTTATCGTAAAGCAAATGCTGGTCGAAGACAAAGACACCTTTAAAGACTTTACAGAAAGTGATGAAGCCATTGCTACTAACATTCTTTCGACCAAGCTAAAACTCTTAGAGGAGGTGGGGATCATCATCAAAACAAAACGACCGGATAATAAAAAGACCAACCTCTATCTATTGACTGATAAGGGGTTGGCTTTGACTCCTATCCTTGTTGAGCTTGCTACGTGGAGTGATGGTTTCCTTAGAGACATCCATCCGACCATTTTAGATGGGGCAGCCATGGAATTACTACGGACCGACAAAGTAGCTTTTGCTAAAATATTGGAAGAGAAGTACAGAGAAAAACTGGCTACAACCATGTATGTAAAACCATAGCTCCCCTGTTCAAATGCTACGCTTTAGCTCGCTGCAGGACTGACTCAAACCCTGATAGTGTCCAAATCCCAAAAAGGGTACAAAGACCAGAAGCCCAGGTATCCTTTAAAATACAATGTACCGAGGGCGGGTATTCTCTCTAGTCTAATGGGATCCACTGGCGTCTAATGTGTGCCGTTTTTTTATAAATTTTCTCGATTTTGCTCATTATTTAGGTACTAGAGTCTACTGGGATCCACTGGAGAACCCTGACACTATTTATACACGGCTTGCTGCTAACAGCGGTACTCAGCCCTTGTATTGAAGATATCCTGGGAGAAGTAATATGATGAAACGTTCTTTAGCATAGACTCCGTTTTGAAGAGGATTACCATATCTATTCAGAGACCTTTTTGAGCGTTTCAACAAGAATACCCATCGAGCTAACCTGATTTCTTCTACAAATAAGGAAAATAAATTCCTTACACACGTGGATCATTAAATTATTTTATTTACATTTATGGATAAAACTGATTCATGTGATTAAAATGAAAGGAACACATTTAGGAGAGTTCGAGGAAATAGTATTACTAACCATAGCTGCCTTGAGAGAAGATGCTTATGGATTAGCCATCAAGAAGGATCTAGAAGAGCAGGCAGCTCGGAAAATTACGCTAAGTGCTGTTCATGCGGCATGTAATCGATTAGAAGCAAAGGGGTTTTTATCAGCTCACTTTGGTGAGGCTACGAAAATGCGTGGGGGCAAACGCAAGAAGATCTATTCCGTCTCCTTAAAAGGACAACACGCATTGAAAGCCGCTCATTCATTGCGGTTAAAGCTTTGGCGACGCATACCTACCACAAGTTTTCAGGTGGATGTTACATGGTAAATGAAACTCCTGAATTCCATGAACCACCAAGGCGAGCACAACGATTTCTACGCTGGTTTTGTGCCGAATCATTTCTGGAGGAGCTCGAAGGAGATCTATCTGAACTTTTCCAAGAGGACGTCTCTACATATGGGCTTCACAAAGCTAATCGCCGTTACGTTTTCAATGTAGTTCGCTACATAACGCCGTTTTTCTTTGCAAAGAGAACGTTCTCGCTCCATCTATATTACCATCGAGCTATGCTAAAGCACAACTTCAAAGTGTCCATTCGCAGTCTGCGGAAGCAAATGTTGTTCTCGCTTATAAATGTTGTTGGACTAGCCATTGGTCTAGCCGCTTGCATGCTGATACTACAATACGTCAGATTCGAAAGGAGTTATGACCGGTTCCATCAAAATGGAGAACATATATACCGAGTAACTATCAATCAATCAGCGGCAAATCACCCAGGTGCAGGACCGGCTCTAAAGGCAGATTTTCCCGAGGTTGAAGAATTCGCAAGAATGCTTCCTCAGTCTATTTTTATCGGTAATAATGCGGCATGGTCATATCTCGATGAGTCAGGCAATGAAAAAGTGTTCAATGAGGAGCGTGTATATAATGTCGATGCCTCTTTTTTAAGGATGTTTTCTTTCCCGTTTATCTACGGAGATCCTAATACCGCCCTTTCGGATGTTAGCTCTGTCGTCATTTCTGAACGCATATCTAATAAGTTTTTTGGCTCAGAAAATCCAGTTGGGAAAACGTTGGTACTTAATGGTGATCGATCTTTTGCCATTACGGGAGTCGTTCAAAATGTACCGGAGAATTCACACCTTGAGTTCGAAATATTGGTATCCTACTTCCATCGAGAAGGATGGGGTGGTGGCTGGGGTGAAGACTGGAACTGGACCTGGCCTGCATTCTACACCTATGTCCAACTATCACCGTACGCAAATCACGAAGAACTAAAAACCAAATTCCCTGAATTCACCTCAAAATACCTGGGAGGAGCCATTAGAGCTCTAGATCAGGAATTTAAACTTGAATTACAGCCCATATGGGATATCCATCTTAGGTCGCCAAACCTGGCTAATGAGCGCGTGGTTCACGGTGACGAACAAAGGGTCTATTTTCTGACGGTCATCTCTCTCTTCATCCTGCTAATTGCCTGGATAAATTACATCAATCTTTCAACCTCAAGATCGATCGATCGTGCTCATGAAGCAGGATTAAGAAAAGTAGTAGGTGCAACCAAAAGACAACTGATCACCCGATATTTACTGGAATCTACTATTGTGAATGTATTGGCCATCGTGTTGGCTCTCGGAATAATAGCGATAGCACTGCCCTATTTTAATCAGATATCCGGGCAAAACGTCAATGCTGGACTAATACAATCATTTGAGTTGGATAACTACCAACTGTGGTTATGGTTAGTAGGGGTATTTGTGCTTGGATCTCTATTGTCAGGCATATATCCCGCCGTGATATTGTCCTCATTCAATATGGCCTCAACGATCAAGGGTACGTTTCTAAGATCGCAATCTGGCATTGCAGTGAGGAAAATACTTGTAGGCACCCAATTCATAATTTCCGTTGCGCTTATTAGTGGTACTTATATAGTTCATAAACAAGTCTCATACATGAGAGCCCAAGAATTGGGCTATGTAGAGGACAGGCTTGTTGTAGTCAAGTCGCCTACTATAGTTGATTCTACATTTGTCCATGGTATAGAAACATTTAAAACTGAATTAAAAAGAAGCCCTCATATTCATCAAGTAGCTTCATCAAGTGAGGTACCAGGGTCTTTAATTTCATTGTCGAATGGAGCCATGAAGTTTGGGGAAACGATGGAATCATATACAGCCACATTCTATTATTTTGTCGATCATGATTTTCTAGATACCTATGACCTGGACTTGTTGGGCGGAAGGAATTTCACGGACGGCGACGACTTGCAACCCCTCGACGGACCGGCTCCTGTACCCATTCTGGCGAATGAAGCAGCAATTCAAAACCTGGGATTTAGCAGAACGATTGACGCAGTTGATCAATTAATCAACTTTGGATTGGGCACCAAAAATGACTGGACTGGCCAGATTATCGGGATCGTTCGCAATCATCATCAACGCTCATTAAAGGAAAGATATGATCCCATACTTTTTTTCCCTACCCCTAAACTGTTGGGAAATTACTTTACCATTAACTTAAGCCTTCAAAACGCGCCTGAGCTCATTCCATTAATTGAGGATACCTACCAACAAACATTTCCTGGAAATCAATTCGAGTATTTCTTTCTGGACGATCACTTTGACCGCCAATATGCATCCGAGCAGCAATTTGGGAAGGTGTTCAGCCTTTTCTCGGCTCTTGCTTTGGCTGTTGCATGCCTGGGTTTACTTGGTCTTATCACGTTCCTCATATCCCGGCGGACCAAAGAGATCGCTATTCGAAAAGTGCTCGGTGCAAAGATATCAAGTATGGTCTATCTCTTTTCCCAGGACTTTGTAAAGCTAATTATCATAGCTAATCTGGTTGCCTTACCCATAACCTATTTGATGGCTAAGAATTGGCTGAACAACTTTGCTTTCCAGGCTAGTATTGGCTGGATGATGTTTGTCATTCCAGCTGTCATTCTACTGATTATTTCATTGTCAACAATCGGTTTTCAGAGTGTCAAAACAGGTTCTGGAGATCTCATTCGTTATTTGAGGCAGCAGTAAACAAAAGTTAACAACTCGAAATGATTCCCCACATTCCTTTCTAATCGTACCATTAGTATGAAAAGATTGCTCCTTCTCTTTTTCGTCTCCTTCACCTCCTTGTCTTCATGTGATGCTCAACCATCAAATCGATCTGCCAGTGATCTTGCCTCCATGATAGCATTTGATCTAATAGAAACTGCCAACCTGGCCGGCTTATCGATAGCAATAAGCAAAAATGGCGAGATCATTTTTGCTGAAGGGTATGGATATGCAGACCTTAAAGAAAAACGACCTGTAACGACTGAAACACAATTCAGGGCAGCCTCTGTGTCGAAAGTAATAACAGTAACCGGACTGTCTCAATTAATACAAGATGGTCGGTTAGATCTGGATGAACCAATTGATACCTATTCGCGATCATTTCCAAAGAAGGAGTGGCCGATTACTTCCATGCACCTTGCTGGACACCTTAGCGGGATTCCCCACTATTCACCGGGTGACCAAATCGAACAGCGTTTCTATTCTTCAGTAGATGACGCCCTTGAGGTATTTGCTCATCAGGGTTTATTGTCTGAGCCAGGCACTCGATACAGGTATTCGACCCATGGATTTACGTTGCTATCTTCTGTGATCGAAGGAGCAGTTGAACAACCGTTTCTCGACTACATGAAGGACGCGGTATTTGAACCGCTCGGTATGCAATCTACAGGGCCTGACTTGCGTGCTCATGCTCGTGAGTCCATGACTAAGTTGTACGAGTTGGAAAAGGGAGCTTTATCTGAAATAAATTCTCCTGAGGACCCCAGTTACAAATGGGCAGGAGGAGGATTAATCACTACACCTTCAGATTTAGTGCGAATGGCTAATGCTTATTTCAGTGGTTTCATAGCGCCGGATCTCGTGGATATGATGTTTAAAAGCCAACAACTAAACTCTGGAGAACATACAGGAGTGGGAATTGGCTGGCGAAATAGCTTTGATATGGCAGATCGTAAAGTGATCGAGCATGCCGGATCGATGGGAGGTGCTAGAAGTGTTGTCAGTATTTTTCCAGAAGAACAACTAGCTATTGCAGTCACAACAAATACAAGTTGGAGCAGCCTGATAGAAGAAACCGCGCATATGATTGCTTTACCGTTTCTGACTGAAGCGTCTCCTGTTGATCAGCCCGAAGGAGGAGCTGAATTAATGATAACTCTTGTAAATGTTCGGGGCGAAGAGAGTCATCACGAAGGCCGCATCTACTTATCCGAAGGAAGAGGCAATATTATTCTTGATCCAGCCACGGATAACGAGCAGGTCTATCGTCTTAACTATCTCGGCCGAGGTAACATTTATGCGCTTATACGACCAGATGGTGTTTTTTACATGACGATTACGCACAATGAAGGAGTTCTTGGAGGAAAAGCGATTGGTTATGGCAGCCCGCAAATCCGATCCCCTACAGAGAATCCAGCATTTCTTTTGTTCGAGACTCGGTTTCCTTCAAACAACTAAACCTCTGGACAGCTATCAATCAGAATAAGATCACCCGAAGACTTTAGGTCTTTCTAGGTCACATATTTGGCTTTTATACCCAATAACCTATACCGGACTCGAACGAATCTAGTACAAAGACCATAGCCCATTTTTCGCCTAAAAATGGCGCTTTCTGACGAAAACGCAGCACTTTGGCTGATTAAATAACTGACTCTAACCCAGACACTGCCCTGAACGAAAAAGGACACAAAGACCATATCCCCTTGCGTCCCAACGATTTACAAATATCAATAAATATGTAAAATGTACAGAGGGCGGGTATAGCGTATTGTCTACTGGGATCCACTGGCGTCTACTAAACGCAGTTTTTTGATGCGATTTGCTGGATTTCAATCATTTTCAATCCACTGGAGTCAACTGGAATCAACTAGAGAACCCTGACACATTCCCTGACACTGATTTTTCCAGAATTCCTTAGGTGATAACACTCTTCATCGAAAGAGATTAATCCATCGAAGACTTCAACACATGAAGCCTACCTGGAAGTGATTGCTTCCAAGCAGGCTTCACACCGTCATTGTTACTGTATCTTCAACTCAGACGACCGTTGAGTTTAGGTCCCCATCTTCACCATCTCCATCAATAGGCTCCTCTGTCAATTCTTCATCCACATTATACTCCATGTCGTCAACTTCACTTTCCAGGTCATCATCGTCTTCAATGACATGAATCGCACCCATTTGGGTCTGAGAAATCTTGGAAAGTGCTAGCTGATCTCTGAGGGCTTCACTAAGTTGATACAATGTGCCCGTGATATGGGGACCTACCTCCTCAAGATATCCCTCTTTTAATAGCCTTTTTGCTATCGGGAACGAGCAGTTTTCAAGATCACCATTACCTTTGTAGAATCTGGAAAACTTTCGTTCCTTGTTAATGATTAACAAATATCCCGATGTCATTTTTTTAAGCGCAAGCTTCTTCCATTGCTCGTTTGAAACACTGGGAGCAGCACCTAAGGTTTGGTATTCATTCAACGGTGCCATAAAGCATCTCCGATAAAATGATTGTGGATGGATTTCAAGAACAGATGGAAACCAATCACTCTGTTCTTGAACACTTTACGTCTGAATCGGATTATACAATCAATTAGTAAAGTGCTTGAGAAAAAATTTTTACACGATCGTTCTATATTAATGTCCTCGCGGAAAAGGACGTTACGTTATGTTGTCAATTCGCGGTAAGGGGACCTGTTGTGTCAGGCAATGTATGGCTCCTAGCCCCCATATTACACTCGAACAATCCATTCGCACTACTCTTCGCTCAAGAAAACACGATTGTAAAATAGCCTCCGCTTTCTCATCCATTGGATCTCCAAAGGACGGCATTAGAACCACCGAATTCCCTATATAGAAATTCATATAATTGGCCGGCATTCGATTTCCTTCGAGAAAAACAGGACCCGGCATAGGCATCTGCACAATGTCAAAACGGTTATTCTGCGTGTTATTCCATGCTTTAAGAAGTGTCAGATTCGTTAACAGAGATTCATAGTTTTCATCATCAGGATCTACTGCCTCAGGCACAGCGATGGTCGTTTCATTCACGAAACGGGCCAGGTTATCGATATGCCCATCGGTATCGTCGCCAACAAGCTCACCTGAAAGCCAGAGAATGTCCTCTATCCCTAGCATTTCTTGCAAAACAATAGCTATATCCTCTTTATTTAAACCAGGATTTCGATTGGGGTTGAGTAGACACGTATCCGTTGTCATGAGTACACCAGCACCATTTACTTCGATTGAACCGCCTTCTAAAACAATTGGGGTTTCAAACCGAGTAACAGTAAGTGCCTCACACATTTGCCGTGGAATGGCATTATCCAGATCAAAAGGCGGATACTTATTTCCCCAAGCATTATATCCCCAGTCAATTGCAGCCAGGCTTGATTGCTCATCATTTGTCAGGAAAACCGCACCATGATCGCGGCACCAGGCATCATTTGTTGGATAGCAATAAAAATATACCCTATCCATGTTTGCAGATGCCAGAAGCAATACTTCTGAAACATGACGTTTATGAGCTTCATTCAATACATTAATATGTACGGCCTCACCCTGGCTTAACCAGTGTACTGCATCTGCAAGAGCATGCTCGGTGGCATCTAAATACTTGGACCAGGTATCCAGATTATGGGGCCAAGAAAACCAGGTCCCTTGGTGCTTGTGCCATTCAGCAGGCATACGGTACCCTAGTTCTCTCGGTGTAGGGTCTGGTAACAGGCCTCGAATTTTTTGATCAGGATTGATTGATGCTATCATGTCCCCATCAGGTATCGTTGAGTGAGTCCGCCGTAAGCATCAATCCGCCGATCTCTGAAGAATGGCCATCCACGGCGCAATTCCTCTATATCATTAAGATTCACTGAAACGACGTGGATTGCTTCTTTATCGGCTGGAGCACGATACATTACTGATCCATCAGGTGCAGCGACAAAACTTTGCCCCCAGAAATGAATGCCCTCCTTTTCGGTGCCCGGGGTAGATTCAAAACCTGTGCGATTGACTGCTACAATGAAACACCCATTTGCGACTGCGTGGGCTCTCATAGACAATTCCCAGGCATTGTGTTGCTCTTTTCCGTGTGTGTCTTCCTCTTCCGGATGCCAGCCGATTGCGGTAGGATAGAATATGATTTCGGCCCCCAACATAGCGGTTAAACGGGCCGCTTCAGGAAACCATTGGTCCCAACAAATCAACGTACCTAGTGTCCCATGTTGCGTATTGAAAGCCTTAAACCCAAGATCACCTGGGGTGAAGTAGAATTTCTCGTAATACTTGGGGTCATCAGGGATGTGCATTTTACGATAGATTCCCAACAACCCGACACGGCCGTCGATGACGGCAACGGTGTTGTGATAGAGACCAGCAGCCCTTCTTTCGAAGAGACTGACCAGAATAGTAATGTCCAGTTCTCTAGCAAGTGATGTAAATGCTTCAGTCGAGGGGCCTGGAATAGGCTCTGCCAAATTAAAGTTGGCTGCATTTTCTTCCTGACAGAAATACCGGGAAAGAAATAGCTCTGGCAGACATATTACTTTAGCACCACGTTCAGCAGCCTCTCTGGTCATGCTTAATGCACGCTCAAGGTTTTCTGCTGGCATTTCTGAACAGCTCATCTGTATGATACCGAGGGAGCGATTATTTTCCATTGGGATCAGGTATCAAGTGCATGATAGTACGTCGATTGTTTGAACGATCGTTTGTACTGCTCTAACAATGCGACGCCAGCTTTTGGACGGAATGCCCCCTCGCTTACTTTTTGGCGAATGATCGACTCCATCCGTTTGTGCAAGTCGTTCGGGAAATATTGAACCATTGCAAGCATTTCTTCTACTGTAGTGCCCGGAATGATCTTCTCGATATAGAAGCCGCCGGGTTCTTCTTCATCTGCATAGACATGGGCTTCAGCAACCCGGCCAAACAGGTTATGAATATCACCCATAATATCCTGATAGGCCCCCATCAGGAAGAATCCAAGATAATAGGGTTCATCGTCCTGGAGTTCATGCAGTTCTAAGAACCGCTTATCTTTAGCGGATGACACGTAGTTCGATACTTTGCCATCAGAATCACATGTTAAGTCCACCAATACAGCACGTCGACTTGGCCGTTCATCCAGCCGGTGAATAGGCATGATTGGAAAGGTTTGCCCGATGGCCCAGTGGTCAATGATTGATTGAAATACGGAAAAATCGCACAAATACTGATCAACCAGAAGGTCGTCCAATGCTACGAGTTCTGGTGGTAGCCATTCTGGATCTTCAGCGTGAACCTTGCTATTAATAAGCCGGCATATCGACCAGTACAGTTGCTCTGCAATGGCCTTTTGATCGATGGATAAATAGCCGAAGCTAAATAGCGAATCTGCTTGAAGACGTTTTTCAACAGCGTCATGATAGGCTTCCAAAAGAACAGGCAGGCTATTGCTAGGTGTCTCGCTCACCCATTTTAATATGCCGTTCATCTCCTGCACGATACTGTGATCTTCAGCTTTCGGCTCAAAATTGGACGTTACCTCGTCCTTTTTATAGGTATTAAGTACTTCTACAATTAACACGGAGTGGTGTGCAGTAATAGCCCGGCCACTTTCTGAAATCAACACGGGGTGAGCCACTTTTTGCGCATCACAAACCTCCTTTACTGCATACACAATGGCGTTGGCATATTCTTGCAGTGTATAATTAACACTTGATTCTGCTCCGGTGAACTCACCCTCATAATTAACCCCTAAACCACCACCTACATCCAGATACTTTAATGGAATACCCTGCTTGCACAATTGTACATAAATTTGAGTGATTTCCTTGATTGCTCGTTTGAGCGTTTGGACATCCGTAATCTGGCTACCCATATGAAAATGGAGCAACTCAAAAGCACTGGTTAGATTTTGTTGTTTTAATGTTTCTACCAGGGTGATCAATTCTGGAATAGAAACGCCGAACTTAGACATATCACCGCCTGAATCCGCCCATCGCCCAACACCACTGGTAGAAAGCCTGACTCTTACACCAAAACGAAGCGGCGCATTGAGCTCCTCAGCCAACCCCATCAGCCGCTCAAACTCGTTATACTTTTCCATGATTGGTATAACATTTTTCCCAAGTCGCTGTCCGAGGAGAATAAGCCGAAGCATGGAGGCGTCCTTGTAGCCATTGCAAAGAAGGGGTGTCTCGTCTGAAGACAGGTGTGGCAGTGTGGCAATCAGTTCCGTCTTTGAACCGCTTTCGAGTCCATATCCAAATGGTTGCCCGGCTTCCAGAACTTCCTCAACAACTTCATGCAACTGATTCACCTTGATGGGATACACACCCATATACCGATTTTCATAACCCGCCTCATCGATAGCAGCCTGGAAAGCCTCATTCAGCTGTACCACCCTCGCTCGCAAAATATCCTGAAAACGTATGAGAACGGGAAAATGTACACCATCCTCCCGTAACTGCTGAACGACGCCATGGATATCTATGTCATTTTTACGACCATGAACAGGTCTTACAGAGGCTCGACCTTTCTCATTTACAAAAAAGAAATCATCCCCCCAGGAATTAATCCGATAAAGTTCTTCAGCGTCTTCAGGTGTCCAGACTGTTTCTGAAGGTGTAATTGGTACGGAATTCAGTTCAGCGATTCTAGTCAATTCAGTTCATGAGTTTATGAAAGTCGATTAAACGGCTATCTAAGCTTCAAGGGAAAACGGGGCTTACTTCATTTCGAATCAGAAGCGAGTACACCAGCAAAAATCAGTGGGGCTACAATCGTTGCATCCGATTCAATGATATATTTAGGGGTCTCGACCGACAACTTCCCCCAGGTTATTTTTTCATTAGGAACAGCACCCGAATACGACCCATAACTGGTGGTGGAATCACTAATCTGACAGAAATATCCCCATTTGGGTATATCATGGATTTCTAGATCCTGCTCTAACATGGGCACCACACAGATCGGAAAATCGCCGGCAATACCTCCTCCAATCTGAAAAAATCCTATAGAGGATTTTTTGGTCTCGGCCTGGTACCAATCCGCTAGCTCGATCATGTATTCTATTCCGCTACGTACCGTGTGAACATTTTTGAAGGCACCCTGAATACAATGACTTGCATAAATGTTACCCAGTGTTGAGTCTTCCCAGCCTGGCACAATGATTGGCAGATTATTTTCTGCCGCAGCGATCATCCAGCTATCCTTCGGATCTATCTGATAGAACTTCTCCAAGACTCCTCTACGAAGCACCTGATATAGAAACTCATGGGGAAAGTAGCGCTCTTTGGCTTGATCAGCTGAGATCCAGGAAGATAAAACCGCATATTCAAGCCGTCGAATGGCTTCTTCCTCAGGGATGCATGTATCTGTTACCCTGTTAAGGTGCTGACTGAGCAGTGCTTTTTCATCACCGGGTGTTAGATCCCGATAATGGGGAATTCGGACATAGTGATCGTGTGCGACAAGATTAAACAGATCCTCCTCAAGATTAGCCCCTGTACAACATATTGCATGTACCTTCTCCTGACGAATCATTTCTGCAAGTGAAAGACCAAGCTCTGCTGTACTCATCGCGCCGGCTAACGTGATAAGCATTTTGCCCCCACCTGCTAAATGATTGATGTACCCATCTGTAGCGTCTACAAGTGCGGCAGCATTAAAGTGGCGGTAGTGATGGCGTATAAACGCATTGATTTCGCTATACATTGGCTCTCTCAAATGATCGGGTATCCGATGCAATAGGGGCGCAAAAAATCAAAAAAGTGCTGTGAAATGCCGCCAGTTTCTATAAAGTTTCAACCGTCGAAAAATATTTCTCAGGTAGGACATTCTTAACAGTGAGAGCATTGCGGTTAAGTACTTTTTTTGAGTAGATTTTTCGGCCAACAAAATGGACGAAGGAATGACTGCTCGCCTCATTGCTCCGGATAGTTTTGAACCCCAAGATCACTTCTATCCCCGTGTGCTCAATGCGCAAATTCACCCTATGGTATTGCATTTTTTTGAGATGGGTTCTGCTCGCATTGCTGAACGGTATCTTCACCTCCACCCCGAAGTGGACGCTGATGCCATTAAAAATGCACTGGCTCATGTGACCAAGTATTTCCGATGGGGAGGCGCTGATCTATTCTCGGCCACCACTGCGAAAGGTGTACGCCGGATTATTGTCATTGAAACCAATTCATGTCCTTCCGGACAAAAATCGATGCCGTTTGGTAATGACCCCGTTATTCAATCTGGCTATAGAACAGTCCTAGAAAAATCCTTTCTCCCCTTGCTGAAGAGACGCAAACTGCCAAAGGGAGAACTGGCTGTTGTATACGACAAAAACGAAATGGAAGCTTCAGGGTATGCAGCGATGCTTGCTGAGGTTACTGGTGAACCTGTGTGGCTTGTGCCTTTTCACCAGGATGACCCCAATCCTCTTGCACAATTTAATGAACAAGGAATACTTGAAATTTGCTCAAGTCCTGACGAATGGCGTCCCATTCGTGCCGCTTTTCGTTATGTAACCCAACGTCCCTGGAGCAGAATCCCCCCCATTACACGAACAGCCATTCTCAATCCCATACTGGTTTGCCTGGCAGGAGGACGTAACAAACTGCTGGCTGCAAAAGCATACGATTTTTACAATGCACAAATCAGAGCTACTGGACTAACCATACGTACTCCTGAAACCATATGGGATGTCGCAAAAACTGAGATTCCGCTTTGGATTCAGCGGATGGGCGGTGTGGCCGTGATCAAAGACCCTTATTCCAATGCTGGACAAGGAGTGTTTACGATCACAAATACGGAAGAACTCGAATCCTTTATGGAGAGAGACTTTCGATATAACAGGTTCATCGTCCAAAGCCTGGTAGGGAACTCAGATTGGAGTTCGCAAATGGCCCAAGGGCGATTTTACCATCTAGGTACTATTCCTAATCGAAAAGGGGCGATATATGCGGCAGATTTGAGGTTCATGGTAGGAGTAGGTCCAGAAGGATTTTATCCAGTTGCTATATATGCCAGACGGGCCAGGAAACCGCTCCTGCCAACACTTGATGGAAGTGCTACTTCTTGGGAGATGTTAGGCACAAATCTATCAGTAAAGCGAGAAGATGGATCCTGGGATACAGAAACCAACCGATTACTTCTCATGGATAGCCGCGATTTCAATAAACTGGGACTGGGTCTTGATGATCTCATCGAAGGATATATTCAGACCGTTTTATCTGTAACAGCGATTGACGAAATGGCAAAGCAGTTAGTCACTCAAAAAGGCACGTTTCGGCGCCGTCTTTTTCAGTCTCTCAACCCAGACCCTGCGCTTGTAGAGGATATAATCAAATGATCGGACTCAAATCACACGATTTTCAGGGCTCCCATATTGTAGATGAGTTAGAGCCTGACCAATTACCGAAAGGAAGACGCACCCGTTTACAGGTAGCTTTGATTCATGATGGAATGGGAAGGCCTCTTCGGTTACCTGTCATTGTAGCCCGAGGAGAGCGTGACGGGCCTGTGTTTGGCATAACCGCTGCACTACACGGCAATGAGATCAACGGCATTCCAGTCGTACATCGCCTCATAGAATCGATTGACCTACGGGCTTTGAAGGGTACCATCGTCGCTGTGCTTGTTGTTAACGTTCCTGCTTTTTTGAACTATGAGCGCACGTTTGACGACCGTACGGACATGAATCATATCATGCCAGGGAAACCAAAGGGGAATATCGCACAGGTCTATGCCCACCGGTTTATGGATCGAATTGTGGGACGGTTTGAATACCTCATTGATTTACACACCGCAAGCTTTGGGAATATCAACTCCCTTTATGTCCGGGCTGATATGACTGATTCGGTCACGGCTGAGATGGCTTACCTCCAACGCCCTCAGATCATTCTCCACAACCCACCCTCAGACCATACCCTGCGAGGTGCTGCTATGGAACTGGGTATACCTTCAATCACGGTGGAGATTGGCAATCCTCAGATCTTCCAACCCAAGCAAATCAAAGCTTCTGTGGGAGGCATTCGGCGGGTCTTGTGTGAAATCGGGATGCTTGCACGGAGACCCGTCTCGCAAGCGCCTTCACCCATTCTGTGTAGCAAATCTCATTGGATATACACGGATCATGGTGGCTTACTTGAGGTATTTCCAAATCCGACAGATAAGATTGAGTCAGGAGATGTTATCGCGCGCCAGACCAATATCTTTGGTGATTTAATATGCGAATACAAAGCTCTTGAAAAGGGCGTTGTAATCGGCAGAAGCGCAAACCCAGTGGGGCAAACAGGCTCTAGAATAATGCATTTTGGCATTATTGCAGAATCTGGAACACCTCCATTTCTAGCTAGAACTGGAAGAAAAAAGGCTGGCTAATGCGATTCGTATTTCTAGTAAACGATGTAGCACACATAGAGGCAAAACAGACCACAGCCATGCTCATCGCTGAGGCATCCAGTCAAGGATATGAGGTTCTTGTTTGTGGAGTTACTGATTTGTCGTGTTCTCAGGACGGCGAGCCTATAGCCTGGGCTCGTGAGCTCTCGATACGCACTTACCCATCCATGGAAACTCTCGTCCATGAAATTGCAACAGCTAAGGGTACCAGAGTCCAGCTAACAGATGCTGATATTCTCATGATTCGCACCAATCCTGCACGTGATCAGAACAGACAATGGGCACATTCACTTGCCATGAGACTTGCAGTATGGTGTAAGGAGAAGGGCGTCTCAGTGATTAATGACCCCATTGGCCTTATGAGAGCTTCAAGCAAACTCTATTTATTGGAGATACCGGCGTCTGCTCGCCCCAAAACCCTCATAAGCCAACAACACCAGGAAATTGCAACATTTATCGAAAGCCTTGATGGTCCGGCTGTATTGAAACCTCTTGAAGGTACTCGGGGAAATGACGTGTTCTTTGTTTCATCTTCACGTGATAATAACCTAAATCAAATCATTGATGTTATTCTGAGACAGAGCGCTGTGATGGTTCAAGAATTCATACCTGAAGCAGACAAAGGAGACACACGCGTGATTGTACTTAATGGGAATATACTAGACATAGATGGGAAAACGGCCGCGATTAAACGCGTTCCTGGAAAAGGAGAACTCAGGAGCAATATTCATGCAGGAGGTAATGCTCAACCAGGTATAATTACAGGCGCAATCAAAGAGGTTGTTGATTTAATCGGGCCCAACCTGGTTCAAGATGGTTTACACCTGGTTGGTCTTGATTTTATTGGAGGTAAGATTATCGAGATCAATGTTTTTAGTACGGGTGGATTTCGTGATGCAGAACGATTTGAAGGGGTGCCCTTCACTGAAAAGGTGATTCAAGAGATGATAGTCCTACACCGGACTCGAACGAATCTAGTACAAAGACCATAGCCCATTTTTCGCCTAAAAATGGCGTTTGCTGACAAAAGTGCAGCACTTTGGCTGGCTAAATAACTGACTCAAACCCTGACACTACCATGAACGAAAAAGGACAAAAACCCATAACCCTTTGCTTCCCAACGACTTACGAAAACCAGTAAATATGTAAAATGTACCGAGGGCGGGAACGAGCTACTTTCAACTGGGTCAACTGGCATCAACTAAACGCCGTTTTTGAGTGCAATTTTCAGGATTTTGGGTATTTTGAATCCACTGGAGTCAACTGGAATCAACTAGAGAACCCTGACACATTCCCTGACACAACTATATTGTCTCTCAGGATATAACCAACCCTTTTTAAAGCAAAATATTCGGGTAATATATTGAGATTAGGCTTTAGTAAAGGTACCTTTTATACAGTGCACGCATAATACTGGTAAGTTCGAATTGGTGCACCGTACTAAATCTTAAGAGATCGGTGTCGTCTTCTCATCAAAACAACTCACATCCAACAGGAAAGATTGAGAAGAATCGCTCCATCATTAAATCCTATCTAGTAAATTTATCGGGGAGCGGATCACAGCTAAGCGGAAGCTATTATTGAGCGTGACCTGGATATTTCAAGTATCCGTGAAGTCATACCAGGCGAGGCAAACACACAAGCTAAGGCACTCAATCATGTATTAGTTTTGCCAACATTTACAGATCAGACAAAGTTAGAATGGACAGATAGAGGAAGATATCAACAGTCCAGATCTACTAAGGGGGATGTCATTCTGAATCCAGTTATTCGTAGTTTGAGCATAAGTAGGTGTCAAACTGAATGCCACCACGAATAGTGCACCCAAGAAGTATTTAAGAATAGGTTTCATTTTTAGTTGGTATTAAGTTAAATCAACGAACACCAACTAAATAACAACAGATCTAAAGCGTTTGAATTGATCTAGTACAAAAAGTTGATTGATCTAGGTCAATAAATGAAAGGCGCAATTTGCAATGAAAAAGTATGCTATGGCCAAATGAGCTATTTATATAGTTTAGGAATACATCACATTCTACTGGGATCAACTGGCGTCTACTACACGTCGTTACTTCATTTCAGACGAGAAACGATGTGTTAGAGCATGCCATTGCCGGTCTAACATACGCATATTCAATAGTAGCTCTATGCCCGCAAGAAGAGAAGATGGTCGATTAGGCCTTCTACATGACAGTGTAAATAACGAGGCTTCTGATGTAACTCTGTTTTTTGACGCTTCTGGAAACTTGTTGTCGTTCAATCATGCAGCCCCAGGTATCTTTGGGTATACTCATGATGAATTTTATGCTTTGGGTTTTTCAGTTATTGAGCCACACTTCGCAAGAGATCACTGGGCCTTGTTATGGAAACAGCTACGTGCTCAGCATGGATTCTCTAAAGAAGCTTGGACACAAAGAAAGGACAAATCGCGTTTCAGGGTAAGGGTTACAGCCCATATTATCCAGGTCAACGGAGAGGACGTATGTTGCATCATTCTTTCTGAAGTACCCATCAATAGCCCCACAGATAATCAGCTTAGATCAAGCGAATTCAAATTTCGCACTCTTATTGAAGGGTCCGTACAAGGCATTATTGTACATAATGAGTCCTTTGACGTACTCTTTATAAATGAACCAGGGGCCGAAATAATGGGGTTTGAATCAGCTGAAGAAGCACTGGGAGTTAACTTGTTAGATGAATTCATCTTACCAGAAGAGCGTGAAGACAGCATCGCTCAGTTTGAGCGAGTTATAAGAGGTGTTCCTGGCCCTAACCCTATCGAGGTCTCTTTCAATTCTCGAAAAAAACAAATCGTATGGGCATTAAGAACGCATTCTCGTATACAATGGGAAGGGAAACCAGCTCTTTTAGCAACATTTACCGATATAACGGATCGGAAAATCGCTGAGGAAGAGCTCAAAAAAGTGCTTCTGGAAGTTCAGGAGTTGAAAGATCGACTTGCATCCGAGAATGAATACTTACAGGATGAAATCCGATTAGAGCACAATTTTGAGCATATTATTAGCCAAAGCAAGACGTTCAGAAAAGTACTTAATCAATTAGAGCAAGTAGCCGTCACCGACGCAACCGTACTTATCCTCGGAGAGACGGGCACAGGTAAAGAGTTGTTAGCTAGAGCTGTTCATAACTTGAGCCCACGGAGAGACCGGCCACTCGTCAAAGTCAACTGTGCAGCATTACCCTCGAACTTGATTGAAAGTGAACTATTTGGTCACGAGAAAGGAGCTTTTACAGGGGCACTAGCTCGGAAGACAGGACGTTTCGAACTAGCCAATGGCGGTACCCTCTTCCTTGACGAAATTGGAGACTTACCTCTAGATCTACAGGCAAAGCTACTCAGGGTATTACAAGAAGGTGAATTCGAACGGTTGGGAAATGCGCGACCAATTCAAATAGACGTCAGAATTATTGCTGCAACAAACCGGGACCTTTTAAAGGCAATAGGTGAAGGCACGTTTCGTGAGGATTTATTTTATAGGCTTAATGTATTTCCAATCAACCCTCCTCCTTTAAGAGAACGTACAGGAGATATACCCCTTCTTGTGCATCACTTTATAGATAAATACTGTGGTAAATTTGGAAAATCTATTGACGGTGTTCCGAAACGGACGATGAAAGCCCTTGAAGACTATGATTGGCCTGGAAATGTGCGTGAGCTTGAAAATATAATAGAACGTGCAGTTATCATCAGCCCCAAAAACAAACTTGAGTTGGGTAACTGGTTTCCTAGACCTGTTACAAGCCCAACTTCTTTTTCTACTCTTCAAGAGATGGAGCGGGCACATATACTTAAAGCCCTTCAAATGACGGGAGGCAGAGTCAGTGGACAGTATGGAGCAGCTAAGCTTCTTGATATAAAACCCACTACTTTGGAGTCTCGAATGAAAAAGCTCGGGATAAAACGCAATACACAATTCTCCTAGTATTTCGATGATTCATGATATATCGTGAATCCTCACAAGCTAACTTTTCCTTTTCCTGACTCTGAGTAACCCGTATAATCTATTGGGGGACATAGAGTTAGGCCGCAAACACTTTCTGATTTATTATCTGGCATTTCGTTTGGAATAGAACTGATTGTTAAAACCCGCTGACCAGATGGATTGCAGTAGTTGCACATTCTGGGTTGGTAGATCGATTTGGGATCGACTCGATCCCTACTCTCCTTTTTGTTAGAAAAGGACAAAACGCATCAACAATTAAAATAACAATCATAACCATGACATCTATCTCTCAAGAAATTCGAATCAACGCACCACGAGAAATGGTCTGGAGTATTTTATCAGATCTGGGCGGGATTCAAAGCTTTCACCCTGCGGTGAAGAAATCATACTATACTTCTGAAACTAAAGTGGGGGTAGGAGCCAGCAGAGTGTGCGAATTATTACCAATGGGGAAAGTGACTGAAAGGGTCACAGAATGGCGAGAAGGCGAGCTACTGAAAATAGAGGTTATCAATGGCGAAAAAATGCCACCTTTCAAGAAGTCTATTGGAACCCTCCATTTGCGAGAATTGAATGAGCAAACCGTCGTCAAACTTGCCTTAAGTTACCAGCTCAAGTATGGACTAATTGGTCGCTTGATGGACAAAATGATGGTACGTGCTCAGTTTAGCAAAATGATTCCAGCCGTTCTGGCCGGCTTGAAGCACTACGCTGAAACTGGAGAAGAGGTCAGTAGCATGGACGATATCAAGCGTAATCCCACTCCTTCCCAGGCCATTTCTCAACTTCAGTTGGCCGTAGCTTAAAATTGATCAAACTGTAAGCATACGTTATACCAATATCAACTTAACACAAATACAATGATGAAATCGATGAACCCCCTTTTTGTAGTAATTTTAGTGTTCCTTGCCCTCTTCCCTGGCTGTGCCATGGCGCAGAATGTAGATACGGACCACACGGTTACTATGGTTGCTGAGACTTCTGCAGATAATGTCTGGGATATCTTGAAAAAAATGGACGACATTGACAAGTATGCGCCAAACATTGCCCGCGTTGAATGGAGTGGGCCTCAAGGAGAGGGAGGAGAAAGAACATGCTACACTCCCGACGGAAATGGCTATTTCATAGAGAAAATTACTGCGTATGATAACCATAACCGCTCCTATTCATATGCACTTCTTGAAGGCGCACCCGTAAGGAATATGACGGGTAGTTTCAATGTGGTAGATCTCGGATATCACAAATCCATAATCATATGGACGGGGAAATACGAGGCCTTTATGGAAAACCCACAAATGACTGAAGAGCAGTTCGTAGCTTTTTTAGATCAGTCAGCCACGGCTTTTATTGACAATGTGGCCCGAGCTGCTGAGGAAAAGGGTTCGAAGAACGAAATGTAGAAACCAGTAGCAGATGGCATGGCCAGCAGTTTCAGTCATCTGGTTGTTTTCCATTCTCCGACAATTATTAACCTTCTCCTTAGTAGAAATATTAATATGAAAACGATAGTAGAAACCAGTTTGGAATCTGATGTGTCCCCTGATGCTGTATGGGCGGTCATTCGAAAAGTAGACGGCATTGATCAGATTCTTCCGCAAATGGTTACTCAATGCAGCATCAGCGAAGAAGTACCCTCGGTTGGCACCCAGCGTTATTGCACGATGCAAGATGGAACACAGTTAGAAGAGGAGATCCTGATTCTAGATGATGAGGCAATGAGAATTCAATATTCAGTTTATTCGGATGCCTTGCCGTTTAAAGACATGGTAAATACGGGAACCGTTGAGCGGCTCGAAAGCGGCCGTACAAAAATTACCTGGAAAAGTGAGTTCAGGCCAGAAGGTCTTTCTGCGGATGAGGCAAAAGAAATGCTTACTGGTATGCTTAAACAGTCAATAGTTGGTTACGAATCGGCGGCTATACAATAACCACTTAAAGGTACTGAATATTGTTAAGCTGAGGGGGGCGGATCATGGTATGCTTGATCCGCCTCTTATTCGTGCTTGGATTTTTTAATTGTTAATAACAGTACAATTTGCGACTAAATTATACGAAAATGAGGCTTATCTCGTTTGTTGAAGAACTTAGAAAAAGAGGGATCGAATTTCCTTTAAGAAAAATACGGGGAGGATACATACATGTATCAAGTGGTCACGGTGGTGCTGGTGAACCCGATATTTTAAATAAAGATATCAGCTGCTACCTTTCAAGTGGGTATGTTCACAAGGAGATTAGAAGCGGTGAAACAATATTAATTCTGAAGCCTACCTGAACCTTCTACTAATTGCTTGCCAGGATTGAAAAATGCCTCCATCAAACCCTCGAACGGACTCGAACGAATCTAGAACAAATACTATAGCCCATTTTCAGTCTAAAAACGGGGCTTCCTGACGAAAATGCAGCACTTTGGCTGACTAAATAACTGACTCTAACCCTGACACTGCCACAAGGAAAAAAGGACACAAAGACCATAATCCATTGTGCCCTAACGACTTACAACAACTACTAAATATGTAATATGTACCGAGGGCGGGAACGCGCTACTTTCAACTGGGGTCAACTGGCATCAACTAAACGCCGTTTTTTTATACAATTTGTAGGATTTGAGCCTTTTTGAATCCACTGGAGTCAACTGGGATCAACTAGAGAACCCTGACACATTCCCTGACACTAATTTGTTAGTGGTCAACCTAGAAATGAGCCTTTTAAGATAAAATGGTTGTATTTTGGGAAAAGAATACCACAAGAGCTACTACCCGGTGAGGTAATACGACCTCATTCACCATACCATTCCTGAATGTACAAGCAGTATGTCAAAGATAAAAAATACCGTTCAACATCTGGTTAACGAGATTTTTAACCAGAAAAATTTAGCTGCCATTGACGACTTTATCATGGTGGATATTATTGACCACAGCGCCCCTCCTGATCTTCCTGCCGGCATTGAAGGGTATCGCCTTAAAGTAGCAGCTTTCATCAATGCATTCCCCGACTTGAAGATTACATATAGCCATCAAATTGCAGAGGGTGATATGATTGCCGGCCGCTTTACATTGACAGGCACACATCAAGGAGACTTTGGTGGCATAGCTGCAACTGGCAAGCAAATATCTGTTACAGGTCATGATCAACTACGTGTTGTAGAAGGCAAAGTCGCAGAGCATTGGGTTGAAATGGATACACTCGGAATGATGCAACAGTTAGGTGTTATACCAACCTAATTGCTATCATCTAGAACAGCGGCTCACTTGGTAGCTTATGCCAATAATTGATCTGGTCTTATAAACGCTTCATAAAAGCGATTATATTTTTCTTTTTCTTCATTCAGTATTTCCCTGAACCAGGGCTTGTCTTTGAAGGAATGGTATATCGGATGATATTGCAAGTGCAAATAAATGCTGCCCTGTGAATGAAAGAATACGCTGTGACGTAAAGCGTTTCTTCCTTCTTTCCAATCAGACCACCACGTTCGAAAGCCGTTTTCAAATCTCTCAGGATCACCTGAGAGGTAATCCATTTCAACATTTCCGATAGGGAGTATGGCGGCCGATGGTTGCCCGGTGATTCTGTCGGGTAGATTACCCCGTCCTTCTAACAAATCTATCTTTATCTGATAGTATGGATTGCCCTTTAAGTACTCGGGATTGATATGGTTAATCTTCTCATAAGTAGCTAACGCATTGTCTTTGTCGTGCAGAAAGCTATAGAAGGAAGCCAAATTAACCAGTAATATAATCTCCTCAGGATTAATCTCCAGTGAGGTCTTTACCACCCTGATCGCTGTATCAAAATCACCAAGTACTCCCAATGTATATGTTTTCCAGGCGAGTGCCCACGTATGTAAAGGATCTAGAGTCAGTGCCGCATCCACAAAAGTTAAGGCATCGTACATCAGGCCCCTCCTTACGTAGACATCCATAAGAGCCAAGAGTATGTCAGGGTTTTGGGGGTTTAGTTCATATGCCTTCATATAACTCCTATAAACATCTTTCAAGTCTGCCAAGGAGTTAAGTAATATGTGTCCTCTAACTTCGTTAACATACGCAAGTGTTGGATCTAGTTCGTAAGCCCGTTCACTTTCTTGGATTCTCAATTGATTGTATTTGGTAAACTCTGGAGATTCTGTAGCTGAAATGCCGTAAAAAACGTAGGTATCATAGAGGTTGGCAAGACCGGCATGGGCCAAAGCGTAATTGGGGTCCAACTTGATAGCCGCGAGAAAAAGTTCTTCCGATTTCCGAAGATCTTCCAGGCTCAATGTAGATCGAAATCTGTTAGTGAAATTATGTTTTGCTCGGAGGAAAAAGCCGTATGCTTCGCTATTTTGATTAGAACTGGCTTTCAACTTGTCTATTTGTTCAGGTGCAAGTATTTCCAGTAATACCTTTCCAATATTTTGTGCAACTGCATCCTGAATTTTGAAGATATCAGTGAAGTCCTCATTATATTTTTGCGACCACACGTGAAACCCATCCTCCACTTTTATCAATTGGGCAGTGATTCGTACTCTATCCCCGTGCCTCCGAACACTTCCTTCCAAGACGTAAGTGACATTCAGAATCGATCCTATTTCAGCAATTGTGACTTGTTTGTTCTTGAAGGAAAAGGATGAAGTTCTACCTACAATTTTTAATTCATTTAATCGGGCTAGTGTATTCAAAATTTCTTCTGCGATGCCATCTGCAAAATATTCCTGATCTTTTTCAGAGCTCATATCCTCAAAAGGTAGCACAGCAATTGACACTTCATTCGATTTAGATGTCTTACTTGTTGTTTTTCCTTTGATCTCAGATTGTTTTGGAACGGGGAAACCATTATTTGCCAGGGCAAATACTTCCATAGGTTCATCCACGTTTTTAAAGAGAAAGGCACCTAGTGAAACATAGTGGAAGCCGGGATGGCTTTTGAGGTCAGCGAGCAACCTGTAGCTAAACAACACTGCTCCAGGAATACCAAGAGACTCTATTCGAGATGCCAGATTTACTCCATCTCCAAAAATAGCTCCCTCTTCCACAACTATATCTCCGATATGAATTCCTATTCGTAGAGGCACCTGAACAAATTCACTCTGTACGCTTGTTTTGTCATTTAGGGCTTCTTGTATTTCCCTAGCACATTGCAAAGCAGCAATCCCGCTGGAAAAGATGACAAGGCTTCCATCGCCATAATATTGCAAGATTTCTCCCTGCAGCCGAGATACTTTTTCTTCCAACACTACACGAAACCGCTTCACCTTTCGCAAACCCTCCTTTTCATTACGTTGCATTATGGCCGTATAGCCGACTATATCGGCAAAAAGGATTGCTGCGAGCTTTCTCGATACCATAAATCCGTTATTAAAATTACCTAGGTTTAGGGCATAAGATAATGATTAAGAGTTACTTTTTTGCGGACTCGTATAGCATTGGAAAAGCAGGTCTTTGACATTGAATGACTTTCACAAGACCGGAACCGGACTCGAACGAAAATAGCATAAAGACCATACCCCTTTTTCCGCCTAAAATGGCGTTATTCGACGAAAAAATCCTTTAAATTCAACGCAATAGCTCACCGAAAAACTGACTCAACCCCTGACACTACCCTAAACAAAAAAGGACACAAAGGCCATAATCCCTTGCGTCCCAACGACTTACAAATACGAGCAAATATGTAAAATGTACCGAGGGCGGGAACGCGCTACTTTCAACTGGGGTCAACTGGCGTCAACTAAACGTCGTTTTTTGATGCGATTTGCAGGATTTCAATCATTTTCAATCCACTGGAGTCAACTGGAATCAACTAGTGAACCCTGACACTTTCCCTGACACAAACTTTCACGTGTCTCTAAAGAAAGGTACTAGGTCGTCCGTTCTTAAGGCTATAGTCTTAAAGCAGTCTATTTCTCAAGTTTTTTTTCATTATCCAGGTTATTTTTGTGGTACGGTAAGTGTCTTTAATGCATAACAAGAATACCCCTATATGATCAGTAAAAAACATGACTGCCCTGCGGGCACAACATTGTAAAGCTTTAGTATATTAGATTAAAATATCCAGGACGGCATATGGAAATCTCTCACCAGCCTATACCCCTCATAACAGATTCGGATGGCATTATTCGCGTCAGGGGAACACGTATCCCTTTAGACACTATTGTTTACGTATTCAATAGTGGTGCAACGGCTGAAGAAATTATTCAGCAATATCCATCCCTCGACTTGGCTGATGTGTACGCAGTGATCAGTTATTATCTTCGAAAACGAGAAGAGATAGATGCATATTTAGAGGAAAGCACTTATCAGGCCAAGCTGATTCAAGAGCAGAATGAAGCTCGTTTTAGTCTCAAGGGAATTCGGGAAAGATTATTAGCCCGCCAATCATAATGCTTCGTCTCGCTGCCGACGAAAACTTCAACAATGATTTGCTGCGCGGTATGCTTCGGCGTGAACCCAAACTTGACGTAGTTCGAGTGCAGGATGTAGGTTTATCAGGAGCATCTGACTCAGTCATATTGGAGTGGACTGCTATAGAAAACCGAGTGCTCCTCACACATGACGTCAGCACAATAACTAAGTTTGCGTACGAGCGTATAGAAGCTGGCCTATCCATACCCGGTGTCTTTGAGGTTAATCTTGCTACCCCATTCGCTCAAATCATTGACGACTTATTGCTCCTCGCAAAAGCCAGTATAGAAGGCGAATGGAATCACATGATTCTTTACATCCCCTTGCGATAGAATAACGAGGTATGTATAAGCAGCAACGTACACTGGTATTTTCGGCACAAGTGACGTACCATGCTAAACACTAGCGCTTTTGTTCTGCCGGAATTAAATTTTACACCTCTGGATTATTCTATCTCGATGCGCCTTCCCCCAGTTTGTTAATTCAATGATTAAAGGCACAAGTGTGTATCCATAGTCAGCCAGTTTGTATGTTACCTTCCCTGACACTTGGTCACATTCTTTTCGTTCAACAAGTTCATTTATCTCCAAATCCTTCAGCTCTTTCGAGAGCATCCTTGGCGTGATACGGGTCAACCCCTTTTCTAACTCTGAAAACCGGAATTCACCGTTACAGAGCAAGGCAATGATCTGCATTTTCCATCTACCTGAAACGATATCCAAAGCATCCTGAATGGCCTGCAATTCCTTTTTGTAGTGCGCTATAATTTCCAAAGGAGGTTTATCGATTCGATGGCGCTTAAATTCTTCGATTTTATCCTGTAAATCTTGATCCATATTTCTGATGTTGGTCTTAAAGAACTGTCCTATACTTTAGTATAGCACTATATATTGTATAGTGTATGATTCATAGCTTTGCATGTAGCGAATAAACACCTGCATTACTACTATTAGCGAAACCAATGAATCAAGATATTTTAATCACCGTCTTTGGAGCTAACGGACTTGTTGGTAGTCATTTTGTCGATAAGGCTTTAGAAGCTGGATACAAGCTGAGGGCTTTTGTGAGGAGCCCAAATCACTACAAGCACACGAACCACCCGAAGATTGATGTGATTAAAGGGGATGCGACTCGACTGGAAGATGTTAAAAAAGCAGTGGAAGACACAGATGTTGTTATCAGTTGCCTTGGCAATCCCAAGGCCGTCCAGATCATGTACCAGAGCCATGACAACATCTTAACTGCAGCTTTTGAACAAACCACTCCGCCACGGTGCATCTTGATTTCCAGCATAGGATGCGGCGGGACTTCATGGCTCATTAAGCAGATGCTCACCTTGATTGGAGGCAAAGCCAGCTTTGCAGATTATGAGCGTGCGGATAAGCGTGTTCGAGAAGAGAAGCTCGTTCCTTTTCTGCTTGTTCGACCCTACGCCCTCACCAACAAACCAGGCACCGGTGTTTACTTTGCTACAAAGCGTCAGAACGGTACATTTTTGAAATCTATTTCCAGGGCGGATGTAGCCAAATTTATGTTGGATGCTGTAGTAGATATGCAATGGGATGGAAGCCCTGGAATACTGCTAGGTGGTGCTAAGTCATGATGAGAAGCTGATCATTCTTTTTACTTCCTAAACCGGACTCAAACGAACACGGCAACAAGACCGCGTGCCATTTTCAGCCTAAAAATGGCGCTTTCTGACGAAAAACTCCGACAAGCTGAGCGTCCTAGATCGGCAAAAAGCTGACTCAAACCCTGACACTTAGATCAATCGTAAAAGTGCAACGTTGTTCTCAGTCACCGCATGAACTCACCCCTTGAGATTTAAGGGCCTCGCAGTTTTATGCTCCTAAATAAATGAAAACCAGTAATATTTTAAATTACCTATCAACCTCATCTAGCATTTCTTCTGTCTCTAATTATGAATTAAATATAGTACATTGTTAATATTGACTGCGAACCGGCTATGGATACAAATTGGTCGCACCACATATCATTAACTCAGAGAATTATGCATACCATCAACTCCCATGTGCAAACCCTTTGTGTGTGTCTTTCTTTATTATTCCTTCAGGCATGTGCTACTCCGTGTAGTACCAACACACCAAACGCCTGTCCGTTTTACCCGGAGGAAATCGCGATCTTCCCACATGCTGTTCAGAGCGCAGATCTAGATGGTGATGGCAAAGATGAGTTTATTGGACACATCACACATGGCCCAGAAAAAGGACAGGCTATTGCAATAATTAATCATGAGGGGATGATAGTTGGCCAGGCTAATTTTGCTAGTCCAATTATGCGGGCTCATTTCGTGGATTATGATGGTGATCAAAAGCTAGAGATACTAGTGCCTATTGTTAGGAATGACTCACTATTTGTCAGTATCGTCGATAGATATGGACAGAAGCTGAAGCATTTTTTCCTCATAGATGGACAGCCTCGCATAGAAGAGGGTGAAGAAATGGAGTGGGATGCCGCAATTAGGGAATTGTACCAAAGTGACCTGGACAATGATGGGAACGACGAATTAATAACACTCATATATACTGGCTACTCCAGAATGCCTCGCGGAGTGTTAGTCAATAGACTTGAGACGGGTGAGCGAATAGGTTCTTACCTTATAGGCGCTTTTCCAATTAATAGTCATTTCGGAGATTTCGATGGCAACGGCCTTCAGCAATTGGTTATAAGTACCTGGGCTCCCGATAACGGGGCACGTGCAAATGGATTTGATGACCAGCACTCCTACATTCTTGATATCGAATTCTCTCCTACTCCATACCTAAAACAGTCTCGAGAAATGGGAGGCCTTGGATCCAGCGCCTTTACCGCTTTTGACACAAACGCTCAAGAATTCCTCATTCATTCTTACGGTAACACGGGCCGATATACAGAAAGTACTTTCGAATACCTGAATCCTGAAACCTGGTTATCAGAACGAAAAAAAACCTTCAACGAAGCTTTTGCTGAGACACAGGTAATTAATGTCGATCAAGAGGGTAATAGTGTTATAGCTATGCTACATTTACCAGACAAAATCAAAATTATTGATCATGATTTTGAGGAACTCAATAGTAAAATAGTTGGACAAAAGTTAGGCTCACTTAGAGTCGCTCCAGATATTGATGGAGATGGGGCCGAAGAACTCCTCGCTTTCAGTTCTGACTTCACGATGTACATCTTAGATAATAATCTTGAAACGAATGCTGTTTATAATAAACTTACCAACATACAGCCGCCCCAATTGAAGCTGGTTGAGTTTATTAATAGAGGTCCAGGTAGCTATCCTGCGTTTTCACTTTGGGACGAAAATAAATCCGTTGTCCTCTCACTTACTCCGCAAAAATTCTATTGGTTTTATCGTTACAGGGATTTGATAATCAGCCTTAGCTTTCTGGTAACCGGGTTACTTATGTATCTAACATTCGGTGGACGAATCCACAAAAAAAGCCCTGCGCAGAAATCTTTAGATGATAAAAGCCCCAAGAATACAATTATCAATTCGCCCTTCTACTCCCAGGTTAATACTGCAATATCTCAAAATCTCAATGATCCTTCGTTCGGCCCCAGGCAATTAGCGAATCTAATGCATGTAAGCTTAAGGACATTACAGCGGAGATTTAAGGTTGAAACGAATACAACGGCTATTCTCTACATTCGTAAAAAACGAATCGAACGAGCAGTAGAATTGGTAAAGACTCAAGATTTAAATATCTCTCAAATTGCAGATATGGTTGGGTTTTCAGACCCCGCCTATTTCGGAAAAGTATTCAAAGAAGAAATGGGCTGTGCACCACAAGAGTTCAAAGCAAAAAACAACGGCCCTAATGATTTAGAGTAGTTAATACACCCCACCTTCATTGTCGCATCATTACTAAGAATTGGCGCCTGATTCCCATCATTTGTCGCTCCATTCTAATCATCGGTAACAAGTTCTTACCATCTTTAAACAGGTGCTTAAAATCTTCGGGAGGGCTGTAGGCTCGCCTGAAGATTCTGGCAAAAGTACATGTTTTACTCACAAATCAGAATGGAGAGATCATGGTACAGAATACGTTTATCAAGACGCTTTGCCTAAGTTTTCTTGTACTAAGTCTGAATAGCTCGTTCGTCTCAAATGCTCAGACTACTACCGTACTTTCACAACAAAAAATAAGTGATATCGAAGGTAACTTCGCGGGTGTTCTAGATGACTCTGATCGCTTTGGGGTTTCCGTTGCAAATTTGGGAGACTTGGATGGCGATGGTGTTAACGACCTGGCAGTTGGTGCAGATCTGGATGACGATGGCGGCACGAATCGCGGAGCTGTATGGATTCTTTTTATGCACTCCGACGGCTCCGTAAAAAGCGAACAAAAGATTAGCGATACAGAAGGTAACTTTGCAGGAATATTGGATGATAACGACTTCTTTGGCCGGGTAGGTCAGCTAGGTGACTTCGATGGTGATGGAATCGAAGATTTGGCAGTGGGCAGCCAGCTTGATGATGACGGAGGAAGCGATCGAGGTGCACTCTACCTGCTGCTCCTTGATACGGACGGGACCGTCAAAACACATCAGAAGATTTCGAACACAAGCGGAGGATTTACCGGAGGACTCAATAATGGGGATCGATTTGGTGCGGCAGTGACTTTACTGGGTGATCTTGACGGCAACGGAGTTAATGACTTAGCAGTTGGCTCATACCTGGACGACGATGGCGGACCTGACCGGGGTGCTGTATGGATCCTTTTTCTTAATACAGACGGCACGGTTGCAACGCAACAAAAAATAAGTGACACTGCAGGAGGATTCACCGGTTCACTCGATGACAATGATCATTTTGGCGTATCAGTCACAACACTGGACGATCTTGATGGCGACGGAGTCCCAGATCTTGCCGTAGGTGCAAATGCGGATGACGATGGAGGTATCGACCATGGTGCGGCGTGGATATTATTTTTGAATGCCGATGGAACTGTAAAGGATAATCAGAAAATCAGTAGCAGCCAGGGCGATTTTAATGGGGCCCTTAGTGAATTCGGAGGCTTTGGTGCTTATCTGGCATCTACAGACGACTTTGATGGTGATGGGACCGCGGATCTTGCTGTTGGGGCTCCGAATGATGATGACGGAGGGCTTGATCGGGGCGCCGTTTGGATGCTTTTCCTCAATACGGATGGAACGGTAAAATCGCACCAAAAATTCAGCGATACGGAAGGTGGCTTCACAGGTGGCCTTGTGGACAGGGATGAGTATTCTGCTCCTGCGTTTATTGGAGATCTCGACGGCGACGGTGTAGGCGACCTGGCAGTAGGCGCAAGGCACGATGATGATGGAGGTACTAACCGCGGCGCTGTATGGGTGATGTTTCTAGATTTAGAGCCGGTTTTCCCGCCATCGATAGCAAATGCTGTAGTCTTTGCCACCAACAGCGTCTGGTTAAAACAAAACTCGGATATACATTCCGGAAATGTGCTTGTTAATGATGCTAGCAGTGGCCCCTTCCTAAGCTCGGGCGTCGAACTGACTGTTGGGCTAGGTTCAACAACACCTTCCGGATACGAACTAAAAGCCAACCGAATAAAGGTAAAATCCAACGGAGTCGTAAATAGCGATGTTTATTACAATGAGCTCAATAACAGCGGCACTATAAACGGTACCTTAAGCTCACCCGTATCGTTACCGCTATTAAACACATTGCCCCCATTTAAATCTGCTCCAGCCGGCACACAGGATATCACCGTATCAGTAAATGATTCGATTGCCCTGGCACCTGGAGATTACGGAAACATCCTTGTCAAATCTCAAGGCATTCTATATTTTACGGGTGGCATCTACAACATAAACTCCATTGATGCAGGACTCGGATCGAACGTCTTATTCGGGGCATCCAGTGAAGTCCGAATTGCCGATACATTTAACTCAAGAACAAACTCACACATCGGACCTGGTGTCGGATCAGGAATCGAGGCCAGAGACATCATTTTTTATGTTGCAGGTATTAACGGCTCTAGCGGCGCTCTCGGGGCAACTCCCAAGGCAGCAAAGGTCGGTTTGAGCAGTACATTTCATGCAAACATATTTGCCCCAAACGGTACGATCTGGCTAAAAAACAGCACGAGTGCAGTAGGAAGCTTTTGGGCTAAAGATGTTTTAGTCGGATTATCTGTGCAGCTAAGCTTAGATAGTTATCTTTCGAATGGTGAGTCTGTACCATCGGCTAAATCTCCGAATATCGTAGATACTATTCACGATACACCGCGTGCATTTACACTAGAGCAAAATTATCCAAATCCATTCAATCCTGTTACCACAATACGCTACAGTATTTCAAAAGCTGCGCACATACGCATTGCGGTATATGATATACTAGGACGGGAAATTGCTGTATTGGTAGACCGAAATCAAACGGCAGGCAATCACGAGATCACCTTCAATGCTCAGAACCTGCCAAGCGGAACCTACATCTACAGGATTGATACTGCATCGAGGTCACTTAGCCGAATGATGTCAATCCTGAAGTAAAACTGTACCATAGAGGAAGAAACTGTATCTCTAATGATGTAGTGAACCTTACTATACCTTTCCAGATTAATTTCCATTAGATTTAGCTCTCATCTCTAAGAAAGCCTCTAGCTTGCGCTGGTGGCTTTCTTATTTATTCTTTCTCATCCCAAAAAGACGCTGGGGCTTGTAACCATCCTGTAAATGGGACAGGGTAATATACAGGCTTTAATCATACAAAAGATCAAATACAAACCCTGACCGGACTCGAACGAAACTAGTACAAAGATCATAGCCCATTTTTCGCGTAAAAATGGCGCTTTCTGACGAAAATGTAGCACTTTGGCTGACTAAATAACTGACTCAACCCCTGACACTACCCTAAATAAAAAAGGACACAAAGGCCATAATCCCTTGCGTCCCAACGACTTACAAAAATAAGAAAATATGTAATATGTACCGAGGGCGGGACTCGAACCCGCACGTCCCAAGGGACAACGGATTTTAAGTCCGTTGCGTCTACCTATTCCGCCACCTCGGCATAAGGAGAGGCATTAACTGACTGTGAACCCGATGGGTTCCGTTTTCCGGTACTCCTTTTGAACAACCAATCCTTGTTGTTCAACAAGCAAATCGGATCATGAACTCCTCCAAGGCAAGGGCGAAGCCGGAGTCGTTGCTCTTTCAGACAAATAACGTGCGGGCATTGATGATAACCCATAATCATAACGACGAAATGTTGCAAAAACTCGCTGCGTTATTTTCCAGTTTTGAACAGCTAGGAATCAACACCTTAATTCTTGAAGTTGATTACCACTTTGCCTTCAAGAGTTACCCTGCTTTACAGCATCCGAAGCAAAAAATCACGCTAGAAGGCGCCCGACAGTTTGCAAAAAGGGCAAAACTGCACGGGATTACGGTGATTCCCCTCTTCCATGTTTTGGGCAACCAATCGAAAGGAAAAACGGTCTCTCCCTTACTAACTGCATATCCTGAGTTTGATTCGACACCAGGTTATTTCACGAATAATATATCGGAATGGGAGAAATTTTCCTTCTCGGGCATCAATATTCACCTTCAACAAGAAATAATCATCCCGCTGTTCTTTTTGCCTACGTGACCAATGTATACAGGCAATTTCTCGTTTATTCCCTCAACGTGTCGGTCCTTATGTTTGCCGACCGGTTGATTGACGGAATGACCCATGACTTTGGCCCCTGGGAATCTTCGTATACAGGATCGGCGGCCGCGATCAATCTCATTCCAAGAGATATCATCATCTGCCCGCTGCATTTCAAGCCCCATCGTGACTACCCTTCTATACCAGAGTTTACCCAGAGAGGATTCAGGGTACTTCCAACGTGTTGGAACGACAGCAAGGCCAACAAATCGTTCATTGAATACTGCCTCTCAACAAACAATGAGTATGTGCTGGGATTCATGTTCAGCACGCTCAATGTCCAATCCGATGATATCCCGGTGTATCCCCCTCTCTTAGATGGCCTATCACTTATTCAAGCAGAGAGCACGATGTTCGGAACCTAATTGAGTACAAAATACTTTGCTTACTTATATCATCCTGAATATCCTATATGCTCCTGAAATTTTATATGGATGACCTCTCTCCACATACCTACCCCTTTATTTCTGAGCAACTTGAGATTTACGCCTCTCGTTCACTCGCTCCCTTTTCTAACCAGGGAGATGCAGCAGTTTGCGTCTTAAGTAATGGGGACTGGGTGCCTGGGATCAAAATCGAGAGCGCGTCATACTCGCTCACTATCCCAGCGTTACTCAATGCATATACAACAACGAGGACGTGCAACCGAAATGATTTGGCCTTCGTATGTTCAAGCCGGCCCTTTCGCCCTGAGGAAGTTTCTTATCTCCAGACGTTAGGACACGGGACGCCCACAAAAATAAATGAATGCATGTATGGGTTCGATAACCCCTTACCTCAATCCTTGGCAACTACACCATTAGATCCCTTTTTGAGTCACGCTCCACACGTAGATCCTGCTGAAGGTATACAACTGGTTCGATCTCTCATTGAGCGCGCCTATATCCCCGAATCAAATTTTCCTGTCGCGTGCCTCCTTGAGACGGCCGACGGCCAATTGGTACCGGGAGTAAATATCGAGCATCAGAATTGGTCAAATATTTTATGTGCTGAGCGTAATGCTTTGGGCACAGCGCACACTTATGGTACACGCGACATTAAAAGTATATACCTCACGTGCTCTAGGGACCCCAAGTGTTCGCCTTGCGGCGCCTGCAGGCAATTGCTTGCGGAACTAACACCAGAGGCTGTGCTTTGGATGGACCGTGGTTTAGATATAAGGGAGTCCACTACCCCTTCTTCCCTGCTACCAGAGTGGTTTACAGGCAGTACCTTGAAAAAAAATTACGACTGATTGTTGATGGAGTTGCAGCTGGTTATTCTTCTTAACCTTGGTATTTTCTCTGTAGGACTTGTTGCTCTTTATTTGGGTGCCAAATGGTTGGTAACAGGTGCTACCAGTCTTGCACTCGGGTTAGGTATTCGGCCGCTACTTGTCGGCATTACTATTGTCGCATTGGCTACATCAATGCCTGAATTTGTCGTCAACCTGATGGCGGCTGTAACAGGTGAGGATGGATTGGCTCTGGGTAATATCATTGGTTCAAATATATCCAATATAGGCCTTATCCTAGGCGTAAGTGCGGTAGTTATTCCTCTTGGAGTTGCTCCTAGCATCCTGAGAAAAGAGTTTCCAATCATGCTGGGCGTGATGATCCTATTCTATGCGCTCTCTTACGATGGCCTCATCAGCAAAATCGACGGTGCCTTGCTGACAACTGGATTAGTCGCTTTTATAAGTTTTCTGATTATCGACAATCGCCGTCAAGAAAAAAAGAAAGCTCCCGTTGTTAAGGAGGATGTTGAGGACGATGTTAAAGATGATCAGCTTACTTCAACAAAATCACGCGTCCTCTACTTACTTGCCGGAATGATTGGCCTTTCTCTTGGAGCTCGCATCATGGTTTACGCGGCAGTAAACATTGCAGAAAGTTTATCGATTTCTGATGTCGTAATTGGTCTGACGGTGGTGGCCATCGGAACGAGTTTACCAGAGCTTGCCGCTTCTCTTGCCTGTGCGCTAAACAAACAGGCGGATATGTCAGTAGGAAATGTACTGGGAAGCAACTTGCTTAATGTACTTTTTGTTGTTGGCCTGGTGTCGCTCATTCGTCCATTGCAAGTTGACGCGGAAACCATCAGCCTCCACTTCCCTGTCATGCTGGCATTTAGTTTTTTATTGCTCCCCATTGCCTGGTTTGGACATAAAATAAATCGTTTTTCTGGGGCGTTGTTAATACTCGCCTTTATCGGGTACATCGGGTACCTGATATTTCTTGAATCTACCGGTGCATAAACAGCCGTCTTGGACGAGAAGGATCTGCATAGTCTATGAGTTTATCGTTCGGCATCTCTCCTCTTTTCCTGATTCCCTGCCTGATCGTAGCGGCATTACTTGCCTTTTGGGTCTACTACAACACAGTACCCCAAGTATCCCGCCCAAAACAGTTATTTCTTACTTTTCTTCGGTTTGGTAGTCTTTTCCTGGTTCTTTTCCTGCTTTTCGAACCCATTCTACAAAACCTGATCCGAACAGAGCGGCGCCCTGTATTGGCTGTGTTGGTAGATGATAGCCAAAGCCTCACCCTTCATGGATCAGCTCAACAGGACTCCCTCTCGAAGGCCCCACTGATGAGCCAGGCTATTGACGCTTTTGATGGCGGTGCTATTCCGGGAGACATCCAATTTTTCAAATTCAGCGATAAAACAACACCCATTCCCGAAGCGAGTCCGGCAGTTAGCGATTCGTTCCTCTTTGGAGGCGAGCGTACGAATATGTCGCAAGCATTGGACTATGTTCGTGATTACCTGAAAGACGAAAACTTGCAAGGTGTATTGCTCCTTTCCGATGGCCAGTTCAACACAGGCCGCAACCCAGCGTTTCAAGCTGAACGATACCCCATCCCAATACATACCGTTGTTATTGGAGATACCACCCAAAAGAGGGATGTACAAATCAGGCGTGTTACGACCAATGAGATTGCATACGTCGAAGATGTATTGCCTATCCAGGCTGGTATTATCAGTGAAGACTTTGGTGGTGAGCGGGTTACTGTGTCTCTATTTCAGGGATCTACTTTACTTCAGTCACAGAACATCACACTACAACCAGGCACAACTGAAATCCCGGTAGATCTGGAGCATACCCCATCTTCGCCTGGATTGCAACGGTACTCGGTCACTGTTTCCCAACTCCCCGGCGAAGCAACAACCCGAAACAATACCCAATCCTTTGTGGTGCGTGTATTAGAAAATAAGAAGCGTATTCTCCTGCTTGCTGCGTCACCTGAACCAGATGTCGCTTCTTTTCAACAATTGCTTGCGCTCGACAAAAACCTGAATGTCGACTCTTATGTCCAAAAGAGCCCTACTGCATTCTACAATCCGGCTCCACTAGATAGCCTCGATCTCTACGATGCTGTTATCCTTCTCGGGTATCCAGGCAATGCGGCAAGTCCTCAGATAGCACGCCAGGTTGCAAGCGCTATTGATGAAGGCCTGCCAGCCCTATTTGTGTTGAGCCGCCAAACCAATTTGCAGCTCTTCCGGGATATCTTTGGAAGCATATTACCGGTCACTCCAAGAGCGCTTCGCACGAACCTGATTGAGAGTTCATTTACACCTACAGCAGAAGGCCTTCAACATCCCCTGTTTCAGATACCGGACCTTGATCCATCATACTGGACTATTCTCCCTCCGCTTATATTCAACGACAGCCGCTGGCTTGCCAGCCCGGATTCACGTGTACTGGCAACCCACAAGGTGAGAGGCATTCAGCTAGATGACCCCTTATTGGTTGTTCAAAATCGGAATAAACACCGCACGGCAGCATTACTGGGTGCTGGAACGTGGAGGTGGAAAAACTTGCCTGAAGATCTACAGGAAGCAGGCCCTACTTGGACGAATTTATTTTCGAACACTATCCAATGGGTAACGACAAGGGAAGACGATAGACCCGTTCGAGTAACTCCCCTGGAAGACTTATTCTCAGGAGAATCCTCAATTCAGTTCTCAGGCCAAGTGTATGACGAAAGCTTGAATCCAGTAGACGGAGCCTCGTTAGAGGTAACTGTGGTCGCATCAGATAGCATTGAGTATCCCTACACGATGAAGCCTGTTGGGAATGGAAATTACATCCTTGACGCAGGCGTGTTACCCGAGGGAACGTATCGGTACAGATCTAGAGCTACTAAAAATGGAATAGATTTAGGAGAGGACGAAGGGACATTCGCGGTAGGCAGCCTTACCGTTGAGTTCAATGAAACACAGGCAGATGGCGGCTTAATGCGATCAGTGGCTCAGAGGTCTGGAGGAATTTTCTTAAATGTTAATAGTGTTTCAGAACTTTCGGCTCACCTGCAACAATCCGAATCATTTCGTTCCGTCTTTTTTGAGGAACGAATTGAAACAGAACTTTGGCAAAAATATTTATTTCTAATCGTCATTATCGTTTTATTAACAACGGAATGGTTTATTAGAAAACGCAGTGGAATGGTATAAGTCATGAGCGACATTGAGGGCACAGGTACAAGATACACCTCCCCACTAGAAGGTGTTACGATTGAATCGATCCAAATTACTTTGGATTTGTACCGATCGGGCAAAGCCGGCGTCCCCATTGATACCCTTTGGCAATTTTCCTGTCCTATTCTAAACCACTACCAGTTAGAGCTAAATATCGATCCCGGCTCTGATGTAACAGCAGAGAATATAGAGGATGCCTCTTTAATGCTTGACATTCTGGAAACTGCCAGCATGATATGGGATTATTGTGTGCTTGAGCCCCAAAAGAAGCTCTCTGCTCTGGATACTTTGACAAACGACTTACTCGGGCATAGTCCTGAACGAACCGAGGCCGAGCAATTTATGCACTTGCTCGGCAACATGGAGTCGCTCTGGTTAACCCTGTCTAAAGATGCCGAAAATTCTGATCCAAACTGGTCACCATGTGAGGATTCTACGTGGGATTCTTCTACTCCAATTTCGACGAACGGGACTTCCCATTACGGACCGGATAACCTGGACATCCCCGAAGCATTTGCCCTCTTCTCCCGCCCCTTGCTCGATAACGAAGCTGTAAACAGTGATCCTGACCTCCTTGAAGAGGCCATGACACGTGCTGAAATTTACTGGGAGCTTGCTCATATTCCTTCAGATCAGCTTGACCAACATCTTAGCAGATTAGTTGAAGGAAATCATTTAAGCTCAACTCCTGGAGAAAAACTCAAGGAAGAAGCCCTGACAATGATCGAGCACTTTTACCAGTTGTTTCCTGAGCGCAAATAGTAAAGAGGCGTGATTTTGTATGAAAGTAATTGAGGAAAAGCTACAGTCTATTTCGGGTTTTGAAGATCAACTCATATCTGCCAGGCGCCACCTGCATCAACATCCTGAAACTGGATTTAATGAGTATGAGACGTCACGATTCATCAGGAGCACCCTTGAATCGAACGGGCTAAAGGTACATGGTCCCCTGGCGAAAACGGGATTGTATGTAGATATTGAAGGGCACCTGCCGGGACCCCACATTGGATACCGGGCCGATATTGACGCGCTTCCTATCCAAGATGCTAAACACACTCCCTATGCATCTAAAAACGCCGGCGTGGCCCATTTGTGCGGTCACGATGTTCACACGACCATTGCTATAGGTATAGCTCTCTTTTTAGAGGAAAACAAAGATGCTTTCGCAGGCAAAGTTCGCGTTTTCTTCCAGCCGAACGAAGAAGGCAAGCCCTCTGGAGCACCGGTTATGATCGAAGATGGCGTCCTAGAGGGACTTGAAGCAGTTTATGCCTGTCACGTTGACCCAACCTTGCCTACCGGGCAGTATGGCCTCATCAAGGGATCAGCAACTGCTTCAGCAGTTCGTTTCTCTGTAACGGTATCCAGTCATTCTACAGGACACTCTGCCCGTCCGCACAAATCTGTCGATACGATATGGGCAAGTGTGCAGATTGCCAATCAATTCTATCAATTAGTTGGAAGGCTTACCGATCCGCGTGATCCAACCATATTAACGATTTGCAGATATCATGGTGGTGAAGCGTACAACGTAATTCCCAAAGAAGTCAATTTTGGTGGTACACTGCGTTCAACCAGCCTGGAAACGCGCAAAGAGTTAGAGAAAATCATGATCCACACTGCGCATACGATGATGGATCAGATAGAAGCCAACATAGAAGTAACCTTTGATGAAGGTATTCCCCCGGTTGTTAATGATGAAAGACTTATTGACCATGTAGGTAGTTCGGTTAAGGCGCTCTATGGCAAGAAAGCAATCTATCATATTGATCGTCCTAGCATGGGCGGAGAAGACTTTGCCAACTACCAACAGTACATTCCTGGCGCTCTAATTCGCGTTGGCACGTCATGCAATGAGCGAACCTCCTATCCCCTGCATGATGCGCACTTCGATATCGATGAATCCGCAATTGTGCCTACGGTGAACCTCTTCACGCGAGTCCTGCTTGATCACTTAGCAGAATCTCCCGTTTCCTCCTAACAAAGAGGTTATCTTTTTCAGACTCAGTTGTCTTGAATGATATGCACTGTTTCATTCAACACATCGTCTGTCATGAAAGGGTATTGGTTTGTATTCCTGTTTGCATTACCTGCTTCCTTCTTAGAAGCACAACCCGTCAAGAGCGAGTTTATAATCAATGAAATTTTCTTTGCTCCTGAAGAAAGTGAATTTGAATTTATTGAATTCCTCAATGTGTCTGTCAATGCGCTTGATATTTGTAGATTCTCGTTCTCTGACAACCGCAATATCGTTACTCCAATTTGCCAACAAACATACCACGTTCAACCAGGAGGCTATGCGGTCCTTGCTCGAGATGGAATGCAGCTATCAACCCAGTACCCTGGCAGGCAATTCATCACTCCAGAAGTGTGGCCGGCATTAAACAATTCAGGTGATGCAGTTCGGCTGTTCAAAGGTAGTGTATTGGCCGATGAGGTCTCGTACACCAGTTCGTGGGGAACCAGGGGCCGATCAATAGAACGCATCGACCCCAATGGACCGTCATGGGCTCAATTTAATTGGAAAAGCTCAACCTCTTCTCATTTAGCTACACCTGGCCAACAAAACAGCGTGTATCGTCCTGACAAAAAGCCTCCTGGGATCCAATTCGCAGAAGCAATCGATCAATCACACGTTTTTATTGTCTTTGATGAACCCATAGATACCACGCTGATTTCAGCTCAGCAGTTTAGGATTCAACGGAGTGTCCCTCAGAGTGTGCATGTCCTCACCGACACAACCGCACAGCTCCTGTTTTCTACTATCCCTGAAAGCAATGTGCTGGTATCACAAGGTATAGTCGATTATTCAGGAAATAAAAGTACGATACGCTCCACCCCACTCTCGCGGATACCGGGGCCCGGAGATCTCATAATCAATGAGATCATGTACGAACCGTTAGCAGACGATTATGATGTGATACGTAATCAACCCGAGTATGTAGAACTCTTTAATGCGTCAGAACGGAATGCCAGCCTCAGGCACCTGGTCTTAACGGGGCCGGAGAATGAAAACAGAATTGCTGATTCAATAAAGTCGTTTGTTCGTTATCCCACAGTAGCGCCTGGTGAATTTGCCCTTCTTTTTGCAAGTGAGCCCTCTGTTTCACTTGAAGATGCGTTTCCCTCTCTGGCAGCCTATTCCTCAGAAGTTACTTTTCTTCCTATTCCAGCTTCTTCACTTGGCCTGGTGAATTCAGGCGACTTCATTAGCTTATCGGTACATCAAACCACCATCGACCAGGTATCTTACGCCCCATCCTGGCATTACCCAGACCTTGTTGCCACGAGAGGCATCGCGCTGGAAAGGAGATCCTCCAGTGCACCAGCGTCTTCCTTTTCAAACTGGTCGAGTTCAGTCCACGTGGAAGGTGGCACGCCGGGATATACCAATTCGATCACATTTGTAAACAACACCCCTCCCACTGCCGCCGAAATAGTCATCCAGCCGACTCCTTTTACTCCTGATGGCGATGGTTTAGACGACGTACTGTCCATTCGTATACGGCCAAAGTCAACGCCGCAGTCGGTACGCATTCGGATCTTTGATAGTCGGGGCCGACTTGTTCGTGAGTTGGTACAGGCTGCGCTGGTTGGCCAGGAATCGGTTCATTTTTGGAATGGAACAGCAAATGACCTCGATGCTCTTTCCTCAGGTATATACATCATTCTGATAGAATTGCAGGACCTGCTGGGCAACAAGGTACAGAAAATTAAGAAAACAGCCGTTCTTGCACGACCCGGGTAATTAGTTTGTAATTGGGCTCAAGAATTTTCCTTAAGGGCCGATATACGTGAGCAAAGTATGTTCGGCCAGTATTTACCCCCGGAAATGCCCGAACGCAATGTTCTTTGTTTCTCTGTAATAGAATGTATTTGACATCAATTGATCAAAATAGTAGGGAACTGCAAAATGAACATGATCGTTTTATGCGAAGCTGTTTTACCATAGTTCCATATAGCAGTAACACTACAAAAGTCAACCAATGTCTGAGACCGTCCAATCAGTGCAATCCAGTGCTCCAGTATCATTAAGCATTCGAGCCAGTGAGGAAATCAAGAAGATCATGGAATCTAAAGATATTCCTGAAGGCTTTGGGCTCCGCGTAGGAGTACGCGGTGGCGGATGCTCTGGTATGAGTTATATCTTAGGTTTCGATAAAATGCGCGAGCAAGACGTTGACTTCGACGTAGGTGGCATCCCGTTATATATTGACAAGAGGCATGGGTTATATCTTTATGGAACTCAGATCGACTATCACGATGGATTAAATGCACGTGGATTCACTTTTGAGAATCCCAATGCGGTATCCACTTGTGGTTGTGGCTCAAGCTTTGCCGCCTAGCCGTAGTTTGTTCAGGCTCAAGCGGAATGTTTTCTGTCTACCCGTCTTTATTCACTCCTAATCCTGATAGTGGGTAATCTTTACACAACATGTAAGGAACTGCCTACGTAGGGTTCGGTTAACATATCATCAATTGATATCAACCTACAATTGACTTCAGTTGAGACGTAACTGGCTCCTGTTTGTGGTTTTTTGAGTGTAGCCTATTTAGGTGGCTTGAATAGAATCTACTTACAGCAATTATTGTAGCTTTTTTTAACGAGTCCGAGCACGTTTTGCTCACATGGCTCAGAATGCATAAGGCATGGAAGGGAATTTCTCAAACCGTGTACGTGACGTGATCTCTTATAGCAGAGAAGAAGCCATACGCCTTGGCCACGACTACATTGGTACAGAGCATTTACTGCTCGGTATTATACGTGAAGGCGAAGGTATTGCGGTCAAAATTCTGCGAAACCTAGGGTGTGACTTATTCAAGCTTAAAAAAGCGATTGAGGACACCGTACGAAGTACAGGAGGTACACTAACTGTTGGTAATATCCCGTTAACTAAACAAGCAGAAAAGGTTTTAAAAATCACGTATCTAGAGGCGAAGCTTTACAAGAGCGACGTCATTGGTACTGAGCACTTGTTGCTTAGCCTGTTACGTGATGATGAAAATATCGCTGCTCAAATCTTACAACAGGGCTTTTCAATCACCTACGATGCGGTGCGCGCCGAACTTGATTCCATTATCAGTGGGAAAGCGTCTTCATCAGGAGGTGGTCGTATGGGAAGCTCCTCATCCTCTGGATACGGAAAAGAGCGTAGTAAAATGGAAAAGAGCAAAACACCAGTACTTGACAACTTTGGCCGGGATCTCACCAAATTGGCCGAAGAAGGCAAGCTCGACCCCATCGTTGGACGCGAACGCGAAATAGAACGTGTAGCTCAGGTCTTGAGCCGCCGCAAGAAAAATAATCCGGTACTAATTGGTGAACCCGGTGTTGGAAAGACTGCAATTGCCGAAGGGTTAGCCATGCGTATCGTACAGCGGAAGGTGAGCCGTGTATTGTATGACAAACGAATTGTAACTCTGGATTTAGCCGCACTTGTTGCAGGCACCAAATATCGTGGCCAGTTCGAAGAGCGAATGAAAGCCGTGATGAATGAACTGGAAAAAAGCCCAGATGTTATCCTATTTATAGACGAACTTCACACCATCGTTGGAGCCGGCGGCGCCTCAGGCAGCCTGGATGCATCCAACATGTTTAAACCCGCATTGGCGCGTGGTGAAATTCAATGTATTGGCGCAACCACGTTGGATGAATACCGCCAATACATCGAAAAAGATGGTGCGCTAGATCGTCGATTCCAAAAAATTATTGTCGATCCTTCTTCTCTCGAAGAAACGATTGAGATTCTCCATAACATCAAGGACAAATACGAAGAGCATCATAATGTTCTTTATTCGGATGAAGCCATTGAATTGGCCGTCCAGCTAAGCGATCGTTATATAACCGACCGCTTCCTTCCAGACAAGGCGATTGATGTAATGGACGAGGCCGGGTCCCGCGTTCATCTTTCGAACATCCGCGTTCCTAAAGAGATCGTAGATATTGAAGATCAGATCGAGAAGATCCGAGAAGAGAAAAATCGTGTGGTGAAGAGCCAGCGTTTCGAAGAAGCAGCCCGCCTCCGGGATTCTGAAAAGAAACTTCAGGAAGAACTTGAAGTGGCCAAAAAAGAATGGGAGCGCAAAGCCGAAACGGAAGTCCACGATGTAACCAAGCAGAATATAGCTGAAGTCGTCGCGATGATGACGAGCATCCCGGTAGACAAAATCTCTGAGCCGGAGAGTGCCAAGCTATTGGTTATGGATGGTGAGCTCAAAGGCCGCGTTATTGGGCAAGATGAGCCCATCGAGAAACTGTCGAAAGCCATTCGCAGAACCCGTGCGGGTTTGAAAGATCCAAAACGTCCCATTGGCTCCTTTATTTTCCTTGGGCCTACAGGTGTTGGTAAAACGGAATTAGCGAAGGTGCTAACCGAGTACTTGTTTGACTCTCAGGACTCACTTATCCGAATCGATATGAGTGAGTACATGGAGAAGTTTTCTGTAAGCCGCCTGGTTGGTGCGCCTCCGGGATATGTTGGTTACGAAGAAGGTGGTCAACTTACTGAAAAGGTTCGCCGTAAGCCGTATTCAGTAGTCCTGCTCGATGAAATCGAGAAGGCTCATCCGGACGTATTCAATATTCTTCTTCAAGTTCTTGATGATGGTATCTTAACCGATGGCCTTGGCCGCCGGGTTGACTTCCGAAATACCATCATTATCATGACATCCAACATCGGAGCTCGTGATATCAAAAACCTTGGAAAAGGAATTGGATTCTCTCAATCGGATTCTGACTTCAACTACGCTTCTCTAAAGAGCACTGTTGAAGATGCATTGAAGCGTGTCTTTAATCCTGAGTTCTTGAATCGTATTGATGACGTGATTGTGTTCCATCCATTGGAGAAAGAACACATCTACCAAATCATCGACCTTATGGCTCAAGAGCTCTTCCAGAGAGCCAAAGACATCGGCATAGAAGTAGCATTGGATGAACCATCCAAAAACTTCCTTGTTGAAAAAGGATACGATGCTAAGTTTGGCGCCAGGCCGCTCAGAAGAGCGATCCAGAAATACATCGAGGACCCTCTAGCTGAGGCGATTCTAGCAAGCAACTTAGCCAGTGGAGATAAAATCCAGATCACGCATGATGGTAAGGAGGATAACAACGAACTTACCATCAAAACGGTCAAAAAAGCTGCTGCTGAGAAGCCGTCAAAACCAAAGCGCTCTACAAAGAGCACGAAGGATTCTGGCGACAGTAAAGCTTCATCTGAGGATAAACCTAAATCTTCAAAAACGCCCGAAAAGAGCGCTGAGTAGAAGATAATATATTCGCAAAGGAGCGAAGCAAGAGGTTCAAAAGTCTTATAGGACTTGCGACCCCATGCTTCGCTCTTTTTGCTTTTACTCTTCTACGGTACCACTCAACAACACACCTAAGCCCCCATCGATTCGGATTGCCTGGCCTGTGATAAATGAGGCTTCATCGGTGCAGAGGTATGCGATAAGGCCGGCAATTTCATCAGCACTTGCAATTCTGTTGGATAAGTGCATCCGCTCCACCTCCTCATACAAGGCATCAGGATCTCCGCTCAATTCTGCACTATGACGCACCATAGGTGTATCTACAGTCCCTGGGCATACTGCAACCGATCTGATTTCAGGAGCGAAATCTACCGCAATGCTTCTTGTTAATCCTAAGAGAGCAGCCTTGCCCGTAGCGTAAGGAGCAACATTTCTCTGCGAATGAAAACTTTGTACGCTGGCTACATTTATGACCGTCCCCCCTCCTGCTCTTTGCATACTGGGAACAACATGTTTAGCGCATAAATAGGCACTTTTCAGGTTGATGGCCATCACTTGATCCCACTCCTCCTCTGGAGTTGAAACGACGGTACCGTAATGCTGAATACCCGCATTATTGATCAGGACATCTATTTCACCCATGTCCTCAATCACGGTACCCATTACCCGTTTAATTTCCTCATGCTGGGATACATCGCAATGGTAGTACGATGCATTGCTGTCCGCAGTTAGTTCTTTGCCAGCCTCCACTATATCTAATAAGGCAACACGTGCTCCTTCAGCAAGAAGCCGCTTTGCAGTGGCCGCTCCGATACCCTTTGACGCACCAGTTACAACTGCTACTTTGTGTTCTAATCTCTCCATGCCAACTACCAGTATCTTCGAGAGCGTTCGTAAACGGGAAATTGTTTGTACGGATCTTCCGGCTCTTTCTTAATCAGCGTCCGCATTACAAACGCTAAGACAACACCGGCAAAAAAGCCACCAATATGCGCACCGTAAGCAACACCGCCCAGGCTTTCACCAGCATTTAATAGTGAACCCCAACCGTTGAAAAGCTGCAATACAATCCATGTACCGATTGCGAGAAATGCAGGAACAGAAACGATGAACCAGAAGAACAAGGCATGCACGCGGTTTCGTGGGAAGAGTACGAGGTAAGCTCCTAATACTCCAGAGATCGCCCCAGATGCCCCCAGGTTTGGAATAATTCCGTTAGGATCAAGGTATATCTGGGCAAACGTTGCGACGACACCACTCAATAGATAAAAAAGGAGGAAGGGAATTTTCCCAAAACGCTGTTCGACATTATCGCCGAAGATCCATAAGAACAACAAGTTGCTCCCTAAATGAAGCCAGCCGCCGTGCATGAACATGGCAGAGAATACGGTTAAATAAATAGGAGTAGGCCCTGGAGATTGTGTAATTACAAACTCCCCCTGGTCACTTTGAATTACTTGAGGAGAAACAAGATCGGCTCCATTGGTTATCTCAAAAGGAATTACACTATATCCATGCGTGAATTCTTCATTTTGACCAGCCTGCTGTAAGAACAGAAATACAAGTATATTTAGCGCGATGAGAATGATCGTTATCGGAGCAGCGCCCCGCAAGTCACGATCATCATCGCTAATAGGAAATAGCATCTATCGATTTCTTTGAAAACTACGGAATTAAGTATAAGACGGTTGTACTCGGGAGTATGATTCAGAAAGTAGCAGTTATTGGACTGGGGTTAATTGGTGGTTCATTTGCCCTGGCTTTAAAAAAGCATGACAAAAACGTCCACATTGATGGGTATGATCTACCCGATGTTTTGGATAAAGCAATAGAGCGTAATGCGATTGATAAACGGTGTACCTCAATTAAAGAGGCCGTTGAAGCAGCAGACCTTGTCATTCTTGCTGTCCCTATAAGCAAGATACTATATTTTATATCAGAAATTGCGCCTCATCTTAAAACAGGGGCCATTGTTACCGATGTGGGGTCAGTGAAAAAGTCGATCATGGCTCATGCACTTCAGGCCATTCCAGATCACGCCACGTTTATTGGCGGCCATCCTATGGCTGGATCCGAAAAGAGCGGGATGCACCATGCAGACCCTTACCTCTTTGAGAATGCTACCTACGCATTATGCCCTCCTCAAGAAAGCCAGCATGCATCATTCGAAGAGCACTTTGACCAATTGATCAAACTCATTGAAAAGTTAGGGGCCCGGATAATCGTCCTTGAGGCAGAAAAACACGATCAAATTGCTGCTGCTGTTTCGCACCTGCCCCAACTCCTGGCCACAACCCTTATGGCTTATGTAGGCAGCTTCCATAATGAAGATGACACCTATCTAAATCTTGCTGCTGGTGGATTTCGAGACATGACTCGAATCGCTTCCTCCAAATTCAGTACATGGAGAGATATTTTTGACGCGAATGAGATTCAAATCACTGAGGTTTTAGATGGGTTTGATGCTGAATTCCAAAAGGTGCGTTCCTATTTTAGTGGATCTAACATCGATGGGTTGAGCGACCCTTTTCAGAAAGCACAATTTTCAAGGGGGCTTATCCCAAAAGCATCCAAAGGATTTCTTCATCCTTTAGCAGATGTGTACGTCTATGCAGAAGACAAGCCGGGATTCCTCTACCGGCTCACAGAAGTAATCCATAATGCAAACATCAACATTAAGGATTTAGAGCTTCTAAAAATACGGGAAGGTATTGAAGGGGTCTTTAGAATTGGTTTTGCTGATCAAAAAACAGGCGCAGCTGCCATTGAAGCATTAAAACAAGCAGGATACGAAGCATTTCAGCTCTGAGCAGCCCAAAAGACAGTGCTTGTGCTGATTTAAAACAAATGCGCCATTTATTTTCTCTATCTTCTTTTTATACAATTCTTTAGCAACACATAAAACTCACATTGACTCTCGTTTTTTTGCTCTGTATAATGATAAGCTACATAAGTCATTTTTGTTAATACTTAAACATACATCGCATTCGCTTGCCTCCAAAGTGACGCATGGAAACAACTAAAGTAAAAAGAACCCCTTTATATACTTCGCACACTGCATTGAATGCCAGAATGATGCCTTTTGGTGGGTATGACATGCCGGTTCAGTATACCAGTATTGTTGCCGAACATCATGCTGTTCGAGAAGCTGCAGGTTTGTTTGATGTGAGCCACATGGGGGAATTTTTTGTAGAAGGCCCAGAGGCACTTGATTTTCTTCAGTACCTGGTCTCTAACGACATATCTAAGCTTTATGATGGTAAGGCGTTGTACACCGTGATGTGCAATGAATCGGGTGGTATTGTTGATGACCTGCTCGTATATCGATTTAACGAGCATAAATACATGCTCGTAGTAAACGCATCGAATATAGAAAAGGATTGGAACTGGATAGCATCCGTCTGCAATCATGACGTCAAGCTATATGATCGCTCCGATGAGATGGCCCTGCTGGCTATCCAGGGGCCCTCGTCGCATTCAATCCTGCAAAAACTTACCGGCATTCCCCTTTCCGAGATCAAATACTATCACTTCGTTGCAGCACCTGCCTCTTCCTTTATGAATATGGACGGTGTTATCCTTTCCCATACGGGATATACTGGAGAACCAGGGTTTGAAATCTACTGCAATGCCAGTGACGTACAGGCGATATGGGATGCGCTATTAAAACATGGGAAGGGAGAAGGCCTTCTCCCAGCAGGCCTTGGAGCTCGAGACACTCTGCGTCTTGAAGCAGGATATTGTTTATACGGCAATGACTTAACAGATGAGACCTCGCCCTACTCAGCCGGTCTTGGCTGGATTACGAAACCCGATAAAGGGGACTTTGTTGGAAGGGATGCGCTCTTAAAAATCAAGGCAAATACCTCGGAGAGAAAGCTCATTGGCTTCATCATCGAAGAGAAAGGAATTGCACGATCAGGGTATCCTATCTTAAACGATGAGGGTGACGAAATCGGAATTGTAACAAGTGGCTCCCAATCCCCTATACTAAAAAAAGGTATTGGCATGGGCTACGTTAAAAATGACCCTGCTTATACAACCCCTGGACATAAAATTTTAGTTTCTGTGCGTTCCAAACGTATAGAAGCACGTATCGCAAAACCACCGTTCCACAAACAGTAGTCATTCAGCATGGCTGGATCAAAAGGCATAGGCAGCGGAGCTTCCAATGCTCCTATTATACCATATGAACGACGTGGGCAGCTTCTCGGCATGCTTATCATGGCGATAGCATTCTCGCTGTTCCTCGCTCTTATTAGTTATAGTCCTCAAGACACTTTCAAGATTGGAACGCGAACGTTCAACGAAGCTTTCGAGCTAAACAGTCCAATGGAGAACTGGCTTGGACTCCTGGGGGCCTATATCGCAGAAGCACTCATTCCTAATTTCCTGGGGCTACCAGTACTCATTTTCCCAATATTATTGTTTGCGTGGGGTTGGCTTTTCTTACGAAAAAGGCCTTCTCTCTACCTTCCTATCTATACGACGTACGGAATTCTAGGGGCTATTGAGTTTGCCATTTTATTCGGCTGGTTTGAGGTGACCTTTAACGGTTTCGAGACCCCATTGCTGTACGGTGCAGCCGGGTACGCGATGGCGGATTCAATATCCAGGGCACTCGGCTCTATTGGCAGTTTATTCGCCATACTCATCTCGATGTTAATCACCTTAATTCTCCTTATAGATCGAGACCTGGATGACACTATTGCCCGAATTGAAGAAGTAACCGGTGCATTTTGGGAATTGATGTCCAGCTTTGGCAAGTTTCTGTGGGAATACATGGGATACAGCTTTAGTTTTTTGAATCGCAAAGCAAAGCTGAAATCCGATGACGATATGCTCAAAGCCCTTTCGGCAAAAAGCAAAGATGACTCTGACACCCCGGCACTTGCAGAGAAAGCCTCACCCTCTAGTGGGGACATGGACCTGGTTGCGTTCCAAAAAGCCTATGCTAACAAAGGAGGAAATGGCGAATCTGCGGAAGTTGCTGAAATTCAACCGTCTGGCGCCCAGGGATCTCCATCGTGGAATGAATTGCTACGCCAGCAATTAAATGCTCCTCCAAGTGCTCAAACACTGCCTCCACCTGCCCCACTCCCCCAAGCATCTCAAGCAGGAGAGGCCGCTACAAATAAGGTAGATATGGACGTGAATACACGGACATCTACCACAGGCCAAGTTGAGCTTAAAGTCCAGAAACAGATTCAAGAGGAGACAACAGACAGGATTGCGAATTCTGCAGCCAATGTGCCTCTTGAAGAAATCAGGTATCGTTATCCTTCCGTAGAGCTTCTTGAGAAGCAAGACAATCAAATTACGATTGATTACGCCGAGCTAGAAGAAAACAAACAAATTCTGCTCGATGCACTCTCTACGTATAATATCGAGATCACGGACATTAACGCGATTGTTGGTCCTACCATTACCATGTATGAGCTCACTCCCGCTCCTGGTATCAAGATCAGCAAGATAAAGTCCTTAGAAGACGACCTGGCCATGGCGATGGCTGCACAGGGTATTCGTATGGTAGCACCGATCCCTGGAAAGTCAGCCATTGGGGTTGAAATACCAAATAGACACAGGGAGATCGTTCGCCTTCGAGATCTTATCGCAACTAAGCGATTTAGAGACAACAAGATGCGCCTCCCCTTGCCTCTGGGCAAAACCATTGAGGGGCAAGTGTCCATTCATGACATCGCCTCAATGCCTCACTTGCTCATCGCTGGGGCAACCGGTTCAGGTAAGTCTGTCGCTCTTAATGCACTGATCACCAGTCTGTTGTATGCATGCCATCCTTCCAATCTGAAGTTTGTCATGATCGACCCTAAAAAGATCGAACTACAGCAGTATAGTCGGATTGTTGATCATTACCTCGCTGTCCCTCCTGAGTCGGAAACGCCTATTATCACAGACGTAACCCAGGCACTTGGTGTACTTCGAAGTTGTGAGCGGGAGATGGATTTCCGGTACAACCTGCTCCAGAAAGCGATGGTACGTGGCCTGCATGAGTACAATCTCAAGTTCAGAAATGGAGAGCTCGATCCCGAGGAAGGCCATCGCCACTTCCCCTACTTAGTGGTTGTTGTCGACGAGTTAGCTGACCTTATGTTGACTGCAGGTAAGGAAATTGAGGCCCCTATTGCCCGCCTTGCCCAAATGGCTCGTGCAGTTGGCATTCACCTCGTCCTCGCAACACAGCGTCCTTCTGTAGATGTTATCACAGGCTTGATCAAAGCCAACTTCCCAGCGCGAGTTGCCTTCCAGGTAGCTTCTAAAGTTGACTCACGAACGATTCTTGATCAAAATGGAGCCGAAGGTCTTGTGGGCAACGGTGATATGCTTTATATGAAAGGCAGTCATATGACTCGTCTCCAGGGGCCGTTTGTATCTGTAGATGAAGTTGACCTGATCACTAACTATATAGCTGATCAACCCGGCCCAGGTCCCTATTATCTGCCTGCTTTTGACGACACACCACAACTTACTGTCCAGACGTCTAAGAGCAATGAACAAGACAGCCTTTTTGCAGAGGCCGCGCGCATCATTGTCGAGAGCCAGCAGGGCTCGGTATCTTTGCTTCAACGCAAGTTATCCGTTGGATACACTCGGGCGGCGCGAATCGTGGATCAGCTCGAACAAGCTGGAATAGTTGGCCCGTTTGAGGGCTCAAAAGCGCGACAAGTGCTTGTCCCAGACCAACCGAGCCTGCAGGAGCATTTGAGAAGCCTTTAACCACAAGTAAAGAAGTAACCCAGTATGAGCGAGGTGACAGGGAAGCCATTTCCTACCATTGGCATTATGGGAGGCGGACAACTAGGCCGCATGATGGCCTTGGTAGCAATTCGTATGGGGATGGCAATCAAATTCCTCGTCCCGACACAAAGTGGGGGCACGATGGGATTAGGTACTACCCATGTCGGAGATTGGACGGACCCCACTGTTCTCAGAGAATTTATCGATGGCTGCGACGTCATAACTGTTGAAAGCGAATGGGCGCCTATTGAGGCTGTAGAAAACCTGGGCACTTCAATACCTTGTTATCCCCAGTCTAGGACGCTTTCATTAATTAGAGACAAAGGGATACAAAAAACAACTCTCAAAGAAGCAGGACTCCCTGTCCCCCCTTTTGCATGCTGTTCTTCGTACACTGAAGCCCTCAATTATGCTCAAGAATCAGGATTTCCTGTCGTTGTCAAACGATACAAAGGCTCTTATGATGGATACGGCAATGCAACGGCTCATACTGTAGAAGAACTCAAGTCGGCCTGGACGCAATTGGCAGATGAAAATGGTGTACTGATTGAAGCCTGGGTTCCATTTACCCGAGAGCTTTCCGTATTAGTAGCGAGATCGCCTGATGGTGATCATGTAACGTATCCCGTTGCATATACAGAGCAAAGAGACCATCGTTGCCACGCTGTTGAGGTACCGACAGTCATTAACAAAGCAACCGAACAAAAGGCACTAGAGATTGGAATTGGAGCGGTCGAAGCTGTTGACGGAGTAGGCCTCACTGCTGTAGAGTTGTTTGAACTCGAAGACGGGAGCATTCTTGTTAACGAATTGGCTCCCCGGCCGCACAATACAGGTCACTACTCTATTGAAGCGTGTTTCACTTCCCAATTCGAAAATCACATCCGTGGCATATTGAACTGGCCCCTGGGAAGTCCACAGCTTCGCGTTCCCTGCGCTGTCATGGTAAATATACTTGGGCATAGGAGTCAACCTGTAGAATCAGATTCTGTTGTAGAGGCTCTCAAAACAGAGGAGGTCTCTGTTCATATTTACGGTAAGGAAGAAACCCGGCCAAAGCGCAAGATGGGCCATGTGACAGTGACTGGAGACACCCTCTCCGAGGTTAGGCAAAAAGCTGAATTAGCTGCATCCACGATCATTTTATAAAACAATGGACACCTCTTCAAATACTCCACGGGTTGGTATAGCAATGGGCAGTGAGTCGGACTTGCCAGTTATGGAGGCAGCAGCTAAAATTCTGGCAGAGTTTTCTATTCCGTATGAGATGCGTGTCCTGTCTGCACATAGGACGCCTGCTGCTATGCAAGACTATGCCGAATCAGCACACGAACGAGGCATAGCTGTAATCATTGCCGGCGCGGGCGGAGCTGCGCACTTGCCAGGCATGATAGCCGCAAGTACACCGTTGCCTGTAATAGGCGTCCCAGTACCAACTCGTAACCTTAAAGGCATGGACTCCCTCCTATCCATTGTTCAAATGCCTGGCGGAGTGCCCGTTGCAGCAGTTGCAATCGGCGGGGCCAAGAATGCAGGGTTACTGGCTGTTCAAATTTTGGCTACATCCAATAAAAAGTTACTGGAAAAAGTGATTGCGTACAAAGCTGATCTTATCAAGCTTGTTCAGCAGATGGACGAACGAGTAATGAATGCTGGGCAAGATATTTGGAAGAATAATCGGTAAACCGAACTGATTTTATTCAAACCGATGGAGTAGACCAAGACAATCCAAAAGCGCCCCTCCTATTGGTCGGTACTCCTTTTTACCTACTACCCGCAGTTCTATTTTGGTTTGATTACCAGAATTGTTGCCACTCTACATCAACACTCTCTCTTAGCATGCAACAGACCATACTAGCGATAGGCGCTTTGCTCATTATTATGACAACAGCGATGTTGTATCAGCGTTCTAACATGCTGACTCAAGAGCTTGCATACATCCGGCAAATCGAAGTCGCAGCCGAAGATGCAGCCAGAACAAAGCTAGAGGGCCTGGCCACACTTGCTTTTGATGAGACTGTTGTTGGTTCTCCAGGAGTAGTACCAGATCTCAACACGCTTACGGCATCAGCAAGCTTCGGCTTAGATTCGGGTGAATCATATCCTTTGATTATTGATGACGTAGATGATTATCACGGAATAAAAGATACTATTTGGCACAGTGTCAGTGCTAATGCAGACTCCTTCAGCTTTGTAGTCGATTATACCGTTAAATACCTCACAACTGACAATGTAGTATCAGCTGCACAAACTACCCAAAAAGAACTCATTGTTGACATCGAGTCATTAGACAAAATCGGGACAAGACAAGTCAAAGGGATCTTCTCAAAACTAGCATCGATTGACGATAACTAACATCTTTCCTTAACCCATGCAGTTTGTATTAGATCATATATCTGCACTCATTATTGCATCTGCCGTGATTCTCATCATCGCCGTCGTACAGGTCAGAGGCTCCTTTGACCTCATAGAATCGACCGTATCTGAGACTGTTGAGATAGACGCATATTCATTGCATAAAATGCTGGAATGGGATATTGCACATATGGCTACAGAAGACCAAACCAATTTAAAAGCTGCGGATGGAAAATATTTTGGAGGCAGTTATGAATGTGCTATTAGCCAATCGGGCAATCTTACTGATACACTCACGTTCGCATCAATGAACGCTCCCTTCGATACTACATTGTCAACTCCTTTAGACAGCCTCCACGCTATAAAAGTAAGTTATACGCTGGTCCCTAACGGAGATTCAACACGTGTGTGGTCGGATACGACAGAACTACGCGTGCCTCTCTTTAGGCTGCAACGCTCTGTAAATGATACACTGACGGGATACCTGAGTGAAATTATAACCGACTTCCAGGTACAGCTACTTTCAGTTGGAGGCGGTCCTGAAGGCTTTGTTGCTCTAAACGGCCCCTGCCCAACCAACATGCGTGCGCTCAGATATGAATACCGGGTGGTGACACCAGGAGTAGACTTTAAAACAACTGACCAAAGAAACACGAATCGATTAAACCAACGCCAGTTTGGCATTACAGTAAATCTTGACAACTTTAAATAAACAAGCCAATTTAAGTCAAGCCAATATCGGTCATGCACCGATATATATCTAAAAAGCCCCTCTCAAAGCCCCTCATTACTCTTAGGAATCACAACATTTTAATCCCTTGATAAAATGGGTAAAGCGGCACTCGTTTTAGCATTATTGATCACCTTTTTAACAATCACAGTGGTCAATCGTGCGCAAAACAACTCCAAGCGAGCAAACGAACAGCACTACGACCACCTGTCTACTAAACTTGCAAAAGATCTAGCCGAAAGGGGACAAAAACTCATACTGGGCCAATTTATTGAATCGTTCGGAGACGGAAGCGGTATTGCTTTTACCTCCTTGAACCATCAAGGCGGTAGCGTTTCCCTTGTTGGCTCTCCCACTGTAGAAGATGGTATGATCACTTTTACTGTCCGTGGTGTATACAATGGAGCCGTACATGATATAACGAGCCGATTCAAATGGAATGGGTTTGGCATTAACCCGCTACAAGTAAAGGCTGCTTCTGTTGACTTCAGTGTTTCGTCCTCGTCGATTCTAGACTTCGAAAGTATAACGTTGGATGACCAATCCATTGTTGAGCTAGACGACATGCTGTATAATGAATTGGGGCTCGAAGGTGATCTTGCTTCAAATTACAACATAAGCCTCGCCGATCTTCGGGACGAGTTCCTCGACGAGTTGAGTATACACCACCCTAGCTTTGAAATAGAACACATCCATCTCATTGATCAGGCTCAACGTGACGTGCTGGATCAGCATAACGGAATACTTTTTCCTGACCAGGTAGCACAAGCCATCAACAACTATTTAGTGCTCAATCCAAGCGGAGAACAAGTTGTTTCCAACCCAGCTAGTATCCCATCTACATTTGGATCAGGTTCTCAAAAAGTACTACGCGTTGAAAATGGCGCAACTCTGGTCAAGGACTTATCGGGTACTGGAATTCTAATGGTTGAGGGTGATTTAATCGTGCCTGCGGGTATTACTATGGACTGGCAAGGTCTTGTAGTTATTACACCACCAGCAGGTACGCTAAACCCTCAAATTGACTTACAAGGAAACGTCTCTCTTTATGGCGGCATGGTCGTCATTCATGAATCCATCCCGAATTCCGGGCATATGGATGTCACAAATTTTAGAGACTATACAGGTGTATGGTCCTCCCCCTTTGGTGTTGACATGCACCAGGATTCCTTCTGGCCATGGTGGCTCTACCACACACACGATTACACATCGCTCGAAGGCAACTCGATTCGATTTATGGGCCCCACTTCCTCAGATCGTATTCATGAATCCTATAACTACTTCTACGAAACGCTCCAAGGCTTAAACGCAAACGATGACGTATTCCTGGAATTCTATCACCCAAACAGCCATGGACGTGGTATCGTTTCAATGGAACTAAGTGGCCAGCCTAGAACTGCATTCCCCATTGCTGCTGGATTTCACCCTTATATATCTGACCCCAATGATCAGTACAGAACACAACCATTCAAAGCGGGTGACCTGGAGTATCTTCAAATTGATATAAAACGACTGCCCTCCCTCCAAAAAATGTGGGATGACACTGAAGAACCGTACACTAATTGTACTTTGAATGGAGCAACAATAGGCCCTATTTGCGTTGCAGAAGAATTGACACGGCAAGATGCACTCGCACTTCGTCTATACAAAAAAGATGGCGCATCAGAAAAACGCATCTATGAGTCTACCCTATACTGGCACAGACGTGAAGATGAAGAAGCTGCATTCGCAACAATGATGCAAGAAGTTGTAGACGCATTGGGGTCTCCCGACTATGGTGTTGACTTTACCATCGGAGATAGTACCGCAATTCATCAAGACCCGGCTGCCGAGATAATTCTTGGCGTCATGGGAGGTGTTCCAACTACAATTGAAAATGTTATCACGACGAATGCAAGGTGGGATCCCTATGACGAGGACAACCCAGTAACTAATGGCAACCCAGGTGGCGAGCCATGCAACAATGGGAACGGAAACGGACATGGATACGGAAATTGTGATAAAGGCGGGAATGGGAATGGAAACGGGAATGGGAATGGAAACGGGAATGGGAATGGAAACGGGAATGGGAATGGAAACGGGAATGGGAATTAGTGACTGAATTGCCCTTACCCGATTACCAAAGAATCATTTGCATTTAATTTTCCATTTACTAAAAAGGCCCTGGTTCGAATACCAGGGCCTTTTTCTTTTAATAAGCCTACACAGCCTAGAAATCGAAATTATCGGGGTCTGGTCCGATTCGTTCTCCTGCATCTAGGCTATCGATTATCTCCATTTCAGCGTCATTCAAAGTGAAATCGAAGATGTCTATATTCGACTCAATCCGCTCCTTCCTGGCTGATTTAGGTATGCTCACGATGTCTTTTTGAAGCAACCATCTCAATGTTACTTGTACCGCGTTCTTGTTGTATCTAGCCCCGATTTCATTTAACTCAGGAATCTCGACAACGCGCCCCTTCATTATAGGGCTCCAAGCTTCAAGCTGGATGTTGTGTTTTTTACAGAATGCCTGCAAACCTGGCTGTTGCAGCCTGGGATGGAATTCTACCTGATTTACCATGGGCACCAAAGAGGAGCTATCTAATACGTCCTCTAGATGGTGTTGCAAGAAATTACTAACTCCAACCGATCGGACACGTTCTTCCTTGTATAGGACCTCTAGCGCTCTCCAGGTTTCTACGTATTTCCCTTTTACAGGCCAGTGAACGAGGTACAGGTCTACGTATTCCTCGCCCAAAAACTCCAGGCTTTTGTCAAAGGCTCGAAGCGTCTCATCATATCCCTGATCGGAGTTCCACACCTTTGTGGTCAGGAAAAGCTGATCCCTTGAGATGCCACTTTGTTTAATCGCCTTTCCAACCCCCCTTTCATTTCCATAAACCTTCGCAGTATCGACACTGCGGTACCCCGCTTCGAGGGCCCATAAAACTGAGTTTGACACTTCCTCTCCCTCCTCTAACTTGAATACCCCCAAGCCAACAAGAGGTATATTAACGCCATTAGACAGTGATACCACTGTCGTGGATACATCATTATTCATCTTCAATCTACTTTAGTGGGTGTGTAGAATATGCTAGGACAACACGATACGAGCAAACTTGCGCTTGCCTACCTTAAGCACAAAGGGTGCCCGAGTCGAAAGGTCGATGACTTCTGTGGGATCTTCGACTTTCTCTCCATCGATCGATACCGCCTTCTGTTTGATCATCCTCCGTGCTTCACCATTGGAGGCCACAAGTCCAGCCCCGGTTATTAACTTGATTACCTGAAGTGATGTAGATTCACTCACGTCAGGCGTGTACTCATCAATCTCTTCAGGTACACCGCCTTGGATCACTGTCTTTTCAAAGTGAGCTCGCGCAGCGTCAGCCTCTTTTTTGCTGTAATACATCTCAACAATTTTGTAGGCCAGATCGTGCTTTGCATTGCGAGGATCTTTCTCAGCATATTCTTTGAGTGCAGGTAACTCGCTAGTCTCTACATCAGACGCTAGCTCGTAATACCGGTATATGAGCGAGTCTGAAATGGATAATGTCTTACCGTACATCTGCTCGGGTGCTTCGGATATGCCGATGTAGTTATCCAACGACTTCGACATTTTCTCAACGCCATCTGTCCCTTCCAGTATGGGCAAAGTGATACACACCTGCGGAGGTAGACCAGCAGCTTCTTGTACTGTTCGGCCCACAAGCAAGTTAAACTTTTGATCGGTACCACCAAGCTCTATGTCTGACTTAATTGCAACAGAATCCTGTGCCTGGGCGAGTGGATACAGAAACTCGTGCACACCAATAGGCTCTCCATTCTTGTATCTGCGCTCAAAGTCATCGCGTTCCAGCATCCGGGCTACAGTATATTTCCCTGCTAATCCGATGACTTCACGGAAGGACATCTCCCCAAGCCAATCCGAGTTGTACACAATCTCTGTTTTATCGCCGTCCAAAATCTTGGATGCCTGCTCGAAATAAGACTTCCCATTCTCTCTCGTCTCTTCCAGGGTAAGAGGCGGCCTTGTTTTAGAACGGCCACTTGGGTCCCCAATCATACCTGTAAAATCTCCGACGATAAGAATAGCATGGTGGCCCAGATCTTGAAACTGACGGAGCTTTCGAAGAACAACTGAATGCCCAAGGTGAAGATCAGGCCTACTTGGATCACATCCTAGCTTTACAACCAGGGGCTTTCCCGACGCATAGGATTTTTTCAGCTTATCTACTAATGCGTCCTCAGGTAAGATTTCCTGGACACCACGGCGAATGACTTTGAGCTGTTCTTCTACAGGTAAAAAATTAGACATTAATGATACTAGACTTGGTTTTTGACGCCTTAGAATGGGTGAATATCGGATGATACGCACATGGATCCATCTATTTTCTTTAAAATGCTGGAGATTTAGTTAATTCCTTCTTTCATGACCCGATCTAACTTTCGTTTAGAGTCACGATCTGCAATATCTGCTCGTTTGTCGTAGAGCTTTTTACCCTTAGCTAGCCCAATTTCAACTTTAACTCTTCCTGACTTGAAGTATAATTTTAAAGGGATGATGGTATAGCCTTTTTGCTTAGTTGCTGTATCATACTTCCTGATTTCCTTCTTGTGTAGCAACAGCTTTCTAGGCCGCGTAGCATCGTGATTGAAGTGCCCCCCATGTTTAAACGGGGAAATATGGCATTGCATGAGCATCATTTCCTCGTTCTTCACCGTACAGAATGCATCCTGCAGGTTTGCCCTTCCCTCTCGTAAAGACTTCACTTCCGTACCGAGAAGTACGATACCAGCCTCCAACGTATCACTAATGTGGTACTCATGCCTCGCTTTACGATTTGTGGTGATTATTTTTATCCCGTCTGCCATAACTAACAATCTACGTTAAGCAATTTCTACCTCGAATCAGAGAAGGGGGCCTTCTTCGTCATCTTCCTGGTCATGGGCAAGCTCGTACATGGGCAATGGACTCATATCTTCAAGAGCCTCATTGTAGTATAAATAGTCTTGCAGGGCAGTGATTCCTGCCACGGCAAGATCATCGAGCCGATAACGGAGCCCTTCGGTGTAAAACGACTTGAGAGGTTCAGAAATCGTGTTCTCGAATACCCAATCCCCGCTATAGAGTTCGGTGTACTGTGCAAGGGTTCGCAGTATTCTAACTGCTTCGTCGTTTGCCTGGCCCTTGCCCATTACAAACACCCCCCAAACCATGGGGTAATGAGTTAACTCAAACCAGTCCCGTCCAAGATCAAGTTGCATTCCCGGATGGTCTATTAGCTCTGTAGTGTCCTGGATCAATAAGACAGCGTCTTCCTGGTACTCAGAAGCAGTTTTAGAAGAAAGCTGCATGGCTGGTTGAAATACCGGCTCCGAGCTATAGTGCTCCTTCAGTATCACCTTTGCAAGCAAGGCTTCCTGGGGGAAAGCAGGATCTATGGCGACGGTCTTAATTGAGCTACCAAGTGACTCTTTAACCAGAAGACGGACATAGGGATTATCCCAACTGGATAAGGATACAGCTGGGAGAACATCAAACAACTCCGTCTCTCGAAAAGCCTGAAGAATGGGAATTAAGGCTATTTGAGCAGAGCCGTCAATTACAGCATCTCTGCATTCACGCCGGGATGCTCTTATGACGTCAATTGGTAATTTTCCAGACAATTCAGAAGCTGCTCTCGAAAAAAAATCAAGAGCAGCTTCGTCCCAAAGTGCAATGGTCATCATGTAGAATAGTACACTGCTGAAGGAGTTGATCTCTAACGATCAACCATTCTTTCTTTGATTCGTGCAGCTTTTCCACGCAGACTGCGGAGATAGTAGAGTTTTGCTCTACGTACCCGGCCTCTACGCACTACATCAACTTGTGCTATTTTTGGCGAGTTATATGGGAAAATACGCTCGACGCCAACACCGTTTGAAATCTTTCGAACAGTGAAGGACCTGCTTGAACCGGATCCCTTCAAACTAATTACAACGCCCTGATACTTCTGGATTCGCTCTTTATCGCCTTCGATAACACGAACATGGACACTAACCGTGTCTCCAGGTGCGAAATCGGGAATATCCTCTCTAAACTGGGTTGCTTCGATGATTCCCATTACATCATTTGCCATGACTACCTCTACGTTATGTCAGTGTACTATTTTAAAATGTATATTTAATGCACCTAAGCGCATCTAAAGTCTTATTCAGCTCGTTCAGTATCCGGCCTTTGTAATAAGTCAGGCCTCAGTAAACGCGTTTTAGTCAACTGTTGTTGCTCTCTCCATTTCCGTATGGCTTCATGATCTCCTGAGAGCAACACACCTGGGACGCTGAGCCCCTGAAACTCGGCAGGCCGTGTATACACTGGAGCTCCCAGCAGCCCTTCCTGGAATGAATCAGAAAGCGCAGAGGTTGCATCCCCCAAAACACCTGGAATCAACCGAATCAGCGCGTCTACCAGTACAAGTGCGGGGAGTTCCCCCCCACTGAGCACGTAGTCTCCGATGGAGATCTCTCGCGTAACCAGTACATCACGAACCCGTTGATCAATCCCTTTATAATGCCCAGCGATCACAATGATATGCTGAGACAGAGACAATTCGGTTGCGATGGTTTGATCCAACCGCTCGGCATCCGGCGTCATAAAGATCACCTGGTCTACCTGAGATCCTTCCCGGCGAGCCACCTCATTGATGTATTCTATGCAGGCGAAGAGCGGTTCTGGTTTAAGCACCATACCAGCTCCACCCCCGTAAGGATAGTCATCGATTTGGTTTTGCTTCCCGACCGCATAGTCACGAATATCATGTATTCGAATCTCTACGAGACCAGCCTTTTTAGCTCTGCGAATAATGCTGTGCTCCAAAGGACCGGCTACGATTCCGGGTAACGCCGTAACGATTTCAATTATCATCTATCAATCCTTCTATCGAGGTGATAGTGATGCGGCGAGCTTCTAAGTCAACTTCTTCAATGAACGCATCTACTGCCGGGATCATCGCATCAGGTTTTCCATTGCGGCTAACCAGATAGATAAAATGAGCCGGCATTTCAAGAACATCTTTAACAGCACCAATGAGCTCTCCACCCACATCTACTACAGTGCATCCTATCAGGTCGTGCAAGAAGTACTCATCTTCTTCTAATTGCAATGCACCTTCTGAGACATATAAGCGGGATTTTACGAGCGCATCAGCGTCATTTCGGGTCTTAACTTCATCAAAAGAAGCCAAGACCGTAATTCCTTTACTCGAAGGCTGAAATCGAATCCCCTTTATGGTATACTTCCTGGCTTTTCCGGGCTCTGGTCCGATTAAAACGGACTCAAAGTCTAGAAACCGTTCAGGATCATCCGTTTCCGGCACAACCTTGACTTCCCCTCTAATTCCGTGGGCCTTTACAATTCGCCCTACCGTCACCAGTTCATTTTCATCAAGCTGTGCCATGGAAGAATAATCCCGGGTTGAAAGCATCCCCTAAAGGACAAAATCTAGGATTCCTTCTTTTCGTCACCTTCAGCAGCTGGCGCCTCTTCTGCAGGAGCTTCTTCTGCAGCCTCAGCAGCAGGTGCTTCCTCAGCGGCTTCAGCAGCTGGTGCTTCTTCTGCGGCTGGCGCTTCTTCTGCTGGTGCTTCTTCTGCTGGTGCTTCTTCTGCAGCTTCAGCGGCAGGTGCTTCTTCTGCAGCTTCAGCAGCTGGTGCTTCCTCAGCGGCCTCAGCAGCTGGTGCTTCTTCTGCAGGTGCATCGGCAGCGTCTTCTTTCGCCTGCTCAGCATTTCGCTCTGCTTGTTCTGCTTGAGCCGCCTGCACTGCAGCAGCTTGCTCAGCAACGCGCTCTTCAGCAGCTGCTTTTTTAGCTGCTTCTGCTTCTTCTTTTGCCTTTGCTTCAGCTTCAGCTTTTAGCTTTGCTTGTTCCTTTTCTTGCTTGGCAACCAGTTCTTTTTCAGCCGCTAGTGCTTTTTTGCGCTCACCAGCAACCGTTCGCTTGGTTGTCTTACGGGTTGCACGATGCTCCAGGAATGCTTCGACTTCAGTGCTGATTTCTTCTTCTGACTTTCCTTTCCTTTTCAAGTGGAGGGTTAACATAATCCCCTGATCACTCAAAAGGCTTTTCACTGTATCGGTAGGTTGAGCTCCCTGCTCCAGCCAGTACAATACGCGATCTTTCTGAAGTTCAACACGTGCAGGCTCTTCTACAACGTGGTATCGCCCGAGGTCTTCTATAAATCGACCGTCTCGTGGACTGCGTGAATCTGCTGCGACAACAGCAAAGATAGGACGCTTTTTTCGTCCCATTCGGCGTAATCTTAGTTTTACTGCCACTTTCTCTCTAACGTAATTAATCTAATTGAACATGTTGTTGATAGACTCGGGGCACTACATGCGCCCGCGCATGAGCCCTTGAAGATCAACGGACCGGCCTTTACCCATCAGCTTGGACATTGTCTTCATCATCTTTTTCATCTCCTTGAACTGCTTTATCAGCTGGTTCACATCTCTCACTTCTACCCCACTCCCCATAGCGATACGACGCCGCCGGCTGCCATTCAGCAATTCCGGATGTTGCCGTTCCTGTGGAGTCATGGAGGAGATCATTGCTTCAATGTGCTTGAACGCATCATCATCGATATCCAGATCGCGGATCTGACGCCCTACGCCTGGAATCATTCCCATAAGATCCTTGAGGGACCCCATACTTTTAATGCGCTGCAACTGCTCGTAAAAATCTTCGAGATTAAAATCCTCCGATCTAATTTTACGCTGCAGTTTTTCGGCCTGCTTCTGGTCGAACTGCTCCTGGGCCTTCTCCACAAAGGAAACCACATCCCCCATTCCCAGGATACGTTGCGCCATCCGATCCGGGTAGAACGGAATAAGCGCATCCAACTTTTCACCAGTAGAAGCAAATTTGATGGGCTTGTTTACGACGGAGCGTATGGATAACGCTGCGCCTCCCCGGGTGTCGCCATCAAGCTTGGTCAACACAACCCCATCGAAATTCAACCGCTGGTTAAATTCCATTGCTGTGTTAACCGCGTCTTGCCCGGTCATACTATCCACAACAAACAAGATTTCCGTTGGATCGACGGTCTTCTTGATGTTCTCTACCTCAACCATCATGGTTTCGTCCACATGCATGCGGCCTGCAGTATCAATAATCAAGACGTTTCGTGCATTCTTCCTCGCCTCAGCCACAGCCTCTTTAGCTACACGAACAGCATCCTGGACTACTTTACCGTCTTCAAGCACAGCATGCACAGGTACGCCCACCTGCTCAGCTAGAGTCTTTAACTGGTCTACCGCTGCCGGCCTATATACATCAGCCGCGGCCAACATCGGAGCCAATCCTTTACTCTTTAAATAGGCAGCCAATTTACCGCAGAAGGTCGTCTTACCAGATCCTTGAAGACCCGCAACCAGAATAATGGTTGGTGGTTTTGGAGACAACTGAACTTCAGTATGCTCCTCCCCCAGAAAAACGACCAATTCGTCATACACGATTTTGGTCAATTGCTGACCAGGAGAAACCGCCGTCAACACCTTGCTGCCCAGCACTTTTTCCTTCACGTTTTTCGTGAAGTCCCTGGCAACCTGGTAGTTGACATCTGCATCCAACAAAGCACGGCGTATCTCACGCATGGTCTCGGCCACATTCAACTCGTTGATCTGGCTCTGACCTGAGATCGTTTTTAGTGCTTCTTCAAGCTTATCTGACAGGTTCTCGAACATCGGTTCGACGCGTAATTATAAATTGACTGTTAGTATTTACTCCCATTGTAAGGACGGGTTATTGTTCGTACAATGGAGCAACTGTGAGACCCCAAAGAGAGGATTTAGTTCACTCTGGAAGTTTCAACAACCACCACCAAACGCACAAGACTACACTTCGTTCAATTTTGTTATCGAATTTTTCGCATATAGCGAATCTTTTATGACGGATTTGCAATCACAAAAAAAAGCACTTCGGCAACAACTGCTAATTGAACGCCGCAGCATGAGCGCCACCGTATATGCACAATCATCCCACACAATCAGTAATACGCTGCTAGCTTTACCAGAAATACAAAATTCTCACTGCGTACACGTCTTCTGGCCCATCTTGAAAAACAAGGAAATCGATACGCGGGAATTAATAAACGAATTGGTAAAGCAAGGAAAACAATGCGTATTACCACGAATCATAACCTACACGAATAGCCAAAAAGGGGTACACCGAATGGAGCATTCTCCTTATAAAGGAGAAACCAACCTGAGAGCAAATCGTTGGGATGTTTATGAGCCTGTTTCAACTGAGACAGTCCCTATTGCAAGTTTCGATATTGTTATCGTTCCTGCCCTGGCTGTCGACCTTCATGGAATCCGGCTAGGTTATGGGAAAGGTTATTACGACGAATTGCTTGCAGATGTAGCATGTCCTACAATATGCCCTGTGTTCAATTCGTTCTTAAAAGACAAGCTCCCTAGCGAATCGCATGATATCCCTGTTGATATAATGGTGACAGAGCAATCCGTTATTCGACACAATTAAATGCAACCTGAAGATTCGATGCCACGTACGTTTATACGACTACCCTTTATATAGCATATGAGTACACGTACAAGAAGAAAAGCCAGAGAAGAATATTACGAAGAGGAATTTGATGAACTCGACTTGGAAGCAATGTCTTCCGAGGAACTCGAGCAGATCCTATTCGACGAACCAGAAGAGAGCAACAATGGGATTTTTAACCTCCCAACCATTGCCGGCTTTTCTCTTATTCTCGTAGGTGCAGGCCTTATCCTCGAGCGCTTGGGTGTTATGGATTTGCCCCTCAATGAAGTAGCGCTCATGGTCATCCCCTGGCTTGCTGGTATTCTTATCATGCTACTCGGCTTCGGAGCACTTTCCTGGCGGCCAAAACGCAAGAAGATCAAGAAGATTCGCGTCGATACGAAGGCGAAGCGGCCTAAAGTAAAGATTGAAAAAGGGCCGAGTTCTGCTCCTGCCAGGTTACGGAAATCGAAGGACAAGAAAATGCAGGGTGTTGCAGCAGGGATCGCTGAGTATTTTAATATCGACCCTACTCTTGTCCGTATAGCCTTTGTGATCAGTGGGTTCCTGGCGCCTCCAGCCTCCTTCTTCGCTGTCTTTATCGCTTACATTATCCTTTCCAAAATCCTCCCTGGCCCTGAAACGCCATCCGGATCCGAGGAACGGATTACTATTATCCGAGACTAAAGACTCCCACTTTTACTACGATCAGTCCTGGTCCTCAGGCAAGGTCCCAGCCATTGCCATATGGGCTTTGTCTAGCTGTATATGCTTTTGGATGCTTTCACGCACATCTTGAAGGCTGGCCCGGTTTACTCGTTCAGGAAACGTATCCAAATACGACTTCCCAAACCCGTTCTGCACGCCTCTCAAGATATTACCGGCTAATCCTCCTGTCGTGGCGAGTTCTACTTTAAACGTACCGATTATCGTCGTTTTCTTTTGCTGCAACTCCTCTTCAGTGGGTCCTCGATGAACATACTCTTGAACTACGTTGTTCGTCACTTCAATACCTTCTTCCAGCTTGTCTTCACTTAACGTTACACTCACTTGCCAGTGGCCTTCATAAAACCTGCTGATCCCAATTAAGCTTGACCGGATGCCATAAGTGAGGCCTTTCTGGTCTCGCACAACATCCATGAGCCGGGAAGAGAAATTTCCGCCCAGGATGAAGTTACCTAGATATAAGGGGACATACCCTTCGTTGTTCATCCTCATTTCTATGGCATGCCCTAACCGGACATCAATACTCGACTTATCCTCCATCGGTACTCTTGCGATCTCTGGCGGGGTAAACTGAGCCGCAGTATCATAGGCTTCAGGAGCAGTATGCGCCGCCCAACCACCAAGGGTTGAACCCACTACTTTAGTAATCTCATCTGGGTCGATATCCCCAACAACTACAAGCACCATGTCCTTCGCACCAAAATGCTGGCCATGGTAATGATGCAGAGATTCCAGTGAAATTCCCTGAAGAATCTTTAGCTCTTCCTCAGGTGGATGAGTAAAGTTGGGGTGTGCTGTAGAATAGATATTGCGGCATAATGCAGAATAGGCCTGCGTTCCCGTCCGCTCCATGCTGCGCTGAATGGATGCTGCAATCCGCATCCCGGCTTTCTGATACTCTTCTTCATCAAAAGCAGGCTCCAAAAGTTGCTCTGCCATGACCCCCATCACATCCTGAACATCTCCCTTTAAGCATCGCCCAGAAAACCCAACGCCTACTCCCCCATTGTGATAGTTGACCTGCGCACCTTTATTCTCCAATACATCCGCAATCTGAAAGCGATCTCTTCGCTTAGTGCCTTTATCCAGTAACGATACGACAAGACTCTGCCGCAAGTCATCTCCGTTTGTAAATTCAGGATTGCTAATAAACGCACCCCGCCATGAGACGACATTTTCTACTGCCGCCGGCAACATATAAAGGGTACAATTTCCAGCCTGTGTCTCGATAATTCGACTTTCGAATGTAGAGGAATTGGCCACTAAATCCACTGCGGTTTTTTCTTTCATCAAGTAATCAAAGGATTCAAACAGGGATGTACCACCCTATAGTAGATGTATCTTCTTCAAAATATTGCCTGGCCACACGTTGGATGTCTGCCGTAGTGACCCGTTTTACGCGCTCGTTAAATTGAGCATAAAGCTTCCAATCTCCTGCTGCTATGGCTTCATTCAGCTGAGCAGCAATCGAAAAAGGACCGTCCCGCTCAAAAGAAGCCTGTGCATTCAATAGATTCAGCGCCCGATCCACCTCACTTTCCTCTACGCCATTCTCTTTAATATCCTCTAGAACCGCAATTATAGCAGTCTCAACCTCTTCATGCGTTTTCTCAGGACTCAAGAATGCGTAGATGGTAAACAATCCGGGATCTCTAAATCGTGCTCCTGATGCATAGATGTGAGTGGTTAACCCCTTATCTGTTAGATTTCTGAATAACCGGCTCTTCTTACCTGATCCCAGAATAATTCCTAATACATCAAGAACATCTGCATCATCATGGAGCCCTTGGGGGACTTTGTAACCCATCAGCAGAGCACCCAATTCACCAGACTTTTTAACCGAGATTCGCCGTTGCCCCTTCTGCTCGGGCTCTCTGACCATCACATCAGGAATTTCATGACCTGCAGAGGGAATGGGACCAAAATGATCGAGGATTAATTGCAAAGCCTCTTCACGCTCATAATCTCCGATAACCGACAGCGTCGCATTGTTAGGCCAGTAATACGTATCGTAAAAATGGCGCAAGCCATCTGTCGTTACCTGCTCGATATCGGATCGCCATCCAATAGTCGGGTGATGATAAGGATGGGCTTGATACGCTGTACTCCATACGGAATGATACAGCTTGCGAAACGGCTCATTTTCACCGCGATCAAATTCGTTTAGGATAACCGTCCGCTCGCTTTCCATATCATCTGATCCAAGCCGGGCCCCTCTCATGCGGTCTGCCTCTATTTCGATAGCTAGACCCAGATGCTCCTTCGGAAGCATCTCGTAATAATTGGTGCGATCCATCCAGGTAGTGGCATTCATTTGCGCGCCAACAGCCTGGAGTACGTTAAAAACCGAGGTCCCCTTCTCTTTATTGAACTTCTCGGTCCCCTTAAACATGAGGTGCTCCAAAAAGTGGGTGGCTCCAGTTAATCCGGTGGATTCATTCCGGCTTCCTACATGATAGGTAACCATAAAGGCCACCACAGGCGCCGCGTGCTGTTGAAGCAAAAGGACACGAAGCCCATTGTTTTTCAACTCTAGATGCTCTATCCCTCCTAACTCCTCAATAAACCGGAAATGATCCTGCGGACTCTCTTTTTCGGACTCGATGCGATTCGCCATATCTAGATTTCAAAAGGGTATGTTTGCACAGGGAAAAACGTCTAACTGTAAGGTGAACCAGCAGTTTCATGGATATCAAATCGATTCACCTTAGATGCCCAGAACAGTTTTGCACTCCTTTTGACTTGCTGCGTTCACCTGTTTAGACAACGAAGGTATAGACCTTTGGAGCAAAAAATGGTGCGCCTCTGCCACTGGCATCAAACTTGATAAGGCAAATTTTGCATAGACATATTTTACTGCTCACGTCTTTAATATTTCATTATTCTGTCCAAATGATGCATTTACCAACCATTTCTCCATCTAACCGATCCCAAAATGGTACATTTGGCGCATACAGATACACTTCTGTTGTGCTTTTTCTAACCACACTCGCGTTGTCTTTGGATGTATCCGCCCAAGATAACCCGTTCATTGCACAAAATGACCTGGTGGTTGTCCAGGCCGAGTCCATAGATCTTACAGGAGACTGGGTAACCGAATCGGGAGACGCCGGCTTCACAGGCTCAGGTTATATCCGCTGGAACGGCGCTGATTTTTTTGGTACCCCCGGAAATGGCATCGTTGCTATTCCCTTTACCGTAACCTCCAGTGGTAATTATTGGTTTAAGCTTCGCTCCTCTCACACCGGAGCCCCAGCAGGAGACCAGTGGAACGACACCTGGATCCGGGTAAACGACGGTGGCACATGGCTTAAAGCGGGTCATCCCGCGGCTAACATGGACGACGGCTTTACGTTTGACATGTTCGTTGAGCCATCCGGTGGTTCTTTTATCGACCCCCTGTTTTACCTCGACGCGGGCACACACGTTTTTTATATGTCAGGACGCTCGTTTAACTACAGAATCGACCGCATTCACATTTACAAAGACGGCACGCCTGACCCAGAAAACTTGAGCCACCCAGAGTCACCACGCGAAAATGGCGGAGGTGGTGGTGGAGGTGGCGGCGGCGGTGTGTATGAACTCACCGTCAACGGCGGTACCGGAAGCGGAAGCTATCCATCGGGGACTCAGGTAGTTGTCAGCGCTCCTGAGATCAGCAATGGTATTCCCTTTGATCGTTGGACAGGGGCTACACAATACATTGACGATATCTTTTCGACGCAAACCTTTGTGACTCAGCCTGCTGCTAACATCTCGATTACAGCAACTTATAAATCCCAGGCACTGAGAGAACCGGAGAATCCTGTCAACTCGTTGCCTCAGGCCTTCTACGAATACTACATTCAAACTGTAGACTTCTTGCCTAACTTTGACACGCTCACGCCTACAACCACGGGTACATCTCCAACTATCTCCCTGGCACCCAGTACGATCGCTGATGGATTCCTGTTTAGATATTCCGGTTATGTAGATGCACCAACCGACGGCACGTATACGTTCTATACGGCTTCAGACGATGGCTCCCAACTGTTCATTGGTGATCTCATGGTTGTTGACAATGACAGTATCCAATCTGTCCAAGAACGCAGTGGGGAAATAGGACTTAAAGCTGGTAAACATGCTTTCACGGTAACCTATTTTGAACGTACGGGAGATGAAGCACTGACCGTCAGCTGGGCAGGGCCAGGTATTTCAAAGCAAGAGATACCAGCTAGCGCGCTCTATCACGGTGGTGAAATAACAGACGCGGTCCCTAAAGGGGATGTATCACTGAACGGCACAGTCTCAGCTTTAGATGCATCGATGATCCTATCACACACTATCGGGCAAGTCCCCTTAGAGGGCAAAGGCCTGGGGGCTGCGGATGTCTCAGGAGATGGAGGGGTTTCAGCGTATGATGCCTCGCTGGTCCTTCAATATGTCGTCGGCATACTGAACTGTTTTCCGGCTGAGGCTGGTTGTGCCGGAAAGGCCCCTACATCGGTAGGCGCTCGCTTTTACAACCTTTCAGATCGTTGATATAGAGGAGCTTTCTTAAGCTCCTCTATCGTTTTTGCGCCCACACAAAACATGGCCACTTTTAATTCGTGGGTAATGCGGGCAATGCTGTCTCTGACTGCCTGAGCAGATTGAATGGCAGGTTGCAAGAACGGCGATGCAAAACCAACCAAATCGGCGCCTAACGCTATGGCCTTGGCTGCATCAAGACCAGAACGAACCCCGCCGCTTCCGATCGTGGTAACTCCTGGCACACTGGCGACTTGCTTAATCGAGACCGGTGTTGGGATTCCCCATTCTGCATAGAGGTCCCCTAGATTTGCTTCTCCAGAACGCAACGTCTCAATACGCGCCCAGCTTGTCCCTCCGGATCCTGCCGTATCTAAAATATGGACACCGTGGTTAACAAGTTTTTGAGCCACTGAGGCAGACAGTCCACAGCCGATCTCTTTTGCAATAAGAGGAACGGGCAACTGATTTGCTATTTGTTCTATCTTGCCTAACAGCGAAGAGAAGTTGGTCTGCCCCTCTGGCTGCAGCACTTCCTGAAGAGGATTTAGATGGAGAATGAGCGCATCTGCTTCAACCATATCCACCATTTTCTGGCACTCTTCGAGTCCAAATCCATAATTAAACTGTACTGCTCCCACATTCCCCAGTATAGGTATGGATGGAGCTGATGGGCGAATCTTAAAGGTATCTGCTTGAGAGGCATCCTCAATTGCTTTTCGCTGCGAACCGAGGGCTAAAGGAATGCCTTCTTCTTCAGCGCCTATTGCCAGGTGCGTGTTAATATCCTTAGCCAGGGTAGTCCCCCCTGTCATACTAGAAATGAGAATGGGAGCCTGAATTGTCTTTCCTAGAAACGTAGTCCGCGTGTCGATCTCACTAAAATCAATCTCAGGAAGTGCATTATGCTCAAACCAATAGGCATCAAAATAATTCCAACGGCTCTGTACTTCCGGTTTTAAAGAAAGCTCAATATGTTCTGCCTTTCGATCCCGCGCCATGGATTGGTTTAGTTCAATGTTCAAAGTTCAATGTTCAAAGTTGTTTATGCTAGAACACATGAATGCGGAATCTAACACACGTATCTCCCTCCAGATGTTCTATTGCCCAACCTCTCAACTCAGATAACTAGAACTTTGAACCTTGAACTTTTAACCTTGAACTCGCTAGTGCGCCTCCAACCAATTCGCCCCAGCATTCACGTCTACTTCTATCGGAACGTCCAAGGGAAGAGCCTGGATCATTTCAGGTACGATTAATTCACGCAAAGCGCCTACTTCATTCTCCGGCACAGAAAACACGAGTTCGTCGTGGACTTGGAGGATCATGTTTGACTCCATCCCCAATTCACGCAACTGATTCTGTATGCGTACCATAGCCAGTTTAATCATGTCTGCCTGCGTGCCTTGAATCGGCATATTGACGGCAATGCGTTCTGAGGCAGAGCGCTCGTTGCGATTTCGGGCGTTGATGCCGGGCACATAACGCCGGCGCCCCAGCAACGTCTCTGCATAGCCGTTCTCTCTGGCAGTCTCTACCAGCCGGGCAAGCAATCCAGCCACAGAGGGATATGATTGTTGGTAATTCTCGATTAACTCTTGGGCTTCTTTCATTGGGCAACGAAGCCGCTGCGCCAACCCAAAGGCTGAAATCCCATAAGGGATCCCATAATTCACCTCCTTGGCTTTGCTCCTCTGGTCTCGGGTGACTTCTTCAGGTGGAATTTTGTAAACCAATGCAGCTGTCGCTGTATGGATATCATGTCCCTCTTGGAATGCTTTCTTCAAGTTCTCATCTCCACTCATATGAGCCAATATGCGGAGTTCGATCTGCACATAATCGGCCGACATCAGCTTGTTGCCTTCGATAGGGATGAATGCTTTTCGAATCGCTCTCCCTTGCTCGGTGCGGATCGGGATATTCTGCAAGTTTGGAGAATTTGAGGACAGGCGCCCTGTCGCAGCCACCGTCTGGCTAAAATTAGTGTGGATGCGGTTTGTCTCCGGGTGGATTAGTGTCCCCAGGCTATCTACATATGTGCTCTTCAGCTTCGCGAGTTGCCGCCAATCCAGAATGAGGCCTGGCAGGGCATGGTGCGTTGCTAACTCAGACAATACATTTTCACGAGTAGAAGGCTTCCCCTTAGGGGTTTTTGCTATGACGGGTAATTCCAGTTTCTCAAAAAGAATGCGGCCTAATTGCTGCGTTGACCCGATCTTGAATTCTTCACCAGCCTCCTTGTAGATCTGCGCTTCATACTGATCCATATCCTTTTCGAACTGAACCGACAAATCTCCTAGGGTCTTCTCATCTACCCGGACACCCATCATTTCCATATCGATAAGCACATCAATGAGAGGCAGGTCGATATTCGTTGCGATATCCATTAGCCCCTCTTGTTTAAGATCGTCCAGGAGCTTGTAGTATAAGCGCAGTGAAAAGTCGGCATCTTCGGCTGCATATGGGCCGGCATCGTCAATAGGCACATCTCGCATCGACAGTTGGTCTTTACCCGTTCCTATCAGAGAGCTTATAGGAATCATCTTATAGTTGAGCATAGAGCGCACTAACCCATCCAGCCCATGCGGCTCATCTGGAGCAAGGATGTAATGAGCGATCATGGTATCGAACAGATTCCCCCGAATGCGCACACCATGCCGGGCAAGTACGGTTATGTCGTATTTAAGATTGTGCCCAATCTTAAGGCTATCTCCTTGCAATAACGGTGCTAAAAGATTCAATACATCGTCCGTAGAGGTGCCGTCAGGCATTGGGGTTGGAATGTATACACCATGCCCTTCTTCCCACGAAAACGACAATCCCACCAGGGAAGCCATCATAGCGTCTACAGAGGTGGTTTCTGTATCAAAGGCAAAAAGATCACGCGAAGCCAGGTCACTGGCAAACGATTCCAGCTCCTGCTTATTCCTGACTATAGAATACTGAACAGCCGAAGGATCGTATTCTTTTAATGCCTCATATGGTCCAAAATCGAATGCAAGGTTTCCGCCTTCCGATGCAGGCTCTGCAGCAGCAGCAGGAGCATCCGTTGGTACAGCACCTGGACCATTCAGGGAAGTAGCCTTAGCTAACACGCGTTTGCGCAAAGAACCAAACTCCATCTCCGCACAAATGGCATCTAGGCGTTGAACATCTGGGCTGCTTTGCTTGAGCTTGTGCCAGTCTAGCTCTATGTCCAGGTCGGTTTTGATGGTGACAAGCGCCTTGCTCAATTCCGCCTCCTTTCGCTGTGACATCAATCCTTCACGGGCTTTCTTCCCCTTCACTTCCTCAGCATGATCCAACAAGTTCTCAACCGACCCATATTCCTTGAGCAACTTCATCGCCCCCTTCTCTCCAATCCCATGCACTCCGGGCACATTGTCGGCCTTATCGCCCATCAAAGCGAGCATATCGATGAACTGAACCGGTTCGAGGTCAAACTTTTCCCTGAACGTATCCGCTGTGATCATATCGAAGGCTTCGCCTCGATAGGCAGGCCGGAACATGGATATCTTGTCGCTAAGCAGCTGTTGAAAATCTTTGTCCGGCGATACAATCACGACCTCTGCCCCATCCGCTGCTGCGCGAACAGCCAGGGTGCCAATCACATCGTCCGCCTCTACCCCTCCCTGTTCTATCACAGGGATGTCAAAAGCATTTACCAACTCTTTTATGAACGGGAGATTGGCCAGCAGATCCTCAGGTGGAGGATCACGATGGGCCTTATACTCTTCATACATTTCATCCCTAAATGTCCCCCCTGGCTCCATCACATCGAATACCACGGCAATATGCTCGATACTGTGATCTTCGATTAACTTCAATAATGCAGAAGTAAATCCATAAGTCGCGGATGTATTTTGCCCCTTCGAATTAATAAGCGGGCGGCTGATGAAAACAAAATGAGAGCGATAGGCCAATGCCATCGCATCGAGTAGAAATAAACGTTGAGGATTTGACACAGTACAGACTTAGTGATCGTGAAAATGAGAGTCTTAAAGTACAACAATAATGAAAAGGATTCGATGGTTTATAAAAGGTCAATTGAATCTTCTTTTAGAGTCCGGAGTCCGAAGTCGGGTGGACCTGGAGCGCCGGATAAGAAACATTGAACTTTGAACGTTGAACTTTGAACATACAACACAACCCCAAACGCATCCTTGTTACCGGAGGCGCAGGCTTCATAGGCTCGAACTTCCTGCTTCGAATGGTCCCCCACTACCCGGATGTGCAATTCTGGAACCTTGATCAACTTACGTATGCAGGAAATTTACTGAACCTGTCATCTATAGAGCATGCGGAGAACTATTCATTCGTCCATGTGGACATCACAGATCTTGACGCCCTAAACACCCTGTTTGAAGCGCATGACTTCACTACCGTCATTCATTTCGCCGCTGAATCTCATGTAGACCGATCTATTCTTGGGCCCGTTGTTTTTGCAGAAACCAATACCGTGGGCACCTTAAAACTACTCGAAGCTGCACGGCGGCATTGGAGTACCAATGAATCCAACCTCACGGACGGCTCCCGCCGATTCTATCATGTATCTACAGATGAAGTCTACGGTTCTTTGAGCGAAGAAGGGTATTTCACAGAACAAACACCTTACGATCCTCGCTCTCCCTACTCGGCATCAAAAGCGGCCAGTGATCATTTTGTTCGAGCCTACTATCATACGTACAAGTTGCCTTTTGTCATCTCGAATTGCTCAAACAATTATGGCCCTTATCAATTCCCTGAAAAGCTAATTCCCCTGGTTATTCTCAATGCAATTAATGAAAAGCCTATTCCAATCTACGGAAAAGGAGAAAACGTGAGAGATTGGCTGCATGTGAATGACCACTGCGAAGCCATCGACACTATCCTGCGGCATGCAGTTACGGGACGCACATACAATATTGGTGGAGGCAACGAGCATTCAAATCTTGAGTTAGTCGGCATGCTGCTGGATGAGGTGGATAAAGCGCGCGGCAAAGAAGCCGGACAATCGAGATCCTTAATTACTTTTGTTACCGACCGGCCCGGGCATGACTTCAGATATGCCATGGATTACAGCCTACTTAACAAGGATCTAGGGTGGGAGCCTGGTTATTCCCTGTCCGAAGGACTTCGGGATACGGTCCTCTGGTATTTGAATAACCAAAAATGGCTGGAAGCAGTGGCGGATCAATCTTATCGTGAGTATTATACCCGCCAATACGAATCAAGATAACTTTCACCTACTAACTAGGGACGACTTGATGACCTGGACGGACGGCCCCATTGAGGGATGTATCATATCCCCTCTCAAACGCTATGCAGACCATAGAGGATGGTTGGCAGAATTTTTCCGCCATGATGAACTCTCATCACAACTCCACCCTGTAATGGGCTACATCTCGATGACGCTTCCAGGAATTGCACGAGGCCCCCATGAACACGTCCACCAAACCGACCTTTTTTTGTTCTTTAGTGGACAATTCAAACTCTATCTCTGGGATTCGCGAAAAGACTCAGCAACATCTGGCCATCGTTTGATACTAACAGTGGGTGCAGAAAACCAGGTTGCCGCGATCGTCCCTCCTGGAGTTGTGCATGCGTACAGCAACGTCGGCCAAACGGAAGCATTGGTCGTTAACTGCCCTAACCAGTTATACGCAGGTGAAGGAAAACAAAAACCCGTCGATGAAATTCGACACGAAGACGAAGAGAACTCTCCTTATTTGTTAATATGAAATTACTTCTTTTTGATATAGACGGCACTCTGCTCGTTTCGAACGGAGCAGGAAGACGAGCGATGAACAAGTGCCTATCAAGCATGATGGGTATCGATACGATAACGCTTAAAGGCATTGACTTCGGAGGCAGAACGGACCAACAGATTATTTTTGATATACTTCTCGCCAATGGCATGAACAAAGAAGAAGCCAATGAGGCTTTGCCAGACGCCCTTGACGCCTATATCGCTGCGTTTACGAATGCGTTTGAGCCCCATTTTGTATCGGCATTAGAAGGCGCCGTCGAACTGGTAAAAACCCTTGCTGAGTACGACCATGTCCAACTTGCGCTATTAACGGGGAACGTGGAGAAAACAGCGTATATCAAAGTAGATGCAATCGGGCTGGATGGATACTTCCCCTTTGGGGCTTTCGGGAATGATTTCTCCGAACGCAGTATGTTGCCTCAATTAGCTGTCGACCGCGCCAGGGAGTTTAATGGACATTCCTACAAGGAAAAAGACATTGTAATCATTGGCGATACAAAGCATGACATCCTATGCGGGAAGGCACTGAATGTCTTCTCGGTTGCTGTTTCAACAGGGCACTACAAATCTGGGGATTTAAGCCAATACAATCCGGATATTTTAATGGATGACTTGAGCAACACGGATAAGTTTATCGAGTTGGTCGTTTAATCAAGTACTATATTGTTATGTGACTTCAGCTTGTTATAGAAAGATGTCCACACGCAATTACATTTCTTTTCTAGTAGTACTGCTCTGCCTCTGTATTGCAGCCTGCTCCAAACCGGATCCCAACGATCCGGCTGTTCAAGCTGCTATCAGTGAAGCACAAAACCTTGGGCTGGCTTACCTCGAAGAAAATCAGCTCAACAAGGCGGAAGAAGCATTCAAGCAACTCACTAGCCTCAACCCAAGCGACCCTGCAGGCTATACCAACCTGGGTATTGTGTATTTGCGTAGAGGTGATTTTGCATTGGCGGAGGAAAACTTGCTCGCTGGCCTGGAACGAGCGCCCAATGACCCGGACATTCCTATCAACCTGGCAACCGTCTACGAACAAACTGAACGCATCGATGAAGCTCGAACCTTTATAGAAGCAGCCCTTGAACGCAACCCAGAGCACGTTCAAACCCTCTTTACCAGAGCACAACTCTATAAAGATGATATTGCGGAGATATCAACCTACGCGAACTACCTAGAAGCGGTCGTGCAGTATGCTCCGGCCAATATTGTACCCCGTTTCTACCTCGTTGAAAGCCTCACACAAGCTGATGAATTTGAGCGGGCCCTCCAGCAGTTAATGGACCTTCAACAACAACTTCCAGAGATTCCCAGAGAAGCACTGCCACACTTTGACATGGCCGTCTCTGCCTTGCAATCGAGCCAAAGCGTCGACGCGTTTCGTTCAGTCCGGATCTTCCATAATCTCATGAAGGTGACGCCCTACTATCAGACGAGCCTGCGCCTGCTTGGATTACGTACAGACGCCGCTGTAGGGACACCCATCATTTCCGAACCTACCGGCCTGGCACAAACCGCTTTTTCCCAAGCCGATGAATCTCCCGATATCATCGACACCGTGCAGCTCACTAACGCAACTGAGAATTCTGGCCTCCAATTCTTCGATGACTTAAATGAAGAAATTACCTCCTCTGTATTATTGGATGTTGATGGAGACAAGGAGACCGACCTGTTTGTGGTCACCTGGGATACTGATGATCAAGTTAGCCGGTATTTCTTGCTTCGTAATCAATTTGGCCGATTCTCCGATACCGCCCAAGACGCAGGGCTAAGCGGCGGTAACTCAAAACCAATCCTTGCACTCACCGCAGATTACAACAACGACACGTTTCTGGATCTCTTTATTATCAATGAAGGTGCAGACCAGGTATTTGAGAACAACGGTGACGGGACCTTTAAGGACATCAGCAATCAAACCAACATAGACGCTCCAGACGCACAAACGGCGTTATTTGCTGACCTTGACCATGACGGCGACCTTGATCTATTTATTGGGCGCAACGGCCCTAACCTGCTTTACCGCAACAACTTAGACGGCTCGTTCACAGAAGTCGCCCAACAGGCCGGCCTCAATGGCACTCCTGATAACAACATACAAGATATAGACTTCGGTGACTTTGATGACGATGGCGATCTTGACCTACTCCTAAGTGGTTCACAAGGCGTCACCCTTTATACGAACAGCAGGCAGGGGATTTTTGAGGCATTGCCGGCCATTCCAATGGAACCCATCAGCGAAGTTACGTCCAGTGCAGTCGGTGACTATAACAACGATGGGTTTTTAGATATTTACGCTGCGTCCGCGGAGGGCCATCTGCTGTACCAGAATCAAGGAAATAACGAATTTGCATTGGAGCTTAACGCATCTACGGATGCATTCGCCTCATCAGCCGTATCGGACGCCCTCTTTTTTGATGCAGACAACGATGGCTTCCTGGACCTATTCACGGCTGGAGAAACGCCTCATTTATATCATAACAATCGGGACGGCGCCTTTACGGATATCACAAACCAGATCTTCCCTAACCTCCCCTCTGCCGCGATCAATGCCGGCTTCACCGATTACAATCTCGACAGAGATCTGGACCTCTTCCTACAATCCCCCTCACAGATCCAACTCTTTAGAAATGACGGTGGGCAGGCCAATCGAATGATCTCTATTCAGACGCGCGGCCTGGTTAACAACAATAGCAAGAACAACTATTACAGTATTGGAGCCAAGGTAGAACTTCGAGCGGGTGACCTGTACCAAACGCGGGTGGTTACAGAGCCGGTTACGTACTTTGGGCTAGGTAAGCGAGTGAAGGCCGATGTCATCCGGATTGTATTTACAAACGGAGTGCCTCAAAACATCTTCCGGCCCGGAACGGACCAGGACATCCTCGAACAACAAATTCTAAAAGGATCCTGTCCCTTCCTTTATACCTGGAATGGAGAAGGCTATGAATTTGCAACCGATCTCTTATGGCGCAGCGCGTTGGGCATGCCGCTTGGCATCATGGCTGGAGGCACTACTGCATACGCACCCTCTGGGCTTGCTGAAGACTACATCATGATTCCAGATGGATTGTTGGCAGAACTGGACGGTGCGTACAAGATCAAAATTACTGACGAGCTCTGGGAAACACCTTTCATCGATGAGGTAAAGCTCATCACAGTGGATGCACCAGACTCCGTTGAATTGCGGATTGATGAGAAGTTTGGCCCACCACGCCCTTTAGCTATTCACGTTCTATCAAAGAAAACACCCCTTAAGGCACTCCGTGATACAGGAGAAGACATCTCTTCTATCCTGGCCAATGAGGACCAATCCTACTCACCCCCTCCTCATCTCTCCCGCTTTCAGGGGCTATCAGAAATCCATGGCATCACCCTGACTCCTGTACACCCCATCGACCCGGAACGTGCAGTCCTTTACCTGAAAGGATGGATCTTCCCCACAGACGCCAGTATCAATGTAGCGATGTCCCAATCAGACTCGTACTCAACCAGTCCTCCTCAAGTACAGGTTCGAAATGAGCAAGGCGAATGGCAAACGGTTATTCCCAACATGGGCTTTCCAATGGGCAAAAACAAAACTGTCCGCGTAGACCTTTCCAGCAAATTTCTAACAGACGACCATTCTGTGCGCATCGTCACCAACATGCAACTCTATTGGGATCATGCCTTTTTCGCTGAGGAATCACTAGATCGTCCTCCTCAAAAGACGACGCTGACTCCAGATACGGCTGACCTCCAATACAGGGGATTTTCTCACATGTACCAAACCTCTCCCTTCGGCCCGCATCTCTTCGATCATGACAGCCTGTCAACGGCACCACGATGGATCGACCTTGAAGGGTTGTACACGCGCTATGGCGACGTAAGCCAGCTTTTGCAGGAAACCAACAATCAATATGTCATCATGAACGCCGGCGATGCCATGTCGATTACCTTCGACGCCACAAAGGCTCCCCCCTTGCCTAATGGCTGGAAACGCCATTTCATCCTTTATACAAACGGATGGCTCAAGGACGGCGACCTCAATACGGCGCACGGAAAAACAGTCGAACCCCTTCCGTATAAGGACATGAGCGTATACCCCTACGGTCCAGGCGAAGGGTACCCGTTAAACGCTGAGAATCTGCTTTATCTAGAAGCCTACAACACCCGTTCTGTTACCAATGAACGGTTCAGGGATTGGCTCAAACCGTAAGCCTTATTACCTATCCTTCAATAGGAAACACAAACGCTCCAGGAAAATCATCCTCAACTTCTTTCCTTTTTGCACTCCACTCATCCACGCTTACTTTAAACACAGCTGTTCTCTTTAATTCATCCGCTGTGATGGGCCGGTAGTCTTTCCCTGGGCGTAAATGAGGGGCGTATTTATCCAACAACAGCTGAAGTGCATGTTCAGCCAGTTTGGGCTCCGATACTTTAGTGGCTGTACCAAAAATGGTCACCCCTTCATACTCAACACTAAACTCCAAAGCTTCATCTGCAGGCAGCATACGGCCCATGCTAAAGGCAGAAAAACAAGCGGGCACGCCCTGTTCTAAAGCATCGATATTTGCCTGCGTTCTCCCCACCCGCGCTGTGTGAATGTATACAGCGTGCGTCTCTGCATCGTACACGAACAGGTTGCTATTGATAAAGGGTTGTCCATTATCGACCGTTGCCAATGCACCATAGGGTGCTTTAGCGAGGTAATCTTGAATCCAGGCATCATCCGTTACAGCACGATCTCTTCGACGAACTTCATGGGCGGGCAAAGCGCCATAATCTTTGGGCATATAGCGTGTAGTAAATGGTGGTAGGGATCTCTATACACGCCGTCTACCGAGTCTTTAACCAAGAGGTTTCAATCTAACTTCGAACAGATACTTATTCTGCAGACTTAGAAAATAACCTGTGATCGTAAATACGCGACACGATTAAAAGTACCATGGCAACCCCAGCAGCCATGTGTTCTCCGTCGCTAACTGCAAGATGAGCCGAAAATGCCAATACAAAATCAAAGAAAAGCCCGGCATACGCCCACTCCTTCAACACGGCTGATTTCTTTGTAAGAATGGCAACGACGGCCAGTATTTTTGCAATGGCCAACGGGTAGATAACGTAGGTAGGATATCCCAATCTCTGAAAGGTCTCCGCAACCATTTCATTATTCAGAAAATACATCGTTGCCGAGAACAGCATCAAAAGGCACACTAATCCTGTAGTGGCCCAATAAATAATCTTATCAGTCATTGTCTATTTAATGTTTAATAATGCACTCTTCTACTTACGATCTGCTTGGTAAGCAACCGGACCGTTTCAATAAATAACAGCGCTCCTGCAGTCACTTCGAGTAAAATAGTGACATGCATCGTAGCCGTGTGCGCAGACATTGGAGCGACTATGTAATGCGCAATGCTATCTATTCCAAGCAACGCATATACTGCAACAGTAATAAGGCCTGCTACCTGGTACCCGCGGTAGAGTAAAAAACATCCCAGTAAACCAACACAGGTCATTCCCACCCAGGCAAGGTACACCCCACTCCGCGTCCAAGACTCAGGCAAATTAGGGTAGGCCGCCAGGTACTCGGCATTGTGAATAAAATGAATCAGGCTCGCTACTCCATATATAAGCAAGAAGACGAGTAACGTCTTTTTAAAGGGGCTCTGTTTTATGTTCATATGTTCTTGAGGTAAGTCTTACCGCAGTACTACCATTTTTCCCTCTGCTCTTCGTGCGCCAGCGTTCAGCACATAAATGTATATCCCATTAGCTAGCGTGCTTCCATTAAAGGTATATTCGTGCAAACCTGCAAGCTGGTAATCTTGAATTAACATACCCACTTCCCGGCCCAAAATGTCATAAACCGTCAGTTCGACCTCTGCGGCCTCAGGGAGTACATATCGAATGCGGGTTTCATCTGAAAATGGATTGGGGAAATTTCCTTCAAGGCTAAACCGGAGTGGATTTCCTTCATCATCCAGTGCAGTGCTGGTTTGTAAGGAGACAGGCGTATAAGTTTGTGTAAGGTATCGCCCACTTCGCAACGGCATTCCACCAGGAGTGCCACTCACGGCATCTGAATCGATGGGTTGTGATTCGCCAACTGCTTGAAGGTAGTAGTAATACTCTGTACCACCAGATACCTCCCGATCAGTAAAAGCTTTCGTTTGCGCAGGTAATGTGGCTATTAGTTCGTATCCACACGATACAGAAAGATCTTCTGTGCACCCTGTCACATATAAATTATCCTCTCGATCTTCAGTACGGTATACCTCCCAATGATGAATTCCTGGGCCATCGGGTGCAGGCTCCCAGGCCAGGTCAATTTGATCCCGCCGGCCCCAGACAGTAAATCTCAGAGGCGGCCGAGGCGGTTCTGCAACAGGATACTGTGTCATTCCTGAGCTACTCTGGTATACATCCCGGCCTCTTATAAAGGTCTTAAAGAGGGAGTCACGTGCAGATAATACCCACTGACCCTTCGTCTGCGCCTCAGTACCTACAAACACGTTATCATAATCAAACGGAGTCGTATCAATTTCACCGTCACCATTCGCATCGTACTCAATAATATCTGAATTGCGGTCTTTACCACCTCGCTTAAAGGCTCGCCCAACTTTCACCGACGCATCAAAGCTGAGGCCCCCGATCCCTTCCGTTTCAGTGATGTGTATACATTCGCCTGGACCCATCTCGTAGGGACCATAACCTGTTGTCATTGAAGAGCCTCCCTGCATCCACCCTGTTAAGCCATAGTCCTGTGGCCCCCAAAACATACCATCTTTTTGGTTCAGATCAGCGTAATGAGGGTAAGCTCGCCTGCAATCTGAGCACGTAAATTCGTGCCTCGGAAAGGGAGCCACAATACCAAGCTCATACAAATCCTCATGAGAAGCCCGTCGACTATAGTCAGTACGATTTCTGGCATGGTAAATAAAGTCGTCGTTGTTTATCCAGGCCATATATGCAGGCTGTGCCCTGTCGTAGGAAGGATCTGTCGTTGAACGATCTGCATGAATGACGGAATGCCCCATCATGGTAACGCCGGCCAGCCGGCCTATTGAGTCACCCGGAGCAATAAGGTCATCACCCACACCAGTGTAAGGGGGCTGCTCATCAGTAAAGAGTGGAATACCTATTCGGCTAGCATTAGGCAGGGTAATATCAAGCGTACTGCCCAGCCAGGCATACTGCGCCGTAAAGTCGACAGGGTATTCCTCGTAACCATCTCCAACTACATCGTAGATGGTGTACCGCCCCAAAATATGTTGAATCCCTCCTGCCAACCGGGCCGCTTGTTCGTGCCCCCGCCATCGGTTCATTTTATAAAATATCACGTCATGCAAGGTCTGCTCAGGCAATTCAATCTCCTCGTCATCATCGATGTTACCTGTGTTGCAGTACGTGTATTCGATAATATGATAATTATCATGGTACTCATTCGTATAGGCGTATGCCTTTCGATCAACCTCTATCCCCATAGACAGGTTGTGGATATTATGCACCATGCGATCCGCTGGTATCCCAGGATCTATGTCATCCAGAATCGCCTCATTGTCGAATGAAGGCTCTCCGTTTACTTCCACAATGGTATCTCCGTACCGCCCAATTAATTTGTTCTGGATAGGATAGGTATAAAAAGCCCCCGACTCATTTGGCCCCATCCGACCCACATAATATGGGTAGTGCTTCCCCTGTGCATCCGTCCAGTCTTTAATCCCTACCCAAAACCCACTTGAAATGACATGACTGGAATACCGCTGGATAGCAGGATATTCCCTCCCAGTGGGCGTCCTTGCGCCCCAATGCCTTGCCCCAGATTCATTATATGCATGGTGATAGGCACCAATGTCTAGCCATTGGGCTGAGTGCTCTTCTTCATACTTGATATCATGGCGCTGGGTCTCCAGTGTTAAATCCGTAATAAATGTGTTCTTGATTACAAGATGATAAACCCCCATCGCATCACGTATTATCGGGCCCACCACATACCGATCACTTGTCTCCCCTTCAATGGCTTCATCATCACGGTACCACTGGTAGGTATTATATTCGCCGCCTATGTCGTACGTTATTATCAGGCTGTCGCCTTCATAGACCAATGCATCATTAAAAATGCCGATTGTCCCATCCTCCCTTTCTCGTATTGAAAACGAGGCACCTACGTACTGGGTTGCATAGGTAAAATCAAACGAATGTCCAACATTTGGTTCGATGTCTTCGAAGGAAAACCGGTTTTCATCAATCTTAACCGACACCAAGGCCCCATTGCCACTGATTGGGTCGAGTGAACTCAGGTCAGGAAGATCCTTGAGAAGATTTTTACTGACATCCAGAATCTCGAGTTGACTCATGCGCCCTACGCCTTCTGGGACAACTCCTTTGAGTTGACGATTTCGATACAAGTATAATTCCTTGAGCTGAAGCAGGTTACCGATCTCTTCAGGAAGCTCTCCACCAATCCGATTTCTACTTAAATCTAAGAACTCCAATTGTACCAGGTTGCCGATTTCAGGCGGAAGAGGCCCACCAATACCGTTTAATGCTAAATTCAGCACTTTTAAGTTTGCCAGATTGCCTATCTCTGCCGGAACATCCGCATTTAAGGAATTGGAATGTAAATCAAGGACTTCGAGCATCGTGAGGTCACCGATCTCAGGTGGAATCTGATTCGGATCGGCACGAGGTGTAGGAAATCTCACATTATTACTGGGCATCTCTAAGTGTGTGACGCGTCCGTCTGTAACGGTTACCCCATACCATGTAGCCACAGGACCAGAAAGCCAATTTGTTTTATCGGTCCATCTTTGGCCATCGGTACCATTAAAAAAAGCAACGAGGGCCAGGGAGTCTGATTCATTTGTTGGGAGGATGCGGTCGCCTGGGTTATCCGGCAAAAAACCAGTAGCAAGACCAGGAAACAGCGCCAGTTTAGCGATGAGTAACAGGGTAGTACATCCCAGTACTCTTACAAAGAATAGTGCTTTCATAAGCTTTTCCAGTTTATTGACACCGATCCAGTATTACCGCACCAAAACCATCTTCCCTTCAGCCTTGTGCTGGCCGGCCTGCAATACATAAATATACACCCCATTCGCCAATCGACTTCCGTCAAACGAATACGCGTAGCTGCCGGACATCTGGTAGTCCTGTATCAGTCTCTTCACTTCTCGGCCCAGGACGTCATACACGGTTAGTTGAACGTCAGAAGCCTCGGGCAACACATATCGAATGGTAGTTTCCTCCGAGAATGGGTTGGGATAGTTGCCCTCCAGGCTAAACCGAAGCGGATGCCGATCGTCATCCAATGCCGTGCTTGTCTGCAAGGAGACCGGTGAGTATGACTGGGTTAGATAGCGTCCACTTCGAAGCGGAATACCTCCCGGAGTGCCCGTAATAGCATGATTGTCAAGAGACTGCGTCTCTCCTACTCCCTGAAGGTAATAGAAATAGTCTACCCCTGGTAGTACGTCAGCATCTTCATATGACGTGGTTTCAGTAGGAAGAGTAGCAATACGTTCATAGCCACATTCAATGGAAGCATCTGCAAGGCATCCGTTAACATACAGGTTGTCCTCCCACCCTTCTGTACGGAAGATTTCCCAATGCGTGATCTCAGGTCCTTCAGATGCTGGCACCCAGTCTAAATCGATATGATTAGATCTGCCCCATAAACTAAACCTTGTGGGAGCCCGAGGAGGCTCAACGATGGGATATTGGTTTAAAGCCTGACTGGACTCAAAGAGGTCTTGAGCTCTCATAAAGGTCTGAAACAAGGAATCTCGTGCACTCATAACCCATTGATCCTTGGTTTGTGACTCAGTACCGACAAAAATATTATCATAGTCGAAGGGAGCGGGAGCGATCAGCCCATCGCCATTTGCATCATATTCAATAATGGCTTCGTTCCGATCAATCCCAGCTTGTTTAAACGTCTGCCCCACTTTGGTTGCTGCATCAAAACTCAATCCGTCGACACCCTCTGACACGGTTACATTAATACATTCGCCAGGTCCCATTTCGTAAGGACCGTAGCCCTCCGTCGGAGAAAATCCTCCCTGGAACACCCAAGTCAGCGGTATCTTTTCAGGATAACTCCAGAAATTGCCGTCAGGATGAGCAACCTCAGCAAAGTGGGGATATGCACGCTTGCAGTCTTCGCATATGTCTGGGCCCCTGCCTTTAAAAGGCTCAACAATGACGCCGTTATAAAACTCTTCATGAGTCGCACTTCTACCCATACCATCTTCGTACACATACCCCCGGTGCAGTGGATTATCGTTATCTACCCAGGCCATATAAGCAGGCTGCCCGCGATCATACGAAGGGTCCGTGGATGAGCGATCCGCATGAAGAACGGCCCGCCCTACCATCGTTGCAGCACCAAGTCGTCCAATGGAATCTCCAGGAGCTATCATACCTTCTGGCCCCAATTGATCAGAAAAAAGGGGCCCTCCTAATAAATTGTAGTTTACAAAGTATGTTGCCCATCCTGCCCAAGCGTATTGTGCAGTAAAATCAACCGGATACTCTTCAAAACCGTCTCCCACAGCATCAAAAATCGAGTAGCGCCCTAAAAATGGTTGCTCAAACCCGGTAACAAATCCACCCTGCTCACTTCCCCGCCACCGATTGGCTCTAAAGAAAATCACTTCATGCAAGGTCTGGTTCGGTAATTCAATCTCGTCATCATCGTCTACATTGCCGGTATTACAGTATGTATAGTCTACGATGTGATAGTTATCGTGGTATTCATTTGTATAGGCATACGCCTTCCGCTCCACGGTAATGCCGATAGACATATTGTGGACCGTGTGCACCATCCGATCGGCGGGTAAACCGGGATCAATATCATCAAGAACAGCTTCGTTGTCCGTTGAAGGTGTACCATTTACTTCTACGACCGAATCCTCATAGCGGCCAATAAGTCTATTTTCGATCGGATAGGTATAGACAGCCCCTGGGTCAATCGGTCCTTGCCGGGCTACATAGTACGGATAGCCTATTCCGGTGGTGTCTATCCAATCCTTTACCCCAATCCAAAACATATCATAGATAATATGTCCAGAATTCCTCAATATGGCTGGAAACTCCTTACCGGCTGGCTGTGTTGAGCGCCAGCTTCTGGAACCCGACTCCGAATAGGCATGATGATACTCTCCAATGTCCAGCCACTGAGAGGTATATTCCTGGAAAAACTCAACACCCAGGCGTGTAGACTTGATAATCAGATCAGGGAGAACCTCACTTCTTATTTCTACCTCGTATACGCCTTTATCTGTCCTCTTTATCGGTTTGAATGCTATGCGATCTGTGGTCTCTCCGGGAAGCAGTTCACCATCCTTAAACCATTGATATTTATTTGCAGAGCCTCCCACCGTATATACAAGTGTTAAGCTGTCTGCTTCCGCTCTATATACATCTCCGATATACGGAGGACGCTGGGGCGAATAAGTAAAAGCGAATGAACGGTTATAATTAGGCTCGATGTCTTCAAATGTAAAATGGTTGCTGTCTGCTTCGACCAGAACAAGGGATCCATTCCCTGATTCTGGGTCGAGGGGACTAAGATCTGGCAGTGTTCGGAAAAAATTGTCATTGATATACAGCCTTTCGAGTTGCAGCATGCTTGATATCCCTTCAGGAACGGTAAAAGAAAGAGAATTTGATTGTAGGTTCAATTCCTTAAGGTTGACCAGATTTCCCACCTCATCTGGAATATGGATCAACTCATTATCTTGCATTTGAAGTATTTCGAGATTGGCGAGATTTCCCATTTCAGCAGGAATGTCTCCGTATAGAGAACTACTGGCCAGATATAATTCTTTCAGGTTAACCAGATTGCCAATTTCGGCAGGGATTTTCGCATTTAGATTATTCTCGTTAAGATCGATAATCTCGAGAGCTGTAAGATCACCAATTTCAGGCGGAATGTATTTATCATACCTACTGCTTATATAGCGAACGTTATTACCAGGCATCTCCAATCGCGTTACCCGCCCATCGGTTACCGTTACGCCAAACCAGGACTCCACAGGCCCTCTTAACCAGTTTGTGTCATCGACCCACCGAGTCCCATGCGTTCCCTCATGAAAGGCAACCAGGGCAAGGGAGTCAGATTCACTTACAGGCTGCAGGCTTGTCTGTTGATTCGTTGCATCAGACTCGATGCCTTTTTCAATTAGTGCTGACTTGACTAGTGAATCAGGCACTAAGCGAGTAGAGCCTTGCAGAAGCACTCCTACAATCAACAAAAAGCCTGCATGCCGAATTGAATTCCTATTAAGTCTAGTCATGACGACCTCTTTATGATTACTCTCCCTCTCTCCAATCACGGAATCTATGATATGCACATGTAGCACGCTCACCGCACCAAAACCATCTTCCCTTCCGCCTTATGCTGGCCGGCCTGCAATACATAAACATAGACTCCATTAGCCAATCCGCGGCCATTGAACGTATATGCATAGCTACCAGATGCCTGGTACTCCTGTATCAACGTCTTCACTTCCCGGCCCAGAACGTCATATACAGTCAATTGTACATCGGAGACCTCGGGCAACACGTATCGAATGCGTGTTTCATCTGAAAACGGGTTGGGATAGTTGCCTTCCAGGCTAAATTGAACAGGAAGGCCATAGTCATCAAGAGCCGTGCTGGTTTGCAAGGAGACGGGCGTGTACGTCTGAGTCAAATACCGCCCGCTTCGCAGTGGAATGCCTCCTGGTGTACCTCTTACAGCCTCTGGATCAACAGACTCTGTTTCGCCCACCGCCTGAATGTAGTAGAAGTACTCGACGCCAGCCTCTACATCCGTATCTGCGAAAGACATCGCCTCACCTGGAAGAGTAGCCACGCGTTCATAGCCGCAGGATATCGATGGATCCTCCAGGCATCCATTCACATACAGGTTGTCTTCCCAACCCTCTGTGCGATAAATTTCCCAGTGTTGGACAGGGGGGCCATCTGAGGCAGGTTTCCAATCCAGGTCTATGCTATTGGGCCGGCCCCATACGGTAAACTGAACCGGCGCGCGAGGAGGTTCTGCCACAGGGTAAACCGTCATTGATTTACTCGCAGCAAAGAGATTTCCTGCGCGATTAAAGGTTTGAAACAGCGAATCCCGAGCACTCAGAAACCATTGATACTTTGTTTGTGATTCCGTCCCAACAAACACGTTCTCATAATCAAATGGAGTGGCATCAATCACACCATTTCCATTTGCATCATACTCGATACGTGCTTCATCCCGATTATTGCCGGCCTGCTTGTACAACTGGCCAATTTTTGTAGCCGCATCAAAGCTTAAGCCATCAATCCCTTCAGACACAGCCACATTAATGCATTCGCCAGGCCCCATTTCATACGGCCCATAGCCCTCTGTCTGCGAAAATCCTCCAAAAAACGCCCCGCTTACTGGATATCGATCCTCTTGCCAAAATGGAGTACCGTGACCTAGATCGGCAAAATGAGGGTAGGCTCGCCAGCAATTACCGCATTGAGTCAAATCGACTCCTTTGAAAGGGTCCACAATCACGCCTTCATACAACGATTCATGGCTGGCTGGGGGACCAGAAACAGCTGAGGGTCCTGCAAGCCCTCTATGCAATGCGTTATCATTATCCACCCAGGCCATGAAGGCTGGCTGTCCCCGATCATACGATGGATCAGCCGCCGACTTATCTGCATGCAGTACAGACCGCCCAACCATTGTAGCACCTGCCAATCGGCCAACTGAATCTCCAGGAGCAACTGTTTCGTTCGCATCAGAAAACAGGGGGCTGCCAACCGTGCTGTAGGCTACATCATAATTATTCGCAAAACCGGGCCATGCATACTGGGCAGTAAAATCAACAGGATATTCCTCAAAGCCATCTCCCACTGTATCATGGATTGTATAGCGGCCTAATATGGGCTGCTCCCATCCAGTCACTTGTGCAGCTTGTTCATTCCCCCGCCAGCGATTTACTCTAAAGAAGATGACATCATGCAACGTCTGGTTTGGCAATTCTATTTCCTCATCCTCATCGACGTTTCCCGTGTTGCAATAGGTATAATCAATAACGTGGTAGTTATCGTGATACTCATTTGTATAGGCATAGGCTTTTCTGTCGACGGTTATGCCTATCGACATGTTATGGATTGTGTGCACCATTCGATCTGCTGGCAGGCCTGGATCAACCTCATCTAGGATTGTATCATTATCCGTTGAAGCAGTCCCATTCACCTCAACCAGTGTGTCCTCATAACGGCCGACTAGCCTATTCTGAACAGGATATGTATACAAAGATCCAGGATCCAATGGGCCTTGACGAGCTACGTAGTAGGGATAATAAGTGCCTCCAGGATCTTCCCAATCCTTTATCCCAATCCAAAACATATCATAGATCACATGCCCAGAGTGCCGGAGTATCGCGGGATATTCCATGCCTTCAGGTGCTTCTGATCGCCAGTGTCTTGACCCTGACTCAGTATATGCATGATGGTACTCCCCAATATCCAGCCATTGTGATGTGTACTCTTCAATAAAACGAACAGTAATCCCTTCTGATTTCAGGACCAGGTCTGTGACAATGGCGCTTCTGATTTCTATTGCATATCTCCCATCATCAGGCCGTGTTAGTGGATTAAAGTCTAATCGCTCCGAGTTCGCTCCCGGGATCGGCTCTTCATCTTTGAACCATTGATATTGATTGTTCGTCCCCCCTACCGAAAACACCAGGGAAACGCTATCCGCATTCTGCCTATAAACATCTCTTCTAAGGAGACTGCGCTGAGGCACGTAGCTGAACGAAAAAGAGCCTCCATAATTGGGCTCGATATCCTCAAATGTAAAGTGATTATCGTTAATGACTAGAGTAGAAAGGGCACCTGTGCCATTTAAAGGATCAAGACTGCTAAGATCGGGCAACTCTTCTAGTTCATTGTTATCTAAATAAATCGCCTCCAGTTGTGTGAGATTAGTGATCTCCTCAGGTACTGCCCCTTCTAAAAGATTAGCCTGTAGATACAATTCTTGTAACTGAACCAGGTCCCCAATTTCTGGAGGAATCATCCCAAGCAAGGAATTCGAGGACAGGTTCAGCACTTTCAGATTAACGAGCTTACCTAATTCTGAAGGTATGTCCGCATTAAGCCGGTTCCTTTCCAGGTTAAGGACCTCGAGGGCAGTGAGATCTCCCAATTCCGGAGGAAATGTTCGATTGGGTGGATAGCTCGCATTCAGCACATTGTTATCAACCAGCTCCAACCTCGTCACCCTCCCAGCCTGGACAGTCACTCCATACCATGAAGCAACTGGCCCCGTTAGCCAATTGATATTTTGATCCCATTGCTCTCCTACTGCCCTCTCATAAAAGGCAACAAGAGCCAGTGAATCGGACTCGTTTACCGATTGTGAACGTTCTGTTTTCAACAGAGGCTCCTCTATTGAATAAACGGACGTCATGGCAACAGAACCCCATGCAAGTGTACATCCTGTAACTAGCACGCACAAACATGCCAGGTGCTGAATTTGGGTCATAACTCTAGGAGACTCAGGGAAAACAAAGCCTTTATGGACGATGAAGATAGTGAACATCCAGCACATACTTCAGGCAGAAATCTGTCACATATGCTTTTTTCATTTCTGATTTTGGGGAAATACACCATTCTTTCGTCTCTATTAATGCGCCACCTTTATTAACGGCGTGTTCTACACATAAATGCATTGTACATACCCATGAAACATCCCAACATTCATAGATCAACGTCTCGTATACTCCCCCTGTGGCTTATGCTCTTCGTACTCCCCTTTTCCTTTGCACATGCGCAAGAAAAACAATTGGGCGAGATTGATTTCCCCACGTCTTGTAGTTCAGAAGCCCAAGAAACGTTTACGTCAGGCCTTGCTCTGTATCACCACATGATGTACGGGCAGGCAGAAAGCACCTTTAGCCGAGCAGCTGAACAAGACCCTGATTGTGCCATTGCATATTGGGGTTCTGCTATGACCTATTTCCATCCTTTATGGCCCGGTCAACCAAGCGAGTCTGACCTAAAAAACGGCGCAGCAGCACTTAAAAAGGCCCGCAAAGCATCTAAAAAGTCTGATCGCGAGAACGCATTTATCCGTGCAGCTTCCGCTTTTTATGCAAAGGTGGACAAGCTGGACCACACCACACGCATACAACAGTGGGAAACAGCCCAGAAACAACTGCTCGCTCAATATCCTGATGATATCGAAGCCGGTGCGCTATATGGCCTCTCGCATCTTGCAACGGCACCCAAGAGTGACAAAACGTTTTCTCATCAGAAAGAAGCTGGAGCGATGATGGAAATCCTTTTAAAGAAAGCTCCCCGTCACCCTGGTTTATTCCATTACATCATACATGCCTATGATAACCCCGTGCTCGCTCCCAGAGCCGTCGATGTAGCAAGAGGGTACGACAAACTTGCCCCAGAAGTCCCGCATGCCCTTCACATGCCAACTCACATTTTTGTGCGCCTTGGCTTATGGCCTGATGTTATCCAGTGGAATATCCGGTCTGCGGACGCCGCCTGGAAACAGCCGGCGGGCGACCAAACGTCGATGCACTATGTTCATGCACTCGATTATTTGATGTACGCTTACCTGCAACAAGGTAGAACAGATGAAGCTGAGATCGTACTAGATAGGATCAACCGTGTGGACAATTTCCAGGCTACTTCTGCTACCGCATACGGGATCGCCGCTGCCCAGGCTCGCTATCCCTTGGAGCGCCGTCAATGGGAGAAGGCTGCTTCTTTGGAGTTGCGAACTCATGCCTTGTTTCCCTGGGACAGATTCCCCGAATTTGAAGCGATGACCTATTTTGCTCGTGGATATGGCGCAGCACGATCAGGAGATGTACAATCGGCCAAATTCGCATTGGATATACTAAACACCCTTTATGATAAAGCCACAGAAGCCGGCCAATCGTACTGGGCCGTCCACGTGGACTCCCAGCGAAAAACAGTCGAGGCGTGGATCGCTTATGCGGAAGGAAATTATGATCGAGCTTTGGAAGTCATGAATACGTCGGCAAACCTCGAAGACTCGGTAGACAAACATCCTGTCACTCCTGGCGCTGTTCTGCCCGCACGAGAGCTTCTTGGTGACATGTTGCTTCTCCTGGATAAGCCTAAAGATGCTCTTATGGCCTATGAAGTGTGTCTTTCCATCTCCCCGAACCGGTTTAACTCGCTCTCTGGTGCTTCACGCGCGGCTGCACTGCTGGGTGATCAACAAAAAGCCGCTTCGTATGCAACGCAACTGGTGGATCTTACAACAAGCGAGTCCATGGCCATTACGGAAGCAAACTAGACCTTGCCCCCTGAGTTCACACGAGGGCTGCCTCTTATGGGAGGCAGCCTTTTGGTGTTTTGGATAAGACAAATCTGCATCGGATCGCCTCATTCCCAACCCGGAATGGGACGCGAACGGATTGACATGCCTTATTCCCACGCTTTGAACAAGCAAGTCGACTGGCCGCGGTCCATTGCCAATCTGGAACAAGTCAAGTCGGCATTGCATCTCCCGTTCCAAAACCGGAATCGGACGCGCACGGACTGACATGCTTGTTCCCACGCTGTGAATACATCGCGGCAGTTCGTGCGCGTATCATTCCGAAACCAGAATAGCAATGAGCAGCACTGATCTGTCTCATTACAGTTCGCGAATAAGACAACTTAATTGGGCTCTGTGTCATTCAAACACAGTTTGGTGATTTTCCGTTCGGGTTTCATTCTGCAACCCTCGTTGATTAAGCCGTATGCCTGTAGTACCGAACCCACTAGAACCCACTCAAAACGATGCGTTACCTGATTATCCTTGTAGTTCTTTTCGGATTAACAAGCTGCAATCAAAACCAGGAAAACCAGCTTGTCCATACCTTACCTATCGAAAACGACACCAACGACGATCTCGCTTTTCTGAAGCCGATCCTAGCTGACAAACGCATCGTTCTACTTGGAGAAAATACGCACGGTATCCGCGAATATAACCTGTTAAAAGACCGCATCATTCGGTATCTCCATCAAGAGCTTGGCTTCACCGTGCTCGTCTTTGAAAGCGACTTTTACCAATGCCACCGGGCCAACGAACGAGCAGCACAGCTTCCGGCCAGTACAACCCTGTATGGGTGTGCTTTTGGTACCTGGCACACCACCGGAGTGCTACCGCTCTTTGAGTACCTGTCCAAGACCCAATCTACCCAAGCCCCCCTAAAACTGGCTGGTATGGATGTTCAGCCGATTGGAAGCAACAAAAAAGATCGTCCTAGCTTTCTTTCCGAGTCAATCACCGCTCTTGACCCCGTCTACGCACAAGAAATCCGTGGCCTCGACTCCACTTTCTTAGCTGTTTACGCAGAGGGCAGCAAAGCAAGGCGGGCCTACTTTAGAAGCGATCAGGGCAAAGAGATGCTTGCTGATTATGAGCAGTTCATAGACTATCTAGGTAGCCAGCCTATGCAAGAAGGGCCTTCACTTAGTAAGATGCTCGTTGCCCAGCAAACAGCCAGGTCCCTGGTGTGGTACATCCGCCAACAATCAGCTCCGACCACAAAAGAATACGTGGAAAATCGCGATCAAGGCATGGCAGAGAATCTCCGATTTATCGCAGACGTGATGTATCCAGACGAGAAAATCATTGTCTGGGGGCATAACTTTCACATACGGCATGATAACATCTCCATTCCCCCAGACTCAGTGATGTTTCCTAACGTCGCCGCTCACACCATGGGCTATTGGGCTCGGTCGTGGTACCAATCCGAATTGTACACGGTCGGGTTTTATGCCTACGAAGGCACCTCGATGGACAATGGTGGAAACATATTCACTATTTCACAACCCTCATCAGGTAGCCTGGAGAGCCTTTTATATGACCCAGGAGCCGAAGCAGTCTTTGCTGATCTGTCTCAAGCTTCAGGAAACGGAACAACAGCCTGGGTGAATGCACCTATCACGGGCCGCTACAACGGCGAAACCCCGCTTTCGCTGATTCCCAAGGATCAATATGATGGCATTGTGCTAATCAACAGTGTAACTCCGAGAGAGATGTTGTATTGATGAATCAAACAGGAGACTAAATAATGCAAAACTGGCTTTATGATACGGTATTAGAAGGATCTCATGTTAAACTAATTCCCCTTACTGAAAGCCATGCCGGTGCTCTTGTGAAAGCGGCATCTGATGGTAGCCTATGGGAGTTATGGTATACCTCTGTGCCGGGTAAAGATAACGTTTCGGGATATATTGCCTTTGCACTAGAGGAGAAAAAAGCAGGGCGTGCACTACCGTTTGTTGTCATCAACAAAGCCACAGAAGAAATCATTGGTTCAACACGGTTCTGCAATGCAGACACCCGGAATCAACGAGTCGAAATCGGCTATACCTGGTACGCCAAATCATTTCAGAAGACCGCAGTTAATACAGAGTGCAAGTATCTGCTGCTATCTCACGCGTTTGAGGAGTTGTCTGCCATCGCCGTTGAGTTCCGCACACACTGGCATAATCATGGATCTAGAGCTGCAATAGCACGCCTGGGTGCAAAGCAGGATGGTGTGCTGAGAAATCACCAGGTTGATGCTGATGGACGCTATCGCGATACCGTTGTGTTTTCAATCACGAATCAAGAATGGCCAACAGTAAAGAAGGGATTGAAGCATAAATTATCTTATCATAGAGGGTAGCATTCTTAGTGTTTTACAAATAAACATTCTTTAGTAAAGCAGCCACCTTAGAATGACACACAGGTGAGCCTCATCCAATCACATCATCATGAAATTTCTTTCTTTTATTTTAGTACTCCTTTTTATCACATTAGGAGCCTCCGCCCAAGATAGTGTTAAGATGGTCAACTCAAGTGAGTTAGCACCGGGCAGCTTTGTTACATTTTATGCCCCTATGGCTCAGTATACGATTACTATTCAATCGGAGAATGGTATTGTATCGACGATAGAAATCCCAACGGGTGTGTTTTTGAGTGTCCAGGCTACAGAAAAGAGCAATCCTGACAGAACTGAAAAATCTTCTCCTAAAATATATAAAGGAGACGTAGTGATTCGCACCCGAAGAGGCGACGAAGTTGGAAAAAATGAAAGTATGGCAGCGTGGGACATGATGCAAAAATCACCCTTTCAATTAGCGCTAGAAGATGTAACCGTGACTATAGATAGACACTGACCTAAATAGACGGGTTAGTAGTTTGTGGGTCATTCGTAATCAGACAGTGGGGCTTTATGAACTCACACACATCTTAAAACAGCAGCACTCCCCGCCTGAAGCGAGCGTCTCTGTTAGTTCAAAAGCAATCCCATCACGGTGGGGGTTGATTTCCTGGTACCAGATCTTATCCCATTCACATAAGACGTCGGTTAATTCAGGCTTTCCTTTTTGTTTAAAAAACTCGTGGAAGCCACATGTCGATACGAGCATGATAAACGTATTATCATCAGGCTCTTTGCATTCCATGCTAAACTGCTTTCCATACATAGATAGCTTCCGTGTGGCTCCGTCCTTCATCATTTTCATTTTATCCCTCGCCAGCATGAGGCTGAGCCGCATGGACCATTTAACGAAGAACCTTCCAGGATCACATACAGCCTTTACCAGGATGCTCTTCACTTTACCCGGTTCTTTAAGCGGACCAGAAAGTACCTCATCTGCTGCCCATATATAGGATACCAGAAGCAAATGACCTTGAGAGGGTTTGTCGACAGCATAATCCAGGTGGGATTTGAAGACATGATCTGCTTCGACAACAATTCGATTCAATAGATAATCAACCTCAAGCAGGATTTCCTCTTTCTCCAATTGGTTACGTATCGTACTGAGAAATCCTTTTTCTGTGTGCCTATCAAACACAGACCAGGAGAAAGGCAGTTCTTTTCTGGAGGTGATCACATCTATACTTGTTCATGTATTGCTGCCGGCGGGCAAATAGAATACAAAACAAGAGTGGATTAAGTACAGCAGCAATTGATTTTTCGGGGTTGATGTTACTCACCAAAGCGCTTCAGCACTTTTTCTACCCCTCGCTCGTAGCTTGCACCAAACAAGTTGAGATGGTTTAAGAGGTGATATACATTGTAGAGTTCTTTTCGCTCGCTGTATCCATCCTCTAAAGGCCAGGCTTCCCAGTAGGCTTCGTAAAAGCTCTTTTTAAAGCCACCGAAGAGCTCTGTCATTGCCAGATCCACTTCCCGATGTCCGTAATAGACAGCAGGGTCTATCAAAGCAATCTTGCCACTGGTGAGGGTCATAAAGTTACCTCCCCATAGATCACCGTGAACAAGGGATGCTTCGGGTAGAGAAGGAATTAGCATCTCTAACCGGTTATACAGGTTATCCAACCACCCATTCCACTCCTTGGGCCATCGCCCGGCCTCACGCGCCATTTGTACCTGGGGTTCGAGCCTGCAAGCCCGAAAGAAGTCAGGCCAAGTGTCCCTGGTAGTATTCACCTGAGGAGAGCGGCCGATAAAATTATCCTCTTCAAATCCAAATGCCTGAACCGATGTCCGGTGCAATGCAGCCAATCCACGGCCAAAGGCCTCCCAGGATTGAGTTGAGGCATGCCCCTGGTTTAACCACTCAAGCAAGATATATCCTTGCTCTCCGGACTCAATAGAAATCACCTCAGGAATAACCAATGGGCTGCCAGAAACCCGCAAGGCTTGAAGCCCTGCTGCTTCTGCAGCAAACGTTTTAGCTACATGATGCGTCCCCCACTTGACAAAAAACATCCCTTTCTCTGCGGATAAACGAGTTGCATTAGCAATACATCCTCCTCCCACAGGAGTAAGTTCGTTTATTGCGCCGGTATGCTGCTGAATGGCAGCAGTAATTGGAGATGGGATGGGCGAATTATCTAGATCGATACTCATTTCTCTCTCTTCGCTTGAAATATGTGCCTCGTTAAATTAAGGGACGCTTACGTGGTGCGCCTATTGTACGCACAAGATACGCCATTGGATAACACCCCAGTACCAAAGAGATAGAACGTGGAGGGGAAATTATAGGGTACAGGAACACCCACAAACTGATTCGCAGGGCCGGATATCGTGGTACATTGAGTCACATCAATCAAACACAGTAACGCAAGCCTCCCAACCATGCCTACTACTTCTCTTTTTATCGCCTCAGACGCTCAGCTTACTCGAACCGTGAAGCACAACAAAACGCAACTGACGATTAAGCACCTCCTGGACTGCATGCTCGTGCTCATCACGATGCCACTCTGGCTTCCACTATGCGGCCTCATTTACGCTCTGATCTGGTTCGAAGACAAAAAGAACCCTCTGTTCCTGCAGGAGCGCATTGGAAAAGAAGGACGAGCGTTCCAGACGTTTAAGTTTAGAACGATGGTCCCCAATGCAGAAGAAGTATTACGCAGTGTGCTTGCGCAAGATGATGAGCTTAGAGAAGAATGGGAGACCTTCTACAAGCTTCGCAAAGATCCTCGCATCACAAAAGTAGGCAATTTCTTACGCAAAACAAGCCTTGACGAGCTTCCACAGCTTTTCAATGTACTCCGAGGCGAAATGGCGCTTGTTGGCCCTCGCCCGCTCACAACCTACCACCTTGACGCGCTTCCACAAGAAGTATGCAACGTCCGCGAACTCGTTAAGCCAGGCATTACCGGCATGTGGCAGGTATCAGGCCGCAGCGACTCTGGCAACGAAGGCATGAAGCAGTGGGACCCATACTACGTCAAAAACTGGTCTCTAGGCCTCGACATCACCATTCTCTACCGCACCGTTTTCGTAGTCCTTAAAAGGGAAGGTGCTTACTAAGAATAGTAAGCACGTTTCGGGTTTCGAGTTGCGTGTTTCGGGTTGTTTAAGGTTCTGAACTCAATAACCAAGCAACCCACAAACTCGAAACAAACCCGGAACGCGAAACCCGAAACAGAATCAAGAACTCGATCTTGATTCCAAGTCTTGAAGCAACTTCCTCACTGTCCGATCTACAATCTGATACACGTGTTCGAAGCCCTGCTCCCCGCCGTAATACGGATCCGGAACTTGCAAGTCGCCTGGTTCGGGGTCGTAACTCCTGAAGAGCTTGATCTTATCCGCGTATTTGCCATGTCGATCAAGGTGCTTAATATTGGATAGATTATCGCTGTCCATCGTCAGAATCACATCGTAATAGGACAAGTCCCCAAACTCAAACTGTTGTGCACGCTGCTCTTCTAGAGAAACCCCATGCCTCATTGCAGTTTCTCTCATTCTCCGATCCGGTTTTTGCCCTACATGCCAGGCGCCCGTCCCAGAAGAAGCCACTTCATAGTGATCAAATACATTCATTTCCTGCGCAACATGCCTGAATACGCCTTCAGCCAGAGGGCTCCTGCAAATATTCCCCATGCATACAAACATGACTCGTGTGAGTGGTGCGTCGCTCATAATCTTTTTCTTCAGTTCAAAGTTCAAGATTCAAAGTTCAAAGTTCTCGGTTTGTTCTACACCTGCCCAACTTTTAACTTTGACCCAACATTGAACCTTGAACTTTGAACCTTGAACTTCTTCATGTCCGACGTCCTCACCGTAAGTAGTTTTGCTCGTTATGCCCGTGAATGCATTGAAGATGCGTTTGGGGATGTAAAGGTTGAGGGTGAGATCTCTAATTTTAAGCAGCATACCTCTGGGCATTGCTACTTCACACTAAAAGACCGAGAGGCCCAGGTCAAGTGCGTGATGTGGCGGCATACGGCGCAGTCTCTGTATTTCAGGCCTGAAGATGGCATGCAGGTAAGGTTGTATGGAAAAGCTTCAGTCTACGAAAAAAGAGGCGATTTACAGTTAGTAGCCCGAGCGCTTCGGCATGCTGGCGAAGGAGGCTTACAAAAAGCGTTTGAGGAATTAAAGCGAAAGCTTCAACAAGAAGGCTTGTTTGATCCTGAAATTAAAAAGCCTTTTCCAACGTTTCCGAAGCGGATTGGTGTCGTTACCTCGGAAACGGGGGCTGCACTGCACGACATTCTCTCGATCATCGAGCGGAGGTATCCGATCGTTGAAGTCCTATTGTTTCCGGTACACGTTCAAGGGCCTCAGGCAGCGCCTTCCATCTGCGCCGCTATTGAACAGGTTAACGCACTGGTTACTCAAGAGGAATTCCGTGTAGAGTTATTAATAGTAGGACGAGGAGGGGGATCGCTCGAAGACCTTTGGGCCTTCAACGAAGAAGAAGTAGCCCGTGCTATTTTTGCTTCATCGATCCCCATCATGAGTGCTGTTGGTCACGAGACGGATTTTACAATATCCGATTACGTAGCCGACCAGCGGGCCGCAACGCCCTCTATGGCTGCTGAACTCGTTACCCCGAGTGCTCCTGAGCTCTACGCCTGCATCCAGAGCTTGTCTCACCGTTCTCGTGAACTTGTTCTTTCTCGCATTGAAGAGCACAATCGGTATATTCAAGCTATACTTTCAAAGCATAGCTTCAACAGACCGGTCGACCAATTGGCTCAATACAGACAGCACGTCGATTTGCTTGCTTCGCGCTTATCCCGCCTGGGACCCAAATACCTGGATGGCCTGAAAGAACGCGTAGAAGGCCTTAATCAGCGGCTGGCTTTATTGGATCCATACCGGCCACTGAAGAAAGGCTATGCTATCGTAGAACAAGATGGTCAATTCATACGTTCTGCTGATGCGTTGCACTCTGAAAAACCTGCTACGGTTCGTTTTGAAGATGGTGTGCGCACCATACGAACTACCGACTGACTGGAATCGCTTCCAGGAATTTTTATTTTCCGGAAACTATCCCTTTCAATCCAACAAAAATTGACTATATTGGGTCGCGTACGTTGTGACCCCATCACCACTTATAAATGAAGGACCAGGGCAGAGACTCCCTACTTGCAAGCCCTAGCCCTAGTCCTCAAAACCACATATTATGGCAGAGATTTGTATTGAATTAACGCCGGCTTCCCGTTTTGACGTTATCGACGTCAACCAGCGAATACTCTCTGAGAACGCAGACTTCCTTGCCGAAAACAACAAAGCATTTTACTGCTCTTACCACACAACGGCAGGATATCTTGAACAAAGCATCTGCGACCGGCTCAACCACAACAGCGACTCTGTTCGCAGCTTTATCCACCCGTTTCAAGAGCTTTTCCCCCCTAGAGCCAATTACAATCACGACAAGCTCCATCTCCGATCCGAACTCACCGAAGAGCAAAAGTTGTCGGAACCGTTAAACGGGGATTCACACCTTACCTACATCAGCTCAGGCCTGCAGAATTGCGTCACCTATGTGTTAGACAAAACGAAGCCGGCCTATTTTATTGATCTAGATGGTGTATATGATGGAAATGCCCGGAGAAGACGCACTACGGTTATCGGGTACAACAAGGAGGAATTGGTAGGCATCTTCCCTCTTACGATACCGGTCTCATCTCATCGTGTGGACTCTGTCAACTTAAAGGATGCTCGTTTGGGTGTCTTTGAGCAACTCCAGGAGCTCATTACCAAATATGGCATCCAACGAGGCCGCGTAGACATCACGCTGGCTCCGGAGGAGGATCATGTCGCGTTGACGGTTAATGAATTCGAAACGCTGCTTATGCAGAATGACTTAGCAGATGTCCTGCATAACCCGATGCGCTTTATGGCTCAGAAAGGATGGCACATGCTCAAGAATCCACGTGCTGTTCCAATGAAGATGCTGAATTACGCGAAGTATGACCTTGTTCACGTAGTAAACCGGACACTGGACAAATTCCAGATGAACTCCTCTCTCGTAGGCCGTGGCATCCAGAGTGTACTAGCAGCCCAGGCAGCCAAAGCGCTACGAATGAAGCGAAGCCTGAGTATGTTGGTCAACGAAGAGCACGGGGAGCCATCAATCGTTAGCGGCACCTACCAGAGCCCGATCATGATTCAGTGGCACTCTGCGCGGGCACAGAGCCGGCGGCTAGAAGCTTCAATCTATCGGTTTATTTAACCCACTCTCCTTCGAACAGGGCGTCCAACTGATCTAATTCTATCTGATTACTGGATCTTTCTTCGCTGCTTAAATAGGCTTCGAAAAAGGTTCTAGCATTCTGATATCCCAGTTCTCTGTACACCTCGAACTGTGCTTCATCAAAGGATTGATCAGCGATGGATTCGTACGGGAATTCAGGATGATCCTTTTTGTATGAGCGGATATAGTTGTGCTCTAGCTCATCCGTTACGGTCAGCTTAATGTAAAGCAGATAGCCCCAGTGCTCCTTTTTAGGGCCATACCTGATGCTCCCCAATGCCCAGGAAGAAGTGCCTTTTATAATGCCGTCCAGGTTAATGAGAATCTCAATTCCCATGTCAATTCGGGCATACCGAATCAGTTGCAGGAAACTTGCAAACTTACCATCTGGGTCCGAAGCCCCTTCAACGGAAATGATGTATTTACAACGGCGGCGGAGCAGTTCATAAATACCCATGTTTTCAATATGGCCACCGTCAGATAAATTGACCGACGGCCCTTCTTCGTCTAGCTTTCCTCGAAACTCGTTCAGCAAGTTCAAGGGCCCCAGGGAGGCCTGCTCGAGTGTTCTCCGTACTCTGCTGTCGGCATCAATAAATTGAGATTGGTCCAGTATCCTATCTGGATTCGTCATCCAATAGCCCAGACGAATGTTGAGCAGGGTCAAAACAGTACGTAGCCCCTTCATTGTATAGGTCCCCATATTAGGCGCTGCAGCTGCGGCAGAGATGGCCATTGCAGTGCCCAGATTTATATGAGGATCCTGCTTTTCCAGCAGCTCGGTTTTGCAGTACCCCGTGCGTGGACCGCCAGTATACCTGCTTCCAAAAAAGAAAAAGTCGGCATTTCGGCCCCTTAGATCGTCGGCTTTACTTCCAGGCAGATTGAGAGCCACATTAATCAGATGGTATGGCGCGCTTGAACCTTCTTTGTTTAATTTTGACATCTTCAGATCGTCGACGTGATCCGGATAACTTTCCTGCTCGTTTACTCGCACCAGGTAGGCTTTACTCAACCGATCCCGAAAGAATTGATGCATGGAAGAGACATTGGGGTTGTAGAACCACTTCAACGACACAAACGCCCCTACGGAACCTGCAAATGCCAGTAGGCGAACGATCCATTGAAATGCTGTTGAGTTGATTACAAACAGGTTAAATACCTCGATATCCTCAACGCGAAGATCATGGATAAAGTGCCTCCACAACAAAAACAGAGGTAACGCAAGAAGGGCAAACAAGATGAACGGGCCCAGAACTATATTGACAGCGTGAAGCCCGACCTTTCTTACAGGTTTGAGAAAGGTTGAAAGAATGAGCGTTAGTACAACTACCGCACACAACCCACTTGCAATCCACCTTATATTGTTGTTAAAAAAGGCGTCAAGGACCTCCCAATTCGTTGCTACCAAGAAGGCTCCCAAAAAGAAAAAACCGAGCAAAAACGACCAGGCTGTTAATCCCTCAATGGTCTCAAAATATCGAGATGGCTCTTTCTTAGCCTCTACTTCCTTGTTATCAAGTTTCTCTGCTGTATTTTGCTTGTTCGTTCTCCCTGTCTGTTCCCTGGAATAGGAATACTGACTTGGCGATACTGCCTCATATCCGCGCCTTGACTTACTATAATTCGAAAATCCTTTTCCACTAAGCATGGAAAAGATCGCCTTAATTACACCTATCACGATGAGTGAAAACCGGGCTAAATAAACCAGGGCGGCCACTCCAGCGGCAATTCCTATACTCCACAAGAGTATTCTGACATTTGACTGTATCCAACTCCACGCGGCACCTGCAGCTCCGCTCAACCATCCCCACGTTGCACTGACGATTGCTTCGATATTGGGAATTAACCCCCAGAATATGAGTATCAAGCCGAGTAACAAGAGGCCGCCTCTTGCTACCGTCGCTGGAGTCAGTCGTTTGGCCCACCAATGAAAACTTGCTAGAGAAGTGTCCTTTATGTAATAACTGCGCTGAATCCACCCTAACACAAACGGTAGTAAGATGATTAGAATGCTAAACATGATTACCGTCAGCGTGAGAAACAGGGACTCTAAGTCTTTTAGCGTATTCATGGGGTTTGATTCCCCAAAAAACAAATGCCCGACTCCTTCTAGTAGAATGGTAAAAGGAAGCACAAAGATGAGAACAACCAGCAAATTCGACAATACACCCCGCGCAAACATGGCGTAGGGCTTCAGGGTGTCTGTATAAGAACTTGCCGTCAGGTACTTGCTACTGTTGCGTAAATGGTGAACAATTTGGGGCTCTTGCTCTCCTTTTTCGTACTGAAACGGATTTTTAGAACGGTTATCGGACATGGCCGTGGATAAACACGAGCCGATGTATCCACCTCCAGAAACTGTTGATAGATAATCTACGTGCTTGAACATGCCATACTTCTGTAGCACCTGGATGACTCCCAAGCAGAAGGTGGCAGACCGAATGCCACCGCCAGAGAGGGCGAGGCCCAGGAGATCCAGCTTCACCATGTCCCCATAGATAATTTTGTTCATATCGGGCAGCATAGCTGGTGTTGCTGGTTCTTCACTAGAGGATTCGTCTAATGAGGGGTATAGAATTTCAGTGTATTGAGCTGTGAGGCTATCCTGGACAAAAAGCGCATACGCTCCATGAGACTCGACCTCAGGCTCAGGAGAGAGTCCGGGAAGAGAAGCGCTCGCTCGCTTTCTTCGGCTCTCAATAGCCTTCAGTTCATTGGGAAATACCTCCATATAAAACTGAGCCCCTCCCTTCTGCCCTCTCATATCGAGCCGGGAAAACTTAACGCCTAACAGATTAGCACCGTCAAGGATGGTACCTCGCAGGTTTGTTTTTCGGAGATCGGCGCCACTGAGGTAAGCATTGCTGAGATTAGCATTGCTAAGATCCTCCTTTGACAGCTCCCTCCCCGACTCGGGATTAGAAACGATGGTGTGGACCAGTCTCCATTTATCGGTGAGGCCTTTTGTACCCGTAAAATCAGCTCCTTTAAAATACGCCCTGTCTAAAATTGAATCTTTCAGATTTACATTGCGCAAGTCCGCACCTTCGAGGTTGGCTTGCCTAAAATTAGCTTGTTCAATCTCAGCATTTAGAAGCACTACATCGACAAGGCAGGCCCCTTCAAAGTGTACGCTTGCCAACTTAGCTTTTTGGAACGAAGCGCCTTTCAAGTTTGCCATTTTAAAGCGCACGTCCTCTAGTTCAGCCAGGTGTAGGATACCCTTTTGAAGATCGGCATGGTCAAAACTCGTTTTTCTGATCTTGGCTTGCTCGAACACAGCCTGGAATAAATTTGCATGATGAAAGAAGGCTTCCTCTATGGTAGACCTGCTCAAATCAGCATTCTTCAAGAAAGCGGTTTTGAAGTTCGTTTTTGTTAATACAGCGGATACCAGCTTCACACCATCCAACTTTGCATTAAACAGATTTGCCTCTTCAAGGCGAGCTCCGTTCAACTTTGCATTTTCTAACTGGGCATCATCAAGCTTTGCGGCGGTGAGTACAGCCTTTGTGAGGTCGGCGTTATTAAGCTTAGCGGAACTCAGAATGGCATTATCCAGCTCCGCCTCAATCAACGTGGCTTGGACCAATGTTGCATTTTCAAAACTGGTACCACTCAGCGTCGCTTTTTCAAGGTTCGCTTTTGTTAGATTCGCGTCTTTAAAGGAGGCCCCTACAATACTGGCAGCGTTGAGATTTGCCCCAACAAGTATGGCCTCCTGCAACCTCGCCCCATTCAAGGTGGCTTTTCCTAGTTTCGCATCTTGTAGATTGGCTTGATACAGGTTGGCACCATCAAACTCAGCTTCTTGACAGTCGGCGCCTCTGAGATCCGCATACCTGAGATCGGCGCCAGTAAACTGTGTCGCCTTGATTTTTACCTTTTGAAGTATCGCTTTTTTAAAACTCGCATGGTGGAAAACGACGTTCGTGATCGAGGCATTCGAAAGGATACATCCTGAAAAATCAATGCTGTCTAGATTTTTTGCTTCCAGTTTAATCCCAGTAAGCTCAAACAGGACCTTCTCCTCACTACTCTTCTTCTCTTCACCTTCTTTCCAGGCGTTCCATTTAGCTACAGCTTCCTGATCGGATGCACCCTCCGATGCATCCTTAAGAAACTCCAATAGCTTTTCCGACGCCTCGATCGTTTTTTGTTCGATTTCCTGGTCTGCCATTATTAAATCAAATCAATGAATGCGATTGGCTGCCATCCACCGTAATACAAGCTCCCGTTATAAGGCTGGCTCGCTCAGAGGCGAGGAAAGTCACCACGTCTGCTACTTCATCGGCTCTCCCAAATCGGCCCAGCGGCAGATTCTGCTCGATGAACACTTTCATGCCTTCTGGATCTGATTTTACTCTACGATCCCAGCTGCCTCCCGGAAAACGAATCGAACCTGGCGCAACCGTGTTGACACGTACCCCTTCAGAAGCCAACTCGATGGCCATGATTTTAGCCATACTTATGAGAGCTGACTTCGTCGTATTGTATATGGATAATCCAGGGCCGCCAGCCTCTCGACCAAAGATGGATGAGATGAACACAATGGATCCTCCTTCATTCTCCTTCATAACGGGTACGACTTCACGGCTGCAACGAATGTGGGACATCAGGTTAAGTTGGATAATGTCATTCCAATCCTCATCGGTTGTGTCCACTAGAGGTTTTCTTCGATTCCCTCCTACATTGCCAACCAGTACATCAATGCGCCCAAACGCGTCTTTGGCATGTTGCGTTAGTTTTTCAGGTGCACTTGGATCCGTTATATCCAACACCATGGACTCTACTTTACCTCCTATTCCCTTCAGTTCTTGAACTGCATCTGCCAACCCTTCTTCTCCCCGCGCACATACCAGCAAATTGCACCCTTCTGCCGCAAGTGATGAAGCAATCGCCTTACCGATGCCTCTGCTAGCTCCTGTTACAATCGCGACCTTACCATCCAGTTTTAAATCCATATTACAATGATTAATTTTTTCGAACAAAAATGCGTGTGCACGTACAACAGCATACGAAGATACTAACTAATCAGCCATTAGTCTATGAGCTCCCCTACCGACCAAGAGCAGGAAGATTCCTTTGAAGAACGGCTCACTAAGCTGGAATCTATTGTCAATTTGCTTGAAAATGAAACGCCACCGCTTGAAGAAGCACTAAATTCTTACGAAAAAGGTGTGGAGATAGCGAAAGCTTGTTTGAAGCAATTAGAACAAGCCGAATTACGCGTTCGCACCATACGCCTTGATGATTAACGGTTATACGTGCCTAGATGAGTTTCCCTGCGCGCTTTATACTTCTCCTACCTCTCTTCTTTTTTAGTTGCCTTCCGCTGAGTAGGCTTGTAGCGCAACCGCCTCCTTCTTCCCCTCCTTCCTCCTCGGATGTTGTCCGAGGCGATTCTTTGTATGATGCGTTCCGGAATGAGGAGGCACTTGCTTTGTACAAAAGAGCGTTTTCATATGATAGCAGTTTTGCGGTTCGGCTTCGGCTATCACGCACGCACTTTGATTATGGACTTGATCTGATGGCACAGAGTGATGAGGAGACGGCGAAAGTGCATTTTGAGGAAGCCATTCTGCAGGCTCAATCATTAGTTAGCACCTATCCTGATAGTTCTCAGTCTCATTTCATGCTGGCTGCAACGATGGGTAATCTTGCGCAATTTGAAAACGGGAAGGAGAAGGTTGTTATTGGCCGCATGGTTGAAAAGCATAGCCGAAAGGCAATCAGCCTGGACTCAACCTGGGCCTATCCGTATGTATCGTTGGGGATTTACTTCCGCGAGTTATCCCGACTAAGCTGGCTGGAGAAAACCCTGGCAAAAGTGTTCTATGGACGCATACCAAATATCTCCGAGGAAGATGTGCTCGATCTACTCTTGAGAGCGGCAGAAATCAAACCCGATTTCCCCTTTCTACATTACGAGATCGCGATGACGTACATGATGTTTGATAACCAAACAGAAGCCTTAAAGCATTTTGATATACTTGTTGGTTTGCAGCCAGAGACGAGCCAAGATGTGAGGAATCAGCAAAATGCGCAGAAGCTGATGGCTTCGATGGAGGGAAGCGGGTAAACCTGTTTCAAAACACGAATTTCAGCCCTTCATAGGCTGCAGTGCATTCAATGCCATGAGGCTCCAATAAGAAACGGGCGCGGGATTGGATTTGATCGATCTCATTGTCATCACGCTCGGGATCGTGATGAAAAAGAACCAGGTGTTTGACGCCAGCAGCTACAGCAAGCTCGCATACCTTAGGCAGCATACTATGCCCCCACCCTCTTTTCTCTGGGAGATCTTCCTCGACATACATCGCGTCGTGGGAGAGTACGTCCGCCCCTTTGCAAAACTCAACAAATCGATCGAATGAAGTTACAGGGTTAGGCGCATCCAATTCATTGTCCGGCATATGTACAATGGATGACCCGTTAAAATTCACGCGGTAACCGAATGCTCCACCGGGATGATTCATTTGCAAACTGGATACGTGAAACCCGTGCTCACAGAGATAACTCAGAGAATCTCCAGAAACCTCGTAGTGATCTGCTACAATCGAGTCCGGCTGCATGGGATAGTTAATTCCATCCAGAAGAGACAGCAAAGACCATTTTTGGTCGTTATTCTCATAATCGATCAAGTGAAACGTGCGCCCCTTTTCATAAAGCGGATTAAAAAAGGGGAAACCATTTACGTGATCTCGATGAAGATGCGTGAGAACGATGTAGATATCCTTTATGTCTTTCTTGAGCGTGTTGCCGAGAATTCGAAATCCACTCCCTGCATCAATGACCAACAGTTTCCCCTCCAATTCAAAGCTAACACAAGACGTATACCCTCCATAGCGAAGGGCTTCCGGGCGCACGGTTGTATAAGACCCCCGTACACCCCAGAATTTAACAATCATGCGTTGCTGCTCTTCTGACATGCTTTATCAATCACCTTTCAAGATTAGGGTAGCACAGATCCACCAGCAGTCCCCAGGACGACCCATGCATAAATTCCTATAAATAGTATCACTCCAATGATAAGCCCTACCATAAAAACATTGTAAGAAGTCCGCAAAAAACGGAATTTTTTCTCCAAAACAGTGCCCAGGCCGTAAATGTCCCGCATCATATTTACGTACAGCCGGTCATTATCTTGAACGAGTTCCTTCATCCCAATGATGAAGTCATCTTCCCTCATGTTTACAAAATTCCCAAAGAACAGGATATTCGCCTTATTGCTACGAACCGATTCTAGATCGATAAATTTGCTATTCAAACGGGGACGCGCAGCCAGTACGGCCATGCTGATTGAAACCATACAGCTCAACAACAATACAGATGTTGGAATCAGAAGCCAGGGATTCGAATCAATTTTGGGTGAGATGGAAGCGATGATGATGGAAATAATAATCCCGTTAATACTGATCATTATGTTCGCTTTTGCATCTGCCAGAGCACTGAGATCCATGTTCGTCCGATAGGATGTACGAAACATCGTCTCCACACCGCGAGAAGAACCCAACCCTTCCTTCTTCGGCGACTTCTTCTTTTTCTTCTTCTTCTTTTCTTGATCCCCCGGATCTCCTTGATTCTCAACAGGCGCATCTGGTTCCTCCAAAGGCATGCTTGGGAGACCAGGCTCTATGTCAGGAACCTTTTCCACTTGTTTTCCTCCTCGTATAGATATTTACCAGAATATAACTGAAGTTGAAGTTCGCTTAAATAATTATCAAGAACAAATAAGAATCTAAATCTTATGAACTTAAAACTATAACTTTTGCAAGATGGCTCACTACCCCACTTTGATTCGCATTGGTCTAATCTGCCTAATAGGATGTGCTACGCCTGAATCTATGAACGACTCATCCGGGGTCAATGGTCCCGATGAGATCAGGTATGTACATCAAGCAAGTATTCAGGACGCATACACGTTTGATGAACCCGATGCTCAGTTCAAGTTATCCAATGATCTCAAGGAGATATCTGGCATAACTATTTTTGACGACGAGCACCTTGCAGCCATTGAAGATGAACGAGGCAAAATCTATCGCATCTCACTGTCTACGGGCGAAATTGTGGAAGATGACCGATTTGAAGACGATGGGGACTATGAAGACCTGGTCCGAATAGATACCACGTTTTTTGTGCTCCGAAGCGACGGTGATATCTTTGAGGCTCCTGGGTGGCCCGTAAAGAAAAAGGACACAAAGAAGTACGAAACGATCCTGGGGTCAAAGAATGACACGGAAGGCCTTGCCTATGATGCCAAGCATAACAGATTACTGATCGCGTGTAAGGAGTATCCAGGGAAAGACTTAGATCAGAAGAGAGCCATCTATGCATTCGATCTATCGACGAAGGAAGTTGACCCAACACCGGCTTTTCTCATAGACCTTCGGCAGGTTAACCAGATGAAACCGGACCATGCGCTCAACAATGTGGTACGCAGGCTGGTTACCCCCCTTTCCGATATAAGTGGATTCAAGCCCTCTGCCATTGCGATTCATCCCATAACCGGGCACTTGTTCATTTTGTCCTCAGTGCGTAAACTACTGGTCGCTCTCAATGAGAACGGAGATATTGACGCAGTTTGGGAGCTTGATGAAAAGACGTCCGTGCAGCCTGAAGGCCTCACTTTTTTGCCAAACGGAGATTTGTTTATCTCAAACGAAGGTAACGGGCAGAAAGCGAACTTGCTTCGCTTTAATTATAATGCTTGAGAGAACTGAGCGAATGATATTACGACGATTTTTACTCTGGATTGCAGTTATCTGCTTGTGTGTGTCTTGTTCTTCCACCCAACACTATATCTCTAGAGATCATCATAATTGGGAGCAAGTGCCTTCCCCCCCAGATTCGGAGCTTTCCTACGAGGTATTCTTAATCGGGGACGCCGGGGGCATTGACGAGCCTTCCCTGGTAATGGCCCAGTTGCAATCTAAATTGGAAGCAGCTGGAGAAGATGCTGCCGTTGTATTCCTTGGAGACAATCTATATTGCTGCGGATTACCCGATTCAGCCAGTGTTGACCGTCCTCAGGCTGAGAAACGATTACTGGCTCAATTAGAAGCTGTAGAATCCTTTGAAGGGCGCATTGTCTTTATTCCTGGGAATCATGATTGGAATCATTCCAAGGAAGGGGGTATGGAAGCAGTGGCCCGGCAAGAAAAGTTCATTCAAGATTACCTGGACCGCGGTAACACCTTTCGGCCGGACAAAGGATTCCCAGGTCCTGAAGAGATCAAGCTAACTAAGGACATTACTCTTGTAGCCATAGACACTGAATGGTGGCTAACAAAACACCAACGTGGAGAAGGTGATGGAGGTGACTTTAATATTGAAGAAGAAGGTGATTTTCTCCTGGCCCTTCATGAGGTTATTCAGGATAATGATAATGAACACGTTTTGGTAGTTGGCCATCACCCTATGTTTTCCAATGGAGAGCATGCTGGTAAACTTCCTTTCAAAACGCACATTTTCCCACTCACCGAACTTGCAGACTGGGCCTATATCCCATTGCCGGTTCTTGGATCCCTCCCCTCTCTTTTCATACGGTATGTAGGAACCCGGCAAGACCTTGCACACCGGAAATACAGAGCCCTTCGCCAGGGATTGCAACGGGCCTTTGGAGAACATGAGTCTTTGGTTTACGCAGCCGGTCACGAGCATAGCCTACAGTACTTCAAAGGGATGTTTCATGATTATATCGTCAGTGGCTCTGGATCTCGCCCTTCCTATGTTAGCAAAGGAGGTCAGGCTACTTTTACTTCCAGTTCTGCAGGCTATAGTACACTCAGATACTACGAGGATGGCTCAGTATGGATGACCATGTGGGCAGTTGACGAAGAGCATCCTGACGGCGTTCTCCTTTTCAGGAAAGAACTCAATGGCCCGGCCCGAGATGCCGTGGATCCCCAGGTACCGGACATGCCGCCCAGCTCATTTCCTGATTACTCGGACAGTACATTTGTAATTGCTGCTAATCCAGGCTACAAGGCAGGCGACGTGTATGAGTTCTTTCTTGGCCGGCAAAATCGCGATGTATGGGCCATTCCAGTAGAGGTACCCTATCTCGACTTGGGCAGTGACGGAGGCGGTGGGCTCACGCCCCTTAAACGAGGAGGCGGTATGCAAACATTCTCTCTGCGGCTTCAAGGAGAGGACGGGTATCAGTATTCGCTGCGGTCTGTCGACAAAGATCCCTCGGTATCCATTCCCGAGTTCATGCGCGAGACCATTGCTACAGAGGTTGTTCAGGATCAAATAGCGTCCATCCATCCCTACGGGGCCTACATAATTCCTAAGCTCGCAGAGGCCGCAGGAATCTTTTACACCGAGCCCCGGCTCGTGTATGTCCCAGATGATCCCCGCCTTGGTATATACAGGGATGTGTTTGGCGGGCAGCTGATGATGTTTGAATTGCGCCCGGATAATGACATGAGAGCATTTGAAAACTTCGGAAACTCCAGGGAAGTAGTCAGTGCTGATCAGTTCTATGAGGAAATCACAGCGGACAACGACAACCGGCCTGATGTTGACGCCTTCATCCGGGCACGGCTTTTCGACATGTTGCTAAGCGACTGGGACCGGCACCGTTTGCAGTGGCGATGGGCAGAGTTTGATGATCCCGACGGAAAAGGCCACATCTACCAACCCATCCCACGAGATCGTGATTGGGCATTTAACCGTTTTAATGGTTTGCTCCCGTCGATCATGCGAATTGGCATTGACCCCAAGTTTCAGGAATTTGGATATGAGTACGGGTACATCAAGGGCCTGACAAAGAATGGCTTATGGCAGGATCGCCGGCTCACAGCTCCTGCCGAGCGGCAAACATGGCTAGAGATCGCAGAAGACTTAAAATCCCGTATCACTGATGACGTCATTGAACGAGCCATACGAGACTGGCCCCAGCCTATCATCGACTACCATGGCGAAGAAATTGTAGCCAAACTGAAGGCAAGGCGAGATATCCTCCCTGATGCCGCCAATCAGTATTACGAGGTGCTCTCAAAATATGTGGACTTCGTCGGCACCCACAAACACGAACGATTCGAAGTGACCCGTGTGGATGAAAACTACACAGAGTTGCTCATATTAAAGATCTCAAAAGAAGGCGAGGTCCGGGACACCCTGGTACAAAGAACGTTCTTCTATGATGAAACCAACGAGATTCGTCTGTTTGGGATGGATGGCAATGACCAATTCATTATAAGAGGATTTGCTTCCCGTGGATTCCGAATTCGCGCCGTTGGTGGCGAAGGCGAGGACACTTTTATTGATGAGTCGGTTATTCCCAATGGAGGCCAAAAAGCGATCTTCTATGATACCACCGCTCCTACAACCGTAGCTGCTGGCCCCAATTCCAAGGTAATGCGCTCTTCTGACCCCGGTATTAACCGCTATGAGCCAAAGAGTTATTTACACAATGCCCGTCTACCTCAAGTATTCTTTGGTAGAAATAACGACGACGGACTATTCCTCGGAGGCGGGATGAAGTTTGTTACCCACGGCTTTAGGAAATTGCCTTTCCAAAGTGAGCAACGCATTGTTGGGAATGTTGCTTTTCGAACGGGGGCGTTCAACATTTTATATACGGGCCACATTGTAGATGCCTTCGGTAATTTCGATGTTCTGACAGAACTGAATTACAGGTCGCCGAAAAACATTCGCAACTTCTTCGGATTGGGGAATGAGACGGAAAACATTGAAGAGGACCGCGGTTTTTATGAGGCGCAGTTCTCTACCGGAAAGATCTCTTCCTCCCTTGTGCTCTCCGATGATTTCGGGACCGAGTTTAAAGCCGGTGCGCAAGTTTATTACGTAGACATAACAAACGACCTTGATCGGTTTCAGGGGCAACCTGGTATCTCTAATAGAAGCTTCAGAGATCAAGTGTTTGCAGGTCTCAACTCCTCTTTTGTTGTAGATGTAACAGATCACCCGGCCAATCCTAAACAAGGATTTATCTGGGAGAACCAGATGGAGCTCAATGTAGGCCTCACCAAAAATTCTGATGATATCTACGTGCCCATAACCTCTGCATTTTCCTTTTACATCTCCCCTTCCCTATCTCCACAGATTACCCTGGCTTCCCGCGTAGGGATGCAACACCGCATTGGCGACTTCCCATTCTATGATGCCAGTACAGTTGGTGGAAGGAGTAGTATTCGTGGCTGGCGAAGTAACCGATTTGCCGGCCGAACCAGCTTTTACACCAATACAGAACTTCGAGTAAAACTCTTTGACTATTCCACGTATATTGCCCTGGGTGAAGTGGGGATTCTTGGTTTCTTTGATAATGGACGTGTTTGGACCGAAGCCATGGCAAATCCAGGCAAGGTATGGCACCAGGGTTACGGAGGAGGAATCTGGATAAGTATGTTCGATATGTTTGTGATCAACACATCCATGGGATTCTCAGAAGAGGATAGCATTTTCGACATCAAGCTTGGCTTTTTATACTAACTAAATTTTAACCCATCAGGACTACATGTTTTCAGGAAAGCGGCTTTGTCCTTATTGCCTTGAAGATGTATTTATAAATCGGACCGTCAACGAGGATAAAACCCTTAACTTCAGCTGCCGTAACTGTCAGTCAGCTATTGATCCCCTCTACCTGAAAAGCTACAAGGAATATCCTCCTGTAGTCCTGAATGTTGTTGGATTTCGTGCACACGGCAAGACGGTTTTCCTCAGTGCACTTTTTTATGCGTTCCGTTTATTCAAGCTGAATCGATACTGGCCCCAATTCTCTTACCTCCCCGTCAATCACTCAAGCCAGAAACTGATTCTTGATAACGCGCGCATGCTTCAAGAAGGCAGCTTGCCTGAGCCTACGCAACAGATATTCCCTGAGCCGACCATGATCCTTGCCGATGGGTTGCCCTTTGTAAAAAATGGCAAGGCGACGCTGCTGATCTACGATGCAGCCGGCGAATCGTTTGAGGCGCCAGAAGAAATGATTACGTATGCGGGATTTGTTAAACGGGCGGACACCGTTTTTTTCCTCATAAATATCCCTCGTATTCGAACGACTAATGAACTGGATATCGCCAGTGAGATGGATAAGTTGCTTTCGACATACATTCAGGGCATGACGACGATGGATGCACGCACTAAGAAACAGCGGCTCCTCGTCATATTCACTTGTGCAGACGAGATGATTCCAGAACTCCCTGAACATGATGTTTTTCCCGGCCCTTATCTCGACGTTTCTCTAAAATCCTACATCACACAGGACGCAATTGCCAACACAGAAGCGGTTGTCCCTTTTTTCAATATTGGTTCAGAATACGTGGCAAGAATGCATATCATCTCAAATGCCCTAGAATCGTATACTACAAATAAACTACAAGCTAAGAATTTTGTATTAACCGCCAATAAACATTTTGAATCTGTAGAATATTCCATTATATCTGCACTAGGTTTCAGTCCTCAAGGCGATGGAATGTTACCAGCCACTATAGATTCTAAACGATTGCTTGATCCTTTCTTATGGTTGCTTCAATATTCTGCAACTTTTGGAAACAGAAATAAGATTAATAGAGCAATCAAAAAGTTACGTAATGCTTCACGTAACCATAGATGATTAATATATCCTGTATACATGTATTTGTATTTTGATCGTACTGGTTATCCTATGGTGCCTCTAAAGAACAGAGGATACTTAATGCATCTTTTTCCCATAACAAGGAATCAGTTTGCACAGTGTGAAGCCTTGCAGCAAAATTATGAATCTGCGTGCGAATCGGTCACAAAAGCAGCACCGCATGTACAAAAGAAGGCACTGTTAGAAAGTCAGTTTATGACAGGAGTACTTCCTTCTGAAGTAGAGACTTTTTGTGAGTGGCTAGGGGAAGATCAGGAACACACCTTTCGCATCCCCTCTACGCATGAGTGGCCCGACCTGTTTACCGTGTTGTTTGGTGAGCAAATCGATGAAATGACATTGTTTGACCAATGTGAATCTGAAGAAGTTCAAACACTGATTCAAAACGTATTGAAAGAACGATCTCCTATGACGTATCTGGATTTGAGTCTTAAAACCTCAGGGATTGTCGAATGGGTTAAAAAAGGTATGTTATGGAGAGGAAGAGGCCAACCTCGATTTGAATTTAGCCGTACTGCTTTCGGAAACCCAGACCGGCGAGAAATCATACCTGTAGATGGATATCGCCACAAGAGATCTTTTTTATTCGGATTTCGACTCATACAGCCTTATTGATCTCCTATGCCTACCGTAACTGCCTGGCAACATATCTATTCAAACGTAGAAGCAGCGCAATCTCCTTCTGGGAAAGGGGGATTTCAGACGCTGTTCTATTCCCATGATGGATTGAGCCAGGAAGACGTTCGGTTTATTGAAAAACGAGTATTTTATCTACCAGGCGACGACAAACCAACCAAGCGTATCTTCTTTACGCTTCCAAAAGGAGATATTGTACTTGGCGCCGTTGTCCCTCTTCAAGGTAGGGACTCTGCTGGAAGAACAGGAAGGCATCTAGCGCACTCCTTCATTATCCCCCGGGCGCAGTTTGACCAGCACATATTCAATGTTATCCACTTTCTAAAAACGGCGCCTTTTGCAGTAACCCTAGAACAGGTATTTGCTGAAGGGAATTCTGAAACAGGAAATATATCGCAAAAGGATATAACGATCTCTGGTCCTCAATATCCTGCCAACACAAAATGGGATACTCCGGACCTGTTACGATTACTACACCTAGCCCTTAATGCAGCGTCTCGTGCTGAGGAAACCAAATCCATTGCCTTCGTTGGTCCCATTGAAGCGATTGAAGAAACACTCGCTGCTTCTTCCATTCTTTTACCGAAAGAACTCCTTTCATTGTGTACGTTCGACACTGTTTTCCAGAATGGAGGCAACGTGCGTCACACGTATTATTGGGGTGTTGGATTCGACCGCTCTCCGCGCCAGCAATCGCTTTCAGCAATCAATGTGCAATCCACCACGCTAAGCGAATCTGTTTCTGTATCCGAACTTTCCACCTATGAACAGTGGATTGCCGGCCGAATCCGTCAACATTCCCTTGAGGAAGCCATCTCCCTAAAAGATACAATCTATCCTATGTGTCTTTTCCTTGAAGGTAAAGGGGCCAGTACAGCTCCAAGGAATGTGCCGGCGGACATCACGGAGCAGCTCATGTTATTGGCTGAGACCCAAATCAAAGAACAGCTTAACACGAAGATGGATGCCGTCTTCCCTTCGGTTCTGGGTTCAAAAATCTTTGATAGAGTGCATCAAAACCTCACCCCTCAGGCCACTATTCAAGCGCTAGAGCAAGGTTTTGAGGTGGATGATCTCCTTCCGGCACTTCTAACATCTTATAAGGTGTCAAATCTTCAGAAGCCGGGACGATCTGAGCGATCGACATTAGAAGACGTTCTTAATAAACATCCTCACTCCTTTTTATCGCTCGTGCTCGCTTGTTGGAACAATGAGATGGAGGAGGTCAATTCCAAGTTGAATCTACTGGATGATGCATCCTATTCAGATTTTCTAAACCTGGCTTTACCCAACGACTTAGCGAGTCCCACGGATCTCTTGATACCACGCCGCACTGCTGCCTTTGTCAGAGTACTTACTACCCAAGTTAATTACGAAGGCAAACATCTTATTTCATTAGCAAAAGATCTGATTGAAGCGGGCACGGAGAGAGAGTTAGCAAACCTGGGGCCCTATCTTGGAAATCTCAAGCGCAAGGAACTCAAATCCTTAAGAAAAATGCTAGAGAAGACGGAGGTCGCTACCCCAATCCTAGAAGACATTGACCTGCTCCTTGACAGAGAAGATTCCAACAAAGGTTTATTTGGCCGCCTTTTTTAGAGGTTAATAAATGCCTCCTTCTCTTTCCCAACTTATCGAAGACCTTAACAACGAGCAAAACTTTTCCACCCGTCTAAATGCACTCTCCAAGCTCTCCTCGTACCCCGAATCGGATACGCTGGATCTTTTACTTACTGCGTTAAAGGATCCATATTACCGCGTTCGAGAGAAGGCGGCGCAATCATTGGTTCGCATCTATGACACACAAGTCACTGATCCCCTTGTGGCTGCTGTAACAGACATTCCCGCAGTAAGAGATGCCGCTCTTGAGGCCCTTAAAGCTAGAATGCTACCTGATGAAGTACAAGACCGCATATCCAGTTACCTGGACTCGTATTCATTTTATAAACGCAGAAAAGAATTACAATCAGATAATCGCTTTACCACCAACGGATCCCTGGAATACCTGCTGAAGGCTGCGAAGGACCCCGACTTTTTGGTTAGAGAGGCCGCCGTAAAAGCGTTAAGCGCTATTCCAGACGAAGAGGCCTTCATTGCCATAACCGAAGCATGCGACGATCTCTATTTGTCTGTAAGAGAGACAGCCCTTCGGTCCCTGCCTTCGTACAAAGGCCCTCTGCCTCCATCCCTTATCACTGAAATACTAAACACAACGTACTGGCCCCTTTTTGACGTTGTTGTCAACCTATTGCTAGAACAGGAATATGAACACACCGTAGATGTTCTTCTTGATGTTTTACAGCATGACAACTTCGTTATTCGGCGAAGGGCAAGAGACGGTTTAAGCAGGGTGCCTAAACAGCCCACCCTTTCGACGCTCCTTCATTCACTGAATGAATGGGACTCGACGGACCAGGCCATTCCGGCATACACCATCACCCGATTTTTCAAAGAAGGCCTGAAAGAACACGTCAACCACTTTTCAGCGGCTATGCTAGGATTAATGGGAAATATAGTCGAAAGGGATTGGCCCAAAGGTATCGAAGCCTTGCATCGCCTCGCCGATAAAGAAGAATTTCGCCACCTCGCTTTTTTCTGTACAGCTGAATTAGATAGGCGCAATCACTTTGATGTAAGTGGGGTTTTAGATCGAACATATGATCTTCAAAAGAAATACGAAGCACAGTATTTATGCACCCAACACCTGTCTCGATTCCACCTCTGCCATCATGACGGCAACAAATATCTTGGATGCCGTATATGTAAACAAACCCACACCTCTACACGGGCACCCAAACTGATTGCTGTTCTAGATCATTCTGAATCTCAACAGACGCATGAAATAGAGGACTCCTATAGAGTCAACTGGCTGAAACTTAGAACGAGGATGGATTTTGACGCTATTGAAATTGGGGAATGCCCGGAAGATGCCATCACTGAATTTTGTATCGACATGGGGAATGACACAGATGCCTACCGGATACAAAAATACAAGTCGGTTATTTGTATTATTAAAAGCGGCATAACGCTTTCCACAGAGTCAATGAACTTGCTCAAGAATCGATTCAAAAAGGTAGAAGAACAGTAACTGTATGAACAACGGCATAGATCCTCTCATCGCTGCTCTCCATGCCGAGGACCCGTACTTAAGAATGGTGACAGCAGAATCGCTCGGTGCTTTCGGAGATGAGCGTGCTGTGGAGGCTCTTCTTGGAGCACTGGAAGATCCTATCCCTGATGTCCGCAGGGTGGTTGTGCGTTCACTTGGTTTGCTTAAGGATGAACGCGCCATTGAGCCGTTGTTAAAGTGTCTTCTTGACTCGGACATACACGCTGCGGCGGCCAGAGCTCTCGAATATTTCAGAGGCCCTTCAGACCTTCCTATATTTATAAACGCGCTGTCTCATCAATCAGCTCACGTGCGAAAAGTTGGAGCAAAACTTCTAGGGCATTTTGATTCAGAAGAAATTATTACTCCTCTACGGCTTGCAGCGGGTGACGAGGACTGGAAGGTGCGAAATGCTGCTCTTCAATCCTTGCAACATATTCGAACGATCCAGGCTGTTGAATCCATTATAGATGGACTTGAGGATGAGCGAGCGGAAGTCAGGCTTACAGCAGCAAAAGTACTCACATCTTATAAGCACACTATCGCAATAGAACCACTCTCAAGCGCAGCTCACAACCCCAGTCCATTTGTACGCAAATCAGCACTGGTTGCACTGGGAAATATCGACGAGCCGGCAAGTATTCCTATCCTTATCAATGCGTTTAATGACCTCCTATTGGAAGTCCGCCAGACCGCAGCTGACGAGCTTAAAAATCGTCCTGAGCCTGTTGTCATTGATGTGTTGGTAAAAGCTCTTAAAAGCAAAGAAGAGGCTATAAGTCTTCTTGCTGCGTCTACGTTGCAATCCATGGATCCAGAGCGGGTTGCACTGCCCATTAGCGAGGCATTAAGCGATAAGGACTTCTACCATCGAATCAACGGGTTCGAGATTCTGAGTACGATGAATTACCCGATCCCTGTAGCTCCTCTCGTAGAGGCTTTGAGTGATAATGACCCTGCCATTCGTTCTAAAGCAGCAAGCACGCTCAAAGCCCATCCCAATCCAGATATCATACCGGCCATAACTGGAGCGATGAATACTGGTGAAATTGAAGAACAAGTTACAACCATTGAAATCCTGAGAGTCCTTGACCATCCAGACACAATTCCTCCGCTCTTGGAGGCCATGATGAACACGGATCCAAAGGTGTATACTATAGCTGCTGATGCTCTGGACAAACATAGTTCACCTGTTCCCCCATCTTCCCTTGCAACGCTTCTCGAAAAGAACTCTGCAACCCATAGGAAACTAGGCGCCCGGCTACTTGGAAGAAGCAAAGCGACAGAAGCCATTGATTCTCTTCTTGGCCTACTTGAAGACCCAACACTCTTAGTACAGACGGAAGCTATAGAAGCATTGAGCTATTACCCTACAGAGCGGGTTGTCAAAGCTTTATGCACGATGTTGCAGAGTGATACCTTCCAGGTTCGTAAAACGGCTCGTTCCGCACTGGAAAAAATGTCAACATTCCATTCATTGAGTGCCCTTTTACTGGATCTAAAAAGATGGGATACTGAAGCCCTTACAATACCAGCAATATTAATGGTCACCTTGTACCAGGAAGGCAAAGGCGAGCTCGCTCACTCAATCAGTGATTCCTTGCTCTTTCACCTGCACCCTAGAAACAAGAATACACACACGAGATTATATTTAACCGACAGTAAAGGCCGGGGCGGCCTTGATGCGCTAAACACGCTTCTCAATGAAGGCGAGTGGAGGCACTTAGCGTTCTTCGCCAAATATGAACTTGCAGGTATGGGCTATTTAATCCTTAAAATGACCAGAGTCCTTTCTGCAACCTACAATCTGCAGAAGGACCAGGCCGAGTCACTCATCTGCAAAGATCACCTTGCCCGATTCATACGAATCAAGAAAAATGGAGTCACCTACTTGGGCTGCAGAATTTGTGAGGAAACCCATATGGCTTCGAGAACCAAGGAAATTGCAGGTGTATTAGATACTAATATGGATGCACCTATGGAAGTATCTGACAAAGCATACCGAATCAACTGGTTAAAAACGCGATGGATTGTTGATTTTGAGCGGATAGAAATCGGCCAATGTACAGAAGAATTGATCACTGAGTTTTGTATCGACCTTGGCAATGACTCAGATCCTTACCGCTCTAAAAACAACCGCAATTTATCTTGTTCTATTCAGAAGAATATCGAACTCTCTGATGAACTTATGGCTGTGCTAAAAAGGCAGTTCGGGCGGGTATATTACCTATGAATACGAATCAGGATCAACTTCTCAAAGCGCTCACAAACGAAGACAGCTATGTCCGTTTAATAGCTGCCGGTTCACTGGCTGCTATCAATGATCCTGCGGTAATCGAAGCCCTTATCACTTCCCTGAATGATCCAGATCCTGACGTTAGACGAACGGCAGCAAGCTCACTGGGAACCCTCCAAGCTCCTGAAGCAATCGATCCCTTGCTGTGTGCATTAAAAGACCCCTCTGTTCATGGTGCTGCAAGTAGAGCATTAAATGAGTTTGGGGATTCAGACCTCATTCACGCACTAATCAGTGCTCTTGAGAATGAGTCCCCATCGGTACGAAAAGTAGCTGCCACCTTACTCGGTAAGTTTAAATCCTCGAATATTGTTGACGCGCTTGTCAACACGCTAAGCGATCACAAATGGACGGTCAGAAAAGCAGCTGTACAATCCTTACGCTCATTCAAGACCCAGTCTGTTGTTCAAGTACTCCTTCAGATGCTGCGGGACAAACACCTGGAAGTGCGCGATGAAGCAGCGCAGGCCTTAGAACACTTTAAGGACCCCATAGCACTCCCTTTGCTACGCGAAGCACTGAACCATCCCGAAGACTTCATCCGTGAGGTAGCTGCCCGGTCTCTTGGACACATTGATGACCCTTTAGTAATTGTTTTTCTCATTCAAACACTGAGTGACGAATCACGGCAGGTACGTGTGAGCGCTGCTGGTGCTTTAAAGAAGAGAAAAGAACCTATCACGGTCTCTGCACTGGTCAAAGCACTAAAGCACCAGGATCAAGAAGTACGCATTTTGGCTGCAAGTACATTAAAATCGTTCGATTCGTCTATGGTTGTCGAACCATTAAGCGAATCGATTATTGATGATGATTTCTATGACCGCCAGGAAGCGATCGAATTATTAGGCAGTTTTAAAGAAAAAGCAGTCATCAAGCCCTTGATCGAAGCGTTGGGAGACCAGCGAGTTGATGTTCGGCAATTGGCGAATCAAGCACTCCGGGAGCACCCGCCCCTGTTTGTTGTATCTCCCCTCATCGAGGCCATGTCAAACGAGGTGTTTCATGACAAAACGGAGGCTATTGAGCTACTGGGCTCCTTTGATCATCCTGTTACACTTGCCCCACTGTTAGAGGCACTCAAAGACCCGAACCGGCAAATTCAAGATACAGCCATTGAGGCACTCCGTTCATTCTCGCATCCTATTCCCGTCCCATACATATCTCACTTTCTACATAATGAATACTTGCCCCTTCGCCTCCTTGCTGCATTATTATTAGGACAGAGTAGAGATTCCAGAGCCATTAAACCGCTGATAACAGCTCTTGAAGATAATGATCCAACGGTGCAGGCAAAGGTTATTGAAGCACTTAGCTCCTTTTACACACCAGAAGTGGCGACAGCTCTTGGAGAAAAACTTGAACATGAAAACTATGAAGTGAGGCAGGCAACAGTAAGGGCACTAGAGCCGATGAACACGTTTCATGCATTAACGCCTCTACTGAACGAATTAAAAAAATGGGATTCTCAGGAGCACTCCATCCCTGCGAATATTATGGTCTCCTTATTCAAAGAAGGGCATCGTAACATTGCATTTGCCCTTGGTAATGCGATGCTGTTTTATGAACCGGGAAATGCAGCGCATGTCAACAATATTGTCCAGAGTAACAAAGCGCTCAACCGCCTGGTTACCTATGAAGAGTGGCGCCATCTGGCCTTCTTCGTCAAGCGGGATGCTTCTCCTGAGAAGATCCTCTTTGGCGACTTCAAACAAGCATTAAACAACACGTATCTTCTTCAGAAAAAGGATATCCCCCACTTATTTTGCACCCAACACATCAGTAGATTTAGTAAGTATAAACAAAACAACTTTAACTACTTTGCATGCCGGATTTGCGGCGAAACACATCACGGTTCAAAGGCTCGGATGATCACTGCCGTATTGGATGAGGCTATGCACGAAAATTACTTAATGAGCGACGAGACCTGCCGAGTAAACTGGCTTCTATTACGTGAGATTTACGATTACGACAACATAGAGATCGGCCATTGCTCTGACGACGACATCAAAGCCTTTTTTATCGCCACGGGTAATGATACCGACGTATTTCGAGGTAAGCGTAAAGGGGCACTTCCTATTAAAGTCCAGCCGAACATTGTTCTCTCAGAGGAAATCAAAAACATCCTAAAGCAGAGAGGCAAATAAATCAAATTACCTTCAGCTACTATTCCTCAGTGCCTGAACGGGGTTCGTTAGTGCCGCTTGAGCTGCTCGGGAGCTGATTGTAAGGCTAGCAATAAGAACTGCTACAACTGGTGCAATAACAAAAGGCCAAATGCTGATATCTATCGCGTACGCGAAATTCTCAAGCCAGTTATGCATCCCCCAAAAAGCAAGTGGAGCAGCCAGAACAGATGCAATCAACACAAGCTTGATAAAGTCACTGGCAATAAGCATGACAACCCTGCGTACATTGGCTCCCAGTACTTTTCTGATTCCAATCTCGCGCGTTCTTCGCGCTACAGTTAATGTAGCCAGTCCAAAGAGGCCCAGGCTGGCAATTAGAATGGCAAAAATTGCAGACAACGTCACAATCGATTGCCATTGTTCTTCGGTTTGGTATTGCCCTGCCACATCTTCATCCAGGAATGAATAGGTAAACGGTTTCCCAGGCAATATAGAGGCCCAGGTCTGTTCTACTTCATCAATAGTTGAAGCAATTGCACCAGGCTTGATTTTTACCAAGATTGCACCCATGAAATTGTAATAATCCGGATGCATATTCATCACAGCAGGTTGTACTTCCTCACGTAGTGATCTAAAGTGGAAGTCTTTCACTACACCAACGATAACAGGAGACTCTTCATAGATAAAATTCAACCAATTCGTTAGTCGCTGCCCAACAGGATTTTCCATCTCAAACTCACGTACCAACGCTTCATTTACCAATACGCTACGCGTGGAGTCCGAGGATAATTCCTTTGAGAAATTTCGGCCTTCAACAATTTCCATTCCCATCAACTCTATATAGTCAAAGCCCACACCAAAGTTATACGCAGATCGTGTAACACCCTGAGCATCCATCCAGGTGTTTCGATCGCTTCCTCTCGTAAATGAAGTACCCGCTCTTGCGACACTGCTTACATACACATTTGAGGACAGTGTATTCTTGAAGTGATCCAAGACACGTGGTGCATCAGCATCGCTCACCTGTCCTGTATTAACAACCATCACTCGCTCCTTATCATAGCCGAGATCTTTATCGAACAGGTACTTTAACTGCTGAGACATCAACAATGTACTGACAATAAACCCAATAGAAATAGTGTATTGTAATACTACAAGACTGCGACTGAAGATACTTCGTCCTCGTTTATTCAGGACGCCCTTCAGCACGAGGATGGGTTGGAATCTTGAGAGAAGCAATGATGGATATCCACCGGCAATAAATCCGACCAGGAGTAACAATCCGATTGTTGCTGCCAATACTTCTACTGTACCCAGGTTCAATATAGAAAGAGATTCTCCTGTAAGCTGATTGAAGAATGGAAGTAATAGAACAGCTATGAGTAATCCCAAGAAAAGTCCGAAAGAAGTTTGCAGCAGCGCTTCTCCCCAAAACTGTCCAATCAACTGGCTTCTTTGGGCACCCAGCACTTTTCTCATCCCCACTTCCCTTGCTCTTGACGCCGAAAGGCCAATCGACAGGATCATAAAGTTGATGCACGCAATGAGCAAGATCAGTAAGCCAATCCCTGCTAAAATAAATGAGTACTTGGGATCATGAGGGGATTCTTCGTAAGGGACCCATACATCTGGTTGCTGATGCAGTTGTGTGATGGGTTGTAACAACATGTTAAATGACTCCGCATCCTCCGCGAGAAAACCATTGTCTTTCAGTCCTTCAATGTAATTACCAAATTGAGTATTGACGAAAGGAACCAATGCTTCTTGTAACGCCAGGACATCTTGATCCTCAGGAAGCTGTATATAGGTAGATGTACGTCCTCCCCAATTATTGCCTCCTACATAGATATTGTCATAGTTTTCGAATGAGATAGCTACATCGAACTGCAAGCTTGAGTTATTCGGTATATTTTCGGTTACTCCAGTGACCAAAAAGTCGTACGTCACCTCGTTTCTAATAATAGATACCGTTTTCCCAATAGCCTGTCCCAAGTCTGTGCCAGACAACCCAAATAACCCTTCAGCTGCACGTTCAGTGATTACCATCCCCGATGGATCTACAAGGGCCGTGGCGGGATCTCCTGCGACAAATGGAAACGAGAACATTTGAAAAAAGGGCGCATCTACTTCGACAAGGTCCTGCCTGACAGATTCATTCTCTACCCAGAAATCACTAGATCCCTTTACAAACCTCGATGCGTTCACGATCGATGGAAATTCTTCTACCAGAGCCGGTGTAAAGTCCGGAAACATCATGTTCTGATAGTTCAGCTCCCCTTCAGGCGAGTAGTAATGAATTGTTGTTCGATAAATATGATCAGCATGTTCATGAAACCTGTTATAGCTCCATTCATGCCTGACGAGCATAAAAATGAGTAAACAACACGCCATACCTATGGCGAAGCCATTTACATTGATTAACGTATAGCCTACTCGTTTTTTTAGGGAGCGAAACGCGGTTTTGATGTAATTCCGAAACATGGTCTGACTGGGCTATCTGGCGGGTCAAATGATCAGAATTACGGCAATACTAACCGGATAGTTACACAAACCCAAAGAAAATGCTAAAAAAATAGCACTTCTTATGAAAACACAAACTTATTATCGGTCCTATTGAAAATTTGATCGAATAAGAGTACCCTACATACCGGCTATCAATCTAAAAAAACTCACTCCCGTATAGATGCTTTCTCGTCGCCTATTTTTAAAAAATGCTACAGCGGTTTCATTAGGTTTTAGCGGTTTACACCGATTTATGGGCTGCTCGTCCGAGGACAATCGTGGAGATCTGGATCTTCTTGTACCTGACCCTGATGGAATCCTTGATTTGCCCGCGAATTTCACGTATTCCATTATCTCAAAAGCGGGTAACCCGATGGCTGATGGGTTTTTAGTACCTGGACGTCCCGATGGAATGGCCACTTTTTTAGCTGATAATGGGATGACCATTTTAGTCAGGAACCACGAAATAGATAACGCAGCCAGCACTGGGCCTTTTGGTTCTGATAATCAATTCCTCTCCCAAGTGACTTCTGATCAATTTTACGACTTTGGATTTGGCAACAAACCTGCAGTTGGCGGCACAACAACGATCGTATACGACACGGAGAAAAAGGAAGTAGTACGAGAATTTCTCAGCTTAGTGGGTACTCGGAGAAACTGTGCTGGTGGCCCCACTCCTTGGGGAAGTTGGATTACCTGCGAAGAAACCACGGTTCGTGCTGGAGATGACACCGAAAAAGATCACGGCTATAACTTTGAAGTACCAGCCACCCTCGACCCGGCGATTGCAGCTCCTGTACCCTTAAAAGCTATGGGGCGTTTTAATCATGAAGCCGTTGCAGTGGAGCCAAATAGCGGTATTGTTTATCAGACAGAGGACCGCCATGATGGGCTTATCTATCGCTTTATCCCTAATGTGCCTGGTCAACTCGCTGAGGGGGGCCGCCTTCAAGCTCTTGCTATCATAGATCGACCGAGCCTGGACACTCGAAACTGGGATAGCCAGGACGTAGCTGTAGGACAATCCTTTGCAGTCGAATGGCTTGATCTTGAAGATATCGATGCGCCTGACGATGATTTACGCATCCGAGGTTTTGAACAAGGTGCTGCTCGCTTCGCAAGAGGCGAAGGTATGTGGTATGGCGAAGGGACTATTTTCTTTGCTTGTACTAATGGTGGAGAGAAGAGGAAAGGGCAGATCTGGAAGTACATCCCCAGCCCTGCAGAAGGCGCCCCTCAAGAAGATCAACAGCCGGCTTCTTTGGAGCTATTCATTGAGCCAAATGACGGTGCTATTATTGAAAACGCGGATAACCTGACTATCGCTCCCTGGGGTGACTTGATTGTCTGCGAAGACGGACCTGGAAAACAACATCTACTTCGAGTTACCCCGTCTGGAGAAGTGATCCTGTTTGGGGCTAATAGAGTGAGTGATTCTGAATTTGCCGGTTCTACGTTTTCCCCAGATGGCTCAACGTTGTTTGTAAACATTCAAGTCGATGGACTGACTCTAGCAATTACTGGCCCCTGGAACACCTTGTAGGACAAGTAGCCTGGCGGCCCACTCAAAAGGTTAGCCTTTATACACTTTATAGAGTTCATACTGAGCTCTAAGAGGTGGACTGTCGTTCGTCACATATGGGTTGGACTGCGTCTTATTTATAACGCGTGCCTTTTGATTGTCCATAAGTTGGACTCTCAACATCTTCATTACTGCTTCCCGATGATCTTCGTCGTAAATGGGGAAAGCAACCTCAACCCGCCTGCTCAGATTTCTTTTCATCCAATCTGCAGAAGCGAGATACATTTGATGGTCCCCTCCATGATTGAACACATAGGCTCGGGCGTGCTCAAGGAACCGGTCCACTATACTTATGACTGAAATATTTTCGCTTTGCCCTTCGACACCAGGCACAAGCCGGCAGATACCCCGAACAATAATTTGGATCTTCACTCCTGCATTACTCGCTCTATATAATCGCCGGATCATTTTAGTGTCTTCAAGACTGTTCATCTTGAGAATCATCCAGGCGTCTCGTCCCGCTTTTGCTTCTTCAATCTCCTTATCAATTAGCGCACTAAACGATTCACGCATATTGAATGGGGCCACGAGAAGATGATTGAGTTCGGGATTCTTTTTAGTGAACAAAAACTCAAATACCTTCTCCACTTCTCTTCCGATTTCTTGATTTGCGGTTAACAAGGCATCGTCTACGTAGATGCGCGCTGTTTTTTCATTGAAATTACCTGTACCTAGATAGGTATAGAGCATTCGCTTCTCTCCTTCTCTCCTCGAGATGACCGCAATTTTAGCGTGCACCTTAAATCGCTCCATTTCCTCTATGCTATACCTAACCGCAATACCTGCTTCCTCCATTTGCTCTGTCCAGAACACATTGGACTCCTCATCAAACCGTGCTTTTACCTCTACAAATACTGTTACATTTTTCCCATTCTTCTTTGCATTGATCAAAGCTTTAGTAATGGCAGAATCTTTTGCGACGCGATAGAGAGAAATGTAGATGTCTTCAACCAACTCATCATCTGCAGCTTCTTCAAATAAACGAATGACTGGATCGTAAGATTGATAAGGGACATGAAGGAATTGATCCTTTTGCGCAATAATCTCAAAGATAGAACCAGTGCCTGAGAGCTCTGGGTGCGCATGCGGAGGCATCGGTTCATTTAGAAGGTGTGCTTTATCGAAACGAGGAAAGCCAAAAAAGTCATTGAGATTATGGTACCTCCCTCCTAGCACCATGTCTTCGTTCTTAAGTCCCAGGTTCTTCTTTAGCATCACAGCTAAAGAAAAAGGTGTTTTCAGATCATACAAAAGCCGGCTCGGTATACCCGTCTCTCTTTTCTTTAAGCTTTTTTTGATCATCTGAACCACATCGCCAGAAAACTCATCTTCCAGATAGAGATCACCATCCCTGGTCAACTTGATTGAGTACGAAGCATCCACGTCATCCTCTTCATAGACCTTGTCAAGATTAAAGCGAATGACATCGTCGAGATACATGACATTGTGGCGGCCATTTTCAGAAGGCAGCTCGATGAACCGGGGCAAATCTGAGGGGATTTCCAGCAATCTATATCCGGGTACATCGGCGTCCCGGTTCCATAACTCAGTGACCAGATAGATGCCACGGTTTTTAACAAAAAAGTCAGTTCCTAGCTGATCTAAATCTGCAGGGTTAAGCCGATCCTCCAGGTTTTCTTGATAATATCTGCTTAAAAACCGCGCCTGCTCGTCATCAATATCTGATTCTGATTTGATATATATATTTTCATCAGCCAGGGCTGGCAAAATTTGATCTCGAAGAATGGCCCCAAATTGTTCTTGTTGCTCAGTGACAATACTTGTTATTTGCTTTACAAGGCGGGCGGGATTGAACTCTAGTTTATCGTAGGATTTTCTCTTCAGACGGATCAGGCTTCGCATGGAAGCGACGCGTACTCTGAAAAATTCATCTAGATTGGAAGAGTATATGGCGAGAAAGGAAAGGCGTTCAAAGAGTGGTAATCGTTCATCAGCAGCCTCTTGTAATACCCTGGCATTAAACGAGAGCCAGCTTATCTCCCGGTTTTCAAGAACGTATTTAGTTTTCTTCTCCATCAAGAAGGTTCAGCTTTTTTTGAATAAACAGCTTCGGCACGATCACATGTACCTCCGACCGGAGGATTGGGCTTGCGAACAGTCACTTCCACAAATTTGACGATCGAGTATAAGTTTAACACTTCACAGGCAATCAGATAGGCAAGTTTTTCTATGAGGTAAAATCGGTTCTCAGTAACAATCCGCTGAACCAATTTATAGATTGACTCATAATCGACAGTTTTACTCAAATCATCTTCCTGAGCAGCCTCTTCAAAATCTACATCCATTTTTACATCTACTTCGTAGCGCCCACCAATGCGATGCTCTTCTTGCATTACCCCATGGTGAGCATAAAATACTGCATTTATTAGCCTTACGGACCCAGACGGCATGAGCTCTTCTTTCTTAGGATGGATGGTAGTCAATGATGTTTTATGGGCGAGTAAACCGTAAAACGGAACTCCTGATCCGCTACTCAATGATCCGATTCAAAGTTCTTTCAAACTACATATTACTCTATACTACAAGGAGCCAAAATGTAAGCATTTACTTAAAAAACAATGTATCAGAAGCTCACTGCAATTGGATTAACAAATGATGATCGTTTTAGGCACCATCATACCCTATCTATTCCCCATTTGTAATCCAATAAGTTTGCCGAATCAGCACAAACCCATATAGTAATGGCGCATAGATGAAAAGCTGAAGCCTCTACTCTGTGCGCCTTTGAAATTAATACATTTAGTGACGCGCTCAGAATACCGAGTAATGTATTTTCTATTCTCTTACCTCTCGACATTTCTTTCGTATTCGCGACGACCCCAGGTAATCAGACATTATCGCTCAACTTTTATCCCATAACAGACGAATGTCTTTGTTAGCAATTATCTTTATTGCCATTCTTATTCCGTTCGTGGTTTTCTTTCTTGGCTTCACCTGGTTTTTCATCTGGTCGCGTGTAGCTAAACTGACAACCATTCAGAAACCACATACTGCTGAGACCAACAAAAGGTATCATACCCGATTAGGAGCTGTTCAAACTGGAGCAGGCGGTTATGCCTATGTGGATGACTCAAAAATAGATCACGGTATAAAACCTATCTATAAACCATTATCTCACTTTTTAGATAGCAATACTAAACTGAATAATTTTAGCGACTCTGTCCTAGAGGCTGTTGATTCAAGTGAATCGCTTACTGTAATTCCAGGCGTCTCAAAAGAATTAGCGAGAGAGCTATACAACCTGGGTTATTCCAGTATTGAACAAATTGCTAGATGGGGACGAGCAGATGTTAGATCAGTGTCAGCCGATTTGGGGATTGACCAACAGCTCATAGAAGAAGTATGGATAGCGAACGCACGGCTTATTATGTCCGTGCGCTCGACATCCTATTCAAGCTAATCAACTTTCAACCAGCGAACTTATCTCGCTGTGAACAGGTACGTGGATGATTTGTCTGAAATCTGAAACACGGGCCTCAATCTCATCCTCTGTTAACGCAAGAAGCCGATCTGGACCAAACCGTTCCACCGAAAAGGAAGCAATAGTACTTGCATAGACTACTGCTTGCCTGAGTGCACTGTCAGTTATCGTTGAAAATTTAGAAAGATACCCTACAAATCCACCCATAAACGTATCTCCAGCTCCTGTTGGATCCTGGATATCATCTAGAGGGAAAGCCGGGATCAAGAACATGGATTCTTTGCTTATCAGCATTGCACCATGCTCTCCTTTTTTCACAACGAGGACCTTAGGCCCCATATCGAGCACTTTGTGCGCCGCTTTAAGCAAGTTGGATTCATTTGCTAATTGCCTCGCTTCTTCGTCATTTATCGTCAGACAATGGATGTAACGAAGCGTCTCCTTCAAGCTATCGAGTGTATGGTCAATCCAAAAATTCATGGTGTCACATACAACGAAATGAGGCTCATCAATCTGTTCCAGGACACTACGTTGAATCCCGGGCTCAAGATTTCCTAAACAAATAAGGCGGCTGTCCTTGTACTGATCCGGAATAACGGGAGAGAACGTTTCTAATACATTGAGATCTGTAAATAACGTATCCCGGCCTATCATATCTTTGTGATATCGGCCACCCCATGCGAATGTTTTGCCCTCTTTATCTACCTGCAATCCATCCAAATCGATAGCATTATTTTGAAGGGTATGCATGTAGGCATCAGGAAAGTCATTTCCTACGACAGCAACAAGCCGAACATCCTCACAGAAAAATTTTGCGGCCAATGCAATGTACGTAGCACTTCCACCTAGAACCGCGTCCACGGCTCCATGGGTCGTCTCTATAGAATCGAGAGCGACCGTTCCAACAGTTAGAATACTCATTATCCTCTTTTTCTTACCCAGTCACTGAGTTGTTTAATAATAAAGGCGCTGACGAGGGTTTTAGATGCTTGCATAAAGGGAAAGAGTCCCTTGGGAGTTGACTTTTTGTATTTCTTTGCAGACTTCGCCAAGTCTTTTGCAGCAACTTGGAGGGAATCAGCAGCACGTTCTGCTGCATTTGTAAACGATGAAATAACTTGATTTGTTTTGTCAGAAGCAGAGTCACCTAAATGACCAGCCTGTTCAGCCAGCAACTGTCCTAAAACATGGGCATTGCTGCTCATAGAACCTTTTGCTTCATGCAGACGATTTGAGAGGTGCTCGCCTTGCACTTTGGCCTGTTGAGAGAAACGATCAGCTGCTAGAGAGGCAGCGCTTTTCGCCGAAGTAGAGAACTCTCCAGTTTTAGACATAACCCGATCACGCAATGAAGGAGGAGGATCAGGCTGGGTTAAAGAAGAAATTGCCTTGCCTGCTAAAATCCCGGCTCCAACAACAAGCGCGAACGAAAGACCGGGGTTTTCCTTGATCCATGCTGTTGCTGATTTGCCTATCTCTTCAGCATCAATGTTCTCTATCTCGGTTTTTAGCCGTTCAGCAGTAGCTCGCAAATCATCTCGAGCCCGCTCATAGGCTTCTTTTAGTTGTGCCTGAGTTTTTTCCTGTGGATCAGAGGAAGCAGCAGCACTTGCAGAATGGGTAGAATCAGCAGCTCCTTCCTTGTTAGGAGCATCTGTTAATGGAAGTTCTTTTTCAGACATGGATTTAATTTTATATGTTCTCGGAGAATGTCAGAAATACCAAGTTCTTTAATCAGAGAAATTATCGGCGTAAAAGTACTCCAATAAAAACCCCTAGCCCAAATCCACCAAGCATTGCCACCGTATGATTGTCTCTAATCCAATCTTCGGCTTGTTCAACCAATTGGTTTAGCTCTCCATCTAATTGGCCTGCTTCGGGCTCAAAGCCTGGTTCATCCAGGCTATTGGTATCGTGATTCTCCGTATGATCATCACTTTTTGGTTCAGTAGACGTAGAATTTGAATAAGACATAAGAATAATTATGTTTTTCCTCTCTTGTCGTAATCCTTAAGTATTTTAATGATCCTTAAGTTCTTATTAAATACGAATTTTGAGGATATTAGGAAAACATTTGAGGCCCCGTGTACGTTTTGTCTTGGCGTCTTGAACTGACAACACATTAATTGGATGCCTTACTCTATTTATATGATGGTAAAACTGCATCGCATTATTTTTATACTTCTCGGAATTCTCTTCATTGGTACCACCCGGGTAAACGCTCAGTTACCCGAGCAAAATGGAGATCGAGCCTTTGCTGAAGGATACAAAATGTATTCTGACGGTCTTTTCGAGCAAGCTGCCCATGCGTTTAAAGAATTCCGAAGAAATTACTCAGATCACATCAACGTCCCTGATGCCCATTATTACCAGGCACAGGCTTCCCTTGCACTAGGGCGTGAAGATGAATCAATCAATCTCTTTACGACCTTTCAAGAGAAATACCCTTCGCATCCCCTGTCCTTTGAAGCACGGCTTGCACTGGGGAAGCACTACTATTCCATTGAAGACCACCAGCTAGCTATAACTACACTGAACAATGTTATAGCGAAGAACCCACCCGATGAAGTGGCGGCCAGGGCATTATACTGGATGGGAGAATCAGCCAGCAATCTCAATAATTTGCAGGAAGCCGTAAGTTATTATGAACGTGCTGCAATGGGGTATCCAGATACAGACACTGCTCCTGTTGCGCTATATGCTGTTGCGTATACTCAAATTCAACTTGGCCGGCCTGAAGACGCCATTCAGTTTTTCGAGCTCTTAGCAGCCCGGTATCCCGGCTCTTCGTATACCCAGAGCTTAGGGCTCACCGTTGCCGAGGTATATTATGAGTTAGGAGAATATCAGCGAGCCATCAATGAGATCGAGCGAAGATTACCTGATCTTCAAGGTGAGTCTGCAGATCGTGGCCAATTGTTACTCGCTGAATCCTACAATCAACTTCGAGAAAGCGAGCAGGCCATCGTACACTACCGGCGATTCACAGAGAACAATCAAGATAGTCCTCTTTACCGAAACGCCCTTTATGGTCTCGCCTGGAATTACCATCGGGAAGGAGCCTATCAGTGGGCAGCAGATCATTTTGGTCAACTTGCCAATGATGGCTATCAGGATGAACTTACTGCCAAAGCCCTGTACTACCAGGCCGTAAATACAAGGCTAAATGGCCAAGATTACGAAGCCCTCGAATTATTCCAACAAGCGACCCAGAATTTCGGACGAGACGAACTGGCCGATCACATGCTCTTCGAACTCGGCATTACTGCATATGAACTGCGTTTATGGCCGGATGCCCGGGATGCATTTACCCAGCTTTTAAACGATTTCCCCGATTCTGAGCTTCGTGGAGATGCATTTTACAGAAGAGGCAGTGTTTTCATCGCGCTTGGAGACTTTGATGCGGCACTCAGTAACTTTGACCGGGCCATCGCCCTTGAAGCGGCGCCTCCGTCCCTCAAACAAGATGTACTGTTTCAAAAAGCCTGGCTTCAATACCGCAACGAAAATTATCAGGCTGCGGCGCCTTCATTTATGCGGCTCCATGAGCAAAATGGCTCAAACGACCTTGGAGCTGAATCCCTTTTCTGGGCAGCTGAGAGTTACAACCAGCTAGGAGACCTTGCAAGAGCCACCCGGCTTTTCCAGCAATACCTGCGCAACCACAGCCGGGGAAAACACGCCGATGCTGCTCATTACGCGCTTGGTTGGACCTACTTTAAACAAGGCAGCTATGAATCGGCGATCTCTGAATTCCAGCGATTCCTTTCAAACTATCAACAAACCGATGACTTTGTCCCCTATCGCACAGATGCGCTGCTTCGATTGGGCGATAGCTATTACGCTCTGAAACAATATCCAGAAGCCATCCGCACGTATTCACGTATCGGCGGAGAGGACGGAGATGATTACGCCCTCTATCAGATTGGGCAAGCCTATTACAACGCAGGAGAACCTTTTGAAGCAATCACCACGTTTCGCCGGCTTCTGACATCGTTCCCGCAAAGTGATTGGGTTGAGGAAGCTCAGTATAACCTGGGTTACATGTACTTCCAGAATCAAAATTACGACCAGGCAATCTCCGCATATGAAGAGGTGATTCGTAATTACCCAAGAGACCCTCTTGCGGCTAAAGCGCAATACGGCATTGGCGATGCTCTATTTAACGCTGGCAAACTGGAAGAATCGGTAGATGCCTACAAGCAGGTTCTTGACGGGTATCCCAACAGCGTCTTTGCCTCTGATGCAGCTGCGGGGATCCAGATTGCGCTTATTTCGATCGGTGATGAAGCCCGAGCGGAATCGATCATAGAGTCATTCTCCGAAAATAACCCGTCATCGACGCTTGCAGACGAATTGCGATTCCGCCAGGCAGAAGTAAAATATCAATCGGGGCAGATTGACGACGCATTGCTAGATTTTCAGCGGTTTGTCCGAAATTCGCAGAACGTAGACCTTCTTCCGAATGCCTATTATTACCTAGGAGATATTTTCTTTACAGAAAAAAATAAGCCAAAGGAGGCAGAGGCGTATTTCAGACAAATTATCAGCCGCCACCCTTCAAGTGATCGTGTACCAGATGCACGCCAGATGCTTGGCGACCTGCTACTGGAGCAAAATGATAGTCAAGAAGCTCTGCAGGTCTTTCAAACATTAGAAGCGTCTCAACCTAATGATCGAAGCGTGTTGGCCGAAGCACGGTATGGACAAGCCCAGGCGTTGCTTCAGCTAAATCGGCTTCAGCAAGCCGAGCAGCTCCTGGAAGAACTTTCTGAAAGTTCGTTTACCTCCAGCCAAAGGGGCCCAATAAATCTAGGGCTTGCTCGTGTTTATGAATCTGATAACCGCTTTAGTGATGCGCTCAACTTATATCGGAATGTTGTAAATACAAATAGAGACGAAACAGGTGCAGAAGCACTTTATCGTCTTGGCAACTTATTGGTTCTTCGTGGGCAAAATCGTGAGGCCATTGAAGAGCTTGGTCGCATGTCTACACTCTTCTCAGGTTTTCCTGATTGGGTTGCCCGCGGTTATCTCCTCCAGGCTCAGGCATTTAATAACCTTGGACAACGAGGCGAAGCCGTTCAGCTTTATGATAGAGTTATTGAAGAGTTTAGTGGGACAATCTTTGCCACCCAAGCATCCGATGCAAAAGCTTCATTATAGAACTATGAAAAATTTATCTTCTTATAGACTGTTCGTAGTGTTCATCGTTTTGGGGCTTTCTCTAGCATACCCTAAACAAAGTGATGCCCAGAGCAACGATTCTACGAATACCATTCTTCCGAATCTATCTCCACAGGAGGTTGAAATCAGGGGGCAATTAGAAATTTCGTTTCCCTCGCTTCAACGTCAGCCACTAATCGGCTTCAATCCTCCTCCCCGAGTCCCTGAAATACCTGAAGGCTATATACCTTTCCTAGAAGCATATAAGTTGTCTGGCACTAGCCTGCCAAACCAACGAGGCGATTTCGATGCTCCTGATCAACGGCCTATCAATGAGATGATTCCAGCTAGAGGAGAACTCGAGGCCAGTGCCGGCCGGTATCTAGCACGTGTCATTCGAGCCCGCCTAAGCGGCCCTATCTCTGACAAAGCCTCCGTTTACGCGAGGGTGGATTATGAAGGAAACGAGGGATACTCCCCAGAAGATAATATTGAGGACCTACGTAACCCCTATGACGGCATTCGATCTGTATTTGGTTTTCAATCTTCGGGCCCCAAAGTAGGCGGAGGTTTTGAACTGAAAGGAGAAGTTAATTCTTACACCCTTTTTGGCACAAACTTCCTTCAAAACGGGACCTTTTCCTCGGATATAATCCTTCCAGACCGCAATGGTCTCAATGGTATATTTGAAGCCTGGTTGAGTACCTATAATGACTCAGCTGTAGATTCAGATTTTCGGATATCATATGGCAGCAGCAGATATCGAACTGATTTGTTTGATGGCTCCCTAATTCCACTTAGCCGATTCAACCAACAAGAACAGCGGCTCAGCGGAAGCGCAAGCATTGACATTCCTTTTAGCCTGGGTTCTTTTCTTGTATCCACGGAAGCATCCACTTCTGGCTTTGAGCAGTCTGCCCTGAATGCAAGCATTGAAGATTTTTCCCTGTTCGAGCTAAAGAACTATTACATTAATGCAAGCTCAGGATTCAGGATCGCATTAAACCCCAAGGTATCACTTACTATTGCTGGTCATTTCTTGGGTACCTCATATCTTGAAAACGATCAAGAAGAATTCCGGAGCTTTCTGACAGCAAATGCAGACCTGAGTATTTATCCGACACCGGGGCTTACCTTCTTCCTTAGGAATCGCCCCAGTGTAGAGCAGAACTCATTATGGGAGATTTTTGAGAAAAACCCCTATGTCCGTGATCAACCCCTCTTTCAGTCGACTTTGCGTCCGTTAGATGCACAAGCGGGATTCACCTTTTACAAGGGCATGCTTCAATTGTCTGCTAATGTAGGCTACGTACAGTCGCCTAACTACCTGTTTTTCGAACACATTCCTGATCAACCCATTATTGGATATGACTACAGGCGTGGGGTGTTTGAAGCAGAGTATGGTGACGTAGATATCTTACATGCCAATGGGACTATCTCGCTCGCTCTTTCCAGTCAGATGCATCTCAAATTCGGGCTTTCTGTGAGAGAAGCAGAACTCACAGATACCAGTGAGGAAATCCCCTACTTCTCTCCCTTCCTGAGTGAAAATATGTTGTCCTATTCATTTGCTGACAACACCATGTTGGTCCAGATTCTCGGGACCTACAAAAGCAGTCGATTTAGAAGCCGTGCAGATAGAGACAAAATCCCAGGCTATATTGATCTGGATTTCCTTTATACATATATGCTAAACTCGGGCCTGGGCTTTGTCGCACGCTTTGACAATATCTTAGGAACGCAGCAGGAATATTGGGAGCATTATAAAGAATCACCTTTCATGGTGTCTGCCGGGATCCGGGTTATCTGGTAATTGCGAATACACTTAACTTAAAAATAAATCTCATTTCCAGTTAATTAAATGGAACTAACTGGCTGTTCGCACTATACTACAGCCAATTTTTGACTCTTCTAAGTTCTTTATATATCTTATCTTAGCTTAAAACCAATACATAAATTGGTACCTTTCTTGCTATTGCTTTATAGCAAATTTGTTTATTCTTAATAATTATGATTTCTTCTGAATTACTAAAAGAAGCTCTGGCGGACGTCGTACAAGATGCTCTGGCACAAGGAGAGGAAGTTGTATTACCCGATTTTGGAATGTTGAGGCTTGAAAAGAAAGCAAGTGAAATATCCAAAGACGAGAGTGGTAGAATCATCATGCGCCCGCCCCGCGACCACGTAGTTTTCTATCCAGGAGACTTCTAACCAACCGAAGCTGGCTTTAACCTAGTCCTACCTGTACCTGCTTATATTTGCATTTTTGCGTGTTTAATGCCATCTAATCAATCTTCACATGTCTTTTTCGCTTCTCGAGCACCTCGCCCAAAAGCTCAATAAACCTGCTAGCGAAGTACGTCCTGTACTAAACGAGTTTATTGAAAGCTTAAAAAACGAACTTAGCACCATTCAGTCTACACATATCGCTGGTATAGGCACATTTGAACAAGTAGAGAACGACATCATTTTCACTCCGGATGAGGCCCTTTCAGTATCAGTAAACAGCCGTTTTGGCGCCCTTGAAAATGAACTCGTCCACGCAGAATCTTATGAGGACTCGTCTCAATCTTCTGAAAACCATGTTCAAAGGAACGAAGAAAACATAGATAAGTCTTTACTGGATGATATCTTGCCACAATCCATTTCAGAAAATTTCTTTGAAGAAGGCTCCCAAGAACTTCCAGATCTTGGACTCGTATCTGGGGACGAACATCCTTTTGACGACGACCTTTTAAACACAGATCAAGAAAACTCAATTTTTTCTTCACAAAAATCTTCCAACGAGACTCCGACAGAAAACGGAGCACTGGATGCAGCATCTATGAAAGAAGAAGATCAAAACGCCAACCAATCCGACCAGGAATCTGTAGACTCAAACACAGAATGGAGTCCATTTTTCGAGGAATTAGAAGGCGAAGAATTTGATATAGATACCACCATTGACCTAAGCGCAGACGATTGGGAATCAGAATTCCCAACGCCTCCTTCTTCTCCCTTTTCTTCTGCCCCTACTGATAATAGCCAGCAAGAAGACCTCTATTTTGATGTCGATGCAGCACCCGACGATACGCTATTTTCTACTTCGAATAGTGCAGAAACTGAAGTTACGTCTTACGATGAGGACTTGTCTTGGGCCGCAAATCCCCTTGATGATTCAACAGAGTTTTTTGAAGATGATCCTTCATTGGACTCATCTACGTTCCAATCGGTTAAAGAGGATAGCACTCAAACGTTTTCTGCAGAGGATGAGTTTTTCTCACCAGTTACTGGATCAGTAAATGCTCAAACTCCTGACGATACGCTGTTCTCAGCTGAGACGATCTATGCAGAGGACGCCACACAGGAAGCAGATGACACGATTTTCCTTGCGCCGGATCAAACTGTTCAAACTTCTGATGCGCGTGCATCTGATATCGACAGTACAGTAATCGACCCTTATGCACCTCCTTCTGGACAGCAACAAAAACCAAGTACTTCTGACAACCCATCGGTAAATCCGTATGCCTATCGTCCATCATCACGCAAAACGCAATCCTCGAACTCGTGGATGATGATCGCAATTGGTGCTGTCGGCTTCCTTGTTATTGGTGCAGTAGTAACGTTTATGATGGGTTGGTTCCCTTTCGGTAGCTCGTCTACCACTCCTACTCCTCAACCTGTAGTTCAAAGTACGCCTCCAGGAAATGTTGAATCAAACAATTCTGATCCATCTACAGCTGGTACTATTGCAGGACAAGATCCAACAAACACAGATGAAAATACGCCGTCGAATGCTGCTACTGGTGCAGATCCTGCAACTACTCCGGCCGTAGAGCCTTCAACTTCAGCAACAAATTCAAATCCTGTCGAACAAACTCCAATCATTCAGCGTACCGATATCATTAGATCACGAGGAGGTTGGACAATCGTTGTTGCTTCTGAATTACAACGAAATTCTGCTGAGCGTATCGTTGACAATTTCACCGTACAATTCGCAGATAGACAATACCCTGTCGGCATCTTAACAACTAGCATTAACGGCACCACCCGCCACCGTGTTGGAGTTGGTCAGTTCAGCTCTCGCGACGCTGCTTCTGCTGCTTTACGTAATTTTGCAGGCGATTTTCCGAATGACGCCTGGTTATCGAAGATTGAATAGTTGGTGTATGATTAACATAGGTTCAAGGACACTAGAACTGGCAAACCTTTTTTTTCAAGACATTCAGGCAATCCCACCAGATTCCACTATAGCCACTAGTGTTGAGTCCTCTACTTTAATGGACATCGTGTTGCAAGGGGGCTGGGTGATGATTCCCCTGGCCTTATTGTCCCTCCTTATGTTTTACCTCTTTATTGAAAGGTTAAGCACGGTAAGGCGGGCAAAAACAGATCCGTTGTATGTTACGGAACGAACAAGGTCATATATCACGGACGGTGATATTCAAGGGGCTATCCGTTTTTGTGAGGAGCAAAATAATCCCGTTTCCCGCATTATTAAACGAGGGCTCGAACGCCTGGGACGTCCAATTGCTGAAATTCAAGATGCCGTCCAGGCAGCTGGAAGATACGAAGCGTTTGAACTAGAGAAGCGAACCGATATATTAGCGAGTATTGCAAGTATTGCTCCTATGCTAGGCTTTCTCGGTACGGTTATCGGGATGATCGAGGCTTTTCAAGAGATCCAAAACCTCCAGGGAAATGTTAACCCCAGCGTGCTTGCCGGAGGTATTTGGGAAGCGTTGATCACTACTGCCACGGGGCTTCTGGTCGGTATCCTGGCTGTTTTCTTTTATAACTTCTTGATTAGTCGCATTAATCGATTGGTTAATGACATGGAACGCTCTGCATCGGACTTCATCGATCTGCTGCAAGCTCCTGCTCATGTACGAATGTAAATAGCCAGATCACTCCTATGTCTCTAAAGTTTTCGACATCAAAGAAACCTTTGAGTGTATTCAGTGCAGCTGGCCTTACAGACATCGTACTGCTACTACTCATTTTCTTTCTCCTCACCTCTAGCTTTATTCCACAGTTTGGTATCAGAGTTACCTTGCCCAACGCAGATTCATCTGCCCCAGCAAATCCGAACTATGTTGCTGTAGTAATCACAGCGGATGGGAGGTTTTTTGTTGAACAGAATGAAGTGCAACAGGAAGGATTGCTAAGTGCCATTCAAAGTGTGAAAGGAGATCGCACCACCCTCCTCCTCCGCGCCGACCAATCAGCAACCATCAATCAACTCGCAGCTGTACTGAACGTAGGCAAGGCTCTGAACATGACAATGTCCATGGCTACAGAGAGAGGCCGTACCAGATAGCTCAGAGTTGCTTTTTTAGCTTAGTCTACTTCCTTAAATTCTTATCTTGGCAGGATTCATTGTTCGAAAGAACAGGATTACACATTGCTTCTTGAGCATCTGGTAGCTGTACAATGTAATCTGTACCAAAGAGATTGGGAAGTTGATAATAGTCTGTGCTGATTAGATGAGCGCCACTTTCAAAAGCTGCCTCTCTTCTTTTGATATCCCCTGTTCTCGCCTCCATCGTATTCGCGTCTGCTCTTGTCCGTACTATATATCCCGCTTTTACCAGGTTCTGGATATACTCTCGATCGTTGATCGGGTCATTTACAATTCGAATTGCAGCCTCAGGAGTACCTTCTAAAGCATTCACAAACAATACGCGATTGTTTAGAGCAGGATGGTTGGCAATGTACGTCTCTAACTTTTGTCCCCCCTCATCCAGGATGAATAGAAACTTACCTCTTACTTCTTCAAGTAGAGGCCACCCGTTTTTAGATATGGCTTGATGCAACGTCTTAAAAGACCCTCTTACGTCATCCGGCATGACTATTTTGTCTCTACCCAGCACGCCAATTATTTCTCGATCAAGCGCATCAAAAGCCGCACTATCAAACGCAAGTGGCTTTGCCGAACCAGGAAGCGAAATGACCTGATCCTTTGCATTAAAAGAAATGAAGACTGGTAAATGCCTAGGATGTTCTTCAGACCACAACTTCAACTCACTCAAGCAACTCACCAAAGAAAGGCAATTGCTCCTGTAATCGATATCTTGAATATGGAGGACCTTGAACCCAGCACTTAACATTTCTTCGTCTTCGTCATAAGGCAGCGGGGTATCTCCCCTTTGCCTCACGAGTTCAAGTCCTTGAGGGCTGGCCAACAGACCTCCATTCGGATCATAAAAGATATCCAGTTCTAATTTTCTTAGCCCTAACTGAACTTGTTCTGTTAACGAGACATGTTCGTATTCAAGCCCCACAAACCGGGTACTGTCCTGTTCAGTCAACGCCTTAAAGAGACTCGGCTCAATGGCCTCTTTATAACTGTTGTGACTGCCAATCACCTGAATATGGTTTAGCCTGAGTTGCGAAAAAGAGTCCTCACATATTCCAAAAAGCAAGAGAGCAAAGAGAACCGATCTCATAATAAAAATACAGCAGGTTGTTATCATTTCCTTACAGCGTAATATAAGGTCTGCAAGGCAGAAACTTCTTGGGCATTCACTCTGGGTGTCAAAATCCAGACAAAAGAGGGCATCACCATACTAGAGATGGTTGCTCTCGAAGCGATGGATAAATGGGGAGCATATTGGGAAACTAAGTTCGTGCATCAAACAAGTGCTCAATGAACACCCAGATCTTTCTTCGAACTTAAATAGAGGTACACCCAATCACTCATAAACAGTACATTAAGAGTATGTTTGCGTATTGTAAACGCCCGTACTCAAAGTGAATACCGTATAAAGCCTACTACTTGATAATCTTGCTAATCCTGCTATATGCAGTTGCATACACCTTAGCAGCTACTTCCTGCTCATCTTCACCATCATACTTAGCACGGGCTTCAGCAATGATTCTAGCTGCATCCCAAATAACTTTGTTAATGGGCTTCTTAAGTGCACGCATGGCCTGAATCCGATCAGAACCGCGTTTGATATAAACCGACAGATAGTACAGGGTTTGACCGTCTTTGCTCTTACGCCGGCTGATATTTAGTCCCTTAACACCTGTTTCTGACTCTTCGTCCAAGATGCCGCCTGTTTGCTTATTTCTCCATAACAGGGCTGCGTTAAGCGCTTCCATTTTGCCGCCAAATTTAGAATCAGCGAAAAATTTATTGACTCCAAGGCGATGAATGCGGCACCAATAGCCGTGGGAGTTATAATCTATCCGCGTAATATACTTGTGCTTCTTCTGCTGCTCTTCCATAATTTTTCCGGTGGGATCTGTAGGTAGAATGCAAAACGACCGTGAGTCGCAATCGATGTACGGGGTAGTACTTATTTGAATCGTTAGAAATTACAGTTCTACTTACCACCTTTAGTGATCTAAAAAAAGTCCAATACAACGTGTAGGAGTGCCTCCTAAACTAGCTTGCGTGTGATCGTTGATTAGCTATGTTGTGAGGACACGAACCAAGCACTCTGTTCTCAATGCGGTGCTTCTTATTAAACAACGGAAAGTTTTAAAGGAATTCAACTCTTGGCTTTGCTAAATTCGACAACTTTCATTTCGACCAGAGCACACCAGTAACGCCTCGCAGCATTTCAGGATCCGATTTTTTTTGACTTTCGCCAAAATACGGCTCTTACTTAACCAAAAAGCGTCATTAACAATAGTCTAATGTATCTACACTCCAAACAGAGTGTTTACCTAAGCAATTGCCCTAGAAATCAACAATAAAAGGATTGCTTAACTACCTCCACCCAAAAGTGTTCACTCTATGCTACAGTTATTACTGTTCTACCAAGAAAGCGACCTGTGACCATCAAAACCAGGCGGAGGTTGTGCTCTTATTGTCAATTTAACTAATTTAACCCTGGAAAAGTGACCCCATTAACGCTCATTGCTAGATAGAAGGATGAAAACGTTTTCCTCATTAAGTATCGCAGTCCTGGTTGCATTCTTCATTATAGGGAGTGCTAGGTTTGATACATCTAGTATTTTGAATCCACAGTTTTACATGAAAGCGTCGGAAGACGGTGAAGCATTTTCCGTGTTCAGAACAAATTCCGATCAGGTAGTGGTCACTCAAAATGCAAAAGCCGGCATGCGCCCCTACTTACATCCCATCATGGCCCCAGACGGAAATGGGTCGCTCACAGAATACAGCCCAGGGCATCATAAACACCAAACAGGCCTTTATTGGGGCTTTACCCGCGTGAATGGTACTGGAGCTCCTCTGGACACCTTGAGAAGATGGTTTTACAATCCAAATAAACCACAGCGCATTCGTGACCAAATCGGGCGAGATTTCTTCCACAACAATGGCGGGAGCCACTGGAAAAAAGCTTCTGCAGAAATTGTAGTTGGAGAAGGAGACCTGGTACAATGGAAAACAGTGTATCACATGTTGGATGCGGCAGGAGAGCCTATTCTAGAAGAGACGATGAACTGGTCTTTATCAGAGGAAGCCGGAAAAGTGCTTATCGGTTTGGAGTGGGAAGGTAAAGCCATTCAAGAGGTGACCATCAATGCCTTTGAATACGGTGGAATGTTCTTACGTATGCCCTGGCGAAGAGATATAAATGGTGAGGCGGTCAATTCAGAAGGGCAAAGAAATCAGGAGGCTGAAGGCCAGAAGGCGTCATGGGTAGACGTGGGCATGGATATCGAAGGGCGAGACGACTGGGGGCATATTGCTATCATGGATCATCCAGCAAATGTGAATCACCCTACACCATGGCGAGTGGACGGGCAACTTGGTGTTGGACCATGCCGAGCCCTAGAAGGTGATTGGCACATTGAGAAAGGGGAAACTGCAATCTTCAGGCATCAATTGGTTGCTTATACGGGAAAACTCGAGTCTAGTGAAATGAGTGAACTGTGGAAAAGGTATGCAGGAAAATAGAAGGATCTGAAACAAACTGAAAAGTATGTCCCAAAATAAAAAAGCTCACAAATTGTTGACCAACAACAACTTATGAGCTTCAAATGTGGTCAGGGAGGGAATTTCAGGTGGTTTCAGAGGCTATTGAATACCGCTAAAATCTGCAATAATCCACAATTAATGCGGGTTGTAACGACAAAATCATTGGAATTCGTACAGAAAATAAGCACCATTTTAGGCACCAACTGAAGCTCTCTCAGTGAATGTACTGATGCAAATCTTGAGAAGAGGCAATTGGTTCTATAAGCTGAGCAGAAACAATGAAAGAGATCCGAAGAAAATTCAGTGGAGGAAAAACGGTTGGATCATGGGTGATAAATACAAGCGATACTGAGATTGCAGAAGTTATTGCTGCAAAATTAACCCATAAACAAAAATTCAACAGGCTCAGTTCATTATCGGGAACGATCCAGTATAAGAAGAAAAGATATAAATATTGCACCGTTGTTAAGAACTGTAGACAATGTGATAAAACTCTCTCCGTCTATGACTTTGATGAAGGTACAAGAATTTGCAGGCACTGTAATTCTAGAGAAACTAGAGTATGCAGAAAGTGCAACATTGAAAAGCCTAATAGTGAATTCAAACTGCGTGGAAAATACTTTGATAGAACTTGCCTCAAATGCTCTAACAAAGGCAGCAGAAAAATACTAAGAGATGATATAGAAGCCTGGTGCGGTCACATAGTAAATGTTAAAAAAAATCTCTGCAAACGGGAAAGCCTCCCCTTCGATCTTGATAAAAAATGGTATATATCAAAAGTAAAAGCTGGCAAGTGCGAAGCTACTGGAATACCATTTGTCATAGATACTGAAAGGCGGGGCTACCATATACATGGACCTACAATAGACAGAATAAATGCTGGCGGAGGATACACAAAAGACAATTGTAGAGTTACGATCAGTCATTTCAATATTGCACGTGGCGACAAAACAGATTGGGAGATGTTTCAAATGTGCTTTGGTTTTGTCTTTAATAGCAACCCCGAATTACTTGAGAAAGCAATGAGAGAAACAGGGATAATTCGATCTAAAGCAAGAAGAAAAAGCGACTAAATACATCCCTTTTTATGAGAATTAAGCACCAAAATAAGCACCAAAAATGAGCAATAAAAAACGTAACCCATTGTGCCCCAACGAGTTACGTCGATATTTTGTGGTCAGGGAGGGAATCGAACCCCCGACACAAGGATTTTCAGTCCTTTGCTCTACCAACTGAGCTACCTGACCATCATTTTTTAAAATGTTTACCTTATAGCCACATCATAAATAAATGATCCGCACTTTTTTGGACACTGTATGAAGATTTAAGATCGAATCACTTTCCGCCCCATCCCAATTTAGATCGGAGCGTTTGATAATAATCCTGTGCAGGCAGCTTGATCAGTTTCACGGAGTGCTGAGCGCGGCGAATGGTCAGTATGCGTCCGTCATCGTCAAAGGACGTACTTCTTCCATCAGAAGCAAGTACAAAGGGGTTTTCAGGCACCTTAATGGAAATCACCACACTATCTGGAAGCACAATTGGACGGACAGTGAGCGTATGCGGTGCCAAGGGAGTCAATACCATAACACCACAATCAGGTACAAGAATAGGTCCCCCCACGGAAAGAGAGTAAGCGGTAGATCCTGTAGGTGTTGCGATAATTAGCCCGTCCGCCCAATAGGTTGTTAGTTGAGAAGAATCTACGGTTACATCTATTGAGATCAACTGTGGGGTTAGGCTGCGCTCAATCACAAAGTCGTTGAGTGCCCATTGCGTATCAGCCCCTTCCTCTCCCTCAAACCTGGCTTCCAGCACCATCCTGGACTCAATGCGATACTTGCCCTTTTCTAGCTGGAGAATGGTGTCTTTTAATTGCTGAACCTCAGTGTCTGCTAGAAATCCCAACCGGCCCATATTAACTCCAAGAATGGGTGTCTCCCGTGCTCCTACATTATGTGCCGTAGTAAGCAGCGTCCCGTCTCCACCAAAGGATAAAATAACCTCCGATTCATGAGGCAGGTTTGGCCGGCTATGAAAGTCAGCGATATCTGAAGTAACCAGATTACGATGTGCCAATCCCTCAGCCACAGGTTTATCCAGTACAAAAGGCATTCTACTTGCCCGAAGCCAATGGGTAAACTCAGCAATCGGTTGCCAGATCTCTTCTTTTTTTACGTTCCCAGTAATACCGTAAATCATTGGGGTGCAGGGAATTATTTTGCGTTGCCGAACCCAAAACCCAATCCCGGGTGTAACGTTCCGCCCATTCTATGAACACAAATGCTGTGAGTACAGAATCAATACTACCCCTTATTGCTTCAGGTTTATAAGTACTCTATTTTATTTTCTTCTTTTTCACCCTCATACAAGACTCCGGACACCGGACTAATGTCCCCGGACTCCAAAGCCACCAATTCATGAGTAAACGTGTTGTCATCATCGGAAATGGGATTTCAGGCACTACAGCCGCCCGGTACATCCGCAAGTGGAGTGATTACAATATCACCGTAATATCCGCAGAGACCGATCATTTTTACTCACGAACAGCCCTCATGTACATCTACATGGGGCACATGCGCTACCAGGATACCAAGCCTTATGAAGATTTTTTCTGGGATAAAAATCGCATCGAACTGATCCGAGACTATGTGCATGAGATTAAAACAGAAAAGAAAGAATTAAACCTGGGGTCAGGCCGCGTATTACCTTACGATATTTTGGTTCTTGCTGTTGGATCTAAATCAAGATTTTTTGGATGGCCAGGGCAAGATTTAAAGGGCGTTCAAGGCCTCTATGGGATTCCTGATTTGGAAAACATGGAGCTTTACACTCAAGGAATCAACCATGCTGCAGTAGTTGGAGGAGGTTTAATAGGCATTGAGATGGCTGAAATGCTTCATTCGAGGCATATCCCTGTAACTTTCCTTGTGAGAGAACAAAGCTACTTCAACCACGTGTTGCCTCCTGAGGAATCTGAGATAATCAATCAGGAAATTGGAGATCATCATATTGATCTACGCCTGCAAACAGAGTTGAAAGAAGTATTAGGAGATGAAAGTGGGCGAATTCGAGCAATTACAACGAGCGATGGCGACGAAGTATCCTGCGAGTTCCTGGGGCTTACAACGGGTGTCACTCCAAATATTGATGTTGTAGAGCGATCAGATATTGAAACGAATAGAGGCATATTGGTTAATGCGTTCTTCGAAACCAATGCTCCTGACGTCTATGCAATTGGTGATTGTGCAGAATACAGGGAAGATGGTATAGGGTACCGAAGGCTGGATCAACTCTGGTATACCGGGCGAAACCATGGAAAAGCAGTAGCTCGAACGATATGTGGTGAACGTACTCCCTACAAAAAGCCGCTTTTCTTTAATTCTGCAAAGTTTTTCACCATTGAATACCAGACCTACGGGACCATCGATACACATCCTGAAGATGAGATTGGTTCTCTGCTTTGGCAAAGCGAACGCGGTAAAGAGCTCATTCGAATCAATTATCGAAAAGAAGATAATGTGGTCATTGGATTTAACCTCCTAGGCATCCGGTTTCGGCACGCGCTCTGTGAAAAATGGATTCTTGAAAAGCGAACCATACCGTACGTTTTAGAGAACCTTTCTGCTGCCAATTTTGACCCAGAGTTTTACACCCAGTACGAGAAGGATTTTGTTGCACAGTACAATCAACAAAACCCTGGAAATCAGATTACAATGAAACCGGCAAAGGGCCTTTTTTCAGCTCTATTCAACTAGGAAAGATCGACCTTAAAACCGCCCCATAAACCCCAAACTTAAACAGTCCATGCAACGATACGACGTGTCCTTTCAACTTACGAGCCCGACGACTCAGTTCGACACCCAAGAGAAGGTTGGAATGGTTATTCTAGGACTGGGATTATTAACATGGGTTGTTGCCGCTTTTGGAATAGGCAACCAGAGTGCAGAGCTTACATTTTACGGGGGTCTCGCTGGAATCGTTGTTGGCTCGTTGATTTATTTTAGGCGCTACCTGAAAAAGCCCCAAGGAATCAGCCACGACGGCACCTGGTTTACCAGAAGCATGTTAGGCATGAAAAGCATGCTGGGTTGGACACTGGGGATTCTTTTTACAGGATTCTACTGCGTCCTCTACTGGCAGGATGCCTGGTTAGCCAATCTGATTCCAATCTTCAACCCGCTTAGTTACGCGCTTAAAAATACCGCTGCTGATAAGTGGTTTATGTACGGAGCCTTGTACACTCTCGCCGTTCTCGTTATGGGTGTTCGTATGCTGTACAAGTATCGCCATAACAAGTATCAGATTCTGCGGACCATTTCGGTTATGTTCTTCCAACTGGGGTTTGCATTCTTGATCCCGGCATTCCTGGTGATGCTTAACCGACCAGAATACTACTTCTCTTATTTCTGGCCTCTCAAGTACGATTACCTGTGGCCCGGTACTGTTAACTGGCTATCAGGCGATGGCTCCGTTGGGATCTTCATGATTTTTTGGGGTGCAGTCATGTTCTTCATTGCTACTCCTATATTGACATTCTTCTTTGGAAAACGATGGTACTGTTCATGGGTCTGTGGTTGCGGTGGACTGGCAGAAACAGCAGGCGACCCTTTCCGACATCTGTCTAACAAGTCATTAAAGGCCTGGAGGATAGAGCGCTGGCTTATCCATTCAGTAGTCATCTTTGTTGTTGCGACCACAGCAATGCTTTGGATAAACTCAGTCACGCAGGGAGCTATTCTTGGGAGCGCCTCAGGTAAATTTGCCCAATGGTATGGATTCTTAATCGGCCTTGTATTCGCAGGAGTTGTTGGAACCGGGTTTTACCCTATTTTAGGTAACAGAGTATGGTGTCGTTTCGGATGCCCAATGGCAGCGATTTTGGGTATGTTCCAGAAATGGTTTTCCCGGTTTAGGATCACAACAAATGGAGGGCAATGTATTTCTTGCGGTAACTGCTCTACCTATTGTGAAATGGGAATAGACGTACGCTGGTATGCACAGCGTGGTCAGAATATTATTCGGTCATCTTGTGTTGGCTGTGGTGTTTGTGCAGCCGTCTGCCCTCGTGGGGTACTCAAACTAGAAAACGGCCCCCAAGACAACCGGTACAATGGCCCTGTTTTAATTCATCAAGACAATGTCTCGGTTACCCTTGATACCAACTGGACTCCTACAGGCGGTACAGGCCGGATGCCGGCAACACAAGAAGATATTCCAGTTCTCACTGATTCTGATTGGAATAGCATGAAATAAGCCGTGATTAAGTGTTGACATAAACTGCGCAGATGATTTCGTGGTTGAATAATGATGTCATTATTCGTTGATTGTGGCTTTACCCACAAAATCAACCTCCAACGCAACCGTGAAATATCTATCGCTCCTTCTATTCTGCATTGTTGGGTTTTCCTGCGCAGAATCAACAACGCCTTCTTCAGCTCAACCGCAGAGTGCTACTGAACGCATTGATTATGATGCACGCCTTGAGGAATTAGGCATTACCCTGTCTGAACCATCTAGCCCTGTAGCAAATTATGTAAATGCAGTTCAAGCCGGCAACCTTATGTTTTTGGCAGGAAAGGGTCCGAGCAAACCTGATGGAGGATATATTACAGGCAAAGTAGGCACCGAATTAACCATTGAAGAAGGCTACGAAGCTGCCAGACTCACGGCCATAGCTCAGCTATCAGTCATGAAGGCAGAATTAGGTGACTTAAATCGTGTCAAGCGGATTGTGAAAGTGGTAGGCATGGTAAACGCAGATCCTTCATTTACGATGCACCCGGAAGTAATCAATGGCTTTTCAGACTTGATGGTTGAAGTATTTGGAGAGCGAGGAAAACACGCGAGAGCAGCCATTGGGATGGGTTCTTTACCTCGTGACATTGCTGTTGAAATAGACGTAGTCATTGAAGTGGAATAAAAGCAAAGCAAACTACAGGTTATTTTTTGCTCCTTTTTGCGTCTTTAGATTGAGTGCCATCAATCTAAGTACGCTATGTTATCGCGCGTTTGGAGCAGTACCGTATTAGGCGTGGACGCCCTGCCCGTCGAAGTTGAAACCCACACCCGGGGTGGCCTGCCCCGTTTTTATATCGTGGGCTTGCCAGATGGTGCTGTCAGAGAAAGCAGAGATCGCATATTAGCAGCTCTACGCGCTTCAGACCTCCCTCGCCCTAAAGGCACCATTACCGTAAACCTTGCGCCGGCCAATCTAAAAAAAGAAGGGACTGCCCTGGACTTGCCCATTGCTATAGGACTCATTGCTACAGCCTCTGAGGACATTGATCCTCAACTCCTAGAAGAATCGATGATCGCAGGTGAATTATCCCTTCACGGCCCAATCAGGCCTGTGCGGGGCATACTCCCTATGACGATCAGAGCTAAGAGAGATGGCAAAAAACGAGTCATTGTGCCTGTAGACAATGCTGAGGAAGCTGCCGTTGTAAGTGACATCGATGTGTTGCCCGTTCGGAGTATACAAGAAGCGTGTGAACTCCTTCGGGGAGAGAAGAAAATCATTCCTTTCCAACATGATGTTGATGCGTTGTTCGAGCGAGCGCAAGCATATCCCGTAGATTTTGCTGAAGTTCGAGGCCAGCAAAACGCAAAACGAGCTATGGAAGTCGCAGCGGCGGGTGGACACAATTTATTGATGGTTGGGCCGCCAGGCTCGGGCAAGACTATGCTTGCCCGTCGCTTGCCAACGATTCTCCCCCCTTTAACAATGGAAGAAGCCCTTGAAACGACTAAGATCCTCTCCGTTGGAGGAAAGCTAAGACGGAATACTGGACTCGTTGCGACCCGGCCATTTAGAGCCCCACACCATACTATCTCAGATGCAGGGCTCTGTGGAGGAGGAGCCAATCCCAAGCCAGGAGAAATATCCTGCGCGCACAACGGTATATTATTTCTTGATGAGCTTCCTGAGTTTAAGAGACAAGTTCTTGAAGTACTCCGGCAGCCTCTTGAGGAAGGGATCATTACAATAAGTAGAGCACGGTTTTCGGTTACCTACCCTGCAAGGTGTATGCTTGTAGCTTCCATGAATCCCTGTTTGTGCGGATTCCTAACCGATTCTACACGATTTTGCACATGCACTCCTCAACAAATCCAGCGATATCTCTCCAAAGTCAGTGGCCCACTTCTAGATCGCATCGACGTGCATGTAGAGGTAATGCCTGTGCCTTTCGAAGACATTAGCTCTGTCCGGGATGGAGAGTTATCAAGTATAATCCGGGGTCGCGTCCTTCAAGCACGAAAAATCCAACATCACCGACTCAAAAAAAACCATGGTATCCACTGCAATGCCATGATGGGTACCCGTCTAGTTCGTCACTTCTGCCACTTAGATAGTAGTTGCAAAACACTAATGAAAATGGCCATTGATAAGTTAGGGTTGAGCGCGCGCGCATATGATCGGATTCTGAAGGTCGCACGAACTGTAGCAGATTTAGCAGGGTCACGGGAGATTGAGGCTTCGCATTTGTCGGAGGCAATTCAGTATAGAGCACTGGATAGGAAGTGGGGTGAGTTGCGAGCTGGGTAAAGAGACAAACGACAACAAAGGATTCCTACATACATATGGACGCGGCATAACGGATTAAATTAGTCCAAAAACCACGGAAACATTGATCCATTTAAGACCTATCTGAATGCACCCAACGTGCTAAACTAATGAGATCCCTTTCGCACCACAATTCCTGTTTTAACAAAATCAATGACTACACACACGGATGTGCCTGCCGTAGCTAAGAAACGCCCTCTACCCATTCATACCGACGCAACCAACCCTTTTGCCCATCATTCGATGGCCGTTCGCGTTCCTGGTATAATTCAAGATACCATTGCAAGGAATCGAGACTATCCTAGCCCTATCCTAAATAAGCTATCGCAACTACATGATGCGATTGTGGACGATGCACCTCTGCGCCTTTTTGCACCCCCAGCACCAGATTATGATCTTTGGACGTCCCGCTTCGAATCCAAAAAAGGTGAGCGCTGGCTGAGCACAGAATGGCTGTTTGCAGAAATGCTGGCCTATCGCTTAATGGTAGATATTTGCCAATACTGGACAACCCTCAGAGACCCGTTTGCCCCTTTCAAGCAAGAAGAATTAGAATCTACAGCTCTTTGGAATACGCTGTCTAAAGCGTTGGATAAGTTTGGCAATAAAGAAGATCGACTTGCTCGCTGCTTGCAGTTTGCTCTATGGGGGAATCGGATGGATTTGAGTTTAAAACAAGCGGCAAGCCTGGGTACACAAGCTGATGAAGAGCATTTACTTTCAAACGATATTCCAGCTGTTGTAGAATATCTCATGTCAAACCCACCAGGCACGGTTCACATTATCATGGATAACGCTGGCACTGAACAAGCCCTAGACCTCGTGCTGGTTGATCATTTGCTGAGTGAAAAGATTGCAGAGCGAATTATCCTTCATGTCAAAATGCAACCCGTCTTAGTAAGCGATGCCATTGTTGCTGATGTGCACACGCTTCTAACTCAGATGACAAAAAACAGTACAATTACTAACCTTTTGGCAATAAGATTAAAGTCTTACTTCAACAAAGGCCTTATCTCGATTGTACCTGATTTTTTCTGGAATACAGCTGGACGGCTTTGGGAGCTTCCCCCAAGAATTTGTGATCCTTTAAAAGAGGCCTCACTCGTCATATCCAAAGGTGATCTAAATTATCGCCGCGCAACAAATGACGCCATTTGGCCGGTTGAGGCTACACTTTCAGATGTCCTTAATGACTTCCCTTCTCCTTTCCTTGCCCTTCGCACACTAAAAAGCGACACGCTAGTAGGCGTTTCTGAGGAAAAACAAAACCTTCTTGATTCCGGCTCAGATACGGATTGGCGAACCAGCGGAGCCTATGGAGTTGCGCAGTTCATCATGCCGGGACAATAATGAATTGTGCAAGAAGGATGAATTGCACATAGAGGAGCACAAAACAGAATAGTCGTCCATCTCGTCTACTGACTGAGATTAGAAATAAAGTATCATGTATATTGCACAGCGAAATACCATCTTTAGCTGTCTAGTAGTTTTATGAGCGACGACTCGCGTGTTGCAGCGCCCCAGGAAAACACCTCTGATGATTCTGCCTCTTCTGAAAAAAGTGTGTACGACCGATCTATCATTGAAGGCCCTCTATTGCCTGCAGTCTGGAAGATTGCATGGCCCACCATGTTGCAAAACGTCATCGGTGGATTGCAAGGAATTATCGACCATACCCTGGTAGGCCATTATGTAGGATTTACTGGAAACGCAGCGATAGGCGTAAGCTGGCAGATCTTCTTAGTAGTGGTTGTCTTCATTTCGTCTCTCTTCACGGGCATGAGTGTTCTAGTCGCCCGATTTGCCGGTGCTGGTGAAGTATCAAAGGTAAACCGAACGGTGTATCAAGCCTTTATTACGGCTATCGTTCTATCTCTTGGCATTCTAGCTCCTCTGGGGTATATCTTCTCCCCAAACTTATTGGACCTTATAAACGCAGCACCTGAAGTTCAAGATGAAGCGCTGCCCTATCTGCGCATCATGTTTATGTTTAGTAGCGGAATGCTTCTTTTCTTTATGCTAGGTGGTGCACTTCGCTCTGCAGGCGACGCCAAAACACCCTTACGCCTTGGACTCGCAATGACGGTGCTTAACATTGTGTTGAACATCATCCTCATTCCAGGACTTGGACCTGTTCCTGCCTTTGGCACCCAAGGTGCAGCATTAGGCACGGTCATTTCTGGCGGCATCATCGGGATTTATGCTCTCTTTCAACTCTTTGGGGGTAGCTGGGTTGTGTCCTTTCCCAAAAGAGGCAACCGCGACATAGACTGGAACATCATCAGGGCACTGTTTAAGTATGGCCTTCCAACAGGTTTCCAAGGCATCGCGATGAATGTGGGCGGCGTATTTCTCCTCGCATTTATCGGTTCACTGGCAGCGAGTGCGGCCGCCCAGGCTGCGTATGCAGTTTCCTACACGCAGTTATTTTCCCTGATAACCTGGACTTCCGTAGGTATAATGGGTGCAGCAGCAGCTGTAGCCGGTCAAAACCTCGGCGCCGGCGATGGAGATAGGGCCGCCCAATCCGTCCGGGTTGCTTCCCGCATCGGCCTTCTTATGGCCGGTCTTATTGGTCTCTTGTTCCTGTTTATACCAGCTCAACTCCTGGCTATATTTGGAATGAACGAACCCGAAGTCGTTGACATAGGGGTTCAACTACTCCGAGTCCTAAGCATATCCGGATTATTTGTGACGGTTGCCCTCAGTTATACAGGAGGGCTCCAAGGGACCGGTGATACGAAAAGTCCTTTATATATCTCTATTATCTCTCAGATCATCATTCCTCTGGGCATCTGTTTTGTCATCCAACAAACAGGCACCCTTGACCCTATCGATATCTGGATTGCCATCCTACTTGGTCATATCACCCGATGTACATTGAGCGTACTACGATTTAACCAGGGCAAATGGAGGTCAATCAAGATCGATATAGGTGGAAAATAGTCGTTAGCCTATTTATCTGTAATCGTAAGATTCGCAAAACGACCCAACGAATTATTGCCGGTCCACAATGCTATCTTACCTTCACTCCGTTCACTGAGCGACTCTACCGAGAGTACAGGTTTTGCGTCATCGTTCACATACACCGTAATCTGCTTACCTTCAACCTCTACCCTTACTCGAAACCAATCATCTGGATCTGGAGGTGATGAAATTTCGGCCTCATAAACGCCTGGAGATTCACTCCGAAGGGTTCTCCAATTATGGCTGGGGATATTGTGGTATTGTACCATATGAGACCGACCTGCCGCATCTTTTGCATTAAAATTGAATGGACGAAAATAGATACCCTCATACGTGTTTTCATCTACACCATTAAAGGCTACACCCACAAAACTGGCTCCCTTGTTATCCTCCCCCTTAACATCAAACTCAATCGTTCCATCGGAAAAGGTCCGATCTCTTAACCATGCGAAACCATCATTGGGGAAAGCCAATAACTCCAGGCCTTCCCGCTCCTCCTCTTCAAAGGATCGTATCCTTCGATTTACTACTTCATAGGACTCCTCCAGGGGTGAATTGTAAGGGCTCCCCGTTCGCATAAACGGTTTGAGCCGAGTATTTAACCGCTCTCCTTGATCGCTATTCGTCAAGAAAACATACCCGTACCCGCTTTCTACCTGAAATTCCATATACGACGTAAAGTCGCCATTATTCCCACCATGCGAGTGGACCGTTCCGTGATCTGTACGATCTACAGCCAAACCCAATGCCCATGCTTCAGTATCGAAGTTTGTTACAAAGATATGATCCTCTGGCAACTCAACCTGGGGTGTTAACCACTCCTGATAAACGTCTTCTGACAACCCACGACCCTCTACGATCCCGCTTATGAATCGAGCTAAACTCAGGGCTTCCGTCTGTAAGCCGCCGGCCATGCTGGGCAACAACGGTTTGTATCGCATATTGGCTACTCCCCTATTATGACCATTTGCTTTATGCTCTTCCAGAAAATCATTCCATCGAAAATAAGCAATGTCCATTTCGAGAGGATCAAATACTTCTTCTCGAATCAGTTCTTGAAGTTCTTTGCGGGTTACACCCTTTAAATGAGCGATTACGTTACCCAGGTATTCAAACCCCTCGCCTGAATAAGAGAACTGTGAACCTGGATCAAATTTAAGATCCAAATATTGTCCCTTGTTAACGTACCTCCAGTTTGGCAAGCCCGTCTGATGAGTCAGAATCATCTTCGCTGTGATTTTTTTATAGCGGGGATCGTGATCTAAATCATAGTTTGGTAGATAGGTATACAAGGGAGTATCCAAATCCAACACACCCTCATCCACCATGCGCATCACAAAGTAGGCAAAAACGGCTTTAGTGATAGAAGCAGATTCAAACGTCGTTCTACTGTCCACCTTTTCCTCACTCTGGGCATTCTTAACACCAATAGTTCGATGGTACGCTACCTCTCCCTGATTCACTACGGCAATAGACAACCCTGGTATTTCAAGCCGTTCCATCTCTTCATCTATAAACGTGTCTAATTTAGAGATACTGAGACGTTCTCCGTTTAGCAACTGGAGATGATCCTGCCCATTGCAGGACGAAGCCATCGACATTATGGTTAGCACAAAGACCAAAAAAAGAATAGATTGACGCATGGCTTAAATTCTCGTCTGGTTATAAAACTTCTTTCTCAAACCGTGCCCTAACAAGTGATTCGATGCTCCGTAAAGAAGGGTGAGATTATGTATATTCCTATTCAATGCCCGTTCAATTTGGTGCAAGTTCGTGCACAGGAGATTTGAAAGATGAATAATGCCCATTTGGCTTTATGCAAAAAACTGATCGAAGAAAAAGTAGGCTGGGGTGCGTCTGAGAGCTGGACCACTCAAGATTTTGAGGAACTGAGTGTACGAATGCAAGATGCAACCGGGCAGGTCATAAGTGCTACAACATTGAAGCGGATATGGGGGCGCGTGGCTTATGAGAACAAACCGAGTAGGCACTCCCTGGACACACTTGCTTTATTTCTCAGTTACGATTCGTGGAGAACATTTACTTCCGAGCATGTATTAGAGGCCGAGCAAGAACTATCCACTCCACTTCCAACACAAGCAGGTCCCAGACAACGAGGCCTTTCGGTAATCATCTTATCTATTGGAATGCTTCTTTTGGGAGCCAGTACAATTTTGTGGCTTGGATTACGAGGAAGCACTCCTGAGCCTGCGCCTATACAATTCACGAGCCGGTCCGTCTCAACGGATCTGCCAAACACGGTGGTGTTCGAATACGATGTCTCTGCGATCGATGCAGACAGCTTCTTTATTCAGCAATCATGGGATATGAGCCTCAGGCAAAAAGTATCTCAATCAAACTCCTACCATTCCTCAACCTATTTTTATCCGGGCTATTACATTGCAAAATTGATTGCAAACAACGAAATCCTATTGGAGCATCCCGTCCATGTAAAAACGCAGGATTGGAAAGTCTTACTGGAAGAGAGCTCTATGCCTGTATATCTGCCTTCGGAGGCAATGAAGAACGATGGCACATTGGCCGTATCTAAAGAATGGGTATATGAGGCGGGATATCCCATAGACAACGGTAAGCATGTGCTGGGATACTACCTGGTCCAAGATTTTGGCCCCTTAAAAATGAGCGACTTTTCCATGGAAGCCGTGATCTCTCACATCAAGAGCGAACCACTGCGGCCTTGTCAGGGAGGCCAGGTTACCATTCGAGGAGAAGACGGAATGATTCGTTTTCCATTCGACATCCCTGGGTGCACTGGACTCATGCGCGTTGTGGCCGGCGAGGTCCATTTATCCGGTGAATCAAATGACCTGTCAAATCTTGGAGCTGATTATGCCAGCTGGCAACTGGTGCAGTTACATGTCAAAAATAAAGAAGTAACCATCCAGATTGGCACAAACCAACCCTTCAATTTTGCATATGATTATGACATGGGTAAGGTTGTTGGCGTATGGTTTCAATTCGTAGGAAGAGGGATGATCGATGAGTTTCAGCTAAAAGATGATCAGGGAAGGGTTATGTATAATGAGGAATTTTAACATCTTCAAGCACTAGCAGCCTGCTCCATAAACCTTATAAGCGTATACATCATGGCAGACGACGGAAGCGCACAGGGTACCAACTGGCCATTACCCAAGTTTTATTTTGTAATTGAATGTGACTCTCTCAAGGGTGCTACTTTCCAAGAAGTAGCTGGCCTGGATACCGAAGCTCAAGAGATCGAATATCGACACGAGAATAGCAAGGTATTTTCAGCAATCAAGATGCCTGGCCTCGTCAAAACAAGTACTGTCACGCTTAAGAAAGGCATATTTGCCAAAGACAACACATTCTTCGACTGGTACCAAAAGATTAAAATGAACGTTATCCAGCGTGAGACGGTAACCATTAAGTTACTTGACGAAAGCGGTAACCCCACTATGGTTTGGACCCTACATAATGCATGGCCAACCAAGGTAACTGGAACCGATATGAAGTCGGACGGCAATGAAGTTGCTGTAGAAACACTGGAATTGTCTTATGAGAGTTTGACCATCGCAAATGCTTGATACATAGGGCAGCAACACCTACACACTCATCTCTTTCCACTTCCCTCTCCTGAACAACGCAATTGTAATAAATGCAATGGCCGTTTCACTGATTACAATAGCCCAGAACACACCGATTTCTCCAAGCCCCATAGTTAGCGAAAGCGTATAGGCTATGGGAATCTGCATCAACCAAAAGCAGACAAAGTTTACCTTGGTAGGCGTCATGGTATCTCCCGCCCCATTAAAGGCCTGCGGCATCACCATCCCCCATGCATAAAACAAGTAACCATACGATACGATCTGCAAACACTTGGCCCCTGTTGCAATCACAGCCGCATCATCCGTAAATATCCGCATCAGTTCCTCATTAAACACAAGGTACACAATGGACACCGCAGCCATAAACGCCATATTGGCAAACCCAGAGATCCAGACCGATTTTTCGGCACGATCAGGTTTCTTAGCCCCCAGGTTCTGTCCGACCAAGGTTGCAGCTGCATTAGAAAGCCCCCAAGATGGCATAAATGTAAACATAAAGATCCGGACAGCAATGGTGTAACCAGCCAACGCCTCGCTCCCAAACTCGGACATGATCCGCACCATCCCAATCCAAGACGACGTGGCAATGATAAGCTGCCCGATCCCACCGAGTGATGTACGTATCAGGTTCCACATCACGTCCCATTGTACTTGAACGTGCGACATCAGTATGCGGATGTGTTTTGCACCTTTAAATAGAATGATCAACTGCACACATACCCCTATCCCCCGGCCAATATTGGTAGCAATCGCTGCCCCCTCAATACCTAACTCGGGAAATGGCCCCCAGCCAAAAATCAGTGTTGGATCAAGGATTAGATTGATGCCATTGGATATCCACAAGACGCGCATCGCAATAGCCGCATCACCTGCTCCGCGAAAGATCGCATTGATCACAAAAATCAGCATGATCACTGCATTTCCACCAAGCATCCAGGCCATGTAGCGGTATCCCGTATTGATGCTCCACTCATCGGCCCCCATGAGCGCAAGGATATCTTTGGCATAAAAGAGGCCTGCAATAGAAAACACTATGGAAGCGGCAAAGGCGACCATAATAGCCTGTACAGCAGCACTAGCAGCTCCATCCGGGTTTTTCTCCCCGATCCGGCGCGCCACGAGCGCTGTTGCTCCCATCGACAAGCCAATCGCGACTGCGTACATCAGGGTAAGGACCGACTCGGTCAAACCAACAGTTGCCACTGCAGAAGCTCCGAGTGAGGATACAAAATAGACATCAACGACTGCAAAGACGGATTCTAATACCAACTCCAACATCATTGGAACGGATAACAACAAGATCGCCCGGCTTACGCTACCTGTTGTATAATCCACCTCTGTACCTTTTACCGCATCGATCAGATCTCGAAAAAGGGTCGTCTTTACCTCTTCGTTTTCATCAGGTTGATGCGGATCACCTTCTTCGCTAATGGTGGTTTGCGACATGCAGTACTCGCCTCTTTGGTGCTTTTTAAGAAAAGAAATACAAGATTATAAGCACCCAAAGTGCCATCGTAGCGTCATACTACGGCATGAATTCAAAAGAGTTGTCAAAAAATACTGGCATAAAATAAAGCCCTTCCCGTCGGCAGATGCGTAGCATCAAAAGACACCTTGATCAAAGGGCCGGAGAAAGATTAACAAAAACAGACTCTATGGTACCGGTCCGATTAAAAATTGACGTACTCATTGAAGGGGTTAACTCTAATCCTTTCAACTGCTCGGCACGGCCATCAGCATAGGTAATTACTATCCCAGGTTTATCTGTTTTTCTATAGATGAAAGGCACCTGGCAATACGTAAATCCTAGTGAATGCCCGGCAAGAGAGATCGATTTCAATTGATTTTGCACATTAAAATATTCAAACTCTGAGGGTTCTGTAAGAAATTCGCTCGCCCGCAGGAGTGCAGGCTCAAAACGGATGACACCACCATCAACTCGTACGCCCAATTCTCCCCACCGAGAGATGATATCCTCCTTGACTTGCCCCGTCATTCCAGGCTGACGCGCACCAGCATTGCCCGGAGTATGCGAATAGGGATCAAAGGGAAAAGCGCCGTAGATATCTGGCGATTTATTCAAGCCAATTCCTGCACGTGCATCGTAATAATGCTCGATGATCTTCCCCAGTATCTCAGGAGATTCTTTTTCGGATAGTAGGCGGTAGTACGTCTCGTTAATAGCAAGGACTAACTTCGACACCATATGCCAGTAGATGCAGCCCAGGCCTTCATACCCAAAGAATGTCCCCGACCTGCCCGTATATTGCTTGTGATCAAACTGAGCAGCATACAATTCGTGAATCCGGCTTCGCTCGGCGTCCACCTCCTGAGCATGGCCGTTTTCGCCAATCAGAGATAACACTTCATCTACCGCCTCTTTGTCCCTCAGATTTCCGTTGAAGTGATACGCTCCATTCACATCTTTAACCAGCAGCCTCCTGTCCTGGACACGATCTAACGTGCTCAGCAAGTTCGATTGACTTACAACTTCTGAGGTCACTTTATTCTTTTCCAGGAAACGAGCTAGATTTCGATCCGGGTAAAGAATGTAGCTATTCTGATCTTCCCTGTATAACGCACTATTCTTCAGCGCTACCAGCACCTCTGCAGATTGAGCACCCGTGAGGAGCCCTGTGCTCAATACAGCCACCTGCCCTTCTAGCATTTCATACAAATGCGACACAGAAACGCTGCTCCCGTCCCTGCTGAGTTGCATTAAGTTATACGAATGATACAGCTCGTCAGGACGTTGGTTGGCCCATATTGTGTGGTCGATATAGTCCAGGGTCAATTCAAAGAAAGTGACCAGTTCTTCAGCAGAAACCTCTTTTCGGATACCGGAGAATCCTCTCTCATATACAAGCATTCGATATGCACTTCCAGCTCCTCCAAGCGCATCCATAATATCCTTTCGAACAGTGTCACTCACCCTACCTGATAAGGAAGCTTTGTAATTCGCTAATGCGTCAATGATTGAAACAAGAAGAAACTCCACTTCTTCAGAAAGAGCAATCGATGTATCTCCCAGTGTTGAAAAAAGGTCTGCAGCGAACCGGTTAAATCTTCGCAGATAACACAACGTCACCATAGACACCCCATACCCAACCAGCGCATTATTGGCGTCATTCCACTCAGGCCGTTGCGTGTTCATCCAGATACCGCCCTCTGGTATGAAGTTGGACATCTTCGCAAGTACGGATACTAGGAGTTTTTCCGTTAGATTAACGAGATAGACCTCTTCATTTGCACCCCACACAAGCTTCCCATCTGCCCCCATTGCCTGTCCGCGCTCCGCAATGAGTTCCTCCAACTCCCCGTCAAACAGAATCGTGTCATGAGGGTCGGCTAATAGCTCTTCATAAAGCTTGATCCGGTAAGGGACGTTTGCATAGGCAAATAGATCACGTGTAAGGAGCCCACGAAGATGCTCGGGATGGTGATCGTAAGAGATCTCCAGCAATTTGAGCAGGTAAATGATCTGGTGATCGCCCCAATACCCGATGTAGGACCATGGATCCTCGGGATCCATAACTTCCCAATCAATACCCTCACGAGTGATGCGGTACGGGTTATAGCCATCAACGGTCGATGCATTTACAAACTTGCTGATAATGCTTTCAATGAATACCGGAAAGGATAAGCAGAGGGCTTCCCAATTTTGGAAGATGTCCCGCCAATTGCCCTGATAACTCCGCTTTGTTGAACCGTCCTCGTTAAAGAGATCGATAGAAAATAAATTCCACGGCCGGCTCGGGTCTCCATGGCGCCGGCTGAAAATAATGGGGACGTATTCGTAGCACAGCCTCTCAAGTTGGCGGTCACCCGTTTCGCGGGCCTTTTCGATCAATAACTCAATAGAGATCTGTTCGGGTAATCCAGCAAAAAAGTCGTCTCGACTTGATGCTACAGGAGCATTGTAGTGTGAGATAAACGCGTGTACGTCATCGCGATCGACGGTGCTGTTATTATCAAAAACACCGCCTCGCATTACATTAAACAACACATTCGCATAATGCCGCGCGGAAGTCATGGCGTCAGATGTGCACTGAAGCCCGTCGGAGCTGCCTACAATCTTGCGCAATCGAGTCGTGCCATTGCTTACATCGCGTTTGATATAGGAAACAATGTCGATATCAGACCGAAGCTGTTCGGAAAGCGCCACCACTTCATCTGGGCCCTGCTCGATCTCAGAAACGATGTACCACTCCTTACTCTCAGCCCCCCCAAGCGCAAAGGAAGCTTGAATGAAATACCCCCCACGTTCTGCACGAACATCAACTTCGGTTTGTATACTCCCCCGCTTCCTGAACGCATCCAGTTGACGCGTTGACAACAAGTACTTATCTGGCCGTATGCCCCCACTCCATACGGTTGTGGCCTTCAGCGCTTCACTCGGAATAGGTTTATCGACAACCAGTGAACTCAACGCATAGATACCCAGACCCGTCTCGACTTCCAGCTCACTCTTTTTGTATGCATCCAGCAGATTACTTCGCTCCGCCTGCATTTGAAGTTCTACACCAAAGTGAAGCAGGTTTTGAATGCCGTCAAGTATCGTCACCCTAACGGGTTCGTCCTTGAAATTTTCAATCCGGCTCTGCTTGACAAATCCCGTCGCCTGACCTGTGCACCAGGTGTAACTATACCGAACCCCAAGATCCTCATTCGATTCTTCAAACCGAATCTTGTCGCCGTAGATGCTCTTATAGATGACTTGCTTGCAGGTATAAATGCCCTTATACCGATTCGAGAAAGGCTCCCAAAGGTGTGTTTTTCCGTTCCGCTCAACCAACACAATCGTTTTGCTTCCTGTTAGATCGTGGGAGTCGTGTATTTTGTCGACGGTATAGTAGGGAAAAAGCGCATGCTCAGGATTCTTTCGGCCAGCAGATAGCCCTCCCAGGCTCGATACAAACATCCAATGATCAGAATCACTGACAATGGACATAAAAAAGGGAGCCATACTATCGTAATTCGTTATCTGATAGTAGGGCTCACCTTCAATCTCAACAAACGATCCTTCTACAGGAAACTGATTGTCCGTTGTTAATTCGTTTCCAATATAGATCTGCATAGTATCCATCAGGCCGCAATCTCCTTTTTAAGAGTTAACATAAAAAGGAATATTCGCGTGGGCGGCATGCCCTTCTCCGTCGTACACATAAACGAATAATCGATACGCACCGGGTTCTTCGGGAGCCGTCATCTCGATGGAATCAACTGCAGGATCGTTGATACGTCCTTCTATTTCATCCGGAAGACTTTCGTCATCACCGCCATGACCTAGATCTTCACTTTCCCGCCTGATCTCCCAAACATATTGAAGCGCATCGCCATCAGGGTCTGTAGATGAAACCGAAGCCGCATAGGACTGACCCGCATCCAGGTAAATACTGTCGTCTGCTGTCTTACCGTCCAGTACAGCAGATTCAAGGCGTGGTGACCGGTTATCTGGCCAGGTATCATTCCAGATATAATGCATGACGTCCACCGACTCCGTTTCCTCTCCCGTCGGCATAAACATGCCATACCAGGTTGGCGTACGTTCCTGCTTCTGCCCCCAGAGGAATACATAAGAGCCAACGCATTGCGCTTTCTGGCTGCCAATGGCTACTTCATACCGCTCTTTATAAAAATCGGCTTTTGCTGAGCTATGATTTTCGATAGGTGCTTCCCAGGACGTCTTGTCAACTTCCCAGTGCCCCGTTGCACCCCACTCTGTGACCATGTACGGGCCATCCCAGCCAACCTCGTCTAGATAACGAGGCAGATTCACGATGTCAGCATACATTTGAATACTAAGTAGATCCAGATCGGGAGCACGCTCTTTGATATCGTCAGCAAGCTCTTTATTGATGCCCGCCAGCGTCGTAGTCGTTAAGTGATTGGGGTCGATCTCATGAATCATCTCGGAAATTTCGTTGACCGCATCCCATACCTTGGGATTTGTCGCACCTAGATTTAGTTCATTGCCAATACTCCAGATCAGCAGCGCAGGATGGTCTTTGTACAGCATCACCTCTTCACGGACTCGCTCCAGTTGTTCAGCCACAGCTGCTTCGTCATCATAATCAAAACCGAAATACCCGCGTCCACTCCCCTCGCGCTCTCGTGCGATTTCTATCCCCATCGTCACCAATAAGCCATGTTCAAGCGCTTCATCCAGAACCTCCATCCCTGTATCCTGGCCATTATCGGTCCGCCAGGTCCTGAAAGAGTTCGCTCCGTGTTCAGCTAACTGTTCGACGCTCCCGAATTCCAATCCCGCTCCTTTGATATAGAAGGGTTGCCCATCCACCAGAAGTTGGTACTGGCCATCGTTTTGAACGAGTTCTACTTTAGCAGGCCCTGCATCGGCACTACGTATGGGACGTTCATCAACAGCCGGCTCTTCTTGTGGTTGGCAGGCACCCACGAAGAGTAGAAGAAGTATTGAGATTATGGATGTGAGCTGTGTTTTCATGGGTGGGGGTTGTGATTTTAACATCTAAAAAAGAAACAAAAAACGGGTTTCTGAAAACGTTTTCAAAAACTAGTGAGTCCCTCTTAGAAAAGCAAGAGGATCAACCAATTCCATATAGCGCTTTGCTCCAAAAAGCCAGATCGATACGAATAGCTTTTTACCCTGCTGCAACTTTATAAGACTTTTGTGACAAAACCGCGACATTTAGCTCTTCCCTAATCACCCTTTTTTTCCATATTTTCAAGTACCCTGCGTATTTCTTGTGCTTCAATACCTCTTCCGCCCCCCTTGAAATATGTATTGGTATTACTCCAGTGATATCTGGTATTTTGTATTTGGTGCTCTATGCACGATACCGCTCATCATCTACGCTATTCCTCGCCGAAATCTGCCAACCGTTCCCTACTTCATTGCAGGGGCTACGCTGATTGCGATATGGTGTATTCTAGCGGCTCTTGAAATCTCCGCAACAGATCTACGTTTGCGCGAGGGACTTGCCAATGCGCTTTATGTCCCCGTCCCCTTCTCCTGTTTGATGTGGTTGTTTTTTGCCCTGGCGTTTACAAGGCATAAATGGATATTCCACTGGAATCCCATTGCCTTGATTTCGGCTATTCCCGCAATCAGCATGATATTAGCGCTGACCAATGCGGACCACTGGTTTATGTTTGGACCAGGCACCCTTCATGCTGAAAACGGCACCCTGTATTTACTGCGTCCTTTTCATGCCTGGTTCTGGGTTCACACGGGATACTCGTACCTGCTCATCCTAACCGGCTCCACCTACATCATCTCCTATGTATTAAAGCAAGGTCCCATTTTCCATCGGCAGGGCGCTATCATGTTGGTTGGCGCCCTTCTTCCCTTCATCGCCAATATTCTATACCTCGGGTTCCGTTCAGAATTCATGCGGGTAGATCTGACACCAGTCGCGATGGCTGTAGCATTGGCCCTCTTTGCCTGGGGTATCTTTAAATACAAATTGTTTGATCTAGCCCCCATTGCACGCTCAACGCTCTTCGATTGCACGGACGACCTGGTGGTCATTCTAGACACGCAAGAGCGAATTGTTGACCTTAATCCTGCAGCGAGTACGGTACTTGGCATCTCGGTTCAGAACCTGAAAGGAGAGCGCCTGGATGACACATCCGTATACCCACTCAGCATCTTGACAAAAGAAGCAACGTTCCCCAGAGATCTCGTCTTACAACAAAACAATACCGACGTATTCTATACTGCCTATTCCAAGTCGATTACCAACAAAAAACAGGAACACCTGGGGCGCCTTCTTACGCTGCATAACATCTCGTCTATAAAGCAAAAGGAGATTGACCTTGTTAAAGCAAAAGAAGAGGCTGAACACGCAACTCAGGCCAAGAGTGATTTTCTGGCAACGATGAGCCATGAAATCAGAACGCCAATGAATGCAGTTCTTGGATTTACTTCCCTGCTACTGGATACCAGCCTGGACGGCGAACAGAGAAGTTATACGGACACGATTCACGTGAGCGGCAATGCGCTGCTAAAGCTGATCGATGACATTCTAGATTTTTCAAAAATTGAAGCGGGCAAGGTCACAATAGAGCGCCATCCGATAACCGTTCACAAAGCAATCGAAGATGCGCTTGACTCTATATCAGAGAAAGCGGCGCATAAAGGCATTGAACTATCCTATTTCATTGACCCCAATGTACCTCGGGTTATCCTTGGAGATAATGTCCGCATTCAACAAATCTTGCTGAATCTCCTCAGCAATGCGATCAAGTTCACGTACAAGGGTGAAATCAACATCCATGTAACCTGTGATTCCATCCCAACCTCAATTCTTGAGGACTACCTGCTGCGCTTTTCCATTCGGGATACAGGGATCGGTATTTCTAGCAATCAACTCGAACATATCTTCGACTCCTTTACCCAGGCAGATAGCTCAACAACAAGAAAATACGGGGGCACGGGGTTAGGATTGGCCATCTGCAAGAAATTGTGCTCCATGATGGGCGGCTCGATAAGCTGTGAGAGCCAGGAAGGAGAAGGATCTACCTTTCAGTTCACGATAGCGGTTAAGGAAGTAACCGAAATCGTCAATCCTACGAGCATTCAACATCAATTTATTCGAAAGGAGATATTGATTGCGAGTACAAATACAACGCGAAGAGATTGGATTGCCTTGCAATGCAATACGCTAGGCATGAAGGTTCAAACGGCCAATTCAGCCCATGGTGCATTAGCCTGTATTTCCCAAGCATCTTTTGATGTGATTGTCCTGGACCACGACAGTTATGCATTAGATGCATTGCATCTCGCACGAGTGATTCGAAACCAGCGCATCGTAGGCCCCATATTAATCATCACTCCCCTTACCATTCCGGATATCCAGGAGCAGTATCATACCATCAGGATACATAAACCCGTCAAGCTAGAACCGTTACTCGATAGCTTGAATAAATGCGTGAACGGAGAATTCAATATCAACAGCCCCCTGGAATCCCAGTTTGATTTGAATATGGCTAAAAATCATCCGTTGAACATACTGGTTGCCGAGGATGACCATATGAATCAGGAGTTGGCCCGTTTATTCTTTCAGCGGATGGGATATACCCCTGACTTTGTGTCGAATGGGCACCAGGCAATAGAAGCCGTCAGCCGACGCGCCTACGACGCCATCTTCATGGACATCTACATGCCCGAAATGGATGGCCTAACCGCAACCCGATCCATTCTGAGCCGGCCAGGCAGCAACCCCTACATCATCGCCATGACTGCCAGCGTAACCGAAAAAGACCGGAGAAGATGTCAGGCCGCCGGCATGCATGGATTCATCAGTAAGCCCATTCAGGTTGAGGAGTTGGCGGATACGTTGAAGCAGATACAGGGGGTGTAGGTGTAACCAAATAATTTCCGATGGAATTATTTGGTTGGTTTCTGGTTTAGAAAAGGGGTTGCTATTGCGGTGTTTCATGGCGAATATTTTATCGAACATGAAATAGCCCAAATTCCCCCATGAAGCGACTTCTGCCCTACCTCCTACTGGTGATTTTCCTGGCCCTTGTGCCCGGTACCATTTATGCCGCGTTACCCACCAACATGAAAGCCGGCGTAGCAAAAGCGGTCATCACTAACCAGGAATCGCTGGTGATGGTTAATGGCCGGATGTCTCAAGGTGTAAAAGAAGACATTTATGCACGCGCATTAACACTTCACGATGGCAATCAGCGCCTCATCATACTTACCTACGACTTAAACTGCCTGGATGTAGCCACTCCCCTCCTCCGGCAGCGAGTCAAAAAAGAACTTGGTATCGACCAGGAATACCTTCTCCTCCTGGCAACGCACAACCATAGTGCCCCCATACAGATCAACCGGAATAATTTCGAGTACGGATACTGGCTTGCCGAACGGCTATTCGACCTGATCCAGGAAGCAATAGCGAATGAGCAGGAAGACGTCCGTTTAGAATTGGGCAGCGGGATGGGCTACTTCGTATTCAGCGTTGGAAATGCACCGGTGGATTATGAGATCCAGATGCTGCGCGTCATGAAAGACGATAATCCCATCGCTATGCTGTTCAGCCACGGTACGCATCCCGTTCAGGCCGCCTACAACCGCATAGAAGCCGGCCACCCTGGTTATGCGATGGACGAAATCGAGGCCTCATACCCCGGAGTACAGGCCATGTATGCCGATGCATCCGGAGGCAACCAGTTCGTTGAACGAACGCCGGAATTTCTCGCTAAAGTGCGAATAGAGCAGGCAAAAGGCATTGAGTACCTGGATGCTCTTCTTGAAGCAAAAGCAAGAGAGACGGGGCACAAGCTGGCTGAGGCAGTGAAGGAAATCAATAAAGGCCAATTCGTAGATATAACCGGTCCGATCTCTAGCTCCATTCGTATCCTTTCCCTCCCATTGGGCGACCCCATATCGAAAGAAGAGGCACTCGAACTCGTCAAAGATGTCCCCGAAGATGTCGGCTTTGTTGAATACCCTCATGAACACCGGGGTACCAACTGGGTCCGGATGCTGCTCCGGTACTACGAACACGACATCCCCTTCCCCAAGAGAACCACGGAGATGGTGTGCACCTACGATACGTACCTGATTCACGAAGAAGACAAGGAGTTCTTGGAGAAATACGTCTATAGCTTGAACAAGCTGTTCCCCTGCATCTACAATGAAGTCATCGTAGCGAAGATCGGCCCAATGCCCCTCGTGGCGATGCAAGGCGAGATCGTCGCCCCCATCGGCGCCCGGATCAAGGACGCCTTCCGGAAGGACATGCCCATCATGGTCTTCGGCTATATGGGCGAACACAACCTGTACATCCCCACCCGCGAACTCGTCCGCCTCAACGCGTATCAGGCCAAAACCCTACAAATCCAATACGCCTCCCCCGTCCCCTGGGACCCCGAAGTCGAAGATGAAATGGTGAATGGGGTGATTGAGGCGGTTAATGCGATGGTTGAATAAGTTCAAGGTTCAAAGTTCAAGGTTCAAGGTTGATTGCTTCTGCAATAACTTTGAACCTCAACTTTGAACCTTGAACTTTAAACCTTGAACTATCAAAAGAACAAACGCCGCTATCCATATAGCGAGGGCAATGGGCGAAGTGAAGAGGATGGACCAATCACCATCGCTGATGGACAATGCGCGGCGGAGGTTTTTTTCCATCAAGGGGCCGAGTACCAGGCCCAGGATGATGGGGGCTAGCGGAAACTCGCCTTTGCGCAGCAGGTACCCCGATATACCGAAACCGATCATTAAGTACAGGTCCAGGATGCTGTTGTTGACAGCATAGACGGCGACAAAACCGAGGATGGCGATCGTTGGTGCTAAGAACCAGGTGGGGACACGCAGTATGCGAACAAAGAGACCCACCAGCGGCAGGTTCAAGAGCAAAAGCATCACGTTGCCAATGTACATGGAGGCGATTAAACTCCAGAACAATGTCGGATTGGTAGAAATCAGCAACGGCCCCGGCGTAATGTTCATGCCCAGCAAAGCCCCCAACATGACGGCGGTTGTGGCGCTACCCGGTATACCGAGCGTTAGCAATGGAATCATGGCGCCGTTTGCTGCCGCATTATTGGCGGACTCCGGGGCCGCCACCCCACGGATGTCCCCCTTCCCGAACCTATCGTTCTCTTTAGCTAACTGCTTTTCCGTGGAGTAGGCCATAAAACTGGCGATCACTCCTCCTGCTCCCGGCAATACACCGATGAAGAAGCCCAGTATACTACTGCGCAGCATTGTCCACACCGTACCTGCCAGCTCTTTGCCCTTCATCAATACACGGCCGATGGATTGAGTAACAAGCGTACCTGACGATGCCGATTCCAACATTAGTAACAACTCACTGATAGCAAAGAGCCCGATCGTAACCACCACAAAGTCCATCCCATCATACAGCTGCATTGCCCCAAACGTAAATCGTGGGATCGCGCTATTCGGGTCGAGGCCAACAGTCGCCAGCATGAGTCCTAGTACTGTCGAAATGATCCCTTTAACGAGGTGCTTACCGGTTACACTGGCCAGCGTACAGAAGGCAAGAACCATCAATGCGAAGTACTCTGCCGGCCCAAACTTCAGCGCCCAGGTCGACAGCAGCGGGGCAAAAAGCATAAGCCCAATGAGGGAAAGCGTCCCGCCAAAAAACGAGGCAATGGCAGACATTGCCAAAGCCGGCCCAGCACGTCCGGACCGCGCCATCGGATACCCGTCAAACGTTGTCACGACAGCAGCAGGCGTCCCTGGGACATTGAGCAAGATAGAACTGATTGAATTCCCGTACTGAGAACCGTAGTAGATGCCAGCAAACAGAATGAGCGCCGTCTCCGGAGGCAAACCCATTGCGTAGGTCAGTGGAATCAAAATCGCGATCCCATTGATGGGTCCTATCCCCGGGAGCAACCCAACCAGTGTACCTACAAATACACCGATAAAAGCAAACAGCAGGTTTTCAGGTAAAAGAGCAACAGCGAAACCGTCTCCTAAGTACTCGATCATCCGACCCACACTCCCATGGGCAACCGCAGGCCCAATGCAAATACAAACAGCGCATACATGGCCAGGCTAAAGAAAATGCTCCCTGCCAAACTCCATCCCCACGGCCCCTTGAAAATCATTGCCAATGCGAACATGACGAGCGATGTCGTTACAACAAACCCCAGCCATTCAAGGCAGAGTGCATAACCTACCAGGCACAGTACAATGCTACCTGCTTTAAGCAAAAAGGAGCGACCAGACCATGTACTCTCTTTGTAGGGTTGAAAGAACAACCAAACGCTGCATAGCCCCAAAATACCGGCTAATACGAAAGGAAAAACACGAGGCCCTAGTGGATCATCCAGGGACGAACTGGAAAATGAGGTGGCCGTACTGCCGTACCAAATACTCATCAATAAAAGAAAAGCGGCGACCCACCGATGTGCGTTCATGCCTATCCACCGCTGCTCAGCGCCATTTCTTCAGACAATACAGACAACTCTTCAACTTGCTGTTGTATAAATGCCTCAAAGGGTTCGCCAATCAAGGCATAGGGCTGCAATCCATATTGCTCCCTGACATCCGCCCAGGCCTCAGATTGCTCGGTCTGCTCCAGCACCTTGTACCATTTCTGCAACGTCTCATCAGACGTACCTTTGGGTGCATAGTACCCCCGCCAAATGGGCCACTCGACATCGTAGCCCAATTCTTTTGCGGTAGGTATATGACTCAGCACCCCATCCAACCTTTTCTCCGACAAAACGGCCAGCGCCCGCATGGTGCCGGCTTCAATTTGCGCCTGGTTGCTCGATGCATCTCCGGACACAAGGGCTATATGACCTCCTAAAGCCGCTGCCAACGCTTCACCGCCCCCATCGAACGGCACATACCGAAGCTGAGCGGGATCGATGCCGGCCTCTTTGGCAATCAATAGCGACATCATATGATCTTGTCCACCAACAGCACTCCCCCCTCCCATCGTCGCCGATCCCGGGTCCGTTCGCCAGGCTTCGACAACATCTTCAAGGGTCTTAAACGGTGAATCAACCGCAACCGCAATCATTCCATAGTCCACACCAATCGCACCCAACCAGTGTACATCGTCTGTGCTGAATTCGCCATAGAGCCCCTGTGCTAGCCGGATGGTCGTCCCCGTACTGGCAGCAACCAATACCTGCTCCCCTTCACCACGCTCAGTCACAACGTGTGCATACGCAACCCCTCCTCCAGCACCCGGCATATTCAATACCCGAATACGCTCTTCGATTAACTGCGCATCAGCCACTACATTTCCCAATGCCCTGCACGTCAGGTCCCATCCCCCTCCTGCATTGGCTGGCGCGATGCATTCTACAGATTCACGCGTTTCGCAACCAGTAATAAAAAGGAGGATCAAGCAACAAATTAGAAGCAACGGCTTTTTCATAAATCACCTTTTACTAGACAAACCCCACAGTAGCATAGATATTCCCTGGTTAATCATCAACCTGGGTACTTAGATAGACAAAACAATGAAACTACTCTCCCTAAATGTAGGCCGGCCTCGCGATATAGAATGGGACGGATCGATCATATCAACAGGCATCTACAAAGACCCGGTAGACGGTCCCCTGATGCTGCGCACACTGAACCTGGATGGCGATGGACAGGCTGACCTCACTGTACACGGCGGCGTCACTAAAGCGGCTTACCTCTACCCCTTCGAACACTACGCATTCTGGAAAGAAGAATTGCCCGGCTTCGATCTTCCCATGGGTATGTTCGGAGAGAACTTTACGACAGAGGGATTGCTGGAAGATGAAGTCAGCATCGGCGATCAGTTTCAGATAGGCCAGGCAAAGGTCATGGTTACGGAGCCCCGCATGCCTTGCTTCAAGCTAGGCATCAAGTTCGGCATACGAGACATTCTCAAACGTTTCCTCAAAAGCCGCCGTACCGGGTTCTATTTCAGTGTCTTGGAAGAAGGAGAGGTACAACCCGGCGATACCATCACCAGCCTGCACCGCAATCCAGATGGCTTGACAGTTACCGACGTAACCGACCTGTATGCCACAGAACGAAATAACCTGGAGTTACTTCGCAAAGCAGTCGGCACTGAGGCGCTCCCTGAAAAATGGAAAGCCTACTTCCGCCCCATGCTGGAGCGGCTAGAGGTATAGTTCTTCTTTCGTAAGGCAGAGCTTACCCTTGTCATCCTGATCGAACGCAGTGAGGAAGGATCTGGGAAGGCAATAGATAATAGAATCAAGCTATTTTTTAAGTAATGCTCGCCCAGATTCTTCTTCGCTCCGCTCGCGCAGAATGACACTGATTGTAGCACTCAACCTGACGGTTATACAGCTTAGCGCTACAGCCCAAAACACCACTGTTTCAAAAAGAGATTTCTCCTTGATCTCCCTCTTTGGGAATAACACGCAGACGATCGCATATGTCCCATTCCCACTGTGGGAATAAGGCAAAGCGTCGCGTCCCTGCCCCATTCCGGTTTGTTTTTACCACAAGGCGCACAGTTTCCTGATGTTTACAGAATGGAAACGTCTATAATCGGCTGTCATCTGCCAAGTTCGGCATTGGGAATTGCTCTTTTCCCGCCGTTTTCTCCTCTCACCAAAGCCGGAACGTCCTGCAAACAGCTATTGACACCTCTTTCTGCAGTGGGAATGTCTCAGGGAGAGATGGAATCTCATTTTCCTCTTTGGGAATGCGGTGCATCAATTCAGATGTGCCCTATTCCCACACTGGGAAAAGCACAGAATCCTGCGAGAGAGGGTAATTTAGGCTATCCGAAGCTTCTTTTTCCCTACGGGAGGGTATGTTTTAATATGCCAATGCGTCTATTGAGCTGAACAAGAGCCGGATCTGTGTATTCGGAATGTCGTATTAATCCATACCCAAGCACGCATCATGAGCAAAACGCCACCTGCTATGCCGGCTCTACTCACCTATGAAGACTATTGCCAGATTCCTAACGATGGAAACCGGTATGAAGTAATCGATGGCGTGTTGTATATGAGCCCCTCTCCCAAGTTCAAGCATCAGCGTATAAGTATAAAAATAGCGGCGTCATTATTTACGTTCGTTGAAGAGCATAACTTAGGCGTTGTATTAGAAGCCCCGTTCGATATCATTCTGTCTGAAACCGATGTTGTTGTCCCAGACATCTTATTCATTTCCAATGAAAGAGCATCGATCATTACAGAAAAGAATGCCCAAGGTGCTCCAGATTTATTGATAGAGATAGTAAGCGAGAGCAATCGCCGTCATGATGAAATTGTCAAAAGGAAATTGTACGAGAAGCACGGCGTGCTTGAATATTGGGTAGTTGATCCAGTACTTGAGCTAATCAAGGTATACCGGTTAGAGGAAGGCGCTTTTAAGAAGGTCACTGAATGGACAGCTGAATCAGCTGATGTGATTGAAAGCCCACTCCCGCCTGGCTTTAGGTTACCACTGGATCAAGTGTTTGTAAACGGATAAGAATCCAATACCCTATATGTAACCCCTTCCCGGTGCACCGACTCAAACAATTCTACCGACGTCACTTCCATAGAAGCACCTACCTCCTTTTCTATAGGCCGGTCCTTCAATAGATGACGATCCTGATCTTTGAAACGGGCCAGGGTTACGTGGGGACGGAAATCATACCGGTCCTGGTATTCGAATGCATCCACGAGGGCCTGGCGTAATGCAACCAACTCAGGTGCCCGCTCACACTCTATCCAGGCAAGGCGGGGCTTGTGAGGCGTAGGTCCGTACTCCAATTTCTTGAGGTGTAAAGTAAAAGGATCGGTGCGGAGGGTGATGGGCTTGATAAGAGCATCAACCTGACCCTGGTCCGTCATGTCAAATGGTGGGACCAGGGTCAGGTGAAGATCATCTCGTTTGGCAAAACGAGCAGGTAAATCGGCAAATTCTTGTTGCAGTTGCGCGCAGACGTCTACCAACTCGCCCGACGCTTTAACTCCAATAAATACCCTGCGTTTGGGTAGGCTTACAGACATACAAAGGATGATTAGTTCGTCAATTCCCTCACAATATCCTCAACAGCATTGAAATATTCATCATCCCAATCTCTTCTATCGTTGTTGTAATGATTTCCACTGCGCTTTCGCAAAAGCCGAATGATGTTAACATCTTCGTATCGCTCCCCTTCCAGGTCTCTGATCAGGCCGCGGTCCATATCCAGCATTTTCATAGCGATGAGCCGTACGGGTGTCAGATTCTCCATACCTAAATCCTGCATTTTCTCGACATAGCGCGCATTTATTTTGTAGATCTTCAGCGCAATGGCGCGTTGCGGGGATAAGTTGGTAAATCCTAGATCCGCCATTTTATCCATAAACCGTTCGTCGATATCAAAAATCCGTAGTGCAATAAGATCATCAGCACTTGGCTTGCCAAAACCCAGCTCTTCCATTTCATTCATGAACCGGGCATTCACACCGTGAATGCGGAAAGCAATGAGTTTGTCGGCAGAGATATCATCGTATCCGAGGTCTGCGATGTCTTGCACATAAGAAGGAGATATGCCGTGGATTTTGAATGCCACAAGTTTATCGGGATTCAGATTGTCGTACCCTGCGTCAGCTATTCGCTTGATGAAAGACGCTTTTACACCATGAATCCGAAAGGCCATGAGGTCATCAGCATCCAGGTCAAAACCCATCTCGCGCGTCTGTGCAATGAAGTCTGGGTCAACCCCATGAATCCGGAAAGAAACCATGTCATCCACATCCAGATTTTTAATGCCTGCTTCATTCAAGCCACGCACATACGACGGGGTCACGCCGTGGATTTTCATGGCGACTAGTTGATCTGGATCGAGGTTTTTAAACCCTAGCTCCTCCATACTCTCAATGTATGAGCGTGTGACACCATGAATCTTAAACGCAGTAATCTCATCACTGGTTAAGGACGCATAATAATCATCTTCCTGCGCGTAGGCAGACGTTGCCGCTACACTGAATAGTAAAAAAGCACACACAATCGATTGCTTGATCGCAATACGTTTAAAAGACGTGTTCATGACGAATTCCAAAGACTTTGTGGAAGGATATCTCTATTTTAACAGCTACTACGGGGCCCTTCACATAAAGATGCGAGTTTTCTAGCATTTATTCAAATCCCCATCTCCTACGCAGCTAGAAATACACACAGGCCGCGCAAATAGTTAAAGCAAACTTAACTTAGCCGCCTGGTTTAAATGTGTATATTGACCCCCTCATGAAAAACTGGCTCGTACATAGATCTCCAGTATATTACGGATGGATTGTGATGGTCGTAGGGACACTGGGCCTCATCATGACAAGTCCGGGTCAAAGCTACGTCGTCTCCATCTTTATCGAGTCATTTATTGCCGATCTAGAGATTAGCAGAAGCGTGGTCAGCTCTCTTTATACAGCGGCAACGCTGGCCGGTAGTTTCGCCCTCCCTTTTGTCGGCAAATTGATTGACCGGTATGGTTCGCGGCGGATCGTGACCATCATCTCTTTTGTATTTGGCCTCGCCTGCATATACCTCGGATTTGTCCAAAACGCGATCATGCTGGGGATCGGGTTCATATGCATCCGCTTTTTAGGCCAGGGAAGTCTTGGCCTGGTGAGCATGAATGCAATCAACCAATGGTGGATTGCACGGCGCGGGCTGGTGATGGGTATTTCCGGCCTCTTTGTGGCTCTGCTTGGATTGGGCCTCTTCCCTGTCGGCGTCAACTGGTTGATTCCCGAACTCGGCTGGCGAAACACCTACATCGCCCTGGGCTGTTTGCTGCTTTTTGGGATGGTGCCTATCGGGTATATTTTTTTCAGAGACCGGCCAGAGCAATTTGGGCTCTACCCGGATGGGGTCCATCCTATCCAATCCTTCAAGCACTCGGCCAGCCCTCCCATCGAAGAGGACAACTGGACGCGTAAAGAAGCAATGCGCACCCCTTCGTTCTGGGTCATAGCTGGCAGCGCAGGAACCATCTCTATGCTTACAACGGGCATTATCTTTCACCTGGTAAGCATTTTTGCAGACCAGGGCCTTGATGCGGATACTGCTGCCTCCGTGTTTATCCCATTGTCTATAACAATGGGTGCTGTTACCTTTGGCGGCGGCATCCTCGCAGATCGTATTTCTGGGCGTTATCTGCTAGCCGTTATTCTTTTAGGGCAAATCGCCCTTTTACTCATGGCGCTGCACCTATCCAGTGCATGGCTCATCGTACTTTTTGGCATTATACTGGGTGCTGTTAGTGGGTTATACCGCATCATAATGAGTGTACTGTGGGCCAATTATTTTGGCCGCCTGCACCTGGGAAGCATTACGGGTGTGGCACAAACCATCGCTGTAGGCGGTTCTGCCCTCGGCCCGTTACCCTTAGGCCTTGCACGCGATTGGTTTGGTAACTACGAAGCCGTGCTCCTCTGGTGCGTAGCCATCCCCCTTGCATTCAGTATCGCGAATCTCTTTGTAGGCCGGCCACAGAGGCAACTTACTGAAGTAAGCAGGTAACAGAAACAAACACCCGTACAAGCGATTCACACCATCTAACACACATACGTATCTCAAGGAATCATGTCCATACAAAATCAATTTGAACTCGAATCGATGAAGGCTGTCGGTGCTATTGTTCGTATCGCCCTCGACACCATGGAAGCGCGTGTAATGCCTGGCATCACCACGTGGGACCTGAACGAAATCGGAGCTGAAGTACTTGAAGCACATGGTGCCCGATCAGCCCCACAACTCCTGTATGGATTCCCGGCGGAAGTCTGCATCAGTGTAAATGAAGAGATTGTACATGGTATTCCTTCAGATCGTGTGATTCAGGCCGGCGACCTTGTGAAGCTGGATATCGTGGCTGAAAAAAATGGATTTATGGCCGACGCGGCTATTACTGTCGTAGTGGGTCCTGCGGATGATGAACGGTATGAACTGGTAGATTGCGCAAAACGAGCCTTTTACAAAGCCATGTCTGTAGTTCGGGCCGGCAACCGGGTGAACCACATCGGCAGAGTCGTTGAACGAGAGGTACTGAGAAGCGGGTTTTCGGTAGTCGAGGATCTATCTGGCCACGGCGTGGGCCGGGCTATCCATGAAGAACCCAGTGTGCCCAACGTATATTCTTTTATGCATCGCAAGAAGCTTTCTAAGGGGCTCGTCATTGCTGTTGAACCGATGGTTGCCATGGGTTCAGGAGCCGTCTATGAAGCCGAAGACGGCTGGACGATCTGCACCCAAGATCACTCCCTCACGGCTCACTTTGAGCACACGGTGATGGTCACAAAAGGGCAACCTGTGCTGCTCACGGCTTAAGGCTCGAGTGAACCACCCAGGTTTGGGTGATGCGACAGGTTAAGTAGGGATTGTGCCAACTCTTTGTATTGCTCTTTACGCACGTCGGCTTCAAAGAGGGAATTAATCGCTTTTTTGAGTTGCTCTTTGGGTGGCAGTACGGGCGCATTGGCTACCATCTCAAACCCTTTTGAAGCAGTCCGACGGAGATAAGCCTGCCAGGTACTCATGTTTTCGATATCGGTACTCAGAGCCAATTCTTGCAAAACTTCCCGGATAGCGCCACTGGTCTGCCTTCCCCATACTCCATCGATCAATACGGGGCGATCGTGGATGTGCGTCAGGCTAGCCTGCAGATAAAATACACGCGAAGGTGAATCGGTATAAAAGTCGGCGCGCGTTCCCAGGTCCATGTGCCAGTGATCCTCATGCGGTGGATCATACAGGTAGTTCAGTATGGTCCCGAAGTATTGACGAAACACGGATTCGACGGCCAGATAGTGAACCTGGTCAAACGGATATAGAACAGAAACCAGTGTCCGGTCCGCCCAATAAATGGCGTCTACGTCGACGGCCAATCCTCTTCCATGAAACCCCGGCTTGTTGACATAAAGGCCAGCAGTTACGATAAGCTCCGGTTTTCCAAAAGGGCTCTCTTCAATCAACGTTTCGAAGCATCGATCCAGAATATCTTTCAACCGCTGCGTCGAGGAAAAATTGAGATTGTCCCCTCGCTCACCATAGTGTCGATTCCTTGAATAGTGCAGTGGGATTCCAGCTACGGAAGAATATGTGGCTTCGCGTTCGTGTGACATCGGTATATCCGTTTCGGGTTTCGTGTTTCGCGTTCCGGGTTTAGCGTATCGGTTAAGATACGTGTCTAAATATCGATTGCAAATAGTGAGAATGAGGGATTTGTTTATCCTTGGCCGTCGGATAGATCGGGGTAGCGGTCGGAGCGGGTGGTGCCGGCCCTCAGGGTGTTTATCGCATGGGCGACAACTCCCCAGATCAGTGTGTCTTCTCCCATCTCGATAATATCGACCTCTTCACTGATTGGGTCCGTAACCAGTTGAAAGCGGGGCAATCGTTTGATTAGCCGGCGAATCACCCACTCCCCTTCATGGTTGGCAACAACAATATCGCCGGACCGGGCTTGCAACGAGCGGTCAATCACCAACAGAGCCCCATGCTGGATACCCGCCCCATCCATCGAGTCCCCTACATACCGCCAAAAAAAGGTAGACGCTGGCCGCACGACCAGGTAGTCGTGTAGATTCAGCGGTTTATCCGCATGGTCATCTGCAGGTGAAGGAAAAGCCATTTGAGTCCGGAGTCCGGAGACAATAGTCCGGAGTCCAAAGTCTAGAGGCCAGGATCACACCTACAAACACTCCGGACTCCAGACTCTGGACTATTGTCTCCTGTCGTGACAAAGTCGCGACATAATTTACACATGCATTGCACATATTACAACAAGAAAGTTCACATCTTTAAGAGTTTTTGCTTTTGCCACTTTTAAAACTCCCACTCTATGCACCTACCCCCAATCGGACTTGTCGATTGCAATCACTTTTATGCGGCCGTTGAGCAAGTCTTTGCTCCCCGTGCAAAACACGTCATCGTTGGATCAAACAATGATGGATGTGCGATAGCACGAAGCCCCGACACCCGCGCCCATGTCCCCATGGGTGCTCCGTTGTTTCAGTATCAAGATGTGTTTGATGAGCAGAATATCTCCGTCTTTTCAGCCAATTTTGCGCTATATGCGGACTTCTCGAATCGGATAACAGCGGCGTTGAAGGCCTGTGTACCGGACGTGTTTTGGTATAGCATCGATGAGTCCTTCGCCACATTCCCCACTGCAGTAGACGCCTACGAGGTTCAAGATACCATTTTTCAATGGACCGGCATACGCACCTCGATAGGCATCGCAGAAACAAAAACGCTAGCCAAAGTAGCCAATCATATTGCGAAGAAAAATCAGGAACACAAAGGCGTTTATTATTTGCCTAAACCGGGCCGTGCACGGGATGAGGTTCTTGCATCAGTGGACGTGGGGAAGATTTGGGGCGTAGGACGGCGTTGGAAAAAGCGGCTCAATGAACTGGATATCCGTACGGCTCTCGATCTGTGCAAGGCGCATCCTTCATCCATTCGAAAACAATTTAGCGTGGTCCTTGAGCGCACCGTCCGTGAACTCAACGGCACGCGCTGTATTCCTTTGGAAGAAGCCCCTGCCCAGCATCAGCACCGATGCTGCTCGCGCTCCTTCGGCACACCGATCACAGAATACCAGGACCTCAAGGAATCGATCGCTTATTTTGCGGCCCGCGTGAGTGCCCGCATGCGGCGGGATGGCCTGATCGGGCAATATGTCCAGGTGTTTGTAACCACCAAGAACAATACACCGGACCCTTACTATTCAAATAGCTTCTGCATGGCCCTGCTCGAACCGGGCAACTATGCCCCAACAATTTCCCGGTACGCAAACATAGGGCTGGGCCATATTTACCGAAAAGGCTATCTGTATCGAAGAGCAGGAATTAATATTCTGGGCCTCACCCGCCCAACCAATCGGCAACGTGATCTTTTTTCGGGCGCTGACCCTGCCAGGGAACAGGCATTGATGGCGGTTCTGGACCGCGTAAACGCACAGTATGGACGAGATTCGCTTCGGTTAGCGTCCGAAGGGACCGGTAATCAGATATGGAAGATGCGCCAGGTGCAACGCTCCCCCCGCTACACGACTCGTTGGGCGGAATTGCCGGAGGCCGTATGACAAAGTCACAAGCAGACCAGATCCTACGCTTCTGCCAGCTTAACCACCTCCCTAAGCCCCAGCGGTACCCACTTACAGGCAAACCGGGTCAATACCTCGTGCGATTCAACTCCAATCGCATGCGCGGCCAATACTCCTCCTTCCCCGGAGCAATGACCTACTGTATCTCTATGCTCAACGAAAAAAAGGATGGGGGATACGGGGTGTGATGGGGTTAAGCCCTTGTTTTTACTTGACTCTACGTCAAATTTTTTAGATCTTTTCGGTAAGAAATAGGTTAATGATTTAAGTATTGAAAATGAACGTCGATACTTTCCACGGTTAATATTGATTTAAAGCGTCTCTCTACAAAATAAGGATGAAACACTCCCAAACTCACCGGTGCATAACAACATATGCACGATTCCAATATACAGCCATCATCGCTCTTCTTTTAACGATAAGCGGATGCGGCGTGTTTGAGTTGGATACAGAATCAAGCGTATTACGGGGCCGTTGGGAAAGCAACGTAGTACCCACTGCCGGCATTTGCTGCGGCCTTGACCTTACCCTGGACAATGACGAAGAAAACATTACAGGGCGGGGCATCATCAAAACCCCAGGTACACGCCAGGGTGATGAATTTCAATTTTCAATCGAAGTCACAGGAACGTACCGGGATAACCGGTTAGAACTTCGTTCAACCAGCCTGGCCAACCCGGTATTTATCCAGGGCACCCTAATGGAAACCACCACCTCCGGAAATGGCATTATACTGGAGGTTGACTTTGACGGGTTTGGGCATACGGGGGAGGATATCGTACTCTTCCAACGGTAGAAATTCAAGGTTCAAAGTTCAAGGTTCAAAGTTGGTTAACTAGTAACCCTCAACAGCTTTGAACCTTGAACTTTAAACTTTGAACTCTAATACGAAAAACTCACCTCAAACGTTCTGTGGGTCCCTTGCGGCTTTACGGGGGTAATGGCTACCTCTTCTACTCTCGCTAAAGAAGGCCCTTCATTAAGCAGGTGGATCATTTGTCTCAAGCGCTCCTTATCTCCTTCTATATAGGCTTTAACGGAGCCGTCTGGCCGATTGGCTACTTCTCCTCTCAATTCTAACAACATCGCATTCCTGCGGGTAAAGGCTCGAAAACCTACCCCTTGAACACGACCTCGCACTATAACATTATACGCTTTCAAACTCGTGGGTGGTGATTTGACTCGCATGTATGTTTCTCCGGATCTATCTAATACGTACATGAACAGCTTTTGTGCAGTACATCTACTTCGCTACAAACAGGGTGTATACCATTATGTAGTAAATGATTTAGAAAATCAAATATTGGGCCCTGTTTTTTTGGCGCATGCAAATGCGCCATCGGATTGAATGCAAAGAGCAAAAGTTGCTCCTACATTAGAATATCTATACGTAGGTTCTGAAACTTCAAACCCACTCTTATCACAAATCATAGAATCAATGTTTGCATTGTTAGAACGCTGGGCTGCGCTCGAGCCCCGGTGGTGCCGCCTCACAGACGATGGAATCAATTTTGGACCGGAAAAAGATGATGATTGGATTGGCTGGGACTGGGACAATATCCCCTGGCGTGAAGCAGGATCCGTATTGCAAGCAGTCATGCAAGCCATCGAACAACGCGGGTGGCGCTGGGAACGACATCAAGACGGCACGATCACGGTTGGCCAACCTGCTGCACTCTACAGCATTGTGCTAGCCGGTACTCATTTCGCACAAGACCTATTGAACGCGTACGTACAGCGCCTTGAGATGGAGGTAAAGTTGCTTGTGATCAATCAGGATAACCTGATTCCCTGACTAAAAAAGGGAAGGCCCGTGGATTATTATCCACGGACCTTAACCCATGATCAGTACTGCAAGCACCCTTTAGTGTCATAACCGTAACATCCGTTACACCTTTTTCGAAAAAAAATTAATTTTTTTCTTTTTTGTTCTTTTTTTCTGTAAAACTGTCCTTCTATAAGTAGATTAGACGCTTGTTGAGCCGAATCTACATATGTATGAATGCTGTTATTACAGGGTCAAACGGATTTATTGGGTCAAGCCTAGTGCAAAATTTGCTGGCTGAAGGTGCAGATGTTCGTTGCCTTGTCCGTTCTAAACCGAGATCCGAGGCGTCTGATAAAGCGAAGCGGTATGTAATAGACTATGCGAGCGAGGAGTCGATTATCAATAGCGGCGCTCTCGATAACGCCGATGTCATCTTTCACGTAGCCGGTGTAACTAAGCACCTCACGCTAGACGGATTTCGCAAGGGCAATGTGATGCCCACCCAAACCCTCCTGGAAGCAGCCAAAAAGCAAGCGCCTTCGCTAAAGCGGTTTGTCCTTATCTCTTCGCAGGCTGCCGCCGGCCCTGCCCAGCATCTTGAACAACCGATTACGGAACAGACATCTCCCAAACCTATAGAGGACTACGGCCTATCTAAACTTGAGGCGGAAAACCTTCTTCGAAACGGCGAATATCCTTTCTCCTACACGATCATTCGTCCCCCAGCCGTATATGGCCCTCGCGATGTCGACTTCCTTCCTTTATTCAAACAAATTGGAGCCGGCCGGGGCATTTATCCAGGCAACAAGAACAGCTACATCTCGTTGATCCACGTTCAAGATTTGGTTGATGGCATACTTCGTGCAGCAACGAGCCCATCCGCAGAAAACCAAACCTATTTCCTTACAAACGAGGAGACCATTACCTGGCAGCAGGTATATCAGACCATTTCCAAGGTATTGGGCAAATCCATATGGGAACTGAACATTCCATTGCCGCTTATTGCATTTGCAGCCAGATTAGGAGACCTTTACTCAAAGCTTACAGGGACTATATCTATCTTGAACAGCAAGAAGATAGAGCTCGCTAAACCCAAACTCTGGATTTGTACGTCCGATAAAGCAAAGCAAGAATTTAATTTTACGCCTACGATACCTATGATGGAAGGAATGGCAACAACGTTCGAATGGTACAAAAAACAAGGTTGGGTATAAACACGTAGCCTATTCATCTATGCCCTCCAAGAAGCAGCCAAATCAACAAACACGCCGTTCATTCCTGGGGCTCAGCATTGCCTCAGCATCAGGCCTTTTGCTTCAAAGCTGCGTTCCCTCTCGATTAGGCAGTAATCCCTCTTCCAACCTTCCCTCCTCATTTACCCCCGTTGCCAGTGATCATCCCCTGACGCAATTACAGTTCAGAAATCAAGGCGTACTCTCCTCCTCAATGCATATTGGGCCTGTAGATACCTCAGTTTTATTCTCCGAGGGCCTGTATACATGGCATCATAAAGGGAGCCACCCTTATCCTTATCTCTTACCTGCCGCCCCAGACTCTGCAGAGTTTGATCCATCTGCCCTCACTCCTGAGACGCTCTCCCCTCCACCTATCGGCATACGTTCGGCGCCTGCTCTTGGTGGATTGGGTACAGGAACGATACAATTACTTTCTGATGGCAGCCTTGCAGATTGGCAAATATTTAATAACTCCCCCGGGGACGGTGCATCAAAAATCCATGTCCCAGATGCCTTCTTAGGCATTAGAACCGTAACCAGTGGCAGCCTTCCTAAAGCGCTCACTATTCGAACCCAGCCTCCTGAAGATCTCCCGGCAATGCAATCCATCGCGGCAGCAGGCGGTTTTCCGGTAACAGCGCTGTCGTTATCAGATCCCGGACTTCTTCTCGCCACACGGGTATATGCGTATGGTGCTTTAGATCTTCATAACCCGGTATCCTCAGCCCTTCCCGCAGTGATTTTCAGCGTGGTGATGTCCAACCCTACACCATATGCCGTCACTACATCGCTGATGTTTGCAATGCCAAATGTCATCGAAGGGACCTTCCGGGCAGAAAACGGACTCATTCTTTCCAGGAGTGGCGATATACCTATGGCCGGCGGGATCAGTATGGCCTTCTCTTCCGGAGCCCCCTCCTATAGCATGGTATCACCGGATCTCAAGGAAATCTGGGGCACCTTTGAGAAGGAGGGCAATTTCCAGCAAAAGAATGCGCTCGGCATTTTTGAATACGGAGCCGTGTCAACCCAGTTTGTGATAGAACCCAGAGCATCGAGAACAACCACACTGGTTCTTTCCTGGCGATTCCCGAACAGGTTCATCGCTGAAGAATCCGTTGGCAATTTCTATACGAGAACGCATAACTCCATTCGAAGCGTAAACAGGGAGATAGACCGCCGCCTTCCTGAATTATGGAGCTCTATGCAAAAATGGCAGCAGCTCTGCCTTGAGAACTCACTGCCAGCACCTATCCAGGATGCGCTGCTAAACAGCCTTTCCCTGTTATACAAAACGACGTTTGCGACTTCAGACGGCCGCTGGCGCCATTGGGACTCTTTTGCGAGTCCAAGCATTTCTTCCCTGGAGCAGCACATGTTCAGGGTATTTCCTCTCTTGTTCTTTGCTCCTGATGTGCTCAAAAACCAACTGCGTGCATTTGCCACGCATCAAAACCCAAGCGGGCAACTGCTGGATGTACTTGGAATGGGGCAACGAATGCCGCTGGATTCGTCAGACGGCCCGCTGAGCACCACACGTACTCCAGTGTTTTTCCTGCTGGTCTACCTTTATTATTGTTATACCAGTGACCGCGACTTCTTGCAGGATCTATGGCCTCATATCGATAAATCCATTGACTGGCAACTATCTATCACAACGCCCGAAGGGCTGCCTAGTGACTTGCCTCGCCTTGGCGACTGGCAGACCATGGACGAGGAAGGCATCACACTCACGGATGCGCTTCTGCACCTGGGAGGGTTAGGGGCAGCCATCCACATGGCGCGTGACCTGAACCTTTCCGATACAGTCAAAACACTTCAGGAAATTGTTGCGGCTGGTACAAAGGCGGTGGATACCCTGTTCTGGAGCGAGGATCATTACCGCTTACACTCAACCGGCGCAGAAGCAGATCACGCAGACGATCTATCACATGCACTCATCGGTTTTCTTTTGCCTCTTTTAGCTGGAATTCAAATAGTGCCCGAAGAGCGCCTGGCTCAGCATATTAATTACACGCGGTCCGATAGCCTATCGCAACGCCCTGCAAGGACTCTTCAATGGGCCGCCCTCTCCATCTTCACTAACGAAAATGCCAACCGTGGCCTAAACGAAGCCTCTGACGTGATTACCCAACAGCGAGACAAAACCAGAGACCTGTGGGGGTATTACGAGCAACTCACCGAGGACGGACAGCCCTGGGCAAACCCAAACCATACCAGCCATCTTTCCATATGGTTTATACTATTAGCCCTATCAGGCCAGCGTTATGAAGCTCCCTCAAGTAAGTTGTCCTTTTCCCCGCGCGTATCCGGAAATGCTCGGCTTCCGTTCTTCACGCCAGAAGCACACGGCATGCTGACTGTCCAAAGAGACCGGTACACTATCGAGGTTATATCTGGAAGACTGATTCTTAATGAGTTGCAGATTGGCACAGAGATACGTCACAGAGATGTAGTACTTGAATCTGGGCAATCGTTGAGGGTCTCAGCGTAAGTAGCCTGCTAAGCCGATTATGCCGGTCGTCCCGCACTTGATGCGGGATCCATGCAAGTCCCATCCAGAGCGAAATTGTCCAATGACCTGCTTGGATCCCAAATCAAGTTTGGGACGACCGATTCCTTTGCCTTTATATACTATTTATACTTAAATCACAGTTTCTAGAAGGCATTCTATATCTCGAGCCACTCTACTTCAACAGGTGCAACATCTTCGACTCGGTATATTCCCCAGCCTCGATGCGGTAGAAATAGAGACCGCTCGCCAACCCATTGGCCTGCCAACGGACTTCATAGCTTCCTGCCACCTGGAAGCCATCCATTAAAACATCAATCTGCCGGCCTTGCGTATCGTAGATAGCCAGGTGTACATGGGACTCGACAGGTACACTGTAAGAAATTGTGGTTGAGGGATTAAAGGGGTTGGGGTGGTTTTGATTAAGGGTGAATTCCTGGGGCAATTCGGTAGATAGCGGGATGTAGGATGTAGTTGTAGCTTCTCCACTTAGTAGGAATCGGGCCGTCCTTGCTGGATCGGAAAGACTTTTGCCATCCAGTTCAGGCAAGGTACTATCTGTAACAAACGCTTCGATTTCCTCCAGGTAGGCATCAATCAATGAGACGGCTTCATTAACATTGTCGGTGTTCATTTGCCCGGTTGCCTCGTCAAGGATAGTCTCTAATGAAGCTACCTGGTCGCCATTCAGTATCGATTCATCACCAAGTGATTGAGTGCGTGCTTTTAGGGTTCGCATCAGGTATTCCGCCATGAGGATGATGCCTTCTCCTTCTATTGCTGCGTAGTAGGTGTTTACGTTCAGGTTGTTCATCGTCTCCACTGCTCCTGATGGCCACGTAATCTCCAAAGCAGATATCTCTGCAGCATCTCCTAAACCAAAATGGGTATTCAGGCTGTTGTGCCCGTTAAATGTGTTTTGAGTAGATACTTCTCGTTGTTGCCAAACACTGTTCCCGCCGATGTTTGCCTGGGCTCGAAGTACGGCACCTACGCCGGTCCGGTTAGATGTAGTGCCGACTGTTTTGATGTTCACCCAGGCGTTTTCATTCACCGTATCATTGCGGTAAAATCGATTCCCTCCTTGGCGGCCACTCGGATAAAACAAATCCAGATCGCCATCTAAGTCAAAATCTCCTGCAGTAGCGCCGTAGTTACTGGATGTCGTACCGGCAAAGAGATCTGTTCTCGTGAACGAATAGTCTGGTGCACCTTCATTTCGGTAGTATACATTCTCTGTTCCTGCTTCTCCTGTTATGAAGACGTCCAGGTCCCCATCGTTATCAAAGTCCGCCCAAACATTCGCCAATGAAAAGCCCTCATCGGTTACCAGTGCTCCTGTTGTAACTTCGGTAAATACGCCCTCATCATTTCGGAAGAGCTCATTTGGTAATCCATTGGTTATGCCTCCCCAATAGTTGGTGACAAATCCATCCCGATCCCCATCGTTATCGTAGTCGATAAAATTCCAGGTTTGGCCATCTCGCCGTTTATTTAGAGGAAACTCTCTTATCTGCTCGAATGAAGCAGACCCTGTTTCTTCAAGCATGTTCTTAAAGAGAAAATCGGTATCAATAGCTCCCGTTGCCGGTCCACTCCCAATAAACAGGTCAAGATCTCCATCTTCATCATAATCTAGCCAGTTTCCAACGGTGTAAGGAGCCAATCCATCGGTAATAGGCGTGTCTGTGATAGCTGTGAACGTCCCGTCTCCATTGTTTTTGAATAAGGAATTGGGAATGGAAGGCGTCCCGACAAAGGTGGCGGGATGAGCTACAAATAAGTCTACAAATCCATCTTCATCGTAATCACCCCAGGCACAACTCCAGCCCCTTCTATCTAACTCTTCGCCAATGTCGCCCGTAGTTATCTGCTCAAATTGTCCTTTGCCTTCATTGCGATACAGAAATGAGTTAGGCAAGCCGGCATTAAACACATCTAGATCGCCATCGTTGTCGTAGTCTGCCCAGCAAGCACCACGCACGGAGATGCCAGAACCTACTACGATTGCACCTTCCCTTACCGGCGAAAATGTACCGTCGCCTTCGTTCTGGTATAGGAAGTTATCTAACGTAGTAGATGAATTCGTCACATATAAGTCCAGATCGCCGTCCCCATCATAATCAATCCAGGAAGCCCCCAATGTATTTCCGCTATCCAGGCCAATGCCTTGTACATTAATCCGGGTAAACTCCTGACTTTGAGCCGGAAGAGTGGTACAGATCAAGCCGAATAGAAAGAGGGAAGCAGTTAACCAACATCGTGTACTGATTGTAAGATTTCGTTCGCACATAGACTCTTTTGTGAGTAGGTAAGACGGACACAACCATCCCATCAGGCTATAGCATATAGTGGGTATAAAGATGGGATCTACGGGCGCAAGTATATCCGCCCGTACTTAATGCTGAAGTCTACCAGCGAAATGAAATTAATCCTTGATGTTAGGTTGAGGTTAGGCTGATCCTTTCGTGAGGTGTTGTTTAGGCTATTCAGTCTATTTAGAAAGGTCCAACAATTGGATATTCCGGAAATCAATGGGTTGCCCTTCACTTTGCAGAGCGATAAAACCCCTGCTCAATATCCTCCCCTCCTCGAACTCACTAGGGTCATATCCCGATGCGACATTCCCGCCCATTTGGGGCTGGGTGTACCGCATCACCTCTTCGCCTTCAATTTTATGGATAACGAGGGAATCTCCATGTACTTCAATCTCAGCATGTACCCACTGATCACCGAAGTACGTCTCTGATGTGGAATTAATACAATGACGGGTGTCTAATTGTCCTTCATACACGATGTGCGTACCTGGGGAGCACATGTTTCCGGTTGTGCGGGGCTGCCCGTCTTCTAACCCGCCTAAGAATTGCATCTCGACAGAGATCGGCCAGTTTTGCCCCACCAACATATTCTGAGGGTCTTGTGCATGTATCATGATGCCACTGTTTCGGATAACATACTCTGGGGCAGTCGGCTCCATTTCTCCTACAAACCGGTATTCCAGTGCCAGTCGATAATGAGAAAACGGTTCATTGTAATACAGGTGGCCAAATTGCTCGTTGTAGTCTCCATATTCGTCGTATCGCACTTTGATCATATCCTCCTCAACACGAAAGGTGTTTCCGAAATTTACACCTGGTTCATGGTGATGGATTTTGACCGTCCATCCATCCAGGTTTTCTCCATTAAATAGAGACACCCAGTTTTCTACTTCGAGCGCTTCTTCTTGAGGAGATTCTTCTTCAGCACACGAAAAACTAACTAAAGTAAGCAGAGTAGTTAAAACAAGGAGCAGGTACTTATTCATGTACAAAATGATGCTAATAATGATGGAGCATAGTGGTATGCCAGAATAGGCCAATATAGTACCAGGATCAAGTAATAAAACAGCGATCGCAGCACGAAGGCCACGATCGCTGATATACTGCTGACGTAGGCGCCTCTTATTTGGTGACGACGAAGTAGCAGTTCTGTGGGTCATGCTCTAAACGATTCTCCTTAATCATAGAGAAGCCGGCTTCCTTCAACATTCTGTTTGCTTTTTCCGTACCCCACATCGTGCCAAGCCCCATCCCACCTTGAGCCAGTGATACCGTCATGCAATGCATGGTTGAAACGGTATATAGTAACGGCCCCATGGGGTGGTCCATGTTGTTCTTGACATCCTCGGATGCATCGATGTCTTGCATCAAAAACACGCCGTCTTCCTTCAGGGAGTCATGGATATATTGCAGCACATTGTCCGGCCGTGCCTGATCGTGAATTGCGTCGAAGGCCGTGATAAAGTGATATCCTTCATCGGCTACTGCGTTCGTTAAATCCTTTTGTTTAAATTGAACATTCTTGAGTCCTTTGCTGGCCGCATCTTTCGTAGCGACCTCCAGAGGCTCTTCACAAAGATCAATGCCGGTAAATGAGCTTTTTGGATACGTCTCCGCGAGTAAATTGAGCGCTTTCCCGCTTCCGCATCCAATATCAAGCACACTAATTCCTTGCTCTAACCGATCTGTCATACCCGGTACGAGTGGGAGTATCGTACTCATCAACGAAGACAACACGGTAAGCCCGCTGTCCTCCGCCATCACCTGGTGGAATCGGCTATAGTTTTTGTATCCTACGCCTCCACCGTTGTAGAAGGAGTGGATGATCTCATCCTCGACGCTCGCAAGAACAGGTATATATTGTGCAAACACCCCAAAGTTATCTGCTCCGTTTGCCCTGGTCAAAAAAGCAGCATGTTCAGGGGGCAACCAATATAGCCCTGACGCTTCACCTATTTCGACGATGCGTCCAACCACCATGGTGTTGAGCCATTCTCTGACATATCGCTCATTTAACCCTGAAGCCTGGGCAATCGCGTCACTCGTTGCTGGCTCCATCGTGCTCATGGTATCAAATAATCCTGTTCGATGGCCAACAGAAACCATCAATGAAATAGCACCATGATTGAGTGTATCTAATAAATATTCTGCAAATCCTTCAGATTTAGCAGCATTAAAATCACAAAGTGTACACATAACTGTATAGATATAGTTCGATTGAAATTAACAAAGTGGTCTTCATGATGATGTGTTCAATTTCTGTATCTCAATTCGATGGTTCATCAAGGAGAATTATTCAACGATGAGTACTCCCCTCATAGAAAATGCATGTCCTGGCACCGTGCACAGATAGGTATAGACACCGGGTTCTGGCGCAGTAAAAACAACATCTGTGCTCGCCTCTGGTGAAGCCGTACCGGTAGAAGCCAAGACCGCAGAATCTAGTGGAATATGTCCAGGTGCCGTAGCGGAAGCAGCAATTACCCGGTTAAGCGCGGTGTCGTCTTTTAAGATGGTTACATTGTGAGGCATCGATGTTATCGAGGCCGTATTCTCCATAATGAGTTTAACTTGCGTACCTGCTCTCACCAGGATCTCTGTCACATCGAATCGCAATTCATTCCCCAGCGGCCGGATAATAAAAACGTTCATATTCGAAGGAGACGGACCCACTGCGTCCTCTATTTCCTGGCTCACCTGATTTTCACTATTACTCCAGGAGAAGAATACAATAAGTACCAGAACTCCTATTAGTATCCCAAGGGCTACGTAGCTGATCGTTGTATTTTTAATATTCATTAGGTGCTAGCAAAAAGGTGGATGTGCTGTACTCCACCCTGGCTTCATACATAAACCAGTTATTAGATGACGATTAGCAACCTACGAGGGTAATTTCAAATAGATGTGCCAGAATAGCCCCCAAAAGGGGTTTGTCCGATAATGGGCAGAATTATGTCCGATATTCGGTGGGCGACTTACCAAATTTCTTCCGGAATAGCTCAGAGAAATGAGATGGCTTCCGGAAACCAACCTTATACGCAATCTCAGAAACGGTCCCCATGTCGCTTTCCAAGAGCTGAGCAGCTCGCTCTAAACGCATATTTCGGATAAATTCAGAGGGTGAGATATCCGACACGTCTCTTAATTTGCGTTGCAATTGCCTGCGGCTCAAACCAAGCTCCGCTGCAAGTGTATCGACACCAAACGTCGACTGCCCCATAAACTCTTCAACCACTTCCATCGCTCGCCTCAAAAAGGACTCGTCTGCCGACTGGATCGATACATTGGCTGGTTTTACGACAAGTTCACGGCTGTATTTTTCTCGAAGAACGCCTCGAGAAGCAATTGCATTTTGAATACGGAGGCGAAGGTGATTCGCGCTGAAAGGTTTTATTACATAGTCATCAGCCCCAGCCCGTAGTCCTTCTTCCATGCTCTCTGCTGAAGCTCTTGCAGTGAGCAGGATGATCGGAATGTGCTTATATCGAGCATCTTCCTTCACTATTCGGCACAGCTCAAAGCCATTCATACCAGCCATCATAATGTCACACAGCATCAAATCAGGCGTCTCTCGTTCTAACTGCAACAAAGCCACCTCTCCTGATTCAACTTCACTGACTCTAAATTGCCCTTCCAGGCACCTTCTCACAAACATGCGTACTTCAGCATTGTCGTCCACCAGTAAGACAAGAGGTTTATCCTCAGTTCTTTGGTCTTCACCCTCTTCACTCAATTCTTCCTGATCTGGGTCTACCGGGTATATAACTGAAGCCTCCTCCGATGGCACATGGACCTCCTCTGCCGCGCCCTTTTCTAGAGGAAGCTGAATGTTAAAGGAGCTCCCAAACCCGGGCGTACTTTCAACTGAAATAGTGCCCTCGTGTAACTCGATCAGTTCTTTAGCCAGGGCCAGGCCTATACCACTGCTATCAATCCCAGGCGCCGCAGCACTACTACCCTGATAAAACCGATCGAAAATATGAGGAAGCTCTTCTTCAGCAATACCCTGCCCTGTATCGCGAATTAATATGTTCGCAGTTGTATTTGAAGAACCGAGACTAACGTGTACTTTACCAGCCTGCTCTGTGTATTTAAATGCATTTGAAAGCACATTATCTATGACTTGCTTTAGCTTTTCGGCATCGAAGGAAGCAGGCACTTCAGCGGCTGATGCATGAAACTCCAGCGAGATCCCTTTCCGTTCTGCCAATGGCATAAAAGAGGCAACTATCTGGCGAATGAAAGGCTCAAGGTTGCCGATTTTAGGCTGGAACGCTACGGCTCCAGCATCAACCCTTGATAAATCTAGAAGTTGACTTACCAGATTAAGCAATTGCCGACCCTGCTTTTCGATAGTATTCACAAATCGAAGCGTCGAGCCCTCTACCCCCTGCTCACGCATCTCCTCTGAAGAACCAAGGATCAGCGTCAAAGGTGTTCGAAACTCATGCGATATATTGGCAAAAAATCGTGATTTGAGCGCGTCCATCTCTTCTAGCCTTCTAGCCTGTTCCGATACCTGGTGCGTTCGTTCGGCGACGAGCGTTTCCAATGCTTTATTTCGCAACTCAAGAGCTATCACCCGCCATCTCACAATCCCATATACGCCTAAACATAGAGACAGGATATATCCCAAAAAAGCCCATGGCGTCCGCCACCACGGAGGCGGGACGATGAATCGCAAGCTGGCTTCATTAGCGCTCCAAATCCCATCACGATTAGCAGCCGACACCTTAAAGGTATAGGTACCTGGCGATAAACGTGTGAATTCGCGGGTTCGCCGGAATCCGTCTTCATTAAATTCGTAATTCCAATCCTTTTCAAGTCCTTCTAATCGATGACGAAATACGATTCTATTTGGGTCTAAAAAACTCAAGCCGGTATAACGTATCGTCAACCTGTTTGTATTGTAAGGCACCGTTACACTTCCGTCTTCAGGAATAAGGGATACGCTATCTGCGATAATTTCCTCGATATGAATCGGCATGGAGAATGGATCAGGAGTGATGTTGTCCGGTTCTACAACTACTGCTCCACCATGAGTCAGAAACCACAACTGGCCTTCTTTATCTTTCAAGCCTGCCGGTTGAAATCCACCTACTCCTTCGATACTGCGCATTCCATCGGAACGCCCCAACATAAGTGGAGCAATACTGGTTCTTGTGCCATTTACCAACTCGTCAAACTGGTGCACTGGGATTCGAAGAATCCCGCTTCTGCTTGTATTTAACCATAGATGATCAGCATCATCAATATCGATATGATAGACGACGTTATCGGGCAATCCATGATCTGTTGTAAAAGACTGAAACTCATCGTTGTCCATGCGACTTAACCCGCCTCGCGTGCCAATCCAAAGAGCCCCCTTATCATCAAAAGACAACGCACGGATTGCGTCGCTGGGCAAACCATCCTCCGTTGTATAAACAGAGAAAGTGCCGTCTTTCAGGTGTGCCAATCCAGCGTCTGTACCAATCCAAAGATCGTCTTCGTGCCCTTCCTTAATGACTACAGCAAATCCCTTCGGCAAACCATCCTCGGTCGTATACGATGAAATTTGTCCCTGATTTATCTCGTTCAGGCCCCGCGTCGTCCCAACCCAGAGTACTCCCTTTGAATCGACATAGGTGCTGAATATGACATCGCTGAGTAAGCCATCTTCCGTTGTCCAGTTTTGAAAGACACCGTTCCTCAAGCGGCTCAGCCCTCCCCCGTTAGTCCCTATCCAGATATCCCCTTGATGGTCTTCTGCCAATGAAAATACGCGATCATTTGCCAGGCCATCTTCCTCTGTATATCGGGTAATTGTGTTTCCTTCAAGGCGTGCCAATCCATTACTGGTGCCAAACCAAAAAGCCCCGTTTTTGTCCTCCAATAGTGTATTTGCCGAATTATCGGGCAATCCTTCAGCTAAACCGTATACCCGAACCCGTCCATTCTTTAGCCTGTTGAGGCCTCCCCCATTTGTGCCAATCCAGATACTCCCTTCCTGATCCTGGAATACATTCCAGATATAATTGTGGGCCAATCCTTCTTCCGCATCAAAACGTACCTGAGCTTCATCTTTATATCTGTATAAACCAGCGGACTCCGTACCGATCCACAAATAACCATCCCGATCTTCAAAAAAAGAGCGAACTACCTGATTTGATTCAGCATCCTTAATTTCTACTGCATCAAGCTGCCCCTCTTCGTTGTAGATAAAGACCCCATTGCTTGTCCCCACCCATAGCCGTCCTTGACTATCTTGAATGAGCGCTTTTACCTGTTCGCGCAACCCCTCCTCACTCCCAACTTCTCTCCATGTGCCGTCTTCCCATCGCAGCAACCCTGTATCGGTGCCTACCCAGATTATTCCTTGCCGATCTTGAACAATCACATTCACAAATAAGTCCGTAACCCCTTCATGACCTGCTATCTGTTCACACATCTCAGACTGGGGATTAAACAAGCAAATGCCTCCCCCATACGTTCCAACCCACAAACGGCCACTCTCATCTTTCAGAAGCGTCCGTACAAAGTTATTGGGTAATCCCTTTTCTGTTGTAAATGTCTCAAAGCGTTGGTCTTCGTATTTGCCCAACCCATTACTCGTCCCTACCCATAGGACACCCGCTTCATCCTCAATGATGGACCACACATAACTATCCACCATATGAGGCGCTTTATCCTCGAATACGTTTATAAATCGCATGCCATCAAAGCGAACCAGCCCAGAACCAGTCCCCATCCATAAGTATCCATCTTGAGATTGGGTTATAGATGTGATAGCACTGTGAGGCAGCCCATCTTCGGCCTGCCAATGATCCAGTATATAATCAGAGCCGCTCAGGGATTGAGAAAAAGCGTCAAGGTGCCATTGTGCCTGCCCAGCAATCGCAAGGATGATAACCCATAAATACATGCTCTGCCTTTCGAATTGTGGTACGGAGCATAGGCTTTCCTTAGAAAAGAGATGCATAAGACGTTAATATATCGGAGCAGATGCTTTATATGATCTGGTGAGGTATACAGAGTGCAGAACGTAAGGGTGGATAGGTACACTCTGCTATAATATACGTCTCTGAACAGTTCAAAGGATGCAGTTTCTCAGGGCATTCTTTCGAGTATCGGACATTTCTACTCCGATTTTGGGACATGACTCCTCTCAGGATACACTTGGCGCACAGTATGCATATACGCCTTCTAGTTTTATGTCCTTTGATTTGATTTTAAAAATTTTTTTATGATGCATTCCACCAATAAAGTCCTACCAACCGCGCAACGAGAAAGGCGCGGGGTATGGAGTTCAAAACTTGGCTTTATCTTGGCCGCCAGCGGCTCGGCTATAGGCCTCGGCAATATCGTTTTTTTCAGCTCCAACGCTTATCAGTTTGGAGGAGGAGCTTTTTATCTACCCTATTTCATAGCGCTCTTTTTACTGGGCATTCCGGTTATGATTCTCGAATTTGGCCTTGGCGCCGCTACGGGAAAGGCATTCCCTAGCGCCTTGCATCGCATTGCAGGGAAGAAAGGGGAATTTGTTGGATGGTGGGCGCAAGGTAGCGCCCTTTTTATTACGATGTTTTATGTCGCCATCTTGGGATGGGCTCTGGGTATGATGGTAGGCACCTTAGGCAGCCTCTTTGAGCCGGGTATAACGGCTCCCTTTAGCCCATTTAGTGAGCCCACTTCGGGCCCCAGCGCAATGGTCTTCTTCTTCAACCTCATTACTACGGCCTGGCCTCTTCTCTGTGTGATTATTATCTGGGCGATGAACCTGCTCATTTTATCGAAAGGCCCTAAATCTATCGAGCGTGCCGTCCGCATATTTGTCCCGCTGATGTGGTTGTTTATGATTGGTTTGATCTTCCGAGGATTGACGTTTGACGGCGGTGTTGACGGTGTGCTCTATTTATTCACACCCAATGTGGAAGGTGTATCTGAACCTCAGGTATGGAAGGGCGCTTTTGCCCAGATGTTCTTTTCGTTGTCGCTTGGCCTTGGCGCTATGACAACCTATGCCTCCTATCTACCCAAGGATACGGACCAGGTCAACAATGCCTTACTGGTCTCCTTCTTAAATTGTGGTTTTGAATATGTCGCCGGCATTGCCATATTTGCATTGCTGTTCGTGTTCGCACTGAACCCCGCAGGCAGCACATTGACCCTATCCTTTTTTGCTATTCCCCAGGGAATCGCAGCTTTTCCATGGGGTGTACGATTCTTTGGATTCCTCTTCTTCTTTTTACTCGTGGTAGCAGGGCTCACTTCTTCTATTTCACTGATAGAAAGCACCGTGAGTTCGCTGATCGACAAGTTGAACATAGCCCGAAGCAGGGCACTGACTTATGTTGCTATACCAGGAGTAATCGGCTCGCTCTGTTTCGCCCTTCCCCAGATTATCGATCCGGATCTTGCAGGCAATGGGACTCTCGGACTCACATTATTGGATGTCATGGACCACTGGGCCTTCGGATATAGCTTGCTCACAGCCGGCTTTTTCACATGCATTCTGGTAGGCTGGGTGCTGGGTGCAAAAACGCTGAGACTTACCATCAATGCTCATAGCAAACTTACCTTAAGACCCTGGTTTGATGTTCTCATCAAATACATTGTGCCGGCTGTACTGGGCAGTGTCCTTGTATGGAGTCTGTATGATGAATTAACCTCAGGTACGATTTACGGAGGAGACATTGAGTTACATGGTTTTGGATGGATACCGTATAGTATTCCTGCCATTTGGCTGATAAGTACGCTCAGTCTAGCTTTCTTTCTCACGCGCAAGGAGCATCCTCAAATCAAACTAAAACGCACCGCTGATCTTTATCTCATGGATCCTGAATAGTCCAGTCCTTGCGGTGTATTTCTCACATATACAGTACGAATAATGATACGTCCCCTATTATACCTTTTTATCCTGATTGCCTGCCTCGAGCAAAGTGCAACTGCCCAATACATTGAGACGAATGATGCGCTATATGTCGGCGCTCCCACCACCTTATCCTTGCCTGCGGCCACCGACACTGTGCATATTACCTATCGACCAGGAAGTCGTATTGCAACCACGGATTCTTTTCCAGTAGCCGGAGCAACATGGACCTGGACGCCACGTGAAGCAGGTGTAGTTATGATCTCGACTCCCGAGGGTGGCGCTCAGAATGTGTCTGTACGCTTTAATCAGACGCCGTGGCAAGGTGTTATGATTTTGCTACTTGCTGGAGGGGTTTTGTTCGGGGGCGCAATCGTTTCTTTTCGAACTCTTTTTAGTAGCAGACCTCAAAGAAAACGCACTTAGCGTCTTCGTAGAATTGGATCAACACAAAAAGCGACCGCGACAAGGATGCCGCGATCGCTTTTGTGTCGCCAGACAGATAACCGGAGCGAGGAACGCTTCCCTGCCCCAGTATTGTGCTACTTCAATAAGTGCAGCATTTTGGTCTCAGTAAAGGAGCCGGCTTCGATGCGGTACATGTAAAGCCCACTGGCAAGCCCATGTGCTTCCCAACTAACTTCATGGCGGCCAGCCCCTCGAGTTCCGTCTACCAGCGATGCCACTTGCCGGCCCTGCATGTCGTAAATAGACAGCTGGACGTGCGATTCTTCCGGCAAGGAAAAGGCAATCGAGGTAGACGGATTGAAGGGATTGGGGTGGTTTTGTAAAAGTTCAAACTCTTGAGGAATATCCGCCTTCAAAACTGGACTGAATGCGTCGAAGGCTATAGCTGATACAGGTGGTGGGCTACCAACTAAATGCAGAGCCGTTTCTGCTGGATCTGTTACGTCTTTCCCATCCGCCTCAGACAAAATGCTACCAGAGACCAACGCATCCACTTCATCTATATAAGCCGTAATTAAAGCAGCCGCTGCCTCCTTGTTCTCATCGTTGATTTCACTAATTGCTTGATTCAGCAGTCTTTTTAAAGGCGTAGCCTGCCCGTCACTAATCACTTCTGCCTCACGGAGGGTCTGGACCCGGTCTTTCAAAGTGGTGAGTAAAAATGCCGAAAGGGGCTCTAAACCATCTCCCTCTATGGCAACATAGAAGGTATTGACATCCACATTGTTTTCTGTTTCTACAAACCCGGAAGGCCAGGTGATTTCTACTTTTGAAATCTTCGATGCATCACCTAAGCCAAAGTGGGTGCTCAAGCTGCTGTGTCCGTTGAATGTATTTTGAGTTGACACTTCCCTTTGTTGCCATGTAGCTTTCCCGTCGATGTCTGTTCGCACCCGAAGCTTCGCCGCTACACCTGTGGCATTGGAGACTGTACCCACCGTTTTAATATTCACCCACGCATTGGTCTGAGGGGTGTCGTTACGGTATAGATGATTTCCACCACCTCCTCCACTGGGGAAGAACAAATCCAGATCGCCGTCCAGGTCAAAATCGCCGGCTGTAGCTCCGTAGTTACTTAGCGTCGTTCCGGCAAACAGGTCGGTTCGTGTAAACGAATAATCCGGCGCCCCTTCGTTCCGGTAATAGACGTTTTCCGTCCCAAACTCACCGGTAATGAATACGTCCATATCACCATCATTATCAAAGTCTTCCCAGACGTTTGCCAATGAGAATCCTTCATCGGTCACCAGGGGTCCTGTTGTAACTTCGGTCAAAACACCACCGTCATTTTGGAATAATTCGTTCGGCATTCCGTTTGCGAATCCGCCCCAATAGTTGGTGACAAAGCCGTCTCGGTCTCCATCATTGTCATAATCGATGAAGTTCCAGGTTTGGCCGTCCCGATCATCGTTTAAGGGCAGTTCGGTGATTCGTTCGAACGTAGCAGATCCCGATTCTGAAAGCATATTGCGATAAAGAAAATCAGCATCCACAGTACCCACAGCCGGACCGCTTCCGATGAGCAGGTCGATATCGCCATCGTCATCATAATCGATCCAGTTACCTACCGTATAAGGGGCTAATCCTACAGTAATCGGCGTATCTGTCACTGCAGAAAACGTCCCGTCTCCGTTGTTCTTAAAAAAGGAGTTCGAAATCGCAGGGGCGCCTAAAAAGCCGGCCGGGTGGGACACGAACAGGTCTACGTGTCCATCTTCATCGTAATCGCCCCAGGCGCAGCTCCATCCTCTTCGATCGGTGCTATCTCCGATATCGCCGCTTGTTATTTTCGAAAAGGCTCCCTTACCATCGTTTCGATAGAGAAATGAGTTGGGCACACCCGCGTTAAATAGATCCAGATCACCGTCATTATCATAGTCGGCCCAACACGATCCAACCACTGCGATCCCAGGATCGTCAACATGTACGCCTTCGGTTATTCGCGTAAATGTACCATCGCCATTGTTCTCATAGAACAAGTTAGGCAATAGCGAAGCGGCATTAGAAACATACAAATCTTGATCTCCATCACCATCAAAATCGATCCAGGAGGCGCCAAATGTATTTCCGGCGTCTGTTCCGATCGCTCCGTCCGTAATTCGTGTAAATACCTGGCCCGACGCCGGCGCCGGCGCCGTTGTCGCAGCAACGAGCGACAGAAAAAGTACGGCTGTTATATAAAAATCTCTTTTTTTCAGTTGTATAGATTTGGTCATTGAAGTTGTCAATTTGAGATGTACAACAATCAGGCAACAGGACCTCGTGTGCTGCGCCTCCGAATCCGCCGCTGGAACATGGGAGAGGGAATCAGCGCGGGTTTATAGTCTAGAGGTCAGGGTCTCAGAATTCTTGAGGATACGTTGAGGTTAGGATGATCCTTTCTTGAGGAGTTATTAGTTCAAACGGATTTACCTTTACCCGGTATGAATGAAACTGTATGTTGGGATGTATTCGATCCCTGATTGCTCAGGGATCGGTTTCGGGTTTCTGGTTTCTTGTTTCTGGTTTTCTTGAACGCGAAACAAACCAGAAACGAGAAACGAGAAACGAGAAACACTTAAAGCCATGCAAACGACTGTCAACCGATTTATAGTTGGGGAATATATTATTGAGCCTCAGCTTAATCGCATCACTGGGCCTGAAGGGGTTTCAGTGGTTGAGCCGAAGGTTATGCATGTTCTTACCTGTATGGCTACCCAACCGGGTGATGTGTTGACGAAAGATGCGCTCATTGAAGAGGTGTGGGAAGGAACGGTGGTTACAGATTACGTGGTTTCACGATCGATTTCTCAACTCAGGAAAATCTTCTCAGATTCCTTTAAGGACCCCAAATACATTGAAACGGTCTCAAAAACAGGATACCGGCTCATTGCTCCGGTTTCGTTTAGGGAATTTGGTTCAGATGGTTCTTCAACTACCCTTCCGTCTGGTGACTCCCGCCCTGCTTCAGCAGCATCGATAGAAGTTGTTCCAAGCATCAGTGTCCCTCATGAAGTGTCTGGACCTGCAGCTAAGGCGAGTTCCTCAAGCAAGATAGCCATTGTCCTTGCTGTTTGCCTCCTCGCCTTACTTGCCTGGACGGGCCTGCAATTATTACCGGGGCAACCAACCGCACCTTTTTCTGCTGCGTTGTTTACCAGTAGTCCAGGACTAGAAATGGCTCCTGTATTTTCCCCTGACGGTTCGATGGTTGCATTTGTCCGGTTTAACAGGGACACCAGGCTGGACGTCTATGTAAAGATGGTCGATAGCCAGGTCGAGCTTAGGCTCACGGATCACCCAGGCTCTGATGGTACGCCAACATGGTCTGCCGATGGAAAAAAAGTTATTTTTCAGCGCACTGATCAGGGAGCCTGTGGCGTCTATGAAATATCAGCCCTGGGGGGCATGGAGCGCAAATTAATGGGCTGCTCTCCTGGGCAGTATCATTTAGACATGGCGCCCGATGGATCAGCAATACTTGTAACAGAGCCCGCAGATCGTCCAGGTGATCGCCGCATCACTCTCATTAATACTGAAACCCTTGAGCGTACCCCTCTAACGAATCCGCCCTCTTCCTCTTCTGATTTTTTACCCGCGTTCTCACCAAATGGCGAATATATTGCTTTCTGCCGGGGTCTTCACGGGACAATTGAGGACTTGTACATTGTACCGGCTTCAGGCGGTGAGCCCCAACGCCTAACCTTTGACGACCGGGATATCGCCGGTTTTTCATGGACTCCGGATGGCGAGTCGGTCGTTTTCTCGTCCAACAAAACAGGCCATTTTCGATTGTGGCAAGTAGATATCTCCGGAGGTGAACCAACCTGGCTGTCCGACGTCGCCACCCTGGACCCCGGAGGACCTTCATTTTCTTCGACAGGAACTCACCTCGCTTATGAGGAATGGATCTTTGAGTTGAATATATGGGAGCTAGATATTGAACGTTCTAGCACAGGGTTAGAAGACGATTCTACCTCAAGGCTTACCCGTAGATTTGCATCCACCCGTTCTGATTTTCAGCCAAGTTTCTCTCCTGATGGAGAAAGGGTAGTATTCCTATCAAATCGTTCAGGGGTGGAAGAGCTATGGATCGGATCCACGGACGGAACGGATGTGTCTCCCTTGGTTTCGTTGGATGGCGCCTACCTCCAGATGCCTCGATGGTCTCCAGACGGCCAACACATCACATTCGAAGCCTTTCAAGATGGACACGCCCAGATCTTTACTATAGATGCAAAGGGTGGTAAGCCACAGCTTCTACTGCCAGAGAAAGCCGAGCAACGATTCCCTTATTGGTCAAAGGACGGGCAGTGGATTTATTTCACCTCGAATAGAGAGGATGGTTGGCAGATCTGGAAAACAACGCCGTCAGGGGCCGAACCGGTACGCGTTACTTCGAATGGAGGCTATCTCGTGCAAGAATCCCTGGATGGCAGCATGCTTTATTACAGCAAACTAGGACAGACTGGTGTATGGAGATTGACTGAGAATACATTAGAAGAACGAGTCATAGACGATCTTAGCGAACAAGATTGGGGCAACTGGACGCCTTCCTCCGATGGTATATATTACATTCGGCGCAATGCAGGCACCATCTCCCTTTCCCATTATGCAATCGCAGAAGACTCCACCACTTCTTTAGCCGGCATACCTCCATTCAGAGTAAGCCATGAACAAGGCATGTCACTTTCCCCAGATGGAAATCGCCTTCTCATCGCTCGAACTGATCGCTCAGAAAGTGACATCATGCTGGTTGATATCGATCCGAAGAGAAGGTCCTGGGAATAGGTATCGATCCGTGTTTCTTGTTTCTGGTTTCTCGTTTCTGGTTATTCTTATACAGAGAACCTGCTTTTCAATAACACTCAAAGGACTCCGTTCATGCGATTGCCCACCCGATTCCTCGTACTCGCTTTTACTTTTCTGATTGCGCTACCGTTATCCGCACAGCACCGTCACCTAGAGCAAACCCATCAACTCGTCAGATATGAGGACTTGCCAAGCTGGCTCGAACGGGCAGCTTGGATCCGTGAGCACATACTGGTTAGTAACGGGCTCTGGCCCATGCCAGAAAAAACACCGCTTAACCCCACAGTATCTGCGTTGATTGAAGAGGATGGGTACCGGGTACAAACCATAACCCTGGAGACTTATCCTGGGTTTTACTTGACCGGAACACTGTTTCTTCCACCGGGAGAGGGCCCGTTCCCAGCCGTTTTGAGTGCACATGGACACTGGAGTGAAGGCCGATTTGAGGATATTGATCGTGCTTCTATTCCAGGTAGAGCCTTAAATTTCGCTAAGAGAGGGTTTGCGGTGTTTTCCTACTCCATGATTGGGTACAACGAAACCGAGGATTTTTTCCCCCATCGATTCGACAAAGACGAATATCAGCTCTGGGGGTATTCGGCAATGGGATTACAGCTATGGAACAGCATTAGGGCTCTTGATTACATCAGCGCTCACCCCGACATAGATCCCAATCGTATCGGCATGACCGGTGCTTCCGGCGGTGGTACACAAACCTTTATGTTAACGGCTATCGATGAACGAATTAAAGTAGCCGCTCCCGTAAACATGATCTCGGCCCATTTCCAGGGCGGGTGTATTTGTGAAAATGCACCTCTACTCAGGCACTCAGTAAACAATGTAGAGATTGGTGCGCTCGCTGCTCCGCGCCCCTTGCTGCTTGTATCTACCTCTGGAGATTGGACAGTAAACACACCCGATGTCGAATTCCCCTTCATTCAATCTATCTACAACCTATTCGATGCAGCTGATAACGTAAAGAATGCCCACTTCGATTACCCGCACAATTACAACAAGGATTCGCGGGAATCGGTATATGCCTGGTTTGAAGAACATCTGGGTACACCTACAAACACACCGGATGAGCCTCCCTTTGCATTGCCTCCTTCCGCAACCCAAACCGCAACAATCCCCAGCAGGATGATCTCAGAAGACGAACTCTTTTTTCAGTTTGGTTCAAATGCACTCGCTCAGGTGGGTATTACTCCGCCATCGTCCATGGACGAATTATCTGCCTTTAGATCTACCTACGGAACAGCAATGCAGCACGTTCTTCATACAGACTCATTGCCCAACGTATCTCTAAGTATTAACTACTCCTTTGGCGACAGCCTGTCCTCTACAGCTGCACTTATCGTACATGGATACAGCCACGAAAGCCTCGGCAAGGCAAACGAACTCTCGGAGATGTATGCCGGCAATAGAAGCATTTCAGGCACTCACACCATGTATACCCAGGAAGAAGCCCAGGTTAACTTTCCAGATTCTATCCAGTACTGGAGTACTTATAACAAGACGTATGCTCAAACACAGGCCCAAGAAATAATCGCTGCTGCACACTCCCTCATTGAGATCCCTGCTGTAGACTCTCTGGACCTGATAGGATTGGGTGGCACGGGGCCGATCACGTTGTTGGCCAGCACACAACTCCCCTTCGTAAGAAAGGTCGTGGTCGACTTATATAACACCTCTTTCGATACTGACTATGAGTTCCTTCAGTTTGCAGATATACCCCTCATCCGGAAAGCCGGAGGGTTCAAGACAGCTGCTGCGCTTCTGGCACCCAAACCACTGACCATTCAATACCTCCCCGACAGTGAACTCAAATCATGGATCCGACGGCTCTACAATGAGTTAGGTGCTGGTGACATGCTATCTTTAGAATAATCCACCCATGTAGAGTTCATGATTCAGGAAAACATCTTCAATGGCGTAAAAGAAGCCATGAAGGCCCGTGACAAGGAACGTCTCGCAGTATTACGAGGCATTAAAACAGCAATCACCAATGAATTGGTAGCAACCAAACGCACTCCTCAAGACTCGCTAAATGACGAGGAGGCTATCAAAGTAATTACAAAACTAGCCAAGCAGAGGAAAGAATCGATTGCCCAATTTACTAAGGGAGGCCGGCCTGAGTTAGCAGAAAAAGAAGAATTTGAGCTAACAATTCTGCAAGAGTTCCTGCCCGAGTTGATGTCTAAAGAGGAAATCCTCAAAGTGGTAGAATCTAAGAAAGAGCAATTAGGCATATCGGATCCCTCTAAGAAGGGCATGCTGATCGGTGCGGCCATGAAAGAGCTTAAAGGAAAAGCAGACGGTAGCCTGGTCCGGGAAGTGGTCGAATCCTTGTTTGAATAATCGCGGTCGAATGCGCCTCAAGTTAACCGGCTATGCGCCTGTGGAGCATTGTATCTGCCGGTCAATCATCGTATTCTTACTGCACACTCAAACAAAACCGGGGTTCAATCAAACAACATGAAATCAAACGCGAACGTCAATATCGAGCGTCTAGAAACCGCGTTACGCACCTTACGCGAGGCTAATGGTAAATTAAAAATGCAGGTCAAAGCACTAGACTCCGCTCTAGAGCGCCTTCATTCTACCATGACAAAAGTCTATAATCGACATGGCGCTCCATTTGGACCAGATATAAATTCAGTACGAATCTGGCATAAGTACCGCCAGTACACTACCCAAAATTAAGAAAACCAACAGGCCAGAATTAAAAAACCAATAGGTTCTCTCAGCCATCAACCTCTTCTTTGGGCCCTGATCTCATAATTCTATGCGATCAGGGCTTTTTCTTTTCAGGGATTAGCCGTTAATTTAAGCAATCCCCAGGGTCTGGGGATTTGGTTTCTTGTTTCTGGTTTCTGGTTTCTGGTTTGTATTTTCCAGCAACTCTAATAAGCCCAGAAAAAACAAGAAACCAGAAACAAGAAACAAGAAACCTAAATTGTCCATGACCTCTCGCCGCGATTTCCTAAAGACTACTGCTACTGCAACAACGGGCATCTCCATGACCCGGTTAATGAATTCAGAAAATTTTGCTTACGCCGGCGGGTCGGATGTTATCCGTGTTGGGCTTGTAGGTACTGGCGGGCGAGGAACTGGAGCAGCACGTGACTGTGCTGTTTCTGCCGAAGGCGTCGAGATTGTTGCTATGGGCGACTTATTCCGAGACCGCCTCGACGAGCGCCGTGGCCCTCTACAAGAAGCTATTCCCGATCAGTATAAAGTCACAGATGACAAATGCTTTAGTGGATTCGATGCCTACAAGGAAGTTATCGATAGTGATATCGACCTAGTCATACTGGCTACACCTCCAGGCTTCCGTCCTGCTCACCTGCGATATGCTGTGGAAGCAGGTAAACACGTTTTTATGGAAAAGCCGGCCGGCGTCGATCCTGCAGGTATCCGCTCAGTCATTGAATCGGGCAGAATCGCAGACGAAAAAGGCCTCTCGATTGTAGCTGGGACCCTTTACAGAAGGCAGCATAGTTTTATGGAGGCGATTGATCGCATTCACAGCGGCCGCATTGGCAAGATTGTTTCTGCGCAAGAATATTACCTGACCGGCCCCATCTGGCTGCGTCCTCGCAAGCCCGGTATGTCCGACATGGAATGGCAATGCCGCAACTGGTACTACTTCACCTGGCTCTCTGGCGATCATATTGTCGAGCAATTTGTGCACAACATCGACGTCATCAACTGGACTCTACAATGTAACCCAATCAAGTGCATCGGCTCTGGCGGACGTACAAAGCGCGTCGATCCGAATTACGGCCATATCTACGACAACTTCAGCATAGTTTATGAGTACCCGGATGGGGTACAAGTTACCGCTATGTGCCGGCAGATGGAGAACTGCTTGAACCGGACTTCGAATAAAATAATTGGTACGGATGGAGTCGCGGATGTCAACCCGGATCATTCGATTATCACCTCCCACAAAGGAAAAATGATTTTCGAATACCCAGAGAAGGGCAACAACGGGTATGTGCAAGAGCACACCGACTTGATTCAGAGCATCCGGGATGGTAAGCCGATTAACGAAGCTGAGCAGATTGCCAATAGTACCATGACCGCCATCATGGGACGCGAAGCCTGCTACTCAGGCAAGGAAATCACCTGGGAAGAGATGATGCAATCCACCCAAAACCTCGTCCCAGACAACCTCGCGTTTTCTACGCTGCCTGTTCCACCTGTGCCTGTACCTGGTGTAACCCAGATTGATCGGGGGCCGGATATGGCTGTCCGATAGGTTAGGATTGCCAGAACGTCTAATCTTGTCACCCTGAGCCTGCCGAAGGGTCTATGTCTTACTCTAGCATAGGTGCTTCCTTAGAGCATAGATCCCTCGGCTAGCTCGGGATGACAAGGAAGGATGTTGTAGATTACTAAGCACACCGAGATTCCCCTCCAACCCCACTACAAAACCATGAATCGTCGCTCTTTTGTAAAAGCAGGTACCCTTGCTTATGCGGGTACTGTTATATTGCCTCATTCTTCTAGAAACGTAATCCCCCAACCCGGCACGATTAAAAAAGCCGTAAAATTCGGGATGATCGATGAGCCGATTTCGGTGTTGGAAAAATTCAAGCTTCTCAAAGTGCTGGGGTTTGATGGTGTGGAGCCAAACAGTCCGAGTGATCTGGACGAAAAGGAGGTTATCGAAGCAATCAAAGAAACAGGGCTTCCTGTTCATGGACTTGTGGATTCCGTCCATTGGAAAAAAACATTCGGAGACCCAGACCCAGCCATTCGCGAAGAAGGGCGAGCCGGACTTGAGCATGCCCTAAAGCAGGCAAAAGCATTTGGCGCTTCGACCGTTCTACTGGTCCCTGCAGTCGTAAACAAGCAGATCTCGTATGCGGATGCGTATACCCGCTCACAGGCTGAAATTCGCAAGGTCCTCCCTCTTGCAGAAGAGTTGCAGGTTAAAATAGCCCTTGAGAATGTCTGGAATAACTTCCTACTCAGCCCGCTTGAATACGCGCAGTACATTGATGCCTTCGACAGCCCCTGGATTGGCGCCTACTTTGATGTTGGCAACATTGTCAACTATGGCTGGCCCGAGCACTGGATCCGCACCCTGGGCCATCGCATTCTGAAGCTGGATATCAAAGAATTCAGCCGGCAGAAACGGGATGATGAAGGGTTGTGGAAAGGATTTGGCGTTGAGTTGGGCGAGGGTGATTGCGATTGGCCGGCCGTGGGCCAGGCGCTGAAGGACATCGGTTATGCCGGCTGGGCTACTGCTGAGATTCGCGGTGGAAATACAGCGAGGCTGAAGGATATCGCGATGCGGATGGATCGGATTTTGGATACCTGAGGGAGGTCGTCTTTCAACTCATAATCTCCTGAATCACGTGTCCGTGCACATCGGTCAATCGGCGGTCGATGCCATTATGCAATACGGTTAGCCGCTCATGGTCGATGCCGAGCAAGTGAAGTACAGTAGCGTGTAAGTCGTAGCAGTACGTCGGGTTCTCTGCAGCTTTATAGGACCATTCGTCGCTTGCGCCATAGGTAACGCCTCCTTTGATGCCGCCTCCGGCTACCCAGTTGGTGAATGTAAACGGGTTGTGGTCGCGACCTCGGCTTCCCTGGCTGCATGGCATACGACCAAACTCTGTGGTCCAGATTACGATGGTGTCGTCCAGCATGCCCCGTTGCTTCAGGTCAATCAGCAAAGCAGCAGCAGGTTTATCCATACTGGCTCCCATCTCACCATGATCCTTTTCCAGATCCTCGTGAGAATCCCAGTTGCGCCGTGGGAACGCGTTGTCTGCGCCACTCCACACTTGAACGAAACGCGTGCCTCGTTCCAACAGCCGGCGTGCAATCAGGCAATTCCTACCAAAATCTTCAGTCACCGGATCATCCAGTCCATACAGTCTGCGTACCACGTCCGATTCGCCAGACAGGTCAAAGACTTCAGGGGCTGAGACTTGTAACCTGGCAGCCAGTTCATAACTTTGAATCCGTGCTTCCAGCCGTGTATCACCTTCACGGCTACTGAGGTGCTTGCGATTTAACGTGTTTAATACATCGAGCCCATCCTTATCGGCTGCCGGCGTAACGTACTCATCAGATGGAGGGAAAAGGTCAGTAATAGGCTCCTCCATGGCTGGCTGAACCAGCGTGCCCTGATGGGTTGACGGAAGAAATCCTGCAGTCCAATTTTTTGGCCCACCCGGGCCGAATCCACGGGAATCGGGTAGTACTACAAAAGTAGGTACGTTGTCCGTAATCTTGCCCAATCCATAGCTCACCCAGGCGCCAATACTCGGGAAGCCTGGCAATACGAATCCCGTATTCTGCATAAACGTTGCTGGTCCATGTACATTTGAGGTAGCAACCATTGCAGGGAGGAATGCGATATCATCGACGCATTGTGCCAGGTGGGGCACCAATCCGCTCATCCACTTCCCACTTTCTCCATACTGCTTCCACTCCCATGGTGACGGCATCACAACACCGGGGTCGCTTTGAAACAGATCGACGCCTTCTCCGGGATCAAAGGGTTCGCCGGCCCGCTTGATGAGTTCTGGTTTGTAATCAAAGGTATCTACCTGGCTAGCTGCCCCAGACATAAATAGCTGAATAACGCGTTTTGCCTTTGGAGCATGATGCAAGCCATCCGGCCCAAGGCCTGAAGTCATCACTCCGGCAAAAGCATCTACACCTAATAGATGCATCAACGCGACGCCACCTAATCCCCCTCCATACCTCCATAAAAATTCTCGGCGAGAGACGGGTGTCCAGGGTTTGTGTTTCATGGTTCGGATTTAGTCAACATATATAAACTCATTCATTGCAAAGATCAGACGGCAGGATGCAGCCAACCCATGCTCTTCCGTATATTGGGCCAGCGTGTTAAGCTCGCCGGGTGTTGGATCTCTCAATAAGGCCAGGTTAAACCCCTCGATAAGTTGTTCTTCGACAGTGTTATAGGATGCCTCCAACCGTTCGGCAAAGTAGCCAGCCTGGCGGACCATGAAAGGATTATTCAGGGCGGCCAAAGCTTGCAATGCAGTAACGGTCTCGTTCCGTACAGGCGTGCTCTGTGAGGGATCCGCACAGTCCAGCGTCGTCATAAAGGGATCAGGAACGGTTCGCACAATCGACCGGTAGATCGCTCGTCGAAACGATGACGGATCGCGCACATCGTAACGAGAATAAAGATAACGGGGAGAGTGATCATCCTCATACAAAAAAGCGTCGAAACCGGGGCCACCCATTGTCAGATTCAGCTTCCCACTGACGGCAAGAACGGCGTCTCGTATAGCTTCGGCTTCCAACTGCCGGCGATTGGCTCGCCAGAGGTATTGATTTCCTCCATCAATTTCCGCGTATTTGCTTTTATGCCGGGCCTGCTGCCTGTATGTAGCGCTCGTAACGATCAGCCGATGCAGCCATTTCAGCGACTGCCCATTATCTAGGAATTCTTTTGCTAACCAGTCGAGTAACTCCGGGTGGGAAGGTGTTCCTCCCATTTTCCCAAAATCGTTCGGCGTCGTGACCAATCCTTGGCCAAAGTGATAGTGCCATACGCGGTTCACGATGGAGCGCCAGGTAAGTACATTACTTTCATCCACAATCCACTCTGCCAGCGCAGCGCGTCGCACCCCTTCTTCATGATCTTCAAGCAAGAGAAAACGAGAGGGCATATCAGATAGGGCAGAGATAGTACCCGGGCCGATCTCTTTTCCCGGTTGTTCGGTATCTCCCCTGTTCAGCAAATAAATGGGTCTGGGCACCTTCGCAGAAACAAACCTGAACCAATTTGGAAAATCGGAAGCGGCTGCGTAGACATAGTCCGGTTCAGGTAGCCTATCCAACGAATCTCTCAGCGTCTCCAAACCATGAATGACTCCCTGTAGCGTTGCTCTCCCTTCGGACGATAATGGCTTCATTCTGACCTGCAGTTCATCCGAACGTAGTTTTGCCAGAGTCGCCTCTCGCTCACGCACGGCTCGCCGAGATGCAGGTGTTGAGATACCGGGTTCAATACCCCGATTGCTATCGTAGCCATCTACTAAATAGGACGTATCCCATTTCCCCTCTGGATTGGAATCCAGGGCACGCACCGATTTCTGAAAGGCCACATTTGCATTTCCACTATACACCTGCATCTCACTCAGTGCAAAAAAATAGTCCGATCCACGACCTTTCCATAACTCGGTCACGGTCACTCTAATGAACCGGGCCTCTACAGGCTCGGGAAGAACTAATTCGTAGTTGCGATCGGTTCGCTGGCTGTATGCTTCTTCTGTAAAATCAGCCAATACAATGGCTCTTGAGAAATCTGATGTTGAAGCCGCTTCGACTTTGAATCGCCACGGAAAGCCAAATCCAGGTACAGGAATGTCATCTAGAGGACGAGCGGGTACCAGGGTAACCTTTTCTACAGGATATAAGGCACCGAGATCTACCTCCACCCACTTTTCTACATGAGGCGTTTGTTCTGTCAGGCTCCGAAAGCCGTTGGTTGTGCTGGGTGGTATCCGTACTCGGTTGAGTTCATTCGTTACCGATACCTGTTCATTAATGATTTCTGCCAGGATAGATGAGTCCTGCTGCGTAAGCTTCTGACCAAATGCAGCCAACTCTTTTTCCAGCGCCTTTTCCTCGTTCTTGAGGGCGGTTCTTAAAACGTGTAACTCAGGATCCTCATCATAGGGCCTGTTCGCCCGATCAATGCCCGAGAATACTGCTTGTAAACTGTAATAATCCTCCTGTGTAATGGGGTCGAATTTGTGATCGTGGCACCGGGCACACTGTGCCGTCATGCTTGTAAAGGCACCCATAGTTGTGGCTACCATATCGTCTCGATCCAGGTTGCGTACAATCCGTTTGTCCTTTGTCCCGTTTTTGACCTCTACATGACCCACCAGGTCCCAGGGGCCAGCTGCTAGAAAGCCTAGAGCCACAGTCGAAGAAGGCTCGTCCGGATATAGCACATCGCCTGCCAACTGGTCCTCTACAAAGCGGGAATATGGGATGTCCCGGTTCAGCGCATCAATCACGTAATCGCGATAGGGCCATGCGTTGGGCCTGCGCTGGTCCTTATCATATCCGTGGGTCTCCCCATAGTGGGCGATATCTAGCCAATGACGCGCCCATCGCTCTCCATAGCGTGGTGATGCCAGGAGGCGGTCGACAACTTTTTCATATGCTTGAGGGGACATGTCCTGGAGAAAAGCATCAAGCTCTTCTTTTGTAGGGGGCAAGCCGTGCAAGTCGAACGTAACCCGCCGTAAGAGGGTTCTTTTATCTGCTATTGGAGATGGAGAAAGGCCACGTTCATCTTGGGCAGCGAGAATGAAATGGTCGATTCCGTTGATGGGCCATCGTTTCTTTGAGACTTGAGGTAGCGGCTGTTCTTCGATCGGCCTAAAAGCCCAATGGGTTTCATAGGGAGCGCCGCCGTTCACCCACTCAGTAAGCGTTTCAACCTCCTCTTCATCGAGGCGTTTCGGGAATTCTGGAGGCGGCATCATGTATTCTGGGTCGGAAGAAGAGATGCGCCTGATCAGTTCGCTGTTATCCAGGTCGTCCAAAGAAACAGCAGTGCTTCCTGAGGGAAGGGTTACAAAAAGTGAATCGCGAATATCCAGCCTTAGGCCGGCTTCTCTCTCCGAGCCATCTGGTCCGTGGCATGCATAACAGTTCGATGCGAGGAGGGGTTGAATGTCGCGAGCATACGATATGTCCTGGTTGCCCCGGTGTTGCCCCCACTGATACACAATGAACACCGTTATGCCGACAGCAAGAAGAGCAAGGCCTTTTTTGCTGAACAATAAGCCAGAAAAATAAGAGGCAGAACGTTTCATGGGAGGCGTACGTCTACGAGCCGGGGGACATCATCCAGTATAAAGAAAATGAACTATTATTGCAGTTGGATTCAAATGCTTATAGCTGGCTCGCAGGTTTTTAACACAACTTAGTCAAACGACATGAGTATTATTTTAAAGAGTCCAAAATCAGGTAACCATCAATGAGTATAAAACCTCACAGGGCGACGATCGACTTTGAACCTACGTTGCTTCAAGCCTTACAACAGAAAGCTGAAGATACTCGCCAATCTCTTTCGGATTTAGTTAACAATGCAGTTCGTATTCTTCTTGCAGAAGATGAGGAAGATGAAGCTGCTTTAGAGGCCCGCAAAGACGAGTCTAGCATTCCCTTCGAGGAACTGGTTGATGATATGAAAGATAGTGGCGAATTATAGGATCGAGATCAAACGATCTGCGGCTAAAGAACTCCGAAAAATTAAAAGCCAGACAGATCGTCAGCGTATCATTGAACGTATAGCCTCACTAGCTGATAACCCCAGGCCATCGGGTTGCCAAAAATTATTAGGACATGAAGCTTACCGGATTCGTCAAGGCGTTTATAGAATCCTTTATACTATTGAAGACGACGTGCTGATTGTTACGGTTATTAAGGTTGGGCATCGTCGAGATGTGTATGACTAGAGAAAATCCGGCACTCAAAGAAGTGCAACAAATCTGGAAACCTGCTGCTTAGTATGAAGCGATATTAACGCGATTGAACTACACTCCTTGCTTCAGCCCCATAATTACACAACACATCAAACGCGGTGATCTCTGGCTCAAACCCTTCAAAGTACTGCCGGTACTGGGGCTCGCTGTATTCGAAACGAGAGATCGATGAAATATCCTCTTTATCTTTGGCAAACGCATCTCCAGGGGACACGTATTTATCAAACTCAATCTGATTAAGGATGGCAGGAAGGGAATCGCTTATTCCTTCCATTTCAGACGCCCTTACCAGCTTGCATTTTAAACTAAACAACTCATGAAAGAGCTTGATGGTAGACCAGGTCAGATCGCCTAGCATATTCCACTCAGCCTCGTAAAGTGTAGCCATTCGATCTTCGAAAAAAGGGAAATAGATGGTATTCCCGTAATTGTATCGAAACGCCCGCCGGTGCTTGGATCGCCATGCGGATCTGTTGTCAATTTGGGTTTGACAAATAGGGGTACCGTGTTGCCGGCCCATTAGGGGAACCGATATCCAACTCCAACCGTGTGGGGTGCGGATACGTGCTCGATTTTGAAAGGATTGCCGGCTGTACTGAAACGTATCCGCCACCACGAAAACATCAACATATTTCATTAAAGCTACGTAAGATACGCGAGGCATGTATTCTGGAGGACGAACGGCAATTCTCATTAGCTTTTAGTGTACTTCATGGGTTCACAACTTGCCCTCATTGTAGCCAGTATACACATAGGCTTGTTGGTTATCTTTTTTTCCAACCTGTTGTATCTTCGACGGCGTTCTCGTCCACAGTCGAAGACGCCCCTCCCTTTCGTTTCTATCATTATTCCAGCACGCAACGAAGAACACAACCTTCAACGGCTCCTGCCTTCCATTCTGAGTCAAAACTACGAACTGTTCGAGATCATTGTGTACGACGATGACTCAACAGACGGCACATGGAACGTTTTGTCTTCCTATAAAGATGCACGCTTAACCATTTTCCAGGGCAACGGCCCTCCTGATGGATGGGTTGGGAAAGTCCACGCATTGTATCAGGCAACAAAGCATGCTTCAGGGACGCACTACCTTTTTCTAGATGCTGACACAGAGTTGACGGACCCCGAGGCTCTATCCCGCCTGGTTGCTCAATATCAGCTATTGCCTGCAAATAGCGTTATGACCAGCTTACCAAGATATAAAGGCAAAGGATTGATGGTAGTCAGTCTTTTGCCAAATGCAATCCTGGCTGGCATCCCCTGGTACCTCGTCCGCCCCTTCCCGGCTTCCTCCCTGGGTGCTCTGAATGGCCAATGCTGGATGATAGACGCCGAGAAGTATAAAACTCACGAGCCCCATAAGGCGGTGGCAAATGAAATTCTTGAAGACGTGCTGATCGGCCGCTATCTAAAAAAGCTCGGCATCACACCCACACTGGTCGACCTTCGCAGAGAATTGTCCGTTTATATGTACTCCAGCTTCTCGGACGCATGGCATGGTTTCAGGAAAAACGCGTATCTTTTATCAGGCGGCCATGTTTTATCCTTTCTATTTATTGTTTTCTTCTTTTCGATTGTCTATATCTTTCCTCCAGTCATTGCCCTTTGGTTACTCCCTTTCATTTTTCTAAATAAGTGGGTTACCGACCGGCATAGTATGTTTCCTTTTTGGCTTACCTTATGTGCTCCGCTTTCATTTATCCTCGGGCTGACTTTACAATTAGACTCTGCCTGGCATCATCTTAGCGGAAGGGTATCGTGGAAGGGGCGATCGATACAATAAACATTTAATTGCAATCTAGTGCCTTTGTAAAATAAGTTTGCTCAAGAATAAAGAAGGAGTGGCCTGCCATTTGCAAACACTTGCTGTATATAAGCATCATATACTGTAACAACTAATAGGTTATGTCTACTATCACGCTACTTACAACCTTATTTCTTTGCTTTGCACTATCCATGTGTTCAAGCTCTAAAGAAGAAAACATGGAGCCTCTCAGTGCTGCTCAACAAGCCGACACCTCTGAGGTCCCACCGATGCCGACTCCTCCGATACCAATTGCACCGGGGACGGCCCAGATTACGGCGACTATTGTCAGCACGGAAGAAACAGAATCGGGAATGCACTGCATTCTAAAGATAGAGAAGGTCCACAAGTATGGATCCAGTACGCCACCCCTGCCTTCTGGTGCTGAGATAAAGGCCCTGATAGCCGCTCAACTCGTTGAAAGCGACGACACTGAGCAGCCTATGATAACCGCTGAGAACACCGTTGAAATCACGTTAAGGCACATGGGAATGGCAAAAATGGCGGGTAGCGATTCACCAGATTGGCAGGTCTCGTCTATTAAGCGCTAGCTCTAGTTCTTGATTTTAATGTCTTCATGACTGCAAAACGGCCTCCTTATTCCAACATCATCGCTGTTGGGATAAGCGCACTTATCATTCTGGGATTCTTGTGGCAGAGCGTCATAAAAGAGCATCTGCATGATCACCAACAGCCTTCTGCTCCGTCGTATATAGCCAAGAAAGCTCGGGCAGATTATTTCCATCGGATGCTAAAGGATCCTGCCACTGGGGAGATCCCCAAAGGGATTCGCAAAAAGGAGTTGGCCTATGCTGCAACCCTTCCTGGACACACAAAATCGAATAAAACAGCAAGCCAATCTAACATTTCCTGGACAGAAGCCGGGCCTAACAATGTAGGTGGACGAACCCGAGCACTAGCCGTTGACCGTACAAATTCGAATACAGTACTGGCTGGTGGAGTGGCCGGTGGCATCTGGAAGTCTACGGACCGTGGAAATTCATGGGATTTAACTTCAGACCCTACCCAACTCATCACCGTCACGCACCTCTCACAGGATCCAAGAGAAGGCTATACAACAACCTGGTATGCAGTTACGGGAGAGTTTAATGGGTCTTCCAATGCTGACCGTGGAATCCGGGCTCCGCGTTATGGAGAAGGGCTCTATATGTCAACTGACAATGGAGATAGCTGGACGCTCATCGAGTCGTCCAGAAACCCTACGTTGCTGGACTCCCCGTTTGACATTGGTCTTAAGGTCCTTGCTAGCCCAACAACGGGCAGCATCTTTACTGCCAGTCAAGCCTTTGGTATCCAGCGATTACAAATACCTTCTTCTGATCGGGAATGGCTACTTGGCAATGAATCCCTCCCCCGATGGTCCGACTTCGACATCGCATCAAATGGATCTATCATCGCTGTCACCTCAATAGGGGTTACTCCAAGCCCCACAGACCTACCGGGCGTTTTTTACTCAACCGATAATGGAGACACCTGGCAGACTATCACGCCTCCCGGCTTTCCTGATGCCCCGGACCGTTCCGTGATAGCATTTGCTCCTTCTGACCCTGGCCTGGCCTACCTGTGGACTTTTACAGGAGAAACGGTGCCCAGTACAACGTCATCGTTTGGCCAAGACGAGGTCATGAAGTTTTATATGATCACGCTTCCATCCGGCATCAGCGAGGACCGCTCGGCCTTTCTTCCTATGTTCGGGAGAGGGTTCGGGAATTTGTACACCCAAAGCAGCTATGACATGGTCCTGGCTGTAAATCCCAACGATCCCAACGATGTGTTCATCGGCGGCACGAACCTGTACCGTTCTAAGGATGGTTTTTCGACCGCGTTGGACAATAACGATATTGCTAAAACGTGGGTTGGCGGGTATGCCATAGCAAACAATGGTGATGAATACCTTCGCCATCACCCAGATCAACATGCCCTCTTCTTCGACCCGAACGAAGCCGGCGTTTTATGGTCAGGTCATGATGGAGGGGTAAGTATGGCACTGAACATAGATTCGACCACCAATTTGATCGATTGGAAGGACAAGAACAATGGCTACAATGTCACCCAGTTTTATCACGTGTCGCTCACTCCAGAGGCGAATGATGACCGTATTATAGGAGGTACCCAGGATAACGGTACGCACTTTTTACGGTTTGATCCGTCCATAACAACAGGAACGGAGTCGATTCAACGTCTTACCGGTGGCGATGGCGGATATACCTATCTAGGATCTGACTATGGCCTCTCTTCGACCCAGATGGGCCAATTGTTCGAGCTACGCTACAACAGCTTTACGGGGAGCATATTATTGGCTAACGCACTCCCCATCCATCCATCAGGAGCCACCAACCAGTTATTCATTAATCCTTTTGCGGTAGATAAGACCAATGAATCGGTTGTATACTATCCGGGAGGCAGAGAATTATGGCGTGGCGGGAATATACCCGGCGCTCCTGGCAGTTGGTCCCGGCTCTCAAACGTATCTATTCCATCCGGATACAGTATTTCAGCTTTGGAAACAGGGATACGTGACATTAGCCAACAATCCGTCCCGGTACTTTATTTTGCGGCATCAGGTTCAGACAGGGTCCCGGCTTTATTCAGGCTCGACGAAGCATCTACATCTACAGAAGCACCGGTCAACATATCTATATTCGACCTGCCAATTGATGCCTACATTCATAACATAGCTGTTAATCCATTGGACGGCAACGAGTTACTGGTCATTGCCTCAAATTACAACATTGTGGGCATGTATCATTCGATCGACGGCGGTGCTTCGTTTACGCCCGTTGAAGGAAACCTGACGGGAGACACTGAACTTCCAGGGCCTTCCCTCCGCGCAGCTACAATCCTCCCCGTCAATGGTACCGTTCTCTACATTGCAGGCACAAGTACAGGCGTCTATTCAACCTCATTTTTGAATGGACAGAATACAGAATGGGTTCAGGAGGCTTCTGCTACAATCGGCAATACGGTTGTCGAATCAGTCACTTCCCGCAGTGCTGATCAGCGTATTGCTGTAGGAACACATGGCCGGGGCATCTTTGTTGGTATGCCGCTACCCACGGTTTCAATCGAAGATCAGCCCAATATGCCTTCCTCCGTAAGTGCAACACTTGCTCAGAACTATCCAAATCCTTTTCAGATCAACACAACGTTGTCATTCTCACTGCGGGAAACCGGCTGGGTGAGTTTACGCATATTTGATCCGCTAGGGCGCCATATCAAAACTCTAGTTCGTCAAAAATTGTACGATCAAGGCACATATTCCCTGCCTTTCAATAGTGGTACTTTACCCAGTGGTACGTATATTTATGAATTGGAAGTCCATCCATCACGTTCCACTAGCCAGGTTTACAGACAGCAGAAACTGATGGTGCTTCACTAGCAGGCGCCCCGTCGGCTCCGTATGTATGTACCACTGATCCCTCCCTACGTACTGTGATAATTACTCTTCTCGTTGTTGTTGTGCTTGGCGGTCTTGCCATGCTTGTTGTTTCTGAAAACACACAAGACATCACTATCTTTGTCGCTTACTTCGAAGTAACCACTCAAATCGGCATTGCAGTGGTTGCCGCATTTGGATTCGGGCTTCTAACAGGGCTGTTTGCCGTCTTTGGTAAAGAGATGTTTGTACCCCCAGAAGCGGGTGGCGATAAGAAGTAACGGAGTGAATGGAGAATTTTGGTCAGATACCAGAATAATTCAATGACAGAGTAACAATCGATATGTGGAGCCGTTGACTTGAAATATAGGGGCAAGGTTCTCTATTTTATCTTAGCGTTATAATAAATAATAACTTATACCCACTGTCATGCGCACGGTCTTGGTTTTAGTATTTCTCCTACTCATGGTGTTTTTTGCACTGGAGAATCAGTTGCAGACTACGGTGATTCTAGGTCCCTTTGCAATAACTCAGTCAGTTGCAATCATCGTTATTAGCACATTCATTGTAGGGGTGATCATTGGAAGGGCTGTCACGCTGCCAAGAGCAATACAGGGTAGAATTTCTAAATCCTGACATCACCCGTACCGACCCATCGGTTTGAGGCCCGTTTCATTTGCGTCCACTTGCTCTCCACCCTTCTCAGCACACCGTTGGAATAGTATCGCCTGCTAGCGCAGTATCTGATGTACGTACACTGAAAGCTGGCATTGCCTATTTAGAATCCCTTGGTTTAAACGTTGTTACCAGGCGCTCTCCAGTAAAAACGGATCATTATTTAGCAGGCGACGACCATGAGCGCATCGAAGAATTGAATTCTTTTCTTCGAGACCCAGATATTCACGCTGTTTTTTGTGCCCGGGGCGGCTACGGATCGCTTCGCATTCTCCCTTCCATTGATTATCAGGCTATCCGTACCTACCCTACGCTAATCATTGGGTACAGCGACATTACGGCTATACACCTTGCTGTTTATGCCAAAACAGGCATTCCAGGCATATCAGGTCCCATGGTCAGTACGGAGTGGGCCAAGTCACACCCTGAAAGCGAAAAGCTGTTTTGGGACATTGCGCAAGGAGGCACTCCATCTCCCCTTCTCAGTCCAGTCGGGCACTCTCTACAAGGGCTTCGTCCAGGCACCGTTTCCGGTCCTCTTTTGGGAGGCAATCTGGCTGTTATAACACGCCTCATAGGTACCCCTTATTTACCTTCACTTGAAGGGGCCATCTTATTTATAGAAGATGTGGGAGAACCAGCCTATAAGGTCGACGGCATGCTTGCTCATCTGAGGCTCGCTGGCATTTGGGACGCATTGGGTGGGCTCGTGATTGGTGAATTTACAGAAAGCGGCTCTTCAAATAGAACAAGTGCGGCTGTTGCGAGTGTGTTTGAAGATTATTGCAATTCAGCCCCCTTTCCCGTGGCAAAGGGACTGATGTACGGGCATATTCCTAAAAAAAATGCAATGCCTGTAGGGGTTGAAGCTCGATTAGAGGTACATGGTGCGCAAGCGGATTTATCCATTATAGAACCGGTTGTTACAAATCACGAGGAGTAAGACATCCATGAAGACGGAGCAGCTTCACATGAATATTGCGATCTTTGCGTCGGGGGGCGGCTCAAACGCAGAAGCTATTATCCGTGCGGTGAACAGCGGACAGCTTAATGCCCAGGTCTCCTTGATTATCACTGACAAAGAGAATGCTGGAGTTCTAGAACGAGCGTCCAATCATGGCATAACCGCGCATACCGTACACCCAGCCTCTTACTCATCTCCAGATGCCTACCTTGAGGCCCTCTTCGCTGTCCTTGACGAGCAGAAGATCAATTTTATCGCCCTGGCAGGGTATCTAAAGAAAATCCCGAGCCCTCTTGTTGATCGGTTCCTAGGGCGCATGACCAATATCCACCCTTCATTGCTCCCATCATTCGGCGGCCCAGGTATGTATGGGCGTCATGTTCATCGAGCTGTTCGGGAACGAGGTGTACGTTGGACGGGAGCCACCGTTCATTTTGTTGATCACCAGTATGACACCGGCCCAATCCTTCTCCAAAAAACAGTACCTGTACACCAGAATGACACACCAGAAGACATAGCCAACAGAGTGCTACATGTCGAACACCAGATTTATCCTGAGGCTCTGCAATTGATTGCAGAAGGCCGAGTAACCATTGAGGGGCATCGGGTCCTTATTGAACCTCAAATACCGCATTCATCCAACCACTCATGATAAAAGAAAAAAGTTTACCAGAACCGGATAATTTGTACAAGGTGCATCGTGCGCTCTTATCTGTATCTGACAAGACAGGTCTTGTGCCTTTTGCACAGCGTTTGCATGCATTAGGGATTCAGTTGATTTCTACAGGAGGCACTTCCAGGGCGCTGAAAGAAGCCGGCCTGCCTGTCAGTGACGTATCCAGTATCACTGATTTCCCAGAAATCCTCGACGGCAGGGTAAAAACGCTTCACCCAGCTGTTCACGGTGGCATTCTGGCCCGCCGTACGGATCCAGAAGACTTAGATACCCTTGAGGAGCATAAAATCCAGTCGATTGACCTGGTTGTAGTCAACCTCTACCCTTTCCAGGAAGCAGTGTCTCAGGATAAAGTCACACTCGGGTTTGCTGTTGAAAACATAGATATAGGCGGCCCCACACTGATTCGCTCCTCAGCGAAAAACTTCTTTTTTGTAGGCGTTGTGACCTCAGCAGCTGATTATGATGCTGTAGCAAGCGAATTAGAACAGCAGGGTGCATCCTTAAGTATGGCCACACGGCAGCGGCTTGCTCACCAGGCATTCGTGCATACTTCTGGGTACGATAATGCCATATCTACCTTCTTCCAATCACACCGGAATGGTGCATCCGTTAAAGAAGTCCCTCTTCACCTTGAAGCTCCGCATGCACAGGCGCTCCGATACGGTGAAAATCCGCATCAACAAGCGTCACTGTATGGTAATCCCGAAAGCTTTTACGAGTGCCTTCATGGTAAAGCGCTGTCATTCAACAACCTGATAGACGTCAGTGCAGCACTCTTCCTCATTGATGAATTCGTAGATGCCGCACCTACGTGCGCTATTCTAAAGCATACGAATCCTTGTGGCGCCGCCTCAGCTTCTAGCTTAAAAGAGGCCTATGACAAGGCATTTGCTACGGACCGGCAATCCCCATTTGGCGGGATTGTGGTGGTAAATCAGCCGCTAGACCTGGAAACTGCAAAAGCAATCGACCAAATATTTACTGAAATCATAATTGCACCCGATTATAGAGAGGGAGTATTAGATTTTCTAATGACGAAAAAGAATCGCAGGCTTATTCGGTCTTTAAAACAAGCCAGGCATTCCAGCGTGCCGGACATTCGAAGCGTACCTGGTGGATACTTGATCCAAGAACGGGATCCCGTACTTCCCGGGCATGACCTCTTCAAAGAGCAAGTGAAGGTGGTTACAGAACGCCAGCCAACCGAAAGGGAGTGGCTGGACATTAGCTTTTCGTGGAAAATTGTAAAGCACGTGAAGAGTAATGCGATTATATACGCAAGGGATCAATCGACCCTTGGTATAGGCGCCGGGCAGATGAGCCGGATTGACTCCTCCGAGATCGCTATACGAAAAGGCCATAAATCGGAACTTGATTTTAAGGAATCAGTGGTAGCATCCGACGCATTCTTTCCGTTCGCGGATGGCCTCGTTGAAGCGATTAACAACGGTGCAACCGCAGCCGTGCAGCCTGGAGGTTCGATACGTGATGAGGAAGTAATCAAAGCCGCTAACGATCACGGTATTGCCATGGTATTTACCGGAAAGCGACACTTTAGACACTAAACGTAGCGTTTGGCGTTCAGTGTTCGGCGTTTGGTGTTGGATTCATTCAGCCCCGAACCCCAAACACTGAACTCCGAACCGATATAGAATTGCATGCCATTTTTTAAGTTTTCTCAAGACGTAGCTATAGATCTCGGTACGGCAAATACCTTGATTCATATTGCTGATCAGGGCATTGTTCTCAATGAACCTAGCATTGTTGCTGTCGATCGAGCCTCCCGGCAAGACATAGCCATCGGTTTTGAAGCGCAGCAAATGCATGAGCGTACCCATCCACAGATCGAAACAATTCGCCCCCTAAAAGATGGTGTTATTGCCGACTTTGAAGTGGCCGAGCAGATGATCCGGGGGCTAATCCGAAAAGTACAGAAAAACTGGTATAACTCGATCCGCCGCATGGTTGTATGCGTCCCGAGTGGGATAACCGGTGTAGAGGAACGCGCTGTGCGGGAATCAGCCGAGCGCGCCGGTGCGAAGCAGGTCTACTTGATCAAAGAACCCATGGCTGCTGCCATTGGAATTGGGATGAACGTAGAAGAGCCTGTTGGTAACATGGTTGTGGATATCGGTGGAGGCACTACGGAAATCGCAGTCATAGCCCTCTCAGGTATTGTAATCGACGAATCCATCCGAGTGGCAGGCGATGAGTTGGACAATACGATTTTGACTTATTTTAAGCGCAATCATAATTTGCTTATTGGACTTCGTACCGCCGAACGCATCAAATGTGAAATCGGGAGTGCAGTAGACCTTGAGCCTGAGCTTGAAATATCCGTCAAAGGGAGAGATCTAGTAAGCGGTATTCCAAAGATCCGTTCGATTTCATCTGAAGATGTACGCGAGGCGTTGAATGAGCCTATTGGACAGATTGCAGCCGCTGTATTACATTGCCTGGAACGTACTCCCCCAGAACTTGGTTCGGATATACTAGAACGCGGCATTATGCTCACAGGTGGCGGAGCTCTGTTGAAAGGATTAGATACCCTAATCCGAAATCGAGCTGAAATTCCTGTATATATCGCAGAAGATCCTCTTACGGCTGTTGTTCGCGGTACAGGCAAAGTACTCGAAAACATAGAAACGTACGAGAAAGTACTGACTTAAGACTATGCAATTCAGACAATGGGCTCGAATACGGGATTGGGCGCTACTTGTAGTGCTTCTCTCTATATCAGCCATTGTCATGTTCACACAAAACCTCACTATGGTGCGCGCATTGCGTGCCGCTGCTCTAGAAACTACGGGCCATATGGAAAACTCATTGAGTTGGATCGGCCGTTATTTCAGAGCCCTTGAAGAGAATGATTTCCTACGGGAAGAAAACATTCGTCTATCCAGTGAACTGGCCAAATCAAGAGAAGCCGGTATTGAAAACGAGCGGCTCCGGGTGCTTGCCAGTTTTGTGGATACCGTCTCTTACAACGTACTCTCTGCGCGTATCATCGAGAAGGAGATAACCAAACAAAAGAACTACATAACGCTCAATGTAGGCTCGAAGCATGGAGTCGAAGAGCAAATGGGTGTTATTGACGAACGAGGCATCCTAGGTAAAGTCATCCAGGTGACAGAAAATTATTCACTTGTGATGTCGTACCTTAATATGGACTTCAGGGTACCTGCTAAAGTACAACCTTCCCAGGCACAGGGCATCATCCAATGGGAAGGGATACATCGAGACAAGCTATTGCTTCAGCATGTTATCAAGACGGAGCGCGTCGCCATTGGACAAGTGGTTGTAACCAGCGGATTCAGCAGCGTTTTCCCCCCAGGCTACCCAATCGGACTTGTTCAATCCGTCGAAGCACAAACTGGAAAGAACCAATTATTAATAGATGTAATCCCTGCTTCAAAAATCGACGACGCCGAACACGCATTCGTCGTTCTCAAAGAACAGGACCAGGAACGAACCGAATTAATTATTCCTGAATAGATTTTTTCGCTCACATAATGGATTATGTGAGCGGTTTCGGGTTCCGCGTTTCGGGTTTCGGGTTGGTTTCGGGTTATACGTTATTGATTAGCAACGACCCTTGAACAAACCAGAAACATAAACACGGAACTCGAAACCCGAAACTCGAAACCGTTCAAATGAATTCAATCAATTCATTTGAACGCTAAAATCCCCTCCTCTATCGTGTATCGCTTTACGTTTATTGCTTTCGTTTTAGCCTCCTCGCTTGTGACATCGTTGTATGCTCAAAGTGCTTCTACTGAGCAGAGAGCGCTTGTTGAGCAAATTGAAGAATATCTGGCTGAAGATATCTTTAAGAATGCTATTTGGGCTGCAAAGATTGTCAATTTGGAATCTGGAGAAATCGTGTACGAGCGTAATCAGGAAACGAGCCTGATGCCAGCTTCCAATGCAAAGTTGTATACCAGCGCTGCTGTATTGGACATTTTGGGGCCTAGCTTTCGGTATGAGACGAGTATTTATTCCGATGGACCGGTTGAGCAAGGTGTATTAAAGGGAAATCTCATTATCCGGGGCACGGGTGATCCCAGCATAGGAGGACGGTATAACAAAGAAGACGATCCCAAACAGGCGCTCCGTCAACTAGCACGTGATCTGAGAAGTGCGGGCATTCGTAGTATAGAAGGCGATATTATCGGGGATGACGACCTGTTCGAAGATGCTCCTCTTGGCATTGGGTGGAGCTGGGACGATGAACCCTATTACTACTCTGCTGAGATAGGAGCACTCACTTATTATGACAACAGTGTTCAGATCGTTCTCAGGGGGCAGCGGGCAGGCATGCCAACGAATTTATCCTGGCTGCCACAAACCTCGTATGTGACCGTCAACAACAAATCACTAACCGTGCCAGCAGATTCATCGAAGGACAATGAGTTTACACGGGCACGAAACACCAATACCATCGATGTACTTAGTGAAATACCTGCCGGGGTTATCGACACATCTTACATCACCATCTCAAACCCTACATTGTACTTTGGGCACCTGTTTAGAGATGTACTTGTCGAGGAAGGGATTGCCGTTCAGGGCGCCGTGCTTGATGTAGATGATATCGCCAATCAGCCCCGTTATGAAATGAGGCGGTACCGTAAACAAGCAACATTGACCTCCCCTCCTCTTGAGCAGCTTGTGGAAACCCTGAACAAAGAAAGCCAAAATTTATATGCCGAGTTATTCCTCCGGACACTGGGGGTTCATCATCCCGTCAACGACCCTGATGTTGAGCCAGGATCAGCCGAGATGGGTCTCAAAGCTGCTATGGCTACGTTTGCACGTGCTCAAATTGATACAAGTCGGATTCAATTGGTTGACGGTTCTGGGTTGTCAAGAATGAATCTGGTTACTGCAGATATGACGGCAAACCTGCTCTCCTACATGTGGAATCATCCGTATGCGACTGTCCGGCAAGCATTTTACAATTCACTCCCGATTGGAGGAGTCGATGGTACTCTAGAAGACCGGTTCAGATCAGGATCAGGATTTAGAAATGTTCGAGCGAAAACCGGAACTTTGACTGGGGCTAGCTCTTTGAGTGGATATGTTTTTTCGAGAGCAGAAACGCCCTACTTGTTTGTCCTAATGTGTAGTAATTATACAGTCAAAACAAGAGAGGTTAGAAGAACTCAGGATAAAATTATTAACCTGCTTTCACAATATTCAGAATAATAGAACTACCTGTTAATACACATCTTAAGGGCAAACGGGTGCAAAATTGTCACCATCTGTTTTGTTAAGTGAACCGTTTGCAAAGTACTTCGTGTAAGACAGATGATACAAGGCTCAATGTTGCACGAATCAGAAGAGTATATGGAACAGCCTGGCAAACAAAGGATAAAGTCGACTACCGTTCTTGGAGTCAGGCTGAATGGAGAGGTCGCATTAGGATCAGATGGGCAGGCGACACTTGGCAATACCGTGATGAAGCATAAGGCACAGAAAGTGCGATCGCTTCATGGAGGTCAAATTCTTGCGGGTTTTGCCGGTTCAACCGCAGATGCATTCACATTATTCGAGCGTTTCGAAGAGAAATTGCAGCAATATGGGGGTATGCTAACCCGTTCGGCCGTGGAATTAGCGAAAGATTGGCGGACAGATCGATACTTAAGGCGCCTTGAAGCTTTGTTAGCCGTTGCATCCAAGGAACGACTTTTGTTGATAAGTGGAACCGGAGATGTTATTGAACCGGATGATGATATTTTAGCAATTGGTTCAGGAGGGCCTTATGCCCTGGCAGCTGCGCGTGGCCTGATGAAATACGGCGTCGATTTAAGCGCAAAACAAATTGTACAAGAAGGATTAACGATTGCTGCCGATATTTGTATCTATACGAATCATGAGATACGCATTTTAGAACTATCAACAGAAGAAGAAAATTAAACGCCTCTGTGGGCGCCATCGACCTTTCAGGAAAACCAATCAGTATTTACAATAAAACTAACCTTCATTCATTCGCATCCAGCCCCTCTTATCTCTATAAGATACCGTTCTTTTCTCCTATTTAATTTATGAATTTAGAGTAACAAACTAGTACCAATGAATCATAGCAGATATGACAAGAACCGCACCTGGAGGCAAGGCAACCTCACTGCTGTTCTCGTAGATTACGAAAACTTATATGATCTTCTGGTTGATCATTTGCAGGATGACACTCACCCAGATGAGTTTATCATTGAGATGCTTGAGGAGCTGAACCGCTATTTACAGGGCAGAGACCTGTTTCAAATAGCTATCTCTAATGCCTACGCTGATTTCAGTGCGTTGCGGGGAGACGGGCTTTTCATCCAGCAATCTCTTTACAACCAGGGTCTAAGCCCCGTCTTTGTATCCAGTAAAATTGACAAAAACACCTCTGCCTATCAACTTTGCCTGGATGTATGCTCTCTTCTTTATACCCGGGAAGATATTGAATCTTACGTCCTTATTTCTGGAAACCGCGTTCAATTACCCCTCGTCCAGCATCTCAAAAGCCAGGGTAAGAACATACTTGTTGTTACGTTAGAGGAAGTACCACAATCTGAGAGATCCCAGGTACCGGGCCACGAGACATTCTTGCACGCTGTAGACCTACTCAGCGAAGGCGCTATCCGGAAGCTGGGAGATATCTCTAAAGCCAATCCAGCAGCCCGAAACGGAAATTATGGCCGGCGCCTGTCCCGAACCTCGTCAACGGTACAGCGCGATATAACCTACAATGAAATAACCGATCAGATTGCCTACGATACGCTCAGGGTTATTGAAGAACATTTTGGGCAGTATGATGAAGTATATCTGACACCTCTCCTCCGCAAGTTATCTGAGTCTCTAGACGACCAGCAAAACGATCCTAAATCTATTATTAATAAGCTTGAAGATGCAGGAGCTGTTTGGTTAGAAAAAAGGAGAGGATTTCCGTATGATTATACAGTACTTTTAGTAGATAGCGAACATCCTGATGTCCAGCAGATACACCAGGACATCACGGAACGTGGTGGTCTACAATACGGAGGCCGCTTCCACCCTGAAGATCAATATCCTGATGATAGCATGGATTTCGAAGAAGAAGAGCTCTTCGAGACAACCAGGCACTACGGCAATCATGACAAAAACAATGCTCACGATGATGCTGAAGAAAGGGATGATTCAAACTACGATTTGGAAAACGAATAGCCTTTTACAGGCTTCATGCTGTACTGGACACTCTTAGATGAATACCGCCAACCCTCATATGTCGGATCAACTTACCCCCCGCCAGATAGTATCTGAGTTAGACAAATATATTATTGGGCAAACAGACGCTAAGAAAAGCGTAGCCATTGCTCTGCGAAATCGGTGGAGGCGTCAAAACGCTCCTGCTGATATCCAGGACGAGATCATGCCCAATAATATCATTATGATCGGCCCTACAGGTGTAGGAAAAACAGAAATTGCAAGGCGGTTAGCCAAACTCTCGGGGGCGCCATTTATAAAGGTTGAAGCTACAAAATTTACCGAAGTCGGATACGTAGGGCGTGATGTAGATAGTATGATTCGCGACTTGACCGACATTGCGATAAACATCGTTCGTGAAGAATATACCGAAGGTGTTCAGGAACGTGCGCAGACATTGGCTGAAGAACGCATACTGGACATTTTAATTCCTCCAGTGAAAAGCAACGGCCATGAGCTCGTCTCCGGACCAGGTTTTGTAATGAAACCAACCGCCGAAGAGCCCGAAACAGAGCCTTCTTCTGAAGCAGAACTGCGGGAACGCACGCGGCAAAAATTCAGAGAGAAGCTAAAGCGTGGAGAAATGGATGACCGAGAAGTTGAGGTTGAGGTTGCCAATGACCAAACACCGATGATGCAAGTGTTTGGTCCAATGGGTATGGAAGAGATGGGGATGAATATCCAGGAGTTGTTCGGCAACATCGGAGGGAAGAAAAGGAAAAAACGACGAATGCCGATCTCGGAGGCTCGTGAGATCCTGTCGCAAGAAGAAGCTCAGAAGCTGATCGACATGGACAAGGTCACAAAAGAGGCTCTAGAGCGCGTTCAACAGGCCGGCATCGTTTTCATTGACGAAATTGACAAGGTTGCAGCGAAATCTCATAAGGGTGGCCCAGACGTATCGAGGGAAGGCGTCCAACGAGACCTTCTCCCGATTGTTGAAGGCTCAAACGTCATGACAAAATACGGCATGGTCCGCACCGATCACATTTTGTTTGTTGCGAGTGGGGCCTTTCATATTGCGAAGCCGAGTGACTTAATCCCTGAATTGCAAGGCCGCTTCCCGATTCGAGTTGAACTTAGCAACCTGACCGAAGAAGACTTTTACAAGATTCTCACGATGCCAAAGAACGCGCTGCTCAAACAGTATGCTGCGCTATTGAGTGCAGAAGGGGTGTCTATAGAGTTTGAGGATGAGGCTGTTAAAGAGATTGCTTCGATCGCTGCAAAAGTCAATACGGAAGTCGAAAACATTGGAGCCAGGCGCCTTCATACGATTCTCACTACATTACTAGAAGATATTCTCTTTGAGATTCCCGATAATATTGAAAGCGATTCAATTACTGTTGACGCTACCCTGGTTCGTGAGCGCCTCGGTTCAGTTGCAGATAATAGAGATTTAAGTCAATATATCCTTTGAGCCCCCACACTCCCACCAATTACACCGTTTCCCATGGCTCTCTAAGTGATACGCTTTTAGCAGAACGATGGGAATCCCTGCGTGCGCACTCTCCTCAACGTTCCCCTTTCTCGTCGGCCCCGTTTGCAACGGGTATGCGAGAGTTCGCAGGGTATGACAACCGGGTGTTTATTGTATCGGACCCTCAACAAGATCTTGCTGGGATATTAACATTCACTCAGCGCAAAGGCCCTTTCTTTATTGCCACGGTCCCTCCTTTCACCTCATTCTCTTCGTTATTGACGACCAGGCCCCTGCAAACGGTAGCTACTTCTGAAGCAGCAACTCCATATGCATTACTCCTGCACAAACTCCAGGAACAGTTCGATCATGTTTTGCTTCACCATCACCCCACGTTGAAAGATGTACGCCTCTTTCAATGGACCTCATGGAAAGCAACTCCGCTCTATACGTTTCATATTGACCTTACTGACACAGCTCAACTCGAATCTAACTGGTCTACCAGCACCAAGCGCACGTTCAAGAAACACGCTTCTACTTATTCTTTCCAAGAAGACGCAGGCGCCATTCAATCGGTTATAGATCTTGCACAGGCCAGCTACGAGAGACATGGACGCCCCCTCCCCTTACCTGCCGGGCAGCTAACCGGCTTAGTATCACAGCTCCAACAAGCAGGGATGGTACGTGTTTTCACTATTACCTCAGGTAGCAGAAATACACCCACAGCCGGTTTAGCGCTTTTACACGATCAAGAAGTTGCGTATTATTGGCTGGCTGGAAGCGTACCAGGGCATTCTATGACCGTCTTACTCGGTCATTTATTCCCTTTGCTTGCATCTGAAGGCATTCGGCTGTTTGACTTTGTTGGCGCCAACACGCCGTATATCGCCGAATTTAAGCGTAGATTTGGGCCGGAACTCGTTCCCTATTACGCAACTCAATCCTCCCCCAGTAAAACGTTTGCATCCCTTCAATCTCTAAGACGAAAACTCCGTTCTTGGGGATAAAAAAGGTAGGATGCGGAAATCAATGACTCAAGAGACTCATATTCGTTCTAAGAGCTCTAAAATCCCACTTCATCTTCTTCTAGGTATATGGGGTCTGTACCTGTTCAGGTTTGGTTATGCATACGGCTTCAGTGATCAAGATGAGTTTATCCCCTACTTGATGCATCTGTTAGACGCATCTCTATTCACCCAAGATTGGTTTGTCGGCACTCAACTCTCTTCATTCAGCATAAGAGCGTATTTTGTATACCTTCTCCTAATACCTTCAAAGGTATTTTCAATCCCCATCGCCGTTGGCCTATTGTACGTAGCATCCTGGTTTGCGACAGCCTCTGGGATATATGTACTGGCGTTGAATCTATCAAAAAACAGGATTGCTGCAATAGCTAGTGTAGCCATCATCCTTGTTATGACTCCATTTTGGACGCTGGGCGGTAATGACCTGGTACACAGCATGTTGGTACCCAGCATGCTTGGATGGAGCCTCGGCATTTGGGGGATTGTATTTTTTGTAAAGAACCGAGTGGTATACTCTGCCTTGCTCCTGGGCCTGGCTACCCTCTTTCAGGCGCTCGTTGGGCTTCAGTTAGGTTTGTTGCTGGGCGCTGTGATGAGTGTGCAATTCATTACAAAAAAGGACCGCGCATTTAGAGATATCTATACATTCAGCGTGGTGTACCTGGTTAGTGCTTCTCCTGCACTAGTCCCTTTGTTCTACCAGCAATTCAGTTCTGCTTCGCCAGGTATATACCAAATGGTAGGTGCGCCTTCATTATTCTACATAATGGCAGAATTCAGAAATCCACACCATTACTTGTTTCATTCCTTCGATATAATGCGAGCGAGTCAGTTTGCACTGCTATGTGTTTTTGGGCTCGTAGGAGTTTTCTTTTGTGCCAGGCGGATTAAGGTATTCCCAACGTATTTAGTGTCCTATCTACTCAGCATTATCGGCTTCATTTGTATTATTGCTTACTTCGGTACAGAAACCTATGCAAACCTGACCATCGCCAAGCTTCAGCTTTTTAAGCTCACGGTTTTTGCGAAAGTACTTCTTATTATCTCTATCTGCGCCGCTCTTGTTACCTTTATACCCAAAAGCTACCAGTCTTTCATCGAACGATATTTTTGGGGATTCCCTGTACGGTTCATCGCAATTTATCTCGTCGTTTATGCATTACTGATTATTGGGCAGTCACATAGATATCAGTCTAAAGTATATCCTTTATCAGCTACAAACGACCCTTTAAACGTCGTATACGATTGGGCACGAACAAACACTGCAGACTCCTCCGTATTTGCTGTGCCTCCTTCCTGGTCTGGGTTTAGGTCTTCTGCCCAACGAGGCATAGTTATAAATCATAAAGCGTTTCCTTACAAAGATGGAGACATCGTAAAATGGTATATGCGCCTTGAGTCTCTCGCACCAATACAACGGCCTGCAAGGACAGACCGTTCGCTGATGACTAAACTCGATAGCGCATATGAGAGTAGGTCTACCAAACTGATGGAACAGTACATCAAGACCTATCAAATAGATTACCTGGTGCGTGGAAGTGCATTTGACGCTCCATATTCTCTCGTCTTTAAAACCAGCGATTGGTATGTTTATGATGTCACTTCTCGGCTTGATGAGCAGGTACCGTGATGTTAGAAAAGTTTATCCGCAAAATTCTGCCTGTAGATGGATTCACCTCCTCTGTTTTTACGCTTCTATCGGGGACGACACTGGCCCTTGGAGTGGCTTACCTGGCACAGCCGATCCTGACCCGTCTTTATACACCCTCCTCATTCGGTCTTTTTGATGCGTTTCTATCTATAGTTACCATCCTGGTCCCTTTTGCCTCGTTTAGATACGAGGACGCACTTATGCTTCCTGAAGAAGACGAGGAAGCCTCTCACGTGCTTGGACTCTCGATCGTCCTTATTCTTGGTGCCAGCGTACTCAGTTGCGGGTTAATACTAGCTGGACCGTCTCTATCCGAGTGGTTTGACACACCCGAGTTGTACAAGTGGCTGTATTGGGTCCCCCCTGTCCTGGTGGCGATACGCATGTCCAAGATATTTGAGTTATGGTTGACCCGCAAAAAACGATTTAGCCCCATATCTGCTGGTCAGGCTTCCCAATCAGGACTCATTGCAGGAACGCGCATAGTCATGGGTTCTTCTGGTACTCCAACGGGCCTGTTTACCGGATATCTTTGGGGCCACATAGCCACAGCGATTGGATTTGGATTCCTGGTTATTAAACGAGAAGGCAAGAAATTCCTTCAGGGGTTTAGCAGAGCTGGCATGTTATCAGTGCTGAAAAGATATAGATGCTTTCCTGTATTCTCGATGCCAGCTACCTTACTGAGCGCATTAATCACGCGCCTGCCGGCTCTTCTCCTCCTGTATTTCTTTACCGATGCAGTGGTTGGCTATTTCAGCCGCTCTTATACGTTGTTCGCAGTACCTCTCAGCTTACTCGGTGCAGCGATTTCTCAGGTGTTTTTTGTAGAAGGCGTTGAAGCATATAGAAATAACGAGCTTCCGAAATTCATCCGTAAGGTCCATATCCAACTTATCTTAATCGGCCTATTCCCCACTCTGGCAATTATGATTACGGGTCCACAAGTATTTGGATTTATCCTGGGGCAGGAGTGGACCACGTCTGGCCGTTATCTACAATATATTGCTCCGTGGCTTTACTTAGCGAGCATTGCGTCTCCTCTTACACGAGCGTTCGACATACTGGAAAGGCAGCGATTGGACCTCGTAACCAGCCTGATTATGTTTTTTATTCAGACCATAGCATTTATCGCAGGAGGCCTTTCAGGAGATCCTTTAACCTGCCTGATCTACGTGAGCATTGGTGGCAGCATTGGGCGACTTCTACAATTGGTGGTTATCTTTTCTATCGGCGGCGTTTCGTTTAGCTCGATACTGAGCGACTACTCAACACCTCTATTGGTCGCTATTCCATTCCTTGCCTTGTTGTTTTACATCAATAGCCTGGACTCCCCTCTTTGGATTACTGTGGCGTTAGTATTGAGCGGTATTAGTTATCTGGCAGTGAGTATACGAACCATCTACAAATAGAAATGGGCCCATCTCAAGCAAAAGATTACTTGAAAAGGCCCATTTTAAAATCGATCTATGCGCTATCTAGCGGTCTTATCGAATAGATCTGAATGTAGGAGGCAAGCCGTTTGAAGACTGAGGCATTTCTGGCATCTCTGGCCGTTCTGGGCCTCCTTCGGCAGTTTCGCCTGTACCGCAATACTTCTGGTATGCATTGACTAGATCCATTGCGATTGCACTGGCGCTTCGTCCTTCAATATGGCGGCGTTCCAGGATAAATACAGGATCACCGTCTTTCAACAACGCCATAAATGGAGATGAAGGCGGAATGCCTCGAAGATATTCGCGGGCTCTGGCTGTCGCTTCCAAATCCTGACCAGCAAATACTGTCACGTAACGATCTGGCTGAACGGGTGACTGTTGCGCCATAGCAACAGCCGGCCGGGCATTGGCAGCAGCGCATCCGCATACAGAGTTAACGATCAACAACGTCGTTTCTGTTTCAGCAGCTTCAAAAGCATCGTCCACTGCAGTCATATCGAGAAGCTCCTGAACACCCAGGCGGGTAAGTTCTTCTCGCATAGGGCGCACTAAGGGTTCTGGGTAAGGCATATAATTAATGTTCTAGTTGTGAACAGTAGAAACTCGTGCGTACTGATATCGCTCGTTTACTACGACCCACATAAATTCTTGATCCTAATTCCCTTATTCCAGATAACGAAACCAAGTGAATATCTTATTTGCGGGTCATATTTCTTAGGTCTTTCACCATCTCCTTCTCCGCACCTTCACTCCAATTTTCTACACCGTCTGCGAGGTCAGGAATGTACTCGTCTACAGCATCATGGGCAGCCTGGCGTATTTTACCTGAGAGCTCCTTACCCGTTTCCTGCACACGATCATTCATTTCTGCTAGATGTTCTTCGATGGTCTCTAGCTGACTCTCCACTGCCTTTAACTGGCCGCGTGCTTCATCAGCTATGCGCCTTCGTGTATTCTTTCCTGACTGGGGTGCGAATAATATACCCGTAATAAAGCCCGTTGCCAGAGCCATTACAACTACAGTTGCTTGTGTTAGGGAGGATTTCATCGTAGCACCAACAATTTCAAATGGTTAGGAATCAAATTAGCCCAATCGGGCATAGTTTTAGTAGATTATAGGTTAAAGAATGCAGGTTAACAATGTTAAGTTGCGTTTTTTCACTAAAAAACTTCGTTTATCACCTTTTCTTCAAGAAATAAATTACTCCATACACTGCCCCTATGACTTCTTCTCTTACTACAAGGGTGTGTATTTTACTCGTCACTATTTTGCCAGCTTTAGTTATGGGTTGCGTCTACACACAACCCATACATTCTAGTGTACAAGACTCTTACGTAGAGAATACCGCACCAGATTCAATGGCAGCAAATATCCATGTTACGGGAGAAGAAGCTCCAGATTCGCTGGGCCTGTCTAATACTTTAGAGGGAGAAGCAAATCTATCACGGAAAGAACGCCTCATGTTCGAGGCAGACAAATGGATGGGCACCCCGCATCGTTGGGGTGGAACGTCCCGTTCGGGGATTGATTGCTCTGCCCTGGTGCAGGAAATTTACGCTAAAAGCTTCGCAACCCGATTGCCCCGAACTACAAAAGAACAAGTTCGAGTAGGAGAAAAAATACGTCCTTCTCAATTACAAATTGGTGACCTGGTCTTCTATAAGATTAATGCCCGTACCCGGCATGTCGGCATTTATGTGGGAGACAATTCGTTTTTACACTCTTCGAAGAGTGAGGGAGTCGCAATATCATCACTTGATGAACCCTACTGGAGATCCCGATACTGGACGGCTCGTCGTATTTTGTCTGCTGATACATATCAAGAAGGCGTAGATATCGAGAAGAAAAAGGTTCAAATCACCTGGTAATTCTTCTTACTTAATTAATATTGGGATCATTTTCCGTGCTTTTCGCGTGGAAGTGCAACTTATAAACATACGGAAAACACCCCCTATGTGATTTTATCGTCGCGCCCCCTTAGGGTCGTGGCGCATTTTTTTATTAGTTCGTTTTATTCAAAAAAGCGTTTTATAACGCTCAAGGTTTTACCAGAATATGGCGGAGAATAGAGTTTACCTAACAAAAGAAGGTCTTCAGAAACTCAAAGATGAGCTTCACCACATGAAGACCGTTCAGCGCCCTCAGATATCACAGGATATAGCTGATGCTCGTGCGCAAGGCGATCTATCTGAAAACGCAGAATACGATGCCGCGAAAGAAGCTCAAGGTCTTTTAGAGGCTCGTATTGCGAAGATGGAAACCACCATCAGTGAAGCACGGCTTGTAGACGATAGCAAAATCGATCCAAGTAAAGCATTCATTTTGTCCACTGTCAAGGTGAAGACACTCAGCAATAACACAGAACAAACGTATACGTTGGTGTCCGCTGAAGAAGCCGATATATTCAAAGGGAAAATATCCATACTCAGTCCAATTGGTAAAGGACTACTGGGCAAATCTGTAGGTGATGTTGCAGACATCAGCTTGCCAAATGGAAATACGATTTCTCTTGAGTTGCTAGAAATAACGCGCTAATTCGTCCACTCCTACACCCTCCTACCGTTAATGATTGATTTACGCAGTGACACTGTCACACGCCCAGATAAGGGCATGCGGGAGGCGATGTACCGTGCAGAGGTAGGTGATGACGTATTTGGTGAGGACCCTACCATTACCCAGTTACAGGATACAGTTGCAGATCTTCTAGGAAAAGAAGCCGCTCTCTTCGTTCCCTCTGGAGTAATGGCCAATCAGTTAGGCGTATTGGTCCATACACAACCTGGCACTGAGGTTATTGTTGAGCGCCGGTCCCATATACCCAACTATGAAGGAGCTTCACCATCCTGGCTAGCGAGTGTTCAACTATGCCCCATTGATGGAGAAAGAGGCATTCTAAATCCAGATGCGGTGCGTTCAGCTATTCGTCCAGGCAATTATGGACAACCTGCTACAAGCTTGATATGCCTTGAAAATACGCATAATCTCGCCGGCGGCATTGCACAGTCTGTTGAACAGCTTCAGGCTATCACGGATGTAGCTAAGGAGCACCAACTACCCACCCATTTGGATGGCGCCAGATTATGGAATGCTGGAGTCGCTTTGGATGTCCCCTTCCGTACCTTTGCCTCTTTATTCGATACCGTTTCTGTTTGCTTATCAAAAGGCCTGGGAGCTCCAATAGGCTCTTTATTTTGTGGCTCCAAGGAATCGATCAATAAAGCACATGCGCTTCGAAAGCGGCTTGGTGGAGGCATGCGTCAGGTTGGCATTTTGGGTGCAGCTGGTCTATACGCAATCGAAAACAACCTGGAACGGCTGGCTCAGGACCATGCCAATGCAAAGAAACTCGCTCTGGCTATTGCGGACTTACCCAACTTCTCGCTAAACCTCGACGACATTCACACCAATATCGTCTACTTTGATGTATTGGCACCTTTAACGGTATCATCCGTACTCAGTGCGCTCGAAAAAGAGAAGGTTTATCTAATCCCGACTGGCCCTAATACCATTCGAGCGGTCACCCATCTGGATGTATCCGAACGCGACATTGATCAAACCATTCATGTGCTCCAGCGTACCTTTGGCCCACATGCAATTGCTACTTAATTTCTTACAACCGTGCACCCACCCAGCTTAAAGTCTTCTTTTCAAGTTAACACGTTACTTGAGATTACAAACCAATTTGGAACGCCGACATACGTTTACGACGAACAAATCATTCGGCAACAGTGCCAACTCTTAAAGAAACACCTTACTGGTATCAATACTCGGCTTTTGTATGCAATGAAAGCCAATTCGCATCCAGCGATACTTGAAATAATCCGTTCGGAGGGGTTTGGCATTGACGCTGTTTCCCCAGGCGAACTCTACCTGGCACAAAAGGTCGGTTTTTCTCCTGAGGAAATCTTGTATACGGCAAACAATATCACCGACGATGAGATGCACCTCACTCAAAAGGCTGGTGTGTTACTCAATGTAGGGGAATTATCGCGACTCGAACGGTTTGGCCAATCCTATTCCGGAGGAAATATATGCATCCGCCTAAACCCGCAGATTGGCTCTGGGCACCATGAGCACGTGGTTACGGCTGGTAAAACAACGAAGTTTGGCATTCCAGTGCATGAGATATCAAAAGTACTCGAGATTGCCAAGACGTACAATATTCGCATTACCGGCATTCACCAGCACATAGGGAGTGGTATTTCTTCGATGAAAGTGTTGGGCGAAGCCATTCAGGTCCTGTTGAAACATGCCACTGATTTTCCTCATCTGCAATTCGTGAATATAGGAGGCGGATTTAACATTCCTTATCATCCCGATGATACTCCAATCGACTTTGAGAATTTTCAGACATCGATTGTCTCCTTACTCAAAGACACGGATAAAAAAGCCAATCAAAAGTTAGAGTATTGGTTTGAACCGGGGCGTTTTTTAGTCGCAGAGTCGGGTGTCTTGTTGGTCCGCTCCAACACAATCAAAGAAGCGAATGGGCGAACATTCGCCGGGACCGATTCAGGCATGAATCAACTCATCCGCCCTGCCCTCTACCAGGCCTATCATGAGATCTTTAATTTATCCAATGCCCAGGCCTCTCCTTCGAGCTATGAAATCGTTGGCAATATTTGTGAATCGGGGGACATCTTCGCAAAGAATCGCTCGGTTCAACACATCCGGGAAGGTGATATACTAGCCATCTTCGATGCCGGTGCCTACGGCATGGCCATGGCCTCTATTTACAATCTTCGCCCCTTCCCAGCGGAAGTATTAATCCGTGAAGACGGCTCATTTACCTGTATTCGTACCCGGCAATCACCCGAAGATTTGATTCACACGATGTTTGCCTCCTACTTCGACAATGGGTCCTAGTACAACCAAATAAATCCTGGCGATTTATTTGGTTGGTTTCGGGTTTCGCGTTTCGGGTTTCGGGTTAGAAGGGTGTGTAGTTAATCAAAGCAACGCTGGGCAATAACTGACAGTGAAGGCATTCCTTCAATGGAGGCCTCTAGTTTATCCCCATCATGTACAGGCCCTACGCCTTCTGGAGTGCCTGTATAAATTAAGTCTCCGGGTAAGAGGGTAAATATGGTTGAGCAATAGGCGATCAACTCATGAACAGAAAAGTGCATATCACGTGTATTGCCAGCCTGACGCGTCTCGCCATTAATGAGGAGTTTAATCTCCAGGCTTTGCGGGTCATTGACAGCTGATTTTGGCACAAAATCCCCCAAAGGCGCGAATGTATCAAATCCCTTTGCAACTGACCAGGGGTGGCCTTTTTTCTTCGCTTTCGCCTGTATATCTCTTGCGGTCATATCCAACCCCACGGCATATCCCTCGATATAATCAGCAGCCTGGCTCTCCTTGATATTCTTTCCTTTTTGTCCAATTACAACAACGAGTTCTACTTCATGATGAACGTTTTGTGATTGTGCCGGCAACTCAATCACCCCATTATTCCGAATGAGCGCCGTAGACGGCTTCAGGAACACCATGGGGACCTGAGGCATAGGGCTTTTCATCTCAGCAGCATGCGCTGCATAATTCCGCCCAATACAAAACAGACGAGGGGATTGTATAGTAACCTGGCTTTCAGGAAGAATGATTTGTGTGTCCATCTGGGATACGTGTTAAGGAAACTCAATGCTCAGTAATGACTATAAGAGCGAATATATTAAAATAACTCTCGCACAGGTACCCAATCCCGTGCCCCAAAGAAGAGAAATTCATGTACGCTATTATTGAAGTTGCTGATAAGCAATATAAAGTAACCAAAGACTCTAAGGTTTACGTCCCCCTCATGAAAGCGGAGGTAAACGATAAGGTTACTATAGAGGATGTCCTTCTAGTCTCAGATGATGGAAAGGTGCAGGTAGGTGACCCTACAGTGAAGGGTGCCAGTGTAAAAGCAACTGTTTTAGACCACGTTAAGGCCGACAAAGTGCTGGTCTTTAAGAAGAAGCGCCGCAAGCGTTTCAAAGTAAAGCGAGGTCATAGGCAGCAATATACCCAGCTTCAGATCAACGACCTGGTAGTTGGTGCTAAGAAGAAGAGAGCCGCAAAGAAAAAAACAGCTGAGAAGCCTCCTGCAGAAGCAGTAGATGCACCACCAGCGGAAGCGGCAGAATAACACATTATACTTAAACCCTATTTTAATCAGCGAATTACGTCATGGCACATAAGAAAGGTGTTGGCTCTACTAAAAACGGCCGCGACTCGAACCCTAAAATGCTTGGGGTTAAAGTATATGGAGGTTCTTTCGTGAAAGCAGGCGGTATCATTGTCCGCCAGCGAGGCACCAAGTTCCATCCTGGCCTCAATGTAGGCCGAGGCGGTGATGATACGCTTTTTGCAACGTCTACTGGATTGGTTCGATTTTCCAAAGGACGTGGAGATCGTACATTTGTAAATGTAGATCCTCAGCAAGCAGAAGCTTAATATCGTCCTCACAGATTACAGTCATAGAGAGGCTGTTGCTTACAAGCAACAGCCTTTTTCTATAATCTCTAGTGTATATATGTTGCGTGACCGCTATTTCCTCCCCTCTCCCAAGCATGCAGTAGAGCTCCGTGCCTTTACGCATGGCTTAATGCCTCGCACTGTGCCACAGATGATGAACCACTTTGTCGAGGACTGGCAAAACTTTGGGGTTGATGCATGGAATCACATTCCTAATCACTGGAGGCCTGAATCAGGTGAGCACGTTGGCTGGTGGACCCTCCCTGAATATCTCGGCGATCACTTCATTGCTCCTCTTCTAGGTGCCCCCAAAGGCACCTGTATTCTCCAGCCCAATGTACATTGGACCGTTCAATGTATTCTATCTAGCCGGGAGCTATTTTCAGGTACTCGAAACAAAATCATACTTACTGACGGCGAATTCCCTTCTGTTTTACACAGCGTATATCAATGGGCTGATTTGCTAAATATAGAAATCGAGTGTATCCCCGTTGCGAGTGAAGGCGTACCAAAGCAACAGATCTTATCAGCCATTGACCACCGTACAGCATTGATTATTTTAAGTCACGTTGGGTTTACAACTGGACGAAAACTGCCCGACTCCTTCATTTATGAAGCAGGTAAAAAGGCCCATGCGCAGGGAGGATTACTAGCCATTGATGGCTACCACAGCATTGGGGCCTCAACCGCGACTGTACAAGATCTCGATGTAGACCTCTATTTCGGTGGACTGCTAAAAGAAGGAAGTGGCTCTTCTGGTAACGCGTTTGTTTATATCAAAAGCGGTCTTGACATTACCCCACGCACTACAGGATGGTTTGGAGATGGAAAGCCCTTTGAGTTCAATGCTAAACCCGATCCACACCCCGAAGTACGCGCTCGCTTTAAAGGAGGTACTTCGGCCATCGCATCTCTATATCATGCTGTAGAGGGAGTCCGGCTGCTGCTTTCAGCAGGACTAGACTCCATCCGAAAAGACTCTCTAAGTAAAACGAATTTTTGTATAGATCGAGCACAAAAAGCCGGCATTAAAATTTGCTCTTCGCTTACTGAGGAAGAAAGAAGTGCCATGTTTGTTATGTCGCTTCCACAGGCTCATCAATTATCTGAATACCTTAAATCAAAGCATATCTACACGGACAGTAGAAAAGGTACTTTGCTCCGAATCGCTCCATTTGTGTGGAATACAGAGGATGAGCTAGAGCACACATTCAACCACATTGAGGACGCGTTGAGGAAAAATTTACACCTCGAAATGCCTCCACCAATCACTATGGGTCCCGTAACCTAAGAATTGTCAATTCGGCAAGTTTCTTGTTCTTTCGTTGGCAAGTACACTCGGGGAATAACAGCTATCCAGTTTATTCCTCCGAAATAGCAATCCTTTCAGGCGGCCTAATACATAATGCCTTTTTCTAATTCTTCCCAAGCTCACACGCTCTGCCTCGCGATGATCGTACGCGATGAAGAGAGTAATCTTCGCGAATGGTTACCAGAGGCAGCAAATCATGTAGATGAGATCGTAGTGGTGGATACAGGCAGTAAAGATGGCACTGTTGCTTTCTTAAAATCTGTAGGTGCGAAAGTCTTTCATCAAGAGTGGGCTGAAGACTTTTCATTGCACAGGAATTATGGCCTCAGCAATGCAACTGCTGATTGGGTCCTGATACTAGATGCCGATGAGCGATTAAAAAGGGTACACTGGTTTACTCTTTCATCTTTATTGAAAAATGAAGATGTAATGGCCTATTCATTTACGGTCAAGAACTATCATAGTACGCGCGATCTATCGAACTACGATACGATGAAGTCGTACCGATTGTTTAGAAACCACCACGATATTAAATACACGGGAGCGGTTCATAATCAGCTTGCTCCAGGCATTCAAAAAGCATGTAGACATACGGGAATGATCACTCAGCATTCCTACATAACTATTGAACATTATGGGTATACGCTCACGGGAAAGGCCCAAGAGAAAAAGCATGAGCGTATCTATAAAATGGTCAAGAAGCAGTTAGAACAGAAACCGGAAGATGAATACTACCTGTTTCATAAACTGAGTATTTGCCTGGCAATGGGCAAATTTTCAGAGGCGAGAAAAGCAGCTGCAGAACTGGAGATCGAACGATTGCGCCCGGAACTAAGGATACAGGCCTACTATAAAGCCGCACAAGTTGAGATGCATTTTAATATGTATCAACATGCCAGGGCTTATATACGGCATGCATTATTGATTGCTCCAGATGCCGCCTTTCTGCATTATCTTCTGAGCAATATTTTGTACCAGATGCAACGCTACAGTGCCGGCTTACGATCTGCTTACCGGGCATTAGATTATGCACGGGTAAAAAGCAATACAACCACACTCATTCATTTGCCATTGGACGAGTGCCTGTGTAATGTTGGATTGGGTTACTTACTATCCATGAACTACGAACAGGCTGATGAATATTTCAAACAAGCCCTGGCTCATAATTCAGAAAACGTCCTTTCTCCGAAATATAGGAAGTGGATAAGGGATAGAGTAGAGCCTGCAGAACTATCAGCTCAAAACAAACAGCCTTCAGACTCTACTCCTATTATTTATCCTTCTTAATTGACTACCTCCAGGTTCGAGACGTGTAGATTCAAGGCGTGATTCACCCGCAAACCAACCACTCCATCCGTTCTAATATCTGAGACAGGTACAGCAGCTACTTCCTCTCCGTTAATGCCAAATCCCACTTCATTCTCTCGCACGTTAACGGTTAACTCATTTAAAACCGAAGACTCGCTTTCAGCAGTATATCGAACAATAGACTCGTGAGGCGTCCAATCTTGGATTAACTCAGTTTCACCTCCAGTGCGGCGCTTGATCAAATACTCACCGGAATTTCTAATCAGGAAGTAATCATACACCTGGTCATCAGCATCCAGGTTCGCTCCCCCGACAAATAACCCAAACGCTTCAGTACGTTCTCCGGGATCAAACAGGTGAATACCTGCTTTTGCAGTGTAGGTCCCGGATGCAGTGCTTGCTGGGTGATAATAAATGGCTGAAGGGCCACTCGTGATGTGCCATCCAGGAGTCATATTGACAAAGAAGATGTCCGCTGTTTCCGCATCGGCTCCAATGGTTACCTCCTCAGAAGGACGGTCCAGACGTACCATCCAGTTTTCGGGAACTGCGTTGTTTTCACCCGATGGCACATTGGCATCTGGCCGGGTTAATGCTGAAGATTCTACCACATCTGGTTCAACAACTTCCTGCTCCACGGCATCAGCAGATTCTGGATTTGATTGGCAGCTCAAGAACATTATGCTGGCCAATAAAAGAACAATCGCTCTCATAAAAAACCTTGTTTGTTACTAGAAATAAATGCAGTGCATATAGTTCTAAGGAACAACATGAAGGATATTATTGCAAACCAAAGGGGATTTGATGATAGCTAAGGGTGACCTCTATTAATCACGCTTCAACAAGTTGCATGGCGCCTTCTGTTACATCAAACAGAGCGTCCAACGCATAAATGCGATTGGTGACTATGTACTTACCGGTCTTTTTACCTGGCAATGGGTCCTGGTGGAGGTATTCGATAATTTCGTGCGGTTTCTCTTTGTACTCAAAGTAACCATCCATAATCTGCTGATAATACTGTTCACGGCCAGCTGGATGGATAATGAGACTGGGCACACCAAATTCTAATGCTTCTACAGCCGTTGAAGACCACTCACAAACGTGCCAGGAGGCATATTTGAGCAGCCTGTATATGGGAAACTTAGAGGGTATTGAGACTTCAACATTGCTAATTTTCAGATCTGAAAATATAGAAGATATTTCCTCTATCTTATGCTCCATCCCAGAATGAACGCGTATCCACCAGTGCCACTCGGGCGGCGAATGACGAATAGCCTCGATCAGGTTATCACCCAAACAATCTTCCGTATTGCTTAATGAGACCAGGATTCTTTTTTGAGAGGGATCGAGCTTGTTCAGAAAGGCCTCGGCATTTTTTCCGGGCATCATTTTGTCATCTTCAGCCCATTTAGATACCCACAAATTCCCGCCAATTACAGGGCGATGAACATCCGCTCCAGCAGACATGCCATCTTGGATATTTTGAACATCAGAAGGACTCCAGCACCAAAAATAATCTGGAAGCAATGAATACCCTGATTCGGGCATACTCATCCAGTGGGTATACATGCCATGATAAGCTCCTATTGCTTGTTGTTGCATGTCCACCGTGGTAATCCCGAGAGGCTTACAAGCAGCTATCAAAGCCATGGAAAGTTCCTCATCGTATCCGGCGAGAAACACCGCTTTTGGCTTTAATATCTTTAATATTCCTTTGAAATACCGGATGTAGTGTAACATCCGCTCAGCCTCTACCATCAGGTATTCCTTAGTCAAAGCCAGATCAAACCGAATCCCTCCGAGAAGCCTTGTTAGTTCATTCCCTTTTTCCAATATCGCTGCATCGCCATTTTTCTGGAAGGCATTGATCAGGCTTCGTTGTGCATCACATCGGATGTACTCAAGCGCATCTAGAAAATGGGTATACTCGTACCGGGGAATTGATTGATTGGTGGCTTCTGTGATAACCTCAACTTTAAGGATCGTAAAACGACTCCTTGCCAGTTCTGCGACAGGATCCAAAAACCTGTTGAAATACTTGCCCTTAAGCTTATCCGTATGATCTTCTCCTTTTGAAAAGATAAGAAGATCAACCGGTCCACCTTTCTCAAGTTTGGCCAGGTTTTGCTGATGCCGCTTAGAATGCTCTAAGAAAGAGACGTAAAAGTCAGGCTTAAAAAAACTCTGCGACAGTTTATGGGCAAGGTGCTTCAGCCCAATTGTTGCAGGAGGCGCAAATTTACGTGGATGAATCAACCGGCGCCACAATTGCATTCGGACCAGCGGCCAGAGTTCTAGCCCCTTGTATCGAATGGTTGTTACATCCATGGCTTTTTCAATCGCCAGTATGCGTTCTATGGACGTCCTGTGATGCATGCACCATAAAAAGTTGACACGCGCGAAATGCTAGTAATGCTCGTATCAGAAAAGTATAAAAGGAATTGTTGCGAGATCCGGTCCTATATGCAGCAAGAAAGCGCATATGAGAAAGTGGAATAAGGAGGATCTACTGAGATAATCAGGAGAAGCTCAAAGGCCACAAGAAGTGTGCAGTCAAAGATCTGTTGAGGGTTCAGGGTGGCGGCCTTATGTTTATAGACCTATCGTTCTATTAAGAACAGGATCACACATGATTTGCGAAGTGTGCTATTTTCATGCCAGCCTATATACACACCACTATCACCGAAGTTGCACAAATTCTGAGAACTATTTTCCGTTTCCTGGGGAAAGGAGTTTCGAAAATTCCTGTAGCTCATTGGGTCAAGCTTTCCATTGATCGGCTACTTGAGAGACACTTCGAGTTCTGGTTTTAATGCGTCTTTGGAGTATAGCTTCACCAAATGATCAAATCCATCAACAGATCTTTGAAGTTGGTTAATCAGATGCTGAGATTTTTCTTGCTCTCCAAGCTGCTCGAGCACTCGGGAAAGATACCAGTATACACGCCAATGCGTAAATCCTTTGCTAATAGCTGTAGAATAACAAACAACGGCTCCCTGCGCATCATTCAAGCCTTCACAACAAAGGCCGGCCCATAGGTTTAACAAAGGGTCCTCAGCATACAGATTCCTAAACCGAATCACACCATTTTTCGCAAGCACATATCTACTATGCATGATATTGCTTTCAGCACTTAGTACCTCGTCCACCTGCGTTCCATACAAGCTGGTTTTAAAGTCACGCCCCACATCCACTCCCAATGACTCAATAAACACCTCGCCCTGACTTCGAGAAACAGGCTGAGCCTCCGTCTCTGCAGGTTGAGAATGAACATCTATTCCCCAGCGATGTGGCATCTTAGGGCGAGCCATAAGCCTTTCATAGAGGTCCTGGTACTGGGTCACCGTATTCTCAATTCCAAGATGCCTGGTTACATATTTTCGAGCAGCAGCTCCTAATCTCTTGCGTTCTTTCGGATGCTTGAATAAGAATTCAATAGCATTAATGTATTCCTCCGCATTCTGGACGATATATCCATTCACATTATGCTTTACGGTTTGCGCTACTCCCCCATAGGGAAACACAACTGGAGGTATGCCTGCATGCATCACTTCCTGTAGAACCAGTTCAGTGGAAGCATACGTATCTGGGCAGAGCGGATATCCAAACACATCCATTTCAGCAATGACGTTCTCAAGCTGCTCAACATACCCCATAAAATGGAATTTATGCTCTGCCTTTAGCTGCTGGACTTGCGTGAGTAGTACGGGCTCGGATACGCCCCCACAAATAACAAAACGCACATCCGGAATCTGTATTCGATTGCTCATCTCTACATAATCCGGATGCATTTTCACGAAATTAACCGTCCCGATATAACCAACATTAAACCTATTATGGGGACGCGGCTGTATGCGAGGCATCCGATTAAAATCTGACCCGTGCAGAATACATCGAACACGTCCTGCTTTCCAACCAGGCTCGAATTCGCTCAGAACAGGATTCTCCGCCTTGGACAAGATATTTACATCAGCCAGTTTTAGATGATTAGGGGTAATAACATGGGGCGGTTTATCTCCCGCTACGTGATATCTAATAACAAGCCGGCATGAGGGGAAGGGTTGTAATAGAAACGGGGTTATATACGAAGCATTCCACCATTCAACCTGAACGATATCTGCATGCTCCATCGCGGCGTAAAGCTCGCCCGAAGAGGGTGCTTCTAGAATTTCCACCCCGGTCTGCTCCGCCAGTTCACGCCCTTGATCATTTAGCGGAGCTAGCGTTGCTATTGTATGGGAATATCCTTTAGCGTGGCCAAGAAAGCGGACCACATTAAGTAGCTCTCTGGCAGCTCCTCCTCCTGAAAGCTCATGAATGATATGCAAGATTTGTGTCATTGATCAGGCTTTTTTGTGCAATCGCCTCCTCTAATAAGCGCTTGCCGTTTGTAAACGCGTAGGGTGTATTGCTAGCCAGGCAATCGATGGCTATGCCTAAGGCCCTGTCGTCTTTCAACGCACCGAAGCCACTGGCTGTCCATTTTTGGATGTCTACAGGATCCAACCCGAATGGGGTATGAATGAAGGGCGTCTGAGTCACAAGGTAATACAACAACCATCCGTTCGTCTTATCGGCCTCTGACACCGATGGCTGCGCGCCTTTTTTTATCTGAGCGAAGTAATCCTCAATGGATTCTGCTTTGTACACAAAAGGCTGATCAGCGTAGTAAACATTGCTTTCTACAATGACATGTTTACCCATCATCGCAGCCTCAATACCCAATGTTGATGTATAGGGTAAAACAAGATCTGCTTGTTGAATCAAATGGTACGTGTTTACCTTCTCCTCGCTCGATACAAATCGAAATCGCGGATGCGAACCAAAGCGAGATATTAAATCCTTTCCTAGAAGCGTTCCTGTTTCAAAGTTGAATTTCTTGAAGTGCACTTCGTGTGGATGCTGCCGTAAAACTACAGAGGACGAGGTGTTAGAGAGGATATAAGAGACCGTCTCAACGAGCCATTCATGTGGAGAAGCAAAAAAACGATTTCTTCCCAATGCCGAGGTATCCCAAAAAATATTAAGGGGGATGACAATGTCGTACCGATCTAGCTGTTCACTTTCTGCATCCACGGGTTGTGTTGCTCGCTCATCATGTCCGTAAAGTCTTTTTTCGTGATCCCCGCGAGCGACTTCGATTGCATGTTGCTTATACTCTTCGTCATTGAACAGGTAAAACAGACTCTGGGGGTCAATCAAAGGCAGCACATCGTAAAAATAGCCCTGCACATCTTGAAGGCCAATCATGCCCCGTCCGCTGGATGCATCGAGGCAACTTACTCTTATCCCATTTTGGTTGGCAAAATATTTATGCACTCCCCCATTGTTGTTCAACAGGCTCTGATGCACACAATGATCAAACGTATGAGAAGCATAGAGGTGTTTGATCTTCCTGGCATTGTTGCACATCGCTTCAAAAGACAGGCGTGCATAGGTATCAAGCTCCTCAGAGGGAACGATATCCCGCACGTTCCAAACAGCATTGTTGAACGCAATCTTTTGCAAGTACTCCTCGTCTGAAGTATCCAGGGACGCTTCATCTAAGCCGCTTAACTGAATTAAATTGATATTAGAATGCTTGCAGATGGCTTCAACCAGGATTCCAATACAACGATTCTGCGTATCTCCGTCCGGATCCAGGAATTCTAGATCATCCCAGATGATAGTGGCTGGGTATCCGCGTGATGCGTAAAGCAAAGCGATCGCGATATTACAAAAAGGAATTCCTGAATTATTGCGCGGAGATACAATGATCCCTACTGGTGCCTGGTTTGACTGCACAGTGAATGCATTCAAAGGGACTGTTTTCAAGAATTCAGCGAACTGCTCGAGCATTGGCAAAAACCGGCCAATACCGTAATTGATATAAACGGGTACGTCGTCTTGCATATATGAGAATTGTTAACTGATTGGCTTATACCCAAGGATGTGCAGAAGGGTATGCATCTTTTCGCAGCTATTCAGCCAGGCGATCTCATCAGGTGAAAAGAACGCCTGGTAATTATTGTCCAATTTGATGCTGTCCAGATTTTGGTAGAATGCTTTCTGTATCTCACTGGTGAAGTTGACCTCATCGCCCGATCGGGTTCGGCTAATCTGAGACCGCGGGCCGGCATTACCGCCTAACATTTGATGTTCTTTTTGCCGGAAGTCCAGCATACCGGGTTCAAAAGCAAGCCCGAGTTCACGCAGGATATACCGAAGCGTATCAACTGTCTGAGCCACAAGCCCCTCGTATTTAACGAAGAGTATGCGGTTTCCGACACCGATCTTTGAGGAAATAAGATGTTGATAGACAATCTGCTGATATATATCGTTTAAAAATGCATCGATCATTGGCCGGCGTTCCATAGACGCAAACTCTGGCGTGGCGCTTCTATGCATGATATGAGAAGCAAGCAAACGCATCGGATGTTTTAGCAGATAGATAAAGAGAAAATTCCTGGTAGCATTCAGTGGAACTATGGCTTCGAAGAAATGAGGACGCTTTGAGGAGTCGATAATTACCGGGCAATCCGTCTTGGAAAAGATGACGTCATATAACCCCTCTGGTGACATTTTTTTGTCAAACAACTCTTTCCAGATAAGATTCGTTTGTAACAGCTTTTCGCTCTTCTCGATGATCTTCTGTACCTGATTCCGGTCTTCGGAAAGAAGCCAATGAAGCTCTCCTGCTCCGAATATCTTACTATGTGACCCTAATAAAGCCGTCAGCAGTGTGCTTCCAGAGTAAGAGGGGCAAACGATTCCAGCAATGACCTGTTCAGGCTCCTGGTAAACGTCTTCTTCTAAAGAAAGAGGGTGCTCTGCTGTGATATTATTCACAAGATCCTGTACCAGGTCTCTTTTCAGCACTGTATCTGTCATGCAGCCAACACCTCCACTGTTTTGTTGTATTCGCCCCATTGGCCAACATCCAGCCAGGATTTTTCAGACACAGGGTATACACCAACTTTTCGTCCTTTCGACCGAATGTCCTGAATAAAATGCGTAAAATCGTATCTCTCTTCGTCAGGAATCAAATCCAGGTATCGCGGGCTAATGATGTAAAAACCCGTGTTGACTAGGAAATCATACTGCGGTTTCTCGGTCATCTCAACTAACGCCCCCTCTGAATCGATTTTGCACACCCCATAAGGAATGCTGAAATGCCGAATGGACCCTATTATGGAAATTGCAAAGCCGCCATTGATATGGAAATCGTAAAACTTGGAATAATCCGTGTCGATAATGATATCGCAGTTCGTAACAAAAAACGGTTGATCAAGCTGTCCTTTTAACATGGATAGCGCCCCAAATGTACCACGTGGCTCTTTCTCCTCAATGAAGTTGATCTTATAGGGCTTCTCGAAGTCATCGAAGTAGGCCTTTACCATCTTACCTTTATCAAAGATCGAGATGTGAAAGTCCTGCATGCCATGCTTAGCGAACCGATCCATGATAACCTCAGTAACCGGTAGATCATGGATAGGAATTAAAGGTTTTGGCAATATCCGAGTAAACGGATCGAGACGGGTGCCTTTCCCGCCGGCCATGATCACGACGGGTGCAGAAAGGCTGCGCACCGGTGTTTCAAGGTCTATTTTGTTGAAATGCGATTGAAAGACAATCTTATGCAAGAAGCCGTTCTTTAGAATAGGGATCTGCTGAATGTTTTTGTTCTTCAAAAAAACCTGTTTGATTTCGTTGACCTTTGTAGTGTGGTTGAAGTGAATGAAGTCCCGATTTGTGATCGTACTTACTCGCTCTTTGAAGGAAACTCCGTTAAATATTGCACGGCGAAAGTCGCCATCGGTAACAATGCCTATGATCACATCACGGTCATTCTTTACCAGGACGAACTTGCCCTGATTGGTATCCATTTGCTTGAATGCATCACGAATGCTGCAATGCTCGTGGATCAGGTATTTTTTGTGTTTCTCGGCCACCCGCTCTTCAGAATTGCCGACTCGGGGAATTAAAACTGGACTAGGCTGCATAGTATACCTCATCACTTAACAGTATTTCAGCCATTTGAAAATCAAGCAGCGTATCAATATCTACGGATCGCTCTCGTGGCATGAAATACGCCTTAGTATTTTGATCAAACCAATCCTTTTTGTGGTAAAACACATCCCACTTTGCAACATAAATCGCCCCATTGATCCGGTACGTTTTAGGCAGAGTTTGCCGGTTGCGATTTCTGTACTCCTTTTTGATAAAGTCTGTTAATGACCCATCAGGAGGAAGTGAGTTTGACCACTGCTTTGGATGATCGTCTTCACAAACAGAGATAACCATATCTGCTTCTTCATCTAGCAGCAACTGGATACCAGCCTGTATGTCATTTGAATCTCTTAGAGGTGCTGTCGGGAAGATATATTGCACGTAATCATACTTCTTATCATGGGCTTCTACCCACTTGAGTGCATGAACGATCGCATCTAACGCAGAGCTATCATCTCCACTGAGCCCAGCGGGCCTCATGAACGGAGTGTCCACGCCGAGGTGCCGCGCACGGTCTGCAATCTCTTCGCTGTCCGTTGAAAGAATAAATCGATCGAATGCTTTCGATTTGTGAACGGCATCAATGGTATAATCGATGAGAGGCCGCCCATGCAACTGCCTGAGATTTTTACCAGGAAGGCCTTTGGAGCCTCCACGAGCAAGCATCAGGCATAAAAAAGATTTGTCATTGATCATGTGCACACAGGATTTAAAACAGAAGAGGCAAGAGCTCGATAAGCCTTCAGACTGGCCGGGAAATACTTGCCGTATTTCATGCTTTTTTTCTGGTTGATGAGATTTGCTCATTCATCTTTGAATAGTCTATATCAACCTATAGCACAGGTTCTCTTTGAATCATCGCCCTATTTTAAATAGACAGAGTGAACCTAAATGCTGAAAGTGCAGACGATATGCCAAAGTAAGGGCGGGCATGAATTACCCTCTTAGATATTCCTCAGACTGATGGATAAACTTGTTCTTCAGCAGGGCCATATCCAGAAGCAATTTGAAATGTATGGAGAAGAGGACTGCAGCAATACCTAACAAAGCCCCTATCACTGGTTGGTCTAGAACCGGCCCAACGACCAACACCAAAAACAGGCGTTCCTGGTAGTGAATAAAAATCGTTTTAAGGCGATATTGCTCTAGCCAAGTCTTGATACTCAGCACAAACCTATCCGCGTGCGACAGTGCGGTTGGTGGATTTCGAGAAAACATTTTTTCTACAATGACAAACTCAAAATCCAAGAAGGACTCCGCAAAATGAAGCCCTGCAAAAAGCATAAATAATAGGATTACCCACGGATCCTCGATATACCATGCAGCCAGTGCGGCCAAATTGACCATTACCCGCATGATATCGCTATATCCATCAAATACAACCCCACTGGGAGAGCCGTTTTTTTTGATCTTGGCCACATACCCGTCTACAAAATCAAGGACTACGCTAAGTTGAAATAGAAGAACTGCCGGCCAAAAGCGTCCTGTATAAAAAAACCAGGCAGATCCCAAAGAAATACCAAGGGACAACAACGTAATGTGCCAGGGTTTGAGGCGCGTGTAATTGATGAGCGGGAGCGCGATTAAGCGCCCAAGAGGATCGAGAACGAAACCGGCAAGTAGAGATTGGACAGGCCGCCGATATTGGTCAAACGTCTTAAGGGTTACTCGATCCATGCTGCTCAAGCCTTGAGACTTGCTAGAGGGACAAGCTTACTTACCGGAGTTGCGAGGTTAAAATCCCGGAAGAGACGCATAATCTCATTCACGTTTTTAAAAGCCTTTGGGTTTTGCCCCTCGATAGTATCCACTCCATAACGGAACAGCAGAATGCTGTTTTGCAGAGCCGATTCAATGGGTTCCATTTGATACTTTTCTATCGCCAGATCCTTCTTGATCAGTCGCCCTGCCCCATGGCTTACCGTATGGAGAGATTCAGGGTTACCGCCAGGATTAACAACGATATAGGCGTCGCCCCCAACTGCTGATGGAAACAAGTATGGGGTCCCTGTTTTATGCCATGGATGAGTATCGGCATACGTCTCTGCTGGCGATAAAAGAACGGCTCCTTTACGGTGGATAAACCGTTGGTCTGCCTCATTAAAAGAGAGATAGTCGTGAGGGCAATCTGAAAGCAACTCGATGCTCTCAACAGTAGAAAGAACATCTTGGAGTACGTTCTTGATTTCCCGGTAGATGTACAGCCTATTTGCAAAGCCATAATTTCCAGCAACCTGAAATGCATGCAATGCTCTGGTGCCTAATGGACTTTCAGGTGCATACAGATTATCGTTTTGCCCCAGGTACGCTCGGTGCGCAATTAAGCCAACATCTCCTGCTCCTGCATGAATCAGGAAAAAATATTCATTGGGCTGGATTCCAAGCTGGGCTTCCATCGTACCTTGAAGCGTTTCTTCGTGACGGAATAGTTCAACAAAATGACTGGTGCCATCCAGTACACCCAGGCACCGCAGGCCTCTTTCAAATAAATCATGATCTGGCACAAATTCAGGCAACAACAATGGGCGTTCAGCAGGAAAGGCCTCCTTCACTACAGAAAAATCATCAAAGCGTTTAGTGCATCCTTTATCCTCAAAAGCTTCAAGATCCTTTTGTTCAAACCCCCAACCTCCTATCAGATTGGTGATACCGTTCAACAATACGTCTTCTAATTCCTCATCTGTGACCGCAGAATCCTGCCGGCGAAACATCACAATCCTATCCTTTAAACCATTAAAAATCCTCTTGATTTCAATCTCTTTTAACGGCCGGGTGGTACGGAGCCGGAGAGCGCCCATACCATCATTGTTGGGGCCCAGCAACTTAGGACTGAATTGCCCGCGCAATGGAATTGTCATCCCAGATGGCACAAAGTTTTTGATCTTGAAATGCAGATCTGGCAATCCTATGATCCGCCCATCAACAGGGAAGGTGTCACAAATGTATCGAAGCTTTTCCAGCGAATCGTCGTCCGGAAATAATTCATCAGACAAATACAGGATAACCTTTACCCCATTCTCATAGAAGTAAAAATAACCTGAATTATCCTGCTGGATGTCCGTCAAGGTTGCTAATTCGCTGTTCATAATGATGTGTGCGTCTTGAGTTGGATTCGAGATGTGCTATCTGGCTCTCAGCCGCATGAATTGAGTCAGCTGAAACAAGAGCATTGGCGACATACTGACGAGGATTAGATGGATGCAACGTGTCCCCATACAGCCGTAATTCATCAGGCCAGGGTCCGCCATGCTGAATGAAAGGATCGCCTGAATAATAGAACTTATTGTAGGCAACTCGTTGAGGTAGTTGATTGGTCACTTTAACAGGATTGCCTGTAGCAAGATTGATTGAATCAGCAATCATGTTTCCGCATCCTGTTACAGGGATCATCCATTCTGAAATGTATGAGCCAAGTATGGAAGGTTCCAGTTCGATGAAGTGAATACTTCCGCCGGGCTGAAGAATTAACTCTAGCTGAAAAGGGCCAAAGTTGAAATTCGTCTTATTGAGGACATGCCTGGAGTAGTCAGTCAGTTGCTCTACGCTGGCGAGATCCAAAGAAGCAGGAAACGCAGCATGGCTCACCGCCAGGTTAGGTTTTAGATACCGCTCGACAATACCGTATACATGAAGCAATGCACCGTGTTGAATACCAACAACTCCTAAATGCCGGCCTTCAAAAAATGGTTCTACTACAACACGGCCTGTGATTAACTTGAGTTGTTGCAGCTCTTTATGAGTCCGAACAAAATGATTTCCGAGCCCGCCGCTCGAAGTGAGTCCTTTCACAACAAAGGGGAGCTCCAAATCATGAGGAATTAAATTAGCATCTTCAAATACTAGCGCATTCGATCCATTAAAGGTTCGGAGAGCACGTTCTTTATCTAGAAAGAGAGCAGCTGTTTCCGGGTTTAAATGAGGCAGTTCGAGCCATTCACCCAGGCGGGCAGCGGTAAGTGTACACCCCCGGGCAGCCTGAGTTACGACTCCGCGAATATCGGAGATGATCTCTTTAGGAAGTTTTTTAATAATCCCGTCTGCATCCCAAGCGCTGTGGCATAAAAAAGCATCAGCGGCCTGACGCCCTGGCGCCATTGGATTCAGGTCGACAGCCAACGTCGAGAATCCCATTTCACGCGCTTGCCGTAGCACAGCTGTTTGGTGCTGGCCAGCGCCAATGCAGAGTAACCAACCGTTATTCAAAGTGCTCCCATGCAAAGAGTTGATCCGATTCTACGGGATGTGCTAATTTCCGCCCAACTAACTTTGTATACTCCCAGGGTTCAATGCCTGTACCGGGACGTTTGTATTCCAAATCGTTCAACGTCAAAATGTGTCCTTCGGGAAGATCCGAAGTAGCAACAATGCTACGCCGCATATTTTGCCGGCTTTGTTCTTCTCTTGAGTGCACCACACGATTCGTATCACCTAGAGCATTGAGGATTCTTGGGGCCTCAGAAACTATGATTTCGAATTCTTCCGGTGTTGAAGAGACCGCATGATCCCAGCCTGGCATCCCCTTGTCGAGCGTGTAATGCTTTTCGATAACAGAAACGCCCTTCATCACGGAAGCAAGCGGGATACTGTAACCAAGCGTATGATCGGAATAGCCAACTTGAAGCCCAAAAGTTTCCCGCAGGAGATCGATATTGTTTAAGTTCACCTCGCTGTCATTTGGCGGATACAAGGACGTGCAATGCAAGAGGATGAGTTGATCGTTACCTGTCGACAAGAATGCATTGACTGCCAGAGCCACCTCGTGAAGGGTGCTCATCCCAGTCGATAAAATGGTTGGCTTTCCCTTCTTCCCGATATATTCGATGAATAACGGGTGGTTAATATCCATAGATGCAATCTTAAAGAAAGGCACATCCAGGTCCGCCATCAGATCTACATGCCTGAACGAGATAGGCGTGGTCGAGAACATGATGCTGTTTGCATCACAAAACGCTTTAAACACCTGATGATCTTCTTCTGACATAGAAAGATAGTCCAAGAGATCGCTCTGCGTTTCATGACCGAATTCCGTTAACTCTGCCGCTCTTTGCATATAGAGCTCCCGGGACATGATGCTCTCTTTCGTCCAAGACTGGAATTTAGCACATTCAACCCCCACTTCTTTGGCTTTTAACACCATATCTTTTGCAATCTCAATATCCCCATTATAATTGGCGCCAATTTCAGCAATCACAAAAGGAGGTGTATATTCTTTGACGACTCTTGAGCCAATGGTAATTTCATTCATAATAATATTGGTCAACATTGATTTTGGGCTAACACAGAAAGTGAAACGGCTTCCTGCCACCAATAAATTTTATCTTTCCGTTCTAAATAGGATTTTACCCGATCGAAATAGCTGTCCATGGAATACTGATCGATGTACGTTTCAATCAGAGCAATTTCGTTGCTTTTCTTTAGAAACAGATCGGCTTGTGCTTCCTTTTTCGATTGCTGGCAGAACGCATGCATTTCTGTATACATGCTTTTTTTAACCCGAATACTTTGTTCAATTCTAGCCTTTGAAACGGCTAGAGCCGGCCCCACAAAATGGTCCGGATGCACGGTGTAGTGGTTTTTGATGTCCGGCCGGAACTCAACGCTCTGCTCAGATAGCAGATATCGGAGAGCTACCCACCAGTCGAAAACAGCCACGCGATTGTTTGCCAGACTTACAAGAAACGGAACAAGAGATGCACGCAGATTCATGGCTCCGTATCCTAGCACATTGAAGTCGACAATGTCGTCCAAACAAAGTACGGATTTATAATTCAGATCGAAATATGCGCCTTCATGAGATGCCTCAGCGTTGTTGAAAAGCAAATATTGATCCGGCCTTTGGGCAAAATACCGCTTTACCCCTTCCACTCTATCCACAAACATGGTCTCATCAGAATCACTGCAGATGATCAGATCAAAGCCCAGCCGCTGGCATTCCTGGAGCCCTTCTAAGCGATTCTGCTGTGGTGTAAACGGGGACTCTATCACATGACAAGGGACCTGAATACGCTCTTTCACCAGTGAAATTGGTCCAGGGTAAGCATCGTCTACTATGACCATCTCAAACCCTTGATCACTCTGGCTGTTGATGCACTGGATATAGGCATCAATAAAGGGCTGCATACCCGGATAAAACACAGTCAGCACAGCAGTACGCATCAGGCTATCACTCGTTTTAGGCAAACAAACGCTTCTGCATACCGCACTCCTATCTGAGCTCCTCTTAACGTTGCTAAAGCGGCCACATTTTCTGCGCTTCGAGGAAAAGGATGGTCTCCTACCTCGCTTGCATACACGTTAAGAATAGCATTCTTTTGGTCCAGATAAGGCGTTATGTCTACAAACGTATTTGGATGAAAGCCCTTGTGTGCATAGGGAGCAGCAAACTCGGTTTCTGAGAGGGTCTCATATACGTAGACCTCCCTTACCAGGGGGTACCGAAATGATTTACAGCAACTCCAGGACGCATTAAACACAACTGCATGGTCCGAATGCACGTCTGAAGCGTTCGGCAGATATAGGATACTCGCTTCCGTTTCGCGGATAACTTTACCAATAGCTGATACGACATCTTTTAGAGGATAGGCATCCAATGCTACTGTCCTGAGGTCGAGGCGGAATGTCTGCTCAAAGCCATATTGCTGTGCTACGGATCGGATCTCGTGCTCACGCTCCTCAATTCTTGTTCGGTCGAAACCATCATCTTCATAGGCTTTTGTAATAATCAGCCAGTAGATTCGATCTCCATCCGCCTTATGCTTTTGAATAACGCCTCCACACCCTAACGTTTCGTCATCTGGATGCGGTGCAACAAATAATACGTTTCGATTCATGGCTACCTGGGCTAGAAGACATCGCTGTCGGCCATTTGAAAAAAAGGAGCCTCAACAGGTTGATGGTTGATCCATTTTACAACCAGCTTATTCGGGGATGGCACGACCTCAAAACCTGCCTTTTGCAACTGGACGGTAAACGCTTCTTGGGGGCTGTAGATATTTACAGCGTATTCTGAGTAGGCTGATCCTAAGGATTCCAGGACGTTGTTGAGATAAGCCGGATCATTAATGTACAGGACATCAATTGCTTCGTCATTGTACTTCTTGTACACACATGTACAATCCCGATCAAAGTACCACTGATACTCATAGACTGGAGAGTGGCGAAAACGCCATTCCTGAAATGTTGGAGAGAACGCATTCTGCATTCCCCGCTGCAACAACGGAGATTGAACATCAAGAGCCGGCCTTGCATCAGGCATTTTCTTCAATACTGAAAAATACTCTTTACTGTAGCCGAAGTACTTTTTAAAAAAAGGATAGGAGTTGGCATTAGGGAAAGCATAAAGAAAGTCAAAGCCCTCCTCGATCATCTGAGCTTCCATTTTTAAATACAACTCAGGAAATAACCCGGCATAGTCTGGATGAACCATCGACCCTGCTGATAATGCCCCTCGGACTGGAGTCCCCTCAGCATCAAACATCACCGGAATAAAGCCAGTATGCCCAACTAGCCTGTCCTTAGTAGGATCGATACATAACATGTTAAAAGGCCTTGATGAGACCGGGTTTTCAAAAAACCGCCAGTTCAACTCAGTGCCATCGACCTCTTTCCCCAGGACAATTTTGTACAACTCTGTAAGCCGGGGCAGGTCCTCCAGGGTAGCATTCTTGAATTCTAAAGACATACTGTGTGCTTAAAGATGTGCTTTTGTTTTTTCTAGAGATGAGGTTGAATGGACCGTCAACTTAATCCATTGGGAAGCTGGTATAGGCGATTCTAAGGTATAATTCCACGCATCTCCAGTTTTATCGAAGTCCAGGTCCGCAAAGAGATCTTTTGCGGGTTTGTTTTTAGGAGTTGGTATATAAAAGCCCTGCAATGCAACAGCACCAGCTTCCGATGCGTGCTGGGAAACAACATGCATTAGTGTTTGCTCAGCTGTACGGCCGATAATCCTGCAACTCATCAAAAGAGTGTCAATCTCCCATACTTTGCCTACGTGCTGAGCAATAACCAGCCCTGTGATGCCATTATCCCCAAATCGGTCTTTCAGCCTGAGTGTAAATATCTCATACTCATCACTATCCAGAAACTGCTCAATATCGGCTTCTGAGTATCGTTTAGTCGTCAGATTAAACTGGTTTGTTTTCTGAGTTAATTGAGCGATTCGTTGAATAGCTGTTCGGTCATTGATGAACACATCGGCTTCCATCTCCAGGCTATTGTAGTAATCATCTAGTGATGCCGACTGTTTTTTCAGGGTAGCACGCTCGACTTGCTGTTGATACTGCTTTGTTTTGGTTCGATCTGATGAGGTAATCGATAACTTTTCGAACCAGGGCGTCTCCTGCAGTAAATGCAAGTTGTCGAGAGGATTGGACCCAAAGGCAATCGTTTCTACCTGGGGCAATGCCTGGTTTACCATTTCTATTTCAGCCGGATTATCATCTACAAAAACCAGGCTATCCAGCCCAATATTGAGCTCATCTGAAATACTTTGCAGGTTTTCTGGTTTGTGCTTCCAATTGACACGGATGGACGCAAAATCTTCCCATTTCAAGACTACGTCCGGATGTTTTTCAAATACTTCCCGGGCATCTTCCAGGTTGTTTTTACTATTGAGAGCCAGGAGCACTCCCCTATTTTTGTAGTACAGGGCTGTCTTTTGAATCTCCCTAAAAACGTTGCCAGGATAGGTAAAGGACAATTGGATACCATCTAGCCCATCTTCTCCGATCACTCCTCCCCATAGGGTGTTATCCAGGTCAAGGACAAGGCATTTTTTAGTTAGCCCGCAGATACTTTTGATATAACTGCTATACCGCCTGGCAAGAAAAGAAAGAAACCCATTGCTGTAGGGATTAGAGGCGTAATAGAACGCTTTCTTATCCAGTGCCTGATGATGTCCATACAGCGCTAAAGCGTGATTAAAGTTAAAAAGATACACACCTGTTTTAGCTGAGAAATACTGAACCAGGCGCTCATTTAACTTTGTAACATTCACTGTATATCCGGAGGAATCCCGAATATCAAATGCACCATTTGGTAGAAAATCAGGCAGAGCAAAATTATTGAGAATGACAGAGCATGTCAGCCGATCCGTCAGCATATCCATTAATCCAGTGAGCCGTTCAAGAATCGCGGCAACTTGAGTATCCAGGGAAGCTTTGTCAATAATCAGATCTTCTATTCGGAGAAGAAGAATAACGACATCCGGCTCAAACTGGTAGAGCTGGCTACTAGTGTCAATTATCTCGCGTTCGTATTGATTAAATCCGGCAAGATATGTCTGGAGCTTCAGTCCATAGGTAAAGCTGTTGACTACCAGCGGCTGTTCCAGTTGATTCGCTGTAAAGGAGCTGAGAATTGCTACTTTTTTAGGAATCAATTCATTCGAACTGAGATGCTGCACTTTCTGATGAAGGTATAGGTAATCTCGTAAACGGTTATTTTGGCGCAGAAATGCCTGAGACGCACGCTGCTGTTCCAGAGTACCTCCCCATTGCCAGATTTCATTGAGATGTTGACGGTTCATATTCGCTAATCAGAAATTCGACTATTTCCCGGTTACGATTGATGCCAAAAGCCACTTCTCGTCCACCAAAAAGCACAGCAGGCATAGGGCCGGCAAACAGTTTGATTCGCTTCGCTTTAGTGACTTCTTCTAGCTCTTCTGGATCAGCTACTTCATAACAGATGTGATGAAGCCCTCCCCCATTCTTTTGAAGGAAATTCCAGGTAGCCGATGTTTCTGCCTGAGGCTCAATAAGCTCGATAAAACAATCCTGTGGTTGCGTTTCAATTAAAGCTAACCTTGCTTCTTGCAGAGGATCGAACACGTCAGCAACGATGCGTTCGTACAAGCTATTTTCCAGGTATTGATCTATCGACTTTGTGACGATGCCGACATGATTGATTTTAAACAAGCGTTTCTTTGCTCTTTGAGATATGACTCAGAACAGTATTAAAATCCTTGTAGAGCTTCGGTATGTCCGATGGATCTACTTCGATTTCAAACTCCTCCTCAATTGAAAGGATTAGGTTCAGATGGGCCAGGGAGTCCCAACTGGATGTATTTTCAGGGGTAATACGTTCAAGGTCTTCGATGCCAGGAAACAGGTCCTGGAATACCTCTATGAGTTGCTCTTTCATACGTTCAGAAAAGCTTTCTAGCGGGATTACCCACATACGTGGACGCCGCTTTTGTTTGACGTGTAAGGACACTTCCCAGGCCCAGTATAGTCCGTTCCTTCAGCTTTACGCCTTGATGAACAGTTGCACTGGCGCCTATTAGGCAGTCATTTTCCAACTTTACGTTCCCCGAAAGATTTGCACCGGGGTTTAGAACGCAAAAGTCGCTGATAAAAACATCGTGAGCAACAATGGATTGTGCGCTAATTAAGTTAGCATTTCCAATAGTCACTGACGTGCTTATCCATGAGAGTGCGCAAATGATATTCCCATCTCCGATAGTAACATCTTTTTCATTGATGATTACACTGGGATGAATGAGATTGGGGAAAGTAATTCCAGCGTGTGATTTGTATCTGCAATATATCTTGCGCCGCATTGCTGGATGCCCGAGCCCGATGGCAACGTGTATCGCGTCAAACCGAGAAAACACGTAGTCATCGTCGCCGAGTATGCGGCCTTCGTCAACGACTATCTCACCGTGATTTTCTATATCAATAAATCCTAAAACATCCCAACGCGGGGTTACTTCATTGATTTGTTTGATCAGAGCATATACTTCTCGTGCAAGCCCTCCAGCCCCAGCAATCACGATTGGTTTCATCTGCGAAGCACCTCAACCACACGTTCCATATCCTCTTTTGTCAAATTTACAGAGCCTGGAATATTAAGAGTACGATCACATAGGTCTACAGCCCGCTCAATACAGTAGGTTTGACACGCCGCATAAGGCTTCTGCAAGTGATTTGGATACCATACGGGCCGGCTCTGGATTTTGTGATCCTTAAGCATAGCCATGACTTCCTCTCGGTTCTTGCCATAATTTCCTGGCTCGATTTGAAGGCACATGAGCCAGTAATTGGACTGCCCATACGGCGGCGTTTCGGCAATCTGTAGCCCTTCAATCGCGTTCAATTGTGCTGCATAAGATTGATAAATGACTGTTTTTCTGCGGATGTATTCGGGCAATTGTTCAAGTTGCGCTACTCCCAAAGCAGCCTGAACGTTTGTCAACCTGTAATTATACCCAATTTCATGGTGTACGTATCGCACTGCATCATCTTTGGCCTGCGTAGTCAAATATTTTGCCTTCTCAGCCAGCTTTGCATCCTGAGTAACCAACATACCGCCACCGCCAGAAGAAATGATTTTATTCCCATTAAACGAGTAGACACCAATGGGAGCGATTGTCCCAGTCATTCTTTCCTTTAGACCGCCCGTCGTATAGGATGCGCCTAAGCTCTCAGAAGCATCCTCGATTACAAAGATTGAGCGTTCCTGACAGCGCTCTATAAGAGGTAGTAGATCAACAGGATTACCAAACACGTGCACGGGGATGATCGCGGCAATGCGTCGGCCCGTCTTTTTATTAAACGTCTGGCCCTCCCTGTACACTGTTTCGGTTTCAATGAAGTGCAGTGTCTTCTCAACGTCGATATTAAAGTACGGATCGCTGTCCATAAAAACCGGTTCGGCTTGAACATAGCGTACTGCGTTGATCGGCGCGATAAACGTAAGGGTAGGCACGATGACTTCGTCACCAGGTTGTACCCCCGCAAGAAGCAGGGCTACATGGAGCGCGGCTGTACCGCTGGCGCAGGCAGTAGCATACGGACTGCCAGTGTATGCGCAAATGGCTTCTTCAAAACGGGTAACAAACGGGCCAGCGGTACTTATCCATCCTGTATCCAGGCACTCCTTCACATACGGCCACTCATTGCCCTCAAGAACAGGTACTGATAGTGGAATGAAGTTGTTACTCATAGAGGTCCTGTAATTTATCTCTGTACCAGGAGTAGGTACGGCGAATACCATCAGCTAGAGGTATCTGGGGTATATATCCGGTGATGTTCTGTACCCGAAATGTGTCCGGGCAGCGCCGGGCAGGTGATCCTGGTGTATCGCTCTCTTCATGAATCGTGATCGTTCGATCCATTGCATGGGCCACCTCTTCAACCAGGTCTCGGATGGTGATCTCCTGATCCTGATTCCCTACATGATACGTCTCTCCTTCAGCGGCCTCGTGTTCACACAGCAATATCGTCATCTGCACAGCATCATCAATATAACAAAATGCACGCGTATGGCGTGGTGATGCGACCTGGATTTGAGGTTGATTGCTTATTTTGACGAACATCTCTGGAATCACGTGCTTAAACCCCATTCTTGGCCCATACACGTTATGGTAGCGCACAATAGTAGAAGGTATCCCGTATTTGCGTCCATAGTTGTGGCAGATTGACTCACCGTACATCTTACTTAACGCATAGGTTGTGCGCGCGTCTTTTATATCTGAAAGCACGAGCGGAACGCTTTCTGGTGTTGGAATATCGATCCCAAAATGCTTGAGCGTCCCTGCATAGATCTCGCTCGTTGAAGAGAAGAGAATTCTCTTGAGCTCGGTGCACTGCTTTGCCCATTCAAACAGGTTCAAAGTTGTTGTAGCGTTGACGTACAGAACGCGATCAGGATGCTCAAGTACATTCTGCACACCGATGACAGCAGCAAGATGGTATATGTAATCCACATCTAATGGCAAACCATCAAAGGCTTGAGGGTCAGTAAGGTCGGCTTTTATAAAATGAACACGATCTAGATCGAGCAGGCTCTCAAACGCAGGATCTACTCTGCCACGCTGGAGATTATCAACCAAATAAAGTTCATAGGTATCTAAAGAGGCGAGTTCTTGTGCCAGGTGAAAGCCAACAAATCCGGCAGCACCGGTGATCAATACTTTTTTCATAGAAGGGTTTTCCAATGTCCTTTCCCTACCCCAATCAATCGGACATCTTTTCCGGCAAGGTAGGCAGCTTTTTCATCGCTTAATATGTTGTTTGCATCCACAATCACCTTGACCGAGGGAAACAGGGCATGCAGCGTTTCTCCATCGATTCGGAGGTACTCACTATGACGCACGGCAAGGATGACTATCTCCGGATTCTGCGCCCCTATAGCCTTTAAGTCGTTTGATACATTCAGCTTTCTTTCGGGCCAATAGCTAACAAAGCTGTCATGAAGCACTATATTAGCACCTTCAGCCATACAGGCTTCGTAAAAGGTATCCGCTGGAGAAGAGCGCGTATCGGCTACGTCGTTCAGATAGGAAACACCAAGAAGAGCAATGGTTGTATTTTCAAGCGACCCAATTGCTTGCTTCAATAAACGAAATGAATGCAAAGGCATCTGGTCGTTTGTATGAACAGCAGCAATGGATTTTTCGAGATGCGAGGCGCTCCCGAAGAGATTTGTTTTAGACCAATCGGCCAACAATGAATCTTTGGTCAGGCAATACCCTCCCACCCCAAAGCCTGGGGCCATGATATTGTTGTGCGTAGATCGTTGCTTGATCGCCTGAAGGACTTCAAACAGATTGACTCCGGCCTCTTCGGCAAATTCCGTCCACTCCTGGATGAACGCAATATTCATAGCCCGATAGGAGTTCTCGAGCACCTTGGAAATTTCCGAGGCTCTTGGTGATGCCAGCTCTGTAAGCGGGTATTCATCTACGTGGATAAATTGCTCGAAAAACCTGCGTGCCTTCAGGGATGCACTCGGAGTCATTCCAGCAAATACCCGGTAATAATCCGTTATACTCTTAAGGTAGTTTGCCCCAGGCATCACTCGTTCATAAGAATGAACAAGAGATAATTTTTGAATATCTAAACCACGCTGACTAAAAGCCGCCTTGAAGATCGGATAAATGACTTCCTCTGTCATTCCAGGAGGAACGGTAGACTCTACAATTACTAATGCATCTTCTTTGATGGTTGAAGCGACATCTTCAATGGCCTTTCTATATACAGACAAATCTACATCGTAGTGTAACGCGTATTCATCATACCATTTCTGAACATCCAGATTAATATCAATGACCAGTACATCAGCATACTGATACGCGTCTACCTGGGTTGTGGCCATGAGGCGCTCTTCATCCCATCCAAGCTGAATTGCATCATCGATATTGCTATCCGAAGAAACAATAGCAGGCTTACCCGCATTGATTTTGCTGACTTTTCTTTGCCCCTGTTCAGAATCGACATCAACACCAATTACTTGAAAACAAGGTGTGCCGTCTGAGTGCCGGGCAATGGACAGCGCTGCAACCATCGCTGTACCAACAAATCCTAACCCCTGCACGACTACTGTTGGCAGGGTGCTCTTCATGACAAACGAAGCAATTCGCTCCGATTCTGATTGATTGCTAGTAGGAATAGACTGAGAAGCTGCCGCCTCTTTGGAGACGGGAGGTTGTTGAATGGCGTGCACGATATTAATAACCAGAGAAGTGCTAGGTGATGAGCCGGCGAAAAACAAAAACCGGACCACACGAACTGAACAAAAGAGAGCCCTTCACTGGATTACTTTTTACCTGCCTTATTTCTTTTTTACCCAACACGTAATAAAGCGTACTTGAAAAAATGGTCATTATTTAAGCGTGTATTACATCGAGGAGTAGAAAATGAGGGCACATAAATGATTAGAGCAATGGAATAACTTTTGTTTTCACTCCTGTACTTTTCTACTGCAAAATGGAGCACCACATGTGGATGTCGACCAATTCTTAACACATCACATCTCTATAGCCCAGCAACTCATCTTTCATCATTTCTTTGCTACATTTAAAAAGCATGCCTCACGTCCTACATGTAATCGAATATTTAGATAAATGGGGCGCCACACGCGCTGTCCTTTCCACTGCTAAACAATCGGCCAAACTAGGCCCCTACGAGCATAGTATTGTATCGTTAAAACCAGCACACCCCGAGGCCCTTGAACTCGCAAAGGAGGCAAATATAGTCGTCCATGACGCCCCATCAATGCTGCAGCTTGACGGGTTGATTGATGACGCCGACATCCTCCAAGTAGATTACTGGAATGCACCGGCAGTCAACCACTTTTTACACTCATCCCAACCACCAAGTAGATTAGCCATCTGGTTTCACATTGCTGGCACCTCCTCTCCGCAGCGCATACATGAGCACCTTTATAACTTTGCAGACATACCGATAGCTTGTGCCCCGACTCCGTTCCAAGAACACCCTCTCTTCAAACGGGCAATTGAGAAAAATCACATGCCTGAACCTGGGCTTGTTACGGCACCAGCTGATTTTGACCGATTGAGGAGTCTGACTCCAGTAGCACATGATGGGTTTAATGTAGGCTACATCGGTTCGTTAAGCTTTACGAAAATGCACCAGGACTTTATTTCAATGAGTGCAAACATTGAAATCCCAGAGTCTAAGTTCATTGTGTGTGGTGAAGGCGATGTTGAGGAATTACAGAGACAAGCAGCCACGTTGAATGTCTCTGATCGGTTTGAATTCAAAGGATTCGTCGAAGACATTAAATCAGTGCTAGAACGTACTGATGTTTACGGCTACCCCCTATGTGAGGATACCTCCGCAGCAGCTGAGCTGAATCTTCAGGAAGTCATGTATGCGGGAATCCCTCCAGTCGTATTTCCTCATGGTGGCATAAAAGGACTTGTACAGCATAACCGGACCGGCCTCTTTGTAACAAACAAAGATGACTATAGACGAGCCATCGAATATCTCTACTATAACCCTGTTGAACGAAAACGGCTTGGCATCAATGCAGCAGCTTATGCAAGGGCTCACTTCGGGGCAAAAAATGCTGCTAGAGCGATAAATAAAGTCTACAAGAGGCTTCTTGAATTGCCTAAGCGATATCATTCATGGAGCGAGGACCCTCAAAATTTCGCGCCGAAATTAAGTCATAAGCCGTCAGGTCAAAAACAAACCTCTGATATTTTTATCGAATCTCTTGGATTTGATGACAATCAATTTGTGCTGAGCAAACATGAGACAGATCTTCTTATACAACTCGAAGCCGATCAGCAGATCAGTAAGTCTTCTTTCCAAGTCTTCAGCAATGGAATTTCAGAATATCTAAAGCATGCTCCTGAAGACCCGTACCTGAACTTATGGTCCGGACTTTACCAGGAAGAAAATGACAATCACGCGGAAGCTCTTTCCTCTTATGCTGCTGCCATTTCTGGTGACTTAACGGATTGGCGGGTGCAGTGGTATCTTGGCAGAACACTCAAGAAATTGGGCAAATTGAATGAGGCACAGCGCGTTTATGCTTCGCTCAGGCAAAACGTACCTAACTTTGAGGCACTAACTCAAGATACCAGTTTCGTATCGTCTGAAACGGACGTTCTTACGTTCACGACTCAAGTCACTCCCGTCCTCGAAACAACTCAGGCAATTCCTCAAGAGGATCATTCCATCAGGGTCAGCGCCATTGTTTCGACATACAATGCAGCGTTTTTCATGGAAGGTTGCATGCAGAGCTTAGTAAATCAAACACTGTTTAAGGATGGAGAGCTTGAGGTTATCGTCATTGATGCGTGTAGCGAAGAAGACGAAAAATCAATCGTTGAGAGATACACGAGAGAATATGACAACATTACCTACATCCGCGCTCAAGAGCGGGAGACACTCTATGCCAGTTGGAATAGAGGCATAAAGGCAGCGCGTGGCAAATACATTACAAGTGCAAATACGGATGACCGGCATAGAAAGGACGCGCTTGAAAAACTTGCCAACTACCTGGATGACTATCCCGAGATTGCTCTCATCTATCCAGGACAAATCGACACCTCAACCCCGAATGAGACCTTTGCGAATACAAGCTCATCCAAAATTCTGGATTGGCCCGTCTACACCTATCAAGAGCTGGAGTGTCATTGCATAATCGGCTCACAACCGATGTGGCGGCGTTCAATGCACGAAAAGTACGGTCTATTCAGAGACACCTTTAAATCAGCCGGCGATTACGAGTTTTGGCTGCGAATGGGCAAGCAGGAAACGTTCTTCCGGTATCCGGAAGTTCTGGGGCTTTATTACAGAAACCCTAAAGGCATCGAGCATGGCTCAGATACGTCCAAACGAGAAGCTATTCAAATCTGGACAGAGTATGGCATGTTTGAGCGTGGTATTCCCGTCATTTTAAATGGCCGGATTCTTACCTCTCCAAATATCCTGGACGAAAAACCACCTGCACCACAAAAACCAGTAAAAGAACGAGAGGCATCAATAAAGGTCATCCCTTTCGATGCGCTCATCAATCAATTTGAGGGAGCGCTCCTCAAAGAAGAGTTCTCTCAAGCACTTCAAACTGCAGAACAAGCGGTTCAGCTCTACCCTGACCTTCCTTATTCACATATTCTAAAGGCTATTGCACTCAGACAACTAGCCAATTACTCAGAGGCACTCATTACGCTGGAGAAATCAATACAGTTGGAGGAAACACCAGAGGCATTGGTTGAACTGGTACAACTTTCAATTTCCACAGCGAACCTGGAAGAAGCCTACAGAACACAAATTTACATCAGAGAGCATTACCCGGATTGGAATGACAAAATCGATCAACTGAGCATTCATTCTACGGAATCCGAATCACCTGTTACTGTAGAGCCCCAGCAAAGAGTAGAGCCTCCGCAAACAGAAGAGCTCCAACAAGCACAAGAGCCCCAACACATTGATGATATCATCGAACTCATTAATGCATCTACGCCTGAGGACAATTTAGAGGTACAACTCAATGCTCCTGAAGAATCGCATCCTTTATCTATGCCGGCCGGTCTTCACGACTTAGACTATACAGTCAAAACATTTGACGAACTAAGAACCGAGTTTGAGAAGTTAATCAAAGTGCGGGATGTGCAACATGCAGAGGAATTGGCACTGGCTGCAACACGTAAATTCCCAGACAACTCCGAAGCCTGGATATTAAAAGCAACGAGTTTTCGATTAAAAGGGGATTTTAAAGAAGCCAAGGAAGCCATACAACAATCCTTACTCCTAAAAGACACCCCAGAGGCTTTAATGGAGCTGCTGGAGTTGTCCATTACACTTGGTGACAAAGAGGAAGCGCTGCAGATTGCTGAAGCGATTAAAACATCCTACCCTATCTACGAGAACTATATCTCAGAGTTGATAGAATCGAGAATACAGTATAAGCCGCGTAAATCAATCACGCTGCACCCCGCGATTCATAACTTTCTACCTATTAAACGCAGAAATAAGGAGCAGATCCAGGAGCAGGATGTCTGCATAGTTTCCTTTCCAGGATCAGGAAGCTTCTGGCTATGCACAGTGCTAGCAGATATTCTTCAACAAAAAAGAGAATATTCAACAGAGCAGGCCAAGCTTTCCGTCGCTCCGTCGAAGATCATCACGGATCTTCACGTGGACGATACACCAGGCAGTTGGCTTAAAGAGCACAACTATTCGTTTGACCTCTACAAAACGTTCGATATCGCAGGTATCAGCAACCATAGAATAGTCTATCTTTTCCGCGACCCTATAGAATCCTTGATCTCAGCCTTCCACTTCAGCAAGCATGTACCTTATCTCAAGCAACTAGCCAGTGGTTCGTGTGATTCGTTCTGCCTGGCGCACATTGAGAACTACAATTTGCATGTAAATGCGGCAACCATGTTAAAAGCAGCTTATCCCGATAGGATCTTGATTCTAAATACAAAGAATTTAATGGAGCAAGGAGCCCCTTCACTAGAAGTTGTGCACTCCTTCTTGGGCATACCCTTCGACCAACGCATTGCACGGCAGGCTCTCAGAAACTGCGATATAGAGCAATATGCTATGGACCGCACGGCAGACCTCCCAATTTCATTGTCTGGGCTTGATTTTCTACAACCGGGCAACGAACTATCACGGCATGCACTAGACTCAATATTGTCCAAACTGATGCCTATTTATCAGGAAGCCTGTAAGCTAGAAGGATTGTATGAAGCGAAGGCTGAAAGCACTAACGTGATTCCTGAACTCACGTTTAGCCAACCTGCTTAGATTACTTAAACTGGGCTTGAACCAGTTAGGAGTAGAGAAAAACAACATAAATAAGAAAGGCTCCTGAATTAGATTTCAGGAGCCTTTTCTTATGCAGTAAACAATGCCTTTGATAAGGTAAACACCTTTTAAGCGACCTGCTCTTTTATGCCTTTCTGCTCTGTACTTACCAGTTGATCCACTTTTTCTTTCAATGCACCTCGCTCAAACATAGGCGTCCGGATTGCATGGGATTTTTCCTTCGGTAAGGTACTCAGAATGCGGCGGATTCTTGTAATTTGTTCTACCATTGAATAATGCTCCTCGATAAAGTTTCTATAGGCCTGCGAACCATAGACATTCGAGGTAATCATCCCAACTGCTTCATCCACTGTATTGAACAGGACTTGTTCTGGCCATATGCGCGTTGCGTACGGGAAATTATGAACAATTGGCTTTATGCCTGATGCCATGGCTTCTGCAATGGAGTACCCAAAGCTTTCGTGGATGCTTGTAGAAACCAGGAACTGTTTGTCAGAAAGCCATCCCGCAATATCATCCTGCCAACCATCAAACTGAATATGATCACTCAATCCCATGTCTGCCACCATGTGCTCCCAGTAGATATGGAGTAATGGATCCTGGAATTTCCCGGCTACATGCAGTTTATATTTTGAATCGAAGCGCACCAGTTTTTCCATGATCTGTAAAAGCATCATGGGATTTTTGCGCATATTGATATATCCTACACTTGCAAGGTTAAATCCAACATTGCGATGCACAAATGGGATTTTATCTGTTGCAACTCCATTTTTAACGGTTGTAATCTGTACCCTGTCCTCGATACCAGGAACGGTAATTCGCAGGATATCGAGCAGGTGATCTGTCACCAGCATGAGGGCATCAATTCTTTCCCATACTACCTTAGCTGGGAAGTCGGTAAATACTTCATACCTGTGAAGCCGGCAGACAATCGGTTTCGTTTTGGCGATATCAAGCGTAGACGCATGAGCAAGTACCTCATCACACCACTCAAACCAGCAAATATCTGCATCCGCCATCTCGCGGCCTATCTGCTCAATTGAGGTAATGACAACCTTTTGCAGATCGTAAAAACGCTGAAGTCCTTCAATAAGGTCATCCAAAAACTGATCAAAGCCTGCCCGGACGAAGATCTTTAATTTTTTTCGTTCTTCGGATACTCCCGAATGAACTTTGTTTAGCGTACTTGTACTCGTAGCCGCCTGGCTAATTTGCTGTATTTGAGAAGGTTTAGCAACTTGCTTTGCCTTTTGGAACCACTCTAGCGCGTAGGGAAAATCTTCCTTTTGCTCATAGAGTATTCCTAATAGATATAATACCTCGAACTGATCAGGGGCAATCTGCTGAGCTGAAAAAAGGCTTTGTTCAGCTATATCGGTATCTCCAGATTCTAACGCATTTACCGCTTTTAACAGATAGTACGTTATATTTAATCCATAAGTCTGCTTGTATACGGATAATAACGCATACGCCTCATCATGTTTTCCTTCTTGTATTCGTTTCTTTATATCCTCTTTAGCGAGAAACTGATTTTGATCCATGATTTGCCTCAGTGATGAAATGTCCGGTAAAGGGGTCAACGTTTCCGCATAATTCTCTGACAAGTAATTAAAAAGCCCCTGATGATGTATTTTTCAAATGCCATTCCATTCAGGAGATGGAGCCAGGGCATTTACTTCCCAGTTGATCATTGAGCAAAATTCGGCCGGCAGTTCATTGAGATTTGCTTCTAAAAACTGCAACCCTAGCCGCTGCTCATCAGATAAATTTGAATTCCTCAACGTTTCCACGTTCTTTTTTTCATAAAGCTGAATCATCAAAGTACTCAACTCCGCCCCCTTCCGATAAGAAGCCTGCAGAAGTGCACCTCGTCTCCTCAGAACGTGCTTAAATCCGTCTGGTGTTATGCCTCGCATTTTTCCAAGGTAGTAGGCCCCAACGAACATAGAGACGTAATGCATCGCAATTTTTTCAATAGAATACGCCTGCCTCGATGACAGGGAATCATGCTGGGTAAGGCGCAGATAGCCGCCATTCGTCTGATCAATAAAGATCTTACGATCTGGATATTTTGCACAAAGCCTTGCTAGAAATACATAGTCTTCACTCACTTTGAAAAAAGATTCTGGCTCGGTCCCCCGTAAATCATGAACTCGAAACACGGAGCCCAATGATAGCACAGAGATTTCCCCCGTCTGCACCATATAGATCAGTAGTTCCCGTCCTGTTCGTCCGTGAAAAATGCACCGGTCGTATTGTTTATTCACTTCTAACCGCTCATTAAAGGCATACACATTCTGCATTCCATAAAAGAGCAGATTAGCATCATCCTGCATTGCAGTCTGGGCCCTATTCAAAAAAGAATGCCCGTCGATGATAAAGTCGTCATCATCGCAAAACACGAGATACGGTGTGGTAACAATGCCCAATGATTTAGAACGAGCGTAAGCAACCCCTCGATTTTTGGGATACGTATGAATATTTAATTCGGCCTTGGACCGTGGAATGGTGCTAAGAGATTTAACAACATTCTCAGGCGACCCATCGCATACCAATTGAATACGGAAGCCATCCCAGAGCCCTTCCCCTAAATAGTGCTTTAAATACTTGATTCGATCGTAAAAAGGCATCACGACCGTTACATCCTGTTCGAGTGCTGTCTTAACTGATGTTTTGTAATCAGTTGCTGACTCTAAACCAATATCTTTCATAGTCCCCCAGATTCAGATTCAAATATGGAGACACCTCGTCAAAATTCTTGCCGCCCAAACCCAAATACCTCCTTCAGGTTATCCCCTACTCATTTGCCTTGATAAGGGGCCGCAATAGGCTCGAAATGATCAATGATTCACGGATCTGAAAGGAATTTATGCCCTCGTTTCAAGGAAAGATATACCCCGAACAAAATAGTATCGGCAGCAATCCCGCTCTTTTAAGGCCGACTTTGCATTGGCAAGTGGTTTGATGGATACCCGACCAAACAAACTGCAAAAGACCTATGCTTCTTCGACTTGAGAACAGCTACAATTCAATGGCCGCAAGCATGCGCGAATTAGAGCGAATTGCTAATAACCTGGCCAATTCCAACACCGTTGGGTATCGGAAAACCCGATTTTTCACAGAAGTCCTTAATGAAGAAATTGACGCAGATGGATCCCCTCGCAGTGCACGATCTCTCCAGCAATGGAGCGATCAATCTGCTGCGGAAATGCAACGGACAGACGGTGCACTGGATGTTGCTATTGATGGAGAAGGCTTCTTTGTTATTTCAGATCCTGAATCTGGAGAAACCAGCTATACAAGAGCGGGACAATTTGTTCTTGATAGTGATAGTACCATCCGCACGATCAATGGGATGCTCGTCGAAGGTACAAATGGCCCTATAGACATTCCTCAAGAAACGACAACAATCGATATTCGAAAAAATGGAGAGGTACTGGCTGATGGTCAGCTTGTTGGTGCACTCCGTGTTGTTCAATTTGAGAACCCAGACAACCTTACTCAATACCAGGATGCTTCTTTCCTCGCGGGAGATCAGATACCTGAAGACATGGAGGACCCTCAACTTATTCAGGGGCATCTGGAAATGAGTAATGTGAACGTCGTTAATGCGATGGTTGAGCTTGTGCAACACTCAAGGTTGTACGAGATGCAGACCAAAGCCCTTCGGACAACCGACCTCTATCTGCAACGGGTAGGTCGAGATCTATCTAGATTCTAAAGTCAATCCTTTAATTCATTTAAAAAGCTTAAGGATAACGTCATGCTACGAGCTCTTCGTACCGGCGCCCTGGGCATGCATGCTCAGCAACAAGGCGTCGACAATATTGCTAACAACCTTGCAAACGCGAATACAACAGGATATAAGAGATCCACGATTGTATTCAACGATTTATTATATCAAACAGTCTCTGCGCCTGGCGAAGGAGAAACCTCAGGTGCTGCTGCTCCTGCACTGATGCAAATTGGCCATGGTTCCTCAGCGATCGCAACGGTCAGAAACTTTCTACAAGGCAGCCTGAGCAGTACCCAAAACCCAATGGACATGGCGATCAATGGCCAGGGCTTTTTCCAGGTATCGCGCCCTGATGGCACCATAGCATATACCAGGGATGGGATTTTCACATTGAGTGCAGATGGAACCATTGTAAACCAATCCGGACTCCCGTTAGAGCCGGAGATTACAATCCCTGCTGACGCAACACAGATAAATATAGGCCAGGATGGAGTCATAAGCGCCTTGATAGCTGGTGAGACCACTCCTGTAGAACTTGGGCAAATCGAGCTTGCACGATTCAACAATAATGCTGGGCTACGCTCTATTGGTGGCAACCTCTATGAGGAAAGCGTTGCTAGCGGCGAACCAATCATTAGTACTCCTGGCGAGGAAGGACTTGGCTTAATCCGGCAAGGATTTGTGGAGTCTTCTAACGTGGAAGTTGTGCAAGAAATGGTCAATCTAATTACCGCGCAGCGCGCTTATGAAGTAAACTCGCGCGTGGTTACTACAGCCGACCAGATGCTTGCTCAAGCGAGCCAAATCAAGCGATAGTAAATAACAGAAGCATGTATCTTATTTGGTCGTTAATGATCTTTTTTTTCATGTTCTTCCCGGATACCCCGGGGAGAACACACGACCTGCATGCTAGAATTACTAAGGCAGCTGAAGCCGTTCTTTCAAATCGATATACTCTGCCCGATACGCACCTGGAAGTCCGTGTGGTTCGAACGGGAGGCGAAATCGGAGAATCTGGCCCTCTTGAACTCTTTTGGCCAGACAGACCGGAAGTACCCAAAGCCCTGCTACGAGTAAATATCCACAGCCAGACGGGGCAAGCGAATCGCCACGAAGGCTGGGCCTTGTTATACATCGCACACTTCGACTCTGTCCTTGTTGCCAATAAAAGCATTAAGAACAGCGAAGGCGTCTTTAAGCCCGATGTGTCAGCCATTTGGACAGAGACTACGCGTTTCCACGGCAATCCATTGAGCCCTGAATCCTTCAGGCAATTAGCAAGGCAGGGTGAGATCTACTCAAACAGGTATATCTCTGAAAAGAAAATCCTTAAAGAGAACGATTTACGAAATGCGTACGATGTTGACACGGGTCAACAAGTAATCATGCACTATAATCGGAATGGCATTTCATTAGAGCTTTCTTGTAAATCGCGGAATAGAGGCTTCAAAGGAGATATTATCAAACTATTCTCTCCTGACACGCAGCACACTTATAAAGCCCGAATAACTGCATCTCAAACAGCTACTTGGGTAGAAACACTGAAATAAATATGTTTACCAACCAATCATTCAAAACGCTTGTTTTGACTGTATCTCTTGTCCTTATAAGCTTTTTAGGGCATCATACAGCCCTGGCTCAGCAATCGCTCTTTTCAGATATACGGGCCTTCCGGATAGGAGATGCTATCACAATTACATTGGCAGAGAGAACTGCTGCACAAAGAGAGAGCGGGTGGGAACGAAGAACAAACTCTGGCCTCAGCGGCGGTGCTTCTTTAGATGGCGGCCCCTCTCTATCAGGAAGTTTTGGTGTTAATGCAACCTTTAACAACCAATCCAGCAACCAAAACGAATCCGTTCAACGAGACCTGTTGCAAGGAAACATGACGGCCCTTGTGGTAGCCATTGATTCGTTGTCTGGCAACCTCGTGGTAGAAGGAGAACGGAATCTCAATGTTAATGGAGACAATCACATCATGTCCGTTCGAGGTGTGGTCCGCCCATTCGACATCATGAGCAACAACTCCGTCCTTTCATTCAAGCTCGCTAACGCTAATATCGTTTATCGGCGAGATGATAAGATAAAAAGCGCCATTAAACGCCCCGGTGCTTTAGCTGGTGGCGCTGCTCTCTTGTTGATCGGGGCAGCAATTGTCTTTGGCTCTGAATAAATCAAACGTCTTATTTTATGCACTTATTTGTACGTATCATCCCGGCCTTCTGCTTAATCTGCCTGAGTGCTCAATCCGTATGGGCGCAGGCAGCAACGAGTGTCGACACTCGGCTCAAGGAAGTGATTCACATCGAGCAGGCATCGCCTACTCAATTAACAGGGTATGGGCTCGTTGTTGGTCTTGATCGAACAGGAGATCGTGCTCGAGGGCAGCGAGGAGCCCCGCATACGATAACCAGCATTACCAATATGCTGCAACGATTTGGGATTTCGGTGGACCCAACCTTTCTAACGGCTAGAAATGTTGCCGCTGTTCTCGTTACGGCTACTATAGACCCTTTCACCAGTACAGGCAGTTCGATTGATGTGACGGTATCTGCAATCGGAGATGCGAGATCGTTGTCAGGAGGCGTATTAATCCAGACCCCTCTTATTTCGCCTACTTCGGGTGCTTTGCATGCAATGGCACAAGGACCGGTATCTACTGGAGCCGTACTTGCTTCAAGCAATGGAACAAGCGTACAGATAAATCACACGAACACAGGGCGTATACCAAACGGCGGCATTGTTTCACAAGCTATTCCTCTTGACATGAGTGGACTCAACACACTCAGGCTTGTGATGAAAGAACCCGATTTCACCAATGCTGCACGTGTTGCTGATGCTATAAACAATCTGTATCCAGATGCAGCAACCCCTCAACATGCAGGACTCATCAATGTTGATGTTCCAGCTGATGCGGGAGGCGCCCCAGCACTCATAGCATCGCTTGAGGAGTTAACCATAGCGATCGATGTGCCGGCCCGTGTAGTTATCAACGAGCGCTCTGGTATCATCGTAGCTGGTGGAAATGTAAAAGTGAACGAAGTACTGCTCACTTATGGCAGTATCGTCATCTCGACACAATCAGATCCGTTCGTATCACAACCAAATCCATTTTCTAATGGAGAAACGGTTCAAGGCGCTGCAGGCTCAGCAACTATCGAGGAAGATGGCACCCGCTCAATTGTGCTAGGTCCAAGTGCTGACGTTAACCAGCTCGCGGCTGCACTAAATGACCTGGGCCTGACGGCTAGAGATGTTATCGGAATATTTCAAGCGATTGACCGTGCAGGCGCCTTACAAGGTGATTTGATCATTCTTTAAAACACAATTTCTGATGATTACAACCGATGCGTTAAACCCAGAATTACGAATTTCCAAATCGGATATGCAGATAGGAAATCAAAATTCGCCACAAACCGACACCGGATCTATAAAAAATGCTGAGGAAGCGGCCAAACACTTTGAAAAAGTTTTGGTGCAGCAATTTGTGCAGGTGATGACAGAGCAAATGTTTAAGTCAAACCTGGCTGGCGAAGACGGCCCTGGCTGGATGAAAGCCTATGGAAATAAGCAACAAGAAACGTTAACAGATATTCTCTCAGAACATCTCGTTGAAAAAGGCACCTTTAATATATCAGAAGATATTCTGAAGCAATGGACTGCAAAAGGTATGATAGAGTAATCCTGTGAGATTAGTAACTCTGAAACATCTGCAATTCCAATACAAGATCATCTAAAGCAAATCACCGATGTGGCCATGAATGTTGACCAAGAATCTTACACTATTGAAGAGCTGACCCAGGCTCTGATTGGCAATCTAACGAAGCAAGAGCAAAACATGATTGCTCTTAAGAAGCATATTGATGAACAACTTACAGCAGTGCGTTCTCAGGAAAGAGATACGCTTGATACGCTAACTGCTGAAACGAGCAGCATTGTGAGTGCCCTTCAATTGCTCCAAAATGAAAAAAACAGTCATATCCAGGCATTTAATACCCTTCTGGATATGGACAAGAGTTCAACTTCGATTGATACGATCATTGAGAAGCTGAAAGAAACAGAATTCGACGAAGAGCTAGTAAGCACCTTAAACCAACTCTTTGAACGGATTCCTTTGAACGCCCAGGCAATTCGGGAAAGCAGTAAGGAACTAGCCTACTCTCTACAATATGCCCTACATCTGGGACACCAAATGATAGAGGCTATTCAAGGAGCAGTATCCTATCCGCCTATCCTCATCTATACGGCTGAAGGCAGCAAGAAGCTTTCTGCAAGCAAACGAATGATGGTAAATAAGGTCGGATAATTTCCTGGCCATCAACCGCTCCTCATTCGCACAATTCCTTTCTTCCAAGCCTGACTTTTAAATAGAGTTGTTATGAGTATTCTTCAATTAATAGAACTGACACGGAGATCTTTTGAGACCACGACTGCGGCGATAAACGTAGTTGGCCAGAATATAGCCAATGAACGCACAGAAGGATATAAGCGCCGGCGTGTAGAACTCCGCGCGACGTCCTCAAATGGCCCTGGCGTATTTATCCCCAGTCCACTTGGTGTTAGCAACGGTACCGGAGTGTCCCTGGATTCTATCACCCGCATCCACGATAGTTTACTCGCCTCTTCTGCATGGGAAGCCCGATCCGGGTTAGGAGCAGCAGATGAAGAGGCGCGGCTTCTTAGCGCGATAGAAAACTTATTTCCCTCTAATAGCGAGGGTTCGCTTAACAACGTATTAAGCGATTTTTGGGGTGCCTGGAATGAATTATCGACAGATCCTTCGGACCTGGGCATCAGACAAACCTTGCTCAACCGTACTTCAGCCCTAACAGATACGTTGAACCGTATTTCTGGCGATCTTGATCAGTTGAGAGCACAGACTGTCCCTGATCTCGAAGGCGCCGTTGAAGAGTTCAATACTATTATTAATCGAATTGCAGAGTTAAATGAGCATATTCAGGCCCAGAGAGCCAGTAATACCCCAGACTTTGCAGCCGAAGACGAACGGGACCTGTTAATCACAGACCTCTCAGAACTTGCTCCTGTTCAGGTGCAACAAGGCGAAGGAGGGATTTATAATGTGTATGTCAGGGGTATGCTTGTCGTACAGGGCAACGAAGTAAACACACTCGATCTGGACTCCACGGTTATACCTCCTACATTGAATTACGCAAACACGACGATTGCGTATTCGGCGCCAGCAGGTGATGATGGCAGGATTGGAGCGCTCTTAAGAACGCTCAACACTACGATCCCTGAAGTCGAGCAACAGCTTGATAATCTAGCACAAACTATAGTCACCCGGATTAATGCATTACACAGCACCGGATATGGGCTGGATGGCACCACAGGGCGTAACTTTTTTGACCCGGCAGGTGTCACGGCAGACACAATCGCGCTGTCTGCCGATATCTCAGACTCACGATTTATCGCTGCATCAGACAATCCTGACGCCACAGCAAGTGAGGACAACGACATTGCATTGGCCATCCTAGACGAACGCACTGCACAGCAAGGAACGCTCAACAACAATTCTATCGAGGATTTTGCAATTTCAATCGTCAGCGATGTTGGCTCCCAGCTCGAAACAGTTACAGGCCAATTTGAGGGGCACGCTGCTGTTGTGACCTACCTGGACTCCCTAGAGCGGGGCGTCTCGGGTGTTTCAATCAACGAAGAGCTGTCCAAACTCATCCAATATCAGCAATCATTTTCTGCTTCTGCAAGGGTGTTGAGTACTGCGCAAATCATGCTAGACACCATACTCGCATTATAGTACTTCGCGTGAGGCGGTGTATCTATTCATTTACTTCAAAGTATTATTATGGACTCTAATCCTATTTCTAGAGCAACTAGTCTATCCAGTTCAGCATTCGAAAATATGTTGCCCAACAGGTTGAACGACATTGCTAGAACCCAGGAGCAACTGACAACCGGATTGAGAATCAATCGGCCTTCGGATGATGCAAATGGTTTTCAACAAGCTCGTCAGCTCGAAATTCTGCAACAACGATTTGAGCACTTCGAGGACTCAATCACTTCTTCAAGAAGCTGGCTGGGTACGGCTCAAAACAACCTTGATTCGCTGAGCGACGTTTTTTCAGAGATTTATCAAGAAGGTGTTCGCGCATCAAATTCAACCCTGGATGATGATGAACGCGAAGAAATGGCCCAATTGATGGAACAGCTCTTAGAGAACGCCCTGGAGTTGCTCAATTCTCAAAACAACAACGAATACGTCTTTAGCGGTACCCGGACTTCTGTAAAGCCATTTAGCATTGATGCTGCAGATCCAACCAGCGATGGGGCTAATGTTGTGTATTATGGAAATACAGATAGCATCTACAGACAGATTGGACCCAACTCTTCTATTGAGGTTAACCTGAGCGGCAGCCAGGTATGGTCCGTTGACAACGATCTTGACGGCACAACAGATTTTACCATTACAGAAAGCGTTCAATCATTTATAAATGCGTTGAGAGCAAACGATGTTGATGCCATGACCAGTGGCCTATCTCAGATTCAAGATTCCCGGGACCATGTTATCAACCAGGCAGCTCATATTGGTTCAATAGTTAACAGGCTTGAAATTTCCGAGAACCAACTCGCAGATGCCTCTATAATTATTGCCCAGCAGCAATCTGAAATTGAAGATACTGACTTCGCAGAGACGATCTTAGAATTTCAACGAGCGCAAACAAGCCTTCAAACCTCATTACAAGTAACGAGCTCTGTTCTTCAGTTAACACTTCTAAACTTTATCTGATATACAGAATGCCTTTTTCACCTCATGGCTTGCACGTATAGTGCACTTGAGAGCACAATACGCATAAGATCTATCCGATGGTACTGTTATGTTGAATGCAATTCCTTTTATAGAAAAAAAGTCATACCTGGAGTCGTATCGTTTACCTCCACTTTCATTTGAGAAGACAAAGAAGCTTCCGTCCTCCATAGATTCCATGTGGTCTTCATTACACAATAAAGAATCAGATCCCAGGATTCGCTCAATTCGGATGATATTGAGCCAAAAGAAACCCATTGACGATACGGAAACCATAGCTCTCCAAGCTGCCTTGGCAGATGCTATGTGGAAGGCTGGAAAGAGTACAAATGCCCTGAAGATGGTACTCAAAGCACTCAAAATTCGTCCTAAACAATGGATGGCCAACCGAATATATATCGATATACTCATGGCCCAACAGGAATTTGAGCAAGCCTATGAAGTTGTTCTTTCCCTAAAGAAGCTTCCAAAAACACAGTCATGGGATATACCGCTTGAACCCAGAGATATAGAACTTTGCGCAGCATCGTGTGCCTGGCGGCTAAAAGATTGGGAGCTGGTAGCTGAGCACTTAGGTAAAGCCTTTCCTAAAGGTGTGAAATCAATGCCTAGTGAACTCCAGGAGGACTGGTTTCGGCTCGCATTGTATCGCCACAAACCAGATGACGCTGCAGCAGCCGCGGCCTTACTGGTCTCAACTAAAGCGCTCGACTTCACCGACGCCATCCTCCAAACTCTTGTTCAAAGAGGTTGGACGAACCAGGCTCTTCCTCTCTATCGCCATGTATACGAACAAGCTCCGCGCAATCAATTATTGCGGAGGCGCCTCGTTGCCTTATGCATAAAAGAAGGAGAGATTGAAGAAGCCCGCAAGCTCGCTGAGCCAGGAGCACTCGATCTTAATCTTTGATACTCTGTAGAGATCATTACCGGCGCTCGGTATCAACCTGCTGAAATCGAGCAGCATAAAAACCCAAATACGTCACTGCATAATCTCAGGCAGTGACGTATTTGGGTTTATACGTTTTCTAAAAAGCACAATATCTTAATTAACACATCGCTCTTCTTATAGCCCTCTATTGTTGAGTAATCAGTAATCTTAGCGCGTTCCAACCCACGCGGCTTTAGATAGGTTATCCCCTCTTTTCTGCGCTTAAAGAGCATTCTAACGGCATCTCAAGCGGCATCACCCTCTCACCGCTCATAGGCATGATAACGCATTTCGTAGGTAGCTAGATATTTTTGTAAGAAAAGACTTAAGTCTCCAGACCTCTTGGCGATACACAATGCAGAGCTAAAATTCTCTACGCCAGAACCAAATATGTTAAACCATTCCAAAAATTACTATGGGAGCATTTGGAGATCTTGCTCGAATTAATACCAACGTCCAGTCGTTGGATGCCCTGAAAAGTCTTTACCGTGTGAACCGGGACATAGGCGTACGTCAATTACGACTCGCCACCGGAAGCCGGTTAAATCGAGCAGAAGACGACGCAGCAGGGTATTCGATTTCGAAAAAGCTAGAGTCGCGCTTACGCGGTCAGGCTCAGGCACTCGCAAATATAGGTGATGCGAAAAGCATGATCACCGTCGCCGAGGGAACCTTGAATACAATTCTTGACATCCTCGGAACGATGAAAGAAAAGGTGATACAAGGCGGGAACGATACGCTAAGCAGTGAAGAACGAGTCTTAGTAAAGTCCCAACTAAACAGCCTTTCTACAGAGATCAACTCGATCATAAGTAGTTCTCTCTTCATCGGGCGGAGCATCTTCTCAGCAGAACCACTGACGTTCATGGTAGGGCCTTCGAGCAATAACACCTACTCAGTAACCGTTGGATCGATTTCAGCCGAAGGGCTTGGAGTAGCATCATCTAGCCTACTCGTCGCTTCAGCTGCATCAGCAACTGCTTCATTAGGCGGTATAGATGTTTCGATTCAAACCATCGCCAGTATGATGGCGGGATTGGGCAATGCACAAACTGCACTGTCGTTCCGAGAAGAAAATATATCAACCCAGATGATACATAATGAGTCAGCCAAAAGCCGTATTGCAGACGCAGACTTTGCCAAAGAGCAAATGGAAATTGCCAAGTTGCAGATTCTGCAACAGACCGGGCTTAATGCGCTTGTCAATGCAAACGTGGCTCCTCAGGGAATACTCGCTCTACTCCAGTAACGGGGTTGATAAGAGAATTTCCACACCCAAGGAAACAGTAAACTAAAAGGCAGCACGCATACGACCATGCTACTGACCGATGCGTGCTGCCAGGCGGAAATACCGCCGAAAGTAGCGAGTTCGGGCTGTGCTCGCACCACAATCCCGAACTCATTCACTCCTTAGCCAATAACCAACACATACGGAGGAAGGATCATGGCATTCGGAGATTTAACACGCGTTAACACCAACATCCAGTCGATGCAATCGCTGTTTGAGTTGCAAAAATCTAACGCAGATCTTGGCATGCGTCAACTGCGACTCGCAACTGGAAGACGCATAAACCGTGCCGAGGACGACTCAGCTGGTTTATCAATCGCTATGAAATTGGAATCAAGAATCCGAGGACAGGCTCAGGCTCTAGCAAACATTGGGGATGCAAAATCCATGCTTAATGTTGCTGAAGGTGGGCTTTCTACGATTCAGGAAATCTTGATGACAATGAAGGAAAAAGTTATCCAAGGGGCTAATGATTCCCTTAGTAGCTTTGAACGTGGTCTCATCAATAACCAATTGAACTTCTTATCTACAGAGATTAACTCGATTGTAAGTAGTTCAACATTCAACGGAGTTACTGTATTCTCCTCAGGAGCATTCAGCTTCCAGGTAGGTTCAGCTAGCACAGATACGTTTGCAGTAACTGTAGGAGCCCTTTCTACAGGTACTCTAGGTGTGAGTTCAACATCTTTGAGTGTAACTTCTGCGTCGTCTGCAGCCTCTTCGTTGAGCGCTATTGACTCAGCCATTAATACTGTAGCGAGTACACTTGGTAATCTTGGTGACAATCAGCTTGCGCTTTCTTTCAAGGAAGAGAATCTGAATATCAACATGGTTAACCAGGAATCTGCGCGAAGTCGAATTCTTGACGCTGATTTTGCAAAAGAGCAAATCGAGATCGTCAAGCTTCAGATCTTGCAACAGACGGGAGTAGCTGCACTCTCGCAGGCCAACCTGGCCCCACAGGTAGTATTGTCACTGCTGTAGGACAAACTCCCCTAAGGGAAGGTTCTGGCAAATATGTTCCCATAGGGAGCGCCATAACGCGCAAAACCGCTCCTCGATCAAATCGAGGAGCGGCTTTTTTTATGCTTACTATATTCCTGGCTGCTAGACTTTTTCTAGCGGCTCTGCCTCATTCTGGGCCAACAATGCCTGAAGCATCTGAATGGCTCCTTTGACCTTGTCTGATTCAAAATCTTCTTCTTTGAGTAGGGCTTCAAAGATTTTGACATGCTCCGATAAATGCAGGCTCCGGCATGCGATAACAAGGTGCTCCAACAATATTTTAGGGTTTATAACAAAACGAATGAACTGGTCGGCATCGTTGTTCACATTATATGCTTGCAGCAACATCAGTAACCCATCCTTAAAAAAACTACTCCTCATCAAGGACACTCCAGTGAGGTAATACCCTACTGGCTCTTTTGGATTGATGCGTAGCATTTCATTACAATGAACCAGAGCGGTGTTCATGTCATTCAATCGCTGGGCAGTCTGTGCGCCCAACAACCTGGTATAAAATGCATTTTCGGGGGTTAATTTGTCATAGTCTAGCGAATTAAAGAGCTCTGCAGCTGCTTCATTGCGCCTCATGATATAATAGATAAGCCCCAATTGATAGGCATAATAAGCACGATATACTTCATCCCTAGGATTTTCGTATTCAGCCCTTAGTAACTCAACGCGTGTTTCATACTTTTGGACCATTTCTTCCTCCGGAAGGGAATATCCTGTATGAATAATTTCCGCATCGAGCCGGGCGATATGCCGGCCCGTCTGCTCAGCATGTGCCCAAATAGACTCCATGACCTGGTTATGCACGCTCCCGTGATATCGTATATCAGGATGATTCCTTAGTACCCTCTCCTGCCAGAACATATCTGCAGAAACTACATTGTTCGCGCTCAAGAGGTTTTTCACAGGTAAAACAAGCGCTGCAATATCCAACACACCCAGGCTATTCCGGATTTTATTCCAGGCTTCTTGAGAATCGATATATTCATCTCCATCAAGAATCAAAATATAATCGCCGCTAGCCAACTCAAGGCTATGATTTCGCGCAACGGAGAACGACCCTGGCCACTCAATTTCCTCAAACACATCTGCATAGCGCCTCGCAATCTCCACGGTCCCGTCTGTTGATCCTGTATCCACTACAACGATTTCGTCAACATGCGGCCGGGCCAAGGAAAGGCATTTTTCTAGGTTCTCCTCTTCATTTTTCACAATCATGCATAATGAAAGAGTCGGCCTATACGAACTGGCTGGTTTTTGATTTTGCATATCGTTCATTAATCTCACATTTAAGCATTGCGACTCCAATAGCGATTTATTGAAATCAACTTATCTTTTTGCAGCGCTATAAATTTTGCCCTGCTATGTGATGTTAGGCGCAGCACTACTCATTTCGTGAGTATGCTCTAAGGCAAGTTGGTAAAATCTCTCTGCAGCAGATTCCTGATCAAAATTCCTGCATGCTTCAGCTGCCATATAGAACACCTGCGAACGGTCTACTTCGAAACTGAAAGGAGGAATATCTTCATGGATACCTTCCAACAATTCTGCAGCGTAAACAAGCATTTCTGCTGCTGTCCTATAGTGACTCTGCGCCCACATGGCCTGGCCTGCGAGATGATGTACCAAAGGCTCGTGCTCTGCAAGATCCAATGCTGCATCCGCATGATAAAGCGCATCTGAAAAACGCTCTTGTAGAATACACAACTGCAACGCAAGTACACGAGCTGCAAGTGCATCATCTGGTTCAATTTCTTCTAGATTCTCATAATCCAAGCTTTCAAAAAGTATTTTTGCTTGTTCAAGATCACCCTTCTCGAGAGTTTTTTGGGCTTCTTCGAAAGCCTGTAATACTTTATTTGCGCTATCCTCCATGGATACCCCCTAAATTCAAATGAATCTATTGCGATTTTATTTTACAATCGTTGATAATCATCGACCGCTTTTTTTCTTAGAGGCCCATGAAGCCGAAAACGTACCAAAAATAGGATGATAGACCCTGACTCTATCGAATTGCCTCCTTCAATATCGCCTGAACCCATGGATTAGCAGATCTTTAAGGCGAGTTGTTTAAGATCAATTTCTGGTAGTCGATAACTGGGAAAACACTCGTGGGGCTTAGCCTATGCCTTTGGTGGAAAAGGCGTCCTGGGCTGGAAAATACTTCCGACGATAAGCCCCGCTCCGTGTTAGCATCCTTTGAGGAATTGATTATTTCAACAACTCCAATCATCATCCATCGATCTACACTATGCAAACTACTCATGCGGCTCATCAATATCAGAGACAGGATGTTCTTTCTGCCTCGCCTACGCAACTGGTTGCAAAACTTTATGATCTAGGTATCTTGGCTTGTAATACAAATGATCGTTTTAAGCTTAGAAAAGTATTGATTGAGCTCATTGCCTCGTTGAATTTTGAGGAAGGTGGCGAGATCGCGATTCGACTTTCCCAAATTTATGAGTTCTGTATGCGGGAAAGCGTTTCAGGAGACCTCATGATGATTGGTGAGATGTTATCTGATTTGAGAGAAACCTGGAAGGAAAGCACAAGAGAAAACTCCACAGCACCGGTAGCGGCCTAACATAACAATCCCCACAAGGATTAACCCTGTGGAATCGACGGTTGTACGTTAAACCCTAATACACACTTCTTATGTTAATATCCTCGAGTTCTGCTGCATTTCGAGAAAGTGATCCCTACGAGCTTCTCATTCAGCAATTAATTTTTCTAGAGAGCCAACCTAAATTTGATCTGGAGAATCGAGTAAGCGTTCTTGAATCCAGCAAAAACATTCTAACGGAGTTAGACACGAAACTCCAGGCTTTCGATGATATCCTAGATGATTTTATAGATCCTCTTTCTCATCCATTCGATGAGAAGTCAGTTACGTTAAATGACACATCTGCATTTACGGCCTCAGCAACCGATGATGCCGTCTTTGGATCTCATACGTTGCAGGTCAGCCGGCTAGCAACAGTAGATACAAGACTCTCGGACCAGCATACTTCCTCTGCAACGTCTATTGTAACTGCACTGGGGACAGGCACCAAATCGTTTAGCCTTAGCGTTGCCAATCCAACTGATTCGGATGCAGACAACAGAGAAACGATTAACGTCTCTGTCACGCTCGCTGGCGGTGAAACCGATGAAACTGTGCTGGAGAATATAGCCTCTGCTATAAATGATGCGATGCTGGCTGCAGATGATGCCGGCACCATCGACACAGCCAATAGAGCTTACGCCTCAGAAGTAAACGAAACATCGGACACAGCCCGCCTCTCTATCCGAGCGGGTCAAACGGGTTATTCAAACCGCATTAATTTTGAAACCGATACAGACGGGCTGCTAGCTCAGATCGGAATCAGTAATGCAAGTGTCGTATCTGGAGCTACAGGTGGCCAGGTTAAAACAGTAGGCACAAGTGAAGACACATCCGATCTTACCAGTGAAATTATTCTGGACGGCCTGACGCTTTATAGAAACACCAATCAAGTAACAGACGCCCTCGAAGGAGTCACACTAAATTTGTCCCAAACGAATAACACGGATATCGAATTTAGCGTAGCACCTGATTCTTCTGGTATCGAGGCTGAAATTGAAGACTTCATTGATAAATACAATGATATCCTCACGGAAATCAGAACGCGTTCAACAGTCAACAGCGAAACGGGAGTCCGGGGAGAGTTCGCGGGAGACACAACCTTTACCTCCCTCCGATTTAATCTGCGGGAGGATGTCATCACCGAAGTTTCAAGCCAGGGTGTAAATGCACCTAGTCAAATTACCGACATTGGTATTGAAGTTAACTCAAATGGGACGCTGAAACTCGACGATGTAGATCAATTAATCCAGGCCATCGAGGAAGACCCAGAAGCTGTTCGGACGCTGTTTGCTGCGTCAGATGGAATTGCCCAACGCTTAAGCGACCGGCTGGCCGATTATCTTGGCTTTGGTGGACTCATTAGCGACCGCCAGGAGAACCTGGACACCAGAAGCCGCACACTCAATAGAAGAATAACTCGCTTTGATGATGCCCTTGAGCGGCGCGAGAACACCCTAAGAGAAGAATTCGCACGCCTCCAGGAATCCATTGAGTTACTTCAGGGCCAATCATTTAGCTTTGCAGCCTTTTCCTAGATAATTGACTTGTATATACAGCAAGGCATGAAGAATCGGGTACTCTTCATGCCTTCGTATATAAGTACCAGCAATTCACAGACTTCAATTCTACTACACTATGACTGAGTTACTCGACTCCTTATTGCAAATTGGTGAAGAAATGCGCGTAAAGCTTTCAGAAAATGACCTTGAAAGCTTTTATTCATTACTTGGCCAGCGGCAGGAAGCAATCCAGAAGCTTTCGCAAGTAACGGAAAGAAAATCAGTATCCCCTGAGTTATCAGAAAAGTTTTCCAGATTGCAAGAACAGTTTAATTCAATCATGAAGGACCTCAAGCAAAAAGAGCAGACGATGTTTAATAACTTGCAAAGCCTTCAAAACTTGAAACAAGCGAAGCGTTCATACAGCTTTGACCGCCGCCCGCACCAATTCATACGCAATAACATTTCAGGATAATCAACGCTAAAGAGATCCCGGCTTTTCAACCTTCAGTAATTTTAGTTATTCTGAATTAATAGAGCGAAGGCGGGCATTCACTTTCATTAGAGGAGCACTTCACCTGCGCAAAAAACTTATTTGCTTCGCAGGACTTCGGCATATCTTATGTAGGCATTAAAATTGTTTTCAGGATTTGTTATGGATAGGTGCCTAAAGGCATCTATCTACTTGTTCTGGGAACCATTTAAAGGAAATCTTATCCTTACTTAAGGAAATTCCTTACCTAACTATCAAGAACTTCAATAACTGGAGTTCTTATTCGTGCCCTCAATAGCATTTACGTGAATGCCTTATGAACATAGGTGATATTACCAATAGTAGTTACTCAACTTCTAAACACCTTAAACCACATCGCGTTGAATCTCTAAGAGACAAAGATTCTCAAAAATCTCCGTCTTCAGAAAAGCCGGAGGAAAACCAGGAGGTTCAAGATAGCATCAATATCTCTGAGGAAGCTCGAATTGCACATGCAGCTGAGCAAAAGAAGCTACAAGAACTTGAGCTTGCCCGGCAGGCCCTAAATAACACCCCGGAATTAAGTTCATCCAGAAAACAGGAAATCCTTGACCGAATAAATTCAGGATACTACTCAAAACCTGAAGTACTGGACCAGATCGCCTCAAAAGTCTCAGAGGACATCAGCAAATAAGGACTTTAGAAGGTTCTCATTACACAACCTTCAAGAATAGAACAAAGCGTACTTTGGCAAACACTATGTCTGACAAAGTACGCTTTTTAATGTATTACAGCTCTTAGTTACTTTTTAGGCTGAGATAATCCCGTGCTCTCTATACCGGCGCAGTTTATTACGTATGGTACGGGCACTAATCCCTAATTGCTCTGCAGCCCTTTGCTGATTGTTATTCGTATCTTCGAGCGCCTTCATGATCATGATCCGTTCCATGTCATCGATCGTCTTGGGCTGCACTCCTCCCCCATCGGCGCCATCGGCCCTACGCGGTTCAGCATCTCTGAAGAAATCATTAAATACATCATCCGAATTAATTTTCGGCCGATCCGCAGATAGTATGACACCTCGTTGAACGACGTTCTCCAATTGCCGGACGTTACCTGGCCACGAAAAACTCGTCAGCCGCTCCATCAACTCAGGATCAATCACCTTTTCTGGCAAATCGTACATTTTAGAGTACCGGTCTACAAAATGCCTCGCCAGCAAAGGAACATCGGTTAGCCGATCCCGCAAGGCAGGAACGGTAAGAGGAAACACCGAAAGGCGATGAAATAAGTCTTCCCGGAATATGCCTTCCTGAATGGCATCATTAAGGATACGGTTACTGGTAGCAATAACACGCACGTCAACCTTTTTGACCTCAGAGGATCCAATTTTCTGGAATTCACTTTCCTGAAGGACGCGCAGCAATTTTGCCTGCACTGCCAAATCAATTTCAGTAATTTCATCAAGGAGCAATGTACCACGATTTGCGACTTCAAATGCCCCTGTCATGTCATCAATAGCCCCTGTAAAAGCACCTTTACGATGACCAAACAAGTGGCTTTCAACAAGTTCACGGGGCAAGTTGGCACAATTCAGAGTGACGTATGGCCCACCGGATCTATCACTCATCTGATGAATGAGCTTTGCAAGAATTTCTTTACCTGTCCCGCTTTCACCCTGAATAAAGACGGGTGCCTTGTTTTTGCTCACTTTGGGCAGCAGGTTTTTCAGCTTCTTGATCGATGGATGCTCGCCGACATACTCATATACTTTGGCTCGATCTCGAGAACGGTTTCTACGCGACTTAGGCGACGCCTGAATTTGATGATCCTCTTCAGATATAGCAAGGCAACTTTGAACTCGCTCGACAAGCTCTGTGGTTGAAAAAGGCTTTGGAATATAATCTATCGCCCCGCTTTTCATTGAACGAACAGCATGCTGCACATTAGAGTGCGCTGTAATCATTATTACTTTCGTTCGGGGGTGTTCGCTTCGTATATAAGCCAACAATTCAAAGCCATCCATATCTGGCATCATGAAGTCCGTGACAACGAGGTCATACGAGTTCTTCTTCAGTTCTTCAGTCGCCTGGTTCGCATCCGAACAGCTTTTAACTTTAATGCCATGGCGCGTGAAGAGACGTTCAAAGAGCCCATGAAGTAATTGCTCATCATCAACGAATAGGATTTGTGCTTTGTGCTCCATTATCACTCAATGAGGTGGTCGTTAATAATTAGTACCTAGGGAGACAGCCGATTTGTACGAAATGCAAATTGGATCCTATACTTACTTAGACATGCCTAGAATACTTGCTAACTGGTTTTTGAAGTGCATTTTCTGATAAACGCTCAAATCTTATACCATATAAATGGATTAATTCGCAGGTACAACCAAAGGCGTTCTCATAAACCGGATGTGCATTGCTGAGAAAGTCACTTTATGAGCCTTAAGCGCAAATAAGTTTGGCCGTTTATTTCTAAACCACGCCTGATACTAACCGCCTCTACTTTTGGTTCATATCAAAAAAGTATCCCCCGCAAGAGAAACCAACTGGTTACAAAATCAGGCAATTATTTCCGAAGGCCGTTTCTTTTTCCCTTACAGTGGAAATTTTATGCAATCAATTTAAGATCCTCAAAAGAAGGTCGAAACTATTCCGTTACCGGTCAAGAATTAAAGTTTTTAGATGAGTTCTTCACCCAGGGAGCCTTACTGCTCAAAAAAGGACTTCTTAAAATACAACCACCTCTAGTTTCAAATTGCTCATATTGCTGAGTTCTAAACTCATGCGCACCCTCGCCGAATTGTGGTGGCACGATGGTTGATCTCCCCTCTCCCGACAACAAACAGATGGATCAGGGAAATACCATGATTAATACAGATCGAATCAAACTTCTAGACAATGCAATCTTGGCCTATACCTGGCGCCTTAAAGCATTGTCAAGCAACCTGGCAAATCTCGACACCCCAGGATATCAAAAACTCTCTGTAAACTTTGAAGAAACGCTACAAGAGAACCGGCATGCAATTCCGGGCATCCGGGGAGCCACGAGTGTAGAGCCGCGCATGCGCGTGGAAGACACCCCCGCTACCTTAGAGGCTGAATTAATGAATCTAGCAGATACTCAAATGCGAATGCAATTCAGTACTCGAGCATTGCATGATCACTTTGAAATGATCAAGTCGGGCATAACTGGCCGCGTTGCCTAATCCTCCTGTAGTTTAACTTTCAGCCTACCTGTACCTCATGCTTATAAATAAACATACATTTTCTTCTTTCAGAAATGTGGCCCGAGGCCTTGCAGCTCAACGCATTGCGATGGGTGCAGTTACTGAGAACATCGCGAATGCGTCTACAACCAGAACACCAGAAGGCACACCGTATGCAATAAAGCGTGCACTGCACGAAGTAGAAGATGGCCGTTACAAACGCTTTGACACTCTGCTCAATAAAATTCAGGGTGACATGGAATTGACCGATGTACGGCACTTTGGAGGATCCTCACTTAGAAGGCGTTTATCCGACGTTGAAATGGGACCACTTACAACGGTAGAACCTACACAGGCATATCGAACTGAGTTTGACCCGTCGCACCCTCACGCAGATGAACAGGGATATGTGCAATATCCTGATATAAACGTAGTTGAAGAGATGGCTCGCTTAGTTTCAGCACATAGAATTTACGAAGCAAATCTTTCGGCTTTTCAAACAGCCAAAGAGATGGCCAAAAGAACCTTAGAGATTTGATCACTCCGTACTTCTTTACACAAGAAGCACGATAAATCGGTTACCTGCGCATATGATGAGGGTTCTTACTACCCCTCAATTACCATTGAATGTGTTTTTTTCTAAACGATCATGAATAACATAATCAACCCGTATACCTCTTCTAGAACGCATGTTCAAGAACATGGCACGTCTAAAAATGAGGCTGAAGAAGAATTAAACCCTTCAGAATCTAGTAAAATAGATTCATCCAAATTACCTGGAAATGGCACAGATATTCCGACCAATAAAAAAGAGCAACTCGATGATGTAGGCTCTCTTCAAACACAAAACACATCCAAAGTCCAAGAGCCCGAAGCCTCCCCCAGTGCGTCATTCATTAATGCGCTTGAAGGGGTTATTGAACGCAAAGAGGAGGTCACTCTTCAAGCCGACAAAAGAGCCGTAAATCCAACGCTCTCTGGACTCAGTGCAGACGAACAGCAAATGATCTACCGGTACTTTCCAGAATCACCAAACCTGGAACTGAGACTTTATAAACAAGACATGTCTACCGACAAGGTAACCCCAGGATCGGTTGGATCCAGGGTAGATCTCAGAGGCTAGCCTTTTGAAGACCCTATTATAGACCTTAATAAAAATGAACTTTTTTGAACTACAACGCCCCGAGGTAATCAGCCCATTTACAGATGACCCAGCTGCTTTACCCCAACCTCGCCAAGCTGATGGTGTAAGAACTGATGATTTTCAAAATGCCTTTTCATACGCGTTAAATCAGGTTGACATGGCGCAGACTGAAGCGGGAAAAGAAGTTGAGGCATTTATCGCTGGCGAGCAAGAGAATTTGCACGAGGTAATGATAAAGCTTAACCAGGCAAAGCTCTCTTTTCATTTGCTCACTGAGGTACGTAACAAAATGATGGATACGTATCATGAACTCATAAGAATGCAAATGTAATTAGTTATTGCTGTCAATAGAATTACTATTCAATTCTACTTATTGCCCTTCGATTCGGCAGTACCATTAAACAGTCTAATTTTTTTATTCAATTCCTGGCACATCTGGAATACCTGAATTCGCTTTGAACTCTCATCGCGGGACCTCTAGTCGATTATTGGGATGGAGAACTTTTTTCAAAATATAAAAGCATTTTATGATCGCCTTCCTACTAAGCAGCGCATAGGTATTGGGCTCGTTATGCTCGGTTCAATCTTGAGTTTGATACTCATTACCTACTGGGCGCAAAAAACGGAATACGGTCTTCTCTTTGGCAATCTGCCAGAAACAGCTGCCAACGACGTAGTACAGATTCTTCAAACAGAAAACATTAATTATGAATTAAAAGATGGCGGCTCTTCCATCTATGTACCCAAGGACAAAGTCTATGATTTAAGGCTGCGCTTTGCCGGGGAAGGTATTGTTTCTGACGGAACATCTGGGTATGAAATCTTTGACCGAAACACGCTCGGGATGACAGATTTCATGCAAAAGCTCAACTTAAAAAGAGCTCTTGAGGGAGAATTAGCCAGAACGATTTCAGGCATCGAGCAAGTCGAGGCTGCCCGGGTTCATCTTGTTATACCAGAGCGCTCTCCATTCAGGGAAACACAAGCCCCTGCCACCGCCTCCGTCGTGGTTGACTTGAAAGGAAACTCAAGGCTTTCTCTTGCAAACATTGAAGGCATGGTATCCCTTGTAGCCGGTGCGGTTGAAGGTCTCGAACCAAACGACGTTAACATACTTGACGCAAATGGCGCCTTATTATCTGACCCGAATGCAGGTGATAACGAAACGCAATTAACAACCAACCAACTAAGGCTTCAAACAGAAAAAGAAGCCTATTTAGCAAATAAAGCCCAGACTTTGCTCGACCAAATGCTGGGTTCAGGCAATTCCATTCTAAGGGTAAACCTCGAGCTTGATTTCTCAAGAGCTGTTAAAGAAAACAGCACTATTGATCCGGAGAGCCAGACAGTCATAGCAGAAGAGCGCTTACAGGAAGAAGGAGATATCGACAATGCCAGTTCATCTGTCAAGAATTACGAGGTGAGCCGATCTATTGAAACAATAGAAAAGTCAGTTGGAGACATTTCCTATCTCTCTGTATCGGTTATCCTAAACTACAAGTCAGCCCCTGATGTAGATGCTGAGGTTGTAGAAGCAAACTTAGAAGATCCCCTTCCTAGCTATATCCCCCATTCGGATGAAGAGCTCTCACGAATAGAAGCTCTTGTAAAAGAATCGGTTGGATGGCGTCCGGATAGAGGAGACGGCTTCGCAATCAGTCAGCTACAGTTCGACACAACCCAAGAAGATCAGCTCAATGCCGAGTTACAGGCGCAGCGAAGAACTGACCAAATTGAATTTTATGTACGCTATGGTTTAATGGTTATTGCTCTAGGATTAGCAGCATGGCTGATCATGAGCGCATCAAAACGAGCGAAAGAATCCGTCGAAGCAAACAAAGTGAAAGCTCTCGAAGAAATCAGAGCGAAAGAACGGAAAAGCCTTGGCCCTGGTGAGGTATCAGAGAAAGGGAAAGAAGGGCTTATGCTCATCGACGATTTTTATACCAGCAAATTATCGCCAGAGGCTAGAGCAAAACTACAAGCTAAACAGGCAATGCTTGAGGAACTACAAGAACAAGTTCTTGCAGATCCACAGCGAGCTGCCAACTTGTTAAGAAGCTGGCTTTCTGTAGAGGAAGCTCCTGAAGAAGTAGCAGCAGAACCTGCTGCCTAAACGAACCAATGATATGGCTGCCGTTGCAGAGAAGAACTTAGAAACAACCAAGGAAACTGCCCAACAGGAGCTTCTCAATCGAGAGATCCAGACTGAAATAGAAACCATGACGGGCCCTAAAAAAGCTGCTATTCTTTTAGTGGCCTTAGGCTCTAATGCAGCTAGCGCCGTTCTTCGATGCCTGAACGACGCTGAGGTTGAGATGATTTCGGTTGAAATTGCAGGAATCCGCAATATGAAAAGCGAAGTCGTAGAAAGTGTGATCATGGAATTCAAAGATCTGGGCCTTGCTCAAGATTTTGTTTCCCAAGGAGGCCTTACCTATGCCCGTGATGCATTGTCTTCGGCCCTCGGCCCAAGGCGCGCTGAAGAAATCATGATGCGTGTTGAAGCAGCTATGGAAGTTTCAGCATTTCATCTTCTTCAAACGGTTGAAACAGGCCAGTTAACCAACTTCTTGCAGAGTGAACATCCGCAAACTGCAGCGCTCATTATTGCCAATCTAAACCCTAGAAAATCTGCCGAGATTATTTCTCAGTTGGAAGTAGACAGCCAGAATGAAATTATTTACCGCCTGGCCACAATGGGTAAGACATCACCGGCGCTACTGAGCGATATCGAAGAAGTCATTCGCCAGCAAATCGGCTCCCTGTTTGGTACTGAGTTGAGCGTAGCTGGAGGTATTGAGAGTGTAGCTCAGATATTAAACAATACCAGCAGAAACGGTGAGAAGAATATCTTAGAGGCCTTATCTGATCGAGATCCAGAACTGGCTGTTCAAGTTAAAGCACTCATGTTTGTCTTTGATGATCTCATCAACCTCACGGATCGTGATCTACAGCGCATTCTCGTTGAAGTTGAACAGAGAGATCTGGCGGTAAGCCTTAAAGGCGCCTCCGACGCACTCAAAGACAAACTCCTGGGCAATATCAGTCAACGTGCTGCAACCGCAATTCTGGAAGAGCTAGATTTGATGGGTCCAGTTCGTGTTAGTGATGTTGAAGAATCTCAACGCCGTGTCATTGACATTGCGCAGCAGCTCGAAGAACAGGAAGAGATTAGCTTGACGAGAGGCAGTCAAGATTCAGTTTTACTTTAATCCTCTTGAAAGTCTGTTGAGATATGCCCAAATCAATTATTAAGAGCGATTCCGTTAGAATCGAACGTGCTAATCTTGAAGAGTTCACGACTACACCTCAACCCATTATCCAATCCTCAAACGTACGCTGGGCAGAAGAGGACGAAGCCAAAAAATCGCTAAAAAAAAGCAGGAATATTATTTCCAGCTCTGATGTCCGAATACAATCAGAACGTATAGAGATTTGTCAGTTCGATTTTTCAGCACCCCCGGAGCCTTCAGTTCCTCCGGAGTCACAAGAGCAAGAAGTTCTTGAGGAGGAAGAGCCCGTTTATCAAGAACAACTGGAAGAGCTTAGAGCTCAACTTGAGGAGGAGTGGCAGCAAAAAGTAGATGAGGCGGTGGAAAATGCCCAAAAAGCGGCATTCGAAGAAGGATATAATCGAGCAAAAGAGCAATTCGAAAAAAAGGCAGAGAACAGCAAAAGGGAGTTCGAAAGAGGATTAGATCGTATCAAAGAGTCCTGGGAGAACTACTTGAAGCGCAGCGAAACTATTCTCATGCAAATTGCCCTTGATATTACCCAGTTCATCATCGACATGCCTCTGCCAAAACAGTATTCTGATATTACTGAGCGGATGCTTAATGATGCTCTTGACCAGCTTTCCAGAGAAACACCTCTCACTCTTTCGCTGAATCCTCTTGATCTTCTCCGGCTTCAGGAATCTGGAATGATGGATGTCCTCAAAGATAAATTCCCTGCTTTGCGCTGGGATCCACAGCCTACGTTAAAAGAAGGAAACTGGATTATTCAGACACCACAACAGGCTATCCGACGAATTTCAGACGAGCTCCTTCATCACTTGAAGGATCAGTTCGGGCTTCTCGAACACAGCAAACCCGAAACGGACATCAATTCTACATTGCCTGGATACGAAATAGAATATATCCCCCCGGTAACGAACGTTGCTGTATCTACCACACCTGCACCGCTAAATCAACAGAGTCCCATTTCAAGCCCGGTATCAACATCTGCCCCGTTAGATACGGACAACCAGCCGGTGCAGAATGCCATATTCTCACCTGCCACCTCTACTGCGAATAATACATCACCTGATATACCGAGCGTTTCAGATCTTCCTGGCTCAGATTCCTAAATAGCTCCTGAAAGGAAGGCATTTCCATCTTCAAAAGACTAATGGCTACTTAGTAGTCCGTATAGATCATGGATTATCTTCAACATTGCCTCGACCTGGTACAAAAAAACCCAAAAAAAACCCTCTCCTACGGTAAAGTACAATCAGTTATCGGCTTGCTGGTAGAAGCAAGTGAAGTGAATGCTGCAGTAGGAGAACTCTGTTTCATTTATGAAGGGAATCACCCTCAAAGCCGCCGTATAAAAGCCGAAGTTGTAGGGGTACGTGGAAATACGTCTATTTTGATGCCTATGGAAGCGACCGTAGGCCTCAAGGCCGGATGCCTCGTAGAACGCTCGTCGATTCCACTTACTATCCAGGTGGGCGATGCGTTGTTGGGCCGCGTCATTGATGCAAATGGCCTACCCATCGACAACCTCGGGTCGATTTTATTGAATCACGTCCAACGGGTTCATCAAGAACCTCCTTCTCCCATGGAACGTCAACTCATTAGCTCTCCGCTGATGACAGGCATTCGGGCAATAGATTCCTTCCTGACCCTGGGTAAAGGGCAGCGTATAGGGATTTTCTCAGGGTCCGGCGTCGGGAAAAGTACCCTTTTGGGCATGATTGCCCGGACCGCGAAGGCTGATGTCAATGTGATCGGTCTAATTGGTGAACGTGGCCGCGAGGTACAGGAATTTATTGTCGACAACTTGGGCAAAGAGGGACTAAAGCGTTCTGTAGTGGTGGCGGTAACAGGTGAGCAAGCTGCTATGCATAGAGTCAAAGGAGCCAGTATTACGATGGCAATCGCTGAATTCTTCCGTGATCAAGGCAAAGATGTCCTTCTCATGATGGACTCTGTTACCCGGGTTGCGATGGCCCAGAGAGAAATTGGATTGGCCATCGGCGAGCCACCAACCACTCGCGGATATACACCAAGTGTATTCGCGATGCTTCCGCGATTACTTGAACGCGCCGGGCCAGGAAAAAAAGGTACTATCACCGGAATATTCACCGTGCTCATTGATGGTGACGATATGAACGACCCTGTTGGTGATGCAGTTCGAGGCATTCTGGATGGCCATATCATCCTGTCTAGAAAATTAGCCCAGGCAAACCACTACCCTGCTATCGATGTACTCCAGAGTGTAAGCCGCTTAATGCCACGAATTACCGCTAAAGAGACTCAGGGCGTAGCGGATCGTGCACGCACATTATTGGCCAATTACCGGGCATCTGAGGACCTGATACGTATCGGAGCTTATGAACAAGGAACTGATCCCGATACAGATAAAGCAATCAAAGCATATCACCCCATTAATACATTCCTTCAACAGGGCGTTCATGAACGATCTGAGGAGAACGCTTCGGCAAATCTCAAGAAAGTTCTAAAGAACCTATTCGTCCCCTCCTAGATCTGGAGGTATTTGGCTAGGCATTTGCTTGAACCCAATGAAGTGATGGATATAACGCCGTAACGTTAACCTTTCACCTCATGCAAGGAAAGAAATTTCGTTTTTCACTGGCCAGTATTCTTCGGCTCAGGCAACACGAGACAGAGCGAACCAAACAGGATCTTGCAAAAAAAATTCAAGATCGGGTTCAACAAGAAAAAGAGGTCTCTGATGCTCGTGAAGTCCTGGCTGATATTACACCAGCAATTAACACCAACCAACCTGTTGAAATAGGTGTCTTTCGCCGCCTGGAGGCGCATAAGTATGACGCCAGGCAAACTCTTCTTAAGGCCCAGGAAAGGCTTCGCAATCTCGAGATCGAGGAGCAAAAAACCAGGCAAGATCTTCTCAAGCGGAGAAGTGCAGAAGAAGCTCTTCAGACATTGCACGATAAAGAGAAGGATACTCACTTTCGTGAACAACAATCTGCAGAGAACAAGATTATTGAAGAACAGGCACTAAACAACTACAGACGCCAACAATTAACGAATAGCAATGAATAAACCTGTTTTGGCCATATTGGTAAGTATTGTCTTTTTTATCGTCGGTCTTGCTGCCACGTATTTCGCTATGCCTATGATTGCACCAGATATGGTCGACAAGGTTCAGCACCGCCTGGACAGCCTGGCTGAGGCCGAGAGCAAACTATTGGCTATGGATTCATTACTGGCGAATGGGTATATGCCTGATTCGTTGATGGTAAGGGACTCTCTTCCACCCTTTAGCATGCTGAGCGGGTTAAGAGACTCATTATCTCATCTGATGACCATGCTTGAGGATGAACGCCAACAAAAGGACACTCTGCTCTTCCGAATTAAAAGTATGGAACAGAGATGGGTTGAGCTTTCTGCCAAGTATACTGAAGCAGGCCAGATGAGCAATACCATTACAAAGATGGAGGATAAAGAATTGGCAGAATTATTGGCCAAACTAGATGATGATGTCCTCGAATCTATGTATATTGAAGCATCGGCTCGTAATAGAGCCCGGTTGTTACAAATGCTACCAGCCGAAAAAGCAGCACTTCTTGTGAACCGATTGACAGATCCAAGCTTTTCTCTTACTACGGACGCCACTCCTGACAAAGACCCTTCACAGCAAGAGTAAGTACGCATTCCTTTCTAACTTCTTACACATCCGGTTATATGGGAGCACTTTCACCCCTTAATAATACCTCCATGTCCGCTGAGTTTTTTCCAACTCCTTCAGAAAGTGATCATGGTCAGGATTATTCAGCCTTTAGCGACTATCTTTCTCCTTTATCGCAAAACGCTGCGCCAGAACGAGAACCGTACCCCAATTTATTAGAGAACGCTTCAAACCAAACGGGAGCGGAGGACGCAAAGGAGTTCAAGCTATTTGCTTCACCTAAGGAATCTGAGCCCTCAAAAAGAACACATCTTTTTGCAGACAAGAGCCTCCGCTCAGATCCAAGCAACAGCGAGAATCAAACAGCAAAAGCTGCTAATAACGATAAAAAAGCTGCTGTTACGATTACAAAGAAACCTGCGAATGCTGAGCCTGGAGCAGAAGTGACAAAATCAAAGCACGCTCAACAAGCTGTTCAAGTTGATGCAAGCTTAGAGGCATTAAAAAAGAATGTCAAAAATATCTTAAACAGCATCCCCTCAAAGACAAATAAGGCAGCCGCCAAGGGAAGCCACCCTTTGCCTGAGGGAGCGTCATTACGGGTCGAGCCATCAAATGCTGCCCACCTTGCAAATGTAAAAGCACAAAAGGGGCGAGCCAATGACGCGCAAACTACGATGGCTCACCTCAAAGCGCGAAATAAGCAAGCTTCGATCAATCAATCCAATAATGAAGCTAAACAGGATGCGGCGATAGATCCCCAGAAAAAGAACCAAAAATCTCTTGCAGACGGTACTCGTCCTGGAGTGGAAAACCGGTTAAATGGGGCTAATCAGGATATCGTGCTAAATCCTGTCATTAAGAAAAGCAGAACAGCAAAGAAAGGGCGCGCAGAACAACATTCTGCAATAAATAAAATTCAGAAGCATGCTTCACAAAAGGCATCCACGTTACCTCAGTTCATTCCTCTTGATAAGATCAATGAAAGCCAGGCTAACCCAGCTGTTGTAGCAGAAAAAGTTGAGATATCGAGTAAGAGGATGGATGCTTCTCATACCGATGCAGAGGCAAATCCTAACCAATTGGGCAAGGGAACTGCGAAAACAAATCAGCAGAAGTCAGCAGCTGCAAAATTACAGCACACTTCACGAGCCTCAAGAGCTACAAATTGGTTAAAAGTATTATCCGAACGCACCTCTCTTTTGGATAAATCAAATCCTCAATGGAAGGTATTGGAGATGAAGCTAGATAAAGGCAGCGGATCCATGACAGTACGTGTTATGAAAGAAGACGATCACGTGTCTGTTGCTGTCAACTTCAGTGACCCTGAAGTTAAGGCGCTGGCAGAAACTCAATACAATAGCATATTGCAGGACCTGGAGAATCAATACCAGCAAGAGGTAAAGTTCACCTTCAATGAACATCAACACTCAGGTTTTGAATCGTTCGCATCTGATAAGCCCCTCAGGCCCAAGAATCACCCCAATATTCAGCCAATCCAAAGACAATCTCAGGAAGTCAACACAGACATGATGCATTCTTCTTCAGAAAGCAAAGTCTGGATCGGCTAATTGAACACCACAGTTAACCCCTAAGGAGTATTACATATGGATCCCTTATCACCTGTTGACTCAAGTCAACAACTGGCTAGCTTTACCTCAGCATCTGAGGCAAGCTTAAGCCGAGATGATTTCTTACAGCTACTTGTTACGCAGTTAGGCAATCAAGACCCGCTCAACCCCATGGACGGTCAGGAATTTGCCGCGCAGCTCGCCCAATTTTCATCACTCGAGCAGCTCATAAATATTAATGAGTCAATGATTCAGAGCGGTGAAATAAACGGACTGCTTGCCCAAAGCGTTAACGCAGGAGTAGCAGCCGATCTAATTGGTAAAACGATCGAAGCAGAAGGCGATCAATTCCAGTATAGCGGAGAAGATTCAACCTCCCTCCGCTTTGAATTATTTTCTGCTGCTTCAGATGTTCAAGTCGAAGTTTACAATCCGGCAGGCCAATTGATCAGAACAGAATCCCTGTCAAACTTGGACTCTGGACAACACACCTTTGAATGGAACGGCTTTAACGAAGAAGGAGAACAACAACTGAATGGACAGTATTCATTCAAAGTAACCGCCACTGACCCAGAAGGTGCTACTGTCAACTCCAGAACATTCATTTCAGGTACTGTAGATCGCGTCACATACAATCAAAATGGAATCTTCCTTTGGATTGGAGACACGTCTATTAATATGGGTAACGTAAGTAGTGTTCTTGGAGATGAATCCAGTGAATAAACCCAGATACACTATTACAACCAATAAATAGCAATCAAGAATAAGGCAACGCATAGGCAAATCTCGCACACTGCCAAATATGGTACACCCTAGTTACAACATGAACAATTGATGCAGTTATTGTCGGAATAGCACTCACTCATAGTGCCAATACCTGCAGTGCAAAAAAAGAGATAGCATTATGATTCGAGCATTAGGAAGTGGAGTCTCCGGACTCAACAACCACCAAGTGCGCATGGATGTGGTTGGTAATAACATTGCCAACGTTAACACAATTGCCTTTAAGCGAGGACGAGTTACGTTTAATGAAGTACTCGGCCAAGAATACTCAACTGTAGGGCGTACTCCAAGCCCTAACCCGACCAACCCTTCTTTTATTGGTCTAGGCGTTCACGTGGGCAGTATTGATCAGGCCTGGTTCCAGGGTCGGCTAGAAACCACAAACGTTGAAACGGACTTTGCCATCAGTGGCGATGGATTCTTTGTTGCAAATGCATTTGACCAGCAACTATTGACCCGGGCCGGCAACTTTACCCTTAATAGCCAGGGCGTCCTAACAACGTCAAGCGGTGCTCCTGTTCAAGGATTCCGCATTGATGAGGCTACAGGCAACGCGGATATGACCAGTATGACGGATATCCAAATCGATCTAACAAGGACAGCACCTCCTATTGCCACCTCAACAATGACTTTGAGCGGTAACTTGAATGCTGCATTGTCAGACAATGGTGGTGTCAATCCGGATTCTGAGAGCATGAATGGCTTTGTGTACGATGAGCAAGGAAACACCCATTTAGTCACGTTCAACTTCGAAAAAGCAAGTGCCGATGGCGCCACGCCTGACGTATACCAGGTAACGGTAACTGGAGACCCCGATTCCAACCAATTTGGCGGCACTCCCCTGGTATTCACAGCCGAATTTGGAACAGATGGACGCCTGGAGTCCATTGATGGCGTAGGTGTCGATGACCCCGGATTTGCATTGCCAACACTCAACTGGGACCCGTCCGTTGTAAACATCACTGGTGCAGACACGGTTCAAATTGACCTGAGTAGCATGACTCAGTTGGGCGAGCGAACATCAGCCATTTTATCTGATCAAGATGGACGTTCTTCAGGCCAGTTAACAGGATTTCGCGTTAGCAACCAGGGTATTTTTCAACTGACCTTTGACTCTGGCCAAACCGTGGACACCTTCCAGTTCGCTGTTGCGAGGGTTCGCAATCCAAACGGCCTGGATCAGTTCGGGGAAAATGTTTACGGTGCAAATAACATTTCAGGGGTAGCCAATATCGGCCGTGCTGGAAATGAAATTAATGCCATTGTTATCGCTGGAACACTTGAAATGAGTAATGTGGATCTGGCCTCAGAGTTCTCGGACATGATCACCACCCAGCGCGGTTTTCAGGCTAATGCGAGGGTAATTCGTGTGGCAGATGAACTTCTTGCTGAAACGGTTAACCTAAAACGATAGGTTAGATTCCGGCCCTAATAACTATGGCATTTATGTGCGTTGCATAACTGTCCTCACTCCTGCCTGCATTTCAGGCAGGAGTTTTTTTCTCCTGTAATAGGACATTCTTCCCCTTTCTGATTAAGACCAACTGCGAAATGGCGATACAGCTAATTGTATTGTTCATTCTCTACAACCTGCAGTCCCCTACTGCACCACCAATACGCAGATGAGCGAACTTGATCAGAACAAATCCACCGTCTTACAACTGGTTACCTTCATCATAGAGAAGGAAGAGTTCGGGATCGATATCCTGAACGTACAGGAAATTATCAAACCAGTTGACATTACCAGGGTGCCTAACTCCAGCCCGTATGTAAAAGGTGTTATTAACCTTAGAGGCCGGATTGTACCTGTTGTTGATCTGAGAGCTCGTTTCCATCTCCCCCAGAGAACACCTGACAAAGAAACACGAATTGTTGTTGTAGAGCTAGAGGATAAAGTTGTTGGCTTTTTAATGGATGCTGTAAGGCAGGTTATTCGGGTAGATCGTGATATCATTGAGCCCCCTCCCCCACAAGCAACTTCCTTTGACAGTAATTACCTGAAAGGAGTCGCAAAATTAGATGACCGATTATTAACACTATTGGATCTAAATAATCTTCTGGGAGAAAATGATCTCACGGGGGCGCCTGCCTTCCCAGAAAGTTGATCTAGATGAAATATCCAGACAGGCAAAGTCATGCTCCAGGGGACGTAATCCCTCTTTCATCTAAGCTATTTGAACAGTTAAGGGAATATATTCTCAAACGAACTGGAATATACTTCCAAGACAATAAGCACTATCTACTTCAGTCAAGACTCAACACCCGCCTCAAAGCCCTCAATTTGCACTCCTACGAGGACTACTATGTGTATATCACATCATCCGCTGGCAGAGGCGAGTTTACTAGAATGGTGAGTGCAATAACAATCAATGAAACCTATTTCTTTAGATCAGAAGAGCAGTTCAACATCATTCAAAAATCCATTCTCCCACGGATAATCAAACAAAAGGAGAATAAACCCCATCCTAGAATTCGCATATGGAGTACCGCATGTTCAGGAGGAGACGAGCCGTACTCGTTGGCCATTATTCTCCAACACCATTTCATCAAGAAGTACCCTCATATCCAGTTCGAAATTCTTGCATCGGACATCGACCCAGAAATCATTCAGAAAGCCAAAAGAGGTGTTTACAACACGTACTCCATCCGCAATATACCGGGACACTTTCTCGAGGCATATTTTGAGCGGCATGGAGATACATATAAAATCAAAGCAGAAATCGCTCAACTCGTAGACTTCAAGAAAATCAATCTTGCTGATCCGATGGAGATGATAAGAGTTCACAGTGTCGATCTGGCCATTTGTGCGAATGTTCTTATCTACTTCCCAGGCCAGGTTCGCCAAAGAGTGGTCTCTGCAATTTATAATAGCTTAAACACCCAGGGCTTTTTTATGGTGGGGTTCTCAGAAACCCTCTTTGGTATCGAGCACCAGTTTCAAAAAACGCGTGACGGCAAAAGCATGACCTACCAAAAAAGGTAAAGAATTGCCTCTTTATAGGGTATTCTAATTTCTTGTGGCTTCTACGCTTATCAACTCTGCCCTTCTAGCCGATAATCAATCAGAAAGTATCACCTCATAGGATTTCGTTCCTACTACGATTCCTACTATCCACTAATAACGGAATATAAAAATGAGATTCTTAGTTGTTGACGACTCTCCAACTATGCGTAGGATTTTGTGCAATACGCTCAATGAAATTGGCTACGATGACTTGGACGAAGCAGAAGATGGAGCTCAAGCCTGGACAAAGCTGACCAGCGATAAGTTCGATTTTCTAATCACTGATTGGAATATGCCTAACATGAATGGACTGGAACTGACAAAGACAGTTCGCAGAGATTCAACCCTGGGTGAAATGCCAATTCTTATGGTCACGACCCGTGGCATGAAGGACGATGTGCTTGCCGCCATGCAAGCTAAGGTGAGTAATTATGTTGTGAAGCCATTCACAGCTGAAATTCTCCGCCAAAAAATTGACATGGTCCTAGAAAACATATAAATCTGCGGCACTCCTATGCAAAGCAATCCTAAGACGTCACGGTCCATCCAGGAAACCCTTAGTGATTTACATTCTATTTTCATTTGGGGAGAAAAGGCTGCTCCTTTTTTGGAAGACTTGATAGAGTTTATTGAGTCGCTTACTCCCCTTATTGAGGAAATCAATGTTTCCTTGCAAGAGAGTACTAAACGATTCCCTAGTGCACAATCTCAACTTGATGATGTTACAAAAGCCACCGAACTGGCTACGAACGAAATACTCGGGCTCCTTGAGAAAAGTCTTGATGAATGCAATGCAATTGACAAGAAAAACAAGCAGGATTCCCAGGCGGTAGAGAATTTTGCTGAATTCAAAACGTCTATTCGTACTGAAATTAGAGGCGCCCTCTCAGGTTCTGATCCACGCGTGCATGTACTGCTCGCAAAGCTATGGCATCAGACCGATAAACTTGTTACCGGTTTACAAGAATCGGGTGAAGCGAAGAAAAAATCAGTTTCTTCATTGCGTTCTGGGCTGAACAAAATTCTAATGTCTCTTCAAGTACAGGACATTACAACACAACAGATTTCTGCAGTCATCCATGTGATCCAATCCGTTAAATCCAGGCTGTCAGAACTGTACGATCGATTAAGCTCGATTAAAGAAATAGAAGGTCCCGAATTCTCTCTTATCGATAGCCGCGAGGAGTCCCTCTTGTCGCTGAACCTATCAAACTATAGAGAAGACACAAACGAGTCTTCGTCCGATACAGATGAGAGTGACGAACCAATTCCATTAGAAAGTGGCAACACCTTCGATGCCAACGCTTCTTACGACAAATCAAAATCTAAAAAGAGGCAGACTGAGGCAGATGATGTGGTTGAAAAAGTGCTAGCTGGTGAAATTCCTTCAAACGACGACGATGAGGGATCTGCAGACTCCAATTCTTCTGAAGGAGAATCCGGCGAACTGGCTTCGATGGATGATATTAACAGCTTGTTTGCCTCAGGTGGATCAGAGGCATCAAATAGCGACATTGACGATCTATTCGCTGCAAACAATGAAGAAGCGCCAGGCGATGAAGAAGTGTCAAGCGATGAAATCGATGACCTGTTTTCCTCTGACGGGGACGAAGCTTCAAGCGAAGATATTGACAAGCTTTTCGGCTCCTAACCTATTTCCCTCTCAGATCTAAAAGCAGTTTGCACCACATCTCAATTCACTCTTCGACAGGGATAGTAGAAAACGGCTATGAGTACTCATCCAATGTTTTCAGCCAATATGAGCGATGCGGTTAACAAGTTTGTTGTTAGCGCTAAAGAGGCTCTCGATGAATTAAATCATACTCTGCTATCCTACGAAGGGGATACGTCAGACCTGGATAATGTTGACAGCCTCTTCAAGTGTGTGCATTCTCTAAATGGCGAAGCAAGCTACATTGGCCATGAGCAGTTGGTAGAGTTCTCAGAAGAATTTAAGTACGTATTATCCCTTTTTCGAAAAGGTATTGAGGCTCCAAACCAGGATCAGTTCAATGTGTTTTTCAAGGCTGTAGACCTGATGAACAAGTTGGTCGAGCAAGTTGAGAATGGAGAAATCGTACCCATTGATTTATCCTATCCTATCTCAGAGCTCCATGCCCTTACAGCTGAGTTGACAATGGCTTCTCAAGAGCTACCGCCTGCTCAAGAAGAGCCAAAAGAGGAAAACATAGAGCCAGAAAAATCATTTGAACCCTCCCCTATTATGCTAGAGGAGGCAAATAAACAGTTGCTTGACCCAGACATGTCAATCGTAGTAGATGCATGTCTAATTGAAGCGCAGGATCTATTTGAGGAGTTAGCAGAGAAACTGACTGAACTAGGTAGTTCACCATCGAATAGAGCGTACATTGCTAAGAGCATCATAAAGGGACTAAAATCCCTAAGAAGTTCTGCCGGCTTCTTGAGCCTTGAGCAAATTAGTACACAAGCCAAATATCTACAGCTGCTATTGAAAGAGCTAGCGGAAGGCAAGATCGAATGGATCGATGAATTCCACGATTTATTGTATGCAGGATTTAGTCAACTGCACGCACTTATCCTTCAGGTAAAAGCAAAAAAACTCGTTGCCGTTGATTACAACAATCTTGTTTCCGCCCTTGACAAGGCGTCCAAAGGAACGTTCAAGAGGGAGCTTCTTGAAGGAATCCCTCTATTAGAATGCGGCCTTACTATGGCAGCCGCGTCGCAACCGGCTGAAGCGGTTGAAGAAATCAGAGAAACTGAACCCATTGAAGCCCAAGAAACCTCGTTTTATGTCGGTCCGGACCACCCCCTCTACTCGGATGGCATGCAGGAAATCGTTGAGAGCTTCATCGTCGAAACAGGCGAGCTCTTTGACGACCTGGACAACAAGCTGCTTGAGCTAGAGCACAACTACAAGGATGAAGCCCTTGTAAGCGATATTTTCAGAGCCGTTCATACCATTAAAGGGTCAGCGGGCTTTTTAAGCCTCGATCAACTGAATCAATTGGCGCATCACTTTGAGGATGTCCTAAACCAGTTACGGCGCGGCGGACTCGCCTTTCATTCAGGCATGCTCGACATCATGTTCGAGGCATTTGACCTGATGAAAGTCTTGCAGCAACAGGTCATTGACATGAAGCTGGAGGAAATTGACACAACAAACATCGTCAAGCAACTCAAGCTTATCTCTGAAGGAAAATTTGAAGGTGTTACCTCCTCTAGGAGTGCAGTTTCACAACCAGCATCAGCCCCTGCTGCTAGAAATGCGGCCAAATCGACTCCCAAACGATCCCAAGACCGCTCAACAGAAACCATTCGCGTTGAAGTTGAACGGCTGGACAGCTTAATGAACCTTGTTGGAGAGCTTGTTCTAAACAGAAACCGGCTGGTCCAGATCATAGACGACGTCAGTCATGTACTCCAAGAACATGACGATCTGTATAAAACCATGTTGGACACGAGTTCGCAGCTCGACTTCATTACAACCGAGTTGCAGACAGGCGTCATGCATACACGCATGGTTCAAGTTGGTCGTATCTTTAATAAGTTTCCCCGTGTTGTTCGAGACCTGGCCAAGGACGCCAACAAGATGATCAACCTGGTCATCGAAGGGGCTGAAACCGAATTGGACAAATCCCTTACGGAAGAAATTGGAGATCCCCTGGTTCATCTAATCAGAAACTCTGTTGACCATGGCATTGAGCCTCCAGATGTTCGCGTGAGCAACGGTAAAGAGCCGCAAGGAAGCATACGCTTATCGGCTCAACACGAGGGCAACAACATTGTCATCGAGATAGAAGACGATGGAAAGGGGATGGACCCAGAGAAGCTTAAGAAGAAGGCGATGGAGAAAGGATTAATCTCCGACAAAGAAGCTGCTGAGATGAGCGACAAGGAGGCCTTCAATTTGATATTTAAGGCTGGGTTTAGTACCGCTGAAACGGTGACTAAAATCTCAGGCCGCGGTGTAGGTATGGATGTGGTGAAAACCAATATTGCCAAAATGAATGGCACCATATCCATAAACTCTGAATTGGGCGTTGGGACTGTCATTACGCTCAAGTTGCCCCTTACACTCGCCATTAATCAAAGCCTGCTTGTGCGCCAGGGAGACGAAACCTTTGCCATTCCACTGCACTCCGTAATTGAAGTCGTAAACCTCACTGAGCAAAAGATCGATTCCGTTAATGGCCAGGAAGTAATCCAAATTCGAGAACGCATCTTGCCTCTTGTACGCATAGGAGAATTTTTAGACATTCCAAACTCGAAAAAGTCCGAGCACGCCTACGCAGTCATTGTCGGCTTAGCGCATCACAGAATTGGCCTTGTAGCCGATGATCTTGTCGGGCAAAAAGAGATCGTGATCAAGCCCCTGGGTAGTTATCTGAAGCAGGTAGAAGGGATCGCAGGCTCCACGATTCTTGGAGACGGCCATGTGATTATGATTTTGGATGTCGCCCAAATAATCCGTTCAGACAAAGAAAGGCAAAGAGCTGCAGTTTCTGAGCTTGAAATGGCAGCCTAGCACGGCCTACCTTTCTCCCCTTTCAATTTACGTAGCGCATGCACACTCCCTATCTGTAGCAGGCGACCTCTCCCCTTTCTTAGTTAACCGAAATTGTTAAGAAGTTGTTGTTTAATCTTAGGTTTTCCTATCCGATACAACATACAGCTTAAGACCATCAGGTGCGCTCTAGTAGCACGCATGATCATTCTTGGAGCGGTAACATTTTCCGTACTGATTCAAAGAATTTTTCCGCTGTGTGCCAGACAAAGCCCGTTATTTTTGTCTGGAAATTGAGGCGCTCTCTTTTTTAACAAGAGGTTCTTTGAATGGTCATCCGCTCAGATTGCCTTAGAATCTTGTAAACATGGAAAAATCAACATTTGCTGGGATAGGCACTGGAATCCTCCTTATTTACGGGTCCATTTTTATGGGCTCCGGTTGGATGACCTTTTTTGATCCCGCCTCCTTATTGCTTGTACTTGGTGGTACGGTTGCGGGTATGATGGTGCAATTCACGTTCGATGAGTTGAAAACAGTCCCAAAGTGTGTGAAAGGTTTCTTCAGTTTTGTTAAGCCGAGCACGAAGGATTATATCGAAACCTTTGGAGAACTATCAAAAATCGCCCGTAGGGAAGGACTCCTTGCTCTTGACCGCCAGCTTGAAGAAATGGATGATGTCTTCTTAAAGTTTGGCCTTGAAATGGCGGTAGACGGCATCGATGAAAACGAGATCAGAGACCTTCTAAATCAGAATGCTGCAACAGAGCTAAAGGCCCACAAATTCGCGGCTAAGTTTTTCAACGCAGCAGGTGCTGCCTGTCCTGCTTTTGGTATGATTGGCACGCTGATTGGTCTTATCCAGATGATGGGTAACCTTTCAGATCCCTCACAAATTGGTGCAGGTATGGCTGTGGCGCTTGTTACTACGTTCTACGGAGCGCTCATCTCGAACTTGATTCTGCTGCCGTTCGCAGCGAAGAAGGACGAACAGGTCAAAGTGCTCCAGTATGCAAGAGAGATGGTAAAAACGGGTGTGTTAGGCATTGTACGAGGAGATAGTCCAAGTATGATCCAAAAACGGCTCCAGCTCTTTTTGACACAGGAAGAGCTGAATTCTCCAGATTCTGTTGAGGCTGCTGAAGTCGAAGTAGCGTAATCAGACACGAACACGAGAACACGTTTACCACACATTTTATAAGTAGATAAACCGTAAGTAGTCATGGCTCAAGAAGAAGAAGAAGAACTGGAAGCCCCGTCCGCGCCCTTTTGGCTTGTTACATATGGTGATATGGTAACCCTGCTCTTGACGTTCTTTGTAATGATCGTTGCGATGTCTGAGATAAAGCAAGATCATTTCATGGAAGCTATGAGCTACTTCAGTGGCAGAACGAGTGTCTTTGAGCATGCACAGCCGGTTCCTATCATTCCGATACAATCTCAGGAATCGCAGGAGGCTATAGAACAAGCAGAGCGAGTGGAAGCCTTATTGGAATATATTCAAGAAGAAGGAATTGAAGATAAGGTCCAAATCAATTTTGAGGAGGAATCGATGCATGTCGTCATTACGGACGCTGTCATGTTCAACTCAGGCAGTTCGATTATTCAAGAGACTGCACGCGAGGTTCTTTCTCTTGTCTCTGGTGTCTCTCCAGACATGACTGAATCGATTACAGTAATTGGTCATACAGATAATCAGCCTATAAGTACAAACCAATTTCCTTCGAACTGGGAATTATCTGCTGCTCGTGCTTCATCTGTGGTTCGTTTCTTGTTATCGCAGGAAAATAGTCTATCTCCAGATAGGTATCAGGCTATCGGTCAGGGAGAACACGACCCGGTAGATGACAATGACTCTCCGGAAGGCAGAGCCAGAAACCGAAGAATTGAACTTCTAATCAACTGGAAACAATGGCAGAACAAGACGCCGTCGTCGCAGCAGAACAAGCTGCTACCGACCCCGTAGAGAATTCGGAAAATCCAAAAGGAAAACTCAACGGGCTATTGATCATTCTGGTCCCAGCCATGCTCCTATCCGGAGGCCTGGGCGGATGGCTATCCTATTCGCAATACCCTGTGATTGCCCAAGTGGCCTACAACACGTTAGGCGCCGAAATGGAAGACTCGAGCGAGCCCATTGAATTTGGCGAGTTCATGGAGCTGTCAAACATCGTCGTTAACCCTTACGATTCGGATGGCAGGCGCCTCCTCATGGTGAGCCTTGGCCTGGAAACCTCCGAAGGAAGTATTCTTGAATCGGTTACTGCGCGTGAAATGGTTGTACGGGATACGATCATTAAAATTTTAGGAAACCGTACGGTAGATCAACTCGCTAGCATTGAAGAACGGTCTGCGTTAAAAAGCGAGATACGTAAAGCAGTAAACGGAATTGTGTCAGAAGACGGTGAAATTAACCGGCTCTATTTTACTCAGTATGTCCTTCAGTAGGCATTCTGCTTCCAATATATCAAAGCACTTCTTTCTACTATATATACTAATAATGCACATCTCCAAAGCAGTCCATTTGAGGATACATAATGGCCAAACAATTAGAACAAGACGAAATTGACAAATTACTCGGGGGCTTTGGAGGAGCAGCAAAACAGCAAGTAGAAACTCCAAAAGAAGATAAGAGAGTCCCTGAAAAACTAGTTTACACCTACAATTTCAAGAGGCCGCGGCTGTTCTCGCAGGACCAGATGCGGATCTTGCATCAAGTGCACGAATCATTCGCACGCGATTTGTCCGTGTACCTCTCTGCGCAGTTGCGTACCATTGTCGATATCGAACTCTCCGCCCTCGACCAGGTGCTGTACAATGAGTTTGTCATCGCCAGCGCACCTCCCTCTGCCCTCTTTGTATGCGATGCGATGGGCACTCAGCATCAGTCCATCTTTGAGCTAGACCCCAGGTTCGTCATATTTACCATTGAGAAATTATTTGGTGGACCAGGGACCTTTCTAAAGAAACCGCGAGAGACCTCTCAAATCGAGCAACGCATCATGGGCAAAGTAATGACCCGTGCGTTTGAAGAGCTTGAGCTTGCCTGGCGGCAGGTCGCAGAACTCAAATTTAGAGAATCCTCTTTCGAATCGAACGCCGAGTTTGTGCAAATCATCCCTGGTTCGGAAGCAGCAATCGTGGTCACCTTCGAAGTTACGGTTCAAGAACAGCGCTCATTTATCAATATTTGTTATCCCTACCTCCTCCTGGAGAGTACACTAGGCCGCTCAGGTGCTAAATCGTGGAAGTCGATGACAACCATTGAGATGACCGATGAAGAGATAGAGGAATACGAGGGATCTGTCCAAGAAATTGAAGTGGATTTGCATGCAGAGTTAGGTAATACAACGATTAATTTAGCAGATCTTTTAAAAATCGAAGAAGGGGATGTCATTCTGCTTAACCAACGCAAAGACATGCCGATTAATATACGCGTAGGAGATTACAACAAATTTCAAGCAGCTCCTGGCAAATCTGGAAATTTTCGTGCACTTCGCATAACCAACGTCCTCAACACCGATATTCTGCACAAGGAAGATGACTGAGTCCACAATTAATTCACTGATTGCTGAATCAAGCCCCATTTTAGAAGGCTTTCTGGGCACGCTCCTTAATCAAGAGGCCACTCTTGAAATTGGAAGCCCAGACGAAGCCTCCTCTGCAATGCTTAGCGGCAATTCAGACACGTATTTCACGGCTTTGAGCAAAACAGAAGGTCCTCATGCTTTTGCTGTTCAGTTTGAAGCTGGCTGGCTGGCTCCCGTTGCTAAAGCAATGTTGGGAATGGACATGGATCCCTCCGATGATGGTGCTGGAGACCTTATCAGTGAAATCGTTTCTCAAGCGTATGGAAGCCTCCGAAATACCTTGCCAGCTGGAGGCCAACTGCCTGAAATGTATTTTGACATACGCGTTCCAGGCAATGAAGTACCTGCTGATAATTTGCCAGATTCGCTTTGGAGATTTCCACTTACGGCAAAAATTGGAGATCAATCCTTATCGGCATCGCTATTCCTTTCAAATGCGACTGTAGATCATATTTGTGAAGTTGCCGCTCCAGAACCGGAAGAGGCGGCACCTCCTCCCCCTCCAGCAGAACCCATTGACGTATCTACACCACAATTCCAAGACCTTGGAAGGGAGCGGCTCGTTAGAGAAGGAGGAGGAAATTTTGAATTGCTTGCGGAGGTTGAACTAAACCTGACAGTAGAACTAGGCCGGCGCAGGCTAGCGCTATCCGAAGTCCTTCAACTTACTCCTGGCAGCGTGATAGAACTTGAAAAACTAGTGGGCGAACCCCTAGAAATTTATGCGAACGGACGCCTGATTGCAGAAGGTGAAGCAGTCGTGGTAGATGAGCAATTTGGTGTGCGTATTACGAATCTGGCCCCTGCTAAGATTAGAGCAAAAGCCGCTGCGTAACACACAATTTCTAGCTTGCATTAGGAGTGGCAAGAAGTTAGCAACAGGACTATACAACATAGGAACGACGATAATTCCTACATCCTTTCAAAGTCCAGTTGAAGATTCTGCCTCTCCTAACGCAAAATGTTCCACAAAAGAAAATCCAAACCCTTTTTCCAATTCGAGGCCACGAACGGCAAACAGCTTTTCAAAAGAGCAGCAACGCTATCTGCGGGTATTTTTTTCTTATGGATAGCATTGCACATTATGCCCAAGCCCGGGGGTAAAATCCCCGCAACCAAAGCCTCTACAGAAGAAGCCTCACCTCATCCGGCCTATGCCCAGGAAAACCAATCCACTCCGATGGGTTTTCTCAAAGGCACCCAAATTATTGCCGGAATCCTGCTCCTTGCCCTGATAGGTTTTATGTACTACAGGCACAAAAAAACGACGCAGGAAAGAACACACGTCAAGTCGTTAAAAACTCTCAATCGGCTGCAACTGGGCCCAAACCAGCATATCTTCTTGATCGAATGTGGCCAGGACGCCCTTCTCATTAGTGCCACAAACTCGCAGATAAACCTCCTTAAAAAGATGCCCCTGGCTTCGCTGGCAGAAGGTCAACACGAGGAGCACCTGCAGTCCACATCTTACACATTTTCTGCTCCTGTCTCCACGCATAAAGAACCTGGAGACTTTGCAAGTTTGCTTCATTCCTACTCTTCAGCAAACACCAACTAGGCCATTCTCATGCATACATTTTTTCAAAGGGCTCTACATCATTGTGGGCGATTCAGATGGGTATTCCTTGTTGGGTTATTCCTCATCTTAATACCGGATACAAGCTGGGCCCAATCTCAACCAACTCAGCCTCAACCGACTCCGTCCTCTCCTGGATTCAACATATTACCCCAAATACAGATCGGAGAAGAGACCGACTATGCACTGCCTATTCAGCTAATTTTGCTGATTACGGTCTTAACAATGGCGCCGGCTATTGTCATCATGACAACCAGCTTCACCCGGCTGGTCGTTGTTTTCGGCCTTCTTCGTACCGCTCTAGGAACGCAACAAGCGCCTCCAAGCCAATTGATAACGGGCCTATCGATGTTTCTAACCTTTTTTATCATGAGCCCTATTCTTCTGGATATCAATGATAATGCGCTGATCCCTTACATCGATGGAGAGATTACACAGAAAGAAGCATTCTCTCGAACAGCGGGGCCTCTCAAAGAATTTATGTTAACGCAAACCAGGGAAAAGGATCTGACCCTATTCATGGACCTGGCAGATATTGATGTCTTCAACTCGACAGATGACGTCCCTATCCACGTCCTCATCCCGGCTTATGTGATCAGTGAACTTCGCATTGCATTTCAGATCGGGTTCATGATATTCCTTCCCTTTTTGATTGTTGACCTTGTTGTTGCCAGTGTACTCATGGGTATGGGAATGATGATGCTCCCTCCTATCATGGTATCCCTACCGCTTAAGCTTTTGCTGTTCATCCTTTCCGATGGATGGTACCTCATTGTAGAGTCCGTAATGCGCGGATATTTCACGACCTGAGGCAACACTCAGCTCCTCTTTTTAAAACCCAACAACTTAACATTAAGCAACGCACATGAATTCAGATGTAGCACTCTTTTGGGTACAAGAAGCGATCAAGGTAGCCATCATGGTTATTGGTCCTCTACTTGGTACGGCCCTGGTAGTGGGGCTCGTAGTAAGTCTCTTTCAGGCGATTACCTCTATTCAAGAAATGACACTCGCCTTCATTCCTAAAATTCTGGCAATTGCCCTTATCCTGCTCTTCTTCTCTCCATGGATGCTTGAAATCCTGACAGACTTCACAACAGGAGTAATGAACTTTATACCCCAGGTGTCTAAGTAAGGCTGGGTAGATGTCCGTTTTAGATCCGATAAATATCCTCTATGCTTTTTTGATATTTGTTCGAATTGGCGGACTTATGGTATCAGCACCTTTTTTTGAACAATCGTTTATACCGGTTCAAGTTAAGGTATTCCTCTCTGCGCTTATTGCGTATAGTCTAATCGGAATTGTACCGCAACCAGATCAACCCGATGTATTACACCCTGTCGCCTTATTCGTTTTTGTCCTCATCGAGTTTTTGACCGGAGTTGTTATTGGGCTTGCTGCTCGTTTTATCTTTTTTGCGATTCGATTTGCTGGAGAGTTTATCGGCTTTCAAATGGCGCTCAGTATCTCACAGGTCATAAGCCCAGCAGACGGCCAGGCATCCAACCCGATAAGCAACATCCTTACGATGACATTCCTCATGGTTTTTCTTCTCCTTGACGGTCATCACCAATTGTTCGAAGCACTCATGGCTTCGTTTAATGTGATTCCACTTGCTGAAGGAGCCATTGCGAATTCGGGAAACCTGATGCTCACCTGGACGGGGCAGCTCTTTATCATTGCTGTTCGGCTTGCAGCTCCATTCATGGTTACTATTTTCCTGGTAGACATGACATTGGGGATTTTTGCACGGGTGGCTCCACAAACCGAAATCTTTTCTCAGAGCCTTTCTCTCAAACTCATAGTTGGTGTAGGCCTCGTTTACTTGTACATAGGAAATTTCTTTCCTCTTATCCCTTCCCTGCTTACCCAGATGACAGACCACATTCTGGACATGATAGAAGCCATTATACCCGTCTGAACCATACCCTAGGATAACACCATGGCGGACAAAGAAGAACGCACCGAAGAGCCAACCGCGAAACGGTTGGCTCAGGCACGAAGTGAAGGTCAGGTATTCCGGTCCCAGGAAGTCCTTTCCGTAGGTATGTTGCTCATTGGGATCAGCATTATTGCCTTTGGAGCCTCTTGGGCTGTTTCCAGGCTGGCGAACATCATGGCGGCTCTTTTCCTGGCGTCTAGCACAACGATCATAACCCAGGCCTCTGTTCAGGCCATTGCGATGGAATATGGACTGAGGGTCGTAGGTATCATGGTTCCCCTGATGGCTGTCTTGATGATATCCGGTATCATCTTAAACGTTGTTCAATCCGGTTGGAACTGGACCTTCAAAACACTCCAGCCAAAGGCTCAAAAAATCAGCCCTATTGCCGGAATCAAACGCATCTTCGGGACGCAGGGACTCTTTCAATTCTTTAAGTCTTTTCTAAAGATCGTCATCGTAATGCCTGTAGCTTACATGCATATACGCGGGCTGATGCAGGAAATTGTGGTATTACATAAACAACCGCTGGAAAATGTCTTTTCTACGGCTGGCGTTTGGATACTCCTGCTCTTTTATAAAGTTATTGCCATCCTAATTTTCCTATCGCTTCTCGACTTCATCTACGAACGGTGGCGGTTTAAGGAAAACATGAAAATGTCTAAGCAAGAGGTCAAGGACGAAAGAAAACAAACGGATGGCGATCCCAAGATCAAAAAGCAACGATTCAAATTAGCCCTTAAACTCCTCCGCAGGCCTCGGCTGGATCACGCCGTCTTGAACGCAGACGTGGTGGTCACAAACCCGACTCACTATGCGGTTGCACTCCAATACGATGCACAGCAATCACCTGCACCTCGTGTCCTGGCAAAAGGCATTCGTAAACGCGCCTTGCGCATCAGGCAATTGGCCAAAGAAAAGAATACACCAATCGTTGAGAATCCGCCCTTGGCGCGAGCTTTGTATGGTAGCGTAGCAGAGCTTCAGGAAATCCCCGAAGAATTGTATCCAGCGGTAGCTACCATTCTTGCAGCAATCTACCGCAAAAAGGGACAGACCCCAGCACATACCTAGGATACACTCCTGAACTGCACTTCATTTCACTTTTAAAAATCGACAAATCCTTTGTCTACTCTTTTAAGCCCCAACGATATCACTAAAAAAGCAACTCCTTTTAAGCTGCTAAACGGCGAAGGGTTGTTGGCGGTGGGAATGATCTTCATCCTCTTTGTGATGGTCGTTCCTCTCCACCCCTTTGTGCTAGATCTCCTACTAGCGACAAATATCGCGCTTAGCCTTGGTATTCTGTTGACGGCATTTTATGCCACTCGTCCACTAGAATTTGCCATATTCCCAGGGTTGCTCCTCATGACAACGCTCTTCAGATTATCGCTGAATGTGGCCTCTACCAGATTAATTCTTAGCCAGGGGCAAGCGGGAAATCTTATTACCGCATTCGGTGAAATCGTTGTGGCAGGTAACTACGTAGTAGGAGCCATTATTTTCCTTGTGCTTGTTGTTATCAACTTTACGGTAATCACGAAAGGTTCGGGCAGGATTGCAGAAGTGGGTGCTCGATTTACACTTGATGCGATGCCCGGTAAACAAATGGCCATCGACGCAGAATTAAATGCCGGGCTTATTGATGAGACCGAAGCGCGTAAACGCCGCGAAGATGTTTCGAGAGAGGCAGATTTTTATGGTGCGATGGATGGGGCGAGTAAGTTCGTCCGTGGGGACGCCGTTGCTGGCCTGGGTATCACTGCTATCAACATTATTGGTGGCCTCATTGTTGGCGTTGCTCAGCTAGGCATGACGTTCAATGAAGCAGGTGAAACCTTTGTGCTCCTTTCTATTGGTGACGGCCTTGTTTCTCAGATTCCTTCGCTGTTGATCTCCACATCAGCCGGTTTGATTGTATCGAGAGCCAGCCAGGAAGCAAACTGGGCAAGCGAGTTTCGAACTCAATTATTCCAAAAACCACATCCCATTTTATTGACGGCAGGGTTTCTTCTTGTAATCGGTATGGTTCCAGGAATACCTCTTGTTCCGTTTCTAATCCTCTCTGTTGGGATGCTGCTTTTAGGCAGAAGACGTGTAAGCCAGATAAATGAAGAAGCCGCTTCTCATACAACATTAACGGAAGAGCACAAACAATTGACGGCCCCAGAGACGCCGACGGATCTCCTCCTTGTTGATCCGCTTGAGCTCGAAATCGGCTATGCACTTATATCCATTGTTGACCCCAATCAACAGGGAGACCTCCTTGAACGCGTCAGGATGTTGAGGCAGCAGTTAGCGTTGGAACTGGGTGTTGTCATCCCCCCTGTTCGTATACGCGATAATGTGGCTATGGCAGCAAACCATTATATCATCAAGTTAAGGGGCAACCCGATTGGACAGGGTGAAGTCGTACCTGGTCATTACCTTGCGCTCCTCTCTGAGGATATAAAAAATCCGCCTCCAGGCATTCAAGTGAAGGACCCAACCTTCGGTTTACCGGCCATATGGATTGCTGAGCGCAATCTACCTGAGGCAGAGCAACGCGGCCTTACAGTAGTGGAAGGGCCTGCAGTTATCACTACACACTTGCTCGAAGTCCTCCGCAAAAATGCCTACAAATTGCTCGACCGCCAGGAAGTCAAAAAGCTTATCGACAAAGTGGGCGAGTCTGCACCAGCACTTATTGAGGAACTGGTCCCCAACTTGATGGACCTGGGCGGTATACAAAAAGTATTAAAACGGCTCTTGCAAGAGACCGTGCCGATCCGTGACCTCATTACCATTTTGGAAGCCCTGGCAGACCATGCACCACAGACAAAACACACTGACGTTTTGACTGAATATACGCGTGCAGCATTGGCTCCAACGATCACACGGCAATTCACTGGACATGACGGCAAAATACATGCTTTTGTTCTCAATCCTGAATTGGAACAACACTTGCTCGAAAAGGCCCAACAAGGAGAACTCAATCCGACAACGCTGAATCTGGATCAAGAAAAAGTTGACCAGTTTATCCAAGATGCGAACCGGATTGCCAAGAAATTAATCAGTGAAGGATTTGTACCTGTCTTGTTGACGTCTCCTGTATTACGTTCAACACTATTTAATTTCTTATCTCCTACACTTCCTGATATTGCAGTACTCTCTTACAATGACCTGGTACTCGACGTATCTGTCGAAGTAGAACACCAGATCAGCATTTCTCAAGAAGCAGAAGTAGCTTGACGCACAACCTCAGGTTACGGCTAAGCCAAACAACATTGCATATCGATATAATAAAGATCGGATTTCATGAATATTAAAACCCTTACTGGCTCTAGCATTCATTCGGCACTCATTGAAGCACGGCGAATTTTTGGAGATGACGTTGTGCTTCTTGAGTCTATTCCGGCTGAAGGCGATTCCCTAGCACGGATCACGGTTATGGTAGACACACCGATTCCGGCAAAGGCTGAGAAAAAAATGCCGGCCTACCAGCAAGCCGTTCCTGCCGGAACAGGAGACGTCCGCTCCCAAGGCTATGGTCCGAGTAGACAGCGAACATTTTCATCGCCCAATGTAACGGACCCTCCGGCACACTATTCCTCACAGCTAGCTAATTTTTCTTTCAACAACACACAATCTAACGGGGAAGAAGGATTTGGCAAGCAAGCGGTTACGTATCCGTATCAAGGCGGATCATCCAGGCAGTTGGCACATCCCCGGAATAAAATATTTTCCGAGCAGGATGAGTCCTCTTCTATGCTACCAGCAAGAGCAGATCAGCTTCAGGACATCCTCGAGGCACAGCTTAGGCTCATCCATGATCGACTCGATATACTGGATAGGCGGTTTGAGGAGGCCATCGTGGGAGCAAGCATTCAGTGGACATCTCATCCGCTTTTCTCCAAGCTTTTAAAACAGGGGATGCGTCCTTCTACAGTCACCCGGCTATTTGAACAGCTGATGACCAAAGGCCTCGAGCCGGACCATGACGAATCTAAAATTCGATGGTCGCTTGCTCATGAGATCCGCAATATGCTGAAAACAGCTACGCCCAAAAGATACTCAGGAACGATCATGTTCATCGGGCCCAGCGGAGCAGGGAAAACCTCTTTGATGCTAAAAATAGCTAAACATCCTAGTTTCTTTGGCAGGCATAAAACGACTATAATCTCCATTTTGCCGGAAGAAAACAAAGAGATTCCCTATCAAAATCCTGCAGCCTTATATACGGAATACGACATCCCCGTTCAGACGGTCAGAAACGTCGAAGAAATGAGCCTGGCTTTGGATCGAGCGAATAATTTCGACCAAATATTGATCGATACGTCTTCTATGCCGGTGCATGAAGCCAGAGCTCGCAAAATGCTGCTTTACATCAAGCGTATCATCGAGCCTCTTCTCCCAATCCAGGTACATCTGGTTCTAAACGCCACACGTGCTTTGGACGAATTTGACTTGAGCTATATCCAACGGCTCCCGATTCGCCCAGACTCAATAGCATTTACACATCTGGATGAAACGAAAGGATTGGGCCGGTTAGCAGAATGGATGATCCAAACTAAACTACCCGTTCAGTTTGCTTCATCCAGCCCGATCACACCGGATGGCGTCGGTGCTTTTACACCCAGTTGGTTTGTGGAAGAAATGATGCATGTTTTATAGAACACATCCTATAGAACGCATCGCTTCTCACGTCTCTCTTACATTCAAATCTATACCTGTTCAGGTATTCCTGGAGAACCTATGAACCAAAAAACGACCACGTTTGCAATTACAAGTGGAAAAGGGGGTGTTGGTAAGAGTATCGTTGCCATTAACATGGCCGAAACATTGAGCGATATGGGGTATCAAGTGGCCCTTATCGATCTAGACTTCGGCCAGAGTAATTGCTCGGTCCTACTGAATGAACATCCGAAGTCGAGTCTTCTTGAGTATGCAAATCACACCGCATTAAAAGATCATATCTTGCATCGTACAGAAGCGGGAATAACACTCGTCCAGGGCGCCTCTCATGCGGTAAGGACCCAAATAAATGCCAGATCACTCCTGCAGGTCTCGGATGAACTAATCCGGTCCCTCCAGCCAGATCACGACTTTATTATACTGGACACACCGGCTGGCACTGGAGAAACGGTCCGATGGGCACTGGATAGGGCCTCTATGGGGGTCCTTGTTTTAGTAGGCGAGCCAACAGCCATTGCTGATGCATATCAACTCGCGAGAATGGTATGGGAATTAGATCCTGAGTATCCTATTAAGGCAGTGGTAAATTTCGCCGATACTGAAGCAGAAGCTCATAGCGTAGCAGATCGATTCGGCAAGGTAACGACCCATTTCACAGGCAATGCTGCCAAGCACATCGGATGGGTCCCCTTTTCAAGCTTGATTCGGAAATCCGTAAACGATCAGTATCCAGCGGTTCGCATTGCAGGGCCAGTCAGAAATGCCTTCCGGGCGATGGCAACAAACCTTCTCAATGAAATCCATTCTTTACCTATACCAATGAGCCTGAATTAACACAATCGGGACTCAGCCCTTAGTGGCATACATCTTGATCAATCTACGGTCAAATCAACACGATCAACAATTATCATGCGTGCATTCATTATTCAAATAAGTGGCCTGGCAGGTCTTGCCACCTTGTTCAATCATCTTTGGAGTGATGCCACACTAGAGCGAACGTTGTTTGTGAGTATTGGAGTTGGACTGGCAGTCTATTTCATACTCAGCCTTAGCGACAGCGTTATACGCAACATTCTGGCCTCAGCGCCCTCGGCAGAAGACTCCATTGAGGAGGCCAATATCAAATCTGAAACGCTCGAGGATCAAAAAATAGACACCGAAATCTCTAATCCTGCTCAGGCTTAATTCTATGTCACATTGACACCTGTTCCTGCGCTGCAAACTAGTATACTCACATGGCTCAAGACCTTCAAAGCCTCGCTGCAAAACATGCTGAACAACCCTCTCCGCGCAATCGGGAGGCTGTAGTTGTTGCGGCTGTGCCCCTCGTCCGATCCCTGGTTGGCAGGCTGAGTATACCTGACCATCCACTCGCTTCTAGAGAAGATCTCGAAAACGTGGGCCTACTTGGCCTGCTCCAAGCGTTAGATGGCTATGATCCAGGTAGAGGCACTCCTTTCGTCTCTTATGCGTATGGCCGCATCCGTGGCGCTCTTGTAGATTACTTGCGCTCCATTGACGCACTCCCTCGCGAACGGCGCCGGCAACTTGCTGAGGCCCAACAAGCCGTCGAAACACTTCGTCAAATGCTAGGTGCAGAACCTGATGACTATCAAGTTGCTGAACACCTTGGCCTCTCCCTCGTGGACTATCATACCCTTTTGACGGACGCCCAATGCCGTTTTGCCCTTTCTCTCTACGACACCGCAAGTACAGAAGGAGAGCAAACCGTGGTCGAAACAATACCAAACGATGAAGCTTTAGCCGCTTTCGACCGGGTAGATAGGGCTTCAATGCATGCGTATGTTGGGACACTCATCAAAGATCTTACAGAGCGAGAGCAAAATATTCTTGCGCTGTATTACTACGAAAATTTAACCCTTCGCGAAATCGCAGGCCTTCTTAGCCTTACTGAAGCACGCATTTCTCAAATCCTGGGAAAGGTTCTCCTTACTCTCCGCACCCGCCTCGCCAAATCCAAATCTATGGCTACCTAATCCCTTTTTTCCAACACTGAACAAATCGGTATGATTGGAAGTATATGGGGACTGCTTTGAAGTTCAAGGTTCAAAGTTCAATGTTCACAGTTGGTCTGCTGGCTTTCGAACAAAACCTTGAACTTTGAACCTTGAACTTTGAACTTAAAAATGGACGTACTATTTCCCCATTCCTGAACGTTAATAAGTAGTACGCTTAGACTTTAACCTGTACGTGACGAGGTTTCCTTATGGGATTCATGACCAAAATGCGAGAGAATACGAAGTATGTACTATGGTTTGTAGTATTTGCTTTCGGTGCTCTCTTTATGTTGCAAGATGCGGGTACCTTTGATTTTATTGGTGCCGGCCCAAGAAATGTAATCGTAGTCGACGGAGAACCAGTGTCCCTCGCGCAATATCGTGAGTTGATCGACAACCAGGAACGCATCTACCAGAGCCAAACCGGCCAGAGCATGACGCAACAGGCCATGGACAGAGCCCATGAGATGGTGTATAACCAACTCGTTGATGGTGTTTTGATCGAGAATGAAATGGATCGCCTGGGCATCACCGTTACGGACGATGAACTGGTCGATCTTATTCAGGGAGAAAATCCTCATCCTATGATCGTGAGCCGATTCAGCAATGGGCAGGGCGAATTAGACCGAAACCTGCTTCAGAGCTTTATTGACAACCAGGATCTTAACCAGGATTGGGCATTCCTCGAAGCACAGCTCCGTGATATCCGTAAACGCGAGAAGCTTCAGGAACTCATGGAAGCGACTGTACATGTTTCTGATAAAGACATTCAGCAGGAGTATAGAGAACAAAACCTCAAAATTGACACTCGCTTCGTCGCCCTTCGTTATGCAGCGATCAGCGATGACTCTATCAGCTACACGGACAGGGACCTGCAGAACTACTACAACGACAACCGGGAAGACTTCAGGCGGAAAAAGTCATACACGATGACATACGCAACCATCCCGCTTGTGCCTTCCCGCGATGATACACTTGCCATCAGGGACGAAATGGAGCGCATTAAGCCTCAGTTCGCTGAAGCAGAAGACGATTCGTTGTTCCTTGCTCGTTACGCATCTGCTCAACCTTATGGTAGCACCTTCTTCCTTGCTGACGACCTTGACTATGAGCTGGGTACAGCCATCTACGATCAACCAGAAGTAGGGCGCATTGTAGGCCCACTGGTAGTTGGCAATGAAATGCGCATGATCAAAATTCAGGAATTCAGGACTTCAGAAGATCGTCTGCTTAGAGCCCGTCACATCCTTTTCCGCGCTTCTCCGAATAATGAGGCCGAAAAAGAAAAAGCACGTAACGACGCCAATGATGTTCTGCAGCGGCTTCGCAACGGTGAAGATTTCAGCACCCTGGCTAAATTGTTCTCAGCAGACAATACCAGTGCCGTTCGTGGTGGTGACTTAGGATGGTTTGGACGCGGTAAAATGGTAGAGCCGTTCGAAAATGCAGCCTTTGCTGCTCGTGTCGGACGCGTTGTTGGTCCAGTTGAGTCAACCTTTGGTTACCATCTTATCGAAGTCACTCAGGAGACGGACCAGGAAGTTCGTCTGGCAGAATACGTTCAGGTTATCGAGCCTTCTCGAGACACGATGAACGACATCGAGGAGCGCCTTGATGATATCAAGTATTATGTCGAAGAAGAAGACCGCGACTTCCAAGAAGAAGCGGCCAGCCGGAATATTGCTGTTCAAGAAGTCCAGGTACAAGAAGATCAAAGCTTCATCTCTGGCTTAGGCACAAGCCGGCAGCTCGTCAACTTCCTCAAAGCTGAGCAGAAAGGAAATATCAGCGACGTCATTCAGCTTGATGAGGTATTTGTCGTCGCCCAGCTTGAAGATATACTTGAAGAAGGATACCGCCCCTTCGATGAAGTTAAAACACAGGTTGAGCCCCGCCTGAAGTTGGAGAAGAAAAAAGAACTTCAACGCCAGCGGATGGAGCAAGCGCTCGCGTCAAATAACTTCGACGGTCTTTCTGCTTCATTGGGTGCCCCAGAACGAACAGTTACTGCGGTTACCTACAACACGCGTTCAGTTGCCGACCTTGGGAACGATCCCATTTTCAAAGGCACGGTCTTCAGCATGGAAGAAGGCCAAACCTCTCCTGTTATCGAAGGCAGAAATGGTGCATTTGTGGTTCACATTACGAAAGTAGAAGAGCCCACAGCCATCACAGAAGCTCAGAAAACACAGATTGAAACGCAGTTACTCAGCGACCTCCGTAACAAGACAACCAGCGAATGGCTCGCTTCACTCCGTGAAGAAGCAGAGGTCAAAGACAATCGCCGGTTCTTCGGATTGTAGGAGTTAAGCTCAAGCTTTTAAAGGGTCATAGGCTCGAAGCCTGTGACCCTTTTTTATCGCCTTTGCTTTATTTAGAGGAATAAGTATGATCACAAGGCCCTTAGCCTCCATTCTCCTCCTAGCCCTCCTCCTCACACCCCTCCAATCCTCTGCCCAAACCCACATCCAACAAGCAAAGGTAATTGTCGACTCCTTATCCTCACCCTACTTCGGTGGCCGGGGCTATGGTGTGAATCAGGATAGCCTCGCTGCTGATTATATTGCTTCCCTTTTTGAATCAGCCGGCCTCTCCCCTCTTTTAGACACTTATTTCCAGGAGTTTTGGTTTAGGGTTACCATTCATGATGGCACCCCCTCACTTTCGATCAATGGAAAACCACTTCAACTTGGCACCGAGTTTATACCTATCGACTCCAGGACCCCAAGTTTAACCCTCCAAAATCATACAGAGTTTGTGTATGCCGGCTCTGGGGTGGTCGCCCCTGATCAAAGCATTAATGAGTATGAAAACAAGGACATTCTTCAGAAGGTCATTCTACTAAAGGATGAAATTGCTGACTCGATTCGCAACAATCCAAACATTCCTCCTCAATTTCTTTCGCGCAATTTCCGTTCACAAATTGCACAAAGCATCGGAGGAGCATACGCTGTTCTTTTTAAGACCCAATCTCCTATGATTTATGGGCGTGGTGAAGGCCATCCAGCAACCTGGACACCTGCATTGGCTGTCCATCAAGATGCTTGGCCGGATGAATTTCATTCAGTGGATATCGGGATCGAGAGCAGGCGGCAGGTCCCTATTTCTACCACAAATGTGATCGGCTTCCAAAAGGGCACGCACTTTCCGGATCAGTACATCGTTCTAATGGGGCATTACGACCATCTAGGCCGGCTCGGTCCCAACCATTACTTCCCAGGTGCAAACGACAATGCAAGCGGTATTGCCCTCATGGCAAATATAGCTGCCCATTTCCAGGATACCCCACTCCCCTACAGCCTCCTCTACATAGCCTTCTCTGGCGAAGAGCAAGGTCTGCTGGGATCAAACTATTTTGTTGAAAACGCTCCTATCGCTCTAGATTCCATTCGCTTCCTGGTCAACCTGGACATGGTGGCCTCCGGAAGCGGAGGCATGGTTGCTCTCGGAGGAAATGAGTTTCCAGGTGAATATGAGTTATTAAAAACGATAAACGACTCATTGCAGTTAGGGCCACTCAGAAAACGAAGCAATGCCCCCAACAGCGACCATTATTTCTTCCTGGAAAAAGGAGTCCCAGGCTTTTTCTTATACACAGATAAAGGAACACAGCCCTACCATCACCTGAACGACGTCCCAGAAACATTGAATTGGGAGGAGTTTGATGATGCCTTCCAACTAGTAAGGCGTTTTATACATTCTTTGAGCCACAAGGATAAGTAAATACAAACACACAAAAACCGATGGTTTGTGTGTGTTTGGTTTCAGGATTCATTTGTTCGTACTAGTTCACCCCACATCTCTTGTCAGTCTGGCCTTCACTCATTTCTATTGATACCATCGGCGCCAGGGCACTTGTGGTTCCGTACCCCTTTATCTCTTGATTTACGTAGATAAATGCGCGAAGCATCGATTCTGAATTTTCCCCGTTTAGCATAAATCGAACCTGTTCTAACTGAGAAGGCACAACGTCAAAGGTGTAGACATAATCTTCGTTAGCGACATGTGCCTTTTCATACATCATTCCGCCTTCATCAGGAACCCACATCAGCAAACCAATATCCGAAGGCACTCCCTTTTCAGAAGAAACTCTGTATGTAACTTCCATTGTAGGAATCTGGTGTGTATAGCCATCAGGATTCATTGCAGAAGGATCTTCGATGGGATCCAATGGATTGCTATCGCATGCTGTGAATGAGAGAGCAAGTACCATTGCTAAAGCAGTTCTTAAAGGTGTGCTGTAGTAGTTGGTTGTATGAGGCGTTTTCATTGTTCTGTCCTGGAGAGGGTGTTTTTTAACTATTTACCTATCTACACAGGGTTCTTATGAAAAAAGGCTCATGCTATTGAAAATGAGTAAAAAACCAGTCTTCCCGTACTTGATACGGGATCCATGCAACGTACAGATATACTGATTCGGCCCTTATTTTACTCAATCCTTGCATGGATCCCGGATCGGAGTCCGGGAAGACAAGACAGGACGTCAGCAACAATCTCAATTGTCAGTTCAAGAATCCGCTCGAAGCAATTCCCACCCTCATTGGCCCAAGGTCAATCCCTTTCGCAAATATTCCGCCCCACTCTGGCCCAAGGTCAATCTCCTCCGGAAATACTCCGACCCACACTGGCCCAGTGTCAAGCTCCTTCGGAAATATTCCAACCCGCTTTGGCCCAGGGGAAATGCCTCTCGGAAATTTTCCAAACCGTATGGACCCAGGGGAGGTGCCGTTCGGAAATTCTCCGATTTGCATTGGCCCTGGGGAGGTGCCTCTCGGAGATATTCCGAACGGCGGTGGCCCAGGGGAAATGCCGTTCGGAAAATTTCCGAGTCTCACTGGCCCGGGATAGATGACTCTCGGAAAAATCACGAACCACTTTTGGTGGTTGTAAAAGACATTTTTGGAAGATGTTTGTACCTTTAGGGCAATCATTTGAACGCCCTACTGAATATACACCGACACGCGCACCTGCATGAAAGCCAATATCTTTTGTTCTCTTATTTGTTTTCTTTTCCTTGCCCTTCTCCACCAATCAGCGCTGGCACAAGATGAGCAGGATCGATTTCAAAAAATTGTACTCTCAACGGGACTAAATGAACCGATGGAGTTGGCTGTACTCCCAGATGGCCGCGTCCTTTTTGTTGAACGTGTTGGAGGCATTAAGCTCTATGATCCTCAATCAGAGTCGACCCAATTACTAACCACATTGAATGTACATTCAGGTCATGAGGATGGGTTATTAGGGCTGACGCTTGACCCAAACTTTGTTGAGAACAGCTGGCTTTATTTGTTCTATTCACCTGTAGGCGACGAACCGAAGCAACGGGTCTCCCGCTTTACCTTCACTGGCAGCACTATTGATTTGTCCAGTGAGTCAATGCTTATCGAGATTCCAACACAACGCATCGAATGCTGCCACTCTGCAGGATCACTGGCTTTTGGACCAGATGGCAATCTCTTTATTGCCGTTGGAGACAATACGAATCCACACAACCCTGGCTATTACAATTCGATTGATGAACGCGAAGGACGCGCGTACTGGGACGCTCAGCGAACATCAGGAAACACGCAGGATCTTCGCGGAAAAATCCTTCGCATTACTCCACAACCGGATGGCAGCTACACGATACCTAACGGCAACTTATTCGCCAAAGATGGCAGTGATGGAAGGCCGGAGATCTATGTAATGGGATGCCGCAATCCTTACCGTATTGCGGTAGACCAAAAGACAGGCACCGTGTTCTGGGGTGATGTTGGGCAGAATACCATTGACAACCCAGAGCGCGGTCCGATCAGCTACGATGAATTCAACATGGCCACAGAAGCAGGCTTCTTTGGCTGGCCCTATTTTGCTGGAGATAATGGCGCGTACGCCGACTTTGATTTCGAAACGGAAGAAATAGGACCATTCGCTGATCCAGATGCCCCCGTAAATGATTCGCCTAATAATACGGGTATACAGAACCTCCCTCCTGCTCAACCGGCCCTTATCTGGTACTCCTATGGGGAATCAGACTTATTTCCTCACTTAAAAACCGGAGGAAAATCACCGGTTGGAGGCCCCACGTACTATAGCGACTTGTATCCGGTTCAATACGACCTCTCAAACCCAGCCCCCTGGATTACTGAGTACCTGGAGGCAGGCGGTACGCTGGGCTTTCCTGACCGAAGCTTCCCCGCAACGTACGACGGCAAGCTATTTATTGCGGAGTGGATGAGAGACTGGGTAAACGTTGTCAGCTTTGATGAATCGGGTGCGCTGTCTACAATTGACCCGTTTCTTCCCGATGAGACCTTTAGCCATCCCATCGAGCTAGAATTTGGGCCGGATGGGGCGCTGTATATGCTGGAATATGGGCCCTTCTGGTTTGCACAACATCAGGATGCAAAACTGGTGCGCATCGAGTATGTCCGGGGCAACCGCCCTCCCATTGCACGCATCTCTGCCGATCAGACCGTGGGTGCAGCACCACTTACCGTTCAGTTTTCAGCGGAAGACTCGTATGACCTCGATGAAGAGGATCAACTCACCTATCGTTGGCTGTTGGCAGAAGAAGAACAATCCGATGAATCTAGTACGACGATCCTTTTTGAAGAACCTGGAAGGTATACGGTTGAATTATTGATTTCAGACTCTGAAGGCAATCAAGCTTCGGTCTCAGAAGAAATTCAAGTAGGGAATGCCCCTCCCGAGATTAGCCTCACCATTGAGGGGAATCAGTCTTTCTACTGGCCTGATCACCCTATCAACTACCAGGTTCTAGTGGAAGATCAGGAAGATGGCTCCCTGGCATCGGGTGGTATTTCCGAGGAGGCTGTGGTGGTGACAATTGGCAGTACGTCCATGAGTCCGGACAGAACGATGCTCGCTCAGGATCATGCAAATGCAGTTGATGCCTACATGCCTGCGGGAATGCTCCTCATCAACAACAGCGACTGTAAGGCCTGTCATTCCGCAGACCGCGTAAACATTGGGCCTAGCTATGCGGATATTGCAGAGCGATATCAGGGAGACACTGAAGCTGTTGAAATGCTAGTAACGAAGATCATAGAAGGAGGAAGTGGCAACTGGGGAGACCGCATCATGTCGGCCCATCCTCAACTATCCCAAGAGGATGTCACTGAGATGGTGCAATATATTCTAAGCATCAACGAAGAAGAGCCCTCGCAGCGTATGCCGGCCAGCGGCACCCTTGAACCCTCCTCCTCAGATGACTACGTGTTCAATGTGACCTACCGGGACAAAGGCGGTAATGTCATCGGCCCACTTACCTCCCAAGAGTTGTTTATCCTCCGCCCTGCCCGAATGCCCGCTGTCCGCAGCGACGATTACAACATGGCGTCAAAGTTCAACAGCCAGGAAGTCCGCTTCCTTTCATCTGGAGGCTATATTGTTTTTGAAGACGTAGATCTGACGAACATTACCGGTATCACGACGCTCCTTTCTTTATACGAGTCCTCTGCTACCCTCGAAGCACGGTCAGGTGGCGTTGAAGGAGGCTTGCTGGGTTCAGTGCATCTTGCCCCTACGTATAGCGGAGAACGAGCCGTCGGGGCTACTATTGGTGGTTCGAATCAGGAAGAGTTCACGATTCCGTTGGATGGGGCAACCGGCCGGCATGATGTATACCTGATCTTCCGGGTCAATGAAGGTGAGCGATACTCTTCTGGTACTGGGATAATGGAATGGGTGCAATTTGAGCGCTAACGCGGCGGGGGCCTTCTTTTTGTAGGGCCACAAAAAGAAGCAAAAAAGGGCCTTTTGAACTGGGATGCGCGCAATACTCGGTAGAAGTATATCTAAATAACGCGAGTCGGGTAAATGAGAGATTTTATATGCTTCAAAAGCTCCGCAATCAGTCGTTCCTGACTTGATCAGGAATCCATGCAAGTCCTTATTATGGTGCAATCGTCCAATGACCTGCTTGGATCCCAAATCAAGTTTGGGACGACCGAACTGAAACACATTTATGGTGCAATCTTCTCTCAAATGATATCATCACTCATTCCAAGGTATGTATTGCCTGGCTTAAACGTCTATACACAAACACAGTCGGATCTGTTAAAACTGCTACTCGTATTAATTGCTAAGGACCTACCATGAAACCTGATACTCGCACGATGCCGACGCTTCTTACTTATGAAGACTACTGCCTAATTCCCAACGATGGGAATCGGTATGAAGTCGTAGACGGCGTGTTGCACATGAGCCCTTCCCCTATTATTCGTCATCAGCAAATCAGCATTCAGTTGGTCAGTGCCTTGTTCAACCATGTTACTGATCATGACCTTGGACTGATCTTTCATGCTCCTTGTGATGTTGTCTTATCAGTGCACAATGTTGTTCAACCGGACGTGCTTTTCATCTCAAAAGAAAGAGCGTCTATCATCACAGACAAAAATGTACAGGGTGCGCCTGATCTACTCGTTGAGATTCTCAGTGAAGGCAACCGCAGGCATGATGAAGTGGTGAAGCGGAAATTGTACGAATCGTTTGGTGTAAAGGAGTACTGGGTCATTGACCCTGTATTGGAAGTGGTAAAGGTGTACAGGCTAGAGGAAGGTGTTTACTCTACAGCTAACGAGCTGTCGGCTGAAATAGAAGATGTATTGTCTTCTCCCTTGCTTTCTGGATTTGATCTTGACCTGACAACTTTATTCAAAGCTTGAGTTGTTCTTTTCGGATTAAACTGGCTCCTGGAAATAACACAAGAGTATGTTCAGACGGCTTCAAGCGTCTATACAGGCAGAAACAATCAATACTTTGATACTGTCATATTTAGACTGCAGCTTCTATGCCTCCTGTCACAAGAAGGACCATGAATAAAAAGATCAAATACCGAACATGGGAAGATCATATGCAGGATGTTCTCTCTGACCCTGAATGTGCCCGCACCTACCTCCTTGGTAGCATCGAAGATTATCTGAAGGACCATGATTTAGATTTTTCTTCGGAATGTTCGTTATGTCGTGGATGCTCAGATTGGAATAGAGCAGTTGGCTATTCTTTCTAATAAAACTGAAGAAGAGTTGGAGCAAGCCTTTTCTGGAGAGGTTGAGCCAGGAATGGATTTGCTATTGGTAATCCTTCAGGCAATAGGAATCTTTGATCAGACCTCCTCCAGGAAGGAGGCGGCGTAATATCGACCCTCTCTCCCCCTTGGCTAGTGCTTTTGTTGAGTTCTCTTCTGTTTTCTTGTCATCCTGTTGGAGCGTAGCGACGAAGGATCTGGGAAGGCACAGGTGAAAGTATCTCGCTATCCTTTAAGTAGTGCTCGGCCAAATTCTTCCTCGCTCCGCTCGTTCAGAATGACAAGATGTGTACCTCTCTACCTGGGACAAAGCATGTAAGAGCCCAAAAGACAGCCTCACACTTCCAGTGTTCCTCTATAAACAGACTCAACATTCCCCAACAGATACACGTCTGAGACTACTCCATCTTTAACCTCATACCCGACTCCCAGGGTGCCCCCGGGCATGTTTACTTCGGCCTGGTGGGCGGTGACGGCTTCGGTGAGGCCGGCCGTGATAGCGGAGGCCAGGGCTCCGGTGCCGCAGGCCAGGGTTTCGCACTCTACTCCTTTTTCGTAGGTGCGCACCTTGATCTGGGCTGGTGTATTGGTGTCTCCAGGGGTTTCTACTTGCACAAAGTTGACGTTTACGCCTTCTGGGGCGAACATGGGGTCTCGTCTAACGGTTCGGCCCATTGCATCTACCGGAGCGGCGTCCAGGTCATTCACGAAGTAGACGGCGTGTTCTGTGCCGGTCCAGATGAAGTGGATATCTTCCCCGCCCTGTGCTGGATGGTCGAGATTGAGACGGATATTTTGTGGATTGGGGACGAATAGTTTTACTCGGTCACCGGGTAGTCCGGGTTCTACGGTGTAGATTCCGGCATCCGATTCGAAGCGGAGGGTTGGGCTGTCGAATCCGGCGAGTTGAGCGAATCGGGCAAGGCAGCATGCACCGTTTCCGCACATGGTACCGATTGTGCCGTCTGCATTGTAGTATTTCATGCGGTAATCGTACTGTTCATCCTCAGGGGGCATAAAGGCCAGGATGCCGTCTGCTCCTACTCCAACACGACGCTCGCACAGTCTTTTTGCTAAGCCCGTCAACTCTTCGTGAGAAAAGTAGTAGAACCGATTATCGATAACGACAAAATCGTTGCCGGAGCCATTCATTTTCGTAAATTCGAGTATCAGTCTTCGCTGCATGTTATATTATTACTACGTCCAACATTTAATCCATTAATACGTACTTACAGTAAACAGCGTATCGTATATTCCTTTCACCCTTAAGTTTCCCATCCCGTATAACGAAACCAATTGTAAAACAACCTCTTATCAACGCCCTTGACTAAAAAGAAGCTGACGATCACAGAAACCGAACCGGTTCTATTATTTGGCTCAAACGATATTCATCTCAAAAAAGTTGAAGCCGCCTTTCCGAATACAAAAATTACTGCTCGAGGTAATCAGTTAGTCCTCCAGGGAGCTCCTAACGATGTTGCCTCTGTAGAAAAAGTCATTCGTGAACTTATCAGTGTCCTGATTCACAATAAAAGTTTAACCGAGAATGACGTTGAGACTGTTTTAACCATCAAGAAAAACGGCAACGGTTACGCTAAGAAGGATAAAAATGGGGATGATGTTATATTGCACACCCCTTCGGGCAATACCATAAAGGCCAAGACACCCAACCAGAAAAAGCTGGTTGATATGTCCCAGAATAAGGACTTAATCTTTGCTGTAGGTCCGGCAGGTACAGGTAAAACGTACACTGCTGTTGCCCTGGCCGTTGTTGCCCTTAAATCGAAACTTGTTCGGCGTATCGTGCTGTGCCGGCCCGCAGTGGAAGCGGGTGAACGCCTTGGGTTCTTACCGGGTGATCTCAAAGACAAGGTAGACCCTTATCTACGGCCATTGTATGATGCGCTCGAAGACATGGTCTCTCACGATAAACTGAGCACCTATATGGAGCAGAATATCGTTGAAATTGTCCCTCTCGCGTACATGCGTGGCCGTACACTCAGTTCTGCTTTTGTTATTCTGGACGAGGCACAGAACGCCACAAAACCACAAATGAAGATGTTTCTCACCAGGATTGGCTACAAAAGCCGCTGTATAATCACTGGTGACATTACGCAAACAGACCTTCCTTCAGTGAACCACAGCGGCCTCAAACACGCACAAGATATCCTGCAGGACGTCAATGGAATCGGTTTCGTTGAATTCGACCGAACCGACGTCCTTCGCCACAGACTGGTTAAGGATATTATTGATGCATATGAGAAGGCGGAAGAATAGAAGTTCAAGGTTCAAAGTTGGTGAAAGAGACTACCTGCCAACTTTGAACCTTGAACTTTGAACTTTGAACTCAATTCGAAACAGCCGATCTCAGCACCTCTCCTATCTCTTCAATAACCTCTGGATATTCTGTTAATAGGTGGCCTGCGTTTTCGATGTATCTTGCAGTGCAGTTGGGGATGTTTTTTTCGAGATGTTCGGCCATGGCGCGGGTTGCCAGGGTATCTAGTATGCCATGCCATAGGTATACTGGCGTTTTTACATCGCTGAGGGCAAAACCCCACGAGGAACTGGTTAAAACCAGGGGGCCATCCGTTGCATGGCCTTCGCCTCCCTGTGAATAGGCTTCCTTGACATCTTTAAGTACAGCAGCTCGAAACTCAGTGTTCTTAAGCAATTGCTGGTCAGGGAGAGCCATCTGTGCAGAGATAGCATCAAGATATCGTTCAGGTTCTTTTTGAATGGACTGAGCGGATAAACGAATACTCCACTTCACAACGCCCGGAAAAAACCGACCGATTAACAAGCCCATTCTGTTTCCTAGTGACAAGCCTTTCTGGGCACCCTTGAAACCTGCTGGAGCAGGCGAAGCAAGTAGGCAAACTGTGTGTACCCGCTCTGGAAGGCTATAACCGCAGGCTAGCGCATGCGGCCCTCCACCAGATTCTCCCATTACAGCAAAGGTATCCAGTTCCAGGTGATCGGCCAGGGCCTTTACATCATTTGGCCAGTCAAGCAGAGTACGTTCCGGTTTTGGGTCAGAGAGACCATAACCCGGCCGTTCAGGTAGGATAAATCGAAACCCAGGGAGTTGAACAAGGGCATCCTCTGAGGACAGCACAAACCGTGAGCCTGGTGAACCATGGAAAAAGAAAACAGGATGCCCATGAACGTCTCCCAGTTCTGCATACCCCAACCGCCTTCGGTCTGGTAAAACCAGGGTATGCGTCTGGTTAGTAGTCAATGTCTCTTCTAAACCTTAGTTCTTAGGCCAAACGATGACTCCTACATCATTCACGTACTTGACCTCTCCTTCGGCATAAACGCGGGCTAGTTCACCGGAAAAGCTCCAGCCCTGATCGAATCGAGGCTCTATCTGGAACGCACCCTCTTTGTTAATATATCCCCATTTTTCCCCAAACTTAACCAAAGCGAGTCCATTGGAGAAATCATTGGCGTGATCAAATTGGAGTGTTACTGCAACTTCCCCGTCTTGATTGATATAGCCCCAGCCATCTTCGTCAAACACACGAGCCAATCCTTCTGAGAACGGATATACACGTTGATAAGGTGCTTCTACGATCAGTTCATTGTCTGTATCGATAAACTGATAGGCTTTTCCAGAGTGAACTAAAGAAATACCGTCTTTGAATGAACGGGCTGTAGCGTAGCCGGCCTCTATAATCACCTCTCCTTCGTTATTGATAAAGCCCCACTGGCCGCCGGTAGTTACGATTCCAAACTTTTTCTTTAATTCAACAGGCGCTAAACCATCTGCGAAAGGCAACGCGCCACCATATCTTGGCTTCATAATCTCATTCCCTTCCCGATCAATGAATCCCCACTTCTCTTTTCCTCTTGCCACACGCCGAATTGGCGCATACCCTTCAGAGAAATCCAATGCTCCTGTAAAACGAGGTTCAACTACCATATTCCCTTCTGTATCTACATAGCCCCACTTCCCTTGCAGTTGAACTCTAGCAAGGCTTTCAGAGAAACCAAAAACTTTTTCGTATAGGGTGTCGATGATAAGCTCTCCGGATGCGTCCACATAGCCCCACAACCCTCCGATTTGAACCGGAGCCAAGCCCTCGGAGAATTCCATTGCTCCATCAAATTGAGGAAGGATAATCATCTCACCAGAAGAATTAATAAATCCATACGCACCGTCCTCTTTAGCAGGATATAAATTCGTTTGCGCAAACGCATCTATATAAAATAGGGTAAAGAAAACGATGAGCATTCCAGCACTGCAGAGTCCTTTTCTGAAATCCAGCGTTCTGTTCATTATCGTAAGGTATTGGTGTTGAATTAGGTGGGAATAGAGCGATATCAGGAATCGCCCATGGTTTTAATATAGCAAACAGGGACCAAAAAACTTAGAGCATATCTGGAGACTGCACGAATACATTGTCAATAAGACGCGTATTCTCATAAAACACGGCTACTGCTACTAATAGCTCTTGTCCTGGTTCAATTTGTGCAACCGGTTGAATAAAATCGACATCAACAACCTGTGCGTATTGCACCACGCCTTCGCTGTTCGAAGAAATCATCTGATTTAGTTGATGTCGAATTACATCGGCATCTGTTTCTCCTTGAACGATCAAGTTTCGCACATATTGTAAGGCCTTATGAATTACCGGGGCCTGTTGGCGGTGGGTATCGGATAAGTATACGTTACGGGATGACGCTGCAAGGCCATCTTTTTCACGGTACGTAGGTACGCCGACAAGCTCGACTTCCATGCATAAATCCTGTACCATACGCCGAAGAATCAAAAACTGCTGCGCATCTTTGAGCCCAAAAACACCTACGTGGGGCAAGCATGCATGAAATAATTTTGATACTACCGTAGTGACGCCCCTAAAATGCCCCTCTCTGTACCGGCCACAAAGCTCTTGATCCAGTTGGTCAACCGTAACCCATGTTACATTGTTTTTTTGGCCATGGGGATACATCTCTTTCGCGAGCGGCGCGAAAACAGCATCTACCCCACCAACCTCTTCCAGCTTCTTCAAATCAGACTCAATTTCCCTTGGATAATCCTCAAAGTCTTCCGAAGGGCCAAATTGCGTCGGATTTACATAAATGGAGACGGTTACATGATCCGCGTGTTTTCTCGCCTCCTTAACCAATGAAAGATGCCCATCATGCAACGCGCCCATCGTTGGCACCAGGGCCAGACGCTTCCCTTCCATCCGCGCCTCACTAGCCGCCTTTTGCATTTCTTTCACTGTAGAAAACGTGGTCATCCTTTGTTGTTTCTCGTTTCTGGTTTCTTGTTTCTCGTTTATTGCTTCGCAATCAGCTACGTGGACCTGCCTATCTGCGTATCTGGTTCCGTTTTAGAGTTTTTGGATTGGGAGGTTTCATGGTGGAACTAATGGCATAATTGATATTACCAAATTCCTTATGAAATAAACCTCATATGTGCTGTTTTAAATGCACAACCGGGCAACTATTTAACGGATTGCCAAACAAGAAACCAGAAACAAGAAACCAGAAACGAAATTTTCCCATGCCACATCGTATAGAAAAGGATTCATTAGGAGATGTTCATGTGCCTTCAGATGCTTTGTATGGAGCACAAACACAACGCGCTGTTGAAAATTTTCCGATTAGTGGTATTCGGTTTCCCCGGCGGTTTATTCAGGCGTTGGGCATCATCAAGCAATCGGCGGCCATAGCGAATTTCAACCTCGCGCTATTGGACAAGGAAGTTGCTGACGCTATCATTGATAGTGCACAAAAGGTGATAGAAGGCTCTGTAGATGATCAGTTTGTTTTGGATATCTTCCAAACCGGAAGCGGGACCTCAACCAATATGAACACAAATGAGGTCATCTCGAATCTTGCTTCTGAGCTATTGGGCGGAGAAAGGGGAAGTAAAAAGGTGCATCCTAATGATCACGTTAACATGTCGCAGTCTTCGAATGACGTGATTCCTACGGCCATGCATGTCTCGGCTCGTGTAGCAATAGAGCTCGAGCTAATCCCTGCCCTAACTGATTTCCGGGATGCGTTATCTGAGAAAGCGGAAGAATTTGATGATGTATTAAAAAGCGGGCGCACGCACTTGATGGATGCTACACCGGTGCGGCTGGGCCAGGAATTTGGGGGATATGCAGCGCAGATTGATGGCGCCATCCGCCGGCTTCGGTTGGCTTCTGAGGAATTGGCAGAACTCGCACTGGGAGGCACAGCCACAGGATCGGGCATTAACCGTCCTGTTCCTTTTGTGGAGGAAGCCATAACCCATATCAACAAGTCGACCGGTCTCACTTTTTGGGAAGCAAAAAATCACTTTGAAGCGCAGGCGGCTAAGGATGCATTTGTGACGGCGGCAGGCATGATCAATACCACCGCCGTTGCACTGATGAAAATCGTAAACGATATCCGCCATCTCTCAAGCGGCCCTACCAGTGGAATTTCGGAAATAAAACTACCCGCCATCCAGCCAGGATCATCAATCATGCCTGGAAAAGTAAATCCCGTGATGAGCGAAGCCATGATGATGGTTTGTGCCCGCGTGATGGGCAACGTCCACACCATCACGATTGGAGGGCAACATGGTAATTTTGAGCTTAACGTGATGATGCCAGTAATGGCTCATGCTATGCTTGAAAGTATCACCATCCTGGCCAATGGATGCAGAGCCTTCCAGAAGAACTGTTTAGAAGGCATTCAAGCAGACCGAGAACGATGCCGGGAGCTTCTTGAGCTCAACCCATCCATAGCAACGGCTCTTAATGGAGCAATTGGTTATGACAAGGCCTCTGAAGTCGCTAAAAAGTCCGCTAAAGAACGTAAATCGGTTCGAGAAGTAACAAAAGAAATGGGACTGCTATCGGATCAAGAGCTGGATGCATATCTCAATGTCCGGGAAATGACGGAGCCCGGTGTGCCTGGCAAATGATACGCGTGTACCATTGGTAATTACTCATTGGATTATCTTTATTTGATCTCCACTCATCGCATCGGCACGCTTTTTTCTTATTACAGCAAAGTAGACGTTGTATAGCGATAAAGTCGTATTTATCGATTAAACAGCGGATTTATTTTGCCTGTTACAGACCATTTGTCCAGACAAATTGATAATTATAGTATACACTGACTTTTTCGAGGCGTGACTATGAGCGTTAAAAGAAACGTACCCCTCCTTCTATTTATCGTAAGTGCTTTCCTGGCAGGCATTTTCTTTACCACTTTGGGAAGTGCTTTAATAACCGGTAAAGAGACTACGGCAGTGAGCCATGCAAGGGGCTTTCTCACAGGTAATGGCACAACAGCGCTCAACAATGCGAACGCAACGTCTGCTGCTGCTCTCGAAGATGCCTTTACACAGGTAGCACAATCTGTTAACCCGGCTGTAGTGCAAATCCGGTCCGAAAAGAAAGTAGCACAAGGAGCTTCTCCTCTGGAAGGTACTCCCTTCGAAGACATGATGCCGAATCGGCCTAATTCAAACAATAATGGCTCGGACTTCTTCTTGTCCGAAGGCCTTGGATCGGGAGTTATAGCAAGCGAGACGGGTTATATTATTACGAACAACCACGTTATTTCCAACTCAGATCAACTCGAAGTTCGTCTCCACGACGGCCGATTTTATGATGCAAGTATTGTTGGAACAGACCCCTTGAGTGACCTCGCAGTTATCAAAATTGAAGCTGAGAATCTGCCCTATATCTCGTATGGACAAATAGACGAGGTTCAGGTTGGGCAATGGGTTATGGCCTTTGGATCTCCTTTATCTCAGGACTTAGGAAATACAGCGACTCTCGGCATCGTCAGTGCAACAGAACGCACCAGCGACCAGATCAGCAGCCTTAACGTATTCTCCAGCTTTATCCAAACCGATGCGACCATTTACCCTGGTAATTCAGGCGGGCCACTCGTCGACATCAATGGCCGGCTCATTGGAATTAACTCAGCCATATTTACCAAATCTGGTAATTTTCAAGGCATTGGTTTCGCAATACCTGTTGATGTAGTGGAAAATGTAGCTACCCAGTTGGTCGAACAGGGCATCGTTAAAAGAGGATTTTTAGGCGTCAACTTTGCCCCTGTCAGTGAAACGCTATCGGAAGTACTAGACGTACCTCGCGGAGCGGCCCAAATTACAGCAGTAACCCACGGCAGCGCAGCGGATCAAGCCGATTTACGCCAGGGAGATATCATCTTACAAGTAGACAGGCGCCCGCTCCTGGAATACAACCAATTGCGCACGATTATCGCCAATAAGCGCCCAGCTGAGCAAGTCGATATGCGCATCGTCCGTAACGGAGAAGAATTTGACAAAGTTGTTATTCTCGGTGAGCGTGATAATGCTATCGACGGCAGAGATGAACTACCTCCACGCGTTAATGAACGAAGAGGTGATACCAACCGTGAGCTTCTTGAATCATTAGGCTTATCTCGTATAGAAACGCTGAACGAAGAGTTTCTTGAGGAACTGGATCTAGAGGATGTAGACATTCGTGGCGTCATCATCATTGAGATTTCTCCCAATGGGACAGCGTACAGGGATGCTAAATTACAACGAGGCGATGTAATCATCGAGGTCGCAGACGAAGCCATTGTAGACAGGGATGATTTCATGCGCGCTTTCGATTCCCTGAACTCAGGCGAAACGGCATTGGTTCGAGTACTCCGGCCACAGGGTGGGCAATTTGTCTCCTTCCTGACAGCGCTTGAAAAACCGTAAGTACAATCGCACAAAAACTGATCATCCGAATAAGTCAAAATTGCCGTTAAGCACCTCGTCGAGGTTGCCGGTGCGCCATCCTTTGATGCGGTCCCTTACGAGGGGTGCTGGTTCACGTCTGTACCTGCGGACGATGGTTGTTCGCCCTTCTTGTTGTGCCAGCTGGTGCTCAGCTTGTGCGATTAGTTCAGCGGTATCTTTAGTCGTAGGAATTGGCTGGGGAGCTACCCGGACGTGTACGTGAATCTTTTTCTTGTTTTGATTCGATTCATCGGGATGGTCCTCCCAGACATGAACCCCGCGTTCTTGCTTAAGTATCGGGTACGCTCCAAACCCAGCAATTGCAATCACAAATCGCTGGACACTCTCTGAATCGACCCTGTTTTCGATCAGTTTCTTGAACCGCATTTGCCTCGTTTCAGCCCATTTCAGGTACATGGCAGTCAACTCTCCGGCAAATCTAAGCACATCGGCATCTGACCGGGAATTGGGAGCTACTTCTACAGACAAAAAGGCATCTCTCGGGACGTGTTGCACCTCGCCCTCGAGTGCGCTTTCGAGCAAGTACAGCCGATGCGCTAACCGGTGGACCAATACCTTAGAGTAGTTATTCCGTGGTTCGTCGTTTTCTCCACGCAGACGATTGAAGAGGGACTCAGCTGTATCGAGCCCACGTTCCAATCGATCCATGTACTCAACTTCAGCAAGCACCTTAAATCGATCCGGTGAGCTCCAGAATTCGGGTGAAGAAGTAAGGGCCAGTGAAGACTCTTTCTTTGATTGCCACTCATCAGATTCCACTTCGTCGCACAATTTATCGTAGATCGCTTCAATGCGGTCAACTTCCGTAGGCGTACCGTGTGTATCAAGAATCAAGGACTTTAATGAACTTATATCTTGTTCAGCAGGCGTTTCTTGCGTGACTACTTCCCCACCTTGTTCGGGCTCTTCAGCATCTGGATCGATGAACTCGACCTCTAAGGCTTTCCCGGCACTTCGAACAAACAGAAACTGGTCTCCCTCCGGGAATTTATTTTGAACGATTGTTATCGCAAGCGGAGAAAGGACGTACCGCTCGATGGCTCTCTTCAGCGGCCTTGCCCCAAGCTCTTCTGTAAATCCTTTATCGAGCAAGAAGTCTAATGCTGACTCTTCCCACTCTACGGCCCAATCCTTATTCCGAAATCCTCTGCGTGAAAGCACATCATTCAGCTCTTTTAACAATATTTCCCTGACAATGCTTCGGCTGAGTGGCCTAAAGACAACCACCCGATCAATACGATTCAGGAACTCTGGCCGGAATGCCGTTCGCACGGCGCGGGTTACGGAAGACTCGGAGAACCCTTTTTGATCTCCAGAGAATCCGAGTCCACTACCTTGTGGAATGGCTGCGCCTAGATTGGACGTCATGATAATAATACTATGCCGAAAATCGGCTGTATTACCGAGCCTATCTGTCAGCCGCCCATCGTCAAATACTTGTAAGAAGAGGTCCCATACTTTGTGATGGGCCTTTTCGAATTCGTCCAATAGGATGACCGAGAACGGTTGATTCCGGATTACATTCACCAACGCACGCGACTCTGCTGTCCGGTCCCGCTCTCCGATAAGCCGGTGTAATGAATCTTCGGACATGAACTCACTCATGTCGAACCGAATCAATCGATCGGCCGAACCAAATAAGAATTCCGCCAGGGTCTTAGCAATTTCCGTTTTGCCCGTCCCAGTAGGCCCGACAAAGAGAAAGACCCCAGCCGGCTTTGTGGGATCATTGAGACCGGCCTTAATCATCGCCACTCTATCGACCAGGCAATCAACGGCCTCAACCTGCCCCAGGACCCGTTCTTGAAACAGTCCTCGGAGCGCATCCAAATCCAGGCCCTGCCGTTGATCCAGGATACTCGAGGGTAAGCCGGTAAGCTGCGTCAGACTGTGGAGTACATCTTCAGTAGAGAAGGGCTTTTCAGCATCATTCACATTGCGCTGTGTCCACTTCAGCAAGCCAATAAGATTTCCGGGAGCAGCTGCCTTATCCAGGAACTGCCTGGCAAGATGAAAGGCCTCTTCCATCACCGTTGGACTAATAGGAGCTGCAAGCCCTTTTGTGTGGCTTGTTTTATTCCACTGCCTGGCTATGGCCAAGGCTTCTTCATTGTCCATAGGGGCAACATGAACGCCCTTCAGGACCGTTCGCATTCTTGGCTTTCGTTGCAGTAACCGTTCGTATGCATCGGGTTCTGTTTCCCCTATGATGGTCAACTGCCCCATTTCGAATGCTGGCATCAACATGTCCAGTATACTTCTGGGGTCATTCTGATGATAACCGGCAAATACAAGCTGATGAAAGCTCGGGATGAGCCAGAGCACCTTCCGGTTTCCTCCCAAATTATTAAGAAGCTCCTGAATACGGCCTTCTAATTCGCCTACGTACGACTGGCCGGCCAGAATTTCCATAGCCCCAGCTTCAAAGATCGTCCACCCCTCTTTCTGCAGCCGACGAGCAAAAACAGTACTGAGCGTGGTTTTCCCTACTCCTGATTCACCGATTAACAAGACGGACCGCTTGGGAGTTGCCAACAGGGCAAGCTCTAACTCTCGGAGCAGGTGGTCCATGGCTGGATGTTCGATAATCGGATCAGCCATTCGATCTTTATTCCAAACAACGCCAATACTTCGCAAGGTTCGTACATCCACACGCATGCGTTGCCATTCAGCCAGCTCCTTTTCGAGGGGTTTTAACTCGTCGATATGTAAAGACTCCAACAGAGATTCTAACTCGGGAATGGTTTCTTCCGACGTATCATCTAAATGGATACCGAATGCAGGGACTTCTCCATCAGCAAGCCGCTCGGTGATAAATTCCTTGAGCATAGACTGCATAAAGAGATTGTCACTCCAATACGCATCTATACGGCACATGACTGCTCCAATAAGCGATCGTTCAGGGGCTGGTTTCAACGCTTTCATCGCAAAGTACATGGGCCATAACCGCATGGCCTCAAGGGACTCAAGAATCAGATCAGTGGGATCTTCATCATCATTTCGCTGCGAGAGAGCTTCCAGCGCCATGCACGCAATACACACATTCCCCCCGGTGCCATAAGCAACCAATTCAGAGGCAGCCAACGACGACTCTTTCAACAACTCAACCCCTTGTTGAAATTCAGCTCGATCCAAGAGGTCCTTGGGATGGGCAGTCCGTTTAACAAACTCCTCAAGCTTCTCTGCGAGAGTGTATACCTGGTCAAATCGAAATTTCTCTTCGGGTAGTGCGCCAGCATCATCCTCACTACCTTTCGATTCACTTTCAACAGCTGCTCTCCAGGCTTCTTTATCCGTGGGTTTATTTTCCCCGTCCCCACTCGCAGGCTTACGCTTCAGAGCATAAACCAACCAGGCAACAGTTACCCCAAACCCTCCGATTAAAACACCAATTAATAACACTAAATATGATTCCGACATTCAACAACCAATAATGCAAACGATAGCGCGATAATAAATCTTAGGGCTTTATTATCGCTGTTTCGTGTTTCGGGTTTCGTGTTTCGGGTTTACTTCTTCTGTTTCAGCCCCAAAAACCCGGAACGCGAAACCCGAAACTCGAAACCAAACAGATGAATCTAATAGATTCTTCTGTTTGTTATGATATTTTAAGTACAATCTTCCCGGAGTTTTTATTTGCGGACATGCGGTTGTGGGCTTCGGTTACTTCGGTCCAATCGTATACAGAATCGATGATGGGCTTGATAATGTCTTTTCTCAGTTGGGCCCCAAAGTCATCGTTAAAGGCTTTTGTGAGTGCTACTTTATAGTCTAGGGAGCGGTTTCTCAAGGTAGAGGCTTTAAGGTGAATCCGTTTCCTGAACAATTTTGCTAGATTAAAGGAATCTACCCGAGCCCCGCCCATCAGTGCTAACATGACAAGGCGCCCATCCAGTCCGAGGCTCTCAATGTTCTTGGACAGATAGGAAGCCCCAAGAAAATCAATAATAAGGTGGACGCCATTCTCTTGAGTTAAGGCATTGACTCGTTCGACAAAATCTTCGGATTTATAGTCAATCGCCCCTTGTGCACCCAGGGCAATGCACAATTCATGCTTGGGCTTTGATGCAGTCACCCAGATTCGTGCGCCTATTTCCTTTGCCAGTTGGATTGCTGCAGTGCCAACACCACTCGCGCCTGCATGGATAAGAACATCTTCTCCTTCTTTCAGATCACCAAGCCATACCAGTGCCTGATACGCCGTTAGAAATACTTCAGGGATTGCTGCGGCTTCTTCAAAAGAAAATGAGTCAGGTATCGGCATTGCCATTTCCTGAGGAATGGTGGCGAACTCAGCATATCCTCCGCCGGGTAATAACCCAAATACCCGATCGCCAACCGACCAGCCTGAGCAATCGCTTCCAACCTCTTCAACCACGCCAGCCATTTCAAGCCCAAGCAATGGGCTTGCACCCTTTGGTACAGGGTATTTACCAGAGCGCTGCAACAAATCAGCCCGATTTAATGCTGTTGCATGTACACGCACCAGCAGTTCATTACCAGCAGGCTGCGGGGTTGCGAATTCACCAAGTACGAGCCGGCTTTCATCGCCAGGATTATCGACCAGAACTGCTCTCATTGAATCAAGGCATTATGATTGAAGTGACGTGACTACGTTAATTTCATTATGGAGGGTACGGTGTACGGGGCATCGATCAGCGATCTCCAGCAAACGCTTTTTTTGCTGTTCATCCAGAGGCCCTTCGAGCACCAGCTCTCTCTTAATAAGGTCTATCTTCTTATCCTTTGTTTCGCATTCAGCACAATCGCTCACATGGACCTTGTTATGTTCTAACACAACCTTTACCCCATCCAGAGGCCACTTTTTGTGATCGGCATACATCCTTAGTGTCATGGCTGTGCAGGCGCCAAGGCTTGCATTTAACAGATCATACGGGGTAGGTCCCAGATTTGAACCGCCTACAGATAAGGGTTCATCTGCTACGATGGAGTGCCCGCTAGCATTGATATGAGTCTGGTAATGATCCTTGCCAATGTATGCGACTACGCGATGATCTTCGCTCTCAGCAGGGGCTTTTTCTGGCGTTTCCTTATGGATAAATTTGCCGGCCCAGGCTGCAAGTACAACCCCGACATACTGGGAGTCTTCTTCATTTGTTAGTAGATGATCTGCTTGATCTAGTGAAACAAAGCTCTTCGGATGCTTAGCGGCTTCATAGATTTTTGCTGCATTCTCGATGCTTACGGTTTGATCTACTGGGGAGTGAAATACGATAAGGGGCCTGCGAAGTGAACGAATCGTTTGTTCAGCCCGGACACTGTCAAGATCATCCAAAAACTGTTTTTTAATAGTAAACGAGCGGCCGGCCAGATTCACAGAAGCCACACCTTTTTGCTCAATCTCCTCTATAGAATCTTCCAGTAAATGCTTGACATGGGCGGGATCAAAGGGAGCAGCTATCGTGGCTACGGCAGCAACGTGTTCAAGTTGGGCGGCAGCTTGAAGAACTGCGGCTCCCCCAAGAGAGTGACCGATAAGAATGTCGGGCGCTCGATAATTCGATTTTAGAAACTCTGCTGCTGCGATCAGGTCGTCCACGTTGGATGAGAAATTGGTATTTTCAAACTCGCCGCCACTCTCGCCAAGTCCAGTAAAGTCGAACCGTAATACCCCAATGCCTCTATCGGTAAGTGCATTACTAATATGCCCGACTGCCTTAAGATTTTTACTGCATGTAAAACAGTGGGCAAACAATGCACATGCCCGCATGGCGCCATCCACGGGCAGGTCCAATCGGGCTACGAGTGATTCACCGTTTTTATTCTCAAAAGTAATCTTTTTAAAAGGCATAATTCGAAGTTGGTGGGTTTTTGAATGACAAAGTAAAACACAGGCTATCCAAGCCACATGCTATGGAGCAAAATGAACAGTAGACGGCTCTTCTCCGTTCGGTGGGTAGGTGCGCTCATAGAATTCCATTCGGCCATCCGTCCGAATCAATAGGATGGAAGAGCAACGGGTTCCATACCCATCGGAGCGAATAAACATAGAAGAAAGCGTGCGCTCCCATTCTAAAGGAACGCCGGTTTGAGGCAACTCATCATCAGGGGCAATGCGATTATCGAGAAGGAGTTGAAAGATCCCTTCTATATCAGGAGCCGCGCCGTTAATAACAGAATTCAATAAAGCCTTGCCGCGCACCACTTTAGGCCAGGGTGTATCGAGCAAGTGGTTACTCAACCCATACAAGCCCGGTTCTACCTGGACTGCTTCGCCGGATCTGTTCGAGTAATACCACAGTGTGTCTGCATCTCCAAGTAATATATTGTACCCATTGTAATCCCCTTTCTCACTGTCCAGTTGTGACAGGTAACGCGAGGGAGTTTCGGTATTTTTTAAATAGTTTGTGACTAAGTGTCCTCTGGAAGATGAGCGTGGCTGTTCCTGAGCAGGATCTCTATAATTTGTCACCATCCCATATCTGCCGGAACCATGAAGCCCCATCCACGTCCCTCCTGCCCTTAGGTCTTTACCACCAATTATTCCATTATCTCCATGCCAGGCGGCTGCAGGAGCAGTGGGCCGTTCGTAAAATTCATCACGATTTGCAGCCAAAATAAGTTTATATTCCTTGTTCTGAAGATATGAAAAGAGTATCAAGCACATGTTATAAGTTCGAAGATAAGTATCTTCTCATCGAGGGTGAATAAATGGCCAGGACTGCATAACTCATGACACCTATTTCACGATCCAGGGAAAATATATTTGTGCTGCTAATAGGCATAGTGGGGCTTGTCTTATTTATTTACTTTTTCCCACGTGTGCATACATCTGGGCAACTTGACCTTTCTGTTGGCAGGAAAAAAGCACTAGAGCTTTCAAAAGAGCATCTTGAACGAGCGGTTGCGCCTGGCAGCACGGCAGATTTCTCTGATGTGAGCATAGCGTTTGAAGCCAACAATAGGCATCAAGGCTACTTCAGGCACATCCAAGCAAATTCGGAAGAACAACAACTCATTACACAGCATAGTGCTCCATACTACTGGAACGTTACATATGAAAACCCTGAAGACCGGTCGCAGTATAGTTTTCACCTCTCCTCGGCGGGCCAGTTATTCTACAGTACCTTTAGAGCGCCTGAGGACATGCCTGGGGAACGCGTGCATCCCCAAATTGCCGAGCGAATAGCAAAAAATAAAATCAGTACCTTCTTCGATATTGATTGGAGAAGATATAGCCGTATAGATGCTCAATCGGCAGATCAAGAGACTCGCGTAGACCATACATTCGCCTGGCACACGCTTGACCCTGTCGTTGGAGAAGCCCAGCTTCGGATCGATGCAACTGTAATAGGCGATCAGCTAAAAAGCTGGAGCAGAACAATCGAATTCCCTCGCGAATTCTCAGACCAATATGATGCCCGGAGTACCGCCTACAATCTCACTACAGTGAGCCAAATCATTCTTGCATTAATCTTTTGGGTCATTGCCTTATTTGTATTTGCGTTTCGCTTTAGATCGGATGAGGTCAGTATCCGAAACGGGCTTGTAATAGCTTCTTTGATGCTTGGGGCACTTGTGTTGTTTTGGGCGGATATCTTTGATTTTATCGAGCAATTCGGCCCTCCCTCTACAAGTGAGATGAGCACAATCGTTAAATACATCAATATTGGGCTCCAAATCTTCTTCACCAGCTTTGGCATGTTCTTCGTCTGGACAGCGGGGGAATCCCTGGGGCGAGACATCTGGCCCCATAAGTTAAAAACGCTTGACGGACTACTGGCCCGGCGCATCTTCTTCCCAGACCTTGGGCGGGCTATCATGAGAGGGTTTAGCCTGGGCTTTCTTCAATTGGGGATTTGGTATCTTATAGCTTCATTTGTAGCCAAGCATGCTTCTGTTTGGTCTATCGTCAGCCTTACCGAACTTCAGTATCTTTCAGCGAGCAGCACCCACTTTCTGTTCATACCAATTACCCCTTTATTCAACGCTGTATCTACCGCTCTTCTTTCGGTGGGTTACGCTATTCTCTTTGCGCTGGGCTTTTTTAAGAGAATCACGAAGAATACATTCATTGCCGTTTTGGTCACATGGCTCATTTTTTCCGGCCTCTATACAGGCATGGCCATTTTATTGCCAATTTGGATCAGCGTGTTACTCGGGCTCTGTTCTGGCCTGATTACCTACCTCTTCTTTCTCCGCTACGACGTCATGACAGTCTTTTTTGGCGTCTTTATCAATGCACTCTTACCTGGGTTATTTTTATACCTGCATCAGCCCAACACCTCGTATCTCCTGACAGGCGTTATAGGTATCATCTTGCTCACTGCATTGTTCGGCTATGGATTATTGGCCCGATTGCGCGGAGTACCGCTTAATGATATGGCTGTAGAGCCTGCATATGCTCGAAATATTACTGAACGGCAGCGCATGAAATTAGAGCTCGATGTTGCCCGGCAAGCTCAGTTACAGATGTTGCCTCAATCTATTCCCAGCCGGCATGGGCTCGACATTGCGGCTTTTTCTGAGCCGGCTAAGGAGGTGGGAGGAGATTATTTTGATTTCTTCGAGCTTGATGAAAACAAACTTGGGTTCGCTGTTGGAGATGTCTCAGGTAAAGGAATCTCAGCAGCGTTGTACATGACCATGCTCAAGGGATCGCTCCAATCTCAGGCAATGAACCAATCATCTCCCAAGCATCTATTGAGCCACATTAATCGCACGTTTTTTAAGTCAGCAGATAAGACGACGTATGTAACGCTGCTGTACGGGGTAATTGATCTGGTCAAGAAAACGCTGACATTCTCACGTGCAGGGCACAACCCAATCCTCATTTACAGGCCTCAAGATCAACTCTTGTTTTTCCTTAAGCCCCCGGGACTAGGCATTGGCCTTGAAAAAGGAGATATTTTTGAGCGCATTTTGACAGAGGAATCTATTTCTCTTCATCAAGGTGACACCATCGTAATTTATACGGATGGTTTAACGGAGGCGCGAAATACCAAGGACGAAGAGTTTGGAGAAGATAGATTAACAAATTTAATCAAATCCCATCCTATCCAATCAGCTGAAGAATTACTCCAGCGTATAAAGAACGGTTATTTTTCATTCACTGGCCGAGCAGAACCCCACGATGACCTGACCTGCATGGTTATCAGGATGCAATAAACAGCATGGACGTTTATTCTACCCTCCCCCCAATCAAAATCGACCCGGGGCAGGATCAATCTTACTTTTATCATATCCGCCCTTTCTCCGATGTGCCTGCCCTCATGAAAGAGTCAGGATTGCGCAAGGGCAAATGCCTTATTGTTACGGATCAACGGGTTGGTGCGTTGTATGGCAGTCAGTTAGAAAAAGCATTAACGTCAGCGGGGTGGAATCCAAAACGCATTGATTTGCCAGCAGGAGAGCCGTCCAAGAGCTATGCGTGTCTGCACGATATTTATGATGCCGCGTTATCGTGGGGCATTGATCGAAAAACACCTGTTATAGCACTGGGAGGCGGAGTTGTAGGTGATTTGGCTGGTTTTGCAGCAGCAACGCTGCTACGTGGACTGCCTCTCGTCCAGCTGCCCACCACACTCATAGCCCAGGTAGACAGTGCCCTTGGTGGAAAAACGGGCATTAATCATGCTGTAGGAAAGAACTTGATCGGTTCTTTTCACCAGCCTGCATTTGTATGCGCTGATCTAGATGCACTTTCTACATTACCTCAAAGGGAATGGACCAGCGGCCTTGCGGAAGTTGTAAAACATGCCCTCATTGCAGATACCGAGTTTCTATCCTTTTTAGAACTGAACTGGACCGCCATTTTAGATCGGGAGCCTGAAGTATTAGGACCGATGGTTCACAAAGCGGCAGCTATCAAAGCAGCCGTTGTTTCAGAAGATGTCAAGGAAGCCGGAGTCCGGGCAATCTTAAATTTTGGCCATACCTTTGGGCACGCTATAGAACGAATTGCTGGATATGGGCATTTTACACATGGAGAAGCTGTAGCTGTAGGGATGAGAATGGCTCTTCGTTTATCCAGGCATCTTCATCCTACGCTTGATAGTGAGCGGTGTGATGCTATCGTAAAACAAATCCCACTTTACAACTCGCTCGCCAATCTCTCTGCGGATGACCTGATAGCATCTATGTATACCGATAAAAAGACTCTCGCAGGGTCATTGCGATTTATACTGCTCGATCGCGTTGGGCATGCATACGTAGAAATAAACGCAGATACTGCGCAAGTTCGCACCTCTATTGACGATATTCTTCACGTACTTGACCACTCCTGATACAAACACATGAAACAGAACAAGCACTCGGGAAGCGTGTTCTTTACTATACTGCTAAACCATCTATCGATCGTTCTTGTCGCTTCGTGCATTTTTACATATACCTAGACGCACTGCCAAACTTATCCTGTACAGTATAATCTGTGGCATTGTCATCTTTTTGGCCTTAACAAGGACCAAGGTAGGGCGAGATGGACTTCGGGTTCAGATGGAGGAGCAGTTCAACGCTACGTTCGTAGGCGATATCCAGATAAGCAAACTGCAAGGGAATCTTCTCAACACCCTCTACGCCGAGGACATCACCTTTCTTGATGGTACAGGAATTCCCGTGGCCACTGTCGATGCAGCCATTTTGGAGCCCAGTTGGATCGAATTGATGCGTAAAACCATCGCCATGAATCGGGTGACATTGGTCAAGCCTGAATTTGAACTTGTTCAGCGTGACGATTCAACGTGGAATATCAGAGACGTATTCAAGAGAAAGGACGGACGCCCACCTCAACTCTTTTTTAACTCGTCAGACATTCGAATTATCGACGGGACCGCGCAGATGTATTCCCGGACCGATCTATCTCCTCCAGATAGTTTAACGGCCCAGGAAGCCCATCGAACGTTTAATCAAATCCAGGCCCGCCTGAATATAGAGACGCGCTCTGAAGCCCAGTTAATCGATCTTCAGTACGCGAATTTCCTCTTGCCAGAAGAAGATATTACTGTACAGGATTTGCATGGGCAGCTATTTATAGGAAAAGGCCGGATTGAGTTGAATGATGTGTACCTCGAATCCGATGAGACTCGTCTCGTCCTTTCCGCCTCCATCAACAACATCGGCAGCCTTTCAACAGATCCAAGTGCAAGCCAGCTAGATATCGATTTGAGAGATAGCGTCATCGATTTTGATGTGTTAAAGCGCCTGTTTCCTGAACTGCCTTTTGCCAGTACTGTTTATTTATCTGCTCAAGTGAAAGGGGCATTTAACAATCTACTGGTCCAGTCCATTCAGCTAGGTCATGATAACCTCATTGTTGATGCCAACGGAACAGTACGGGGCCTCCCGGATTCCGCACAATTCACCTTCGATTTAGCCAACAGCTCGTTTTTCAGGGATGACCTCGTACACATTGCGCCTGAGCTACGTCTTTCATCGGTGTCCAACGCGCACACCTTATTCTTCCATACTCTTAATGGCAAGGGGATCTACCACCTCAATGATAGTCTGAGTCAGCTTCCGCTTTTTGGAGAGGTAAACTTTGGCCTCACCAGCCCTGGTGGCGATCTTTCAGGAGAAATTGAGTTATCGAAGAACTCCCTGGATTCATTGACCTACCTGTACTCCATCATTGAAGCCGATTCGCTCGATCTATCCTCACTGATAAAAGCACCAAATTTTTCGAGTTCGTTAAATGGCAGGGTCCTTATCGAAGGCACTGGAGAAGATGTTAACTCCCTGGAAACGGACATACGAGTTGGCCTGAGCCCGTCTATTGTGCAAGGAAGATCGTTAGATTCTCTTGACACCTATCTCTTTGCTGATGGTAACCTTCTTGAGCTTCAAGGTTCGTTAACAAGCGGGGAAGCAGGTACCGTTGATATTGATGCGTCCTACTCTCTAAATGAAGACGGGCGCCCATTAAAGGCCAAATTTGAACTGACCGGCCTGGACATTAATCCACTTATCCAGAACGACTCCTTACATACTGACCTGGATGGTTCGCTCTTCATCAACGTTGCAGGTACAACCCTGGAGTCTTTAAGAGGACAGGTTCAGATAGATCTTGATTCTTCCTCGGTATCGCATGGGTCCGTATCAAAACCGATTAATCCTAACAGCACAACCATCTCTCTAACGGATTTAGATGCAAACAGGCAACGGTTCTCGATCGATGGTGATGCAGGCATGGTAACGGTTCATGGATTGCTTGAACCCAAGATTCTATCTTCCATGGGATCACTTTGGTTCGAATCCCTATCTCATACCCTATCTGAAATCATCTACAAAGAGCCACCCGTTCCTCTGATTTCCCAAAACCCATTCGAAGTAGTTGACACCTCTTCTGTTGAAGCAGTAGACTCCCTGCGAATTGAGCAATTTGCTCAGCAAGCCGTAGACCTATTTAACAACCAACAGCAATCATTCCCCCATGTTTTAGATATTGGGTTTAGAATCCGGCAGGCTGAACATATTTATCCCTGGTTCTCCTCAATGCCTGCCTACCATACCGATCTAGAAGGTGAGATTACCATTGAGTCTTCTCTAAATGACCTAATGATCTCGGGTACTGTACAGGCGGACTCTTTGAACTCGGAAAAAGTGAGCGCCGAGGTACTGCGTGGCACCTTCCAGCTAGAAAGTGACAGAACAAAGAGCCTAGAGGATCAACTCACGTTCACCAGTTCATTCCAAGCCGATTCGCTGCATTTCATTGGCCAGGTCTTCCCACAAGCAACCCTCTATGCTACCCTGCAAGATCACTACGGCACACTTGATTTATTTACAAAAAGCACCCAAAAAGTAGGCCCACAACGGCTTGTCTCTACGGTAGAGCTACTCCCGGATAGAAATATATTCGAAATCAATGACTTGCTCCTTTCAGTAGGTAATTCGTTCTGGACCATTGGCTCACCTACTTCTATAGATATTTATGGACAGAAATTAGTCATTCCGGACCTGACTCTGGAGAGCAAAAGCCCTGAAGCCAATATTCTGCAACGGGTTAGTTTAAGCGGTATTTTATCTCCCTCTCCTATGGACACCGCCTCAATCAGAATTGACGACATCGCCATCCGGCCCATCTCGCAATTCTTGAATATGGAGGTACCTCTTGGAGGTTTATTGAACGGTGCATTAGACTTCACAACCACCAATAGTCAGCCCGAACTCACGGGATTAATTCAAGTGGATCGGTTCAGTTTTGATACGCGAGTACTAGGAGATGTAAGTTTAGCGAGCCGGTATATACCCGGTGCACCTGATGTAGGTCTGCAAATTCAAATTACTCCAGTAGCACCCAACAATCAGGAAGAATTTCTTCCAGACGCTGCATTGCCAGCTACCTATGAAGAAAATGAACTGATTATTGACGGGACCTTTCGCTTACCCCGGTTTAATCAGACAGCCACCCGATTCATAGATGCTGGAGAGATTGATCTGAACGTGGACATGAGAAGGGTTGATGTATTCTTTTTCGAATACATCTTCTCGAACCTGTTGGAGCGGACCGATGGTTACCTCACTGGGAACGGTAACATTAGAGGAGATTTTAGTTACCCGATTTTCGACCTTGGCCTTCGCATTGAAGACGGTGAATTGTATATCCCTAAATTCAACCTCCGGTATACAGAATTTGAAGGCCCGCTTTTAATTGACGAAGAAGGTATCAAGCTCCAAAATGCTACGTTCAAGGACCTCACTGGAGGCACAGCGAGCATAACGGGAGGGTTTTTATTCAACAATTACCGCTTCTTTTCTTTCGACCTGGAGGCCAAACTCAATGAAATCCTGATCATGAATCAGGACAATGCGCAGGATCTGCCTTTTTACGGGCAGATATGGGGCTCCGGCACCCTTCAGTTAACTGGACCTACCAACGATGCTTTTCTTTTCTCGCAGGACGCCATCACAAAAGCCAGTAGCGAACTATTTGTGCCTGTAACTGAGGAAGAGTACGCGTTTGATGAGGGCTTTATTGTATTTGCTGATTCAGCCGGCAACATCCCTGATTTTAACTCATTGGCTTATAGAAGGAAGAACCTGTTATCCAAAAGACCCGAAGGTGAACGAAAGTTCATCGATGGTTTGGATATGGATCTGAATATCACCGTTCCAAATGGGTCAACGATTCACCTTGTGTTCGATCCACTTTTGGGAGATGTAATCAATGCTGTAAGTAGCGGCCGGGTGCAGCTCCAAAAACGCGAAGGGGAGTTTTCAACATTTGGTACCCTCTCAGTTGAATCTGGAGATTATCTATTCACTGCCGGAGACGTATTTGCACGTAGATTCCTCATCGATCGAGGAGGGACAATCACCTGGGATGGAAATCCTATCAATGCCCGGCTGGATATTCCAGCTTCTTACAAAACCCGGGCCTCTACTGCTGGGCTTCCAGGCAATCTATTTAGCGAGAATACACTTATCCCGCTTATTGTGCGCTTGAACATCGAGGGGCGCGTGTCTTCGCCTCAAGTTGATCTAAGCCTTGAAGCAGATAGAAACGATCGAAATTTCCAGGGCAGCTACGAGGGTATCGAAGTCCTGTTGAATCAATCTGAACGCGCTACGGATTTAGCCACAAGTGTATTACTTACGAACTCTTTTCTCCTGACAACGGAGGCTTCCCCAAACTCTGGAGCTCTCACAAACTCAGGCGAGCAGATTGCATTTAGTAGTGTATCCCAATTGGTCTCTAGCCAGTTAAACCGATTTTTGAATGAAGCCATACCGAACGCGGACTTTAACCTAGGATTGCAAGGAGAAAGCCTGGATGATCCTGATGTCACGTACGGGGTAGCCTTGTATTTACTAAACGAACGGTTGGTTATCCGAGGCCAGGGTATTTATCAACGTGAACTTGCCCAGAATCAATCTGGGCTTGAAGGAGAGTTTGAAGTAGAGGTTCGATTGACCCCGAACGTATCGGTATCCGTATTTTTACGCCAGGAAGGCGATGTATTAGCACAGAACGAGTTGACGAGAGCACGCGGTGCAGGTATCTCGTATCAAACACAATTTTCGTCCTGGAGACGTTTTTTCAATCGTCTTTTCGGATGGGTAGGCAAGAAGAAAGACGAACCTGACCCCGAAGCGCCTGTAGCGCAAGGTCCATCAAAAGAAGAATGAGTAAGAGAGACAAGAAGCAAGAGATACAAAAGAACATCATAAAGAAGCTTCGTAATAATGGGCATAAGACCTATCGTCCGAAAGAACTTGCAAAGCAATTGGGGTACAGCTCCTCCCCTATCTATCGCACCTTCAGATCTGTATTACAGGAATTAGTGCGGCAAGGCGTGGTTCATCGCGTCAAAGGAAATCGGTTTTCGCTCAAAGGTGGAGAAAAATCTGAAGCAGAAGGCATTTTGAGTGTTAGCCGGGATGGGTATGGGTTTGTAAATATCCAGGGCAAAGAGGAGGATGTTTTCATACCCAGGAATCGAATACGGACGGCCTTAGATGGCGATACGGTTCGTATAATCGTGCATTCAGGCTCTTCCAAAGACGAGCGGAGCTATGGAGAAATCCTAGAAGTTATTGGCAGAAGTACGGTACGCCATACGGGTACAACCAAGGTTCGTGGAGGCACTGTATATATCATCGCTGATGATATTCGTTTTAATAAAAACGTGTACATCCACGAGTCTGAATCTCAAGGTTTACGATCTGGTGTGAAGGTCGTTGTAGAATTAGGAGAGTTCGACTCGTTCAGAAATGCATTTCGAGCCACATTACTGGAAGAGCTAGGGGACAGCAAGGATCCGGAGGCGCTCATGCTGTCTTTGATCCATCACTTTAATCTTCCACTTGCCTTTCCTAAACTCGTTTTAGATGCCAGTGAAATCCCCTCTGAACAAATCTCTGAGGCCGAGATAAAGCGCCGTGTTGATCTGAGAGAAAAGGAAATCTTCACGATAGACCCGGACGACGCAAAAGACTTTGACGACGCCATTCACGTCACCCCTCTCGATAATGACCGTTACGAGGTGGGCGTTCATATTGCTGATGTGAGTCATTATGTACCTCAGGGCGACGTTATCGACAAGGAAGCCCTTGCACGATCCACCAGTGTTTATCTCGCTGATCGCGTAATTCCGATGCTTCCAGAGCGTTTATCCAACAACCTCTGCTCACTTAGGCCTGGAGAAGACAAGCTGACTTTTTCATGTATTCTGGAGGTGGATCGACAGGGCACGGTCCATAACTTCCAGTTTCAAGAAACAGTCATTCATTCCAAGCATCGTTTTACGTATCAGGAAGCCCAGGATATTATTGAGGGTACACAAACAAAACATCCCCTCGGCCAGGCTGTACTTAAAGCGGCTGAACTCGCTAACGTATTTACGAAAAAACGATTCCAGCAAGGCTCTGTAGAATTTGATCTCCCGGAGGTAAGGGTACGATTAGACGAAGAAGGGCATCCTATTGAAGTTGTTCGAAAAGAAATAAAGGAATCCAACAGGCTTATCGAGGAATTTATGCTTCTCGCGAATCAATGCGCTGCACTGGCCATTGATCAATTATCATCTCCTCCCAAGCCCTTTATTTATCGAGTCCATGACCGCCCGAATGAAGAGCGGATTCAGCAGCTTGCTACATACATGCGCACCTTTGGGCTTGACTTAACACTCCAGGATGGCAATCTATCCTCTGAACGGCTGAACGCACTGCTGAAGGAAATCAAAGGGTCAAACAGAGAGCCCATCATAAAGACAGCTGCTCTTCGCGCCATGGCCAAGGCTTGTTATTCTCACGAGAACATAGGTCATTATGGTCTTGGATTTTCTCATTACTCTCACTTTACAAGCCCGATTCGCCGCTACCCAGACTTGATCGCCCACCGACTATTAAAACATTACCTCTTTGGGGCCTCACACAAAGATAAGACCTCGCTAGAAGCAATGAGTGATCATTGTTCTTTGCTAGAGCGAAGGGCCGAGGAAGCCGAACGGGCTTCTACCCGCCAAAAGCAAGTGCTACTCGCAGAAAAGCGGCTTGGTGAACACTTCGAAGGCATTATCACCAGTGTTACCAAATTTGGGTTGTTTGTCGAGCTTAATGACTTATGGATTGAAGGGCTCGTTCACGTCAGAGATATGTTGGATGATTATTATGAGTTTGATCCTGATACCTTCTCTCTCTCAGGTTCTCATACGGGCATATCCTATCAGGCAGGAGCCTCGGTCCGCGTGCAATTAGCAAAAGCAAACCCAGATACCAGAGAAATCGAGCTCGTGATCGTGTAGTTGTGCAACCAGGGACTACAACGTCATGAGTTGATCGCCAAAATCTGCAGGAAGGATCACATCTTCCTTTGCGATGTGATCCCAGGTGAAACGATCTAGTACCTCCTGCAATGTGCATGACCGAAGGGATTCAAGAAGCCCCAGGGAGTACGCCATATAACCTAGTAATTGCTCTGCAGTCACCCCCTTCTCTCTCAAGGCACGAAGAGTAAGCGCTTCATCTCTCTTAGACAGCTTCTCGCCAGCAGCATTCCGCACGAGAGGCACATGGGCATATTCTGGCACCGTACCTCCTAGAGCTTGGATAAGCATGATCTGACGCGCCGTAGAAGCCAATAGATCGGTCCCCCGAACGACTTCAGTCATCTCCATGGCTATATCGTCAACAACTACAGCAAGCTGATAGGCATACATCCCATCCCTGCGTTTTAGCACAAAGTCCCCCACGGACTCCAATACATTCTCCTCTATTGTCCCATAAACGCGGTCTCTAAACGTAATCAATTGCTCAGGTACTTTAAATCGAATTGCAGCAAATGTAGTGGGCTTATTGGTTTGATTTGTTTCTTCGAATAGTTCTGAGAACCAGTTCTCTTGAAGCTGATCGGGCCGCAACGAGATAGGGTAAGGTTTATGGGTATTGGGGCCGTGAGGAGCAGTGCTTAAATGCTGAATATCTTTTCTGGAATAGGAACAAGGAAAAAGATATCCATTATCATGCAAAACCTTAAGTGCCTGTTCATAGTATGAGTGTCGAAGTGATTGGGTATACGGTTTAAAGGGCCCACCCTGCGTGAGTCCTTCATCCCAATCGAGCCCTAGCCAATGTAGATCTTCTTCAGCTGCTTCAGCCATTCCGGGCACGACTCTTGGCTTGTCTAGATCCTCTAAACGCCAAATGCATCGTCCGTTAGCAGATCGTACAGATAGCCATGTTAAAAGGGCAGTTCGAGCATTGCCAACGTGCAAGTATCCGGTTGGAGATGGGGCATAACGACCTCTCTTTTGCTGCATATTCTCGTTATCGTCAGTGATTACCCTTCTTAAGAAACTAACTATTGACTTTTTAGATCGACCCTGATGCAGATATATGGTTATTTAATCTGGAATCATTGGAAGAACATCAGGCGTGCTCTTCGTCAAAAAGACCGGTGGCTTTCCCTGCTTGCAATTGGGGTAATGCTATTCAATTTAACCATTATCCTTGTATTCTCTGGTACTTTCTTAGACAAGATACTCGATTATTACTACAGGGAGTTCCGTCACAATTTCGCAGGCAGCCCCATTTCTCCTCCCCTCTTTGTTAATAAATATCTGCTGGAGATGTTTATGGGCCTCTTCTCGTTGCGCTTCTTTTTGCAACAAGGCCCTAAAATGCAGATGCAGCCATACCTCCACTTACCTATAAAGAGAGAGAAGTTAGTACGATTTTTCCAGCTTTTTTCCCTTCTAAGTTTCCACAACGCGATACCGTACCTATTCTTTATTCCTTTTACTTTTAAGTTTATTTATTTACGGGGATATGGTATTGAGAGTACATTAATATGGTTTGCTGGAATCACATTGATTTTACTCTTTTCTCATTACGCCAACAATTTATTAAGGGCTCTCCATAAGAAGAATTCCTTCTATTATCTCATCACGGTATCACTACTTGCTCTCTTATTTTTATTGGATGAGTTGGTAGACATGCATCTTCTGCGCACGTTTTCAGAAATCTTGTTTGGCAGATTGCTGGAAGGAGACTTGTTATTTCTGGTACTGATCCTCAGCTGTACGGTTACCATGTTCCTCGTTTCGGGACATCAAATTCAAAGTCAGCTTCTGATTAACCCCAGCAGCGATGGCGCCAACAGGGCCAATCAACGTGCTATTATTTTTGCTCCAGAGCGAGGCCAGGTCCTCAACTTAATACTGCTTGAGATGAAAATGATCTGGAGAAACAAGAGGCCCAAGCATTATTTCATTCTTTCCATCGTATTTGCACTCGCGTATATCGCATTGATGCTTGCGGAAAGCAATGTATTTAATACGCAGGCTGTTTCTGCAGTGATAGGAATCTTTGCATCCGGCACGTTTGCTCTCAACTATGGCCAATTGATGTTTTCCTGGGAAAGCACATACTTCGATGGTTTTTTGACGCGCAACATTCGCCCAGAAGAACTTATCGTTGCCAAGTTGATGATCCTCCAGGGATCCTGCCTTGTTTTCTTTTTGATTAGCTTACCGCTATTCATCCTAATGAGCCCAGACCTTCTTTTGCTCCATGTAACCTTCCTGTTCTACAATGCTGGGGTTACCAGCGTCTTAATGCTTGCACTCGCGATACGAAATCAAAAGAGGGTAAATATCACCAAAAGCGGGAGCTTTTTTAACTATGAAGGATTCTCTGCTATGCATTGGTTATGGATCTTGCCCACCATTATACCACCTGCATTGCTACTTAATTTCCTTGATAGTATTCAGTGGACCGCGCTCTTATGTATTGGGGGACTTGGGGTAATAAATTTGGTTCTATCGAGACAATGGAGCCAATTCTTTACTGAGCGGTTTATTACACGGAAGTATTTGATGGCGACCGGATTCAGACAACATGAGAGTTGAAGTTCAACATCTTGTAAAACGTTTTGGTGATTCATTCTCACTTGAGATACCTTCGCTTAATATCAATGCCGGCCAGACATTTGGCCTGGTAGGTAATAACGGTGCGGGCAAAACGACCTTTCTTAGAATTCTACTGGATCTGCTTCTGCCCGATTCTGGTACGATCAAGATCAATAATTGGGAAACCGCTCAAAGTGACGAATGGAAATCCCAGGTTGGCTCCTATCTAGACTCCTCATTTTTGATAGATTACCTGACTCCTTTGGAATTCTTTTCCTTCGTAGGCAGTGTGTATGGGTTTAATAAAGAACAAACCATTCAGAGCTTAACCCCTTACCAAACCTTCCTGCCGGCAGGCGCCCTATCTGACTCAACGAAATATATTCGGGACCTGTCTACAGGAAATGCAAAAAAAGTAGGCATTGTGGCCGCAATGTTTATCCAGCCAAATGTCCTGATTCTGGATGAGCCCTTCGCAAATTTAGACCCTCGCTCGCAAATAGCCTTAAAAAGTTTGCTTCAACGCCTCAACAAGCAACATGGGACCACGTTGTTTATCTCAAGTCATGACCTTGCTCATGTGACAGAGATCTGCGAACGCATTGCTGTACTGGAAAATGGAAGCATCGTTCGAGAAATTCAGACCTCTGATGCTACACTCAAAGAGTTAGAATTGTACTTCGCGGAGGGCTGAGAGGGCTTTTCGCTGTGCACGAATGGTCTGGCCAAATTCCTCCGTGCCATGGAGCGTAGAGAAGAAATAGGCCTCAAACTGGGAAGGAGCGATATAGACACCAGATTTCAGCATCTCGTGAAAATAGGCGGCATACGCGTTCGTATCACATTTCTTAGCGGTCGTATAGTCAACAACTTCTTCCTCGCAAAAGAACAGGCAGCCCATTGAACCTACCCGTGTAGTGCGACAGGGTAAGTCAAGTTCGTTGATAAGTCCACTCAGTGCTTCGTCCAACATCCCGCCATATATTTCCAGGTGGTCATACAGGTTTGATTGATCAGCGATTTTTTTTAAGATTGCATAGCCTGCATGCATTGCGAGCGGATTTCCCGATAGTGTGCCGGCCTGATAAACGGGCCCTACAGGTGATACCTGATCCATAATCTCCCTCTTTCCTCCATAAGCGCCTACAGGCAGACCACCACCTACAATCTTGCCTAATGTTGTCAAATCAGGAATCACATTGTACAGTTCTTGCGCTCCTCCACGTGCTACCCGAAATCCCGTCATTACTTCGTCGAAGATAAGCACAATACCATGCTGATCACATAATGAACGCAAGCCTTCCAAGAACCCAGGTACAGGTGGCACGCAGCCCATATTCCCCGCGATGGGCTCAAGAATGATGCACGCGATTTCACCGGGATTGGCTTCGATGATCGATTGTACGTGGCTCAGATCATTATATCTGGCAAGAAGGGTATCTTTGGCTACTCCTTGAGTGACACCAGGCGAGTTAGGCTGCCCGAAGGTCATGGCCCCACTACCTGCCGCAATCAAAAAACTATCGCCGTGGCCGTGGTAGTTTCCTTCAAATTTAATCATTTTGTCCCGCCCCGTGAACCCACGAGCAAGACGAACAGCACTCATTGTAGCTTCTGTACCCGAATTTACAAACCGCACCTTTTCGATGGAGGGTACCAGGTCACAAACAAGCCTTGCTACTTCAATCTCGATTTGGGTGGGCGCTCCGAAAGAAGTCGATGAGTTAGCCGCTTTTTTTACAGCTTTAATTACGTCAGGGTCAGCATGGCCAAATAGCATGGGGCCCCAAGAGCCGACGTAATCAACGTATTTATTCCCATCAATGTCTTCTAGATAGGCTCCTTTCGCTTTTTTTATAAAGGGTGGAGTACCACCAACGCTCTTAAACGCTCTAACAGGTGAATTTACACCTCCTGGTAATACAGCTTGAGCTTCTTCAAAAGCCCGGGCACTCTTTCTCAGCGAATAGGGTTTATCAGACATAGTTTTGCCTCTTGCCAATCTTTTCAATTGGCATTGGTTTACCTTAGGAAGTTGAAAATCGATCTTAGTGAGATGGTTTTGCCTTTAACTCTGGGGCCAAATTCTCCTCAGGAGTTACAGTCCAGCGCCTGGCTTCAGTAATTTTCTCACACTGATGGCAGCGGGTACATCTTTGGTCTGCCTTAAATCGGGGTAAATAATTTAAGGGCCTCAAGGGATACGAATTCTCCGTTGTGGGCGCCCCATCACCAGACACTTCCATGCGATGGGCATTCAATGCCGGTAGTTGAAGCTGGGAAGCCGTTGCCTCTCCTAACGCTTCAATGAATAAGGGGTGACTGTTGAGCCCTGAGACGACTTCATAATTCTTTATCCCAAACTCAATCGCTTCTTCCCGAACCTCTATATCAAGCTCGAAGGCTGTTTCTACATGATCAGAAACAAACGCCACAGGTACCATAAGTACAGATTGAATGCCGTCTTTGGCGAGTTCTTCCAATTTGTCGGGCGTGCTAGGCGTTAGCCATTCTGCCGGACCTACCTTACTCTGGAAAGAAACGTGGAAGGGTCTGTCCTGCTCTCTGTACGCCATCACTTGCTCAACTGTACTGTGAATGAGGCAGCAGTAGGGGTCCCTCCGCTCTTTCATTTCACGCGTAGGTGTGCCGTGTGCGCTAAAGACTAGTTGTACGTCGCCTCGAATGTCTTTTGAGAATCGTTGAAGCGCCTCATCAATGCGTTCGCTGATCGCCTGGATGTATTTGGGGTTTGCAGCGTACTCGAATACATACGTGGTAGGCCACTTTGGTATTTCCCCTTCTTGCTCCAACATCCACCAATAAATGAGAGAAGATCCCGTTGTTGTTTTGGAGTAATGAGGATACAAGGGCAATAGGACGACCTTGGTGATCCCATCCTTCTCCATTTGCTTAGCTGCTTCCTCACTGAGAGGATGCCAGTATCGCATTGCGACGTAGGTATGGAACGTTACACCGCTCTTCTCTCCGTACACCTCGTTCAAATGCTTCTCAAGATTCTGAGATTGCTCCTCAGTAAGCCGGTTTATCGGGGACTCCCCTCCTATCTCTTCATAATCCTTAGCGACATTTTTACCGCGGGATTTTGAAATGATAGTTGAGATCCAATGACGTAGAATTCCTTTAAGTGGAATATCAATAATCGCTGGATCCATAAAGAGATTATACAGGAACGGAGTAACGTCTTCGGCCTTGAACGGGCCACCTAAGTTCAAAAGAACAACGCCAATCTTATCACCCTCTTGAATCTCCAGGGGTTCTGAAGAAAAATATTCCCCAGTGACGAGTCGTGAATCGTAGTTATACTTCTTGAGAAATTGACGCGGTGTCATTTATATAAATCTCTAAAATAAGTTTTTATCTTCTATAGGTACTTAAAGTCTCGTTCAATGGTGTTCAGTTCCGGAGACACCTTGAAGTTTTCACAAATCTCGTCGCTCTAACAGGAATTATTGTCCTGTTTGCTTACCTACCCAAAAGTTAGCTTACTCAGCTAATCATCGAATGACAACCAGTCTCTAGGTTCAAAAAACCACATTGCATCGGCTTCTTTGGATCCAGCAGTTGGTTGCCAGTCGTAATGCCATTGGACTCGAGCGGGAAGACTCATGAGAATACTTTCTGTACGTCCGTTGGTCTCAATACCAAATCTTGTTCCACGATCGAACAGGAGATTAAATTCTACATACCTTCCTCTTCGAATTTCATGGTATAAGCGCTCTTCATCTCCATAAGGCATGTCTTTTCTTCTCTGAACAATCGGTAGATACGCCTTAGTAAAATTGTCTCCTGCCTCTTTAAGAAATGCAAATGTATCTGCTGGATCGCCTCTCATATAGTCAAAGAATATTCCGCCTACACCACGCGTTTCACCTCTATGTGGCAAATAAAAATACTCATCACAGTGCTTTTTAAAATCATTATACGAAGCGACTGAGTGCTTATCGCATACCTCTTTCCAGACGTTATGAAAATGCTTTGCATCTTCAAGGTAAGGGTAATAAGGAGTAAGATCAGCCCCTCCCCCAAACCATTGGTCAATCGGGTTCATCAGATCATCACCCAGCGCAAAGTATCTAAAATTCGCATGAACAGTGGGTACAAACGGGGATTGGGGATGAATCACCAGAGAAACGCCTGTGGCAAAGAACTGAGTAGCAGGGACGTTTAGAACCTTTGCCATGCGCTCAGGCAACACGCCATGTACAGCCGAAGTATTTACCCCTGCTTTTTCGAAAACATCCCCTCCATCCAGGACACGGGTAATCCCTCCACCACCGCCTTCTCTCTCCCACTCATCAATCTGAAACAATGCTTTGCCGTCTTCATTTTCTAGCTCACTAATGATCTGACTTTGCAATTGTTGTACATACTCTTGCACTTTGTGAGCCATTGATGACGGCTCTGTCTGAACGGTACTTTGGGAATCTTGGTCTACCACTCTATCTTAGGTTTATTTTTTAAGAAGTGTCTTATTAGTATGTATCATCGGCTCAAGTGAGGCACTGATAAGACACACTAGCTCTTGGGCAATCTTTCGAATTATCTCAGACTTTCGAATTATCTCTGAACGTACGAAATATGACTATTGTAGAATACGCTCCTAACGAATCGCAGATCCTGGATTTTGTCAATGATGGGATCCGCAATTTAAGGGAAGGCGGTATGGAGGCTAAATACATTCTTCTAGGTTCTGATTCCTATGATCTAATGGTTAAAGCCATGAGCCAACGCTTTAATCGTAGCGAGGGCAAATTCGAAACGTATCAGTTTGTCCCAATTGTCCTGGACCCGTCGAGAAATGACACGGTGTGTGTTTTGCCGGGCCCAGTAGAGAGTAAGGCGGTACGCATACAACGCGTCCCAACCTCAATGTAATTGAATCAATCAGTTACGGTATCAATTCCTCCCGAAAACCAGTTTTTCCAGATATCCGGTACGGGAGCACTCCATTTCATTCGTTCTTGGCGGGTTGGGTGTTCAATTTCAAGTAACCCGCTATGCAAGGCCAAATTTCTTCCATCTAGCTCTTCTTTTGCTCCGTACTTAAAATCACCAATGATTGGGAATCCTTGATTAGCCAGTTGGACCCTGATCTGGTGGGGCCTGCCGGTGGCAAGTTTTACTAATACTATAGATCGGCCCTTTATATGCTTTAACACCTTGTAGGACAATTCTGCGCGTAGTCCCTTGGGGTGGTTTTCGTCGACAATTCGGACCTTGCGATGATCCTTCCTTACGTAATCTATGAGCGTCCCACTGCCTGTCATCCTCCCTTTGACCATGGCTACATACCGTTTCTGTACAGTACGTGCTCTAAACTGATTAGAAAGCCGGGAAGCAGCTTTCGACGTACGTGCAAAAACCATCACACCGGAAACAGGACGATCTAATCTATGGACAAGCCCAAGAAATACGTTTCCTGGTTTATTGAAGCGTTCTTTGAGAAAGGCCTTTCCAGCTGTTAATAAGTCGAGATCTCCAGAAGCATCGCCCTGCACCAACACACCCGCAGGTTTGTTGATGACTATCAAGTGGTTGTCTAAATACAGTATGGAAGAGTCTTCAAATAACTCAGGCTGTTCAGGGTTATTTCTAGAATGAATGCGCTTAGGCATTTCGCTTCGTTCCTCTTTCTAAATGGATCACTCTCTTACTCCTCGAAGCTATGAATGATCAATGCGTTTGCCCCGCTGCATAATGTTTTACTTTGAAAACAAAAAAGTGAATTCCCGGCTTGCTCCATTACATGATGCTAAAAAGCCTGCACCCTCAAATTAGTCATTATGTGGCGAAAAAGGACAGTTTAGTTAAAAAACTACCCAATATGACTCCTCCACACACAGCCTTCTGGATTCATATTTTCTCTTTATTGCTCCTTTTATCGACAGTTTAGCGCACTTCGCTCCCTTCCTGGCTATGCGTCTTTGACCAATTGCCTCCAATCTATTCACCTACACGTGATAGAGAATTTAAGAGATCATCGCGACGTAAATTGCACAGATTCGTGACAATTTAGTGCTTTAGCTTGTATTAATTAGAACCCACAATCAAGCCGGATATAGGCAACACTTAAATACTGATAGAAATCAACATTAAGATATACTCCATGCATACACTCGTAAACAATGCCGCCACCACATCATACACCACAGCATGCCGTTTACTTGATGAGGGACAGTTGGACGAAGCTTTCATGTTGTTTGGCAATCTTAATTTTAATGAACTTTCTGCCGATGAAGCGCTCGGTGCTCGTGTAGAGGCAATACAACTTGCAATTCTTCAAGAACGATACGAGGAAGCACTCGCTCACGCAGAAGCTGCATTATTAATAGCAGAACACGAACCACTCATCCATCACCTTGCTGGCCGAGCCAGATGGCAACAAGGAGATCAAAGAACAGCTGCCGAGTCATTTGTATACGCTGCAGAATTATTAGAAGGACTTCATGACGAAGTGCCTCCAGCGCAATACAATGCAGATCCTTCTCAAGTATATTTCATGGCTGCCGAAGCCTGCCGAGCATTCAAGCAACACGCTGAAGCAATGAATTATTATCAGCGCGCCCAAATGTACGCTCTTCAATAGAAAATATACTCACATCGAGAAGACTATATAGCACACATCGTTACTATTACTCTACCAAACAGATAATCCGGGTTTAGCGCCTAAATTAAACAGCCTGATACTTTTCCTCAAACGTAGTATTCATGTAAGGAGTATTGGTTGTTTAAAACGTTTACCCTAATACTTCTTGCTACTCTTATTGCCCATAAAAGTAGTCCTTGCTTCCAACTTCAAACCATCTATTCCCATTTGCGCCAAAAGCGTATTTGCCGTGAGTTTAATACTTAGCTCATTGTATCTACACGCACTTATCCTACTCTATTAATTTTACCAAATTTGTCTAGTTGCATAGTCACAAATTTAGTCTTTGACCACATACCTCTTTGCTAAATGATTCATGGCAGCCTCCCAATCGATCATGAATCGTTTCTCGATCGCCCATAGAGCTGCAAAGAGATATAATTCAAAGACAAAGACCATTTTAATTGCACGAGACATTGATTTCGCTTGTTCACAGAATACCTGGTTCAGTTTCGTTCACTGAGTCCTTTTAATTTACCGTTCGATTTTGCGCTGCTTCCCTCAACAAAGAGTACTCAGTGCCTTTTGTATTGTATTTGTACTTCAGATTTTAGCATTTCAATTCAGCAAGGCACAATCTAGACGCCCGTCCACAAACCTAGGGCCGGTAACATTGGGCGGCACTGTAGGTATTCGTACTGATACGTACCGTGCTAATGGTATTAATGACCGCCGGCCTAACGGAAGTGGTCAAATCTTTGCAAAAACAACGGCCACCTGGAATAGCGCTCGGTATAGCCTGGATTTCTTATTCTCAACCGATGATGAGCGGATAAAACAATCACAAAATAGATTTGCTTTCTCAGCGGCCTACAAGAATTGGGCGGGCACCCTGGGGTTCTTCAGTCCAGCCTTCAATAAATTCGGCCTCAATGGCGCAACCATTCGGGGAGGCCATGTTCGCTATACCAGAGACAACATCCACCTTGCTTTTTTATTAGGGCAATCCCAACGAGCCGTTGACACAGGCATTGGGGCAGTAATCCGCCGCCCTACATTCCAGAGAAACATGTTTTCTGCCAGGGCAGGTATTGGTTCTGAAAACAAAAACTATGTTCACCTATCCGGTTTGTTGGCGAGAGACAAAGCATCGTCCTTAACCAATTCAACTTTTGTTACACCGGCAGAAAACGCATTGATTACGCCGGCTTTTGGTCTCAAACTGCTTGAAAACAGGCTTTCCATCAATGGAGAAGTAACCGCTTCTGCATTTTCGGGAGACACTCGATCAGCCCGTAATGCATCCAGTGACACACCTTCCTTCTTTGGGCTTTTTACGCCTCGTGTCGGCAGCCGATTTGATTTTGCTTCTGCTTTTACTGTTCGATACACCCATCTTGATTTTTCTGAGTCGGTTTCGCCCTACCTGGACCAGTTCAATCTGCTTACTTCTTATGAGCGAATCAATCCAGGTTTTGTGTCTCTAGGACGCCCTTATACCCGCAGTGACCAGGCCGTCTTTCGATTTAACCCTAAATTTCGATTGCTGGATAAGAAAGTCCAATTCGGAATTGATTTCACTTCTCGACGTAACAATCTTGATAATGTCAGAAATGCGACACTGAAGCGAAATCAAATCAGATTCAATACGCAAGCGCAGCTCTCGCCTTCTCTATTCTTGAATGCAGCATACCTGAGAATGTCGAACAAGAATGAGTCTCTGCTTGACGATCCTGCATTAGAATTTTTAAACCAGCGATTTGTCACCAATTCATTCATGATTGCTCCTGTTTTGAGTACTCAACTGAATGGGCTATCTCATAGATTTTCGATGACCTTATCCTTCCAGTCATTGACCGACAAAACCAGTTCTTCGTCAGACCTACCCTCATCTTCCATCGGCTTCAATAACTCGAGCTCTTCATTGAGCCATGCCGTGATACTTGCATCAGGATTAGCCCTGAACACCTCAGTAAGCCTTATCAACAGCAGCTCTACGTATTCAGACGTCAAAGCGTTTGGGTTTCAATCTGGTATCAATTACTCCTTCTTCGAGCGAAAATTGAGTGCCGGCTTACTCAGCGGATTTTCCCGCACGACTCTTGACTTAAAATCGATATCCACTTTAGAAGAAGATTTGAACAGAACAGAGAAGTCTACGCAGTGGACCTTCACTTTAAACAGCACCTATAGAGTCACATCCAGAGATATCATCCGGCTTATGGTTCGGGGATTCCAGACAAATCAACCTCTCAGAGGCAACTTCAGCGAATTACAATCCACGTTACGGATTGAACACCGTTTCTAACTATGGGAAGAGCACGTTTTTATAGTCTTATCGATGTTGTTAGGACCCATTCCCGGAATCATTATCCTGGAAAAGGGATGAGGTTTGTTCTATCCATGTTAACCGCACTGCTGATTGGCAGTGTATTCTTAGGTGCAGGCTCCTTACTTACCCGTTCATCCTATGCCCAGGGTACTGTTTATGTACAGATTGACGGGATTCCACCCGTATTAGAGTCCCCACTTCTTTCTGAATTCGAGCGAAAATACAGGCAAGGCAGCTTCAGGATCCAATTCGTTTTCATAAGTCCAACCCGGCAGCCACGTCCTTTTCAATTTAAGCTTACCCTTGAGCACGACGGCGAACAGCTTATTGAAATGGATTCCGAACCTATATCATTTGAGCCAGGAGTCTATTCCTATGCTACCTTTGACGATGATCCTGCTATTATATTTCCTCTTTCCTATGACGAATGGCTCGGTCTGTTAAATCCTGAATTGGCGAATACGGGAATATTATCTGAAGGGGACTACTTGCTCAAAATCGAGGCAATCCCAACAGATCCAAACACACTCATTCCCTCCGTACCCGGCGTTGCGCTCTTCACCGTCCGATACGCTGAACCGCCCCTGCTTCTTACTCCTCCTAACGAAGCAAGTATATCAGCCCAACTTCCTATTTTTTCCTGGACTCCTGTTACAGGCGCGCCATTGGGAAGTACCATGGAGTACGAACTTCTCATCACTGAAGTACTGCCAGAACAAGCACCAGCACAAGCACTTGAGAGCAATATCGAGCAAGCTCATAGAGCCCTTATAGAACAAACATCGTTTGTGTATTCTCCAAACGAGCTTCCTCTCGAACCGGGGAAAGTGTATGCGTGGCAGGTTCAGGCTCGTGATGTTAATGATCAATTACCCATTCTTGACCGAGGAGCGACAGAGATCTACACGTTCTCGATTCTCGGTGAGGGCCTTGGCACTGGACTTACAGCCTGGAGTTTTCCTATCAGTTCTCCCTTCCTTCGATATGACTTTGAAAACAATCAGGAAATAGATGCCAGCGACCCTGAACTATTCTTTGATGACTACTTGCCCATTGACTTATTAGGCTTGCAGACCAATGCTGCCTTTGAAAGTGTTTTAATTGACGTCGAGACTCAGCGAATCATAGAAGGCTCTATCCTAATTGATGATGCTTTTAGCCTTGAAATAGCAATCAATCCACTAAACGACTCATTTTCAGGGTATAAAGCGGTTTCTTCCGGCAGTGATTTGACCCTAGATGACGGGGTACTGCTGGACCTCGGCTCGGATATTCTGATTGACTCGCGTGGACTCCAACCGAAGGGCAGTCATTTAGCCCAGGTATCCTATTCAGGATATGGTCAAGAGCAATGGACAGCCACTTATTCCGAAGACCTGGTTCTTGATTTTTCCCCATTTACTATCACAAGCGGCCGTATCGATTTTGCTGCAGATGGTGTTGCAAAGGGATATGCAGACCCTTCTGGATTTTATTTACTAAGCCAAAGCGACCCTGTAATTGCACAGCTTCCGGATAGGTTATTAATTGACGGAGGAGAACTTGGGTATATATCTCTCAAAAATGGTCCAAATGCTTTAGTCAACCCAGAGGAAAAGGGCCAGACCTTTGAGATTACAGGCAATCGGATAGGTGTCCTAGAGCTTATTATCCCCTCCCTTCAGAATAATTACCAATCACAACCTCCTCGTTTTTCTGCTCAACTAGAAAATGTCATCATTGATGCTGCTACAGGAGAATTCATTGAGGGGAGCATAGTTGCTTCAAGAGTCGATTCATCATCGGCATATACACTTGATGCAATTGGTATTCCCATAGCTCCAAATGAATTCCGGATTGAGAGAAGTGACGAAACTACCCAGGTTCAAATTGAAGGTATAGCCACTCTGTTTGGCCAACCCATTAACAACATTCCATCGATTACCCTTGATTGGGACACCGATCATGTAGTTCGAGGCACTATTAGCCAAGACTCTTTAGAGGGATACATATGGTTGAGTCCAGAGAATAAAGACACTCAGCTATCAATAACGTCGTTGGAGGGCATCATTCACGCCCCATTAAAAGCACCAATCTCTTCTTTTCAACTTGATATTGAGGGCCAGCTAGAACTACTAGCCAATTCAGAATTAGCTGCTAGCGCTAAGTTAAGCGCTTCGTTTGACGGGAATGGATATGCGACGGTTAACTATTTCGAACCAACACCATTAGTAAGCTCAGAAGCCTATGTATTTAATGAACATGCTCTTTTCATAGACGAGATTAGCTCTTTTGACATCTATTATTCAGTTCAGAGGGGCATTGAGTACAGAGCGGGTCTGCAGGCGCACATCGAATCACAATTGATGGAAGGTGGTTCTTTGATCGTTCCCCTGCAGGATACAGAGTTTACCGAATTGGGAATCTCGTTTCCAAATCAAGAAATTCATGAGGGCACTCCCCAATTTCAACCTACTTTATTCAATCAAGGAGACAACCAACTTGAATTAGCTGCTATCAGACTGCCGGCTACTCAACTTTCCACGAAGAATACGGAGGAGGCAAACACGAACCTCTTTTCCCCTGTATATGATTTTGAACTGCTGTTACGTGCTGATGAACACCGTTCAATCTCTTTAAGCTCTATTCCATTCACAGTACAAGGTGCTACTCTTCAGAATGGCCTCATTTCTGGGCCCATTTTGCCATACACATTCGTTGAGCCGCTTGAATGGACATTTGACGCTGGAGTCTTTGAAATCCATTCACTTTCTGGCGCATTAGTAGCTCAAGAGGGTAAGGAATCCCAAAACCTTTTCTACTCGGGTGCGATGCACCTGGTTGGTGCTCCAGAAAGTAGTACTTGTGAAGCGCCGGCCTTTTATCTGACGCAGAAAGAACGCTCCCTAGACGGCTACTCAACATCCTTTACCCCTTGTCAGCCTTTTACAAGTGGCAGATTTAGTGTAGAGCTAGGAGAGAGTACTTTACGAGTCCAAACTACGGACGCAGCGTCATCCTTTCTCATTGAAGGGGCACTACTAAATATAGCCACCGATGGCAGTAATACGATAGAATCACCGGGAGAAATCACCCTAGACTTATCCTCAAATACTGTTGTCTCTGCAGAAGCAGAGATTAGTTCGATCGATGTACCGGTACCATACAATGAACCACTTTACTCGATTACACTAGAAGATGTAGTTCTTACTGAAGAAGGATTTTCCATCCAATCCGAGAATCAAATCACAGCCGAAGACCTTGCAGATGAGGAAACACATTCGGTCAAAATCGACGACGAATTTACACTCGGCTGGCTACCAGAGATTTCTAATGTTGGTAAGATTGAACTGATTAAGAGCGATGCAGAGGATGAAGTGGTTACTGGATACCTTGACAGTGCAGGGTTTCATCCCTTAACTAACTCAAATGACGGAGAGCTTCCCGAAAGAATTGCATTACCGGATGGCGTGGAAGCCTACCTGGTATTTGCTGATGATGAGGACTCAGCGATAAAAGCCGGTAAAAAAACACGTGAGGGTATAGAGCTTTCGTCCAATTCTGAGGAGAACGTTTTTCTCGCAATACCGTTCTTCGGCGCTCAAGATGACCCTGTATTATTCCCTGTAACAATTGATCTTCTTCTGAACGATGCGTTTGCCTTTACAAGTGGAGAGATCGCAGGGAATTACGAGAGCGCCCCCATCGACTTAGAAGATGTAGGGTATCCATTAAGAATACGAAGTATACAATTCGACTCCAATCAACCCCAAGGGCATCGATTACAATTTGAGGGCGAGCTTAGAAACCCTGTAAAAGAAGAAGACGATGATGCGGAGACGTACTTCCCATTTGATGCAAAGCTATCGCAAAATGGGTTTTCAGGCACTTTAACATCTAGCTCAACAACAACGGTTTATCCGGACATTCTTGACCTAAGGGTCCGTGAGATATCTATTAGCAACTCAAGAGCTTCAGGAAAGACGGTTCGTTTTAATGGTGAGTTAATTAGTCCCTTCTTCAATTCATCGGATAGACAAACGTATATAGGCATTGAGGGCTCTTTTGAAGCGAGCTCTTCGAATTGGAGGTATGAATTAGCCAGTTATCAACCTGGCATCCTCCCGATTGGTACTACTCAACTGCATGTCGACTCAAAAAGCGGTTACGCTCTAAATTCAGATTCAGAGCTTGATTTAACCATCGCTGGAACGTTCAAGTATGCGGGCATGCTTGACCCCAATTTCACACTTGGCGCTATCCTCGATATAGGAAGAAACGGAATCGTCCTATGGCCAAACGACGACCTTTGGACACAACAACCTCTTTTTGGTGGAATTCTATCGACCAGTATCGATGCCTTTGACATCACTTATGATTCTGAAAACAATAGGGTTGTTACCACAATTGATGGTGCGTTTATCCCTCAGCTATCTTCTGAAAACTCTAATGATAACGTCATTCCTTTTTCAGGGATTCAACTCTCTTCCGAAGGTGCTCTCTCTATTTCAGGTGATCAGTTAGATTTAGAATCTGCTCCTTCAGAAACAGAGGCCCTTGATTTACTTGCAAACCTCTCTCCTATCAAATTAATCAACGATGCGTTTCTCATCGAATCGATAAGGCTGGTAAATGATAGTTCGGGGTTAAAGTTAGATCTTTCGGGTAGAGTAACCCTTCCAAATTATCGTTCATTTGCTCCAGGTAGAAATCTCTCTGACTTGAACCCCTCGCTTCCGGTCTCCATGACCATTGGGCATGATGGGGCAATCGAAAGAAACGAGACGTTTTGGATTGGACAAGAGTTGGCCGGCCTTCTTCCACAAAGTACTGGTTCAAATAAAGGCATCAATTATTCAGCCGTCGATCTTGATTTTGATCCCAGGTTACCTGATCAGGCACAAATTCTCGCTTCCGCAAAGCTTTCAGTTGAGAATTTTGTTACGGCTTCTACTGCAGGCGAAGACTCGGACACATCCATACAACCTCAGCATTCCGAGCTAGAGGACCAGGTCAGCCTTTCTTTAGGAAGTCACTCTGATCCAAAGAGCCATCCCGGGATACGTATACAGGAGCAATCTACGATCAATTATCTTCTCACCGATTATCCAACAGCAGAGAGGCCGTTATTTAAGCTTAGGGGAGACCTGACTGATGTTTATGCTACAAAAATTGCTCTATATGATTCTGCTGAGCCGATTTTCACAGTTAGCGGCCGATCGATGTTAACCATAGATGGGTTTTCAGGGTACTTCCCCATCAAGGACATGACCATCGATCCGAGGGGAGTCACAGATCTTGGATCTCTATCTGCTCCCTCTGCCCTGGCCTTCCAAAACATTGCCTCATTTGAGCTCAATTGTTTTGAGAACCAACAAAACTCAGTTTCTAGCCTGAGACATAGAAGAGGTAATACTCAAAAACCATCTTCCAGATCGGTAACCAGTCCTGCTGATGGGCCGTTTGATGCTCAGATTCGATTCGGAACGTTCTGTGGTTCGTCCTTACCCTTGACACTTACAGACAGATGGTTTGCAGGCACATTCGACGAGTTCAATATATCGAATGACGCCTTTTCGTCAACATCGCTTCAGATCAACGGAGTTGATGTTCCATTTTCAGACATTGCCTCTTTCCAAGGTACCTTCACGTTTGATGACACCAGCGCCCAGTCCTACTTCCAAGTGGATGGCGAGACACTGTACCAGGGTGTAGAGTTAACAAGTACCGGTAGCCTCAAATCAAGGAATGGGTTACCTAGCCTGAGCATCTTATTCAGTCCGGCAAGGCAGCCACTTGAGATCATTCCTAATTATGGTTATGCACGTATTCCAGGCGGGGGCATATTCTTAAGACCAACTGAGTCTGAGATCGGGCTTGTTTCGTTAGCACTTGACGAGCGAAGCAACAACAGTTTCTCTTCCAATTACCCTGGTACTACCAACAATTCAGAGCTCAATATTGGTGATCAATTGTCCTTGGTTACTCCTGTAGAGTTCGCTCTCGAATCAGGACATGCCTCGTTAGATTTTAATGGGATCGGTATCCTGCGTGAAACCGAACAGTTCACCTATCTTGATTTGGATGGGGCATTCTACGATGATAACGAAAAGCTCAAAACCGACCTTTTCCTGGTCCAACGCGAAGGACTGAATACCGGTAATTCCTCCCCGCTCTTTGAAGGATTATCCAATATTAGCTTGAATTATTCTACGGTTGTTGGAGGTGTGATTCCAGCTAATATTAGTTTGAGTTATTCCCCTGATTCAACACCTACGTGGTCAGCTAACGGGTATTCGCAATTTATTCTAACAGATACGATAAAACTGCCCGGACACTTTGTGATGAACCCGTCAGGATTTGCCCTTTCACTGCAGGACGAGATAGACGTTGACAAAGGCCATTTTTCTGTAGATGATGAGATATCTGTCCTTCTTTGGCAGTTGAGAGAGCAGGAGGAGATACAAGGGTACACATCCTTCACCTCCTCTATTGATTTGCTTCCCGGGTACATGTTGAATGAAGACCGAATGTACGGAGCCCTGATTAAAGACCGGGATGAATACCAGTTTTATGCGGCAAGAAATCAGTATGCGGACGTTCCATTCATTTTTAATGGTCCTATCGATCCGTGGTTAGCCTTCCAAGATGGAGGTACCTTCGGAGGCGATGCCCGAAACTCTGTCTTCCTTCGCATGCTGCAGGACGCAAGGGCGTCCTCTCAAAAAATCTCTGGCTTAACAGAACAAGCGACCACATCCCTGCAGAATGCTCTTGATTTGCAGAGAACCATTTCAGAGGCCCCTATAGCCTCTAAAGAGTTCTCTTTGTTCTCTAAGTCACCCTCTGCACTTTCTGAGTTTGGCCAACGCATTGAGCAAGTAGGAAGCTCGTTCATTGGCCCAGAAAGCTATCCTTCCGCGCTTCAGTCTATTCAGAGTGATCTGTATAATGACGAAAATCGTCCTGAGCTCAATTATGCACGCGAGCAAGTCTATGCCAGCGGAGAAGCATCTGAAGCACTGACTAAAATGCGTTCAAGCATTGAACAGGCACGTAAAAGCGCAGATCTGGATATCTATTCTTTCCAGACTATTTCGCCAAGGCCTTTATTGTGGTTGGCTGATAATGTAGATCTCGCACCAGAGTTAGAGGATTCGCCTTTTACTATTCAAGAAGACAAAGAGGCTCTCAACGTATCTGATAGTTCTTTCCAGATTGATTTGGGTATCGCCTCAGCTCAAACCAGAAGCCTCATTGCATTTAAGCAAAACAATGAATCTATAGACAGCCAATTTATCAGAGCTATCGGTGGACTAGAAAATAATCTTGTTAACCTCAAAACCGTTCGTACTCCCGAACAAGCTTTTGACTTTGAAATTGCCAACAGTTCCATTCGACAGTTTTACGCTCAACAGATTTCTGATGATTGGACGATGTTGGATTGGAGCAAAGAAAAGGCAGATTGGCTAACAGAAAGAGAGTCTACCATCGAAGAAGGTATTCGTGCACAGTTTGCACAACTATCGAGTTTGGAGGATGCCCAGGACAAGCTCAAAACAGTCGCCGTAGATCAGTATAACCTGGCATTAGAGATAGGAGAAAACACTTCTTGGCAAAGAGAAGACTTGCCTGAGGGGACTTCATACACAGAATATGTGAATGGTCTTTCAGAACAAGAAGTCGAAGCTGAATTTGTGCAATCGGCAAAGAATATGTGGTTTGATGCCCCTCTTGCATCCCTAAATGCATTATCAGACTCACTAACTTCACTCCTTTCTGAGCGGGTAGATCAGTTTCGCATTCATTCAGATTCGCTCAACAACGTCTCGGATAACTTTTCCAAGGCGCTTGACCCACTTTATGATGTTCAGACACAGTATACTACTACTCTGTTTGGTATGGCAGATGAGTACCGTATCTGGCGTTCATCAATTAGAGGCCTTGATCCGGAAGCAGTTGATTATTCATTTCAGTTTACCCCTTACCGTGGCAACTATCGAATTTTAGCAGAGGACTTGACTCCTCCTATCATAAATGACATAGTAGTATCCCCTTCAAGTGAAGGATATCTAAGTCATACTTCGATTGAATGGGAAACGGATCACCCAGTAGAACTTGCAGAAATCTCGCTGGCTGTATCTGAAGACACATCTAGCGCTACATACTTTACAAGCCTTGCGACAAGTTCTTCGACTTCTTATTTCACGACTAAGAGTGATTCAGAAAAAACAGAGAAGGACATTTCTCTAACTCTGCGAGTTCGAGGCGCGGGAGGTGTACCTGTAATCAAGCAAGGTCAATTTAGTGTTGATGTCTCTCCAACTGAGAGTGAAAGCGCTCAACAAGAGATTACCCTGGTCCCCGTTGACTCTTCCCCTCCTCCATCACCGACCATTTCTGACCTGGAATACTCCTCCTACTTTGGGGAAACCCCCAACATACTTCAATTTAAGGTCGAAGCCTTAAGGGACACAGATTCAGGAATTGAGCGAGTAGAGTATAAAATTGAAAGTGAGGATGGGAAAAATCTCATTCAAGATTGGACTTCCCTCCCCTTCAGCACCACATACTTTGGTGGCAGAATCGTAGAAACGAGTCTTCCTGTTCAAGAAGACGAGATCACAGTCAAAGTCAGTGTTCGCATCACGAATGGAAGTGGTTTAACCTCCATAGCAGATGAAGAACTAGAACTTGACCTGGATGTATCTCCGCCCACAAGTTCAGTGCAGACCCTCTTGTATTATGACGAATTTGAGAATACAAACCCAAACTCATTGGCGGTCGCGGTTATAGACATTGCTGACCAGGAGTCAGGTATTGACAAGGTAGAGTACACTATCACAAAGGAAGCACAAGCAAATCTCGCTAACGCTATCTGGGATGAATTCTTACTCCTTCCGAACCGGCCCCAAAGAACAGGGTCGCAAACCGTATATCTCCCGCTCGCAGATCAGTTTATAACAGAAGCTTCGAATAACTTATCCATTTTCATAAGGGCGACAAACGGTGCAGGATTGCAAAATGTGATAAGGGAAACCATTCAAATTCCAGGGAAAGACACCTCGTCTCCAACCGAGCCTTCTGTTACTCTAGAGCACACCGGGTTCTATAGTGTTGAACAACCGAATCAACTTCGAATTATCGTTGGCAACAGTAGCGATTTTGAGTCAGGCATTGGACGCGTTCTTTATCGCGTTCTAGATGGACAAAATGGGCAAGTTATTTATGATTGGGATGATTTCCTCATCATCAGCCCAGGCTTCCCAACGTATATCATTCCAACAACGGATAAGCATATTGCGCTTCCAAGTTTTGACACAAGCAGATCGATTATCGTTGAAGTCCAATCCTATAACCGGGCAGGATTAGCTTCGACCAAAGCAATACGATTCCTGCAAACTGAATTGGACTTAACTCCACCAACTGAGCCACAAGTTTCAGCCACATACTATTCGGCAAAATCTCCCATCTATCCCAACTCCATACTTTTGGACGTAGGCCGCATAGAAGATAAAGAAGCTCCTATCGTTTCAGTTGAATACAGAATTATCAATATTGAAAGCCCGCAACGTAACCAGGAATGGACTCCACTTGATCTAGGCAACCCTTCTTCTCATACCTTCCCAGGCTTCAGCAGTGTAATTACGGCTACATCTCTTGCCGCCAATACGAATCATATTATCCAGGTTCGATCTACCAACCTTCAGGGATTATCGAATACCGTAGATGTTGAATTGGAGATGGATGCGGATGACACACCACCAGTTACTCCGGCCTTACTGCTCCACTATTCTGAAGAACCAGATCTAGGCCGTGGAAATCTCGAATTAACGATCGGAGAAAGCCTCGACCCAGAGTCCTTCATATCAAGAGTTCGATATAGAATCAGCGACCTCCAACAAGTTGACTCCTTATTGCTGAACTGGCAGGAAGTAACCCTGGACCAGACCTCAAATCAATTTGATGGGATATCTGTCCAGCATGACATCCCACTGCTTAGATCAACTTCTCGATATCTTGTAGACGCAGAAGTAATCAATGGCATCGGTCTTTCATCGAGATCCTCAGCAATCATAGATCACAACCTGATTGATACAGAACATATACTGGAAGAATCAAACGCGATTATCGATCTCTTCTATTTCGACTCCTCAAACGAAATACGCTCTGATGAGCTAGAAGTCACTGTAAGCCTAAATGATAATTTCCTCTATGATTTAGATTCTCTTCAATACAGAATCGATTACACAAACGATGAGACCACGGCTTCAGAGATTGAGGATTCACCATCGTCAGTTGCTTGGACCACTGTACGGAGGCCTAGAAGCAATAAGGCAGGTCAATATCGTTTCTACGCGCCTATTGAAGCACTGGGAGAGTCATTCAGTGCAACTGCCCACGTAAAGCTATTCACCAAGGGGACTTCAATAGTAGATTCTGAGCATTCTATTGTCGTTTCGAATACAAAAGATCTCACTCCTCCTTCAATCCCCGGCATTGATATTATTAACTATGGCGTTCATCATCCATTAAGAGCCAATCAGATTGATTTAGTCATCAATACGATTGAGGACACGCAATCAAGAATATCAGAGGTATCTTACAGACTGATTAACAAAGAGAATGGATCGGAACCATTGGTTGACTGGACACCCATTTCCTATGATACCTCTGCTGGTTTATTCTCTCCTAAAGTAGTCTCGATTGATCTGCCCGAGTTTAGTGAGAGTGCTCTACTAGCTGTTGAAGTTCGAAGTACTAACGGCAGCGACTTAACATCAGTTAGCGAAATTCCTGTATCAGTTATTGTCGATACAACTCCCCCTGTTTTTGAGGAGGCCGATATCTTTGTTGAGCGATCTAATTCTCAGCCTGCTTTAAATCGGCTCTTTATTCATCTATTTGGCGTTTCTGATCAGGAATCTCAGATTTCTGAGATTGACTATCGTGTTTCTATAGAGCAAGACTCGAGCGAATTATTTATTGATTGGACTCCAATTGAGGTTCCTACCATTCAACATGTTAGTTTCCCCGAAATTCGACACGATCTACCTGAAAGTGAAAATGGGTATTCTGTCTTAGTAGAGCTGAAAGCTACTAACACCGCAGGTTTAACTACGGACTATTCAGAAACTATTAAGCTGGACAATGACACCTCTCCGCCTCAGATCCAAGATATAGAGGCGACTTATAAACTTACTAAGTCAGGAAGTGGGTATGTCCTTATTGAGCCAGGATCTTTCCGAGATCCAGAATCGCAAATTACACACATTGAATACAGAATTGTTGATGCTTCTGAGGAAGTGGTTTACCAGGAATGGAAAGCAATCCCATTACAAAAGGATATTAGAGTCCAGGTCAACCCGATAACTATTCCACGCCTCCTTTTGCCGTTTGACGCAACACGCGAGGTGGCTATTGAATTCAGGGCATTTAATGGATTTGACCTCACTGAAACGAGACGAACCACTCTAGAAATACCAGGAGACACAACTCCTCCAGAGGCTTCTTCGCTCTCTGTTCGTCATCGGAATGGCTATGATCCCCGGCACCCAAACACAATCGAGATTCAAGTTGGGCCAAGCAGAGACGATCAGTCTTCCATTAAGGAAGCCCAGTATCGAATTATAAACCTTGCCACATCGGAAGAACTCCTCTCATGGACCAGCTTACCGGTATCTAACGATGGAATCTTCCCAGGCAAAGTTATTTTCGCAGATCTTCCGTTCTTATCAAGCGCAGTCGATATGCGTGTTGAGGTTGAAATCAGCAATTCCGCTGATTTAGTTCGCAGTGTATCAGAGAACGTAACGATTCAGGTTGCAGGAGACTTGACACCACCGTCTGTCGAAATTCAGTCTCACTATTTCTCCAACGCTATCGCCATAGTGTTGGATGAATTATCTGACCCACACTCACGCATACAAAAGGTCGAATATCGGCTTGTAGATAACGTGGACCAATCCGTCTTAGCTGACTGGGTAGACTTATTCGAAATTGCAAGCCCTCAAGAGAGATACTCTCGCCAATCTTACCGAGTGAGACCTCCTGAAGTACAAGCAGGACGAGCTGTAAAAATAGAAGTACGTGCCACAAACGGGGCTGGGCTTCAATCTACAGTAAGTAAAACAATCCTTTACCAAGAACCCGATTCAAATTGATGAAAAGTAGAGCATTACGCGAGTTCATCGAGGGCTTTTGGTTTTTAAGCCCTCTTACTAGCATGAAATTCCTTTTTGTGTTTATTCCTGGTCTGGCTCTTACTATCTGCGCTTTCGGCCAGCCATTAAACCCAGAAATCCGAATTGCGGCTCAAGAAGAAACGAATGCTGTATATATTTACCATACGGCTCTGCCAGCAATTAGTCATGGCTTCAACATATACAGGAAAGCTGGCAACGAAGACGAATACGAGAAAATTAACCTGGATCCCATCAGAGGAGTGACCTCTGGCGCTGAACTACGCGCTTATTTAGGGACATTGTATGATGATATCCAGCGTATAACAGAACAGTCTACAGAGAATGAAACTCTGACAAAGGTAAGAAGCGATATTCGCACAGCAAATCTGCTGACGTTCATTTATCCCAAAATGGCAGAAGCATTAGGCCGGCTTTATATTGACAATCAAGCACCTCTGAATCAGTTAGTCAGCTATAGAATAGAGTTTGTTGATGCATTAGATCGGCCAACCGGTGTAGTACTGGAAAAATCAGAGATCATCTTTCCCAAGAAACCGCTCCCCCCTATCTACCTCCGTGCAGAGAACCAGGATGATCGCATCACATTGTACTGGCAATATCCTATCCTTAGCGAAAACACGGATGACAAAGTCATCCAGTTCATCGTTTACCGAATTGATCCGACTACGAATCAACATGAACAAGTCAATGATAAGGTCATCCTCAAGAACGATGCTGTTTTCGAATATGCCTACTCATTTGATGTCGCTTCTACAGGCAGGACCGAAAAGTTATACGTCAAAGCAGTAGACATCAGTGACCAGCCCAGTGATGCAAGTGAGCTGCTAAATTACGAGACAATTGACAGCGTTCCGCCAAATGCGATTGTCAATGTCAGCACACAGGTACTTTCAGGATATCGAGTTCTTGTTAATTGGCAGGCAAACACGGTTCAGGATGTAGCCGGATTTAACTTATATAGATCTGCGTCTCTCACAGACAAGGCTTCGTATGTTCGTCTCAACGAAGATCTCCTCAGTCCTCTTGAGTCTACATTCAATGATACGTTACAAACTGAAGCTTCGGATAGACTCTTCTATTACAGAGTAACAGCCCTAGACGCACAGGGAAACGAAGGACCATTCAGTACTGCTGCTATGGCTCTATTGGAAGATGAAACAGCTCCAGGTGCTCCAGCATCACTGACCGCTCAATATAAAGACGGGTCTGTCGACCTCTCCTGGCAACAACCTGATACACAAGATGACTTCGAGTCGTTTATTGTATTGCGCCATATTGTTGATCCATATGGCCCCAAAGTACCTTCCAGAGTTAATCCAGAAATACTTACGGAGACCACGTTTTCAGACCCCGGGATTGCAGGAGCAGGATTTAGTGAAGGTGCAACGTATAGATACGAGGTAATCAGTACTGATAATGCCGGGAATTATAGCACTGCTATTTCCACAGAGATCCAGATTCCTGATTATTCGCCGCCGAGTTCACCCAATGGAGTTCAGGTAAAGCGGGATAACGCTTCTCGCGTGGCAGTATACTGGAATCCGTCTTCCTCTCAGGACATCCTGTCCTACCTGATTTATAGAAGAGAATCTGGCTCTACTCGAATACAAGTAACTCCCTTTGACAGCCAGCGCCTTCGATACCTGGATACTTCGGTAAAACCAGGAATAACGTATGAGTACTGGGTTACTGCAGCAGATCACTCAGGCAATGAGAGCCTTCCCTCAGAGCCAGTTACCATTCTGATGCAAGATACTATTGCACCCAGGAATGTACGTAATGTGCAGGCAACGTCCGCCTCTGATAACGAAACTCTCATTAGCTGGGAGCCTGTTCCTTCATACGACCTGGCTGGATATAAAGTCTATAGATCAGAGTCTATGACAGGCAATTTCGAGCCTCTCTTTGATCAGTTAATAAAAACGACCCAATGGACGGACCAGAATGCTGCTGAGAACGCCTGGTACAGGGTTCATGCGATTGATACCTCAGGCAATATCAGCCCTCCCAGCACTCCTATTCGTGTCTTCACACCGTTGAGTACTAACAATTAAGTTTTAAGGTAGATACGATTGAGATCTAGCTCTACATATCGAACACGAATACGTCATTTATTTAATACGATGTCTCTTTGTATGGCAATCGTATTTTTGACTATATCAGGTGTTGCACACGCATCCAATGTTCATGCGGAAATGCCTCATGAAGACCTGCTGGATGCCCCAACGACTTCAGGGATCTCTGATGTCAGCGTATTAGAAGATGCCAGTAATACGGTAATTAATTTATTTGGTGCTTTCGAGGACGCAGAGGATGCGGATGAGGATCTTATTTATACCGTAACTGAGAACACGAATCCCTCCCTTTTCACAGCTACCATCATTGACCCCATCAATGGTTTTTTGACACTAGATTATGCCCCTAATCAGAATGGGTCTGCAACACTTACCGTCCAAGCTGAAGACACTGAGGGGTTATCGGTCTCAACATCGTTCACTGTAACTGTAACCGCTGTAAACGACCAGCCTATCTTTACGAAAGGAGCCGATCTTGTTGTCAGTGATGATGCTCCTTTACAGAACGTCAATGGCTGGGCTACAAACATCAGTCCTGGTGCGGACAATGAAGGTTCTCAGACCGTTTCATTTAGTGTCTCGACGCCCAATACAGCTCTATTTAGTGTTCAACCTACACTTTCCCCAACAGGTACACTTACGTATCAGCCTCAAGTCAATACATCTGGAATTGCAACTCTTACAGTTTTGATGTTTGACGATGGAGGCACTGCAAATGGTGGTGAAAACACGAGTGACCCTCAGATTTTCACGATTACGGTATCCAACACGAACGACCCGCCAACGACAACTGGCATTGCAGATGTAGCAGCCTCAGAAGACGATGCTCCGGTGAATCGAAGCTTGTTTGCTGCGTTTAATGATTCAGAAGATGGCGCTGCTGGCCTTACGTACACGGTCGAGTCTGTCTCAAATGCAGCTATTTTTGCTGCCGGGAGCCCTTCTATTGATGCTATCGCTGGGACATTAACCCTTACATTTGCTCCAAATGCGTTTGGTTCGTCTACGGTTTCGATACGGGCTACAGACTCGGGTGGTTTATTCGTGATTGACCAATTCCAGGTAACCCTTGCAGCTGTCAACGATGCACCTACTTTTTCAGCCGGACCTAACATTTCAATTCCAGAAGACTCTCCGGCCCAAAGTATACCCAACTGGGCTACCAACCTGTCACCCGGCCCAGCAAATGAAGCATCACAGACTCTTTCGTTCAACATTTCTACAGACAATGATGGCTTGTTTAGCGTTCTACCAACAATAAACGCGAACGGGCTCTTATCATTCACCCCAATGCCTGATGCATCAGGAACCGCTGTTGCAACTGCCACATTGATGGACTCTGGAGGCACTGGGAATGGAGGAGTTAATACAAGTGCTCCTGTTAATTTTACCATCACGTTAACGCCGCTAAATGATCCTCCACAGGTTTTTCCAGAGACGTACTTATTAGAAGAAGGGAAACTGCTCGCTGCTATTGCCGGACTAGACCCTCCTGGCGTACTTGATAATGATGTTGATGCAGACGATGATGCTCTGACTGCTATTCTCGTTGATCTGCCCAAGTTTTATGTGCCAAGCAATTGGTCATTCAGCCCCAATGGTACCTTCATTTACGAGCATGACGGGTCTGAAAACCTTGAAGACTCGTTCACGTATCGCGTATCGGACGGAACCGTCACTTCAAATATTGTCACAGCGACCATAAGAATCATCCCTGAAAACGACCCTCCTGTTGCGGGAACGATCGATGACGTTCGTGTAAATGAAGACGCTCCTGACTTCGCCATTTCGCTTTTTGATGCCTTCGAAGACCCGGACCATGCAGACACCGACCTAACCTTCTCGGTCACTAATGTGTCCAATCCAGCTTTATTCGACAATCTAAATACCCAATCGATCAATTCTCAAACAGGGGTCCTTAATCTGGACTTCTTGTTTAATGCAAACGGAACATCAACAGTAACAGTCAACGCACAGGACCCAGTTGGAGAATCTGCCCAGATCACATTCGATGTGGATGTAGATCCGGTAAACGATGCTCCGACTATGTCCATTCAAGGCTCTATTGACCTGGATGAAGATCCAGGACCTCAGGTTATTAGCGGCTGGGCCACAAACATAAAGGCAGGGCCGGATAATGAGTCTAATCAAACGGTCACTGCAACTATTTCTAACAATAACCCTGCACTATTCAGCGCTCAGCCTGCGTTTACCATCGAAGGCACTAATGGCACATTGTCATTCACACCGATGCCCCAAGTTGGAGGGATTGCAGAAGTAACTATTATCCTCTCCGACAATGGCGGATTAACTTCGGGTGGGGTAAATATGAATACCTACGAGTTCGCTATCACGATTAGAGGCGACAATGATAGGCCGACTGCTATTCCCTTTAGCGCGGTTAATGTAAGCGAAGATGGTGATTTACCGGGTATTAACCTTTTCGACGTTTTTGATGACATCGAAGATGCTGACTCTCTACTTACATACTCTATTGAAAGCATTGAAGGCGAGTCGCTCTTTCAGAATTTCCAGATTTCAGGGAATCCGGCGATATTTACAGCCAGCCTGCAAGACGATGTGTTTGGAACGGGTACGTTCGCAATCAGGGCTACAGATACAGAAGGACTTTGGGCTCAAGAAGACCTTGTTATTACTATTCTCCCTGTAAATGATGCACCGTCCTTCACAGGCGGCCTCGATATCTCGTTGCCGCAAAACTCAGCACCTCAAGTCATCAATGAGTGGGCTACTAATATACAGGTAGGACCTGACAATGAGCAGAATCAGATCGCTACCTTTGTGGTGCAATCGAACAACAACGAAAGCTTATTTAACACCCAACCTGCCATTTCATCAGACGGGACGCTTACCTTCGAGCCTTCTCTTAATGTATCCGCATTTGGTACCGCGCAGGTCGTTGTTGCACTCGTTGACAATGGTGGAACAGAGAATGGAGGAGTAAATCAAAGCGTTAATGATACGCTGAACATTACGCTACAGCGCTTCAATACGGCACCAACCGTAAACAACGATAACTACATCGTTGATCAGGGTCAATCGATACAGTTAGGTGCCGGCCTTGGTGTTCTTGCGAATGATGTCGATTCTGAAGGAGATGCATTAACAGCCCGGCTCATTACACCTCCGGTTAATGGGACGTTGACTCTAAATTCTGATGGATCTTTTATCTATCAGCACAACAACTCAAGGACGACCAATGATGTATTTACATATGTAGCCAATGATGGATTTGAAGATTCGGATGTAGCATCAGTTACGATCTCTATTCAGCCTTTGAATACACTGTTTTTACAGGAAGTAACGGTGCTAGAGGACAGTGATTCTTCTCTGGTTGATGTACGTCAGCAATTATTCCTTCCCACAAATGTAGATTACACATTTGAGCTTTTGAGCGTCTCTGATCCTACACTTTTCTCAAAAGCAACCGTTGACTCAACCACGGGAATCATCACCCTTGTATATGGTCCGAATCAGAATGGATTCGCAAGCCTAAACCTAAATGCCATACCTCCTGACGGGGATCCCGTTAATGCAACGCAAAACATTACTATTATTCCCGTTAATGACGCCCCCATTGCAGTCGAGGATATCTTTGCAACCAGAGAAAATACACCCTTCGAGATCAATGTAATTAACAACGATGTTGACTTTGACAATGATGCCTTAACCATTCGTTCTTTCTCTCCCCCAACGGAAGGTTCGGTCAATGTCCTATCCAACGGGTCATTTCTCTACACGCCTCCTGCTAATTTCACCGGTGAAGATAGCTTCTCTTACGTGGTTCAAGACGATAGCTTAGCAAACGATGAAGGAACAGTTCGTGTCACTATATTCGGCGGCCAATTCCGCGCAGCTGAGTTGTTCATTCAGCAGAGTGAAGTGAGCGTAGCCTATGGCATAAGTAATTTTGGAGAAGTAGTCGGTGTTACAAGATCTACAGATGGTGTAATTAGAGCCTTCTCATCTGAGCAGGATTTGTTCACCATTAATCCGAGTGAAGCCTCTGCCGCAAATGATTTCGGACAGGTAGTGGGATCTGTAAGCCTGGTAAGCCCGGATAATCAGGAGGCCCTTTCTCTTTCGGCCGCACGCTGGGACACCCTTGGCATCACCGTTTTAGGCTCCTTTGATGGTAGATCTAGCAAGGCCTTTAGCATTAACAATGAAGGAACGATTGTCGGAACGTCAACATGGAGTAATTCTGACGTTTTCAGAGGCTTTATATGGGAGGAGGGTACTCTAAAAGAGCTTGAAACCAATGGGTCCAATGAAAGCCAGGCCTTTGCCATTAATGAGCGTGGCCAGGTAGCTGGCTATGAAGGCTCAGATGCAGTCATTTGGAATGGAGAACGCCTTCTAAACAGGCTCACTGGGTCACAGGGAAGAGCCTATGATGTAAATGAGAATAACCAGGCAGTAGGAAGCATTGATGATGGGACCATAAAGGCGGTTTATTGGAGCGAAACAGGTCAATTAACAGACTTGCATGTACAGGGAAGCTCGTTCAGTGAAGCATATGGGATTAATAACTCCAGATGGGTTGTTGGGACGTATCTCCCTGTTACATCATCAAAGACCGCCTCGGCCTCCACACCAGATACACCTATCCGAAAGTCGAGTACTGTATTCTCAGTTGACCAGCATCCCCTATCAAAAGCTGGTGCGTTAAATGCAGGAGATTCTGGACAACGTACAGAAGTCCATTCTGCGAATAATGACTTAAGAGCATTCTTATGGCAAGGCGGTGTACTTGTCGATCTGAATGATATTATTGATCCAACATCGGGATGGGTCCTTTTGGAAGCCAGAGATATAAACAACGCGGCACAAATAACAGGTGTGGGGCTCTTCAACGGCGAACAAAAAGCATTTTTGTTATCTCCAACAAACAACAAGGCTCCATCAGCTACGAACGATGTAATGACACTCGACGTTATTGGCAAATCCTCGGTTGAGGTAACGCTGAATGATAGCGATGCCGATGGAGATGAGATTCGAATCACTCAGGTAACTCAGGGAGAACATGGTTCGGTCACTATTGTCGATGAGACTACCCTGGCATACACACCTGGCAACAGTTTCACAGGTACCGATACATTTACTTATGTGATTGAGGATGAACATGGTGCCTCAGCAAATGCAGAAGTGTCTGTTGAAATGGCACCAAACTCAATACCAGATAGGAATTATCTGGACCAGAATTACCCTAATCCGTTCAACCCCAGTACAACCATTCGATTTGGGCTCTCAGAGAGCACTCATGTAACGCTTGACGTTTTCAATGTAATCGGCCAGCATGTCCTCACGATTGTCGATAGCGAACGAGGTGCGGGTACTCATGAGATCAGATTCGATGCCTCCGATTTACCTGGAGGCGTATATATCTATCGCCTCCAGGCAGAGAACTACTCAGAAATGAAGAAGCTTATTGTTCTAAAGTGACACTGTTCTAAATTAGCATTGTCCTAAAGGGACATAGGCTCTTTCTGAGAGAACTCATGAACCGATTCGATAAAAACACGAGCGTGTTCGGGATCATGATCTGGGTGCATGCCATGCCCCAAGTTGGCAATATATCCCCCTTCTCCAAATTGTTGGAGAATTGATTTCACTTCAGCCCTAATTGCTTCCGGAGCCGCATAAAGCATACATGGATCCATATTTCCTTGTAGGGCAACTTTACCTCGCACGCGCTCTCGAGCCTGGCGTGGATCCATGGTCCAGTCCAACCCTACCACGTTGTACCCTGACTCTGAAAGAGACTCCAATGCGTAATGGGCCCCTTTAGCAAACACCGTTTTAGGTACTTCCGGCCGTTCGCGCCCTAAGGCTTCAGCAACCTGCTTTAAGTAGGGCAATGCGAACTCATTGAATGCTCTCGGAGAGAGTAAACCTGCCCATGAATCAAACACCTGAATCAATTGAGCTCCGCTATCGACCTGCGCAATCACATAGTCAATCAATACATCGGTAATAGCTTGAAGCAGTGCATGGCTGTCCTTGGGGTATTTGAAGAGCCATGATTTTGATTTCGAAAACGTCTTACTTCCACCGCCTTCAATCATATAAGCCATCAGCGTCCATGGAGCTCCACAAAAGCCAATCAATGGCACCCGGCCGTTCAAGGTTTTGCGAGTAAGAGTCAAGGCATCGTATACATAGCCAAGCTCTTTCTTAACATCAGGAACGACAAGCCTCTTAAGGTCATCCGGGTGTACCAGGGGCTCTGGAAAAACAGGTCCTCTCCCCTTTATCATTTGGACTTCGAGACCCATTGCTTGAGGAACGACTAATATATCAGAGAAGATAATCGCTGCATCTAGAGGAAATCTCTCGATAGGTTGTAACGTAATTTCTGTTGCCAGCTCTGGCGTACGTACAACAGTAAAAAATTCTTCGGTAGCACGGAGTGCACGATATTCAGGCAGATATCTACCTGCTTGCCGCATTATCCAGACTGGAACATGAGATGTGACTTCTCCGCGTGCGGCACGTAGAATTGTATCGTTTTGTAAAGGAGGGAACTCTATTTGCATTCTTCTCGTGGTTAAAAACAATTACTTAATTAGCGTATTTTCATACCGTTTGACAGATCCAACGAAAAAGCCAGCGGACATTTCTTACCAGTCCGAGCTTAAGCGAAAGGTATTACACTTACTCGCTTTAATTATTCCATTTTGCATCTATTATTTAGATAAAGAAAAGTCTCTTTGGATTCTTATACCTTTGAGTACACTCGCATTAATCCTTGAAGTTGCGAGGGTGCGTTCAAAGGCAATTTCGGACCTCATTTATAAACTGGTTGGTCCCTTAATGAGGGACGAAGAAAAAACCGCCCTCGGCTCACCTGTTGTTATAAACGGAGCCTCTTGGGTTATGTTGTCTGCAACACTTCTCACAATCATCTTTCCTGTCTATATCGTTTGTGCATCCCTTTCTATGTTTATACTTGGGGATGCGGCAGCCGCACTCATTGGGCGTAAATTCGGCAAGATGCACTGGCCAGGGTCACCAAAAACGATCGAGGGCTCCATTGCATTCTTCCTGGTTGCAGGAGTGACATTAATTTGGTTCAACGTTCTACCCTGGTATGTTGCATTAATTGTCTCCTGTACTGCAATGCTACTTGAAGTAATTCCCCTTCCGTTTAATGACAATGTGCGCGTTCCTCTTCTCACAGGGCTTTTCATTTATGGAATTGAATACGTATTTGGAAACACTCAGCCTTCATTGTTCTTTTAAAACATACTATTTTCGAATCTCAGGGGTAGAACCAGGCACTTTGCCGTACTAGCCTGAGAAGATGTGAAGATCACTTATTTCGAAGTGTATGGCTGCCGAAACAACAATACAAAAGCTTCTTAGTGTTGACGCATTTCCTGAACCAGCTCTGATTCGGCTGAGATATCCAGTTATATTGATGCATGGATTTGGAATGGTTGCTGCAATTCGCCGTAACGGACATATGCATGAGCATGCTATGCATTTGCGAGAGAGAGGCATATTGGCCTATGCACCCAATGTCCCCCCTTACAATCCGGTACCTGTTAGGGCTTCGGTATGGCGCAATCGGATTGAGCATATCCTTAGAGAAACGGGAGCGAGTAAGGTAAATATAATTGCTCACTCCATGGGAGGCCTTGATGCCCGGTATCTCATAAGCGCCGAAGGATTTCATGACAGAGTGGCCTCTTTAGTTACTATCTCTTCCCCACACCATGGGTCATCCATTGCATCTTTTCTCCTAGAACAACCTGGAGTGCTTAAAGACTGGCTTTCGGAAGTAGCTAACTGGATGGGCACGCGTGTGCGAAATGATGTCAATGCAGATTTTTTAAATACTGTAACCGAGCTAACTCCGGATTATGTTTGCAATGAATTCAATGCACGCATTCAAAACCATCCTGACGTAAAATATTGGTCTTTCTCCGCCCGCGCGGGTAAAGGAACGAAAAACCGAATCAGTCCCTTCTTACGCCCACTTAACCACATTTTATACAGCAGAGAAGGAATCAATGATGGTTTTGTGTCATCAGAAAGCTCAAGATGGGGCACCTATTGTGGCATGCTTGATGCTGATCATGCACAACAGATTGGTATTCAAATCCCTTTGATCACTAACTTTGACTCCTTTGCGCTCTTCTGTCGCATTTCAAAGTTATTGAAAGAAGAAGGCCTTTAAATAGTCAGAGAAGCCAATTTAGAAATTTAAGTCTACATGGTTGGCTCTATGCGTAACAACCACGCGTCTGAAGGCAATACTGTATTTAATCGGGTCGTCTTATCTTCTTCAGCTAGCGTCCTGCTCGTATACTGTCCAATAGCAATACGGTATCTAACAACCCCACGTGATTCACCACGCAGCACGTCAACACTAATTCCGGCTCTGTAGAGTGCCGCATACTCATTAGCTAATTCATGGGCTTCTTCTAATGTGGTACGTGAAGCTACCACCCAAGAAAAGCCACCGAGGCTGGTTTTGATAGATCCTTCCCATTCAGGTCCGGTTGGAGCAGGCTCTGTTACAACAGGCTGTTGGTTCACAGGAGGTTCTGTGCTTACTACGTCGACGGCGTCTCCTTGATCGGCAGGATCAGTAGGAACGTTAACTGGGGTGTTAATTCCTGGAGCGCCTCCTGTTGATATTGGAGGAGGAGTAACATCCACTGTTGGAATGTTTCCCGTGTTTGTGTTTGTATTCGTATCTGGAACGGTTTCCACAGGTGTTTGCTGTGTTGTACCAGAATTAGAGGGAACGTTCGAAACCGGAGGGTTATTGGGAGGAGTCATCGTGTTATCTGCAACCGCAACAAGGTCGCCTCCTCCTCCTTGCCCACCGAACACCTCAGTGAATCCACCAAATCCTTCTTCCGTGATTACCATAGCCGTTTGTCCAGCGAAATATCGAGGAAGTGCTTCTCCAAGTGATCTCTGCCGTCCAGGAAGAACATAATACTGCTCACCATCTACGAATACCCCAAGGGCTGGCTCTTGTAATTGATCTTCAGAATAGAAGTCAGGATCAAAGTACCCTTCATATGCAGGGTGGATAAGCAAGAACTCTGAGTCAATGCCTGCCTCATTTAACATGGATTGCATCAATCCAGTAATCATATAGGTATTGCCTTCCCGCCTTGACAGTACTAAATCAAAACTCTTCTGCTTGTTATTGTCTACGAGAATAATATTGTCCTTGATGTAATTCAGGATAACCTCTACGCGATCAAGATCGGAAGAAGCGGGTCCTACTAAATTTTCTGTTGTTCTCTGAATAGAGCGCGCAGCTCTATCGCCTTCCCCAACAGCATATTGCCGATAGTCCTTTGCAAACTCAGTCCAGTCCTCTGGTGCATTGTAGCGAAGTGCACTTCCCATTGAGAGGTTAGTGACCTGCAACTGGAAATATGGAGCACTCTGCTTGAAATAAGGACCATTTTGAGTTTCAATAAACGCAGGGACCGATTCATTGGAGTAGGTTAGAATGATCTTGCGTCGTTCAGAGTCCTCGATGCGCTCATAATCAAGAGGCTGATTCAGGCTCAAATTTTTAATATCAACCTGCCACCAGATCGGATAGATATACTGAAAGTTGACCCGTTCAGCGGGCAAGCTGTATTGAAGAGGTACATCATGGGATACTGGTGGATTTCTCTCCAGGTCTCCCATTGTAATTTCATATCGTTCAGAAACGATAGTCCCAGGCTCAGTAATAGAGTAGGACATTGAATAAATTTTTTGCCCATCAGACCCAGTTTGAACAGTCAGATCATCCTGAGTATATGTGGTCCCAAGAGATCCTGGTACCTGAACTTGAATGGTAGCCTGCTCTAACTTGTCCTTGTCGGCTACTTCAAGGCTGAATGTGCTCAATTCTGGAGATGCTGTATTAAAAACAGCATAACTTCGGTCCACAATCTTGTAAAATTTCCAATGAGGAATCGTGCTTGTAAATGCAATACTCACATTGTGCTCGAGTGTCTCATTATATTTCAAATACACTCCATCAGCATTTCCATATTTACTTTGAAGGGCATTGACATCGTTGGCTGACAATTGTGCTACGCTTGATTGTTCTGAATCGAAATGAACAACACGTTCGGTGGTATTACAGGCAGCCAAAAAAACAAATAGTATCGGGAGTAATAGAGAGGATCTCATAGATTTAAATAGAGAAGATTACACGATATCACAGCGCAATTAGAATGCATAGCGTATCGGGATATCCTAGCTTAATGCTTTTTTACCTATCTCGTCACGGTATGGATAAGTAGCTAAACAGTACAATAATAATTATACGACCCTATGCGATTTTTTTAAACGAGATACGCCAAGTTCTAACATAAAGATCTCGACAGATAGGGGGATTTGCGAGATAAGTCGATAAAATACTTATCCAACTTCATGCCAACTGGCAATGTAAATCTATGGAATATTTAAAGATGTGATTAATACGTGACGGGTTGATCCGAATTTAATATGGCAGTCATCTGAGGATTCACTGTCGCAATCCATGAATCAAATGGAAGTTCTTCAGATAATACAACACGTGCCGTTTCAACTTCGTGCCTGGATGAGAAATGACCTAGCAGCACATGATATTTATCTTCTACTAACCCTTCATTCATTATCCTTATAGGAAAATCGTCTATAGAAGTAGAGGATTCAAGCTCCAGGACTTTATCAACGGCTGCTTCATAAGAGTCAAACGTTTCAACGATAAGAGTCCAGGGTCCCTCCGGAAGATCGGGAAGTTCGGCGATAACAGGCTCAGTACTTGTGTCTAGCTTTATGGATGAGAGCGTTGTCCCTAAAGGCAATTGAAAAGAATGTGCCAGTGAAGGCCTGATCACTAGCTCAACAGGTTGACGTTGGAAGATGATGTGCTGGTTTACATCTAGTTGGCCACTACGTTGTGCATACGTCCGCTCAAAAATAACCTGTTCTCCTTTCTCAGCCACATTTGGTAAAGTACTCGTGATCGTCCAGTCTTCGGGATAAATAACCTGTACCCGGTTCGTAACTCTCAAGTCGGCTGGTAGATAAGGGGTTGTTTTCCTGGATTCGTCCAGTGGATACCAACTGGTATTTATTGGCTCAAACAATCCACACGAACGGATAGAAACTCGATCTCCAGATATATCAAAACACCCTGAAAGATCATAAGACGCCTTTAATTGACGAGAATTATACTGGTCTGTTTCTTGAATACTATAGGCTAATCCTTCAACATGAGAAGCATCGTGCGCTAATAAATCGGATACCAGCATAGCCTCTTCTTTTTCCTCGCGCAATAATGCTTGATTCAACCGATATCTACTATGCAACCCTAATTCTATTGACACCTCTGCTCTCACCGTACCGTCTTCATTCACAAATAGCTTGTAAAACCCATTATCTCGATAAGCTACTTCAGGTGAACCCAGCATGGTCACTATCCCTTCGTATTCAGTGCCTGAATAGTACAGGGCAACCTGGTTTGCATACTCTACAGGAATGTAACCGAGTGGAATGCCTTTCTTGTCAGGAAACAGATACATATCGTCTCCATCTATATTTGCTCTTAGTACAGGCGCATAAAACTGCTCATGAGAGATAAAGGTATCGTCGAAGTATCCTTCTTCGGCTGTGTGCGCCAATAAGAAATCTGTTTCTATGCCTGCTTCTTTTAGCAGTGCTGACATATACACGGCTACATCTAATGGATCTCCCTCCTTTGATTTCCAAATACTCCTTTTTCCTGGATCAGAGACAACCTGGATATCGTCTTCCACGTGCTGCTGAATGACAGCAACACGTTCCATCTCACTCATGGATGGATCAACACCTAGAGCACTCACCCTGCCTTTAGCACTATTCTGTGCTCTTTTCGATGGACCGGTATGTTTAGCATACTTTTCTGCCACCCGATCCCAAGATGTTTTTCCAGCCTTCTCCAAGACATTACCTACTTCAAGGTGATTAACTTTCACATGAAAGTAAGGGGAAACCTGCTTAAAATGAGGGCCATAAATTTCTTTTTCAAACGCAGGAATGCTTGCATTTGAATAAGTGAATGTTTGTGTTTCAGCCTTCTCATTTACCGACTCGGTCATTCTTACAAATTTACCTGGAGCTACATGCTTCACCTGTACATCCCAATCTTGCGGATAGGTGTATGCAAACTCCATGTATTCGACCGGTGTATCGAATTGAAGCAGTACATCATGGCTCAAAGGAGGCGCCTTATAGAGGTTTTTTCGTTCTATCTCATACGTGACTTCAATATGAGCGCCAACGGGAAGGCCTTCAACAGAAAGTTGATACGCATTTGAATCTGCAGCCATGCGTACACGATCCAAGTCCTTTCGATTAAAAGACGACTCTGTTTGATCTGGATGTGTTATCCGTGCCTCAAAATGGCGGATTTTTTCATCCGGTCCTAACCTAACCTGTGCGATTTCGGCATCATCCATCGCTTTTTCGCTAAGAATAACTTCTTTCCAATGATATGACTCAAAGAAGTACCAGCGTGGAGCATTGTTTTTGACATCCGGCTTTAAATCATGGGATATATCTCTTTTGTAAAAGAGATATACACTCTCTTCAGAAGGATGCTTTTTCTGTAAAGCATCAACATTCATCTCAGCCTGATCTCCAAGTTTGTAGAGTACAGGTCGTTTTGAGGTATGGCATCCAACAACAAGAAAAATGCATACAAAGAGGCCCCAGGTGCGTTTCATATCCGGTGTCAACAATCTATGAGAAGTTCAACCGTAAGCATGAAAAGACATGCCTACACTACTGGGAATAAATCGTCGGATATGATTGGCTCTTAAACGTCAGAATCCAGATAAGTGGAGAGCGAATCCTTTAATGTACCTATGTAAGCACCTTCTTTGACGGCATAATCGATGCTTGCAATGAAATGTTCACCCCAACCAGGGAAATCGAGTTCGTCCCATAACATATTGTGCCACAATCCTACACACACGCCACCGAATCGCTTACACCATTGCATTAACTGAACGGTGATTTCGACAGCCTCCTCAAGGGAATATCCTCGATAGTTAAATATGGTCCCATCCATTACACACAAGGGCATTTCCCAAAGTGGTAGTGCCTTATTTTCCGTAATATCGAATATTCGAAAGGGAAAGCACGTGGCCCTCCTAAACCCTTCCTGGTCAGCAAATGCGAGAGTAGAATCCACCTTAAAGCCTTCCAATAAGTGAAGCTTTGATGTTGTGGCATCATAACGTAGATAATGCTGCCTCACTGATGTTACCGGAAGACTTGCAGCAGCTTCAAGCCGTTTTTTTTCATCCTGAAAATACCCTAAATGGTTGTAGGCGTAGTAACTGGGATGCAGTCCTATTTCAAAATCATTTGCTAGCAACCAGTTAAAGGTACGCCTCACAAAACGATGGGTAATCGGATAGTATACATCACGAGGACCGTGAGCATCGGTTTTAAAAAAGTAGGTCCCCTTCCCTCCTCGCTTTTTCGTTTCATGAGCCATGCGTGTCAATGCTTTTTTAAAAACATCTCCAGGTATGATCACGTCTTTTAAAAAGCGTGCGAACCTGTTAATCCTGGCAGGTAGTGTTTGCTTGAGTCGATTTCCTATCAGATACTGCATTGTTTCCCGGTAAATCATCCCGGGGCGCCATTTCTTGATATAGTCGATATCGTGTGTTGGGCAAAAGGCCCACTCCTGCTTCTTCCAGGTTCTCCGGCTAATTTTAATTCCTGACGCCTCGATGCGATTAGCCAGCCATTCCCTGTAGGCATCCACACACGGCATCCCTCCTATCCCCAACTTCGATTGCAAGGAAGCCTCGAATGGAAAGCGCCCGTGGAAATCACGGTTTCGAACAGTATATTCTTGCCATCCCGATAACCAAAAAAAAGCAGAGGCAATGATATCCTGATTGTGCTCTTCTGGACCACCAAATAATACGGGCCACCTTACGTTTTCCCAAATACGCCATACCGTGTTTGACAAAGGATAGATGAAGCGATTCTGAAAAAACGCGATGGTCCCTGAGCGCAGTGGGATTCTAACTGCTTCAGGAGTAACTTGGGCGGAAGAGGGACCATAATAAATCCCCCCCTTCCCCAGGTTTTCCCGTTGAACCCATTTGGGAGTACACCCTAAGGGCATCAGTAGCATACTCAACGCATATTGCGCTTTGACAGCATAGTCATCAGGAGCTTCAATACAGCACCTTAATTCATGATTATGCCCCATAATCAACCCCTTTAGCAGCCTTCGCATGAATAGGAATGATTCTAGTACAATTGACGGTGCATTTCATGCCAAAAAGGACACTATGATACCTAAATTTAAAATATTTGCTGACCCCGTCCATGGCTTTATATCTGTTCCAAAAGACCTCATTCTGTCACTTCTTGAAACTCCAGAAGTTCAACGATTGCGTAGAATCAGGCAAATGGGTTTGGGCAACCTGGTATACCCAGGAGGAGAACACACTCGATTTAGCCATGCTTTGGGCGCTATGGCCCTCATGCAAGATGCTCTAAATGTGTTATGGGAGAAAGGGACTCCCATTTCGTCGGAGGAATATACAGCAGCTTTGGCTGCAGCGCTACTTCATGATGTTGGACACGGGCCTTTTTCTCATACTCTTGAACACGTTCTGATCTCAGAATTTGAGCACGAGGACATGAGCCGTGTGCTCATCAAGAAGCTCAATACCCAGTTTGGGGGCAAATTAGACCTTGTGTTAGATATATTTGAAAACACCTATTCCCGCCCTTTCTTTTACAAATTGGTCGCCTCTCAATTGGACATGGATCGCCTAGACTACTTGCGCAGGGATTCCTTTTTCACTGGAGTAGCAGAAGGTGTAGTTGGTGTTGACCGCATTATAAAGACTCTAAGAGTTCACCCATTAGCAGGTGGTTCTTCCTCAGGCATTGCTATCGAGCACAAAGGGGCTTACGCAGTCGAAAACTTCCTGTTTGCTCGTAGATCCATGTATTGGCAGGTATACCTGCACAAAACTGTTCTTGCCGGGGATCGTCTGCTTTCAACTATCATTGAGCGGGCACGCCTACTCGTAAAACAGAATAATCAAATAAGGGAGACCTGCTCACCAGCCTTGCTCTTCTTTTTAATGCATGACATTAAAGGCTCGGATATAGAAGAGCCGGATGTTATCCAGGCCTATTGTGAATTAGATGACTCGGATATTACCTATACGCTTAAGTCATGGAGTGCAGGCCCGGACCCAGTACTCGCTGATCTTTCCCAGCGATTTACAAACCGATCCTTTTTCAGAATTCGCTTTCTCGAAAGCCCACTTAATGAGGAGGAACGAGCTGAATGGAGGCACCGTGTTGAGCAGTGGATTATTTCTTCCTTTTCTGTCTCTCAAAGTGAAGCATCCAAACTGGTTGAGCATTACCTTTTCTTCAGTGTTGCACAACACGTATCCTATGAGCATGACAACGATCCGATAAATGTCATTCATCATGATGAAACGATATCGGAATTATCAACCACTACAGACACCGGAGCAATTACTGCATTAACGCACCGGGTAATTAAACCGTATGTGTGCTACCCAAAAGAGTTGGATTATTCAAATAACCCGGCATGAATCAAATTAGTACTATATGAAAACGGCCATCACGTTCAACTCAAACCATGAGGTCCATGCTCAACCCGGCCATTTTGAGCGCCCAGAAAGGCTCCAAGCTATCCAAACGCTTTTAAATCAAGATGGGATTCTTGAATCGCTGATGGTTTTAAAGAGCCAGCCTGCCACCAAAGAAGATGTACTACTGGTCCACCCTGAATCCTATTACGATAAACTAGTTACTGCTTCAGAAGCCGGCACTGTATGGCTTGACTCGGATACTTATTCTACTCCAGGAAGCCTCGGTGTGGCAATGGAAGCCCTTGGAGGTTTGATTCAAGTAACTGAAGCCGTTGTTCAAGAAAAAGCCGCAAATGGATTTGCGGTTGTCAGGCCCCCAGGTCATCATGCCAGACCTGCTGAGGCGATGGGGTTTTGCCTTCTAGCGAATATTGCAATCGCAGCGAGATGGATTCAGAAGCACACAAACATGCGTCGTATTTTAATTGTTGATTTCGACGTTCACCACGGGAATGGGACCCAAGAGATATTCTACGAAGATCCCGATGTCTTGTATATCAGCACACACCAATCTCCTCTTTATCCGGGCACGGGCTCTCTCCTAGAAACAGGTGAGAAAGAAGGAAACAGAGCCACGATAAATATTCCACTTCCAGCAAATACGGGTGAAGATACGTTGATCTATGTATTTAAGGAGATATTGAAACCAAGAGTTGCTCAGTTTAACCCTGAGTTCATTCTTGTTTCTGCTGGATATGACGCCCACTGGCTGGATCCTATTGGAGGGATGAACATCACCGTTTCAGGATTCTCAACAATACTAAAGGAGATTCTGGACTGGGCAGCATTGCATGCATCTAATCGGCTCGTTGCTCTCTTGGAAGGCGGGTATCATGCAGAAGCCCTTGCTCATTCCGTTCTGACATCCTTACGCATTCTAAATAATATACAGGCAACACCAAGTGACCCCTTTGGGCCAAACCCCGCACAGGGCAGTATTCATGACCAGCTAAAGAACTATTTAGTTGAAATTGCAAGCATTCATGCCCTCTAACATTCGATTCATACCACCGACCAATATCAATGAGAACAATCATAGAACCCTTCCGAATAAAGTCCGTAGAGCCCATCCGAATGACGACGCGCAAGGAACGTCAAGCTTATATCAAAGAGGTTCATTACAATCTATTTGCCCTGGATTCTGATCATGTGCTTATTGATCTGTTGACAGACTCTGGTACATCTGCAATGAGTGCGTCTCAATGGGCCGGCATCATGCGAGGTGACGAGAGCTACGCGGGCTCCCCGTCTTATCATCGTTTTGAGCACACTATCAAGGACATGATGCCATTCAAACACATCATTCCGACGCACCAGGGCCGGGCTGCGGAGCGTATTCTATTTAGCCTGGTAAGCGATGATTCCAAATTAATTCCCAGCAATACCCACTTTGACACTACCCGGGCCAATGTGGAAGCTACAGGAGCTCAGGCTATTGATCTGGTCATTTCTGAAGGATTGGATCCCGAATCGGATCATCCTTTTAAAGGAAATATCGATTTGGAACGCCTGGACCAGTTCCTCACTGAAAATAAAGGTAGCGTGCCTCTCGTGATGATTACAGTCACCAACAATTCAGGAGGCGGCCAACCGGTCTCAATGGATAATATTAAAGGGGCTCGAAAAATATGTGATCGGCATGACATCCCGCTTTTTCTTGATGCCTGCCGATTTGCAGAAAACGCCTACTTTATTAAGCTGCGGGAGTCCGGGTATGAGGATGCATCAGTAAAGGAGATCGTCCGTGAGATGTTCTCATATGCAGACGGAATGACGATGAGTGCGAAGAAAGATGCATTGGTTAACATTGGTGGCTGGTTAGCTATGAATGACGATACCTGGGCACAGAAGGCACGTAATATCCTCATACTAACCGAAGGATTTCCTACGTATGGAGGTCTCGCTGGCCGTGATCTAGAAGCGGTCGCACTTGGCCTTGAAGAAGTCATTGATGAAGACTATCTCCAATACAGACTTGCATCAACCCAGTATCTGGGAGACGCTCTTCAGTCTATTGGTATTCCACTTATAACTCCCGTTGGTGGGCATGCAGTTTATGTCAATGCAGCTAAATTGCTTCCTCATATTCCAGCGCTATCCTATCCTGGCCAGGCGCTGGCTGTCGCCCTTTATGAAGTTGGTGGCATCCGAAGTTGTGAAATAGGATCGATTATGTTCGGCCGGCAACCCGATGGTTCAGAACGTCCGGCAAAGATGGAGTTGGTCCGGCTTGCTATACCACGCAGGGTATACACTCAGAGCCACATCGATTACGTTATCGAGTGTTTTGAGGAAGTATATCATCGCAGAGATGAACTTGTTGGATTTGAAATTACCAAAGAACCACCCGCATTACGTCACTTTACTGCACATTTTGCCCCATTAAAACCGGTAATTGCGTAGTTTAACAGCAAGGACGCCCACATCAATATCCTCCATTACCATGATTAACTACCCACGCGTGCAGCAGATTGGCATACTAATGCTTGCACTCTCAGCATTTCATTGCCAACCGCAGGCTCAGAGCGATCAACCGTTTAATGTAGTGTTTATTCTGATTGACGATATGGGATGGACAGATACGGCAGCTTTCGGTAGTACATTTTACGAAACGCCGTATTTAGATCAGCTCACGCAAGAAAGCATGCGTTTTACAAGTGGATATGCAGCATGCCCCGTCTGCTCACCAACTCGTGCCAGCATACTCACTGGTAAAACTCCGGCTCTATTAAAACAAACAGACTGGATCCCAGGGCGTGGTAATAGAGCGGATCAAAAGCTCTTGCAGGTTGAGGATCGAGATTACCTCGATCTTGAAGAACTGACGCTTGCAAACATTTTAAATGACGCCGGCTACACGACCGCCCATATTGGTAAATGGCACCTTGGTTTAGGAGATGAATACCTCCCGCAATACCGCGGTTTCGATATTAATATCGCAGGCAATGAACGTGGCTCCCCTCCTAGTTATTATTACCCGTACTCCAGAAAAGATTGGCGAGATACGACCAGGGTCTTTCAGCTTACGGATCTATTAGAAGGTGGTGAGGAGGGTGAGTACCTGACAGATCGGCTAGCCGAAGAGGCGGCCTCGTTTATTTCTGAGAATAAGGATACTCCGTTCTTCCTTCATTTTTCTCAGTACGCCGTTCATACCCCCCTCCAATCCCGCGCAGATTTAGAAGAGAAATACGAAGCTCGACACACACCTTACTCGGATAGCACAGACTTTTCTTACGAAGGGAAACGACCCGTTAGGGTAGAGCATAATCACCCTGCTTATGCCGGCATGGTCGAAAGTATGGATGCTAGCGTAGGACGGATTATGAGAGCCCTAAAAGAGAATAATATCGACGATAAAACCATTGTCATATTTTTCTCTGATAACGGAGGCCTCTCTACCTCAGAGGGCTGGCCAACGGCAAACGTACCCCTTCGAACAGGTAAAGGATGGCTATATGAAGGCGGAATTCGCGTCCCTATGCTCATTAAATGGCCGGGCGTATCAGACCAACAGCAGTCGTGTGATATCCCTGTGAGCAGCATTGACTTTGTACCAACCATTCTTGACATGGTGGGGCTCGATGGACAAATACCTCAAGATGTGGAAGGAGTAAGCCTGGTTCCACTCCTGGAGGGTAGCGAAACACTTGACAGATCACGATTATACTGGCATTACCCCCACTACTCTAACCAGGGGGGAAAACCCGGTGGGGCTGTTCGTGCTGGTAATCTAAAATTGATAGAGAATTATGAGGATAATTCCCTGGAGCTATACGATCTAAGTGCAGACATCGAAGAGAAACACAATCTTATTGAAACGATGCCGCACATAGCAGACTCTCTTAGACAGCAACTGAATACCTGGCGTGGAGCAGTGGAAGCCCAAATGCCTCAACCTAATCCTGATTACTCAGGAATGTGAGCATTTTATCTCACTCTGAATCAACAGTGGCCTCAAGCTTTTCAAGAGCTTCCTCATAGTTCTCTGAATTGATCTCTCCAAGGTCTACCTGGTTTGAGTCAACTGAAGTATGCAGAATATCCAGTTCTTCTTCTGACAGCTCGATTACGTCAGGCGTATCCGCTTGAGGTAAGGTTTCAGACGCTGGCTCCACACAGCCAATGATGGTAAACATGCCTAAAACAAGGCAAAGGAAATAAAATTTAGTCATTTCTGAATCCATTTTAATTTTAGTTGCCCTGATCAGATTCTCCTGCTTTGCTTTCAGCTCCATTGCCGCCTCTACGATCTTGCCCATCCCTTCCAGCTTCACCGGTTCGGCCTTCGTTCTCTCCACGAGGTCCTTTCTCTCCAGACGTTCTTCTTGCGAGCTTTTCTTCTAGCTGTGTGATCTTACCCATTTTCTTTTCATGTAACACATTCTCCTTTTCAACAAGCATGGTAATACGCTCTAACGCATTCGAATTCGCATTTTGCTCAGCATGGGTTCGGATCTCTGCTATTTGAGCCATACGGTTTTCATGCCGGCTCATCTCCTGAGCTTTTGCCTCGGCAAGTTGCACTTGGAGTTCTTCCGGACTTAGATCGCGTCCCCTTAATCCACGATCATTTTCACGAGGGCCTTGTTCTGCCTGTCGAGCTTCTCGTTCAGCAGGATCTACCTGGCGGCCTTCTCTGGCTTCTCTCTCTGGACGCTCTTCATTTCTTTCACCATCAGGACGGTTTCCGCGCTCAGAACGCATGCTATCCCTGGCTGCTCGCTGAGCGCCTCTTGCACTATCGGCGGCCATCTCTGCACGTCTAGATACCCCATCGCGGGTCTCAGTAGCTCGGCGAGATTGTTGGTTGGCTCTTTTTTCAGCCTTCTGTTCTTGCTTTTCTGCTTCTTGAAGCAAACGAGCAAACGCAGGTTGCGGGTTGACAATCATCATAGTCATTAGACATACAGTGACGATCATCAAAGTTTGTAACGGTTTCATAAAGAAAAATGGATGATGATAAGGCGGTGTTTCTCTGACCCTAGTTCGTTACAATCCCTAGATATGCGAATTATCATCAAATGGAAGATTTTGTCCTCTCATTATCCACCAATCTCCAAATCCCGGTAGTATTTTCATTTCTCAACTCTTCAGGAAGTGCTGACTGCGGGAAGTTCTGATAACAAATGGGCCTTCCAAAACGAAGGATTGCCCCTGTCCCAATAGAAGTGAAATGACTGTCTGTTGTGGATGGATAAGGCCCTCCGTGGTGCATGGCTGCACAAACCTCTATCCCGGTTGGGAAACCATTAAAAATCAGTCTCCCGACTTTTTTCTCGAGGAGCCGAATCAGCGCACTATGTGTTTCCAGATCTTCTTCTGTCCCATGAACAGTTGCAGTAAGATGGCCTTCCAGTTTATCAGCAAGATCGATCATATCATGAACGGAATTACAGGTAACCAACATAGAAGCGGGGCCAAACACTTCTTCTTCCAATAAATGCTGAGAGGCTTCCAGAATATCGGCATGAGTCTGCAATAACACACACCTGGCTTTGTTTACATTCTCTCCTGACTCGCTGAACCGTTCATCCAATAGGCTTACCCCTTCATGCTCTAAGAGGCGAGAAACGCCATCTTGGTAGCCACTGAATATTCCTTGGTGCAACATCGTTGTAGAATCGATTTGAGAGGCTAGCTGTGAGGCTTCTTCTGTAAACGCACCAAAGTCATCACCCTCAACACCACAAATGATACCTGGATTCGTGCAGAACTGTCCAACACCCAGATTTACTGACTGGATATATCCCTGTGCAATTGTCGAAGCCCTCTCCTTTAATGCCCCTGGCAACAAAAACACAGGATTTGTACTTCCCATTTCTGCATATACTGGTATGGGGTCTTCACGCTGTGCAGCCGCGTCAAAGAGAGCCCTTCCTCCCTTCAAGCTTCCCGTAAAGGCAACTGCTTTCACCGCTTTGTGACGAACCAAATTTAGTCCCACATCATAGCCCTTGCCTTGAACCATTGAAAAGGAGCCAGCCGGCAATCCAACTTTTTGGATTGCGTTTTGTATAGCTTTGCCTAATAACTCACACGTACCTGGGTGGCCCGGATGTGCTTTTGCAATCACCGGACATCCAGCACCTAATGCAGCAATCGTATCCGTACCGGCTACTCCTATAGCCAAAGGAAAATTACTCGCTCCAAATACAGCTACTGGTCCAATCCCAGTGAGCATACTTCTAACATCCGGTTTAGGAAATGGGGCTCGATCTGGGTTTCCCTGATCAATCCGAGCATCTACCCACGACCCTTCACGCACAAGATCTGCAAACAGACGAGTCTGATTCACTGCTCGACCACGCTCTCCTGTAAGCCGGCCCATCGGCAACCCAGTTTCCGCATGTGCTCTTTCTAACAGTTGATCACCCAGTGCCATCATCTCATCGGCTATAGCATCTAACAAACGTCCTCGAAGTTCAGCACTTGTTACTCTAAGGTCGTTATATGCCTGATCAGCAAGCCAACAGGCATCATCCACTTCCTCCAAGGTTGCCTCATAGAAGGGCGAGCCAAAGGCGGCTCCTGTTTGTGGGTTTACCGAGTGAAAAGTATCATCTGAACTGCTCGACAATGCTTCAGCAATAAGCTGTTTGCCACTAATTTCCATATATCTATTTGTTATTCAACCGTGTTGATCAACGTGCCGATTGGTTCTATTGTAATCTGAATTTCATCTCCAGGTTGGAGGGTAAAATCATCTGCGGGTACTATTCCTGTCCCAGTCATCAAATAGGTTCCGACAGGAAAACTACAGGAATGAAACAGGTATTCCACAAGATCTGCCGGCTTCTTCTTCATCTGAGAAACCTGGGTAGTGCCTTCCGAAACAACGTTTCCATTCCGTATAATTTTCGATCCAATCTCTGTACTCTCAGATATTGGTTCTTCCGTAACCCACACCCCAGGACCTATTGCAGCACAACCATCAAAGGTCTTAGCCTGAGGAAGATACAAAGGGTTTTCCCCTTCAATATCACGGCAGGAAAGATCATTTCCAATGGAATAGCCTTGAATACGGCCTTTAGGGCTTATTAAGAGAGTAAGCTCAGGCTCAGGTACCATCCAGGTAGAATCTTTCCTAAGTGAAAGCGATTCTCCATGAGCCTTAACGCGATGAGCTGTTGCCTTTAAGAAGAGTTCGGGACGACCTGCGTGATACACCCTATCATAGAAGTCGCTTCCCCCTGACGAGCTTGACTCCTCCATTCTAGCCGTTCTACTTTTAAAGTAGGTTACCCCGGCTGCCCATACCTCCTGTGTGCCGAGCGGAGGTAACAAATGGCTCAAATCAGGCTTGTTATCTTCGGGAATTGATTGCTTAATACGATCTACCAAAAAAGCATACATGCTTTCCATCGAAGTGAGTTCGTCCCATCCGATGTAATCCAATAGGTACCAGTTATCCTCTTGATGAACGACAATACCTTCTACTGTTTTGTATACAATCATATAATTATTCCGCTCTTCGAGGTGCAGAATAGCCCTGCTCTCTATAACGGCTCAAAATGGACTGCAATTGAGCAACGATCTCCGGGTATTGATTATACACATTTTTTTGCTCAGACGGGTCATCTGCCAGATTAAAAAGTTGCCCAGCCGGCTCATCACCTACTGGTTCTATTCGTCTGGGATCAGTAAACCCTCCTGAGCCCCGACCCTCAATCAGCTTCCAGTCGCCCTGCCTTAATGAAAACATTCCATCTAACGCATGATGGACGGTTGCTTCTCGAATTGGGGAACTGCCTGGCTGATTAAACAACGCAGGTAAAACATTATAGCTATCTTCGCCAGCACCTTCAGGTAGATCGTAGCCCACAATTTCAGCAAGGGTTGCCAGGAAGTCTGTGTGAGTAATGGTCTCGTTGTTAATCGAGCCAGGAGTGATCTTACCGGGCCATCTTGCCACAAACGGGACTCGGTGTCCTCCTTCCCATATATCAGCTTTTTGGCCCCGTAAATGTAGATTTGCGCGATGATCAAACTGTTCTATATCCGCTGGGTACCAATGCGCTCCATTATCACTTGTAAATACGATCAGTGTGTTATCTACTATTCCTTGCTCATCAAGTGTCTTTAGCACTTCTCCAACAGAATGATCAACTTGCACCGTAAAATCACCATAATATCCTGCTCCACTGCTTCCACTGAATGACTCTTCAGGCAACCAGGGTGTATGAGGTGCAGACAGAGGCATATACAATAGAAAGGGTGCTTCTTCACCAGCCTGGTCTTCGATGAAGGTTTGGGCCTTCTCAGTCGTATGAGCTAAGACATCTATATGCTTGAACCCTGGTGCAACAGGTCCACCTCTCCAAAATCCTCCTCCCTCCTGGCGCCGATGTGCACTCGCTTCAACATGCGAGGTGGGTTCTTCTACAACACGATCGTTTTCGAAATAGACATAGGGTTGCATATCCAACGATGCGGGAATTCCATAATAATAGTCAAAACCCAGGTTTTTAGGACTAATGGGAAAGGGTTCAAAATAATCTGTAGAATCTCCCGTCCCTAAACCCAGATGCCATTTCCCTACCCCACCAGTAATGTATCCTTTATCCTTAAGCATCGAAGCAATGGTAACCCGGGATGTATCGATTAGATTAGTAGAATATCCCCAAAGAACACCTTGTTTGAGCCTCGTTCGCCAGGCATACCGGCCTGTTAGCAGGCCATATCTAGTAGGGGTACAAACGGCTGATGGAGAATGAGCATCTGTTAATCGAACGCCCTCTATTGCTATTCGATCAATGTGCGGGGTAGGTATTTTCGAATCGGGGTTATACGCCCCTGCATCGCCATACCCCATATCATCAGCAAGAATAATAATAATGTTAGGATGCGGATTTTCCCCCTCAGGGTTACTACTACAACCAACAAAAAGGGATAAAAACAATAAAATGGAAAGGAGACGCATGACACTAATGGTGGTGATTAGGCGACACGAAAACAGACTTACTCTTCCTCGTCAAGCGAACGAATGAACAAAATAATGGATTCGATATCCGACTCGTCTAGTAGACCTACATAGGATGGCATCTCAACACTTTTCCCTTTCACTTCTTTTGCGCCAGGATCAAAGATAGACTCACGAATATAGGCTTCGTCTGCGACAAGTGACGTTCCGTCATTAAACTCCCTCAAGCTCCCCCATAACCCCAAAAAGGTAGAGCCTGTACGCCCTTCCGTGGATCCATCAATTGAGTGGCATCCAATACAACCAATTTGTTGGTAGATTTCCTGCCCCCTCTCTAATGTGGCAACTTTTTGAGGAGCCTCTTCGGTTTCTATATCCAGTTTATCGTCTACAGCTACAAGTGCATCCCTGCCAAAACCTTCTTCTACCAAATCCAGCCTATTTTCATCATGCCATGAAAAGTAAAGCGACTTTTCAATTGGTTCTCCTGAATTTGTGCTCAACTGGTATTCAAATTCCATTTGCATCACATTTTGGAGATTATGGAGTTGAACAAATACCTTTTTGCCATCAGTCGACAATACTGCATTCACGACCTGTACACTTTCTTTGCCCGGAATCCCATTTCGCCTGAACACTCCCGAGCCATACATTGGAGTACGCTTGTAATTCCATCGTCGTGCTTCGTAATTAGCAATTTGTTCAGCGTCTTCTTTGTTCAAAACATGATCAAATTCTAATATGATTCCTTCCTGTCCTTTCTTGAAGCCGGTTGGTAACGTAAATGCTCCACCGACGTGCCGGACACGAAACAGGTTACTTACATCTTCAGCACTCGAGTCCCATACTTGAAACCCTCCTATATATAACTGGCCGTCTGTAGGATGAATGGCACCCTCCATTAAAGGCCCTGAAATGGGAATAGGTAGTTCAGCAAAAGCTCCATTTACCAGTTTGTCCTCTTCTACTTCGTGATAGACAAGAAAAATTCCAGGTTCGCCGTAGGACAAATGGATAAGAGCTTCGTTCAGGGGGCCGAATTGTTCACTCGTAATCCAGACTTGCTCTGTGCCAGAACGATCTACATTATGAGGCACCCAGGTTAGAGCCGGGGCAATTTCCGGTGGTATATCACGGTGTGCAGTTGCAGGTACCCCGTAATAATCCCCCTCCTGAACAAAGTATACAGGAGAAGAGGGCACAAAATTGCCTTGTTGATCGGATGCAGTTACCCATCCCTTTTCTGGATGGACACCTATGTATGGTTGCCTGAATCCTGTTGCAAATCGCTCAACCGTTCGTCCGTCTTCAGAAACACTCAAGATAGTACCACTATGAGGTCCACCTGCCCTGAATCCCGTCATAATTGCAGAACTCGTTTTGGGCCCATTATTAGTGGCAGCCCCTTTAGACAGATAAAAGCCACCGCCTGGCTTAGGATGCATTGAACTGGGGTACTCTCGTGACTCTATAGTTTGTATAGGTGCATTACTGAAGCTCTCATAAAAGTCTGCTTCATAATCCCCGTTTAAATCGGTAAGCCGTAAAATTCCTTCACGTCCAAACACATAGATCTCATCCTGCACAATGCTCAAACTCATTGGTTCATAAAGCCCTGATGCATACCTCTTCCAACTCAACGAATTACCCTCATTAAGGCCAGAAACTATCCATACATCCCCCTCAAAGGTACATACAGCTGCTCTGCCATCACTAAAGAAGTCTAATCCTGATATTCGGACATTCCTATTCCATGGATTAGGTATCGGCAAGGTTAACTCATCCACTACGTAGCCCTGGACCGCATCTTTGCCCTCCTCTAGTAATGTAGACACAGACGATGGCCATCGTGGAGTGCTACCGCTGTCGAATGAAGGGACTTTTATGGAAATGTCAACAGACTGCCTTCTCTCGTGGTCAGAGGTTGTTTTCCAGATTCCAACTCCAAAACGTCTACTCTCGGCGGGCTTTACACGAGCTACCACATAGCGATCTTCGTCGATGGCTAGCTCAACCCCATCAACATCTCCCTCAAGTTTGAAATGAATCATTTCATCTCCCAGTTGCACCCTCCCTTCGCTGCCCACAACGCGTATACGTTGAGGATCAACATACTCAGCAAGCACGAGAGTAAGCATTTCCTCCTGCTCCTTCAGTTCAAAGTTTCTGACTATCCCTGGCCGCCCTGTCACACTATGGATAGCCTCTCCAACCTCGGTAGTCCCAACCCGATAGTTCAACACAAAATGATTATCCGCCAGGTATATACCACGCCAATCCCCTAATGACTCCTCTAACGGCCCTCGGCCCATCTCTTCGGGATTTATTGCCGGCCTTGGATCCTCATACCCAGCACCTTCCGTTAACCAACCAGGATACACACCCGTCGCTGTTAATGGAGAACCTAAGATCTCTGGAATACCGTTTCCTTTATTACCAGCCTTTTGATAGGATACCTGGGCCATCGTCAGCATAGACATGAATTCCCCATGCCAGATAGCAGATATCCGCAGCAAATCCGTATCAAAGCAGGCATACGTCTCATCTCCCAGAATAAGCACCAGGCACCGAACCGCTACATTGCGCTCTGGAAACGGATTGCCTAATGAGCCAGCATCGAGGGTAGTCGTAATAAAAGGAAAGTCCGGCTCCACAAACTCGGCGAAACCGAACTGCGAATCCGGCGCCCGTTGTGCTTGCAAAGTGAAAACTGGTGCTAAAAAAGCAAAGACTAAAAGTAAACGAAATTTGGAGAGCATTACGTAATAATAGGGTGTACGATATGGCCATGAACATCTGTCAGGCGGAAATATCGCCCTTGATGTTTGAAGGTGAGTTGTTCATGATCGATGCCTAAAAGATATAGTATTGTCGCATGGAAGTCATGAACATGAACGGGGTCTGCAACTACATTATAGCTGAACGAATCCGTCTCGCCATAGGACATCCCAGGCTTAACGCCACCACCAGCAACCCAAACTGTAAAACACCGGGGATGATGATCCCGGCCATAGTTATCAGCTGTCAATTGCCCCTGGCTGTAAATTGTACGGCCAAACTCCCCTCCCCAAATCACGAGGGTGTCATCCAACAAACCACGTTGTTTTAGATCTTTAATGAGTGCAGCACTGGCTTGATCGGTATCTTTGCATTGAAGCCGAATATCATGAGGAAGATTTGAGTGCTGATCCCACCCCATGTGATACAATTGTATAAAACGCACGTCCCGTTCTGCTAACCGGCGTGCCAGAATACAATTTGCAGCATAGGTACCTGGCCGCCGGGCGTCTTCGCCATACATTTCGAATACTGAATCCGGCTCATCAGAAATATCCATGGCCTCTGGAACAGAGGTTTGCATGCGATAAGCCATTTCGTACTGAGCAATACGGGATGATATTTCTGGGTCTCCGAAGTCTTGCATCCTTTTTTCATTAAGCGCTGCCAGGTGATCCAGCGCCCGCCGGCGGTCTTGCATGTTGATACCCGGTGGATTATCGAGATACAAAACGGGTGAACTTCCAGAGCGAAATTGCACGCCTTGATGCATCGAGGCTAGAAACCCGGCTCCCCACAAGCGGGAATATATGGGCTGGGGCCGCTGTAATCCACGGGATAGAAGAACACAGAACGTGGGTAGATTTTCATTTTCACTCCCCAATCCATAGCTCAACCAGGCTCCCATACTCGGCCGGCCGGGTTGCTGAGACCCCGTCTGAAAAAAGGTGATGGCTGGATCATGATTAATCGCCTCGGTATGCATCGATTTGATAAACGTCAAGTCATCAACAATCTGCGATGTATAAGGCATCAATTCACTAACCCATGCACCACTTTGTCCATATTGATTAAAGGAGAAATAGGAGGAAGCAAGGGGGAAGGAATTTTGAAATGCTGTCATACCCGTCAACCGCTGCCCCATTCGAATCGAGTCAGGCAATTCTTCACCATGCATTTTTTGCAGTTGTGGTTTGTAATCAAACAAATCCATCTGCGCCGGCCCACCGCTTTGAAACAAGTAGATTACACGTTTGGCTTTGGGAGCAAAGTGAGAGACGTTCATACCGCCAAGCGCTGCCTCTGGAGTGCTGCTTACACATCCCGGTAATAACGAGGCCAACGCGGCACTCCCAACTCCGAGGCTCATCCGAGAAAGGAAGTGCCGACGATTAATCCCCAATGCCGCTTCGTGCTCTGGTCCTGAAAATTCTTTAGGCTGCATGGTTCACTACGTTCTGTGTATACAGTTTACGACCTCATCTTGGCTTCGTCCATGTTCAGCAATGTATTTGCTACAACGGTTAAAGCGGCAAGGTGGGTGATATCAAAATTCGGGTTACTTACACTGCTTCCTACATTCAGCAGGGCTTCTGCTTCATCTGTGTTGGCAGCAAAGCGTTTCTGTTCTTCTGTAAAAAGGGTTAGGAGCGTATTCAATTCGCTCCGGTCGGGCTCTCGGGATGTTGTAAGGGTAAAGCCATAAATGAGGCGGCTCTGCGCATTCTCCCCTGCATGCTCCATCATCTTTTCCGCTAGCTTCCGAGAGGCTTCTATCATTTGCGGGTCATTGAGCATTGCAAGAGCTTGCAAAGGGGTGCTTGTCGTCTGGCGCTTTACAACACACACGGTCCGTTCGGCTGCATCAAATGTGAGCATAAACGGTGGTGGGATGGTCCTTTTCCAGTAGGAATAGACGCTGCGTCGATGCAAATCAGGCCCGGAACTGGGTCGGTATTTATTCTCACCAATCTGATTAGCTAACTCCTTCCACACACCAGGAGGCTGATAGGGCTTTACCCATGGGCCGCCCATTTCATCGTTTAGCAATCCACTCACGTGCAATGCATTATCCCTCATCATTTCAGCGGTGAATCGTTGCGCAGGTCCTCTTGCTAGCAACAGGTTACCGGGGTCTCGTTCATTGAGATACTTTGAAATACTTGATTGCTGTCTGTACGTAGCAGAAAGAGCTATTTCTTTGATCATCTTCTTTGTATCCCATCCCGACTCCCTGAATGTGACTGCCATCCAGTCCAGCAATTGCGGATGAGAAGGTAACGCACCCTGATTCCCAAAATCTTCTGGCGTACTCACAATGCCCTGTCCGAAGAACATATGCCACAGTCGGTTAACTGCTACGCGTGAAGTAAGAGGGTGATCTTCATGAAAAAGCCACTGTGCTAAACCGAGGCGATTTTTTGGGTATTCAGCAGGAAAAGCAAGGATAGCTTCAGGTGTATTTGGGCTGACTTGTTCTTGCGGTGCATCATACGCCCCCCGAGCAAGAACATGAGTGGCTCTGGGTTCATCCATCTCCTTCATGATCATGATCATAGGGACTTCGAGTTGGATGGACCTTAAACTATCCAGACGCTCACGAACCTCTATGAAGGAGGCATTATGCCTATTTAGGTACAGCGGAAGTACTTCTTCACGAGGTTCATCATAATGAACTTCTTGCGTGGCTAAGAACCGCACCTCTACAGTTGAAAGCTCCCGGCTGTAGATACGAATATCATCAAGGGCACCATCAGTAAAACCAGCCAACCGGCCATTGGGTGTATTTCGCGTGGTCCAATTCCCAAGAAGCACGTCGTTTCCATTCAGGATGGATCGGCCAGCCAGGCTATCATTCACAACTTCAACGTTCTGCTCTTCACCGTCAATAAAAAGGGATAAACCTGCAGCAATCCCTGACCCATCATACGTAGCAAACACATGGTTCCAGGAATTCGCAGACAGTGATCGCTGCGTTTGTACATCAATCCGCTCACTTCCCTGGTTGTGAATCAGGCTCACCAATACCTTTTGATCTTTGGTGAGCATCAACTGATACCCTCCTCTCTTCTGCTCTTCATTTCGTTTTACAATGAGAGACGCCTCTTTATCATTTCCTCCTTCATGCTGAATCCACCCTCCGAAAGAGAATCGATCTGAGTGTTCAAAATCAGCATGATCTCCGATATTCAGATAATTTTCCCCATCGAACTTAAATGCCATACCTTCATGCCCCTCAACAACTAAGGGTGCATCCAATACATTTAATAGACGAGTATTTATCCTACCTGTATGATTTGCTCTTGCAGCATCTGGAGTTGCGTCTTGTTCAAGCTGATCCAGCGGGTAATGGGCCACTAATTCGCCGGAAAGAGATTCTGCCCAATCAATCGAAGGGAATGAATCCGATAACCAGGCGTCAAACCCAGCCCCTTCTTGCAATAATAATTGATAGGATTGGTCAGCTTGTTGCGTTTTTTGCTCTAACTCAGCGATACGTGTATCAAGTTTTTCATCTTGCACACGCATGTTAGGCACAGGCGCAAGATCGAAGTAATTGATCTGCCCCCGTTCATCAATCCCATTAAAAAAGGCAAACAGCTGAAAATAATCTTTCTGAGAGATCGGGTCGTATTTATGATCGTGGCACCGAGCACACTCCATGGTCAAACCCATTACCGCTGTTGACATCGTATTGGTGCGATCTGCTACATATTCCGTCACATACTCTTCATTAATCACTCCCCCCTCTTGCGTAATAGCATGATTTCGATTGAAAGCTGTTGCAAGCTTCTGTTCATAGGTTGCCTCAGGCAACAAATCCCCAGCCAGTTGCCAGGTCACAAACTGATCATAGGGTAGATTTTGGTTGTAGGCATTGATTACCCAGTCCCGCCAAGGCCACATCGTTCGAGGCCGATCATCTTGATACCCATGCGAATCAGCATACCGGGCCATGTCAAGCCACACAGACGCCATATGTTCACCATAGGCGGGAGATGCCAATAAACGATCTACCGTGTTCTCGTAGGCTTGTGGGCTTGAGTCCTCGAGAAAAGCATCTATATCTTCTTTTGCAGGTGGCAAACCGGTAATATCAAAGTACACGCGCCTCAACCACTTCTCTTTTTTCTCTTCTTTCGAGGTTTTTAATCCTTCTTCTTCTAACCTTGCAAGTATAAAATAATCGATTTCATTTCTGGGCCATGCTGTGTTCTTGACTTCGGGCAATACAGTTTTTTGAGGAGAGTTAAAGGACCAATGGTTTTTCCACTCTGCTCCTTGATCTATCCAGCGTTTTATCATTTCCTTTTCCTGATCAGACAAGAACAGCTTGGAATCAGGATGCGGCATTCTCTCCTGAGGATCTGGGTGAACAATTCGCCGGTAGACTTCACTCTCTTCTGCATTCCCTGGTATGATACCAAATAGAGTAGAATCCTCCTCCAAACGAGCAAATGCTCCCTCTGGTGTATCTAAGCGAAGATTTGCCTCTCGTGTATTGGGATCAGGACCATGGCACTTAAAGCACCGGTCAGAAAGGATGGGTTTAATGTGATAGTTGAAGTCAACTACATCAGGTATGGCGGCTTGATTAGGTTCCGACTCAGGAGCAGAGGAACAGCATGAGAAAAGAATGGCCAGAAGTATACAGAAAAGCAATAGAATGATTCGGGTGACCTTCATATAATCTAATACGTTATACTAGCTGAAATACAAGTTCCATGTCTGCCCATCGAGTCCCCTCTTTCGCCTCAGGATGCGTCAATTGATACTGGCCCATAATATCCTCCCACTCCTGAATTTTAGGATGTAAGGTCATATACTGAGCAAAATTCTCAGCGGGATCAAAATCATCATCCACATCAATGATCATTACAAGCCGGCATCCTATGAGCCATATTTTCATCTGATGTACACCAACTTCCTTCAACGCTTCTTTGACTTCAGGCCAGACGCGTTCGTGGTACTCTTTGTACGCAGCAATGACTCCAGGATCATCTTTCAGATCTAGGGCTCGAGCAAATTGTTTCATACATACGTGGGGCTATCGCATAAACATGCCACCGTTGATGTCGATGGTTTCACCTGTAATAAACGTATTCTCTATCAGAAATCGAACAGCGCTTGCAATATGTTCGCTTTCGCCATGTTCTCCCAACGGTGTATTTGAACGCATTGCTTCCAGACGCTCGGCCGTGCTGTAGCGTTCATGAAACGGCGTTAAAATTACACCTGGAGCAATAGCATTCACCCTGATCTTCGGGGCAAGTTCTCGCGCAGCGCCTCGTGTGTAGGAATCAATAGCACTCTTAGAAGCGGCGTAAAGGGTTGCACTGGGTGCTCCGAATCGCATAGCTATGGAGGTCATGTTTATCACCGTAGCGTTTGAACCTTTTTCAAGCAGTGGCAGACACAAACGCGTCATCAACATCGTCGAAAAAGTATTCAGCGCAAAGATTCGCTCCATAAGATCCCATGTCATATCCTTGACAGTATGACGTTCAATCAGGCCTCCAGCGTTATTGACCAGCACATCGAGACTATCTGTAACTCCAGCCAGTTGCGTATACAACGACTCGCATCCTACTGCATCCATCAGGTTTGCCTGGACAAGGTGAGGTGTTCCTCCCTTTGCCCTGATTCCAGCTGCAACCAGCTCTGCTTCATCTCTTGATGCATTGTAGTGAACAAAGATCTCGTTATTCTCAGCTAACTCCAGGGCTGTAGCTGCTCCAATACCGGTGCTTGCACCAGTAATTAATATCTTCAGCATGATTTGAGTGGGGGTTCAGTATTTGGGAAAGCGTCCTTCTGACAATAGGAAGGATCTTGATAAGACGCAACCATGAATTGATTACAATTCATGTGTTTTGAAATGGGTACTACTTCCGCTGGTCATACCAAAACCCCAACAAACGAGAACCCAACCATTCCATCCAGGATCTCGGCAAAATATAGTTTAAACCAAATAAGATCACAGCTGCAAAATTAGAGCTAAATAGCCTGAAGATAGAACCTAAACTATAGCCGCCTTTCCTACCTGATGTAATAGCGGGATGTTGATGTATAATCTTAAATGTACGATCTTGCTTTCGCCCGTATTTTTTGAGGCGGAGAACAAAATCGATCTCTTCATAAGCATACAGCCGTGTACTGAACCCTGAAATAGACATAAAGGCATCTTTCCGGCACAAAAGAAAGGCTCCCCCACACAGCTTGAGCAGTCGAAAAAGAGGGTTTAATCGCTCCATCCTCAACTTGTTAAACAAGGTCCCTCCTTCAACCTTTATGGTTGTGCCACAACCTATACACGCATTCGATCGAATGACACCCAATATATCATGCATTAATCCTGGAGAGGGATAGGTATCTGCATCAACAAAAAGGAGCCACTCCCCTTTTGCAATACTTGCTCCTTTATTCCGTGCCCTTGCTATTTGCTGAACCGATTCATGAATGACTGTAGCACCTGCACTAGCGGCAATTTCAGCAGTTTGATCGGTCGAATTATTATCACAAACAATAATTTCCCAAGTCAACTCGGGCTCCTCGTTATCGATAAGAGCATGTTGGATCCGTTTTATTGTACGCTCTATATCTTCAGCTTCATTAAATGAAGGAATAACGATTGAAAGAACCATTCACAAATACAATAGTGGCTGGAAGGAAAAATCAATTTACCAATGGAGGCGACCACACAGGCTCTCCATCATAAGCCTCGCTGTTCGTCAGGTTCACAATTTCACCAGAGTGTATGTCAACAACATTAATTTCGCCATTACCAGTTACATCACTTCGAAATGCAATTTTATTCCCATTGGGAGACCAGGATATTTCTCCGTCTTCTGCATCGTTATTGGTGAGTTGCTGAACCCCAGAGCCGTCAGCATTCATCACAAACACTTCTAGATCTCCGTCACGATCTGACACAAATCCAATCCTCGTGCCATCTGGTGACCATCTCGCGTACCGATCAATGCCCGGTGCATTGGTTAACCGCTTGATGTCAGTACCATCAAAAGCAACCGTGTAGATTTCGGCATTACCATCACGTTCACTAATAAACAAAATGTGTTGTCCATTAGGCGAGAACAGAGGACGATAATCAATGCCTGGAGCAGGAGCCACTACTCGCTCACCTCCTCCATCAAATCGCCAAATGTAAATGTCCTGCTCACCATTCCGTTCGGCTGCGTTTACAATGTAAGAACCCGAAGGATGTACTTGGGGAAAGGTACCAACATCCGGATTGTTGAGCCGTGCCGGCATGTCTACAAAGGCGGCATCCGTACCATCAATATCGATCTCCCAGCGGTCCCAACCCCCATCTTCACGCTCCCGCTGAGATCGAAAGGCAAGACGTGTCCCTCCTGCTATCCACCGAGGAAAATGATCACCAGCTTCATGGCTCGTAATATTTCGTACATCCGATCCATCAGGGTTCATTGTATACACTTCCCAGTTTTCCTCTCGGTTAGAAATGAACGCAATTCGACCCTCATCGACTGGTGCAGGTGGCCTATTCACCCGTATATGCTCAAAGGGTACTGGACGAGGCACCCAAGATCCGTCCTCTGCACGACTCTGCCAATCCAGAACAAATCGGTTTGAGTCCTGTGGCATATAGACAACTCGTGATTGAGGTGGGTCAAATGTTCTATCCGCATAAGAAACTTGTTCGAGCACAACACGACCGTCTTCCTCAACACCGCCAACAAACCGGGAAGTAATATCTTTTTCTAGAAACAGAGTTTGAGTCCACAGTTTATTAGCAGGGTCATAAACAAAAGACGAAGTACTCATTGTACTATTGCCATCGTCTACCCGCTGGCGCTCTAACCAGCCGCCTGTATCAGGATCACGAGTCACTTCGAGGGTTAAAGAAAGGCCGTCTTTTACTGTGGTCCATGTACCTTCAATGAAGTCAAAGCCATTGCTCGTTGACGAGCTACACCCAGCCAATTGAACAAGTACAAGTGCCATTAAGCAATAGGAAGAGATAGTTTGTGACACTAAAGGATCACCGGGTTAGTTAAAAGCACCTTAAGGTAGACATTGCCAAATCATACTGAAAGCCTTCATCGATGAAAGGGACTCTATAATCGATAAGCGGCTGATGAGAATACGCATGACTCACACGTTTTTTAATTCGCTTTCATCTTTTGTAGGTATCAAAAACCAACCTAGCAGTCCCCCTAATGCTGCAATGGCTGCCATTACATATACAGCATATGGAAATCCATCTAGAAGCACCTGGCGATCCCCAACAGTACCGCCAGCAAGGCCAGCAACTGCCGGAATAACAGCTATAGCGATCAATTGTGCTGCACGCGCTACGGCGTTATTTATTCCAGACGCGGTCCCTTCAAGCCCTTCAGGTGCTGCCGTAAGCACTGTTGCTGTCACAGGTGCTACGGTAGCTGCTAATCCTAAACCAAATACAAAAACAGCCGGGAGAGTCGAATACCAGTATGAATGGCCCGGTTCAATACGAGCCATCAACACTAGTCCTATGGCGATCAGAAGGGGACCTACTGTTAATGGACCACGGGCTCCATTCTTCTGAGCGTACTCACCAGCTGAAGCAGAAAGCAGCAGCATAAGAACAGTTATGGGTAATAATGAAGCCCCTGCCTGAAGTGCGGAATATCCAATGCCTACCTGTAGATACACAACAAGCATAAAAAAACTTCCTCCTAATGCTGCATAAACAACAAAGGTCAGAATATTGCCTGCCGAGAACAGTCTATTTTTGAACATAGACATCGGCACCATGGGATGAGAAACGCGGTTTTCGAAGTAAATAAATACAACCATTGCAACACTCCCCACAATAAGCCCTCCTAGAACTAGAGGATTTGAAAAACCAAGTACTGGCCCTTGAATGAGGCTATATGTAGTTAAACCTAATGCCAAGAAGGTAAGCCCTGCTCCTAGCAGATCTAGTCGCGAGTCTTTCCTGGGTTTTCCTGTAGGAATCTTGGCCAATCCAATGAGTACAACTACAATTGAAAGCGGAACGACCAAAAGGAATATGGAACGCCATCCGGATACATCAATCAACCAGCCTCCCAACAATGGCCCTATCGCAGCAGCGATTCCTCCCAGTGCAGACCATGCCCCGATAGCCTTGCCCCGATCTTCCGGATGAAATACAGATTCTATAATAGCCAGGCTCTCTGGTGTCAATAACGCCGCTCCAACCCCTTGCAATATCCGGAAGCCAATCAACCAGTTCACATCGGGTGCAATAGCGCACAATATTGATGCAATAGAAAACCAAATCGTCCCGACTACAAACATTTTCCGATGTCCATATCGATCACCTAAAGAACCTCCTATCAAAATTAGAGATGCAACGGCCAGTAAATAACCATTCAAAATCCACTGCAGGTCAGCTGTATTTGCGTTAAGGGAGCTTTCCATTGCAGGCAATGCGACGTTGACAACGGTGCCCGTTAACATCGCAATCGCAGAGCCAAGAACAGTAGTTGCCAATACCCACCGGCCATTCGCGGACCCAAGGCGAACCCAAGAAGATGAATCTGATTCCTTTTGAGGTAATTCGTTCAGTGTCTGGCCTCCTAAACAGTAGACAGTCTGTATCAAAGAATTAAACGTGAAACAAGGGCTGGATAGCCACTCAGCAGCTTAACAATTAAACCAAAAGTCCGAAACCTCCAAAAAATATTTTCATTAACGGCCGACTTAAGCCATGGACGACTGGGATTTATTTTATCAGGTTATTGAGGACGAAGCAAAAATTGGATTTTGGAAGGTTGATCTGGCCGCGGGTACGATGTTTTGGTCTGACAGAGTCTTTACAATTCATGGCGTTACACCTGAACAATATACCCCTGAGCTCGCCTCTGCAATCGCTTTTTACCACCCAGAGGATCAGCCTATTGTCCAAAAGGCCGTTGACGAGGCCATTGAACGTCAAGAACCCTTTGATTTCGAACTCAGGCTAGTTCAGAAAGATGAATATGAATCTGTTCGATGGGTACGCTCTAAAGGGCGGGTAAAAATGGGGCCTGAAGGAAAGCCTTCAAGCCTATTTGGAATCTTTGAAGATATTTCAGAGCAGAAGGCGTATGAACAGCAGATGGAAATTCTCCTATCCGGTGCCCAGATTGGCTTGTGGGATTGGGATCTCAAGGCAGGCTGTATGTTGATTAATGATAGAGCCTGGCAAATTCCTAAAGGTTCTCCTGATGAAGAAAACAAAACAATCTCATCCCAGCAGTTCAAAGATCGAATCCACCCTCTAGACCAAGACCGAATATTTTCTGAACTGAATAAGGCATTCGACTGCGATAAATTTGTTTATGATGTTGAGTTTAGATACCTGAACAAAATTAACGAATATCAATGGATTCGCACACTGGGAAAGGTGATCGAACGAAAAGCAGATCATTCTCCTCATCGGATGCTAGGCCAGATGATTGACATTTCTGAAAGTAAAAAAATACAAGAAGAGCTCAAGCATGCACTAAGACTAGCTGAAAAAAATGCATATAAAGCCGAGGAGGCAAGCAGGTATAAAGGGGAGTTCTTGGCAACAATGAGTCATGAAATTCGAACGCCAATGAATGGGGTTATCGGCATGACCTCGTTGCTTAGCGACTCTGAATTGTCTGTTGAGCAACAAGAATACGTTGATATCATCCGAACCAGTGGAGAATCGTTACTTACGATTATCAACGACATACTGGATTTCTCTAAAATCGATGCAGGTAAGCTAGTCCTTGAAAAACATGCATTTGATATCCGCTCCTGCGTGAGTGAAGCCATTGACCTCGTAGTGCCCCTGGCATCTCCAAAAGGCGTTGAGCTTCTCTTCTATGTCGATCCCGATGTACCAACAACCATAATAAGCGATAGCACTCGTGTCCGGCAGATTTTGGTAAACCTGCTGTCCAACGCAATTAAGTTTACAGACGAAGGGGAGATTTTCGTCTCTGTTTCCGCTCTGCCCGCAAACAAGAATACATATTCAATTGTATTTTCAGTTATGGATACCGGTATAGGTATTCCCCAAGACCGGCTGGACAGCTTATTTGATGCATTTACTCAAGTTGATGCTTCCACAACGAGAAAATATGGAGGCACGGGACTAGGCCTCGCCATTAGCGCTCAACTGGCACAATTACTTGGAGGTGGACTTTCAGTAGAAAGTGAATTGGGGGTTGGCTCCACGTTTAAATTGAACATCATAGCTGTTGGAAGATCGGTCCAATTAAAAACAACACCCAATCATTTAGCAGGCAAAAGTGCTCTTATAGTGGTTGACAATAATTCAAACCGCAAAATCATTTCCTCCCTGCTTCATGCATGGCGTATGGAATCTGTTGCTGCTTCAACCGGCTTACAAGCACTTCAGGTCATAGAACACAAAAAACCTGATGTAGCCATTATAGATTTTAAGTTGCCGGGAATAGATGGTTTAACAGTTGCCAAATCACTAAGAAAACAGGCACTCAGTTCAGAGATTCCGATCATCATGCTCAGTTCAATGGGGGATCGCCCTATCCATTCAGATCCCATCGTAAAACACTGGTTACCTAAACCCACCAAACCTGAGCAATTATATAAAAGCCTGATTAGCATTTTGGCGAATAACCAAAGCATAACAAATCAAGGTACGTCTAATGGAGCGCAATCGATTGAATTATTTAAGTCTATTCGTGTGCTCCTTGCAGATGATAACCGCATCAACCAAAAAGTCGCACTCAGAATGCTCGATCATATTGGTTGCCGAGTAGACGCGGTTAGTAACGGGAAGGAAGTTATACAGTCAATCGCTATCGTCCGATACGACATTATCTTGATAGACTTAATGATGCCTGAAATGGATGGATTCGAGGCAGCACGCAGGATCCGAAAAATGCCAGATGTACAACAGCCTGTCATAATTGCACTTACATCCAATTCAGTTGGTGATGATTTGGAAAAATGCATGAAAGCTGGGATGGATGACTGCCTCCATAAACCGATCAACAAAGTGAAACTCCACGAAATGCTTATCCATTATGCTGGGACACCCACCTTCCCTTCCACCCCACTGCTCGCTTCTTTCTAGAGGAATACGTCCACAAAAACCTAACCTATTCAAGCGATTTACGTATCCTTACCAAGTTAACCAATTCCGGGAATTTGGAATTCCAATTTCCTATATTAGTAGTCCCTTAAGAGACACCCACCTGAAAAAATAGACGCCTGAATGAACACAAGCCTTTCCCTCTCATCCGTGGACCAAGGGCATTTAGAGGACACCATCAAGAGCATCATTATTGGCCTGATGGTCAACAAAAAGCGCGTCGAGCAAAAGAAAACATTGCAAGCCCTCGCAGAAGAAGCAGGCGTATCAAAGTCATTCATCAGTGACGTCGAACGAGGAGGGATGGTGAAAGCTACTTCAAACAAACTGGCGTCGGTTGCCCTGGCCCTTGGGTTTGAAATTGAAGACATTCAAGATCTTGATCTAGTAGCCATTCAAAAGCACAAGGATTACGGGGAAATTCTGCAAACATTCAACACCCTTGATTTTTTGTTTCTTGGTGCTCTGAGGCTAAACCCTCAAGATGTAGCAGGTATGATTCGTGCAAGCGGTGACAACGGAGTCACTCTTGCCAAGGCAATCAAAGACCTATTTATCAATAGAGGGATTACAGACCGCAATATCATTGAAGCCATCATCCGTGCAAGTCAATCTGAAACGGATTTCTTCAAACAAGCACGAGAGCAGGAAGCCAAACAATTCTGCAGCGAAGTTCATTTCCCTCATTACACTGACGAAAAAGGAACAGCGCAAGGCGAATATGTTCGAGAGTTTCAAAGTGACTTTTTGACTCAAATACTGGAATCTGAACATGGATACTCTATCGACACATCAACCCTGGCAACGCTAAATGAAAAGGGCGATCCTCTTCCTGATACGAGTTGGGTGTTTGTAGACGGCGTTGAGGCACGTCCACCCAAACTATTCATGCACCCGCAATTAACGGCTTCAAACAGAGCTTTTCTCCTGGCTCGTGAAATTTATTTTGCCCGCCAAAATATCTCTGAACGCCCCTGGTATACGCGTCAGATCTATACAACCACCAATGAGCAATCCAGCTCGGAAGCGTATGAGCAAAGATGGAATTTCACCCAGGGTGGATATTTTGCCGGGTCGATTTTGCTTCCCAGATTGGAGTTCTCCCAAAGGCTACACGACGTATTCAGTAAAAAGACTTGGGACCCCGACGCATTTCTCCGATGTGCTATGACCACCGCTTCAACGACGTTTTTCATGCGTCTTGGAGAACTGATGAGTGAAGAATTTGGCATTCAAGAATACAGATACCTTCGTTTCGACAGGCACATCAACAAAAACCAGCGAAAATACCAGATCACCAATTCGGTTGATACCCTGCAAGGCATTGATCGCGATTCATACAGAGACCTGGAGATTGCTCCTAACGGCAGATATTTACACCATTGCCGCCGCTGGCTCGGCATCGACATGACGGATAACTACGATGATCTCATTTCTATGGAGCGCGATGATCGCATCGTCAAGGCCCGGAGGGCACGTTATCTTTCTGGCCCACAGGGAGATATTCCTACCGTCGAGGATGCAAACTACCTCGAGCTTTTCGTTTTCTCTATGCTTTCTCCCCTTCCAGTCGCTAACAGGTATCGTATTGACACCATCGCGTTCAAATGCGACGATGCCTTTAAGTCCGTAGTCAAGTTCTGGAACGATGAGCAGTGCACGTATGGCTATGACCTTGAAGGCCATGCCTGTGAAATGTGTAACATCAAACCCTGCGACCAAAGGGTTAATATACTCGAACACGAACTAGAGGATCATTGGCTCCTGGAAGAATGGAAAGAGCGTAGAAATAAAAAGGCAAGACTTGAATCATTCAAGCAAGATGTTCTAGCAGGACGCCTTCCTTAAACACACACATCTCTTCTTTATTCTTTTCATTTCTCTTCCGAGCTCTGAAGATACATTGTTGTTTAACGGACAATAATCGGCCTTTCTTAGTCCTGATACTCAATGCCCCCGGCAAATACATGTCTCTGTTAACAAATGATGAATACATCCATTTGTTATGGTCTTCCACGTAACTATTATACTTAAAATCGTATATCTACTAAAACAATCTAAGAAAAATGGATTTCCAAATTTCGAATGATTGCTCTTCGAAGACTTCCTGACAGTCGTGACACACTGCAAGGGCTCCTAGAAGAAACCAACAGTGGATAAGGCCAAAAGCCAAACCTTTTTACGAGGGTTTTTTTTGCCCTGTTGCATAACAAAGCATGTATTCACAATGAATACTGCTCACCTTTAATCTCACCAAGAGGAGAAACAATGCTACATTCTATTACAAACTACTTCGTTCGTTTTGCAATCATTATGCTACCTTTCTTAGGTATTTCTGAATCACAAAAAAATGTTGACGACGTAGATGCACCTGCACAAGAACTGCAAATTGATTACAAGAAGGGGAATGGCTTACAGCCCATGAATACTCATGATAACTGTAATTACTGTCCGCCTAAATGCTAATTCAGTTTCAATAGCTGAATCAGCAAAGGGAATCGGTTCATCCCTCAAATGAAGCAGATCGAATGCCCACCTGTTCTCCCCGAGATCTAGGTGGGCATGTAGGGTCGCACCAGATGCATTGAAGTAATGCGAATGCAAATAGTGCTGAATTGACAAGTAGTTGAACCATGCTTATATACTCACAACAATAACACACACCTGTATCAACCCTTGATGTAACTAATAGCTAATACCCAATAAAAATCGAACCTAATTATCACTGAGTCTTTATTAAATGCGCCATGAACGCCGCCATCAATACACATTTTATTCCACGATTTAATCCTATGTACGATGTGTATTTCGTGAGTGAGGCTTCTTGTATCTTTTTTGCAGATGAATACCCTCACCCCTTTCAATACATTATCGATCCCGCCATCTATAAAATCCTGAGCTTTGTAAATAACAAAAGGAGCCTGTCAGTAATCGCAAAGAAGTCAGGGAATCATTCTATCGACCAAATTATTCACCTATTCACCCAACTCCATGAACAGCAATTGGTCCTTTTTGCGTGATTCTACTAACAAGGAGCGTTTCTTAAGAAGATATCTTCGGCCCTACAGCGTTTCTTTCGAACATGCTTCGCGGTTATTAGAACAGACTACAATTAAGCTTGAACCTCTATTACGCATAGATCTTAAGTATCTCAAGGATTTCTTTGATGTAATTGGTATCAAGGTTTCTAACCAAGAAGCAGATATCACCATATCAATTGCCCACTCTTTTCTGGCCTCTAAGGATCATGATGCTATAATTAGAAGCAGCCTGGCAGCTAAGTCTTTCTGCCTGCCTGTTCAAGCGAATATCGTTTCTATGGTCGGTCCTTACATAGATCCTTCATCTGACTTCTGCTGGGGCTGCTTCAAGGCTAATCTGAATCGTCAAAACGGCGTAGAGCAAGCCCTTACAAACTTATTGCCACCCGATACGCCTATTGCTGAGCAGATTTACCTACCCTCTTTGATAGCAAACCGCCTCCTAGATCACGTTGCGCGATGCCTCCTTCGTTTCATCCTAACTCCTGAACGATATAAAGCAAACACCACGCTATTTGTATCAAACAATGCAATTGGAGAAGAAGAAACGCTTGAATATATTCAGTGGGCAAGATGCTCTCATTGCCGAGTTAATTCCAGAGATTCAGAATATGCCAGGCCTCAGATAGACGTCCATCAAACCCTTGGTGACATTGAGGCCTCCGTGAATCAAGAAACACTTGAGCAAAATGTAGAGACGCTCAAAAACATAACAAACCCGTACACTGGGGTTCTTAAAACACTATCACCTATTTCATCGGGGAATTCTCAAGCTGACCTGTTTATGGCTGTTTCCCGTCATCCTTTTTACAACTACTTGCCAAGTGAATTATCATCTGAACGTTCTTAATGATCTCCACTTTAATGCAAACAGGCAAAGTTCTGCACTGGGCATCCATGCATCTCGGACACTTGTTCGAGCAGGAAATGAGGCCTATGAAAAATGTGCGACAGCCTACCGAGGAGACGAACTATACAAGGTATCTTCGTGGCAAGACCTGGGCCCCAATGCATTAAAAAACAAAGCTATATTCCCTTTGACGCTAGATGTAGAACACGCTATCGAAGAGCTACCGGACACGGAAAGGATCGCATGGGTACCAGCCTGGAGCCTCTCTCACGAGAAGATTCGGTGGGTGCCAGCAGCGCATTGTTATTTTGGGTTTCCATCAGGAATAAAGTACGTTCAGGGCCATACCCGTGGACTCGCAGCAGGACCGTCACTTACATTTGCCATCTATAAAGGATTAGCAGAATTGATTGAAACACTTGGCACTAGAAGGTGGCACTTGAGCTCGGATACACCACCTGAAGTGGACCTGCCAAGTTTTAATGACGAACTCTTTAATTCAATGGCATCCGTTCATCAGGAAAAGGGACGAGATCTATGGGTCTTTGATATAAGCAACCATCTAAATCTACCATTCTTTGTCTTTGTTGCTGTCTCTTACGACCCCGAACAAAAAACAGTATTACAAGGCGCAGCCGCCAGCCACACGCCAGAGAAGGCCATTCGTTCTGCACTCTTAGAATGTACCCAAATGCTACCAAACTTGATGTTGTCCCAACAAGAGCAGATTACGTCTCGCTCGGTTGCACAAAAGCTAGAACCGTTCCAGGAACGTGGATCTAAAAAACGTACTGCTTCCTTCTATGAAGGGAACGTGCAGGCTTCGCTATCTATACATGATTTGGTTCAGCAGCTTTCCAGGCAGGACATTGAAGTGATTGTAAAAGATCTAACACGAGCGGAAGTGCCCATTTCTGTTGCGCGTGTGATGTTTCACATGAATGAGTAATGTAGTTTCGCGAACTCTACTTATTCATCATCAAATAGCCCTTCCCGATAGGCCTTAGCGACAGCCTCAATACCAGAACTTACATGCAGCTTTCTGTAAATATTGCGAACGTGTGAATCTACCGTGTGATAACTTAAAAATAACTCGTGAGCGATTTGCTTGTGAGCCAATCCATTACCCATGTGATAGAGAATTTCTTTTTCTCTGGGCGTAAGACCATAGTCTTTCTTGTCGCCACCATCGATTGGCGTTTTTTTTTCCTTCCGTTTCAGTTCTTCAATATCCTTCGTGGTAAAATATTTAAGAACCTTCCGAGCAACCGTAGGAGGCATTAATGCACCGCCTTTATAGGTCTCTTGAACTACACGCACAATTTTATCCAGGTCGGCATTTTTTGTCAAATACCCCGAAGCACCGGAATGAAGTGCTTTGAAGATTAAATCTTCATTGTCTTCAATAGTCAGAATAACAATAGGAACCAGAGGTAATTTTTCCTTTAGACGCTTCAAACCTTCTATACCATTTCTTCCTGGCAAATTATAATCCATCAGCACCAGGTCCGGAGCTTCCCATCCACGCTTTTTGTCAATTAATTTCTCAAGGGATTCGTAACTAGGGAACGATGCCGCGCACGACATATTGGGTTCAGAATCAAGGATAAAAGCAACTGTTTCACGAAATTCAGAGTGATCTTCGACGATCCATACCCTTATTTCAGTATCCGTTTCAGTATCAATAGCTTGGCTTTCCATAGTGCTTTGTGATCTAAGAAAACAGTACAATACAATAAGACATTAGGACCATGAAATGCCATCACGAATATCCGCCAATTTTATCGACAAGCCGACGAGTGTACCCTGACCAATTTTGCTCTCGATTTTAAGTTTAGCTTTCATCTCGTTCGCCCGATCTCTAAAGTTCTTTAACCCATTCCCCATATTAACGGTACTTTGATCGAACCCAATGCCGTTGTCTTTCACATTAAAGGCAAATTGCTCGTTTTCACAGCGAACCAGGATCTCAATTTTACTGGCTTCTGAATGTTTCTGCGCATTATGCAACGCTTCTTTGTAAATGAGCAATATGTGACGTCGAGTTTCCATTTTTACGGGTATTTCCGGAATATCGGACACAACTTTACACTTTACCACAACCTCAGAAGACGAGCTATCTGCTAGCTGCTCCATCCTTTCAACGAGCGCTTGCAACGTATCGTATTCTGCATTAACCACCCAAACCGTATCCCTCAAATCTTCTACCAGTTGCCTGGCCGTCATCGCCATGAATTTGAGCCGTTTGACAAATGTTTTATCAACTTTCCTATTTCGCACAAGGATGTCCATAAAAAGAGCAATACTAGTTAAAGACCCTCCAATATCATCATGCAAGTCCCTTGAAATTTGCTGACGGGTGTGCTCTACCTTCAATAGGTGATATACCCGATACCTGTGCGCAGACAGAGCGATTAAGAAAAGGAATACTGTGGATAATGATATGAACCACCAGGTCTGCCAATACGGCCGATCTATTACAAATGAGAGAGATGTGCCTTGATCATTCCATACTCCATCACTGTTCGACGCCTTGACTTGAAACACATAAGAACCTGGAGTCAGATTTGTGTAATTTGCAAATCGTTGTGTGCTAGCTGCTCGAACCCATTCTCGATCAACACCTTCCATTTTATAGGCATAAACATTCTCATTTGGAGTGTTATAATGAAGACCGCTAAAATGTACCCTTATAAAATTCTCATCATACTTTAATTGCACTACTTTTTTGTGAGTATAGGACGTATCACTTGCAAGTGGTTCTTGAAATAGATCAACACCTGTAATAACTACACTAGGAGAGCGTTTGTCTATCAGGATTTGAGATGGATTGAAAGAGACCACACCATTGAGTGTACCAAAATACAAGGAGCCCTTACCGTCAGCACTGCAAGCATTCTCAACAAAATAGCTATCTGGTAAGCCATCATGTTCACTAAAACGATATATTGTATTGTCCTTTCTGTCTAAAAAGGCCATACCATCATAAGTGCCAATCCATAGGTTTTCATCTTCATCTGATTGAATACAGCTTACAGAATTATGAGGCAGATCATTACGTACAGTAAATTCATCGACACTTTGTGTTCGGGAGTCCAATCGGAGTAATCCTTGACCTAATGTCCCAACCCAAACAATGCCATCCCTACCCTCGTGAATTGTTAATATAGATCTATATTTTTGCGAAAGAGAAGGAAATGAAGTACTGAGCACCTCTAGGTTCGATTCTTTTGTCAATTGCAAACTACCTAAACCTCCCCCATAAGTACCGACCCATAAAGTATCAGAATATTTAGACTCCATTAGAGGCCATACCGTATATTCGCTGGACACAGGTTCGATTGAACCTATAGAATCTACTTCCAAATCTTTTGATATATCTCTTATTGCTAACAGATCTTTTTCACCTCCAATCCAAAGATTGTTATACTTATCCTCTACAATTGAATGGATATATAACCGAGTCAAACCCCGCTCAAAATCCCCTAGAGGATTGATTTTATCATCTAACAACTTTACGTAGTCAAGCCCACTATCTGTACCCAACCACAGAACTCCTTTCGAACTTTCTTCTATTGCCAATACCTTATTACTAATAAGGGAAGAGGGGATCTTTGAATTTGCCTGGAATGATGTAATATTTCCAGAATCTATATCTAATACATTCAAACCACCTCCATTCGTACCTATCCACATCACATTCTTAAACATGTGAGATCGTTCAATCGCAGATACTTCTGGATAAGAGAGAAAAGCCCCATCTTGTGCAGGGTTAAACATGTATGAACGAAATTCCTTTTTAACACCTTGCTTAAAAATCCCCTGTCCCCATAGGCTCATCCAAAGTAAGCCAGAATCATCTATCAAGAGATTGTATATGGGCTCTGGGCTGCTTGAAGGTGGTAATTCTATCCCCTTATAGAAATTAATTTCTTTCCACTCTTTTGAGGTGGTATTATAGCTCCATAATTCCCCGCCCCCGGTACCGAAAAGCCTTTCTTTGCTAGAGGAAGATGTAATCGAAATGATAGGATCTACTGTATCACTTTCTCGCAGGAAGGGAGTATCAACTTTAATATAGCTTTTTCTTTGAACAGCGAATGCAAACAACCCATTTTGTGTACCAATCCATAGGATGTTTGCATCATCCAAATGAAATGAACGAATGAAATCACTATCCCCACTTTCAGTACTTGGGGTCGTATTTTTCCAAAATCTAAACGAATCTGTTTTTTGATTGTAGCTGCAAAGCCCTGATCTAGTACCTACCCACAATGTTTCTTCTTGATCAAACACCAATGAAGTTACGAGGTCGCCGCAGATAGAAGATGGATCATCGGGGTTATTTTTGTATCGTTTTACCTTCCCACTTGACAATTCAATTCGATTAAGCCCTTCTTGCGTTCCTACCCAAATGGTTTCTAAACTATGCTGAGCAATAGCAAAAATATTGTTATGGCTCAGAGAAGATGTATCTAAAGAATCAAATTGAAAATGATCTACTTGATGAGTTACAGGATCTAACTTGAACAGACCATCAATACTACCAGCCCAGATACTTCCAGAACTATCTTCAAAAAGTTCTCCAACGTTGTGTATAGTAGACTCCAAAGAATCACTTACACCAAAAGGATGAGAAGCAAAGTTATACCCATCAAATCGTACCAAACGTTGTTCAGTGCCAATCCAAATAAATCCTTTTTTGTCCTGCAACAGTGCATGTACACGATTTGAAGGCAGTCCATCTTGAACCGTATAGTTCTCGAAAGAGGTGTAGGAAGTTTGTTGTTGAGCGTGTCCTTCTCTTTCCAGAAAACCACAGTACATCCAAACAAACACAAAAAGGATCGCTCTCCAAGCATAACGTGCAGAGCCTTTCATTTAAGAGACGGATAACAGAAGATGATAGCGTATAACGGTTCTCTTAATATAAAAAACGGGAAATGGATATAACAGGAAGATAGGAGACAGAAAGAAAATAGACTAAAAAACCCGCATCGGTAAAACCGACGCGGGTTTGGAGCGGAACACCGGGCTCGAACCGGCGACCTCAACCTTGGCAAGGTTGCGCTCTACCAACTGAGCTAGTTCCGCAGGGATGGTGTACAACTATTGCAGAGGCAAGCAGGTTCCACTAAAAACCAATTTGCCGGCGTTGATTCTTCTTTACCTCTCCCCCTTCTAAAGGGAGCGTATAAAAAACCGAAAGCGGAGCAGCCCCCTGGCTTTCCCAAAATGCAGCACTCTCCTGATTCTCTGAGAGAACGCCTAATCGCACACGTTCTGCTCCTTTTTGAACGCCCCAGCGTTTCACGTCATCCACCATTGCAGTTCCTGCTCCCTGCAAACGATAGTCCGGATATACATAAATGGATGCAATGAATACCTCTAAGACATTCTTATATATAGGCAGGTCCTCCCATAGATAAGCATGGACAAAACCAATTACCCTACCGGCTGCAGTAGCTACTAAAAACAAGTGCGAATCATCCTCAACTAACCACCGAAAGTCATTATACCAGCGCTCTTGAGCTCCTTCTGCCAATCGCCATCGGTCATCCATACGTTCATGATCGCGCATCAAACCTAACCACAGGGCACAAACCGCCGAGGCATCATCTACACCTGCTACACGTATGGCAATAGATTCATTCATTCAGTACACGTATTACGTGGCTGCAATCAAGTTCTCCGCTGTTTTGGATTGCAGGTACCCTTGCTTTACTAACAATTCGGCATTTAATATAGCACCTCCCGCAGCTCCACGCACGGTATTGTGAGATAAAACGATACACTTTATGTCGAATATCTCGCAAGGCCGGATACGACCTACAGACACTGTCATTCCATTGCCAATGCCCACGTGCCGGCGTGGCTGAGGGTATCGTTCATCTTCAAAGACCTCTATAAATTGAGCCGGTGCTGATGGCAATCCCATATTAGCCAACGGAGACTCATAATTACGCAGCGCCTCTTTGACATCATCCGGAGACACTCTCGTTCCAAATTTAATGGATACACATTCAAGATGCCCATCTAAAACGGCAACTCGATTACACTGAGCGCTGACAGGAAAAGAAGCTTCTGCAATTGCACCATCACCATAAGCCCCCAAGAGCTTAAGAGGCTCCTCTACCAATTTATCCTCTTCGCCCTTAATAAACGGAACCACATTCCCTGTAATATCTAGAGAAGACACTCCAGGATAGCCCGCCCCTGAGAGCGCCTGCATTGTAACAACTTGAACAGCTTCTATCCCAAAGGCATCGTAGAGCGGCTTAAGCGCACAGACGAGCCCAACCGTCGAACAATTTGGATTTGTAACGATGTATCCATCGCTTCCCCATGATTGTTGCTTGATCAATGCCGTATGCGAAGGATTAACTTCGGGAATCAGGAGAGGCACCTGGGGATGCATCCTGTAATTTTTAGCGTTCGAAATTACAGGATAACCCGCTCGTGCAAAGGCTTCCTCAACCTCGCCTGCCACAGATGAATCCAGACCCGAAAACACAAAGTCACAATCAAACCCAGGGACCGTCTCCTTTACAATTCGGTCCGCAATGGATTCCGGCATCGGTTCGGCAGCAATCCAATTTGCTGCTTCTTTGTACGTCTTACCAGCCGATCTACTAGAGGCAGCAAGATGGGTCACATTGAACCACGGGTGGTTCTCAAGTAAAGTAACAAATTTTTGTCCTACGGCGCCCGTTGCGCCAAGTATGCCAACGTTCATTGTTTTTGAGTTTATTAAACTTACTCAACAAGCAATCGCTTGTTGATATGTTCTTGGTTGTACTTCGGTACCCGGTTTATCAGGTGAATCTATACTGCGGACGAAGAGTGGGATGCGGGCTCCGATTAATGGATCCAATGCTTTTCGGTGTAAGCCCATTTTTCCTGCCTTGTTCCAGGAAAGCACATCTTCCATGACGATATAATCCAGTCTTTTCGCTTTGGGGTCTACGTTTGGATCACTGGTATACACACCATCAACGTCGGTCCATCGCTCTAACTTTGAGGCACCTATACCTGCTGCTAAAATGGATGCGCTGTAATCGCTCCCCCCTCTCCCTAATGTAGTGGTTCTCCCATCTGGGGCGCTCCCAATAAATCCGGTAACCACGGGAATCACATCATCAGGCAGAGACGAAAACCATTTCTGGATCTTTAAATTTGTGGCTTCGGGATATACGCTCCCGGCCCCAAAGGTATTATCAGTCTGGATAAGCGCCGCGGCATCAACAGGTACCGCTTTTAATCCATTGCCTATGAGTGCGTTCGCAAATAAGTGAACCGATAACCGCTCTCCAACTGCAAGGATTTCGTCCTTGGCAGCTAATATGGAAGCGGGATCTGTTTCTTGTTTCAGCCCCTCCATTGTATTGTGCGTTCTATACAAAAAGACCGATAACGATTGATTAAATCGCGATCTAACGACGGAAGGAAGGACACTGGACGCATGCTTAGTATGGCGTTCATGCATCCATTGCAAGAAAAGGCCGGTATCAAATTCATCTGTGCAACACCCCTCGCCAGCCTCAACAAGGCGATCTGTAACACGACTCAGGGCAGAAGCAATAACTACCGGACGGATCCCCTTTTCTCGATACTGTTGCACTATTGCAAGTGCATTTCCGAATCGCTCGGGCTGCCCAACAGACGAACCGCCAAACTTAAGTACAACCATTTTTTCGCAGTTGAAACGATGAAGGCGATGTTGGTATCGAAACAGTAGACCTCTGTTCTTTTAACCAATCGCCAATGAATTCATTTAAAGTGTCGATTTCAATCAAGAACGCATCATGTCCCTGCGGGGAAGCCAGGACACGTAACGTACTATTTGGTAAATGCTCAGCCAACTCTTCTTGCTCGCGCAAGGGATACAGGATGTCAGAATCAATCCCGATGACTAACGCGGGCTGTTGAATACTGTTTAAGATCTCCAGGTACTCCCCACGCCCGCGAGAGATATCATGCGTATCCATTTGGCGCGTAAGCTGCACATAGCAATTGGCGTCAAACCGATCGACCAGCTTTTGTCCCTGATACCGCAGATAACCCTCAACAGCCCACAAAGAATCATCATCTTCCTGACGCGCACGGCCAAACCGGTCGTCATAAATCTCCATTGATCGGTACGAGACCATAGCCATCATTCGAGCAGCCGACAAGCCGGCCACAGGTTCACTTCCTCGCGTGTAATGTCCATCTCTCCAATTGGGGTCGGCGAAAATAGCCTGCCGTTGTGCTTCACTCCACGCAATGCACCAGGCAGAATGACGTCCCCCGACAGCTATGGGAGCAATATGCTTCACGACATCTCCCAGTAGTGCCCATTCTAACACTTGCATACCTCCCATCGACCCGCCAATTACGAGTTCTACTGAACACACACCCAGGTGATCGAGCAGAAGCTTGTGCGCATTAACGGTATCCCGAATGGTGATTTCGGGAAAGGAGGCACCATAAGGTTCACCCGTATCAGGGTTAAGGGTAATCGGAGATACAGATCCGTACGGTGAGCCCAGAACATTCGCAGCTATGACATAGAACCGTTCCGTATCAAGTGCTTTTCCTGGCCCCATTAATCCACCCCACCACTCGTCGATGTTGGTATTACCAGTCAATGCATGACACACAACGATAGCATTATCGCCAAGCTTGTTAAGCTCGCCCCATGTCCGGTATGCGATGGGCACTTGCCGCAAGGTTACACCGCTCTCTAGCTGAAGAGTATCCAGAAGTTTGGTATTCATTCACTCGCTAGTTTATTGATTACCGTTTAGCTGCCTGTCGTTTATCTTTATAGATAGATTATCCACAACTCAAAGAGTAAACAACAGACAACAAACGGAAAAACAACAAGACCGAGACGTCTTTTAGGCTGTAACAGAATGCGCTGCTTTTAATGCCTGGGCAAAGTCAGCTTTGATATCTTCAATATGCTCGATACCCACTGAAACACGGATGAGATCTTCCGTAACGCCAGCAGCTACCTGCTCATCAGCAGCTAATTGCTGGTGCGTTGTTGAAGAAGGGTGGATCACCAATGTTTTAGCGTCGCCTACATTAGCAAGGTGGCTGGCTAGTTGAACATTGTCAACAAACTTTTGACCAGCTTCTTGTCCGCCTCGAATACCAAAGGCAAGAACAGCTCCAAAACCGTTATTCAGATATTTCTTAGCGGTTTCGTGATACGGATGAGAGGAAAGGCCGGGGTAACTGACCCAATCAATTCCATCGTGTGCCTGAAGCCATTTTGCCAATTCCAGGGCATTATCTACACTACGCTGTACCCGAAGCGACAAGGTTTCGAGTCCTTGCAAAAGCAAGAAGGAGCCAAATGGATTTTGGCTAGGACCAAGATCACGTAACCCTTCTACACGGGCCCGGATGATAAAGGCAACATTGGCACCAAGAACTCCTTCTGGCCCAAAGGTTTCCCAGAAATTCAAGCCATGATACCCAGGAGACGGCTCTGTAAATGTTGGGAATTTACCATTATTCCACGGGAATGTACCCGCATCGACAATAACACCTCCAATCGTTGTACCATGGCCACCGATCCACTTGGTAGCACTTTGCACTACGATGTCTGCTCCATGCTCAATAGGACGAAACAAATACCCGCAGGCGCCGAACGTATTATCAACTACCAGCGGAATCCCGTGTGCCTTTGCAATCTTAGAGATACGCTCAAAGTCAGGAATGTTAAATCGCGGATTCCCCATCGTCTCAAGATAAATAGCCTTGGTCCGATCGTTTATCAGGCGCTCAATAGAATCCGGATCATCACCGTTTGCAAACAGCACCTTTATGCCGAGGCGGGGAAAGGTGACCTTAAACTGGTTGTACGTTCCACCGTACAAATAGGACGTAGACACAATATTGTCACCCGCTTCAGCGATCGTCGTTAAAGCAAGGAGCTGTGCCGCTTGCCCGCTAGATGTTGCCAGGGCAGCCAATCCCCCTTCTAATGCCGCAACGCGCTGCTCAAACACATCGGTTGTCGGGTTCATGATACGGGTATAAATATTCCCAAACTCCTTTAGTGCAAACAAATTCGCACCGTGCTCAGAGTTGTTGAAAGTGAAAGAGGTAGAGGCGTAGATGGGAACGGCTCTAGCATTTGTCGCAGAATCAGGCGAATGCCCGGCATGCAACTGAAGTGTTTCAAAGCGTAATGGTTGTTGTCCATTGCTGCTCATAGTAGTTTCTCGATTTTGAATGAGTGAGGACTGTGGTGTACTGAGCAGACATCCAAGCGTCGTCCGGCAGCGCCGGCATGACATTAGGCAGGAACGCAGGGGCAAAATAAAACCCCTTCACGCTCACCGCGGAAGAGGCAGACAACAAGAACCGATGTGGGTACCGGATATGCTGATCCCTCCCGCTCATCTTCCCCAGGCATAAACCAGGGTAGGAAGTGGCACCTTGCTACAGTGAATTTCGGTAAATAATCCGCACTGCATCGGTTGCCAGGGCATCAACGGGCCTAATCCCTCCACCCTTCTGGATGAGCTGTCAGAAACTCTATGTTCTGATTACCTACCAACTAGTGTAGCAGGCGGTTCCTCGGATCGAAAATTTTTTAATACAATAAAATCAAGGCAATAACCTCTGTCCACCTTCCCGAAAAATGCAAAAAAAATAGCGCAAACACGTGATACCGTAAGTCTGAACAAAACCATTAATATATGGCCTGACGTCGCTCGGCCTGTACAATTCTTAGATGATCTGTTTTTTCGTGCTTGCTGCGTATGTCTTTCTGACTACCCCTTATTGATACCACGTTTCCATGGAACCCGGCCACCCGTCCTCTGATAGCGAAACAGAGAATGACCTTCCTATAACTGACGTTTGGGTCATTGAAGATGACATCGGATACCAACGTCAGGTCGTAAGTATGTTGGAAAAAATACCAGAGATCAATTGCTCATACGTTTCAACACGATGCGAACCAGCCCTCGAGCGCTTGAGGAATGGAAAAAAACCTGACGTCATTCTCATGGATATTTCACTCCAGGGCGATATGGATGGCATAGAAGGTACCTGGGAGTTCAAAGAGATCGATGCCGACCTGCACGTATTGGCCCTAACGAATAATGACGAAGAAAGCGCCGTCTCCTCCATGATTATGGCAGGCGTAAGTGGATATCTACTTAAGCCCTCTTCAAAAGCTGAAATAATCAACTCTATTCAAGAAGTACAAAAAGGCGGAGCTCCCCTAACACCCAGTGTCGCATCTATCATGATGCGCCTGTACAGAGAACATGCCCGGCCAAAACCTCTTTTCCTTCGTGATTATAATTTGAGTAAACGAGAACAAGAAATTCTACAACTAATCAGCGAGGGAAAAACGAAGAAAGGAGTTGCTGCTGCAAAGAATATTAGCGAACATACAGTCGATACCCACATTAGAAGTATCTATAAAAAGCTGGGAGTTCGAAACCGCTCCGCGGCCATCATTAAAGCTGTAAGGGAAGGCCTGGTAACTGTGAAATAAATTCAAAACATGGTCAAAACAACAAAGGATGGTTCTCCAACCCTTTTCAGTGAGCGATACCAACAAACCTACCATTCTATTCATGGCTCCCTCACAGAGTCCAACCATATCTTCCTCAGCGAAACGGGTGTAAAAGATCGACTACAGGCTGGATTACCCACTAGCATTCTTGAAGTAGGCCTCGGTACTGGCCTGAATTTTTTGCTTACGGCCCAACTAGCGCTTACATCTAATACATCACTGGAGTACTGGGCTTTCGAGCATACCATTGTATCTAAAGCAACCTTCCTCGCACTAGGTCTTGAGAAGTTTATAGACAACCCTACCCTTCTCGAGCGATTTGCAGATACACTCGAATCACTCAGTACAGCGCCTCTTATGAATACCCACTCTTTTATCCTGTTTGAAGGCGTGCACCTGCATGTTTTAAAAGGAGATGCAACAGAGATGCCCGTGCCGAATATACAATTCGACGCAGTATATCAAGACGCATTCAGTCCTGATGTAAATCCAGAGCTATGGAGCACGGTGTTTTTTCAGCGTATATACGATACCATGCACTCCAATGCGCGCCTAACAACCTTCTCTGTTCGGCGGCTCGTACGAGATAACCTTGCAGCGGCTGGTTTCACTATCCAAAAAAGGCCTGGCCCCGCGGGCGGAAAAAGAGAAATGTTGCTAGCCATTAAACCAGATCATGAACACTCCATCCAACAGTAACCCCATAAAGAGCAATCTCAAAACTGCAGATATTATTGCAGGCACGATTGCTGTTTTGTTAGCTATCCCAAATCTAAACGTACATGATGGCTGGTCCATGGAGAAAATCGTTCTCCTCGCCTTAATTGTAGTTGCCATCGCAACGGGTTGGTATGTAGCTCAAAATCGGTACTGGATGCTCAAAATCTTTTTCTATGCTGGCATAATGATGTTGTATATGCTTCTTGCCCGCCTTGCCTTTCACTTCATGGGTATTCTGGCTCATTGATTCTTGCAATGATTGAAGTAACGGAGCCGTAGCTCACTGCCCAAACATACTTTTATGTAGTTGCATGCCTAACCAAACCAGAACAATACCCATTACCACACTGCCAACTGCATTAAGAAGAACCAGGCCTTCCCGGCCTTCCTCCCAGAGAACAACTGATTCCAGACTAAACGTTGAGAAGGTAGTAAATGACCCAAGAAAGCCAACCAAAATAAATAAACGCCAGGGCACCGGGATAGACGAAGCGCTCATAAAAGGGGCAAGGAACCCAATTATTAAACAACCAACCAGATTGACGGTCCAAGTCGCCAATGGTGCGGGCGATTCTATCCATTTATTCACCAGCAGGTACACACTGTAGCGCACCAACGCCCCCGTTGCTCCACCTAGTGCTACAGCGATAAGTGCTTTCATTTAAACTCACCTGTTAAACGGATATTCATTGATCCAATTAAACCTCCGGCTGGATAATAAATAATCTTCTTTAGTTACCGGACGCAGAGTCATACTTATCGAATCGCCTTTAAACCAACCATTCATCTTCAAGAGACTGTCTGAAAGATGCGTATAATACATGGTGGAACTTCTTAACGAATCTGAAAACGCAAACACATCCAATGTGCCATTCTCAGGATCCGCATTCCATGTAATGTTTTGCTCTGATCCATCCTGAGTAGTAACTCTCACTCCCGATCCCTGTACGACAAGCGCAGTCCATTTTAAGCGGGTTGACAAAATCTCAGGCTCAAATTCAGTGACTTTATACTGTCCGTACAACACCGCATCCCGATTCCCTGCAGCCATCATGTCGGGCAATTTTACAAAAAAGTATATATTGGTACCAATCATTCCTACAAGTACAATCGACAGTAGTATTCTCCCTGCTTTTACAAGGTTTTTATTTAACCCAAGCTCAGTCATCCGTGCGGGTTCAACGTGCTGATTTGCTATGAAAAATTGCCGTAACCGCTGTAAATCAGGCAAAACCAGAAAAAAAGTCATCAATAAAAGATGCGTCGAATAAATTTTGACAGGCACATCGTAACTGAAGTTAAGCACCACTACATTGGACATCACTCCAATGATGATCAATGCGCCTAATAATGTAGTTCTTCTAAACAACAACAAGGCGCCACCCATAACTTCCCCAAGCCCAGTAAAGAGATTGTAGGGATAGGAATACCCCATGAATGTCCATAACAATCCCATCGGGGAAGAATCACCATACGATCGTGCAAGCATTTCGTAGGTGGGATAAGGAAATTGCGTCTTAAACACCTTAGCCAAGCCATAAATGATCAAAATGAGCGCAAGGTAATGCCGAATAAATACCCGTAACCCATAAGCCAGGCGTTCGTGATGGTGTTTCTCTCGATCAATACGCGTCCATGCCAACACACAAAGTACAGTGAGGCAAAAAATGGTAAATAGCTGAACGTAATTGTACGTCGTATCCCCACTGCCATTTGGTTTGACAGTTAGTTGCTCTATACCAAAAACCGTACTTCCTACAACGTTTAGTAGGCTATCCCATGCGCCAACCAGAGGTGTAGCATGCACGATAACCGACATGAATCCGTCTAAAAATACAAAGAATAAGATGTACACAAAGAAGAATCGAAAAAAGAATTTCTTTGCGGCTGACCAAGGCTGGTAGGAATCTGTAAGCTCATTCATTGTGGCTATAAGCTTAGTTGACAAACTTGAGTTTAACATTAAACCCCATCACCCCCAAGCTTCTCAAGCATTTCCTTTACATTCTCATTGTTCGGATTTAGCTCCAGGGATTTGTTATAATACAAAATGGCGTTTTCTTTATCTCCTGCTTCCATAAATCCTTCTGCTAAACTGTCCCAAACATTGGCAGATTAAGGAAATGCTTCTGCATTCATACTGCACTTTTTGAGACAAATCACTCTGACAAGGAAGCCAGCTCACCACATTTTGAGACACATTCCCACGACACATAATCCGACAGCAAAGCAACCCATGAAGTTTTTTCCTTCAAGACAGCAGACATAAATGAGTTCAAAGTTCAATGTTTAGGGTTTTATTTCAACCAACTTTGAACCTTGAACTTTGAACCTTGAACTTCAAAAGGGATCTAACCAGAAATCAGTGGGTGTTAAAGCAAGAATAAACCGGACCATACTAAAATGATTGCCACCGACTTCCAACGGAATACCGGAACAGAATTAGATTTGGGTTGGGTACGCAATACACATGTAAACCCAAGCGCAATACGCCGCAGAGCTAGTACCTTAGCAGGCCGGCGATCTGTAAAAAAACAATGGCAGGCTGCCTGGTTGCTACGAGCCATTACCTGCCTGGACCTCACCACGCTTTCCGGAGATGACACCCCAAGCAATGTACTTCGCCTCTGTGCCAAAGCACGCCAACCTGTTCGGGCTGAAATTCTAAAAGCACTCGGCGCAGATGAAATGAACCTGACTGTAGGCGCTGTGTGCGTCTATCATGCCCGGGTAAAAGAAGCAGTTGAGGCACTACATGGTACATCCATTCCTGTTGCCGCAGTTTCAACTGGCTTTCCAGCTGGCTTATCTCCTTTCAAACAACGCATTGAAGAAATTGTCGCTTCCGTAGAAACCGGTGCAAAGGAAATCGATATCGTCATTACACGAGAACATGTACTACGTGGCAACTGGACCGCATTATATGACGAAGTAAAAGAAATGCGACAAGCCTGTGGTGATGCCCACATGAAAGCTATACTCGCAACAGGAGAACTAGGCACATTGTGGAACGTCGCCAAAGCAAGTAAAATTGCTATGATGGCCGGCTCTGATTTCATAAAGACCTCTACGGGTAAAGAGCCCGTTAATGCAACGATACCGGTAGGCCTTATTATGACTCGGATGATTCGAGAATTCGAGCAACGATCTGGGCAAATTGTTGGATTCAAACCTGCTGGAGGAATCAGAAAGGCCAAAGAAGCCCTTCTCTGGCTGGCACTCATGAAAGAAGAATTAGGCGATCGCTGGTTGAACAACACGCTGTTCCGTTTCGGCGCCAGCAGCTTACTTACAGACATTGAACGTCAGCTCTCTCATCATGCAACCGGCCATTATGCTGCACGCCACCATCAACCGATGAGCTAATCTCAAGCCACTAACTGTACATCCAAAGCTCTTTACCATGACCATCTCCTCATTGTTCGAAACCATGGAATACGGCCCTGCGCCTGAATCACCTGCTGCAGCACATGCATGGCTGGATCAACACAATCGTTCATTCAAACATTTTATTGGCAATGCATGGGCTGAGCCAGCCTCTCAGACTACCATAGATGTTCAAAATCCAGCAACTGGGCAGCGCCTCGCGTCCATATCTGATGCAAACCAGACTGACATCAACCTGGCGGTTGAGTCTGCAAGAAAAGCATTTTCTTCATGGAGTAAACTGAGCGGCCACTCGCGAGCCAGGCATTTATACGCGATTGCGAGAGCCATCCAAAAACATGGGCGGCTTTTTTCTGTACTCGAATCCCTGGATAACGGAAAACCCATTCGCGAATCCAGAGACATCGATATCCCTCTCGTTGCTCGCCACTTTTCTCATCATGCAGGCTGGGCTCAATTGATGGACTCGGAGATGCCAGGATATAGCCCGCTAGGTGTTATCGGTCAAATTATCCCATGGAACTTCCCCCTTTTAATGTTGGCATGGAAAATTGCCCCTGCCCTCGCTATGGGAAATACCGTTGTTCTAAAACCTGCACCCTACACACCGCTTACGGCTCTCCTCTTTGCAGAGATCGTCGTTGAAGCGGGCCTGCCAAAAGGTGTAGTAAACATTATAACGGGTGGCGATGAAGCCGGTGCGGCAATAGTCAATCATCCTGACATTGACAAAATAGCATTTACGGGATCAACCTCTGTAGGACGAATCATCCGCAAGGCCACGGCCGGCACGGGTAAAAAGCTTTCACTTGAATTAGGTGGAAAATCTCCGTTTGTCGTATTTGAAGATGCCGACCAGGACAGCGCCGTTGAGGGCCTCGTAGACGCAATCTGGTTCAATCAAGGGCAAGTGTGCTGTGCAGGATCTCGATTACTTGTCCAGGAAAGCATTGCTGACGGATTCCTTGCTAAACTACGCACACGCATGGCTAATCTTAGGACAGGAGATAGCCTGGACAAAGCCGTTGACCTCGGAGCTGTTGTGGACAAAGTGCAATACGACACGATTGAGCATTGGGTCAAACTGGGTGTTGAAGAAGGCGCTGAACTCTATCAACCGGACGTTGCTCTTCCAGAGAATGGCTGTTTCTATCCGCCCACCCTCCTAACAAACGTCTCCCCCGCCTCAACGGTAGCTCAAGAAGAAATCTTTGGTCCGGTGCTCACAGCCATGACCTTCCGCACGCCTCAAGAAGGGATCAAGCTGGCAAACAATACACGCTATGGCCTCGCGGCAAGTGTATGGACCGAAAACATCAATGTCGCTTTGGAAGTAGCTCATCGTATCAAAGCAGGAAGCGTTTGGATAAATAGCACTAACCTCTTTGATGCAGCCTCTGGATTCGGAGGATATAGAGAGAGTGGATACGGACGGGAAGGAGGCAAAGAAGGGCTCTTCGAATACGTTCGGCCCTCCTGGGAAAAGAAAAGTAAATCTGATAGAAATCCACCTTCTTCCAACGGTGCATCCTCAGAAAACTGGGGTGCGTCTGTACCTGAGCGGCCTCCGCAATTGGTAGCACCAGCAGCTAATGGAAAAGCAATTGATCGTACCCCTAAGATGTACATCGGCGGCAAGCAAAAGCGACCGGATGGCAACTACAGTCGCGCAATTCTCAACAAGAAGGAAGAATTGATTGGGCAGGTTGGGGAAGGCAATCGAAAGGATATCCGTAACGCCGTTGAAGCTGCACACGCAGCGCGTGGATGGGCGGATCGATCGCCCTACAATCGCGCTCAGATTTTGTATTTCTTAGCAGAAAATCTGGCTGTTCGCACTGATGAATTCACAGCTCGGCTCAAAACACTCACCGGCCAATCTAAAAAAGAAGCGCTAAAGGAAGTAGAGGCCTCGCTGGATCGCCTCTTCACGTATGCCGCATGGGCAGATAAATTTGGTGGCACCGTACAAGAAACAACACTCCAGGGTATAGTAGTCGCACATCACGACTATTTAGGCGTAGTGGGTATTGCCTGTCCTGATGAGCACCCTCTTCTAGCATTGATTTCACTCGTGGCGCCAGCAATTGCACGAGGTAACACGACTATCGTGATACCATCCGAAAAGTACCCACTCATCGCTACCGATTTATACCAGGTACTCGATACATCAGATATACCTGCTGGTGTGATCAACATCGTCACTGGAGATCGGGATCACCTTTCGAAAACCCTCGTTGAGCATGAAGACGTCGACGCTATGTGGTATTTCGGAGACGCACACGGTTGCAAAGAGATCGAGCAACGCTCAACGTCTAACATGAAAAGGACATGGGTTGGGTATGGCAGAAAAAGAGATTGGCTAGACAAAAGCCAGGGAGAAGGCAAAGAATTCTTGTACCGATCCGTTCAGGTAAAAAATATTTGGGTACCTTCTGGAGTGTAAAACAAATGGACCCAAAACAAGATCTCCCACCCGATACACTGACTCAGAAAATAGGCGTTCTCACGCGCCGGGAAGTAGAAGCCCGTATCCTCGCTCCAATGATAGATGCATTAGGAGAAGAGTTCGGAAGAGATGAGGTCATTTCGATTGTCAAAAAAGTCGTTATCCAATTAGCTAGCCAACAGGGGTTTGAGTTAGCAGAAACCATGGGGGGTACGGATACAGAAGCCTTCATGAACTCGTTGGCTTATTGGACCCGAGACGATGCATTACAACTGGATGTGCTCGAACACAATGAGACGTCGCTTCATTTTAATGTAACCAGGTGCCGCTATGCTGAATTGTACAACGCGCTCGGCATTCCAGAATTGGGGGCGGTTTTTTCTTGCAATAGAGACTTTGCCCTGATCGAAGGATTCAATCCAGACGCTACCCTAAAACGTACACAAACCATCATGCAAGGTGCTTCCCATTGTGATTTTCGTTATACATTTCCAGAAGACAACCAGGATTCGAATGAGCACCCTTAATTTAAGCCCCAATCTTGCCACAATCGGTTGAAAATGCTGTCTTGATACGCTGTAGTGCTCTTTTGTAGTGATTATATAATACTTAGCACAGTTAAAAAGTCACTACCCACTCTTATGCAACTTCCGAGAAAAAAGTACCGGACATTTTTTGAAATGTCTCTAGACATGCTATGTATAGCAGGGTTTGATGGATATTTCAAGTTAGTTAATCCCGCTTTTACCCGAGTACTTGGATACACTGAAGATGAATTATTATCAAGGCCGCTCATTGAATTTATTCATCCCGATGATAAAGAATCCACCCTGCAAGAAGTAGCTGTACTCGCTGAAGGTGTTACCTCTATCGATTTCAGAAACAGGTATCAATGTGCTGATGGCAGTTACAAATGGATCTCATGGAAATGCAAAGCAGACAATGAGGCCGGGCTACTCTACTCAATTGCACGGGACATCACCAGTGAATTAGATCAGCGTCAGCAAGAAATGTTGGGAATTATTGCTCAACTTGAAGTGGCAAAATTACAAGCAGAGAAAGCCAATCTCGCAAAGAGCACGTTCCTCGCTAACATGAGTCACGAGATCCGCACTCCCCTCAATGGAGTCATCGGAATGATCAGTATACTTGCTCACACCGACCTGAATGAAGAGCAAAAAGAGTGTGTCGAAGTTATACAAAACTCTGGAGAAGCGGTCCTTAACCTTATCAGTGATATACTTGACTACTCCAAAATAGAGTACGGACAAATAGTGTTAGCTGAAAGCCTGTTTAATCTGGAGCATTGTATCACTCAAGCAATAGATACTGTTCGGATATTGGCTGAGAGCAAAGGGTTATCTCTATCCCTTGATGTAGACAATAGATTCCCGGAATACATACGAGGTGATGAACATCGACTCCGTCAGATCTTATTGAATTTATTGTCGAATGCCATCAAGTTCACAGAAGAAGGAGATATTTTTGTAAAAGTGCGTATGCGAAATTCGCCCGTAAATGAGGTCGAATTGAGTGTCCATGACACCGGAATAGGGATTCCTTCCTCCCTCATTGATTCTGTTTTTAATTCATTCACTCAAGTTGATCCATCCCCCAACCGAATGTTTGGAGGAACTGGGCTTGGCCTTTCTATTTCACGGGAGTTAGCATTTGCAATGGGAGGAGATTTACGTGTTGAAAGTATTGAAGGCAAGGGCTCCACGTTTTATCTCACTCTCCCCTTCTCTGCTTAGAGATACGGATAATTATTGTCTATGAGCCTCAATGAGGATTAAATCTGTGGTTCTACATGCACAGCTAGTTGATTAAAGAGTCCAGATTGGAAGAAGTCTATCGCTCAACCACTCGGCTCTAGAACATTCGGTGGCAATATTGTGCTAGTTGCCATCGGACAGATTTTATACAATCATGAATACACCAAAACACAACCAACGATCTGTAATCAATACTGTTGGAATGGCTCAGGCTATAGCTGTTATACTGTTCTTCGGTCTTTTTACTGGCCAGGCTCAAGACGCTAAGGCCCAAATTGCCGTTATGCAATACAGACATGTACCTGCAGAAAACGTACAGGAGTTTGTACGACGAGAAACCACCTACTGGAGTGCAGTCGCTGAAAAGGCGATTCAGGAAGATAAGATGATGTATTGGGCTATGTGGCAGAAAGTAGGGGGATGGAATCTCGACACAGGATCTAACTTTCTTTTCATAAACGTCTTTGAAGATAAAAAAGGCCTGGATAATATCTCTGGCATATGGGATCCTTCAAAGGTTTTTCCAGAAATGAATCCAGCAGACATCAGTACCGAGATGCTTAGCACCACAAAACACATGCTCGTGGTAGAAAGTGTCGCTGATGCAGGAAGTCAAGAGCCGCAATTTCTTCGTATGAACTACGGTAAGGTGCATGACCAGGAGAAAACGCTCGAGATAGAGATGAACTGGAAAGCTTTTATTGAGGAGCAAATGGAGCAAGGCAATACTACAGCGACCAGTTGGCGATTTGTCCGAGTACTAACTCCCGCAGGAGCAAGCATTCCTTTCGATGTGATTTCGATGGATGGCTTTCAATCGCTTAGTGAGGCTGTTTATCCAACGTGGGCCGATGATATCGAATTCCCTGACATGAGTGGATTCGCAGAGGCACAGACTAGAGATAGAGTCTCGGTTTATGCGCGGGTGAAGTCTGTAAGTAGAGATGCAGAAAGCGGAGAATAGAGCATAGCGATGCTACTTATCCCTTTGAAGCCGGGCACTCCATTGGTGTCCGGCTTTTTAATTTATAAAGGCATATTCATTTCAATTACACGACCCTCAGATTTGACTGTATCCCCCCCATTATTTAACATCCGTAATCCCTAAAAATCAAACTCGATTAAATGAAGATTATTCGCTTCGGTGATTACGGCCAGGAAAAGCCAGGTGTCCAGCTTCCAGATGGGACACGCATTGATGTAAGCCACGTTGTTCACGATTACGACGAAGCTTTTTTTGCTTCCAAAGGACTTGCAGAACTCTCCGAATGGGTTGCATCTCATTCAGCAAGTGCCCCTAAAGTAGACAATACAATCCGTCTCGGCGCTCCCTTGGCACGCCCCAGCAAAATTGTTTGTATCGGCTTGAACTATACGGATCACGCACACGAAGCAGGTTTAAAGATTCCTAAAGAGCCCATCCTCTTTTTCAAGTCAACCTCCGCCATCGTCGGCCCTAATGACGACATGATAATCCCCAAAAACAGCAAAAAAACGGATTGGGAAGTTGAGTTAGGTATCGTTATGGGCAAACGCACCTCCTATGTTACAAAGGAAGAGGCTTTTGATTACGTAGCCGGATATGTATTGCATAACGATTACAGCGAACGGGCATACCAAGTAGAGCGCGGAGGCCAATGGGTAAAAGGAAAAAGCTGCGATACATTTGCGCCCCTTGGCCCCTTCATTGCCACCAAGGATGAAATTGATGACGTCGCCAATCTATCTATGTGGCTCAAAGTAAATGGTGAGTTCAAGCAACAAGGCAACACGGGCAACATGATCTTCGATGTCCCTACTGTTGTAAGTTACATCAGCCAATTTATGACTCTTCTTCCAGGGGATATTATTTCCACGGGAACGCCCGCTGGTGTTGGCCTCGGCTTCGACCCGCCTCAATACCTAAATCCCGGCGACGTTGTCGAACTCGGCATTGAAGGCTTGGGTAGCTCAAGGCAAGAAGCCATCGCTTATTAGCGATGGCTGTTTCTGGTTTCTGGTTTCTCGTTTCTGGTTGATTTCATGAACGAGACTGTTGCAACCAGAGCACCTGCAATAAACGCTATAATTTTCTAAACCCCACCAGCAGGCACAAATGAACCCCCAGAAACCAGAAACCAGAAACCAGAAACCGGATTCGGTGGCTCCGCCACCGAAGACCATCTCCGCCACACTACGCAAACTGGGGCCTGGAATTATTATCGCTGGGTCTATTGTAGGTTCGGGGGAGTTGATTGCGACAACCAAGGTGGGAGCCGAAGCAGGGTTTTGGTTATTGTGGCTCATTGTCATTGGTTGTGTAATCAAAGTCTTCGCCCAGATTGAGATGGGGCGATACACGATCACCTGGAATGAAACCCCACTAATGGCACTCAACAAAGTGCCTGGTCCGCGTTGGAAAGTAAATTGGATTGTGTGGTACTGGACGATTATGACCATGCTTATTATTTCACAGCAAGGTGGAATTGTTGGGGGTGTAGGGCAGGCGCTGGCCATCAGCCAACCTCTTACTGAACAGGGTGCCTCCTACAATGCATTGCAAGACCAACTCGTCAGTGCCCAAGTACAACTGGCAATCCATACTTCTAACCTGGCACCCGGATCAGAATTAACCCAAGCAGAAGCCTCAACACTGGCAGACCGAATAGCCGAATTAACGACTCAAGTTCAAAATGTACCCGCAATTGACAAAAACATCGATGCGTACATCTGGGCAACCATCATGGCTCTACTCACATCTGTATTGATGTTTATAGGCCATTATGGGATGATTCAGTCGGTATCGACGGTCCTTGTTGCTTCATTCTCATTGATTACCGTCGTGACACTTGTCTTGCTTCAGTTTACCCCCTGGGGTGTTACCGGGAGCGAGTTTACAACGGGCCTTCGATTTCAATTGCCCCAGGTGGACGCGTCCAGTGCGGTCAATCCGGTAACTACAGCGCTTGCAGCGTTTGGCATTATTGGGATGGGAGCAGGAGAACTACTAATGTACCCATACTGGTGCCTCGAAAAAGGATACGCTAAATACACAGGCCTGCGCGAACAAACAGAGTCCTGGTTAAAGCGGGCAAAAGGATGGCTCCGTGTCTTACAAATTGACGCCTGGTCCTCCATGTTTGTGTACACCTTTACCACTGTCATCTTCTACTTGCTCGGTGCTGCCGTCTTGTGGAGGACGGGACTAAATCCCAACGGCAGCGATATGGTTCGAACGCTCAGTGAAATGTACGTACCAGTATTTGGAGAATGGGCCCAACCGGTATTCCTTTTCGGTGCAATTGCGGTCTTATACTCTACCTTCTTCGTAGTAGCCGCAGGATACAGCCGCATGGTTGCAGACGCTTTTGGGCTGTTCGGATTTCACGACGGCACCGAAGAATCACGCCTTCGTTGGACGAAATGGATCAGCGCAATCTGGCCTATTGTAGCGCTGATCACATATATATTTGTCGCTAACCCGGTAGCCATGGTACTGGCGAGTGGGGTTGCACAGGCCGTAATGCTTCCCATGCTGGCCATTGCCATTTTATATTTCCGATACCAACGAACAGACCAGAGACTTATCCCGGGAAGAGTTTGGGATATCTTCTTGTGGGTTTCTTCAGCAGGGTTGATTATAGCCGGCTTATGGTCGCTGTATCAGCAACTGACGTAGATTACTCAGTAGGCATGCCCTGCTCTTCCAGGTATTCTGCACCCCGGCCCTTGATGTTTTCGTCCCAGTATTTCATCCAGCCAGGCCCTTCTTCAGCAAGCCGTTCCCAGTCTAATGACATAGGCTGAATTTCGGTATTGGCAATCCACGCTGGCAGTTGTGATGGATCGATGTCTTGCCGGCTGGGAATACGGAAGAACTCGTTTGCCTGTAGGATCATTGCTTCTTCAGAGGTTGCCATTTCATAGAACCTCTTGGCCCATTCTAAATTAGGACCGTTCTTTACGAGGGCGATTCCATCCGTTAATACTGGCGTTCCACTCACTGGAATGAGAAATCCAAAGGGGTAATCATTTTCCTGCTGCTGCAAAAAGATGTCAGGCATATTCCAAAATGACACATCGCCTTCTTCACGAGCAAGTTTCAAATAGAGTTGAGTAGGGTCTGCCGTGTATGTTTTCGTGTTTATATCAAGCCTTGCCAGCCAGGCATACCCTTCCTCCACTGTAGGCTGCCTCATAATCATCGCTCCGAAAATCGTGCGCATAGTAGCAGAAGCAAGCGGGTAACGAATCAACACTCTATCTTTCCACTGAGGCTCAAGCAAGTCATCCCAGTCTTTAGGAATATCTGCGTCATTCGGAAGCGTACGGCTATTAAACGCAATGACTTCAGGTGTCAAAAACGTCCCGTACCACATATGGCGATGATCGTGCATGTCATCTGTAACCGCATCTGCCCAGGAAGGACTATAGGGCTCCAACAGGCCTTCAACGGCTGCTCTATTAAATGCCATACTGCTTCCCCCCCACCAGATGCTTGCCTGGGGCCGCTCCTTTTCTGTTCTAATCCGGTCATACGCATTCTGCCCCCCCATATCGATCCACTGCACGTCAACTTCTGGGTGAGCCTCTTCAAATATCGTCTCAAACCGATTTAACATCTCTTTCCCATGGGGCGAATAAATAACCAATGTCGCCTTATCAGGAGTTGATGTACAGCCAACAACTAAAAGGATGAGGAGAATGAGTAGTATGTAGGGGTAGCGCATTTTTGTAAGTTCAATGTTCAAAGTTCACCCAACCAGCCTCAACTTCGCAAAACGGAGGGCGAGTTTTTTCTGGCCGATATCTTGGAAGTAGACAACCGCTTTAGCATTTTGCCCCTGCCCTTCCATAGAAAGCACCTTGCCTTGTCCAAATTTATCATGTTCAACGATAGCACCTGGTACGATCTGCCCTCCTTCTCCCTCATCGTAAACAACACGACGTTCATCAGAAACTCGGGTAGTCTGCGTAACAGTATTCCGTTTTTTCTTGGACTGCGTCAGGCTCTGGCGAAAATAGTTTGGATCCAGATTATCATAAGAAACCGTCCTGCCTTTTTTGAGCTTAAAGCGATCCTTCTTTTGATAAAACGATTCTCCTGCCTCAGTTCGCAGTACACTTGCATCAACCTCTTCTAAGAATCGGCTTCGCACGCTTGCGGAATGCTCTCCATATCGGAATCGAGAGCGGGCATTGGACAAAAACAGGTGGGATTTTGCACGGGTCACACCTACATAAAACAAACGGCGCTCTTCTTCTAGATCTTTACGATCCTGTGCAGCACTTGCAAGAGGAAAAAGGCCCTCTTCAAGCCCAGCGATAAACACCACAGCAAACTCCAGCCCCTTGGATGCATGCAGGGTCATCATCGTTACACGTTCCCCCGCTCCCTTATCTTCATCTTGATCTGTAAACAGAGATACCTGCTGTAAAAACGTGCTTAATGCGCCATCGGCTCCTTCCTGCGTTCTGAATTCTGCGATAGCATTTATTAATTCCTGAACATTCTCCCACCGTACCAACCCTTCTTGTGTCCCTTCATCTCGCAAGTCAGCAAATATACCAGCATCCTTTACGAGGTCTCGTGTTAATTCATCAGCAGGGCGGGTATCGAGTTCGCTGCGATATTTCTCAATCAGGGCTACAAACTTGCCAACCATTGTTTGAGAACGTGCAGTAAGCCCAGACTGCTCCAGAGATCGTACAGCGTCCCAGAGCGGTAAGCCAGACTGTTGGGCATAATTAAAGAGTTGCTCCTGCGTCTTACTCCCAATACCCCGTGTTGGGTAGTTAATCACACGTCGTAAGCTAGCGATGTCATTCGGGTTGACAAGCAGTCGCAAATAGGCAAGCACATCCTTGATTTCCCTGCGCTGATAGAACGACATACCGCCAATAACGCGATAAGGTATATTGCTTCTACGGAGTGCATCTTCAAACGAACGGCTTTGTGCATTGGTGCGGTATAAGATGGCGAAATCTTCGTACCTATACGCCGTTCGAACTTCGATATCGCGAATGCGCCGCTCTACTTTCTGTGCCTCATCTTTTTCCGAGATCGCTTCGACCAGCATGATCTCATCCCCTTCAACATTTTCCGTCCACAGCGATTTCTCCAATTGGTCTTTGTTGTGACCAATGATGGAGTCTGCCAGTTTTAGGATTCTTTTTGTAGATCGATAGCTCTGCTCCAGACGGATCGTTTTTGCCTGAGGATAATCCTGCTTAAAGGATAATATGTTAGCGATATCAGCACCGCGAAATGCATAGATACTCTGGGCATCATCCCCTACCACGCAAATGTTCTTGTGCCCGGCTGCGAGTAACTTGGTAAGCCGGTATTGAGCATGGTTGGTATCCTGGTATTCATCAATATGAATGTACTTCCACCGTTGTTGGTACTTGTCCAGGATCTCTTTGTGCTTGGTGAACAACTCGATGGGCTTTATCAACAAGTCGTCAAAATCCATCGCGTTCGCATTCCGGAGAATCCCTTCATAGCGCCCATAAACGCGGGCAGCCTGCTCTTGGGCTGCTGTTGCCACCATCCGCTTATACTGCTCCGGCTCTACCATCTGATTTTTTGCACTGGAAATCAGATTGCGGATCGACCGTGGGCTGAATTGCTTGGTGTCGATGTTCAACTGACGCATCACGTTTTTAATAACCCGCTCGCCGTCATCAACATCATAAATGGAAAAGTCGCGTGTATACCCCAGTGCTTCAGCTTCAACGCGCATCATACGGGCAAACGTAGAGTGAAACGTCCCCATCCACATCCCCCTGGCTTTCTCTTCACCGACCAAATCCTCAATGCGCTCCTTCATTTCCCGAGCTGCCTTATTGGTAAAGGTAAGAGCAAGTATTTGATTGGGCCAGGCTTTGCGGGTCGCGATCAGATAAGCAATACGGTGGGTAAGTGTTCGCGTTTTACCCGAACCCGGCCCGGCTACAATCATTACGGGGCCTTCAGTGGTAGAGGCCGCTTGTTGTTGGACCTCGTTTAATCCGTTCAGGATTTGGCTGGCATCTTCTAACGGGGCGTCAGTAGATGCCTTTCCATCAAATTCAAGCCGATACTGCCGCATTGTACTTCGCCGTCGCTTCGGTTATCTAATAAGAAAGGTCAGACTTCCAAGATAGACAATAGCAACGCGGCATACTGGGAAATGTTGTGAAATAACCTACTTTTTCAAATGCAAAAACAGGTTAATCCCCTCCGGCTCTTTTCCTATATATATCATGCTTTCGGGAATGCCACTGTCCTTTGCTAATTGTGTGAGCACTTCTGGTCCTCGATGGTGGAGTTGCCAGTCCATCAGCACTTCCATATACGGCCGGGAAGGATTGTTGTCTGAAAAATTGCCAATGACCAGCTCTCCCCCTTCATCAACGAACTCGTACAGCCTCTTTGTAAGAAAGATAAACCGGCGATCATCCAGATAATCAAATAATCCTGCAGACCAGATCAGGGGAAATCGTTTCTCTGTCGTAAACCTGAACGCGTTCGCTTTCATGAAGTTGATATGCTCCATGAATTCAAAGCACAACGTTTGCGCATAAAGGATGGCAACATCATCAAATTCAACACAGTCAAATTGAATGCGCTTTTCTCGATTGGGGCCCTCATTATGCTGATTAAAAAACTCGAACACATCGCGAGCAGGCCCACTCGCCACATTCAAGATCTCTATCTCGTCTTCATCAGAATGCTCAACGAGGGAATTAATTAGATCAATGAAATATGCTTTTCGATTTCGTACTGCATGAGCAGCACGTGTATTTAGGAAAAAGTTATCCCATTTAATGAGATCTGGGTCAGTCGTTAACGAACGCTGGTATACGCGATCTATCACCTCAAAATCTCCCGCATACCCACGGGGTTTTCTTAAACTGATGCCTTGAAGTGTTTTTGGAGAAAGTGCCTCTCCAAATGCGTCTTGCAAGTCACTGAGCGTTTGTGAAGCCATTTGGCCTTTCTCCACCTCTCCCGCAATCTCCTCGAGCCAGGAATTAAACTCCTCATAATCGGTTGGTGATGGCCCTCCTCGATTCACCCATTTGGAAGCATTATCAATATGTTTTTTCATGGTATCCTTTAACGAATAGAACTACATACCCTTGTGCTTCATATGATATAAAGGGCCTTTCTCTTACACACGACTTCCACTTCACTGAGAGCGGCAACTTTCCAAATCGAGTCATTTGACTCTAAAAAGGCACGAATTGATTGTTAATCCTCCATCCATTGAACCCGCACATGCTTCTTCCATGACGCTTTTTTGGAGTTCTCTGTCGCTTCCATGTACTGCGTTGGAGTGACGTCAAAAAATTTTCGAAAAGAGCTTGTAAAATGACGAGGGTTCTTAAATCCTACTTTAAAAGCGACTTCGGAAATAGTGTCGGCTCCTTGCTCAATGAGTTGTAATGCTCTTTTTAATCGCATGACACGGACATATTCCATCGGTGTCATCCCCAGAAAGGCTTTAAATTTCCGCTGCAATTGCCTCTCACATCGATGCATTTTTTCTGCAAATACACTCAGGTTAAAACCTGCGTCTCCCATCTCTGCTTCAACAATTGTTTTGGCTTGATTTAGAAATCGTTTTTCTGGGGCCAATACCGGTATGTTAGTAGGCTCGATAAATTTTTTCTTGCTAAAGTGAGAGCGAATGTTTTTTCGATTCTGAAGCACATTCTTCACCTGTGCCAGCAAAAGTTGATCTGAATACGGTAATCCAAGAAATAAATCTGCCCCGACTTCTAAACCGAGAAGATGATATTCCGTTGTGTTTTCTTCGGACAATAAAAGAACCGGAATGTGCTTTAAAGAAGGGCTCAATTTTATCAATCTACACAAATCAAAACCATCCAGGTAGGGCATCATTATAGAAGAAATGATCAGGTCAGGTACATGTTTTTGGGCCTTTGCCAAACCGTCATGCCCATGAGCAGCTTCAATAATGTGATAGGTTTTCTCAAATAGTTGCTTGTGGTACACCCTTGACGCTTTATCGTCATGAACCAGGACTATAGTCGGACGGATTTGTGATGTCACCACATGCTCGGCCTTCCAGCCCGCATGTTCGGTACGTGGCAAAGAGGGAATCATCTTATCAAGCGAAATACGTATGGTACTTATGCCGCGATCCAAGGAGGAAGTTTGATGCGGCCTTTACTTATAAAGCGACAATTCCAGCTAAAACCCACTACGCAACTACATGATTTTCGATCTTGCTTGGTCAGCTTGGCTTAATACGTACCAGCTCGAATGATTTGCATATTCGCCTGAAATACCTGCCCTGGGGTATTTTCTACAAAGCCATCAAACCACAACTTGCCTAAAAACAAAGCAGGCGGCGCGCATTTATTATGCCCTCCAAAGGTCAGCTTGGCAAGTTCAACGTGTTCGGCGCCATGCTTCTGATAAGCCTGTAACGCCATCTCTGCATTGCGAAATGAAACCTGATCGTCATCTACGCAATGATACAAACGCATTGGAGCAAGTGGTTTCCAGTTATGAATATCATTCTTCTCTAGTGCTACACGGAGAGGATGTGTGGCATTCTCTTTAAAGCTATCAATAAATGCCGGTGTTAACATGTTGAGAGGGATTGCAGGCAATTTCCGATTGATATGCCTCAACCCTGTCTTTCCTTCGAGCATACTCTCAACAACATGGATGTACTCAGGAAGGATGACATCCTCCAGTTGCTCAAACACATCATAGACCATGTCATACGCAAGTAGAGTAAAGGGTAAATATCCGGGAGAGGGATAGGGTGTATCCTCTAGAATTTGATCAACCATCACCTGGGACAAATTATAGGGTCCTGCCATCGGTGCGGATGCAGTCACTGTAATTTCATCGCTATGATGGTGTTCTATCTCTCGATGGGCGGCCATTGTCACATATCCCCCTTCCGAATAGCCCATTAGAAACAATTGTCCATTTGTATGAATCGCTTCCTGCTCCAGGAATACGCGTGCCGCACGGATCATATCAACCACAACGGTACCGGAGCTCTTAGCATGTACATAGGGGTGAAACCCTGCTCCGGCTCCTAGACCAAGATAGTCAGGTAATAACGTGATGTATCCGCTTGCGCCTAGCCCCATACTTACAAGATCAAAACCTTTCTCGGAAGGTGCTCGATGGCGAGCGACTATGGTGCCATGCTGAAAACTCAACAAGGGCGCGGGTTCATCAGTACGCTCTGGCAATGCAACAGCACCCGAAGCAACTGTCTGTTGCCCATGATGATCAACCGTTAGATAGGTAACCCTGTAAAGGGATACCCCTTGTTTGGGCACACCCGGAATTTTCTCTTCTGCTAACGAGGCTGCAATCTCATCGCGGGTAAGAAACCCAATTTTTTCAGATGAAAGCAGATCTCCACGGTTACCTGATCCCGGTTCTTCCGTAATCCTCCCACGGTCGAGATGCTGAGTCGCTTCCGCACTTCCAACTAGCATCAGTATCCCAGACAGCATGCCTACACACTTAGACAATTTGTTCATGCTGGTATCTGTTGAGGAATATAATATGATCCTTAATAATTACATTGACAGTATCGGTGTAGAGAGGAGTTGCTTAATTGAAAAGACGGTCATCGGACCAACTACCACTCATCCCGGTCAGGAGCAATGACAAGGGAAAGGGATAGGAATAGACAATGCAGAGATTAAACCTTATACTCTGACACCATATTCGTCTATCGAACCTTACCCACCTACCATGGATCTGGTTATTACAATCTTGCGAGGCGCATTTGGCCTCTTTGTGCTAGCAGGTATCGCCTATCTATTTTCTGCAGACCGTAAACGTATCAGTTGGCGCCTTGTAGGTGCTGGAATTGGCCTCCAGCTCATCTTCGCACTGCTTATCCTTAAGACGGGCCCTGGGTTTGCCCTTTTCCAATTCTTAGGACAAGCCTTCACTACGATTCTAAACTTCACATATGATGGTTCTCAATTCATTTTCGGTCCCTTAGGAGCGCCATCTACTGAGAACTCGATAGGGTTCATGTTCGCCTTTCAGGTATTGCCAACCATAATCTTCTTTGGCTCGCTGATGGGCATCTTGTATTATATGGGGATTATACAGCCCCTGGTGCGGGGCATGGGTTGGGTGATGTCAAAGACGATGCGCATATCGGGGCCAGAATCGTTAGCTACTGCGGCAAACGTATTTATCGGTCAGACCGAAGCCCCGCTTGTAGTCCGCCCCTACGTAAGCAAAATGACCAAGAGTGAACTCATGACGCTCATGACAGGCGGCATGGCAACGATTGCTGGGGGTGTCCTCGCTTCCTACGTGGCATTTTTGGGCGGGGACAGTCCTGAAGAGCAAGTTATCTTTGCCTCTCATTTGTTATCAGCATCTATCATGAGTGCGCCGGCCTCGATTGTGATGGCGAAGATCCTTGTGCCTGAAACAGAAACGCCGTCCGTAATGGACAATGCGTCTTTTACCACTGGTGAAGAGGATGCGAACGTGATTGAGGCTGCAGCTTCAGGGGCCTCTGATGGATTAAAACTCGCGTTGAATGTAGGCGCTATGTTGTTAGCCTTCGTGGCCCTTATCCAACTCATCAACTTTTTGCTTAGCCTGGCAGCACAACCCACTCTGTTTGGTTGGGAGCCCTTTAACCTCAATGCTGTTGTTGAGCGGCTCAGTGGCGGTAACTTTGAATCGCTATCGCTTGAAGCGATCTTTGGCTTTATCTTCGCCCCGATTGCCTGGGCGATGGGCGTCGAAACAGCCGATCTGCTTCAATTCGGCCGGCTCCTTGGTGAAAAGGTGGCCATTAACGAATTCATCGCCTACTTGTCACTCGGTGAATTGAAAGAAACCATGAGCCCACGCTCTACCATTATCGGAGCGTATGCACTGTGTGGATTTGCAAACTTCTCCTCCATCGCCATTCAAATCGGCGGCATCGGCGGCATCGCCCCAGACCGAAAAAGCGACGTAGCAAAGCTAGGGATGCGTTCCATCGTAGGCGGCGCACTAGCTTCCTGGATGACGGCTACGATTGCAGGCATGCTTTTAAGTTAAGTGCAATGTGCAGGGTGCAAAGTGCAAAGTTCGCTAAAAAAGAACCTTGCACCTTGAACTTTGCACTCTTATTCAGTACTGGTCGCATACTTAATCCTGAACCTTGCCCATGAAGGAACGGCTTTCCACTCACGGTCATCTTCTACGAAGGCTGGCATCCATCGCATGCGGGTGGTTGCGTCCATTGCGCTTAGGTCAAGAATGGGGTGAATACCTTCTAAAACCTCAACGCTTTGAGGTTCACCTTCTGCATTGAGGTAGACTTGAAGGCGTACCTCACCAGTAATTTGCATGTCGCGCAGGCTATCCGGATAAATGACAGGGACATCCGTTCCAAGCTTTAGGCTCGTTAATGGTTCTCTGAAATGGCGGCGTAAGATCTTATAGGACTGCTTCTTGAATTTGTCCACATCTCCTGCAGGGTCCGAAGTAAAGGTAACGTCTGCAATTTTAGGAGCGAGGTACGATTCAAACAGGGAGTCGACAATCGCTGGCTCATTGCGGTACATCCGAATCAGGCTTCGTTTGACAGCACGCTTAAATTGATCTCGGACTTCACGATCAGATCCATACGTTCCATTGGCCACATACACAGTCTGCGCGCCCACGACATCCATCGACTCCAGAGACTCCAGGTCTCTAAAATAATTGGTTGTATCCTGCCCTGAAATCCACCATCGAGTTGTTGAACCTTCCCATCCTTCAGGCGGCCCCTGGCGCATTGGGGTTTCTTGGGCACATCCTTGAAGCAAGGTAAATAAGAGAATACCGTATATAAATAACCGAATCACAATGTATCCTGATTGGTGAGTAAAGCGCACAGATATAAGCTACAGTACGCTTAAACTGTGAAAATATTCCTTACAAACCGTTTTAACCAAATCACATTCGATGATTAAAACGTTCCTACAAGTGGACAATGGAGGCGAAATTTAGTTGCTACAGGCAACAACTGGAAAAGCTTAGTTTAGGCAGAATTGGCACCAGGTACAGACTGTTCTTCGTCCGAAGGAGCAAGGCGTACATAGAATTGACGGCGGTCCATAGCTACGATGGATACAAAGCTACCGGCAGCGATAAATTCTCCCTCGGTCATCACCTCAATACGCCGTCCGTCAATTTCAACGATTCCGGTAGGCCTTAAGGGCGTAATAGCAACTCCTTTCTGACCCAGGTATTGAGCACGGTCGGCACTTTCTCTTGCTATCAGACGTTCATCGCTTCGCAAGTTTGTGGCAAGGATAAATCGATCCCACGCCCCTGATTTCCACATCCACACGAAAACACCTCCAGTAAGGGCAAGGGAGCCAATCATAAAGGCCGTCCCTCCTACCACACCAACTTCATTATAGGAATATCCAATACCAAAAAGGATGACTAAAAAACCGACAACCCCAACCACATTAAATCCTGGAATTAGATACACCTCAATGAGAATTAACCCCAGGCCGGCTAGAATAATGAGTATGGGAATCAGTAATTCCAATCCTTTTGTGTTTCAATAGTTGGTGAAATATACCTGGGTTTACGAATCAAGACAAAGATGTTTCACTTCTCTCCCCGATCGTATCTACTTGCCGTACTTCTACACGCGCACCACGCACATCAACGACGCGTACAGCCGAACCAGAAGGTATAAACTCACCGGCTGTAATCACATCAATACGTTCGCCCGTATCAGTTACTTGAACGGTACCCGAAGGCCGCAGGGGCGTTAGAGCAGTTCCAATAGCGCCTATCAGTAAATCGTTGGTCTCTGTTGCAACATACCCTTCAGCACTTGACAGCTCTGGGGCTAACACAAGTCTATTAAAACGCTGGTTAGAAGGCAAGTACCTGACCATGGTTGACACCATTATAACCATGAGTATCATCGTAGCTGCCATTGTTACCAGGGCCGAGGTTATAGCTCCCTGATCGGGCAACGCAAGCCCCACATTTCCTATGAGTGCAGCGAACAACGATCCCATGACAAGGATCAACCCACTAATACCCGCAATACCGAACCCGGGTATAACAAAAACTTCTGCCAAAAGCAGCAGAACACCTATTCCGAACAGAACAATTTCCCAGCTCTCTACAAGGCCCAGCATGTAGTGGGGTGCAAAGAACAAAGCCGCACCAAGAGCAGACATCAAACCAGCAAACCCAACACCTGGTGTTTGAAGTTCGAAATACAATCCTCCCATCATCATGAGCATTAAGATGGACTGCAGAACCGGTGAGGAAAAGAAGCGCAAGAACTGCTCAACACCTGAGGCCTGGTGATCAACCTGAACGGCTTCGCTAAGGTCCAATTCCTCCAGTATACTACCAATAGAAGGCATGATGGCATCAGCAACACCTACGTCGAGTGCTTCTTGAGAAGACAATGTCAGTAAACTTCCCATTTCCGAAATGCCTTCGACTTCCAACGAATCGTCTACCATTGCTTCTGCAATGCGAGGATCTCTTCCATTCGCCTCTGCAGTAGCCCGCATCAACCCTTTCATGTAACTCTGATACTTCTCTGACGCAACGGCCCCTGAAGTCCCTTCTACAACTGTTGCCGCTCCAATGGAAGATCCTGGAGCCATAGCAATACGATCTGCAGAATAAGAAATGAGTGCGCCTGCAGAAGCGGCATTTTTATCGATGTATGCGATGGTTGGAATAGGAACGTCCAGGATTGTTTTCCTGATTTTATCCGCAGCATCAACCAGCCCACCAAACGTGTCTACATGATAAATGATTAAGGCTGCATCAGCTCCTATCGCATCAGCACTCGCACGTTCAATGTACCGGGCAAGGCTATTGTCAATCATCCCATCTACAGGAACGAGATACACGGCTCCGCTCGACAGAGAATCTCCGAAAGCAAACCTGTCGGTCACTTGTTGCTGCGTGTCTTGTGCCCATACAACAAAAGGCATCATCAACATAACCACCAAAGCCCCAAGACTCACTCTAGGTAATGGCATCTTCATTTCTTTTTTCAATCAGAGAGATTCTCTCTGATTGGTTTCGTGTTTCGGGTTTCGGGTTTCGGGTTATTGTAGGAGATAACACGAAACGAACTGTTAGCTATATGTTCAATCTGAACAAATACCTATCTATAGTATAAGGGTACGTCTGATTAAAATCGAAGATTCAAATCCACAATGGTTTACTAATCCTATAAACACGAAACACGAAACACGAAACACGAAACAGAATACGTTTAGTATTCCGTCAACACCGGCGTACCTACCTGAATAATATCCCACAACGCGTCCATTTCGTGATTTTCGATAGCGATGCAGCCTTGGGTCCAGTTTGTACCGCCTCCTGTGCCATCGCCGTGGATTTCGATCCAGCCGCCTAGCATAGTGTTCATTGGTGGGATTGCATGATTTTCTTCAGCGCGAACAATCGACTGATACTCCTCTTTGGAAATTAATCCTTGCTTATAACCACGCCTGGCATCTTCTGCATTTGGATAGTTTAACACAAAAGCTTTGTAATACTGGCTATTAGGATTCTTAGAAACCACGAAGAAGGTCCCCTCCGGAGTCCGCCAATCATCAGGTGAGCCCAGGTCACCTCGGCGGATTTTATCCGAGACAACATTATTGCCAAAATCTGCGGGGATTTTCTTGAGAAGCTCTACTCCTTCATATACATAGACGCTCTTTTTTCTCTTGGAGATGCGTATCCAGATATTGGAGAGCGCCGAACTGGCAATGTACCCTTCTGCCCCATCATCCGTGCGGATTTTACTCCAGAATCCATCTTCCTCGATAACGTGTACCGCTTCCTGCATGCCCAATGTAAATGCCTTATCGACTCCCGGTTTGTTATAAACCGGAGCTTCTCGCTCAATACTATAATACAGGTTCTCCCCGCTGTAATACGCGTTCCCCCTTTCAAAGGGCTGCGCTAATAGGCCAGGCGCAATGCTTATTGCAAGCAGGCAATAGATACCTGATAACCGTGCGACAAGACGTCTTACCATCATAGTTGATTTCATGGATTGGGTTTCATGTTCCAGGTTTCATATTCCAGGTTGGTTCCGAGTTCTCCATGAACAACCCGAAACGCGAAACGCGAAATTCGAAACCAACCACATAATCCATTATGTGGTTTTTGTATGTACTCTATGAAACGATATTGAGTTCGGCTTTATTTTTCGCGATACACGCATACACCGCATCTAACACGCCTTGTGTTTGATATCCTGTGACTGTATCCACAGATTCTCTTGCAATCGGATCAGCATTTTCCGGTGCAAATGACCTGCCAACCAGTTTCAGTGCTTCAACATCACTAATAGAATCTCCAATGTACGCAATTTCGGACAGGGATAATCCTTGTTCATTTGCCATCCATTGCATACCAAATTCTTTCGTCATCCCGAAGGGCACTACGTCAATGGAAAGATGCGTCGGTTGCACTTTTAAGCCAAATCGATGCTGATCGATAAAGGCCTGTACGCGAGGAATCGTGGCAGCAATCTCGTCATGATCTGGGCCTATCAGGCCTGCTTGAGTTCGCTTAGCGTAATCAAAGACCATAGACGTGCCTTCCAGGCAATGATTAATCATCCAGTCTGAAACCTGGTCGATTTGAGAACGCACCTCAGAAGTAATCCGTGGATTCCACTTCACCTCTGCCGTTCGGGGATTGAACATTCCACCTCCGCTTTCAAACAGCACGGGTTCAACAACCCCGAGTAATTGGGCAATACATTCTACGTACGGTATCGGCCTGCCTGAACACAAACTAAATGCAGGATAGGCAGGGTGACTATCGAGGGCGCCCCCCTCCTTCACCACATTCGACAACTCCACGAGCCGATCAATATCCATGATTTGATACGGTTCAGAAAGGCACCCATCAATGTCAGAAACAAACAGTCTTGTCATGAAATGTTATTTACGTTGAAGCGCCCTAGCCCTCCATCATCTTGGCCAGTTCAGCGATGAGATCATCAGAAATCCCCATGCTGCTAAATCCACCATCATGGTAAAGATTTTGCATTGTGACCATGCGAGTCAGGTCGCTTAGAAGTGAAACGGTGTAATCTGCACAACTTTGAGCATCAGGATTGCCCAGTGGCGAGATCTTATCTGCAAACTCAAACATGGCATCAAACCCGCCTATGCCAGAGCCTGCTACAGTCCGGGTAGGAGCCTGGGAGAGTGAATTGATTCGAATGCCTTTTTTACCGAGGCGGTATCCAAAGGACCGGACAATGCTTTCAAGTAACGCTTTTGCATCTCCCATCTCTGAGTATGCAGAGAATATACGCTGCGCTCCGATGTAACTGAGGGTTACAATCGATGCCTTGTCAGCGATGGCATCTTTCACAAGCCCGCCACTAACAATCCGGTGCAAACTGATCGCTGAGATATCTAGCGTTTTTGCATACCAGTTGTAGTTTAGCGCTTCATAGGGCTTCTTCTTACGGACATTAAGGCCCATCCCAATTGCGTGAACGATAAAGTCGACCTTTCCATACTTCTCTTTGACCCCATCATAAAGAGCTGCAATTTCTTCATCGCTCGTAGCATCGGCCCAGATGATGTCGCTACCGGTTTGCTCAGCCAGTTTGTCTAGCGTACCAACGCGCTTTGCAACCGGTGCATTCGACAGTATAAATTCGCCGCCTTCTGCATGAACCTTTTCAGCAATGGCCCATGCGATACTGCGTTCTTCCAAAGCGCCGAAGATGATCCCTTTTTTGCCTTTCAACAGGCCATACGCCTTGTTTTCCATATCCTATGCTCTATTCTTTATTGCACAATATTGATCGCGAAAAATACATCGCGCCATAATACGCAATTTAATGCTCAATCGTTCAAATACCCTTTATATTCGCACGGCTTTCATCGCAGCTACATAATCTAATAGGGTCTCATGAACGTGCCCGTTTGTCGCAACAACTTGCCCATCATAGATTCGATCCACCTCACCTGCATAGTTTGTCATCTTGCCCCCTGCTTCATTCACCAGTAGCACGCCGGCTGCTAAATCCCACGGATTAAGACCCGTTTCAAAAAATCCTTCCAGCCGCCCACATGCCACATAAGCCAAATCAGCCGCAGCAGAGCCCGTACGCCGTACGCCGCGTGCATCCTTCATAATACTACCTAGCATTTCCAAAAAAGTATCTATGTAGATGAATTCCTTGTACGGGAAACCGGTCACAAACAAACTCTCAGAAAAGGCACTGGTAGAACTTACAGCACATCGGACGCCGTTCAAACGCGTCCCCTGCCCTTTAATTGCTGTAAAGAGCTCCCACCGTGCTACTTCCAAAACCACACCAACTACCAATTCTCCATTGTATTCCAGTCCAATACTCACCGAATAAGGAGGGAATCCATGCGTAAAATTAGTAGTACCGTCAACTGGATCAATGATCCACCTGTACCCTTTTGCTCCGTTCACCCAGGTTGAGTAGTCTCCTTCCTCCGCAAGAATTGAAGCATCCTCCTGCCAGGTATCAAGTATGTCAATGATGAGCGCCTGGGCCGCTTCATCAACCTCAGTAACGAGATCATGGGTGTTTTTCTCACGAATCGCTGAAGCATTCAACTGCCCCGCTTTATCCAGAATCAACTGCCCCGCAGCCTCCGCAGCCTGTATGGCGATGTCGAGGGCCTGGGTGTGTACGTTTAAGGTCATGCTTTATAAAGTTCAAGGTTCAAAGTTCAAGGTTTAAAGTTGTTTGTTTAAGGTCACCTTCGCCAAACATTGAACGTTGAACCTTTGGTACACGACAAAAAAAAGATCTGATTGAATAAGGTTGTATTTTGGTTGCGACAAAACTTCCAAACCAACCCATCAATCAGATCATGAATCATTCTACGACTTTGCAAGAGCTTCTGCAACAGCATCTTCCCTGGCATAAGGCCCGTGTTAACTTCACGGCTCGCTTTGTGATTGCTCTTTTCAAGATGGGATGCGTCAATTTTACCCAATTGGCTCTTGTGTTGAATCCATCGGTTGGGGTGGCATCGAACTATCGTCGTTTGCAGCGCTTTTTTAATAGTTTTACTGTTGACACAGAGGCCTTCACGACACTGGTGCTGGCGCTGTTGCCCCAGAGAGAATCGCTTGTTTTGACGCTCGATCGCACGATGTGGCGCTTCGGCAGGCGCTACCATAATGTACTTATGATTGCCGCTTGTGCAGACGGTATTGCTATCCCACTCTTGTGGCGCATGCTGCCCAAAGAAGGATGCTCCAATACGCAGACAAGGATCGATTTGCTCGACGAACTCTTCGAGATTCTCGATCCGAGCTCTGTTCGATGCCTGGTTGCCGACCGGGAGTTTGTAGGCAAGACATGGTTTGCCTATCTCAAAAAACGAAACGTTGGTTTTGTTATCCGAGTGCGCAGCTTTTTCTATATCAGCACCCGCAAAGGGCGACGCATTCGCGGAAAGCATATCTTTTCGCATCTGAGACCAGGAGAAGTACTCGCCCTTCGAAAGAGACGCATCGTCTGCGGGCACCGGCTCTATGTCTGTGCGATTGGGCCACGTAACGGGGACGATATGGTCATTCTTGTCGGTAGTGAACTGGCTCATCGAGCTGTGGCCTTCTACGGCAAAAGATGGCAAATCGAAACCCTCTTTGCCGCCCTCAAAAGCCGCGGATTCGACCTTGAAGCGACGCATTTGAAAGATAAAGAGCGTGTCGCCAAGCTTATTGGACTGCTCTCGATAGCCTTCACCTGGGCCTATCGTGTGGGGGCCTGGCTCCATAAGGAGGTCAAACCGATTGCTATTAAAAGTCATGGCCGAAAAGCACAGAGTGTGTTTCGTTATGGCCTTGATCATCTTAAAGTCGTTTTGCTTAATCACACGGCTACAGATCGACAGTTCAAACAACTAGTTCGTTTTTTGTCGTGTACTTAGCGTTGAACCTTGAACTTTGAACTAACAGCAACGTTGACTGAATGAATTTGTACGAATATCGAATTAGTAGTGATGAAAGATAGGCACATCAACTTCTCTTATCTGATTCTGTTTATTAGTATCTCATTAACTTTTGGCTGCCAGTCTCAATCGGACGCTGAAGGTCAAACACCTATGCAATCTGTTGCTGCTCAGATTGAGTCCGCAGAGGTTGTTCGAGATTCTTTACTGGTTACCATTGAATCAGTGAATACAGATCCATTCATGGATGCCTTTGAGAACCTGAAGCAGTACAACTATACCCGGTACATTCGTACAGAGCAGTTCGATGACAACGATTTTATGGTCGCCTTTACCGAGCGCTCTGTCCGCTACGAAGGGCTCTCTCCCCAGCGCCGATTTACAGTATTATCCTCGGATTCAAGTGGAGCCTATGATTTTGGGTACTTCAGGCGCTTTGTCTCTGAAAATGTAGAAGAGCAGGATCCGGAAGATTTGACTCCTTTTCTTTTTCCAGAAAAACCGGCCTATTTATCTTCCCGGAATTTTGAGGCGTATTCGTATGAGTTCGAAGCAGATTCGCTCATGCTAAACATCACGGCCCAGGTACTTGAGATTAATGCGTTGCCTGAAGAGGGAGACGGCAAAAACATACGCAAAGCCCGGTATTTCATCGACCCTGAAACGAATGAGTTGATCGCGTTTCAGTTGGAACGCATCGACCTTGCTGTGTTCTTCCGGGAAGAAAGCAACTTCTTCATGCACATTCAGAAAACGCAAGAAGGAGATTATGTACCCTACAATACACGATTCGAAACACGGATCATCGTACCGTTCAGAGATCCACAGCGATTCAGAACCGTTGCATCTTACGTGCAGTTGAACAAGCAGTAGCATCGTATCACCCTTTCCGAATTGTTAAACCAGCGTAATGAACGTGATACACTACAACCCTTTGCCTCTCGGGGTCTACGCACGTACTGTAAATTCACGTTTGTTCTTATGAAATACGCGTTTCTCCTCATCGGCACTCTAGTGCTGTTCTCGTGCCCAGTTAATGCCCAATCACTCACAATTCCTCTGACTTTCACCAACGATGCGGCGTCAGCAGTTGTCACTGTTGGTTTTGAACCAGATGCTTCAGATGGATTTGACATGGGGCTAGATCAATTAGCTCCTCCGTCACCTCCTGCCCAAATATTTGACGTCCGATCTATTTTCGATAATACGGAGTACCTCCAGGATTTTCGTGACACAACCAGCGCCGAGACCTTATTTCACATCGCGCTCACTCAAGCTTCAGGAAGCTCAGTTTTCACATTAGAATGGGATTCAGAGGCTCTTGCTGCAGAAATGGGCACGTTTGAAATCACAGACGATATGGACGGCTCATTGTTTGGTCCACTAGATATGAAAACCGTTGGTACGCTGGACCTCCTCGCCTCTCCTGCCCTACTAGACAACGGGCTCCGCATTCGCATTGAGATGAACGACGGCGGCAGCACGGTTTCTATCGATGAAGAGCATGAATTGGCGGAACGATTTACGCTAGAGCAGAACTTCCCCAATCCCTTTGCCCAACAGACCGATATTGGATTTACTGTATCCCAGACAGATCACGTTAAGCTGGTAGTTTATGACCTCTTGGGCAAAGAAAAGCTTGTATTGGTAGACGGAATCATGGCTCCTGGCGCCTACTCGTATACATGGGATGCCCAATCAGAAGCAAGCGGGATGTACTACTACTCCCTCTCGGTAGGCTCTCAGACATCAACCCGGTCTATGATCCTGGCCAGGTAAGCCGGGGTCAATCAGCCTGTCTAGAAATAATCCGAAAGGGCCGAATGATCGACAAGCTTTTGAAGCGTCGAGTCGTTGCGGATGTAATCTGAATCCAATAAGGAAGATCGGAAGCCTTTTTCAAGAATGGTGGCCCCCGCCTCCATTCTATTCTGGAGGATAAATATACGGGCTAGTTGATAGTAGGCCTGCGCATTCTCGGGTTCTTTTGCATGAGCAACGCGGGCGAAGGACTCTGCCTTCGTCCACCCTTCTTCTCCCAGCCGCATAGCACTTTCTGATAGCTTCAGGTGGAGAGCTGCGCCTTCGTTAATTGATAGCTGACCAGCATTTTCCAAAGAGATCCGTGCAAGCTCAGTATCTCCATTCAACCGAGCCGCTTCAGCAAGTACAAGGTGCGCTGATCCGTCATTCGGACTGAGCTCGATGGCTCTTTCTGCATCGGTAAGAGCCTCTGGGTACCGACGCATTGCCATCAACACTTCTGCACGCAATTTCAAGCCATCCGCATGATTCGGGGCTTTTTCCAGCACTTGATCAACCCGGACTTTGGCTTCCAGCAAACTGGAACGATTCCGCCAGGCGGTTTCTGCCCGATGAAACTGTTGTTGTATATCCTCTGAGGACTGCCCAAACGAAAGGTTGGCAGGCACCAGAAATAGGAATACCAAGAATAGCAGTAACGTATGCTTCATACGGGTAGGGATAGCTCGCACTAAGAATGTATGAGAATATATAAAACGCAGAGATCAATAATCGTTCCGGGCTGTTAAAGGGCCTAATGTGCTGAAAAACCCGTTTCTGGCTACCTGGCTAGATAGGAAGGTATACGATACATGATCAGAGAAGCATACGTTCATACCCTCGAGGCCCAATTAAAAGAGGCGCTTAATACGGAGTACCTGGGCCGTGATGTACGGTATTTTAAGGAAGTTGACTCAACCAATACGCAGGCGATGGCGTGGGCAGAAGCGGGTGCTGCCGAAGGGTCGATTGTAATCGCAGAACACCAGACCAATGGAAGGGGCCGGCAGGGACGTACCTGGGAATCTCAAGAATCCCGCAACCTGCTCTTCTCGATCATCTTACGCCCGGATCTCCCGCCATCCCATCTAGGCTTGATCACCGTCATCACCAGCCTTTCCGTTGCAGAAGCCATTCATTCATTTACGTCTCCCCTACCTCTCCAGATTAAGTGGCCCAACGACATTCTGTTGAATCAGAAGAAGTGTTGTGGCATGTTGATAGAAACAGCGCATTCAACCGCTCAACCTCAAGCGGTTGTTGGGATAGGTATAAATGTAAATCAGGAGTCTTTTTCGGACGAAATCACGCATCGCGCAACATCAATGTTGCTTGAGAATGGCCGGCATACAGATCGCATTCAGCTACTGGCTAATATCCTGCTTCGGCTTGAGCATTATTATAAAGTATTGGATGAGGAAACCAGCCCTATTTTCATAGACAAGTACAGCCATAGATTGGCCTATCTAAACGAATCGATCAGCTTGCGCCGCCATGGAAGTGATCGAGTACGAGAGGGTGTTATCCGTGGGATTTCGGAGACAGGGGCATTGCTATTCGAGACTGAGGGAAATATTGAAGTGCTGCATGCTGGGGAAGTGACTACTTCTGTGCGGTAGCAGCCTCAACCTAGCTCTCCCAGTTAGGCCTTAATTGCTTATAATAGCCGCCGTACACATACTGAGTAAGGTCTTGATCAATCGAAACCTGGGGGACGTACCATGACGACACCTCTGATAGCTGACGGATCATCCTACAGGGGTCTGTTGCAACCGGATCAAAAAGATATTTGGTTTCCTGCTCCTGAAACACAACCCAGGTATGCCCAGAGTATATTTCGCCAGGTTCCACCATCCACCCTGCTACAAACTCCGTCTCAAATTCCTGCTCAACGAGTTTTCTCCATACCCATAAAGAAAAGTCTTCACAATCTCCTTTTCGGATACGCTCAAAGGTGATAGGATGCTGCCACACGTCGCGCTCATTAAATAACTCGTCATCAGAGACGTATGTACATCCGGTAAGCCAGTGCGTAATTTCACTCAGCTCCATGAACCCAGTGTCGATGGAACCATCGAGGTACCAATCAAATTTTCGTCGGGAGCCGGCACCGTATACATGTAGAGGTACATTGCATTTATACCTCTGCCACGCATCATCACGGGTAGTCTGCAGCAAGAACCAATAGATTGGCCGCTGAATGGTCTTCACAACACGAGCGATCATTAACAAAAAACGGGTAGTCAAAAAGGATTGTATACAGACCTGGTCAAGGTCTATTTGAGATGCTTACGTGTTTGCAGATGAAATGGTTACAAATCAGGACAGTAATGTCTTAATTCTAGACACTACCATATCGATAGCTACTGCGTTATGACCACCGCGGGGTATGATGATGTCTGCTCTTCGCTTTGAGGGCTCAACAAATTGGAGATACATCGGGCGCACGGTAGCCTCGTATTGCTGGATGATGTCCTCTATAGAACGGCCGCGCTCAGAAATGTCCCGCTGAATACGTCGGAGAAGGCGTACATCGCTGTCTGCGTCCACAAAAATCTTGATATCCATCATCTCAGCAAGGGCCTTTTCAGCCAATACGAGAATACCATCTACGATAATGATGGGTGTAGCTTTAACACACTCAACCTCCTCCTTTCTGCGATGCTCGTTATAGTCGTAGATAGGCTTACAGATTTCATCGCCTGCAAGCAAGGCCTTTAGGTGTTCGAGAAGAAGATCAGTATCCAGAGACTCCGGGTGATCGTAATTGATGGCCTTCCGTTCCTCAAAAGATAGTTCGCCGAGATCTTTGTAATACGCATCGTGAGGGATTACAGAGACGTGCTCAGCAGGGAGTAATTGAGTAATGTTGCGAATGACTGTTGTTTTGCCGGAACCAGAACCACCTGCGATACCGATAACAACAGGAGGGCGCATACAGGATTACCTTTTTACCATGACGATTGAAGTGATCTTCGTCTCTTCGTCCGTAGTCGTGGCGCTTTCATCGATTTCATAACCAGCCGGGTGCTTCCACTCTATTAAGCCTTCTACACTTTCGATCATTTCTCGAACAACGTAATTCACAAGCTGGCCGCGTAGTGGTTTAACACCGTGAGTCACTGATTTCCCCTCCTCATTAATAAACTGCACTTCAACCATCTGCTTGTATGTATGCGCATCGTCCCAGGCAGCTCGATGAATCTGGGGAAGCATATTCCATACAATGTGGCCTTCAACCGTTTTGTTAAGCTGTTCGCTAAGTTGCGGCTTCCAGTATGTTGAAACCTTCCCTAAGCCGTTCAAGGATGCATCCATTCGAAGGCGGTAGTTAGGAATCAGGTCATCGGGCCGAAGCAATCCAAACAGGCCGGAGAAAATGATTGAGTTCTCAAGAAGACGGCGTTGGGCACCCGTGGGCAGGCCTACAAAATCCATCGATTTGTACAACACACCCGGGCTGTACCGGTCCAGGGCAGACATCAAAGGAGCTTTGTAAACGCCTTTGTTTACATCAACGGCTTCTTCGAGGTTATCCCCTTTGACACCAAACAGGTCTTCAAGCCCTTCCCCTGCCTCGATCGTCTCGTGAAGGTGATTGATTAACTTACGACGCTCGGGGTTCAGGTCGTTAAAATAATTGAAGGTCGACGATGAACGATAATCGAACATGTCGGGAGCAAACGGGTTACCCCCCGCATTTTTACCTTCAGAGGGTGGGAGCAGTATAGAAAAACGTGACATGCACCTCAGTTATTGAGCCATAAGACAACTAGTTCATTGGCATATCGCCATTAGGACCATGTCGGCGTGCTTCACCCATCAAGGCATCAATATCTTCCTGGATCTTGCGGGCTCTTGTGCGTGCATCTGCAACAAGATTATCGGCATCAACACGCGCATCGTTCGGCTGGTCGGGGTTTGTCAGTTGATCGACAAACTCGCCCAACTGGTCCGACAAATGCTCAAGTTGATAAGCAAGACGCCGCCTGATCTTCTGCCCTTCTTCAGGAGCGAGCAGAATACCTAGAACGAAACCAACGCCTCCACCTAATAGTGTACCGACGATCCCTGCACGTACCAGACTCCCCATGCTATGATCTTTCATAAAGGACTTATATAAAGTGCTAGATAATTTGCCTATTCAACTGGATGAAGCATAGTCCAGTTTCTTAGCAGGCCTAAATCTTTGCTGGAAAGGCATCAGCCACCGATGCAAACGCACCGATGGCAGCGATATACCAGATCCAATAAACCTGCTACCTAACGTCCTTTTTTCTTGTGACGATTCTTGCGCAGGCGTTTTTTCCTCTTGTGTGTAGCGATCTTATGCCGCTTTCTCTTACGACCACATGGCATATGCAGCTGTCCTCATTAAATTCATTGATAAAAGTACTCCACACCCCTACCGATATGGTACGAGCACAGATAGACGCCTTTGAACTCTTTTTAACGGATTCGGTTTCGCAAGACGTGATCAATACCCCACCAAATCCCCTCTTCTTCCCTCAAAAAAAACCAAACACCAAACCTTGAACACCAAACGCTTCTCCCCTATTCCGCCGTCAGCGTGTCCGATGGAACCCTTCCTGGCAAGTACAACCCGTGTGATTTCAGAGAAGCCGTTAGATCGGGCACGATTTGCTTTTCGATATTAGCAGGAAGATAGGGCAGTTTTGTGCGATTGCCTATTAAATGGTCCCTGTAAGGGTGAATCAAGACGCGAATATAGTTATCGCCAACCGGGAGAACTTCTAAAACAGCCGTGTTTTTGTAGATCCCACGCCGATTCAATACGCGTTCTTCTGTCAGGATCACCGAGGGCAAAATGGCCTCCTCGGCAGGTACCCATCCTACATCCTCAAGTGCTGATATAACGCGTTGCTGTACATCTTCACTGGCATCCTCTTCATCCGCAATCTCATAGTCTTTAAACATCGGCGCCAGGGAAGGCCTGCATCCCGCAAGAAACAACATCGCGGCGAGTCCAAATACTAAGAATTTTGGGGAAAGGGTTATAGAAGGCATAAAAGCAGGCGATTTTAGATGTGATGTTAGAATGTTCTAACATCGGTTTCTTGTATCTAGTTTCTTGTTTCTGGTTTGGTTGTTAATACACATTTAACTACTCGAAACACGTAACCAACAACACTGAACAACGAACGCGAAACACCGAACCGTAACTTTCGTATAGAAAGTTACTTATGGGGATGTTCTGGCTTCGACGGGTGGTATGTACAGTAGGTGGCCGTGTCGGGCCTCTTGGGAAGCCTGTAAAACTTCCAAGAAACCTATAAATGCCAACGATTACTCGTTCGCGATGGCACGCGTAGCATAAGCTACCCCTGTCATTTGTCCGCAGGTAACGCTCGTCTATTGGCGCGCCTCGGGCATCAGACTTAGATAGACTAGCTGCAAGGGCACCGGCTGAGCCTGCGTAGCGAAATTTAATCAGCCTTAGCGATGTCGTGGGCCCCCGTTGACCGGCTTAGCGACTTCGTGAAACTTAAATAGGTCAACTACACACGTAGAGGCTTACGTGTTCAGCCATTCGGACCCGGGTTCAACTCCCGGCATCTCCACAGTAAAGGAGAGGTTGCTTGCAGCCTCTCCTTTTTTTGTGCACTGCCTTGTTGGTATCAGCAGAATATATCAGGCATTATATTTTTTGTCCTCTTGCCCTTTCTCAATGGACTTCTTGATTTTGCCTCCTTCGGAATTAGCCGATTATTGGGCCAACTCCATACATACGTACCCGAACTCAAATCATCCGTATCTGTATAGCCCTCTTCCACCCTGCCTCTACCTGCTGTGAAGTTGTTCGATATACTTCCCGGCCTAACATTTTGTATATAACCACGGTTACTTCAGCCTTTACACGTGATGCATATCCTTCTCAGACCTCAGCTTCCAAAGTCTCGAAAGAACAAACCGACCTACTAATGCACCTGCAAATAGCCCCCATCCTGCCATGAACACCCACCATCGAGAAATGACATCAGTAAAAGGGAGCAAAATAAATAATATACCTCCTACAATGGCTCCTATTAACGTGGGTCCAAATCGTTTAGCGGGCAGTGTGATAGTCGTTAATATGATAGGCAGTCCTCCTAGCACAAAGGTTACAAAGCCAAAAAACTCTCTTTCCACGCCATTCCATTCATCTCTAATCACCACGAACCCAATAAGCACCATGCTTAACCCAATTCCCAACATTGCTCTTTTCCACCAGGTATTTATTAATGGATTCGCAGCATCTGATGCAGTATCTATCAAAGGCCTAGCAGTGAATATTTGCTCTGGAATAACCTCTTCCTCTCGAACCCTGGACTCTTTAAGAGCAGGCTCCATGCGTACTTTCTCTAACTCAGCTTCGAGCACTTCACTCTCTCCAGCACGCACCATAATCTTTTTTATCCACGTGGTATACCCGTCTGCATTAATCTGGATAACATGCCGCCCTGGTTGCAAACTAAACTTTAATGGATCATTTGCTCGTATAGCCTTTTCTTCATTACCATCGATAATAAGAGTACCCGTGCAATTCGACACAATAACCAGGGTCGCTTTCTGAATCTCAGGCCGCGCATACACCGGCACCTCTGAACGTGATGCTACCAGCTTCTTGGCCTCCTCTTCCTTATCCGCATTTCGCCGTGCCTCTTCTTCTAGCACCCCTTTACGAAGAAATATAAAGTCCCCCCCTTCATCACCCGTATCGTGGATGGTTCCATACTGCGGCATGCTTGAGTTGGGACTGTTGTTGATCACCGGCTCCTCGATCGCATTAAAAAGCTGCTCTGCCGAAATCCATGGGTTTTCGTTATTACGCAACCGATCCGTCAGATAGTGCAAAAAGACGCTTTCGTCAGGCACCTCAGTCAGTGTCCCGCTGGTTATCGCTTTCCGGCTCGGCAACTCGTATAACCGTTTGAGTGCTTTGTTTTTCGAAAAAGCTTTTCGCGTCCTGAAGATTCCACCGCTAAAGCACGCATCTGAGATAAGCAATGTATGCTTGCTTCGCATTCCCCGTACCCAATCACGAATAGTTGCATTCGAAATCCAACTGGATCTGTTTCCTTCTCTGCAATCGCTTGGCAGCCAATATCCTTGATTCAGCAATTCATCCCAATAACCATGACCGGCAAAGAAAATGAGAAGATGGTCGTCTTCGTTGATGCTTTTTGCCTGATCATCAAGCGCCCCAAAAATCTCAGAGCGGGTTGGATTTTCCACGATTCGGACATTATCAGCATCAAAGAGAAAATACGAACTCAGCACATCGCTCAATCGCCTCGCATCTCTGACAGGATGAACAAGGTCTCGTACCTCATCATCATGCATGTAATCTTGTACAGCAAACAAAAGGGCATGATAGGTACTCCGACCTATGTCATCAGGAAGTTCTAAACGCTCTGCCATGACAGGTGCAAATAAAAGTGAGAGCAAACTTGAGCGACTGCAGAATGCCAGAATGGTGAGTTCCAGATCTTGCTGTCTGTATATTTAAACACAGTATTACTTATTATCAGGGCTCACACAACGCTCGACACCCTACCTCTCCATCTTAATCCAGCGTTGCCAAAACACGCGATCTTCCGCCTCCCTATCTCTGAAGATGGCAATGTGTAGTTCATCGTAGTAGGTATTTGCGGGCAGGCGACACAAATGTTGAACGTGCCCTAGCACCTTTTATTTATGCTTGATAATGTATACTCTGGATGGACTGCTAATTCTTTACCTGCACTGCCTTTTTAACAAATCAGGCTCATTTAATCAAAGCGTAAATAGACAATGAGCCGATTCCAGACTATTGTGGCTCCCTTATACCAAAACCGCATTTATAAATTCCAGATCAAAGAAGGCGACCACCTCCTTGCCCACCATACTGTCATCGACTACTGGATCAACAACGCATCATTTAGAGAATTCTTCTGCTCACTCTTCACCGATGCAAGTTTTAACTGGTACGTATGGGAAATGCCACCTCTTACACACAGCAATCTGAATACCCCATTCGAATGCGTACTGGTGCAGATTCCTCCCCGGCCTCGGCACCCGGACCGCAGAAGCTTCGCTAATTATTTTGATCCAAACGCAGGAGATCAAGGGGTCGTCGCATTCGAAAATCTAGGTAGAGATGCATTGCTCGTGGTCCCCTCACCGATAAATCCGGAAGACGAGTATATAGAACTGAGGCACTTTCTAGCAGTGGCACCAGAGGAACAGGTGCACGCCTTGTGGAAGGTACTGGGGCAAAGTGTGCTGAAGCGGATAAGTGATCGGCCTTTGTGGGTGTCTGTCGCAGGAGGTGGAGTCGCGTGGCTGCATGTACGGCTGGATTCGTACCCGAAGTATTATCGGTATACACCCTACCGCATTCAACCATAAATCACAGATAAGGATGACACAAGGCATAACCTGATCCTTTTATTCCCAGCATAGGAATGCGACATATTGCCCCAGCCTTATCTTGTTTTTATTTGGGAATGAAGCGGAGCAAATCAGTTCAGAGGTATTCGTAGAATGGGAATGCAATGCATTTAACCGGCCGTTTCACGTTCCTCTTTGAGGATAACACCAATCAGCACAGCGGCTTGCCATTGACAGAGTGGATCCTTCATGGAGATGCCCCTCCCTGCTCCTTTCCTAGTGTGGGAATGGTACAAAGATGACGGATAAGTCGTGTTCTGTCTTGCGAAAAGGACCGAACAGAACTGACTGGATGTTCTCCCAATCAGAAATCGTCGTTTTTCACCCTAAAAAAGCTGTTCAGAGTGAATAAACTCCACAATCATGTCTCTGTACGCACTCGTGTCTGCCGTCGACAAATGATTCCAAAATTCCCCATGGCCCATTTCTTCGACGTGCACAACGGAGAAATCTTCAAAACCTGAAGCAACCACATGGTCTTCAAGGATCCGGGTATAATTGTATGTCTGGTTTTCTGATATGAGGAGCATGGGTACGGTCATCGACTCTACATACGATGTTGGTGAGGCCGCCCGCATTTCCTCTTCTGTACTCCCAAACACGGCTTCGACATGAAGCACTGCCAGTTCAGGCCGGCTTCCTTCGCGGAATACTTGATGATAGTTTGGGATGTCGTACGCTCCGCCTATCGGGATCACGCCCTGGATTACATCTCGCGTTAACCCAACCTTCGCGAGATACTGTTCGTCCATTGATAACAGAGCCGCCAAATGCCCTCCAGAAGAAAAGCCGCCGACAAATATCTCATCCCGATTATACCCATACTCATCTGCATGATCATACAGCCACTTGAATGCTGTTGCTACATCTTCGATATGACGCGGGTGTTGAATACCTTCTGTCAACGAGGAATCCCTCCATACGGCAGGACTTAATCGATGTCCTACTGATGCCACAGCCATCCCTTCGCTGGCAAATTGCCGCACAAGGTTCATTTCCATATGCCGGTTCACATATGCCCATGCGCCACCTCCAATCCATACAAAAAGCGGTGCATTTTCCTTTTCGGGTAATACCAGGTTCAGCCGTTGGAGGGTGTCGTTTTCTACGACATCTGATTCAATGTATAGGATATCTGCATATTCTGTCAGGTTATCGACCTGCCCAAACAACGCGTGAGGAACGCAAAACAAGGTTATTAGAACTAGGGTTCTTATTTTCATGGATATCCTTTTTCTTGAAAATTTATCCTCGGAATACGTGCGTGCCCCAAGGCCGTCTGGTGTCTGTTTTAAGATCTACGTAATTATCTCTTTTTATGATTCGTACAACTCTCAGTTCAACAATCCGCCCCTACTTATTCAGTTTTTTGGCTTTCTGTAGATGCTGCAAGGATCAATTCATAACCTACACCTGGATTTAAATGAGAGAATACATTATCTGGAGCGCCGCGATCCTTTGCGCGCTAGCCACAACGTCCTGCCAGAAAAAAGATCTTCCCCCTGTTACTGAGGTAATAGCTCAAACAGACTCTTCAATTCTAGAGCCAATGCCAAGTGCGCCACCTATACCTGTAGACTCACTACATAAAGTTAAAGAACCTCAAGAGAATCAAGCTCCTGGAATAGTACCCCCTGACTCATTAGCAGAGCCTTCTGAAATTCATTGGATTGATGTGGAGCGGGCAGTTGCACTGATTGATAGTGGTGCTTCCTTTCTAGACGTGAGTAGCTACGGTAAATACCTGCACATGCATCCTGTAGGGGCCACCTATAAATATTTCGATCACCGGGATGACATATCAGACGTGTTTCCTGACACATCCCAACGCCTTGTACTTATCTCTTATGAGCCTCATATGGCGCGCAATGCTGCTCGGCTCCTTTCTCAGGCTCAACACCCTCATATTTATGCCGTCAAGGGAATCACAAGCAGGCCAGGCTATGGAGGGACGATTAGCTGGCAGAAGGCAGGCTATCCAGTTGAAGGGTCTTTTCAACTCATTGCACAAGGTCAATCATTTGCCTTCGATCGAGAGAAGAGATCTATTGAGTTGAAAAGCTCAGGACAAAGAAAAACGGTTGCTGTATTTCCTGTTCTACCTAGCAAAGAGCATCAATACGAAGATCACTTTTACACAGCAGAATATGAGCTCATCTATGCAACGGTCTATAGCGACACTATATGGGTTGGATTTAGCTTTTATGAAGGAGAAGGATTTACAGGGATAGGAGGCATCGGTTTTTTTGACCCCGTCAGCCAAGAAACAGGAATACTCAGACATCCGGCTCTCTGGAAGTGCTCGTTAGAAGCTCTCGAAGTCACCAGCGATTCTATATATGTTCAAACTGTTGGAAGTTACGAGCTTGGCTCAGGTGTCTGTAACGGCTTAGTTGTGATTGATCGGAGCACCTTGGATTACTACACGCTATCTCCTGATGGCCCAAGTTTATTGTGGCATAAAGACGGAGGAGAAACAAGTGCCTATATCTACAACCAGTCTATACAAGACCTGCTAAATGATCCTAGAATGATCAGAAACGAATTATCTCGGTTGGATGAATCAACAAGGAAGCAGATTATAGATGAGGGTTTGGATACCTATATGAAACGTACAGAGAGGCAAGAATCCCTGCGCCATCTCGTATCAGCGGATGCGGGCCCTCTGGTTCATGATCAACTCATATGGGTTAGTTCCTGGCAGCTTCAAAAAGGAGTAGAAATTATAAAGGGGCTATTTTTCAAAGGGATCAAAGAGCCTTCAGGATGTGACTATAAGGGATTTAGTGCGCTGGAGTTACATAGAAAATTGGAAGATACAGACTCAACAGAAGTACTATATCGTATCAGAGCTGCCGACATTCCTGATGACAAAGAAACTCAGTATCATCACTCGATTGCAGATTCACTCGCTCCAATTTGGACTCATTCAGACAGCACGTACCATATGCTCGTCACGCCTGAGTACCGAACCACTTTTCAAAAAAGATGCACAACCGTATCAGGTGATACTCTGATTAGAGTGTTCGATTCGCATAATTTTAGATTTCAGAAATATCTTAAAAAGGAAGCACATCCGTTGAATAGCTTTTGAGTGCATTCAATGTATTGTTTTGTTGCCTGATGTAATCCAATGTAACACTGGACGTGTCCATATCGTTGTTCAGCTTATAGAGTTAGATACAAGATTGAGAATACCGAGCAATTATTAATCGAGAAAAGCATTAAAACGCTCCAAAACTGACAAACCCACATCCTAATGAACAGACGTTCCTTTATAAAAACTGCTGGTTTAGGAGCAACCGCTCTAACCCTGGACCCTACTCGTTTCACTGATAAGCCCTCTCATCTCATCACGTTTAGTTTTGATGACGGGTTTAAAAAATCCTTTCTGGAAGCTGCTCGCATTCACGAGCAATATGGGCTTTCCGGCTGTTTTAATGTGATTGCATCTGCACACCTTCCCGAATTCGTTTCTCCCGATGACTACATCAAGAAAGAACAAATGGGAGATTTCGACACCTGGAATGAACTCAAAGCGCGTGGCCACGAGGTGATGCTGCACAGCTGGGCCCACAACAACCTCGGCCGGCTTCCTCACGAAGAGGCTGTGGATCTCATAGACCGTTGCATCGATTATTTTGCTGAACACCAGGAAGGGTTCGAGCACGATAAAGCTATTTTCAACTTCCCCTTTAATTCTTCTACCCCAGAGTTAGAAGCCCACGTGCTCTCCAAGGTCAGAGCCCTTCGCACAGGTGGCTTATGGTCTGCCATGCCCTTCCCTACGGCCGGCACCAAAACCCTTAGCTGTATTATTTATCCCAGACCAGGAAATGGAGACGAGTGGGTAGAAACGAATGTCAATGAGTTCCTAAAAAGCGATGGAGGATGGCTCATCGTAAATACCCACGGACTCGGCAACGAAGGCTGGGGGCCTATCAGTGCCAGTTATTTAGAAAAAGTACTGGCCCGGCTTGTTAAGCTGGACCATGTGGACGTACTCAATGTAACTCAGGTGCTGGACAAGTACGGTTGAATGTAGTTCACCCTATCTTGCCTTACTATCCCCTATCAGATCGATTTCCGGATTCTGATTTAGCTCGGTTACATCAAATGTGTCAAAAGCAAAATCCGATATTTGAAGCTGGTGAATATACTTATGCTCTTTCTTTTTGGGTGAGTTGAGAAAAACCGTCTGCTGAAAAGGGATCATAACCCCGTTTATCTCACGAAAATCATCAAAGTGGATTGACCCATAAAAGGACTTCCAACCTGGAAAGCGAAGATAGTTATCCCTTACAGTATACTCAGAGTACTCGAGCATCCCTGTCTCTTTATCAATCCACAATACATACTGATCGTGCTCCATGTGGGGCTCTGTGGTTTCCCACGTAGCAAACACTAAATCATATACTTTCCCTTTGTGCTCTTTCTCTCCGGCATAGGTCACTATCGGGGCTCGTTTTAACCGATCCGACAGCTCGAAAAAATAATGGAAGGCTGATAATCCAAACTGAATGCGTTCATTTGGTTTTTCTTTGAACGCAACGTCTTGCCCTGGTTCGATCTCGTAGTAATTCCAGCTTTGCAAACCAGCAATCAATCCTTCCTCTTTGCCATCCAGGAATTCAACCTGGCTGTCGAACGATCCAACAGCATACCTTAGCTCCATAGTACCTTTTGACTCAGGCCATACTTTCCCCATCTTTCCCATGAGTCCTTTCCAGTGATCTACGGCCGTCACTGAGTACGTTTTGTGCTCATGCAACTTGTCCATCCCCTGGGCTTTCCAGGCCGTCTCAAGCAGTACCTGTCCCTTTTGCGCCGCTTCCGAGGTAAGGCCATCCCCCTTCATGTCCACGGTTTGTAAGTCAACCATTTTACAGCCGGATAACAGGATCAGAGCAAATAATCCTAGAACGAAATAGGTTTTCATAATAATCAATGAGTTAGTACGTATGATTAAAGAGGCAATTAGACAGACTGGTCTGTTTCAGAAAAGGCAAAAAAATTTACAGGGCGATCATCTCAAGCATGGTATCTACAATTTGCTTCATGGGAGCCGTTGATCGTTGTGCTTTAACACGTCCGTAAGCACCGTTAAACGAAGTATGAAGTATACTTGCAAGATGGTGTGAAGAATGAGCGGTTGCTATCTCCCCCCTTTGTTGGCCTTCTTCAATACACGCAGCCACCAGGTTAACCCAGTGTTCAAAATGATCGTCGAGCACCTTGGCTACGGCTTCATTTTTTCCAGCTACCTCAAACGAGAGATTGTACACAAGGCACCCCTTCTGGCAATTCTCTGCTTCAGCAATCTCCATCAGGGCACCATACAAGCTTCGGAGGCGTTCAAGAGGTGGTAATGATGTATTGGTTGTGTACCGCTCAATGAACCCATCCGTATACGCGCTGTAATAGGCAACAGTTTGAAGTAAAAAGTCTTCTTTGGTAGAGAAGTAATTATAGAAGACTCCTTTCGAAATCTCGCAGCTTTTCAGAATCTCGTTCACTCCGGTATCATGGTACCCGCGCTCTCTAAAAAGCGCCTGCCCTTTCGCTATAATTGTCTCTTTGTCGTGCTTCTGGTTCATCAAACAGACCAGTCAGTCTAGTTGGTTTTGATGTAGTTACGACGAGATCTTCTATTGGTTTCAATCTATCTACCACACCAGCATTTTGAGGGGGATTTGTACAATTATAATGAAGCGGAATCTTAAGATAGAGAACCCTAATCCTGCCTACCCGCCAGCAGTACGCTTTTCACTTACGTGACACACCTGAGACATACCCGATTGTACCCCTACTTCAATCTATAAGTAATCACTTACAATTTCTTTTTGTAGTAAGCACTGGCGGATATAATTCATACACTAGTATTGGAATTTTCTCCGGGGTCCTCCCTCCCGTCTGACCCATAAAACCCCTACCCTCTACTACAATGGTTATCACTAATTCGAGTACTCTCAACAACAGGTACGCTATCCAAAGTGTACTTGGGGAAGTAGGCCCTTTTGACGTTAGTTATCTTGCCTGGGATCTTCAAGATGAATGCGAGATCGTTTTAAGGGAGTACTATCCGCTTCAGTTTTCAAAGCGGGCCAGCGATGGTCTTACGCTTGAAGTTAATGACCCGAAGAATTTCGAGTATGGGCTTGGTGCGTATACAGCCGAGGCACATCGGCTTATCGATATCTCACACTCCAATGTGATTAACTATCAGACGAACTTTAAAGAAAACGGGACGATATACTCGGTCTCCTCCTTCACAGCCGGCGCCTCTGCATATGGGCATATGACCCAACAGGGTGGTGCACTCGGAGAAGAGGAAGCCCTTGCTATTATGGGTAGCATTTTAGAGGGACTAAAGCTCTGCCATAGCAATAAACTCTTCCATGGAGGCGTTTGGCCAAAATCTATTCACCTTACCCCTGAAGGCAAACCCATCTTAATGGGATTCAGCCAGGCCCGATTCCAGCTTGCTAAGCACTGTGATAAGTTCGATCAAGTCCATCTGCCCGGATTTACAGCCCCTGAACAAGCCTATAAAGAAGTAGAACCCGGTCCATGGTGGGATATTTTTGGTGTTGCAGCTACCTTGTTTTACATGCTTTCCGGGTATCAGTTGAATTACCAGCGGGAGCAATGCACCGAAGAGGACATACAGTCTGCTCTTCATCGTGAAACGTCCATTTCTGCAGATCTTCGACCCGTATTAGAAAAGGCATTGGCCTTTAATTACAAGGACCGGTTCGAGACCCTCGAAGGATTTCAGCTAGCACTGGAGGAAGCAACCGCTCACAAGACGCTTCTTTCGATGCATACAAATGGGCACCATACCAATGGACAGAGCTATGCGACAAGCGTTTCGGCCTTACCGGGGTCAACAGTAAGCCAGGTTGCAATGGACGACGACATTATCGACGTTCGTGAGGTTCGTTCACTCCCTCCCGAAAAGGAGCCGGTTAAAGAACCGGTAGAAGAACCTGTACAATCTGCCCCTGCTGAAGCAAAACCACAGATGGAAAAAGAAAGCCAATCTATTGGCCAACTCGTAGACACACCCCAGGAAGAAATCACAAACACCAGCATCATCCAACAAGACCAGAAGCGTTCACCGATGCTTCTAGAACAACCCAAAACTGCTCCGGCGTCCGAGCCAAAAGCTCCGCCAGAAAAATCGGATAAAGAAGTGGCTCAGTTGCTATCCAAAATGGTAAAGTGGCAGCAAACACTGATCGCCTTCATTCTGGGATTTGTATTTCTCGTATTGATCGGCACCCTCGCACTCTTTGCAGGCCCGCAATTGATGAATATGCTAAAGAGTGGCGCCAGTGGTCCAGATCCCGACTTACAATCTGCGGCCCTTGCATCTGCGGCTGCGGCTCCTCTTGAAACGATTGATAGCACCGGAGCAACCATCACACAAACAGATATCGATTCTTTATATGCATCCATTCGTGCACAGTTGGAAGAAGAACTTAGCAGCAGCTTGATCGCCCAGTCTCAAGCCAATGCTCGATCCAACCAGTCACAACCGGCTGCTCAACGAGAACCGAGTTCTATTCCTGTTCCACGAGATCCTGAACCTGAGGAAAGCCGGTCATCCAATGCAGAAGATACTTCCGAAGACGAAGATGAGGCTACGTCATCAGAGAATAATGAAGACCTCGAAAGCCTTTCCTCATCTGATGAGGTTACGGAAGACCTCGAGGACACCGCGACAGATAGTTCTTCCGTAGAATCCGATGATCCACTATCTTCTGAGTTGGACGAAGAACGCGTCAATGAATTGCTGAAGCAGCGAGAATTCCAGATGTACCGCACAATGGGAGACAGCCTGTATGCACAAGGCTTTGATGATCTCGCGCTACAGTGGTATCAATCAGCACTACAGCAAGATCCAACTGATACGTATGTAGAAGAACAAATCAGACGCATTGAAGAAGCCAGGTCTGAAGTAACGGCAGCTGAAGCCGAAGCCGATTCACTTTCACAGCTGATACAAAACAAAACAGACGAAAACGGTATCTTCTTCGCTCCTGATGCGCCTGCAATCATGATTGATGAAGCACGTGTACACTCTAATGTCCGGTATCCGAGAGGCTGTTTGAGTCAAACCAGTGGAGGCCGTGTTATAGCCAGAGCTGTAGTTGATGAGAGTGGTACTCCGACAAACTTGATGATAGCAAAAAGCCTGCATTCAGCCTGTGACAAGGAAGTCCTTCGCGTGTTAGGCGAGGCGGAATTTGAGCCGGCCATCTTCAACGGACAGCCCGTGAAGGCCTGGTATGCATTTTCAGTCGTGTTTAGAGAGCAATAGGCCTATGCGCGGTTAGGTTTTTTCTTCCAGGGCAGAGAGAAACGCTTCTTTCTGCCCTTGTTTTATCCGGATAAAAATCTCTTGAATCCCTTTAGACGTCTGGATGACACCTTTATAGCCCGCATCCTCTTCCCGCTGAATCTTAAAGTCCCCTTCCGAGGCGCTCCGTCCAATCGCCTTCCCACCTATCGAATACCCAATCATAACCGCCTCTACCCCATCCAAGGCTTCCAGCATCTCAATAGTCCGCCTCGCTTTTCTCGTCGTGCTCGTATGCGCACCCCGTTTAGATTTTCGAGCCATGGGATCGTTTAGGTTTCTAGTTTCTCGTTTCTGGTTGTTTTATTACAATCATCCAGCTTTTTCAACTAGACACGCAGATAGTATGCCCCTCTAACTGATTGCAAAGCAATAAACAAGAAACCAGGAACAAGAAACCAACCATATTAATCCTTTAGGTTTTATATGGTTGCACCCAAACCGTTTCTATGCCAAACAATACTAAACACAGAACGCTGAACACAAAACAACACATCCCCCGTCTCCTCTCCTTCCTCGGAGCCTTTATATTCATTGTACAGACAGTAACAGCCCAAAGTGGTTCTACATGGTTACCCACATTTGGTCCACCGGGGGGCACTGTTCATACCTTTGCAATGCTGGGTGAAAACACAGTATTTGCCGGGACCAACCGGGGTGTCTATCTCTCATTGGACAATGGCACTACATGGTTACAACGCAGCGCCGGATTTATAACTGAAGAGGTGATGGCCTTGATGGTAACACAGACGGGGACGCTCTTCGCGGGCACTGAAGATGGATTGTATCGATCAACCGATACAGGATTGACCTGGTCAAAGCTAGACACCGGAGTAGAATCTCCTTCCTTTACAGCATTCACACAAGGTGGAGACAGTCTCTTTGCCGGAGGCCCTCAGGGCGTAATCTGGTCCATTGATAACGGTGAATCCTGGGAGTCGATCAATGAAGGCCTTAGAGATACTCGTATCAGAGCACTTGCTTATACACAAGAAGGCGACGTACTCGCTGGGACTGAGGAAGGGGTCTTTCAGTTAGTTCAACTCTCCAGCGAATGGATAGAAGCCAACATCGGGTTAAACCGCATCACTGACCGCATCATTAACACCATTCGTAGATATGATGAAAGGCGGTTGCTGGCGGGCACAGCGAGTGGTGTCTTTTTTTCAGATGCTGATTCAATTGGATGGAGTCCAACAATTGGCGAGTTCAATGGTGAATTGACAGAAAATATTATTGATCTCACCATCGATCAGGCAGGCCAAATTTTCGCGGCAACACCCCACATTGTCTATAAATCAACCGATGAAGGCATCAACTGGCAATCTATAACAAGAGGATTGCCAGCCATTCAGCCCCCCATCCAAGCTATAAACGCGCTGCATCTCAACAGCAATAACGAGGTGCTGGCAGGAACGGCCTACTACGGAGTTATAAAGTACGTTGCCTCAATAGAGCAATGGCAAACGAGTACGAAGGGCCTCGCCACACAAGACGTATCTTCCCTGATGCTTAATGCATTTGGAGATCTTCTTGCGGGAACGCAGACAGGATTATTTACGTCATCTGATCAAGGTGCTTCGTGGAATCAATTCATCGTACTGGAGGATGCATCCGGGTTTGACCTCCTGCACCAGGATCAGGAAGGGCGTCTCTTCGCAAACGGACCAACACTTTCAATTTCAGTGAACAATGGGAATACGTGGACTCCAATTCGTCCAGATAGAGCAGACGCCTTTGTGGTATTGCAGGACAACTCCTTTATTGCTACGACAGGACAATCTAATAGCGTCTTGCGATCAACGTCTGATGGAGAAACCTGGACGGAAGTAGGAACGATCCCTTCTCAAGCTGCTCTTTTTGAAGCGTACCAGTTTTTGGAAGACAATGAAGGTAGAGTGCTGATTGGGACAGAAGAAGGCCTGTTCAGGTCTCCCGACAACGGAGCCGAATGGGAGCAACTCTCACTTGATGGCCGCTCCGACAGAGGGCGCTCACTGGATAAAGATTTGACTGGCCGTATCTATGCAGGGGGACACGAAGGCCTGTATCGATCAGACGAGAATGGCGATAATTTTGTGCTTATTCTGGAGGTGGACTCCGGCGTGGTAAAGGTATTGGTCCAAGACGAAAGGAGATATCTTGTCTTGACCGAGAATGAAGGTATCCTGCGATCTGTAGATGAAGGAGCATCCTGGAGCCCATTAAACGACGGGTTACCAGCAAACCCCGAACTGCTTGCTGGAATATTTGACAATATTACTATTGTTGATGGATTAAATGCCTACATATCTGTCAGAGGCACTGGAATCTACGAGGGTAGAAATATTATCCAGCTTTCAAACGAGGAATCAATCCTTGCAAATACATTCAATGTAACCGCTTATCCCAACCCGTTCTCAGAAAATGTACACATAAGCTTGCTATTTGACCGTTCAGAACATATCTCAATTGAGATTTTCGACATGCTGGGAAGGATCGTGTCAACCCTGCATGACGCTCAACTTCCATCAGGACAGCGAACGATGGAATGGGACACAACCGGCTTGCCGCCGGGGATATATTTCGTTCATGTTCATAGTATCACCCAACGCAGCGTGCATGCAATTGTAAAGGCCAGATAAAAACAAAGAATGCAGCTCGGAGAGTGTGGGTCACGTTGGTCGAGCTGCATTCTTTTGGGGTAGAGATTTGAGTTTAATTCATCTGCACAGCCAGGTTCGTTGTCCCAGTTGGAACAGAGGAGATTACGGCAGAGGCAGAACCAATGAGTGCAGCGCGCACTTCGGCAGGCGTAGCTGCTGGATTCGCCTGAAGGTAGGCTACAGCTACACCTGCAACATGAGGCGCGGCCATCGAGGTGCCACTTCTCGATGACAGTTGAATCGATCCAGGACCCTCTGTTGACTCCAATGAGAGGATGTCCTCGCCTGGGGCAAGGAGATCAATCAGGGGTCCGTGATTGGAGAAGTAGGAGAACGTTTCGCTGGCACCAAATGAACCGACCGTCAAGGCTCCTTCAGTATGGGCAGGAGTCACAGTCGCTACGTCCACACCATCATTTCCTGCAGCAATAACCACTACGATTCCAGCATCTACTGCAGCTTCTACTGTTTCATCAAGGACCGTGTATTCACTGCTTCCTGTAATGCCCCCGAAACTCATGTTAATTACCATAGGTTGGGCCGGGTCAGCGTTCTTTCTAGAGATGATTTCATCCAAAGCTGCGACCACAACAGAGGTTGTTGTTTCTCCCAAATTATCCAGTACTCTGAAGCTATGCACCCTGGCTCCTGGGACAATACCAACCACACCCATATCATTATCAATAGCTGCTAAAGTACCTGCAATATGATATCCATGGGCCTTAGCGCTAGCACTTTCCTCGTCGTCTACAAAATCAAGCTCTTCTACTACGTTCAAATCCTCTGAATAAATGCCTGAATCCAACAGGTATAGATCTACATCACTGAATTCGCCTGTTGCCTTTCCTACATAATCCACATTCCACGGGGTATGCTGCCCTAGACCCAGTTCATCTGTTGGTGTAAGTATAGGTTCGAGGAGAAGGATATCAGGCTCTACCCATTGGACATCATTATCCAGTTCAAGTTCATCTAAGATCTCCGCAAGAGCAATTGCAAATTCCTCTGCGGTTTCAATATTGTCCCATTCTGTATCGCCGAATTCTCCAACTATTCCATAGGGTACTTCAATAGCTCCATCGTAGCGCTTTAACAACCTGAACCCCGTCATCAGGCCATATCGCTTTAACAAACGATTTGCTGTTAGCACAGGCTCTTCAAGCCCCATGATTAATTGCGTACTGTATGCTGCTGAAGCTTGTCCATCATCGTCATCATCATCATCATCGTCATCATCATCATCGTCAGAATCTGCAGGTTGCACATTAATCAGATTAGCAAATCGCAATTTGTTTGGAGCTGTCAATTGGTCCAAAGCAGTTGCATCTTCATTCGTTGAAATCATATCGGAGCACCCAACCACAGTTGTTAACAGTACAACAGCAATAATTAGGACACTCCACAAGGAGTTTGTCGAGGCTTTCATGCAGATTAGGTAGCAGGGGTATGAATAAATACGCGGGCTAACCGGGGGCGTATTAGATTGATCTCAGGGGTAGAGGGATAGTAGCCTAAAGATTGCTAGTGCAATTTCAATTACATAATGGGCGGCTATATTTCCACTTTGTGCAAATCTTGGTCCTTATTTCAATAATGCCCTCAAAATCACAAAAGAAAAAAGTTTTTGTCCGGTGAACACCCTGGTGGCCGAGGATATGAAACAGACAGGTGTTTCAAAGCGTCTCACATGTGTCTCAGATGAGACACTCTCCCTCCTCTTTATTTAGAATCGACTAAAACAAAACGCTCCCTAAATTTGCTTATCTAGTGGTTCTAATGATATAAAAAGGGCGAGTCATTGATTTGTTATCCTTTTAGATCGTCCTACCCCGGTATGTCTGGAATCAATTTTGATTAACCAGTAGCCAAACCCAGATGTGCCCCACTATATCTTGATTCAATCGACTCAATACTGTGCAACATCATCGAATAAGCAGCTCTATTTTACGATCCTTTTTTGTGCACTTCTTCCTGACCGTAGCCTTACTATCTTACGGCCCAAACAGTTATGCGCGATCTCATGTAGAGCCTACTCTTGACCCCCAAAAGGCCATCACGCAATACATGCATGACATCTGGCAGATTGAAGAAGGGCTGCCGCAAAATACTGTACAAGCCATTCTTCAAACCAGCGACGGGTATTTATGGCTGGGTACAGAGGAAGGCATCGTTCGCTTCAATGGCGCCACATTCGAGATCTTTGACCGCACAAATAATCCAGTGTTTGATGCGAGTAACACGATTCAGGCTTTATTCGAAGACAGCCGAAGAACGTTGTGGATTGGCACAAACAACGGCCTGATTTCTTATGAAAAAGGCACATTCACAAGGTACGGTATTGAAGAAGGGCTTGTTGGCACTTCGGTGAGTGCACTAACTGAGGATGGCTCAGGTACACTGTGGGTAGGTACTGCTGACGCAGGTCTCTACTCCTGCACCATAACCACATGTACAACATTTACACCCCATGAGGCCCTCTCGGACGAAAAGGTATTGGCTCTTCATACTACTACTGACGCCCTATGGATAGGCACCGAGCAAGGCTTGATTTCCATTGCAGACAGTAATGCAACACGCCCTCATGTATATGAAGCGCTACAGGGCGAACGCATCTTATCTCTCTATACAGGAGCAAACAATACCCTTTGGATTGGTACTCAAACAGGGTTATTCAGAAAGCAAGGACAGGAAATCGCTACGCATTCATCCAATCATCCCATCCTGAAAGATGGAGTCTGGGCAATCTGGGAGGATGCCTCAGGAGGGTTGTGGTTGGGGATGAGCCAGAATGGGCTTGTCCGGTTACGTAGTGATTCGATTGAGACTTTTCCTTTCGACAATCCTCTCTCTAGCGGGCGCATTCCTGCGCTTTATCAGGACAAAGAGGGGAGCCTGTGGATCGGGACCGATGTAGCCGGCCTCCATCGGCTCAGGGATGGTTTTTTCTCTTCTATCACCGAGGAAGAAGGGTTATCCTACAATATCGTCTTATCTGTTTTTGAAAGCCCTGATGCCAGTTTATGGATTGGGACAGAGCAGGGCCTCAATAAGAAAAAAGACGGTCAGATTATTCACTATACAAAGGAAGATGGCCTCTCCGATGACTTTATTACAAGCATTGCCGCTGTAGATTCTGATGATATATGGGTCGGCACGCTGGGTGGTGGAATCAATAACATCAAAGAGGACAAAATAACTGCATATACCGTTGAGGATGGGCTACCCAGTGACGCTATATACTCCCTGTACTTTGACTCGAAGGAAACCCTCTGGATTGGCACGGATCAAGGACTGAGCAAACGAACGGGTGATCAGTTTACTAACTACTCAGCAGAACATGGCCTTCCAAGCAACTTCATTACTGCTATTTTGGAAGACCAATCCGACAGGGTATGGATTGGCACCTATGATGCAGGATTGGTTCAGCAATCAAGCGACAGCACATTTGTTACCTTTGCTGGAAAGGAAGAACTTAGCAGCGATGTCGTTCTTGCTTTACACGAAGATCAGGATGGGATTGTGTGGATTGGCACGTACGGTGGTGGTTTGAGCCGGCTCAAGGACGGAAAGATCTTTAACTACACAACCAAAGAAGGCCTCTTTGATAACGTCGTTTTTCAGATTTTAGAGGACGACGAGGGCAATTTGTGGATGGGCTGCAATAAAGGCGTTTTCCGAATAGCAAAGTCTGAATTTGATGCCTTTGACGCCAACGAGATACAACGCCTCACTGCCATCTCCTATGACAAACGGCATGGCTTAAAAAGCAGGGAATTTACGGGCGGCACCCAGCCGGCCGGTTGGAAGGGGCAAGACGGAAAGTTGTGGTTTCCTACCATTCAGGGCATTGCCTCTGTGGATCCATACGATCTAAACAAAGACCCCGTTGAATCCCCTGTTGTAATAGAGCAAGTATCCATTGAACGCGAGCCTCTGCTAGCGAAAGAACAAAACACACCCCTTATTCTTCCTCCGGGCACAGAACGAATTGAGTTTTCGTATGCGGCATTGACCTTCGTCTCTCCAGAAAAGGTCAACTACCGGTATCGCCTTGAGGGATACGAGTCAAACTGGAGCGATGTTGTATCCTACACCCATGCTTCCTATACACATCTTGATCCGGGCACCTATACGTTTCGAGTCATCGCACAGAATAGCGAAGGGGTATGGAATGACCAAGGAGCCAGTTTTGAATTTGAACTACGTCCTTATTTCTATCAATCTCCCTATTTCTGGGTCATCCTGACTTTAGGGTTGGTCCTGCTGGGCATAACGGGTTATCGCTGGCACATCAGCCAATTGACCACCAGGCAGAAGCGGCTAGAAGCGGCGGTCACAGAACGTACTCTCGATCTTACACGGGCCAAGGAGCAAATTGAATTACAAACTGAGGAATTACGCAACTCGCTGGAAGAAAAGGAGGTGTTGATTAGAGAGGTTCACCATCGGGTAAAGAACAATCTTCAAGTCATTACCAGTTTGCTGAATCTTCAGTCCTATCGCGTTAGAGATCCAGACACCAAAGCGTTATTCAAAGAATGCCATGATCGCATCAACTCAATGACGATGATCCACGAACGGCTTTACCAATCTGATGATTTGACTGAGATTGACCTGGCCAATTACCTGGAAAACATCTCGGTTGAACTGGCTCGCTCTTACAATGCCGACCGAAGGCAGATCAGGCTTAATGTAAATGTAGAAGACGTTCGTTTGGGTCTTGACCAGGCCATTCCCTCAGGACTTATTGTGAACGAACTTGTATCCAATGCCCTTAAACACGCTTTTCCTAATCAAAGTAGTGGAGAAATAGACATCATATTCTCCAAATCCGATTCCACTTATACCCTATCTGTATCCGACAATGGAAAAGGACTGCCAGAGTCCTTCAACGTTTCAGAAACCCCTTCCCTGGGTATGAAACTTGTCCACGCTCTTACACAGAAACTGAAAGGCACACTGACTGTCCAGAGCGAGAACCTGACGCGCATCCAGATAGCATTCCCTCAACTCTAAAAACCACCGAAATAAATACACCATGTATAATAGATTGCCGACTATGACGAACCCCATGCCCCGCGCATCCACTGCATCTCCTCAGCGACCTCTCAACATCCTAGTTGTCGAAGACGAAGTTATTGTGGCCCTGGAACTTCAACAGCTACTTACAAATCTTGGATACCGTGTTGTAGATACAGCTCGAACAGGCAAAGATGCCATTGAGAAGGCACAGACCCTCGATATTGACCTGATTCTGATGGATATTAATCTCGAAGATGATATATCCGGCATTGAGGCTGCTGAACGGATTCAGGCTACAGAGCAATTGCCTATCATATTCCTCACGGCGTTTAGCGATGAAAAAACGTTGCAGGCAGCCAAGAAGACCAGTCCGTACGGATACATTCTGAAGCCGTTTAATAGCGAAGGTTTGCACACAACCATCGAGATTGCAACCAACAAGTTTATATTAGAACAGCGGCTTCAAGAAAGCTATGACGACCTCCTCTATATCTTAAACGGATTGGCCATTGGCACCTTGATGACGGGTCATGAAGGCAGGATCGTATTTGCCAGCCAGGTAGCCTGTAACCTGATGCACATGAATCTGCAGGAAATCAAGGGCCTGCATTGGAAGAACGCTTTTCCTTTCTCAGCACTCATTCTTGAGCAATTGGAGCAGATGATCAGTAAGCCTCCGCACTTGCGCTCACGGATTCCAGCAAGCATCGAGCATACAAACGGTACACAATACAAACTTGAGATCGATGTTAGAGATGACCCAAGAAGCAAAGAACGCCTTTTGTTTGTGCTCTATGATGTCACCGAAGTATACGGCCTGCGCCGCATGCTCGACGACCATGCACAGTTTCATGATATCATAGGCAAAAGCGCACCGATGCAACGCGTCTTCCAACAAATCAAGCAGGTTGCCCGTGTCGACTCGACCGTTTTAATCAACGGTGCTACCGGTACAGGAAAAGAGCTCGTTGCAAGAGCGATTCACAATGCAAGCTACCGCAGCAATAAACCGTTCATCGCGGTGAACTGTGCAGCTATTGGCGATGAGTTGGCAGCGAGTCAACTCTTTGGCCACAAGCGAGGATCGTTTACAGGGGCTATATCAGATCAAAAAGGATACTTTGAGGCAGCTGAAGGGGGCACCCTGTTCCTGGATGAAATTGGCGACATCCCCAAGGACGTGCAGGTAAACCTGCTCAGGGTACTGGAGCAACGTGCTATTACAAGAGTGGGTGAAACCCAGGCACGCCCCGTCAATGTGCGCATTCTTGCTGCCACTCACCAGAACCTGCTTCAACTCGTTGAAGACGGAGCATTCCGTGCGGACCTCCTCTACCGCATACGCATCGCCCGGGTGGACCTCCCCCCTCTCAAGGAGCGAAAAGAAGACATCCACTTGTTAGTACGCACCTTCCTCCAGCAGTGCCAGGCGACGACAGGAATCCACATTTCAGACGTCAGCCACGGCGTCATGCGCCGATTGCTCGACTACAACTGGCCCGGCAATGTACGTGAGCTGCGTAATACGATCGAATACGCTGTAATCCGCGCAAGAGACCAGATTCTCCGTGAGGATGACCTTCCCCCAGAGATCGTTCACTTCAAAATCCCTCAAATCAACGTGCGCTTATCTGGAGCCAACGAACGCTCTATGATCCTTACTGCCCTGGAGCAGACCGGAGGTAATCGAAAAGAGGCGGCTAAAATACTTGGGATTAGCCGAGCCACGTTTTATAGACGCTTGGAGGAGTATGATATAAAGTAGCCTCTCAAACCCACGGGCGTTATAGCCGGTCTTCCAGCACATAATCGGTCTTCCCGCACGTGATGCGGAATCCATGCAACCTTAATCATGCTCCAACTTGTATGGATCCCTGATCACGTCAGGGAAGACACTACCTTTACTATTCAATTGGCACGTATAGTTCTCATTTCTGGCATTGTACTTGTCTAAGTGGCAGGTAATGCGCTTTGCATTGCGCTGAGCGCCTCCCTCCCTCCCCAGCCTCGTTACTTTTTTACCTACCGATACCTTTTTACACTGTCAGATAAGTTTTCTGACAACATACTTATGCCCCCCTATGAATAAGTATATTGGCTACCTCTATCTCCTTATTTTTGTACTCCTCTCAGGAAGTCCTAAATCCGTTCATGCACAGAACCTCACAGCAGATCCGGGTACGATCTATTTTGGGGATATGTCTATCTACCAGGACGGCATTACGCGGGAGCTTCGGATTGAAAATACAGGAAACGCATCCATTCAACTGCACACCATAGAGATCACAGGACGGGATGCTGCCCAATTTTCTGTGGTTTCGGGTGAGTTAGACGATCCCATTGCGCCGCAATCAAGTACACTCTTTCATATACAAGCCACGCCTACGCCATTTCCAACGCGATATATGGAGGCACAGATAGAAATTACAAGCGATAACAGCCAGGTAACGATCCCCTTACATGCGACGGCACGAGAGCCAGGTAGTTATTATGTGAGTCCAGCCGGGAATGATGCGAGTCCGGGATCCAAAACACAGCCTTGGCGAACCATACAATTGGCTGCAGGACGTGCGGCCCCCGGAGATACGCTGTTTGTAGAGAATGGCTTATATGAGGGCCCAGTAACGATGGCACGGTCTGGTGACGCCGATGCTTATATAACCCTTAAGTCCATCAACAAGTGGGGAGCAAAGATCCAGGTGCTCGATGCAGTGGGACCACAAGATGGGATTAAGGTAGCGGCGAATTATATAACCGTTGATGGCTTCGAAATATACGATCCGGCTCCACAGGAGGGGCATACAGGTAACGGCATCACGATTTACCAGGCCCATCACGTGAATGTACTTAACAACAAAGTATACGACTTCGGAGCCAGCGGCATTCAGGGAGCTTTTTGCGATCACGTGTTGATTGAAAACAATGTGGTGTTTGATAACGCTAAGTATAACCCTACCCAATCAAGCGGAATCTCCGTCTGGCAACCATGGGCTGTTGATGATGCACCGGGCTACCACATCATCATTCGTAATAACCGAAGCTTCGGTAACACGACCATTACAAAGAATGCGGGAGGGAGAAACACAGACGGGACAGGAATCATCCTGGACCGCTTTTGGGAATCAAAAGACGGTCAGTGGTATCCCCATCGATCCCTTATAGAAAACAACCTGGTGTACGACAATGGCGGGTCTGGTATTCATATTTACAAAAGCAGCTACATTGATGTGTTTAACAACACAGCCTATCACAACCGCCATAATGAAGGCATTACGGGGAGTTGGCGGGGTGAGTTGTATAATAACCGGTCGTCAGATACGGTTTGGCGCAACAACATCGCTTATGCAAATCCAGGAGAAGGTGTTTTAGAGCACAACCGGGCGATCTTTGCCAACAGAGCAGAAGATGCTGTTTATGAAAACAACATCACCTACAGCACCGATATCAGCAATACATACTCGCTAAACCTGATTAACTCCGATTTAACCAATGGTGATCTCCTGGATAACAACCTCATTGGTGTGAATCCACGTTTCAGGGATGCTGCAAACCAGGATTTTTCGCTCAACTCAAACAGCCACGCGATCGACGCCGGCAGTGCTAATATTTTCACCTTTACAGACATTAACTACCTTACGAGAACACAAGGCCCCGTTGATATTGGCGCTTTCGAGTATTTCGACGAAACGCTGGACGTGGAGCTTACCTCATTTGAGGCCCAGGTAGCCAATCAAGACATACAGCTTCGCTGGATTACCGCCTCTGAGTTAAACAATGCGGGCTTTGCCGTAGAGGTGCAGGCACCTGAAGGTGAATTTGAGCAAGCACGGTTTGTAGGAGGCCATGGTACCACCAACAGCAACCGCATCTATGAAACCACTCTGCAAGACCTCAATCCCGGCACTTATGGCTTTCGTCTAAAGAAAGTCGGGATTGATGGTACATACCAGTACAGTGAAACCATTGAGGCTGTAGTTGATGTCCAGTTGCCTGTAGAGCTTACTTCCTTCGAAGCACTGGTATCAGGTAAAGACATCCACCTTCGCTGGACTACGGCATCGGAATTGAACAACGCCGGCTTCTCTGTTGAATTGCGTGCGCAGGACCGGGAGTTTGAGCAAGTACTTTTTGTGCAGGGAGCGGGTACTACCAATGAAGCTCAGTCCTACGAAACTAACTTGCAAGACCTCCCCCCTGGTACCTACTCCCTTCGTTTAAAGCAAATTGACTTTGATGGAGGCTTTGAATACAGTGAGATCGTAGAAGTAGTCGTCGGCCCGGCCGAGTATCATCTTGCTCAGAGTTACCCCAACCCGTTTAACCCACAGGCTCAAATTCCTTATACACTTCCAGTGAGAAGTCATGTGAGGCTGGAAGTATTTGATCTATTGGGGCGAAGTGTGCGGGTTTTGGTTGATGAGGAGCAGTCTGCCGGGAGTTATTCCACGCGGTTTGATGCGTTGGATTTGTCGAATGGTACGTATGTGTATCGGTTGACGGCAGGTGGATTTAGTGAGAGTCGACGGATGGTGTTAGTGAAGTGAGTATTAATACATAACGGCAACAATGATGAAATTCAAGGAGCAATACAAAAAACCCGCGACATCGAATAAACCGAGCCACGGGATTAAGGTCAGACTACCTAAACCATTTTTAGTTAGCTGAACTGCTAACGATAGAGATATTGACACCTATTTCAATAACGTTACATTACTTGTTGCGACAAAATACTCTCCCTGCATATGAATGAAATACAGCCCACTGGGTAAATCATAGGCTTCAATTTGAACAGCCTTATGCTCATTGCTTCTAAAAACCCCTTCGTAAATGAATCGAACTCTTTTACCTGTAGCATCATAGAGGGTGATATTCACAAACTGATCCCTCTTTACTCTAATCCCAATCGTTGTAGTGGGATTAAATGGATTCGGATAAGCGGGAAGAAGGTTATACTCATCGGCGATCTCGCTCAACTTTGACTCCCTCTCATTCGATGTACCAACTGGAATTAAGAAATTCCTGAGTTCTGACCATACAGAAACATCCATTGTATCTGTAGAAAAATTTGCTCTTACTCGCCAGAAATACTCTCTACCGTCGGCTAATCCACTCACATTTTTAAAGGTCTGCACTGTCATTTTGTCTTCAAAGGTCAATTCGCTGAAGTCGGTGTGTTCTGATAACTGCACATGATAAGTAGTAGCATTCTGATAGACTTCCCACACCAGCGTGAGATTGGTCGATTCAATGACTTCATCCTTCATTGGAGTAGTCAACTCTGGAAACGAATTATTAAACGAGGGTTCACTAGTCGAAAAGGCAAACTTATCCAGCTCAATGCCATATCCATCCGTCCTGTCGATTCGAATTTTCAGGGTAACTGTGCCAGCAGATAAATTGCCTAAATCAATAACTGGTGAGTGAGCAAATACATTCCATCCATATCCCCAATCGCCCGTATCATTACTCGTAAAGGTACCTTTCAGGGAGTTGTTTATAAAAATAGACAAATCATCTCCAATACCCAGATCATCATTGCTGTAACGGATCAGCAGCTTATAATTTCCAGTGGCAGGTATAGAGATCGACCATGATGCATCATCTCCCTCATTACGAAGTAACCATGTTTGCTCATTACTTGCCTGATCTCGGCCTATATCTGTTCCTTCACCATTTGCATTGATTTCAGCCTCCACTTCAAAGTCGGAGGGCGCAGGTGGGGGGGGTGACCCCTTTGTTGTAAAACTAAACGTATCCGACCACTGTCCTGTACCTCCGGGACCCGTGACATTTACACGCCAATAATAGGTCTGGTTTTCAGAGAGTCCAGTTGCATTATACTGCGACCCACTCAGGTTCGACTCATCAATAACAGGCGAACTAAAAATTGAACTGGTCGATACCTGAAGACGATAGGTGTCTGAAAAAGGCACGCTTTCCCAATCAAATGAAACGGAAGTCTCCAAATTTGTGGCTCCATTTACAGGGCTAAGTAAATTCGGTGCATTGGGCAGAGGAAGGGGTTCTGTCGTAAAACTCCACACCGAAGACCATCCACTCGTTCCCCCTGCACCACTTGCTCGAACACGCCAGTAATACTGCGTATTATTCTGTAACCCACTCACAGTCCAATCCGTCCCCGAGATTCCAGACTGATTGGCGGCTAGAGGACTAAACCCAGAGGAAGTGGAAACTTGAAGTTGGTAAGAATCCGCGTTTGCCGAGCTGTTCCAATCCAGCCGGGGACTGGTTGATACATTCGACGATCCATTCGAGGGAGAACTCAAGTTTGGTACTCCAGGAATCGGGAGTGAAACTGTCGTAAAACTCCACACAGAAGACCATTCACTTGTCCCCCCTCCTCCGCTTGCTCGTACACGCCAGTAATACTGCGTATTGTTCTGTAACCCACTCACAGTCCAATCCGTCCCCGAGATTCCAGACTGATTGACGGCCAGAGCACTAAACCCAGAGGAAGTGGAAACTTGAAGCTGGTAAGAATCCGCGTTTGCTGAGCTGTTCCAATCCAGCCGGGGGCTGGTTGATACATTCAACGATCCATTCGATGGAGAACTCAAGTTCGGTACTCCAGGACCATCCGGCGGAGGTGTTGCATTTGTCGAGAATGTAATCTTATCAAACTCAATTCCATACCCATCTTGACGATCCAATTTAAGGGAAAAGGTTTTTGTACCAGTGCTTAGAAAGCCAAGATTAATTGTTGACGTCTCAGTGAATATATTCCAACCATGTCCATCGTTACCGGTATCTTTGCTGGTAAACGTATCAATATAGTTCCCATTAATCCTGATTGAAACATCGTCCAGGGCTCCTGTATCGTCATTGCTGTACCGAATCACTACTTCGTATTCTCCAGCAACCTCAATGGGTATGCTCCAATTAAGTTCACCGCCCGTTGTCAGTAAATAGACTGTTTTGTTATTACTTGCATTACTCCGATCTTTTGGAGTGCCTGGGCCGCTATATCCATTTTCCCCCTCTTGAGTGATCTCGATCTTCTGAGACGAGTGCTCTTGGGCCAAACGATTTGCCCCGGAACCATCTGATCCAGTGCTATAAGCTGATGGCGCAGCCAGGCCCCAGCTAAGTAGAAGGTATACTGTTAAATTGATAAACTTTTTTGTGTATGTTTTCATGATTCTTAGGGTTTTGTGGATGTACTATCATCTCAGTAGTCCATAGCTATCCGAAGGGAATCACCGTTCAGTTCAGACATATCTCACCCAATAGAGCACCCAACACCCTGTAAAACTGAATAGAAAAAGCGACTTAACTATATGATATAGTTATGAATCCACGAGAAGAAATGAGACGGTTATGATCACCAGGGCCTGCTAAACCAGCCGGCCGGTCTGCATGTTGTTTTGCAGGCCCTGGTTAAACGTTATTTGTTAACAATCATCGTTTTTTGTTCAATTGTTTCACCTGCTTGCATCCGATACACGTAGGTGCCACTTGCCAAATCATCTCCATCAAGGACTACTTCATGCCAGCCAGCATCATGTAGTTCATTAGTAAGCGTACGAATATGCCTGCCAAGCATGTCATACAGATCTATACGGACAAGTAGCTCTTCAGGGATGGAATACCGAATTGTTGTCAACGATGTGAAAGGATTCGGATAGTTATTGTCTAGAGCAACTTGTTCTGGAAGCACTCTAAGTTGGTCCGAGGAGCTAACTTTAATCAGACGAACAAGATCACCTGAATTAATTGAGTATACCACTCCTGTATCCAATGATTCATAAACAGTGAGTCCATTACTCCGCTTTATTTCCAAATCATATTCTCCTGACTGAGGCGTATTCAGAACTTCTATTTCCGATGAATATCCCGCGCCCTGTATCAGTATGGGCATTTGCATTTCGCTACTAAACCACTGATTATTCTCAAACCGGACATCGAATAGATCATCTTCGGGACGAGGAGGCATGGTCAATTCAAGCTGTTCAGCCTGAATAAACTCAGTATTTCCAAAAAAGAGATCACCCTGTATTCCTTCCGAATTTGTAATGCGAAGACGTCCAATTTCCTCAGGCTCATATGAATGCGCGGCCAAGAAATCTTCTTTCTGAACAGACGGCTCTGCGAGGCTGGACAGTATCAGTTGGTTATTTTGTGTAGACTTATTTGCTTCCTCGCATTCAACAGACACTTCTCCCCTACCTCTTGCAAGAACCCAATAACCAATACCGGGCATGAGTCTCCTCGCCAGGTAGTATCCCCGATCATATCCTATCAGTGAACTTTTGACAAGTATCCCATTGGGGTCATTGAAATCGTTCATTTTTACTGAGCATGTAGGTCCAGAAATCAGATTCCAGCCTGGATTCAGTGACATCCTGCAAGTAGGAATAATTTCACCAATTACACTAGCGGTTGTAGCATTATTAAATGCAATCCAGTATCCAGTGCAACTCTTTAGCTCTGGAGGGTCTGGGTAAAAATATCCATTATCAAACCCACGCAATGTGCCCTCTCGCGCATCGGGAAACAATGTTTTATAATGAGCATCACCCACTTCAACTGGGTTTCCAATCATGTTCCATCGTTTATTTACTTGCCATTGCACCTCGACTTCATTTGGGTCGCCAACTCCGTAAATTCGATCTAGTCCTCTCTGAAGAGCAGCATTTTGATTTGTAAGCTTCCATATTAAGCCACTACGATAGTTTTCAATACCCAACAGCATCGGCCCTTGGTTGATTGCCATAACCATTTTATTGACCCAGATGGTATTGAGCCAGGTGGCCGGTTCTACCTTGAGAGATCCATCATTCAATTCCTCAAAAGTGTGCGGATCCTCGCTGTATGCATCGCCTAAACCAATTAATGGACTCCACAAACCCGGGATAGTGTAATAATGTCGAAGCGCTCCAATGGCCTCTTCGGGTAAATACATGATTGAACTGCCCGCACCATACACAGGAATAGTACCTACCTGCTTGGCATCACCACCACAACAAATGTTCTGTTCGGTCGGCATTGCGCCAAACGCATAATATGCACTAAGCAAACCACTCTCCGGATTAACAAGATTGTCACAGGCTGTCAAACCCCAACTTCTAGATCCATACGTTGTAAACTTATCATCACCGTCCCACTTCACATCGTCTTGTTGCGCGATTGAAAACTCGTAGCTGGCCCTAATCGCACGTTTGTTGTTTTCCCATAAATCTACGGGAAACGTAGCGTGAGCATCAGTACCCCTATGTTGAAAGTCAAGCCACCCACTTGCAAAGAAATAATTGAAGAGCGAACCCGTCCATGCTACTACGATTTCTTCTCCGCCTGGAAGGTAAGTTCCGATATTTCTACCTCTTGCTCGTGTACGTGCATGGTACGTATCCATTGTAACCGGGTGTGTTTCTGACCCTAGCGCAAGAACATCCACAAGTGTTGCTTCATCAGTGTAGCCATCCAAGTGATGAGGATCAAACCCAGACTCGGGTTTCCATCCTAACCAGAATCGGTATTGATTTTCTCCTGGTTCATTATCAACAAACCAATCCCACTCAACAGCATCATAAAGCTGCTTTCCTACTGCTTGAATGGTGGGGTTTTCGGGAAACATTTCGATCGATGTTAAAACGCCATACATGAGCAACATCGTATCATAAAGACTGAGCTCAACATTATCGTCTTTACGATGACCCTTATTAGCCTCTAAAAAGTGGTAAAAAAACCCTCTATAACCAGCATTCATGGTTCCTGCTTCAGGGCCCATCTTTAGATTGGACAAATTGACAAGAATCGACTCAACCCGGTCCTCTAGTCCATCTGCCCATCCTCTTTTGTAACCGATGCTATACGCTGTCAGTTGATAACCAATCGCGCCTACACTCACTAAATCAGAGAACGTAGATCTATCCAGCACAAAACCTAACTCATCGGTATAGGTGATGAAGTACTTAAAAGCTCGCTGAGATACCGCATCCAAAAACACCGAGTCGGGCCATTCTGTCATGTCGTACGCTTCTTCAGTGGTCGTCAATGTGAGATCGTCTAAATAGAACTGACTCGTTCTATTGCTATTTTCAAAATCTGCAACCACAAAAACCAATTCTTTCACTGATGTTAAATCGATTCCCCCCATATTGCTGACAGGAAAGATATACTCCTTCCATTCTGAGGTATTCGGTATAGAGAATTTTTCACTGGTAGTGTTACCCTTAGTATCTTTAAACTCTACATTAATGATATGATTAAAATCCCCAATGCCATTTCCTTTTGCCCAAAACCCGAATTGGGTAACCTCAACGTCTTCAACCTGTGTCGGATTGCCACTGCTGTTCTTTAGATCGCCATATAGATCCAGGAAATTCACGTGATGGTTCAGGAAATCGACTTTTCCCCACAATGAATTCCATAAGCCGCCGAAGTCACGACTAACATTGTAACCCACTTTCAAGCACGCTCCTCGCCCAACACGGCATTCATTCGTATCGAAAGACCAGTTGACCGATGCTTGCCCAGTCTCGAACTTATTCCAATCCCCAGAGAAGTTATTGAAGATATCCTGGTCATCATAATCTTCAAGCGTAAGCACAATCGTTGATCGTTCCTCTACATTTACATCATACAATGTATCATTTAGCACAACTGGGTATCCACCAGTCAGCATGGAAGGAATTGAAAGAAGGAGTAAAAAAAGAATGTATTTCATCAGATCAATAAAGGTGTGGTGAGAATGTTGTGTGGTGTACCGTTGAACTCCGAGAAATGTAGGGTTGCACTTATAGAACTATGCGACGAACAATTATTCTGACGCCTTTTTTAGTAACTTAGACGCAATTTTACAGAATGACGCAATTTTACCCATTCGCCAAAAATTTAATTCTGACGCAATTTTACCTCTTTCTTCCTTGTACTGACCAGGTAATCTTTGGGAGTCTCACCGTAATATTTTCGGAAGGCTTTGTTGAAATAATTCGGGTCACTATATCCGACTTTTTTAGCAATCGTGGCAATGTCACTGTAGTTCATCTTGATCAATTCTGATGCTTTCCTCATACGCATTTCAATCATCAGTTTTTTGGGCGATTTATTATAAATTGATTTGAACCGCCTTTCAAATACCCTCCTGCTTAGCGCAAACTCACCTGCAAATTGTTCGACATTAAATGTAGTTTTATCCAGGTGATCATTCATGTAAGTCACAACCTTATTTTTAAATACCTCATCTTCGCTCAATCCCTCTTCACTTTCCAAAACTTGATTGCTAAACAACGCACTTTTTGCCTGGTACTCTTTCTCAATTCGAGCAACCACAACTCTCAGAAGAAACCGGTATACCTGCCAACCGATCATCCCCATAACTACAAGCCCTGTCAGGATCACCCACCACCGTTGCCACCAGTGGGGCAAAATGACGATATCAACTGTTGCTGGTGCCGTACTGAATATCCCCCGCTCGTCTAACGCTTTTACCGTTAACGTGTATCGTCCCCTACCCAACTGAGAATAACGTGCACTCCTCTGGGACCGTGCATTTACCCAGGCTTTATCGTACAGATCCAATCTATAAAAGTACCGAATACCATCCTGCCACCTGTAGTTAATCCCTACATAATCAAGCGTGAAGTCATTCTGTTTTTGCGTAAGAGTTATGAGGGGGGTTGAAGAGATAGATTGTTGAATGGGTGCATTAGGCCCTGGGATCACTTCCTCATTAAAAATCCGTAATGCGTTAAAGGAAACCCGCGGAGGCGAAAAGTCTTCGGTCAATACTTTCTCAGGATCCACAATAGTAAACCCACCTGTCCCCCCTAGAAGAAGCAGTCCATTTTTAGTTTTCAAGCTGCTCCCATAATAAAAACCGATATCAGGAAGTCCATCTATCTGAGATATGTTTTTAAACGTGCCAGACTTTACGTTAAACCGGGTCACATTCCCAGCTACAGGATCAGAAAGCCTACCATTCGCTGTCGTAATCCAAAGGATGTCTTGCTCTTCCTCCAGAATACTTCCAATGTAGTTTGTAGGAAGGCCTTCTTCCTGAGTAAATATGTCACTGCTTCCTTTTTCTCTATCGAGTAGATGTAAGCCTTGCCCCCACGTACCAACCCAAAATCTTCCTGCGCTGTCTTCAAAGATCGATGTAATAATCGTTCCTGGTATGATTGATTCAAATTCTCCAGAATCATTAAGTACACCTAATCCATTCCCAGTAGCAACCCACAGCCTGTTGTTAGAATCTTGATATATAGAGTGGACATAATTATCACTGATACTTTTTTGATTTCCTAGTTCGTAGTGAAATACTTGCACCTCTTCTGTTTTCTTATCGAAAGAAATCAGGCCTCCCCCATTTGTCCCTAAAAAGATCTTCCCATGTTTGTCTTCGTGAATCGCTCGAATGGAGTTCTGGGGCAAACCCGATTGGGTATCTGGATCGTGCTGATATTGGGTGAATGAGGAGTCCCTCGGGTCGTATCGAATTAGGCTCTCACCACCAATCCAAAGTATACCCTCGTTGTCTTCATACATCGTCCAAATTGCTCCCATATCAATTTCGCCTGAGCTACTTTGAATCTTACTGACATGTGTAATTTTGCCTGACTCCATGTCAAGTCTGTCGAGCCCATTTGGACCAACCCCTATCCATAACTCCCCAAAATTTGTTTGGTGAAAGGAAGTCACAGAAGGCCCACCCAGTTGCTGATCTAAAGCTGCATTTCCACTAAATTGAGGAAATGTATAGAGGGAAGTGATTACTTTGTGCATCCCCCCCCAATTCCCTATCCATAACGTACCATCTCCAGACTCGTACATGGTCCAGAATGAATCGTTTATAAAACCGTGTGTACTCCGCTCAAAACGACTCATAGCCCCCGTCGAAACATCATATCGATGTAGACCGCTGTTATGGCCTCCAATCCATAAGGTACCCTGCTGATCTTCATGAATAAAGGATACACCTCCACAATCCCATTCAATAGGTGGCTGACAATCGACCCGGTTGTGTTTCCCATCTGGGAAATAAGGACGAGCTATTTTCATTCGATTCTCAGCATCCGATGGGTGCCTTATGAAGGTACCCAATTTCCGATTCATACTGTGAAGACCGTTTAGATAGGTTCCAACCCAAAACGTACCCCTAGAATCTTCAAACAATGACATAACATGATTGTTACTTAGGGAAGATGAAACTCTAGGGTCATGAAGATAACGGGTAAATGAATCGGTTAGGGAGTTATAACGATTTAGCCCTCCGTTATCTCCCTCAGTTTCACTCTCACTAGGGCTTCCAGTGCCGATCCACAACACTCCTTCTTTGTCCTCATAAAGGACTCTAATCTGGTCATTACTCAGGCTTGTCGCATCTGTAGAGTCATAGTTATAACGAATAAAGTGTTGATTCACCGGGTCATATCGATTAAGCCCGTTGTGCGTACCTACCCATAATACACCCTTTTTCGTTTCTAATATAGCCGTTACAGTATCCTGACTTATGGTTTCGTGATTATTGGGATCGTGTTTAAAATGAGTAAATGAATCGGTTTCCCTTTCATAGCGATTGAGTCCACCACCGAACGTTCCTATCCAAAGCGTTCCATTTTGGTCAACATGCAGGCTTTCAAGCCGATTGAATGAAAGCGATAGGGAATCGAATGGGCTATGTTGATAATGGATAAAAGTATCCCCATCGTACTTATACAAGCCACTTGAGCCAGCAAACCACATATAACCTAAATGATCTTGAGCAACGGCAATTCCAGGAGCATCTATACCCTCTACATAAATGGCATCAAGGTTAGATTTTGATTCACTCAAACGTGTCAATATGGTCGGTTGAGCAGGTGCAAGCTGAAGCTCTCCAATTATCAATACACAAGATAAAAGGATTAACATTTGATGGCGGAATTTCATACGTGGTGGTGCCAGGTCTAAAGCGTTAAATTCGGAGTGCCCTTATAATGAAGAATAACTTTTACTTTCCAATCTTCCACATCTTTACATCCAAGCATTTTTTCAAGCATGTCGAAATCAGAAACGGGCTGACTATCGCGGATCTCTTCCATTCGAGCGACGACAAATAGCGGTTGGTCCAATTTATCTAAATGGGACATCCAGATGTCAGAATATTTCTCCTGTAGAAGAATATTCCAGGTTCTTGTCTCTGGTCCGCTCATCGAAAATGCATTCCAAAAACCTACCCCAATGCCTGCTACGTTTGGAATATACATTAAGAAGGCTAAAGTAACTCCATCTTCTCTAGAATTAAGATTTATCTTAAATAGAGAATGGTGTTCAAGAATCCAGGGACGATTCATGGTTGCAAATAAACACTTTGCATAATCGTTGTATCCCCTTTCAAATTGCCGGGATATTTCCTCGGTTAGTTCAATCTGATCCTTTGCGCACTTTTTGAAGAAAGCTCTGGCTTCTCTAAAGATTGCCTTTTCCAGATTTGCATAAGATTTTTTGATATGAACTTTATTCCCCTGTCGGCTGTCATCTAAAGGAAGTCGCGTACAACAAAAAAGAAGATCTCCCTCATTAAAATCGGAGCGAACGGGGTCAACACGACGGAGAACAGTTTCGGCATATTCTGGACCTCCTTCATCAAGTGCATCACATTCTGTGCCCTCTTGCTTTGTCGGAAACATAATATTGCTCCTGTGCAAAGTATACCCAGACTCTCTGAGGAGTTCGTAGGCATGTAAAAACGCAGAACCATCGCGTGTTTGTGAATTACGCGGGTTTTTCCCTCTTGCTAGGTAATGGATAGGGTGGCATTTAGGCATAAAGTATGACGATTTTATTTTAACGTCGGATTAAGTATTGTTAGAAGATTGCTATGGATCAGCTCACTTCCTGATGAAACGATATTAATTCTGCTAGCATTCGAATAGTCTATAGGGTTTCCCGTAAACGAAGAAAGTTTCCTTTCCCCTGCAATCAATATTGGTTCTGCAGGAGCTACATCATGTGTGTATGTATAATTGTTGATATAACCAGCTAGCCTTCCGGCAACCACATCACATAGACTAACCAATCCAGAACAGCTCATAACAACACCATCAAATTGAGCATTGATCTTTCGTAAAGAAGGCTCTGCTTCTAGATATTTAGCTCTTGATGATCGTGTCATGTGACTTCCAATCAATCGGGGGTATACCGGAAATTCTGTAGGAGCACTTAAACTGGCTAAATGTAGCTGCTTAGCATTAGGATCTGATCTTCGATATACCATTGAATCTATCAATCGATTTCGTTCTCTCACAAGTAGACCTGTGTACAACTCGTTGAATTGAGCATTGTAAATCGAAGACACGACGGGTCGCCCATTCTCCAATAGAGCAATACCTGATGCCCATAAATTTGAAAAAGATAGATACTGCCCAGTTCCGTCCAAGGGATCCACTGAAAAAACATTTGCCCCCAAAACACCTTTTCCTACTTCATCTGGTGAACGCACGATACTTGTCCTTACTGCTATGTCAAATTGCCCAATTTTCTCATCTACATAACGATCTACCTCTCTTTCGTTATGCTGAACAAAATCCTCAACGTAAATGATTAAGGGTTTTTTCTTAGACAATAACTTCTCAATGAGTGGCAGACAAGACTTTATGACCACACAAGCGGCATCGATATCCCTCCCTGATGAAGGATTGCGCCCAGCTGAATATAGATTTGGTTTTTCGCATTGCCGCTCTTTAAGAAAAGAACCTGTTGCGTGCATCGCTTTTTCTAGCAAAAGAGCGCTTTCACATAATTCACTGTTTGAGAACTGCTCAGTTGGGTTCATTTTATCGTTACTCCATTTATAAAGCCATTCAAGCGGCAATATAATAGAGCAAATTTCCCGACAGATGGGTATAGCTTTTAAAATTTTTGATCTTGAATTAAACTTTCAGATTAAAATTATTTAAAGTGTATTTTCTGAATGAAAAATGGAATAGGGTAACAATAATAACGTTCCAGGCACCTTATTACATTCAGTGGATGCCTTTGCAGCTAAGCTTTCCCCACTTCTACAACACCGCAACCCTCCTAACCAGCACCCTCTCACCAACCTGAAACCTCACCATATAACTCCCTGCCGGCACCTGCGATGCATCCCATACAACCTGGTGCTCACCAGACGACAACTGCTGATCCATTACCTGCTGTACCCGACGGCCTAACAGGTCGAATACCTCGACCTTAACCTCATCAGGTACATCCAACGAAACAGTGAAGGTAGTTGTATGCCCAACCGGGTTGGGGAAGTTTGGGCTGATGGTGAATGATGATGGGGCGGGATTGGATACGCTAACTCGGCTCACGCAATCTTCTACTTCGTCAATCCGGCGGTAGCGTACGAAACCGGCACGGTTTCCGGCTTCCAGGACGACCTCGTGGGATGGGTGATCGAGGGTTAGGCCGTTTGTTAGGAAGTCCTCATCTACTTCCCAGTCATTAGGGTCTACCAGGCTTGCCAGGTTGGGCTCCATGGTATAGGGCAAGCCGATTGGAAAGCTGGCTGAGCGGACAAATACGATATCGACGGTATTGGCACTGGACTCCCAGGCGTATACCCCGGCATCTCCCTCTCTATTGCCATTCTCAAGCGACATAACCGCATTGGGCGAACAGGAGTATCTATCGAGGCCAGCAACTTGAGGCTGTATGAATGCAATACTGGTAAAATCAACGGAGCCATTACCGGTACCTTCGCTCCTGGAACCCAATCGCCATGCAGGTGTCCCCTCGCCTCGATCTAGACCACTTACACTGGACTCTCTCAGCGTATCCTGAACTGCATACGGGGCTGCACCATCGATCGCAAATCGATTGATGAAAAGTGAATGGCCCGTGGGCTCAGACTGCTCCCCCAACTCATCGACGCTCCCATTACCTAGCTGAATGATCCTTCCGTCACCAAAATCTATGGTACTCGGGGCTGCATGATATAGCATCTCATACGTAGGCAAATCTGGTATTTCCCCGTCAGGACGTATCCACTCTCCGCCGTTTATATCTATCATATAAGGCCTCAGAGGATCATCGATAAACAGAACGGTTCTTTCATACACAATACGAGTAGGTGCTGTATCGGGATTGGTGTCTGTTTCCAGGGTGATCTGTCCCTGGATTTTGTCGACACGGCCATTCGTCTCATGGGTTAAGGTTTCAACAGCATCGTGATCGGCAAACATGCCGACTTCACAGGGCCTCACAATCGGACAATCTATACCTAGCATGGGGCCCGGTAAGCCGCCGTGCCCCAGATCCTGATTCGTATATCGCACGGTCATCACATTGTGATTGGGGTACGCGCTCCAGGTACTGTTCTTGATGCCCGGGGCATTATCGTATCCAGCGTCCATGATGAATGACTGGCCGTCTACATAGTAGAGGAGTTGTAGCTGATCGCTTTGCTCGTGTCCTTCCCCAGGCTTTATCGCTTCTTGGGGCTCACCATTTACAAGTACATAGTGGCACGGCGATGTCCTGTTTTCAGGCAATAACTCGCAGTTGCCTGTACCCCCGTCCCGGCGCAGAATGATATTATGAGGGTCTTCTTCGCTTTCGACAGTGCCCGGTGCTAGCGTGGATACAGGGCTCTCATATTCGGTCGCTGTAGGTAGCAACAGGATGTTCAGCCAGTTATCTTCACCAGGTAGTTCCTCTTGCGCAGCAGCAATCCAGGCAAACTGCTTTCCCAAGGTGGCATCTGTACTGAATGAACCGTCCCACCGCATCATAAAGGCTGCTTCCATAGGTATTTTGTTGCCGTCGTCCAACGGGGGTACAAATCCGTTTGGGTCAACGGTTTCTGCATACCCACGGAGAGGCTCCAAGAACCAATCGGACTTGAAAGGGTCTTTCCAATCGAATCCTTCTATTTGCTGCGCCCGAACAGTTTGCCAAAAAGGCAATACAGATGCTAACCCGTAATTAAAGTAGAAAGCGCCCTCCGCCCAGAATCGCTTTCCATTATTTGTCTGAAAGGCCCAATGGTGCTTTCGTTGAGGATTATCATTGGGGCCCGTACTCCGGAAAGCCCTCTCGATCCGGTGCGTATACATCTCCTCTTCTTCTGGAATAAATCCAGAGCATGAAGAGCCTTCAAGAGGCACTTGTTGTCCCAGCGTGGCATACCCAACCGTCGCATGTACTTTCATCGACCAGTTGCCGGCCTGAACCTCGTCGTAGTCTGCGCCAGAAATGTTTGAAGGCAAACCGATGGGCTTTAGGAAATCCAGGTCGACAAGGCCACGATTACCTAAATCGCCCACTAGCCGGAATTGCTGCTCCAGATGGTTGAGCAAAGCCGACTTGGTTTCACAGGTGAATGTTGCGCCCCCATCCAGGCCATAGTGGGAGTACGCTCGTTCCAAGGCGAGATACTGATCCACAAACCGTGTCAGATTTCCGAGCGTCCCTACCCACTTCACGGCATCGTCTGAGATATCATCGTTGATCTCTATAACAGGTAAGTTGGTGGCTATACGATTGATGCCGGCCATCACCTCAGAATGTACGGGACCGGCGTCAAGACCAAGATCCGATAGATCGTATCCGTTCTGCTCCAAAACCAGGGTAGCCAGCGCCACAAACCCGAGCGCCTGAGCGCGTTGTGAGTTTCGTGCGATGCCTTTACGGTCAGATGAAGCCTCAAGATTTTCGTCGGCCAGGTCAAACAAAGCTTGTACCAACTCTGCTTCACGGCCTTCCCTGGCAAGCTCCTCCAGGATTTGTTTTAGTCCCAATCCATGGTCGCACATCGCTCCCGATTCACTGCAATCAAACCCATTCATAGCGAAAGCAGGACGATATCGCACATACCGGTCCTCAAAGTCTACCGTAGACTCAATGCCCGTTGGCAGATCATCTAATTCAAGGGATTGAGCAACTAGCGACTCAGATACTAGTAGAAGTAGTACGGTCCAAACAGGCACGATCCAATTTCGCCTCATTATTCTCTTGATACGAAAGTAGAATAGCATAACAAACTGGGCAATTGTGTTGACGTGTTCACTTCTAATGCCGCCCCGACACATCTGAAAAGTCACAATGGGTTTCTTGGTACAGTTGAATTCATTCGCTTCTAGATGCCAGAGATATATTCTTTGGTTACTCTTCGTATGCTTCTGCATTCCCCTCAGCAAAGGATTTGCTCAGCCCTATGCGGGAGATTTTTTAGGATATCTCAACCAGCCCCCATACATCGAACAAGCACAGGATATGCTTATTGGTCCCACGGGCAACCTGTTGGTGCTGACTGCAGGATCAGCCAGGGTCCTGCAATTTGATACCGAGACAAGCGAGCTCGTTAACGTGCTCATTCCTCCAGACTCTGTGGACAATGCGCTCATTCCACGGGCTAGCTTTGTATTAGGAACGAATAACCTGCTGTATATACTAAGCACGGAATCTAAGAGCATCAGTATTTACAACGGGGTATCAGGAGCATTCGTAGATCGTATTGATTTCGAAGTTGGAGGTTGGGGCACATCCTTATCCGATCTTCAGAACAATGGCTATATGGCTATAGGGCCGGATAGCAATTTGTATATATCTAGCTTTGCAACCCACGAAATCCTGCGAATCGATCTTGAAACTAAAAATATTGAGCCGTTTGTATCACAGCGAAGTGCGGGTCTTTTCAATCCCTCTGATATAACGTTTGGCCCGGACGGCCATCTATATGTGTTTAGCAACTTGACCCGGGACGTCTTCCGCTTCAATGGGGAAACGGGCGACTTTATCGACTTTTTCATCGAGGATTTCCCCTATACAACCAGTCGAGACATTGCATTTGGACCGGATGGTAATTTCCATATTCTTGCCCTAATCAGACACGAAGTATTCTCCTATGACGGGTCTACAGGCGAAGCAATAGAATCGCTTGTCCCCTTTCTGAGTGCTAATCTCTACAGGCCTACCTCCTTCTCCTTTAGCTATGAAAACCAGTTGTACATAGCCAGTAGGCCTCCTAACCACTTTTCCAGATCGCAACTCCTTCGTTTTGATGGGCTCTCAGGCAATTACATTGACACATTTTTCCCTCAAAGCCATCGGATTCTAAATCAGCCCTTTGGCCTGATCATTGGACCTGACTCGCACTTCTATGTGACCAGTTTTGCGAACCACGAAGTTCTCCGATATAACGGAGAAACAGGACAATTTGTAGACGCCTTTGTCCCTCCCGACACCGGTGGATTAGATCGGCCTTTCGATTTAGACTTTGGCCCAGATGGCCACTTGTATGTTTCCAGTTTTGGAACGGATGCTATACTGCGTTTTGACGGTACTACGGGGGTACTTATCGACGACTTTGTGCCGGAAAGGAGCGGGAATTTGGAAGGACCCGGAGGCCTTGAATTTGGAGCAGATGCTAACCTGTATGTAAGCAGCTTCCAAACTGACGAAGTACTACGATACGATGGAACTACCGGAGAATTTATCGACGCATTTGTATCAAGAGGAAGCGGCGGGTTATTCGGTGCCCATGGACTCCGATTCGGCCCCGACGGCCACCTCTACGTAGGAAGCTTCCATACCGACGAAATTCTTCGCTATGACGGCACAACGGGTGCTTTTATCGATGCGTTCGTCACCCAAAACAGCGGTGAATTAGACGCCCCGCAGGACCACCGATTCGGACCGGATGGCCACCTGTATGTATCCAGTCTGTTTACCAACTCAGTACTCAGGTACGATGGAGAATCAGGCGCATTTATAGATGACTTTGTGCCTACAAATACCGAACGATTAGCCGGCCCTCGTGGACTCGTTTTCGGTTCAGATAACGACCTGTTTGTGAGTAGTATCGGGAGAGATCTTATTTATCGGTTTGCCAGTCCGCTGAATATCAGTACGTCTACAGACTCACCCCTTGAATTACCGACAGCTGTTAACCTCTCAAGTAATTACCCGAACCCATTCAACGGTTCAACGAGCATTTCCTATATGCTGGATAAGCCCTCGCACGTGGTTATCTCCGTGTTCGATCCTACAGGCCGGTTAGTCGAAAGGCTAATGGACCAACAACAAATTCCCGGAGCCTATGAGGTTGACTTTAACGCTGAAAACTTACCGGCCGGGGTCTACTTCTACCGTCTTCAAACAGAAGATTCCCTGGAAACAGGTAAGATGGTGCTGGTGCGATGAAACAGATGATGTTAAACAATACACACCTAAGGCCTGCTAAAGCCAGTTGGATCGTCTTGCTACTGCTTCTACTAAGTATTGCATCTACGGCTGAGGCACAATTTGTAGGCGGTGAATTTGTGGATATATTCGTTCGAGATGGCCGGCCTAGCCAGGCTCGCAACATGCTCTTTGGCCCAGACGGTAATGTATACATCAGTAGTATATCTACGCATCAAGTACTTCGGTACGATGGAACAACCGGCCAGTTTTTGGACTCCTTTGTGCTCTCATACAGTGGAGGCCTGGAGTCACCCCGCGGCATGGTATTCGGGCCCAATGGAGACCTCTATGTCAGCAGCTACGACACAGACGAAGTACTCCGTTTCGACGGACTAACGGGCGCATTTGTAGAGGCATACATACCGGCACAATCCAGCCCACTAGACGGCCCAGCCGGACTCGTCTTCCGCCCTGATGGCTCATTGCTGGTTAGCAGCATACACACGGATGAGGTCCTACTCTATGATACAAATGGCCAATTCCAGGAAGCTTTCATCTCATCAAGCGAACAAGGCCTACGGTATTTTTACGGGATGACGCTCGGCCCAGACGGGCATTTGTATGTTGGGAGTTTTTTATCCCATGAAGTGCTCCGTTTTGATGGAATGACTGGGGAATTCATAGACGCCTTTGTAGTCGAGAACACGGGAAGCATTCGCTATCCATATACTCTCCTTTTTGGACCTGACGGCAATTTGTACGTTGGACATCAAAGCAACATTGTTATTCAATATGATGGGGAAACAGGTCATTTTATGAGCCATTTCGCATCCATTTCCACATCAGAAGATAGCAACGTCACCTTCTGGGTAATCGCATTCGACTCGGATGGTTTACTCTACGCGTATGATAACTCTAGCAATACCGTTTATCGGTTTCATGGGCGGACAGGTAGACAACTGGATTTGTTTATTACGCTAGAAAATGGCAATCTCAACGGTCCTTTTGGGATCGCCTTTGCTCCTGATGGCACGCTCTACGTAACCGGTTTTTTATGGAGTCATCTACTTCGTATTGATTCTTCAGGGGTGATCAACTCGCGATTTTTTGACTGCTGCTTTAGTCGGCCTAGATCTCCTTTTGATATCATTTTCGACGACAGAGATAGAATCTATGTCTCCAGTTTTGACCAAGACAGTGTAGTCAGATTCAATGCCCTCACGGGTGAGATGCTCGAAGAATACATCACACCCGGACGGGGAGGATTGGATGGCGCTTCTGGGATGGCAATTGGCGAAGACCGACTCCTCTATGTAGGCAGTATATTTACTGATGAAATACTTCGCTATGATCTTGAATCGGGCGAGTTTGTTGATGTTTTTGTATCTAAAGGAAGTGGTGGACTCGATGCACCTCACGGGATACAATTTGGCCCCGATGGTCATCTCTATGTAGGCAGTTATTTCACCGATTCTATTCTCCGATTCCACAAAGATACCGGTGTGTTTATCGATGCCTTCGTAAGTGAAGGGAGTGGTGGACTTGATGCCCCTCAAGATCATGTTTTTGGCCCCGATGGCAATTTATATGTAACCAGCCTTTTCACAAGCGAAGTACTGGAATACAACGGGCTGGACGGAGGCTTCGTCGGTGCATTTGTAGATGCTAATGAAGGAGGGCTCGATGGTCCAAGAGGCCTCGCATTTGGTCCTGACAACCTGCTGTATGTGAGTAGCTTCGACACGGACCAGGTATTACGTTTTACGGGCCCTTCAGAAAAACGAAGTACTTCAACAGATGAGTATTTACCTGCTGCTTTCAAGTTAAGCGGAAATTTTCCCAACCCGTTTTCTGAATCAACGCAAATTACTTATTCACTCGACCGGTCCACACATGTAGAGCTCATCGTTTTCGACATCATGGGGAAGCAGATTGACGTGTTGGTCTCCAGATATCAATCGGCCGGCGATTATACAATCACGTATACACCAGCTAAACTGCCCAGTGGCCTCTACGCTTACCGATTGCAAACCCATGGCTACATCGAAACGAAACAGATGATGGTGGTCCGATGATTTGGCGCATTCCTACATACGGACTTGCAACCTGGCTTCTCATCCTTGTTGGTTTGCAACATGCTGTTCAACTCAAAATGGTAAACGCCCAGCAGATGCCGGGAGAGTTTATCGACGCCTTCATATCCAGTAAGTTACCCAGAGGCCTGGATGATCTTGTTTTTGGCCCAGACGGCCACCTGTATGCAGTCAGCTTACTGACAGACTCTATCCTCCGTTATGACGGTCAAACGGGTGAATTCATTGATACGTTTATTCAAGATCTGAATATTCCTGGGAGTCCCACGTTTCAGGCCTCTTCCCAACTCGAATTCGGACCGGATGGGCATCTTTACTTTAGCAATTATAGCCAGCGTGTTGTCTATAGATACGATGGGACCATGGGCACCTTCATCGATATATTTGTACAAGACACAACCGACATCACTACATTCACAAGCGATCTAGAATTTGGGCCAGACGGGCACCTTTACCTGTTCCAAAGACAGAACGATGCCATATTCAGATATGATGGTACAACCGGTGCTCGTATCGACACGTTTATTGTAGACGTTGTCAAGGGTATTTCCAATTCAATCAGCTTCGAGTTTGGCCCTGATGGGCACCTCTATATTGCAAGTAAAAACACGAACGAAGTACTCCGATTCGACGGAACAACCGGAGAATTTATCGACACTTTTGTGCCTAAATTCAGAGGGGGACTTGTAGCTCCAACAAGTATACTGTTCGGCCCTGACAGCACGTTATACGTTACTAGCGAAGGATCTAACGAAATCTTGCGCTACGACAGCGCCAGCGGTGAATTCATAGATATTCTTCTACCTCACGACTCAGCTGTCATAATTGGCCCTGAATATCTAATAATGGATAAAGAGGAACGGCTATATGTGTCTAGTCGCAACGCTGTATATAAATTGGACCGTTCCATCAACGCCAATCACGCTCCGTTTTTATCCCCCCAGCATGGAGGGCTCAATAGACCACATATCATGGAACTGGGTCCAGACAATTTGCTCTACGTGGCCCACTTTGGCAGCGAACTACTTCGATTCGACGTGGGTTCAGGAGCCTTTGTGGATACATTCATCACCTCACGCTCAGGAGGCCTTTTAGGGCCAGCCGGCATGGCTTTCGGACCAGATAATCAAGCCTATATATCCAGTTACAGCGGCGATGAGGTGATCCGTTACAATGGTTCTACAGGAGAATTTATAGACGTATTTATCACCCTCAAATCCGGAGGCCTCGAAGAACCAAGAGATCTTGTATTCAGGCCTGACAGTTTATTGTACGTAATCAGCGGGGCAACAGATCAAGTTCTTCGTTTCAATGCATCAACAGGAGAATTTGTAGATGTGTTTATTTCTCAGGGAAGCGGAGGCCTCGAATCCCCCTTAAGCATGGCCTTTTCAGAGGATGGTTTTGTTTATATCAGCAGCCTCACTAAAAACGATATTTGGCGCTTTAACAGCCAGAACGGGGCGTTTATCGATATTGTCGCCTCCCTTCCCCGGGGAGCCTCTGGCACAATTGGAAGCATGTTTAGAAGCCTTACAATTGGTCCATATGGCAATCTGTTTGCCACACGGCAGGACAACCACGAAGTATTCCAAATCGACCTATCCCTGGAGGGTACTGTCTCATCGTTCATTCCTTCCAAAAGGGGTGGGCTCACATGGGCCTCTGACATTCTCTTTGGACCAGACAACAATGCGTATGTGTCAAGCTCCCTGACAAATGAAATCCTTCGATTCAAAGGCCCAAATCCAACCCAAACCTCAATTCAAACAGAAGAACCGGTTGCCCCTAAAACCATTACGCACAGTCTATTCCCGAACCCAGTAAGCAACCTCGCAACGCTCACCTATACCCTCCCTAATCCTACGCGTATAACCATCAACGTATACGATATTTCTGGCCGGCACATCCAACAGGTGCTCTCGAAAAACCAATCTGCTGGTCCTTACTCTCTGGATATCGATACCCACTCGTACCCAAGCGGCCTCTACTTCTATCATATCAAGGCCGGCGACTTCCAGGACATTGGACGGTTTGTACGCGTTAAGTAAGCCACTCACATAAAAAAATATCCTGACGCCTTCATGGAGACGCCAGGATATTCATGGCTGCAATCATAACTAAATGTTATTTCAGTAGAAAATCCATTTCCACTCCATATCCCCTGCTATCCGTGTAGTTCAATACCAGGATGAAACCAATCACCGTTGCCAGAAGCATGGTCAATGAAATAGCAAGCAGATTAAAAAGAGTGCCATATAAGATGTAAACAAATACTATGGTTGAGATTAATCCAAGAATACCAACCACCATCCAGGCGGGCTGTGCCCCATCCTGATCTCCCATTGTAAATTCATTAACGAATGATACGATCATCAAATGGGTGGACATGGAAAAAATAGAACAAATCCAGGTATAGAGGAACGTACCCACAACCAGGATACCTATGCTCCAACTAAACGGGAATGCTCCAGCAACACCTTTCGAGAATTCCACACCACCTATTTCAAGAAAATGGAGAGGAGGTTGATTGATTCCAAATAAAGCAGGCAAGAAGGAAAAACCAGTGCAAAGCATAACGACACCCATCAGGGCCGCCAGCCAGTTAAGTACAGTAAGGCCAAGAGTGACTAGAGATGTTGTCTTCATGGTACTAGTTGAGAAATGGTGTGATCTCCAGCGTAGTGGAGGGGGGCGACAATTATGTGGTTCAACGTATCAGTAAATTGCCAGAGTTGAACAGGGGGTGCTAGACTTGCGCAAATGAGGGACAATTGAATGATTTTGAATTACGTAAATTCACGCACAGAATGCTAGCTCCTTTGGCGTATACTTATTTAAGGACCTCCTCCAAAAACGATACCAAACACCGTATTTTCCCTGCCAGCAAAGAAAAGCTGCAAAAACAACCTTTCAGGCAACATATTTAAAGGTTGGTGTGTAGGTTGACGGCTGAGTTTATGTTGAATGTATCAAGATTCTGTTTCGATTTGAGACTCCCTTCATACATCTGGATTGTTTTTCTAGGGGTGATTTTTTGCGCTAGTTGCTCAACAAATCCTACTCGCACCTGGCAAGAAGCCGATGGATACCGATGGGCAGAGCTGCATATCTCGGGAGAACCCTCAGCAGGATTTACCTCCAGATCCAATATCCTATCCTTTACGAACACGTTGAGCGAAGAAACCATGCTTAGCAATCGGTTGCTCATCAATGGATCCGGTGTAGCTGTAGGCGATGTGGATGGGGACGGCCTGCCAGACATTTACTTTACTCGACTGGAAGGCCCTAATGCCTTATACAAGAATCTTGGTAACTGGCGATTCGAAGATATTACCTCCGAAGCCGGGGTCGCTGCTCCTCAGCGTTATTCTACAGGAGCAACTCTAGCAGATATCGACGGCGATACGGACCTCGATTTGCTGGTTACTGCGCTCGATGGTCCTAACGCCCTCTTTATCAATGATGGTACAGGAATTTTTGAAGATCAAACGGCATCCCGTGGTATTGATGCAGCATCTCCTGGGACAAGCATGGCGCTTGCCGATGCAGATGGGGACGGCGATCTCGATCTGTATATTGCCAACTACAAATCACAATCCATCCGCGATGTATACCACCCCAGTGAGCGTACGCTGAGCAAGATTGCCGTCCAATCGGAAGATGGATATATCGTCCAGCCACCCTTCGATACCCATTATACCGTAGACGTTCAATTTGAGCGACCTCGAATTGTCGAACTGGCGGTCCCGGATGCGTTTTATCTCAACGATGGCGCAGGGGTATTCTCTCAACAACCGTTTACCGGTTCTTCTTTTGAAGGATATGACGGGTCCACTATAGCCAATGAAGCCAGAGACTGGGCGCTTTCTGTTCGTTTCCAGGACTTTAATGGAGATGGAGCTCCCGATCTCTATGTATGCAACGACTTTGAAGGACCTGATCATTTCTGGATAAATCAAGGAGATGGTTCTTTTCGAAAAGCAAACCCACTTGCCTTGAGGAAAACAAGTAACTCCAGCATGTCCGTTGCCCTTGCAGATGTTGACCTGGACGGCGATCAAGACTTTTTTGTAGCCGATATGTTGAGCCGCGTCCGTGAACGAAGGCTTTCTCAGATGATGAGCTTCCCCCCCATTCTTGCTTACCTGGGAGATATTGAAAGCGAACCGCAGGAAACCCAGAACACTTTCTTCCTAAATCGTGGTGACGGTACATTCGCGGAGACCGCCTGGATGGCGGGGCTTGCGGCTTCCGAATGGACGTGGTCCAGCATATTCCTGGACGCTGACCTGGATGGTTATGAAGACCTTTTTCTATCCACAGGGCACTATCACGATAATCTGAATGCAGATGTACAGACCCGGCTCATGCAGCAACCTCCAGGGCAAAACTGGCAGGAGGTGCTTAAGGAGTTTCCTGATCTAAAGCTGTCAAACATTGCTTATAGAAATAGAGGGGATGGGGCATTCGAGGAAGTATCCAAAGAATGGGGCATCGAGTTTGAAGAAGACGTCACCCATGGCATGGCAGCAGCGGATTTTGACCTGGATGGAGACCTTGATCTGGTTGGAAACCGGTTAAATGCGCCGGCTCTTCTAATGGAGAATGTAACCAATTCATCCCGAGTTGCAGTCCGGCTAAAAGGACTCGCTAAAAATACCCAGGGGATCGGCGCTCTCGTTTCTTTGTATGGTGGAGATAAGATCCAGACCAGAGAAATGATTTCAGGAGGAGAATATTTATCTGATAGTGAAAACCTGCTCAGCTTCGCAGCCCTATCCCCTTCAATGCGTTTGGAAGTTCGATGGCCTGATGGAAAGGTAAGTCTCATTGAAAATGTTCAACCGGACAGAATTTACGAGATCCACGAAGCCTCCTCCATCCAAGAGGCCTCTCCTCAAGGAGCCCCAGCGCCTCTTCCCTACTTTGAAGAATCAAGTGCAGTGCATACTCACTCAGAAACTGTCTTTGACGATTTTGGCCGCCAACCTCTACTTCCACGTAGATTAACAGAGTTGGGCCCTGGGCTAGCTATTGCAGATCTGGATCAAGATGGGGATGACGATGCCTTAATAGGAAATGGTGCAGGCGGAGGCATTACGAGACTTCAGAACCAAAACGGAGAGCTTACTCCCATTACAGATCGCATCTTGAACAAAGATACGCCTGGGGATATAACCGGCCTGCTGGTACTTCCGCAACTAGACGGAACAGGTGTTCACATTCTAGCCGGCATTTCTAACTATGAGTTTGCCAGCCTGGATTCCTCATACATTCAAGTGTTTGATCATACCAATGGGCGAACCCGGGAGCTATATACACTCAGTTTTGACTTTGCTGCATTAGGCGCTCTTGCAGCCGCCGATGTCGACCAAGATGGCGATCTTGATCTGTTCGCAGCCGGCAGAACAATCGCCGGCGGCTATCCAGTCCCAACCTACTCTCGCCTTTATGAACAAACAAGTAACGGCACATGGGAATTAAATTCCGAATGGAGCGCACATCTACGCGACACGGGAATTGTCACCAGCGCGGTATTCGGGGATATCGATAATGATGGCGATCAGGACTTAATCCTCAGCACTGAGTGGGGCCCTCTCAAAGTCCTCACCAACGACGGCTCAGGCCAACTACAAGAAGGTATTCTTTCATCACAATTAGCAGATCATCTTGGTTGGTGGCAAAGTATACTCCTTGCAGACGTGAACAACGATCAGCGGCTGGACATCGTAGCAGGAAACTGGGGATGGAACGGACAACACGGTCAATTAGAAGAACGAGATTCTTCTATCCGAACCTACTATGGGGACTTTGACAACAACTTGACCCTTGACCTGATTGAGACTGTTTTCGAACCGTATCACAACGGCTTCTACCCCAATGTCCACCTCTCCAAGCTGGTTCAGCATCTTCCATCCATCCAAAGCCGAACACCCAGCCATGAGCAGTTCGCCCGAACTCGCATAGAAAACCTGCTTGGTCCACAAATCGAAGTTGGCGATTATGCCGAAGTAAATACACTCAGCAGTGCGATTTTCATAAATCGAGGAGACTCCTTTGAGAAAAGAGTTTTACCACGAGCAGCTCAGGCATTCCCAATCTTTGGCTCTGTTGTCCTAGACGCCAATTACGATGGGTACGAAGATCTGTACCTGGGTGGTAACTTTCATGGATTACCCCTCGGGGAGGGCCGCATAGATGCGGGCAGAGGGCTTCTCCTCCTTGGCGACGGGACGGGTACTTTTAATTCCGTAGATGGGGATGAATCCGGTATCAAAGTGTACGGCGAGCAACGTGCAGTAGGTCATTCTGACCTGAATAACGATGGAAGGTCCGATCTCCTCATTAGCCAGAATGCAAGGGAGACACAGGTCTTTTATGGCAAAGGGGCTGCAGGCACCCAGGTAGCGCTTAGAGGGTTTCCAGGAAACGATTGGGGGTTCGGAAGCCTGATAGCCCCTATCAACGCAGCCGGCCAACCTGGAGCGGCGCGTCCCGTCACTGCTGGCTCGGGGTACTGGACCCAACAAAGTCCTGTTCAACTTCTTCCCCTCTCGGATAACACGATATCTCTCTGGATCAAATGGCCAGATGGCACCGAACAAACTGTGCCTATCGATTTAAATCAAGAAAAGATCGTTGTGCGTTATCAGGTTGACTAGTTGTTTATTTATCGTTTGATTAGGAGGAAAATTATCCCAGACACATGAAATCTCAAGCAGCCACTCTACTCTTAGCCGTTCTTCTTTATTCCTCCTGCCAGGCCCCTGCCGACTCTTCACAGGCAACCCAGGAAGCCCCACAGCCAGCCATCACCTACACCCCTAGGCCTGCTGCAGACATGTCCACTCAGTTGACTACAGAAGCGACTGTTGACCAATTGGCGGCTCACCTGCTCGAAGCAGAGCATTCTGTTCAAACGACGCATGCACTCCCCCTTCATTATGCTGATATGAATCGTGAGACTGCCTATCAGGTTCAGCTTGCTGCGCTTGCAACGGAAGAGGCAAATAGCGAACAACTCATCGGCTGGAAGATGGGCGGGACCAATACTCCCCAACCCGAAGAAACTCCCGATCCGTCATTTGCCTACATGCTTGCGTCCGATCAATTGGTGGACAAGCAAGAGATCTATCCTGACCCCTACATCGGAGACTCCGTGCTTGTCGAAGCTGAAGTCGCTTTTATTATCGGAAAGGATCTTCCTGGCCCACGTATTTCAGAAGATCAGTTAAGAGACGCTGTTGAATCGGTAGCAGGTGCGATTGAATTGATTTCCATTCGGTTATCCAACACTCCTGATGGGACAGCTCCATCAATGAATCACATGGTTGCAGCCCGCCTCTCTCATGCAAATGTGATCCTTGGTGACACCCGCATCCCGCTATCGGAGTTTGATCTAGCCAACGAGCAGGCTATAGCCATGATCAACGGAGAAGAGAAAGCAGCCGGGAGATCAAACGAAATCATGAATACAAATCCGTTTGATGCCCTGATGTGGATTGCGAATGCGTTGCCTCAACATGATAGGTATCTTCGGGCAGGCGACATTGTTATCACAGGCAGCTTATACGCGAATCCAACCCTTAAACCCGGAGAACAAGCAGTTGTGAGGTTTTCCTCGCTGGGCAGGGTGTCCGTCTCGCTGGCTGGGATTAATCAAGAAGCAGAATAGTAGATGCAAGTATGATTTTGATGACTATGTTTCCCTGTCGTCCCTGCGAAAGCAGGGATCCATAGAATCTTGAGATCGACTTATGTCTTGTATGGATTCCTGCTTTCGCAGGAACGACCGACTACTAGTCTTTTCCCCATAATTACTTTTTGGGAGCTGGAATACCCAATTCTTTTTCAAGCAGGCCTGTTTTCGAGATCGAATCGGCAATGAGTTGAACAACCTCATTTGAATCTTCCACGCTCTCCACAGTCTTCGTGATTGACTCGGCCAGCATGGCGTCCCTGAGGGCTGGAGTAACCTGATTGTAAATGGTATTGAGTTGTTCGAGGGTTTCTATCAACTCTAGGACGATATCATCAAAAGGATTATCATCAAATCCTTCAAACAAGAGTTCGGTATCAGACGTGGTATAATCTATTACGGTTTGTTTGCTCTGTAGAACACGCGTGTCTAACACATCTACCCTGAGCGTAAAATCTCCGCACTGAATCATATCCCCTTCTCTTAGCGCACATGGCTTATGAGGTGTAAGCCGATCATTATTTAGATAGGTGAAATTTTTGCTTTCCAAATCTTCAATAACAACCCTCCCCTCCTTCTCATAAATACTTACATGATTTCGGCTTACTGTCCGGGTAGGGTCAGTTAATGTGATTCCATTGTTTGCCCCACGCCCTACAGATACGGGGAATTCAGCGAATTCAAATAGTTTATCCGCCTCGCTTCTTTCGCGAATATCAGGTGCATCTACTAGGAAGAACCGCAGGGTCATAAAGCTCTACATACCTCTGTCTGGTTGGGGAACACGACAAGATACATTTTTAATCAATATTATGTACATTGACAACTTGTCGAAGTAAAGAAAATGTGCGATACTATAAAGATGCAACCTGATGATTAAATTGAATTTATCATCAGGTTGGTTTCGGGTGTCGTGTTTCGGGTTTCGGGTCAATTGCTCTCCTTTCCGAAGCACGGTAGGCACAACTGGTTAAGCTCAACTAACCGTATACCGTAAAATACCTGAAACCCGTCACGCAGATGGGTATACTCCCATCTAACTGATTGTGAAGAACGAATCTTGAAACCCGAAGCGAAACTCAAAAAAATCCAGGAGATACATTTGAGTTTATAGTTTATGCAGTTTAGTACCCCTAAAGTGTGCGAACCACTTATCGATCTGGTGATTGATAACTACCGGCTCCTCGAAGTTGTAGGTCAAGGTGGTATGGGTTGCGTATATAAAGCGCGGGATGAGAAGATGGGGCGTATCGTTGCATTAAAACTGCTACGAAATAATCTTGGAGCGTTCACTTTAAGGGAAGGGAAAGCGCTCGGGCAGCTCAACCATTCGAACATCGTCAATGTATTCTACATGGGCGAGTCTAAGGAAGGCGTCTTCATTATTATGGAGTTTGTGGATGGAAGCACCCTGCATGAATACATGAGCAAAAGCGTGCAGGAGATTATCCCTGTCATGAAGCAGTCTCTTTTGGCACTAGAGCACGCCCATAATTCAGGAGTTATACACCGCGATATCAAGCCTAGCAATATCATGGTGTCAAAAGCGGGGCAGGTTAAAGTGATGGACTTTGGCCTGGCAAAAGTAGAAACACCAGACCAGGACCGCACAGTTACCCGTCTGCAGGCAGGCACGATCAGCTACATGTCTCCTGAGCAGGTTCGGGGCCTTCAACACGTCTCTCAACTCAGCGATATCTATTCAATTGGAAAGACGTTCTACCACATTCTCGCACGACGCCTCCCCTTCGACGCCAGTGAGTCCGATCAGTACAGTATTCTTAAGGCCATCATAGAGCGGCAATTTAAGCCACCTAGCCATTACAACAGGGATATCCCAAGGGGGCTGGACAAGATTATCATGAAGGCTATCGAGAAAGACCCCTCGCACCGCTACAAAAGCGCCAGAGAGATGTACAAGGCTTTGGTTGATTTTGAATCGAAGTCATCCCCAAAACCAAGTATTGGGTACTCAATCCCGAGGCCCTCTTCCTCCCTGCTATCAAGGGTTCCAATAACAAAGACGCACCTGGCGATAGGAGCTGCTGTGCTGTTGGTATTTTTGTCCATCACCGCATTTGCCTCCTGGTATACCAATCGAGAAACCGTCCCGACTCTTGCAGAACAAACCAGGAATACGATCCAGGTTGAAAACCCACAGGATCCTGAAGGAAACACTCCTATCAATCCACCTGACGATGGCTCTAAAGGGCAAGCGAGTATTCCACTCGCTACCGCCTCTATATCGATTACCTCCACCCCTGCCAATAGCACCATTACTTTAGGGGAAGCACAGTTTCAGGCCCCTATTACGGATCGCACCATGGACGCCGGCAGGTATCAGCTTACCGTAGAGGCTGATGGGTATGATACGTATTCCAATACAGTAGCTATTGAATCCGACACGACGCTTTCAATCGAATTGCTTCCTCAAGGGCGCCTCATCGTTGAATCGAGTGTGCCTGGATCGGTTGTAACCGTTAACGGCAACAGAGTTGGGAGAACACCTTTAGATGAACCTATGCCCCGTGGCGCTTACATGATCGTGGTTTCGGCAAATGGGCACTCTACGTACAGTACTCAAGTTCGTATTCAATCAGGGAATGATGCGCGTGTCCTTGCTGCGCTTCAAATGCAAGGGATGCTTGAAGTAGAGACCACTCCAGGATCAGATATCTTTATCGACAACAGCAAAAAACGACTTCCTAATAACTCAAATGTACTGAAAAGCACGCTTGCCCCCGGAAGTTATGCGCTTCGCGTCTCCCATCCTGAGTACGGTACCTGGGAAAAAAATATTCGGGTCAGGGAAGGTGATCAGCGTATTTCAATCGACTTCACCCAACAGGTCCAGATAAATATTGGGGCCAATGTGTTTGGCGCCTCTATTTACATCGACGGTGTTAAGACGGAACAAGAAGCGCCTACCCGGCTCCGTGTTGGTGTAGGTGTGCGCCGCATTGAAGTTCGTAAAGAAGGTTACACAGCTGATCCGCCTTTTATTGATCAACTCATTGAAGGAAGCGAATCTTCTCCCCTCCAGTTCGCTTTTCAATTAACGAAAGAGGAGTAACATTTCTTTTTTGTTTGCGGTGTCGGATATTCACTTTATTCTGCGCACATTACAATATGCCTAATTAACCAGGTGATAGGTGTACTAATTATTCCCCCACGAAATTCAGAGAACAAGGGCCATAAAAATCGTTTGTTCTTAATTCCATAAATCATTTTGTGTATATTGCCAGAGATAGAGCTTTTCCATCCGTTCTTGGAGGTTTTCTCAAACGGCCTCATTTTCTAGCAACCCTCAATTCATCCTACCTGACATGCGTTGTCCCCCTAACGAATCCTTTTGGAAATTCGTAAAGAGTTTTTTGGTGATTGCCGTATTGCTCCCCATGAACTCCCTGCTTGCACAGGACACCCAAAGCTGCTCCGAAGGCCTCACAGAAGCCCGCAATCAACTGTTTCTAGGAGATTTTGAGCAAGCAACATCCCTGATTCAACCTTGTTTAGATGCCGATGCATATGGCAGCATTGAAGACCTAGTTCAAGCCTATGAGCTCCTGGCTAATGTATATATTGCCATCAATGATGAAGCCCAAGCACGAGAAGCCATCTCCCGCCTTCTAGCAGTTTCGCCGGATTATCAACCGGATCCTGATCAGTCGAGATCGGATTATGTCTTTCTCATCAATGAAATGCGTGCGGCACTGAAGCCAGCCACACCTTCAATTACATCGATTGAAGCGGAGGACCTGTCCATTACAATCAACTGGAACTATACAAATGCACCCGAGGTGGCATCCTTTTCAGTTTACAAAGGCCCTCATCCCGACTCTTTAGCACTCCTTACGACCTTACCAGTAGGCCAACTCTCGCTTTCTACTCAGGCAGATAACTCAATTCAGACGTCTTACGAAGATTCTGAGGCCGAATATGCCACAAGCTACTATTATGCGCTTGAAGCGATAGGAGTCAATGGTAACGCGAGTACTCGGTCCACAACCGAGGAAGTTACTACAACGGACGCTACGCTAGCGGAAGTCCCTGAGTCACCTCAGTCCAGGCGAAAACGACTCTCTCCGTGGGTCTTTGTTGGAGGTGGCGTAGTCGCTGGCGGCCTTGCAGCTATCCTGGCGGGTGGCGGAGGCGGAGGCGATGACCCTCCAGGAGGTAATGGTGGGGAAACTACCCTGCTTGGGCCTCCCGGACTGCCTCAGTAACGCCCCTCTTTCCCGTCGAAATTGCTCTTTGCTCATGTATAAATCTGTATTACTTTCACTATTCTTGCTCTATTTTGTGCTTCCCGCTCAGGGGCAGTACAGGGCTATCCAAAGTTCTGCTGGGGGCTTTGCATCATCAGCCTCCTATTCAACTCGCGCCACTGTTGGCGAGCCTGTAGAGGGGTTTGCATTAACCTCTGGGCAAGACACCGTGATCACTGGCTTTTATATTGTCATCGAAGGAGGTGGTGATGGAATTGATAACCTGGGGCCCAGCATATTTTTTGTTGAGATTGGCGGCCAGCCCATCACTCCGCTCTCAGAGCTCCCTCCCTCTCCGTTTGTGCAGCCAGAAAACAACGAGCTCGCAATTGCTACACAAATAACAGATGCGGCATCAAGCGTAGCGGAGGCATCGCTTTTTTTCCGGCAAGGAGGCATGCCCTCATTTACGGAGCAACCCATGAGTGCTGTTGGGGATGTTTATACAGGTACCATCAATGCATCGATGGTGGGTTCGCAAGGCCTTGAATATTACATTGTCGCTCAAGACTCAGAAAACAATTCATCGAGGAGCCCCAATACAGGAGCCCACGATATACGCGTTCGTATTGAAGCCCCTGGACTTCAGCAGTCGTTCTCCGGCGATACTACACTCACGGGATATCGCCTTATTGCCGTGCCACTGGAGCTGACGAATGCAGCTTCCAGCAATGTACTTAGTGATCTGGGCAACTACGATGATCGGTTTTGGAGACTGTGGCGGCTGAAAGACAACTACGCAGATTTTGAAGGCGAAGAACAATACCAGGAGTTGAGATCTGGCACATCGTTTAATCCTGGAGATGCCTTTTGGCTTATTTCACGAAATAACTGGCAGCTCCAAACGGGACAGGCCACCAGTATCTCAACGACTGAACCGTTCACAAAAACCCTGAATGCCGGCTGGAATTTTATCAGTAATCCGTTCGACTTCTCTGTTCCTGCACAAAATGTCTCGTTAAGCTCTGGGACGTCCCCCGAGATTAAGGTATACCAGCAAGGCTGGCAAAACTCCAACTCCCTAAACCCATTTGTTGGGTATGCAGTTGACGCCGGTGAGAATGACAATGTGATACTCAGTATTGACCCAAACATAGGTGGCATCAGTGGTAAAGACAGAGACCCTGTTGTAGAAATCAACGCGTTTACCTGGGATATTCAGATCAGCGCAGAGAGTAATATTGCCTCGGACCTCAACAATGTGATTGCCGTCAGCAACCAGGCATCAACAGGATGGGATGAATTGGATCGGCCAGAGCCTCCTGTCATTGGTGACTTTGTATCTGTCTCATTCCCTCATAAAGATTGGGGTAAGGTACATCGCCGGTACGAAGTGGATGTCCGCCCTATTCCAAGTTATGGTGACCAATGGCAGTTCGATGTTATCACGGGCACACCGCAAGTCGTACAACTTTCGTTTGCTGGCATCGAAGATGTACCGCCTATATTCAGTGTGCAGTTGATTGATGAGTTCAACAAGTCGATCATTGACCTCCGTAAACAAACAACGTATACAATTCGGTCTGCTGGAGCCGGCCAGGTGTATCCACTAACGGTCAATATCGGAGAAAGTGGATATATCGAAGAACAGGTCGAATCAAAGAATTTACTGCCGGACTCACCAACCCTCGATCAGAACTACCCGAACCCGTTTAACCCAACAACCTCCATTCGGTATGGATTAACAGGTCCTTCGGTTGTCACATTAGAAATTTATAACTCGCTGGGGCAAGTCGTTTCAACAGTGGTGAATGGGGTATCCCAAGATGCTGGATACCACTCTGCCACCTGGGACGCCTTAGCAGACGACGGCTCTGCCGTGTCCAGTGGATTGTACCTCTACCGATTATCTGTATCACCACAGAGTGGTACGTCAGCTCAATCAACGGTACTCACCCGAAAGATGATGCTGATCAAATAAACGTTCGCTTTGCTTATACCATGTCGATGCATTCATATATACCAATGATAAAGCCACTCCGATTTCTTCTCGTCGCTTTCCTGTTGATTTGTGCTGTCAGTAGCGCTTATGCGCAGGCTCCACAGCTAATCAACTTTCAGGCTCAGGTCAATAGCCTGCCTACCACAGCCACGCCAATCACCTTCTCCATCTATGCCTCTCCTAATGGCGGAAGCGCACTCTGGTCGGAGACCCAAACCGTTACATCTTCCGATGGGATCATACAGGTCCTTCTAGGATCTGAGACGGCCTTTCCAAATGACCTATTCTCTTCGGATGGAGAACGGTACCTTGAGTTGAACATTAACGGTGATGTACTCTCTCCTAGATTCCAGTTGACCAGTGTATCGTATGCACTCCGTTCCGCCGTCGCTGATGACATTGCAGGAGGTGTTGTTAACAGCCTCAATACACTAGATGGTGACGTCGTACTCCGCGAGGGTGCTAATGTAACTATTACTCAAGATGGCCAGGAGATCACTATCGCAGCTGCAGCTGGTACTGGCGGCGGCGGTGGAGGTATCACAACAGTGAGCGGCGGCAGTGGCATCGAAGTGACTAATCCGAATGGCCCGCTTGTAGTAGTAGCCGTAGAGGAAGATGGCTTAAACGATACCCATGTTCAGGACAACTCCTTATCAGCATCGAGCCTTGGACCAGGATCTGTAGGTACCAGTGAATTAGCGGCTGGCACTGCTGTACGAAATATCAACGGACTCAGTGATGGTGTTACTCTCGAAGCGGGTAACAACGTAACCATTGACACCCAGGGTCAAACGCTTACCATCAATGCAACGGGTGGCGGAGGCGGAGGCGGTATTTCCACTCTCGTAGCAGGCAACGGAATTAATATTGATAATACCAATGGACCTACATCAACAATTTCCCTCGATAACGAAATTCTCGTAGGCCCCAATGGTGAAGTTGCCATTGGTAATGGTGCAAATTCTCTCGTTGCCAGCCTCAACTCTGGTGATGGTGGCGGTGGTGTGCAAATTACACAGACCAATGGCAACTTTATAGCTGGTAATATGACGGTGAGAAATTTTAATGGCTCTTCGTTTGGTGGGCAACTTCAACTTCGTGCCAACCCAAACTGGGATGCAATTCATCTTTTTGCAGATGGAAGCAGCCAGGGAGGCAGAATGCTTTTCCGCGAACCTGACCCGAATAACGCAAACGATGCATTCACTACGCTCGCTTTCCGTGGCGAAGATGGAAAAGGGCACATGATTGTTCTGAATGACAATGAAGGCTACATCTCGATTGGTGGAGATCAACAAGAAATCAGAACCAGGGGCCGAGTAGGGATTGGGCTAACCCAGGCTGAATACGATTCGGACGCACAACTAGGGGTTGAACTCTTTGTACGTGGAGATGCTGCAATCACAGGGAATCTTACCAATTCAATTGGTACATCATCCATGGATCACCCGTTGGACCCAGAGAATAAAATCCTGAGCCACTCGGAAGTTATCAGCGCTGAACGTATGACAGTCTACTCTGGCAATGCCATTCTCAATAACCAGGGAGAAGCTACTGTCCAACTTCCTGAGTGGTTTGAAAGCCTTAACAGGGATTTCCGCTACCAGTTAACCAGCATTGGAGAGTGGGCCCGGCTCTATATCGCTGAAAAGGTCAACAACAATCAATTCAAGATTGCAGGCGGACGCAATGGCATGGAAGTATCCTGGCAAATTACAGCCGTCCGAAATGATCCCTATGCCCAATCAAATCCTGTAGAGGTTGAGCAAGCAAAAGAAGGGGAAGCCATAGGCACGTATATCAATCCAGAGGTCTATGGAGCAGGTAATTAACACATTGCACCGTGACCGACCTCGTCCTTACTGAATATGATCAATCTCTCCTCGCCGGAGAACAGGGCCATGCTGCAAAGATGGCCCTGTCTATTTTGGTCAAAATGCTCCCTGTATTTGGGACCGATCGTTTTCTGGATATTTCTGGTGCACACATCGACAGCTCTCTTTTCCAGGGCGATGCAACACTAGAGTATGCAGAAAAGCTGGTGTCTCTTGGCGCAAAGGTAGCCGTCCCCTCAACCCTGAATGTTGGTGGTGTTGATATTCATGGATGGAGAGACTGGAGCGTTCCTGCAGAGTGGGCCGAGAAATCACACCGCCAAATGCAAGCCTATCAAAAAATGGGCTGTGTACCTACCTGGACCTGTGCTCCCTACCAAACAAGCCACAAACCTGCTTTTGGACAACAAGTGGCGTGGGGTGAATCCAATGCCATCATATTTGCCAACTCTGTGATTGGCGCACGGACTGAACGATATCCTGATCTATTAGATATCTGCGCTGCCATTACCGGAAGAGCCCCAGCAGCAGGCCTGCACCTTACCGAGCACCGTGCGGGTCAAGTTTCGGTTCAACTCATCGATATTCCCCCGGCGATACAAGAATCAGATACGTTCTATCCTGTATTGGGTCATTTTATTGGTTCAATGAGCCAGGGGCGGATTCCTGTAATTGAGCACCTTGAAGTTGCCCCTAGCGAGGATCAACTGAAGGCACTTGGAGCAGCTATGGCCTCCTCGGGAGCTGTCGCGCTGTTTCACCTTGTCGGTTGTACACCGGAGGCACCTACACGAGTGGCTGCCTTCCAACACCGAGAACCTGAAGAAATAATTCAGGTTACAACAAACATCCTTCGAACTGCATTCAACGAACTGACCACAACAACATCGGACAAGTTGGATCTTGTTGTTCTAGGAAGCCCCCACTTCTCGTTTGACGAAATCAAACAATTGGCTCCCCTTCTACACCGCAAGTCCCGCCATCCTGACGTTCAATTTCTTGTAACTACCAACCGGATTGTTAGAGAGTTGGCAAAAAAAGCAGGATATCTGTCCATTATTGAAGACTTTGGCGGACGCATTACTGTTGACACGTGTATTTTGACATCTCCCATGCTCCCCACAGGCGTAAGAACAATAATGACGAATTCAGCCAAGTATGCGTATTATGCTCCAGGTTTATTGGAAACCGCTGTTGCGTTTGGCTCCCTGGAAGATTGTGTAGACTCTGCTGTAGAAGGACGTGTGGTCCATAATGACAGCATGTGGAGATAGAAACGATGGCAGCAAAGAGGGGCAATTGATATGGATACGCACATTAAGGGCATTCCGCTCGTTCCTGGCGAAGCAGCTGCCCCCTTACTCGTTTCAGAGGAGCCGTTGAGTTTTTGGGGTGGCTATAACCCTGTGAGTGGAGAGATTATTGACAGGAGGCACCCCTTATCCGGACAATATGGAGCATCACACATTCTTGCTATTCCTGGTACCCGCGGCTCTAGCACAACAACGGCTGTACTTCTTGAAGCCATCCGTAACAAAGTTGCCCCTGCCGGTTTTGTAGTCACCGATCAGGATACTTTCTTAACGCTGGCCTCTGTAGTTGCAGATGAAATGTATGGATACGTAATTCCTGTTTTGCATATTACCCAGGACTGGTTTAATAACCTGAAAAGCGGGCAGAACGCTCAAATAACGGAAGAAGGTGTCCTTATTATTTCCTAGATCAACTATGACCCCCATTATTGAAGTACATAATGCAACTGTTTACAGAGGACGTACACGTGTATTTGACAAGCTATCCTTGTCGATCCACCCGAATGAAAACACGGCTATTCTAGGCCCAAATGGAGCCGGCAAATCAACCTTTATGCGGCTCATCACCAGGGAAATATACCCAGTAAAGGAAGAGGGCAGTTGGGTGAAATTATACGGCAAGGACCGCTGGAACATTGCGGAGCTCCGGGAGCAAATGGGCATTGTTTCTCAAGACTTACAGGCGGATTACCGCCCCATCGTTCGATGCATAGATGTAGCACTTTCTGGTTTTTACTCCAGCATCGGCATCTGGCCCCACCAGGATTTTAGTGAACACCATTATAAAAAAGCGCATGCGATGCTTGAGGAGTTGGGCGTGTCTCATTTGGCTGAGAAGAAAATCGCCACAGTCTCCACGGGAGAGCAACGAAGGGTATTGCTAGCCCGTGCGTTGATCAATAACCCCGACACATTGATTCTGGATGAACCCACCAGCGGCCTCGACCTTAAAGCATGCTATCAATACCTGAACACAATCCAATCGCTTATAAAAGAAGGAAAAACCATCATCCTTGTCACCCACCACATCCATGAAATCCCGCCAGAAGTCACACGGGTTGTATTGATTAATGAAGGCAAGGTATTGGCCGATGGCCCAAAGGAAGAGATGCTGACTGATGAATGGCTGAGTACGCTCTACGAGACTCCGCTAAAGGTCATAAAAGGCGCTGCATATTTTCAAGTGCTTCCGAAGTAAAACAACCACCGATAAGGGAGCACCAAACAAGTGGCGGCGAAAAACGTACTAAACTCAAATTTTACAATAAGAAGGCGCTTTTAGCAGCGCCCATCTGCTGTGATGATTTCTAAATAAACGTATTCCTAGACCTCCCGTCTGATATGCGTCATCTCACTGCACGTACATGAAAATCTCGCCTATTATAACGAGTACCCTGATTTCAGCCTTTGTGCTCTGGATTTTTGCCCTTTACGAAATAGGTCCCTTCTCTGGTTGTTCTATGGGCATTATGCGCCTCCCTTTTATTCTTGGTATCGTACCTCCTGTTACTGGCGTTCTCAGCCTGCCTGCCTACATCATCATGATTCTTTCAGAACGCCGGGGCATTAAAAACAAACTGCTTCAGACACTCATGGGCGTGTTGGTCCAGTTACCCTTATCGTTTATCATTACTGTGTTTGTAACCCCTCTTGAGGAACAGCCGCTCTGGGAATGTATATTTGGGTGATGAAATAGAATCCTTCCTCCCATATGCCCCATATTTTAATTGTTTGTGGCCTTGCCCTCCTCCTCGCCAGCGGATGCACTAACACCGAACGCACTCCTGATGTTGACCAATTTGCCGAAGGAGAACAGCTTTATTCGACGTATTGTGCAAGTTGCCACGAAATAGAGGGTGGAATAGGACCGATACTCACCTCAAAAGTACTTTCCACCCGAGTTACTGCCAGATATCTCTACAATTACAACAAGGCAAACATGCCTTATGAAGCTGGAAATACCCTTCAACCCGATCAATACTGGTCAATAACAGCCTATTTATTGATTCGGGAGGGCTTTATGGATTCATCGGTGCAGCTTTCTGAAGCGACAGCGGATACGATGGGGCTTGGAGTCCGGAGACAATAGTCCGGAGTCCGGAGAGGGTACCCTCTATAGTTCAAGCTAATCTCAACAACCAGGACTCCGGACTATTGTCTCCGGACTATTGACTTGTAATAACATGTCCACTTGTATTATTTAATCTTCGTATACTATGATTTCTTCTAACCGAAAAAATCTTGTATATGCTACAATCGGGTAAACCCAGGCATCAACAAATTAGTGATTGGATTCGGGAGCGGATCGAGGAAGGAACGTACGCCCCTAATGATCAACTGCTTTCTGAAAACCAGCTTGGCGAGCAGTTTCAGGTCAGCCGAATTACAGTGCGAAGAGCCCTCCAAACCCTTGAGAATGAGGGCTTGATTTATAGAAGGCAAGGATTGGGAGCGTTTGTATCAGATCAACGCGTCTCTCAAAGCATGATCCGGTTAAACAGTTTTGTGGAGGACATGGAGTTGGCCGGGTTAAAAGCCTCCTCCCACATCATAAGCTTTACGAAAGTAGTTTGTCCAGACTCCATAACCCACGAACTCCGCGTAGAGCCCGGTAAACAAGTATTTCGCCTGGATCGCTTGCGGTTGGGAGACGGTTTCCCCATCGCATTCGACATCACCTGGCTCCCGCCCTTTTACGCGCAATTGCTTGAAGGATATGACCTGGAGAACGATACGATTTACAGAATTTTAGAAGAGGAGTTTGAGATACCAATTCTCATGGGCAGATACCGGCTCGATGCGATGAATGCGGATGAGCTTATAGCAGACCATTTACAGGTCCCCGTTAACAAAGCACTATTTTTGATCGAGCGCCTTTCCATTGGAGCTAAGGAAAAGCCTGTATACTTCCAACGCAGGTTCTACAGAACAGATCGGGTTAAATATGAAGTAGAACTGGCAAGAGACAAACACGAACCGGGTAAGAACTCAAGCACGATGCCACTACGCGAATTCGCCCCTGTGTTCAAAAAGGCATTATAAATCGCTTTTATCTAAACAGATTTCAGCTTTTCGATCTCTTTCCAGACTTCCTCAGACTCTGCAGTTAAACGCGCATACAGCTTGATATCGCCGGATCGTTGCGCATTCATGGCTTTCTCAAGCAGAGCATTGTACTTTTTTTGCAGTTTGCTGGTTGGGTCTTTCTTCAGAAAGTTGAACATGCTTGTAGTGGTTTAATATTTAGGCCTGTGTATGCATAAATGGTACACTCAATATAGCCTTAAGGACCACCTCTCATAAACGCCTTGTTCGCTTTTCCCTATCTCAGTTAGCAGTTTCTATAGAATCAGGTACAAATACGGTATACAGCCCTCGTAAGTCTCCCACTTGAAAATCGTACGCAGTGTCTTCGGGATAAGCCTCAAGTATAAAGTTAGGCCGACCATCTTTATCGCCATGGCAAGCCAGGCAGGCCGCTTCAACTTTAATCGGGGAGAAATACCGCCAACCCGTTTTATCTCCAGTGATGATTCGCTCCCAGACATCCTGAAGCTCTGGCACTTCGATAAACCGCTCCATAATTAGCGCAGCTTGTTCATCTGCTTTATGAGCCGGGTTGCGATACTTAAGCGCTACCTGGTTGATATCCCACCCTGTTTGTTCAGACAACTCAATCGCTCGTGCGCCAACCGGCTTACACACTTCGGAAAACAACGCCGCATCTACTGGCTGACCAGCAATACCTTGCACCAGGGTAGATCGTAGGGAGTCTAGCTCAGCAACATACTCCTCAGCAACAAGATGGCGGGCCGAGAAGTCGCCAGGGGGTATTTCACCATCTCCAGGCTTAGTCCCGCAAGCTATAAGCGTCAAAGTACAGATACATAGAATGCTTGCTTTTTTTAGAAATGACATGGAGGATGTGTTAAAGGAATAAACAGGTTCATTGATATTTCCTTCATGTCATTCTTATGTACGCTCGGAATGACATGATTCAGGCTATTTAGAAACAATCAATGAACTTAATCTACAACCTCTCTACCTGCAAACGCTTCGAGTGCTTTTTTTAAATCACTGGCATTTAGCGGCTTCGCGAGGAAGTCATCCATTCCGACCTCCATGCATCTTTCATAGTCATCATCCATAGCATTTGCAGTCAGAGCAATGATATAGGGAGGGTCGTCAACAAATCGTTCTCTGATCTTAACTGTTGTTGTGAGGCCATCCATAATCGGCATCTGCAAATCCATAAAGATCAGTTCGTACTTTTTCTCTCCCATCATCTTCAGTGCTTCAAGTCCGTTACTGGCTATGTCTACTGTATAACCAAGCAATGCCAGCGTACTCGATGCAACCTGCTGATTCATAACATTATCTTCGACAAGCAAAACACTATCTCTGGCATGCGCTCGCAAACGTGTTTTTTTAGCGGCATTGTCATTGTCCGTTTTTTTGTCTTTTGAGACAAGAACAGGCTTCAAAATGGTTTCAAGCCGGCGAATCAAGGACTCCTCTGAAAATGGCTTAGACAGCACAGCATCCGCCATTGCAGCTGTAAAGTCTACCTTTACCCCGAGAGGAGCCATGAGAATAATTCTAATGTCTCCCTCTGAAGCATTCTTTATGGACTGCGCGACGTTCATGGCATTCACTCCAGGTATAAAGAGGTCCAAAAACACCACTTTAAACTCATGGCCATTTTCGATACGAGCCAGTATTTCATCCGGATTTTCAGAGATATAATGGGTTACGTTCCACTCATCTAAAACCCCTCGTATCCGCTGAGCCGTGTTTCTATTGTCTTCTATAACAGCAACAGATAATGGAGTAGGGAGGGAAATATTGATTGGAGGTAACGTCTGCTCTGTATCGGGTTCTACCTTTATGTAGAAGTGGAATTCAGTCCATTTACCCAATTCGCTCTCGGCTTCAATTTCACCCCCTAGCAATTGCACAAGCTGCCTGGTAATTGCAAGCCCGAGCCCTGTGCCTCCAAATTTACGAGCTAAGGATGCGTCAACCTGGGTGAAGTGACTGAATATGGAATTTAAGGCGTCACGAGGAATCCCAATCCCTGTATCCCGAACAGAAACATGCAATTCGTGGCTTCCCTCCATAGTCTCGTGCATATACATTAGCACGACAATCTCACCGGTATGTGTGAACTTAACTGCATTGCCAAGGATATTGAGCAGGATTTTTCGAAAGCGTGTTACATCTGCTATCACAAACTCGTCTTTGGGGAAAGCAGGCAATGCCACGAGTTCTATCTTCTTTGCAGAAGCGTCGGCGGCGACAACGTCCAATGCTTCTTCCACAACAGAAACCGGAGAAAAAGGCTGATCATCCGTTTTAGTAATCCCTGATTCAAGCCGGGTAAAGTCCAGAATATCATTGATGATGTTTAACAGATTATCGCCACTAGAGCGAATAACATCCACGTATTCTTGTTGCTCTTCATCCATATCGGTGTGGCAAAGCAGATTGGCCATCCCGATAACCCCATTCATCGGCGTTCGGAGTTCATGGCTCATAATCGCCAAAAACTCGTCTTTAAGCTGATTTGCTTGCTCAGCAGCATCTTTTGCAATGCGGTATTCATCAACCTGCTTGTCCTGGGTGACGTCATCAATTTTAACGAGCAGCATGTGCTGCCCCCGGCTCTCGATCGTTTTTAACTGGATTTCAATCCAGAGCTTTTTGCCTGCGCTTTCTATTTCCTTTTTCTGTTCACAGGGAGAGACGCTGATTAAGCCATCCAATTCTTCCTCCTCCCCTTCACTACACATCAAAGCGTGAAGCTTTCCTACAATATCATCTACCCGGCGAACATCCAGTAATTCGAGCGCCGTTAAATTGTGACTCTTAACGGACCGGGTATCCTGATCTATCACTACGAAGCCATCACCGCTTTCATGAAAGACGGTTTCCATAATGGCCTCATTGCGATCCAATTCATGCATGGCCTGCAAACGGGAATGAAGCACGATGTACGTAAAAAAAGCAATAGTAACAATGGTGCTCAAAAAGAAGAGGGGTACGATTTGCGGATCTTTTGCAATCAGAGAGATAATCCCAACGCTAAACGTAACCACGGTTGCATATACTGCCAGTGCCCGTTTGGTATGAAAACCAAAGTTTATGGTGACGATAACAACGATAAAGCCTAACGTCACCGAGGGAGAAAGATTATTCAGGTAGGTCAGATAGCCAAGCCACGCTGTGGTAGTATACTGAATGCCATAAAAGAAGCGCGTTGCATGCTTCTTCACATAGGGGCTTATGTAAATAGCGCCTGAGAAGGCAGCAAACAGGCATGCGATCGTTACCCGTAGAGATATCGGATCTATCGCATCAGGATCTGAATACAGGAAGATAAACCTGTAGGCCAGAACTACCGGAGCCGCAAATAAGCTGAAATTTCGCATCAGCTTAAGATTGATGGCATCTCGTTCTATTTGTTTGCCATACTGCAAGAATATCGGGACGGATTAGAAATTGCACAAGAATGATGATCATCATATCGGTTTCTTAGGCATTTTCTAAACAATCAATTTGGGTGCTTCTAACGAGAAACCAGAAACAAGAAACAGAGCAAATGAATCCATCATAATTCATTTGATCGTACTTGATTGAATATTAATTCCTGATTCGCTAGACTAAGCGTATCTTACTATTCACAAAAAACAATACATTCATGAGACCAAATACCTTTTTCACCCTACTGCTTTCTGTGCTACTTTTTGCCGGTTGTGCAAGTACTAAAAAAGCAGCTGAGCACCCCTTATCTGGTATGTGGGATTATGCAGTTGACACACCTGAAGGCGTTTATAACGGCGTTATTTCAATTACAGAAGCAGAAGGTTCACTGGTCGGATCCATCACCAGCGATGCACTTAGCGGCACCATGGATTTAACGGATCTTGCTTTTGCCGACAATAAGCTCTCTTTTAAATTCGACAGCGGACAATACGGCGTTCTTGACCTCAATGTGACCGTTGACGGCAACTCATTCAATGGCGCGATATCCGTTCCTGGCATCGGCGAAATGCCAGTTTCGGGTTCGAAGAAGATGGGAGATATGTAGTAGCGATACCTTTGATCTTGTCATCCTGCGCGAGCGGAGTGAGGAAGGATCTTTCTAAAACTCAATTTAACGTCGGCTGTACACGTTTAAATTTTGCTTCCCCAGATTCTTCGTCGCTTCGCTCCAACAGAATGACAATGCTGTGCATAAAAAGTCCCTTAAATAACCAAGAACTGCAAGCCAAGCTTTCTCCTACCCCACGCACCACATCACAGATCTGTAATTCATCCCTAGATTTTGGGACTTCGTCCCAAAAAGGCAGTACTTCCACCATATATAGCTGATCAAAAAGCACCTTTTCGATATCATCTATCGTAGATTGCCCTTTACACAGATTACACTTTGTCTTATCCCTGTTCAGCCAGATCCTATGGAATCTATCCGCATATTAGTGGTCGACGACGAACCTCTAGGGCGAGAGCGAGTGTCTACATTGCTTGCACAACGGACGGACTGTACCGTCATCGCAGAGTGCACAAACGGGCAGGAAGCAATAGAAGCTCTAGAGTCAAACCCTATCGACCTCATATTCCTTGACATCCATATGCCAGAAAAATCTGGCCTTGAAGTCATTCATCAAGTGGGTATTGAGGAGATGCCACCTGTTATCTTTGTTACCGCTTATGACCAGCATGCAATCGAAGCATTTAAGCTCCGCGCCTTTGATTATTTGCTCAAACCCTACAGCGTGCACCGGTTCAACGAAGCTGTAGACCATGCTATCGAACGGCTCAACAACAACAAACGCTCTCGCCTCTCAAATTTGCTTAACGAAGTTCTTAATAAAGAGCCATTCCCTGAAGTAAAAAAGGACCGCATCTTGATCAAAGAGCGGTCTAAGATTTCATTTATTCGCATCCGAGATATAGACTGGATTGAATCAGCCGGAAATTACGTCAAGATCCATATCCAAAGAAAACATCATCTCCTGCGCCAAACCATGACATCCCTGGAATCGCAACTGGATTCTAATCAATTCATGCGTATTCACAGGTCCACGATCATCAATATTGATCGGCTTCACCATTTATACCCCATGGCGAGTGGAGAATACGAGGTTTCACTAACCGATGGAACTAAGCTCACCATGAGCCGCACCTATAGACATAACTTGGAACGTTTCTCCTGATGCTAACTCTGCCATGTTCGTAAGAAATCAAATCCTTTGGCCGATCTCATTTGTGATTGCTAGTCTGATCGTTCTCGTGGATGTAGGGCAGGACTACATACACATCACCATGCATAATAACAACGCGCCCAATGTGCCTCGCCTGATACTATGGGCCAGTATTTGGTGGTACAGTTGGGCCTTTTTTGCTGTCCTAATTTTTCAACTTTCATCGCGGTTTCTCATTTCGCGTGAGCAATGGAAGTCTTCGTTACTCATTCACCTGGTTGGATGTATAGTCATTTATATCGCGCATGTCGGTGTGCAGGTTCTTTCGATGCTATTACCGGTATACTCAGAACTTCACCCCACCTGGCAACACGCCGTTTCACATCATGCCGGCACCAGCATTTTTCTGAATGTAGTTATCTACTGGAGTGTTGTTGGCGCAGCCCATGCGGTAATCTATTATACCCAGTTTAGAAAAAGAGAGGTAAAGACCGCCCAACTGGAAGCTGATCTCCACCGGGCACAGCTCGACACCTTAAAAATGCAGCTTCAACCTCACTTCCTCTTCAACACGTTGAATGCGATCTCAACACTCACCCATCGTGACCCATTAAAGGCAGATCTCATGATCGCTCAATTAGGCGAATTACTTCGTAAAACGATCGATCAAACGCATGTTAACGAGGTTACGCTCTACGAAGAGATCGACTTCATAAAGAAATATCTCGATATCGAACAGGCTCGGTTTGAGGACAGGCTCGTTGTGCATTATCACATTTCACCGGATGCCGAACATGCATCTATCCCCTTCCTGGTTCTACAGCCACTGGTAGAAAACGCCATCAAACACGGCGTTTCCCGCATGCATTCTACCGGTGTCATATCCATCCATGCACTGCGCGATGACAACCAGCTCATTCTCAAAGTAATCGATAACGGGCCAGGTTTTGCTTCCCAAAACGGACTTCAACCAGGTACAGGTATTAGCAATACCCGGGAACGATTGGACACGTTGTTTAGAGAAACCTACTCCCTGACCTTTGGTGGTAATGAGCCCCAAGGCATGATAGTCACATTACGCCTTCCTTTCGTCCCTGCCTCCCGCCACTCATCACGCCCATTGGCAAACCATCCCAATTACGTTGTAGACGTCCCATAGGCAGCATACCTTCAAAGCATATCACCCTTTATGTTAGAGAAGAGCTGAATATGCCAACACGCCGTCATTTTCTTGGTCACCTCGGAATGGCACCTCTTTTTCCTTCTTTATTAGGGCCCCTGACACAGGCCCCTCCTCCGGAGGGAGATCCCGATTCAATTGCGCGAAACGAATCATACTGGAGAGATATCCAATCTGCATTCACCGTAGATCGGAGCCTTATTCACCTTAATAACGGAGGCGTTTGTCCAACGCCCCAATGTGTGCAACGGGTCATTGAAGATCATCAAAGTTATGCCTACAATGTCCCGTTCTATATGCACCGCAGAACCCTGAAGCCTCAGTGGGAGCGCGTTAGAAAAGGAATTGCAAGTGCTTTCGGTTGTTCAAGTGAGGAGATAGCCCTGACTCGAAACACCTCTGAAGGCATGGAAATTTGCCAAATGGGCATCGACTTGGAGGCCGGTGATGAGATCCTGACAACCGACCAGGATTATCCACGCATGCTGAACACCTGGAAGCAACGCATTCAACGGGACCATATCACCCTACATCAAATCCCGCTGCCTGTCCCAATGGAGGACACTGAATCCCTTCTAGAGGCATTCAGAAACCGAATCACTCCACGTACCCGCCTCATCATGGTCTGCCATATGATTGACTTAACAGGGCAGCTATTGCCTGTAAAGGAGATCGCGATGCTCGGGAAAGAGTATGGGATTCCTGTTCTGGTAGATGGAGCGCAGACATTCGGTCATATAGACTTTTCTTACGAGGATCTCCAATGTGACTTCTTCGCTACCAGCCTGCACAAATGGTTAATGGGCCCACCTGGTACCGGGTTTTTATTCGTCAAACAATCTCATATTGCTTCATTATGGCCTTTGATGCCAGCAGAAGAAGAGTTAAAGGAGGATATTCGTAAATTTGAAGACGTGGGCACCCAATCGATGTCAAAGTTCATAGCGATCTCAGAAGCGCTTGCTTTCCACAATCGAATTGGTGTTGCACATAAAGAGGCTCGCCTGCGATATTTACGCCAATGCTGGCAGGACGAATTAATGCCTCTGGATCGTATTCGGCTACATACCAGTACGCATTCAGCGTTTTCAGCTGGATTGGCAACCTTTGAAGTTGAGGGAATAGACAGTACCCTCCTCAGGGATTACCTTTGGAATACTCACCGAATCGTTGTGCGGCCAATTAACCACCCTGCCGTACAAGGTATCCGAGTCTCCCCTGGCTTACAGACCACCCTAGGGGAACTGGGGCAGTTTACCGATGTGATCAAACACATCGTACAATTTGGTTTACCCTCGTAAATGGGCACCTTAACGTTTAAAACACGATGAAATACTATTTTACTCTAATTCTCCTCATTCTTACTCCACTTGCCCCCCTTTGGGCTCAATCCACCGATACCATGCTTGAAGACATACAGGCATATGTAAAAATATCAGATGATCTATCGACATCAGGGCAAATTGGCTATGATCAAATTGCTCTGCTGAAAGAAGCCGGCTTTGAGGTCGTAATCAACCTGGCCACTGCCGATGAAGCACGCAATGGACTCGAAGGTTTTCTCGTCACCCAGGAGGGAATGACGTATATCCATATTCCCGTCTCCTGGCAAAACCCCAGCCAACGCGATCTAAAACTCTTTTTCGATGTCATGGAAGTGAATAAGGACCGCAAGGTGTACGTCCACTGTTTCGCCAATATGCGCGTCTCTGCCTTTGTATATCTCTACCGCACGCTTCATCAAGACATTTCTGAAGAACAGGCCAAGGAAGACCTGGCTAAAATCTGGGATCCGTATTCGCTCGATCAATGGGCTAACTTCATCGAAACTGCCCAAGAGAATCATGCAAACATGTAGGCGACCTGTTATGAGACACTCCCTCTTCTTCCTTCTACTACTCCTTATTCCCTCAACGATTTACGCCCAATCCGTTACTTCCGAAGAATTGGAGCAACGCGACAACTTGTGGTATCTCTCAGGCTCAGACACTCCTTTTACAGGCGAACTACGAGATGAAGGAGTGCGAGAGGGCAAAATCGAAAACGGACAACGTGTAGGACGCTGGACGACGTGGCACGAGAACGGCAACATATCCTCTGAATCCGACTTCGTAGCGAGCGCAATGACCTATCACGCCATGTACTTCCCAAACGGAGCCATGCGATTCAAAGGCACTTATTCAGATGGGCGCCTTGATGGCCCTGTCAGCCTCTGGCATCCATCAGGCACTCCGCAATCTGAAACAGAGTTCGCTATGGGACAGCGGCACGGAAAGCGAATCCTCTGGGACCTTGAGGGTAACGTGTTATACTCCGCCTTCTATACAGCAGGGCAACTAGATGGCCCAGCCATTTGGTGGTACGACAATGGCCAAAAGCGCTGGGCAACGTATCACAAAAAAGGTCAAAAATGGGGAGTCTGGACCCAGTGGACTCGCGACGGCCGAATCATCGGGCAAAGCGACTGGGAAGATGGCATCATGGTGGCGAGACAATCACAACGTCATCGCTAGAAGTCCGGATTAAGCATTCACTGTTTTAAAAAAGGAGGAAATCAGTAGGTCTATCCTTTTCTTGATCTTCGCCTCCTCAGGTGAGATGTCTCCGGCAAGAACTTCATCTATCCGCGGGAGCATCTCCTTGATCGTACTGAGAGAAATACGTTGATATGCCATACTCCATTCAGTGAACATCCTGGATTCTGAATGCCCAGCAAAAAGGCGGGTGATACGCTCATGCCTTTCATCCTTGCTGATCTTCTCATATAGAGCTTCTACTTCGCCCTTATCCCCCTCAAGAATCTGAATGATATTGCCCTCCGCATAAAGGAGAAGCCCAGTAATGTCTTTATCCTGGTTATTCATTCGCGATTTCTCAAGCATCTCTAAGAGCTCTTTTTCTCCTAATCCATCTAAAGCAAAGCTGATGTAAACCAGGGTATAGATCATGGTTCTAAATTGAGTGTGCAACATTTGATATCGGCACCAGGCACTTCTCATAAACTCATTTCGTCCCCCACCCTGCAAGTAAACTTTGCCTTATTCTCGTCGATAATTCCCCAAACAGGCCTATTCCTGAATTATCTTCGAGTCTTTCACAATGATGTCACCCCCTCCCCAGGCTGGGCATATTATTAATGCGATGAGCCATCTTGAACAGGTGGTGTCTAAATTGCCGCATTATATATTTTGGAAAGACCGTAATTCGGTTTATTGGGGATGCAACCAAAACTTCTCGGAGGTAGCCGGGCTGTCTTCTCCGAGAGACATTGTTGGAAAAACTGATTTCGATCTACCCTGGACCCGGGAAGAAGCTGAGTTTTATCGGGAGCATGATCGCCGGGTCATGGATTCAGGCAAGCCGGAATACGAGATTATAGAATCACAAAAACAGGCGGACGGCAGAGTAGCGTGGTTGATCACCAACAAAATACCCCTTATTGACGATGATGGCGAGATCATTGGCATTCTGGGTACATTTGAAGATATCACCCAACACAAGGACCAGGCGGACGAATTACAGCGATTCCGGATGAAGCTGACTCAGGTGATCAAGAAGCTTGAAGTCAGCAACCAACAATTGGCACAGGCGAGCCAAACAAAGAGTCAGTTTCTTGCGAACATGAGTCATGAAATCCGTACTCCAATGAATGGAGTAATCGGCATGACCTCCATATTGCTCGACACGCCGCTCACTGATGATCAGAAAAGCTTTGTTGAGATTATCCGTACTAGCGGAGAATCTCTTCTAACTATCATCAATGATATCCTTGATTTTTCCAAGATCGAAGCAGGGAAACTGGACTTAGAGGAACACCCTTTTGACTTAGAAACCTGTGTTTCGGAAGCGATGAACCTGGTAGCACCCACCGCATCGTCGAAAAACCTGGAACTGCTCTACGAAATCGAAGAGGGAGTTCCCCTCTGTATTCAAAGCGATATCACACGACTCCGGCAGATCCTGGTCAATTTACTCTCAAACGCTGTCAAGTTTACTGAATCCGGAGAGATATTAGTTACAGTAGGCGGAAAGCAACTCGAGAATGACCTGTACTGCTATCAGTTTGCAGTAAAAGACACGGGTATTGGCATTCCGGAAGATCGGATAGACAGCCTCTTTGATGCTTTCAGCCAGGTTGATGCTTCTACAACTCGTAAATATGGAGGCACAGGGCTTGGCCTGGCAATATGCAACCAGTTAGTACGGCTGCTCGGTGGTGGGCTCCATGTTGCAAGCGAGTTAGGCAAAGGTTCAACCTTCTCATTTACGATCAACGTACATGCATCGAAATCGGCCCTATCCATAGATCGTGAGGCTTTAAAAGGAAAGCGTATTCTGATTGTTGACGACAACCAGACCAACCTAAAGATTCTCTCTTCCACATTACAGTCTTGGGAAATGAAACCCGTTGCCCTCTCATCTGGAAAAGAGGCCCTTGATCTCGTTAGCAAAAGCGAACCTTTTGATGCCGCTTTGCTCGATTACAAAATGCCCGAAATGGACGGGCTAACCCTCGCCGAGACCCTCTCTCAACATGAAGAAACGTGTTCATTGCCTCTTATCATGCTGAGCTCAATTGGTGACAGGCAGGCAGGATCTTCAGACCTCATCCCTCACTGGTTGATAAAACCGGTAAAGTCTGTCGATTTATATCGAACATTGGCCTCTCTTTTCGGAAATAAAGGCACCACTTTCCCTTCTCATCACGTCAACGTTACGACCGAAAAAAGGAATGATCTTTCCTCACTACGCATTCTCTTGGCGGAAGATAACGTGATTAATCAAAAGGTGGCATTGAAAATGTTGGAGCGCCTTGAATGCCGTGTTGATGTTGCGGCAAATGGGCTGGAAGTTCTCAATGCAATTCAGCACGTTCGATATGATGTTATTCTGATGGATGTCATCATGCCCGAAATGGATGGTATAGAAGCTACCAAGAAGCTCCGAAGCAAGTCCCAACGATATCAGCCTCATATCATCGCACTAACCGCGAGTGCAATGGAAAGTGACAGGAAGAAGTGCCTCGATGCAGGAATGGATGCGTACATCTCCAAGCCGGTGCAAATAGAGGAGCTTGAAAAAGCGTTGTGCCGCTTTACCGAGCACAAAGGCGCTAAATAATGCACACTTTCGATGTGTTGAATGGATACTTTTTTTGCCAAATTACTCCATGCTACCCTCTACGAAGATAAAGAGACTCTTCGGAAGGCCAGGCTATCGGCAACATTAAACATCTCCTGGATAATAGTTGGCCTGGCTTATGTCTCTCTTTATGTACTGATGGATAACGATGTGGGGGCATGGCTTATCGCAATAGGTACCTTCTTCGGTACCTTAAACCTGCTTTTTTTGCGTATTGGATGGTTTCGGACACAGGCAAATACCATACTCTTTATCGTTTGGTACGTCCTAGTAGGTCTTTCCCTCACGGGATTTAAATCCATTGACAGCACAAACGCCTGGTTTGCTACCTTATCGCTGATCGCTTTTCTCCTTCTTGGGAAGCGGTCCGGTGTTGTGTGGCTTGGTTTAAGTATTTGTGGGATCTCTATCATTTATGGGATTTCGCAAAGTGCATTTCTTGTGTTTCCCCGTCCTCCTGAGAAATATGAAATCTTTGCTTCTCTCTTTCATTATATCGGACTGAGCATATTTGTCTTCTTCCTGGCTCGCGAATTCAGTATCAACTACAACCGGGCAATTAATGAAGTCGAGGATGCTCTCGAAGCGCTAAAAAAAGAAAAGCAACAGGCAGAACGAGCACGAGAAATGGCGCTTGAGTCATCCCGCATCAAAGGAGAGTTTCTGGCAAACATGAGCCACGAAATACGAACACCAATGAATGGCGTTCTAGGTATGGCCGATTTATTAAAACATACAGATCTAGACGAGGAGCAGGAGGATATTACCAGCACAATACTTAGTTCAGCCGAAAGTTTGCTACGCATTATCAATGACATTCTTGATATCTCTAAACTAGAAGCTGGTAAAATTGTCCTGATCCCAACAGCATTTGATGTTCGAGGAATAATAGACGAACTATTCAAAATTTACATAACAGGCTTCACGTCAAAAGATATCAACCATTATGTAAAAATTGGCCCGGCCATCCCTGCTTCGTTGATTGGTGATAGCGACCGTCTCAAGCAAATCTTAATCAACCTGATAGGTAATGCAGTCAAATTCACTCAGACGGGAGGCACCGTTGGTATAGAGGTGAGGATGAAATCAGAAACCGGGTCCTCAATAGAACTTCTATTCGCAGTAGAAGATACCGGCATTGGTATACCCGGCGATAAACAAAAACTCATCTTTGAGTCATTTTCTCAAGCAGACGGCACCATCACCAGGAAGTTTGGCGGGACGGGCTTGGGGCTTTCCATTGCTCAGCAATTAGTTCAATTAATGAAGGGGGCGATCTGGCTAGAAAGCGAAGAAGGAGCCGGCTCTACATTTTTCTTTACGGCAATCTTTGAAAAAGAACCCATAACTACTCCCTTGATCAATGCTGCCCAATAGGAAAGTCATGTGTCTTGTTTTCGAACAAGGCGTCCATGCTCTCTATTAATGATGCATATCATGCCCGTACTTTTCAAGGGCAGTCTGTACATCGAGTTTTTTTGCTCTAATCTTGTTGCCACTAATTACTTCTGCATCATAAGGATCGATATTGTCGACCTCATACGGCACGCCATTCAAGTCTGAGACGATGACATCATAAGTAAACGCAACCTCGGTCTCAGCCTTTAACCAGTGAATATTGTTCTTCTCATCGGATATAGAAGAATGGCTCCCTACCTTAGCCATCTCGTCGATCGTTGGGGTAATAATCATATGCGTATCATTCTCCTCAACCTTGTCATAATGCCTCAAGTGGAGCTCTCCTTTAAGTACATAGTGGCAAGAAACCATGTTTTTGTGTCCGTGAGGAATGATTGCACGATTCTTTTTCATCCCGAATATCTTGCTACCAAAAAGGAGCTTTTCGGGTACATCGTCCAGGCCAGGGAAACGCGTTCTTTTTACTGCAACCCCGAGATCAGGATACTCGTAGGCGGCAAGCAATTTGTCAAACTCGACGGCGGCCAACAAGTCCTCAAGCGATATTTGGTTGAAGAGGATGCTGATGTTTTCCTGCCACATTGCCTGAGAGATGCGCTCCTTTCTCAGATCTAAAGCCAGCTCTTTGAGCTGCTTCACCCAATTACTGGTATAGGCGCTGACCTCTTTAGAAAGTACATCAGAGGTGAAAAGGGTGCGTAAAAGCGAGTACGAAGCAATGGTCTCAATCAGACCTTTTGAAAATTGACGCCGGTCCATGGTCTCGTTGAAAAAGGGTAATAGGAAGTTTTTGACAATAATCACCCTGTCATTCTGTTGGAGCGCAGCGACGAAGAATCTGGGCAAGCACAACTTAATCGTATGCAGCAATGGTTAGCATTGCGTTTCAAACAGATCCTTCCTCGCTTCGCTCGCGCAGGATGACAAGGTCAAAGAACTGAGTCTATTGATTTACTAGACTATACTCCCAGTGGGAAAGTTGCTCATTTTCTGGTAAAAGGGGTCACCTCCCCTCAAACAGGTCCCTTCCAGCAACGAGCGCACGCATTTTGCCATCTGCTACTGACCGGGGCAACATCCAAAAACCGCAGTCTGGGTGAATGTACTTGATTCGTTCGACGCCAACATGCTGTGCGGCATTTTCTATTCGCCGGGCGATAAGCTCGGCAGATTCGATCATCGTTGTTTTGACATCCACTACACCGATTCCTAAGCCAATATCTGCTCGTACGTCTTTAAAGTATTCCATCTCATCGTATCCGCGGCGAGCAAACTCAAGGACCAGGTGATCTGTGTGCAGCGCGTTCATATACGCCAACAGGGCCTTCCACTCCCCCTTCTGAATGGACTGCCCTCCATAGTTGCCGAAGCATAGATGAACAGCGGGTGTGTTTGGGATAGCATCCAGCATGACATTTATAGCCTCTGCGGCCCAACCGGCTTCTTGGGGATGCCCTGGAAGATTGGCTTCGTCGAGTTGAACAACTTCTGCATCAATCTCTTTGATCTGCTCAGCTAGTACTTCGGCCAGGCGTAGAGTGCGCTCAGGCAATTCAGAATAATGCGTATCGTGCAAGGTTTTGCTGAGCATGTGAGGCCCTGTGATCGTAAATTTTAGGGGAGCCTTTGTCAGAGAGCGAACACGCTGGTAGTCGCTCACTAGATCCAGAGTCCCTTCAGAGAGCGCCTGCTCGATGACACCCGCCGGTTTACGGCGGAATCCCATGCCAGCCAGTTTTCTAAAGGCAGCAATGTCAGCCCTCCCTAGTTCAGTCCGAATACCTCCTATCTGGCGGACAAAGTATTCAATCATTCCATTCGTTTCCGGGTGATTGACATCGAAGCGGTACAGTTCCCCATCGGCAATGACATCAAGCCCTGCCAGTTCTTGTGTCTTTAGAACCACCGCAGTGGCATCACTCAAGGCCTGGTCGCTGGGAAGGGCGGCAAGCCAATCAAACATCGGGTAACTTCCAACTACTGTGGTTTTGATCATATTTACAACTGCTCTTGAAATATAGGGACCTTCCTGGGCTGCCCGGTCAGAGAGGAATGCTGCATCGCTTCAACCACTGCCAGAGCCTGCAATCCCGCCCACCCATCGATTACGGGTACAGAGGCTTCTTGCACGGCGTCTCCGAATGCAACCATTTGTTGGACGTAACTATCGAACGTTTTGTCGGAAAAGTCTTCGTATTCAGCTACTTCCCCTTCACGAGAGCGATACCCAAAGGAATCAAACGTGCACCGCATAATGCCTTCTGTTCCGGCGATGCGATACTCGAACAACACGGGTGTACAGTAATTACTCACCATTGTGCCTAAGGCACCATTTTCCAGCTGGTAACAGGCTGCTACGGAGTCGATAACCCCGGGCTTAGACATGAAGGAACGTGACATCGTAGTCACCTCTTCAATTCGCCCTGCAAGGAAATGAATCAGTTCAAAGCCGTGTACGGCCAATTGCATGACGGGCAAGAGGGGGCACAGTTCCGGCTGGTTCCGCCAGGACTCATCGTCCAAATTGCGGATAGAATCCGAGGAAAAATGGATTTCGGTAGATACAATCTCTCCGAGCTTCCCCTCGTCGATATAGCTCTTTGCTTTTTGTGCGGCATTGGAGAACCGCATATTGTGCCCAACCATAAGCACGAGCCCTTTTGCCTCGGCGGTTTCGATCATAGCCAATCCGTCATTAACAGTGTTCGCAATCGGCTTTTCAACGAATACATTCAACCCAACGTCCAGTGCAGACTCTACTTGCGCCTTATGAAGGTGGTTCGGCGTCACGAGCACCACGGCATCGATAAAATCTGCACGAATCAGGGCATCGTAACTGGGTGCAATGGGGCAGTCAAAACGAGCTGCAGCCTGCTCGGCCTCAGCTTCATCGGTGTCAAATACACCGGCAACAGAAATGTTTGGTGCTTCGCTACAAGCATCCTGAATGGTTCTACCATGTCCGCCTAATCCTACTAACGCTACGCGGATGGGGTCTTTCATAGGCTTCAAGATGGATACATCCATCTTTTCGTTAAACTTAATCAACCGATTAAGTTTAGTAAATAATCCAAACTTTTGCGGCTATTTTCAATAAGTGGTTCACAATGGGTTTCAAGTGTTACTTGAGATAACGGGATGTTCTCGAGTATTTCAGGGAGGAGATCTTTCCAGGGCACTATGCCTTCACCCAGTGGTTTCCACGGATTTCCAGGATCTTCTGGACTAAAATCCTTCACGTGCAGATTGACGATAAATCCTTTTAGTTGATCCACTGCTTCATCATCGGGCTCCATACCCCCCCAGTGCAGATTGGCAGCATCCCAATTTAACTTGAGCGCTGGATGGCCTATTTCTTCCAGCAAGGCGACCGTTTCCTCAGGGCGATCAATCCAAAACCCTGGCTCATTCTCGAAGGCGATTTGCATCTCTGCCTCCGCCGCCTGCTCTGCGATCGATTCGAAAGCCTTGAGTACCAGCAATCGGTTTTCCCGAAGGTTATCACACTCCTCAAACCCAAAGGCAATCATCGTGCTGCAGGATAAACGCTGTGCCATTTCAATGGCTCGGGGAAACACATCCTCCGCCTCATGCCGCCATGAAGAGACATCTTCAATATGCCCCTTAAAGATCCCGGGAGAAATGGCCGTAACCGTTCCTTCGTGCTCAACAAGCCGATCAAGCCGTTTTAACTCATCCGTCGTAAACGCCGGCGCCCTCCCCTTGGACCCTTCACGTAATTCGAAGTGAGATATCCCCCATTCGTTACAGATCTCCAGGGCTTCTTCCAGGTTTCGAGATACTTCGTCGGTGACGATGCTGATGTTGGGATTAAGTTCAAGGTTCAAAGTTCAAGGTTCAAGGTTTGGTGGTTGATGTTTAATGATTAATAGTTTTGAGAGTAGGTTTTAAGGCACAACGTTCTAAATTCCAATCGAGTCAAACCAACTTTGAACCTTGAACTTTGAACCTTGAACTTCCTACCCCTTCAGCCCCGTCAATGCAACACCCTTAATGAACTGCCGCTGCATCAATAAGAAGAAAACAATGACAGGGGTTACAGCTACCGTCGAAGCGGCCATCATTTTTACGTATTCGGGATTATTGATGTCTGAAAAGCTCAAAATACCTACTTCCAGCGGTTTGAGCGTTTCTGTGTTGACTACAATTAACGGCCACAGGAAGTCACTCCACGACCACATAAAGAGAAAAATGCTATACGCTGCAAGCGTGGGTTTGATCAAGGGGAGAATTATACGAAAATATGTTCGCAGCGTGTTTGCGCCATCGATACGGGCAGCCTCAATAAGTTCATCGGGGATTCCCAGGATGCTCTGCCTGAACAGAAAAATACCAAAGGGCTCCATGAGCCCAATCATCACAATAGCCCAGTAGGTATCCACCCAGCCTACATCCACCATCATCTCGTAAAGGGTCAGCATCTTGATTTGAAAGGGGATCATCATGGTTACGATGATCCCGCCAAATATCCAGTCCCTATACGGGAATTGTTTTTTGGCAAACAGAAATCCGGCAAGGGAGCAAAAGAACAAACTGGGAATCATCTTCAACAGTGTGTATAGCGCACTATTGAGAAAGTAGTGGCCCATGGGGCGCTCTACAAATACGTCTTTGTAGTTCTCCAGATAAAGAGAACCAGGCAATAGCCCCTTCAGGATAGCCCCGAAGGTATGAGGGGTATTAAAAAACGCTTCGGCTTCAGCCTGGGTTTTCAACGAGGTCAAGACCATCCAGATGACCGGCCCTATCATCAAAAAGGCGCCAAAGATCAGTATGCCATGGAGTATTGTACGTCCTGCTATGTGCCTGCCCTGCCCCATCCTATCCGATAGCCTCACGTACGCCTTGAAGAACTTGATCACACTCCGCTTTATTGTTAAAGATATGCGTGGAAATGCGTACCGCATCAATCCCTCGCTCAGTTACAATCCGGCATCGTATTTTGTGATCGATGCTCAAAAACCGATACAGTTCGTCGAAAGGCATTGCATCGGTTTTGAACGTTGTGATGCCTGCCGAAAGCGCGGGATCGGAGGGGGTGAGGACGTGCACACCTGGCAATTCGCGAAGATGGTGCTGTAAATAGAGAGCCAAGTCTTGCCCGTATTTCTCGACCTCGTCCATTCCGATAAGTTGTAAGAACTCGACAGCGGCAACCATCCCTACTACTGTCGATGCATTTCTTGTACCTGGCTCGTATCGCTGCGCGGTTTCGTTGTACTCAAAGGTATCGGGAATATCATATGTACCGTTATCTGAATAGGCGCCAACCTCGGTTGGTGCGACCTCGTCCAGGCGATCTTCCCGTATGTAAAGAATCCCCGTCCCATGAGGAGCACCCATCCATTTATGGCCGCTGGTGCCGTAGGAATCACAATCGATTGTTTTCAGATCAAAGGGAAAGGCGCCGGCCGATTGGGCTCCATCAATGTGAAACCATATACCACGATCTTTTGCCAATTGGGCGATCTCAGCAACCGGCATCTTGATGCCTGTTGGGGCAGTCAGGTGGCTTACTTGAATCACGCGCGTCCGAGAAGTAATGAGGGACTCAATGCGCTCCAGGTTGCCTGCAGCACTGGTTGGATCCGGCTCAAATACCCGGACTCGGATGCCTTCTTGTTTTTGCCGGCTCATCCATGGTATAGCGCCTCCCGGGTGTGCGTGGGATTCAAAGATTACTTCATCACCTTGCTTGAGAAAGGTCAGCCCTGAAGCTACCGTTGCATTTGCTTCGGTGGCGTTCCGCATAAAGGCAATCTCTGAAGGCTTTACTCCGAAAAAAGCAGCAATCGGCTCACGCGCTTCGACTATTTTTTTGTGCCCATGCTCAGAGACCCGCTGTTGATCCATGATAGTACGCTGTACAGCGTCAATAACCGGGTACGGCGCCGGCCCCAGGCCGGCCGTGTTCATGTACGTCCGCCGTTGAGTAACTGGAAACTGTGAGCGTACTACTTCCCAAGGATCTTTATTACTGCCTGATTTCTTGGAAAAGGCAGTTTTAATCGCTGCCGCTACTGGAGGCATAAGTTGGAGGAAGGCCCTACGTGTGCTTCTCATGAGTTATCTGCACCTCCTGCTCGAATCTGAATGTATGTCATGGCCCCAACGATCAACAGCAAGATAACAGCCGCTGCTGAAGCGTACCCCATCTCGTCGTATTGAATACCTTGCTCGTAAATGTGATAGACGATGGTCCGGGTAGAATTAACGGGTCCTCCCTGGGTCATTGCCAGAACGATAGCAAAGATTTGAAACGAGCGAATAACGGCTGTTACAAAGACCAGTAGAATAATCGGTCTTAGTTGAGGTAACGTGATATAAACAAGCTTCTGCCACCAGTTCGCCCCCTCAATGCTGGATGCTTCGTAGTAACTACCAGGAATCGCTTGAAGGCCCGCCGCAAACAGGACCATGTCAAAGCCCAGGTTTTTCCATATCGTCAGTGCCATCAGAGACGGCAGTGCCAATGCTTCGCTCAATAACCAGCCTTGAGCCGGTAGGTCCATTACAGAAAGGGCAAAGTTCAGCAGGCCATTAGACGCATACATCCACCGCCACACCATTGTCGCTGCAAGAAGGGACGTCACAACTGGGATAAAGTACAGGGTCCGATAATACTTTGCCCACCGGCCGGTTTGCTCGATGAGAACAGCAACCCCTAATGCCAGCACGACTCCAATGCTGACCGTAAAAAACACAAAAATCAGTGTATTGAGGAGCGCCGAAACAAAGAGAGGGTCCTGAAACTGGCGGATGTAATTACCCAGGCCAACAAAAGGCGTTGAGCGCATTAAAAGGCCGTATTCCGTAAAGCTGATTACAACGCTTTTAAGAATCGGATAGTACTGAAAGATCAAGAAGAACAGGAGCACTGGAATCAACAGTAGATAGGTCTCCCGCGTCTCGCTCCGATCGTGTTCAGCACCTATAATTCGCATAATTACCGGGCGTAATAAACATCAATTTCAGCGCGGCTTTGTATTTCTCCTTCCACGTGCACATACGCTTTTGAGGCTACGTCTTCAATCACCGAAGTGACTTCTCGTCCATCCCAGAATACGGCGGTAGATGATGCCCCTTCAGGAAGAAGGATGCGTGCTACCATCTCCGTTGAAGCGGTGTCAAAAGCCAGGTGAATCACGTTGTTTTCGGCATCGTGTGTATACTGATAACCAAAAGTTAGCCCTGAAGCGGGGTACGTCAGTTCAATGTTGGCCTCATCCTCGCCAGCAGCCATCCATCGCGGCGAACACCGGACCTTACCAAACCCATTATCGATATCCTCTATCCCGCACAGTCCTTCAACAAACGCATACAACATAGCCGACGAGCCCCATCCATCCGTCGGGATAATATCCGGGCTCGTGCTATCCTCTTTTGTTGGGGCTGAGCCGTCCGGGTAATACCATAAATACGACTCTGAGGAAACTGCGATCATGTCACGATACTGTTCGAGTATCGACAGTCCATAGTCCTCCATCCCATGTTCTAAGGCTGCTTTGGCTAGTTCTCCCCCTACCAGGGGCATGATCCCCCCATTGCAATACGAGCCTGCAGGAATGACTTCCTCACCAAAGAAGTGACTGGGGAAAGCGGGATCGATGCTGAACCATTCGGCAAAAGCGCCGGACGTTTCGCGTCGTTTTTGATACTCACTCAGAATAGAACGAGCCATCTCGTGGGTAGCCATCCCCCGGTTTATCGCCATCGGATTGCTCAGGCTAAGCTGACGGGACTCGTCGAATCCATTTAAGTCCAGAGAGGACAGCTTGTAAAAGTGCGTGTAATACGAGCCGTTGTATAAGAGCTCATTGGCGCGTTCCTGAATTTCATGGGCCAGGTTTCTACAACGGGCTGCTTTGCGGAACTGGCCGGACACTTTGAACATCGTCCCTAACATCATCAGGGCTTCGAAGAATCCGCTGTTGTCCCCGTGCATGATCCCCCATGTTGTATGCTCATCAATTTGGAAGTTCAGACCAGCAGGCCGATTGGAGCCAAGATCAAAATCCCAGGTATCGATCGTATAGGGGCGCTTGATTAACTGATTGGATTCATCCCAGCGTAGAGGGCTGCGCATTGAGTATAACGCCGCCTGTTCGAGCGAGGGAAGCAATTGAAGCATCCACTCATCATCACTGCTTGCCTGCCAGGCCAGGTAGCTGGCTTTCAATAACCGGTATTCAACGTCGGACTCCACCGGGACGCGAACCCAGGTTTCCCAGTTTTCTTGAGCCCCCGTACTTCGAAGCGGGTGTGTGGTGACAAAATCGTATATGCGTCCGTTTGCCGCCTGGGCATCTACAAAGCATTGAACGGCGCTTTTAACATCTTCAAGGATGTATTTTCCCCCTCGAAGCATATCCGAATGATCACGAATCCACAGGGCATTGCTATCCGGACTTCGAAATCCGGTTACAGGTTGTCCATCGATGGGCATCGTGAGCTGATCAGCTTCCAGAAAAGAAATAATTTGATCGCAGAAGGCTTGCCACTTCCGCGAAGAGGTCTGAGCTTTGATCACGTTGTTAAAGAACTGGGTTGGTGGCACGGAAGAGTAGTCATAACTAAGTAACCTGGAAAAGAGGAGAAAAGCAACCCAAAGCCGGAGGCTTTGGGTTGCTTAGTGCAGGGTGCAGAGTGCATGGTGCAAAGTGCAGGGTTCCGGAGGCCTGGAGTTCGAGGCAGGGAAGCAAGGGAGGTAGTGTTACACACCTTGAGGGTTGGGCAGGGAAGCAAGGTGGGTAGTGTTGCATACCCTGAGGGTTGGGCCGGTAAGCATGGATACAATTGTTCAGCAATTGGAGGCCTCGGCAAGTAAGCCTTGATTGCACTTTTTTGTAGGCAAACATGCCGTCAGGTAAACCTTGGGTGTACTTTCAGGTACCCAAAATCACTGTCAGGTAAGCCTTGATTGCACTTTTTGTTAACAACAAATACAGTCAAGCAAACCTTGGGTGCGATGAGAGGTATCCAAAAACACAGTCAAGTAAGCCTTGATTGCACTTTTTGTCGACAAAAAACACAGTCAGGCAAACCCTGGATGCGATGAGAGGTACCCCAAAACACACCCAAGCAAGCCTTGGTTGCACTTTTTGTTAACAAAAAACACAGTCAGGCAAGCCTTGGATGCGATGAGAGGTAAGCAAACACATAGGCAAGGAAGCTTTGGGTGCAGTGGCAGGTGGATAAACATACTTGCTTGGAAGCCTGGAATGGACTTACAGAGATAAAACGCCTTGTCATTCCGAGCATGCCGAGGAATCTGTTTGAAACGCAGGTACTTGCTTTAATTAGATGGATGCGAACAGTTGGGCGTTCAAAACCAAACATGGAGATGTTCGTGACCTCAGCGCTCATTCCTTGCAGCGCGTTTCAAACAGATCCTTCGACAAGCTCAGGATGACAACACCGAACACCGAACACCGAACACCAATAAACGATTTCCCACCCAATTATTATCTTGTTGCCCATAAACCCAATTCAATCCCCATGCACACCCCTAACCGCCTAATCCTCTGCACCCTGCACCTTTCACTTTGCACTCTCTTGCTGGCTTGCCAGCAAGAGCCCACGGGCGATGGCCGCAAGCCGGTTAGTGTATTTGTGTTGCCGATCAGTTCGGATCAGATGGGCTTCTTTGATTGGGCAGAAGAGGAATTTGAAAAGCAGCGGCCTGACGTAGACATTCAGATTGAGCAGTTTCCGGGGTCTTCGCTGAAGGACTACGAGATCAAATTGCGGTTGCGCTATGCGAGTGGGAATGCGCCAGACATCTGGTATTTCCGAGAAAATGAACTGGCTGAATATGTGGACCTCGGCCTGATTGACCCGGCTCCGGATTACATAGAGCGGATTGTGCAAGAGAACAGCGTGAATAACATGATTCGCGAGGCCCCTTATTTCAACGGTATTTGTTATGGCATCGTTCACCACGCCGGTTGGACCGTTTTGTATTACAACAAGGCCCATTTCAGGGAGGCCGGCCTAGACCCTGAACGCCCCCCGGCAAATTGGGATGAATTGATCGACTATGCTGAGCAGCTCACCCAGCGAGATCCTGACGGAACACTTGTACGGACAGGGCTCTCCCTGCGGAAGACAGGGTACAAACAAGGAACTGCTGAAAAGTGGCTTACCTTTTTCTATTCTGCTGGAGGTATTCCTTTCGACGAAAAAGGGACGGTCAGTTACTTCGACTCAGAAGCCGGCAAAACAGCCTTTGAGTTGTATGAGACGGTACTCTTTGACAAGAACATTGATAGCGTCACATTAGATGGTGACCAGCGGGGCTTCGGGCAAGGCCGGGTCTCGATGTTTATCAGGGAGGACCATGTTATTTACTGGCTGAGCGAAAACTTCCCAGACATCGAATACGGAATAGCGCCTATTCCGCCTCTGGACTCCAGTCATACATCCTATTCCTCAGGCGGGGCCTTTCCTATGGTCGTAAATAGTGAGTCCCCCCATAAAGAAGAGTCCTGGAGGTTTCTGGAGTTCTTACTACAAGATGATGTCTATTTGCGGTATGTCCGTGCCGTAAAAGCACAACCGGTGCTGTATTCGGTAGCAGAACGCCCTGAGTTCAAGGACAATCCTACCCTTCAGATATACCGAAATCAGCCGGTGTATCTGCCACCCAAGTTTGCCCACGACAAATACTCACTCGAACTTATAGGCACGTATGTAGAGCGATTTGCGTATGGCCACCTAACTGCTCAGGAAGCCATCGAGCGGATGACGGGGGAAATCAATGCTCAGTTACGATTGCGAGCTCCATAAAAAAAGCGGACGGGGCCCCGATCCCATCCGCTTTTCATAGTGTGCTATATAGCACAGCATCCATGCAACAGTACTTTTATGTCGGCCCTCTAGCAAGAGGGCCGATCATAAAAGCAAAGATGCCCTCTTCAGCCCCCGAACGAGAGAGCTGATGGCCCGAATCTACTGGGCACAACGAATTCAAATCATCTGTGTAAAACGCTATATGGCTGGACTGAGATAGCAGCCCTGCTGCAACGTGATCTCCGTATGCACCTGCTGAAACATAAGGTGAGGTATAAACGCTTTCGCCGAGTTGTGCTTCAACAAAAAGCCCAGGTGGAGTTGAAGGCGGGTTAGTATACGTACTATTCAGGGGGGTATACATAGGAGTCACTGTCTGGTTATTAAAATTCAGAAAGCAATCTCACAGGGGGATGACTGAATGAGAGTCCTCAAAAAGGCGGGTGGTGTGTGGTTGTTCTCTCTTATAACAAGGGGTGTGCCAAGCCACGAAAATCCTATTTAAAACCCTCAGAGCGGGATCATGCACCCTTTTCGACCTATACCCGTTTCGATTTAGCAAGCAGTCGTTTCAAATTGTACTCTTTTACTTCACCAAGAGGACCCGGCCACTGGTACTGAAGAATTCACCATTCACTCTGTATAGATACGTCCCACTCGGTAAGCCCGAGCCATCAATCACGAAGTACTGCTCCTGCTGCCCCGCCATCAAACCTGAATGAATCAGGCCCACCTCTTTACCTAATAGATCATGCAACGTGATATGCACCTCTTGATCTCTGCTAACCGTTAGCCTAAAGGTACTCTGCGGGTTAAATGGATTTGGATAAGCCTTACTTAATTGATATGCCGATCCTAATCGCACACTAATCTCCACTATTGGGCTGTACTCAAAGGCGCCATCAAAGTCAACCTGTTTCAAGCGGAAACGATGTATGCCGGCGGATAAACCTTGGACCTGGTACCGATAGAATTGAGCTGTACCGATTGTCCCGTGCCCTTCCACAAAGCCAATCTGCTCATAATCACCAAATTCTGGCCGTAGATGTTCAACATAAAACCCGGCATTATTAAGCTCACTCGCAGTTTCCCAGAATAATGTCACATCGGTTTCGTCCTCTACAGCTGTAAAAGCAGTCAATTCAACAGGGAGCGGGGTGTCGCTAAATCCAAAGCTGTTTACAATAAAGATGGTGCCCCCGTTACCCGTCACAACAATTTCGATGGCGCCTATGCTCGATAAGTCCGCCCCTTCGCCATCCAAGATCCCAAACTCAGAAAACGGGACAATCAGGTTTACGGGCTCTAAAAAAGCATCCAGTGTACGTTGAACAAATGAGGACTGTCCCTCGGCCGTGTATAATGCTATATCGATCGTAACAGAAGCTTGAAGCGTCTGTACTCCGTTGATTACAAGGGCGTCAGACGTCGCGGCAAGATCTAGTCCGCCCAACCCCTCGTAGTCAATATTCTCTGTATCACCATCGCTTCCATCATACACAAGGCGAACAGAGTTAAAAAAGCTTAAAGTAGCAAGCAATTCACTGTTTCCATTCGACGTTTCAACCGAGTTATTTGTGTTGTCCACTTCACGTTCACCCCCCAGGATAGCAGAATCCGTAGCAATGTTGATGGACATAGCTGGTGTGGAGTGCTCGTCGTCAAAGTCGTCAATGATTAATTGGGCCGTGGCAGGTACAGTCAGAAGCAAACTGATAAATAATATCACATAAATTCTCGCGAATTGATGTGATTGGTTTCGTGTTTCGGGTTTCGCGTTTCGTGTTGAAAAGCAGGTTTTCATCGTGTTATGATGCATGAAAAGAGAGTGGGAGTGCATTCGAGGGGTTTACAGTCAAGGGTGCCAGGTTGGTGGGTTACGCTAAGGGGGTTATGTAGGGGGACGCATAGAATTGTCGTCACACTGATGGCCCCTTACAGGCACCTGGTATGCTGTTTAGCACGTGATTTCTTATACTTTCCCATCCAACGCGTGCATTTAATCCACCATCACACCCTATCCATGGCTGATACAGACAATACCACCAACGAAGCCTCTACAGCCCCACCAGAAGAGACCACCACCTCAGATATCGTATTACAAGCCCGGCGTGTATTTGCCGAATACGATCAAAATGCAATTTTGCATCAGAGAATATTTCACCGCCGCCAGTTTCTCATTCTGATTTTAGGTGTTTTTGCAGTTCTTCTAGCCCTATCCCAAACGGAGTTTATTGGTACAGAGCCACCGCTCACGCAAGAAATGGTTGAATCTCTTAATGCATCCATTCAAGAAGGCGAAGCCTCCCTCGCGGGCCTAAGTGGAGCAGCACGTGAATCTGCACTAGCAGAGATAAATGAGCAAAAAAGCCAACTCCGCCTTCACAACATTTATAATTGGCTACGTTATGGGATTATCATTGTCCCCATATTGATATCTATTCTGATTGCAGTAAGCAACAAATTAAAAGCCGGCTCAAAGTGGATATTGCTACGAAGTGCTGCAGAGTCTGTAAAGCGAGAAATCTATCTCTACCGAGCGTCCGCAGGACTGTATCATCCATCGGCCTTGAAGAACGACATCACAAAAGACATGAGGCTTGCCGATCAGATGAAGACCATATCAGACCGCCTGATGAAAACAGTGGCTAACGAGGCAGGCATAGAGCGATATACACCATCCAAAAAGGCTGATGATGCTATTCATGTAAAACCGGATGCCATTGCTACCGCTTCTGAGTACATAAAAATACGGTTAGAGGATCAGCTTAGCTTTTTCGCAGATCGAACCGATAACATGGCGTTGAGGCTAAAATACTTGCAATGGTTCATCTATATAGCAGGGGGCGTTGGTACCTTCTTAGCGGCCATAGGTCTGGAAATATGGGTCGCCCTTACTACAGCCCTAGGTACGGCGTTTGTCACTTATCTTGAATATCGCCAAACAGAAAACACGCTACTCTTATACAACCAGGTTGCCAGTGAACTACGCAACCTCAAGAACTGGTGGCTGGCCCTCTCCCCTTCAGAGCGTGAATCGGATACCAATAAAAACCTGCTGATACAACAAGGCGAAGATATCCTCATGAATGAACAAGTCGGGTGGGTAAAGAACATGACGGACGCTATGGCTCAGTTACAGGCTAAGCAGGAGCAAGAAAAGGAAGATCGCTTGGACCACAATGCCATCATTCAGCAAATCAAGCAGCTAAAAGAGGATGCAAAGGCGAAAAAACAGGCAACTGCTAAGTTGATGGAGGAGATGAAATCGTTGCTGGAGGAGGAGGATGGGTGAAGGTTTAAAGTTCAAAGTTCAAGGTTCAAGGTTGTTGGGGCGGGATGCTGGTTTTCCGGGTGGGAGTGTTAGTCGTAGAGGGTTTGTGCAATTGGGGATGGGGATTGTTGGGGGGGCGATTTGGGGCTGGAGACCTGGGCCGATTGATGGGCAGTGGGTGGGGTTGTTTTTGGATGAGGGGAGGTTGGGTGAGGTTAGGGAACGGTATCTTAACAGTGATGTTTTTGCGGAGTATCGGGGCTTGCTTGATGCTTTTGATGTTGAGGAGGCCTACCGGTTTATCGAAGAGGAGTTGGTTTATAACGACCATCTCTTTCATATGCGGCGGCTCACCGATATGGCTTCTGAGAGAGCGTTTCATTATTTGATGACTGCGAATGAAGCCTCAGCTCAACTTGCCATAACGGCTATTGAGGCCATCATGCAATTCGACCGATGGGATTATTTTTTGGATGGGGATCATCCGATTGGTTTTCAACGAGCCTCGCGAGCCACTACGGCCGTTTCATTGTGCATAGATTGGCTGGCAGACTTCATCACCGATGAGCAACGAGATCAATGGATTCGCACGATGGGTGTACGCGGTTGTGAACCCTGTTATCGCGCTACCTGGGGCATGCGGTATCCAGAACAAGTGGATGGCTGGGCAATCGATCCATCGAGCACGTACTTCGAACACCGGCCGGGAGATCGTAGCTGGGACCTCTCCAACTGGCCATACATCTTCGACACAAATAACTTAAAAGCGGAGCCGGCAGCCGCTTTGACTATTGGTGCTATCGCTTATGAGCAGCACATCGGACGAAACGCAGATACCGAACGCTGGATTGAACAAGCCATTCATAGCATCAGCGGTTATAGAGAGATCTTTGAGCAGGATGGGTCCTACAATGAAGGGATCAGTTATGCAGGAGCCACCGCACTTCACCTGATGCAAGCCTATAGCATCTTATACCGGTTTCGCGGTCTTGATCTATCCGACCAACTCAACTGGTCCGGATTTATGGACTACGCCTTAAACCTCACCCTCCCTACTTACGAAGAGCCAGCGTCTGTGATCAACTTCGGCGACGTAGGTGCTGGACTCCCTTCCTCTGTCCCCAATTGGATCGCAACACACACGCACGATCCGTACGCATCCTGGCTGGCATCAAACCGGGAATCATCGACCGATTTTTGGTCCGTCTTGTGGGCTCCTCAACAGAATGATGGTCCCTCTACTCCTCCACCTGCTGGCCCGATCTTGTGGCGATCGGATCTGGAATGGATCGTCAGCAGAACAGGATATCGCGTTGAGGATCTTGTCGTGGCTATGCGTAGCGGGCCCCCATTCAATCATGAACATGCCGACCGTAATAGTCTCATTCTGGCTTGTTATGGAGAAAAATTGGTCGTAGATCCCCATCGGCCCGGTTACTCCAGAACAGACCCCACCTGGATGATGAGAGGGACTGTTGGGCACAGCGGCATTTTGATTGATGGGCAAGGGCATCAGTATGTAGATGGTTCAGAAGGCACCAATGCATCTAACGCCATTGCACGCCTCGTTCGTTTTGGGGAGCGCAGCGGCTACCATTTTTGGTCGAGCGATGCCACTCAAGCCTATCAACTCGTTCTTCCAGATGTAGAGCTGGTCATGAGAACCGTGCTCGTGTTATACAAAGAGCCAATGGTCATCCTTATAGACAAGGTGGTCAAAACGGAGACGCCTTCTTCTGTGCAGGCTCGATTTTTCGCTTACAATAATGACGAGCATGGGCGCATTCAAGCAACAGCAAATGGCTTGCATATTACTCGTCCCCAAGCAAATCTATTCATCAGCTCATACTGCTCCAACGGCATCGAAACCACGGCTAACCTCCTACCCATACCTGAAGAGGTTGCCATGAAGTATCCCTATGGAGATGTAAGCACCCAACTATCCGGAACGCATGTATTCTTAATCACCGTGCTATCCCCAGTAGCTGCCGAGCAGCCTGCTCCATCCGTCTCCATTGGTGCCGTAGAAGAAAACCGGTACGAGGTTTCTATTCAAAATCAAAGGCGAGTTTGGATAGAGGATGCAGGGGCTATTCCAGAGATCGGCGTTTTGCAATAAGCCAGCCTATTGCTCTCTTGCCAACACCTTAAACGCCTTCTCCATTGCCGCGAGGGTTTCACGCACATCGTCTTCCTTGTGCGAATAGGACATCAAAAACATCCTGCTTGGGAAAACACCTTGCCGAAGGAGCTCTTTGAAAAAGATATGGCGTTGAGCCTGATCGATGTCTGGGTCATCACTAAATGAAAAGGCGGGGGCTTGTGGTAATCCCGTGCTTTCTGCAGACAATCCGACTTGATTAGCGAGCGCATTAAATCCTTCCATTAGCCGGCTGCCCATCTGCCTGATGTGATCAAAGACTGGCTCGGACTCCATCACACGGAGCGTTGCTTTCGCTGCTGCGAGAGAAAGGGTTTCACCCGCATGGGTAGTTGTTATCATAACCTGGTCCAGGGCACTCATATACTCCCGGCGTCCACCAAAAACAGCTAATGGATATCCATTGGCGACGGCTTTGCCGTATGTCGATAGATCTGGTATTACACCAAAGTATTCCTGAGCTCCAGCAAGCCCTAGCCTAAAGCCGGTTAGAATCTGATCAAAGACCAATAACGAGCTATGTTTTGTCGTGAGTGCTCTCGCTTGTTCAACAAAGGATTTACCATCCGACCTGCCCCAGTCATGAGGCACCATAATGAGAGCGGCTATTTCGTCGCCTCGCTTTTTGAATACCTCTGCTAAACCCTCCTGGTCCGAATAGGCTACATTGTGTACGAGGGCGTCTAGGGCAGCCGGAACACCATTCCCTTCTCTAGGCCAGGCCCACTCTTCTTTGTGCCCTGTACCACATGAAAACCAATCGCCATGACCATGATAGCCACAGGTAACAATTACATCCCGCCCGGTGTACGCTCGAGCCATTCGGATGGACGCCTGGTTTGCCTCATTGCCACTTTTCAAAAACCGCGCTTGCTCTATGCCAGGAATGAGTCGTGTCAGGTGCTCGGCGACTTCATACTCCAACGGTGATGCTAAACTGAAAACGACCCCTTTGTCCAGTTGCTCACGCACCGCCTTCTGAACCTCAGGATGATTGTAACCGAGGATTATTGGCCCCAGTGCGGATCGATAATCGATAAACCACCGCCCCTCTGTATCCAAAAACCGGCATCCTTCAGCTCGCTCCACAAAGTAAGGGGCCAATGCCCCCATGGATTCGTCCGGCCTTTTGCCATTCGTTTGTGTGCCCCAGGGAACGACATGCTTTGCACGTATGAGTTGAGCAGGTCCTCGATCTTGTATAAATAAAGGATTGCTATCTTTTGGGAGAGCACTCTTTATTTTTGATTTTTTTTTATCCATTATTAATTTTCTATAGTCGTTATTACTACAGAAGAAAGAATACGTGCAGGCTCTGAATACTTAGTTGAGGAAACCGGTAAAAAGAACATATGTTATAATCCTCATTCAGCAATTACATCCACATGATTAGATCACTTCGTACATATAAACTACTCATACGCACAGTTGTGCTTGTAGTATTTATGGCGAGTGTACTCCCTGGGATTGCCCACGCATGCATGATGGCAAATGCCCATGACGGAGTGGTAATCAAAGAATGTTGCTGTAACAAGTCGCAGCATGGTGATCATCATGGTACTTACCATGGCTACAAAGGTATGAATCATGGAAGCCATGAGATGGATGCTGAGGAAAAAAAATGTGATGATCACAACGCACCAAAAGATCATCATGACGCAACACTTGATGGCGATTGCTGCAAAATGTCAGTGGATTCTTCATCCTTTGACATGATCATGAGCAGGACGAACAAAATAACACAAGACGAGCTCCTATTTAGCTCAATCCTCTTCCTGCATGCACAGCCGCTCTTGAGCCTGCCTACGGTCAAACCTAAATACGAGGGCATCCAAGATACAGGCCCTCCCTCTTCCCTATTCCTCTCTCTGCATATCTTGTACGCCCGTTTTCTGAATTGATGGGTACTTGTTGCTGTTTTTAGCAGCTCAAACAAGTTCAAAGCACGTCACTATCTATGGCCAAGCCACGCAATAAAGCAAGGCATCATGCTGTAAGGGGTACGTAGCTTCTTCGCGACCATCAATTTCAGTTAGGTGTATGATCCTTACACGAACTCTTTGGCTCGCCCTTTTCTGTACACTGCTCATATCCCGTGATTTGAATGCGCAGGTACTAGACAGAGAAGGGGCCTTGGCCATAACAGATCTCTCGACACTATTAGAGATTGTCCGGGAGAATAATCCGGAACTAAGAGCTTCATATCTCGAAGCGGAGGCGCTCTTGCAACAGAGCGCTCAAGTGTCAACGCTGCCTGATCCCCGCGCTAGCATCACCTATGCGCCTTATCCAGTGTTTACTGCACGCGGGACGCAGCGTTCGCAGTGGCGCATCGACCAGTCAATCCCCTTTCCAGGCAAACGTCAGCTTAAAGGAGACATTGCCGATTTTGGGGCTGAAATTGCATCATATGAAGCGCGCACCTTCGAGCAGGATCTACTCTTCGAGGCCAAACAGTCCTACTACGAACTCTACCTGTTGCAGCAACAAGAAGTACTCATCGCTGCATTTCAGGAACGCCTTCTTGACTTCGAGGCCAACGCATCGGCTCAATATGTGGTAGGAACCGGAGCGCAGCAATCTATTCTGAAAGCCCAATTGGAACGCAATAGCCTCTCCACACGGCTTTTATCAGTGGAGCTGCAAAAGCAATCTGCCATGGAGCGCCTCGCTCAACTCCTAAACGCCTCGGTCAGTGAGGTGGATATAGGCACTCTGAAAAGGCCTGAAATACCCACGGTGCATAACAATGAACTCTTACGCACTGCTCTCACACAACGGCCCGAGGTGAAAGCTCTTGAAGCGGCTAAAATGCAGGCTGATGCAAAAATTGCGTATGCGCAAAAAGCCTTCTTACCAGATTTTGGGCTGAGCCTTACCTATTTCGATATCGGACAGGCAAACGTACCGCAAACTGCTTCTGGACGTGATGCTCTTTCTTTTGGTGTTAGCCTGAACATTCCTATTTGGCGCACAAGGCTTCATGCACAACTCAGGGAAGCGAAAATCAGAAAGGACCAGGTTCAATCGCGCATCGAAGGCCTTAACACCACGCTCACGATGCAGATTTCGGACTTAGTCAACCAGCTTAATCAGGAGCATGAACAACTGACCCTGTTTCAAGAAGCGCTCATCCCGCAGGCTGAAACCTCTCTAGAAGCTACCCTCAGTTCATACACCACGGGCCGGGGCGGCTTTCTAGATCTTCTAGATGCAGAACGGATGCTCTTCTCTCTTGAAACGGCTTATGAAAATGCCTTTGCCCGCTACATGAAAGCTGTCAGTGCCCTAGAGAGAGCGCTTGGCATTACCACCCTCTCAGAACTCAACCGCTTATAGGTATCCTCATGAACACTCAGAAGACAATCATGCGATACATTGTACCTCTGCTCATTGCTGTCGCAATTGGTATAGGAGGGTTTGCCCTCGGGCGCAGTTCAGGAAGCCACTTACAGGCTTCAGGAGCTGTTCAAGAAAGCAGCCTGGAGGAAACCAGGGAAATTTTATACTGGCAAGCCCCCATGGATCCCTCAGAGATTTACGACGAACCGGGTAAATCAAAGATGGGAATGGACCTTATTCCAGTCTATGCTGATGAGGAGGAGTCCTTGTCTGTTTCCGAAGGAAATTTGGTGACTATCGACCCTGCCACTGTGCAGAATATGGGCATACGCACTGGGCAAGTACATCGTATGGACTTCTCCCGGTTAATCCGCACGATTGGTGAGGTCCAATACGATGAAGAAAATCTCTTCCAGGTCAACGCCAAGATCTCGGGCTGGATCGAAAAGCTGCACGTAAATTACGTAGGTGAAGAAGTGAGGGCAGGGCAACCCTTGATGGATATCTATTCTCCCGAGTTGGTGACAACCCAAGAAGAATACCTTCTTGCACTCAAGAACGCCAAGAAAATGAAAGAGAGCAGCATTCAATCAGTACGAGACGATGCTGTACGCCTGTTAGAGTCCGCTAGAAAACGCCTGGAATACTGGGATATTCCTTCTTCAGAAATTGAGCGGCTTTCCGAAACCGGCGAAGTCAGTAAAACAATCAAACTGAAAGCCCCTTCTACCGGGGTTGTTATCGAAAAACATGCTATAGAGGGAGCATACATTAACGCAGGTATGGACCTGTTCAAGATTGCTGATCTAAGGACAGTTTGGGTCCATGCGAGTTTTTATGAGAACGAGGTGCCCTGGATCAACGAAGGGCAGCCGGTTCGTATGGAACTGTCCTATCTGCCAGGCAAAGATTACACGGGCCGGGTATCCTACATCTACCCCTACCTTCGCGAAAAAGCGCGCGACGTACACGTACGGCTGATCTTCTCTAACCCGGACCTTGATTTAAAACCCGGTATGTACGCCAATGTAAATCTAGAGGGTAGAGTGATTGAGGATGCCCTGGTGGTACCCTCTGAGTCCGTCATTCGGTCAGGTGAACGTACTCTCGTCTTTGTTGCCAGGGGTGAAGGCACATTTGAACCCAGGGAAATTCGCCTTGGAGAAGAAGGAGGGCCTGGAAACGGATATCTAAGAGTGCTTTCAGGTTTGTCAGAAGATGAAGAAGTGGTCACCTCTGCCCAGTTTATGCTTGATAGCGAGAGCAGGCTTCAGGAAGCAATCCAAAAGATGCTTCAGGAGCGCAGCGGAATGCAAGAAGATGCAGAGCAGAGCCTTGAGCCAGAAAGCATGCCATCCCCTCAAGATCATTCCCAGATGGATCACTCACAGATGGATCACTCACAGATGGATCATCCGATGCCAGACTCATCCATGGTAGATAGTACTACCATCAAACAGGAAGCCCCTGCTGATTCAACAATGGATCACAGCCATCACCATCATTAACAGAGCGTGAGACACGAACATGTTAGAGAAAATCATAGAGGGGTCTGTTAAGAACCGGTTTCTGGTGATCCTTTTCACAGTCATTGTTGCAGTAGCTGGCGTTTATGCTCTACTACAAACGCCTGTAGATGCCATTCCGGATTTGAGTGACGTACAGGTCATTGTATTTACGGAGTATCCTGGCCAGGCTCCACAGGTCGTTGAGGACCAGGTCACCTATCCACTCACATCCGCCATGCTTTCCGTCCCTTTTGCAAAGGCAGTGCGTGGCTACTCTTTTTTTGGGTACTCGTTCGTTTATATCATATTCGAAGATGGTACGGACATGTATTGGGCCAGGAGCCGCGTACTGGAATACTTAAACTACGTTTCAGGAAGGCTGCCCACTGACGTCACGCCTACGCTTGGTCCTGACGCTACAGGTGTTGGCTGGGTTTATGAGTACGTACTTGACGGTGGAGACGATTATGACTTGCAACAGCTTCGCTCTATTCAGGACTGGTTTCTTCGTTATGAGTTGATGAGTGTGCCCGGTGTAGCAGAGGTGGCCAGTATTGGGGGGTATGTAAAGCAATACCAGGTAGAGGTGGATCCAAATAAGCTCCTCGCCTATAATGTCCCGCTATCTACGGTCAGGACGGCTTTACAGAGGAGCAACAACGATGTAGGTGGCCGCCTTATTGAAATGGGAGAGGCTGAATTCATGGTCCGGGGCCTTGGATACGTAGCCTCTATTCAGGATATCGAAAACACACCGGTTGGTGTAGACGAAAACGGAACGCCCATACTGATCCGAAACATCGCTAATGTCCACATGGGGCCCGAGCTTCGGCGCGGTGTACTCGAATGGAACGGGGAAGGTGAAGCGGTTGGCGGCATTGTAGTTATGCGTTACGGTGAAAACGCCCTGGCAACCATTGAAGCGGTTAAAGAAAAACTTCAGCAATTGGAAGCAGGCTTGCCTGAGGGTGTAACGGTCAAGATGGCCTACGATCGATCAGGGCTTATCGAAAGAGCCATCGAAAACTTGAAGGACAAATTGCTAGAGGAAAGCCTCATTGTTGCCCTCGTCACTATCCTCTTCCTGCTGCATGTTCGTAGTGCCCTGGTAGCCATTTTCACACTGCCGATGGGCATCCTGATGGCGTTCCTGGTGATGAGTTACCAGGGGCTGAATGCAAATATCATGTCATTGAGCGGCATTGCCATTGCTATCGGAGCCATGGTGGATGCGGCCATCGTCATGATCGAAAACGCACATAAGCATCTCGAGCGTGATAGAGGGAAGAAAGATCACTGGCAAATTATCATCGATGCTTCAAAAGAAGTGGGTCCGGCCCTGTTCTTCTCGCTTCTCATTATCACACTGTCTTTTCTGCCCGTATTTACCCTGCAAGCCCAAGAAGGCAAGCTATTCAGACCATTAGCCTTCACAAAAACCTATGCTATGGCCGCAGCCGCCATCCTTTCCATCACAATTATTCCTGTGTTAATGGGTTATTTAATCAGGGGCAACATTATACCAGAGAAGAAAAACCCCATCAATCGGTTTTTGATTTGGGTGTATAGGCCGGTCATTCATGGCGTCCTTCGCTTCAAATGGGCTACCATTGCCCTATCCGTACTGATACTTGTTGCAACCATCTACCCTTTGCAACGCCTGGGCTCGGAGTTCATGCCACCCCTCAATGAAGGCGATCTGCTATATATGCCAACTACCGACCCTGGAATTAGCATCACCAAGGCCAAGGAGTTGTTGCAACAAACAGACAAAATCATCAAAGACTTCCCCGAGGTCCATCACGTAAAAGGAAAAGTAGGCCGTGCAGAAACAGCCACCGACCCGGCTCCGCTTTCGATGATTGAAACTACCATCATGCTCAAACCAGAAAGTGAATGGAGACAAGGCATGACGCTCGACAAGCTCATCGAGGACATGGACACAGCCATCAACTTTCCAGGCCTGACAAATGCATGGACAATGCCTATCAAAACGCGTATTGATATGTTATCTACAGGTATCAAAACGCCAGTGGGCATTAAACTGATGGGGCCGGATCTCGAAGTCCTTTCTGAACTGGGACAGCAAACCGCTGCAGTGTTGCAGACTGTCCCAGGTACATTAAGCGCCTATCCTGACAAAACGGTGGGCGGTAACTTTATAGATTATCGGATAAAGCGGGAAGAAGCAGCCCGCTTTGGCCTTACAGTAGGCGACGTTCAGGATATCATCATGTCTGCCATAGGAGGCATGAACGTTACACAGACCGTAGAGGGACTGGAGCGCTACCCCATAAACGTCCGTTATAGCCGAGAACTCAGGGATAATCTACCCGCATTGCAGAGGGTCCTCATACCTACTCCCGCCGGCCCGCAAATCCCACTCAGTTATGTAGCTGACTTTAGCATTGTCAAGGGTCCTCCGGTAGTCAAAAGCGAAAATGCCCGCACCACGGCCTGGCTCTATGTCGACATTCGCGATATTGACATCGGGACATACGTTCAGAATGCCAGGGAGGTCGTGGAGGCAGAAGTAGAGCTACCCGATGGCTACAGCATGGTTTGGAGTGGCCAGTTCGAATATATGCAGCGGGCACAAGAGCGATTGCAGGTCGTGATTCCGCTTACGCTCGTTATCATCTTCTTATTGCTGTATCTGAACTTCAAAAACGTTCAAGAAAGCCTGATCGTTATGTTGTCGCTTCCATTTTCAATCGTCGGAGGAATCTGGCTCATCTACTGGATGGGATACAACCTGAGTGTTGCTGTTGGTGTGGGATTCATTGCCCTGGCAGGGGTTGCGGCGGAGACCGGTATCATCATGCTCATTTATCTTGACCACGCTTACAAAGAAAAGCTGGACCAGGGAAAGATGTACTCCTTGAGAGATTTATATGATGCCGTTGTAACGGGAGCCGTGGAGCGGGTGAGGCCCAAAATGATGACCGTCATCACCATCATGGCCGGGCTGCTGCCTATTCTCTGGGGTACAGGTACAGGCTCTCAAGTGATGAAACGGATCGCTGCGCCTATGGTCGGGGGAATGATTTCGTCAACGATCCTTACTCTCGTTGTAATTCCTGTCATCTACTTTCTCTGGAAAAGAAGAGAAGTGCTCAAAAAGCATGATCGCCCCGACCACTCAGAAGCGTAAAGGGGCACGAGCATTGTCAATTTCTTAAATTAAATTTACTTTCAATCGCAACATATACATCGTTAAACCACCTCATTCATCCCAAACCCCACATTCAACCATGAAACTATCCGGCATTGCTGATGAAGCAGGAGCATCGATTGAAGCGCAGATTCGTGCTCATAAGGAGCTAGGCTGGTCCTATATCGATCTGCGGACCGTAGATGGTGTTCAATTCACTGAAGTCTCGGATAGCACGTTTGAGTCCATATGCGAGAAGGTAGATCAAGCCGGCCTCAAGGTTGCTTGTTTCGCGTCAGGAATAGCAAATTGGGCGTGCAAGATCACAGATCCATTTGAACAATCCGTGGATACGTTAAAACGAACGATTCCGCGGATGCATACCCTCAACACCCGTTATATACGCGTCATGAGTTATCCGAACGAGGATCTCACTGAGGATGAGTGGGGCTCGGAAGCAGTGCGCCGTATGCAGGAGCTAGGGAAGATAGCCGAAGACGCCGGCATCGTTCTCATAGTGGAGAATTGTGACGGTTGGGCCAGTATTTCAGCCGATCACTACGCGCGTTTCTTTGAACGAGTGAATTCTCCCTCAGTGAAGGCCGTCTATGACACCGGTAACCCCTCCTCTCACGGACAACCCAATACCTGGGAGTGGTATCAAAAGGCAAAGCCTCATATCGGTTTTATCCATATCAAGGATCACTCAACACCAACCGCTGAAGATCCAGGGGAGCACACCTGGCTCAATGAGGGCAATGGGTTTGTTAAAGCAACGCTGGAAGATCTGAAGAAAGACGGGTACTCAGGGTTTGTATCTATAGAGCCTCATCTCCGTAAGATCATTCACGAAGGCAAAGAAATTGATCAGGCCGACCTTGCATACGAGACCTATGTTGAGTACGGGAATAGATTGAAGGCACTCATAGCTTCTCTATAACACATTGGCCTACTGATCTTACGCGTCATTTGCAGTTGATATGGTCCCGATTCGTATAGACGTATTCGCTATCCTCATTTTCCTGGGCGTCATTCAGGGACTATTTCTTTCTATTGTATTATTCCGGGCCGAATCAAACCAACTCCCGAATCGGCTACTGGGCCTGCTCATGCTCACACTTACAGCTTTTAGTGTGGACATGTTTTTAGGCTACAGTGGGTACGTAACACGCGTTCTCCATTTTGTTGACGTCACAGAAACGCTCAACTTTGTGGTCGCGCCGCTTGTTTATCTCTTTGTGATTGCATCGCTGTACAATCAACAAAAATTACAGCGCATTCAATTCGCACATTTTATACCTGCGCTGTTCTATGCGTTTTATTTTCTGTTTTTCTTCTTGCAAACAGAAGACTATAAATTTAACGCTTACATCGATTATTCCCATCCTCACCTTCCACGTATAGATGCTCCCGCCAGGTGGCATGAAGATCCTCTATATATAAAAAAGTATATCAATGAACTGCAGTTTGTTCATATCGCGGTCTACCTGGGCCTTTCCATCAAAAGCTATCTAACCTGGAAAAGAGAGAATCAGGCAACCACCTTCTCATCTCTGGTAGTAGGCGTTTTAGTTGGAACCGGTATATCTGCTGTACTGATAATCGGTGTACACCTGGGTTTTGAGCGAGGCCTGGGAGAATACATACTTGGATGTGTTACTGCTCTTTTCATCTATGTATTCAGTTTTTACGTGGTCAGCACATCTTCCATCTTTAAGGAGCCCGTGAAAGCGGACAATGGCAAATACAAAAAATCATCGTTGCCGGAAGAGAGAGTCGATGCCGCCCTGCGTCGTTTAGAGAAGCTCATGGATACTGAAAAGCCGTACCTGGATCCCTCTTTTTCTCTTCCCTCATTGGCTGAAAAGCTAAATTTATCTACGCATCATCTCTCGCAGCTTCTCAATGGCCACTTAAAGAAGAGCTTTTATGAGTTTGCAGCGGAGTATAGAGTTGAGGCAGCAAAGTCCATCCTTAAAGAGCCGCAGCAGATACCCATCGAGCAGATCGCAGAACAAGTGGGCTATTTCTCCAAGTCATCCTTTAATACGGTGTTTAAAAAACAAACAGGGATGACCCCATCTCAATACAGAAAACAAGCTGTTAGCAGCCTCTAATCGACGCATTTTGTTCGTGCCGATAAACTCGAACGCCTTTCCGATCAACTCGTACGGCCTTTTTTGCCTTGAACAGCTACGTTTAGCGAGCAACCAAAAAACAAATGACTTGATATGTTAAAGAGATCGCTTCTCGCTTTCGTTTTTCTTTTTTACCCGCTGGTTCTACATGCGCAATCGACCTGGCATGCGTACGGAGGTGATGGTACTGGGACCCGGTATATGCCCTTTGACCAGATCAACCGTACCAATGTAGATAAGCTTGACGTAGCCTGGACCTTCAGAACAGGCGAATTAGGGCAAGATGCTCAGGACGGAGAGGATATCACGTTCGAAGCAACACCCATCTTTTTTGAGAACACACTCTATTTCCCTACCGCTTTCGGGGAAATCTTCGCGCTTCACGCTGATTCGGGCAACCTACGCTGGAGGTATAACCCCAGGGTTGACCGTTCCATGTACTTCTCAGAGGTTACGTCTAGAGGCGTTTCGCTCTGGATTGACACCGAAGCCGCAAACGACGCTCCTTGCCAGGCACGTATTATAGAAGGAACCATCGATGCACGCCTTATTGCGATTGATGCCCGAACCGGACAACTTTGTGGAGCATTTGGAAAAGAAGGGGTCGTTGATCTGAACCCAGGGCATAACCGGTTTCCGAAAGGCAGATCCCGCGATTACCAGGTAACGTCTCCCCCTGCTATTCTGGGCAATCACATCATTGTTGGATCATCGATCGGGGACAATTGGAATGTAAACACAGGCCGTGGGACAGTCCGCGCATTCGATGCCAGGACAGGTGATCTACGCTGGGCATGGGATCCCATTGATTACAAGGCAGACAGCGTCGGTGCGGCAAATGCGTGGTCGATTATGGCTTTTGATGAAGATAGGGACCTGGTCTTTGTCCCAACCTCCAGCCCGAGTCCTGATTTCTATGGGGGTAAACGGCCAGGCTCCAATGCGAATGCAAATTCCGTAGTTGCGTTGAAAGGATCAACAGGAGAAGTAGCCTGGGCTTTTCAGACCATCCATCACGACTTATGGGATTATGATATAGCGGCCCAGCCAGCCTTGATCGAAGTGGATCGTAATGGAGAGCGTATTCCAGCCGTTGCACAGGCCACCAAAACGGGGATGGTGTTCATCCTTCACAGAGAAACCGGTGAACCACTATACCCTGTCGAAGAACGGCCCGTCATCCAGTCCGATATTCCTGGCGAAACGTCCTGGCCAACACAACCTTTTGTCACGAAGCCTGCCCCTATCATGCCGCATGAAGGATTATCCCCTGAGGATGCCTGGGGGCCTACTGATGCAACACGAGCAGAATGCCGTGCACTTTTTGAAAAGCATATCTCAACGGGCATTTTTACACCTCCCACCGAACAAGGTACCCTGATGTATCCAGGAAACGGATCAGGTACCAACTGGGGAAGCACAGCCTTCGACCCGGATCGCGGACGGCTTGTGCTGAACACGTCGAGATTGATCACCCTGGTTCAATTATTTCCTACCGCCGAATGGGATAATCAACGCAGGATGGCAAACGAGGAAGGCATCGACTACGAGTTTGGCCGGCAAGCCGGCGCCCCCTTTGCGTTTAAACGGCGAACCCTCCTCTCCTCTGCCGTTATGCCTTGCAATCCTCCTCCCTGGGGAGAGATTGCTGCCATCGATGTTTCTACAGGGGATCTTGCCTGGAAACACCCATTGGGGGAATGGAATGGCGTCCAGGGAGCCTGGAATAGCGGCGGCCCTATCGTGACAGGAGGCGATCTCGTGTTTATTGCGGCTACGCTTGATCAAAAAATGCGTGCCCTTGACCTGGATACAGGAGAGACGCTTTGGAAAGCAGATTTACCGCGTGCAGGTATAGCAACCCCAATGACCTATGAGTCCAATGGCGACCAGTTTGTTGTCATCGCAGCGGGTGGGCATGGGAAGGCAGGTATGCAGATTGGCGACTTCCTGATTGCGTACAAATTGAGCGATTAACGTTCAGTGCATATAGATTAATTAACACACCACTTATCATTGTTCAAGCAAGTCCGATACCTCTGATGAAGATCAGATAGTCAACTTGCTTGAACAATGGATAATCAACGAACGCACACCCTAGACCTTCATCATCCCGTTGCAGACTCTCCAGGAAAAAGTCTGGGTACGTATTGGTCTGACTATAGAAAAAGCTTAGCATCCAAAATAGAGCAAATTGAAACGCTCATTGCTACGACGGATGACAACAAGCTTGAGAACCTCAAAAGGTTATACGTTAAATGCTACCATCTTGCGGGGACGTCGGGTACATATGGCATGACGGGGGTGTCGGAAGAAGCGGGCAAAATGGTATCTCTTCTCCAACCTGTTGTTGATACGGACAAACTTGTTCAACCTGATCTTTTCTCAAATTTAGAAAAAGGCGTTCAGGCATTGAAGGCTGTTGCGCTTGAAGCAAGCACACAAGATCTCGACTTCCAAACGCCCCAAGTGCCTCTTCAGAACAGAGCTACTACTCATGCTTCATCTCAACCATCAGAGGTCTTTCTGGTAGATGGCGATCCCGATTTCTCCAAGTTTATGATGGTTTATCTGGAGAAATTGGGCCACAGGGTGTACACCTTCTCTGATCCCCAAGATCTACTTACTGTGTCTCAAGGTATTCGTCCAAAGGCTATTATCATCGATTTAGTATTTCAAGATGGGATAGTGGAAGGCGCACGAATCATCAAAAAGGTCCAACAACATCAGGACTCTCCAGTACCCGTACTATTCACGTCGTTTAGAGACGACGTGCAAGCCAGGGTATTAGCAGCCGGAGCAAAGGGCACGTACTTCTTCAAAAAACCGATTGATAAAGATCGATTGTTACTCACGTTGGATCGTATTGCCTTCACCCCGAAATCTTTCAATGCGCGGGTGCTGCTTATCAACTCGCACCAGGCCAGAGGCGACAAACAGTTAGAAGCCTTCCAGAAAAGTGATATCGAAACGATGCTGCTTCGAGATCCTATTCAGATATTTGACGCCATGGGGCAGTACAAACCCGATCAAATTGTCATTGATACTACCCAATTAAATAGTTTTCAATTGGTAAGGGCTGTACGGCAGCATGAGGCGTACCAGGATGTCCCAATCACCATTCTATCTGCCGTGCCTTTTGATGCAGGGGCATTATTAGCTGCTGAGGCCGGTGCAGATACGCTCATTCCCTCGTCCATCTCTCCAGATCACATGGTTAGAATCCTCAAAGCGCGCACAGAGCGGATCAAATCGAACGTACCTGAAGCAACGATTTGGGAAGCATAAGGGATGTTGATTATTCTGAATGGAATAGGTGAAGGTGCTTCAGAGGAGCAGGGCAAGAGTTGACAATTAGGTTAGATACCTGAGCCCGAGAACGCTATCAAATTCTCGCACTTTGAGTGCGTTCTCGGGACTCTTCCACGGAGGAAAGTTCTGTTGTAGCCTCCCTCCCTCATGATATTTACGACCTCTATTTGTACACGCTTTGCAACAGGGTAGGATAACGCCGTCAAATCGGTTCTTGTTGATTACTGAGTACAGGTGTTATTTAAGCTCTTTGAGGATTGCCTGATGGCCCATAATGTGTCGTTCCTGACTTGATCAGGAATCCCCATGCAATTCCTTATGGGAGCGATTCACTCAAGGACTTGCTTGGATCCCAAATCAAGTTTGGGAAGACCGGACTTCAATGCCTCAACTAGGCTACTAAGGAAAGATCTTATCCCGAACTGACGTTAATTTACAGTGTACTGAGCGCAACCAAATAACACCTGGTGTTTACCTGGGTGTATCTAGCCGTTCAAAGAGGCCGTGGGTAATATATCTTTATAGTGGGATGTAACTATGTGGATAGCGTAATGAGTTAATCGGAGCCAGAATTCTTCACTTAAATGAAACCCTATCAAATGTGTAGATTACTTCAGCAAGACTGCGTTCTATAAGGAAACAGCCAACGCCATGTAAATATTGCGGCCTAAGCTTGGTAAGTTACCCAGACTCAGGTGTTCGTGATAGAAGGAATCGAAGAGATTTTCTACTCCAGTTTTCAATTCGTACTGTTTCCCGAGGTTTACGCTTCCACGAAGGTTTACGATGAAATAACCGTCCGTTCCGTCTTCTTCGGCTACAACGCGAGCAACCCGATTCTGAGGCATAGCCAGGCGGGTTTCCAATTCACTCCACCAGTTCTTTTCATTAAACCGGATACTCATAAGGCCCGACAAGGGTGGAATCAGAAACATAGGCTCATCATATTCTAGATTTTGTCCGTATGTATACGCCATAGTACCGGCGATTTCGAGCTTCTTGCTGAGTTGAAGTACACTGCTCACCTCAGCACCATATAGGACGACCGCATCTGCATTATCGTAGACGCGGAAACGAAGCGTAGCCGTTCCGCCAACCAGTCCATCGTCATTCAAGCCAACGATGTAATTCTGAATATAGTTGGCAAAGACATTGGCTCGAATCGCAAACCGGTCCGTCCACTGCTCTACGCCCAAATCAATCTGGCTGCTTCGCTCTGGTTTCAGGTTAGGATTTCCTGAATAGAAATACCCATCAACGTAATTGTACACGTAGTGACCATAGTTCTCAACGTGGGTCGGTAAGCGTCCCACATGCGCCATCGCCAGACGAAGGCGAGTACCTGCGTCCATTTTGTACTCAAACGTGGCGCTGGCATTACCGAGGACGTAGGTCTGAGATAGATCATCGGTCTCCCATCGCCCTTCCAGGATATCGATGGCTTCTTGTTGCCTTACATCGCGCGGTGAGTAATCAAAACGAGCGTTGATACGAGCACCAAGTTTTGAAGAGAGAGGCATGCTGTAATCCACCGAAAGCGCTCCATGCTGAACCAGTACGTCTCCCAGATTCAACAAGTACATATCGGGAATACTTTCAAACAGGCTGAACATCCACATATCCCCAAAGCTCTCCGTTTGATACGCATCTAGCGTAATGCGTACGTTGCGAGCGCCTTTAGACAAGTCAAGCGTGCTGATGCCTCCAGAAGTGCGGGTATAACCATACATGGGCATGTTCATACCCCTCATAACTCTCCGTTCCATGACATCCCGCTCAAAATCATCCATCCAGTGATCCACCGTGTTGTGGTAAATCCTCGTTTCAAGGCTCGATATAGGTGAATCGATTGGCTTCCAGGAATGCGTAAAGCTATAAATCTTAGCCTGCGCAAGGGTCGCATCCATTAGTAGCACGGGATAACCTACATCCCAGGCATTATCCACAAGTACAGATCCTGTAATTTCGTGGGAACTCCCAATCAATCGAGTTACATCGATTTTGAAGTTGTTCTTCTGATATCCGGAATTGAATACAGGATTACCTCCCCCCGGATTAAAATCATTTGCAATCTTATAGGAGTAGCTTCCACGGATACTGGTTTTGCCTCTTGAAAGCCCTCCAGAGATCCGACCACGGCGTAATGCAGAAGCAGATTCATAGCCAAACTCAGCATCTGCATAAAAAGGCCTATCGAATCGAGGCTTTTGCGTGATAAAATTAACGGTCCCGCCGATTTGTGAGGCCTGAGTGAGATCGAAACCGCCTTTAGAGAGCTCCAGCTTTTCTAAATTCTCAACTTCAACATATGCAGAGGTAGGATCCATTTTATCCACACAGGCGCCTACGATTTTCATCCCATCGATCACGAGCCCAAGTTGCCCACCACTCATACCTCGCACCACCGGCTCCCACGCAAAATTGGCTCTCTGAATAAAGTCGGCCCCTGGCACACGATCAAGCAGGTCTTCCGTCGCATTCATCCGATGGGGCGAAGCAGCAAGGTCGTTCACCTGGGATGACTTGGCACTGATCACAACCTCATCGTGCAAGACAATTTCAGGCTGAAGACTGATGCTAAGCTGTTGCTGATGCTCAACGGGCAAAGCCACTTCAACGCGTTGCGACTGGTACCCAATCGCCGATACTTGCAGCGTATACTCCCCAGCCGGCATATGAAGTGAAAAATGCCCCATTGCATCACAGGCCGCTCCACTCTGATGACCAACAACCTGAATGGATGCAAACATAATCCCTTCACCACTCGCTGCGTCACGGACCATCCCATGCAATACGTGGTGCGCATCATGCTGCGCCCAGGTTACTCCGGGCAAGCACATAAGTGCAACCAGCAAAGAAAGGAAAGATATCTTTAATCTGTTCATGTATCCAACCTCTAGTAAACGGTAAAGCCCTTAAATACGACGGTATCCTGCTCGGCAGCGGATCGTGTGATATAGGCGGTCATATCCCACCCTCCAGACATAATGAAATTGACTTGCCCGGTATACAGGCCATCCCCGCTATGTACGGGCGCTTCAAAGGGCGTGCTGTGCCCTTCCCCGGCTCCCATATCCATATACGGATACAAGTCGAATTCGGCGTCTTCAACAGGGGTAAATCCTGAATCTGTTAACCGATGCAGCGCAAACTGAATGACGTCATTGCCGGTTGTGGGGCGTTCGGGTAATACCCAGGACACGTAATATCCACCGTTTTCAGTTACGTGTTGCACCCAGATATCCTCATCAACATCTACATTGAATACAACCGTCCCACTCTTGCTGGCGGCTGTAAAATCAACGTGCAATTCCCACTGTCCATCCTGGTCAACAGGTTGAAGAAAAAACGGTGATGCTTCAAAGCGTCCACCTTCATCCATTTTCGAAGCTGGAACGGTTGAAAATGGCGGCACAACGGCCTGAACCGGGTTGCCCCAAATTGGCGTCACATCTATGGATGCATCTGGCACTTCAACTCCGTTGTCTAGAATCTCAACCCAGATCGTACTGTATCCGATGTGGAGTGCTTCGGGCGCCAGGAGCCTAAAGGAGAGGCCATCGCTGTTTGCCTGACCCAACTCAATAACATTGAAACCCGTATCCACGGCCTCGGGATGCTCGCGGAAGAATTCCGTTTCAGAGATATCGGGTGCACATCCGTGCAAGCAAACTATCCCTATAAATACAATCGCATAAATTCTGACGAATTGATGTGATCGGTTCCGAGTTTCGGGTTTCGAGTTTCGAGTTGTTTTTTTGTCAAATGGACGCTTTTTAACCCGAAACGCGAAACCCGAAACACGAAACCAACCAGATAAACCAGCAGGATTTATTTGGTTGTACATAAATATGGTGAGTATTTTTTTCATTGGTCTAGTTATCTAGTCCGTATCGAACGGACGCATCAGTAAGAGCCTCCAAAAAAGCCAGTAAATCGGCTTGCTCTTGCTCAGAAAGCGACAAGGGGACAATCGCTTCATGTTGATTTCGCGCACTGTTACCTCCTTTATTGTAGAAGGCGACGACTTCATGGAGAGATAAAAACCGTCCGTCGTGCATGTAAGGGCCGGTAATCGCAACATTACGCAAAGAAGGCACCCTGAACGTTCCATAATCCTCAGCTTGAAGCGTAACACGAGCCCTTCCAGAGTCCGCATTTGCTACAAACAAGCCATTATTTTCAAAGGACTGGTTCGTAAAGAGAAACCCAGAGTGGCAAGTGATGCAGCCGGCTTTGTTCTCAAAAAGCTCTAATCCTCTTAGCTGGTCATCTCTAAGCGCGCTTTCGTCTCCAGAGATATAGCGATCAAAACGAGATCCGCCGCTTCGAATCGTCCGCTGAAAAGCAGCCAGGGCTTGCGTCAAGGAGCGCAAGGTAGCTTCCTCTTCAAAGGCTCGATTAAATTCCTCTACATAAGCGGGGTCATTGTTTAACCGTTCTAGCACATTATCAAGCTCAGCATCCATTTCATTATGGTCCTGCAGCGGCGCAAATACTTGATTTTCAAGCGTAAACGCTCCCCCATCCCAAAAGAGAAGCTTTTGGTAGGCAACATTCACAAGAGAAGGGGAATTGCGAATCCCTATACGGCCTTCAATTCCCCGGCTCTTGGCCACACCATCCGAAAATGCCAGTTCAGGCAGATGGCAGGTACCACAAGAAATGGTTTGATCGCGAGATAAAAGGGGGTCAAAAAAGAGCCGTTCTCCCAAAGCAATCTTTTCGGGTGATAGCTGATTGTGATCTGGTACAGGAATGGGGTCAAATCCTGAAGGTACATCTACAATCACGCGTTCCTCATCACTGCCAGGGCCAAAAATCTCACACCCGGCAATAAGTAAGCAGCTAAGGAAAACGATACATCGCATGATAGTGACGGAATACATACCCCCCTCCTTTGATGTAAAAGAGAGGGGTATTCGCTTCAACAATTAATTGTGGCTGTGGCTTCCTGATGCTTCGTGAACACCATGAAGCATAAATGCATCACCAATCATGGCTCGTACTTTGTTGGCCATAGGGAGATTATCCGCCACGTGTGTAAGGCGCTCGTCAGGATTAGAAAGATCAACTTCACTCAGCAACATCCCGTAATCCATGATAACATGGAGGTTAACCGCTCCATCTTCTTCAAGGGTGAAGTTCATGGACTGATTCATTTCCGTTAAGAAGTTTGCCGTTCCCAGGTGGATTTCCCAGACTTCATCTGGAACCTGATCGTTGTCCGTATCCACTAAACCGTCCATTCGGAGAAACTGGTATCCGGCACTCCAATTCCAGTGATTGTTTTTATCCGTTTGTTTCGTGAGAGGATGATCTGAGGGGACCTGAGAGGCATCCAGACGATTGGTCAAGCCATCGATACCCACTTTGTAACGGATACCCGTGTAATCTCCTGCTTCGGCCATACCCAGGTCATACATATGAACCCCGGTATCATGCCTGGCAAGAACAACTTTGTCTGTAACGGTATGGGAAATGTCCTCGTCGTTTTCGTTTTTCGCGGGAGCCGTGATCGTTGGGCCCTCAAAGGTGACGCTCGTTCCATCACTTCTAAGAAGTTCGAGTTCAGTGATATAAACACGAGCCGAAGTGAAGTTAATCGTAGACCCATTCACTGTATAGGTTGTACTTAGATCAGACGAAAGAGGTGTTCCAGACACGGTAGGTTGTAGGAACAGGGTTACCATAGAAGAACCGTCCTCATCATTGACCGTGCTGTCGCATCCGCTTAAAACAAGGCCGAAAAACATAAGAGGCAGGAGGTAATTACGTACAATTTTCATGGTAGAATCTATTAAAATAGAATGTTGACGAAGTTAATGGTGGTGTGTGGCAACAGAATAGATTGCCACAATTGCCTTGAGTACAAACACAGAAAAACTGCTGGTTTGTCTGTGTTTGGTTTCTTGTTTCTGGTTTATCGCTTCGCAATCAGTTAGATGGGCTTACCCATCTGCGTGTCTGGTTTCTTGTTGTTGGCATGGTAAAACCTGCTTTTCAACATGAAACACGGAACATGAAACACGATACCTATCGCATCAATTCGTCAGAAATGATGTGATTGTACTTAGAGGGAAATAACTAGAGATATGGGAAATTAGGCGAGGGGTGGCCCGCGAAGGAAGTAGGCTCGATGAGATGCAGCTTGCCGATACTCTTTAACGGCAGCAAGGTATTTAACTTCGTTGTAATTCTCGAAACCTAACGAGTAGGCGCCAGGCTCATAACTTAGAAGAGATATAGAGAATAATTCCATAAAGGGACATTCAGGATGCCCTTCATGAGGAGCCTTCATTATTACAGCGTCTGCAATGTGTACTTTGGCTGGAGGCTCATGACACGATTCTTGGCCGCCATGATGCCCAGACTGGGCCATTGACGGATAAAAGTCCCCCATAGCCATGTACACGGAGTGGTACAAGGGCGCCAGCATCCCGCCGTAAACCAGTACGGCAATCAATAAGGAAGATACTATTTGGCGCTGCACGTGCATGCAGTAAAGGACTAGGTGGCAGAATCTGTCTAGTCAATATACGGGGCTAATCACAAAAAGATTAGCATCCGATCTTTTTTCACCTAAGACTCTCACACCTCGAATTCGACTCCTGTCGTATTATTTGCTAAGCAACAGCCAGGCGCTCTCCGTATTTCTTCCGTAGCTTGGATACCTTAGGCGCAATCACAGCAGCACAGTAGGGTTGCGAGGAGTTATTGGCGTAATAATCCTGATGGTAATCTTCTGCTGGATAGAAGATATCAAGAGGCACGACTTCGGTAACGATGGGATCGTCGTACACGTTGTCCGAAGTAAATGATGCGATAACCTCTTCGGCTACCTGCTTCTGAGCATCATCGTGGTACATGATTGTTGAACGATACTGGGTACCGATATCCCCGCCCTGGCGGTTCAGTGTTGTAGGATCGTGCATAACCAAAAAGATCTCAATCATCTCTTTGAAGGTAATCTCACTGGGATCGAAGGTTATCTGCACGACTTCGGCATGCCCGGTATCCCCGTTGCATACTTGCCTGTATGTAGGATTGGGAATGGCTCCGCCGGCATAGCCGGAAACAAGCGTTTTGATTCCTTTTAGAGGCTTAAATACAGCCTCAATACACCAAAAACAGCCCCCTCCTATTGTTGCTACCGCTAAATTATTGTCTGTCATTGAACAGGTTTGTTTTTGCTTAATCGTTCAGCCTTTAGTACACTCAAGAGGGATAATGTTTCGCACCCACTAAGTACGATCACAATCACATGAATTTTGATGGATTCGTGTGATGAGTTTCTGGTTTCTTGTTGATTTCAGGTATACCTAATTGATGAAATAGCATATGAATAGTGGATTTAATCGCAGGCGGTTTTTGCAGTTGTCTGGGCTTGCAGGGGTTGGGTTGAATGTGGATCCTGTAACAGGTATTGAGACGGATGATTCTCATAATCAGCAACAGCTTAATCCTTCTCAGGGAAAGTATTTGCAAAAGAGAATTGAACGTATCCCTCTTGATGCAGACAATCTTCCGGAAGCAATCATGCAGCAAGGCAGTCCGAGCCCATGGACCAACTGGGAGAAGGGGCCCGTAGAGGGTTTGCAATTATACCTGCAGTTGGAAAATGGCGTTTGTTGGCTAGGCGGACCTCAAGGAGCGGCTCGATTCAATCCGTCTGCGACTCATCTGTGGGATCGGTGGCAGTACTTTGGAGCGGAGCGCTGGTTATCAGACAACGAGGTACAGAATATTGCTATTGAAGAAGGTGCTTATGAAACCGTCTGGATCCGAACAGAAACGGCAATAGCAAAAATTTACTGGGAGCCGTTTTCACTAGGCCAAAAGGCACATCACTTCGACACCACAACCGAGCTCTTTCATGTGCGCAACGGCTTTGTGGCCCGAAGTAAACTCACAGAGCCTGCCAATCCAAATAGCGCGATCACTAGCGACACTGACAACGATGGTTTGTGGACAGCCATGTACCTCGCCGCGATGGCGTACCGTTATGCAGTTACCGGAGAATTCGACGCACGTATGAAAGCGAGGAGAGCGTTTGATGCGTTGAAAAAACTGGAGAGAATCACACCGATCAAAGGACTGTATGCTCGCACCTACAGGCGGCTGGATGAACCCCTCCCCCATCAAGACAATGGAGAATGGCATCCCAGCGAAGATGGAGAAACCGAGTGGAAAGGAGATACAAGCTCTGACGAGTCAGTGGGTCACTACTATGCTTATGGGTTGTATTATGACCTCGTAGCAGATCAACAAGAAAAAAAGGAAATCAGCATACTCGTCCAACTGATAACCGACTATCTCATTAAAAACAACTATGATTTGATTGATGTAGACGGAGAGCCTACCCGATGGGGGCGCTGGGGGGAGGATTATTATGAGTCAGCGGAGGGCGATTACGAAAAAGCCTTACGTTCCCTGGAGTTGTTATCCTTTCTCAAGACTACCTACCATATTACAGGGGATCGGATCTATCAGGAGGCCTACCTGGAGCGCGTTCGAAAAGGCTATGCTCACTATACGCTTGAGTACCGGCGTTGGGGCAGCGAAGAATGGGAAATCAATTACTCTGACGATGAACTCTATTACCTGTCCATCTACCCTCTCCTTAAGTACGAGGAAGATCCAGCACTTCGAGCGCTATATATGGACAACCTCCGTTTTACGTGGAACCAGGTACAACCGGAGATGAATCCCTTGTGGAATTATATCTCGGCAGCTCTAGGAGCAGGCCCATTGAATGAAACACACCGATCGAATAGCAGAAAAACCCTGGAGCGTATTCCGATGGAGTTGGTCCGTTGGAATACAAAGAACAGCCACCGGATTGATGTGCGGATGAATCGCTCGCCCGACCGGCATGGAAAGGATTTTCTCGTGCGGGTCCTACCGATTGATGAGCGGCCCTTACACAAACACAACGGAAATCCGTATGTGGCTGATGGTGGAAGCCCCAATCAACTGATGGAACCGACCTTTTGGTTATTGCCCTATTGGATGGGGGTGTACTACGGTTATGTGTGAAACGCCGGAGCGTTTCACTGTTTCGGGTTTCGGGTTTCGGGTTTCGGGTTTTTTGTGGTAAGGAGGATTGCTAGTCCTATGGCTATAGCAATAGTGCCTCCTATGGTGTTTAGGTGCCAGGAGGGGGTGTTTAGGGTGGGGATGGTGATTAGGAGGAGCATGCCACCGATGATGATGGATAGGCGGGCGGTTAGGCGGTAGGCGGTTAGGCCTCTTTGATCTATTTGGTGGTCTGCCCTGGCCCAGGCGGGGGTTTGAAGATCTGCTTCTAAGGACTCTATTCGTTGTTTGTAAGCACCTTCCCTCCTGTTCAATAACATAGAGGCAAAAAAGCATACCGTGCTGGCCCCTGTACCTACCAGCATCTGCAATTCATAGCGCGTTACCTCTAATCCCAGTACAGATAAATTGATATCAAGGAATAAAGCATTGAATGAGTTAGCTGGTAATCCTTGAGTGAGATTCATAAGCAGGCTAACGCTTATTATTGCAACCACGCCAACTAAGAAGGAGACAATCCCTGACCACCAGGGCGTGCGTGTAAATACCAGGCCAAGGAGCACTGGGATAAACATGGGAGCACTGTATAACGATGTAGCCTTGGTATGTACATCAAACACACCTCCCAGCTTCTCCATATTTAATGCAATTAGAATGGAGATAATGCCCATCAATGCAACGCACAAGCGTCCTACTCGTAGTTGCATCTTTTCAGAAGGCATGCCCCATCCTGCTCGCTGGCTCAATGGGACATACGCATCTTTAGTGATCACGGCAGATAGCCAGTTGAGCAACGTATCTGCAGAACTCATCGTCGCAGCAAACATCGCCGCAACAATAACCCCGATCATACCATGGGGCAACACATCCAATGCCAGCGTTACAAAGGCAGCTTCAGTGGGTTCAGCTAAACCTGGCCACATCGATGCTAAATCCGGATACAGTACTTTTGAAGCCAGAACGGGCAAGATCCAGAATAAGGGGAGCACAACACTCAGTCCCGCACACCAGAGAGCCATTTTACGCGTATCTCTCTCATCAGGAACGCTATAATATCGCTGTGCTATGTGCCAATTGACGTTATATCCTAAAATAGTGTTGATCAAATAGGCAACCCAAAACAGGGACGGTCGATCTTGTAAATTGAACCCAAGAAATCCTTCAGGAGCTTCGTTAAGAAGCCGGCTTACCCCCTCACCGGCACTGCCGTCTCCCAGAAATAAGTAGGCTACAGGCACAATGACTAGCGTTGCTACAAACAACACAATAAACTGCAGTGCATCAGTGACCATCACGGCCCATAACCCGCCAAGGAGTGTGTAGATGACGAGCACTATCCCCGTCACGAGCATACAGGCCTGAATGCCCGAAAGCTCGGCTATACCTATGTCCACAGTAGCTGTATGAAACCCGAATGCCGTAGCAATAAACAGACAAAGGGTGTAGATATAAATGCCAAGTACCAGGACATTAGGGACAACAGAGAAAATCGTATACAGATATGTAGTACCGGCAGAAAATCGACGGGTCAGGAATTCCAGCGGGGTATCGATACGCGTACGGCGCCAAAGCCGACCGTATAAGAAATAGCCCAGTAAGTAGGCCGGAGCAGCGAGGCTGAATAGAATGATCGCTGAGGTCCCATTACGGTACGTAAACCCCGCTGCCCCAACAAACATGAATGCCGAGAAGCCGGAGATAAACAGAGAAACGGCAGATAATCCCCAAGGAATGCGCCCACCGCCTTTGAAGTAATCGTCGGTCTTTTCGTTGAATCGTGATACAATCCAGCCGGCTCCAATTACCAGTAGTCCGTAAAAAAGGACCACGAGGTAATCGAGGTAATTCAACGAGTCTATTCCAGACATTCTTATACTAAAGCATACCCTGTTTGCCTAGAATTTCTCTAAGCTCTTGCTCGACGTTCTCACCCACCGTTTGCTTCTGAATCTGATCGGTCATGTCTTCATAAAGCGATGGGTTAACCTGGCGTAGTTCTTCGATTTCACGCGTGAGTATTTGGACAATCCGTTCATTTTTGTCGCGCCGCTCATTGGACTTCTTATTTCTTCGCCGGAAGTACCAGATGAGGCCAATCAAACCGGCGACTACCGCACCGAAGGCAAAGATGATCCCCTGAATATTTCGCCGCAGCCAACTAAGGACGCCCTTCGTTTCCATGGCCGTGTATTCGATGTCTTCTCGAATAAGAGGCCTAAGGGTATCAGCATAACTTTTGCTGGCTTCATATACAAACGCTCTGGCTAGAGAAGCCAATCGGGCTTCGGTTTCTGGTCCGGTTAATTCATCTCGGATGCCCATGAGATTTGCCCGTAATGCTTCCCCTAACAATTCATCTCGGATGGCACCTAATTCCATGCGTGTGCGATCCCCGATTAACTCCTCCATGATTTCGTTAACCATGAGTGTTAATTGAGCACGAGTCCGATCTCCGAAAAGGGTGTCACGAATCCCAGCAACACGCTGCGCGGTTGCATCTCCAAACATTTCTTCTCGAACAATGCCTATTCCCACTCCCAAAGAATCATTCAAGCGGCCTACTAATGAATCGATCAATAAGTCAAACTCAGCATTGTCAATGCCCGTTTTCACGCCATTGATGGCGCCCTCTCCCATCGTTTCAATGTAAGGGGTCAGGCCCCGGCCGAATCCATCACCGGCATTTTCACCAATCTGACTAAACATTGAGCAGGAAGAAAGCAGAACTGCGAATAAATAAACGAGAAGGACTTTCTTAGTTGTTTGAGAAAGAGTATTCAAGGCACCAGGTAGGGTTGTGATGAGGATTGTGTAGCCTAAATAGCGTCATACAGCACGTATCTCCGCCATAAAGTACGTAAAACTACATAAAAGGAAAGCATCCAATCACGAATGTGTGCTTGAAGAAGCCAGGAGACGAGCCGCATTCCCAGTCGTAATTTGCTTTATCGTTGGACCGGCTATCCTTGACTGTGTCACTTTCAGAATGCCTGCCTGGGTATACAAAAAAGGAGAATGAGTACCTAAGTAAATATTTTCGGGAGGTAGTACTTCCAACATACATTCCATTGTAAATAGCCATTCGCAAAAGGCGGTATCAAACCCAATCCTATTGCTCTGCTCTGCTATCTGCCTGACTTCCGGCAGGTAGGCATTCAAACAAACAATTTGTAAATGAGGAAAGCGGGTATGGAATGCAAGTATATCCCCAACGCTCACAGCCTTAACGCGAGCCAAAGGATGTTGCATGCGTTCGTCTTCAAGGCGCATCTGAATAAAGAGCACGAGATCTCGTGCTAATACATAATCTACCAGTGCATCCATTACAGGGTCATTCAGAGAATAACCGTGGTAGGATGGGTACACACGAACACCTGGAGAATTCTCTGAGTCGTGGGTCTTATTTAAGGGTAGTGGCCAGGCAGGATTAATGACAGGAATAGGAACCAACCCTGGTATATTCGAACACTCCCTGATCAAGGCCTGATTATATCCATCTACATCTGGATTCCACACGGCGCCGATATGAGATACCAGGGCCGTGGAAATGCCACATGTTGTTAAGTGCTCTTCCAGATCGCCTATGCGTTGAAACCCTGCTGAATGAAACGGCCAGGTGCCATAGGATACATTGATATCTATCATCAGCTCTCCTTCCTGATTCCTAGCAGGTTCGCGGTATTGGAGTATAAAATCTGCTCTTTCTCTTGGTCAGAAATGGCTGCACTCAAGACGCGTCCAATTTGAACGGGCAAATCCCGAATAACCAGGTCTGATCCGTATAGCACCCGATGCGCCCCAAGATGGTGCACAGCATATTCCACCATTCCTGCTATGGGTTGATAGGAAGAGGTGTCTACCCAAATATTCTCTACGTCAATAATTTCCCTGACACCACGGTACCCACAGGCAGTTAGATGAGCCATAATGATCCTAACATCCGGGTATTGCCGTCCGAGCCAGGCCGTATCAGCAGGATCCGTATGAAATTCCCGCTCCTGGATAATGGTCTGATCCGCAGAGTGCTGCAACACAGGTACTTCTAACTTCCTTGCCTGGTTCATAACAGGCTCCATACAGTCATCCCGCGCATTATTGCAGATTTCGAGCTTTATACCAGCAAACCCATTGCCTAGAATGCACCGTTCTGTCTCCTCTTGAACAAAGGACTCACCAAGGAGAGGGTTCAAAAAGCAAAAGCCCATGAAATAATCAGGGTACCAGCTCAGAAGCTCAGCAGTTTTGTCGTTGATTTCCTGAACCTGTTTTGCATCAGGTAAACGACCATATAAAAGCACATCACCCAAAACCACCATCCGCTCTACCCCCAGCGACTTCCCATATTGGACGATTTCATCCACCTCGCGCTTCTCCGTATTCTTCCCTTCGAAGGTTGGATGGGTGTGGACATCAATTATTGGAAAGAAGGGTGGTTCAGCATGTATCTTCATGGGAGATTACACTGTCTCTTTCATCGAATTCAAATTCACTCTACAGGCCTACTTTCTATATGACATCTTTCGACCAGGTATTTAAGCAGGTAAACCGCATCTCTTTTCCACAGGATTATCAGGAAGTAGAAAAATCTGCGGCGGAGGCGTTAAGCCGTACTCTTAAGGTTGAACCAGCTAAGCCAGCTACCAATCCTGGAAGAGGGCTGTTTGTAAGCCTAGCCTCCTCCATCGAAGGACATATCCCAACCTATAACGATGTAAGCCGGCCGTGGATCTATCTCAAAATAAGCAAAGAGGGAGATGGAATTCTAGCCTCATCAGAACCTGCTCTACTTTACGCTCTGGTTCACTCCCCAGACTGCCTCCAAGAAGAGCACCTTCAACGAATAGAAGAAGGCTTCTTTATTGAGTCAGGATTTGCCTGGAATCGACCGCTCTTTGATTCGTGCCTGAACCAGGTAGCCCGTAGGGCCAGGCACTTTGACTATGAGACGTACACTGAGCAGTTGGCTCGGAGCGGATTTACACACCTCGAGATCAATGGGTTGGCCACACATCTCGCTTATGAACCACGAGTCTCTGGCGAATATTACAGCCAGTTTTATTCTTACGGAGCAGGGCTTCTGCAATTTGTAGACTCTACCTTGACGCGAGGCTTATATGACCCCTCACTTCTTCAGGCCAATCTCCAACGCATGAAACGCATTGCCGCGATCGGCCGCAGCTATGGATTAAAGCCGGGTATGTTCTGCTTCGAACCGCGCACCCTACCCGAGCGATTCTTCCAGCAGTACCCCACTTTACGGGGCGCCCGAGTAGATCATCCATTGCGATCTCATATGCCGCGGTATACTCTGGCACAAGATCACCCTGTTGTTCGAGATCATTACAGAGAACTCATGCACAACATTATGCAAGAGGTGCCAGATCTTGCCTATCTGTCAATCTGGACAAATGACAGCGGGTCCGGTTTTGAGCACACATCGTCACTGTATGCAGGCCGTAACGGTGGCCCCTATATAATCCGGGAGTGGCGAACACACGAGCAAATTGCGCAAGCTGCAGGGGAAAGCGCCATACGATGGCTTCGTCTTTTACATGAAACCGGAGCTGAAACCAATCCTGATTTTCAAGTGAGCCTGCGGATTGAATCCTTCAGGACCGAGCACGACACTATTCTTGCGGGCATGGGAAACGGTTTGACAGTTGAAACGCCGTCCCTGCTCGTTCATGGGTACGACTTGCCCTATGCGCATCCTAACTTACCAGAAAACAAGGGCGTCGCCGGCACCATGTTTCACCTGGACATGGATGAGCAAGAAAAAGAACACCTTGATGCTTACCAGGCTATGGGTATAGAACCTAGCCTGCATTATGCGCCAGGATCTACGTTTAACATGGAGCCTTTATTGGGCATTCCGTATCCACGGATGCTCTATGCAAAACTCAGGGCTCTCCACCAAACGGGAGTGCGACGCATTAATGCAATTGGAGGGTTGCTCAACATTGATAAAACACCGTATTGGCCAAACCCAGAATTAATACGCGCCTTTCAGATCAATCCGTCGCTAGATCTAGACCTCTTTCTTTATAAGTTGGCTTCTCGCTGGGTAGGTTCATCTCTAGCAGATCACCTTGTACAAGCCTGGCATAAAACTGAAGCGGCTCTTTCCTATATGCCCTATGTGCCGTTGTTCAGTAACTTCGGATTCGTGTGGTATAGATTGTGGACTCGGCCCTTCGTGCCAGACATTGAAGCCATCCCTGCTAAAGACAGAGCCTATTATGAACGCTTTATGGTTACGATGGCCAATAATCCCAATATGAATGACCTTGGGAAAGATGTCCTTTTTGAATTAGTAACGCAATCAACAGGCGCATATATGGCCTCCGCCTTTGATACATACGTCGAGCCGAAATTTGAAGAGGCGCTCCAGTTTGTGCAATCTTCCATTCAACATGCCGAAGAACCAGCTAGAGAGGTATTCTTGGATTTGGAGATTCGAATTCGTTCTGCTAAAATATGGGCCACTACATTACGCAACCTTTGTAGTTGGGTTGAGAATGTGCATGGTTTCTTGGGATCAAACAATGACGAGGAAAAAGCTGCACTTAAAAAAGAGCTACAGGCTACGATTGATAAAGACATTCAAAACACAAAAGCCTTGCTTGAGCTCTGGGAAGAAAGTCCGATTGAATTTATGCTCATTGCAGAACCAGGAGAAACCAGTTATATCTATGGCGATAATTTTGGAGAACTGCTGAAGAAGAAGATCGAGTTATCTGAATTGTATAGACATCACGATCCCTATATTGACCCTGATATAATCTGGCGTATTCCTGCACATATTGCTGCGTTTAATCGTGAGTAATATACACTAGTCCTGCTGAAAGCTATGCGTATTTACGCGCTGACATTTTTCTACATATTGCTACAATTAGCTTCTGTTCTCCTGCCTCGATATGCCTTAAATCCAGGAGAAGGATTTGTACCAGCCGCCGAAGCTGCCCTCATTTTTTTTGGATTCCAACTTTTAGCCGGCCTCATTGCTATTGCTCAGTTTTTGTATACGTATAGGACGCGCCATAAGCTTACCCGACCACAGGTTATAATCGGTATGCTACCACTAGGAATAACTATACTGGGTAGCATCATTTTTATAGCGATATTTAGATACCGATAAGCCCTGGCCGGAAATGTTCTGATCTCTAAACAGAGTGTTAGAATAATCTCTCCGGAATCTGTCAAGATTCCTCAGCCATTCTGTCGTCTAAAGGCATTGTAACGAATCCATAAAGTACTATGTAGATTACCCCTTGTTACTGTGAATCCCGGTGCCTTCCGTAACTCGTTTTGCTAGTACCTCGCTTGAAATTCGTTCTTGCATCTACCCCTTACATTCGCCCCTCTTCAACTATTCGGATTGGCTTGTAAAACTTCTCAGAGTTGGTCAACCCACTTAAAACACTCACATAGTTTTTATCGCTATCATGAAGAAGAAGTTCGATTTTTATTGGACACAACGCGTAATTGATCTGCTCATGAAGCTTGCTGGCGTCGTCGTTACGTCCGCTGCAACCATTGAAGTTGCAGACGAGGCGTTCAGCAACATTGAACAACCCTGGTTAACCGTCATCAAAGTCGGAGCGCTCATTCTTGTGGAGGGAGCCTTTATTGCATCCTGGCTCGCCATAGACACACAGCATAGCGCCCCAATGCAAATGAAGTTGGCCTGGTCCATTACATTGCTGGTTATATATTTTGCTCTTCTCGTTCTTGCACTCAATCATGGTGAAGGAGCCGCTGGATGGGCCTTCCGCGCCGTTCTGTTCGTTATGATTTGTAGGAGTATCTATGAGGCTGGGGTGTATGAGGTCTTGAAGAATCAGCGCAAGGCAGAACGAGATATTCGCAGTAGTTTTGCCGTGCGCCGTGTGGGCCGTCAGCTTGCAAAGAAAGATGCCATTAAAGCGCTTAACATGGAAAGCGCACAGGCCAACTATGCGCGTGAGCTAGGAACCGAAGTAGCACGAGCAAAAATTGAAGCTGAGCACGAAGCAGCTCTTATCGAAGTCAAATTAATGCGTGAGCGTCTGCTCGCAAGTGTGCATGCGAAGGACAACCTGGCTCGCAAGAAATTCCAGGCTCAAATGGCTCTGGAATCAAAACAAACACAGTTCCAGCTTAACGCATCCAAGAACGGTACGCTACCAGCCAAAAATGGCCAACATGGATCAAATGGAAGTGGCGAGAACGGCTCCTTAAACGGAACACTTGCCAGCGACCGTCCACAAACTTCGCTTTCTGACAAGAAGGAACGACTAAAAGAAATGCTACTCTGGGCGCTGATGGAAAATCCAAACCATTCAAAGCAAGCGCTAAGTGCCCACGTGGGTGCCTCTCCAGGTACAATTCGTAAGTATCTTGAAGAGTTAAAGTCTGAAGGCAGAGTTAAAGGAACGAACAAGACCCGCTCCGGCTACGCGGTAGTTGAAGGAAGCGGAACGATGATGAACTAGACGTTCAAAGTTCAAAGTTCAAAGTTCAAAGTTCAAAGTTCAAGAGGGTGAAGTTAATTAAACTACCTTGGACTTTGAACTTTTTGCTTTTAGGCTACTGCCCTAGGGATAACACGTTTGCAAAAATCCTGTAGGGGCCGGGCACGGCATACGGTGTTTGGCGATGGATGGCGATCGCGAAATAGGTAAAACGGCCCTCTCCGACGGCAGCAGTTAGCCACGCTCCTCTTTGAGGGGGTTGACCGGTGTCGTGCATCTCAACTAGAGGTGTATATTGATTGTCCCAGGTGGAAAAAAACTTCGATCCTCTTTGTTCTACCCAACCGTCAAAGTCGATCTCTGTAATTGTATTGGGGGAATGGAATACCGGGTTGTCTGGCTCAAGAACAATCACTGGAGAATCTTGTTCAGAGACTTCCTCCGCATTACGAGGCAAGGAGGCGGTGTATGGAGCCATCTGTTCTGGTTGATACTCTGGTGTCTGGTATAAGACGATCAAATGGCCTCCTTTTCCTGCATAATCCATTAACCGGTTGTTGTAGTTCAGCAAGTCATCCCGGACAGCATACCCGCGGGTACCGACAACAATGACATCATAGGAAGATAAATCTGCTCGTGCTAAATCTTGTTCATCCAGTAGTTCGACGGTAGCGCCTAACTGTTCAATACCAGATGGGACTTCATCCCCCACTCCCATGATATAGCCTACCTGTAAATCTTCTGCAATTTCAACATCCACACCCCTTACCTGAATCATCGCTGATTTATACAGATACTGGGTCTCGAATTCATTGCGTTCAATCTTCTCGTATCCCTCTGAATAGGCTACCTCATCAATTACACAAGCGACCTGAATATCGTATACCTGTTCTGTTAGATCTCCAGCTTCAACTTCGAACACATAGGTATCCCGTTCACCAGAAGAGGAAAATTCAACCAAATGAACATCTGGATAGGAACGCCACCCTTCAGGCAGTTGAAGAGATAGCACGCCCTCTGCTCCAGCGTCATCATTATTTATGACCTCAATCTCTACTTCAAAACGGCCTCCCTTTTGAACCGGTATCATCCGGGTTGCGGGCGAGGCATTTACAGCTACTCTGGGTAGGATTCTTAGAGTTTCAGATTTATACCCGTAAGGTAAATTTGAGCGCCGCATACGTACAGTACGCTTAACGTTCACGTCCACTCCATTAACCTCATACACGGCATGCACCTTCAAAGACGCAGGACTATGAGGGAGAAAGATGGGAGCATCGCCAGCCGTTGAATATTGATTCTGAACAATTGAAGGTCGGTAAAAATACGGACGATCGTGTTGTACTTCAGCGCTGACCTCAACAGGAATCATGAAGCTCACCGCATCTACAAGATCTTCTGCCTGAATAAGCTCAATTTTTTTATCCAACTCGCTGGTATTCACCATGAGCCCAGGTTTACCTCCAAGTTGTAGTGCATTTAGATTCACAGGTACTTCGGCCCCTTTACCAAATTCTACTTCCACTTTAAAAGACTCTCCACTTACAACGCCTTCTAAGGTCGGCAAGGGTGCCCAGAAACTGGCCACTACGGGTGCATCTTCAGGAATTGCGAGCGCTGAAAGATGAATTCCCAGTGCTGTATTAATGGCTTCTTGGATTTGCTCAATCTTTATATCGAGTAGAAACTCCACCTCTTCATGTAAATCCATCTCAGCAAGTTCTCGGGCAGCCTTAAGTGCGTTTGCGAGTGCAGGAACTGATGCGGAGGGATGTTGAATGTCAAATTGTGTAATGGCGTCCTCAATGCTAGCTTCTAGAGCAGCTAAAAGACTGGCAATTTCCTCAGGCGCTTTTTCTCCAAAAAGGGAATACATACCTGATATTGACGTATCCATCCCTTCAAAAAAACCATCATCTACACGGCTTCTCTCAGTATTTAGTTGATTGTAATAGAGTACCGACCGTTGTGATGACCGTCTTGAGCGGCCACTCGTTTGAGACCGTTGCAGACTTAATCCGTAGTAGCCAAAATTATAGTACGAATCTCCCAATAGCGGATCATACATCGATTGATCAAACGCGATATGATGAGGTTCTTGTTCGCGGACACCTCCTTGAAAAAGTTTAATAGGACTCCAGGGGTTTAATCCCTCCTCAGAGATCTGCTCCGGAAATCGATTGGGGTCTCCCGCAGCCTCAAAAGCTTCTGGTGTAATGCCGCCTGCAGCCTGATGATGTCCATGTCCATCTCTGTTGGATCCATGGAATCGCGAAATGACAACAAGAGGTCTGTTGACTCTAATGATGCGCACCATGTCTTCCAAAACAGCTTCCCGGCCCCAACTTCTGAGCGCCTCTTCCAGCGTTTTCGAATAACCATAATCCGTCAACGTCGTGAAATACTGATCGTCCAGTCCGTAGTATTGCCCAGATAGAAGCAACTCCTCTGTTCTTACCAATCCAAGCGCATCAAATAATTCAGATCCGGTTGCATTAGCACCTGCCTCTCCCCTATTAATCGTCAATAGGGCGGTTCGCACCCCTTGGCCTCTGCTCAGCCGTGTTAGGAGACCTGCATGCTCATCATCAGGATGAGCGGTGGTGTGCATAGCGCTTGCTGTAGTGCTCAGTTTTTTCAGCTGAAACCAAAGGCCGGCACTCCCTTTATCTACATCTAATCCGTAAGGTCCTTGCTTATGTTCGATTGCTGTAAGTACTTGTGCCTTTGCAACAGGGGGGATTACTAGTAGACACAATAAGAACGTCAGGAGGGGGTATCGCATAACACAATAAAAACTGGTTCATCTCCACTAAGCTACCCAGTTAACCCCATGATTACAAGCAACTAATCAAACAATGACGCACGCAAGAACAACCGAGATCGCAATCCTTCGTTCTGAAAGCGGTTCGTTTGGAGCACAAACGGACATGGTTGCTGTAGAGCAGCCTCTTGAAATGTACATAGATCAACACGAAGAAACAGAAAAGCATGAGCCTTTTGCCATTACGATGCGTACCCCTGGGCATGATCGTGAACTGATTGCTGGCCTGTTGTTCTCTGAAGGTATTGTTACTCGCCGAGACGACATCAAGCGTATCCAGGATAATCTGGTTACGGAAAACATGATGGGTATCGGAGATGCAGTAAAGGCGTGGCTTAAACCCGGAGTTGATTACAACCCACAGTTGATAAATCGGAATATGGTCACCACGTCAAGCTGTGGGTTTTGTGGAAGAATAACTATGCCTGCCCCCCCATTCCACTCTAATTCAGACGCAAAGGACTTCGTTATTCAACCTGATGTGTTATACGCATTACCCCATGCATTGCGGCAGGGACAGGTCCTATTTAAACACACTGGGGCTATACATGCAGCAGCCCTTTTCGACCGAAAAGGGCTGCTGTTGAATCTGTTTGAGGACGTTGGTCGTCATAATGCCATGGACAAGCTCGTAGGAAATGCCCTGCTCCAAAACCAGTTACCGTTTTCTGAAAGCATCTTATGCTTCAGCGGCAGAGTCAGTTATGAGCTTGTACAAAAGGCTGTGATGACTGGTGTACCAGTCGTAGCGTCTATCGGTGCTCCCTCCAGCCTTGCCGTTGAAATGGCCAACCAGTATGGCATCACCTTGATCGGATTTGTAAAAACCGATCGCTTTAACGTGTACACACACACCTATTCAATTCAGAATGCGAATTAGTTGTTACCAAGAGGGACGCGAACGCCACCACTGATTACAAACTGGTCAAACCCGCCAAGGACAAGTTTGCCTTCACCGTAAAGCTTAACACCACCAATGCTATATTCGATACCAGCACCAGCATTCAAGCCAAGTTCCGAGTCAGAAGCTGACTGCGTACCACCGAAGGGCCCCAGGTCAACATCCACAGAAACAGTAGCCAAGCTTAATCCAGCAAGTGCATAAGCTATAAATGCATCCCCTTCATTAAAGATGTAATGTCCGTTAGCATTGATTTCGAACACGTTGATGTCGAACCCTACCGCATCTTCACCAGGAAAGAAGAAGATGAGATCGAGTGCAAGGCGAATGCCTTGTTCTTCGAGAAGAAAATAGGTTCCTCCTGCTTGAATACCTGCAGCTTCAATATCAGTACCGAAAGCTAGCCCGCCTCCTACTTGGAGCTGAGCAGCGGCTTCATTTTGTACAGAGGTAATACCTAGTAGAAATAGCAGCGAAAAGGCCGCTAGAAAAGTTTTTTGTAATTGAGTAGTCATGCAACAAGGTTGTTTAGTGATGTGTTTTTCCCAAACATTCTGCGAAATATATTGAATTATTGCGGAGAGTAGCCAATAAACAAGCAAATATGTTATGAATTTTTATGCCTGAATATACCATATATAAAGGTATACGCGTTATAAATTTGGCTCTCTGAGGAGTTGACAATACGCTCTGAGGGCGAAAACTAATGAAATACTCGTGTTACGCATCTTTGTACCATGCTGTGTAATATAATTGACCGTCTTTTACAGGCAGAAACACTAAAATTTTCAAAGAAGTCCATATTCGATCCGTGTGCCCACAACATAAATCTGTTAGTTTTCAGATTCAGGACTACCGAATTCAACACAATACTAATGAATAAGACATCCTACTTAATTGTATTTTTGTTCGCAGTTTTCTGGATTTTCCCGGAGCAGGCTGTATTTTCACAACAGGTTCCTGCTGCTGTAATCACTGGAAATGTAGTTGACGACGAGACAGGGACGCCACTGGCCGGTGTACACGTATTTATTGCCGAATCTATGATTGGTACCACCACTGATGGAGACGGGAATTACATGCTGGAGAGTGTACCCCTGGGAGCGCATCGCTTGTATGTATCTATTATTGGCTTCGAGCCTCAACCACGAGACATTATCCTTCGGGAATCGCGCTCTTATACGTTTGATTTTCGCCTTAAGGAAGCAGTAACAGAACTGGGTGAAATCGTTGTAGAGGAAAAGGGCGACCGGAGATGGAAGCGCCGTCTGGAACGGTTTACCCAGGCATTTATTGGCGAAACTCCTAATTCAGAAAAGACCGTCATCAAAAACCCAGAAGTACTTGATTTTGCTGACAAAGGTGGTACACTACTCGCATTTGCAAGCGAAATTTTAGAAATCGAAAATGAGGCGCTTGGATATCGTGTTCAGTATTTCCTCAAGGATTTTGCTGCAGAACCAACTCGAATCCGGTATGACGGTGAACCTCTCTTCGAAGAAATGACGCCCGAAAGCCCAGAACAAGCGGCAGAATGGGAAGAGAATCGAAGAAAAGCCTTCTATGGTTCGTTCAGGCACTTCATGCTCGCTGCGCTTTCTGGCAGAGCAAAAGAGCATGGCTTCGAAACATTCCAGCGCTCTAAACCCGCTGGAGCAGCCGGCCAGGGTACATTTAACCAACAAGGAGCCCTTGCTGATACACGCGTCCCTTTTGACATCAATACCTTGTTAAAGGACACGGATAATCCAAACGAAAAGCTGCTCGATTTTGAGGGAGCTATTGAGTTAATCTTCAAAGGTGAATTGGAAAGTGAAGCGTATGCAAAATGGCGCAGGTCGTATGGAGGCCCTGCAGGTTTCCGTGGCGAACGATTCCAAAACTCACTGTTCTGGCAAGAAAACGGACCAACCCTCGTTGACTACAAAGGAGACATACTCAATCCTTACGGGGTTACGGTTTCTGGGCACCTGGCGTTTGAGCGAATCGCTGACGACCTGCCAAAAGAATATAGACCCTCTAGATAATAAAGCACCTGCTTTATCGAAGTTCATACTAAGGCCCAGGTACTAAAGAAACCTGGGCCTTACGTACAACCAACAAGCATTCAATCGCGTATAGTATTGAACACTGATACATAAACGAGTACTACGTCTATTCGTGCACTCTTTTCTAATCATAACATTCTTGTTCTCTCTTCTTTATTTGGAGCCCTTATTCGCCCAGGTAAAATCTAATGGGCGTATTGAGGGAGTCGTGCACGATGCAGAAACAGGACAACCTGTAGTAGGCGCTCACGCGTTCATTGGCTCTACAATGATAGGCACAGTCACTGATAGCGATGGGCGGTTTGAATTGGATTTAATTCCCCCTGGCACGCACTCGCTCTGGTTATCGATGATAGGATATACCCCAATGTCTGAGGAATTTACGGTGGGTGACAGCACGTTGGCTACAAGCCAATCTTTTGAATTGACAATGGAGCCTGCTGTTATTCAAGTTGGAGAACTTACTGTAACCGCGAAACGGGACAGGCGCTGGAAAAGGAGGCTTAAAACGTTCAATAAAATGTTCGTTGGCGAAACTCCTTTTGCTGGAGAAACGGTTATTACTAATGCAGAAACGTTGGACTTTGACTCAAATTGGCTAGGGGTTTTTCAAGCAAAGGCCGTTGAACCGCTACAGATAACAAATAATGCGCTTGGGTATAGTGTAAAATATGTTTTAAAGGAGTTCAAACGTGAAGGGAGTACTATTCGTTACGATGGGGACCCTCTTTTTGAGGAATTAACACCAGAGACAGAGGAACAAGAGCAACTCTGGACGCAAAACAGAGAACTTGCCTTCCACGGGTCATTCCATCATTTCCTCCTTGCCCTTCTCGACGGCGAGACAAAAAAAGAAGGCTTTGAGATCATGCATATCCCTAGCATAGAGGATATTTCGAGTTCGAATAGACGATTTGGGATTGATCCTTCAACGCTCATTCTTCCAGGATCTGAACCGGAGGAAAAGCTTCTTTCATTCCATGGGGTCCTAGAAATTTCCTATTTGAATGAGAAAGAAGGACACCATTACTTGAGATGGAAAGGCGAATCTCCACACAAACGTCCCTCCTATCAAAAATCCTGGATCAGGCTTACCAGCGGCCCAACAGCTATCGATGCAAATGGCGAAGTCATCGACCCTTATGGCGTAACGGTATACGGATATTTTGCATACGAACGTATTGCAGATGAATTACCAAAGGAATACCGTCCAGATAGCACCCGTGTCTCTTCTAATCAATAGTCAATAACATCCTGAATATGCTCGATCTGCGTCTCTCCAGGATTAAAGACGATTCCTACCACATCAAATCGACAACAAACCTCGTCCAGCCCATTTAGCATTATATACACTTCAGCTGCCCGGCGCATTCTTCCTATTTTTTCGGACGTAACTGACTCAGTCGGTACCCCATAATCCAAAACACGCCGCGCCTTAACTTCTACAAATACTAAGACGTTATCATCTGTATCACCTGTTTCGTCCAGGCAGATAATATCTATTTCTCCTTGCCGGCTTCTATAATTCCGCTGTAAGATTTTATAGTTCTTCTTCTCCAGGTAATCCGCTGCAATATCCTCACCTTGAGATCCGATACGTTGCGATGGTGTCTTCCTCGCTTCCATCAAGCATCCTCTTTACCCGTACTTTCGGATAACTGAAGAGCCATATTGATCAATTGCCGGGCCTCTTCCATGTTCTTCTCTTGAATGAAAGGAAATAAAGCATCAAAGAACCCTTCAAACGTACTTAGCAATTCGATGAGGTTGTCGATCCGCTTATAGTACTCCCGTTCTTTATCGCTCAGCTTTGCCTCTGAAGAAACATCCCTGGTGAGGATATCCAGGCATGCCTGTAGATGCTCTTCAATCGGTTTAATTTCCCTCTTTTGACGTTCCTTGATGATGCGCGCCATAATCTTCCACACATCCTTTTCCCCTTCATAAAAATCCTTACGGGAGCCGGGTATATGCACCTTGTGGGCGAGATCCCAATTGATCAGAGATCTGAGGTTCATATTTGCATTGCCCCTGCTGATACGAAGAATCTCCATTATTCCGTCCGTATCAAGGGGCTCTTCTGACACATAGAGGAGGGCATGGATTTGCGCCATCGTTTTGTTTATTCCCCACCTAGAGGCCATTTCACCCCAGAAAAGAATGAACCTCGTCACCGATTCTCGATGAGTCTCACTGTATGTTGAGAGTTCACGTTCCTCTTCCATAAACTTTTGTCCACCCTTTTTTGGCGAGTTCAGCTGCTGTGCGTAGCCACCTGACTTACCTCACCTGTTACAGACGGTGTCTCTTATTATCAGTTCCGTAATTGCTCTATTATTTTCAATAAAAAATGAAAATAAAAACTGTTCCATTCGACCACGTTTATTTCGTAATAAACAGCTATCTTTGCGTGCTAAGCTCCAATACTGATCCACCGGAACCGTAAACCGTTTATTTTGAATAGAACCATCACGCTGACTACTGACTTTGGGTTAAGGGACAGCTATACTGCAGCAATGAAGGGCGTTATGTTGAACGTCAACCCAAACCTCCAATTCGTGGACGTCACCCACCTCATTGGACCACAAGACGTTATGGAGGCAGCTTTTGTTATCAAGAATACGGCTCCTTTTTTTCCTGCGGGAACGGTTCACCTTGCTGTCGTCGATCCCGGCGTTGGCACTTCCAGGCGGCCTGTTGCACTTAAGCATAATGACCAGTGGTATGTTGGACCAGACAATGGGCTTTTTTCTCTAGTGTTGAACAGCCAGCCTCCTGATGAACTTGTTGTTCTTGACAAACCTTCTTATTGGCGCACCTCTTCCCCAAGCGATACGTTTCATGGGCGGGATATCTTCTCCTCTGTAGCGGCCCACATTGCCTCGGGAACTCCATTGGAGACCTTAGGCTCTCCGATCGAAACATTAAAACCCCTTCACTGGGCTCTCCCTATTGCTGATCAACAAGGAGTTCAAGGCTGGGTAGTCCACGTTGACCATTTTGGCAATTGTATTACCAATATCTCAAAAAAACTCATTCATGAACAGTGCAGCAGCCTTGGTGTTAAGTGCTATGTAGGTTCTACAATTATTGCATCGATCAATACCACGTACAACACAGTTCCTACAGGTGAACCCCTTTTGCTTTTCAATAGCCACGGTTTGCTTGAGATTGCGATCAACACAGGGAACGCATCAGAGATGTTGAGCATTCGAAAAGGATCTCCCGTGAATATTGTCTTTACGGACGATTGCTAAGTTCATTTGCGATGAGTACTGTAAGAGAACGACTTCAGGATTTAAACAAAAATTATGAGCTCTACTCCATCCGCTGGTTATTCCGAGGACTTTACGAAGGACTTTTTGAAAAAAGTAATGCAATACAAGGATGCGCTGTTTTCGATGGCGCAAGTATTGACCTTGGACCATGAAAAGTCTCTTCAATTGGTTGAAAAAACGGTATTGCGAGCGCTATCGAGCTCAGCAGTTAACCAAATTGAACTTCATGACCGGCGATATCTCTTGCAGTTACTGCTCGAAGTTCACCAGGAGCAAACCCAAATCCACACCCCTTTATTCGCCCCAGATTCTGCTACAGCAGCGCCGCAAGTAAATGAGAGTATTAGCACACAATTGGTCCAGGATGCGCTCAAAGGGATTATGCCGCTTGCATTTGCTTCCCTGGAGGATTCTGACAGAGCTCTATTGATTCTTTGCGAGATCGAACGGCTTTCATGTACAGATGCTTCTCTTATTATGGGAAGCGACTCAAAAACGATATGCACACGCCTGGAGGAAGTTAAGCAACAACTCGTTGATCGTATTTTGCAAAATTCTTCTGCTTCGCTCACCACCCTGATAACACAAATTCCTCAAGATTCATGGCTACCAGCGGCAATCCAGAGCGCTCTTAAAACCAATTATAAACCATCTACGTCCACCTTAGAATCTAGGATTCGGGCAGCTGTATCTAAACGTATTGATAGAAAACCTTCTGAATTACTCTCGAGAACACCATCCGCACTCCGCAATTCAAGATCTCAGAGATCTGTGCGAGATGTATTGTTCAGGCGCGTACTCACGCTCATATTGATTCTTGCTGCAGGCCTTTCAGGGTACATTGGCTCAGAAATGTTGAGAACGCCTCCAAATCCTGATCTGATCTCGCTCTCTGCAAAACAGGCAAAGCGAATAAAGCCGATACTTTCTACAACCAACCGCGAAGAAGCCGAAGACTTCATTATCAATCATCTGGATTGGCGCCTCTCCTTACCCGTTATCGATGGGTCTACCATTGAGGGAGTTGGCATCAGTGAAATTGCAAGTGGTGTTCGTGTACCCGTCTTCTTGTATCGCAATCAGGAAAGCCGGCCGAGCGAGAAGGTAACCCTGTACGCCTTTACATATGCCCTATTGGATGAATTTCAAAGCCAAATCCAACTCTCTTCGGAAACCCTAGACGCCATTGCCGAACCCGACTATATTGATTCGCATGCATTACGCTCCGGCAATAATGTGTTTGTATGGAGAGATGCAAATGATATCTTCCTAGCTGTAACTGACGAAGATGAGTTGCAGACTCGAATTCAACGTCAGTAGGTTATTCCTGAACGGGAAGTGCTATTCTAAACAGGGTACCTTCATTAATCTTTGATTGTACAAGTTGAAGCGTTCCCCCGTGATAGTCTTCCACAATCCGCTTTGCAAGGCTTAACCCAAGGCCCCACCCTCTCTTTTTAGTGCTATACCCTGGCCTGAATACATTTTTCCAGTGCCTGCGATCGATCCCTTTTCCATTGTCCAGGATATCGATAAACACGCGGTCTTTCTCGATATAGGCGTCGAGCGTAATCAAGCCACGATCTGATTCGATCGCATCCAATGCATTCTTTAGCAGGTTTTCTACCACCCATTCAAAAAGCTCGGTATTAAGAGGCACTTTTATTCCAGGTTGAACATTGGCGGTTAACTCGACCGTCTTCGAACCTTTTGGAATTCGACGATACATATAATCAACCATCGACTGGATCAGTGGCTCTAGTGAGGTCTCTTCCAGTTGAGGATACGAGCCAATATTGGAAAACCGATTTGCTACCCGTTGGAGGCGAGTAATGTCATTATCGATCTCGTCAATAGCTTGTGTCTCTTGATCTGGAGAGAGGTTTTGCATTCTCAGCAACTCGCTCCATCCCATCAGGCTTGAAATGGGTGTTCCCAATTGATGGGCCGCTTCCTTAGCCATACCTACCCATAAGCTGCTTTGCTCATTTCGGCGAACGTATGAAAATCCAAGGTAGCCAACTAGAATGAACAGTCCTACAAAGATCAATTGGGCATAGGGAAATATCCGCAACTCCCTTATCAGCTTTGACTCCCCATAATAGATTTGATTGCGTAGCTCTCCAAATGGCGGCGAACTCACTTCGATCAATATGGGATCGTTCATTTCCTCCATATCGTCCTGGTACTTAGCTAGCTTGGAATAAGTAGCTATAGAATCTTCCCGAGTATTGATCTCTGTATCCATGGGAAGGTGACGCCATGTAATGGGTCCGGTAGAATCGGAAAGAATAGAAGGGATTGTAAACGTGGAGTCATCTCTGATCAATACAGAGTTCGCGATAAAGCTCATTTCACCCGCTGGGGGCATACCTTGAGCCCACAAAATGGCCTCTTTAAACCGAGTTATTTGTGCAGGGGAAGGAGGCTCAACGTTGTCCCCATTTTCCAGCGACTCAAAGTATTGGTCCATCAGAAGAAAATCCAAAAGATACGGGTTGACCGCTTCATTTTGAGTATTGGTAATTTCTTCTAGTGCCTCTGCCCATAGCTGAATGAACGTCGTTTCACGAGCCCGTAACTGTTCGACAATACGGCTGGTGTATGCCAGAGAGACGACAGCAATAAGCACCGCAAATATCACCAGGCCTAATTTAAGGTTGGTGGAAAGCCGGTAAGATTGCATAGTAGGATGTGGTATTAATGCACCGCGTGAAGCAGGTTGGTATTGCTTGTGATGGTTTGCGAGCGTTTTGGACCTGTAGATACCATACTAATGCCTACCTGCACATGATCTGCGATAAATTGCACGTACGTCTTTGCTGTAGCTGGCAGATCGTCAAATTGATCTATGCCCACGATATCTTCTTTCCACCCGGGCAGTGTTTCATATACTGGCTCCACACGCTCTAGTGAGTGTAAATCACTGGGGAATTGGGTAGTTTCCACACCATCCAATCGGTACGCCGTACAAACCTTTATTTCATCCAGACCGGACAGAACGTCCAGCTTGGTTATGGACAGTTCAGTCAACCCATTGATTGCTGAGGTATAACGGAGTGCAACGAGATCTAACCAGCCACATCGGCGGGGCCGGCCTGTGGTGGCCCCAAATTCATGTCCAATCGACTGCAATCGCTCTCCGATCTCATCATTCAATTCGGTAGGAAAAGGGCCATTACCTACGCGAGTACAGTACGCTTTCACAATACCTATGACTCGATTAATCGCTGTAGGTGGCACTCCCAAGCCCGTGCAACACCCTCCCACTGTTGGGTGACTGGACGTAACAAATGGATACGTGCCAAAATCGATGTCCAATAAAGACCCCTGCGCACCTTCAGCCATAACACGCTTTCCGTCCTTAATCGCCTGACAAATGTACTGCGTGGTATCTTTAACGTACGGTTTGATCAGCGTATCAAATTCGACGTACTCCTCGATAATCGCGTCTGCGTCAAGTTCTGGTGCTCCGTAAACGCCGCTGAGTATCGCATTTTTTTCTTCAACCGCCTTCTTCAATTTCCGGCTTAAGACATCCCGGTCTAACAGATCAATAACTCTTATGCCCGTGCGATTAAATTTATCGACATAGGAGGGACCAATGCCGCGCCCTGTTGTCCCAATCGCATTACCTTTACGGTTTCTCTCTCTCGCCTCCTCGACCTTCTTGTGATAAGGCATGATTAGATGAGCATTTTGGGAGATGAGCATGCGCCCTTCAATATCGTATCCCATATCACGAATGGCCTTAATCTCTTTCATGATCGCAATAGGGTCGATCACAACGCCATTACCGATTACACACGTGACATCTTTCCGGAATATTCCGCTGGGTACCAGGTGTAGAACCATCTTCTTATCGTCCCAACAAATGGTATGGCCAGCATTTGCGCCACCTTGATACCGTGCAACGATATCTGACTCTTCACTTAAGAGATCAACAATCTTTCCTTTCCCTTCATCCCCCCACTGAGTTCCAATTACAACACTTACAGACATGAGCATTCAAAAGCTTAACGTGCAAACGGCGAGGAAGCTTCCTCGCCGTATTGCACTAGCGTTTTTATAAAACGACACAGGTGTATCTTCTTCTATTTCAGAAGACCAGGCTCAATGTTGTTAAAGGACAAAGAATGAACCTGAAGATACCACCTAGTCTTCGTAACTATTTACTGCGTCATCAACAGAATCATAGTGCTTAAACACTGTGATAAGTTTTGTTATAACGAGTAGGGACTGTATGCGATCAGCCACGTTCGCAAGCCGGAGATCGCCTCCCGCGTTACGCATCGTTGTCATACCACTGATCAACATACCCAAGCCAGAAGAATTCATAAACTTGGTTTTCGACAGATCCACTACAACGTTTTTCTTTCCCTCTTCTTTCAGTTCATGTAACGTATCATGAAGCTTCGCCCCATCGGGCCCTCCCATTACATTCCCTTTGAGGGTGATTACTACAGCATTGTATTTTTCATCAACGTTGAAATTCATAGCTAAACTACTCTTGGTGAGAAAAAGGCCAGTGGATACTGTACTCTATTTGCGAGCTTTTGCTCTGGCCGCCCGCAGACGTAACTCCACTAATACAGGGGAAGCTACGAAAATGGATGAATAGGTACCAACTATTACACCTACTGCTAGAGCAAAAGCAAATCCACGTAATATTTCGCTCCCGAATATAAACAGTGTAACTACTACGAGCAAGGTTGTACCCGAAGTAACTACGGTTCGGCTTAATGTATTATTGATGGATTTATTTACAACCTCTTCGTACGGCTCCGTTTTGAATAAGTTAGAGTATTCACGAACACGGTCAAATACAACCACAGTATCGTTGAGTGAATACCCCACAATCGTCAAGAAGGCCGCAATAATCGCCTGGTCAATCTGAAGCGAGAAAGGTACGAGGTGATGCAGCATTGAGAACAGTCCTAATGTAATCAGGACGTCGTGTGTTAGAGCCGCAACAGCCCCTAAACTAAAGCGCCATTCAAAACGCACCCACAAGTAGATGAAGATAACAAGCAACGAGTAGAACACTGCCTGAAACGCTCCACGACGAAGGTCTTCAGCAAAACGGGGCCCAACGATATCAGACTTTACAACCGTATGTGACACATTAGGAAAACCGCTCTGAAACTGGCCCAGTACAAGCGCTCTAACCTCATTAATGTCTCCCTCGTTTGCGATACGAATCAAAAGAGCATTTTGACCGAAAGTTTTCACCTCGTCTGGTTCATCACCCAGCGCGATTGTTAGTTGCTCGCGCACCTCAGCAACGCCAAGGTTTTCAGAGCTTTCTACAACAAACTCCATCCCCCCTTTAAAGTCGATTCCCAGCTCAAGTCCTCTTAGGAACAGAGAACCTATACTGAGCAACAACAGGGTACCAGAAATCAGGTATCCCACTTTTCGATTCTGTATGAAGCGAAATTTGGTATTTTCAAAAATACGCATGATAAAATTCTATTTTATGCTGACAAGCAGCCTGGAAAATCAATTAATAAACGTGCAATTCGAGGAGGATCAACCGTAGCTAACACTCTTTCTGCGGTCAATCACCATGTAGTCGACGATAAGCCGTGTGATTATGATTGCACTAAACATGGATGCCAGGATACCTGCCATCAGCGTAACGGCGAACCCTTTGATGGGTCCAACGCCAAATGAATACAAGATCGCTCCAACAAAGAACGTGGTGATGTTTGCATCGAAGATCGCACTCAACGCCTTCGAATACCCACCATCAATCGCAGCTTTAAGCGTTTTACCTGTTGCGCGTTCTTCGCGTACACGTTCGAAGATCAGCACGTTAGCATCTACCGCCATACCGATGGTCAATACGATACCAGCGATTCCAGGCAGCGTCAGGGTAGCGCTAAAGCCAGCCAAAATGCCAAAAATAAAGATGATATTTATGATCAAGGCGATATCTGCAATAATACCTGCCGTTCTATAGTACATGATCATAAACAGGGCAACGAGTAGAAGACCTACGAGGACTGAATTCAATCCAGCCTGAATCGATGCAGCACCAAGGCTCGGACCTACAGTCCGCTGCTCAACGATATCTACCGGGGCAGGCAAAGCACCTGATTTCAAGACATTCACGATATCTTGAGCTTCTTCTCGAGAATCCAGTCCGGTAATTTCAGTTCGACCACCAGAGATACGTTCATTGATTACGGGATTTGAATACACCACATTATCCATCACCACTGCAACCTGTTTGCCCACATTAGCGCCCGTAATTTGAGCCCATGCTCTTGAGCCATCTGAATTCATCTCCATAGAGACTTTAGGCTGGTTGAGTTCGGTATAATCAACGCGAGCATCGGTAATAACACCGCCATCAAGAGCGATCTCATCGATGATACCTAATACCTCAAACAGTTCCTCTCCCTCCGCAAGTCTAGGAGCGGCGCTGTACATCAGTTTAGTGTTAATGGGTAATAGCTGTTGAAACACAGCTTCTCGCATGATTTCGTTAAAGGCAGCCGTATCAGCTGCTGCTACGTACCCAAACGAGGTGCCTCCTACAGGAATTAGAACGTCACGAAGCTTGTTGGTGGAGGTTTGTTCTTGATCTCCAAGTAATGACTCAATGCCTTCAGCAAGTTGCTCATCTGTTAGGGCAGAGTCGCCTTCAGCGATGACGCTCTCCTGCTCAGTAGAGTCGTCTACAGCTACGAATTCTTCTTCGTACACCTGGAACGCTTCCTGAAGAGCCAATTGCAGCGCGTTTGGCTCAGACATCAATCGAAACTCTAGCCGAGCAGTACCTTGCAACAGCTTGTTCACGCGTTCAGTATCTCTATCGGTAGCGTTAGGATCGTCATCGTTTTGGTCAAAGATACCCGGAAGTTCTACAACGATACGGCGAGTGCCCTGCCGTTGGATAGAAGGCTCTGTCACACCAAACCGGTCTACACGCTGGCGAATAATCTCTATTGCTCTCAAAACTGCTTCATCAGCTTCAAGTCTCAAATATTCGAGAACCTCATCATTGGTAGATCGGCGCGTGATGTTTGCATCGTCGTCCCTGAAGTAACGAGACAGCAATGCATTCGGATCGCGTTCAGCAAAAGCATCCGCAAAAGCATCGATCATTGACTCACTCCCGCTCACTGCCTCTTCACGAGCTTCACGAAGCACTTCTTCGAATGTATCGTCCGTGTCATTTGCTAGCTCAGCAATTAAAGCGTCCAAACGAACTTCGAGTGTAACGTGCATGCCTCCCATCAAATCGAGGCCCAGCTTCAGCGATTCTTCGTCTACATTACGGAGTAGATTCGCATTTTCCTCTCTGTATGTATCGAGTTCTTCACCTTGTAACTCGTCTAAGCGAGACTGAATAAACATCCCTTGTATAGAGGGAAATAACTCGTAGCCGCATAATATGATAAAAGCGACTGTTAGAAATATTTTAAAACCGTTGTCTTTCATAACTCAATAAGCCTGAAATTATAGATACAGATCAACTAAACATATCGAATCAATTAGGATGCACAGTGACTGTGTCCGTCTATCGATATATAGATTAAAGAGGGGGTTAGGCGAGTGTATGGTTGTACACACTCACTTTTTGATCTGACCTAAGGCCCACGAGGTATGATGCTTAAAGAAGTGATAGCAGAGACCAACAGGGACGCCGGTGAGGACACATAATGATCCCAACGATGCAGGAGGCGTCCATTGACCTCATTTTTTTGGATGATAAACTGGGTAGACGCGAACCGGTCCCGAAAGTAGGAGATGCGGGCTTGTAAGGTTTTGAGCGACAGGTAAGGGACAACACCTTCGACAATTAATTGCTTCCAGTGCCGATGAAGGATTTCAAAGAGCACCTCATCGATGTGAACGTTTCCGTCATCTGAGCCCTGCTCTTCCAGATACGCCTCGACAAATGCTTCAAGAAACAACTCCAAGTTGTGCGTATCGTGCTCCAATGCAGTGACGATGGCACGTTCAACCGTCTCATTAATCTCAGACTTCAGTTGCCCACGCAGCCATTCCACGTGCCTCTCAGCCCCGTTGTAGCTTGACGATCCCAAAAACGGCAAACATAACATCGGTAACAGGCTTATCAATAAGCCGGCTGCTATGCTTTTTCTAAACCGTTTGAAACACCGTCCAAACATACTCAAACACTCACTATAACTTTAGATGCGTTATTACGTCTACTAAAGTTATCCCTAATTGATAGTAAAAAGAGCTTAAAAAGCGATAAAGCTATCAGTGGTATAGCGTAATACAGTATCGCGTATATATCCAAAGCAGTTAAATCTACAATGCGGATTGCTGTTCCTGTATGTACTTTTGGAAAATAACTGTATCTTTCAAGGACCCTATACCCCCACCCATTCCCCTTACTTCCATGAGCATTACTAACTTTGTTAAGAACCTCTTTACCTCTACTAAAAAAGTCGCCGATGATGTAGCTGAAAAAGCAGAGCCTATGATCGAGCGCGCAACAGAAAAAGCAGAAGAGGTATTTGAAAAAGCAACAGATGTCGCTGAGGACCTCAAAGAGAAGGCAGAGCCCATCATTGAAAAAGCAAAAGAAAAGGCTACCGACGTAGCAGAGGATCTCAAAGTAAAGGCGGAACCCATCATTGAAAAAGCAAAAGAAAAGGCTACTGACGTAGCTGAAGACCTCAAAGAGAAGGCAGAGCCCATCATTGAAAAAGCGAAAGAAAAAGCGGAGCCCATTATAGAAAAAGCAAAAGAAAAGGCTGATCCCTATTTCGAAAAGGCCAAAGATTTCGCAGAGGACATGAGAGATAAAGCCGAACAAATGCTGGATCCAGATGGAGCGACTACGGCGAAAGTCATCGAAGAAGTAGAAGACGTTCAAGAAGAGGCTGCTGAATCGTCAGAAGAGCAGAGTACCCCTGCTCAAGATGACCCTGAAGCTGATTCAACTAAAACCGCATAGTTATCTATTTCGGTTTTTCTTATTGAAGAAGCCTCCTAGTTGTTGTCTGATCATCAGGTACTGATCATCCCTGCCTTGATAAGCCTATTCTGAACCTTTAAGCGCTGCCTGCGTTAGGAGGAAGCTGAATTTTTAAGGGTTTATATACTATATGGCAGATCAATTTCTCGAGCAACTGCTATCAAAACAGCGGATCTTCATAACCACCCACATACGGCCGGACGGTGACGCGATAGGCTCCCAGCTTAGCCTGGGTCTCTTTCTTGAGAGCCTTGGAAAAGAGGTGGTGATGATTAATAGCGATCATATTCCGGATAATCTATCCTGGATGCCAGCTGTTGAGAAAGTTAAGACCTTTGATAAATCTCTTAAACAGCGAGAATTGATCGATCAAGCTGACTTAATTGTTGTCGTTGATACCAATGCGCTCAATAGGATTGGCGACCTGGCGCCCGTAGTTAAGGCCAGTAATGCACCTAAATTTCTTATAGATCACCACACAAATCCTGAAAACTGGTTCTCAGAAACTTATGCCAGGGTTACAGCGGCTTCCACAGCAGAGCTAATCTATGAGTTGATCGCCTCACACAATCCTGATCTGATTACACCAGCTATAGCTACTGCGCTTTACGTTGGAATAGTGACAGACACAGGATCATTCAGGTACAGCGCTGTCGTACCTGAACTGCACCGTGTTGTGGCAGATGTATTGGAACGAGGAGAACTCTCCCCCACTCCTATTCACGTTGCTTTATACGACAATCGGTCTTTAAGCAGCCTCAGGCTCCTTTCAAGAGCACTTGCTACAATAACGCTCAAATACGAAGAGCAGTTGGGATACATGATCATTCCCCAGAAGCTCCTGAGAGACTTGCAAGCCGATTCCGATGAGACAGACGGATTTGTCAATTATGCCCTGTCAATTCGAACAGTGAAAGTTGCTTTGTTATTTCTTGAAACAGCAAAGGGTACAAAAGTAAGCTTTAGATCCAAAGGAGATGCCGCCGTGAATACATGGGCACAGTCTTTTGGAGGTGGAGGTCATAAGAATGCGTCTGGGGCCTTCCTTAAAAAATCGCTGGAATCCACCATTTCTGAGGTTGTTGAATCAGCACCCAGGTTTCTGGACTTCGCCAAGCCGCCAACCCCATCAACCCACGATACACCCGGTGAAGACCAATTATCAGAAGAAGATGCGTCTTATCTTTCTTCGCTTCTAGGCATGAAGGATGATTAAGTAGTACGAACGAAGCAAGAAAACGGAATATGAAAGTTTCAGTAACTACTATACCCGTCACAGAACTTGACGTTGATATACTGTTGATCCCTTTGGGCTCTTCCTCATTAAACGAGAAATTGGAGGCCCTTGAAGAGTCTTTTGGTCCAGGCATTCGCCGTGCAGTTGTAGATTTTAAAGGGGAAGAAAAAGATCAAGTATTGATCTACCCAGAGAAGTCACGAGCTAAACGCATCGTACTACTAGGGATGGGGAAAGAGGACTTCATAGATGCTGAACGTATTCGTTGTACTGCTGCTAAAGGGGCTGCGCTAACGAAAAAAGCAAACACAGAAACGGTTGCCGTTATCAACCCCAAAACGCCGCTGGATGTTGAAGCGACGAGCCAGGCTATTGTAGAAGGCTTTATGTTAGCCTCCTACTCATTTAACCGGTATAAAACCGCACAAGAACAGCAACCCATTCCCATTCAACGCCTTGTCATCCACGCGAGTGAGCAAGAGAAGTCATGCCGAGCAGGGGCAGAACGAGCCCGTATAATCTCAGAAAGCGTGTCGAATGCGCGCGATTTGGTCAACCTGTCGCCAGACGAAAAGACTCCGGTACTTCTAGCTAAGGCATTCGAGAAATCGGCAAAGAAATATGGATATGAAGCAGACATCTGGGATAAGGCGCTGATTACTGACGAAGGAATGGGCGGCCTTCTCGCTGTAAACCGTGGTAGTATCGATCCACCGACATTTACCGTTCTTACATGGCAGCCAGAATCTGCGATCAATGAAAAGCCTATAATTTTAGTCGGAAAAGGCGTTACCTTCGATACAGGAGGTTTATCCCTCAAATCGACGAAAGCGTCCATGGACTTTATGAAGAGTGACATGGCCGGCGCGGCTGCGGTGGCAGGAACCGTTGAAGCAGCAGCACGCCTTTCCCTTCCTGTTTATCTGGTTGGGCTGATTCCTGCTACCGACAATAGACCCGGTGAAAATGCATTTGTACCTGGGGAAGTTGTCCGGATGCACTCTGGAGCAACAGTAGAGGTCATGAATACAGATGCCGAAGGCAGAATGCTCCTTGCAGATGCACTCTCTTATGCCAAGACGTACAAGCCCGAGCTTGTTATCGATGTAGCCACATTGACGGGCGCAGCCGTAGTTGCTCTAGGTTCAACCCTGGGGGCCATGATGACAAATGAAGGGCCTGGCAAAGAAGATCGAATTCATGCGATGACACAGGCCGGCCTCCGCAGCGGCGACCGCGTTCATCCACTACCTCTTTACAAGGAGTACAAAGATTCCCTAAAAAGCGACATTGCTGACCTCAAAAATGTTGGCGGCCGCGAGGGAGGCACTATTACAGCGGGTAAGTTCCTTGAACATTTTACAGACTACCCGTGGGTCCACCTGGATATCGCAGGCCCTGCGTTCCTGCATGAACCCCGAACGTATAACCCTAAAGGGGGTACAGGATTCGGGGTACGCTTGCTTGTAAACTTTCTACGAGATTACACAAGCCCACGAAAGAAAACGATTCAACGTTCATCATAAATCACGATGCATAGTCCTCGGCCACGCATAGCCATCACGTTGGGTGACCCCAATGGCATCGGCCCAGAAGTAGTGTTGAAGAGCTTGCTTGATACCAGGCTCTTCAAATACATTGATCCATTGCTTGTTGGCAGTGCAGATATACTCTATCAACATGCCAGTAGCCTTGGTCTACACGACTTTAAATTCAAAGTTATCCAAGATGCGAGCGAAATGGATGGCACCTTGTGCCTTCTCGATGTGAGCAAGGATATTGAGGTAGATCTAGAGATAGGCAAAATCACTCAAAAGGCTGGATTGCTCTCTATGAAGAGTGTGGAAGCCGCTGTATCTCTCTGCTCGAATGGCCAGATAGATGCAATGGTCACGGCCCCTATTTCTAAAGAAGCGATCGCGCTTGCCGGCTATGATAATAAGGGCCATTCGGGATTCATAGCTCAGTCTACGGATACACAAAACTACACCATGATGATGGTGGCGGACATCCTACGCGTCGGATTAGTAACCGAGCACGTACCGTTGTGGGAGGTCCCACAACACATCACCCAGGATGCAATTCTGGAAAAGGTTCGGATCGTATCGCATTGTTTAAAGACAGATTTTGCAATCAACCGTCCACGGATCGCCGTGCTAGGCCTTAATCCACATGCTGGTGATGGAGGGTACCTCGGGCAAGAAGAGCAAGAAATCATTACTCCTGCTATTAAAAAGTGTTGCCAGGAAGGATTTTTAGTATTCGGACCGTTCGCATCAGATGGGTTCTTCGCAATAAGCAGCTACAGAAACTATGATGCAGTCCTCGCCATGTACCATGACCAGGGACTTATTCCCTTCAAAACACTGGCCTTTGGGTCAGGGGTAAATTACACAGCAGGTCTGCCTATCATCAGAACGTCTCCAGATCACGGGACAGCCTTTAACATAGCAGGAAAGGGAATGGCTTCGCCTGATAGTATGCGCAGTGCTCTTTATCTAGCCCGTGATATAGTACGGCAGCATAACTCAGATTCTAATACAGAGTGAGTGGCATGAATTCTGTAATGAATCCACATAAAGCACTTCATACATCGCACAATGCAATCGACCTTGACTCAACAAGAACAAGATAAATCGCCCTATAGTGTCATAGCTAAAGGCTATGACCTGATTATGTCCCATGTGGACTATGAGTACTGGGCGGAGTATACCGATCAGTTATTATGGCAATTCCATCCGCAACCTGTTTCTTTAAGAGAGCTAGGCTGCGGAACGGGGACGTTTGCAATATCCTTGCAACCACTGGGCCCCTATCAGTACACGGCTACCGATATAAGCCCATCTATGGTAAAGATTGCTCGTCAAAAAGCTTCGCAGGAAGAGGTCGACATCACATTTGATATTGAAGACTTCAGTTCATTTTCTGTCAAGGAGCCCCATGACGTCATCATTCTCCTCTACGATGGACTCAATTACTTACTGGAAGAGCAGCAGGTACTATCTTTATTTCAGTGCTGCTTAAAAGCATTAAAGCCTGAAGGGATCTTCTTTTTTGATCAGAGCACACCTGCAAACTCCATCAACAACGAAGAGTATTTCAGTGATGAGGGGAAGATGGATGGATTTTCATATGTACGGAAGAGCGAATATGATCGATCAACATGCCTTCATACGACCACCTTTGAAATTAAAACTGATCAAGACACCTTCTTTGAAAAGCACATTCAGAAGGCCTATTCTTTAGATACTATTAAATCATTATTAGAAAAAGCCGGCTTCAATATCGAAATGGCTTTCGACGGTTTTACTGCTGACCCTGCATCAAATTCATCAGAAAGAATCCATTGGTTAGCACGCCGTCCTTGACATAAAACAAAAAACTGGATAATCTAAAGCGAATCGTTAAGCGATTCGCGTTCAAAGTTCAAGGTTCAAAGTTCAATGTTATGTGGCTTTGCTTATCTGATCAGAACCTTAACTTTGAACCTTGAACTTTGAACTTTGAACTAGTATAGCATTGATAGAAATAAAAGACGCTTCCATCTCTTACCAACTCCCTAACGGGACTCACCGGCAAGTCCTCGAAAACATATCCCTTCGAATCGACCAGGGAGAGATGGTATATCTTATCGGCCAAACGGGTAGTGGGAAAAGCACCCTTCTTCGAATGCTTTACATGGATATGATACCTGAAAAAGGATCGGTCCGTATAGGCGATTACCGATCAGATATGATCAAGAAGAAGGACATTCCATACCTTCGCCGGTCTTTAGGAGTTGTTTATCAGGACTTCCAACTCTTGCCTGACCGAACAGTGATTGAAAACGTATCTTTCGCATTGTACGCAACGGGTAAAAGAGGAAATGTTGTACGGTCCCGTGCGTTGCAGGTCCTTGGCCGCGTTGGGCTCTCCCATAAAAGCAAGCGCTACCCTCACGAGATTTCGGGCGGGGAGCAACAGCGTGTATCTGTGGCAAGAGCCATCGTTAACGAACCCTGGATCCTCCTTGCAGACGAGCCTACTGGTAACCTTGACCCTCGTGTTGCTGACGAAATCCACCAATTGTTGCTGGGCCTGAACAAACAAGGCATGACAGTACTTATGGCAACGCATGACTACCGCCTTGTAAAAAAATATCCGGCTCGAACCCTTGCTCTTATGAATGGGCAAATCGTTGAAGTGCAGGCACAAGCACTCTAAAAAATCTACTGACACATCCTTTCGCACGGCTGAAGCCCGTATGTTTGCTACCTGAGGTGGTGAATACTATATTCTTGGGCATTGTTATCACTCATTCAACAACACTCGTGCTTCTATGGAGATGTTAGAACACTTTATCGGCTTCATGAATGGGCTTCTGGCGCCGGTTCTTGTAATCATGCTTTTGGGTACAGGAATTTGGCTCACCATTCGTTTGGGATTTATTCAGCTAAGAAAGCTCGGCCATGGTATTGCCGTTACGAGTGGCAAGTACGACGACCATGATAATCCTGGTGATGTTTCTCACTTTCAGGCCCTCACTACAGCCTTATCTGCTACTGTTGGTATTGGGAATATTGCCGGCGTTGCCATAGCCATCCATTGGGGTGGTCCTGGCGCCCTATTTTGGATGTGGATCACCGCTCTGCTAGGGATGGCTACGAAGTACAGTGAAGTAACACTTGCGCAGCACTTCCGCCAAACTGTTGACTCCGATGGCAAACAATGGGCAGGTACAGTTTCCGGTGGCCCGATGTACTACATCGAGAAAGGCCTGGGTAAAGGCTGGAAACCCGTAGCTATCTTCTTCGCCTTGATGTTGATCATGACATCATTCTTTACGGGAAATGCCATCCAGGCCAATACCGTTGCTACGCAGATGTATGCGAACTTCCAGATTGAACCCTGGATTACAGGCCTTATTACAGCAACGTTAGTAGGTATTGTCATCATCGGCGGAATTCGCCGTATTGGCGCAGTAACGAGTATCCTTGCTCCTGTAATGGCTTCCGTCTACGTCTTAGGCGCACTCTTTATCATTCTTTCAAACCCTGGTGATTCCCTTGGTGCATTTGGCATCATCATTAGCGAGGCCTTTAACCCAACGGCTGGTGTAGCCGGGACGGGCGTAGGTGTCTTCCTGTTAACGATGCAATATGGGGTTCAAAGAGGATTATTCTCCAATGAGGCTGGTCAAGGTTCGGCACCAATCGCTCACTCGGCTGCAAAAACAGATGAACCCGTGTCTGAAGGCGTTGTGGCCCTTCTCGAGCCATTTATTGACACCATTATCATCTGTACATTCACTGGCCTCGTTATCGTTGGTACAGGCGTATGGAATCAGACATTCGATACCGAGCTTCAACTCACGGATGGCAATATTTCATATGTAACGGGAGATCGGGCTATTAAATACGAATCTACCCCAACGCCGGACACAATCGATTACGTGAATGGCGTTCCTGCAAATTCCGCTGATGAAGCGCCAAAATTTGCTTATTTCGATATCCCCGTTGCAACGCTTTACACCGATGAAGCCCAGACTCAACCGTTCTCAGGGACGATAACACCGTCAGAAGCTACGGCAGTCTCTACTACTGGAGATTCGTATACCACACTCTATGGGCCAGCTGCACGAAGTAGTTCGCCGCTTACCTCGCTGGCATTCGAGCAAGGTTTAGAACCACTTGGCCTTGGCTGGCTCGGTCGATACATCGTACTCGTTTGTGTGTTCTTGTTCGCGTTATCTACGGCTATTTCGTGGAGCTACTACGGTGATCGATGTGCAAACTATATCTGGGGTAAAGGGGCGATCCTACCTTATAAGTTTGTGTTCGTATTAATGCACTTCATTGGAGCTACTTTAGCAGTAACTACGATCTGGGACCTGGGAGACGTTGCTCTTTCACTGGTTACCATACCAAACGTACTTGCTCTCTTGTTGCTATCGGGCTTAGTGAAAAAACTGACAGACAAGTATTTCGACGAAAAGCCCTGGGAGAAAAAAGGACAATCTGTGGGATCCTGATTCTACGTTTGCCCCTTTTCAGAATGAGTGACCCTACATGGTACACATAATAGACCATCCCTTGATCAAACGGGATCTGAGTATTTTGAGAGCCCGAGAGACGCCTCACGGTGTCTTTCGGGCCACTGTGGCACGTCTGTCAACCATCCTGGTATATGAAGCCTCACGAGCACTTCCTGTTCTTGAAACCCAAATAGACACCCCTCTCGAAGCTACTGCTGGCTATAGTATCGACACATCTGTGTGCGTGGTATCCATATTGCGAGCAGGTCTTGGTATGGTTAATGGGGTATTAAATCACTTCCCGGATGCTTATGAAGCTCATTTGGGAATGTATAGAGATGAGGAATCGCACAAGCCTGTACCCTATTACAAGAATATCCCAGACGTGATTGGAGAATGCCACACTTTTCTTGTCGACCCTATGTTGGCAACTGGTGGCAGCGCCGTTGAAGCCGTGAATCAGCTAAAACAAGCTGGCGCGAAAAACATGTCCTTCCTCTGTTTGATCGCAGCTCAAGCTGGAATCGACAAACTGCATTCAACTCACCCTCAAATGTCCATCATTACGGCTGCATTGGACCGTGAACTCGATGGGAATGCATTTATCCGTCCTGGTCTTGGTGACGCGGGTGATCGCACGTTTGGAACTTGAGCTTGACAGGTATCATACTGGGACTCAACTTCTTGTAGTTTAGAATTCCCTCACATACAATCCATTTTTACGTGTATCACCTGCTACATGATGTAGCATTAAATGATACACTAAACATAGAAATCGCCTATTTATCTCTCAAAATGGTCGATTAAGCGCATTTCAGATTATTAAAGTAATACAAAATGCCCACTCCCACAGTTTAGGCATGATAGTTGAAATAGTGAGTTTCAAATACTCAATAAACTCGTTCAAACCATGCAAACTCCGTATTCCTTCTCGCATGATTTGACCCCCCACTCCTTGCGAAACAACAGCCGTGTAAAAGATCAATCCTTGCAAACGCAGGATACTACCCTACGCTGGGCACATCCACGAAATAACACCCGGCCTGTCTTCTCGACAACCAAAGGGACCATTGACGTGATGACCATACAACGATTTAAGCGCATGGCACACTAACATCTATTTTTCCCATCCACACTCAACTATCGGTACTTAGTTGATGGACGGTCAGGCCTGTGTCTGCTGAATGGATTGCACACTACATTCGGCGGTACAATCAGGGTCTGACCTTTCTTTTTTTGTGAATAGTTCAAAGTAGATGGTCAAGTGTGTCATTGAATTGTAATGTCGACCCTAAAATTACTATCTTGGTGCGCCTTTGTTATAGCAACCAGTGTTTAGCCAAGATATGGGTTCACCCATCCGTACATTTAGAAGCCTCCTCATTTTTGCCCTCCTGTCGTTCACCGTATTGACCTCTACGGTTCAGGCCCAAGATTCCTACTCAGTAGACGTCCCTGACCCCATACTCTCGGATGTACAGTTCGACATATCACTGCCGATGGGCCAAACTCAGGAAGCACCTTCAGCACGGATAGGTGGTACAACCTACGCTTTTACCCAGGCCGAAAATGACGACGGCGACGCTATATGGCTTGTTGAAGGCGCTGAAGTTTCAGCAAACGGTCCTGCTACATTAGACATTCTTGAAAATGGACAGGTGATTCAGAGCCAGTCTATTCGAGTAATCCCCGGGTGGTTCTCTATCATCCCTCCCGTTCTTGCTATTGTAATTGCCCTTATGTTCAGGCGCGTTATCCCAGCTCTATTTCTAGGCATTTGGGTGGGTGCCTGGGGAATCGTGGAGCTCTCATTGTTTGGATTAGGTAAGGGCCTATTCGATGGATTTCAAATTTATGTTCGAGACGCCCTCGCAGACGCGGACCACGCATCCATCATTCTATTTACGCTGATGATTGGTGGTATGGTAGGCATTATCTCCAAAAACGGGGGCACCCAGGGGATAGTAAACAAAATTGTATCCTGGGCCAATACAGCAAGGCGTGGACAACTCGTTACCTGGCTAATGGGACTGGTTGTCTTCTTCGACGATTATGCCAATACGCTGGTCGTTGGTAAAACCATGCGTCCTGTAACGGACAAACTACGTATTTCCCGCGAGAAGCTTGCTTATATCGTAGACTCTACGGCCGCTCCGGTTGCTAGCCTTGCCCTGGTAACTACCTGGATTGGATATGAAGTAGGTCTTATTGGAGATGCCGCCGATAAAATAGGGGTAATTACAGAATCGGCCTACTCCATCTTCCTTAACTCTCTCGCGTATAGCTTCTACCCCATCTTCGCCATCTTCTTTGTATTTATGGTGGCCTTTACGTCTCGCGATTTCGGCCCTATGTATAAAGCAGAATTACGAGCACGAACCACGGGCGAGTTATCCGCTCCAGACGCAGAGACACAAAGTGATGACGAAGAAGATGAAATCTCTCCTATCGAAGGAAAACCACATCGCGCCATAAATGCCATTGTTCCAGTACTTGTTCTCGTCTTTGGCGTTATCACCGGGTTGTTTGTAACTGGAGATGGAAATAATATTCGGGAAATCATTGGAGATGCTGATTCCTATAAAGCGCTCCTATGGGCTTCGCTTGCTGGCGTGCTCGTAGCAGCGATCCTCTCTGTAAGCCAACGCATCCTTACCCTTGCGCAGACGATTGAGTCCTGGTACTCTGGATTAAAATCTATGCTGTTTGCTATGATCATCCTGATCCTCGCCTGGTCCTTGTCAGCCGTGACGGACGTCTTACACACAGCAGATTACCTCGTCTCTCTCTTTGGGGAGTCCATCAATCCGGGTTTCATCCCATTCCTCATCTTTATCCTTGCGGCCGCCACTGGCTTTTCGACAGGATCAAGTTGGGGTGCCATGGGAATCCTAATGCCGCTTGTCATTCCTCTTACGTGGGCCGTCATGGAAGCGAATGGCATAGCCGATCCTGACCATTACTACATCCTGTATTCCACAGTCTCTTGTGTACTTGCTGGCTCGGTATGGGGCGACCACTGTTCGCCCATCTCCGACACCACAATTCTATCTTCGATGGCATCTAACTGCGATCATATCGATCACGTGCGTACACAGCTTCCTTACGCTGGGTTAGTAGGAGGCGTAGCGATTGCGATCGGTACAATCCCAACCGGATTTGGCTTCCCCTGGTGGCTCTCTCTGCTTTTAGGAGGAGGGATTCTTTTCACTACACTGCGCTTTTTCGGCAAACGAGTCGAGGATCAGGCTATCGAAAACACAGCCGCGGCGTAACCGTGATCAACTTCCTCGCTCTTGGAGATTCGTACACCATCGGAGAAGGAGTTTCTGTAAAAGAGCGATGGCCTGAGGTGCTTGCTGAGAACCTACGAGGTAGTGGCATTTCTATTGATCGCCCACGTATCATCGCGAAAACCGGTTGGACTACAGGCGAGTTACTGGATGCACTAGAGCAACGCACACCTGAGGCAAAGTATACACTGGTTACCCTATTGATTGGTGTCAACAATCAATACAGAGGATTGCCCCTTGGTGAGTATGTAAGAGAGTTCGAGACTTGCCTATATAAAGCAATATATTTTGCCCAGGGCAATGCCGATCACGTTTGCGTCATCTCTATCCCCGATTGGGGCTTCTCTCCATTTGCCGCCGCCCAAGATCAACCGGCCATTTCAGAACAGATTGACGACTTCAACAAGGTAAATCAAAGCCTGGCTCTAAGAGAGGGAGCCCAATACGTAAACATCACCCCCCTTTCCCGATCACTGAATCAAAAAGAACACTTTGCAGCCGATGGCCTTCATCCCTCCGGCGTTACATACAGCGAGTGGGTTAAAGAGATCTTACCCGTGCTGCCAATCTAAAAAAAGGCGATGCCCTCTAATCTTGTCACCCTGAGCTTGTCGAAGGGTCTATGCCATACTTCTAGCAAAGATGCATCGTTAGGGCATAGATCCCTCGGCAGGCTCGGGATGACAATAATAAATATCCGTCACTGTTAAGTCCTTTAGCCACTCTGCGTGTTGATATCTATACAGTCAACTTACTGTAAACGCTTCTTTTGGCCTATTTTCCTATACGGTTCAGTAATTGCTTCTTCGAAGCAAACAACACATTAACCGACTCCTATACATTCATTGCCCCATCAATGAATCTTAAGCCATGAAGAAACCGCTACTGTACACCTTCTCTCTTTTACTTCTAGTCACCTCGTGCCTCAGTTCATCAAAACTATCCACTCACGATCTGGAAGAAAAAACGGTATTTATTTCAACGGAAATACCTGATGCCCCTTTCGCTGATTTTAATATGACGATCTATGATAAAGTGGGCAATGAGATTCCAGTCTTCCAACCTCAACAAGAACCGACGGCCTCTGGCCTTCCGCCTCTTGTAGTTCAAACACCCAATGCTAGGGATGAAGAGGAGGAGCTTACAAGCGCACACGTTATTATCGATAGTGTACTCGCCGATAAAAGCATGTCTGACCAACTTCTCCGCTTTGCTGAAGCACTAAGTGTACAGCAATTCAAGTTTGAATCAGTAGATACAGAGGAACAAGCAGACTACAAACTAGACCTGGAAATACACGACTACGGCATTGGCTCAGATTCATGGACAACAACGTTGTTCTTCGAAATCAGCGCCACGGTATCATTGATCGACCAACGTAGTGGCAAGACACTATGGCAAGAAGAAGTGCACGACCTTGCTACCGTCACCAAGGCCTTACTACAGGCCGGTATGCCCCAAGAAGATACTCAGATCCCTGCTCTTCTTGCAGAAAAGTCGTATGAAGAAATGGACGATCTGCTTACCGGCTTGGCCAAATACGGAGCCGATCAACTTACATTACCTTTACGGGAAGCCTACAAGCAATCTACAGTACGGGAGAAAGCTGAGTTGATTGATAATGAGTTGACTGCTTTGCCCTAGTACTTTATACGAGATTGGCAGACCTTTCACTCCCTGTCATCCTGAGCTTGGCGAAGGATCTGGGTTGGCACTACCAATAAGGCTTCTACTGACCATTTGTGTTCTGCTCAACCAGATCCCTCGATCGCTTCGCTCCAACGGGATGACAAGATCATGAGTGCTGTAACCCTTGCACTTTTGTCTCAGTACTTTTTAGGTTGGCAGAACCTACACTCCTAGTCATCCTGAGCTTGTCGAAGGATCTGGGTTGGCACTACCAATAAGGCTTCTACTGACCATTCGTGTTCTGCTCGCCCAGATCCCTCGATCGCTTCGCTCCAACGGGATGACAATAGACGACAACTAGCTTACATCCTTTTAACACTAAGAAAAATCCAGCAAACTGGTAGCCACCGCCTGCGCCAGCTTAGGCGAATTGCCCCACGCTCGATTATTAGCGATAATATTCAACGTCGCCTTCTGGCTGCTCGCTTGAAAGGCCAAAGCGGTTACATCTAGAATCATATCCTTACCACCTTTACTATTGACAATCGCATCAACGGCTTTGTCGAACGGATGGGCTTGCGCATAGGCTTTTGCATACGTCAATCGTAGAGGGGTTAATAGACGCACGATGGCGTTACCGTCTGCGGCTGAGAATCGGCCGCCACATTGCTTCCACTGGGCTCTTAGTGCAGGCAACCAGGTCCAATGGCTGAACACAAACCCCACCCCTCTGCTCTCCAACCAGCCAAAATAAGGGGGTGTCAGTAAATGGGGGGATCGAATCTCTATGTGCGACTGCACACTCTCAGGAATATCTGCAAAGAAGGCGTCTAATTCTCCCAGGTGCTGCTCGAATGGAGGTGAATCAGATACTCGCTGGTAGGATTGCTCAAAAATGATCCCAATCAAACGATCTCCCAGAATTGAAATCGCCGGCTCCAGAAACCGGGTAATGTAGATTTGGGCATCCAGGAATTCAGGATTCTCGCTATACGAGACCTCTCCTCCACGGCTACGCCTTAGCGTCCTGGTAAAACAGCTCTGAGGCGCCTTTAGCAGAAACTGAGCATTCTCTGGGGCAAGTGAGGCATATTGCTCCAGAACAAAGAAGTTGTTAGTGGGCTCTCCATCGGGATCTAGCAAGGAGCGATAATACGTGAAGTCCAGTTCCAGAACACCGAAATGCTCGAAATAATCAACTACAGATTGGATGGGAAGAGTGCGCTCTTGAAACGTAGTACCACCCAGCTTGCGATTACGGGAGGTCACCTCTTTCTCGTAGTGTTCTGGGTAGATCTGGCCTATCCATCCGGCGTATCGATCACTGGCTGTCCCAAAACGAACGGCCGGCGATAACTCGCGAAACTTGTACTCTTCTATCAAGGCCCGGGCTTCGGCTTCCGAAACTTCCCAACCGAGATCACGCTCCATACTCATTCCTCAGTGTCGGCAAATTCAGGCTCAGGACGGGGATCTACCAGCGATAATGCATCTAAGCCGTTAAGTTCACTACGCTGTTCGGATTCTTCAGGTGCTTTCTTAGAGACACGGAAGATAAACCCACCCATCGCTACAAAAATGTAATACCCTAAAAACCGCCACATAAGCAGGGTAGGCGCAACAAGCGATTTAGGAAGTAGCGGCCCAATGAACAGTGCATATAGCCCCTCAATCCCCCCTGCGCCTCCAGGTGTTGGTACCACGAATGAACAAACCATCATCGTGATACTTCGCAATCCGAGAAGTACGGCATCCAGAGAAGGCAAAACACTTAGAACGATAAAGACTGGCAAAAGGTAACGAGGAATCCAGGTACCAGCCGAAAGCAGAAAGGCTTTCCCGAAAAAGGCCAGAGGTTGTGTACGTAGGATCCGGGCACTCTCGCTCATCTGCCCCATAGCAGACGCCATGCGAGTCCGGAATCGGCGCAATAAAGGCATACTGAAGATGCGATCACTGATTCGTTGGATAATATCAGGGCGAAACAGGGTCGAATACCCCAAAAGCAGCACCCATCCTAGCATCGCTGCAAAATAACCCAGTATTGCCACAGTCCCCACCGTGCCAGCACCTTCTGGGATAACGGACAGGTAGAGTGCTGTTGTCAGAATAATAGGCACCATCAATACGGACCATAATTGATCCAGTAGGATGGTAAAAATCACTAGCGCGGTCGTTTCACCAACAGGCATCTTGGCATCCCTTGACACATAGATAGCAGCGAATGGACCGCCACCAAGCGCAGCAGGCGTCACATTTGAGAAAAAGTCCCAGGCCAATTGCCCTCTTAATGCCTGCCAAAAACCAAGCTTCCCACGAGAGATAAAGCTAAACCGCCAGGCACCAAACCATACACGGAGCACAATAGTAGCAGCCGCTGCGATCACAAATACCGGATGGATCCGATCAATCGACTGCTTGAAATCGTCCGGCTCGAACGTAAAATAGCCGATACCAACAAGCACAAGAATGCTCAGCATCAAGGGCCATAGCACATTCTTAACAGACACCTTAATCTGCCTGCTTCCTTCCGGTGGGGAATTAGAAGGAGGTTCAGGGGGTCGTCTTTGCGCAGTCTCCGGCATTTAGGCTTTTAATTAGTGGTTTCTCGTTTCTGGTTTCTTGTTTCTGGTTTGGACTAGGCAAACTTGAAACAAGAAACACACGAAACCAACCAAAAGAATCTTTTGGCGGCAATTAAGTTAAGAAATAAAATCTTCTATGTACTATCGGCCATTTTTTAGGTGGATGTTAAATGCAAACAGATGAATCAATATGGATTCTTCTGTTTGGTTTCTGGTTTCTTGTCTCTGGTTGTTAATGCACTTAAAGGTCGCTTTTCAACAAGAAACCAGAAACGAGAAACTAGAAACAAATCAAAGAGCTACTACCTCTATAGCAGCTTTTATCTTCCTATACGTGTCTTCCAGGGCCTCTGGTATTACTTTAATTTCTCCAACAGCGGTCATAAAGTTTGTATCGCCGTTCCAACGGGGTACAACATGAACGTGAAGATGGCTGGGGATCCCAGCACCGCCGGCTTTTCCGAGGTTCATGCCAACATTAAATCCCTCGGGTTGCAGTGCTGATTTAAGCCATTTAATGCAATATTCGATGGTTCGTGCTACTTCAACTTGTTCATCTGCAGTGAGGTCCTCATAGTTTGCAATCTCCCGGTAAGGTACAACCATCAGGTGACCATTGTTGTATGGATACAAATTCATAATGACGAACACCCACTGCCCCCGCCAAAGAATCAGGTTTTCCTCGTCCTTCTCCTCACGGACAAGCCGCGAAAACACCGATTCATCCGATCCGTTTTCTTTTTTAGGCCTGCGTTCACTAATATGTTGCGACCGCCAGGGACTCCACATATGATTCATAAAACGATATACTACCCTTACATTACGTTTTCAAAGAGAGACTGTTACTAGCACTCCCATAATTCTTGATCCAAGCCGACCTCCATACCCACACCACTTGCTCTGACGGCATGTTATCCCCGGAAGACCTGGTAAACAAGGCTCATCGCCGGGATATCAAAGTTCTTGCCATTACGGATCATGATAGCATCTCAGGATACGTACCAGCGAAAAGAGTTGCTGATGAATTAGGCATTGAATTGATTTCTGGTGTTGAGCTAAGCGTACAGTTTCATCGGAGAGAGCTTCATATGCTCGGGTACGGCTTCGATTTTCAACACGAAGCCATCCAAGAATACCTGACCTATTTTGCAGAGAAACGAGACCAACGGGCCGAGGCCATTGTCAATCGACTGTACAAAATGGGACTCAGGCTTGACTATGATACCATACGCGCCCAACACCCGGATGCAGCCATAGGCCGCCCTCATATCGCCCGAGCCCTTGTGGACGCAGGGTACGTAAAAAATACCGGGAGAGCATTTGCGCGATATCTAGGTGATGGCCGGCCGGCTGACGTTCCCAAAGAGCTGCCTTATGCTAAAAAGGCTATCGAAGTGCTGCATAAATCCGGAGGCATATCAGTACTTGCCCATCCGGGCCACTGGGTGAGCGACCATGAAGTTAATGACCTTCAACGCATCGGGCTCGACGGCATCGAAATCATCCACCCTTCCCACACTGCCATGCTCACAGATTTTTACGCCCGAGTGGCCGACAGACTCAACCTCATCCCCTCCGGCGGCTCCGATTACCACGGCAAGCGGGCCGACGATGAAAGTAATTTTGGCAAAATCGGCCTTTCCAACGAACAATTTCAGCGTTTCCGGTTAGGAAGGCGCTAACGCGCAGTTCAAGGTTCAACGTTCAAGGTTCAAAGTTATGGCCACTGAACAACAACCTTGAACATTGAACTTTGAACTTTGAACTCAAGAAAGGATGCCAAACTATATAGAAGGAGATCTTGTCGCATCGGGTGCACGGTTTGCGATTGTTGTGAGCCGGTTTAATGAGTTTATTACTGAGCAGCTACTAAACGGAGCGCTGGACGCGTTAAAGCGTCATGGGGCTGATGTAGATCAGGTGGACGTAGCTCGCTGCCCCGGTTCGTATGAGTCTCCGCTTGTAATCAAGAAGCTCGCAGAGACGGGAAAGTACGACGCCATTATTAACCTGGGTGCTGTTATTCGCGGAGCAACTGCTCATTTCGACTTTGTGGCTGGCCAGGCAGCCAGTGGCGTGACGAGCGTCATGTTAGACACCGGTGTGCCCGTGCTCTTTGGTGTGATAACTACCGATACGATCGAGCAAGCTATTGAGCGTGCAGGGACCAAGGCAGGTAATAAGGGAGCCGAGGCAGCCGTTGCGGCGATCGAGATGGTCAACCTTTTGCGAAGTATCGGTTAAACCGAAATGTTCTGGCGAAATAGTCTGGAACCCATAAATAAAGAGCGAGTTTACATGCTCTCCAAAGAACGGCGGTCATTTACATGAGTCGCTACCCGATTTGAGAGGGCACGTTTGTAGGCGCTCCGTTCTACATGGTGGCCGTAGCTCAGTCGGTTAGAGCGCCAGGTTGTGGCCCTGGAGGTCGGGGGTTCAATTCCCCTCGGTCACCCAACATACGCCGCGTTCGTCTAGGGGTCTAGGACGCTGGCCTTTCACGCCGGTAACACGGGTTCAAATCCCGTACGCGGTACAAAGCCCGCTCGCAGATGCGAGTGGGCTTTTTTATGGATTGAGTTATCTATCAATCCTCTCTCAATTTCTTAAGTAACTCATCAGTAGTTTGTTCAATCTCAGGAATTTTATGCTTAACCACATCCCAGACTATCCGCAGATCCAAACCGAAATAATGATGTGCGATTATATCTCGAAAGGCTGCTGCTTTGGACCACTCTATATGCGGCATCAACGAAATAGCCTCATCTGGTAAGTGTTTAGCGGCCTCCCCTATAATTTCTAGATTTCGGATTGTCGCATCGACAGCTTGATCGTCTTTCTCAAAATCACTGAACTGCATTCCCGAAGAATAACGCAATACCTTTTTCGCGCTACTGTTTATATCCTCTAAATAGAATGTCCAATCACGCGGCATCTATCAAATCCTTCTGAATGAGAGGTAGCATACGTGGCTTGATTTGCTTAGAAGTTACAAGGTCCACCGGCATTCCTAGCAGTTCTTCCAGCTTAAACTTCAAATCCATATATCCGTCGAATGTAGGATCGCCATTGAACGCTACTAGAATATCGATATCACTCTGTGCCGATAGCTCATCTCTGGCAGCCGAGCCGAAAAGCGAGAGCCTTTCAAGCCTGAAGTGCTCTTTCAATTGACTCGCATGCTGTTTCAGTATATTAAGAATCGTTTCTCGATCCATTTTTCCGACCTACTCGTATAGGTTATTCACCATACAAATTATCTGATCCAAGGGAGTGCTCCTTGAGACTACTAATATACAACTTCAACCCATATTTGCTATTTATAAGCTCTTCCACACATAAAGCTTCACTTCAATACCAAAGAGCACAGCACAGGAGCAATAAGCCACTCAACACGAATCCTAGAACTTGCCGTGCCTGAAAGGGGTTACAGCCAGTAATTCTGTATATTCCAGGCGTATTTGTATCAACGCTATATGAAGTTCGTCAGTACACAGCTATCCTATTTCTTCAGCGATAACCGGGTGCGTAGCAATGTGCGTGCTCTGCTGAAGTACGTGGCCTTTGTGATGATCGTGGTCGTGGTATTCGCCGAGGTGTTCCACCTGATAATGGTGGTTGAAGGACAAGATCATTCATGGATCACCGGCCTGTACTGGACCCTGACCGTAATGAGCACACTCGGTTTTGGGGACATCACGTTTGAAAGCGACGTCGGACGCATCTTCAGCATGGTCGTGCTGATTTCCGGCATCGTTTTGCTACTCATCGTATTGCCCTTCGCCTTCATTCGCTACTTCTATGCGCCGTGGTTGGAAACCCAGATCCGCCTGAGAGCACCGCAAGAGGTACCCAAGGGGACATCGGGGCATGTCATCATCTGTTCCTATGACATGATTGCTCCAGGGCTAATAGAACGCCTGAAACAAGAAAACATCCCTTACTTCGTCCTCGAACCTGATCCCATGCTCGCTTCAAACCGATACCTCGACGGGGTTTCGGTAATCATGGGCGAAATCGATAACAGAGCGACCTATGAGGCCCTCGAACTGGACCACGCCCGCATGGTATTGGCAAACCGAGAGGACACCGTCAACACAAACATTATTCTGACGGTTCGCCAAGTAGCCTCCGATGTGCCTATCGTAGCCATAGCTGCCAAAGAACAATCGATAGACATACTCGAGCTCAGCGGTGCCAACCACGTACTCTGCCTGAGGAAATTTCTGGGGCAGCAGCTTGCTAGCCGCGCAAGCGCATCTCATGCCCATTCACACATTATCGGTCAGTATAGAGACCTTCTGATCGCTGAGCTCCCTTTGCACGGCACTCCACTTGCAGGACACACGGTTCGAGATACGCGCCTGAGAGAGCATACTGGTATCAGTATCATCGGTGTCTGGGAAGAAGGCCGAATGAAACCGGCTCGGCCGGAAATGATGCTTACCCAGTCCAGTGTACTGGTCATTATCGGTACAAAAGCCCAACTCGAAGAACTTGACGACATGCTCGTCATCTATAATGTCAATGAGAACCCTGTGCTAATCATCGGCGGAGGGGTCGTAGGTAGGGCTGCAGCACAGGCCTTAAAACGCCAGGGAATTCCCGTTCACATCATCGAACTCGACCCAACGTTGTGCAAACGTGCCCGCCGGCATTGCCAAACCGTGTTCACGGGGGATGCAGCGGACTATGAACTGCTAAAGCGAGCAGGCATCTTAAAGGCCCCTTCTGTGCTTCTAACCACGAGTGACGACGCGATGAACATCTACCTGGCTTCCTACTGCCGTAACCTCAACCCGGAGCTACAAGTCATCAGCCGGATCACACACGAGCGTAACCTTGAAGCCGTCCATCTTGCCGGAGCCGATCTTGTGTTGAGTTATGCGTCGCTCGGCATGGAGGCTATTTTATCCATCTTGCAAGGTAAAGAGTTCATCATGCTCGGTGAAGGCGTAGATCTGTTTTCAGTGGAGTTGCCCAGTTCTTTGTACGGCAAAACACTCGCCGAGACAGGTATTGGCGAACGCACAGGACTCAACGTGATCGCTCTTCAACACAATGGAACGGTCAACTCGAACATGTCGGCCTCAACGGAGCTTGTCCAGGGTACTGAACTCCTCATGTTGGGAAGCAGGAAGCAGCGCCAGGAGTTTGTGGAGGTGTTCGGCAAGAACTAGCCCTCCTATCAAGGCAACGAGGTCTCAACCCACGTTTTATGTAGAGCATTTAATTGCTGAGCAACCTCTGGGTGCTCTCCGATGAGATTTCTCGATTCACTACGATCTTCCTTGAGATTGGTCAAAAACAAGCTGTCTGCCTCAGTGATACTCTCTTCATTGCCACTATCTCTTGGATTCCCGAGCAGTTTCCAGTCTCCGTGGCGGACGGCCCAATAGGGGTTATTCCGGCCCAGATGCCAGTACAGCGTCTCGTGTGGCGAGGGCACTGTATTGTCCTCTATCACAGCTTTCAAGCTTTTGCCATCGAGATCATCATTTAGCAGCGGTACGCCGGCGATATCTGCGATAGTTGGAAACCAGTCAGAGCCGTGCGCCATCTGGTCCCGCACTTCTCCTTCAGGGATCGTACCTGGCATCGAAACAATCGCGGGTACGCGAATACCGCCCTCGAATAAGCTGAACTTCGCCCCCCGGTACGGGCCGGCATTACCGCCTCCATTATGTGCTCGGACTTCCACCGAATGCCCATGATCCGATTGAAAAATAATCAGTGTATTCTCCCGTAAGCCCAACTCATCGACTTTATCCACTAGCTGCGCTATACGGGCATCAAGAGTTGTCAAGAACGCCGCATATAGATTTCTAGGGTAGGGCACATCGTTGTAATACTCCAGCCACTCCTCCTCCCCTTGATAGGGGTAGTGAGGTGCATTCATGGCGAAATACAAAAAGAAGGGTTCATTCCGGTGCGCTTCCATAAAAGCACCGGCTTCTTCAACCATCAGGTCGGGGAAAAACTCGCTATCCCGATAGATTTCTTCCCCGTTAAGCCAAAGATCGTGACGATTCGGGCCGGCCCAATAAAAGAAATGGGAGAAATTATCGATGCATCCACCCATATGTCCAAAGGAATAATCAAACCCCTGTCCATTCGGCATCGTCTCCGGGGTATAGCCCAGGTGCCATTTTCCGACATGGGCGGTCGCATACCCCGCCGACTTCATCATCTCAGCAATCGTCACTTCAGAGGCCGGCATACCCGCACGCCCTTTTTCAGATCCCGCATTCCCTGGCATCCCAGCACGTGCAGGATACCGCCCAGTTAACAGCCCTGCACGCGAAGGTGAACACACGGGAGCCGCTGCATAGAACTGTGAAAAGCGGACTCCCTGCTCTGCCAACCCATCTATTCCTGGCGTAACCAGGTCATCCGATCCATACGAACCCGCATCCAACGTGCCCTGATCATCGGTAAATATAATGATCACATTCGGCTTGTCTTCAGAATCCCGAAGTGGCGCTTGACACGATACCATAAGCGTAATAGATAAAAGAATAGCTATATGCTTCATCATTTTTTGTGGGTAGGTAAGAACTAGGTGAATGATCTTGTTTATCGTCAAGCTATAGAACTGGTACCTATTCGTCAAGCAAACTAGCATCTTATTGATTCCCTCTAGTCTAGCTACACAAGTAAACTAATACGAGAAAAGAGCCTTAATAATGGTTCGAATACTGTCCCTTACGCGGTTCTGCTAGGCTTACACCTTCCTCAAGTTATTTAAGACCGATAAAATTCTTTGTAAATGGCCCAGTCACTATCATCATCCATTTGAACGAGCAAACAAACGGATTTCACAATCAGCTTGGCAAAACCACCGAATATGCTTGTGAGATATTCCTCCACCCATTCAGGATGGTCGCCAGTATATGGATTTAAAAGAGTGAAATGAGGGGCATAGGAGTCCAGTACATAGGAAGCAAAGAATTTCTGTATCCGTTCAAATTTATGAATGCTACCACTAGGATTCTGAAGGTGCCTCCGGAGATATCCCGAACCGTACCCCAGCGAATTGACTCGTGAAACGACCATTGCATGAAACATGAGTAGATATTCATTAGGCAGGTATCTAATTGCAAAGACCCGCCCTTTCTGCATAATGGTAATTGGTTTCGGCTCTCGCAAATTTAAAGTCCATTCTTTTTCAGGGTTGAAACACCTAATGATACTTTCTAACTCCTGAGCAATGACAGAAATGTTTTCGGGTCTAAATTCAATTGAGTCGCCAATGGTAAGATGAAACCCATATGACCGAGCCTTTTTAACCCAACTCGGATCGAACTTACCAGGATGTTGACGAAGCTTTTCAGGGTGATCTACTTCCTTAGATGCTCGTACATCATAACCTAAAACTGAACTGCCAAAAATATAAATCTCGTCTTCTGCATCTGGGACAAAATATACCGCGAATTTTGCCATATCACACCTGGTTTTGAGGAGTTAGAGAGGGAGCCTGGGCTAATTATGAATCAACCCTTATGTCATATAGCTCACTGAAAACTTTTGTGAGCTTGTTTCTAAGGAGTTCAAAGTCATCAGTATAGGGGATTATGTTGTGATTCATCACATCAAAAGGGATATCCTTGAGACGCCCATCTGAATCGCCTTTACAAATAATGACTACAGGTTTATTTTCAGCATGCGCTAATCCAAGTTCATACATTACGTTTGCATTATTGCCCGTTATATCTGCGATGGCTCCTTTACAGTTGCTTATTGACGATTTGATGGTATCAACAACACTTCCTGTGATATAAAGATTTTTCAACATTACGGGCAATATGTTTAGGGATTGAAGTACTGGATCAATGCATTCATCATATACCTCGTCAAAATCATCTGCAAACGGCATCATCACAAAACAGCTTTCCTCAAAACCCTTACCCTTGAATAGAATCTTCTTAACTTCTTTTGCTGCTTGTTCTATAACACTATCATTATCCAGAGTTACTAATTCTAGATATTGAACTTCGTCATCATCAAGATGAAACCACCTCTTTATTTCCCCAGCATGATTTTTCCATTTTTTTAATGATTCACCCTTGCCAAAAGGAAGCGGTAACACAGGTTTTTCAAGAGCAATTGCCAGGTCTATCACTGATCTGGTACCTGCTCCTCCCTCGATTGTAACAATCACATCTGCCGAATTTACCATTACAGATCGTCTTGTCTGTGCATTGCGATTCACCAATTCCTTGACAACTCCAGCTTCAAATCGTTCAAGATTTTCATTCCAGTCTCGGTTGCTGCTTGGTAATATTGTTTCAATTCGAGAATTGATGAGTTCCTGGTTTTCCTTCAAACCTTTCTTAAGGCCCTCAAAAATCGCAAAATCTGCAGCGATAGTTCCTGGTGCATCCACTCTACGTTCCAACCCTCCAGTAATTATCAATAAACTTTCTTCCGTAGCCAGTTCACAGCCAAGTTGCTTCATAAACTTTTCTGCACGAAGCGTAAGTCGGCTACCTCCACTTACAAGCAGCCTCCTTTTTCTCAGGGCAGGATGAGGATGTTTATATTGATTTCCCATTCCTAGAGTGATTGGGGTGTAATAACCCCTAACTGCTTAGACTGCAAGCAATTAGGGGTTATCTCATGATCGCATTCGATTATTCACCCTTTGCCGGCTCAATTGTAGGCCGCGGCGTCGCCCGATCTTCTACATCCGGGTGCTCAGGAGCAATCGGAGGATTTTCTTCAAGTAACCGCAAAGCTTCAACGATAGCGCGTTCTAGTTGCGGATCGATTCCCCTTGCTAGCTGGGAGGGATCTTCTTCTACTTCGATATCTGGACTTACGCCATACCCTTCCTCGAACCAGGTTCCGTCTGGATTAAACATGCGGAATGTAGGAATGGTCACAGATCCTCCATCTACGAGTGCGGGGGCGCCAGTGATACCGATAAGTCCACCCCATGTACGTTTACCGATAAGTGGCCCTAATTCGGCTTTACGGAAGTAATCAGGGAAGGCATCTCCACCGGAGCCGCTCCATCCATTAATCAACATAACTTGAGGACCAAAATGAGCTACAGGAGGCCACTGCCAGTCTTGACCGTCTCGCACACTCCAAAAGGCAAGCGCCTTACGATCTAGCATTTCTATAAATCGATCAGGAATTTGGCCCCCGCTATTAAATCGCTCATCAATGACCAATCCTTTTTTATTGAATTGTGCAGTAAACTGACGAATGAGTTCAGTCTGGCCGTTTAATCCTGTATCAGGGACATAGATATACCCAAGTCTTCCGTTTGAAGCCTCCTCAACGCGCTTCCGGTTGCTCTCAATCCAGGCCAAGTTGCGAAGCCTGGTTTCATTGGAAAGGGTCTCAACAAGCACTTCACGAGCTCCTTCCATTGACGGCCGACTATTTACTGTTAGTGTTACCGTTTTGCCAGCGAGCCCGCTAAAAGCAGCCCAAGGATCCCGGGAAACATCCATTGGAATACCGTTGACAGCAAGAACAAAGTCTCCCTCACTTACATCAACACCAGGTACAACCAGCGGAGAGCGTACTTCGCTATCCCAGGCAGCCCCATCAACGATTTTTGCAATACGATAGGCCCCATCTTCAACTTCCCAGTCGACACCAAGCAATCCTACACCACGGAAGTCTGCAGATTCGGTATCTCCTCCACCGCGATAGGTGTGTGACGCATTCAGTTCAGCGATTAACTCGCCAATGATAAAATTGAGATCCCAACGGGTAACGGCGTCATCCAGAAGACCTCCATACTGCGTTTGCATGGCATCCCAATCGACTCCGTGCATGTTTTTATCATAGAAGAAATCCCGTTGGAAACGCCACGTATCAGCAAAAATTTGCCCCCACTCCTCTTTCGGATTCAAGTTCATCTCCATCTCACTTGTTCGCAATGGCTTATCCATTTTCTGCCCAGGCCCAACATCTACAATGGCATAGGTTCCTCCATCTCTGACCAACATCTTCTTCCCATTGGCAGAAAGCTGGAATCCATTTGCATCACCAACGACAGTTTTCTCCTCACGCTCATTAAGATCAAAATAGACTATAGGACTGTCATTGCTTCCTGATCCGGTTCTAGGCAGCCTGCGATAGAGTACTTTCCCAGAAACAGCGGTCAGGTTTGAGTAATTTCCCGCTTCGGGGGGCAATACAACCAGCCTGCGTTCAAAGTCAGTCAGTTCTATCTCCAGCTCCTTTTCTTCATCACTGCCCTCATCACTTTCTTCAGTCTTTTCCTCACCCTCGTCCTCACCACCTTCAGCCACTTCCTCTTCATCATTTCGAGGCGCGAGAGGAGAAGGCACATCCTCTCTCAAGGCAACCGCCACGATATTTGTTGTGTTGGGATAGATAAACGTATTGTCCAGGTCGCTGTAGGCAGGACTCAAGGAGCGATCAGACAAGAAATAAAGATACTTTCCATCGGGATCGAATGCCGGCAAGGCATCGCTGTAGAATCCAGAAGTTACTTGATGCCGTTCATTACTGGCCGTGTTAAAAAGAAATACGGCTGACTTTCGATTTTCCAATCCCCTGGAATAGGCCATCCAGCGGCTGTCTGAGGACCAGCTCACTCGGAACGATCTTAGTCCTCCCTCAAACATCCACAACCCACTATCCACTGATGTTACTTCGCCAGATTCACTCTCTACAATGTTTATGGCCATTGACTGATCAACAAAAGCCAGCTTTTTGCTGTCCGGAGACCAGAACGTTTGATACCTGAATCCAGGGCCCAATTTCGTGACGACTCTCTCTGCTCCCATTCCATCCGCAGAACGCAGTGTCAATTCATATTCGCCGGAACGATCACTCCAATAAGCAACATACTTACCATCGGGAGACCATGCAGGGTATCGTTCAGCATACCCAGAGCTCATCGTCAGATTACGAACCACTCCATGTTCAGCAGGGACTGTAAAAATTTCGCCTCGAGCTTCAAAAACAGCCCGCTTACCTGAAGGTGAAATGGATGCGTTTTGAATGAGATTATTCACCGCTTCCGTCCGTGGTTTAAGGGTTGCTTGATCCGTCACGACGTCTATAACCACTTCGCGTTGCGTCTCAGAAGCAATATCGAGTAGATAGAGCCGTCCTCCTGCTTCATATACAATATCTTGAGGACCTAATGACGAGAAATGGATGTCGAAATCGGCAAAGCGTGTGACCTGCCTCAACTCCTCAGATTCCATCTCATAAGCCCAAATATTATATCGGCCATTGGGCCCGCGATCAGACATGAAATACAGCGTTTCGTTATGCCACATGGGTTGGCTATCGTTCGCAGGATTAGCAGTCACGTTCTCAGAATCCATGGTCTCTAAATCGAAAAGCCAGATATCTGGAGCATTCCCTCCCCTATACCGCTTCCAGGTTCGGAAATCACGGGCTTGAGGCATGTATGCAAAGTGCTTTCCATCATTTGAAAACATTCCGAATTCACCATAAGGCACCGGAAGCTTTTCAGGCATTCCGCCTATACTGGGAGCCAAATAAAACTGACTAAAACGTTGCTTTCCACTTTCCATCGACGAAGCATAAAGCACCCGCTTTCCATCTGGGTGCCAATCAAGCATACGGTCACTCATTGGGTGGTGGGTGATGCGCTCTGGCGTCCCTCCCATCGAGGGAATTACATAAATGTCTGTATTCCCGTCGTAATTCCCACTAAAAGCAATCTGAGAACCATCAGGTGAAAAACGAGGAAACGTTTCTTGTCCTGCTGGTGAACTGAGTCGACTGGCAGTTCCACCGTCTTTAGGGGCAACCCATATATCCCCTGCATACACAAAAGTAATGTGTGTGGCAGAGACATCGGGATATCGTAACATGCGTGCATCTACCTGAGCATACGCTTCAAAGGACATGCACAACAATAAAATAACCAGGTACAGATACTTCATTGAGTTGGGGTTTGAATTTGGATTTCGTGATGTGTGTCGCCCAGATTCAAATTAAGCCTTCCTGTACATTTATGCTATTGATTAGTGCGAGTCAATCCATGCGAATATGAGTAGACATTAGGGGTTCTGGTGCCGCTATGTGCCTAAAAATAAACTGGGAAATACAAGAATAAGCTCTTACCTTTATTTCACGGAGCCGCAGCAGCTGCCTGAATGGCCTTGCCAAAAACACCTCGAAAAATATTCAGGTCAAATCCTATCCCTAACACCCACTTAGAGTCATCCTCAGTCTTTGTTGGAAGGCCTTCAAAGGGAGCTCCAAACTGATATTGATCTTTAGAAAGTTCTGTAGCAAATCTAAGATCTGGAACTGTTTTTCGAGCAAAGTTGCACCCTATGAAAACATCGACACCAGTCAAAAATTCAAAGTTCAAGCCTAGCAGATAGCTATCTCGCCTATTAAGCGCCAGCCCAACAAACACACCTGGTATAAAGCGCTCCCAACCCAATGCCCCCGGATACAGATCCCTTTTTATCAGATACGTATTCAGGCCAATATATTGGCTCACTTGCCGAGTATTACGGGTTACAGTTGCCATATTAAAAGAATCTATGACATTGCCAAGAGAGTCTGTATAGGGGCTAACCGTATACTCCATATCCATGAACTGGCTGAACGCCACGCCAGCAACCACATTAAATCGATATTGCTTATGTACTTCTATTAATCGCGTGTCAATCAGGTTGTATTCTTCCTTCACGGGTGAGTCTCCCATGGGTTCACCGGTCGCAGAATCAACCAGCGATAGTTCGTTTGAAATAGGACGTAACCCTCCATTAAGAACTCCTGTTTTTAGATTTACCGAGAGAGGATCAAAATATTCTTGCTCATACACCTCAATACGAATTGCCGTATTGCTTTTCCATTGGCCTAACACAGATTCAATGGGCTTCTCTCTTTTAGCCTTATTATATGCAGCATTATACAGATCTGCACTTTCTGCATACGCCTGGATGACCTTCGTTTTTTTCTCTTCAATCTCAAAGAGCACAGTTCTTACTGTGTCAGGAAAATTCTCTACTTTTACTGTGTCAGGAAGATTCTCTAGTAGATTCTGATGGCCCAACAGCTCTTTTTTCACATCTCCCAAGGCTGCTATCTCTGTTTTCCTGAGTTTACTGATTTCACCATTTCGTATGTCCTTTATGTATCTACTAACTATGTAACTGAGCTCCCCCTGAGGTACGGAATCCATGTATTTGGCTTCGAGCTCAATTCTCATTTCAGCCTCTAATAATTTACCTAGATGACTTGAAGCAGGAGTTTGACTCTCCCCGAAAAACTTCGCATTCACATTTTCATACATCTCTATATTATCCATTACTTCATTCAACCTCCTATTAAGCGTTGAACTGCTCTCTTTGAGAGACTCCCCGAGATTTTCAATGTCTGATTCTTCGATATACTGAATCACCTGTTGAATCTCATTGGACCGAGTTTCTAAGTCCTTCAAATGAGATAAGAGTTCTGCTCGAGACCATCTCTTATCTTGTTGGTTTACTCCATTGCTTATTTTTTTTGAAATACGACGTGTCCTTTGATCTATAGAGTTCCAGGCAACGTCAAGAGTTCTGGATGCCTTCTGCAGGTACTTATAGGTATCGCTGATTTCTCGTTTATACGCCCCAAGACGATCCACTTCCGCCTCTATTTCTACATGTAGGCCAACTAGTTTTTCAGGAGACATTAATGTCCTCACTGCATCCATCGCCTGTACCTTTTCTATCTCGATCAGGCGAATCTCTTCCGCTCCCTTCGAAGGCGGAGGTGCGATAATATCGGATACCTCGATAAGTTCTCCGTCTTCAAATCCTCGTATTTCTGGTAAGTCCAATGCAATTTCTTTTTCATTCATCTTTACCAGGTAACTGGTGAACATCCTTCCTTGCTCGAGTATCTTCAGGTGCAATACATCTCCAGCGCAGAACGTAGACCCCATATCCGTGCTGTCATTTAAATAACAGTTTGCAAATAGATTATTTGACCCCTTAGAAGTTGAAAACACATCAAATTTCTGAGTAACCTGTCCAATAGCAGGGGTTGCTTTGAGTGTAATTCCGAGAAAACAATATATAAGGAGTGCTAAAGAAAGGCTCTTACAACAGATCTCTTTAAAATTCATAATGCGCATCTCAAATTTATAAGGTTGGGTCTCCATAGACAGTAAATTGAAGGAGCGTTTTTAAGGCGTAGGTATTCAGCGATTCTGTACTATTTACAATGTGTTCTCGCGCGTCTCTTAATGCGGTAGCTGCACTCTTGCCGCCCCTGTAGAACTGGAAAAACTCACTCGCGAGGCGATCCGCATATTCAATAGGAACGATACGCGAGTGTATATGGGAGCCAAAAGCCAGCCCTGTTGCACCTATGAAGGTCAGGGCGCCTTCGTGCATAGCACGCATGGCACAGGACGTGCGGGCCTTCTTATTGATGATGTATCCGCCATAACAATTCTCACAAAATATAGTGGCCCCTCTGATATCGGCTTCATGGATATCACCAGGCCCCATCACTGTGGTAAAACGATCTCGTTCTCTATCGAACCCCCTCCATGTCCGCTCATTGATAAATCCGTGCAAATTTGTATACAGAAAACGCCGGCTCAAATCCTGTTTATTCAAGGAAGTGACACGATACGACGGATTCGTTCTAAGATCGACGTTCGCCGTTGCCATTGCTGAAATTACTTCACGAGTCGCAGGTAACCAATCCAGATTGGATATTACACAAGCGCCGGTCTTTTTAATTGGGTTCACGTGGTGATTAATGGCATGCTCCAGGATGCGGATGAAGGTGCTCGCCCATCGCGTATTGCCATCTGGAATTCTGGACACCGGGATTGAAGGCTGGCACATGTACTCAAACGCTTCTCTCTTCCTCAATTGCGGCATATGCTTGATCCCATATGGGTTATCGGTATACACAACACCATCAGGGTCTATTTTACGACTATTCACCGGATTCCTCACGGTGCAAAACGGAATAATTCGATGACCTCCAAGGATACATACATGCGTTATCCCGTCTCCTTCTTGTTCAGCCTCCCTAACAATGCTCCGGATCGTTTCAACCACCGAGCCCCAATCCTCCAAATGCGTCACCACATGCTGATTGTATCCCGTTTCGACATCTTCGAGATATACAAATCGATTCCTTATCCCCTTTTCACTAAGTGTCTTAGCGTATCGGTGAAGATATTCATCAATCTTCTCGAAACCAGCTTTCCAATAAACCGCCATCAACCGTGTACGCGATGAAACAAAGACAATCATGATACCCTAGCTGCTTGAAGAATCTAGGCCATTATCTTTGTCACCATCTTCCTTCTTGCTTTCTTCCTCATCCTTTTTTCCTTCTAGCTCCTTTATCTCCTCCTTCGCTTTATCCAACTGGCCTTGAAGGTTTTCTTTTTCTATCGCTTTTTTAAAAGCCTTAATCTTTCCCTGTACCAGCCGCTGACGGCGTTTTACAAAATCGAAGTATTTGACACGAATGACTTTTGTAATTAAAACAAAAGACACAATCGAAAGATATGCAAGGTAATTTGCCCATCCCTCACCACGCTGAAACATCGTTAATACATTCCAATCTCCGCTCGCCTTATCATAGTACATATCTAAAGCTGCCATCCCAATAAAACAAAGCGGCACTATAAACCAAAGATTACATGTAAACTGCAAAAACCGATAATACTTATTAATGAGTTCATCGTAATCACTCCAGGTAAGAACACCAATGCCTATATAGTACGAAGTATATTCAGAAAGACGAAGGGATTTATGCCCCTCAAGAAGATCCTCAAGGTTCTCATACACTAGATCTATCGGCACATCAGGACAACCATTATCGTTTTCACCTTTGCCATCATTACCACCATTTTCGCCATTACCGCCCTTTCCGCCATTACCGCCGTTTCCGCCCTTTCCGCCATTTCCTTTTTTTGTATTCCGCTTCCTCCACTTAGCCAATTTAGCCCATCCTTCTTTAAACCAACTCCATTTTGGTTTGTCATGTAAGTACAAATAATCTTCACGGCTTAGGAGAAAATGATCAAAGATCTTCGCAATTATCCCGCTCTTTCTACCAATAACGTTACTATTCACAGCATTTATTATAGTACCCACTAGATATCCCAGGAGCAGTACATTTATTAGTGTGGTAAAAATCTCTCCCAACACAAACATAAAATCCGACTTTAGCTTCAGGCTATGATCTAACTTGGCAAGGGACTGATTTAAGACCAGCAAGCAACTCTGCTGGCTGACTATCGTGGATTTCCGAGCAGCCATTTTATCGTTTACTCTCTTTAACCTTTGGTCCAAAGAATCCCTTTGCCTCTCAGCGGCCCTTATTAAGCCAGAGTTTTCTAAAGCTCGTTTATCGAATAGCTCATCTGTACTAATCAGTCGATCATTAAGTACTTTTCTCCTAAGTGAATCAGCTTGATATTTAAATTTTGTACTTTCTAGCTCTCCTTGTATTACTGCAATAGAGTCGATCACCATTCTTCTTGTATTACTCAAATAGTTTTTCTCGCAATCCTCTTTACCCTCTTCACAAGGGGTTGATTTACCCGTAAAGCAGTCCAACGCAAACGTTTGTGAATTATTAGGGGGAAAAAAACTAGGTAAGGGCATGTGCCCTTTTGCCCCAAAAATGAGCATGCATGAAATGACAAGGAAAATCCCTGGCACAGTATCGATGATCATTTTACTCAGACTTACAAAATCCGAAAGGGACTTGATTAGTAATGCGAAATTCATGGTGGGGTAGCTCGATGCGAGCGTAATATTGATACAGTAGATCAGGGCAAAGTAAAGCACATGCTTACCTAAGGCAATCCCGTGTTTACAGGATATTGACCTTTTTAACAGTTCACTTATATGTGGTACCGCGAGAAGGATGTTTAATAGAAATACTCAGCGGCAGTGAGCTTCCCATAATGGCTGATTATCAAGAAAGAGTAGTAGTAAGCAAAGGAGTTGCTATATTATGGAATTGACCCGGTATATCGGACAATCGTACACTTAAGAACTAACCCCCGATTGTCATGCCTAGAACTAGACCTGAATACCCAGCTGAGTTTCGTGCTCAGATCATAGAGCTTGCTCGTAGTGGACGTAGTGTATCCGAACTAGCTCGCGAATTCGAACCCTGCAAAGGGACGATCAAACACTGGATCAAACAAGCCGAACGCGACGAAGGAAAACGCGCCGATATACTCTCTTCAACCGAGCGAGAAGAACTAAGGCGTTTGCGCAAAGAAAATCACAAGCTACGCCAGGAACGAGAGATCCTGGCAAAGGCCGCCGCCTGGTTTGCAAAGGAGACCAAACCGTAACACAAAGCACGTACGAGTTTGTGAAAGCGAATCAGGCATATTACCCCATCGCCACGATGTGTCGAGTGCTGGCAGTCTCTACCAGCGGATACTATCAGTGGCTAAAGAGAAGACTGTCGAATCGAAAGCGACAGGATGCAACGCTTACTGAGCAAATCCGGCAAATCCATACAGCCTCTTACGGTAGTTATGGAGCCCCTCGGATTCATGCTGAATTACGAGAAGCAGGCATTCGTGTCGGGCGAAAACGTGTAGCTCGGCTGATGCGTTATGCCGGTCTGCGAGGTGTGAGCAGGCGTCGTTGGCCAAGAACAACCGTTCGATCTGATGTAAATATGTCACCGCCGGATCTGGTCAACCGCAACTTCAAAGCTGGCAGCCCCAACAAGCTCTGGGTGGCCGACATCACCTATGTGCCTACCGGTTCGGGTTTCTTGTTCCTGGCTGTAGTAATGGATGCCTTTAGCCGGTTAATCGTTGGCTGGTCGATGGCATCGCACCTTAGAAAGGAGTTGGTCCTGTCAGCCTTGGATATGGCCATAGGTTGGCGCAAACCTGATGGCGTGATTCATCACTCCGATCAAGGGAGTCAGTATACATCACTAGCCTTTGGCAAACGATGCAAGGAAGCAGGGGTAAGACCCTCGACGGGATCAACGGGTGATTGCTTCGATAATGCAATGTGTGAGAGCTTCTTTGCAACACTGGAATGTGAACTGATAGAAAGGAGAAGATTCGAAACAAAAGCAGAGGCGAAGATGGCTATCTTTACATTTATAGAAGGATGGTATAATACGCAAAGGCGCCACTCAGCCTTGAACTACAAAGCCCCATTAGTCTTTGAAAGAATGCAGAACATGTAAACTAACCTTTTTTAGCTCAATACTGTCCGTGAAAGCGGGGTAACTCCATTCGAAGACTATGTCACTTTTGAGGAAGCTGCTTTTTCTACTAGAGCTAATTTCAATGATGCCACGTTTGCCGGTCGAGTTGCTTTTGATGGAACCGTTCTGCCTGATAGTTTGGATCTTAGAGGAATAAACACAAACCAACTCGTTGACCTCACCTCTACTCTTCTTGATTCGGCAAAAGCAATTGATCCTACTTATAGATCTCTAATAGCTCTTAAGGATACCGACATTTCTAAAGTCAACATCAACATGGACCTCTTCAGGCTCTGGTTTCCGGGGTTAGAAGAGCAGCCTGAAAAAAAGATAGCTATTTATGAGAATGTGCTCAGTGCACTTGATCAGGATGACTCACCAGAAAGCTATAAAGTACTAGACATTGAGTACCGCACCTTCGTTAACAATCATAAGGGCCGGCATGTCGCTCACTTCTTCAATAAGTACGGATGGAATTACGGTTACAACAAAGAATGGATGATCTGGTGGGGCCTGGGAATGCTTGTGCTATTCACCGTGGTTATTTCGCTACGATTTAATAAAAACTAAATCGAATTAATAAAAACTAAATCGAACTTTTCTCCCGTCCCTTCTCGGAATCACTTTCAGAAGCAACGACTTATATTATAGTTGCAAAGTGTTTCATGTAGATACATACGACAAGAAGTTCTGTCGCATAGACATCCCTTCTGCATTCCCTCTCTGCTCGTTGCAATCACCTCCTAGCTCCCGCTTCTCGTGTGCACCACCAATCCCCCATTTATCCGTTATGGAATGGATGGCATCCTGCTATGCATTCTACATTTCATTCATTTAATTAAGAGGGAAAAATGCTAAAACGTTTTTCTATGTTGGCCCTTGCTATGCTCGTAGCATTCGGCTGTTCAGATCCAATCAGCGTTGACGACACAGCGGCCCCTGAGGTCGAGTCACGTCGTTTCACGCCACCTGTAGGACAGGATTTTCGTAACCTAACCATCGCCGGCGTCGTTGTGGCAGTCGTCAATGATTCAGGTGAATTTTCTATCCTTCTCGAGGCCCTTTCAAGAGTTGACCTCGTAGGCGCTGTAGATGGTAATACACCTCTCACGGTGTTTGCACCAACCAACGATGCGTTCGTTGCTCTTCTGGGTGAACTGGGAGCAACGAGTCTGGACGATATCGACGATGATACGCTAACCCAAGTACTGCTCTATCATGTTGTACCGGGCCGCGTTACCGCCGAACTCGTTCTAGGCTCATCTCAGCTCACGACGCTGCAAGGAGGCAAACTCACTGTTAACGCAGGTGACGTCTCTCTTACAGACCAGAATGGCCGTACATCCGACATCGTCGGTGTTAACATTGCACCTCGCAATGGGATCATTCATGTCATCAACAAAGTGGTTCTTCCCTAAGAAGTGACCACGGTTTGGAAAGCACTATCGCCCAATTTCCCTTACAAGCAGTATAGAGAGGACTGCCCATAGAATTATTTGATACCGGTATCACAAAAACCCGAAGGTGGTGACGCCTTCGGGTTTTTTAATATGCTTGATACTAATCCTCTCTTTTCCCACTCAATCCCCGTTGAGCCAAATTTACCTTGTATTTGTTCTAAGAACTACGGATAATCAGACCTCACACCTCCTCAATAAGCCTAACTGACTCGTGCTGAACTTCCGATCTTTCTTTTTGCTCTTTTTTATTGGATTCTTTTCTTCCCAGGCATTCGCTCAAGATCGTGAGATTGGGTGCGTAGGGCCTTTACCTGATGAGATTCGCTCGTTGGTTGATTTTGGCGACCGGCCCATACAGCGGGAAGTCTTTATGGGGATGCCGGTAAACGGGCAAATCAACCGGCCGGCTCCAGGAACGGTGGTTCGCGTATACAGCCAGCCACTCCAATTAACGGGCGACTTTGACGGCGACGGTTCTCCTGAAACAGTCCGCGCTCTGACCGAAGTGCAGGGCCCAGACGGCGCAAACCCCTGTCCCGATGGCGCAGAGGGCGATGGATGCACACTGGGTGAACGTATCATCCAGGATCCCTACCTCAATAGCACAGGTGAATGGTCTGTGCCTGCTGTATTTGCACCCAATCAGGTTGTGACCGCACGATCAGAGGACAGGTTAGGCACCTTCGTTCCAACCACCTATGAAATTCGATTCACCTCCCTGGAAGAGGGCGCCTTCGCTTTTCACCTCTTCACGACAAACCGCATCGTTCGGTATCCCATCGAAATCTGGGATATCGGCGAAGTTGCTCCTGGCGAGACAAACGACCCGGCAGACGATGTACAATTGCTTGTTACGGTATTCTCGGATCGGTTGTCATCCACCGGTGGCGATGAGTGCCAGTTTGGTTATGACGAAATTGAACTCGAAGACGGCTCCTGGTTATCGGATCGGCTTTATGCCTACTACTTCGACCCAGGGGTCGATTACGATACCTTTCATCAAGGCGTTGAGCAGTTTATCGAGGAGTACCCCTACGAGTTGCTCGATCCGATTATGGGATCGATGCAAGAATGCGAAAGCGGGAAGGTATCTATATTTGATTGCGAAGGCATAAACCTCCTCTCCTATCTACCTAAAGATATGATGGGAGGCCAGGCTGGGCTAAACGACCTGTGGGCCTGGACCGACCCGGAAACGGGCTCGGAGTATGCACTCGTCGGACGAAGAGATGGCGTTTCATTTGTTGATGTCTCTGACCCGTTTAAACCCGTCTATGTTGGCGAGCTTGCCACGCCAAGCGAGGTATCCAACTGGAGGGACATCAAAGTATTCGCCGATCACGCGTTCATCGTAGCAGATGCGACCAATATCGGTGTTCAAATCTTCGACCTCACCCAGTTGCGATCTGTCACCAATCCACCTGTTTCTTTCCAAGAAACCACCAGCTACAATGAGTTCACGGGCGCGCACAATATTGCGATTAATGAAGATACTGGATTCGCCTATGCCGTACTGGGTTCGGGCTGCCCGGGACTCCACATGATCGACATCAATGATCCACAACAACCCACCTTTGCAGGGTGCTTTTCTGACCAGGAACGAAGCCATGATGTGCAATGCGTAACGTATTCAGGACCGGACATTGAGCATCAGGAAAAAGAAATTTGCGTCGGTTCTAATGAAGTCCTGCTCGGCATCGTCGACGTGAGCAACAAGTCGGCACCTGTACCTCTCTCAACAGCAAGCTACCCGAACGCCAGTTATATCCACCAGGGTTGGTTCACCGATGATCAGCGTTATTTTTTCCAGAATGATGAATTAGACGACGCGGCTTCGGAAGGATATAGAACAATCGTATGGGATCTTCTTGACCTGGATAATCCTGAAGTGCTCACAATCTACGAAGGCCCCGTACCTGCAACAGATCATAACCTCTACATAAAGGAAGAGAAAGCGTTTCTGGCCAATTACCAGTCTGGATTGCGAATTTTGGACATCAGCAACGCAGCAGCACCAAGAGAAGTCGCCTACTTCGACACCTTCCCACTTAACAACGACGAAGGGTTCGGTGGCGCATGGACGGCCTATCCCCTGCTTGAAAGTGGAAATATCCTGGTCAGCAGCCGCGAGGAAGGCCTCTTTGTCTTGAGTACCCAAGTGGGTGTATCCACAGAGTCGACGGGCAAAATCCCGTCCGACTTTTATCTTGGGCAAAACTACCCGAATCCAGTATTCGAAAAAACAACAATCCCCTACGAATTGCCCGATGCGTCCAACGTCACCATCGAAGTCTGGGACCTCCTAGGCCGTCGTGTTCGCCACGTGTTTTCGGGAGTTCAACCGGCTGGCAAGCATGAGGTGACTTTTGGTATCAGCGACTTACCAAATGGTCTCTATCTCTATCGCTTCACCACAGACTCCTTCTCCACAACCAGGCGCTTTATTGTAACTCGATAAACCAACCTCGATTACTGTGATTCAACGGAAAGACGGTAATGATAGACCTTGATGACGGTCTCATCTAGGGAAAAAATGGGAGCATCATGTTTGATGACGGTCCTATTGACGGAAAAAATGAGAGCATCATGCTTGATGACGGTCCTATTAGTTGGAAAAATGAGGGCGTCATGTTTGATGACGGTCCTATCAGTGGAATAAATGGGAGTGTCGTGCTTCATGGCTGTTCTATTGGTGGAAAAAAATAGAGCGTCATGTTTGATGACGGTTCTATTGGTGGAATAAATGGGAGTGTCGTGCTTCATGGCTGTTCTATTGGTGGAATAAATGGGAGCATCACGCTCGATAGTGGTAGTCAGGAATGTATCTTATCCTCCTGGTTGAATTGCTCCTTTGTCTGCCTCATCTTAGATCAACATTATTTGTTACCCTAAGATCACACAACGCATGGCAAGTCTTCTAAAAGGGCGGATCAAAAAACCAGGGCTTCCTCCGGGATCTCTTGTATTTACTGGTGAGGATGTTTCAGCACCTGTTGATATCTCAATTATCAACTTTAACGAAAAGAGCCTCGATGAAAAACAACAGGTTTCACTGCAAGATTGCGAAGGCCTATCGGACCAGTCTGTGTACACATGGGTCAATGTAAACGGCCTTCATGATGTGTCTATCATCGAAGGATTAGGTGCGATGGTTGACTTGCATCCTTTGATCATGGAAGCCCTTGTGAATGTAGATCAAAGGCCCCGGTTTGAAGAGCATGATGCGTATTTCTTCATTGTCATGAAGATGCTTCAATTTAGTGAAGACCAGAAGCTCAAGATCGAACAGGTGAGCTTTATCGTTGGGGATTCTTACGTCATTTCCTTTCAAGAATATGCGGGCGATGTGTTTGAACCTGTACGGCATCGGCTCAGACACGGCAAGGGGCGGATACGTAAACTCGGAGCCGACTATCTCGCCTATACACTCATTGATACCATCGTTGACTATTATTTTAATGTTATTGAGCAATTTGGAGAACATATCGAATCGCTCGAAGATCGGCTCATCGAAAACCCGGAGAGAGAGATGCTGCTTGAGATCAATGCAATGAAGCGAGAAGTCATTCTATTAAGGAAATCTGTGTGGCCTCTTCGGGAAATGCTGAGCGCGATGCAACGCAGTGAATCGCCGCTTATTAAAAAGAAAACGGGAGCCTATTTGCGTGATGTGTATGACCATACCATACAGGTAGTCGATATGGCCGAAACGTTTCGCGACCTGCTGTCCAGCTTAACCGACCTCTACATGTCCAGCCTCAGCCAAAAAATGAACGAGGTTATGCAATTCCTTACGATCGTAGGGGCGATATTCATTCCCCTTACGTTCATAGCAGGCGTGTACGGAATGAACTTCCAAAACATGCCAGAACTACAGTGGCCCAATGGGTACCCAATAGCAATGGCACTCATGGCCTTAATTGGCGGCGGTTTACTCCTTTACTTCAAACAAAAACGATGGTTGTGATGCAAGAGTTACTGCAGCGCACAGCCTCTCAAATACAGCGCGCGCAGTCCGAGCCCGATCTTTATTCGCTCATCGTGCTTGTCCACTTTTTTTGGTAATTGACGCTAGAGGAAATTAGACACGTTTTCTATTCATCCTCATATCATGCATGGTCAATTAATACAAATGAAATCACTTATATGTAACCTGTTCGTTTTTCTTTTGCTGGCTTCATGGTCTCCGTCTCAACGGGTGCTCGCACAGACGCTTTCTTCCCAACAACTCCTCCCATCTACCATCAATGAAGACCAGGATTTCGGGTACAGTGTAGACGTTTATGGAGACGTCGCTGTTGTAGGCGCATTTCGCGACGAAGACGGTATCCTTTTAGAGACAGGGGCGGCCTTTGTCTATCGGTTCGATGGATCGCAGTGGGTAGAAGAACAAAAGCTAGAATCCTCCGATCGTAATATTTTAAACTGGTTTGGCTGGGACGTCGCGCTCTCTGAGAACACGTTGTTGGTCTCTGCAAGGAATGGAGACACCTTCGCCAACAATGGTGGGGATGTCGCTGTTTATCGATACACAACCGGCACCTGGCAAGAAGAAACTATCCTGACTCCCAGTGATCAAGTCATTTCAGATTATGGGTTCGCGGTGGCTATTGATGGATCGGTTGCTGCTGTTGGCGCTCCAGGTTACCCAAGTTCATTGGGTACTGGTGGCGCTGTGTATGTGTACAGGTATAACGGAGCAGCATGGGTTGAGGAAGACTTGCTCATAGGCTCTGATTTATCGAACCAATCGCTGTTTGGAAGCGCCATATCTATCGATGGTGACCGGATGCTTGTAGGCGCTTTTAATGCGGACGATTCCACATCCAACCAGGCGGGCAAGCTATACGTCTATGAGTACGACGGTGCGCAATGGAATGAAACTGCAGAATTGCAATCAGACGACTCTAACAACATTGCCAACCTGGGCGTATCGGTTGGCCTGGAAGGCGATTGGGCTATAGGCGGAGCCCATCTGGATGACGAACTGGCAGGAGGTAGTGGTGCTGTCTACGTCTACCAGTACGATGGTCAGGATTGGGGCTTTCACTCCAAGCTGACTGCTTCGGATGGAGCCGGCTTCTTCCTTTTTGGCATCGGTGCTACCATTGCGGACCAAAAGATATTGGTTGGCGCCGAAAACTGGTTTGAGCAAGGCGGTGATGCCACGGGCAAAGCCTATCTCTTTGAGTACGATGAAAGTACGGACCAATGGCTAGAAGCAGACAGCTTTGTACCTGCCGAACTCAACCGGGGCAGTCAGTTCGGAAAATCTGTTGCCATGCATGACGGCACCATGATCATCGGCGCCCCAGAGTTTAGCGGACAGGAAGACGACATGGGCACGGCCTTCATTTATGGTGAGCCATCTGTTGCTACGTCTATCGAAAAGGACCAAACCCCAACCCGGTTCACCGTTTCGCCTCCTTATCCAAACCCATTCAGGGACCAAACACGGATCACGTATGAGCTTTCGAAAGCATCAGGAGTCACATTGACTGTATACAATTCGACTGGGCAGCTTGTTAGTAGGTCGGTTCTTGGCATCCAACTGGCAGGTATTAATGAGATCTCATTTGAGGCTTCAGGATTACCGAGTGGTGTCTATTTCTACAGAATGCAGACAGAAAGTGCTGAGGAGACGGGTAGGATGATTTTGATGCGGTAAAGATTCAACAAAAAAGCCCGCTTACCAATAATAAGCGGGCTTTTTTTCGGGATTTATGTGTGGGGGCATCTTGTTCTCCAAGTTTTAGGGGTTTCTAGAGGTCGAAGCATTGACCTTCTTTTGATCCGGCATTGTTTCCTGCACCTGTTGGCATAGGATTATTTCCGACGCACTGCATGTTCTCAGCAATCTCATTGTCATTGAGCGCAACGCCACCGAGGTTTTGGACGATCTGCATATTCCCTCCTACTACGGATCTCATCGTCATGACCATGCCGCTGTTTAACTCAAGTTGGAGGTCACCATCGATTGTTGTTTCTTCGATTTCAACAGCAACGCCTTGCGAAAGCTGGATATTGCCACCTACAACCGAGTTGCCATTCACGATAATACTGTCGGCTTCTTGCGCTTGAATATTACCACCAACTTCGATTCCATTTGCTGTAACAATGGCCGCGGAATTGATCACCAGGTTGCCTCGTATAGTTGCACCTTGCAGCATACACGTCGCTCCTTCAGGTACTTCGAGGTTTTCATAGGTATCACCTCCAACAAGACCGTCACAGACTACTTCGTCGCGATTGATTTGAGTTGCCACCAAGGCTCCCATTGCATCCTCTTCAACTTCAACGGAAACGAAGTCTCCCAATTGAAGCGCATCAAATGCGATGAGTGCGCCTTCCTGATCTTCAATACGCGAAGTAGCAGTCACACGAATGGTTTGTTCTTGAATGGATAACGTAGAGTCTACAGGGGCTATTTGTTCGATAAGCCCTTCAACCATGTTATCCGAATCATCACTGTTTGAGTCGCACCCATAGGTTATAAGGATGCAGGTTATAAGAAGTATTTTTTTCATGATATCAAAGTGGGATTGATAAGTAAACACTTCAGTGATTTGCAAAACGGATACCAATCCTTAAAAGAGCGGGAATATGAAGGGATAGGCCATTGTCTATAGAAGACACTAAATGAAAAACACCCACTAATAGATATTATGAATCATCAATCCGCTTTATTTCTCATACTATTATTCCTCACGCTTAGTGCGTGCGACTCTAACTCAATGGAAACGGATGAGCCTACGGTACCCGTCTATGTCATTCAGGTTATCGATCAGACCTTCCGAGTGCAGATAAGTGACTCTACGGTAGCTGCTGAAGCAGATCAATTACTGCAAAGTGGTGAAGAAAAGAACATTGCAGGTCCCCTAAGAACAGGAGACGGCGATTTCAACGCACCCTACAACTGGCACATTGCACCGGATAGCATCCACTTCGCGGATGCTACTATCGAAGTCTGTGACGGCACACCGAGTATGCTCGAGGAAGATCTCGACTACTGGCTCAATACCGTTAAGGCCTACTGCCCATGGGGTGTAAAGGTTATTGGGAAAGAGTAACCCTTAGAGGGCTCTTCAGCGATGAGGAGCCCTCTTATTCCACCTCTAATGCTTTCATCACCAGGCCTTTGTAACTGCGGCCAATAGGCAACTGCGCTTCACCAACCGTCACATCTGTAGCTGAGTAGGCTCGAATGAGTGCCTTATTTACTAAATAGGACCGGTGAATCCGCAAAAAACCATGCGGTTCAAGCAAGGCTTCTATTTCCCCGATCTGCCCTCTAGTGACGATGCTGTCCTTTGCCATGATGATCTTCGCGTAGTCCTTGAGGCTTTCGACATACAAAACCTCATCGTAAAATACTTTGACCCTTTGCTTATTTACATTAAAGAAGTGAAAGGGGCGTTCAGCCTGGTGAAGCGAAGCAGGCATCGGTACATGAGAGCTTCCTTCTGAGGGCCTTTTTAGTTTATTGACTGCCTTAAGAAATCGCGCAAAAGGAATGGGCTTCATCAAGTAATCCACAACATCCTCTTCAAACGCATCGAGTGCATAATCGTGATAAGCGGTTGTGAGAATGGTTTGAGGTTTATCTCTCAAACTTCGCAAAAAATCCAGTCCTTTTAGCTTGGGCAAATGGATATCCAAGAAGAGTACATCGATGGGTTCTTTGTGCAACCATTCAAGTGCTGCAATAGCATCCGGACAGGTCCCTTGTAAAGCAAGGAAATCGACCTGGCTTATATAGTCCTGAATGACCTCAGCGGCAATGGGTTCATCCTCGATGATCAAGCATTTTAGAGGCTTCATACCCACGTATTCCATTTTGATTTAAGATAAGCTCGACCGTGAAGATACGATCAGCCGGTGTAATGGTTAGCTCGTATTGAGTACCGTATATCAATTCGAGTTGCCTTTTTACGTTTTTCAATCCCAATCCCCCCTCCCCTGCTGACGCTTCGTGGTCCCAACTGTTTTTCACTTTAAAATGTATCGAGCCATTTGTTTGTACAAGATGAATATCCACAAATGGGTCTGTTCGCGTTTCGCTTACTCCGTGTTTAAAGGCGTTTTCCACAAAAGGCAACAGCGTTAAGGGAGGAATCCTGGTTTGCTGATCTTCAACCTGCAATTCAACTTGGACGCGCAGCCGGTCATCATAACGTAAGTTTTCCAGGTCAAGGTAATCCTGGATTACCTTGATTTCCTTCTCTATTGGTATGGTATCCGTATCACATTCCTGTAGGATATAGCGCACGATGTTAGACAGCTTTAGAATGGAGTCCGCTGCACCTGGATCATTGCGGCGAACAAGGCCATACAGGTTGTTCAACGAGTTGAACAGGAAGTGAGAATTGGTCCGAGCTTTCAGGAAGTTCAGCTCTGCGCTTCTCTTTTCGCGTTTAAGGGCAGCCTCTTTCCTTCTAAAAAGGACATGATCTTTGAGAAGCTTGGCCGCCGAAGCCAAACCAATGGCAGGAATTAAATCCGTGAGTGTGTAGAACAACCGCCTGAGACTATACACATTGAAATCAGGTGTTTCTCCATACATGAACTCTGAAACGGGCCCCACCATGGATCGATAACCGTAGATACAGACGACAAGCGTCAGGAAAAAATAGAAGCCTGTTTGGAGGTAGGCTCCACGGCTAAAGTACCTGGGAATTAATACGTAGAACAGCACATAGAACGGTGTAGCCTTCCACGGCAAAAGAGAGAGCTCACTAAAATAAAATCGGGCAATCCGCTGCAAAGGAGGATATGCAAGATCCGATGGCCCTGCAAACAACATATCACGTATGACGAAGAGCGTCATGAATGAAAACCAAAAAGCGATATGAAGCGCGATGCGTCGGGTCATGCTCAAAAATCTGGTATAGCTATCGCCAAAGATCTGAAAAAGAAAGCACTCTTCGCTAAAAAAGATTTGTTCGGCTCATACCTCCTGCCAAACGACCGATTTGTACCTACAAATGACCTCTGTCCGCTTTTAGCATCTATCCGTCCCCTCATTGTAGCCCTATTTATCATTTCTCAAAACCCCTCCAAGGTATCGCCTATGTTTGCGAAAAAACAAGCCGAATACCATGACAAAACGATCTTTGTGCATCCTCGCAATCGCCCTTTTAAGTACCCTCCCTGTTAGAGCACAATTGTTCTCCCTGGCCTCTGGTCCTGTATCAGAAACCCCATCAGACAGCCGAAGCGTAAACTTCCTGGATCTGAATAACGATGGGTGGGAAGATTTATACATTTCCAATGGACGTGAAGGTGGCCAGCCCGACTTGTTGTATCTCAATGATGGAGCGGGACAGTTAATACCAGTTACAGATATGGATATTGTCGAAGCCAGTAACCCGTCTGATGGGGCTAGCTTCGCCGATTATAACAACGACGGCCATATCGACGGTGTGATCTCCAGTTGGTATGGGGCAGAAGACTTGTTGTATTTGAATGATGGAACTGGCAACCTGGTGTATAATGAGGACGCCGGTATCGTAAGCGGCTCGTTTGCTGAAACGGCTGCTTTTGGAGACTACGACAACGACGGCTGGTTGGACCTCTTGATTACCAACAGCGGCACCAGCAGAAAAAACTTTCTGTACCGCAACCTGGGGAATAACACGTTCGAGCGCATCACGGACCATCCTTTAGTAGACGCGTCAAAACTTAGCCGTGGCGCCATATGGGGAGATTTCAACAATGACAGGCAAACCGATGTGTTTATTACAAACGAAGGCAATAGCAGCAATGACTTGATCCTTGGGAGAGGAAATGGCAAATATGAAGCCCTCACAGCAAAACCGATTGTTACGGAACGAAGCAGTTCAATGACCGCTTCCTGGGGCGACATTGACAACGACCGAGACCTGGACGTATTCGTCGGCAACTCGGGCTTTTTCGTAACTCAGAACAATCAGCTCTTCAAAAACATGGGTGGCGACACCTTTGAAGAGATCACCGACGACCCAGCAGTAAACACCAGCAATTGTACCTTCGGTTCAGCATTTGGTGATTACGACAACGATGGTGACCTGGACCTGGTCATCGCTAATGGATTTTGCAACACAGGATTACAAAATACACTGTATGAAAACCAGGGCGACGGGACGTTTATCGATGCTTCCTCTGAATTAGAAACCAATGGAAGTGTTTGCTCATTTGGTGCTGCGTGGGGCGATGTAAACAATGACGGCTTTCTGGATCTCGCCTTTGCTAACTGTAAAAACAGCTCATCTTCTGCAGAGCCAGCCAATTCACTTATGTTAAACCAGGGTAATGACAATAACTGGTTCAAGGTGCAACTGACTGGCACGATGTCCAATCGAAGCGCCATAGGAGCTCAGTTAGAAGCACGGGCAGTCATCGATGGGCAAGTAACCTGGCAGCTGAGAGATATTCAGGCCCAATCCGGTTATGCAGGTCAGAATAGCCTTATCGCTCACTTTGGCTTAGGCAGCGCCGTGTTGGTTGATACACTCATTGTGCACTGGCCGGCAGGCAATCGTCAGATTCTAACCAATCTTTCAGCCAACCAAACCCTCTCTATTACGGAAGTTACCAATATCAGCAACGAGTCAGCTACTCCAAGAGAAGAACTCTTATCCTTTGAGGTATTCCCAAATCTGATTACAGACTCCGTAGCAGCACGCATTCAGGTACAAAACCAATCGGGTTCAAGCCTCCGGGAAGGACAAGTACATGTATACAATATCCTGGGTCAAGTCCTCCATCAAGAAGCACTCCACGTACCCCAAGGTCGTTCAGAACTCATTCTCGATGTGCCTTCAATGAAGCTGGCAGCGGGTACGTATTACGTTGTGTTGCACATTGAGGGTAAACAATTATCGCAACAATTGATCATCCGGTGAATCTCCCAAAACGATGATCAGAGTTGGAGTCATCCTACTTCGTGGGGTGGCTCCACTCACCGTACTACGACCAACTTCTTCACATCCACCTCTCCCGATTCATTGTCGATAACATGCACAATGTAGATCCCACTCACTACGGGCTGGCGTGATGACGTCAATAGGTCCCAACTGGTATTCCCGCTACCATTCGTATGCTCAATCCGTTTTACCAACTCACCGATCTCTGTATAGATGGTGATCGTACATTGACCTGGAATATCAAGAAATTCTACCTCACCTAGCCTCTGATCACTATCGATGATAATACGCACAGATTCATCGGAAGCGAAGTTCACCGGATTGGGTACGATACGGAAATCGGATACCTCGTTACCAGGAAACCTGAGAAGTGATGCTGGATGATAGGTCTGGGTAAAGTAGCGTCCGCTCTTGAGGGGCAATCCACCTGGGGTACCGCTGAACCCTCTTTCGTCCACTGCATTTGGAGAACCGACAGCCTGAATAAAATAGTAGTAATCGCTTCCTCGAAACAGATCCCAATCCTCGTAGCTCCGGGAGCTCCCGGGCAACGTAATAATTAACTCATAAGGTAAATTATCCACGTACTTGCTCGTGCGATATATCTCCCATTGTTGAGGGTCCGGTACACCAACCAACGGTTGCCACTCTAGCTCGATCCTGTCAGGATGTGAAGTAACTTCAAAGCGGCGCGGTGGCCTGGGTGGTTCGATTATTGGATATTGAGTCATCCCATCGCTTGCCTGCCAAACGTCGCGAGCGCGATACATGAACTGAAACATGGAGTCGCGTGACGTAAGAAACCACTGATTTTTGGTTTGAAGCTCACTCCCATTCTTGTACACGTCGTAATTCCAAGGCACATCATTGATGACGCCATCCCCGTTAGCATCAAAAGGGATCAATAGATCATCATCGAAACCGCTTGTTTTATAGGCCACACCAATATCCGTGGCTGCTTTGTAGCTCAAGCCAGCCGCCCCTTCTGCCTCAACGATGTTAATTGTATCCATGAAGGCCATTTGATACGGACCATACGCCAAGGTTGAGGAAATCCCTCCGGCCCTCCCTCTAGAGGCATCGTTTCGTGGAGTCCAAAACTTTCCTGATGGCTCAACCAGATCAGCGATATGAGGATACATTCGGGACGCCCCCCCTTCAACGAAAGCAGGGTTTTCACGGGTTAGGATCCCGAACTCGTAATAATCACGTTCAGCATGTCCATCACTGGTGAGTTGCTCGTCATTATCAAGCCACCCAATTGTAGTCGGTTGATTTGCAGGATCATAGGTACGGTCTGTAGCTGATTCATCTGCGTGCAACACCACGCGCCCTTGCATTGACATACCAGCAAGGCGCCCTATTGTATCTCCAGGTGCCGAAATATGAGGTACAAATCGATGTACACGTAGCATCGGGCTCCCGATGAGATTCCAGCCAGGTGAATAATTCGGATCAAAACCCATCCATAGATAAACAGCAGTGAAGTCTACAGGATATTCTTCATTCCCGTCGCCAACAACATCATTCATGCTGAATTTGCCCCACACGTAAGCACTTGAGCCGTGCCAGGCTGCTTGCTCCCGGCCTCTCCATCGATAGGCGTTATAAAACATGACGTCATTGAGAAATTGGCCCTCTAGCTCGAGGTGGTCATCGCTATCAACATTACCATTATTGATCATTCTCCGATGAATGATGTGATAGTCGTCATGGATTTCGTTGGCATAGGCATACACCCACCTCTCCGTCTCGACGCCTACTATAGAACTGTACCTTTGATACAAAACGCGGTCTGCAGGGAGATTAGGATCTACTTCATTCACAACGGCGATTTTATCGAAGGAAGTAGCTCCGTCAACGATTACTTCTGTATCTTCAAATTTAGCAATCAGCCTGGTTTCGATGGGAAAAAAGCGCCCTCCTCCCGACGGCCTAGGTCCTAATCGAGCCACCCGATAGTCCCATGACCTTCCGGATGCATCCGTCCAATTTTTTAACCCAATCCAGAAGGCTTTAGCACGATAGTGTCCTGAACTTCTTAGAATAGCCGGCCATTCAAGGCCACGATTAAGTGTCGGCCCCTCGGCATGACCTCCTGCCTCAGAATATCGCCCGTGCATCTCGCCTATATCTAGCCAGGTCATCACAAATTGCGATTGCGCTCTTTCTACTCCTACCAAAGAAGTGAAAAGAATGATACAGAAAAGTATTAAGATTTTAGACAAGGAGAATCCCATACTTACCTCACTACCACTAGCTTTTTAATGTCAGCCTCCCCCGAATCATTGTCGATGACATGCACAAGGTAGATGCCACTTACTACAGGCTGACGTGATGACGTCAATAAATCCCAACTCGCATTTCCGCTTCCGGTCGTATGCTCTATACGTTTTACCAGCTCACCGATCTCCGTATAGATGGAAATCGTACACTGACCTGGTATATCGAGAAATTCTACCTGGCCTCTAGTACGGTCCCCATCAATGATAACGCGTACGGACTGATCAGAGGCCATGTTTATAGGGTTGGGTACGATTCGGAAATCAGAAACCTGGTTTCCAGGTATACGCAATAGAGAGGCTGGATTATAGGTTTGAGTAAAATAGCGTCCACTTCTTAGTGGAAGGCCTCCAGGTGTACCATTCAAGGCCAAGTCATCTTCAGGATTTGGTGAACCGACGGCCTGGATAAAATAGTAATAGTCTCTTCCCCGAATCACCTCTATATCAACGTAGCTACGAGCAGAACCGGGCAAGGATGCGATCAATTCATAGGGAAGATTATCGACATATTCGCCTGTGCGATAGACCTCCCACGCCACAGGATCCGGAGCTTCAGGCATGCTTTGCCATTCAAGCTCGATGTTGCCTGGGTGCGATGTCACTTCAAAGCGGCGTGGAGGTCTGGGTGGCTCAATAATCGGATACTTCGTCATCCCGTCGCTGGCCCGCCATACGTCCCGAGCGCGGTACATAAACTGAAACATGGAGTCACGTGCCGTAAGCACCCACTGGTTTTTTGTTTGTATCTCGCTGCCGTTTTTATAGACGTCGTAATCCCACGGCACATCGTTTATAATCCCATCTCCATTGGCATCAAAGGGAATGCGTAACTCGTTGTCGAATCCACTTGTTTTGTAGGCTACACCAATATCCGTGGCTGCCTTGTAACTTAAGCCCGCTGCCCCTTCTGCTTCCACGATATTGATTGTGTCCCGAAAAGCCATCTGATACGGGCCATAGGTAATTGTGGGTGAATGCCCTCCTGCCTTTCCCTGCGCTGCATCTCCAATTCGTTCCCAGAACTTACCAGAGGGCACTCTTCGATCTGCATAATGGGGATACATTCGGCTTGATCCCCCTTCTTTAACAGCTGGATTTTCTCGAGTCAACAAACCGAGTTGATAATAGTCTTCTTCAGTACGCCCATCATTGTTTAGCGTCTCATCGTTATCAATCCATCCCAGAGCAATCGGCTGATTATCGGGATTATACACACGATCTGTAGTCGATTCATCCGCATGTAGGATTACACGGCCCTGCATGGACATGCCAGCAAGCCGGCCGATTGTATCGCCAGGCGCTTCGCGTCCAAGCCGACGCAGCATAGGCGACCCCATTCGGTCTACCTCTCCAGAGGATGCGCCCCAGTCATAACCATACCAGAGGTACACCGCCGTAAAATCAACCGGGTACGCCTCGTTGCCATCACCAACGATGTCCACCATGCTAAACATACCCCATACCTGAGCGCCTGACCCGTGCCATGCTGCTTGTTCTCTTCCTCTCCATCGATAGGCATTGTAGAACAACACATCGTTCAACGACTGACCCTGTAGCTCTACATCCGGGTCTGCATCGATATTCCCAGTATTCACCATTCTCCGGCGAATGATATGGTAGTCGTCATGGATTTCGTTCGCATAAGCGTAGATCCATCGCTCCGTTTCAACACCAAGTAAAGAACGGTACCGCTGATATAACACCCGATCAGCAGGAAGTTGAGGATCTACGTCAGTGACTATCGCAATTTTATCGAATGAAGCTGCACCATCTACAATCACCTCTGTGTCTTCAAATCGGGCAATAAGCTTTGTCTCTACTGGCGTATAAACCTGGTCTACGCCTGGATAACTCTGAAACCCATCTACACGCAGGCCTATGCGAGTTACACGATAATCCCAGAACCTGCCAGAGTCATCGGTCCAGTCTTTTAATCCTATCCAATAGGCTTTACTTCTATAATGACCAGAACGCCTGAGAATAGCTGGCCACTCTAACCCTCTATTAGCTGTTACTCTCTCGGCATGAGCACCTGCTTCGGAATACCGGCCGTGCATTTCGCCAATGTCTAACCAAGTCATATTGAATTGGCTATGCGCTAACTGGGGGAGCCAGATAGATAGAAGTAAGACAACGGAATAAATTATAGTATATTTATACACCGGTGCGCCCTCTTATCAAGATTGATGTTCGTGTGGAACAGGCATTCTTTCTGAACTTAACAAATTATATAGCGACATTAATGGCTATTATTGATGACCAACCATTTTGGGGGTCTTTTGTGGAAAATCCGAAGTAATAGATCGTGCTAAAACGTTTCCTTGTCCTGGTTATCTTTTCCCTCTGTACACAGCACGCCCTTGCACAGGTGTGCCATGTAAAAGGAGATCACGAACACACACTTGGCTGGAATAACCCGTTTACTCCTACCATTTTAAACGGCGCCTTCTTTCCGAAACACATAGGCCTTGCATTCCACATTCTCCATAAAGGAGGTGAAGAGAATATCTCTCTTGAGTCTATTCAAAAGCAAGTCCAAGTCTTAAACGACGCGTTTAACGGTACTGAGTTTTCATTCTACCTTGCGCTTGTCACTCGAACAGATAATGAAGACTGGATTTCCCTTTCCAATGAAGGCGTCCCTTCTGCCCCTATAAGGGACGCTCTCTTGATTGACCCTGATCACATCATCAATGTGTTCGTTGGGGACATGATTAATGGCGCGATTGGTTGGTCCGTATTCACCGACTCGCCCGATCCACAAAGCCATGCTATCGTACTGGACTTTGTTGCCCTTCCGGGCGGCCCCTTTGACCCAGATTTCGATGCAGGCATTACGTTGGCCCATGAGATGGGGCACTATTTCAGTTTGCGGCATCCCTATGAACGAGGCTGTTTGCCAGATGCAGACAAAGGAGACTTTGTCGGAGACACCCCGCCAGCAGCGAACTCCTGGTTTCGACAGTGCCCTGCAGTAGCTGATTCGTGCCCAACCCTCCCGGGCAATGACCCTGTCACTAACTACATGTATGCCACCACCGATGACTGCCGCACTGCCTGGACACCCGGTCAGGTCGATCGCATGCAAGCAAAGGTAATCGAATTCCGTCCTCAGGTTGGCGGGCAAGATATTGACCTTCCTCCCAGTCTGACTATCGCCCCAAATGCCGAGTGGTATTTTTACGAAGGACGGTATCGACTCCCTACCGCAGCTCAACTTACTGTAGAAGGTAGTCTTTATGCTGAAGATGTGGTATTCACCTCAGAAGAGTCATACTGGCATGGGATTCATTTTACTGAAAGTAGCACGGGCTACTTGCATGGCGTTGAGGTAACGGGCGTTCGTACCAATGCGGAGGAGGCGGGAATTTCGGTGTTTAATGCACAGGCTGTTTTTGATAGCGTGTTGGTTGATGTCCTGCCTGAATCCCCGGGAGAAGTGATTCAGGCATCCGGTTCCGAAAGCATCGTTCATCTCTACCAATCCTATATCATCCAGAATGGCACTGAAGCGGCTATCAGTGCTATTGATAGTGCGCAGATCTACTTCGGGCAAGACTCAGTATCAACTGGTGTGGGACTAAATAGGATTGCAGGTGGGAAGCTCTTTGCCTCGGCTAATGGCACCATACATGCCGGCAACGGACCAGAAGATCGATCCTACAATCATTTCTGTGATCCAAGCAGTTCACAACTAGAAACCAGTGATGGTGGAATGATATACGCCACCCACAATTACTGGTACAACGACCTCTCTCCCACTCTCTCTGGCACTAACATCCTCTTCAGCGATAACCTGGGTGCGTCAGATTGCGAGAATACACCGGTAGTCAATGTGCAGGTCGAACGTGAACTACCAGTTACGCCGGATGCGTATCGTCTGCAAAACCGGCCGAATCCATTTACACTTAGTACAATAGTCTCCTTTGAGATACCGGAAGCGGGGCATGTCCATCTCATCGTTTATGACATGCTTGGCCGGCCCGTTAAGACGCCAGTGGATGGATACAGAGCCCCTGGCTCCTATGAGATACTGCTTGATGCTTCCGACTTACCAAGCGGCACCTACATAACCCGGTTAGTAACTGAGCAGGGAACAGCTACGCACTTTTTGTCGGTTGTCAAATAAGACTGTGAATAAAAAAGGGTTGAGGAGCCACATGGACTCAATCTCAACCCTTTGGATTTTAGGTTTACCCTTTTTCTAATCCAACTTCCTCTCTCCCGCCTGGAATCGAGAAGGCCGGCGGAATTTTACGTCCGTGGCCCCGTTCGCTTCAAAGATATCAAACATAGCCGTTCGCATCGAATCAACACGGTCCTGGTGGGCAGGTACATCGATAAGATTGTACATCTCTTTAGGATCGGTTTGCAAGTCATATAACTCGTTTTTGTCCCATACACCGTGATAGTAGATGTACTTGTATCGGTCTCCACGAATCGCATACGTGGTAGGAGTATGAGGAAAAGCATTCTCCCAGAAGTATTGATAGACGAACGTACTGCGCCACTCATTGGCCATTCCGTTTTCCAGGACAGGCAAAAACGAGCGGCCGTCCACAGCATGCCCGTCAGGCATGCTGCCATCTGCTATATCCAGGAAGGTGGGTGCGATATCAATATTGAGGATATTCTCTTTGATGGTAGAACCGGCTTCAATAAAACCAGGCGCCCAGGCGATCATAGGGACGCGCATCGACTCCTCATAGGCCTGCCGTTTATCAATAAGGCCATGCTCACCCAGCATAAACCCATTGTCGCCCATATAGATAACGAGGGTATTTTCGTCGAGATCGTTTTCGACGAGGTAATCCAGAACACGGCTGATACTTTCATCAACACCCAGCAGGGTTTCGCTATAATCCGTAATGATCTCATCCAGCGATTGGGGATGGTCGTCCCGGTTGTGGTACATGTAGTCGACACCATGCCAGCTATACCGTTGCGCCCGAACCCAGTCCGGCTTCCCTTCATAGTTCTGCTCGATGTTCTTCATCGATTGCGGCTTGGTCAACTGAGACTCTGCATACCTGCCTGCATGCCGCTCGGCTGGATAAAACTCCGCATGGACTGCCTTATGAGAGAGATAAACGAAGAACGGCTTATCTTCATCTCGATCGTTCTCAAGCCATTCCAGGGCATAATCCGTCAAGAGGTCCGACGTATATCCTTCTACTTGCCGGCGATCTCCGTCAAAGTTCAGGGTTGGGTTGTTGTAGACACCTTGTCCGCGAAAACTGACCCATCGATTAAAGCCAGGCTTGGGATCATCCGTAGCCTCTCCAATATGCCATTTACCAAAATAAGCGGTCTCAAATCCCTCGTTCTGAAGCTGCTCAGGAAACAGGGACGTCCCTTGTTTTAATGGATTGGAATTATCTATTGCTCCGTGGCGAAACGAATACTGCCCTGTGAGAATTGACGCACGGCTAGGAGAACAAAGTGAGGTAGTCACAAACGCATTAGCTATATGGGCCCCTTCTTCGGCCATCCGATCCATTCCTGGGGTTTTCAGGAAATCAGGACTGTTCGGGTGGAAGTCCATGTAATCGTATCGGTGGTCATCGCTGAGGATAAATACGATATTTTCAGGTTGCTGAGCAAAAACGTTCGTGGTGAACAATACACCCGCTAAAAAAACGAGTATTGAGACTTTCCGATGGTTCATCATGTGACAGTTAAAGACTCTTCAGTGGGGTTAGACGTAGATTCTGATGCTGCAATGTACATGTAGCACAAATCAATGTCACCTGTCCTGAAGATTTTGTCCTAATCGAAAAGGCTCTCCCAGGCTTCCGTGCGATAACCGATCATGATATGCGCCCTGTGGGATTCCTCTCCCATTAGCCATGGATTGGCGCCGGCGTCTTCGGTAGTTAGTCCGGTTTCCTCCTCACTTGCAAAGGGAACAGCTATTTCTTGCCATATTCGAACACTGTCGGGCGCTTGCTGGCCACTGTTTAGACGGCCCGATATAAAATAAGAACGCGCTCCAAAAGGAAAGTCTAAAGCACCGGACTGAATATCATCGGCGATACGCGTGTCCAATTCATCCCTTTGATCTGACAGCGATCTCTTCTCCTTTCGCTCTAAATAGATCATTAGCGATTTAGGGTGGCATTCTAGGGAGAGTCTATCGTCACCGGGCTCATCTGCAATACAGAATAGAGTGTTGGATCCCGATCGAAGCGTTTGAAACGAACCTTCCTCATCAAAATGAACGATGGTTGCCTGTCCTCGATCTTCTTGTGCGAGGGGTAAAACGGCAAGATCAAGCTCATATTCCTGAGAAACAGCACAATTTGAAAGGCTCAGAAATACTAAAACTATTCCTATTGAGCTCAGAATTCTCATCTCGTTTAGACGGTCGATTTATTGGGACTGAAGCAATTAACCAATGATACACTGCATCGGTGAGCAAGGACAGGATGATGTGACCAATGCATTTAAGGGTGTTATGAGATACAGATAGATGGGATGACATTGAGGCTGTTCAATGTGGAAGAGACTATGATATAACACTAATTAGTACAGGAGTCTATAAGAACTTAACATCCATGCTCCGCTCGCGCAGGATGACAAACCTCAAAGATCAGGCATGCTTCAAAGATTCCTCTCCCACACGACGCTCAATCAATCGCAGTCAACGCTTCAATAGGGGTTAGCTCTACTTTTCTGAATTCCACCTCGGAGCCTTCAGCTTGTATGGCAATTTTGCCTTGTTCTACGGTTGCGTTGAAGCCGTCATTGACCAGGTCTCCGTTTACCCATACGCGGACCGTGTTGCCAAGGGTTTCTATGACCATTGTATTCCATTCGCCAAGCGGGTTTTCAGAATCGTCCGTTAGATTTAAGATTCGCCTTGCGGTCCCTTCTGTTATGCCCCAGTCTTCTTCAGGGCCCCGCCGGGCTACCATATCAGGCACTTCAATATCTTCCACAATCACCCAGAAGTCGCCGGCGTTCTCATGCATCATCTGTACTTCGAGCGACTTGGGAAACATATCATACAATGCCCGATGGGTAGACGCATGAATCAGGACGCCTGCATTTCCGGGTTCACCAGGAAACCGATACTCAGCTTCAAGCCGGTAATCTTGAAATTCAGCTTCAGTGATCAAGTGACCTCTAGGCTCTCCTGCACTCACCAGGAAACCTTCGCGTACAAAAAAGGGAGAAGCCAGCGTCGAGTCCGTATCCATATCCGGCACATCCGCATACCAGCCCGTCAGGTCAGCGCCATTAAAAAGAGCCTGCGTTTCCACAGCCGGTGGAGGGGCGGCCTGTTCGGTGCAGCCGAATAGGAAGAGGGTGAGGATGACGAGGAGTGAGCGTATCATCTGGAACGGGTTTGTTGTTCAGTGTTCGGAGTTTAGCGTTTACTAGGATAAGCAATTAACACGAAACCAGAAACCCGACACGCAGATGGGTATGCCCATCTAACTGATTGCAAAGCAATAAACCAGAAACCAAACAAATGGGGACATTTGTTTGAATTAGTATTGCCCAAACAAATCTATCTCCGGCCAATCAGTGGTTTCAATGATGGGCTCTAACCATCTTCGTAAGTTTACATCGGAATTTCCATTGAAAAGCAGGGCGAGCACTGTACCATTATCAAACACATACAACAGGCTGCTGCTGCCTTCGAGTGCTCCAGTATGAAGAAAATTACGGTTATCCAGAATCCAGCCTGCGCCATACACACCACTGCCGCTGTTATCTAAAAACATATAGTCGTGCAGCTGACTGTCTGTAATAACAGAGCGGCTATCAACAGCCAAACCAAATCGTACCAGGTCAATCGCCGAAGCTATCCACCCTCCACTGGCATTCATCAAGTTCATGTCGAATCCGCCACCATATTGAGTTGGCAGGTTTCCTGGGACGTCATCAAATATAGAAGCTCCTAATCCCCCATAAAAATACTCAACTTCCCCTTCTACTCGATCTTCCTGGAGCGTACCACCTATTTGCATCGTGGTGATACCAATAGGAGCTAAAATTTCTTGTTGCACAAAAGCCTCATAGGGTTGGCCCGATACCGCCTCGATCACTTGCCCGAGCATGAAGTAGTTCATGTTGTTGTACGTATACCGGCTGCCTGGACTAAAATCCAGTTCCCGCCCGAATAACCATTGGGCGACGGCCTCATGGGATGGGGGTGATGCAACACCCATCTCCTGTGCAATCACCGGAAGGTGGTACAGTGGATTAGGGCCTACCGATCGATCCCAGCCTCCCTTGTGCTCCAACAACCCCCACATCTTTATTTCTCTGGCCTCCTCATCGACTAGACCGGCCGTAGGAATAAGAGACGGTACCACGCTGAGCAAAGAATCTTCAAGTGAAAGGCGATCCTGCTCAACCAATTTAAGCACAGATACAGCTGTAAAAGGCTTACTTATGCTGGCAATACGAAATAAACTATTGGGTTGAACAGGGTCCAGCAGTGCTCCAGATACATCCGTACCCCCACTCGCCATGCCGTATCCTCTCGCCATTACAAGCCGGCCTTCTACAGCAAGTGCCACACTCATTCCGGGAGGGGCAATCAACAAATCCTGTGAACCTATTCCTTTAAAAATGGTCAGAAACTCCAGATCGATTTCTGGAATCCCAGTGCCCGTTGTTGCTACCACTTCGAATCGCAACAAGGCTTCTGCATTATCGCTCTCTACAAAAATGATTGCCGAACCCTGGTTACTCGTGGTTATTTGACCCGTATTATCAACTGAAATCACATTGGAATTGCTGCTGGACCATGATACCTCCGGGTCCGTGACAGGGTCGCCCAATGCATCTAGCGCCGTCAAATCAAGTTGAACAGCAAACCCATCGTGAGGCAATACCTTGTAGGGTGTACTCACTGAAAGCTGTTGAATCCCGGCAGGTAGTGCCTCAATTTCAACGGACCCGGTGATTCCAGACGTTTCTGCTTGTATACGTACCTTCCCAAGACCTGTTGTAATTACCCCTCCAAGCTCATCAACGGTGGCAACTTCGGGGTCTGCGCTCGTCCAGACAAACTCGACACCTGGTACCGCATCTCCTTGAGCGTTTCTCGCTATAGCGGTTAACTGAATATCGATACCCGTTCCGATTACCCGTCGCTTATCGGCAGATACAACAACGGTTTGGACCACATTTTCATTCTCACCGCCAGGTGGAGAAGGGTCTTCGTCTGGATTTGATGAATCGCAGGAAAACAGGAGCAATCCACAAACTGATACCAACAGCAAAAACCGCAAAATAACACCCAACTAGTGATTGATCATGTGAACTGGGGACTCAATATCTCTTTATCTGACTACACTTGCCACAAACCGATCCGCTACACGAAAAATATTTTCCAATGCAATGTTCATTGAAACAGGCACACCATCGGATATCGCATTCTTTAACGAGTCGAGCGCAGATACTCCTGGCGCCGGCCGATCATAGTTACTGCCGGCACGGAGAAGCACTATTCGTTGCCATTGTACCCTACCCATTTCATGTAGCGTGCGTAAAGCCGTCAACGTACCGGAGTCCTCCTGGTTGCCTAATGTGTACCGGCTCCTTTTCCCGCTCCAGGCCTCCATCCACTCGGTTGACCACTGCCCTGTGACGTGGCCATGTAGGAAGGTATCACTAGAGAGAAATCCACCTTTTGCAACAAAAGGCGGTAGCGAGGCAGGCTCAACCTCATAGGCCATTCTATACGTTTTAGATTGGATATCATCAACTAAAGGGACATCTTTGGTCAACTCATAAACATGATGCACCAACTCTTCGTCCATGAAATACACTTCTGTACCCGATGTGTATTTTTCTTCTTCCGCTAGCCCAGTGGTGCCCATCGGGAAAAAAGGAAATGGACGCTTATGGTCGAGTTCAGCCAAAGACACAAAAGAGGCAAGATCTCCATCTACCACGGCATCGCACCATACTGGAGATCCAACAGATACTTCTTCAGGGTTGGCCCCTGCTATACCACATACAATGATGTAGGAATCACTTAAATCGATAGTGGGATGCATACCCACACCCATCAACGCCGTTGAAGCGTTTGCTTTACCCACACCGGTAATGATTAGTGCGATTTCGTTCTTTTCATTTGTAAAGATCCCATCCCGAATGCCAGGAGCGCTTATCTGATTATTCAAAGCATATCGCTCTATCCAGGCACTCGCTTCACCTACACTATCCGAAGCACCGGGCTCCCCATGTTGAAACATGGTTACAATTAACACCTTCGGTTTCATCTACTTCTTTATGGTCCCTCTACTTTGTGCACAATGATGGTATCCTTGGATGCTGGCAAAAAAGGCCGGCTTTCAGGAGAAAACAGGCGAGACCGTTTTGTTGTCCAGGAGGTATCAGATATAACGTGTTCCGTTCCATCAAAACGAACAAGCCTGATTTCTTCCTCAAGTTCGACGTACTCTTGCCTGGGCCAGAATAAAAATATCCCCCCTAGCAGCATAACGAGGAGAAGCACCTGCCCTACCGTTAGTTCTCTCAACTTCATACTAAGCACCGATTTCCTTGGAGCACGATCCTCTCGATGAACATTGATTTCAAGAGGAATCGAAGAGGCTTCTTGAAGCGACGCCTGTTCATAGGCTGCAACAGCTACTTCTTTGACGGGCGCAATTAGACGGTACCCTATTTTGGGAATGGTTTCAATAAACTGGGGATGTTTTGCGTTGTCCCCGAGCACCCTTCGTAAAACACTAATGGCCTTTGAGAGTGCACCGTCATTTACGATCGTGTCCGGCCAGGCAGATTGCAGCAATTGGTCTCGCGTTATAACCACTCCTGGCTCATCTACGAGGCGCATTAACACGCTCATTACCTGGGGTTCGATATGCTTTTCTACGCCATCAATCCGAATCACACAGCGCATAGGGTCTACATAAGCGGTACCTAAATGAAAGGAACGGAGGTTTACCATGATAAAATACTCCAGAAAAGAATAAGAAGAAAACCGTAAGGACGTCGTAATGCAAACGCTTTACAATCTCCCATTATTGCCTCAACACGAGCTGAAGAATAACTTTTTAGAAGGCCTTCACGTAGTGCCAAAAAACCAAACAGTTGAACCATGGCATACTCTCGCAGACACGCACTGAAGGCCCTCTCCCTTGGGGCGGCTGGATTAACTTCATTTCCATCTGTATTACATTCTGCAGCACCATCTTTGGAAAACCCCTTAGGCATAGCGCTGGTAGGCCTGGGGAGATACAGTACGCTTGCGCTTAAACCAGCCCTGCGTCAAACCCAGCATATCAAATTGACGGGTATTGTAACTGGAACGCCGTCTAAAGCAAAGGAATGGTCGGAAGAGTTTGACCTTACTTCAGATCATGTCTATAACTACGATACGTTCGATCGAATCGCAGATGATGACGCCATAGACGTCATCTACATCGTGCTGCCCAACTTTATGCATGCTGAATACACCATCCGGGCACTAGAAGCAGGCAAACATGTGATCTGCGAAAAACCAATGGCCATGAATGTAGCAGAGTGTGAAGCCATGATTGCTGCAAGCGAAAAAGCCGGAAAACTGTTATCGATAGGTTACCGGCTTCATTATGAAAAGCATCACCAAGAGGCAATGCGAATTGGGCGGGAAAAACCATTTGGAACTCTCAACTTCATCGAGGCCGGGCTCGCCTATCATCTCAATGACCCCACGTTGTGGCGGCTCGATGCAAAGAAAGGAGGTGGCGGTGCAATTATGGACCTGGGTGTATACCCTATCCAAGCATGCAGGTACATCTCCGGAGAAGAGCCGGTGTCAGTTACAGCGCAAGCATTCGTGCGTGACACCTCCCGGTTCAAGGACATTTACGAGTCGTTCTTCTGGCAATTCGAGTTTCCATCAGGCCTGGTTGCAAACTGTACCACGTCCTATTCCTCGTATGTGGACCGCTGTCATGTAAGCTGTTACCAGGGATGGCTTGAGCTGAAGCCCAGTTTTGGCGGACGGGGGACAAGCGGCACAACAAGCACTGGGCCTATGCAATTCGAACAGGTCAATCAGCAAGCTGCTCATATGGACGATTTTGCATTGAGTATCAAGGAGAATACACCACCCTTGATCAGCGGCCAGGAAGGGTTACAAGACTTACGAATCATAGAAGCCATCAAGGAATCTGTCCACTCTGGAGCAAAAGTAACCATTTCAAACGGGTCTTGATTACCAACTTGTAATTTAATCCCCGTTGTAGATTAGAGGTGCTTGTAAAAGTAAGGGCTTTTTTATACTCTAAGTCGCTTACCATGCAATTCTTTGGATCGTAACAAATTTTTTAAACGCCACCTGTTATCCGCGGCGCTCACTTCGTTTGTTTACTTTCGATTTAAAGACCCATAACATCCTTGATGAGGCTTCTTCGTTCGTGCTATTACTCTAAGGAGTAGCGCCCCATCTCTGTTCTCTAATAGAGGCACTACCTGTACGACTAAAGTTGCCTGAGTCATGCCATGGATATCGCTCTGCATTGGCAAGTCACTTAATGGATTTTGACTTTTAGATTTCGACCCAGATGACTCCTCAGGAACTCCTTGATATCTTAAATGCGCTTGTCAGACCCGTTTCCATCGATACATTCAAGGAAGAAGTTCTCCAACCGTTTGGCATAACACCACAAATCGAGTTTGCCTCGGATCTGTTATTTGATATCACCTCAGTGGTACCAGCTGTTGCAGATTTTGCTGATGGAGAAAGGTTCACCCTTGCAATGCAGGGTGGTATTACGTGGAATGTGGTTCCTGGATTTTTTGAAATCCCTAATTTGAGTATTGAAGTCACCTGGCAAATCAATGGGGACCCCACTGCAACGCAGGAAATCGTCTTTTTCTCGGGGATGATTTCTGGCAGTGTGGACGTCCTTGGCGAAACGGCTACACTCACGTATGATCTTGCTGCCCCGTCTGGGGAAGCCATGACGGGCACCTTCCCTGAAATTGATATAGCACAACTCGTTTCAGAATACCTGACCTCGGTTACTCTTCCAGAAGATTTTCCCACACTCGATTTTGACGCTCTTCCTGTTTCCATTCATCCAGGAAATCGAACGTTCACGTTTAACGGAGACTCATCAAGCTCGTGGCCCCTCATCAACGATATTCTTTCCCTCAATGAAGTCACGCTCAATGTAACGGCAACTCTTGAGGCTGATGACACCTTATCCGTTGAGGGCGATATTTCTGGTGCGCTGACCTTCCCCGGCGGCACGGTCATTCGCCCTGCTTTCTCCTTCGGGGAAGAGTACAACCTATCAGCAACTGTAGACACGCTCCCATTGGGCGATATTCTTACAACTCTGGTAGAAGAAGTCACATCCATTCAACTCCCTGATGGTCTACCTGAAACCCTTTCCTTTGAGGATGTGGAAGTCACCATCGATGAAGACAATGACTTCTATGCGGTGAAGGCCAACTCGGGCGCCACATGGGACATCATAGACGACCTATTTACAGCAGACAACCTGGCGCTTTCCTTCAGAGTATTCGTCGACGAAAGTGACGAAACACAAATAGAAGGAGGTCTCGCGGCCAACATTAGCCTGGCAGATGTCGTCTTCACGATCGGCGTCGATTTTTCAAACGATACCTTTAATGTCACTGGTGGATTGGCCGAAGATCAGTCGCTCAGTTTTTTCAAACTTGCGCAAGAAGTCATCCCTTTTGACATCAACCTGCCGGAGGACTTTGACGTCACCTTTGAGAATTTGAATGTTGACGTCTCCCCTCTCGAGAGCCTCCCGACAGTTTCTGACACAAACAGCAAATATACCTTCTCAGGGGATGCAGTTACAGATTGGGTGCTCATCCCTGATGTGATTTCTCTTAGCAGCGTCAGCCTCAATTTAGAGGTCACTACTGAAAATGGAACGGCCACGGTAGGAGGCAGCCTATCAGGTAACCTTGCGATTGGCGGTTCAACAGCCGTTATAGGGTACGCCTTTGATAGCGCGGCCGAGGAGTTCAAACTCATCGCTGAATTACCTGACCTCAGCCTTGACGATATTATTAATGGGTTGCTTGAAAAAGCGGGCGTAGAGCTGCCCACTTCACTTCCAACATTTAGTTTTTCTGACATTGTCATTGAGGTACGTCCAGAAGAAGGGATATATAGACTCTTCAGCGATAAAGAATCACAAGGCCTCAATTGGGACATCCTTCCCGGTCTATTTAGCTTAACGAATGTTGGGATTGATTTTACTGCTACTTCAGAGAATGACACAATAGATATTGAGGGAGGGATCGAAGGCACCCTCAACCTGGGAGATGACGTTGCTATCACGATGAAATTTGCATTTACAGCTGATGACTACGTCGTTGATGGCTCTATCGACAAACTCAACCTTGGTAATCTGGCGGAAGGCCTCCTGGATGCGGCAGGATTTGAAGTTGACTTACCTGACTTTGACATCGGTGGACAAGATTTAAGCGACCCAGACTCTCTCATCGGTCTATCTATTTTACCAGACGACCTCAAGTTTTCACTGTCTGGATCGATTGGTGATGGGGATGACCTGCTCTCTTTCTATGGGATTAACATTGACCTTCCCACCATCACGTTTACAATTACGATAGAGAAGATAGACGATGAGTGGGTTCTCTATATAACTGCTGATATTCCAGGCGACGAGGAACTTACCGTCTCTACCAACTTCGCCTGGCTCAGAGATGTAGGCGGCCCGATTCTCAGAGAGCTTCAAAACGATCCGAGTGGTCAGCCCAGCTCTGATGACCCATTGATCGCGCTTAAGTTAGATCCTGATGGTGACCAGACCATCATCTTACTAAAAACCCCACTGGGCAACAGCGATGCAACAGAGTTTTTCACAGGTCCTCGTGGAGAACCGGCCAACCTGGAGGACAACTGGGATCTGTCGTTATTCTTTAATGGAATAGAATTGGGATCAGATGATTTTGAAGCTGCCGGTGACTTCATTTTCCCGTTTTTATTCCAGGATGATGGAAGTAGTACTCAAACCTCCACTACCACAGCTCTTGCACGAACCACAACATCCAATACCAACGGAGGAAATAACGGAAACGGTTCAGTACTGACCCAAAACATTAAGATTACCCCTCCAGGTTCATTTTCCGAGCTCTTTCAAAACGGCGAGATCACGATCCCGTTTGGAATAACCATCACGATTGCCGGCATCGATCTCAACTCTGAGATTATACTGGTGTTTTCTTTGGCCCGGATGGCATTCCGCGTCGAGCACTCTGGAGGCATTGAGATCCTGTCTGATAAGGAAGAGCTTCTAACTGTTGATGAAGGTGAGGAAGAGAAAAACAGAGAATTGCTTGGGCTCGAATGGTTCTTCTTTGGTGAGAAGAAAGGCGACAAATACCATCACTTCACGCTGGTTACGAAAGATTTTAATTACCAGATCCAGCAAGCCCCTGGGGCTCGCATCGAAGTCGCCTATACCAAGGCCAGTAAGGACCCTATCAAATTCCAAATCACCGACTTTGCACTGTCATCCAATGGCTTAACGATTACCGCAGATGTTCTGGATGACCCTGCACGCCTCAATGGGGTTGATACTAAATTTAGATTTGCTGGAAGCCAGCTTAAGATTGTCGAGAACCGCATACAAGATTTCACGCTTAGTGGATCGGGTCCGCTACCGCCCGACCTGGTTGGTGATGCGATGGTCGATATCTCCATGCAGTTTAAGCAGGTCGATGGATCGCTTACGCTCGTAGCTGGCGCAGCCAAGTTGCGAGGCAATAAGATTCTTGATGCAAAAGCCACACGCTTCCAATTCTCTATTGACGCCATCGGTTTGAAGTTCGTCAATGACGGCCAATTCCACCTCTTCTTTACACTAACTGGAACGGCCCGCTTTGTACTGGCTTCTGGTGATGACAAAAATGGTGCTCTGGCCCTGCTGCCAACCATCCAGATCGACCTTCATGAGTGTCCGCTCACAGGAGATGCCAGTGTTATAGCCAAGCACATCAGTTTCTTGATCGAACTGCCGAAGCCGGTCTCCTTCCCCATCTTCGGCGCCTATGAATTTGAACTCCGTGCCATCGGATTTTTACCGAACTTCGAAGTCTTCGATGCTGCTGCAATGCAGATCACTGGGCAAGTGAAGTTCGCCCAGGGTCCTGGCGACACGGCCAACAATGAACCGGACTATCACTCGCTCTACATAGCATTGCCAGAACCAGGAAGCTTTATCCCCAGGCTTTACATGGACAGGTTACCGCTCAGTATTCAAATGGGTGAGGCATTCAAGTTGGACGGCGTGCTGGAATTTTTGAACAGCGATCTAGAAAAAGGATTTGCTGGTGAAGGTGTTCTGGAAATCAAGGGACTTCCTCCGATTGCCGCTGCCTTCGCATTTCTACGGGTTCGAAAAAAAGAAACCGATCCATTTGTCCGTGCCTGGTTCATCTTCATTGAACTTCGCCAGGTAAGCTTCCGGGTCCCAGTCCTTGAGTTCTACATCCGGGAAATAGGGCTGGGTTTTGGGTACCGGTATACCCTGGTTGCTATCAAGGCTGCCGATGAAGCTAATGATCTGGGTGAATTGATCAGTGAACTTAAGGTGCTCTCGCGAACTGCCGGGGACCTGTCCAAACGTGACCGTTGGGCGGTAGACATTGAAGATCCTGGACAAGACCTGCGATGGACGATCGTATTTAGGGCCATGATTGCCCAGCTCTCTGCGGCTCCTTCTCCCCTGACGTGGAATGAATCAAAAGAAGAGAAACTGGCCAACGTGTATCTCTTCGACGCCGTCATTGCCTTTAGAAGTGATCTCACCTTCTTTATGAATGTGCGTGGATGGTTAAACACCAGCTATGGAGAGTTTGTTAAGCAGCGAAATGAAGGCAATGACCTCGAGCCTCTGTTCAGCGGTTTTGTCTTCTTATGGCCTCGGCAAAAACGCTTTCTTGCCCATCTGGCTTCGAACCCCAACGGCCATCTGGGCAGTAAACCTCCGCTCCCCTCATTTGTCGAGGACGCCGTCAGAAACGGCCAGTTTTCGGCTACGCTGTTGATCGAACCCAACTTGATGCACTTCGAATTGGGATGGCCCAACATGCTCAGATGGAGCAACAAGATTGGTCCCCTCAATGCAGAGATGCGGGGCGGATTCATTTTCCGTATTTCCGACCGCGAGCTTGTTCTCGGAATAAGTTATACAGCCAGGGCAAGCCTCGATGTAGAAGCCAGCATAAACCTGGGCCTTGTAGGCGCCAGCCTTCGAGCGCGGGCAGATGCCTCCCTCGGCGCCCGGTTTATCGGCGTGGTTGAGTTCGGGGATAATGCCAAACCAACCGTGTATGGGGCCATCGGGATGGAGTTGAATATCCGGGTGGATATCAACTTGTGGATCAAGATTCCACTCTTGTTCAAGACGATCAAGCTTTCTTATTCCCTCACCTTCCGGCTTAATTTTACAGCCGGCCTCGAGCTAGGCTTCGATGGCCTGACCAACGCAGGATTAAAAGGCTCGGGGTCAGTATCGGTCTCTGCCATGGGCCACAGGCTGCACTTTAGTGCGAAGTTTAGTGCTAACGGAGACGCTGTTACGGCAGCCAGAAAAACCACCCAGCAATACCTCAACATTGGCCTCGAAGCTACCGACGTAGAACCGGTACCCGGCATAGAGCAAGAAGTCTCCAGTTCAAGTCCAACAGCCATTGCAGCGCCAGTAAGCGCAAGCCCTGCCTTCAGTGCAGCCGTCCGCATGGACGATACACCGAGTACGCTCGAGGTTTTAACGGAAGAGTTTCAGTCTCCTGATTATCGGATATTTGTTCTCCGTAAAAACCAAAACCCTGCTGACTCTTCCACCTATTTTGTTTTGCTGCCGCGCGCAGAAGGAGACACCATTGAAGCCGAAATAAGTCACCCGGGCTTCCTCCCCGTCCCACCTGTTGATGATATCGGTAGCAGTACCGACGATGCACATATTGACTTTACTGTCCAATTTGGCAGCGCTCCTGACTCCCCCATCGAACAATTTAACCCCTTCACTAATAACTGGGATACACTTTCCTTAGAGGGCGGCGACAGCCCAGAACCTGTTTCCTGGAAAGCAGATTGGGATGCCGTCATCTTTGATGAAGTCGATGAGTTTTCTTCGGCAGAAGGTCAAGAAACACAACCTGTAGAGGACGACGAAAAGGACTTTGACTCAGGCATGACACTCAGGTCCTACTTGCGCACGGCATATATCACCAACGCCTACGATGACCCAGGCGACACAGAAAACCCTGTTGTTATACCTATCAGCGACCCAATGGGTTATGTGGATGGTGTGTCTGTTGAAGACCAACGCGTCCAGAATCCTTCTGACAATGCCTTTGAGGCAGCAGTACGTGGCGCTCAGGAGCAATTTAGAGGGTCCCCGTTCTTCAAACGAGATCCCAACCTAGAATACGACCAGGCATTAGAAACAGCATTCCAGGAAGATCGCACCGTCTATACGTCAACCGGATACACGCCGCGTGTTGAGTACACTGGCACGGACGCAGATATTCCAGATTTGCTGAGAGAAAAACTCCTCGTATCAGGATCGGAACTCATATGGGCCGATGAAGCCTTTACGGATGAGGAGTACAATCAGCTAAATAGCATAGCACAGAATTGCGAGGATCCTACTACGACCCCCGCGGCTACTCTTAGCTGTGCTGTAACACAATTGATCGTACTCATGGACGATATGGCCACGCAAAAGCAGGCTATTCAAGTCCGGAGCCTTGTTATCAATGACTTGATTCAAGACGTACGTGCCTATGTAGATGCCTCTGATGCAGAGCGGGACGAGGTGGCAGCTACATCTATCCCATTCAGAATGGGCCTTGTATTCAGAGTTGACGGTGACGCACTTCCTGAGTGGCTCTCGGGAGATGTGGCTTCAGAGGAGGGCCCCACGCTGAATCAAAGGAATACAACATCCTCATCGACGCCCGAAGGCCCAACGCGATCCATCAGTACCTTCAACATTGACCTCTCAGACTTTGGAACCAACCCTCCTCAATTCCAAAATGTACGGCACTATACGGATGCTGGTACGGTCGCCATTGCCTGGAATCTAACCCAATCATTTCCAGAGGAACTCGAGCTGTCCGAGGCACAAAGAAATCCAGATCACAATCTGTTACACTACGACGTCAGGCGATTGCCACTCGATGGCCGGGACCGCGAAGTCCGTTATCAAGTAAAGGCGGCGGCGGCACTATGCCCTGCCGATCATGGTACAGATGGCGGTTCCATCACCCTCGATTCTCTCAAGCCACGATTTCAGCTGGTTGATCACTTCCCAGAAGAGTCTGATGCAGACCTTGCAGCATTGCCATCTACAGGACGCAGTTATTTGTACACAATCATTCCGATCGACTATTCAGGTAGTGCAGGCCACCCGCTTACCCTGGTGGCAACTCGCTTCCCGAATGAACCACCAAGGGTCCCCGTCGATGGAAAACTTATCGTTGAATACACATTAAGCGATGAAACGATCGAGGTTCAGGATTTATCGGGATTGGATGCCGCCATACCTGAAGTACTGACACCGAACGACCCGATCAAGGTAACCTGGACAAATCCTACTGAACAGCAAGAAGGCCCAAGGGTTGGCATCAAAGATCGATTCCTCGTATTCAGGAAAGAGACAACGCTTCCGATTGGCAACTACGGCCTGGATAGTGCCACCAGCCGTCCGCGCAGTAAGCAACTACCCACCTCGAATGCGAGGGCCCTTCAGTCGGATATCAAAATACCACTTACCGCTCCCGGTGGGAGCAGGTCGAGGGAGGCCACCATTACGGTCCAGCAGTTAAAAGATGCCGGGGTTCTGCCTGATAATCCCAATCTATGGCGTCCAGAATCATGGCGCATATTCTTCCAGACCGTGTCTACCAAGGACGTTCCTTCTCCGTTGAGTCCTGTTGAGCTAGTATTGCGGGTCAAAGAAGAAAAGGTAACGGATTTTGAAGAACGGAGACCTCCAGAACTTGAATGGCTTCCAAAACCAGTACGCATGGCTTTATTGCCGCCTGAAGATCAACGGGCAACACCCGGGCTTGCACATTTCCCCATGCCGAATGGATCCTTCCTCTTTAATACGGCGGAGACCTCCGTTAACTACGATCTTCACCCTGCAGAACTTCGAGCTATCAGGTTTAGATGGAATCAGGGCCCCAGTTCACAACCGGACTATCCGCTCGATTTAACGGCCAGTTATGACCTGCTGCAACTGGATACAGATGCACACACAACGGATACATTCAAGGATCAGGAAAGGCTGTCCGAAGCCCTCACCAAGGTGCAGGAGATTCAAATGATCTCCGCAGAAGACTTGCTGCTCACTCCTGGCGACACTCTGAGTACACAGGCTTGGGAAGCCTGGTACCCTAGCACTATGCGCCGCCTCCTTAAACCGGATGAACGCATTGAAGGATCAGAAGCCCTGTTAAGCCCCTGGTTTTCCTGGAGAGATTCTATTCTCGACTGGCCAGAATGGGAAGGCCTTACTGATACAGAAGGCAGTGTTAGAGATCAACAGCTGCACCCGTTCCTAAACGATATCGCTAGCCGATTCAAAGGCGAACCGGTTCATACCTATCCTGGAGATACTCTGGATCCTCTAGATATTCTAGTTGAGCTCCGTAGCTCAATGGATCCCAACGGCTCCTTCCCTCCAGACACAGCACTAAGTTACATCGAAAGCCTTCCTGGAGCGGAAATTCAGTTTATTGAGAATAACAGAACCGTATTCATTACTCGGCTCGAAAACGGACAGATCAATACGTATTCAGCTTATAGAGGAACTCTTCAAACCCATCCCGCCATTCAACCTGGAGATCTTACAGCCTTGTTGAACGGAACGCCACAAGGGCCAGACCCTTATGGGTGGGGTATTCTACAACGATTTGGGCTCTGCGCCACCTTATCTCTTCAAAATAACGATGGAGATATCATCTCAGGAGACGAGTTACTCAATGCTATTCAATTCGTGGTATTCCTCGAACACAATCTCAGTACCTATCGCAAATACCTGTTTGTTGAACAACTGTATCAGCGCAACAAAAGCATCAGTCTTTCTCAAAGTAAAACAGAGAACGACGCCCTCCTCGGCATCATTCAGCTAAGTCTGAGGCCGTCTGTTCTGCAAGTCAGAGACTACAAGAAGATAACCTTATCCCGCAGCGCAGAAGCAGATGAAACGCTCAGCCAGCTACAAGCTGCGGTCATTATAGATCATTCGCTGCCTTATTCCCTGATCGATCAGTCTGATATGGCTGCAGGGCAGGCGGACATAGACCCTGAATTGGATGAGGATGGCACCGTTGTACCAGTAAAGAGAACCTTCTTGATTCCCCTTAACGGGAGCACTGACATCCTCATTCGTAGTAGAGATCTTTCTACATTTGGCGCTGCACTCGCTGAATTTGAAGAAGGCAAAAACAACAACGATGTCATTCTGATCAACGTTCAGGATTTTCAGCCTACCGATGATTTAGCCACGTATTTCACGGTACCTGCCGATGAACTGGCCGAATCTATTAGCGCCGACTTAGCTTCCCAGGAAAGAACCCACTGGCTGCGGCTGAAACGATACGCAGAATCACTCAACAGCACCGACCCTGAAGTACCTGACACTCAGAAGATAGACCTTCCAACCTCTGGGGAAGACCTGGACAAAGCACTACCTGAAGTGCTTTCGTGGTTGCAACGATTCATGGATATCTCTGAAGATGCAACCGTTCAGGCATCTCCGGATCAAGTGGTAGAAACAGGGCCCTGGATTGCGACAGCATATCCTAAATCGGGTACCCCAGCCCACGCAACGCCGGATGAAAGCGGGCGGTTAACCTACAATCATTTAATTCGAGACGGCTGGGCGCACAACTACCGGTATTATTTCCGGCCCAACGACCGGTATAACCTGCTTTGGAATAGCCTGTTATTATCTCCAGATCTCTTTCCGAGGCCCGATGAAGATGCCCCTGAGGCAGATACATGGATGCCAAACCGTATTGAAGAGGCAGTGCCAGATCCAGAAAATGCAGGGCTCGATGTGGTCATCGAACGAATTAACCCCATTGACCGCCCGGTCATCTTGAGCTCCTCACGGCTCGATCCTCCTACTAAACCGGGCAATCCATCCGTACCAGGAAGAACATGGGAGGTGATTATTGGCCAACATAGGGAGCAATCGCTTTCAGAAAAAAACCAGACCTTAGCGCGTCAACTCACATACCGTCAGATTGCCTACACACTTCTCAGACGGCAGACGTTTAATGAATGGGTAGGCCAGCTGAGCTCGATCATTGATCAGAACATTTCCATCATACCTGTACAAAACGAAGCTCAGCTTCCTCCAGCATCATATCCCGGCTCGCCTGCTCATATTGATTTGAAAGGAGATGAGATTGATGTCTCGCAATTACGGGCCATTGAGTTACCCGATCGAATTGGGACCTTCCAGCAGGCTGCACTGGCCATTCAGTGGGAGTCACTCCCCTTCTACTATGAACACCGGCTTCTCGTGATTGCTCAGACGGCCACTACGGTATCTGAAATCAATCAAGTAGAACAACGTGACTTCGAATACATATCGCCGGTTGCCCAGGCTGCTCTAGATTCGGTGGACGACACCACCTTTACGTTGTCCATCCGCCTTCAGCGATTCTACGATTGCTTGCCGGACGAGGCAAAGCTACAATGGGATAGCGAAGAGCCTCAATTTATGGAAGATGACGTGTTCACAAGAACCCTCTCCTCTCTACCCGACCCAGAGGTTGTGTATCAAATCATTGAGATCTTCAATGGCAATATCGAGGTGCAATTTGAAGTGTTCTTTGATAATGACCTGGAAAAATACACCATCCGGCCCCTGGGTAAACGAATCGCTGGAGATGTAACTACACTATCCATTTCTCTGGATGAATCCGATGCAGCGTTTTTCATATTGACACTTACTATAAATGCGGACCCAGCCGTACAAGAGAGAGCAGCAAACCTGAATACCGACAAAGTGCGCATCTCGACTCGAAGAGCAAGTGCTGCAACAACAGGCCTCACGATATTAGAATAAGCTTTAACGCCACAATACCATGACTAACGTCACCGTACAAGGACCCTTTTGGTCTGCCGTAGTCGATTTTGCAAACCTGGTTGATGTTAAGCAAAACTCAGCCGTTCGCAACCTATTTCTTGATCGTATGGCTCGTTCTGCAATGGGTACGAGCAACATGCACCTGCCTGGAACCCAGATTGCTTTGTGTTTTGTGAAGTCCGTCTCCCTTGAACCAGGCAATGGCAAAACCTATTCTTGGGCGCTACGATCAGGCGACGCGATGCCGGCTGCAAATTTATTGACCCCAGGTGGCATACGCTCCTTTGTCGCTTCAGGTGAGTTGGCACTCCTACTGATACAATCTGATCCAGAAGCATGGCCCACGAGCGGCACAAACTATCCCCCGGTGACATGCATAGCAGGTGAGATTCTGCTAGATGGGCTGGCACAACAGGGAAATGCTCGAAATCGCCTCTTTGAAGACCTGGAACTGAGTGCTCTAGATGCCTCTCTAGAAAATGTGCTTCCGCTACTTGAAGGCCGGTCAGGCTCAAGCGGACTTCTTGGCGAGATAACGGTGCATGCAAGTGGGGTTTCTTTGTTCGGGCAAGTACAACTGCCCTGGGAAGACAGCGGCTCTCTGGTTCAGGCTCCTTTCCTTGCTGCACGCAACATCCCTGACGATGATGCCAGTGAACCAGCGTATACATTACAACCCGAATACGAACGATTCACAGATGCTGAAAACGACCGATGGAGTGCGGCATGGCTCCAACTAAGCCGCGACCTCAACCCACGCCACCCCTTAAATGGAATCACAGTCGAGGAAGATGAAAAGCTGCCTCATTGGGTTTCTCTGGAAATCGTCAATCCACGCAATGTACCTGAGCTCTACTGGGATATTGCACCATGGGCAACCACACCCACGCTGAACTTTGCCGAAGGGCAAGTCAGCCTTATCCTCAGCGATCGCCAACCCTATGACCCGCAAAACCCTCCCGTTTCACTGGCGCGAATTGTACCAGAAACCATTCTTGTAATGCCGGCTGATTCGGCTTCTGATCAACTTCAGATCAAACTGGGTAATGGAGAGGTTGAGGACATCCCCACCTACCAATGGGGGCAGCTTTCCTCGGAGACCTTCTTGGAAGATCAACTCCGCCTGCAAGATCTTGACCTCGCTTTTAATCCGATTGAAACACCAGACCGGCTCAGAACCAGTCAAAACCTCCCCAGGCCCGATTGGAGTAACAGAGAGACTCCCCTGGACCCTGCAGCAGTGTGGGGTTATATGCCGCTTGAAAATGGATGGGCCCAACTGCCCGTCCCCAATTTTACAGAGCAAATCTTTTTAGATTCTGAACAAGAAAATCCAAATAGTCTGGATGAAGAACCTACAGACACCTCACAACTACGTGGTGTTGTAGCATTTGGGAATGAGGACAATGAAGTGCTTAATCAGCACCCTGATGAACAACCCTGGAATCTCACGATCACCCGGCTAGAAACCGCTCGTGGCGTCTGGACTCTTTCTCGAAGAACAGGCGAGGCAGCTTCTTCAAGTCGGCGATATCAACTAGACACTATTGAACTCGATATCATCGAACCAGAGATTATCATCAATGGGCTTTTCTGGATGAGTACAGGAAAACCTCGAACAGAGGATGCATTGCCGGACCTTGAAGACTGGGTAAGAGGCCTTGCGTCCATCCCATTGCGCAATCACAAACCGGATACAGATCTCTTTCCTTCTCCCATCTTCTTTAGATTTGAGGAGATCGTGCTCAAGGCACGAGACGAAGAGGATCCCTCGGCAAAGCTGAGTAACTGGAACACCCAGTATGAGGTCGACGAAGAGGTCTTCACGTCCATGACTTCCATCACCCCCTCCAACGCTCCAGATGAAACGTGGAGATTGTTACCAGAAGACTTCTTTTCCCTCTACAAGGCCTGGGCCTGGCTGAGGCACCCCGCCCTGCCGATGATTCAGGCACTGCCGTTAACACAAAACGATTTACCCCCGAATTATCCCAATCGAAGCCGGCAACTCGTTCCTTTTGAGTTCGCAATAGACGCCAGCAATCGACCAGTACATTGGGCCTTTGGCGTGGACAATGAAAACGGCGCGTCCTCCTGGCCTACACTCATCGATGAGGCTTCGACCGAACCCGCCTCTGAATGGACGCAATCGGGCGATGGATCAACCACAAAGCTATATGATCTCCCCCTTGTATCTCTGTCTTTGCCGGGGGTGGTATTCGACCCAAACGAAAAGAATCCCAATCTGGATGGCTCTACCATACAGGACGGCGGACTCAAAGGCTTAAATCCACAGCTTAGATTTGATTTGCCCTATACAGATCAAGTTAATGCGTTGGCCCAGCTTCCTCCCGAACCAAAGACAGAAGAGGAAATTTCTCCCCTGCCTGAGTCTGAGCCACCAGAACCTCCGGCACCGTTAACCAGGGATTCGTTTGCTGAGCATTGGCTTCGTATGAGTGAAAGAGCAAGCCTTGCACGTGCCGATGCCACGGATGCAATCAAGTCAGATGATTCGGGCAATAAAACAATTCAGAATCTCATCGAGCCCCTGGAATGGCCCCTGTCAGATGCCCAAATTAACGATTCCTCCTTCCCTGGAGAGGTGTCAATTACAGGGCAGGACAGTTCAGATCCGCTCGTACTGAAGGAAGATGACGCGCTTCGCGGAATTTCCGGCTCCTTTGAAGAAAGCAATACAACTCCTGGAACGCTAGTCCCTTCTTCTGGCGACGGAGCTGCATTTGAAGTCGAAGCAGGCAGCATGGCAGCCAGGTCCCTGCAAGATGAGGAAGACCTGGTGTGGTACCGTGATCAACGAGGTTTATCCCGATCAGCAAGTGACTCAGGCACAAACCTGATAAAAACACCTGTTGAACTCTCCGGCCCTTCAGATAACACCCGTTATGAGTTAACCTCAGCACGGACAACATTCGAGTTGCACTTAGAGGATCATGAAAAGAGTGAAAAATGGAATTTCTGGTTCAGAGATTTACCTGTACTCAATAATACCTTCACCCGCTCCATGTCGGCTACCGCTTCGGGTGAGAAGCTGGATATCAATGACCCTGAATCCCTGTCACGAGAGCGTAACTTTTTAACGGGTTACGAATGGCGATTAGGAAGCGAGATGAATACCGAGCCTCTCCCTCTCTTTGGCCTTCAGTTCTACCCACTCACACTCGTCCAGGTAGTTATCGAGGAAGATTTCATTACTGAGATACAGATGGATGGGCGTCTTCAATTGCCTTTAGAGGGACCGGCTTCGGAGCAAACCGCATTCAGGAATGCGGTCCGGCTCGTTTTCACATCAACGGATGAGGGTGAACTCCAACTTAGCACAATCAAAATCAACGAAAGCATTGAAGAAACTCCAGTTGGTGTAGATTCTGATTCTGCTGAAGTCACGGTAACCAACGAATGGCCGTTGGCTTTAAAAGAGGAAGAATTAACAAATGCCCCTGTAATATGCTGGGATTCTATTTCACTCGCCGGCAATGCCCTTCACGTCGATGGCGTATCCCTAAAGTTTTTCCGATTCGAAGCAGAATGGAACGTAACCGTTCCCACACTAGCATTTTCATCAGCCCGTTCAGGCCCTGCTGAAACTGCAGATGGAGAAGAAACAGAGGCAGTAGAAGAAATCCGAATAAACCTGATCCCTGAGGATTCAAGCGAAGAGGAATCCCCAAAGCTTGACCCATTAACCCCGACCGTTGTCTTTCTAACCATCGACACCCTCGAGCGTAAGAACACGGCCTTGCTAACACTATCTATTGAGCTAGGAACAGAACGAAATACGGGGGAAGACAATGCCAGCCGTGGTTCGTTCTCTGCGCTTGTTGACTTCGACCTATTGGCTAACCCTGGGGAAGGATCGGCCTGGGAATCAGCCACGCTGTTTGATGATGTTGAACTCGAAACCGATAGCAAACGATTTCTCGTTCGCGATACATCTATGCAATTCCAGTGGACCCAAGAGAAGCCACAAACCGAAAGCAGTGAACCTTCTACTGATTCCGCAGACCTGGAGGGTCTTCAACTATTACCTGGTATGTTCTTAAGGCCAGGAGATGCACCTGGATTCACAGCATTGACGTTTCACTCTGAATCTGGCAGCAATGGTATTCCGAAGCTCATTCTGGATACAGCATTTATCGAAGTCCTCCTCCACTGCCAGTGGAGCCGTTTTTTGCAAGAATCACCGTCTACTGTCGAAGCCACATCGGAGGGAGATCCAATTTATGATTCATCTGCTGGCGATCTCTTTTTCGGATATACCGCAGAATGGAAAGGAGAAGCTGGATGGGAAGAAGTGTTACTTCTCAATGGATTCTTAGAAGTAAAGAACCTGGTTTCCTGGCCGGCTTCTATACAACTGGATGAAGGTAAAACCAACCTGACACTCCCTCCTTTCCAGGACAAAACAACGCTGGATCATTACAGGCATTCGATCCGAATATTATTTAATCAGCACCAGGTCCCCGTCAATCTGACCGTAGTTGGCTCTGGTAATCTGCTCTTTCAATTCAATCAAGCGTTCTCCTGGCAATTCCTGGCTGTTGTTGAGCACCAGGTGGTCGAAATTAAGGAAGACAACCGATTAGGCCTCGAGCGAAGATGGACCACTGTGCAGGAAATCCGTCTGGCATCGCCTACTGTATTTAAGGCCTTTTTGCAGGAATTCGACCAGGCAAACACGGTTTTACCGGATTCAGGTACCGGCAGCATCGGGAGTCACAGTTATGGCTATTTAAGTTCAGCAATACGTTCGAGATTGGCTGAAGGCGCAGATGCCGAACTGGACAAAATGGCGCCAAACTCATTCATTGTAGAAGCAAGTGCTCCTCATTGGATTAACTTGAAGAGCATAAGCGGAGCCAGTGAAACCACACTCCAGTTTTTACCGAATGGAACGCAAGTAGGCATCCTCAGCCAACCCGATTATTACAGTCCTTCGGATCCGCGAGACCCAGAATGGCTTCTTCTCTCGCTGCCGTTTATCGGCCGCTTACAAAATGAATCAGCCCCTAACGTCACGGGATCAGATACGCCGCTCCATATAGACCCTATCAAGCATTTGTTGTCCGGTTCATCGGATAAATCTCTCGCGTTAAATTTCGCCAGTTGGGCTGAAGACGAACCAATCACCATCGCCGTCTCAGGCTTTGACACTTCAGCGGGAAGAACCTGGGCACGGCTTGACCCAAATACATTAAGGGAGAGTTGGTTTAGAATACAGCACCCACAACAAGAGGAGGAAGCGGATGGCTTGCGAAGTGTCATGGCTTCCTTGCCTGATACTCCTGCCCGTATGAGCCGTTCTGTTGCACTTCGTCAATTGTTCGATACATACAGAGTGGCCTTCCCTCCCACTGAGGTATCTGCTGACGAAGACGATATATTGAGTGATACCCCTACCCTGGTAAGCCCAAACGAACCCCTGGAATGGAGGCCAGACTCCTGGCTTGCACCGCAAGAAATAAGCTCCGTCACTACGGAAGATAACCCGGACGGTTTACTCGCATTATATACCTTCGAGGAGGGTGAGGGTACAGTTGTAAGAGATCGATCTGGCTCAGCGAATCCGTTGGATTTACATATGCAGAAACGGGTCGGGTCAAATTGGGTAGATCTCGACGCAACAGATAACCACGCCCAGTGGATAGAAGGTGGCGGCCTGGAAGTGGTAAACCCAATGATTTTACGGTCCCTAACCCCTGCAGCAGCCCTTTCTATAACCAGCACAGCCTCTGGAGAGATCACGATTGAGGCCTGGATCAGGCCAGCAAATATCGAACAAGGCATTAACGATCAAGCCCGAATCGTTTCTATAGCCGATAGTACGTCGGATAGAAACATCACCATGGGCTATAAACGTCAAGGTACCTCTTCTACTGCAGAGTATGATTGCAGTTATCGCCTTGCGGTGGGTGGTCAGCTTCAATTCAAACGAATTGTGCCCACCGGCAGTGCAGTAGTTGAAGACAGGATTCATGTTGCTTATGTGCACAAACAGACGGGTGAATCCATCATGTACTTTGACGGGCAAGAAATTACGCGCCGTTCAGATGAGGGTACGTTTGCAAATTGGATGGAGGACTTCCCTCTCGTACTTGCGAATGAATTAAATGGAAGCGACGTCCCCTGGAGAGGTGTTTATTTCTTAGTAGCTATCTATGGAGTAGCCCTTGAACCCGAGGAGATACTGGCGCATGTTCAAGCCGGCACCATTAAGGGCCGGAGCTCTATAAACGGATATAAGTGGTATAATCCGGGCCTGCACCTCCTGGACAGCAATCTCATTCGTACCCGGAATGAATTATCCGAGCCATTGTCTCACCTCGTCTCCCACCATGCAGCAGCCACAGCGCTCCCTGCTTCTCTTCAGCAAGGCGAAAACCCCTCACCCGTCAGCTTTGCCGTTAGCCCGTACCTTGGCCTTGGATTTAAGGCGGCCATCGATGAATACAATCCCTTGCTTGTTTCAGCAGAGCTTTTATGTCTGGATCAAGTATCTGGCGTATTGTCCCCGGTAGCCTCTCGTTTTTTAAATGCAGGAGAAAATTCCGAGACAGGATCTGCCCAGGAAGAAAGCATAAAATGGGGCAAAGAAACGCATCAAAAATTGTGTCCCGAATCGCCCTTTGCCATTCTTCGCTTCAGGGAGATCAATGAACGTGGCCCAAATGCTGATATAGCGATTAATCAAGCGGCTGTAACAGCTACGTACTCTTACGCGATATTAACCAACCTGGCAGAGCCCGAACGATTTGCAAGACGGGTATTTCCTCTGCGCTCGACTGTAAAGGAACTACGTTTCAGAGAAGGACAGTTCGGTGGCTACCATCCTCCCTCTCCCGGAGCAACTATTGACCAGGTTGAAATAGCTCCTCCACAAACGGTAGGGGTACAGCCTCTCTATATCAAAGGCATATGGCGCATTTTTGACGCTTCCGATCGGACCCGCTACACCATTCTAATAACTGGGGATCAAGCAGCGCTTTATGCCTTGAAAGAAGATCCGGACTCAAGCGCAGAGACCTTAGTTTTAGAAGAAACGTTAACAGACAATGCCGAACTCAAAGCACTGACTACAGCTCTTCAGAAGGGTAACGGAATCTTAGATACAACCCTTTCATCGGCCTTCCCCGAAACGTTTGCTCCACCTTCATCAGACGACGAAGAAGATTCTAGTGAGGAAGACGAAGAAGTCTCATCGAGTGATAAATCGGTACATCGTGCGTGGCCTTGGGGACTTAGCGCACTGCGGCTTGAAATCGCATACACTGAGGATGGGAAGGGTGTGATTGGCACGCTGGACCCATCAGAAACCAGTACTGAACGCACGCTTTGGTGGCAATCGCATTCCTATCAGGTTCAATTCCGATCTGCCCTGGCTGATCAACCTGTAGCAGGCCTCCCCCCTTATTTCAGAGCGCCTGCTATCAAAGGGTTGCTGCCTGTTTTACCCGATCCGCCCATGCCCAAAATCGCGGCAAGCAGTGAAGACACCTTCAACAGTGAAGCCTCTATTTCAGAACGATGGCAGGCCATACTACCAGGGGTTCTTCGATTTATGATAACCGGAGACCGCCCTGGAGTCCCGTTTGCCTTCCGAAGTCACATTATTAGCCAACGCGGGTTCTCTCAAACTGGAGCTTCAGCCGGACAAACACTCGTATCCGGCGGAACCCCGGTTCAGCATAAAATGCCCCGCCCAACTCCATTGCCGTTAACGGGCCGGCGTGATGTTGCACTGCAAACCTGGTCCAGCTTCTTCGCTCCAGAAAAGCTGCTCCTGGCCGAAACACTACCTGTGGACGAAGCCTTCTTCTCTCGATGTGAAGCGTTTGATGCGTTAGCCTACCAGGTAAAGCTAAGCAACCCAGCCCCTGGATCCTGGACCTCGGAATGGAATACTGAACTTGTGCTGGATATCCAAATCATCGTTCAAGGAGGCAACTGGCCCCTATTCAGGCAATATTTCCTGGACAAAGCACTAGATACTGTTCAGCCAGGCGACGAGCCCGAAGACCCAGACTCAACTATAGCATCTTTATTGCCCGAACTCATCCATGAATGGGTAAGTGTAGAAATTACAGATGGAGATCAATCATTCACATATACTTACACAGGGCAGCCGAATGGTACTGAGTATACGTTCCGTATTTCTGAGAATGACCAGAGTGCTTTTGATGCCCTTTTGGGCTCACAAGTACCAGGAGGTGAAATACACGTCCTCACGCATATTGGAAATGAGCGATTTACTTCAAGCTACCGGCAGTCCCTTGCCTTCCCGATGCGCCGCGTTGATGAAGATAAATTCAGGCTGCCGTTAAAGCCCTTCTATATTCATTTTGAAGACCCCGAATACAATCGCCGATTGACCTCCGCAGCTACGCAGGCAACAAGAAACATTAAAACGTTGGTTGGCACGGGAGATGATCAAGATAGAGAGCTTACGACAGTTACGCTGGCAACGGACCGGAAAGAGTACAACCCTGATAGTTTACTGTCGGTACGCTATGACTGGGAAACCAATTATGACGGTAGCGGGCATCTAAAGATCGAAAAAATCGAAGCTAGCTCAGGGAATCCAATACGATTGTTCACCGAAGAGATGCGCAACCTAAACGAGGAAGACAAAGTATTCGATCTTCGTCCCAAAACATTGCTTCAGATTCCACTTAATAAACTAGAACAAAACACAGGGCCTGCGGCATTGAGCGGTGGCACAACCTTGCAATTAACGCTTACCATTACTGCTGTCGAAAAAGTACTGGCAGAGGACCCAGAGGTTGTTCTCGAAGGAGAGCAGATCATTGTACTGAATGTGGATATCGTGGATGAAAATGTGATTCCAAAGCCTGAAGCCGCTTATGCGTTGCTACGCGCCCTGGATGATACAGCGGCGAAAGTTGAGTGCGCCCGGTTTGCCTGGGGCCCTGAATCAAATCGCATTGACCTGTTATGTCCAGATGATCTGCGAACCGGCATTGTACGCAGGCGAGCCGTATTTAACTGGTCCGATGTAGTACGCTATACCCAGTTTAAAGGGTACTCTGTACAGAAGATCACGCAATCAGGATCGACCCATTTTCCATCAGTTGAGGACTTCATTATAGACTAAACACCCTACCTGCATAATCTCCGTATTGAGAACTCCCGTAACGAAAACATATAAAGGACCCACACCCCCATACCACTTTTTAGCAATAACTTACGGTCCCCACTATGGAATTTTTGCACGGTACGATGGTGATCGCGACCCTTGGAGGGGCGTTGATCGTGATCGCTGTATCCATTGTGATCTTTTACTTCTTATTCCAGGCTATTTGGCCATCTCTTATTGGAGCAGCGGCTTCTTATGGACTCTGGATGTACGTTGATCAATTTCTTGGCGTGGTATGCGCTCTCATGTTTCTCGTCTTTCAGTTATGGTGGCTTGCCCACATAAAGGAGAAAAACCCATTACATGGAGAAGTGCCTGAACACAAGAAAAAGCGTAGGCAAACCCACGATTTGTATCTACCAGGGTATTTGGATTAACGCCTGGCCTAACACCTCGTATCACTCCAAACGGGCTACTTCACCCTCATCCACATACAAAACCCTGTTAATATTGAGCCAGGGCTAAGCTCATTCATTGCGTCCTCCTCCTGGGCCGCCACGTCGTGGTTCAGAGTGGTGCTCTTGATAATGCATTTCTAACCAGTCTTCTCCATAATCATTGCTTGGATCACGCGTAATTGTATGCACGTGGTTTGCGGCATTTCTATCCCCACCTACTCCCCTTTCACGAATGTATTCGATTAATATGGACGGACCGTGTACACGGTAGTAATATCGTTTTGAAATATCATCTGTGGGGCCGATCCAGGAGAAATACAACGACTCCATACCATCATTCTTAATCTTCTCAAGTTGAGCGCCTGCCGCATCGTGATCCGCATTATTCACGTATTCGTGAATGAGAAACCACAATAGCGTCTGCTGCTGCTTGGTCAGTTCACTGGCAACGATCCCTTCGAACGACTCTAAGCTCTGCTTCCGTCCAGGGCCCTCCAAGACATCACGCGGGATGTCCGTCATCAGAACTGCTTTTTTCTGCTGATCAGCCGTAAGTGCATGAAGAAGCTCATACCCACGTTCTACCTCATGAGATAGCGCCCTCCATCCTGCAAAAGTCCCCTTTTCTACCTCATAGGGCTCTGCTCCTAAGAACAAAGGCGTGAAACCAACCTTGTCATCAACAACCGTGAAGGTAGCAGACATATGATGCCCGGTGAGCAACCATCCCCAATTAGCGTCGGAAGACGGATTCCCGTAGAAGGATACCCAATAGTTTTTCGAATTCCAGCTTTCCACCAGCCGTGCAAAGAATTCATTATCTGGGTTTTGAGCAAGGCGTTCCTGAGATTGTTCTTGCAGGATGTCCTCCATCCAAAAGAGCCCCGAAATCTTTAAATACCCCTGGCTGCTCGTGGAGGCTCTGATGAGGTCATGTAAGTGCCGCCGCTGTTCATCAGACAAATCGCCTATTCGAATACCAATACGATCATACATAATGGCAGGCAAGTTACTCCATGTAGTCCGCTTCTCCTCATCGGATAAGGCAAACATTCCTGTCTCAGCAACTTCCGAGGGTAAAGACTCAATAAACGCAACCGCCTTTTCCTTCATCTGCATTGCACTCATCGATGCAGCCACCCCATCTTGCCCTTCTACATCCGGAACAGCAAAAACCCATATCAAAAAACTCACAACAACGAATAAATAACCACTCCTCGGAGAATTCATGGCATTACCTTTTAAGTTACACTCACATTGCACTGTGCACATTGAACCCTGCACCCTTTACTAACACACCCGTGTTAGTAAAGAAAAGCATAGTTCAACTTGATCAAGAATACATTCTGTGGGAATATATCGAATGTATTACTGAATTGATCATTTAAAGAAGTATCGTATGGTGAGACGGGATCAGGAGACAGTGGATTGAATGTATCTTCTGCCCGCCTACCGTGCGTCCATACCAAGAACAGCGATGAACCGGGTCTATACTCCCACCGGAGAACGACGTTTGATTGCAATCGGCTGAAGGAAAACTCGTCCCGCTTTGGAAACGCATCAAAATCTATCAGTTGATCGCGGCCTACGTGCAACTGAAAATCCTCGTACCGGCCTCTAGCTGCGAAGAGTTGACCGTATACTTGCAGGGATAGCTGAGAAGTAAATGTAACGGTACTTCGCACTGTAACATCAGCCGACCGGGTGTCCCGCTGGCCGAACATAGACAGGTAATACTGCCCATCTGCAACACTGCTTGCATCAGCAAATAACTCGTTTAAGGAAGCAGACGGAGCTAAAGGCACGTAGTCGGCGTCTGTCAACTCATCGGGATGATTGGCTTCTGCACCAATGAACCAGGAGTCTCCTGCATTACGAAATGCCTCATTGGAAGACCAGGCGGACACATTGTCCTCCCATTCCCCCTCAATTTCTGCGGTTAATGCCAGGCGTGAACCTATATTTAACGCTCCTTCAAAACTTAGCTCGGTTTCCCTCCCTCCGTCGTTGTAAAACTTAAATTCGATTCCGGGTTCAATCTGCCAATTTTTGCGTTCATCTGTCTCGAAATCGCCTCCGATTTCAATGCTGGAAGGAGCATTCCACGGTAATAGCCCTCTAGATTCGAATATGTCGTATCCACCAAACGGATAGGCGACTTCTGTACCAAAGAAAATGCTCTGAAACCCCTTGAATGTGAGGCGGGTGCCAAAATCAAAGCTCTGCCCCATATTGATGCCTTCATCATAGGACACCTGTTGGATGAACATCCCTCTCATCCCCCCTCTCTGGAAAGGGCCAAATGCTCGTCCGTCGTTGTAGTTGTGGCCTACCTGAGAAAGAAATGCAAAGAAGTTATTCTGACGGATTTGGCCAACGTCGTTTGGGTTAAATTCATCACTGAATACGTCAAGCCCTACAAACCCATCCCATGTCCCTTGGCGTTTACGCAACCACACTTTCCCAGCAAAGCCCGTTTCGGCATCCAATCCAGTATTCAGCCAATTGCGGTTTGTCGCAGCCAAGAAGCCTTCAACTCCGTATTTGTTATCGTTCATCCTCAAGTCCCAATCCAGGCCCGTAGCAAAACTACGAGCATGGTTGCCGTCGATATTGTTTGCTTCATCGAATAGGGTAACAATACCGCCTGCAGAAGAATATTCGCCTATCTGCTGAATCACACGGGTTACTCCGTATCCCCGCGAAGGGTTAAAATTGTCCCCAGTAAGTGCCCCTAAAACACCGTAGGACAACCCTTTTGTTGTTCGCCCTGATAGTTTTGTAGCCCCAATAATAGGTGCATCCGAACCGATGCGCCGCGTATACAACAACCGCCCGGGGCCAGCCGAGAACTCATAGATCTGAATTCCTTCAACAAAAAATGGGCGGCGTTCTTCAAAGAAGTTTTCAAAAGCCGTTAAATTGAGTACTTCTGGGTCCGCCTCAACCTGGCCAAAATCAGGATTAATGGTTGCGTCAAGTGTTACATTGGGTCCCAAGCCAATCTTCAAGTCGCCACCGACATCTACAGACTGGCTCTGTAACGCAGAACCGGTGTTATCTGGGTCTTCTTCTCTTAGAATCTGAGAAACGGTGTAAGGCGTAACCTGGATATTTTTACGCTGCCGCACATCACTGATTCCTCTAAGCTGTCCAAACTCCGCGATCAAGTTATCCCGCTTATTTCTCGGTACATGAGGCCATTCTGATTGCTCCCCCAAGCGAGGGTTACGGCGCGTAAAATGAATGCCCCATACCTGGTCCTTCGCATCTGAAAAACGAAGCATGCTGTAAGGAATCCGCATTTCTACTAACCAGCCTTCTGAAGTTACACGTGCTTTGGAATACCAGATTGCATCCCAGGACGGATCCATATCGCGAGGCGCATTAGCCCCGCCACGGCGGCGGTTTGTTGCCGCAGACTGTATAGCATCGAATTGCACTCCCGCTGCATTTACACCAAACGTATAAGAGGTCCGGCGGTCGAAATACGAATCGATAGAGACAAGAAACCAATCGGCCCGGTTGTAATCATCACGCCGCCCAAGTGCCTGCTCGATAGCCTGAGGGTTTTCATCAAACAGCATAGCACCGACATACATGTTATTCGGCCCATACAAAACCCGAACTTCGGTTTGCTGTGTTGCGGGAGCCCCTTCTACCGGCTCGAATTGCGTGAACTTATCGATGGCTACTGCTTCTTGCCAAATGCTTTCATTCAGGAAACCATCCAGCTCAACACCCTCTTCCGCATAATGGGCGTTCATCTGAAGGGCCTCATCGGCTGATAAGGAGGTTAATTGGCGGGATTGCCCAACAGCCGATTGGCTGACACATACTAGGATCAACACACAAATCCAGGCGCGTTCAATTCGATACATATTATATGATGTTCTGCAAATGGGAGTCCTACATTCGAACAGCATAAATGTACTTCATTCAGTACAGCATGGTACAAAGTATGGTTTGAACTGCACTAATTAGATTTGAATTGCAAAAACTGGTCATATTGTACCTGTAACAGGGATCTTATTACAGAGACTAAGCATTGGGCTTATATCATATTTTCATAGGTTCCTGCTTCCCTACTACTTGAATCCAGCAAATACCATGAACGCTTTACATAAATCGCTCTACCTCCTTTTGTCCCTGGCGATCCTTGGCTGTACATCTAGCACCGATGAAAAGAGTGAATCTATTGACATCCATACACCTGTTAATCTAAGCGAATCTGCTGCCCCTCTAAGCGATGAATTTGGAGACTATTGGTACCAGGGCGAAGCAGAACTTACAAGTTATACACTAGAACAGGCCAGATACGGAGAGCTTCATCAAGGTGAAGCCGTACTCATCTTTGTAACTGAGGACTTCTCTAAAGAGAAACACGTGAAGCTTGACTACCCTCAACAAGCCGGGGATGACAAGGTCAACATACTCAAACTCAATGCAACGAAGACGTTTAATACCGGCATTTATCCGTATTCAATGATGTCTTCTGTATTCACCCCCATTCAGGGAAGCAGCTTTCCGAGAACCCTAAAGGTAACCACGACCTCCCAGGAATGGTGCGGTCATTCGTTTACCCAAGTAAATATGAATAAGGATAAGTACAACATTCAGGCCTTCTCCTATTTCGAAAGCGAAGGAGATCAGCAGATGAAGCTTGAGAAAGGAATGCTTGAAGATGAAGTATGGACGGCCATCCGTCTCGATCCAGATCTACTCCCAACTGGAACGGTAGACATGATTCCAGGGACGATGTATCAGCGATTGGGACACATCGACTTTGACGTGCACAAAGTAAACGCTTCCCTTGAGGAGAATGAAGACGAGTTAATGACATACACGCTTTCATATCCAAAGCTATCGCGCACGCTTAGCATTCATTTTAATAAAGAATTCCCGCATGAAATTGATGGTTGGGAAGAAACCACAAGCCGCCGTGGACAGCAATTAACGACGCGTGCTTCCCTAAATAAGCGCATCATGCTCGATTATTGGTCTAAAAATGGCGTAGCTGATTTACCACTAAGAAAGGAGTTGGGTCTGGACTAAACCCGTCCCTATTGAGGCGATTTCTCATCCGTGACCTCCTTTTACACCAACGGGGTGTGGCTCATCCCATAACGATGCACTTCATCCCTTTACGTGGAGTACCATCGTCCCCTCAAGTGTATCATAATTACGCAGGTTTGTATAAACTCAACTTCTTAGACTCGATGATCTAGCGATCAAAATCGTACGTTCATGTTTTTCCGAGATTTCTTTGCATTACTGACCCTTTTGGTTTTACTGCCGGGCCCTGCTCTAGCGCAGAGCAATGACGCAGATGATACGAGTCCATACAGCGAGGCAGAACTGATTAGTGAGTTCGGCCATGTTGTGCCTGGATCTCCATTCACGCTCGCCCTCAAGATGCAGATGGACCCAGGATGGCATAGCTATTGGCAGAACCCGGGAGACTCTGGTGAGCCTACTGAAATTGAATGGGAGCTTCCTGCTACTTTTTCTACCTCACCGATCCAATGGCCGTATCCAGAACGTATTGACCTTGGGCCCCTCCGGACCTATGGCTACTCGGATGAGGTATTACTACTCACTGAGATTACTCCGCCTTCAGACCTCGAACTCGGTACAGAATTGCACATCGAGGCAATGGCCTATTGGTTGATCTGCGAGGAGATTTGTTTACCTGCAGAAGAAGCAGTCTCACTAACACTTCCTGTCCGCTCAGAAAGCCCTTCAGCCAGTGAACACAGAGAAGCCTTTGACACAGCTCGTTCTCAACTACCTAAACTTCTTGATAACTGGACGTTTGAAGCCTCCAGTTATGCTGGGAGCTATGTATTGCAAGTTACGCCTCCATCAAGCGAGGATGTCGATTTTAATGGCGCCTATTTCTTCTCTTCCGGGTATGAAGTCATTGACCATCCATCAGCTCAACCTATTACGCAGGAAGGGAATACCTTCCTGATTGCGCTCCAACAATCTGAATACGCAACAGGCCCTGTAGATCGGTTAGAGGGCGTGCTCGTAGCACCAGAAGGGAGAAGCTGGGATGAACAAGCACACGTGCCGGCACTCGCGATAAACGTCCCCGTTAATACCGATCTCATTGCGGCATCTACCCAAGAATCAACCACATCGGTTTCTCTCATTTGGATGCTCGTGTTTGCTTTTGCAGGTGGGTTACTGCTCAATCTTATGCCTTGCGTATTTCCAATTCTATCAATTAAGGTGTTAGGATTTGCCAAGCAAGGCGATCAGGCTCCGTCTGCGATACGCAAGCAAGGCTATGCGTTTGGTATGGGAGTCCTCGTTTCCTTTTGGCTCCTGGCTAGCCTCTTCTTGATCTTACGCACAGCAGGCAATCAAATTGGCTGGGGATTTCAGCTACAATCTCCTTTATTTGTGGCAGGCATGGCCCTGTTATTCTTTGGAATAGGCCTAAATCTCTTGGGTGTTTTTGAAGTAGGCTTTGGCATGAGCCGCATTGGAGGGTTGAACCAAACGGGAGAGCCAGGGAATCATGTTCGGCGCTCCTTCTTTGACGGCGTGTTAGCCACACTTGTAGCAACTCCATGTACCGCTCCTTTTATGGGCGCCGCATTGGGGGCTGCTATCACAGTCCCTACTCATCAGGCCTTGTTAATTTTCACCTTCCTGGGGCTGGGCATGGCTGTACCCTATATGGCATTGTCTATGACACCGGCCCTCGTTCGGATGCTTCCAAAGCCCGGCTCATGGATGGAGGTGCTTAAGCAGGTACTAGCCTTCCCGATGTTGGCAACCACGCTTTGGCTAGTCTGGGTATTCGGACGGCAGACCGGGGTCGATGGACTTGCCTTGCTTCTGATGGGCATGTTACTTCTTGGGCTTTCTCTATGGATTGTAGGCCGTTGGCCAGGCATTCAAATTTCATCCCGCGTACGCCTCATAACACGTAGCATAGCAGTTATAGCCTTTGGACTTTCCCTCGGTGCCGTTTACATGGGTACGTCCAGTCAAGCTGACATAAATATACCTTCGGATAACGCGTCAAACTGGCTCCCCTTCTCCACAGAGCAGGTTGCTCAACTTCGCGCAGAAGGCCAGCCTGTGTTTATTGACTTTACTGCTGCCTGGTGCCTTACGTGCCAGGTCAACAAAAAAACCACGCTGAATAACAAAGCCGTTCAAGACGCATTTGCAATGAAGGGGGTTACCCTCTTTCAAGCAGATTGGACCAATCAAGACACCGAAATTACAAAGGCCCTCGAAGAACATGGCCGAAGCGGAGTGCCCCTATATGTTCTTTATCCTGGTGCATCCGTGCCCCCTGTTTTACTCCCAGAGATTTTGACTGAACATATCGTATTGGAGGCCCTTGATGCGCTTCCAGATAGAGTTCTGGCGCTATCAAAATAGATCCGTCACAGGAATAATCCCGTTGAATTAAGAACCAGTAATCCATACAATCATGAAACGATACACACCCCTCTTCTCATTCGCTATAATCCCCTTGCTGCTTCTCATGTTTGCAGCGACAGACATCCAGACTGACAGTGCCGACGACGCTGTAATAGGCGAAGCAGCACCTGCATTTACTCTTCCAGGAACTGATGGAAATACGTACACTCTTGAAGACCTTGAAGGCAAGTTTGTTGTCCTCGAATGGCTTAACTTTGGATGCCCTTATGTAATACGCCATTACAATTCTGGCAACATGCCTGAATTGCAAAAAGAGTTTACTGGCAAAGATGTAGTATGGCTATCTATTGTATCCTCCGCCCCTGGAAAACAAGGATACTATGAAGCACCAGAAATGAATCAGCAGAACGAAAAAATGGGCGGCAGTCAAACTGCCATTCTTCTTGACCCTGAGGGCACCGTTGGAAAACAGTATGGAGCTCGTACAACACCGCATATGTACGTAATTAATCCAGAGGGCACCCTCATTTACAAAGGAGGTATCGACGACCAGCCTAGAGCCCGTGAGTCAGAAACTAAAAATGCAACTAACTACGTTCGTGCAGCACTCAAGGAAGCAATGAACGGGAAAGAAGTGACCGTTACTACTTCGCGTCCATACGGTTGCTCGGTTAAGTATAAATAAAACCTGTAAAGCGTTAAAACCCACCGATCCATGATTTGGAACAAACTATCAAAATATAGTGACCTCGGCTTGCTCATTTTCCGTCTCGGTTTCGGCCTCGGCTTTCTCTTCTTCCACGGATGGGGAAAGCTGATAGGCGGTCCGGAACGATGGGCTGGCCTTGGTGGCGCTATGAGTACCTTTGGCATCAACTTTGGCCATACATTCTTCGGATTTCTTGCTGCTTTTGCCGAATCCGTTGGGGGTATTATGATTGCAGCAGGGCTTTTTTATCGCCCTATCGCAGCAATGCTTGCATTTACTATGTTTGTAGCGGCCATGCGCCATTTTGTATCCGGTGAGGGTACTGCTGCCCACGCGTTTAAAAACTTCTTTGTACTCGTGGGGCTTCTACCGCTTGGCCCAGGCAAATATAGCCTGGATGCAATGATGTCGAACAAAAAAGAGGCTGCAGTTGAACATGCATAACCCTTATTACAAAACCCTGCAAAACCTGGCCTTTATTTCAGGCATTGCAGGATTTTTACTAATCAGCATCACGGTGACCTCAACGGGATGCACCTACCCTGAAGCATCCAGTGAATCGAGTGTACCCGTAATGCCTGTTGTTGCAGAACATGTTGAGCAAGATGCCCTCGACAAAAGCATCGAAGCCCATGGCGGAATCGATACGTGGCAATCGTTCGGGTCGTTAGAATTTGCATTTGGAAGAGGTGACCAGCTTGAGCAACACCTTATCGACTTGCATTCTAGAAAGACGCTCATCACTACTGATAACTACCAGATAGGATATGATGGGAATGACGTCTGGATAACACCTGGTCTCGATGCCTTCTCTGGGAGTCCCCGGTTTATGAACGGCCTCCACTTTTACTTTTTCGCTATTCCATTCGTCTTAAGTGACCCTGGAACCAACCGCGAGTATCTCGGCCGCGTTCGGATCGACGATCAAGAATACGAAGCTGTAAAGATCTCGTACAAGGATGGAGTCGGAGCTTCTTCGGACGATTATTACATCGTCCACTTAGACCCAGAGACGTACCAACTGAAGGTTCTCCTATACACGGCTACGTTTCGCACTCAAGCTCCGAGCGAAAACTACAACGCCCGTGTGTATGAGGAATGGCAAGAAGTAGATGGTCTTCTTCTCCCAAGCAAGATAGTATCCTATCGATGGGATGCAGAAACAAGGCGTTTAGGAGACAAGCGTGGTGAGGTGTTCTACTCGGGTATCAAACTCAGTAAAGCGAGTCCTGAAGCCTCCCTTTTTGCACCACCCCAAGGTGCCGAAATAGATGCACCAGAATAGAGCTAAAACATTGAGGGCTGAGTGAAAACGATTCACTCAGCCCTTTTGACATTTATTCACCTGGTGCTTCAGGATACGATAAACTCTTCAAGTATGCGACGCTCTTTGGAGCATTGCCTATTGGATCGGTCGATTCATCTTCCAGGTAGAAATGATCAAAACCGTCTTCTTCAGCCGCCTTGAGTAACACGGGCCAATCTACCTGACCTTCACCGATGACAGATTTTTGTTCTGCAGGAAGTCCCCCACTGAGTGACCCCCGCTCAAGGCCCTGCTTCATGTCTTTAATATGCATAAGCTTAAAGCGGCCGGGATGACGTTGGATGAGTTCTACAGGATCTACATCTGGCAGCCAGGTCCACAATACATCCATCTCAAACGCGACAAGCTCGGGATCCGTCTCATCAATAATATAATCCAGGAGCGTTCCTTCGCCATTTGGATGTGGAGAAGGTTCATAACCATGATTGTGATAGAAGAAGGTAAGCCCAGCATCTTTTAACGATTTACCGAACGAATTAAAGTCAGCAATCGCTTGCTCTGCGGTTTCCAGCGTGAAATTACCTTGTTCGTGAGGATACCAGGCGATACCTGCGTATTGAGCACCAACGGCTTTCGCATTGGCTATGACTGTTTCGATGTCGTTCTTGAATTCGTCATAAGACGCGTGCATCGATGTGACTTTTAAACCAGCATCATCGATCGCTGTAGCAAATTCTTCAGCTGGCATACCGTACAGCCCAGCCGTTTCTACATGGGTGAACCCCATATCAGCCGTCATCTCAAACGTGCCGATGGGATCATCCTGTGCCTTAGCCCTAAAGCTCCAGAGTTGAACTCCGAGCGGACTCGTGAAGTCGCCTTCCATGCTTGCTGTATCGGTAGAGCTTTCAGCAGCATCATATTCATCTCCAGTATCTGAATTACAACCCGTGAGCGGGAGCGCTAGCATCAATAGGAGTAAAAAAGGGGTAGTGCCAATTCGGAACTTCATTGGTTAATTAGAAAAGTGAGTAGGGTTTGTTATATCGAAATATACATTTCCCAATCATTATACAAAAACCTGAGAAAATATAGAGATCGGTTCATACCTCTCGTTTTCGGGTGGCGAATTTACTTCTCTGAAGGCTATCTTTCTTCTCTTCCTCACTCAGTTTGCGCTTGGCAGCCACTTATGAACTCAAGAAGACAATTTATCCAGCAAATACCTCCGCTTGCGGCTTCTTTGCCACTAGGCCTATCGATGAAGCCTTCTTTTCCAATGACGACACAAGGGATGAAACCCGTTCAAATAACCGATGTAACCCCCTATTATGTCGGCTCCGGTTTGTTTGTGAAGATCCAGACCGATCAGGGTGTTAACGGGTGGGGAGAAGCAGATAGAGCAGGAGCCGCCGGCGTCGTACAGCATATCATCAACCGTATCAAGGAGCACGTTGTGGGCCGGGATCTATTCGACGCGGAGCCTATTTTAACGGACATGTACTATCGCTCAGATGACATGGGCAGAGGAGGCTTAATTACATCGGCTATTTCTGGTATAGACATGGCCCTATGGGACGCCAGGGGCAAATTACTTGATGTGCCCGTTTATAAGTTGTTGGGCGGGGCATTCAGAAAACAAATTCCTTTATATGGGAGTTTTAGCCGCGACGACGGAGAAAATACGCCTTTAGATATGGCACGTATTGCTGAGGAATTTGTACAGCTAGGATACAAAGCCGTAAAGGCCAGGATGGATATTCGTCAATACGATGTTGATCCAGATCCCGACCCGACATTTCCGGTCGTTCGTGAAATACGCCAGGCGATTGGATATGATTTTCCTCTTTATGTCGATGCCAACAACGGATATTCTGCTTCTAGGGCTATTGACGTAGGCAAGCGATTATATGAAGAGTTTGGCGTTTCCGTATTTGAAGAGCCGGTAGGGTATACAAACTATGCTGACCTGGCGGAGGTATCGGCATCTCTTTCCGGGATCCAGATAGCAGCAGGTGAACATGAGTATACCCGATGGCAATTTCGAGACCTCATCTTGCAGGGACAACCAGATGTGGTAAACCCGGATCTACTCCGTTCTGGAGGTTTGACAGAGGGTAAAAAAATAGCCGCTATTGTTGAAGCCTTCGATTTACCTATCTCTGTTCATTCCACTCGGCCAACCTTAGGCACAGCAGCTCACCTGCATTTCACAGCCTCTATACTAAATGCCGATCGTCCCCAAGAACATTCAGGACCTCGGAAAGCACCAGGGCTTTGGGATCTATTTGAAAACAGATTGGACGTTAAAGATGGTATGTTAGGGGTACCTGAACTTCCGGGGCTTGGTCTTGTGGTTAATGAGCAAGCTATGGAACAAGCAGCTAGAGATCGATGATGCGACCTATCAGGCCCTAGTAACCATTTATACTTAGTTTACAGAAATAACCTGTTGTAACTGGTTTATAAGATCATCAAATTACAAGCTACGCACGCCTTGATATCACTAATCTCTAAACAGCATGCCCCATCCAACTCGTATCCTTCTAAGCCTTGCTCTCCTTGTCATAGTTTGTGCCCCTTTAACAAGCCGGGCTCAAGACCAGATTCCTGTCATTTTGGATGCAGATACAGGAAATGAAGTCGATGACCTTTTCGCGCTGGCACGAGCGTTGATTGAACCGTCCTGGAATATCCTTGCTTTAAATGCAACCCATTGGCAGACAAGCCATTGGGCAGAACCGCAGTCTATGGAGAATAGCCATCGTATTAATGCTGTTCTTTCCGGTTATATCGACCGTCCTATCAAACTGCGAAGGGGTGGTATTGCACGTATGTACGATTGGGGGGACAAGGCCCAACATTCAGCGGCCTCCTATGAAATCATCAAGCAGGCTAAAGCAATGCCTGAAGGCGAAAAGCTGACCGTCATTGCACTCGGCGCTTTGACAAACGTCGCATCAGCAGTTTATATCGACCCTTCCATCGAGTCGCGCATTGTACTTTACTGGCTCGGGACCAACTATGATTTTGAGGAGGGGCTCATGAACACAACGGACTTTAACAGCGTTATGGATGTACAGGCTCTCGACCACTTGTTTCATTCAGAGGTTGAGATGCATGTTATGCCTCACAGTGTAGCGTTAGCCATGGAGTTCACGTATGAAGAGACGGTATCTATGCTTAAAGGTAAACACGACCTGGGCGACTATCTCGTTGATCGGTGGTATCAACATCTCGACGGGTTGAGAGACGCACGCTGGATCTGGGATCTTGCACTTATTGGTGCGATGCTCCATCCTGAGTGGACAGAATCAGTTGACATCACAACATCAAGAGAAAGAGGCAGCCGAAAAATTACCTATTACAAGTCAATCGATGGCGCAAAAGTAAAAGCCGAGTTTTTCGACACGGTCAATGCGTATTTCGGGGAGTAAGATTGCCAACTGCGTTTACTTAGCGCCAAGTAACGCGAAGTAGCTAGTTACATGGAGCATAAACCTATCACCCGTAAAGAACGAAGAGAACAAAAAGACACCTACGTAAAAAAGTGGACGCTACGCGTTCTTTTTTACGTAGGTGTCTGTGCGCTCCTTTACCTCAGTGTAAATTGGGTCCTCCGCCTCTTCAATCCTGAGTTCACACATGGCCCTTTTCACGACGAAACCGTTTTTATATTAATCGTAATCACAAGTATATTTGTCGTACTAAATGCAGGTAAGATTTTTTTGGTACTACTATTCGGGATTCCATTCTTATTGTTTCCAATCAAGGAAAAGTGGCGAAGCAGACATTCGCATAGAAAATAATTTAACCTGATCCAAGTGCTTCACTACAATGGATTCACGACCACATTCCTGATTTTATGTTCAGCATCTGCCCCACCTGTCGCCGCGCCAAATCCTAGCCCTCCATATTGCCTATCCAACGTATTCTGCCAGTTGATCACTTCACTGCCCTCATAAAACACGCGAATTCTATTCTGCTCTACCTGAACGCGTACCTTGCGCCACTCTCCCGCTGTATAGACCGGTGGTTCGTTATTTCGTGAAGGAATATATCTCCTTTGTACACGTCCTCGGCGCTCTAACTCGATACGCTCTTCTGTCCCATCTGCTGTAAATACGCGGAATCGAATCCCATACCCCGAGCCATCTTGTATGAATGCCTGATTTACACCCGCAGGTATAGGCTGATATTCATAAGGGCCTTTGTCTTTCAACAACATGAGTACAAGCCCATCAGCAGGCTGCGTACTGAAATCGTGCCATCCCCTTTTGGCTTCATTTGTAATTGAGTATTCAAATGAAACCTCAAACGGCCGTCTAAACTCTTCCCTAAAAAACAAGGCTTGGGCAGCGCTTTTCCTGCCGTCCTGGATAAGTACGGTTTCCGTGGTCTTGAATAAGGGAAATCCTCGATTCGCTACATTGGAATAGGTAAGAACGTCACTCCTCAAAAGTCCTAGCATCTCTTCCCCGGCCGCTGAAATGTCTCCAGAAGATGGATCAGGTACAACGAAGTTTATCCCGTTTAATTCGTATCCGAGATTGTTGATCGACCTGTCATATAAATCCTGAATGAGTTCTTTACTCTCTTTGGGCTTAACACCCGCATACCTTATATCAAATTCAAGCGAATCGTTGCTAAAGGGCATGATGGTGGTTTGAAGGGTATTAAGCTGATCGAGTTCTTCCACACCGTACAAAATGTTTGCCCCATTTGGGTTGAACGTAACCGATGTAATGGAATTTTCCTGGTAGATACGGGCAATCTCGGTGGAGTCTTCCAAGTTCCAGTACCGGACGGTCATGTCCTGAGAACCTGAAGCCAAAATACGTCCGCGTGGATCATAACTAACCCCGTTTACCGCAGCAATATGCCCTGAATAAGTCCTGATTAACGACGATTCAGCAGCGTTCCATAATTTTATCGTTCGATCTCGAGAGGCAGACGCCAGTGTATCTCCAGAAGCACTAAAGCTCAAATCTGTTACAACATTACCGTGCCCTTCATCAAAGAAGACAAACTCATTGGCTCCTTCGGATAACAGACCAATTCGACCGTCATACAACCCTACAGCCAGTGTGCCCGTTGAGTCGCTCATTGCCAGGCTGGTAACAGATACATTGCCCGTCAGAATCGTGTCGACCACCACTGGGTTTGTCCTGGTATTATCGAGATTCAGTTGCCAGAACCGGATGCCATCCTCGTAACCGGCTATCAAGGTATCCTTATTGGCAATAAAAGCCAGGGACATAGCCGGTTTGTCCTCTACATACAGAAAATGTTTGAGCCGGCCCTGCGTATCCCCCTCCCTATCCTTATAAAACTCCCATAAGAACAGGCTATTATCAGGTGCTGCAGAAGCAAGAAGATCACCGTCTGAATTGTAAGCGATGGTCCATACATACTGCTCGTGAAATCGCGGTGCATTGTCAATCACTTCGCGGTGCAGTGACTCCGGTATATTGCACCTTCTCAACTGGTTCACGATTCCCGTTGAGAAATTACTTGTCTCATCTGGGAATAAATACCCCCGCTTCCAACCCAGGCAGCGTTGCTGCTCAGGAGTAAGGCCATCAACACGTGTCGTTTGATTTGTGATTTGATGGAACGGAGGCCACAATAGAATTTCCCGTTGTTCTGCGTCAGGATCGAGGTCCAGGATGCGTACCCGTCCATCAACAAATCCGAGGCCTACATACTGTCCATCCGGGCTATACGCCAAATCAGTGACGGCCTCTTCAGTAGGCAGCACTCCATTGCTCCATGTCGCTGAGGGCACCACTTCAGGAGCCATGATCGCTCCCATAGAAACGGGCAGATACTTTTCATCATCGGAATCGAAAAAGTTAACCCAGTCTATGACTTGCTCAAAAAAGTCTCTATTGGGATTAACTACTTCATTGATGCTATGAACCGCATACAACCAGGACTCAGGGTACCGGCTGTCTTCGCGAGCGACACGGGCTTTTTGCCCAAATAGCTTGGCTTGATTATAGTTTGCTTCAAGGAGGGCCATGCCCGCGTTTTCATTCGCTTTCTCAGCATTGTCCCTCGCCGTTTCTGAATCCTTGAGTTGTTCTCGTATAACGAATAGGGCGCCGGCTAAAAATAAAAGTAACAAAGCGCCACTGAACAACATCGCATTCCGAGCCTTGTTCTTCGCAGCAATGGCTTCCTCCTTTGCATCAAGCAACTCTCTTTGTTGTTCTACTTCCTTCCGCTTTTTATCTACATCCTCCTTTTCTTGCGCAAGACGTTCTTGCTCTGCTAATCGCTTTTCCTCCGCCATTTTACTAGCTCTCAGAAACGCAATAACTTCATCAAAGTCAATATCATGAACGTGTCGCTTCCCCCAAGCAGCGGTGGGTTGGACCCGTTCTTTCCACTCCAAGGCACGTTCTAGAGAGCCGCCAGACAAGTATTCTGTTGTTTCTTCGAACTGTTTAGCTCGCCGTGCTATATCTATATATAAAGAGGCTTCTTGTGCGTCTTCGACGACCCATTTTGACAACCGATCCCACTGGCGAATCAGGCTTTCATGGGAGATATCCACAAAGTACTTGTCTGGATTGTCCTTGGCGTACTCTACAAGAAATAGCCTGCCATCATCCTGGAATCGTTTGATGAGGTCCTTGATATCCTTGGTACTTGCTCCAGTAATGGCTTTTAATACAGACAGTTTTGCCGGCCGGCGAATTGCCCGGTTATTGCTATCCATCTGGGTGAGCGTCTGAAAGACTCTCTTCGTAAGCTCCAGGTCTGCTTTATTATTCGGATCGAGCGCTTCTTCTGCGTGCTGTTTCAGCGCCCCTTTTATTTCCCCAATCTGTTTGTAGTGCTCAATATCTAAGGTTTTGGTCCCTTTCTCATTCACAGGTGCGATATCCCAAGTCCGCAGAAGGGCATGTTGGAGAAGCGGCAAATCATCTTTGGCTTCACCCGACTCATTCAGCAATAGATCCGTTAAGCGGGCCGTTATCTCCCCCCGAAATAATTTAACCGGCCCTTCAATCACTTCTCTTCGCTGGGCACGCGTTGCTCGGGGCACAAGATATTGACCTTCGTTCAACGCTTCTGGAAGTCCACTAAAGAAATCGCAGTCTCCCAGGAAGTCGGAACGCATCGTCAACGCCACATAGACCGGAATGTCTGTTTGTGTTGTGAGGCCAAGCAGCATACTCACAAATTCAGTCACCTGCTCAACCTTAACAGGATCGTTGGTATACAAATTAAAACGGAAGACTTCCTCGAATTGATCGACAATCAGCAACAAGTTAGCAGACTTGGCCTGGAGGTGCGGTTTTAAGAACTCAAGTACGGCCTTCAGGCCTTCGCTATCGATCGCTTCTTTGAACTGCGTTATGTGTTCAACATTCGACTCCCCTGTTGACGTCACAAGCTCTTCCGCCAAACTATAAATGGGATCATCACCGGGCTTCATCGTCGATACCAACCAGGCATCCCGATTCGCCACCATCGCCCCCCCTAGCAACTGGGGCACAAGACCGGCTCTCACTAACGAGGATTTTCCCGACCCAGAACTACCTATAACAGCAAGAAAGCGATTATTGTGAAGCCGCTTTAGCAATTCCTGCGTCTGCTCTCGCCTTCCGAAAAACAAGAGGTTATCATCTTGAAAGAAAGGGCGCAGTCCAATGAACGGCTTTTCGGGGAACGACCAACTCATTAGGCAGCACCTCTCACGCGATCTAATACGGCAACCAGATCTTGCTCTCCTTTATTCAGATCGATTAAATTGACAGGTATCGGACCGAAGTCAAAGTTCACTGCTTCTTTTTCTGGCGGGACATTAATTACACAGTACTCCTGGATTGAAAGCCCAGACGTCATCTGAAGCTTTAGAATTTCGCCAAGCCATTGGCGAACCCAATCCTCAGCAACCTGGCCATAAAGCACCATCAACATCGTTACTTTATCCAGCCTTGATTTTAGTTCACTAAAGTTCGCTGTTGGATCATCCTCAGAGGGATTGATATACGGTTGCATGTGATGCTTTACCAGCAATGAGCCTACATTAAAAGCGTGTAACTGGTCCTTTTGGTGAGTCACTACAAGGACGCCGGCTTGTTCGCCGTCAGCGGGTGCATCTTGTTCTTTCTGCTGCTCTTCCTTTAATTGCGTGAGTTTATCGAGTACGTGCGACTTTAAATTGGTGGGTAAAATACGCACAAACTCATAAACTTCTTCGTCCTCCCGCTGTCCCTCCATGAGATCCTTCAAAAAGGCCTGATAACTTTCATCGTCTACTCCGCTCTCTATATCAACTTGCTTTGGTACCCAGATAATTTGAGATAAAGCAGCCTCTTTTATGATTTCGATCTGGCGTTTACGATAGGTATTCGAGGGATCATCGTCCATCGTCCGTCCCGGGTACGCATCAAGCATGTGCACACTCAACGTGCAGGACTCCACAAGTCCTTTAATTTTTTCATCGTGCTCCTTCGAAGGATAAGGAGGTGGAATTCGCTGTATAATTGAAATATTTTCGCGCTCTAGATCATTGATCAATTTTCTAGCAGTCTTCCCTAACGATTCAGGGACATCTCCAATGAATACGGTTTGTTGGTCCGTATCACCAGCAGGAGTTGACTCCTTTTTTATTGGAGCGCCTGCAGCACCTCCACTCTTGTCAGCAACTTCCTTGAACTCATCCAAAAACAGGTGAAGCGAGTTTGCTAGCTTTCGGATCTGTCCCCTAAAATCCTCGCTGCCTGGAATGCTTGCGTCTTGCGGGCTACCACTGTCGAAGAAAGGAAAACCAGATCCTCCATCGAAGGCATCAGGCCATTCGCTGTAGTCGATATCCGCAAGAAGCATGTGATAAATACGCCGGCGGTTATCCCCAACGACTATCCCATATGAATCAGAATCTGCTTTCTCAAAAAAGGGTGCCAATTCGTTCTCCAGGCAGTACCTGGAAGCCTGGTATCCATTCGAATACAGAGCAAGGAATATCGCAGAATCATGAACTCCATCTGCGATTTTTGTATCGAATTGCTGCCCCGGATCCAGATCTGTACTGTCCCACCAGATATCAACAAGATCAGACCGCCCGACTTTTTTACTGAGTTCAACCTCCAGATACTGACAAAACGTCTCCACCCACCCCATCTTCTCGCCAGGGTTTTTTGCATTGTCTACGTGGGCGTAGCTGATAAATATGTCGTGTTTAAATCCAGGAATGTAAGCCATCTTTCATTCACCCAATGGGCCTTGGTGATGGGGCTCAACCCTGTTCGCGAGTCTGAAGTTCAAGCGATATATCGAGCGATTACAGTAACTTAACTCTTGGGTGCAGTATACGGCAATAACTTAATAAAAACATTTCCCAAGAAAAAGCAGCTAAACTGTGTCCAAATTGCGTTTTATTCGTGTTCTCTAACCTATTCTTCCCCCATTTCTTGTTCTTTTCAACACCACGGTGAAGAAATTTCAACACAGTGTTGATTTTTCAACACATCTTGCTTATACTTTATCCCGGAAGCACATGTCAATCGAAAATAATCGTAGAGATTCATGGCCAAAAAGCAGACACTGACGCGGAGAGAGCGGGAGGTGATGGACATCGTTTATGAACTGGGAAGCGCAACAGCCAACCAGATTCATGATCGCATGGAAAAGCCCCCCACCAACGCTGCTGTGCGCTCAATACTGCGCATACTGGTGGAAAGAAATCACCTCAAATACGAGCAAGACGGTCCGCGGTATCTCTATTCACCTACAGTTCCCGTTCAGAAATCGAGGCACTCTGCCCTTCGATACGTATTGCGCACCTTCTTTGGGGGATCCGTTGAAGGAGCCATGGCCGCCCTATTGGATATGGAAGAAAGCAACTTATCTGAAGAAGAACGGGAACGAGTAAAGCGCTTGATCGACCGCGCACAAAAAGAGGGACGTTAATGGATTTTTTCCTTTCACCTGAATCAATTGATGCAACCGGCTGGCTCATTCGGGCCACCATATTACTCGCAGCAGGCATCATCCTTACCATTCTGCTGCAACGATTTGCTGCCCAAGCCCGCCACCTTGTCTGGACCGTGATCTTTGCTGTAATGCTGGTGCTACCTCTCGGCATGAATTGGCTGCCTGCATGGGACGTGGCTGTTCTTCCCCCAGCTGAGAATGCTTCTGAACCAGGTCTCGGCTATCTGGAAGTAGCTGAAGCGCCTGTAGTTGTTGAAGATCTGACAGCAGAATCTGGACATGTAAAAGCTCCATATGGCAAGCTCAGTCTGCATAACAACTACGCATACGAGGCAACTCCAGATTTGCTAAGGGTGGATCCATTTTCAAGAACACTTAATACTATTTTCTGGGTTTGGGTGATCGGAGTGGTTTCCGCTTTATTATCCCTGATGATTGGCAAGCTGCGATTCCTTTGGCTTACCCATAAAGCTGAGCATGTTTTAGACCCCGACTGGACCGATCAATTCGATGCCCTAAGAAGGCAACTCGGCATCACCCGCGACGTCCGTTTACTCATGTCCAACACGATCTCTACTCCTATGACCTCAGGAAGCTTAAGGCCAGTCATCCTCGTTCCTGACTCCGCTTTAACCTGGTCAGAAGATCGTATTCAGATGGTACTTGCTCACGAGCTGATCCACGTCCGCCGTTATGATGCATTACGGCATTTTGTATCAAAGATCACACTGAGTATGTACTGGTTTCATCCGCTAAGCTGGATCGCTTCACGCATGGCCTCGATATGCCGTGAGCAAGCCTGTGATGCTGAAGTCCTCCTACTCGGTACCAAACCCTCTGCTTATGCCAGTGAACTTCTGACACTTGCTGACGACATGATCGCTGAGCCCTCCTATGCCGTTTTACCCATGATCCGCAAATCGCAACTCGAAAAAAGACTTATGGCCATTCTAGATCCAAATCGCCCAAAGAAAAACCTGATTACAAATGGATTCTTATTCCTTCTCGTATCCACATTGGGTATCGCAACGGTAATCGCCAGGCCAGTACACTCTTTGCAGTCTACCAATGAAGCTCCTCCAGTAGCAGTTCTACCACAAGAAACTCCAGAAGCACCTAAAACACCGAGCGTGCCTACTCCCCCTATAGCAAGCCTGCCTCTTGCGGTGGAATCAGCTCCTAAACCACTTGTAGCTCCTGAAAAAGTGAAACCATCTGCTCCAGAATTGCTCCCGCGTCGCCCGAAGCCCCTGAGCAAAGCTCATATGATGATACAAACAGATTATGAGTGTGAGATCAATTTCAGAGGTTCTCTTAGTAAAAAGGACAATTTCACGGGCTCCTTTAGCACGGATAGGAAAAATGGGGTTATTAGAAATCAGTATACAGGGAAGCTAAATTCAGACCGGGTCGTCCAAATGGAGACGAGTGACATACGGCTTTGCATGAGGATACATGGGAATATTGAGATAGAGGAAGACGGTCGAGCTTTAATAACAACGAATCCCAACAGTCCCAACGATGTCGATAGTTGGATGGTTGTAGAGGCTGAAGATTCCAAATTGTATAAGATGGTAATATCAGGAGGTGGAAAGGGTCTGGAAAGAACATGGAGTATTGATGGGGAGATCATGGAGATCGACGACAATACCGAGGAGTGGATGAGACAAGTTATTGCTATCCTGAACGACTATAGAGAATCCCGCAGGCTTCTGGGTAAAGCAAGTAGCTATCGAGGTGAAATCTCCTCCTTGCGTGGAGAGGTAAGTAGCATGCGAGGCGAGCTTTCGTCTCATAGAGGTCATGTGAGCAGCCTTCGTGGAGAAATTTCTGCGCTCCGGGGCCATGAAAGCAGCCTCAGAGGAGAGATCTCTTCTATCAGGGGGCATGAAAGCAGCTTGCGAGGCGAGATCTCTTCGCTGCGAGGCCGGCTAAGTGGCTTAAGAGCCTCGAACCGAGATGTGGATGAAGATAAAGTAGCTGAATTTAGAGAACGGATTGCTGCCCTGGAAGCCGACATCAAGGAGTACAATGCGGAGCAACGAGAGGAGGAGATTAAACAGAAGATAGCTGCCTTTGATACGGAAGCAAAAATAGCGGAAATACAGAAAAAGATTGAAGCCTTCCAGCTTGAAGAAAAAGAACGCCGCGCTGAAGAAGAAATCAAAGCATTTAACTTGAAAGAAAAAGTGGCTGAGATCGATAAAAAGCTGGTCGAACTAGATGCCGATAAGCGTTCTGAAAAGATGCAAAAAGAGATCGAAGAACAAATCAAAGATCTTAAAAAGCTGATGCGCTCGATGTAATCGATACGTTCAAGAAGTGTACTTGGTTTTATTAAAACCAGGGTACCTCGACTGGCATCAAGCCCAAGATCCTCAGTAAGCGACCGCTGCATTCAATGCAGCGGTCCTTTACTTTTATATCTATCCCTGGCGCGATAGCGAACAGGTCAAACTATAGCGTGCATTTATTAAAAAACATTGCTTCATTTCCAAGCCATCTAACAATTTCACAACCAATCTCGTAGCAATACTTACATCCACATGTAAGGCTGCTAATGTTTCGTTTATTCATCACAATTATCTCTGCTTTTCTCTGGGCTCAACTCCCCGCGTTTGGTCAGAATAGTACCTTAAGAAAGACGTATGAAGTGTACTACGGTACTGAGCCGAACATAGAGTCGGGCACCGCTTCTATATTCCATCTTTCATCGCTCTCTTTTGATCGAATTAACAGATCCATTGAGAATAAGGTGTCCAATAAAGGGTTACAAGTTACTGCACGGATAGCGAATTACGGCCTCGCTCAATTGTATCTAGGAGGGCTAGTCTACGGTACCTTTTTGCATGAATACATGGGGCATCATGCACGCGGGAGAGAGTTTGGGGTTAACATGGATCTGAAGTACAATTTCCCGGGATTAGGAGGCGACAATATATACTTCACAGATCACCATCTCCCGGCTATATCAAGACAATATATATCTGCTGGCGGTCCAGAAGCGACAAACATGCTGGCTTATCATGCTACCAAACAGTTGTATGGTGGAAATGCTGTTGGAAGTTATATCGGCAATTTTCTACTAGCAGGAAAACTAATTGATGGTATTTTTTACATCGAGGGGGAGATAAAACCATTTTTAGAAGATCCAAATAGATATTACCGTAATAATGCGAGCTTTTTCTCGAAAAACCCTGTCCCTAACGACCCTTTGTCCTATGTAATGGCTCTTACCGAGAGCTATGGAATCTATGATTCAATCATAGACAAGGATAGTATCTGGGTCCAACGGCAAGAGGATATGTCAGTCTATACGGATAACGAGTTCATTCATGATCAGTACGACCGTCTTCAAACTGCTTTTCTCCTCGCCGCAATTGATCCTTCACTGATCTATTTCTTCTATGGTACCTACGCCTATCTGGTCCATGGAAAGGCGTTCATTAAACCATTTATGTTTAACATTCATGCTGTATCCTTTATGCCTTCAGTCCGGGCTGCTTATGGAGATCTAGGAGCAGAAAATTACTTTGATGTCTTTTTTAAAGTCTCCGGCATTCCACCCTTCAATGTGTACTACAGAAGCGGAGGAAACACTTTCGATCGTCTTTCTGGGGGGGGAATAGAAATGAGGCAAATAGTGATCGATCGTTTCACGTTGGATGGGCAGATCGATTACTGGTATGATGGACGGGAAAAGGCGAATAAGTTTAATGTCTATTCTAAAATAGCGTATACATTTCCTTCTAGTCCTTTCTCTCTTCTCGTAGGGTTAGGTGTTAAATCCAAAGGCGGATTGATGGGCAAGCCCTACTATAACGGGCTCTATGGCTACATAGGCGGTGGACTTACGTTAACTTCTCATCATTGATGTATGCAACACCAAGATGTATTTGACAAGGAAGGCTTACGCCTGGAGATAACAAGTACCGCAGAGCCAAATGCTCAGGCACTCATAAAATCGAAGATAAAGGCTTATAACGATATACATTCACCCGCCCATGCCACTTTGCGTAAGAAGGGGCGGCATACACTGGATTTCTTAGTCAAAGATGAAAACGATGAAATCCTAGCCGGGTTATTGGGAACGACCTATTGGCGCTGGTTATCTATCGATGAACTGTGGGTCCACGAAAGCTTTAGAGGCATGGGGTATGGCCGTCACCTGGTAGAAAGAGCAGAACAGGAGTCAAAAATTCGTGATTGCACCCACTCTGTTGTAAAAACATGGAGCTTCCAGGCAAGCGGATTTTATCAGAAGCTAGGTTATCAAGTTGTTGGTCAGCTTGAGGATTATCCACCGAATGAAACTCTTTATTGGTTGAGAAAAGTGATTGGCTGACCCATTTTTTGCAACCGCTGCTGGTTATTCCTGCGGTTCAACAGGCAGCGTGATAATAAAAGTTGCCCCCTCCCCAACCTGGCTCTCGACCACAAGCGTCCCTCCGTGCCCCTTTATCACGATCTCGTGCGACAAAGACAAACCCAATCCCGTGCCTGCACCGGCCGGCTTTGTTGTAAAGAAGGGTTCGAAGATTTTCTCGCACACCTCTTCAGGTATCCCATTGCCATTATCTTCCACTCGGACCTCAATACGTTTTCCGTCCAGGCGGGAGGCTACACTCATCGCCGGTGTATAGGATACTTCTCCCAACTTGGCTCGCTCATGCACTGCATAAAAGGCATTGTTCACCAAGTTAAGAATGACCCGTCCGATATCCTCTGGTACAATTTCAACCTGTCCTATAGCATCGTCATAGTTTCGCTCTATCGTGACCTTAAAGTCAGGCGTACTGGCTCGCTTCCCGTGAAAGGCCAGGTTGACATATTCTTCCAATAAGGCATTTATATCAACGGAACGGCGCTGTGCCCTGCCTTTGCGGGCGTGTTGCATCATGCTTGACACAATGCTGTCTGCACGCTTGCCGTGTTCTTTAATCTTTGTCGCATTAAACGTAAGGTCGTCTAGAATATCCTGTATCTCCTTCATCACTTCAGCGACTGGACGCTCACTATTGGATTCCAATTCCTCCATCAAGTCATTCATCAGATCAACAGAAAGATGACTAAAATTAGTAATGAAGTTGAGCGGGTTTTTTATTTCATGGGCAATGCCAGCCGTAAGCTGGCTGAGCGAAGCCATCTTTTCCTGCAAGAGTAATTGCTGTTGCGTGTCCCGGAGCTTCTGCAGAGCCAGCTCTAGATCCTGGTTCTTCGTCTGGAGATCTTCTTGTTGCGTCTTGAGCGATCGGGCCATCAGACTGAACGAACGCGTGAGTGTCCCGACCTCATCTTTCGAAGCATTCTCCAGTTGTACGTCAAAATCACCTTCGGCTACGTTTCGTGCAGCTCTAACAAGCTGACGTACCGGGACGATGACCAACTGTGCGAGCCACGCCGCTATAACACCTGAGATCAAAATCGTAAAAACCAGAAGCACGATGATCCGGTACCGGGTGGTCGTAAATGTGGATTCTGCCCGCCGGGCAGCTTCTGCAGAACGCTCTTCGTTGAGGCGTACCAGCCGGGCAAGGCCTGCGCTAAACTCACCGAAAACCTCTCCTGCTTCTCCATTCAACAGTGCAATGGCTTCTTCAGTACCAAGATCTAGATAGGTTAAGGAATGATCGAGATACACATCCCACAAAGAGTCTAGCCTCACGGTTAGAAAATCTTCCTCCTCCGAAAACTGATCTTCTTCTTCCGCTGCTATCAACAATTGTAGATATACATCTCTATCAACATCGATCTTATCGATTAACACCAGCATCGTATCGATATACACTTGCTTTTGCTCAGTTTGTGGAGCAAAAGCATGTTGTAACTGTGTGGTACGCAAGGCCGATGCATTGAGGTGAAAACGAGAACTAAGAACCACCCGTTGAAGCCAAATCTCATTGGTGTCATCTATTTCTGTTCGAAGAGCAGCCATTTGAAAAATGGCAAAGACGCTCACTGCTGCCATGAAGATCAGCACGATACCAAATCCCAGGCTTTGCTTGGTTCCTAATTTAAAATCTCGAACACCCATAGACTTTCCTACCCTTCCCCATCATCGATCTCGATGAGAATCTTAACGTTGTCCGTGACTTTTGTAAGGTGTACAAATCCGATTGCCCCTGGCGTATTAGTAATATGCTCCAGCAACTCTTCCTCGCTTGGAAAAAAAAGTGGTGGATTACCCTCACCGGCCAGCTTTCGTTTAAGCCAAATCGATCGCATACGTGATGAGCTTTTTCCCAAATAATCATAAAACCCATCCTTCACGTCCCCCTTTTCCCGAAGGTCGCATACAATAATCTCCAACTCACTCGAAGGCCATGCTTGAATGTCGCCAATATAGAAATCCAATAGCTGGTCTTTCGAGATTGATTCAACAGGAACATCCTTATGTGCAACTACAGCGACCTGAGCTGTTGCTGTTGTCACACAGCACAACAAAACACTGATCAATATTTCTTTTTTAAATCGAAGACTCATTGTCAACTAAGCACGCCTCCTTTAAAAAAGAACGGATATAGCAAGGCCCAAAAAATGCACTTCTTGCCTGCTCTTAAAATCGAAGGTATCACCGTCGATCTGAAAATTGATAGGAACGTACGCGTATTGCGCTTTCATTGTGATGCGATCAAACCCGTCTTCGTCCTGCAAAACACTATACCGGGCGCCCACAGAGAACACTTTGATGCTCAACTCTTCATCAGCAATCTGAACCGGCACTAGAATCTCGGAAGCCTCTTGAGTGAACCAGTAGCTGCCGTACAGGAAGAGCCGCTCGTTCACTTCATAACCGAGGGTCCCGTAATAAAACAATCGATTGATATCTATGTGCGGCTCACTTCCATCAGGTAGAAGTCCCAGTTCTGTAGGCACATCGATGTTGTAGAGGACTGCGATTATTTCGCTCTCGAGAGAGAATTTGCGATAGCGAAATGACACATCTCCACCTATTCGAGTCTTTGGCACTCCCCTGATATTTTCCTCCGAGAGCCCTTGAAGCAGAGAGACTCCACCCTCAGGCGGCTCAACAAACGTTCTTAAAAAGTTGTCAGATTCCCGGGTACCGGAAATGCCCACCTTCAACTCATCCATCCGTAACCCAATGCGCCCTCCTACAAGGACTGTGGTTGTTGTATCAACACCCGTTTGACGGGCAATACCCGTTCGTTGGTTATCAAACTGGCTGTTAATATTGGGGCTATTTCCCAGGTAAACCGCGTAATCCAGTTTGACGTTTTGCAGCGGAAACGATCCGTTTGCCTGAAAAAAGGCCCGTTCAGGGATAAACTCTTCTACATTAACAAATTCAGAAAAGGACTCTTCGTAAATGAGTGGACGAATTACGTAGGGCAGCAGCGGCGTACGGTTCTTGATTTCGTTGAGGTGATTAAAGATAGGAACGTGCAATCCTGCTTTTAACGTCAGGCGCTGATCGGCTCGATAGCGAATCCAGGCCTCATCCAGATCAAAGGAGCCCCAGCGCCGGCTTGAGGAAAAGTTATTGAGTAGCTCAAAGTTGATGAAGGCCAACCACTCGCGCGAAAAGGTCTTCTGAAAAATCAAGTTGAGTTGCTGGACGCTCGATGAGTTGGCCCGATCCTGCTCTTCTGTGCTATCATCGTGACGAAACGTAACCTGAAAGTAGCCAAAGGTTTGGAGTGGAGTTTCTTGGGACTGAGCCACAACCTCGGACACACACGACCAAAGCGCACAGAAAAGAAGAAGGGTGCTCAGATGAGCCTTGCTATAGAAAGAGTGCGATCTAAAAATCCAGCTAAGCCACGAACGGTGTCCGAAAAACATGCAAATGAGTGATTTTCCTAGGGATGAGCCAAGAGTATAGCTCAAATATAGGATTAAACTGCACCAGTTGCACAGTTGGCATCACACCCTTATCAAAGGGGCAGCGTACTCCAATAGAACCCCTAATTACCGTGTCGCACCGGGTACCCAAGTTGCGCCCAAACGAGGATACCTTCATCTAGAATAGCGGTATTCTTGTATCCGTGATTCCTCAGTTTCCGGACTACTCGTCCAGATGCAGCGTGTGGACAGGCGCAATACGCAATAATCCACGTGCTGTCGTTCGGAATAATATCTACAAACGCTTCAGGCTCTTCGTAATATGGGACGGGAACGGCACCTGGAATATGAGTCTGCCGCCAGGCTACAGTAGACCGGGCATCCAGCAATACAAACCGTAAGCTGTCTTCGAGTGCCCGGTTCACCTGCTCTGCAGAGACATACAGTCCATCACGCAATTCGAAATCGGGCGCAGGTCTGTCCGGGTTTAATACGTATTCCTCCGGAGTAGGTACACGTATGGTATCTCCCTTCGGTACATCCCAACCGGATGCACGGCTTCTAAGAAATGCCGTGACTGCATCAATTTCATCGCTGGTCAGGCTGTCTTTGAATGCAAGCATAGGCGTCCCATCTCTCCCTTCCGAAATAGCATACCGTAAAAAACCATCCGTAGCAGTAGCTAACAGCATGGGGTTACCAAGTGCGGGTGCCGTAATGCCTTCTCCTTTTTCTCCATGGCAAGATGCGCATGATGCAGCATATATATCTGCTCCGAGCTCTACATCTCCAAGAACCGGTTCTCTTGAAATTTCAACACCCTCCTCAACACCCGCTGACTCGTACAGCCATTTCAACAACAACTCGATTTCGATATATTCTAAGGGTCCACCTCGCTTCTCGTAGTATCCTGCCATGGCTGTATTTGCCCTTCCATACTGTATTGTATAGCGCATAAAGTTGTTTGACTTCGAAGAGGCCAGCAGGGAATGTGACCGAAGCGAAGGGGCAAAGTCAGCGGCATACCCTCCCCTGTTGTCGCCATGACAGAGCGCGCAATATTTTGCGTATAACTCTTCGGCATGCCTCTGGGCAGTACTATCGAGCGTTGAGTCATGGTTCAGTTGAAATTGTGCAGCCAATTGCGCTTGCTCTTCAGGCTCTTGTTTAAATTCAAGCTGAACCCCAAACGCATAGTCATTTAACACAGTCAATTGACTTGACAACGAATCCCCAATAAGGGCTCCCTCAGGTAATCGCTTACTCAAAAACTTATACGTTGCCTGTATATCCTCTACATCAAAAACCAGCGCAAATATGCCTGAACCTTGATTCTCTACAAACCGTGAAAGGGCATCATCCTTCGATTTGGGAGTGGTTACGTGTAATTCTTGATACCTTTTTAGCTTGAACCGGGCTCTATCTTCTGATTTATTTTCCTCTATCTCAGATAATCCCATCCTTCGAAATTCTTCGCGCGCAGATGCAAGATCTTCAACAACGATTTGTATAGCAGCCAGACCTACTACCCCGTTTAAATGCCTGGAATAATCCCGCCCAAAACTATAATAGGAATTCCACTCATGCATATTATCATAGGAGAAGGTGGCGCTTTGAATGAACTGAGGAAGATGAGCGGTGAGTTGCGGGCTGTCAAAACCTACACTAAATTTCTGACTACTGTCAGGCGCCCATAAAGAGGCCTGCGGAGATCGATTGGCTGTCCAATACGTTCGTACTGAATCCATTAAAAAGCCTTGTGAGGAGAGCCATAAATACGTGTTTTCCACAGAAGAACTCGACAATGAGTACATTCTCGCGCCTTCATTCTCAGCTAAAAAGTCTAATAGAATAGCATTCTCGCCTTCCACAGAGATCGTGTCATTTTTTGAGATCAAGTCAATAGATGACATATCTGGTAAGGAGATAGGCAAGCTGATGGTACCTTCAAAGGCCCCTTCTCCGAAAGCGTGTTTATTGCGAATAAAGAACCCTAGCGTCTCTGTGAAATAATCCCTGGTACTATCTAGATCGTTCACATATAAGGTCGAATTATTGATGCCAAACCCGTTCCCCATGAGAGACTGAGGGTCTATCAGATCCTTTGATTGGCCAGGAGTACAAGCAGAAAGAGATCCAAGAAGGATTCCCATGGCAAGGAAGAACGCCAACAACCTTCCCGTATTTAGGATTGGTACATTAATCTGGACACTGAGCGCTTTCATAGTCGAGTAATTTTAGTTTACCGGGTGTCGATTAAACTGTCCTACAACCTAACGATTTTCTGCATTAAAACTCATCATACGCAAAGAACGCATGGTCGTCCCAGGCATCGGCTCCACGCGCCAGTTCTGCTTCTGTCATAAGGCACTGATCTAAGGTCCCACTCAAAGCACTGGCGTCCATCTCGTTTCCAATAAAAACAATTTCTTGACGCCGGTCTCCGGTTACATTGTCCCAGGCACGCATTGTTTCATCTCGCAAGTAGGGATCCGAAGGCCAGCGTTCCTTTGGCACATCAGCCCACCAGTTGCCAGCAGCGTTCCAGTTCCGGAATCGACCAGCCTGGCTCCAGATCAGCATATCTCGAGAAAGGGATGCAACCCAGAATACTCCTTTTGAGCGTAAGACTCCAGGCCACTTACTACGGAAAAACGCATGGAGGCGGTCTGGATTAAAAGGGAGCCGGGCCCGATACACAAAACTTGAAATCCCGTACTCTTCCGTCTCAGGTGTATGTGTCCCACGCATCTCTTGCAACCAGCCGGCTGACTCAGCAGCAATATCAAAGTCGAACATTCCGGTGCCAACTACACTGCTCAGAGGCACATTAGAATATTGGGTTTCATAAATCTTAGCACGTGGGTTCAAGCGCGTAAGCATTTGGCGAACGCGGTCTTTTTCGTCCGCAGTCACGGTTTCAATTTTATTGAGCAGGATGACGTCAGCAAACTCTACCTGGTCGATCAATAACTCTGCAATTGTGCGCTCGTCCTCCTCTCCTACTTCGAGGCCTCTATCCTTCAAGCTTTCGATGGACTGCAATTGATCGAAGAAACCACTGGCGTCAACAACAGAAACCATCGTGTCCAACGTAGCCCACTGGGATAAGGATACTCCACTTTCATCTGCGAAAGTAAACGTCTCAGCTACAGGCAGGGGTTCACTAATGCCACTCGATTCAATAAGGAGGTAATCGAAGGCCCCTTCTTTTGCAAGGTTACGGACTTCAATAAGGAGATCTTCTCGCAGGGTACAACAGATGCATCCATTCGACATTTCTACGAGACGTTCGTCGGTACGGCGAAGCGCAGACTCGCCCGATTGAACCAGAGACGCATCGACGTTGATTTCGCTCATGTCGTTAACGATAACAGCAACACGGAGACCTTCGCGATTGGCCAGGAGACGGTTTAGTAGCGTTGTCTTACCAGCCCCCAGGAATCCAGATAAAACGGTTACAGGTAGACGAGTAGCTTGATCATTGTTCATTTTTCAACCTCATAATTCCATCCCAAAAAGAAGGATGATCTAAACGCAGAAGAATAGAAGGGCCATTGAGAGCCGCATCTGGAGTACGGTGCAGCAATCCTTTAGGACCACCGCGAAAAACTGCCACATCCCACGTGTTTAAAAAACGAATGGCCGATGGGTCTTTTATGATTTTTTCATTCGGGGCGCCTTCCGCAAAGGCTTTGCGATCAGCCGCTTCATCAGGAACGTATTCTGTTCCCGTGCCAGCATAGGTCACAAGCGCACGCAAGGGCACATTGTCTGTATGGTAACGGCGGCAACCACGCTCAGTACCTAGGCAAAAGTCAACCACTTCAGTGCCTAGCGTATCGCAAAAAATGCTGCACACCTCTGCCATATCTGCAAGCCACTTTTCATAGAAAGGATCGGATTGCAATCTAGTGGGAATATCTTCCTCAAGAAGGTATTCGATATCTTCGAAGCTGCTTTCCTTGAAAACCTGACCAATAACCCCAAAAGGTTTTTTCATCAAGTGCTGAAAAAAGGCCTCTCCCCCTTCGAGTGGCCGCCTTTGTATAATGGCCAATTGATTCTCGCGATTTGGGAAGTCTGGTAATGTTTGTATATCTACTGCCTGAAAAATATGCACGGGTTCTCTAATTTTCGTTTCCACAGTGCCTGGGTCATGTTAACTATGACCCAGGCCCGGGCAAGCTCAAGGGAGACGTCGAGTATTAAAAAGTACACTCGATCAATTACTAGAAATATTGACGGGGAAGTCGAGATCTACATCGGTTTCATCGCTTCGAGTGACTCCATCCTTGGGCTGCTCATCATAGTGGCTCATTACAATATTTAATGTGCCTGTTGCAGCGGCTCCAGTGCTTACATCAACGGTAAAATTAAGTCCAACAGGCAAGCCATTTTCGTCCATATCATTAATGGTTACCGCAAGTCTACTAGCCGCATCACCACCTGGGGTAAACCAGATCTGATGAGCGTCGTCCTCTTCCTCAATTTCTTCAGTAATATCTTCTCCATTTATGTCATCCATAAAGGTAATTGTACCTGTATATGTGGTGTTTGCTACAAGATTAAGTTCGGCAATCGAGAAACCGACGCCGTCTCCCTCAGGATCATTTGCAATAGCTGTCACGCTTTGTCCGCCCCCCTCTGGAGTCAGAGTCACCGTAACAGTAGTGATTAACTCCAGTTCTCCTGCCCCACCATCATCCGGCTCACTCGAATCACACCCCACAACTACCAGGGCTGCCAGGACTAGGAAAAGAAAACGATGGGTATTTTTTAAAGTATTCATGTTGTTCAATTATGAGTTAATGTTTGATTTTAACTGGTTTGTTGTTTTGGAAAGCAGTACATGCAAGTGTTGCAGTGGATAGCCAATAAAGTGAGCTGAGATATTATTGCCTTCCGAGAGGTACTTGTAATCGTAAAATGAGGCTTCTTCCTGGCTCATCGGTGAAGTATCGAAAGCGGCTCAGGTAGTCTCTATATGCTGTGTTGAAGGCATTGTGGAGCTCTAAGCTGAGTCGTACTGGCGAGCTCAATGCAAACGTTGTTGCAAAGCTGGTGTTGAACAGGGCGTACGCATCTGGTGGAGGTGCATAGTCTGCATTCTCGGGTACACGTTTCTGTCTCTGGACAAATACACCTTCCAGGTCAAAATGAGCATCCTTCATGAGACTACCCGCTGGGAGATTGAACCGCGTCTTCAGCGAGCCGCGATCCGATGGCATATTGATCAAGGGCTCATCAGTATCCAAATTATCCCCTCGGACAACCGAAACCTGTGCTATAAGAGTCAACCATGATGTAACATCCTGCTCCAGCACTGATTCAAAGCCACGAAGACGTGCATCTGCCTGTAGGTATTCAAATGCAGGGAACGTACCTCGAATTGTAACACGGGGCTCTTGCTCAGGAAACAGAAAGATGAATCCGTTGAACTCATTATTGTAGGCGCTAAACTCCAGCTTCGTATCTTCGCTCTCGTGTCGTAAGGTTACGTCAGGGCCCATGCTTCGCTCAGAACCCAGGCTTGCACTTCCGTGAACGAATTGAGCTGTACCATGGTGAACACCAAAAGTGTACAATTCATTGACTCCCGGTGGACGCCACCCTGAACCCAGGTTCACACCCAAGGACCAGTTGGGAGCAAACTGCCAGATGGATCCAACCACACCGGAAAAGCTCGCATAATCGGTGATACGTTTCACAAATGCACCTCGGCTCCCATTTTCTCGTGGCCAGGCTCGAATCCAGCGATAATCAAATCGAACCCCAGCTTCTATTGTCAGATCACCTCTTACCCAGCTCTCTCTTGCAAATAGGCCCCCAGTAAAAGCCCTGAAGTTTGGAATTAAAAAACCGGTGGCCCCGTTCTTATTGAGTTGGTTCATGCCACTAACACCAGCCACACCGAAGAATCCATTTCGTGGTTTACGGTGGAATTTTAACTCTATGGTGTTCGTTATTAGCGAGAGGTCGAAGGCTGCACGTTCAGTTGCCAATGGGTCGCTTGATCTGGAATGTGCATCAAACTCTTGGCGATGATTCACCTGAAAACCATATTGAGCCTCTATCCAACTTCCTGATTCAAGCCGATAGTCACCATGCAAGGAGACAAGGTTGTGTGTAATTTCTTGCTTAGGCGACTGAATGCCATACCCAAAATCCCCATCAAAGGAGGGCCTACCTCGCTCGATAGCACGGAGTATATCACTGCTGTTTCCTATGTGGGCTCCACTAAAAATACCCAACTCCGTACCAAATCTGCTGTACAAGGCTACCATGTTCAATCGATCCCGCCGAAGCCCTATAGAAGCAGAACCGTTGAATTCCTTAAATGCAGAGTTATTGATGAGATAGTCGGGGGTTTTCGAATCACCAGCTTTCCGATAACTGCTTTGGACTCGCCACCCCAATCCCGGTATTCTATTCAAAACACCTTCCAAATAAAGCGATCCGGCCCCCTGTACATTGTTTGAAAAACCGTTCATTGAAAACGATCCTTTCACTTTTTCATTTGGATAATAGGGTAAATCCAATGGATCGAGCCGAACCACACCACCTATAGCACCGAGGCCATACTCCACGCCTGACACACCCTTGATCACCTGAATCTGAACCGGCGCAAATGGATCAATTTCTGGTGCATGATCTCCTCCCCATTGCTGGCCTTCCTGGGCTACTCCAGCATTGAGTATCAACACGCGCTGGCTGTGCAATCCCCTGACTACCGGTTTGGAAATAGATGGCCCCGTGGTTAGGGTGGTAACCCCAGCCAGGTTTTCGAGTGTTTCCCCAAGCGTTTCACCACGCAGTTCCATGAGCTCAGCCGCATCCAATACAGAAATAGAGCGCTTGTCACGAGTCAGGCTATTTACCCGATCCTCGGAAATAACCACTTCTCGAGCCTCCAGCACCTCAGGTACCATGACCACGTCTTGAACCACACGGTTTTCAGCAACCTGAACAGGTACAGGCTGGTCTTCAAACCCCAGGTAACTAAAGGAGAACATGTACTCACCTACAGGCAGGTCATCGACGAGATACTGCCCTTCTTCATTGGTGATCACGCCACGGTTTAGCTCTGGTAATGCGACATGGACACCCGGCAATGCTCTACCTTCGGCATCACGAACAGTCCCCTGAACGGATTGAGCACTTGCGCTTTGAGCAGCGCAAAACACACACATGCATATGAATGACAAGAAAAAGGATAGCCTGCATGAAGGGCTACAATTGCAATGCATAGACATAAAACCTGGTTGTAAAAACTTGATTTGGCTTCGCAGAGTGCGAGCTGGTATCAATAACAAAGAAGAAATAGCAAGAAATGATTTCTTGAGGCATGTATAGATCAAGTTTTTGACATCATTCCCATAACCAGCGAACGTACCCAGTCCTTGACATTCATGAGCAGAAAAACACTCATTTTCTAGATCAAAAGGACATGCAGATCTATGCAGTTAATCTGGAACAAACCAACGGTTTGGGGTGGGATACTTTTTGTAAGAAAGGAATGTGTCAGACCAGTAAAGGAGGTGCCCTCAGGCGAATAGATAGGTGATAACGAAGATCTGTATAGAGTATTAAAACACGCTCTACTTCCTCGTGCAAATCAACAAGCACAAAAGAGGCTTTCTTGGGAGCCGTATCAGCAAATTGAGATACGGCTTCGCAATACGGACAGAGATCGTGCTCTCCCCATTCGATGAAGGAAACGGCCTCTGTGTCTTCCTCATGGCAATCAAGATCACAATGACTGATTGCATGCCATACGGGATTCGTTGCCAGAGCAAATGTTGCCCAGAAGAGCAACACAACGTAGCGATATCGAATCGAGTATACAGTCATAGAGGATGTGTATATAAGCACAAGCGTGTGTATAATAATACACACAGGCTATATATTCAATAACATCGAAGGATTTGTCTTTTTTAAAATTTATTTAACATATTTTCGAGCTTTTGCTTAGCTAGATCCAATCTAAATAAGGAACCAGGCCAGGGATTCAAGCTTTCGAAACATGAATAAATGGTTTGTTACGCTATCGCAACAACTAACCCTTAAACAAACGTGTATGGCTACTCATGTAGCTGTGTATACAACCTTTTTACTTAAAGTGATGAAAAATCTTTATACCCTTTTATTGCTAGCTGCTTTTACCATTACGTTGACTGCATGCGAAGTACCTGAGTCCGATGAAGCTGGCTCGCAGGCATCAGAATCTGCTACTAGCTCTGTTGTTACCGATCCGATAACGGCCGCAGAAGTTGCTGCTGCCCAGCAAGCCTGGGGAGAAGGCATCGTAGCTATCGGCTCTGCATTCACGGAGAATGGTGACTATCGCGGGCTAGCTGGTGATCATGTACGCAAATTCTACAACTACACGGATGGTGAGACGGTACTTTTTAAGCCGACACTCGCCGCCCAGGATCAGTTTCGTGGTAACTTTGATGAGGCTTTAAGCTACTTTGTAGGAACTGAGGGGTCTGAAGACAAAGGTTTTGCTATTGCTCCTTACACCTCAGTACGCTGGGAAAACGAAGGCACAGTGATTTCTGATGATGGCGCCATGGCAATGGCGATGGGGAATTACTTCTTCGCGGGTACGGATGGCAATGAGACCAAGGTGGAATACTCATTTGCTTATACCAAAACCGAAAGTGGCGATCTGAAGATTGCTCTCCATCACAGTTCTCTACCATTTTCTCCCTGATCATACGGATCGGTATATCTAGAAAAGGGGGTCTGCCAATGGCAGCCCCCCTTTTTTATGAGCTCACTAAAAGAAACAATAGGGTGACTTAGCAACGAACCCGTGTAAAGAGGCTGCTAACATTGCTAATAGGTTGTTAAATGCACTCTCTTCTTTAGATTTAGTATAAATAAACTGGAACCAAGGCCGGTAATTAGCCTTTATCCACCCAGCGACTAAAACCATCAAGTATCAAGTGATTGTCACGGCGCTTCTTACTTAGAGGACGGTCGCAATAGAAACATCTTTGGATGCTTTCCTCACTACTTAAACAACCAATAACTTAACTAAGAACCTCGTGCAACCGCTAAAATGGGAAATACGAGTTCGATTTTTGATCAAATGAGAAATCTTCTTACTCTTTCACTATTAGCCGCGATCGTTGTTGTTTTTGCTGCTTTCCAGATTCCAACCAAAAAGGTATCTGAAACAGTAGATAACCCTGTCGCCAATTCAATTACTATGTCTGAAGTTACTGCCGCCCAGAAAGCTTGGGGAGAAGGCATTGTAGCTATCGGTGCTGCATTCACAGATAAAGGCGATTATCGCGCGCTAGCTGGCGATCATGTACGTAAATTCTATGACTATGCAGACGGTGCAACCGTCCTATTCAAGCCGACCCTGGCTTCTGAAGATCAGTTCCGTGGTGACTTTGAAGAAGCACTTAGCTACTTCGTAGGAACCGAGGGATCTGAGGACAAAGGCTTTGCTATCGCGCCTTACACGAATGTCCGTTGGGAAAACGAAGGGACAGTGATCTCTGAAGACGGCTCTATGGCCATTGCCATGGGTAACTACTTCTTCACAGGTACAGATGGTAATGAGACCAAAGTCGAGTACTCGTTCGGATATACCAAAGATGAGAATGGTCATCTGAAAATTGCTCTTCACCACAGCTCTCTACCATTCTCTCCCTGATTGTTCAATACCAGAACACTATCTTAAAAAAGAGGGGGCTTTGCCATTGGTAGCCCCCTCTTTTTATTTTTCGAACACCTACCTGTTTAGTTTATCCGAAGCAATCGGCGGAGCTCCGGTTGCTTCAAGGGCAGATTCGAGAGCAGGCAATCCGTCTGCAAACTCTGCCAAAGCCTCTTGGAGTTCAGCAAGTTCTGATATTCCTTGATTTACTGCGGCCTCATGCATTTGAGTAGGACCATACGTGGTGCTTAATCCCCGAAACCCTACGAACATACGCGACTGAGGAGAGGGCGGATTTCGCTCTCCAGCGCTCTGTTTAACAGAATACCCTCTCATTTTTTGCTCAATGTCAAGCAAATCTTGATGGGCTTCGTGCAACTGAGCTATCAGACCAGCATCTGGTTGTGCAGCACGCGCATGGGCAGCTTGCATGGCGCCGATTAAATCCTGGTGATCTTCTAGATCCTTGTTGAACGAGGCCAGATCGGATCGAAATGCATCCATCTTCTCCTGGAAAGCAATGATTGCTTCAGGCGGAGCTCCTTCGAGAGCGGGCTCGTATAACGGGACTACGTTAAAACTGACCGGATCGGCAAGATCAGTCATTATACCATTCGAGGTCCGGGTCAGTGTTGCTGTATATGCTCCTGGGGTTACAAGAAAGCCATTATTATTTGGCTCTTCACCAGGCTCAATCAACCCTCGAGCGGTGTTGCGGAGATTCCAGGCTACTCGGTGCATTCCTTTTTTAGTACTCCCCTTCACTCTGTTTACTACCCGCTCATTTGCATCTCGTACAACGAGTTCGATTTTGTCTGATACCTCCTCACTTTCATCTTGAAGCGCGTCCCAACCAGGGAATGGTATATCGCCACTTTCTGCAGTTTTTTCTTCCTTCTTCCGGGCATCCTTCATCGAACTCCACCCTTCTTTGAGATAATACGTGAAGATTGCCCCGAATTCGGGATTGGGAGCCGTGTAGTAATTCGATCCAATCGAGTTACCAACCACATCGCGAGGCACATACAGCCAGGCATCTTTTGCTGGAAAGAGATGTGCATCTTGTGCCAGCAAAGACTCACTGACATCACGAAGCGGAGAGTAATCGTCCAGAACAAAGAAGCTCCGGCCGAAAGAAGCAGCAACAAGATCGTTCTCTCTTTTTTGAATCGTCAGGTCCCGGAAAGAGATGGTAGGAACCCCTCCTTTCATTGGAATCCACTCCTCTCCCCCATCATTCGAAAAACTAAGGCCAAATTCTGTAGCCAGAAATAGTAAGTTTGGGCTAACATGGTCCTGTACGATACGCCAAATCAAAGTGCGCTCTGGCAAATCATCTGCTAAAGATTCCCAGCTATTTCCACGATTCATACTCTTCAGTACATATGGATTAAAATCTCCAAACTTATGGTTGTCCAGGACAACATAAACAGTATTCTCATCATGAAGGTCAGCATAAATATGATTAACAAATGCAGTCTCAGGCACGCCAGGCATGCTGCCGACCTCAATGTGCCTCCAGGTTGCTCCATCATCCTCGCTCACCTGAATGAGTCCATCATCTGTGCCGGCATACAATAACCCTGGCACGACAGAGGACTCATCGAGAGATGTTATCGTGTTATAATTAGACATTGCACTCAGGTCCCACGAATTATCCCAACTTTGGGTTCGGCCCATAATGGGAAGCTCGAAGCGTTCCTGGTTCCGCGTAAGATCATCCGATATCTGCATCCAGCTATCACCGCGATCCGTTGATTTCCAGACGCGTTGAGAAGCGAAATACAATGTAGTTGGGGCATGAGAGCTTACTTTGATAGGAGCATCCCAATTGAATCGTTCGTACGTGCCATCAAGTGACTGAGGTTGAATATACACTTGCTCGCCCGTAATCCGATCAATGCGATGCAATCCACCTTGCTGGGTCTCAGCATAGGTAATATTTGGATTCCCCGGCTCAACGGCAGACTGATGTCCGTCTGCCCCAAGGGTCTTAAACCAATCAGCATTTCGAATTCCATGGCGATTATCGGTCCGGGAAGGGCCTCCATGGGAGCCATTATCCTGCGTCCCTCCATACACATTATAGAACGGGAAGGCATCATCAACGGCTACCTTATAGTATTGCGTAAGTGCCAAATTCTCTACAAATTTCCAGGTAGCTGCATTATCAAAGGACTCATAAATCCCCCCATCCGTCCCCATTAGGATGTAGTTTGGATCGTCTTGACGGAAGGCAATTGCATGATTGTCAGAATGCTTGTTGCTTTCCGTAAGCCGTCGAAACGTTTTACCGTGATCATCCGATATTTGGACCCGAACATCCATCAGGTAAAGCCGACCTTCTGCATGAGGAGAGGTATAGAGCTCCTGGTAGTAATGCGGCCCTGTTGCACCCGACACTGTATCTGACATCTTCTTCCAAGAGGCACCGCGGTCGCTAGACATATAAACCCCACCTGTACGCCGATCAAGCTCGATTGCCGCATATAGATGGTCCGGATTATGGTACGACATAGCCAATCCAATCTTGCCAAGATTCGATTTTGGAAGCCCCTTGGTAAGTTCAGTCCACGTGTCTCCACCGTCCGTACTCTTATGCAAGCCGGAACCAGGACCACCTCCCATATAGGCAGCTACGGTTCGATGACGCTGCCAGGTAGCAGCATACAGTACGTCGGAATTACGAGGGTCAATCACTAAATCCGTAGCACCAACCCACTCGTCATCTCCTAGGGTCTGAGTCCATGTTTTTCCTCCATCTATCGTTTTGTAAATCCCACGCTCACCACCTGAACTCCAAAGAGGACCTTGCGAGGCTACCCAGACTACATCAGAATTTTCCGGATGGATAATTATCTTTGAAATATGCTCACTCAGTTCAAGCCCCATTTTTTCCCAGGACTTGCCGCCATCCATGCTCTTATAAATCCCATCACCGTAGGCAACGTGACGGCCGCCAACGTTTTCACCCGTCCCAACCCAGATAATGTGGGGGTTATTGGAGTCTATAGTTATAGCTCCTGTCGAATAGGACCCTTGCCCCTCAAAGATTGACTCCCACGTTGTACCAGAATTCATTGTTTTCCAAACCCCACCTGAACCAACAGCTATATACCAGACATTGTTATTCTCTGGGTGGATAGCCATGTCTGCAATGCGGCCAGAGGGAAATGCCGGCCCTATATTACGAAACTTGAGCGCACTATAATCTAGATCGGCCACCGCAGAGCCTCCATCCTGAGCTGAACTCGATGAGAACAGTAAAAGTGTACCGAAAATAAAAAGACAAAGAGATTTCATATTGTCCAAAAATAGGTGAGGTATAAACACGTGGAAGGTTGCTTTTAAAGCAGTGGGAAGATACTAATCAGAGCAAAGAAACACATCACAGCTTAACAGCCTAAGCTCCTAATCCCGTCTCAAAATAGTGACTGGATTTACAAATAGTGCATCCCTAAAAGGCACCAGAGTGGCAAGGATGGACACAGCAACAAGCGCAATAACAACCTGGATATATACAGCAAAATCAATGAGTCCCACCTCGTATAGGTAAGGGCTAATAGGGATCAATAATAGAGGAGAAAGCAACAATCCAAAAAGAATCCCGGCTCCAGATATGTTTAACATATCCTTGAACATTAACGTCAACACATTCCCATCCGTAGCGCCGAGCACTCTTCTGAGTGCGAGTTCTTTCATTCTGAGCAGCAAAATGAACGTCATCATGCTGAAAAGGCCGATAGCAGCTATGATGCTACCAATGATTGCAATAGTCAAGAACAAAATGCCAGACACTTTAGCCTGCCAGTTTTTCAAATCAACAATGTCTGACATCATTGAGTATTCGAAAGTCGGCTGATTTTCATCGATGGCAAGAATGGCCTCGGTCAGCAAGGGTGTGAGTTCAGATAAAGATCTTGATGTATTTATAACGTAATGCGCATCGGTATGTGGAGCTGAAAAAATCGAAAAATAAATACTTGGGATATTCTCCCCCATAACACTTTGATGCTTCACGTTATCAGACACCCCAATAACCGTCAGATAGGGGCTATCAGAGTCAAGGTTTCCAATTTTAAGCCGCTTTCCTAAGGCATCACCATTTGGCCAGAGCTTTTCTGCCAATTGCTGATCTATAATGATCTGATGACGATGTGACGCATGCGCATTCGGATCAAACACATCTCCCTGTAAAATGTCAATACCCATCACGTTGAAGTAATTCGGTGTTACCCGTTGAGTACTGATGAACGGATTGGTAGACTGCTCTTCCTGAGACTGGCCATATACAATAAAACTCTGCTGTGCTTGGGCCGACGTGTTAACCATGTCGGTAAGAGGAAGAATGGTATTTAATGCTACGCTCTCGACGCCAGGAATGGCCTCTATCTCTCTCAAGCTCGTTTCAAAAAATGAGGCCTTCTTTTCCGGCGGGCCATATTTGAACCACGACAGGGCAATTCGAAATACAACTTTTTCTTCATGGTCATACCCCAAGTCGGTTGTACTGGCAGAAACAAAACTCTTGTACAAAAGCATTCCCCCAATCATCAAAACCACACTAGCCAGAATCTGTACTGTAGCAAGGCTTTTTTGCAAGCTTCGCTGGCGCTTACTCCCCGTTGTTCGTTGGCCTTCCTTTAACCTCGCTACCAGGCTTTTTCCTGCATAGTTAAACACCCACGGCAACGTTCCTGTTAATACACCAATTAGAACGACCACCAGTAACGTGTACATCAACACATTTTGATTGAAGCCAACATCAATCCAATACGGTAAAAAGGGACTGATTAAGTCTTGAGAAAGTTGCATAATGCCATAGGCAATAGCCAGGCCGCCTACCCCTCCTAAAAACGCCAACAAAACACAGTACACCACATAATCTTTAACTATGGATACATAGGATGACCCAAGAACCTTTCGAATGACTGCTTCCTTACTTTTGAGTATGGATTGATTCACAAGAAGATTGGAGACATTAATCGTTGCTATAATCAGCAAAAACAAAGCGGCGAAGCCTAGCAAGATCAGATATCCGTAAATGTTCTCCAGGTATAATTCTTCCAGGGGTTCTGCGAAGAAGGAAACGCCCAAATTTGTATCCAGGTGGGATTGCTCCTGCAACTCAGCGAAGGAGGCCAATTCTCTATTCAGTTCCTCCACTGTAACTCCAGGCTTCAGGCGTGCCAGACCAATACAGGGTCTGACGTGCCTGGCTTCAACGACAAAATCAGCATAAGCCATGGCTCTAAACGCTTCATTTCGCCCAGGAAAGCTGAATCCCTCTGGAAGCACTCCATAATTGGTGTAAGAAAACCCATCCAGGGTGACCTCAAGCATTTCTATATTTTCATCTCCATCAAAACGCCTTTCCCAAAAATCATGCGTTAACATGATCGTATGCGAACCTCTCTGGTCGAGGGTTTGGGGCCAATAGTTGCCTATGGCCGGCGTTACTCCCAGTACCTCGAAAAGATTGCTTGAAGCGAACGTGGTAGTCAGATCTTCTGGCGGCTTGCCATCTCCATACAAGTTATACCGGCCTCCATCGCGGTAAACAGCCAAATCTTCTACCCCATTTAGTTGCTCCTGCATCTCCAAAAATTCAGGATACGACAAACGGCCTTGTTCACCTCCTTTCATCGAGTGGATGCGAACCAGACGCTCAGGCTCTTCGAAAGGAATAGGGGTAAGTAACAGCGCATCGATATAACTAAAAATGACGATGCTCGCACCTGTGGCGATTGCAAACGTGAAAACAATCACCGCAGAAAAAGCCGGGCTTTTTCGTAAGGATCTGAATGCCAGTTTTAGACTTCTTAGTAAGTGCATGGAATCGAGGTTAAAGAACACTTTTAGCATTACTCAATTGAGGTTGAGTAACGATCGAAAAAAACGGTCTGGTGATCGGGCAGAACGTCTGGGTGAAGGAGCGCAATGAGGTCAGCAAGGACCCAGTCTGGGCGCACCAGGGCTGTCTCAAACCAGTCGTAAGCATTGTGCTCTGGTTTTATGCGCTTGTAGTTATGGTAAAGAGTCCCCTGCTTCCAGGCTGCGAACTTGCTCATGTACGAACCCGGAGGAAGATCGGCGGCATGGATATCACCGATAATCCAATGATCAGCTTCCATACCATCGATCAAAAGTTGCTCGCTCGAAATGGGTTCACCCTCGCTTCGACTGTCTCTATTAAAGTCCTCGTAGGGGTTGAATGCATTGGCGTCACGTAGAAAGCGGGCTTCTATGTTGTTCTGATGCATCCACCAGCGCCCGTCACCTCCATGATACCCCCAGAGCACTGTTGGGGTATGCGGATTAGTGGCTGCAAGAGCTTTCAACTCGGTCACCCGGCTGGAGACGGCCTCGAACAGTACACTGGCATCACGTTCAGCATTGAAGAAAAGGGATAGGTACTTAATCCATTCAGCGCGCCCCAGATAATGCCTTTCGGCCCAATCAAACATTGGCACTGCAATCATACCCAAATCACGCGACCTTCCTAATGCTTTTGCATTGTACGGAGCATCCACTGTCAGAAACGTAACATCTGGCTGCAAGTCGAGGAGCACTTCGAGGTCGGGTTCACTATGCCAGTTATAGCCTATCTGGCCAACTTCACCTGCCTCAATGCGCTGACGGAGTGTGTCGTTATAGGTAGACAAGCCCCCGAGTGCCACTACAGTTTCTGTGCGATTCAAGGCTCGCACAAAAGCAAGTGTACCATCGTTATTTGCAGCGATGGTAGTGACCGGAATGGTTACCAGGATGGCGTTCTCAAGGTCGCCCGAACGCGGCGGAGGGGGTGTGCCGCGTTGTACCAACACCATCACGTCTTCGTGTGGCTCAGGGTCAACGTCACTTTGCCAGGATCGAACCTCAGCCTGTGTCCGGACGACCTTATAATTTCCGTGATAGGTTACCGAAAAGTGATCAGCATATTGAATCTCAGCTTTGTCCCGAAAGTAATCCGTATCCGGTTCAAAATCTGCCGTAACACCAGCCGTCTCAGGCTGTTCGACTGCAGGCCGGCACCCTCCCGTCAACAGCACCAGGCCACCCAGAAAAATCAAGATTATATGTCGCATCTGGCTAATTATCTAAGCGCAGAACCGCCTGTGGTACGCCAGAGGTCGTGACAATGGGTTCAGATGAAGCTTGTTGAGTGGCAGGATCATAGCTGAATAATCCTGAAGCCGTTGGCGTACCCATCCCAAATAAGATCTTCCCATCAAGCAATGCCACTCCAATTGAGAATCCGTTGCCCGGCGACAGCGGAAGCACTTCAACGGTCCCTGCACTCAGGTTGAAACGAACAGGCTGCCAATTAAAATCGCGCACATAATCAGGTGGATTTGAGCGCCCAGCAGGAATTTCGGCAGCCCCATAGGCGAATCCGTCGTGGTACACCACGTTGCCTCCCACTGTCTCGATCTTTCCTCCATCGACGGGCGCATCAAGTGCCGACACATCGAGGAAATAGGTAGAGTCGAATTCGGTGGCTCCGTTGCGAATGCGCAGAAATCCGCTCTTTTGGCCAGGGACAAAGCCAAAGGAAGCCGTGCAGTACACATAGATATCTCCCGCCTCATCAACAAACATAGTCTGATTGTAACCATAACGACCTGGCCCACCGGAGTGCTCGGTTGAGATTACCCGTTCAAAAGCAAGCGTATTGGCATCAAAAACGGCAATATCCACGCCGTCAGCATTGGCAAAGGGGGCAAAAAACTGCTGCAACCCAACGTACAACTTGCCATCGCGCAGGAGCATAACCCCAGGCTCGGGATTTGTGTCATCAGGATTCGCAGGGTTGCGTGCAATCCCGAGCGTAGTCAGATCGATAACATTTGTCTGCGCCATCGTCTGCGGGTTAAACTCAATAATTTGTCCAGCAAAGATGAGACTTACAAACGCTCTGGTATCGCTCGCCCAAATGACATTCGCGCTAAACCCACCTGCAGGCAGCGTCAACTGGCCGGTTTCGTTGAGGAGGCCATCTTCATCGACGATATATCGTGTCGCCACATCGCTCTGCGTGTTCGGGGTCACGATGACCTCACGTCCTCGAACATGGGTGTAGGCAAAGAACGTTTGTTCTACTGCATTCGCGTTGGTAACGCTCGGCGTTTGAGAGCTAATGGCCTGGATGAACGTTGATCCATCTTGACCGGACTGATCGGGGACACCGTTGGCAATAATAAGATTGGGAGTTGGAACCGGTTCAGGCTCGTTCGAGTCGCTGTCGCAACCAAACAGGAGTGTCGAGGCAACGAACACAAGCAGAATAAGTCGTAACATGGCAGGTATGAAAAGGATGATAGTGATTAAGGTTAGATAAATAGTCTCATCAACGATTGCCGATGAGGGTATACCGCAGCTTGAGCCGCAACGCACGGCCAGGCAACGGCTGATTAAACAGATTTAAGATGTCTGCATCAGTCAGATTTTGAACCTCAGCAGAAATCGTAATGCCTTGATTCAACCAGGCAATCTCGCCACCAACATTATGCGTAAGCGCACGAGGAATGCGTCGTTCTTGACGCTGACTCACTTCGAAAGCAAAGAAGTACTCTTCGGTAAAAAGGCTCTCATAAAAGAGCTTAGCGCGGGATCCTTTGCTGAATAAATCATTCCGATATACCTCAGCAGAAAGCCCTCCATAGAGGTAAGGCAAGTTGGGAATACGAAGGTCATAGGTAGGATTCGGTACCGAGGTACCCGGTGTTGTAGCTAACACATCACGAGCATCCTGGTATGTCCCATAGGCACGGACAAAGAACCAGTTCGTCACATCGCCCTGAATCTCAGCCTCCACACCAGCAATGCGCACAGTGCCTAAATTGGAGTATGCCGCCGTACCACCGAGACCTGGCCCGAGGCGAATCATATCCGATAGCCGCGACCAGAATGTGCTGACTTCAGCCTGTAAACGCCGGCCTCCAAAATTCGTATCGATCTGTACACCCAGGTTTAAATTAACGGCACGCTCAGGCTTAAGATTGGGAGCTGCCAGAATAAGCAGCCCATCGCCGAACAATTCAGCAGTGGAAGGCAGCCGGTGAGCCAACTCTACTGAAGCTTTCCCAAGAATGGAGGGAGTAAATCGATACCGAATGGCTTCGCTCGCTCCGGCAGTAACAGTCTGGTTCTTTATCAGCTCTGGTTCGCTTGTACTGGGATTGAACAGCGAGGAAGGCGTACCCTCAGACCAATACGCATATCCCCGAGTCCCGATAATATTCGTAAGCCGCCCCCCAAACATTTTCCACTCGTGCGAAAACCCAACAACGGCACTAGCCTGATCACCCGGGTTGTCACTTACATTGCGTCCCGCAAAGTCATTGGCAAGGGGGTTTGATGGGCGAAACGCGGTGCGATCAAGGAACCAGGATGCACTCAGGGCATGGCGATCTGAGAACCGATAGGTAGTGGCACCGCGCCATCGCACGAGGAAAGTCCGGTTATCGGAATCGGAAGGAAAGAAGCCAATTTCACCACGCCCATTGGGGCTTGGCCGCGTAGCCCCATCCCATTCATAGCGTACAGCCGATGTATCCAGGAGCGCAGCATTGGTGACACCACCTACCAGCCCCGTTCGCAAAGCAAGACGCCCATCCAACGCGCCATCACGCACTGCTTCCATAACGACGACCCCTAATCCCGAAGAAACACGAGCGTGCTGGATATTGGTTTGAACACCTTGGATTTCACGTTCGGTCAAAACCACTCCAGCCTCGATGGCAATCTCATCGAACCATGTCTGGTGGAGATGAAGTGCGAGGCCGCCAAGCAACCGCCGGAGCCGGTCATGATCACGCCGCACCACCAAACCCGGACGAAACGGATTGTCCATGATATAGTCGTTCTCGGCCCAATCCACGTTGAGCGTTGCAGCCAATTCGGTGTTACGTGCTATTGGGCGCTGTCCTACTAGCGCAACTTGATGCTGCCCGAACGATCCCACGGTATAGCCGGCATCGATGTACCCGCCTTCTGGATGGATGGTCACCACGTTGATGGCAGAACCCAGTCCATCTCCGCCAAAGATAGCCGGAACGATGCCTTTGTAGACTTCAACCCGCTCAATAATTTGTAATGGCAGATTGTCTAAACTAAACGCATTACCCGATATATCGGCGGCATTGCCGTTGATATAGACCTGTATCCGCTCGCCTTCGAGACCTCGGATTGAGAACACCGAGGCGGACCCGAGCCCTCCTGAGCGACGGACTTGCACCCCCGACACCCGTGCAATGGCTTCGTCGGCGGTAAGCCCACGCCCAGCCAACCGCTGCGCATCAAGAACAGCCACGGAAAATGGACTTTCCCGGACGGCCGCTGCCTCACGATTCCCTTGCACCGTCACACTGCCTAAAGCAATCTCCGACTCACTTAGAGCGACATCGAGCCTAACCACAGCGTTGTTAGCAAAAACGAGAGTCGTATCAAGGGGCGCATAGCCTACGAAAGAAAAACGGACGGTGTGTTGCCCTGCTGGAATCGCTTCAATGCGATAGGTACCATCGTCTTCAGTAGCTGCCCCTAAGGAGAGGCCTAAAATCGAAATAGTGGCTCCCGACAGTGGCATCTCATCGGCTGGATCTATCACTCGCCCAACTAGCGTGGCCGTTTGTGCGCTAGCGGTGGTTGTAAGCAAAAAACAGAGAAGTGAAAGGATGATTCCCGCCAAATTAAGTAAGGGACGGGTGACATAGGTCGGCATGAAGACTTCTTCGTTGAGATTAAGAAACAAGCTCCTTCAAGGCCTTCAGGGAGAATGACGGTGTAGCATATCTATGCATGTACCGAATCATTGGCCCTGAAAGGATAAGATGCAGCTATCCCTTAATTCTTTGAATGGGTTGAATCAATGAGATGGAGGTACTTCAAACCAGAAATGGAGGGGCTCGAAGGCGAGTTGATAAGCGAAGACGTATATCTGGGTAGAGAATTACGAATGATTCGCTATACCCTAGCAAAATCACTGAGGCAATAGAAGCCTCTGTTATGGGTGGCTCAACATACTGAGATACAGCATCACAGTATGGGCAAAGTTCTTGTGCAGCCCACTGAGTGCCACTCCCCTGCTCTTCTACATGCTCAGAACAGTCAAAATGGTCGTGACTAAATGCATGCAATACAGGATTCGCTACCAAAGCTATTGCTGCCACTAACAGCAGTACAGCAAAGCGATATCGAATCGGGTTTGTGATCATGGAGGGCAGATTTTGGAACAGACAGTGTGTATATTAATACATACTACCTAAACTTACAATTGAAAAACACATCCCCTATTAAATTCCTTGCTTCATAAGCCGCATAAAAAAACGACCCCATGATAGCCAAACTCGATAAGACAACGTGGCGCTCGTTCGTCGTGCTTGGCATTGCAGCATTGCTGCTAACGTGGAGCCCGCGCGAGCACGTGCTCCCGGCGGACACACCATGGCACCTACTTATGCAGCAAGATGTATCCGAACTTACAGCTCTGCCAGACACGTTACGGAGCCTTGAGGGCCAAACCATCATGCTGACGGGATTCATGTATCCACTAGAGGCTAGCCGGGGGCAGAATCGATTTCTCCTCTCGCCATACTCCCCAAGTTGCCCCTTCCATGAGCACGGCGGACCAGTTTATACGGTTGAGGTATTCGCCGAGGAGTCCTTGCCGTACACCTTCGATCCTGTAGCCGTCAGTGGAATGTTCGCGCTTGAAGCCATAGAGGGTAACGTCGTCTTTCAATTACATAACGCAACTGTAGAGAATCTTCCGTAAATCGTACCCTATCGTGCTTATTCACAAGGAGTAAATTGCGGCAGTTGAGTCATGATCTGTTCTGAGAATTCCTCGTCCCCAAAGAGCATCTGGTAATGGAAGTGCCGCAGATCACTGTGGAATTCGCGCGCGCAATCTACGTATTCCAGGTGCCGTGTCACATCGGTTTCGGCAACGCGGTTAAGCCAACGCTCAATAAGTAGCGGTGGGGAAAAAAGAGAAACCAAACCCATTTGCTGATCGCGGTTGGCAATACCCTCATACAAAGCTGTTGACAAAGGTTCGGCTACCTGGTCTCCCACTTGTTGGAATGCATAGTACCATTTCCATTCAAAACCCTCTTCAGCAACCGCTGTCCTGCCCTGCCATTCTGGGTGCTCTTCTATGAACGGGTTCATCGTTGCCTCCGCAGGAAGATCCCATGCATCATTTACAGTCTCCCGTTGGGTCAGTAGGATATTGCCTCCATCCGGTACCTCGACCAATTGCTCCGTAGTATACTTTCCAACAACAGGTACAAGGGTTGTGAATAGAAGCCAGAGCCCAAAAAGTATTGCGGCTGCAGCAACACTCTCGACGTTACTGCTCGTGACAATTCGGCAAATACATAACCAGAAAAGTATATGAACAGCCACAGCCAAAACAACACTTAGGCCAGAGACTGGTGCCGCATTTGATAACACCAAGGCGATCAGAAAGGGAGCTGTGATTGTCACAAAGAGCAGTAGAGCCCGGGCACAAGCACGATACAATAACACTCGTTCACCACTGCGGCTGGTAGCATACAATAGTTCGAGTCGGGACTCGCGGCGCTCCCGTGCATCCAGGTCAAAAAGCAATCCTATTAATAACAGGGGCAATACCATCGAGACCAGGTAGGCAAAATCTAACTTTCCCAAATAAGACAGCTCGGGGTTGCCCGGATCGCTCTCATAAATTTGCCCTTCAAGCGCCAGCATTCTGAGGCGATGTTTCCAAGGGAGTTCATCACGCATTCCCAAAGCAGCAAAAGCAAGCTCGGAAGGTGGGTCATACGTAAGATGAAAGATATAATAGGCAGCGCTGCCGGCATCGCCTTGAGAGGGCAACACATACGATTGATCTGCCGCTGTTTCAGCTTTCAGGAATTCAATCTGCGCTTTTTGATGCTTAACGTCAAGCAGTCCATTCGTAAGAGAAAGCCCTGATAACACCAAAGCAATCAGGAGCGTCCAGCGAACTACATTCTCGTTTAAGCAAAAGCGTATTTCTCGTACTAGATCAGCCATCATTTCTCTTTAAAAAGTCGTTGTGTTCCAGTAGCACCGAACAACGCAGCGCCCATCCACCAAAAAAGCAAGATTAAAAGCTGCGGCAAGCTCTCGGCCAGGCGATCCGCAGTAGAATTGGGCTGCCAGGGAAACGTCTCCAACAACCTCCAATTTGCAGCGCTTACCCGGGCACGCTGGTTCGCCTCATCGCCTTCATTTCTTCGAATATCATCTTCATAAGCCAGGTCCTCAACATGCAGTTGATTGAGCTTCTGCACAAAATCAAAGCGTAAAGCCTCGGCATCGCGCAGGAAACGGTGATGCTGCTTAAGGTCCGTACTGGCCAGTTGGACAGAGAAAGACTTCGCAGCCAGTGCCGGAGAGAGCGGACTCATCCAATGCACGAGATTCGACTGTGCCTTCTCTTGCTCCATGCGTTCGTCAGCAAATTCGTTGAGCACTTCGGTGAGGTTTGCTTCGCTGGTGCTGGCAACGACGCCTCGAAAGTTAACCGGCAGGTCTTCGATATCGTCGACTTGATACTGCTCAAGGAGTTGCGCACGTAGCCTTTCGAAAGCGGGGTCGTTCGCGTTGTGCCCATCACCGAGCTCCCGCAGCGCGCGAGTCATTTCAAGATCTTTCACGATCTTGCCGTCCAAAGGTATTACCGAACTCGCTACCGTACTGGCTAGCCTTGGCATGATCACGCAGAGCAGCACCCAACTGGCTAGCAAAAGCGATAGCGATAACGAAGAATTTCTCGCCCACGCAGATACCGCGGTTATCAGGCTCGACCAGCAAGCGAGATACACCAGGTACCCCAGAAAGAATACAATAGCAATACCGGCGCTTTCACCTTGTAATACTCCAAATACGAGTCCTACAGCGAGTGGGAGTAAGGCTACCAGGGCTACGCTTGTCAAGGCCAACGTTTTACCGAGCCACAAGGTAGTAGGAGACACAGCGCTGGAGACCAATAAATAATCGGTTTTTCCTTCCCGCTCCCTTGAGATTGCCGCAAAGCCAATAATCACCAGTAATAGAGGCACCAGTATCTGATAGGCAAAAGCCGGGGTTAGCTCAGCAAACGGACCGGCCTGTGCCGCAGCGTATCGCGGGGAAAAGACGGCAGAATTCTGCCGATGCCCTTCCAAAAACATGATTGTACCCGTATGCACGTCTACCCCAGGATCAATAATGGCAAGGGGTGCTGGAGCTCGAAACACGTAATGGCCGTAGTGAACCATACGATGTGGATGACGATCAGGTTGTTCTTTAAACGTTTCCTCAGCACTGGTTTGAAAATTCTCCCGAAGGCTCCGCTCCGCTTCTACCTGTACTATTGTACTTGTTGTTGAAGCAATTACAATCAGCAATAACGCCAGGCCTGCAACGATGCCTAGCTGCGAACGGCGCCAGTATCGCCACTCCTCTTTCGCTATGATTAAAATGGGCTGTATACTCATGAGCTTTGGTGTTCTGCGAACGTTTGGTGCAAGGCTTCAGCCGAGATCTGTCCATTTTCGGGAGCCTCAAAAATGCCAACCATCTGGCCCTGCTGCAACAAACCAACCCGTCGTGCTACGTGGCAGGCTCCATACACATCGTGGGTTACCATCAATACCGTCGTGCCTTCTTCGGAGAGTTTCATCAGGATGGCATTAAATTCGTCGATGGCAACTGGATCGAGTCCGGAGGTCGGCTCATCCAGCAGCAACACGGGTGTTTTACGTAGCACGGCCAGCGCAATGGCTACCTTCTGCCGCATCCCTTTCGAATACGAACTAAGCTTTCGTGATCTTGCATCAGCAGCCAGGCTGACTGTATCTAATGCCTCCTCGATCTCCCCTGCAGAACGTTTAACGTCAGCAAGAGATAGGAAATATGAGAGATTCTCACGAGCAGAAAGATGCGGATAGAGGCTGGCTGACTCTGGCAAATAAGCCGTTTGTTGACGGATCGCGGCTTTGTTGTCATGAACAGCCATCCCGTTGATGCTTACAGTGCCCTTCTTGGGAGTAATAAAGCCCAGGAAGGTTAATAACGTCGTCGACTTTCCAGCGCCGTTGCCGCCAAGCAGGGCGAATACCTCGCCCTCGCCAACACTAAAGCTGACGTCATTAAGAACTTGACGGCCCCCGCGATCAACGCAAAGTCCTTGTGCTGTTAATACAGAATTATTCATCTACCTGATTAAAACTTATAGGTAACGGTCAATAACACATTCCTTGGTGCACCAGGAGCCAGTCTGAATTGATTCAGTGCTCCTGCCCAGTAGTTCTTGTCGGTGATATTGTTCACCTTCAAGATCATCTGAAGGTTAGAATTTACCGGACGGTAATAAATCGCGCCATCCAAAATCGTGTATTCTGGCAACAGCAAACGTCCGGCAGCATTATAGGCATACCACGAGAATTTATCGCTGCTGTACTGCAGTCCAAAGCCTATCCCTAATCCTCTTAGTACATCGCCTGTAAAATCATACCTTCCCCACAAGTTGGCGCTATGCCGAGGTGCACCACCGATGCGCTCGCCTACAAACTCTGGATCGCCATGGTCCAACACTTCGGTGTCTGCAAATGCATAAGACGCCAGTATCTGAAAATTGGAAGAAAGATATCCTGAACCATCCAACTCAAATCCAGTGCTCTGTTGCTCACCGGTTTCAATCAGGTTTTCTAAATCATAGGGGTCACCTGACAACACATTTCGCTGTGTGATATCATACACAGCAAAATTCCCTTTCAGCCTTCCATTAAAAAAGGACCCTTTTAAGCCAATCTCTTTCAGATCGCTTTCCAGAGGATCGAAATTGCCGGGAGAGGCGGCCCAGAAGTGACCTTCAGTTGCTGGAGAAAGTGTGACGGTATTGGTTTGAGGTTGAAACCCTTCCAGGTAGGTCGTATAAGCGCTTAAATTCTCTGTCAACTCGTACGTTACACCAATCCGGGGTATAAACGCTTCGTTGTTAAACTCCTGCTCGTCCCCATCGAAATCAAAAATATCCGTGAACCACTCGTACCTAAGGTTGAGCAGGGTTGAAAACTTCCCAATTTTGAACTGGTTTTGAACGTAGATCCCACTTGTAGAAGTCAAGTTGGCGGGGATTTCAAATTGGCCAAAGACATAGTCCTTTGTTACCCGGATGCCATTGGATGGATTAGCCAAATCAAAGTGAGGCACGTTGGGACGTGGCATGACAACACCCTCAACCGTCATCGTTTGGAAAGCATCAGCATTTGCAGGATCAAAGTTTCCGACAGATCCATCGAGCCTCAGGTAACGGCGGGCCGTATTTTGCCCCCCTCCTATTGTTCGTTCCCATCTACTACCATCATATCCAACCAATACCTTGTTGGTGATGCCATTGTTTTCCAGGTCGAAACTTAGAAAAGCATTGATGTTATCGGTGTCCCAAAACTGTTGACGCTCTACATACCGCATTGCAGCCAATGTTGGTATCGCATTTCCTTCAATATCTACGGCTGCCCTGTTTTCAGTTCGATGCTCTGCCAGGTCTTCATTCCATGTTTGCTTCATGTAAGAAGCATTAAACTTCACATTCTCGGAAAAAGACTTCGTAAAGCTGGCCATCAACATCAGTTCACGGGACGTATAAAAGTCATTGGAAGCACCCACATTTGTAGACGTCGAGGTACTGTTCAGGTCAAACTCCCCATTTATTCTTCCAAAGATTGGCTGCCCCCGATCCAGATTCCCAACGCCGCTGCTGTAGATCATTTCTGCATTTAACGCGGTGGTGCTATTCGGCAAATAACTTATCGATGGTGTGATCAGAAACGCGTTATTCTGAACCAGGTCACGGAAAGACTGCGCTTCTTGAAATGCTGCGTTGAATCGATAAAGCAATGTGCGTTCCCTATTCAAAGGGCCGGTAAAATCGGCTGCCCCCCTGATCGTTGAGAATCCACCCGTCGTTAAGGACACCTCACTTCTTGCTTCAGCCAAAGGCTTCTTTGTCACCATGTTCACGGTTCCACCTGGATCGGCGCTGGAAAATGTAACGGAGGAAGGTCCTTTAATCACTTCCACCCGCTCAATATGCGAGGTGATCGGCTGTAGAAAATAGTACTGCCGGGTTCTCAACCCGTTGATGGATTGCCCATCTTCTGCCTGGGTGATGCCGCGAATATTGAAGTGATTGTAGTCACCTGTAGAAGTCACACTGCTTACGGCTTTCACTGCGTCAGCCAGTTGAAACGCCTGGCGGTCACTGATAAATTCTTTGGTAACCGACGAGATAGCCTGAGGAAGCTCCCTGTTATTAATGGCTACTTTTGATGCCGAAAAAGAATAATCGCTATTGTAATCCGTTCGCGCCCGTCCTACAATTTCTACCGTTTGTAGCTGCAGGTTATCCTCTTCCAGGCGAATGGTCCCAAGGTTGGTATTTTCTCCAATCTCTAACGTCCGGCGATACGTTGAATAACCGACAAATCGAATTTCTAGATCATAGGACCCTGCCATTCCGAGAGATATAACAAAGTCCCCATTGGCGTCTGTAGTGGCGCCAAGAATGCCGTTTTGATTATCAAGGGTAACGGTTGCCCCAGGTAAAGCCACACCACCTGGGTCTTGGACCGTTCCGGTCAGTTGAAGTTGTCCAAAAGCCAGGTTAGTAACGCAGAGAGTCACTAAAACAAAAAGAAGCTTAACGTTCATGTCAAAGATTTTCATAGTATTCATCCGCTTCGAAAGAGGATGTTGCCTGTGTGAGAAATAGACGGGTGGGTCAGGGTGCCCTAAACGAGAAACCAAACGCACAATTGGGTGCGTTTGCAGGGGTGTATCAGGCTATGAACGGAGGTGCTCTAAGACGGGTTGATAAGCGAAGGCGTAGATCTGGGTAGAGAACGATGAAAGGCTGGTTATCCCATTGCAAAACCACCGGCACAATGGAAGCCTCTGTGGCAGGCGGCTCAACAAACTGCGATACAGCGTCGCAATACGGGCACAGATCCGGCAGAGTCCACTGAATGTCAGATATATGGTCTTCTACATGCTCTGAGCTGCCAAAGTGATCGTGGTGATTGTGACTGAATGCGTGCAGCACCGGATTCAACAACAAAGCTATAGCTGCCCCTAAGAGCAATACGGCAAAGCGATATCGAATCGGGTTTGTGGGCATAGTGGGGGTGTATTCACAAAAGAGTGCGTATAATAATACACACTACCTTCAATTGCAACAAGGTATCAAATCCCCCTAATGAATTATTAACCTCAAGAACATTCTTCGATAGAGTTGAAACAAATAGTTATTGACATCGTTGTCCAGAATAATTATATTAGTACTGCAAACAGAGATAAAAAATGGCCCGACCAAAAGAATTTGACCGACAAGCGGCTCTCGACAAAGCAATGTACCTGTTTTGGACACGTGGCTTCGAGGCAACAACTATGACCGACCTTCGCAAGGAAATAGGCATCGGTCGTCAAAGCCTCTATGACACGTTCGGCGACAAAAACCAGCTGTTCTCTGAAGCTCTCCAGCAGTATATGCGCATAAATGACGCTAATGTTGCTGAGCTACTCAATGAAGAGAACGGCATCGATGGCATTCGTAGTTTGCTTGACTCTCGTGTGAAGATGTTATCCTCTGGTGTCCGCCGAGGTTGCTTGATGATGAACTCAACGGTTGAGCTTTCTCTTCATGACCAGGATGTTGCGGCAAAACTCCAAACCGGCTTAACGACTATGCAAGAGGGATTTGAAAAAGCACTTAGAGGTGCTATAAAAAAAGGTCAGGTTAAGCCTGATGTAGATGTGAGCAACCTTGCATCTTTTCTTGTAGCTCAGGTTGCTGGCATGGTTGTACTGTCCAAGAACGATGCGTCTAAGCAAGAACTACAAGCGATCGCAGATTTTGCCATTAAGGCAATTACTTGAGGATATTTTTTTAAACTATTATGGACACAATTGTCCAGAACAAAACAATTATTACTATGAAACCTATTCAATCTGTCCTTATCACTGGCGCGAATGCAGGCCTGGGCCTTGAAAGTGCCCGCCAATTGGCTCAACAAGACAGTGTTCAAAAAATTTATCTGGCATGCCGCAATGAAGCGAAGGCAGTTGCAGCAAAAGCTCTTCTTGAATCCGAGACGGGGCGTACGATTTTTGAAATTGTACTCATCGACGTTATGAATCTTGACTCAGTGCATGCTGCTGTCGCCAGTATCAACACACCTATTGACGCGGTTGTACTTAATGCGGGCGGAATGGGAGGATCCACCCCCAATGCACGAACTCCTGAAGGGGTGTCAAACATATTTGCGGTCAACGTGCTGGGCCATGCAGTATTCGTTGATGAATTGCTTAAACGAGAACTGATCACCTCTGTGGTCCTCTATGCTGGTTCTGAAGCCGCACGAGGTATCTCTAAAATGGGGGTTGCCCGCCCTGAACTTAAAACTTCATCCGTCGAGGAGTTTGTTAGCATAGCAAATGGTTCAAAATTCGACGGTAGCACAGACCCGATGGTTATCTATGGTGCAGTTAAATTAACAGCTGCCTTGTGGATGGCTTCGATGGCTCGCCAACATCCGCATGTCCGTTTCATCACCATCAGCCCTGGCGGAACTACAGGTACCAATGGTATGGATGATCTACCATTGATGAAAAAGATCATGTTTAAGTACATCGGCAGCAGGCTTATGCCACTTTTTGGAATGATGCATGGCGTTGATGTGGGTGCTAAACGTTATGTGGACGGGCTAAATGATTCACGGTTTGAGACAGGCCACTTTTACGCAAGTAAAGGCGGATCTCCCACAGGGCCCCTGGTCGACCAGGCAATCTTATTCCCCGAGTTCGCTGATCATCGTGCACAGGACAATGCAAACGATGCTATACACCTTTTTATGGAAAGCCACGCTGAAAGAAACTACTCAGAAAGAAAAGCCCAACTGGCATCCTAACAATACATAACAATCCATCCGTTCTTTCAAATTCATCAAAAAGAATCATCATGCAATTAATTATTCAAATTATTATCGGCTTAGTTGGTTTAATGCTATTGGGCCTTGGTCTCAAATCTATGTTCACCCCCAATTCCATGGTTAAGAACTTCGCAATCGAACCACAAGGAGTTGCTGGCTTAAATACAATTCGAGGTGTGATAGGCGGGTTATTCCTCGCCGGCCTCACTATGCTGATTGCCGGATTGGTTGCTGGAAACACCGTTTGGTTTCTTGCTGTAGCCATTCTCTTGGGAGGCATAGCAATAGGCCGCATCATCGGACTAATAACCGATGGAGTGGATAAGGCAGTTATCCCCCCTCTAGTTGTTGAACTGGTTATGGTGACCGTCTTAGTAGTTGGTCACTTGCAGCTTGGCGCTTCTTGATCCCTAACCTCATTCTCTCAAAAAATCGTATTGGATCGGATAAGTAAATCAGAAGCCTTATTTTAAAAGGACTAGTTTGCGGCACCTGCCTTCTGATATATGACCTCTTTCCTTTTACAATCTCACGATATTTCTTCCGAGATTGACATAGTCAGCTTAAATCGGACTTCTTTAGAGTACATCACACGGAAGCCAATTGAGCCACATAGAAATAATTTTCAGGCCATTATTTGGATAAAGAACGGTAGTGGAACTCATCTAATCGATGATCAGCTCTATACTATTGAATCTAACACGTTTATGCTTCTTTCGAAGGGACAAGTACATGCTTTTAACCCTGCGATAGATACTTCAGGATGGGCAGTACGATTTGCAGACAGTTTTTTGGATTCTCCCGCATATCACTCAAAATACAAGTACAGTTTGTTTAGTAACATAACCGTGAATTCAGTTCTAGATGTTGCCGAGAAAGATGTAGCTATGTTTGAGTTGCTAATGGAGCAAATCCAAAAAGAGTATGACGGCGAAAATAAGCCAGGCAAAACCGAGGTACTTCAACGTCTAATAGAAGTGCTCATCATCAAATTAGTGCATTTAAAGCAAATGCAGTTTACAAATCAATTTAATGCCGACCTGGCTTCCTACCAGCTCTTTCAGCAATTTAATGCCCATTTGGATAACCATTTCAAATCGGATCACGATGTTGCAAGCTATGCGGAAAGGCTCAATGTTTCACCACGCAAGCTCTCCGAAAACTTGAAGCTTTTTGTTGGCAAGCCGCCTTCCCGTATCATCTTAGAACGGATCATTGTCGAAGCAAAACGTTACCTCCGTTTTTCGGGAATGAGTGTAAAAGAAACGGGATTTGCCCTGGGCTTTAACGATCCTTCCTACTTTAGTAAGGTATTCAAAAAAGTTGAAGGTAAAACACCCAAGGCATTTAAAGATGAGATGCAGAAAGTTACCTGACTTTGTCAAATATGTACCTTTCTTGATGGGGATGATTGGTGTAGGTTTTTAGGTAGCAATAGGCAGCAGCAATGTGCTGAACTAGCCTGATGAAACCAAACCTACAGTAATCGTGAGAATTAATTATAGCCTGCACTATTCTATACCCCAACGTTCCCCCTCATTATCATTGTACTGCTTTATTGTTCTATGGGTATCTATGGGAGCATGTGTTGATGAGTTAAACGCGCAAAACGTGCAGAATCATACAGCAGAAATTGCTGATAACGTTTACAGTTACGGAGCTACAGGTGATGCACAATCGATGTTTATTGTCACCGGAGAAGGCGTAATTGCCATCGAATCGTTTAATTCCGAACATGCTAACGGCATGTTGGAAGCCATAAAAACGGTAACAGATCAACCCGTAAAATATTTATTGCACAGCCATAACCACTGGGACCATGCCAGCGGTGGCCAGGTTTTCAAAGATGCAGGAGCAAAGTCAATGGCTCACGTCGAAGCGTTTGAATGGATGGTTGCAAACCCAGGTCGCGACATGGCCGTGCCTGATGAGAGCTGGGGAGGTACACAAAAGAACATCACGCTAGGTACAACAACCGTCGAGTTACACTATATGGGTATGAACCACGGCCTTGGAATGACGGTTTTCCACCTGCCTGAACAGAGAGTGGCCTATATAGCTGATTTAGCAGTTCCGAATAGAGTTCTGTTTAGCATTGTGCCAGACTTTAATATAAAAGAATGGGAGCGTTCTCTAGAAGAGATTCTTAAACTCGATTTCGAAAAGGCAATCTATTCACACAATAACAAGGAGAATCCTTTAGCTGGCGGCACCAAACAAGACGCAATCAATAACTTGCAGTTCATACGGGATCTTCGCGAGGCCATGTATGCTGAATTTAGAAAAGGCACAAACCCAATGATGGTCCCCAGTATTGTTCGGGTACCAAAATACAAGGATTGGGCAATGTATGATCAGTGGCTTGAAATGAATGCATGGAGGCTCCTGCTGGATGATTTCATGGGCCCGTTTCCATGGAGGCCTGATCATGCTTATCAAGCAGAAAAAAAGAATGCTTCATCCCCTTGATCGTCATCCTTATACAAATTGAAGTAGAAAAGCGGTCAGGCTACATTCACATTCATGGCAAACTGAGGGTTGTTTCCATCTAAGTCGTTTTCATCACTGACCGGCTGCGTGTTTCCTCGCTGATCGGTCGCACGGACGCGGATGAGATGTCTTCCAGCAGTAGCGTCCCATTCAAAATCCCACAGTGCCCACACGCCTCGGAAAGGATAGGCGTTTTGACTTAAGTTTTGAAGCTGGAGCGTTTCACGGATCTCTGGGTTGCTGGACAGGATTTCACTGAGCGGAAGAATACGAGTGCCCTGAAAGGGGCCATCATTGAATGAAATCTCAACCGATTGAATGCCAGCCTGTCCACTTAAAGCGTAACCGAATATTCGGAATCGCCCGGCGGATATGGTTTGCCCAACCAGCGGGTTCGTTACCTTATTGATCACACTCACAACTCCATCATCAACATACCCCAACTGTTCCTGATAGCTGCCAAAGACTGTGTCATCAGCTGTTGCCTCAATGCGGGTTAGCCATTTCACACTTTTATAACCGTAATAGCCTGGCACCAGAAGCCGAACCGGGTGGCCGTGCTCAGCTTTCAACGGTTCATTGTTCATCTCGTAGACTAGCAAAGGCTCGAGCGCATCGTCATCAAATGTACCATAGATGTGCTCGAACTTCAGGTTATTCGTGAATCCATCAGAACCAAAAAACCGAAAGCGCCTCGTAGCCGTTTTGTCGACACCGGCTCTATCTAAAAAGATACGCAAGGGTACACCCGTCCAGACCGCGTTGCCAATCAGCCCAGGAACAGAGGTTTCATCAATCACACACCGTAATGTGGTAAGAACCCGAACGGCAGCATCAGACTCGCGCAGGATATCAGCAAAATTAATAGTAATGGGGTTTCCGACCAGTCCTGCAATCTCCATCGACCAGGCGTCGCGGGATAATTGCTGCACGCCAGGCCAATCAGACAAAGCTCCAGCGCCTCCATACTGTTCAAAAAAAGATAGTTCGGGGGTTACACTTTGTACGGGTGAGATGAAAGGTATAGAGGTCCCTTCAACGATCGGCTCAAAGCTATTTGTCTCGCAGCCAGTTAAGGGGATGAGGGAAAAGCCCAAGACTGTGCTTCCTGCACTATATAAGAACTTCCGCCGTGAAATTGATTCTTTTATTGATGTATCCATAAAGCCCATTAGAGCCTGATTCTATATTCTATTCCTACAAAAATATCTTGTGATTGAATGGCATTACGTCCATAGGGCGTGATAAAGTACTGTACACCAATGCCAAGGTCAGCGAAGCTGTAAATGCGTGTAATTCTGAAAGGATAAATTGAAAATCCACCACCTGCCTTGATGTATCGTTGCTGCGTTGGAATAGGATTGACCGCCGTAAACCCAATGATTGGCTCATTCACGGACCAGACACCATGTCCCAGGGCCTGAAAGAACAGCATGCCATTCATGAATGCCATCCCAGCCTCTGCACTAAACAGGAATTCGTCTCCAAAGGTGGGTTGCAGATCTCGAATACAATTGATATCACTTCCCACATTGCATCCGGTCGCCTTCGAAAACATGTATTGTGATGATCGATACCGATAGCCGCCGCCTGCCTGAACGTACGCCGCTACAGGATAAAAACTGTACCCAATACCCAGTGTGGCTTGTGCATCAATTTGTCCGGCACCTACACTTGGGGCAAAATTTCGTGTATACCCCAAAGGGATATGTGCCCCCAGGTTCAAGGATAAAGAGAGTGCAGAGGGTTTAGCTCCCAGAAGTGGAAGCAGGCTAAAACGCGCACCAACGGTCCCTGACCCCAGAGCAAAGGTTTGATATTTAAAGGCGAGGTCTTCTATGAACGTGCGCTTATACGGCAATGACAGCACCAGCGTGATATTCTCAAAGAAGCCAAATTCGCCGTAGAGGTAAAGGCTTTGATCCATAAAGGCATTACCCTGCACGCCATCAACAAAATCAACGGTGCGGCCATCAAAGGTGTATTGGTCCGATGCAGTAACTGAACTCCCTGTAATCTTTACAAAATACTCACCCTTCGGCATTGTCCAGGCCTGAGCAAAGGCGTGATTTGTTGTACCACTAGCAAAGAAATAAAGGATGGAGAACAGGAGTGAAGCAGATAATGCCTTTGCAGGCATGATAGTCTTAATCAATTTCAATTTTCTAGTTCAAAGAGGGGCATGCATTATTCTTACACACACAACAATCTACTTATGATACCCGTTTTTACTCAGGCTCACTGATTCAAATCATTTTTTTCAATTCCACAAAACGCAAACAAATAACATACCACCGCACTCGCTTCATGAGCTTGCGGGCAAGAAATGCCGACTTTAGTTACTCGTTTGGTCGATCCGTATCCATAGCTGCATATTAACCATACTCCTTGTTGCAATCGTTTCTTCGACGATGCGATCAAAGTCACCCTCTACAAAGTCGGGATGTGCTCCTGATATCACTTCCTGGGGATAATCAGGCTCGCTCAGTTTGCTATAGCTGTCAAAAAAATTGATTGTGACATAGTCATAAGCCTCGCTCGTTCCAGAAGGATATTTAAGCCCCCACAGGTCCCATCCAGTCATGAGCCCTTTTGCAATCCGCTGCTCCTGCATTGGCTTCCAATACTTATTTTCCGCCTCTATGTAAGCGGCTTCTTCTCCCTCAGGGGTATCCATATAGTCTACCTCAACATAGCGCCCCATAGCCTGGTAATCATTGCCTGTTGTACTAACGACCTCGAATACTTCCCCCTTCACGACCTCTCGCGATGCCGAAGTTGAGGCTATAAATTCAGTCCAGCTATGCTGGTTCATTTCGTTAACCCGCGCACGATAAAGGGCTTCCTGGGCAGCAGCATCAACCTGGGAAAAATCTTTATAGATTCGTACCGTTGCATAGTTATAACTTTGAGCGCTGCCCCTGGGATAGGCTACCCGGTATAGGCCCCAATACATCAACACACCCTCATTAACCATATGTTGATGGAGTACTTTCCATTTCTGTTCAGCCTCTAAATAAACAGGCACATCATCTGTCGAAATGTAATCTACAATCACAAAAAGCGGCCGCAATTCCTGACCATATGATGGTTTGATAGCCATCACCATCAATACAGCGATGAATAGTGCTACTAGCTGAGTATATCCTCTCATGAGATTTTTATTTAAGGGTGTTAAATACAAATTTAAATTGGAAGATACCGCATGAACACTAAAATATGACCCTATCCCTGAAGGTACTGTACTGAATTATGCCACTATTAGAGAAAAGAACTAGCGATCACGTAAAAATGTCTACATGTTTCGGGATTTTGTGCACATCTTAACCGAGTGTATTTTGGTATACTGATAACACAAAAAAGCAAGAACAGGATTGGCCCGATAGAAAAGGCATTCGAATTAGCATTTATCATAATGAAAACGAGACACTTCACCAACGTAGCTAAATTGAACGAATACATGGGCCTTCCTGCGCCTGAGCATCCGCAATTGAGCATCCTCTCTATAAAATCATTGGTAGATGCAAAAACGATTTCTTGCATCGATACGCCTACTGCCATTTCTAATGACTTTTATAACATCTCGCTAAAGAAGGTGATTTCAGGAGAGATTCTATATGGCCGTACAAAGTATGACTTTACCAATGGAGCACTCATCTTTACTGCGCCCAGGCAAAAGGTTATTCTTAAAGGGGTCAGGATGGAAGCAACCGGCACATCGATTACTTTCCACGAGGATTACATCAAAGGCCATGCGATACGAGATCGCATCAAGAAGTACGGGTTCTTCTCGTATTCAATGAACGAAGCGCTCCATCTTTCACCGAGTGAGGAGACCATGATTGAATCGATTCTCGCAAACATTGAGGCCGAATACCACAACAACCAGGACGAGTTTAGCAAAGAGATCATTCTTGCCCAACTAGATACCTTGCTCAAATACGCCAACCGGTTCTACAAACGGCAATTCATAAACAGGCAGGAGATGTCCGGACAAATCTTAGATCAATTTGAGCGAGAGATTACATCCTATTTTGAAGACGGTAAATTTGAGACACTAGGCACTCCTAGAGTTGAGGACCTTGCGGAGTCTCTCAACCTATCATCACGCTACCTGAGCGACAGTCTAAAAACAGAAACAGGAAAAACGGCAATGGAGCACATTCACTTGTACTTGATTGATGAAGCGAAGAATCTGCTGTTGACTCCGAAGGTCACCATTTCTGAAACTGCGTACAAGTTAGGATTTGATAGCCCGCAATACTTCTCCCGTTTGTTTAAAAAGAAGGTTGGACAGTCCCCAAGCGAATACAGAGATCAATTCAGGCTCAATTAACTCTGCCCAGACAGGTGCAAGAGGTATACGCTTAACATGCAAGGACGGTGGGTAATAAGACTGATAGCCGGGTAATACAGATGTAATCACATTCTACCCTTCCTTCAATGCAAGCTATACTCTCATTTACCCTATTATGGGCACTCATTCTCACTGCTCCCGACAATGAATACCGCATAGATTTCGGTACAAATACAGAGGGAGATGCTGGCTGGTATATCGTCAATGACGGCGTCATGGGAGGCCGGTCGATCGGCCAAGGCGAATTAAAAGAAGAGTCTGTACTCTTTAAAGGGGTGATTTCATTGGAGAACAACGGCGGGTTTGCATCCATGCGCAGCCGATTTGGACGCGTAGACCTGTCAAAGTATGAGCAGATCAAAATCCGCTATCGAGCCACAGGAGAGCCGTGCAAGATCATGCTTGAATCAAGCCGGCAATTCTGGCAACCCTACCTGGCCCAACGCCTGGACCCTACAGGATCTGAATGGAGAACGGTTCGATTTGAGTTGGCTGAACTTCAACAATACCGGCTTGCACAACCAACAGGACGCACCGCAACCAAAGACACTCTGAAAGACATCATCCGAGTAGGCATCATGACGGACTCGAAAAATGAGTCGGCTTTTGAGATCGAGGTCGACTATATCGTTTTTGAGTAGTGAAGTTGGTATAAGATTTGTCTAGTGAATCTCTTCGTTATCAAAAGGAGAAGAGCCCCCCCTCAAGCTAACTTTTATCCCTACCCTAGTTCTTGAGGAAATCATGAGACTCACAACCCAACACTTTTTAAGCGTACTGCTAGTCAGTGCCACTCTCCTCTCCGCATGCGATCAAGCATTAACTGACAAGAATGAAGATCCATTCAGAGATACAGATTCCGATCCGCAAACCGATCTCACATCAGAATCACCGTTCCAAATCACTACCCCAACAACCGGTGACATCGTAGCCTACGTACAGGCAAACCAGGTTTCGAGTGTTGCAGAATTACTCGACGCTTTGCCCACCGAACTTAATGAAAGTTTTACGCTCATGGCTGAGAGCCAATCAAGGCACGATGCAAGCGTGGATCAACCCCGCATCATTATGTACGGTACCGATGCTCGTTTTCTTATGGGTGTCAGTTCACATATGGATGATCCCCTGCGTGAAGTGATAGAAATGGTTGAGCTTGATTCAGTAACAGGACACTGGCGATTCAGTCAACTAGATTTTACCGTCACTCCTGCCTTTCACGACACTGACGAGAGTGTGTGTCAAGGCTGCCATGGCATGCCCCTACGTCCGATTTGGGGGCAATATCCCGACTGGCCGGGTGCTTTTGGTGCTGACGAAGATAACATGACCGCTGAACAAGCTGCTTCTGCCATCGAACTAAAAAGGACGCAGGCGACATCAGATCGTTTTAAGCATCTGTTATTCCCCACGGACCATTCGATCGAGAATAATCGCACCCTGTACCTCCCCTCTCGGTCATACGGATATGCCAATACCGCCTTTAATTTTGAGCTAGCGACATCGGTAGCCGAAGGCATGTTCAAGCGTGTTAAGGCATCACCGCTATACAATCAGTTTAGCTATATGCTCCTTTCAAGTGGCTGGTGTAGAAACAGTGAGCTTCCCCCCTTTGAAGACGTAATCAAGGAAGTTGGACTTGATGGCCCCAATGATTTCATGCTTCACAAGTTTGCTGGAGATTCACCCGACTCAGGTGATCGGAGCTACGATTGGAACCAGGGCAGTACATCCCTTGCTGACATCTTTCAATTTCTCATCCTTGATGACCTGGTCAAAACAGATTCTGCGCTGGCTGATATCGTGCAGGCTATAGAGCCCAAACGATCCAATTGGATTCATGAATGGTGGCATATCCGCGGTGAAGAGCGCAGAGACTACTTGCTTAACTCCTTCGATCTTTATGACTCAGATCTGAGGCCTCAAGAAATCATTCAGCCTATTAGAGAAAACCTCTGTGCCTGCATCAATGGCACCGCAGATTAACGGCTGAGGCACTCATCTCCCCTTATCAACCTCTCTGGCTGATTACCCCCTGATTCACAATTCAACCTCAAAAAGCCCGCTTTCTTCTCCCTCGTGAAGAGAGTGATGCTCACAATCCTTCTGTTATTATGAAAACCATCATTAACAGGTTTGTGCTCTCCCTCTTACTTACCCTGCTAACTCAGCAAGCCTGGGCACAGCACACCGATGCATTTCACGCTTCTCCCCTATCTACCGAAAAAAAGACCTCTGATATAAATGAAGACCGTAGTCTGTTCGAACTAGATACCCAGGACTTGATCAGCTACGTCCAATCTCATCATGAGACATTTACGTTGCATATGAAGTTTGGCCAGGTGTATGACTGGGATATGGTAGTAACCCCAAACGAGCTCAGAAGTCCTGATTACAGGCTCCGAACCTCAAACGGAATAACAATATCTTCAGCCGAGCCTCCGGTTACGTACAAAGGAGTGCTGAGAGAGCAACCAGAAAGCCAGATCAGGCTCACCATTTCAGATGGCTATATAAAAGCCTTTATCTTGAATGACAAGGGGCAGCACGTCTACGTTGAATCGGTTGACGGTAATGAAGAGCCCTCAACTAGAGCATCAATTTTAGCCGTTTCTCAACCGAACGACCAGCGCCTGGGGGCATGTGAACACGAAATGCCCAAGGCCACGGCCCCAAACCAGATATCTTCTACGAATTCTCAGGCAAAGGCATCGTATGTAGCAGAAATGGCGATGATAGTAGATCGCCTGGCATTCGAACAGGCCAGTTCTCTGGAAGCACTCGAACGGGAGCTATTAACAACGCTCAACTTTACCGAAGCCTACTATGCACAGCATGAAATCAGCTACCAGTTAACGGAAATCTACGTAGCTACCGATCTTGCATCCCAGCCATGGGGTGAATATCAAGACGCCGGAGATATGTTATCGGTCATTAACGATTGGGCCGAAGATGGAGGGCTTGGGCATCACGATATCGGCACCTTCTGGACGGGTATTGAGTACGGATATTCATTCGCGTGGGTCAATACCATCGGCACGAAATACAAACAGCACCTGGTTGAATACCAGGGAGCTGGGGGTGAACGATGGGGAGCAAACTTACAATCCCATGAAGCGGGCCATACCTGGGGTGCTTCGCATGTAGAACACAACCGGGAGTGGATCATGAGCCCCGTGATTTACGACGGTGAATTAAACTGGAGCTCGGATATTGTTGCTCAGTTTCCTTCGTACATCGATCAAGCAAGAGCCCATCTCGAAGAGGCTTCCGGACTCACCGCATGGATCAGCCAGATTAGTATTGGCGATGATGACAATGCAAACGGAAAGCTCGATGCAGGAGAAAGTGCTGATTTTGTAACCAACGTTTCCAATACGGGGGATACTCCACTGGAAAACATGACGGTTCGAATAAGCGGCTTGGACGATGAAACCAATGGAGTGCTTTCAATCAGTAACGACGCCATTACGATCAACCGGTTGGAAGGCAACGACTCCGTGCAAGTACAGCATCCTATTTCGATTGCAGCAAACGCCGAGGCAAACAGCACGTTGACCTTATTATATCACATCGCTGCTGGTAGTGAATCGATTGAGTTTATCCGAACGATACAGGTCGGCGATAGCCAGCCTGTTTCTGTTGAATCGCCAACTTCGTTTCCCTTTGTGCTTGAACCCGGTTATCCCAATCCGTTTGCACATACGACAACAATTCCGTTCTCCCTTTCTGAAAGCGCGCACGTTAAACTATTCGTGTACGATGCGCTGGGACGTGTTGTTGAAACATTGGTAGACGAAATCCTACCGCCTGGAAACCACCAGGCCACCTGGGCGCCAGGTCAGATCGTCAGCGGGCACTACTTTTACCGCCTCGAATCCAATTCCTTCAGCAAAAGCCACTCCCTCATACTGAGCAGGTAAACCAGAATCCTATCGCCAGGAATAATGCAGCTTTTCTATGCATTATTCCTGGTACTCTATTTCCGTTCAGATTGAGCGGGACCTGTTCAGGCACTATCCCTTTTATACCCAATCGTTCGTTATGCGTATCTACCAAATACAACTCAGCACTTTAGTCTTTCTTAGCATGCTTATTACGCCTGCCTATGCACAATCCTGGCAGGTTTATCATGTGGGAGAAGGCATCGAGCCGATGCTCGCTCTAACTCCATCAGGAGAACCACATATCAGTTATATGTTGGAAGGAGAAACCGAAATCAAGCACGCTATCTGGAATCCCACGATAAACAGCTTTGATTTATCAACCGCTGTTGAAGGTTCTTTTTATGGCCCTGTGGCACTTGATATAGATCCACAAGGCATTCCACACATTTCATATCATGATCACGATTTTGGCAACGTGACAATCAGTTCCTTTAATAACGGCGCCTGGCAAACAGAAACTGTAGATGACGAGGGCCATGATGGATGGGACAGCGCGCTCTACATTGACGAGGCGGGTAATGTCCATATAGTTTCTGTAGATCCGGATCGGTCCGGTCTCGATTACGCCTATTTCGATGGAACCGATTGGACTGTAGAAGCTGTGGGCTCAGAAAATGTGTACTACGACAATGGGGTATCGATAAAGACAGATTCACAGGGACGGCCTCATATTGCCTACTACGATAACAACCAGCGTCAGTTGATGTATGCGGTAAAAGAACGTTCTGGTTGGACAGTAGAAACGGTTGCCGCTCCCGGCGTCGATGGAGGCCGGTACCCAGCGCTTGAGTTGGATGACCTGGATCAACCTGTTATCGCCTTTTATGCTATAGATGCAACCAGAGAAGGTATTGTTGCCCTGGCAAGCAAACGAAACGCTCAATGGGAAATCAAAACCGTCGAAAACATTGGCGGAATAGATGTGTCCACGGCTGTCAAAATGATCGACCTTGAGTTAGATAGTGCTAATGAGAATCAGCAGATGATTAGTTTTAGCGATACCGAGCGCATCCTGGTGATGTATGGAGATAATGAAGCGGCGAGCGAAGTCGTGGAGCAGTTGCCGCAAAACAATGATGACTTTCTGGGTTTATCAACGTCTCTGAAACAAGATAAAGAGGGCAATCTTCACCTGGCGTATTTCAAGTATGATGCTGCCTCGGGATTTAGAGGACATATTTATTACGCGTTCAAACCAGCTACAACATCTTCCAGCACAGAGCAACCACCCCCAACCGACACCTTTGCACTTTCCATTTACCCAAGCCCATCCCACAGAAGTTTTTCGGTCAATTACACGATAGAATCCACTTCACAGGTTGGACTATCGATGTACAATATCGAAGGAAAGCGTGTTTGGGAGAGAGCCGCTGTGTTGCAATCGCCGGGAGAGCACCTTCAAACTGTTCATACAAGTCAACTACCTGCAGGGTGGTACTGGCTCGTGTTACAGATTGGCAACCAACAAGTTATTAAAGCACATGCTGTACTGAAGTGATAGAAATGAGGAAAAATACGTACCATAGGAGGCGTGTATACCATAAATGCAGCGCTTCTAACCCATGTTTACACCACGATTCAAACGGCAACTCGTACATGTCTTACCATTTGGTGTGATCTGGTTTTTCTTTGGTGGACTCTATGCTTTAATCGAACAGGGGCTTTTGGGAGACAGCAGCTTTTATCCGGTAACGGGAAACCCATATAATCCAAATATTTTGCTTACTGCGTTTTTGGCGGGTATTTCAGGATTATTAGTTGGGCTCATTGAAATTTTTTACTTCAGGAACTGGTTTAACCAAAAGATTTTTCTCGTTAAGGTTTTTTATAAAACAACGATTTACCTCATCATTGTAGTTTCTATCATTCTCATCAATGTTGTCATTAACAACGCTCTTGAATTGGAATTGCATGTATTCAGTGAGGCTGTACGGATAAACGCGATGAATTTCATGAACAGCTATGCTCTCTTGAGTGTGGTGCTGTACATGTTTGCCATCCTTGTTGTTTGCCTATTCTATGTGGAAGCAAGTGACAATATCGGACCAGAGTTATTGTTCAACATTTACACTGGTAAATACCATAACCCCGTCGAGGAAGAACGGATTTTTATGTTTCTAGACATGAAATCCTCCACAGCCATCGCAGAAAAACTGGGTCATACCGAGTATTTCAAGATCTTAAAAGCATATTATGCAGATGTATCACCGCCTATACTGAAATATGCTGGGGAGATCTATCAATATGTAGGCGATGAGATTGTTGTGACCTGGGATTATAAACGAGGGCTTTCTGATAACAACTGCATCCGCTGTTTTTTTGAGATGAAAGAAGCCCTTCAACAAAAGGCCTCCTGGTATGAATCTAAGTTTGGCGTCACGCCCTCATTCAAAGCGGGCTTGCACCTGGGCAAAGTAACGAGTGGAGAGATTGGTTTGATTAAAAAAGAGATCTTCTTCACGGGCGATGTACTCAATACAGCAGCTCGCATCCAAAGCCTCTGTAACTCCTACGAGGTAGATATTCTGATTTCAGCAACGCTGGCTAATACCTTACCTGACGATTCGGCCCTCCAAACAATCCCACTGGGAGAAACCTCATTGCGGGGAAGGCAGGAATCTATGGCGTTGTACACAGTGAAGGAATCTCCCCTCTCATGAAACGGTCATTGTTCACATCCAGCGCCAGCATGCGCTCTTTAAATCCGTCGTAGCGATGCATCTGTACCTTTCGAGAAGCTATATTCTGGACGTCCAATTAGTTAAAAAGGGAGCATCTAATCTAAAATGCTATATCATGCACTCGTTTACTTATGCTAAACACGCTCATTGCCATTGGAGCTGCTCATGCTCTGTACCTGGCTATTCTTGTACTGATTAAAAAAAACAAGGGCTGGCCCGAATACATCCTGGCGTCCTACCTCGCCACATTAGCGGCTACCTTTGCTGTTACCTTTTTTGCGCTGGCGTATGCCCTGCCGGACTTAATGGCCATTCAGATCAATATCAGCCTCTTACTGGCTCCATTGTTTTTCATCTACATCCGCTCCCTAACACAACCCCAGGAAAAAAGGACCTACACCCTCCTGCTACATCTAGGACCATACCTCTTAACCTGGCTGTATTGGCTGTACCTTTTCACCGTACATTCTGAATACGAACTTTACATCCTGTTTTCTGATACACCCAATGAAGAGGTGCCCTTTCTGTTTGTACTTGCGTTACTGCTTGATACGCTTGCGATTCCCGTTTATGCAGGCTGGTCCCTGTGGATTCTTCACAAACACAAAAGCACCATCTCGAATACGTTTTCCTACACCGAAGGGATTGACCTGAAATGGGCAAAGGTTCTAATCTATTGTGCAGGGGCACTCTGGCTTGGGGTGGCCGTGCCTGAGAGTTTCAGGACTGAGTTTACCTGGAACCTCGATGAACGCAGTCTGCAAATTGGGTATGCTGCCGCTACGTTTTTCATATTCTACCTGGGATACTTTGGCCTGAAGCAGGGCCACATCATTTCATCCCACCCGGACTCCACTTCTCCCTCTCCGCTGCCCCAGCCTAAGAGTAAACCTGAATCTGCCACCAAGTACCAAAGATCGGGGCTCAAAGAAGAGGAAGCTCAGATCCATGCAGAAACCCTGATCCAATACATAACTTCAGAAAAGCCTTACACGCAAAGCCGACTGTCTATACAAGATCTCGCAAAGGCGCTTGATATTCCTGCAAGGCATCTCTCACAGGCTCTTAACGAACACCTCGGGCAAACCTTTTACGATTTTATTAATAGCTATAGGGTCGAAGAATTCAAAAAACGCATCGTGAATCCACACTACAAAAACTACACGTTGCTATCGATTGCTCTGGATTGCGGCTTCAACTCTAAATCGTCCTTCAACCGCATCTTTAAGAACATTGAAGGGTGCACGCCCACTGAATACATGAACCGCTTCTCTAGCAAGACCTCCACTTAAGGGATCGCGCCCTTTTTCTCTATTCTCGCAGGTCCCATCCCCGCGGATGATACCTCAAGTCTCCGAATTAACGAGTCCCAACCGGTACGATGAGCCGACCCAGGATGGTTTCCCCCGTAGGTTGCGGGTGACTGACACAGTCATCCATTAACTAATCGGGTACCATTCCATGGTTTTACAATCCACTACAACGCGAAGGCTAATCCCCATCTCACACTATCTAATACTCAACCTTAGTATGCTTGTATTGTCCTCGCAAGGGGCTCATGCACAATCACACACTACCCAGGACACCCTCTGGGCTAAAGCCGTAGCCACTGCGGCGGCCAATAAGAACTGGATGCCAACCCAATGGCATGAAACAGAAACCATCTCTAATAAAAAGGGCAAGATTGAGGAGACAAGCAATCGTCTTCTCCGCCTGGGATTAGCACCCGACAATGGCCTTGACGTGCAAGTGATTAAGGCAACGAAGAACAGCCAAAACAATCTCGAAAAGACCCGCGAAGAGGTTGAAGCCAACAGGGATACCTTTATCAGAGATAATCTTGAAGACAATCTATTTGATCCTTCTATTCAGCACACGGTTACCGTCAAACGCTCTGGCGAGGTCAAACACATCGCAGGCCGTGCCTGCATTGGCTTCAGGTATATACAGACAACCCAAGAGGGAGATTGGGCCGGCACGGCGTGGCTGGACGCTGAAACGGGCCTGCCAGCCTTGGTAGAATCCGCTCCTCAAGGATTGCCCATCGAAGAAGATGGGTTTAAAGTGCTAGCCCTGACGAGTATCACGGAGTACACCTTCTCCTCGCCCGAGGCATGGTATCCGGTTAATATTTCGATTGCCCTTCAGTTCGAGGCAAAGTATGCGGCTTTTACTTACAAGGGATCCTCTAAAACGACGATCACCTTGAGCGAGTACCAGAGGATTAGCCCATGACGACGACGTTCTCGCTGCAACATATTTTTCGGCGATTCAAGGGAAAGATTGTCATCACGTTCGCCCTGCTACTTTTGGAAAACCTCGCCGCAGTATTACAACCTCTGGTGATCGGCATGGCCATTAATGATTTGCTGGATCAATCCCTGCGAGGCATTACCTTTTTCGTGGTGCTATATATCATTGGCCTGATCATCGGGGTTGGACGCAGAATGTACGACACCCGCGCGTACACATCGATCTACACTGCGGTTGCCTCGGATACTGTCGAACATCAGAGAGGCCAAGGGGTCGCGACGTCCGCCATTGTCACGCGTAGCAACCTGGTGAAAGAGTTGGTCGACTTCTTTGAACATGATCTTCCTCAAGGATTCAGTTCAGCAATAGGGGTTGTGGGAGCCACAATTATGCTTGCCATCATCGACTGGCGGCTGTTTTTGGGTTGCCTGGTAGCGATCGCTGTGATCTACCTCATTTACCACATAAGCGAAAAACCCATCTTTCGCTTCAATCAAAAGCTCAATGATGAGCTCGAACAACAGGTAGACGTCATCACACGAAGCCCCCGGCCATCCATCTTGGCTCATTTCAGTAACCTGGCGAAATGGCGTATCAAGCTCTCAGACACTGAATCGGTCAATTTTGGCCTGATAGACCTCGCGTTATTTGCACTCGTAATATTTGCCCTCTTCATCTCCGTGCAAGGAGCAAACCCCACACCAGGAGGCATTTTTTCGGTACTGGCCTACGTCCTTGAATTTGCCGAAGGGGTGTATGTGTTGCCTTTCATTTTCCAACAAATGATACGCCTTAGCGAGATCAGTTCACGGCTGCGAGGCACATAACAGAAATCAAGCCCATGCACAACTGGCAGATTCCCAAGACGGTAATCAATATGCAGAACAATCATAACAACCTCATGGACACACACAGACAGTCACGTCTCACAATAGTTGGTATGGTGCTAGTTATATTTGCCCTGATCCTGCCCAGCTGTACAGGGACTCGGCTGGACACGCGTGCATCTGTTGATCGGTTGGAAAGCGAGCTTCCGCATACCTGGACAACCATGCCTGATACAACTGCTCCCTTATCAGCCCGTTTCTTGGACTTGATCAACGAGGATCGCCTTCGAGACTTGGTCCATGAAGCAATGGTTGCTAATCCCGACCTCCGTGCTGCTGCGAGGCGGGTCGAAGCTTCTCATAGACTTTTAATAGAGACAAGAGCCGTACGCTGGCCTTTTGTAGAGGTAGGGCATACAACCGTTCGCAGCAACCAGGCCTTCGATGACTTAGGTAAGCGGATTGTTGAAACGGAGCATCGGGCATCCCTGAATATTTCTTGGGAGGTAGATGTCTGGAAGCGATTGGCCGATCTCCACGACGAGCATACACGGCTGACGGCTGCTCAGGCTGCCGATTTTGCTGCTGCCAGAGATGCACTCGGTGCGCGCGTCATCCAGGCCTGGATAACCACAGCCTCACTTCGGCAAGCACTCGCCCTCGAAACGGAACGGATACAGGTGCTTGTCCAGCTTCAAGAAACGATTCAGCGCCGCTATCGGCGTGGTATCGGCACACTCGATGACCTTGCAGCCGCACGCACGAGCACCGCGTTGGCGCGTGCCACTGTAGTTGCATTGCGTGAAGACCATGATCAGACGGTGCGAGCCCTTGAGTTATTGCTTGGCCGCCCTCCTAAGGCTGACCTCTTGACCACAGACATCCTGCCCACAATCCAGCTGGTGAGCCCTGGATATCCGGCAAGAGCCATCGCCCAACGGCACGACATCGCCGCTGCCCTGTGGCGGCTCGAAGCAGCCGATGCAGCAGCTGCCGCTGCTGCTAAAGCCATGCTGCCCAGCTTGCGCCTAACCACAGATATTGCAAAAAACAAATCTGCTCTCGCCGGCCTCTTGAATGCACCATCCATTTGGAGCATTGGAGGAGCACTCTCACAACCACTATTCCAACGAGGACGCCTGAGAGCCCGCTCAGATGCCCGGCGGCTTGAACTAGAAGCCTCCTGGGAGGAGTACCACGCTGCAGTATTACAAGCAGTCGGAGAAATTGAAGATGGCCTCGGGCGCGAACGGGCTCTAATAGAACAGAGGGACCACCTGGTGAACGCCCTTGGTTCGTCGACGCGAAACACCCAAATACAAGAAGAACGATATCGTCGCGGCCTGGCGAGCATCACAGAACTATTGCTAGCTCGGAATCAGGAAATGAATATCCGCCGCCAGGTCATAGCCTTCGAGAGCGACATACTGAACAACCGGATAACGATAGCGCTGGCTGTTGGCGCCGGCTTCGAAGAACAGCCGCTTTAACACCTTTAATCCCTTTGCTATAGATCATTAAACTATTATGAATCAAACGCACCAAACCCGTCGATCAAATCCTCTCACATACATGAAGGGATTCATCACGCGGCACATGCGCACAGTCGTATTCCTGGGAGCCCTAGCCGTCTTCCTATCATTGATCGCATTTTTCGTACTGAGTGAGCCTCCGGTCCCTGTGGATACCTCTACTACTTCATCCGAACGTGTAAGAACGGTAACAGTGGTCCAGGCCACAGCGAGCTCGCATGCCGCCGAGATTACAGGCTTCGCAGAGGTTCAGCCGCGCTGGTCTTCTGCGTTGCGCGCCCAGGTCAGCGGAACCCTGGTGCACGTGGCGAATGCGTTCCAGCCCGGCGCACAGGTGAGGGCGGGTCAGACGCTGGCTATTATCGACTCGACTGCCTGGGCGGCCAACCTTGCCGAAGCAGAAAACCGGCTGGGATTAGCCGAACTGGCACTCTTGCGCGAGCAGCAGGAAGCGGACGAGGCACGACGGAGCTGGCGCGAGTCGGGCTTGAGCGGCGAACCGGACTCGCGCCTTGTACTGCACGAGCCCCAAATTGAGGCGGTACGGAAAGAGCAAAATGCCGCTCGGGCTGCACGCGATTGGGCTGCTCAACAACTGGCCCATACACGCATCCGCGCTCCGTTCAACGGCATCGTCACGGTGCGCCATATTAGTCGCGGAGAATCGATTCTCCAAGGTGAACCAGTAGCCGAGATCTACGCCACCAATGCCTTCGAACTTACATTGCCGGTCCCTGAGACTCAGTGGCCCAACCTGCCTGATCCCATTATCGGAGCCTCAGCTGATCTTGTTGCCACGGACGGCCCTGGTCAGTGGCGGGCCAAGATCATAAGGCAAGGCGCTGCCATCGACCCAACTACGCGCATGCGCTCACTGTATCTCTCTGTTAATCGCCCACTTGCTACCGACTCTCCCCTACTGCCTGGTACCTTTGTGGAGGTGCACATTCGTGGACGCCATGTGGACAAGCTACTCGAACTCCCAGAAGGCGTGCTAACGCGTAAAGGGCATGTCTGGTACGTCGATGAAGAAAACCAACTGAATCGTTTTGAAGCAACCTCGCTTTTTACACGTGAAGGACACGTCTACGTTGCCGAACCAGAATCGCAGCCCACCTGGCGCATCGTCAGGTACCCACTCGAGAGTTACATAGTCGGCCAGGCCGTGCTGTCTCAGATGACTAACACCATGACAGCGGAGGGACATTAACATGCATTGGCTTACCGAATGGTTTACCCGAAATCCTGTAGCTGCGAACCTTTTAATGGTGATTATTTTACTTGCAGGCTACCTCACTTTGTCAGGAATTCGCATTGAAAGTTTCCCCAGAATTCCACCTCGACAAATCACCATCAGCGTATTCTACCCTGGCGCTACAGCTGCCCAGGTCGACGAAGGGGTGACTCAAAAAATCGAGCAAGCCCTTGAAGGCATGCCCGGTGTCAAGCGAACGTCGAGCGTTTCGGTTGAAAGCTTCGCGACCGTTACAGTTGAAAAGATGACCGGCTATGAATTGCAGCGGCTGCTCGAAGACGCACGAAACCGCGTCAACGCTATCGTGGGCTTTCCACAGGCTGCAGAACGGCCTATAGTCACCCGCGATGAGTTCTCTGTGTTTGGCCTCATCGTACAGGTGGCTGGTGAAGTCGACGAGCAGACCTTGCAACAGGCCGCACGCCTTGTGGAGGAAGAACTACAGAGCCATCCGCAAATCACCAACCTTGATATTTTTGGCAAGCGTGCCCACGAAGTGAGCCTGGAAGTCGATCATGTCCGCCTTGAGGCGTATGGCTTAACGCTCAATGATGTGCACAACGCCGTCCTAGCAAATTCCCTGGACTATCGTACCGGCGCAATAGAAAGCGGAGGCCAGCGTATTCTTCTGCGGGCAGACGACAAGGCGTTTCACCATAAGGATTTTGTTGAAATCCCCATTATGACCCTGGCCGACGGCAGCGTGATTCGTTTGGGCAACATGGCCGACGTGCGTGACGGCTTCGAAGAGCAGTACGTACGAGCTCGCTATAATGGGCAACCATCAGTCGGGCTAGTGATCAATACCGACAACAAGGGCCATCTGCTGCGGGTGCGCGAAGCCGCCGAAGAGGTACTAACTAAGGTCCGCCCGCAGTTGCCAGAAACGGTACAGCTCCATATCTGGGCCGACTCCAGTGAGTATATCCAGGATCGCCTGAGTTTACTCCGAACCAATGCCTGGCAGGGGTTACTGATCATCATCATTCTATTGACGTTGTTTCTCGACCTTAAACTGGCGTTTTGGGTAGCGATGGGCATTCCCATCTCTATAGCCGGCACGCTGGCGATCATGGGTGATGCTGCGCTAGGCCACTCGCTCAACGACATTACAACCTTCGGGTTGATCATCGTCCTGGGCATCCTGGTAGATGATGCCATCGTGGTGGGCGAGAGCGTCTACGATACACGCCGGCATTTCTCCGATCCCGTAGCCGGTACCATTGCGGGTGTACACAAGGTCACCACGCCCACAGTCTTCGGAGCAATGACCACTATCGCTGCGTTCTTTCCTCTCATCTTGATCGACAACGATATAGCCCGGGTATTCGCTGGATTCTCCGTGGTGGTCATCGTAGCGGTATTGGTATCGCTGGTAGAGAGTAAGTTTATTCTTCCCGCACACCTGGCCGCAGTACCCTCGAGAACAAAGCCATCTGGCGGTTTTGGTAGAGCATGGTCCAACCTGCGGCAGCGCATCGACAGTGGGTTGGCATGGTTCATAAAATCAGTTTATCGGCCTGTGCTCGCCCGAGCCATCCGGCACCGGTATGCCACACTCGTCTTACTGACTACGCTAGCCGTACTGGGAATCGGACTGATCACCTCGGGCCGCATAAAAACGGTTTTTTTCCCAGAGGTACCAGGCAACACCATTACGGTAGCAGTAAACCTGGATCAGAGCGCTCCAGAGTCGCTCACACTTGTCAATGCGGACCGCCTTGAAACCGCCGTTGAAATAGTCAACGACCGGCTCGTTGCGCAGCATGACTTGTCTGCCGAACCCATCTCCAAACTCATGGTGGCGGTCGGCGGCAGGTTGCAAATTGAAGCGTATGGCGAACTAACGAAAGAGGCTATGGATGAACTAGGCACCACGGCAGTGCTCAATGCCTGGCGGGACGAAGTTGGCGAAATGGAAGGCGTTGAAGATATGCAATTCTCGGGCTCATTCGAAACCGGAGGTGGGTTTGCCTTACAGGTGATTGGGCATGACGAAACCCTGCTGGGCGAAGCTGTAGAGTCACTAACAGGCCGGCTCGGGATGGTAGAGGGTGTCTTCGATGTACGATCGGACCTAAAGGGAGGTCAACCGGAAATCCGCCTACGCTTGAAGCCAGAGGCACGGCACCTCGGCTTGACATTACACGACCTTGCTGCTCAAGTCGGCGATGGTTTCGGTGGATACGAGGTCCAACGCATGCAACGAAGCGGAGACGAAGTGAAGGTGTACGTGCGTTATCAAGAACAACGCCGGCACTCCTTGCATGAGGTACTAACAAGTAAAGTTGTTACACCCGATGGCCGATGGGTCACCTTGCAGAGCGTGGCCGACCTGGTGTCCGGCTTCGAAGCCGGCGCTATCAGCCGTCGTGACGGAAAGCGAGTAGTCACTCTATGGGCTACGCTGGACAAACGCATGATAGGTGCATCGGAAGTGGTGCAACTCATTGATAGCGACCTTGCCGCCATACCGGAGCGGTGGCCGGGATTAGAAGTCCGTACCGCAGGAGAGCTAGAAGAAATGGGTGAAGTACGAAGCGGGATGAAAAAGGCATTCTTATTCATCCTCGTGCTCATCTACGTCCTGCTAGCCATTCCACTGCGTTCATACGCCAAGCCAATTGTCATCTTAGCGGTGATTCCGTTCGGGTTCATGGGGGCCGCATTCGGGCACCTCATCATGGACCTGCCACTCAGTATCCTCTCTTTCTTTGGTATGCTGGCCGCAACCGGTGTTGTAGTTAACGACAGCCTCGTGCTTGTAACTAGATATAATGAATTGCGTGAAGAGGGCAAGCCGTTAGTTACAGCGTTGATCGAGGCTGGCAGCAGCCGGTTCCGTGCCGTCTTCTTGACGACAACAACCACCGTTTGTGGCCTCATGCCGCTTATGTTCGAAACGTCCGAACAAGCACAGTACCTGATCCCTGCGGCGGTAGCACTGGTATTCGCAGAACTTCTGGCCACACCCGTCACGCTGTTCATCGTCCCAATAGCATTGCACATACTGGATGATACGAGCACACTGATACGCCGGCTGGGCGGTAGAGGCTTATCTGGTGACAGGCAAGGCCGCACAGAACACAGTGTGTTGGACGGGGCCTAGCGTATCTGCAGACTCAACGTGCACCACCCCTTAAGGAAAACTGGAAAACATATACAAGCTTCCGAGAAATGTGTACAGCACTGGCCTGCAGTCACTCATACATTGATCACAAGCGCTATCCAGCCTTGTCTGAAGCAGATTCTTGGTAGCTCGCGCATTCTTCCGATTAGAATCTCAATTTACCCTGACACCATGAATGCATTAATCGACGAACGGATTGAAGTAAACAAACTTAATGCGTCCCACCGAACGATATACACGGACATCATCATCAATGCTAACCCAGAGCAGGTCTGGACCGTCCTTACTGACACCGCATCGTATAAAAAGTGGGCCACGTTCCTGATCGATATTCAAGGTGAAATCAAAGACGGAGAAAAGATAACGACCGTGTTTAAAATCAATCCCGACAAAGACAAACTAAATACCATTGAGCACACCATTACCGTCTCTGATGGAAAAGAATTTTACTGGGCAGAGAAAGGGCCGGGAGGCATCTACGACAACCACCATTTCAAAGTGGAATCAATAGGCAACGATAAAACGCGTTTCGTTCAATCAGACGAGATAAAAAAGGGCATCACCTGGTTGATGGGTGGGAATTTATCAAAATTGTATGCCGAAGGATACCAGGCATTTAACCGCAATCTAAAAGCAGAAGTAGAACGCCGGTTCAGTAATTAAAGCCAAGAACAATCAAACAAAATGGATTTCAAACCTAGCACCATACCATCTCAGAAAGGTAGAATTGCCATCGTTACTGGAGCCAATAATGGTATTGGCTTTGAAACTACCCTTTCACTGGCCCAACACGGATTTAAAGTTATCATGGCTTGCCGTAGCCTATCAAAAGCGGATAAAGCCAGGGGCGAGATTCTACAAAAGGTGCCCGATGCTGACCTTGATATTCTCCAATTGGATTTAAGCAAATTAGAAAGTGTAAAAGCATTTGCCAGTGCGTTTAAACAACACTATTCCCAACTCGATGTACTCATCAACAACGCAGGCGTTTTAATCTATACGGGTAAAAAAAACGAAGCAGGAATAGAACTACAATTTGCAACGAATCATTTAGGACACTTCTTGTTAACCAACCAGTTGTTGGAGCTCATGCCCGATGATTCCGCCTCCCGAATCGTAGCATTGAGCAGCCTGGCGCACCAGAATGCAAAAATTCACTTCGATAATTTAGATTGCAATGGCGAAAACGCGGATGCAGCGTATGGTCAATCTAAATTAGCTAACTTGATGTTCGCAGATGAACTAAACCGAAGACTGAAAAAGTCCGGCAAAAAGATCGTTGCGCTTGCTGTACACCCCGGTGGGTCGGACTCTGGACTCTTTGACGAAATGTCCAAAGTGATGTATTATACCTTCAAGGTCCTGTCCCCATTCATTTTACACTCCAATGCGTCTGCTGCTAAGCCCTCTATTTTAGCTGCGCTAAGCCCTGATATAAAAGGGGGAGAATATTTTGGGCCTACAGGCTTCATGGAATTCAAAGGAAAAGTGGGAGTAGCAAAACGAAGTGAGTACTCCAAACGAGAAGATATTGCAGTGAAACTCTGGCAACTGTCGGAGAGGATGACAAACCAGCCGTTTCTATCATAGGGCACATTGTATGACGAAACATCGATTGCTCTAGCCAACACCAAAACGCATGAAAGAAATCGTTCAGATCGAAAGCATCTCAGCCATGCATGATGTATTCGGGTTATCAAAACCACAGCATCCATTGGTTTCGGTAATCCGATTTAAAGGGGCTAACATTAGGCCAGAATACCATCACATACGTTGCGCCTTCGGGATGTATTGTGTTACCCATAAGAACGATACGGATGGTAGCATGAAGTATGGCCGTAATTCCTATGACTTCCAGGAAGGGTCCATGTTATTTATAAAACCTGGGCAAATACTTACTTATGATGGTCACCAATCCACGGATGATGACCCGGGTTGGGCCTTGTTATTTCATCCCGACCTGATAAGGAGGTCTGAGTTAGGCAAAACAATAGAAGGGTATTCGTTTTTCTCCTATGATGCTACAGAAGCTTTGCATGTATCTGATGAGGAGAAGCAATCGCTGGATGAACTACTCACTAAAATCGAAAAAGAGTACCAACAGAACATTGACCGGCACAGCCAGAACCTGATCATCGCCAATATCAAGTTACTGCTGGATTATTGCACTCGGTATTATGATCGCCAATTTTACACCCGCACAAACCTCAATCAAGACGTCTTAACAAAATTCGAAACCCTGTTGCGGCACTATTACGCTAATCAGAATCAACTGCGCTCTGGAATACCAACGGTTAGTTACTGCGGCGAAGCATTAAATATGTCTTCAAAATACCTGAGTGATTTATTGAAAAAGGAAACCGGTAAAAATGCAAAAACACACATAGACGAGTTCATTATCAATAAAGCTAAAAATCACTTACTTTCTTCTACAGATTCAGTAAGTGAAATTGCTTATGCACTCGGATATGAATACTCACAGCACTTTTCCAAGGCATTTAAAACAAAGACTGGGATGAGTCCGGGGCAGTATCGGAGCCTGAATTAAACCCTTTGCCCTTTTGGTAAATCGACCACTTCAACGATGAATACATAAGTCCCAGCTGCGTATATTGTCCACCTACAAGGAGTTATGTATTTAGCCACAAGGTGGCCAGGTTATATGCTTAAAAATGTAGTTCTAATTGTTGTCCTTGCGCTTTGTGAATTCGGATGTGAGGAAGGTAGTTCAACCAACTCATATAGCACAGCTTCTCAGGTTGAAGAAGCCGTTTCGCCTATTGAGGCCATGAAGAAATCGGACTGCTTTAGCTGTCATTTTATACATGACTCATCTTATGGCCCATCCTATCTAAAAATAGCCGAACGGTATGAATCGCAAGATGTAACCATTCGCAATTTAGGGGCAAAAGTTCAAACAGGTGGAGGTGGACTTTGGGGCAGTGGCCTGATGAGCCGGCATCCCTTTTTGGAAGATCAAGAAGTCGATGCTATGGTTTCTTGGGTTCTTTCCCTTGCTGACCAAGAAGCCACACTCAACTCGATGTACGAAGAAATGGCAGGTGATCCCATAACCAATGCAAATGATGGTTTGCACATTAAGGTTTATTCTGATGAGAGCAGCTTATATCCAAAGGACTCTACAGCTCTTTATGCTAATGGAGCTGAAATCACGGGCTACTTAAGCAGGTATAAGATCGATGCAAGTGCATTATCTTCCTCGGGTTCTTTTCCCAAAATTGTGGTTGCAACAGGCAAGCTGAATATTAAATCTAAAGGGAAATACTTCTTCAGATTAAGGGGTAAAAAAACAGGGTATCTTTACATCAATGGACAACTAATTATTTCTAACCGGGAATCAGATCAAGAGGCCTTAGTTGAACTAGAGCGTGGCGAACATACGATTCGAATCGAAAATCAATTGAGACATGCTTCTGACCGCATAGTGTTAGAATGGATACCTCCAGGAAGTGAATACTATACCATGATACCCTCAGCGCATTTTTCCAGAGGGTGATTACTTTCGGCCAATCTATTACTACTGATCATGCCCTGTTGCTTCTCTTTACCAGGCGTACTGCCTCTACCTAAAAAGCAATGATCATTTAATGACCACTTTGTCTTCATAACACCATCCCCAGGTTTCACCCGGTTCTACTGACCGAATAATGGGATGCCCTGAAGAGTGGAAATGAGCCGTTGCATGCTTGTTTGGTGAAGAGTCGCAACATCCAACATGGCCACAACTCATACATATACGAAGATGAACCCAGCGCCCGCCTATTTCCAGGCATTCCTTGCACCCTTCTCCACTGGGCTGGACAATTTTGATTGAACTCTTGTGAGAGCAGCCCGCACGATCCGGGTCCCCATCTAGCTCAATCTTTTGATTGGAATCTATTCGATGCACAATTATTCTCTGATTTTAGATTTACATCAATTTGAAGGAGAATTTAGATAAACTATCTGTATAATATAAACTGCTCAATCCCTTATGATGGTGGATTGAACCCGATCGGATAGCTTATACAGAATCACACCTCCCTTTCTCTGAGCCTCATGCTACCAAAACTAATCGTTCTGTTTTATTGTTTTAGCCTCTCTGTAATGGTTCAAGCTCAAGATTCATTGCAAGCTGACCTCCGATGGGATGATCGATTCGCTTCATCCTATTACATGAATAGCTCCACCGTATATTCAACAGCGGTCTTTGATGGTCAATTATATATCGGAGGGGATATCAGAGGCATTTCTTATGGCGACAATACAGATGTAACTCTCAAATATCTGCTGCGCTGGGATGGGCAGGAGTATCAGGCGATTACTGATACACTTACCGATGACTACTTCGAGCTAGAGACTGTGAACGAGAAACTGTATCTAAGATCGAGAAGATACCACACAATAATCCAGGAATACGATGGCCAATCCATGCGCAACATAGGCTCCGTTGGAGGTCAGTTTGCAGTTGTTGAGGGCATGAAAGAAGCAAATGGAGCCCTGGTTGTTTTTGGCTCCTTTTCGTCGATTGACTCACTTGCAGCAAATAATATTGCGCTGTGGAATGGATCCAACTGGGAAGCCCTGGGAGAAGGATTACCAGAAGCCGTAAGAGATATCGCACCCTTTGACGGTCAAGTATGTGCCGGATGGAGCAGCACGGTTTCTTGTTGGAACGGAACCACATGGAACCCTATCTACGAAGGACAAGACGATAATGTGCTCTCATTAATATCTAACAACGCTGACCTTTACGTGAGCGGAATCCAGGTTGATCCAATGAACGATCAAAAGAAAATAGCACGTTGGAATGGGGTCTCCCTGGAAGCTTTAGATATTGAGAACCAGGCTCCGACAAAGATGGCCTGGTTCAAAAATGAATTGGTCTTTCTAAACGGAAATCAATTTTTGAGATGGAATGGTACCGACCTTATAACCGAAGGAGAAGAAAACCCGTTTCATCCTGATCATACTTTTCATCCTATAGATGATGATATTTTAAGCTTTAAAGTACATGGCGATGAACTATATATAGCGGGGCGTTTTTCTTCGGTTAGGGGAATCAAAGTTGCTCATGTAGTACGCTGGAACGGAACAGATTGGCTACCAATTGACCGGGGGGGCGAGGGCGTAGACCTAGGACATGGAGCTGGCTTGCCGATTTATTCACTTACTTCAACAGAAGACTATCTATTTGCAGGAGGTGATTTTTTCTCTGCTGGTCCTCTTATTGTTACTGGAATAGCAGCATGGACCGGGAGTCATTGGGAAAAACTGGACGCCTTTCGCTTCACCGGTCCACGTCGTATTCTGGACCTCGAAATATACAACGACGAGCTATATTTCAGTGGCCGATTCACACGGCTCTATGATGCAGATCGTACTCCTCTCTGGGGTTTAGCAAAATGGGACGGCCAGCAATGGCAACCCATTATTTCTACCTTCGATACCCCTGGAGGTGTCTCAAATACATTTATCTTTGACATGGAAATCTTCAACAACACGCTGTATGTCACAGGTACGTTTACCAAGATAGATGATGCAAGCACAACACTGCTTGCAAAGTGGGATGGTTCAACATGGAGCCCTGTTGAACATCCTTTTGTAGATTCACAAATCAACAGAATGCACGTCCATTTAGGTAACTTAATTGTCACTGGAATACTTAAAGATGCTATTTCTGATTCTGTTAGCTATATAGCCGCATTTGACGGCCAAAGGTGGGAACGTTTTGAACAAGACCTTAACGGCCCGGGATTAGCTCTCGCCACACTAGGGGATAACTTGATTGTTGGAGGAGAGTTCACACATGCAGGGGACAAGGAAGTCAATCGAATTGCATTGTGGACAGGTACAGAATGGCGTTCGTTTGGAGAAGGGTTTTCTGCAGAATTCCCAGCAAAAGTCCAGGCAATCACTACACACGGCGAAGACATCTTTGCAGCTGGATTATTCACGGCTTCAGGAAGCAAAAAACTGAATAGTATTGCTAAGTGGAGTGGAGAGGAGTGGGAAGCTCTCGGTTCAGGCATAGAGGGTGGAGTATACGCCTTGGAACTCTTTGATCAAAGCCTTTACGCTGCTGGAAATTTTTATCGAGCAGGGCAAAAACTCTCTTCACGAATTGCAAGATGGGATCTTCAATTAGTTTCTTCTTCGGTAAAGGATTGGGAATTCGAACATTCGAGTTCTGCATTGCTTGCCGCCAACTACCCAAATCCTTTCATTGAGCAAACCACAGTTCCGTTCAATATTGAACAACCAGGACATGTACAAATAGATCTCATCGATATACTCGGTCGCAAGGTCAAAACACTCGCAGCAAAACACTATACTCCCGGCAACTATGAATTAGTGATTGAACGAGAATTACTTCCTGCTGGTGTATACTTTGTTATGTTGCAAACCGGGCAGGGTCAACGCCACTACCAAAAAGTAACAGTTGCGCATTAACTAGTGGACGTGTACCTATTTGCATGTGCACAGGTCCCAAGGCATTCTGGATTATTCTGCCCCTCTTTTCCTCCCTTCCGATGAAGGAAAGTCAGCTCCCCTATCACCATGAACGCTTCCCAAGACTTCGGTTACAGTGCAACGAAGCAAAAGAACGTTTCCGAAGGCGTCGGTCACCTGGCTTGATCTGAAAGGAAACGTTCTCAAAGATACAGTGATCACGCGTCTTGCAATAAGAAACGTTCTCAAAGGCAAAGTCACTCTTCATCCTGCCGTGGGAAGCGTTCTCAAAGAAAAAGCCACTTCTCATTCTGCCATGGGAAGGGTTCTCAAAGGCAAAGCCACTCCTCATCTTCGCGCAGGAAGCGTTCTCAAGATTCAGATTTATTGGCCACGGCCTTTAAGCATCGTGCTTTAAGAATAAAAAAGGCGGGGCTTTAGGTTCTACTCCACTATGCTTCAGCCAAAACAATATTAAAGGTACCTCTCCACGGCTCACTGGCGGACTCCTCGAACTCTACTGTCAGTAATTGCTGTTGGCTGCTGGTCAATCCGTTGTAGAGAACGTCGGCGGCGTTCCTGGCACCAAACGAGGAGAAATACGACTGCGTTGACAAACGATTGTATCCTGGAGAATCGACCCGGAAATGGATATGCCGGGCTGCCCTGCCATCGTACTCACCTGGAATAACAGTGGTAAACATGTATGTACCATCTTCCCCGGTTAGAGCACGCCCCCAAAACTGGAACGCTTGATCCAGGGCCGGGTCGTTTGCAGAGTCGGCCGGGTGATTGTACAATCCAGCCGTTGAAGCTTGCCAGATTTCTACAATTGAATTGTTTAAGGGACGCTCGCTTCGATCCATTACGGTCCCCTCTATGATTATGAGTTGTCCCTGCGTCAACTCATCGGTAAGAAGCTTCCTTGTTAAGTCCGTGTCATTGAACATTTGCTGCTCAATGGTCGGAATGGGATAAAAGGGGCCTTCTGTTTGTGCAGGGGTAAGAGGTAAGCTGCCAGGTATGACCGGGTCAGGAACTACCATGTCACTATCTGATGAACACCCCCACCCTGCTGGAATGCCCAAGGCTGCACCTGCTGTTAAAATCTTGAGGAAGCGGCGGCGTTCGAGAAGGTTTTTTGTAGATGAGCTTTGTTGCTTCATGTCTTAATGACCCAAACTAAGTGCAAAATGATCTGGATACATCGAGGTCAGCAATGACCCTCCGTGATCTAAAGACGATCTACCAATCATCTAGATTCCACATATCCACTTTATTCTGACATCAAATGGAATGCCAGCACAGGACTGTTCGTCTTAATTGATGAAACCGCAAATTAGTGCAATACAGTGATTACTAAAGTGCATTAGACAAATGAAGAACGATTACTATTATCTCAAGACGGGCTTATTTCTGTTGTTCTTAGCTCTCGCTGGCTGTGACACAACAAATTCTGAAGAGGATGATTCAGATACCACGCCACCAGCAACGCTCGAAGCCACCCTTTCGAGTATCCAATCAAATATATTCAATGCGTCGTGCGCCACTTCCCAATGCCACGACAGCAATGACCCCGAACGAGACCTTGATCTCACAACAGGACGTTCATTTGAGGAGATGGTGAACGTGGCAAGCCTGGACATTCCAGACCTCCTCCTCGTTAAGCCTTCAGATCCAGATAGCAGCTACTTGATTTGGAAAATCGAGGGAACGCAACCTATTGAGGGACAACGTATGCCACGAGGCCCTAATGCGATACTCCTGTCCACTACGGAAGTAAATGTCATCAGGCAGTGGATAAGTGATGGCGCTTTAGATAACTAGCTTCTTCACGTTGTGTGCGGTTGCATGCTTAATGTCCCATCGACATTTTCATTCTATCGGGCTTGTCATGAATACCCACGCGGTGTAGTAGCGATGCACTTGCTTCGTTTAGACCAACAACCGTTGCTTTGACGCCTCTATTCCGGAACTTCAGGACCGCTTTATCAATGGCAGCAACAGCAGAGGCATCCCAAACGTGTGCATGCCCCAGATCGATGACTACCTTTTCAACATCTTCCATGAAATCAAAATGGGCCAGGAAGCCTGTAACTGTGACAAAAAACAGGTTGCCATTAACCGTATAGGTTCTCACTCGTCCGTCGTCGCTCAGTGTGTCTTCCATAAATGCAACCTCAGCCACCTTTCGTGCAAACAGCAATGCGCTGAGCAAAATCCCAACAAAAACACCAATAGCAAGATCATGGGTAAAGATCACCGTGCCAACAGTTACAACCATTACCAGGGTTTCACTTAACGGCATGTGGTGAAGCGTCCTGAGAGACGACCAGTCGAACGTGGCAATGGAAACCATAAACATAACGGCAACCAGTGCCCCCATTGGAATAAGAACCAGCCAATCGGATAAAACCAGAATAAAGAACAGTAGAAAGACGCCGGCTGCAAGTGTAGATAGCCGCCCCCTGCCACCTGATTTAATATTGATCACAGACTGGCCAATCATGGCACATCCCGCCATACCTCCAAAAAAGCCGGCAACAATGTTTGCAATACCCTGGCCGCGAGATTCTTTATTTTTATCGCTCGTGGTATCCGTCATTTCGTCAACAATCGATGCAGTTAACAACGATTCAATGAGGCCAACCATGGCGAGCGCCAGAGATACGGGAAAAATGATCTTTAGCGTTTCCAGTGAGAAGGGTACCGCGGGCAGGCTGAAGAAAGGCAATTCAGACGGCAAGGCCCCCATGTCCCCCACTCTACTCAGCCCGCTGGGAATCATAAGTGAAACCAGAGTCAATCCAACTATCGCTACCAGCGGGGAAGGTACAGCTGTTGTAAGGCGAGGTAAAAGGTAAATAATAAACAGGCCCCCAGCTACAACGGCGTACATCATCCAACCAGCACCCACAAACAGCGGGAGTTGCGCTATAAAAATGAGAATGGCCAGAGCATTCACGAAGCCAATCATAACCGACCTGGGTACAAATTTCATGTACCGTCCCAACTTGCACCACCCAAATATGATTTGAATGACGCCCGTCAATATCGTGGCTGCGAATAAATACTCCAATCCGTACTCTTTGACCAGCGTAATCATGACGAGAGCCATGGCTCCTGTCGCGGCTGAAATCATCCCCGGGCGGCCCCCAACAAAAGCGGTGACCACAGCAATACAAAAAGAGGCATACAAACCAACTTTGGGGTCAACACCCGCAATAATCGAAAAAGCGATCGCTTCCGGAATCAAGGCCAGCGCCACCAAAACGCCAGCAAGTAAATCAGCCCTAACATTAGAGAACCACTGTTCTTTCAGGGTTCGTGTGCTTGGAAGGGAAAGGCCATAACGTCGATCACCGAAAATAGTACTAATATTCAACGGGTTCCTCTTTTACTCAAGATCTGTATTAGAAGAATGCATGTCATTGCATTCTCTAAATGAATTAGCGATTATTTACGCTATGGCCACACTGGCAATACAAAGGTGCTATCGGATAATGGGAGTCCAATCTTAAATATTCGACAGTATCCAGAGTAGCTTAAAAAAAGAGCCACCTAAACGACGTCAAAAAAGCCAGAGTCATTACTCAAGCTTTAGATGATAGCGTGTTATGCCTTTTCAAGCTCCCACTTCTATCCTGCTGCAACTTTGACATAACGCGGATCAGAAAACCTCCTTTCCTTCCAGCAGATCCTCATCAAAGAATGGGAAGCGCTTCTCTTAACACAATCCTAAATTGGAAGCACTTTGCAAAACGTTCTGGGCTGCTGAACCAGCCTATTCACGTAAGGGCAATTATGTTCGGTTCTGTACAGTTGATGTGCGCACACGAACAGATTCTATGGCATATATCGCTTACAATACTCCAAAAACATGTGATTTTGGTAATTTCTCGAATGGCATGCCATTTGACTTACCCATTCACGTAGAATAACTTCGCTCAACATAGCCAGGCCACCCGATGCTATTCAATGATATCAAGGTTGCATTCAGAAATCTACGTAAGCACAAAACCTATACGGCAATCAATGTTGTCGGATTTGCCGTTGGACTTGCCTGCTGCCTTTTGATCGGTTTGTACGTTCAACATGAGCTTTCCTTTGACCGGTTTCATGAGAAAGCAGATCGGACCTATCGTATCATTCTCGACTCCGTCATTCTTGAAAACGAGATCGAATCGCCTCTAACACCGGCCCCAATGGCAGAGGTGCTGGTAAGAGATTACCCTGAGGTTGAACATGCAACGCGTATTCGAGGCACTGACATTTTTGACAACCCGGAGTTGACCATCGAGTACGAAGATAACCGCTTCGCCGAACGAAGGCTTTATTTTGCTGATGCTTCCTTATTTGATGTCTTCTCTTTCCCTATCCTGCACGGCGATCCCGCCACCATGCTTCGCGACCCTTTCTCGATTGTTCTAACCGAAAGCACAGCTGCCAAATATTTTGGTGAAGAAAGTGCACTTGGAAAATCACTTCTGGTTAATAAAGAAGAAGTGTATAAGGTTACAGGCGTGATTGAAGATGTCCCATCCGCTTCACACTGGCAGTTTGATTTCCTGGCTTCACTGAGCTCCCAACCAGAATACACAAACAGCGACTGGTTCAATAACTCACTCTTCACCTATTTCACAACGAAGCCAGGAGCAGACATTCGTCAGTTAGAGGAAAAACTGACGCCCTTTGTACACGAACAGATTGCACCTCAGATGGGCGCCCTGCTGGGCGTCACCTTAACCGAGTTTCATGCAGGTGGCGGCAAGCTTGAATACTATGCTCAGCCACTAACAGATATTCACCTCTACTCTAATCTTAGAAGAGAACTGGGCGCCAATGGCGATGCTGTTTTGGTATACTCCTTCCTGGCCATTGCTTTACTGATCCTGCTTATTGCGTCTGCCAATTTCATCAATTTATCGACGGCTCAATCGTCCAAGCGAGCCAAAGAAGTGGGCGTTCGTAAAGTGCTTGGATCAGATAATCGCCGATTAAGGATCCAATTTCTAGTCGAAGCCCAATTACTATGCATAATGGCTTCCGGTATCGCCGTATTCCTTGTATGGCAAATACTACCTGTATTTAATGATCGGCTAGATTGGGCATTGCATCTGCCATTTGATGCGTCGTATTTCATACCAGCGCTCGTGTTGTTTATCCTTGGAATCGGTTTGCTGGCCGGCCTGTATCCTGCCTTTTATCTCAGTGCGCTTAAGCCAGCCAAGGTGCTCAAAGGCCCATTGCGCACAGGTAGCCGAGGAAGCAGATTACGTAGTGGCCTCGTAATCGCACAGTTTACTATTACCATCATTCTGGTGTCACTAACCAGCTTCATCTCCCAGCAGATGAAGTATATCCAGAACAAACGATTGGGCTTTGATGCAAGCGAGGTTGTAACGATTGATCGCGGAGCACTCGAGCAACACCATTCAACCGGGTTCAAAAATGAAATTGCCCAGTTGCCGGGCGTGCAATTGGTCGCCGCCATGGACTTTGTGCCGGATAACTTGATTAGCAGCGCAAGTCTTTTCCGCCCCCCAGAAGCCCCCGAAGACCAACTCGAAGTAATCTGGAGAATTCAGGTGGACGAAGAGTTCATCGAAACGCTCGGCATGCAAATGGTTGCCGGTAGCAAGGCGTCTGCCGAATCTGCATCCGGAACGCCACAGGTATTATTGAATGAAACCGCAGCGGCCCTCTTCGGCTGGGACGACCCAGTTGGAGAATTACTGACCACACAATCGACTGAAACTCAGTTTCGGGTTGCTGGCGTGCTTGAGGATTTCCACTTTGAATCCTTACACCAGCAGGTTAAACCCATGGTAGTTACACTGGCGGATGCATCTTCGCTAAAGTATATAGCCGTTCGTCTGCACGCAGGCACAGTGCCAGAAACCTTACAATCCATAGAGGCCATCTCCAAAACGTATTATCCTGAAGCACCCCTTGTTATCAACTTTCTTGATGACCAGTTGGACGCACTGTATCGTAGAGACAGAGAACAAGGAGAATTGCTCAGTCTGCTCACAGGGCTAGCCATTTTTATTGCCTGCCTTGGCTTATTGGGATTGGCTGCATTCATCACTGAACAACGGGTAAAGGAAATAGGCGTGCGTAAAGTGATGGGCGCATCGGTCCCTCAGATTATCGCTCTGTTTTCCAAGAGTTTCCTGGCTCGCGTGGCGATATCATATTGCATCGCCATACCAATCTCGGTCTACTTGATAGGGCTTTGGCTGGAACGATTTGCGTACAAACTCCCCATTACCTGGGGTATCTTCGCCCTTTCGGGTTTCATCGTGCTTATCATTGTTCAGGGCACCATTAGCTATCATTCAATCCGGGCAGCCCTCACCAACCCGATTAAATCCCTGCGTTATGAGTGAAACCTTTTTTTTAACAATTCTTTAGCACTTTGTAAATAAAATCCCGCTACACTTACCTCAAAATGTTGTAGAGATACATCAACTACACCAGCACCCCTCCCATCGGATCTACTGTGTTCGGCCATGAAGGCTTCCCCCTATATACCATTGCAATGGACACTTCTTCGATCATGCGATAAAAAGGCATGGCTCGCTCTTAGTCATACCCTGTTTGAACGTAGCTAATCACGTTAGGCAGCCTAGCGCTTCTACACGTTAAACTATCTAACGTTACCTATCTACTTGTCTACTTGCCCCTTCAGAATGAAATATTCGGGGCAGTAGTATTGGATCAAAGTCTTTTCTCTCACCATCGACTGTTGGATACATACGTCTATTCATGGAAAAACCAAAACGCCTCAAAAAAGAGCTCGGATTATTTGATGTCTATGTAATTAGTACCGGAGCTATGATTAGCTCAGGTTTTTTTCTATTACCTGGACTCGCTGCAGCTAAGGCAGGCCCCTCGGTCGTGTTGGCTTACGCCATCGCTGGAATTCTGATATTACCGGCCATGTTCAGCATTGCTGAACTCAGTACAGCCATGCCGCGATCAGGAGGAACTTACTACTTCTTGGACCGCGCTTTGGGGCCCATGGTGGGCACTGTAGGCGGATTGGGCACGTACCTTGCGCTGGTACTTAAAACCGCGTTTGCTCTTATTGGCATCGGAGCCTATCTAACACTCTTTATGGATTTCCCCATAAAGCCCGTAGCCATAACGCTGACGATTGCATTTCTGGGTTTTAACCTGGTCGGAGCCAAAGAAACTACCGGCTTGCAGCGTATTCTCGTCACGGTTCTTCTTGCTGTATTGGTGTTTTTTATTGCCCAGGGCTTGTGGGTCCTTATGGGAAGTGGCAACCAAAACGTATTAGGGGATCGATTGACCCCCTTTATGCCTTTCGGTATTGAAGGGTTGTTGTCTACCGTTGGTTTTGTGTTTGTATCGTATGCCGGCTTGACAAAAGTAACAAGTGTGGCCGAAGAAGTAGATAACCCGGACCGTAACATTCCGCTTGCGATGATCCTTTCTTTGGCTACTACATCAGTCATCTATGTAGTCGGCGTCTTTATTCTTGTTGCTTTTATTGAGCCCAGTTCTTTGTACTCCGATCTAAAACCTGTTGCAACGGCTACTCAGGAATTCATGAATTGGCCCACTCCTGGATTTGCACTTATTCTGATCGTCGTTGCTGCCACGGCCGCATTTGCATCAACCGGAAACGCAGGCATCATGGCCGCATCGCGGTACCCCTTTGCAATGGCTAGAGACCGGCTCGTCCCAACATCTCTTGCCAAGATTGGGCGTTTTAGCACACCCACAACAGCTATATTAGTTACTGCAGCACTGATCATCCTTATCATCGTTGCGTTAGACGTAGAAGGAATCGCAAAATTAGCCAGCGCATTTCAACTCTTTATCTTCATATTGGTAAACCTGGCAGTCATCGTGATGCGCGAGAGCAGGATAGCTTCTTATGATCCTGGGTTCGAATCACCGCTCTATCCCTGGATGCAAGTATTCGGGATGGTGACTTCGCTTGCGCTAATCGTGGCTATGGGTTGGCTGGCGAGCCTCTTTACACTGGGCATCATTATATTCTGCCTGATCTGGTTCCACTATTACGCTAAGGACCGCGTGGTGCGGGATGGGGCTATTTATCACTGGTTCGCCCATCTAGGAGGGCGGGTATATTGGGGCCTGGATTTTGAACTGCGTTCTATCCTGAAAGAAAAAGGCCTCCGTGAAGAAGACCCCTTTGAAAAAATAGTAGCTGATGCATTTGTACTCGACCTGGAGAACGGGGAACGGGCTTTTGAAGAGGTCATAGACACGGTCTCAGGGATCGCTGTATCTCAGATGCCTGACAGAACTCAAGAACTAACAGCCCGCTTTGACGAGATGAAGAGCTCAGGGCCCCTTTCGATTACTACGGGTGTCGCCCTGCCCCACATGCATTTGGCCAACCTTGAGCACCCCCTCCTTGTCATAGTTCGTTCCCGCAATGGAATACTCTATGATAAAGAAGAGCCCATTTATGCGCTCTTTATGCTGATAAGCGAAGAAAAAAATGCAAGACAGCATCTCAGAATGCTGGCTCAAATTGCCGTAAGCGTTGATGCAGAAGGATTTATCGATCAATGGCGGACGGCTAATAATGAGCAGGCGCTAAAGGAAATCCTACTTCGCGATGAACGATATATTTCCTTACATATCCGTTCCGATGCACCATCAAATACCTTTATCGGAAAGGTTATGAGCGAAGTAGAATTACCTGCGAGTGCCCTGGTCGTACTTATACGGCGCGAGACGAGCATCCTTATTCCTCACGGGAGTACGGTCCTGCACGACGACGACCGGCTGACCATCATCGGAGACCCGAAGGACATACGCAAACTCTACTGGCAGTATGCCCAAGAACAAAAGGACGCTTCGCCTTCATAGAGACTGAGAGTCTACTTATCGCGTATCGTAAACCATTTCTATATACTCGCCCTTTAATCCTTAGAGAGAAATTAGCATGTCTATGATGTGGCATACCGGGGGCGCCTGGCCACATTGGGCCTCTCCCTGATGAGGTAACTGAGGAAATCAAGAGGCTCATGAATAACCTGCCGAGCTAACGCACTTAAGCTGCAGGCTGGAGTTCAACAATGAAGGGTTAAAGGCAAAACGTCTTTTCCAAGCCATCTTCATAAATCATATGAGATGCATGGGTTACTTTGTGTGCGATACATATCTCTGTACTGTCCGTTTTAAATGTGTACTAAAACAACCACTTCTTGGCTAGTCAACAAGCTGTTAGTGTACCTGGCGAGCTTCATTTTCTACCTGAATGTATACACCAGCAATTCTATTCAAGCCAGTGCCCAGTCGCGGGCAGAAGTGGGCGACCCGCTCGTTACCTCCTGGCTTCCTAACGAATATGGCGCAAGCCCGCAAGTATGGTCTATTGCACGAGACCACCGGGGCGTGATGTATTTTGGTACTGATCAGGGTATCCTGGAATACGATGGGGTCTCATGGCGGCTCATCCAAACGGAAAGCAAGGAACGCTGCGCCTCCTTGATCCAGGGTCCTGACGAACGCATCTATGCCGGCTGTATCGCTGACTTTGGCTATCTCGCTCCAGATAGCCTGGGCCAGATGCAACTCTTTTCACTGTTGCCCCATGTACCTGAAGACAAGAAAGACTTTACTGATATCTGGATATTGAAAAAGAGCGATCATAGCGTCTATTTCTCGACCAGATATATTTTCCACTGGACGCCAACCAACACCCTTTCATCAGCTACACATGCAACGGGTGAGATGGAAATATTGGAAGTTGGGAATACTGCTGCTGGTAATGCCTTACACGGCGGCTACGTGGCAGACAACGCCTTTCATATCCGCAAGCTAAACGAAGGCATGATGCGCCTTGTGGGCGACTCCTTGACCCTCGTCCCTGATGGCGCCCGGTTTGCAGATGACCGTGTTTATGTGATGCTGCCTTATGACGATGAAAGCCGCCTACTCGTCGGTGCACGCAACCAGGGGTTATTTATCTATGACGGTGAAACGTTCGCGCCATTCGCAACAGAGGCAGATCCACTGCTACAGGTGCACGATCTCTACATGCCAGGCGCTGTACTCAATGATGGCTTTTTGCTCAACACCCTTTCAGGCGGCGCTATGGTATTGGACAAAGACGGCCAATTAGTGCAAAGACTTACCCAGCAAACAGGCCTGGCAGACAATACCGTCATCTCTGTATACGCAAGTCCCGACCTACCCGAAGCCCAGTGGCTCGCCCTCAATACGGGGATTGCACGCGTCGAAGCAACTGGCCCTTTCACTACACTGGGCAATTCTCGAGGCCTAACGAGTAGGGTCAACAACGTCCACCGGCACGGGGACCAATTGTACGTTGCAACCGCAGTGGGCGTATTTCAACTTGACCCTACTTCGGGCAACCTTGAGCCCGTCGACATGCCATCATCGCAGGCAAGGGACTTTCTTTCGGTTGAAGAAACACTGCTTGCAGCTACAGACAATGGTATTTTTACTATCTCGGACAACCAGGCAACCTACCTACGAAAATCGCTTGACACGAAGGTGTGGGAAACGTTCGTGCTACATCAGTCAAAGAGCGTAACGAACCGGGTTTTTGCTGGTGTCACATATGGGATGGCCATACTGGAGTTGAACAACGGCCGCTGGCAAGATGGCGGACACGTTCCAGGTTTTGAAGATGAAATCATTTCTATTGCAGAAACCGATAGAGGCGTCCTCTGGGCTGGCACGCGTTCCAATGGCATTCTCAGGATAATCTTTACCAGCGATGGCGATAATCTACTGGAAGATGTACAGGTTGATCGCTTCGACCAGCAGCATGGGCTGCCAGAAGGGAGTATTTCGGCACTCGAGGCTTCTGGCCGCCTATTTTTCATGTCCAATGAAGGCTTTTTCCAGTTTGATACAGAGGCCAACCAGTTCTCTCCAGACACCTCCCTAGCGCACCTGGCATCGTCTGGAAAACGCAGCGTACTAGATGCTGGCAACGGAATGATCTGGGCCATTGGCAACGGAATAGCCCTCGGTAGCCCAGAGCCTGACGGCAGCTATAACTGGCTAGAATCCCCCTTTCACCGCTTCTCCGAAACGCTCTTTAGCTCCGTGTATACGGACGATGATAACATAACCTGGTTTGGCGGAGCGGAAGGATTACTGCGTTACGATCCCGGAGTCACCGTTAATTATGACGCCCCTTATCCAGCACTGATTCGCCGTGTAATTTCAGGAGAAGACTCGCTGGTTTACGGAGGGGCCGGCGCCGCACCCGTGTTACGGTTCGATTACGGACACAACGACATGCAATTTCAGTTTGCGTCACCCAGTTTTGAGGATGTGCAAAACCTGCAGTTTCAAAGCCGTTTGGATGGGTATGACGACCATTGGTCGAACTGGAGCGCAAGAACAGAGCGTGCATACACCAACCTCTCCGAAGGCGAGTATACGTTCCGGGTTCGCGCTAAAAATGGCTACGGCACTGTAAGCCAGGAGGGTTTTTACAGCTTTCTAGTATCGCCACCCTGGTTCCGGACCTGGTGGGCGTATGTAGGATACATCGGGCTCATTGGCCTTTTCCTGTTTGGCGCCGATCGATTCCAACGGCAGCGCCTCCTGGCCAAAGAACACGTCAAAGCGCAACAACGAGAAGCAGAGTTGCGCCTGAAGAACGAGTTGGAAATCAAGCGAATCGAAGCAGAGTCTCTCAAAGAGCTAGACGAGATGCGCACAACATTCTTTTCCAATATCTCGCATGAACTCAGAACCCCTCTCACTCTTATTCTCGGGCAGATAGAGAGCGTAAAGTCTGAATTCAATCAGGAGAAGCCGACACAAAAGCTCGACATGGCGCTTCGCAATGCCAGGCGGCTGCATCAACTGGTAAATCAGTTACTTGATGTAGCCAAACTAGAGGCAGGAAAAATGCCGCTCAGCGTCAGTTCGTCAGACATCGTCTCTTTCCTCAGAAAGCTGTTTGTTTCTTTTGAATCACTCGCAGCACAAAAACAATTCGGCCTGAGATTTCACGCCGCTATCGAAGAGCTGGACGTTTATTTCGAACCAGAGAAAATGGAGAAAATCTTCCTAAACCTGGTTTCGAATGCGATTAAATTTACACCAGACGGCGGCGAGGTCTCCGCACATATCCGTCAAGTCCACCTTGAGGACCGGGGTTGGGCTGAAATAGAAGTCAGAGATAGCGGTATCGGGATTCCAGAGGATCAAATCCCGTTTATCTTTGATCGATTCTACCAGGTAGATAGCGGCAAAACGCGCGATTATGAAGGTACTGGTATCGGACTCGCCCTCGCCAAGGAGTTGGTTGAATTGCATGGCGGCACCATTGGCGTGATCAGCAAAGAAGGCCTTGGGACCTCTTTCACCTTCCGCCTGCCATTGGGCCGAGATCATTTGACCACGGAACAGATTGCTTCACATGCATCAACAAATGGCCGATCTACCATAATTGCCGGCTTACCCGATCCTGCTGGAGTTCTACCTGAACCAACGAACGGAAGCGAGGAACGCGGCATGGTACTTATTGTAGAGGACAATGCGGACATGAGGACCTACATCAGAGAAACCCTGGAGCAACAGTTCGACATCAGGGAAGCCGCCGATGGACGTCAGGGCTTTGAAATGGCACAAACGCTCATTCCAGACCTGATCGTTAGCGATGTAATGATGCCGGCTGTTGACGGATACGAACTGAGCCAGAACATCCGCAAAGACGAATTAACCAGCCACATCCCCATCGTTATGCTCACGGCCCGGGTGGCAGAAGAAGCAAGGCTAGAAGGCCTTGAATCTGGCGTAGATGCTTACCTTACTAAACCCTTCAGCACGCGCGAACTGCAAGTTCGTGTGCGCAAACTGATTGAGCTGCGCCAGATGTTGCGCGAACAGCAGGAGCATCCCTTCAAAATTACATCATCGAATGTGGCAGTCACTTCGGTCGATGAAGCGTTTATTGAACGCCTGCAGTCAATCGTAGAAGCCAACATGGAAGACGAGCACTTTCAGGTTGAATCCCTATGCAAAGAAATTGGGGTGAGTGAACGCCAGCTCTATCGCAAATTAAAAGCACTCCTCAACTGTACGCCGGCCGCGTACATCCGATTGATCCGTCTCGATCGAGCCAAACAACTCCTTGAAAAGAAAGCCGGCACCGTATCTGAAATCACGTTTCAGGTAGGCTACTCAAATACTTCAGCCTTTGCGCGTGCCTTCCGCGAAGTGTATGGTAAAGCCCCATCCGAGGTTTTAAAGGGCAACTCCTGACCAATGGCACCAACATACCTGGACTCCTGAGTAATAAACGAACAGAATAGCAGCTGGCCCTATCTCCAAAAACTGCCTTTAGCAGGCTAATTTAGGCGTATGGCAGGTTCTGCACATGATTTGGCAGAACCTGCATAGTGTAGGTATATGCTGCACATCCTTTGGCAATGCGGGACGCGCAGCCCCTCCCCCTTCAGGATACCTTTTTCTCAAGCAATTGACACCCTAGAAAACGGACGATTGCGACACCAATCCGGTTGAGAAAAACACCTGAACAATGAGAACTCTTAATACCTGCTTATGTGCTCTTTTCATGCTAAACAGCATCGCAGCTGCCCAGTCTGCAAACCTGCCTACATCTGCCAATATGAATGTGTCAGAATTCAATACGCTGTTTAGCGAATTTGACCTGAACGCGGCCATGCAAGACCATTATGCCATCACAGCAGACGAGTATGCAACACTGCGAGCAGCCTGGCAGCGCCTACCTGATCATGCCCAGACTGCACTCACAGACTCAGAGCAAGGCTGGCAAGACTTTGCACTCATGCTCCTCTACGATCTTTACTTAGAAACGCCGTGGCCAGAGCACGTTAGCAAAGCAGCCGGCTATGGCGCACTTGACATCTCGCTTACGGTGAGCCGCTACAAAAATGTGATCACCGTTGCAGAGGCCCGAGAGACACTGGTAGATCTAGTCCGGTGGGGCCCTTCCATGATGCAAAATGGCACCTTAATGCTCACACAGCGCATCAAAACAGAAGCCAGGGCACGCGCTGGCCGCAAAGCTCTAGCTCGTCTCACTCAGTGGGAATCCCTTATCAACACTAACCAGGATGCTTCAGAACTGGAGAAGGTGAAAGCAGTCAGCGCGTTTTTCAAGAAACACATACGGGAAACCGCAGACAAAAATGAACGCCAGGGCTTCGACTACTGGCAGTCGCCCATCGAATCCCTCGTCCGCGGCAAAGGAGATTGCGATGATTTTGCCATTGCCCACTACGTTTCCCTCCGATTGCTGGGTATCCCGGCGTCTCAATTGCGGATTGCCCTCGTCGATCACCCCTCAATTGGTGGGCATGGCGTCCTTTTTTATTACCCCTCTGGCGACGAAAATCCCTGGGTGCTCGACAACTATTCCTCAGATCGACTCGGACAGGATTTTGGTCGACTGCAGCGCCTCAGTGTCCGTGAGCGCATCGACGGCATTACACCGCTATACAGCTTCAATGAAAATATCTCCGCCCAATTTGAAGCAGGCGAAGAACTGATTGTCACCACCAACAGGCGAGCCTTTTCAGCTCCTTTTGCTACAGCCTTGTTGAACTCTCAACGGATGCTCCCCGATGAATCAGCATCGATGCAGATTGCCGGTTTAACTGCGATGAAGTAGGTATTGTTGATGCGCAGGAGCTTCTAATTGCCTATCATTATCAAAACGGATAGACATCCTTTTATATGATGGTGCATGCAAGCATGAAAACTCCTACGACTTCCATCCTACTGATCATAGCATTGATGTGTGCGGGCTGTTCACAAACAGTCGAAAAGCCGCCCAACATCGTCATTATCTATGCAGATGATATGGGGTATGGAGACCTGGCTTATCAAAACAGCCAGTCCAAAATCCCGACACCCCATCTGGATCAACTTGCATCAGAAGGTATGCACTTTACTGATGCCCATAGTTCATCAGGCATTTGCTCACCGAGCCGATTCGCATTGCTCACCGGTACCTATCACTGGCGGAGACAGCATGGCATAGTAGGCGCTTTTGGAGAACCCTTTTTCAGAGACTCAGACGTTACTTTGCCTGAGTTATTAAAAGAAAAAGGGTACGCCACTGCTACCATTGGGAAGTGGCATCTAGGCTGGAACTGGACATTCAAGAACGAACCGTCCGGAGAAGTAATGCAATGGGGCAGGTTGCGGACATTCTATCGCCCAGAAGATGTCGATTGGAGCGTGCCGGTAACAGGCGGGCCATTGGATCGAGGATTTGATTACTATTTCGGTGATGGGACCATCAATTTTCCGCCCTACACGTGGATGGAGAATGATCGAATCCTTACCCCCCCGACGGAGGAGATGGATATCAACGACATTGGATTCGAGACCAAAGAGGGTGCATGGGAATTCCGTCCAGGTCCGAAGGCTGCAGGCTGGAATCCCTATGATGTGCTCCCCACCCTTACAGAAAGGACCGTGGCATGGATTGATGAACACGATGCAGCGAACCCTTTTTTCCTCTACTTCGCCCTCCCCTCTCCACACGCACCCATCATCCCCAACGACGAATTCGACGGCACATCCCAGGCAGGCGCCTACGGCGATTTCATGGTCCAAACCGATTGGGTAGTAGGACAAGTATTGGAGGCTCTCAAGAAAAACGGATTAGAGAAAAACACCCTGGTCCTGTTTAGCTCAGACAATGGCCCAGAGGGCTATGCCTGGCAACGCGCCGAGACCTACGGACACTTCAGCATGGGCGACTTCCGAGGCCTTAAACGAGATGTATGGGAGGGCGGCCATCACGTGCCCTTTTTGATCAAATGGCCAGAAAAAATAGAAGCAGGTTCGGTTTCCGACGAAGTGATCTCACAGGTTGACATCATGGCTACGCTAGCCAGTATCGTAGGCGTTGAACTGCCAGAAAACGCGGCACCGGATAGTTATGACTTCAGCCCTATTTTAAAGGGTGAATCATACCCATCCCCTCTCAGAGAAACCACCATTCATAATACCTATGAGTCCATTTGGGCCATACGAAAAGGAGATTGGCTCTATATTGATAGTCCAACTGGAGGGCACAGAGAACTTCCAGCGTCCTTTAAGGAATTGAGAGGATATAGCGATTTCGAAACGGATGGCCTGTTATTCAACATGAAGGACGATCCTGAGCAACGCGTCAATCTTTACTTAGAATATCCTGAGATCGCAACTGAGTTGAGTAATCTACTGCTGGAATCCCATTAGAAGCTCAGACATATAGAAATTACACCAAAAGCATACCCCACCATGAAGAATGTACTTCTGCCAGGCCTAATCGCCCTACTATGTTTATCTTTTTCACCTGGGCAACTAGATGACCCCCGGGTTCTAGTTTTTTCTAAAACGGAAAGCTTCCGGCATAGCTCGATTGAAACAGGTATTGAGGCAATACAAGATCTTGGGCTACAACACGGTTTTGCTGTTGATGCATCAGAAGATGCAAGCCTTTTTACGATGAATAACCTGAAACGCTATGATGCCGTCGTCTTTTTGAACACGACCGGGGATATTCTGAATGAGGCACAGCAAGGCGAGTTTGAACGATTCATCCAGGCAGGTGGCGGCTATGTCGGCATTCACTCCGCCACAGACACAGAATACGACTGGCCATGGTATGGAAAGCTTGCCGGCGCGTACTTTTCAGGCCATCCCAATAACCCCAATGTGCGCAATGGTCTTTTTAGAGTATTAGACAAAAGTCATCTCTCCACGGAAGGACTCCCTGATCAAATTAACCGCTCCGACGAATTTTATAATTACCGGTCAATCAATCCCGATATCCATGTCCTGATCGATATTGATGAAACCAGCTATGAAGGGGGTACGAATGGCGACTATCACCCTATGAGTTGGCATCACGAATACGATGGAGGCCGTGCCTGGTACACAGGTATGGGACATACCGAAGAATCGTTCTCTGAACCGTTCTTTCTTCAACATCTACTGGGTGGTATTCGGTATGCTATGGGATCGGGTGAGTTGGATTACGCCAAAGCCCGTCCTGAAGAAAATCGCTTTACTAAAACGATCCTGACCGAGGGACTCGACGAGCCCATGGAACTGGCCATTCTACCCGATGAGCGCGTCCTTTTCGTCGAACGCAAAGGAGCAGTTAAACTCTACACGCCGGGGACTGAAGAAATAAAAGAAATTGCAAAGCTATCAGTAAGTACGGTATACGAAAACGGCAACGTGGCAGAGGATGGGTTGCTCGGTTTAGCGCTAGACCCTGGATTTTCGGAGAATGGCTGGATCTATATGTTCTACTCTCCTTCTGGAGATGACCCGAAGAATGTCCTTTCACGTTTTCACCTGGATGGCGATGTTCTGGATCTAAGCACGGAACGTGTTCTTCTCGAAGTGCCCGTTCAACGGGATGAATGCTGCCACACAGGCGGCTCTATCACCTTTGATGCAGTTGGCAACCTGTATCTATCAACCGGAGACAATACAAACCCACATGCTACAGGATACGGGCCCATGGATGAGCGGCCAGGACGCGAACCCTGGGATGCGCAAAAGTCGTCGGCCAACACCAATGATTTGCGCGGTAAGATTCTCCGCATCACGCCCCAGGCCGATGGGTCGTACACAATTCCCGAAGGGAATCTATTTGCTGAAGGGACACCGCAAACACGGCCTGAAATTTACACGATGGGCCACCGTAATCCATTCCGTATCTCGGTTGACCAGCGTACAGGATTTTTATACTGGGGCGATGTTGGCCCAGACGCCAGTCAAGATTCTTTAGATCGAGGTCCTGCAGGGCACGACGAGTTTAACCAGGCACGGGAAGCCGGCAATTACGGTTGGCCCCATTTTGTAGCCGATAACAAAGCGTACAACCATTTCGACTTTGCCGCACAATCTTCGGGAGCTAAGTTCGACGTGGCACGCCCGGTGAATACCTCACCCAACAATACCGGCCTCACTGAATTGCCTCCAGCCCAGCCCGCCTACATCTGGTATTCGGCAGGTCCATCTGAAGACTTCCCCTTATTGGGAAGCGGTGGTAGATCTGCCATGGCCGGCCCGGTCTATTACCGCGAGGATTTCTCCGAAGCAGCCCGGCCGTTTCCAAATTACTATGACGGCAAGCTGTTTATTTATGAATGGATGCGCGGCTGGATCATGACGGTAACCATGGAAGAGGCAGGCGACATCGTTTCGATGGATCGCTTCATGCCCAGCCATCGATTCAGCAACCCGATGGATATGGCTTTTGGGCCTAACGGGGATCTGTACGTTCTTGAATATGGAAGCGGTTGGTTCACAGCCAACGAGGATGCCCGCTTAGTACGCATAGAGTATAATGCCGGAAATAGACCTCCTGCTGTTCAACTTACTGCTGACAAAAATGCGGGCGCCATACCACTCAATGTTTCTTTCTCCTCCGAAGGCACCAACGATCCAGACAGTGATGCATTGACGTATGCCTGGGTTGTTAAGGATCAATCGGGCAATGAGGTTACCCGTCACGCAGGACCCACACTCAGTTATACACTCGAGCAAGCGGGTGTTTACCAGACAGAACTATCAGTCACAGATACTGAAGGAGCCACCGTTACTAGTGAAACACGTATCATTGCTGGTAATGAGCCTCCAGAAGTTGACATAGACTTGTTAGGCTGTAACCGAACCTTCTACTTCCCCGATGTACCCATTGAGTATGCCATACGTGTAAGTGACTTGGAAGACGGATCCTTGCTAGAGGGTACTATTTCCGAATCACAAGTAGCCGTATCGGCAGACTATCTCCGGGAAGGATTCGACCTTGTTGAGATCGCCCAGGGGCACCGTTCTGCAGATGCATCGGTGCTACATGCTACAGGTAAAGAGCTGGTGGAGGCAGGTACCTGCCTTTCCTGTCATCAACTGGATGGCCCTTCGATTGGCCCATCCTATATGGCTGTCGCAAATAAATACGATGGCGAGCAAGACGCTCAGAGCTACCTGGCTGGCAAGATTCGCGAAGGGGGTTCAGGTGTATGGGGTGACGCAATGATGCCCCCTCATGTTCAGCTTTCTGAAGAGGAAGTGGATCAGATGGCTGCCTATATTCTCAGCCTGGCAAAAGAAACTGAATCCGGCCCCTCTATCCCTATCGAAGGCACCTACCTGCCTCCTGAAACAACAAAAGAAGGCGTCATAATGCTTCGCGCAGCCTATACAGACAAGGGTGCCAATGGCCTACCGGGTGCCCTTTCCGAGGAAACCCTTATCCTTCGCAATGCTACCCTTGATGTATCCACCGGGGAATTATCGGAAGGCGTCATGAAATTCTCAGGGCCCCAGTTTCCCGGAGAGTTAACTATTGTAATGGCTTCTGGTACCTACGCTAAACTCCCAGATATAGACCTGACCAGTGTGGCAGGTATACGCTTCACAGCTATGGTTCCGCCCCAACTTCAGGGACGTGGCGGTATTATTGAGGTGCGTCTGGATTCCCCCGATGGCCCTGTAATTGGCAAAACTGGACTCATCGATAAAATGCCCCCTACCCAGTACGAGACAGCTATCGAATCCGCAACGGGACAGTATGACCTGTATTTCGTATTCAAGAATGAAGAGCCAGGAGAAGGCGGGCTGTTTGTTGTCACCACAGCGGAGTTCAGAAGTGCCACGGCCGAACATCAAGACCATATGGGTGACCAGCATGAATCCTCGTCTGCATCTGGACTAAGCACTAACAGTCCGATAAAAGACCTCCTTGCAGATGAAAAAGCAACTGGGATTCTTGAGAAGCATCTACCAGGACTGACATCAAACCCACAATTGCAACAAGCAATGGACATGTCGCTTCGAGCCATTGCACCATTTGCACCAGATACGTTTACGGACGAGGTTCTCGAGGCTATAGACAAGGACCTGGCAGGTGAATAGGTTCAGCCTTAGCCATGACATTATCACACAAGAAAACGACGGTACGCTTATAACCTAGATTACCCCTAAATAGCGAATCAGCTATGGAGTTAGATAAAAAACTTTTTTTAAAAAAGGGAATCATCCTAACCATTTTATTCTTTTCCGCCAATTTCGCGCGAGCGCAGGATGTACATGAGCGCCCAGGAGAAGCTGATCGTGTGTATCAAATTTTCCTTGTAGGAAATACAGGAACGCCTACAGTTGATAAACTCGCTCCAGTACTTACACTGCTTAGAAATCAATTAGAAGAGGCCGACGAACAATCATCCATTTTATTTCTTGGCGATCAGCTAACTGCGTCCCAGCAGCGGCTTGATATTGAACAGGCTGAAGCCCAGCTAAAGCCAATTATAGATGTCGTGCAAGGCTATTCAGGTAGCGTATATTTCATTCCTGGGGATCAAGATTACATCCAAACGGACGGACAGGACCATAACTGGCTTCTCTGGCAAGAAGCATATCTCGAAGATGCACTAGGGAATCAAGGCGCTTTTCTACCAGATAGCGGAAAGGCGGAAGTTGTTGATGTCAAATTGAAGGATGATTTACGTTTAGTCGTGTTAAATACTCCTTTCCTACTAGGTGCAGATCTAGCTGGTAATACTGGCAACCTGCCTGGATCAGAATCGCTGCAACTATATCAAGATCTTCAAGATATCGTTCGACACCGGCACGGAGATGACCTGATCATTGTTGGGCATCATCCCATATACTCCAATGGCCGCTATGGAGGCCATTTTGCAACTTGGCCCAACCTGATCATCCCAGGCTTGCAGACATTTCGCAATATGGTCGGTGATGAACAGTATTTTGCGCATGCACACAATGAGTGGATGCGTCATTCCCTTGCTGAAGTGTTAGACGGCCATGAAGACTTTGTTTATGCTTCTGCACATGATTATAACCTGCAATACTTCCACCACATTAGAAAAGCCAATCAAGTCAGGTCCTTTGTAGTTAGCGGATCGGCAAGCCGCTCTGAATATGTTGCCAAAGGGCACAATCCAACATTTTATGATACACGGTTCGTCTCGAAAAAAAGGGGATTTGTATCGTTGCACTACTATCGAGATGGCTCGGTTTGGCTCGATGCGTGGGGCATTGATAAGAACCATAACGGCCGCCCGATCTATTCAACACGCATAAAAAAGGCCGAGTTAGCCTTAGAAAGCCAGAGCGCATCCAGTCACCGTAACCCTGGGATTAACTACGCAGACAGTATTAAAAGTGTAGTACCAGGCCCTCGCTACAAAGCAGGGTTATTTCGCAAAGCTATGCTAGGGAGAAACCATAGGACTCTCTGGACGCGAGAGGTCACTGCGCCTTACCTTGATATGGGCCTTGAAGCGGGAGGGTTACACGCGATTAAGCGTGGCGGCAGCGGCCAAACAACGTCTATTCGATTACAAGGGAACGACAATCGCCAGTACACACTACGCTCAGTAAACAAAAATGCAAGCAGTCTACTGTCTGAGGTATGGACAAATACCCTCGTTATACCAATACTCCAGGATGCACTGTCCTATACACATCCTTACAATGCGCTAGCGGTTCCTAAAATAGCAGAAGCGGTTGGCGTTTACCATACAAACCCACGGCTTGTATATGTGCCTTCTGATCCACGGATGGGAGAATATCGAGATCTCGTAAGCGGGTTGTTAATGTTTTACGAGGATCGGCCCAACGGTGATATGTCGAGTGTCCCTCACTTTGGGTACTCGGAGGATGTTGTGGGATACAGCGACATGTACAGAGATATTACGGACGACAACGATGACCGCGTGGATGCTCGATCCTATGTAAGAGCAAGTTTGTTAGATATGTGGTTGAGCGATTGGGACCGCCATGAAGATCAATGGCGGTGGGCAAAATTTGATGACCCGGATGGTAAAGGATCCCTTTTTCGCCCTATTCCACGTGATCGGGACCAGGCTTTTAACCGAGTGACTCAATTTATGGCTCCCCTGGTTCGTCCGTTCTTCCCGTTGCAAGACTTCCGAACTTACTATGGAAGCAAAGGAAATATCAAAGGCCTCGCCAGTCAAACGCGCCATCAATCCCATCGTTTTTTGAGCGAGCTGACGAAAGAAGATTGGCTTGAGATTGCGGATTCAGTACAGCTAAACATGACAGATGAGGTGATCGACTCCGCTTTTCGCGATTGGCCAGCGTCGATCTATGAACAGAACGGCAAAGAGATGGTGGAGATCGGCAAAATACGACGCGACAAGCTGCCTTCGGTGGCTGAAAAGGTGTATCTGATTCATGCGCGAAGTGTGGATGTCGTTGGTTCTAACAAGCGTGAGCGCTTTGAAGTTGATCGAGTAGATAACAATACAACCCATGTCAAAGTCTATAAAATCACGAGAGAAGGCAACGTAGGCCAGGAGCTCTATAACAGAGTGCTGAACCACAATGAAACACGTGAAGTTAACCTGTACGGACTTGGTGGATCAGACGAGTTTATAATAACAGGACAGGTCAACAATGGAATCAGGGTTAATGCTGTGGGCGGGGCAGCAGTTGACAGCTTCGTTGATTCCTCCCACGTATCGGGATTGGGTAGAAAAACGCGCTTCTACGATACTACCGATGAAAATGAAGTGACCTTGAGTAGCGAAACCAAAGTTAAACGCTCAAATGATCCAAATTACAATCACTACTCGGGCATGTATGATTTTGAACGCGCATTCCCGGTGTTTGATGGAATCTATAATACAGACGACGGGACGGTGTTGTTTGCCGGATTCAAACTTCGCAGGCATGCCTTCAAGAAGACACCTTTCGCTAGAGAGCAGAGTTTTTCTCTCGCGTATGAAACGAAGGCCTCTTCCTTTGCTTTCAAATATACAGGTACCTACCGTGAAGCCCTTGGCAAATGGGATGTAGGATTGCTTGCAGAGGTGCGTGACCCAAGTAGCATTTATAACTTTTTCGGCCTCGGTAATGAGACCCTCTTAGAAGACGGAGAAATCGAGGAATTTGAAACGCGACTCGCACAAACGTTTATCGAAATTCCGATTCGTAGAGAGTATGAGTTTGGATTATCAGTAGGGATAACACCCACTTTCGAAAGGGCAAGTCTTGATGAAGAGCGAACAGATCTTGTTGGCATCAAACAACCTGGACTATCTATTATCATAGGAGATGCGCAATGGTACACAGGTATCAGAACTGAGGCTGATCTTACGTACCTGGATGACTTAGATAACCCGAGGCGAGGATATCTCTGGACAAACGAGATGGATATGAACTTTGGAATAGTCAACGCTTCCAACTCCTACATTCATCTCGCATCAGCATTGACCTATTATCTTTCCATACGAACCAATCGTCAATACACATTGGCCCTACGCACCGGCGGAGAACACAATATCGGATCTTTTCCGTACTACCGGGCCAATACCCTTGGCGGTAAGACCAACTTAAGGGGGTTTCGAGAAACACGCTTTTCTGGTCGGAGCAGCTTCTATGTGAATGCCGAGTTGCGCCTAGAGCTCTTAAACTTTCAGTCGCACCTATTACCGGGCCGCCTGGGTGTGCTAGGCTTTATAGACAACGGCCGGGTCTGGACTGATGATGAAGAGTCTGATACGTGGCATGAGGGATATGGTGTAGGCGCCTGGTATAATATCGCCAACGAGATCTTATTGAATTACACATACAGTTGGTCAGACGAGAATACCTTTGTTTCCTTTGGTCTGGGTTTCTTCTTTTAAGAGGGCCCCCATATGGTGACCATGCCTATGTCCAAAAATTCAAATGCAATCCCAATAAGAGTAAAAAATATCGTGATCGTGAAAGCCGAGGTAATCCGGCGTACTGTATCAGGATGGATAGCCATAACGTACTCAACTCATTTGGCGGCTTGAGAGAGCTCTAAACACTGCTAATTAAACATACCCATAAGATAGAAAACCAGGTGCAGGAAATTATCCTGATAAATCATAAGCGCAATAGAGAAAATAAAACAAGGGCTATCCTTATGTTTAAGGATAGCCCCTCATAAAACTGACGGTATTAAAGAATCGATATACTATTTGAGTAGAACCATCTTCCCTGTCTTTATCAACACATCATTCGTTGTCTGGGCCGTTACTTGATACAGATATATGCCAGATGCAAATGATGATGCATCTATAGTGATGTTTTGTCTTGCACCGGCCTGCAATAGTTGGGACGGAATAGTAAGAACCTTTCGGCCCAATAAATCGAACACTTCTACAGACACATCAGCGGGCGTTGCAAGGTCAAACTGTATGTTAGTGGTTGGGTTGAAGGGATTTGGGAAATTACCTCGTAGCTGGAAGTGGTCTGGTAGTTCATCAAATTCTTCATTGGCAACGACGATACCCGTCCCACCACCTAGTGCTTCCCACTCAGCTAGCTTATCGGGGAACCAGTTCAAATCACCTACGGGGAATCCACCAGTACCGCCTGTGTAAGAAGCAGCAGTAGTTGCATAACTGAAGTCTTCAGGAAGCGGCCATGGGGAAGCGGCTACAGATACGAGAGGGTCCCATTGCCCAGGATTTGTTCGGGCGTCGCACCCTACAGGAACGGGGTCCATGGCACAGTTCGTGGCGTAGTATGCTGTTGCATAATCGATGGCATTTTGCACATCAGGGGCTGCCAAAAATCCAGGGTCTTCCTCGACATTGTCACCGTAAACAACTTCTCCTGTGTTCATCTGCTCCATGGCCAGAGGCGACAGAATCGAAAACACCTGGACCGTATCTATGCTGGCAAAATAATCGAGTTGAGCCTGCGCCCAGAAAATATTATTGTTGGTGATACGCACATTACGATCTGTTTCTGCTATTCCCAAGTCCTCCGCTTTAAGTGAATCAAGTGGAAACAATGCCCCTATGTCTTCTCTCCCAACAATCTCACCCCCTTGATAATTCCAATTTGTGGTAACGTCACCGAGAGGCGAGATATTGATGAATTGATTATTCGTAATAGTCCCGTTTACAAGGCGGCTTTCATTAACAGCTGCATCATTACGAGTAATAGCTCCTACATTGTACAGGGTGTTGTGATTAAGGAAGAAATTGTTTAGCAGGGAACCGCTTTCACGAAACAGCTCGGCAGTCACATTATAGATCGTGTTATTTTCCAGGTATATGTCTCCTGCGTTGGTCCCTCGAGGATCGAGAAACTTACCATTTCCCGGGCGATCCAGACGAATCAGGTTACGAACAACTGAATTTGTTATTCGGATTGATACATCGGCTGTATTCATACGAATCCCGATAAAGCGTGCGATCTCAAAGATACAATTATCGAGGGTGCCCGAAAGTCCTTCCTTGTCGATCTGAATACCTACCGCAAGTTCACCTCCGCTGTCAGATTGGTTGAGGATCCACAGGCCCTGAAGTGTAAAATCACCGTTCTCGAATACCATGGTCCTACTATCCGATGTACCGTCTGAGCGAACACCTGGTTGAATAACAGGTGGTGCGCCTTCTCCTTCAGCTGCTCGGATAGTCAAATGTCCATCCCAATCATGGCGCAAGCGCCCATTAAGCACATAGCGAGAGTTAAGCGGCAATTCATAGATCGTATTGGGATCAACTCGACTGCCGTCGGCCAAGGTGTCTCCCCGGATGGCATCATTGAGCTCACCAAAAGTAGCAGTAAAAGGTACTTCTACCACCCTCTGCGCATTTGCATGTTCGACAGATAGAGCAGCAGTTGTGATCAGCAATAAGCAACAGCACAGGTTAAGTAGCAATCGTTGCTTAAACGAAGTAACAAGGTAATTCATGAGTGACCTGTTGTTAGTGAATAGGTGGGTAGATGTTGTGTAAACCTTCTGTGGGGATCGCCACGAATTGGTTGGTTAGTAACGATAGCGGATACCCAAATCCAGGGTCCATCCATAAAATTCCTGGGCAGTGGGAAAGCCCTCAATCACCTGGAATGCCCGGTCCGGTCTATCGTTAAAATTATTTGCGTTGAAGTATATGCTGGCTCTCGGAGTCACTTGTTGTTTCAGGGAAAAATCCCACCGTATGTAGGTTTCAGTAAATCGGTCGCTTTCTGGAACGATGCCGATTCCCGAAAGACTTTCTCCTTGCAACAACATCGATACGCGCCCCGAGAATCCTTTTAGGTCATAACCCAACGAAAAATTGGCAATATCAGATGCTTGATCGATCATATTTCCGACTCGGAATGTATCAACACGAACAAATCCAAAGCCCATGGTATTGCGCTCAAGCAATGAGCGTGGGTATTGCGTTTCTGAACTAATGCGCGCGTAATTGGCATTAAAAACGATACCGTTAAACGGCCGCGGCAAGAAACTGAGCGTAGTCTGCCAGTCCACTTCAAACCCTTTCACTTCGGTGGTACCTGTATTCCTAAAGGGTTCTCTCACAACAAACCCCCGTGTCTCCGATGGTAAACCAAATTCATCAGGATCGATCACCGAGACATTTCTTGTATAAATAAGTCCATCGATATCTTTTGTGAATCCACCGATTGTAAATAGGCCTAGCCGGTTGCTTTTGAAGGAAAGGGTAAGGTCGTAGTTGGTCGACTCAGATGGCCTTAGATCAGGTATTCCCCTTGCAACCCTCCGGGAATTCACCTCAATGGTCTGCCGGGGCGAAATATCGAAATGGTCAGGGCGGGAGAGCGTTTCGGTACGTGCCAGACGAATGTCAAACCAGTTTGTCGGCTTAATCCTGACGTGAATCATCGGTAGGAGGTGATCATACGATTGAATCGCTGTCGAGTCCATGCGCAGTGCATCGCGTTGCCGGGAATCGGTCAACCGCCCTCTGCCTGCTGTGTATTCGGTGCTGGTGTATTCATACCGAATGCCGGGCATGATCATCAGATACTTCCCGATATTAATTTCCGACATGAAATAGGCCGCACTAATTTCTTCTGTATTCTCGAAATCGTCGAAATCGGCCAATGAGGATCGAAAATAATTTTCGCCAATGCGTTCATAGGCCTGGGTTATCAGAAACAGGTCTGGAGCAAAACCAAACTGATAACTACCATCGAGGAACGTGCCGGTATTGTACCCAGGGTCAAGAAACATTTCCATGCTCAAAAAGCCCTGACTGGCCTGCGTAAATTCGATGTCAGGAAACGCCTCCTCGAGAAAATCTGGACCTGTTCCAAAAGTAAATGGAAGGAACGAGCGGGATTCATCATTCAAACGATCTTTGTTTTTGAATTTCCCACCCGTCTTAACGTATCCAGCAATGTTCTTACCAAGGGTATAAGGAACAGTCACGTCAAGCGTGGCCAGTATATCGCGTTCACGTAGCCGATTCGTGCGGAAATTGCCGCTATCAAAGGCCGTTTCCCGGAGTGTATTTTTTGCAGCGAACGGAATGCTCTCTGGTCCCTGGTCCTGAATCAAGAGCTCGCTGACGAAACCATCCCGCTCGGCAAACCGATACTCATTGTCGTAAGGCGTTTCACGATTAGAAATTGCACGACTCACCCCCCATTCGACGAAAGCAGGACCCAACTGGTATTCGCCGCTTACTTCGCTCGACAAAAGATCGGTTGTAATATCTTGATCGCGAATTCCATAGCGAACGATGCGGTCTGAAACGACGTAGTTCTTTTCCCGGATAACGCGGTCGCGGTCGAGCCGGCTGAAAAAGTTGGTTGCCTTAATTTTACCGCCAGGCAGCTGGTAATCAAACAATACCGATGCACCATATCGACTGCGATCCTCCAGACGATCATCCAGATTTAACGAATTGATGAAAAGCGGAGCCAGTTCCCCTTCATCGGCCTGTTCTTCTCGGCGATATGATGCACCAAAAACATCGGACCCTCTGTTTACTTGTTCAGCATTACCTTGCACAATGACGCCTAGTTTACTGCCCAAAAAACGATTGCTTACCTTGAGATTCCCTTTAAATTGCCCGAAATCAGATTGCTGATCATTATAACCGCCTTGAATCCGTACATCGCTGCGAAATCCCTCAGGAGCTTCAGCGAGTCTGAAATTAACAGATCCCCCCAAATAGTCGCCGTCCTGATCTGACGTATGTGCCTTTGTTAACTCAATCCCATCGAGAAGATCGGAAGAGATCATACTCAAATCCGTGCTCCGGTCATCCGACGTAGCCGGCAATTGCCGGCCATTTACAGTCACTGTATTATACTGGGGGGATAAGCCACGGATGACAACTTTTTGCCCTTCGCCTGCACTGCGAACCATCGATACCCCGGGCAACCGTCCAACCGACTCCGCCGCATTTACGTCTGGCAGTTCTTGGATGCGCGCTGCTGATACTACATTGATGATTGTATTGGAAGCGAGTTGCTCATTGATTGCAGCAACCTGGCCTTCAGCCTGCGCAGTAATGATCACTTCGTCGCTTGCAACAACATCAAGGGCTAAAGCAATATTCTGAACAAGCGTTTCACCGGTATTTACGGTAATTGAAATACGCTCTGACTTGTACCCTATATAGGATGCAACTAGTGTTTGAATGCCATCGGGGGCAAGAGCGATACGGTACATCCCTCTTTCATCAGCAGACGCCCCAATGGCGGTCCCTTCAATTACCACATTGGCACCTGGCAGAGATTCTCCAGTAGCAGCATCAATGATCTGTCCGCGAATTTCTCCATTTTGTTGTCTTCTTAGTTCTTTTGTACGAGTGGGCTTGTCTTGCGGCAGTGCTCTGATTAAGACAATACCTGTTTCGGTGGGCTCATAGGTCAATTTATGGGGCTCTAAAATGGCTAGAAGGGCCTTCGAGACTGGAACATCTTCACACTGATAAGTTACTCGCAGATTTTCGATCTGATTGGCCTTATAAGAAAACCGAACCTGCGTCTTATCCTCTATTATGCGGAGTGCATTGGCCAGGCTTTCATTTTGCAGATTCAGGGATATGGTGGGCTCCTCCTTCGAAATGTGGTGAAGTGCTGGCGATACTGAACTTCTATGTACCGGGTCTACAAAAAGCGCTTCCTCACTTTCATGAAAATAGAGCAGATGGGAAGGACTAGCAGTGCTAAACCCCAGTGGCAACAGAGTTGCTATGAGTAGGCTGATATATGCGAATGAATGTGTCTTCATAAGCCGTAATCAATGATGGTGGTTTGTAAACTCTTTCATTGAGATGAAAAGCGTACACTTTTCCCCTCAATGGTGATGTTGATGTCGAGCGTACGAGCGATAACCGAAAGTGCCTGATCGGCGCTTTCGCGGTCGAAGGTGGCTGTTAGGCGGAGCGCGTTGAGGCTTGAATCAGTTAACATGGCATCGATGTCATACCACCGGCTGATACGAGCCGCAACGATAGGCAAAGGGGTGTTTTCAAATACGAGACGCTGATCCAACCATCCAAACGCCAACGCAGGTACTCTTAGCGAATCTATCATAACCGCACTTCCGAGCTCCAGCTTACCGAGTTGCCCTGCCTTGATTTGTGCTCCGCTCCCTGCTTCGAGGCTTTCACTTCTAAGCTCAACAAGGCCCTCCCGTACAGCAACTGTCACTCCACGTTCTTCCAGATAATTTGACACGATGAACTCAGTCCCAAGCACTCTGGTGATTGCTCCCCCAGCATGAACTTCAAAGGGAACGCGGTCATTCTTGCTCACTGCAAAGTAGCCCTCCCCTTCCAGAAAAACGGTGCGCTTTGTTAGTCCAACAAAGGATTCCGGATAGCGAAGGGTACTTCCGGCATTGAGCACAACGCGAGAGCCATCGGTCAGCTGTACACGCAGAACTTGCCCATTTTCTGCCGCGACGCTCTTCCAAACAGATTGTTCAGTTTCATCTTTTTGAGAGAACAGAAGCGATACAGATACGATACATATCACGACCAGGGCTCCCAAAATCCGACTATTAAAAGTGCGACGGCGCGACAACATGGGGACGGGTTTTCGGTCGGGAGCCGACCTGGCAGCACCTTCCATCCGCGAGATGGTTGACCAAACGTTTTGCCTGGCACCTATCACATCCCAGTTCTCCTCAGATTCGGATTGCCAGATCTGCTTTAACTCCTCAAATAACAAACGATTACGCTCATCGCTTGCTAGCCAGTGTTCTACTTGAGTACGCTCAGCAGGATCAAGCTCATCTGCCAAATATTTGGCTAACAAAGTATAGTAGGGGTTGTCGGGCTCCATTTTCCAGGGGTTGTGTTTCCTAGAAAACGTTTGATCGGTGCTCCCCCCTTAGTCCGAATAAAAATTTATTTCTGAATGATTAAAACCTACTGAGAAGCTATTGTTGACATTAAAATAATTAACAATGGGAGCGTGTTATCATTTGAGAGAAGTATTTGACGGAGTTGGCGAAGCGCCCTGGCAATATGCGCTTCCACGGTCTTATATGAAATATCAAGTGCGGTAGCAATATCTCGGTACGTCATTCCTCCAACACGACTCAGAAGGAAAACCTCGCGTGAACGCTCAGGCAAAAGAGATAAAGCGTGCTTATAACTCTTCTGGACTTCTTTAAGGCGTATTTCTTCCTCTACAGCATTTGAGAAAGGTACCTGTCGGGTGGATAATTCTGCTTCTGCCTCTATTCGAACTTTAAAGTGCCGTGATAGGTCTATGACACGATTTCGTGCGGCGCGAAACAGGTAGGTTTGTGGATTTGTGTCCGGCCTTAATTCTTTGCGTCGAAGCCAAAATTGCACAAATACGTGTTGGGCTATTTCTTCTGCTTCAAGGCGATCACCGATCAGACGGAATGAGAATGTGGTCAGGGAAGGATAGAGTCGCGAAAAGAGTTCATCAAACGCCTTTTTATCATCTTGACGTATTAATCGATATAGATCACCGTTTGTACATGAGGGGTACATTAGTATAGCACGCAGATTCTCTAAACAATTCCTTGTAACCAGGTACGATAATTAAACTAACCCAAGTTGTGTGCTTTAGCAAGCAGATTACACGAAAGCTACCCACGTGTCAATGCATCAATACGGTGCGCCGATATTGATTCTGCCCTTCAGTTGTTGTAATGTGAATTTGAATACAAGCCATTTCGTAACCAATCTCACAATGCAATGGCCTCTCGAAGAGCTTTCATCAAGGCCCTGTCCGGAACAGTGGCCGCCTTACCCACAGACTCGCTATTTCCCTTCGTCAGATCATTTCATGCACAACGAGAAGGCAATACTGTAATTACTAGAGAAGACCCACGATACAGTACGCTCATCAGGGTCAACAATGCGCGATTTACTGCTGCGCCTCGTGCGATCCACCTTTGTACCAATGAGGAAGGAATTGCAGGCGCTGTTCAGGCCGCATTAACTTCTTCCAACCGGAAAATCACGGTGCGAAGCGGCGGTCATTGTTACGAGAACTTTGTATCCGATAATGATGCTGGCATTTTGTGCGATGTCTCCTCAATGAAGAACATTCAGATCGAAGAAAATGGCCTTTATGGTATAGAGGCTGGCTGCACCATTGGTGATACGTATACGCAATTGTACAATAAATTTGGAGTGACACTGCCTATAGGTTCGTGTTTTTCTGTTGGCCTGGGCGGGCATATTACAGGAGGGGGCTTCGGCGTAACCACCCGTCAACTTGGCCTCTGCGTCGATTATCTCCAAGCCGTTTCACTGGTATTTGTAGATGAACATGAACAGGTTGTTACTCGAACCTTCCATCTTGACAACCCCGATGAACGCGATGTAGTATGGGCCCATCAAGGAGGTGGCGGCGGGAATTTTGGTATCGTTTCGAAATTCTGGTTTAAAGATCTACCCCAGGCTCCTGGTCTGGTATACACCATCGGACTGAGTTGGGACTGGAAAGAGTTGTCATATGAAGCGTTTCATGACTTGGTTAGAGCTTTCAGCCTATTTCAAGAAGAGCACAGCATACCAGGCACTCCATACTCCAATCTATATACGTCTATGGGGCTCAGGCATCGGAGCTCAGAAAGACTCAGTGTAAGCGCTCAGTACATTGGCGAACATCCAGAAATCGTGGAGGAGTTCATCGATTTCATGCAACGCCGTGTGCGTGTGGCGCCATCATGCCGTGCGGCGGATGGAACCACTCACACCCGCAACCTCACTTCCTGCATTCAAACCGTACCCTGGTTCGATCTGACACTGAGTCAAGCGGGGGGCGGTGATGGAAATACTCGCATGAAATACAAATCAACGTACATGAAGCGAGCCTTTCCAGATCGCCAGATCGAAGTACTCTATAACTACCTCAGCGAAAAGCCTCTTCCTCCGGCCCACTGGTTCACGCTATTACTCGATGCCTATGGTGGTGAAGTGAACAAATTTGGTGCGGATGCTACAGCCATTCCACAACGTGACTCCGCGTTTAAAATGCAATACATCCTTGGCTGGAAAAAAGAAGCCGATGATGCTACCTGTATCGAGTGGCTCCGTTCATTTTACCAGGACATGTATTCGGATACGGGCGGTGAACCCATGCCGAATGATGTACAGGATGGATGCTACGTCAACTACTGCGACGCCGATCTCCAGAACTGGCCTTATCTTTATTACAAAGACAATTACCCCAAGCTACAGCGCGTTAAGACCCGCCTCGATCCACACAATATCTTCCACCATGCTCAATCGATTCAGCCAGGGTGAGCATGCTGTAGAAAAACAGATTTACTGATCCCAATCTGGGCTCGAGATGCCATTTAAATCCCAAACAATGGCACCATCTCGGATTGTTAATTCTGTTTCTAGTTTCAGCGTGCCCTTCATCCGATTGCCGCCCGTATCGATGAACCCGTAATCACCCTCAAGCAATCTAAAAACAGCAATATCAGCAACACCCCCTACATCGAGGTGCCCTAAATCCGTGCGTTGAATGGTCTGAGCCGCCTGCCAGGTCGTGGTGCTAACAACCTCCTCCAAGGGCATCCCAAGGTTTAGGAATTTCGACATCACATTGATAAGGGACTTCATTCCACCGTTCATACTGCCGGTGTGTAAATCCGTACTGATTGTGTTTGGCCAGAGACCCTGCCTGGTTGCTGGCACGGCCTGCTGAAAAAGGAAACTTCCGCCTCCGTGCCCAACATCGAAAACAATACCCCGCTCCTGAGCCGGCAAAACAAACGGACGCAACGTACCTTGTTCATCGACTATAGGCTCTCGGGCACTCACATGGGCATACGCATGCGTATAAATATCACCAGGACGCAAATGCTCAAAAAACAATGCTTCGATTGAAAGCGGTGGAGACGCTCGCCCAAAATCGACCATGACCGGGACCTCAGCCTGCCGCCCGGCCTCTACGGCTCGATCTACAGGCGTCCAGTCACGTCCTGCATAATGTGCTACCTTTACGCCTACAACATATTCACGATACTGGCGAATCGTTTGGGCTGTTAGCTTGGCATCCATGTCAGCCAGGTCTTGTTCGAATGCGCCGCCTTTCATGCCTGCTCCTACGATATTCAGAAAAGATAACACTCGCGTCTTCGCTCGATCGATGGTCTGCACTTTGAACTGTCGGAAATTACGCCAACCGGCCCCGCCCACGTCAACAACAGTGGTCACGCCACTTCGAAACGTGAACCCGTCAGGGGGTAGGCTTGTGTAACTGTTGCTCAGATAAGCGTCTTCTTCCGTACCATGGAATACATGAACGTGTATGTCGATAAGTCCAGGCGTAACGTATAAACCTGCCGCATCGACGACGAGATCAGCCCGCTCAGATGAAATATCCGAGCCAACTTCAACGATTCGTCCACCAACCACACCTACGTCCAGCACCTCGCTAATGTCGTTTTTCAGGTCGATAACATGGCCGTTCTTAATCAGCAGGTCCAATTGTTGAGCAGGGGCCTGTTGTAAGGACAGCGTTGCAACGGAAAAGAGTAGTATATAAACGTATTTCATTATTAAACCACCGCTTCTTCGAGTACTTGCCGAAGCCGAGTAGCTACAACACGTTCTTCACCAGGACGCATCATCCAGGTTGTCATATCTACCGATTCCTCTCCCCCTACCGTTTCAATCGAAGGATGCCCGTTGCGCAATGCCTCACGTACTTCAGCAGGTGTAATTTGTACCCGTTTTTGATCCCAACGCACCCGAATCGAAGGGACGTGGTTAGCCACTTCAGGTACGTGTATTTCGGGTTCTACACCTGGCACCGCCCTAACGCTGTCATTAATCAACTGAATTTGCTTTTCCCACAGCAACCATTCCGCTTCATGATCTTTTTCGAGGTAGAGCTCCAATGCCACCATCATCCCAAGTATTTCTTCTTTGTTGACCTTCATGCCACGTCCTATGGTATTCCCTCGGGGCGGTGCGCTTAACCGCGCGGCTGCAATTAGATCCTTTCGGCCTAATAATAGGCCAACGCTTTGCGGTCCGCGGAGCCCTTTTCCTCCAGAAAAACAAACAAGATCGAAACCCATCTCGGTGTATTTCCAAAGGTTTTCTGCGGGAGGGACATCAGCAGCACAATCGTTGAAGGTGGGAATGTTATGTTTCTTGCCAATTTGTACAAATTCTTCGTCGCGCACGGCGCCGTTAAAATTGAAGGCATTGATGAAAAGCAGCATCGCCGTGTTCTCGTTAATCGCTGCTTCAAGTTCCTCCCTTGTTTCCACATAAATCATCATCACGCCACAATTTCTAATGGCATGTGTGTACCCGACATCGTGGGCTTTCTGGATAATTACTTCGCTCTTCATGCCTGTCGTGTCGGGGAGTTGGACGGCTTTTTCAGAATCCATTCCTGTGAGTATGCCGGCTGTGCCCAACGTCATCGCGGATGCTGCACCTGCTGTCACTGTAGCCGCTTCGCATCCAAGTAACTCTGCAATGCGCTCACCCACCCGGTCCTGGATATCGTCCAATTTTACGTATGCATGCGAGGCGTATTTGATCGCATCTGACACTTCATCTGGCATCAAAGAGCCTGTTAGTGCTGTGTAGGTGCCAGCCGCGTTAATGAAGGTACGCAGCCCGAGTTCATTGTAATAATCACGAAATGCACCCTTCACAGGTAGTGCTTCTTTTCCATTGCGGTCAGGCAGGAGCTTTCCTGCAAAGGGTAGTGTCGGTAGTAGGTGGAATAACCGTCTTCGGGAGAACATAGCGGTTCTTTTATTAGTCTAGAGCAGCAATACAATCGATTTCGACCAGCGAATCACCTGGAACGCCACCGTAGCAAGATACAGTTGTACGTACGGGAGGTGTATCGCCAAACCGGCCTCTATATACTTCGTTCATCGCATGGTAATCGTTCAAATCATGCAGATACACGTTGACTTTGAGCACTTTTTCCATCAAAGAGCCGGCTTTTTTCAACTCCTTTTCCAGTTCATTCAGCACGTGATCTGTATGCGCTTTTATATCGCCTTCGAAATGCGCGCCTTTGCCCGCAATAAAAAGTAAGTTTCCATGAGCGATTGCACTGGAAAAAAGAGGGTCATCACTATGGTGAATGACCTCTCCCACCAATTGTTTGTTTTTTGAAGGGCTTGCTGCATGAGCGTTTGACGCAACCGAAACAATCCCCAGGCCTGCGAACCAGGCTCCTGCGTTCTTAAAAAAAGAACGGCGATCTTTCTTTGCTTCCATTGATGATGACCTCTCGTATATATTAGCGTACGTCTAATCAACGAATAAAGGACACATTATTCAACCGACGAACATGGAGGCACTACCTTAGTGATGCAACTCGATGCAGTACTTCGCCACTAGAGTTCATGATATAAGCATCTTTTGCGAGGTCCGGAGCCGCTGATGTATTGAATTGCACCACAATTCTGCGAAGTTAACCTTTGATTTCAGGAAAAAAGGATGACATCTTGCAAATATGACGACTGGTCATTATATTTCAATTATGAAACGCAAGATATATAGAGAAGACATCATTGAAGCTGGCCTGGAGCTCATGTTCTTGCATGGCTATAATGCTACGGGCATCAAAGAGATAACTCAAAGTATCGGTATTCCTAAAGGTTCGTTTTACAATCACTTCTCGAGTAAAGAAGAGTTCGGATTGGAAGTCGTTAAATTCTATTGCGACAGAGGATTGAATTGGCATCGAAAAGAGCTACTTTCTGGAGAATTATCCCCTATCAAACGGCTAAATGCGTTTTATTCCGACGTCATAGCAAGCTATGAGAATGAGATGGACTGTAAGCTGGGATGCGTGATGGGGAACTTCTCCTTGGAAATGGCCGATGTCAATGAAAGCTTCAGAGCATTATTGGACAGTGAGTTCAATAAATTCGAGGAAGTCATCACCCAATGCTTAAAAGAGGCCCAAGAGAAGGGTGAACTTGGTGATGAAATTGATCCTGCTTTGATGGGTGGATTTATTCTGAATAGCTGGCATGGCGCCCTGGTACGGATGAAATCTACAGGCACCATAAAACCACTCAAGGACTTTAAATCTTTAATTTTCCAACACCTGGTAAACTAATCGCAACAATACACAGCGTATTAGATTTTTAAACTCAAACATGACGACCGGTCATATAATACAATTAAGACTATGAGCAATACTCTAAACATCGATGGTTCAAACAAGCCTAAATCTATCAGAGCGATTTTCATCTTAAACGCCGTGAAAATAGTAATCTCCCTCACCTTCCTATTGGTTTTCACGTTTGCTGACATAACAGTAGGAGCTGTCGGGCCATCAATCATCCTCTACACACTCATTGGTTACATCGTTTTCTTCGCAGGCATGGTTGTTTCCATTTTGAAGCGGAGTCAACTGGGGCTGCAGATATGTATCGCTTTAGACTTCCTCACATCTATTCCAGCAACAGCAATTATTGGATTTGTTATCGCCATTGTGTCGATGGTCCTCACTTTCACTAAAACGTCGAAAGCTTATTTCAATTATTCTCCATCCCCAGCCGTTTGACGCGTCAGACTAAATTAGAATCACCAATCCTGAATGTACGTAGATGAATAACATGATTTCTGCACAATTCCCTTTTGAATCAAAGTATCTCGAGATCAAGGGTAGTAAGATGCACTATATAGAAGAGGGGGAAGGAGAACCCATCCTCTTTCTTCACGGCAACCCGACTTCCTCGTATCTGTGGAGAAATATCATACCCCACTTAACTTCTCAGGGACGATGTATAGCTCCGGACCTCATTGGCATGGGTAAGTCTGACAAACCAGACATTGATTATTCCTATCACAGCCACTATGAGTATCTGAGTGCTTTTATTGAAAAACTGGGATTAAAGAATGTAACTCTGGTTATTCATGATTGGGGGTCTGGGCTTGGATTTAATTATGCCGCGAACAATCCAGGCAATATAAAAGGAATTGCTTTCATGGAGGCTCTCACCCGCCCCTTTGAATCATGGGAGTCGGTTGGTGAACAAGAACGCGAGTTTGTTAGGGGCATAAGAACGCCCAACATCGGCGAAGAAATAATCCTCAATCAGAATGGATTTATTGAACAATTTCTTCCTGGGTCGGTCTTCCGCGGACTTACAGAAGAGGAGCTTGACGTATATCGTGCACCATTCAAAACCAAAGAAAGCCGTGTCCCAATTCTAAAATGGGCTCGCCAAATTCCAATTGCTGGTGAGCCTGAAAAGGTACATCAGATCGTATCCAATTATTATACGTGGCTTCAAACTTCACCCATTCCCAAGCTGATGATTCATGTGTCACCCGGCGCGATAATCACAGATGAAGTAGCTGCAGAACTCAAGCAACTTTTTCCCAAACTTGACACCGTGCACATCGGCGAAGGTCATCACTTTATCCAGGAAGACCACCCGCATGAAATTGGCGAGGCCGTATCTCAGTGGTATCTGGCCATTAATTAACACTCCAACACGTTCTCCATTAAACACGGTATAGCTTCACCATATCTATGCATAAATCTATTACATTGACAAAAGGGACAATCATGATTGCAATGATGGCTTTTGTTCTTGCCGGATGCAAAACAGTTGATTTAAGAACAAGCACTATCAAAGAAGCCAGTACTACGAAAGAGGAACTTGAGAAGCAAGGAAGAGCGTTGTTGCAAGAGTCTGTCATTGCCATGGGATACGACAAGCTCGACAGTCTCGATACGTATGAGGCAGTAGTTAATTTTAAATGGAAGTTTCCCTGGACTCTTATGCCAATGAATGCTTTTCCCGGTTCGGGTCGCAGCGGTAAGAAGAGTCAAAAATTTGAGTTCGCGCCTCTAACATTTGACGGCCGCATTACTTACTTAGATGGAAAGAAGAAAGGAAATATATACGGACTACAGGGGTTTAGAAGCTACCAAATACCTGATGGCAATGAGCTAGAATTCAAAACCGACAAAAGACGTGCTTGGGGACTGGCAGCCTGGCATTATTTGTTGGAATCGCCCTACCGTTTGTTGAATAAAGCACAGATTATTAGATACGCTGGTGTGGAGGAAATGGATGGGATTTTCTACGAAAGAGTATTTGCCACCTGGGGTAGCGAAGAGGCCAATAGTGAGCACGATCAATTCGTTTTATACATCAACCCTACGACTAAACATGTAGACCTTGCTCACATCACCATTCGTGAGTTTTTCTTGCCTATGCCCAAAGGGATGGCACATGGCGTTGCTCGGTACGCGAAACGGCAAGAAACGTCTGCTGGGATTTTATTCCCAGAGTCAATGATTCTGCAGATAATGAACCCAAAGAAAGAGAAGAAATACGTTTATAGGGTCAATCTCACAGAATATAAATTTAATACCTTCTCGTCAGAAAAATTGTATCCTGATAGTAATCTACCCAGATACCAGGATGAAAAACCTGTCAGTTTGGAGTAACATCACTTCTATCTTAAAATTTACTGCGACTCTATTTTGATTGAGCTGCCATCCACTCCATAATAGTGACCGCACGGCCATCTACTTTCACCAGGCTTCCATCAAAATCATGTCTCGCCACGTTGGCATGCCCGTAAATCCAGCTCCAATGGCCCGGGTAGTGATATCCTTCTCCACCAAAAAAACCGGTGATGTCTACCACGTTGTCGTAATAGGTAAAGTGGACATTGGGTGCACCGGCTTTCATAAGTCTTTTATACACAGGGACCACCGTTTCATCAGCTGCGGTGACTGTGTCGTCCTTTGAATGCAGAAACCAGATCGGTATGTCTTTTATTCGATCGACTTGTTCATCGGTCAGGAATTCATTCCAATACGCAAGAGCGCTCGGGAATGCAGCCGCAAAGTACTCAGGATATTCGATGAGCAGTTTGATCGTTAGATAGCCGCCATTCGAGCATCCTCCAACGTAAATCCGATCAGGATCAACGTTTGGATGGTCGGCCATAAATTCGTCGATCAATGCCTTGACGGCTTTAAAGTAGATATCGTCTACCCGGCCACTCGTTGTACCTTCCCCGCTGTCCATCCAGCGTGTAGGGCTTTGAGGAACGAGCACATAGGCTCCACCAAAGATTGCCTGTATTTCGTCGGAGGCGTAATTAGCTGCCCGGTTGGCAATAAGTGGAATGGAAGGATCTACGCCTCCTTCGCCCCCTCCATGCAGCCAGATGATAAGCGGTGCTTTTCCATCGACTTCCGGAGGACTATACGATGCATAGGACATGCTGATGCCATTCTCATCCGAATACCGGCCCGAAAGATCAAAACGATCGATGATCGGCATGATTCGATTCACTTCCTTATTCCAGATCATCCCTTTCGCCTCATCCCTGACGGTCATCTCATAGTTGATCCACTGGTTACCCCTGCATCCTTCTGCTCCTGAGTATTGAATAGGCGAACCTATAGGAAGATTAGGAGCCACAGCCAATACCAGGGTAACATGGTTGCCTTCTACCTTTCTTTTTCCCGCAGCATCAGAGGCATAACCTGTAATAACGCTACGGCTTCCTAAGACCTGGCTTGCAGGAATGGTTGAGCAATCGGAGGATCGGTGAACCATAACCTTGTAGTCTCTCCAATTGACGGAAGTGGCCGGCTCATCTAATGAAAGGATCACCTTACTTACAGCAGGCCCCCAATCATATCCTTCAATAACAATCCCATACTCTCCGTCTGTAGGAAATGGATTTGCGAAGGCTCCAGTCAAGGAGACTAATAGCACACTGATACATAGCACAAAGATCTTCTCTTTCATCCTGTAGCCTCCTGGACAACGGCTTCTAACTGTGGTGCAAACGGTTGATCGTATAGCCGCTGTCCCGTTGCCCGGTAGAGTGCATTCGCAAGTGCACCAAAGATGGGTGGAAACGGAGGTTCACCGAGTCCGGTTGGATCGATGTCATTCTCCACAAAATGCACTTCGATGGCCCTTGGCGCTTCGCTGTTACGAATCATACGATACGTATCAAAGTTTTGCTGCTCAGGTACGCCGTCTTTGAACGTCAGTAGACCATACATTGCGTTACCAATACCGTCTACGATAGCTCCTTCAGCCATGTTGATAGCTGCATCTGGATTCACTACAATACCACAATCTAATGCGCAGGTGACGTTTTGAACCACCGGCTCGCCGTCTTTCATTTCAATGTCCAGGACGTGAGCTGCATACGAGTTATGACAGAAGTAGGCAGAAACGCCTCTGTTCATGCCCGGTTGATTTTCACTCCAGTTGGATTTATCACGGACCAGTTCCAACACACCTGCATAGCGCGATGCATCGTAATCGTTGTTTTCACCAACGGGATTGTTCTGCGCTCGCTCCAGCAATTCCAGACGAAATACAAAGGGATCCTTGCCCGCTTCTTCGGCCACTTCATCCAGGAAGGACTGTTCGACTCCAGCAATAAAGTTAGAGCGAGGTGCTCTAAACGCTCCTATTGTAATGTTTGAAGGAATGGACCATTCTTCGGCGAGATAATTTTCCACTGCACCAGCGGGAAAACGATTGGCAAACAAGGGGCTTTCTGGAATCCCTCCTGCTTTTACATGAAACCCAATCAAGTTGTTATTCTCATCAAGAGCCGCCCGATATGTAGCCTGGTACGTTGGACGATACACACCGTAAGTCAAGTCGTCTTCACGGGTATAGACCAGCTTAATGGGGGCATTGACTGTCTGAGAGATCACTGCTGCTTCAACGAGGTAGTGACTATACGCCCGCCGGCCAAAACCGCCACCCATTCGATGCAACGTTATGTCAATGTTTTCGGCAGGCATACCAAGCCGGTCTGCCAGGGTGTTGATGATGACTCCAGGTCCCTGAAGCGGTCCTTCGATTTCTGCTTTATCCGCTGTTACGTGGGCGATACAGTTGATGGGCTCCATACAGTTGTGCACCAGGTACGGCGCAGAATAGCTGCGTTCAATCACCTTCGCTGCATTACGGAAGGCCGATTCCGGATCACCGTCTTTGCGAGCCACTCTTCCTGGTTTAGCGGCCATCTCAGCAATCTGAGTAGCGTGGTCCGATGAGTTTTCGAGCCCTGAAGGTACCGTGACCTTTTGAGCATTTCCGCCAAAACCACCTGCTATGAACTCGGTTTCACCTGCCTCTTGCCATTCAATCTTTAAGGCTCTTTTCGCCTTCAGTACTTCCCACGTCGAATTCCCGACAACAGCAATCAGTTCAGGGAAAGCATTCACATCAAAAAAGTGTCGGGCGAATTCATCGTTGTATGTTCGGAATGTAAATATGTCATGGATGCCAGGCATGGCACGGGCTTCGGAGTCGTCGAGCGACTTCAGCTTCATGCCGAATGCAGGAGGATGGGTGATCATGGCATACAACATGCCTTCCCGCTCATGATCCAGTGTAAATAAGGGCTTGCCTGTTACGATTTCTTTTGCTCGCACATTTTTGCGCGAAGTCCCAATGAGTTCAAAATCGCTTACATCTTTCAACTCTACTTCCTCAGGAATAGGCAAGGCCGCGGCTGCCGAAGCAAAATCCCCATATCCTCCTTTATTGCCGCTCGCTTCATGATGCAACATGCCGGCATCCGTCGTTATTTCTCCCACTGGTACCTGCCAGGCTTCTGCGGCAGCCTGACGAAGCATATGACGTGCAGCGGCCCCAGCCATTCGAAGCCCTTGCCAGCCCCGCCTGATACCCTGGCTGCCTCCTGAAAACTGTCGCGTAAAACGATCCGGCTCAAAGTCGGCCTGTTCTACTATTACATTTTTCCAGGCAACACCAAGCTCTTCCGCAACGATCATAGGCATCGATGTGAGCACGTTTTGTCCAAATTCAGGATTGGGGGACATGATAGAAACCAACCCGTTTTCACCAATCTTGACGTAGGCGTTGATTTTAGACCAGCTTTCTGGCATAGAGAGAACGGCTTCGGTAGCTGGCTGGCATCCGGCCATCCAGTTAAAACCAATCATCATCCCGCCTCCTGTTAATACAGAAGCTTTGAGAAAAGAGCGTCTATTGAGTGTTGTTTTTACTTTTGCCACGATAATTCTAAGTCTGATTTTGTTTAGACCTTGACTGGAGGGGGATTACATCTTTGATGCAGCCGTCTTCACTGCTGCACGAATACGCACGTAAGTGCCGCAGCGACAAATATTGCCGTTCATCCCGGCTTCGATCTCGGCGTCTGTCGGAGAAGGATTTCCTTCTAGCAGTGCAGCGGCTGTCATGATCTGGCCGGCCTGGCAATAGCCGCACTGGGGTACATCATGCTCAATCCAGGCTTCTTGCACGGGGTGCGAGCCGTCTTCAGAAAGGCCTTCGATGGTTGTGATAGCACCGCCTCCCACGCTTGAGATAGGCAATGAGCAGGAGCGAACAGCAGCGCCATTTAAATGAACGGTGCAGGCACCGCATTGCGCAATACCGCAGCCATATTTTGTGCCAACTAATTTCATGTGATCGCGCAACACCCACAACATTGGCGTGTCCGCATCGGCGTCAACCTCGACGTTTTTACCGTTGACTGTTAGATTGTATAAAGGCATAATCTTAGTTATTTACATATTCTCACGTCGTATCTCCTCAAAATACCTGTTAGTAAGCGACTTTTCCATACCTGGAATGCAGATTTTGTGAATGGTTCTTACGTACCCCTCCCCTCTGCATGGGTCATAATGTTGTTCCAAACAACTATGATTCAAGGCAGATGAAAATGGAGCAACTCCTTCTCCATCTGATTGGAGACTATATTACGCAAACAAACTGGATGGCGACTGAAAAGGCGAGGAATACCCTTGCTGCTACGGCGCATGCCTTCGTCTACGCACTTCCCTTTCTTCTCATTGGAAGCAAGCTCGCAGTCATTCTTATCCTCTTGTTGCACTTCCTAGTTGACCGATTCAGCCTGGCCCGGTTTGTTGCGTATGCAAAAAATAAAGTAACAGAGCCTTCTCTCCGCTGGGACGATTGTAAAGCTACAGGATATCCTCCCGAGACTCCCATTTGGTTATCCAACTGCCTGCTCATCGTTGTTGATAACACGCTCCATATTAGTTCGAATTACCTCGTGCTCTCGGTATTAGCCTAACACAAAAATTGATTCTCGCTGATTGTTCTTGGCATAGATCGTGCAGGCCTTTATTAGAACAGTCCAACCTCGTGCATTTAGATACTCCTTCTCATGAAATTGCCACTGAGCAAATCCTTATCCCGCATACATTTCAACAATACACCTCGGCTTTCGCGGGGAATCGCGTATTCTCTTCTTTTATTCATTGCTCTTCAAAGCTGTGATTTTTTCCTCGCAGATTGGCCTACCGGCTCCGAACGCGCTCCATTCCCCAAAAGCCAACTCAACTTCATGATCATTGGAGATTGGGGGCGCAAAGGAGGAAATCATCAAAAAGAGGTGGCTGAACAAATGGGCATCGAAGCACGGGCAGACAGCAGTCGATTTATCATTTCTGCAGGGGATAACTTTTACGAGAGCGGCGTCGAAAGCCTGGACGATTCCCATTGGACACGCTCGTTTGAAGACATCTATACAGCCGAGGCCCTGCAGGTTAAATGGTACATTACTGTAGGTAACCACGATTATGAAGGGAACGTCGAGGCGCAAGTATCCTACACCAATCAAAGCGACCGATGGTATCTGCCTTCAACGTATTATAAAGAAGAGTTTGTACTCGAAGACTCTACTCACATTCTTTTCGTATTTCTGGATACGAATCCTCTTAGCAAAGAACGGATCGATCCTTCCACAACCAATCCCGAACTAAAAGAGGCCGCAGTACAGCTAAAATGGTTTAATGAAACGCTGTCTCAAAGCGAGGCTGACTGGAGAATCGTGATCGGACACCATCCCCTGTTCTCAGTAGACAATAAGCACCGGAATGATCCGGTCATGATCGACAATCTACAGCACCTATTAGAACGACATGGAGTGCATGCCTATTTTAGCGGTCATGCCCATAGTTTACAGCATTTAAAGCCGGAAGGAACCGTCGAATACTTCATCTCAGGAGCCGGCTCAAAAACCCGAAACATTCATGCCAGTCCAATCACGATGGCAGCGGAAAGTGTCCCTGGATTCATCGCAGTATCCCTCACAAACGAAACGTTAATCGCTCAATTCGTCGATTTCAAGGGAGAAACCCATCACGAAGCGATTATTCATCGGCAATAGGCCTTACTGCGCACCCACCGGCTCATTGCTAAACATAAGCCGGGTGAAGGACAACAACGGATCAATCGGCCTGACGGACTCATTGGAAAAGAGTACATAAAGATCCTGAATGCCTTCCACAGGTGTGATTGCTGCTTTGGGTAGCTCAGGCCTCGGGCCTCTCCAGCGAAACTCTGTAACCTCTACATCAACGCTCCCGATCAACTCGCCATCCATGGCTCCTAAGCGAAACTCGATGGTGCCTCCTACGGTGCCGTTCCGGTTGTTCGCCATCGCATCCATCTGCACCTGTGTTACTCCCGTTAAATCAACTCCTTCGAATACGACATACCCTCCGTGTAGCGGCAGGACATTCATTGGGCCCGCCCCACGACGGCCAACGGTTGTTCGTGCATTTTCAACTTTATGTGCACTCTCTGCCATCAGTACGGGGCTTTGTAGGATCACGGCATTTTCTATGGAATGGGCGGGCAAGTCTCCTGCCCCTCGATCCTGGTATGCCGTTCGGACAACGATGCTGCCCTGATTGTCTTCCTCGGATACCATCGGGGTATACGTGCCTTCTAATGGCATTGAGGCCAGAGTATTATTGTCAATATTGAGGATGTAGTCCACGATGGTCTGCGCATCGTTCATTGTAATGGCAGGATGAGCCGGCATGTTGATTTCGCCCCAAACCCCGGAACCGCCTTCAATGACCTTTTTGGCAAGTACTGCTTCCGCCCCTGGCTGATTGGCGTATCTCTCAGCGATTTCCTTGTACGACGGCCCCGCAGATCGCACATCCAGTTGATGGCACACACCACAGTCCGTCTGACTGATCAGGCCTTGCGCAACGGCGTACCGGGTTGTTGCGTCGACACTGCGCTGCCCCTGGATCACTTCTGCGTAGTCAAATCCGGCAGAGACATAATCGATGCTCATCGCGATATGAGTGGGATCAATTCCCTCTCCATCCTCTGCATCACGTACACTGGCCGCATAATCAAACGAGGTACCTGGAAAGAAAAACTGACTATTGCCTGAAACGTTAAGTGCTACCTGAGGCGGTTCATTTCCTGCAATAATGGGTAACATAGCCTTATTTGATGCACCCTCTGAATCTTCAACCGTTAATTCTGCTGAAAATATCCCCTCAGAATCAAACGATACGACAGGATTAGGCTCGTAGAAAAATCGTACATCTTCTCCATCTTCTGAAGCAATCTCCCAGGTATACTTCAGGTCATCGCCGTCGTAGTCCATCGTTCCTTCAGAGGACAGTTGGAGATCAAAGGGAATGGCCCCGCCTTTTTTATCTGCAGAAACGGCCACTAACGGTTTCCGATTACCCGCATTGTATTCCACACGCAAGAGCTTGTCATCCTCACTATCCTGGAACCATCGGCTACCGTACTCGAGAATGTATAAATCTCCTTCCGGGCCAAATTTAATGTCTATTATTTCTGCCGGCTTATAGTCGGGCAAGAGCCGCTCCATGCCTGCATAGTTGCCTTCATCGTCGATCTCGATGGACATAACCCACCCTCTCGCCAGGTCCGCCGCAATCCATTTTCCTTCGAAGTATGCAGGGAACGGACGGGCTGCGTCTTTAAAATCAGCCTTCCGGTAAATGGGCCCTCCGGTTGCCGACCGGCCACCGGATCCAACTTCAGGGAATTTCTCAGAGACGCCGTACGGATAGGAGATAAATGCAGGCTGAGCCGGTGGCAATTCCTGCAGGCCCGTATTATTGACGGAGGTGTTCATCGGCTTGTTGGGGTCCTTTGGCTCCATCGGTTTATCCAATGCGTAATCGTAATACGGGAATGCATGGTTCTCCCCAATGAAATATGGCCACCCAAAAAATCCAGGGCCTTTTGCCTGGTTCAGCTCATCATATCCACGGGGGCCGATTTCTGTATCTTCTCGTGCATCCGGACCCACTTCGCCCCAGTACATGTACCCGGTCTTGCTATCGATCGACACCCGCCATGCGTTGCGGTGGCCCATTGTGTAGATTTCCGGTAATGTGTTCTCCGTACCAGGAGTAAACATATTGCCGTCAGGAATGGAATACGTCCCATCATCTTCAGGATGGATGCGGAGGATTTTGCCACGATGGTCGTTGGTATTGGATGCACCTCGTTGGTCATCCCAATTTGCACGCCCGGGGCGTTCGTCGGTTTGGGCAGAAAGGTAATTGCCCGTATTGTTGCCCACGGTGATGTAGAGATTCTGGTCCTTGTCCCAGGTCATTCCGCCGCCCGTATGGCAGCACGTTTCCCGCTGGACGGGAAATTCCATGACCACCACCTTGCTGTCATCGACCAGCTTATCACCATCAAAATCCCAACGAGCGAGTACGTGCTTTGGCTCATCTGGATCTGCATAAAGAAGATACACCCAGGGATTTGTCTCGAACTCAGGATGAACGGTCAGTCCAACCAGGCCTTCTTCTGCTTCCCGAGTGTTGCCCTCTGCATCGGTGTAGATTGTATTTACAGGAATAGTAGCAACCGTTTTAACTGCGTTTGACGATGCATCAAACAGCTTGACGGCCCCTTTCCGCTCAATAATAAATACCCGCTCATCATCAAGCACCTCAAAGGCCATCGGCTCATCCAGAAGAGGGCCTTCGACTAAAACAACAGGCGTAAACCGATTGTCGTCAGGCTTAGTTGCGGATTCATCATCATCCGCTCGTAAGACGAAAAATACAGTCCCAAGGGAAACGATCAACGTAAAGAAAAGGATACGCATGGTTGTCTTAAGTTATTTCAGAACGAGAAACAAGAAACTAGAAACCGACAAGCATTTCAAGGTGCTTCGTAATGCACAGCGTTATCGAATAAACGTATAAGTATATTTAAGCAACACCGTGCGGCTTTCTAGTTCGGGTAAGGCGGGGGTATCGCGGAAGCGGTCCATGTTTCTGCCTTCAGTATACACGAGCCACAGGTCATTGCCCTCTCTGAAGTTATACCTGAATCGGAGGTTTGTCGATACGGCGTCGTTTGCGGTATTGTACTGTAGGAACGAGCTGATCGACATTTTGGTGGTGAATCCTATTTGGGCGCGTAACCGGGCAAGATGTACGTAAAACTCTTGATTCCGATCGGGGAAACGCACCCGGTTAAACTGGTAGGCCAGGCCAAGCTCTAACTTCTGGCTCACATTCCAGGTGGGCTCCACTTCTACCCCTACATTCCATCCGTCAAAAAAGGAGCCAGCCGTCACTTCAGCATCCGTCCGAATCAAACTCCCGGATCGCATGCCGTATTGCCACACGAATGCATAATAATCATAGGTCCCTACTGGCACTTCGGTGCCTTCAGGAAAATCGATAGGTTCGAGCAAGTCCTCATACCTCGCCTCGACCTCCAGGATGTGGGTATCTCCAGACATCATCTCGATATCCCAATCATGCCTCCACCACCCCGTCTCAAGGGTACCATCGCCATTTCTAAAATACTGGGAAGCGAGCAATCCTGGGCGGATAAATCGAATCCCAGACGACTCATTACCTGTAAACCATCCATACTGAAGGCGGAAAAAAGGCTGATAAAAATTTGTACGGGATACAAAGCCAATTCCAGGATTAAACTCTTCCCCTTCCCATGTAACAGAGGCGATATAAGAGAGCCCATTCTGCCCTCTCCGCTCTAATCGAAATCGCCCATACCCGTTTTCTGCAGGCGCATTACTGATGCTTTCATCGTCGAACGTCTGCGCCCATTTCATTTCAAGGAATTCCCGCTGCCCAACACGAATGATCCCGTCTAACCCATACACCAGGTTCGAACTTCCATCCTCTCCAAGCCGGCTTGTTACCAGGGCGCCCACATAGGAGTTCGCGTTAAATACCCGGCGTCGCAATCGGTATACGCCAAAGTTCTCGGAAGGAAGAACAGAACTGCGCGCGGTCTGCATGTTAATCAACCCCACATCCCATGAACCGACGCGTCCGACAAGCCGCGTACCGCCAATAATCGGGATCGACTCCCCTTCATATAAACCGATCTGACGGGTATGGAAGAGCCTATCAAAACGCCCCTGTGTTCGAAATTCAAAAATACCCGCCCGTTCCTGGAAGAATTGCCGTTTTTCAGGGAAAAACAGCGAAAATCGAGTCAGATTAACCTGTTGGTCGTCGGCTTCTGCCTGGGCAAAGTCCGTATTCACCGTTAGATCCAGCGTCAGATTGTTCGTCACGTTATACTTTAAGTCGATACCCAGATCTCCCGTAAAGTCGTCGTCTTGCACGTACGCAGTTTCAGCATCGTTTAAGTCGTTGATCTGAGAAATACCGCCGGTTGTAAAGGGTGTGATGTAGAGCGGTCGCTGGCTCTTCGTTTCTTCCAGACGAATGGGGATAAACTGAGAGGGCTTTGCAAACGCCATATTCCAGTCTGGAGGAGTATCAGGGAAGATGTGCCGCTCGTTTTTTCGCGAAATGTACCGGTATACACTCATTCCCATTTGGACAGCGCCATTCTCATCTTGAAAGCCAAGGCTTGAAAAGGGAATACGCATTTCGGCAAACCAGCCTTCTTCTGTAGTGTTGGTCACGACATCCCAATAGGTATTCCAACTTGAGTTGACAGTACGGCCAAAAGGACTTCCTCCCCCTCCTTCCAGGTCATTTGAAATGGCCATATCCAGGCGGACGCCATTCGGGTTTGTCATAAACCACAACCCGTTTTCCTGGTCATTAAACGTATCGAGAATAACGGCAAAGATATCGTCACCACTGTAAGAATCCCGATACATCGAATTACCCCTGATGTTATCCGGATCAGAGTCATACATCCAACCGGCGGCATAGAGATACTGATCGTCGTACCCTACTTTGATTTGCGTCTGCTCCGTCATCGCCCCTTTATACACCGGTTCAAATACGGTCAATTCCAAGGGTTGAAGCCGGCTCCAGTCTGACTCATCCAAATTACCGTCTAACTGGATCTCGCCCGTCATTCGCTCTAGTTTCAATTCTCCTCGTAGCTCTACATTTCTATTTTGAGCGTGAACAGATTGCACAAGACCCGCCATCAAAAGGCATAAGAAGCATACAATAGAATAGCACTTATTACGCATGGGCCGGCCCCATCTAGAGGAAACTCAAAAATTTCAATAATCTACCAAGATATTCTTTGAGGCGTTATAAATGCACTAAGATGGTATGAAATGCACTTCCAAGGGATGATTTGTTCACTCACTGTTGTAAGTATTCTATTAACAATTCTTTAGCCCTCTCTTGAGCTTTATATACCTCTCAAGGGAAAAGACCCCATTGAATAAGCCGCTCATTTAGCCTTTCAGCCCCGGTTTGCCTCTCGCACCTCCCTGTTAAGAATCAACTAATCCAATCCGATATCCCCCATAATAACCATGCAACAAATTCACCACAGCTTTTCGGATGAAAAATCTCTCTATTCGATTCAAACTTCTGCTTTTAGTGAGTATCCCCCTTACAAGCGTTGTTATTAGTTCTTTTCTGTCTATACAAAGTGAGCGTGAATCGTATCGAATTTCCGGCCAGTTGGTACAGTTGACTGAATTGGCGGGGTATTCTGGAAGCCTGGTTCACGAACTGCAGAAGGAGCGTGGTTCTACAGCTATTTATCTCCAATCACAGGGGCAGACATATCAAGAGGAACTCCAGCAACAGCGTCAAAACACAAATGCTGCCCTTGATAGCTTAAATACATTTCTTAGTGGATTTGATGTCAGTCATTTTGACCCTTCCTTTGCTGCCCACATGGGTGAGTTACAGAATAAGCTGAACGCGATTCCTGGCTTAAGGGAGTCGATCTCCTCGCTAAATATTAGCCCTGGCGAGGCTATAGGGACCTATACAAGTACTAACGCCCATCTTCTTGAGACTGTAGGAATTATGATGACCCTCGGTGACGATGTGGAAATGTCGAACCTGCTTGCCAGCTACTTCTTTTTCATGCAGAGTAAAGAGCGTGCCGGCATAGAGAGAGCCGTTCTGAGCCAGATCTTTACAAAGGGTTTTTCAACCCAGGCAGATATCATGAAGTTTAGCCGGCTCGTAGAGGCTCAGGAAGCTTATATCAAGAGCTTTCAAACGGTAGCAACCCCAGCTCACATTAGCTACTATGGCCAGCAAATGGAAGACGCATCCGTTAGCGAGGTACAAAGAATGAGATCTGTGGCTATCGCCGGGCCTCAAAATGGAGGGTACGGTATCCTGGCGCCTGAATGGTTTGCCACGATTACGAAAAAAATAAACTTATTGAAGGATGTAGAGAACAGGCTGGAGCATGATGTACTTCTCAAAGCAACGGCGCATCAACAAGAAGCTTTTCAAGCGTTGTTATTCACATCCAGTATGTCTCTGCTGATCATTATTCTGTCTATATTGATCTGCGTTGTTGTCATTCGCTCCATTTCTCAACCGATTAAAACACTTGAAATGGCTGCCGAAGAAGTTGCAAATGGCAATGCCAGTGTTCAAGTACCTGTACAAAGCAAAGATGAGATAGGGCACCTGACTGAGTCCTTTAATGCGATGGTAGTAAGTATTAGAGACTCCGCATCGAAAATCGCTTTTGAGCAACAACAAACTAAGGAAGCCCTTGAGTCTGCCGAACGCTCGCGATTAAATGCAGAACTCGCAAAGGATGAGGCGTTGGCATCGAAGTCTAACGCCGAGAAAGCGCTGAAAGAAGCAGAAGTAGCTAAAGCGCAGGCTCTTCAAGCCCAGAAGAACGCTGAGGCCTCTAAACAAGAAGCTGAAAAAGCCCTGGTTGAAGCAGAAGCCTCCAAAGCAGAGGCTCTCGAAGCAAAGAACAATGCCGAAGCCTCCAAACAGGAAGCCGTCACCGCATTAAAGGAGGCAGAAACGTCTAAAGCAGAAGCACTGGAAGCCAAGAAGAATGCGGAAGCTTCACAGGCAGAAACAGAAGCCGCTCTAAAGGAAGCAGAAGAAGCAAAAGCAAACGCCCTGCAAGCACAAGCTGATGCAGAAGCTTCTAAGCAAGAAGCTGAAAAAGCACTCGTTCAGGCAGAAGCGTCCAAAGCTGAAGCCCTCAAAGCGAAGAGCAATGCCGAAGCCTCTAAACAGGAAGCGGAGAAAGCGCTGGTCGAAGCCGAAGCGTCAAAAGCAGAAGCGCTGGACGCTCAGCAAAACGCAGAAGCATCTAAAGTTGAAACCGAAGCAGCCCTCAAAGATGCGGAAGCAGCTAAGGCAAGAGCGATGGAAGCCCAAAAGAATGCAGAGACTTCTAAGCAAGAGGCTGAAAAGGCGCTTGTTGACGCAGAAGCCTCCAAAGCGGAGGCCCTGCAGGCAAAACACAATGCGGAAGCTTCTAAGCAAGAAGCCGTTGTTGCACTAGAAGACGCAGAAGCCTCTAAAGCCTCTGCCCTTGAAGCACAGAAAAAGGCAGTGGCTTCAAAAAAGGAGACGGAAAAGGCGCTCAAAGAAGCGGAAATTGCCCAGGCAGATGCATTGAAAGCCAAAACGGGTGCAGAGGCATCCCAGAAAGAGGCAGAAAAAGCCCTTATTCATGCTGAACGCTCCAAGGCCGAAGCCCTGCAGTCCAAGCATGATGCAGAACAGGCGATGATCGAGGTCGAAGCAACACAGAAAAGAGTTGCAAATGCACATAGAGAGTTGGAAAGCAGTGTTGAGCTCATGCTGAATGTGATCGACAAATTTGCAAAAGGCGACATGACCGTCCGCCTCCCAAAAAATGACAACGCGACCATAAATCGTCTCTTCCGTGGCTTCAATGATGCAGCGTCTACCATCGGCGAATTTATCAACAAGGTCAACAACTCGGTAACTGACACACAGCATGCTGTGACTCATATAAACTTGGTTACTGAGCAGATTCTCAATCAATCGAAGCAGCAAGCTACGCGGGCAAGCAGCATTGCCAGTGCCGCAGAGGAAATGGCCTTAACCGTTGCAGAAAATGCGAAATCCTCAACGCAAGCTGCGGACCTGGGGAGAGTGACGGGAAGGACGGCTATGAATGGCAGTTCAACCATCAAGGAAGCAGTAGCTGCCATGAAAAAGATTGAGACGGTTGTTCGGGAGTCTTCAAAAATATTCGAGAACCTGGGCCGCTCCAGCTCAAAGATTGGTTCAACAACCTCAGTCATCGAGCGAATCGCAGGCCAGACCAAGCTCCTCGCCCTGAATGCCCGAATCGAAGCCGTCCATGCACACAGCAGCGGTGATGGATTTGCCGTAGTAGCCAATGAGGTGCGTCAACTTGCAGACGAGACCACGGAATCTACGTTGAGCATAAACGACATGATCAGAGAATTGCAGTCAGACACGCACAAAGCCATTGAGGCCATGCAAGAATGTGAAGAGATTGCCTCTCACGGCACGACCCTCTCCGATAAAGCCCTGAGTGCGATCCACGAAATCAGCTCATCGATTATGGAGATGGAGCAAATGGTTAATCACATTGCCTCGGCTGTAGCTCAGCAACAAACGACAAGCAATGACATCACTCAAAATATCGTGGGCATTTCAAATCTTGCTCAAGAATCCCAGGCACAAGTTCAGGATATCGTCGACTCCATGAACAACCTCGGCCGCCAAACCAACAACCTCTCCGCTCTCATTAATACATTTAAGACTGCACGACAGGGAGTTGGGGTATAGTAAAACAGGATGAATATGGAGATTCATCCTGTTGTTTCGTGTTTCGGGTTTCGTGTTTCGGGATGGTTACGAGTTATTCCGCTCTCAACTAGAAACAAACCCTGCACTTTGCACCCTGCACCCTGCACGTACTCCCGATCCCATCGGGAGTACTACATATCCATCTCATTAAAATCACCACCGCCTCCTTCCTGGTTGTTTCTGTTGCGCCGGCGGTTTTGGTTTTTGCCGAAGTTGTAGGTAAAGGAGACGCCAATGCTTTGGGACTGGAAGGTGCGGTCGATTTCTTGTAGGAATCGGGCGTCTTCACGGAGTACATGGAAACCCATGGTGTTAAAGACATCCCGCACACGAATACTGAGGTTGGCGCGGTCGTTTAACAACTTCTGACGAACGGCGAGGTCGGCGCTTTGCCGTTCGGACATCCGTCCATTCTCGATGTTCATCGGCGCACGGTAGTAGTACGAGAACTGCACATCCATCGTGGGCGATACGTTGTAGGTCGCATTTGCACGAGAGGAGAACCCGATGGCCTTGTTGGACAGGTTTGTATCAACGCTGCTCCCATCTGTTACCACTCGATATGCATTCATGCTGAGGTAGGCGTTAAATCGCCGACCTTGTTTTACGGTACCGATCATTTCCATCCCCCATGAATTACTCGAGTCGAAGTTTTCGAAGGTGAGTAAGGTAATTCCATCATCCTGAAGGGTTTGGAAAAACCGGATTTCATCGACGGTGTACCGGTAGTAAGGAGTCAGTGTTAGAGAAGTTGCTTCAGAGAAGCGGGTGTAACTCAACTCAAATGCGTGCACATATTCGGGCTTGAGATAGGGATTCCCAACCCGGCGAAACAGAGGATCTTCGTTGGAATCAAAAGGATTCAGTTGATTGAAGCGTCCACCTGTCCGAGGCCGGTTGATCCGCTTGCTGTAGGACAGCTTCAGGGTGTTTTCCTTTGTAAACTCGTACACGGCATACGCGCTGGGGAATGCACTGAAGTAGTTGTTTTCGAAGGACTCATTGGTCGTTTCCAGGTCAAAGTTCGTCAAGGCCTGCTCCAGGCGCACACCCACTTGTAACCCAACCTTTCCTATCTTCGTGCCCACAATACCATATGCAGCGTGAATGTGCATATCATAGATAAAGGTGTTGTTTCGGTTAAGATCGGGAATGAATGAACCGGTCGCCAGATCCAGGTCCTCAAGGTAATACCCGCTGTTCAGGCGCTCGATGTCACTTTTTAATCCGAGCTCGATCTTCCCATCGTCACCCATAGCCATCGGACGCGTGTAATCCAACTGGAATGACGCTTCCTGATTGTTCTGGTCCTGCACATCAAACTGCTGCTCATCCAGCGTAGTAATCGCCATGTTTGACACATCGTACAAGAACTGATTGTGTGTAGAGCTTTCTTCCTCCCACTCACGTTCATACTCTGCCTCGATGCTCAACTCATGTTTACCGGGATCAACAATCCGGCGATATGCTAACCGGTACTCTGTGCTGATATCGCTGTCTTCTTCCAACGAATTTCTGTCAAATCGATCGGTGAGGATGTCCAGATCGCGGAACGTATACTGAGCAAGGCTGCGGTCATCACTACCTCGCACGCTGAGACGAGACGATAAGGTCAATGACGATTTGTCGCCTACCTGGTAATCAAAGCTTGTGTTTACGTTATGAGAGAGGCCCTCCCGCTGATCATCATCAATCTGGTCGAGTAAGGAGAATGGGTTGGAGATGCGGTTTTCGCTATAACGCCATCCTTCACTATCCCGCTGTCCATAACGAAAGCCATAGCCAGCAAAGATACCTACTTTCCCTTTTTGAAAGGACACGTTCCCGGATGTACTCACACTAGTAGGCGCTGATACACTGGACGTCAGGCTACCGCTCAGGCCAAGATCCTTGTTTTTCTTCAATTCTAGATTCAAGATCCCCGCCATGCCATCGGGTTCGTACTTAGCCGATGGATTAGGAATCACTTCGACGCGTTCCAGGACTTCCGAAGGCAGCCCTTGCAGATACGCGATTAGTGCTTCACCCGTCATTGGAGAGGGGCGGCCATTGATAAGTATAGCCACGTTCTGGCTTCCCCGGAGACTTATATTACCATCGATATCAACTTCTACAGAAGGGATATTCTCCAACACATCGGAAGCAGACCCACCCGCTGTAACCATCTGGTCCTTCGTGTTATAAACGGTTCTATCGATCCCGACTTCGATAAATTCCCGTTCGGCGGCCACCTCTACCTCATCCATCATCTGGGTATCCGCTTTAAGCGCGACGCGACCTAAATCCCGCTTCATGCTCTCTCTACCCAACTCGATGTCTGCAATCGTTTCGGTTACGTAGCCGACAAAACTCAGTTGTACATAGTATTTCCCAGGCCGCACGTTGCTCAACATAAACGTTCCGTCTGGCTGAGTAATCGTTCCCGTGACCAGGGAAGAATCTCTGGAGGACCAAAGAGCAACCGTAGCAGACGGTATCGCCTCCTTTGTTGCTTCATCGATGACGGTACCGTTTACAGCACCACTTGGCTGCCCATTGCCACGCTGGCCCTGAGGCCGGTTTTGTGAGAATGAATCAAGAGCACATACCTGGATCATTAGACCCACTAATAGGAGGAGACGAATAGTTTTCATTATATCGGGAAATCTTACAAGAGATAGATCACACGGTGCAAGGCAGATCCCTGCACTGATCTTACACGTTTAAGGAGTACCGGCCAAGAAGGATTCGATCGTTATGATGAACTGCACTATACCGATTTAAACTGCACAACCACGTTTTTCAACCAGTTTCAAACATTCATACATAGCACAACCTCGAACACCACCTCACTCTGCACCCTGCACCCTGCACTCTGCACCTTCACGGTGCCATTCATGGCGCTTACGTGCAGTACAGAGAATTCTTGTCATCTTTTATTGTAAAATCTCGTATATAATTTTGTTAACATATTTTACATCTACATGATAGTTTTTACATCATAGAGGTATGCATACTCTATTGAATATATTTTCGTTGGGAGATAAGCAGTCTAGCCCGGTTCTATCAAAACGGTGGAGGTGGATAGAGGCCGGCGTGGTTGTTCTCTTTTGGTTTTTGGTCGCTCTGTTGAGTGTGGCTCGGGAAGCGCTAAATCCTCATGCAGGTCCGGGGGGCGGATTACGTGAAGGCGAAGCACTATACATCTTCCTTGAGTTTACTCCGTGGATGTTGATTACCCCATTATTGTTCTGGGTAACCAACCGCATTTCTCCAGATCAAATCGGTTGGATCCGAACGCTTCCCCTGGTTATCGTGTTAGGGGTTATAATCGCAGCTTTTGTCGACTTAATCGACCATATACTTTGGAACACCTTTGTTGAGAGCCCCTTCAAGCGAACGCTTTTGATAACAAGCATCCTCAACAACTTTCATTTCCTGAGCGAGTTTTTCATCTATTTTGCGGTCCTCATAGGTGGCTTTGCCAGATCCTATTTCCTTCGATCACAGGCCCACCAGCAGGAAGCGGTTAAACTCAGAATGGACACTGCGGAGTTGCAGAAGCACCTGGCAGAGGCCCGGTTGAATGCCCTCCGCATGCAAATCAACCCTCATTTCCTTTTTAACACCCTGCACGTCATCTCGGATCAGTTCGAGGAAGACCCCCGCGCTGCCCGCCGAATGATTGCCCGCCTGAGTGAGATCTTACGGTACTCTTTTGATAGTACTGAAACACGCGAAGTCCCACTGAGCCAGGAGTTGCATTTCCTCGATGGCTACCTGGACATCCAACGGTTCCGCTTTGAGGATCGCTTGCAGGTGGACATTGATGTACCTGATGAATTACAAGATGCCATGGTGCCAACCCTCATCTTGCAACCTCTTGTAGAGAATGCAATCAAGCATGGCATCAGTCAAATTGAAGGCCAGGGTATTATCACGATTAAAGCATGGAAAGAAGAGGAGAAGGTGCATATTCGTGTATCCGATAACGGCCCTGGAGCCAACGCAGATAACGGGCAAAAACATCCTTCCAATGGCATTGGCATTCGAAACACCATCGAGCGCCTCGAAACGTTGTACGGCGCCAGCCAACAATTTTCTATCGAATCGCCTCCATCGGGTGGATTTATTGCGTACATTACCCTCCCTTTTCACACCAGTAACGATTACTTCTTGACCTCTGTAGAAGCTTGACAAACATGGCGTCCGTTCCACCCATCCGTGTGCTTATCGTTGACGACGAACCCGCCGCCCGCCGCCGGCTTGAACGGTTATTGAGCGAAGAAGAAGATATAGAGCTTGTCGGCCAGGCGCGATCAGGCAAGGAAGCCTTGGCGCAACTCAAGGACCTAAAACCCGATCTTGTTTTTCTCGACATCCAAATGCCTGTCATGACGGGCCTCGATGTGTTGCGCAACATGGGGGCGGAGGCGATGCCTGCGGTTATATTCGTAACCGCCTACGATCAATACGCCGTCAAAGCCTTTGAACTGGCTGCACTCGACTATCTACTCAAACCGTTCGATGATGAACGATTCGAAAAAGCATTGGAGCGAGCACGCAACACCATCAGTCACGAACCTAAAGAGGCGTTATCGGATCAGTTGCAAACCCTGCTTAGCGCATTGGACAAATCGGAACCCACGCCAAAGCACTACATCGAGCGCATTGCTGTAGACATCCAGGGACAGTTGCGTATCGTCCCCATCGACACCATTGACCATATCACGGCCAGCGGGAATTACGTATACCTCCACACTGGTGAGGAGAAATTGCTAGTGCGGGAAAAGATGCAAAACCTGGAAGAAAAGCTGCCTCCCTCTAAATTCTACCGAATCCACCGCAGCTCAATCGTCCGGCTGGATGAGATAGAACGTTTGATTGTCAACCCCGGTGGCGATTATGCAGTACGCCTCCGCAATAAAATCCTACTTAAAGTGAGCCGAAACCGCTGGAACGAATTGTCACTTCGCCTCGGTATAGACACCCCAACAAACGCCCCATCATCATGAAAGAAATCCGCAACGAAGACTTAAATCCTGAAGTATTCAAGCTCTTTGATCAATACGTCCACGGCCTGCTCGATCGGCGCGGCTTTTTGGATCGCATTAAACAATATGCAGTTGGTGGTTTATCGGCTGGAGCCATTTTGAGCTATCTCTCGCCTAAATATGCAACGGCCCAACAAATTGAAGCCGGCGATTCCAGGCTGGATGAGGAGTATGTCGAATACGATTCACCTAAAGGAGCCGGCACCATGCGTGGTCTCCTCTCTCAACCAGCCGGAAATACAGAGAAATTGCCCGGTATCGTGGTTGTCCATGAGAACCGCGGACTTAACCCACATATAGAAGACGTCGGCCGGCGGGCAGGTGTAGCCAACTTCATCTCCCTCGCCCCTGATGCCCTTTTCCCTCTCGGCGGCTACCCGGGCACCGACGACGAAGGCCGCACCCTCCAGCGCCAACGAGACCGTATGGAGATGCTGGAAGATTTCATCGCGGCGTTTGAATACCTCAAACAACACCCCAACTGCTCGGGTAACGTAGGCGTTGTCGGCTTCTGCTTCGGCGGTTGGATCTCTAACATGATGGCTGTCCGCGTCCCCGACCTCAAAGCCTCTGTCCCCTTCTACGGCGGACAAGCCCCAGCCGAAGACGTACCCAACATCCAGGCCCCACTCATGCTCCACTTTGCCGAACTAGACGAACGAGTCAACGCCGGATGGCCGGCCTATGAAGCGGCCCTCAAGGAGCACAACAAAGACTACATCGCCCACTTCTACGAAGGCTGCCAACACGGCTTCCATAATGACACTACGCCTCGATATAATGAGGAGAATGCAAAGCTAGCGTGGGATCGGACGATTGCGTTCTTTGGAGAGAAGCTGGGGTAGGTGATCAAATGAAGGACATTTGATCGGTTCCAAGTTTCAGGTTCAAGGTTACAGGTTGAATTAAGTTAAAACCGCCAGTGTACCGAAAAATGGGCTTGGCCATTTACAGGTATCATAGAGACCTTGAAATCGGAGTCTCGTAACTGCCCTGGCTCAATCGGCCCGCCCACCACGATGGCATCGATATAGCTGTATACCCAAATGCCGGCGGCGGCCAGCATCAAATTGTTGCGTACTTTATGCCAGGTGCTGAACGAACGAAAACGGCTCTGCGTTTGGGCCTGGGTTTCGGATGCCCTGTAATGATCTTGCGCCTGGTTTCTACTGATGTGTGCAATGATGCTACCTGAAGCAGTTATTCCCCAGAGACTTGCCAACACGATACCTTTCCTCTTCTCCCCTTTATATAATTGCCCCCATCCCGGCACGACCATGGAACGCAATGCAGCATTTGCCCTGGGGTCATAGACGAGCAAATAGCGAACGTCTTGTGGGCTGCTTATTTGGGCGGGATTATCCGTGTATCTTTCTTTAATCTCCTCAAAAGCCTCGTATAAACGAGGCGGGGTATCCAGGGGATCGAGTTCTAAAGAGGGATTTAACTGTACGGCAAGTCCCAATTGATCCTCTGCCTCAGGCTGTTTGCTCTGGGTAAACAAGACAAGCGCATAAAGTACATGAATCTCACTCAATTCCTGCGGCAAGAATCGCTCATAGTCCCTTAATGCCTCGTTGATCCTGGTCTCAGCAATTGCATAGTCGAGCCCATCATATGCACTGCGAATATCTTCAATTATCCGTTCATTACTGGTTTGAGCCTGGACGACTACCGGTGCAATGCTAATGCTAAGCAGCAATCCTAAAACGAGAATGAGGGGTCTTCTAACCAGCATAAGGACTACCGGATAAGCGTTATCATGCGGGTCACCTGATCCGTGCCTTGTACCAACCGAACCAGGTAAGAACCACTCGCAACCTGCCGCCCCATGTTATCCGTTCCATCCCACCGCTTTTCATAAAATCCAGGACTCAATGGTCCTTCATTCAATGAAATGACTAGCCGGCCCCGCATATCGTAAATATGTAACTCAACCGGAGCCGCAATCGATAATTCAAATGGGATATGGGTGTATGCACTAAAAGGATTTGGATAGTTGGCATGGAGCAGAACGTGTTGCACCGGTAATTCTTCTTCGGTAGACGTGTCTATCGCTGTCCTAAACGTAAAAGGTTCGGCCCAATCACTAACGCCAGATGCATTTACACCCCGGACTCGCCAATAATAGACACTATTCGCTTCAAGATCCGCAATCTCAAGAAAGGCCTGCCCGATCCCATCTTCTTCCGCTACAATACTTGAGAATGATTCGTCAGTGGAAAGCTGCAGATCGTAGGACACTGCTCCTGGCACATTCCAGGATAGCGTTACCGTTTGCGGGACATCCTCCGCTCCGTCGATGGGTGAGAGGAGCTCCGCCTGACCCGGCATCCCTTCAACAACCGTGATGACAAAACGCTGTTCAATGGTCTCGATTCCATCCGACAAAGCAAGTACAACGTCATGATCTCCCAGTTCATTCTGCCCCGGCGTACCGTCCAGTAAAGCCGCTCCGTTTACTTGCTCGGTTAAAACCAGCCAGCTAGGTAGTTGTGTAGCCTCAATAGTTAAGGGATCGTTATCGATATCCGATGCAGCGATTGAATAGGAATACAGGCTATCCTGGGACGCTCCTGTAACAGGCGTACTCAGAAACACGGGCTTGTCGTTCACAGGCCTAATCGTGATGTCGACCGTTGCCTGGGCCGTCCCCCCTGTTTCGTTCAGAGCGGTGTAAGTGAACTGGTCGGTCCCAAAAAAGTCTTCATTTGGCTGATAATTAAAGGTGCTCGCATCTAGTTGAGCTACAACGCCATTCGAAGGCTGAGAGAAACTGGAAATAGACAGTTCGCCTCCTTCTGGATCGCTATCGTTTATCAACACATTAATGGACATTTCGACGTCCTCATCCGTGACAAGCAGGTCATTGGTAACAGCAGGTACCACACTCATTGAGAGTACTTCAACGCTATTCAGTACCTCACCACCAGTTGTATTGCCGCCAAATACGAACAGTTCATCCTCATACGTTACGGCAGCAAATCGTTCGCGCTCCCACTTCATGGCCGCAGCCGGCTCCCATCGATTCTCAGAAGGGAAAAATCGGTCTACAGTATTCACAACCTGGTTATCACTTCGCCGGCCTCCCATAGCAAATATGGAGTCATCTAAGTAGGCTGCGGCAAGGCCCCCTCTTCCTGGAGATATGGATGTTAAATTTCTCGTCCCATCGTCTTCATTATACTCCTGTACAAGTCCTGTTGGCCCAAACGACGTAAACCCGCCTACTGAATACGCGAACTCATCAATGGCTATGTATCCAAACAGTGCCCTGGGCACATCCAGTTCCCACTCGTCTGATACATACCAGCTCTCATCTTCAGTGTCTAAAATTTCTACACTGCGCAAAATATCGGCACTTCCGTTTGCCCCACCCATAACGTACAACTCTTCGTTCAACACTACAGCGCCAAGTCCCTCCCGCTCTTCCTCTAAATTATCAAACGACTCCCACCTGTTTTCTGAAGGCGAAAAGACCTCTACTTTCTTGGACGATTCATCATCACTATCATGACCTCCAAGTACATAGATCTGCCCTTCATAAACAACAGCAGCAAAATTATACCGCGCCGTTCTTAGGCTTGGCCCTGTATTCCACGAATTTGAGGCAGGATTATAGACTTCAACAACGTCCAATATATTGCCATTCGCATCCAGCCCTCCCATGACATACACCATTCCATTGAATACCACAGCAGCCACACCCGTTCTAGCCGTAGGCATAGGCGCTCTATCTTGCCAGGTTCGAGACGCCTGTGCGGCCACCTCTTGAACCAGTACAAAGAGAAGGAAAACGCTAAGGAATACTCTAAAAAAACTCATACATCCGATTGTATTGTCGCCTGAGACTGTTCAAATATTCGCCAATTGTGTAAGATATTCACGGGGTTATACATAGATTGCAAGCCCAATACCAAACAACAGAAGATTGTATGTAAATCTACCCTAAACATCGCTAATTACTCTTTAACAGGTCATCCAGGTTATATCTGTATGCCCTTCTTTCACCGGCTGCCACCAACAACGTATCGGTCCAGATACCGCGATCGTGTTCGAGCCTGAGCACATATTCTCCGGGCTGCAAAGTAAAGGTTTGTGTAGGAGGTATATCCCCTTTAAAGACATCATCGATATATACTCTGGCCCAGGGATTTACATTAAGCTCAACACTACCCACATAATCACGCAGTGCAATCTTTAAGGAGTCCTTTTTTCCAGCTTCAACAACAAGATCTGTTGAGTAGGTGGGAAGAACCGGGTGTTTGAGGTCCAGCCTGTGAATACCTGCCGGCAATGCCACTCTCAAAAGAGGTGGAGCTACTCCGATCGAATCATCATCTATATAAACGGTGCAATAGGGCGTGCACTGTAATTCCACTTCTCCATTTGCCAAAGGCGGCGCTTGTGGAGCCACCTCTTCACGAAGTGGCTGATCCTTCTCTTCTACAACTTCTGTTTCTATCGTTTCAGTATCGGCCTCGGCTGGCTCTGCGTCTGTAATTGATGGCGGAGCTATCGTATTATTTGGAAGCTCAGATTGGATGGCCTGAGAATCGGGTAACTCTTGTGAAGCTGGAGGTTGGATGTCAACAAGAGACACTTCCACTTCAGGTGTATTAGATACCGGTACCTGTTTTGCCTCTTCAGGAGCATCATCTGCCCCTGGTATCTCTGTCCTCCATAGGGTCGCAGTACCCCAAAAGAGTGCGATGGCACAGATCCCAAGAAACGAGCCCATCAAAAACCGCCTGCGTTTCGATGTATCAGAGAGATTACTCTGGGATGCCGATTGATCAACATGGTTTTCTGGCTCAGTTCTGAGCAGAACCAGCTCTGCGTCCTGAGTTACATATCCACCTGGATTGGCCATGTATCGTATGCTCTCCGCTCTGCCATCAAAATCCGGGATGCTTTCTAGTATTGCATCCAAATCTTGAAGCAGTTCCTTGCAGATCTGGTACCTATCAGCAGGATTCTTATGAAGGGCTCTCCTGCAGATGTTAATCACATCCGGGCCAATCTTTGGGTTTACCTCAAGGAGGGGGATAGGGTCATAATTCAGTACCTTATCAAAAATCCCCCTGGATGATTCGCCTCGAAAAGCAGCGTTTCCACTCAACGTCTCATAAAAAGTTACCCCTAACGAAAAGATGTCTGTGACTGCCCGTGGCACACCTTCAAACAATAGTTCGGGTGCTATGTAACCCAGCGTGCCCCTCAATTCTTTTTCTCCATGAGCTTCAAATAAAGAAGCCATCCCAAAATCAGTAAGTTTAACCTCACCAGTGTCTGACACAATCACGTTTGGTGGCTTAATGTCGCGATGAAAGATGTGTTTGTCGTGCGCAGCCGCCAGTCCTTTGGTGATTTCGCGTAGCATAAATACCGCCAATGCAGGAGGCAAAGCACCTTCCTTCAAGAGTTCGGATAGAGACCTCCCTTCTACAAACTCGGCAGTAAAGTACACGGCTGATCCAGATCGCCCTGAGGATAGAACAGATACCACATTCGGATGCTGAACTTTAGCCATCAGGATGGCTTCCGCTTCAAATCGCTCCGCTACTGCAGGATCATGCTCAAAAATAGATTTGAGTTTTTTTAATAGAACGTTCTTCCCCAACGAAGCATCATACGCTTTATACACATCAGCCCATTCCCCTTCGTGCAGCTTCAGGAAAGGGTGTATGTTCTCTATGGATTCGAATTTTCCCATTCTTTCAAGCGAAGGTGAATCCAACTGCGAGATACTCCCAATTCCTGGGCAGAACGTGTTACATTTCCATTATTCCGGGCTAATGCATCTTCCACAACCAGCCGTTCCACATGCTTTAAGGTGGCTCCATGTTCGGCGGATTTACGGTATTTGTGAGCCAGTGGCTTTTCGGGAAGTTTTATCTTTAAATCATCCTTTCCAATGAGATCATTTGACGTCATCACCACAGCCCGTTCAATGGTATTTTGGAGTTCACGGACGTTCCCCGGCCAGTGATAGCTTTGCATGATCTCAATAGCTTCGTGTGAGAATCCCTTGATGTGGCTACGCCTTCCTTTTGCGTATTTATCTAAAAAGAAGTTGGCAAGCAGGGGTACATCTTCGATGCGATTTCGCAATGGAGGTGTAGACACAGGAATGGTATTCAACCGGTAATACAAATCCTCCCGGAATACGCCCTCCTCTATCAGATCTTCCAGCGATTTATTCGAAGCAGATACAATCCGTACATCAACGTGGCGTACCTTCGTCTCCCCCACCCGCTTTACTTCCCCTTCTTGCAAGACGCGCAACAGCGCGGTTTGAATAGACGAACTGAGGTCGCCCACCTCATCAAGAAACAAGGTGCCTCCATCGGCTACTTCGAATAAACCAGGTTTATCGGTGTTTGCACCGGTAAAGGCTCCCTTTTTATGTCCAAATAGTTCGCTCTCTAGTAGCGTGTCTGGTAATGCCCCGCAGAACATCGCCATAAACGGTTTATCTTTTCGATGTCCGTTGTAATGGATTGCGCGAGCTACCAACTCTTTTCCCGTACCGCTCTCTCCATGAATGAGCACAGACGCATCATTATCCAATAACCGGTTGATTACATCGAACAACTCTCGCATTGCAGGGCTCTGTCCAATGATTTCATCGAAGCCACTGATTTGTTGAATTTCCTTGCGAAGCTGGCTGTTTTCTACCCTGAGTGAATTATAAAAACGGGCATTCTCGATGGCGATGGCTGCCAGGTTGGAAAAGGCTTCAAGAAACGGGAGGTTATCTTGTCTAAAACGCCCCCGGTCCGTAAGACAATCCATATAAATAGCCCCTATCTGCCGCCTCTTGATCCGTAAAGGCACACACGCTATTGAACGAATCTTCTGAACGACTATGCTTCGAGCCAACCCAAACTGTTTGTCTTCCATCGCCTCATACAATATCACTGGATCACCAGTTTGCAACACGCGATGCACAACACTGGTGGATAGCTTGACAAGGTCTCCCAATTGCTCGTTTGGCAGGTTATAGGTTGACCTGACGTCGAATCCATCACTCTTTTCTTCATTGGTCAGAAGAATATACCCCCTGTCCGCCTGAATGGAAGTGGTTGCAATCTCAAGCACACGGTCAAGAAGGGTTTCTGCTTCTTGAATCGAGTTGATCTGCAGCGCAATCTCAAACAATGCCTCAAGGGAAGCGGGTATCTCAATCTTTTGATCTTCCATAACTACGGTATTCTAAATCCTGCTTCGCGAGATCGGCTCCGGTTTCCAAACTCGTCCACGACAGAAACTACCCAGTAATAATTCCCTGAAGGAATTGGCTCCAATGCCTGAATAGAGAGTTGATTGAACGGAATATTGGGAATGGTTTGAATGATGGTCTCTACATTCTGATTACTACGCACGATATCAATCTGAAAGGTAAAAGGGAAGGGTAGATTTATTTGTGCCCACGTAAAAGACGGTAACGAATCCGGCTGCTCCTCAAGATTATTGGGTTCAACAGCAGAGGGAGTCTCATCAATCACTCTGAGCAAAGTAAGTGGGCCGGACTCATTCACTACTCCGCTCCTGTCTTTAGCTTTAATCCGCACCTCTTGCCCAATCAAGGCCGGTAGACCGATGGGAAGCTGTTCGGCAGAGACCGAATGGACATACGAGCCCGGTTCTGTTTGAACAAATATATGTTCAACAAAACCCAATGCCGGTATGGTGAGCCAGAGGCTATCTATGTCTAGAACCCCGTCGTTATCACTGACTAGTGCCTGCATTTCCAGGCTAAACAGCTCTTCAGGTGGAGGAAACCAACGGCTTATATGCGCACTGTTCAAACGAACATTCTCAAACGTTGGGAGGCCTGCTAACGGCACCTCTACGTCCGTCGTCTGCCCGGCTTCAACGCGGATAAGGGTATCAACAGGCGCATATCCCTGTTGGTTGATTTTTACGGTATACTCGCCTCCAGGTAATCCAGTGGTAATGTATGTCCCTTGCTCATCCGTAATACCTGCCCCTCCTGTAGGCAAAATGGAAACTGCAATGTTGCTCAGGCCTGAACGAGGTGCGTAAAAATTGGTGACGCGCAGGGTAATAGTACCCTCGTCTATAAAATTTTCACCCATTGGATCCAGGGGATGATCTCGGGTGGGATCTTCCAGACATCCACTTAAAAGACAAGCCAACGATGCAGTAACAACAAGGAGTACGCAACGAATTACATTCAACAGGGCATACTATTTTTGTGTAACAGAGGAGTTCGTTAGAAAAATATCAATTCTTAGCACTATAAAAAAGAAAGGCGGGGACTCCCCGCCTTTCTATTGGCCATTCTAAGAGGAATGATAGCAGGAACCATTATTTCAATAATACCATCGTCTTAGTCTGAACCAATCCGTTGACCTGTAGCGAATACAGATACATCCCACTCGCCATCTGCTCACCGGTATCGCTCGTACCGTTCCATTCAACCGCATACGATCCTGCATTCAATTCGCTGGCGATCAACGTGCGTACCGATTGACCAAGTATATTGTAGATGGTCAATGTGACGCTCGCGGCATCAGATCCCAGCACATCGAATGAGATCGTAGTAACGGGGTTGAATGGATTGGGGTAGTTTTGATTTAAGTTGAATTGCCGAGGCAGGCGGAGTTCGTCATCTACGCTCACGGAGAATATACTGCCAGAAAGTAACTCAACGGTTGTTGCTTTACGCGTTGCACCGGCTAACTCCGTACGGATTTTCGCGAATTGTCCGTCAGAAAGCGCTGCAATGGTCAACACTTCGTTTTCACTTCCAATTACTGTAGTCGAAGCATCAAAGGATACGGTTGAGCCCGCTATGTTGAGGCTGTTATTCGTGATCCCTGAGATCGATCCAGTCATGTTTGCTACGTTCTTAATTTCAACGTGAGTCACTATAGGAAGTCCAATCTCCTGCCTTTGCGCATCTGCGTCAACAGATTGGCCTGGAGCAAGGTCACTGATCGAAGCCGTATTTCCATCCTCATCAACAACTTCCGTTGCGCTATTCAATAAGAGATAGATTCCGGCTATGTTGAGCGTATCCACGCCAACTGCATCAATCGGCCCTTGTACACGAACCTGGTTCCGATCATCGTCTTCCAGTTCAATCCGCACAGCAATAAGCATCCCGCCAGGTAGCAGGTTCGCTTTTACCTCAACGATAGATCCAGCACTAATGGCGGAAAGGGTAATGGGATTGTTGTTGTTATCAAAAACCGCCGTCGATGCGACTACATGAAACTCGCGGCCCAGCACCACGATAGAGCTATCGCTCACGGTATCGGCCAATCCTCGAACTTCAACTTCGTCTTCGAGGCGATCTTCGATCTTGATATCACTGGCAAGCAGACTACCATCTGGCTGTACATCAGCACGAATTTCGACGATCAGACCTACCGATAAATCGGTTAGCATGATTGGCTGGTTATCGTTGTCAAGAACAATGGTATTTCCATCAACCAGGAAGGTAAGTCCCGCTACAACCAGGCTGTTGCCATCGATGCGTTCAATTTCGCCGGTTAGCTCTACTTCATCGTCATCGCGATCTTCGATCTTAATGCGAACCGCCAGGATAGTGCCATCTGCCTGGCGGAAGCCCTTGATTTCAACAAGTTGCCCAACAACCAGCATGGCGAAGTCGAAGGGATTATTGTTGTTATCGAGGACCTGAGTTGCATTGTTGACTACGAAGAAGATACCATCTACGGTAATGCCTCCCTCTTCAAGGGCATCTATCCGTCCGGTAAACTCTACCTCATCGTCAAAGTCGTCATTATCATCATCATCCCGATCTTCGTTGCCGATATTGATATCAATGCGTGCTTCAAATTCCCGATCGTTTTCATCTTCGATGCGAACGCGAACTTCCCAGTCATCCTCCCGCATATCGGTCGTGCTGAGATCTACATAGGTGGTATAGGTACCATCCAGGTTATTGGTCAGTGGATGTTCTACATCATTCCCCCCTTCATCCGGCTTGAGCCTGAACTCATTTTTGTCAAGGTCGGTGTAATCGATATCTGGTGCAATGACTTTGACATACAGCACGTCGGTCGGATCAAACGACCGGTCCTCCGTTGAGAAATCTGCATTTTTTGAAAGGAGCAAACCACTCTGTGCTAATGCAGGCAGGACACCCACAGTTAGGACGAGCAGAAAACTAAGAAGAGTAACTCTGTTCAAGTATTTCATGGCAGGTTTTGGTGATTAAGGATCTATTTTTCTTCCTCAATTACCAACCACATGCCAATTCCAAAGGACAGGAATAAATGTCTCTTTTTGGATTAAAAAAGGCTGTTTTTCTGAAAAAGTGTATCAATACACAGAAAGTAAACTGTCGATAATTTCGACAGTGTCATGGGTTTCTACAGAGGCAAACTACCCGGTCTTCACGGCCTAAGAACAGATCGCGCTTCCCTGTCTTCCGGCAGATGAACAGATCTTGCCTCCCTGTCGTCCCGCACTTGATGCGGGATCCATGCAACCTGAATCATGGTCGAACTTGTATGGATCCCTGATCAAGTCAGGGAAGACAGGAAAATCAACTTTTCCCGGCATTAACCAAGCTCAACTCTTCCTTGCCCTAACAAACAAAAACCAGGGATTCTTTCTCAACTTCTCATACCCTCTCGGATGAACCTCAAGAAAAGCCTCGGTGGGCATTGGTTCTAATAGACGTTCAATCACAAAGCCGGCATTTTCCAGGTCTTCACTGATCTTGGTCAACGGCCGGCGGTAGTAGGTCATGGTGCCTATCTCCCATTCATCCACGATATACTGGATCCCGAAATAGTCGTCGAACTCATACTCTGTAAAATCCATAAAGGGATGATGGGTAGAAAAAACGAGCAGCCCACCTGGTTTGAGTATGCGGTGGAATTCCTGTAAAGGAGGCAGCCAGTCTTTGAGATAATGCAGGACCAGAGGAGCCACAACGAGATCCATCGAAGTATCCCCCAAAAAAGCCAGGGGCTCAGCCAGATCAGCTTGCTGGACCGTTGCACGATCCCCCACTCGTTCTTTGGTCATGGATACAAAGTCCGCGTTCAGATCAATCGCTGTCACCGTTGCTCCATGATCTAACAGGTACTCCACGTACCAGCCAGGACCGCACCCTGCATCGAATACGTGCAAACCGTCCAGGGAAGGCAAGAGAGAAAGCGTCCCCGGGCGTTCATAATGCACGTTCCAGGGCTGGGTATCCTGCTTTTGTGCATACTTTTGGGCTACGGCTTCATAACAAGATCCTGCGGACTCCATCTCATCGCGCCTCATACGGACCGTGAACAGATAGAATCCTGTCTTCCTCGTTGCTATCATCGACAATAATCACCTGATAGCTTGCTCCATCTGGCGCCACACGGATTACTACATGACCGCCATCACTCGCCAATGCATCCAGCCCAACAACGACTTCTTCATTCGAAGGGTGCATGGCCGTAGCAAAGATATCGCGAGGACCCGGATACAATTCTGTTGAACGCAAACGCTGATAGACCATGGCCGTAGGATGTGCAGAATCCCAGGCTTGGATAACCCATACTCTTGGCCGGACCATCTGTACGAAGTTGATATTCTGCGAATCCACGTACCCATGGTGATTCAGCACAGCTACTTCTACCGGCCCAACTGCTTGCCCAACAGGGGTCTCGATATCATGCCACTCAGGATCGCCCAGTGGAGGAATCCCATAGATGTCCCCTCCACTGAAGTAGTCAAACGCGCCGTAACTCAACCGAAACCCGATACTGCTGATATTTTCAGTCGGGTAGTCTTCAGGCTCCAGAAATTCGAGTTTGGGAAAATGATGGCGAGTCTCCTGGGCTACGCCGGTCCACACTTCCCCATTCGCAGTAATATTCTGCACACGAAACGTTGGATATCCTTCAGGATCATGAACAAGTGCAATCTGATCGTGCCGCCCCGGTTTAAACCGTTCAACTCTCATCCCAATGTTTTTGGTTTGCCAATCCAAAAATGACCGGTAATTCATTACATCATTGGACTCTAAGGGGCGAGGGTAGTCATACTCAGGCCATGCGCGATCCAGCATAACGCCTATCGGAATATGTTCACCCAGGGTGGTTAGTCCCGTCAACAAATAGTCCCCTTTTTCAGATTTTGGCGAGGCCTCACTCACTCCACCCATATGATCTTGATGGAAGTGAGAGGGCATCGCGTAGTCAATTTGGGGAGACGCATTGCTGGCAGCAAATCGGCGTTGGATATACCGCACCACATATTCTCCGGCAGTCCTCATGGTATCCGGCCGAGGAGTCACAAATCGGGGGATTCGCCATTGAGGTACCTCGCTAGACAGTTCACCTACATCAAAGACCATCGTGGTCCCATCGGGAAAAACAAAAAATCCAGCATCACCTCGGCCCGTACTGATATGATGAATATCAAGCGTACCGGGTGCCCAGGCAGGCAGTACCTCTCCTACAGATTGCCCTAACGCCGGTGTGACAGGCAACGAGCAGAACGCTAGCAGTGCTAATACAATCAGTCGCATTGCAGATCCCTAGGGTACATACACTTCGTGCGAATTGATCTCATTACCGCCCAGCGTGCGAGATCCAGCCGCTATATAGATCTTATTGTCGTGCACGATAGCCTGGGTCCCATGGCGGCCCTCAACCAGGGTAGATAAATTGGACCAACTATTTGTGGCCGGGTCGTACACTTCCGCTTCGAAATGAGCGGTTGGTGGCCCGTCGTCGCCATCCTCAGGGAGCCGGCGCACACTCTCACCACCGATAACGACCAGCTTGCCATTATAGGCTACAGTCGCAGAACCGGCTCGTTCAGTCGGCAGGTTTTCGGATAAGGTGGTCCAGGTATCAGTGGCGAAGTCGTACACATCAACCGCGGCTTCAGTCAGGTTGGCTACCTGTCCGATTGCATGGTGGCTGCGCCGTCCACCAGCCGCATACAGCTTGCCATCTATGACGGCTGCATGGAAATGATCTCGGGCACGAGGCGCATCCGCCAACTGGGTCCAGGTATCTGTAGCGGGATCGTACCGGTCCAGCCAGGTGACGTGCCCATCGAGATGCCCGTTCGTAATCCCCGACACAATATAAAACTGGTCGTTGTACACGACGACACCCGCAGCACCTCGCCGGCGGCCTTCTGGAATTTCAGGGCCCTGTGACCATGCATCTGTCGCTGGATCGTAGATATAGATATGGGGGATCGGTTTTTCAGCCGGAAAGCCCTCCGTAAAGGCTCCCATCACGTATACCTTTCCATCATAGGCAGCAGCCTGAAAATGATGCATCTGAAACGGAGGTGTCGCTCCATCGGTCCAGGTCTCCGTAGCCGGATCATATACCTGGACAGGACGATCTCCACGCCCCCCCACAAGGTAAAACAAATCCCCAATGGCCACATACGCATTTTCATGGCGTAGTGCAGGGTTATTTACAGATTGAATCGTTTGCCATTCCCCAATCTCAATCGGCTCCTCCGGCTGTTCAGGCATTTCCTCCTCAATCGGAGCTTTCGAGCAGGCAGGGATGAGGAAAAGAAGTAAGGCTATGTATAAGAGTTTTTTCATTAGAATACCGGGAGCTCAAATAATTCTTATTTGAGCTGTTTCTTGTTTCTCGTTTCTTGTTTCTGGTTGTTGTTGAAATTCTAATCCTGCTTTTTAACCAGAAACCAGAAACACGAAACCAGAAACCAATCAGAAATCAAAGATTTCCTGATTGCATTAAAACTATGAAATCCAAACTACAAAGTAATTACTTCACTCAATTCTGACGATTTGTAGATGGCTTCTTGGACGCGGAGGACGTTTAGGTAGGCTTCTCCTGAGGTTTCGAAGGGTTCGTCTAAGAGTAAACAGTCGACAAAGTGGCGTTGTGTGAAGAAGCAGCAGTCTCCACCGAAGCCTCTTCGTTCATGGGCGTATTCGTGTTCGATCTCTTCGCCCCCTAGTAATTGAATGGTAATTTTTCCGTCCTGGTAGAGCCGAATCGTTCCCTCAGAGCCTTCCACGAGGAAGGTGCCGAAGGTGTAGCGGAAGTCTTCGCTGTTGGATTCATTGTACCGATTCGCATCCCATACCCCGATGGCTTCGTTTTCAAAGGTGAATACAAGCAGGCCGCAATCCTCTCCAGCGATGACGGGATTGAGCTTACGTAGTTGCGCATACACCTTTTTGACCGGACCGGCTATAAACTGGAAGGTGTCGATAAAATGGACCCCTGTCTCATAAATCAAAAGCCGTGGCATCGTTCGGAAATAAGGTTGCCGGCCCAGGTAGGCCTCCTCTCCCCACCCATCTCCCATGCGGGACTGAAAGGTCAGCGAATGCAACGACTCACCAATGCGCTTCTGTTCGATCAGCTTCTTGATTTCACGGTGCCAGGGCTGAAACCGGAAGTTCTCATGCACCATCATGCGGATGCCAGCCTGTTTAGCATGCAAAACCATCTCTTCCGCCTCCTTCAGTGTAGGCGCTAAAGGCTTTTGGCAAACAATATGAATCCCCCGATCTGCTGCGTCTTTGCAGATTTCTTTGTGCGTGGGCGGAGGCGTGATCACATCCACAAAATCCGGCTTCATTTCATCGAACATCTTCCGGTAGTCCGTATACACCCCAGGCACTCCATGCAAGTCCGCCATCGCCTGCGCCTTCCCTTCTTCCAGGTCACACACAGCCAGAATATCAACCCCTTCAATCCGCTTCCACGCCTCATAATGAAACTGACTAAAATACCCCGCCCCAATGCATACCCCTTTTAGTTTTGCCATGAACACCTACCAGTAATATTAATTTCCCAGTCTTCCCGCACTCGATGCGGGATCCATACAAGTCTACCCATGATTCAGGTTGCATGGATCCCGGCTCTACGGCCGGGAAGACAGGATAGTATTCCTCAAACAACACGAAACCAGAAACCAGAAACGTACTCCCAATCCCATTGGGAGTACTAATATTCCTCAAGCGTCTTATCCGGCTGCATCGCTATCCATGCGATAATCGCCACTACATTCAGTGCGGCGCCAACAAAGAAAAAGGGTGTTGTGGAATCCGTCCAGGTTTGTAAGTAGGGGAAGGCCAATGCAGTGATGAATGAGCCGATGTTGCCGGCCATGTTCATGGTGCCTGACACGGCGCCGGCGTTTTTCTTGCCAATATCCACGCAGAACGACCACGATGGACTCAATGTCATGTCCGCCCCAAAGATGGCAATCGAGAGGAAGAAGATGGCTCCTCCGACTTCTGTCATATAGACACTGCCTATCAGTCCGCCTGCAGCGAGTATGAATCCAACGATGGCAGGGATTCTTCGGGACAACGTCCACTTGCCGTCTCTATAAATACGGTCGACTAACCACCCTGAAAACCAGTTTCCAAAGGCGCCTGCAATCAGCGGGGCCGACGCATAAAAGGCGGCTTCTACTGTTTCCAGACCGTACTCAGACTTAATGTGGGGAAACAACCACGTCAGGGTAAAGAAAAAGGTGAAGTTGCTGGCAAAATATTGGGCCATTGCCAGCCACATATTTTTCGACGATAGTAATAATCCTGCCGATAAGGCGGTCTTAGTGCCCGAATCTTGTTGCTGCCGATTTTCCAGAATGAAGTTCAGTTCCTCATCCGCAATATTCGGGTGATCCGTTGGATCGTCTCTAAACCACAAGTACCAGGCAAATGCCCAGATAAAACCAATGCCTCCCAGCACACCAAAAGTCATTCGCCACCCCATCGAGGAAATCATCCAGGCCACAACAGGGAGCGCAAAGGCGGCCCCGAGGCGGGAGCCGGAGAAATTGATGCCCGTCACCAAACCACGTTCCTTCATCGGTATCCAGGAAAACACCGCTCGTGCCATCCCAGGGAATGCGCCTGCTTCTCCGACGCCAAACAAAAACCGATAGATCAGCATCGATACGTAATTAAACGCTGTACCCGTCAACCCAGTAAATACTGACCAAAACGCAACCACAGCCGTCAATATCTTGCGAGGCCCATACCGATCCGCAAGGATTCCTGAAGGGGTTTGAAAAAGGGCATATCCCAGAGCAAACACGGATAACACCCACCCCATCTGTGTGTCGGTCAATCCTAAATCGGCTACGACTTGAGGCTGTGCTGCCGAAATACAAACGCGATCAACGTAGAGCAGCACAGACAACAAAAAGGTACCGGATACAAAAAGGACGCGGCGAGGAATCGTTTGCTTCTTCGCCTCAGTGAGTGGGTTTGTCGTCATAACGAGGGTAGGGATAAACTTAGAACAACATGTGTGATGGAATCAACCTTACCTACATTTCCTGGAAACACAATATACACCATCCCAGGAAATCTGCTTTCGGCTCCTAAGAGGTTAACAGGGACGCCTGGAATGATCTGGCCCTTAACCAAAGCCCGCTTTACACCAAGGCCACGAGTAGCCACATCACTCGACGTGATTCCACCTTTTGCGACAATATAGCGAGGCCGTACATCAAGTTGCGAAATGATGTCAACAATGCCTGACGAAACAGCACGCGCAATGCGCAGGCTATCGCGTTTAGAGTCTCCAATCAACAGCGACCGGCTTGTAAACAACACAGCGTCCTTACCATTGGTCAGAGCTTGAAGGACTTGTCCTCTAGCTGTTTGAATCGTTGCCTCTCGTTCTTCAGGAATCAACAGATTTTTCGCATCAAGCTCGACGGGGAGCACATCCGTATGCGCCAGGAGGTGCTCCAATTGCCTGGTAGACATCGGCACATGGCTGCCGACAACAACCAGCCCAGCCCCTTTAGCAGGGAGACCCAAATCTTCAGGAGCCAGGAGAGGCCGCACATTCAAACCGGCATAAGCACGTACAAAGGAGGCCCCCGTCCGATACACGATGCTTCTACCCATCTGTTCTGCATACAGGCATCCCAACGTAGCTACTTCCAGATCCTCATTTGTTGCTGCATTTACAATGCACACGCTCCCGGGTGCGGACCGCATGAGTTGGCGACTCACGATAGCTGGCCCTTCTTCCCTGATTGTCTTGATGGAAATCGAAGTAATCTTGTTAGCAGCGATCTTATTATCCGTCTTTTCCTGGATCCAATCGCGCAGGTTTGATGATGTATATCCAAATGAAGCATCTCCGGCAAAGGGTGTTTCTCCAACAGGAGTCAATAACTCACCTTCTTCAACCCAATGGATATCATTAATCGTGTACCGTCCCCCTTCTAAAAAGAAAGGGACAACAACTCGAAGGGCGTAATCCATATCCAGTGAATGTGCTAGCGCATCGACTTCACTAGGATAATGGCCCCGCAACGTGGAGTCACTCCGGCTGATCACGGTAAATGGTTGACCTGTTGCATCGGACGCAATCCTCAAACGCTCCCCTATCTCTCTTGCAACCTCTCTTGCTCTGTCTGTAGGAAAACTGCGCGAGTTTGTCTGGATGTAAAACAACGGTGCCTTTTCCTTGAACTCCTGTTCAATTGCAGCCCGGGTCCATTCTGTAAGCACCGGGACATCGTAGACGGTTTGTGTACCCGTCGGATCATCATCTATCACTACAATAGAACGGCCCGCTTTCGTTACGGCTTCTTGGATGGCAGGCAGTACGTCTTCAGGCCACGGAGCTGGCAAAGAGGCGAACAGGGATTCTTTGGGAACGGATTGCACGTGCGTTTACCTCTCCTCAAAAGCAAAAGCCCGAACCGGCGCCCCATCGCGTGCTACTTTGATGGGGATGGCACAAAAGGTGACCTTTCTCCGGGTTAACGCATCCAGATTGGTTAACCCCTCAACAATCACGATGCCTGCTTCCAGCAAGATCTGATGTATCAACGTAATCTCCTTCAGATTAAATGGGTCGGCCACAGCCGGCGGTTCAACACCGAGCATGGGCAGCTTCTTTTTTGCACACCAGTGGGCCAGTTCTTCACTGATTCGCGGCAGTGCCTCTCGGTATTCCGGCTCGCCAACCCGTTTACTCCATCCCGTTTTAACAAGCAAGCTATCCCCCTCTTGAAGCTCCTCTACGATGCTTCCCAAATGATCCATTGTAATCAGGTCAGATGGCCCTACTGTGGTCGCATCCATTACCCAGGCCGGCCCCATACATTGCTGTAAGGGAATATCAACTACCGTTTTGTCATTGACGTCGTAATGGATGGGTGCATCCAGATGCGTTCCGGCATGGGAATAGAGATGGTATGTACTTGCATTCCACCCGTCTTTTTCAACCGTGCGGGCCGTCTCAATCGAAACGCCCCGCATACCGTCCTCGATCGTCAGGGTCAGGTCGACGAGCCGTTGATCAGACCGCATTGCCCACCGTTGCTAATTGTTCTAGAATGGCATCGCCTATCTGCCGGGTGGTTGCTGTACCGCCGAGATCTGCGGTGAACAGTCCTTGAGCCACTACCGCATAAATCGCTTGCTCGATTTTAGCAGCCGCTGCCGATTCACCAAGATGATCCAGCATGAGCGCTGCCGACCAAATGGCGCTGATCGGATTGGCAATCCCCTGCCCTGCGATGTCAGGCGCTGAACCATGGATGGGCTCAAACATGGAAGGATGGTCTTTTTCTGGATTGATGTTGCCGCTAGGCCCCAATCCCAGGCTCCCCATCAATGCACCCCCCAGGTCGCTAAGAATATCCCCGATCATATTGGTGGTTGCGATCACGTCAAACCGCTCCGGCCTGAGAACAAATGAAGCAGATGCATTATCGACGTACATCTTCTCCAGGGTAACGTCTGGATAGTGCTCCCCTACTTCTTCAAAGAGCCGGTCCCAATACACCATGCTATGAATCAGCGTGTTCGACTTGGTCACATTCGTCAGATGCCCCTTACGGCTTCGCGCTAGCTGGAACGCATAATGGGCAAACCGTTCGATGCCTTTTCGGGTAAAGATGCTGGTTTGCAGCGCAAATCCTTCGGGCCGCTCCGGATTGACAAAGTCCCCCACTTCAGAAAACTCCCCTTCGGTATTCTCACGGAGGATTACAAAGTCGATGTCCTCCGGGCTCTTGTTTCTGAGTGGCCCAGGTACACCGGGTACCAGGCGAACCGGACGGTAGTTGACATACTGATGAAAATGCTTTCGTACTCGAAAGGTGTATCGAATAGCGGGCAGACGGTCGTCTACATCCGGCCGGCCGATCGCTCCAAAATAGAGCGCATCAAAGGCGCCGAGTTGTTCGAGGCCGTCTTCAGGCATAAACTTGCCCGTTTCCTTGTAATAGGTAGCACTCCAAGGAAACTGTTTATAGGTCAACGAAAACCCTTCTTGGGCCGCGACTGCGTTTAGAATATTGATACCTTCAGGGATGATCTCCTGGCCAATTCCGTCACCTGGAATAACGGCGATGTTGTAGTGAGTCATGGGTTTTGAGTCCGGGGGTCCGGAGTCCTGAGTCCGGAGTGAAAGGTTGGGGGATTGGTGGTGTGCTTAGGATACGAAATACTTTGGACTCTCCAAAACCACCCCGGACTACTCAGGCACGAATGTCGTATCCCTCACCATAATCCACTTATCAAACTCAAACCCATCCTCGCGCATGGAGAACTGGATGGTGTGAGCGCCGGCGTCCTCTATATCTAGATAGATCGTTTTAGGTACGCCGCAATGATTCTCTGGAACGCGCTGCGCTGAAGCCCATGTCCAGGTGTCTTTCCCTTCACACCATTGCATGCGCTGCCCACTTTCCGGCCATTCACCGTTGAGCCCTACATGAATGCCGTTATCCTCTGTGCCCGTTGAGTGAGCTCGGGCCCACACGATGTATCTGCCAGGTGTATTAAAAAAGACGTCGTACTCAAGGATAGGCCCTACTCCTGGTTCGGGATAAAAATTGGTCCCGTGGATTAATGAATCGTCATGCGTAACCCGCGTATCCGGCAACCCTTCCATGTACTCCTCACCGCTTGCTGTTTTCGCCTGCTCGGTTACCGCATACGCCGTTGTTGCATCCGTAGACATCAAATACCACTCCCGCGGCGAGTCATTCGCCGATTTCCGATAAAAGTCCTCCGCTTCAACCTCAAGAACCCCACCCGTCTCTTCCAACAAGCCAGTTGGAACCACAGCAGATTCAGCATCCTCTTGAGGTTCGGCGCAGGCAGATAATAACAGGACAAGTACTGCAAAGCAGAGTGTTATACGATTAAACATGGTTGTAAGGGTGCAGGGTGCAGGGTGCAGGGTGCAGGGTGCAGGGTGCAGGGTGCAGGGTGCAGGGTGCAGGGTGCAGGGTGCAGGGTGCAGGGTGCAGGG